>BNJS01004007.1_pt1 | contig 1720734 bp, 2006 predicted proteins | sample 8540461 | NCBI WGS metagenome assembly BNJS01 (sample SAMD00202454, study PRJDB9452) | human saliva metagenome | isolation source: human saliva | place: Japan
TGGATAGGGCGATCGAATTGGGTATGATAGCGAGAAGCAATGAATCATGCCGCTTGAAAGCCTTTATGGAATTGGTATTGCGTGTTAAATTTCAGCATGACAGGCCTTTTATTAAAGATATTCGCCATTACTTTATAGTGAACCAGTCTTCAAACTAAATCCGCAAGGTAAAGGCATTACTTGGGAAGAGCTGAAAGAGTCTTTCGATTCGGATAAGACAGAAGAAGATTAAAGCCTCAGGCCGTCTGAAAGGATATTTAAGGATATTTTCTGTTTTCAGACGGCATGTTTGATAAGGAAAACCATGTTTGCAAATTTTGATTTAGGCGTATTTCTGCTGGCAGTATTGCCCGTGTTGTTGGCCATTACCGTGCGCGAAGTGGCACGCGGTTATACGGCGCGGTATTGGGGCGACCATACCGGCGAGCAGCTTGGGCGTTTGACGCTCAATCCGCTGCCGCACATCGACCCTGTCGGTACGATTGTCGTGCCGTTGGTGTGTCTGATGATAGGCAGTTTCCTGTTCGGCTGGGCGCGTCCTATGCCCATTGATTCGCGCAATTTCCGTGATCCACGTCGTGCGTGGCGTTGGGTGTCGATTTCAGGCCCGATTGCCAATCTGATTTTGGCGTTCTTTTGGGGCTTTGTCGTCGTACTTGCCGCGTATGTGCCTGAGTCTTATCAAGCGCCGTTGGCGCAGATGGCCGGTTACGGCGTGATGGTGAACTCGATTTGGGTCGCATTCAGCCTGATTCCGATTTTGCCTTGGGACGGCGGTATTTTTATCGATACCTTCCTCAACGCCAAACAGTCCATGCAGTTCCGTAAAATCGAGCCATACGGCACATGGATTATCCTGATCCTGTTGTTTACCGGCCTGCTGGCCAAACTGATTTGGCCGATTATCGCCATGATTCAGGCAGCAGTGCAGATGGTTGTCATGCTGTTTATTTAAATGTTGTGGCTGAAAAGGCCGTCTGAAACTCAGTTTCAGACGGCCTTTTTCATTGTGCAACATGTAAATACGATTGGAAAAGTTGCTTAAAAATTGTACAATTTTAGCCCTTTCAATTTGGCGCACACATCATGCACATCGGCGGCTATTTCATTGACAACCCCATCGCACTTGCCCCCATGGCAGCATTACGGACAAACCGTTCCGCCGGATTTGCCGCGAGTTTGGCGCAGGGTGGGCGGTATGCGAAATGCTGACCAGCGATCCAAGCTTGCGCCATACCAAAAAAACCTTGCGCCGCAGCGATTTTGAAGGCGAGGGAGGAGTTGTGGCCGTGCAGATTGCTGGCAGCAATCCGCAGCAGATGGCGGAAGCCGCGTGGTATAACGTCGGCTTAGGTGCACAGGTGATTGACATCAATATGGGCTGCCCGGCCAAAAAAGTCTGCAATGTGCAGGCAGGCAGCGCATTGATGCAAAACGAGCCTTTGGTTGCCGAAATCTTGGAAGCCGTTGTCAATGCGGTGGACGTACCCGTTACCCTCAAAACCCGTTTGGGCTGGCACGACGAACATCAAAACTTGCCGACCATCGCCAAAATTGCCGAAGAATCAGGCATTGTAGCCCTTGCCATCCATGGCCGCACCCGTACGCAGATGTACAAAGGCGAAGCGCGTTACGAACTGATTGCCGAAACCAAAGGCCGTCTGAACATCCCCGTTTGGGTCAACGGCGATATCACTTCGCCGCAAAAAGCCGCCTCCGTCCTCAAGCAAACCGCTGCCGACGGCATCATGATAGGGCGTGGCGCACAAGGCAGGCCGTGGCTTTTCCGTGATTTAAAACATTACGCCGAACACGGCGTTTTGCCGCCGGCCTTGAGCTTGGCAGAATGCAACGCCACCATTTTGAACCACATCCGCGCCATGCATGAATTTTATGGTGAAGTGGCCGGCGTACGGATCGCCCGCAAACACATCGGCTGGTACATCGACGAAATGCCCGACGGCGAACAAACACGCCGAGAAATCAACCGCTTGGATAGCGCCGCGGCACAATACGACACCCTTGCCGCCTATCTTGAGACGCTTTCAGAGAAAACCGACCGCTGGGTATGCCACTATCGGGAAGACTAAAGGGTTTCAGACGGCCTCATCATTTAAAAAACAAATCCAAAGAAAGACATGACGATGAATCAAACGACGACTGACATTGCGCAATGTATTGAACAAAACTTACGACAATACTTCAAAGACTTGGATGGTACGGAACCTTGCGGTGTGTACGATATGGTGTTGCACCAAGTCGAAAAGCCGATGCTTGCCTGCGTGATGGAGCAATGCGGCGGCAACCAGTCTAAAGCTGCCGTTATTTTGGGTTTGAACCGCAATACCTTGCGTAAAAAATTACAACAGCACGGTATGCTGTAATACTGCAGGGCAACCCGTCCTGACGGGCGAAGGAGAAATAACAATGCAAAATCCGAATAAATTAAATATCCATTTCATCCTGCACGAGGCATTTGAAGTGCCGGGAGCATATTTGAAATGGGCGCAATGGCGCGGACATAACATCAGTGCAACCAAAGTGTACGAAAGGGAAGCTCTGCCTGATAATGTGGACGATATAGATTTTTGATTGTGATGGGTGGGCCGCAATCGCCTGATGAAGACAGACAGACATTCCCGTATTACGACCCCAAATCTGAGCTGCGCCTGATGTGTCAGGCGATGGCGGCGGATAAATATATTGTCGGCGTGTGTTTGGGTGCGCAGCTTTTATCCGTTGCCTACGGTGCGCGCCACACGCGCAGCCCTGAGCGTGAAATCGGCATTTATCCGATTGAGCTGACGGCGGAAGGTTTGGCGGATGCCCATGTTTCCCTGTTGGGCAAAACCCTGAATACCGGCCATTGGCACGGCGATATGCCCGGTTTGACGAATGAGGCGGTTGTGTTGGCAACCAGCAAAGGCTGTCCGCGCCAGATTATCCGTTTTGCGCCCAAACATTATGCTTTCCAAGCCCATTTGGAGTTTGACCGCGAAGCCGTCGGGATGCTGATTGCGGCGGACGGGCGCGAAAATGTGGCCGAACAAAGTCAAGCCCAAACTTATGTCCAACATCCGGATAAAATCGAAGCGGCGGATTTCAGTGAAATGAATGCCAAACTTTTCGACTTTTTGGATTCGCTGACACAATCAAAATAAAAACAGCTTGAAAAGGCTTCAGGCCGTCTGAAAGCCAGAGAAGAAACGATTAATTTTTTACCATGAGTTGAACCATGCTTTACCAAATACTCGCACTGTTAATCTGGGGCAGCTCGTTTATCGCTGCCAAGTACTCCTATGAGATGCTCGACCCGACGCTGATGGTTGAGGCGCGGTTGTTGATTGCTGCGTTGATGGTGCTGCCGTCGTGCCGCCGTCATTTGGGCAGGATTCCGCAGAGCGAATGGAAGCCGTTGTTGTGGATTTCCTTTGTCAACTACGTTGTCGTTTTGATGCTCCAGTTTATCGGTTTGAAATATACATCTGCCGCCAGCGCGATTACCATGGTGGGGTTGGAGCCTTTGCTGGTGGTCTTTGTCGGTCATTTCTTCTTCAATGACAAAGCCAAACTTTACCACTGGATTTGCTGCGCGGTCGCGTTTGCCGGCGTGGGCATGATGGTCATGGGCGGTGCAGAAGAGGGCGGTACGATTGACTGGTTCGGCTGTCTGCTGATTTTGCTTGCGGGATTGGGTTTTGCAGGCGTGATACGTCCGAGCCAGCAGATGGTTGCCCGCATCGGCGTGCCCGCATTTACTTCTGCTTCCATGGCGACAGCGGCAGTGTTGTGTCTGCCGTTTTCGCTGGTGTTGGCTGACAGCTATCAAAGTCAACTGGTCGTGGGGCGGTACGCTGTCGATTTTGTATATGGGGATCGGCTGCAGTTGGCTTGCCTATCTGTTGTGGAACAAAGGCATGAACAAAGTCCCTGCCAACGTCTCCGGCCTGCTGATTTCGCTTGAGCCTGTCATCGGCGTTATCATGGCGGTGTTACTTTTGGGCGAACATTTAAGTACGATGTCTGCGATGGGCATTACCGTCGTTATTGCGTCCACTTTTGTCGCCGGTATGTTGTCGCGTGTCAGCAATAAACACAAAAAGGCCGTCTGAAAACGGTTTCAGACGGCCTGAAGTCAGCAGTACTTTCTTCAATAAAACATTTTTGGGGAAAATTTCTATGAAACGCATTATCTCCCTGCTTTTGCTTGCCTGTCCCTGTCTTGGCGTCGGCTGCACCCGATAACGACAAAGCCGCCGTACAGGCCGTCATTGCCAAGTATTACAACCGACCGCTTGCCGCGCACAAATGCCAGCTCGCCAAGCCGTCGAAAGACAGTGAGACAACATCTGACAATATTATGTATTGCATGAAACCTGTTGCCGATCATACCGTAACGCGCAACGGCAAAGCCACGCGCTATGTGTTGTACACAGGTTTTGCCTACGATATGCAACAAAAAGTAAAACAGGACGCGCATGCTTCTTCGGGTCTGGCAGAATTGTTTGTTTTGGAAAAAGCAGACGGCAAGTGGGCAATCAAGCTGCATGGAAGAGATGAAACTTGGCGCATGGGGGGATGTGCCGGAGAATAAGGATTGGCGGTTTGTCCAGATGGGTGAGCAAAACTGGGGCTACACTGTCGAATCAGGTTATACAGGTCAGGGTGAAACGACAACCGGAGAAAATTTCCTGTTTACCGATAATAGCAACCGTGTCCGTAAAAGCTTAATTATCAACGGTAACGATAACGGCGCATATTACGGCAATTGCGATGAATATAAAGGGCGCGAAAAACGCAGCTGCAAAGACAGATATACCAGCCTGGAAGCCAAAATCGCTTTTGACAAAAGCCGTCCTGCCGTATCCGGCGTATGGGCGTTGACTGCAAAACTCAGCGGCGTATCAGGAAAGAAAAATTATAAAAATCAGAAATATATTTTCCCTTATGACGGCAAAACCCACGTCGCCCCCAAAAACTATCCCTTAGGCGGACAATAGTTCCCTTAAAAAAACGCTTTTATCAAACCATTACTACCTCAAGTCAAATCCCGTGAAAGAAACGCATAAACTTTGGGCCGCCCTCATCATTACCGGCATTATCGGCGGCATGGTCGGCATTGTATTAACCGAAATCATGCATGCGATTCAACATTTTGCCTATGGTTACGGTTCAGACGGCCTATACGTTTCATTCCGCGAGGGCGTATCGCAGGCAAGTCCGGAGCGGCGTATCGGCGTGATGACCTTTTGCGGCGTGGTGGTCGGCTTGGGATGGTGGTTGCTCAAACGCTACGGCAGGCCGCAACCGAGCATTAAAGCCGTGGTTAAAAATCCGCTTGCCGGTTTTCCGTTTTTTGAAAACCGTCAGCCATGCCCTGTTGCAAATCATTACCGTTGGGCTTGGCTCGCCGCTCGGCCGTGAAGTTGCGCCGCGCGAAATGACCGCCGCTTTTGCTTCAGTCGGCGTCAACCGTTTCGGGCTGAGCGAAGACGACGCAAGGCTGGTCATTGCCTGCGCCTCGGGTGCAGGTTTGGCGGCCGTGTATAACGTGCCGCTCGCCTCCACACTTTTCATCCTCGAAGCCATGCTGGGCATGTGGACGCAGCAAGCCGTCGCCGCCGCATTGCTGACTTCAGTCATCGCCACTGCCGTCGCGCGCATCGGCTTGGGCGACGTGCAGCAATATCATCCTGCCAACCTTTCCATCAACACTTCATTACTTTGGTTTTCCGCCATCATCGGCCCGATACTGGGCGTAACCGCAGTCTTTTTCCAGCGTACCGCCCAAAAGTTCCCCTTCATCAAGCGCGACAACATCAAAATCATTCCCTTGGCCGTCTGCATGTTTGCACTCATCGGCGTGATTGCCGTTTGGTTTCCCGAAATTTTGGGCAACGGCAAAGCAGGCAATCAACTGACCTTTGGCGGCTTGACCGACTGGCAACACAGCCTTGAGCTGACTGCCGTCAAATGGCTGGTCGTCTTAATGGCGCTTGCCGTAGGCGCATACGGCGGCCTGATTACCCCGTCCATGATGCTCGGCAGTACCATCGCCTTTGCCGCTGCCGCCGCGTGGAACAGTTTTTTCCCTGAAATGTCCTCTGAAAGCGCGGCCGTTGTCGGCGCCGCCGTTTTCCTCGGCGTTTCCCTCAAAATGCCCCTGACAGCCATAGCCTTTATTTTTGGAGCTAACCTACGCCCCCGTTGCCTTACTCATGCCATTATGCACAGGGCATGGCAGGCGCAGTATGGGTGGCAAAAGAAAATGGGATTTAAATAGGCAAAAGCAAAAGGCCGTCTGAAACCGAGTTTCAGACGGCCTTTTGCAATAAAATTGTTAACAATATTTGCAAAAACCTACTGCCAAAAAAATGCGAAACTGGGGGATAATACCGCCCTGAAAAATTCATCCCATACTGATTAAACCTTCAACAAAGGAAATCCAAATGTCTTCCATCAAACGCGCCCTGATCAGCCTATCCGACAAGACAGGCGCAGTCGAATTTGCCCAAACCCTGACCAAGCTCGGTGTTGAAATCCTCTCTACCGGCGGTACAGCAAAGCTCTTGGCTGATGCAGGCGTTCCCGTTATCGAAGTTGCCGACTATACCGGTTTTCCCGAAATGCTCGACGGCCGCGTGAAAACCCTGCATCCGAAAATCCACGGCGGCATCCTCGGCCGTCGCGATTTGGGCGAACACGTCGCCAAGATGGAAGAACACGGCATCGGCAACATCGACCTCGTGTGCGTCAACCTCTACCCCTTCGCCGCCACCATCGCCAAACCAAACTGCACACTTGAAGACGCGATTGAAAACATCGACATCGGCGGTCCGACCATGGTGCGCTCTGCCGCGAAAAACTGGAAACACGTCGCCATCGTTACCGACACAGCCGATTTCCCCGCCATCGCCGCCGAACTCGAAGCCAACAACGGCGCATTGAGCGACAAAACCCGTTTCAACCTTTCACGCAAAGCATTCAGCCATACCGCCCAATACGACGGCATGATTTCCAACTACCTGACCTCGCTTTCAGACGACGTCTTGAGCGGTCAGCCTCAAATCGGCGAATTCCCAAGCCAGTTCAACCAAAGCTGGATTAAAGTGCAAGACATGCGCTACGGCGAAAATCCGCACCAACGCGCTGCGTTCTACCGCGATATTTACCCCGCCGCAGGCAGCCTTTCCGCCTACAAACAGCTCCAAGGCAAAGAATTGTCGTACAACAACATCGCCGATGCCGATGCCGCATGGGAAGCAGTCAAATCCTTCGACGCGCCCGCCTGCGTGATCGTGAAACACGCTAATCCGTGCGGCGTTGCCATCGCCTCCAATACCTTGATGCCTACAAACTCGCCTACGCTACCGACACCACCAGCGCATTCGGCGGCATCATCGCCTTCAACCGCGAAGTGGACGGCGAAACCGTCAAACAAATTACCGACAACCAATTTATGGAAGTCCTCATGGCGCCGAAGTTCACCGCCGAAGCCCTCGAAATCGCCGCTGCCAAAAAAAACGTGCGCGTATTGGAAGTGCCGCTTGAAGCAGGTGCCAACCGCTTTGAACTCAAACGCGTCGGCGGCGGACTATTGGTACAAACCCCCGACATCCACCGCCTCAGCCGCGCCGATTTGAAAGTCGTCTCCAAACGCCAACCGACCGAGCAAGAATGGAACGACCTGATGTTTGTTTGGAACGTCGCAAAATACGTCAAATCCAACGCCATCGTCTTCGGCAAAGGCGGTCAAACCTACGGCATCGGCGCAGGCCAAATGAGCCGCGTGGACAGCACCCGCATCGCCGCCCGCAAAGCGCAAGATGCCAATCTCGACCTCAACGGCGCATGTGCCGCTTCCGATGCCTTCTTCCCATTCCGCGACGGCGTAGATGTCATTGCCGAGCAGGGCATCAAAGCCATCATCCATCCGGCAGGCTCCATGCGCGACCAAGAAGTCTTTGACGCAGCGGACGAACACGGCATCGCCATGGTCGTAACCGGCATCCGCCATTTCCGCCACTAATAAGCTGATATAAAATAAAGGCCGTCTGAAAACAAAGTTTCAATATCATGAAACGAAACCCGTTTTCAGACGGCCTTCTTCAATCATCAAACAATTTAGCGGACTAACTGCAAATCAGGACAAAGCAACCAAGCCCCAGCCTGTCCGATTCATGCAGCAACACAAACGCCCCACAAGTCTAAAACCAACCCACTCAGAGCAAAAAACATGAAACACATCCTCCTCATCCTCACCCTCGCCACACTCACCGCCTGCGCCTCCAGTCATACCGGCGGTTACGGCTATGCCGGCAACAACGGCGCTTCCGCAGGCGTGACCCAAACATTCCGTTGGTAAGGCCGTCTGAAAAACAACACAGTTTTCTACGATAGAGAAACAAACAAATCCCAAACGTAAAGGCAAGTTTTACACTTGCCTTTTTAACGCTGTCCATCGGCTTAATAGCGCATAAATTCGTATCATTTGTTCACTATTTATATGTTAGGAAACGTCAAAGGCCGTCTGAAAACAGGCGATACAAACCCGTTACACGTTTCAAACCGATCTTCAATACAAATTTCATTAATTCTCTAAATAAAAGCCCATATTTAAATCTATCACTAAAGAAACTATTCAAATCATATATTATTTAGTAATCATTATTGTTTGAGAATAAAAAAGTAAAATCAAATAGCTAGAAAAGCCGTTTAAAAAAAGCAACAAGTAAATCTAACGGGCATGACCGTTGAGGCCGAAAAAGTAACACTTTATCGGAAGAGTTGATTTACGAAACCAAACGCATATAAAATTTGGATAAGGATTCCGAATGCATTGATAGAAGCTGACAAAAAGTGACTTGTTAAGAAACAAGCTGACAAAAAACGGCACATCGTTTCCCAAACTTCACAAGCTTCCCAAAATGTATCAGCATAAAATCCCATAAAACAGGCTTTTAGCTGTTATTCGGCCGAGTGGAGACTTTTGGCACGGGAATTGCATACAGGAGATTACGGCATGAAACCGCATAAAGGGGAGACTCTGAAATGCGGCAAATGTGTGGACAGGCGGTTTACAGCCGAGCAACACGTCCCAAAAGAAATCAAACCCCTTACAGGAAAATCGATATGAATAAAGTCTTTAAAGTCATTTGGAACCACGCGACCCAGACATGGACCGCGGTTTCCGAAATCAGCCATGCACACGGCAAAAAATCCGCTTCTGACAAGCGTAAAGCCGTAGCTGCTGCAGTGGTTGCAGCAGGTGCTTTGATGGCATCTAGCGGAGCAGAGGCCGATGTAAGATTGGGAGGTAGTGCAGTAAACATCACTCCTGATGGTACTTACAACGGTTCTAACAGAAACGTTGGTGTGAACTCTGTTGTAGTGGGTTATCAAAATACTGCCAGCAGCCAAGATGGCACTATCGCTTACGGTGCTAACAATACTGCGACTGCAAACGCAGCATTGGCTGTGGGTAATAACAATATCGCAACCGGCGGTGCATCGACTGCAATGGGTGTAAGCTCTGTTGCAAGTGGCGAAGCTTCTGTTGCAATCGGTAACGTAGCCCAAGCAACGCAAATTCGTGCGACTGCAGTAGGTAACCGTGCAACTGCTACTCAAGACTCCGCAAGTGCATTCGGTAACCGTGCAAATGCATCAGCGCAATTTGCAACTGCTATCGGTGATAATTCTCATGCAAGTGCTGCGGCTGTTGCAGTGGGTACTCACGCAAATGCTTCACATCAAGATTCTATAGCTATTGGACGAAATGCTTCGGGTGCTTGGACAAATGCGATTGCTGTCGGTAAAGATAGCGTAGCAAAACAAGACCACGCGATTGCAATGGGTACTAGCTCAAATGCGTCAGGTATTCAAGCCGTCGGCGTTGGTTCATATACAAAAGCAGAAGGTAATCTGACAGTTGCGGTTGGTCCATATGCGCAAGCCAATAAAGAAGCTGCAGTTGCTGTAGGTTCTAACGCTACTGCTGCTGAGTCTAACTCTATTGCCGTGGGTCAAACTGCTACTGCGGCTAACAATAACTCTATTGCTGTCGGTACAAAAACAGCTTCTAGAGGCGATAACGCAATTGGTATCGGTGCTTATGCTGAATCAACTGCTGCACGTGGTACCGCTATCGGCGTGTTGTCTCAAGCGAATGGCGCAGGCTCATTTGCCGGTGGTGCATCTGCTCAAGCAACAGGTGAAAATTCTGTAGCTATTGGCGGTGCGCTGGATGGTAATTTTCGGTAATAAAGCAGGTACTGCTGCTAAAGCAACCGGTAACAACTCTATCGCTTTGGGTACTCAATCTAAACGCTGCTGGTAATAACTCTATCGCTCAAGGTAACAGCGCAACTGCTAAGCAAGCTGCTGACGTTGCCGTAGGTCATACTGCTACAGCTGATGGTACTTCTACTGGCGCTGATGGCTGACGGCGTAGTAAATAATGCCGGTTCGGCAATGGCAATCGGTACAGAAGCTCAAGCAACCGGTATCGTAGCAACAGCCATCGGTGAGCGCTCTAAAGCTCTGGCAAACGGCGCGGTAGCATTGGGTGGCGACGCTCAAGCCAAACAAGGTTCTGACGTAGCAATCGGTCGTGGTTCCGTAGCTGACGGTACTTCTGCTGCTGCATTCGGTCCTGCTGCTACAGCAACTGGTAAATACTCAGTAGCTTTGGGCGTACAAAGTAACGCTGCTTCTAAACAAGCAATTGCATTGGGCCGTGGTGCTCAAGCTAATGGCGGTGAATATGCAACTGCTCTGGGTAACGGTGCTCAAGCAACAGCTAAAAACACTCTGGCTTTGGGTACATCAGCTAAATCTACTATCGAAAACAGCGTAGCCCTGGGTAACGGTTCTACAACCAGCGCATTCGTACCTACCAATACTGCTACTGTTGGCAACTACACTTACAGCGGCTTCGCAGGCGCAACCAGCGGTTTGGGCAACGGCGCAGTATTGTCTGTAGGTTCTGCAGGTAAAGAACGTCAAATCCAAAACGTTGCTGCAGGTCGTATCTCTGCAACTTCTACCGATGCAATCAACGGCTCTCAATTGTTTGCTGTAGCAAACCGCATCGAAAACCTGAATCCGTTTGTATTCTCAGGCCACAATGGCAGCGGTAGCTCACCAGCTGAAGGTACATACAAATACGATCCTAAATCAAATGCCAATAACACCCTGAAACTGATCGCCGGTAACGGTTTGACAATGACCTCAAACGGCACTAACGAATACACCCTGAGCGTAATCGGTGGTGGTTCTACTGGTGCTTCCGGCGCAACTGGTCCTAAAGGCGAAAAAGGCGATACTGGTGCAACTGGTCCTAAAGGCGATACAGGTGCAACTGGTGCAACTGGTCCTAAAGGCGAAGATGGTACCAACTACACTATTGAAGTTGAAGATGATAACGAAAACGGTACCCATACCATCACTATTACCGATCAAAGTAATGGCTCAGTCACTACTACCATCGTAAAAGACGGTAAAAACGGTAAAGATGGTAAAGACGGCGCTACTGGCGCTAAAGGCGATACTGGTGCATACTGGCGCTAAAGGCGATACAGGGCATGGCTACCGGCGCTAAAGGCGACAAACTGGTGACACTGGCGCTAAAAAGGCGATACCGGCGACTACCGGCGCTAAAAGGCGATACTGGTGCTACCAAAGGCGACTAAAGGCGATACTGGTGCTACTGGCGCTAAAGGCGACAAAGGTGATACACAGGCGCTACTGGCGCTAAAAAGGCGACACTGGTGCAGCCAAAGGCGCTAAAAGGCGACACTGGTGCTACTGGCGCTAAAGGCGACACTGGTGCTAAAAGGTGATAAAGGCGCTACTGGTGCAACCGGCGACAAAGGTGAAAAAGGTGACACTGGCGCTACTGGCGCTAAAACGGCGACAAAGGTGATACGCTAAAGGTGACACTGGTGCTACTGGCGCTAAACAGGCGACAAAGGTGATACTGGCGCTACTGGCGCAACCGGCGACAAAGGTGACTAAAAGGCGACACTGGTGCTACTGGCGCTAAAGGCGACACTGGTGCTACCGGTGCTAAAGGCGACACTGGTGCTACTGGCGCTAAAGGCGACAAAGGTGATACCGGCGCTACTGGCGCTAAAGGCGACACTGGTGCTACCGGTGCTAAAGGCGATACTGGTGCTACCGGTGCTAAAGGCGACACTGGTGCTACTGGCGCCAAAAGGCGATACACTGGCGCTACTGGCGCTAAAACGGCGACAAAGGTGATACCGGCGCTACTGGCGCTAAAGGCGATACCGGTGCTACTGGCGCTAAAGGCGACAAAGGTGATACCGGCGCTACTGGCGCTAAAGGCGACACTGGTGCTACCGGTGCTAAAGGCGATACTGGTGCTAAAGGCGATACTGGTGCTACCGGTGCTAAAGGCGACAAAGGTGAAAAAGGTGACACCGGCGCTACTGGTGCAACCGGCGACAAAGGCGAAAAAGGTGGCAGCATCACAGGTGAAGTTGTAGATAATGGTGACGGTACCCATACAATCACTATTACTGATCTTGAAACTGGTTCAGTCACTACTACTATCGTTAAAGATGGTAAAGACGGTGTAGACGGTAAGAACGCCAAAGCCGAAGTCAAAGACAACGGCGACGGCACTCACACTGTAACCATCACTGATGGCGAAGGTAATACCACTACTACTATCGTTAAAGATGGTAAGAACGCTGAAGCCGATGTTAAAGACAACGGCAACGGTACTCACACTGTAACCATCAAAGACGGTAACGGTAATACCACTACTACCATCATTAAAGACGGTGCTACCGGCGCAACAGGCGCTACCGGTGCAACTGGTGCTACTGGCGCTAAAGGTGATACCGGCGCTACTGGCGCAACCGGCGACAAAGGCGAAAAAGGTGACACAGGTGCTACTGGCGCTAAAGGCGACAAAGGCGAAAAAGGTGACACTGGCGCAGCCGGCGCTAAAGGCGACAAAGGCGACAAAAGGTGACACTGGCGCAGCCGGCGCTAAAGGCGACAAAGGTGACACTGGTGAAAAAGGTGGCAGCATCACAGGTGAAGTTGTAGATAATGGTGACGGTACCCATACAATCACTATTACTGATCTTGAAACTGGTTCAGTCACTACTACTATCGTTAAAGATGGTAAAGACGGTGTAGACGGTAAGAACGCCAAAGCCGAAGTTAAAGACAACGGCGACGGCACTCACACTGTAACCATCACTGATGGCGAAGGTAATACCACTACTACCATCGTTAAAGACGGTAAGAACGCTGAAGCCGACGTTAAAGACAACGGCAACGGTACTCATACTGTAACCATCAAAGACGGTAACGGTAATACCACTACTACCATCCTTAAAGACGGCGCAACTGGCGCTACCGGTGCAACTGGTGCAACTGGTGCCGATGGTAAGAACGCTGAAGCCGAAGTTAAAGACAACGGCGACGGCACTCATACTGTAACCATCAAAGACGGTAACGGTAATACCACTACTACCATCGTTAAAGACGGTAAGAATGCTGAAGCCGAAGTTAAAGACAACGGCAACGGTACTCATACTGTAACCATCAAAGACGGTAACGGTAATACCACTACTACCATCGTTAAAGATCGGTGCAACTGGTGCTAAAGGTGACACTGGTGCCGACGGTAAGAATGCCAAAGCTGACGTTAAAGACAACGGTGACGGTACTCACACAGTAACTGTTGTTGACGGTGACGGTAAAACTACCTCTACCATCGTTAAAGACGGTAAGAACGCTGAAGCCGAAGTTAAAGACAACGGCGACGGTACTCACACTGTAACCATCAAAGACGGTAACGGTAATACCACTACTACCATCGTTAAAGACGGTGCAACTGGCGCTACAGGTGCAACTGGTGCCGACGGTAAGAATGCTAAAGCCGACGTTAAAGACAACGGTGACGGTACTCACACAGTAACTGTTGTTGACGGTGACGGTAATACTACTACTACCATCGTTAAAGACGGTAAGAACGCTGAAGCCGAAGTTAAAGACAACGGCAACGGTACTCATACTGTAACCATCAAAGACGGTAACGGTAATACCACTACTACCATCGTTAAAGACGGTGCAACTGGTGCCAAAGGTGATACCGGTGCAGACGGTAAGAACGCTAAAGCCGAAGTTAAAGACAACGGCAACGGCACTCACACTGTAACCATCACTGACGGTGACGGTAACACCACTACCACTATCGTTAAAGACGGTGCAGACGGTAAGAATGCTAAAGCCGAAGTTAAAGACAACGGCAACGGCACTCACACTGTAACCATCACTGATGGCGAAGGTAAAACTACTACCACTATCGTTAAAGACGGTGCAACTGGTGCTGCTGGTGCCAAAGGTGATACCGGTGCAGACGGTAAGAATGCTAAAGCCGAAGTTAAAGACAACGGCAACGGCACTCACACTGTAACCATCACTGATGGCGAAGGTAAAACCACTACTACCATCGTTAAAGACGGTGCAACTGGTGCTGCTGGTGCCAAAGGTGATACTGGTGCAGACGGTAAGAATGCTAAAGCCGAAGTTAAAGACAACGGCAACGGCACTCATACTGTAACCATCACAGATGGCGAAGGTAAAACCACTACTACCATCGTTAAAGACGGTGCAACTGGTGCCAAAGGTGATACCGGTGCAGACGGTAAGAACGCTAAAGCCGAAGTTAAAGACAACGGCAACGGCACTCACACTGTAACCATCACAGATGGCGAAGGTAAAACCACTACCACTATCGTTAAAGACGGTGTAGACGGTAAGAACGCTAAAAGCCGAAGTTAAAGACAACGGCAACGGCACTCATACTGTAACCATCACTGATGGCGAAGGTAAACACCACTACTACCATCGTTAAAGACGGTGCAACTGGTGCCAAAGGTGATACCGGTGCAGACGGTAAGAACGCTAAAGCCGAAGTTAAAGACAACGGCAACGGCACTCACACTGTAACCATCACTGATGGCGAAGGTAAAACCACTACTACCATCGTTAAAGACGGTGCAACTGGTGCCAAAGGTGATACCGGTGCAGACGGTAAGAATGCTGAAGCCGAAGTTAAAGACAACGGCAACGGTACTCACACTGTAACCATCAAAGACGGTAACGGTAACACTACTACTACTGTCGTTAAAGATGGTGCAACCGGTGCTACTGGTGCAGACGGTAAGAATGCTGAGGCTGAAGTTAAAGACAACGGTGACGGCACTCACACTGTAACCATCAAAGACGGTAACGGTAACACTACTACTACTACTGTTAAAGACGGTGCTAAAGGTGATACTGGTGCAACTGGTGCTAAAGGTGATACCGGTGAAAACGGTAAGTCTGCTGAAGGTAAAGTTGAGCGTGATGAAGCTAAAGGTACTTCTACCATTACTATCAACAACTTCGATAAAGACGGTAAAGTCATCTCTACTACTACCGCAACCGTGAAAGATGGTAAAGACGGTAAAGATGGTAAAGATGCTGATGGCACCTTCGGTTTGCGTGATGAGGAAAACAAAGAAATCACCAAACCACTGAATAACACTATTCAGATTAAAGGTGATGCGGGTACTAAAGTTCAAGTATTCGACAAAGCAACCGGTAAGACTTCAGAGAAAGAAGTTCAAAACATCTTCGTTAAGAAAGACGGCGATGCGCTGAAAGTCAGCATGAACCCTGATCTGACCGTTAACAGTGTTACTACTAACGAACTGAAAGCAGGTCCTGTAACCATCAACCAAGGTGGTATCGATGCCGGCAACACTACTATCCAAAATGTTGCTCCAGGTAAGAAAGGTACCGATGCGGTTAACGTTGACCAGCTGAACCAAAAATTCGGCGATGTGAACAGCAATGTGAACAAGGTTGACAACAACGCCCGCGCAGGTGTGGCTCAAGCTCTGGCTACTGCTGGTCTGCCACAAGCTTACTTGCCAGGTAAGAGCATGCTGGCTATCGGTGGCGGTCACTACCGCGGTGAAACCGGTTACGCTGTCGGCTTCTCTAGCATCTCCGATGGTGGTAACTGGATCATCAAAGGTACTGCTTCCGGCAACTCACGTGGTCACTTCGGTGCTACCGCAGCAGTTGGTTACCAATGGTAATCTGACTTTCAGACGGCCTGAAAAGGCCGTCTGAAAAGACGAAGCAAAGTAAATGCGGCCTATTTAGGCCGCATTTTTTTATATCTTGAATTGGATTTGTTGGATTCCTATAAGAAAAAACAATAAGAATGCCATGTTTAATATGCTCTCATGAGGAATTTGGGGATAGAGTGATTAATATGAAAAACTTACTTAAAAAAGTAGAGTGAGTTTTTCATATTAATAGATGAATTTAGGGTGTAGAAACAGTATCAAGCAGAATGTTTCATAACTTATGGATGAATAATGATTTGATAGGGGAGTGTTATTAGAGAATTTAGCAAAAGACACAAGTAGAGACCTTTGCAAAATTTCCCAAAATCCCCTAAATTCCCATCAAGACATTTAGGGGATTTCTCATGAGCACCTTCTTCCAACAAACCGCACAAGCCATGATCGCCAAACACATCGACCGTTTCCCACTATTGAAGTTGGATCAAGTGATTGATTGGCAACCGATCGAACAATATCTGAATCGTCAAGAACCCGTTATGTCCGGGACCACCGCGGCCGTCCCGCCTATCCACTGCTATCCATGTTCAAAGCCGTCCTGCTCGGACAATGGCACAGCCTCTCCGATCCCGAACTCGAACACAGCCTCATTACCCACATCGATTTCAACCTGTTTTGCCGTTTTGACGAACTGAGCATCCCCGATTACAGCACCTTATGCCGTTACCGCAACTGGCTGGCGCAAAACAACACCCTGTCCGAACTGCTGGAACTGATCAACCGCCAACTGACCGAAAAAGGCTTAAAAGTAGAGAAAGCATCTGCCGCCGTCATTGACGCCACCATTATTCAGACCGCCGGCAGCAAACAGCGTCAGGCCATAGAAGTCGATGAAGAAGGACAAGTCAATGGCCAAACTACACCGAGTAAAGACAGCGATGCCCGTTGGATAAAGAAAAACGGACTCTACAAACTCGGTTACAAACAACATACCCGTACCGATGCGGAAGGTTATATAGAGAAACTGCACATCACTCCCGCCAATACCCATGAGTGCAACCACCTGTCGCCTTTGTTGGAAGGGATAGCCGAAGGCACGACCGTCTATGCCGATAAAGGCTACGACAGTGAGGAAAACCGGCAACATCTGGAAAAGCATCAGTTGTTAGACGGTATTATGCGCAAAGCCCACCGCAAACATCCGCTGACGGAAGCGCAAACCAAACGCAACCGATATTTGTCGAAGACCCGTTATGTGATCGAACAAAGCTTCGGTACGCTGCACCGCAAATTCCGCTATGCCCGGGCAGCCTATTTCGGACTGAGCAAAGTGAGTGCGCAAAGCCATCTGAAGGCGATATGTTTGAACCTTTTGAAAGCCGCCAACAGGCTAAGTGCGCCTGTTGCCGCCTAAAAGGCGGCTGGATGCCTGATTATCAGGTATCCAAGGGGGGATTAAGGGGGTATTTGAGTAGAATCAGTGGATATTTGAAATAAAAACAGCCGAAAACCTGTGTTTAGGTTTCGGCTGTCGGGGGAAAAGGAATTTTGCAAAGGTCTCAAGTAATGAAAAATCCTCTAAATTTGTCTAAATTGATTGTAATAGTCTTATGCTATCACTTATTGAGGCTCAATAATAAATCCCTAAATGCATTTGGATCTTTAATAAACGTCATTTCTCCTGATTGAGGGAAATGGAAATCGAGCAGGCGAGATACCCAGAAACGAATACATCCGGCTCTTTGTGCAGTAGGGAAATATGTACGTTCTTCATCAGATAATGGACGTACGCTTTCATAGCCATGGATAAAGGCATCATAAAGGACAGGGTCTAATTTGTTATCAGCTGTTCGTGCCCAATCGTTAACCGCAATTGCCAGGTCGTACATGAAATTACCGTTACATGCATAATAGAAATCGATAAAGCCGGAAACTTCATCTCCATTAAGCAATACGTTGTCCTTTAAATAAATCGGCATGGATAATGCCGGAAGGTAAATGCTCTCCCTAGATTTTCATCTAAAGCAGCAATTTCAGATTGAAGCAGTGCAGCATCCTCAGAATCTAAAACAGGCAGCAACTGAGTGCAGGCATCGTGCCACCAGTCATCATAACGAGGATTTTTCATTTTTAAAGGAAAGTCTTGACCGGCTAAATGCATTTTAGCCAGCATTGCACCGGTATGAAAACATTGAGCTTCGGTTGGCCAGCCGGTATCTGAACCATTCAAACAAGTAACCAAACAAGCCGGTTTTCCAGCCAAAATAGAATGCAGTCCGCCATCTTTACGAGCAATCGGAGCTGCGCAGGCAACACTATTCAGACTCAAATGCTGGTTTAGCTCCAGAAAGAAAGGCAGTTCTTCTGATTTCAAAACCTCAAAAACAGTCAATACATAACGACCCGTTGAAGTTGTCAAAAAATAATTACTATTAGTAATTCCTTGAGCAATCCCCTGCAAAGAAACAAAATCTCCCAAATCATATTGCAGTAGGAAATCACGCATTTGAGCGTCGGAAACACTGGTATAGACAGACATAGCAAACTCGAGGCTGATATAAAAGAATCAAGGAAACATCATACCAAAAAACAAGCGCCAACAATATAAATTAAAGCGAGGGTCAAATTCAAAAGGCCGTCTGAAAGAGCAATTCAGACGGCCTTTGTTTTGTATTTTTTTGTATGTATGGATAGTGTAGGGAGGTTGTTGGAGTTTTTTATAAAATAAAAACCCTGTTAAAACAGGGCGGTGGTTAAATTTCTGAAAATAATTTCGAGAAAGGTGTTGACTGGTTTTGTTGTGAGGCGTATAGTTCGGTTCTTCGCTGCTGACGCGGTGAAGAAAACGAAGCAGACAGTATAACACAGTTGGTTGAAATTTTCGATAATTTTAGTTGACATTTGCTAAATGTACTGTATAATTCGATTCGCTCTTTAAAAAACAGATTACCGATAAGTGTGAGTGCATTAGGCCTCACACTGTTTGAAAGACAGACAAGATGATGTTTTAGACATTGTCCTGTCGGTTTCTTTGAAGCAGACCAGAAGTTATAAGTTAGAGATTGAACATAAGAGTTTGATCCTGGCTCAGATTGAACGCTGGCGGCATGCTTTACACATGCAAGTCGAACGGCAGCACAGAGAAGCTTGCTTCTTGGGTGGCGAGTGGCGAACGGGTGAGTAATATATCGGAACGTACTGAGTAATGGGGGATAACTAATCGAAAGATTAGCTAATACCGCATATTCTCTGAGGAGGAAAGCAGGGGACCTTCGGGCCTTGCGTTATTCGAGCGGCCGATATCTGATTAGCTAGTTGGTGGGGTAAAGGCCTACCAAGGCGACGATCAGTAGCGGGTCTGAGAGGATGATCCGCCACACTGGGACTGAGACACGGCCCAGACTCCTACGGGAGGCAGCAGTGGGGAATTTTGGACAATGGGCGCAAGCCTGATCCAGCCATGCCGCGTGTCTGAAGAAGGCCTTCGGGTTGTAAAGGACTTTTGTCAGGGAAGAAAAGGACAGGGTTAATACCTCTGTCTGATGACGGTACCTGAAGAATAAGCACCGGCTAACTACGTGCCAGCAGCCGCGGTAATACGTAGGGTGCGAGCGTTAATCGGAATTACTGGGCGTAAAGCGAGCGCAGACGGTTACTTAAGCAGGATGTGAAATCCCCGGGCTCAACCTGGGAACTGCGTTCTGAACTGGGTGACTAGAGTGTGTCAGAGGGAGGTAGAATTCCACGTGTAGCAGTGAAATGCGTAGAGATGTGGAGGAATACCGATGGCGAAGGCAGCCTCCTGGGATAACACTGACGTTCATGCTCGAAAGCGTGGGTAGCAAACAGGATTAGATACCCTGGTAGTCCACGCCCTAAACGATGTCAATTAGCTGTTGGGCAACTTGATTGCTTAGTAGCGTAGCTAACGCGTGAAATTGACCGCCTGGGGAGTACGGTCGCAAGATTAAAACTCAAAGGAATTGACGGGGACCCGCACAAGCGGTGGATGATGTGGATTAATTCGATGCAACGCGAAGAACCTTACCTGGTCTTGACATGTACGGAATCCTCCAGAGACGGAGGAGTGCCTTCGGGAGCCGTAACACAGGTGCTGCATGGCTGTCGTCAGCTCGTGTCGTGAGATGTTGGGTTAAGTCCCGCAACGAGCGCAACCCTTGTCATTAGTTGCCATCATTTAGTTGGGCACTCTAATGAGACTGCCGGTGACAAGCCGGAGGAAGGTGGGGATGACGTCAAGTCCTCATGGCCCTTATGACCAGGGCTTCACACGTCATACAATGGTCGGTACAGAGGGTAGCCAAGCCGCGAGGTGGAGCCAATCTCACAAAACCGATCGTAGTCCGGATTGCACTCTGCAACTCGAGTGCATGAAGTCGGAATCGCTAGTAATCGCAGGTCAGCATACTGCGGTGAATACGTTCCCGGGTCTTGTACACACCGCCCGTCACACCATGGGAGTGGGGGATACCAGAAGTAGGTAGGGTAACCGCAAGGAGCCCGCTTACCACGGTATGCTTCATGACTGGGGTGAAGTCGTAACAAGGTAGCCGTAGGGGAACCTGCGGCTGGATCACCTCCTTTCTAGAGAAAGAAGAGGTCTGGTGCATTCACACTTATCGGTAAACTGTAAAAGATGCGGAAGAGAAAAGCTTGAGTGAAGACAAGATTCGCTTAAGAAGAGAATCCGGGTTTGTAGCTCAGCTGGTTAGAGCACACGCTTGATAAGCGTGGGGTCGGAGGTTCAAGTCCTCCCAGACCCACCAAGAACGGGGGCATAGCTCAGTTGGTAGAGCACCTGCTTTGCAAGCAGGGGGTCATCGGTTCGATCCCGTTTGCCTCCACCAAGAACTTTACAAATCAAAGGAAGCCTGCTATACTTAGCAGCTTATTTTGATTTGCGAAGTGAAATATCGACGCATCGATCTTTAACAAATTGGAAAGCCGAAATCAACAAACAAAGACAATGAGTTTGTTTTGATTTTTTGTTCTTTGCAAAGGATAAAAAATCTCTCGCAAGAGAAAAGAAAACAAACACAGTATTTGGGTGATGATTGTATCGACTTAATCCTGAAACACAAAAGGCAGGATTAAGACACAACAAAGCAGTAAGCTTTATCAAAGTAGGAATTTCAAGTTTACTTCCCTAGTCAACGGGTAGGTAAACGAAGTCAAAGAGGTTCTTGAAATGATAGAGTCAAGTGAATAAGTGCATCAGGTGGATGCCTTGGCGATGATAGGCGACGAAGGACGTGTAAGCCTGCGAAAAGCGTGGGGGAGCTGGCAATAAAGCTATGATCCCACGGTGTCCGAATGGGGAAACCCGCCTCTTAGGAGGTATCCTTATCCGAATACATAGGATAAGCGAAGCGAACCCGGAGAACTGAACCATCTAAGTACCCGGAGGAAAAGAAATCAACCGAGATTCCGCAAGTAGTGGCGAGCGAACGCGGAGGAGCCTGTACGTGATAACTATCGAGATAGAAGAACAAGCTGGGAAGCTTGACCATAGTGGGTGATAGTCCCGTATTCGAAATTTCAATAGTGGTACTAAGCGTACGAAAAGTAGGGCGGGACACGTGAAATCCTGTCTGAATATGGGGGGACCATCCTCCAAGGCTAAATACTCATCATCGACCGATAGTGAACCAGTACCGTGAGGGAAAGGCGAAAAGAACCCCGGGAGGGGGAGTGAAATAGAACCTGAAACCTGATGCATACAAACAGTGGGAGCATCCTTGTGGTGTGACTGCGTACCTTTTGTATAATGGGTCAACGACTTACATTCAGTAGCGAGCTTAACCGAATAGGGGAGGCGTAGGGAAACCGAGTCTTAATAGGGCGAACAGTTGCTGGGTGTAGACCCGAAACCGAGTGATCTATCCATGGCCAGGTTGAAGGTGCCGTAACAGGTACTGGAGGACCGAACCCACGCATGTTGCAAAATGCGGGGATGAGCTGTGGATAGGGGTGAAAGGCTAAACAAACTCGGAGATAGCTGGTTCTCCCCGAAAACTATTTAGGTAGTGCCTCGAGCAAGACACTGATGGGGGTAAAGCACTGTTATGGCTAGGGGGTTATTGCAACTTACCAACCCATGGCAAACTAAGAATACCATCAAGTGGTTCCTCGGGAGACAGACAGCAGGGTGCTAACGTCCGTTGTCAAGAGGGAAACAAACCCAGACCGCCAGCTAAGGTCCCAAATGATAGATTAAGTGGTAAACGAAGTGGGAAGGCCCAGACAGCCAGGATGTTGGCTTAGAAGCAGCCATCATTTAAAGAAAGCGTAATAGCTCACTGGTCGAGTCGTCCTGCGCGGAAGATGTAACGGGGCTCAAATCTATAACCGAAGCTGCGGATGCCAGTTTACTGGCATGGTAGGGGAGCGTTCTGTAGGCCGATGAAGGTGCATTGTAAAGTGTGCTGGAGGTATCAGAAGTGCGAATGTTGACATGAGTAGCGATAAAGCGGGTGAAAAGCCCGCTCGCCGAAAGCCCAAGGTTTCCTACGCAACGTTCATCGGCGTAGGGTGAGTCGGCCCCTAAGGCGAGGCAGAAATGCGTAGTCGATGGGAAACAGGTTAATATTCCTGTACTTGATTCAAATGCGATGTGGGGACGGAGAAGGTTAGGTTAGCAAGCTGTTGGAATAGCTTGTTTAAGCCGGTAGGTGGAAGACTTAGGCAAATCCGGGTCTTCTTAACACCGAGAAGTGATGACGAGTGTCTACGGACATGAAGTAACCGATACCACGCTTCCAGGAAAAGCCACTAAGCTTCAGTTTGAATCGAACCGTACCGCAAACCGACACAGGTGGGCAGGATGAGAATTCTAAGGCGCTTGAGAGAACTCAGGAGAAGGAACTCGGCAAATTGATACCGTAACTTCGGGAGAAGGTATGCCCTCTAAGGTTAAGGACTTGCTCCGTAAGCCCTGGAGGGTCGCAGAGAATAGGTGGCTGCGACTGTTTATTAAAAACACAGCACTCTGCTAACACGAAAGTGGACGTATAGGGTGTGACGCCCTGCCCGGTGCTGGAAGGTTAATTGAAGATGTGCAAGCATCGGATCGAAGCCCCAGTAAACGGCGGCCGTAACTATAACGGTCCTAAGGTAGCGAAATTCCTTGTCGGGTAAGTTCCGACCCGCACGAATGGCGTAACGATGGCCACACTGTCTCCTCCTGAGACTCAGCGAAGTTGAAGTGGTTGTGAAGATGCAATCTACCCGCTGCTAGACGGAAAGACCCCGTGAACCTTTACTGTAGCTTTGCATTGGACTTTGAAGTCACTTGTGTAGGATAGGTGGGAGGCTTTGAAGCAGAGACGCCAGTCTCTGTGGAGCCGTCCTTGAAATACCACCCTGGTGTCTTTGAGGTTCTAACCCAGACCCGTAATCCGGGTCGGGGACCGTGCATGGTAGGCAGTTTGACTGGGGCGGTCTCCTCCCAAAGAGTAACGGAGGAGTTCGAAGGTTACCTAGGTCCGGTCGGAAATCGGACTGATAGTGCAATGGCAAAAGGTAGCTTAACTGCGAGACCGACAAGTCGAGCAGGTGCGAAAGCAGGACATAGTGATCCGGTGGTTCTGTATGGAAGGGCCATCGCTCAACGGATAAAAGGTACTCCGGGGATAACAGGCTGATTCCGCCCAAGAGTTCATATCGACGGCGGAGTTTGGCACCTCGATGTCGGCTCATCACATCCTGGGGCTGTAGTCGGTCCCAAGGGTATGGCTGTTCGCCATTTAAAGTGGTACGTGAGCTGGGTTTAAAACGTCGTGAGACAGTTTGGTCCCTATCTGCAGTGGGCGTTGGAAGTTTGACGGGGGCTGCTCCTAGTACGAGAGGACCGGAGTGGACGAACCTCTGGTGTACCGGTTGTAACGCCAGTTGCATAGCCGGGTAGCTAAGTTCGGAAGAGATAAGCGCTGAAAGCATCTAAGCGCGAAACTCGCCTGAAGATGAGACTTCCCTTGTGGTTTAACCACACTAAAGAGTCGTTCGAGACCAGGACGTTGATAGGTGGGGTGTGGAAGCGCGGTAACGCGTGAAGCTAACCCATACTAATTGCTCGTGAGGCTTTGACTCTATCATTTGAAGAACTTCAAAAGATAAAAAGCTTACTGACTGATTCAGTCATCACCGAAATAATTGATTAAGGCTTTACCGATTTGTAACAGTTTAAGTTTGGCGGCCATAGCGAGTTGGTCCCACGCCTTCCCATCCCGAACAGGACCGTGAAACGACTCAGCGCCGATGATAGTGTGGTTCTTCCATGTGAAAGTAGGTCACCGCCAAACACCCATTCCGAAGCCCCCGACTGATGTCGGGGGCTTTTTTTACATGTCTGTCGTTTCTGTCGGTTTGGCGATAGGTAACAGGTATTGTATGATTACCCTGTTGTTATTCTTGAACAAAAATACCGAAAGGTACGGTTAACTGTTTAGAATATTTGAAATCAAACGATATTTGCGTTAATATGTCGTAAGCATTTATGCGGGTATAGGCTGTTGCCCTATCTGCGTATGTGACAGTGTTTACAGAGTGGAATAAAACCATTCGGTAGACTTCCTGACTGATTCAATCAAATATGTTATGGGAAAAAATCTGATGAAGAAATTTTTATTTGGTGCATTTGCCGCCGTCTGTGCAGCATTCTCTTTGGCCGCCGTGAACATCAATACCGCGTCTTCTGCCGAACTGGAGGCCTTGCCGGGTATCGGTCCGGCTAAGGCGAAATCGATTGTGGAATACCGTCAGAAGAACGGTGCGTTCAAATCGGTGGAGGAGCTGAAAAACGTGAAGGGCATCGGTGATGCGGTGCTGAACAAGTTGAAGGCGGAGGCGACGGTTTCTTCTGCCGCGCCTAAGGCCGCACAGCCTGCCGTGAAAAAATAAGCCTGACGGTTAATCTGCCGTATACGCCGCCCCGAGGCCGAACCGTTTGCCGGTTCGGGCTGACGGGCGGCTTTGTATAGGGGGCGGCAATGAGAGCTTGGACAAAGGGGGGTTTCATTGGGTGAAGGGATAAACGGATAGGGCCCTCCTGTCGGATGGGGATATAAAAGATAAAGGGAATAAAGATATGTACTCAAAGGCATTTGACGGAAAACGGAATAGGGCAACTGTACAGAGGGGCTACTCCTTGGTACAGCTGCTGGTGGTGATGCTGTTGGTTTCGATAGTGGCGACGGCGGCATTTACGGCCTATCGGGAATCGGTCCGCTCGGCCAACCTGCGTGCGGCGCATGCTGCTTTGTTGGAGAATGCGCGATTTATGGAGCAGTTCTATACGAAAAAGGGCAGCTTTAAGCTGACGTCGACGAAGTGGCCCGAGCTGCCGGTGAAGGAGGCGGGCGGTTTCTGTATCAGGATGAGTGGCCAGGCTAAGGGTATCTTGGAGGGGAAGTTTACCCTGAAGGCGGTGGCGTTGGACAGGGAGGCGGAACCGAGGGTGTTGCGCTTTGAACGAGTCGCTGACGGCGGTGGTGTGCAGGGAAGATGAAGGGGAAGGGCAGCTGTACGGACGGCGAGGAGATATTTAGGGGCAATGATGCGGAGTGTCGGCCTTTTACGGGGTAGGAACCTGATCTAAAGGGAGGATGCGGATAAAGAAAAAGGACGTGCGCAGGCACGTCCTTTGGGGGTGGAGATGGGTTTATTCGCTCCAGCTAACCCAGCCCAGCATCCAAGTAAGGAGAATCAGACCACCAAATACGATGCGATAGTAGGCAAAAGGAACATAGTTTTTACTGGAGACAAATTTCAGCAAAGCTTTTACTGCCAATAAACCGGCGATAAATGCTGCGATAAAGCCGATGGCAATTTGTCCGACATCTTGCAAGGTAAAGAGTTTGTAGTTTTTTAAGATGTCGTAACCTGTTGCCGCAATCATCATCGGTACAGCAAGGAAGAATGAGAATTCGGTAGCTGTTTTACGTTCCAGTCCCCCACAGCATACCGCCCATGATCGTACTGCCTGAACGTGATGTACCAGGGACAAGAGCACAAATTTGGGCGCATCCTACAACAAATGCGTCGATTGGGCGCATATCATCTACATGATTGACTTTAGGTTTGGCTGTTGCTTGGCGTTTTTCAACCCATAAAATGAAGAAGCCACCCAGTACCAGCATGGTAGCAACGGTAATTGGGTTGAAAAGGTGTAATTTGATTTGTTTGCTGAACAATAGACCCCACAACCGCAGCCGGTATGAAGGCAATAAATAAATTCAGTACAAAGCGATTGGCTGTTCGTTCTTTACCCAATCCTTTTATGATATGGGTAAATCGTTGGCGGTATTCAAATACGACGGCTAATACTGCACCGAGTTGAATAGCAATTTCAAATACTTTTCCGTTGCTTTGAAAGTTCATTAAGTCACCGAATACAATCAAGTGACCGGTACTGGAAATAGGGAGAAACTCGGTTAAACCTTCGATGATACCGAGAATAAGTGCTTTAAATAAAATCAGAATGTCCATAAGTTTTCAGACGGCCTTGAGGCCGTCTTTCTTTTGTTGAATAGTTAAAGTGGTTTTGAGGATTGTTCGCGGCGGACTTTGACGATGAGCTCGTCTATGGTTTTCATACCGGCTTTCCAGTCGGTACTGTTGAAATTGACTTTGTATTTACCACCGACGATGACAGTTGGTGTGTTTTCAATTCGATAAGTTTCCGTCAATTGCTGCATTTTTGCAGCAGCCGATGCGGCAGCAGGACTGTTGTAGGCTTGAAGCAGTTTTTTACTGTCAAAACCTGTCTGTTTACCCACCCATGATCGGAATACATTGGTATCGGCCAGGTTGATTTTTTGTTCGTAAACTGCTTTGAAGATGACTGGATTGGCTTGATATTTCAAACCTGAAAGATTAACGGCTGCGGCAACTTTGGCCAAACCCCAACATTTCAGGCATCCAAACGACGTGCTCTGTCCGTAAGGAAACATCTTTAGTGAAGGTTTTGCTGTGTTGCAACAAAACCGGATCGAGATGGTAACAATGAACGCAGAAGTAGCCGAAAAACTCAAGTACTTCAATTTTCCCGGCTTGTTGCTGCGGGATAGGGACGACTGAGGACAGTATAGTCCACACCTTCGGTAGCAGCTTGCGCACTCAGGCTGAGCAGGCTCAGGCTGAGTGCGGCAATAGTTTGTTTTATACGCTGCTTCATCAGTGATTCCATTATTTGGTAGAACGAATCAAGCTGTTGATATTATGGCCTTGCAGGTTTTTTTGCAGTTTTACAGCAGCTTCCTGCGGCATGGTGTTACTTTGAACTCGGTAAATGGTTTTGTCGCCGTTTTGCGATTCAACCACTTTGGAAGATACACCTAAAATAGCCAGTTTTGCACGTTGTGAGTCTGCGCTGGAGCGGTCTGCATATGAACCAAGTTGCAGGAAAGGCCTTTTTTACCGCTGTTGGCAGCTGCTTCGGCTTTTTCTGCTGACTGTTTACTTGCAGCGTTGTTGCTTTCTTTTGTTGCAGAGGCATTTGCTGCTTTGCGTGCTTTTTCGATGCTGCCGCTGTTGAGGATTTGCTCAGGTGTCGGCTTGTTTTGTTTCTTGGCTTCGGCCGCTTTTTTCTCGGCCAGTTTGCGCTCGGCACGCTCTTTTTGTTTGGCAGTCAGCTGGTCGGCTGCTTTTTTGTCTTTGGCAGCATTATCGGCAGTTTCTTTTTCCGCTTTGGCTTTTTCTGCGCGTTTTTTCTCTAACTCGGCTTTTTTCTCGGCCAGTTTTTTCTTAGTAGCTTCTTTTTCTGCTTCAGCTTTTGCAGCTTTTTCCTTAGCTTCGCGTTCAGCTTTATCGGCGGCGTTATCAGCTTTTTCTTTAGCTTCGCGTTCGGCTTTATCGGCGGCGGCGTTATCAGCTTTTTCTTTGGCTTCACGTTCGGCTTTATCGGCAGCGGCTTTCTCTGCTTTTTCTTTGGCTTCACGTTCTGCTTGTTCGGCTTTTTCCTGAGCTTCTTTTTCCGCTTGAGCTTTTTCTTCAGCTTCTTTGGCAGCCTTTTCAGCCTCTTCTTTAGCTTTGGCTTCTTTCTCTGTCGCTTCTTTTTCAGCAGCTTCTTTTTCTGCTTTGGCTTTTTCTTCATCTGCTTGGGTAGATGAATTGTCGGTAGCTGGGCGTTTCTCTGCTTTGTCTTGAGGTTTCAGGATTTCAGGTTCTTCGCTTTGTTTAGGCTGAGTCAGCTCTTTGAAAACGTTTTGGTTGCCTTGGTTCAAGAAGAACAAAATACCGGCAATAATACCTGTTGCCAGTATCAGGCCGAAAAAGAAACCGGCCAAGCCTTTACCATATTGTGTAGATTTTTTCATGACTTACCTTGTAATAATGTGTTCAGACGGCCTGAAAGGAGACTGTCTGAGTTTGGATTCGATATTTTATCAATAACCGTTATAGACGGCAAAATCCTGATGCTTTGTTTACTCTAGTTTTACTTAAACATAAAGATTTGGGCCGTCTGAAAAGTTAAAGGGCGCGACGGAAGCCGATGGCTTTCATCACATGGGTTTTGCTGACTTCTTCATCCCCTGCCAAATCGGCCAACGTACGGGCAACGCGCATGATGCGGTGGAAACTTCGTGCGGAAAGGGACAGTTTTTCGAGCATGGTTCCCAAGGCTTCTTGCGCTTCTTTTTGGATGCGGGCTTTGCCATCGAGCTCGCCGACACTCAGTTCTGCATTGACTTTGCCTTGTCTGTTGTATTGGATTTTGCGTGCGGCGGTAACGCGTTCCAATACGGTGGCACTGGATTCGCCTGCTTCTTGTTGCATCAACTCGGCAGCGGAAAGGCTGGGTACTTCGATGGTTAAATCAATACGGTCGAGCAATGGCCCTGAAATTTTGTTGCGGTAGCGGGCAACGCTTTCAGGCGTGCAGCGGCAAGGTTTGGACGGATGACCAAGATAGCCGCAAGGGCAGGGGTTCATGGCGGCGACAAGTTGGAACTTGGCCGGATAAACTGCTTGGCGTGCGGCGCGGGAAATATGGATTTCGCCGTTTTCCAAAGGTTCGCGCAATACTTCTAATACTTTACGGTCAAACTCGGGCAATTCGTCTAAAAACAACACACCGTGGTGTGCCAATGAGATTTCGCCCGGACGTGGGTCTGAACCGCCACCGACCATGGCAGCCGAGCTGGCGCTGTGATGAGGGCTGCGGAAAGGGACGGTTGCTGTCGAGTTGCTGTTGATGGTTGGGTAGGAGCGAACGCAATGCCCATACTTCGACCAATTCGTCTTCGGTCAAAGGCGGGAGGATACCGGGCAAACGTTGCGAAAGCATGGATTTGCCCGTACCCGGAGGGCCCATCATCAGCAGGCTGTGTCCGCCTGCCGCTGCGATTTCCAAAGCAAGGCGGGCGGTATGCTGGCCTTTAACATCGGCTAAATCAGGAATTTTACTTTGTTCAGACGGCCTTTGCGTCAGCTTGCATTCGGTTTGTGTCAACGGTTCGATACCGTTTAAATGCGCGGCCACTTCGCCTAAAGAACGTGCGCCATAAACCGCGATACCGCGCATGACGGCAGCCTGTTCGGCATTTTCTTGCGGCAAGACGAACGAACGGCCTGCCTGCATTCCCTGCCATGCCATAGCCAGCGCGCCGCGTACGGGACGCAGCAGGCCGGACAGTGCCAATTCGCCGGCAAACTCATATTGCGTGAGCTTTTCAGGGTTGATTTGTCCCGATGCGGCAAGAATGCCTAAGGCAATCGGCAAATCGAAACGGCCGGATTCTTTTGGGAGGTCGGCCGGTGCGAGGTTGACGGTAATTTTCTTGGCAGGGGAAAGTCGAAGCCGCTTTGAATAATGGCGGCACGCACACGGTCGCGGCTTTCTTTGACTTCAGTATCGGGCAAACCGACGATATTGAAATGTGGCAAGCCGTTGGCAAGGTGGGCTTCCACTTCGACCAACGGCGCATTCATGCCGCTTAAGGCGCGGCTGTAAACCAAAGCAAGCGACATGTTTCAGACGGCCTTATTCGGCAGCTTCAGTTTGTTGTTTGATTTCGGCAACAGCTTCTTCCGCAGCGGCTTCGGCAGCTTTCAAAGCAGCTTCTTCAGGCTCTTGAGCGGCTTCGAGTTTGGCCAAACGGGCTTCCAATTCAGCTAGTTTGGTACGGGTTTTAATCAAAACCTGTTGTTGGATGTCGAATTCTTCGCGGGTCACCAAATCCATGCGGTTGAACGCGCTGCCGAGCATGGCTTTAACGTTTTTTTCCATGTCTTTGGCAGGGCTGTTGGCGATGGTTTCGCTGATTTTGGAGCTGACTTCTTCAAAAAGTTGTTTGCCGAACATAATCCGTATCCTTTATTCAGAATGTATATAGAAATTCAAGTGGCTATTGTATAAGGAAAAAGGCCGTCTGAAAACGAGAATTTTTGAGACGGCTTTTGCTTTCTGCCGTAAATATTCAACGTGTTTTAACGCTCAATACGGGTTTCAAAAATAGGCATCAGCCACGCGCCGCCTGCAAAGCCTTTGCATGAACCGGTGGTGTGTTCCTCATTACGGACAAAGGTTTTGCCGTCCCATACAGCCGTATTGCCAGACCAGCAATCGCCTATGCCGCGGCCTTTGAAGCTGCCGCTGAGTGTGGCTGTTTTTTCATCAAATCCGCCATGACCGCCGTATGTCATTGGCGGCAGCACTTGTTCGATCTTGGTCAGTTCTTTGTTGGCAATGGCATAGTAACCACTGGTTTGATAAGCGCCGCCGATACAGATGGCCTCTATCCAATACTTGTTGTTTGTTGAGCGGATAAATACTTAGGCTGCGGTTCCAATGCATTTGCTCTTTATTGTGCAGGGCGTGACAGTATTTATCGTCGCTTTCGGAAACGCGGTTGCTCTCGCTCAAGAGCTTCATGACGGCGCTGTGGCGCGGTGTGTCCTGTTCCAGCATATAGCTTGCTTTTTGTGGTACGGCAACGGCACGGATTACGGGTTTGGGCTGAGGATTTAATACGGCCTGACTACTGTCGCCTTTGCGTATCAGCGCGGAAGGCGTATTCAGACGGCCTTGGAATTCGTCCGCTTTCAACATCGCCGCCGCTGCACCTTGGTCGGACAAGTGCCATTCATATTTTCCAGAGCGGATACTGATTTTGCTCTCTTTTTTCAATGCTTCGAGTAAGGCGCTGGTTTGCGCGCTGCTCAATTTGCCTTGGCCTTTTTTATTGAACGCCAATTTTCCTAGAGATTTACCGTTCAATACCAATTCGTTGCGGGTTGCAATGCTGGCGAGTTGTGTGTCATCGTCATTAAATGGCAGCAGGGAAACTTCGCCAATTACGGCGGCATTTGCCCCTGCTTGTCGGGTAAACAGGATAGAAACCGGCGGTTCTGTTTCATCTGCTTGATATCCGGCAAGACGGCAGGTGCCGGTATTGTCGCAAGCAATGTCCCAGTCTTTGTAATTTTGATAAAAGCCTTGAGGCGGAGCAGCCAGTGCGGTGGCAGGCAAAACAGCCAGCAGCCATTTTTTCATGATGTATTCTTTCAATTTTATTTATGTAGATTCACAAAGACAGCATAGCAATCCAAAATTTCGTTGCACTGTTTTTGTGAAAATACGATGTGTTGTTCGTAAAAAAAGGTTTTGAATATTTAGATGTAAAAAGGCCGTCTGAAACTCCCGTTCAGACGACCTTTATTATTTTTTTACACGCCTGCGGCTGCTTTCAATGCGGCTGCTTTGTCGGTGCGCTCCCAAGTAAATTCAGGCTCCTCGCGGCCGAAGTGGCCGTAGGCGGCGGATTTGCTGTAAATCGGGCGCAAGAGGTCGAGCATTTGGACGATGCCTTTAGGGCGCAGGTCGAAATGTTCGCGAACCAGGGCAATCAGTTTTTCTTCGCTGATTTTGCCGGTGCCGAAAGTATCGATGGAAATCGAAGTCGGTTCGGCAACGCCGATGGCGTAGGAAACTTGGATTTGGCATTGGGTTGCCAAACCGGCGGCTACGATATGTTTTTCGCAACATAGCGGCAGGCGTAAGCGGCGGAACGGTCCACTTTGGACGGGTCTTTGCCGGAGAACGCGCCGCCGCCGTGCGGAGCTGCGCCGCCGTAGGTATCGACGATGATTTTACGGCCGGTCAAACCGCAGTCGCCTTGCGGGCCGCCGATAACGAAGCGGCCGGTCGGGTTGATCAGGTATTTGGTTTCGTCGGTCAGCATTTCAGACGGCAGAACCGGTTTGATGATGTGTTCGATCACGGCGTTTTTCAGCTCTTCGTAACCGATAGACGGATCGTGCTGGGTAGACAGGACGACGGTGTCGATGCGTTTTACTTTGCCGGTTTCGCTGTCGTAAACCACGGTCAGTTGGGCTTTGGCATCAGGGCGCAGCCAAGGCAGGCGGCCGTCTTTGCGCAATTCGCTTTGGCGTTGCATCAGGCGGTGGCTGTAATAGATGGCAAACGGCATCAGGGTAGGGGTTTCGTCGCAGGCATAGCCGAACATCAAACCTTGGTCGCCCGCGCCTTGGTTCAAGTCGATGCCTTCGCCTTCGTTCACGCCTTGGGCGATGTCCGGAGATTGTTGGTCGTAGTACACGCCGACTGCGCAGCCGTTGGCGTCAAAGCCCAGCTCGGAGGAGTTGTAGCCGATGCGTTTGATGGTTTCGCGTGCGACTTTGATGTAGTCCACTTGGGCAGTGGTGGTAATTTCGACCTGCCAATACGCACAAGCCTGTGTTGACCAAGGTTTCTGCGGCGACACGCGCTTTGGGGTCTTGCGCCAAGATGGCATCCAAAATCGCATCGGATACTTGGTCGGCAACTTTATCCGGATGGCCTTCGGATACCGATTCGGAAGTAAACAGATATTCGCTCATTGCTATTCTTTCATTAAAAACAGGCTGCTGTGTTTTCAGACGGCCTTTTATTTCGGACAGCGGAAATCATAACAAAAACTCCGCTTTTTCTCTATACAAGTGAGAAACATTCGCACTTGTCTGCTGTTTCGGAATCCTGTTGCGCGTTTCTTACAGGCAAAAAAATTCCCGCATTAAGCGGGTTTGGATTGCTCTGGCGAGCCACATCGGTTTTTCAACCGTCCACCTTACCTTTCCGTTTGAAAAGCAGGTTGGCATGGAATTCCCAACTCTTAATGCAGCGCGGATAGTAGCAGAAAAGCAGGTGTGCCGCAATATATTTGCCCGAAGTCTGTTTTGTTCAGACGGCCTGTTTCGTTTACAATCTGTCCACTTCATTTTGGTAAAACCTTATGCAAACGCTTGTTACCTTTGTTTTTAAATTTTTGGCCGCGCTGCCTTTGGCTTGGTTGCACAAATTAGGCAACCTGCTGGGCGGTTTGGGTTTCCGCGTGCTGTCGAAAGATCGCCGGCGGGTATTCGAAAACATGAAACTTGCCGGATTGAACCCGACGGACGAGGCGGTGAAAAAAGTTTTCCGTGAAACGGCAAAAGGCGGCTTGGAATTGCCGGTGGCGTTTTTCAGACGGCCTGAGGAAATTGAAAACCTGTTTGTCAGCGTCAACGGTTGGGAACATGTTCAGACGGCCTTGAGCGCGGGCGAGGGTTTGCTGTTTATCACGCCGCACATCGGCAGCTATGATTTGGCGGGTCGCTACATCAGCCAGCAACTGCCGTTTCCGCTGACGGCGATGTACAAGCCGCCGAAAATCAAGGCTTTTGATGCGGTGATGCAGGCAGGGCGCGTGCGCGGCAAGGGCAAGACTGCGCCGACCAGTATTCAGGGCGTCAAACAAATCATCAAGGCTCTGCGCGGCGGCGAAGCGACCATTGTGTTGCCGGACCATGTGCCGTCTCCGGAAGAAGGGGGCGACGGCGTGTGGGTGGACTTTTTCGGCAAACCTGCCTACACCATGACGTTGGCGGGCAAGCTGGCGCAAGTCAAAGGCGTGAAGGCTTTGTTTTTCTGCGGCGAGCGTCTGCCCGACGGCAAAGGCTTTGTCCTGCACATCGAGCCTTTGCGCGGCGAATTGAACGGCGATAAGGAGAACGACGCGCGCGTGATCAATGAAAATACCGAATATTGGATACGCCGTTTTCCGGAACAATATTTGTTTATGTACAACCGCTATAAGCATCCCGAAGGCGCGCCTCTGCCGCCTGCTTGAGTGGGATAGATTCAAAAACCTGCTTGGACTCAAGCAGGTTTTGTATTTGGTCGGAATGAGAGGATTCGAACCTCCGACCCCTTCGTCCCGAACGAAGTGCGCTACCGGGCTGCGCTACATTCCGAATGTGGGAAATTATAGGATAGGAGAAGCCGGTTTGTACAGGGGTCGATAAATAATTTAAAAATTGCTGCCGATGGGTTTATTTTTTAGGCCGTCTGAAAGCGATGTGTTTCAGACGGCCTGCTGTCTTTTTTGTTTTTTTTCGCTACGCTGCTGAACCGTTTGCCCTGATGGCATTATAATGCGCGTAATTGTTTTTTTGATGGCATGTCATGTTTTATCTCTTTCAGTCCGACCGTTTGGAATCGCTTGCCGAAATGTGCGCGCGTATTCATCAGGCTTCGCCCTTGGATTCTGTATTGGCGCAGGAAGAAGTGGTGGTGCAGAGCCAGGGTATGCGGCGTTATCTGAATGTGTTTTTCGCGCGCAAACTCGGCGTGGCGGCGAATTTGAAGTTCAGCCTGCCTGCCGGTTTGGCGTGGCAGCTGATGCGCAAATTGGTTCCCGATGTGCCGCCCCTTAGTCCGTTTTCACCTGAAGTCATGCGTTGGCGTTTGCTGGATTTGTTCCGCAGCGAAGCGTTTCAGACGGCCCCGGAATACGAAAACGTGCGCCTGAAGCTGGAAAGTTATTTGCACAGCTCGGCATCGGCAGATTATCAGCTTGCCGGACAGATGGCGGATATTTTCGACCAATATTTGGTGTACCGGCCGGATTGGATTGATGCGTGGCAGGCTGGGAAGCTGCTGGGTTTGGGCGATGATGAGGATTGGCAGGCGCGGCTGTGGCGTTATTTGGACGATGGCAGCCAATCTGCACCGCACCGCGTGGCCTTGTGGGAAAAGCTGTTGGCGCAGTTGGATAAATCGGTCTTGCCGCAAAGGTTGTTTGTATTCGGCATTTCGACAATGGCACCGATGTATCTGCAACTCTTGCACCAAATTTCCAAGCATTGCGATGTGTTTGTGTTTGCGCTCAACCCGAGCAGCCAATATTGGGGCGAGGTTATCGACGAGGCGCAGATTTTGAAAAGGGGCGATGAGGCGGACTTGTCGCAGGCAGGGCATCCGCTGTTGGCTTCTTTGGGCAAGCAGGGACGCGATTTCTTTGATTTTCTGTCGGAAGTAGAAACCGAGCAGGATATTCAGGTTTATGAAGAGGGAAAAGACGATACCTTATTGCATTGCCTGCAAAACGATATCCAAAACTTAATCATGCCGTCTGAACGCTTATATCAACAGGAAGAAGGCGAAGCAGGTGGGCAACAGGCTTTGGTTCAGGTTCACGATGCGGGCGGTAATCCAGTGTGTGTCGAGCCGGACAAGCTGCTGAATGACGGATCCGTCAAAATCGTCGCGGCGCACAGCCCTTTGCGCGAATTGCAGATTTTGAAAGAAGAGCTGTCGCTGGTGTTGCAAAATAATCCCGACTGGCAGCCGCACGATATTGCCGTTTTGACACCAAACATCGAGCCGTACAGCCCGTTTATCGAAGCCGTTTTTGGACAGGCGCACGCAGGCAGCCAGGCTTTACCGTATTCGATTTCGGATGTGAAACTCAGCCGCCGTCAGCCGTTGCTGTATGCTTTGGCGCAAACTTTGGACTTGCTGGAGAGCCGGTTTGAAGTGGATAAGGTTTTGCCTTTGCTGGAAAGCCGGTTGGTGCTGCAACGCTTCGGTTTGAGCGAGGAAGATGTGCCGCTGCTGCATGAGGCTGTTGCCGGATTGAATGTGCATTGGGGTTTGGACCAAACCATGCGCGAGGGCAAAGACAACCTCTTTACTTGGCAGCAGGCGGTAGAGCGTTTGGCCTTGGGCTGGATGCTGCCCGAAGGCGGCAACGGTATGTGGCAGGGCGTGAGCGCGTGGCATAGCAACGTCAACCAGTTGGACGTGTTCAGCGGTTTTGCCGAATTTATCCGTACTTTGGCCGATATGGCGGCGCAATGGCAAGCGCCTGCCAATGTGGAAAGCTGGGTGCAGCGTTGCCGCGATTTACTGGAGAAACTGTTTGCTCCGGATACGGATGACCAATACGCCAAGCAGCAGTTTGAGCAGTCTTTGGCGAAATGGCAGGAAGAGGCGCAGTTGGCCGGATTTGACGGATTGTTGCCGTGTAAAACCGTTATCCGCCATATCCGCCGCTTTTTGGACAGCGAAAGCCAAGCCGGATTTTTGAGCGGCGGCATTACTTTTTGCAGTATGGTGCCGATGCGCAGCCTGCCGTTTAAAATGGTTTGCCTGTTGGGTTTGAATGACGGCGATTTTCCGCGCAATACCAAAGCGGCGGTGTTCGACCTGATTGCCAAACATCCGAAAAAAGGCGACCGCGCCCGCCGCGACGACGACCGTTATCTCTTCCTCGAAGCCTTAATCAGCGCGCGCGAAATGCTGTATTTGTCTTATATCGGCCGCGATATACGCAATGATGCCGAGTTCGCGCCGTCTTCGTTAATCAGCGAGCTGCTGGATACCATTGCTGCCATGACGGGGAAAAGCGGGCGCGAGTTGTCGGAGAAATGGGTGAAACATCATCCTTTGCAGGCGTTTTCACGCCGTTATTTCCAAAAGGACGCGCTTTCAGACGGCCTCTTCAGTACGCGCCAAGATTACGCCGATGCGTTGAACCAACCGCAAGCGGAAGCGCAGCCGTTTTTCCGTGAGGCATTTAAGTCAGGAAGAGCCGGGCAAAACCATTCATCAGGGCGAGCTCATCAGTTTTTGGCGCAACCCTGTCAAAGTTTGGCTGAAGAAAAATTTAAGCTGGGATCAGCCGTATCTGGACGGCGCATGGGAATCTGCCGAACCGTTTGAGCCGCAACATGAAGGTCGGATTGCCGATGCCTATTTGGATGCGCGGCGCAAAGGGGAAGATTTTGAAGATACGGCCATTCGGCTGAATGCCGAAAGCCTGATGCCGGTAGGCGAATTGGGCGGTTTGTGGCAGAAGCAGTATCAAATATCTGCGAAAAACGTAGATGCCGAGCTGATACGCAGTAACAAAAGGCCGTCTGAACCTTATGAGGCACACTTTTGACGACTTGGTTTTACAAGGCACCATCGGCAATCTTTACGAATGCGGCCGCATTGTGTTCCTAAATCAAAAAGACAATGCGCCCAACCGCATTGCCCGTTTATTGGAGCATTTGATTTTTTGCGCCGTCGCCCCTAAATCCGTTGCAAACCGACAAACCTATATTGTCAGCTTGGGGCAGACCGAAACCTATGCCGCCATCGGGCAAGAGGCCGCGAGGGAGCTTTTAAAAGAATGGCTGGTATATTTCCGAATCGGACAAAATACCCCCTTGCCGTTTTTTGCCAAAACCAGTCTTGCCGCTGCGGAGGAGTACAACAAGAAAGAGGATTGGGATGCTGCCTTGAGAAAAGCCCATGATGTTTTTAACGGCAATAAAATGAGCAAAGGGCAGAAAGAATATACCGAAGTGAAGCTGGTGTTTGGCCATTCGGAAGAATCGCCTCTTGATGAGCCGCTATTTGAAAACCTCGTCGTCAATCTGCTTGTTCCGCTTTTGACCGGCGTGGCAGGAAAAACCGATACAACAGAACAGGAGTAAAGCATGGCCACTTATACAGAATATTTGGATTTTGATACCGAAGAAGACAAATTGAAACAGCAGCAGCTCTATCAGGCGACCGAGCTGTCGGCGCAAACGGTAGCGGCGGTCAAAAAGATCAGCCGTCCGCAAAACTGGCTGCTTGCCGCTGCGCCGTATTGCCCGGATTGCCGCGTGTTTGTGCCGTTTATTCAAAAAATGGCGGAGTTGAACCCCAATATCCGCGTCAACTATATTGCCCGCAACGATTTTGACGACAGCAGCCGTTTCGATAATCCGCGCCAACAGGAAATCGTCCGTGCCAACCAAAAAATCCCTGCACTGTTTTTGATGGGGCATGAAGAAGCCGGGCCTGTGTTTAACGAATTTCCGCAAGTGGTATTGAACCAAATTGCGGCAGATGAAACCCGTCGCACGGAATTGCGCGATGCGTACCGAGCAGGCGAGTTTAATGCCGATATCGAGGCGCAGATTGTAGCGGCATTGGCATGGGCAGAGCAGCGTTGTTGAGCAAATATTGTCCGAGTGTACGCCTATGTTTTGAGCTGTTTTGATATTTTGCTTCGTAATAAAAAGGCCGTCTGAAAAGATTTCAGACGGCCTTTTTTGATGCTTAACGCTTTATCAAATCTCGATTTTTTTCGGCGTAAAGGTTTGCCATTTGTTGCAGGCTGGGCAGTGCCAGAAGAAGACTTGGGATTTGAAGTGGCAGTTGCGGCAGCGGTACATGACGCTTTTTTGCAGCTGGCGGCCGATAATGGAACGAATCATATCGGTATCGGCTTTCCACTCCGGATTCATATTGCTGAGTTTCAAACCAAGCAGGCGGTACACGCCGTTGAGGTCGGGTTTTTGGCGGACGAGTTCGACAGCGATTTGCGCCGCTTCGGTTTCGCCTTTGAGCAACAGGGCCTTCTCGTAGATGACGTTGATCAGGTCAAGATCGGGAAAGGTTTGCATATAGCCGATGAGGCGGTTGAGGCCTTCTTCCTGTTTGCCTTGCGCGGCATAGGCTTCATAGAGTTTCTCGCCGACCATGCTCAGATAGGCGTGGTTTTGCTGCTCGATGGCGGAATACGCTTCCACTGCGGCAGGGAAGTTGCCCTGACGGTATTCGATGTCGCCGAGGATGATGTTGGCGCGCGTACATTTTTTGTTGGCTTCGAGTGCTTTGCCGATGTTGTAGCGTGCAGTGTCGAAGTTGGATTTGAACAGTGCGGCTTGGGCGATTTCGCAATAGAACTGGGCGATTTCAAACTGGTAGGTCTGTTCGTCATGGCTCAAGAGCTGCGCCATTTCGATGGCTTTTTCCCAGTCGCGGTCTTGTTGGTAGATGCTCAAAAGGTGTTGGCGGGCTTCGCGTGCCATATCGCCTTCCTGCAAACCGAGGAAGATTTGTTCGGCACGGTCTACCAAGCCTGCGCTTTGGTAGTTTTGCGCCAATTCAAAAAGCACGCGCGCGCGTTTTTCGTTGACTGTGTCGGGCGAATCGAGCAGGGCGCGGTGCATATTGATGGCTTTGTCGTTTTCGCCGCGTTGGCGGTAGAGCTTGCCTAAGGTCAGGTTCAAAGTCGTATGACTGCGGCTGCTGGTCGATCACTTCCGCCAATTCGCGCGCGGCGCGACCGCTGTTGCGGTCAACGAGGGCGTCAAGGCTTTTGTAAAAGCCTGCCGGTATGCTTTTGGCCTGTTTCAGGACGGTCTTCATATCGACACGCGCGGCAAACCAGCCCATAGCGAAGAAAACGGGGAGGAGGACGATGGGCAGTAAGATGACCCACAATTCGTTGTCCATGGTATTCCTTTATTGATTAGTGGCGTTACGCTTTGGGGGTGGTTTCGGAAGTCGTTGCCGGTGTTTCGGTTTTGACCGGAGTCAGGTCTTTTTCGGAAAGGTGGGCATGTTTTTTTACTTCGGCGCGCAGGCGGTTGTTTTCGCTGCGCAGGGACAACAGACGGCCGAAGAGGGCAAACATACCGAACACGATGCCGATAATAAATGCACCGAAAAGCACGACAATCAGCGGCAGATTGATGTTTTGGCCGGGCAGGTAGAAGAAGGATACGGTGTGGGTATTGGTGATGGCCAGCAGGAGGAAAACAAGAAGAATCAGTATTTTGATGATGGTAGAGATGAGTTTCATGGGTTACTCCGGGTTGGCTGCGGTTGGGGCAGGCCGTCTGAAAAATGGTATCAGTTTAAACGATTTGCCGGATTTCGGATAGGACGGCATGTTTCAGACGGCAGGGGAGACGGTGTCTTTATGCTGACGGGTACTTGTCAAACCTATATCGAAAGGCGTATTGTTCAGTCTTTAATTAATTTATTTTGCACATCAGAATAAGAAAGGCAATCATCATGAGCAGACCAGTTCCAGCCGTATTCGGCAGCGTTTTTCACGCTGAAATGCCCGTTATCGCTTATCGTGAAGGTAAATGGCAGCCGGTAGAGTGGCAATCTTCCAAAGACCTGACAATCGCCCCGGGCGCGCATGCCTTGCATTACGGCAGCGAATGTTTTGAGGGCTTGAAGGCATTCCGTCAGGCAAACGGCAAAATCGTGATGTTCCGCCCGACTGCCAATATTGCGCGCATGCAGCAAAGTGCGGATATTCTGCACCTGCCGCGCCCTGAAACTGAGGCTTATTTGGATGCTTTGATTGAATTGGTCAAACGCTCTGCCGAAGAAATTCCTGATGCGCCAGCTGCGTTGTACCTGCGTCCGACTTTGATCGGTACTGATCCTGTGATCGGTAAAGCCGGTTCTCCTTCTGAAACTGCTTTGCTGTACATTTTGGCGTCTCCTGTCGGCGACTATTTCAAAGCCGGTTCGCCCGTTAAAATCTTGGTTGAAACCGAACATATCCGTTGCGCCCCACATATGGGTCGTGTGAAATGCGGTGGCAACTATGCCTCCGCCATGCCTTGGGTTTTGAAAGCCAAAGCCGAATATGGCGCAAACCAAGTGTTGTTCTGTCCGAATGGCGACGTTCAGGAAACCGGCGCGTCTAACTTTATCCTGATTAACGGTGATGAAATCATTACCAAACCATTGACAGACGAATTCCTGCACGGCGTTACCCGTGATTCCGTACTGACAGTTGCCAAAGATTTGGGCTACACCGTTACCGAGCGCAACTTTACCGTTGATGAGCTGAAAGCAGCTGTGGAAAATGGCGCAGAGGCAATTCTGACCGGTACGGCTGCGGTCATTTCTCCGGTAACTTCTTTCGTGATTGATGGCAAAGAAATCGAAGTGAAGAGCCAAGAGCGCGGTTACGCAATCCGTAAGGCGATTACCGACATTCAATACGGTTTGACAGAAGATAAACACGGCTGGTTGGTCGAAGTCTGTTAAATAGAGCACATGTAATAAAAAAGGCCGTCTGAAATATTTTTTCAGACGGCCTTTTTTTATTGGTTTTTAGATGGTGAAAGCAATAATAAAATACTAAATTTTGCAAATAAACGGTAGTATTTTAAGATAATCGGTATATAATGCGCAATTATGTTGTAAAAAAATACATATTGAAAAATATCGAATTTTATCGATTTTTTTCGATGAAGTTAAAAAAACATTTATAGATATTTATTTTTGTATATTTTGTAAATTTAGTTAAATTGGGAATGCTAAAGGCATGTTGTGTTAGAATTTCCCTCCTTTTTGGCTTCGCGAGGGTTAACTCTGTCACGCCAAAAAGGAAAACAATACAAGATAAAACCATTTTTATTTTGCTATAAAAATCAAAAATAACTTAACTTTGGATGAACTAATCAATTAAAAAGGGACTCTGATACATTTCCGTCAAAAATAACCGGATACATGGTACGCGGACAGATTGCCTATAAAAGTCATCCAAGGGTTCTGTCTAAACACCATTACCGTTTCCAATCAGAAAACCGGCAGAAGGGGAAACGCTGCCGAGTTTCTCAAAGTGGCCAGCTTCAGTTTGGCCTTTATACAGGCAATTGCTGTTACGACAGAATCCGTCTTACCTCTTTATTCAATCGAACTTTTTTGTTGCACGCTTGTGCGGTGGGAAAGGACGATATTTGATACAAGGAAATACGCTGATTATGTCACATAAACTTGCTCCTCTTGGCCGTACCCATATTCGTCACGGCTCCTCAACTCCTGAAACCACTTCCGAATCATCTTCTCCGCTAAAAGAATGGATACACACTCAAAATTGGGGGGATAGTCCGTCGGTTTTTCCAGAACCCAAGCAATTAAGCGGTAAAAATACTGTAACGAGAGAGGCGGTGCATGTAGCTGAGGCTGCAAGATTGGACGGCACTTCATCATCTTCAGACGGCCTTGTGACAAAAATGCATGTCGCACGGGCCAGCGTTGCTTCTGCAAGCAGCGTTTCCAGTAAAAACACCATTGCGCCTAAAGCAACAAATAAACCTGCCGCTACCGATCAAGCAACGGCAGCCAAACCAGTCAATAAATCGATGGAAAAAGTCCTGGCTGAAAGGCAAAAAATTTACGAAGAGGCTAAAGCAAAAAAAATAGCCGAAGCCGCAGCAGCCAAAGCGCAGGCGGTTGAACGCGCAAAAGAAGCGCATAAAGCAGCAGTCGAAAAAGCGATTGCAGAGCGTAAAGCCAAACAAGAAGCCGCCCGCAAAGAGAAAGAGGCGGAAGACAGAATTGCTGAAGGAAAAAAAACAGTCGAAATTGCGCATAAAAAGATTTTGAACGATTCAGACGGCCATAACAAAAGTCACGAGCGTTTCTTCCGGCAAAAAAACAGCCATGAGTCACGATAGCCACCTCAGTTCAGGCAAAGAAAACAAAATTGACGATCATGCCGAAAGCAGGGCCGGTGTATCTGGAAAATACCGCGTGTATCAATCTAAAGATTACGGTAATTATGTTCGTGTGAATGATTTTGGTGCCGATGCGCAGGGTAAAAAAGACAGCCTTCAGGCATTTAAAGCGGCTTTAGAAGCGGCTCATAAAGAAAAAGCCATGGTCTTCTTGGATGGTACCTACTATATTTCCAACCAGATTGTGATGGATAAAACCGTTTCCGGCGCGCGCGGTTTGTTTGGCTCGGGCATGGGCAAAACAAAAGTAACGTTTGATAAGGCGCAGACAGGCGTGTTCAATCCGGACACCAACCATGACGATATCCGCGAATTTGCCGGTATTTTGGTCGATGGACAAAACAATAAAACCATTGCCGACTTGTCGGTTCAATATACCAACCCTGATTTTTACCGTAAAGGCTTAAGCTATTTTGGCAAGGTAAACGGCATTTTGGTGAACGATGCGGACAATACTTTAATCAGTAAAGTAGAGGTTTCCGGTGCCAATCGTGCTGGTGTGATGTTTACGTCGACCGCTTCTTTGGAAACGGAAAAAGGTCAAAAGCTGACCTTTAAAGCGCGCGTACAAAGCGGCGAAATTGATGAAAAATATGAAGCGCTGCCTTTGGGTGAAAACAACCGTATTGTTGATTCGTATCTGCACCACAACCGCGTTGCCGGTGCGCTGATCGGTTTCCAACAAAACTTTATCGGCGAGGGCAACCGTTTGGATTGGAACGGCCACGAAGCGGACGGCGGTACCGGCTACGGTATGGCTGTGGCTGCGGGCAGCTACAATTACGGCATCACATACCGTAAAAACACAACCGACCACAACTACCGCAAAGGCTTGGATGTGCATGATGGTACAGGTATTGTCATTGAAGACAATGTGTTAACGGGTGACCGGCTGTATGGCATTGTTGCCTACAACCGCCAGTTTTCTATGGATAAAGTCAAAATTACCGGCAATACCGTTATCCAAGACCCGAGCTTCCGTTTGAATGTTGATGATGACTTGGGCAAGTACTATCACATGTATTCAGGGATTCAGGTGCAAACCAATACCCAATACAAAGATTTGCACTCGGCTGACTAAAGGCTATTTCGATATCAGCGATAATGTCATTAAAAATCTGACGGTTTATCAAAACAATATTCAGACCTACGCGATTGAGTTCCGTAACCATGAAAGCAAAATGGATTACACGCTCAATATGGCAAACAACAAGATCAGCGGCGAATCCACCAAATATCTGATTGCCGTCATCAACGATACCTACGACCGCGTTTTATCTAAAAACGGCATTGGTAGCGGTACCATTACCATCAGCGGCAATGATGCCGATATCGGCAAGATTATGAAAGGCGCAGTACCGGTTTATGTGGAAGAACACCATGGCAATGTCGCGATGCATGGTGCGGTGACAATTCACAACAACAAAATTTCCGTGCGTGAAGAATCTGAAGGCTATGTTGAATTTGCTTATTTGAAAAGCAATGCCAAAGAGTACAACATCACCAATAACACATTGAAACTTGGTGGTGCCCTGAATGATGCTTTGGTAGACGTACACAGTACCAACCCTAAGGGCAAGGCATCTTTAAATGTAGCCAACAATAAAATCATGACGGACATCAAAGGCGAACTGTATGATTCATGGCTACGCTTTGAAAACGACATCAAAACGTATTCTGAAGGCAATAGCCATAACGGCGAAGCACTGAAAAAGGTGAATACGACCGGCAGTAAAGTTGCATTGAGCGATATCTTGTCAGAAGCCAACCATATTGTTGAAACGACTAAAGAGACTGTGTATCACCATACTAAAAATGTGTATACATCAGGAGTGGAAGAACATCATACAACGACTGGGATTTTGTAAGCTGTTGAAGCCGTAATCTTTATGGTCTAAATATCGATAAATAAAAAAAGGCCGTCTGAAAATTTTCAGACGGCCTTTTCATTTAACTCACATTATTTAGCCAGTTCGGCACGCAGTTTATGGGTTACGTTCATCATCACTTGGAGTTGTTCCAAAGTTTCTTTCCAGCCACGTGTTTTCAGGCCGCAGTCTGGGTTAACCCACAGACGTTCAACCGGTACAACCTCGATGGCTTTGCGCAACAGGTGCTCAATTTCAGCTTCAGTCGGTACGCGTGGGCTGTGGATGTCGTAAACACCTGGGCCGATGTCGTTCGGGTATTTGAACTCACCGAATGCAGTCAAAAGCTCCATGTCGGAACGTGAAGTTTCGATGGTGATGACGTCAGCGTCCATAGCGGCGATGGCTGGCAGGATGTCGTTGAACTCAGAGTAGCACATATGAGTGTGGATTTGAGTGCTGTCTTCGCAACCGGTAGAGGACAGGCGGAAAGATTCGCCGGTCCAGTTCAGGTAGGCATCCCAATCGGCACGTTTCAAAGGCAGACCTTCGCGGATGGCAGGTTCGTCAATTTGGATGACTTTGATGCCGGCTTTTTCCAGATCCAATACTTCATCGTTCAGAGCCAGTGCGATTTGTTTGCACACGGTAGAGCGAGGAATATCGTTGCGGACGAAAGACCATTGCAGAATGGTTACAGGGCCGGTCAACATACCTTTCATCGGGCGTTTGGTCAGGCTTTGTGCGTAAGTAGACCAAGCAACAGTCATGGCTTCAGGACGGCTTACGTCACCGAAGATGATAGGTGGTTTAACGCAGCGTGAGCCGTAGCTTTGTACCCAGCCGTATTGGGTGAATGCAAAACCGCTCAACAGTTCGCCGAAGTATTCAACCATGTCGTTACGCTCGGCTTCGCCGTGTACCAGTACGTCCAAGTCCAGTTTTTCTTGCTCTTCAACCACCAAGGCGATTTCTTTTTTCATCGCGGCTTCGTAATCGGCGGCAGACAGTTCGCCTTTTTTGAAGGCTGCACGTGCTTGGCGGATTTCGGTAGTTTGTGGGAAAGAACCGATGTTGGTAGTCGGCAGCAGAGGCAGGTTCAACCATGCTTGTTGCGCTTTGATACGGTCGGCAAATGGAGATTTGCGTTGGTCTGCGTTAGCAGGCAAATCGGCCAGGCGTTTGGCAACGTCTGCACGGTGGATTTCGCTGCTGTTGGCACGGGAGTCGGCAGCTGCTTGGCTGGCGGCCAGTTCTTCGGCAACAGAATCACGACCTTCGTTCAATGCGGCTTTCAGAACGCGCAATTCTTGGGTTTTTTGCAGGGTGAATGCCAACCAAGAGTACAGGTCAGGTTTGTTGGCTTTCAGTTTTTCTTCAACTGACAAGTCAAATGGAGTGTGCAGCAGAGAGCAAGAGCTGGAGATCCACAAACGGTCGCCCAGTTTGGCTTGCAGAGGCTCAACAGTTTCCAAAACTTTGTTCAGGTTGGCGCGCCAAATGTTGCGGCCGTCGATAACGCCGGCAGACAGAACTTTGTCGTAGTCGGCAAATGCGTCCAGTTGCTCAGGAGCGCGTACCAAGTCGATGTGCAGGCCGTCAACAGGCAGGGATTTCAGCAAAGCAGCGTGTTCGGCAACAGAACCGAAATAAGTGCTCAACAGGATTTTGGCGCTTACTTTGCTCAAAGTAGCGTAAACGTCTTTGTATGCTTCTACCCATTCTTTAGGCAGGTCAACAGTCAAAGCAGGCTCGTCGATTTGAATCCACTCGGCACCGGCTTCAACCAAAGCAGTCAGGATTTCAACGTAAACAGGCAACAGTTTAGGCAACAGGCTCAGACGGTCGAATTCAACAGCGCCTTTCTTTACCAACCCACAGGAAAGTCAGCGGACCCACAACGGTCGGTTTGGCTTTCAGGCCCAAAGCTTGGGCTTCTTGCAGTTGTTGAACGTAGTGTTTGGCGTTGGCTTTGAATTCGGTATCGGCGTGGAATTCAGGCACCAAGTAGTGGTAGTTGGTGTCGAACCATTTGGTCATTTCGATAGCGAATTGGTCTTTGTTACCACGCGCCAGTTGGAAGAATTGTTCCAAAGACAGGTTTTGGCTGTCGAAGCCGAAACGGGCAGGGATGGCGCCGGTAGCAACTTGCAGGTCGAGGATGTGGTCGTAGAAAGTGAAATCGCCTGCAGCAACGAAATCGGCGTTGGCAGCAGCTTGGTGTTTCCAGTTTTTCTCGCGCAAGTCTTTAGCAACAGCCAGCAATTCTTGCTCACTGATTTCTTTGCGCCAGTATTTTTCTTGTGCGAATTTCAATTCGCGGAAGGCACCGACGCGTGGGAAGCCTGAAAAATGTAATGTTGTCATGTTAACTCTCCTAGTTGGAATTTTTAATCAGGCCAGTATGGCCTGAATGTTCGATATTGTAAATCAGAATGGGGAGGCCGTCTGTTTTATTAACGGGGACGCACACCCAAAATATGGCAGATGGCGTAAGTCAGTTCGCTGCGGTTGAGGGTGTAGAAGTGGAAGTCTTTGACACCTTCGCGAGAGAGGACTTTGACCATATCAATGGCGATGCTGGCGGCAACAAGGTTGCGTGTGCCTTGGTCGTCATTCAAACCTTCGTACATTTTAGACAGCCAGCTGGGGATTTTGACGTTGGTCACTTGAGCCATTTTGGTCAATTGTTTGAAATTGGTTACAGGCAGGATGCCGGGAACGATTTCAACGTCGATGCCCATCATCACGCAACGGTCGCGGAAGCGCAGATAGCTTTCCACGTCGAAGAAGAATTGGGTGATAACGTGGTTTGCACCCGCATCGATTTTGCGTTTCAGATTTGATCAAGTCGGCTTGGGCGGATTTGGCTTCCGGGTGTACCTCAGGATAGGCCGCTACGGAAATGTCAAAGTCGGCAACGGAGCGCAACAGTTTGACCAAATCTTCGGCATAGAAAGGTTTTTTCTCGTAGCCGGGCGGCTCGTCGCCACGCAGGGCAACGATGCGGCGGATACCGCTGTCCCAATAGTCTTTGGCAATTTGACGCAACTCGTCAGGGCTGGCATCGATACCGGTCAGGTGAGGGGCTGCGTCAAGGCCGGTTTCTTGTTTGATGCGTTTAACGATACTGTGTGTGCGGTCGCGTTCGCCGGAGTTTGCACCGTAGGTTACGGAAACGAATTTCGGATGCAAGGTTTGCAGGCGATGGATGGAATCCCACAGCATGGTTTCCATTTGTTCGTTTTTCGGCGGGAAAAATTCGAATGAAACGTTGATATCGCCTTTCAAATCGGAAAGGCTGTGATTTAATGCGTTAATTTCTCGAGCGTGATTCATGGTTATGCACCTTCTGCATATCTTTTTTTCGTTGTCAGGCTGCATAATAAATTTGAGGTCAGTATGAGTCAATTTCGAAATTTTCCGAAATTGTATGAATAGATTTAATAAAGGCCTCAGGCCGTCTGAAAAACAGCCTGAGGTCTTGTTTGATAGAAAAGGAAGGAAAGATTATTCTGCTTCATCTATCCATGCTTGTTGCACGGCTTCGAGAATACGCTCGCCGCAACGTGCTGGGTCATCGTCAAATTCAGGCAAAGCCATAATTAAATCACGCAGTTGGGTAAAGCGTACGGTTTTCGGATCGATGCTGTCGCCGTGTAGGTCGTAGAGTTCTTCAGCGATGCGTTGGGTATCTGTCCATTTCATGATGTGTTCCTTTTTTGGGTTTGGGCTATTGGTAATTATTTTAATCAAGAAGCAGGCGGACTGCCAGAATGTTTTACTGCAGATGCGGATATAAATAATGTGGGTATTTTTTAACAAAATAGCATATTTGCGTTAAAATACGGCACGACACTTAAAAACTACGGCACATTCGCTTTGAATCTACCGTTTTATATATTTTATTCCGTTTTGAATGATGGTTTGCGCATGAATAATTTACATTATTCCAATGCAACCAAATCATCTGGAACGGCTCTTAATACGAAATCCATCACGTAAAAATAAAAGGAAAAAAGATGAATAACGCACTCAACGCCAAATTGTCCAAACTGATTTACGCGCTTGCTTCCGATGATCCGGAGTATCTGTCTAAAGCAGGCGCATTCGACCGTTTGCTGTTGTTGGTTCGCGAACTTTATCGGATGCTGGACGAAACAGAAGGTTTGAAGCAGCTGGTGTTCCGTCTGTATTACGGCAAGCACTATGGCTTAATTAAACTGGATGCCGCTTCACCCAATGACGATGCAGGCGCATTGAGGTTGAAACGTTGGATGGTTTATTCGCGTATCGCAGAGCGTATCGAAAATTGCGGCAAGCATTTGTCGGTCGTGCTTGAAGATGCGGTGTTGGAAAATGGCGCGGACAAATCTCATTATATAGATGAAGCCAATGCCATCATCGAGCGTTTCGGTTTGGTAAGGGATGAGGCTGCACTTTCGGCCATCGAGGCGGAGGAAGCGTTGAAAACAGAGCAAGAGTTGCAGGCGACAAGTGAGCCTCAAAAATCTGCTCCTAAGCATCACGGCAATCTGCATCAAATCAGAATTCAAGAAAAAATTGAAAATTATTCCGCTACGCAGAAAGTGGCTGCCATGCAGATTTCCCGTATGCGTTTTATTTTCCCTCATATCAAATAGTTTGCTGCATAACCAAAAGGCCGTCTGAAAACCATGAATTTGTGGTTTCAGACGGCCTTTTTCATTAAACCTTGTTTTAATGGTCTTCACGCGCGTGGTTGATGGTGTATTTGGGGATTTCCACCACCAAATCTTCATCGGCAACGACTGCCTGACAGCTCAAACGTGAATCGGCTTCCAAGCCCCATGCTTGGTCGAGCAGGTCTTCTTCCAATTCGGTCGGTTCTTCCAGGCTGTCAAAACCTTTGCGGATAATCACGTGGCAGGTGGTGCAGGCGCAGGATTTTTCGCAGGCATGATCGACTTCGATGTCGTGGTCGAGCAGTACGTCAAGGACGGTTTGGCCTTTCCGGTGCATCTTCGATAACCGCGCCTTCGGGGCATAATGTCGCGTGTGGGAGTACGGTAATTTTTGGCATTTTTATTGTCTCGGTTGTTTAAGAGTGGTTGTGGTTAAAGCGGCTTCAGACGGCCTTGGGTATTCAATATTCAGGCCGTCTGAAAAATGGGTTTATAACATGATGCCTTTACTTTTTTTAAATTTTTCCAGACATTCGTCTCAAGTAGGCATCATCATGTTCGGCGTAAATCGGCGAAGTAGCTGTTTCAGTCGCGTGCGAATGGTATGGGGCAACGGCTTTGCCGCGATATAGCGGGTCTTTCCATAAAGCATCCGGTTTGTAACCGCGCCTTTCCATCTCTTCCATAATCAACGCGTGATATAGATAGAGTTTGTAGGGAGAATGGGTAAAAACGTAATTAACCGTCGCATGCGGCATGCCCCAACCCGCTCCGCGTAAAGCGGCGCATTCACGGTGTTGCCCCAAAAGCTGGGCGCGGGGGAGTAGGGGAATAAGGGTTTGGTGCCAGAGTCTCATAAAAGAAATCGTTTCGGTTTTTGGACGACCTTTGTATCTTTCGAGGCCGTTTGAAACTATTCGTCATCAAATATTATCAATACTTTGTCCGGTAAGCGCACGTTGGATGTTGCGGTTCATGCGCTTGGCGGCGAAGTTGTCGGTGCTGTGGCTGAGTTTGGCGACGGCGGCACGGATGTCTTCGGCTTTGCCGTCTTTCAGACGGCCTTGCAAAGCAGCAATGTCTTGTTGAATCTGTTGCAATTCTTCGGCTTCCAACAAATCACTATCCAATTCAAGGGCGGCGTTGACGGCGTCGGTCAGGCTTTCGGCTTCGACTACAGCTTCGGCGCGTGCGCGTGCGGCCATGTCTTCGGCGGCATTGCTCATGCTGTCTTTGAGCATTTGAGTGATGGTGCTGTCGTCCAAGCCGTAGGAAGGTTTGACTTCGATTTGCGCCTGTACGCCGGTGCTTTGTTCTTGTGCAGAAACGGACAGCAAACCGTCGGCGTCAACTTGGAAGGTCACGCGGATACGCGCTGCGCCTGCTGCCATCGGCGGAATGCCGCGCAGGGTAAATTTGGCAAGGCTGCGGCAGTCGGAAACGAGTTCGCGCTCGCCTTGTACGACGTGTATCGTCATGGCGGTTTGACCGTCTTTGAAAGTGGTGAGTCCTGCGCGCGTGCGGTAGGAATGGTGGAGTTGCGCGGGATAATTTTTTCGGCAAGACCGCCGTAAGTTTCCAGACCAAGCGATAAAGGTGTAACGTCAAGCAGCAGCCATTCACCGTCGGTTTTGTTGCCGGCAAGGACGTTTGCCTGTATGGCGGCACCGAGTGCGACCACTTCGTCAGGATTGAGGTTATTCAGCGGAGTTTGACCAAAGAATGTGGCAACTGCTTGTTGAACGTGCAACATGCGGGTAGAGCCGCCAACCATAATCACGCCCTTGACATCCGCCTTGGTTACGCCGGCATCTTTCAAAGCCTGTTTGACGGGTTCGATGGTTTTTTGTACCAGATTTTGGGTCAGGTTGTGAAACTCTTGGCGGGTAATGACGGTATGAATGTTATGGCCGTCTGAAAGTGTGGTTTCAATGACGGCTTCGGTTTGTGTGGTCAGTTTTTCTTTGGCGGTACGAACAAGGGAAAGCAGAAGCTGGCTGTCTTGTTCGTTGAGTTTGGAGAGGTCGTTTTGTTCGAGCAGGTAGCAGAATAAGCGATGGTCGAAGTCGTCGCCGCCCAATGCGCTGTTGCCGCCGGTGGCTTTCACTTCAAACAGGCCTTTGGTCAGTTGCAATACGGATACGTCGAATGTGCCGCCGCCCAAAGTCGTAAACGACAAACGTGCCTTCTGAGGCGTTGTCCAGTCCGTAGGCGATTGCGGCGGCAGTCGGTTCGTTAAGGAGGCGCAAGACATTCAAAGCCTGCCAAGCGCGCGGCATCTTTGGTGGCTTGCCGTTGGGCATCGTCAAAATAAGCGGGTACGGTGATGACGGCACCAACCAAATCGCCGCCCAATGTTTCTTCGGCACGCAATTTGAGGGCTTTGAGGATTTCTGCCGATACTTCGATAGGCGTTTTCGCACCTTGACGGGTGTTTAATTCGACCACGCGCTCATTGGGTGTAAATCGATAGGGCAGGTATTGCGCCTCTTGTGCGAGGTCGGTAAGGGTGCGGCCGATCAAGCGTTTGGCGGAGCTGATTGTATTTAGCGGATCGGTTTTTTGGGCAGAAAGGGCGTTTTTGCCGACTTCAACTTCGCCATCCAAATAACGGACAACCGAAGGCAGGGTGGCGCGGCCGTCTGAATCGGGCAGGCAGACTGCGCTGCCGCTGCGGACTGTGGCAACCAAGCTGTTGGTTGTGCCTAAATCAATGCCTACGGCGAGGCGGTGTTGATGGGGGGCGGCGGACATGCCGGGTTCTGAAATCTGCAAAAGAGCCATGATTGTGTGCCTTCTGATGCTGTATTTATTAGGATGGGGCAGATTTTAGCAGATTTTTGGCAGATAGTTGAGTGGTTTGCTAGGAAATAACCATAAGGCCTAATGTTGTTTTTTAATTGAAAAGAAAGTGGATTTTGAATTCAGACTTGTATTTTTTAAGAAATGCGGATAAAATTCAGCCTCTTTGCCTTGCCTTTTACTTCGCATGGTGAAAGGCTGTTTTTAATCATCCATAAGGAGATAACATGCGTCATTACGAGATCGTGTTTATCGTTCATCCTGATCAAAGCGAGCAAGTGCCTGCTATGGTTGAGCGTTACAAAACCATGATTACTGAAGCCAGCGGTAAAATCCACCGTTTGGAAGACTGGGGTCGTCGTCAATTGGCTTACCCAATCAACAAAATCCACAAAGCACACTATGTTTTGATGAATATCGAAACTACTCCTGAAGTGGTTGAAGAGCTGGAAACTGCTTTCCGCTTCAATGATGCCGTACTGCGTCACCTGACCATCAAAACAAAACACGCTGTAACTGAAGCTTCCCCAATGCTGGGCGGCGAAAAAGCAAAAAACTTGCTGAACGGTGCAGCTGAAGAAGTTGCAGCAGCCGAATAAGATTGAACAATCTGATTAAGCTTACCGCCCGTATCTTGCAGGTTCAGCCTTTGAGATATACGCCGGCAGGAATTCCTGTTTTAGATGTTGTGTTACAACATGAGTCTTGGCAGGAAGAAAACGGACAGAAATGTCTGGTCAAATTTGAAATTCCCGCGCGGATTTTAGGTAAGCAGGCTGAAGAATGGCAGTATCGGCAAGATGCCGTCATCGAGTCGGAAGGTTTTTTGGCGCAACGCAGCCAACGCTTCCCCAAGCCGGTACTACGCATACAGAACATTAAAGAATATAAAGGTTAAACGACAATGGCTCGTCAATCATTCAAACGTAGAAAATTCTGCCGCTTTACGGCTGAAAAAATCCAAGAAGTTGATTACAAACAAGTTGATTTGTTGAAAGACTTCATCTCTGAAAACGGCAAAATCATCCCTGCCCGCATTACTGGTACTAAAGCACACTACCAACGTCAGTTGGCTACTGCTGTGAAACGTGCCCGTTTCCTGGCTCTGTTGCCTTACACCGATCAACACAAATAATTTTGGAGTTTAAATCATGCAAATTATTCTGTTAGAAAAAATCGGCGGTCTGGGTAACTTGGGTGACATCGTTACCGTTAAAAACGGTTACGCACGCAACTTCCTGATCCCTGCCGGTAAAGCAAAACGTGCAACCGAAGCCAACATGAAAGAATTCGAAGCACGCCGCGCTGAATTGGAAGCCAAACAAGCTGAAATCTTGGCTGATGCTAAAGCACGTCAAGAAAAACTGGAAGGCCAAACCATTACTGTTGCTCAAAAAGCCGGTGTTGATGGTCGTCTGTTCGGTTCTGTTACCAATGCCGACATCGCTGAAGCGATTGTTGCTGCCGGTATCCAAGCTGCTAAAGCAAACGTACGTCTGCCTAACGGTCCTTTGAAAGCTGTTGGCGAATACGAAGTTGAAGTGGCTCTGCACACTGACGCTGTTGCTAAAATTACCGTTGCTGTTGTTGCAGCCGCTGAGTAATTGATTCATTCAAGGCCGTCTGAAAATCAAGGGTTTCCTTGGATTTCAGACGGCCTTGTCTATGTGCTTGAGCCGAAGCAAATCAGTGCCGAGTTGTTTATATTTTTGGCTGGTTAAAAAGTATGGCGGTTGGCATAGAGAGATGATGTGTTGGACGAATATTCTTTCGTATTCGGATTTATCATAGTATTTTAATAAAGAGATTATTTATGAATAAAATCAAAATCTTTGGGATGGGTCTGGCTGCTTTGGCTCTGGCTTCATGTAGTACCCCGCAAAAGCCTGCTGTTGATACGGCAAAACCGGTTGAGCCTGTTTCCTCTGCAAAACGCCCTGTATTTGATGCTGCGGCTGAATCTGTTGCCAGCAGCGGTTTTCAATGAGAACGTCAATGTTCAGCAGTTTATCCAATATGAAGTGAAAAACCGCCGTTTCAGTGCGGAAGAGTTGCGCAATTTCTTTAATGGCGTGGTGTATAAAGGCAACATTATTACCATTATGTACCGCCCAAGCACTTCGCGTCCTTGGTATGAATTCCGCACCGGTAACTCTGGTGCAGCCAAATTTAATGGCGGCAGACAATTCTATGCGGCAAACCGTGCCGTAATCGATGATGTGGCACGCAAATACGGCGTAGCCTGCCGAATTGATTGTGGCGATTCTCGGTATCGAAACCAATTACGGCAAAAATACGGGCAGCTTCCGCGTTGCCGATGCCTTGAGTACATTGGCCTTTGATTATCCTCGCCGTGCCGAGTTTTTCCAAAACGAGTTGAGCGAACTTTCTGCAGATGGCAAAAGAAGAAAAAGAAAATATCTTTGACTTCAAAGGCAGCTATGCCGGTGCGATGGGTATGCCGCAATTTATGCCTTCAAGCTACCGTAAATGGGCGGTAGACTATGATGGTGATGGTCATCGCGATATTTGGAATAATGTCGGCGATGTGGCGGCTTCTGTCGCCAATTATATGAAGCAGCATGGTTGGCAGACCGGCGGTAAGATGGTTGTGCCGGTAAGTCTGACGATTACTCCGCACTTGCAGGCGATTATCGATGAGAAAACAGCTTTGACACGCACTGTCGCAGATTTCAAAGCCTTTGGGTGTCGTGCCTCAAGCTGCTGTTGCGGATAATGAAAAGGCTGTGTTGTATGCTTTGGAAACCAGCCCGGGCGTATTTGAATACTATTTGGGCCTGAATAACTTCTACACAGTATGGCAATACAACCACAGCCGCATGTATGTAACAGCGGTACGCGATATTGCGAATGCAATCAATAACAATGGCCTGTAGGCCATAAGAAAACCACCCATTTGGGTGGTTTTTAAGTATTTATGACTTTACAGAATAATTTAAGCCATCAGTCTGATTTTCATGGCGTAACGTTTTTTGCTGTGTCCCTGAAACAAACTGTCCGCCTCGTGCAGGGGATAAAAATGCATTGCCTTCTGCGGTTGGCTCTGCACAAGTATATTGGCCGTTTCGATCGCTCCAGAGGGCATACACAGGCAGATTGTGGGTGCGGATATCCAGTTTCAAGCCGTCAAATGCAACGCGTGCATCCTGGTCGGAGGAAACAAATTCGGTATGGGAGATATAGTCGGCATCGTATGGCGCGCCGTTGAAATCAAACTGTGTGCCGGCGGCGGTAAAGTAGGGGTGGAATCCCGGGGAAGTGCGGACGGGCGATTCGCCGTAATTGCAGACGGTCAGGATGGCGATGGCTTCATTTTCGTTAGGCAGGCTGTAATCGAGCAACCATTCGACGTGTTCATAGCCTTTTTCTGTGCTGATTAATTTCAAGCCGATATCCGATTCATTTTGATGGCGGATTTCCCAGTCTGAAGTTCTGCCGAAACCATGTTGGGCCAGATGATTTTTGCTGTCCGGTCCGAATTGGGGTAAGCAGACGTGCATGCCGCCGCGTAATTTTTGTGTCATCGCCCACTTGGACGCTGGTTTTCGGAAATAAGACTTCCCGTCCTTTTTAGAATCAGGGAGTCAATATATCCGCCCATTGTATTGACTTGCATAGTGGCTGATTGGTTGCGTAGTATGATTTCAGACATAATGATTTGAGCTTCAAATTGTTTATCATTTGTGTAGCATTCTAACATTGCGATGACATGCTGTCGCCGTCGGCTTGATAGAAAAATCCTTAATAAAAAAATCAAAAAAATGCTAGAATATATGCCATTTTCTGAGGCCGTCTGAAGAGCGGATAATTCTTTTTCAGACGGCCTTCCGATTTATTTCCCGTAGAGAAACAACATGGCTTATCAAGTTCTTGCACGAAAATGGCGTCCGAAAACCTTTGCCGATTTGGTCGGTCAGGAACACGTCGTCAAAGCCCTGCGCAACGCGCTGGACGAAGGCCGTCTGCACCATGCCCTATCTGCTGACAGGGACGCGCGGTGTGGGTAAGACCACGATTGCCAGGATTTTGGCCAAGAGCTTGAACTGCGAAAATGCCGTGCATGGCGAGCCATGCGGTCAGTGTGAAAGCTGTACGCAAATCGACAGCGGCCGTTATGTGGATTTATTGGAAATCGACGCGGCATCGAATACCGGTATCGACAATATCCGCGAAGTGTTGGAAAACGCGCAATACGCGCCGACAGCGGGTAAATACAAAGTCTATATCATCGACGAAGTGCATATGCTTTCCAAAAGCGCGTTCAATGCCATGCTGAAGACTTTGGAAGAACCGCCTGAACGCGTTAAATTTATTTTGGCGACCACCGATCCGCACAAAGTCCCCATTACCGTATTGAGCCGCTGTTTGCAGTTTGTTTTGCGCAACATGACGACTCAACAGGTTGCCGAGCATTTGGCACATGTCTTGGATCGTGAAAACGTTCCTTATCAGCCGCAGGCCTTGCAGCTTTTAGGGCGTGCCGCCGCCGGCTCGATGCGCGATGCGTTGAGCCTTTTGGATCAGGCGATTGCCATGGGTTCGGGTAAAGTTGCCGAACAAGATGTCCGCCAGATGATCGGAGCGGTCGATAAACAATATTTGTTTGAATTGCTTGAAGGAATCATCAATCAAAACGGTGAGGCCTTGCTGGAAAAAGCTCAGGAAATGTCTGCCAGAGCGATTGGTTTTGACAGCGCATTGGCAGAATTGGCCATGCTGTTGCAACGTTTGGCTTTGATTCAAACCATTCCTTCCGCCTTAGCGAATGATGATCCTGAACGTGAAACTTTGCTGCGATTAAGTCAGGCTTTGAGTGGCGAGCAGATTCAGCTTTATTATCAATGTGCTATTCATGGCAAACAGGATTTGCCACTGGCTCCGGATGAGTATGCCGGTTTTGTCATGACGCTTTTGCGCATGCTTGCATTTGCGCCGTTGGCCGCTTCGGTTTGCGATACACAAAGTCAGATTGAACATACGGATTTGCATTCCGACCATCAGAAAGCTGAGGCTGAAAAAAAGCCTTTTCAGCTGCCGAAATCTGAGCCGATAGCAGCAACGGCGGTTGAGAAAGAGGCTGCTCCTGCCAAGCAGGATACTGTTGAAAGGCCGTCTGAAGAAACTATTCAGTCTGCTCAACAACAGGCGGATGTGCCGCCTTGGGAGGAAATGCCGAGCCAAGTATCGGCTGAGCCGCCTCAAACACAAACGGCGCAGATGCAAGAAAGCGGAGGCACCATTGCCTGTTGCAAAAGTTCAGACGGCCCCTGAGCCGGAAGAATATCCGCACATGGATGAGGAAATTCCGCCTCCGTATTTTGATGAAGCATATACATATGAAGATTCACACCATGCTGATGTGATGGAAGTACCACAGCCGGTTGCGTCTGCTGAGCCTGAAGAAGAGGAGGGGGATGAAGAAGAGCTTCAGTTCGCTCCTTTGCCTGAGTTTAAAACTGAGAATTGGCACAGCATTATCGAACGCTTCGCCCGTAAATTAGGCGCGGCGCAGATGTTGGCGCAAAATGCGGCATGGACGAGTTATGATGCGGAAGCAGGATTTAATCATGCTGTCGTTGACGGATGAGGCCAAAGCTACTGCCAATAAAGAGCGCTTGGACAAAATCTGCCAGACGTTGAGCGAGGCCTACCATCTTGGCAATTTAAGGCTGCAAACCGAGCCTTGGCAGGATGATAAAGGCTGGGAAACGCCGGTGATGCGCCGCAAACGTATTCAAGAAGAAGGGCGGCAGCAGGCGCAAGATTTGCTGGAAGCGGATACAACGGCGCAGAAAATCTTGCAAACCTTTGAAGCGCAATGGCTGCCGGATTCTTTAGAGTTGGCAGGGACATTCTTAAAATACTGATATACAAGGCCGTCTGAAAGGCAATAGCGTTTTTCAGACGGCATGAGTGAAACCCATTTATTCAAACCCATAGGAGTAAAACATGTTCGGAAAAGCCGGATTAGGCGGCCTGATGAAACAGGCTCAACAAATGCAGGAAAACATGAAAAAGGCACAAGCCAAGCTGGCTGAAACTGAAGTTGAAGGCGAAGCAGGCAATGGTTTGGTGAAAGTTGTGATGACGTGTTCACACGTTGTCCGCAAACTTGAAATCAGCCCTGATTTGATTCAAGAAGCCGCTGACGACAAAGAAATGCTGGAAGATTTGGTATTGGCCGCCATCAATGCCGCTTCTGAAAAAGCCGAAGAAACGACCAACAAAACCATGGGTGCGTTTACCCAAGGCCTGCCAGCAGGCATGGGCATTCTTCCACTAAATACCTGCAAAGCAAGCAAAGGTCGTCTGACACTAAAAATCATTTCAGACGGCCTTTGAATCTATTCTGCGAATTGAAATCAACATATCGGCAGTTATTCCACAGGCATATTGGTGTTTATTGCATTTCCGTCCGCTCAATCAATATTAAAACCAACGTCTACCGACAAAAGTGACCGTCCCTTCCCATCCGCTCACTTCTTTTCTGGTTGTATGTTTACGCGACAAAGCGCAAACAGCTTTGCCGCCGAAACCGTCATTATTTCTCCGGACAAGCAGTTCAGCGTTAAAAAAGTCTGCAACCACAAAATCAAAGAATGCTCTTTCTACGCGGGTAAAAAAGCCATCGAAAAATCTTCCGAAACAGGACAAGCTATAAATGGCGCTTATCTTCGTAATGAAAACCAGCTTCGGGTCGTATAGTTCCTATACTTCGCCGACCGTACCTAAGCCCCATACGCTTTCTTCCGTCATCGCCACCGACAGCAAAACGCAATGCGCCGTGACCGCAGATAATAAAGGCGTGTCTTTCTACTCAATCTTCCGCGAAAAACCGGTCAAATTCATTTCCGCAAACGACAAAAAGTTCGGCTTCATCCAAGATGTTGCCACGCTGGAATCCGTCGTCGAAGCAGAATTCAAAGGCAAGAAAATCCACATGACTTATATGAACAAAGCCGAACGCAATGTCTCGGTCGTTTTAGACAATCCGTGTGTGAAATGATGTGCCAAGCTTGATGGGCAAGGCCGTCTGAAAAGATGCCGTTCATCCAAAAAACGAAACAGCCCGAAACCTAACTGAAAAAGGTTTCGGGCTGTTTGCATCTGTTCGCCAGACGAAGCGGGTAGGGTGTAGGGTGTGCCAGTTTGGCGGATAGAGACTTTTGCAAAGGTCTTATGAGGATTCAGGGCTTTCTTTGGGAAAGAACAATCGTTCCTTATTGATGTAAAAAAGCCTGAACAGCAGTTCAGGCTTTTTAAATTTGGCTCCCCGACCTGGGCTCGAACCAGGGACCTGCGGATTAACAGTCCGTCGCTCTACCGACTGAGCTATCGGGGAATGGGGCGTATTATAATGGCTGGAAAAAATGTGTCAATCAATATTTTTAAGAAAATGGTACAAAATATTTCAAATGTTTGAATGTTAAAAATATTTTGTAATCAAGTTTCACATGCTTTCCCAGCCGTTTCAGACGGCCTTTAGTATTTGGCGTTAACCAATTTGCCGTTTTGGAACACTTGCTGCTGCATTACCGTGCCGTTGTAGGCGTAAGTGGTCAGCGAGCCGTTGCTTGGCGTGGCGCGGAACTGCATCAGCTGGTTGCGGCTGAGGACGTAGGGGTCTGTGCGTTTTTGGCTGTTGTCGCTGTAAAAGTCTTGGACGACATATTCGTTGTTGCGTTTGCTGATCAGTTGGCGATGGAAGCCGCCTTTGACTGCGCTGTTGCTGGGTGTGCCGTGCGCATCAAAATAGGTTACGATTTGTTCTTCTGTGATGCGGATGCCGTCCGAATCTGTGTCTTTGGTGGTTTTGGTTTTGTCCAAGCCGACAGGGATGTTGATGGATGTACCCAAGCCGACATGGCGGCCGATGCTGGTGCCGACGCCTAAGCCGACGGAAACGCCGGGCGTGCCGACTGTACATGCGCTGAGTGAAGCGGCCAAAAGGGCAGGTAAGAGAACTTTTTTCATAATGTGTATCCTTGTAATAAGAAATGTTTGTAATGTGGGAAGTATAGTATTTTTGCGGGGTGGCTGGTGTTAGTATTGGTAAAAGGGCGCAAGGCCGTCTGAAAAACAAGATAGAAACGGATATATCATTCTGGTGTAGAATGTGCCGAAATAATGATTTAATAAGAATGTGAATGAATAATGAAAACTTTGAAATTTACGAAGATGCACGGCTTGGGCAATGATTTTATGGTGGTCAATGCCATCAATCAGGACTTTGATCCGTTGGCTGCGCCGCTTGCCCAATGGGCGGACCGCTATCGCGGCGTGGGTTTTGATCAGTTTTTGGTAGTGGAGAAGCCTTCTTCTGATGCGGTCGATTTTCGGTACCGCATTTTCAATGCCGATGGTCGGGAAGTAGAGCAGTGCGGCAATGGCGCGCGTTGTTTTGCGCGTTTTGTCGCGGATAAGGGTTTGACGGATAAAACGGAAATCTTTGGTCGAAACGGCCAAAGGGATTATTGTGCCGAAGCTGTTGGATAACGGTTTGGTTACCGTCAATATGGGTAAACCGCGTTTCATGCCGTCTGAAATTCCGTTTGTGCCTGCACATGGTGAAAATGAAGATGCGCTGACACATATTGTCTTGGTCGGTTTGGAATCTGTACCGGTAAGCTGCGTGAATATGGGTAATCCGCATGCGGTGATTTTGGTTGATGATGTTGAAACCGCACCGGTGGAGCATTGGGGCAGCGCTATTGAATCGCACGAGCAGTTCCCTGAACGGGTCAATGTCGGCTTTTTGCAGGTTGAAGATGAATTGTCAGTCCGCCTGCGCGTGTTTGAACGCGGAGTGGGGGAAACTCAGGCTTGCGGCACTGGAGCGTGTGCGGCCGTGGTGGCAGGCGTGCGCAATGGCCTGCTGAAAGCGGGTGCGCCTGTGCGTGTAACTCTGCCTGGCGGCGAATTGTTTATCAGTTGGGAAGAAGGTGGCGATGTGCAAATGACCGGCCCTGCTGAAACCGTTTTTGAAGGCGAGTTGCAGTATTCATGATGGTTTCTTTGGATTTTTGGTTTGCCGTCGCGTATGCTGCGGTATCGTTGGCATTTATTTTTCGCGCGCAGCGGTTTCAATGGCTTTGGGCTACGGTGTTGTTGTGGCTGGGGATTTCGGCACTGGGCGCACGCTTGTTGCCCGGAATGTGGGGCTTTACGCATACAGGCCCTTTGTTCATCCCTCATTTTTATCTGACAATCGCCAGTATTTTTCTTCTTTATCGATGACTGCAGTAAAACGGAAGACAAAAAGTTTTGGTCGGCAGGCGAATATGCCGGTTTGACCTTATTTGCGGTTTCCAATGTCGTCATGACTTTGGCTTTTGTTTTCTTGGCAGGCGTGGTTTATTTCATCTTGCCATTGGCAGGCGCGGTTTTTTCGCATGGGCGGCCTTGCTGAAAATTTATGCCTTGAAACCGATTTATTGGTTTGTTTTGCAGGGCGTGTTGATGTTGGTGTTTTATCTGCACCGCGTGGTCGTTTGCAAGCAGTCTGCGCTCTTTGTTTAGTGCACTCAGCGGCAGATGTGGGCAGGCTGGATGGTTGCCGTCGTGATGCAGGCTGTGGTTGCTGTTGTATTGATTTTTGAGCGAAGTGAATATTGACCGCACTTGAACCAAAAGTTATAAAGAAAGAAATTTTCGATATTGGTTTTTCAGACGGCCTGAGTTTAATATGCAGGCTGTATTACATCTAAATCAGGAGCAGGAAATGAAAATTGCAAATAATATTACCGAGCTGATCGGCAACACACCCTCTGGTGAAACTGAACCGCCTGACCGAAGGTTTGAAAGCGCAAATCGCCGTTAAACTTGAATTCTTTAATCCAGGCAGCAGCGTGAAAGACCGTATTGCCGAAGCTATGATTGAAGCGGCGGAGCAGGCCGGTAAAATCAATAAAGATACCGTTATCGTTGAGGCGACCAGCGGCAATACCGGTATCGGTTTGGCAATGGTGTGTGCGGCCCGCGGTTATAAATTGGCGATTACTATGCCTGAAAGCATGAGTAAAGAACGCAAAATGCTGCTGCGTGCATTCGGTGCAGAGCTGATTTTGACACCTGCTGCCGAAGGTATGGCAGGCGCTATCGCTAAAGCCCAGTCTTTGGTGGACGAACATCCAGATACTTACTTTATGCCGCGCCAATTTGATAATGAGGCCAATCCTGAAATCCACCGCAAAACCACTGCCGAAGAAATTTGGCGTGATACAGACGGCCAAGTTGATATTTTCGTGGCCGGTGTGGGTACAGGCGGTACGATTACCGGTGTGGGCGAAGTATTGAAAAAACACAAACCCGAAGTTCAAATCGTGGCCGTCGAGCCTGAAGCTTCCCCAGTATTGAGTGGTGGTGAGAAAGGCCCGCATCCGATTCAAGGTTTGGGCGCAGGCTTTATCCCCAGTGTTTTGAATACGGCTATTTACGACGGCATTGTCAAAGTACCTAACGAAGCAGCATTTGAAACTGCGCGCGCTATGGCTGAAAAAGAAGGCATTTTGGTAGGTATTTCTTCCGGTGCCGCGGTATGGAGCGCATTGCAACTGGCTAAAAAACCTGAAAACGAAGGCAAGCTGATTGTTGTCTTGTTGCCATCGTATGGCGAACGCTATCTTTCTACGCCTCTGTTTGCCGATTTGGCATAATATAGGGTTGTTGTTAAAAGGCCGTTTTCAGACGGCCTTTTTTGCGTATGAGCTTGAGATATAGTATGAAATCTGTTGTAATTCAGTTAATGAGCTTTGAATACCGTTATTCAAAAGTTGGTTTCTTCAACGAATCATGCTTATAATGCGCATTATGAAAAAATACATTCTTCCTATCCTTGCTGTGGCGGCACTTGCCGGTTGTGAATCGATTTATGTTCCAACATTGAAAGAAGTGCCAGTTCGACCAACCAACGTCAAGAAGCCTAAGGCTGATTCACAAGTTTCAGCTACCGGTTATCATTTGGCTCCTTCGCATTGGGCAGATGTTTCCAAGATTCATGATGAAGCACGTCGCTTGAGTACCCAAGTGAGCCAAGGTAGTCTGACCAAAGTTCAGGCTGCCCAATATTTGAACCGCTTCCGTATCCAACAAGTGGGACGCAACTCCGTCGATGACAGTATGTACGAAGTTTATCTGCGTTCTGCCGTTGACAGCCAACGTGGTGAAATTACTACCGAGCAATCCAAACAATACATCCAAGGCGCTTTGCGCGGTTGGCAGCAACGTTGGAAAAACATGGATACCAAGCCAAGCAATCCTGCGTTTACCAACTTCCTGATGGAAGTTATGGGTATGCAACCTTTGAAATAAAAAAGTCATAAACCGAGAAGGCCGTCTGAATATTCAGGCAGCCTTCTTTTTTTATGTATGTGTGTCGTTGAATTCTATTTAATATTATGTTTTTAAAATTTCAAAACAAACAACAGCGTTTTTTCTATTTATTAGCCGTAGCTGTTTTTATTTCGGTCGTTATGGTTATATGGTCTTATGCATGGTCGAAATATTTTGATTTAGGAGCGAATGAGTCAAGAGAGGCTGTAGAGATTGCAGGATTGAGTCTGTTATTGCAGTTTTTTTATGCCTACCCTATTTTTGTTGCAAGAGATATATTTTTACTTCTCTTGCGATTACATCGATTATTAATGGAGTATATCTGTATTTGTATTGGATGTCTTCTACGCCTCCCTTGTTGCGGAGATATGGGGCAGGGTTTGATTACTATGCTGTATATGTTTATTTCAGGTGTATATTTCGTTGTTTCATGTGGGATTATTATTGACTATTTGTATTCTAAGAAGGTTCAAAAAAATAGGAAGTCATCATAAGTTGATATATGATGGAGAAAAGGCCGTCTGAAACCTAGATTTTAGGTTTCAGACGGCCTTTTATTTTGCTGTATTGTGCCGATGCAACACAAGTCTGTCTGTTCTAGTGGTGCACGATATCGCCAGTAATAAGCCTATAAGGTTTTTCGAAGTGAAATTCTTACACTGCGTGAGCTAAGGTCAGGGATTCACTCTGGCTGTCGTTAAGGTAGGTGGAAAGTGCAGAGTGGTTTTTCATAGGCGATTTAGGTGTATTTGAAGAAAAGGTGTGTCCGACTTGTAGTTGAACTTTACCCAATTAAGAACCAAACAGCTTGTCAGCCGCTTGACGGGCTTTTTCTTGAATATCTTCGGTCAGATAGTTTTTCATCTGAGAATAAACCAACGCAATGACGGCAATGTCATCGCTGAAGCCAAATGGAATCAGAAGGTCGGGAATGCTGTCGATAGGGCTGAGGAAATAAACCAGTGCGCCGACAATAATCATTTTAGCCCGTTTGGGCGTGTGTTCGGATTCCCAAAGGTAATAAAGTGCATAAAGTTGTCGGACGACAGGTTTGCCCAGGCGGCCGGCAAAGCGTCCGAGTTTTTTCATAAAACCGGATGTGTCCAAGTTTCGACGGCGGAAGGAGGGGATGTAGTCTTCCGGATCGGGTGTGTTTTGATGAGGGGAGTGTGTCATGATGCAGCTTCCTTATAAGGTATGGAAACATTGTTGGTATCGCACTGTATTTTAGTCCATCTAGAGATGGATGAAATGTCTTTGAATGTATAACTATGTAAGAGTAGTGGTGATAATGCAATGGTAATAAGTTAAGAATGGCTTATGCCTTTGTAAAGATTAGGTATCAAGAGTGAGAATTTATCTCACAATAGATACAATTCTCAAAATCAATAATGATGTTATCGTAAGTGCTTTGATGGGGAGATGGCTTAATTGCAGGAAAGTAACAAAAAAAGGCTAGCCACACAAAAAAAAATCTAAGAATGATTGTTTGATTTTATTAGTCTTTTGGTAAAAATCATTAGAGCATTCATAAATTGCACTGTTCAAAATGAGATAAAACAGGTAAATTATGGTTTATGTAGCTTATTGTAGTGCTGAGCTATAGGTTTTGAGCTGATAATAAATCTAGAGGAACTGACCATGTCCGCCAAATCACGCCCGGTATTTTTGGAAATTCCGAATATCCGATTGCCCATACCGGGGATTGTATCTATTCTTCACCGTATCAGCGGCGTCGGCTTGTTTGTGATGCTGCCTGTTCTCTTGTATTTCTTCTCCGGAACGCTGGATCGCGAAGCGTCGTTTGAAGCATATCGTTCTGCTATCTCCAATCCGTTTGTGAAGCTGATCCTTATCGGTCTGTTGTGGGCATATCTGCACCACTTTTTTGCCGGTATCCGCTTTCTGTTTTTGGATGTGCATAAAGGCTTGGAATTAAATACTGCCCGTACTACTGCTAAAGTTGTATTTGCTTCTGCTTTGATTCTGACCGTCGTTTTGGGAGCTTTGTTATGGTAGAACGTAAATTGACAGGTGCGCATTACGGTTTGCGCGATTGGGCAATGCAACGTGCAACTGCGGTCATCATGTTGGTGTACACCGTGGTTCTTTGGTTGTTTTGTTTACGTTGCCTAAAGAATATTCGGCATGGCAGGAATTTTTTGATCAAACTTGGGTGAAGGTGTTTACCCAAGTGAGCTTCTTGGCCGTATTCCTGCATGCATGGGTAGGTATCCGCGATTTGTGGATGGACTACATTAAGCCTTTCGGCCTGCGTTTGTTTTTACAAGTTGCCACCATCGTTTGGTTGGTAGGCTGCTTGGTGTATTCAGTTAAAGTAATTTGGGGGTAAATATGGGTTTTCCTGTTCGCAAGTTTGATGCCGTGATTGTTGGCGGTGGTGGTGCAGGTTTACGCGCAGCCCTCCAATTGTCTAAATCCGGCCTGAATTGTGCTGTTTTGTCTAAAGTCTTCCCAACCCGTTCTCATACTGTAGCGGCTCAAGGCGGTATTTCTGCTTCATTGGGTAATGTACAGGAAGACCGTTGGGATTGGCACATGTACGATACCGTAAAAGGTTCCGACTGGCTGGGCGACCAAGATGCGATTGAATTTATGTGTCGCGCAGCACCTGAAGCAGTAATTGAGTTGGAGCACATGGGTATGCCTTTCGACCGTGTGGAAAGTGGCAAAATCTACCAACGTCCTTTCGGCGGTCATACTGCCGAACACGGTAAACGTGCGGTAGAACGTGCATGTGCAGTTGCCGACCGTACCGGTCATGCGATGTTGCATACTTTGTACCAACAAAACGTCCGTGCCAATACACAATTCTTTGTGGAATGGACAGCGCAAGATTTGATTCGTGATGAAAACGGCGACGTAGTCGGTGTAACCGCCATGGAAATGGAAACCGGCGAAGTTTATATTTTCCACGCTAAAGCTGTGATGTTTGCTACTGGTGGCGGTGGTCGTATTTATGCTTCTTCTACCAATGCTTATATGAATACCGGTGATGGTTTGGGTATTTGTGCCCGTGCAGGTATTCCGTTGGAAGACATGGAATTCTGGCAATTCCACCCGACCGGTGTAGCTGGTGCCGGTGTATTGATTACCGAGGGTGTGCGTGGTGAGGGTGGTATTCTGTTGAATGCCGATGGCGAACGCTTTATGGAACGTTATGCTCCAACCGTAAAAGACTTGGCTTCCCGTGACGTGGTTTCCCGTGCGATGGCGATGGAAATTTACGAAGGTCGCGGCTGCGGTAAAAACAAAGACCACGTTTTGCTGAAAATCGACCATATCGGCGCAGAAAAAATTATGGAAAAACTGCCGGGCATCCGCGAGATTTCCATTCAGTTTGCCGGTATCGACCCGATTAAAGACCCGATTCCTGTTGTGCCGACTACCCACTACATGATGGGCGGTATTCCGACCAACTACCATGGCGAAGTCGTTGTTCCACAAGGTGAAGATTACGAAGTACCTGTAAAAGGTCTGTATGCGGCAGGTGAGTGCGCTTGTGCTTCCGTACACGGTGCGAACCGCTTGGGTACCAACTCCCTGTTGGACTTGGTGGTATTCGGTAAAGCTGCCGGCGACAGCATGATTAAATTCATCAAAGAGCAAAGCGACTGGAAACCTCTGCCTGCTAATGCCGGTGAGTTGACCCGCCAACGTATCGAGCGTTTGGACAACCAAACCGATGGTGAAAACGTTGATGCATTGCGTCGCGAACTGCAACGCTCCGTACAACTGCACGCCGGTGTGTTCCGTACCGATGAGATTCTGAGCAAAGGCGTTCGAGAAATCATGGAGATTGCCGAGCGCGTGAAACGTACTGAAATCAAAGACAAGAGCAAAGTGTGGAATACCGCGCGTATCGAAGCTTTGGAATTGGATAATCTGATTGAAGTAGCGAAAGCGACTTTGGTGTCCGCCGAAGCGCGTAAAGAATCGCGCGGTGCACACGCTTCAGACGACCATCCTGAGCGCGATGACGAAAACTGGATGAAACATACCCTGTATCATTCAGATACCAATACTTTGTCTTACAAACCGGTACATACCAAGCCTTTGAGCGTGGAATACATCAAACCGGCTAAACGCGTTTATTGATGAGTTTTCAGACGGCCTTTACCTTAAAGGCCGTCTGAAACCTAACCATACCCACATTGAACTGCTTGAATTCATAATACAAAATCATTGGGCAGTTTATGAGAAAAGGAACACTTCTCATGGAAAAAATGAGTTTTGAAATTTACCGTTACAACCCGGACGTTGATGCCAAACCTTATATGCAACGTTACGAGTTGGAATTGGAACCAACCGACGTTAAACTTTTGGACGCTTTAGTGCGCCTGAAAGCACAAGACGATACATTGTCTTTCCGCCGTTCTTGCCGCGAAGGTATTTGCGGTTCTGACGGTATGAACATCAACGGTAAAAACGGCTTGGCATGTCTGACCGATCTGCGCGGCCTGAAACAGCCGGTTAAAATCCGCCCTCTGCCAGGTCTGCCTGTTATCCGCGACCTGATTGTGGATATGACCCAGTTCTTCAAACAATATCACTCAATCAAACCTTACGTTGTCAACGACAACCCTATCGATGCGGACAAAGAGCGTCTGCAAACTCAGGAAGAGCGTAAAGAGTTGGACGGTTTGTACGAGTGTATTTTGTGCGCCTGCTGTTCGACTGCCTGCCCGTCATTCTGGTGGAATCCTGATAAATTCGTTGGTCCGTCTGGCTTGCTGAATGCTTACCGTTTCATTGCGGATAGCCGTGATACCATCACTAATGAGCGTTTGGATAATCTGAACGACCCATACCGTTTGTTCCGTTGCCACACCATTATGAACTGCGTAGACGTATGTCCTAAACACTTGAATCCGACCCGAGCCATCGGTAAGATTAAAGAGATTATGTTGAAACGAGCCGTTTAAGAAATGATGGTTTTTGACGATATTGCCAAACGGAAAATCCGTTTTCAAACCCGCCGGGGATTGTTGGAATTAGACTTAATCTTCGGTAGGTTTATGGAAAAAGAATTCGAGCACCTGAGTGATCAGGAGTTGTCCGAATTTTCCGAAATCCTCGAATTTCAAGACCAAGAGTTGCTTGCCTTGATTAACGGACATTCGGCGACGGACAAGAAACACCTGATTCCCATGCTTGAAAAAATCAGACAGGCATGACGTGTTATAGAGCTTGTTTGCGATGCCAATCCGAACAAGCTCTTTCCATACTGAGGCTGTCTGAAAAAAAGGACCGTGCCGCTTGAGCGGCAACGAAAGCCCCAACTTACAAAGGAGTTTAAGAATGTCTAAATCAGTCAAGCTCACCACCCCAAATCAAGAGACCTTGGAACTGCCAGTATTGGAAGCAAGTATCGGCCATGATGTGGTTGATATTCGTACTTTGACTAAAAATACAGGTCTGTTTTCCTTCGACCCCGGATTCGTGTCAACCGCAAGTTGCGAATCCAAAATCACTTATATTGATGGCGATGAAGGTCTGTTGTATTACCGTGGTTATCCTATCGAGCAGCTGGCCGAAAAATCCGATTACTTGGAAGTTTGCTATCTGTTGATTTACGGCGAACTGCCTACCCTCTGAACAGAAAAAAGAATTTGATGCCACAGTCGGTCGCCATACTATGCTGCATGAACAGCTGACTTGGTTCTTCCGCGGTTTCCGTCGCGATGCGCACCCGATGGCGATGATGGTTGGCGTGGTTGGCGCTTTGTCTGCTTTCTACCAAGACAGCTTGGATATTGCCAATCCTGAGCACCGCAAAATTGCGATTTACCGCTTAATCTCCAAAATCCCGACAATTGCGGCAATGTGTTACCGTTATTCCAACGGTCTGCCGTTCAATTATCCAAAAAATAACCTTTCCTATGCTGAAAACTTCTTGCACATGATGTTTGCGACACCATGTGAAGAATACAAACCTAATCCAGTATTGGCTCGCGCGCTCGACCGCATCTTTATTTTGCATGCCGATCACGAGCAAAACGCGTCTACTTCAACCGTACGTTTGGCAGGCTCTTCAGGCGCGAACCCATTTGCCTGTATCGCAGCCGGTATCGCCTGCCTGTGGGGTGCTTCACACGGCGGTGCAAACGAAGCCGTGTTGAAAATGCTGGACGAAATCGGCGATGTATCTAATGTTGCCGCATACATGGAAGGTGTGAAACAACGCAAATACCGTCTGATGGGCTTCGGTCACCGCGTATACCGCAATATGGACCCACGAGCCAACATCATGCGCGAAACCTGCTATGAAGTCTTGAAAGAATTGGGCTTGGAAGACAGTCCTAAATTCAAGCTGGCGATGGAATTGGAACAAATTGCACTGAAAGATCCATTCTTTGTTGAACGCAAGCTGTATCCAAACGTCGATTTCTACTCCGGTATCGTCTTGTCCGCATTGGGCATTCCAACTGAAATGTTTACCGTTATCTTCGCATTGTCGCGCAGTGTAGGTTGGATTTCTCATTGGCATGAAATGATTAGCGATCCGGCACTGAAAATCGGTCGCCCACGTCAACTGTATACCGGTGCAGAGCGTCGCGATTACGTTCCGGTAGATAAACGCTAATAGACAATACATTAATATATTGTTGAAAAGTCGTTTGAAAAAATCGAATTGCCGTTTTCAATGAGGTTGGTCGTAATTAATTAAGTTGATAGCAGGTAATTTGATTTGAAATAGGGTAGAATAAAGTGTCATTTCAGACGGCCTGAATTCCGTTCGGAGAACACGGGATTCTACCCTTTGTTTATATTTTAAAGAAAAGAGCTCACGCCATGATGGACGAAAAACTCAATTTCTCTTATCTGTTTGGTTCTAATGCGCCATACATCGAGGAGTTGTATGAAAAGTTTCTGGATAATCCGGAATCTGTCGATGAAAAATGGAAACAGTACTTTACCGATTTGAGTAAACAGCCGGGCGCAGTCGCTGTCGATGTTGCCCATACACCGATTCGTGAATCATTTGCCACTTTGGCTAAAAAGAAAATTGCCGCAGCCGTCGCAGGCGGTGTGGATGAGGCAATGATGAAAAAGCAAGTCAGCGTTTTGCGACTGATTTCTGCCTATCGTATCCAAGGCGTGGGTGCAGCCCAACTTGATCCGCTCAAACGTATTCCTCCTCAAAATATCGAAGCTCTCGATCCTAAATTCCACGGTCTGTCAGATGCCGACATGGCGCTTCAGTTCAATATGGGCGAGGGCGATTTTTCCGGTCAGAGCAAACTGCCTCTGTCCCAAATCATCAGCAACCTCAAACAAACCTACTGCGGCCATATCGCGGTAGAGTACATCTACATTCCAAATACCGAAGAGCGTCGCTGGGTTCGCAATTATTTTGAAAGCGTACTGTCTACGCCAAGCTACAACGTTGAACAAAAACGCCGTATCTTGAAAGAAATGACTGCTGCCGAAACTCTGGAACGCTACCTGCATACCAAATATGTCGGTCAAAAACGCTTTGGTGTAGAAGGCGGCGAAAGCGCGATTGCCGGTTTGAACTACCTGATTCAAAATGCCGGTAAAGACGGCGTGGAAGAAGTCATCATCGGTATGGCACACCGTGGCCGTCTGAATGTTTTGGTTAACATTTTGGGTAAAAAACCGGCTGATCTGTTTGCTGAATTTGAAGGCCGTGCCGAAATCAAATTGCCTAGCGGCGACGTGAAATACCACATGGGCTTCAGCTCCGACATCGCTACGCCACACGGCCCGATGCACGTTTCTTTGGCATTTCAACCCGTCACACTTGGAAATTGTTAACCCAGTAGTGGAAGGTTCTGCGCGCGCCAAACAAAAACGTTTGGGCGAAAACGGTCGCGATAAAGTCTTTGCCGGTATTGATTCACGGTGACTCTGCATTTATCGGTTTGGGTGTTAACCAAGCAACATTCAACCTGTCTAAACACGCGGTTATACCACCGGCGGTACTGTTCACATCGTGATCAACAACCAAATCGGCTTTACGACTTCCGATACCCGCGATACCCGTTCTACCGTACATTGTACCGATATCGCGAAAATGGTTTCCGCTCCGGTTATCCATGTGAACGGCGATGATCCTGAACGCGTTTGCTTTGCCATCCAAGCTGCCTTGGATTACCGCAAAAAATTCCATAAAGACATCGTGGTCGACGTTGTCTGCTACCGTAAATGGGGCCACAACGAGGGCGATGATCCGACCTTGACCCAACCGATGATGTACAAAAAAGTATCGCAACACCCAGGTGCGCGTGCTTTGTACACCGAGCAACTGATTGCCGAAGGCGTGGTAACTCAAGCTGAAGCTGACGGTTACATCCAAGCCTACCGTGATGCTTTGGACAAAGGCGAGCATGTTGAACAAACAACCTTGAGCAACTTCCAACGTACGCAAATCGATTGGAGCAAATACCAAGGCAAAGATTGGCGCGAACACATCGAAACCGGTTTGCCAGCCGCAGATATTGAGCGTCTTACTGAGAAGTTTACCGCCGTACCGGAAGGCTTTGCCCTGCATCCGACTGCAAAACGTGTGATTGAAGCGCGTAAAGCAATGGCATCAGGCAAACAAGCCATCGACTGGGGTATGGCCGAAACCTTGGCATACGCAAGCCTGCTGACTAAAGGTCATGGCGTGCGTATTTCCGGTGAGGACTCCGGCCGCGGTACATTCTCACACCGTCATGCAGTATTGCACGATCAAAACCGTGAAAAATGGGACGACGGTACTTATGTTCCTTTGCGCCATATGGGCGAAGGCATGGGCGAGTTCCTGGTTATCGACTCTATTTTGAACGAAGAAGCCGTGATGGCGTTTGAGTACGGCTTTGCCTGCTCTGCACCTGACAAGCTGACCATTTGGGAAGCTCAATTTGGTGACTTCGCCAACGGTGCACAAGTGACTATTGACCAATTCCTGTCTTCAGGCGAAACCAAATGGGGTCGTTTGTGCGGTCTGACCACCATCCTGCCGCACGGTTACGACGGTCAAGGCCCTGAGCACTCTTCTGCACGCGTAGAACGTTGGTTGCAACTGTGTTCTGAGAACAATATGCAAGTCATCATGCCGTCTGAAGCGTCGCAAATGTTCCACATCTTGCAACGTCAAGTCTTGGGTTCATACCGTAAACCTCTGGTGATTTTCATGTCCAAACGCCTGTTGCGCTTCAAAGGTGCAATGAGCCCGCTGGAAAACTTCACCGAAGGTTCGACCTTCCGTCCGGTTATCGGCGATACTGCTGAACGCGCAAGCAACGACAGCGTGAAACGCGTGGTATTGTGTGCCGGTCAGGTTTACTATGACTTGGAAGCTGGCCGTGCCGAGCGTAAACTGGAAGATGATGTTGCTATCGTCCGCGTTGAGCAGCTGTATCCGTTCCCATACGACGAGGTTAAAGCTGAACTGGCGAAATATCCGAACGCAAAATCTGTGGTTTGGGCACAAGAAGAGCCGAAAAACCAAGGTGCGTTCTACCAAATCCGCCACCGCATCGAAGACGTTATCAGCGAAGAGCAAAAACTGTCTTATGCCGGTCGTCCAAGCAGCGCATCGCCTGCAGTGGGCTACTCAAGCAAACACATTGCTCAATTGAAACAATTGGTTGAAGACGCTTTGGCGTTGTAAACCAAGTGGCATTCCGTCTGAGGCTGCTCAGGCGGAATGCCCATATGCAGAATTAAAAACACACAACAGGCCGTCTGAAAGGGCCATTGGAGACACAAAATGATTATTGATGTAAAAAGTACCTATGCTGTCTGAAAGCGTATCTGAAGGCACGCTCTTGGAATGGAAGAAAAAAAGTTGGCGAAGCAGTTGCCCGTGACGAAATCCTGATCGATATCGAAACTGACAAAGTGGTTTTGGAAGTACCTTCTCCACAAGCCGGCGTATTGGTTGAAATCGTAGCGCAAGACGGTGAAACCGTTGTTGCCGACCAAGTTTTGGCACGCATCGATACAGCTGCTACTGCCGCTGCTGAAGCACCTGCAGCCGCTCCTGCCGAAGCAGCCCCAGCCGCCGCTCCTGCTGCTGCACAAAAACAACGCCGCTATGCCTGCCGCCGCCAAACTGGCTGCCGAGACCGGTGTTGACGTGAACGCATTGCAAGGTTCTGGCCGTGACGGTCGCGTATTGAAAGAAGACGTACAAAATGCCGCTGCCAAACCTGCCGCAGCCGCTGCTCCTGCTGTTGCACTTCCTGCCGGCGCACGTCCTGAAGAACGCGTACCAATGAGCCGCCTGCGTGCCCGTGTTGCAGAACGCCTCCTGGCTTCTCAACAAGAAAACGCCATTCTGACTACATTCAACGAAGTCAACATGAAACCAATCATGGACTTGCGTGCGAAGTACAAAGATAAATTCGAGAAAGAACACGGCGTAAAACTGGGCTTTATGTCCTTCTTCGTTAAAGCCGCTGTTGCCGCCCTGAAAAAATATCCGGTTGTGAATGCTTCTGTTGACGGCAAAGACATCGTGTACCACGGCTACTTCGACATCGGTATCGCAATTGGTAGCCCACGCGGTTTGGTTGTGCCAATCCTGCGCGATGCCGACCAAATGAGCATTGCCGACATCGAACAAGCAATTGTTGATTACGCGAAAAAAGCCAAAGACGGCAAAATCGCTATCGAAGATCTGACTGGCGGTACATTCAGTATCACCAACGGTGGTACCTTCGGTTCCATGATGTCTACCCCGATTATCAACCCGCCTCAATCTGCGATTTTGGGTATGCACGCCACTAAAGAGCGCGCTGTGGTTGAAAACGGCCAAGTTGTTGTCCGTCCGATGATGTATCTGGCTCTGTCTTACGACCACCGTATCATTGACGGCCGCGAAGCTGTATTGACCTTGGTAGCCATTAAAGACGCGTTGGAAGACCCAGCCCGCCTGTTGTTGGATCTGTAATCATTTCAGACGGCCTTTTATTTGTTAATGAAAAGGCCGTCTGAATTTTTATTTAGATGTAGCGTAATGTAGTATCGTGCTACAATAGGCTCAACAAACGATTGAGGCCGTCTGAAACATTTGATTCGAATGAATCGGCAGATATGGACTTTCAGACGGCCTTTTCTTAAAACCATCAAAACGCAGTCATTCAAAATAAAAAAGAAACAAAAAGTATCGTTTTTATTTTGAGATACTGCTAAAAGCAAAGGATGACACGATGTCTCAATATGATGTAGTAGTGATTGGTGCAGGCCCGGGCGGATACGTTGCCGCCATCCGTGCCGCGCAACTGGGTTTTAAAACCGCTTGCGTCGATGCAGGCGTTAACAAAGCAGGCAATGCCCCCTGCATTGGGCGGTACTTGCTTGAACGTAGGTTGCATCCCTTCCAAAGCCCTGTTGCAATCGAGCGAACATTTCCACGCTGCGCAACACGATTTTGCCGAACACGGTATCACTGTCGGCGACGTAAAATTCGACGCGGCCAAAATGATTGAGCGCAAAGATGCCATCGTGACCAAGCTGACCGGCGGCGTGAAATTCCTGTTCCAAAAAAACAAAGTAACCAGCCTGTTCGGTACTGCTTCCTTTGCCGGTAAAAATGGCGATGCTTACCAAATCGAAGTCGATAACAAAGGCGAGAAAACCGTTATCGAAGCCAAACACGTCATCGTAGCGACTGGTTCCGTACCGCGTCCGCTGCCACAAGTTGCTATCGACAACGTGAACGTATTGGACAACGAAGGCGCATTGAACCTGACCGAAGTGCCTGCCAAACTCGGCGTGATCGGTTCCGGCGTGATTGGTCTGGAAATGGGTTCCGTATGGAACCGCGTGGGTGCAGAAGTTACCATTCTTGAAGCTGCGCCGACCTTCCTGGCTGCCGCCGACCAACAAATCGCCAAAGAAGCCTTCAAATACTTCACCAAAGAACAAGGCTTGAACATTGAATTGGGCGTGAAAATCGGCGACATCAAATCTGAAGGCAAAGGCGTTTCCGTTGCTTACGAAACTGCTGCCGGCGAAGCCAAAACCGAAGTATTCGACAAACTGATCGTTGCCATCGGCCGTATTCCAAACACCAAAGGCCTGAACGCCGAAGCCGTAGGCTTGGAAAAAGACGAACGCGGCTTTATCAAAGTGGATGGCGAATGCCGTACCAACCTGCCTAACGTATGGGCAATTGGCGACGTGGTTCGCGGCCCGATGTTGGCACACAAAGCCAGCGACGAAGGCGTTGCTGTTGCCGAGCGCATTGCCGGTCAAAAACCGCATATCGACTTCAACAACGTACCGTTTGTTATTTACACCGACCCTGAAATCGCTTGGGTGGGTAAAACCGAAGAGCAGCTCAAAGCCGAAGGCGTGGAGTACAAAAAAGGTACTTCAGGTTTCGGTGCAAACGGTCGCGCATTGGCAATGGGCAAAGCCAAAGGTACGGTTAAAGTGTTGGCAGATGCCAAAACCGACCGCATCTTGGGCGTACACATGATCGGCCCGGTTGTCAGCGAATTGGTTACCGAAGGCGTGACTGCGCTCGAATTCTTCGCCAGCAGCGAAGACATCGCCCGCATTATCCATGCCCACCCAACCTTGTCCGAAGTGGTTCACGAAGCTGCATTGGCGGCCGACAAACGCGCTTTGCACGGTTGATAGACATTAAGGCCGTCTGAAACTTTTCAGACGGCCTTAAGGCCTTTCGACAAATTGAATGTTCCGAGAGCTCCGTTTTCTGATTTATAATTCCGTCAGACAAACAAACAGCATTTACATTCATTATGAACAAAGAAATAGTCGGTATTTTCTTTATACCGATGGGCATCATCAGCATGTGTATGGCCGCATTGTGGCAGATGTATGTGATGATGACCGAAACTTATACGCTCAACCGTTTCAAAGATAAAGAATTGGTTTGGCGCGTGGCATTGTTGTTTATCAGTTTCAGCCTTGCCGTTTATCTGCTCTGCCCGAATTCGCGTAAAAAAGGCATCGTCTTTTTTATTCTCGGAGGAGGCGGCGCAACCATGTATCTGCTGGCGCGGATGTGGTTGCCCTTCAGTAAATAGTAGGGCCGTCTGAAAATATGGGATTGGCCGCAGGGCGATTCCTAAAACCCACTCACCTTAAGGAGAAATCCATGAATTTACACGAGTATCAGGCTAAAGAACTGCTGGCTAGCTACGGTTTGCCCGTACAAGGCGGTATTTTGGCACACAACGGCGAAGAAGCCGCTGCAGCTTACGACAAATTGGGCGGCAAATTCGCTGTTGTCAAAGCACAAGTACACGCCGGCGGCCGCGGTAAAGCGGGCGGCGTAAAAGTCGTTAAAAGCCGCGAAGAAGCTAAAGAAGTGGCTGAAAGCCTGATTGGCACCAACTTGGTAACTTACCAAACCGATGCCAACGGCCAACCTGTCAACAGCGTTTTGGTTTGCGAAGACATGTATCCTGTTCAAACCGAGCTGTACTTGGGCGCAGTGGTTGACCGTTCTACCCGCCGCATTACATTCATGGCTTCTACCGAAGGCGGCGTGGAAATCGAAAAAGTTGCTGCCGAAACTCCAGAAAAAATCTTCAAAGTAACCGTTGATCCGCTGGTCGGCCTGCAACCTTGCCAAGCTCGCGAAGTTGCGTTCCAACTGGGCTTGAAAGACAAACAAATCAACGAGTTCGTCAAACTGATGACCGGTGCGTACAAAGCGTTTGTCGAAAACGACTTCGCACTGTTTGAAGTAAACCCATTGGCAGTTCGCGAAAACGGCGCACTGGCTTGCGTGGACGGCAAAATCGGCATCGACAGCAACGCGCTCTACCGCCTGCCAAAAATCGCTGAATTGCGCGACAAATCTCAAGAAAACGAACGTGAGCTGAAAGCTTCTGAATTCGACCTGAACTATGTTGCCTTGGAAGGTAACATCGGCTGTATGGTTAACGGTGCCGGTTTGGCGATGGCCACTATGGACATCATCAAACTCAAAGGCGGCCAACCTGCCAACTTCTTGGACGTTGGTGGCGGCGCAACCAAAGACCGCGTGGTTGAAGCGTTCAAACTGATTTTGGAAGACAAATCCGTTAAAGGCGTATTGATCAACATCTTCGGCGGTATCGTACGTTGCGACATGATTGCGGAAGCCATCGTGGCAGCCGTTAAAGAAATCAACGTCAACGTTCCTGTCGTTGTTCGTTTGGAAGGTAACAACGCCGAACTCGGCGCGAAATCCTGAACGAATCAGGTCTGAAACTGACTTCTGCAGACGGCCTGAATGACGCAGCCGAAAAAATTGTTGCAGCCGTAAACGCCTAAGGAGAAAAGAATGAGCGTATTGATTAATAAAGACACCAAAGTATTGGTTCAAGGTTTCACCGGTAAAAACGGTACTTTCCACTCCGAACAAGCTCTGGCTTACGGCACTAAAGTTGTCGGCGGCGTTACCCCAGGCAAAGGCGGTCAAACCCACCTGAACCTGCCTGTATTCAACACCATGAAAGAAGCCGTTAAAGAAACCGGCGCGGACGCATCTGTAATTTACGTTCCAGCTCCGTTTGTTTTGGATTCTATCGTTGAAGCCGTTGATTCAGGCGTAGGCTTGGTCGTTGTGATTACCGAAGGCGTGCCTACTTTGGACATGCTCAAAGCCAAACGTTACTTGGAAACCAACGGCAACGGTACCCGCTTGGTCGGCCCTAACTGCCCTGGCGTGATTACTCCGGGTGAGTGCAAAATCGGTATTATGCCGGGCCACATCCACACTCCGGGTCGCATCGGTATTATTTCCCGTTCCGGTACATTGACTTACGAAGCCGTGGCACAAACCACCAAACTGGGCTTGGGTCAATCAACCTGTATCGGTATCGGCGGCGACCCGATTCCTGGTATGAACCAAATCGACGCACTGAAACTCTTCCAAGAAGACCCAGATACTGACGCCATCATCATGATCGGTGAAATCGGCGGTACTGCGGAAGAAGAAGCAGCCGAATACATCCAATCCAACGTAACCAAACCTGTTGTAGGTTACATCGCTGGTGTTACCGCTCCTAAAGGCAAACGTATGGGCCACGCCGGTGCGATTATTTCCGGTGGTAAAGGTACTGCCGAAGAAAAATTCGCTGCTTTCGAAAAAGCCGGTATCGCTTACACCCGCAGCCCTGCCGAGTTGGGCACTACCATGCTGGAAGTGTTGAAAGCAAAAGGTTTGGCATAAGACTTAAATCTTTAAGCTGAATTGAAAAGGCCGTCTGAAGTTTTCAGACGGCCTTTAATTTAAGGGATAAATGGCAGATAAGAATACATTTTTGCAAATCAAACCAATGTTGGGAATGACAGTGCCGAAAGGGCATATGGATAGAATCCCCTAATTGTTAAACTGTTTTACTTCATCAGTTTTTGAACAATTTTCCCAGTTGTGTTGTCCATTCGGTATTGGTTAATTGTACCGTTGACAATATATTCAGCGGCTTTTTCAATGACATCCAATCCGACATCAAACCATTCGTTTGGGATGTAACTTTTCCCGTCTTTTCCCATTAAACGGATATTCAGTTTTTGCGCAGCAAAGAAGGCGTGCAATAAACGCTCGAACGTATGCGGATTGATATTGCGACATTCAAAAGACAATACAGGGACAACTTTGCTTTCCAAGAAAGCAGTATCGCTTTCCGCATTAGCGATTCTGTTTTCCACCGTATCCGTCGTGAAGCCTATTTTATAGAGATTTTTATAGGCGGCAAACTGCGGTTTGGGCTGAAGCAGTTTAACGATGTAAAGGTGTCCTGTTACCAAATCCGGCTGAATATCGGCGGTCAAAATATCCGGCAGGGCTTCAGTATCAGCCAGCATGACTTTTTTACCGTTTTCATCTTTATAGACAGCGCGGGCGAGCGAGCGGGTTAGGATGTTGGATTCCGTCCCATTTTCATAAATAACGCGCAACCGTCTGTTTCCTCTTGTACTTTTCCTGTCTTCCGTCTCCGCAAAATCAGCGACGTAACACAAAGCCCCGTGTAATAGGAACACATCGCCCGGCTGAAGGAAGGTTTCAGTTTTGAGGCGTTCAAAATGGGCTTTACCGTGTTTGAGCATGTGGTGGATTTGTTTGAACCAAGCTTCAAACCGCCAAAAGTCCGCACAGGGTTGCCGTACCGCATTGTCTTCGTCCGTATAGGGAGCCCCATTTATCGTCCGCTGTTGGATGTGTTCTATCCTGAAAATATCCGTATTGCCCACGTCGAGCAGGTTTAAATCGTCATTGTTGAAGATGTCTTCCAGCGTAACCACATTTTCAGCTTTGCAGCATTCCGTTTTTTCAGACGGCCTCAGCAGATTGAGCGTATCGTATTGTCGGAGGGTTTCACAATGCTGTTTGTTGTTCAGCAAGGCTTGCCATTTTCTGTCTAAAATTTTTTCATCCAAATTACCGTCTTTATTCGGTAAACGTCCATGCCGTTTGAAAAACGATTTCGACTTCGCCGAATGTTTGTAAAACCATTGCGTCGGCATCGGCTTTGGCGGCAATCGGTTTGACATCGGCAAGCAGGCCTAAATCGTCATGATTGAAAATATCGTCCAAGCTGGTGATTTTAGAATCAACGCGCATACCTTTTAGCAACATATTCAGCCCCTTGCCATGCGTTCCGCTTTTTTGTTGCGGATATAGATTAAGGCCTCGCCCATGCGTTTTTCCAAGGGGTCGTCTGAATCTTTGTCAGGCATCCGATTGTTGGTGCGGACAAATTCATTGATACGCGGCCACAGCATAGCGGCCTCATCTTCCGTCATTTGGATACGATCTGCCTGCACATAATCCTGAATCGCTTTCAACAGCGGCGCGTCCACATTTTTGGACAAGACTTCATATGCGTCCCTGAAAGGATTGACTTCGCGGATTAAATCCACATTCAACCTATCTACATTGATAAATTTTTCGCCGACTTTGATAAAACGGTTGTCAGCGGTTTTGACTTCGCCTGTTTGCAGATTTTTGATTTTCGCGTTGTCAGGCAAATCTCGTTCCCTGACAGTTTCTTCAACAGAATAACTCTGCCCGGCTTCTTGCAACTTAACCGTATCGACAAAAAAATCTCCTTGTCTGATATAGGTTTTTTCGCCTTCGATAAGCGCGTTATCGGGCAAATCCTTGCCGTCTTTGATACCGCCGCCCTGGGTTACCGCCATTTTAGTCAGCGTCCCTTGCACAATTTGGTCTTGCTCTTCTACCGACAGCTCGGGATAACGGCAGGCAACAATCTTCGGCAGCGCGGTTTCATTGATGGCAGAAGCAGGCGTGTCTTCCTGAATATAGCGTTTGGCATTTTGCGTATCCTGTACCAACGCAGCGATAAGGTCGTCTGAATCCTTATTCAGAATATCGACGACTTTTTAGAGGCGGGCAGCGTCGTATCGTCGATAATCACATCGCCCGGATTGGGCTGTTCATTCGGCCTCATATCAGAGCGGCGGCGGAAAGTGATATTGGGCGCCAACACCTGCTCCATCAGTAGCGACAGCGTAATCGCCTTCAAAAGATTATTAACCGACACTTTGACATCTTCATCTGCCGCATCAGGCTGCGCAATCAGATTGGTAAATTGAGCATGGGTTTTCCCCTCGCAATCTCGAGTGGCGCGACCGATGATTTGGACGACTTCCGTCATCGAGCTGCGGTAGCCTATGGTCAGCACATGCTCACAATAGGGCCAGTCGAACCCCTCCTTCGCCATACCCAGCGCAACAATAATATCCATATCGTCGCGCGATTTGATATTGCGTAAATATGCTTGAATTAAAGAACGGTCGGATGTTTTACGGTCGTCCACCAAATCCGCCAGTTTCAGCAGCCTGCCGTCATGGGCTTTGACCGTGATGATGCCTGTTTCGCGGTCTTTTTCCACAAATTCGCCCAAGGTGTCGATGATGTGGTCGACTGCCGAATACTTATCGACCGCCGCTTCGCCCTGAATTGACGTTGGGAATATGGATAATCGTCTTTTTCGACGGATCGAGCACTTCACACAAAGCATCGAGATAACGGCCTTGGTAGAAATGGTAGCCCAATCCCAGAGATTTCAAATATCGGTAGCCGTTGAGTTGTTCGTAGTAGGTGTAGGTTACTTTTTCAAACTTAGCTTCGTCTTCTTCGCTCAAAATCGGTACGGCGTCGCCTCGGAAGTACGAGCCGGTCATGGCGATAATATGAGCCGAGGAATTGCGCATGATCTCGTCCAAGACTGCGCCTAAACGGTTGTTTTCTTCCGCAGAAACATGATGGAACTCGTCAATCGCCACCAGCGTGTCATTAAATGCCCCGACATCTGCGAGTTTGTCGAAAGCAAAGCGGAACGTCGCATGGGTGCAGACCAAAACTTGGTCGTTGCCGCGCATAAAGCGGATAAAGGCATCCACTTTGCCTTGGTCTTTATCGTCGCCGCTGCCCGTGCAGAGATTGTTTTCCGGCTTGACGCGCCAATCGGCAAAAAAGCCGTGTTTCGCCAATTCGGTATCGGCAAACGAGCCGCCGATGGACATTTCGGGTACGGCGATAATCGCTTTTTTGATGCCTTGATGAGTCAGCTTGTCCAGAGCCAAAAACATCAGCGCGCGGGATTTGCCTGAGGCGGGCGGCGCTTTGAGCAGCAGATATTGCGCGTCGCGCTTGGCAAACGCTTTGGCCTGCATTTCGCGCATGCCCATATTGTTTGGTTTGGTGCTGTTGCCGGTTTGTCCGTATTCGACGTGGAGCAGGGGGATAGTCAAGATATTTTCCTTTTAAAGACGGTGATGTCGGGGCAAAGATGCTGTTTTACGGCGTTGCTTGGCCGTTGACGGCTTTTTCGTATAAATCAAACAAAAATTCTACGCGCTCTATGCCGTCTGAAAAGGGTTTGGCGCGGTAGAGGCGGTCAACGGCGGCATCGAGGCGGAGATGGGCTTCTTTGAGCGGCGGCGGCATTTTATCTGGATCGTAGAGCTGCGCGAGGGTTTGGTCGGGATAGTCGGCGCGGATAAGCAGGATATCTTCGGCAAGCGCGGCTATGTGAGATTTTTCAGCTTCGTCGGCTTCGGGCCAAGGAAAATTGTTGTACACCAAAGTACCGGAATAGTTGTAATCACTTTTCAGACGACCTGTTACCACACGCATCCAATCATTGTGCATGGCAGAATTGAGGATACCAAATTCGTAGAGGCTGGCATTAGGGATCATTTGATTACGGTCGGTACTGATGACTTCGCTATCAAAAAATGCCATCGGGACGTATTCGCGGCGTTCGGAGGATACACGGGGAACGAGGATGTAGTTTGCCGGATTGTTGGTATCGCGGAATAAATGCGGCGTACCAACCAGCTTGAGGCGGTCGGAGTTTTTGCTACCGGCGGCGCGGTAGGCTCGGTTGCGTTCTACTCTTTCTGCAACGAGGGGATGTTTTTCAGGCAGGCTGTCGAGGTCTTCTTGGGTCAGGTCAGTCAGCCAGAGACACCAGCGTTGTTTGCCGTTGAGGAACTCATCGGAACCGAGCAGTTTTTTAATCCATTTGGCAGACTGCGGCTCTCGGGCGATAAGGCTGTCTTTTTCTTCTGTGGTAAGGATGAGGTTGCCACCTTCAGTCGGCTGATTACCTCGAATAATTTTGGGAACGTCCCCTAGGGGCTGCTCACGGGCAGCAACCGCAAGATTGCTGCCTGCAATCAGGTAGGGGCTGATGTTGGCAACGCTTTGGCTGTGCCATTCTTTATCGAGAAGTTTGTAGAGCTTGGGCTGAGCGCTATTGGGGCTGAGGCCGTCTGAAAGATATGCTGCTTCTAGGCCGATGATGACGACGTGGACGGCGGCTTTGTCTTTGGCATTGTTTGCCCACGGGAAGGTCTGGTAGGCGAAGGCAATGCGGTTGCCCAATGCGAAGATAGGGGACCAGAGGGTGGCAACTTGGTCGCCTTGGCTGATGGAATTGGTAGCGACAAGGGCGAGCTTGGCGCGGCTGGCGCGGATATATTGCGCGCCTTTCCAAAACCAACAGGCAACGTAATCCAAGACGCCGTATTTTTTCCAGCCGTCAAAAACCATATCCATATCTTCGTTTTGTTCCTCGTCGCGCGAATTTGAGCCGCCAAACGGGGGATTGCCGACGATATAGACTTCGTCTTCAGCGCGGTTGCTGCGAGGGCAGAAGACCTCCCAGTTTTCGCGCAGGCTGTTTGCGGCCTTAATGTTGCCGCCGCTTTTGAGGGGCAGGGTGGGCAGGCTGTTGCCCAGCTCGTTTTCATGGGCAAGGTTCATTTGGTGTTCGGCCAGCCAAAGCGAGAGCATGGCGATTTCGTGGGCGAAGTCGTCCAGCTCGATGCCGTAAATTGGTCGAGGCGGATTTGGCTGCTGAAGATGGCGTTGCTGTCGATGTCTTTGACGGCTTTGAAGATTTCGATTTCGAGGCGGCGCAGCTCTTTGTAGGCGATAATCAGGAAGTTGCCGCTGCCGCAGGCAGGGTCGAAGATTTTGATGTTGCCCAGCCGCATGGAGAGGCTGTATAGGGCTTTCAGACGGCCTTCATTGCTGGGATAGCGTTTGAAGATATCTTGAAACGCCGTCTGAAGATCGTCAAGAAAGAGCGGCTTGATGGCTTTCATGATATTGGGGACGGAGGTGTAGTGCTGTCCCAAACGGCTGCGCTGTTTCGGGTCTATCACGCTTTGAAACATGGAGCCGAAGATGTCGGGATTGATTTCAGACCAGTTGAGTTTGCCGCATTCGAGCAAAAGACGGCGGGTGCGGGTATCGAAATCGGGGATGGGCTCGTCTGCCTGGAAAAGCCCGCCGTTGACGTAGGGAAAACTTGCGAGATGGACGGGCAGGGCTTCGGAACGTTTTTCAGGGGGCGTGTCGAGGGTCTGGAAAAGTGCGGTCAGGACTTCGTCTGTATTCTCGCCGGTTTTATGCGTATGGCTTTCAATGAGTTTGGTAAAGCTGTCTTTGGGGAAGATTTTGGTGTCTTCGGCAAAAAAACAGAAGAGCAGGCGGGTCAGGAAGACATTGAGGGCATGGATGTCTTCGGGTTTTTCGAGATGGTTGGTGCGGCGGATTTGGTCGAAAAGGCGCCCCATTTTTTCGGCGGCTTTGGTGTCGGCAGGATTTTCTTCAAATCCGCTGCTTTTTTCCAAGCCTGCGAGGGGAAGGAAAAAGCCGTAGTTTTGCGCTAAATCGGTGTAGGCGCATTCGAGGTAGTCGTCGGCTTGGCTATCGTAGGCGGAGATGTTTTGAAAATCGGTTACGATAAAGAAGCGGATTTTGTTTTTGTCGGCTGTGGCGGATTGTTTCAGGTCTTGCAGGACGTCGTATATGTCTGCATCGGGGGCGACGGGTTTGAAATAGAGTTTGCGGCTGAGGGCAATTTCGCCATGCAAGGGCATATCGGCAACGTTGGTGCCGGGGGTTTGGTTTTGCAGTTTGGTAATGGTGGCTTTCGGGGTATCGAACAGGCGTAGGAAGCCGTAGATGAAGTTTGCTTTGTCTTCCGACTGCACGAGCTTGGCCAGCCCGTCAAAAAGTTTGGTAGGATTGACTGCCATGGTTGCGACACCTTTGTTAAGAAATTGTAATGATATGAAATTATATCTTTTTTTATCAAAAAAGAATATTGGAATAGGCTGTGTAGAAAGGTATTAAAAAAGGCCGTCTGAAGTTTTCAGACGGCCTTTTTTAAATTCCATTTAGTCATTTTCAGAATAAGCACTTAATTTAATTTAAATTAACGTTTATTTTGGAATAAACGGTTATAATTTATTAACAGATAAATAGTCTGTAACCATATCAACCTATATCAAGGAGAAAAGCATGAAAAAACACGATTTTGAAGCACGTCGCGAGGCTTTGCTGAAAGACATCCGAGAAGTGATGGATGATGTGGAAGAGTTGTACCGCAATGGTGTTGAAGCCGGTTCGGAAGAGGGCAGCAAAGCTCGAGCCAAATTGGAAGAAAAATTGGCTGTGGCCAAAGAGCGTTTGAGCCGTTTTGAAGAAGAGGCCGGCGAGCGTTTGCGCCATCATGCCGAGCGTGCGCGTGAAAAATACGAGCAGTTTGAAGAGGCGGCTCAGGAGCGTTTGAAAGAAGGCAAAGAGCGTTTTGCCGAATTTGAAGCCGATGCTGGTGCGCGTTTGAAACGCGGTGCCAAACACGCTGATGAAGTGGTGCATGAAAAACCATACTATGCGATGGGTTTTGCCGCATTGGCCGGTTTGGTTGTCGGTGTGTTGTTGAACCGCCGTTAATGCGAATATGTTAAGGCCGTCTGAACAGGCGTGCACATGAAATCATGGATTTCATTGCGCCGTGCAGACGGCCTCTGCCTTATGTTTTCCTGAAAAAAAGGATAGTTAAGATGGGAATTCGCCAGCGTTTTGAACATGGCAAGGCTTTGTTGAATCAGGGCGCGGATTTGCTGCTGCTGCGTTTGCAGGTATTGAGCTTGGATTTGACGCGTCAGGCGGAAAATGTGTTCCGTTTGGCGATATGGCTGGTATTGTCCGGCGCGCTGTTGATGGTGGGCTTGGTCGGTTTGCTGTTCGGTTTGAACCGCGTGCTGTCGGATGTTGCGGCTTTGTGGGTGTTTTTCGGCATTTTTCTTTCGTGAGCCTGCTGATCATTGCCGTATTGTTCCGCAAAGTATCGGCAGATTATCGGGAGCAGGGCAGTCGCGTGGCTGAGACCTTGCAGGATATTCGGTCGGATATTGCGTATTTGCGCGGTGAGATAGACAAGGATGCGGACGATGAAGCAACAGGTGCATAGAGTTTTCTAAGAATACTAGAACAGGTCAATTTTATTGCAAATACCGTCATAGATAGACATAAAAATATTCTCGTAGCTTTTAAGATACTCTTGAAACCTTGATTAGGCACTTGCTATCTAATGATAAGGGATTGTCCTCGAATAATCAGTAAAGAAAGATTTGTTCTGGTTATCTATAGCAGGGTAGTTCCAGTAATATTAATTTGAGGATAGAGTTTTATCAGTATATGAAGGCCGTTAGAAAATTTAAATGATAGGTAATTACCATTTTCATCCAAATATAGTTCCGACAGACCTTCTAGATAAAGATCAACGACAATACAATCTTTTCTGTAAAACAAGAATCTGACAGAATTTACTGTCAGATCAAAGCACAAAGTAACTCGCTCATCACCGTTAACAAACTTAACGGTCTGAATAGCATCGTCTATTTCGCAATCAAACCCATAAATAGACATAAACTCATTACAATTTGGAATCACTAATTTAGCATTATTCATTCTGGTTTCCTCCTTTGAGTATTATGACAGCAGTAGATATCGAGTTGTTATTTATTATTGGAAAAAGACTCTCAAACTTTTAACTTTTAAGGGCAGTTACATCTTCTTTTATTTAATCCTTATGTTTTCCTGAAAAGAGACAATTGAGATAGCATTGTCAAATCTGGTAGCTTTGAGGATATTTTTAGGTATTTTTTATGAAGCTGTTGATTATACTGTATCATTTTAAACAGTATCGGCAGATTATCGGGAGCAGGGCAGTCGCGTGGCTGAGACCTTGCAGGATATTCGATCGGACATTGCGTATTTGCGCGGTGAAATAGACAAGGATGCGGACGATGAAGCAACAGGAGTATGAAGAAGCGCGCGAGCTGCTGCTTTTGGAAGCCAAGCTGGTGCGGCTGCGGATTGAAGCGGAAAATTTGAAACTGCGTAAAGCGGAAGAAAGTAATGCTCGGCAGACTAATCGTTTGGTGATGTTGGCCGATGTGGCGTATCAGTTGAGCCAAACGCGTTTGCTGTCTCAACGCGCTTTGTTTTCTACATCGCGCCGTCGGCATTGGATTTGGCTGTTATTGGCGGTCATACTGGGCTTTGTCGAGATAATCGAGGGCAGAGGTTTGGTCAAAATGATATTTGCGGCGGGTTGTTGGAGCGTGTGAGCCGCTTGTTGAGGACGCTGCGTCATTGTGTTGCCGAAACTGAAACTTTATCTATGTTGAGTATTTTTTACAAAAGACACCGGCCGTCTGAACATTTCAGACGGCCTCAATGTTTGGAGTTTCAGATATAATGGCGGCAATTTTGAAATTATTAAATGAAGGATAAGTGATGAACCGTTTATATCCCCACCCGATTATCGCCCGTGAGGGCTGGCCGATTATCGGCGGCGGTTTGGCTTTGAGCCTGCTGATATCGATGTGCTGCGGCTGGTGGTCTTTGCCGTTTTGGGTGTTTACCGTATTTGCATTGCAGTTTTTCCGCGACCCTGCGCGTGAGATTCCGCAAAATCCTGAAGCGGTGTTGAGCCCGGTTGACGGCCGTATCGTGGTGGTCGAGCGCGCACGCGATCCGTATCGTGATGTCGATGCTTTGAAAATCAGTATTTTTATGAACGTGTTCAACGTGCATTCGCAAAAATCGCCTGCCGATTGTACGGTAACGAAAGTGGTCTATAACAAAGGCAAATTCGTGAATGCGGATTTGGACAAAGCCAGTACGGAAAATGAACGTAATGCGGTTTTGGCGACTACGGCTTCTGGTCGTGAAATTACTTTTGTTCAAGTGGCTGGTTTGGTGGCGCGCCGTATTTTGTGTTACACCCAAGCAGGTGCGAAACTGTCTCGTGGCGAACGCTATGGCTTTATCCGCTTTGGTTCTCGCGTAGATATGTATTTGCCTGTCGATGCGCAGGCTCAAGTGGCGATTGGCGATAAAGTTACCGGCGTCAGCACTATATTGGCGCGTTTGCCGCTGACTGCGCCGCAAACTGAATCTGAGCCTAAAGCCGCAGCTCCACAAGCTGCGCCTGCTTCACAAGCGGCTCCGGTTGAAACAGTGGCAAGCCAATCTACCGAACAACAGCAAATCGAAGCAGCGGCGGCTAAGATTCAAGCGGCTGTGCAAGATGTGTTGAAAGATTAATAGTCAGTTTTGAATGATTGGTTAAAACAAGAAAAAGGTTTTCAGACGGCCGTCTGAAAACCTTTTTTGTTTGCCTGTCCGATTTTAAAACTTCACGTTTACACCGCCAGTAAAGCTGCGGCCCATTTGCGGCGTATCAGAGAGGAAGCTACTGTGGGCGTAAACGGATTGGTTGAGCAGGTTGTCGGCTTTGACGTACCAATTCCACTCGCCATAGCGCGTATTGCGGCGGTAGTTTGCGCCGAGGTTGAGCATATGGTGTCCGGGCGTGCGCGTTTCGTAGCGGGCGAGTTTGTTTTGTGCGAACACGCGGTAGTAGTCCAAGTTGGCATCGATGCGGTCGGTCAGCGAGGCTTTCAGGTGGACGCCAAGGCGCGCAGCCGGAACGCGGGGTGCGTTTTGGTCGTTCTGTGCGATGAAAGGACGGTTGCCGTAGGCATCTTCCCTACCGGGTAGGGACGGTAGGTTTTTCAGACGGCCTCGTACATAGTCGCCGGAAACGCCGATGCGATAGCGCGGTGTCGGTTTGAAGTAGATTTCACCTTCCGCGCCGTAGAAGTCGGCGCCGGATTGGTTGTAGCGCACGAGCTTCATTTCGCTGTCGTCTTCGATGGATTTGGGGCCGCGTCCGTCGTTGAGGGTTTGGGCGTAGATGTAGTTGCCGAAACGGTTGCGGTAGAGCGCCAGATTGTATTGCCAGCGGTCGCCTTCGTAGCCCAGCGCGAGTTCGATATTGTTGGAACGTTCTTTGTTGAGGTGTTTGTTGCCGACTTCAAAAGTGTTGGTGGCAACGTGTTTGCCGTGTGCGTACAGCTCTTGCGTTGACGGCAGACGTTCCTGATGGGAGGCGGTCAGGCTGAGTTTGTGTTGTGGCGTGAAATACCAGTTGCCCGAAAGTGCGAACGAGCGGGCGGTTTGGCGGTGCGCGCCGAGGTCGGGCAGGGGCTGGTTGTAGTAGTTTCCCGATCAATCAATGCTTTGTCGTACTGGATGGAGGCTTTTTGTTTTTCCACGCGTACGCCGCCTTCAAGCGTGAAGTTGTCCCAGTTTGCCTGTTCTACACCGAAAAAGCTGTAATGGCGCACATTGTTGTCAATCAACATCGGTTGTTGGACGGTTTCGGGAATGGCGGAAAGCGCGCTGGATTTTTGTCCCAAATATTGCACGCCCCAGCTGCCTTTCAGACGGCCTATGGGTTGGTGGCGCAACTCGATACGGGCGTTGTGTGTTTTGTTTTTGAAGAAATTTTCTACTGCATCGCCTGCTTTTTCGTCGTGGTGGTAGTTGTTGCGGTTCAGGTGTACGCGTAGGGCTTCAAAACCGGGGAATGGCTGCCCTCCATTCGGCGCGGAGTTCGTAGCGTTTGTTGCGCAGGTCTATCCACGGTTTGCCGTTGTGGGCATGGGCGTGTGCATCATCGTCGTCGTGAAAGCCGCAGCTTAAGCCTGGATTGTCGTAATCAACGTCTTCTTCGGTCAACAGATGCGGATAAAGCTGCAAATAGCGTTTGTTAATCAAGCTCTTTTGCCAGATGATGTCGGCGTGGCAGTCGTCGTAGAGATGGCTATGGGCAGGCAGGCCGTAGCGGTCGCGACGGTCGCTGTACGCTACACCGAGAAAACCTTTATCCCCCACCCAAGACAGGCCGATGCTGCCGGTTTTTGAATCGGCATGGCTGTCGGGCAGTCGTTTCAGACGGCCTTCTTCTTTTTGATAGCGCGGTACGGCGTAATCGCCTGATTTGCGGTACAAGCCTTCGGTATGCAGCACGAAGTTGTTGCCCAAACCGATATTGATGCCTGCGGATGTCAGTTTTTCCAAATTGCCGCTGCTCAAACGCAATCCGGCTTCGCCAGATACGCCGTTTTCAGGCATTTTTTCGGGAATTTTGCCATCGGCAACATCAACCAAACCGGCTACATTGCCCGAGCTGTATAAGAGTGTAACCGGGCCGCGCAGGATTTCGACCTGTTGCGACAAGGCGCTGTCCACCATCAAGGCATGGTCGGGCGAGAAGTCCGCCATATCACCCGTTTCACCGTGATGGTTCAATACTTTAATCCGTCTGCCTGTTTGACCGCGAATAACGGGAGCAGACGCGCCACCACCGTATTGCGAGGCATGAATGCCCGGTACGCCGTCTAAAGCATCGCTAGGTTGACGGCTTTTTGGCGCAAGGTATCGCCGGAGATGATTTTGTCGGAGGCGGTCGAAGTGTGCAGCAGCCCCGAAGTGGCGCGCGGACGGCTTTTACCGACGACGGTAACCTCGTCCAAGTCCACCGACTGCTCGGTTTCATGCGCTTGGGAGAGGATAGGGGTGCTAATTAAAAGAATAGATAAAACAATGGGCTTGAGTGTGGTTTGTGTCATTTTAGTTTCTCATCATATTTTGAAAGGCTGTTATTATATAACATTGCGTCATTAATATAACAAGAATTTAAGAATAAAATCGCATTTGATGCTGCAAAACAGCCAAGCCAAAGCCCATACAAACAGCGCAAAACAAAGGTTGTCTGAAACCCAATATCTTAAAAATGAAAAAAGACGGAAACAGCGGCAGTACGCTACCCTTCCCGTTTGTTTGGAAAGAAACATGTTGCCTAAGTAGCAAAAAAGGTCGTCTAAGAACGCAATATGGTTTTCAGACGACCTTGTCGGTTTGATGACTACTATTTGGCAGCTTGGGCGCGGCGGTGGTTTTGAGGTCGGAAGAAACGTGCTTTGTAATTTTTGATGGTCGAATGAGCTCAAGGGGGATTCAGACATAAAAAGTCCTTAACAGTTGGTTAGACATTGTATAAATCAATGTTTAACAAACTGTTAAGGGGGTGCTTGCTGACTATTTAACAGATACTAGAAAGTTATTGATAAAATTCTAAAACAGCTTTAGCAGTGTCATACAATATAAACAATGCATAAATAAATACTGTTAATAACAAAATTTCCAAACTGGCATTAATAATAGTCGGATTCCAAGCCCAATCTATTTTTTTCGATAAAATAGAAAGAACTAGACCACTACCTATCAAAGCAATTTGTTCACGAATAGACAACAACATTTGTGATTTGGTAGCACCAAAGATTTCATTAACTTTTTTTTGATGTTCTCGACTGATTTCATACATTTTTGACAAAATGACAGCTATTGTTGCAGTGTTAATAGCCATCAAAGTAACCAGAATATTGAGCAAATTGTCCTGCATGAATTTTCTGACAAAAGAAATCCCAAATAATGCTTGAATGGTACAAATAACCACAGCAATGACAAAAGATTTGGCAAAGGTGTCAGCAATAGTTTTAATCATTTTCTCTACAAGAATCTTGAATTTTGTCAACAAGGTTATAGGGGTGATATTCAATAGTAATCTCATCAACCGTTAAACTAGAGTGTTCAGTTTTGACGTTGGTAATTGCTTTGACACCTTTATACTTTACTCTAATATTTCCACCTCCTTTACTGCTGTAATCTACCAGTTCAGGAAGTTGCGGCATACTGGGTGAAATATTCAAAGTACCATTTTCGGGAGCAGTCAAAGCCAATTCTGTTGTGGCAGAATTGGACATTTTAGCTATGGCTTTTAATTCTTCACTTAATGACTGAGAAATAGAAGCCATGTTAGGTGTAACTATTTTGAAGATAACCTTTTCTAAGTTGCGACCTTCAATAAATTCCCAAAAGGATTTCTTATCAAATATCGGATTGATTTGCACATTTAAATTATGAATAGCAAGTATTTCATTTAAACGTTTTTCCAAGGTTGCTGCTAATGAATTAGTACTATGAAATGCTATTGGTCGATATTCAATAGCAATAATTTGTTGCTCTGGGTCATTCCAAATAAGTACAAACGCACTTGGCCAATTTTCTTCGGAAACCGATTCAAAATTTTCTGTTTCTCTCTTCAATCGCTTACGTGTAGCAACTTTAAATACAAAAAGTTGCTCACTTTCATCTGCATGGGTACTTGGGAAAATTTGCTTAATTCTTATCTTTCTAGCCGTTTCTTCATATAAATTCAAATCACTCTGCAGGATAAGATTATTAAAGGCTTCGATAAAAAATGCATTTTTATTTTGGATTACTTCTTCAACTGTCATATCCCCAAAAGGCAGACGTTCTTGAATGCGTTCATTCGGAATAATTTGATAGCGATATAAGTGAAAAAGACGGTTAGCCATAATTGATTGAACTCAAGAATAAAACAAGTTCAATCATAACATGATTTAATATAGAAACAATGGTTACTCTAACCCGATTACAGTACCTGAAGCAGCCGAAATCTTGTGTCTAGGTTTCGGCTGTTGGATAAATGGGTTATTTTGTAAAGGTCTTAGCTTGGGCAGCAGCAGTTTCGGCAATCAGATCAAGGAATACCAACGGCTTTTTGCCGATATTTTTGAGTGCGTGGGACTGGCCGGGGCGGGCGATGGTAATGTCTCCGGCGCCGACTTCGGTTTGTTTGCCTTCGCTGTCGGTAAACAGGCCTTTGCCCGATACGATGATGTAGACGTCTTCATTGCCGGTATGTTTGTGTTGGCCGATGGAAGCGCCCGGCGGTAATGTGAGCCAGCCGATTTCTTTGAATGCGTCTTGATCGGCGGTTTGATGGCGCGTGAAGGCAAAGCTACCGAGCAACGGGCCTTGGCCTCCGGCTGCGTTTTCGCGGTTCCATTCTGCTAAGTCGGCTTTTTTGTACACTTGGATGCTGCGGTCGGTGGGGGTGGTTTGTTCGGCAGCTTGAGCGCTTATGGATGTGCCGAGCAGAAGGGCGACAGATAATGCGGCAAATAGTGGTTTCATGGTGGTTCTCCGTTTGTCAGGTTGAGTCAGATAATGCGGATTCCGTTTTCAGACGGCCTGCGGGGTTGAAACGATTAACCCCGCAGGCTTCCCCCAAGATTTATTTCACATTGCGCAGATAGTTCAACAATAAAGGAACAGGGCGGCCGGTCGCGCCTTTTTCGCCGCCGGATTTCCATGCAGTACCCGCGATGTCGAGGTGCGCCCATGGGATAGTCTTCGGTGAAGTAAGACAGGAAGGTGGCGGCGGTAATCGTGCCTGCGCCGGGCGTGCCGATGTTTGGGAATGTCGGCGAAAGTTGGATTTGAGCTGGTCTTTGTAGGTTTCAAAGAGCGGCAGTTGCCATGCTTTGTCGTCCACGTTGCGGGAGGCGGCCAGCAGGCTGTCGACCAAATCCTGATTGTTGCCCATCACGCCGCTGACGTCATGACCCAAGGCGATGATGCACGCGCCGGTCAGGGTGGCGACGTCGATGACGGCTTTGGGCTTAAACTGCTCGGCGTAAGTGAGCGCGTCGCACAAAATCAGACGGCCTTCGGCATCGGTGTTCAACACTTCGATGGTCAAGCCTTTCATGCTTTTTACGACGTCGCCCGGTTTGTTGGCCGCGCCGGAAGGCATATTTTCACAAGTGGCGACGATGGCAATCAGGTTGATCGGCAGTTGCAGTTTGACGGCGGCGCAGAAGGTGCTGATGACGGTTGCCGCGCCGCACATGTCGAACTTCATTTCGTCCATGTTCAGACCGGGTTTGAGGGAGATGCCGCCGGTGTCGAAGGTGATGCCTTTGCCGACCAATACCACAGGCGCGGCTTCTTTGTCGGCTGCGCCGAAATAGCTCAGTTCGACCAGATATGGGTCTTCGACGCTGCCTTTGGCGACCGACCAGAACGAACCCATGTTTTCTTTGATGTAGTCTTTTTCAATGATTTTAGCGTGTGCGCCCAATTTTTCGGCTTCGGCTTTTGCGGTACGCGTGAGGAATTCAGGCGTGCATTCGTTAGGCGCGGCATTGCCCAAGTCGCGGCAGAGGCTTTGTCCGTAAACTTGCGCTTCGGCAACGCGCAGGGCTTCTTTGACGGCGGCTTCGTGTGCGCTGTGGAACACGGCTTCCGCAAATTTGGCCGGTTTGGCTTCTTTTTTGTAGCGGTCGAAACGGTAGGCGGCGTTGCCGAACGCTATGGCAAACGCTTCGGCAACGGCTGCTGCTTGCGCTTCTTCAAAGGCATGAACGTCCACATTGACCGTTTCTTGATTTTGCGCCCATTTGGCGGCTTCGGCTGCGGCTTTGTTCAGCGCGGCGCGGTCGGTTTTTGCGAGGCGGGCGACGGCAATGGCTTGCAAACCGTTGTCCGTCGGGATTTTGGTGTCGGCGAAATTTTGACCTTCTTCAAGGGAAGCGAAGAGGGCGAGGGCAGTCGGGTTGCTCAGTTGCGATGCTTCGGCGCAGACAAATAATTGCGCACCTGCCTGTTGAGCCTGCAAAGTTTCGGCTTTTGTGCTAAATTTCACGTTTATTCTCCTGATTGGAACGGTTGTCGGTTGTTCAGACGGCATGTTGACCAACCGTCCGAACAGATGAAAATCATTGTACTCCATTTGTGTCATGCCGTCTGAAGCCTTATTAATAAATATAGGTTTCCCATAAACCGTATACCACGCTCAATCTTATGATTTACCAAAGAAACTTTATTAAAGAACTTTCCTTTACCGCCGTCGGCATCTTTGTCGTCCTCTTGGCGGTATTGGTGTCCACGCAGGCCATCAACCTGCTTGGCCGCGCAGCCGACGGGCGTGTCGCCATCGATGCCGTGTTGGCCTTGGTCGGCTTCTGGGTAATCGGCATGACCCCGCTTTTGCTGGTGTTGACCGCATTTATCAGCACGTTGACCGTATTGACCCGCTACTGGCGCGACAGCGAGATGTCGGTCTGGCTTTCCTGCGGATTGGCATTGAAACAATGGATACGCCCGGTCATGCAGTTTGCCGTGCCGTTTGCCATTTTGATTGCCGTCATGCAGCTTTGGGTGATGCCGTGGGCAGAATTGCGCAGCCGCGAATATGCCGAAATTTTGAAGCAGAAGCAGGAATTGTCTTTGGTGGAAGCCGGCGAGTTCAATAACTTGGGCAAGCGCAACGGCAGGGTTTATTTTGTCGAAACCTTCGATACCGAATCCGGCATCATGAAAAACCTGTTCCTGCGCGAGCAGGATAAAAACGGCAACGACAACATCGTTTTTGCCAAAGAGGGCAATTTTTCGCTGACCGACAACAAACGCACGCTTGAATTGCGCGACGGCTACCGTTACAGCGGTACGCCCGGCAAAGCCGACTACAACCGCGTTTCTTTCCAACACCTCAGCCTGATTATCAGCACCACGCCCAAACTCATCGACCCTGTTTCACACCGCCGCACCATTCCGACCGCCCAACTGATTGGTAGCAGCAATCCCCAACACCAAGCGGAATTGATGTGGCGTATTTCCTTGACTGTCAGCGTTTTGCTGTTGTGCCTGCTTGCCGTGCCGCTTTCCTATTTCAATCCGCGCAGCGGCCATACCTACAATATCCTGATTGCCATCGGTCTGTTTTTGGTTTACCAAAACGGGCTGACCTTCCTGCGCAACGCCGTGGAAGACGGCAAAATCCATTTCTGGCTCGGATTGCTGCCTATGCACATCATCATGTTTGTGATTGCCGTCGTCCTGCTGCGCGTGCGCAGTATGCCCAGCCAACCCTTCTGGCAGGCGGTTGCCAAAAGTCTGACATTGAAAGGCGGAAAATGAACCTGATTTCACGTTACATCATCCGTCAAATGGCGGTTATGGCGGTTTACGCCCTCCTTGCCTTCCTCGCTTTGTACAGCTTTTTTGAAATCATCAACGAAGTCGGCGATCTTGGAAAAAGGCAGCTATAACGGCGCAAAATTGGGGCAGTATGTTTTTAATGCAGATGCCTGCGCGCGCATATGAACTGATGCCGCTAGCCGTTTTGATTGGCGGCCTGATTTCCCTCAGTCAACTGGCTTCCGGCAGCGAGCTGACCGTTATCAAAGCCAGCGGCATGAGTACCAAAAAGCTGCTGTTGATTCTGTCGCAGTTCGGTTTGATTTTCGCCATTGCCACCGTTGCACTTGGCGAATGGGTCGCCCCCACGTTGAGCCAAAAAGCCGAAAACATCAAAGCCGCTGCCATTAACGGCAAAATCAGTACCGGCAATACCGGCCTTTGGCTGAAAGAAAAAAACAGCATTATCAACGTGCGCGAAATGTTGCCCGACCATACGCTTTTGGGCATCAAAATTTGGGAGCGCAACGATAAAAACGAACTGACCCAAGCGGCAGAAGCCGAATCAGCCGTTTTGAATCCCGACGGCAGCTGGCAGCTGAAAAATATCCGCCGCAGCATATTGGGCGAAGATAAAGTCGAGGTTTCCACTGCCGCCGAAGAAAACTGGCCGATTTCTGTCAAACGCAACCTGATGGATGTATTGCTCGTCAAGCCCGACCAAATGTCTGTCGGCGAATTGACCACCTACATCGACCATCTGGAAAAAAACAACCAAAATACCCAAGTCTATGCCATCGCATGGTGGCGCAAGCTGGTGTATCCCGTTGCCGCATGGGTGATGGCGCTTGTTGCCTTTGCCTTTACGCCGCAAACGACGCGCCACGGCAATATGGGCTTGAAACTCTTCGGCGGTATCTGTCTCGGGTTGCTGTTCCACTTTGCCGGACGGCTCTTCGGCTTTACCAGCCAGTTGTACGGCGTGCCGCCGTTTTTGGCCGGTGCATTGCCGACGGTTTTGTTTGCACTGTTGGCGGTGTATCTGATACGCCGTCAGGAAAAAAGATAAGGCAAAATAAACTTCAGGCCGTCTGAAAGGCAATCTTCAGACGGCCTGAGTATTTTGTGTGCAAAAAACAAAATGCTAAAGTAAAATAATACCTTTCCAAACCAATGCGGCTATTGAAAATGTCCCAAACCATCTGCTTGAATATGATTGTCAAAAACGAAGCGGCAATCATCGAAGAAACACTGGCCAACATCACCGACCACATCAAACTTGACTACTATGTCATCAGCGACACCGGCTCGACCGATGATACAGTCGGCGTGATCCGCCGCTTTTTCGATGCAAAGGGCATCGCAGGGCGAGATTCATCATGATGGTTGGCAAAATTTTGCATACAACCGCAATCAGGCGTTTGAAACACGCAAAAGGCAAAACCGATTACGTGTTGATTTTTGATGCGGACGACCGCTTTGAAGGCAAATTGGAATTGCCCGAGCTGACCGCCGACCGTTACCGCCTCCGCATGCGAAATGCCATGGGCAGCGTGGTTTACTACCGTCCGCTGTTGTTGCGTAATGACGGTACATTCTACTGGCGCGGCGTGTTGCACGAGTTTATCGAAACCGACAAACAAGATACCAGCGAAGCCACGCTTCATGGCGACTATACGGTACTCAGCGGCCGTTTCGGCGCACGCAGCAATATGGCGAACAAGTACCTGCTTGACGCGGTTTCTTTGGAAAAAGCGTTTTACAGCCCTGAAGATGAAGACCTGAAACCGCGTTACGCCTTTTATGCGGCACGTTCTTATTGGGATTCTGATATGCCCGAGCGTGCGAGCGAATGGTTTAAAAAACGCATCGAGTTGGGCGGTTGGATCGAGGAAGTGTCGGTTTCTTACCAACAGCTGGGCGAGTGCTACAAATTAATGGGCAAACGCGATGAAGCCTTGGCGACTTGGTTGGCAGGCTACGATTACAATCCCGCGCCGTGCCGAGTGTCTCTACCTTGCGCAAACCATGCTGCGTCAGGAAGGAAAATACCGCATTTCCCATGCGATCGGCCTGATGGCGAAACGCATTCCATTCCCAACAGACGATATTCTTTTTGTCCAAAGCAATGTTTATCAGTTGGACATCGACTATGAATTGTCGGTTACCGCCTATGCGGCCGGCGATTTGCGCCAAGGCTATGAGTCTTGCCGACACTTGCTCTTGCTTAATGTACGCGAGGCATTGACCACGGTGACCATGCAAAATATGTGGCTCTACCGCGAACACGCGCAAACCGAAACGCGCGAAGTGTTGGAGCAGCTGGTGGCCGTCATGCAGCCTTATGCCGAGCAGGGCGGACGTTTGGCAGAAGTGACCGAATATTTTGCCGATATTTTGAAAAACCGTTAATCAGCACTTTGACCCCAGCCGTCAGGCCGTCTGAAAGGAAATTTTTTGAGCAAGCGCAATCTGTTTTCCGTCGATAAATCTTTGGAAAAGCCCGAACGCGTCCTCTTGGTCGGCGTGATGCTGACGGCGGACTATTCCGGCGCAAACGAAACGCGCGAGCGCGGCTTTCAGACGGCCTTGACCGAAGCGGCAGAATTGGTGAGCGCGGCCGGCGGCGATTTGGTTTCTATCGAAACTTCACGCCGCGACAAACCGCATCCGGCTTTGTTTGTCGGTACGGGCAAGGCGGAAGAGTTGGCGGCAGTGGTGAAGCAGCATGATGTCGGGCTGGTCGTGTTCAACCACGAACTCACGCCGACACAAGAGCGTAATCTGGAAAAAGAGCTTCAATGCCGCGTCCTCGACAGAGTGGGTTTGATTTTGGCGATTTTTGCCAAACGCGCCCAATCGCAGGAAGGTAAGTTGCAGGTGGAATTGGCCCAGTTGAACCATTTGAGCGGACGGCTGGTACGCGGTTATGGACATTTGCAAAGCCAGAAGGGCGGCATCGGCTTGAAAGGGCCGGGCGAAACCCAGCTGGAAACCGACCGCCGTTTAATCGGACAAAAAATCACGGCATTGAAAAAGCAGCTTGCCGATGTCCGCAAACAACGCGCCACGCGCCGCAAATCGCGCATGAGCGGCCGTCTGAAAACCTTTGCCATTGTCGGCTATACCAATGCCGGAAAATCCAGCCTGTTCAACCGCTTGACCAAAGCGGACGTATTGGCGAAAGACCAGTTGTTCGCCACTTTGGATACCACTGCGCGACGGCTTTTCCTGTCGCACGAGGCGAGCGTGATTTTGACCGATACCGTCGGTTTCGTCCGCGATTTGCCGCACAAGCTGGTGTCGGCGTTTTCCGCTACTTTGGAAGAGACGGCGATGGCGGATGTGCTACTGCACGTCGTTGATGCGTCCAATCCCGATTTTGAACGGCAGATGGACGATGTCAACGAAGTCTTGGAAGAAATCGGCGCGCATGAAATTCCGCAATTGGTGGTGTACAACAAAATCGATTTGCTGCCGTCGGGTATGCGTGAAGCAGGCATTTTGCGCGACAATTCCGGGCATGCCGTCGGCGTGAATGTTTCCGTCGCCGAAAGTTTGGGCTTGGACGGTTTGCGCGAAGCGATGATTGAATTGGCCGTACAGCCAAGTGCTTGATAGTATGGAATGAAACAAGGCCGTCTGAATGTTCAGACGGCCTTACCGTAAAATTTTAAATCCGAGGATTATGCCGACAGAGGGCTTTTCTTTTTGAACACGCTTTCGTAAAGCATCCAAGCGGCGAGGCTCAGGTATACGGTGCTGGACTAAAATGCCGATAACGGCGAAAGATAGGCATAAGGCGATCAATCATGGTGAGGTTTCCCAATAAGTTAGTGTTATAAGTAAATGTGTGTTTTTTATTTCCGTCTTCGCGGAATGCCTAAAGTATGCTGCTTAAATGGATTGAGGTCAATAAAAAATGTATTTGGGATTTTTAAAAAAGTTCCATTTTTACATTAAAATAATTGGAAGTTTTTAAAGATAAACGGTATTTATATGTTACCGTTCATCATATGATAAACGGTCAATACTTTGTTTTCCATATTTTTTATAAAATTCGACAGTCTATTAATTCAAAAGTAAATGAAATGAGGCGGAAAAACGCTTTTTGCTAAAATGTAACACCCTGAAACGATTGTTTCAGGCCGTCTGAAAAATAAATCGAACACATTATGACATCTTCCACACATCCCCAAAAAAACTGCTTTCCATTGCGGACTTGAAGTCCCGGAGCATCTGCATCTGACGGTTCGTTTTGAAGACGAAGAACACGAAACCTGTTGCGCCGGTTGCCAAGCGGTGGCGCAGAGTATCATCGATGCAGGTTTGGGCAATTATTACAAACAGCGTACCGCAGACGCGGAAAAATCCGAATTGCCGCCACCGGAAGTGTTGTCGCAATTAAAGCTGTACGATTTGCCCGAAGTGCAGGCGGATTTTGTCGAGGTCGGCGCAGGGGATGAGCGCGAGGCGGTGTTGATGCTGGGCGGCATTACCTGCGCCGCGTGTGTGTGGCTGATTGAGCAGCAGTTGTTGCGCATGAAGGGCGTGGTGCGCGTGGATTTGAATTACAGTACCCACCGCTGCCGCGTGGTGTGGGACAGCGCCCACATCGAATTGTCGGATATTTTGCTGAAAATCCGCCAAACCGGTTATACCGCCGCGCCTTATGATGCGCAAAAAATCGAAGTGCAGGCGCAGAAGGAACGCAAACAGTTTATCGTCAGATTGGCCGTGGCCGGTCTGGGTATGATGCAGACGATGATGTTTGCCCTGCCGACTTATTTTTACGGCGGCGACATCGAGCCGCTTTATTTGGAAATCCTGCATTGGGGCGGCTTTTTGATGGTGTTGCCCGTTGTGTTTTACAGCGCGTTGCCGTTTTACCGCGGCGCCTGGCGCGACTGGAAAAACCGCCGTGTCGGCATGGATACGCCGATTGCCATTGCCATTGTGATGACCTTTATCGCCGGTATTTACAGCTTGGCTACCAACGCAGGGCAGGGCATGTATTTTGAATCCATCGCCATGCTGCTGTTTTTCCTGTTGGGCGGGCGTTTTATGGAACAGATTGCCCGACGCAAAGCAGGCGATGCGGCGGAGCGGTTGGTCAAACTGGTTCCGGCATTCTGCCACCGTTTGCCGTCTTATCCGGAAAGCGATGCCATCGAGGAAGCCGCAGTCGTCCGCCTCAATATCGGCGATACGATTGTTGTGAAGCCCGGCGAAGTCATTCCGGTGGACGGTACGGTTTTGTCCGGCGAGAGTGAGGTTAACGAAGCCATGTTGACCGGCGAAAGCCTGCCCATTGTGAAAAGGCCGTCTGAAAAAGTAACCGCCGGCACGCTCAACACCAGCAGCCCTTTAATCATCCGCACCGACCATACCGGCGGCAACACGCGCCTGTCCCATATCGTCAAACTGCTCGACCGTGCGCTGGCGCAAAAACCGCGTGCCGCCGAGTTGGCCGAAAAATACGCGTCCAGTTTCGTGTTTGGCGAACTCTTGCTTGCGATTCCCGTTTTTATCGGTTGGGCTTGGTATGCTGATGCGCACACCGCCTTGTGGATTACCGTTGCCCTGCTGGTCATTACCTGCCCGTGTGCCTTGTCGCTTGCCACGCCGACCGCGCTGGCTGCTTCTACCGGCGCACTTGCCAAAGACGGCATTCTCATCAGCGGCAAACAAAGCCTGGAAACGCTTGCCCAAATTGACGACGTCGTGTTCGATAAAACCGGTACGCTGACCAAAGGGCAGCTTTCCGTCAGCCGTATGTTGTCACGCAGGCCGTCTGAACGAAGCCCAAGCCCTTGCTATCGCCCAAGCATTGGAACAGCAATCCGAACACCCCATCGCCCGTGCCATTTTGAACCATACGCTTTCAGACGGCCCTGTATCCGCGCTTGATGTGAAAGTGCAGCAACGGGTCAACCGTATCGGACACGGTGTCAGCGCGCAAATCGAATTTGATGGCGAAAACCCAAGTTTGGGCTTTGGGCAAAGCGGCGTTTGTTTCGGAAATCGCCGGTAATCTGCCCTGAAGCATTTGCCCATATCGACCACACAGGCGGCATTATTTTCTTGGGCAATCAAAGCGGTTTTCAGACGGCCTTTTTGCTGGAAGACCAAATCAAAGACAGCGCCGCTGAAATGTTGCAAAACCTGAAACAGCACGGCATCCGTCTGCACCTTTTAAGCGGCGACCGTCAAGCTGCCGTAGCCCAAGTCGCGCAAGAGCTGGGTTTGGATGCCTATCGTGCCGAAGCCACGCCTGAAGACAAGCTGGCTTATGTGGAAAATCTGCAAAAAAACAAGGGCGTAAAGTCATGATGATCGGCGACGGTATCAACGATGCCCCCGTCCTTGCCCAAGCCGACGTATCGGCTCGCCGTAGCCACGAGTGCCGATGTGGCGCGAGACGGGTGCCGATGTGGTTTTGCTCAATGATGATTTGAACGTTTTGCCCGTGATGATGGAACAGGCACGCCGCACCCATCAAATCATCCGCCAAAACCTGACTTGGGCGAGCGCATACAATCTGGTTGCCGTTCCGCTGGCCGTGTTTGGTTACGTTACCCCGTGGATCGCCGCGCTCGGCATGAGTTTCAGCTCGCTGCTGGTGTTGGGCAATGCCTTGAGATTGTTGAAAACCAAAAAGGCTGTCTGAAAACGGCAAATCCATTGCTCAAACGAAAGAATACGCCATGCCTAAAGCCACTTTTTATACACACGTCGCTCAGCCGGCCGTCTTTGCCTGCCGCCTGATTGCGCGCGCCATACGCGATGGCGGACAGATTTTGGTGTGGTCGGATTCTGCTGCGGCAGTACAGCAATTAGACGTTGATTTGTGGCAGCAGATTCCCGAAAGCTTTATTCCGCATGAAGTCTGGCTGCCTACCGACCCCATGTCGTCTGAAACGCCGGTATTGCTTGCGTTTGGAAACGCATTGCCGAATATTCCGCAAGATTGCACGGTTTTGAACCTGTCTGCCGATTTTTGGAGCCAAGCCCCGGCCATTCCAAACCGTATCCTTGAAATTGTGGGCAACAGCTTAGAAGATTTGGCCGAAGCCCGAGACCGTTTCCGAGCTTATCGTCAGAGCGGATTTGAGATTGAGCATTTTTCGAGAGAAGGGAAGGATTGAGTTTTGAAAATATTCAAGGCCGTCTGAATATAAACAAAGGGACATTTTGATGATGTCCCTTTATTTTTTAGATTGATTATCGGAAGGCTTCACGCCATATGCCATAAAATATGAGACAACAGCAGAAAGAGTAGAAATAGTGGAAAAAGCGTTCAAAAAGGGAGGTATTGGCAAGATACCATTGAACAGACTGATGGTGGTGTTGGGAATTTTTGAGGATTAAGTTGGGGAAACGGACAATCGAAGGTACGGCAAGCAAGTCAAACAGATTGAAGAAGGCTGTAACTAATAATGAAAAACCGATTGTCTCATGAAATACGTCGAATGGCTGCAATGACAGGGTGTGTGTAAATAGGGAGGTCAGGGCAGATTTGCTGGACATCCATAAATAAAACAGCCCACCGATAGACAGGTAAAGCACCAACCGGGCCCATATGGACAGCTTGCGTGGAAAATAGAGGATAAAGAATAAGTTGATCAGGATAAAGAAAATAGGGAAGACTGATTTCATGGGTTTGTTTGCTTACAGTTTGGTATTTAAAGCTGCTAAGGGAAACTTATTATTGATTGTATGAAGGGCTGCCTTAGGAAAAGACAGTCTGAAAAGGCCATTCTATTTTAGGCCGTCTGAAAAAGATTTGCGTAAGAGCAAGGGTTTCAGACGGCCTTAAGTCTTTTTGAAGTCAAAATCCGATGGTTCAGGATTCGGTTTTTGAGGCCGCGTTGGCAAAATAGCGGTTGGATACAGGATTGAAGATAAGGAGCAGCAAAACAGGGTGGAGAATGGATTGAATAATGATTTGTTGAGAACTATAGCTCGCCATATCGCTATACACCATGATCAGCGAAGCGGCCGCCAGCACAACAGCCAGCCAACGGGCAGTACGGTTGCCTGAAAGCAGACCGACGGCAATAAATACCGGCAAGGAAAGGAGGATGAAGTATAGAGGCATAGACAGCCACCAAGGCAGGAAAGGGAATGCTAAAGCTGCAACTTCTATCAGTAAATCGCCCGAATAAATCGCAAGAGCAACAGTGGTAAAGCAAGTAAGGGCAGTTAGGATGAAATAGAGAACTACGGCGACGGTAACAGGGACTGGACGTTTCATATAATAAAAGCCTTGGAGGGGATATCGGGGATAAGGATTAAAATCGGTATCAGCCAAACCTTGTTATTGAAGGCGATGGCCGTCTGAAAGCAGGCTATTCGTCTTTCTCAAATGAAGAAAGCTTGATAATGGCAGGCTGGAAGACTGCAACCAAATAGATCATGATAGGAAGGATGAGATACGTAAAAGGAATATCTGCGCGAAATAGTGCAATCAGAAAGGCAAGGTATAAGGTCAGCAGGGCGATGAAAATAACGCTCTTTTTCCATGTCGCCTGGCGGATTTCTTTTGCAGTCGGTTGCTTATAGCGGACTTTTTTGTGGCAGGTCGGACATTCTTTAATGCTCTTCTCAACCCTTTGAATGCACTGCCTCGAATCGGATTGGAGCAATGCGGACAAGAGAATGGGGACGGTTTCATTATTTTTTATTGGGCTGTATTAAGGTATTGCCCATCCGGGAAAATGGGTTGGATGGGCAATGTATATGTTTATTCGTCTTTTTCAAAAGATGAAAGTTTGTTTTGAATCGGGATAATGTAGTAGACGAGAAAAGCCTATAACTAATGCCGTACTGATATATGGGGGAAATGTACCAAACAGGCTGATCAGTATTGCCGCTACGATGCAGACGACTACTACAAAAATAGCGAAAGGCTTTAGTAAAGCTTTGAAATATTCGCCAACAGGCGGTTTTTTGAATTTGACTTTTTTATGGCAGGAAGGGCATTCTTTAACTGCAGCCAATCCTTTAACCAATCCGCCTTGGATCGGGGCATGGCAGTGTGGGCAGGGGAGTGAAGGATTAAGATTGTTCATTGTATTCAACCTGACTTATGGTTTGGAAAGGTGGTATCGATGTTGTCGATACCACCCACTATTTATTGGAAACGATAGGCTTATTGGGAGTATTTTTTGCCTAAAGCTTCGGCTGCTTTTTGTATTTCTTGATTGGCTGCACGCAGAGTTTCTTGCAGTTTTTGAGATTTTTCTTGGAAATCTTTGGCAAATTTGAGCGAATCTTTATCTTTGCCGTTGATAGTCAGCTCAGAAGCATGTTTGCCTGCATAAATCATCATGTTGTTGGCAGCACTGCTGACTTGTAATGCACGATCCAGAACTGCTTTGATTTCAGGATCTTTGATGTCGAGGGCAGCTGCGCTCTGATGGAATTGTTCCAGTGCGGCAGTCAGTTTGTTCATCTGCTCCAAAGCTTCTTTTTCTTTATTTTGGTTAGCCAAGTTTTGCAATTCTAGGCCTAGCTGAGTAATTTTTTGAGCTTCTTCACCAGTGGTGAAGTGAATGAATTTTTGCAATTCAGCAAGACCGTCTGGTGATTTTTTATCGGAAATGACGATAGGTTCGGCCAGTTTAGGATCTGCTTCCGGGAATTCGCTCAAGGCTTTTTCGTATTTGTTGGCCGGGCTCGATTCGCTTTGGGCAACTTGTTCTGCTGGTTTGTCGCTGCTGCCTTTATTGCCGGAGTCTCCGCAAGCTGCCAGCAGGGAAGCGGTCAAGATCAGCATACCGAATTTGTTTAATACGTTCATATTAGGATTCCTTCTTAAGTTAGGGGAAAATTGGGGGAAATTTGTTTTTATTGATGAGCGTAGATGATAATTATTTGTACATTTGTTCTATTTTATTACAAATTTGTTTATTTTTCTCAAATTAGGTTAAGTGGTATGTTTTTGGAATTAAACGGCGAAGATGGATGGTTGTAAAATATTGAACATATAATGAAATTAACAAGGGTAATAATAAGGCATGTATTGTTTTTGCATCAAAAGTAGATTTTTTTATTAAGATGTTGTTGATGTATGGAAATAAAAAGGCCGTCTAAAACAATAAAGTTTCAGACGGCCTTTTTGACTGGCTGGAATTAGTTGCCTAAGTCGAATGCTTTATGCAGAACGCGGGTAGCCAGTTCCATGTATTTTTCGTCAATCAGGACGGATACTTTGATTTCGGAAGTTGAAATCATTTGGATGTTGATGCCTTCTTCTGCGAGGGTGCGGAAGATTTTGGCGGCTACGCCGACGTGTGAACGCATGCCCAAGCCGACTGCGGAGACTTTGCATACGGTGTCGTCGCCGTCGATGTAGGCGGCGCCGATGCTGTCTTGGCGTTGTTGCAGCAGTTCGATGGTTTGTTTGTAGTCGCCGCGTGGAACGGTGAAGGAGAAGTCGGTTGTGCCTTCGCTGCCGACATTTTGGATGATCATGTCGACTTCGATGTTGGCATCGGCCACTGCGCCGAGGATTTGGTAGGCAACGCCGGGTTTGTCAGGTACGCCGCGTACGTTGATGCGTGCTTGGTTTTTGTCGAATGCGATACCGGTTACGGCTGCTCTTTCCATGTTGTCGTCCTCTTCAAAGGTAATCAGGGTGCCGTTGCCGCCATCTTGCAGGCTGCTGAGTACGCGCAGGCGCACTTTGTATTTTCCGGCGAATTCTACGGAGCGGATTTGTAAAACTTTTGAACCGAGGCTGGCCAGTTCGATCATTTCTTCAAATGTGATCGTGTCCATGCGGCGCGCTTCGGGTACGACGCGCGGGTCGGTGGTGTAAACGCCGTCCACGTCAGTAGTAAATTTGGCATTCGTCGGCTTTGAGGGCTGCGGCGATGGCAACGGCGGAGGTGTCCGAACCGCCACGGCCGAGAGTTGAGATATTGCCTTCGCTGCTGATGCCTTGGAAACCGGCTACGATAACGACTTTACCGGCGGCCAAATCGGCACGCATTCTTTCGTCGTCGATGTTTTCGATGCGGGCTTTGGTGTGGGAAGTGTCGGTTTGGAGGGCGACTTGCCAGCCGGTGTAGCTCTTGGCGTCAACGCCGATGTCTTTCAGGGCCATGGCCAGCAGGCCGATGGTCACTTGTTCGCCGGTAGCGAGAACGACGTCGAGTTCGCGCGGATCGGGATGCTCTTGCATTTCGTGCGCCAGTGCGACCAGTCGGTTGGTTTCGCCGCTCATGGCGGATACGACGACTACAATGTCGTGTCCTTCGGCGCGGGCTTTGGCGACACGTTTGGCTACGTTTTTGATGCGTTCGGGCGAGCCTACTGATGTGCCGCCGTATTTATGTACGATTAACGCCATGTTTCGTGCTTTCTTGTGGGGGTTGTCAGGCAGCTTGGTTTGCTGGAAAAAGGGTTATTATTACTATTTTTTACATGAAATTCAAGGACAGAACGCGCTTTTTTGAGTAAATACGCATAAAGGGGTTGGGTTAAAAAAGGCCGTCTGAAAGTTTTCAGACGGCCTTGCTGATTATCGGGCTAAAAAGGCGGCCTGCTGGTGTTGCACCAATTCGGCAATGCCTTTATGCGCGAGGGTAATGAGTTTGCCCAATTCTTCGATGCTGAACGGTGCACCTTCGGCCGTGCCTTGGATTTCGATGATTTTGCCGGACGCGGTCATGATGATGTTAACGTCGCTGTCGCAGCCTGAATCTTCGGGATAGTCCAAGTCCAAAAGCGGTACGCCGCCCACCACGCCGGCGGAAACGGCAGCAACGGCTTCTCGTATGGGGTTTTCGCTGATAAGGCCGTCTGAAAGGAGTTTGTCCACGGCGATTTGCAGGGCAACGTAGGCGCCGGTAATGGAAGCGGTGCGCGTGCCACCGTCTGCTTGGATAACGTCGCAGTCAATCAGGATTTGGCGTTCGCCGAGTTTTTCCATATCGACAACGGCGCGCAGCGAGCGGCCGATCAGACGTTGGATTTCTTGTGTGCGGCCGGACTGTTTGCCTGCGGCGGCCTCGCGGCGCATACGGGAGGCGGTGGACGCCGGCAACATACCGTATTCGGCCGTTACCCAGCCTTGTTCTTTACCGCGCAAGAAGGGCGGGACATTTTCGTCGATGGAGGCAGTGCAAATCACTTTGGTGTTGCCGCACTCGATAAGGCAGGAGCCATCGGCGTGTGGCAGGAAATTGGGGGTGATTTTAATGTTGCGCAGGCTGTCGGCAGCGCGGCCGGTGCGGGTGTAGTCGCTCATGATGGTCCTTTGGGGGGAATAAAAAATGGGCTGCCTTGAATTATAGAGGAATTTGGCAGCAAAGGCCGTCTGAAAATCGTCGGTCGGGTGTGTTATAGTATCCATACTTTCACTCGTATTTGGAAACGGAGTAAAACCATGGCTACAAGACGAAATATTCAAATCCACAGCATGACCGGCTTTGCCAATGCCGCAGGCGAATGCGGCGGCAAGCGGATTAATTTGGAAATCCGCGCGGTCAACCATCGTTATTTGGATGTTCAATTCCGTATGCCGGAAGAGTTGCGCTATTTGGAAGGCGCATTGCGCGAACAGATTGCCGCGGCTGTGGCGCGCGGTAAACTGGAGTGCCGCGTTCAGCTGCAAGATGCGGCTTCGGGCGGACAGACTTTGGAAGTCAATCAGGATTTGGTCGCACAGCTGGCGCATTTGAACAAAGAATGGCGCAAGGAACACAATTTCGGCAAGCTGAGCGTGGCCGACGTTTTGCGTTTCCCCGGCGTTTTGGCAGGTCAGAGCGAAGACTCCGAGGCCTTGGCGAAAGGTGTTAAAGATTTATTGACCGGCGCGTTGAAAGAGTTTACAGCCGCCCGCAAACGCGAGGGCAAAAAACTGGGCGAACATTTGCTGCAACGTCTGACCGCTATGGAAGAGATTGTGGACGCTTTGAACGAGCTGTTCCCAAGCCTGCTGCAGGCGCATATGGACAAAGTCAAAGCCCGTTTGGCAGAAGCCGTCGGCAACATCGACAACGACCGCTTGCAACAGGAATTTGCTTTGTTCATCCAAAAATCCGATGTGGATGAAGAATTCAGCCGTTTGCGCACCCATATCGCCGAAGTACGCCGCATCGTTACCGAAGGCAAGGGCAGCGCAGGCAAACGCTTGGACTTCTTGATGCAAGAGTTGAACCGTGAGGCCAACACTTTGGGCAGCAAAGCCATCGCCGCCGAATGCACGCAAGCGTCGGTTGAACTGAAAGTCTTAATCGAACAAATGCGCGAACAGGTTCAAAATATCGAATAAATCGATAACGAACAGATAGAATAAGGCCGTCTGAAAAGTTTCAGACGGCCTTAATACTACTGTTTTTGCTTGCTTTTGAAATTTGTTGCAAATCCCAAATCTGTATTAAAACAGGTGTAGATTGAGTGGAAAATCTAACAAATATCTTTGAATTTGAAAAAAGCTGGACAGGACTTAATCAGTCTTTCAAAGTGCCATTATGATTCATCGGGCGTCAAATACCAAACCATAAATTTGTAAAAGCTACTCCAATGCCTTAGCTGATCTGTACCTAGCAAGTGTTGCTCACCCAAGCCACAATCCCAAACGCTATTATCTTCAGTATTGTAAAAATAACCCCCTTCTCCTTCCCCGGTTGTAAAGAGAATATAATTTTTTGGGATATCCCAATACTCATGAGCCATGATTGCTCCATCAAAGCTGTCAGGTGAACATGGATCAACAAGTTCACTATAGCTACCAATTAGTGATCCTAAAAAATATTTGGTATAAAGCTCATAAAATTCACTATCAGGTCTTACGCCCAAAGATAATAAAACATCATGGGTAAATTTTTGGTCATCTAAATTTTTCTTTATTATTTCAGGATGTTTCTGCTGAGATAATAACAACTCGACCTGCTCTTTTAAATTCATTTTTTATTTCCTTTTAAGTTGTTGTAATTTAACTTCCCTGTATCGCTTTGGTCTTTTGCAAAATTAAATTGGAGGCATTTAAAACATAAGACATCACTATTTTTTTCTGGGCGGCAAAGACTACTTGATACTTATAAGCTACGATTGTCGTTATATTTTATGTTTAATTTGATGAAATGACAGTTTTTCTATTTTCATTGTCAGAGTTATATGAATAAGTTAATATCTGTTAACTTATGGCAATTATTGTCATGATAAAAACATACACAGGAGTAAAAAAATGAACTTTCTGACCGCAGTCAGTCGGCAAATGACCCGCTTCACCGCCCTGATTATCGTCCTTGCCTCCATCATCGCCTTTATTGAACCTGCCACTTTTTCGTGGGTGAAAAGGCGATACGCAAGTCGTCGTACTCGGCATCATCATGCTCGGGTATGGGCATGACTTTAGGCAAAGAAGATTATCAAATTTTGGCGCAACGTCCGCTCGATATTTTTATCGGCGCCATCGCCCAATACACGATTATGCCGCTGCTCGCCATCGGTATTGCCAAAGCCTTTGACCTTGTCGCCCGGATTGACGCTGGGTCTGGTTTTGGTCGGTACCTGTCCGGGCGGTGTTTCGTCCAATATCATGAGTTTTTTGGCTAAAGGCGATGTCGCCTTTTCGGTCGGCATGACCACTGTCTCCACCGTCCTCGCGCCTGTGATGACGCCGCTGTGGATGACTTATTTGGTCGGACAAACCGTCGAAATGGACGGCTGGGGTATGTTCAAAGTTTATGCTGCTCGTGACCCTGTTGCCTGTCGTTATCGGCTCTGTCGCCAATATCTTGCTGCATAAAAAACACTGGTTTGAAGACGTGCGCGCGATTATGCCGGCCGTTGCCGTTGTCGCGTTTGCCTGCATCGTCGGCGGTGTCGCTGCCGTTCACGGCCACCGTTTCGCCGAATCCGCCTTCGTGATGGTACTCGCCATCGCCGCCCACAACATCGGCGGCTATATCCTCGGCTATTACAGCGGCGCGCTGACCGGCATGAATACCGCCAAAAAACGCACCCTTGCCATCGAAGTCGGCGTACAAAACGCCGGACTTGCCACCGGTTTGAGTGCTAAATTCTTCCCCGGTAATGCCGAGTCTGCCGTTGCCGCCGCCGTTGCCTGCGTTTGGCACTCTGTATCGGGAACGATTTTGGGCAACTTGTTTGCCTGGTGGGACAAGCGTAAGCAATAAGCCGGTAAACATTGCCAGATAACAAAAGGCCGTCTGAAAACAGAATATCGGTCTTTGTTTTTCAGACGGCCTTGTAGGTTGTCAGGACAGGCAAACACGCGCAAAATCGCTTTGCTTTTTAGAGATGGACATTATGCTTGCAGATTCGTTTTTTTATTATCTGGTGTTGGTCGGCTTTGCTGCCGGGCTGATGGATGCGGCGGTTGGCGGCGGCGGGCTGTTGCAGATTCCCGGATTGTTCAACCTATTGCCAAACGCTACGCCTGTGGCCTCGGTGATGGGTGTCAATAAATTTGCTTCCTGCTGCGGCACGCTGACTGCGACGGGGCAATATCTGCGCCGAATCCCCGTGCCGTGGAAAATGCTGCTGCCCTGCCGCGGCGTTGGCATTTGCCGCTTCATATTTGGGCGCGAAAACGGTGGTGTATTTCCCCGTGCAATACATGAAACCGGCAATGTTGGTCATCATGATTGCCATGTGTCTGTACACTTTTTTGAAAAAAGACTTGGGGCAGACGGTGCGCACTGAAAAGCTGACGCGCCGCGAAACTTTATGGGGCTTATGTTTTTCGGCGCGTTAATCGGTTTTTACGACGGCGTGTTCGGGCCGGGGAACGGGCAGCCTGCTGGCTTTTGTGTTCGTCCGCTTTTACGGCTATGATTTTTTAGCGGCGAACGCTTCGGCAAAGGTCATCAATTCGACTACCAATCTTGCCGCGCTGACGTTTTTTATCCCGCAAGGCCATGTCGTGTGGGCATGGGCGATACCGTTGGCGGTGGCGAATTTATGCGGCGGCGTGGTCGGCGCGCGCTTGGCAATACGCGGCGGAACCAAGCTGCTGCGTTACGGATTTATGTTGCTGCTGTGCCTGACTATTGGGAAGTTTGCTTGGGATTTATTGGGTTGATATCGAATGAAAAAAAGGCCGTCTGAAAGTTTCAGACGGCCTTTGCGTTTTACAGTTTAACCGAATGCTCGCGTGTTTCGTGGAACACGATGTCCGGCCAGCGTTCTTGCGTCAGATTCAGGTTGACGCGGTTAGGCGCGAGGTAGGCGAGGTTGCCGCCTGCGTCTATCGACAGATTGCCTGCATTGGCTTTTTTTCAAACTCCGCCAGCTTTTTTTCTTGTCTTCGCACGATACCCAGCGCGCCGACCAGATGGATGCGCTGTCGAAACACGGCTTCTACGCCGTATTCGTTGGCGAGGCGCGAGGTAACGACTTCAAACTGCAACACGCCGACCGCGCCCAAAAATCAAATCTGCGCCGCTCATCGGTTTGAAAAACCTGTACCGCGCCTTCTTCGCCAAGCTGTTGCAAACCTTTTTTGCAGTTGCTTGATTTTCAGCGGGTTTTTTTGATGCGTACGCTGCGGAACAGTTCGGGCGCGAAGAATGGGGATGCCGGTGAACGCCAGTTGTTCGCCTTCGGAGAAGCTGTCGCCGATTTGGATGTTGCCGTGGTTTCGGGATACCGATGATGTCGCCGGCGTAGGCTTCTTCCACCAGCTCGCGGTCGTGCGACATGAAGGTTACCACGCTGGAGGCGGCGATTTCGCGGTTGATGCGCAGGTGTTTCATCTTCATGCCGCGCTCGAAATTTGCCGGAGCAGACGCGCAAGAAGGCGATGCGGTCGCGGTGTTTCGGGATCCATATTGGCTTGGATTTTGAAAGATAAATCCGGAGAATTTCGGCTCGTCCGGCTCGACCATGCGCACGGTCGCGTCGCGCGGTTTCGGCGCAGGTGCCCATTCAATCAATGAATTGAGGATTTCCTGAATACCGAAGTTGTTAATCGCCGAACCGAAGAACACAGGCGTGAGTTCGCCGGCGAGAAATTCGTCGAGATTAAACTCATTGGAAGCAGCCTGCACCAATTCGATTTCGTCGCGCAACTGTTGGATTTCCAATGGAAAGCGTTGTTCCAATTCAGGATTGTCGATACCTTTGATGATGTCGAACTCGTGCGGCAGTCGCTCACCACCGGCTTCAAAGAGATAGATTTCATCGTTCAGAATGTGGTACACGCCCTTGAAGTTTTTGCCCATGCCGATCGGCCAGGTTACGGGCGCGCAGCGGATTTGCAGGATGTTTTCCACTTCGTCCAGTAACTCCAAAGAATCGCGCACTTCGCGGTCGTATTTGTTCATGAACGTGACAATCGGCGTATTGCGCAGGCGGCAGACGTTCAAGAGTTTGATGGTTTGCGCTTCCACGCCCTTTGCCGCATCGATGACCATCAAGGCGCTGTCCACGGCGGTCAATACGCGGTAGGTATCTTCGGAGAAGTCTTGGTGTCCCGGCGTGTCCAAGAGGTTGACAGTATGATCTTTGTAGTCGAACTGCATTACGGACGAGGCCACGGAAATGCCGCGCTGCTTCTCGATGTCCATCCAGTCGGAGGTGGCAAATTTGCCGGTTTTTTTGCCTTTTACCGTACCCGCGCTTTGAATCGCACCTGAAAACAGCAGTAGTTTTTCGGTCAGCGTGGTTTTACCCGCGTCGGGGTGGGAGATGATGGCAAACGTGCGGCGGCGGCGCACTTGGTCGAGGATTTCTTGGGACATGGTTTTCTTTGCAAAAAGGTTCAGGCCGCTTTTTCAGACGGCCTGAAGGATATGGGTGTTGGAAAACAGGCTAAAATAAGGGCGTGTGCAACACGCCCTGCAATAGATTGAAAGATGCGGAATTGTACAAAAAAATGCTTGATAATTCAATGTTTGCACCAAAACAAAGGCCGTCTGAAAAGTTTCAGACGGCCTTTGGTTATGAATCGATGATTAAATATCCATCGGTTTCCATTCCGCGCCTTTTACCGGCGGCAGCCATGATTGCGTACCACTGGAGGAAAATCCCCATAAGGTGTCGGGGAGGCCGTAATGGTCGGCACGCGTCGGATCGAGTTGCGTTTCGATTTCATCTTCGCGGCCTTCACGGATTTGCGTGGCGATGTGCGGATTAATCATCACGGTTTTGCCCAATGCGATAAATTCTGCCCAGCCGGTTTCATAGGCGGCCAAAATTTGGTCGGCGGTAAACAGGTTGCCCACGCCGATAAGCGGCAGTTTGCCGTTGATGCGTTCGTGGATGAACTGCATACGGGTTTGCGCGGTATCGCCGCCGCGACGGATTTTTTTATCAAATTCCCACAGGGAAACGTGCAGATATTGCAGCGGTTTTTGTACCAATGCGTCAATCAGTGCGCCGGTTTCGGTCATGGTTAAGCCGTCATCGCCCGGTTCTTCGGGAGAGAAGCGGTAGCCGATAATGAAATCGTCGCGCTGATGTTTTTCACGGACGGCAACCACGGCATCGATAACGGCCAGCGGGAAGCGCATTCTGTTTCCAAGCTGCCGCCCCATTGATCGTTGCGGCGGTTGCTTTGGGCAGAGTAAAACTGTTGGATCAGATAGGTATTGGCACCGTGGATTTCCACGCCGTCAAAACCGGCACGAAGCGCCAAATCGGCGGCTTGCGCATAAGAGGCGATGAGTGCTTCGACTTCTTCTGCGGTTACTTCGCGTGCGTGTTCGGCTTCGCTGGCAGAAGCGCTGATTTTGTCGAGACCGTCCAAAAGTTCATCAATGGCTTTGGAACCGCCGTGATGAATTTGCAAAATTGCTTTTGCGCCTTGTTGTTGCAGGATTTGTGCGGTTTCTTTCAGGCTGTCGAGGCAGTGTTCGCCTGTGGCTTCTGGTTGGCCGTGAAAGGCTTTGCCGTCTTTTTGAACCAAAGTGGCGGCAGTGATAAACATGCCCATATCGCCTGCGCGGTTGCTGAGGAAGGTACGCTCTTGGTCGCTGATTAAACCGTCGGCTTGTGAGCCGAAATGGGTCATGGGTGCGACGACAAGGCGGTTTTTGATGGTTACGCCGTTATTGAGGGTGTATGTTTGAAAGAGTGGGGCGTATTTTGGATTCATAGAATTTTGCTCTTGATAAGTGAATGGTTGGCAGAGGATTGGGCTATTCGGGAATTTATCAAGTACACAGGCCGTCTGAAAAGTTTCAGACGGCCTGTTTATTCTTTAAACCTTAGGATTAAAGATTAGGATTGACAATGATTTTTACTGCGGATTCGTTGTTGTGGATCAAGCGCTCGAAGCCTTCGGAAATCAATTCGTCCAGTTTGATGCGTTGGGTGATGAAAGGCTCAAGGTTGATTTTGCCTTCCTCAACTAATTTGATGGTTTCTGCGTGGTCGTTGCAGTAGGCGATGGTGCCGCGCACGTCCAGCTCTTTCATCACAACGCTGTGGACGTTGATGGTGGCGGGGTGGCTCCAAATAGATACGATAACGACTTTTGCAGTCGGACGGCATGCTTCGACCATGGTGTCCAGCACTTTGTTAACGCTGGTGCATTCGAATGCGACGTCCACGCCTTCGCCGTTGGTCAGTTTTTTCACTTCTTCGACGACATCGACTTCGGATGGGTCGAGGATGTAGTCGGCCACACCGGCTTCGCGTGCTTTGTCTTTACGCGCTTTGCTCAATTCGGTGATGATGACTTTGATGCCTTTGGCTTTCAGTACGGCAGCCAACAGCAAACCGATTGGGCCTGCGCCGCCAACCAAGGCAACATCGCCTTCTTTTCGCGCCACTGCGTACATAAGCATGGTGGCCGACAGACAGAGGCTCAATCAAAGCAGCTTGGTCCAATGGGATTTTGTCGGAAATAGGGTGTACCCAACGGCGTTTGACGGCGATTTTTTCAGACAAGCCGCCACCGCAGCCGCCTAAGCCGATGAAGTTCATGTCTTTGGAGAGGTGGTAGTTGCTGCCTTCGCCGGTCGGTACGTCGTCGCGGATGATGTAGGGTTCGACAACAACGTGTTGGCCGACTTTGATGTCGTCCACGCCTTCGCCTACGGCATAAACCACGCCGGAGAACTCGTGACCCATGGTGACTGGCGCTGACTCGCCGGAGATTGGGTGCGGATGGCCGCAAGGCGGAATGAAAATCGGGCCTTCCATGAATTCGTGCAGGTCGGTACCGCAGATACCGCACCACGCAACATTAATGCCGACAGTACCCGGAGCTACGGTTGGCTCGGGAATGTCTTCGATGCGGATGTCGCCTTTGTTGTAAAAACGTGCTGCTTTCATTGTAACGCTCCTTTTTTTAAAGTGGAGGCCGTCTGAAAAAGACGGTCAATTGGGGAAAGAGAAGCAGTGTGGCGTGTGAAATGTTTTTATTGATATGTTTTATGTTTGTTATTTTACTACTGATAATATGGAAATGGTTTGTCTTTGCTCAAATTAAGGTATGTAAATGAAGAAAACGGCCGTCTGAAACGGATGATATGTTTTCAGACGGCCTGGGGTCAATAGTTTGAATGCGTTATTGCGTAGGATTGTTACTTTTGCCGCGCTTCAAAGTGCTTTTGGTAGGCGATGACGTAATCGGCCTTGCTTAAGCCCGCCAATACGCGGATGTGGGCGGCGGCGGATTTGGACAGGGATTCCAAGGTGTAGCCGCCTTCCAGTACGGAAACGACACGTCCCTGACAGCTTGCCGTTGCTTGGACGATTTTGTGCGTCAGCCAGGCAAAATCGGCTTCATGCAGGTTCAGACGGCCTGTTTCGTCTTGTTTGTGCCCGTCAAAACCGGCTGAAAGCAACACCAACTCGGGACGGAAAGCCGTGAGCTTGGGCAGCCATTGTTCGCGGATGGTCGTGCGGAAGATACGGCTGCCTGTGCCGGGTTTGAGGGGCGTATGCAGCATATTTTTGCTGCCGGCGTATTGTTCCGCCTCCGGGAAGGGGAAGATGTCGGTTTCAAACAGGTTGAAAAACATCACGCGCGGATCGTCTTGGAGAATCTCCGCCGTACCGTCGCCGAAGTGGGCGTCGAAATCGATGACGGCGATGCGTTGCAGGCGGTATTGGGCAATGGCGTGCATCACGCCGGCGGCGGTGTTGTTGACGAGGCAGAATCCGCTGGCGCTGTTGCTGTGGGCATGGTGGCCGGGTGGGCGGATGGCGCAAAAAGCATGCCATGCCTTTTTGTTCATCACCATATCGACTGCCTTGACAACGGCTCCGGCCGCAAAACGGGCGGCTTGAAGGGAGTCGTGGCAGATGACCGTATCGTCATCGATGCGGTGGATTTTGCCGGGGAGCGGCTGGGCGGCCTCCAATTCGTGCAGATAACTGCGCGAGTGAACCAATGCCAGTTGCGCATCTTTGATTTCGGGTGCTTCAGCGGTTTGCAGATGACGCCAAATGCCTTCCTTTTTTAAGGCGGCTTGAATGGCGCTGATGCGTTCGGGCTTGTCGGGGTGGTTGGTGCCCGGCTGGTGCTGCAGAAATATCGGATGGGAAATCCATACGGTGCGGGCATTTTTGCCGAGTAGTCGACGCAGCAGGGTACGCACGCGCCAAATGATTTTTTTAAGCATGGAAAGTGTGTATCGAACGAGTCGCACGGACTGCTAAATATGGTTAATAAATACGGAAATGCTTGGAAATTTTTCAGACGGCCTTTAGAATAGCTCAATTTTACAGTCCGACCAACTGCGTTTTGGGCTGTATGCAGTTTTTTACTTTATCTTAAAACTCAAAAGAACGGATATATTATGAATCAAGCTGTGGCTCAATTTGCCCCTTTACTGCTGATTATGGTGGTGTTTTACTTCCTGATTATGCGTCCTCAACAAAAGAAATTCAAAGCACACCAAGCTATGCTGGCTGCTTTGAAAGTAGGCGATAAAGTCGTTTTGGCTGCAGGTTTCAAAGGCCGCGTGACCAAAGTCGGCGAGCAATTCTACACTGTCGACATCGGCCAAGGTGCGAGAATTGAAGTGGAAGTGGAACGCAACGCGATTGCCGCGAAAGCCGAATAATCCGTTTTTTTGCGAAAAGCCGCCTCATTTTCCGAGTGCGGCTGTTTGCCTTTATAAATAAAGCAAAGGTTTACCATGAACCGTTATCCTTTATGGAAATACCTGCTGATTGCGTTCACGATTGTGGTTGCGGCTGTTTACTCGCTGCCCAACCTTTTCGGTGAAACGCCTGCCGTACAGGTATCGACCAACCGACAAGCCATCGTTATCAATGAGCAAACCCAGTCTAAAGTGGATGCTCGCGCTGCAAACAGCGCAGGTATTCAGACTGACGGTATGTTCATCGTCGACAACTCGCTGAAAGTGCGTTTCAAAGATACCGAAACGCAACTGAAAGCGCGCGACGTCATCGAAAATACTTTGGGCGAGGGCTATATTACCGCGCTCAACCTGTTGGCAGACAGCCCTGAGTGGATGGCGAAAATCAAAGCCAATCCGATGTTCCTGGGTCTGGACTTGCGCGGCGGCGTGCATTTCACCATGCAGGTGGACATGAAAGCCGCGATGCAGAAAACGTTTGAACGTTATTCCGGCGATATCCGCCGCGAATTGCGCCGCGAAAAAATCCGTACCGGCACGGTGCATCAGACTGAAAACGGTCTGACCGTGCCTTTGCAAGATGCTGCCGATGTACAAAAAGCCTTGCCTCAGTTGCAAAAAATGTTCCCTGAAGCCACGCTGCTGCGGACGGCAACAATATCGTGCTGACTTTGTCTGAAGAGGCGATCAATAAAGTACGTTCTGATGCGGTAAACAAAACATCAATACTTTGCACAACCGTGTGAACGAATTGGGCGTAGCAGAACCGGTTATCCAACAATCCGGCCTTGACCGCATTGTTGTACAGCTGCCGGGCGTGCAAGATACTGCCAAAGCCAAAAGACATTATCGGTCGTACCGCGACTTTGGAAGTGCGCATGGTGGAAGACGATCCGATTAAACTGCAGGAAGCCTTAAACGGTAATGTACCGACTGGTTACGAGTTGCTGTCAAGCGGTGGCGATCATCCGGAAACTATTTGGTCAACAAACAAGTTGAACTGACCGGCGACAACATCAACGACGCGCAACCTAGCTTTGACCAAATGGGTGCGCCTGCTGTGAGCCTGAGCTTGGACAGCGCAGGTGGCAGCATTTTTGGCGAATTGACTTCGGCCAATGTGGGTAAACGTATGGCTATGGTGTTGATCGACCAAGGTAAATCCGAAGTCGTGACCGCGCCTGTCATCCGCGCCGCCATTACCGGTGGCCGTGTAGAAATTTCCGGCAGCATGACAACTGCCGAAGCCAACGATACTTCATTGTTACTGCGTGCCGGTTCGCTGGCTGCGCCTATGCAGATTGTCGAAGAACGTACCATCGGCCCGTCTTTGGGTAAGGAAAACATTGAAAAAGGTTTCAATTCCACCTTGTGGGGCTTTGCCGCCGTTGCCGCATTTATGGTAGTTTACTACCGCCTGATGGGTTTCTTCTCTACAATCGCTTTGAGTACCAATATCTTGTTCTTGGTGGGTATTTTGTCTGCCATGCAGGCAACGCTGACCCTGCCGGGTATCGCCGCGCTGGCATTGACATTGGGTATGGCGATTGACTCCAACGTATTGATTAACGAGCGTATCCGTGAAGAATTGCGCGGAGGTATGCCTCCTCAGCAGGCAATCAATCTGGGTTTCCAACATGCTTGGGCAACCATTGTCGACTCTAACTTGACCTCTCTGATTGCCGGTATTGCTTTGTTGGTATTCGGTTCCGGCCCTGTACGCGGTTTTGCCGTTGTACACTGTATCGGTATTCTGACCTCGATGTATTCATCTGTGGTCGTGTTCCGTGCTTTGGTTAACCTGTGGTATGGCCGCCGTCGCAAATTGCGGAATATTTCCATTGGTGCGGTATGGAAGCCGAAAGCTGAAATGGCAGAAGGCAAGGAGTAAAACATGGAATTATTTAAAATCAAACGCGATATTCCGTTTATGAGCTACGGCAAACTGACGACCTTTATTTCGTTGGTTACGTTTATCGCCGCCGTGTTCTTTTTGGTAACCAAAGGCCTGAATTTCTCCGTCGAATTTACCGGCGGTACGGTGATGGAAGTCCAATATCAGCAGGGCGTGGATGTGAATCAAACGCGCGAACGCCTCGATACGCTGAAAATGGGTGATGTACAGGTTCAGGCATTGGGTACGAACAAACACATCATGATACGCCTGCCGAACAAAGAAGGCGTAACGTCAGCTCAGCTGTCCAACCAAGTGATGGATTTGCTGAAAAAAGACAATCCTGACGTTACTTTGCGCCAAGTCGAATTTATCGGCCCTCAGGTTGGTGAAGAATTGGTTACCAATGGTTTGATGGCATTGGGCTTCGTGGTGGCAGGTATTATTATTTACTTGTCGATGCGTTTTGAGTGGCGTTTTGCAGTATCCGCGATTATTGCGAATATGCACGATATCGTGATTATTCTCGGCTGTTTCGCCTTCTTCCAATGGGAATTCTCTCTGACTGTCTTGGCAGGTATTTTGGCAGTTTTGGGTTATTCCGTGAACGAATCTGTGGTTGTGTTTGACCGTATTCGTGAAAACTTCCGTAAGCCGCATATGCGCGGTCACACTGTGCCGGAAGTCATCGACAACGCGATTACCGCAACCATGAGCCGTACCATCATTACCCACGGTTCGACCGAGGCAATGGTTGTTTCTATGCTGGTGTTCGGCGGTGCAGCCTTGCACGGTTTCTCTATGGCGCTGACCATCGGTATCGTGTTCGGTATTTACTCTTCCGTATTGGTTGCCAGCCCGCTCTTGCTGATGTTTGGTTTGAGTCGTGAGAACATTGCCAAAGAAGTGAAGAAAAAAGAAGAAGTTGTAGTTTAATCTCTGCAATACTTCAATAAAGGCCGTCTGAAAATTGATTGAATCAGTTTTCAGACGGCCTTTTGTATTTAAATTTCAGAATGTTTTGTTTTAATGAAATAGGAGGGGATAAATGTGAAAGAAATAGAAAAAAATAGGAACAATATAATTTTGTGATGAATCAAGTTTATTGTCTGATATCCCCTTTAATTGCTTGTCAGTCCCAATATTTTAAAACATAATACTTTTGCCCCCGATGCTGGAGTTTTACTACAAGTACATGATTTGCAAAAAATCTGTCGGGTGTGCAGACCCTGCCAATCAACCTCAAAAAAGGAAGGCCAAGAATGAAAGTAACCAGTTTCGGCGAAGTGCTGTGGGACGATTTTCCAAACGGAAAGGTATTGGGTGGTGCACCCCTGAATGTTACCGTTCGTTTGCAGTCTTTGGGTATCGATACTGCCATCATCAGCCGTCGCGGCGATGATGCCGATGGCGAAGAATTGCTACGCCAGATTCAAAGTAAAAACGTCAATACTGATTATTTGCAGGTTTGCCATGAATGTGCGACCAGCTTGGTGAAAGTACACTTGGACAAGTATGGCAGTGCGTCTTATGAGATTGTCTATCCTTGCGCGTGGGACAGGATTGCGGTTGATGATGCGGCAATCAAACGTGTGGCAGAATCCGATGCTTTTGTTTGGCAGCTTGGCTACCCGTGATGAAGTTTCGCGTAAAAGCTTGGCAGTTTTGCTGAAAGAAGCCAAATTCAAAATTTTTGACGTTAATCTACGCAAGCCTCATTACGATATTGACCGCTTGTTGGAGACCATGAAACAGTCCGATATGGTCAAACTCAATGATGATGAGTTGTATGAATTGGCTGCGGCTTATGGCTCTCCTTATCACAGTATCGAGCAAAATATCGGCTACCTCGTTGAGCTGACCGGCGTCAAAATCCTTTGCGTGACTTTGGGTAGCCATGGCGCGGTTTTGTATAAGGACGGAGAGTTATACCGTCATTGCGGTTTCCGCGTCAAAGTGGTGGATACTGTCGGCTCCGGCGACAGCTTCCTTGGCGGCTTGACTTACAAACTGCTGAACAATGCGCCTCCTCAAGAAGCCATTGCTTTTGCTTGTGCGTTGGGTGCGTTGGTGGCCTCGCGCCATGGCGCGACGGCGGATATTTCTTTGGAAGAAATTGAAGCGTTCATGTATCCGGCTTGATGCTTCGATAATAGATATAAAAAGGCCGTCTGAAAAACCATTAAATCAGGTTTTCAGACGGCCTGAGTGTTTTCAGGCTTTACCAATAAGTTGTAAAACATTCCAAGCTGGTATTTTTCGGGCCGCCGCCTTCTTCGGTTGGCGAACCAATCATCATCAGGCCAATGATTTTGTCTTTGTCGGCACACTCAAATGCTTCGCGCAACAATGGGCTGTTGACCCACATGCCTGTAATCCAAACATTGTCAAAGCCTTGGGCTGAAGCAGCCAGTTGTAAAGCATAGGCGGCGCAGCCGGCAGTCAGCATTTGCTCCCATTCAGGTTTGGGTTTTGCCACTTCACGGTTCGGCGTAAATGTAACGCCGATAATCATAGGCGCCATGTTGCCGACGCGTTCGGCCTTTTTCATGGCATCATCGCCGAAGTTGAGTTCGGTAACGGTCTTGCTCAACAGCTCGCGGAAACGTTGTAAGCCGGCCTCGCTTTGAATCACAGTAAAGCGGTAAGGGCGCATATTGCCGTGATCAGGTACTTGTGTTGCCGCTTGCAGCATTTGTTCCAGTTGCTCGGCATTGGGTGCCGGAGCAGTCAGTTTTTTGGAAGAGCGACGCGTGGTGAGGAGATTTAAGGCATCCATTTTTATTCTTTCTTGTGAATTCGAATGAGAATAATTATATAGCAGAACGATAAATAAATCAGCAAAGGACTAAGGCCGTCTGAATTAAGGTTTCAGACGGCCTTTGAGTTTTACAGGATACCGTTGTTTTGTGTATTTTCAGTAATCAGTGCTTTGCTGATTTCGTCAGCGGTGTAGCTCTTACCGTTTCCGAATACAAAGCTGTCGACATTATTGTTGGCAATGTCATGGATGGTCAGGGTGTCGCCTGTATCTTTGATGGTTAAGATCCAATCATCGCCGGTTTTCAACTGCAAATCTTTCAGCGTAAGCCCTTCTTTGAAAAGGACTTGGGTATCGCTGCCACCATACGGATTAAAGGTGTCGTTGCCGCTGTTTCTGCCAAACATGATAACAGTGTTGTCGGCACCCGGGTCGGTAATGGTATCGTTGCCGCCGGCCGTATCAACGATGTTGATGCCTCGGCCCAAAGTAATGGTTTCATCGCTGCGATTGCCCCTGTATTCGACAACAGAAGTGTAACGCGACAAATCTAAATCGCTGTTATCGCTATCGGCATGGATGGTGTGGTTGAAGTTGTTGTACACATCACGGTTGAGTTCTTCAACGGGTTGGCCGGTGTATTGGACGATGTTTGTGTTGCCCATCATGTGCGGGATAGACAGTTTGAAGTGGTTGATCAGCTCGCCTGTGCTGTATGAGGTATTGCCGTCAAACTGAAATTCGGAAATCGCACCATAAATGCCGCTTTGGTTTTTGATGGTTAAAACATCATCTGTGCCTTTAATGCGGATATGCCAAGTATCGCCATCCAGCAGGGGAGGCGATACAAATTGGTTGCTGTCGGGTATGTCGGCAATCCCGGTTTTGTCGTAACCTTTTTCAACGGTAATTTCAAGGTCGTCAAGGGTAATGCCGCTGGTAAATTTCACGATGTTGGCGTTGAGTCTATGTAGGCCGGACTCGCTGTCAAAACCGAAGTTAAAGTCAAAAATGGTGTCATGACCGTAACCTTTTCCGAAAACATAGGTATCGTTGTGTTCGCCGCCTTCCATATAATCATTGCCTGCGCCGCCATCGAGCAAATCGGCGCCGACATGGGCATAGAGTTTGTCGTTGCCGTTGCCGCCATAGAGTTTATCATCGGAAGCGGGTTCGTTGCCGTAATAGGTTTCGCTGTGTTCGCGCAAGATGTCATCGCCGTCGTGGCCATAAATGGTGTCATGGCCGTCGTTGCCGCCGTCGATTTCATTGTTGCCTGCATTGCCATGCAAGATGTCATCGCCGTTTAGTGCCGACAAATTTAATGGTTTCGGCTTTCAGCGCTTGGAAGGCTTGTTGGAACTGCGCGGCAGTGTAGGTTTGGTCGTTGAACTGGAAACGGTCGATGGAAATACTGCCATCAGCGCCGATTTGGTTTTGAATCAGGGCTGAACCTTGTTCCGAAGTAATTTCCCAGCTTTGGCTGCCATCATCGTTATGAATGGTCTTTCAGGTTGAGCTTGGCATTGTTCAGGCCGTCTGAAAACTTGAGGGTATTGATGCCTTGGTTGTCGATAATGGTATCGTTGTCGCCGTAGATATAGGTATCGTTTCCGACGCCGCCTTTCAGAATGTCTTTACCCTTGCCGCCCACCAAAATGTCGTCGCCTGCATCACCGTTGATGACATCGTTACCGTCTCCGCCATCCAGATAATCGTTGCCGTCGCCGCCGTTGAGGTTGTCGTTGCCACCCATGCCGTAAACGGTATCATCACCGCGTCCGCTGTTGAGGCGGTTGCGGCCTTCGTTACCGGTCAGAATGTTATTGCTGTTGTTGCCGGCGGCAAAAATATTGGCCGAGCCGGTCAAGGTAACATTTTCGACGTGGGTAGCGGCAGTATGGGAAATGCTGCTGAATACGGTGTCTTCGCCGCCGCCAGCCTGTTCAATCACCACATCTTTTACATCATCAACGTAGTAAGTGTCATTGCCGTCCCCACCTTCCATAATGTCGGCACCGGCTTTGCCGTCGATAATATCATCGCCGGATGTGCCGATCAGGTGGTCATTGCCGTCGCTGCCCTTGATGGTCTTGCCGCTTTCGGTATGCTCAGTCAGGGAAATATCGAAATATTTGGCAAAGCTGTTTACATCCAGTTTTTGTGTGCCAATGATGAATTGGGAAATTGCCGGTGTTGTACCGTTTTGAGTGTATTGGTTTTTGATGGTTAAAACGGCGTTGCTGTTTTTCACGGCAATCAGCCAGTCGTAACCGCCGGTTTCGTTGTTTCGAACTTCGACGGTTAAATCGTTAAGACTTAGGTCGGTATGAAAGCGGATGCTGTTGTGGCCTTGATTGTCGATGATGGTGTCTTGCTCGCTTTTGGCAGAGAAAAGGTAGGTATCGTCACCTTCGCCACCTTCAAGCACATCGTTGCCTGCTTCGCCGTTGAGGGTGTCATTGCCTGTTTCGCCGAAAAGATGGTCGTTACCTTCGCCGCCATTGATGAAATCGTTGCCGCCGCCGCCGTAAACGATGTCGTCACCGCGCCCGCTGTTGAGGCGGTTGCGGCCTTCATTGCCGATGAGGATGTTGTTACTGTTGTTGCCTGCGCCGAAGATGTTGGCCGTACCGGTCAAAACAAGGTTTTCAACGTGGTTTGGAAGGGTATAGCTGACGTTGCTGTAAACCGTATCATCTCCGCCATTTGGGTTTTCAATGATTTTATCGTCACTGCGGGTTACATAATAAACATCATCTCCCGATGTGCCTGTTGTTGCTTGTGCAAGGGGGGATGGCTGCAATTGCTCTAAATGTCGTAATTCAAATTGCGCATTGCGGATGCGCATTGCTTTTTCGATTGTCATGATATTTTCTTTAGATATTGATGAGAGTAACAAGGAAGTAAACGTATCCGGCATATGGCCGGTATTGCTTAATTTGTATTGTGTTTAGGCTGTATATACTAGTGCCGAAATTTGATAAAAACAACAGAAACGTTAAGATATGACAATATGTAGCGAGCCTTTATCAGGCTTAGTTTGCCGTCTATTCTTTTGCCAAATGGCTTTGCCTTGTGCGGCTGTTTTGTTTCTTATATACCACACATCAATTTCCATAGTTTCAAACTATGAATGGTTGTAAAAAGGCCGTCTGAAAAAAGAAGCAGGTTTCGCATTGCAAAACCTGCTTCTGATTTTTCAGACGGCCTGTCTGATTACAGAGTACGGGCAACTTCGACGATGTCGAAACATTCGAGTTGGTCGCCTTCCATAATCTCGTTGTAGCCTTTGAGCATCAGACCACATTCAAAGCCCATGCGGACTTCTTTGACGTCGTCTTTGTAGCGTTTCAAAGAAGACAGCTCGCCGGTATGGATAACTACGTTGTTGCGGATGAGGCGGACATGGGAATCGCGTTTGACCACACCGTCGGTAACCATACAGCCTGCAATGTTGCCGACTTTGGAAACGGAGATAACCTGACGGATTTCGACCGTACCGGTTACTTGCTCTTTCTCTTCCGGAGAGAGCATACCGCTCATGGCGGCTTTCACGTCGTCGATGGCATCGTAAATGATGTTGTAGTAACGGATTTCCACGTTTTCATTCTCAGCCAGTTTGCGTGCGGAAGCATCTGCACGGACGTTAAAGCCGATGATGAATGCGCCGGAAGCGATGGCCAAGTTGACATCAGATTCGGTAATGCCGCCAACGCCGCTGTGCAACACGTTCACTTTCACTTCGTCGGTGGACAGTTTTTTCAGGCTGCCCGCCAAAGCTTCGTAAGAACCTTGTACGTCTGCTTTGATGATGACGGACAAGGATTGGGCTTGGTTTTCGCCCATGTTGTTGAACATGTTTTCCAGTTTTGCAGCCTGTTGTTTGGCCAAGCGCACGTCGCGGTATTTGCCTTGACGGAAGAGGGCGATTTCGCGCGCTTTTTTCTCGTCAGCTAATACCATTGCATCTTCGCCTGCGTTCGGTACGTCGGATAAGCCGAGGATTTCGACAGGGATAGACGGGCCGGCTTCATTGATGGCTTTGCCGTTTTCGTCAACCATTGCACGGATTTTACCGAATGCAGTACCGGCCAGCAGCATATCGCCTTTTTTCAGCGTACCGCTTTGAACCAGCAATGTGGCAACCGCGCCGCGGCCTTTGTCCAAACGTGCCTCAACGATGATGCCTTTGGCAGGTGCATCGACTGGGGCTGTCAGTTCCAAAACTTCGGCTTCGAGCAAGACTGCTTCGAGCAATGCATCGATGTTCAGGCCTTTTTTAGCAGAAACGTCGATGAACTGTACATCACCACCCCATTCGTCCGGCACGACTTCGTGCGCAGTCAGCTCTTGGCGGATACGCTCTGGGTTGGCGGCTTCTTTATCGATTTTGTTGACGGCAACCACCATCGGTACGCCCGCAGCTTTGGCGTGGGCAATTGCCTCGATGGTTTGCGGCATTACGCCGTCGTCGGCTGCAACCACAAGAATCACGATATCGGTTGCTTTCGCACCGCGCGCGCGCATAGCGGTAAATGCTTCGTGACCCGGAGTATCCAAGAAGGTAATCACGCCGCGTGGGGTTTCAACGTGGTATGCACCGATGTGTTGGGTAATGCCGCCCGCTTCGCCTTGTACCACTTTGGCGCGGCGGATGTAGTCCAGCAGGGAAGTTTACCGTGGTCAACGTGACCCATCACGGTCACAACCGGAGGACGCGGCAATGCTTCGGCTTCTACTGCTTCAACGCCCTCATCCAAGAATGCTTCAGGATCGTCGGCAGCAGCAGGTTTACCAATGTGACCGAGTTCTTCCACCACAATCAGGGCAGTGTCTTGGTCGATGGATTGGTTGATGGTTACCATCATGCCCATTTTCATCAGGGCTTTAACCACTTCGACGCCTTTAACGGCCATTTTGTGTGCCAAATCGGCAACGGTAATGGTTTCAGGTACCAAAACTTCGTGTACGACAGGTTCGGTTGGTGCTTGGAAGGCGTGTTGGTTTGGCTCAAGTTTGAGTTTTTTGCCTTTTTTGCCGCCGCGTACGCGCTCGTCGTCGCCATTGCGAGCATTGTTGCGGTCGCGACCGCCTTTGCCGCCTTTGCCTTTAGCATTGCGACCTTGAGTGTCTTCATCACGGTCACGACGGTCTTCTTTTTTACCGCGCGCGTTGTGTTCGGATTTGCCTTCGCCGGATGCCGCTTTGGCTTTCTCGGCAGGTTTGCTGCGTTCGCCTGATTTGGCTTCTTTAGTAGGTTTTGAGTCTTGCTTGGCCTGTTGTTTTATGGCTTCGCGGCGTGCTTGACGCTCTTGTTTTTCTTTCAACAAGGCTTCTTGATGCGCACGCAGGGCGGCGGCACGACGGGCTTCTTCATCGCGTTGAGCCTGTTCTTCCTCGCTGACGACAGGTTGCGGTACGGCAGGAGCGGCAGGTTTGGCTGCTTTTTTCGCTTCTTTGCCTTTGCTGCCTTTGTCTTGTTTGGCTTTGGCAGGTTTCTTGGCTTCGGCTGGTTTTTCAGTTTCAACGGATTTTTCAGACGGCTTATTGTCTGCTTTAGCTTCAACTTTTGCTTCGGCCTTAGCTTCTACGGCTTCAACCGGTTTGGCTTCTTCTTTTTTGGCTTCGGCAGGTTTGCCTTCCGCTTTTGGTGCGGCTTTGGCTGCTTTCAGTCTGGCTGCTTCAGCCTCTGCTTTGGCACGGGCTTCGGCTTTGGCGGCAGCTTCTGCTTCAGCTTTGGCTTTTTCTTCGGCAGCTTGGGCGGCTGCTTTTTCTGCTTCGGCTTTTTGGTTTTCCGCTGCTACTTTGGCTTTGGCTTCCGCTGCCAATTCTTCGGAAGAAGGAATGGTAACGGCACGGCTGCGGCGGCGAGTTTCCACTTTTACGCCGTCAACGGTGCTGACTTCGGTTTTTTTGCGGCGGATGCTGATGGTGCCGCTGTTGCTGCCGTTTCTTTTGCAGGTAAGCAGTCAACAATTGTTTGTCGTCAGTGGTTATGCTGTCATTACCGCTGTTTTTGCTGACCCCGGCTTCTTTCAATTGTTTAAGCAAATCATCGACGGGGCGGTTTAGTTCGGCGGCAAATTGCGCTACGGTTGTATTACTCATTCAGTACCCCCTTAGTTATTTTCTTCAGTAAACCAGTGTTCGCGTGCAGCCAAAATCACTTTTTTGGCTTCTTCTTCGTCAACACCGGTAATTTCGACCAATTCGTCAACAGACAACTCGGCCAGATCATCGCGTTGGGTAACGCCGGTTTCGGCCAGTTTGCGCAACATATCGGAATCTACGCCGTCCAGATTGCGCATGTCTTCAGACACTTCGCCCAGTTTTTCTTCTGCGGCGATGGTAATGGTCAGGATCGCGTCGCGTGCGCGGTTGCGCAGGGTTTCAACGATTTCTTCGTCAAAGCCGTCAATCGAGAGCAATTCTGCCGCTGGAACGTAAGCAACTTCTTCCAAAGTGGCAAAGCCTTCTTCCACCAAGATATCGGCGGTTTCGTCGTCGATGTTCAAGTGGGTGGTGAAGAGGTTGCGGATAACCGCGTCTTCGGCGGCATTGCGCTCGTCGGCTTCTTCAACGGTCATGATGTTCAGCTGCCAGCCGGTCAGGATGGAAGCCAGACGGACGTTTTGACCGCCGCGGCCGATGGCCAGCGCCAGTTGGTTTTCATCAACGATTACGTCAACAGCGTGTTTGTCTTCGTCAATCACGATGCGGCTCACTTCGGCAGGAGACAGCGCATTCATCACGAATTGGGCTGGCTCAGGAGACCACAATACGATGTCGATGCGTTCGCCGGACAGTTCGTTGCTTACGGCGTTAACACGGGAACCGCGCACGCCGATACAAGTACCTTGCGGGTCGATGCGTTGGTCGTTGGCTTTAACGGCAACTTTGGCGCGTTGGCCGGGATCGCGTGCTACTTCGCGGATTTCCAACAGGCCGTCTGCAATTTCAGGTACTTCGTTGGCGTAGAGTTTGGCCAAGAAGTCGCCGCTGGTACGGCTCAAAATGACTTGTTTGCGGCCGGTATTGCCGATTTCGTCCACACGCAGGAAGAGGGCGCGGATGCGGTCGCCGCTGCGGAAGTTTTCACGCGGAATCATTTCTTCGCGCGGAATCAGTGCGTCCAGTTTGCCTGCGACGACTTCAACGATGATGCCGTGGCGCTCGACACGTTTTACCGTACCGGAAACGATGTCCTCTTTAGAAGCGAGGAACTCGTTCAGGTTTTGCTCGCGCTCCGCATCACGGATGCGTTGCAGGATGATTTGTTTGGCAGTTTGCGCGGCTTGGCGGCCGAAGCCTTCGTTTGGCAGCTGCTCTTCGTAGTATTCGCCAATTTGGATGGTGGTGCCGGGAATTTCTTCTTGGATTTCCTCGATGGTTTTTTCTACGTCGGGGTAGGTGTAGTCTTCATCGGCAACAATCAGCCAACGGCGGAAGGTTTGGTATTCGCCGGTATCGCGGTCGATTTCGACGCGCACGTCCATGTGCTCGCGGTCGGCTTTTTTCTTGGCAGCAGTAGAGAGGGCGAATTCAAGGGCTTTGAATACGACTTCCGTTTCAACGTTTTTTTCACTTGCCAGCGCTTCGGCCAGCTGTAACATTTCGCGACTCATTTTCTAGAATCTCCAAGTAATCGGTTTTTAAAATTTAAATTCGGGGCGCAAACGGGCTTTGTCGATGTTGCTCAATTCGATTTGGGCAGTTTTGCCGTCGAAAGAGACGGTAACGATGTCGTTTTCGCAAGATTCGATGCGGCCGATGAAGTTTTTCTGACCATCAATCGGCAGGCGTGTTTTGATTTTGGCGTTCTGGCCGGCAAAGCGCACGAAGTCGGCGGCTTTTTTCAGCGGACGGTCAAGGCCAGGGCTGGAGATTTCCAAACGTTTGTAGTCGATGTCTTCAACCATAAACACGCGGCTCAGATGGTTGCTGACAGTGGCGCAGTCTTCGACGGTGATGCCGCCTTCTTTATCGATGAAAACGCGCAAATCGCCTTGTGCGGTCAGTTCGAAATCGACCAGCTCGTAGCCCAAGCCGGGCAGGGTTTTATCAAGAATGCTTTGAATATCCATGCTTCTCCAGAAGTACATAAACAAAAAAATGGCCGCGCGGCCATTTTTCGTGTGATTTGAAAAATTGGCCTATTATAACTGTTTTCAAGATAAAAGAAAAGTGTTGATTTGGCGTGGATTTTTTGAAGTGATTGCTTAAATGTAAAGGGTAGGGTCGAGGCCGTCTGAAAAGGAAATTGTTGACAAGTTTTGATATGAGCGTTTTTGAAATTATTTTTGGAAAACAAAGAATTGGTATTGCTTTGTTTTCAGACGGCCTTGGATTTCCTGATTTTTCGTGCTTGCACAATGTGCAAGGCGGTTCTACAATTTCTTCATACCCACCGAATAAGAAAGAAGGCCTCCATGTCCGCACACCCGATTTACAATTTTTCCGCAGGTCCTGCCGTATTGCCGGAAGCGGTATTGCGTACCGCGCAACAGGAAATGCTCGACTACAACGGTACGGGTTTCCCCGTGATGGCGATGAGCCACCGTTCGGATATGTTTTTGAGCATTCTGCATCATGCCGAACAAGACTTGCGCCAGCTTTTGAATATTCCGTCCAACTATAAAATCCTGTTTTTACAGGGCGGTGCGACCACGCAATTCAATATGGTGGCCATGAATTTGGCGCACGGTTTTGCGACTGCCGACGCGGTGGTAACGGGCAACTGGAGCCGTATTGCCTATGAACAGATGAGCCGTTTGAGCAATGCCGAAATCCGTTTGGCTGCGCATGGCGGCGAGCAATATGCCTATAAAAACCTGCCTGCGGTGGAGGATTGGGATGTCAACCCGAATTCTGCGTTTTGTTCATTTTGCGATTAATGAAACCGTAAACGGCTTGCAGTATCAAAACGTCCCCAAACTTTCAGACGGCCTGCCACCGCTGGTGTGCGATATGTCGAGCGAGATTTTGTCGCGTGAGTTTGATGTATCCGACTACGGCTTGATTTATGCCGGCGCGCAAAAAAATATCGGTCCCTGCCGGTGCGACCGTGGTCATTATCCGCGAGGATTTGCTGGAGCGTTGTCCGAACGATATTCCCGATGTGTTCAACTACCGCTCTCACATCAACCGCGACGGTATGTACAACACGCCGTCCACCTATGCGATTTATATGTCGGGTTTGGTGTTCCGCTGGCTGCAAACGCAGGGCGGTGTGAAAAAAATTGAAGCGGTCAATCGAATAAAGGCGCAAACCTTGTATGAGACGATAGACGGCAGCGGCGGTTTTTACATCAACGATATTCATCCTGATGCGCGTTCCAAAATGAATGTGGTCTTTAAAACCGCAAGCGAAGACTTGAACCGCCGCTTTGTGTTGGAAGCCGAGTTGCAGGGTTTGTGCCTGCTTAAGGGCTATAAAACCGTCGGCGGTATGCGTGCCAGCATTTACAATGCGATGCCGCTTGAAGGTGTGAATGCGTTGGCTGACTTTATGAAAGATTTCCAACGACGTTACGGTTAAGATGAAGATATTAAAAGGCCGTCTGAAACTGGGTTTCAGACGGCCTTTTGATTTGAACAAGCCTTATTCGGTGACTTCTTCAGTGATGCTGTCGCGGTAGATGGTGCTGTCGTAAGTCGGAACAGGAGGCGGCAGCAGGTTGTTGAGCGTCAGCGCGGACGGGTTCAGCGTCGGGTAGCCGCTGAAGGTAACGGAATAACCGCCGTTGCCGGTACTGCGGACTTTGGCATGCGCACCCAACGGGAAAGTGGTTTTGTTGGTGATGTGGCCGAATGGGAAACCGGTCAACACAGGAATCTTGGCGGTGCGCGAAATGTGGTTGACGACGGCGGAGAAATCGTAGCTGGAGTCGTACACGTCGCGGATGGTGCCCATGCGGAAATCGCCGAAGATGATGGCGCGTTGTTTTTGCAAAACACCTGACAGATAAAGCGTATTGAGCATGCGCTCGATGCGGTAGGGTTGCTCGCTGACGTCTTCGATAAAGAGGATGCCGCCTTGAATATCAGGGCATATAAGGCGTACCGGCGAGGGAGGCGAGAACGCTGAGGTTGCCGCCCCACAATGTGCCTTCGACGTTGACATCGGCGCGTTGGATGGTTGGGACATCAACGATGTTGACGTTGTTGGTCGTGCCGCGGATAAAGGAATCCATGGTAAAGACGCTGGGGTCTGCTTTGCCGAATTCGCTGTACACCATCGGGCCGGCAAAGCTCATCATATTGCCTTTGGCCAACAGGGCGAGTTGGACGGCGCACACGTCGCTGAAACCGAAGAACAATGTACCGCGTTCGCGCATTCTGGCGCCGAGTGAGGCAAAGTCGATTTGCGGCAGGATGCGTGCCGCGCCGTAGCCGCCGCGCAGGCCCATCAAGACTTTGGGCGTTTCGACGCGACCGCTGGCAACTCTTGGAAAGTCGGCGGCGCGTTGGGCGTCGCTGCCGGCAAAGCGTTGGTAACGGCGGCTGCCTGCCTGTTGGTTGGTTACGGTAAAGCCTGCGTTGTAGAGGCGGGTCAGGCCGGTGGTCACGCGGTTGGGGTCTTCGGCGAAGCCTGACGGCGCAACAACGCGCAGGAGGTTGTCGCCGGAACGTGGCGGATGGGGTTGCTTAGGTTGCACGGTTTTGGCTTTCGCGGTGGTAGAAGTGGTTTTGGTTTGCGGCGTGGTGGTCGTGCCTGTGCCGCAGGCTTGCAACAACCCTGCGCCTGCCGCGGCAGAGCAGGTGCGCAGGAAATGGCGGCGCGTGGTGGAGTTCATTGAGGTTTTCCTTTCGTTATATGTTCAGACGGCCTGAACTTGGCGTGTCGGACCTTACAGGCCGTCTGAAAGTTTAAGCGATTAAGTTTTTGATTTGTTCCGGCCAGATTTTCGGGCAAGGTCATACCGTGTTCGCGGACGGGCGTAGCCCAAATCGGCGCGGGGAAGTTGGCGTCGTTTTCAAAACGGGCGATGACGTGCCAATGCAGGTGGGGCACAACATTGCCGAGGCTGGCCAAATTGATTTTTGGCCGGGCGGAAGACTTGGCGCATGGCGGCTTCAACCTGATACACCATTTCCATGATTTCGTTGCGTTCGGCAGGGGAAAGGTCGGTCATCTCGGAAACATGGTTATTCCAAATAACGCGGCAGAATGCCGGTGCGCCGGCTTCGTTGTGGACGGCGATAACGCGCAGGTTTGGCGTTTGCAGCAAAATGTCTTCGTTGTCGGCAGTGCAGATAGGGCAGGTCATGGGTTTTTCTTTCTCAGTCTGAATAGGAATCGGATGATTTCAATCAGGATTTTTAGAATGAGGTAAATAGCAGTCAGTGTGATGAATGTGAAAAACCACGGTTTGGGTATAAACCACCAAAATAAATAGGCGGGCGTGATTCAGTCGTCACATTCTTCGGCACTCTCAATGTGATCGCACAATCCAAAGTTAAAATAATCATTGACATCATGAAAGGGCGAATAGGCGAACATAAGTGCTATTGGCGTCACACAAATCAATGCAATGATGGCAATCCAAAAGAATGGTTTGAGATATTTGAGTACAGTCATGGGTGAAGTGTTATGCAAATTTTGCAGCCCCTTGATTGGCAAGCTCGTCGGCTTTTTCGTTTTCAGGGTGTCCGGCATGGCCTTTTACCCACGTCCAGCGGACATCGTGCTGTTGAACCAAACTATCCAGCTCTTTCCATAAATCGTCGTTTTTGACCGGTTTTTTGGCGGCGGTTTTCCAGCCGTTTTTTTTCCAACCGTGTATCCAGCTTTCCATGCCGTTTTTGACGTATTGCGAGTCGGTGCAGATGACGACTTGGCAGCGGCGTTTTAAGGATTTCAGTCCTTCGATGACGGCGGTCAGCTCCATGCGGTTGTTGGTGGTTTCGGCTTCGCCGCCGAACAATTCTTTTTCGTGTGTGCCGTAGCGCATAAATACCCCCAGCCGCCTGCGCCGGGGTTGCCTTTGCATGCGCCGTCTGTGTAGAGGTAAACGGGTTTATCCATGGGCATGTCTTTGTCGAATAAGGCGGTATCATAACATAAGGCCGTCTGAAATATCGGCAAATACGGTTTGCGCGTGTAAAATACCCTGCACTTATCACTCGTATAGAAAGCAGGCAGATATGGGATTGTTCAGCGGCCTTTTGGGCAATGCTTCGCAAAAAGACGCCGATGCGGTGGAACGCGATTTGGCGAATATCCTGATTGATGGCGAACAGGTAAAAATGGCATTCAGCCTGGTGCGCGATTTGATTGTGTTTACCGAATATCGGCTGGTGTTGGTGGACAAGCAGGGGTTGACCGGCAAGAAAGTGTCTTACCGTTCGATTCCGTATCGTTCCGTGTCGCGCTTTTCGGTGGAAACCTCGGGTCATTTTCGATTTGGATGCCGAGCTGAAGATTTGGGTTTCTTCCGGCGAAGCGCCGACCGAAACCTTGCAGTTTAAAAGCGACAAGAGCGTGATTGCCATTCAGAAAGCCTTGGCAGAAGCTGTGTTGAAACCGTCAAAATAGAAAGGAAACATGATGAGCGAACAGCAAGAATTGTTTTGTTACAAACAGATGCCGGTGTGGACGGCGGACGAGATTCCCGAAGCCTTGTTGTCCAAACACAATACCGCCGCCGGTACTTGGGGCTGCCTCAATGTCCTCCAAGGCCGTCTGAACTTCAACGAAGTGGACGAGGCGGGCAATATTACGGCCACGCACGAGCTGACGCCTGAAAGCGACGATTGGATTATCCATCCGCAAGCATGGCACTTTATCGCGCCGCAAACGCAAGACACGGAAATTCAACTGTCGTTTTACTGCGAGGCGGCGGACTATTTCAATAAGAAATACGGCATGAGCGCGACACATTCGGCCGTCCGCGCCGCCGAAGGCATCGTGCCTGTCGGCAAGGTTTTGGATATGGGCTGCGGTCAGGGCCGCAATGCGCTGTATTTGGGTTTGAAAGGTTTTGACGTTACCGCTGTCGATAATAATCCGAACGCGGTTCAAAACGTGGAAGAGCTGGCGCGTATCGAAGAACTGAATGTCCGCGCGTTTGAATACGACCTCAACGCCGCCAATATTCAGGAAAACTTCGATTATATGGTGGCGACCGTGGTGTTTATGTTCCTGATGCCGCGTTACGTTCCTGACGTGATTGCCAATATGAAGGAACACACCAACCCCTGGCGGCTACAACCTGATCGTGTCTGCGATGGATACGGAAGATTTCCCTTGCCCGATGCCGTTCCCGTTCAAGTTTGGCGAGAGGCGAGCTGCGCGAATACTATAAAGATTGGGAATTGGTGGAATACAAGGAAGAGCTGGGCTCGATGCACGCGAAAGACGAATTCGGCAATCCGATTCAGTTTAAATTCGTCACCATGCTGGCGAAGAAACCGGAATAAAGGTTTTGCCGTCAAAAGGCCGTCTGAATTCAGTTTTCAGACGGCCTTTGTCGTCATCAATCCACAATCCTTTTGCCCAAAATCACGACGTCTGCCAACATGGTGTCCAAATCGCAGACTTGCGGCAGCCGTCCCCCATTCTTCAAAACCGAAACGGTGAAACAGGTTCAGGCTCGGATAGTTGTGGCCGAACACAAGCGCGATGACGTTGTGGATGTCTAAGGACGGCGCGCGTTCGAGCATGTGTCGCAACAGGATTTTGCCCACGCCTGCACCGCGCATATCGTGGCGGACATAAATGCTGACTTCCGCGCTGATGTGGTAGGTGTAGCGCGGATGGTAGTCGCTGAAACTGCCCCAGGCCAATACGGTGCCGTCGGCATCGTAAAGGGCGTAGATTGGGCGTTTGTCCGTGTGCGCGGCAAACCACATTTCGCGTTCGGCAACCGTGGTCGGCGACAAATCGGCGGTGGATTGGCGCGTGGCAACGGTGCTGTTGTAAATATCGACGATGGCGGGCAGGTCTTGGCGCAGGGCAGGGCGGATGGTGTATTGCATTTCAGACGGCCTGTTATTGAATCAGTTTGGAGATGGTCTTAAAGGCCGGATGTTTGGCATCGCCGAGCAGTTGGAACAAAATACTTTCGACATTGGAAACGGTAATGCCCTGACGACTCATTTGCGCCAAACCATTGTCGCGGTTGGCTGTCGTGCGCGAGGCGGTGCATTCAAAAGGCAGGGATACGGCGTAACCTTGCTCTTTCAAATCCAAGGCTGTCTGAAGCATACAGATATGCGCTTCCGCACCCACCAAAATAACGTTTTTGATGTCGTTTTTGCGTAATATTTCCTGAATTTCAGGTAAAAATGCCGAGAATCGGGTTTTCTCGACAACAGGCGTGCCTTCGGGCAACAGCAGCGATACGGCGGATACGGTGTTGCCCAAACCTTTCGGATATTGTTCGGTTACGGCAAAGGGTACGTCCAAAGCCGTCAAACCTTGAATCAGCAGGCGGCAGCGTTCCACCATTTCGTCCGCGCCGGAAAGGGCGGGCAGCAGGCGTTCTTGAATATCGACAATCAGACAAAGCGTATTTTTGGGGTTCATGGCTTTTCCTTTCAGACGGCCTTTACAGCAAAATCGTTGAATCAGAATGCAATCATATAACAAGCCGCTGGAAAAGTATTGCAGCTTGCCCTGTTTTAAAGCCCGAAATTCTTTTAAAATACCGCCTGATTTGAATTGATAGAGACCGACAACATGAATTTATACCAAACCGTCGAACGTGAAGCCCAAGCAGCCTTTGCCGCTGCCGGTTTGTCCGACAGCCCCGTCGTATTGCAGGCGGCGAAAAATCCCGACTTCGGCGATTTCCAAATCAACGGCGTGATGGGTACGGCGAAAAAAGCCAAACAAAATCCGCGCGAGTTGGCGCAAAAGGTCGCCGAAGCATTGGCTGGCAATGCTGTGATTGAAAGCGCGGAAGTCGCCGGCCCGGGCTTTATCAACCTGCGCCTGCGCCCCGAGTTTCTTGCCCAAAACATTCAGACGGCCTTGAACGACGCGCGTTTCGGCGTGGCGAAAACTGATAAGCCGAAAATTGTCGTTATCGACTATTCTTCGCCTAATTTGGCCAAAGAAATGCACGTCGGCCACCTGCGTTCCAGCATCATCGGCGACAGCATTTCGCGCGTGTTGGAATTTATGGGCAACACCGTTATCCGTCAAAACCACGTCGGCGACTGGGGTACGCAGTTCGGCATGTTGGTCGCTTATTTGGTTGAGCAGCAAAAAGACAATGCCGCGTTTGAGCTGGCGGATTTGGAGCAGTTTTACCGCGCCGCCAAAGTGCGCTTTGACGAAGATCCCTGCCTTCGCCGACACCGCACGCGAATACGTTGTGAAGCTGCAAGGCGGCGATGAAACCGTATTGGCATTGTGGAAACAGTTTGTCGATATTTCGCTCTCGCACGCTCAAGCCGTTTACGACACGCTGGGCTTGAAACTGCGTCCTGAAGATGTGGCAGGCGAATCTAAATACAACGACGATTTGCAACCCGTAGTCGATGATTTGGTCGAAAAAGGTCTGGCAGTCGAAGACGACGGCGCGAAAGTCGTGTTCTTGGACGAGTTCAAAAACAAAGAGGGCGAACCTGCCGCATTTATCGTACAAAAACAAGGCGGCGGCTTCCTTTATGCTTCCACCGACTTGGCGTGTTTGCGCTACCGCGTCGGCACGCTTCATGCCGACCGCCTGCTGTACGTCGTCGACCACCGCCAAGCCCTGCACTTTGAGCAACTCTTTACCACTTCCCGCAAAGCAGGCTATCTGCCGGAAGATGTAAAAGCCGAGTTTATCGGCTTCGGCACGATGATGGGCAAAGACGGCAAACCGTTCAAAACACGCAGCGGCGATACCGTAAAACTGGTTGACCTGCTGACCGAAGCTGTTGAGCGCGCCACCGCTTTGGTGAAAGAGAAAAATCCTGAATTGGGCGCAGACGAAGCAGGAAAAATCGGTAAAACCGTCGGCATCGGCGCGGTCAAATACGCCGATTTGAGCAAAAACCGCACCAGCGATTATGTGTTCGACTGGGACGCCATGCTTTCGTTTGAAGGCAATACCGCCCCTTACCTGCAATACGCCTACACCCGCGTGCAAAGCGTGTTCCGTAAAGCAGGCGAATGGGACGCAACTGCGCCAACCGTTTTGACCGAACCTTTGGAAAAACAACTGGCCGCCGAGCTGCTGAAATTTGAAGACGTACTGCAAAGCGTGGCGGATACGGCGTATCCGCACTACCTCGCCGCCTACCTCTATCAAATCGCCACCTTGTTCAGCCGTTTCTACGAAGCCTGCCCAATCCTGAAATCAGAAGGCGCAAACCCGCAACAGCCGCCTGCAACTGGCGAAGCTGACCGGCGACACGCTGAAACAAGGCTTGGAATTGTTGGGCATTGATGTATTGGATGTGATGTAAGTTTTTGAATAAAAAAACGATGAAAGGCCGTCTGAAACGTTGCAGGTTGCAAAGGTTTCAGACGGCCTTTTTTATGCTTTGAAAAATATTGTGATGCCGTTGATTTTGAGCCTAAGCGGTTTTGAATTTGCTCAGGTAATGCGTTCAGACGGCCTTATCTTTATTTCAAATTGCTTGCCAACAACCAAGCCTGCGCTTCGGTAGCATCGCTGAAATATTTGGGATGTTGGTTGGTCAAGAGGCTGGAAAGGCGCGCGCCGAGTTTGATCCAGATGTCGTCGGTAATGACGGCAACGCGGCCGAAGTCGGTTTCGTGTTGGTTGAGGAATTTGATTTGCTCGACCGCCATATCGATGGTGAAGTCTTTCAGCATGGACAAGTCCAACAGGATGTCGGGCAGATGGACTTTTTGTTTAGCGGCCAACAAGGCTTCTTCCAATTGGCGGAAATCGTCCAAAGTGAACTCGTTGTACAGCGCTACGTTTAAGCCGTAAGATTGTTCGCGGATGGAAATCATGGTGTTCTCCTTGTTAAATTATTGCTTCATCAGAAATTTTTTGATTGAGGCCGGAGTAAAACTGCTGAACACGCCGCCTGCAACAATGATAACCATGCCGGCGGCTTCCTGCCAAGTGATTTTATCGCCGAAAAGCAGTACGCCGGACAGGGCGGAGAAAACGACGGTCAGGTAGGAAAGCGAGGCAACGGTAAATTTCTTGCCGACCTTATAGGCGCGGGTCATGGCCAATTGTGCAATCATGGCGGAGATGCCGATGCCGGCCAGATAGGGCAGGGAAGACGCGGTCAGCGGATGCCAGCCGGTAAAGCAGCTCCAAATGGCGGACATAATCAGGCCGGTAAGCGACAGATAAAACACCACGCGCCAGCCCGGTTCGCCCAAAAGCGAGAGTTCGCGCACTTGCAAATACGCCCAGCCTGACATGGCGCCGCCTGCCAAACTGACCAGTGCGGCAAATTCCTGTCCGCCTTGAAAAGATGGATTGAGCAACAGGATAACGCCGATAAAGCCCATAATCAAAATGGCTTGGGTATAAAGCGTAATTCGTTCTTTTAAAATGAAAAATGAAAAGATGGCAAGCCAGATGGAGGAGGTGTAGTTGAGCGTGACGCCTGTTGCCAGCGGCAGATGTATGACGGAATAAAGCGTGCACATCATGGCAAGCGTGCCGATGACGCTGCGGTTGAGATGGGTTTTCCAATGCGGCGTGGAAAATGTGTTGCCTTGCGCTTTGGCCATGATGCCTAAGAACAGGGTGGAGACCAGCATGCGCCAAAAGACCAGCTCGCCGCTGGAAAAGCCGAAATGTGTAGAGGCAGCTTTGACGGAGAGGTTCATGACGGTAAAGCTGAGCGCGGCAATAACCACCCATGCCGAGCCGAGCGGATCTTTTCTGACGGTTTCCATTTGATGGGTATGTAAAGCGATTTTATTAGTAAGAAAATATTATACAGGTCAATCAGGCCGTCTGAAAAATATCGTTGGGTTTCAGACGGCCTTTTTATTAGAAAATAAGAATTATTATTGAGTAATGAGGTAGGGTTTTTATAGAATGGAAGCCCTATTTTAAGAAAGGCTTGCCATGAAAGTATCCAATATTTCTGCTGTATTGCTGTCTGCTTTGTTTTCCGTTGCCGTTTCTGCCGCGCCTTTAGGGAGAGGTTTCTTCCGAAAACGGTAAAATTTTCAGCGGCGAAAATTACATGGTTGTTAAGAAAGACATGAAGAAAGGGGAGCAGATTAAGCCGCACGATCATCCGGGTTTTAAAACGCTGATTTGCCGTTGGAAAAGGAAGCTTTGACGTAACGTTGAATCAGACTGAAAAACATACGGTCGGCGCAGGCTCGGTGTTGAGGTTTGGCGGCGATGCAGTGATTGAGGCAGTTGCAACCGAAGATGCAGATGTGGCAATTACTTTGATTAAGTAAACCGATAGATAATAAAAGGCCGTCTGAAAAATGATGTTTCAGACGGCCTTGTTTATTCAGCCAACCGTTGCTATTAAGCGCAAATCAAATAGATGAAGCCGGAGCCGAAGATATCTGCCAAGGCGTGAATCAGGAAAAACGGCAGCAGGTTTTTGACTTTGTATTTGTAGAAGAAGTAGTACATCAAGCCGAAAACAACGCCGATAACGGTCGCCCAAAGCATACCTTGATAAGTATGGAAGGAGATGCGCACCAAGGTCGAATAGGCCAATGCCTGCCATTTGTATTTGTCTTCCACGCAGGTTAAAAGGCCGAGGAAACAGAATTCCTCATAAAAGCCGTTTAAAAGGCCGTAGAGGATGGCCATCGGCGCAAGGGCGGCGAATTTGTCAAAAATGGATAATGGTTTGATGTATTGGAAAATTTCAGTGGTGAAGTAATTGTAGCCGCCACTTAACGAAGTCACCGCATCGGCAGTCAGACCCATCAGGATAAAAATCACAGGCGTCCAAAACAACACGCCTAAGTTAAAACGAATCGGCAATTGTTTGAAGTCGAAACGGCGAATAATGAGGTAAATCAGAGCAATAGCAAGCAGCGTCAACTGCAGGCTCATGTTTTCAGAATAAGCCACGCCGGTTACTGCAGTATCGCGCACTTCCTCGGCAACTGCGGCCGTTTCCACTTGCGGCATCAGGCTGGCGATATAAAGTTGGGTAGAACGGTAGGCAAATTGACCGAACAGGATGGCGGTCACAATCAGCATGTCAAACCAGCGCAGATGGCGCAAAGGCTCTTTAGGGCGGATGGCGGCGAGTATGCTCATATTCTCCTCGTTGCTCTAAATAAATAGCGGTGCGCAATAGTTACATAAATATACAAAAATCGTCAACAATTATCACAATAAAACATGAAATTAAAAATCAGACCGTTTCAGACGGCCTGAAGCGCTTCTAAAAATGCCATATTTTCCGAAGGGTTTATCTTCAAAAATATGGCATAATCACTTTATTGCAAACCAAGGAATCTTATCGTGAGTCTTTCTCTGTCCCAATATCTGCTTTACCTGCAATATATGTTGGCAGGTATCGCAATGACTGTAGTTTTCGGTGCCGTATATTTGCGGATTACCCCCGTCGAAGAATTGCGCCTGATTAAAAACGGCAACCTTGCCTGCGCCTTGTCGTTTGGAGGCGCGTTGGTCGGTTTCTGTCTGACGCTTGCCTCAAGTATTGCCCACAGTGTCAGCTTCATCGATTTTATCCTGTGGGGATTTGCCGCAGCAGTGATTCAGATTTTTGTCTATTTCGCTGCAACAATGATGATTAAAGGCGCTACCGCAGAACTCATTGGCAACAATGTCGCCGTCGGCGCGTTGTTTGGTGCAGTGTCCATCTCGATCGGCATTTTGAACGCTGCTTGCTTGACTTGAATACCCATACCTTGAATTTTGTGTCCCGATTTATTTTATAAGGAGTTGAAATGTTCAACTTTATCAAGAAACAGTTTATCGACGTCATTCAATGGCCGAATCCCGATGACAGCCTGCTGATGTGGCGTTTTCCGATTGCCGATGAGGAGATCCAAAACGGTGCGAGCCTGACTGTGCGTGAGGCGCAGATGGCGATGTTTGTCGATGAAGGCGTGACCGCCGATGTGTTCGGACCGGGGCGTTACACGCTCAATACGCAAACTCTGCCAGTGCTGACCAACTTGAAAAACTGGGACAAGCTTTTTGAATCCCCGTTTAAATCCGATGTTTACTTTTTCAATACCAAACAACAGCTCGCACGAAAATGGGGTACATCCCAACCTGTTACCGTGCGCGATGCCGAGTTTGGCGCGGTGCAACTGCGTTCGTTCGGTATGTATTCTTACCGCATCAGCGATCCGGCAAAATTCTTCAAAGAAGTCAGCGGTGTGGCGGCGCAATACAGCGGCGTAGACTTGGAAAACCAGTTGCGCAATATTGCAGTCACCCAATTGGCGGCCGCGTTTGGCAGCTCCGGTATCCCATTCTTGGATATGGCGGCGAACCAAGTTTTGCTGTCGCAAAAAATCGGCGAATTGCTTGGCTCGGAATTTGCCAAGCTAGGTTTGGCGCTGGAAAACTTCACTGTTGAAAGCATTACCTTGCCTGCGTCTATTCAGGCTGCGTTGGATAAGAAAATTTCGATGGGCGTTATCGGCGATTTGGGACGTTACACCCAATATCAAACCGCCGAATCTATCCCGCTTGCGGCACAAAATGAAGGCGGACTTGCCGGAATTGGTGCAGGTTTGGGCGTAGGTGCCGGTATTGGTCAAGCGATGGCGGGTGCCATGGCGGGCATGATGCAGCCGAATACGCAACAGGCTCAGCAAAATGTTCAGCCGGCTGCCGAAGATCCGCAGGCGAAATTGGTGAAACTCAAGTCTTTGCTGGATGGCGGTTTGATTTCGCAAGAAGATTTTGATAAAGCCAAGGCTGAAGTGTTGAAACAGTTGATTGGTTAATCAATTGAAGGCCGTCTGAAAAATATCATTCAAAGAAGCGTTGAGCTGCTTCTGTGAAAAGGTTTCAGACGGCCTTTCGAATCATTTGATTGAGTCCGTTCGGCGATTTGGTTTGTTTCTAATCTGAAATCATTGATAAAAGCCAGTTGATATAAACGTTAAGGCCGTCTGAAACACTTCCAACCCATTCTGAAAAAGCAAATCCATGTCTCAAACTCCTTTCTTTAAAACCGACTGCCCAAGCTGCGGCGCACCTGTCGAAGCGCATTCTGCTTCTGCCGTGACGCTGGTGTGCAGCTATTGCAACAGCATGCTGGTGCGGCAAGATAACGGCGTTGTCGACTCCGGCCGCGATTCCGCATTGCTGGAAGATTTTAGTCCGCTGCAAATCGGAACCAGCGGCACATTTGTCGCTCAACGCTTTACCTTGGTCGGACGGCTTCAGGTGCAATACGACGATGGTGCGTGGAATGAATGGTATGCGCTATTTGACGACGGCAGGGCAGGTTGGCTTTCAGAGGCGGGCGATTTGTATGTGATGACCATGCCGGTCGAAATCGATAATCCGCCGAGATTTGAAGACACGCGAGCCGGGATTTAGCGAGCTGATTTTTCAAGATAAGCACTATATTGCCTCCGATGTCCGCAAAATCAGCTTGAAACGTGCGGCCGCGCAGGGCGAATTGCCGTTTGTTTTGAAAGAGGATACAGAAAATCGGGTTTCCGACTGGCGTTGCGAAAACCTTTTCATCACGCTCGATTACAACAATAAAACACCCGAAGCCTTCTTCGGGCGGATGGTAAACCTAGATGATTTGAAGCTGGAAAACACGCGCCACGAAGATGAAATTAAAGAAAGCGCAGGCCGTCTGAAAGGCAGTATTACTTCAGAAAACTGTCCTAACTGCGGCTCTTCCATTCATTGGGTAAACGGGCTGACTTCCCATCTGAACTGTCAAAGTTGCGGCAGCGAATTGGCAGTCGGCAAAGATAAAGCGGAGCTTATTACCGCCAATAATCTGCGTTTGTCGCAGAATACGCTGTTTACTCTGCCTATCGGCTCGACAGGCCGTCTGAAAAATAAAGAGTTTCATGTTATCGGCGCAATCCGATATTTAGAAACTGACGCACAGGAAACATTCGACAACCTGTTCAACGGCGCCAACCGCGTGCTCACACCCGAAGGCCAATGGTCGGAATATCTGCTTTACAACCCAACTCAGGGCTTCTTATGGCTGGTTGAAGCTGATGAAGGTTGGAATATTTCCGAAACCTTGAACGATTGGCCGCGCCTCGACCGCAACCGCCAACCGCAAGGCTATGGCAAACTTTATGACTATGGAGGCAGGGTAGAAGTCGCTGCCGGCGCCTTCTATTGGCGTGTCCGAAGCGGTGATTTGAACTATTACAGAGATTACCGAGACGGACAAAGCCGTAAGCTTGGTTCCGAACTAAACAGTCACGAAATGGCATGGAGTAGAAGTACCCCCATTGCTTATCGGGAAATTGCAGATGCGTTTAATTTGACCAGCCGCGCTCCGCATTACACTGCAAACATGGCAGCAGACGGTATTGATAAATCATTAAGAATCATAATGACCGCCATCTTGGTTGTCGTCAACCTCCCTGCACTTCTGACCGGCGACAGCTCTGCCGCACTTACCGTCATCTTTATAGGATGCTGGTTGTTGTGGACCATGGGCAAAAAAGACGAGGGCGAGGATTAACATGTCGAGAATCACTTACATCATTTTCAGCACCATTATCATCGTCATCTCCATGATCATCAGCTACGGCTCTTCCGACTCCGACGGCTCGCGTATGCACTCCGGCGGCTATTACGGCGGCAGTGGTTATTCCGGAGGCCATAAATGACCCATGCCCCCGGTAATCATGGCCTATTGGACTTATACGGCTGCGATGAAGCCATCTTAAAAGATGAAGGCCGTCTGAAAACCGCTTGGCAGCTGCCGCACAGGCTGCAGAAGCCACCATATTAACCGAACATTTCCACACATTCGGCGGCGCAGGCGGCGTAACCGGTGTTTTACTGCTCGCCGAGTCCCATATCAGTATCCACACTTGGCCGGAACACCGCTTCGCCGCCATTGACGCATTTATTTGCGGCGGCATGAAATTGGAAAAAGTGAAGGAAATCTTGTGCAGGGAGTTGGCGGCTGAAAGGGCTGTTTGGACGATTGAGCAACGTGGCGAAGGTATACTGGACGATATACAGTTCTTGGTTGAATAATAAAATCTGTCAGGCCGTCTGAACGCATATTTAATCCGTTTTCAGACGGCCTTAAACCTTGCGCTGATTAAACTGAAATATTGACGCTATATGGAAAAAACGCCTTTTTTTAAAACTGATTGCCCAAGCTGTGGTGCGCCTGTGGAGGCGTATTCCGCTACTGCCGTAACACTGGTGTGTAGCCATTGCCGCAGTATGCTGGTTGCTAGAAGCGGTAAGGGGAGGAGCGGATATTTTGTTGCCAATTCAGGGCGTGATTCAGCGTTGCTGGAAGATTTCAGTCCGTTGCAGATTGGAACGCGAGGCGTTTTTGATGATCGGAAATTTACGCTGATTGGGCGATTGCAGGTGCATTACGATGTCGGCACATGGAATGAATGGTATGTCTTGTTTGATGACGGGCAGACCGGCTGGCTTTCCGAGGTTGGCGATTTATATGCGATGACATGTTTGCTTGCTCAGAAAAGGAGACGGGGGCCGAAAAATTTTAAGTCGGTGAAAGCAGGTTCCAGTTCGTTGATCTTTAATGGCCAAACCTTTATTGCGTCAGACGTTCGCATCATACATTACCGTAATACCGATGCGCAAGGCGAGTTGCCGTTCAACCTATCTGGGAGTCAAGCGACAGGCGAGGTTTGCGACTGGCGACGGGGCAATTTGTTTTTGACCTTGGATTATTCGACTTTTCCAATGGACTCCTACTTCGGACGCATAGTCAGTTTGGACAGTTTGAAGCTGGAAAATAAGCGCAGTGATGATGAAATCCGTGAAAGTGCAGGCCGTCTGAAAGGAGAGATTCTTTCTGAAAACTGCCCACATTGCGGCACTCCTGTACATTGGCCAAGTGGTGTTACTTCTTTCCTTTTGTGTCAGTCTTGCGGCAGTAGTTTGAACACGACAAAAGATACTGTTGCGTTGATGGAGTCAAATGCCCAAAGGAAAGAACAAGAAAACCTGTTTACGCTTTCCATTGGTACGAAAGGCCGTCTGAACGATACAGAATATCTGATTATCGGAGCTGTAAGATTTGCCGAAATACCGTCTTATAACCAAAATCAGTCTGAATACTGGACGGAATATCTGCTTTATAACACGCAGCAAGGGTTTGCCTGGCTGATTGAGTCTGGAAAAACGCTGGCGGTTGTCAGAAACCTTACACACATGGCCGAACTTTGATTCAAGTGGCAATCCTGCCGGTGAAATGTTGATTGATCATTACCGTGGGCAGGTCGAGGCAGCGGCTGGTGCTTTTTATTGGAAAGTCAAACAAGGCGATTTGCTTCATTACAAGGAATATAGCGGCAAGAAAAAGTTATGGCCGGAATGTCATTCTGTGTTCTGAGCAGAGCAAGGATGAAATTGTCTGGAGTAAAAGCAGCCCTGTGTCTTACCGTCAAATGAGAAAGGCATTCGGCCTGTCTTTTGATACTAAGGAGATGCTCTCTTACTGGCTGAAGGGCGACAATAGAAATATTGGGAGTCGAGATAATGTAGCCCGTATCATTGCTATGCTGATTCTTATCATCGTCAACCTTCCGGCCTGGCTGTCACCGCACCTACGTAACCCTGTTGGTATAGCGGTCAGTCTGTGTGCGTTGGTATGGATATGGATTTCTGACAGATATAAAAAAACGATCGTGATTACGAAGAAGAACGGGTAGGGACGATTATTTTTCTTTGCTTTCATCATTTTTCCTTACCGTCTTGTTCAACTATGTCCAAGCGGAAGACAGTGATTCATCGCATTCCGGTTCCGGCGGCTCCTATCATGGTTATTCGGCAGGGCATAAATAACGTGAGACCTGCTTAACCTCGTTGTACCGTTTTACTTTTATTTTTTCAGACGACCCTTTTATAAAACATGCTAACTCGCCGTCAATTTCTCAGCTATACTGCCGTGCTTGGTGCTGCTTCTGCTTTTTCTTGGCAGACTTACAAATACCTCAACCGCAAACCGCCGGTTTCTATTAACCGTGTTGGCTTGCCGTTGGGGCATTTGTTGCGCGACGGAGAATTGCTCAATCAGCCGGCTCGTTGTTATGAATGCAATACGTTGATACTCGGCGGCGGTGCGGCGGGTTTGGGGGCGTTGTGGTATTTGGCAAAGCATCATCACCGCGATGTATTGTTGGCAGAAGGGTTCGAACGTAATGGCAACAATGCCGCCTATACGTCTTCAGACGGCCTGAAAGCGCCGAGTGGTGCGCATTATTTGGCTTTGCCGTCGAAAGAAAGCGTGTATGTACGCGAGATGCTGGCGGATTTCGGTATTTTGCAGTCAGACGGCAGCTTTAGGGAAACAGATTTGGTCTATGCGCCCGAATCGCGCCTCTTATATCAGGATAAATGGGTGGAACATTTATTGCCGAAAGAAGATGCGGATTCTAAACGGTTTTTTGATTTGATAGGCCGTCTGAAACAGGCTTACGGCGATGACGGTAAGAAAATTTTTGCCATTCCGATTGCGCTGTCATCGATAGATGAAACATGGCGCAAACTCGATCATCTGACGTTCAAACAATGGCTTGAGAAGGAAGGTTATAACTCGCCCGAGCTTTTGTGGTATCTCGATTATTGTTGCCGCGACGATTACGGACAGGGCATAGCGCAAGTATCCGCCTTTGCCGGACTGCATTATTTCGCCGCCCGTAACAATGCAGAAACCGTCCTCACTTGGCCTGAAGGTTTGGCACATCTTTCTGAAAACCTGCGCCGTCATGCTGGTTTGCAGGAAGGCTGGCAATGGCCGTCTGAAAACCGTATCCGTTTGGAGAAGCCTGCTTCGGTTAATGCTTCCGCCATCAAAATCAAACCGCTTTCAGACGGCCGGATTGAAGTGTGGCTGCGTGATAATGCAAAAGGGGAAACCGTTGCCGTCACCGCGCAGCACGTTATCTCCGCCATGCCGCTGATGGTTGCCGCCCGTATTATTGAATCTCCCGAACAATTTGGTCTGGACATTCCCGAATACGCGCCATGGCTGGTTTCCAATTTTGAACTGCACAGTTTCCCGAAAGAAAAAAACAACAGCGAACTTGCGTGGGATAATGTGGTTTATGGCAGCCAAGGGCTGGGCTATGTTGTTGCGACCAACCAGTTTATTCGGGTTGCCCGTCCTGAACGCACGATTTTTACCGCCTATGCTGCGCTTAACCACGATACGCCACAAGCCGTCCGCCGCCAGCTGCTTGAAGCAAGCGACGAAGAGCTGCTCCAGCTTGCCGCCCAAGATCTGCTTACCGCTTACGGCGAAGGCTTTTGGCGGCACGTTTCCCATGTTGACATTACCGTTCGCGGGCATGGCATGAGCGTGCCGAAACCCGGCTATTTAAGCGATGAGGCTTTATTAAAAATCAGAAACCGAAATTCTGGATTATTATTTGCACACAGTGATTTAAGCAGCTATTCGGTATTTGAAGAGGCTTTGTATTGGGGTGTGGAAGCGGCACGGAAAGTGTTGGGGCAGGGATAATTGAATGGAGCAGATACTGGGCTAAATATCTGTTTGTATTCAAATTTCAATTCTAAAAGGAAACTATATGAAATATTTGAGCTTTTCTCTGATTGTTGCCTTAGGGTTAGGGAGCGCGGCATTTGCCTCAGCTGAAAAAATGCTGCCTCTGAATGAAACAGGCTGCATTGACCAACCCTTACAGGTTAAACGTGGCCAAGTGTTTGGTTTTAATAGTTCGGCAGATGCCGGTTTAGTGCTTTCATTCGCGCCTGTCAGTCCAGGTGTCGTTGTGAAAGACCCGAAAGGCAAACGGATTGCTTTGGAAGTAGGGGCTGATGGAGATGCACCTGAAAACCGCTTCAGCTTTGCCGAAATCAATCAAAAAGGACGTTACACCATCCGCTTCCCGCGCGCTGGTAAGATTGAATCTTTGTGTGTTAATGCTGCCAGTTAGGATAAATATTAAGCCGAATAATACTTAATTCGGTATGCTTGCAGTAAAGAAAGGCCGTCTGAAATCATATTCAGACGGCCTTTTTTTAACCTTATAACCTGATTAGGCTTTTGGTTTCAAAGCGGCAGCTTCGCGAGCCAGACGGGTGATGGTATCCCAGTCTTTGTTTTTGATGGCTTCTTTCGGAGTCAGCCATGAGCCGCCGACGCACAAGACATTAGGCAGCGCCAAGTACTCGGGGGCAGTTGCCAGGCTGATGCCGCCGGTCGGGCAGAGCGAACATCGGCGTAAGGGCCGTAAAGTGCTTTGAGCATGGCTTTGCCGCCGACGACTTCGGCAGGGAAGAGTTTGAGGGTGTCGATGCCGTGTTCCAAAGCCAGTTGGACTTCGCCCGGAGTGGCAACGCCGGGAATCAGGGGGATGCCGCTGTTGTGGCTGGCTTTGGCGAGGGATTCGTGCAAACCTGGGCTGATGGCGAAAACCGCGCCTGCGTCTTCGACGGCTTTGAGCTGTTCGGGATTGGTTACCGTACCTGCGCCGACGATGGCGTTGGGCACTTCTTTGGCAATCAGACGGATGGCGTCGAGGCCGACAGGGGTGCGCAGGGTGATTTCGAGGGTGGGAATGCCGCCTTCGACAAGGGCATGGGACAAATCGACGGCAGTGCTCAAGTCGTCAATCGCCATCACAGGCACAACTGCGCCGGCGGTCAGGATTTCGCGTGGGGTCAGTTTGGACATTTTAGGTCTCCGTTGGGGACTGTATCGTAATAGGTTCGTTAACATGGTTTCAGACGGCCTGATTGTTTTAAAAGACCGTCTGAAAAGGGTTTAGGCAAATTCGCCGCCGAAGCTCATGGCACCGGTTTCTGCGCTGCTGGTCATGCTGCGGAAGTTGGCGAAGAGTTCGCGACCGCAACCTTGTTGGTTGGCGCTCAAGTCGATACGTTCGACTTCGCGGGCGTTCCATTCGGCTTCGTTAATCAGGACGTTGAGTTCGCCGGTAACGGAGTCGAAGCGGATCAGGTCGCCGGTACGGATTTTGGCGATGTTGCCGCCCATCAGGGCTTCAGGCGTCATGTGGATAGAGGCCGGAACTTTGCCGGATGCGCCGGACATACGGCCGTCGGTCAGCAGCGCCACTTTGAAGCCGCGGTCTTGCAGGATGCCCAAAGGCGGGGTCAGTTTGTGTAACTCAGGCATACCGTTGGCGCGCGGGCCTTGGTAGCGGACGACGCAGACGAAATCGCGTTCCAACTCGCCGCGTTCAAATGCGGCCAATACTTCGCGTTGGTCGTTGAACACGATGGCAGGCGCTTCGATGATGCGGCAGCCTTCGCGCACGGCGGATACTTTAATCACGCCGCGTCCGATATTGCCTTTCATCAGGCGCAGACCGCCGTCTGGGGAAAACGGGTTGTCGGCTTTGCGCAGGATGTCTTCATTGCCGCTGGTTTCAGGGGCTTCGCGCCATTCGAGTTTGCCGTCGATGAGGAAAGGCTCTTTGGTGTAGTGGCGCATACCGTGTCCGACAACGGTATCGACATCGTCGTGCAACAGGCCTGCGTCCAGCAATTCGCGGATAACGAAAGGCAGGCCGCCGGCAGCGGTAAAGTGGTTGACGTCGGCTTTGCCGTTTGGATACACACGGATCAGCAATGGGATGATGGAAGAAATTTCGTCGAAGTCGTCCCAGTTCAAAATCACGCCTGCAGCACGCGCCATGGCAACGAGGTGCATGGTGTGGTTGGTCGAACCGCCGGTCGCCATCAGGCCGATCAGGGCGTTGATGAAGGATTTTTCGGTCAACATTTCGCCCAAAGGTTTGATGGTGCCGTTTTTGATGCCGCGTGCGAGGTGTCCGGCAGCGTAGCGGGTCAGGGCTTCGCGCAGGTCGGTGTAAGGGTGGACGAAGGCGGCGGCAGGCAGGTGTACGCCCATCATTTCCATCATCATTTGGTTGGAGTTGGCGGTGCCGTAGAAGGTACAAGTACCCGGGCTGTGGTAAGAACCCATTTCGCTTTCAAGCAAAGCATCGCGGCCGACTTTACCTTCGGCGAAAAGCTGGCGGGTACGGGCTTTTTCTTTATTGCCGATACCGCTGGACATCGGGCCTGCCGGAACGAAGATGCCCGGAATATGGCCGAAAGACAAAGCGCCGATCATCAAGCCGGGAACGATTTTGTCGCACACACCCATAAACAGGCTACCGTCAAACATTTGATGAGACAGACCGATAGCAGTACTCATGGCAATCACGTCGCGGGAGAACAGCGACAATTCCATACCGGCATAGCCTTGCGTGATACCGTCGCACATGGCGGGCGTACCGCCGGCGACTTGTGCAGTCGCGCCGTTTTTCTGTGCTTCGTCTTTGATTTGGTCAGGGAAGTCTTTAAACGGCTGGTGTGCGGAAACCATGTCGTTGTAGGCGGTGATGATGCCTAAGTTGGGGAACGGTATCCTGAAGCATTTCGATTTTGATGCTTTTGGGCATGGAGGCGTAGCCGTGCGCCAAATTGCTGCAGCCGAGTTGGTTGCGCTCTAAGCGTCCCATCTGTTTGGCACTGCGAATTTTCGCCAGATATTTTTCACGCGTCGGGCGGCTGCGCTCGATGATGCGCTCGGTAATCTCGGCGAGTTTAGGGTGAATAGGAGTGGGGTTCATGTGCTGTCTCCTGGCAAAACGATATGATAGGGATTTTGTTTGCGCGTTTCTGATTTTTGTATTGGGTGTTTTTTTCAGACGGCCTGGAGCTGTGGGAATAAATAATGAGTGCCGTCTGAAAATGTTGAAGATTTCTCTTCGAAGCGTCTGCGTATTATAGTACAAATTCTGTAATTTTGTTACAAAATAATTCACTAAGTGGAAGAAATTTGATTTAAATCGAGGTATGGTCAATTCGTAAAATGAGCAGGCTGCAAAAGTCATCAAACTTTTATGTTAAATCAAACAATTTGTAAAAATGAGAATGGACAAAATCTGTAGCCATGTGTAGTATTACTACTCACTAGCCCGCTTGTTTGAAATTTTGGTGCAGGCGATTGGTTTTTTACTGCTTATTGCTTAAAGGCTTTTGATTTTAATCGATTTTTATGGATGACGACAGTCCAAAAGTTTTGAAGCAAGCTTCCTCAACGAGAGATGAAACGATGAGTACACAGACAAATTTTGATTTGGTGTTGTTTGGCGCGACCGGCGATTTGGCAATGCGTAAACTTTTGCCTTGCCTGTATCAGGCGCATGTAGCCGGTTTGCTTCATCCCGAAGGTCGTATTTTGGGCGTAAGCCGCAGCGAATTGGATACCGCCGGCTTTTTGGCCAAAGTGGAAACGAATTCTAAAATCCATGTCAAACAAAACTTCTCAGATGAAGCGTGGGACGTCGTTTATCCAACGTCATCGAGTATTTAAAAGTCGATGTTACAGAGAAAGGCGATTTCATTGCCTTGGGCGACTTGGTAAAGCACGCAAGAATACTGAAAATGTCGTGATCTACCTCTCAACTGCGCCGAAATTCTTTGCGCAAGCCTGTGAAAACCTTGCCGAAATCGGTTTGAATGCCGATAACGTGCGTGTGGTTTTGGAAAAACCGTTGGGTACGGACTTGGCTTCTTCCCAACAAATCAATACAGATGTAGCCCGTTATTTCAAAGAAGAACAAATCTACCGTATCGACCATTATTTAGGTAAAGAAAGCCTGCAAAACCTGCTGGCCTTGCGTTTTGCCAATGTGATGTTCGAGCCGTTGTGGAACAACAAATATATTGAAAGCGTGCAGCTGACCATCGCCGAACAGTTGGGTGTGGAAGAGCGCGGTGAGTTTTACGACATTACCGGCGCGTTGCGCGATATGGTGCAAAACCACTTGATGCAAATGCTTTGTATGACTGCTATGGAAGCACCTGCAAGCTTGGATGCCGACGCCGTACGCGACGAGAAAGTGAAAGTCATCAAATCGCTGAAACCGCTGACCATCGAATCCGTTAACGAAAATGTTATTCGCGGCCAATATGTTGCAGCAAACGGCATGAACGGCTATCTGGAAGAAGTCAACGTTCCACAAGACAGCTTTACTGAAACCTATGTCGCCATCAAAGCCGAAATCGAAAATGAGCGTTGGAAAGGTGTACCTTTCTACCTGCGTACCGGCAAACGCATGGCAGGCAAAGTGGCGGAAATCGTGTTGAACTTCCGTCCGCTGCGAAACCATATTTTTGACAACAGCCAACCTGCGCCGAATCGTTTGGTTATTGAACTACAACCGACCGAATCCGTCCGCCTTTACACCCAAGTGAAAACCCCGGGTGCAGGCAACAAAGTCGAAGTGACACCGATTGGCGTGGACTTGGGCACAGCCGTAGAGGGCCGCCGCGCCGAGGCTTATGAGCGTCTGCTGCTGGATGTGATTAACGGCAAACTCGCTTTGTTCAACCGTCGTGACGAACTCGAAGCCGCTTGGGAATATGTGATGCCGATTTTGGAAAACTGGGCGAACAATACAACGCCTCCGCATGCTTACGAAGCCCATTCTTGGGGCCCTGAAGCTGCGCGTGCGCTGTTGGCGCGCGACGGCAACAAGTGGCACGAAGAGCAATAATATTTCTTTCAGACGGCCTTGTTTTCCAACAAAAGGCCGTCTGAAACCATGAAAGGACGAAACATGTTTGTTTGGCACGAACAAGAAAACGCTACAACTGCCGCGCAAGCTTTGGCCGATGCCGTTGCCACCGCACTACAAACCGCATTGAATGAGAAAGGCCATGCGGTTTTGGCCGTTTCCGGCGGTCGTTCGCCGATTGCGTTTTTTGAGGCTTTGTCGCAAAAAGATTTAAATTGGCAAAACATCGGCATTACTTTGGTGGACGAGCGTATTGTTCCGACCACGCATGCCGACAGCAATACGGACCTGGTGCGCGAATATCTGCTCAAATAACGCGGCCGTTGCCACATGGATTCCGGTTGTTGAAGACGGAAAATCTGAAACTGAATTACAACCTGAAGTTGTCGTTGCTTACGCATTGAAACATTACAAGCAACCTGACGTGCTGGTGTTGGGCATGGGTTCAGACGGACATACGGCGTCGTTGTTCCCTCAAGCGCCTCAATTACAGGCTGCAATCAATGAAGCCGATGACCCGACATTGATTCATACCACGCCGGTTACCGCGCCGCATGAGCGAGTGAGCATGACTTTGGGTGCGATTGCCAAAACGCCGAATGTATTTTTGGCCATTCAAGGCGCAGAGAAAAAAGCGGTATTCGACAAGGCTGTTGCAAGGGCTGACACCGAATATCCGACCAGTCTGATTCTCAATCACCAAGGAATTAACTGCCATGTCTACTATGCACACTGAAGCTTATCCTCGTTTGGTCGCCGATATTGGCGGTACGAATGCCCGTTTTGCACTTGAAACTGCACCACAGGTTATTGAAAAAGCTGAAGTCTTGCCTTGCAAGGATTACGACACCATCGTCGATGCCGCCAAAACTTATTTGGAACGCACAGGCAGCCCGAAAGTTTTGCATGCCGCCTTTGCGATTGCCAATCCGATTTTGGGCGACTGGGTGCAGATGACCAACCACCACTGGGCATTCTCCATTGAAACCACCCGTCAGGCTTTGGGCTTGGAAACGTTGATTCTGTTGAATGACTTTACCGCACAGGCTTTGGCGGTAACACAAACCGATAAGAAAGACTTGATACAAATCGGCGGTCAAAAACCAATCGAGTTTGCGCCTAAAGCCGTTATCGGCCCGGGTACCGGTTTGGGTGTCAGCGGTTTGGTGCACAGCGCTGCCGGCTGGGTGGCGTTGGCAGGCGAGGGCGGCCATACCAGCTTCCCGCCGTTTGACGATATGGAAGTGTTGATTTGGCAATACGCTAAAAACAAATATGGTCATGTTTCTGCCGAGCGTTTTCTTGAGCGGCGCAGGTTTGAGCCTGATTTACGAAGCATTGGCCAAACGCGACAACATCAAACAATACCGTCTGAAACCTTCTGAAATCACCGATAAGGCATTGAGCGGAACATCGCCGATTTGCCGTCAGACTTTGGATATTTTCTGCGCCATGTTGGGTACGGTCGCTTCTAATCTGGCTTTGACTTTGGGCGCGCGCGGCGGCGTGTATTTGTGCGGCGGTATTATCCCGCGCGTGTTGGATTACTTTAAAACGTCTCCATTCCGCAGCCGTTTTGAAAACAAAGGCCGCTTTGAAGCTTATCTTGCCGCCATTCCCGTGTATGTCGTATTGAGCGAATTTCCGGGCATCGTCGGCGCGGCCGCGGCATTAGACAATCATTTAAATAACGTTTAAACACACAAACGGCGGTGCAGGGCAGGGTACGAAAATGTACCTTGTCCTGAACGTCAAAGAATCAAAGGGTAGAGTATATGTTAAGCAAAATCAGCGAATCATTGTCCAATCTCTCCGGCGCAGAACGCAAAGTTGCCGAATCTGCGCTGGCCGAGCCGAAAATGGTTCGTTCATGCCGCTGTGGCGGAAATCGCCGAGCGTGCATCCGTCAGTCAGCCGACTGTAATCCGTTTCTGCCGCAGTTTGGGTTACAAAGGCTTGCCTGAGTTCAAACTCGCTTTGTCTGCCAGCATCGGTCATGAAGGTATGCCTTACGTTCATGAAGAATTGAACGCCGATGACAACATGAGCAGCGTGGTCGAAAAAGTATTGGGCAATGCCGCAGCCTCCCTCTTGGGCGAGCGCCGCTTCTTGAAAGAATCCGAGCTGGAAAACGCGATTGCCATTTTGATGCACGCGCGACGCGTTGAGTTTTATGGTGTCGGCAACTCCGGCATCGTTGCCCAAGATGCGCAGCACAAATTCTTCCGTTTCGGTATGTCCACCGTCGCCTATGTCGATACGCATACCCAGTTGATGGCGGCTTCCGTATTGACCGAGCAGGATGTGTTGGTGGCGATTTCCAATACCGGCTCATCTATCGAATTGTTGGATGCGGCCAGTATCGCCAAAGAAAACGGCGCAGCCGTTATCGCGCTGACCCGCAATGATTCGCCGTTGGCTCAAATGGCCGACTGCGTATTGAGCATTGCCACTCAGGAAAATGCAGAGCTTTATACGCCTATGGTGTCCCGTCTTCTGCAGTTGGCCGTTATCGACATTCTTGCAATCGGCTTGGCCTTGCGCTTGGGCGATACTGCCAGCACGCAACTGCAAAAAAGTAAAAAAAGCATACATAACAAACACATCGAATACGATAAAGATTGATTCTTCACTGATATATTCAGACGGCCCTCAACCCACATCAAGGCCGTCTGAAACCTCAAAAAACGGAAACCACCCCCGTTCCCGTTTCAGACGACCTCACGGCCGTTTTCTCAACAAAACTGTCCACTATCCAGGAGAGCATCCGATGAAACACCTTCACGATTTACCAGCTTGGTCAAAATTATGGATACATTTTGACGAAACCAAAGAACAACATATGCGCGAAATGTTCGAGCAAGATCCCGAACGTGCCGAGCGCTACTGGCTGCAGGTTGGCGGCCTGACTTTGGATTATTCTAAAAACCGTATCAACGACGAAACCATGTCGCTTTGTTCGAGTTGGCGCGTGAAGCAGGCGTGCCGGAACGGATGCAGCAAATGTTCCACGGCGAAAAAATCAATACGACAGAAAACCGCGCCGTACTCCACGTTGCCCTGCGCAACCGCACCAATGCCCCCATTGTTGTGGATGGTGAGGATGTGATGCCTAAAGTCAACCATGTCCTGCAACGCATGGGCGAGTTTGCGCATGAAGTCCGCAGCGGCAGCTGGTTGGGCTATACCAATCAAGTGATTACCGACGTCGTCAACATCGGTATCGGCGGCTCCGACCTCGGCCCTCTGATGATGTGTACCGCGCTCAAGCCTTTCGGTCATCCGCGCCTGAATATGCACTTCGTCTCCAACGTGGACGGCTCCCAACTGCGCGACGTATTGTCTAAAGTCCACCCTGAAACCACGCTGTTCATCATTGCTTCTAAAACCTTTACCACCCAAGAAACCTTGACCAACGCCCTGACCGCGCGTAAATGGTTCTTGGATCATGCAGGCGATGAAAGCGCCGTAGCCAAACACTTCGTTGCCGTATCGACCAACCAAAAAGCCGTCGCCGAATTCGGTATCGATACCGCCAATATGTTTGAATTCTGGGACTGGGTCGGCGGACGATACAGCCTGTGGTCGGCCATCGGCCTGCCGATTATGCTGTATCTCGGAGAAGAAAACTTCATCGAAATGCTCAACGGCGCGCACTTGATGGACCAACACTTCATCAACACGCCGCTGGAGCGCAACCTGCCTGTTATCCTGGCCCTTATCGGCGTTTGGTACATCAACTACTACGGCGGCGGCAGCCACGTTATCGCGCCTTACGACCAACATCTCCACCGCCTGCCTAAATTTATCCAGCAGCTCGATATGGAGAGCAACGGCAAACAAGTGACCCTTGACGGCAAAGCTGTCGGTTACGAAACTTCGCCGATTATTTGGGGCGAAACCGGTATCAACGGCCAGCACGCCTTCTTCCAACTGCTGCACCAAGGTACGCACATTACGCCGATTGACCTGATCGCCTCCCTTGAAAAACGCAGTAACCTGCGCGGCCACCACGAAATCCTGCTGGCGAACGTTTTTGCCCAAGCCGAAGCCTTTATGCGCGGCAAAACGCCCGACGAAGTACGCGCCGAGCTTCAAGCACAAGGCATGGACGAAGCGCGTATCGAAGAGCTGGTTCCGCACAAAACCTTCTCCGGCAACCGTCCGACCAACCTCATCCTCATGGACAAAATCAACCCACGCAATATGGGTAGCCTGATTGCCATGTACGAACACAAAACCTTCGTCCAAGGCATTATTTGGGGCATCAACAGCTTTGACCAATGGGGCGTAGAGCTCGGCAAACAACTGGCTAAAACCATTCTTGCCGAATTGACCGGCGAGACCGAAGTGCAAAAACACGACAGCTCCACTACACGTCTGATTAATCTTTATTTGAATGCCAACAAATAAAGCATTTATTTAAAGCTAAGGCCGTCTGAAAATTTTCAGACGGCCTTTTGTTTTATTCCGGATCATCCGTAAACGCATTTTCCCGAAATATCGGTACAAATGTGAAAAGATACAGTACGAATACGGCGGTGGTCAGAATCGCAGGAACGGTGATGAAAAATATCGGGTTCACGTTCATCAAGAAAGCGCGCGAGACGGCTGCCATAAAGAGCAGGGGAACGGCAATGCGGCAGAGTTTCGGGTAGTCGAGTTTGGTAAAGCCGCTGTGCCACAGTCCGGCGGTCAGCCACACCATCATCACGCCGCCCATCATGCCGCCGAGGGTAATCAGGTGCAATGGGGCGGAGGAGGGCAGGTTTTGCAGTTTCGCCGCGCCTGTCCACAGATAGCCTGCGGCGGCAAAAGAGCTGGAGCAGGTAATAAGTGCGGACGTAGTGTTTGCGCAGGAGTTCGTGATGGTGAAGTTCACGCAGCTTGGCGAGCAGGATAAAGCCGACGGCTAGCGCGGTAAAACCGGCAGTTTGCGCGGGCAGCCAAAGTTCGGCGGCGGCGTGCAAGAGCAGGAAAGTGATGGCGATATTTTTATAGACGACGTTGGGGATGAATACGGGGTCTTTCAGACGGCATTCTTTAAGGGCTTCCGCGCCCAAAAGAATACTGACGCGGACGGATACAAACATCACCGCAGCCATGTTCAGATGCACTTGCGCGCGCAGTAAGTTCAAATCGCCAGTCGCGGCGTAGGCCGTCTGAAAAGCAGTAAATGCGGCAAGCAGCATTAGCAGGGCAAAGTTGTTCGTGTTGCGATCAAGCCAAATCAGCCAGGCGCAGAACAGCAGCAACACCAGCCAATAGGCGGCAACGAAAAACGAGGCGGTTTGCGGAGCAAACGGCAGCATGACGGATGCGGCGAGCAACAGAGCCGCCATCAGACAGTAGCAACGGGTTTCAGACGGCCTTGATAGCCCGTCCATTCAAGCATGGCGGCAGTCAGGAAGCCACCGTATGCCGCAGGCAGCATGAGTTCTAAGAAGATTTGGCGGTGCAGGACGATAGCGCCGGAGCTGATGAAAAACACCAACGCGCCGAGTATGGCAAGCACCGCCGCACCGACGAAAAACGGGCGCATAGGGTGGGTGAAAAATTTATTCATCGCTTGGCTTGATTCTGCATGAAGATGCTTTCGGATATGGATTTATTGGGTGGACAGGGTTGTATCTTTTGCCAAAGAGGCAAGCCTGCGGCTTGCTTACCCTCTCCCTGGCCCTCTCCCCGTGGGAGAGGGTTAGGGAGAGGGCAACGAACCGCAAGGTTCGTCAGATACTCAAATGCCCGTATCATTCATATCATTGATATTATTGTTTGAATTGTATTATTTTCAATAATAATAAATAACCCTAAACCAATATAAATAGCAGCCATTATCCAACGACTAAACTTCTCTACAATTTCACCAACACCTGAAATATTAGCCAATCTTTGTGCTGTATATACTAAAACAAAAATCAATATTAAAAATACAAGAAGAGTAACTAATAAGTCGACAAGATCTAAAGTCACAAAGTAAGGAACAAAAAGTCCAATATTATCTGCACCACAACTAGCAACTGTAACCAAAGCAACAATACCGACTAATTTTGACAACCCTTTTTCATCCAATTCTTTTTTAGCTCTTTTTTCGCCCTCACAATCGTCGTAAATAGCAACTTTAATACCTAAGTAAATCGGTATTAAAACCCTAATAAACCCAACACCCATTTTTTTCCGGAACATAATGCAAAAACAAAAAGCTAGAAATAAACTAACTAATATTAAAAATTACAGAACCTAAATATTGTCCGATATAAATATCTCGATATTCTTTTCTAGTATTTGCTCTAGCAAAAAATATTAATAGTATTACCAACAAATCTACTGCTGTAGCAATATATAAAACAGCAGCAGTAATCACAGTCGAAAACATAAAGCACCTCATAATGAATCCCCTGCCCCCTTGGCACCACGGCTTTTTCAAAAACCGAATCGCGTTCGGATAACAGATTCGTATCTTTCGCTAAAGAGGCAAGCCTGCGGCTTGCTTACCCTCTCCCTAACCCTCTCCCACGGGGAGAGGGAATCGGGCTGCCAAACCCTAACATTTTCAGGTTTACCTGACATCTGATTCCCAATTCTACGGCTCTCTGATTTTGAGAAACCTGATCCCCTTTCCCTGTGGGAGAGGGTTAGGGAGAGGGCAACGAACCGCAAGGTTTGTCAGAAATTTAAATTCCTATCACTCATAATAATGAATCCCCTGAAACTCTCTTGCCACCACGGTTTCTTCAAAAGCCGAATCGCGTTCGGACAGCGGCTTGGGCAGGGTAATTACGTTTTGCACGTTCATGCCCTTAGTGGAAAGCAGCATGATTTCATGGCTCAGGCGCGCGGCTTCGAAGCGGTCGTGCGTTACCAGCATACACGCCATGCCCTGACGCTCGAATTTTTTCCACCAGCATGGCGACCAAAAATATCGCGCAAATCGCGGTCCAAACCGACGAAACGGCTCGTCCAGCAAGGGCAAGGTCGCAGCTGCACAGCAGCAGGCGCAAAAAAATGCCACCCGTTTCGCCATGCCGCCGGACAACTCGGTCGGATATTTGTTCAAATCGCCCGCAGTCAGCCCGACTTTCGCCGCCAGTGCGATGATTTCGCCTTCATCGGGTTTGTTCATAAAAATCGCGATATTCTGCATCGCGGTCAGGTTTTCCGGCAGGCGGTTTTCCTGAAACAGAAAACCCGTCTTGCGGAAAGTATTGCGTATCGTGCCCGATTTCGGCGTTTCCAAGCCCGCAATCAGCCGCAAAACCGTCGTCTTGCCGCAGCCGCTCGGCCCGAACAAGGCTTTCACTTCGCCATGTTGCAGGTTCAAACTGAAATCGCGCACGATAGGGTCGCGGAGAATTTCAAAACGCACGTTTTCAAGACAGAGCATCATCTCCTCCACGGCATAAACAAAATTTCCAAAGGCTTGGTAATCAGGTATTCAAACAGCGACACAAACACGATAACCAACACCACATAAGCCATCACCGTCGAAGTCTCCAACATCGCCCTCGCGTCCGCAATCCGCGCGCCCACGCCTTCGCTTGCGCCTAAGAGTTCCGCCATAATCACCACCTTCACCCCCATCGCCACCGCCACGCCGATGCTGGAAATCACATAGCCCGTCAGATGCGGGATATACAGATAACGGATTTTTTTCAGACGGCCTAATTTGTAAGCGTCAAACAATTCCTCATGCTGCTTGTTCACGCTCGCCATCCCGACCGCCGCACTCGCAAACGTCAGCGGCGCAACCAATACAATGATGGTAAACAACACGCTCGGATTGCCGAACCCGAACCAAAACAGAGCCATCACCACCCAAATAATCGGCGGCATCGCCAACAAAATCGTAATCACAGGCTTAAGCAACGCCATCGCCGTCTTAAAACTACCCGCCACCAGTCCTGCCGTCAATCCCGCTACCAAAGCAACCGAAATTCCCACCATCGACCGCCACAGCGAAATCCCGATTTCATTGTCCTGAAAATGTTTCAATAAATCAAATGACTTTTGAAACACCTCCACCGGCGCAGGCAGCATAAACTCGCCGAACACGGCGCTGCCCCACGCCCACAACGCCACCACCACCATCGCCACGCTCAGACCGGCAAAGCCGCTCCAAAGGTAGTCGATGATGTAAAACAGCGCAGGCTGCGGTTTGCGTATTTTGTCGGTTTTAATCATGGTTTGAGTGTTGGTTTGTCGTTATGTTTTGGCAAGGATAGGCCGTCTGAAAAAATGGTGATTGGGTTAGACGGAACGCCGTAACCCAACCTATACTTACTTTTTGGATTTAGCAATTTTTATGATTTCTAGTTTTTTAATTCATGATCCCAAATTTGCTCACAAATAGCTTGATAAAGTTTTTGTCTTTCATCAATATCTTTCTTTTTAAATTCGGTATGAGCTCGAAATGGTAAACCTAAGTTATTTTTTAAATTAGTGAAATTGGGGTTATTTTCATATGCCAACGGGCAAAGTGATTTCACCAGTAAATTTTCTTTAATATAATGGACATGCTTTTTCTCATATGGTAAATCCCCATATGATTGATTTGTGCCTCGTGGTAATAATACCAAATCACCAATTCTATTTCGGTATTGTTTGAATTCATGTTCCTGAACAAATTCATCTTCATGACGTGAAAATTTATCAGCCCAAATATGTTCCACTTCAAAAGGCTTCCCTGTTTCCGGCTGATAATAACTTATAAAACTTGTATTTATTCCAGCTTTCTGTTCAATCCAAGCGGTAATGCGAGAGAGTAAAAATTTTACAAATCTATAATTTTGCCCATGAAGACGGAATTCATTCATCTTATCAAACGACTCTTGCATTTCAGATAGTTTTTTAGAAAGTATCTCCATCAATTCATCAATACTTTTACCTCTAATCTCTTTAACTAAGCTATACATAGTGTAACGAATTGAATTTGAAGAAAATTTTCTAAAGTTAATAGAGCGTCTCACAACAAATGTTTCAATATAACGTGCAACAATATTTATTTTTCTACAAATTACTTCTTCGCTATCATCCAGATTTAATGGAGACAGCATTAGTGGAAAACTTAATGTTGGAGCAATGCCCCATTGGTTTATATAATAAACATGCTCAAGCTCTGGAGTTGGTGTTTTTTCTGCATTAAGAATCTTAATATAATATTTCAAATAGAATTTGAAATCTTTTTGAATAAAATTTTCAAAAGTTTGGTCATCATTCTCATCTAACCCAATTTTCTTTAGATTATCTCTAACCCAGCTATGAAAACGAGTTCCTATTTTTTCAAAATCCTCATTTTGTGAACCTACTCCACCTGAACGAATACTATCAGCATACTTAGCTCTTAACCAAGATTGGAAAAATCTCTGTTCTTCATCCCTTTCAAAGGATTTAAGGTCTATCATCGCTTTCTTCCATTGCTCATTAGATAGCTTTCGTTTATCAGAATTTTTAAATCTAGATAAAATAAACCCTTTCAACATCTCAGATGGTGTAAGATTTAATCCTCGATCATTCATGGTTTCAAAAATGGTATAAGCATTTTCATCTGAATATGCAATAATTTCAACCATAATAACGTTATACTTTAGCCAATCTATAAAGAATGGAAAAGCTTCATTTTTTAACTCTTCGGGAAATGCCTCCACTATATCCTGATAACGCTTTGCCATGTTTATTGTTGATTCATCATCATCTTCATGTGGATTATATTCACCATGATTAAATAATGCTTCAAGGCAGGTAACTCTTTCTTCTACTGTAATATTAAAAGACTTATTTCCACGAAGTTCTGAAAAAATCATTGATTCGATCTTTTCTGATTGATTCAATTCTTTTTGTAAATTATTGAGATAAATTAAAAATAAAGTAAGTGAAGTTAGACGCTGCTGCCCATCAATAATACTGCGTTTTCCATCTTTTAAACTTACTACAAATGGACCAAGATAATAGTTATTATATTTTTCTCCTTCCTCTCGTTTATCTCCAGATGTATATTCTGTAAGAAAAGTAGACGTTAAATCAGTAACTAATGCTTCAATATGTTTTTCCCAACTGTATTCACGCTGAAAAAAATCTACTGTATATTTTTTTGTTCATTTAATACATCAAATATATTTCTATGATGTGCTTCAATTTTGTTTTTAAAGTTACTCATTATTTTTCCTTGGGTTTTATTAAAATTAAATTATAACATTATGTATGTTTTTGGAATATACTTATCAAGGTAATCGTTACATATTTTTCTAAACTTTATTTTTGTGTATTAAAATTTTTCCCCAAGCTATTCAGTTAATTAATGCCTTGATGAGCCGTCTGAAAAAAATAGAAGATTGAATATTTACAACTATTCTACACTTTCAGACGGCCTTTCTCCTCTTTTAAGCCAAGAAGAATCCGTTATCCGGCAGTTTGCCGCCCAAGAGTTTCGGGTTGAACTGCATTAGGATTTCGTAAAACTTCAAAATCTCGTTCTTCACTTCGCTGCCTTTGGTTACCGTCAGCCGTGCGCCGTCCAAGCCCATGACTAGGGCGGGTTCGGGGGCGGGAGGTAGTTTTTGCCGATTTTTCGCCGCGCTTTGGCGGTTGGCGAGTATCCAGTTGAGCGCGTTTTTTTCAAATCCTGATGGAAGATGTCAAACTGCGCCTTGTGCGTGTGGAAATATTCTTCGTTGGCGATGATGCCCGCCATCGGAATCAGCGGTTTGGTGTCAAACGCCTGTCCCCATGCCTTCACTAAGTCAAAGCCGCGCACGACGTTTACGCCCATGGTTTTGCCTTTAAGTAGGCTGGCGGTTGCCATCGGTTCGGGCAGGATGGCGGCGTGGTAGTCCTTGCTCAAAAACAGTCCCACCGCTTCAGGCGGCGTGGCGGTGTAAGTGATGCCGACTTTGTGCGCGTCGATTTTCAGTTTTTTCAACAAGGCTTGCAGCACGATGTCGGGCATGTCGTTTTTAAACGGAACGAGGATTTTTTTGCCGACCAAATCCTGCGGCGAGGCAATCGCGCTGCCTTTGCACATCAGCTGCGTGATGCCGTTGGTCAAAATATTCACCATGCCGACTTTCTGCCCTTGGTTGCGCAGGTTTACGCCGACATTGCTCGGACTCATCATCACTTTAAATTGCCCGCTCGCCACGCCTGCGCGAAGCTGGTCGGGCGAACGCCAAACTTTGAGCGACACATCCGCCTGCTTCGCCAGCTTGCCTTGCAACGCCGCTACGGCGATGGTAACGCTGGGCATCGCCGGCGCGCCGTACATGGTAAATTGTTCTTTACCGGCCGCCAACAGCGAAGGCGAAACGCCTGCCGCTGCCAGCGCGGCGGTCATTTTTAAGAAATCACGTCTTTTCAGTTCCATTTTTTTATCTCCTAATTCTTAATAAGTCAGTGTAGGCATTCTTTCAGACGGCCTGATTTTTCAAAACGCCGCATGCAAACTCAACCAATATGTCCTGCCCGGTGCATACACCACGCTGGGCGACAGGGCGAGGACGTGGTCGCCGCTGATGTGTTCGGCGTATTTTTTGTTGAACACGTTGTTCACGCCCAAGCGCAAGCCGTATTTGTCTTTGATGTTTACGCCGGCGTACACGTCGGCAACGGTAAAGCCTTTGGCGGCTTCGCGTTTGTCTATGCCCAGACCGCTTGCCGCGTCAAAATCGCCGCGCGTTTGTTTGGCGACAAAGCGTGTCGCTGCGCCGATGTTGTAGCTGCCGTGGGCAAAGTAGTTTTTGTAGTCGGCTTGGACGGCGGCTTCAAACGGGACGGATTTGATAAAGCGGCCTGCCGTCGGTTTCGTTGTGGCCGTAGTTGTAGGCGGCTTTGATGCCTGCCGCCCAATGCGGATTGAAGTTGTAACGCGCGTAGGCCTGCGCGGTGACAGGTGTGCGTCCACGTTGCGTGTGATGATGCCGCCGCTGTTGGATGAAATACCGCTTTGTTCGCGTGCGCGGTCAAAAATAATCAGGTCTTTGACTTTGTCCGCCACAAGCGTGCCGCCTACGTTCCAGCCCGCACCTGCCAACGAGTTCATGTAGCCGTTGTAGTAGTCGTTGCGGCTGTCGGCGGTGAGCTTGATGCGGTTGTGTTTTTCGGTTTTCAGCAGGGGATTGCCTGCGATGGCGGCGGCTGGGTTTTGGTTCATCAACGCGCCGTTCATGCGGTTTTGCACGATGGCGGCAAGCGAGTTGAAGCGTTCGGTGTTGTCGCCGATTCGTTCTAAGTGAGCAAGGGCGACGCTGTATTTTTGCGTTTCAGACGGCGTGAAATCGTATTTGAGTTCGCCTGAGAAGGCATGACGGCGCACTTTGCCGTTGAAGTCGTAGCCGTAATGGGTTTTCCAGATTTGTTGTGATGAGGCGAAGGCGAGATTGCGGTTCATCGGGTGGGCGGGTTGCGCTGTATTTTTGCGAACGTCCGCTTCGTTGATTTCGTAGCTTAAACCCAAGCCCAGTTTGTGTTGATCGTCAAACTTGTAAGATAGGGTATCGGTAATGCGCCAGCGGTCGAGGTGCACATCGGCGAAACGGTAGCCGTTGAGGAAGTCGCGCATGGCGGTGTGGGCGTTGCGCTCGCCGTTTTGGCTGTCGTTGCGGTAGCTGACAGCGGCCGTGTTGTGGAACTTGCCGAAATCCGCATCGTGTTTGAGCGAGAAGTCGTACACTTTGCGGTCAAGCTCTACAAATACTTGCTGCGGCGTATTGTTTGGGCGCAGGGAGTAATTGTTGGCATGGCGTTTGAGTTTGATGACGCCTGCTTCCGCGCTGACCGTATTGCTCAAATCGGCATTGCCCCAACGCGCGTTGAGTTTGGCGATGTGGCGTTCGGTATCCAATGCGTCGTTGACGAACTGCGGTTGGCGGTCGTTGTTGATGTCGTCGTGTAGGTAGGTGAGGCGGTATTCCTGATTTTCAGACGGCACGAAACCGAGTACCAAAGCCTGATTAAAACGGCTGTATTTCCAATCGGTCTGATTGCCGTCGCCGTCTTTATAGCCGTTGGCCTTGGTGTGATTGAGGTTGGCCACGCCGTACACCTTTGCCCCACGCGCTTGCGCGGTAACGGAGTTGTAAAAACTTTTGCCGTAGAAAGCCGCTGTTTGCTTTCAGCGGACGGAAGGCTTGGTCTATGTTTTCGGTAACAAAGTAATGATCGCTGCGGTCGGTGCGGTCGAATTGGTTTTCGGGGAAATAGCCTTGTGCGGCGGTCGGTGCAATCGGTTTGGGAGGGGAGAAGGTTTTGACAGGCTGGATTTCATCAGGGTCTGCCAAGGTTTCGGCAAAGCCGTTTGCAGCGGCAAAACTGCTCATTAACAAGCAAATCAAATGGTTTTGTTTCATGATTTATATCCTGATAATCATTTTTATTTATTATGCTCTTAGAGAGAAGCAAAGTAAAGAAACGATAAAGTGTCTGAAGCCGACAAAACTTTATTGTCGGTAAGGAAAGCTTTAGCCTTGAACACAAGCCGATACGGGCTAAAAACTTTTAGAAGAGGGAGAGTGTTAGCGAGGTTTGTATTTGGGTTTTATTTTGCGTTTGTGTTTCCCGTTTATAGAGCAGATAGGCCGTCTGAAAAAAATCTCTCTTTTCAGACGGCCTATTGCTGGTTATAATAATTTTACGAATCATTATTATTTCTATTTAAATATAGGAGAAACGCATGAGTACCCGTACCGAACACGACACCATGGGCAATGTCGAAGTCCCGTCCGAAGCCTATTGGGGCGCGCAGACCCAGCGCAGCCGCAACAATTTCAAAATCGGCGGCGAAACCCTGCCGCAGCCGTTGATTTACGCTTTGGCGCTGGTGAAAAAAAGCCGCAGCCGCCACCAATGTTTCCCTCGGCAGGATTAAGCCCGAACAGGCGGATTTGATTACGCAGGCGGCGGATGATGTGTTGAACGGCAAGCTTGACGGGCAGTTCCCATTGGTAGTGTGGCAGACCGGTTCCGGCACGCAGTCCAATATGAACATGAACGAAGTGCTGGCAAACCGCGCCAACGAAATTGCCGGTACGGGTTTGGCGGCGTATCAGCCCGTCCATCCCAACGACCATGTGAACCACGCGCAATCGACCAACGACGCGTTCCCGACCGCCATCCACGTCGCCGCCGCGATTGAAATCAACCGCCACCTCATCCCCGCCGTCCAAGCCCTGCGTGATACATTGGACAAAAAAGCCCAAGACTTCGCCCCCATCGTCAAAATCGGCCGCACCCACTTGCAAGACGCGACGCCGTTGACTTTGGGACAAGAGTTTTCCGGCTACGTTTCCCAGCTTGATCACGGTTTAGGCCGTCTGAACGATGCACTTAAAGACTTGTATGAACTCGCTTTGGGCGGCACGGCGGTCGGTACGGGTTTGAACAGCCATCCCGAATACGCCGAAAAAGCCGCCGCCAAACTCGCCGAATTGTCCGGCCTGCCGTTTGTCAGCGCGCCGAACAAATTTGAAGCCTTGGGCGGACGCGATGCCGCCGTTGCCGCTTCGGGCGCATTGAAAACGCTGGCGGCAAGCCTGAACAAAATCGCCAACGACATCCGCTGGCTGGCAAGCGGCCCGCGCTGCGGTTTGGGCGAAATCAAAATCCCCGAAAACGAGCCGGGTTCGTCCATCATGCCGGGTAAAGTCAACCCGACCCAATGCGAAGCGATGACCATGGTGTGCTGCCAAGTGTTCGGCAACGACGTCACCATCGGCATGGCGGGCGCATCGGGCAATTTCGAGCTGAACGTCTATATGCCCGTTATCGCCTACAACCTCTTGCAATCCATCCGCCTCTTGGGCGATGCGTGCAACAGCTTCAACGAACACTGCGCCGTCGGCATCGAACCCGTGCCGGAAAAAATCGACTATTTCCTGCACCATTCCCTGATGCTGGTTACTGCGTTAAACCGTAAAATCGGCTATGAAAACGCCGCCAAAGTCGCCAAAACCGCCTATAAAAACGACAAATCGTTGCGCGAAACCGCCATCGAATTGGGCTTGCTGACAGGCGAAGAGTTTGATGAATTGGTCGTTCCTGCCGATATGGTTCATCCGCGTTAAGCTTTAATAATGAAACATGCCGTCTGAAAATGTTTTCAGACGGCATGTTTTTATGCTGCGGTTGTCTTTTTTTCGAATAGGGCAAAAATCATTGGCGTCAGATTGACGACCATTAGAAATATTATTGAGCTCAGAAATGTACGCCAGGCGTAATGCCACGCCTCCGTTCTGTCTGCTTGGGGTAGGAGCGATGCAGTATAGCGGTTGTGTAGGGTTTTTGCGGTGTCATTGTTTTCCAAATAGTCCAACGAAAGTACCAATAATTTGCCCGTGTCTTTGTGTTGTAAGAATTTGGCATGTTCAACCCAGATGCCCGGCTTGGCTTGTTCGCATAAAGATTCAATGCCGACGCAAGAGGCCAAGCTGTTTTGGTTGTTTTGCAAAATCGACAGCTCGCTTTTTTTCAGCCTGCATGGCTGCGGAGGAGGTTTGATGAAGGTATGCGCTCATGCCGTTGCTCTCTATTGCTTGAAAATCATGGAGCTGGCTGAATCCGCCATTTTCCCAGGCGACGAATACGGCATAGCATCCGCAGCATAGGCAGATCATGACCAATTTTAAGACAATGTTTTTCATCCTTGCTCCTTTTGTTTGAAGATGGCGGCAAAGTCAGGAGGCGTGTTTTCTCGTTTGAAGGTAAGTTTAGGTTTTAGCTGTTTTTATTGTGAGGTTGAGTGTAACACGGGTAATCAAAAGGCCGTCTGAAAATTTTCAGACGGCCTTTTATTGTGTGTTTAGATGGGTTTAAGCCAACAATTCACGCCAGCGTTTGACTTGGAAACGGACTTGTTCAGGCGCGGTGCCGCCCAAGTGGTTGCGCGCGTTTAAGCTGCCTTCGGGTGTCAGCACGCTGTAAACGTCGTCGGCAATCAAACCGCTGAAACCTTGCAGAGACTTCAAGCGGCAATTCGCTCAAATCAACGCCAGCTTCATCGGCATGGCGCACGGCTTGGGCAACGACTTCGTGGCTGTCGCGGAAAGGCATGCCTTTTTTCACCAAGTAATCCGCCAAAGTCGGTGGCGGTGGCAAAAGCCCCTGCATCACGGCGGCGCGCATATTGTCGGGTTTGACGGTCACGCCGCGCATCATGTCGGCGTAAATGCGCAGGGTGTCGATAAGTGTGTCGGCAGTGTCAAACAGCGGCTCTTTGTCTTCCTGATTGTCTTTGTTGTATGCCAAAGGTTGCGATTTCATCAGGGTAACCAGGCCGATCAGGTGGCCAATCACGCGACCGGATTTGCCGCGCACGAGTTCGGGTACGTCGGGGATTTTTCTTTTGCGGCATGATGGACGAGCCGGTGCAGAAACGGTCGGCAATATCGATAAAGCCGAAACGTGGGCTCATCCACAAAATCAATTCTTCGGAAAGACGGCTCAGGTGAACCATAATCAGAGAAGCGGCAGCTGTGAACTCAATGGCAAAATCGCGGTCAGATACGGCATCGAGCGAGTTTTGGCAGATTTGCTCAAAGCCCAACAACTCGGCGGTAATTTCGCGTTGAATCGGGTAGGTGGTACCGGCAAGGGCTGCGGCGCCGAGCGGCATACGGTTGACGCGTTTGCGGCAGTCGGCCATGCGCTCGAAATCGCGGCCGAGCATTTCAACGTAGGCGAGCATGTGATGCCCGAAGCTGACCGGCTGGGCAACTTGCAGATGGGTAAAGCCGGGCATAACGGTTTCGGCATTTTGTTCCGCTAAATCAACCAAGGCCGTCTGAAGGTTTTGAATCAGGCTTTGAATAACGGTAATTTGATCGCGCAGCCACAGGCGGATGTCGGTAGCGACTTGGTCGTTGCGGCTGCGGCCGGTGTGCAGGCGTTTGCCGGCATCGCCGATTTTGTCGGTGAGGCGGCGTTCGATGTTCATGTGGACATCTTCCAAATCCAGTGACCAGGAAATCGTTCCTTCTTTGATTTCTGCTATAATCTCGGCCATGCCCTGACGGATGGCGGAGAGGTCGTCTTCGCTCAAAACGCCCGACTGTGTCAGCATTTGCGCATGTGCCAGCGAGCCTTGGATGTCCCATTCTGCCAGTCGTTTGTCAAAATCAATCGAGCCGGTATATTTTTTGACCAGCTCGGAAACAGGTTCGTTAAAACGGCCTGACCAGGTTTTGTCCTTGCTCATATCAGCATCCTTAAAATATAAATAAAAAAACAGGGTCTACGTCTTCAATATAGCAGACCCGTCTATACATTATGAAAGAAAACGGTTGAAATCATGTCTATTATACGTCAAATAAACCAGAATTTCGCAGTGCCGGATTTGCGCAATTCCGCAACTCTGGTGCGCCTGCTCATTGTTTTGTTAATCAGTTTGTTTATCTTTCCGTTGATGACGGTATCGGGTGTGCCTTATCCGGAACAGATTTTCCAACATTTTTCATGGGCTTGCCCCGTCATCCTTTTAATTTTACTTAAAGTCTATTTCTTACAGGCATTTGCGCCGTCCCTGCTTCGCTCGCAGTACAGCGTCGTGGTTTCCTACGTCTCCAACCTGCTGATTTTCTTGTTTGTCGATTTAGTGATTTTGAAGACAGAGATTTGGCCGCTGATTCAACACTTCTTCTTGCTGACCTTTTTTTGTTTCAGTTTCATGTACATCGAAGCGGCCCGCCGCAACAGCCTTGCGCCTTCCATTTCCGAAGCCAGACTGAGCGCGTTGACGGCGCGTATCCGTCCGCATTTCTTGTTTAACAGCCTGAATGCCGCCATCAGCTTAATCCGTCTGCGTCCGTATGATGCGGAAACTTTGCTGGAGAAATCTGGCCAACTTGTTCCGCGCACAACTACGCGACGGTAGTCAAAACAGTACCTTAGGGGCAGGAAATCGAGTGGGCGCAGGAATATATTGCCATCGAGCAAATCCGCATGGGACATATGCGCGTACAGGTTATGTGGCAACACCATGCACCCGACGATGCAGAAACGCCGCATCTGCTGCTGCAACCGCTTTTGGAAAATGCCGTATTTCATGGTGTCGAATCTATCCACCGTCCAGGGATAATTACGGTATTAACAAAATTGGAAAAATCATCTATTTTCATCAGTATCGAAAATCCGTGCGGAACGGAACCTAACGAAAATACCAAGCCGCATAAAGGCAATTCTATGGCTCTGCGCAATCTGAAAGAGCGCCTGACTTTGATGTATGACACCGACGCGAAAATCAGAAACATCCAATCAGACGGCCTGTTCCGCGTTGAAATCATATTGCCGTACCGTAAAAAATCAGCCGAAGTTTCCCGTCTGTTTGGCTAAAACGCATAGAAGAGGGCGGCTTTAGATAGGTTAGACTATTAACACATTAAATAAAATAGTTTAAATTTATTACATTCAGTAACATAACTGTTCCCATTTTTTGAAAACTGGTCTATGATGCTCAAAAGGATTGTTTACAATCTTTAATTGCAAATCATTTGCAATTGCCCAGAAGAAAAAACAGAAAAAGGAACAAAGAGATGTTAGAAGCCTATCGTAAAGCCGCCGCCGAGCGCGCCGCCCTTGGTATTCCCCCTTCCTCTGACTGCTCAGCAGACTGCTGATTTGGTTGAGCTGCTGAAAAATCCACCTGCCGGTGAAGGTGAATTCTTGGTTGAGCTGTTGGCTCACCGCGTACCGCCCGGTGTGGACGATGCCGCCAAAGTTAAAGCCTCATTTTTGGCAGCCGTTGCCGAAGGCAGCGCATCCAGTCCGCTGATTTCCCCTGAGTATGCTACCGAGCTGTTGGGTACCATGCTTGGCGGTTACAACATTCATGCACTCATCGAACTCTTGGACAACGACAAACTTGCGCCTATCGCTGCAAATGGTCTGAAACACACTCTGTTGATGTTTGACTCTTTCCACGATGTTCAAGAAAAAGCCGAAAAAGGCAACAAATACGCGCAAGAAGTATTGCAATCTTGGGCAGATGCCGAATGGTTCACTTCTCGCGCCAAAGTTCCAGAAAAAATCACTGTTACCGTCTTCAAAGTCGACGGTGAAACCAATACAGACGACCTCTCTCCTGCACCTGACGCATGGAGCCGTCCTGATATTCCTCTGCACGCGCTGGCGATGTTGAAAAACCCGCGCGACGGCATCAATCCTGACAAACCGGGCGAAGTCGGTCCGATTAAATTGTTGGAAGAACTCAAAGCCAAAGGCCATCCTGTTGCTTACGTGGGCGACGTGGTCGGTACCGGTTCTTCACGCAAATCTGCTACCAACTCCGTCATTTGGCACACAGGCGAAGATATTCCGTTCGTACCGAACAAACGTTTCGGCGGCGTATGTCTGGGTGGCAAAATTGCGCCTATTTTCTTCAATACTCAAGAAGACTCCGGCGCATTGCCGATTGAAGTCGATGTATCTGCTCTGAAAATGGGCGATGTCGTCGATATTCTGCCTTATGAAGGCAAAATCGTGAAAAACGGCGAAACCGTTGCCGAGTTCAGCCTGAAATCTCAAGTATTGCTGGACGAAGTGCAAGCCGGTGGCCGTATCAACCTGATTATCGGTCGCGGTCTGACTGCCAAAGCGCGCGAAGCACTGAAACTGCCTGCTTCTACCGAATTCCGTCTGCCTCAAGCGCCTGCTGAAAGCAAAGCCGGTTTCACCTTGGCCCAAAAAATGGTTGGCCGTGCCTGCGGTCTGCCGGAAGGCAAAGGCGTGCGTCCGGGTACTTACTGCGAACCTCGCATGACGACGGTCGGCTCGCAAGATACTACCGGTCCGATGACTCGCGATGAATTGAAAGACCTGGCTTGTTTGGGCTTCTCAGCAGATATGGTGATGCAGTCTTTCTGTCACACCGCGGCTTATCCAAAACCTGTCGATGTCAGAACCCATAAAGAATTGCCTGCCTTTCATCTCTACCCGTGGCGGTGTATCCCTGCGTCCGGGCGACGGCGTGATTCACTCATGGCTCAACCGTCTGCTGTTGCCTGATACAGTCGGTACCGGCGGCGACAGCCACACCCGTTTCCCTATCGGTATTTCTTTCCCTGCAGGTTCAGGCTTGGTTGCTTTCGCAGCAGCCACAGGCGTAATGCCGCTCGATATGCCTGAGTCCGTATTGGTACGCTTCAGCGGTAAACTGCAACCGGGCGTAACCCTGCGTGACTTGGTAAATGCAATTCCGTTGTACGCGATTAAACAAGGTTTGCTCACTGTTGCCAAAGCCGGTAAGAAAAACATCTTCTCCGGCCGCATCCTCGAAATCGAAGGCCTGCCTGATTTGAAAGTGGAACAAGCCTTTGAATTGACCGACGCATCTGCCGAACGCTCTGCTGCTGGCTGTACCGTGAAGCTCAACAAAGAGCCGATTATCGAGTACATGAAATCCAATATTGTGTTGATGAAAAACATGATTGCCGACGGCTATCAAGATTCACGCACTTTGGAACGCCGTATCAAAGCCATGGAAGCATGGTTGGCAAATCCTGAATTGCTCGAAGCGGATAAAGATGCCGAATACGCCGCCGTGATTGAAATCAACATGGACGACATTAAAGAGCCGATTATTGCTTGCCCGAACGACCCTGACGACGTGTGCTTCATGTCTGAACGCTCCGGCACCAAAATCGACGAAGTGTTCATCGGTTCTTGTATGACCAATATCGGTCACTTCCGCGCCGCTTCCAAACTCTTGGAAGGTAAAGAGCGACATCCCGGTACGTCTGTGGATGGCGCCGCCGACCAAAATGGATGCGAAAGAGTTGTCTGACGAAGGTCACTACGGTGTACTCGGCCGTGCAGGCGCGCGTATGGAAATGCCGGGTTGCTCATTGTGTATGGGTAACCAAGCACAAGTACACGAAGGCGCGACTGTAATGTCCACTTCTACCCGTAACTTCCCGAACCGCTTGGGTAAAAACACCTTTGTTTACCTCGGCTCGGCTGAGTTGGCGGCAATCTGCTCCAAACTGGGTAAAATCCCGACTGTTGAAGAATACCAAGCCAATATCGGTATCATCAACGAGCAGGGCGACCAAATCTACCGCTACATGAACTTCAACGAAATCGACAGCTACAACGAAGTAGCCGAGAAAGTGAATGTTTAATATAGCTAAGGTAAACCGATTTTCAGACGGCCTTAAATAATAAAGGCCGTCTGAAACGGAAAAATAAAGGACGTGTTCATCACGTCCTTTTTATTTTTAGTTTAATAAAAGGCCGTCTGAAAGATAAGTTTCAGACGGCCTTTGCTTAGGATAAATAATCAGAAAACCGATTAATCAGCGTTGTTTACTTTACGCCAAAACCAGGTTGGAGTAGGGCGCAAGGCTGACGCTCGTGACGGCTGCGGCGTGTTCTGCCGGCAATTTTGCCGCAGACAATACCCGGATCGTTTTTCTCTTCTGCTTTTTTCGAGTTTTTGTCTGATTTATTCGCGTATTCGTTGCGTTTGTTTCTATCATCGCGGCGAGAGCGGCTGTCGTTGTGCTGAACCGGTTGCGCTTCGGCTTCATCTTGATTGTCGTTGCCCCACCAATGCGGCTCAAAGCCTTCGATGCGTTCCACATTCAAATCGCTGCCGATCAGCTCTTTAATGGATTCAAACATTTCTGTTCGGTTTTATCCATCAAGGAAATGGCAACGCCGTCGGCACCGGCCCGGCCGGTACGTCCGATGCGGTGGACGTAGTCTTCAGGTTGGGTTGGCAGCTCGTAGTTGATGACGAAAGGCAACTCGGCAATATCCAGGCCGCGTGCGGCAACGTCAGTGGCAACCAAAACGCGTAATGTACCTTCTTTAAAGGCGTTGAGGGTTTCCAGTCGGCTTTGTTGGGATTTGTCGCCGTGGATGGATTGCGCGGCAATGTTGCGGCGGACGAGGTCGCTGGTAACTTGATCGACGCTTTGTTTGGTTTTGCAGAATACAATGACTTGATTCATATGCAAATCAACAATCAGACGTTCGAGCAGGTTGCGTTTTTTGAGTGCATCAACGGCAATGATGTGTTGCTCGACATTGGCGTTGGTGGTGTTTTGCGCAGCCACTTCAACCATTTCGGGCGTGTGCATAAAATCTTGCGCAAGCTTACGGATAGGCGGTGAGAAAGTGGCGGAGAAAAGCAGGGTTTGTCGCTGTTTGGGCAGCATCTGCATGATTTTGCGGATATCGTCGATGAAACCCATATCAAGCATACGGTCGGCTTCGTCGAGTACAACGATTTCGACTTTGTTTAAATTGATGTTTCTTTGCTTGACGTGGTCGAGCAGTCGGCCAACTGTGGCAACAACGATTTCACAACCGGCGCGCAAGTCGGCAGTTTGTTTGTCCATATTGACGCCGCCGAAGAGGACGGTATGGCGCAAAGGAAGATTTTTAATGTATGCCTGTACGTTTTGGTCAATTTGATCGGCCAGTTCGCGGGTTGGGGTCAATACCAACATACGAACAGGGTGCATGGCAGGAGAGGTGCTGGATGTGGCGTAGCGTTTCAGGCGTTCGAGGCTGGGCAGCATAAAGGCGGCGGTTTTACCTGTGCCGGTTTGTGCCGCGGCCAAAAGGTCGTGTCCTGCCAAGGCTTTGGGAATTGCTGCTGCTTGGATAGGCGTCGGGTTTTCATAACCCTGATCGGTCAGGGCAGAGACCAATTCGCTGCCTAAACCGAGTGAAGAGAAAGGATTCATGATGGTGGCTTTCTGTTCAGACGGCCTTTTGAATGGTGAGGCCGTCTGAAAAATCTGATTCTGAAATGGATAAACCGCAGTATGATGTTGATTCTGCGGTTTGAAAAATGGGGAGCGGAACAATCCGTCAAGTAGTCCATTATGCCATAAAAAGAGGGACTCCCCAAATGATGGTTGCGGCTAGGATTGACCAAGTTTTGATATTTTTACAGTTCAAAAACAGAAAAATTTACTGGCCTGCAAGGTTTTGAGTTTATTGAGGATTAAGCATTTGTCTTAACGTCAATAGAATTAATTTATCAAAAACTTACAGGCTGAAATGAAACTAAATTGTACTCACGTACTCAATATTGAGGTGCAGAGCTTGTTTTGTAGCCTGTATCTCCCGTTTAACGGTAAACCATAAAATCAAAATTTAGGAATATACAATTATGAAAACTTTATTAATCGCTCTTGCAACCGGTAGCTTGATGTTGGCAGCTTGTTCTTCTTCCAAACCTGAAGAAGCGGCAGCGCCACGCATCACTGTTGAAGAAGCAATGACTCAATGCCAACAAGCATCTGGTGAAAATGCTGACCGCGCTGTATTTGATGCCTGCATGAAAGGCAAAGGCTATCAACGTACTGCTGAATCAGCTGCCTCCGAGCCTGCTGCATCTGAGCCTGTAGCTGATTCTGAAACTGCTGCTCCTGAAGCTGCAGCTTCTGAGCCTGCCGCCAAAGCTGCTCCTGCTAAAAAAGCAGCTAAGAAAGCAAAAAAATAAGCTTCATAAAATTCAAGGAAGTCACTCTCATCAATACTCCGGATGAAGACAGACTTAGAGCAACTTGAAAACAAAGGCCGTCTGAATATATTTCAGACGGCCTTTGTTTTTTTATGTATAAGACCATTATTCAAAGATATGCTTTGGGCTTTATTAAAGAAATTAAAAAAGACGTGTAACGGGTACACGTCTTTTTAGGGAATGACCTTATTGCTTATATTCGCTGCCGTCTTCGCGGAAAAGTTTTGGCTGTTCGCCTTTTTCCACCACCTCTTTATTGATGACGACTTTTGCTACGTCTTTCAAATCTGGTAGGGCGTACATGGTGTCCAAGAGGCAGCGTTCGACGATAGAGCGCAGACCGCGCGCACCGGTTTTGCGTTCCATCGCCAGTTTGGCGATGCTGCGCAAAGCGTCTTCTTCAAACTCAAGGCCGACATCTTCCATTTCAAACAAGGTTTGATATTGTTTGACCAAGGCATTTTTCGGTTCGGTCAAAATGTTGACCAAAGCATCTTCGTCCAATTCTGCCAATGTGGCAATCACGGGCAGACGGCCGATAAGCTCGGGAATCAAACCGAATTTAATCAAGTCTTCAGGCTCGACTGTTTCAAACAGGGCTGAAATATCGGCGTTTTCATCTTTGCTGTGTACCGCCGCACCAAAGCCGATACCGCCTTTTTCAGTACGTTGGCGGATGACTTTTTCCAAGCCGGCAAATGCGCCGCCGCAGATAAAGAGGATGTTGGTGGTATCAACGTTGATGAATTCTTGGTTCGGATGTTTGCGGCCGCCTTGAGGGGGAACGCTGGCTACCGTGCCTTCAATCAGTTTCAGCAAGGGCTTGTTGCACGCCTTCGCCGGATACGTCGCGCGTGATCGACGGATTGTCGCTTTTGCGTGAAATTTTATCGATTTCATCGATATAAACGATGCCGCGCTGGGCTTTTTCAACGTCAAAATCACATTTGCCCAAAAGTTTGGTGATGATTTGTTCGACGTCTTCACCGACATAACCCTGCTTCGGTCAAAGTTGTGGCATCCGCCATGACAAAAGGTACATCCAGTTTGCGCGCCAAAGATTGCGCCAACAGGGTTTTACCTGAGCCGGTAGGGCCGATGAGCAGGATATTGGATTTGGACAATTCCACTTTGCCCTCCGCTTTTCGGGATGGCGCAGGCGTTTGTAGTGGTTGTAAACCGATACTGCCAACGCTTTTTTTGCGTGTTCCTGACCGATAACGTGGTCGTTGAGGTTGGCAACGATTTCGGCTGGGGTAGGCAGTTTTTTCTCGGCGTTTTCTGCTTTCGCTTTGGCAAGCTCGTTTTCAATCTCGCCGGATTCGTTGTCTTGCAGCATCATGCCGCAAGTTTCTACACATTCGTTGCAGATGAAGGCGTGTTCGCCTTCGATCAGATTTTTAACGTCGTTTTCGGACTTCCCGCAGAATGAACAGGTGCGTTTTTCTTCAGACATAATAATTTCTTCGTATGGTTGTATGGAGGCTGTGTTGTAAAGGGGGAACAGATATTTCGGGCGTATTGCCGGATTGAGGGAATGCCTCTGACAAAGGAGCCTAAGTATAATGACTATCTTGTGTTTTTTCAAATCAGAGCAGGCATTGCGCCGTATCGTCTAAGAAACAGATGCGGGCGCTGGATTTGAATATCTCGCAAACAAACGCAAAGTTTTCTCAACTCGCTTTACAATTAGCGAAAAATTTAACAGAATGTTGAATTAAATGTATTTTTTTGAATTGGCAGATATGAAATTCTATAAAACTTTAGGAATGGTATGGACAGGTGTGGCATTGGCCTTTGCTTCTGCGCCTGCCGTTGCCGATGATATGGATGTATTGGGACAATTTTTGGAGCAAAATTTCCCAGTGCAAAATGACCCGATGGAAGCTTTTGCGTTGAGTCATGCCGACCAAGTCGAAGCTCAAGCCGCTTTGGCAGGTCCTCTGCTGTCTTCGCAATCTGCTTTGATTTTCAATAATAAAACCGGTGAAGTGCTGTATCAGAAAAACCCTGATCGTGTCATGCCGATTGCCTCTATTTCCAAATTGATGAGCGCGATGGTGGTGTTGGATGCGCATCTGGATATGAACGAGCCTATCACGATTACCGAGGCTGAAATCGACCGTTTGAAAGGTACGGGCAGCCGTTTGAGCATCGGCACGACGCTGACACGCGGCGAACTGTTGCACCTGAGCCTGATGAGCAGTGAAAACCGTGCCACTCATGCGTTGGGCCGTACCTATCCGGGCGGTATGAGCGCGTTTGTTGCGGCAATGAATGCCAAAGCACAAAGCCTGGGCATGACCAGCAGCCGTTTCTATGAGCCTACCGGTTTGAATTTCCAAAACGTTTCCACTGCACGCGATTTGAACCGCATGGTTGCGGCAGCCAGCAAATATCCGCTGATCCGCAAAAATTCTACTTCAAATTACGGCTCGGTTTGGACGGCAAACGGTCGTCAAAACTACAAAAACTCCAATGCCTTGGTGCGTGAGGGCAGCTGGAATATCGAATTGCAGAAAACCGGCTATATCCGCGAGGCAGGACGTTCTATGGTGGTTAAGGCCAATGTACAGAATCAGCCGATTACCATTGTATTGCTCAACTCTCCGTCTTCTACAACCCGCGTGAACGATGCGCGTAAGATTGAGTCTTGGATGTTGCAGCGCCGTTCTTAACATATTACGCTTAAAGGCCGTCTGAAACCGTTCAGACGGCCTTTTGTGTAAAGTGTATTAAATTTGGGTACAATGTCGTTACATTAACTTAAAAACACAGAGAGAAAACATGTTGAAAAAATGGAATAAAAAATATTGGGCCGGCATGGGCGTGATTTTGGCGTTGACCGGCTGTACTTCCGTAGCGGATATGGTTGGCTACGATACTGCGACTTTAAATGAAGACGCGGCTAAAAGTTACTCGCAAGTCATTCAAAACGCGCGTGGTCAAAAAGCTTTGGATGTTTCATCTCCAACAGCTCAACGCGTTCAACGCGTGTTTGCACGTCTGCGTCCTCATGCGGAGCGCGCCAACAAAACCGGCGTGCCTTTCAACTGGCAGATGAACGTTATCCGCAGTGATGAAATGAACGCATGGGCGATGCCGGGCGGCAAAATGGCTGTGTACACCGGCATAGTGGAGAAATTGAAGCTGACGGATGATGAAATTGCCGCCGTTGTCGGCCATGAAATGACCCATGCTTTGTTGGAACACAGTAAAAAAGCTTTGGGCGGACAAGTGTTGACCGGCTTGGGCGGTTCGATTTTGGCCAGCTCAACTGGTGTGGATGGTGATTTGGTTGGTTTGGGTGCAGATTTGTTGGCGACCAAACCGTTCTCACGTTATCAGGAAAGCGAAGCGGATGCCGGCGGTGTACGTTTGATGGCTGAAGCAGGCTACAATCCTGAGGCTGCGGTAAGCGTGTGGGAAAAAATGAACAAAGTACAGGGCGGCAGCTCATTGTCTATTTTGTCAACCCACCCGACCAATCAGGCGCGTATCAATGCAATCCGCAAAATGTTGCCTGAAGTGATGCCGATTTATCAGAAAAACAAACGTTAATTTGACGTATTGATGATTTTGCCGGTTTGAACAGATGATTCAAACCGGCAAAGTTTTAAGGTTTCAGTCTGACAGTTTGGCAAATTTATCCCAATTTGCCTGAACGTACGCTGCCGCAGTTTCCAAGTCTTCGTCGGCAACGTCATAATAATCGCCGTCAAGCTCTTCAAAATCGGGAAACGCTTTGCGGATTTCATCGAAATCTCTTTGCTCATCTGCCATTTTTTCAATGGCTTCGCCGTGTTTTTCGTACAGGGCTTTGGCTTTGTCTAAGATTTTTCGGTATCGGCTTGATGCGCCAGCGGCGCAGGCTGTCGGCAACCGGATTGCCGAAGATGTATTCTCCGTATCCTGAAGCGATAAGCTGTACGAAGCCGCCTTCTTGAACTTGGCTGTCGAGGTAGCAAAGGGCGGTCAATGTATGCTGTTCGTCGTTGAGGCCGGACATTTCCTCGTCAGCCTGTCTGTTCGGTGTGATCCAAATAGGCTGCGCTGAGTGTATAAAGAAATGAAGCGGAATCGGAAGTATCGAAATCTTGAAGGCGGAGCAGGGTGGTCATCATCAAAGGCCGTCTGAAAAAAGTGATTATATAATGTTTTCAGTCTGAACCTAGCGGCCGTTTTGCTTTACAATATCGGAAGATAAGAAAACATAGTGAGGAACCAAACCATGAGTACACAGTCTGAAAAAAACGTTGTAGTCATCAAGCCGCAGGATTTGCCGCTGCATTGCTCCGGCCCTAATCATGAAACGTGGAACGGCCATCCGCGTGTGTTCTTGCCGATTCAGTCCAACAGTGAGATTGAATGCCCGTATTGCGGCACTTATTACCGTCTTGATGGCGAGATTCCGCATCACCATTACTGATCTATGCCTATGTTGAATAAAATCATCTGCGCTTTGTGCGTGAGTTTGTGCGCTGCGTGCGGCTCGTATAAGGCCGTGCGCCCTGACGCGCCGTTACCGGTCATTGCACAGGCGCAGACGTATTCTGTCCGTTATCAATCCGCACAAGGTCGGACGATTACTGCAATTTATATCAACAGCCACAGCCCGATGATGGTTGAGCTGCGTGAAGGCAATACGGTTGAGAAACTGGTGCAAGTCCGCTTGCGGAGTCAGGGCGTCGAGTACGCCAATCCAAGCTCGCGTTGGCAGATTGGCGATGGGTTTGCCGTATTGATTCGCGGCGGAAAAGAAGTTGTATTTAAAGAGATTGTGGAATAGGGCGGTTTAGCCTTTAGCCAAATATTTGATTAAAGGTTTGGGCAAACCATAATCCGCCAAATGTTCCAATGATACCCAAAGGCCGTCTGAAAGATGTTCAGACGGCCTTTGTTGCGTCTGAAAAGGGGTAATCATCAATAAACGGTGGGTCAGGCGGTGGGTAAACGTGGTTTGTTCTTCAAGGCCGTCTGAAACAATGCCGAAGCGTTCGGCGTAAGCATACAAATCGTCTAATTTTTCAAAACAGGGGTACGCAATACAGACCGCCCCAAATGCCTTTGGCAGGGCGTTTTTCAAGCAATAATGCGCCGTCAGTGTGATGAATAATCAGCCAATAAAGCGGTAGGGTTTGCACTTCGGGAGCAGTTTTTTTGCGGGGCAGCTCGTCAATGCGGTTTTGTTTTTCTTGCTTCGCAGATGTCTGCCATAGGGCATTGATGGCACAAAGGTTTTGTCCGTTTGCAGACGGTTGCACCCAAATCCATCAGCCCTTGTGTATAGGCAGGCATATCGGCGTTTTCAGACGGCAGCAGGCTTTCGGCAAGCGTCCAAAGCGAGTTTTCAAATTTTTTGTCTTGCGGATTGCCGTCTTGGGCAAAAACACGGCAGAGAACGCGTTTGACGTTGCCGTCCAAGATGGTTTCGCGTCGGTTGAAAGCAAAGGCAGAAATGGCGGCGGCGGTACTTCTGCCTACGCCGCAGAGCGTTTCCAAGTCTTTGCGCTCGGATGGAAAGATACCGCCGAATTGTCCGACGACTTGTTGCGCGGCTTTGTGCAGGTTGCGTGCGCGGCTGTAATAGCCCAAGCCTGCCCACAAGGATAAAACCTCGTCTTGCGGCGCGGCGGCAAGCGATTGCACGGTTGGGAATTTGGCTAAGAAACGCGGATAGTAGTCCAATACGGTAGCAACCTGCGTTTGTTGGAGCATGATCTCTGAAAGCCAGACGGAATAAGGGTCTTTGACCTGCCAAGGCAGGTTGTGGCGACCGTGTTGGCGCTGCCAATCGATGAGTCGTCGAGCAGAAGGATGTGGGTGTGTTCATTAATATTTACTTTTTAGTTATTTATTTTTAAAACAGCATGTTACAATATATCATACGAAATAATAATCAGAATTGACTTATCTGGTAGAGGGGTATATAAATATAGTTAACGTGGATTTACGCTGTATTGTTAAAATTTATTAACCGCTCAAGGAGATTCACATGAAAGCAATGGTTTATCATGGCGCAAACGACATCCGTTTCGAAGAAAAACCTCGCCCTCAAATTATCGATCCGACCGATGCAGTCGTCAAAATCGTTAAAACCACGATTTGCGGTACTGACTTGGGTATTTGGAAGGGTAAAAACCCTGAAGTTGCCGACGGTCGTATTCTCGGTCATGAGGGCATCGGTATTGTAGAAGAAGTCGGCGATGCTGTAAAAAACATCAAAGTCGGTGATAAAGTCATTATTTCATGTGTCAGCAAATGCTGTACTTGCGACAACTGTAAAATCCAACTTTATTCACACTGCCGCAACGGCGGTTGGATCTTGGGCTATATGATTGACGGTACTCAGGCCGAATACGTCCGTACGCCTTATGCAGACAACAGCTTGGTTCCGCTGCCTGACAACGTCAACGAAGAAGTTGCCCTGCTGTTGAGTGATGCCTTGCCGACCGCCCACGAAATCGGCGTGCAATATGGTGATGTGAAACCTGGCGATACCGTATTCATTGCAGGTGCCGGCCCTGTCGGTATGTCTGCGTTGCTGACTGCGCAACTGTATAGTCCCTGCCGCCATTATCGTTTGCGATATGGACGAAAACCGCTTGAAACTGGCGAAAGAATTGGGCGCGACCCATACCATCAATCCCTGCTTCCGGCGATGTGAGCAAGCAAGTTGCCGCTATCGTCGGCGAAGACGGCGTAGATTGCGCCATCGAAGCGGTCGGTATCCCTGCAACTTGGAATATGTGCCAAGACATCGTGAAACCCGGCGGCCATATCGCTGTGGTCGGTGTACATGGTCAATCCGTTGATTTCAAACTGGAAAAACTGTGGATTAAAAACCTTGCCATCACTACCGGCCTGGTTAACGCCAATACCACCGAAATGCTGATGAAAGCCATTTCCAGCAGCTCAGTGGATTACACCAAAATGATGACCCACCATTTCAAATTCAGCGAATTGGAAAAAGCTTACGATGTATTCAAACATGCTGCTGAAAACCAAGCCATGAAAGTGGTTTTGGAAGCGGATTGATTTGAAAATCGCTTAATATGCCGTTAATTAAAGGCCGTCTGAACATTCAGACGGCCTTTTTGTATGGTTTTATTTTCTTCTTCAACCAAACGCCGCTTTCGATATGGTGGGTAAATGGGAATTGGTCGAACAGGGCGGCGCGTTCGATGGTATGGGTTTGACAGAGCGTGTCGAGGTTGGCGCGCAGGGTCTCAGGGTTGCAGGAAATATAGAGGACGTTGTCGAATCGGGCAACCAATTTGAGCGTCTCATCATCAACACCGGCGCGTGGAGGATCAACGAAAAATAGTTGAAAAATCATAGTTTTTTTCAAGTCGATGCCTTGTTCTTGCAGGCGGCGGAATTCACGGTTTTGCGTGTAGGCCTCAGTAAATTCTTCCGCAGACAGGCGGGCGATTTTGAGATTGGTAATTTGGTTGGCTTCAATATTCCATTGGGCGGCATTGACGGAAGTTTTGGAAACTTCGGTCGCCAACACTTGATTGAAATGTTGCGAAAGCGGCAGGGTGAAATTGCCGTTGCCGCAGTACAGCTCAAGCATGTCTTTACCTAAGTTTTGCGCAGCATCACACGCCCACGTCAGCATTTTTTGGCACACTTGGGCATTGGGTTGTGTAAAGCTGCCCTCGATTTGACGATAGCGGAAGGTCTTGCCGTTGACTTCCAACGCTTCGGTCACAAAATCTTGGCTCAATACGATTTTTTGTCCGCGGCTGCGGCCGATGATGTGGATGCCCAAATTGTGCGCCAGCTCTTGCGCGGCTTGTTGCCATGCTTCGTTCAGCTTCTTGTGGTAAATCATGGTAACCAGCATTTCGCCGCTTAAAGTGGACAAATTCGACGGCGTACCAGCGGTTTTTCAGCTCGGGATGATTGGACGCGGCTTCAATCAATTTCGGCATCAAGGTATTGATGGATTCGGACGCAGCAGGAAATTGGTCGCAACGAATCAGGCTTGCCCCGCTTGCCTTTTGCCCGCGCTCAAACATGGCGTAAAACATTTTGCCGCCTTCATGCCAGATGCGGAACTCGGCACGCATTCTGTAATGCTGTTCCGGAGATTCAAAGACTTCGATTTCAGGGAAATCCAGTCCTTGGAAAAGTTGCTGAAGATATTGCTTTTTGTCGGCTAGTTGTTGCTGGTAGGCAGTCATTGGGGCAGTCTTTCAGAAAATAATGGCGAATTATAATATAGTTGGCGCAAAGATACGAAAGGCCGTCTGAAACATCGGTTTCAGACGGCCTTTGATTTCAAAGCATCAGCTTGTCAATCAGCCTTGCATTTGTTTGGCTTGAACGGCAGTCAGGGCAATGGTGAAGACGATGTCTTCAATCAATGCGCCGCGGGACAAGTCGTTAACCGGTTTTCGCAAACCTTGCAACAACGGGCCTACGCTCAGGACGTTGGCACTGCGTTGTACGGCTTTGTAAGTACAGTTGCCGGTGTTGAGGTCTGGGAAAACCAAAACGGTTGCTTGACCGGCAACAGCGCTGCCCGGAGCTTTGGATTGACCGATAGATGGAACGGTAGCCGCATCGTATTGCAGCGGGCCTTCGATGGCCAAATCAGGGCGTTTTTCTTTCGCCAGTTTGGTGGCTTCGATCACTGCATCGACATCAGGGCCGCTGCCTGAGTTGATGGTAGAGTAGGAAATCATGGCCACTTTGGGATCGATACCGAAGGCTTTGGCGCTGTCGGCAGATTGGATGGCGATGTCGGCCAGTTGTTCCGGAGTTGGGTTCGGATTAACCGCGCAGTCGGCAAATGCCAAAACTTGGTTAGGCAGCAACATGAAGAATACGCTGGATACGAGGCTTGCACCCGGAGCGGTTTTAATCAGTTGCAGGGCAGGGCGGATGGTGTTGGCAGTAGTGTGGACTGCACCGGAAACCAAACCGTCTACGTCGTTTTGAGCCATCATCATGGTGCCGAGTACGACGGTGTCTTGCAGCTGTTTGCGTGCATCTTCAGGAGTCAGGCCTTTGGATTTGCGCAATTCGCACATTGGCTCGACGTATTGCTCAACCAAAGAAGCAGGATCGATGATTTCCAAAGAATCAGGCAGGGTAGATGCCGCGTTCTTTAGCAACGGCCTCAACTTCTTCGCGGGTCGCCAACAGTACGCAACGGGCGATGCCTTTTTCGTGACAGATGGCGGCAGCGGCGACGGTGCGCGGTTCTGCGCCTTCAGGCAGGACGATACGCATATCGGCTTTGCGGGCGAAAATCGATCAGGTTGTAACGGAATTGGGCTGGAGACAGGCGTTTGGCTTCGCGTTTGGCCAAAGCGGATACGTCTTGCAGTTTGTCGCTGGAGCCGAAGAAAGTCAGGCCGGTTTGCTCGGCAACTTGTGCGCCTAAAGCAGCGGCTGCGCCGTCAATGATGAAAACCTTCCAATAAGCCTGGGGAGTTGGTGTAGAGCTGTTTGGCGAGGTTTAATTGTTGGGCGAGGGCGGCTGCGTCGGTGTTGTCGGATTTCAGCGCCAATACAACGCCTGCGTCCAAAGACAACGCCAATTCGACGTTTTTGCCTGCCAAGAACAATTTGTCTGCATCAGGAGTGATGCCTTCGATAACGAGGTTATCTGCGTTCAATGCTGCAACTTTACCGACAAGTGCGTCAAACCAGTCGTCGCTCTTGCCTTGAGCCAACAGGGCTTCTGTAGTGGAGTCAACGGCTTGGAAAACTTGCGCATTCAATGCCGCTGCAAATGCTTTTGCCGCTGCATCGGCGCTCAGGCCGGTAGATACCGGTGCGATCAGGATTTTTGCCATTTTGTGTCCTCTCTTTCGTTAATTGTAGAAGGGTGTTGCTGTGGGCGCAGCTGGTGCTGCATTTTATCACTTTGGGATAACATATACACGGTCATATTGACATATGTCATCAGGCCGTCTGAAAAGTATAAACGCAATGGACCAAATCCATCAATCCCCCATTGCCGCCAAAAGCTCGGCTTGATGCTCGGCAATCAGGGCATCATGATTTTCTCTAAAAGTGTCAGTTTATATATTTACTCAAAATAAATATTTTTTTAATTTTTTAAAAAGATAGCACTATTTTTAAATATACTGTTCATAGGAGAAATTCTGGTATTCAGGTAATTTAGAAATAGAGCTCAGTGATTGAAGGTTAAGTCATAATTTTTGGAAATATTAGAATATCAGTAAAATAGAAATGAGTAAGAGAAAGTTTGATTTATTCATTGGGTAAGGCCATCTGAAATTTTTGTTTCAGATGGCCTTACTCTAGAAGGTTAGTTTTCAGGCATACTACCCCATTGATTATCCCCATTGAAGGATGGTTGGCACATCAAAACAATTAGCCAGATTGGGCCAATAATAGGAATAAGTGTAATGAGAAACCACCAACCTGATTTTCCTATATCATGGAGACGGCGAATAACGACAGATAAAGATGGAATAATTACAGCTAGAGCAAATAGGTAATATAGGAGGAAGAAAATATCTCCAAGACTTTTGCTAATTCCAGACATTATTATTGCGACAATAAAAATGGAAAAATCTGCAATTATTCTAAAGAGTGTATATCCCCAAAATTCTCGTTTGGATGCTCTCCCTGAAAATTGTGCATAACGTTTAGATAGCGTTTCCAAAAATAAGGCAAACAGTGATAATTGTCCATTTTCATTTCTGGATTGCGCCACAGTATTGAATGCATTTACGACATTATTAGATGAACTGCTATTTAGTGCCTTGTAAATACCAATAGCTTGACCATCTCCATTAATATCAAAATCAACATTCATGCCTCGAGTAGGAATGTTTTGTTCTTTCCATTCTTCGCTTTTAAATGGATAACGCTTACCATCCTCCCCGTTGATCAGACCACCACCGTTTTGAATTGAAAAGTCTAAAATTTGTCCCTTCATTTGTATCACTCCTAATATTTAATTAATTTCTAAGTAGAAACTACTTTTATCTTTATTCTGCCATTTGATTGAGTAAGTGATGTTTTCACTTCCTTTTGTTGTGGTCAATTTGGCAGAACATACTCTTATTCCGGCATCATGATTAACGGCAGTTTCTTCCACATCATCCAATGAAACAAATTGACCTAAAAGAAATGAGCGTTGGTTAATGATTTTTTTAACCAAATCTTCTGCATCACTTGAACCGCATGAAGGTAAGCCCCCCATACAACCAGTTAATAACATCACTGGTAAAATCCCAGCAAAGAGATAGTGTTTAATTTTCATTTGGTCACCTCAAGATTTAAAGTTTCATAAAAATAGAAAAGTACAGTAAAACTGTATGAAGTATTGCATTTAAGTATTTTTATGTCAAGAAGTACAGCAATACAATTTTAATTGAATCTATTTCTCTCTAATATCTTTTGCATGAATATAAGTCGTGCAATTAGATTTTTGAGAAAACAAAAAGGTTGGACACAGCAGCAACTTGCTGATTTTGCAAATACTTCGAAAAGTAATATCTCCAATCTTGAGAATGGTAATCAAGGATACAGTGAGGCTATCTTAAAATATCTTGCTGATGCATTGGGATGCCGTGTTTCGTCTATTTTTCTGCTAGCAGAATACTTGGAAAGACAGCAAAACAATACATTAAAGGATTTAGAAGAAATGCCGGTCGAACTGATTTTTTTACAACTTCCTGAACCTTTACAACAGTCTTTTAAATTATTGATGATCCAGACCTTGGAGCAAATCTCAAAATAAATACTGTTTTATAGGTTTTTTTGTTTTTAAATAAAAGCCGTCTGAAATTTACATTTCAGACGGCTTTTATATTGGTAATGATGATCAGAGTGAGGCAAATATCAATCCCCCATTGCTGCCAAAAGCTCGGCTTGATGCTCGGCAATCAGGGCATTGGTGATTTCTTCTAAATCGCCGTCCATCACAAAATCCAGTTTGTGCAGGGTAAGGTTGATGCGATGGTCGGTCACGCGGCCTTGTGGGTAGTTGTAGGTGCGGATGCGCTCGCTGCGGTCGCCGCTGCCGATTAGGGATTTGCGTTCGGCGGCTTCTTTGGCTTGGGCTTCGCGTTTTTGTGCGTCATTTAAGCGGGCGGCGAGGACTTTCATCGCCTGCGCTTTGTTGGCGTGTTGGCTGCGGCCGTCTTGGCATTCGACCACCATGCCTGTCGGCAAGTGGGTAATGCGGACGGCGGAGTCGGTTTTGTTGATGTGCTGACCGCCTGCGCCGGATGCGCGGAAGGTATCGATGCGCAGATCTGCGGGGTTCAACTCGATGTCTTCGAGTTCGTCCGCTTCGGGCATGACGGCAACGGTACAGGCCGAAGTGTGGATACGGCCTTGGCTTTCGGTGGCGGGGACGCGTTGTACGCGGTGGCCGCCGGATTCAAATTTCAGACGGCTGTACGCGCCCAAGCCGATAATGCGGGCGATGACTTCTTTATAGCCGCCCAATTCGCTTTCGTTGGCGGAAACGATTTCAACCTGCCAGCGGTTGCGCTCGGCGTAGCGGCTGTACATGCGCAACAAATCGCCAGCAAACAGCGCGGCTTCGTCGCCACCGGTACCGGCGCGTACTTCGATAAAGATGTTTTTATCGTCGTCGGCATCTTTGGGCAGCAGCAGTTTTTTTGCAGCTCGGTATCGAGTTCGTCGATTTTTGGCTTTTGCAGCTTCGATTTCTTCGGCGGCAAAGTCTTTCATTTCAGGGTCGGACAGCATTTCTTCGGCATCTGCCAAGTCGCTTTGCGCCAGCTGATAGTTTTGGAAAGACTTCGACGACGGGGGTCAGTTCGGCGTGTTCGCGTGTGAGTTTGCGGTAGTTGTCCATGTCGGACGTGGCTTCAGGCTGACCGAGCAAGTGCGTGACTTCTTCCAGTCGGTCGCTGAGTTGTTGTAGTTTTTTTCTAAGATAGACGGCTTCATAAATTTTTCCCAAAATACGGATGCCGTCGAGTGGTCTGCAACGGCGAAATAAGGAGTCATTATAATGGGTTTGAATGAAAATTCAAAAAGATATGATGGATTGGAAAGGCCGTCTGAAACCTGTTTTTGAGTTTCAGACGGCCTTTTTATATGGGCTTATTTAGGCGCAGCCAAGATGCCTGTTTGGTTCAGCAGGAACAAAACGGTAAAAGGCCGGTCAAATAAATCAAACCGATAATGGCGAGGAAGTTCATGCCCATGGTCAGTTTGTGGCGTTTGTCGCCTTTGACGAGGCGGTAGTTCAACCAAGCGAACACAGGGGCGGCAACGAAAGGCGGTAATCATGGCGAATTTGAGCAGCTCTGCCATCGCGCTGTTGAACCAGAAAATCACGGCCAAGCCTGAGCCTGCAACCCAGACGTTCCAGGCAAACAATTCGGCATTTGCCGGTTTTGTCTTTGCCGCGCAGCAGGCGTACCGGTTCGGCAATCGCGCGTGCGTAGCCGTCCACTACGGTAATGGTGGTGCCGTACATGCAGGCGAAGGCGATAAATGCCACCAGCGGACGCGACCATTCGCCGATGGTCACGGCATACATATTAATCAGCTGGCCGACATATTTGCCACCGGCCATCTGTACGGCTTCGCCGTTGCCGTATTGAACATAGGCACCCAAGGCCAAGAAGACGACGGCCAACACTGCGCTGGTGATGTAGCCGACGTTGAAGTCGAAAATGCCGTCACGGTAGCTGGAAGGGTTGATGCGTTGTTTTTCCGTTACCCACAAAGAGTTGATGGCGGAAATTTCAATCGGCGCAGGCATCCAGCCCATCAGTGCGATTAAGAAACCCAAGCCGGCCAGCGTCCATGGGGTGGGCTCGATAAAATCGGGTTTCATCTGCATACCGCGGGACATGGCCACGGCTGCCGCGGCGACGGTGGCAATGGTCAGGCTGACGATGATGATTTTGGAAACGTTGTCCAAAGCTTTATAGCGGCCGCTTGCCAAAATCAGCAGGCAGGAAGCCATGATCAGGGCGGACACTATACCGGTATCGAGAGTCAGTGATGGGATTGCCATTTTGACGATGGCGGCGGTAACGATGGCGACCGCGCCGGCATTAATCGTTGCCGATGCAATACACAAAATCAAAAATACCCACAAATAAACGCGGCTTTTTTCGGCATAGCCTTCAATCAGGCTTTTGCCCGTATCCAATGTGTAATGTGCGCTGAAGCGGAAAAACGGGTATTTGAACAGGTTGGTCAGAATAATGATCAGCGCAAGCTGCCAGCCGTAAAGCGCACCTGCCTGCGTGGAGGCAATCAGGTGTGAGCCGCCGACCGCTGCTGAAGCCATCATGATGCCCGGGCCGAGGGCATTAATTTTGCTCTGCCAAGTAGAGGAGTGTGTATGTTGTTCTGCCATAAGTATTTTCCGCCTGTTTCAGACGGCCTTATTATCAAAAAAAAGCATATTTTAACGTAAATAAAAAGTTTGCCCAATAATATGGGTAATACTTTTTATCAATCAAAGGAAAAATACGGTTTTAAAAAGCTGAAATGATGCAATGAACGATATTTTGTGCCAAAAACATTTTTTCAGACGGCCTTGTATCGCTTTTTATTCATGAATATAGGGTAGGGAGGGCAGAATGTGTCAGTTTGGAAACGAAATGGCAGGGCAAGGCTTTTTGATGCCTTGAGGTCGGCATATTAAGGGGAAGTATGGAGCAGGGAATCCACGTTTTGCTCGGTGATTTCAGACAGTTTTGCCAGCGGTATACCGCGTAGTTCTGCGGCAATTTCGGCGATACGGCGGATGTTGGCCGGTATATTGGTTTCATGGCTGAGCATAAAAGGACTGTCGGTTTCGAGAACGAAATCCGTGTCGTTTAAAGCTTGTAAGGCGGCACGGACTTTTTTGGCATTCGGGTTGAGCAACAGCGAGCCTATGCCGATTTTGAAGCCGAGTTTCACCAAAATCCGCGCTTCTTCTACGCTGCCGGAGAAGGCGTGAACGATACCCGCCTCGTGTGAAACCGGCGGTTTTGACGGCGGCGGCAATGGCGGCGGTGGCTTTCAGATTATGGATGATGACGCGGCGGTTGAGGTTTTGGGCGAGGATGAGTTGGCGGATAAAGACGTCGGTTTGCGTGTCGCGTTGCGCTTGGGTTTGCTCTTTGCCATAAAAATCCAAGCCGATTTCGCCAACCCATGCTTGCGGATGCAGGATTAATTCTTCCTCTAATTCTTGAAATGCTGCTTTCGTTGATGCCGTCTGAAAACCACGGATGAATGCCCAAAGCGATATGGATGTTTTCAGACGGCCTTTCCAACTGCGCAACTGCCTGCCAATCTTTAGGAGATGTAGCCGGTACGATAAAACGCGCTACGCCGACGGCTTGCGCTTCGGCAAGCACGGCAGGCAGCGTGTCGGCAAGTTTGGGATCGGCAAGATGGCAGTGGGTGTCGGTAAAAGTCATATTTAAATGGCGGTTTACAGCAGATTTAATTGTCGCAATTCTTGTTGCACCTTATCCGCATCCCAGTCATGGGATACGGCAAGGGTCATCAGCGCACTGGCGGTTTCGAGGTTGCATTTGCCGCCATTGATGATACCTGCCTGACGTAAAGCATCGCCTTGGGCATAGACGGCGGCGGCGCAACCTTGCGGCACTTGGCTGATGTTGAGCAGCAACTTGCCTTGTTGCGTAAAGGCTTGAACGGCTCGGACAAACGCATCGTTGCTCGGCGCATTGCCGTGGCCGTAGCTTTGCAGAAATCAGGGCTTGGGCGGAAAGGTGGGGCAGGCCGTCTGAAAGTTCTTGCGCGGCATAACCGGGAATCAGCGTGCGGACGGAAACTTTGGCTTCAGGATTTGGGAAGACGCGGTTTGAGGCCGTCTGAATGTTGGGTCGGGGCGGTACGGATATTGTGCCAACCTTTGTTTTCCTCCCATTCGGCGAGTGCGCCAAAATGCAGGTTGTCAAAACCTGCGGCGGTTTCGGTGCTGACCTTTGCTGCTGCCGACGGCTGGGGAAGAGCTTTGCCGTCAAAGGCAATCGCCACTTGTTTGAGTTTGAGCGAGAAAGCGGAAACGGCGGTGGCAAGGTTGCGCGGCGCATCGCTGTTGGCGGCATCGTAAGGCCATTGCGAGCCGGTCAGGATAACGGGTTTGTCCAAACCTTGCAGCGAAAGGGCGAAGAGGTTGGCGGTGTATGCCATGGTATCCGTGCCGTGCAGCACCAAAATGCCGTCATAGTCAGGCAGCTTTGGCGATAATAAGCTCCAACCAGTCGCGTTGGTTTTGCAGCGTTACTGCGGAAGAATCGATGAGCGGCTGGCAAACGTGCCATTCGAAATCAAGGCCGTCTGAAAAGGGGGCAAGGGCTTTATCGACGAGAGCGGTGTCGGGACGCAGGCCGGCGCTGCTCTGGGTCATGCCGATGGTGCCGCCGGTGTAGAGGACGAAGATTTTTGTTTCATGGTGTTTCTGATGAATGATTGAGGCCGTCTGAAAGCGGGGAAGTGTTTCAGACGGCCTGGAATGGTTTATTGATTGGCTTGTTTTTTGGCTTTTGCAGCGCGTTTTTCGTGTAATTTTTCACGGAAGAAGGTATGGCGGCGGTGTTTTTTCCACCAAATCCAGCCGACAATGACTGCGCCGATGCCGAGTACGGTAAAGATACCGGATTGCAGACTGTGCATTTTTTCCATCAGCCAGTCAGTATTGCGTGCGCCGTATTCGCCCAGATAAATCCAAACCGGAACGGAAATCAGCGCGGCCAAGCCGTCCATCAGGATAAAGCGCAGGTAGGAAACCTTGCGGCTGATACCAGCGGTTACGAAAACGGCGGTACGCAGGCCGGGCAGGAAACGGGCGACGAATAAAACCCAGTTGCCGTATTTGTCGAATTTTTCCTGTACTTGGGCATAGCGTTTGGGTGTCATCACACGTGCAATCGGTTTGAATTTAAGGATTTTTTGCCCCCACACGCGTCCGGCAACAAACATAAATCCGTCACCCGCCAATACGCCGAGCATACCGACGACAACCATCCAATGCGAATTGGTATAACCCAATCCGGAAATCACGCCGCCTGTAACCAGTGTCAAATCTTCAGGAATCGGCACGCCGAAGCCGCAAATAACCAAAACGAAAAACACGGCCGCATAGCCGTATTCAACGAAAAAAGATTCTAAAAATGCAAACATGGCCGCCGTCCCACGATAGATATTGATTGATGACTGAATTAAGTTGGAATTTTACCAAAGATAAGGCCGTCTGAAAGCAATCACAAGCAGATATTGTTTAAATTTGACGGTAGTTTGCAAAAAATCTCGAAATTCGGACGTGGAAAGTTGGGATTTGAACAGATTTGGCAGGTACAATAGCCGCTGGTTTATCTTTCAAACCCGAAATGGCAGTCTGTTTTCAGACGGCCTGTTCAGGAAAATGAAATCATGAAATACAGAGATTTGCGAGAATTTATCGCCGGATTGGAAGCTGATAGCAAACTCAAGCGTATTCAGCATCCGGTGTCGCCGCATTTGGAAATGACCGAAATCGCCGACCGCGTGCTACGTGCCGAAGGGCCTGCGTTATTGTTTGAAAACCCGATTAAGCCTGATGGTACGCGTTATGATTATCCTGTCTTGGCGAATCTGTTCGGCACACCTGAACGCGTGGCGCTGGGCATGGGTGCGGAGAGTGTGTCCAAGCTGCGTGAAATCGGGCAGACGCTGGCGTATCTGAAAGAACCCGAACCGCCCAAAGGCATCAAAGACGCATTTTCCAAACTGCCGCTGCTGAAAGACATTTGGAGTATGGCGCCGAACGTGGTGAAGAACGCGCCGTGTCAGGAAATCGTGTGGGAAGGTGAAGACGTTGATTTGTATAAACTTCCGATTCAGCATTGCTGGCCGGAAGACGTTGCGCCGCTGGTAACGTGGGGCTTGACCGTCACGCGCGGCCCGTACAAAAAACGCCAAAATCTCGGCATTTACCGCCAACAATTAATCGGCAAAAACAAGCTGATTATGCGCTGGCTGTCGCATCGCGGCGGCGCGTTGGATTATCAGGAATTCCGCAAACTCAATCCCGATACGCCGTATCCCGTCGCCGTCGTGCTCGGTTGCGACCCCGCCACCATTTTGGGCGCGGTAACGCCTGTTCCCGATACTTTGAGCGAATACCAGTTTGCCGGATTGCTGCGCGGTTCGCGGACGGAGCTGGTGAAATGTATCGGCAACGATTTGCAAGTGCCTGCCCGTGCCGAAATCGTGTTGGAAGGCGTGATTCATCCGAAACGAAACCGCGTTGGAAGGCCCATACGGCGACCATACCGGCTATTACAACGAGCAGGATCATTTCCCCGTGTTTACGGTCGAGCGCATCACCATGCGTGAAAACCCGATTTACCATTCCACCTACACGGGCAAACCGCCCGATGAACCCTGCCGTTTTGGGCGTGGCGTTGAACGAAGTGTTCGTACCGCTTTTGCAAAAGCAGTTCCCCGAAATCACCGATTTCTACCTGCCGCCCGAAGGCTGCTCCTACCGCATGGCGGTGGTCAGCATGAAAAAACAGTACGCCGGACACGCCAAGCGCGTGATGATGGGCTGCTGGTCGTTCCTGCGCCAGTTTATGTACACCAAATTCATCATCGTGGTCGATGACGATGTGAACGTGCGCGACTGGAAAGAAGTCATCTGGGCGGTCACCACGCGCATGGACCCTGTACGCGACACTGTTTTGATGGAAAACACACCCATCGACTACCTCGACTTCGCCAGCCCCGTCAGCGGACTCGGCGGCAAAATGGGTTTGGATGCGACCAACAAAGTGGCCGGGCGAAACCGACCGCGAATGGGGGCGTGTGATCAAAAAAGACCCTGCCGTTACGGCCAAAATCGATGAGATTTGGGAGAGTTTGGGTTTGTAGATGTCGGATTTATTGGAATTTCTACTTCAAATATTGATGGAAATAATTGGGTCTATGTTTGAGGGTACGGTAGAAATATTGAGGCTCGATTGGAGAAAAAGAAAACTCTCCAAAAACAGGCTTGATAATGTTGGCGATATGGTTTGCCATCATTGTTGCACTGATTGTGTATATGGTCATTCCTCAGTAAACATCTTTATTCTGACAATGTATCTGTTAAAAGGCCGTCTGAAACTTTTTGGGTTTCAGACGGCCTTTGATTTGAAAACCTAGCGCGGTTTGAGCCACTTCCATTGTTCTTGTATGGTTTCTTGCAGGGCTTTTTGTTTTTCTGCAGGCGTGTTCATGCCATTGGTCAAACGGCTGTAATCGAAGGGTAATGGAAGGGTTTTGTACGGTTCCGCCGATTTTTAGGGGAATCGGTTTGTTTTTAGGTTGCAGCACGTTGCTGATAAGCAGATTTTCCGATAGCTTTTGGGTATTCAAATCGGTATAGCCGCTGCTGACAACGTGCAGGCTGTCGGAAAACAGTTCGGTGTTGATATGATGGCTGATGCCTTTCTCGATTTCGCTATTGAGGGATGAAATGATGGAAAGGGGTTTTGAGGTTGCTGTTGTCGATTTTTTCCGAAGAGATGCCGTTTTTTAGAATGCTGTCCATATCAATGCCGTGCCATGCACCGTTGGTGATATCGAGGAGCAGGCTGCCGTTTAGGGCTTGTATCATTTGGGCACGGTCGTTGCCGGTGGTTTTAATGTCGATAACGGCGTCGCCGCTGCCGCTGAAGCTGTGGAAACCGAACAGGTCTTGCAGCAGCGGCTGAATTTGTATGCCTTTTGCGTTTTGCTGAAGGTGGTAGGAAGCAGGTTGGGTCGCCGCAATACTCAGGCCGCCCTCGGTTTTGCCGCCATAAAGCCCGGCTTTGAAACGGTGCAGGGCGATATGTTCTTTATCGGCGGTGAGCAGGGATTCGATGTTTTCTAATTGCAGGCCGGCAGTTTGAATGCTGCCGATTTGGAGGTTGGCCTCAATGTCGGGCAACCAGGATTTGGCCAGCAGGGAAGGAAGATTCAGTGATGGCTGGGTTTTCAGATCTTCCAAGTAAGGGGTCAGATTGAGTTTTTGTAAGGCGATACCGGCGTCAAGGTGCGGACGCGGTTGGGCATCGCGTTGGTATTTAAAGGCCAAGGCAAGGGCTTGTCTGTCAAATGCGCCTTTCAGACGGCCTTCCCATGTATTGAGGCTGAAATTGGCCTGTCCTTCAAGGGTGCTGATAAATCGGGGGCGTGGAAGGCGGTTGATGGTGTCTTGCAGGGTGCTGAGGTGCAGTTTGGGCGCATCGATGCCTTTGCCTTTTTGCCAAACCAACGGGCTGGAAAAGGTAAAGTTGGTTTGGAGGCGGTCGTTTTTATGGCTGCCTTTGAGTTCAAAATTGGCGGCGGTCAAGACGGTTGGATAGAGGTTGGCTTTGTCCAGTTTGAATGAACCGTCCCATTGGTTGTTTTCACTGCCGGCGGTCAATGCACCGTTGAGTGTGTTGAGGTGCAAATAACCGTTTTTGAATTGCAAGAGGGGCGAACGTGCGTTGATATGCAAGTTTTGATAGTCGCTTTCGGCTTGCAGATTGAAGTCGCGGAAAAGGGCGGTTTGGTTTTGCCAATTAAGGCTGCCTGCGATTTGGGCATCCAGCTTGTTTTTGAGTAATACGGTTTGCAGGTTTAATTTGAGGGCGGGAACGCTCCAGCCGGCATCATCTTGTATAAGATGGCCGACGCCTTGCCAACTGATGGGGCTGCCTATGTTTTGCAGTGTACCGCTGATATCGAATGGACGGCCGTCTGAATCGGCTCTGCGCAGGGAAAACTGCAGATCGTTTAAGGCAATATCTTGTTCTTTATTGTGATAGCGGATGCTGCCGCTATTGATGATGACGCGGTTGAGCTGGAAGCTTTCTTTTGATGTATGGTTTTGTTGCAGGCAGGCAGGCAGGTGGTTTTTGGGGCCCAGCGTCAGAGAAGGATTGGAAAGAATCCATTTTTCAAGAACGGGGGCGTCTGACCATAGGCTGCTCCAGCCAAAGCCCATTTTGGACTCGGCAATGTTCAGCGTCGGCGTGTCTGGTTCGGAAGATGAAAGGCTGAGGTCTTTTAAAATAAGCGTAGGGCGTGGCAGCCATTTTCTGCTGATATTGGCATTGTATTTGACTTGGCAGCCATGGGCGGAAAAGTTTTTCTGTATGAATACGTCGATGTTTTCTGTATTGAATATGCGGAACATTAAGGCACTCAATACCGCCGCGAGGCATAAAAGCACGGCAATGCTGAAAACCAGGGTTTTCAGCCAAAATTTTCCTGAGTGCAACATGGAATGAACAGACAATTCAGATTCTCGCTTTGATGGGAGCTTTAAGGAGTGATTGGAAGTTTAAGCCTTGCTGCTTAAGCGTGTGGAAGTATAACACAGAGCGTGGGCCTGTGTTTCAGACGGCATCGGGTATATGAATAAAAACACCGCCCGAAGGCGGTGTTGATTTTAAGCATAAATTATTTACGCAGACCCAGGCGGGTAATCAGTGTACGGTAAGTATCAGGCTGAGTACGACGCAGGTAAGACAACAGGCGACGACGTTGGCTAACCATTTTCAACAGGCCGCGACGGCTGTGGTGGTCTTTAGGGTTGGCTTTGAAGTGAGGAGTCAGGTCGTTGATGCGGAAAGTCAACAGAGCGACTTGTACTTCAGAAGAGCCGGTATCGCCTTCTTTGCGTTGGAAATCTTTAACAATTTGTGCTTTTTGTTCTACGGTCAATGCCATGATGGATAACTCCGAAAATAAAAGAACCTTTTCAGGTTCGGACAAGTTTGCCAAGCCGAACGACCTAAGCAAACTCCTAAGTGCCTTTTTATAAAGACGGGCGGATTATGCCACAATTTGTCTTTGTGCGCCATATCTTTTCAGACGGCCAAAAAAGCGGCGATACCTTTTCAGTACCGCCAAAGCTGCTTTGGTGATAAAAAAACTAAACTTTATTTGCTCGCGCAGCGGAAGCCCAAGTTATTTAAAACATATTTGGACTGCAGGCTGGTGCGGATGCCGTAGCGTAAGAATGCCGCATAGTTGGACGGATCGCTTGAACCCACGGATGCGCCGCTACAGAACATTTGTGTGTTGGACGAGCCGGCAGAGAGTTGACTGCTGTTGAAGTCTTCAGTCCATTCCCAAATCAGGCCGTGCATATCATATACGCCCCAGTAGTTGGGTTTGTTTTTACCGATGTCGTGCAGACCGTTGCGGCCGCCGTCTGCATACCAATCCAAGATGGTGCGGTTGTAGCCAGGCTCAGAAGAGCCGTCTTTTTGAGTGGCAGAAGCCAAGCCTGCAAATTCCCACTCGTCAATAGTCGGCAGGCGTTTGCCTTTGGAAACGCAGTAGGCATTCGCGGCGAACCATGAAACATTGGTTACCGGATGTTTGAGTTCGCTGGCTTTAGGCGCAAAACTGTTGCTGCCGTTTTTTACCCAATGTTTCAGGTAAGCTTTTTCAGCGTGTTTGGAACTGATTTTGCCTTTTTGCCATTGCGGATGTGTTTTTACAAATTCGGCAAATTCGGCATTGGTTACCGGATATTTGTCAAGCTGGAAGGGTTTAACTTTAATAAGGGAAGTTTCTTTTTTGAGATAGAGGGGACGATAGCTGCCTCCTTCGATTTTTACCATTTCGGCAGCAAATGTATTGCCGCAGATTAAGGCACTGCCTAAGAGGAGGAGTCGTATGAGTTTCATGGTACGCCCTTATTATCGATTGAAACAGAAAATTTATTTTTCAGATAGCCTAATCATAACAAGGCCGTCTGAAAAATCAATCTGTCTGATTGAACAGGAGGATTAATCGTGATGGAAGCCACTGCGGCTCTAAAGAGTAGGGCAGCAGTGGCTTGGCGTATTAAACCGAGAGATTATTTAGCGGCTTCAGAAGCAGCAGACGCAGCTGCTGGAGCAGAAGCGGCAGCACCGGCAGGTTGGTAAACGGTGTCGCTCAGTTTTTTGGTCATGATTTCAGGGTTTTCATCACCTTCAACTTTCAATTGACCCAAAGCACCTTTGTTGAACGCACGGAAGATAGAGTGGTCAACCAAAGTATAGCTGCCCGGGATGTCGGCTTTAAATTCGATAATCGCTGCACCACCGGCAGGAATCAGGGTACTTTGTACGTTTTCGTTGATCAGTTTGCCAGCTTCTACGTAAACTTTGTCGAAGATCTCACCGATAACGTGGAAGGAAGATACCAAGTTAGGACCACCGTTACCCACGTACATACGAACGGTTTCGCCTGCTTTGGCCTTCAGAGCGTTGTCGCCGGCGATAGAGCCTACGTGACCGTTGAATACAACGTATTCAGGTTGTTCAGCAATCGCTTTATCCATATCGAAAGGTTGCAGGCCTTGAGCACCTTTTTTACCTTTAGTATAGAAGTCACCTTGTACGATGTAGAACTCTTTGTCCACTTTAGGCAGACCTTCTTTAGGTTCAACCAAGATCAAACCGTACATACCGTTGGCGATGTGCATACCTACAGGAGCAACGGCACAGTGGTAGATGTACAAACCAGCTTGCAGTGCTTTGAAGCTGAAGGTAGAAGTGTGGCCAGGAGCAGTAAAGGTAGCTTCTGCACCACCGCCTTGACCGGTTGCAGCGTGGAAGTCAACGTTATGAGGAACGGTAGAAGAAGGATTGTTAGAGAATTCAACTTCAACAGTATCGCCTTCGCGTACACGGATCATTTGACCTGGAACGTCGCCGTTGAATGTCCAGTAGTGGTACTCAACACCGTCTTCCATGGTCATGGTTTTTTCAACGGTTTCCATTTTAACGCGTACTTTAGCCGGATGATCGCGATCAGTTGGAGGTGGAACTTCCGGAGCGTGAGTCACGATAGCATCGATTACAGGCAGTTCTGAAGAAGGAGTCTCGGCAGCAGCTTGTGAGTCGGAAGCAGCAGGAGCTTCAGCAGAAGCGGTAGCAGCTGGAGTTTCAGCAGGTTTAGCAGCTTGCTCGCCGCATGCGGCCAATGCAAATACAGAAGCGATAAGTGCGGCTAAGGTTTGGCGTTTCATGTTTAAAGTTTCCTTATAGTAAGAAAATTAAGATCCTGATAGGATGGTTTGAAATTTTGTATGATTATGTAGGCGCTTGTTTGGTCATATTTTGATGTAAATCAAATTGTTCAGGGAATATGAATCTTTTAATCCCTAAATACTCCTTTAGAAGTATAAAAAAATACATCGAAAAGTTTATTTTTGTGTGAAAATGTTAGCGAAAACTTAACACAAAATACGATAAAGGAGGGTTTGTACAGGAAAATGGGAATCAATATCATATAAGTTAATGGTTTTAAAGGAATATTATTGACAAAATATTTCTTTACTTATTAAAACCGTGATACAATCTTTAACATTCATATTTGATGAATTAATACCACCCAACCACTTTTTACCAAAATTAAGGAGTACTCAAAATGGGACAGTACAAGAAGCTTTGGTACTTGCTGTTTGCCGTACTGGCAGTATGCTTTACCATTCTTGGTTATATGGGTAGCGAAGTCTATAAAAAGGCTCCGCCATACCCTGAACAAGTCGTTTCTGCATCCGGCAAAGTCCTGATGACCAAAGACGATATTTGGCAGGTCAATCTGCATGGCAAACTACCGGCGGTATGGAAGTCGGCTCTGTATTGGGTCACGGTGCATACCAAGCTCCGGACTGGACTGCCGACTGGCTGCATCGCGAGCTGGTTGCATGGTTGGATCTGACTGCGCAAGAAACTTACGGCAAAAAATTTGACGAAGTTTCTCCTGAGGAACAAGCTGTTCTGAAAACCCGTTTGGCTAACGAATACCGCAACCAAAGCCGTATTAAGGAAGACGGTTCTGTCGTTATCAGCGATACCCGCGTGAAAGCGATCGAAAGTATTCTGCCTTACTATCACGGCGTGTACAGCGACGATCCTAAGTTCCAAACCACTCGCGAACACTTTGCAATGAAAAACAACACATTGCCAAGTCAAGAAGCGCGTGAAAAACTGTTCAACTTCTTCTTCTGGACTTCTTGGTCTGCTTCGACCAACCGTCCTAACGAGAACTTCACTTACACCAACAACTGGCCGCACGAGCCTTTGATCAACAACGTACCGACTACTGAAAACTACATGTGGTCTTTCACCAGCGTGGTATTGTTGCTGATGGGTATCGGCTTGCTGATGTGGGGTTACTCTTTCTTGACCAAACATGAAGAGGTTGAAGTACCTACTGAAGATCCTATCTCTAAAGTACAACTGACTCCTTCTCAAAAAGCGTTGGGCAAATATGTATTCCTGACTGTTGCGCTGTTTGTCGTACAAGTACTGTTGGGTGGTTTGACCGCTCACTATACTGTCGAAGGTCAAGGCTTCTACGGTATCGATACCGCACTGGGCTTTGAAATGGCCGACTGGTTCCCATATGCGCTGACCCGTACTTGGCACATCCAATCCGCTATTTTCTGGATTGCAACCGGCTTCCTGACAGCAGGTCTGTTCTTGGCTCCGATTGTGAACGGCGGTAAAGATCCTAAATTCCAACGTGCCGGTGTGAACTTCCTGTACATCGCCCTGTTCATCGTAGTCGGCGGTTCTTACGCAGGTAACTTCTTTGCTTTGACTCACATCATTCCGCCTGAGCTGAACTTCTGGTTCGGTCACCAAGGTTACGAATACTTGGATTTGGGTCGCTTCTGGCAACTTCTGCTGATGGTCGGCTTGCTGTTGTGGCTGTTCCTGATGTTGCGTTGCACCGTCTCTGCCTTTAAAGAAAAAGGTACAGATAAAAACCTGTTGGCTATCTTCGTAGCTTCTATGGTCGGTGTGGGTGTGTTCTACGCTCCTGGCCTGTTCTACGGTGAGAAATCTCCAATCGCTGTGATGGAATACTGGCGTTGGTGGGTGGTTCACCTGTGGGTAGAAGGCTTCTTCGAAGTGTTCGCTACTGCCGCCTTCGCATTCATCTTCTACAATATGGGCTTTGTCCGCCGTAGTACCGCTACTGCTTCTACTCTGGCGGCTGCCGCCATCTTCATGTTGGGCGGTATCCCAGGTACATTGCACCACTTGTACTTCTCCGGCTCTACCTCTGCTTCTATGGCAATCGGTGCATGTTTCTCCGCTTTGGAAGTTGTGCCTTTGGTTCTGCTGGGTCGTGAAGCTTACGAACACTGGTCTTACCAACATCTGTCCGACTGGGCAAAACGTCTGCGTTGGCCTCTGATGTGCTTCGTAGCAGTTGCCTTTTGGAACATGATCGGTGCCGGTGTATTCGGCTTCCTGATTAACCCGCCGATTTCCCTGTTCTACATCCAAGGTCTGAACACTACTGCAGTTCACGCTCACGCGGCTCTGTTCGGTGTGTACGGCTTCTTGGCACTGGGCTTCGTATTGCTGGTTGCCCGCTACCTGAAACCAAACGCACATTTCGACGACAAACTCATGACTTGGGGCTTCTGGCTGCTGAACGGCGGTCTGGTGGGTATGATTGCCATCAGCCTGTTGCCGGTCGGCGTGATTCAAGCTTACGCTTCTATCACTCACGGTCTGTGGTATGCACGTAGCGAAGAATTCCTGCAAATGGAAATCCTGGATACCCTGCGTTGGGTTCGTACCGCTGCTGACTTGATCTTTATCGGTGGTGCTGTCTGCGTTGCTATCCAAGCTACTCAAAATCGTATTCAGCCGCGATAAATAATCTTAAGCTGAATTAAATCGAAGGCCGTCTGAAAAGTTTTCAGACGGCCTTTCTGTTATAATTTCAACATTCTTAAATTGACAAGACAAAACATTATGTTCAACCAAGCTGCTCAAGAGCTGACCACTGTTCGCGATTTATTGCGTTTCGCCGTCAGCCGTTTTAATGATGCCGGACTGTTTTTCGGACACGGAAGTGATAATGCCCATGACGAGGCAGCCTATCTGATTTTGCACACTTTGAACCTGCCTTTGGATACGTTGGAGCCTTATTTGGATGCCAAATTGTTGCAAAGTGAGAAGGAAGAAGTGTTGTCCATTATCGAACGTCGCGCAGTTGAGCATATTCCTGCCGCGTATCTGACGCATCAGGCATGGCAGGGCGAGTTTGATTTTTATGTCGATGAGCGCGTTATTGTGCCTCGTTCTTTTATTTACGAATTGCTTGGCGACGGTATCCGTTCTTGGATTGAACACGATGAGTTGGTGCATCGAGCTTTGGATTTGTGTACCGGTAGCGGCTGTTTGGCCATTCAAATGGCGCATCACTATCCCTGACGCACAAATCGATGCCGTTGATTTGAGCTTGGATGCGCTGGAAGTAGCCGCCATCAATATTGAAGATTATGGATTGGAAGACCGCATCAGCTTGGTGCATACCGATTTGTTTGAAGGTCTGGATGATACCTACGACTTGATTGTTTCCAATCCGCCTTATGTCGATGCGGAATCTGTGGAGGCGTTGCCTGATGAATACCTGCATGAGCCGGAATTGGCTTTGGGCAGTGGCGAAGATGGTTTGGACGCTACACGTCAAATCATTCTGCAAGCGGCGAAAATATTTGAATCCGAAAGGTGTATTGCTGGTCGAAATCGGTCACAACCGTGAAGTATTGGAAGCGGCTTATCCCGAATTACCGTTTACTTGGTTGGAAACCAGCGGTGGAGATGGGTTTGTATTCTTGTTGACCCGCGAGCAATTACTGGGTGAAGAATAGTTTATTTTGATATAAATAAAACAAAGGCCGTCTGAAAAAGTTTCAGACGGCCTTTGTTTTATAAAAATCTTTAATATTTTAAGAAAATACAAATGCCTATGGTATGCTGAATATGAAATCCAAGCAGGCTTTGAAACTATGGCTTATAATATTCGTCATAGTTTCTAATGTCAGTGAATTTTTATTACTGACTTTTTGTAGAACATATACTGCCAAACTCCATATTATGAATAATTATTTAAAATCAGGCCTGTTGGCTGCTGCTTTGTTCAGTATGCCCGTTGCCGCCTTTGCCCAGCAACATACCGTTTATTTCAATCAAAACGGTAAACTGACGGCGACCATGCCTTCGGTTGCTTATGTCCGCCAATACAAGATTGAGGCAGGCAAGGCGCAGGTGCAGGATTTTTACTATCCATCGATGAAAAAATATTCTGATCCTTATGAAGTACCTGCCGGTCAGATTAAGGTTTTTGTGCCGGCGTTGGATAACGGTACGCTGACCCTGTGGCATTTCAACGGTCAGAAAAAGATGGTTGGCAGCTATCGCAACGGCAAACCGCATGGCGAATGGGTTAACTGGTATCCAAACGGCAAAAAATCTGCGGTAATGCCTTATCAAAATGGCCTGAGTGAGGGCGTGGGTTCCCGCTATTACCGAAATGGTGTGAAAGAAAGCGAAATCCAATTTAAGCACGATAAAGCCAATGGTCATTGGAAACAATGGTATTCAGACGGCAGTCCCGGAAAACCGAAATGATGATGAGCAATGATAAACCGACGGAGATTATCAGTTGGGATGAAAATGGTCGCATCGTGTCTGAATTGAGTATTCGCAACGGTAAACGCAGCGGCATTATTTTGGATTGGTATGATGATGGTGCGAAGAAATCTGAGTTGGTTTATAAAGACGACCAGTTGGTGAAAAAAACTTTTCTGGGATACGGACGGATACGTCCTCGAATAATTTTGATCATAAAAACCGCAGGCTGATCAGCTTGCGGTTTTTTTATTACATACAGCCTTTGTTTTGGCATAGGGTAAATAACGGTGCACCGCTTTCACGGATTTTTTTGCCGCCGTCCAAGTCGGTAAATTCTAAAATGGCAGCCGCTTCGATTACTTCGCCGCCCAGTTTTGCGGATCAGCTCGACACCTGCCAGCATTGTGCCGCCGGTTGCCACCAAATCATCTACCAACAAAACGCGCGCGCCCGGCTTGATGGCGTCGGTATGGATTTCTACCGTTGCTTCACCATATTCCAAAGCGTAACTTTGAGAAACCGTATCAAACGGCAGTTTGCCTTTTTTGCGGATGGGGACAAAGCCGACGTTCAGCTGATAGGCCAAAGCCGCACCAATGATGAAGCCGCGCGCATCCAAGCCTGCCACGACATCAACTTTCTGCCCCATATAGCGGTAAACCAGTAAATCGACCAGCAGGCGGAAATATTCTGCGCTTTGCAAAACGGGAGTAATGTCATGAAACAAAATCCCTTTTTGCGGCCAGTTTTCAATTTTACGGATTTTGTCCGCCAAAGCTTCTACGCCCATTACTTCAGGATGAATCAACATTTCGACATTCCGAAATCAAAAAGTTTTTAACACGATATTGTAGCGGTCATATGCGGACTTGCCAAATTAATCGATACAATAGCCAAATTTTGCAACATGCCGTCTGAAATTCCGAGAAACATTGTGTTGTGTTATAATTTACAGGTACATACCATCGGCTGAACCATCATGCAAAATCATAAAAAAGGCAATATTTACATCATTTCTGCCGCTTCCGGCACAGGTAAAACGACCTTGGTGTCGCGCCTGTTGAAAAATCATGACGACATCCGTGTTTCCATTTCTCATACTACGCGCCAGCCGCGTGAGGGTGAGGCACATGGTGTGCATTACCACTTTGTTCCCAAAGAAGAATTTGAATCACTGATTGAGCAAAGAGCCTTTTTGGAACACGCCAATGTGTTCGGCAATTATTACGGCACCAGCATTGCCGGCGTAAATTCGCTGAGCGAAGAGGGCTATGACGTAATTTTGGAAATTGATGTGCAAGGTGCGGCGCAAGTGCGTAAATCGTTGCCTGAAGCCAGCAGTATTTTTATCCTGCCGCCTTCCTTTGAAGTTTTGGCGCAACGTTTGATCGGCCGTGGTACAGACAGCGAAGAAGTTATTCAAACACGCCTTTCAAAAGCCCGTCATGAGATTGAGCAATCCGTTTTGTTCGATTACGTCGTTGTGAATGACGATCTGGATCGTGCCGAAGCCGATTTGTTCCACATTATTAAAGCAGGCCGTCTGAAAAAATCCTCTCAACAGGGATTTATCTCAAACCTGTTGGAAAATTCCTAAAAAACAGCGAAAATAACCGTTTATTTGAAACATAGAAAGAAAGCAAGCAAACATGGCCCGTATTACTACTGAAGACTGCACAGGTAAAATCCCTAACCACTTCGACCTTACCCTCGTTGCCGCCCGTCGCGCACGCCAGCTCGAAAACGGCAACACGCCATTGGTTGACGACATCCGCAACAACAAACCAACCGTAACCGCCCTGCGCGAAATCGCAGCCGGACAAATCGGAACCGAGCTGCTGACCCGCAACAAATAAACCAACCGGCAAACCGATAAAACCGTCGCGCGGACTGTATCGGTGCGATATCACAACCGATACAGTCTGACGGCTTAAAAATAGCCATAAAAGGCCGTCTGAAAATGCCAGCCCCACTGCCTACCGCCCCCTATGATCCGTTGACAGCAGAAGCGCGCGAGCTTTTGTTTCGCACCGCATCCTATCTCAATACCAATGAGCAGGCCGAGCTTGAAAGAGCCGTTGCCTACGCTTTCCACGCCCATGACGGACAAACCCGTAAAAGCGGCGAACCCTACATCACCCATCCCCTTGCCGTTGCCACGCAGCTTGCGATTTGGCACATGGATGTTCAAGGCCTCTGCGCAGGCGTTATGCACGATGTATTGGAAGATACGGGTGTAACCAAAGTCGAAATGGCGGCAGAATTCGGCGATACCATTGCCGAAATGGTAGACGGCCTCTCCAAGCTGGAAAAACTCAAATTTGAAGATCATGCCGAGCATCAGGCGGAAAGTTTCCGCAAGCTTATCCTCGCCATGACTAAAGACGTGCGCGTCATCGTCGTCAAACTTGCCGACCGATTGCACAATATGCGTACCCTTGGCTCTATGCGTCCGGAAAAACGCCGCCGCATCGCCAAAGAAACCCTCGAAATCTATGCTCAAATCGCCAACCGCATTGGCCTGAACAATGCGTATCAAGAGCTTCAAGACTTATCGTTCCAAAACCTCCACCCAAGACGCTACGAAACCCTGAAAAAAGCCATGGACAACAGCCGCAAAAATCGCCGCGATGTTGTCGGCAAAGTGTTGCGTGCATTCAGTCAGCGTTTGGTCGGTGTCAATATTGAAGCCAAAATCAAAGGCCGCGAGAAAAACTTATACAGCATCCATCAAAAAATGCTGGCTAAAAAACTGCGTTTTGCCGAAGTGATGGATATCTACGGCTTTCGGGTCATTGTAAACAGTATTCCTGCCTGTTATGCCGCGTTGGGTGCATTGCATAATTTATACCACCCCAAGCCCGGCCGTTTTCAAAGACTATATCGCCATTCCGAAAAGCAACGGCTACCAAAGCCTGCACACGACCTTGGTCGGCCCTTACGGTTTGCCGATCGAAGTGCAAATCCGTACGCGTGAAATGGACGCTGTGGCTGAGGGTGGTATTGCCGGCCATTGGATTTACAAATCCGGTGAAAATACTCCGGACCAAGCCGTCCTCCATATGAACCGATGGATGAAAAATATTCTTGACCTGCAAGCCAGCAGCTCAAATGCCATCGAGTTTCTGGAGCATGTCAAAGTCGATTTGTTTCCCCAACGAAGTCTATATCGTTACCCCGAAAGGCGATATCCTTACCTTGCCGAAAGGTGCAACGCCGATTGACTTTGCCTATGCCGTTCACACCAATATCGGTCATAAAACCGTTGCCGCGCGTATCAATAACGTCATGATGCCGTTGCGCACCAAGCTGAAAACCGGCGATACGGTAGAAATCATTACTTCCGAGCACGCCAAGCCTAATGTAGCATGGCTGAACTTTGCCGTTTCCAGCCGTGCGCGCAGCGCCATCCGTCAATACATTAAAAATCTGAATCGTCACGATGCCGTTGTTTTGGGTGAGAACCTGCTGCAAAAAGCTTTATCCAGCCTGTTGCCTAAAGACATCCTGCTTTCAGACGACCTCAAAGAAAAATACCTTGCCGATTTGAATACCAAACAAACCTCGTTTGAAGAGGTTCTCTACAATGTCGGTATGGGGCATACTTTGCCGGTACACGTTGCCATGCACATTGCCGAGTTGGCAGGCCAACATTTTGGCAGCACGGTCAAACTCAGTCCGATCAAAGTCAACGATCAAGAAACCGGCCGGATTCATTTTGCCGAATGTTGCCATCCGATTCCCGGCGATGCGATCCGCGCCTTATTGGTCAAAGACAAGGGTATGATTATCCACCGTGATACCTGTCAAACTTTGGTCAAAGCCGATCCGGAAGAGCAACTCGATGCGGGTTGGGACAGTTTGCGCAATCAAACGTACCGCACCATCCTCAATGTCAAATCCGAAGATGCGCATGGTTTGTTGGCCTCAATGGCGCAAGCGATTTCCAATTCCGGTGCGGATATCGAATCTGTCGATACGCCAACCAAAGCGCAAGCAGGAACAGAAGGTTTTGTAGAATTTAAATTCACAATTAAAGTCAAAGACTTGGATCAGGTTAATCAGATTATTCATGCAATGCATGCCAATCCGAATATCCGCAAAGTGATTCGAGGATAATCTTGTTATAAGCAAAGGCCGTCTGAAAGCATTTTCAGACGGCCTTTTTGATGTTTACAAATAAAAGCTGTTGGCTTCTTTTTAAGAGGATTTATGGCTTGTTTGTAATTAGATTGGGTTTAACTCAACCAAAAACGGAAAACCAAAAAGAAAACTAAGGCCAAAACGCCGGCCCAAACCAGTAACATGAATCCGGCTACTGCCTGACCCAAGCGGTAAACAGGATTTTTGCGTTCGTCTTCGAGTAGGGGATTAGGTGTATCGTGCGGTTTGTCGGACATGATGAAGCTCTGATTGAATTATTGAATAAAAGCGTAAGGGTACGCCGATAGAAGCAAAAGATTCAAGTGGGAATGATTATTGATAGAAGTTTTCGTCTTCATTCCACGCGGTTTTTTTAAGGCCGTCTGAATGGTGTCGGCACCAAAAGCCGCGATAGGCAAGGAAAACGCGCTTGTTTTTTTGTGTTTTTCTTTCAAATCTTGAGCTTCCTGCTTGAATTTTTTTACGCAAGACGGAAATGGCGGTTTGCAGCTCGTCCTCCCTGCCGGGTAGGAACTCCCGACAGTCATCTGCATCGATACCTTGTTGCGCCAAAGGCTTGCTTGAGGCGGAGCGTGCCGTAACGGTTGCTCTTGCTGTGAATATAGGCTTCTGCGTAACGTTGGTCGGATTGCCAATTTCGTTCGGCGAATTCGTCCAAAAACCTTTTCCAACTCTTCTTCGCTTTCAGCGTGGGGAGCCAGTTTGCGTTTCAAGCCGACACGGCTGACTTCCTGACGGGAAAGAATATCCAAGGCGCGGGCGCGTAAGGTTTTGGGAGGTTTCATGGGGATATGGAAGGGTAGGGATTTTAACTACATTGAATTACATTTCAGACGGCCTGATTGGGTGAAAGAACCGAAAAGGCCGTCTGAAAATAAAGCTGAATTATTCTTCGTCTTTGTTTTTTTGCGGTTGCAGATTTTCGTAGATTTCAGGCAGGGCGCGAATCAACAAATCAGGTTTGGTCGCTTTGTCTTGAGAGAGCAAGGTCATGTCGCCGTAGCCGAATGTTACGCCGACGCTGAAGCAACCGGCCGCTTTGGCGGCAATAATGTCATTTTTAGAGTCGCCCACCATCAGCATATTGGCAACGTCGATACCCAAAACTTCGGCCGCATGTTGAAGCGGCAATGGACTGGGTTTTTTCTCAGTCAGGCTGTCGCCGCCAAGAACCAAGCTGAAGTAGTCATCGAGATTAAGCTGTTTCAGCAATTCAGCAGCCAGAATTTCATTTTTGTTGGTAATGACAACCAATGGAATACCCAAGGACTTGAGCAGGCCGAGACCGGCTTCGGTTTCAGGGTAGGGGCGGGTAAAGTCACTCAAGTGCTCGCGATAATATTTCATAAAGAACACAAAGCCTTTTTCCCAGATTTCAGGATCGGCTTCTTTTTCACGATCATTGGTAATGACACGATGAACCAACTTGCTGATGCCGTCACCGACATAACTTTCAACCGTTTGGGTAGCTAAAACAGGTAAACCCAAGTGCGCACACATGGCTTGGGCTGCTGCGGCCAAATCGGGAACGGAATCACATAAGGTACCGTCCAAATCAAAGGCAACGGCTTGGACGTGTTCTAAAGCAGCAGTGGTCATTGAGTAACTTTCTGTCATATTATTTAAGCGCTTATTTTAACATTGTTTGCCTGATTTGCCGATGTTTTGCCGATTCTTTAAAAAGATGTTTGTTTAAATTGTTAACAATTTTTGATGGTGTAAGGCTGTCAGCCTATTGGGAATGTGAAAGGGATTTTGTCAACAAAAAGGGTGGTTTGGTAGGTATTAAAAAACAAAGGGTTTGTGTGTTTTTTTGAATGGTTTGATGAGCATTTATACTAGGCCGTCTGAAAATTTTTTGGTTGGTGTGCCGATATTTTCAGACGACCTCAAACTAAATTCATATATAAATGAATAGATTCGCTTTTTATCGACTACACGCTATTACATTTTTGTCCGTTTTTGTATATAGTAACGTGTATGGCTCTCGTCTAATCATATGTATGAAAAGGAAAAATACATGTCCGCATCTGCTGTAAAAGAAACGCTGAATCCGTTTGAAATTGCGCAAAAACAAGTGAAAACTGCCTGCGACCGTTTGAATGCCGACCCAGCAGTATTTGAAATCTTGAAAAAGCCGCAACGTGTTTTGGAAGTCAACTTCCCTGTCAAACTCGACAACGGTACAGTAGAAAACTTCACCGGCTACCGTTCACAACACAATAATGCCGTCGGCCCTTACAAAGGCGGCGTGCGTTTCCATCCTAATGTGAATATGGACGAGGTTAAAGCCCTGTCTATCTGGATGACCATCAAATGCTGCGTGGCCGGTATTCCTTACGGCGGCGGTAAAGGCGGTATTACTTTTGGATCCGCGCAACTATTCCGAAGCGGAATTGGAACGCATCGCCCGCGCTTATTCCGAAGCTATTTCTCCGCTGATCGGTGAGAAAATCGATATTCCTGCACCCTGATGTGAACACCAACGGCAAAAATCATGTCTTGGATGGTTGATGCCTATGAAAACGTGGTGAAACATTCTGCACCGGGCGTGTTCACCGGCAAACCGGTTGAGTTTGGCGGCTCCTTGGCGCGTACCGAAGCCACTGGTTACGGCGTAAACTTCGCCGCCGTCCAAGCTTTGGAAAAAAACTGGGCAAAGACGTGAAGGGTGCCACTTACGCCATTCAAGGTTTCGGTAACGTGGGCTACCACACCGGTTACTATGCACACAAAGCCGGTGCGAAAAATCGTTGCCGTATCTACTGTTGACGTTGCCATCTACAACGAAAACGGTTTGGATATGGAAGCAATCATCAAAGAATTCCAAACCAAAGGTTTCATCACCAACGAAGCTGGCTACGGCAAAGAAATCAGCAATGCCGAACTTTTGGCTCTGGAAGTGGACGTACTCGCCCCTTGCGCGCTGGAAAACCAACTGACTTCTGAAAACGCCGGTAAAGTCCGCGCGAAAATCGTGGTTGAAGGCGCAAACGGCCCGACCACTCCAGAAGCCGACGTTATCCTGCGTCAAAACGGCGTATTGGTTGTTCCTGATATTTTGGCAAACTGCGGCGGCGTGGTGGTATCCTATTTTGAATGGGTACAAAATCTGCAAGGCTACTACTGGGAGTTTGACGAAGTTCAAGAGAAAGAAACCGTTGTCCTGCGCCGTGCGTTCCGCGATATTTGGAACTTGGCTCAAGAATACGATGTCGACCTGCGTACCGCTTCCTACATGATGAGTATCCGTCGTGTTGAAAAAGCAATGAAGCTGCGCGGCTGGTATTAATCGTTTGACTGATAGCTAAAAGTAGGCCGTCTGAAACCTGTTTTCAGACGGCCTTAATGTTTTTGATAAGAGCCTTTACAAATTTTAATCCACCTTGATTCCATTTCATTCAAACTCAGCTATAATCCCCTTCTTTGACCTTTCCGGAAAAGACATAATCATGAACAAAACTTTCAAACTCAGCGCATTGGCTTTGTCTGCTTTGTTGGCACTGACTGCTTGCAACCAAAAAGACACTGCCGCTAAAGACGCCCCTGCTGCTTCCGCAGCCTCAAATGCGACTGCAGATGCTTCAGTCATCGGTTCTACTGCCCAACAAGCCAGCTACGCAATGGGTGTGGACATCGGCCGTTCATTGAAACAAATGAAAGACCAAGGTACGGAAATCGATTTGAAAGTCTTCACCGAAGCCATGGAAGCCATGTTTGAAGGTAGAGAAGTCAAAATGACTGAAGCCCAAGCTCAGGAAGTGATGATGAAATTCCTGCAAGAGCAACAAGAAAAAGCCACCGCCAAACGTGCTGAAGATGCCAAAGTAAACTTGGAAAAAGGCGAAGCGTTCTTGAAAGAAAACGCGACTAAAGAAGGCGTGAAAACCAGCGCTTCCGGTCTGCAATACAAAATCACCAAAGAAGGCGAAGGTAAAAAACCGACTAAAGACGATATGGTTACCGTTGAATATGAAGGCCGTCTGATTGATGGTACCGTATTTGACAGCAGTAAAGCCAACGGCGGCCCTGTAAGCTTCCCTGTAAGCCAAGTGATTCCAGGTTGGACTGAAGGTATCCAACTCTTGAAAGAAGGCGGCGAAGCAACATTCTACATCCCTGCCAAACTGGCATATCGTGAAGTTGGGTGCCGGCGATAAAATCGGCCCGAACGCTACTTTGGTATTCGACGTGAAACTGGTTAAAGTCGGCGCGCCTGATGCTGCTGCGCAACAACCTGTACAAGTTGACGTACAAAAAGTTCAATAATCCGAATCAAGGCTTACGCCCTTAAACAACGGATAAAAAGGCCGTCTGAAAAATTCCGTTTCAGACGGCCTTTGTTCCAAAACAAACAAGGAATTATGATGAAAAAAATATCGTCATCCTTATTTCCGGACGCGGCAGCAATATGCAGGCGATTGTGAATGCCAATATTCCCGATGCCAACATTGCAGCCGTATTGAGCAACAGCGAGACCGCAGCCGGATTGGCATGGGCGGCAGAGCGCGGTATTGCCACTGACAGTTTGAACCATAAAAACTTCGACTCGCGTCTGGCATTTGATCAGGCCATGATGGAAAAAATCGATGCCTATCAGCCGGATTTGGTCGTATTGGCGGGCTTTATGCGCATTTTGACTCCGGAATTCTGCGCACATTATGAAAACCGCCTGATAAACATCCATCCGTCCATCCTGCCTTCTTTCACCGGTTTGCACACCCACGAACGCGCATTGGAAGCAGGTTGCCGAGTGGCAGGCTGCACCATCCATTTCGTGACGCCCGAGCTGGATTGCGGCCCGATTATTTCTCAAGGCATTGTTCCTATTTTGGACAGCGATACCGCTGACGATGTTGCCGCACGCGTGCTGACAGTTGAACACCAGCTTTTCCCGCAAGCCGTTGCCGACTTTGTTACAGGCCGTCTGAAAATCGAAGGCAACCGCGTTTTGAATGCACAACGCAATGCCGCTGGTCAAAGCCTGTTGGCTTAATTAAAACACCATACACACAAGGAAAACATCATGAATCCGATTAAAACAACCCTGCTGACACTTTCCCTGCTCACTGCCTCTATCGGCGCACAAGCCGCTGAATTGCCGCAATCTGCCGTTTTGCAATACTCAGGCAGCTACGGTATTCCTGCGACCATGACCTTCACACGCAGCGGCAGCCAATACAAAATCGTCTCTACCATCAAAGTACCGCTTTACAATATCCGCTTTGAATCAGGCGGCAGCATCAACGGCACGACCTTGAATCCGTCTTACTACAAAGATGTACGCGGCGGCAAAGTGTATGCCGAGGCCAAATTCTCCGGCGGCAACATCACTTACGGTAAAGCAGGTGATTTGAAAACCGAAAAATCCGGCCCGGCCATGGACTTGTTCACTTTGGCATGGCAACTGGCCGCCAATGACGTGCGTCTGCCGTCAGGTTTGAAAATTACCAACGGTAAAAAACTGTACACCGTCGGCAGCATGAACAAAATCGGCAGCGAAAGCTATAAACTGAACGGCGGCACAACGCCTGTGAGCAAATATCGCGTCCGCCGTGGCGACGATACCGTTACTTACTCTTTTGCTTCCGATATCGACAATATCCCTGCGCAAATCAGCTATACCGATGACGGCAAAACCTACAACCTGAAACTGACTTCCGTCAAAATCAACGGTAAAGTAGTGAAACCGTAATCTTTATTTGCTCAAACAAGAAGGCCGTCTGAAAAGTTTTCAGACGGCCTTTTATCTTTACAGCAACACAATATCGTATTGTTCCTGCGTGTAGGCGGTTTCGACTGCCAGCGAAATCGGTTTGCCGATAAAGTCTATCAACATCGCCAGCGATTGCGATTCTTCGTCTAGGAACAAGTCGATGACATTCGGAGCGGCCAAAATGCGGAAGGCTTGGACATCATAGCGGCGCGCTTCGCGGACGATTTCGCGTTGGATTTCGTAGCACACGGTTTGAGGCGTTTTCAGACGGCCCCGGCCTTGGCAGGAAGGGCAGGGTTCGCAGAGGATTTGGCTTAAGTTTTCACGCGAGCGTTTGCGGGTCAGTTCGACAAGGCCCAGACTGGTAAAGCCGTTGAGGGTGACGCGGGTGCGGTCGAAACTGAGGGCTTTGGCAAGCTCTTGCAGGACGGCTTCGCGGTGGATTTCCTGCGCCATATCGATGAAGTCGATGATGATGATGCCGCCGAGATTACGCAGGCGAAGTTCGCGGGCGATGGTGTGGCAGGCTTCGAGGTTGGTGCGGAAGATGGTTTCATCAAAATTGCGCGCGCCGACAAAGCCGCCGGTGTTGACATCGATGGTGGTCATGGCTTCGGTGGACTCGATGATGAGGTAGCTGCCGAAGTTGAGGTTGACGCGCGGTTGTAGGGCGCGGGCGATTTCCTGCTCGATGTTGTGGGTTTCAAATAGGGGGCGTTCGCCTTTGAACAGCTCGATTTCTGCCCAATGCACCTTGAACGTATTGTTCGGCAAACTGGGTCATGCGGCGGTGGTTTTCAGTGGAGTCGACCAGGATTTTTGTGCGTATCGAGGCTGAACATATCGCGCAAAAACGCGCAGGCTCAAAGGCAAATCTTGATAGAGCAGGGTTTCAGGGCGGCTGAATTTTTGCCTGTTTTTTTGAATGTGTTCCCACACTTTGGTCAGATAGTTGATGTCTGATTGCAGTTGGGTCATCGGAGGCGTTTTTCAGCGTTGGTGCGGATGATGTAGCCGTGGCAGGCGATTTTCGGGCAGCAGGTTGTTGAGGCGCTCCCTCAAACTGCTGCGTTCGGCATCGTCTTCGATGCGTTGTGAAATGCCGATGTGGTCTTCTTGCGGAAGATGGACGAGGAAACGGCCGGCCAGTGAGATTTGGGTGGACAGTCGCGCGCCTTTGGTATTGATGGGGTCTTTGATGACCTGAACCAAGACAGACTGGCCTTCAAAGAGCATGTGTTCGATGCGTTGGGTTTCGTCCGGGTTGCGGCGTTGTTCGAGGACGTCGACGATGTGCAGAAACGCGGCGCGTTCCAAGCCGATATCGATGAACGCGCTTTGCATGCCGGGAAGGACGCGTTTGACGACGCCTAAATAAATATTGCCGACCAAGCTGTGGCCGCTGTTACGCTCGATGTGCAGCTCGCAGATATTGTTCTCTTCCAAAACGGCCACACGTGTTTCTTGCGGCGTAATGTTGACGAGGACGGTTTCGGGCGGACGCACGGCGTCCTTGGGGATGGGAATTCCTGAAAGCATGGGGATACCTGATTTTGAATAGAAAAACTTTTGCGATGTGTTCTTCTCCAAAAAACAAATGGCAAAAGTCATTCTGCGAAAGCGCTTATCATACTTTAATTATGGTTTTTCCGCATCTGCACAAATGTTTATGGTCAAGAGGCCGTCTGAATGTTTTTTACAACCGTACGGCGGGAACACTTGTAAAATAGCACCTATGCCCATATAGTCATGAACATTGGTATTTTGGAAGAAATCATGCAAACCGTTACTGTTTATACCGGTCCATATTGCCCGTACTGCACCATGGCGAAAAGGCTGTTGCAGGCGGTGGGTGTGAAAGAAATCAACGAAATCCGCATCGACGGCAATCCGGAAGTTTTTGCCGAAATGCAGCAGCTTTCCGGCCAGCGCAGCGTGCCGCAGATTTTTATCGGCGACACCCATGTCGGTGGCTTTACCGATTTGTACCGCTTGCAGCAGGAAGGCAAGTTGGACGAATTACTGAATCCTTAACCCTTAACTTAGGAAAATAAAATGAGCGAAGAATTGCAACCCGTATTCAGCGTTGAGCGTCTGTATGTAAAAGACTTGTCTTTGGAAGTGCCTCACGCACCACAAATCTTCTTGGAACAAGGCGAGCCTGAAGTGGATATGCGCGTTTCTACCGGCAACACCAAACTGGAAGACGGCTTCTACAGCGTTGACGTTACCGTGACCGTGACTGCCAAACTGAACGAAGAGCGCACCATGTTCTTGAACGAAGTAACCCAAAGCGGCATCTTCCGTCTGGAAAACATCCCTGAAGAAGACGTACAACTGCTGCTGGGCGTTGCTTGTCCAAACATCCTGTTCCCTTACGCACGCGAAGCCATTTCCAACAGCGTAACCCGCGCCGGCTTCCCACCTGTACTGCTTGCTCCGATCAATTTTGAAGCAATCTACCAACAACAACAGGAAGCTAACGCTTAATCGCGTTATACCTAAATTAAGGCCGTCTGAAACATTGCGTTCAGACGGCCTTTTTTATTTGAAAATTAGGACATAAGAAAAATCTATAATAAAAAGTTCATATATTAATGTAATAAGTATATAATGATATCGTTTATCATTACTATAATATTTTAAATTTTTATAGGTTTATATACCATTTAAAATCAACAAATTAGAATTTTATCCAGTAAGTAGATTCTATTAATTAAGGAAATAGTTGTGAAACCTGATTTTCAAATGAAAACAATTTGTTTGTTATTGGTGCTGCCTTGCCAAACTGTTTTTGCAGATACGGGACATCAAGAAGTTGAACATGTAGATATGGATACGGTCAAGGTCAGTGGCAAACGGCAGGCACAAAGGAATACCGAGCGCAGTCAGTCTTATACAATCGGAACAATGGCGACGGCGACCGGGTTGCGTATTTCAGGCAAGGATACGCCGCAGTCGGTAAGCGTAATGACGCGTCGGCAGCTAGATGATAAAGCAATATATTCTTTAGAAGATGCAATGAAAAACACCACGGGAATCAACGTGGTTCGCGATTCGGGCCTACAAACTCGTTTTTTGTCTCGTGGTTTCTATGTTGATCAGATTGGTGAAGACGGTATTACCACTAATGTGTCTGGACGTTCGGGCTATACGGCAAAAATCGATGTCTCACCAAGTACAGACCTTGCTGTTTATGATCACATTGAGGTTGTCAGAGGTGCAACCGGTCTTACTCAGTCCAATTCTGAACCGGGTGGAACCATTAATTTAATCCGTAAGCGGCCAACAGCTCTGTTTAAGCATACAGGTGAAATCAGCACTGACCATAGGGGCAGTAAGCGTTTGGCTTTGGATGTATCTGGAAGCTTGAATAATGAACATACGGTACGCGGTAGGCTGGTTGGTGTTCATGAGGACCACCGCTCTTTTAAAGAGGGTGTATGGAACAAGAAAGACATGGTTTATGGTGTGATTGATACGGATTTGAGTGATAACAGTATGCTGACTTTGGGTGGTACTTATCAGAAAAAAATAAAGATATTCCCTGATTTTTGCCGGCGTGATTTTTACCTTGTGAGGATCAAAAAAACTGCGGCCTTCAGCTCCAGTCCGGCCTGTAACAATCCTTTGAAATTGCCACGTAATACTTATTTGGGTGAAACCTCATGGTCACGCCTGAATGCTGATAAATACAATATTTTTTTCCGGTTTCAAACATGTTTTTTTGACAATGGATGGCAACTCAATGCCGAAATTTCTTATACGCGTAATGATTCAGATGCCAAAGTCGGACAATTTTTTTCTGAAAAAAACGAACATGCGGCAGGTATTTCAGCATCTGCGGCAACGGGTTTCTTAACCGAGAAGGGAGAGGTTATCCCTTTTGAGCCTAAAGACAAGGCGTTGGCAAAATTAAAAAGAATATCGTGATGGCGTCACGTAAAACATATGAAGAGAAAAAAAGCAGATTACGTTGCCCATCGTTTCGATGCATCTGCTTTTTGAACAATATCGCTCCCAAAGGGCGGCAGCACGTCGGGCAGGTTTTTGATCAGTGTATGCAGGACATTGGTTTGGATTTTTCTGTGCAACGACTGGCAGGATCCGGGTGTAGAAGTAGATAAAAAAAGAGTTTGTTGATAAGGAGCTTGCAAAAGCAAGGCATTATTAACAATGCAGAAGGCCTGTTTCCCAACCGTCTATACGACTCAGCATACAATCTTCGCCACACATACAACCGCCGTTACAACTTCATGCCGTTGCACTATACCAAACATGATGTGCAATGGGGCTTTAAACTGGATCTGACAGGTAACTACCGCCTGCTTGGACGTGAGCATGATTTCTTTGTCGGTTATGCGTATAACAATGAAAAAATTCGTTCTGCCTATACGGAAATATATCAAAACCGTTATTTTGTCCGTCCTCAAGGTTATGCAGGTGCAGGCAGTTGCGGCATTCATCCCGATGGACCGGAGCGTAATCCTTTAGAAAAAGGCATTGTCGAACCAGATTGGCATATTTATAACGAAAAAGGTAATAACAAGATCTATGTGCCGGAATGCAGTGGCGCACATGTTACCAAATATACTCCCCGGTTGGATGCAGAGGGTAAGCCTGTCTGGACAGTCAACGACAATGGTGAGCGCGTAATGGTGCAAGATCCTGTTTACGAATTGGATGCAAATGGAAACAAAATACAGGAGCGGGATGAAGAGGGTAATTTGAAATGGGCAAACCAATATCTGAAAACGCCGCTGTGGAAAACTGTTCAGGTTGCAGATGATCATGTTCCGGCGTTATACAATTATTCGAAATACCTTAACACGAATAAAACACATTCTTTGACTTTCAGTACCCGCTTTAATGCAACCAACCGTCTGCATCTCTTGGGTGGTATGCACTATACGCGCTATGAAACCACACAAGCCAAAGAAATGCCTGTACGCTACGGCCAGCCTGCTACGGCATTTCAAACTGAGAGTAGTAACAAAATCGACAAAGAACACTACACCTCAAAAATGCAAAGTCATAGGTTCACGCCATATGCCGGCATTACCTACGACCTGACACCGCAACAAAGCTTGTATGCCAGCTATACTAAGATTTTTAAACAACAGGATAACGTTGATGTAACCAGCAAATCCGTTCTTCCACCACTCATCGGTACTAACTATGAAATAGGTTGGAAAGGGTCGTTCTTGCAAGGCCGTCTGAATGCTTCGCTTGCCTTGTTTGTCTTACAGCAGAAAAACCGTACCGTTGTCGATTTCGGATTTGTTCCTGATACTAGTCGTAACGGAGGTTCATTCCAAACCATCGCTAAACCTGTGGGTAAGGTTAAGAGTAGTGGCGCAGAACTTGAATTGGCTGGCGAATTGTCGGAGAACTGGCGTATTTTTGTTGGCTACACATATAACAAAAGTAAGTATAAAAATGCTGCAGAAGTTAATGCGGAGCGGTTGGAGAAAAACACGACTGCCGACCCGTATAACTTCAGTAACTTCACGCCGGTACATATGTTCCGCCTCGGTACAAGCTACCGCTTGCCTCAAACTAAATTGACCTTGGGCGGCGGAATATCCGCACAAAGTCGCACAAGTAGCCTTTACAATATTCGCCAAGGAGGCTACGGACTTATAGATGGCTTTGTTCAATATGATTTTCACAAGCACGGCAGAATCAGCCTGATAGGAACTAACCTGGCTGACAGGACGTATTTTGAAAACAACTACAACCGTACGCGAGGTCAAAACAATTTCTATGGTGAACCGCGGACAGTCAAACTAAAATTGGATTGGCATTTCTAGAGTGAATGGATAATCATTTGGTATGGAACATTACTGGCCGAATTCCTGATAAAAGTATGGATTGAACATCCTTCTTTTTTGAAAGCTGTTTTCTAACAATGGCTGAAGTTGATTCGATAGCCGGCGTAGTTTTCAAATATTAATTTGTTTCAAGTATTCAGCTTTGCAGGCCGTCTGAAACATTGCGTTCAGACGGCCTTTTTGTTTTCGGATAAAATACAGCAAACTCTCAATCAGCTGCCTTTTAAGATGACGCCCGAAACCCAAAAACAGCTCAAAATCACCGATGTTTCCGCCAAGAAGCTCGAAAAACTCAACCTCCATACCGCATGGGATTTGGTGTTGCACCTGCCGTTGCGTTACGAGGACGAGACGCACATCATGCCGATTAAGGATGCACCGATCGGTGTGCCGTGTCAGGTCGAGGGCGAGGTCATTCATCAGGAAGTGACATTTAAACCGCGCAAGCAGCTGATTGTCCAAATCGCCGACGGTTCCGGCAGTGTCCTTTTTCTGCGCTTCATCCACTTTTACGCCAGCAACCAGAAACAGATGGCGGTCGGCAAACGCATCCGCGCCGTGGGCGAAATCAAGCATGGGTTTCACGGCGACGAGATGATTCACCCTAAAATCCGCGATGCCGAAAAGCAGCGGTTTGGCGGAAAGCCTCACGCCGATTTATCCGACCGTAAACGGTTTGAACCAGCCTACTTTGCGCCGTATTATTCAGACGGCCTTGGACGTTACGCCGTTGCACGACACCTTGCCTGATGCTTTATTAGGCCGTCTGAAACTGCCGCACCTTGCCGAAAGCCTGCGCCTTTTGCATTCACCGCCGCCGAGTTTCACTATTCATCAACTTTCAGACGGCACGCTGCCTGCATGGCAACGGCTCAAATTTGACGAACTTTTGGCGCAACAGCTTTCCATGCGCTTGGCGCGGCAGAAGCGTGTCAGCGGCTCGGCCACGGCATTGGGCGGCGACGGTACATTGACTCAAGCCTTGCGCCACGCCTTGCCGTTTGCCCTGACCGATGCACAAGAAAAAGTTGTTTCCGAAATCTGCCGCGATATGGCGCAAACCCACCCCATGCACCGCCTGCTGCAAGGCGATGTCGGCAGCGGCAAAACCATTGTGGCTGCTTTGTCTGCTTTGACCGCCATTGAATCCGGTGCGCAGGTGGCTGTAATGGCGCCGACCGAAATCCTTGCCGAACAGCATTTCATCAAGTTCAAACAATGGCTTGAGCCGTTAGGGCTTGAAGTTGTTTGGCTTTCCGGCAGCCAGCGCAAAAAAGCCAAAGACGAAGCCAAAGCCAAACTGGCCGATGGCTCTGTCAAAATCGCCGTCGGCACGCACGCCCTGTTTTCAGACGATGTCGAGTTTCAAAATCTCGGCTTGGTAATTGTGGACGAACAACACCGCTTCGGCGTCGCCCAACGCCTTGCCCTTAAAAACAAAGGGCGCGACGTCCACCAACTGATGATGTCCGCCACGCCCATTCCGCGCACGCTTGCCATGAGTTTTTTCGCAGACTTAGACGTGTCCGTCATCGACGAATTGCCGCCCGGACGTACGCCGATTAAGACTCGCCTCGTCAACAACGTCCGCCGCGTCGAAGTTGAAGGCTTTGTCCTTAATATTTGTCGCAAAGGGCAGCAGGCATACTGGGTCTGCCCGCTGATTGAAGAAAGTGAAACCCTGCAACTGCAAACCGCTACCGAAACCCTCGAGCAGCTTCAGGCGGCCTTACCCGAACTCAGCATCGGCTTGGTACACGGGCGCATGAAAGCCGCCGAAAAAGCCGAAGTCATGGCGGAATTTGCCGCAGGTCGTCTGAACGTCTTGGTCGCCACCACCGTCATCGAAGTCGGCGTAGATGTGCCCAACGCCGCCCTGATGGTCATCGAACACGCCGAGCGCATGGGCTTGGCGCAGCTGCACCAATTACGCGGTCGGGTAGGGCGCGGCGCGGCAGAAAGCGTGTGCGTCCTCCTGTTTGCCGAACCCTTGAGCGAACTCGCCAAAGCGCGGCTGAAAGTCATCTACGAACATACCGACGGCTTCGAAATCGCCCGCCAAGACCTCAACATCCGCGGCCCCGGCGAATTTCTCGGCGCGCGCCAAAGCGGCGTCCCCATGCTACGCTTCGCCAACCTTGAAGAAGACTTACACCTTTTGGAACAAGCGCGCGAAATCGCCCCGATGCTGATTGAACAAAACCCTGAAATCGTCGAAGCGCATTTGGCAAGATGGCTTTCCAGCAGGGAAGGTTATTTGGGCGTATAAGGTTTGCTTTAAAAGAAAAAGGCCGTCTGAAATATTTCAGACGGCCTTTATGATTTGCGTTGATGCAGCTTTTAGAAACCTTGCGCCAACATGGCATCGGCAACTTTGACGAAACCGGCAATGTTCGCACCATTGACGATAGTTCACTTTGTCGCCGACTTTGCCGTATTTCAGGCAGGATTCGTGGATGTTGTGCATGATGTCAAACAGGCGGCTGTCCACTTCTTCGCGTGTCCAAGACAGGCGGATGGCGTTTTGACTCATTTCCAAACCTGAAGTCGCTACGCCGCCGGCGTTGGAGGCTTTACCTGGAGCGTAGAGGATGCCGGCTTTGATAAATTGTTCGACTGCGCCCAAAGTTGACGGCATGTTCGCACCTTCGGCAACCACATAGCAACCGTTTGCCAGCAGGATTTTGGCAGCGTCTGCGTCCAATTCGTTTTGGGTGGCGCAAGGCAGGGCGACTTCGGCCGCGATGTTCCACGGTTTTTGGTTTTCAAAGTATTGCAGGCCTTGTTCTTTGGCGTAAGTGGCCACACGTTCGCGGCGTACTTCTTTCAGCTCGATCAAAGCGGCCAATTGCGCTTCGGTCATACCGCTGTCAGGGAAGAGGACAAAGCCGTTGGAGTCGGAAACGGTCAATACTTTTGCACCTAGTTGGATGGCTTTTTCGGCAGCGTATTGCGCCACGTTGCCGGAGCCGGAAATCAACACGCGTTTGCCTTCGATGCTGTCGTTGCGGGTTTCCAACATGGCTTGGGCAAAATACACGCAGCCGTAGCCGGTGGCTTCAGGGCGAATCAGGCTGCCGCCCCATTCGAGGCCTTTGCCGGTCAGGACGGAAGCAAATTCGTTGCGGATTTTTTTGTATTGGCCGAACAGATAGCCGATTTCGCGACCACCTACGCCGATGTCGCCGGCAGGGACGTCGGTGTCAGCACCGATGTGGCGGTAGAGTTCGGTCATAAAGGCTTGGCAGAAGCGCATTACTTCGGCATCGGATTTGCCTTTAGGATCAAAGTCGGAACCGCCTTTGCCGCCGCCCATAGGCAGAGTGGTCAACGCATTTTTGAACACTTGTTCAAAGGCGAGGAATTTCAACACTCCCAAATCGACGGTCGGGTGGAAACGTAAACCGCCTTTGTAAGGGCCGATGGCGGAACTCATTTGAATGCGGTAGCCGCGGTTGACTTGGACTTGGCCTTTGTCGTCCATCCAAGTGACGCGGAACATAATCACACGCTCCGGTTCAACAATACGCTCAAGCAGGCTTTGTTGGGTGTATTTCGGGTTTTTCGCCAAAAACGGATCCAAACTCATGAACACTTCTTCAACAGCTTGATGGAAGGGTTCTTGGTTGGGGTTGCGTTGTTTGAGATTGGTAAATAGAGTATTCAGGTCGGTCATTTTTCTACTCCTATTGAGTGAGATATTTCAATATTTATGTTTTGAAATATAGCTGTAAAAAAATTTTTACTTGCCAAGAAAAAAATTTTTGCCTAGATTGTTGACATTATTTTTTTACCAATTTGTAAAAATGGAATTATATTTTTAAATTTAATTAAAAAAATATAAAAAAATATTTCATCAAAATATGTTTATTAAAAAAATAAAAGTGCTAAGTAATTAAACTAGAAAATGTTGAAAAATTTTTTGTAAAAATTTAATTCAGCTCAAAATTTGTGTAAATTAGCGCTAAATTGTCAACATTGTTAATGAGTGTACTACGCGAATATGGGGAAGGTTGCCCCATTGAAGACAGAGAGGCAGGCCGTCTGAAAATTCGGTACAATACACACGAAATTCCTACAACACATACATTAAGGAAACACATGAAAGCCTATCACGACCTTATGCGCCATGTTCTCGACAATGGTATCGACAAATCCGACCGTACCGGCACCGGCACACGTTCCGTGTTCGGTTACCAAATGCGTTTTGATTTGAGTGAAGGCTTTCCGCTGTTGACCACCAAAAAACTGCATCTGCGCTCGATTATTCATGAGCTGCTTTGGTTTCTCAAAGGCGATACCAACATCAAATACCTGAAAGACAACAACGTTTCCATTTGGGACGAGTGGGCAGATGAAAACGGCGATTTGGGCCCGGTTTACGGCTACCAATGGCGAAGCTGGCCTGCACCTGACGGCCGCCATATCGACCAAATTGCCAATGTGGTTGAACAAATCAAGAAAAACCCCGACTCGCGCCGTCTGATTGTATCGGCATGGAATCCGGCTTTGGTCGACGAAATGGCCTTGCCGCCTTGCCACGCGCTGTTTCAGTTTTACGTTGCCAACGGCAAACTATCCTGCCAGCTTTACCAACGCAGCGCCGATATTTTCCTTGGCGTACCGTTCAACATCGCCAGCTACGCATTGTTGACCATGATGATGGCGCAAGTGTGCGGTTTAGAAGCCGGTGAATTTATCCATACGTTTGGCGATGCGCATTTGTACAGCAACCATATCGAGCAGGCCCAGCTGCAATTAAGCCGCGATTTCCGAAGCCTGCCGACCATGAAAATCAACCCTGGAGTCAAAGACTTGTTTGCCTTCAAGTTTGAAGACTTTGAGTTGGAAGGCTATGATCCGCATCCGCACATCAAAGCAGCCGTATCGGTATAATCCAAGTTGAAAATCAAAGGCCGTCTGAAACTTCAGACGGCCTTTTTATTTGATTTGAGTTGTCAGATTTTCTCTCAACGGATAAGCGTATTTCCGTTAAAATACGCCTTCTTTTCCGATTCGAAACATTGCTATGCGCCTTACCCACATTAAACTCTCCGGCTTCAAATCTTTTACCGACCCGACCACGATTCATGTGCCGGGGCAGCTTGTTGCGGTTATCGGGCCGAACGGCTGCGGCAAGTCGAATGTGATTGACGCGGTGCGCTGGGTGTTGGGTGAGGCTTCGGCGAAGCAGCTTCGCGGCGAGAGTATGCAGGACGTGATTTTTAACGGTGCGGCGACGCGCCGTCCTGCGCCAAGGGCTTCGGTGGAGCTGGTGTTTGACAATAGCGACCACAGTTTGCAGGGGGCGTGGGGGCAGTATGCCGAGGTAAGCATCAAGCGGCAGCTGACACGTCAGGGCGAATCGACGTATTTCATCAACAATCAGACCGTGCGCCGCCGCGACATTACCGATTTGTTTCTAGGTACGGGCGTGGGCGCGCGCGGTTATGCCGTCATCGAGCAGGGAATGATTTCGCGCATCATCGAAGCGCGGCCGGAGGAGTTGCGCGCCTATATCGAGGAGGCGGCGGGCGTGTCCAAATATAAGGAACGCCGCAAGGAGACGGAAGGCCGTCTGAAAGACACGCGCGAGCATTTGCAGCGTTTGGGCGATTTGCAGAACGAGTTGGCGCGTCAGGTGGAAAAGCTGGAGAAACAAGCCGAAACCGCCGAACGCTACAAATCCCTGACCGCGCAGTTGAACCAACAACAGGATTTGCTCGATTACGCCCAATGGCAGCAATCACTTGCCGCCGCCGACAAAGCGACCGCGCAGCATCAGTCTTTGCAGGCGCAGCAGGACGAAACCGCCGCGCAGATTCAGGCGTTAAATGACGAAGTACACGCCTTGCAGACCGCCGAACAGTCGCAGCAGCAGGCAGTGCACGAATTGAGCAACAAACGCGGCGTGTTGCGCGAGCAGATTGCCCGTTTGGAAGAACAAATCCGCCATCAGCAAAACCTGCACCAACGCATCGAACGCGACAAACAGGCGGCGCAGGCGCAGTTGCAACGCATCCATCAGGAGCAGCAGCAAATCCGCGTGCAGCTTGAAGAAAACGAGTTGCAGGCGGAGGAAAAGCAAACTGAATTGGCAGAATGGGCGATGCAGGTTGCCGAACACGAAGAGCGTCTGCCCGAATTGGAAGAAGCCCAAGCCACGCTCAACGCCGCCTTCCAAACCCAGCAGGACGAGGCAAACCGCATCCGCCGCGAGTTGGCGTTGAAACAACAGAAGCTTGCCCATGCCGAACAAACCGTTGCCAAGCACGAAGAGCGAAAAGGTCGTCTGAAACAGGAAAACCAAGCCCTGAACCTGCCCGACGAAGCCGAAACCGCCGCCGCGCAGGAAGCCGCCGCCTTGTTGCAAAGCCAGCAAGAGCATTACGAAGAACAAATCATTGCCGCCGAAGACGCCTTACACACCGCCCGCGAGGTGTTTCAGACGACCTCAAACCGCTTCCAAAGCCTGAAGCAGCAACACATTACCTTGCAGGCGCAGCAGCAGGCGTTGTCGCAAATCCTGTCGCAACAGCAGGAAGCCGCCGACTTCTGGCAGGCAACCGACCACACCGCCGCGCCGCAACTGTGGCAACACATTACCGCGCCTGCCGAGTGGCAGCACGCCTTGTCCGTCATCCTTGCCGAACGCCTGCACGCCCGCGCCGTGCCGTCTGGCTTTTTTCCGCCCGCGCCATTGCCGCAAGGGCAGGCGGCATGGCTTTCAGACGACCTCTCGGGCGGCATCAAAAAATCCTTGCCCGTACAGGCATTACTGAACCAAATCCAAGCGCAGCCGCCGTTTCAGACGGCATTGCACCACTGGCTCGACGGCGTATTGTGCGCGCCCGATTTGACATACGCCCTCGCGCATCAAAGCGATTTGGGCGCGCATCAAATCTGGCTCACGCCCGAAGGCCATCAGGTCGATAAAGTCAGCGTCCTGCTCTATGCCAAACCCGCGCAGGAAAGTCTGATTGCCCAAAAAGCCCGTCTCGACGGCATCGCGTCCGAACTGGAAAACCTCGCCCCCGAACTCTCCACCGCCGAAGCCGCGTTCAAACAGGCGGAAGCCGCCGTGCGCTCGTCCGAAGTGCAGCATAAACCTGATGCAGCAGCAACAGCAGCACACGCGCCAATACAGCCAAGCGCAGCAACGCGCCGCCGAACTTCTGGCGCGCACCAACCAAGGGCAAATCCGTCGAGAACACATCGAGCGCGAACTGGCGCAGTTGGCAGAAGAGCAGACCGTGTTGCAACACACGTCTGACGGGCTTTCAGACGACATCGCTACTTTGCAGGAAGCCGCCGCCGAACTCGAACACCAACAGCAAACCACCGCGCACAGCCGCCAAGAGCAGCAAGGCTGTCTGAAACAGGCGCAGCTTGCCCTGCTGGAAGCCAACCGCCAATACGGGCTTGCCGAAGTCGCCGTCCACAAGCTCAATCAGCAAAAACAAAATTACCAACAGCAAATTGCCCAGCTTAAACAGCAAACCCTCGACTGGCAGGAACGCCAGCAAGAGCTTGCCTTAGCCTATGAAACCGAGTTCCAAAACGACGAGCAGCACATCAAGCTCGAAGAACTGACCGAAGCTGTACAAACCTTGGACGAAGAATATATTGTTGTACAAGAGAAACTGGCTCAGATACAAGAGAAGGGCAGGGAGCAATACGCCCGCGTACAAACCCTGCAAACCAAGCTGCCGCAGCTTCAGGCAGCCACCCAAACCGCCCTGTTGCAACAGCAGGAAGCCCTGATCAACGCCAAACGCTACCATCAAAACCTGACCGAACGCGCCGCCGATTTGGACGCGCTCGAAGCGTTGGCGAAAGAATCGCCGAAAGTATTAAACAGCAGTATCGGCAGCCTCACCCAGCAAATCGAAGCCCTCGGCGCCGTCAACCTTGCCGCCCTGCAAGAACTCGAAGAAGCGCGCGAACGCGACGGCTACTACCGCAGCCAGAGCGAAGACGTGCAGGCAGCCATCACCCTTTTGGAAGAAGCCATCGCCCAAATCGACGACAAAACCAAAGCGCGTTTCAAAGAAACCTTCGACGCCGTCAACGGCAAAGTCCAAACCTTCTTCCCCACCCTGTTCGGCGGTGGCGAGGCCACCCTCAAAATGATAGGCGACGACCTCCTGACCGCCGGCGTGTCCATCATGGCGCGTCGCCCGGCAAGAAAAACAGCACCATCCACCTCCTCTCCGGCGGCGAAAAAGCCCTCACCGCCATGAGCCTCGTGTTCGCCCTGTTCAGCCTCAACCCCGCTCCGTTCTGCCTTTTGGACGAAGTCGACGCTCCGCTGGACGATGCCAACACCTCGCGTTTTTGCAACCTGGTCAAAGAAATGTCGGCGCAAACCCAGTTCCTCTACATCTCCCACAACCGCCTGACCATGGAAATGGCGGAGCAGCTGGTCGGCGTAACCATGCAGGAAAAAGGCGTATCGCGGGTTGTTGCCGTAGACATCAAGCAGGCATTGGAAATGGCTGAGCCGAATTGAGGTAAGAGATTGTTTTTTATTTAAGTGTGAAATATAAAAGGTCGTCTGAAACCTGATTTGGTTTTCAGACGACCTTCTTTATATATGCTATCTCTTTAAAATTGTTTGGAAATATCAATAAACAAGCGATGCTGGTTTTGACGGTAATAAAAATGATTGCTGTGGACATGTGTCCAACCCCAGTTCAGGCGCGGAGTAAAGCCTTTCCAGGACAACTTTTTATGACCTGCTGACAAATGGACGTAGGTTTCACGGTCATTTCGTTTGATATTGAAAATATCTTCAGCCTGATAGCGGCGGTACTGTACAGTAGTATTGAGTGAAGTAACAAGCTTGCCTGACTTGCCCCATGCTTTTGTCCAGCCTGCACGCAGATTTTCATATTTATAGGCATCAGAACGGTCACGCGCACTATTGTAGCCTTTGCCTGCGCCAAATACGAAATATTCACCACTCTTACGATAATAGAGGGCTGATATAGAGGCAATATGGTTTGCGCCGTTTAAGAATTTTCTTTCTTTATGTTTACGGTAGCCGGACTGCCATGCGCCGAATACTTGCCATTTGGGCGATAACACACGTGAATAGCGCAAATACCGCCTGATGTATTGGAGTAGGGTTCTGTACCATACCAGCGCTTTTCATAAAATGGCGATAAGGAGACTTCCTGAGTATGATTACGCCAGCCGGCACCGGTTTCAGCACGCACAGTCAAATCATCATAATCATGCGCATCCCAATAGAACTTGCCACCGGCAGAAAGGTTTTTTTTCCAGACCCAATGTCCATTGAGCGGAGTATTTTTTTGTGCAGAAACATCGTAAGCAATACCGTTTGCCGTACGAGGCGCTTCAAACTCAAAACCTCCGTACACACGTTCGCGCGGCGTTCGGGCAATATTATTATCTCGAATGTAGGAAATATTACCGTCAAAATTCCAAGATTTATCTTTTTTTAAAAATTTATCAAATTCATTCAAATATTGCAGTGTTGGTTCAGGTAGGTCGGGAGTTTTGCGGACTTCTTGTAACTCTTTTGCTGCGTCACGCATTTTTCCGTCTTGTGAAAGGGTTAATGCTAATTGTAGGCGTACAGGAGAGTAGTCAGGATGATTGGCAAGGATATTCCGAAAATCCTGTTCTGCTACTTTGTACTTTCCATCTGCACGGGAAAGAATTGCATCTGCATAGGAAGCCATTGTTTCGTCGTGTCCGGTCATGCGACGGTAGAGTGGCAATAGGAAACGGATGTTGTCAATATTTTGGTGTGCAAGGGCAGTATCCATTGCATCGGTTAAGATTTCAGGTTGTTGGAGCAATTCTTCTGATGACATGGAAATTGGTTGTTGCTCAACCTGATTGTCTTCTTGCAGAGTTTGTTTTTCAGCCTGGTGGATTTGATTATGGTTTAGGTCGGGCTGAATTTCATCGTGTGGTGTTGGTGCGGCTGAGGCATAGTTTACCGCAGCGCATAAAATTAAAGCCAAAGTAGGATAGCGCATATTTTTTATTTCGTTTTGGGGCGTTTGAGCATGGTAAAAATTCTTTCAGACGGCCTTTTGGTAAAACAAACCGCCCGGCAGATGCCGGACGGTTGAAAGCGGCGGATTATTGTTTTTTCGCGCCGAAAGAGCCTTGGTAAATACTATTCTCATGCTCAGCACTAAAGACACCACCTAGTTCTGCAGCTTTAGGGCCAAAGAAATTACCCTTCATACGGATACCGTCTTGCTCGCCGCTGAAGGATGAGCCGGAAATTTTACCGGAAACAGGAATGCCATATGGATGATCAATTATGCCTGAGATGGTTTTACGACCGAAATCAACATCAAATTTAGATGCGCCTGTTGTATAAGCTCCAGCCTGAAGCAAAATAGCATCACCAACATAAGATGCTTTGCCAGAAGTTGGCATAGCATCTGCACCACTAGTTGGCGTAATACTACCAATGGCAAAAGAGTCATGATGAAGTGTTGGTTGATAAGTAGGGCTAATAATGCCGACAGTTTGCGCACCAAATTGAACATGGCTGTATTTGCGTCCGCTCAAAACAGTCGTACGGGTCGACATATTATCTTTGGCAGGGCTAATTTCTCTGTAGAAGAGAAATGCTGCATTGGCTTTGGATAAATCAATTTTACGACCGTCAATGGTAACACTAGCATTCATCTTGCCTTGAGGGGTAACGTATTTTGCAGTGTTATAGGATGCATTTGTTGAAGTCATTGCATTATCGCCAACAGCTGTGCTAGGTGTTGGTTGAGACGGAGTAGTCGGTTTAGCCGGAGTTTCAGGAGTGGTCGGTTTAGCCGGAGTCACAGGAGTAGCTGGTTTAGCCGGAGTCACAGGAGTAGTTGGTTTAGCCGGAGTCACAGGAGTAGCTGGTTTAGCCGGAGTTTCAGGAGTGGTCGGTTTAGCCGGAGTCACAGGAGTAGCTGGTTTAGCCGGAGTTTCAGGAGTGGTCGGTTTAGCCGGAGTTTCAGGAGTGGTCGGTTTAGCCGGAGTCACAGGAGTAGCTGGTTTAGCCGGAGTCACAGGAGTAGCTGGTTTAGCCGGAGTTTCAGGAGTGGTCGGTTTAGCCGGAGTTTCAGGAGTGGTCGGTTTAGCCGGAGTTTCAGGAGTAGTCGGTTTAGCCGGAGTTTCAGGAGTGGTCGGTTTAGCCGGAGTTTCAGGAGTAGTCGGTTTAGCCGGAGTCGTAGGAGTAGTCGGCTTAGTTGGAGTAATTGGATTAGTTGGGTTGATATCTGGACCGCTCTCACCATTGCTACTACATGCAGTTACCGCGAACAAAGCGGCGCAAACCAAAGCTGTCGTTTTGATTTTTGTATTCATAAGTTTGAATCCTTAAGTATTTGAATATCGGTTAAATCTGGTTAATGACTTTTACGGTCGAAAAAATTCGACAACAAATACATACATAAACAAACAGATAAGATGGAAAGTGTAAGAGGAAACTATTAGGAAGATAATGATGTTTAAATATTTCTTTTATGAAATCAAGATGTTATATGTTTTGATATTTTTGAATATTTTTTTGATGTTGTAGGAAAGATACAATATATAAAACAAAATGTTATCAAAAATTAAGAGGAATTAAGTCAGGGTAATATGTATAGTCTTACGTAATAAAGTGTCAAATGCTTTTTATTTGATAAACTATTAATAAACTGTTTAGAGTGTGCCTCAAGTTTGTTTATATTTTTTTCAGGGATGAATTAAGCCTTTTGAAAATATTCTTTTAAATTTGGTAGGGACTATATTTTTTTATCAGATTCAAATTGGGTATATTTGATTGCATCAATAAATCTATTTTATTGACGATTAAAATATGAAGTATTTGAGTAGTTTGGATTTGTTTTTATACATGGTGCTTATTTCTATCTAGATGGATAGCGTCAGAGAAGCATGTTTTGAACATGGCAAATTGAAGTGTTTTTATTTTCAATGAAAAACTGCCTTCGTGCATTAAATATGCGGAAGGCAGTTTTTTAAAGTTGGCTTGCTATATTTGAAATTTTGATAAAAAGGCTTTGATATAAAAGGATTTTTAATCTGATATAAATATTATTATTGTTTTCGACGTATTATCTTTGGCGCGTTGAGGCTGCCCCGAGCGTTGGTTGCTGCCGTTGACGGCATCGCGCCATGCTTTGCGTTCGGCTTCGATTTTGGCGGCTACTTCGTGAACCATGGTTTCTTGTTTTTTGACGGCCGGCTCTTCCGGTGTGTTATCGGAAAAGTGGAGGCCGTACCACAAGGCGGCGAAAATGCTGCAGACGAAGATAACGGCAATCAGGCCGATGATGGCTTGTTTGCCGGCGAGGGGTTTTTCGGGGGGAGGGACGAGGACATCGAAGCAGTCGGCGCAATCGAGGGCGAAGCAGACGTTTTCGGCTTCTTTGCGACCGCGCCGGCCTTCTGTGATGTTGAAGGAGATGTGTTGCCCTTCGGCTGGAAGGCGGGTAAGGGTGGTGAAGGCGGCAAGGGCAAGAAAGATTTCTTGGCCTGTGTCTTCTATGGTAGCGGCGCCGAAGCCGCGCTTTGCTGTTCCAGCGAGTAATCGTTCCGTAATAGCGCATAATGTATGTGGGGATATTATTATAGGTAACAGTTTTTCCTTTGACTGATTTTAAATCAAAAAGTTTAGTTATTGTCTTAATTTTACACTAGATTTGTCTTGTTAGAAGCAGGCAGGCCGTCTGAAGGATTTCAGACGGCCTGCATGGTTTATGCCTATTTATTAAGCACTTTTTGGAAGGTGTCGATCAGGTGTTGCGCTATGGCACGGCTGCCGAATTGTTGCAGGCAATCTTGGCGCAAACGGACGGGATCGTATTGTGCATGGTTTTCGTAGAGGGTGAGCAATGCTTTGGTCAGTTCCGGTATGTTTTCGATTGGCACCAGCAGGCCGTTGTCGGAAGTAACGATGGATTCGGGGCCGCCGCAGCGTGTGGCGATAACGGGCAAACCTTGCGACAGTGCTTCGATATAGACGACGCCGAAGGTCTCGGTACGGCTGGCGAGGACGAATGCGTTGCTGTGGCGCATGAGGTCTAGGGTTTGGTCGGTGGTCAATGCGCCGGTAAAGGTAACGGCGTGGTTGATGCCCAAGTCGCTTGCCAGTTGTTTCAGACGGCCTTCTTCTGCGCCGCCGCCGCCGATTTTGAGTTTGAGTTGCGGATAGGTTTTGAGTGCTTCGGCAAAAGCAGGCAGGAGCAGGTCGTGGCCTTTGAGGTGGCGCAGGTGGGAGACGCTGCAGAAGGTGAAGTCTTGATTGTTTTTTTCGGGGAACTCGAAATCCTGTTCAAAATTGCCGCCCAGCATATTGGGCAGGTATTGCCAGTCTGTACCGGCGTAGGTTTTTTCGAGAATGCGGCAGAAATCACGGCTGACGGCGAACCGTGCCGCGCTGTGGCGCACGGCTTCGTGCATGGACGGCCATTGGTTTTTGCGGACAAGGCCGCGTGAAATGGCGCTGCTGTGTTCGGTAATCACATAGGGAATGCCGTATTTTTTGAAGATGGCGCAGGCCAAAATGGCGGCGTAGTTGACGCAATGGGCGTGAATTACGTCGGGTTTGCCGTTGTCGGCGATATAGGCTTCAAAAGCTTTCATGCCTGCGTTGACCCAGCGGATGCGGTCGATATCGACAACCGGGCAGCGCGGGAAGAAATACATGCTGTCGTAGGCGTAAGTGTTGAGTCCGCCTTGCTGATGGCGGCGCAGGCCGTAGAAGCGCGAGAAGATGGTTTTCGGCTGGCTTCTCAAGTAGCGGAACATGGGCACGACCATGCCGATTTTCATGCCTTCGCGTTGCAGGGCTTGGGCTTGGAGGCGGAAAAAGATTCCGTCCACGTCGGTTTCGGAAGAAGGATACCAAGAGGGGATAACGACAATATGCATGATGTGTTTTTTATGGAAGTAGATAACGGCGAGGCCGTCTGAAAAGAAAAGATATCTTTCAGACGGCCTTTTGTATATTTAGTTCAATCAGTTGCCGGCAACCGTCATTTTGGAAACCAAGATGGAGCCGATTTGGTTGGACGAACGGCGTAATGCGTCGTCTGCCACGCCGATGATGTCGCGGTACATATCCTGCAAACGTCCGGCAATGGTGATTTCCTGAACCGGATAGGCAATGACGCCGTTTTCCACCCAAAAACCGGCCGCGCCGCGCGAGTAGTCGCCGGTAATGCCGTTGACGCCTTGTCCCATCAATTCGGTAACCAGCAAACCTGTTCCCATTTCTTTCAACAGGTCGGCCTGCGTGGCGTGGGTGTGGTTCAGATACAGATTGTGCGCGCCGCCGGCGTTGCCCGTTGTCTGCATGCCGAGTTTTTTCGCGCTGTAACTGCTGAGGAAATAGCCTTCGACGATGCCGTCTTTCACCACAAAACGCGGCTGCGTGGCGACGCCTTCGGCATCGAAATAAGTGCTGCGGAACGAGCGCAGGATATGCGGTTCTTCGCGCAGGCTGAGAAACTCGGGCAGCACCTGTTTGCCGATGCTGTCAATCAGGAAGCTGCTTTGGCGGTAGAGCGCGCCGCCGCTGAGTGCGCCGATAAGGTGGCCGATTAAGCCGACGGCGACAGTGGTGTCAAACAGTACGGGATAGCTGCCGGTCGGAACGCTGCGGCTGTTCAGACGGCGTAAAGTCCGTTCGGCTGCGGTTTGGCCGATGAGTTCGGGCGCGTCCATGTCTTCGTGACGGCAGGAAGAATCGTACCAATAGTCGCGCTGCATGCCGTGTTCGTCGCTGGCGACCACGCTGCAAGAAATGCTGTGGTGCGTGCTTTGCTGGTGTGCGGCAAAGCCGTGGGTGTTGCCGTAGACGTATTGGTAATGGCCGGTATGAACCGATGCGCCTTCGGAATTTTCAATGCGTTTGTCCGTTGACAGCGCGGCCTGTTCGCATTGCTTGGCCAAATCAATGGCGGATTCGGTACTCAAATCCCATTCGTGGTAGCGGTCGAGGTCGCCGATATGGGTTGCCATCAAGGCAGCATCGGCAAGGCCGGCGCAATCGTCTTCGGCGGTATAGCGTGCAATATCGATGGCGGCTTTGACCGTATCTTGCAGGGCGCGTTCGGAAAAGTCGGCAGTGCTGGCGCGGCCTTTGCGTTGGCCGACATAGACCGTAATGTCTAAAGATTTATCTTGTTGGAACTCGATTTGTTCGATTTCGCCCAAGCGTACGCTGACGCTTTGACCGAGCGACTCGCTGAAATCGGCTTCGGCCGCGGTGGCGCCGGATTGTTTGGCCAAATCCAGCGTGTGTCCGCACAAGCGCAACAGCTCGTCCGGTGTGTGGTTAAACAGCATAAAAAGGTTTCCTGACAGGGTTTTGCGGCATTTTAACCGTTTCAGACGGCCTCTGCAAAAATCGCACGGAAAGGCCGTCTGAAAACTGATAAAATAGGCAGATTCAGAAAATCAGGGAAACACAATGTTTGAACAAGAAGACGAATGGGTCAGCAAAACCCAAATGAAAAAGCAGATGAACGATTTGCAGGCTTTGGGTATGGAATTGACCAAGCTCTCCAGCGATACGCTGAAAAAAATCGGCTTGGACGAAGAGCTGTTCGAGGCCATCGCCACCTATAAAAAAATCACGTCCAACAGCGCGCTCAAACGCCAAGCCCAATTTATCGGCCGCCTGATGCGCGATACCGACCCTGCGCCCATCGAAGCCTTCTTGGCCAAACTGCGCGGCGACAATACGGCGCACAATGCCTTTTTGCAACGCGTCGAGCAGGCGCGTACCCGACTGTTGGCAGACGATGGCGCGATTACCCAATTTATGGCCGATTTTCCGCAAGCCGACGCCGGCAAATTGCGCACCTTGATCCGCAACACTAAAAAAGAGCAGGAACAAAACAAACCGCCGAAAAACTTCCGCGCGCTGTTCCAAGAAATTAAAGCAGTGATGGAGGCCGGTCAATCCGACGCTTCAGAAGAAGGGCAGGATTGGGAAGAATAAACCTTAAGGCCGTCTGAAAACGGATTGCAGGTTTCAGACGGCCTGTATCGTAATACCGAAGGAGGATGACCATGAAATTTCGCCACTCTGTAACTGCCTTGCTGATTGGTGTATTGACCCTCAATGGATGTACTAACGATCTTTGGGAAAGAAATAGCCCGTTCCAGCAAACCACAACCGAAAAAACCGTTGCCAAAGACAATATTCACGCATTTGGCGTGGTTGCCAAAGACAATACGCAACTGGAAACAGGCAGCTTGGTCATGATGGGTGGAAAATATTGGTTTGTCGTTAATCCTAAAGATTCGGCCAAGTTGAAGGCGGTTTTGGATGCTAAGCTGAGCAAACGATTTCAAATGGTTCGGCAAAATCCAAGACAGGTGTATGAAGCTTTGCCTGTTGAATTGAAATCCCCTGAAGCGCAAACTTTTCGCTCGAATTTCTGCCTGCGTTACGATACTCAAAAAGCTGCCGAGATTGCCAAGTTAAAACAGCTGGCGTTCAAGCCGGTCGAACTCGATGATAAAACTGTCTACACACGGTGTATTTCTACCGAAGGTCATTATTATGCAACGCCGAAAAATGTTGCCGAAGACCGCCGTTTTGACACTGCCGTCCCGGTCAGAATTTATTATGCGGAAACCAAAAAAAGCACCGACGTTCGGAAGTTGACGGGGAATATCCTGAAAACGCCATTTACATTGGCTTTGGACGCAGTCGGCGTAGTGATAGCAGGCTCATATGTCGTGATCGGTGAAATTATCGATGCTTCACGCAAATAATATCCAAGGCCGTCTGAAAACAGATTGCAGGTTTCAGACGGCCTCCTCCTTAAAATAAATGCTTCAAAAAAATTAATTTTCTCTCTATTTAATCCCACACACCATGTCCGTCAAAATCCAAACACGTTCCATTAATCCGACTGTTTTTAACGACTTGCTCACTGCCGGTACCGATCCTTTGATTGCGCGGCTGTGTGCTGCGCGTGATGTGCAAAGTCCGGCCGAGTTGGACGACAAGCTTGCTGCGCTTTTGCCGTATCAAACGCTGACAAACTGCGAAGCCGCCGCCGGCCGTTTGGCGGATGCGATTGAGCGTCAGGAAAAAATCTTGATTGTCGCCGACTACGATGCCGACGGTGCGACCGCGTGTTCCGTCGGTATGAGCGGTTTGGCGGCGATGGGGGCGAAAGTGGATTTTCTTGTGCCCAACCGCTTTGAACACGGCTACGGCTTAACGCCCGAGCTGGCTGAAATCGCGGCAGAGCAAGGTGTGGATTTATTGGTGACGGTGGATAACGGTATCGCCAGCATTGCAGGCGTGGCGCGTGCGCAGGAGTTGGGTTTGGATGTGATTGTGACCGACCACCATCTGCCTGCCGAGACCGTACCCGACTGCATCATCGTCAATCCGAACCAAAAAGGCTGCGGTTTCCAAAGCAAAAGCTTGGCGGGCGTGGGCGTGATTTTTTATGTATTGATGGCTTTGCGTGCCGAACTGCGCCGCCGCAATTATTTTTCAGACGGCCTGAAAGAGCCGAATCTGGGCGATCTTTTGGATTTGGTCGCACTCGGTACCGTTGCCGATGTCGTCGCCCTCGACCACAACAACCGTATCCTCGTATCGCAAGGTTTGAAACGGATGCGTTTGGGCAAAATGCGCCCCGGTATCCGCGCCTTGTTTGAAGTGGCGCGACGGGATTGGCGCAAGGCTCAGCCGTTTGATATGGGCTTTGCGTTGGGACCGCGCATCAACGCGGCCGGACGGCTGGACGATATGTCGGTCGGCATTGCCTGCCTGTTGGCGCGAGATGATGCCGAAGCGCAGGAACTGGCGGCTCAGTTAAACAACCTCAATATCGAACGCCGCGAAATCGAGCAGTCTATGCTGCAAGACGCGCTGAATGATTTTTCCTGAAAACCCTGCCTCCAGGGCAGACGACTTTGGTGGCGTATCGCGACGACTTCCATCAAGGCGTGGTCGGCATCGTTGCCAGCCGCCTCAAAGACCGTTTTTATCGTCCGACCATCGTGTTTGCGCCAGCCGACAACGGCGAAGTGCGCGGTTCGGGACGCTCCATTCCCAATCTGCACCTGCGCGATGCTTTGGACTTTGGTGTCCAAAACGCCATCCCGATTTGATTTTTGAAATTCGGCGGACACGCAATGGCGGCGGGTTTGAGCATACTCGAACACAATATTCCCGCGTTTCAGACGGCCTTTGAAGAAGCCGTGCGCGAGATGGTGTGCGAAGACGATTTGTCGCAAACCTTCATCACCGACGGCAGCCTGCCTGCCCGTGACATTACGCTGGAACAGGCGCAGAACCTTGCCCGACACGTTTGGGGGCAGGGCTTCGCGCCGCCGAGTTTTACCGATGAATTTCACGTTGTCCGCCAGCAGCCTTTGGGTGCGGAAGGCAAACACAAAAAAGTCTGGCTGCAAAAAGACGGCTACGAATTTGAAGCCATGTTCTGGCGTTGCAGCGAAGACATTCCCGAATACATCCGCACGGTGTACCGCCCCGTTGCCAACGAATGGCGGAATAATCTCGAATTGCAGCTTTATATCGACTACTGGGAAGCCGCGTAAACAAAGGCCGTCTGAAAAATGAAGAAACAAAAACCTTGGCTCGGCTTTTCATTGGCGCTGCTTGCCACCATGACTTGGGGCTCGCTGCCGGTTATCGCGCAACAGGCCTTAAAAGCCGTCGATGCGCCCACGCTGGTGTGGGTGCGCTTTTTAGTGGCTTCGCTGGTGTTGTTTGCGTTGTTGGGGCTGACCGGCAAGCTGCCGAGGCCGTCTGAATTTTCCAGGCAAACCTTATTTTTATTGGTGCTGGGCATTATCGGCATTTCCGCCAACTTTGTTCTCGTTGCCCTGGGTTTGCACTATATTTCGCCGACAACCACGCAGGTGTTGTGGCAGCTCTCACCCTTTACCATGATTTTGGTCGGAGTAGGCGTGTTTAAAGAAGCTTTTACGCACTGGCAAAAAATCGGCTTGATGCTTTTGCTGACGGGTTTGGTCATGTTTTTCAACGACAAATTCGGTGAACTTTTCAGCTTGGGCAGCTACGCGGTCGGCGTAATGATGGCGGCTTCGGGCAGCATGATTTGGGTGTGCTACGGTGTGGCGCAAAAACTTTTATCCAAACATTTCAATTCGCAACAAATCCTGCTCATGATTTATTTTTGCAGCAGCTTTGTTTTCTTGCCGTTTGCCGAACCGTCGCAAATCGCCCATATCGGCAATCCGTTTTTATGGGGCTGCTTTATCTATTGCTGCCTGAACACGCTGATCGGCTACGGTTCATTCGGCGAAGCGCTCAATCATTGGGACGCTTCAAAAGTCAGTATCGTCACCACGCTGATTCCTGTGTTCACCATGATATTTTCTACCATCGGTCATCATCTCGCCCCCGATTATTTTGCCGCTTCGGATATGAATATCGTCAGCTATGTGGGTGCCATGGTGGTTGTGGCCGGAGCCTTGCTGGCGGTGGCCGGAGAGAAAGTAATGGGGCTTTTTTTGAGAAAGATATAAAGCATTTATTGCGAAACAGAATAAAGTAAGGCCGTCTGAAACAGGTTTCAGACGGCCTTTATATTTTCTAAATCAGATTACTGTGAATCGCCGAATCAATAGAAGCCTTCGCGTTCTTCACGGGTGCTGATGTAGATGTTTTTCACTTGGGTGTAGGCGGCGAGCATCATTTTGTGGGTTTCGCGGCCGATACCTGAAGTTTTGTAGCCGCCAAACGGCGCACCGGCAGGCAGGCGGTTGTAGCAGTTTACCCAAACGCGGCCGGTTTCCAATGCGTTGGAAACGCGCAGGCAGCGGTTGATGTCGGTACTCCACACTGCGCCGCCCAAGCCGTATTCGCTGTCGTTGGCCATTTTGATGACGTCTTCTTCGGTTTTGAATTTAATCACGGTGGCAACCGGGCCGAAGATTTCTTCTTGGGCAACACGGGCTTCGTTGCTGCTGGCTTCAATCAAAGTAGGCTCGACAAATTCGCCTTTGCCCAATTCGCCTTCGATTTTTTTACCGCCGGTAATGATGCGGCAGCCTTCTTGTTCGCCGATTTTGACGTATTTCAAAATGGTCTCGAGTTGACTGGCATTGACTTGCGAACCCATTTGGGTGTCGTCTTCCCAAGGCAGGCCGACTTTGATTTTTTTGAATTCTTCAGCCAAAGCATTGACGAATTTGTCGTAAATGCCTTCTTGTACAAAAATGCGCGAACCGGCGCAGCACACTTGGCCTTGGTTGAACAAAATACCTTTTTGCGCGCCTTCGAGGGCTTTGTCGAAAGGCATATCGTCGAAGAAGATGTTGGCAGATTTGCCGCCCAATTCCAAAGTGGACGGAATCAGCAATTCGGCGGCGGCGATGCCGACGCGGCGGCCGACTTCGGTTGAGCCGGTAAAGGCCAGTTTGTTGAAGCCTTTGTGGTGTAGCATGTATTCGCCGGATTTGGAACCGCGGCCGGTAATCACGTTCAACACGCCTTTAGGCAGCAAGTGGTTGATTTTTTGAGCGAGGGACAACAGGCTCAATGAAGTGCTGGAAGAAGGGTGGATGACGATGGTACAACCTGCGGCCAATGCCGGAGCGATTTTCCATGCGGCCATCAAGAATGGGAAGTTCCAAGGAATGATTTGGCCGACAACGCCGATCGGTTCGCGCAAAACGATGGACAGGTCTTCGGCATCAAGTTGGGTCGCAGTGCCTTCTTCGCCGCGGATCACGCTGGCGAAATAGCGGAAATGGTCGGAAGCCAAAGGTACGTCGGCGGCGCGGGTTTCGCGGATGGGTTTGCCGTTGTCCAAAGTTTCTTGCAGGGCAAACAATTCGGCGTTTTCATCAATCACGTCGGCGATTTTGTTCAAAATGGCCGCGCGTTCGGCAGTCGTGGTTTTGCGCCATGTTTTGAACGCTTCTTGCGCAGCGGCTACGGCAGCATCGACATCGGCATCGGTTGCGTCTGTGAACTTGGCCAACTCATCGCCATTGGCAGGGTTGTAAGAGGATAAAAGTTTGCCTTCGCTACCTTTTGTCCATTCGCCGTTGATCAAAAGGCCGTATTCTTTATCAAACACATTTAAATCTTTTGCCATAATGCTGTCTCCTTAATGAATGGGAATAGGTGTTTCAACACCATGAAAAACAGCTTATGCTTTTTTCTTTTTAAGTTCAAGTACTAAAAATGAGAATGTTCTCAAAATTTACATTTTGCAATGTTGTTTCATGTAGCAGGCCGTCTGAAAAATAAAGGATTTGATTGAAATGAAAGTGCATTTGTTAATATATTTAAAGATTTATACGGCTTAAATAAATTTTGTTATGGTATAACATTATAACTTATTGTTTTAAAAAAGATTATGGGTTGACGTCTTCGGATATGGGGAGTATTCTCATTCATAGCTAAACAGTTTTTCAACACCCTAGGAGACTCTCTCATGAAAATGCATGCTGTGGTAGTAAATAAAGATGTAGCAGGTGATGTAGAAGTTGTTGAACGCGAACTGCGTCCGCTGGAATACGGCGAGGCGTTGGTGGAAGTCGAGTATTGCGGCGTGTGCCACACCGACTTGCACGTTGCGGCAGGCGATTACGGCGACAAACCGGGTCGCGTGTTGGGACACGAAGGCATCGGTTTGGTTAAAGAAGTTGCCGACGGTGTGAAAAATCTGAAAGTTGGCGACCGTGTCAGCATCGCATGGCTGTTCCAAAGCTGCGGTTCTTGCGAATACTGCAATACCGGCCGCGAAACCTTGTGCCGCTCTGTATTGAACGCAGGCTATACTGCCGACGGCGGCATGGCGACCCACTGTATCGTCGATGCGGACTACGCCGTTAAAGTACCCGACGGTCTTGACCCTGCGCAAGCTTCGAGCATTACTTGTGCCGGTGTGACCACTTATAAAGCGATTAAAGTTTCCGGCGTTCGTCCGGGCCAATGGATTGCGATTTACGGCGCAGGCGGTTTGGGCAACTTGGCGGTTCAATACGCGAAAAAAGTATTCGGCGCACACGTTGTCGCCATCGACATCAACGATGAAAAACTGGCATTCGCTAAAGAAAGCGGCGCTGATTTAGTCATCAACGCCGCCAAAGAAGACGCTGCCAAAGTGATCCAAGAAAAAACCGGCGGCGCACACGCAGCCGTTGTTACCGCCGTATCCGCCGCCGCGTTCAACTCCGCTGTGGACTGCGTCCGTGCAGGCGGCCGCGTCGTTGCCATTGGTCTACCGCCCGAATCTATGGACCTGTCCATCCCGCGTCTGGTCTTGGACGGCATCGAAGTGGTCGGCTCTCTGGTCGGTACCCGCAAAGATTTGGAAGAAGCATTCCAATTCGGCGCAGAAGGTTTGGTTGTGCCTAAAGTCGAGTTGCGTGCTTTGGATGAAGCGCCTGCCATCTTCCAAGAAATGCGCGAAGGTAAAATTACCGGCCGTATGGTGATTGATATGAACAAAGAGTGCAGCTGCATTCATCACTAATCAAATGATTCCGTGACAAAAAGGCCGTCTGAAACTTTTCAGACGGCCTTTTTCATTGGATTGGATAACTTAAAGCGTAAAGCCGCTTTCAAATACGCGGGATTTCTCCGCTGACAGGATCGGTAAACTCTATTCTTTTTGGCCAGAAAGTTTTAAAGGTTTATCGTAGTCTTCATCACCGGCAGCCAATGGGGTAGGGTAAAGCGCATCGTTCATCAGCGGCATATTCAAACTCATCATATGCACGCGGAGCTGGTGTTTCTTTCCGGTATGCGGCGTGAGGCGGTAGAGGCTGAATGCGCCGCGGTTTTCGATAAGTTCGATGGTCGTGTGGGCGTTGGGTTCGCCTTCCGTTTCCCGCGTGAGAAAGAATTTTTCGCCGCGTTCCATTCGGGATGAAAATATCCAGCGGATAGTCCAAATCCGTCCGCGTCGGCGCCACCGCTTCATAAGTTTTTTGGACGGTTTTTTCTTGGAACATGGTCTGATAATCGCGACGCGTGGCAGGGTTGAGCGAAAGCAGCATAACGCCTGCCGTATCTTTGTCCAAGCGATGAATCGGCGTAATGTCTTCAACATTCAAATGCTGCAATTCAGGCCGCAAACGCAGGCGCGTGAGCAAAGGGTTTCCCGCAAAAACCTGCCGCTGGGGATGACGGGCAGAAAATGCGGTTTGTCCACCACAATCAAATGCTCGTCAATATGCAAAAATCTTTTCTTCAAACGGAATACGCGGCTCGCTCTCACGGCTGGTTTCACGGTAATAAAACATCGTCTTGCCGGGCTCGAACAAGGTATTCTCATCAAACGGCACGCCATCCGCGCCCACCACAAAACCGCTGTTCAGCCGCCGCCGCCAGTTTTCTTCGCCGACAAAGGGAAAATGAGCGCATAAAAAATGCAGCAGCGGCAAGCCGTAGAAACTGCTTTTCATGCGGCTAAAACCAAGTAGCTGGGTTTGACACCGTCTTAAAAGGGGTAGGGGATTGGTACGTTTTTTCATGCGGCGGATTGTACTCGGTTTTTAGGATTTTTTCAGACGATGTTTTTCATTGGGGGCGGACACGATTTTCTATTGCCGTCATCATTTCAGAGCAGAAAGGAATTCATCTTTGATGACTGGTGACCTGTTTCAGATTAATGGACGGTTTAGCAGTTAAGGTCGTCTGAAAACGTGGATCGAAACCCAAAGCTTTCGTCTTCAGACGAACTCTTGCAGAAATACCTTAATAGAAGAAAGCAATAAGTTTTCATGTCATCATTAAAAATATAATTTAGACAAACTACACTAAATTTCATTAACATCCGTTAAGTTTAATTTAACTTGGTAAAAACAATAATATGAAAAAAATATCTTTATTGCATTTTTTAGCTTTATTTCATTTTGCGCCCATGCAGATCTGCCTCTGAATATCGAAGACATTATGACCGATAAGGGCAAATCAAACTCGATGCTTCCGTTACCTACATCAACAGCGAAAGCAGCCGTTCCGAACTTGCCGCGCCAATTTACATTCAGACAGGTTCTGCTTCCTTTATTCCCGTCCCGACCGAAATTCAGGAAAACGGCAGTAACAGCGATATGCTCGTCGGCACTCTTGGCCTACGCTACGGCTTGACTGGAAACACCGAAATTTACGGTAGCGGCAGCTACTTGTGGCGCGAAGACCGCAGATTCGACAGCGGAAGCAGCAAAACCCGCGACAAGCATCTATCCGATGTATCCCTCGGTATCAGCCATACCTTCCTCAAAGACGATAAAAATCCTGCTCTTATCGGCTTTCTCGAAGGTACGCTTTACGAAAAATCACGTGGCAAAGCCTCGTCAGGCAAATCATGGCTGATTGGTGCGACCACCTACAGAGCCATCGACCCTGTCGTCCTCTCATTGACCGCCGCCTACCGTATCAACGGCAGCAAAACCCTTTCAGACGACGTCAAATACAAAGCAGGCAACTACTGGGTGCTGAATCCCAATATCTCCTTCGCCGCCAACGACAGGATCAGCTTCACAGGCGGCATCCAATGGCTGGGCAAGCAGCCCGACCGTCTGGACGGCAAAAAAAGAATCCGCAAGGAATACATCTACCTACGCCCATCTCGGCGCAGGCCTCGGCTTCTCCAAAGCCACGTCTTTAAACGCATCCGCACGCTTCAATATTTCAGGGCAGAGCAGCTCCGAACTGAAATTGGGCGTACAGCATACGTTTTAAGCAGGCTTTGATTTTCCAACCTTGTAAAAAAAGGACTTTTATGAAAAAACAAATTACCGCAGCCATGATGATTCTAACGATGATTGCCACTCCCGTAATGGCAAACAGCATAGATAATCCGGCATTTGAAAACCAAGTGTTCCACACGCAGGCAGATACGCCTATGCAGTTGGCGGAGCTTTCTCAGAAGGAGATGAAAGAAACTGAAGGGGCGTGGATTGCTAATGCTGTTGGAGGCATTATGGGAGGAGTTGGAGGGCATTTCAGCTACATGGCGAGTGCTGTTGCTGGCGGCTCGTATAATCGAAATGCACATTGGGCAGCAATTGGAACTGGTGCGGTGATTGGTGCAGCAAGCCCTATTAACGGAGGAAGAGCACTGATTAATGGTATGCGAGGTGTAGCAGTGGGAACGGTTGCTGGTGGCATAACTGGTTATGCAGGTTCTATGGGTAAGAACACCAATATTCGCCGTTAAATAATAGATAAACCAACTTCCAACCAAGCCTGCTATCGGTTTGGTTGGAAGCAAGAGGAGGTAAGGTGGTGTTTCCCGTTATTTTCTTTTCGACATTGGGCTGTATTTTAGTATGGATAAAAGATATGCCTAAAATAAAATCAAAAAAAATTTTGGGAAGATCCTTATATGTTATAGGAATAATAAATGTAATAATCGGCTATGTATTAATTAAAAAAATATTGGTTTCTGTTTCGGATGAGGTTGGAATAAAATATCTTGCAATATATTTATCAAATATTTTTTTTTGGACAATCCTGATGATGGTATTCGTAAAAAGACTGTCTAAGAAGCGGTAAGGGCAGTAGGTCATGGTGCAACATGGTTTGCCCCTAATACCTCTTACATATATCTTTAGAAGGTATGATGATGTTAAAACGTATTTGTCTGTCAGTGCCGATTGCCGTTTCTTTATCCGGTCTTCTGAATGCTGCACCTATGTTTAACGATAATCCTGTTGTTTACGGAAAAATCAAAGTGCAAAGTTGGAAAGAGAGGCGCGATTTCAATATTGTAAAACAGGATTTGGATTTTTCCTGCGGGGCGGCTTCGGTGGCGACGCTTTTGAACAATTTTTACGGGCAAAAGCTGACGGAGGAAGAAGTGTTGAAAAAGCTGGATAAGGAACAGATGCGCGCGTCATTTGAGGATATGCAGCGCATCATGCCTGATTTGGGTTTTGAGGCGAAAGGCTATGCCCTGTCTTTCGAGCAGCTCGTGCAGTTGAAAATCCCCGTCATCGTGTATTTGAAATACCGCAAGGATGATCATTTCTCGGTATTGCGCGGCATAGACGGCAATACGGTTTTGCTTGCCGATCCGTCGCTGGGTCATGTTTCCATGAGCAGGGCGCAGTTTTTGGATGCTTGGAAAACCCGTGAGGGAAATTTGGCAGGTAAAATTTTGGCGGTCGTACCGAAAAAAGCGGAGACGATTTCAAATAAATTGTTTTTTACACATCATCCCAAGCGGCAGACGGAATTTGCAGTCAAACAAATCAGGCTACGGCGTGTAGAGTGAGTCAAAGGCCGTCTGAAAACTGTTTCAGACGGCCTTTTGATTTGTTCCCAACCTCACAAACCCTTAAAAATCAGCTATAATGCCCAACTATTTGATTTTCGCTTATCCCATATTGAAATGGCACAAAAAATTCAATCTGTAAAAGGTATGAACGACCTTTTACCTGTCGAACAAAAAGATTTTAAACTGACGGCTGCGTTTTGGCAGGCGTTTGAAGATACGGTTGGCCGTTGGACACGCGCTTACGGCTATCAGCAAATCCGTACGCCGATTGTCGAGCAAACCGGTTTGTTTGTCCGCTCTATCGGCGAGGAAACCGATGTGGTCGGCAAGGAAATGTACACCTTTTCCGATTCAAACGATTCTTTGAGTTTGAGCCTGCGTCCTGAAGGTACGGCTTCTTGTCTGCGTGCGGTAGTCGAACACAACCTTCTGTACAACAGCCCGCAAAAGCTGTGGTATATGGGCCCGATGTTCCGCCGCGAGCGTCCGCAAAAAGGCCGTTATCGTCAGTTCCATCAGGTCGGTATCGAGGCTTTGGGTTTTGAAGGGCCGGATATCGATGCGGAAATCATCGCAATGTCTGCGGACTTATGGGAAAAATTGGGTATTCGCGAATACCTGACTTTGGAAATCAACAGCTTGGGCAACCGTGAGGAACGCGCGGCACACCGTGCGGCATTGGTTGAATATTTGACCCGTTATGAGGCGCAATTGGATGAAGACAGCAAACGCCGTCTGAAAACCAATCCTTTGCGCGTTTTGGATACGAAAAACCCTGATTTGCAGGAAATCTGCAACGCGGCGCCGCGTCTGGTGGATTACTTTGGGTGAGGCTTCGCAAAACCACTATGCACGCTTCAAGGCGATGTTGGACGGTTTGGGTATTCAATATATTGAAAATCCGCGCTTGGTCCGTGGTTTGGATTACTACAATCAGACGGTTTTTGAGTGGACGACCGACAAACTCGGCGCGCAGGCGACTGTGTGCGGTGGCGGCCGTTACGATGGTTTGATTGAAGAACTTGGCGGCAAACCTGCGCCGTCTATCGGCTTTGCGATGGGTATTGAGCGCCTGCTGCTTTTGGTGAGCGAATACGGCTCGCTGGAAGTGAACGCCGCGCCTGATGTCTATGCAATGCACCAAGGCGAAGGTGCGGACTTGCAGGTGATGAAATACGCGCAAGCCTTGCGCGTCCAAGGTTTCAATGTAATGCAGCATTCCGGCTATCAGAGCCTGAAAGCGCAAATGAAAAAAGCAGACAACAGTGGCGCACGCTTTGCTCTGATTGTGGCTCAGGATGAGCTGGCAAACGGTACGGTTACCCTGAAAGATATGCAGGGCAAACACGAACAACAAACCGTTGCCGCCGCTGATTTGACAGACACTTTACAACAATGGAAGAACGCATAAATGGCAGCCCATTTGGAAGAACAACAAGAGTTAGACAACTTTAAATATTTTTGGAAAAGCATCGGCCGTTGGATCTTTGCCTTGCTGATCGTGGCGGCTTTGGGATATTTGGGTTACACCATTTACCAAGGCCAAAAAGCTTCAAAAGATCAGGAAGCCGCCGCCGTATTGGCGCAAATGGTGGAAAAGGCGCAGCAAAAAACTGACCCAAAAAGCCATCAATGCCGACTTTGGCCGAATTGCAAAAAAACTATCCTGATTCTATTTCGACAGCCCAAGCTACTTTGATGGTAGCGGCGACCGAGTTCGATGCCGGCCGTTATGATGTGGCGGAAGGTCATTTGAATTGGGTGCTGAAAAATCAAAACGCACCGCTGGTTCAAGCTTTGGCGGCGCAGCGTTTGGGCGTTGTCCTGTTGCAGCAGAAAAAAATACGATGCCGCCATCAATGCCCTGAATACTCAGGTTGAGGCTGATTTCGAGCCTTTGATGCTGGAAACCAAAGGCGATGTTTACGTTGCCCAAAATAAAACCAAAGAAGCCGTACAAAGTTACGAAGCTGCTTTGAGCAAAATGCCGCAAACCGCAGTAGGCCGCGAATTGCTGCAAATGAAAATCGACAGCTTGAAATAAGTTTGTTTGAAATCAAGGCCGTCTGAAGTTGCAATGACTTTTCAGACGGCCTACACTTATCCTTATCAACCGTGTTTTTAAAACACCTGCTTGTGTTCCGCTCCCGTTTTTAGGCGGCACTTGACACAGAAAGACTCAATTATGAAACCAACCATCGCGCTTGTCGGCCGCCCCAATGTCGGCAAATCTACTTTATTCAACCGTTTGACGCGCACCAAAGACGCGCTCGTGCATGACTTGCCCGGCCTGACGCGTGACCGCCATTACGGTCATGGCAAAGTCGGCAGCAAACCTTATTTGGTCATCGATACCGGCGGTTTTGAGCCGGTTGTGGACAGCGGCATTTTTGCACGAAATGGCAAAACAAACCTTGCAGGCTGTCGATGAAGCCGATGCAGTTGTGTTTTTTGGTGGACGGCCGCACCGGTTTGACGCCGCAAGACAAAATCATTGCCGACCGTTTGCGCCAAAGTCCCACGTCCCGTTTATTTGGCCGTGAATAAAGGCGAAGGCGGCAATAGGGCCGTGCTTGCTGCCGAGTTCTACGAACTTGCCCTTGGGCGACCCTTATGTTATTTCAGGTGCGCACGGCGATGGCGTGTATTATTTGATTGAAGATATTTTGGAAACCTTCCCCGAGCCTGAAAAGGAAGAGGAAGAAGCCAAACATCCTGTTTTTTGCTGTAATCGGCCGTCCAAATGTCGGTAAATCAACCTTGGTAAACGCCATTCTCGGCGAAGAGCGCGTGATTGCTTTCGATATGGCAGGCACGACGCGCGACAGTATCCATATCGATTTTTGAACGTGAAGGCAAACCGTTTACCATCATCGATACCGCAGGTGTGCGCCGTCGCGGCAAAGTGGATGAAGCGGTGGAAAAAGTTCTCCGTTATCAAAAGCCATGCAGGCGGTTGAAGCGGCAAACGTTGCCGTCTTTGGTATTGGACGCTCAACAAGATATCGCCGACCAAGATGCGACGATTGCGGGTTTTTGCTTTGGAAGCAGGCCGTGCCTTTGGTGGTGGCGGTCAACAAATGGGACGGTATCAGCGAAGAGCGCCGCGAGCAAGTGAAACGCGATATCAACCGCAAACTGTATTTCCTTGATTTTGCTAAGTTCCACTTTATTTCTGCGTTGAAAGAGCGCGGTATAGACGGTTTGTTTGAAAGCATTCAGGCTGCCTATAATGCGGCGATGATTAAGATGCCGACGCCGAAAATCACGCGCGTATTGCAAAGCGCGATCGAGCGTCAACAGCCGCCGCGTGCTGGCTTGGTGCGTCCGAAAATGCGTTATGCCCACCAAGGCGGCATGAATCCGCCGGTGATTGTGGTACACGGCAATTCGCTGCATGCTATTTCTGACAGCTACACACGCTATTTGACCCAAACGTTCCGCAAAGCCTTCAATCTGCAAGGTACGCCGCTCAGAATTCAATACAATGTTTCGGAAAACCCGTATGAAAATGCGGAAGATAAACCGAAGAAAAAACCGTTGCGCCGTGTCAGCTTGAGCAACCGTATTGAGAAACGCGAAGGCCGCAAGGAAGAGAAAAACCGCTTCAAGAAGAAAACCAAAGTCAGCGTGAAAAAACAATTCAGCAAATAAATACAAAGGCCGTCTGAACAATTTCAGACGGCCTTTTATAATGAAAAACAGCTCATTAGAGCTTCATAGCATGTTTTCGACAGGGTTTGCCGAATTTAAAGAAAACATCCAATTTGGATTTGGGATTGTTGTGAATATGGAAATGAAACAGTCGGTTTGACGGGAAGTTCCCTTATTGCTGGATTCCTAAACGGTGTGATAGAAAAAAATAGTTGGTAATTTATCCTATTCGGGGCTACAATCCCATCAAACGCCGATTTTGGCGTCTTTACAATCATAATAATGGAGCTCAAGAATATGACAGCTAAAGGACAAATGTTACAAGATCCTTTTTTGAATGCGTTGCGTAAAGAGCACGTTCCGGTTTCAATCTACTTGGTAAACGGCATCAAGCTGCAAGGTCAAGTGGAATCATTCGACCAGTACGTTGTTCTGCTGCGTAATACTTCCGTCACTCAAATGGTTTACAAACACGCTATCTCAACAATCGTTCCTGCACGCGCAGTCAGCCTGCAACACGAAAACAAGCAACCTCAAGCCGCTGCCGCAGCTGCTCCGGTTCAAGTTGAGACTGCGCAACAACCTGCCGAATAAATGATGTAACGCATTCCTGTTTTTCAATACCTTACCGCTTTTGCGGTAGGGTATTTTTATTTTCAGACGACCCTTATCATGCTGCTTGAAAACATTCTTCCCTTTGCCCACTCCCTGTTACGACAAGCCTTAAAAGCAGGCGGCCGCGCTTTGGATGCGACGGCCGGAAACGGGCATGATACTTTGCTGTTGGCGCAGTCTGTTGGCGAAACGGGTAGAGTGTGGGCATTTGATGTGCAATCTAAAGCACTGGTGCAGACTCAAGGCCGTCTGAAAGAAAACGGCGTAGATGGCCGGGTAGCCCTGATACATGACGGCCATGAAAACCTTTTATCTTATATCGACGAGCCTTTAGATGCCGCAGTATTTAATTTCGGTTGGCTGCCGGGTGGCAATAAAAGCTGTACGACTGAAGCGGCAAGCAGCATCCGTGCGCTGACGGATACTTTGGGTTTGCTGAAAGAGGGCGGGCTTGCCGTGGCGGTATTGTACCCGGGGCATGAAGCCGGCCGAATAGAGGCTGAGGCGATTGTGCAATGGGCGGAAACTTTGCCGCAGGAAGCCTTTTGCCGTGTTACGCTATGGCTTTGTCAACCGCCGCAATGCGCCGCCCTATCTGCTGGCGATTGAAAAGTTGCGTCAGAAAATAGATGTTTGCGGTAAAATAGCTGCTTTGTTTTTCAACCCTCAACATAAGAAACTGCCATGCAATATCTGTTTGTAAAATACAGCCATCAGATTTTCGTTGCCATTACCATCCTGTTGTTCAACATCCGTTTTTTCCTGCTCTGGCGTCATCCTGAGAAGCCGTTGGCTGGCATTTGGAAAGCCATGCCGCATTTGAACGACACCATGTTGCTGTTTACCGGCTTGTGGCTGATGAAGATTACCCATTTTTCGCCGTTCAATGCGCCGTGGCTCGGCATGAAAATCCTGCTGTTGCTGGTTTATATTGTATTGGGCATGATTATGATGCGTTCGCGTCCGCGTTCGCCGAAATTCTATATCGTCTACGTTTTGGCCATGTCGTGTGTTGCCACGATTGTTTTCCTTGCCAAAACCAAAACGCTGCCGTTTTAAAAGAGGCCGTCTGAAATGTATCCGCATTTTGCCGTTATCGCTTTGGGCAGCAATCTCGCCAATCCTGCCGAACAGGTTCGCGCCGCTTTGGCCGAATTGGCCGCGCATCCGCATATCCGGCTCGAAAAAGACTTCTTCCCTTGTATCTGACTGCGCCGGTCGGCTATGACGATCAGCCTGATTTTGTGAACGCCGTTTGTGCGGTGAAAGACTTCATTGGACGGCGTGGCGCTGTTGGCAGAGTTAAACCGTATCGAGGCCGAATTTGGGCGCGAACGTACCTTTCCGCAATGCGCCGCGCACTTTGGATTTGGACATCATCGATTTTGACGGTATCCGCAGCGATGACCCGCATCTGACTTTGCCGCATCCGCGCGCGCATGAGCGCAGTTTCGTTATGTTGCCGCTGGCCGAAATCCTTCCGGATTTCGAGTTGGGCGAGCATGGCCGTGCGGCTGATTTGGCTCAGGCTTTGGGCGGGCAGGGTATTCGCCTGTTGAAAGAATAAGGGCCGTCTGAAAAACGGACTAAAACAAGAAAGGGCGTGTTGGACACGCCTTTTTTGCTATAAAATATTGTTGGGAAACACATTACAAAGAGTTACTATGAATCCTCGTTATATTGTTGTCGAAGGCGCCATCGGTAGCGGCAAGACTGCTTTGAGCCGCCGCTTGGCAGAGCATTTCAGCGCGTTGCTGTTGTCGGAGAATCCGGATCACAATCCGTTTCTCATGAAGTTTTACAGCAATGTTTCCAATAATGGCTTGGCTGCCGAGCTTTTCTTCCTGACGCGCCGCGCTGAAAGCGTGAATATTATTGAAGACCAATGCGCGCAAGGCGGAATGGTTGTGGCTGATTTTCTGCCGGAAAAAGACCGTATTTTTACGCCTATCGTTTTGAATGATGACGAGCAGCAGCTTTTTGCCGATATGAAGCAACGCATTCTGCCGCAATACGCGGAGCCCGATGTGGTGATTTATCTGCAAACCGCCGTCGAAAACAACCGCAAACGTCTGCAAAAACGTCACGAAGGCATTATCAGCTTGTTTCCCCGAAGGCTATTTGGGACGTGTGCATGACGAATACAGCCATTTCTTCCATTTGTATCAAAGCGCGCCTTTGCTGACCGTCAATGCCGATGAGTTGGATTTGGCCGGCAATGACGACCACTTCCAGCTTTTGTTGCGCGCATTGGAAGATTTTCAAGGTACGCGCAGTTATTTGAATTTAAGCGAAAAATAAACGCAGGCTAGGTTTAGGCCGTCTGAAAGGAATAATATGTCAAAATATCAATTCACACTCCCATCTTCTTCCGGCAGCGATTTTAACTCCGCCGAACATTTGCCGTTGGTTGTCTATTTTTATCCTAAAGACAGCACGCCCGGCTGTACCACCGAAGGCTTGGATTTCAATGCCCGATTGGAACAATTCAAAGCATTGGGCTATACCGTTGTCGGTATTTCGCGCGACGGTGTCAAATCGCATCAGAATTTCTGCGCCAAACAAGGCTTCCAGTTTGAATTGTTGAGCGACAAAGAAGAAACCGTCTGCAAACTGTTTGACGTGATCAAGCTGAAAAAGCTTTACGGCAAAGAATCCCTCGGCATCGAGCGCAGCACGTTTGTGCTGGACGAAAACGGCGAAATCGCCCATGAATGGCGCAAAGTCAAAGTGGCCGGACACGCGCAGGAAGTGTTGGATACAATCTCTCAAGCCTCTTAATAGGGCTTTGAAAACCTAAGGCCGTCTGAACGGATGTAAAGTCATGCCGTTCAGACGGCCTTTCAATCAGTTTGATGAATATGGACGATTTAATAGACAAGCTGCTTGAATCCCTTTGGCTGCAAGACAGGCTCAGCCACAATACGCTGCAAAGTTACCGCCGTGATTTGGTCAAAAGTCGCTGCGCGTTTGGCCGAGGGCGGGCAGGATTGGTTGAGTGCCGATGAATTTGCCCTGTCTGATGCCGTGTATGCGGAGGGGGAAAAAAACACGTCCCAAGCGCGGGCATTGTCGGCTTGCAAGCGCATGTACGGCTGGTTGGAAGAAACGGGCCAAAGAGCAGACAATCCCACCCGTTTTCTCAAAGCGCCGAAATCGGAACGCAAACTGCCCACGCTGATTACCGAAGCTCAAATCGACGCGCTGCTGGCTGCGCCGGATGTGGAAACGCCGCACGGACTGCGCGACAAAGCCTTGCTTGAAGTCATGTATGCAACAGGTTTGCGCGTGACCGAAGCCGTCAAATTGACGCTCAGCGATATCGATTTACATCGCGGCAGTATCCGTACCATAGGCAAGGGCGACAAATTGCGTCTGGTTCCGTTGGGGCAGGAAGCGGCATATTGGGTGGAACGCTATTGCAACGAATCGCGCCCGTTGTTGCTGAAAAACAAAATCTGCGACGAAGTGTTTGTCAGCCAGAAACGCAGCGGCATCAGCCGTCAGCTTGCATGGATGATAGTCAAAGAATATGCCGAAGCGGCCGGTATTGCTTCGCTCAGCCCGCACGGTTTGCGCCATGCTTTTGCCACGCATTTGGTCAATCACGGCGTCGATTTGCGCTCAGTCCAGATGATGTTGGGACATTCCGATATCAACACCACGCAGATTTATACCCATGTTGCCAATATCCGTTTGAAAAACATGGTCGATGAACACCATTCCCGTTCATAAATAAAGGCGGCATCTCGAAGATGCCGCTTTTTTTGTTATTGAGGCCGTCTGAAAGGTTATCAAACTTTAAAATTATAAAATATCAATCAAAATATAAAATTTCATAGAAAAATTTCAAAGCAAAAGGGCTGTGTCAATATTGCAATGCAAACCGTTTTTATTTATATTTACGTTCAAGAATAAATCCTACTCTCAATTACAGAGGGTAACAAAATAATTGGAGCACATCATGTTCGTATGCATCTGCAATGCCATTACTGACCACGACATCAAAGAGACCATCGCCGCCGGTGCAACCACCATGAGCGATTTGCAGGCTCAATTAGGCGTGGCGACTTGTTGCGGTTGCTGTGGCGAATTGGCTGCATCGTTTTTGACTGCAAGCAGTGCCCAAAATACCGTGACTGCCGGTATCAACGTTCAGTCTTAATTTTAGAATACACACAAAGGCCGTCTGAAGGCGTTGTCTCGCGCCTGTTCAGACGGCCTTTGTCATGCCTGTATGGTTTGGAAGCATTTTGCTATACAATGGCCGCTTTTGTCCCTCCGAGAGTAACCGCCATGAAACTGACCTTGATGTTTCGGGAATATTGCAGCCTGTGCCACAAAATGCGCGAACAATTAAAGCCTTATCAGGAGCAGTTTGGATTTGAGCTGGATATTGTCGATGTCGATGCCGATCCGGTTTTAGAAGAAAAAGTACAATGAGCTGGTGCCTGTTTTGCTGGATGGCGATACCGAAATCTGCCATTGGTTTTTGGACGAAGAAAAACTGAAAGCGCATTTGAGCGCGTAACAAACCATTGACCATATTATCTTTCAGACGGCCTTTGGCTGTTTATGCTGTCTGAACATTGATTTTATTATGACTGAAAAACTTTCTCCCGATGCGCTGATTGAAGCGGCGCTGTTGACGCAAGTCGAACCCCTTAAACGAAAAAGCCATGCGCGAATTGTGCGTGCCGCCGTTGTCGCAAGACAAGCTGATTGACGTGTTGGCGCAACTGAAGGCCCGCTGGCAGGGCAGGGCTTTGCAACTGGTGCATACCCATGAGGGCTGGCGCTTCCAAATCGCCCAAGCCGCATTTGAACGACTGGGCAGCCTGCAAGAGCAGCGCGCGCCGCGTTATTCCCGCGCCGTGATGGAAACGCTGGCGATTATTGCCTATCAGCAACCGGTCACGCGTGGCGATATCGAAGGCATACGCGGCGTGGCGGTGTCGCAAAATGTAATGCAAACTTTGCAGGATAGGGGCTGGATTGAAGTCATCGGCCACCGTGATTCTGTCGGCCGTCCGGCTTTGTGGGCGACAACGGCAACATTCTTAAGCGATTTGCGTTTGGAAAGTTTGGAAGAATTGCCGCCACTGACTGAATTGGGCGAGCTGGTGTTGCCTGATTTGATGGAAACGCCGCCGACAGGCGATGAGGAGGCTGAAGAAGCAGTAGAATCAGGAAGCAGACTGATTAACTGATTTGAATGTAAAGGCCGTCTGAAACAATCGTGTTTCAGACGGCCTTTATTGTTGTATAACATCATGATTTTTAAATATAATTTTTCATATATTTTTAATAACTTATTGATTTTTATGATATAATTTAAAAATTATTAGAATAAATATCTCTCATTCTGTAATAGTTTGAGAAGGCATACGGAAACGTTTCCCTCTTTATCAATCGGCAGCCCGTTTGTTCTTCAAATATGCGCTGTATCAACTACGGAACCGATATGAAATTCAAACAATTCATTCAAAACAAATCTTCTTTCAACCCAAGCGTGGTCGGTATTACGCTTTTCTTCGTCCTTTTGCTTTTGTCAGCTGCTTTGGTTTGGCCTCAAAATACTGAGGCTTTGTTAAATGCCATGAAGCAGTTTATCTTTCAAAATGTCAGCTGGTTTTACATTCTGACTTTCTCTGTATTTCCTTATTTTCTTATTGGCGCTTCCCATCAGCAGCCTCGGCAGTATCAGGTTGGGTACAAACGAGGACGAACCTGAGTTTTCGTTTTTATCATGGCTGGCCATGCTGTTTGCGGCCGGTATGGGCGTGGGCTTGATGTTTTTTGGTGTGGCCGAGCCTTTATCGCATTTCTCTTCCCCGATTGCCAAAGGCAATGCGCAAGAGGCGATTCTGCATACGGTGTTCCACTGGGGGATTCATGCCTGGGCAATCTACGGAATCATTGCGCTTGCCTTGGCGTATTTCGGTTTCCGCTATAAATTGCCGCTGGCGTTGCGCTCCTGCTTTTATCCGATTTTAAAAGACAAAATCAACGGCAAAATGGGCGATGCCATCGATGTGATGGCTTTGATTGCGACTTTGTTCGGTATTATCACAACCTTGGGATTTGGCGCGGCACAAATGGGTTCCGGTTTGTTGAAGATGGGCTGGGTGCAGGACAACAGCTATGTCTTGCAGGTCGGCATTATCGTTGTTGTGATGGCGATTGCCATATTTTCCGCAACTTCGGGCGTGGGCAAAGGGCGTCAAAATTTTGAGTGAAACCAACTTGGTATTGGCACTGTCATTGCTGCTGTTTGTCTTGTTGAGTATGCCGACGACGTATTTGATTTTCGCATTCAGCGACAATTTGGGCACTTATCTGAGTAACTTCGTTTCGTTCAGCTTTCAAGTCATATACCTACGAGCCTGAGCATACAAAATGGTTTACCGGCTGGACGGTGTTGTATTGGGCTTGGTGGTGTTCGTGGTCGCCTTTTGTCGGTTTGTTCATTGCCCGAATTTCGCGAGGCAGAACCATCCGCGAATTTATTTTTGGCGTATTGGCAGTGCCTAGCCTGATGAGTATTTTGTGGTTTACCGTATTTGGCAATTCAGCCTTGTGGCTGGACACGCATGTGGCAAACGGCGCTTTGTCTGCCTTTGACCAACGAGCCTGAAAAATTGTTGTTTGCCTTTTTGAATTATCTGCCGTGGCCGGTTGTCAGCAGCTTGGTAGCATTGCTGGTGATTTCGCTGTTTTTTATCACTTCTGCCGACTCGGGCATTTATGTGCTGAACAATATTGCTTCGCGCGATAAAGGGCTGGCTTCGCCCAAGTGGCAATCGGTTATGTGGGGCGTGTTGATTTCGGCTGTGGCTATTGTGTTGCTGGGTGCCGGCGGGTTTGCCTATCTTGCAAACCATGACCCTGATTGCGTCTCTGCCGTTTGCGGTGTTGATGATTTTTATGATGGTTTCTTTGTGGAAAGCCCTGAACAACGATGCCAACTATTTTGCAACCGCCGTCAATCCGAGCAGTATTTTCTGGTCGGGCGATCATTGGAGGGAACGCCTTGGCCAAATGATGAATCAGACGCAGGAAGTCGATATCATCAAATTTATGAAAAATACGGCGCTTCCGGCAATGCAGGAATTGAAAAACGAATTGACCGAAAAATACAATATGGACGTAGAAATCCGTTGCCTGTTGCAACAAGATGAGCCGTCGGTGGAGCTGGTGGTGCATAAAGGGACGGTAAGGGATTTTGTCTATGGGATTAAATCCGTAAAGCGGGAAATTACCGACCAGTTGATTCGCGAAGACAGCCTGCCTCATTTCAAATATGCGGCAACGTTCATACCGTTGACGTATTTCTCGGATGGGCGCGATGGATACGATGTGCAATATATGACGCAAAAAGAATTGATTGCCGATATGCTCAAGCAGTATGAGCGTTATCTGAACCTGCTTGCCGGAGTGGGGCAGGAATTGATGGGGCATGAACAAGTAGAGCTGGCAGAGTAAAATAAATTTAGGCCGTCTGAAAATGTAGCAATATTCAGACGGCCTTTTTATTGTCTGCTTAAAAAATAATTTGTTTAAAATAAATATCTTAGATAAATTATAAGAAAAATCTGATTTAAACTATAAAAAATCTTAGTTATAATCAGCTTATCTAAAGCTATTCCGCATAGGTGCGGGTGATTTACTAAGGAATACTGCAATGCTGTTGGCACTTTCTTTGCGTGATTTTGTCATTGTTGAAAACTTGAATCTTGATTTTCAAAACGGCTTTACCGTATTGACGGGCGAGACCGGCGCAGGCAAATCGATTACTCTGGATGCGATTGGCCTGTTGTTGGGCGATAAAGCCGATTACAGCCAAGTGCGCAGCGGCGCCAAAGAAGCGCAGTTGTCGGCTTTATTCGACATCAGCGGTTTGCCCGAACTGAAAGCGCAGCTGCAGGAGCAAGGCCTTTTGGAAGAAGATGCCGAAGAGCTCAGCATCCGCCGTATTATCGATGCCAAGGGTAAAAAGCCGCAGTTATATCAATAATCAGGCTGCAACATTGGCGCAGCTGAAAGCCATCGGCGAGCAGTTAATCGATATTCACGGCCAAAATGCCCATCATTCGCTGAATCAAGAGTCTGCGCAACGCGAGTTGTTGGATGCGTTTGCCGGCAGCAAAGAGCAGGCAGAAACGGTCAAACAGCTTTATCAAAATTGGGTCAATGCGAAAAAAAGGCACTGCAAGAAGCGCAAGAGCAGGCAGAAACCATGGCCATCGAACGCGAGCGTTTGGAATGGCAGTTTAATGAATTGAACCAATTGGAGCTCAAACCCAATGAATGGGAAACCTTAAGCCAAAGCCACGACAGTCTGGCGCATTCGGCCGAGTTGCTCCAAACCGCCGAGCAGGTAGGCGACAGTATAGACGGAGATAACGGCATCCAACGTCAAATCTATCAATGCCAAAAACTACTGGGCAATCTGCAAAACATTGAGCCGCGCTTTGCCGAGAGCCTGAATATGTTGGCAAGTATTGAAGCAGAATTGGGTGAAATCAGTGCCAATATGCGCGATGTAGCCGGTCGCAGCGATATCGATCCTAATGAATTGGCCGCACAAGAAAGCCGTATGGGCGAATTGATGAGCATGGCGCGCAAATACCGCATTGAGCCGGAAGAGTTGCCGCAAAAGTTGGCAGAAATCGACGAGCGCCTGCAAAACCTGCAAGCGGCTGCCGATTTGGAAGTCTTAGAAAATACAGTCGCACGCAATCTTGCCGAATACCACGAAGCCGCGCATATTCTCTCTGCCATGCGTCATCAGGCAGCCGGTCGTTTGGGCGAAGAGACCACCGAGCATATGCAGCATTTGGCCATGAAAGGCGCACGTTTTGACATCGTCTTGCTGCCGTCTTCGCCGACTGCACATGGGCTGGAACAAGTGCAATTCCAAGTGGCAGCGAATAAAGGCAACCCGTCCCGTCCTTTGAACAAAGTGGCTTCCGGCGGCGAATTGGCGCGTATCAGCTTGGCTTTGCAAGTGGTTACCAGCCAATACACACAAGTGCCGACATTAATTTTCGACGAAGTGGATACCGGTATTGGTGGCGGCGTTGCTGAAATGGTCGGTAAAGCTTTGCGTGCCTTAGGTAAAAAACATCAAGTCTTGGCGGTAACCCATCTTCCTCAAGTCGCCTCTTGCGGTGAAAACCATTGGCAGGTCCGCAAGCACAGTGAAGGCGAACAAACCGTCAGCGAAATCAGCGTCTTGAACCATCATCAGCGCATTGAGGAAATCGCGCGTATGCTGGGTGGCGAAATCATTACCGATACCACACGCAGCCATGCCGCCGAACTCTTGCATTTGGCAGCCGCCTAAAAGCTTCAAGGCCGTCTGAAAATAGAATTCAGACGGCCTTTTCTATATTTTGCCACCTTTCAGGCAGGCAGAATACAAGGTATGATTATATCGTCTGTTTACAAGGAAATTTTGATGAAAGTCCTGTTTATCGCCGATCCGATGGCAAGTTTTAAAACCTATAAAGACACTACTTACGCCATGATGCGTGAAATGGCAAAGCGCGGTTGGCAGCTTTTTCATACCTTGAGCGGAGAATTGTCCGTCCGTGAAGGCTTGGTGGTGGCTCAGGCAGCAGCATTTGAGTTTGTCGGCGCGAAGAACGATGACGATCATGAATGGTTTAAAGCAGAGGCAAAAGTTCAGACGGCCTTAAAAGATTTCGATGCGGTCATTATGCGCACTGATCCGCCGTTTGATATGCAATATCTGTACGCGACCCAGTTTTTAACTTTGGCACAGCAGCAGGGCGCAAAAGTGTTTAACAGCGGGCAGGCAATGCGCGATTTCAATGAGAAATTGGCAATTTTAAATTTTAGCCAGTTTACCGCGCCAACTTTGGTTACCACACGTTCCGCTGATGTCCGTGCCTTTTTGAAAGAACACGGCGACATCATCATCAAACCTTTGGACGGCATGGGCGGTATGGGCATTTTCCGCCTGACCGAATCAGACCCCAATATCGGCAGTATTTTGGAAACCCTGATGCAGCTTGATTCACGCACCATCATGGCGCAACGTTATATTCCTGAAATCGTACATGGCGACAAGCGCATTCTGATTATCGGCGGGGAAGTTGTTCCGTATGCTTTGGCGCGTATTCCGCAAAACGGAGAAACACGCGGCAACTTGGCTGCCGGCGGCCGTGGTGTGGCGCAAGAGTTGAGCGAGCGTGACCGTGAGATCGCAGAAACCCTTGCGCCTGAATTGAAGCGCCGCGGTATTTTGCTTGCCGGTTTGGATGTCATCGGCAGCAACCTGACCGAAGTCAACGTAACCAGCCCGACCGGCTTCCAAGAAATCATGAAGCAAAAAGATTTCGACGTTGCCGCCATGTTCGCAGATGCCGTGGCATCTTGGGCAAAACAATAAATCCAAAGGCCGTCTGAAAATTGACCTGACCGTTTCTTTTCAGACGGCCTTTTTATATTGAGTATATGATGAAAACCATCTTCCTACGCATCTGAAAAAAAAGGAAAAAACGGCATCAAGCGCATCATCAATGCGTTTGGTTATTCCAAAGACGGACTGGCTGCCGCGTACCGTTATGAAAGCGCATTTCGCCAAGTTTTTTGGTTGAACCTGATTTTAATTGTCTTGGCTTTGTTCCTTGATTTCGGTCCGGTTACCAAAATGGTGCTTGTTGTCGCATCGTTTATTTCACTGATTACCGAATTGTTTAATACCGCCATCGAGGCGGCCGTTGACCATACCTCTACTGAAAAACACGAGCTGGCCAAGCGTGCCAAAGATGCCGGTTCAGCCGCGCAACTGATGGCTTTGTTAATGTTATTTATTGTTTGGATTGTTGCATTAACTGCTTAGAAATGTGGTAATATGGTAATTCATTAGGATTAGATAGTATTAGTTAATCTATATCAAAGTTTTCAGACGGCCTTCGGTTGTAAGATGAAGGCCGTATATCCCAGCCATGTGGCAAACATAAGGAGCAAAACATGAAAAAATTAATGGCAACCCTGATTCTGGCAGGCTTGGCAACTTCCGTATCTGCAGCCGGTATCCATATTGAAGACGGTTGGGCACGTGCTACCGTTGAAGGTATGAAAATGGGTGGCGCATTCATGAAAATCCAAAACGATGAAGCCAAACAAGACTTCTTGGTAGGCGGCAGCAGCCCTGTTGCAGAACGCATTGAAGTACACACTCACGTGAACGACAACGGCGTTATGCGTATGCGCGAAGTTAAAGGCGGCGTGCCTTTGGCTGCAAAAGGCGTAACCGAGCTGAAACCAGGCAGCTACCACGTGATGTTCATGGGTCTGAAAAAACCGCTGAAAGAAGGCGAAAAAGTACCTGTAACCCTGAAATTCAAAAACGCGAAACCTCAAACTGTCGAGCTGGAAGTGAAAACTGCACCGCAATCCGGCATGGATCACGGTCACGGCCATGGTCACGGTGGCGCGCATCAGCACTAATTGCTTGAATTTGCATATAAAGGCCGTCTGAAAGTCATTGGGCTTTCAGACGGCCTTTTCTGTCGTTAAATCAAAATGTGCTAAAATCACGCTTTAAAAAATGTATTTGAAACCCACATTCCCCTCATGAATACTACCAACACACCAACAAACATCATCGTCGGCCTTTCCGGCGGCGTCGATTCATCCGTTACCGCGGCCCTGCTCAAACAGCAAGGCCATCAAATCAGTGGCGTGTTCATGCAGAACTGGGAAGATGACGACAACGACGAATATTGCAGCATCAAACAAGATTCCTTTGATGCCATTGCCGTTGCCGATATCATCGGAATCGATATCGACATCGTCAATTTTGCCGCGCAATATAAAGACAACGTATTTGCCTATTTCCTCAAAGAATACAGCGCAGGCCGCACGCCAAACCCGGATGTCTTGTGCAATGCCGAAATCAAATTCAAATGCTTTTTGGACTACGCCATCGAGCAGGGCGCCGATACCATTGCCACCGGACACTATGCCCGCAAAGAAGTTCGCAACGGCGTGCATTACCTGCTCAAAGGCTTGGATCAAAACAAAGACCAAAGCTATTTCCTATACCGTCTCAAGCCTTTCCAACTCGAGCGCGCGAATTTTCCCATTGGGCGAGTTGGAAAAGCCTGAAGTCCGCCGTCTTGCCGAAGAATTCAAATTACCGACTGCAACCAAAAAAGACAGTACCGGTATTTGCTTTATTGGTGAACGCCCGTTCCGCGAATTTCTGCAAAAATACCTGCCGACCAATAATGGCAAAATGGTTACCCCTGAAGGCAAAGTAGTCGGCGAACACGTCGGCTTGATGTTTTACACGCTGGGCCAACGCAAAGGCTTGGGTATCGGCGGCGCAGGCGAACCATGGTTTGTCGCGGCCAAGGATTTGACCAAAAACGAACTGATTGTCGTCCAAGGCCATGACCATCCTTTGCTTTATACGCAAAGCCTGATTATGAACGATTTGAGTTTCACATTGCCCGAACGCCCGAAAGAAGGCCGCTATACCTGCAAAACGCGCTACCGCATGGCTGACGCGCCTTGTACGTTGCGTTACTTGGATGATGAAACCATCGAGCTTGTCTTTGACGAGCCGCAATGGGCAGTAACCCCCGGACAATCTGCGGTACTGTACGACGGCGATGTGTGCTTGGGCGGCGGTATCATCATGTCCACCGACAAGCCTGTCATTATTACTGCTTAATAAAAGGGCCGTCTGAAAACGAAGCGGCGGATTGAAATTAAAGCCTTTCAGACGGCCTCGATTCCAAAAAACGACTCAATAAAAGACTGATCAATATGGAAAAACTCTGGCTCAAAAGCTACGAACAAGGCGTAAACCCTGAAATCGATATCTCTCAATACAGCTCCATCAGCGACGTATTCCGTCAAAGTGTCGAGAAATTTGCGGATAAACCTGCTTTTCAAAACATGGGCAAAACGCTGACTTATGCCGAAGTGGGCAAGTTGGCGACCGATTTTGCGTCTTACCTGCAAAACGTATTGAAACTGCCGCGCGGTGAGCGTGTGGCGATTATGATGCCGAACGTTTTGCAATATCCGATTGCGCTTTTCGGTATTTTGCAGGCAGGTTTGGTGGCAGTGAATACGAATCCGCTTTATACGCCGCGCGAGTTGGAGCATCAGTTGAAAGACAGCGGCGCGACAACGATTGTCGTGTTGGAGAACTTTGCCAATACGTTGGAGTTGGTGTTGCCGCGTACGCAAATCAAACATGTGATTGTCGCATCGGTCGGCGAGATGTTCGGCATGATTAAAGGCGCGTTGATGAACTTCGTCATCCGCAAAGTGAAAAAAATGGTGCCGGAATACCGCATTCCCAATACCGTGACTTTTCAGACGGCCTTGAAGCAAGGTGCGGCAAATACGTTCAAACCAGTCGAGTTGACACGCGACGATACTGCCTTGTTGCAATATACAGGCGGCACGACCGGCGTGGCAAAAGGCGCCGTCCTCAGTCACGGCAATATCTGCGCCAATATGTTGCAGGCAAAAGAATGGATTAGAAAACAGCCTGCGCGAAGGCGAAGAAACGGTTATTGCCGCGTTGCCGCTTTATCATATCTTTGCCTTGACGGTAAACCTGATGATCTTTGCGAATACTGGTTCTAAAATCATCCTGATTACCAACCCGCGCGACATGAAAGGATTTATCGGTGAATTGAAAAAAGAGCCGATTAGCGTGTTTATCGGTGTGAATACCCTGTTTAATGCGATGGTCAACCGTCCAGATTTTGCCGAAGTCGATTTTTCCCGTTTGAAGCTGACTTTGGGCGGCGGTATGGCAACGCAAAGAGCCGTGGCGGAAAAATGGAAAAAAATCACCGGTACGCCGATTGTGGAAGCTTACGGCTTGACCGAAGCCAGCCCGGGCGTATGTTGCAATCCTTTGAATATCGAAGCTTACAGCGGCGGTATCGGCCTGCCTGTTCCTTCAACCGAGAGTCGAATTGCGCGATGCGGACGGCAAAGAAGTGCCTATCGGACAACCGGGCGAATTGTGGGTGCGCGGCCCGCAAGTGATGAAAGGCTATTGGAACCGTCCTGAAGAAACTGCCAAAGCAATCGATGCACGCGGCTTTTTGGAGACCGGCGACATTGCCGTGATGGATGAAAAAGGCTGGCTGAAGCTGGTGGACCGCAAAAAGATTTGATTGTGGTATCCGGTTTCAATGTGTATCCGAACGAAATCGAAGAAGTGGTGGCCGGCAAACGACAAAGTCTTTGGAAGTCGCCTGTATCGGCGTGAAAAGTGAGAAAACCGGCGAAGCGATTAAGGTTTTCGTCGTACGCAAAGACCCGTCTTTGACCAAGGAAGAGTTGATCGATTTCTGCCGCAAAGAACTGACTGCTTATAAAGTGCCGAAAGACATCGAATTCCGCGACGAGTTGCCAAAATCCAACGTTGGCAAAATCCTGCGCCGCGAGCTGCGCTGATATATAGAATCAGTATGATAAGGCCGTCTGAAAACGCTATTTTCAGACGGCCTGAAGCTTTTGCCGTTTGCCAGAATATGCTGCTTCAAGTTAAAATCACACATTCCAACATGGGTATCACATCATGACTAAATTTATTTTCGTAACCGGCGGCGTTGTATCTTCTTTGGGTAAAGGTATCGCCGCCGCTTCTATTGCTACTATTCTCGAGTCGCGTGGCTTGAACGTGACCATGCTTAAGCTCGACCCGTATATCAACGTTGACCCGGGTACCATGAGCCCGTTTCAACACGGCGAAGTATTCGTGACCGATGACGGCGCGGAAACCGACCTCGACCTCGGTCACTACGAGCGTTTCATCAACGCCACCATGACCCGCCGCAACAGCTTCAGTACCGGCCAAGTCTATGAAAACGTGATTGCCAAAGAGCGCCGCGGCGACTATTTGGGCGGTACCGTACAAGTGATTCCGCACATTACCGATGAAATCAAACGCCGTATCCACGAAGGCGCGGCAGGTTATGATGTGGCGATTGTCGAAATCGGCGGTACAGTCGGCGATATCGAATCGTTGCCTTTCTTGGAAGCCATCCGCCAAATGCGCAGCCAGCTCGGCCGCAACAATACATTGTTTGCCCACCTGAGCTATGTTCCTTACATTGCCGCTGCCGGCGAAATCAAAACCAAACCGACCCAGCATACCGTTAAAGAAATGTTGAGCATCGGTTTGCAACCTGACATCCTGATCTGCCGTATGGACAGAGAAATGCCTGCGGACGAGCGCCGTAAGATTGCATTTGTTCTGTAACGTTGAAGAACGTGCCATCGTGGGCAGCTACGATGTGGACAGCATTTACGAATGCCCTGAAATGCTGCACAACCAAGGCATCGACAGCATTATTACCGAGCAGCTTCAACTGAATGTCAAACAAGCCGATTTGACCGAATGGAAGAAAATCGTTCACGCGATTCAAAATCCGAAACACACCGTCAAAATTGCGATGGTCGGCAAATACGTTGATTTGACCGAGTCCTACAAATCATTGATCGAAGCCCTGAAACACGCCGGTATTCACACTGAAACCGATGTACAAATTACCTTTGTCGACAGCGAAAGCATCGAGAAGAGCAATGGCGACGTTTCCATGCTCAAAGGCATGGACGCGATTTTGGTGCCGGGCGGCTTCGGTTCACGCGGCGTGGAAGGCAAAATTGCCGCCGTACGCTATGCGCGTGAAAACAACGTACCATACTTGGGCATCTGCTTGGGCATGCAAATCGCCCTGATCGAATACGCCCGCGATGTTGCAGGCTTGAAGGGTGCGAACTCTACCGAGTTTGACTTGAAATGCGCCGCGCCTGTCGTTGCCCTGATTGACGAATGGCAAACTGCCGACGGCAGCGTAGAAACCCGTGACGAATCTGCCGATTTGGGCGGCACCATGCGTTTGGGTGCGCAAGAAGTTGACCTCAAACCGGGCAGCCTTGCCGCAAAAATCTACGGCAGCGAACATATCCGCGAACGCCATCGCCACCGCTACGAGGTTAACAACAACTATGTTCCTCAGTTGGAAAAAGCCGGTTTGGTCATCGGCGGCGTATCCGCAGGCCGCGAGCGTTTGGTTGAAACCATCGAATTGCCAAATCATCCTTGGTTCTTCGCGTGTCAGTTCCATCCGGAATTTACTTCCAATCCGCGCAAAGGCCATCCTTTGTTCAGCGCGTTTGTGAAAGCCGCGTTGGGTAACAAAAAAGCCTGATTGATGTGATTGAAAAAGCACCCGTTTCCGGGTGCTTTTTTGTTTTCAGACGGTCTTAGAAGTTATTTGTCTTCATTGACTTCGCGGTCGTTCAAAGGTTGTACGGGACGGTTGTTTTCGCCGCCGATAATGTCGCGCATGGCTTTAAACTGCGCCGCATCTGCCTGAACCGGAGTTTTTAAGACAACCCAAGTAACGTTTTCGCTGCAAGGAGGCGTTGTCAGCGAGCCTTTCAGTTGGAAGGACTTGCTATCTTTAGGCAGCAGGGCTTGGATATTCAAGTTTCAAGGCTACGGATTCTCCCGCTTTCAGTTTTTTTGCAGTGAGTGCGGACAGGGCAGGATTGTTTTTGCCCGGTTTAAATACAGAGCCGATGACTGCCAAAGTGCCGTCTTCGGCTTGATGGACGAAATGCGCTTCCATCGGGAAATGTTTGCCTTTGAAAGTATGTTCGCTCGGCGTATGGAAGTGGAATTGTTTGAAGGTATAGGTTTTACCGTTAATTACAATGGTTTGGGCCTTGCCTTGCGGCGTGGCTTGAAGGGTATGGCCGTTATTTTCTACTTTGTAGTCGGCGACGTTGTAACGGTATGCCAGTTGTTTGCCTTTTACTGCTTTTGTCGTGGAGAAGTCCACTGGAGATTGCTGTTTGCCTGTTTTGCAGACAGCAAAGTCTTCACTCAAATCGCCCCAGTGTGCAGCATCGTTTTCACCTGTGTAAGACCAATGCGCATGATGGGTTTCAGCGTATACTGTTGCAGTGGAGACAGCCATTAGCAAAGATAAAAAGAGATGTTTGTTCAACATAAGGACTCCTATTTATTTATATTAGGTAAAAGGAAAAATTTATACCAAATAAATTATTGATATAAAAAAGATTCTTCATAAGAAGAAAGTTAATGATAGTGGTAATTTGGGAATATTAGATTGATATATGGCAAACATTTATCAAGCAATCATTTTTGATTAAATGATTACAATAATAGGGATGATTGTCCTTGCCATGACTTTGAATGGGAGAGGCCGTCTGAAATTTTTTTCAGACGGCCTGTTTTATTTAAAAATGTTGTAAAAAGTCTAAACTCTAATGAATAAAAGTGTCTATCAAGATGAAAGTAGTTGTTTGTAGCGTTGGAAAACATTAATATTGCCAAACGTGTTTTTCACGAGATTTTTAACTTTGTTTTGGAGAGAATAATGAAAAAAATCGATTATCGCTTTGGTTATTGCCGGTTTGCCGCTGGCTGCCCTCTGCAGAAGTGATTCTGTATGGTCAAATCAAAAAGCAGCGTGACCGTTGGTCAAGTAAAAATCAAAAGGTGACGCAGGTTCTGAAACCAGCTCTACCGCAACCAGCATCAATGACAATACCTCCCGTATCGGTTTTTAAAGGCAGCGAAAACCTCGGCGGCGATTTGAAAGCCATCTGGCAAGTTGAACAAAAAACAGCCATTACCGGCGGCTCTCAAGGTTTTGCCAATCGCGATTCCTTCATCGGTTTGCAAGGTAAATTCGGTAAAGTCCGTGCCGGTAAACTCAGCAATATGCTGAATGAAATGGATACCATCGATCCATGGATGTACAAAACCAATGCCGCGGGCTTGGGCATCTTTACCCGTACCGGTAACCGTAACGCCGCTGTACGCTACGACAGCCCGGATTTCGGCGGATTCAAATTCAACGTGTCTTACGCACCGCGCGACAACCGTAATCCTTCAGACAAATACACGCACACCAAAGCGGCCCAAGACCAATACACCGGCGGCGTGAGCTTCTCTAAAAACGGCTTTACTGCCAATGCGGCTTACGGCCACTACAACGGCGCGTACACCGACAATTCCGGCAAAGTCAAAGCGGCACAAATCGCCAAAGTTGAAACTTATTACGACAAAGACAATCTCTTTGTCGGCGGCGGCGTACACTATGCCAAAGGCCATGAGACAGGCAACGAATATTTAGGCTATTTCACCGATGGTTTTAATGAGTACAAAGGCACTGTTATTACTACTGATTCAGGCAAATCTGAAGCCGTGAAAGTGGTTGATGCAGCGGTAACTGTCGGCTACAAATTGGGTAATGTTACCCCACGCATTACTTACGCACACGGCTGGCCTGCCAAGGGTGTGAACAGTGGCGAGAAATTGGTGGATAAATTCGACCAAGTCGTTGTCGGCGGCCAATACACCTTCAGCAAACGCACCGGCGTCAATGCCCAACTGGCGTATCTGAAAGTCGGCAACAAAACCCGTCTGACTGCAGCCAACAAAGGCGGCGTTGAACAAAAAGCCGCTTCTGTGGGCCTGTATCACAAATTCTAAGCCATCTTGAAAGACAAGGCCGTCTGAAAAATTTCAGACGGCCTTTTTGTTGATTAAAGCGGTTTATTTGTCGTGGTTGGTCAGCGTTGTACCGTGACGGCCGCCGCGTTCTTTCAAACGTTGTACCAAGCCTTCGACCGTTGTCGGCATGCCGTCGATACAGAATGCCTGATACAGGGCGGTGTGCAGGGCATCGTTGCGGCTGAACGCATTGCCGATCAGCTTCCAATCGCCTTTGCGCGGCTCGATCCAGCGGTGGTTTACTGTGTCGCCGTAAGCGAATACTTTGTAAGACGAACGCTTGTCGTTGCTGTAAGTAAAGGACGTGCGGGCGCAATAGAGGCCTTCGACGGAGAGGTTGTCGTAGCCTTTGTCGGAGCGCACGTTTAAGATGTAGCGGATGCTGTTGTCCGGCGCAGGCATGATTTGCAGGCTGCTGAGCAGGATTTTGGGCTGCTTGCCGTAGGTTTCGTTGACATAGAGGTCGAACCAATCGCCCGATTGGGTATCGGGCAGGGGCGGCAACTCGGCTTTGTGTTCTTTAAATTCGCGTGCGGCAACTTCTTCAGGGCTTTCCTGATAACGCGTGTTGGTCAGCGTATCCTTTTGGCTGAAACCCAAAGCAAATGCTTGAGTCGCGGCAAGGCTGAGAGCGAGAAGGGCAAAACGGCGCATAGACAGCTCCAAAGTGAAAAACGGCTTTATTTTATGGGCTTGCAGGGTGGGGTGCAAGTAAGTGCGGTATAATTGACGTTAATTCTGATTAATATGACGAGTTTTCATCATGAATACACAAACTCTGGATGTCATCGGTTTGAAATGCCCGCTGCCGATTTTGCGTGCCAAAAAAGCTTTGGCGCAAATGCAGGAAGGCGAAGTGCTGACCGTATTGGCCACCGATGGTGGCGCGCCCGGCGATTTTGAAGCGTTTTGCCGTCAGACCGGGCATGTTTTGCTGGAATCGAGCGAGGCCGACGGCGTGTTCAAGCTGGTGTTGAAACACAAATAAAGGCCGTCTGAAATGTCTAAAGCCGTCGCGTTGTCTGCCGCTGTATTGGCTGTCTGCCTGAGTGCATGCGGCAATGAAGGCGTTTCACCGCAGAACGCTGCCGATTATGCCCAAAATGTAACCGACTTGTTCCGCCAAAGCTGCGTGGCCGCAGACGGCGATGCCGCCCTTGTCGGCGAGTTTGCCAATGCCAACAAACTGGTTTTATTGTCGAAAAAAGATATTGCCGATTTGCCTGCCGGAATGATGGATTTGGAGGCATTAAGCATTTGGAAGAAAACGGAAAACGGCGCAGATTATTATTTGAGCCTGACTGAAGACAGTTGCAGCGTGCGCACGGCTAAAGCCGACGACCATCTGATTTTTCAAACAATTTTTGGCTTTGGCAGAAAATCCGCCGCAAGGTTTGAACGCTGAATTGCGTGCCGATAATTTGGCGGAAACCCCGTTGCCTATGCGTCAGATTTCCTACGCATGGCGCGCGTCCGGCAGTCCGAAAGAAACCTTGCTGACCGTTAAAACAACGTCGTCCGAGCATTTTCCGGTACAGGCTGTTTTTTATTTGACCCATCATTCTTACGACAATAAGGCCGCCGTTTTGCCTTAGGCCGGTTGACGATTGAAAAACATCAAATTAATAGAAACCGTTACCGCCGAATAAAGGCCGTCTGAAACATTATCAAACCAAACCACTCGAAAGTAAGCTATGCAAACCCTGACCATCATCCGTCCCGACGATATGCACTTACACCTGCGCGATGGCGACGCGCTCAAAGCCGTTGCCCCGTACACCGCCCGACAAATGGGCCGCGCCGTTATCATGCCCAACCTCAAACCACCCGTCGTCAGCGTTGCCGATGCCCAAGCATACAAAGAGCGCATTATGGCCGCCCTGCCCGAAGGCAGCACCTTCCAGCCGTTGATGACGCTTTATTTGACCGACAACGCCACTCCCGAACTCGTGCGTGAAGCTAAGGCTGCCGGTATTGTGGCTTTCAAACTTTATCCAGCAGGCGCGACCACCAATTCCGATTCCGGTGTGACCGACTTGTTTAAGCTAATTCCTGTATTGGAAGAAATGGCAAAACAGGGCATTTTGTTTTTGGTTCACGGCGAAGTGACTGATTCAGAAATCGATATTTTCGACCGCGAGGCCGCCTTTATTGAGCGCGTGATGAAGCCGGTTTTGGCGCAAGTGCCGAACCTTAAAGTTGTGTTTGAACACATCACCACTGCCGAGGCAGCCCGACTGGTATTGGAAGCCAGCGATAATGTGGCCGCGTCTGTGACGCCGCAACACTTGCTGCTCAACCGCAACGACCTTTTGGTCGGCGGCGTGCGCCCCCATCATTTCTGCCTGCCCGTACTCAAGCGCGAAACCCACCGTCAGGCATTGGTCGCCGCCGTTACCGGCGAGAAGGCACACAAATTCTTCCTCGGCACGGATTCTGCACCACATGCCAAAACTGCCAAAGAAAATGCTTGCGGTTGCGCCGGTATGTTCAGCGCAATGACCGCCATCGAGCTTTATGCCGAAGTGTTTGAGAAAGCAGGCGCGTTGGATAAACTGGAAGCCTTTGCTTCTAAAAACGGCTCACGTTTCTACGGTCTGCCTGAAAATTCCGATACCATCACATTGGTCAAACAAACGCAAACCGTTCCTGCCAGCGTACCTTACGGCGATGGCGAGCTTGTACCGATGAGGGCCGGCGGCGAGATTGAATGGACGGTGCAATATTAAATTTGCCGTCAATAAGGCATAAAAAGAAACAACCTGCTTGAAAGGGCAGGTTGTTTTTTATTGTCGTTCAGACGGCCTGTTATGGGGAGGGAAGACAGACAAGGCCGTCTGAAAACCGGATTATATTGTGTGTTTATTCGGTCAACATGGGTTTCAGCACTTCCCAAGCCTGCGGCAGTTGGGTAAAGCCGTCCGAAGCCATCAAATGGCCGCCTTCGGGGATATGGGTAACAGGGCTTTTAAGTTTGGCCGCCATGTCCAAAGTCAGTTCGGGCGGAACATGGGTGTCGTTGTCGGAAACCAGGCAGTGTTTGGGCATGTCGATTTTGCGCAGGATGTCGAAATCTGGGGACGCTGCTTTAATGTAGGCATCAAGCGCGGGCAGGGGCGGCAGCGTATCGGCTAAAACCGGCAGCAAGCAGCAGGCCGCCGATTTTTTGCGGCTGTTGGCGGCTGAGGAAGTGAAGGAGGGTAATGCAACCGAGGCTGTGGCCGACTAGGAAGGTATGGGCATCGGGCTTGCCGATGTGCTGGTCAAGGGTAAACTGCCACGCGGTCGTGCTTGGTTTGTCGGGATTGGGCATGGCGAGTGAGATTGCTTGTGCGCCGGTGCTTTTGATTTGGGCGCAAAGCCAGTCAAACCAGTTGCCGTGCGGATTGCCTTCAAAGCCATGTACGATATAAACGCGTCGATTCATATTTCTCCTCCTTCAGACGGCCTGAGACTTTTGTCTAAATCTCTGCCTGTAAGCGTTTATTATACCATGTTTGTTTATGTTTTATTGTTTGTTGCTTTGTAAGGATGATTGATTAAGCTTTTGTTGTTAAATGATATTTGCAAGAATAATAAAGCAAACAACACGGCAGGGGCGGATGGCTTTGCCGTGTTGTTCGGGTTTGAAAATATATATGGGCCGTCTGAAAAACAGGTTTAGAAATAGCCTTGTTTTTTGCGCTCTTCCATTGCCGCTTCCGATACGCGGTCATCCATGCGCGTGGCGCTGCGTTCGGAAATGGTTGCGGCGGCGGTTTCGGCAATGATGTCTTCCGGCGTGGCGGCAGTGCTGGCAACCGGGCAGGTGCAGGAAATATCGCCGACGGTGCGGAAACGGACATCGCGGATTTGGGCAACTTCGCCTTCGCGTTTTGGGGTCAACGGGGTAACGGGAACGAGCAGGCCGTTTCGTTCGACAACTTCGCGTTTGTGGGTATAATAAATCGGCGGCAGGGCGAGTTTTTCGCGTGCGATGTATTGCCAGATGTCCAATTCCGTCCAGTTGGAAATCGGGAATACGCGCATGTTTTCGCCTTGGAACAGGCGCGTATTGTAGAGCGACCATAATTCAGGACGTTGGTTTTTTTAGGATCCCATTGGCCGAACTCGTCGCGGAAAGAGAAGATGCGTTCTTTGGCGCGCGCTTTTTCTTCATCGCGGCGTGCGCCGCCCATCAGCGCATCAAAGCCTTGTTCTTCGATGGTTTCAACCAGCGTAACGGCTTGGGCGGCGTTGCGTGAATCGGTTTCGCGGCGCAAGACGACGCTGCCTTTGCGGATGGATTCTTCTACGCTGCCGACCACAAGTTGTACGCCGGTACGCGCGACCGTATCGTCGCGGAACTGAATCACTTCGGGGTAGTTGTGGCCGGTATCGACGTGCAGGAGTTTGAACGGCAGCTTCAGCGGACGGCCTTCGATTTGGAAGGCTTTGACGGCAAGCGCCAGCAATACGACGGAGTCTTTGCCGCCGGAAAACAGCAAGGCCGGATTTTGGGCATTGGCAATGACTTCGCGGATGATGTAGATAGACTCGGCTTCGAGCCAGTCGAGGTGGTGGTTTTGGATAGACATTTTTTCTCTCTTTGCAACCTTGGCGACAGTCGATACTTTAGTGAGGCCGTCTGAAAAAGGGAAAGAATGGTTTGTTTGTTGCAAAGATGTTTTTGTTATATTGCAAGGCCGTGTTTTTCAGACGGCCTTTGTGCTTTAACTTATTTTTAACCCGATTTCTCTGACGAAGCGTCTGTCTTGGCGTACACTTTGGATTTTTTATGAAATGAGAATGGTTTATGTATCACGGCGAGAGATTTAATGCGTACAGTCATTTGGCCGGTTTCTTGTTGGCAGTGGCGGCGTTGGTGCTGATGCTGGTGAAAGCGGTGGAATCGGCGGACGGCTATCGGATTGCCGGTGCACTGACTTACGGAGTCTGCCTGCTGCTCCTGTATTTGGGCTCAACCTTATACCACAGTATTCCGCAGCCGAAAGCCAAGGCGATTTTGCAAAAGGTCGATCATTGCATGATTTATCTTTTGATTGCAGGCAGTTATACGCCGTTTACGCTGATTACCCTTCACGGCGGTTGGGGCTGGTCGCTTTTCGGCGTGTCGTGGGGACTGGCTTTGCTGGGCATTGTTCAGGAGTTGACGATCGGACGCAAAAGTGAGAAGCGGCTGCTGTCGATGGTGATTTATGTATTGATGGGCTGGCTGATTGTGGTGGCGGTATGGCCGCTGATACAGTCGCTTTCGGCCGGTGGATTGTTTTGGCTGGTGTTGGGCGGCGTATTGTATAGTGTGGGGATTTATTGGTTTATCAACGATACGAAAATCCGCCACGGCCACGGTATCTGGCACTTGTTTGTCTTGGCAGGCAGTTTGACACAATTTATCAGCATTTATTTTTATGTGTTGTAGTTTCAGGCGGCCTGAAATAAAAAACCTCTCAGTTTGACTGAGAGGTTTTTGTTTGTCGTTAACCTGGGTTTTTGTCGTGGAATTCGTGGAATTCATAGTTGTAGGTCAACTCTTTTCCGGCTTTGGTTTGCGCCAGATAATCGTCGTAAACCGCACGGATTTCCTTACGCAGCAGGAAGAGGGCGATTAAGTTCGGCAAGACCATAAAGCCGTTGAACATATCGGACATACTCCAAACCAAATCCACTTTGCCCAAGGTACCTAATACGATGGCCACCAAAACCAGTGCGCGGTAGATGCCTAAGTGTTTGCCGCGGAACAGGAAGCGGATATTGGATTCGCCGAAGTAGTACCAGCCGATGATGGTGGTAAAGGCGAAGAAGGTCAGACAGACGGCGAGCAGTTGCGAACCGAAACCCGGGAAGGCCTTGTTAAACGCCAGTTGGGTAACCGCAGCGCCGGTTTCGCCGGACAGGTTGGCGTCGGTCAGCAGGATAATCAGCGCGGTTGCCGTGCAGACCATCAGCGTATCGATAAAGATACCGATAAATGCAGCCATACCTTGTTGCACAGGGTGTTTGACGTTGGCGGTCGCATGAGCGTGCGGGGTCGAACCCATACCGGCTTCATTGGAAAACAGGCCGCGTGCCACACCGAAGCGGACTGCCTCGCGCATACCGATACCGGCCGCACCGCCCAATACCGCTTCAGGATTGAAGGCAGCGACAAAAATATTGTGGAACATCGGAATGATGTGGTCGGAGAATTTGAACAAAATAATCACGGCACACAAGATGTAAATCACCGCCATAAACGGCACGACAAATTGCGCGATACCGGCAATGCGGTTGATGCCGCCGATGATGATCAGGCCGGCGAATACCGCCAAAGCAATGCCGACAGCCATCGGAGGAATATCGAAAGCCAAATTTATGGCCGAGGCGATAGAGTTGGATTGGGTCGCGTTACCGATGAAACCCAGCGCGATAATCAAGGCGATGGAGAAAAAACCGGACAGGAAACGCGCCGCGCCACGGCCGATTTTCGGAGTCAGGCCATGCGTAATGTAAAACGCAGGGACCACCGATGTATTTGCCGTGGCTGACCACGCGGTATTTTTGCGCCAAAACGGCTTCTGCAAAAATGGTAGACATGCCCAAAATGGCAGACAACCACATCCAAAAAATGGCACCCGGGCCGCCGGCAGTAATCGCAGTGGCGACACCGGCAACGTTACCGGTACCGATTTGCGCGGAAATCGCCACGGCAAGAGCTTGAAATTGAGACAGGGATTTGCCTTCGTGGTCTTTGTCTTTTTTGCTGAACAAGCCGCCGAAAACGGCTTTGAAACCCGTCCCCTAATTTGGTAATTTGCGGCGCGCCCAAGTACAGGGTAAAAAACAGGCCGATACCGATTAAGGCATAAATCAGCAGGTAGTCCCAAAGAACCTGATTGACTGCACCCACCAGAGCAGACAATATTTCTTCCATAATAAAACCTTTAATAAAAACAATAAAAATAAAATGATACGGGTAACTACTCCCACTCATTTTTCATGGTTGGCAACATCGGCGAGCAGGCCGTTTTGCTATTCGATACCGGTTAAGTTGTTAACAATTTTGACCGGTTTTGTCATCATACCGTAAACTTTCGTGAATTAAAATGAAAAACTGACAAAGGTTTGCCGCCAATGTGCTTCTTTATTTAAAAAAGGTTTCTTTGTTTTCAGACGGCCTATTTTTGCAAATATTCGGGCTGTCTGAATATTTTGGGTAAAGGCAACTTATGATAAAATGCACGCCTTACAAATGAAGCAAATTCCGCCTCAACGCGTGAAAAAACGAAAGGAATCAACATGGCAGGCCATAGTAAGTGGGCAAATATCCAACACAAAAAAGCCCGACAAGATGCCAAACGCGGCAAAATCTTCACCCGTCTGATTAAAGAAATTACCGTTGCTGCCCGTATGGGCGGCGGCGACCCCGGCGCAAATCCGCGCCTGCGCTTGGCTTTGGAAAAAGCCGCTGAAAACAATATGCCTAAAGACAACGTGCAACGTGCCATCGACAAAGGTACGGGCAATCTGGAAGGCGTGGAATACATCGAGTTGCGTTACGAAGGCTACGGCATCGGCGGCGCGGCTTTGATGGTGGACTGTCTGACCGACAACAAAACCCGTACCGTTGCCGATGTACGCCATGCGTTCACTAAAAACGGCGGTAATTTGGGTACCGACGGCTGCGTAGCGTTCAACTTCGTTCATCAAGGCTATTTGGTGTTTGAACCGGGCGTTGACGAAGATGCGCTGATGGAAGCGGCTTTGGAAGCCGGTGCGGAAGACGTGATCACCAACGACGACGGTTCCATCGAAGTGATTACCGCGCCAAACGACTGGGCTGCTGTAAAATCGGCTTTGGAAGCGGCAGGTTATAAATCTGTTGACGGCGACGTTACCATGCGCGCCCAAAACGAAACCGAGTTGAGCGGCGAAGATGCGGTTAAGATGCAAAAACTGATTGACGCATTGGAAGATTTGGACGACGTACAAGACGTTTACACTTCTGCCGTGTTGAATCTGGACTAAGAGTTTAAAGAACAAAAGGCCGTCTGAAATTTCAGACGGCCTTTTTATATCGAAACCAATCAGATTTTTCTGGTTTTCAACCAAGCCCAAAGCAGCAGCAATACCACGAAGCTGAAATACAAAATACTCCACACCGGCAGGGCAACGCCGAATAGATAGTCCGGCTCGGCGCAGTTGCCAAAGCCACGGACGATGGGCTCAAACCAATCGAACAAAGGCCAGTCGCGCAGGCGGAAAGTCCAAGGTGCGCCGCAAGAAGGGGCGGTGCCGGGCGGCAGGCTTTGCAGCCAAATTTGATAGGCGGCGACACCTGCGCCGTAAACGGCCGGAGCGGCAATCAACAATGCCGAGAGCGAGCGGGCAAATTTGGAAGATTGAGAACTGAATGCCGTAACAATGGCCAACAGCCCGACAGCCAATACGCACAAGCGTTGCAGAATACACAATACGCACGGGTTCATACCCAAAACGTATTGGGAAACAAAGGAGCCGCAGGCGGCAAATATGGAGAGGACGACTAAAAATAAAACAGTCTTGCGGAAAAAGTTCATAACATAAAACCTTTCAGACGGCCTGGACGCAAAACAGCCGATAAATAATGTTTACTTTAACACAAAACGCATATGCTTTTTTTGGTTTGACGGTTTTTTTGCGTATGTTTGTTGATGTTGCGTAACCATAAATATGGAAATAAAAATGTGTTCCATATCGAAAAGGCCGTCTGAAATGTTCAGACGGCCTTTAGGGGAGAGACGTTTTATTTTTTCCCGTGAGATTTTTTGACATCTGCTTCAGTAATCGTACCGCCGCCATTATTGAAGGCGTTCATGATGTAAGTGGCAACGGCGGCAACATCGGCATCATTGATGGCGGTAGAAGGCATGAAGCCGTTGTAGGATTTGCCGTTTACTGTAATCGGGCCGTTGATGCCTTTGGTCATGCTTTGCAACAGGGCTTGCGGTTTTTTATTGATATAGTCGGACTGGAATAAAGGCGGGAACATGGCACCCCGGCCTTCGCCTTTTTTACCGTGGCAGGCAGCGCAGTTGGTTTCGTAAATTTTTTGTCCTTTGCTCATCAGCGCGGCATCAGCGGCAAAAGCAGTTGGGATGCTGAGTGCGGTCAGAAGGAGCAGGATAGGGCGGAGTGCAGTCATGATGTGTTCCTTTTTGAATGGTATTTTGATGGCCACACGCTTGGTTTGCGTTTTAATAGCTTGATGATAACGCTAAAGGCCGTCTGAAAGTAGATTTTTCAGACGGCCTTTGGTTTAGGTCAAATCCAGCCTTGCAGATTGGCCCGACTTAATTGTGCAAGTGCGGCAATCCAGTCGGCGGAATCGTTGAGACAGGGGATGTAACGGTATTCTTTGCCGCCTGCGGCGTGGAATTGTTCGCGCCCCATAATGGCGATTTCTTCCATGGTTTCGAGGCAGTCGGCCAGGAAGCCGGGGCAGAATACGTCGAGTTTGGTCGTGCCTTGTTTCGGCAGCTGATCAAACAGGGCTTGCGTGCTGGGCTTGATCCATTGGGATTTGCCAAACTGGCTTTGGAAAGAAACGATGTATTCTTGTTCGGACAAGCCCAATGCCTGCGCCAACAGCTTGGCAGTATGGTGGCACTCGTCAGGATAGGGGTCGCCTTCGTCGTGATGCTTTTGCGGAATACCGTGGAAACTCAACATCAGTTTTTCGCTGCGTCCGTTTTGAGTCCAATAGGCTTCAATATGCTGTTTCATGGCTTGAATATAGGCGGCATCGTCGTAGTAACGGGAGACGGTGCGGACGCTCATTTGGTTGCGTTGCAGCAATAACTCTTGAAACACTTTGTCCAAAGCCGCGCCGGTAGAAGAACCGGCATATTGCGGATAGAGTGGAATGACCAGCAATTTGCCCACGCCTTGGGCTTTGAGTTCCGCCAAAACGTCGGCAACGCTTGGATTGCCGTAAGTCATGGCATGACGGACGATGACATCGGGCAAATGTTTGGCCAGGGCTTCTGCTTGGCGGTATGTGTAAACCTCAAGCGGCGAACCTTCTTTAAACCAAACTTTTTCATAGGCATGCGCGCTTTTTTTCGGGCGAAAAGTCAATACCAAGCCGCGCAATATCGGTTGCCATAGGAGCTTGGGTAGTTCGACAACGCGTTGATCGGAAAGAAATTCTTTCAAGTAAGGCTTGACTGCGGCAGCAGTGGGTGCGTCAGGCGTGCCGAGGTTGAGCAGCAGAACGGCGGTACGGTTTTGTGCGGTGTAGGCTAAGGGCGGTTCGGTATGGAAACGGGACATGATTGTGCTTTATTAATTAAGAATATTGAGGCCGTCTGAAAAGCAGTTTGAATCAAAACCTGATTTCAGACGGCCTTTAAAAGGATTAATCCACACCGCGGGCGCGGTTTTCATGGAATTGCGCCTGCCAATCGGCAAATTTGCCTTGTTCGATGGCTTCGCGCATTTCGGCCATGATGACTTGGTAGAAGTGCAGATTGTGGATGGTGTTGAGTTGTGCGCCCAAGATTTCGCCGACTCGGTGCAGGTGGTGCAGGTAGGAGCGGCTGAAATTCTGACAGGCGTAGCAGGTGCAGCTTTCATCAATCGGACGCTTGTCGAGTTTGTGTTTGGCGTTTTTGATTTTCAAATCGCCAAAACGGGTAAACAGCCAGCCGTTACGCGCATTGCGGGTGGGCATGACACAGTCGAACATATCCACGCCGTGTGCCACGCCGTACACCAAGTCTTCAGGCGTGCCGACGCCCATCAAATAATGTGGTTTGTGTTCCGGCAGGATAGGGCCGACGGCGCGCAACATACGGTACATTTCGGGCTTGGGTTCGCCAACGGACAAGCCGCCGATGGCCAGGCCGGGGAAGTCGAGTTCTTCCAAACCTTTCAGCGATTCTTCGCGCAAATCTTCATACATCGCGCCTTGGACAATACCAAACAACGCATTCGGATTTTTCAGGTCTTCAAAAGCCTTTTTGCTTCGCTCCGCCCAGCGCAGGCTCATTTGCAGCGATTTTTGCGCTTGGCTGTGCGTTGCTTCGCCCGGGGTGCATTCGTCCAACTGCATCACGATGTCGGAATTCAACACAGTTTGGATTTTCATCGACACTTCTGGTGAGAGGAACAGTTTGTCGCCGTTGATCGGGCTTTGGAATGTACAGCCTTCTTCGGTCAGCTTGCGCATGTCTGACAACGAAAACACTTGGAAACCACCTGAGTCGGTCAAAATCGGCTTGTCCCAGCCAATGAAATTCGTGCAGGCCGCCGAATTGTTCGATGACTTCCAAACCTGGACGCAGCCACAGATGGTAAGTGTTGCCCTAAGATGATTTGCGCTTTGATGTCATGCAGGTTTTGCGGGTTCATCGCTTTGACCGAACCGTAAGTGCCGACCGGCATAAATACCGGCGTTTCGATTTTTGCCGTGGTTCAGTTCCAAAGTACCGCGTCGGGCATGACCGTCTTTTTTTGTGTAAGGTAAATTTGAGCATAGTAATAAGAGATTGGACGTTCGCGTGTGTGCGAAATGAAAGGGCAGATTATAAAGGATTTTTTTCGTTGGTTGACGGCTGGATTTTTATCTTTTGTCAAAAACAATGCTTCAGACGGCCTGAATAGTAGAAGAAATAAAAAAATGAGGCATAAATCAAACAAAAAAATATCCAGGCCGTCTGAAAAGTATTTACAGATGCTTGCAAAAGGGAACACGCTTCGTTACAATAAGCGACTTAGATGAAGGCACATAGCTCAGTTGGTTAGAGCACCACCTTGACATGGTGGGGGTCGTTGGTTCGAGTCCAATTGTGCCTACCAAATTTCCATAACGGCTTTATGCCGTTATTTTTTTAATGTTTTGGAGCTTTCTGATGTTGAACATTACCTTGCCGGACGGTTCGGTCCGCCAATATGAATCACCCGTTACCGTGGCGCAAATTGCAGCGTCTATCGGTGCAGGTTTGGCAAAAGGCAACGGTAGCGGGCAAAGTTAACGGTAAATTAGTGGATGCTTGCGATCCGATTACCGAAGATGCCCACGTTCAAATCATTACGCCTAAAGATAAAGAAGGCGTGGAAATTATCCGCCACTCCTGCGCGCACTTGGTCGGTCATGCGGTCAAGCAGCTCTACCCTGATGCCAAAATGGTTATCGGCCCGGTGATTGAAGACGGGTTCTATTACGATATCGCAACTGAAAAAAACCATTTACGCCTGATGATGTAGCCGCCATCGAAGCGCGCATGAAAGAATTGATTGCACAAGACTACGACGTCGTTAAAGTGATGATGCCCCGTGCAGAAACCATCAAAAATTTTTCCAAGATCGCGGCGAAGAGTACAAATTGCGTCTGATTGAAGACATGCCTGAAGTGGAAGCAATGGGTATGTATCATCATCAAGAATACGTCGATATGTGCCGCGGTCCTCACGTTCCCAATACCCGTTTCTTGAAAAACTTCAAGCTGACCAAACTAGCAGGCGCATACTGGCGCGGCGACAGTAATAATGAAATGCTGCAACGTATTTACGGTACAGCCTGGGCAAGTAAAGACGAATTAAAAGCCTATATCCAACGCATCGAGGAAGCGGAAAAACGCGACCACCGTAAGCTGGGTAAACAATTGGATTTGTTCCACCTGCAAGATGAAGCGCCGGGCATGGTGTTCTGGCATCCTAAAGGCTGGGCTTTGTGGCAAGTGATTGAGCAGCATATGCGCAAAGAGCTGAATGCTGCCGGCTATAAAGAGGTGAAAACGCCTCAGATTATGGATAAAACCTTCTGGGAAAAATCCGGCCACTGGGAAAACTATAAAGACAATATGTTCGTGACCAGTTCTGAAAAACGCGAATACGCGGTTAAACCGATGAACTGTCCGGGTCATGTGCAAATTTTCAATAACGGCTTGCGCTCATATCGCGATTTACCGATGCGTTTGGCTGAGTTCGGTTCTTGCCACCGCAATGAACCAAGCGGTGCGTTGCATGGTCTGATGCGTGTTCGCGGTTTTGTGCAGGATGATGCGCATATCTTCTGTACCGAAGACCAAATCGTTGATGAAGCACGTGCATTCAATGAATTGCTGGTTCGCATTTACAAACAATTCGGCTTCCATGATGTTGCCGTGAAGTTGTCCCTCCGCCCTGAGCAACGTGCAGGTTCTGACGAAGTCTGGGATAAGGCCGAACAAGGCCTGCGTGATGCATTGACCGCTTGCGGCGTGGAGTGGGAAGAATTGCCTGGCGAAGGTGCATTCTATGGTCCTAAGATTGAGTACCATGTCAAAGATGCCTTGGGTCGTTCTTGGCAGTGCGGTACCCTGCAATTGGACTTCGTATTGCCGGAGCGTTTGAATGCCGAATATGTAACTGAAAACAACGACCGTGCGCGTCCTGTAATGTTGCACCGTGCTATTTTGGGTTCGTTGGAGCGCTTTATCGGTATTTTGATTGAAAACCATGCAGGCTCATTCCCATTGTGGCTTGCACCGGTTCAAATGGTGATTATGAATATCACCGAGAACCAAGCAGATTATTGTCGCGAAGTGGCTGCCAAGTTGCAGGCGGCAGGCTTCCGTGTCGAATTGGATTTGCGTAACGAAAAAATCGGTTACAAAATCCGCGACAACAGCCAATACCGTTTCCCTTATCAAATCGTTGTCGGCGATAAAGAGAAACAAGAAAACAAAGTTGCGGTACGCCGCAAAGCAGAAGACTTGGGTTCTTTGAATGTCGATGATTTCATTGCACAATTGCAGCAAGAAATCACCGACGCCCTCGTCAATCATTAATTTTTATAGGAGTATTCATCATCGCTCAAGAACGCGAAGCACGAATCAATGGTGAAATTACCGCCAAAGAAGTGCGATTAATCAGTGAGTCAGGCGATCAGCTTGGTGTCGTTTCAGTTCGTGAAGCTCTGGCTATGGCCGAAGAGCAGGATGTCGATTTGGTAGAAATTTCCCCGACTGCCAAACCGCCTGTATGCAAACTGATGGATTACGGTAAATACAAATACCAACAAGCCAAGAAGCGCGACGAAGCCAAGAAAAACCAAAAGCAGGTACAAATTAAGGAAATTAAATTCCGTCCGGGTACAGATGAAGGCGACTATCAAATCAAGATGCGCAACATCAACCGCTTCCTTGCCGATGGTGACAAAGTCAAAGTAACATTGCGTTTCCGCGGTCGTGAAATGGCCCACCAACAATTGGGTGCCCAACTGCTTGAGCGCGTAAAAGAAGATTTGGCAGAAGTAGCGCAAATCGAGTCCTTCCCTAAAATGGAAGGCCGCCAAATGGTGATGATGATTGCGCCTAAGAAAAAATAAAGCTATAATCCAAGGCTTATTTCGATTGCCGCTCGAAATAAGGTTTAATTAGCGGCAAAAACCGTGGTATTTTGGGTTTCAAGTGTTTGAAATTTATTTCAAAAACCCCTTATACCTTATCTAATAACGAATGGAGTTTTCCAATGCCTAAAATGAAAACCAAGTCTAGCGCGAAAAAACGCTTTAAAGTACTGGGTAACGGTGGTGTAAAACGCGGTCATGCGTTCAAAAGTCACATCCTGACCAAAAAAACCACTAAAACTAAACGTCAATTGCGCGGCACCGCTATGGTGGATTCACGCGATTTGGCTTCTGTTGCTAAAATGTTGCCCTACGCTTAAGGAGTTTAGAATATGCCACGCGTAAAACGCGGTGTTACCGCTCGTGCTCGTCACCAAAAAGTCTTCGCGTTAGCCAAAGGCTACCGCGGTCGTCGTAAAAACGTTTACCGTGTTGCCAAACAAGCGGTAATGAAAGCCGGTCAATACGCATACCGTGACCGTCGCCAACGCAAACGTCAATTCCGTCAACTGTGGATCGTTCGTATCAACGCAGGTGCTCGTGAAAATGGTCTGTCTTACAGCAAATTCATGAACGGCCTGAAACGCGCTGCTATCGAAATCGACCGCAAAGTATTGGCTGATTTGGCTGTATTCGACAAAGCTGCATTTGCACAATTGGTTGAAAAAGCTAAAGCTGCTTTGGCTGCTTAATTCGATAAGATTATTTAAAAAGGAAGCTTATGCTTCCTTTTTTCTTTTTCAAAAGAAACTCTATGTAGTTGATTTTCTTTCTTTAAACTCTATTTTTTTATACTGATTTGCGATAAAATAGGCCCCTCTTATCAAACGGATTGGCCGCACTAATACAAAAGGCCGTCTGAACAGGTTTGAAATCAAACCCAACAGACGGCTTTGTTGTTTCAGACGGCCTGCCATCAACAAACAGACGATAAACCACCATGGAAAATGTAAACCGTATCGTTGCAGAAGGTATTGCCGCTATTGAAGCCGCGCAAGACTTCAATGCCTTAGAACAAATTAAAGCACGCTATCTTGGTAAAACCGGCGAATTGACCGGACTTTTGAAAACTTTGGGTCAAATGTCTCCTGAAGAGCGTAAAACCATAGGCGCGCACATCAACGAATGCAAAAATCAGTTTCAGATGGCCTTTAATGCCAAACGCGATGCCCTGAATGAAGCCAAGTTGCAAGCCCAATTGGCTGCAGAAGCCTTGGATATTACTTTGCCGGGCCGTGCACAAGAGTATGGCGGTTTGCATCCTGTTACTTTAACTTTGCAACGAGTGGTCGAGCTGTTTCACGGTATGGGTTTCGAAGTGGCGGACGGCCCTGAAATCGAAGACGATTTCCACAATTTCCAAGCCTTGAATATTCCTGCAAATCACCCTGCGCGTGCAATGCAAGATACCTTCTACGTTGAAAACGGTGACGTTTTGCGCACACACACTTCGCCTATTCAAATCCGCTATATGCTCGACAAAAAAGAGCCGCCTATCCGCATTATTGCTCCCGGTCGCGTTTACCGCGTGGACAGTGACGCCACTCACTCGCCTATGTTCCATCAGGCCGAAGGTTTGTGGGTAGAAGAGGGCGTAACTTTTGCCGATTTGAAGGCAGTGTTCACTGACTTTATCCGTCGTTTCTTTGAACGCGATGACCTGCAAGTACGTTTCCGTCCGTCTTTCTTCCCATTCACCGAGCCTTCTGCCGAAATCGACATCATGGGCGAAAATGGCAAATGGTTGGAAGTAGGCGGTTGCGGTATGGTACATCCTAACGTTTTGAAAAACGTCAATATCGACCCTGAAAAATATACCGGTTTCGCTTTCGGTATCGGTCTCGACCGCTTTGCCATGTTGCGCTACAACGTCAATGACCTGCGCTTGTTCTTCGATAACGATTTGAACTTCTTGAAGCAGTTTAAATAAATTTCAGATGGTCTTTTGATAGGCCGTCTGAAAAGTGAATAGATATTACTGATTTCGTCTGATAGAAATTTGTTTCAGACGGCCTGATAGTAGAGAAAATAATATGCAATTTCCTTATTCATGGCTGAAAACTCAAGCCAATCCTGATCTTTCTGCCGATAAACTGGAACATCTTTTGACCATGGCCGGTTTGGAAGTGGAAGAAATCGATACTGCCGCCCCTGCTTTCAGTGGCGTGGTTGTTGCCGAAGTAAAATCCGTTGAAAAACACCCTGATGCAGACCGTTTGAACGTTACCCAAGTTGATGCCGGTACGGGCGAGTTGGTTCAGATTGTTTGTGGTGCGCCGAATGTCAAGCCGGGCATTAAAGTGCCGTGTTCGTTGCCGGGTGCCGTTTTGCCGGGCAATTTCAAAATTAAGCCGACTAAAATGCGCGGTGTGCCATCAAACGGTATGCTGTGTTCGACCAATGAACTGGGTTTGCCTGATGATGGTGTAGACGGTCTGCACATTCTGCCTGAAGATGCGCCTGTCGGTACCAACATCCGCGAATACTTGGATTTGGACGATACGCTGTTTACGTTGAAAATTACGCCTAACCGCGCTGATTGCTTGAGTGTTAAAGGTATTGCGCGTGAAGTTTCTGCGTTGACGCAATGTGCGTTTACGCCTGTTGAAATTCAGACGGCCTCTATCGGCAGTGAGAAAAACAGGCTGTCCGTATTGATGCATCGGCTGACTGCGGCCGTTTTATCAGCCGCGTTATTGAAACTGTCAATGCGAAGGCGCCTACTCCTGATTGGATGAAACAACGTTTGGAACGCAGCGGTATCCGCAGCATTTCCGCATTGGTGGACATTGGTAACTATGTCATGCTGGAAATCGGTCAGCCGATGCATGTTTTCGATGCCGACAAGCTATCGGGCAGTTTGATTGTCCGCCGTGCTCAAAATGGCGAGACGTTGGCGTGCCTGAACGAGAAGACCGTTACTTTGGCTGACAATACATTGGTGGTTGCTGATGAAAAAGGTGTGTTGAGTTTGGCCGGTCTGATGGGCGGAGAGGCAAGTGCGGTTTCTGATGAGACGCAAAATATTGTATTGGAAGCTGCTTGGTTTGCTCCTGAGATTATTGCCGGTAAATCCCGTCAATACGGTTTTGGTTCGGATTCTTCTTTCCGTTTTGAACGCGGTGTGGATTACCGCTTGCAAGCTGATGCCATTGAGCGCGCTACCGAATTGGTGTTGCAGATTTGCGGTGGTGCAGCCGGTGAAATGGTTGAGGCACAAGGAAAATTGCCTGAGGCCAAACAGGTTGAATTGCGTTTAGGCCGTCTGAAAACGGTATTGGGCGTTGAAATCCCTGCCGAGCAAGTCGAAATTATCTTGCAACACTTGGGCTTGCAGCCTGAGAAAACCGCAGAAGGCTTCCGTGTTACTTCTCCTAGCTTCCGTTTCGATATCGAGATCGAAGCTGATTTGATTGAAGAAATCGGCCGCGTTTACGGTTATGAGAATATTCCTGACGACTATACTTCAGGCCGTCTGAAAATGTTGGCTTTGCCTGAAACCAAACGCCCGCGTTTTGCGGTTTATAACGAAATGGCAGCTCGCGGTTACCGCGAAGTGGTCAGCTATGCGTTTGTGGATGAGCAATGGGAGCAAGACTTTGCTGCTAATACCAATCCTATCCGTCTGCAAAATCCGTTGGCGGCGCAGTATGCAGTCATGCGTTCTACGCTTATCGGCGGTTTGGTGGAAGTTTTGCAAAACAATTTGAACCGTAAGCAAAACCGTGTACGCGTGTTTGAAATTGCCCGTGTGTTCAGCAAAGATTCGGCTGCTCAATTTATTCAAAACGAACGTATCGGCGGTTTGTGGTATGGCTCCGTGCTGCCTGAGCAATGGGGCGAGAAAACACGCAACGTGGATTTCTACGATATGAAAGCCGATGTTCAGAGCCTCTTGAAAAACAAAGAAGTATCCTTTGTTAAGGCCGAACATCCGGCATTGCATCCTGGACGCGCCGCCAATATTGTTTCAGACGGCCGAGTAGTTGGTTTTGTTGGCGAGTTGCATCCGAAATGGCTGCAAAAATATGATTTGCCGCAAGCGCCGCTGGTATTTGAAATCGATATGGATGCGGTATTGGGTCGTGAGAAAACCCGTTATCAGCCCGTATCCAAATTCCAACCTGCACGCCGAGATTTGGCATTTGTAATGCCTGAAGCTGTGACGCATGATGATTTGTTAAATGCCCTGAAAGTGGCGGCGAAACAAGCTGGTTCAAGAAATCAGCGTGTTTGACGTTTACCGCGGTACGGGCGTACCTGAAGGCATGAAGAGCGTTGCCGTCAAAATCATTTTGCAAGATATGGAAAACACGCTGACAGATGAAGTCATCGAGCCTTTGGTTGCGAAAATGATTAAAGCGGCAGCCGAAAAAGACGCACAGCTTCGCGCTTAACATAAGATAAAAGTTGTCGCCAAAAATCGCCAATAATATTTGATTTTTTGGTGAGGACTTGATTTTTAAAAGAATTTTGGTAATAATTGCACCAGTTTGAATGAAGGTAAACACATGACACTAACTAAAGCAGAATTGGCTGATATTTTGGTCGACAAAGTCAGCAACGTCACCAAGAATGATGCCAAAGAAATCGTCGAGCTCTTTTTTGAAGAAATCCGCAGCACTTTGGCGCGTGGTGAAGAAATTAAAATTTCCGGTTTCGGTAATTTCCAATTGCGCGACAAACCTCAACGCCCTGGCCGTAACCCTAAAACAGGCGAAGAAGTGCCGATTACCGCACGCCGTGTGGTGACTTTCCATGCCAGCCAAAAACTCAAAGGCATGGTGGAGCATTACTATGACAAACAACAATAATCCGGTTATTCCTGCCAAGCGTTATTTTACGTTGGATGAGATGTGCCAATTGGTGCAAATCAGCCCGGCTCAGTTTGCCCAATGGCAACATGAAAATAATGTTGTGATTGGATACGGTGGCGATCGATATACGCGCTCAGATGTAGTTAAGTTGTTGAAAACTGAAAGATACGTTTGAACCATATATCGATACGTTCAGCCGTGGCGCTTTGGATGCAAACGGCAATCCTGCCGCCAATGCAGAAGAAGTGCATCATGGTCTGATGCAGATTTTGTCTGATTTGGAGCGTCATCTTGGTTCTGAACAACAAAATCACCATGTCGAGCTGTAATCGATAAGGAAATTTTGATCAAAAGTGCGAAGGCATACAAAGATTTGCATAATTGATTCTAATAAAGGCTGTTTGAATGATTTTCAGACGGCCTTTATTGTTTTATATTGCTTTCAAAATATCAGAATCTTGATTGCAAATGATTCTATGAAATAGCCGTAAATGTTATACTTAGCCCCTTGTTTGCCGATTGGGAAGAAACAGTCATTAGATAATGCGGATAGATGCCGCCTTTTCATGGCAGACTGAGGTTTTTAAAACAAATGCAACGGCAGAATAAACAGGCTGCCGGACAATATTCAAATCGATGAAATGGATAGCAGAAAATGAGCAGAATCCAACAAACTTTCTCAGCGCTCAATGGCGCAAAAGCACTGATTCCTTATATTACGGTGGGTGATCCCAGCCTTGAGACAACCTTGGCATTGATGCATAGCCTGGTGGCTAATGGTGCTGATATTTTGGAACTGGGTGTGCCGTTTTCTGACCCGATGGCAGATGGCCCGACTATTCAACGTGCGGCTGAAAGAGCGTTGGCAAATCATGTTTCTTTGCACGATGTATTGGAAACAGTACGCTTGTTTCCGCCAAACCAATGATAAAACGCCGGTTGTGTTAATGGGCTATTTGAACCCAGTACATAAAATGGGCTATCAGGCGTTTGCGCAAGCGGCTGCCGAAGCAGGCGTAGATGGCGTGTTGACCGTGGATTCTCCGGTAGAAACCATTGCGCCTTTGCATGAGTCGCTGAAAGCGCAAGGTATTGATTGCATTTTCCTTATTGCGCCAACGACAACTGAAGAGCGTATTCAAACGATTGCCAAAGTAGCCGGCGGTTTTGTGTATTATGTATCGCTCAAAGGTGTAACCGGTGCGGCAAGTTTGGATACTGAAGAAGTTTCGCGTAAAATAGAGCTTTTGCGTAAATACATTGATATTCCGATTGGAGTCGGCTTCGGCATCAATAATGCGGAGAGTGCGCGTAAGATTGGTGCGGTGGCGGATGCCGTTATTGTCGGCAGCCGTATCGTCAAAGAGATTGAAAGCCACGCGGGTAGCGAGGCTGAAGCAGTAGGCGCGTTGGTTAAAGAGTTGAAAGACGCGATTCGCTAAATTTTTCCATTCCATTGTTTCAGACGGCCTTATGTTCGACTGGCCGTCTGAATTCTGAATCCTAAGGAGTCATTCATGAGCTGGCTAGATAAAATTCTTCCTCCGAAAAATTAAAAACCGAAGCAGTTCGTCCAGCGTCCCTGAAGGTCTGTGGCACAAATGCCCGTCTTGTTCGGCAACGGTTTACTCAACCGAGTTGAAACAAAACAGCGAAGTTTGCCCGAAATGTAATCATCACAATCCGCTTTCTGCGCGCGAACGTTTGGACCTGCTTTTGGATGAAGAAGGCCGTGAAGAGATTGCAGCCAATATTAAACCGACAGACCCGTTGAAGTTTAAAGACAGCAAAAAATATCCAGATCGCCTCGCTGCTGCGCGTAAAGCAACCGGCGAAGACGATGCATTGGTTGTTATGAAAGGCACCATGAACGGCCTGCCTGTCGTTGTGGCTGCGTTTGAATTCCGTTTTATCGGCGGCTCTATGGGTTCGGTCGTGGGTGAGCGTTTCGTTCAGGGGGTACGTCGTGCCGTTGCAGATAATTGTTCGTTTATTTGCGTGGCGGCTTCCGGTGGTGCGCGTATGCAGGAAGGGATTAACTCTTTGATGCAGATGACGAAGACCAGCGCGGCTTTGCATTTGCTGACTGAAAAACGTCTGCCGTTTATTTCCGTATTGACCGACCCAACCATGGGCGGTGTATCTGCCAGCTTTGCCTTCTTGGGCGATGTGGTTTTGGCAGAACCGAATGCTCTGATTGGTTTTGCAGGTCCGCGCGTTATCGAGCAGACTGTACGCGAAACCCTGCCGGAAGGTTTCCAACGTGCAGAATTCTTGTTGGAGAAGGGTGCAATCGACCAAATCGTCGATCGCCGTTCCATGAAAAAACGTATCAGCGATTTGATTACTTTGTTGCGTCATGAAGGTAAAGTAACCGCTGCTTGATTAGTACAATAAGAAAGGCCGTCTGAAAATAATATTTCAGACGGCCTTTTGATTCCTGATGATTAAGCAGAGAATTTTGCAAAGGTCTCAGAGTGTTAATTTTTTTTGAGTAGAGAAATGATTTCTTTTAAAGCTAAAATTTCGTTTTCTTGTCGTTGAATAATCTCATTATTGTGAGAGATTGTCAGTTTCAGTTTTTCATTTTCAGCTATTAATGCTTCATTGTTACCATAGTAATTTGATCCGTAATTGTGGCTATTATCCCCGACTAAAAGAAATAATGGTTTTTCTTTTGTAATCAATTCAACTACATCAATTTTAAAAATCTGTGCAATCTGATTCAATTTATCAAAAGTCAGTTTGGTTTGCCCGCGTTCTATCTTTGCATACCCATTAGCAGACATTGCTAATTTTTCTGCCATTTCTTCTTGAGACCATTGATTCATTTCTCTCATTACTCGGATTTTTTCATGAAGTTCCATGTTTACTCACTTTTAGGCGTAATTTAGATACTAAAAAATAGATATTTAATATGATTAGTGGGTGGTTTAACTTTGATATTAAGTATAGCATCTTTGTTTCTAAGTAGATATTAAATCAATGCAGGGATAGGCGTTTTGGAGTGCTAAGTATGAGTTTTATAACAATAATTTTTTTGATATGTGCATATATTTTTTTAATTTTGACTCGAAAGATGAGTTTGTTTGGATTATGGTGTTTTGTGGATTTGTGGAGGTAATTTTTTTCAGGTAGATTGTTGTTATTATTACCTTTGATGATTGGTAATTATTTTTGCTTCAGGTTATATTTATGAGCAATTTTTACCTAGCGGATTTTTGGTCTTTTTATATTGTGTGGAGTTGTTTCTGGTATCAGTGGATTATTAATTGGCGGGATAATTTATCTTATTTTTAATATTAATTTTTAGAGTAGGTAAGGAATGAAAGTATTACTAATATTTCTTTTTTTGTTTTAGTCCCATTTATTTGGAGCTATATAAAAAAATTTCTCTCAAAAAGAATACTGCCAAGATGAAAGTTTATTTACACATAGATAGGCTTTACAATTATATTATTTCTGGACAGGATAGAGAGGCATTTGAAGAGTTAATCAGCTTTACGAGAGCAGCGGATCAAAACCCCGATTTATATTATTATTTCAGTGAACTTCCTTTCGATCGAAAAAAGCTGGCTTGCGTGGCTTATGTAAATGAACTATTTAAGATATATAATCAAGAGAAGAATATAACAAATGATAATTCAAATGCCGAATTTTTGATGAAAATGCATACAGGATATAACACAAAATAATGGCTGTCTGGAAAAGGTCGTCTAAAACCCAAAATCTCGGTTTCAGACGACCTTTTTTTGAATCCGCCCAAAGCGGTCTGTATTCAATTATGAAGTCAGCACAGCTTTGAGGATTTTGTTAACTTCGCCCATGTCGGCTTTGCCGGCCAGGCGGGTTTTCAGTACGCCCATGACTTTGCCCATATCGGCCATGCCTGATGCACCGGTTTCTGTAATGGCTGCTTCAACGACAGTCTTGATTTCTTCTGCAGACATCATTTGACGGCAGGTAGCGGTTGAGGATTTCGATTTCCGCGTTTTCTTTGTCAGCCAAATCTTGACGGCCGGCTTCGGTATAGATTTTGGCACTGTCTTTGCGTTGTTTCACCATTTTGGTCAGGATGGAGATGACTTTGGCGTCATCGGCTTCAGTGCGCTCATCTACTTCAAATTGTTTGATGGCGGCATTAATCAGGCGGATGGTGCTTAAAGACACTTGGTCTTTGGCACGCATGGCGGTTTTCATGTCTTCGGTTAATTGTGTTTTTAGGCTCATAATGTTCTCACTTTATATAAAAAGATGCCGTCTGAAAAACAAAACACACCGCAAAGCTGCCCTTGCGGTGTGTCGTTTATCACAGGGCAGGCCTGTAATTAGTACATTTTAGGAGGCAGTTGTTGGCTGCGCAGACGTTTTTGCAGACGTTTGGCTGCAGCAGCTTTTTTGCGTTTGCGTTCGGTAGTTGGTTTTTCGTACGCTTCACGGGCGCGCAGTTCGGTCAACAGACCGGTTTTTTCTACGGCACGTTTGAAACGACGCATGGCAACTTCAAATGGTTCATTCTCTTTAACACGAATAGCAGGCATTTTATTTCCTTTAAATTTTGTTCAATCAAACCGTTTTAAGAAATAGAGGACGGTTTGTCATAATAGGGGAGTTGTTGTATCGCTGGTTTGCCTAGGGCAGGGCGGGATACGCGCCGTGATGTAAACATCACCTCCTAACAAGTCGGCTTTTGCCGTGCAAGTGACCTTTTCGGTCAGAAATAATCGGGCGATTATCTTATAAACCCGATAGTCTGTCAAGATTGCAGGCCGTTTGAACGTTTGATTCTGTCTCACTTTTCAGACGGCCTATCGGGTATTAATAACGGCCGGGAACCGTACCCATACGTTGTTTCAACGAAGTTTGCGGCTCATTGAACAATGACGCGTAATAAGTCGCGTTGGTCATGACTTTTTTCACGTAGTCGCGGGTTTCGGTGAATGGGATGGTCTCGGCGTAGATGGCACCTTCCAAAGGCGAAGAAGCCTGCCAGTTGCGGGCGCGGCCGGGACCGGCATTGTAGCCTGCGGTGGCCATTACTTCGTTATTTTGCAGGCGGCGTTTGGCATCTGCCATGTACCAAGTACCCATGCGGATGTTGCCGTCCATGGTGTAGAGTTCGCTGCTGCTCATGCCGATTTTACCTGCAATTTCGCGGGCGGTCGCAGGCATTACTTGCATCAGGCCTTGCGCGCCGACGCTGGATTGCGCGCCCATGACAAAGCGGCTCTCTTGGCGAATCAAACCGTAAACCCATGCTGGGTCAACGCCTGCCTGTGCGGCATAGCGGACGGTCAGGTCTTTAAACGGAGAGAGGTAGCGCAGTTTGTAGTTGAGTTTGTGGTCGGTACGGTCTGCGCTGTTGATTGCCATGTCGTAGAACTGGTTGTCAAAAGCGACTTGTGCGGCAGTCAGCAGGTTGTCTTCGTTGAAGTCGCGGGTGGCAAAACGCCATTCTGCCTGTGCCTGACGGCGCATTTTGGAGTCGCCGTTGCTTTGGCTGTTTTTAAACAGAACCAATGCGCGTTTGATGGCGCCGTCTTCGCTCATGCGGCGGACGTCTCTGGCATCGGCATCGGAAACGTTGTTGCGCGTATTGATGCGGCGGCCCAATTCTTCACCTGCCATTACGGCGTAGAAGTTGCGGCCGGAAGCGGCGGCTTTTTCGTACATTTCTTTGGCTTGGCTGCTTTTGCCTTGTGCGGCAAAGCTGCGGCCCAGCCAATATTGCCATGTCGGGTCTTTTTGCAGTTTTTCAGGCATATGCTGAATCACGCTTGCCAATTCGTCCCAATGTTGCAGGCGCAAAGCGGCGCGTGCGTACCATTCTAATTGTTCGTCGGTCAGTTGTTTGCGGTCGGAAACGCGGCCGTAGTAGCTCAAAGCAGTCGGCATGTTTTGGCTTTGTGCATGGTAGTGGCCCAATACGCCCCATGCGAAGCTGCGTTGTTCACGGCTGAGGCCGGATTCCATGCCGGACAGGGTGGCTGCAGCAGAAGCGGATTTGCGTGCATCTTTGCCGATCACGCTCAACAAGCTGTATTCGGTCGCACCTTGCGCGCCACCTTCAAATGGGCTGCCCAATGCGGCGGTGAGGTTGCGTGCATCTGTGGTTTGGCTGTTGCTCAACAAGCCGCGCACGCGACGCCATGCGTCGTTAGTGTTCAGACGGCCTGAAGCTGCCGCGCTTTCAACCAGGCGGGTACAGCCGGCAGATAGTTTGCCGGTCACGCGAACCAGCTCGGCGGCTTTGCTGTAATTGCCGCTGCTCAAATCGGCATAACATTGCACTTCTTGTGCAATGCCGGCGGCATTCAATTTACTGAATTCTTGACGGAACAAATCCCATTGGCCGCGCGCGCCCAAGGTTTTCAACCATTCGTTGCGGACGTTTTTCAGCCATTGCGCTGTCGCTGGCTTGGGATAAAAATTGTTGTACCCAAGCATCGTCGCCGCGTTTGGCGGCATCGATGGCGCTTTGGTATTGGCTGTAATCGGACAGGATTTTTGGATTCGCTGTCGGCGCGGCGTGAAGGAATAGAAGTAGATTTAGGCTGAACGACGGTTTCGGTATTCGAAGCAGTCGGTGTGTTTTTGGGTGGTGCACGCCGATAAAACAGCGGCGGTAATCAAGCTGAGGGAGAGGGAAAAGACGTTGAACGTTCATTGGATACCGTGTCGTTTTTTTAGAATCAAAATAACTGCTTATTTTTAAATGATTTATGCGGAATAACCGAATTACAAACCGATATTTACATTTTCAAAGCCCGGAAATGATTAAGGCCGTCTGAAATATGAAACACTTTTTGAGGTATTCTTATTTCAGACGGCCTGTTATGAAGGAAGTCGTCAATCGGGTTTGTGTTCGATATAGTCTTGCGGTTTGTCGGTTTTGCCGGTGCGCGTAACCGTATATTCGCCTTCGATAATGTCTTCATCATCTTTGGCGGAACTGTAAGTCTGGCGGCTTTGGAAAGACTGCGTAGAAGAAACGGCCGCATTGCCTTTAAATGGAATCAGCAAGAGCAGGGCAACGGCGGTTGAAATAAAGCCGGGGCTGAGCAGGAAAACCGCGGCGGCAGTATAGCGAATCGGCCACAGCATCTGATAGAGGGAAATGTTTTGTCCGCTGCGGACGGCTGCGCCTGCGAGCAATAAGCCGGAGATGCCGGTATGGCGCAGCATAAAGATACCACTGATAAAGCTGAGAGCCATCACAAACAACGTCCAACCGCCGCCAAGCCAGTCGGCAACCCAGACGATGGACATGATTTCCAAAAAGATTAAAACCAAAAAACCGATTCCAAAATACTGCATAAGTGTTTGTTCCTTCATTCAACGGATAGTGTCGATTGTCTTCAATCTAGATAAAGATAAACCTTATTTTTTCAAGCAAATGCTGTGTGAAAAAGGGTAAACGGGCGATGAGGCCGTCTGAACAGAGATAAAAAGAAGACAGATGTTTCAGACGGCCTTTAGATATTCTATCGCATCACATTGTTCCAATCACTTTCAAAATAACTGACGAGAATTTGGTTGTTCAAATAATTTGCTTCCACCTTACGCCTTGCCATATCGGGCGGAAAACGGAACATTTCAGCGACGGTCTGGGCATTGAGATAGCGGGTGGGTACGTCGAATTTTTGCGGAATGGGGAAGTTTTGGTCGAAGCCTGCCAACACAAATCCCCATTCGCCAAAGGAGGGGACGTAAACATGATAGGGCGCGGTATTCAACTTGGCCGCTTCGAGGGTGGCAACGACCGACCAGTAGGCATTGGGGGCGAAATAAGGCGAAGTTGATTGCACAACAATCTTGCCCTGCGGCTCAAGATGACGGGCAACGAGGCGGTACATGGGGACGGAGTAGAGTTTGCCCAGCGAGAAATTGGACGGGTCGGGCAGGTCGATGATAATAACGTCGAATTTTTCAGACGACCCTTCCAGCCATTTGGCGGCATCATCGTTGACGACGTGCATTTTGGGATGGGACAGTGAACCTTGGTTGAGCGCGCTCAAGGTGGCGGAGGTTCTAAAAGTAGCGGTCATGTCGGGGTCGAGATCGACCAAAGTCACATTTTTGACCTGCGGGTATTTCAAGACTTCGCGCGCTGCCAGCCCGTCGCCGCCGCCAAGAATCAGGACGCGTTCGGCATTGGGGACCATCTGCATGGCAGGCAGAACGAGTGCTTCATGGTAACGTGCTTCGTCGCGTGAGGAGAATTGCAGGTTGCCGTTGATATAGAGGCGGGTGTCGTCTTTCCAGCGTGTAACGACCAGCCGTTGGTAGGGAGAATGGCTTTGATAGACGACGGGATCGCCGAAATAGCTTTGTTCGGCTTTAAAGGAAATACGGTCGGCGTAGACGAAGAGCGTAATGAGTGAGGTCAATACGATAAACGCACGCGTACGGATGGCGTGATAGCGGGGTAATTCGGATTTGAAAACACGTGCAGTCAGGTAGGCGACGGCGGCGTTGAAAATGCCAAACAACAAGGCGGAACGCGCCATGCCGAGTTTGGGGGCGAGCAGAAGCGGAAATAATAACGAGACGGCGAGTGCGCCCAAGTAGTCGAAGGTCAATACTTTAGAAACGAGTTCTTTAAATTCCGCCCCTTTTTGGTTTAACACGCGCATGACCAAAGGAATTTCCATGCCGACAACCATGCCGACAATCAGTACAAAAGCGTAGAGCAGGGTGCGGAACGGGGCGGCGGATAAACCGAAGGCCACAAATAATGCCAGCGCGGAAATGCCGCCGATGATGCCGACCAGAAGTTCGATTTCGATGAAGCGGTGCAATACGTCTTTATCTTTGATGTATTGGGTCAGGTGGGCGCCGATACCCATTGAAAACAGATAAAGCCCGATGACGGAGGAAAACTGCAAAATACTGTCGCCCAAAAGATAGCTTGCGAGCGCGGCGATGATGAGCTCGTAAGCAAGGCCGCAGCTGGCGACGATAAAAACGGAGATGATGAGGGTGCGGTGGGCGTTCATGATGACGTTTTTGTTGCTTGAGTGTGGGCAATGTAATGATTTTTAAGGTGGGCTGCAAGTTTAATTATAGGATGTAGAAAAGGCCGTCTGAACAAATTGTTTCAGACGGCCTTTAATCTGTCAGGCATTAATAGCGGTGTTTGAATACCATGCCTACTGCGTAAGAAGATTTTTTCGGCAAATCTTCATCGTATTTCGGATTGACGTTTTCTTTCAACCAGCCAGCACCGAGTGTGGCAGTTGTCCGTTTGGAGAAGCTGTAATCGGTGCTGACGGCGACGTGTTTGTAGTCTTCGCCGATAGAACTTTTACCGTAGGCGAAGCCGATTTGAGGTTTGAAATTGCCTACCTTGTATGAACCGGACACCATAAATTCTTTGGTGTTGTTGATTTCTTTGTCGTAAGAACCGGCTACGTTGCCTGCCGCATCTTTCCATACGCCCCAGCAGCTGAAGCCGTCGCAAGTATTTTTGGCGTATTGGAACGCGGCATCGACGGAGATTTTGTCTTTGCTGTATCCGGCCATGAATGCATGGGCTTGGAAGTCTTTGGTTTCGGTCGGAGAGTCGTTGGGTGCGTATTCGGCAGCGTAGTGGGCGTTAAAGCCGTTGTTGGGGTGGTAGTAGTCCACGCCCCAGCCGAAGACCCAGTCGCCGTCACGTTTTTTGTCCGGATTCCAGTCGTTGTTGTTGCGTGCGGCATTGGAACCTGGGGAAACGTTGAATTTGAATTGGAAACCGTTTTTCCAAGGAGACTCATAAGCCATAGAAACGCGGCGTTGGCCGAAGCGGGAAATTTTGCCGAATTCCAAAATCGAGCTATTGGTGTCGAACGGGTTCAGATAAATGCTGTTCATGGGTGTACTGATGTAACCCATTTTGACGGTACCAAGGTTTTTGTAGCTGTTGAGCGCGACGTATGAGTCGGCAGTGCCCCAGCCGCCCCAGCGGTCGGAATCAAAGTAAATAAAGGAGCCAAGTTGCCATTTCAGCCATAAGTCGTTGTTGAGTCGTACTTCATCGGAGAGATAAAGACTGGAACTTTTATCGGAAATGGTTGTATTGGTGACGCCGGTTTTATTGTTGTGTTCGACCTCGGTCATGAGGTAGATGGTACCGCTCATTTTAGGTTCAGCGTGGGCGGCACTTATGGAAGAGCCGATGAGGGCAGTGGCAACAAAACAAGATAACTTGTTCATTTTGTTCTCCTTTTATGTCTTTTTCTTAGTTGGGGACGGGGTATTCGGATAATCTTATTTGACAAATTATAAAAAATCAATACATTTGTAATTTATCGTAGGATAAATTGAAAAATAGTTTTCAGTTACGTATTTTTGTGTTAATTTGCCAACAATTTTGGATGGCTCACTATTATCCTGATGGAATGTGTGGTTTAAAACACTATTTTTATGCTTTGAAATAGACGATTTAACTACACTGGAAAAATTCTAAATAAATGTAGTTTTGTGTAGTTTGAATCATCAGGCCGTCTGAAAAAGAAGAATACCCAAAAGAAGGAATGAAATATGGCTGGAAAAACCTATCCGCTGTTGGCTGCATCATTGGCTGCCGTATTCGCGTTGTCGGCGTGCAGCCGCGATGTTCAAGCCTGCTCCTGAGTTTAAACGTACCGATTATGAGCGCGTGGTGGTCAGCAACGGCGTCGAGCCGGGTACGCTGGATCCTCAGATGAGCGGCGATATGGCGGCTGGTGCGATTATCCGTCAGTTGATGGATGGTTTGGTCGGTACGGATGCCGAAGGCAAAACCATTCCTGCTTTGGCGGAAAAATGGGAGAGCGAGGGCGAGCGTATTTGGACTTTCCATCTGCGTGATGCCAAATGGAGCAATGGCGATCCGATTACTGCCGAAGATTTTGTATACAGCTTCCGCCGTCTTGCCGATCCGGCCACCGGCGCACCTTTCGGCAGCTATTTGGTCGATGCACAAGTGGAAAATGCGGAAGATATATTAAACGGCAAAGCCAAGCCTGAGACATTGGGCGTCAAGGCGTTGGACGCGAAGACCCTGCAATTTACGCTGATTGCGCCAGTGCCTTATTTCCCCGATATGCTGATTCAGCAATTCACATTTCCGGTTCACCGCGCCACTGTCGAAAAATACGGCAATAAATGGACGCAGCCCGGGCATTATGTTTCCAGTGGCGCTTATCTCTTAACGGATTGGAAAGTCAACAGCCACATCAATATGGAACGCAATCCCAATTATTACGATAAAGACAAAGTGGCCATTCCGAAGGCGGTTTTCTTGTCAGGCAGCGGCGAGTACAACCGTTATCGCGCCAATGAAATTGATGTGACTTACGGTATTCCCAGCGATCAGGTCAAAGTGGCGGATATTGAGTTTCCGGGGCAAGTGAAACGTACAACTTCTTTATGTAGCTGGTATTTGGAGCCGAACCACGAAGCAGCACCGTTTAATGATCCGCGCGTCCGCAAGGCGCTCAATATGCTGACGCGCCGCGACATCGTCGTCAAAGTGGGCGGCCGTGGCGATACGCCTGCGTTCCAATTGACGCCGCCGCAAATGCAGGGCGTGATTCCTGTTTATCCGGAGTGGAAAGAGTGGACACCTGAAAAACGCATCGAAACTGCGCGCAAACTGTTGAACGAAGCAGGCTACAACGATGAACATCCGCTTGAGTTCGATATTTTGTACAGCACCAGCGAAGCGTCCAAAAAACAAATTACTGCCGTGCAGTCGGTGTGGAAAGCCGCCATTCCGTTTATCCGTCCGACTTTGTCCAACGAGGAATGGAAAACTTATTTGGATACGCGCGCGCAAGGCAATTTCAAGGTTTCGTTCAGCGGCTGGTGTTCCGATTTCAACGATCCGGCGGGTATGCTCAATATCTTGAAATCCAACAACTCAAACAATGCATTCCGCTACAAAAGCGCGGCGTTTGACACATTTATGAACAATACGCTGAAAGATGGTGTCAGCAAGGAAGCACGCAGCCGGCTCTATGCCGATGCGGAGAAGCAGCTTCAAGAAGACGCTGCACTGATTCCGCTGTATCATCAGGTTGAAGTGCGTATGGTCAAACCCGATATCATCGGCTATTCTGACAAAGACCCTTTGCGGAACTATACAGTGAAGAGCTGGTCGTTCGCACCGAAAAAATAGATTGATTATAGACAGCACAAGTTTTCAGACGGACTTGATGACAGAGGCCGTCTGAAATAATAGGAGATATAACACATGAAATCTGTACAACAACGTTTGTCCGCTTTACGCGAAGCCATGAAAAAACATGGCGTGGACGCGTTTGTCATTCCTTCCGCCGATCCGCACCTTTCCGAATACCTGCCCGAGCATTGGCAGGCACGCCGCAATTTTTCCGGCTTTACCGGTTCGGCCGGCACTTTGGTGGTGACCGCCGATAAAGCAGGCGTGTGGACGGACAGCCGCTATTGGGAACAGGCAGGCCAACAGCTTGCGCCAAACGGCATCGAGCTGCAAAAAATGGGTGTTGATGCGCCTTATACCGAGTGGTTGGCACAAAATCTGCCCGAGGGAGCAGTGGTCGGCGCGCCTGCCGATATGTTCGCACTCAGCGGCGAGCGCGGTTTGAAACAGGCACTTGCCGCCAAAAACATCCGCCTCGAATATCCTGAAACCTTGTTGGACGAAGTGTGGGATGACCGTCCTGCATTGCCGACTCCGGAAATCTACGTTCACCATCCCGACTATGTTTCCGAAACGGCGGCCGAAAAACTGGCCCGAATCCGTGCGGCCATGAAAGAGCAGGGCGCAGATGCGCATTTGGTTTCTTCTTTGGACGACATCGCTTGGATTACCAATCTGCGCGGTGATGATGTGCCGTTCAACCCCGTGTTCTTGTCCCATTTGTTTATCAGCCAAGACAAAGCCGTATTGTTTACCGATGCAGGCCGTCTGAAAGCCGAATCTGCCGAAGCTTTGAAAGCGGCAGGTTTTGAAGTATTGCCTTATGCGCAAGCGGCGGACTACTTGGCAGGCGTTAAGGGCGCATTGCTGATTGATCCGAACAAAACTGCGGTCGGCACTTTGCGCCGCCTGCCTGAAGACGTCCGTTTGATTGAAGCCATCCACCCAAGCACATTCTTCAAATCAGTCAAATCCGATGCCGACATCGCCCATATCCGCAATACTATGGCGGAAGACGGCGCGGCATTGTGCGGCTTCTTTGCCGAGTTTGAACAAATCTTGGCAGACGGCGGCGAATTGAGCGAACTGGACATCGACGGCATGCTCTACAAACACCGCAGCCAACGTCCCGGCTTTATTTCGCCAAGTTTCGACACCATCGCCGGCTACAATGCCAATGCCGCCTTGCCTCATTACAGCGCGACACCGGAAAACAACAGCAAAATCAAAGGCGACGGTATGCTGCTGATTGATTCCGGCGGCCAATACTGGGGCGGTACGACCGACATTACGCGCGTGGTGCCTGTTGGCAATCCGAGTGCGGTCATGAAGCGCGATTACACTTTGGTGTTGAAAGCGCATATTTCTCTGGCGGAAACCATTTTCCCTGAAAACATCAAAGGCCCGATGATTGATGCCATCTGCCGTAAATCACTCTGGCAGGCACAATGCGATTACGGTCACGGTACAGGTCATGGCGTGGGCTATTTCCTCAATGTACACGAAGGTCCCGCAAAGCATTGCCGTTGCCGCCGTACCGCAACCGCATCATGCGATGAAGTCAGGTATGCTGACTTCCAACGAGCCGGGTCTTTACCGTCCGGGCAAATGGGGTATCCGTATCGAAAGCTTGGTCATCAACCGTCCGGTTGAAAACCCTGAGGAGACCGAGTTCGGCAAATTCCTGTATTTTCGAGACCGTTACCCTCTGCCCAATCGATACGCGCCTGATCGATACCAAACTGATGACCGGCAGCGAAATCGAATGGCTGAACCAATATCACGCCGAAGTGCGCCGCCGTCTCGAGCCTTTGACAGAAGGTGCGGCCAAAGCATGGCTGATCGAACGCACCGAACCTTTGGCGCGTTAACGTGAAAGGCCGTCTGAAACGGCGGATACAAAGTTTCAGACGGCCTTATAACAACAATTATCTAAAAACTAAAAAACCTTACCCGACTCCGAATAAAAACAATAACCCGGTCGGAATAGAGAGAGAAACCGGCGCGGCGACGTTACAGATGCCTGCTGCCATTCATCCGATTTCCGCTTCAGGTCAGCTTTGTTTTCACGAGTCCGGTATGTTCAGACAGGACAGCCTGATTATGTTGAAATTCATCATCAAACGGATATGTGCTTCCATCCCGACCATGCTGGTGTTGATTACCGTATCGTTTTTCCTGATGCGGCTCGCACCGGGCAGCCCGTTCACAGGCGAACGCAATTTGCCGCCTGCGGTCATGGCCAACATCGAAGCCAAATACCACCTCAATGATCCGATGTACCTCCAATATTTCCACTACCTCAAGCAGTTGGCGCAGGGGGATTTGGGACCGTCGTTCAAATATAAAGATTTCAGCGTTAATGAGTTGCTTGCCCAATCCCTGCCGGTATCGGCAGAACTTGGCTTCTACGCCTTTTTGATTGCCGCCATCTTCGGTATGTTTATTGGCATTATCGCCGCCTTAAAACAAAACAGCTGGCTGGATTATTCGCTGATGAGTGGTGCGATGACCGGCATCGTCGTTCCCAGTTTTGTGATGGCACCGGTATTGGTACTGGTGTTTGCCGTCAGACTGCAATGGCTGCCTGCAGGCGGCTGGAACGATGGCGCACTAATGAATTTGATTCTGCCTGTCGTTACTTTGTCCATCGGTTATGTGTCCAGTATCGCGCGGATTACGCGCGGCGCGATGATTGAAGTATTGAACAGCCCCTTTATCCGCACGGCACGCGCCAAAGGCCTGCCCATGAGCCGCATCATCCTGCGCCATGCGTTGCGTCCTGCCATGTTGCCGATTGTTTCTTTCTTAGGCCCGGCATTCGTCGGCATCATTACCGGCTCCATTGTGATTGAAAACGTGTTCGGTATTCCCGGCGTCGGACAATTGTTTGTCAACGGCGCGCTCAACCGCGACTACGGCATGATTTTGGGTTTGACGATTTTGGTCGGCATCATGACCATTTTGTTCAACGCCATACTCGATATTCTGTATGCCATTATTGACCCGAAAATCCGTTATTAATCCCATTTGCGCAAAGGCCGTCTGAAACGTTCAGACGGCCTGAAGAAAGAATAAAAAGCGAGAGAGAACATTATGTTATTCAAAAAGAAGCAGACTCAGGCCCTTGCAGAGGCAGCAGAATACGCCCAAGTACACGGCAAAGCCTGTGGAGCGACGCATGGCGGCGTTTTAAACAGAACAAAGCGGCGGTGTACAGCATTATCATCCTGTTGCTGATCAGTATTTTTGTGATTGTGGCGCCATGGATTGTCCGCTACACCTACGACTTCACCGACTGGGACAATATGCAGATTCCGCCGTCCTTTTCTACTCATCACTATCTGGGTACGGACTTGCTCGGCCGCGATTTGCTGTCGCGTGCGGCAACCGGCGGACGTATTTCCTTACTGGTCGGTGTGGCCGGCGCATTGGTGGCCGTTGTCATCGGTACGCTTTATGGCGCGATTGCTGGCTTTATCGGCGGTAAGCTCGATTCGCTGATGATGCGCTTTTTGGAAATTCTGAACGCATTTCCATTTATGTTTTTCGTGATTCTGCTGACCACATTCTTCGGCCGCAATCTACTTTTGATTTTTGCCGCCGTGGGTTTGGTGTCTTGGCTGGACGTGGCGCGTATCGTGCGCGGTCAAACCTTGAGCTTGAAGCATAAAGAGTTTGTCGAAGCAGCGCGTGTGAGCGGCGTGGCAAAACGTAAAATTGTGACACGCCACATTATTCCGAATGTTTTGGGCGTGGTGATGGTGTATGCGTCTTTGTTGGTGCCGGGCATGATTATGTTTGAATCCTTTTTGAGCTTCTTGGGCTTGGGCGTGCAAGAGCCTATGACCAGTTGGGGTTCGATGTTGCAAGAAGGCGCGATTTCGATGGAAGCCGCACCTTGGCAGCTGCTCGTGCCGAGTTTCTTCTTGGTAACCACTTTGTTCTGTTTCAACTTTATCGGCGACGGCCTGCGCGATGCGCTCGACCCGAAAGACCGCTAAACCACAACCAAAAGGATAATCAAAATGACAAAACAGTTACTGGTTGTAGAAAATCTGGACATCAATTTTGAATTGCATGAAAAGAACGTGCACGCCGTGCGTAATGTCAGCTTTAAAGTGGCAGAGGGCGAAACATTGGCTTTGGTCGGCGAGTCCGGTTCGGGCAAGTCTGTAACGTCTATGTCCGTCATGCGCCTGCTGCCTGAGAAAATTTGCCCGATACAGCAAAGATTCGCGCATTACTTTTGACGGCATTTCCATTTTGGATGCCGATGAGAAAACCCTGCGTGATTTGCGCGGCAACCGCATCAGCGTGATTTTCCAAGAGCCGATGACCTCGCTCAATCCGTTTATGCGTATTGGTACGCAACTGATTGAAGCGGCGCGTGTGCATAATAAAAAGCTTGGCAAAAAAGAAGCAGGGGCAGAAGGCATTGGCATTGTTGGAACGTGTGGGCATCAAAGAAGCCGAGCGCCGCATGAAGCAATATCCGCACGAGTTTTTCCGGCGGTCAGCTGCAACGCATTATGATTGCCATGGCGCTCATCAATGAACCTGACCTGCTGATTGCCGACGAACCGACCACGGCTTTGGATGTGACCATTCAAGCCGAGATTCTCGATTTGCTCCACGATTTGCAACAGCAAATGGGCATGGCGATTATCTTTATTACCCACGATTTGGGTTTGGCGGAACACTATTCCAAAAACCGTCTGCGTCATGCGTAACGGCGAAATTGTCGAGCGCGGCAAAAATCAAAGAAGTATTTGCCCATCCGAAACACGAATATACCGCCGAACTCATCAATGCCATTCCCAAAAGGCATGAAAGAGCCGGAAGAAAACAACGCCGGTGTGTTGATCGATGCCGATAATGTCAATGTTTCTTTTGTATTGAAGCAAAAACTTTTTCGGCAAAGCCGCTCAAAAACTTTTGACGCTGTCAAAGGCATCAGCCCTCAAAATTAAAGAAGGCGAAACATTGGGCGTCGTCGGCGAGTCCGGTTCCGGCAAATCCACGCTGGGCTAAAGCCGTCATGCAGATGCTGCCTTATACCGGCCATATCTCCTTTGAAGGCAAAAGACCTGAAAAAAACTATACCGCCGAAGAAGCACGCCGTCTGAAATCGCAACGGCAAATTGTGTTCCAAGATCCGTTCGGTTCGCTTTCCCCACGCCTGACCGTTGGTGAGATTATTGGCGAAGGTTTGACGGTTCATCATCCTGAAATGACCTAAAAAGAACGTATCCAACGCGTTTTGGAAGTCATGAAGGAAGTGTCCCTGCCGCTTGACGCGCTCAACCGTTATCCGCACGAATTTTCCGGCGGCCAGCGTCAGCGTATCGCTATTGCACGCGCCGTTATCCTGCGCCCGAAATTCATTCTTTTGGACGAGCCAACCTCTGCACTTGACCGCTCCGTACAATCCAAAGTGGTCGAACTTTTGCGCGATTTGCAGAAGAAATACGGCCTGACTTATATGTTCATCAGTCATGATTTGTCTGTCGTGCGCGCTGTCAGCGACAATGTGATTGTGATGAAGCAGGGCGAAATGGTTGAGTACGGCAGCGCGGATCAGATTTTCCACCATCCGCAAAACGATTACACCAAACGTTTGATTAACGCCGCATTTGATTTGTAGAAAAGGAAAAGGCCGTCTGAAAAGAGATTTTCAGACGGCCTTTTTAAGCGGAGGCTTTTTTCATCTAATTAGCGCAGATATTGCCTATGCCTGTGCGGCATCCAATGCCTGCGCCAAGTCGGCAAGCAAATCGTCGATATGCTCGATACCGACGCTCAGACGTACCATGTCGGGACTGACGCCTGCTGCGGCGAGTTCTGCATCGTCAAGCTGACGGTGGGTCGTTGTAGCGGGATGGGTAGCCAGTGATTTGGCATCGCCGATATTCACTAGGCGCAGGAAGAGTTGCAGTGCGTCAATGAACTTTGCGCCGGCTTCACGACCGCCTTTAATACCGAAACTCAGCAAACCGGAGGCTTTCCGCCGTAGTCGCGGTCAATTAAGGCTTTATACGGACTGTCGGGCAGGGCAGGATAGTTTACCCATTCGACCTGCGGATGATTCTTTAAGAATTCGGCTACTTTTAGGGCGTTTTCGCAATGACGTTCCATACGCAGGGCGAGGGTTTCCAAACCTTGAAGCAGTAAAAATGCGCTGTGCGGAGACAGGGCGGCACCGGTATTGCGCAATGGGACGACACGGGCGCGAGCAATGTAGGCGGCCGCACCAAAATGTTCGCAGTAGTTTACGCCGTGGTAAGACGGATCAGGCTGATTGAAGGTTTTTTCAAAACGCGGATTGCCTGCCCATTGGAATTTGCCACCGTCGATAATGGCACCGCCAATCGTTGTGCCGTGGCCGCCGATGTATTTGGTCAGGGATTGGATAACGATGTCGGCGCCGTGCTCGATCGGGCGGAATAATGTGGGCGTAGCGACGGTATTATCTACCATTAAAGGCAGACCTTGAGCGTGCGCGGCTTGGGCAAATGCTGGAATATCGACGACATTGATGGCGGGATTGCCGATAGATTCGCAATACACCAGTTTGGTGCGACTGTCGGTATTGGCGGCGATTTCTTCTGGCTTGGCCGGATCAATGAAGCGTACTTCTATGCCTTGACGCGGCAGGCTGTGGCCAAAGAAATTGTATGTGCCGCCGTAGAGGGTTTGGGTTGCAATGATGTTGTCGCCTGCTTCAACCAAAGTTTGAACGGCATAGGTAATTGCAGCCATACCGCTGGCGACAGCCAATGCGGCGATACCTCCTTCCAAACGGGCAACGCGTTCTTCCAAAACGGCAGTGGTCGGATTCATCATACGGGTGTAGATATTGCCTGCAACCTCAAGGTTGAACAAGTCTGCGCCGTGTTGCGTGTTGTCGAAAGTGTAGGAAGTGGTTTGGTAAATGGGGACAGCAGCAGATTTTGTAGTCGGTTCGGATTGATAGCCTGCATGCAGGGCAATGGTTTCCCGTTTCATTTAAATATCCTTGTAGCGATTAAATAATGATAAATAGAGGCCAGCAGATTCGAATTTGAAGGGCAAACTTTCCATAACGGAAAAGTTCGGTATGCAGCAACATACGGTCTTTCCTATAAGAAAGATTACCATGAGCGATACGCAACTGACCCAAGAAGAACGATACCACATTCAAGACCTATCCTGCCACCACACCATCATCGAATGACACCCCATCACGCTACCGTTTGCCGCGACCTCCTCTAAAGATAAAAGCGACGGCGGTACTTTGTGGCAACATCTCATAATATGCAGTAAATCCTACTGCAAACGATATGGCAGCACACGGACCTGAGGCAAAATGCACGATCGCGTCGGTATAGAAAACGCCTCTCCATTGTCGAGCAAAAAATCCGCATTGGTGATGGGTAAGCCGGTACCATTGAGGGTAAAGATCAGAAAAGCGGAGACCTATGCAAAATTCCCCCAAATCCCTAAATGTCTGGGTAGGACTTTAGGGATTTGGGGGAATTTTTAAAGGTATTAAGCCGTCTGAAAGCTGCGTTATAAAAAGTTTCAGACGGCCTTTGCGGGATTCTTTGGATTTGAAAATAAAAAAAGACTTGAATCATCAAGTCTCACATTTCATTTTCATCAGATAAAAAAATATCAAGAATGGCGGAAGCGGTGAGATTCGAACTCACGGAGGGCTATCAACCCTCGACGGTTTTCAAGACCGTTGCATTAAACCGCTCTGCCACGCTTCCATTCTTGAAGCCGTAATATTAATGGAACTTACGGCCTTTGCCAAGAGGTATTTTAGAAAAAATATCTAGGATTCTGTTTTTTTATTTAGATTGTTCTTCACGCATGAATACCCATTCGGCTTCGTTTGAAGCTGCTTCATTGAATGAATAGCCCTTCGTAGTCGAAATTTTTTTGAGCATTTCAGGCTCGGTAATGCCGTGTTCTGCCGCGTAGCGCACCATCAAACCGCGCGCACGTTTGGCGTAGAAGCTGATAATTTTGTATTTGCCGTTTTTTTCTCGTCTTTAAAAAAATCGGCGTAATCAGGCGTGCATTGAGTTTTTTTGGTGTTGACGGATTTGAAATATTCTTGTGAAGCGAGGTTGATTAAGACATCGCTGTCGGCCTGCTTCAGTGTTTGGTTGAGCAGGTCGGTGATTTTATCGCCCCAAAAATTCGTAGAGGTTTTTTTGCCGTGCGAGTTGGCAAAGGCCGTACCCATTTCCAAGCGGTAGGGTTGCATCAAGTCGAGCGGGCGCAGTACGCCGTATAAGCCGGAGAGCAGGCGGACGTGTTGTTGCAGGTAGTCGATTTGTTCCGGCTTGAGCGTATTGGCGGCGATGCCTTCATAGACGTCGCCGTTGAACATAAATACGGCCTGTTTGGCGTTTTTCAGGGGTAAACGGCGTGTGCCATACGGCATTGCGTTCGGCGTTGAGCAGGGCGATTTTTGTCGGAAACATGCATCAGCTCGGCGATTTGTTGAGGGGCAAGCTGACGCAACTCCTGCATCAGGATTTCTGCTTCGGGCAGAAGGTCGGGCAGGGTAAAGCTGTTGACGGGGGAGGGGTCTTTTTCGTTGAGGTTTTTGGCTGGGGATAAGACAAAAAACATGATAATTTCGGCTTTGAAATGAATAATGTGTGGGATTGTAGGTTTAAAATCGGGGAAGAACAAGACGGGATAAACGCATTAATTGAATGCTTTTATTGAAACGTATTTCTGTTGAAAGTAAAATTCGAAGCTTCCACCTGATTCTGACATTTCTATTTGAGGAGAATATCATGTCTAAAACCATTATCCATACCGACAAAGCCCCTGCTGCGATTGGCGCATACAGCCAAGCAGTCCGCGCAGGCGATACGGTTTATATGAGCGGTCAGATTCCTTTGGATCCGGCTACGATGACTGTGGTCGGCAATGGCGACTTCCGCGCCGAAGCAGTGCAAGTATTTAAAAACCTGCAAGCCGTAGCCGAAGCGGCCGGCGGTTCTTTGAACGATATCGTCAAACTCAATGCTTATTTGACCGATTTGGCCAACTTTGCCGTGTTCAATGAAGTGATGGCTGAATTTATCGAACAACCTTTCCCTGCGCGTGCGGCGGTTGGTGTGGCCAGTCTGCCTAAAGGTGTTCAAGTAGAGGCTGAAGCAGTATTGGTTTTAAATGCATAATTGATGTTTTCAGACGGCCTGGGCTGGGCTTGAGGCCGTCTGAAAATAATAACAACGGAAAACAATAATAATGGCACATTACGCAATCGGAGACATTCAAGGCTGTTTTGACGAGCTGACTTTGTTGCTTGCCAAAATCGGCTTTAATCATGGTACGGACACCCTTTGGCTGGTCGGCGATATTGTCAATCGCGGCCCGAAGTCCTTGGAAACCCTGAAATTTGCCAAAGAGCATGACAGCAGTGTGCAAATGGTTTTGGGCAATCATGATTTACATCTTTTGGCAGTCGGTTGCGGTGAAGGAACGCTCAAGCGCAGTGATACGGTTGAGCCGATTTTGACCCATCCCGATAGTCATGCCATGCTGGACTGGCTGCGTCATCAACCGCTGTTGGTGCGCGGCGACAGGCATGTGATGGTGCATGCCGGTATTTTGCCGCAATGGTCTGTTGATAAAGCCGAAAGCCTTGCCCGTGAAGCTGAGGCTGAATTGCAAGGTAAAAAGTACAGGAAATTTTTTGGCAAAATGTACGGCAACAAGCCGACTGGGTGGACGGACGATTTGACAGGCTATGAGCGCCTACGCATGATTATCAACGTCTTTACCCGTATGCGTGCGCTGACGTACAAAGGCGAATTGGATTACGAATATAAATCCACTCTGAAAAAAATGCCGCTTTACCTGCGCCCTTGGTTTAAAGCGCCCGGATAGGCAGAATTTGGATTATATTACCGTGTTCGGACATTGGTCGTCATTGGGCTACGTTAATACCGATCAGGTTATCGCTTTGGATACCGGCGCGTTGTGGGGTGGAGAGCTGACAGCGGTCAATTTGGATACCAATGAAGTGATACAGGTACCATCCTTGGGCGGATTGGATTGGAAAACGGCATTGAAATAGTTTGGATAAGATAAAAGGCCGTCTGAAATGTTTCAGACGGCCTTTTTGTATTGGTTAATCCAAAGAAGGCAGGAGTTTGTCCGGATTCATAATGCCATAAGGGTCAAGCTGATTTTTGATGGCATGCATCAGAACGAGTTCAGCCTGCGTACGCACACGGGGCAGCCAATGTTTTTTGATGATGCCTACGCCGTGTTCGGCGGCAATCGTACCGTGGCAGGCAAGGATGTTTTCATAAACAATGGTATTGACGGCGTCTTCGTATTGGTAGGCTTCGTTGCTCAATACGTTGGGCAGGAATGTATTGTAATGCAGGCTGCCGTCGCCTAAATGTCCGAAGCAGACAATTTGTATGCCGGGAAAGCGGGTTTCCAGGGCAGGGGCGCATTGGCGGACAAAGGCGGCCACTTGGGCGATAGGGACGGCGATGTCGTGTTTGATGCTGGTGCCAAGTTTGCGTTGGGAAGCAGAAATATTTTCACGCAAGGTCCATAAGTCGGAGCGCTCTTGCTCAGATTGCGCCAAGATACTGTTTTCCCATCCGTTTTGATAGAGAAATTCGGCAAGCTTTTCATCCAGTCCGGCATCAGGAACGGAATCTGCGAGTTCAATTAAAATATGCCATTCCGCATCGGCAGGCTTTTTGAGTTGGCTGAATTCCGAAGATAAATCGAGGGCAAAGCGGCTGATCAGCTCGAAGCTGGTCAAGCGTTCGGCAAAATGACCTTGCACCGCAGTTAAAAGCGAGACGGCGGATTCAATATCGTCTAAACCTACCCATGCGGTCGCTTTGGTTTTGGGCTGGGCAAAGAGTTTGAGTGTGGCGGCGGTAATAATGCCCAATGTTCCTTCGCTGCCGATAAAAAGATGGCGCAAATCGTAGCCGGTCGTGTTTTTGTGCAGGGGCTGAAGGTGGGAAACCAGTTCGCCGTTTGGTAAAACGACTTCCAAACCCAATACCAAATCACGCATGCTGCCGTAACGCAAGACATTCAAACCGCCGGCATTACAGGCGATATTGCCGCCGATTTGGCAAGAGCCTTCGCTGGCAAGACTGAGCGGAAACAGTCGTTCGGCTTCGGCTGCCGCCTTTTGAGCATTTGCAAAATCACGCCTGCTTCAACCGTCATGCTGTTGTCGGCAAGGTTGATATCGCGGATACGGTTGAGCTTGGAGAGGTTGAGCAGTACACCTTCGCTGGTTACCGTTGCGCCGCATAATCCGGTATTGCCGCCTTGCGGGGTTACTCGGATGCGGTTTTCAAAACAGAAACGCATGATTTTCTGCACGCTTTCGACGGAGTTCGGCTGTAAGACAATATCCGGCGAAGAAACAAAACGGCGGCGTTGGTCGTTTAACAAGGCCGGAGTGGCTTCGATGATTTCAGAGGCGGAAAGAAACTCAGCAAAACGGTCGTGAAGGTACATGGCAGTCAGGCGGAAAAGTCGGGAAGGGAAAAATGAAGAATGTAAAAAAGCAGGATACGCAATGGTATCCTGCTTTTCTTATATTCAAAAGAATATTATTTAGCAGCTTCAGAAGCAGCGGCTTCAGCAGCAGATGCAGCAGCTTCAGTAGCAGAAGCAGCGGCTTCAGTAGCTTCGGTAGCAGCAGAAGCAGCGGCTTCAGTAGCAGATGCAGCGGCTTCAGTAGCAGATGCAGCAGCTTCAGTAGCAGAAGCAGCGGCTTCAGAAGCAGCAGAAGCAGCAGTTTCAGCAGCTTTATCAGCACCGCCACAAGCGGCCAAAGCTAAAGACAACAAAGCAGCAGCGAACAGAGATTTTTTCATTTTTGAGGACCTTTTTTAAATCGATTTAAACATTTAAACTAAAAATAGCCGTCAAACGGCCTGTACAGTAGAAATTCATTGCTGAATTTTCGTTATTATGCCCCACGGGGTGGGCCAATGCAACGTTGCTTAACCGTTTGCGGATTAAAATCAATACAAAATTAGCGAAAATAATGTAAATCAGGGAGGCAGGTAAAAAAATCATCTAAAAATATTCATAATTAATGAACTTTTAAAAAGTTGTTTATATTCAATAATTTGATTATTTTTAACTGTTGTTGGCTTTAAGGGTTTGGAATGTTTTTGCGTTTGGGGAATTTTTTGTAATTTAGCAACTTTGTGTTGTGAAAAAGCAACTTTGTATGGATTGGAATCATTCAATTTTGTTTTTTATATGGACTTTTTCGGTTTTGTTGTGTTCGCCAAAAGTATTTGTTTAAGGTAAACCGATTGTTTAGTTACAGCTGTGATAAAATAGCCTGAACTTGACTTTATAAATATTGATTAAGGACGACATGATGTCTATTGTTAAAAATTCCGTAGTTTCCCTGCATTATGAAATGTACGATGCAAACAACCAGCTGTTGGACAAAACCGAAGAGCCGATTGCTTACCTGCATGGCGGTTATGACGGTATTTTCCCTTTGGTGGAAGAAGCGCTGCATGGCAAAAATGTAGGCGATACCGTTGAAGTGGCTTTGTCGCCTGATGATGCCTTCGGCGAGCAAGATCCTGAGCTGGTGCGTATTGAAGATGCAAGAATATTCCCTGTTGAAGGTGAAGTCGAAGTCGGCATGATGTTTGAAGCCGATGATCCGGAAACAGGCGATGTATTGATTTATCGTGTAACCGATGTTGCTGACGGTAAAGCCGTAGTGGATGGTAACCATCCTTTGGCCGGTATGAAAGTATTGTTCAAAGCGACTGTTGAAGGTGTGCGCGATGCGACTGAGGAAGAAATTGCCCACGGTCACGTACATGGCCCGCACGGTCATCACCACCACTAATTAGGCTTGAAGCATGATAAAGGCCGTCTGAAAAGGAATGAAACCTTCCTTTTCAGACGGCCTTTAAGTTTTTACAAGACAGATAAATAGGAAATTTTGGCGCAGGTCAAATCAAACAGGGAAATATGGATTTTGTTAGAGACTACAATAAATTACATATAACGGTGCGACACAATCTGTATTAAGATTCAGATATTGGTAAAACAGGCAGAGTGCAATGAGTGAAACATTGGAGCGGCAGGCTGTAGAGGCCGGTATTGATTTAGGCTACCACGACATCAACGGTATATATCATGCGACCAAACCTGAAGTTTTGGAATCGATCGTTGCTGTTTTGGACAAAAGCAAACCGGATTCATACGGCCTTTATCTGAATACGATGGTCGCGCATGAAAACGGCGAAGAATCTTTACAGATGCCGTCTGAATTTCATGGTGCGGAAGCGGTCGTATTGATTGATGAGGCGGATGAGTGCCAGAGCTTGACTTTATATCCGGGCGACAACGATACGCTTTGGATTAAGCTGCCCCGACTGGCTTGCGGTTATTACACGTTGTCGGCCGATACCGGCGGCAAATGTTTCCTTGTACGCCTGATTGTTGCGCCTGAATCGGTTTACCAACCCAAACTGCTTGCCAATGGCGGTCGGATGAATGGTTTGACCATGCATTTGTACAGCCTGCGTTCCGAGCGCAACTGGGGCATAGGCGACTTTACCGATTTGCTGAACCTGATGAAATATGCGGCGGAGAAAAAGCTGGATTTTGTCGGTATCAACCCTTTGCACGCCTTGTTTACCAGCAAGCCTGCCTTTGCCAGCCCGTATAGCCCTTCTTCGCGCGAATGGCTTAATCCGATTTACTTGGATATCGAGAAAGTCGGTGCGTTTACTTATAACGAGCAACTGAAAAACTGGCTGGCACAACCGAAAATCCGTCAGCGCATTGCCGCTTTGCGTGTTACGGAAACGGTGACTTATACGGCGGTTTGGGCATGCAAGCGTGATGCGCTGCATATGGCGTTTAACGCGTTTGAACAAGATACTTGCGTAGCTGCGGCAAATGAACGCGCTGCATTTGAAGCATTTGTATTAGAAAAAGGCAAGGCTTTGCAAGGCTTCGGTTTGTTTGAGGCTTTGAACCAGTATTACAGCTGCCCTGGACAAGTGGGTTGGCAGTCATGGCCGTCTGAATTTCATCAGCCTGATGGCGAAGCAGTAGAAAAATTCGCGCGCAGCCATGAACGTGAAATCCGTTTTTATCTGTGGCTGCAATGGCTTTGCGCGGAGCAGTTGCAAGAAGTCAACAAAGCCGCTGCCGAATACGGTGTCAAACTCGGTATTTACGGCGATTTGGCGGTCGGCGTGGCGCGAGGCAGCGCGGATACTTGGTTAAACCGTCAAGATTATTGTATGGACGTATCGGTCGGTGCGCCGCCCGATCCTTTGGGACCGACAGGGCAGAATTGGAATTTGCCGCCGCTTAATCCATCGATGTTGAAGCATACGGGCTATGAAAAGTTTGCCCATTTGTTGCGCGAAAACATGCGTCTGTATGGCGTGTTGCGGATTGACCATGTGATGGCATTGTGTCGTTTGTGGTGGGTTTTAAACGATAAAACAGCGGATTTCGGTGCATATGTGCATTACGACGCCGAAGTGACTTTCGCCATTTTGGCTTTGGAAAGCCAGCGTAACCGTTGCGTCATCATCGGCGAGGATTTGGGAACGGTACCCGATCAAGCGCGTTATCTGCTCAACCGCTATCAAGTGTTCTCTTACAAAGTAATGTATTTCAGCAAGGGCTGGAACGGTTTTCAATTACCTGAAGAATACCCCGAGCAGGCGATTACGGTCATCAGTACCCACGATGTTGCGCCGCTGGCAGGTTATTGGACAGGCAAAGATTTGGATACGATGTTCAAACTCGGTACTTTGCCTGATGCAGCCGCTTTTCAGACGGCCTTGGACGAGCGCGAACACGATAAAGCCGATTTGCTGGACAAATTGAAATATACCGGCTGTCTGGGTGCGGACGTACAAATGCCGGCAAAAGCCGATGAAACCTTGCTGGCGGCTTTGCACAAATACGGCGCATTGAGCCGCAGCAAGCTTTACGCCGTACAACTGGAAAACCTGCTGGGCGTCATTGACAATTTGAATGTCCCCGGCGTAACGGACGGCTATCCGAACTGGGCGCAAAAAATGCCGGTTTCTTTGGAAGATTTCCCACAACACCGCCTCATGGGCGGCCAACTTGCCATTATTGACGAGGTACGCATGAAAACAAACAGCCAAATCAAGGCTTATCATGAACTTGACCAAATCGAGCGCGATACGGTCGAAAGCCTGTTTCTTGCCACCCACAGCGACTTGTTCGCTTATTTGGGACGACACCGCCTTGCAGAGGGTGATGAAGTAGTGCGCGTTTTGATTCCCGGCGCAGTAAGTGTGGATATTGTGAACCGCCGCAGCGGCGAACTCATCGTGCCGTCTGAAAAAATTGATGAACGTGGTTTCTTTGTGGCTGTTTTGCCCGATGATGCGCCCGATTACGCTTTGAGTATCCGTTATACCGAAGACTCCGAGCCTGTGATTGAAGAAGACCCTTATCATTTCAGCTCTGCGTTGCAAGACATGGATTCCTGGCTGTTGGCCGAAGGCAAGCACCTGCGTCCTTATGAGATTTTAGGTGCGCATTTTGCCGAGTTGGACGGCGTGAAGGGCGTACGCTTTGCCGTATGGGCGCCAAATGCACAACGCGTTTCCGTTATCGGCGAGTTCAACAACTGGGACGGCCGTCGCCATGTGATGCGTTTCCACCGCGACAACGGCATTTGGGATATCTTTATTCCGGCAGTCAAACTCAATGCCCTTTACAAATTTGAAATCCGCGATGCCAACGGCAATGTGCGCGAGAAAGCCGACCCGTATGCTTTCGGTGCGGAACTGCGCCCGACTACGGCATCTATCGTGCGCGGTTTGCCTGACGAAGTGGAAGAACCGGCTTTCCGCGCTCGTGCTAACGCCATTGATGCGCCGATCAGCATTTATGAAGTGCATTTGGGTTCGTGGAAACGCAATCCGGAAAACAATTTCTGGCTGACTTACGAAGAGCTCGCCAAAGAATTGGTGGCATACGTCAAAGACATGGGCTTTACCCATATCGAGTTTTTGCCTGTTTCCGAATATCCGTTTGACGGCTCATGGGGCTATCAGGCAACCGGTTTGTATGCGCCGACCAGTCGTTTCGGTTCGCCGGAAGAATTGCGCGCATTGATTAAAGCCGCGCACGATGCAGGCATCAGCGTTATCCTCGACTGGGTAGTCGGCCATTTCCCGACCGACGATCACGGCCTGGCCAAATTCGACGGTACCGCGCTGTACGAACACGCCGACCCGCGCGAAGGCTACCACCAAGACTGGAACACCCTGATTTACAACTTCGGCAGAAACGAAGTAAAAAACTTCCTGCAAGGCAATGCCCTGTATTGGATAGAACGTTTCGGCTTTGACGGTATCCGCGTTGACGCGGTTGCTTCGATGATTTACCGCAACTATTCGCGCAAAGACGGCGAGTGGATTCCGAACCAATACGGCGGTCATGAAAACCTTGAAGCCATCGCTTTCCTGCGCGATACCAACACCATGTTGAAAGAGGAGGTTCCGGCTGCGACTGAAATCGCCGAAGAATCTACATCATTTGCCAATGTGACCCGCCAAGAAGGTTTGAACTTCAGCTTCAAATGGAATATGGGCTGGATGAACGATACTTTGCGTTACATGATGGAAGACCCCATCAACCGCAAATACCATCACAATAAAATGACCTTCGGCATGATGTACCAGTACAGCGAAAACTTTGTCCTGCCACTTTCACATGATGAAGTCGTACACGGCAAACGTTCGCTGCTCGGACGGATGCCCGGCGACTGCTGGCAACAATTTGCCAACCTGCGCGCCTACTACGGCTTTATGTACGGCTTCCCCGGCAAAAAATTGTTGTTTATGGGCAACGAGTTTGCACAAGGCCGCGAGTGGAACTACAACGAAGGACTGGATTGGTTCCTGCTGGAGCAAGAGGGCGGTTGGCACAAAGGCGTACAAGACTTTGTGCGCGAGTTGAACCATGTCTATAAAGACACCGCGCCGCTTTACCAATTGGACCAATGGCCTGAAGGCTTTGAGTGGTTGGTTGCAGATGACGGCGACAATTCCGTATTCGTTTTCGAGCGCCGCGACCGTGAAGGCAACCGCGTTATCGTCATCAGCAACTTCACGCCAGTTGTGCGCGAAGGCTATCGATTTGGTGTGAATTCTGCCGGCAAATACCGCGAAATCCTTAATTCAGACGACCTGCATTACAAAGGTAGCGGCGTTTCTGCCGGCGCAACGGTGGAGACAGAAGAAGTTTGGTCGCATGGCAAACCAAATTCCCTGTCTGTTACCGTACCGCCGTTGGCAACCGTTTACCTGTATCAGGCGGCAGTCAAAGACGAAGCGTGAATCAACTTTAAGGGTGAGCATCATGCCTGCCTAATCAGCTGAAAATTAAAAGATAGTGATATCAATATGACTCAAGGCCGTCTGAAAGATTTTCAGACGGCCTTATATTGGACACGAAACCAAATACATACCAAGGAATCATTCTATGACTGCCAAATCATGGCATATCGAGGAAGGCAAGCCTTATCCCATGGGCGCGACCCTGACAAGTAAGGGTGCGAATTTCACCTTGTTTTCCATCAATGCGGAAAAGGTCGAATTGTGTCTGTTTGATAAAGATAAAGAAACCCGTTTGGAGATGCCTTCGCGGCGCGGTTCGGTATTTTACGGATTTGTGCCGGACGTTAAGGCAGGGCAGAGATACGGTTTTCGCGTGTATGGACGTGAAAACGCAGAATACGGCTCATGTTTTAATCCCAACAAATTGCTGATTGACCCGTATTCCAAAAAAATTGACGGCAAACCAAGCTACCGTACCGCCGAAGAAATGGCATGGTTCAGGCCGGAAGATGAACGCGACAATGCTGCCGTTGCGCCGAAAAGCGTCGTGATCGGACGCAGCCGATTTAATTGGGCCAAAGATTGCCGTCCGGAAATACCGTGGGGCAAAACTATTATTTATGAAGCCCATGTCAAAGGGTTTACCAAGCAGTTTCCCGATTTGAAGTACGCAGGCACTTATAAAGCCTTGAGTGATAAACGGGTTTTGGCCTATTTGCAAGAGTTGGGGGTAACGACGGTCGAGCTGTTGCCGATTCATTATCATCTGGACGAATACCATCTTCAGCAGATGGGTTTGAGCAATTATTGGGGCTACAACACTTATTCCCATTTTGCCGTTGAGCCGTCTTATGCCGATAATCCCGAGCGTGCGGCGGCGGAGTTTAAACAGGCGGTCAAAGCCCTGCATCAGGCGGGCTTGGAAGTGATTTTGGATGTCGTGTACAACCACACGGCAGAGCAGGACGACAAAGGCCCGATGCTGTGTCAGCGCGGTATCGATAACACTTTATGGTATTGGCACACCTCTTACGGCAGCTATGAAAACTGGTCAGGTTGCGGCAATACGCTCAATATCGTTCGGCGCGATGTTACCCGTTGGGCGGCAGACAGCCTGCGCTATTGGGCTGAAGAGTTTCATGTTGACGGCTTCCGTTTCGACTTGGGAACCGTATTGGGACGTGAACCCGATTTCCAATCGTACGGCCGCTTTTTCCAAGTCTTGTATCAAGACCCGGTTTTGGCTGGTTTGAAGCTGATTGTCGAAGCATGGGACATCGGCGATGGCGGCTATCACTTGGGCAATTTCCCACAACCTTTTGCCGAATGGAACGGCCGTTTCCGCGATGATATGCGCGCGTTTTGGTCGTGGGAAAGCGGTAATTTAGGTGCATTTGCCGAACGCTTGGCCGGGTCGTCCGATATTTCAACCACAGCGGCCGCCGTCCGTCTGCCAGCATTAACTTTATTACCGCGCATGACGGCTTCACTCTGCGCGATTTGGTCAGCTACAACGAAAAACACAACGAAGCGAATGGTGAAAACAACCGCGACGGGCATAATGAAAACATCAGCTACAACCACGGCGTAGAAGGCGAAACCGATGATGAAGAGATTTTGCTCAACCGTGAATACACGTCCAAAGCGCTGCTTGCCTCTTTATTTTTATCTAACGGTACGCCCATGCTGTTGGCCGGCGATGAGTTCGGCAACAGTCAGCAAGGCAACAACAACAGCTACTGCCAAGATAATCCAATTACATGGTTGGATTGGCAAAATGAGTCCCATGCGTTGCAAGATTACACTCAAGAGCTGATACGCGTCCGAAGCCAAATCAAGCTGCTGACAGATGATTGTTGGTGGGAAAAAGAGCGTGTGCAATGGCTCAATGCCGATAGCAGCCCAATGACCGAATATTGTTGGCACAATAGGGGCAGTAAGGCGATTCAGATTGTTTTGGACGACGAGTGGCTGCTGTTGGTAAATGCCAAACGTAGTCGTCAGTTATTTAACCTGCCTCAAGGTAATTGGGAAATTTCTTGCGTACCATCAGAGAAATTAAATTACGAAGAATCAGGGAAATGTGTTGTTGAGCACATGGGGATTTGGATTTTGCATAAAACAAATTAAATGGGAATTAAACTATTGTTTGATTAACGCTTTGATATTTTATTGGTATTTGTTCATTTTTGGCTTCGTGGTATAAATTGAAAATGCCGATAAGATGATTAATGGTTTGGTTGTTAATCAAATGTTTTATAAAGAAAAAATATCCTTTTTTTAAATCTTTCCGCTATAATTCCTTGTTGTGTAACAAACCTACGCGTCATTCCTTTCAGACGGCCTGTTACCGTTGTCAGGCCGTCTGAAAACCGAGTTTCGTTGTTTTTAATAAAACCATCAGGCGCGTTGTCCAGTGCCTCACGCTAGAGAAAGGCTTCCATGGCTAAGAAAAAACTCCCCATCTCCGGTTACGATTATGTAATGCCTAAACCGGACGCCGAAACCATCCGTAAATCCATCGTTTACAAGCTGATTTTTATCTTGGGCGTAGATCCGAAGGAGGCAACTTCACACCAATGGCTCAACGCTGCCATGCTTGCCGCACGTGACCTGATTGCAGAAGATTTCCTCAAACACGCCGCGCCCACATCGACAACAGCAAACGCATGGTTTATTACCTGTCCATGGAATTCCTGCTCGGCCGTTCGTTTGTCAACGCGCTGATTAACGAAGGCGTTTACGCCGAATTTGAAGAAGCCTTCAAGCAACTGGGCAAAGAATTTGCCGATGTCTGTGAACAAGAAGAAGATCCGGGTTTGGGTAACGGCGGTTTGGGCCGTTTGGCCGCCTGCTTCCTTGACTCTTTGGCAACCCTGCGTATTCCGGCCATGGGCTACGGCATCCGTTACCAATACGGTATGTTCAAACAAGAAATCGTGGATGGCCAACAAGTTGAAAAACCTGATTTGTGGCTCGACCAAGATTTGGCATGGCAGTTTGCCCGTCCGAACAAACAATATTCCATCCGTTTCGGCGGTCAAGTGTTGAACTTGGGTGACAAAAAAGAATGGCAGCCGAGCGAAGAAATTTCCGCCTGGGCATACGATGAAATCATTCCGGGCTATGGCGGCGAATGTGCCAACCCATTGCGCTTGTGGACTGCACATGCAGGCAACCTGTTCGACCTTGCCGACTTCAACCGAGGCGACTATGCCTCTGCCGTTCGCGCACAAAACAGCGACGAAAACATCTCACGCGTCCTGTATCCGAACGACTCTACCGAATCCGGCCGCGAATTGCGCTTGAAACAAGAATACTTCTTGGTTTCCGCTTCCGTTCAAGACATCGTTGCACGCCATAAATGCCGTTTCCCAAGCATCCACACTTTGGCAGACGAAGTCGCCATCCACTTGAACGACACTCATCCGGTGCTCGCCATTCCAGAATTGATGCGCATCCTGATTGACGAAGAGGGTATCGCATGGACTGAAGCATGGAATATGTGCTGTAAGATTTTCTCTTACACCAACCACACATTGATGAGCGAGGCCTTGGAAACTTGGCAGGTTGACCTGATGGGCCGTCTGCTGCCGCGCCACTTGGACATCATCTTTGAAATCAACGCCTACTTCCTCAATGCCTTACGCGCCATCGGCAACTTCGACGACGACTTTGTCCGCCGCGTATCCATCATTGACGAAACCCACGGCCGCCGCGTCCGCATGGCATGGCTTGCCGTAATCGGTTCGCACAAAGTCAACGGCGTGGCAAATCCACTCCGATTTGATGACCACATCCATCTTTGCCGACTTTGCCAAAATATTCCCGGAACGCTTTACCAACGTAACCAACGGCGTAACACCGCGCCGCTGGATCAACATCGCCAACCCGGGCCTGACCAAATTCTTGGACAAACATCTGGGCAACGAAGACTGGCGCCTGCATTTGGATAACCTGACCAAGCTCAACGACAAAGTGGACGATGCCTCCGTACAGGCAGAGTTCGGCGCAGTGAAAAAAGCCGCCAAAGAGCACCTCGCCAAATACATCGAAACCGAGCTGGGCATCAAGGTTAATACCGATGCACTTTTCGACATCCAAATCAAACGTATCCACGAGTACAAACGTCAAGCATTGAACGTGATGCACATTGTCGACCGTTATAACAAAATCTTGGAAAACCCGGATTTCGATTGGCAGCCGCGCGTGTTCATCTTTGCCGGTAAAGCCGCATCTGCTTATTACATGGCGAAGAAAATCATCCGACTGATTAACGATGTTGCCAAAGTCATCAACAACGACCCCCGTATCCGCGACCTGATTAAAGTTGTGTTCATCCCGAACTACAGCGTCAGCCTCGCCCAAATCATCATCCCGGCCGCCGATTTGCACGAACAAATCTCACTGGCGGGTACGGAAGCATCCGGCACCAGCAACATGAAATTCGCCCTCAACGGCGCGCTCTGCATGGGTACGCTGGACGGCGCGAACGTCGAGATTTTGGAAAAAGTCGGCGCGGACAACTGCTTTATCTTCGGTAACACCGTAGAACAAGTCGAAGAACTCCGCCGCAACGGTTACGACCCATTGAGCTATATCGAACGAGACAGCGACCTGCGCCGCGTCGTCAACCAAATCAGCCAAGGCACTTTCTCTCCGGAAGAGCCAAACCGCTACAACGACGTGTTGCAACCATACGGCGACTTCTATCAACTGATGGCCGATTTCCGCAGTTACATCGACACGCAATACAAAGCGGACGAACACTACCGCAACGTATCCGCATGGCGCAAATCAGCCTTGATCAACATCGCCAACATGGGCTTCTTCTCATCCGACCGCTCCATCGCCGACTACTGCCGCGATATTTGGTACATCAAACCATTGAGCGAAAAAGAACTGCCCGGCAAAAATTAAGCGTTGAGCAGATAGCGAAAGCCGATACATCGGAAAGGTGTATCGGCTTTTTCAGACGGCATGATATAGAAAGGAGTAAAACAGTATGGTTGTATCGCTGTTTAGCGTATTTCTAAATGATTCAATTTTAAAATCGATATTTAAAATTTAGTAGCCATTCATTCTGACGGTAGCGGTAATGTGCTGTATTGCTATGGGAGATTGAGCGTCTGAAACGAAACTCAGGGTACACGCCTTTAAGGTTCCACTGCGGAAAGCCCACAACGGCTATCATTATGTATTGATTGTCGCGCCGCCGTCTGTTGTCGCTGACAAAATTTGCCGCGTCATAAAGACTGCGGCGGTGAAGCAGGATGGCGTTGAGGTAAGTACCGCTTGAAAAAAAACTATACGCTCCCAGCCGTGTTGTATATTCCTTGCTGGAAGAAGATTTTTCGGGATAGGCTTTGCGTGTTGCATCAAAGTTGGCGAACAGACCGCTTTTCGGCGTGATGGAAAATTCCGCCCCCGCGCCCAGTTCGTATTGTTTGTAGTCTGCAAAATAATCTTTGCTTTGTCCGCCGTATCCGGTCTTTTTCGCTCCGGCACGGGCATTGACACGCCAGCGCGGGGAGAGTGTGCGCGACCAGTCGGCATCCACACCCCATGCGCGGTAGTGGGTGTGGCGGTTGCGGAAGTCGTATTCGAAATAGGGCAGCAGGGAAAATGAGGAGCGTGCGTCGGCATAGGCATATCCCGCGTAAAGCGAACCGTTGTGATAGCCGTAATCCGGCATGGCCGCCGAATCTTTGTCTTTTTCCGTGTAGCGGTTGCCGTACAGCACACCGCGCACCTGTACGCCGTGATGCCCTTTGAGCGGGACGGTTTTTTCGGCGGTCGCGCTATAGGATGAGAAGGTCGAATCCGTTGGCGCGGGCAGGGTGCGCTCCATCAGGCACATGCCTGAGATTTCCCACACGCATTGGTTGATGCCGTTGCCTTGGTTTACATTGCTATTGTAGCCGTAGCCGAGGCTGATTTGGCCGTGCCAGCGGCGGCGTTTGCCCAGTTCGGACAGGTAGTTTTCCACGATGGGGTGAGTTTCAGCAGGAATATCCGTTTTCAGAACTTTCTCAAACGCGGCGGCGGACTCTTTGTTTTGGTTGTCTTCGGCATAAAACCGCCCCGCTTCGAGCAGAAGGCGGGGGTTGTCGGGTTCGGCTTCCAAGGCCGTCTGAAAACTGTTCCTTGCCGCGCGGAAATTCCCTTCGTCCCGTTTTTGTAGCGCATCGGCCAAATGAATCAGCGCGGGTTTGTGCTGGGGCAGTTTGTCGTAGCGGGCGGCGAACTGCCGCACCTTGTGCCACTGCCGCGCGTTGAGGGAGTGATAAATCGCGCTTTCCAGCTCTTCTGCCGTATCGCCGACTTGGTAGATTTCGCCGCCTATCGAAATATAGCCGTCGTTTTCCTCTATTTCCCCGCGTGCCTGCTCCGTATCCAGCCAACCACTTTCGCGGTATTGCTGCGTTTGGCGGCTGCCCTCGTCCAGCAGGTGGCGGCGTTCGTCGGCGGCATCGTCGGACGGGGCGGCAAGGCAGACCGTACAGAGCGGCAGGAAAAGCAGGCAGAGGCGGTGGTTCATGGGATGGGGTCCTTTGGGCGGGGAGGCCGTCTGAAAGAAGTAAAAACAGAAATTCCGCAAGGCAATGCAGGTTTGCACGGCACTTCGGAAACAAGTCAGCCGCAGTATATTTATGCCTACTGCGGCTGTTGTTAAAAAACGGCGGTTTTCCTGATTGCGGGAACGTACGGCCAAACGCCGAAAACACCGGCATTCCCTAATCGCGTAAGCTGGCAAGGTTATTTTTTCGCGCCGCCGAAGGCTACGTCGTCGCCTTTGCCGTTGCCGCGTTCGGCATAGCCCGCCATAGCTGCCGCGCCTTTGCCGTAGAATTGGCCTTGGATTTTTTCATGATTACCCGCACCGCTTTTGAACAAGCCGTCAGCATTGTTAATTTCAACACCATTAAAGCTCAAATCCTTATCGCCTGCGCGTTTCAGTGCGCCGCTCATAGAACCTTTGTCACCCGTACCGAATGTGGCTTTGATTTCACCGGTATAGAAATCGTTTTTGCCCGGCGTGTGCTTGTTGATACCGACAACATAATAGGTGGCGGTAGCTAAGCCCATAGTGTTTTTGGTCGGATTCTCACCCACAAACCAAACCGTGCGGTTGCCGTCGTTCATATTCAAATCCGTGCTGTTGGTAATCTGATTGCTGTTGCCTTTGCGCGGAGCCCATTCGCCGAAGAAGACGTTGGTTGCCGCAGTCGGCACTTTGGCAAAGGTCATGCCGCCGAATTTCGGCGCAATCGGTAATTTGGGGTCGGCCATTTGGCGTACGCTGAACACTTCGGTGTTGTTGGCGCGTTTTTCATACCACACTTGGGCGAGTTTGGTTTTCGAGAACCAGCCCGCAATCGGGTTGATGTCGCCGGGTTGCAGATATTTCGGATTGGCCGTGCCGTTTACATTGGCGTTCTGATTACCGCCGTTGATGGGCGCATTGCCGTATTTGTTGCGGATGCGCTGCGCGGGGCCGGCTTGGAGGTTGATGGATTTGGACAGGCCGTTGCCTGTGCTGACTTTGATACCGGCCGCACCTGCACCGAAGGGTAGGGAATCTGATGTTTTGGGTTCGATTAAGTTTGGATTGCTTGAACCACCTTCCACATTAGCCGCATGAGCAGCAGAGCCGAAGGCTGCGGTCAGAAGGACGGCGAGGGTTAATTGCGATGCTTTCATGATTTTTCCTTTTAAAGAAAAGATATGATGGATACCGCTGTTTTGTCTCGAGCGGCAAGGTGTATCGGGTGTTACCGATAGGGCGCATATTAATATAAATAAAAATATAAATCTAATTAAAACTCATTATCAAATATAAAGTGCGGATTGCATTTGTCAATATTTTATTTTTAATATCATTGCATTATCATCTAAGAAATACAAATATTATAGTAACGGTAACAGACTATAGCCGACGGGCAGATTCCTGCCCGCCAGCTGCAATATGATGCGGTCAAGCCCTAAAACCTACCCTTGATGCCGAAGGTAACCGTCCTGCCCGGGCCGGGGACGGGGGTGCTGGACATGGGGTCTAGGTAATAGCGGTTGGCAAGGTTGGTCACGCCGAAATTCAAGTCTATATGTTTCCCTATGCGGTAGCGGGCATAGGCATCCAAAAGGGTGGCGGCATGCCAGCCGTAGGGTTTGCCGTTGCGCTCATACACCTGCCCCACGCCGTCGGCAATCAGCTTGTCGTAGTTTTTCCGCTCCGCCTTGCTGTGATGGATGGCGCGCATGCCCAATTCCAGTTTTTCATTAAAGAAGCGCGTGCCGACATCGAGGGTAAGCGAATATTTCGGCTGCAGGGATTGGAAGAAGCGGCTGAGGCCGAAGCCGCCTTCGAGGCATTCGGGTACGCGTTGGTAGTAATAGTCGAATTTGAAGGCGATACTCTTGTCGCACACCATATGTTTCAAGCGGTAAGTGCCGCCGAAGGAGGCGAAGAAGCGGCCGCTGTCGAGGCGGCTTTGCAGCTCCACCCCCTTGCTGATTGCCTTGTCGTATTGGATCATGCCGCCGTCCATATTCGAGGTGTCGATTTGGTTTTTTGATTTTATTGCTGTAGTAGGTGAGGCGGAGGTCGCCTTGGCGCAGTTTGGCGAAATGCGGGGCGAAATTGAAATTGTAGCCGACTTCCCAGTTGGTGCTTTTTTCCGGCTTCAGGCTGTATTCGGCCACGGTCTTGCTGCCGTACAGCCCGCCGCTGCCGGTGGAAGCGGTCAGTTCGTAAAGGCTGGGGAAGCGGCTCATGCGGGCATAGCGGGCGAAGAGGCGGTGGTTGTCGGCAAGATCGTAGCTGACCGACAGCATGGGCGACCAGGAATGCGCGCGCTGTTCCTGCGGCATGCGCCAGCGGTCGGCTTCGCCGAATGGATGGGGTATCCACGCGGTATTATTATAGTCGTGACTTACCCTTTGATCCGGAGACGGATAGGAGCTGCCCGTATACTCATTAACCAGCCTATCACTGTTTTTGCCGACAGGCGAACCCGGGATATAGCGGCGGTAGCGGCCTATTTTGCCTTGTGGGTTGTTTACCATTTCACGGTACATTTCCGGAGTAATCTGTATTTTATCGGTATCGAATTTACCCGCGACCATCGGGATAATCTGCTTACGGCGCAGGATATAAAGTGCGTCTTTATCTTTATCGGCTTTACTTTTCATGGTAAGGCTGCCGTCCGCTTTGCCGTAAATACGGGTACGGTAAAAAGCATCATCGGAGACGTCGTCTTCGACCTGATCGAAATCATAGCCGTTCTTTTCGGCAAAGCGGCGGCTTAACTGCTTATACTCGTCGCTCTGCTTATCCATTTGATCCCAAAAATTGCGGTTGTAAGTCCGCCGCAAACCGTCTAATAAGCGCAAGTCTTCTTCATCCGCCAATTCGTAATACGGCATTAGCAGGCCGGTAACATAGCTGTCCGAACCCAGGCCGTACTGATACCAGGGGTTGCGTGCGGCACGCTGCCGCGCCAGTTCGATATTGCGCCCTTTAAAGTTCTGATAGCGCACGCCCGCCTGTATGTTCAGGCGGGAAGTCGGTTTCCAGTCGAAGACCAGGTTCGCGCCCCATTCGCGCTTTTTCGCCGACTGCGGGCCGCCCAAGGCCGCCATGCGGGTCAGTACGCCGAAAGTATTCATCAAATCATTGCTGTCGGCGGTATCGGTGCGTTCTTCCAGCGTTTCGCGCTGGTAGTCGGCGGCAAGGGTGAGGCTGAGTTTGTCGGAAAGACGGAAGCGGTTGCTGAGGTTGAAGCCGTTGCGGACGACGTCGGTACGCTGCCGCGCGCCGGGAACGATGATGCGGTCGGGATGTTCGATGTAGTAGCGTTCCTGATTCAGCTTTTGCTTCAGTTCGGCCAGGTTCATCAGCTTGCCGATTTGGTTGGTCTGGTCGGTCATCACATTTTTATCGGCGGGCGTGATGGCGTAGTAGCCGCCCGTATGCCCCATCCAGCGGTCGGTAATCGCACGGTTGTTTTCATCGTGTTCTGCCAGCTTGCGGGCGATTTTGTCGGGCGAGTCTTCTATCATGCGCAGCACTTCTTCATGGGTTCGCGCCGAACCGTAGGTGTTCGACGCCATCGCGCTTTCGCAGCTTTCCCCCCGCAGGTTAGGCGAGGGCTGTTTGCGTATGTTGCACCAATACCAAAGGTCGTACTCATAGTCGGGCGTAATGACGCCGACGACGGGGCCGCCGCTCTGATGGCGGTTGCTGTCGGTCTTCACCCGCCACATATCGGCTTGAAGGTCTATCCATTTGTTGTTTTGCGGTTTCCATTCGTAGCCGATTTTGTAGGTTTTGCTGTCGATTTTCGTGCCTATGCCCGGTGCCTGCTGCGCGGGTTCGTCTAGGGATTGTTCGGCGAAACCGAGTATCCATGCCGTTATCAGGGGATTGATTTCGCCGAAGCCGATTTTGTTGTCCATATATTGCAGGCTGATTTTTTGGTTGCTTGGCAGATACCAGTTGTTTTTCAGCAGCAGGGTTTTGGTGTCGGTGTGGCTGTTCATGATTTCTTCGCCCGGCCTGAACAGGACGGCCATATTCGGCACCAGGCTGGCGGAAGATTTGCAGAGCATGTCTTTTTCCCGCCATGATTTGTCAGGATACTGGTCGTAACAGGCATCCGCACCGTAAATGGGGTTGTTGAGGTAGCTCTGATAACCGCGTTTGCCCGCGTAGTAGTTGCCTTTTTGGCGGTGGCTGTATGCGGCAAGGCCGTCTGTAATGTCGGTTTTGAAGGCGGCGGACAACATCAGCTGCCTGTCGTCTTTGAAGTTGGTGTGGCTTTTGCCGCCCGCATACTTCGTACCTGCTATGCCTTCGTCCAACAACAGGGCGGTGGGGGAAGGTTTGCCGGTATAGCCGGTCAATACATCGGGCATACCCGATACCCCGTCCGCTGTAGCGCCTATGGGCGAGAGGGTGCGGTAGTCGTGGCCTAAGAATTGGCGCAAGTCGTTTTTCTGCGCCACGGTGTTGCCGGAAAACTCGGTTTTGACTTCGATTCCCCAGTTTTTGCCTTCGGGGATGATGTCGGCGGGTTCGATGGTGCGGATGGACATCGCGCCGCCGACACCCGATTTCACGCCGCGCGTCATGGCGGGGCTTTTTTCCACGGCTATGCTGCGGAACAGGGCGGGGTCGAGATAGTTGCGGTCGCCCACACCGTAGTTGTTGAGCCAGACATCGACCGTTTGTTCTGTGCCGTCCAGTGTTACGGGGATGCGGCCTTTGCCGGTGATGCCGCGTATGTTGGGCGTAATCGCGCCGCCTGTGGTGCGGGTGTTCATGTTGTACACGCCGTTTAGGCCTTTGAGTACGTCGCCGGCGGATTGGACGCGGTAGCGTTCGAGGTATTCTTTGCCGACATAGGCGTTGGAGACGTTTTTGTAATACACGTCGTCCGCGCCTTTTTGGTCGTTGGTACGTTTGCCACTGACAACAACGGTATCCAATTCCTGGTATTGTTCTGGTCGAGCTGAGGTTTCGATGGTATTGGCAACGGTTAATGTACTGAATGCGCTGGCAAGGCTGAGAATGATTATTTTGGGTTTGGGAGTAAAAGCAGACATAGTTTCTCTTTGTTAAGAACTTAATATAATAGGTTAAAATACTCTTTTTATAAAAAAAATATAAAAATTTTTTTAAATATTATTAATATTTATATAATAATTGATTATTCTTATCATTATTGAAATAATTTAATAAATAGTCGTTTTTTTATCATAATTTTTATTGGATAATATTCAGATAAATAGAGAGATGAAAAGGCCGTCTGAAAATTTTCAGACGGCCTTTTGTTTCATTTGCTTTGAGAATCAATCAAGCAAGATTATTTTTCAGCTTCTTCAAAGCCGACGACTTCAAAGCCGACGACTTCGAGGCCGAAGCCGGTGAGGCCGGTGAAGGAGGAAGGCTGGCCGAGGACGCGTAGTTTTTTGACGTTGAGGCCGGCGAGAATTTGTGCGCCTATGCCGTAGCTTTTACTGTCCCATTTGTAGGCTTGGTTTGCGCCTTTGGGCAGGGTGCGGTCGAGCAGGGTGGCACCGTCTTCGGTACGGTGCAGGAGGATGACTACGCCGCTTTCGGCTTGTTGGATGCGCTCAAGGGCTTTGGGCAATGACCAGGAATGGCGCGGGTTAGCTTGGATGAAGTCCATCACGGTGAAGGGTTCGTGGACGCGGACGAGGGTTTCTTCGTCGGCGGTTGGTGTGCCTTTGACGAGGGCGAGGTGGGTTTCGCCGGAGAGTTTGTCGACGTAAACGTGTTGTTGGAACTCGCCCCACGGGGTTTGTACGGGTGCGTTACCCATGTCTTCGAGCAGGCTTTCGGTACGGCTGCGGTATTCGATGAGGTCGGTAATAGTGCCGATTTTGAGATTGTGTTCTTCGGCGAACTTCATCAGTTCGGGCATGCGCGCCATGGTGCCGTCGTCGTTGATGATTTCGCAGATGACGGCGGCGGGAATCAGGCCATTCATTTGTGCCAGGTCAACGCCGGCTTCTGTGTGTCCTGCGCGGACGAGTACGCCGCCTTTTTGGGCGCGCAGTGGGAAGATGTGGCCGGGTTGGACGATGTCTTCTGGTTTGGCGGATGGGGAAACGGCGGTTTGAATGGTCAGGGCGCGATCGGCGGCGGAGATGCCGGTGGTAATGCCGTGGGCGGCTTCGATGGAGACGGTAAAGTTGGTGCCATATTGCGCGCCGTTTTTCTGGGTCATCATGGGCAGGCCGAGTTTTTCGACCATTTCGCCGTCCATCGGCAGGCAGACCAAGCCGCGTGCGTTTTTGATCATGAAGTTGATGGCTTCAGGGGTGACGAATTGGGCGGCCATCAGCAAGTCGCCTTCGTTTTCGCGGTCTTCGGCATCGGTGATGATGACCATTTTGCCGGCTTTGATGTCTGCTAGGATTTCGGGGATGGTGGAGATGTGGGACATGGTATTTCTTTCTTGGCTGATGGTGGGGGCGTGGCGGTCTTGGTGGTCTTGATCCAGCCACATGTCAGGCATATTGGCTGCCTGCTCGATTTTTCGGGCTTTTTTCTCGCCGAAAGATTTGTTTTTCAGCAGGGCGGACAGCTCGCCTTGGTTGATGGCGATGGCTTGGGCAAACTTGGTCTGCTGGCCGTTGTGGTGTTGTGTTATCCATTGCCGCAGGTTGTGGCGGCGCAGGTCGGTGGTGTTCATGATGAGATGAAATTGAATTGTGTGTAATGAATTGTAGTCTTGTCTTTACCAAAAGGCAAACTTTGTTTGTTGAGATTTGTTATTACTTTTTAGTAATGAAATTTATTGTTTCAGACGGCCTGGGTAGGGCTTGAAATTGACGGTTTTGGGAGAATATGGGGAATGTTCTGATGATTATTTTAACGGGGGATGTTTGAAATGAAAATGCTTGGGCGCGGATTGGTCGTGCTGGTGTTGTGTGCGCTGACGGCTTCAGGTGGCTGGTTTTATGCCATACATGGTCAGAACGAAGAACATCAGGTTTTATCCCGTGAAGGGGTTTTGATGCAGATTAAGCAGATGAACCGCTTGGAAAGTACGGCATTTTATATCGATACGATTATCCGTACGGAGAAAAAAGGGGATTGGCGAAGGCTGTGGCAGGATTCACAAAGCGGTATTTTTATTGTGCGCGGTAAGGTGTTGGCCGGTTTGGATTTGGATAAGTTAGGCGCGGACAATGTTAATATTGTGGATGACAAGGTGTTGATCAGCCTGCCGGCGGTGGAAATCTTGAGTGTGGATTTGGAAAATATCGAAGTGTACGATATTCAGACCGGCTCGTTTAATTTGCTGCCTATGGATAAGTCGGTATTTAAGACGGTGCAGGAAGAGGCGAAACGGCAGGTATTGCAAAGCGCGTGCAAGGCTGAGATTTTGGAACATGCCAACCGTCAGGCGCAAACGCAGTTGGAAAACCTGTTTGCATTGACGCAGACGAAGGTGTCGGTGTATCCGGCTGCGGTAGGGAAGTGCGGTTAATATGCGTTATCTTGACCGATTGATTGAACATTGTATACAAGCAAAAAAGCTTGTGCCTGACCGTACCTTTGAATTTACAACGTTGGAACAATTGCCCAGTCATGGATGCTTTATTTATGTTATTCAACAGATTGAAGGCGACATTAATACAACTTTTCAGCAATTTCAAAATTTTCGCTTACTTAAAACACATGCCTGCGCAAAATTAAATCGCCCAAGTCAGGTTCTATACGTAGGGTCTTCACGCCACAGTATTCGGAATAGATTGGCACAGCATTTGGGCTTCGGGCATAAAAGTACCTATGCATTGCATTTAAATCAATGGTATCAAGGCCAATATAAAATAACGATTCATCAATATGCCGATACACTTCCCGCTGATGTGCTGCAATTGATTGAAGACGATCTTGCTGATCAATTACAGCCGGCATTTGGTAAATCAGGTGCCAACAATAAATAGCACGCATATGAGTGTAGAACATGTAATAGCAAAGATTGACAGGGTTTGGCTCAATTGTTATTTTGCCGCCATTCTCCCATTTTGCTGTATTGTTCATACCAATAGATTACTTGAAAAGATAAGGCCGTCTGAAAAATTTTCAGACGGCCTTTGTTTCATCAAGCCATTTAACCGCGTTGTAAAACGGCGGTATTGATGTATTTTTGAATACCGGTGGCAATGGCTTGGGCGCATTGCTGGCGGAAGGACTCGCTGCCGAGCAGCCGCTCTTCGGTAGGGTTGGAGAGGAAGGCGGTTTCCACCAAAATGGACGGAACATCCGGCGCGCGGAGGACGGCGAAGTTGGCTTCGTCAACGCGGCCTTTGTGCAACTGGTTGAGTTTGCCCAATTCGGTCAAGACGGAATGGCCGAGCTTGCGGCTGTCGCGCAGGGTCGCAGTTTGGGTCATGTCTAAATGGCATTGTCGACGTTGCGGTTGCCGCTGGTTTGTACACCGCCGATGGCATCGGCATTGTTTTGGGTTTGTGCAAGGAATTTTGCCGCCGAGCTGGTCGCGCCTTTGGTATTGAGCATGTACACGCCGGTACCGCGAGCAGACGGGCTGGTAAAGGCATCGGCGTGGATGGATACGAATACATCAGCATTGCGCGCACGGCCTTTGGCAACGCGTACGCCCAATGGGATAAAGATGTCTTCGTTGCGCGTCATGAATACGTTGTAACCCAAGGCTTCGAGGCGTTTTTTGGTTTCGCGTGCGATGGAGAGTACGACGTTTTTCTCTTTGAGGCCGCTCGGGCCGATTGCGCCGGGGTCTTCGCCGCCATGGCCGGGATCGATCATAATCACAGGACGGCGGTTGCCGCCGCTGCCGCGATTGCTTTTAGGTGCAGGGGTGTCGTATGCGATATTGGTATTCGGACGTTGTTTGGGGATATTGCCGTTGAGCAAGGCCATCATCGGGTCGTTAGCATCTGTGCCGTGCGGATAAAGGTCGATAACCAAGCGGTTTCTGAAGTTGCCGACAGGGGCGAGTGCGAAGACTTGCGGATGGGTGCTTTGTTTGAGGTCGATGACGATACGCACGGTGTTGGGCGTATTTTGACCGGCGCGAATGCTGCGGATAAAAGGGTCGTTAGACAGCACTTTGCTGGAAATGCCTTGCAGGACGCTGTTGATTTCCGCACCTTGAATATCCACGACCAACCGGCTGGGGTTGTCCAACATAAAATGTTGGTATTTCATCGAGTGGTTGCTCTCAAGGGTGACGCGTGTGTAGGCGTGCGCCGGCCAAATGCGGACGGCAAGGAATTGCGCAGGAGAGGCCGGTTTGGCCAATGCGGCACCAACGGGCGTGAGGGTGAGAAATAGTCCTGTGCCTTGACGGAGAATGTGTCTTCTAGTTAATTTGACCATGATTCTAAACTTTCGGCCTTGGTTTGTGTGGGCGGAAAAGGTGCAGGTTCTGCCCTTATCGGTGTACGTCAATGTAATGGTAATGTCTGCCGGAGGCGTGAATTCCCCGCCTTGCTGCGGCCATTCGATGAGGCAGATGCTGTCAGGCGCAAACAATTCGTCCAAACCGGCATCTTCCCATTCCTCGGGCATGGTAAAGCGGTAGAGGTCGAAATGGTGGAGGGTGAATGTATCCAGCGGATAAGATTCGACAATGGTGTAAGTCGGGCTTTTGACTGCGCCCGTATGTCCAAGTCCGCGCAAAATCCCGCGTGTCAGCGTGGTTTTGCCTGCACCCAGCCCGCCTTCAAGATAGATGGTCAGCGGAGCGGAAAGCTGCTTGCTCCATTCTTCACCCAGTTTCAGGGTTGCTTCTTCATCGGGCAGAAAACGGGTGTACAGTCCGTTTGAGTGCATGGAATAGGCCTTGTCGTTCAAAAGGCTTAATTATGATGGAATTGGCGGCGTTTGCAAACCTGATAGACGATAAAGTTAGATAAAGATAGTGTTGAGGCCGTCTGAAAACGGAATTCAGACGGCCTTTAATGTTAAAATGAAAATATCTCCCACAAAATTGCGAGACAGCTTATGCCTTTATCCATAGACGAACAATTATTGCCGCACCGCAATGCCATCGACAGCATCGATGCGGAAATCCTCCGTTTGCTCAACGAGCGCGCCGGGCATGCGCATGCTATCGGCGAATTGAAAGGGACAGGCGCGGTGTACCGTCCTGAGCGGGAAGTGGCCGTTTTGCGCCGGATTCAGGATTTGAACCGCGGCCCTTTGCCGGATGAATCGGTCACCCGGCTGTTTCGTGAGATTATGAGCGAATGTTTGGCAGTGGAGCGTCCGTTGACGATTGCCTATTTGGGCCCGATGGGAACATTCACCCAACAAGCCGCCATCAAACATTTCGGCCACGCCGCACACACCATGGCGTGTACCACCATCGACAACTGCTTCAAACAAGTTGAAACGCGCCAAGCCGATTATTTGGTGGCGCCGGTGGAAAACTCGACCGAAGGCTCGGTGGGCCGCACTTTGGATTTGTTGGCTGTAACCGCTTTAAAAGCCTGCGGCGAAGTGGTTGTCCGCATTCATCACAACCTGCTGCGTAAAGACAGCCATGAAATCGGCGGCATTACCAAAGTTTTCGCCCATGCCCAAGCCTTGGCGCAATGCAACGACTGGCTCGGCCGCAACCTGCCCAATGCCGAGCGTATCGCTGTAGCCAGCAATGCCGAAGCAGCGCGTTTGGTTGCCGAGTCTGACAGCCCGAATGTGGCCGCCATTGCTGGACGTATCGCCGCGGAAATTTATCAGTTGAGCTTTGCCGCCGAGTGTATCGAAGACGAACCGAACAACACCACGCGCTTCTTGGTGATGGGTCATCAAGAAACCGGCCGCAGCGGCAACGACAAAACCTCTTTGGTCGTATCCGCACCCAACCGTGCCGGTGCCGTTACTTCTTTGTTGCAACCTTTCACCGAATTAGGCATTTCCATGACCAAATTTGAAAGCCGCCCAAGCAAATCGGTTTTGTGGGAATACCTGTTCTTCATTGACATCGAAGGCCATCAAAGCGATGAAAATGTCCAAAAAGCCTTGCAGCTTTTGGGCGAACGCGCTTCCTTCGTGAAAGTTGTCGGCTCTTATCCGACCGTTGTTTTGTAAGGATTATTGGGCATCAAAGGCCGTCTGAAAAGTTTTCAGACGGCCTAAATTATGATCTCAATAGTTGCCATTTATGCAACATCATTGGCAGATTGATGTCAGTAAATTTGCATGATTGGAAATGAACCCTCTATAATCCGAACGTTTTTAATATTTTCATGCAAAGAAAGGAGCAAGCCATGACACGCAATACTTCAATCCGCTCAATCACATTCTTTGCAGCCCAAGCGTCGGTCTGACTTTCGGATAACGCTTTTCGCATTCCATGTCGCCCGCTTCGGGCTGCTTTCCCTACGATTATCGGCTAGAAACCAGGCCGTCTGAACATTTCGCAGACGGTGGATACCTATTGTCATCTGTTGACGGTTTCTATCCGTTTTAAAGAAAGTATAAATACATGGGCAATTATCCCCATCACATTCAAATTATTGCCGATTCAAATACATGGATTGAAGGCAACGCTGTCGCACAGCTCGAAACTACTGCCCGATTACCGCATATGTTGCGCGTTGCCGGAATGCCGGATTTACACGCAGGACGCGGTTATCCTGTAGGCGCGGCATTTTTCAGTGACCGTCATTTTTATCCTGCCCTGATTGGGAACGACATCGGTTGCGGTATGGCGTTTTGGCAGACCGATTTACGCGTAGCCAAACTCAAACCGGCTAAACTCGCCAAACAGCTGGGCAATATCGATACGCCGTTGGACAAAGACGAACAGGTCGATTTATTAGGCAACGTTGTCGATATGTGCCAATTTTCAGACGGCCTTGCCGTAGGTACGATTGGCGGCGGTAACCATTTTGCCGAGTTGCAAACCGTTGATACCGTTTATCGCACCGATCTGTTTCCGCCTGATTTTGATGAAAACCATTTGCAACTGTTGGTGCATAGCGGTTCGCGCGGATTGGGACAGCAGATTTTGCAACGCCATATTGCCGCCTTCGGGCATCAAGGTTTGGCGGAAGAGGGCGAAGCGGCGGCAGCCTATCTTGTCGAACACCAAACAGCCCTTGAATTTGCCAGCCTTAACCGCCGTTTGATTGCGGCCAGAATGCTCGACCGTTGGCGCGCAGAAGGAACATGCCTGCTCGATGTCCATCATAATTTTTTGGAACAAACTGAGATTGACGGCACAACCGGTTGGCTGCACCGAAAAGGCGCAACGCCCACCGATAAAGGCTTGGTCATGATACCCGGTTCGCGCGGCGATTACAGCTATCTGGTCCGACCTGCCGAAGATTGCCAAATTTCGTTGAATACCTTGGCTCACGGCGCAGGTCGGAAATGGCAGCGCGGAGAATGCAAAGGCAGGTTGTCGCACAAATATACTGCCGACAGCCTGCGCCAGACCGAATTTGGCAGCATAGTCGTTTGTCAGGATAAGGCCCTGATTTTTGAAGAAGCGCCGCAGGCTTATAAAAGCATCGACAGCGTTATTGCCACCATGAAAAATGCCGGTTTGATTGAATTGGTTGCGCGGTTCAGGCCTGTTTTGACCTATAAAACCGGTGGCGAGTGTGGAGTGTAAAGATGAAACAGAATACACCAGCGATTTATCTGCAAATTTCCACCGCGCAAGGGCAGGCAGAGTGCCGTATATTTGCCCGTTTCGTTTTGGGCAAGCTGCTTGCCGAAGCTCAAGCAAAAGGCATTGATGCCGAACTTGTTACCAAAACCGCCGATAAGCACGGCATTTTGTCGGCAACGCTCAAATTGGAAGGGCAGAAAGCCGAAATCTTGGCGCAAACTTGGCAGGGGACGCTCCAATGGATATGCCCCAGCCCTGTCCGCCCGAAACATCCGCGCAAAAATTGGTATATAGGCGTTTTCCGCTTGCCCGATATGCCGCAGATGTATGAAATGCCGTCTGAAAACGGAATCGAGTTTCAAACCTGCCGTTCGGGTGGCAAGGGTGGGCAACACGTCAATAAAACCGAAAGCGCCGTCCGCGCCACCCATAAAGAAAGCGGTATTTCCGTGCGGGTCGAGAGCGAACGCAGCCAGCATGCCAATAAAAAATTGGCGGTAATGTTATTGGCGCAAAAGCTGGCGGAGCATCATGCCGGACAAGCTGGAAGTTTTGCGCAGGAGCAGCACGCGCAACTCTATCAAGTTGAGCGCGGCAATCCGAAAAGGACGTTTGTCGGAGCGACGTTTAAGGAGAAATAATTTATCTGCCGAATAAACAGGCATTTAAAACATAAACCAAAGGCCGTCTGAAAACGTTCAGACGGCCTTTTATCGTTTTATCGATTAGCGTTCGCTTAGCGCTTGTTTCATACGCGTAATCGGTTTGATCAGGTATTGGAAGATGGTTTTTTCACCGGTTTTGATGTCCACCGTTGCAACCATGCCCGGAATAATCGGCATAGGTTTGCCGTTTTTGTCTTTCAGGGAGTTGTTTTCGGTTTGGACGAGAACACGGTAATAGACTTGGTTTGGGTCGAGTTTCAGGTCGTTGGCACGGTTTTGCATGGAGTTGCTGACGGTATCGGCGCCGACGAGGGTAACTTTGCCTTCCAAACCGCCGTAGATGGAGTAGTCGTAGGCGCTGACTTTAACCAATGCAGGTTGGCCTGCGCGGATGAAGGCGATGTCTTGCGGGCGGATATAGGCTTCGACCAGCAGTTTGTCGTCAACCGGGACGATTTGCATGATGTCTTCGCCTGCGTTCACAACGCCGCCGATGGTGGTAACTTTTATGCCTTTGACGATGCCGCGCATAGGCGCGCGGATTTGCGAGCGTTCAACCGGGTCGGCACGCATGGCAACGTTTTCTCTGGATTGCGCCAGCTCGGATTCGGCTTGCAAGAGTTCGTTGTTGGCATCGGTTTTGTAGCGGTTGCGGCGTTCGGAGATTTGTGTGGCCAAGTCTGCGGAATCACGGCGCATTCTTAAAAGTTCGACTTCGGAAACCACGCCTTCGGCAACCATAGGTGCGGTAATGGCGATTTCGCGGTCAAGCGCGGCCTTGCTTTGGGAGAGGCCGCTGACGGCGTCGGTCATGGCTTGACGGCGTGCTTTGTAGGCGGCGATTTCGCGACGGCGAAGCTCAGGGCCCACGCTGTCAGGGAAGGAGAGCTTGGTGCCGTAGGCTTCGGCTTTGAGGCGGGCGACGGTGGCTTCGAGGTTTTCGACTTTGGCTTCGCTTTCACGCAAAACGGCGGAGCTGCGTGTGTCGTCGAGTTTCATCAGAATCTGATCTTTCTCGACCATATCGCCTTCTTTAACCATGATTTCGGTTACGATGCCGGGGTCGAGGCTTTGGATGACTTGCTCACGGCTGCTGGGAATGATATTGCCGTTGCCACGGGTCACTTCTTCGACAGGGCTGTTGTATGCCCAGACGACGAAGACAACCAGGAAAAGGAAGAATAGGATGATGACCCAAAATTGGCCGCTGTGTTTTTCTTTTTGAAGGGCGGCATTGAGGTCGTTGATGAGGTGTAGGTCTTTGGATTTGACGTTGTTTTCGCGGCTCATAATCGTGTATCTTTATTGTGTTTGGTGGATTTTAACCATTAGGGCAGGCCGTCTGAAAGGGTAAGTAGGTTTCAGACGGCCTTTTGCTTTATTGTGCTGCCGATTGAGGGGTGGCGGCAGCTTGTTGTTGCTGCTGTTTGACTGCAGCAGCTTGTTGCTGTTGTTTGACGTTGGCTGCTTTGGCCTGTTCGTTTTGCATGAGTTTTTGCAATACCAGGTCACGCGGGCCGTCCATCACGACTTTACCATTGTCCATTACAATGATGCGGTTGACGATTTGCAGCACTTGCGGACGGTGTGTCACCAAAAGCATGGTGCGGTTGCGGCCCCATTGGGCAATAGCATTAAGCGCCATACGCTCAGTGGCTTGGTCTAGACTGGTGGTCGGCTCATCCAGCAAGACGACTTTCGGGTTGCGTAAGGTCATGCGTGCCAGGGCGATGATTTGTTTTTGACCGCCGGACAAGCCCAAACCGTCTTCACCCAAAGGCATATCCAAACCACGCGGATGGTTGCGGATGATTTTGTCGAGGCCGAAGCGGTTGAGTGCAGTCAGTAAGTCTTGGTCGGTAGAGTAGCTGCCGGTGCGCGCCAAGTCCATGTTTCACGCAATGTGCCGAGGAACAGGCGTGGCGATTGGCTTAACAGCAGGACTTGATCGCGCAGGAAATTGGGGTCAAGCTGGCGCATATCGACGCCGTCAAGGGTAACGTTGCCTTTTTCAGTGTCGTACAGACCGCTGGCTAGTTTGAGCATGGTGCTTTTACCGCTGCCGATACGGCCCAAAATGCCGACTTTTTCGCCCGGTTTGATGGTTAGGCGCAAATCTTCGACGGCGCTGTTGTTGTCGGCTTGATATTTGAACGATACGTTTTCAAAGGTAATACTGCCTTGAACATTGTCCAAAGTAATGTATTTGCGTTCCGGATTGCGCTCGATAGGGCGGGTAACGATGTCGTTGACGCCTTTGAGAGCAAGTTTGGCCTGTTGGAAGCGGGTAGCCAAACCGGCAATTTGTGCCAATGGCGCCAAAGCACGGCCGGACAGAATCACGGAGGCAATCAATGCACCCATGGTGATGCGTTCTGCATGGTTGTCGGCATGAATCAAATAGGTACCGACAACAACCAAGAAGACGGTATTGAGCTGCTGCATGGCAACGGCGAAGTTGACCATGAAGTTGCTGGTGTCTTTGACTTTGATGGAAGAAGCGGAAGTTTTGGCGGTGTATTCGTCCCAGCGTTGTTGCGCCCAAGATGTGGCGTTGTTGGTTTTCAGGGTTTCGATGCCTTCGATGGCTTCAACGGCAAGGCCGGAGCGTTGCGAACCTTCTTTCATTGATTCGTTGATGTGGCGAGAGAGCGGGCGTTGTACGACAAAACCGACAATCACGACAATCGGAATGATGGTAAGGGAACAAGTGCCAGTTTGCCGCCGACCATGGAAATCACGAAGATAAACAGTAACAGGAAAGGCAAGTCGACAATAGTCAACAAGCTGGCACTGGTCATAAACTCGCGCACGGCTTCAAATTCGCGCAGGTTGCTGGCGTATGAGCCGGAAGAAGCGGGACGGTCTGCCAGACGCAATGCCATCACGCGGCGGAATAAAGCGGAGCTGATGATCAGGTCGGCTTTTTTACCGGCAATATCGGTCAAGTGGCCACGAATCATCTTGGCGGCAAACTCAAACAAAATCGCCAAGACCACGCCGATGCTCAATACCCACAAGGTTTCATAGGCTTGGTTGGGAATCACGCGGTCGTACACATTCATCACATACAGGGAGCTGACGAGCGCAAGGAAGTTAATGATGATGGTGGCCAAGATGACTTGGTAGTAGTAGCTGCGGAATCGCCAAATAACTTTCCAAAACCATGCTTTAGGCAAATGGTATTCAGGCAACTCCGAGCGCATATCGGTAGCCATTTTGGGTTTGATAAACCAGCAGTAGCCTAAATACAGACCGGAGAGCTGTTCGTGGCTGAGTTCTTGTTCCAAACCGTCAACCTGGCGGATATGGTATTTGCGCTCTTGGCCGGAGCCTTCGATTTGGGTGATGACCGCTGCTTCTTCGTTGTGCAGGATAATCATGACCGGCACGGCGAGCGAGGGGATGTCTTCCAGATTGCGTTTGGATAAGGTGTTTTCAAAGCCGTGGCTGCGCAGGACTTCGACCAGCGAGTGATAGTTGACCTTGAGCTTTTTGTCGCGCACGACTTCGGCGGACAAGGCGGCTTCGGATACGGGCGCACCTAAAAGGCGGGTCACTAAAACGATGTGTTCAATGATGGCTTTCATATTTTTTCGCGTAATGTTTTTGGTTTAACCGGCGGATATGGCTTTATTTTTGTGCCAAACCGACCCAAGCGGAGATTTTGGCCTGGGTATTTAAATAGTCGAGCGCCGCATCGCGGAAATCGTTGCGGGCGGCAACATAATCCTGCTCGATGGAGGATAATTCGCTGTATGCGCTCAAAACGTCGGTCAGCGTACGTCGGGCAATTTTAAACTGCAATTCGTACACTTTGATGACTTCTTTTTGGGCGGCAATGTGTTGCGCCGTCAGCGCGGTACGCTGTTCGCTTTCCTGCATATCGATGGCGGATGTTTGAACGCGTTCGTTCATGTCGCGCAGGATTTGTTCGGACTTGGCTTCTGCGGCAATCAATGATTTGGCATTGCGCTCTACATTGTGTCGTGCGGCAATATCCAACACATTCCATGCAACGTTTAAATAAAGCTGTCTGGTGTTGCGCGTTGCACTGCCTTCCAAATTGAGGGCAGGCAGGCGTTCGGCTTTGGAAGCGTCTAAATCGGCACGGACGCTGTCGCGCTCGGCCAATTGCGCCTGATAGGACGGATTGTTGTTGCGGTTGGGGTTGTTGAAGCGTTCGCTGATGGATTTCGCCGTGTCGTTTTTAAACGGATCTTCCAAATCGTTGGCAGTCAGCTGGCGCGAGGTATAGCGGGACAGGCGGCTCAGTGCCAAATCCATGGTGCGGCGTTGTTGGGCAATGATGTTTGCCACTTGCAGTTGGCGCGCGCGCGCTTCAATCAGCTCGGAACGGCGACCGGCGTCATATTTGACGATGGTATCCAAGTCTTTTAAGAGGTTGTTGTGGCGCGCCAAAGTCTGCTCGTTGAGGATCAGGGTTTCTTTTGCGCGCAATGCGCTCAGATAAAGGCGGCCGATATCACTGCCCAGCTGCTCTTGGCTTTCGGTGTATTTGTGTTGATAGTATTCTTCGCGGCTGCGGTCGCGGCGGACGGCGGCCTCAATCGCACCCCATGAGTAGATGTTTACGCTGCCGCGCACGCCGATACCGTCATCCATATCGTTGCTGGAATATTTATTGTGTTGCGCCAGCACTCTCGTGCCGGTCAGGGTAACGACAGGATAATGGCGCGCACGCGTGGCTTTGGTCGTGCTTTGCGCAGCTTCTTGAGTGGCTTTGGCTTCACGCACAATCGGGTCGCTGATTAAAGCGTCCCTGAGGATGTCTTGCAGGCTGTATGCAGAGGCCGTCTGAAATGGCAGCAGACAGCAGGCGACGGCAACGGCTGATGACAATAAACGGGGCTTTGTGGGTGAAGAATAAATATGCGACATGATTTTTAACCAAATAATTTATATATTATCGTTGTCCGTATCGGGTATCGCCTGAGGCATGGCCGGGCGAATTTTGAACGAGAACACATACATTTACAAAGCATAAAGCATTTTTTCCAGCTTTTCACAATATTCTGATAAAAGGTCGAGATACATGCCTTAAAGTATATTATTGCAGAGCGCGACTATCGTATCTAATGATTTTAATGTAAAAAATCTATCAAAAAGGCCGTCTGAAAGGATCTCAGACGGTCTTTTTCAACCTTAATCCTTGCGTTGCAATACAGCGGAAAAAAAGCCGTCGGTTTGGTGTTCTTCAGAGTTGAGGCGCAGGTATTTTCCGGTATCCAAATCAATCTTCAGGCTTTGCAGCAGTTCGGCGCAGTTGACGAGTTCAAATTCGGGATGTTCAGACAGGAAACGTTCGACTTGCAACTCGTTTTCTTCCGGTAACACGCTGCAGGTGGCATACACCAAGCGGCCTTGCGGTTTCACCAGTTTGGAGGCGGCATCGAGGATGCTGTGTTGCTGTTCCAAAAGGTTGGCCACGGTCTCGGCGGATTGGCGGTATTTAAGGTCGGGATTGCGGCGTAAAGTACCCAAACCGGAGCAGGGCGCGTCCACCAACACACGGTCGGCTTTGCCTGCCAGTCGGGCGATGCGGGTGTCGTGTTCGCTGCTGATGCGTTCGGGGTGGATATTGGTCAGACCGGCACGGGTCATGCGCGGTTTGAGGTTGGCAAGGCGTTTTTCGGCGATGTCGAAGGCGTAGATTCTGCCTTTGTTGGCCATTTGCGCGCCGACAGCCAAGGTTTTACCGCCGGCGCCGGCACAGAAATCGACAATGATTTCACCGCGTTTTGCGCCCACCAATAAGGCAAGCAGCTGGCTACCTTCGTCTTGGACTTCCAGTGTACCGTCTAAAAATAGCTCGTGTTTGTTAAGCGCGATTTTGTTTTTCAGGCGGATGCCCCAAGGCGAATAAGGCGTGGCTTCTGCATCGGCACTTTCGGCTTGCAACAATGGCAGCACTTTATCGCGTTTGCCTTTCAAGGTATTAACGCGGATGTCGAGTGGGGCAGGTTGGTTGATACTGCGGCCGAAGGCGAGAATTTCTTCTTTGCTCCAATGCTGTTGCAGTTGTTCCACCAGCCATTGCGGCAATTCTGCGGCGGTATTCAGGCCGTCTGAAAACTCGGTTTTACGGGCTTTCAAATTACCGAGAAACTCTGTTTCTTCTTCATCAAGCAGGTCTTTGATTTGGCTGATGTTGGTGCTTCTGCCGAGAATCAGTGCGGCGAGTGCTGCTTTGCGCGGCTGCGCGTGCGGACGGCGCAGGGCGGTGCTGATTTTTTGATAGTGGCGCAGCGCGGCAAAGGCGGTTTCGGCGATTTCGTGGCGGTCTTGGCGGCCGAGCTTTTTGTGTTCGCGGAAATAGGCGGATAGGACGGCATCGGAAGGCTGTTTGAAAGTCAGCATTTCAGCCAAAACTTTGGCGGTATGGTCGAGTTGTGCGGCGTTCATAATGTAATGGGTTCTCTTAAAGTTGGTAAATGGTTTCAGACGGCCTTCATGATGCGTTCGATTTCGTGCCAAAAGCCGTCCGGCCGTAATTCCAAAACGGCAATCAAGCCTTGGTCGATACGGCGGATTTCGGTTTCGTTCAATGTTTCGGTTTCGGCAACACGCGCAGGTGCAAGATAGGCCATGCGGTCGAGCAGATGGTAGCGTGCTTCTTGGCGTTCAAACCTGTATTCCGCCCAATCTTGAATATAGACACCGCGCCAGCCGTATGGATTAAGCGGCAGCTCAAAGCATGGAAACCTTGTGGAAAAAATCCGATGCCGCGCACGATGGAAGCAGGAAGCGGATTCTCCGGCAGGCCTTGTGCGATTAAGGTCGCTTTACCTTGCGGCGTATGCAGCAGTTTGGATTGCTGCACCAGTTTGGCGGCTTTGTCCGTCAGTGTGTCTTTAGGATTGAGGCCGTGCAGGTTTTGCACTTGGTCTCCGCCGTAGTATTTACACGCCAGCTCGATGTGGTAGGGCTTTTGATTAAGCGAAACGACAAAATCCGCAGCCCCCAAAGTTTGGCCGTCTGAAAAAACAGGCAGGTTGTAGGCGTGCAGTTTGGCATGCGGCGCGTTGGTAAACCAAAAAGCCAGCAGCTCTTCGGCATAAATGCCGAGACGGTGGCCGAACGGGACGCGTTGGGCGAGGTGTTCCTTCAGCGGAGCGGGATCGGCGTCTAATGCCAAAAGATAACGGAACCCGTGTTCCCCCAATAGTTCGCGCACGCTCAATTCGCAACCGCTTTGCCACAAAGGCGGCGCAGTCAGCAGCGAGGCGAGGTCGCGGACGGGTTGGCTGGTGAGTTTCCACCATAATGCGTCTAGGGCGTAATTCATGCTTATCCGAATATCAGTCATGCCGTCTGAAAGGCTGGAAATGTTTTCAGACGGCCTTAATCAGTCTTTTTTATGGATACGGTGGCTGACGGTATTGAAAAAACCGCGCAGGATATCGATGTCTTCGGTTTGCGTGTTGGCGCGTCCGAACAGGCTCTGCATACGGCGCATCAGGCGCTCGCCGTTGCGGCGGTTGAAAAAGCCGATGTCGTTCATCACGCTTTCCATGTGGGCGACCATGCCTTTGATTTGTTCGTGGGTCGCGGTGTGGTCTTCCTGTTGCAGGTGGGTCATGGGCGAATCGGTTTGGCTGAAGATTTCGTAGCACACGACCTGCACGGCTTGGGCGAGGTTGAGCGAGAAATAGTCGGGATTGCCGTTGATGGTCATCAGTCGGTTGCATGCTTGGACTTCTTCGATGCTCAAGCCGAAAGTTTCGTTGCCGAAAACCAGCGCCACTTTCTCGCCGCGGTTGGCAGCTTGCAGTAATTCGGGCACCAAGTCGCGCGGCGTTTGCAGCGGCGCGGTGATTTCGCGGCGGCGGCTGGTTAGGGCGCAGGCGATGGTGGTGTCGGCAAGGGCTTCGTCCAAAGAAGCGGCAATGGTGGCATTTTCCAAAACGTCTGCCGCGCCGGAAGCGAGGATGAAACTTTCTTCCGGTATTTTAAACGATTGCGGATGCTCCGGATCGAACACGGGCGGATTTTCCGTCATCGGCGTTGCCATCAGATTGGGGGCGACGATGGTCAATTTGTGCAGGCCCATTGTTTTCATGGCGCGCGCGGCGGAACCGATATTGGCAGGATGGCTGGTGCGCGTGAGAATGATGCGGATGTTGTCCAGATAAGCGGGCAGGGCGGGTTTTTCGGAAGTCATGTTTTGTTTTCTGTTTGTACGGGAATCAGGTATAATGCGCCATCTTTTTGTTTTCAGACGGCCTTTTTCCATGCCGTCTGAAATGTTCTTTAACAGCATCGGAAACGATTAACAGCCTCTTGTGTGCCTTGTTCGGCGCATTAGGGCGTATTTTACCTGAATTAGGAAGAAAACCATGAATCCGTTTTTAAATACCGCTTTCAAAGCCGCCCGTAAAGCAGGGCAAATGATGATTCGCGCCGCCGGCAATCTGGATGCCGTCAAAGTAGACAGCAAAGCATTCAACGACTTCGTTTCCGATGTTGACCGCAGCTCCGAAATGATTTGGTGGAAGCGCTCAAAGAAGCCTATCCGCATCACAAAATCACTTGCGAAGAAGGCGGCTCCCACGGTAAAGCCACCGCTGAGTATGAATGGATTATCGACCCGCTTGACGGCACAACCAACTTTCTCCACGGTCATCCTCAATACGCTATCTCTATGGCACTCCTGCATAAAGGAGTGTTGCAAGAAGCTTTGGTGTACGCACCTGAGCGCAACGACGTGTACATGGCATCCCGCGGCAAAGGCGCGTTACTCAACGACCGCCGCATCCGCGTTTCCAACCGCATCGAATTGAACCGCTGTCTGATCGGTACCGGCTTCCCTGTTGTCGATCAAAGCATGATGGACAAGTATCTGGCGATTTTGAAAGATTTCTTGTCAAAAACCGCCGGCGGCCGTCGTGAAGGCGCGGCTTCTTTGGATTTGTGTGCCGTTGCGGCCGGCCGTTTGGACGGTTTCTTCGAGTTCAACCTCAAACCTTGGGATATTGCCGCCGGTGCATTGATTGTCCAAGAAGCAGGCGGCATCGTTACCGATATGTCCGGTAATGAAGGCTGGTTGGAAAGCGGCGACATCGTTGCGGCCAATCCTAAAGTATTGGCGCAAATGCTGAAAATTATTTCTGACCACCAATAAGCGTTTATAGGGAACGGTCTGTATTTATCGTAGCGGGCTAGAGTTTCAACAATCGGTAAAAGGCCGTCTGAAACCTGAAATAGGGTTTCAGACGGCCTTTTGTTTTGTTGTTAACGGATTCGGATAAAAGCTGAAATAAGGCTTTTAAAGAAAGCATTTTTAATTTTGTCTGTATTTTCTATTGCTTCGCAGTTATGATGTGGATACGTTTGGCTGAAATAATGCCGTATGCAATCATAAAAATAGAAAGCAGAGGAGAATAATGAAACGAGATTTTGAAGCAGTAAAACGCATTGTCATTAAGATTGGAACCAGTTCTTTGGTGTTGCCAAACGGCAAAATCAATTTGGCAAAAATCGACCAACTGGCCTTTGTCATTTCCAGCTTGGTCAGTAAGGGCAAAGAAATTGTGCTGGTGTCTTCCGGCGCGATGGGCTTCGGGCTGAATGTCCTTAACATGGAAAAACGTCCGGCGGAAATGGCGCAGCAGCAGGCTGTTTCCAGCGTCGGTCAAGTGGCCATGATGAGCCTTTACTCGCAGATTTTTTCCCATTATCGGATGACGGTATCGCAAATCCTGCTGACGCGTGATGTGGTCGAATATCCAGAAAGTTTGGCAAACGTTACCAATGCTTTTGAATCCCTGCTTTCTATCGGTGTCATTCCTATTGTCAATGAGAACGATGCGGTCAGCGTGGACGAGATGGACCATGCGACCAAGTTTGGCGATAACGACCGTTTGTCGGTAGTTGTGGCGAAAATCGTTAAAGCCGATTTACTGATTATGTTGTCCGATATCGACGGTTTGTTTGATAAAAATCCAGCTGTTCACGCCGATGCCAAGCTGCGCAGCCATGTGGCCGATATTACCGAAGAAATTATTGCTTCTGCCGGCGGCTCGGGCAGTAAGTTTGGTACGGGCGGCATGCTCAGTAAGATTAAGAGCGCGCAGATGATGTTTGAACATCATGGCCAGATGGTGTTGATGAACAGCGCCAATCCGCGCAATATCCTTCAGGTTTTAGATGGCGCGCCTATCGGAACGTGGTTTGCACAAGAGAAATAGGGAGGTTTGATGAGCTATATCGAACAGTTGGGCAAGAATGCCCAAAAAGCCAGTAAAACGTTAATCAGCTTGGGAAGCGTGGAAAAAAACAATCTACTGCGTCAGGTTGCGGCGGCTTTGGTTGAACAGGCTGAGATGATTTTGGCGGAAAATGCCCGCGATTTGGCCGCTGCAAAAGAAAACGGCGTTTCGGACATTATGCTCGACAGGCTGCGCTTGAATCACGAACGCATCAAAGGCATTGCGGAAGGCGTTGGGCAGGTTGCCGATTTGCAGGATCCGATTGGGCAGGTTGTCCGCGGCTATACCAATTTGGACGGTTTGAAGATTGTTCAAAAACGCGTGCCTTTGGGTGTGGTCGCCATGATTTTTGAAAGCCGCCCGAATGTTTCGGTCGATGCGTTTTCTCTGGCCTTTAAAACCGGCAATGCCATTATTTTGCGCGGCGGTCGCGATGCCATCCATTCCAATACCGCATTGATTGCCGTCATCAGGCAGACTTTGGTACAAGCGGGAATGGATGCCGATGTGGTGCAGCTGGTCGAAGATACCAGTCATGCCGCCGCCGAGGAATTGATGCAGGCAGTCGATTATATTGATGTGCTGATTCCGCGCGGCGGCGCGCGCTTGATTCAGACGGTAAAAGAGAAATCGAAAGTTCCCGTCATTGAAACCGGAGTCGGTAATTGCCATATTTATGTGGATGACAGTGCCGATTTGGAGATGGCGGTCGATATCGTCGTGAACGCCAAAACGCAGCGTCCGAGCGTGTGCAATGCCGCTGAGTCTTTGGTTGTCCACGAAAAGATAGCGGAAGCGTTTTTGCCGAAACTGGAAGAAGCCGTTGCCAAAGTGCATCCGGTCGAATTTAGAGCCGATCAGGAAGCATTGCGTATGTTTAAAAATGCTGTTTTGGCAACCGAGGAAGATTACAGTACCGAGTTTCTTGACTATATTATGTCGGTCAAGACAGTGAAAACAGTGGAAGAAGCCGTCGATTGGATTAACGGCCACACGACGCATCACTCGGAAGCGATTGTGACCCAAAGCATTGCCCATGCCGAGTTTTTCCAAGAAAGCATTGATGCGGCGGCGGTTTATGTCAATGCGTCCACTCGGTTTACCGACGGCTTTGTTTTCGGATTGGGCGCGGAAATCGGTATTTCCACCCAAAAAATGCACGCCCGCGGCCCGATGGGTTTGGAAGCGCTGACTTCGACCAAATTCTATATCAACGGCAACGGTCAGATCCGACGTTGAGAAACACCCCCTCAACTCCATCAATTTGCGTATAATGGCGGGAAATTTGATTTTTCCCCGAACAACCGATTTAGTAAAAGGAACACACATGTCCTCTATCCACGATCAAATCAAAGAAGTCGTAACCACCCACCGCGTCGTATTGTTCATGAAAGGTACGAAGCAGTTCCCACAATGCGGCTTCTCTTCCCGTGCCGTACAAATCCTGAATGCGGCAGGTTGCACCGACTATGTGACTGTCAACGTATTGGAAAACGATGCCGTACGCCAAGGCATTAAAGAATACAGCGACTGGCCGACTATTCCTCAACTGTACGTCAACGGCGAATTTGTCGGCGGTTCTGACATTTTGATGGAAATGTACGAAGCTGGCGAACTGCAAGAATTGCTGAAAGCTTAATCATCTACAATATTCCGTAATGTAAAATTGTTGACAAAGGCCGTCTGAAACCCTGATTCAGACGGCCTTTCGCATAAATACGCACTTTGCGCGCCATGCGAAAAAAAGTATAATCCCCCTCCATCAACGCAATTCGGAAAATCAACATGAACGTTACCGTTATCAACCACCCTTTAGTCCGCCACAAACTCACGCTGATGCGTGAAGCGGATTGCAGCACTTACAAATTCCGCACGCTTACCACCGAGTTGGCACGTCTGATGGCATATGAGGCCAGCCGTGACTTTGAAACCGAAAAATACATTATTGACGGCTGGTGCGGCTCTATTGAAGGCGACCGCATCAAAGGCAAAACGCTGACCGTCGTCCCGATTTTGCGTGCCGGTTTGGGTATGCTCGACGGCGTACTCGACCTGATTCCGACTGCCAAAATCAGCGTTGTCGGCTTGCAGCGCGATGAAGAAACTTTGAAACCGGTTTCTTATTTTGAAAAATTTGTCGACAGCATGGACGAACGTCCCGCGCTGATTATCGACCCGATGTTGGCGACCGGCGGCTCTATGGTTGCGACCATCGACTTGCTGAAAGCCAAAGGTTGCAGCAATATCAAAGCATTGGTATTGGTTGCCGCCCCGGAAGGCGTGAAAGCCGTCAATGACGCGCATCCTGATGTAACCATCTACACTGCCGCGCTCGACAGCCACTTGAACGAACACGGCTACATCATCCCAGGCTTGGGCGATGCCGGCGATAAGATTTTCGGTACACGTTAATTGAAATGTTTAAGGCCGTCTGAAAAGTGTCAAACATCAACTTTCAGACGGCCTTGTTATATGGTTTGCTTTAAAACCCACATCAGAAAGGACAATCATGAGCTTCCAAGATAATCTGGCCACCATGCCTGCCATCGATCATTTGAGCGGCTTGGATATTCTCGATAAAGAGGGCAATGTGGTTCATCACATTCCCAATGCGCCCGGCAAACAAGGCTCGCTCAAGCTTTATCATGCTTTGGCGCAAGAGTTTGACGGCAAGCTGGACGCAGCGGCAGCAGAACGCGGCCTGGCATGGTTTGCCGAACATGTTGCCGATGCCGAAGCCAATCCGGGCAAGCATCCGAATATTGATTTGCTGTTTAAAGTGAAAGCTGACAAATATCAGCCTGACTCTGAAACCCTTGGCTGCTTAATGAATACAAAAAAGGCCGTCTGAAAACAAGTTTCAGACGGCCTTTTTATATGCTTAAAACCTTAAGCGATAGAAGCTTCAATGAATGCAGTCAGTTGACCTTTAGCCAATGCACCGACTTTGGTTGCAACGTTTTTGCCGTTTTTGAACACCATCAGGGTAGGGATGCCGCGAACGCCGAATTTGGCAGGAGTGACTTCATTTTCGTCGATGTTGATTTTAACGACTTTCAGACGGCCTTGGAATTCGGCGGCGATGTCGTCCAAGATTGGGGCAATCATTCTGCAAGGGCCGCACCATGGTGCCCAAAAGTCCAGCAGTACAGGTACGTCGGATTTCAAAACGTCTTGTTCGAAGCTGGCATCGCTGGTATGGATAATCAATTCGCTGCTCATGTTATTTCCTTTCAAATCGGGATTAATCAAGATGTTGTTCAGAATAGTGGCAGACAGGGAAAATTTCAAGTGCCGCCACCCGGTAATAGTTTTTTTGAAATGCGTCTATCGTAATCCTTAAAGATTCAGACGGCCTCTTGAACCATGTGGCCGGAGTGGGCAATCAAATGGCGCGTATAGTCGCTGCTTGGATTGGCAAACACATTTTCGCATTCGCCTTCTTCAACGATTTTGCCGTCTTTCAACACCATCACGCGGTGGGAAATGGCGCGGATCACGGCGAGGTCGTGGCTGATGATGATGAAGGCGAGGCCGTATTCTTTTTGCAGGCTGCTGAGCAATTCAAGGATTTGTTGTTGCCATTGGACATCAAGCGCGCTGGTTGGTTCGTCCAATACAAGGATTTTCGGGCGGACAATGATGGCGCGGGCGATGGCGAGGCGTTGGCGCTGGCCACCGGAGAATGCGTGCGGATAGCGTTCGAGTGCATCTTCGGGCAGGCCGACTTGTTTGAGGACTTCCTCGACACGGTGACGCATTTCTTCGCGCGGCATACTAGGCTCGTGAACGCGCAAGGCTTCGGAAACGGTATCAAAGACATTCATGCGTGGATTGAATGCGCCGAACGGGTCTTGGAACACCATTTGGATTTCGCGGCGCAATTCGTGTCGCCATGGCTCGCCGTTGACAATCAGGCTGCCTTCGGAATCGATAAGGTGCATAACGGCTTTTGCCAGCGTGGTTTTGCCGCAACCGCTTTCTCCGATGATGCCAAGGTTTCGCCGGATTTGAGATCGAAAGAAATGGGGTCGAGAATGGTTTTATCGCGTTTCTTAAACCAGCCGTCTGATTCTTTGATGGAGAAGGCGATTTGTTCGGCCTTAAGGACGGTGGCAGGGTTTTCAGGCAAAGGAGCCACGCGTCGCGTTGTGCCGGCGTTGAGCAACATTTTGGTGTATTCGTGCTGCGGATTGGCGAAGACTTCGGTTGCTTTGCCGGTTTCGAGGATACGGCCGTCACGCATAACGGCGACATCGTCGGCAAAACGGCGCACAAGGTTTAAGTCGTGCGTAATGTAGAGCATGGTCATGCCGTGTTCTTCCTGCAGGCGTGAGAGCAGGTCGAGGATTTGGGCTTGAACGGCAACGTCCAAAGCGGTGGTCGGTTCGTCGGCAATCAGGAGCTTGGGCTGGGCTGATACGGCCATGGCAATCATGGCGCGTTGGCGTTGGCCGCCGGAAAGTTGGAAAGGGTAAGCCTGGGCTTTTTGCTCGGGCTGGTGGATGCCGGTTTCGTCCAGGAGTTCGATAGCGCGCGCCCATGCCTGTTTTTTATCCAAACCCAAATGCAGGGACAGGACTTCGGCGATTTGTTCGCCGACACGCATCACAGGGGTTGAGGGCGGTCATGGGTTCTTGAAACACCATGCCGATTTCGCGGCCGCGCAGTTTTTGCAGGGCGCGTTCGGGCTGGGTCAGTAGATCGGTTCCGCAATATTTCAGACGGCCTTCAAAGGTAACCATCGGATTTAGGCGCATAATGCCTTGCGACAATACGGTTTTGCCGCTGCCACTCTCGCCGACCAATGCCAGCTTGCGGCCGGGTTGCAAGGTCAGGTTGATATTGTGCAGGACTTGCTTGCTCGGAAAAGGAGCCGTTTAGGTTTTTCGATTTCGAGTATAGGTGTCGTCATGGTCGTGGCCGTCTGAAAAGTTTGTTGATGACAGGTTTCAGACGGCCTGCATGAATCAAGGGGCCGTCTGAAACAGCGGTTTAGTCTTGAAACTGTTCTTTGAGTTTGCGTTTTAACACTTTGCCGGTGGCATTGCGTGGCAGCTCGTCTTGGAAGATGACTTGTTTGGGGATTTTAAAGTTTGCCAACAGGCCGCGCAGGTGGCTGCGGACTTCGGCTTCTTCCAGCTTCATGCCTTCTTTGAGTTGGATAAAGGCAATGATTTCTTCATCGGCGTATTGGTCTTTCACGCCGATTACGGCGGCGGCTTCCACAGCTTCGAGTTTGTAAATGGCTTCTTCGATTTCGCGCGGATAGACGTTTTGGCCTTTGGAGATAATCAGGTCTTTTTTGCGGTCGACGATGAAGATAAAGCCGTCTTCGTCTATGGTGACGAAGTCTCCAGTTTTCAGCCAACCGTTGACAATGGTTTCATCTGTGGCGTCAGGCAGATTGAGGTGCCTTGCATCACTGAGCCGCCTTTGATGATGAGTTCGCCTACTTCGCCGCGCGGTACTTCGATTAATTCGTCATCAACGGCTTTCACGGTTAGGCCGGGCAGGGCAACACCGACGCTGGCGGTTTTTTGACGTTCGGGCGTATTGACGGCTACAACGGGCGAGCATTCGCTCAAGCCGTAGCCTTCCAGCAATTTGGCACGCGGGAATTTGGCTTTGAAGTCGTCAATGGTTTGTTCGGCCAGAGGTGCGCCGCCGCTGATAAACAGGCGGACGCGGTTGAACCATCTGAAATACCAAGGGATTTTGGCTTTGCTCATGGCAGTGTAAATAGCCGGTACGCCAAGGAAAATGGTAGCGCGTTTGAGCAAAACCTGTTTCAACACGTTGGAGAACGGGAAGACGGATTTGACCAAAATAATCGAGCAGGCTTGATATATCGGCAGCAAAACCATGGCAGTCAGCGTAAAGCTGTGGAACATGGGCAAGAAGACGACGAAGCGGTCTTTTTGCGAAATTTGGAAAATTTGTTCGATGCCCGAAAGGTTGGAAAACAGATTGCTGTAACTAATTAATGCGCCTTTGGGATGGCCGGTTGTGCCGGAGGTGTAGATAATGTGCGCCAAATCGTCGGCTGACGGCTGACGGCTCAGATTCGGCTTGCCGGGGAATGTACGCGCGGCATCGAAATAGCTGTCATCGCCACTGGCGGCTTTGGTTTCGCCAATCCAGATGATTTTATTGACTTTGGTTTTGGCTTTGATGTTTTTGAGTTCTTTGGCCAATGGCGCGGAGACGAACATAAAGCGTGCGCCGCAGTCATTGAGGATGTAGGAAAATTCTTCGCTTTTCAAAAAGACGTTGAGTGGGACGGCTACCGCGCCGATAGAAGTAATGGCGAAATAGGCGGCAATAAATTCGGGAGAGTTGGAAACGACAAGGGCGACCCTGTCGCCAAATTGTACGCCTTGGTGTTGCAGATAGGCGGCGACGGTTTCTACTTCGCGTTTGAGGGAGGAATAGCTGATTTTTTCTTTGTCGTTGAAAATGACCGTGCCTTTACCGTTTTTTTGGCAGGCTGCAGTCAGCATAGCGTAAAAATTAGGGTGGGTGTGCATTTCGGAGTTTGTGTCCATATTGTGTCGATTGATGTACGGTTTTGATGAACCGTTTATTTCGAAGGGTAGGTTTTACATCCTATCGGTAAAATAAGCAAGAGGCCGTCTGAAAATACTTTCAGACGGCCTTGAGCTTTGCTAGGCTTAGGAAAGCAATATTTTGAATTTAAACTTATTTATTGTGTTGATGGGAAAATTCCCATTCTTCAAAAGTCTGGCCGTTCGGAAGATAGCGCAAGCCGATTGCGTTTCTGTCTCGGGTCATTTCGAGTTCACCGCTGAGTTTGAGGCAGAACCCGGCTGACGGTTAGGCAGAGCCGATAGATAGTAGAGGCTTTAGACCTAGCCGTTGTTCAGACGGCCATCGGGTACTTTGTTAAACAGGCGATAGAAATTGTCGCTGGTGTTTTGTGCCAATGTTTCCAAGCTCTCGCCGCGCAGATTGGCTAAGAACTCGGCCGTATAGCGGACGTAGGAAGGCTCGTTTTGTTTGCCGCGTTTGGGAACCGGCGCGAGGAAGGGCGCATCGGTTTCTACCAAGATTCTATCGGCTGGGACGTATTTGGCGGCTTCCTGAATCAGCGGCGCGTTTTTAAACGTCACAATGCCGGAGAAGGAGATGTACATGCCTAAATCCAAAGCGGCTTTGGCAAAGGCGACGTCTTCAGAGAAGCAGTGAATCACGCCGGAGTTGGTGTGGCATTCTTTTAAAATCCGCAAGGTATCTTCGGCCGCATCGCGCGTGTGGACGATAACGGGCAGGCCGCTTTCGTTGGCGGCTTGGATATGGTCGGCAAAGCGTTGATGTTGCCATGACAAATCGCCTTTGCACCAGTAATAGTCTAAGCCGGTTTCGCCGATACCGACGATTTTGGGATGTTTGGCCGCTTCTACCATTTCGGCAATGGTAAATTCTTCCGCTTCTTGGCTGTCGGGATGTATGCCGATGGTGCAGTAGATGTGGTCGTTTGCCTGAGCAATGTCGAAGACTTCGGCAAAACTTTGTTTGCTGACGCTGATGGCAAGCGCCTGCTTGACGCTTTGCGCTTCCATATTGGCAAAGACTTCGGGCAGGCGGTCTTTTAAGCCGTCAAAATTGAGATGGCAATGTGAATCGATTAAATACATGGTATTACAGGGTAAAGTAGTGCGGTCGCTGCGCAGGCGCGGGCCAAGCTCGGCTTCGATCAGGTTTTTTGCCTGCAGGCAGCTTTCGTGTTCGGAGAATGCAAGTCCTACGCCTTTGGGACGGTGGGCTGAAGTGCGCGCCGGATTGATCCAAACGACTTTGGTTGGCAGGAAGCGTTTGGGGTAGTCGGCGATTTCTACGGCCAAGAGGATGTCTTCGCCTAGGGAGAATACGTCATCGGTTGGTACGAACAGGCCGCCGTGTTCTAAAAACGGCATATAGCAGTTGTACAGCAGATTGGGGTCTTTGAGTTGCAAAGCCAACATCTTCGCCGGAATGTCTTTTTTATTCATCATTTATTACCTGTTAGGGTTTGTTTTGCCAAAAATCTAAATATTCGATAAGCAGATACTCAAGCTGCATTTTAACACTCAAGGTATGGTATCCGTAAGGGTTGAGCGCGTTCAGACGGCCCAATAGGGCAAACAGCTTGCGTGAATCGGTTTTAGAGGCCGTCTGAAGCAGGGCTTGGGTATGGTGCGGATAATAAAGCGGCGCCATGTTTTGTTGTGCCAAACCGACATCCATCAGCCACTTTTGCAGCCAGTCGATGAAAACGGCCAGCGGTTGTTTTTGTTTGTCGAACGCGGCGGCGTAGTCGAGTATGGCCAACAGGCGCGGGGCAGCCAGCAGCGTCAGCAACTCTTCGCGCAATGCGTCCAATTCGGGAGTCGGCGTGAATAAAGGTGCGCCGCTGTGAAACGCCAACAAAGCTTCGGCATTTTCCACGCCCTGTTGGCGCAGATATGCCGCAGCCTGAGCATGGGTAGGCGAGGGCAGCACCATCTGGCGGCAACGGCTTTTGATGGTGGGCAGGAGTTTGTCGCGCGCATGGGTAACGAGCAGGAAAACGACGTGTTGCGGCGGCTCTTCCAGAGCTTTTAACAAACCGTTTGCCGCCTGTGTATTCATGCTTTCAGCCGGATGTACCAATACCACGCGTAGGCCGCCGCGGACAGCGGTCAGGTAAATGTTTTCCACAATATCGCGCACGGCATCGATTTTTATTTGCAGGAGTTTGCGTCCTGTTGCCTCGCCTTCGGGAATTTCCGGCGTGAGTTCGTAAAAGTCGGGATGGGTGTTTTGGCTGAACAAATGGCACGAAGCACACTCGCCGCAGGATTCATGACCGGACTTGGGCGATTCACACAGCAATGCCTGCGCGACAAAGCGGGCAAACTCGGTTTTGCCGGTGTTTTCTTTGCCGGTAAACAGCCAGGCGTTGGGACGGTTTTGCCAATGGGCGGTGAGCTGTTGCCATTGGGTTTCATGCCATGGATAAATCATATCGTTTGGGAACTATAAGGTAGGTAGTTATTATACTCTCAGGTCGTCTGAAAAAGGTTTCAGACGGCCTTTAATAAACTGCCTAGAAATTAATCAAATATCGTTTTTATTTGAAATATCAATCATTAAGCTTACTTATTCACAGCCTTTGCACACGCTTGTTTGGGGAAAATGTGCATTTTGTTTGGCGGTAAAGTGTTGCTTAAAATTTAGGCAGTACTGTTTTTTTAATGTTAAATCAGACAGTAATCTGATTTATGCACAAGCTGTCCACGCGATTGAACAGTGAAAATGTGCATGGTGGGGATACATTTCAGACGGCCTTATTTGCTGATTTTCAACAAAGCGGTCAAATCCCCGATAAATTTTGGTTCCCGTTTGATGAGGTAAACAATCAACGGAAGATTACCCACGGCAACAATCAAATATAGCAGCGTAATGCTGTCGAACAAGATCAGCAAAACCGCGCTCAAAATAGCGGCTGATACCATAAACACGCCGTTGATGATGTTGTTGGCAGCAACAGCGTGGGCGCGGAAAGTTTCGCTGCTGGCGGTTTGCAGCCAAGTGTAGAGCGGTACGGAGAAGAAGCCGCCGAAAAAGCCGATGGCCGACATCACGAGCATAATCGGATACGCTTGGGCTTGCGATAAAAACCAAATAATGCCGTTTAATTCGGTAAAGCGTTGGCCGTGGGTCAGCCACACCAGCAATAGCCCACAGACAGTCAGCCCCAATGTGCCGATGGTAACCAAGCCCAAAATCAGGCGCTCATGGCTGAGTTTGGCGCATAACACCGAGCCGATAGCGATACCGATGGAGAACAGCGCCAACATCAGGTTGAACACATTATCGTTGCCGCCCAAATGGATTTGCGTGAACGTCGGCAGTTGGGTGGTATAAACCGAGCCGACAAACCAAAACCATGAAATACCGATGATGGACGTGAATACGGGACGGTCGGCCGCCGCTTCACGAATCAGTGAATTCGTGCCCTTGATGATGTTCCATTCGATTTTTGTATCCGGCATTTTAGCGGGGACAGACGGCATAAACAGGCTGGTCATCGTACCGCCGATGGCGACCAATAATACCAAACCGCCAACAATATACGGCGGAACGCCTGCGACTGCGGTACCCAAAAGTTGGCCAAGCAAAATGGCGATAAACGTACCCGATTCAATCAGGCTGTTGCCCATAATCAGCTCTTTGTCGTTAAGATAATCGGGCAAAATCGCGTATTTCAGCGGGCCGAACAAGGTCGATTGCGTGCCCATGCAAAACAGGCAGATTAAAAGCAAAGGCGCGGATTGGATGTAGAAGCCATACGCCGCCACTGCCATGATGATGATTTCCAACAGCTTGATCCAACGTGCCAAAACAGCTTTATCGAATTTGTTGCTCAGCTGCCCAGAGAGCGCGGAAAACAGGAAGTAGGGCAGGATAAACAGCATTGCGCCCAAGTTCAGCATTTGGCTGGGCGGCAGCAAGTCGTTTTTGCCCAAACCGTAAAAACTGATCATCACGAATAATGCGGTTTTGAACATATTATCGTTAAACGCGCCCAAAAACTGCGTCCCAAAGAGCGGCGCAAAACGGCGGGTCGTGTGGAAATTCAGATTATCTTTTTTAAGGCTCATTGTTTGGATTCTTTATCTTCGTCTTTTTCGATCAGTTTTTCAGTGGAGTCGTCGTCCATCAAAATGCGGTGCGCAGGGCCTTCAAGGTCGTCAAACTGTCCGTTTTTACCCGACCACCAGAAAAACCAGCCGATGATAAAGGCCAAAATAATGCTGATGGGGACAAGGATAAACATACTTTCCATTACATCGCTCCGGTCAAATCGGTCAGGATAAAGGTTTTACCGCTGATGGTCAGGTATTCGTTGCGCAACGCACCGATATTTTTATCGTTCAAAAAACAATTCGATACGGTCTTTAACCACGCGCCAGTATTGCGGGATATCGGTTTGCTCAAAAGGAGACAATACCGCCGCTTCGGCTGCATCTTCGCTTTGCAGCTTGATTGCGAAGCGTCCGCTTTGCGGCGGATTTTGTGATTCATCGTCTGCCAACATAATAAAAAATCCGGCGTGTTCGCCGTCTTGAGTGTGGATACTGAAATAATGCATATCGGGAAATCTTCAAAACCGCCGTCATTTTTTCAGACGGCCTAAAATAAAACTCCGTCCATTTTACATCAAATATTAAGTCAAGCAGCCGATTACATTTTTTGTTAGAATACGACGTTTACTTTGTTAATCTGTTCAGACCGCTACCCACTACGTCCCACAAGGGGTGCAACATAGCCGGAGCAGCAGTAAGGTCCCGACAAAAATGCCGTCTGAAACCTCAAGGAGCATAAAATGACACAAAAATTAATCTTGGTTTTGAACTGCGGCAGCTCTTCTCTCAAAGGTGCCGTATTGGATAACGACAGCGGCGAAGTATTGCTGAGCTGCCTGGCAGAAAAACTCAATCTGCCCGATGCCTACATCACCTTCAAATTCAACGGCGAAAAACACAAAGTCGACCTGTCTGCCAAGCCCGACCACACCGGTGCAGTTGAAGCCCTGATGGAAGAACTCAAAGCCCACGGCCTCGACAGCCGCATCGGCGCGATCGGCCACCGCGTGGTAAGCGGCGGCGAATTGTACAGCGAATCCATTTTGGTTACCGACGATGTTATCGCTGGTATCGAAAAATGTATTCCACTTGCTCCTTTACACAACCCGGCTCACCTTTTGGGCCTGCGCGCTGCACAAAGCATCTTCAAAGGCCTGCCGAACGTTGTCGTATTCGACACCGCATTCCATCAAACCATGCCTGAACACGCTTACAAATATGCTGTTCCACATGAATTGTATGAAAAATACGGCTTGCGCCGCTACGGTGCGCACGGTACCAGCTACCGCTTCGTTTCTGACGAAACTGCACGCTTCCTCGGCAAAGACAAAAAAGACCTGCGCATGGTGATTGCCCACTTGGGTAACGGCGCATCTATTACCGCCGTCGCCAATGGCGAATCACGCGATACCAGCATGGGCCTAACTCCCGCTGGAAGGTTTGGTAATGGGTACCCGCAGCGGCGACATCGATCCTGCAGTGTTCAGCTTCTTGGCTGAAAATGCCAACATGACCATTTCCCAAATCACCGACATGCTGAACAAAAAATCAGGTCTGCTCGGTATCTCCGGTTTGTCTAACGACTGCCGTACCATCGAAGAAGAAGCTGCCAACGGTCACGCAGGTGCCAAACTGGCTCTGGAAATCTTCATCTACCGCTTGGCTAAATACATCGGCAGCATGGCAGTAGCAGCCGGCGGTTTGGACGCATTGGTATTTACCGGCGGCATCGGCGAAAACTCCGACATCATCCGCGAACGCGTATTGGGCTACTTGGGCTTCCTCGGTTTGCACATCGACCAAGAAGCCAACCTGAAAGCCCGCTTCGGCAATGCCGGTGTAATTACCACTGCCGACAGCAAAGCTGTTGCCGTTGTGATTCCTACCAACGAAGAATTGATGATTGCACACGATACAGCCCGTCTGAGCGGCCTGTAATCCGTCATTATTGAAAACCTGCCCGAAGGGCAGGTTTTTTGTTGTGTATAGATGAAGAAAATTTTGAGAATATATTGAGAAAAGCCGGAAAACATTGTGTTTGTCGGCTTTTTAATTAGTGCAATATTAAGAACGCTGATAGATAGGTTTAGAACTTATAACTGATGGTAAACAGCAAAGTCCTGCCTCGTGCGTAGTTGTTCAAGACAGAGCGTGTCGTACCGCCATATTTGCCGTTGCATAAACCGTTGGCATCACATTCGACTTCTTCATCATCCCAACCGCCTTTTCTTTCAAATACGCTGAAATAGCGCTGGGTTGCGGCATCGTTTGCGGCATCCAAAGGATCGACATAGCGTTTATTGAACGCATTTGAATGTCGAAACGAAGGATAAGGTTTTTCTTCGGTTCATAATTGGCATAGAAATCAAAAATCATTGGCTGTCTGTTGATGCTTTCTGTTTTTTTGATCACCCTTCTGCCCATTTGATGTGAAGAGTAGGTATTAGCACCGGTTGTACCGTCAACAAATTCCTCCTCAGTCGTTGCCCGTGTACTTTTGCCGTAATAGCGCATAATGCCGCCGATGGTCAATTTGTTGCCCAACCATCGGGACCCTAATTCAAACCGACCGTAATCTCGGGGCAAGCGGGAAATTTTGCTTAAGCCGTAGCCTTGTTTGATTTGGTCTTCTTTAGAAGAGTTGCGGGGCGATTCGCTGGCATCGCTATAATTGGTCGGCTGGTTGGTTTTTTGATATGCGTAAGACAGGGTGGTAAAAAAGTGGCCGAAATCATAGTTCATTTCCACTTCCAAACCATTTTTATGAACAGGTTTGGCGTAGTTTCGATGCTGGATAGAGTATTGCAGGCCGGTACTGGTTACCCAGCTGGGTGCTTTATCCAAATCCCACCATTTGCCATAAACATTGTGGATATAGTTGTTTATTCTGCTGCGGTAGGCGACCAGTTTGAAACCCAATACATCGTCCGGCTTGAAAATCCCTTTTTTGAAGGTATTGAAGCCTATTTGGTAAGTATTGGCCTGTTCCGGCTTAAGGGCGGTATTGACGCCTGAGTCGCCGATTTGTGAAAAATACATTTCTTGAATATTCGGCATTCTATGCGTACGCGAATAGCTGATAAACGGCATAAAGTAGTCGTTGACATTGATGTTTAATGCCACCGAATGGTTTACTGCATGCTTTTTACCGGATTTGGTATAAACCGGTTCGTAAAGGTCGCAGCTTGGCGTGCAATGCTGTTTATAAATTTCAGAATCTTCTCCAAATGCTTTTTTAAAGTCTTCTTGGGTATTGAAGTAGTCGGTATATTCGCCCTTGAAGCGGTAATTGACCATATTGGCGCTGTAATTCAGTTGATAAATGCCTTTTTTCAAGGAAGTATCAAAATAGAACGTATTGAATTTTTGCTGGCCTGAAGGTTGCAATATGGTTGATTTTTGAGGAAATATTCCTTTGTCTCCTTTGAAGCGGCCTAAAAAGCTGTACAGGCCGGCATCTTGATCCGGGCCGTCATAAAACAGGCTCAGCTCTTCCGGAAAGCGGTTTTTACTGTATTGGTTTTTAAAGAAATTGAAACCGACAGTAGTTTTTAAATCTGTTTTTTGGGGAAGTTTGAAAGAAAAGCTGTTGTTGATATCCAAAAGATTGGCCGTATTTTTGGTTTCCAAATAATCAAGCAGTCCCCATCCTGAAAAACGTGAGTTTTTCGGATATTTTTGTTTTCCCAAATTATGGGCGGCCAACACGTTTAAATCGACATAATCGCCAATGTTTAAGTTGTAATTGGCTTGGTAGTTGCGGTTTTCTACTTTGCGGCTGCCGATACGGTTGTTCATGGTACGAAGCTGAAGGTCCAGCTTGTTGTTGTCGTTTTCGTATTCCACTTTGACCAAATGGCTGTTTGAGCGTTGTTGCAGGCTGGTCGGGTCGATTGGAGTCAGATCCCATTGCGGTGCCAAATTCTCTTTCCAGCCTCTTTCCAAGTCATCGACATAATCTCTTTGTAAAACTTCAGGATCGTTATATTTTTGGAGAAAGGGTAGTCCCAATAGCTTTTACCGACCGCATTGCGCTTGGAAAAGTCACGAACCCAGAGATTTTGTTCGTGGTCGAATTTCAATAAGTTGCTCTCAAAATATTCTTGTTTTTTACGGTCCAAATATTCTTCGCCAAAATTGCCAATACGCTGACCGCCGCCGCCTACTTTATAGTTTTGCTCGACATTACGGTGGCTGTAGCCATATAACGCGCCAAGGCGCGCACCGCTGTCAAACCATTTTTGTACTGCTCCGGTTGCCATAAAGTTGCTTTTGGTGCTGTTTGTGCCGGTCAATCCTTTGGTTAAGAGGCCGAAGGTATTGTTTCCGTGTACTACATCGTCTACTCGTAAAGTACGGAAATTGGCTGTACCGGATAAGGTATTGATGCCGTTGGCACCTGTGAAACTACCTTTGGTTACATCCACGCCGGCAATGAAATTGGGATCCAGTGCCGTACCGAATTGCGAGGAGCTGCCGCTGCGTCCGGCATCGGCAGAAGTGGAATAGAAGGTTTGGGTGACGCCGTCAACCATCGTATTGACGCGTCCCAAACCGCTATCGCCACGGATATTGACCGCCAATACCCCCGATCCCTTGTCTTGTTGGGTAAAAACGCCGGGCATGCTCCGAACGATGGTATCAATGTTTTCGCTGGATTGATAAACGCGTTCACGCGAACTTTTGGCTTGGCCTTCGGTAAAAACTTTTTTCTCTTTGGCAATGTGTTTGCCTTTGACTTGAATTTCATCAAGCTCTTGAGTTGAAACCTCGTCTTCTGCGTGTGCGATACTTGTTATAGCCAGTAAAGATAATGTTAGTAGATTTAATTTGAAATTCGGATTCATGATAGTTACCTCAGAAACGAAGTCGCTACTTTATAACATATTATTAAACTTTACAAATATTTTGATAATGGTTTTTATTTGTTAAAAAATAAAGCAGATTCTTGTTTCAGGAGATAATCCACACGCATATGATTAATCTGGCTGAAAAGATAAAGCAGGTCTGAATTTGAATCTGGTTGATCGAGAAGAAGGGAGATTTAATTGAATTTAAATAGTCGGAAGAAGAAATTTGATTGCGATATGTGAATTGAGCCGTCGGTTTCAAATGAAACCGGTAAAAAAACATGAAATGCAAAATATAAAGTCAATATAGAAAGATTTGAAGTCAGTTGAAGAAAAGGCCGTCTGAAAATGATATTTCAGACGGCCTTTATTATTTTAAGCCTTATTCCGGACCGCGGAATGTGTCGTGGCAGGATTTACAGGTTGCACCGGTTTCGCCGTAAGCGGCTTTGATTTCTTCCAGTTTGCCGGTTTGGGCGGCGGCGTTGAGTTTCTCAACCGCAGCGACGAATTTTTCTTCTTCGGCTTTGAATTTTGCTGTGTCTGTCCAGATGGCAGGTAGGGCGCGGCCGTTGCCTTGAGGGTCGGATTCAAACAGGGTGAACGGTTTTTTGCTGTTTTCAGCAAAAGTGGCTGCAGCTTGTTTGAATTTCTCAACGTCGTAAGGCTCTTCGTCTTTGACCATTTTGCCCATGCGGGTAAACTCAGGCATCATGGATTTGAATGCGGCAGTGCGGTCTTCGGAAATAGGGCCTTTAGGCTGGGAGGGCGCACCGCTGCCGCCGCAGGCGGAAAGGGTAAGTGCCACTGTTGCCAAGGCAACAGGGAGAAAACGGGTTTTCATATGGAGTGTGTCCTATTGTGATGATATGATTATCGTTAAATTTAGAATCAGCCGGCCAAACGCTCAGGCCGTCTGATAAGGCGTTATCATACCTTAAACCCAAGTCTGAAACGAGTATAGAAAGGAAACGATATGGCAATTTTGATTACCGGGGCATCGGCAGGATTCGGCGCAGCAATGTGCCGCACCTTTGTTGCGGCAGGCTATCATGTCATCGGCGCGGCAAGGCGTGAAGACAAATTGCAGCAGTTGGCAGAGGAATTGGGCGAGCAGTTTTACCCGTTGGAAATGGATGTTTCGCGTACGGAGTCGATTCAAAACGCTTTGAACAGCCTGCCCGAGCATTTAGCTGAAATCGATTGCCTGATCAACAACGCCGGTTTGGCTTTAGGTTTGGATTCTGCCGATAAAGCCGATTTTGGCGATTGGGAAACCATGATTCAAACCAATATCATCGGCCTGACTTTTCTGACCCGCCAGATTTTGCCGCAAATGGTAGCGCGCAAACAGGGCTACATCATCAATTTGGGTTCGATTGCCGGCAGTTATGCTTATTCCGGCAGTAATGTCTATGGTGCGACCAAAGCTTTTGTGCGCCAATTCAGTATGAACCTGCGCGCCGAATTGGCAGATAAAAATATCCGCATTACCAATATCGAACCGGGCTTGTGCGGCGATACCGAGTTTTCCAACGTCCGTTTCAAAGGCGACGACCAGCGTGCGGCCGAGGTTTATGAGAATGTCGAGTTTATCCAGCCGCAAGATATTGCCGATACCGCTTTATGGCTCTATCAGCGTCCGGCGCGGATGAACGTCAATTCCATCGAAATCATGCCGGTTGCCCAGACCTTTGCAGGCATGAAAGTTTACCGCGATGAGCCTGCTCCGGTGAAGGAAGAAACGTTTGAAACAAAGCATGTCTTTGTTTGGAAAAATTAAATCTTGGTTTAAGTAATCGGCATCAGGCCGTCTGAACATTTCAGACGGCCTCTTTATTATCTGAAATTGAACAAACACGTTATAATGTAATTTTTTATTAACAAGGCCGTCTGAAAGGCTGTTTCAGTTATGAACGCAATCAAACAAAAAATCTTAGAACAAGCGCAGCGCGATGGCGTGCAGGTAACCGCATTGCGCGAGCAAGTGCTTGATATTGTTTTGAAACAAAGCGGCGTGATTAAAGCCTACAACGTTCTGTCGCAGATGCAGCAGCAAAGCGAGGGCGTGGTTGCGCCGCCGACGGCCTACCGCGCCCTTGATTTTTGGGCGGAGCAGGGCGTTTTGCACAAAGTGGCGGCGGTCAACGGCTATATTTTGTGCAGCCACGCGCAGCATGAGTGCAACGACCATTGCCACGACCACGAAGAAGCCGAAGCGCACCACAGCGCGTTTATTTTGGTTTGTACCGAATGCGGTACGGCGGATGAGCAGACCCTGAGCCAAGAATGGGCGGCATTGCGTGCAGGCGTGGCCGAAACCGGTTTCTCATTAAAAGAAGAACATGTTGTTTTAACAGGAATTTGTAAAAAATGTCAGAAGTAAAAAAGACTAAAGTCCATCTGATTTCAGGCTTCCTCGGAACAGGCAAAACCACTGCCCTCAAAAGTCTGATGGCGCAAAAAGACCCGAATGAAAAATGGGTCATCATCGTCAACGAATTTGGCGAAATCGGCATTGACGGCGCCGTCTTGAGCGACAACGGCATTCCCGTGGCAGAAATCGCCGGCGGCTGTTTGTGCTGTACTGCCGGCGCACAAATGGGTACGACCGTACAAAAAATGCTGCGCGACGCCCAACCCGACCGCTTGATGATTGAAGCCAGCGGTCTGGCGCACGCCGCCAGTGTTATCGACGAATTGAAAGCCAAACCGCTCGACAGTATGCTGGAAATCGGTGCTGTCTTTACCGTTGTCGATCCGCGCCAATTCATTAATCCTGATTACGCGCAACAAGCCTTGTATAAAGACCAAATCGGCATTTGCGACATATTGGTCGCCAGCAAAACCGACTTGTGCACGCCAGAGCAGCTGGCCGAGTTTCACGATAAAGCGGCCAAATTGTTCCCGCCTAAAGCCAAAGTGGTTGAAGTACAAAATGCGCAACTCGACATCCAATGGCTTGATATTCCCGTTGTCGAAAAATCGCGCTACCGCCTCAAAGCCCTGCCTGACAACACCATGGGCTTCCAGTCTCAAGGCTTCACTTTCCCTGCCGGACGTGATTTCGACGGCGAAAAACTGACCGATTTCTTCAACGACCTACCTAAATTTACAGACGGCCTCGTGCGTGCCAAAGGCGTGTTCCAAGTGCTTGGTACATGGGTGTGGCTCAACTGGGTGGACGGTCAATGGGGCGCAAACCAAGTTTCATGGCGCCGCGATTCCCGCTTTGAATTGATTGCCAAATCGTTTGACGCGGATTTGATTGAGAAGAAATTGCAGGAGGCGTTGGAGAAGTAAATCATCGGCCAAACGCTTATTAATTCGTTACTATATGCCGTCTGAAGTCAGCGGTTTCAGACGGCCTTCAAATCAAAAAAATAGAGGAACACTTAACCATGTGGCGTTATATCTTTCATCGTATGCTCCTTTTGATTCCCACGTTATTGGGGATTTTGGCGATTACCTTCGCCGTGATTCAGTTTGTCCCCGGCGGTCCGGTGGAGCAGATGGTTCAGCAGCTGACGCAGGGTGCGGTTGGCGGTGAAACAGCAGGACACAGCATGCCCGGAACTTTGGCCAAAAACGGCAACCGCATCAGTGCAGAAGATTTGGCCGCGCTGAATGCTTTATACGGTTTCGACAAGCCGCCTGTAACGCGTTTTGTCGATATGGTATGGAAATTCGCCCGTTTCGATTTGGGCGAGAGCTTTTTTCACCACCAAACCGTATTTGAGTTGGTAAAAGAGAAAATGCCGGTATCGATGAGTTTGGGTTTGTGGACATTCTTCCTAACTTATTTGATATGTATTCCGTTGGGTATTGCCAAGGCAGTCAGGGATGGCAGCCGATTCGATACGATTACGGGTATGGTGATTTTGGTCGGCTATACCGTACCGCCGTTTGTATTGGGTTTGGTGTTGCTGGTATTGTTTGGCGGCGGCAGCTTTTTTGCCTGGTTTCCGCAGGGCGGCTTGGTCGGCGATGATTTCGATACGCTCTCTTGGGCAGGTAAAGTCAAAGATTATTTGTGGCATATGGCCTTGCCGATTACCGCTTCGGTGGCAGGCAACTTGGCGGTGATGACCGTATTGACGAAAAATGTGTTCCTTGAAGAAATCCGCCGTCAATATGTTTATACTGCGCGAGCCAAGGGCTTGCCTGAGAAGCAGATTTTGTGGAAACATATTTTCCGCAACGCCATGATTCCTCTGATTACCGGTTTCCCAGCCGCATTTATCGGCGCATTCTTTACCGGCAGCCTGTTGATTGAAACGTTGTTCTCGCTGGATGGGTTGGGTTTGCTGTCTTACGAGGCAGTGATGAAACGTGATTATCCTGTCGTAATGGGTACGCTGTATGTGTTCACGCTGATGGGGTTGTTGGCTAAATTGGTGTCGGATATTTCTTATTCATGGGTCGATCCGCGCATTCACTTTGGCGGACAGAAATAAGGCCGTCTGAAAATATCTTCAATCCATTATTAAAGAATGTTTCGAACCATGAAAAAGAAAAAATCTACTTCAAACCCTACTTGGCAAGCCTTTAAGCAGCATAAGCGCGGTTGGTTGGCTTTGCGGATTTTGGCCGTTTTGTTTGTCGTCACTTTGCTTGCGCCTTTGTGGAGCAACGACAAACCTTTGTGGATACGCTATCAGGGCGAGTATTTCTTCCCCTTGGTAAACGAATACAACGAAACCGCATTTGGCGGCGATTTCGATACGCCTGCGGATTATCTGGATCCGCTTATCCGCCACAACATCACGTCAGACGGCAATTTTGCCCTGTATCTGCCCAATCCTTACGATGCCGATACCTTGAACGATTTTGATACGGCACCCGATCCGGCCAAACCGTCCGAACGGCATATCTTGGGAACGGACGACCGCGGCCGCGACCTGTTGGCGCGCTTGGTTTACGGTTTCCGCGATTCGCTGCTGTTTGCCTTGGTGTTGACTGTGGTGACTACCGTAATCGGCGTGGTTGCAGGCGCGGTGCAGGGTTATTTCGGCGGTAAAACCGACCTTCTGATGCAGCGTTTTATCGAGGTTTGGGGCGGTATGCCGGAGCTGTACCTCCTGATTATCCTGTCTTCGTTCTTTAATCCGGGGCTGTTGATTTTGCTGGTGTTGCTGTCGCTTTTCGGCTGGATGGGCTTGTCCGACTATGTCCGCGCCGAGTTTTTGAAAAACCGCCAGACCGATTATGTTTTGGCGGCGCGCGCGATGGGTGTGGGCAACCGTGAAATCATGTTGCGCCATATCCTGCCCAACAGCTTGACGCCGGTATTGGCCTTCCTGCCTTTCCGTATTTCCGGTGCCGTACTTGCCCTGACCAGTTTGGACTTCTTGGGCTTGGGCGTACCTGCCTCACAGGCAAGTTTGGGCGAGTTGCTGGCGCAAGGCAAAGACAACTTGGACGCGTGGTGGATCGGCCTGTCTGCCGTTGCTACGCTGACGGTGATGCTGCTTTTGCTGGTGATGATCGGCGAAGGTTTGCGTCAGGCATTTGACGTACGCGCACGCAGTTAATTGCTTTTCTAAAGCGTGAAGAGGGTGGGCGGAAAAGCCCTGTCCTGCATTCTCAGGGCCGTCTGAAAAGTTTCAGACGGCCTCATCCATTCGTTTGAATCATTAAAAACCATGAATCAAGAAATCACATTTCTTACTCTTTTTCTGCTCGGCTTTTTTGGCGGAACGCATTGTGTCGGCATGTGCGGCGGATTGAGCAGCGCATTTGCTTTGCAGCTGCCGCCACATTTAAACCGAATCGGGCTGATTGTATTGTTGAACTTGGGGCGCATCAGCAGCTATGTCGTCATTGGCCTGTTGGTCGGTTTGGTCGGGCAGGTCGGCATTTCCTTGGACGATACGCGCGCAGTTCAAAACGGTTTGTATATTGCCGCCAATGTCTTGCTGCTTTTGCTCGGTCTGTATCTTGCCGGTATTTCGACTGCCGCAACCAAAATCGAAGGCATCGGCAAACCGATATGGAAACGCCTGAATCCTTTGCTGAACAAATTGCTGCCGATTAAATCGGTGCCTGCCTGTTTCGGCGTGGGCGTGCTTTGGGGCTGGCTGCCTTGCGGTTTGGTGTACAGCGCGTCTTTGTATGCTTTGGGCAGCGGCAATGCCTTGCACGGCGGGCTGTATATGCTGGCGTTTGCATTGGGGACCTTGCCGAACCTGCTTGCGATGGGCATATTTGCAGCGCAGTTGAAAACCTTTCTGCAAAAACGCATGGTTCGTTTGTGCGCCGGATTGTTGGTGGCAGGATGGGCGATATGGCGCTTGGCCGTATTTGCAATGGGGCAAATCGGGTAAGGTAAAAAGGTTTTATTTAGTTTGTTGTTTTGCAATCAAAAAGGCCGTCTGAAAGATTTTCAGACGGCCTTTTCACAAGAAAGATTTAATGTATCAAATTCCAAGCCATCTTGGCGGCAATCAGCAGCAACATAATGCCGAAGGCGATTTTGAGTTTTCGGGCGGGCAGCTTGTGCGCCGTTTTTACGCCGAGCGGAGCAAAGAGGATGGTGGCAACGCTCAATATGGCCACGGCCGGAAGATAGATAAAGCCTGCCGCGCCTTCAGGCAGGTTGGCAATATGCAAACCGTTGGCAAAATAGCCGATGGTGCCGGCAATCGCAATCGGCCATGCCAGACCTGAAGATGTGCCGATGGCACGGTGCGCCGGAAAGTTGCAATACAGCAGAAATGGAACGGATAGCGAACCGCCGCCGATACCGACCCAGCTTGACGCAGCCCCAAAAAGCGTGCCGACGGCTGTCAGGCCGGGGAGGGTAGGCAGGGTGCGCGAAGGTTTGGGTTTGGAATCGCGTAGGGTTTTGAGTGCGATAAAGGCAAGAAATGCAATAAAGAAAACTTGCAAAGCCAGCGTCGGCATATATTTTGCCGACACCGCGCCGAGGAGTACGCCGAGTATCATGCCCGGCGTCATCCGGCGGACGGTCGCCCAATCGATGGCGTGCTTTTTATGTTGGGCGTACATACTGGAGAAGGTGGTAAACACCATTACGGCAAAAGAAGTGCCGATGGCAAGATGCTGGGCATAGGGGTGGTCGCCTATGCCTTGCAGTTGCAACACCCATAAGACAACAGGAACAATTAACGTGCCACCGCCTACGCCGAATAGTCCGGCAATAAAGCCCGCCGCGCTGCCGACGGCGAGCAGGGCAAGGATGATGTCCCAAGACCACATTTCAGACGGCCTTGTCGTGTTTGTGAGTTTTGTGGCGTTTTTTAAACCAACGGATTGCTGCCATCACATAACCGGACAGGCTGTAACCGAGGAAAAACAAGAAGAGGACGAGCGAAGGCTTCCAGTTGATGAGCAGCAATACCAACACGGCCAACACCATGCCCATAAACGGCACTTGGCGGCGGATGTTGATTTCTTTGAAGCTCCAAAACGGAATCTGCACAATCATGGAAATACCGGCAAACAGGGTGATACCCAATGCCCACCAATGCACGCCGGGGAAGCGTTCAAAGCTGTGGTTGACCCAAATCAGGCCGACAATCAACGCAGCGGCGGTCGGGCTTGGAACGCCGATAAACCAGCGTTTATCGACTTTTGCCGATGAGCGTGTTGAACAGCGCCAAACGCAGGGCGGCGCAGGCGCAGTAGATAAAGGCGACGGAATAACCGATTTTGCCAAACTGCCAAAGTTGCCATTTGTAGGCAATCAGGGCAGGCGCCACGCCGAAGCTGACCATATCGGCAAGGCTGTCGAGCTGTTCGCCGAACGCGCTCTGGCTGTTGGTCAAAGCGGGCAACGCGTCCGTCCATGCCGTCGAGCAGCATGGAAAGGAAAACTGCAATCGCCGCCGTTTCATAACGTCCGTGCATGGACTGGGTAATGGCGAAGAACGCGCAAAACAGTGCGGCGATGGTAAAGGAATTGGGCAGCAGGTAAATGCTGTTTTTGCGGATGGAGTTGCGTGGTGGAATCGGATTTTCTGTATTTTGTGCGTTGTCCATAATGTTTCCGTATATGCTGCGTGTGCAGATGAGGCATTATACCGCATTGGTTGGTTAAGGATTTTTAAAAGGCAGACATAGTTTCACTTTATCGGCATAAAGTTTCAGACGGCCTTAATTTTGTCAGTCAAACAACTCGCCCTGCGCCTGCTCTTTGGTCACGCGTACGTCGGTTTCGCCGTCGGCAAAAGTGATGTGCAGTTTCTGCCCTTGTTTCAACAGTTCGGCATTGCGGATGACTTGTCCGCGTGTGTTTTTGACGACCGAGAAGCCACGCTCCAAAATATGCTGCGGCGATACGGCTTCGAGCAATGCGGCTTGGGCAGTCAGGCTTTGACGGCGGTGGATAAGCAGCTGGCGGAAGGAATGTGACAGGGCCGTCTGAAAGCGGTCGATATTTTGTGTGTAAACGGAAACATCAGGACGGCAATGTTTCAGGGTTTGGGTTTGGCGTTCAAAACGGGAGGTGTGGGCGCGGAGGTTTTGCGTTATCGAGTAAGACAGCATTTGCGCCAGCTTGCTGATTGAGTCACGCTGCTCGTCAAGTTTTTGGCGCGGATGACGGATTTGCCGCGCCAGCCAGTCGAGTTTTTGGCTGGCATCGAAATAGCGTTGTTCCAAAACAGTTTTCAGACGGCCTTGTGCTTGGGCGAGGCGGTGTAGCGATTCTTGGCGGTTGGGGCTGACCAGTTCTGCGGCGCCGGTCGGTGTTGGTGCGCGCACGTCGGCGACAAAATCGGCAAGCGTGAAATCGGTTTCGTGTCCTACGCCGCTGACGACCGGAATCGCGCAGGCTTCGATGGCGCGTACGACCGGCTCTTCATTAAACGCCCACAAGTCTTCAATGCTGCCGCCGCCACGACAGACAATCAGTACGTCACATTCGGCGCGTTGCGATGCGGTTTTAATCGCTTGGGCAATTTGCAACTCGCTGCCTGTGCCTTGTACGGGCGTCGGATAAACGATAACGGGGATTTCGGGCGCGCGGCGGTTTAAGGTGGTCACGACATCGCGCAAAGCCGCCGCCGCCAGGCTGGTGACGATGCCGATACATTGCGGACGGGCAGGCAACGGTTTTTTGCGTTCCGCTGAAAACGCGCCTTCCGCCTGCAACTGCGCTTTCAACCGCTCATAGGCTTCGTAAAGCTGCCCCAAACCTTTGAGCCGCACCTCGTTCACGGTAATCTGAAATTCGCCCCGCGCTTCATAAATGCTGATTTTTCCTGATACTTCGATATGGTCGCCTTCTTTCAAAGGCTTCGTAAGCGCATGGCCGCACCCTTAAACATCGCGCAACGTACCTGCGCGCGGCTGTCTTTGAGCGAGAAGTAATAATGTCCGCTGGCGGCACGGGTCAGGTTGGATACTTCACCGGCAATCCACAAGCCTGCAAGATGGTCTTCCAGCAAGGCTTTGGCGAGGGCATTGAGTTCGGATACGGAAATGGAGGAGGGCGCGAAAAGTTCGGACATTGCGAAACAGGAAAAAAATTTGGGAAAGCTGAATTATAAGGGTTTTTAGAGCGATTCGTTGTATTCGTTTTTCATGAAACTTGCGCCCTTTGTTTTTAATATTATCAAAGCCGCATGTTCAGACGGCCTTGTCTGGGCAGGCTTGTGTTATATTATCGTTTGATTTTTCGCTTCAAAAAGCCGTGCGTATGCCCAAACTCCACCAAATTATCGAACGCCATTGGCAATCCCCCAAATCCGTTTTTTTGTCTTTGCTGTTAAAACCATTGTCCAAGCTGTTTGCCAAAATTGCGGCGAAACGGCGCGATGATTTTGTTTCAGGCCGTCTGAAAAGCGAAAAATTGCCAGTGCCTGTGGTGGTGGTCGGCAATATTCATGCAGGCGGAACAGGGAAAACGCCGATAGTCGCCGCGCTGGTGTCGGGTTTGCTGGAAAAGGGCGTTAAGGTCGGTATCATCAGCCGGGGTTACGGGCGCAAGAGCAAGGCGGTTCATGTATTGAATACAGCCAGCAGCGCGGCAGATGCAGGCGACGAACCTTTATTGCTGTTTCGCCAAACCGGTGCACCGACGGCGGTAGGCAGCAGCCGTACAGAAGCAGGCAGGGCATTGCTTGCGACGTATCCGGAGCTTGAATTGATTGTGGCCGACGACGGCTTGCAACATTATGCCTTGCAACGCGATATGGAAATTACCGTATTCCCAGCGGCAGATACTGGACGCACCAATTTGGATTTACTGCCCAACGGCAGCTTGCGCGAACCTTTGTCTCGATTGGCTTCCGTTGATGCGGTCGTCATCAGTGGTGGAAAAGCAGATACAGCATTCAGGCCGTCTGAAAATATGTTTGCCAGCCATATTGAAACAGGGCAGATTTACCGTTTGAATAAGCCGTCTGAAAAATTGGATTTGGCGGGTTTGGGAAATCAAACCGTCGCCGCCGTCGCCGGTATCGCTAAGCCAGAGCGTTTTTTCAATACGTTGCAAAAGATGAATATCGCTTTAAAACAAACCGTTGCCTTGCCTGATCATGCAGATATTACGGCAGCGGATTTGCCGGATGCAGATGTGGTGATTATCACGGAAAAGGATGCGGTCAAATTTTCAGACGGCCACGGCCTGAATCATGTGTGGGTCTTGCCTGTTTATGCGATAATTGAGCCGGATTTGGCGGCGTTTGTATCCGCGAATGTTTCAATCTAAATGCTTATAGATGTTTCACAGATGTTTTAAGATGATCTTCAAACTACGCGATAGGAGTAAATCATGAAGTTAAAATATTTGTTGGTCGCTTGCGCAGCTTTATTTGTATCCACTCAAAGCTTAGCTGCTAAACCAAGTGATGAATCTGCAATGAAATGGTTGGAGATTCAAGGGATAAGCAATAATTATAGCGAGAAAGTACAACGTTCTTTGGAGATGGTAAATAAAGAGGACAATGAGCGCTTGTTAACGATGACACCCAAAGCTCAAAAAGCGCAGATGAAGGCGGTCATCAGCCGTTATATGAAAAACATGCAAGACGATTTGAGCCGCCCTGAGTTGAAAAAACAATGGTTGGATGAAGAAAAGCGTGCCGTACAGAAAGTATTTACCCAAGAAGAAGTCGATGTACTCAACCGCTTTTTCTCTTCCCCTCGTGGCAAGGGTATTTTGAAAAAAATCAATCATCTCAGACGGCATGGCGGAGATATTGATAATGTGCTGAGCCAAGCAGATGTGGACAGCATGGCAAAATTGTTTGAGCATGGGGCCGGTAAGTCTGCATTTGAAAAGATGGAACGTTTCGACAAATTGAATGATGAGATTGTTAAAAAGACAATGAGCAACAACTATATCAACGCAAGCAGGAAATATACACCTGCTTTTAAAGCGCAAACGCGTGATATTTTGTGCAAGGGCAATAAACATTCTTCGGAATGTGCCAAATAGTATGCAGGCCGTCTGAAAATATTGATATTTATTAAGTAGGTAAAAAAATGAAATTAAAAACTTTATTGTTGCCTTTTGCTGCTTTGGCCTTGTGTGCCAATGCGTTTGCCGCACCGCCCAGTGATGCGTCGCTGGAGCGTTTGTATAAAGTACAGAAGATGGATACTCTGTTGGATCAGACCTTCCAAAGTGTCGAGGGTATTGTGCTCTCTGATCCGAAGATACAGAATTTTTTGAAAAATGCGCCGGAAGACAAACGTCCGCAGTTGGAAGCAGTCTTAAAGAAATATACAACTCAATTGATTGCTGAAATTAATACACCGCAAGTGCGTGCCCAGTTACATAAAGCGACGTTGGATGGCATAAAGACGGTTTATACTCAGGAAGAAGTCAACGCATTGATTGACTTTTACGGTACGACAGTGGGGCAATCGATACTCAATAAAATGCCGCGCTATCTTGAGACAACGATGGGTCCGATGATAAACATCATTAATGAAAAATATGAAAAATCAGGTTATAACAAAGACTTAATTCGAGAAATTCATCAGATTATGTGTGGCGGCAAAAATCCTGACCAAGTCTGTACACGGCAAACAAAGCAAACAAAGAAAACGGCACGGAAAAAATAATGCCGCTTGAGGCCGTCTGAAAACGAGCGCAGCAATTTTCGTCAAAGTGAGCGCAGCAAGTTCTGCCAAACCATCAAACCCGAAAGTAACCCCATGGAAAAAAAATTCTTAGACATCCTTGTTTGTCCTGTGACCAAAGGCAAACTCGAATACCATCAAGACAAACAGGAATTATGGAGCCGTCAGGCGAAGCTGGCTTATCCGATTCGTGACGGCATCCCTTATATGTTGGAAAACGAAGCGCGCCCGTTGAGCGAAGAGGAACTGAAGCATGACCGAATTTGTCGTATTGATTCCGGCGCGGTTGGATTCTTCACGTCTGCCGGGAAAGGCTTTGGCCGATATTCACGGTAAACCGATGGTTGTACGCGTTGCCGAGCAGGCGGCGAAAAGCAAGGCCGCGCGTGTTGTCGTTGCCACCGACCATCCCGATATTCAGACGGCCTGTCAGGCGCATGGCGTCGAAGTAGTCATGACTTCCAATCAACACGAAAGCGGTACAACGCGCCTTGCCGAAGCGGCCAATACGTTGAAACTGCCGCAGCATTTGATTGTTGTGAACGTACAAGGCGACGAGCCTTTAATTGATCCCGAGCTCATCAACCGTACAGCTGAAGTTTTGGTTGAAAACAATGTGCAAATGGCGACGGCCGCCCACGAATTGCACGATTTTGACGAGTTTATGAATCCTAACGTTGTCAAAGCCGTCCTCGACAAAAACCGCAACGCCATCTATTTCAGCCGCGCCCCGATTCCTTATCCGCGCGATGTGATGCGTGCCGAAAAACGCGAATTGCCTTCCGAAACAGCCGTCCTGCGCCACATCGGCATCTACGCCTACCGCGCCGGCTTCCTGCAACGCTACGCCGAAATGAGCGTCTCGCCGCTGGAAACCATCGAATCGCTGGAACAGTTGCGCGTCCTGTGGCACGGTTATCCGATTGCTGTTGAAATCACCCAAGAAGCGCCTGCTGCCGGTGTGGATACGCAGGAAGATTTGGACAGAGTACGTGTTGCGTTTAAAGCTTAAGGCCGTCTGAAAGGAAAAGACATGAATGATTTCCGCCATTTGAGCCGTGAAGAACAAAAATTGCTTGCCGACGTGGAGAAGCTGGTAAAAGATGACGAACAAGAATTCAACTATGACATGCTGAAAATAGAAGCGCCGGAGCAGGCCAGTGGCGAGTTCTGGTTCCGTATGGCAGAAATGCTCAGCACTTTGCCGCCCAACCAGTCGTTGGACTTGCGTATGAACGGCGGACGCTTGACCGTTGCCGTATCGATTTTGTCCGTATTGCTGCAAGACAATCCCGATATTCCGCAACTTTGGGCACAAAAAATCATTGCGCTCAACTATTTGGCTCATGGCCATCAAACCCGTGCAATCGGTCTGGCGCAGCAGCCTGACAAAGCGGCCGAAGCCAATGAGGAAGAATATTTGGCGAAAGCCTTATCGCAAAACTTGCTTTCCACTTTGAAAGACGCGATAGAGCGATTCCCGGAAGACTCATGGTTTATCGAAATGCACGACGATGCATGGAAGCATTTTGGCCCGAAAGAGGCCGTCTGAAGTTTTGAACGATAAACACAAGCCGTGTAAAATTATCTGAACATTAAATCCGTCAACCAAAAGGACTCATCATGAAAGTATTATTGTTGGGCGCGCCAGGCGCCGGCAAAGGCACACAGGCTCAATTCATCACCGCTGCATTCGGCATTCCTCAAATCTCTACCGGCGACATGCTCCGCGCCGCCATCAAAGCAGGCACTCCGCTGGGTTTGGAAGCAAAAAAAATCATTGATGAAGGCGGTTTGGTACGCGACGACATCATCATCGGCATGGTTAAAGAGCGCATTGCCCAAGACGACTGCAAAAACGGTTTCCTGTTTGACGGTTTCCCACGCACATTGGCACAAGCCGAAGCCATGGTTGAAGCCGGTGTGGATTTGGATGCCGTGGTTGAAATCGATGTGCCTGACAGCGTGATTGTCGACCGCATGAGCGGCCGCCGCGTACATTTGGCTTCCGGCCGTACTTACCACGTTACCTACAATCCGCCTAAAGTCGAAGGCAAAGACGACGTAACCGGCGAAGATTTGATTCAACGCGACGACGACAAAGAAGAAACCGTGAAAAAACGCCTTGCCGTTTACCACGAACAAACCGAAGTTTTGGTTGATTTCTACAGTAAACTGGAAGGCGAACACGCGCCTAAATACATCAAAGTTGACGGTACACAAGCGGTAGAAACCGTGAAAGCCGAAGTATTGAAAGGTTTGGGCAAATAAGTTTTGCCAAAGTAAAATCATAAGGCCGTCTGAAAAAATATTTTCAGACGGCCTTTTTAATTATTGTATAAATTAACCAAATTTTCGTTCTAGTTCTTTTGCTAGAGACCATCCTGCTGATTCAAGTAATGCAACAGAAATAGTTGGTGCAACAACGCTGCCTAAGCCTGGAATTAATTTAGAAAATTCCTTTGCCATTGTTTTTATGGGTTGTTTTAACATGGTATTTTTAATTGCAGCTATAGCCATTGCTTCAGCAGCAGTTTTGGTCATATTCCCACCAAAAACAGCACAGAGACTTGTGCACATGGTAGTCATTGCGACCATATCTGTAGCAATACCAAGTCCTGGGACGGGAACGGCATTACCTGCGGCAGCAGCAACTGCATGAGAATGGATAATTTTATGGCATTTTGATTCTTGAGCTGGTGTCATAGTTTTCTCGTAACAGATAAGATATAAAACGGTGCAATACTACGTTATTCGTAGTAAATAATCAAGAAAAATATACGAAATTCGTAACTTTGATTTTTAGGATAGAAGTTATGAGTTTACAAGAAATTTTTACAAGGCGATTTAAGGAAGCAAGAAAAGCAAAAAATTTGACGCAGGAGAAACTGGGACTGGCGATAGGGTTAGATGAGTTTGTGGCAAGTACGCGTATTAATCGCTATGAGAAAGGAAATCATCAGCCTGATTTGAATACTTTGCAGAAAATTGCTGAAGTATTGGAAGTTCCACCAGCCTTTTTTTTCAGTGATGATGAATTTTCTGTAAAAATTTTAGATTTATATAAGAATAATTAAGGTGTGTTGTGATGAGGCCGTCTGAAAAAATATTTTCAGACGGCCTTTTGTGTACAAAAGCTGTTAAAATCGAAGCTATAACCGTTTATCCGCAGGCATCTTATGAATCCCTTGATCTCCGACTTCCAAACTCAGCAACAACGTACTCCCGTTATCGTCGCCCTCGATTTGCCAACGAAAAAGATACGCTCGGATTTGTCCGCAATCTTGACCCGACACTGTGTCAAATCAAAATCGGCAAAGAGCTGTTTACCGCAACCGGCCGTAGTTTGGCGGAAAGCTTAATCAATCAAGGTTTCAAACTTTTCCTCGATTTGAAATACCACGATATTCCTCACACTGTCGCACAGGCCTGTAAAGTTGCCGCCGATATGGGCGTTTGGATGGTCGATATGCACGCCTCCGGTGGCCGCCGTATGATGGAAGCCGCAGCAGAAGCCGTTGCCGGATATCAAACCAAGCCGCTCTTGATCGGTGTAACCGTGTTGACCAGTATGGAGCAAAGCGACTTGGCAGAAATCGGTTTGAACATCGCCCCTGAGGAACAAGTCATCCGTTTGGCAAAACTGACGCAAAGTTCAGGTTTGGATGGCGTGGTATGTTCCGCTCAAGAAGCCGCGCCGCTGCGTCGCGAATTGGGACAGGATTTTGTCTTGGTCACACCGGGCATCCGCTTGGACGTTGCAGGCAATAATGACGACCAACGCCGCATCATGACACCAGCCGAAGCCTTGGCTGCCGGCTCAACCTATTTGGTAATGGGTCGTCCAGTAACCAAAGCTGCCGATCCGGTAGCCGTATTGCGTGAAGTGAACCGCGTGGCAAACGCTTAAGGCCGTCTGAAGTATGAAGGCGATTGTGATTGGCGCGACAGGCGCAACAGGAAAATCCTTGTTGCCTTTACTTGCAACCAGTTCAGAGGTTGAGTCTATCGACTGCTTCGGTCGCAGACATCCTGATTTTACCCACCAAAAGCTAAATAGCCATCAGATTGATTTTTCTCAGCCTGATGATTGGCGCGATGAAGTACAGGGTGATGTATTGTTTGCCTGCTTGGGAACAACCCTGAAAGCAGCAGGAAGTAAAGAAGCGCAATGGGCAATCGATTATGAAGCGAATCTTGAATTTGCCAAAGTAGCCAGACAAAACGGTGTCAATGCTTTGGTTTTGGTTTCCGCTTCCGGTGCAAATTCTGCTTCACGCCTGTTTTATCAACGGATGAAGGGCGAATTGGAACAAGCAATTATCGCTTTGAATTTTCCACGCCTTATTATTTTCCGCCCGCCCTTATTGATTCGTCCGAATAGCGATCGATTGGGTGAGAAAATAGCCGAACGGATTTTGCATGGATTCAACCGCATCGGCATGCTGAAAAGCCAACGTCCTCTTGCTGTCGAAAAATTGGCACAAGCCATGCTGAAAGCGGCGTTGTTGTCATCTCATGAACAGGCGTCGTACTCGAAAAACCATATGCAGGTATATGAGCCTCAAGATATTTTTAGGCTGTTAGATCAATAATCTGATAACAAGCCTTACACAGAGATTTTAATGGAGCCAGTATGGTAACCAAGTTCCAACAAGAAACCCTCAAATCACGTTTTGCACAAGCCAAAGTCCTTGTTGTCGGCGATGTAATGCTCGACCGCTATTGGTTTGGCGATGTGTCCCGTATTTCTCCTGAAGCCCCCGTACCGGTGGCGAAAATCGCCCGTATCGACCAGCGGGCAGGCGGGGCGGCGAACGTTGCGCGCAATATCGCCTCATTGGGCGGTAAAGTAGGGCTGTTGTCCGTAACCGGCGATGATGAAGCTGCAGATGCGTTAGACGCATTGATGGTGCAAGACGGCGTTTCTTCCTATCTGATGCGCGACAAGCAAATTGCGACCACTGTCAAATTGCGTGTCGTTGCCCGCAACCAGCAGCTTATCCGACTTGATTTTGAAGAATCGCCTCATCGTGAGGTGTTGGAACAAATCAAACATCAATATCGAGAAGTGTTGCCTGAATACGATGCCATTATTTTTTCAGATTACGGCAAGGGCGGTTTGTCGCATATTTCCGATATGATCGATTGGGCGAAGCAGGCCGGTAAACCCGTTTTAATCGACCCGAAAGGCGATGATTACGAAAAATATGCCGGCGCTACGCTGATTACGCCTAACCGTGCAGAGTTGAAAGAAGTGGTGGGTAGCTGGAAAAACGAAAACGATTTGACCGAAAAAGCCCAAAATCTGCGCCGTCATCTTGATCTGACCGCGATTTTGCTGACCCGAAGCGAAGAAGGTATGACCCTGTTCAATGAGGGCGAGCCGATTTATCAGCCTACACGGGCTCAAGAAGTCTATGATGTATCCGGTGCGGGAGATACCGTTATTGCCGGAGTGGGCTTGGGTTTGGCCGCTGGTTATACCATGCCCGAAGCCATGCACCTTGCTAATACAGCGGCAGGTGTTGTCGTGGCGAAACTTGGTACGGCGGTTTGCTCGTTTGCCGAATTGACTAAGGCATTGGAAGAGCAGTAATTGCTGTTTCAGACGGCCTTAAAACCTAAAGGCCGTCTGAAAATACAGTTGGAAAATAATCCGGACAGACAAGTTTTTATTTTCAGACGGCATGATTTCTTTCAAGGCCGTCTGAAAAATCAAAATAAAGGAAACTCATTATGACCATTATCGTAACAGGTGCGGCCGGCTTTATCGGCAGCAACATCGTCAAAGCACTTAACCAGCGCGGTATTACCGACATTGTTGCCGTCGACAATTTGAGCAAAGGCGAAAAATTTAAAAACCTTGCCGAATGTGAAATTACCCATTATCTCGATAAACACGAATTTATCCGTCAAGTGCGCGGTCATCTTTTGCCTTACGACGATATCGAAGCCGTTTTCCATCAAGGTGCATGTTCCGATACCATGAATCATGACGGCCTTTACATGATGGACAACAACTATCAGTACACGCTCGATCTCTTGGACTGGTGTCAGGATGAACGTATCCCATTTCTTTATGCCTCCAGCGCTGCCGTATATGGCAAGGGCGAAATCTTCCGCGAAGAGCGAGAACTGGAAAAACCGCTCAATGTATATGGCTACTCTAAATTCTTGTTTGACCAAGTATTGCGTCGTCGTATGAAAGAAGGTCTGACAGCCCAAGTTGTCGGCTTCCGCTACTTCAATGTTTACGGACAACAGGAACAACACAAAGGCCGTATGGCATCCGTCGCCTTCCATCATTTCCACCAATACCGCGAGCATGGTTATGTCAACTTGTTCGGCGCCAATGACGGCTACGGCAATGGCGAGCAAACACGCGATTTTGTCAGCGTAGAAGACGTTGCCAAAGTTAACCTTTACTTCTTCGATCATCCCGAGCTTTCAGGCATCTTCAATCTTGGTACAGGCCGCAGCCAACAATTTAACGAACTTGCCGCCGCAACCGTCAACGCCTGCCGTGCGGCCGAAGGCAAGCCTGAAATGAGTTTGAAAGAGCTGGTTGAAGAAGAACTTATCCGTTATATCCCATTCCCAGATGCACTAAAAGGCAAATATCAGAGCTTTACTCAAGCGGACATAACCAAGCTGCGCGAAGCCGGGTATAAAGAAGAATTCTTGGATGTAAAACAAGGTGTCAGCCGTTACGTTAAATGGATGCTGGAGAACTTGGTTTAATAAATAGTAAGTAATGTTGTCTGAGAATAAAACCGACTTACCTGTTTGGGTAAGTCGGTTTTATTTTACTAGGATAGTATAAAAACTTGGTTGTATTCTTAAATAAGAATAATTTAGTGGTTTAAATGAATCTCTTGTCCTAGATAGAATAGTGGGTATTTATAACTACAAAGCTGTTAATGGGCTATCTTTACTATCATGAGGAACCATATCTATAATCCTTTAAAAGGTACGTAGAGGCTTTCGCAACAACGGATCAGATAGAAGAAAGAGTAGTTGCTATTTAAGATACGCCTCTATTTTGTGGCTATGTTCTTTCAGAAGCTGTTTGGAATAAACTTTTTCATTCTTTGAATCTCGAACTTCCCTCCAAAGGATAGCAGCAACGGTTAACTTGTTAGCATACTGATGGCTACATTCATCCGTACAAAAGTCTTTTAAAAATTGATTCCACTGACAAGCCGAATGATCATACTTGGCGTAATCTGACTCTCCATAATAAATTTTAATCATATCTTGAATCGTGAATTTTAGATCATGATTCCTTTTTACTTTTCGCCAAACGGTTGCCATATCCGCATTAAATTTAAACGGACTAACCCCTGTTATTGCAGCAAAATATTCTCTAAACTTCTGGTTAAAAGAAAACCCACAGTTCAGGAGCGGAGTCTCTAAAGTGATTACTTCGGATTGAGTTTTGAGACCTTTCCTCAAAGATTTCTCTATTTTATTTCCCTGAAAATATTGTTCAATAATAAAAGTCAATTCTTTCTTCGTACCTCGATACTCTAAACCAAGAGACTTACAAATTTGGGAAAGTTCCTCTCGATATCAATAGTATTGGTTAAATTCTTCAAATGATTTGATTTCTTTAAACTAGGTCTGTTTTCTACCAAACCATCACCTCCACCCTTTATATCTATAACAGTAACGTCAATCTGCATGTCACGTCAACGTATGATCATACACCTATATATACGATTATTTTATTACAACCGTTTCTTCCCATCGTCTAAGCACCTCTATTAGGCGTGGATACTAGACAAAAAAATAACCGCTTAAAAGCGGTAAATGGTGCCCGGAGCCGGAATCGAACCGGCACGGCCGGTTTAGGGCCGACGGATTTTAAGTTTTTATTCAAATATATAACTTATTGAAAATGCTATGAGTTGATGTCCGCACATACAGTTAAATACAGTGTTAAAAGTATTTAAAAAGTAGCAAATTAGACACAGAAGCAATATTTAAAAATCAGGTGGCTGGTTTTTTGATATTGCTTTTTGCATAAATGGGATATGAGAAATATGGTGAAAAAACTAATACTGACAACATCACTTCTTGCTATATGCCAAGTATCAGCAGCTTCAGGCATATACCCTCAATACGCTGCATTAGTTGAAAAGCATGCAGCATTACAGCGTTTGGACAAAAACATTGTATGGGCGGTTATGGGGCGTGAGAGCTCAGGAAACCGTTATGCTCTGTCCAATAAGAATGCACGGGGTTTGTTACAGGTAATACCTCCCACTGCTGCAAGAATGGGGGTGAATCCTAAAAACCTCTACGACCCGGAACAAAACATCATCGCAGGAACACGTTACCTGCGTTTTTTATGTAACCACTTTCCTGACAAATCCAGCCCACATGGTTGCAATATTGATCTGGTACTGGCTGGGTATAACGCCGGTGAGGGAGCTGTCAGGAAATATGGTGGCATTCCGCCTTATCGGGAAACGCAGCACTACGTCCGTAACGTGAAAGAACGTTACGCACGATTGAGCGGTAATCGTACAGTTTTGGCATCACAACCTGTTCAGCCTTTTAAGCCGAAACCTATAACTGCTGTTGCCCGATCTGAGAGCTCGTCTGAAAACATAGTCAAAGTAGCAGCCCAAGCACCCGTCAAACGATACGCAGAATGGGATGTATTTAAAGAGTTTTAACTGCCTTCGGGCAATTCTTATTACCGCTAAATGCGGTTTTTTTTTGTCTTTTAAAAAGGAAATGATGATGAATTACATCAAAAAAAGCGGGTAGTAATACCCAAACCGTTATAACAGTTGCTTTGTTGGCAATGGCACAAACGGCATTAGCGGACGGGTTTAGTGGTGAGGTTTCTTCTATGGCTATAAGTGTCCGAACGGCCATCTACACGCTTGTCGGCGTTGTCGCCACTATTGCCCTTGTTTGGCAGGCGGCACAAGGGTTCGGGGGAAGAAAGACATGGGGGGATGTTTTAGAAACCTGTTTATGGATTGTGTTTGCCGGTGCTGCTATTGCCGTTGGCACTTGGTTGTTTACAAAAGGCGGTAGTATGAAAGTGGGCTAAAAGTTGGAGGTTCTCAAGTGAAAAAAGAAGACATCCATACCGAACAGGCGACCTTCAACGGCTTGAATAGGCGTGCGATGGTTTTAGGAATTCCTCTACCGGCTTTGGCCGTTTGCGGTTTAGCTGCCGTCATCTTGACAATGGCAACACTGCCCTTTCTTGAAGGAAGGGCATTATATTTTCTGCTGTTGCCTTTGCCGGTTTTGGCCTTCCTATACACCATCAGTAAGAACGACGATCAGGCATTGAGGATTTATTTCTATGAAACGAAATATTTCTTACGTCGTCGAAATGCCAAAATGTTCAACGGTACCAATACCATTCTCGCCACAAAATTCGGGAGACAACAAAGTGATTATCAGCGATTTTTTGAGCAACGCTCTAAAAGCGCAACCGGCACAGTCGGATTTTCTACCGAAAATCTGCCAACACGTCACAAACAACATCGTTAATTACAAAACGGGACATCTCGCCTTCGTTATCCGCATGGAAGGCCTGCCGTTTGATGGTGTGGACGACAAGCACCTGTTCACGCAGTTTGTATCGTTACGCAACCTGCTCGCCGGTATGGGCAAAACCTTGGGCAACCGTTTGGCGGTGTGGGGAACGCTGCAACGCCAAAAGATTGTCTTTGACCGTGAATACAAGTTTCAGGAGGCCTTCTGTCAGCAGTTTGCTGACAAGTATCTGAAACGCTTTCAGGAAGCGGATTATTTGAAAACGTGTTCCATCTGACGGTTTTGATTAAGTTCGACCATTTGGAAGCAGGGATTAAAGAGGCAGAAGAACAAATTCAGATTCTGATGCGTTCACTCGAACCCTATGATCCGTATCTTCTGACTGCCTATCAGAATGAAAACGGTGTTGCCTTCTCGGAGGTGTACTCGTTTTTCGGTAGCCTGATTAACGGAACAAGGGAAGAGATTCCACTTTCGGTTGTTGATGCTTATCAGACCATTCCTGGGGCTAATCTGCATTTTGGCTCGGATTTGTGCGAAATCCGTTCACAAAACGGAACGCGCAAGTTCGCGCAGATGTTCGATCTGAAGGACTTCGGTGTCAGCAAGCCTAAGATTTTGACATCCATCCTGCGCCTGCCGTGTGAATTCACATTCACGCAAAGCCTCGTATTCATCAATCCGTATGATATGCAGGGTGAAATCAGGAAGCAGCTCAACAACCTGACATCGGTCAATGACAAAGCGACCGCGCAACAGGAAGAGTTGGAAGAAGGCCAAGGCTTGCTTGTATCGGGTGAACTGATGTTCGGCGACTATCATGCGGCGTTGGTCGTGTACGGTAAGACGGCGGAAGAGGCGGCGGCAAACGGTGCGCGTGCCTATTCCACATTCCTGAATGCGGGCGGTTATCGCTTTACCAAGGCGGGACTTTCCGCTCCTGCGACGTTTTTCAGCCAAGTGCCGGGCAGCAAGGAAAAGCCCCGCTCTTTCCCGAAAACGACAACAAACTTTGCGACAACCTTCGGCATACACAACTATTCGCACGGTAAAAAACAGGGTAATCCGATTGGCGACGGTTCGGCAATTATGCCGCTGCAAACCACGTCCAAAACGATTTATGACTTCAACTTCCATTTTTCAAACCTGAAGGAGGACAGCCTCGGCGAAAAAATCGCCGGACACACGCTGATACTGGGTGCAACCGGTACGGGTAAAACTACGCTGCAAACAGCCATGATGGCGTTTACCGAACGCTTCAACCCTTATATGTTCGTGATGGACTTAGACCGGGGCATGGAGATATTTATCCGTGCCATTGGTGGCTCGTATTTTGCGTTGGAAGCGGGGGTTCCAACTGGGTTAAACCCTTTCCAACTGCCCGATACGCCAGGAAACCGTGAATTCCTGTACAGCTTGGTCGGTATGTGCGGCGCAGACGAAAACGGCAAACTGACGGCTACGGAAGAAAAAGAGATTCAGGCCGCCGTCGATACGATGTTCAGCATGGATTACGAACACCGTCGTTTCAGCCATCTGTTACAAAGTATTCCCGTCGTTCCTGATCCTAACTCACTTCGTATGCGTCTTTCTAAATGGTGTGAAAGTGAAGGTGGACGGTTCGCATGGTGCCTAGACAACCCAACAAACATGTTTGATGCTGAAAAGTTCTTCCGTGTTGGATTTGACCTGACCGATATTCTGAAGGACGACTATCCGCCGACCGCTCCGGTTTTAGCGTATATGTTCCACCTGAGAAATATCATGATGGACAAAGTTGCCAAAGAAGACGGTATTCTCGCTTCCATCATTGAGGAATTTTGGTATGCAGCACGTTTTGAGGCATTGCAGGACATCATGCTCAAGATTCTGAAAACCGACCGTAAACGCGGCGGCTGGTTGATTTTGGTGTCGCAATCACCGGAAGATGCGATTTCTTGTCCTATTTTCCCGGCGATTGTGCAACAAACGCCAACTAAAATCTTTCTGCCGAATCCTGATGCCGAATTTGAAAACAGCTACGAACGTTGCGGCCTGACGCTAAAAGAGTTTGAGGAACTTTCCAAACTCTCGTTGGAAAGTCGCACATTCTTGGTTAAGCAGTCGAAACAGTCGGCTTTTGCCATGCTGGATTTGTACGGTTTTCATGATGAAATGGCTTTCCTGTCAGGTTCATCTGATAACGTTGAGTTGTTGCATCAAATTATGGAAGATGTTGGCAGTGAAAATCCGGATGTTTGGTATCGCCCATTTCTTGAAACCCTGCGAGAACGCCGTGCAGAGAAGAAAAATGTGCGAGCCGCATAATATTCTTTTAATTTAACGAAGGCTGTTTGAATTTCAAACGGCCTTTTTTTTGCCGCTTGATGCGGCTTTCAACAAGGAACTTATGATGAAAATGAATCTGAAGAAATTATCCGCTATGGCTCTTCTTGTTACGAGTTTAGCAGCTATGCCTTTGGCAGTTACAGCTAGCGGTATTCCGGTAGTTGATGGTGCAGCAGCTGCTCAACGCGCCCAAAACTTCTTTCAGCAGATGATGGAGATGGCCAAGCAACTCGCACAAATGAAACAGCAGTACGAACAACAGGTTCAGCAGTATAAAGCGATGACAGGTTCGCGCAATATGGGCAATCTTTTGAAGGATACACTCAAAGACCAAATTCCGTCCGAGTGGAGCGAGATTTATAAAGGCGCAAAGAATATCGACTATAAGTCTGTAATTAATAGTAAGGCTTATAACCCTGAAACGGCGCAACGAATGGCTGTGCATAACATGAAGGAGATGGAAAAAGTCTTTAACTCGATGGAGACACAACTTAAATCTCTGTCGCGCTTGATGGACGAAGTCAACAATACACAAGACATCAAAGCCGCTACTGACCTGCAAAACCGTATTTCTGTGGAACAGGCAAAAATCGCCAACAATCAAATCAAGCTGGATATGCTCGATCGGTTGTATAAACGACAACAAGAAATCGAACAGCGCCAGTATGCTTCCCGTGAAGAATGTATGGCACGTCATATCCGTGATCGCAACTATGCGGTCTGCAATCAGTAGTAGCTTTATCGTGCTGCATTCGGGAGTAAGCGAATGCAGCACTAAATAAAATAGGGCAAATTATGGAAACAACTTCTTATTTTTCCGAACTCGCCAACTTTCTACTAAACGGTATGGGAACTAATCTGTTCCAAAAATCAAACAACATGATCAGCGGTATTGCTCCGGTTTTTCAAATCGGCTTTGGGATTTATATCCTGTTGATCGCGTTTGACTATTACAAACGGGGGTTTGATGAAAATGTCGTGGATTTGGGTAAGCGCATGATCGGCTGGTTGCTGATTATCGCTTTTGCGTTCAATTCCAGTCAGTATCAGAAACTCGCCAATATCATGTGGATGTTGCCCGAAAATCTGAGTGGATTGTTGGGGACTTCAACCTATACTGCAAGCGCGTTGGATACCCAAAGCAACAATATCTTAAAGATGATGGAGAATATTTTTGCGTATGCCTCTTCTTTGGATATGCTACAAGTATCAGATAAGCTGATGCTTTATATTGGTGGTACGGTTGCTGTTATATTGGCTTATTTGTTCTTTCTCATTACATTTGCTTATTACCTAATTGCCAAACTATCATTGGCGATGGTAATCGTCATCGGACCTATGTTTATAGGTTCAATGTTGTTTCCTGCAACACGGCAGTGGGGCATGAATTGGATAGGACAAATCCTTAATTACTCAGTTACAGTAGTGTTTTACGTTATTCTAGGTGCATTGCAGAATGATTTTTTCAAGAACCAATTAGAAAGAGCAGTAGTTGGAGAGATCGGATCAGTTGCTCAGGTAGTCGGCTTGATTCCGCTCTTTTTCCTATCAACAACAATTTTTATTTTGGTTGCCTGGAGTATTCCTTCGATTTCTTCCGCTTTAACGGGTGGGGCATCTGTAAACGGTTTCAGTCGAACCGTTATGTCTGTGGCAAGATGGGCAAAAGGTGTGAAACTTCCCGGTGGCGGGAAAGTCAAACCGAAATAATCCAATTTTAGGAGAATATGATCATGACTTTCGTAACTAAAATGCTTTGGTGGATGTTGTTGCTTTCTGTGGGCACATTGATGTTTATCGGTATGTTCGGCAACTTGATGGAAAGTTCTTTGGCCAGATTAGCCGGGCTATGTATCGGTTTATCGATTTTTGGATTATTTTTTAAACTGCTTGACCGACCAGTACCGGTTCGTTTTGATGATTAATACTCTAAGGGTTTAAATATGGATTATCGCAAGATTACTAAATTTGCTGCTATAACAGCCCTGAGTTTGGGCTTGAGTGCCTGTGCTGAACTGACTGACGGCCTCAGCGCCATCAACGGTACTTTGGCGGGCATTAATTCAGGTATGGCCGGTTCGGGAGCAGGGCAAGCTAAAGACACTTTGTCTTTAGGCAGTAAATCGACAGCTCAATACGAATTAAAAAACTTGAAAATGCTTGTTGTCCAAAGAGGTGGCAGTTATAAGGGGGCGATTCCACAGGCAGATATAACCTTTACTGGTGAGGCTTTAAACAAAACCAATCGTCTGATTGTGGTTAATGTGTCCGTTCCTATTTATGACAAACAGGGATATTATGTGTCGGCAGTATCAACCGACATCCACATACCTCCTAAAGAGAAAGTCAAAATTGACAACTTTCGTACAACTCTTTCTCTAACCGATGATAATCGTTTCAATATTCAAAAAACGCAATATCACGCAACAACCTATTAATCTATCTGAGAAGAACACCCCAATCGGGGTGTTTTTTTTAGGCTTATCGATTCATAAATCAAGGAAATCCCCGTGAAAACCATCCTTCTTCTCTCCCTTTCTATCGCACTTTGTGCATGTTCCGGAAAAAAGCCTCCTCAACCTCACGGTACGCCTTTTCCGATTAATTCAACTATTCAAGCAAGAGGATAAATGATGCCTGACAATTCACAAAAAGCCAGCAATAACAAAATGGCTATTGAGTTTATTAATGCTGCAAAAGGTTTTGAAAGCGCAGAAATTGTGCGTGTTCATAAATCAGCAAAAATTGCATGGCGCATCAGTGGTGCGTGTCTCTTGATCACAGGCTTGGCAGTTGGAGCAGTAGCAGGTCTGACACCTTTAAAAGAGACACGGCCTTATGTAATCAAGGTCGATAACAACACCGGGCAAACGGAAATCGTAACGATGATGAAAAATCAGGAACAATCCTACGGCGAAGTTATGGATAAACACTGGTTGACACGTTACGTCCAACTTCGTGAAAGCTATGACTGGGTAACAATTCAGGATAACTACGATGCGGTTATGTTGATGAGTTCCCCTGAGATTCAGGCAGCATTTTCAAAAATCTATAACGACAATCCGCAAGCTCCGCATAAGGTATTAAAAAACCAATACAAGGTAGTCGCCAAAGTAAAAGCCGTGACTTTTATTGGTAGTACAGCGCAAGTCCGTTTTGAAAAACGTATGGTACCGATTTCGGGAGATTTAAATCAGGAAATTCCTGTTCAAAACATGATCGCAACTATCGGCTACGAATATGCGAACCAGCCTATGAGTGAGGAAGCCCGCCGTATCAATCCATTGGGCTTTATTGTCAAAAGTTATCGCGTCGATCCGGAAACTGCGCCATAACAGAAAGGGTTAACGATGAATGTAAAAATGAAACTGACAGCATTATTGCTGATGGGACTTTTACCTGCTGTATCCGGAGCGGTATCTGTTCCCAAAGGGTCGGCTAAAGACGGCCGCATCCAAACCGTTGTGTACAATCCCGATGATGTTATTCATGTTCATGCTCGTATTGGTGAAGCTGTTTTAATCCAACTTGAAGATGGTGAATTGCTGACTGGTGATACAAGCGGCTTGGGTATGGGTGATACAGAAGCCTGGAATTTGGCAGTTCGAGGTAACAATCTCTATATGAAGCCGGTTGCTTCCGCTCCAGCCACAAATATGTTGATTACAACTAACAAAAAACGAACATATGCCTTCGATTTGTCGCTAACCGGCAAGAAAAATGGCAAATATGTTCAAAAGCCGACTTATTTACTTCGATTTGTCTATCCTGATACTGCGGAATATAAAGCGCGTGCCGAAGCTCAGAAACAGGCTAAGGCTTTGGAAAAAATCAAAGGAACAAGGCATCGATCCAGTGTTCAGTACAATTACAACTATTGGGGTAAGGGTAATAAAGCACTAGCACCGACAGCGGCCTACGATAATGGCCGCTTTACTTATTTCAGCTTTGATAACGGTCGAGAACTGCCACTGATTTACAAAGTTATGGCTGACGGTACAGAAATGTTGCTTAACAGCCATGTGGAGGGCGATACCGTGGTAATCCATGAAACTGCAAAACATTTTGTTTTGCGCCTCGGAAAATCTGTGCTTGGTTTGGAAAATCGTAGCTTCGATGAACAAGGCACGTTTAATCGAACCGGCACCGGCAATCATGATTTTGTCCGTATTAGTAGAGAGAAGGAAGGCAGATGAAATTCTTCGACAAATTCAAACGAAAAACTAAGCCTAATACCGTAGAAAACGGTGATTTTACAAAGCCTGAAGCCCTATCCCAATCTGTTCAGAACGATAAAATTGAACCCGGCATACCACTGAATCTAAATACTGCTACACCTAATAATATGCGTAAGGTCGCTTTAGCAGGAGTAGGCATTCTTGCGGTAGGTGTCATCGTATCGGGACTGATCGGGATGACGGGTGGGGATAAAGAAGCGGAAGATTCTCAACCAAAGATTGCTTCCGCTCCTGAAGTAACAGGGAGTAAAAACTTTGCCCAGGATAAAGCGGAAATTGCTCTGATGGATCAACAAGCCGCTTCCGATCCCGTTCCGGATGAGGGTGCTTCCGAGCCTCAACCGGAAGTGGCTTCACAAGTCCAAACGGGTGCAGTTCAACCCACTGTTCAACCGGTGGAGCAAGTACCCTACGATAGCACTGTTCAAGCCACACCATCTGAAACTACGCCTTCTCAAACCCCTAAAGACCGCAAAATGAGTGGTAATGTTTTAGTTAAGTTCGATAGTAGTATCTCTGACTTGGGCAGCACTTCATCTGAAAGTAGCGCACAACTGAATACAGGTAGCCCTCCAAGTTTCTTTTGGGGGTGAGGATGGAGGTGGTGCTACACAGGAGGTGGGGGGCAGTTTTTGGTTCGCGACTGAATGCGACTGTAACGGCTTCAGCCCAAGCACAACAACGTGGAGATTTGACATATCTGCTGGCCAAAGGAACAAATATCCCTTGCGGATTGGATACCAAGATCGTAACAACCCAGCCTGGATTTACCCGGTGTATCGTATCGAAAGATGTATATTCCGCTAATGGACAAACCCTTCTGATCGAACGTGGCAGTAAAATCATCGGTGAACAAACTTCCGCCTTGTTGCAAGGACAAGCACGAGTCTTCGTGTTATGGAATGAGCTGGAAACGCCGACTGGCGTAAAAGTGCCACTAGCGAGTCCAGGTGCAGGGGCTTTGGGTGAAAGTGGTCATGCTGCTTATGTTAAATACCATTTTTGGAAACGTTTCGGCGGTTCTATTATGATTAGCTTGATTGGTGATATTGGTGATGCTGTTGGTAATCGCCAAAATCGAACTTCGGGCAATAATAATCACATCTCGTATGAAAATACGAGCGAGGCCGCGCAACAGATGGCAACCGAAGCCTTGAAAAACAGTATCAATATTCCGCCAACCGGTACGATTAATCAGGGCTCACTGATTAACATCATGGTTTCCCGGGATGTTGATTTCAGCAAAGTATATGAGTTGGTTAATCCTTACGGATACTGATTCAGACGGCCTGCCCCTCCGGGGGCAGGTTTTTTTATGAAAGCCTAATTCCAAATGACACAAAACCCGACAACTTTTCACGGGCAGGCATCTATCCATTCAGATGCGGTTGTCCGCAACTTGATGGCCAAAACAGGTTTGGACGATTATCTCAACCGAGAAGGCGTAACCGAAGTACTGATTAACCGGGAACGCGAAGTCTTTTTGGAAACCTCGGCCGGTTTTGAGCGGATTGAAGACGACCGACTGACACTGCCGATTTTGACTCAGCTTGCTACTGCATTATGTACCTATAACAGCAAACACATCAGTATGGAGCAACCTATCCACTCCGTTACTCTGCCTGACGGCGAACGCGGCCACATCATGATACCGCCGTCCTGTGAAGACAAAACTATCGTCTATGCTTTCCGCAAACCGTCGCAGACACGTTTTACATTGGACGATTACATACAGACGGATCGTGTTTCCCGTTTTCAAGATGTATCTGCCTTTGGAGCTTCAGCCGACCTTAATCTTGGCGAAATGGAAATAGACAACAAATATTTTCGGGATATTTCTGACAAGATGAAGTTACCACATGACGTACAACTTGCTCCTTGGCAATATGAGATGTTGGATCACAAGGCAAACCGTAATATGAACGCCTTTTTTGCTTTGGCCATTAAACACAAACTCAATATCTGTATGGTCGGTGGTACCGGCTCCGGTAAGACGACGTTCACTAAAGCCCTGTCCGATTTGGTACCGTCAGAAACCCGTATTATTACGCTGGAAGACACGCATGAGCTTGACTTGCCCATGCACCTTAATCATGCCCATCTCTTTTACAAAGGCCATATCACGGCAAAAATGTTGATTGCCGCCTGTATGCGTTTAAAACCCGACCGGGTTTTCCTGACTGAGCTGCGTGGCGACGAGGCTTGGGATTATATCTCGCTCTTAAATACAGGCCACCCGGGCGGCCTAATGTCCGTCCATGCCAATGATGCACGGAGTGTTCATTATCGTATCGCCCAATTGGCGAAAGAATCGGCAACCGGCCGGACAATGGATTACGACTATATCCTCAACTCGGTTAAATCCAGTATTGATGTTGTTGCCTATTTTGAAAAGACTCATATGACCGAACTGTATTTTGACCCGGTTGAAAAATTTTATGCCATGCGTGGCCGAGTTTAAGGAAGAAATATGCCATACCTAAACCGTATTGAAGTAATGGGTAATTTGGGAAAGACCCGGAATTGCGTTATCTGCCCAATCAAACGCCTGTAAGCAGTATTTCACTCGCTTATACAGAAAAATGGCGTGATAAAGCCAGTAACGAGCAACGTGAACGAATCGAATGGTTTAATGTTGTGTTGTACGGCAAACAGGCAGAAACAGTTTGTCGCTACATGAAGAAAGGTGATTGTTTGTGGGTTGCAGGTAAGTTGCAATCACGCCGTTACGAACATCACGGTGTTGAGAAGACTGTGTATGAGATTATGGCTGGAGAAATACAGATTATTCATACAAAAAACCAAAACGAAACTGTGTCCGGTTTGGAATATCTGTAAGTTTTTGAGTTCAAGCTGTAATCGTATGCCCGCTTTAAGCGGGCTATATTTTTTTATGGGGCATTAGAGAATGAAAAACAAGTTAATTGGGCTGTTAGCCATGCTGGGCATTTTTGTTCCAATAAGTTTTGCTGGTGGCATGTACCTAGGTAGTATCGTAATGACGGCATGGTTGAATTTAAAAAGTGAGCCATCCGTTAGCATGTTGTACCACTATTGGAAATACTACGACCGGTTGAGACCTGGCGCTCAGACGGCCTTTGAAGTATCAGTCTTTATTGCTCTTCTGATTCCAATTGTAGTTGCCGTGATAATTTGTGCAGCAATGCTGATGAAACCAAAACGTGAACTGCATGGATCGGCGCGCTTTGCCAATCGTATGGAAATCACAAAGCATGGTCTTTTGAAAAAGAAATTTACGGGAGATGAGGAACCGGATTTACTGATTGGGAAATATGGTAACGATTATTTGCGTTGGTCAGGTAACGAATTTTTATATTTAGCCGCACCTACCCGGTCAGGAAAAGGCGTAGGTATTGTGATTCCAAACTGTCTTCACTACCGGGACAGCATGGTCGTATTTGATCCGAAACTGGAAAACTTCCTGATTTCAGGTGGCTATCGGTCTTCTCATGGACAGGAAGTATTTTTGTTTAATCCGGCCGGTAGAATGCCTGAACACGAACGCAATCCGAACGCGCCTTTGGTTTCACACCGTTGGAATCCTTGTACCTATATTCGCAGAAATCCCGTCTATACCTACAAAGATGTGAAAAACATCGCTTCCATCATGTACCCAAAGCCGTCTAAAGATAACGGCAGTGCGACCTTTTTCCAGGAATCTGCACAAAACCTGTTTGCCGGTCTGTTGCTCTACATGATTGAGACGGAATCGGAGCGCGACTTATCTTTACCTGAAAACAAAACCACGTTGGCCAACCTGTTCCGTTTGACGACACCATCGGATGGTAGAACGTTGGCAGAGTGGATTAAAGATGAAATGACATTGCGCGAACAACAGCCTCATACACAGTTGAGCCAAAACTGCCGCAGCCTACTGATGGGCTTTGCCAACGGTAACGCCAAAACGGGCGCAGACATTTTGGCAACACTGATTGCGCCTTTGGGTATTTTCATTGACCCGGTAGTCGAAGCGGCAACAAGTGGCGACGATTTTTACTTGGATGAAGTACGCAAAAAAAGGATGACGGTTTATATCGGTATCGTTCCGACTGAAACAGCCGTATTTTCACGACTGACGAACCTTTTTTTCAGCCAACTGATTACAGTAAACGTCGAGCAGGGTTTGCCGTCCAACAATTCCGATGTGCTGAAATACCAATGTTGCCTATTGATGGACGAATTTACCGCCTTGGGTGTAATTCCAGCCATTCAGCACGGTGTCTCGTATATCGCCGGTTACGGTCTGCGTCTTCTGCTGATTATACAAACTCCATCTCAGGTAACTGATCTATATGGACGTGATGCAACACGCACATTTTTCACCAATTTTGGGTGCCAAATTGTTTATCCACCACGAGAACAAAGCGATGCTGATGAATACAGTAAACTTATCGGTTACGAGACTTACAAAGCCAAATCTACATCAAGGTCAGTAGGGAAAGGGGGAAGTAGAAGCACAAGTACCAGTGATCAACGCCGAGCAGTGATGAATCCGGACGAGTTGAAGATGATGCCGAAAAGCGACTGTATCATCAGCTTGGGTAACAGCCGTCCGATCTATGCCAAGAAAATCGTATACTACACCGACCCCGTATTCGCTAAACGGGCAAATTGGGCATTGCCGGAGATCCCGGTTTTAGATATTCATACCGATGTTAGATCACCCATCACTGTATCTAAAGCAACATTCGTTTCTCCCGATGAGATGGATAGTTTCCATTGGAAGGATGCTTCAAACTCAGAAGAAATCGCCGGTGCAATCCTATCCTCGATTATTCCGCCGGATAGCCCGCCGGAATATATCAATGAACTGATGCCTGTACTTTGGAAAACTGGGGTGAAGACTCACTGCCATTTATCAAGCAGTTCATAGGTGATAACGTCCAAGCCGGAGCATAAGAGAAGCGGTCTGTGAAATGCAGACCGCCTTATTTTTTATTTTTTCTATAAGGAAGTGGAAATATGAGCGACATTGACGACATCCGCAGTGCCTTGAGTTATATCGACTCACATGATCGCGATACTTGGTGGCAGGTTGGCGCGGCCGTTAAAGACGAGCTGGGCGAAAACGGTTACGACCTTTGGGACGAATGGTCACAACGCGCTGACAACTATGACAACCGTGCCGCCAAATCAACGTGGAAAAGCCTTAAACCGGGCAGCTTCAGTATCGGAACGGTGTGGAAGCTGGCGCGGCAGAACGGTTGGCAGCCTGCCAAGCCCTACACGCCGCCAAGCGTGGAAGAACAGGCGCGGCGCAAAGCGGAATCTGAGGCAAGGCGGCAGGCGGCGGAACAGGAGCGGCAGCAGACGCAACAGAGGGTGAAAGGCACGGCACAAAAGATTTGGAATAGTAGCCGCCCCGCTTCGTTGAGCCATCCCTATCTTGCTGCCAAAGGTATTACCAACCCGGATGCCATCGCCGGTCTGCGTCAAAACGAATATAAGGACAACGACAATCTGATTATCCCCGTCCTGTATGAAAATGAAATCGTCAATCTGCAATCCATCAACCAAGATGGAGGCAAACGCTTCTTGGCAGGCGGTCAGGTTCAGGGGGCTTATGCCTTTATCGGCAAGGCCGATGATGTGGAAAAAGTCGGTGTAGTCATGGCGGAAGGTTATGCTACGGCGGCAAGCATCTACGAAGCCACGGGCAAGCCCGTCATCATTGCTTTTGATGCAGGCAACATGGTTGCCGTTGCCGAACGTTTGGCACAAAAACTGCCTCAAAACGTCCCTGTTGTGATTGCGGTCGATAACGATGCTTCGCAAACCGGTATCAAAAAAGCACGGCAGGCAGCCGCCTTGTTAGGCGACCGCGCCACGGCAATCCAACCAGAGTTTTCTATGACACTGATACAGCAATATCAGAAAGGCAAAGGCGTTGATGAAAAAGGCCGTCCCCCTTTACCAAGCGACTTCAACGACCTACACAAACTGGCTGGACTCGAAGCCGTTCGCCAGTCCTTTGCAGAAGGTGTCAATCTCGTACAGGCAATCGCCGACGAATTGGAAGAATGGAGCGAAAGGGCTGAGAAAGCCAACAATAGCCGTACTGAACCTAAAAACTTGGAGAACCCCATGAATCCTGAAAAAAAAAGACAACATTCAGACGACCTCTTCTAATACAACTAACAGTATTGAATACGAGGGTCGAACCCACACAGTCAATGAAACGGTTTACCGTGAGTCTGACTTTAAACATTACGAGTTGCATGATGCAACAACCGACATCATGTATCTACGCAAAACACCCGAAGAAATTCAACAAGACTTGGATAAAGAAGGTACGCTTAAATTCTATGAAGGTATAACACATGATGGACAACGCGTAACGTTTATAAAACGGAGCAAGGATGGGAAGCACCCCTAAAAGATGAGTTTATTCAGGAAAAGAACAAAAAAGGACAGACTTCTACCCGCTCCGAATCGGAATTTACCGCCCCAAAGTTCGATAGGCCGTCTGAAACTGAACCAAACGCCCGCAAGGTCGTTTTAGACCTGCAATATCGTATCCCTGACAACATCAAAACGCGTTACCACAGCGTAGGCGGCAAATTCTATTCCATTTCAGACCACAAAACAGTGCTGTTTGAAGATAAAGGCAAGGAGTTAAAAACAGCCCTTTCTGATCCGCAAACAGTCAAGGATATGTTGGAAGTTGTCAAAGCCAAAGGTTGGGACAGCATCAAGTTGTCGGGCAGTAAAGATTTCCGTCAGGCAATGTTTATTGAAGCCGCCGCCCAGGGTATCCGTACCAGTGGCTACAATCCGACTGCCGCTGATTTGCAGCGAGTGGAAGCGTTGCGGGAACGTTACGCGCAAAACGGCATTACACCGGGGATGGTGCGTGAGCAGGAAAGACGACAACCGGAAGTAGAGAAGGAACAGCCAAGACAAGAGCCTCACAAACGAACAGAACAGGGTAACTCTCAAAGCGAAACGGGGAAGCCTACACAGGAGCAGGAACAGCTTAAACCCGAGGTTGAACGTGAAGAGCGCATTCATACCCAGCCCGATGCTGCCATGCTGTCTGCCGCTGATCGACTGAAAGCGCAAAGCACACTGCCTTCCGACAGAACAATCAATGCTTCTCCTCGAGCTGATACCGATATTGACGTACCGGTTCATTCCATTGGTCGGGAAGAAGTTCCCGCCGAAGTCGTGCATCAGACTGATGATATGAAGGCGGCTGCGTTGAATACAGGCTTTGTTGCGGCGAAAGATCATTATATGCAGAAAGCACAAAAGTTGAGTAAGCCCAATCAAAAGAAACTGGCAATGTATGAACGCGGTGTGATGGATTCAATACGCGGGCTGGAAGGTGATGTACGCACAAAGCCCTGCGAAACTACTACGAGCATACCGCCCAAAATATGCACGGAACGAAGCTGGAATTGCCCCATCCGATTCAGATTCCAAGTCCGACACAAGAGCAGCAGATGGCAAAAGGCCGGGAGCAATACAGTCCTGAAAGAGGGCAGGATCCGGAAATTACAAGATAAGGAGGAAAGATGGAAGAGTATGCCGATATTTTGCAGGAAGATTGGAATACCCTACTCACTTCTGAAGAGCAAGAGGTATTTTTCAATCTAAGTCATGAAGAACAGGAGGCTTATCTGACCGCCTGCCAGTCTTATGAAGCCATGAAAGCTTATTTGGATAACCCGGAGTCTCCACCGGAGGCCAAACGGCTTTTAGATTTAAGTAGTTGGAAATAAACAGTAAGCCCTGCCGGAAATGGCAGGGCTTTTTTCTGTTTGGAGGAGATAAAAAATGACTGAGCGCAAAAAAAGCCATCAAGAAGAATATGCAGAAAAAATCGCCAAAGAACTGATCGAGCGACTTAAGCAGGGTACAGCTCCATTTCAATTGCCCTGGCTGCCTGATATGGGTAGAGATTTTCCTTTCAACCCCGTATCAGGTACTGAATATAGCGGTATGAACCGTCTAAATTTGATGATTCAAGGTTACAGTGATCCGCGCTGGATGACTTACAAACAGGCTCAGAGTGTGAACGCACAAGTCCGAAAAGGGGAGCGTGGAACTGGGTTAGTAAGGCTGATTACCCATACCGAGAAGATCCAAAAAGATGAAAAAGGAAAAATTATTCGCGACGAAAATGGAGAACCCGTTAAAGAAAGAATCCAGTTGGAGAACCCTTATTTCAAAAGGTTTACCGTTTTTAATGCCGAACAGATAGATGGTTTACCGGCATGGGAAAAGGCACCGCCTGTATGGATTGACCACGAACGTGCAGAAAAACTTCTCAAGGCTTCGGGCGCGGTTATCCATCATCGAGGCAATGATGCGTATTACAACCGAACCCGGGATTTTATAGTACTGCCCCCTAAAGAACGTTTTTTTGGGCAGGGAGAATACTACGCTGTTGCTCTGCATGAACTTGGGCATTGGACAGGGCATGCCGACCGGCTTAATCGAGATATGGGCGGTCGCTTTGGTGATTCATCTTATGCCCGGGAAGAACTTCGTGCCGAAATTTCTTCGATGATGATGAGTCGTGAGCTGGGTCTTCCGCATAATCCAGACAGACACGCCGGATATGTTGGTGATTGGGTAAAGGTATTGACGGAAGAACCTATGGAAATTCTGAAAGCCTCTCAAGATGCGGCAAATCAAAGAATTTATTTTTTCTTTTGAAAAGCAGATAGAAATAGATCGGGAGCAGAATCAATCCATTGACCAGGCTACAAATACAACAAGGCCGTCTGAAAATGAGAAATTTGTAGAACCAGGCAATCAGACTTTGGAAGAACGCGTACAGGCGGCAAAAGAACGTTACGAAGACAGATTTTCGGAAATTAGTGCCAATGATCAGAAAAAATATCGCCACTTAGAAGAAGGCATGGAAAAGTTAATTAAAGGCTTACCGGAGCATACACAGGCGCAAGTACGTTTTAATTTTTACCAAAGTCAGTATGAGCATATGAGCGTCAAAAACGAACTTGAACAATCCCCCGCACAACAGGAAATGTTTTATGGGAGATAGCTGCATAAAGAACATTTGAAATCCCGACAGGTTTGTACCTGTCGGGTTTTTCTTTTTATAAAGGATGGATGAGTGAATAAAACTACCGACAATGACAAACGTCAAGTCCTCCGTGTCTTTGGATTAGACGAATCCGAACTGGAAGCATTGCGTAAGTTGGCTGAAAAAGAATACGGTAAAGCAAGTGTTTCCTTATTGGCCAAAAAACTTTTGAAAGCCAGGTTGGAGGTACCGGAAGAACCTGCCCTGGTCAGTCTTCCTCCACCGAAAGGCAGTAAACGTATTACCGTCCGCCTGCCGGAAAAAGACCGGGCTTACCTTGAAGCAGCCGCTGAACAGCATAAATGCAGTGTCAACGATATTGTGCGCGATATAGTTCAATCACATGTTCGTAAACATCCCATGCTCTCAACGACCGAAGTCGAAATCTTGCATCAATCTAATTATCAGCTTGTCAGTATCGGTCGCAATCTGAACCAAATTGCCCGACAGCTCAATATGGGCGAAGGTGTTTCGCTTACCTCCGAACAGATAAATGCCCTATCACAATTCATCAGGCAACATACCCAAAGGGTAAGTGACGTATTACGAACCAACCGCAAACGCCTGTCCGAATAGGAGTAAAGCTATGTCCCTGTACCGTAAATAGACGATTGGTTTTTGGGTTTCAAAACCCGCTCCGTCCGTGCAAAAGATTCCAGCATCCCCATCTCAAAATCCAATCACCGGGCAAAATCCAGAGTACCCCTCAAATCAGGTAGCGGATTGGCCAACCTGACGGCGGCGGCTAAAAAACAACCCGAAGTCATGGTTAAAATCCCTAAAAGGCTAAGTCGAAACTCCAATGGTATGCAGGGCATACGCAACCATTTGGACTACATTTCACGCAACGGTAAAATTACTGTCGAAAATCACTCCGGTGAAAAATTAAACGGTAAAAAAGCTGTCAAATCGCAACTAGAAGATTGGCAGAAACTCAATATCCCCGAAAGAGGTAAACACCGGGAAGCCCTCAATATCGTCCTATCCATGCCTGCCGGAACACCTCCACAGGCAGTATTGAATGCTGCCCGAAATTTTGCCGCCGAACAGTTTGCCGACCATCAATATCTCTTCGCTTTACATCACGAATCCGAAAAAGAAGGCGAACCCGAGCATCCCCATGTACATTTGTGTGTATTGATGAGAGATACCTACGGGCAACGGCTTAATCCGCGTAAAAATGATCTTTTTGAATGGCGCGTCCGTTTTGCTGAAAAACTCCGGGAGGAAGGTGTAGAGTGTGCGGCTACTAAACGGCAACACCGGGGAAAAATCCTCAAAGCTGAAAATGGCATAGTGCGAGCCATGAAAGAACGTGGTGCAACACCCCGCATCGAAAAGCAACGGCTGGAAGAATTAAACCAAGCAATCAAAAACCTGGAACGTCCGACACATCCCTACATTCAGAAGGTCATGCAGACACGCGGTTACATATTGGCTGAATATGGTCTTATAGCCAAAGAACTGTATAAGATGGGACACAAAAACGAAGCCAGGCTTATCAGTAGATTGGCTAAGGATATGATTGGGCAACCTCTAAGCACTAAAGCACAACGGGAATACGATCAAAAGGTCAGCCCTCAAGTACAGCAAGAACCGCATATCTCCAAACAAACAGGTATAGAACAAGACAACGAACCTACTCGTTAAACAAGCAATGCAAAAAGCCCGGCAGCCGTACAGATGTCTGTACGGCCGCCGAGCTTTTTTTGTACCTAAAAAAATCAGAAACAAAAAAAATTTGATTGCACATTAATAAGACTACAATTGACCGAATAAATATGTTCCAAATTCTCATAGTCAGAGTGGTGTAAATAACTACCTTTAAAAATTTTAATGTTTCATTTAACAATTAGTATCTATACTATATATCTTCTCACAACGTACTTGAAATTCTTAAGGAGGATGCTATGGCTAAAGTAACTTATGAAGAATTTTATTTTGTTCCCGATGATGAAAATTTAAACATAGATGTAATAGATGGTTATTTTCAAGAGAATGGAAATATAGGTAAGTATGATAAAAACATGAGATGTCCCGAGTGTAAAATACCTCATTTAAAATATACCCCTAGAGGAGAAACACACCGCTCCTATCTAAGCGCAATAGATATCAATCTTCATAAAGCAGGTTGTGCACATAGGTATGATGTATCTTCAACAAGAAATACCAAAGCTTATTTTGAAAGCTTGAGTGATGACCAAGTTGCGGATAAATTAGCTGCTATGCAGAGAGCTTTAAATCGGACGAATACCACTAATGGGAACTCTGGTGCCTCCAATTTACAACGTCCCGTTGACAATCCTTTTATTCTAGTCACGGATAATAAAGGTGATCAAATCCGGCGATCACTTCCTCGCAGAAATTTAAATAACCCGTTAAATAAAGAAGATGCTGACTTGTTATGTGCATTTTATGCGCGATATGCTCATTTGAAAGTTGAAATAGAAACCAGAACTCGTAATAATGAAGCCTATAACCTTCATTATCTTCATATATATACTACTAATGGTAAACAGTATCGTATTTATAGGGGCACCTATGAGGACAAAGTTTTTCCAGAGAAAAGCTATGATGTGTTATTAATAGGAAAATTTAGTGAAAAAACACTTCCATTTCGATCGCAGCGAATAAATCTGATTGAACGTAATACAAAATATGGGAATCGACCTAATCATTACGCTATTATCATAGTCGAAACTTAAGATTTAAGAGCTGCGTCACATTAACCAAAATACCGGTATTTTCAGCACTAAACAAGCCTTGCGGCCGTACAGATGTCTGTACGGCCGCAAGGCTTTTTGCCTGATTATGGGGTATCCGAGGAGGATTAAGGGGGGATTTGGGTGGAATCAGGACAGAAAAAGAAATAAATAGTTTATTTGATCAAACCATCCTTTAGGATGGTTTTTTTTGTTGCTTTATGGGCAAATAGAGTGGATAATTCAAATATGGGCAATTTAAGTCCAAAACATTTTAAATTGCCCATTTCTTTGTGATACTCCCTAGACGGTTAATTAGAGCATACCCAAATTAACCACCTTTGTCCGTATAAGGAGCAACAGTGTTTCCAGATAAATATAATCTCAGCCTGAAAGAAAATATCTTTTTGGCCAAAAAGGTATTGGTTGCCCAAATCCACAATCTAAGCCGGTTTGAAAACTGTCAGACAACTTTGTTGCAGACAGAACAGATTATCAATGGGCAAAATGTTGCCTCGGCATCATTGGGTGATATTCAGACCATCTTAAATCTGAAACGTGCTTACCAATATGTAATGCGCCATATTTCAGACGGCCTTCCCGTTGATATACCACTACTAAAAAAAATCAACAGTATTGTTGCCCAGGAAGACTCATTGGCTCCCGGAGATTTCCGTACTGGTACAGTCGGCGTTACCCTGGTTGATGGGTCTCGACACACGCCGCCCGCTATGTCGGAAGTTGACGTAAAGAACCTGTTGGGACAAATTGAAAACAGAAGTAATTCAACCACTGAAACGGCTATCCGCTCCATGTTGGCCTTTATGCGTCAGCAAATCTTTTGGGACGGTAACAAACGAACGGCCACGCTGTTTGCCAATGCAATGTTAATCGAAAAAGGCTGCGGTATTTTGGAAATTTCTGAACTTCAAATGCCCGAGTTCAACACAAAACTTTCGGATTTCTACCGTTCCGGAGATGATACTGACGTTGCTACCTATTTGTACCAAAATTGTATTTTTGGTATCGACTATTGAGGCTGAACATGAAAGCAGCAAGAATCTACCAACGTGTCAGCACTGAAGAACAAAATCTTGAGCGACAAAACGCATTAATTGAGAAAGCTAAGGCAGAAGGTTACTACATTGCGGGGGTTTATAAGGAAAAGGCTTCGGGCGTTCGTGCCGACCGACCTATATTGAACAAATTGATTGCTGATTTGCAGGAAGGTGACGTGATCATTGCCGAGCATATTGACCGCATCACTCGTCTGCCCCTGGCTGAAGCAGAAAAGCTGGTAAACCGTATCCGTGAAAAAGGAGCATTTCTCTCCATTCCCGGCATTATCGACCTGAGTCAAATACAGACTAACTCCGATATTGCCAAAATCGTCTTAGACAGCATACAAACCATGTTGCTTAAAATTGCCCTACAAATGGCTAGAGATGACTACGAACAACGTAAGAAACGCCAAGCAGCCGGAATTGCTGAAGCAAAAAAACAAGGACGATTCAAAGGTCGTCAGGCAGATACTCAAAAACATAAATTGATTATCAGCCTGCGCTCACATCATACCCTTCAAGAAACAGCCAAGTTGGCCGGATGTAGTGTATCCCTGGTGAAACTGGTAATGCGACAACATAAACAATCCCTAATTTCAGAAAAGGAATAAAAATGGCTACTTTAATACTCTAGCAGGCAAAAGCCATTAGTTCGCCACGTTATTATATCAGTGGATATTTTGTTGAACACCGAAGAAGTCAGCGGAAGGAAGTCGGCATTTATATTCATTTGAGGGGATGATGGAGTTAGTATGGGTTTGATGTAATACCCAAATCAAAAACTATTTAAAACACGAGAAGCATTGGAATTATATAAATATGGCTAAAAAAGAAATTAAAACCGATCTTTGGGTTTATGATCTACTTAAAGAAGCAGAACTAGATTTATGCCCGCAAGGCAGCGATATTGTCGAACTGGACAAAGCATTAAAAACCGCCTCTAAAGCGCAAACCGGCAAGGCAGGCTATCCTGAATATTGTGGTGTTGTGAAAGATTTTGTTATTGTCATTGAAGACAAAGCTGATACTGCCGACCACATTAAACGCGACGATAACGACTTAATTTGCCAGGCCACCACCAGCATCAAGGATTTTGCTGTAAACGGTGCGTTGCATTACGGTATCCATTTAGCAAAAAATACTAGCTACAAGAAAATCATCGCCATCGGCGTATCAGGCAATGAAAAACGTCACAAAATCTCACCGCTCTTTATTGACGAACGTGGCGGCTATAAAGAACTGGAAGATGTGGAAACATTCACCTTGTTCAACGAAAAGAACATTGGCGAGTATTACACTAAAAACATCTTGAAAGAGCAGACAGACGAAGAAAAAACCACTGCCGAAATCCTAAAAGATGCCAAAGATTTGCACGAAGATCTACGCAATTACGGCAGTATTCAGGATAAAGACAAGCCGTTGATTGTGTCTGGCATCCTACTTGCTTTGCGTGAAATCGAACATAAAAACTTTGATATAGAAAATTTGAACGGCGACGATGTAAAAACCGACGGACAAAAAATTTACGAAGCCATTCAAGCCAATTTAGATCGAGCCCAAGTCAAGCCACAGGTAAAAAAAGACAAGTTATTGAGCCAGTTTTTGGTTATCCGTGACACCAAAGCCATCAACGAAACTAATTCCATATTGGGCAAAACTCCGCTCAAACACTACACCCAATTCATCTACGACCACATTTATAAAAATATCAAATATATTCACTCCGCCGAAGACTATTTGGGACGTTTTTACGGCGAATTTATGTCCTATTCGGGCGGCGACGGGCAGACGCTGGGTATCGTGCTGACCCCGCGCCATATTGTGGAGCTCTTTTGCGAACTTATCGATATCAAGCCGACCGATTCAGTATTTGATCCTTGCTGTGGCACAGCAGGTTTTCTGATTGCCGCCATGCACCATATGCTGCAAAAAACCGATAAAGAAGCTGAAAAACGCAATATCCGTAAAAATCAATTGCACGGCATAGAATTGCAGCCCTATATGTTTACTATCGCCACCACCAATATGATTTTGCGTGGCGACGGAAAAAGTAATTTGGAGCAGGAAGATTTTTTAAAACAAAACCCTGCCCAGCTCCAGCTTAAAGGTTGTAACATCGGCATGATGAATCCGCCCTATTCGCAAGGCTCTAAAGCTAACCCAAACCTTTACGAAATCTCCTTTACTGAACATCTTCTAGATTCCTTAACAGAAGATGGTAAGGCCATTGTGATTGTGCCACAGTCTTCCATGACGGGAAAAACCAAAGAAGAACAGGCGATTAAAGAAAATATCTTTAAAAAACACACGCTTGAAGGCGTGATTACCCTGAACAAAAACACCTTTTACGGTGTCGGAACAAACCCCTGTATTGCCGTCTTTTCCACAGGTATCCCACACGACAAAGATAAAACCGTCAAATTTATCAACTTTGAAAATGACGGTTTTGAAGTACAGAAACACATCGGCCTAGTGGAAACTGTCAGCGCAAAAGACAAAAAACAGCATCTGCTGGACGTATGGTTCGGACGCATTCAGGCAGAAAGCAAATTTTGCGTGGAAACTACCGTAGAAGCGGATGACGAATGGCTTCATTCATTTTACTATTTCAATGACGAAATCCCCACCGAAGCCGATTTTGAAAAAGTGATTGCCGATTATTTGACCTTTGAAGTCAATATGATTACGCACGGTAGAGGGTATTTGTTTGGATTGGAGAATTGCAATGAGCAATAAACTAGTAGAAAAAGAATGGCGAGAGTTTTTTGTCTCAGAAATTTTCACAAAAATCCTAAGAGGTAAGAGACTAACAAAAGGTAACCAACAAAACGGGGAGGTACCTTACGTTTCATCCACAGCAGCCAACAATGGCGTAGATAATTTTATCGGTAATTCAAAAGGCGTCCGTACTTTTGAAAACTGCCTGACTTTAGCAAATAGTGGCAGTGTCGGCTCAACTTTTTTTCATCACTACACCTTTGTCGCCAGCGACCACGTTACCGCCCTAATATTGGAAAGGCCTAACAAATACATTTATCTGTTTTTATCGGGAATTATCAGGCGTTTGGAGGAAAAATATTCCTTTAACCGCGAGATTAACGATAAGCGTATTCAGCGTGAAAAAATCCTGCTCCCTGTCAATTCAGACGGCTTACCCGACTGGCAGTTTATGGAAGACTTTATCAAGCAAAAAGAACAGAAACAGATTGCGGATTTTAAAGATTACTATGCTGATAAAGCGGTAGAGTTAATGATTTCAACAGGTAGTCTGAAAAATACAGAATGGCAAGAATTTAAAATTGGGAAAATATTTGAACAATTATTACGAGGAAACAATAAAGGTCATAGCAACGAAGATTGCCAATTTGGTGTTTCTTATAACGGTGCAAAATATAACGATAATGGAGTCACAGGATTTGTTGAAACTAATGGAAAATTTAAGATATTTAAAGGAAATGCGATTGTATTTGTTATGACTGGCGAGGGTTCAGTTGGTTTATCTGTTTATAAAAAAGAAGATTTTGTACCTTCTAGTAATGTGTTTGTTGGGTATAGCTCTGTATTAAACAGATGGAATGGCCTATTTTTAGTTACTGCAATCAATAATGGAGCAGACAGATATAACTATGGATACATAAGAAATGAAAAAAGGTTATTCAATGAAAAAATCCTGCTCCCCGTCAATTCAGACGGCTTGCCCGACTGGCAGTTTATGGAAGATTTTATGAAGCAAATCGAACGGGATAAAATTGCCGCCGTGCTAAGTTATTATAATAATTCATTAAATAACAATGACTTGCGGGGGTAGAGCGTTGGATACCGTCTAAAAGCTGCTGGGCAGCGTTTGCGATACAGGATGTTTGTGAGATTGTTTCTGGACAAGATATTTATGAACGCGAGCGCATAGCGGGTAATACACCCTATATTACTTCGACAGCAAATAACAATGGAATTGGCTATTTTATCTCCAATCAAAATACCACTTTAGAAAAAGACTGTATTTCCGTTAATCGTAATGGTTCGGTAGGCTATGCGTTTTACCATCCATATCACGCTCTATTCGGCAATGATACGCGCAAACTTCGACCAAAATACTTGAATAAGTACACATCTCTATTTCTGACAGCTTGCATTGAGAAACAGCGGATTAAATATGGATATGGTTATAAAATGGGTACGGGACGTTTGAAAAAACAAAAAATCCTGCTTCCTGTTGATGCAAGTAATCAACCAGACTGGATAAATATAGAGCGTTTCATGCAACAGATGGAATTAGAAAAAATAATATGTTACTTAAAAAAAGTAAGAATTAGCCTTAATTATTGATTTATTCAAAAAGCCGTCTAAATATTCGATTTCAGATGGCTTTTTTTCTTTTAAAGATAAAAAAACACCCTTTGGGTTTTTTTTGTATTCTAAAAAAGGATGTTTGGATATGGGAAATTTAAATCCAAATGACTAGAATTCTTTGGTAAAATGATTTTGTTACAAAATCAAATTATAAGAACTATGAGCGAAATCTTAAAGAAACGCGGCGGCCGTAGAGACGGTGCAGGACGTAAAAGCAAGTCCGGTGAAGCAACGGCAGTTAGGTGAAACTGGTAATGCGACAACATAAACAATCCCTAATTTCAGAAAAGGAATAAAAATGGCTACTTTAATGCAGAAAGACGCTTTGATTGAACGTGTGGCTTCAGTTTTGGCCATGATTGCGCGAAAAACTCCACGAAGAGAAGGCCGTACACCTGATCAAAGTCGTTTGGTTGCCTTACGCCGGGAACTGTATGCTTCAGAACCTGAAGATATCGATTTTGACGAAGTAGTGAGTGAGTGCAATCAGATTTATCAAAAGTATTCTGTCTAGTCAGATAAGGAAGGTAGTTATCGATGACGCTTGAACAGGAAAATGAAGCATTTGAGAAAATATGGGACGATCTGATGGATGAACATCAGATTAAACCTGAATCACCACCGAAAGGTTTTGTGCTTGGGGGACAGCCAGGGGCAGGAAAATCAAATCTTATTAAGATGATAAATGCACAACTGAACGGAAATGTGCTGGTTGTGAATGGAGACGAGTTCCGTCGTTATCATCCTAATTTTGATGAGATACAGGCTCAATATGGCAAAGATTCTGCCAAACATACAGCCGAGTTTTCAGGGAGAATGACAGGTAGGATTATAGAGCAAGCACTTAAAGAAGGGTATAACATCGTTGTTGAAGGAACTTTCAGAACGCCTGAAACGCCAATTAAGACTTTGAACGATATGCAACAGCATGGTTATCAAACTGCTGTCTATCTACAAACTGCTCCTTCAGAAGTAAGTTGGCAAGGCACATTAGAACGCTATGATGAAATGGTCAAAGCTGGTGAAACACCAAGAGCAACGCCAAAGGAACATCATGATTTGGTAGTGGAAAAACTTCCAAAGAATGCAGATAGAGTTTTTCTTTCCGGTAAGGCTGATTATTTTGCTGTTTATTCACACGAAGGTCTGATTTTTGACAGTAGAATCCATCAAAACCAATTACCTGGTATGGCTATTGACCATGAGCTTCATCGCAATACCCGATATCTAGAAAAGTTGGAGTCTCGTATTAAACAGGAGTTTGACTCTTTGAGTGCTTTTCAGAAACAAGTGATTGATCGCGCAGAAAAACTGATTGTTGGTTTACAACCGGCTAATCAAATTCACGCAAAAATCAATCTTTATGACAGCCAACTCCAACAGTTAGATAAGAATCCTCAACAGAATATGGATTTAGATATTGATCGCTAAATTAGACCTCTTGCGAAAGTATCCTGAAGATTTACAATTCCCAAATGAAATACGAAAACCTCATCCAAAGAAGCGACAGGGAATTCAAACGGCTCACAGGTGTAACGCCCGTCCTTTTTCACGAAATGCTGAAAGTCACCACAGAAGCAGAAAGCCGGAAGGTTAAGTCAGGCAGGCCGCATACGCTCAGCTTGGCAGACCAACTGCTGCTTACCCTGAGCTATCTGCGTCATTACCATACCCAACTCGAATTGGCCGCCATCTACGGCCTTTCTGAAAGTAATGTCTGCCGCACCATCCGTAAAACCGAGGACGCCCTCATCCGTTGCAAACGCTTTTCCCTGCCAAAACACAAGAATCCGGGCGATCAAACGGTCATCATTGACGTTACCGAAAGCCCGATTGAACGTCCCAAAAAAACAGCGGCAGTATTACAGCGGCAAGAAAAAGCGGCACACGGTTAAAATCTAGGTCATATACGGCAGAGAAACTGAAAAAATCATCAGCATCCGGACGGGGATGGATGCTCAGCATGACATGCGTTTAGCCAAGAGGCACCTTGCAGAGCTTTATCCCTACAAAATAGTCATTGCGGATAAGGGTTATCAAGGATTGGCTAAAACCGGATTACAGACCCCGAAAAAGAAATCCAAACATCATCCGCTGAACAAACAGGATAAAGAGGCGAACAGGCGGTTAGGCAAACTCAGAACCGTCATCGAGCACATCAACAGGAAACTGAAGATATTCAAAATCTTGTCGCTGCCTTACCGCAACAGGCGGAAACGGTTCGGGTTAAGGGTAAATCTGATTGCAGGACTGGTTAATGCGATGGGATGAATATTTTCGCAAGAGGTCTACTGTTTAAACTTCGTTGAAGTTTTGCTTTCAGGTAGCCCAACTAAAAAAGCCGTCTGAGCATACAGACGGCTTTTGGTTTATTTCATAAAGTTTTTCAGCAGCATGGAAGCCACATCGTCCAGGCCGAAGCCGTCGGCATCTTGTGCGCTGCCGTTGGGGGTAGCGTGGTCTACCAGGTTAGGCAGGATTTTGGCCAGCATCTCGCTTGCCTGGTTGGCATCCACGCCGAATTTCTGCGCCAGCTGGTTTACGGTGTCGCTGCCCAGCGCTTGTTGCAGTTGGCTGCCGGACACGGGCATATTGCCGGACTGGTTGGAAACCCAGCTGCTGATGGCATCACCCAAGCCGCCTTGTTGCAGCTGGCTGATCAGGTTGCCCACGCCGCCGTGCTGTTTCACCAAATCCATCGCCATATCGGTGAGCGAGCCTTGGCCACTGTCTTTACCGCCCAGCATCTGGCTGGCCGCGTTCATCAGATTGTCCATTAAAGCCATGATTTCCTTGTGTTCGTGTGAAAAGGGGCGAAGTGTAGCAAAGTTTGGGCGGCAGGGTGCGGGTTTAACCGAATTTAGCGGATGCAAAATGCGGGCGGCCATAAAAACAGCCGGCTGCCGCCGGCCGTTTGCCTGTTGTTTAACGGAATACCATGCCGCCGTCGGTGAGGATGGTTTGGCCGGTGATGTAGTCGGCGTCTTCCGAAGCCAGGAAGGATACCAGGTTGGCCACGTCTTCCGGCTGTTGCGGCCGGCCGGCGAGGATGCCTTTGGTAAATTCGTTCCACGCCTGTTTCGGCTGGTAGCCCTTGTGTTCTACAAATGCGGCGTCGATGCGCTCCCACATGGGGGTGTCGGCCACACCCGGGCAATAGGCGTTTACGCGGATGTTGTAGGGGGCGAGTTCTTTTGCGGTGGAATGGGTGAACGAGCGTACCGCGTGCTTGGTGGCGCAATACAGGCTCAGCATTTCGTAGGATTCGTGACCGGCGATGCTGCATGCGTTGATGATTTTGCCCACGCCCTGCTGTTTTTTCATTTGTTCGGCGGCGGCCTGCGTGCCGAAAATCACGCCCTTGATGTTGATGCCCAACACCCGGTCGATTTCATTTTCGTTCAGGCTCAAGAATGTGCCGACCGATTCCACGCCCGCGTTGTTGACAAACACGTCCACCCGCCCGAAGGCCTTGACTGCTTCGTCCACTAGGCGGAACTGGTCTTCCCGGCTGGCGGAATTGCCCTTTACGGCGATATTTTCAAACCCGGCGGCATCGAATTCCGCTTTAACCTTGTTCAGGTTGTCGGCGTTGATGTCGTGCAGCACCACGCGGAAGCCGTCTTTGGCCAAACGGGTGGCGATTGCTTTGCCCAAACCTGCGGCGGAACCGGTAACTACGGCTACTTTTTTCACATCGGTCATGGTAGATCTCCTTTTCGGGTGGGAATGCAGCCGTATGCCTTTGCGGCACGGCTGGTAGATGCCAGCCGCCCGAACAGGCGGACGGATGGCGGAAAGGGGGAATTTTGAAATCTAAATGTGCGGTGTGTATCTGCATGAATAATGGCAGTAAAGTACCAAAAATCATAACAGATGTAAACAAAAGGTCAACAGATTGGTTGGCTTGGCAAATTTTATGCAGATGGCAAAATCGGGTAAGGCTGTGGGCGGGGCTTGGGTAGTAAGGAGGGGCAACGCGTTAGGAAGGAGTAAGCCACATAAAATCAGTTTATTGCGTGTTTCCAGATATAAGGGTATTTTTCAGGTAGCCTTTTCCTCAGTAGACCTCTTGCGAAAATATTCATCCCATCGCATTAACCAGTCCTGCAATCAGATTTACCCTTAACCCGAACCGTTTCCGCCTGTTGCGGTAAGGCAGCGACAAGATTTTGAATATCTTCAGTTTCCTGTTGATGTGCTCGATGACGGTTCTGAGTTTGCCTAACCGCCTGTTCGCCTCTTTATCCTGTTTGTTCAGCGGATGATGTTTGGATTTCTTTTTCGGGGTCTGTAATCCGGTTTTAGCCAATCCTTGATAACCCTTATCCGCAATGACTATTTTGTAGGGATAAAGCTCTGCAAGGTGCCTCTTGGCTAAACGCATGTCATGCTGAGCATCCATCCCCGTCCGGATGCTGATGATTTTTTCAGTTTCTCTGCCGTATATGACCTAGATTTTAACCGTGTGCCGCTTTTTCTTGCCGCTGTAATACTGCCGCTGTTTTTTTGGGACGTTCAATCGGGCTTTCGGTAACGTCAATGATGACCGTTTGATCGCCCGGATTCTTGTGTTTTGGCAGGGAAAAGCGTTTGCAACGGATGAGGGCGTCCTCGGTTTTACGGATGGTGCGGCAGACATTACTTTCAGAAAGGCCGTAGATGGCGGCCAATTCGAGTTGGGTATGGTAATGACGCAGATAGCTCAGGGTAAGCAGCAGTTGGTCTGCCAAGCTGAGCGTATGCGGCCTGCCTGACTTAACCTTCCGGCTTTCTGCTTCTGTGGTGACTTTCAGCATTTCGTGAAAAAGGACGGGCGTTACACCTGTGAGCCGTTTGAATTCCCTGTCGCTTCTTTGGATGAGGTTTTCGTATTTCATTTGGGAATTGTAAATCTTCAGGATACTTTCGCAAAAGGTCTATTATTAGGCCATTTGTTCCAAAGAAAAAACACCCTTCGGGGTGTTTTTGTATTCTAAACAAAAGGATGTTTGGTTATGGGAAATTTAAATCCAAATGAACTATAATTCTTTGGTAAAATGATTTCGTTACAAAATCAAACTACAAAAACTATGAGCGAAATACCAAAGAAACGCGGTGGCCGTAGAGACGGTGCAGGACGTAAAAGCAAGTCCGGTGAAGCAACGGCAGTTAAACGTATCCCGGTGTCGCTGATACCAACAGTGGATGCCATGATCGCTTTTACAGCTATGCCTCAAGGCAGCCTTATACCCATCAATCGGACAACACTAAAAGTACCTTATGCTCTCGAGAAAATCCCCGCAGGATTCCCATCTCCGGCGGAGCCGTATGTTGCTGACTATCTCGATTTTAACGAATACCTTATCACAAACCCGTCTGCCACCTTCGCCGCACGTTCCGGTGGCTATTCCATGCTCGACGCGGGTATTGGTAAAGACGATATTATGATCATCGACCGATCCAAAACGCCGAAGCACGGCGATATTGTGATGGCCGATGTTGGCAATGAGTTTACGATCAAACGACTGTACAAAGTTCCAGGCCGCAAGCCCGAGCTACACTCTGAAAATGCCTCTGGCGAGTACCCTGACTTTATACCTAATGACAGTGATACCTGGACAGTCGTTGGTGTTGTTACCTTTGTTATCAAAGATGTTCGTCAGGGAAGCTAAGATGTTTGCCCTTATTGATGGGAACAGCTTTTACTGTTCGTGTGAAAGAGTTTTTAGGCCGGAATTGAAGAATGTTCCGGTAGTCGTCTTGTCGAACAACGACGGCTGTGTAGTTGCACGATCTACCGAAGCAAAGGCTTTAGGTATTAAGATGGGTGAGCCGTATTTCGAAGTAAGGCATTTAGTGGCACAAGGCCGTCTAAAAGCTTATTCGAGCAACTACGAACTCTATGCAGACCTGTCCCGGAGGATGATGGAAACTATCGCCGGGTGTGTTCCGGCGGTTGAAGTCTATTCAATAGACGAATGTTTTGCAGATATGTCCGGCATTGAAAATCTTGCTGTACATGGGCATCAAATTCGCAACCGTGTTTTACAATGGGTTGGCATACCAACTTGCGTTGGCATAGCACCGACTAAGACGCTGGCCAAATTTTGCAACCACTTGGCAAAAAAATATCCCTCCCACTTTGAGGGTGTCGTTGTTTGGTCTAACTGGAGTGAGTCTATACGCATGAGGGCATTACGGAGTGAAGCTGTAAATGAAATATGGGGAATTGGTAATAGAATAGCTTCCAAATTGGCAGCACAAGGGATACTTACAGCTTTGGATTTTGTGCTTGCAGATACAGCTACTCTACGCCGACGTTATGGAGTAACTGTCGAGAGAACACAAAGAGAAATGCAGGGTATAGCTTGTGATGGTTTATATCCAAAGCTAGCACCCAAGCAAAATCTTGTTCGTAGCCGAAGTTTTGGAACACGCATAGATACATTGGAGGCTTTAAAAGCCGCCATCACGCATCATATCAGTTCAGGTGCTGAAGCATTGCGTAAAGACAAATTGACGGCCTCATCTGTTTCTGTATTTCTACATACCGATTTTTTCAAAGAATCTGATCCTCAATATCATAACAGTCAGACAATAAGCCTGACTGTACCGACTTCCGACACCGTACTGTTAAATCACGCAGCACAAAAGATACTTGAAACTATCTACCGCAGTGGCTACCGCTATAAAAAAAATGCGGGATCGAATTACAGGGTTTAATGCCCGCCGGGCAGATACAGGCGGATCTTTGGCAGTCCGCAAGTACTAACCCAGTCATGGAAGCATGGGACAAAAATTAATCGTCAGTACGGTAAAGGCCGTCTGAAACTTGCATCAGAACTATTGGCCAACAACTGGGAAATGAATAGGGATAGATTGAGTCAGTGCTATACCACACGGTTTACTGATTTACCCATCGTTTGAGGACGGATAAGTTTCTTCAAAAAGAATCCCGATTTTTTTCATAAATATAGTCAATTAAAAAAACAAAATAGTACAATACTCAACTTTGAAGGTCTAACCATGGCATATTCTACGGACTTAAGAGACAAAGCTTTAAACTATTACGAACAATGCAAAAACATCAGTCAAACCGCAGCAACGTTTAACTTGTCAAGAAACACGCTTTACCTATGGATTCGCCTTAAAAAACAAACAGGCAGCCTAAAACATCAAGTTACCGGTCTAAATGCCGTTAAATTGGATAGGCAAAAACTGGCTCAATATGTTGGGCAACACCCGGATACCTATCTGCATGAAATCGCCAAACATTTTGATTGTACGCCAGCCGCCGTTTGCTATGCACTTAAACAGATGGGGATGACGCGCAAAAAAAGACCACCACTTACAAAGAACAAGACCCGGCCAAAGTAACGCATTATTTGACACAACTGGCCGAATTTTCCGACTACCAACGTGTTTATTTGGATGAAACAGGATTTGACCGCTACCTGTTCCGTCCCTATGCCCGTAGCCTGAAAGGGCAAATAGTGAAAGCGCAGATAAGTGGAAAAAGATACCAACGCTTGTCTCTGGTGTCCGCACAAGTCGGCAACCGGCTGATTGCTCCGATGGTTTGTCAAAATACGATGACCGGAGCCTTTTTTGAGGCATGGTTTCAGCAATGCCTACTGCCTGCATTGACTCAAAAATCGGTGATTATTTTAGATAATGCACGATTTCACCGTATGGGTGTCTTACGGAAAATGGCGGAAAAATCGGGACATAAGGTATTGCCTCTTGCACCTTATTCACCTGAGCTCAACCCGATTGAGAAGGTGTGGGCGAATATTAAACGGTATCTGCGAACCGTTTTGTCTGATTACGCCCGATTTGACGATGCACTACTGTCCTATTTTGATTTTAATTGACTATATGTAACTCGATAATCACTCATTAAAAAGTAATCGAAATATCTAAAATAAGCCTAAAAAATAATAAAGGTCATCTGAAACCCTGTTTCCAAGGTTTTCAGACGACCTTTCATCATCAACACAGATTACAGGATGCCACTAACAGCTTCTTCCGCAGAAACCGTCTTATCAGCAAATGTAAACTGAGCATACTGATAATTCTTACTGCTGAAATAGTTCTGGAGACTGACCTGATCATCTCCGCCATAAGCCTTGACGACCAAATCATTACCCGAACGGCTGAATACCGCATCCGAGAATACTGCATTCTCAAACAATAACGTATCCGTATGCTCCAACAGGCTGCCGTAGTCGGAAACCACATCCTTGCCGTGGCCTTTCTCGAAGACATAGGTGTCGGCTTCGCTGCCGCCACCGTTCAGTCTGTCGTCTCCGGCTCCGCCGTTCAGAATGTCGCTGCCTTCGCCACCGCGCAGTTCGTCGTTGCCTTCGCCGCCTTTGAGGATGTCGGCACCTTTCTCACCACTCAGGTAGTCGTTGCCCGCATTGCCTTCCAACGTATCGGCTCCTTCGCCGCCGTCAAGGCTGTCGTTGCCTTCGCCGCCTTTGAGGATGTCGGCACCTTTTTCACCACTCAGGTAGTCGTTGCCTTTGCCGCCGTCCAGCACGTCGGCGGTATCCCAGCCGTAGAGGCTTTCGTTGCCGTCGGTACCGACGCCTTCCACCCTCATACCGGCCATGTCTTTGGCGGTAACGGTTTTGTCGTCAAAGGCAAAATCGTAGTAGCGGTAGGAGCTGCTGCTGAAATAACCCTCTACGGTTACAGCATCTTCGGCTCCGTAGGCTTTGATGACCAGGTTGTTGCCCGAACGGGTAAATACGGATTCGGCAAACTTAGCGCCGTTGAAGCGCAGGGTATCGGTATGAGCTGCCTGGTAAGCGTAGTCGGAAACCACATCCCTGCCGTGGCCTTTCTCGAAGACATAGGGTGTCGGCTTCGCTGCCGCCGCCGTTCAGTCTGTCGTCTCCGGCTCCGCCGTTCAGAATGTCGCTGCCTTCGCCACCGCGCAGTTCGTCGTTGCCTTCGCCGCCTTTGAGGATGTCGGCACCTTTCTCACCACTCAGGTAGTCGTTGCCCGCATTGCCTTCCAACGTATCGGCTCCTTCGCCGCCGTCAAGGCTGTCGTTGCCTTCGCCGCCTTTGAGGATGTCGGCACCTTTTTCACCACTCAGGTAGTCGTTGCCTTTGCCGCCGTCCAGCACGTCGGCGGTATCCCAGCCGTAGAGGCTTTCGTTGCCGTCGGTACCGACGCCTTCCACCTTCATACCGGCCATGTCTTTGGCGGTAACGGTTTTTGTCGTCAAAGGCAAAATCGTAGTAGCGGTAGGAGCTGCTGCTGAAATAACCCTCTACGGTTACAGCATCTTCGGCTCCGTAGGCTTTGATGACCAGGTTGTTGCCCGAACGGGTAAATACGGATTCGGCAAACTTAGCGCCGTTGAAGCGCAGGGTATCGGTATGAGCTGCCTGGTAAGCGTAGTCGGAAACCACATCCCTGCCGTGGCCTTTCTCGAAGACATAGGTGTCGGCTTCGCTGCCGCCGCCGTTCAGTCTGTCGTCTCCGGCTCCGCCGTTCAGAATGTCGCTGCCTTCGCCACCGCGCAGTTCGTCGTTGCCTTCGCCGCCTTTGAGGATGTCGGCACCTTTCTCACCACTCAGGTAGTCGTTGCCCGCATTGCCTTCCAACGTATCGGCTCCTTCGCCGCCGTCAAGGCTGTCGTTGCCTTCGCCGCCTTTGAGGATGTCGGCACCTTTTTTTCACCACTCAGGTAGTCGTTGCCTTTGCCGCCGTCCAGCACGTCGGCGGTATCCCAGCCGTAGAGGCTTTCGTTGCCGTCGGTACCGACGCCTTCCACCCTCATACCGGCCATGTCTTTGGCGGTAACGGTTTTTGTCGTCAAAGGCAAAAATCGTAGTAGCGGTAGGAGCTGCTGCTGAAATAACCCTCTACGGTTACAGCATCTTCGGCTCCGTAGGCTTTGATGACCAGGTTGTTGCCCGAACGGGTAAATACGGATTCGGCAAACTTAGCGCCGTTGAAGCGCAGGGTATCGGTATGAGCTGCCTGGTAAGCGTAGTCGGAAACCACATCCCTGCCGTGGCCTTTCTCGAAGACATAGGTGTCGGCTTCGCTGCCGCCGCCGTTCAGTCTGTCGTCTCCGGCTCCGCCGTTCAGAATGTCGCTGCCTTCGCCACCGCGCAGTTCGTCGTTGCCTTCGCCGCCTTTGAGGATGTCGGCACCTTTCTCACCACTCAGGTAGTCGTTGCCCGCATTGCCTTCCAACGTATCGGCTCCTTCGCCGCCGTCAAGGCTGTCGTTGCCTTCGCCGCCTTTGAGGATGTCGGCACCTTTTTCACCACTCAGGTAGTCGTTGCCTTTGCCGCCGTCCAGCACGTCGGCGGTATCCCAGCCGTAGAGGCTTTCGTTGCCGTCGGTACCGACGCCTTCCACCTTCATACCGGCCATGTCTTTGGCGGTAACGGTTTTGTCGTCAAAGGCAAAATCGTAGTAGCGGTAGGAGCTGCTGCTGAAATAACCCTCTACGGTTACAGCATCTTCGGCTCCGTAGGCTTTGATGACCAGGTTGTTGCCCGAACGGGTAAATACGGATTCGGCAAACTTAGCGCCGTTGAAGCGCAGGGTATCGGTATGAGCTGCCTGGTAAGCGTAGTCGGAAACCACATCCCTGCCGTGGCCTTTCTCGAAGACATAGGTGTCGGCTTCGCTGCCGCCGCCGTTCAGTCTGTCGTCTCCGGCTCCGCCGTTCAGAATGTCGCTGCCTTCGCCACCGCGCAGTTCGTCGTTGCCTTCGCCGCCTTTGAGGATGTCGGCACCTTTCTCACCACTCAGGTAGTCGTTGCCCGCATTGCCTTCCAACGTATCGGCTCCTTCGCCGCCGTCAAGGCTGTCGTTGCCTTCGCCGCCTTTGAGGATGTCGGCACCTTTTTTCACCACTCAGGTAGTCGTTGCCTTTGCCGCCGTCCAGCACGTCGGCGGTATCCCAGCCGTAGAGGCTTTCGTTGCCGTCGGTACCGACGCCTTCCACCTTCATACCGGCCATGTCTTTGGCGGTAACGGTTTTGTCGTCAAAGGCAAAATCGTAGTAGCGGTAGGAGCTGCTGCTGAAATAACCCTCTACGGTTACAGCATCTTCGGCTCCGTAGGCTTTGATGACCAGGTTGTTGCCCGAACGGGTAAATACGGATTCGGCAAACTTAGCGCCGTTGAAGCGCAGGGTATCGGTATGAGCTGCCTGGTAAGCGTAGTCGGAAACCACATCCCTGCCGTGGCCTTTCTCGAAGACATAGGTGTCGGCTTCGCTGCCGCCGCCGTTCAGTCTGTCGTCTCCGGCTCCGCCTGCCAAGGTATCTTTACCTACGCCACCTTGTAATGTGTCATTACCTGCTCCGCCATGCAGTATGTCATTACCACCATAGCCGCTGATTGCATCATCACCCGCTCCGCCTGTGATAAAGTTGGCAAGTTCATTGCCATAAAGCGAATCGTCTTTTTCCGTACCAGTTTTATGGCCGAGTTTTTTTCCATCGCTTCTTTACCCAAGGCTTCGGCATATTGTTCGAATGTACCGCTGTTTACAGCATCCAGAGAATATTGCGCCATCAGCGATGAGAGTTCGGTAAATGCGTTATCACCCGAACTGATTTTGCTGTACGCTAAAAATTCGCCCAAATCCACAAAGGCTTTTTCAGGGCTGCGGGCGTACACTTCGCCAAAGAGAGCGGCGACATCAGTGAAATTGAGTTTGAATTCCCCGTTTTCCAGCTTCAGTCCGATTTTGTTCAAATACGGTTGCAAACGGGTTTGGAAGAGCAGGTTTTCATAAACGTTGTCTGTCAGCTTGCCGTAAGTTTCGCGTACGGTGTTGAGGAAGCTTTCCATCTGCTCTTTGCTTTGCACATAGATGACACCGGATTTTTCACCCGAGAATGCGTCCAATGCTGCAATTTTCGTACGTAATTCGTGCAGTTTTTCTTTGTACTCGTCTGAAACACCACCTGCCAGTAACATCGCCTGCTCCTGCCCTGGAGTTAATGCGACACCTTCGTTCGCAGTGCGCAGCATGGGTGCAGAGAAACGTGTACCGACGCTGTAATTCGGATCGGTTTGCGCCCATTTGTCAACCAGATCGTCCAAGAGGGCTTTTTGCTGCACCTTGGTTTCCGCTTTGGTATATGCCTGCAATGCTGCGGCAAGTGCGGGCGAAAGGGCTGCCGCTTCGCGCAGATCGCGCAAACGGCCGATGCCTTGCAGATTTGCCGCCGCACGCTGTTCGTCGGTCAGATTGACGGATTGGCTATAACGGCTGTAAAGCGTATTGTTGCCAAACAACAAATCGCCCATTTTACGCACATTACCGTCTTTGCCGGTATAGCTGCCTTCCTGCGCCAGACGGTTACCATTGCCAAGATTTTGATTGGTATCTTGATATGCAACATTCAGAGACTGTACGCCGACTTCTTCCAGTGTAAACAACTCCTCTTTTTGGCTGACACCATCTTGATTCAAATCGCGCCATACGCGCAATTTGTCAAAATCAGCATCTTTAGCATCGACCACACCGTCGCCATTAGAATCATATTCTGCCAAAGCCGCATAGCCGTGCGCCGCCTTCGTGCCGTCTTTCAAAACGGAACTGTCGCTGAAAAGCTCCTTGCCGTCATTAATGATGCCGTCGCCGTTGCGGTCAACAACCAGCAAACCGTCGTCTGAAGCAACCCAGCCTGAAGCCGTACGGATACCGTCGCCATCATGATCGAACAATGCTCCTTTATAGGCCTTGTGTGATACCGTTTCAATACCGTCACCATCTAGATCTAGTACTAGGGGATCATAAATGTGATATTTACCATCTCGATTGGCTTTCAGCCAGCGTTCCCAGTCTTCAGGGATGCACCAGTTCCTGTTTTCGGGCGATCCCCAGTCGTCTTGTCGAAAATTGTCAGGATATTTCCAAACCCATTCTTTGAATGTGCCGACTGCACCTTCCCAGGTTTCTTTTGTCCACTCTTCAAAATTCTTACTGAAATCTTTTGCCGCTTCAGCCAACTCTTTTGCGGTTTCGGTCAATTCTTTTGCTGCAGATTCATACAATTCTTTTCCTTTTTCAAGTAACCATTCTGCAGCATCAGCTTTGTATTCCCACTCCAACTGTCTGGCGTCTCCCAATACAGCATTGGGAAAACCAATCGGATCGCTTAAAAGCAGTTCTTTTCCTGCTTTGCTTAATGCTTCAAAAACAATTTTTTGATTGTATTCACCCGAGCCTTCTTTATTGGCAATTGCATTTTGAGGATCGATACGACTGGTTTCAATACCCAATCCCAATGCCCATCCGCCTTGAATATCTTTACCCATACCATTAGGAACAGTGGCTACAATTGCACGATTGATTGCCAAATCTATGGCAGCACTAGTTGAGAGTCCATGACTACTAAGGGACTCCGAATAGCTTTTTTCAATTTGGCTTGTAGTGGGTAATTTGCCTTTCCCTTGTTCAATCATTCGGACATAATTTTCAAAATGATTCAATGCAACCTTTTCAAAATTTTCCTGCCTAGCTGTTTCGCCTACTGTCGAATCCCATAAATTTTCAACTCCTTTTTTCATCCATAGATTAATTCCTCGTAAGTCTTTACTATTTCCGGTAATAGCTGCCGCATTGTCGGCATAGCGGTCTCCTTGCTTGGCAAGATAAGTCCATCCACCATGATAATCGCCTCTATCAGCATATCCTTTTAATTCAGCCTGCTGTCTTTCATTTAAAATAATCATAAGTTAGATTCCTAAAATAAAATTACTTGATAAAACTTTTAATTAATTTCTCTATTTTTAGATGATATTCAATCAACTCTTGTTGAGAAGGTTGCTTAGAAAAAAATTTCCATATTCATGTGCACTGATACTAGGATAATAATCTACTGATAAACCATTTATGCATGAGTCAACTGCGATTGAAAAATGCGGTTCATTAAGTCTTTTTCCATTTTTTCTACCATCATCCCTTACTTGTATTCTTACTGGATTTTCATCATCCCTAATATAATTAAATTCATGATAGAATGGTTCTTCATTAAATCTTTCATATGCTTTATAGTCTTTAGAAGAAGAAGTTATTTCTTTTGAACCGTACCTCAACATCATTTTTTTAAGATACTTAGGATCTAAAAGGCATTCAGAATTTTTCTGAATCGAAATAGTGTCTATCATCGGCAGGCCATCCTTCAATGCCTTAACAAATTTATCTTTATTCTCCCGATTAAAAGGCTCTAAAATCCAAGAATCTCCTTTGCGTTTGGCATGGACGTAAATATCAAACCTACCGCCCTTATGGATTTTTTCCTCGTCCGACATCCATCTTGTTGCCGAATCTCGGGACGAACCTGCCAAATAACCGTAAGGCACGCTTAGCAACGTCCCATCCAAATCAATTTTAATATTTCTTTCAAAGCCTGTTATGGGTATCTGATTGTCCATTTTTACTTCCTCCTTATTTTCTGAAGATGGATAACAAGCTGCCAAAGCGAATGAACCCAAAACTGCTATTAGAGCTGATAGCTTCTTTAACACCCTATCTTTTCCACATTCCACTTTTACTCTTCCTGTAACAGATTTCTGATTAAATTAACCAGACCGGCTGAAATACAATTCATTATCAATTTCTGATTCCTGCAAAATACCATATTCTCATATACTGGAAATTTATTTCAGATAAATGGTATTTAATTCAAACAAACGTATCATTACAACTGTAAATATAACAAAAGATCGTCTGAATATTTTTTTCAGACGACCTTTTTATATTTAATGAAATTCTTTAACATATTGTTTAATTTAGGTAAATAATTATTTATAAACTATTATTCGAATTATAATTTTTATTCCTATATGATGTTTTAATACTATAGTCAATTAAAAACAAAATAGTACAACACTCAACTTTGAAGGTCTAACCATGGCATACTCTGCGGATTTAAGAAACAAAGCTTTAAACTATTACGAACAATGCAAAAACATCAGCCAAACCGCAACAACGTTTAACTTGTCAAGAAACACGCTTTACCTATGGATTCGCCTTAAAAAACAAACAGGCAGCCTAAAACATCAAGTTACCGGTCTAAATGCCGTTAAATTGGATAGGCAAAAACTGGCTCAATATGTTGGGCAACACCCGGATACCTATCTGCATGAAATCGCCAAACATTTTGATTGTACGCCAGCCGCCGTTTGCTATGCACTTAAACAGATGGGGATGACGCGCAAAAAAAGACCACCACTTACAAAGAACAAGACCCGGCCAAAGTAACGCATTATTTGACACAACTGGCCGAATTTTCCGACTACCAACGTGTTTATTTGGATGAAACAGGATTTGACCGCTACCTGTTCCGTCCCTATGCCCGTAGCCTGAAAGGGCAAATAGTGAAAGCGCAGATAAGTGGAAAAAGATACCAACGCTTGTCTCTGGTGTCCGCACAAGTCGGCAACCGGCTGATTGCTCCGATGGTTTGTCAAAATACGATGACCGGAGCCTTTTTTGAGGCATGGTTTCAGCAATGCCTACTGCCTGCATTGACTCAAAAATCGGTGATTATTTTAGATAATGCACGATTTCACCGTATGGGTGTCTTACGGAAAATGGCGGAAAAATCGGGACATAAGGTATTGCCTCTTGCACCTTATTCACCTGAGCTCAACCCGATTGAGAAGGTGTGGGCGAATATTAAGCGGTATCTGCGAACCGTTTTGTCTGATTACGCCCAATTTGGCGATGCGCTACTGTCCTATTTTGATTTTAATTAACTATAAAAAGCCCGCCGTAGGGGGCAAGTGGAAAATAGGCGTGGCAGTTTTGTAGGTTGTCGAAGGTGCCGGAAAAGCTGCCTAAGTCTGTTTTCTACTTGGGGGCGTGGGGACGTTTCTGCCGAACTTTGAGAGGCGGTAACGGGGCTGCGGCGGGCTTCTTTTTTCAGTTTGGCTTAGACAGATAAAGGTCATCTGAAACAGTGATTACAGACGACCTTTATATCTTAGTCATTATAATTAATCTGCTCTACCGTCCACCAAGTGTGAGGGTAATGCGCCTTAAAATCTTCAATTTCCCATTGAATTTCTTCATCATCAATACCTGTATCATAGATATATTTTTTGTTAGAACCTATAAAATGTGTTGCTCTTATACAACCTTTTCTAATGCTTGCTTCAATTTCAGAAACATTTTCCAACATCAACAGCTTAATTAGAGCTTCGGTATCCAGCCTCGTTTCAGTAGGAATTTTACCTTTGAGGCATTCAGAAAACATTTTGTCATAATCCACTTTTTTCACATCTTGAATCATCACGCTTCTTCCTTTCCTTAAAACAAGACCAACTGTTCTTCCAAAGTCAACAAAGGGGCGGTAATCTTCGTTTCTCTATGGTGTTGCTGTTCTGCATCGAAAGCGGCTTTTTTGTCAGCGACAATTTCAACTTTCATATCGTCTTCAAATCCTCCACGCAACCAATGCACCGTCCGCCAAGCCGTATGAAATTCAAGTTTCAAACTGTCGCCATGTATGATTTTTGCGGGAATACCGTAAAAATGGCATTGCACAAAACACATCCACACACATAAAACATCAATATCTACCGCAACCGCTGCCATATGTAAGCTTGGAATTTTTCCGCTATCGGCGATATGTTCGGCGAAAGCAAGCAGATTCGCACCACTGCCACAACATGGCTCAAGTAAAGAAACGAATCTTTTATTCGCCAGCTTCTCCACCGTGTCAATTCCCGCCAGTTTTGCCATCACTCTTGATATAGACATTGGCGTAAAAAACTGTCCGTTACGCTCGTTCGACGCTCCCAAGTCCATATAAAGTTCGCCCAAAAAATCTTCGTAGTTTCCGACTTTCACCGCTCGAATACAGCCCGAAGCCAAAACGCTAATAGCTCAGGAAAAATTTTAAAAGCCTCTTCTTTATATTGTCGACGGATAACGTGGTATCGCTCTTCACGATTTTCCCAATCTTCATCCCGAATATAGCTGTTTAAAATGGCAATCGCTGCCAGCTCGACGAAATCACGAAAAACATCAGAGGGTTTGTACGCAGCACCAAACGAATAAATACGTTTTTTCAGCTCTTTAACAGTGTTTTCCATCTTCTTGCTCCCTATGGTTTCAGACGGCCTTTGCCGCCTGAAACCGTGTATCATTACCACCAACTGTCATAAAACACTGCTTGTCCCTTAGCTATTGCTAGACGGGCATTTGCAATAAAGTTTTTAGTTTCTGTAATGTCTTCGGGATATATCTCATCGTTTCCAAAGAAAAAGCCCGGCGTGTATTCCAGTTTTTCTTCATTTAAATCAGATTCCAGACGGTCTAAATCTTCAAGTTCCAGCCGCACAGTGCAGTAATTAAAGACTTCAGCTTTTCCGCCTTTTTGCCGATATAAGTTTTCCATCCAACCATGAAGATGGTTAAATTTCCGCCAGTAGGCAAAATGATTCAGTGCTGCTTCTTCACGTTCATCTTCTCTCACATTCACATCGGTTTGACGGTCGCCGACAAACTCGGCTTTCATGGTATAGCCATACATATCTAATCCCATCTGATAGTCCTTTCATAAATGTTCATTCATAAATAAACAACCATCGGGGGCATCTGCCGCCGTGTTGTGATGTCGTTAAAAATTTCAAAGCGCAAAAAGTCCAGACTGGCTTTGTGCGGCTTTCATCTTTGTCCGGTGCGCCTTCTGTGGCGTGGTGGAAAAGGTGGAAGACGTGCAGAGACACTTGTCTTGGTCTGGACTTTTTGCGCTTTGAAATTTAGACATCAACCAACAACACGGCGGCAGATGCCCCCAATGGTTGTTCAAACCTTCAGCCGCTTTGCGGCGTTTCCGCCTTGTTGGGCGGAATTGAAAAACGCATTTAGTGCGTTTTTTGGCACTCGTTGCCTATCCTGCGTTGTAGTTAAAATTTATTGGTACTTAGCCAATATCCTTTTTTGAGAGAAGAAGTACGCGCGGATAGGAGGTATTTGTTGTTTAATTGTTGTATATGTGTTGTTGTTTAGTTGTATATACGTTGTAAATAGGTTGTATAGTGGTTGTTTTAATGTTGTATATGTTGTTTTATTGTTGTAATAATGTTGTATTCATGTTGTAAATATGTTTGTATATTTGTTGTATAGATGTTGTTTAAATATTGTATAAATGTTGTTATTAGTTGTTTACTGTTGTAATAGGTTGTATTAATGTTGTATAAGTGTTGTATAGGTTGTAAAATAGGTTGTATAAATGTTGTATTGATGTTGTAAGAGGTGTGTATGAGTGATTTAGAAGATTTCATCAAATCGTATGAAAATAAATTGAGCCCAGGGAAACGATCCGTACTGGAGCCTTATAAAGATGAAATTTTAAAAATGAAGCAGCTTGGGTTTACTGAAAATTTGATATTGCAGTTTTTGGCTGAAAAGAAAAATGTAAGAGTAAGCCAACAGGCATTAAATCGATTCATCCGTTCCCGGCTTCAAAAAATGAATTTAGGAGCTGAAAAAATGGTAGAAAAATCTCAAAATGATAATAAATTAATTAATTCAAAAAGCCCTGTTTCTGAACCTGAAAAGCAAAAAGAAACTTTGTCTCAATCCACTTCCGGAAAGAACAAATTTGATTGGCAAAATCAGATTAACCCGGAGGACTACAAATGAAAAGGCCGTCTGAATTTTCAGACGGCCTCAAAGTCAATAAGTTGGTTTAGCGTTCGTAATGGTATCGGCAGGCATATACAGTTACCGTATCTTCATCTACCGAATAAACCAAACGGTGTTCCCGATCAATCCTTCGTGACCATAAGCCCGATTTATGGTGACGAAGTGGTTCGGGTTTCCCGATTCCTTTCGGATGGTTGGCTTTAATATCTTCCAAAAGCAACTTAATCCGTTCAACCTTCCTAGCATCATGCTTTTTCCAATATGCCAAATCTTCGGCGGCATCAGCGGTAAAACGGTGCTTCCTCACAGATCAACCTCTACAAATTCCCCCTGTTCTGCCTGAGCCAGCGAGTGCTCCAAACGTGCAGCATTAGTAGGATTTCCGAACAGGTAAAGTGTCTCCATAATAGAGCTGTACTCTTCCTCAGACATCAAGACACAGTTCCCTCCGTTCCGGCGCGTAATATGTGTTACTACTTGGTCTTCACAAACTTTAGTCATAACCTGCGCCAAATCTTCACGGGCTGCGGTGTAGCTGATTACATAGTCCATTTTATATATCTCCATTGGGCAATATGATTTATTGTACAGTAACCCTGTACATATTTCTAACGATTTATCCACAAAACCTGTACATATCTCTCCCTCAAAAGAGTCTATATCCTCTCAAACGTCAATATCCATCTACATCCATCATAAATTGCACAAAAAACAGTCAGGCGCGAGCCTGTAATATTTTTTGATAGTGGTCTGTGGATGTGGTCTTTGTATAAAGGCCGTCCTATACGGACAAAGTTCTTTGTCTTCTAAAGCCAAAGTTCTTTGTTCAATATGTACAAACACAATGTTTTCAATTACTTATTTTCATCAAAAAAGCGAGTTCTGATAATCTAATTGGTATAAAAACACGAAAGCAGGACAGAAAAACAGACAGGTATATCCCACTTTGCGCCGAAAAACAGGCAAAACAGCCTTTCAGACGACCTTTTCAGCGGCAAAAGGCACAAAAAAAGCTGCCGGAGCAGCGTTTGGGCGTGGCGGTGCCAACAGCCTGATGATTACTGTTTTTTCTTGTAGTAATTTATGAGATTTTGACGATTAGGATTGTCAGGATTCCGCTGTCCGCCTGTATCGGGCGGCGGGTCGGCGGATTGTTTGATTTGCGCTTCGTATTCCGCCATAGCTTTGCGCGTGGCCGCTTCGGACGTCGGTGGCGCAGGGATGTTGGGGGAACGGTCGGATGGATAGAAGCCTGCCCAGCCGTTTAGAATGGCTTTTCGCATAGCAGCTTCCAAGTCGTAATTTTTATTTTTGAGGTCTTTGAGTTGGTTGAGCAGGATCTTTTTCTGCTTAATTGTGACTGATTTGCCTTTTTCGGCACGCATCTTCAGAAAGTCATTCCAAAGTGTGAGGTTAATCCACTTTTCAAGACGGAAATTGTCGATGTCGAGATGGTAACGGCTGTTGAATTGCGGCACTGGTTTACCTTTGACAAGATAGCATAACTCTAACAGACGCTCTTTATTGAGCTGCCAGTGCATCCTGCCGTGTACACCTGCACGTCGGCATTGGATAACGCCTTTGCTGGAGAGGAATTTTCTTGCCTTTTCATAGCCACGCCGTGTCAGTCCGAACTCATCGAAGAGCTGGGAAGCGGTTTTATAAAACCAACCCTGACGTTTTGGTTCTTTATCGGCCACGTCGCTCCACCAAAACAGCCCTGATAATAAAGTCGCTGCCTGAATATTGGAGCCGCACAAAAGCCCGAACTCGCGGTAAACCACGAAGTCCGTTGTTATGTGGTGGCGGATTTCGGCTGTGAGCATAGGTTATTTTTTTGGTTTATAAGCTTTAGAAATGGCTTCAACCGTAACTTCATTGTTTGTGTAAGCCGAGATTTTAATAGCTGTATCCAACGGTGCTTTTTTCCGACCGCTGGCAATTTGAGAAATCCATGAGTAGTTTATACCTAATGTTTCAGCCATCTCTTTTAGACGACCTCTTCTTTCTCGCAACCATTGTTGCAATGTGTATTCGCTCACTGTCATTTCCTTGTAATTGACAAAACCAAGACTTACATATTACCCATAGCTAACAAATAAATCAATAATCGAAAAAAAGCTATTACCCAAAAGAAAAAGCTGTAAAGCGATAATTAGAAAATGAATACACTTGCAGACAGAATCAAAAAACGCCTTGACGACTTAGGTAAATCACAAGCTGATTTGGCTAAATATTGCAAGGTCAAACCCCCCTCAGTTTCTAAATGGCTGAATGGGACAACAAAGGTTTTAGCCGGGCAAAATCTACTAAGAGCATCTGAATTTCTCGAATGTGATCCTGATTGGCTTGCTAGCGGAAAAGGATTTTGGGCAAATAAATCGGCTGATCCAAAAGCTGCTGAAACGACCGTATCACCATTTACCATAAAAATGCTTGATAACGATATCCTTGACCAGTATCCAATCAATACGTCAGATATTTCAGCCAATATTTCGTATATTGAGTATACGGAAGATCAGTATCGCAGGATTTTCTCTGCTAAAAACCCAGATAGTCTAAGGCTGACAAATATACGAGTTGATAATATGTCCGGCACACTTGAGCCGGGTGATTTGGTGTTTGTAGATATATCAATAAACAAATATGATGGAGATGGTGTGTACCTGTTTTTGGTTGGAAATCATCTTCATTTGAAGAGATTGCAAATGGTTGGTAATAATCTGCTTGTAATCTCTGACAATCGTCAGTATAAGAGTTGGGAAATTTCTACCAAAAACAGATCAAGTCTTGTAGTCATTGGCAAAGTCTTAATAGGACAGTCTCAGATTTTCCAAAGGTTTTAAAAAAGAGGTCGTTTGAAAATATCAGACGACCTCTTATTTTCACATATGCCCTGATAATAACGGTTCTTATAAACTTGTCAGAACATCAGCATTAATTCTGACTTTAATTGTCCTTCTTAGGGAATCCTTGTTCTAAGGTGGTTTGATAATTCAGACTACCTTTTTCTATTTCTAGTATCTCATTTTCTAAAAATATAATCTTTAAAAACAATACGTTAAATATTTAAAAAAATGTAAAAAAATTTAGCTTTGGCTAATATTTTTTTCTTGCAATAATTGTTACCTATGGCTAATATACGTCTATCAAAGTTCTTTAACAGTTTGGAACGAAGCAACCGGCCTTCGGAGTTGTTTTGGCCTGAAAAGACTGAAACATCATGCGTAAAAAAGGTGATCGAGCCTTTGGGTAAATCGGACAAACGGTTGCGGGCAGCATCTGACCTGCCAAAAAAAAATGCCGCGCATCCGGGTTGCCCAGTGGGGTCCGGTAACAGGCGGCAAGTTGGACGTATTTCTTAATCGGGACGTATTCCCGATGCAGCAGCAATAATCTGCGGACAAGCTGCAAAATACATTTTGATTTTTATATTCCCCGCCGTGAGCGGGTATTTATCGGAAAAGTCCGATAGGGCAAATGCCCAAATGTTCAGACGGCGCTACCCGTCTTTAAACATGTATCCAAATCCAAGCCCGCTTGTGCAAGAAGCGGGTTTCCGTTTGGGTTCATCTGAAATAATCAGATAGTTTATTATAGTTCAATGGTGTCATTATGACAAATGACGAAAAAACGCATTATAAGATAAATTTGTCTTAAAACATATTCCAAATTAGTTTTTTCTACCGCCTGGCTACATTATAGGGTGGCGGGCAACTCAGCGGCTCGGAGCAAAAAGACTGAGCGGTTCCGAAACCGTCCGTGTGTGATGTCCTGTACAAGCACTTTGCCTGTGAATCAGTAAGCAGTAGCTGGAGGGTAAAAATCGGTGGCAAGGCAGTTATCGCGCTTTGCCGTTTTGAGCGGTGCCCTGATAAGGCTGACTACCGGCAATAGGTCGGGGAGCAGGTGGAAGCCCTGCAATAATCTTCTGGAGATGAATGATAAGTGGACTGCTGCAATAAAATCAGACTGTCTATAATTTTAACATGGGCGTTGTTGCATTCATTCTATATATTCCGAGGCTGGAAAGAGTACGATAGGCAATCGGCTTTGACAACGATAGCCATCGGATTTCAGGTGTGGATTATATCGGAAATGATTATTTGGTTATCCTTGGATGTCGGCTCATGCCACGGTTGCTCCTCATGGTTTAGGTGATGGATATTCCTGCATCTCTATTTTGAGTGGATAGCTAAGTATGAATCGGTAACACGTTGTATCATCTTTTTCGTATGGCAATACTACCTTGACTTGTTTTTGCAGTCGGAATAGCTGTACGCATCCAACATGAGTGGCCAGCGATCATACTCGGTAGCTTTATCATATGCTTCGATAATAAGCCCCCACATCATTAAGAGTGTTATTGCATAGATACCTTTTTTAAAAGATTTAAATAACGGGGCATTTCTACCCTCTATCATGAGTTTGAGTATATGCCACAAGATTGGAAGTGTTAAAAACGTAATAGCAGTGATGATAGTCCATACAGAAATTGAATAGTTAAGATATTCGGGATAGATCCCATATTTGTGATTGAAATGATGGATCGAAAATATTTTGGCGATAAATAATGCAAGTGCTGAAGAAACAAATAGTTTCCACGTCCATTTAAATTTTATTGAGATTTCACTATGGTTTTCCCATAGCTGCCAAGCGGAAAATATCACGCATAAAAAAATAAATAGAGGCATACTTTTTATCAAAAGCGAGCCATAAACAACACTGATAGTAATATTTTCAAATAACTCTTTTTGATTGTTTTTCATGGGCATTTCTTGTTTCGTGTAAAGAGAAGATGTGGTAATCCAATCTTAACACGGGTAGAGAAATGCCCGCCTATTCTTAAGGTCGTCTGAAAACGGTTTCAGACGACCTTCACTTCATCTAAAAGCGAAAGGAAGTAACATGAAAAAAATCCGCAAACCCGTCAAACAGATCGTCATCGGTACATATCAAAGCATGAGAGCCGCAACCCGGCAGGTTGACCTGTTGATGAAAGGCAATTCCGATTTGTGCGTCAACATTGTGCAAGAAGGAAGAAAGTTCCAAGTTCGCACAGTTGTTTGGCAATGAAAAAGCCGCTTTCATACAAAAGCGGCATTTAAGTTGAGATGGATGATCTCGTAGGGGTACGCAGATTATCCTTTTTTTCGTCTTTTATTTCAATATGGAAAAGGTGTGTGTATGAAAAAAATCTTTGGGTTTGTTAATTGCGGCGTTACTGGGAGCAGCGCCGGCGACTTATGCTGATGATGTACTTACAGGCGATACGCGCTTGGCGTGTGAAGCAATTTTATGTCTGTCATCAGGTGATCGTCCAAGCGAATGCGCGTCATCTATTAGACGATATTTTTCGATTCGCCACAAAAAAATGGGCGATACGATCAAGGCTCGTCGTAACTTTTTAAAAATGTGTCCGAGTAGTTCGGAAAGTGCCGAAATGTCGGGTTTGGTTGATGCAATTGCAAATGGAGCTGGCCGGTGTGATGCTCAAGAGTTGAACCGTATGATGCGTTATTCAAGGTTTGAGAAGGTATGCGAACAAAAAAACAAATATCGCTTTGGCCGACAATATACGTTTGATGAAAATTGCCAGATGGTTAAAAAGTTTTACGTCAGACCTGATAAACCGGAATACTGCAAGGCTTATTACGACCACGGATGGACGACTGCGGGCGATAAAGTACGATATGTCGGCGAAGAGAAGAATGGTGGTCGCTGGGTAGATATTCGTTAAATCTTCACTCCTGCTTTACATAGGCATAAATGTTTAGCAGCTTCGGCAGCCCTGCTATATAGGGCTGCTTTTTTTACAAACACAAACTTGTTCAGGGACGAGCAGGTTTCTTTTTGTAAAAAATCATTTGAACAAACGAAAGGTTATGCCATGAAAGAAGTCCATTTTATTGCACAAGGTAAAGGCGGCGTTGGTAAATCAACGATTGCAAGTTTTTTAGGTGACTACCTCAAAGCAAAAGCCAGTGGAGAGCAACTGCATTGCTTTGATACTGATCCCGTAAATCCTTCTTTTAGCCGTTTCTCAGCGTTAAATCCTGAAGTAATCGATATTTTGAATGACAGTAATAATATTGATTCCCGCTATTTTGATGGATTGATTGAGAAGCTGGTAAACGAGGAAGGTATTGCTGTCATTGACAACGGGGCTGCTACTTTTGTGCCGTTGATGTCTTATATGGCAGAAAACGAAGTACCGTCCTTCTTGGCCGAAAACGGTATCCGCATGATTATTCATGTACCACTTGTAGGTGGACAGGCTCTTGATGACTGTATTACAGGTTTGGTGCAAACGTTAAATGCTTTACAGGCTGTAGTAGTTATTTGGCTTAACGACTTTCAAGGTGTGGTAACTAAAGATAAACCGTTTGAGGAATTTGGTGTTTATAAGCAATACAAGGATCGTATTATCGGCGTGGTACATATTACACATCGCAACCCGGATACGTTTGGTGCAGATATAAAGGAAATGACAACCAAAAACCTGACTTTAACTGAAGCACAAAATTCAGGTGTATTTGGCTTGATGCCTCGCCAACGTCTGCGTACGGTACAGCGTGAGTTGTATGAACAACTGGATCAAATAGAGTTTTTGGCTACTCAACGCCAATCGGAAAAATCAGAGGTATGATATGGGAAAAGCAGAAGTAGATGCCATTATTGCCGACGTGTTCCGGGTTTCGGGTATCAAACTTACAGCAGACGATCCGGTTATTGCTATTCTCTTGGTACAGGAAAGCCGGCTGAAAGCCTTGTTTGAAGAACAACGTAACCATACCCGTGAGGATTTTGACGGAATTGCTGCTGAAATTGAAGAACCGTTGAAAACGGCAGTTCAAATTGCTGAAGATTTGAAGACTTATCGTGAGCAGATTATGGCAGATCTTCTAGCAGGATATGGAAAAGAGCTTGCTGAAAGTGAAGGCAAGTTGTATGCCACCATCCAAGCCAAGATTGACAAGCAAATGAAGGGATACCTTGACGAAGTGACAACGAAGCTAAACCGGTCATGGTTAGTTGCGGCACTGATTTCTTCTGTTCCATACTTGTTCTGAAATTCGTTTAGGTACATTTATGCTGATAGAGAAGAGGGTAGAAGTTGTTACCGTAAAAGTAAGCGCCCTGTTTAAACCAAAGGATGATCAGTTTCCGCACTTCCGTCTCGTTCCACTCGAAGCAGACAGGCAGGGTTATCTCTGCCTGCTTTTCTATATCGACAAGGATAGTTTTTTGATACTGGAGTCTCGTATCAAACGGTATGCGGCAATCAGGAAACTGGAATTGATGTTGGAAAACGCATCATTTCCAGTTTATGAAATAAGGAACTCAAGCAAATGACGTTCAATGTAGTGGAGGCTGCGGAATACTGCAAATGCCATCCTGAAACCATAAGAGAACATATTCGAGAAGGCCGTCTAAAAGCAAGTAAGCCAGGTCGTTCGTATTGTATAACTCAGACTGCGCTTGACGAATTTTTGCATGAACTGGAGAATATTCAAGTGCGGGCATCACTCGAACGCAGGAGTGAAAAAAAATGCCTACAAATAACAACGGAATCTACCAACGGAACGGTATATGGTACATCGACTTTGTATCATCCAGCGGTAAGCGAATTAGACGCTCTGCTAAAACTAAAGACCGACGTGAAGCAGAAGAGTTGAGAGATAAGCTGAAACATGAGTCTTGGCGAACTTCTGAACTCGGAGAAAAGCCTAAACGGATTTGGGATGAAGCAGCTGTTCGTTGGATTAAAGAAAAATCGAAGAAAAAAAGTATTGCGGACGATATTGCAAAACTGCGAAGGCTTGAAGAGCTTCGCGGTATTTATTTGCATCATATTGATCGCGACTTGATTCAGACGGTTGTAGAGAAGTTGCCTGTTCAGGATAGTACGAAAAATAGGTACTTGGCACTGATTCGTTCAATACTGAAAGCTGCGGCCAATAAATGGGATTGGTTGGAAAAAGTCCCGTATATTGAGCTTCATACGGAAAGTGAAGGGCGGATTCGGTGGTTAAGACCTAATGAAGCTCAACGTTTGATTGATGTAGCAAGGCCAAAATATTTTGCTGATATGATCATTTTCAGTCTAAATACCGGCTTGCGACAGGCAAATGTTTTGGGTTTGACATGGAATCAGGTTGATTTAGACAGGAAGGTCTGTTGGTATCATCCTGATGAAATGAAAGCTGGAAATGCACTGGGTGTTGCTTTGAATGATACTGCTGTTGAAGTATTAAAGCGGCAGATGGGCAAGCATAAGAAATTTGTTTTTGTGAATAAGCGGAATAAACCAATTAGCGGCATTAACAGCCGATATTGGAAGAAGACGTTAGAACTAGCAGAAATAGAAGACTTCACTTGGCACGATTTAAGGCACACTTGGGCAAGTTGGTTAGTTCAGCGTGGCGTACCATTGAGAGTGTTGCAAGAAATGGGTGGTTGGAAGACGTTAAGGATGGTGCAGAGATACGCACATTTGGCTCCAGAGCATCTTCATCAACATGCTCAAGTTTTGCACGAGCTTGTCACATTTGACACAAATGGGGCAAGTTAGACACAAATCAGGCACAAACAAAAAAGACAGCCATACAAATAAGCTGTCAATTAGAAATTTGGAATCTTAGGTTTTTCAATAAATTCAGATGTTTATTGGTGCCCGGAGCCGGAATCGAACCGGCACGGCCGGTTTAGGGCCGACGGATTTTAAGTCCGTTGTGTCTACCTATTTCACCACCCGGGCGTAGACAATAAATTGAGAGATTGGAGGCGGGGGCGCGGATTTGAACCGGCCTATATAAGGGTTGCACCCCTTATAGCATAAACACTCTGCCACCCCGCCATGAAATGGATGGAGGCGAGAGTCGGAATCGAACCGGCGTAGACGGATTTGCAATCCGCTGCATAACCACTTTGCTATCTCGCCAAATAAACTACTTTGGAGTGTTTGTAGTATTGAAACTGGAGCGGGAAACGAGTCTCGAACTCGCGACCTCAACCTTGGCAAGGTTGCGCTCTACCAACTGAGCTATTCCCGCGTATTCGGATGCATGATTTAATGGAGCGGGAAACGAGTCTCGAACTCGCGACCTCAACCTTGGCAAGGTTGCGCTCTACCAACTGAGCTATTCCCGCATTTGAGTGCATCTGAAATTAAACTGGAGCGGGAAACGAGTCTCGAACTCGCGACCTCAACCTTGGCAAGGTTGCGCTCTACCAACTGAGCTATTCCCGCATATTGAAAAAAAGAACAATCAACAAGTAATCAAGATGGAGCGGGAAACGAGTCTCGAACTCGCGACCTCAACCTTGGCAAGGTTGCGCTCTACCAACTGAGCTATTCCCGCTCTGATATTTGTTGCTTCGTATATCGAAGAAGACGCAATTATTATGGATTTAATCGTGTGCGTCAAGTGTTTTGTTTTTATTTTTTTAAAAATTTTATTTGAATTCTTTCCACGCCATTTTCAGGTAGTAGCACATGGACCAGATGGTCAATACAGATGCTATAAACATCAATATGTTACCAATGAGATAGAAAGGGTCGTTATATTTGTCTGTGCCGATAAGCAAAAGGAAGATGGCGATCATTTGGGCAGTGGTTTTGAATTTGCCGATAGTGGCTACTGCAACGCTGCCGCGTTTGCCCATTTGTGCCATCCATTCGCGCAGGGCGGAAATGGTGATTTCTCGGCCGATAATAATCATGGCGAAGATGGCGTATGTTCTGCCAAGGCTGACGAGCAGGAGTAGGGCAACGGCAACCATGAGTTTGTCGGCAACGGGGTCGAGGAATGCACCAAAGTCGGAGGTTTGTTTCCCAGCGGCGTGCCAAAAAGCCGTCAAACCAGTCTGTAACAGCTGCAAGTGCAAAGATGATGGCGGCTGTCCAGTTGACGGTTTGTGGTTGAATCCATGTGTTCGGTAAATAGAATAGGATGGTGAACACGGGGATTAATAGGACGCGCATCCAGGTAAGTAAAATAGGTATATTCCAAGGCATGGTTTGGGACCTTTTGGACGATGTGTCGGATTGTCCATTATAGCTTATTTGCTCGCTGGGCTTTTTAGAGTGTTGTTTTTTTGCCGACAAGTAACGTGGGCAAAGGGCTTTGTTATGCGGGTTGTGAAGGAAGTCTGCTAAGGCCGTCTGAAAAATGGGTTGTTGAGGGGTATAAATATTTTTGGGCAGGTACGTGGCTGCAAAATAGTGGGCAACGAGGTCGGCCTGCTGCTCGATATTGAGTTGGTTGAAGTGAGGCAAAGGCATGGGATAGGCGTAAGCTTTGCGTTTCCTATATCCGCCTTTGAGCATAATGAATAAACCGGATAACCAAACTTTGTGACCGCGCTGGTGTTGCCAGACGTGTGTCAGTTCATGAATCAGCCAGATTTTGTAGGCGATGCCGGCTTGAGTGAAATCATCAGGGCAGTGTTTGCGCGGGAAATATATATTTCCATTTGGGGCGATAGCGGTATTGGGGTTAGGTAGGAAGGGGATGCCGCGATATATTTTAATGCGGTTGAAGTCTATGCTGTCGGCAAAAACCTGTTTTGCCATACGGACTTCGTTTTCGGTCAGTCTGCGCCAATTGGAAAAAATCATACTTTAAAGAAGAATATAGGATATAAAGATTTTCAGGCCGTCTGAAAGTTTCAGACGGCCTGAACATGGGATTTATTGTTCTTCTGAAGCGGCTTGTTTGCCGTTGTCGAACAATTTGTCCATAGGCGTCAGATTAACTGCGTTGCCTTGGCTGACTATCCATTTGTTTTCAACACGCCACACGCCTGAGGTATCTTCAACTCGCAAGTACCAATGATTGGTTTGGTGGAGAGGTTTGAAGATGGCTTCGTATTCCATACGGCCGTTTTGTGGTTCGGACGTTACGGCGCGCAGCTTGACGGTTTGGTCGTCAGCTTTGCGTGTCGGGTGCATCAGCAGCAGGTTTAATGGCTGTTTGGGATCGAATTGTCCACTGACGAATACTTTGGCGGCATTCATGTCCGGACTGATTAAAACCTGCACCTGAATCTGCCGTTTAACGGCTTCTTCGTCGCGGTGAAGCTGGATTTCGATGTGTTTGCCGTCTTTATAGTAATCGTCGGAAACCAAGTCTGTCGTATGTTCTTTGCGACGAAGAACATAGATACGCTGGCGATAACGACAAAGATGGGACCTGCCATCAGCACCCAAGGCCAAATGTGTTTATACCAAGGCTTAGTGGGATTGGGTTTGGACACCGTTGTTATTCTCCAATAAAGGTTGCTTTTTCATTCAGGACAGTCGGTTCGGCATCAGCGGCATCGGTTTCACGATATGTGAAGGTAAATTCAATCGGCTGGCTACCTTTTTCGGCGTACTCAGGGAGGGTGGATACTTGAACCGGAATAGTCACGGTTTCGCGTGGCGCAATTTTAATACCGTTTTCTGGCAAGCCGGTCAAGGCGATATCATCAAAACCTTTGACTGTTGCAGTAACGGTCTGTTCATGTTCACTCTTATTAATGATGCGCAGGTTGTAGGCATTTTCCAACCAGCCTTGGCTGTTTTCACGCACCATCACTCCGCGGTCTTTCAGAATATCCACTTCGACCATTTTACGGGTGGCAATACCGGTTAAGAAAGCAATAATAACCACAAACAATACTGCACCATAGCCTGCAACGCGAGGGCGTTTCAGGCGTTTTTTGATGTCGCTTTCAGGGTATTCATGCTCCATTGCGCCTTCGGTGGTGTAACGGATCAGGCCGCGCTCGTAGCCCATTTTGTCCATGATTTCATCACAAGCATCGATACATGCCGCGCAGCCGATACATTGGTATTGCAAACCGTCGCGGATGTCGATACCGACGGGGCAGACTTGCACGCACATGGTGCAGTTGATACAGTCGCCCAAGCCGCTGTCTTCTTTGTTGGCGGTTTTTTTGCGTGCACCGCGAGGTTCGCCGCGTTCGGTATCGTAGGAAATAATCAGCGTGTCTTTGTCAAACATCGCACTTTGGAAGCGTGCATACGGGCACATATGCAGACACACTTTTTCGCGCATAATGTGGGCAAAGAAGAAGGTCATGAATCCGTAAAACGCTGCGGCAAACATTGCGCCACCGCCTGCTGTTCCGGTGAACAAATCGGGAACAAACTGGCGGATAGGGACAAACCAGCCTGCAAAAGTGATACCTGTCCATGCACAGACAAGGAAAATCAGTAGGTATTTGGTGACTTTAATGCGGATTTTAGTAAAGTTCCAAGGCGATTTTTCCAGTTTTAAACGTTTGTTGCGATCGCCTTCAACCAAGTTGTCGATCCAGAGCATGATTTCGGTGTAAACCGTTTGCGGGCAAGAGTAGCCGCACCACAAACGACCGGCAATGGTTGTCCACCAAAACAGTCCGAAAGCACAAATCATCAGCAGCAGGGCAAGGTAAATCAAATCGCCCATGCCCAGTGACAGGCCGAAAATGAAAAAATGACGGTCAGGGATATTGAATAAAACTGCCTGACGGTTACTCCAGTTAAACCATGGAATTACGTAAAATACAAACTGGGTCGCCAATACGGCGGCGATACGAAGTTTGGCAAAGCGTCCTTCTGCTTTTTTCGGATGGATGCGTTCGCCTTCGGGATGAATTTGAATTACGCTGGATTTGGGTTTGGAAGGTTTGGGCGGAGTGGCTTTTGCCGTTTTTTCTGTTGAGGGTGTGGTGTTTTCAGCTTGGTTTTCGGGTGACATAATCAGTGTTCCTTAATCGAAGTGCACACAAGCCTTTTGTCATGGTAGTAGTTTGATGCGAGTATTTTCAGACGGCCTTTGGAGTGCATATAAAATCATAACATTTGACTCTATGCAAAGCAAAAGCGGGGCTTGCCCTTAACAATAGTTGCGGTACTCCTGCCTCATACAAGGCCGTCTGAAAAGAGCAGTATTCAAAGACTTACGGAATAAGCGCAGGTTTATACTTATAGTGATTTCCTATTTGTCCGATAAAAAATTTACAACATACTGTTTCAAAACGAAATAACAGTTAATATCATCTATCCTGTCCATTTCAGACGGCCTATTGGAAATCATGCCGTCTGACAATGCAAATATAAAAGGCTATTCTTGAAAGCACGGCTGATTCAGGCGATAATCGACACACTTTTTTCAAATTTCCAATCTTGTCCAAGGAAGGTCAAACCATGTCTCAACTGGCAAACGCAATCCGTTTCCTCTCAGTCGATGCCGTACAGAAAGCCAACTCCGGCCACCCGGGTGCGCCTATGGGTATGGCGGAAATGGCGGAAGTATTGTGGACGAAGTTCCTCAATCATAATCCGGCCAATCCAAAAATTCTACAACCGCGACCGTTTTGTCCTCTCCAATGGTCATGCCTCCATGATTCTTTACAGCCTGTTGCACCCTGACCGGCTATAACGTTTCTATTGATGATCTGAAAAAAATTTCCGCCAACTGCACAGCAAAAACCCCCGGCCATCCTGAATACGGCTACACCGATGGCGTGGAAACCACAACCGGTCCATTGGGACAAGGTATTGCCAACGCAGTGGGCATGGCTTTGGCCGAAAAAATCTTGGCTGCCGAATTCAATAAAGACAGTTTGAATATCGTTGACCACCACACCTACGTCTTTATGGGTGACGGTTGTATGATGGAAGGCGTATCACATGAAGCCTGCTCGCTTGCCGGTACTTTGGGCTTGGGCAAACTGATTGTTTTATATGATGACAACAATATTTCTATCGACGGTAAAGTGGATGGCTGGTTTACCGAAAATATCCCGCAACGTTTTGAAAGCTACGGCTGGCATGTGATTCCAAATGTAAACGGTCATGACACTGATGCCATTCAGACGGCCATTGAAGCGGCCAAAGCCGAAACCGGCAAACCTTCCCTCATCTGCTGCAAAACCTTAATCGGTAAAGGCAGTGCCAATAAAGAAGGCAGCCATAAAACCCACGGTGCGCCTTTGGGTGCGGACGAGATCGAAGCTACGCGCAAACATTTGGGTTGGGCTTATCCTGCGTTTGAAATTCCGCAAGAAATCTATGCCGAATGGAATGCAAAAGAAAAAGGCGCGAAACTTGAGGCCGAATGGAACGAACTCTTCGCTCAATATCAAGCCAAATATCCTGCAGAAGCTGCAGAATTCGTGCGTCGCATGGATAAAAAACTACCTGAAAACTTCGACGCTTACGTTCAAGCCGCATTGAAAGAAGTGTGTGCCAAAGCAGAAACCATCGCCACCCGTAAAGCCAGCCAAAACAGCATCGAAATCTTGGCAAAAGAGCTGCCTGAATTGGTGGGCGGTTCTGCTGACTTGACTCCGTCCAACCTGACTGACTGGTCAAACAGCGTTTCCGTTACCCGTGAACACGGTGGTAACTACATTCACTACGGCGTGCGTGAGTTCGGTATGGGCGCAATTATGAACGGCCTTACCCTGCATGGCGGTGTTAAACCATTCGGTGCGACTTTCCTGATGTTCAGCGAATACGAGCGAAATGCCTTGCGCATGGCTTCACTGATGAAAATCAACCCTGTATTTGTGTTTACCCACGATTCTATCGGTTTGGGCGAAGACGGTCCGACCCACCAACCTATCGAGCAAACTGCCACTCTGCGCCTGATTCCAAATATGGATGTATGGCGTCCATGCGATACCGTTGAATCTTTGGTAGCGTGGTCTGAAGCCGTTAAAGCGGCCGATCATCCGTCTAGCCTGATTTTCAGCCGTCAAAACCTGAAATTCCAAGCGCGTGATGAGCAACAGTTGAACGACATCAAACGCGGTGCTTACGTGATCAGTGAAGCTCAAGGCAATACACAAGCTGTTGTAATTGCTACCGGTTCTGAAGTTGAATTGGCTCTGGAAGCGCAAAGGTATTGGCAGAGCAAGGTATTTCCGTGCGCGTTGTCTCCATGCCTTCTACCAATGTATTCGACCGCCAAGACGCCGCCTATAAAGCTGCGGTTCTGCCGGAAGGTTTGCCACGCGTAGCCGTAGAAGCAGGGCATGCCGACGGTTGGTATAAATACGTCGGTTTGAACGGTGCAGTGGTCGGTATCAACCGCTTCGGCGAGTCTGCACCTGCTGACTTGCTGTTCAAAGAATTCGGCTTTACCGTAGACAATGTGGTTGCCACTGTTAAATCCGTTTTGTAAATCAGATTTTTGATTGAGATAAAAAGGCCGTCTGAAATTTCAGACGGCCTTTTATTTTTTCAATCGGTTAAACAGTTTCTGTTTCAGGTTTGACCTTGCTTTTCTTAAACTTCAATACGGCTTCTTCTTTTGCTGCATCCCAGTCTATCAGTACAAAGCCGCCTTCGGCGAGTTTGCCGAACAGGAGTTCGTCGGCGAGCGGTTTGCGAATTTTTTCCTGAATCAGGCGGTTCATTGGGCGTGCGCCCATTTGCGGGTCGAAACCTTTTTCTGCCAGATATTTGCGCAATGCCGGTGTGAATTCGGCTTCGACTTTTTTGTCGAGAAGTTGGTGTTCGAGCTGGAGCAGGAATTTGTCCACGACTTTGACGATGATGGGTTCGGACAAGGGCGCAAACGGGATGATCGCATCCAAGCGGTTGCGGAACTCGGGTGTGAAGAGTTTGTTGATTGCCTGTATTTCGTCGCCGCGTTCGCGCTTGGCGGTAAAGCCGAGGCTGGGGCGGCTGAGGCTTTCTGCGCCTGCGTTGGTGGTCATAATCAGGATGACGTTGCGGAAGTCGGCGCTCTTGCCGTTGTTGTCGGTCAGTTTGCCTGCGTCCATGACTTGCAGGAGGACGTTGAAAATGTCGGGGTGGGCTTTTTCGATTTCGTCCAAGAGCAACACGCAATGCGGCTGTTTGTTGACGGCTTCGGTCAAAAGGCCGCCTTGTTCAAAGCCGACGTAGCCTGGAGGCGCGCCGATGAGGCGCGATACAGCATGGCGTTCCATGTATTCGGACATATCAAAGCGTTGCAGCGGTACGCCCATCGAGTAGGCAAGCTGTTTGGCGACTTCGGTTTTGCCGACGCCGGTCGGGCCGGAGAAGAGGAAGCTGCCTATCGGTTTGTCGGGCAAGGCAAGGCCGGAACGCGACATTTTGACGGCGGCAACCAACGCATCGATGGCATTTTCTTGACCGTAAACCATGTTTTTCAAATCACGGCCGAGGAATTGCAGCACTTGTTTGTCGTCGTGCGACACGGTTTTTTCGGGAATTCGCGCGACTTTGGCGATGACGGTTTCGATTTGCGCTTTGCCGATGACTTTTTTCTGTTTGGATTTGGGCAAAATCCGTTGCGCCGCGCCTGCTTCGTCCATCACGTCGATGGCTTTGTCGGGCAGGAAACGCTCGTTGATGTAGCGGGCGGAGAGTTCGGCTGCGGCTTCAAGTGCGCCTTGCGTATAGCGGACTTGGTGGAAATCTTCAAACATCGGTTTCAAGCCGCGCAGGATTTGAACGGTTTCGGAAACGGTAGGTTCGACCACGTCGATTTTTTGGAAACGGCGGCTTAAGGCGTGGTCTTTGTCGAAAATGGTGCGGTATTCGTCGTAAGTGGTCGCACCGATACAGCGCAATGAGCCTTTCGCCAATGCGGGTTTGAGCAGGTTGGATGCGTCCATCGTGCCGCCGCTGGTGCTGCCCGCGCCTATGATGGTGTGGATTTCGTCGATAAACAAAATGGCGTGCGGGATTTTTTCGAGCTGTTTCAAGACGGATTTGACCCGTGCTTCAAAGTCGCCGCGGTATTTCGTGCCCGCCAAAAGCGAACCCATATCCAGCGCGTACACTTCGGCTTCTTTTAGCGTGTCGGGAATGTCGCCGTTGACGATTTGGTGTGCCAAACCTTCCGCCAGTGCGGTTTTGCCAACGCCAGCTTCGCCGACCAAAAGCGGATTGTTTTTGCGGCGGCGGCATAGGATTTGCACCAGCCGTTCCATTTCGTGTTTGCGACCAATCAAAGGGTCGATGCGGCCGGCTTTGACTTCGGCGTTGAGGTTGACGGTGTAGTCGGAAAGGGAGCCGGTTTTTTGTTCCGCTTCTTCGCCCTCGCGTCCCAGGCCGTCTGAATCATTGCCATCCTCGTCATCGGGCGAGCCATGGGCAATGCAACGCAAGACTTCAAAGCGCGTAATGGATTGCAATTTTAGGAAATAAACGGCATGGCTTTCGGATTCGCTCATCATGGCAACCAAAATATCCAAAGGCTCTACTGCGGCTTTGCCGGCAGACTGGGTATGCACCATCGCCCGTTGGATGACACGTTGGAAGCCCAATGTCGGCTGGGTTTCGACCGTATCCAGAAGATGATCGGGAATTTGCGGCGTGTTTTCTGCAACGCTGGCGGCAAGCTGCTCAGACAGAACTTTCAAATCTGCACCACACAGTTTCAAGACGTTCGGCACAGCCGCATCTTCTTCTATCAACACCAAAAGCAGGTGTTCTAAGCTGATAAACTCATAACGAGCGTTGCGTGCTTCACGATAGAGCAGTTGCAGGATGTGTTCCAATTCGGGTGAAAGCATGGTTTAAACCTCTTCGACTATACATTTGAGCGGATGCCCTTCAGCTTTGGCACGTTCCATGACCTGATGTTGCTTGGTCTGGGCAATATCGCGCGTGTAGGTGCCACACAGGCCTTTGCCTTCGTGGTGAACCAGCAGCATGACGGCGACTGCCTGTTCCTGTGCAAGCATAAAGATTTCGGTCAGGATTTCGACGACAAATTCCATAGTGGTGTAATCGTCGTTCAATAAAAATACGCCGTAACGTTTCGGCGGCTGTGTGTTGATATCGTTGAGCAGGGTATCGGATTGGTGGTCGGTATTCGGATGGTTCATAATCTTAGGTTTCAGTTTTCAGACGGCCTGTTTTAGAGTGTAAACCGTTTTCTGTTGTATTTCGGCAATTTTTTTCTATTTTCCCACTTTTTTGAAAACATAGCTTGACGTTTTGTCTTAACAAATGTAAAAAGACGGTTAAGCAGAAGTTGGCACTCGACCGCGTATACAATACGGGGGAGAAACGCTGAACGTTTAGTTTGCTGTATGCCTTGTTTTGCTGATTTTGTTAATTTTTAAGTATAGGAAGTTTCTAATGGCAACCGGTATCGTAAAATGGTTTAACGACGCTAAAGGTTTTGGTTTCATCACTCCTGACGAAGGTGGCGAAGATTTGTTCGCTCACTTCTCAGCGATCAACATGGAAGGTTTCAAAACCCTGAAAGAAGGCCAACGCGTGTCTTTCGACGTAACCACCGGCCCTAAAGGCAAACAAGCTGCTAACATTCAAGCTGCTTAATCAAATGCGCGGCGTAAGCCGTAAAATCATGGCGGGGTTTCCCGCCATTTTTTATGGGCGTTCGGGTTAAAAATTATGAATCAAAATTCATCTTATCAAAATGCTTTAAACCAGTTGGACGAGCTTATCCGTCATTTTCGCAGCGAAGGAGAAGTTAGCTGCGCCGTTGCCGAACGTGAAGACCAAATCTTGATCCGCCTTGCCGATTTGAAACTGGATTTGCGCCCTGAAGATGAAAAAGCGATTGCTGATATCGACCGCTTTTACCGCCGCCATGTTTTAAGCGAATAAACGTTTCAAAACCGTTTGCCGTTTTATTTTTTAAGCATGCCTGATAAAATAGGCCGTCTGAAAAGTTTGTAAAGAATCAGCACAATGAGTATTGCCAATAATAAAAAAGCCTTTCACGATTTCTTTATCGAAGACCAAATTGAAGCCGGTATAGTATTGGAGGGATGGGAAGTCAAAGCCATCCGCGCTGCACGCGTGCAATTAAAAGAAAGCTATATCTACTGGAAAAAAGACGCATTCTATTTGGTGGGCTGCCACATTACCGCATTGCCCACTGCCTCGACACACGTCAAACCCGACCCTGTCCGTCCGCGTAAGTTGTTGTTGAAACAATCGGAAATCAACAAGTTAATCGGTAAAACCGAACGTGCCGGTTATACGATTGTGCCCTTAAACCTGCATTACACACGTGGTAGAATCAAAGTGGAAATCGGTTTGGCCAAGGGTAAGAAACAGCATGACAAACGCCAAAGCCTGAAAGAAGCGGATTGGAAGCGTGAGAAACAGCGTTTGATGAAAAACGTACGTTGATTTTTTCAGACGGCCTTTTTGTAAAGGCCGTCTGAATATTTATTGTTTGAAAATTTTAAAAAGGAAAACAGATGAAAACCATGATTTTAGCAGCGGCTTCAGCCGTATTGTTGCTGGGCGCGTGTTCCACTACGGAACAAAGAGTATTGAAACCTGAAGAGCTGACCAGCATCAAACATGTCTGCATCATTCAAAATGCAAAAGTAAGACCGCATGATTTGGATCGTGCTTTGTCTAAAGCTTTGGCAAAACGCGGCATTGGTAGCACTATTGTGACAGCGGACAACCGCAGCAAACTGTATGATTCTTCTTGCCCGTATAACCTGCGTTACAAAACCAAAGGCAATGACGAAATCTTGCGTAAAGGCGTATTTGTGTTGCGAAGCACGAAGTATGCGGTTTCTACTGTCAGCTACTCTTTAAATGATGAAAACCACTTCCGAACCAATCCTGATTTGGTGAAACAGGCTGAAGGTGTTGTGGCCAAATTGTTGGAAAAAAACAGCAAATAAAAGCCAGAATAAAAAACCGGCTTGCCGTGATATGGAGAATATCTGGCAAGCCGGTTTTATTTTCAGACGGCCTTAAATGGATTTGATTTTTTCCCAGAGGGTTTTGACCGTACCTTGGTAGTAGGTTTCGGAAGTGCAATAGACTGTTTCTAAAGCGCATTGTCCTTGTGAGCCGTATTTTTTGATACACTGGTTCAAGGCAATTTGATGCACGGTTTTGAAACGTGGGGAGGTAATGGCCACTACGTTTTGAGCAGTCAATTTGCCCATGGCTTTAGGGTAGGCAACAGCGATACAGGTATTGTGCAGTGGGACAACCGTTTTACAACCTGTTGCTTGGCCTGAGCCGATACCGGCTAAGGCATCTTGGCCTTTACAGAATGTTTCGAGTTCGGCTGTCGCATCCAGTTGGGTGGCATTTTCTTTGGTGGTTTTGATTTGCAGCGCTTCATTGCTGTCGGCAGGGTTTTGCCACATGGCCAGGTAGCCGTAAGTATCGGCAGCCAGGGCGGCAGGAGTCAATGCGCAAAGGATAAGTGTCGTTAATGTTTTTTTCATGTTCGTTCCCTGTTTGTTGGGTATTTGTCGTTATTATAAAGCAAAAGTACTTATTTGATATAAATTTGCTTTTAAAATGAATATTTGAGTGTGGCAGATAGATTATAGGCCGTCTGAAATTGCAGACGGCCTTTGATTATGTTTTAAAGAATAGGGCGTAGCTTAGAGGCTTATATGCCGTGGCGGTCGAGCCAACGTTCGGCATCCAGCGCGGCTTGGCAGCCGGAAGCTGCGCTGGTGATGGCTTGACGGTAGGTATGGTCTTTGACATCGCCTGCCGCCCATACGCCTTCGATATTGGTTGCGCCGACATTGTCGCCGGTACCGCCTTTGGTTTTCAGGTAGCCGGTTTCATCCATATCGAGTTGGCCTTTGAAGATATCGGTGTTGGGTTTGTGGCCGATGGCGATGAAAACGCCTTTGACAGCGATTTCTTCAGTGCTGCCGTCATTGTGTTTCAGGCGTACACCGGTAACGCCGCTTTCGTCGCCCAAGATTTCATCAACCGAGCTGTTGAGCTTGAGGATGATTTTGCCTTCTTCGACGCGTTGCATCAGTTTGTCCACCATGATTTTTCAGCACGGAAGCTGTCGCGGCGGTGAATCAGGGTAACGGTGTTGGCGATATTGGCAAGGTAGAGGGCTTCTTCTACAGCGGTATTGCCACCGCCTACTACAGCAACATCTTGTTTTTTATAGAAGAAGCCATCGCAAGTTGCGCAGGCGGAAACGCCTTTCCCAGCAAAGGTTTCTTCGCTTGGCAAACCTAAATATTTGGCGGATGCGCCGGTGGCAACGATGAGCGCATCGCAGGTATATTCACCCATATCGCCTTTGAGGGTAAACGGACGGTTTTGCAAATCAACGGTATGGATTTGGTCGAAAATCATTTCAGTACCGAAGCGTTCGGCATGGGCTTGGAAACGAGCCATCAGTTCCGGACCTTGTACACCTTCGGCATCGGCAGGCCAGTTGTCCACTTCGGTGGTGGTCATCAGTTGTCCGCCTTGCTCAACGCCGGTAATGATCACAGGGTTGAGGTTGGCACGGGCGGCATAGACGGCGGCAGTATAGCCGGCAGGGCCGGAGCCGAGGATGATGAGTTTATGATGGTTGCTCATGATGGTTTCCTTGCTGATAAATGATTGAATTTTGTCGTATCTAAGCTTTCAGACGGCCTGAATTTTACTTGAATTTGCCGTTGCCTGAAATATGTTTGTTACTTGGGTTTAGTGGCTGTCTTTCCATTGATAGTATTTTGAGCCGAGGAAAGAGCCGAGTTTGCGCAGAAAAGGCTGGGTAATGATGTTGCTGTGGCGCAGTTGCTCAAAAGGTTTCAGACGGCCGTCATCGCCCATGATGGCTTCGGCAATCGCCAAACCGGCAATACCGGTAATCGCCATGCCGTGTCCGGAATAGCCTTGGGCGTAGAAAACGGTAGGGGCGAGGCGGCCGAAATGTGGGGCGAGGTTGCGCGTAATGTCGCATTCGCCGCCCCAAGAATACTCGATTCTGACATCGGCAAGTTGCGGGAAAACTTTCAGCATGTCTTGGCGGACGAGTTCGGTCATGCGCTCTGGATCGTCGATAAACTCGTTATCTTTGCCGCCAAAAAGCAGGCGGCCGTCGGCGCTGAGACGGTAGTAGTCAAGGACGTAGCGGTTGTCGCAGATGGCCATATTGTTGCGGATCAGGTCTTTGGCACGCTCGCCCAGAGGCTCGGTGGCGATGATAAAGGTGCTGACTGCAATGGCTTTTTGTTCCAATACTTTGAATTTTGGGTGCAAGCCTGCATAAGTATTGACGGCATAAACGAGGTTTTTGCACTCAACGCTGCCATTGGGCGTATGAACCAGCCAGCCGTTATCGCATGGCTCGATACGCGTCATCGGGGATTGCTCAAAAAGTTGTGCTTCTGCATCGGCTGCCGCTTTGGCAATGCCTAGGGTGTAATTGAGTGGGTGTAAGTGGCCGGATAAAGGATCAAATTGCGCGCCTTGATACATATCGCTGGCAAGTTGCTGCTTCAGCGTGGCTTTATCCCAAAGCTGGTAATGGCTTGCGCCATAATGTTTGAGCGTGCTCGTGCCATTGTTGCAATTCTTCCCAATGCTGAGGACGGACGGCGACGGTAGCGTAGCCGCGTTGCCAATCGCATTGGATATTATGTTTTTGAATGCGCGAGTCAACCAGTTCAACGGCTTGCAGAGATTGCTGCCAGAACCATTGTGCCTGTTCTAAACCGACTTGTTTTTCGATTTCTTCCATGCCGCAGGCAAAGTCGCTGATGACTTGTCCGCCGCTGCGACCTGATGCGCCGAAACCGATACGGGCGGCTTCAAGTACGATGACTTCATGGCCGTTTTCGGCAAGCGGTAGGGCGGTGCATAAGCCGGACAGGCCGCCGCCGATAACGCAGGTTTCAGTTTTCAGACGGCCTTCAAGCGTCGGATAAGACGGATGGGGATTGGCCGTGCTGACATAGTAGGAAGGAAGGTATTCTTTGAAGCTGGGATTGATCATGATTTGAGCTTTAGGTTGGTTTTCACTTCATTGAAATAGGTTTTCAGACGGCTTGGAATGTGGGTTTGGGTTCAGGTCGTCTGAAAGGATAAGATGCAGTTAATAAAACAGGCTGTTCCGACACTTTATCGGACAGCCTGTCTGCATATTAGGCGGCTTTCTCGGCTGCCAATTTTTCTTGGCGGTAGGCTTCGGCAGCCTCGCGTTCCCGTTTGGTTGCCTGACGCATCATCCAGTAGTTAACGACAATAACCAGCGTACCGATGATACCGATCAGGATGGTTGCCAAAACGTTCATCTGAGGGTCAAGGCCGAGTTTGATTTTGGAGAAAATCACTTGTGGCAATGTCGATGAACCCGGGCCTGACAGGAAGGAGGTAATCACCAAGTCGTCCAAAGACAGTGTAATGCCCAAGAGGAAGCCGGAAGCAATCGCAGGGGCAATCAGCGGCAGGGTAATCACGAAGAAAATCTTCAGCGGACGGGCACCCAAGTCCATAGCAGCTTCTTCCAAGGATTGATCCAATTCCACCAAGCGCGAGCGGATAACGACGGTAATGTACGCCATGCAAAGTGTGGTGTGGCCGAGGAAGATGGTGAAGAAACCGCGATCAAAGTAGAGCGATTGCAGCAATTCACTGCCTTGCAGGAACATTTGCACCTGAATAATCAACAGCAGCATGGACAAACCGGTAATCACATCAGGCATCACCATAGGCGCGGAAATCATACCGGCAAACAGGGTGCTGCCGCGGAAGCGTTTAATCCGCGCCATGGCGTAGCCTGCCAATGTGCCGAGTGCCACGGCGGCAAGCGAGGAAACGATAGCGATACGCAATGACAGCCAGGCCGCTTCCAAGATGGTGTCGTTTTCCATCAATGCGCCGTACCATTTGGTTGAGAAACCGCCCCAAACGGTAACCAGTTTGGATTCATTGAAAGAATAGATGACTAAAACCACCAGCGGAATATAGAGGAATGCCAGCGAGAGCAGGAGCATCAGTTTCAAGAACCAGGATAATTTGGTTTTCTGCATTATTTGCCTCCTTCTTCCAATTCGCGGTTTTCATAGTGTTGGAACAGGGCAATCGGTACAACCAGCAGGGCAACCATGACGACGGCGACAGCAGAAGCCAGCGGCCAGTTGTTTTGGTCGAAGAATGCCTGCCACAATACTTTACCGATCATCAGGTTTTCAGAACCGCCCACCAATTCAGGAATCACAAATTCACCAACGGCCGGAACGAAGACCAGCATAGAGCCTGCGATGATGCCTGTTTTGGATAAAGGCAGGGTAATGGTAAAGAACGATTTGATCGGACCTGCACCCAAGTCGGAAGCGGCTTCGAGCAGGCGGTTGTCCAGTTTTACCAATTGTGTGTACAGCGGCAAAATCATAAACGGCAGATAGGCGTAGACCATCACCAAATTCAGCGAGAAAGCATTGTAGAACAAGTCTAAAGGCTCGCTGATGATTCCATATTTGATTAAGAAATTATTGATGATGCCGTTATGGCCCAATAAGCCCATCCATGCGTAAACACGCAACAGGAAAGAGGTCCAGAAAGGCAGCATGATTGCCAACAGCAGGCCGTTGCGTGCAGCCGGATTGGCGCGTGAAATGGCATAAGCGGTCGGATAACCAATCAACAGGCAGATGATGGTCGTCGTCAGCGCGGTCTTAATCGAAGACCAGTAGGTCATCAGATAGATATTGCTGTTTTTCACTGTCGCCAAACGGATTGAGCGTACTCCAAAAAGGTTTTGGAAGATGTCGGCGTAGTTCTGATAGCTGATGGCAATGTTCAGACGGCCTAAGTCTTCATCAATCGTCGTCAACGGCGTAAATGGAGGAATGGCGATTTCTTGTTCGGCAAAGCTGATTTTTCAATACGATGGCGAACGGAATCAGAAACAGCACCAAGAGCCAGATATACGGCACGGCAATCACTGCACGCTGTCCAGGACGGCGAAACAGTTTCTTTTTCAGTTTTTTAAGGTCCATTGCATTTCCCTCAAATTAACTGTACAGAGGTGTCGGTTGGTTTTCAGGCCAGCTGATATAGACGGTCTCGTCCCAAGTCGGCGGTGTAATGTTACGCACATACCAATAAGGTGCGGGAACTTGGCTCTTAACGACACGGCCGTTGGCGAGTTTGATGTGGTAAATCGCGAAGCTGCCCAGGTAGGCAATCTCTTTGACTGTACCTTGGGCCCAGTTGTGCGCGCCTAAGTGTTCCGGTTTTTCTTTATGCAAATCAATGTCTTCAGGGCGGATGCTGATCCAGATTTCATGCTCGTTCGGAACGCCCAGGCCGTGGTCGATGCGGACGTGGTTTTCCAAGCCGTCACATTTGACGATAGAGAAATCGGCGCGGTCGTCAACAACGACGCCGTCAAAAATATTGGTTTCGCCGATAAATTCGGCGGTAAAGCGGCTATTAGGGTAATCGTACACGTCGCTAGGCGTACCGACTTGGCGCAATTGGCCGTCGGACATAATGGCGATACGGGTAGCCATCGTCATCGCTTCTTCTTGGTCGTGGGTAACCATAATGCAGGTTACGCCGACTTGTTCCAGCGTGTTGACCAATTCCAGTTGGGTTTGTTGGCGCAGTTTTTTATCGAGTGCGCCCAAAGGTTCGTCAAGCAGCAGGATTTTAGGACGTTTCGCCAGGCTGCGCGCCAAAGCGATACGTTGTTGTTGACCACCGGAAAGTTGGTGCGGCTTGCGTTTGGCATATTTGGTCATTTGCACCAGGCGCAACATTTCTTCGACACGGGCGTCGATTTCGCCTTTAGGTATTTTGTCTTGTTTCAGACCGAAAGCGATGTTTTGCTCAACGCTCATGTGCGGGAACAGGGCATAGCTTTGGAACATCATGTTGATTGGGCGCTCATACGGGGCAAGCTTAGTAATGTCTTGGCCGTCGAGAATGATTTTGCCCTGATTGGGGCTTTCCATGCCTGCCAACATACGCAGCAGCGTGGATTTGCCACTGCCTGAGCTGCCCAAAAGGGCAAAGATTTCATGTTGGTAAATGTCCAAGTCGATGTTATCGACAGCGTAATTGTCACCAAACTTTTTCACCAAGCCTTGGATTTGCAAATAAGGTTTGGCTGAAGACGCAGTGGTTGCGGTCATAATGGCAATACTCCAAAAAGAAAGACGAGTACCGGCAAAACGGATTTTCGAATGGGTGATAAAAAGCTGTTTGATTGCTGGCGGGAGTCGGACGGAGGCCGTCTGAAACTCTTGTAAAGCGCACGGGCAGCGTGGATAGAAAGCAGTTTAAGCCTCAGCTTTTGCTCTCGGCAAACTCAATATTATATTAGCCTAAGCCTGTTAGGGGCAATATGAAATTGCTTGTATCGGCTGATTTGAAACAAATAGGAAAGGAAAGGCAGGGGAACAGGATAGCGAAAATGGGTAACGTTGTTTTTCTGCACAAAGGGGTTTAATTATTATTCATATGTCTTAAATAATTATTCAAAATAGAATAAAATAAGCAAATTGCATTTATTTGCTAAAGCCATAATGGATGACGTTTTATATCGGGCGAGGCGGTTTTGCTCAGAATTGAAACTAAATCCGCTATATGAATAAAAAGGAAAACATGAGTATCAAAGAATGGCCCGAAGGGGAGCGGCCGCGTGAGAAGCTCTTGGCGCACGGTGCGGCGGCATTGAGTGATGCGGAGTTGCTGGCAATTTTGCTGCGTGTTGGAACGCGTGGTATGAGTGCGGTCGATTTGGCGCGTTATTTGTTGGGTGAATTTGGCAGCTTGGGGAAGCTGATGAGTGCGGATGCCAAAACACTCGCTGCTTATAAGGGCATGGGTTTGGCAAGCTATACTCAATTTGCCGTGGTCAAAGAAATCGGGCGGCGGATTTAGGTGAGGATTTGCAGGAGCAGATTATTTTGTCAAACCCGAAATCGGTTGCGGATTATCTGCGCCTGCATCTTGGGCATGAAAAAATCGAGGTCAGCGTTGCTTTGCTGCTCAATCGTCAAAATCAATTGATTGCGGTACGGGAATTGTCGCGCGGTACGGTGACAGAAAATACGGTTTATATCCGTGAAATCGTTAAATTGGCATTGGATGAATACGCCGACAGTTTGATTTTGGCACACAACCATCCGGGCGGTTCGGCAAGGCCGTCTGAATCTGATGTACAGTTTACAGAGCGTTTGAAACAGGCTTTAAGTTTGGTCGATATTACGCTGTTGGACCATTTTATCGTGACGGCAAAAGAAACCTGCTCTTTGCGCGAACAGGGCTATATGTAAGGATGAATGTTCAGACGGCCTCAGTAGGATTGGTTACCTTGCTGAGGCCGTCTGAAGGATCATTGCGTTACTTCGTCGGAGGATTCTTCTTTATAGACGATTTCTTCCGATTTTGGCTTTTCTTTGCTCTTTTCCTTCTCTTTTTCTTTATCCTTGTCTTTTTTACCGTCGGGAATGGCGGCATCAATCACTGCCCCCGTTCCTTTGACAACCAACTTTCCGGCAGTCAGGACGGTTGTTGCAGCCAAATCGACAGCTGCGCCTACAACGCAGCCGTTAAGCGTCAGGCAAAAGGCAAGTGCCGGAATCAGGCGTTTTGTGCATCTCAATGACTGCATCCGCAGTGTCCTTCGTGATGATGGCCGCATCCGAGTGCTTCTTGCCAAGCATCATCATCGCCGTCAAATTCTTCAACTTCGTCAAATTCGCCGTTTTCTACCATGCTTACCAGCTCTTCCAAGCTTTCTGCGCCTTCTACCCAAAAGCAGGGAATATCGGGCGGTGTGTCGGGGGCAAGCAGGGCGGCTTGTTGGTCGTGCCAAGCAATCCAGTAGCCGTTTTGCGTTTGTACGAATACGGCATCGGGATGGATGGTTTCGTTTTCGGTATTGACCAGCATTCTGGCGGCGATATCGGTTTGAAAAGGTAAGGTTTGCATGATGGTTTGAGAATGTGGGAAAAGAAAGTATTGTAACATGGCAAAAACAAACGCACCGTCTGAGTCAGGCGGTGCGTTTGTGTCTCGGCAACTTGGGTACGGTCAATTTAGAGTGTCAGCCGCACCGGGAATGTCATTCCGTCAAGATTATTTGTCGTTGTTAGCCAAAACGAAGCGGTAAATAGCCGCGCCAACTGCTGCGCCGGCAATAGGAGCCAACCAGAACAACCACAGTTGTTCAACAGCCCAGCCGCCTTGGAATAAGGCAACACCGGTAGAACGTGCAGGGTTAACGGAAGTATTGGTTACAGGAATGCTGATTAAGTGAATCAGGGTCAGACCCAGGCCGATGGCGATAGGAGCGAAGCCGGCCGGAGCCAGTTTGTCGGTAGAACCCATGATAATGATCAGGAAGAATGCGGTCAGTACGAATTCGATCAGCAAAGCAGCCATCATGTCGTAACCGTTAGGAGAGTGCTCGCCGAAACCGTTGCTGGCAAAGCCGGAAGCAACAGCATCAAAACCGGTTTTACCGGAAGCAATCAGATACAGAACGCCAGCAGCAGCAATCGCACCGATCACTTGGGATACGATGTAAGGCAACAAGTCTTTACCGTTGAAACGGCCGCCGATGAAAAGGCCGACGGAAACGGCAGGGTTGAAGTGGCCGCCGGAAATGTGGCCGACAGCGTAAGCCATGGTCAGTACGGTCAAACCGAATGCTAAAGCGACACCGGCAAAGCCAATGCCAAGCTCAGGGTAAGCTACTGCCAAAACCGCGCTGCCGCAGCCGCCGAATACCAGCCAGAAAGTGCCGAAAAATTCTGCAAAATATTTTTTCATTTGTTTTTCCTCGTAAAGGGTGGGGTGTTGCCGAAGGCATGAATCATAATAATATTGTTTCTAATCGAAAAAAACGGATTTACCTGTTTTTTTCCGGTCTTGACAAAATGCCGTCTGAAAAATAGTGACAAAATGAATAGGGATATATCTGGCAGGTCGAGTTTTTGTTTATTGAGGCTGGGTTTATTTAATAGCGAGGTAAATGCCGTTAATGCAAAAGCATTTGGTTTTGTAGATAATATTATTTGCAGATTATTAATTTGATCGGAATCTTTGAACCCATTATCTGATTTAAAAAGGCCGTCTGAAAAATTTTCAGACGGCCTTGATTTAAACAAGGATAAATTAATCCAAATGGTCGCTGCTTTGTGCCAAGATGGTGCGAGTTGCCGTTGTTTTTCCGCCGGGGAGACAATACCGTCGGCTTCCATTTGGTCAATCAGGCGGGCGGCGCGGTTGTAGCCGATGCGCAGTTGGCGTTGGATATTGGAAATGCTGGCCTTACGCGATTTTAAGACAACGGAAACGGCTTCGTCATACATGGGGTCGAGGTCGCTGTCGTTGCTGCGGCTGGTACCGGTAAAGTCCTCGGTCGAACCACTGCTTAAAATATCGTCGATATAGTCAGGCGCGCTGAATTGTTTCAAGTATTCCACTACGCGGTGTACTTCATTATCGGATGCGAACGCACCGTGTACGCGTTGCGGATAGACGATGCCGGGCGGCAGGAACAGCATATCGCCTTGGCCGAGCAGGTTTTTCTGCACCCATTTGGTCAAGAATCGTGCGGCTGTCGATTTTGCTGGACACTTGGAAGGCAATGCGTGTCGGAATATTGGCTTTAATCAGGCCGGTAATGACATCCACGCTTGGGCGTTGGGTGGCAAGAATCAAATGGATGCCGGCTGCGCGTGCTTTTTGGGCGAGGCGGGCAATCAGTTCTTCAATTTTCTTGCCTGCAGTCATCATCAGATCGGCAAACTCATCTACCACGACCACGATAAACGGCAGTTTCTCCAATGGCTCAGGATTTTCAGGCGTGAGGCTGAACGGGCTGCCAATTTTTTCGCCACGCGCGACGGCTTCGGCAATTTTTTGGTTGAAACCGGCAAGGTTGCGCACGCCCATAAAGCTCATCAGGCGGTAGCGTTTTTCCATTTCGTTGACACACCAGTTTAGGGCGTTTGCAGCCAGCTTCATATCGGTTACGACAGGGGCAAGCAGGTGCGGAATGCCTTCGTAAATACTCAGCTCCAGCATTTTCGGGTCAATCATAATCATGCGCACGTCTTCAGGCGTTGCTTTGAAGAGCATGGACAGAATCATGGCGTTCACGCCTACGGATTTACCTGAACCGGTTGTACCGGCAACCAGCAGATGCGGCGCTTTGGCCAAGTCGGTCACAACAGGCTGGCCGGTAATGTCTTGGCCGAGAGCGAGGGTCAGTTTGGATTTGGATTCGGTAAACGCAGGCGAATTGAAGATTTCGCTCAAGCGGATCATTTGGCGTTTCGGATTGGGCAATTCCAAGCCCATGCAGGTTTTGCCGGGGATGGTTTCCACCACGCGGATGGAAGCCACGCCAAGCGAGCGCGCCAAGTCTTTTTCAAGGTTCAAAACGGCACTGCCGCGTACGCCGACATCAGGCTCAATCTCGTAGCGCGTAATGACCGGGCCGGAATAGGAGTCCATCACTTTGACTTTAACTTTGAACTCCGCCAGTTTTTCTTCGATGGTAATGCTGTTTTCTAGCAACTGTTCTTCAGTTTGGGAGGCGCTCGGGTCAAACTGCGGCGGCAGAAGCAGGGCGGTAGTCGGTAGGTGTGCCTCGGTAAGTGTTGTTGAAGTCGGATGAATTACGCTTGATGTATTCTCTTGAATGCTTGGTTCTACGGTTTGAACAGGCGTTTCAACGACTGTCTGTGTATATTCAGATGGCCTTGCGATTGTTTCAACAGATTCAATGGGTTCAATGGTTTCAACCGTTTGAATAGCTTCTGCTTCCTGTTGTGCAGGAGCTTCCGGCTCGCCATCGAATTCCGCTTCTTCGACGGCAGATTCGCTGATTAAATAATCGCGGATGCTACGTTCAGGCTGATTGCTGACATGCGCATTGACTTGCGAATCAAAAATCGGCACTTGGATTTTATGTTCAAAAGTAGACGGCTCGGGGATATCAATCGGCGCAATCGAGGTTTGGAAAACAGGCGGTTCGGGAATATTGGTTTTAGCCATAGGGACAACCGGTACGGCAGGGGGCTCAACTACGGTTGCGTTTGGCGCGGCAGGTCGGGAGATATAAGGGGATTTTTTAACAGGCGCAGCCGGTTTCGGACGGGACGGCGTTGCCGGTGCGGCAGGTCGTGGTGTAACAGCTTCCGTAGCAGCTTGTTTACGCGCCCATCTTTCGGCAGCCGCTTCGGTATGGCGAACTTGACGGCGCAAGCTGGCAGGACGGCTGATTTGTCCCAAGTTAGCCAGAATTTCGTCATTTTCGATGGTGCGCGGAGAGTAATCGCGCAATGGGGCGACGGCCGCAGCCAGTTTGTGGCGGGCGGCAGTACGGCGGGCAAGGTTGTCGTGAATATCTTCCGCTTGGATTTCAGAAGGGAATGCCTGCATGGAAGTATAGGGGAGGATGGCTTCTTTTTTTCGGCAGTCCTTAAGGCCGTCTGAACGGTTTCGATATGCGGCGCATGGGCTTCTGCCACGCGGATATTATTGGCACGCGCCAAGGCACGTTCGCGTGTGCGGCGCAAAACAGGATCGTTGTAGTCGATGATTTCCATACCTGTCATCGGCAGGGATGAAGCGCGCAACAATGGAGTTTCGACTTCGTCTTTGTAAATCGGCGCATTTTTTTCGGCCAAATGCTCGTTCCATTCTTCAACCGCTGCTTCGTGCAGGGAACGGGTGGCTTCTTCTAATGTGATTTCTTCAAAATTGCTGTTTTGCACCAAAGACGGGCTGTATTCGGGCGTTTCCATTTGTGCAAACGGCGTGATTTTAGGAATACGTTCCGGTTTGGCAGGTTTGCGGGTTTTAGGCGCAATTTTGATTTCTTCTTCGGTAGCTGCGATGTGTTCCGTCTCTTCGGTAACTGGCTCTGTTGTGTGCTCTTCATCTGTTTCGGCGCGTTGCGTTTTATTGTGTTCGAGCGCGGAAAGCAGGCGGATGCGGGCGATTTTATGGTTGTCGGCAGTGCGCTTGTTCATGCTGAACAAACGTTTCAGGCTGTTCAGTTGGTCGGAAAAAGCGACCGGGCTGTCTTCCTCGTTTAATTCTTGTTCGTCGCCACTGAGTCGGGCCAATTCTTGGCGCCACTTTGCTCTTGTTTCTGGCGCCACCAGAACAAGCCGGCTATGACAGCCAGCAGAATTAAAGCCAATATTGTCCAAAGCATGCGTCCATCCCCTTAATTAAACGGCAAAGTCCGTTATTCTAACGCTTTTTTCGGGTAAACAAAACCAGCCGAAACAAGCTTTAACGGCAAAGGCAAACAGGATTGTCAAAGCTGTGGCTTGAGACGCGTATAATAGGCCGTCTGAACATTTTGCGGATGAGATGATGATTTTTCAAAACGGATGGTTTCCCGTTGGTGTCGTGATGGCGGCATGGCCTGTGTTGCTGGTGATTTTTGCTTTGTGTGCAAAGCAGGCATGGGTGTCGGTATCGCAGCATCGTTCCGCATTCTTGGTGGCTGCCGTGATGTTGCCGCTGGCTTGGAGTTTGAATGCCTCTCCGGAAAGCGGGCAACTGGCCGGTATGAGCTATCATCTGCTTGCCTTGAACCTGACGGCTTTAATGCTGGGCACCTCTGCTGCTTTCTGCCTTGGCGTTTTACTGTTTTTTCCATATTTGTGGCTTTGGGGCGATTGGCATATGTTCCCCATTAACGCCTTGTTCGTATTGCTTCCGCCTTTGTTGGTGAACTTGGGTTTCCGTCATTGGGTATCGCGTTTGCCTGCCAATATCTTTATCTTTATTTTTCTGAATGGTTTTTGGGCTGCGGCGGTCGGCATGGTGTTTACCGGTGTGGTTTTGGTCGGTTTGTTGGACTGGGCGGATGTGTTTGATACGGCGGTATTGTGGAAAACCGCTTCCTGTTTTCTTCTTAATCGCTTGGGCAGAGGCATTTTTGAGCGGTATTTCAACAGCCATTTTTATCGCGCTCAAGCCGCAATGGATTTGTACTTTTGATGACGACAGGTATTTGAAATCCGCACCTAAGATTTGGCAATAAGATATGAAGGCATCCTTGCTTGGTTTTCAGACGGCCTAATGACCGGATAGCCTGTTTTTTGAATTGAATGTTTAACTTGTTATGTTTGCTTATATTTTTCCTATTGTTTGCGGTGCCGCTGTCGGGGCTGTATTGCGTTGGCTATTTGGCTTGGTGCTGGTGTCTTCTACGCCTTTTTCTATCGGTACATTGGCGGCAAACTGGCTGGGCGCGCTGCTGATTGGTGTATTGGCGGAACTCTTAACCGACCCGCAATGGCGTTTGCTTTGGATTACCGGCTTTCTCGGCAGCTTAACCACATTTTCAGGTTTTTCAGTGGAGATGGTGGGTTTGATGCAGGCGCAACGTTGGGGCATGGCTGCGATGGCAACCTGTCTGCATGTTTTCGGTTCGTTTGGTTTGACGGCGCTGGGGATTAAATTGGCGCAGATTTGGAAGTAAGTTACTATTTTTTATTTGAAATACAAACCGAAGGCCGTCTGAAAATCTGTTTTCAGACGGCCTCCGGTTTAATCAGTTAGGGTTGTACATAGTTTTTTGTACGCGCTAAATCGGTAATCAACAGCGGATTGTCTTTGCGCATCATATCGATCAGCTCTTGGCAACGTTTGGTTGTTGGATCTTGCCAGAGCCAGTCAAGCTCGGGCTGGGTAAGGCCGACTATCTGCAGAAATTGAACTTCGCCGTTTGGTGTTTTGATAGCGGGCAGCTTAGGGTCTGGTGCGAAGGCTACGCCGACGATGGCGGTTTCTGTATCCATTCGGATAGGGCCGTTAGTTGAAGTAAAGTGGTAGGCTTCAAACCAGTTGCCACTTTCAAACGTAACGGCCAAGGTTATTCATCATGTTGATTGCCCAATAAGGCTCATGTTTGGTGTTGTAGTCGGAATCCGGATCTTGATCGTAAGGGGGAGTACGGAAAGTAAATTCAAATCCCCATTTACTGTAATCTGCACCGGCAAGTTCTGGATTAAAGTAAAGTTCGCTCATGCCGTAAGAAACAATATGGCGATGGAAGGTTTGCTCTTCGCAATCAAAAATATCGCTATTGTCCAGTGGATCGGTGCCTCCCAACCAATATTTGATTATAGGGCCGTAGGAGCGTGGTTTGGCATCTCCATAAAGTGCTTTAAGCGCAGCATCGATGGCTTCCCAGCCAACAGCCTGATCTTCTTTAAAAGTTTGGCGGTATTCTTGTTCGTTCATTGTCTGTTTCCGTGTCGTTGATGATTGGCTTGTAAATTAATTGGCGTGTTTCTTTTAGAATGAGCAGTTTCTAAAAATAGAGCGATTTAAATATGACATATTATTTGTTTTTTTAATCAATGCCAATAGGTAAACAGACAGTTTCTTGACAATAGGTTTTGCCGGACTCGCTTAAGTGTGCCGGTTTGTAGGCGGCAAAGGTGTAGGTCAGGTCTGCGCGGAATGTGTCGGGATCGGCTTCGGCGGTGTCGCAGTTGAGGCCGGCGGGAATATCGAGGGCGACTTTCAGGCCGTCTGAATGATTGAGTTGGCGGCAGAGGACGGCGATTTCGGTTGGAAGCGCGCCGCTGAAGCCTGTGCCGAATATGCCTTCGATAATGATGTCGTAGCCGTTTTTCAGACGGCCTTCCAGCTCTTGCTTGGTAATAAATTCAATATAGGGCAAACCGTTGAGGCGTTCGCGATTGGTTTGAGCCAAGGGGGAGAGGTTTTCTCCAAGTGAAAACAGAATGTCGATGTGCCAACCTTGCGCTTGCATATATCTTGCCATGACTAAGCCGTCGCCGCCGTTGTTGCCTTTGCCGCAAACGATCAGGGCGCGTCCGGCTTGAGGATGACGTTGCATGAGGTTTCGGGCGGCAGAGCTGCCGGCATTTTCCATCAGTTGGTCGAAGCTTGTGCCTTTATCGACGGCTGCTTGTTCGCGTTCGCGCATCTGGGCGGCAGTATAGACTTTCATGATCGGCTCTCTTTGCAGGAAGTTATTTGTCGGCGGTATTCATCAGGCGCAAGGCTTTCAGACGGCCTATTTCTTTTTGATATTCCACCAGTCCGATAAATGTGCCGTCTCGGCTGTACACACGGATGGGCTGTTCGGCGGAAATGTCTTCGGTAAACTGGGGGCGTTGGCCGTGTTTGAGCATAGTAACGGCGTAGTCGTTTAACTCAAGTTTGGGGAAATGTTGCACCAAAACATCGCAAGGCAGCAGCAGGGCATCGCGTTCGGCTTTGTCCAGTTTTGCCAAGGCTTCGAGCGTGTGGCTTTGGGCAATGGTAAAGCCTGCGGTTTCGGTACGGCGCAGGGCGGTCAGGTGGGCGAATGTGCCGATGTGTTTGGCGATGTCTTCGCTGAGTGTGCGGATGTAAGTACCCTTGCTGCAACGTACATCTATCACGGCTTTAGGCGCATCAAAATCAGTAATATTAATGGAATAAATCGTAATATCGCGCGCTTTGCGTTCGATAACGATGCCTTTGCGTGCGTATTCGTACAGCGGTTTGCCTTCGTGCTTGAGGGCGGAAAACATCGGCGGCACTTGGCGGATGTTGCCTGTTAACGCTTGGCAGGCCGTCTGAAATTCGGACAATGAAATATCGGCGCGTGCGGTGGCAATGATTTCGCCTTCTGCATCGCCTGTGCTACTGGCTTCGCCCAGTTTCAGCGTGGCTGTATAGGCTTTGTCGGCATCAATCAGATATTGGGCGAACTTGGTCGCTTCGCCGAAGCAAACAGGCAGAAGCCCTGTGGCCAAAGGATCGAGTACGCCGGTATGCCCGGCTTTTTCGGCACGGAACAAACGCCGTGCTTTTTGCAGGGCGGTGTTGCTGGAAAGGCCTTCAGGTTTGTCGAGGAGAAGAACGCCGTTGACCGGGCGTTTGGTGGGTTTGGCTGTCATATTAATTAGGGAATATTAATGTTCAGGCCGTCTGAAAGGGTTCAGACGGCCTGCGTGTTTTAATCAATCAGTCTTCAACCGGTTTCCGCCGCCACTTGGTCGATCAGGCTGGAAATGCTCATGCCGCGTTCGAGTGATTCGTCGTATTTGAAGTGTAGCTCGGGCGTTTTGAAGAGTTTGATGCGTTTGGCCAATTCACTGCGCAAATGGCCTTTGGCGTGTTCCAAAGCTTCTTCAGTAATGTCGCGTGTGCTGTCGTCGAGGACGGTGTAGAACACGGTGGCGTGGCTGTAATCGCGGGTGACTTCGACTTCGTTGATGGTGATGAAACCAGCGCGCGGATCTTTCAGGCCGGTGCGGACGAGTTCTGCAAGCTCGCGCATGATTTGTTCTTTGACACGGTCTTGGCGGGCGTAGCCGCGTTGGGGTTTTCTCATGGTTTTCCTTGATGTATGGCAGGCTGTCGTTTTCAGACGGCCTGCGGTTTGGATTTTGAAAAGCTGTCTATTATAACGGAGCGCGGTTTATTGTGCTTGAACCGAGAAAGGCATATCGATTTTTTGCCATTGCGCGCTTTCGTAGTCCAGCGCATCGGCGATGAGGGGGTGTTGTTCCAGCCATTGGGCGTTGATGCGCAAGATGAAGCTGTGGTTGTTTTCATCGACGCGAAGCTGGGTTTGCGGCGGCAAATCCAGCGGCAGGCGCGAGCGGCAGAAGAGGGCGGCCAGGCGCAGGGACAACACGGCACACCACATGATTTCGTTGCTGCCGATAATGTCCGCCATTTTCTTGAGGTCGCCGCGATGGCCGATAACCAGTTGCGCCAAAATGGTTTGCTCTTTGCGTGAGAAGCCCGGCATATCGGCGTTTTCGAGAATGTAGGCGGAGTGTTTGTGATAACCGGTATGGGCAATATCCAAGCCGATTTCATGCAGACGGCCTGCGCGGCTGAGGTATTGGTTCCACAGGGCAAGCTCTTGAACGGTTACGTTTTTGGCGTGGCACAGGCTGTTCATGAAGGCTTGCGCGGTATCAGCAACGCGTTTGGCTTGGTTGAGGCTGACGTGGTAGCGTTTTTGGAACTCTGCCGTTGTCTGTTCGCGCATATCGACATTGAGGCTGCGGCCGATTAAGTCGTAGAACACGCCGTCGCGGAGGGCGGCCTCGGTAACGGTCATTTTGGTCAGCGAGAGTTCTTCAAAAGCGGCCATCATCACGGCCAATCCGCCCGCAAAAACTTCGATGCGTTCGGGTTTGAGGTTTTCAAATTTGGCTTTTTTAACCGAACCGGCCTCGATAATCCTATCAGCAAGATAACGCATGCCTTGGGCGGTAATGTCGGCTTCTTGCGGCAATTCGGCCGCCAAAACGTCGCGTATGGATTTTGCCGAACCGGACGTGCCGATGGCGAAATCCCAACCGGTACGCTTCATCATTTTGCTGATACGTTGGATTTCGATACGCGCGGCGGAAACGGCGGCTTGGAAATCTTTGGCGGTCACTTTGTTTTGGAAGAAGCGCATGCTGTACGTTACGCAGCCCAAAGGCAGGCTTTCTGTGGTCAGCGGTTGCAAATCCGAGCCGATGACAAATTCGGTCGAGCCGCCGCCAATGTCGATAACCAGCATTTTATCGCCTTTGGGCGGCAGGGTATGTACTACGCCGGTGTAAATCAGACGCGCTTCTTCACGGCCGGCGATGACTTCGATGGGAAAACCCAGCGCCGCTTCGGCACAGGGCAGGAATTGGGCGATGTTTTTGGCGACGCGGAAAGTGTTGGTGGCCACCACGCGCACGTTTTCGGGTTGGAATCCGCGCAGGCGTTCGCCAAATTTCGCCAAACATTCCAAGGCTTGTTCTTGAGAGGCTTCGCTCAGGTTTTTTTGTTCGTCCAAGCCGGCGGCAAAGCGAACCATTTGTTTGAACGAGTCGATGACTTTCAGCTGGCCGTTGTTGTTTTCACAGATTTGCAGGCGGAAACTGTTGGAACCCAAGTCGACGGAGGCTAAACGTTGGCGGGAGTGGTGGTCATAAAAAATACCGGTTGATTAGAAAAACCTAAATGTTACTTGAGGCGGTATCACTTGACAATAAAAGGTATACAGCTCTTTGATTCTGCTCATAGATGTATTTTATAATGCTGACTTTAAGCAAGTATATCAAAGGCCGTCTGAACTTTTCAGACGGCCTAAAAAGAGAAAACACATGAAATCGGAAAACCAAGATTCCTTATTTTTATCGCGCCGCCGTCTATTGCAAGTCGGCGGAGCCATGCTTTTGACGCCTGCGACCGCATGGGCGGGGGCGCAACGTGAAGAAACGCTGGCCGATGATGTGGCTTCCGTGATGCGCAGTTCGATCAATAGCGCCAGCCCTGCGCGGCTGGTGTTTGCCGATTCGAGGGAAGGGGAGCGTTGGTTGGCGGCGATGTCTTCACGATTGGCACGTTTCATTCCCGATGAAGGCGAGCGCCGCCGCCTGTTGGTCAATATTCAATACGAAAGCAGTCGTGCCGGCCTCAACACTCAAGTGATTTTGGGTTTGATTGAAGTGGAAAGCGCGTTTCGCCAATATGCCATCAGCGGCGTGGGCGCGCGCGGTTTGATGCAGGTGATGCCGTTTTGGAAAAATTATATCGGCAATCCGTCGCACAACCTTTTCGATATCCGCACCAATCTGCGCTATGGCTGCACTATTCTGCGCCATTACAACAATATCGAAAAAGGCAATATTGTCCGAGCTTTGGCAAGGTTTAACGGCAGTTTGGGCAGTAACAAATATCCGAATGCCGTGTTAGGCGCGTGGCGAAATAGATGGCAGTGGGGTTGATTCGGGATAATGGGATAGGGCAGATCTTGTGTGACATTGTTTTTTGTTGAAACCGTTTTATACCGATGAAGCAGGTTTGCGATAAATGGCTTGCGATTTGACACCATGCAATTCCTTTGAATCCTGTATAATCAGAGAATCTGTTAATTCACACTTTCAGACGGCCTTTCGCAAACTTAAGGCCGTCTGAAACATTATTTATGGCAAGAGATAACCGCATTCAAATGTTTCCGCACGAATGGCGTGCCAGTACCACACTTTCCGGCGTTTACGCACTGCGTATGTTGGGGATGTTTTTGGTGCTGCCTGTTTGGCGATGTATGCCGCTTCGTTGCCCGGCGCAGAAAACAATAAAGCGCTGGTCGGTATGGCGATGGGTATTTATGGGCTGACACAGGCTTTGCTACAGCTGCCTTTGGGCATGGCTTCCGATAAGTTCGGCCGTAAAAAAGTGATTTATGCCGGCTTGATTGTGTTTGCGGCGGGTAGTTTTTTGGCCGCAGTTGCCGACAGCCTGCAGATGTTGGTTGCCGCTCGTGCCATTCAAGGCGCGGGTGCCGTCAGTGCGGCGGTAACGGCTTTGCTGGCGGATTTGACCCGTAACGAAGTGCGGACGCGTGCGATGGCGATGATCGGCCTGAGTATCGGCTTGACCTTTTCCGTCAGCCTAGTGCTTGCACCGATGATTGCCAGCTTTATCGGCGTATCCGGCCTGTTTGCGTTGACCGGTATTCTGACGGTAATCAGTATCGGCGTGGTTGCCTGGATGACGCCTGATCCGGCAGTGTCAAAAATGCACGAAGACACGCAGGCGCAGCCTTCGCGTATGGGCGAGGTATTGAAAAACCGCCAACTGCTCAATCTTGACTTCGGTATTTTTGCCTTGCATGCGGCGCAAATGGCTTTATTTACCGCATTGCCGTTTGCCATGACGCAGTTGGGTTTGGAAAAAAAATCCATCACTGGCAAGTCTATCTGCCGTCAACCATTACCGGCTTGATTATTATGGTGCCGCTGATTATCGTCGGCGAAACGCGCAACAAACTCAAACAAGTGTTTATCCTGGGTATCGTCTGCATTGCCGCGGCGCAAATCGGTTTGCTGTTTGGAATGCACTCGGTATGGTTGATTACCGCTTATCTGATTGTTTATTTTATTGGTTTTAATGTATTGGAAGCCAGCCTGCCGTCTATGGTATCTAAAATCGCTCCGTCCGATTTGAAAGGTACGGCGATGGGCGTGTATAACACCATGCAGTCGGTCGGCTTGTTTGTCGGTGGCGCAACCGGTGGTTTATTGTTCCAAAAATACGGTTTTGCAGGCGTATTTGCCTTTTGTAGCGTATTGATGTTGCTGTGGCTGGTATTGGCAGTCATTTCGCCAGCACCGAAACCTGTCAAAAACCTCAGCTATCCGCTTAACGCCGAATGGCAACAAAATCCGGATTTGCTCTACCAAAAATTGACCGAAATTGAAGGCGTTGAAAGCATCAGCTTTAGCGCAGACAAACAAATCATTTATATCAAGGCCTTGCAAAAAGGATTTGACCAAGAGGCCGCCGAAAAAATTATCACAGGAGTGTAAAATGTCATTGAATAAAGTTATCCTCATCGGCCGCCTCGGCCGTGACCCGGGAAGTCCGCTATATGCCCAACGGCGAGGCCGTCTGTAACTTCAGCGTTGCCACCAGCGAAACGTGGAACGACCGCAACGGCCAACGCGTAGAACGTACCGAATGGCACAACATCACCATGTACCGCAAACTCGCCGAAATCGCCGGTCAATACCTGCGTAAAGGCAGCCAAGTGTATCTGGAAGGCCGTATCCAAAGCCGTAAATACCAAGGCAAAGACGGCATCGAGCGAACCGCTTACGACATTATCGCCAACGAAATGAAAATGCTCGGCGGCCGCAACGACAACAGCGGCGGCGCACCATACGATGACGGCTACAACCAAGGCGGTCATTCAAGCCAAAGCAGCTACCAACAAGCGCCACAACAGCAATACCAATCTGCTCCGGCTCAAGAACCCCCAGCCGCCCCAGCCCGTCGTTCTGCTCCAGTACAACCGACCGCTCCGGTTGATGATATCGACGACGATATTCCGTTCTGAGTATAAGTCCGTTCCTTGTCAATATGTACCTATGAAATTGACATCGCTTTCATTTTCTATGATATTATTAGAATAGTATGGTTTATTAGAAATTATACATAGGTGATGTTTCAATTTTATCATTAAGGATAAGAAAATGAATTTAGATCTTTCTTTTGAAGTAGTAAACCAACAAGCAACAACAATGGCAAAATATTCCGACGGTTGTTCCGGACAGCGTAGTGATTGTTGTACGAGAGTATGTACAAGAATCAACAATGAAGCATCATCAACAGATGCGTGGGATATGTACCTTGAAGTTAATGCAGGTGTATTACAATACTAAACAACTTTATTTGCCCTGTTTTTAAACAGGGCTTTTTTATAAAATTATTATGTTAAATAAAAAATTCAAATTACAAGATACCTTAGATGTTTATATCTCCGAATTAGAAAATAATAAAGTTGTAGTTACTTTTAGTAGAATGACTACACGAGAACGTTTAGAAATCACAACTCATCGTAATGTGGCCATGTTTTTGGCTTGTTTAAATGGGAAACAAACAGCATTAGAAATTTTAAATACTTTAGGGCATTTTGATATTAAACAAGCAGTCAAATTATTAGATTTTTTACAAGCTAAGCACCTTATTTGTGAAACAGATAATAATGAAATTAAAAATTCTCGTTATTCTCGTCAAATTGCTTATTTTGATGATATGGTATTGAATCAGAGCGGGAATAAATCACAGCAAAAATTGCAGAATAAGCATATTGTGATTATTGGTTGTGGGGCTGTTACTGGTGCTATGGCAGAAATTTTAGCTCGAGCAGGAGTAGAAAAATTTACACTTATTGATGATAGAAAAGTTCGTCAATCAGATCTCCTTCGTCATTTATTTTGTCGTTTGAATCAGATTGGTAATAATAAAACAGATATATTAGCTAATTATTTAAAACGCATAAATCACAAAATTCAAACAAAAATTTTTCATGAAAAGTTATTGCCACAAACCGATTTGAATAATTGGATCACAGATGATGTTGATTTAGTAATCAATGGTTGTGATGAACCCTATATTGGACATACTTCTTTAAAAATTGGACGTTTTTTACAAAAGAAAAATATTCCAATGTATGTAATGGGGGGATTTGATGCACATCTAATGAGTTCGGGAGAACTGGTTTTTTCGCCATATACCCCTTGTATTGATTGTTGTCAGCAAACCTTCCAAAAAGCGTTAACTAATTGGAAACCTACTTATACTGAATTAGAAAAACCTGAGATATTAATAAAAGAAATAAATAATATTTCAATAAGTCAAGAACAGCTTTGGGATATTGGTGGAGCAGGTGGATTATCAGCTATGTCACTTTTTTCTGCTAATTTGAGTTGTCTGAGAATTATTCAGTTCTTGGTGGGAGATGATAATTTTAATTATAAAACAGAGCGATATGAGTATTTAATTGATAAGGGTGAAATGACGGTATTTGAAATGGTTAAGCAAACTAATTTTTGTGGATTGTGTAATGGATAATTTGCGTTTACGTCGTTCAATAGGTATTGTTACTACGGAACAATACATTGATTTTTTTAAATCAAATACGCGAGAAAGTGTTATATTGAAAATGAATAACCCTAAAATTGTAACATTGTTACAATGTTTTGATGGTAATACAAGCATACAACAGGTTTGTGAAAAGTATCAAATTAGCAATATAGCTCAATTAGAAAAAAATTATTAAAATATTTACATAAAGAACATATTTTAATTCATCAAGATGTACCATATCCATTAGATTTTGTTACGAATAAAATTCGTTTGTTAAATTTGCTAGAGGACTATTGTCATTCAACAAGTGAAGTAATGGCTAAAGTAAAAGATTTGGCTAATAAAACTGTACTGATTATTGGTTTAGGTGCAGTAGGAAGCTTTATTGCAATGCAATTAGTACAACTTGGTGTTTCTAACTTGATTTTTGTAGATAAAGATTGTGTTGATGAGAGTAATTTACACCGACAGTATTATTTTGAAGAACAAATCGGTAAGCCAAAATCTAAAGTTTTACAGCAAGAAATTTTAGCTATCAATCCTGATTGTCATATTAAGATTATTGACGATTTTCTAACTGAAGACTTTTTTAAAAAATATGAAATGCCTGCACATTTAGATCTAATTATTAATTGTGCAGATGAACCAAATGTAGATAAAACCAGCCGTATTGTGGCGGAGTATGCTATGGAGAAGCGTATTCCTCATATCATTGGAGGTGGTTATAATTTACATTTAACATTAATTGGTCAAACAATTATTCCATTTCAAACAGCTTGTTTCGAATGCTTTAATCTATTTTTGAAAGAGTTAAATGATACTAGTTTACGGAATGTGAAAAAACTACACAGAGAAAATAGAAAATTAGGTTCATTTGCACCATTATCAGGTATAGCATCGAATTTAGCTGTATTAGATGCATTTAAGTTGTTAATTGGTAGAGCAGATAAACTACAACAAGCTAATAAGAGAATAGAATTTAACTCAGCTTTACATCAATTTTCTGTGATGCAAGTAAATCGTTCAAAAAAGTGTAAATGGTGTGGTAATGAATAATAATATTGAACTTTATCAGGTACGAACTCATAATCTGAAAAACATTTCTGTATCGATTCCTAAAAAGAAAATTACAGTAATTTATGGGCGTTCTGGAGCAGGGAAAAGTTCATTAGCTTTTTCTACGCTACATCAACTTTGTGCTGATGAATTTGAAGCAATGGAAAATGGTTTTAGTGATAACGAAGATTATCAGCTTGATGGATATAGTGGTATTATTCCCAGTATTGCGATTAATCAAACCAATAAAAATAATAATCCACGTTCTACACTTTATTCGTTTTTAAATATGGCACAGATCATTTCTGCAGTTAAGCAAGATAACCTATTTCCATATACGCTACTTAAACTCAATAAACCACAAAATGAATGCAAACATTGTAACGGTTTAGGTGAAACAGCTGAAGTTATAGATACTAATTTAATTGATAAGCAGAAAACACTTGAAGAAAATCCATTTAAAATATGGCAAAAAGGATATCTATCAGAGTTATATTACAAATTAATGATTGCCTTTTGTGAAGCTGAATTTATCTCAATAAATACACCATATTATCTGCTTTCAGAGGATGAAAAAAATAAGTTGCTTTATGCTACAAGTAAAGAAAAATTAGTTGTGCGTTTTAAGCATAATGGTAAATATAAGCAAAGAAAGATATATTATCAAGGTGTAATGCTCTATGCGGAATCTAAATTGAGTTCAAATACGATGGCTGATTGTATAGAGATGAGGGTTTGTCCTCATTGTTTAGGAAGCAGGATAGATCGATCAGTTTATAAGGATCAAAAAGTAGCAAATATTGATTTTATCGATTTTTTACGCTTACCTATTAGTGAGTTAGAAAATAAGTTGAAACATCAAGCCAAGTTTTCTCATTTACACCGTGTACTAGATAGTATTTGTGAAATGGGATTAGGTTATTTGAATTTATCTCGTGCTATTCCATCTTTATCTGGTGGTGAATTGCAAAAATTAAAATTTAGCCGTATTTTAAATTCAGAGATTTCGGGGATACTAATTGTGATTGATGAAATTTCATCTCAATTAAGTGATGAGTCATACCCAATTATTTGGTGTAAACTGAAACAGCTTACTGAAAAAAATACTGTGGTGTTAGTGGAGCATAATTATTATTTTATTGAAAAAGCGGATTATCAGATCCATATTGGGAGATTTGCAGGTAGTCAAGGTGGTTATCTTTGTAAAAAAGAGAATATTTGTGCTTCTAATAATCCTATTGAACATAGAAAAACTGGGGATTTTTTCAAATTTACTGGGATAAATAAGCATAATTTACATAATCAAGCAGTAAATATTCCTAAGAAATCTATTACTGTGTTTACGGGTGTATCGGGAAGTGGTAAATCTAGCTTAGCAAAATGGATTGAAACTAATCAAAAAGCAATTTATATTACACAAAAAAATAGTCATTTCTCTGCACGTTCAGTGTTAGCTTCTACCTTGAAGGTTAATAAAATCATTGCGGAATACTTTGCTAAGCAGACTGGTTTACATGAAGATGAATTTCTCTTACATAAAAATGCAGGTTGTAAAGTTTGTCATGGTATTGGGGTTATTAAATATGAAAGAGGATTTGATAAGGACCTTTATTTAAACTGCCATCAGTGTAATGGACATTTGTTTGATGAGCAAAATTTAGCGATTTATCAAAAAGTAGATGGATTGTCTATTTTGGATTTTTATCAGACTGAGATTAGCGAACTTTTATCTTTGTTACCCAAATCACTGGGAAGCTTTGTACAAATACTCACTACAGTAAATGAGTTAGGCTTAGGACATTTAACACTTTCCCGTAAAACTCAAACATTATCAGGTGGTGAGATCCGCCGTTTAAAATTGTGTGAGCACCTTGCGCGTCAGAAAGATACAAAGAGAATTTTGATTATTGATGAACCAGCAGCAGGCTTAGATCCAGAAACGGCAGATAAAGTTGCAGCTTTCATTCGGAAACGAGCAGATTTATTTTCTAGTGTTATCTTGATTGAGCATCGTTCTGAGGTTATTCGCTATGCGGATTATGAGGTAAAAGTAGGGCCTTCTGCTGGAGTTGAAGGGGGAAATATTATTTCACAAGAATTCTTGTAGTTAAATAACTTTAAAAATAATATTTGGTGAGCTTTTGCTAAGTTTTTTCTATAGCATTTATTAATAAAAATGAGTATTATTTTTATATATGGCTAAGATATTTAGTTAGTAGAACGAACAACTCTTTTAAGTTCTATTGCTATAAAGTAATACTGAATCAGTATAAATTGATCTTATTCAAAAATACTAGCACAATGTGATTTATTAGCAATTGTATAAGATATTTAACCACTAACCTATTTTGTCTTAAATCCTATCAATTTTAAATACAAGTTAAAATATTTTTTTATGATGAGCTTGCAATAACACAAAGGCCGAGAACTTTGCAAAAAAGTGCTTCCCCCAACAGCTGAAACCTAAACACAGGTTTTCGGCTGTTTTTATCCCAAATCACTTCTGATTCTACTCAAATACACCCTTGGATACCTGATAATCAGGCATCCGACCGCCTTTTAGGCAGCAACAGACGCACTTAGCCTGTTGGCTGCTTTCGAAAGGTTTAAACACATCGCCTTCAGATGGCTTTGCGTACTCACTTTGAGCAGACCAAAAAACGGTCGTACTTTTGGGTAAACCTTCCAACAAAGGCAGTGTGTGTTTGCACTCATGGGCATTAGTGGGCCAATGTGCAGTTTCTCGATATAGCCTTCCGCATCGGTACGGGTATGTTGTTTGTAACCGAGTTTGCAAAGGTCTCAGGCCGTCTGAAAAATATACTTTCAGACGGCCTTTTATTGATTGTATCTACGCTTTTAAGATTTTCCGGCTTTATCCCCGATCTTGCTTTCTTTGCCTTGAATCAGGTTTTGAATATTGCTTTTATGGCGGTACAACACCAATGCTGCAATGAATACGGTTGCCCATGCCCAAGAGGCGTGTGGCATCATGAAGAAAGCGAAGATAGGTGCGCAGATGGTGGCGACCAGTGCGGCGAGTGAGGATACTTTGAAACCGAACGCCATGACCAGCCAAATCAAGGTGCAGAGCAGGGCGGTTGCGGGGGAGAGGGCGAGCAAGACACCCAATGCGGTGGCTACGCCTTTGCCGCCTTTAAAATTGAAAAATATTGGCCACATATGGCCGACCAATGCGGCGATGGCGACCAGGGCTATCGTTGCATCTGACAAATTTAAAGCATCTTGCAGACAGCGTGCCAAGATGACGGCAACCAAGCCTTTTACTGCATCGCCGAGCAGGGTCAGTGCGGCTGCTTTTTTCTTACCGCTGCGCAAGACGTTGGTGGCACCGGGGTTGCCGGAGCCGTAAGTGCGCGGATCGTCCATGCCGTAATATTTTGATACGATGACGGCAAAAGACAGGGAGCCGATAAGATAGGCGGCAATAATGGCGAGTACATTGAACATTTTGGGTGCTTTACTTAAAATGGGAACGGTTATTCTATCAAAAAAACGGACAGGCAAATGGATAAAATCTTTTTGTACGGCATGAAGGCTGATACTTTAATCGGTGTATATGATTGGGAACGCGAGCGTAAACAGACTTTGATTTTGGATTTGGAAATCAGTGTTCCCGAGCGTACCGGCACGAGCGACGATATCGGCGATACCATCCATTATGGCGAAGTATACGAAGTCGTACGCCGCAGCCTTGCCGAACAGGATTTCTTACTGCTGGAAACGTTGGCGGAACATATCGCCCAATTGATTTTAAATGATTTTGGTGCGGCCAAAGTGCGCGTCCGTATTGTGAAACCGGGTATCTTGCCGGATGTGGCGCAGGTTGGTATTGAAATTGAACGTACTCGGGAATAGGGCTTATCTATGCCGTCTGAAAAAGGATTTCAGACGGCCTTTAACATTTAATAATTTGGAAAAATGAGGTAAAAAATGGATTTGAAAGAAACTAAATTAAGCAGCGAGCCAATCTACGAGGGTTCCTTTGTTACCATCAGCCGCGATCGGGTGCGCCTGCCTAACGGCAACGAAAGCCAACGGGTTGTGATCCGTCATCCGGGTGCTGCGTGTGTATTGGCGGAAACGGAAGACGGTAAAGTTGTTTGGTACGCCAATGGCGTTATGCCGCCGATCAGGCGACGTTGGAATTGCCGGCGGGTAAATTGGATGTGGCGGACGAAGATCCTGCCGAATGCGCTTTGCGTGAGTTGGCGGAAGAAACGCCATATGTCGCCGACAGCGTCAAATTGTTATACACCTTTTACACCGCAGTCGGTTTTTGCGATGAAAAAATGTATCTCTACCAAGCACAAGGTGTGCGTTTGGGTAGCGAGTTGAGCAACGATGAGGATGAAATTACAGAAACCGTCCTGATGAGCAAGGAAGAGGTGCGCAATGCATTGGCAAACGATGAAATCAAAGATGGTAAGACTTTGATTGGTTTGCAGTATTGGTTGACTCAGAATTGATGTGTTAAGCAGAAAATCCTTGATGGATTTCTGAATAATTGAGCCTGATATTTAGATAATAAGGTTTCATACAAACAAGGCCGTCTGAAAAAGCTTTCAGACGGCCTTGTTTTATTTTGTAACTGGATTTTAACCTAATAAAGCCGGTGCAAACCGTGTAATCGTATCGCGTAAAACGATGAGTTTGCCGTGGAAGAAGTGGGACGAACCGGCAATGGTGACAACAGGCAGGCCTTGTGGTTCTGCCCATGTCAGGGCTTTGTTGATTTCGACGACTTCGTCTTCCGCGCCGTGAATCATCAATGTTTTGGCGACATCGGGAACGTCGGATGGTTCAGGGCGATCGGTGTAGTGATGGACGGCGGCACCCATCAGCAACAGTAAATCAGGCGTGCGTTCTTGGGCGGCAAAGGTGGAAACGTAGCCGCCGAATGAGAAACCGGCCAGAACGAATTGCGGTGTATCAGGATGTTGCGCGCGGGCGTAGTCGATAACGGCAATACAGTCTTGCGTTTCGCCGCGGCCGTAGTCGTGTTCGCCTTCGCTATTGCCTACGCCGCGCAAATTGGGCAGGTAGCAATGAAAACCGAGTTGGCTGAGGGCTTTGGCGGCGGTTTGGATGACTTTGTTGGTGTTGGTGCCGCCTTGCAGGGGATTGGGGTGGTTGATGACGGCAACGCCGCGGGCGGATTCTTGTGTGCTTGGCAGGTAGATGGTTTCCCAGCAAACCGGCCGGGCCGGGGATTTGAATGATGTCGGGTTTGAGCATGAGTGTGTCCTTGTTTATTTTCAGACGGACTGAAGCGGTTTACAGATAAAAATTCTTACCGTTGTTTTGATTGTTGGCTTTCAAATCAGCAAGCATCCGTTTGAAATCCAAGCCGTATTTTTCGCTTAATTTTTCGGCGCGTTTTTTCAGGTTGTCGATATTTTGTTCTTTAGGGCTGCTTTGGAACGCCATGACTGCTACGTTGCCGTGGCTTTCGGCAGGCAGCTCGAGCACGCGGCCGTCAAAGACGTTGAGTAGGCGTTCGACAAAGCGTTGATAACGCTGGTCGCCACTCCACCAGTTGGTGACAAATACGCCGTCTGGAGAGAGGGCGTTGCGGCAGTCTTGGAAGAAGGGCTCTTCCACTAAAGCATCAATAATCTGTTCGCCGTCAAAACCATCTACCAAAATTACATCGGTATTGTGGCGGAACACTTTAATATATTCCGCACCATCTGCCTCGATAATTTCAAAATTTTCGCCTTCGTGCGGCAATTCAAACAGGCTGCGCGCTACGGCGATGACTTGAGGATTGATGTCTACGGCGGTTTGCTTTGTGTGGGGCAGATAGCTGTCTATCCAACGGGCAAACGAGCCGCCGCCCAAGCCGATTTGGGTGATGTGTTTGGGCGGGGTTTCTGCAAACAGCAGCCAACCCATCATGGCGCGGCTGTACGACAACACAAGCTCGGACGGATGATCGACATTCATGGAGCTTTGAATGGTGTCGCTGCCCAAGTGCAGGGAACGGATATTGCCTTCTTCGGAAATGCCGACTTCGGGCAGATGGGATTTGGCTGGGCGCAGGCGGCGGTAAGGATGGCGGGGTGGCATGGGCAAAGACGGAAAGATGTAGAAGGCGTTATTTTAACAGAAACAATGATGTTTTGCGCTGGGGCGGTTTTCAGACGGCCTTTGTGTGTGTTTGAATTGGAAGATAAGGCAGGTATTTAATTTTCTTTAAAATCATTGGTTTTTATAATTTCGTGAGTAACTTTGTTTTAAAATGCTTGCCAAGATGGGAACTTATCGGCATAATGCCGACTTCCTTGCCGGTATAGCTCAGTTGGTAGAGCACCTGACTTGTAATCAGGGGGTCCCGAGTTCGACTCTTGGTGCCGGCACCAGTTAAAGACTGATGGTGCTGCAAGGCATTTCAGTAAGCCGGTATAGCTCAGTTGGTAGAGCACCTGACTTGTAATCAGGGGGTCCCGAGTTCGACTCTTGGTGCCGGCACCAATTAAAAGCCCGATTGTGAAAGCAGTCGGGCTTTTTGCTTATGCTTTGATATTTTAAAAGCAGACCTTATAATACCGCGTTTCCATTACAACAAAGGGCTGTCCGTCGGGCGGAACACACAAAACACATGATTACCGTAAACACTTTGCAAAAAATGAAAGCAGAGGGCGAAAAAATCGCCATGCTGACCGCTTATGAATCCAGCTTTGCCGCGCTGATGGACAATGCCGGCGTGGATGTATTGCTGGTCGGCGATTCTTTGGGTATGGCGGTGCAAGGTCGTCAGTCCACTTTGCCGGTGAGCTTGCAGGATATGTGCTACCACACTGAATGCGTGGCTCGCGGTACTAAAAATGCCATGATTGTCAGCGATTTGCCGTTTGGCGCATATCAGCAGAGCAAAGAGCAGGCATTTGCGGCAGCGGCAGAGTTGATGGCGGTCGGCGCGCATATGGTCAAGCTCGAAGGCGGTGTCTGGATGGCGGAGACCACTGAATTTTTGCAAATGCGCGGTATCCCTGTTTGCGCCCACATCGGCCTGACCCCGCAATCCGTGTTTGCATTCGGTGGCTATAAAGTTCAAGGCCGCGGCGACAAGGCAGAAGCGTTGCTCAACGACGCCAAAGCGCATGATGCGGCAGGTGCGGCAATCGTATTGATGGAATGCGTTCCTGCAGAGTTGGCGAAAAAAGTGACCGAGACAGTTTCTTGCCCAACCATCGGTATTGGCGCAGGCGTGGATTGCGACGGTCAGGTTTTGGTGATGCATGATATGCTCGGCATTTTTCCCCGGTAAAACCGCCAAATTCGTGAAGAACTTTATGCAGGGCAAAGACAGCATTCAAGCCGCGGTCAAAGCTTATGTGGACGAAGTCAAAGCAAAAACGTTCCCATCTGTCGAACATACGTTTGCCGGATAAAATAAAAACCAGGCCGTCTGAAACTTATTTCAGACGGCCTTTTTGATGAATAAAAGCGTATAATCGGCGCGTGATTTCCGTTGATAAAACGGCGGAAAAGATAAAGGATTTTTCAAACCATGCAAATCATTCATACGATTAAAGAATTGCGCGAGTGGCGCAAAACTGCCGGAAAAGTGGCATTTGTGCCGACCATGGGCAATCTGCACGAAGGCCATCTTGCGCTGGTGCGCGAAGCAAAAAAACGTGCCGATAATGTTGTGGTCAGTATTTTTGTCAACCGCCTGCAATTCGGACAAGGCGAAGATTTCGACAAATATCCGCGCACTTTGCAACAAGATGCTGACAAATTGGCAGGCGAGGGCGTGGCCGTCGTGTTTGCGCCTGATGAAAAAGAGCTGTATCCGAATGTGGAACAGCGTTTCAATGTCGAGCCTCCGCATTTGCAAAACGAATTGTGCGGCAAATTCCGCCCGGGCCATTTCCGCGGCGTGGCGACTGTTGTGACCAAGTTGTTCAACATCGTTCAACCCGATACCGCCTGTTTCGGTCAAAAAAGACTATCAGCAGCTGGCGATTATCAAAGGCTTTGTAGAAGACTTGAATTTCAATATCGATATTGTTCCTGTCGACATCGGCCGCGCTTCAGACGGCCTGGCACTTTCCAGCCGCAACCAATATTTGAGCGAAACAGAACGCTCAGAAGCGCCCCGCCTCTATCAAGAGTTGCAAAACATTGCCGCCGCCTTGAAAAACGGCAATCTGGATTACGCTCAGCTTGAAGCCGAATGTATCCGTCGTTTGACCGATGCCGGCTGGGTGGTTGATTACGTTGAAATCCGCCATGCACACAACTTGGCAGTGGCTCATGTTGGCGATAAAGAATTGGTGGTGCTTGCCGCCGCCCGTTTGGGTACCACGCGCCTGATTGATAATTTGGAAGTGGCTTTGGCTTAAACCAAGCTGCTGTTAAAGGCCGTCTGAAACCTGTTTTTCAGACGGCCTGTTTCAAAGGGGTTAAATCATGAAACAAAAAGCTTTAATCTTGCTCCTCCTGCTTGCCGGAGCAGCCCATGCCAATGACAGCACGGGTACAGTCAGCACGAGCGGCATCAAATATCTGAAAAATCCGCATATCGATATGCAGAGCGAAGATTTGTACATCAGCGAAAACCAGATTCGCGTGCATTACCGGTTTAAAAACACCTCCTCGCAAGACATTATCGAAACCGTCCTTTTCCCTTTGCCGATTGTTCCTGCTTTCATCGATTACGACTTTGCCGACACCAAAGGCTTGGTTGACAGCTTCCGAATTTACGCCGACGGCAAACCTGTCCGCCCGCAAACCCACGTCCGTGCCTATTTTGAACGGAGTAACGGCTCGCTGGTGGACGTGACCGCCGATTTGAAAAAATGCGGTTTGAGCGATCAGGAACTGATGCACCCTTGGACGAAAAACAAAGATGCCGAAAAGCTCAATAAGAAAATTCGTACTTGCAGCTCGCCTAAAATCAAATCCTTGCTTCCAGCCAGCGAATCAAACATAGTGGGCTGGACGTCTTGGTCGGCGCAGATTATTTACAGCTGGAAGCAAACCTTTAAAGCCAACGCTGTAACCGAAATCAAACACCAATACACCCCGTTGGTCGGTGGCAGCTTCCTGCCTTCGCTTAAAGCCAAAGACAGCAAAGCATTCATAGATGAGTACTGCATGGATGAAAACTTCCTCAACAACTTTAAAAATGTGAAAGAAGAAAAGGTCTATCACCATTTGGGCTATATCCTGACCACAGGTGCCAACTGGGCAAAACCCATCGGTAAATTCACCTTGACCATAGACCGCGAGCCCAATACTGTGATTTCACTCTGCTGGGACAAATCCCTGCGCAAAGTAGGGCCGAACCGCTTCCAAGCAGTCAAAGAAAATTTCCTACCGAAGAAAGACTAGACATTATTTTCGTTTATAACTAATCTTATTTGGCATACATAAAAGGCCGTCTGAAAGCTTATTTTAGGTTTTCAGACGGCCTTTTGTTACAATAACGCTTTTGCGTTTCTAAGGCTTTTCCATGTCCAAACCCACTGTTTCCCCGATGATGCAGCAGTATCTCGCCATCAAATCGCAACACGCCGACAAGCTGGTGTTTTACCGTATGGGCGACTTTTACGAGTTGTTTTTGGATGATGCGGTAGAAGCGGCGAAGCTGTTGGACATCACCCTGACCACTCGCGGGCAGATGGACGGCGTGCCGATTAAGATGGCGGGCGTGCCGTTTCACGCGGCGGAGCAGTATCTGGCGCGGCTGGTGAAGATGGGCAAAAGCGTGGCGGTGTGCGAGCAGGTGGGTGAAGTCGGCGCGGGCAAAGGGCCGGTGGAACGCAAAGTCGTGCGCATCGTTACGCCCGGCACGCTGACCGACGCGGCGTTTTTGGAAGACAAGGAAACCAACCGCATTGTGGCGGTGAACGCGGATAAAAAACATGTCGCCATCGCGTGGGCATCTTTGCAAAGCGGCGAATTCAAAACCAAGCTGACGACGGCGGACAAACTCGCCGACGAGCTGGCGCGTTTGCAGGCGGCGGAAATCCTGTTGCCCGAAGGCAAAAGCCTGCCTGATGGTTTTCAGGCAACCTCTGCCAACATCACGCGCCTGAATTCATGGCAGTTTGCTGCCGACGCGGGCGCGAAATTGTTGACCGAATATTTCGGCTGCCAAGACCTGCACGGCTTCGGTTTGGACGGCAAAGAACACGAAGCCGCCGTCGGTGCGGCGGGCGCGCTGTTGAACTACATCCGTCTGACGCAAAACCTGATGCCGCAACACCTCGACGGCATTTCGCTCGAAACCGACAGCCAATATATCGGCATGGACGCCGCCACGCGCCGCAATTTGGAAATCACGCAAACCCTCTCCGGCAAAAAATCGCCGACCCTGTTTTCCATACTCGACGGCTGCGCCACCCACATGGGCAGCCGCCTCTTGGCACTCTGGCTGCACCACCCCTTACGCAGCCGCGCCCACATCCGCGCCCGCCAAGAAGCCGTTGCTGCATTGGGTTTACAATACGAAACCTTGCAAGGCCGTCTGAAAAACATCGCAGACATCGAGCGCATCGCCGCCCGTATCGCCGTCGGCAATGCACGTCCGCGCGACCTCGCCGCCCTGCGCGACAGCCTGTTTGCCCTGTCCGAAATCGAATTGTCTGCCGAGGGCAGCAGCCTGTTGGAAACGCTCAAAGCCGTTTTCCCCGAAACCCTGCCCATCGCCGAAACCCTCAAAGTCGCCGTGATGCCCGAACCCGCCGTCTGGCTCAAAGACGGCGGTGTCATCAATCAAGGCTATTCGGCAGAACTGGACGAATTGCGCCATATCCAAAACCACGGCGACGAATCCTGCTTGAGCTTGAAGCGCGCGAACGCGAACGCACCGGCCTTTCCACCCTCAAAGTCGAGTTCAACCGCGTCCACGGCTTCTACATCGAGCTTTCCAAAGTTCAAGCCGAACAAGCACCTGCCGACTATCAACGCCGCCAGACCCTGAAAAACGCCGAACGCTTCATCACCCCCGAACTCAAAACCTTTGAAGATAAAGTCCTGACCGCGCAAGAGCAGGCATTGGCATTGGAAAAACGCCTGTTTGAAGCCCTGCTGAAAGAAGTTCAGACGGCCTTGCCGCAGCTTCAAAAAGCAGCTAAAGCCGCAGCCACCCTCGACGTACTTTCTACGTTTGCCGCGATTGCAGCCGAACGCGGTTTCGTTTGCCCCGAGTTTGCCGACTATCCGGTCATCCATATCGAAAACGGCCGCCATCCCGTCGTCGAGCAACAAGTGCGCCACTTCACTGCCAACCACACCCGTCTCGACCACAAACACCGCCTCATGCTCCTGACCGGCCCCAACATGGGCGGCAAATCCACCTATATGCGCCAAGTCGCCCACATCGTCCTCATGGCGCACACCGGTAGCTTCGTGCCTGCCGATTCAGCCCAAATCGGCCCCATCGACCAAATCTTTACCCGTATCGGCGCATCAGACGACTTAGCTTCCAACCGCTCTACCTTCATGGTCGAAATGAGCGAAACCGCCTACATCCTCCACCACGCTACCGAGCAATCCCTCGTCCTTATGGACGAAGTCGGACGCGGCACTTCGACTTTTGACGGCCTCGCCCTTGCGCAAGCTATTGCTGAACATTTGCTGCAAAAAAAAACAAATCCTTCAGCCTCTTCGCCACCCACTATTTCGAGCTGACCAAACTGCCCGAAGCCCACGCAACGGCAGTCAATATGCACCTCTCCGCGCTTGAGCAAGGCCAAGACATTGTCTTCCTCCACCACATCAAGCCCGGCCCTGCCAGCAAAAGCTACGGTATCGCCGTTGCCAAACTCGCAGGCCTGCCCAACCGTGCTTTGAAAGCGGCTCAAAAGCATTTAAACGATTTGGAAAACCAAGCTGCCGCCAACCGTCCGCAGTTGGATATTTTCAGCGCCATGCCGTCTGAAAATGGGGCAGATGAGGAAGGTAAAGAACAAGAAGTTGAGCCTGTCGATAATTTGCAGAATAATGAATTGGCTGAAGCGTTGGCGCAAATTCAGCCCGACAACCTCACGCCGCGCGAAGCCTTGGATGCCTTATATCGCTTGAAAGATATCTGCAATAAGGCGTCGTAAATAACTCAAAGGCCGTCTGAAACAGGGGAATATATTAATGAGTTTTACTGACATTACCGTGGTTGGTATTACCGGTGCAGATTCTTATACCGAGGGCACGATGTATGCCATTGTCCGTAGCTGTGCCGAATTGCCCGGCAGCCGTGGATTGCTGATCAGCCCGAGTTGTCCGCAAGGTTTGCCGGAGAATATCCGACATCAGCCTTGCCGGAAATTCGGTTATCTGGAATACAATCTGTTTGTTTTGTACCAACTGATGTATTACATCGATACTGATTATTGTTTGATTGTTCAAAATGACGGTCGGGTGTTGAACGGTCAAAACTGGCAGGATGCCTATTGGGAATATGACTATATCGGCGCACCTTTGCCGATTTTGTTGGAAACCGAAGCCGACGGGCAGTTTTTCCTGAAGGGAACCGACCAATATTTGGCCAAACAACATCTGATTCAGACTTCTCCGAATTTGGACGAGCCGCAGAACGGCGGTTTCAGCCTGCGCAGCAGACGGCTTTTAACCATGCCGCGACAACTGGGCTTAAATGTAGAAATCCGACCGCCTTTGCCGCCGAAAGACGAAAAAATTGCCGATATGGAATGGCTGGTACGGCTGCACCACGAAGATATGTTTTTGACGGCGCAACACCGTTATAGATTGCAGGACTTGGGTTTGAAATTCGCGCCCCCGGATATTGCTACGCAATTTTCTTCAGAAGTACCGTTTATCAATCAAATGAGGAATGTCCCTTTAGAGCGTGTCTTTGGGGCGCACTGGATGGGCAATGTGGTCTTGACCGGCTGCAACCATGTCCGGTTTGCCCAATTGAATGAGGATAAATTGGAAACATACTCCCGTTTTTTTAGAAATTTAGGTTATGAATGGGAATAAATTAAGGCCGTCTGAAAGTTCAGACGGCCTTTTTTAATGGCTGTTAATGCTGATGGGCATGGCGTGCAGCCGCGCGTTTGGTACCGACAGGCACAATCAGCGTTGCGTAAGCTTTGTCTTGTTGGCATACGCTTTTATCGCTGTAATCGGTCTCGTTCACCACTTTGATTTTCCACAAACCGTCAATCAGAGTAATCACATTGACCACGCCGTTTTTATCGGTTTTGCCGGAAAAGCCTTGAGGCTCGCGGTGGTCATGGGTTGATTCCAAGTCCATTTCCGCCAAAGTGTCCGAGCTGGCGGTAACGGTGGCTTTAACCAAAGGCTCGCCTTTGTACAGGACTTTGACCGGCAAAATACCGCCGGCTTTGACTTCGTTCGGATTTTTCAGCGGAACCAGTTCCAGCTCTTGGCCGATAGGGCGGGTCAATACAGCTTCATCAACTGCGCCGTTGCCCACTTGGACAAAGCTCTTTCCGAACATTTGCGATTGTTCGCAATAGGTTGAACCGGCCAGCTGTTTCAAGGTTTGCTGTTTCCAGCCGTCTTGGTTTTTCGACCAGAAAGTCGGTTTGTAGGTTGCGCTGACCCAGTAGGAGCCTTCAGGCAAAGCGGCTTTAGAAACGTATTGATAGTTTTCGCCCTTATTCACCATGTCAACGGTTTTCTTTGAGCTGCCGGTCAATTGCAGCGGTTTGAAAATATGTACGCGGTCGTCGGCGATTTTTTCGACATTAGGGAAGTCATGGCTGTAACCCAAATCCGCATGCAGGATTTGGCCGGCAGGTTGATGTGTCGGTGCGGCCACCCAAACATCGTGCGCCTGCGCCACTGCGCCCAATCCCAGCAATCCTAAAAGCATCCATTGTTTCATAGTTTCTACACTCCATTTTGTTGTTGAATGAAAGGCCTTGTATTTTGGCGAGTAGAAACATTACTCTTATTTGCATTTTTTGTAAATAATAAGGATTATATTTTTTTAATTATAAATAATTATTTATATTGGGTTTTCAGACGACCTGACGTATAGGGTCATGCTGTTTGCAACATATGTTTATCCTGTATAAATAGCTACTTTAATCTTTATCTAATTAATTTATATGCAATTTATTGTGATGTTTGTCTGAGTGGACATTTTTTCCCGACTTCCGCACGGATTGTATATAACCAAAACTGATAAACGTGAAAGCAAACATTATTTCCAGTTTGCATCCAATCCCGATAAAGTGCTCCCATATTTTTAACAGGAGCCGACCATGAATATCCGTACGCTTTCTTTTGCCGCTTTGACCGCCGCGCTGGCTTTGAGCGCGTGCTCGCCAACAGCCGAACAATCCGCCGACAATGCTTCTCAAGCTGCCGAAGGTAAGGGGGGCGAAGTTAAATTGCTGAATGTCTCCTACGATGTCGCCCGCGATTTTTATAAAGAATACAATCCTTTATTTGTCAAAGAGTTTGCCGCAAAAAACGGCGGGCAGTCGGTTGAAGTCCAACAGTCGCACGGCGGCTCCAGCAAGCAGGCTTTGGCTGTCGCCAACGGTTTGGCTGCCGATGTGGTGACCATGAACCAGACTTCCGATATCGAGCTTTTGGTAAAAAAAGGTTTGGTCAAAGCCGATTGGAACACACGTCTGCCGGACAATGCTGTGCCTTATACCAGCAACGTCGTTTTCTTGGTACGCAAAGGTAATCCGAAACATATTCAGGACTGGGGCGATTTGGCCAAAGACGGCGTGCAAATCGTTTTAGCCAACCCGAAAACCACCGGTAACGGCCGCTACGCCTTTTTGGGTGCGTACGGTTATGGTTTGAAAGTGAATAACGGCGATGAAGGCAAAACCAAAGATTTTGTGGCTGCATTGCTGAAAAACACGCCGGTGTTTGAAAACGGCGGCCGCGCGGCGACAACGACCTTCAGCCAGCGCAATATCGGCGATGTTCTGGTTACCTTTGAAAATGAGGCCAACTACGTCAGCAAAAAGCTGACCCAAGACCAGTTTGAAATCGTTTATCCAAGCTACACCATTCTTTCCGAAGCGCCGGTTGCCGTCGTGGACAGCGTAGTCGATAAAAAAGGCACACGCGCTGCTGCCGAAGCCTATCTGCAAAACCTCTGGAGCGAACCGGCCCAAGAGTTGGCCGCCAATCTTTACCTGCGTCCGCGCAATGCCGAAGTATTGGCGAAACACAAAGCCGATTTCCCTGAAATTGAGACGTTCAATCCGAATGAGAAATTTGGATCGTGGGAAGAAATTATGAAAAAAATTCTTTGCCGACGGCGGATTATTTGACCAGCTTTCCAGTAAAAAAATAAGGCTTAAACATAGAGGCCGTCTGAAACTTCAGACGGCCTTTTGTTACAATAAGCCTTTTTCTTATCCACCTTTTCCCATGTCCCAACGCAAAATCATCCATATCGATATGGACGCATTCTACGCTTCGGTAGAACTGCGCGAGCAGCCGCACCTGAAAGGGCTGCCCGTCGTTGTGGCGTGGGACGGTACGCGGTCGGTCATTTGTGCCGCTTCTTATGAAGCACGCAAATTCGGTTTGCACTCGGCTATGTCGGTGGCGACGGCGAAAAGGCTGTGTCCGCAAGCGGTGTTTGTGCCGCCGCATTTTGATTTGTACCGCCAAGTTTCGGCGCAGATTCATGCCGTGTTTCGGCGTTATACCGATTTGATCGAGCCTTTGTCTTTGGACGAAGCCTATTTGGATGTTACCCGAAATTTTGAAAATATCCCGTACGCCAGCGAGGTAGCCAAACGTATTCGTGCCGAAATTTTTGAAGAAACCGGTTTGACAGCCTCCGCAGGCATCGCACCCAATAAGTTTTTGGCCAAAATCGCTTCCGACTGGCGCAAACCGAACGGACAGTTTGTATTGCCGCCGCAAAAAATCATGGCGTTTTTGGAGAGCCTGCCGTTGGGTAAGATTCCCGGTGTCGGCAAAGTTACGCTGAAAAAGATGAATGCCCTCGGTATGCAGACCGCCGGCGATTTGCGCCGTTTTGAGCGCGGCGAACTTTTAAACCATTTCGGACGCTACGGCTACCGCCTTTACGATTTGGCACGCGGTATCGACGAGCGGCCGGTCAAAGCCGAACGTGAACGCCTGCAAATCTCAACCGAAATCACCTTGCCCGAAGATTTGTCTTTGGCGCAGGCTTCAAGTCATTTGCCGCACCTTGCCGAAGACCTCTGGCGGCAAATCGAACGCAAAAACGTCGAAGCCAAAGGCGTTACCCTCAAACTCAAAACCCATGATTTCCGCATTATTACGCGTTCGCTGACGTATTCTTCCGTCCTTCCCGACAGCGCCTCGCTGCTTCAGGCAGCACATACTTTGTTGCAACGCATACCGCCGCAACGCGAAGATGCCTTCCGCCTGATCGGTATCGGCGTGAGTCATTTGCTGCCGAAAAACCAGCAGCAGACGCTTTGGTTATAAAGAAATAGAAAAGCATTCTTTCCGTTTGAAGATAGGGCGCAGGACAATATTGTTCCATAACCATATCGGCAGCCGTTTAAACAGGCCGTCTGAAAACTATTAGGAACAACCAGCCATGTCTTTATTCCGCCCACAATTCTGGAAAATCCCCGAAATCAGCGATGCCGAACGCCGCCGCCTGCCTGAATTGGCGGCCGCTTTGGAGCGCCGTTTGCAAGACATTGCCGCACGCTATCCGCAAGCCGTGTTCGCATCCAGCCTTGCGGTTGAAGATATGGTCATTACCGATGCCGTGTGCCGTCTGAAACTGCCCATCCGCATCATCACGCTCAATACGGGCAAACTCAATCCTGAAACCGCCGCGCTGATTGCCGAAACCAATGCGCGTTATCAAACCGAATTGGAAGTGTTTTATCCCAACCGACAAACCGCTGCCGAATTTGAAGCGGAGTTTGGCACGGCCGCGATGTACGACAGCGTCGAGTTGCGCCGCCGTTGCTGCCATATCCGCAAAATCGAACCGCTCAACCGCGCGTTGCACAACGCCCCCGCATGGCTGACCGGACAACGCCGCAGCCAGTCCGAAACACGCAGCGAATTGAATTTTGAAGAGCTGGATACGGGTCGCAACATTGCCAAATTCAATCCTATTTTCGATTGGGAAGAGCAGGACGTTTGGGCATATGCGCACGAGCACCGAGTACCGCTCAATGCGCTGTATCATCAGGGCTATCCCAGTATTGGGTGTGAACCCTGCACGCGTCCGGTCAAGCTGGGCGAAAATATCCGCGCCGGACGATGGTGGTGGGAAAGCAAAGACAGTAAGGAATGCGGTTTGCACAAATAATCAAAGGCCGTCTGAAAATGTTTCAGACGGCCTTTTTGACGGTTTAACAATTGATTAATCAAGAATTTGTTTTTCACTTAACGAAAGTGGAAAGCAGGGCGGTATCGATGTCCCATTTCCAGATGCCTTGATCCGAGCCGTCCATGCCGCGCAGGAAGAGGTAGCGGATGGCGATTTTGGGCAACGGCTTGCCACGCAGGACATAGTAGCGCGCGATGGCAACGGCGTAGATCAGGGCTTGCAGATAGTAGTGATGATGTGCCACGGCTTCGTTCATCGCCTGTTGCGTGTAGGCGCTTGCATCGTTGCCCAAATGGTTGGATTTGTAGTCGATTAAAACGACATTGCCATCTGAATCTTGGCAAACCATATCGATGAAGCCGTTTAAATAGCCTTGCAAATCATGGAAATCAAGCAGTTGCGCGGCTTGGACGCATTCGGGCGGCAGGTTTGCTTCGCTTGAGGCAAACCAACGGCGCAAGTCGTCCAGTTTGAAATCGTCCATGTACAGGGTGAACCCCATTTCGGGCAGGCGTCGGGTCGGCGGAATCTGCGACAGGCTCTCGCCGATTAAAGACGTCAGGCGGCAGATGTCGAGCATGGTGCTTACCGTCGGCAGCCATTTGTCTTCAAAGCTGTGGCGTTGCAAAACTTCGGCAATCATTTCGGATTGGCTCTCGGCAGAGGCGGCGAAGTCGAGTTTTTCCAACATTTCATGCAAACATACGCCGGCATTGGTGCCGCGGGGGAAATGATGGATATCGAGGCCGTCTGAAAGCGGGGACGGCAGGTTTTCAGACGGCATGGCACGGTCTGCGCTTTCTGCCGGGTCGATGGCAGGTTGCAAAGGCTCGTGTTGTTCGTCGGTTGACTTGGTGTGTCGGCTCAAACCGGTAAAGCTGGTGTGGCGGATAAAGTCAAAATCGCGGCGTTTAATGCTATGAGCGCTAAAAGCTTGGTCTTGCTGGCGGCTGTATTGGTAGACGGTTTCCTGCGGGGCTTCTTCCGTGAAGGCAAACTCCGTATTTTCAGGCGCGTTTTTGATAAAGCGTTGCCAGTTGGTTTTGAGCATTTCCACAACATCTGTCGTGCTTTTTATAGCTTTGGCTGACGCTTTCGCGGTCGGCATCCGGCAAACCTTCGAGCAGATAGGCAAAAAGGATTGTTTGGCGTACAGTTTTTGTTGGCGGCGGCGTAGATGTTGAGCTGTTCTTCGGCGCGGGTAAGGGCGACATAAAGCAGGCGCAAATCTTCTGCCGTCTTTTTTTCGTCGGCAAGGTGGCTTAGTTCTGCTTCCGAGGTTTGCGATGTTGTCAGCAGCTCGGTTTCGTGGTTTTCGGTATGCAGGATTTTTCCAGTTTTTCTTTGGAATTGTCTTTGGTATCCCACGCGAAGGGGCAGTACACCAAAGGGTATTGCAAACCTTTCGATGCGTGCATGGTAACGATTTTGACCAGTTTTTCGTCGCTTTCAAGACGGATGGTTTGTGCGTCTGACGGGAAATGGCCGCTGCGCGCACGGCTGATTTGTTCGTTCAGCCATTTATGCAGGGCGGCAGGGTTGCGGCTTTGGCTGTCTTCTTCGGCCAAAAGCTCCAGAATTTGGTAGTAGTTGGTCAGGCTGCGTTCGTTGCCGCCTTTGAGCAGGCGTGTTTCGATGTCATGTAGGGCGGCAAACTGCTGCACGGCGGCAAAAATGCCGCCTTTCCGCCATTTTTCCATGGCCTCGGCAGACGACTCCAGCCATTTCAGCAGCTGGTGTTCGTTGTGGTTGAGTTCGTAAATTTCTTTGGCGGTATAGCCGAACAAAACGCCGGTCAAGACAAAGCGCAGCCAGTCGGTTTGCCTTGGGTTGAGCCAAAAGCCGATCAGCGCGAACAGCGAGTCTGCCTCGGCGGAATCGAAAACGGACTGGCGCGACAGCAACACGCTTTGGATACGGCGCTGTTTTAGTTTATCGGCAATCATTGCCGCTTCGTTGTTGGTGCGCACCAAGACGGCAATATCGCCGGATTCTAACGCGCGGCCTTTGAAATTCAGACGGCCTTCGGCTGCTTCATTGAGCGCAAAGGCAATTTCATCGGCGCAATATTCGGCGGCACGGCCGCGCAAAATATCTTTGTTGCTTTGATCGTCCGTATTGAGCCAGCGCACTTGGATGGCGGGGCGGTGTGGCGACAGCCGGCTTTCGGCGCGGCTGGCGGAGACATCACTGTAATCGATGTTTTCCAATACAAAGGGGTGTTTTTTTTTGTTTGAACAAGGCGCTGATGCCGTTGATCAGCTTGGCATGGCTGCGGTAGTTGACGGCAAGGGTGTAATGCCTGTCCGCATCTTGCGCGGCTTGCAGATAGGCGTAAATGTCCGCACCGCGAAAGCTGTAAATCGCCTGCTTTGGGGTCGCCAACGAGAAACAGCGGGCAGCCTTGTTCGATAAAAATTTGGCGGAAAATTTCGTATTGCAGCGGGTCGGTATCTTGGAATTCGTCAATCAGCGCGATTTCCCAGTTTGCCGCCGCCGCTTTTGCCAATGCGTTGCCGTGTTCATTGGTGGTCAATGCCTGATGGACATCCAGCAGCAAATCGTCAAACACGCGCTCGCGGCGTGATTTTTTTTGTTCGGCAATAGATTGGTTGATGTAGGAAAGGAGGTCGAGTTGCAGGCAGATGAAGACCGCTTCTTCCGCGCTTTCCATTGCCTGCAAATCACGACCGAGATTGGCCAAGGCTTGCAGCTGAATAATTTCAGTCGCATCGGCATCTGCTTTATATTCTTTTTTCAGTTTGCTGTTGAGCGTGTCGATACTGAAGAGGCTTAATTTTCCTAGCGTTTGTTTGCTCAGGCGGGGCAGACGGCTGGATTCGGCGTTTGTTTTTAAATCGGTAAAAACATTTTCAAAGGTATTTCTTTTGTAGGTTTGGCCGTTAAGTTTGGGAAAGATTTCCCAAAACGCTTTTTCCAAGTCTTCCAACTGACCGCAAACTTTTTGCCATGTTTCTTGAAGGTTGGCTTGAGCTTCTTTCAAATCGCCTTCGGGCCGTCTGAATTTCAGGTAGGGGCGGCCGGTATAGCTTTTGATTTCGGCAAGCATTTCTTCAGGCGTGCATTTCCGGTCAAAAACCAATTGTGCCAATGTGGCATCGGTTGCCACTTTCTGCCGCCAAAAGTCTTGCGCAGGAATCAGCAGCCTCTCGCGCGAGTCATCTGACAGCTCGACATCCAAAGGCGCGCCGCACAAAAACGCGTAATCGCGCAAGACGCGCTGACAGAAGCCGTGGATGGTGTAAATCGATGCGTTGTCAAACTGGCTCAGCGCGGCTTTGAGGCGGAGAATCAGGCGATGGCAGCTTTCTTGTCCGTCTTGCTCGCCTAAAGCCAAAGGAATCAAACGATTGAGAAAGTCATCGGGAGATTTTTTTTCTTTTTCGTAATATTTGTTCAGGCCGTCTGAAATATGTTCCGGCTCGCCGCCCAAGGTTTGGATTTCGTTCAAAACCTGCAACACTTCGTCCAAACGCGCACGCAAACGGGTTTTCAGTTCTGCCGTCGCCGCTTTGGTAAAGGTAACGACCAGAATTTTCTCGATGTCTTTTTTTTCTAAAACAATCAGTCGGGTAAAGAGCGCGGCAATGCCGTAGGTTTTACCCGTACCGGCAGAAGCTTCGATGAGGTTGGTGCCGTCGATGGAAAGTGTGAGCGCGTCAAAAGGAAGGGCGGAAGACATGGTTGGAACGGAATAATATTAGCGAGGCATTATCATAACAGAGATAGTGTGTGGTTTTGCATTGATGATAAAAATGCCGTCTGAAAACTTTCTGTTTTCAGACGGCATGTCTTAATGGCTATTAAATGACTTCAATAGCGCATCTTAGTAGCGCAAACGGCGTTTGGCATAGCTTGGTTGGCGAGAACGGTAGGTATAACGGTTCGTCGCAGGAGCTTTACTGTCGTCATAATAGTACGCAACATTATTACCGTTGATGGTCGTATTGTTGACGCTCAAACCGGTTGGAGAGCCGGTAGTAATAACGACATTGTCGCTTTGGATGGTGTTTGCCGTATTGGTTACGTTGGCTTCGTTTTTACCTTTGGCGTTGATGCCGCCGTTTGGTTTGCCTGAAGCGTAGCTGCCGTTGACATTGACGGTCAGATTTTTTTCGTTAACGCTGCTGATCGCGCCGGAAGTATTGACTTTGTTGCCTTCTACTTCAACGGAGTTGTTGGATACCAGGTTGGTACCGTGCAGGTTGACGTCGCCGTTGTTGGCATTGATTTTAATATCGTTGCCGGCCGCTACATTCGCGCCTGTGGCGGTAGAAGAAGCGTTATCGGTTTTGTTGACGCCGACAGAGCCATTGACGTGAGGAACGGCAACACCGGTTTCAACATTGATTGTCGCACCAGCGCCGATACCGACATTAACGGCTGTACCTTGGTTGGAGGCAGTATTGGCTGACTCGGTGAAGGTTACGCCGTTGCCTGCGGTAATGTTGACGTTGTTGTTGGCAGTAATGTTGGATGCGATTTCAGCAGAGTCTTTGGCGTTGATGACAACATTGGTAGCATTCATATCGCCTTTAACGGCGGTAGATTCTTTTTTGTTTTCATCAGCGTAGTTGACGTTCAGGTTGGCATTCACATCAACGTTTGAACCGTCTTTGGTGTATGCGCCGACAGTCAAAGAAGCGCCGCCTTGTTTGCTGCTGCTGTTGCTGGTGTTGTGGGCGGCAGTGTTGTGGTATGAACCTGCATCAATGTTGATCGCACCGGTAACATCGTATTTTGTACCTTCATCAGACACTTTGTCATTTGCCAAAACGATGGCATTGCCTGCGTTGATGGTGGTTACGGTTGCAGTGGATTCATTGTGGGTCGAAGAGTTACCTTGACCTTGTGCAGTGATTTCACCGCCGATGCCTTTGTTGGTGCTGATGCCGGCAGAAACGACCAAACCGCCGCCGTTTTGTTTCACATCGGATTTCGCGCCGCTGTGTGCCGCAGCATGGGTAACGTTTTTGGCAGCTTCAACCACATTGCCGGTCGCATTAATCACTGTACCTTCTTGATTAATATTGCCATTGGCAGTGATGGTGGTGTTACCGCCGGTGTTGATGTTGGATACATGAGATGTATTCGTTGCGGTAGTTGCATCTGTTTTGGTGCTGGTAATGCCGACAGATACGCCGACGCCTGCAACGTTATTTTTTTCGTATGCAGTAGCAGATACGCCCAAATCGGTTACGCGGCCGGATTCGGTTACAGTGTTGCTGCCTTTGGATGCAACAATATTGACGTCATTGGCTGCGGAAATGTTGACGGATTCTTCGCCGTTGACCTGGCTGCCGCTGACGGTAACGTTTGAGTTGGAAGATAACTGGGTGTTTTTACCGGTCAAAATGCTGCCGTTCAGACCGACAGAGTGGGTGTCGGTGTGGATATCGGTGAATTTGATACCTGCTTTGGCAGTCACGCTGCCGTTTTCTTTATTGGTTTCAGTGCCAGAGTAGCCCTTGATGGAATACTCGTTGACCTGTTTGTTTTCTACCGCTTTGGCTGCATCAATGGTCAAATCGCCTGCGGAAGAGAGTTGCAGTTTTTGTGCCGCAAACAATGCAGAACCGATCACATTGATGTCTTTGTTGGAAACAACGGTCAGGTCGGCATTGGAAGCCAGGGTGGAACCGGTTACTTTTTCAATGCTGCTGTTGCTGCTGGTTTTAGAGGTCGTGATATTAAAAATCGTACCTTTACGCGCGCTTTGTGCGGAAGTATCGGTGCTGGTGGCATTTTTAATATCAACATTGCCTGCTTTGGAGCTGACGAATGTACCGGCTTGGCCTTCAACGGTACTGCCGTAAACGTTGACGCTGTTTTTGCACCCAAAACTACGTTTGAGTTGGCAGTAATGCTGCTGCCATGCAGATTTTCGGTACGGTTGTTTTGAACTTGGCTTTCACCGCCAAACAGACCACCCCAGTATTTTTTCTGGTCGTCGAGGCTGTTGGTATTGATGGTGGTTTGAGTACCCAAGTTAATCTTGTTGACATCGGTAACGATATTGCCGTTTGCCGCGATGCTTGCGCCGTAAGTGCTCAAATCGCCTTCGGAAATCAAACCGATATCACCGGCTGCGGAGATTTTGGTTTGATGGGCGGTAGAGTTTTTGGAAGATTTTGTAGCGATACCGGTTTTCAGGGCAGCAGTTTCATTTTTGAAGCTGACATAAGTCGAGCTGCTGTCGGTTTCGCTGTTGCTGCTCAATACGATGCCTTGTTGGGCGGCAATGCGTGCATCAGCAGCCGAGTTCAGTTCGGTCGCGTCCAATTGGACTTTGCCAGTGGTGGCAATATTGACAGAACCGGCATTGATTTTGGTTTGATGCAGGCTTTCGTCAGTAGAGGAGCTCAGGTTGTTGTTGTACCAAAGACCTTTGCTTTGAGTGTGGTCTGATTCTGTACGGTTGGTTGTTTTTACCGCGTTTGAATTGATGTTGCCAGTGGCAGATGCAGTCAGCGCACCGGCATTGATGTTGGCCGCGCTTAGGTTGAGGCTGCCGCTATTGTTCAAAGTCAATGACTCGGATGCATTGATATTGCTGGCGGTAAAGGTTTCCGTTTTGTTGCGGTCCGAACGGAAGTGCTGAACATTTTTCGCCTCTTTGCCGCTGGAAGATTTGCTGGCGGAATGGCTGGTAACTGTACCTTTGATGTCGGTATCGCGGGCAAACAATTCCATTTGTGCGCCAGTCAGATTGGCAGACTGAATGCTCAGGTTGCCTTTGCTGTCGATATTCAGGTAGCGGGTACCGGTAATGGTGGCATTTTGAATGTTTTGTTTGGCGCGTTTGTCGGTCGCATGGATGCGGATAGTACCGGCGCGCATACTACCGAAGATATGACCGTCAAGCACCGGCGCATTTGAAGCAGCGTCCAATGCTTCGATTTGTGCAGTTTTGTAGTCGAAGTTGCTTTTGCCTGAAGAAACGTTGATGGCATCGGCGGCATTGACGTTGGCTGATTTGCCGACTACAACTTGCGGAGCAAGCAGGTCAACTACGCGGTTGCCGCTCAAATTGCCGTCTACTTGCAGTTGTTTGCCATTGTCGCTGATATTGAAAGATTTCAACGTGCCGTCTGAAACGGTTGGCGTACCGACAACCAAGGATGCGCGGTTGGCATTCAGGATGCTGCCGCCGTTGTGGGTAATGCCGTTAGGGTTTGCCAAAACATAGTCTGCGGCAATACCGAAGATCTCTTGCTGACCCAAGATCAGGGAAGGGTTTTTGCTGACCACTTCGTTCAAGATCACAGATGCGGCCTGACCTTGGAAATTTTTGTTGGCAGACAGGTTTCCGGCCAGTTGGGATTTACCGGCAGACAGGGCGTTATTCAAAACGGCGCCGTGTTGGGAAACGTTGTACTTGTTGTATTGGTTGTGAGAAAGACCTTGGGCCGTCGGTGCGGCAATGTTGACGATGTCGACATTGTGTTGCTGCTGTACCGAAGTTTGGCCGATGGCTTCGATATTGGCCGCTACCGCTGCATTTCCCAGGAATGCAAAGCACACGGCGACAGTTACTTTGCCGGAAGCTGAGAGCTTAGGCTGATATAAAGTGTCGATTTTCATGGATTTTAATCCTTATTTATCGTGATGGAGATTGAATCAGAAATCCCATATCAGATATCGGATTTCTGTTGAGGAAATTTTTGAATGTATTAACATTGTTATGAAATTTTTTACAATCATACCACCAGTATGGCCTTGTGCGCACTATTTCAAATGCAAATAAAAACCGACCATCTCATTGATATTAATAGAAAATTAATAATGTTAAGATAGGCGGTTTATATATTGGATAAAAGGATATATATTTACATAACTTTAAAATGGAATGCGCAAAGAAACGGTCACATGATCCTGTATTTCGCTGTTTGATTGGCTGGGCATGCGTGCAAAACCTTTGCCATAGTCGGCAGAAAGCTGCCATTTGTCCGCCTTGCCCAAATTCAAACCCGCAACCACACCCATGGCTCGTTGCGAACCTTCGTTATTGTTTTTGGCAACGCCGATGTCTGCGCCCAGATAAGGCTCGATATAGATGCCGTGGGGCGTATTGCGGCGGAAATAAACGGTATTGCTTAACAGAACTGCGCTGTTTGCGCTCAAAGAAGTCGAACGGAAACCGCGTACATTTTGATAGCCGACGATGTCCATTTCTTTGGCGGCAAACAAATCATGCGGGCTATATTGTGCATCGATTTGGTGATGATTGCGTACGATCCATTTACCCAATGGGCGGTTTTGAATCAAATTGCTTTGCAAGGATACAGAGGTATAGCGCTTGTCGAACGGCGTATGTTCGGTATTTTTCGCAAATCCTTGTTCCACACCGATATTGTTGAGCCAAATGCCGTTTGGCAGGATGGCTGTATGCGACAGGCCGACTTGTGCCGAATAGATTTCCGGGCTTTGCAATTCCAGTTTGCTGCCGGCAAATTTTGCAGTCTGTTTCACATAGTCGATGCCGGCATAGGCGGAGGTAATGTGTTTTTGACTGCGTGAGAATACGCGGTCTGCTTTGATTCCTGCCGCTTTGGATTTGGAGCGGTAGGCATAGCGGGTCACGCTGGGCGTTAAAATGCTTTGCGATTGCGACGCGGCGACGTAAGTGCTGAATGTCCATGCGCCATAAGGTACTTGGTAGAACATACTGCCGCCGCGACTGTAATGGCTGTCGTGGTTGTTTAGATTGGTATAGCCGTTTAAATAAAGGGAGTCGCTCAATCCCAACGGGCTGCCGATATTCAGGCTGCCGCGCAGTGTCGTGGTATTGGGTTTGCTGCCTTTATTGTCGATGGTGACGCTGCCGTCCCAATGTTTTTTGGCATCGTTGTTGAGCTGGATAGAGGCGGTGCCGTCATCATGCGGATAAACATCGATGCTAACGTTGTTGCCGACAACATGGTTTGCCTGTTCTATACCTTGGTCGAGGTATTGGATGTTTAGCGGTTTGCCTTGATGATTGAGGAAGAGGGTGTCGACGTTGACTGTACGGGAGCCGCCGGTAATCTCACGGATTTTGCCTTCGATGACTGCCAATTTCAGGATGCGTTCAGGCGTGGTTTCAAATTTGATTTGCGTGTGCGGATAGCCTTGAGCGATATACTCGGCAACGATGTCCCGGTTCAGTTGGTTGATGCTGTTTTGATTGATGCATTTGGGTAACTTAGCTTCAATTTTTGGGGAATCGATAAGGGTAATGCCGGAAAGCTCGATACCGGTGTAATCCAAGCATTCGGTATTGTTTTCAGACGGCCCCTTTTGTGTAACTGCGTCGTTATCTTGTTTTTTCTGTAAATCCCATGCTGACTGCTCGCGTTTTTGGATTTCGACCGAATGAATCTGATCGAGATTGTCACGGAAGTCTTTGTCGAATTGGTTGGGTACGTTTTTATCGATTTGATCAAGCGGATTCGGCGTATTGGCCGCATAGGCGTTCAACGCGGAGAGAATCAATACGGGCAGGGGAAGAAGGCGGGATTTATACATGGTGTCGTAATTTTATAGGGATAATAATTGGGTTTATTTTATCGAAAATAGCTGCTTGGGGCGTATCGGTTTTTATCGTTGTCTGTAATCAGGGTTTGTTGAACTACTATGAAATGAATTTCTATGATGATACCATAAAATATTAAGGGAATTTGAATAACAAAAACCTGCCTTTGAAAAGGCAGGTTTTTTTCAGACGGCCTTTGAGCCGTTAAAGATTTTGCAAACGCTCGACAGAAGGCGCGTAGTAGTAAGCACCTGATACGGCTTTAGACAAATATTTCAGCAGTAAGTCGGTTTTGCCGTCTGCATCGCCGAACATATTGAGCAGCTGAACTTCAATATTGTGCAGCGTGTTGCAATAGGAAGTGAACATCAAACCATGTTCGCCGCTGATTTTGCCGAAGGGCAGACTGCGGCGGACGATTTTCAAGCCAACGCCGTTTTCTTTGACATTGACGCGGCCGAGATGGGAGTCGGGCAGGCGTACGTCTTTGCTGAATTCGTCATTGGTTTCTTTGCTGCGGCCCACGCTGGCTTCTTGCACGGCAGTAGGAACGGCATCCCATTTTTTTAAATCGTGCAGGTATTTTTGCAGCAAGACATAGCTGCCGCCGGCATCCGGCTTGCCTTCTGGAATGATGGCAACATTGCGTACATTGTCATCGCCCTGCGGATTTTCCGTACCATCGACAAAACCGTCCAAGCCGCGGTCTTCATACAGGCGCAGGCCGTGTTCTTCAGTGGCTACGCGGATGCTGTCGCCGAATGCGCCTAAAACAGATTGAGCCAAGGCATAGGCGGCTTTTTGCTCGGTGGCTTGAATGTGGATATAGAGGTCGTGTTGGGTGGAAGGGGCGAGGCCGTTGCCCAATCCTGGGAAAGGTTTGATTTCGCTGCCTTCGTCAGTATGGCCGAACGATTGCCATGCGCGGCTGCCGAAGGCAATGGTCAAACCCAAAATATCATTCGGAAAACGGGTTTTTAATTTGGCCAGTGCCTCCAAAGAAAGACGGCAGGCAGATTTGATGTCTTCATTGCGGCCGTCTGAAATGTCTGCTTCGATAAAAATACCGGCTTGTGCATGATCAGGAATAATGGCTGATTGGGGATGGCTCATGATGATTCCTTTCAAAATATTATGGGTTTTTACGCGTGGGATTATACACTGAAAGTTTCAGACGGCCTAAAATCTGCCTTTTAATTTTTTAGGGCGGAAAGGCATGTTTGGCAAGATGTTTTTTGTGAGCGTCATTCTGTTGCAAGTGTTTACATTCGGGCTCGGGCGTTCGCTACAATGGCTGTTTGCGCCTTGGATTGGCAAAGTCGGCAGACGTTGGCTGATGGGTATTTCCTATTTCATTACAAACGGCTTGTTGGTCGGCTTGCTGCTGGAGTTGGGACATATAATGTTCCGCGTGGTAGCGTTTTGGATGGTGATCTTGCTGTTTGTGATGTATGCCGCGCTGGCGACATTTATCCTGTATCTTTTGCTGCGCCGTTTTGTGGCGCGCCAACCGCTGTCACGAAGCCTGCGGCTGTTTGCGCCTTTGTTTGTGGCAGGTCTACTCGGTTTTGGGATGTATAATGCCTATACGCCTGTTGTCCGCCATCAAATCGTCTTCATCAATAAGAAAATGGATAAGTCGTTGCGTATCGGCGTGGCCAGCGATTTGCACTTGGGGATTTTGTTCGGCGCGCGTCAATTAGACAAGCTGACGGACATCATGAAGCGGGAACAAGTCGATATGGTGTTGCTGCCGGGCGATTTGATGGACGATACCGTTGACGCGTACTTGAAAGAAAACATGAAACCGCATTTGCAGAACCTGACTGCACCGATGGGCGTTTATGCCACTTTGGGCAATCATGACTGGTTCCGCGATCAGAAACGTATCAAGCATGAATTGGAAGCGGCAGGTTTGACGGTTTTGGCCAATCAGGTTTTGGAAGTGAATGGTGTGTTGCTGGTAGGGCGGAGTGATGATTTGGATCGCAAGCGCCCCAGTGCGGAGCAGCTTTTGGAAGGTCAAAATACCCAATTACCGGTTTTATTGATGGATCACCGTCCTACTTCAATCGAAGCCCATGCCCGGCTGCCGATTGATATGCAGGTTTCCGGCCATGTCCACAACGGCCAAGTTGCCCCTGCCAACCTTATCGTCCGTACGCTTTATCGTCTTGCTTACGGTTATGAGGCGATCGGCAACGGCCATTTCTTCACTACTTCGGGCTACGGCTTCTGGGGCATTCCCCTTCGTTTGGGTTCGCAATCAGAAGTGTGGGTTATCGACATCAAGTCAAAGCATTGAAATAGAAATATAAACTTCAGGCCGTCTGAATTTTAGACGGCCTTTTTTATGAAAATTGGGAAAAAATATTAAAATTGGATTATAATCAATGTTAATAAATTCAGCCACCGATATGAGTGGCATTATAACTAGGGAACTCACTATGGGCATTATTAGTCTTGCACTTATCTTCGTATCAATCACCGCCGTCTTATTGTATTTCAAACAACAGTTGAAAGACCGCAAAAAAGACTGTCGCGAATCCTTTGTCTCTTTGCGCATTGCGCTCGACTGCCGACATCAGGCCGTCCGTCATGTATTGGATGCATACAGCAAACACCTGCAAGAGCAGGGCATTGCATCGGATCAAAACGTTCAGCAGATGTGTGCCGAAGTCGAAACCGCATTGGCGCAAACTGCCAAAACATTTCCGAATCCAAAATCAAACATCTGTGCGAAGCCGAAACAGCATTGAATCATGCGTTGAAAAAATTGCAAACTGCCGTCAACGGCCTTTTGAAACAGTATCCTGATGAGAAATTGGCCGGTTTGATGGAAATGCTGGATGCAGCAGAGGCGGAGGTCGCATCGGCACGCCGCACTTACAACCGCAGAGCTGGAAGCTACAACCATCATTTAAACAAATTGCCCAACCGCCTTGTTGCCAAGCCATTAGGCTTTGATAAGCAGGCAAGATTGGTTCGTTTTACGGAAAACCAAACGCAACGAATGAGCAGCAACGTTTTGGCTTGATATTGAAATGACACCAAAGCAGGTTAAGCTGTTATTTTGGCTGAACGGATATAAATGAACGGCTAAGATCTTTACAAAAAAACTCTTTGCTCGACAGCTGAAATCCAAATACAGGATTTCGGCTGTTGTTTGTTCTCGATCACCATTTTATTCTCTTTAGGCACGCTAGATGCGCAATTGTTAGGCATCCAGGTCACCTTTTAGACAACAACAGGTACGCTTAGTCTGTTGGTTACTTTCAATAGGTTTAAATATGGTGTCCTCAGATGGCTTTACGCGGTCACTTCTGGGATATTCCCTATTTCATTTATCTTTCTTACCAACTACATTTGAAACTATATCTATTCGCACTTTATCTCCTCAATACCTTTGCCAGACTTTCTATTAACCAATCAAACACGGGTTTTACGCGAGGAGGGGTAATATTTCGTTGCGGGCAGTAAACATAGGCTATCCACTGCTTGCGGGGGAGTTCGGGAAAAAGCTTTACCAATTTGCTACTTGATAAATAAATATGGCAAGCAAAGCGTTTTTTGCTTGTTAATATCTTGACACTAAATACTGCAAATAACGTAGGAAATTTTTCATCCATTAAATCTATTCAAATTAATCCAATTTTTCAACCTTAAATCATTGTTAAATTGAGCAGGCAAATAAATAAGCTTCTGAATATCCTCAAACGATAATGATGCATCTTTTTCTAATTCTTTAGCGATAAAAGCTGGTTGTATTCGGGATAAATGCAGATAAACAAATTTATCCAGCTCTACAATCGAAACAAACCATTTTTTTGTTGGAAATTCAGAATTTGATTAATTTCGTTTTGAATGAAATTTTCTCTATCCTGTTTAGGAAGCATTATTTGAAAATATTTCACTAAAGCTCTATCTAGGACACTTCTAGCAATTGAGTAAGTATTCCCAAAATCCCAGTCCTTCCACTTCTCAAAAGCTAATTTGCATAAATACTGAACCCTATTTTCATTAGCATGAGCAAAAAAATACTCCAAACATTCTTTGATAGTTGTCTCATCTTGATTTAATTGTAAACTATCAATATAAATACGGATTTTTTCATCGGTAGCATTAGTTAAAAACGCACCGAATCCTAGCTGTAAAGAAGGGTATCTAACCGGATATTGGTTAAAAATATCAAACCATTCATTAGGACAATTTTGCCAAATACCTGACAATTCGATTTGCTCGTCTTTCATCTCATTTCTAGATAAATGATCTAATTCAAACAGCAAAAGAAATTTGGCCAAATTATTGGTTGTTTGCAGCGCAAAAGGTTGGCGATATTTTTCTGGTAGCAAAGCAAGCCAATATAAAAGATTACAAACGTTAGCTTCCTGATTAATCAGTAGCAAGATTTTATGATTATGGTATTCAGATATAAATGCGTACGACTGATGAAATTTATTTAAAGACAGTTGATTATATAATCCATTTAACAGATATTCATCTTCTGCAAGCTCTTTCCATCTTTTATTTGCCAAATTATCTTTTTAAAGAATTAATCATCTCATTATCATTAATTGATCTATTTGTAAGAATAGACAGCTCATTTTCTAAATCTAAATGAGATAAATATCGCATAGCTAATTCTTCATTAGAATGAGAAAAAACAATGTTTTCTTGACGGCTAATTTCCCAAAATTTAGGAATAAGACAAGTCAATTCAAAAGCTATCTTTTGATCTTTCTCACTAGAATGTTCATATTGCAAAATGTTAATCAGCCATGAAATACTTTCTATCAACGTATTTTTTTCTTATCTATATCATCAATATAAATAACCGCATCATGGTAATCAATGCTTGATGGATAGAAATTATCCTGATATTGCCAAAAATGGGATTTATCATCCCATTTCCAATTAGCAAAATCAAAATGCTCATCAAAGAATGAAAATATTCCATCAGGAACGCTGGCATCATACTCAGGGGATTGAGCGAGGCAAAGTATTTGAGCAGTAGTTAATTGTTCTTCGATTTCCATAGAATATTATTCTCATCATTAATTGATTGTTCCCACATTTCTTCAAAAACATCAGCAATAATCTGCCCATCTTCAACTTCTTGAATAATGTGATGGCTTTTTCCTAAGCTATTCACCGATGTTCCCAATGACCAAGCTCTTACAGGTTCATCTATTGCTTGTGGAAAAATAATAAAACGGTCATGAAAATCGCCAACCTTAGAACGGTCAGCATTGATAAAGGTCAGATTTAACCAACCAGTTTGAAGAATTGCTTGGTTAATTTCGTTTGCAAGGTCGGCTTGATAAGATGATGTTTCATTTTCTTGTGGCGCAATTTTTAAGCCTGTTAGTGCTTTGATTGGAGAATTAGCATACTGGCTAAAAAATACAGTTTCCAATAAATCTTTTGCATTCAAATAGGGATCCCAAAGATAAATACCATTTTTCCCATATTTTTTAATCAACTCTCTAATAAAATCCAACGCTTCTTGACGCATATTTTGCTTAAATTGTCGCAATTTTAGAGAATTGTACAAATCATGTTTTTCTATTTTTAGCAATCTGTTATCACCCCAGTACCGATAATCTTTGGCATTATTGCCAATATGACTCTGAGATGTTTGAACACAAATATCAATTCTTTGCTCAGTTCCATCTGGTAGTTTGAATCTTCTCTGGATTTGTTCTTGCATACTTATAGAAAAATTTACCTGCTCCAAAAAAAACGTTATTTCACCACCGGCACAAATTATCTGATTACTTTCATCCCAAATTGTATAATACCCTCTCCCATTAATTTGCTGAAATGGAATGATATTCCTCCCCACAACTAATGGAATTTTCTGGAAATCAATAATACTGCCATGTTGTTCCCTCCAAAAAATGCCTGAAAAGTCTATCTCTTCTGAGAAATGGGGGCTAACTGCCAAATTAGATAACAACCGATGACTGTGTTCATCTTTTCTTTCTATTGAAAACGCCACCGCAGCACAAGGAATTTGCACAATGATATTGCCCAATCTATCAGAATGAGTACCGATTTTAATGGGTAAGTATTCCTGTAGCTTTCCAGAAAGCTCGTCCAAAGCAGTAAGATTTTCTATCAGTGGCGTAACATATTCTTTGCTTTCGTCAAACCATTCAATAAGATGTGAACCACCAAAAAAATTATTCTTGAGCAAACCTAAAAATTCATTCTTCCCTTGCTCTAAGGCCGGAACATAAACTGTAGGAATACCTTTTAACTGGCCATAACAAAGTCTATTGCCATCATCTTCATTTGCCTCTAGAGTAACTAAATCAGAAATGATATTGACAAAATCCTCTATAGAAACAATTCTTTTTAAAACTCCAAATTTTAGAGATTTATCAGCCTTTAACTTAATAAGATTTGGTGTAATTTCCTCTTTCTCTGTCAAAGGCAAATCTGTCTCATGAGCAACTGCCAGTGAGAAAATATTAAAAGGCGGATTACTATCTTTTATGCCAATCACTTCAAAAAGCTCAATACATTTAAAATTACCGATAGACGGTATTTTTAATATTTTTTCTATTGATTTAATAGTCATTTAATTTCTCCATATGAAATATCTGAAAAAATTTCTAAATTATGTAATTTACATTGAAATATCAAATATGTATAGTATGCAATAGCGTATCTAAGTCTCACTCAACGGTATTGAATTGGTGGGGCGTGCTTTTTATAACTGAACGCTTCGACAAAACCAAACAATATCCTGTCATTGTAGTAGTTCATCCAGGTGGGGGTGTAAAAGAGCAAACCGTAGGGGTTTGTGTGCGTAAACTTACTGAAGTAGGTTTTTGTAGCGGGGACGAATCGCGTTTTGGGGAAAGTCCATTGGCGCAAGGCAGAACGGTCGAAGCCAAAGGGATGGAGCTGATCATGGAGAATTATGTTCTTTATACATCGGAAGAAGCGGTGTCCGCACCATTTGCTTACGCTTGTGAAGCCTATGATTTATACCGCACACTGCGCGGCATGTTGCCTAACAGCAGAAAACAAATTGCTAATACACAGTTTTTCTGAAGGCTGTCTTATGATGCTCTGCGTTTCACGAATAAATTCCTCGTCCAGAGTTTAATCCAACACGGCATATCAGGAGAAATCCACTTTTGAGTACGCTGCTCCGGCTAAGAAAGAGCTGGTGTGCATTGATGGCGCAATCCACGTTTTTTATATGATAAAGACGCAGACAAAGAGGTTGAAAAACTGCGGATTTTTTCAGGAAAATCTGTAATTTAAAGTAATATCATGTTGCTTGGATGTTACTTGAAAAAGTAGCAAGGTAACTATCTTTATCTTTTACTCAATAGTTGAAACCTAAGTACAAGATTTAAGCTTTTGTGTAAAGAGGTTTTTACCAAGGTATCAGGCCGTCTGAAATATTAATTTCAGACGGCCTTTTGTGTACTGTTAAAAATACTTAGGCTTTAGCCAATTTATTGGGCAAAGCGAATCAGGCTGTCGGCAAGCTTATCGGCTGCAGTTTCATAACCTTGTGCAGAGAAGTGAACGCCGTCTTTGGCTGCAAAGCCTTGAGCCATCCAGTTTTTCATGCTGCATGCCCCGCCCATCGCATCCTGCCAAGACCAGAACATGATTTTTTCGTCACGGGCAACACGTTGTTGCATTTGTTGTACTTCGCTGAGCAAGACAGGACGGTTGCCGCAGCTACCGTAGGCGGTTTTCAAAGATTCAGGAGCGCCGAGGATCAGGATACCTGCGTTGGGCAGGGTATTTTTGATTTGACGGATGTAATTGCGCCATGTTCGCTCGGTAGAGGAAATATTGAGGTTGCCGGAAAAGGCTTCATTAGTACCGTAGGCAAGGATGATTAAATCGGCTTTGGTTTGTGCCAAATCCTCCCATATACCCGGGCGCCATTTTGACCATTGGGATAATTGCGCGCCGTTGATGCCCATGGCGGAAACGGTTACGCCGCGTCCGGGGCGTTCGATATTAATGAAACCGATTTGCCAAGGCATGCTGCTGCTTAGGGTTATCGGCAGGGAGGCATTGGTACGCAGCAGTTGCCAACCGTTTTGTGTGGCAGGGATTTCACGGCCGTTGACAGTCAGGGTTTGCTCGGACCAAACCGGTTTGCCGAAGATGGAGATTTGTTGCATATCCATGCTGCCGTCGGCCGCGCTTAAGGTAACGCTGCCGCCATCGGCACGCGCTTCAATCCCGCCGAAAGAAAAATCGCTGTGTGATTTGCGGCTGCTGATGGTGTTCCAACCGCTACCGTTGTAACGGACGGTAGCCATACGCTGGCCTTTGACAGTGTTGGGATAAACCCAACCGATGCCGCCGTTACCCCATTTTTGTTGCAAACGGCGACGCAGGCGGTCGGTGAAATAGTCGCCGGCGGTGTGGGAGTCGCCGACTTGGATAATGCGGAATTTGCCGTCTGAAGTATGATTGAGCTGTTGTAGTTTGTTTAGCCAGGCAGGGCGGTTGGAGCCGTAGTTGCTTAACAGGCCGTCATTGGTTGCGCAGGCGGTAATAGGGAGTGCGAGAAGCGTGAGGAGTAAGGTTTTATTAAATTTCATGGTTGTGTATCGTGTGTAAAATTAATTTTTTCCATAATTTTTCCGGCCAATAGTTTTTGGCCTTCTGCGGAAAAGTGGATGCCGTCCTTGCTGCGGTAACGGATGATTTTTCCGTTGACTTTGACAGAGTCGGCATATTCTTCTGCGCCATTGCTCAACAGTTTGTCGGTCGGCAGCCAAATGGCTTGAGGCGACACCGTACCCGACAGGATTTTGTCGAGGTAGCGCATCTGTTCGTTGAGCTTGGCTTTTTTCATGTAAGGAATGCCCAGCCAAATGACTTGGACATCATGTGTGGAGGCTGTATCAAGAATACGGCGGACGCGGTTGAGGTATTCTGCCTCCCATTCGGGGGAGGCGAATTTCAGGTATTTTTTACCCATCGGGAAATCCCAAGGGTCGTTGGGGCCTAAGAATACAACCAAAACGCGGATGTCGGGTTCTTTTTGCAAAGTTTGTTCGATGGTTTTCGGCCAGTCGAAGAAATTGGGGTAGGACAAACCGGTACTTTGTTTGCTGAGGTTGACCGATTGTACGCCATATTCTTGCTTGAGGTGTTTTTGTACGAAAGGTGCAACGCCCTGCATCAGCGAGTCGCCGGCAAAGAAAACTTTATTGCCTTTTTTCAACACGACCTGTGTTGCCGACTGATCAGCCTGATTGCCTGGCTCGCTGGCGGCGGTATCCGTATTGTTAGCCGCATCAGAAGCAGCAGAGTCTTTTTGATTGTCCGATACTTCAATGTCTTTCGTATTTTCAGACGGCCTTGCTGTTTCAATGCCAGAGTCTTCCGAAGCCAAAGCGTCTTCTGTTTCTAGTGAAGCTTTCAGGCTGTCTGAAAATTCGTAGGCTTTTTGTTGCCAATTCGCACCAATCCTCCACCAAGCGTATTCGGATAAAGGTTCAAGCGGACTGCTTTCATGATAGGTCTGCTGCCAATAGGCATTGATGGAGTTTTGTGCAAACCACGTCAGCGCAACCGCACTGAGCAGAATCGAAACAAACAGGGAGATAAAGCGTTTCATGTTCTGCTCCTTAGAAGTTGGCGTAAATAAAGCCGGGAATGCCGGACGGGGCGAAGATGATAATCAGGGCGAGGATAAGCGTGATGGGGATAAACCACAGCCATGTAGGCAATTTGTCCAAGCCTTTTACCGATGCTTCAAATAGGCGAAGCAAATACGGGTATAGTAAAAGCATCATTGCAAATGCACCCAGCAACATGAGGTCGGTCGGCAGAGGCGTGTTCCAACCTTTGTCATTGGCAAATAATGCACTGAACAGCATTTCCGTATCGGTAAGCGTTGCGCTGTTGAACACGACAAAAGCGAAACAAACGAAATGGAAGGTAAACAGCCAGGCAAGCAGTTTGCCGATTTTCAGACGGCCTAAGGCATTACGGCCGACGATTTTGTCGCCGCAGTTAAGGAATACCAAAGCCGCACCATGCAGCGCACCCCAAATCAAAAAGCTCCAGCCGTAGCCATGCCAAATGCCGGAAAGTAGCATGGCAATCATCAGATTGAGTTGAGTGCGTCCGAAGCCTTTTTTGCTGCCTCCCAAAGGAATATAGATATAGTCGCGAATCCAAGTGGACAGGCTGATGTGCCACCTGTCCCAGAAGTCGCGGATGTTGGTGGCGCGAAGCGGCGCGGCAAAGTTTTTCGGCAGCTGGAAGCCGAGCAGCATAGCCAGACCGATGACTAAATCCGAGTAGCCGGAAAAGTCGAAAAAGAGTTGGAAGGTGTAACCATAAATCGCAGACAACACGCCCCAGCCGTCGAACTGGGCCGGATTTTCAAAAACAGGCGATACCCAGCCTTCCGCCAATACGCCGGCAAGCCACCACTTTTTGGCGATGCCCAACACAATCAGGCCGACCGCCAAAGCCGGATAAATCAGTTGGCGCGCCTGTTTGGTGCGGATTTGCGCCAATGCGCCCGCTTGTTCGCCGTCTATGCTTTTAAAAGCGGCCGCACGGATAATCGGGCCGGATGTGATGGTGGGGAAGAAGCTCAGATGCAGTAGGAGCTCGTGCCATTCAAAACGGTCTCCCTTAGGCTCGCGGTAGCAATACACCAAGTAAGCCAGCGATTGGAAAGTGTAATAAGACAAGCCCAGAGGCAAAAGGATGTCGATGACGGCGCTTTGCCCTGTATATTGCTGAATAATCGGGCGGAAAAAGTCGAAATATTTGAAGAAACACAAAACAGTCAATGCCGCCGAAATACCGCAACCCAGCCAAAATTTGCGGATATTCTCGTTTTCAGAAAACATCAGCACGCTGACCAGGTAAACCACAGACGAGTAAACCAAAATCAGCGCGGCAAAGATAGGGTCGATACGGTAAAGCCAGCCCAGTCCGGCAACCAAAAGTAAAACGTTTTGAACTTGCGGCAAACGTGCAAATGCCCAGTACAACGGCAAAAATGCGATAAAGAATACCGCAAACTCAATAGACAGCAACGGCATGACAATTCCTTGATGTGTTTAAACTTTCAAACTTTTCGATTGATTGTTATTTTTTGGCGTTAAGTTTGGCACGGATGACTTCGACTACCGCGGGTAAAATCGAAATCACGATGATTGCCGCCATGACTAAGCCCAAATTGTTTTTGACGACGGGGATATTGGCGAAGAAGTAGCCTGCATAGGAAAACGACAATACCCACAACACTGCACCGATAATGTTGTAACGGATAAATGTCCCGTAGTGCATATCGCCCATGCCTGCGACAAATGGCGCAAACGTCCGCACAATCGGCACAAAGCGGGCAATGATGATGGTTTTGCCGCCGTGTTTTTCATAAAACGCATGGGTTTTTTCCAAATACGAACGGCGGAAAATTTTGGAATCCGGATTGGCAAACAGTTTTTGTCCAAAATACTTGCCAATCATAAAATTGGCCGCATCGCCTAAAATGGCGGCCGCTAAGAGCAGCAATACCATGACGTGGATGTTCATGCTGCCGATGGCTGCAATACCGCCGGCAGCAAACAGCAGCGAGTCGCCGGGTAAAAATGGCGTTACGACCAAACCGGTTTCGCAGAAAATCACAACAAACAAAATCGCGTAAATCCACGAGCCGTATTGGGCGGAGAGGTGGACAAGGTGTTGGTCGATATGGAGGATGAAATCAATAAGGGTAGAAATCACTAGGGTTCCCCAAATAAAAAGGCCGTCTGAAAAAAAGAACAGACAAATGTTTCGGCGAGAAGTTCGACATTGTAAAACCAAAGCGGAATAAAACCAATGCCGTAAGCGCGTCAAGATATGTTTAGAAGTGCAGATATGTTGCAGCTATAGGCTTCAGACGGCCTTTATCCTTGATGATGAACGGCAAAACAACGTAAAATAAAGCCGATTTCAACCTAACCGGTGCGCCTTTGTGAACCAGCTCATCTTCGATTTTTGCCAGCCATGATTATCCCGGCTTCGACAAATTTCTGGGAACAGAAAATGCCGAGCTGGTGTATGTGTTGCAGCACAAACATGGGCAATTTATCTATGTGTGGGGCGAAGAGGGCGCAGGCAAAAGTCATCTCTTGCAGGCATGGATCGCTCAGGCGCTCGATGCCGGACGAAAATGCTATCTATATTGATGCCGCCACCACGCCGCTGACAGAAGCCGCGTTGGATGCGGAATATCTCGCCATTGACCAAATCGAAAAGCTTAATAATGAAGAACAGGCTTTACTGTTTGCCATCTTCAACCGCTTCCGCAACAGCGGCAAAGGCTTTTTGCTTTTGAGTTCCGAATATACGCCGCAGCAACTCGTTATCCGCGAAGACTTGCGCACACGCATGGCGTATTGCTTGGTTTACGAAGTCAAACCGCTGACCGACCGGGAAAAAATCGATGCGCTCGTCAGCATGGCGGCCGCCCGCCAGGTAACCATCGATCCGGAAATCTTCGAATACCTGATGAACCATTGGCAGCGCGATATGGACAGCCTGATGCAAATGCTCGATACCCTCGACAATTACGCCGTTATGATGGGCAAGCGCATTACTTTGCCGCTTTTGCGCCAGCTTTTAAAACAACAGGAAACCCAATGAAAAACCTTGCCATTTTCGACCTCGACAATACCTTGATCAATACCGATTCGGATCACTCCTGGCCGCAATACCTGATTAAAAAGGGCATAGTCGATGCGGCTGAAACCGAGGCGCAAAATGAAAAGTTCTACCAAGACTACCAAAATGGTTGTCTTGATATTGATGCCTTCCTCAAATTCCATCTTGCGCCTTTAGCCCGTTTCAGCAAGGAAGAATTGGCTGAGTTTCATCGTGAGTTTATGGCCGAATATATTGTTCCGCATATTTCACCGATGCAGCGTATGTTGGTGCAAAGCCATCAAATGGCGGGCGACGAAATGTTGGTTATTTCTTCGACCAACGAATTCATCATTACTCCAATCTGCCATCTTTTCGGTATTCACAACGTCATCGGCACACAGCTTGAAACCGGTGAAGACGGCCGATATACCGGCAACTATGTCGGTACGCCCAGCCTGAAAGAAGGCAAAATTACCCGATTGAACCAATGGCTTGCCGAGCGTGGCGAGACCTTTGAAAGCTACGGCAAGGTTTATTTTTACAGCGACTCCAAAAACGATTTACCGTTGCTGCGTATCGTGGACGAACCTGTCGCCGTCAATCCGGATGCCGAGCTGGAAAAAGAAGCCAAAGCAAAAGGTTGGCCGATTTTGAATTTCAAATAACGATGAATCAGGCCGTCTGAAATATTTAACCTAACCACAACCCTAATAAGGACTAAAACATGAAAACGACTAAACTCCTCGCCTCAGCCCTGTTGTTTGCCGCTGTATTCGGTACCGCACAAGCAGCCGATACCGAAACCCTGGAAGCCATGAAAGCGCAAAACGGCAGCGTTAAAACCGTTTGATGGATGTTTTCACAACTCCTGCCGGCGATGTTGACCGCGTGAATATCATTCAATCCAGCGGCAATCCTGAAATGGACGAACGCGCAGTGAAAAGCGTTTCCAAATATCCTTATCCGAAACGCAAAACCGCATCTAAATACCAACACACCGTTACTTTTGAAACCAATGTTGAAGTAATCAACAACTGATTTGGACGCAAGGCCGTCTGAAAAACAGAAGGCGTTTTGATTGGGAAATTCCCTGTCAAAACGCCGTTTTATTCTTTAAACAAGTATAACCAAAATTGCCGTAAAACCACACGCTCCGGTGTTATACTGAAACAAATAAACCGCTTCATCACACATCATGTCTCCCCGTCCAGTTACCATTACTTCCTACAATATGCACAAAGGCATGTCTGCGCTCAACCGCAAAGTGCAGGTCAACCGCATGGCTGACGCGCTGGGTGCATTGGGTTCGGACGTTTTGTTTTTACAAGAGGTCCAAGGACAACATCTCAACAGAAGCCGCCGTACCGACTTTCCCGATGTGCCGCATTACGACATCATCGGCGACAGCCTCGATTATCATCGCAGCTACGGCAAAAATGCCGTCTATCCCAAACGACACCACGGCAATGCCATTCTCAGCCGCTTACCGCTGAAAACAGAAAACAACCTCAACATCAGCGTCAACAAACTCGAACAGCGCGGCCTGTTGCATTGCGAAGTCGTGCCCGAAGGTTGGGAAGATCCGCTGGTGTGTTTGTGCGTCCACCTCAACCTGCGTGAGCCGGACCGCCTTAAACAATACCGCGCCATCAGCGACTACGTTGGCCGATATATTCGTCCGGAAAGCCCGTTGATTATTGCCGGCGATTTCAATGACTGGCGGCAGAAATCAGCGCGTGAACTGGGCAGGGCATTAGATTTGAACGAAGTATTTGTCGATAATACAGGCAAACGCCCCAAAACCTTCCCTTCGCGCCTGCCCATCCTCAGCCTCGACCGCATTTACACGCGCAATCTTGATGTCATCGATTCTGAAATCCACAACAGTAAAGACTGGCAGCATTTGTCAGATCATCTGCCATTGAGTGTAACGGTTAGGCCGCATCGTAAAATGAATATGAAATCAGATAGAAAAATGTAAGGCTGAAATTTTTTTAAAGCACTATTTGGAATGTATCGAAAGAAAAAGTTTTTTACTCGGATATTTGAGACAAAAACAGGCCGTCTGAAATTTTTCAGACGGCCTGTTTAAGTTTATAAAAAAAAGCGCAAACCCTTTTATATCAAAAGTTTGCGCTTCAAATCTGGTGGAGGCGGGGGGAATCGAACCCCCGTCCGAAAGTCCTCTACAGAGCGTTCTACATACTTAGTTGTGTCTATTTAGAATCTCGTCCCCATCATGCCGACCAACAGGCCTTCAGAGAACCAGTTACCTTAAATCTCGTTTCCTGCCAAGTAACCCGACAGAAACCAGTCAATGTAGAATGACGTTGCGGTAGCTTGCGCTACACAGCCCATTGACCAACTGCTGCAACGGCAGGCCTTAAGCGGCCAGTGCGTAAGTTTCGTCGTTTGCGACTATTTAAATTCAGTGTTTAACGGGAAATCTGAGACCCCGGTATGCCCGCATCTGCTTTGCAACCCCCGTCGAAACCAAGATCGCCCCCAGATAGGAAGAGTCGATTATACGCATGTCAGCGTGCTTTGCCAAGTTGTCGATTGATTGAAAAGGCCGTTTGAACAGCAGTTTGCTTTTTCAGACGGCCTGTTTGGCTTAGGTTTATTGATGGTAGTTTTGCAAGAAGCGTTTGAGTTTGTCCATGGCTTCTTCGATTTGATGAACGGGCGGCAGGGTAACGATACGGAAGTGGTCGGGGCGTATCCAGTTGAAGCCTGTGCCTTGGACGAACAAGACTTTTTCACGCACGAGCAAATCGTAGACGAATTTCATGTCGTCATGAATGCCGTACATTTCGGTATCGATTTTGGGGAACATATACATCGCGCCCATCGGTTTGACGCAGGAAACACCGGGGATTTGGTTGATCAGTTCCCATGCCTTATTGCGTTGTTCCAACAGGCGGCCACCAGGCAGGATAAATTCGTTGATGCTTTGATAGCCGCCCAAGGCCGTTTGAATGGCGTGTTGCATCGGCGTATTGGCACACAGACGCATGGAGGAGAGCATATCGAGGCCTTCGATATAGCCCTTGGCATGATGTTTCGGGCCGTTGAGCACCATCCAGCCTTGGCGGAAACCGGCCACACGGTAGGCTTTGGAAAGGCCGTTAAAGGTAATGGTCAGCAAGTCGGGGGCGAGGGCGGCAATGTGATGGTGTACAGCACCGTCGTAAAGAATTTTGTCGTAAATTTCATCGGCAAAAATAATCAGGCCGTGTTTACGCGCTAATTCGGCGATTTCCAGCAGGATTTCTTTGCTGTACACCGCGCCTGTCGGGTTGTTGGGGTTGATGACGACGATGGCTTTGGTTTTCGGTGAAATTTTGGCTTCTATATCGGCCAGATTCGGGAACCAGTCGTTTTCTTCATCGCATAAATAATGACGCACATTGCCGCCGGCCAGTGTTGCAGCGGCGGTCCACAGTGGATAGTCAGGTGCAGGAATCAGGATTTCATCGCCGTCGTTGAGCAATGCCTGCATGGACATGGTAATCAGCTCGGAGACGCCGTTGCCGATGTAAACGTCGTTGACGGTAACGTCGAGCAGTCCTTTGGTTTGATAGTAATGAACGATGGCTTTGCGTGCGGAATAAAGGCCTTTGGAGTCACAATAGCCTTGAGAAGTCGGCAGATTGCGGATAACGTCAACCAGATTTCATCAGGCGCTTCAAAGCCGAACGGGGCAGGGTTGCCGATATTGAGCTTGAGGATTTTGTTGCCTTCTTCTTCCAGTTGCAGGGCTTTTTTATGAACCGGGCCGCGGATGTCGTAGCAAACGTGGTCCAGTTTTGATGATTTGGGGAATTTCTCCATGATGTGTGTTCCGTAAAATTGTAGACAATGGGATAAATGTACTCTTTTTGCGGGTAAATTAAAAGGGTTTCAGACGGCCAAAGCTTACTTATTGCGTGCTTCGGAGCGGCGAACCGTCACGCTTTTGCCGCCTATGCCCCAGTTGTCCATATCGATTTCGTCAATGACGACGACGGTTGTCTCAGGGTTTTTGTTGAGAACGCGTGAGAGTAATTCGGTTACGCCGCGGATTAATTCGGCTTTTTGCTCTGCATTCGGGGCTTCGCTGCCACCGGTTACTTTGATGTTGACGTAAGGCATGGCTTTTTCCTTTTAAAATAGCGTTCACATGTTATCTTATTTTTATCGGGCCGTCTGAAATTTGATTGCAGGATTTTTCATTGCTCATGTCAGCTTTTACAAAGAATTAAGTTTTTTGGAATAGATTGTTTTTACAATGCGGTTTTATTTTGGATGGATATCGTCATGAACCGTTTTCTTCAGACTTTGATTGTGGCCGCACCGATGGTGATTGCCGCGCCTTATGTGGCGGCGGAAACGCATCCGGCGCAAAAGCAGATGCAGCAAAACATTGATGCCGTGTTGAAAATTGCACGCAATACTTCTTTGACAGAAGCGCAACGTGTGAAACAGGTTGAGCAGTATGCTAACCGTTATCTGGATTATGAGCGTATTTCGGCTTTGGCGGTTGGTGCGCCATGGCGTGAATTTTCTGCCAAACAGAAAACCGATTTTATCCGTGCATTCAAAGATATGGTGATTGCGATGTACTCGCATTCCGCGTTAATTGGCGCGGCAGATGCGAATGTGCGCTTGTTGCCGAAGATGACGGTAAACGGCAATAAGTTTGACGTTTTCTCGGAAATTCAGACCAAAAAAGGCACCAAGTATGAAGTTGCCTACCAGCTTTACCAAAGTGGCGGTGCGTATAAGATTTACAACATCCGTGTGGACGGTACCAGCTTGGTAACGGTATACCGAAATCAATTTGGCGAGCTGATTAAGAGCAAAGGCATTGACGGTACGATTGCGACTGTCGAAGCCAAGGGCTTGAAGAAACAATAAGGCAGATTAAGAAAAAGGCCGTCTGAATATTCAGACGGCCTTTTTGTGTTACGGGCTGATTAAGCACGTTTGCGGAATTCGCCGGTACGGGTATCGATTTCGATTTTGTCGCCGTTTTCGATGTAAGACATCACTTGGATTTCAGTGCCGCCGACCAGACGTGCGGTTTTCATCACTTTACCGGAGGTATCGCCTTTAACGGCAGGCTCGGTGTATTCAACTTCGCGAACGATGATGGTAGGCAATTCTACGGAGATTGGATTTCCTTCGTAGAAAGTTACCTCGCATACGTCTTCCATGCCGTCAACGATGAATTTCAATGCGTCGCCGATGTTGTCGGCTTCGATTTCGTATTGGTTGAATTCTTCGTCCATGAAGACGTACATTGGGTCGGCAAAGTAGCTGTAAGTACAGTTTTTGCGGGCCAAGATTACGACGTCGAATTTGTCGTCGGCTTTGTAAATAGTTTCAGAAGCGGCACCGGTCAGCAGGTTTTTCAGTTTCATGCTGACTTTGGCGGAAGAGCGACCGCCTTTAATGTATTCGGTTTTTTGAACAACCATAGGGTCGTTGCCAACCATAAATACGTTGCCGGCGCGCAGTTCTTGTGCTGTTTTCATTGTGGTTTTCCAATCAAATCGGTTGTAATAAAACGTGTTATTTTAGCGTATTTTTTTGTGCTTTGAAATAAAAGCGGCAAGTTTTTCAACGGCACTTTTTTGGGCAAAAAGCCCATTCCGCCATTTTGCCGCGCTTTGCCGCCATTCATTTTGATGTGCCGTCAGGGTTTGCCATGCCTGTAGGCGTTGGCTGTCGCTGAGTACTTCTCCGTTGTTGAGTTCGTCGGAAAGGCGGCGGTGTGCCGTGGCGACAACATCCGGATAAACCTGATGCGCTTTGTCCCAAAACGCGTGCAGTTTGTCGAGATGGATATTTTCTTCTTGCGGGTAGATGTGCCAAAAGAAAGGTTTTCCGGCAAGCTGGGCGCGAACAAAGCTGTCTTCGCCGCGTATGACGGCGCCGTCGGCAAGGTTGAGCAGTTTATCGAAATCCTGTTGGGGGACAAAAGGGATTTTGATCAGGGTAATGTGTTCGCTCTGATACATATCGCCGTCTTCAAGCAGGGCATTTTGCGGCACTAGGCCGCTGTTTTTCAGGCTGGTGATGATTTGTGTGCCTGCCAGCAGCAGGGTTATGGGTTGGCCGGCCTGTTGCCACATGGTCAGCCATTTTGCCCAAATATCGCTTTGATAGCCGAAAAGCAGCCATTCGGGCGCATTTTTTGCGGGAAGTTTGAGTTGTCGGCGTAAGGCTTCCTTGTCAAAGCGGACAGATTCGGCATAATCGCGTTCGCGCAGCAGGCCGCCGCTTTTTTCGCTAAAACCCATAAACCAAAAGTATTTCTGTATGCCGCCGGCTTGGGGTGAGGGCATTAAGTGCAGCCTCTCGTTGCTGTCTTCCGCGCTGAGGTATTCCCAGTTGAGCCAAAGCGGTCGGTGTCGGCGGATGATGGATGAACGTTGTCGGGCAGTTCGCAGGCGAAGGTTTCGATGACGATGTCGGGGGTAGGGGCTGTATCGGTATCTTTGGCATGGTCGGCTTGCCAAGCGTGAATGCCGATGCCTTGATGGATATTGGGAATCGAGGCTAAGTCAGGGCAGAGTGCCTGAAGGGAGGAGAAGTCGTCTGTCCATAAATGCACTTGCCAGCCGAGTTCGCGTTGCAAAACACGCGCCAGCCGCCATGAAACGCCGATGTCGCCGAAGTTGTCGATAACGTTGCAGAAAATCCAGCAGGTATAAGGTGGGGTGGTGTTCATGGAAAAATATGCCTAAGGCCGTCTGAAAACATCAGAATGCGCCGAAATAGTGGAACAAATAAACAATCAGCAAAACAATAGGGATAAACATCCAAATGCTTTGCCGTTTCAATTCGGGCTCTTGTTTTAGGTGGTGTTTGATGACGTCAAAGAGGACGAACTTGAATAGGAACGTGGCTTCGCAGGCAAGGATGATGCCGTTGATGAGGTGTTGCGTTTTGTCTTCGGGCGTGTTGAGGGCAAACCACAAAAGAGTGGCAAGCGGAATCAGGCAGACGGCGAGCCAGCGCAGAAGGATGGGTTTGGACATGGTGTGTGCAAGAAATAAAAAGGACATTATACCCTGTCGTCTTTCAGACAAGTGCAAATCAGGCTATCATTCGTTTTATTTGAAGCGAACATTTATCCCTATGCAAACCCAAGCCATCATCCGCCATATCGTTCAATGGCTCAAAGATTATGCCGAGCAGGCACGTGCCAAAGGTTTTGTCGTCGGCATATCCGGCGGCATTGATTCTGCCGTGGTTTCCACCCTTGCCGCTCAAACCGGTTTGTCGGTTTTGTTGTTGGAAATACCGATTCGTCAGAAATCCGACCAAGTCAATCGCGCGCAAGAACACATGGGCCGTCTGAAACAGCGTTATCCCAATGTAAAAGCGCAAAGCGTCGATTTGACCCAAACTTTCGATACGTTTGCCGATACCGTTGACGTCAGCGAAACCGAATTTCCCAACAAACAGCTGGCACTTGCCAATGCACGCAGCCGCCTGCGCATGACGACGCTTTATTATTACGGTCAGTTGCATGGTTTGCTGGTGGCGGGGACGGGCAACAAAATTGAAGATTTCGGCGTCGGTTTCTTCACCAAATACGGCGACGGCGGCGTGGACATCAGCCCGATTGCCGATTTGACCAAGACTCAAGTGTACGCTTTGGCAGCCGAGTTGGACGTATCGGAGGATATTCAAAAAGCCGTACCGACGGACGGACTTTGGGATACCGAGCGTACCGATGAAGAGCAAATGGGCGCATCTTATCCCGAACTCGAATGGGCGATGAGCGTGTACGACAGCCACAAGCCTGAAGATTTTGAGGGCAGAGAGCGCGAAGTTTTGGCAATCTATACCCGATTGCACAAAGCCATGCAGCACAAAGTCAATCCGATTCCGGTTTGCAAGATTCCGGAAGAGCTGTTTTAAGTTTGAACATCAAAAGGCCGTCTGAAAAACGCTGGATTAAGGTTTTCAGACGGCCTTTTATATTTTATTTCAATAAGAATTAGGGAATATGCTTGAAAAACAGCATCATCAGATACCAAAACAGCGTAGCAGCCGCCGCGCCCAGCAATACCCACGCGCTGATTTTGGTGATTTCACGAATGGTGCGCTTTTGTTTGCGGCTGAACAAACGGTTCACAATCAATGCCGCTATGGCGCAAAAGAAAAAAAATCGTCAAAAGCCTGCCTATCATTCCACATTCTCCCAAAAATATTGCCTTTAATCAGGGCAGGCCGTCTGAAGCCTCATGCACAAAACAAAAATGAAACGTTATAATACCCTTTTTGCCGCTTCACTTGGAAATTACAAATGACAACAAATGCCTCAGTGGGCATTGTAACGCCCCAGAAAATCCCGTTTGACACACCGCTTGCTCTGGAAAACGGCAAAACCTTACCCCGTTTCGACCTGATGATTGAAACCTACGGCACACTCAATGCCGACAAAAGCAATGCCGTCCTGATCTGCCACGCCCTGTCAGGCAATCATCACGTTGCCGGCAAGCACAGTGCGGAGGATAAATACGCCGGCTGGTGGGATAATATGGTCGGCCCCGGCAAACCCATCGATACCGAACGCTTTTTTGTGGTCGGTTTGAACAACTTGGGCGGCTGCGACGGCAGTACCGGCCCTTTGTCCGAAAATCCTGAAACCGGCCACGAATATGGCGCGGATTTTCCGGTGGTAACCGTCAAAGACTGGGTGAAGTCCCAATCCATGCTTGCCGATTATCTCGGTATTCAAAAATGGGCGGCCATTGTCGGCGGCAGCTTGGGCGGTATGCAGGCATTGCAATGGACGATTTCTTTGCCTGAACGCGTTGCTCATGCGCTCGTCATCGCTTCTGCGCCTAAACTTTCCGCGCAAAACATCGCGTTTAACGATGTTGCCCGTCAGGCCATTTTGACCGATCCTGATTTTCATGAAGGCAATTACCGCAGCCATCATACCGTTCCTTCACGCGGTTTGCGTATTGCGCGCATGATGGGGCACATCACCTATCTTGCCGAAGACGGCTTGGGTAAAAAATTCGGCCGCGATTTAAAATCAGACGGCTATCAATACGGTTACGGCGTTGAATTTGAAGTGGAATCTTATCTGCGCTATCAAGGCGACAAGTTTGTCGGTCGTTTTGATGCCAATACTTATCTGCTGATGACCAAGGCACTCGACTACTTCGACCCGGCTGCCGATTACGGTCACAACCTCACGCGCGCCGTGGAAAATGCCCAGGCCAAATTCTTTGTTGCCAGCTTCAGCACTGACTGGCGCTTCTCGCCGCAACGTTCGCATGAATTGGTCAAGGCATTAATCGCCGCGCAAAAATCCGTGCAGTACATTGAAGTCAAATCCAATCACGGCCACGATGCGTTCTTGATGGAAGACGAAGCCTATATCCGCGCGGTTGCCGCTTACATGAACAACGTTTACAAGGACTGCCAAAAATGAATCTGCGCGACGATTTGCAACTCATTTACGATTGGATACCCGAAGGCAGCCGCGTACTCGATTTAGGTTGTGGCGACGGCGAACTGTTGGCCGCGTTGGTGGAACATAAAAATTGCACCGGCTACGGCGTTGAAATCGATACCGACAGCGTGATTGCCGCCATATCCCGCGGCGTGAACGTCATTCAAGCCGATTTGGAAGAAGGTTTGGCGGCGTTTGGCGATCAAAGTTTTGATGTGATTGTCTTGAGCCAAACCATTCAGGCGATGCAGAACACGGAAAAAATCCTGTGTTGTCTGATGCGCGTGGCCAAGCAGGCCATCGTCAGCTTCCCTAATTTCGGCTACTGGCGCAACCGCTTTCAAATCGCCATCGGCGGCCATATGCCGGTTTCCGAGCGCATGCCGTATCACTGGTACGATACGCCCAATATCCATTGGTGTACTCTCAAAGACCGATTTATTGTGTGCCAAAAATAAAATCCGCGTGCTTGAGCGTGCGGTAATGACGGGCAATAAACAGATTAAACATCTGCCGAATTTATTAGGCAGTCTGGCGTTTTATCGCGTAGGTTGATTGTGGTCATAGATAAAGGCCGTCTGAACAGGTAATCACGAAAGCATGGCTTTGCAGATAGCTGTTCAGACGGCCTTTTTTTGTTAAAGCGTTAAAGCCGGTTTAAGCCTGTTTCAATTTTTCCAATAAGGCCAAACTGCCAGCATCGACCAGACGGTAAGTTTCGTCAAAGTCGCCCGTGTACCACGGATCGGGAACGTGGTTGTAACCTGAGTCGGGGATAAGGTCGGTCAGTTTGAAGATTTTGCCGGGGTGGAAGCCGAGCTGTTTTTCGGTTTCTCTGAGATTGTTGTCGTCCATTACGATGATGTAGTCGAAATGTTCGGCATCGCTGGGTTTGATTTTACTGCTGGTAAAGCCTGACGGGTCGATGCCGTGTTGCTTGAGCGCGCGGCGCGTACCTTCGTGCATGTCTTCTCCGTCGTGCCAACCTGATGTGCCTGCGCTGGCAGTAATGACGGCATTGCCCATGCCAGCTTCGCGGGCGCGGTGGCGCAGGACGTATTCGGCCATGGGGGAGCGGCAGATGTTGCCGAGGCAGACGAAAAGAATTTTGTGGGTTTTCATGTTTGTGAAAATGAGCAGTAAGGTTTGAAAATCCATGCAACACGCTGAACCGTTTTCAGACGGCCTTGCGTGTTGCATTTTCAATTTAGTTTACATTGCTGAAGAAAGGATTGTGGCCTTCCAGTTTCAACGCTTGGGCATAAGTCGGGATGTTTTCGTTTTCGCCCAGTGGGTTGTGCAGCAGGTAAAGGTGCTCGATGCGGCATTCGGCCATCAGGTCGAGGAAGTTTTGCTGCACGATGGCTATATTGTCGGTTGAGGCCAGCTCCCAAGTGAAGGTCTGCGGAACGATTTCAAACGCGCTGTCGGTCGCGTTGAAGCTGAAACTGGAGCTTGCCCGCCCGCTTTTGCTGCGGCAACAACGCCGACGCGCGGGCTTTGCATACGGATGGCGCGGATGGCGTTGGTGGCAAAAAAACGTCCATGGCCATACGTTGGCGGGTGTGGCTGCCGTCGGTAAGCGCGTCAAGCGGCGTATTGGGTGAGAGCGGGTTGGTAAAGAGGGTAACACCGTCGAGGGTGAGATGCTCTTGCCAAACCTGCATCAATGGCAGGCCTGCCTGTTGCAGGTTGAGGCCCAAGGCCGTCTGAATGTCTTTATTGCCGTAGCCCAGCGCGTAAACAACATGGACGGATTGACCTTCGGGCAGCGACAATGGTTTGTATTCGAATTTTTGCAGGAATGCGCCTGCCGCTTCATCGTTTTGCTTGGCTTGGAACCACTCGCCCGGGGTAACGCTGCTCAAGTCGGTAGATTGGACGAGGTAAGGCAGCCATTGTGTGTTTTGCGTGAGGGTGCGCAGGTTCGGGTAGTTTTGCAGGCAGGCGAAGAGGGCTTCGGTAGGCAGCGTGAGCGGCAGGATTTGTTCTTTTTTGCAACCGGCGACCAAAACGACAGGCAGGGCAAACCATTGGGCTTCGTTATCGTTTTCTGCCTTCAGGACTTCGCCCACGCTTTGAATCAGGCTGGTGTAAGTGCCGACATCGGGCGCCATGGTCATCGCCAATGAAAGGTTGATGTAATGGTTTTGGCTGAGCATGGTGCGGATTTCGGTTTGCAGTTGGCCGGCCGAAAGCTTGCGTGATGCGGAGGAGGAGTTGTGCGCCAGCTGATAGGCATTGAGCAGAAGGTAGTTTTTGATAGGGCTCTGCGGATAAGGACGGGTATCTGGAAGAACAAAGGTTTTCATGACGGTTTGAAGTGTTGTGTTGTAAGTGTGGCGATTATAGCAATTTAGTCGGTTGGTGTGCTTGTTAATACATGAAATTCAAATGGCGGCAGGGTGTGTGCTTCATTTTTATGCAGTTTCAGTGTCGGTATTTTGAGGCTGAAGAGGATGGTGCCCGATGTGTTATAATTCATGACCAAACATAATTCAGAAAGGAACAAAATCATGCGCTTGCTTCATACTATGCTGCGTGTCGGCAATCTCGAACGCTCTTTGGATTTCTATCAAAACGTATTGAATATGCAACTGCTGCGCCGTCGCGATTATCCTGAAGGCCGTTTTACTTTGGCTTTTGTCGGTTATGGCGATGAGGCGGACCATACTGTTTTGGAACTGACCCACAACTGGGATACCGAGTCTTACGATTTGGGCGATGCTTACGGCCACATCGCGATTGAAGTCGATGATGCTTACGCTGCGTGTGAACGTGTCAAAGAAATGGGCGGTAAAGTGGTACGCGAAGCCGGCCCGATGAAACACGGCACGACTGTGATTGCGTTTGTCGAAGATCCGGACGGCTACAAAATCGAATTTATTCAAAAGAAAAGCGGTAGCGATTCGGTGCAATATTCATCTTAAGGCATAAGATAATGGAAAAGATGATATATTGACATGTCAATTATTAAAATAAGTTAATTTCTTATGTTTATGTTTTTTTGCTGAACATTTAGTTATTGCATTTTCAACAGAAACGACAAAAGAACGGCTGTTTTTACAGCCGTTTTGTTTTGTATAAATTCGTTAAACCGTCTGATGTCGCGCTTTATCAAACGGTTTTTTAGTCTTGTGTATATAAAAGGCGATTTTTGCCAATTTCCGCATTAGTGCAACGATGATTATCATCTTAGGCTTTTTTGCCGCTTCCAAATTTCTTACAAGCTGAGGAAATGCATTCATGCGGTAGGCAACAAGAGCGGGCATAAACAAGGCGCGTTTTAATTGGCGGTGTCCGTATCGGCTCAATCGGCCTTTTTTTATTGACACTTGTCCCTGATTGTTCAATTTTTTTGGACTTAGACCAGCAAAGGCTACAAATTTATTTGCTGTTTCAAAATTTTTATCTGTCAGGTGTCTTAGTAGGATCACTGCGGTTTCTTTTCCTATTGCCGGTATTGTTTGAAGGTTTTGATATTCGATATTTAGACTTTCTTTCTGTTTTATCATGCCTTCTATCCGCTTTGATGTCTGATCTATTTTTTCTTCAAGCAGTTCTATGATCGCTTCATGGGTTGATTTTATGTAGATGTCTTTTGCAGTATGCAATCTATTTTGTGTTTCTTTTTGCTGTTCTTTAAGTTGTTGCAGCAAATTAACCAGCTTGTAGAGTATCGGATTTTCAGACTGCCTAAACGGTGTCAGTTTGTCTAAATGTCGATTTGCAAATTCGGCAATAAGTTTTGAATCTGCTTTGTCGGTTTTGGTATTACTGAACTGACTTTTTGCGTATTCTTTGATTTTTAAGGGATTAATGACAAAGATCGTATATAGCGCACTCAAATATTCTGCCGCCTGTTCATAGTAAATGCCTGTTGCTTCCATACTTATGGCAATTTTTCTAATTCGTTTTGTTTTTATCCAATTAATCAGATTCTCAAATCCTTCTGTATTATTGGATATTTTTTTATATAGTCTTTGCTTCCTTTAGTTGTAATCAATGTTGCATCTATCGTGTCTTTAGATACGTCATTACATTCATTTCATTTTCCTTATTTATTCAGCCTGCAATGGCTATGATGATATTCAATCTTTAAGGTAATTGGACGGTTCGGCATATCTTTTCCTCAGTTTTTAACTCTGGCCGTTTTACTGTCTAAACCGCCCAGGCTTTTGTTTTGCGCTTAAACAAAAACCTGTAAACCGCCTTAATTAAAACGATTTACAGGTTTCAATTTAATTTACCCAATTTCAAAAAGGCGGGAGTTCCCGCACCCCATTGATATTTATTTAACCGTTGATTCCGCTTAGGCTACATCAACAATTAAATAAATATCTCTTAACTTCCGAGCTTTGCACCATTTTGGAATCCGGTTGTCTTGCCTGCTTCGACATAACCATCATACATCAGGTTTTGAGGGCTTTTGCCGCCCATCGTAAGCACTTGTCCATTTTCAGGCGTGTAGGCTGTCTGCGGTGCTGTTTGTGACTGTTGCGCGGTTTGATGTTCATCCTTATACGGGTTAAACGGCAAGCCGTTTTTGACGTAGTCTTTGCACATGGCTTTAGTTATTTCTTTTAAAGGTGTGCCTTGGTCACTGTAACAAGTACAGCCACTATTACCACCTTCGACGCAACCGGCAATATACTCAAATGTTTTGACTTGGCGTACATTGTCATAAATAGGTTTTGATTCAGGCTTTTCGGCGAGAGTCGGAACAAAATCTGTAGCCTTAAGGTTTGAATTTATATCTTGCGGACTTTTAGATTGATCAGTTTCCGTAATTGCCTGTGGTTCACTTGCGGACAAATCAGAAACAGATTGAACTACTTCAGATTGGCCGCTACCTTGTTTATAAATCTGATAGACGTTGTAACCTTTCCAAGCCATAAAACCAAAAATAGCTACTAAAGCCCAAACAGCAAGCGGAATGTTCTTTTTAAACTTCTGATGCTGGCTGGATGATTTGTAATACTTGAAAGCATCTTTAGGCGGCTTCCAACTAGCTGATTCAACACCGCTGACACCGGCGGGATTATCAAGGTTTGTAACACATTTATACCAAGAATACTGCTTCATGCCCACGGCTTTGCGTTCAAGATGAGTATGTTTTGAAACAAGATTGCGTACAAATACGTCAAGCTGACTTGGGTGTTGGGTCATCAAGATAACTGTATGGCCGTGATGGCGGAGTTCGGTTAATTCTTGGATATAGGGCGGAACAGGACGATAGCGGCGCAGAACAGGATAGGTATAGTGCGCTTCATCGACAATCAAGACGGCGCCTTGCGGAATAATATCTCGCAACGGCGCAGACATGATTTCTTCTTCAGTGAGTTCATGCGCGTTAAATTTACGTTTATCCAATCCGTCGATATGGCAGAAATAAAGCGGACGATCTACTTCAGTACCATCTTCAAGCTTCATTTTTGAACAAGCCGTCTTCGTTGTTGAGAATCATGGATACCACACGCGAAGTCTTGCCAGTGCCCATATTCCCAGTAAACAAATAAATCATAATGCTACCTTGGCATAACAAAAAGTTAATTTACTTAATGTATTCATTCCAATATAAAAAAACTGAATGCGCCGAATAAATAACCGAGACCTTGGCCAAAACCACCGATTAAAAAGTAAATTAAGAATATCAGACGGCATGGAATTTATGGCATTCAAGGTGTAATCTTTAAATTTATTTAGCGCAATAATATAGCCTGCATATGTTACAAACGTCATGCCAGTAGCAATAATTATTCTGACAATTAGCATTTTGAGCAAAATTGCCAATAAAAGGTATAAGACCTGCAAGTAATGGCATAATTACCTCTTATTTCCTCAAAGACCCAAAAAAACAATAAAAGCGGACATGATGATGAATCCGAGCAGAACAGCAAAACGGACTTTTTCCATGAAAACGCAAAAGCGGTTCATAGCTGATTTATCTAAGCTTTTCCCCAAATGTTGAAACTTTTTGGGTTGAGGACAAACGCCATTTGGCGGTAGGAAATCGTCTGACGACCATGTCCTATCATCGGTAGTTTGAGGAATACTTATAGCATCAAACATTCCCTCTTCAGGCTTGCCCATTTTGTCACAGGCTAAAATGTCTGGAAAAAAATCACAAAAGTAAACCTTTTGATTCTTCTTTCTTGTCATCTTTTTTTGTCTTCTTTTCTTTTATCTTTATCAGATGGATCATCATCCGGATCAGGCTTATCATCCGGACGTTTATCAGGCTTATCATCTGAATCGGGTTTATCATCAGGTTTTTTATCGGGCTTTCCATCGGGATTACCGTCAGGTTTTCCATCAGGATTACCATCAGGTTTAGATTTAGGTGCTTCTGGACTACCTGGATCAAGATCAGGACAGCTGCGTTGTTTCAACTTTTTGCAGTTGAGTTGCCATTTGAATCTTGGCCGAAAGTAATGGTAATTTGCACTAAACTTGCCATTTTCGGGAGTGACAGGGCCAATGGTTACGACTGTTCCGGCAGGAACTTTAATGTTTTCTTGATATTCAGGTTTACCCGTACCTTCTACAAAGGGCGTAGGGTTTGCGTCAATTGATGGGGTAGAAATTTGTAGGAATTTTTCATTTGTCAAAACTTCTGTATCTCTCATGCTTAAAGTAAAGTTAATTACACTTCTTCCGTCACTTCCTCTTTTAACTAAACAACCACCTCCATTTAAATTAAATTGACATCCGTCTAAATGATAATATTCCCAAAATTTAGAATTTGAATCTTTATCTAATTCCTTTTTGCGTTTTTTTCCCAAAAAAAGGGCCAGCCAGTTTTTTTCCATTTGGCCTTTCATAAGTTCTTCTGCTTCGCTTTTTGCTTTTTACCGCCTTTTTCTGTAAGCACTTAAAACCGAACTATCAACGCCATAGCATGCAACATCTTGCACTCTTTCGCTTTGGTCTCTAACCCAAATACAATTTCTAGCCGGCCATTCTTTTAAAAATTCTTCGCTAGCTTCATTCCATTTGTAGCCTTCAAATTCAAGATCAGATTTAACAGCTTGATAAGCATCATATGCATATGATGCAGCACCAACATAAGGAACAGCTTTTAGACCAAGTTTTGCGCCTGCTTTTACCAGGCCAAATGCGCCTGATAGGACGGCTTTTCGGGATACTTGGGCTTCGATAGTTGCTCCAATTCGTGCAGTTGATGAAGCTCCAGTAGTTGTTTCAATGACTCTTGCTGATGTGGTTGTCGATTTGCCGTATGTGTCGAGATTTATAATTTTTTTCCAGTCGTAATTATTACCAGTTTTGGTCGTAACCTCTAAATTAACTTTATTTCCAACAGGAAAATTTCTAGTTTGACCTATTGCATAACCATTCAGCAAAACTAATGTCATCACTGAAAACAAAATATTTAACTTCATTGACCCAATCACTTAAAACAAGTAGAGAGCCATCAGAAAAAAAGAATTTCCAATATGTGCCATCTGATTTATTCAAGAAATAGCACAAATTAAAAAAGAAATTTATGTCTTTAACATTTTTTTCTCAATTAATAGATTAACTGCTATTTCTGCCAAAGGCATACCATAAAACTTGCTGCTCTTATCTACTTTGCAATTAAAAATATACTCTTCAATCAACATAATTCTAACTTTCGTAATGGTTGCTGAAAGTTAGATTTTGCCATTACCCGAATAGGGTATCAATCCTTGAATAAAATCGCCCCTATCAAAACAGGTACGACCAGCCCCAAGTAAAAATAGTAATCCATCATTTGAGAACCCTTTTCAAAATGGATACGAAATACACAGATGCCATCACGCCAAATAAAAGCCAACCTGTATCTAAACCGCTTTTTAAATTTTCACTTGGATCGCATTTGGGTAAATCGGCTTTAATCGTCTGTCCGTTTAACTGCCAAGATGTGCCGTTGTACTCAGGTTTGATGATTTTGCCGTCTTGGGTTATTTGAGGTACTACCAAGCTGAAATAGACGTTTTCAGCTTGGCTTTGCTCAAGACATTTATTCCCGACTTGGTAGTACATCTTAATTACCTATTAGCGCAACAAGCGTTTCACGATGGCAATCACGAACAGGGCAGCAAATACGCCGACTACCAACCAGCCTGCTTCAAGGCCGTCGGCTTTCGCTGCATCAATACCTGATTTTGCTGCTTCTGGCAAAGCGGCATAGGCAGATGTGGCCATAGCCAAGGGAGCAGCGGCAACAACGGCCAGTTTTGCGCCGTATTTACGGCAAGTGTTCATCAACTTCATGATGTTTTCCTTTACAAAATGTTTAAAAAAATGTGTTTGCGGGCTATGTGAAGGTTTTAGAGACCGCCCGCCGAGCCTCTTAAACTTAATCTTCTTTTGTATAAAAACTGAAAATTAAAAATTCTCCGCCGATTTCTTCAATCGCCGAACTGAAAGCGTCTTCATAGCTTTCATATTGACCGGCAGATTTAATGTTAGGCGTAAAGCCAATATCGCCGAATGGATCGGGATAGATGAATTCATGGTTTTCCAGTTCTTGAACAATAAATTTTTGCTGATACTTACTCATGATTCAGCCTTTCTTAGGCTTTGGGCGCTGCGCCTTTAACTTGGAAATCAAGCAATTTAGGAACGAGGCCTTTACCTGTTGATTCCATGGCAACGGTTACATCAACCGCGCATGGGAATTTAAGATTTTTCAGCTTGTCGAAATTATGGCTATCGCCAAACTTCATGCTTGCCGCGGTAAAGCCTACGGCATTGCCGTTTGAAGGTATGGGGCTGGCTACCAAAACTGTGCAAGAATCGATTTTGTTACCGTCGATTTCGCCTTTAAATTGTTTTGCGCCCAACAGGGTTGCTGAATACGTGGTTACTTGGCTTTGCTCAAACATTTGAATTTCCTTTACTTGTTTAAAAAATTTGAAATAATTTTCTCTTCGAGTTCGATGTCTTTAATGTGTTGTTTTTCCCTATCTTGTGGGAATGCGGTTTCTTTCTCATCAAGCAAATCATCAAGTAATGTTTGCATTTTCAAATCATCAATTGCTTTTTGCTCTTCGTGTATATACTGAATCTTTTGTGTCTGATCTCTACAATCGTATTGTTCAGGTTGTAACCCTTTGGGATAACCTTCAATGCCTTTTACAAGTTCATCGACGATTTTTGTATCATCCCAGCCTATATCGCGGAGGAAATTAACCATTTTTCCAACCTGATTACGCGCATGGAACAGTTTGTGATCGAAAGATAAATTTACTGTTTCTGTCTTAGCATCCATCCGCTTGGCTTCTGTTTTGAATATCGCCGTACATATCGGATAGGCACCGCCAAGATACGAACCGGGATAAAGCAAAACATCTAAGGGAATTTCTATATCGCCTGCCCGAAATTCAGTTTCAAACCTGACCCAAGGACTGTTGACATCGCCGAATTGTTTTCCTTTTTCATAAACGCGGGTAAATTTAGAATTTCCGCGTTTACCTACATAAAAGGTTTTTCCGCTACCATCATCATTACGCCATGCAGTACCACGGCATTCGCTTTTTGGCCTCATGTTATGAACGTCAAAATGACCGTTATCATGATCAAGTAATGCCTGATCGGGTGTATATTCGCCGTTAAAAAAATCATGGGCGACGTCAACGCGGGTAATTTTTGGACGTATGCACTTACTTAAAAACTCATACAGTCGATTTTCCCAACCGGGTACAGCAGCCTGACAACCTGTACCATTCAATTCAACCAACATTGTTTCACGCTGACCGCCGTAATGAACTTTTCCGTATTCAACGTTATCCGGGCCTAGTTGGTAACAGCTTTTATAGAAAAACTTTCCTTTAAACGGTAGTTTCTGGGTAATGCCAAAACCTAAAATTTCTTCTAACAGCTCGCTATACTTCACAACAAATTCTGTATCTGATACCAATCCTTTACCTGTTACTTTCGGTAAACTGTCTTCGTGAATCGTGAAAGTGATTTGATCAATAAATGCGCCGTCACCCCTTCCACGTCTTAACGGTATTTCGATGAATTTACCTTTTCCATCCGATACGAAATGGCTGAAATATTCAAACTCAAAGTCTTGGTTATCCGATTTTTCCGCACCCTTCGGATTAGGGGTTTTATTTTGCTCCCCCCCTATTAGCCTAGGGGGGCAACCTTCGGCGGTTGTCGCAGCCTTGCCGTCCGCTGACACGTCCGCCATATCCGCGACCACCGCCACGGCTTTATCTTCCAAGGCTTTCACGGTTGCATTCCTTATCCATCAATTCTTTTACAAACAATCTGCCGCATTCATACGCTTCGTTTTCGGTTTTTTGTTTCAAAGTCGGATTGCGGATAGGAAAAAAACTGTTTTGATGCATTGGGATTCGTTGTCTTTATCCCTGAACACTTTCAAGATGTATGCTTTCGGGAAAGATAAGGGTTCGGGATTGACGGTATAGAAAATAAACATGATTAAGCCCCTTCACTGGCTAGAGTTAAGGGGCTTTACAAGAATTAAAAATATGCGCCCCTGATGGAACGCAATATATAAGGCCGTCTGAACATTCAGACGGCCTTTTTTTGATCAGCCCAACTGTTTTTGCTTTTCGCTCAACAGGGCGTGTACTTGAAGCGCGGTAGCGTAGCGGTCTTCTCCCGCTTCAATCGGATCGAGGAAATGCAGCTCGACCGTGCTGGAAGGCTGGCTGATGACCATGCAGATGGATTGCCAGAGGCTGATGTCGCCGTAGTAGGCGGTGTGCGGATTGGGGCTGCTGCCGTCCGGATTCGGATAGCGGCAGAGTGCCGGAATAATCGGTACGCCTGCATCGTAGGCCGTCTGAAAAAAGCTGGGTTTGAACGGCAGGATTTCACGGCCTTCGGTACTGGTGCCTTCGGGGAAAATGGTGACGGTATCGCCGTTTTTCAGTGCTTCGGTTACGCCTGCGATTTTGGCGGAATTGCCTTTGATGCCGCGGTTACGCGAGACGTAAACCGTTTGCGCCTGTGTGGCAAGATAACCGACCACCGGCCATTTGGCCACATCGTCTTTAGCCACAAAACGGCCGGGAAATGCGCCGTTGACCGCCATAATGTCCAACCATGAAATATGGTTGCTGATAATCATCTGGCCGCGATCTTCTTGCGGCGGCGTGCCGAAAGTTTGCAGTTTCATGCCGCAGGAAGCGAGCACGCGCAGCGACCATAATTGAATCGCGCGCAGTTTGCGTTTGCTGCTGTAAAAGGGAAACAGAAAAAACATTTCGGCCATGCCGTACAAAAGGCAGCCGGCAATACAGAGAAGACGGAAGATAAAACGGATTTTGGCGGTCATTGTGTGTGTTTTTATAAAGATTAGGCAGGCCGTCTGAAGTTTCAGACGGCCTTTATTATGAATCGGCTTTAGGGGCAAAACGCTGCAAGTAGCGGTCGGAAAGGTGGTTGATATCCATCATGATCAGCACATCCGCGCAGTTGAATGCTTCATCGACGCAAGGCTCGCCGCAGAACCACGCGCCTGCTTTGAGATAGCCTTTGATCAGTGCGGGCACAGGCGGATTTTCAGACGGCGTGATGCTGTCCCATTTGAGCGGGTTAAGCGGTTTGACGCGCCATTGTGCCGGAGCGAGGTATTTGCCTTTCAAGGCATGATACAGACCGGCTGCATCGTTGCCGCCGTCGCGCATTTCGATACTGCCGCAACCAATCATAAAGCGCAGGTTTTCGTCTTTCATGAATTTGACCAAGCCGGTCCACAACAGCATGACCAAGCCGCCGTTGCGGTAGTCCGGATGGGTGCAGGCGCGGCCGAGTTCGACAGTTTGCGGCAGGATGTCTTTCAAAGGCTCAAGGTCGAATTCATGCTCGCTGTACCAGCCGCCGACTTTTTTTGCGGTTTCTTCGGTAATCAGGCGGTAGCAGCCGATTACCTCGCCGGTTGCATCGTCGAAGGCGAGTAGGTGGTGGCAATGTTCATCATAAGGATCGACATCGCGGCCGTCATCGCTTTCGATTTCCGCCCCCAATTCTTGGGCAAAAACCTGATAGCGCAATCTTTGGGCGGCTTCGATTTCAGCTTGGGTTTCTGCAAGGCGTACGCTCAGGCCGATTTTGGGGCCCGTTTGATTGAAACGGCTGGGGGACATGATGTTTCCTGTTTGAAGAAAATGGCTGATTATAGCGGATATACGGACAGATTTATATTGATTTGCTTTGCGGTAGGGCAAATTATGTCGGGTTGTTGGAAAAAGGCTTCAGGCCGTCTGAATTTGGCATGCCAAGCGGTAGAAGCGTAAAATCAACGTTTTTGCTGCTTTTTTTGTTATGGAAACCTCTTTTCTGCTTGCCGGAAAAATTACCGAGCTGACGCTGATTGTTTTGATGGGCGTGGCTTTGGTGAAGGCCGGGCTGTTGAAATCGGAAAACAGCTACACTCTCTCCGTCATTGCGCTTTACCTGATCAGCCCGTCTGTCATGATTCATGCCTTTCAGATGGACAATACGCCGCAGATTATCGAAGGGCTGAAGCTTTCCGTCATGCTGGCGGTGTTTTTTCATATGGTGCTGATTGTTTTGGGCAGGGTGTTTAAACACTTGTTCAAACTCGATGCGCTCGAACACGCGGCGACGGTGTACAGTAATTCGGGCAACCTGATTATTCCTTTGGTGATGTCGGTCTTTGGGCCGGAATGGGTGATTTACACCACCGGTTTTATCTTGGTGCAGACGTTTTTGTTTTGGACGCATCTGCGCCTGTTGATTTGCGGTCGCGGCAATGTGGCTTGGAAAACCATTTTCACCAATATCAACATCTTATCCATGTTGGTCGGGCTGCTGATGTTTGCCTTTCAAATCAAGCTGCCGCACATTGTCGATAATACTTTGGCGACGGTGGGCAGTATGATTGGTCCGGTTGCCATGTTGGTGGCGGGCATGCTTTTGGCCTCTTTGCCGTTGCGTTCGATTGTGTGGACGCCGAGGCTTTATCTCGTTGCTTTTTTAAGGCTGATTTTGATTCCGGTATTATTGCTTTTTGCCGTCAAAGCCTGCGGTTTTGCCCATCATGATGCGCATGCGGATACGGTTGTGTTAATCAGCTTTTTGGCAACGACTTCGCCTGCCGCCTCGACAGTTACCCAAATGGCGGTTGTTTACGGCAAAAATGCCCAAAAAGCCAGCGCGATTTACGGGCTGACAACCTTGCTTTGTGTGGTAACCATGCCGGTGATGATTGCGTTATATCGTTGGATTATTTAAGAAAAGGGCAGGCCGTCTGAAACTTCGACCTTATGTTTCAGACGGCCTGTTTGGTATTTTTAAATTTTGAAAAATAACTTTTATTATCAATTAATTAAAGCAATTAAAAAAACTATACAAAGCTGATTGCTGCGTGTATCCTTACGCCTAACATTCATTCAATATAAATCTTTAAAGGAACACAGCCATGACCGACTTTACCCTTTGGGAAACCGCGCCTTTCAATTCTACGATTGACCATATCCTGCAACGTTATCACAACGTTCACCGCGCCCAGTTTGAAGAGTTGGTACCGCTGGCGCAAAAAGTGGCGCAGGTTCATGCCGATACTTTCCCTGCCGAAGTGGCCGATTTGTTGGCATATATGCAAAAACGAGCTGTTGATGCACATGATGAAAGAGGAGCGCATGTTGTTCCCGATGATTAATCAAGGCGTGGGCCGTGGCGCGGCAATGCCCAATCAGCGTGATGATGCACGAGCATGAAGAACACGACCAAGCCATCGCTCGTCTGGAAGAATTGACCAATAATTTTGAGCTTCCCTGAAGGCGCTTGCGGCAGCTGGACCCGTTTGTATACTTTGGCCAAAAGAGATGGTGGATGATTTGAAAGACCATATCCACTTAGAAAAATGAGATTTTCTTCCCCGCGTTTTTGGCTTCTTAAAATTTGAGGTTAATCAAGGCCGTCTGAATGTTCAGACGGCCTGTTCTTTAATCCCTTGCTAAGTTAGTACAATAGTTCTAAAATTTTAATAAAGAAATAAAAATTAGGCAGTAAAGGCACACATCCGTTCTTTTTGTTTACTTGAGAAGGAGTTTATGAATGAAACATTCTAAAGTTTTTACTATCGGGTATTCTGTTTGCTGCTGTGACTGCATACGCCCAAACTACGGGCGGTGACTGGAGCGCCCTGCAGGACACGAAAACAGGCGTGCAGTCGCGGCCTTATTATGAATTTGGCAGTGTACTGCAGAAGATTTCTTTTAAGAAAACCGGTAATCCGGAAAATGGTCTGAAAAAGCCTGTCTTGACGGTGTATCGTCAGGGCAAGCTGTTGGGCGAAGCATATAATTTGGAAGCCTATCATGGCACCCCCTTGTTGCCAACCCTGTTTTTTTGGTAAACGGCAAGTCATTAAATATCAATGACGGCAACGATAGAAAACTGTTGGCTTCTGCGAAGAGAATCGATTTTTACGATTTCGGGACGTAGCCGGATCGGCCATGCAGTCTTTACCGCGCCTAACGGCATCTGTCAGGATATGAAACACGGCAAAGGCGTTTCCTACAAGCTGGTTACCAACTATATTGATTTTTCCGGATTATCCTTCGCCTGAAAAATATCTTGATTATTACTGCGCAAGGCAAATATGAGCAAGACGGCTTTCATGTTGGATTCTACCGAGTCAAGGGTGACCAGTGCCAATAAAGAATTTGCCAGAAAATATGGCGAAGCCCTGAAATCTAAGAATGGTCCTGAGACCAGACAGGTAAACATGGCTAATGCAGCCAGTGCGGAAAAGGGTAGGCTGTTGGCTGATTATGTATGTAGGTGATGAAATCAAAGGCCGTCTGAAATTCAGACGGCCTTTTTTTAATCATGAATGCATCTCTTGTTCAAACGACAGTAGAATCTGTTTCACTTCATCCGCTTCTTTGACGGCGCGGATGCGGTCAAACAATATCTGCGCCTGTTCAAACTCTTTTTTCATCATGCCCAGCCACTGTTTCAAACGGGCAACCGGATATTTGTTGTTGGCCTCTTTGGCAAGGCACAAGTCGAAGAATTGGACTATCCATGAGGAGACTTCGGCAAAGTCGGTGTCTTTCACTGTTTCGCCGTTTTCATATTGCTTGATTTGCCGCGCCAAGTCGGGACGGATCACCGCGCCGCGCCCAAGCATCACGCTGTCGCAGCCGCTGACGGTTTTAATGTCGAGATAGTCTTGAAGGCTGAATACATCGCCGTTGGCAGTAACGGGAATACTGACTGCATCGCGGATTTTGCGCACCCATTCCCAATGTGCCGGCAGTTCGTAGCCTTCGACTTTGGTGCGCGCATGGACGGTCAACGCGCATGCGCCGCCGTTTTCAATCGCAGAAGCGCATTCCAATGCCAGACTTTTGTCTTCATAACCGAGCCGCATCTTGGCAGTCAGCGGAATGTGTTGCGGCAGGCGTTGGCGCAGGGTGTGGACGATGTGGTAAATCAAGTCGGGCTCTTTGAGCAAGACCGCGCCGCCTTTGTGTTTGTTGACAGTCGGTGCGGGGCAGCCGAAGTTGAGGTCGATTTTGTCCGCACCGAAACGCACGGCTTCCAAAGCATTGACGGCCATGTTTCCCGCATCGCTGCCCAAAATCTGGACAGTACAGGGCGTGCCGGCCGGCGTACGGTTGGCATGGGCGATTTCGGGAACATATTTAAGCCAAGTAGTGCGTGAGTGGACCGTGTGCGTAATGCGGACAAATTCGCTGACGCATTCGTCAAATCCGCCAATACGCGTCAACAGGTCGCGCATCACATCGTCCACCAGCCCCTGCATGGGGGCAAGAATAAGCTGCATGAGTCAGGCCGTCTGAAAAAAGGAGGACATATTGTAGCGGTATATCGGTTAAAATACAGCTTCCTTTTTCAGACGGCCTTTTTATGATGCACACAATTCCGGCAACCGCCGCCATGTTGGTAAAAAATTCAGAACGTTATCTTTCAGAAGTTTTGAGTGCGCTGAAAGACTTTGACGAAGTCCTGCTGTTGGACAACGGCTCGACTGACCGTACTTTTGAAATTGCCAAGGGCTTTCCGAATGTCAGCTATTACAAGCATGACTTTATCGGGATTTGGCCCGATGAAAAATCTGGCGGCCAGACTGGCGCAAAACGATTGGATTTTCAGCATAGACAGCGATGAAGTGGCGGATGAGGCTTTAATCGAATCCATTCGTGCGGCCGTTTTGGAAAATGAGAAGGAACATATTTTTTCGCTTTCCCGTCTGAACCATTACCACGGCAGACTGATTAAAGGCTGCGGCTGGTATCCGGATATTATTCCGCGCCTTTATCATCGCAGATTTACCCGTTTTTCCGACCGTCAGGTGCATGAATCTTTGGTGTTGCCGCAGGAAGCCAAGGTTAAACAACTTGATGGCCGTCTGAAACATTATTCTTTTGAAAACGCCGAAGGGCTGATTCAGAAAATGCAGCAGTACAGCTCGCTGTATGCGGAAGAAAACCGCTTCAAGAAAGACAGTTCGCCGTTTAAGGCTTTGCTGCATGGCGGCGTATCATTTGTGAAAAATTACCTGCTCAAGCGCGGTTTGCCTATGGTGCAGACGGCCTGACGATTTCAGTTTCCAACGCGCAAGGTTCGTATTACAAATATGTCAAACTCTACGAGCGCAACCGCACGATAACCGTCTCCCTCATCATCACCACCTACAACCGCCCCGATGCTTTGGAGCTGGTGTTGAAATCAGCTTTATCGCAAACCCGTCTGCCGGATGAGATTATTGTTGCGGATGACGGCTCCAGGCAGGAAACCGCCGAAGTGGTTGATTTTATCCGCCGCAGGACAAGCATTCCTGTTAAGCATTCATGGCAGCCGGATAGAGGCTTTCGTGCCGCCGAATCGCGCAACCGTGCGTTGGCGCAGGCGAAAAGCGATTATATTGTGTTGATTGACGGCGATATGGTTTTGGATCCGTCTTTTATTGTCGATCATTTGAAGATTGCCCGAAAAGGCCGTCTGATACAGGGTTCCCGCGTGATTTTGACTGAGGATAAAACGCAGGATATTTTGGACGAAGGCGATTTACCAGCTTTGTCTATGTTTAGCTCAGGAATAGAAAAACGGCTTTCCGCCTTGCGTTGCCGTTGTTTGGCCAAACTGGCAGGCCGAAAAGGCAACCGCAAACACAAAGGCATCAAAACCTGCAATATGGGCTTTTTCCGTAGCGATGCACTTGCCGTCAACGGGTTTGACAATAGCTTTGTCGGTTGGGGTAGGGAAGACAGCGAATTTGTCGCCCGTTGCTATCATAACGGGATGAAACGACATAATTTGAAATTTGCCGGTATTGCGTACCACCTCTGGCACAATGAGGCAGAACGCGATTCCTTGCCGCAAAACGATGCCTTGTTGGAGGCAACCTTGTCGGAACGCAAAATCCGCTGTGTTCATGGCGTATCGGATTTTATAAAAGATGAAGAAGTAGCCGGGAAATAGCCTTATCATCTTTTTGAATCATAAAGACCGTCTGAAAATCTTCAGACGGCCTTTTTTGTATTTTTAAAAGCTTAGCGGTTAAATGAGAATATTATTTATTTGATGTAAATCAGTATGTATAGTTCGGTAAAGTATGGTTAGGAAAGAGGGTTTGCTCTATAATTCGAACGTTTGTAATTTTATTTCGGTTAAGGCCGGATTTTGGGAGTTGTGATGTCAACTATGTTTTTTATCCAGTTTGCCGTTGTGCTGCTGTGTATCCTGATTGGTGCGCAGGTTGGCGGTATTGGTTTGGGCGTGCTCGGCGGTATCGGCTTGGCCGTATTGTCTTTTGGTTTCCATCTTCAGCCGACCAGCCCGCCGATTGATGTGATGCTGATGATTATGGCGGTAGTGTCTGCCGCAGCGGCTATGCAGGCCAGCGGCGGTTTGGACTATATGATTAAGATTGCCACGCGTGTGTTGCACCGCAATCCGAAATACATCACCTTTATCGCGCCGGCGGTAACTTACACCTTCACCGTGTTGGCAGGTACAGGCCATGTGGCTTATTCGGTCTTGCCTGTGATTGCCGAAGTCAGCCGTCGCAATGGCATCCGTCCTTCCCGTCCGCTGACGATGGCGGTTATCGCTTCCCAATTTGCGATTGTTGCCAGCCCGATTGCCGCAGCCGTTGTTGCCTGCGTCACCATGCTTGAGCCGCAACACATTACAATGGCGGACGTGTTGAAAGTTACCGTTCCGTCCACAATTTTGGGTATCGGTTTGGCTTGCGTGTTCGTAAACAAATTGGGCAAAGAATTGAAAGACGATCCGCATTATCAGGCTTTGCTGAAAGACTCGAACTATGTGAAAGAATACATCGATGTGGAGGAGCAACAAACCGATGTCGCCATTTCTCCGAAAGCCAAATTGTCGGTCGGTATTTCTTGACTGCGGCATTGCTGGTGGTGGTAATGGGTGCATTGCCTGAATTGCGTCCGGCTTTTGAACACGATGGCGCGATCAAGCCTATGGGCATGGCTCATACGATTGAAATCGTGATGTTGTCTGCTTCTGCGCTGATTATTTTGACGTGTAAACCCAATGGCGATGCGATTACCCGAGGTTCAGTATTCCATGCCGGTATGCGTGCCGTGATTGCAGTATTTGGCGTGGCTTGGTTGGGCGATACCTTGATGAACGGCCACTTAACAGAAGTGGAATCGACCGTCAGCCATTTGGTTGAATCTGCACCATGGACCTTTGCCTTTGCCCTGTTTGTCTTGTCGGTATTGGTCAATAGTCAAGGCGCGACAGTGGCGACGCTGTTCCCAATCGCCATCAAACTGGGGATTCCAGCGCCCATCATTATCGGCACATTCGTTGCGGTAAACGGCTATTTCTTTATACCAAACTATGGTCCGATTATTGCCGCTATCGACTTCGATACAACCGGCTCGACCAAAATCGGTAAATTCATCTTCAACCACAGCTTCATGATTCCAGGCTTGTTGAGCATGGCATTTAGTCTAGCTTTCGGTTTGTTGTTGGTTCAACTGTATTATTGATAGGCTGAGACCTTTGCAAAATTCCCCAAAATCCCCTAAATTCTCACCAAGACATTTAGGGGATTTCTCATGAGTACCTTCTTCCAGCAAACCGCCCAAGCCATGATTGCCAAACACATCGACCGTTTCCCACTATTGAAGTTGGATCAAGTGATTGATTGGCAACCGATCGAACAATACCTGAATCGTCAAAAAACCCGTTACCTTAGAGACCACCGTGGTCGTCCCGCCTATCCACTGTTATCCATGTTCAAAGCCGTCCTGCTCGGACAATGGCACAGCCTCTCTGATCCCGAACTCGAACACAGCCTCATCACCCGCATCGACTTCAACCTGTTTTGCCGTTTTGACGAGTTGAGCATTCCCGATTACAGCACCTTATGCCGCTACCGCAACTGGCTGGCGCAAGACAACGCCCTGTCCGAATTGCTGGAACTGATTAACCGCCAACTGACCGAAAAAAAGGCCTAAAAATAGAGAAAGCATCCGCCGCCGTCGTTGACGCCACCATTATCCAGACCGCCGGCAGCAAACAGCGCCAGGCCATAGAAGTTGATGAGGAAGGACAAGTCAGCAGCCAAACCACACCGAGCAAAGACAAAGATGCCCGTTGGATAAAGAAAAACGGCCTCTACAGACTCGGTTACAAACAGCATACCCGCACCGATGCGGAAGGCTATATCGAGAAACTGCACATTACCCCCGCCAATGCCCATGAGTGCAAACACCTGTCACCTTTATTGGAAGGTTTGCCCAAAGGTACGACCGTCTATGCCGACAAAGGCTATGACAGTGAGGAAAACCGGCAACATCTGGAAAAGCATCAGTTGTTAGACGGCATTATGCGCAAAGCCCACCGCAACCGTCCGCTGTCGGAAGCGCAAACCAAACGCAACCGATATTTGTCGAAAACCCGTTATGTGGTCGAACAAAGCTTCGGTACGTTACACCGTAAATTCCGCTATGCGCGGGCAGCCTATTTCGGGCTGATTAAAGTGAGTGCGCAAAGCCATCTGAAGGCGATGTGTTTGAACCTTTTGAAAGCCGCCAACAGGCTAGTGCGCCTGTAGCTGCCTAAAAGGCAGTCGGATACCTGATTAATCAGGTATTCAAGGGGGATTAAGGGGGTATTTGAGTAGAATCAGTGGATATTTGAAATAAAAACAGCCGAAAATCTTTGTTTAGGTTTCGGCTGTTAGAGAAAAGGCTTTTTTGCAAAGGTCTCAGGCTGAAAAATGAAGGCCGTCTGAAATTAAATTTCAGACGGCCTTTTTGATATTGTTATTTGAGAGCTTAATTGCAGTATTTGTTGACGTCGTTTTGGTATTGTTTAATCAGGCTGTCGCGATTGGCCAAGCGTGCGCTTTCGGCAACTTGGCGGTTGATTTTGGCGATTTTGCAGTTTTCCAGCTTGTTTTGGCGGTTTTGTTCTTCGATTTTTTTATTGCGCTCTTCAATTTGTTTGTTTTGTTCCGCAATCTGTTCGTTGGGCTGCTCGGCAACCGGCTCAGATGCCGCAACAGCAGGCGCAACGGCAGGTTTGACGTTGTGCGTGCGGATGTTGACCACGCCGGAACGCTTCGGTTGCAGACGGTTTGGTGTATCGGAATAGCTGTTGCCCGATGTGCCTTTCCAAGTGTAAACCTCGGCCGCGCCGGTCAGGGCGGCGGAAGAGAGGAGGGCTGCTGTCAGACAGGTTTTGAGTACGGAAGATTTCATGGGTTTCCCTTATGTAAATGATGTTCTCATTCGACCTATTTTACTTGAAACCGCAATGCGTTGGCATATTTTTGTACTGCGGATCAAATCATGTAAAAAAATAACGTTAAAACATGTATTGCCAATGTTAGCATCAAGCCGGTGTGATATAATGCCGTGCATCTTGCACAAACTGAAAGACCGAGCATCATGCGTATTGTAGAAAAAGCCTATACTTTCGACGACGTTTTGTTGGTTCCAGCGCACTCAAACGTGCTGCCTCGAGATGTCAAACTTCAAACCAAACTCACCCGCGATATCACGCTCAACCTCCCTCTACTTTCTGCTGCAATGGATACCGTTACCGAAGCGCGTCTGGCCATTTCTATGGCTCAAGAAGGCGGCATCGGCATTATCCATAAAAACATGACGCCGGAGTTGCAAGCGCGTGCCGTTTCCAAAGTGAAGCGCCATGAGAGCGGCGTGGTGAAAGATCCTGTTACCGTTGCGCCGACCGCATTGATCCGCGAAGTCTTGGAAATGCGTGCACAACGCAAACGCAAAATGTCCGGTCTGCCTGTTGTAGAAAACGGCAAAGTGGTCGGTATTGTAACCAACCGCGACCTGCGTTTTGAAAAACCGTGTCGATCTGCCGGTTTCTGCCATCATGACCCCCCGCAACCGTTTGGTTACCGTTCCTGAAGGTACCAGCATTGATGAAGCCCGCGAAATCATGCATGCGCACAAAGTTGAGCGCGTTTTGGTGTTAAATGACCAAGACGAACTCAAAGGTCTGATTACAGTTAAAGATATTCTGAAAACAACCGAATTTCCTAATGCCAACAAAGATGCCGAAGGCCGCCTGCGCGTCGGTGCCGCGGTGGGTACCGGTGGCGATACCGAAGAGCGTGTCAAAGCATTGGTAGAAGCAGGCGTGGACGTGATTGTGGTCGATACTGCCCACGGTCATAGCCAAGGCGTTATCGATCGCGTGCGCTGGGTAAAAGAAACCTATCCGCACATCCAAGTCATCGGCGGCAACATCGCGACTGCTAAAGCCGCTTTGGATTTGGTGGCTGCCGGTGCGGATGCTGTTAAAGTCGGTATCGGCCCGGGTTCGATTTGTACGACCCGTATCGTGGCAGGCGTGGGCGTGCCTCAACTGACTGCGATTCACAATGTTTCCGAAGCCCTGAAAGGTACAGGCGTTCCCCTGATTGCCGACGGCGGTATCCGCTTCTCCGGCGATATTGCCAAAGCTCTGGCAGCAGGTGCATATAGCGTCATGCTCGGCGGTATGTTTGCCGGTACGGAAGAAGCACCGGGCGAAATTGAACTTTACCAAGGCCGCTCTTACAAGTCTTACCGCGGCATGGGTTCGTTGGGTGCGATGAGCCAAGGCTCTGCTGACCGCTACTTCCAAGACAAAACCGACAGCACAGACAAATATGTTCCTGAAGGCATCGAAGGCCGCGTTCCTTACAAAGGCCCGATTGTGAACATCATCCACCAATTGACCGGCGGTCTGCGCTCCAGCATGGGTTATTTGGGTTGCGCCAATATTGCTGAAATGCACGAGAAAGCAGAATTTGTGGAAATCACTTCTGCCGGTATGAGCGAATCTCACGTTCACGACGTACAAATCACTAAAGAAGCGCCTAACTACCATCGTTAAACCAGTATAAAAAGGTCGTCTGAAAATATTTCAGACGGCCTTTCTGTTTTTATAAGGTTCTAAAAATGAAGAAAATATTGCTTGCCGCCGTTTGGTCTGGCGTTTCAGGTTGGGTATTTTCAGAACTTGCCGGATAAATTGGGAAGACAAACGCTTCACGCGCTGAAATGACATGTATCAACCAGTACATTTTGAACTGAGCGATTAAGCCGAGTTTCAGACGGCCTTTTAAAAATCGTATTACAATAAGCCAAAATTAAAAACACATTCCATTATGTCCAAAAAAATCCTGATTATTACCCCAAGCTGGATTGGCGACTGCGTCATGACCCAACCGCTTTATCGCCGTTTGCATGAGCTGCATCCCGGCTGCACCATTGATGCTTTTGCGCCCAAATGGTCGATGGCCGTATTCGAGCGTATGCCTGAAATCAACCGTGTGATGGAAAATCCGTTTGGACATGGTGCGTTGGAATTGAAAAAACGCTGGCGTATCGGGCGTGAATTGGGAAAAGAAGGCTATGATCAAGTGATTGTTTTGCCCGGTTCGCTCAAATCCGCCATTATTGCCTTGGCTACTGGCATTAAGCAGCGTACGGGCTACGTCGGCGAGTCGCGCTATTTTTTTCTGAACGATATCCGCAAGTTGGATAAGGCCGCATTGCCTCTGATGGTTGACCGCTATACTGCGCTGGCGCATCCGACCCAAGCGGATTTTAACGGGCATTCTGATAATCCGTGTTTCACGATTGATCCCGAAAGCCGTCAAGCCGCTTTGGCAAAACATGGTTTGGCGACGGATAAACCGATTTTGGCATTTTGTCCCGGTGCGGAATATGGTCCGGCCAAGCGTTGGCCTGCGCGTCATTTTGCCGAACTCGGCCGCCGATATTTGGCTGAAGGTTGGCAGGTTTGGCTGTTTGGTTCGCAAAAAGATTTCGATATTGCAGATGAAATCAACCAACTTTCAGACGGCCTATGCACCAATCTTTGCGGCAAAACCAATCTTCCGGAGGCGATTGATCTGTTGTCTTGCGCCGATACGGTCGTGTGCAACGACAGCGGTCTGATGCACCTTGCGGCCGCGCTTGATCGGAAATTGGTTGCGGTTTACGGCTCATCCAGCCCTGACCATACGCCGCCTCTAAGCCAAAAGGCAAAAATCGTCAGCTTGAATTTGGATTGCTCGCCTTGTTTCAAACGCGAATGTCCGTTGGGGCATACGGATTGTTTGAACAAGCTGACGCCGGATAGGGTGCAAAAAGCGGCGGAAGAGCTGGCTCGTTCGGTGTAATCCAATAAAAATTAGATGGAAAACAGCAAAGGGCGGATTTGAATCTGCCTTTTTGATTTTTCGTTTCTTTTATTTTTTAACAAAAGGCCGTCTGAAAATCATATTTCAGACGGCCTTTTTGGGTTTGAAATCAATACATCTGATTATTTTTGATGCAGATTATAAACGTATTCCACTTCTTCGCGGCTGCCCATGAATACGGCAACACGTTGGTGCAGGCCGGTAGGTTGGATGTCGAGCATGGCTTCGATGGCGTTGTTTGATGCGCCACCGGCTTGTTCCATAAGCAGGCTCATCGGGTTAGCTTCGTACATCAGGCGCAGTTTGCCCGGTTTGGATGGATCGCGTTTGTCTTGCGGATACATGAATACGCCGCCGCGCATCAGGATGCGGTGGATTTCGGCAACCATGCTGGCTACCCAGCGCATATTGTAGTTTTTGCCGCGTACGCCGGTTTCACCTGCCAGCAATTCGTCAATGTATTGTTGAACAGGGGGGAACCAATGTCTTTGGTTGGACATATTGATGGCGAATTCTTTAGTGGACTCCGGAACGCGCGGATTTTCTTTGGTCAGCAGGAATTGGTTGGCATCGTCCAAAGTGAAGACGAACACACCGTGACCGACAGTCAGTACCAGTTGGGTTTGCGGACCGTATAAAACATAACCTGCGGCTACTTGATTGCGGCCTTTTTGTAGGAAAGACTCGGTAGTCAATGCGCCTTCAGGTTTCGCCAAGATGGAGAAGATGGTGCCGACGGAGATGTTGACGTCGATATTGGAAGAGCCGTCCAGCGGATCAAACAATACCAAATAGCCGCCGTTTTCGTGTGTGGCGACATAGGTGTCTTCTTCTTCGCTGGCAAGGCCTGCGATGTTGGCATTGGCTTTTAAAACATCAATCATGATGTTGTTGGCGATGACGTCAAGTTTCTTTTGGTCTTCGCCTTGGATGTTGCCGGTACCTGCCATGCCCAAAACGCCGGAAAGAGCGCCGAGGCGGACTTTGGCGTTGATGTCCAAACAGGCGGCGGCTACGGATTCCAATACGCTGGCCAGCTCTTGCGGCAGTTTGTGTTCGGGCAGATGTTGGGCTAAGAATTGGTTCAGTGTCTTCATGGTTTCACTCTTTTCCTAAGTTTGAATCGAATATTTTTCAATTTCAGGCCGTCTGAAAACGGCGTGTTCATTTGGTTTTGCTGTCGGCCATGCCTAAAACTTCTTTAGTGCAGGCGATGCTGGTGTCTTTGATGCGTTTTTTCAGCTCGTCGCTCATGGAGTCGCTGCCGCCCAAAAGCGAGGTTGCTTCTTCAGGATTGATTTGGTCGACTGTTTTTTCGCCGATGCAGCGGCAGATTTTTTCAGTGGTCGCGGAATCAAACGGGCTTTTTCCGGAAGCTTTTTCTACGCAGGCTTCGGTTGCCGAGCGGACAAATTCGGTGCGGAAACTTTGGGTAAATTCTTCTTTAAATTCGTTTTTTACTGATTCGCTGCACGCGCAAAGCAGGAGCGTGCAGGCTAGGGGTGTGCGTATATTCATGAGGGACGGCCGTTAATTGTTATGTTGTGAATTGTAGTGGAAAAAGGCTTAAGTATAAAGGGTTAAGGCCGTCTGAACGGGTATGGCGGAAAAATCGAAGCGCTTGGATATGCATTCAGACGGCAGCGTTTATTTCGTTTTGCTTTCCAATACATAATGCGCGCCGGTATCTTGCGCCAAAATTTTGGAAAGTTCCGGCAGATTGTTTTGCAACTGTTCGGCAAGCATATAGGGCGGGTTGATGACGAACATGCCGCTGCCGTGCATACCGAAGCCGTCGCTGCGCGGCGTATGGACATGAAGCTCGGCGTGCAGATAATTATCGGGAGCGATTTTTTTGAGTTCGTCCGGCAGTTTGCGGCTTTCTTCGCGGCTCAGGCAGGGATACCAAACCATGTAACAGCCGGTTTCAAAGCGTTTCAAAGCATCTTTCAAAACTTGGACGACACGGCGGTAGTCTTGTTTCTTCGTAGGGCGGATCAATCAAGACTGCGGCGCGGCGGGGCGGAGGAGGCAAGAGTGAAATCAGGCCTTGATAACCGTCCGTTTGACTGACCTGTACTTTACGCGCAGGACGGACTTCGCGCATATTGTTTTGCAAATGGACAAAATCGGCAGGGTGCAGCTCAAAGAGGCGCATTTTATCGCTATCGCGCGTGAGCGCCTGTGCCAGCCAAGGCGAGCCGCAGTAAAGGTTGTCTTGCGGCAGTATTTGTTTCAGACGGCCTACAAATTCGGCCAATTCGGCAGGCAGCTTGTCAGCTTGTTCCAAGAGCGCAATGCCTTGTTTGTATTCGCCGACTTTTTGCGCTTCATCGCCGCTCAAATCATACAAACCGGCACCGCTGTGCGTATCGATATACCAATAAGGCTTGTCTTTACGGTTGAAATATTCGAGGACGAGGAAGAGGGTAAAGTGCTTGAGCATATCGGCATGGTTGCCGGCATGGAAGGCGTGGCGGTAGCTGAGCATGATCGGGCTGCGGAAATAAAAATCCGATTATACCCCAAACCATCGCCATCACTGCTTTCAGACGGCCTTTGTGCCTGGAAAATGCTACAATATCCGCCTTATCGTACCATCGGAAAGAAGACATCATGTTTACAGGCATCGTACAAGGCATGGGCAAAATTACAGACATCGCCCAACCTTCGCCCGACTTTCGTACCCACACTGTCGAGCTGCCCCCCGAAATCGCCGACAATCTGCAAACCGGCGCCTCTGTCGCCAACAATGGCTGCTGCCTGACCATTACCCGAATCGACGGCAACAAAGTCAGCTTTGATTTGATGGACGAGACCTTACGTAAAACCAATCTCGGCAGCTTGAAAGTCGGCGACAGTGTCAATTTGGAACGCGCGGCGCGGTTTGGCGACGAAATCGGCGGCCATGTGATGAGCGGCCATGTGATGGCGGTTACCCGAATTTCCCGTATCGAATCCAGCAAGTTCAACCGCACAGTTTGGTTTGAGCTGCCGGAAAACCTTAAGCCCTATATCCTGACCAAAGGCTTTGTCGGTTTGGACGGTTGCAGCCTGACCATAGGCGAAGTCAGCGACAGCGAATTTTGCGTACACCTGATTCCGGAGACTTTGGAGCGTACCCTGTTTGGCAGCCGCAAAGAAGGCGACCTCATCAATATTGAAATCGATCCGCAAACCCAAGCCGTTGTCGATACTGTGATGCGTGTATTGGCACAAAAGGCCGTCTGAAAAAAAGAAAGCCGAAATGAAATTATCCAATTTTTTGAAAAAAGCTAATTCCGTTTTAAACCGTCTGGATTTAATCCTGCCTGACGAAGCCGGTAAAACCGACTGGCGCGCTTTGGCCTACCGTTGGCACAGCGTGGGCAAAAAAGGCATTTTGGAAAGCCTGCCGCGTCCGCATACGTTTCCTTTGAGCAGATTGGCGGCAGTCGGTTCGCAAACCGACAGGCTGAAACGCAATACCGAGCAATTTTTGGCAGGCCGTCCGGCAAATAATGTCTTGATGACCGGCGCGCGCGGTACGGGTAAATCTTCCTTGGTTAAAGCGTTGTTGCACGAATACGCCGAGCGTGGCCTGCGACTGATTGAGGTGGATAAAAGCGATTTAATCAGCTTGCCGGCTTTGTTGACGCTGTTGTCCGAACGCCCCGAGAAATTTATCGTTTTCTGCGATGATTTGTCGTTTGAAACTGGTGATGAAACCTATAAAGCCTTAAAAACTGCTTTAGACGGCGGACTGTCGCAACGTTGCACCAATGTTTGGTTTATGCCACTTCCAACCGCCGTCATTTAATTCCCGAATACATGGATGAAAACGGCGGTACTACGGGCATTCGCGGAGAAATCCATCAGAAAGAGGCCGTCGAGGAGAAAATCTCCCTTTCCGACCGCTTCGGCTTATGGCTGAGTTTTTATCCTTTCGATCAAAACGATTATTTGACCGCCGTTGCCAACTGGTTGGACGATTTCAATGTGCCTTTTGACGATACGGCGCGCCACGCCGCGTTGCAATGGGCGCAAATGCGCGGCAGCCGTTCAGGCCGCTCGGCATGGCAGTTTGCCTGCGACTGGGCAGGACGGTTGCCGGAAGAAAGAGTGTTGGATTAAGGCTGAAAAAAGCAAAGGCCGTCTGAATATGGTTTCAGACGGCCTTTTTGTATTTTTATTTATCCATCAGCGCAAGCATGAAGACAACCATTGCTGGCGTTGGCGCGGATTGAGCAGATGATAGAAGCGGTATTGGATTTCCATTTCATCCACCGCATAGTCCATGCTGGAGAGGTAGCGGTTTTCAACATAATCACGGGCGGCGTTTGAGTCGAATGAGTCGCCGGAGAGGATTTTGATGATGGTTTGACGGCGGTTGCGGTCGGAGCGTACGGTTTTGCGGTAGGCTTTATCGTTGATTTGTTTGAAGTCGGTACGCAGGCGGCGCAGGGCGGCGTGTTGGTCGGCGGATAAATTGAGCTGTCGAATGTCACAATTCGGGTGGAAATCGTCCAAAGTGGCCAGAAACGGACCGGCATGTGCAGGCAGACTGGAACAGAGTAGGGCGAGTGCTAAGAAAATAAAGTCGGATAGCGGGAAAGTGCAACAGACACGGTGTTTTCCTAATGTTTCATCAGGTTTGGAAATATAACCGATAAGCGTGTGAAAGGCAGTATCAATGCAGTTAACTTTTGTTAATGATGTTAGATTTTTTTGCAGATGTATGTAATCTAATAATTTATTTTCAAAGCCTTACTATGTGATTATAAGTTTCATTAATGTATATGAAATGTAAATTCATAAAAATGACGGCAGAGATGTTGTCGGCAGCATACAACATAAGGTTAAAAATGCGATAATGACAAAGGAACACACTTTAGGAGAATAAACATGACCGACTACCGTATCGCTCCCAGTATTTTGTCTGCCGATTTTGCCCGCTTGGGCGAAGAGGTTGCCGAAGTTATCCGCGCCGGTGCGGATTTGATTCATTTTGACGTGATGGACAATCATTATGTGCCGAATCTGACTTTCGGCCCTATGGTTTGCGCGGCTTTGAAACCGTATGCAACCGTGCCGGTCGATGTGCATTTGATGGTTGAGCCGGTGGACGATTTGATTCATGCGTTTGCCAAAGCCGGTGCCAATATCATTACCTTTCATCCTGAAGCCAGCCGCCATGTCGACCGCAGCTTGGGTTTGATTAAAGAATACGGCTGTCAGACAGGTTTGGTATTGAATCCTGCTACATCGGTCAATATTCTGGAAAACGTTTTGGACAAACTGGATATGGTGTTGCTGATGTCGGTCAACCCGGGCTTTGGCGGACAAAGCTTTATCCCGAATACGCTGGTGAAAATCCGCAAAGTGCGCGAGATGTTGGACGAGTATGAACGGCAAAGCGGCCGCCATATCGCATTGGAAGTCGATGGCGGCGTGAAGACAGACAATATTGCTGAAATTGCGGCGGCAGGTGCGGATACGTTTGTGGCCGGTTCGGCGATTTTTGGCAAACCGGATTACAAAGCCGTTATTGATGAAATGCGCCAACAGTTGGCGCAAGTCGGATAATTAAGCCGGGATATTCTTGGTTTCTAAACTTTAAATAATCAATATTTAATATTAAAGGCCGTCTGAAATGATTTTCAGACGGCCTTTTGTTTTAGCCCTAAACCCTTACAGCGGCCATTTCAATGCAGGATTGCTTTCAATGACTGCTTTGAATTGGTTTTGAATACGCTCAATCGCTTCTTGCGTATCTGCTTCAAAACGCAATACCAAAATCGGCGTGGTATTGGAAGCACGCATCAGGCCGAAGCCGTCAGGGAATTCAACGCGCAAGCCGTCGATGGTGATGATTTCGGTTGCACCTTCAAACTTGGCATTGGCAGCCAGCTCTTCAATCACTTTGTGGCCGTTGCTGCCTTCCGGCAGGTCGATGTTGAGTTCCGGAGTAGAAATGCTTTGCGGCAGCTTGTTCAACACTTCGGACGGATTGTCGAAGGCAGACAGGATTTCCAAGAGGCGTGCGCCGGCATACATACCGTCGTCGAAGCCGTACCAGCGTTCTTTAAAGAAAACGTGGCCGCTCATTTCGCCGGCAACCAGTGCGCCGGTTTTTTTCATGGTGGATTTGATGAAGCTATGGCCGGTTTTTTCCATCACAGGTTCGCCGCCGTGTTCTTTAATCCAAGGCGCAAGCAGACGGGTGGATTTGACGTCGAAAATCACTTTGGCTTTAGGATTGCGGCGCAACACGTCTTGCGCAAAAAGCATCAGTTGGCGGTCTGGATAGATGATGTTGCCGCCTTTGGTGACCACGCCCAAGCGGTCGGCATCGCCGTCAAATGCCAAGCCGATTTCGGCATCGCTGTTTTTAAGTTCGACGATGAGGTCTTGCAGGTTTTTCGGTTTGGAAGGATCAGGGTGGTGATTAGGGAAATTGCCGTCCACTTCGCAGAAAAGTTCGGTCACTTCATTGCCCAAACCTTTGTAGAGTTTGCCAGCAAATGCGCCGCCGACACCGTTGCCCGCGTCAATCACGATTTTCATCGGGCGTTTGAGCTTGATGTGGCCGACGATGTTGTTGTGGTATTCGCCGGAGATATCTTTTTCGGTTACGCTGCCTTGTTTGTCGGCGGCAACAAAACCGTCTTTCTCAACAATAGCTAAAAGTTCTTGAATGGCTTCTCCTGCGAGTGTATCGCCACCGAGCATCATTTTGAAACCGTTGTAATCGGGCGGATTGTGGCTGCCGGTAATCATCACGCCGCTGCCGCCGCATTCGTTGATGGCTGCGAAGTAGAGCATAGGGGTGGCAACCATGCCGACGTTGAGGACGTCAATGCCGCTGTCTGTAAAACCGCGTTGAATTTGTGCCATCAGGCCGGGGCCGCTCAAACGGCCGTCGCGGCCAAGTGCGATGCGGGTAATGCCTTTCGAAGGCTTTGGTGGCAATGGCTTTGCCGATTAAGTAGGCAGCTTCGTCGGTCAGGGTTTTGCCGACGATGCCTCGGATGTCGTAGGCTTTGAAAATGTCGCGGGCGATATTTGCCATGTGGATTTCCTTTAAATTTAAGGGGAAATAATGGGGCTTATTCTAACACGGCTAAAAGGCCGTCTGAAGAATTCAGACGGCCTTTTGTCGTTACATCAAAGAACAGTGTTGTTTGGACGAATCAATTGTTGAAAGTGTTGCACTGGTTGATGTCGCCGCTTTCCAAACCGCGCTTGAGCCAAGTCATGCGTTCTTCGGACGAGCCATGGGTAAAGCTGTCGGGAACGACATAGCCCTGCGCCTGTTTCTGCAAGCGGTCGTCGCCGACGGATTCGGCAGCCAGCATCGCTTTTTGAATGTCTTCTGTTTTGAAGATATTGTTGATGGCGTAGTGTCCCCAAATACCGGCGAAACAGTCGGCCTGCAATTCGAGTTTGACGGAAAGGGCATTGGCCTCTTTCTTGCCGACTTGCTGCTGCATTTTGTGGACTTTAGGCAGGATGCCGAGCAGGTTTTGAACGTGATGGCCGACTTCGTGGGCAATAACGTAGGCAAACGCAGCATCGCTGGCGGATTCGAGCTTGGTGCGCATGTCTTCGTAGAAGCTCAAATCCAAATAAACTTTTTGGTCGCCCGGGCAGTAAAACGGACCCATGGCAGATTGGCCTGTACCGCAGGCAGTGGACGTACCGCCTTCATACAACACCATGGTTGCCGGTGTATAGCGTTGGCCGTGTTGTTGGAAATATTTGCTCCATGCTTTTTCCGTATCGGCAAGGACGACGCGGGACAGTTCGTTCAACTCGGCTTCTTGTTGGCTGTCGAGTCGGGTAGCTTGCTGGGTAGGAATGCCCATCGAAGATGAGCCGCCAACCAAACCACTCAAATCCACGCCGTAATATGCACCAACCAAAACCACGATAATGCCGAGTATGCCCGGTGTTTTGCCGCCACCACCGCCACGGCTTCCGCGGCGATCTTCGACGTTTTGGCTTTGTTCACGACCTTTCCAATCCATAATGCGTATCCTGTGTAGTTTTCATGCGGCGGATTATACTATGAAATGTCAAATGTGTTTGATCGGGTTGTGAATATTGCTTGAGGCCGTCTGAAAATGCGACATCTGGAAAGTGAAAACGGCAGTATCTTTCAGACGGCCTTGGGGTTTGTTAGAATGAATAAACCTACTATTGGGAGATATAAGATGAAAGTCAGCAGTAAAGCTATTGTCAACGGCGAATTTGAAGACAAATACGGCAAGCGCGGCAACCAGTTCAGCCCGAGCGGTATGCCTTCTTATTCGATTCCTTTTGAGATCGAAGATGCGCCTGAAGGAACAAAATCGTTTGCTGTGGTGTTGGAAGACAAAGATGCCATTTCAGCATCAGGTTTCGTATGGACGCATTGGTTGATTTCGGATTTGAAACGTACTTCCGTAGCAGAAAATGAAAGTATTTCTGCAACAGATTTACGCAGGGCGCGAACACTTGGGCGAGCGCATTGGGTAAATTTGAAATTGAAGAGGCTTCTTTTTACGGCGGTATGGCGCCACCGAACAACTGCCATCGTTATGAACTGATTGTGTACGCGCTGGATACTGTTTTGGATTTGCCGCGCGGTTTCCGCTTTAATGAGCTGCATTTTGCCATGCAGGGTCATGTGTTGGATTCTGCATGCGTGGTCGGTACTTATGATGTGTGACGGTATGCGTCATTATTGAAAAACAGCCTGTCCGGTTTTAATTCGGACAGGCTGTTTTTATGCGAAATCAAATCAATTAAACCACTTCGGCTTTAGTGATGATGATAGGTTCGCTCGGTACGTCGTCGTGGTAGCCGTGACGTTTGGTAGAAACGCCTTCGATGGCATCGACCACGTCAAAACCGTCAACGACTTTACCGAATACGGCATAGCCCCAGTCTTGGACTACGGTTTTGCCGTACAGCTCTTTAGAACGGAAGTTCAGGAAGGCGTTGTCGGCAGTGTTGATGAAGAATTGCGCGCTGGCAGAATGAGGATCGGAAGTACGCGCCATGGCGATGGTGTATTTTTCGTTAGGCAAACCGTTGGACGCTTCGTTTTGAATCGGATCGCGGGTTTCTTTTTCGTTCATGTTTTCATCCATGCCGCCGCCTTGAATCATAAAGCCTTTGATGACGCGGTGGAAGATTACGCCGTCGTAGAAGCCGTCTTTAACGTATTGCTCGAAGTTTTTAGCAGTAACGGGGGCTTTGTCGAAATCGAGTTCGATTTTGATGTCGCCTTTGTTGGTGTGCAGGATAATCATGGGTTTCCTTTCGTTAGAATCCGGTTTTGAATCATTCGTTAAATTGTGTCTGAACGACAAACTTCAAGGCCGTCTGAAAAATATTCTTTCAGACGGCCTTGTTGTTTAGGTCGATGGTTTACATTAGTACAGCATAAGCCCACAGAGCAACCAATACTACGCAGAGGATGTTCAGCAATAAGCCGACATTCATCATCTCGCGTTGTTTGATTAAGCCTGTACCGAACACAATCGCGTTAGGCGGTGTGGCAACCGGCAGCATGAAGGCACAAGATGCGCCGACACCGATGACGAATACCAAGACTTGTTCGGGCAGACCCATTTGCGCGGCAATGCTGGCAAAAATAGGCACAAGCAGGGCGGCGGAAGCCGTGTTACTGGTGAACTCGGTCAGGAAGATGATGAAGGTGGCAACCACGAAAATCACCAGCAATGCAGGAGAATGGGAGAACGTGGAAGCAACTTGCTGACCCAGAGCTTCAGATGCGCCGGAAGATTGCAGCAACGCGCTCAAGCTGATACCGCCACCGAAGAGCATCAATACACCCCAGTCGGTATTGCGGGCAACTTCTTTCCATTGCGCCACGCCGAATACGACGACGGCAACGGCGGCAATCAGGGCGATAACGGTATCAGGGTTGGAAATACCGAATGCGGCTTTGATTTTGGAGCTGAATACCCAAGCGATGGCGGCTGCCAAGAAAATCAACAGCGCGATAACGCGGTGCAAAGTCCAAGGGATAGATTCGGCTTTAACTTCCACGCGCTCGTTCAAATTAGGTTTGAGGATGACGTACATGGAGAACAGCATCAGCGGCAGAATCAACAGCATCATCGGCAGGCCGAGCTTCATCCAGCCGACGAAGTCCAAGTTCAGCGCTTTGGCGGCAATCATGTTCGGTGGAGAACCGACCACGGTACCCAAGCCGCCGATACTGGCGCAGTAGGCGATACCGAGCAGGACGAAAACGTAGGTTTTGCGTTCTTTTTCTTGGTCGAGGTGGCTCATCATACCCATTGCCAAAGGCAGCATCATCGCAGCAGTCGCAGTGTTACTGATCCACATAGACAGGAAGGCGGTAACGGCAAACAGCATCAACACGGCAACTTTCATATTGCCGCGGGACAGGCGCAACAGGCTGACGGCGATTTTACGGTCGAGACGCTGCATGTGCAGGGCGGTAGCAAGCGCGAAGCCGCCGAAGAAGATGTAAATCGTCGGGTCGGAGAAACCGGCCATCGCTTTTTTGATGTCCATATCCGGGAAGCCAAGTACAACGGCAAGGATAGGGATCATCAGTGCGGTAACGGTAATGTGTACGGCTTCGGTAAACCAAAGTGCCGCAACAAAAAGCAACAGCGCGATACCTTTGTTGGCATCGGGGCTGTAGGGAAGGATGTAATAAATGCCGAAGCAGACAACAGCAGAGATAATGGTCGTCAGCAATCCTTTAAAGTCGGTAATCGGCTTCTGTGCACTGAGAAGCTCGACGTTCTCAGGATGCTGAGTCTTATCCTTGGCGTTTAAGTCCATGATGTATTCCTCTGAAACATGATCGGTTTTTCTTTTCAGCCGTACGTTCAGACGGCCTAATAGGTAACAGTATATTTGTAATTTAATGTAGTGTAAACAAATTGTAAATTATTTTTTAAAAATGAAATGAAAACCGGATAAGCAGCAAGAAAACTGCTTATCCGGCGGAATGAAGACCCATGGTGAGTTAGTAAGAATCAGGATAAATCGGTAAAACTGCCAAAATTACGGCCGAGTCAGTAATACCATCCTGATTTATATGGATTTAAACGTTTTGCGTCAGATTGTCTTGTTCCTTAAACAATAAGCCGCAAACGGCCAGACCTGCCGCCGCCAGCAAGGCTCCGGCAATGCCGATATTGGAAAGGCCGAACCAGACGGTTACATAATGCCCCCAAAGCGCACCGCCGCCGATGCCGACATTGTACAACCTGAATAAATCGAGTTGGCCACATCTGTTGCATCCGAGGCGAATGCCAAGACTTTCGACACCATACCCAAGCTGACAATGACGATGGCCACGCCCCAAATAAACACCAGCGCGTACACCGCATAAGGGAAAGAGGCAAACGGCAGAAGCAGCAGGGCGGAGAGCAGGATGACCGCTACCGCGCCAAGCATAAACAGGCGTTGCGCTTTGGCAAACCATTTGCCGAACAGATAAGACGCGGCAAATCCTGCCAAACCGTACAGGCTCAAGACTATTGTTACTTGTTCGGCTTTAAAGTGGCCGATTTGCAAAACGAAAGGCTCGATATAGCTGTATGCCGTGAAATGTGCCGTAATAATCAACACCGTCATGGCATAAAGCAACATCAGGTTGCGGCGTTTGAACAAACTCGGCAGGCTGCTTAAAGAGCCGGTATTTTGGCTGGGTAAAGCAGGCAGGTTTTTGGCCAACACCAGCATTACGCCGGCAGCACAGACGCCGATCAGCAGGAAGCTGAGCTGCCAGCCGAAGTATTGCCCGACCACGCGCCCCAGCGGAATGCCCAAAACCATCGCCAAAACCGTACCCGTACTGAGCAAGCCCAAAGCCTGATTGGTTTTGCCGGCGGGGGCAAGCCGTACCGCCAAAGAAGCCGTAATCGACCAAAAGACCGCGTGTGTCAGCGCAATCCCGATACGACTGAGCAAGAGGATGTTGAAGTTCCAAGAAAAAAATGACAGCGCGTGAAACAGCGCAAACAGTGCAAACAGCATCAGCAATAATTTGCGCCGTTCGATGTTTTTCGTCATCAGCATCAGCGGCAGCGATAGGAGCGCAACAATCCACGCATACACCGTAATCATCATGCCCACTTCCGTTGCCGCTTTGCCAAAGCTCTGACCGATGTCGCTCAAAAGCGCAATCGGAATGTATTCGGTGGTATTGAAAATAAACGCCCCCACCGCCAGCGCGCATACGCTAACCCATTGTTTGAATGTTGAAGTCATTATTATGTCCGTTTGATGAAGCAAAGGGCGTTATTGTACGCCTATCTGCATTTTTCAGACGGCCTTTAATGAAGAATTTGCAAGCTGTTTGCGTAAGGAGTAAAGTGTTTGGCGACCATATTTGTTTGAATGAAAGGAAATACGAATGCAAACTGTTACCCTCAACATCGACGGCATGACCTGCGGCGGCTGCGTGAAAAGCGTAACCCGTCTTTTGGAAGGCGTAGAAGGCGTGGAAAAAGCAGAAGTCAGCTTGGAAAACAAAAATGCAGTGATTACTTTCGATGAAAGCAAAACAGATGCCGACGCGCTGATTGATGCCGTAGAAGACGGCGGCTTTGATATCGTCCTGTAAGATTTTTTTAAAGCATAGAATGGGTGCTTTTGTTGACTACTGAGTACGGTAAAAACTTATTAAATATAAGTATTTTTTTAACTATAAATAGAAATTATTATGACTCTAACTGAAAGAACAATAGAACAAAAATTTATTCAAAAACTTATTGATTTAAAATATACCCACCGTCCCGATATTCATGACCGAGAATCGCTCGAAAAAAATTTCCGTCAAAAATTCGAGCAATTGAACCGCGTCCGTTTAACTGATAGCGAATTTGAACGCTTAAAACTGGAAATCATCAAGCCTGATGTGTTTTCTGCTTCGAAGCTCCTACGCGAGACCAATACTTTCATTCGCGAAGATGAGACTCCGCTCCACTATACTCTAGTTAATATCAAAGACTGGTGTAAGAATGACTACGAAGTCATCAGCCAACTGCGTATCAATACTGAAAACAGCCATCACCGTTATGACGTAATTTTGTTAATTAACGGGCTTCCGTTAGTACAAATCGAGCTAAAAACCCTGCAAATTCCGCCGATAAAAGCCATTGAGCAGATTATCGACTACAAAAACGATACGGGAAACGGTTACGGTAACAGTCTTTTATGCTTTATGCAGCTTTTTATCGTCAGTAACGAAAGCAGTACCTATTATTTTGCTAATAACTCAAACAAACACTTTACCTTCGCCGCAGACGAGCGCTTTCTGCCCGTTTACCATTTTGCCGACGAAGCCAACAACAAAATCAACCATCTCTACGACTTTGCCGATAAATTTTTAGAAAAATGCACTTTGGGCAGAATGATCAGTCGTTATATGGTGTTAGTTGCCAGTGAGCAAAAACTGTTAATGATGCGTCCTTACCAAATTTATGCCGTCAAAGCGATTGTGGATTGCATTCATCAAAGTCGCGGTAATGGTTATATCTGGCACACTACCGGTTCCGGTAAGACACTGACTTCCTTTAAAGCCTCAACTCTGCTCAAAGACAATCCCGATATCGATAAATGTCTGTTTGTTGTAGATAGAAAAGACCTTGATCGCCAAACCCGTGAGGAATTTAACCGTTTCCAAGAAGGCTGCGTTGAAGAAAATACCAACACCCAAACTTTGGTAAACCGTTTGCTGTCGGACGATTACGTTGACAAGGTCATCGTAACTACTATTCAGAAACTCGGCTTGGCGCTCAAAGAAAACAGCAAATACCACAACCAATTAAGCATACTCAAAGACAAACGAATGGTGTTTATCTTTGACGAATGTCATAGAAGCCAATTCGGCGACAACCATCGGGCGATTAAAAACTTTTTCCCGAAAGCTCAGCTGTTTGGCTTTACTGGCACACCGATTTTTGAAGAAAATGCCAGTTACAAACGTATTGATGGCACGGATGCTACACTTCAGACGACCTTAGACATCTTTGAACAGCAGTTACACGCCTACACCATCACCAATGCTATTGACGACGGCAATGTCTTGAAATTCCATATCGATTATTACAAAGCCGAAGGTGATAAACCCGTTTCCGCAACCCATCCTGCCACCAAACAGGCAATTGTCGATTCCATTTTAAGCAAACACGATGCAGCAACGGGCGGCGAGCGCCGCTTCAACGCTATTTTTGCTACCGCGTCCATTAACGATGCCATCGAATATTACGAATTATTCAAGTCTGCCCAAGCTAAGCTGCAAGCAGACAATCCCGAATTTGAGCCGTTGAACATCGCCTGCGTTTTCTCGCCGCCTGCACAGGCAATGCAGAAAGATGACCACAAAAACCAATCCGACATCGTTCAAATGCAGGAAGATTTACAACAGGAAAAATTCGATAATCAAACTGACCCAGAAGGCAAAAAAGCAGCCTTAAAAGCTATTATCGAAGACTACAACCACCAATACCGTACCAACCACAGCATCGGTGAATTCGATGTGTACTATCAGGATATTCAAAAACGCATCAAAGACCACCAATATCCCGACAAAGACTATGCGCACAAAAACAAAATCGACATTACCATCGTCGTCGATATGCTGTTGACCGGATTCGACAGCAAATATCTGAACACGCTCTATGTCGATAAAAACCTCAAGTACCACGGCTTAATCCAAGCCTTTTCCCGTACCAACCGCGTTTTGAACGCAAGCAAGCCCTACGGCAATATCCTCGATTTTCGAGGACAAGAGGCGCAGGTAGATGAAGCCATCAAACGCTTTTCTGGGCAGGATGCAGAGCGTGCCAAAGAAATCTGGATAGTCGATTCTGCAGAAATTGTCATGACTAAACTGCAAAACGCCATGAGCCAGCTTGAAGACTTTATGTCCTCGCAAGGCGTGGCATGTGAACCATCCGAGGTTTATAACCTTAAAGGCGACAACGCCCGCGCAGGCTTTCTTAACCTATTTAAAGAAGTACAACGCTACAAAACCCAGCTTGGGCAATACACCGATTTAAGCGAAGAACAAAAGCAAGAAATAGAAGCCATTCTACCCACCGATACCCAGCGTGCTTTCAAAGGCGTATATCTGGATATGGCGCAACGCTATAAAGAAAAAACTGGTAAGAAAGACACTGTTTTACCTCAAGAAATCGAACAGCTGGATTTTGAATTCGTCCTATTTTCATCCGCCATCATTGATTACGACTACATTATGCGCTTGATTGCTGAAAACACATCCAAGCCGAAGAAACAGCAGATGAGCCGAAAGCAATTAGTCGAACTGATTGCCTCTAGCAGCGACCTGATGGACGAAAAAGACGACATTATCGCCTATATTGACAGCCTGAAAGCAGGCGAAGCCCTAAGCGAACAAGATGTTAAAGCAGGCTATCAGGCATTCTGCCAAGAAAAAACAGACCAAAAACTGACCGCGCTTTCCGGCAAACACGGCATTTCGAGCGCAACCCTGTCCGTATTCGTCAACGAAATTATGGATAGAATGATTTTCGACGGTGAAAAACTGACCGACCTTCTTGAGCCGCTGGATTTAAACTGGAAAGAACGTCGTATTAAAGAACTCGCCTTGATGGAAGACCTCATGCCTTTGCTGAAAAAATTGGCAAAAGGCAAAGAGATCTCGGGATTGAAAGCGTATGAGTAAAAAGTGCGATTTCTCAAAATAACGGCAACGCTTATTTCGAGAAAGGCCGTTTTCTCAAAATAATAAGCACTGTTATTTCGAGAAAACGGCCTTTCTCGAAATAAGGAAGTGTGTTATTTTAAGGAAAACACAAAATCAAGGTAAATTTATGTCAGCAATACAAAAAATCGAAACCTTCAAAGCAGGCAAATGGGAAAAACGTTACCAATACAACAGTTTTGAGCCGACGCTCATCAACAAGCCGTGGTCGTGGGAAGATCCCAAAATCAACTTTATGCTGGAGCGGGCAACCAAAGCCTTGGGCGAACTGAATGCTTTTTCGCTGATTGTGCCTGATATTGACTTATTTATTCAAATGCATATCGCCAAAGAAGCACAAACATCCAGCAAAATTGAAGGCACGCAAACTCAGCTTGATGAAGCATTAATGCCCGAAGATCAAATCCAACCTGAAACGCGATGATTGGCGTGAAGTACAACATTACATCAAAGCCATGAACCAAGCGGTTGACGGGCTAAAAACACTACCACTGTCTAACCGCCTGCTTAAACAAACACACCATACTTTAATCAGCGGAGCAAGGGGCAAAGAAAAACTGCCCGGTGAATTTCGCAGCAGTCAAAACTGGATTGGCGGTTCAAGTTTAATGGACGCTGCATTTATCCCCCCGCATTATGAAAACGTACCTGAATTAATGAGTGATTTGGAGCTGTTTTGGCACAATGAAGACATATTTGTGCCACATCTTATCCGTATCGCCATCAGCCACTACCAATTTGAAACCATTCATCCATTTTTAGATGGCAATGGACGCGTTGGGCGTCTACTGATCCCCTTGTATTTAATTGGCCATGGCGTATTGGAAAAACCATCTTTCTATATATCAGATTTTTTTGAGCGCAATCGATCCAGCTATTACGATGCGCTTATGGCAGTACGCCTGCGGAATGATTTGAAACATTGGATTTTATTCTTTTTAAATGGTGTAGAAGAAACGGCAAAAAAAGGCTGTCAGGTTTTCCGTCAAATTCTGGCGTTGCAACAAGAAATGCACGCCGTTGTTATGAGTTTGGGCAAGCGGGCAGAAACCGCAAATAGCCTGTTGAAACTGCTTTATACACAACCGATACAGACCGCACAAAACGTAGAAAACAACTTGGGCGTATCGTCATCAACTGCCAATTCACTGTTAAAAGAATTTGAAAAGTTAGGCATTTTGCAGGAAATCACAGGCAATAAACGTGGAAGGATGTATGTCATGACCCGTTATTTGAATATTTTCTAAGCAAAAATTGAAGAGCACAGACAATGAATACAACAAACAATCAACAAGAGACAGACATCACGCCTAAACTACGGTTTCCGGAGTTTCAGATGGAATTAGGGTGGAGTAATAAACCTTTAAGTAAGCTAGCGAATCGCATTACATCAAAGAACAAATCAGGAGAAATCACTCGTGTATTTACCAACTCTGCGAATGATGGCGTAGTAGATCAAAGTGATTATTTTGATAGAGAGATTGCAAATAAAGATAATCTAAACGGCTACTACATTATTGAGTTGGGTGATTATGTATATAACCCTAGAATTTCAACTGCCGCCCCAGTAGGACCGATTTCCAAAAACAAAATAGCCAAAGGGGTAATGTCGCCGTTATACACAGTATTTAGATTTCATCAGGCTGACAACGACTTCTATGAGCACTATTTCAAAACCAATTGCTGGCATAAATACCTGCAACACGTTTCTAATAGTGGGGCCAGACATGATCGTATGAATATTACGAATGATGATTTTATGGCAATGCCAGTGCCAATATTATCACCAGAAGAGCAACAAAAAATCGCCGATTGCCTGTCTTCTATCGACGAATTGATAGAACTGGAAGAACAGGCGATTGCAGGCTTGAAGCAGCATAAAAAAGGTCTGATGCTGCAATTGTTTCCGGTAGCCGGATAAATACAGGATAGAAACAAACAATGAATAAGCAAGACGAAAAAAAACGAGTAACGCCCAAACTGCGGTTTCCCGAGTTTCAGACGACGTTAGGGTGGGAGGCAAGCAGTGTTTCAAAAACCTGCAAGTCATTTAGTGGCGGAACACCAAATACTGCCAATAAACATTTTTATGGCGGGAAAATTCCATTTATTCGATCTGCTGAAATTGAACTTGAAAAAACTGAATTATTTTTAACAGAAGAAGGGTTGAACAACTCATCTGCCAAAATGGTAAATAAAGGGGATGTTTTAGTAGCTTTGTATGGAGCAAACAGCGGAAACGTTGCATTGTCTAAAATTGATGGTGCTATTAATCAAGCAATATTGTGCCTGCAGCACCAAAATAATAACGCCTTTCTCTATCACATTTTATCCTATAATCAAGAAAAAATTGTTAATACCTATATTCAAGGAGGGCAAGGAAATCTTTCAGGAGAAATCATAAAATCAATAAAACTTCCCTTTCCTAGCCCGAAAGAACAACAAAAAATCGCCGACTGCCTTTCATCAATCGACGAACTGATTAATTTTAGAGAACAAAAACTTGCTGCCTTAAAACAGCATAAAAAAGGCTTGATGCAGCAGTTATTCCCAAGCCACAATGACCTGCAAGCAAGCAAGCAAGCAAGCAAGCAAGCAAGCAAGCAAGCAAGCAAGCAATAGTTTATCCGAAACTTAGATTCCCGCAATTTAAAGATTGTGAAGGTTGGAGGGTTGTACGTATTTCTGATTTATTAGTCGAGAAAAAACGTCCTGTTAAACTTGAAAATGAAACAGAATATTGTCTCGTTACAGTTAAACGACGCCACGGTGGAATTGCGCTAAGAGAAGTTGCAAAAGGCAAAGAAATTAAAGTTCAATCACAATTTAGAGTATTTACAGATGATTTCTTAATTTCAAAACGCCAAATAGTACATTGTGCATGTGGGGTATTACCTGAAGAGCTTGATGGTTCTATAGTTTCAAATGAATATTCAGTATTAAATGCCAAAGAAAATGTAAATATTACGTTTTTTAATTATTTTTGCCACCAGCCAATCGTTGAGAAATCATTTCTTGATTGTAGTAGTGGGATTGTTATCGAAAAAATGCTATTTAAGTTAGATGAATGGATGAAGCAAGAATTCTATTTCCCTAAAAATCCAAAAGAACAACAAGCCATAGCCGATTGCCTATCATCACTAGACAAGCTGATCAACGAAGAAAACGAACAGATAGGCCGTCTGAAAGACCATAAGAAGGGACTGATGCAGCAATTGTTCCCTAAAATACAATAAGGAAACATCATTTTTGTGATACCGCGAAAATGATTGATTTAATCAATTAAGAACCAGGAAACATAATGACAAATAGAAACATGCAGCAAAACGAATATCCGTTTAATGACCTAGTTGATTTAAACGACTTAGCGGGGCGACTAAGACAACAAAACAAAAAATACCAATTGATTTTTGCTCATAATGGCATAGGGAAAACACGCTTATCAATGGCATTTAAAGATTTGGGGAAACAAGACAATAGCCGTGATACGTTGTATTTTAATGCCTTTACCGAAGATTTGTTCTTTTGGGACAACGATTTGGACAACAACACCGACCGAGTATTGGTATTGAATGATTCATCGATGTTTTTTGCAGGCATTTGGGAATTGGAACTGGATAACCGTATTCGTCCCTTATTGCAGAAATATGTAAGTTTTGATTTCCGGATAACCAAAGAGAAGCATAGAAAAGAGGCTGGTAAAGAAGAAATTGAAAGATGGGAGGTCTCTTTTTTCCGGCCAGACAATCTGGATGAAAATATTAAAATATCTAGAGGAGAAGAGCATATTTTTATATGGTGTTTCTTTCTTGCCATCCTGAAACTTAGTTTGGACAAAGAAGAAGGTTCGTCTTATGAATGGGTGAAATATGTCTATATTGATGACCCGATTTCTTCATTAGATGATAATTATGCCGTTTCTGTCGCTCATAATTTGGCAACATGGCTTAAGTCCTATAACGGACCCATTCAGTTTATTATCTCTACTCATCACGGGTTGTTCTTTAACGTATTGTGCAACGAATTAGACAACGCATCGAGATATTTACTCTCTAAAAATACTTCTAATGAATACTACTTTACTCAATTAAAAGGGGATACTGCCAGTTTATATCATGTAGCTATGCTGAAAATGCTAAAAGATACGTTGGATAATAATGAGCCGCTATATCCCTATCACTTCAATGTTCTACGCAATATTATGGAAAAAACAGCAAATTTTTCATGGGTTGGCAGGCTTTTAAAAAAATGTATGGAACTAGAAGATGCCGGATTTTATGAACGTCTGATTCCTGTACTCAATCATGGCGGCTATTCTGTTTTTTTGAACCGAAAGAAATGCTACCTGAAAATAAAGAAAACTTTGAAAAAGGTTTTGAGAAAAATTATTGAACACATATCCGTTTCATTCAGACTTATTGCCCAATTCATTTAAAGAGAGTCAACCATGACCCAAGAACAATTAAACCAACTCGGCAAAACGCTATGGGCAATCGCCGACCAACTGCGCGGGGCGATGAATGCTGATGATTTCCGCGACTATATGCTGTCGTTTCTGTTTTTTTACGTTATCTGTCCGACAATTACGAGCTTGCCGCACAAAAGGAATTGGGGCGGGATTATCCGCAATTGGGCGATGAAGACAAACGCACGCCGCTTGCCGTGTGGTATGAACAAAATGCTGACTTCGTCGCTGATTTTTGAAAAACAGATGCGCCGTAAAAGTACATTATGTGATTAAGCCCGATTTTCTTTGGAGCAGCATTGCCGAGCTTGCACGTATTCAAAGCAGTAAATTATTAAATACTTTGCAAGAGGGTTTTAAATATATTGAAAACGAGTCTTTTGAAAGTACGTTTGGCGGCTTGTTTTCCGAAATTAATTTAAATTCGGAAAAAGCTTGGCAAAAAAATTACGAAGAACGAAATAAGCGATTAAGCGAGGTCATCAAGAAAAATCGCTGAAGGCATCAATGAGTTTTCTACCAATAGTGATGCTTTGGGTGATGCTTATGAATATCTGATTGCCCAGTTCGCATCCGGCTCTGGCAAGAAGGCCGGAGAGTTTTATACCCCTCAACAGGTTTCCACGATTTTTATCGCGGATTGTTACGCTCGACAGCCAAAAACCCAGCCAGCGGTAAAAAGAAAAAAAGCTGGACAATGTGCTGGACTTTGCTTGCGGTTCGGGATCTTTATTGCTGAATGTGCGTCATCAGATGGCGGAAGCGGACGGGCATATCGGCAAAATCTACGGACAGGAAAAGAATATTACCACCTACAACCTGGCGCGAATGAATATGCTGCTACACGGTGTAAAGGATACAGAATTTACCATTCATCACGGCGATTCTCTGCTCAACGATTGGGATATTTTTGAATGAAATGAACCCTGCTAAGAAAAATAGAATTTGACGCCGTTGTTGCCAATCCGCCGTTCAGCTACCGCTGGGAGCCGAAGGAGGATTTGGCAAACGATTTCCGCTTCAAAAACTATGGGCTTGCCCCTAAATCAGCAGCAGATTTCGCCTTTTTGCTGCATGGTTTCCATTTTTTAAGCGATAGCGGTACGATGGCTATCATTCTGCCGCACGGTGTGTTGTTCCGTGGAGGCGCGGAAGAAAAAATCCGCACAAAACTACTCAAAGACGGCAATATTGATGCTGTTATCGGACTGCCTGCCAATTTATTTTATTCAACAGGTATTCCAGTCTGCATTTTGGTGTTGAAAAAATGTAAAAAAGAAGACGACGTTTTGTTTATCAATGCCGCCGATTATTTTGAAAAAGTCAAACGCCAAAACCGCCTGACAGGCGAACATATTGAGAAAATTGTAGACTGCTACCAATACCGTAAAGAAGAACAGGGCTACTCTCGCCGTGTATCTATGCAGGAAATTGAAGATAACGGCTACAATCTGAATATTGCCCGCTATGTCAACAATACGCCTACTGAGGAAGAAATTGATTTAGTTGCTAATCATAGTATTTTGATGGATTTGGATTTAAAAATTAAAGAGGCTACGGAAAAACATAATGCATTTTTGAAAGAATTGGGATTACCATTGTTGCCATAATATATCTATTAATTGGACCCCAAGTGAGAGATATGTAAGAATCTTTGGCCGTCTGAAATGTTTCAGACGGCCTTTGTCTCTTGATAACTTACTTTTTGCTATTATGTCGTTTTCGTTTGATAATATATAAACACGAAAAACACCCGCCAAACAATCAATAGGAGGCTTTGCCATGCAACAAAAAGTCCGTTTCCAAATCGAAGGCATGACCTGTCAGGCTTGCGCTTCACGCATTGAAAAAGTGTTGAACAAAAAAGATTTTGTCGAATCGGCAGGGGTGAACTTCGCCAGCGAGGAGGCGCAGGTTACGTTTGACGACAGCAAAACCTCCGCAGCCGACATCGCCAAAATCATTGAGAAAACCGGTTACGGCGCGAAGGAAAAAACGGAAGATACATTGCCGCAAGCTGAAGCAGAACACCATATCGGCTGGCGGTTGTGGCTTTTGTTGGCCATCAATATTCCGTTCCTTATCGGCATGGCAGGGATGATGATCGGGCGGCACGATTGGATGATTCCGCCGGTATGGCAGTTTGCGCTGGCGAGTGTGGTGCAGCTTTGGCTGGCGGTGCCGTTTTACAAAAGCGCGTGGGCAAGCATTAAGGGCGGGCTGGCGAATATGGACGTGCTCGTTACCATCGGCACCGTCTCGATTTACCTGTATTCTGTCTATATGCTGTTTTTCAGCCCGCACGCGGCACACGGCATGGCGCATGTGTATTTTGAAGCGGGCGTGATGGTGATTGGTTTTGTGTCGCTGGGCAAATTTTTTTGGAACACCGCACCAAAAAAATCCAGCCTGAACAGCTTGGGCCTGCTGCTGAAACTTACGCCGACTCAAGTCAACGTGCAACGCAACGGCGAATGGCAACAGCTTCCCATCGACCAAGTGCAAATCGGCGACCTTATTCGCGCCAACCACGGCGAACGTATTGCCGCCGACGGCATTATCGAAAGCGGTAGCGGTTGGGTGGACGAGCCACCTCACCGGCGAATCCAACCCCGAAGAGAAAAAAAGGCAGGCGGTAAAGTGTTAGCAGGCGCGCTGATGACCGAAGGTAGCGTGGTGTACCGCGCCGCTCAGCTCGGTAGCCAAACCCTGCTTGGCGACATGATGAACGCGCTCTCTGAAGCACAAGGCAGCAAAGCGCCGATTGCGCGCGTAGCCGATAAAGCGGCGGCGGTGTTTGTGCCAACTGTTGTGGGCATCGCACTTTTGACTTTTATCGTTACTTGGCTGATTAAAAGCGATTGGACGATTGCACTGATGCACGCCGTTGCCGTTTTGGTGATTGCCTGCCCGTGTGCACTCGGTCTGGCGACCCCTGCCGCGATTATGGTCGGCATGGGCAAAGCGGTGAAACACGGCATTTGGTTTAAAGACGCGGCGGCAATGGAGGAAGCCGCCCACGTCGATGCCGTTGTATTGGACAAAACCGGCACGCTGACAGAAGGCAAACCGCAGGTTGCCGCCGTCTATTGCGTACCCTACAGCGGCTTTGACGAAGACGCTTTGTACCGCATCGCCGCCGCCGTCGAACAAAACGCCGCTCATCCGCTTGCCCGAGCCATCGTCTCCGCCGCTCAAGAGCGCGGCTTGGAAATCCCTGCCGCACAAAACGCGCAAACCGTTGTCGGCGCAGGCATTACCGCCGAAGTGGAAGGCGTGGGCTTGGTGAAAGCAGGCAAAGCCGAATTTGCCGAATTGACCTTGCCGAAGTTTTCAGACGGCGTTTGGGACATTGCAAGCATTGTTGCAGTCTCGGTCGATAACAAACCTATCGGCGCATTCGCACTTGCCGACGCATTGAAAGCCGATACCGCCGAAGCCATAGGCCGTCTGAAAAAACACAATATCGATGTTTATATCATGAGTGGCGACAACCAAGGCACGGTCGAATACGTCGCCAAACAACTGGGTATCGCACACGCCTTCGGCAATATGAGTCCGCGTGACAAAGCTGCCGAAGTGCAGAAACTCAAAGCCGCCGGCAAAACCGTAGCGATGGTCGGCGACGGCATCAACGACGCGCCCGCGCTCGCCGCCGCCAACGTCAGCTTCGCCATGAAGGGCGGTGCGGACGTTGCCGAACACACCGCATCTGCCACACTGATGCAGCATTCGGTCAACCAACTCGCCGATGCCCTGCTGGTATCTCAGGCAACTTTGAAAAACATCAAGCAAAACCTGTTTTTCGCCTTCTTCTACAATATCTTGGGTATTCCGCTCGCCGCACTCGGCTTTTTAAATCCCGTTATCGCAGGTGCGGCAATGGCGGCAAGCTCGGTTTCCGTGTTGAGCAATGCCTTGCGCCTGAAACGGGTGAATATTGAGTGATAATATAAAGGCCGTCTGAAACATTGTTTTTTCAGACGGCCTGTCATCAAGTATTTTTGAAGGAATAATCAGATGAAAACACTTCGTTTATTGTTTGGCTTGGCATTGGTTGCCACTGCGTTTAGCGTGCAGGCTGAGGATTACAGCGAGAAGCAGCACGATAAGCTGATACAAGAATGCAATCGGAACGACCTGGAAAGTTGCGTCACTGCGGCCATTTGGACGCGCGACTATCTTGAAGCGCCTGCTAATGCTTATCCGTTTCTGAAAAAAGCCTGCGATGGCGGCAATATGCGCGGCTGCAATGTTTTGGGTAATCTGTATCTTAATCCGTCCAGCGGTTTGGGCATGGATTATGCCGCCGCGGTCAAACTCTACGAACGAGCCTGTAAAGGTGGTTATGAAAATGCTTGTACCAATCTTGAAGAAACTAAAGCAGAGATGGCGCAAGGCAATACATCAGACCGCGACAGCCGTTTAAACCAACTGAGCGAATCTTGTGCTTTGGAAAACGAATCCGCTTGTCAGGCGTTAATGATGGAAATGCAACGTTGAGCGTCACGCTGAGGCCGTTTGAAGATTGTTTTTCAGACGGCCTTTAATCCATATTTTCTGATTTCGAGACTCAAGCGGGAGTATGTCGTATGGACATGATGTTGTTTACCAATATTGTATTGATTGTTTTATGTATTTTTACCATGTTGCTGGTGTGGTCGCGTAACTGGAAACGCAAGCAGGCGTATTTTGAGAAAATCAAAAGCAATCCGGAAAACCTCAAATGGGTTGGGCAGAATCTGACCGGTCAGGAATGGAAGGATTTGAAAGCCGTGAGCGACCGTTTTGGGCTGCCCATGTTGCAGGCCAAGCAATTAATTGATTTTTATAAAAACAGTCAGCTCTAATTGATGATTTAACGATAGAACTTGACTGAAGTTAAGGCCGTCTGAAATAGCACTCTTATAATAATATAAGTGATATTTCAGACGGCCTTGCTGTTGGTTCAAATAAAGGGAGGAGAACAAAAATGACCGTTTACTTACTCGGCGATTCCGTGCGGCTTGCTTCGGAGCCTTACACGCGTGCAGCTTTGCCTGAGGCGGAAATTGTTTCTCCATCGGAAAACTGCCGTTCGTCGCATGATGTGTTAGAGCATATCAGGCAATGGACAGAGGGCGCGACTGTGGGAGACATTATCCACATCAATTGCGGTTTGCACGACATCCGCCATAATCAAGGCTGTAATGAGCCGGTGGCCGATATAAAAACCTACCGCAACAACCTGATCCAAATTTTCGATTATCTGAAACAGACAGGGGCAAAAATTATTTGGGCGAGCAGTACGCCGTTTTTGGAAAGCGTACACAATATCGTCAAACCCTCGCGCCGCTATCTGGCCGACTTGAAGGCCTATAACCGTGTGGCGGAGGATTTGGCAAGGCAATATGGTTTTACCGTCAATGATTTATACAGTCTGATGTTTGAGCAGGATTTGACCGATGTGATGCTGTGCGATGGACTTCATTTCAATGAGTTCGGCAGCAAGATGATAGGCGAGGCAGTAGCCGAAGCGATATTGAAACAGTTGTGCTAACTTGACGTAATCCATTTTTATTATGTTTTTAATATTGAGACAGACTTTAAGTTGCAACCCAATATCTATTGGGGTATAGTGATTACTCTTATCAACATGAAACTAAGAAGGAATAAATGATGACTGGCAAATTAGATCAAATCAGCGGTGAAGTAAAAGAGAAAGCCGGCGAAGTTCTTGACGATTCCAAACTCAAAGCTGAAGGCGTAGTTCAACAAGGCGTCGGTAAGACAAAAGAAGTTGCTGCGGATGCTAAAGAAAAAGCAGAAAACTTTGCAGGTGAAGCCAAAGAAAAAGCGGCGCACTTCGCAGGCGAGGCTAAAGAAAAAGTAGAAAACTTTGCAGGTGAAGCTAAAGAAAAAGCAGCTCATTTAGCCGGTGAAGCCAAAGAGAAAGTAGCACACTTGGCTGAAGAAGCCAAAGAAAAAGCTGAAGGCTTGATTAATGATATTAAAAGCAAATTTTAATATTTAAAGAATAAAAGGCCGTCTGAAAGATTTTTCAGACGGCCTTTGTTTATGGTTTTAAAGTTTAGGCAAACTGTTTGCCAAATTCGATAAACTCGTCTTTTTTGGCTTTGGCTTTGCCGGAGTCGATGGCTTCTTGCGCGGCTTTGACACCGTCCGCCAGCGATGCGACCACATTTCCTGCGTAGAGCGCGGCGGCTGCATTGAGGACGACGATGTCGCGTGCGGCACCGACTTTGCCATCCAGCACTTCGTTCATTTTTTGCAGGGATTCTTGCGCGTTTTCGACTTTGATTTCGTCCAAATTGCGGCGGATTTCCATGCCGAAATCGGCCGGGCTGATGTCGTATTCGGTGATTTTGCCGTCTTTCAGTTCGGCAACGCGGGTTTTGCCGGTCAGCGTGATTTCATCCAAACCGCCTTCGCCGCACACAACCAAAACATGTTTGGAGCCCAGTTGTTGCAATACGCGGGAAAGAATGCCGCACAAGTCGATGTGGAACACGCCCAAGAGTTGGTTTGCCGCGCCGGCCGGATTGGTCAGCGGGCCCAAGATATTGAAGATGCTGCGGAAGCCGAGCGAACGGCGGACAGGGGCGACATAGCGCATGGCGCTGTGATGGTTGGGCGCGAACATAAAGCCGATGCCGGTTTGCTGAATGCTTTGGGCAACCTGTTCGGGGTTGAGGTTGAGGTTGGCGCCCATTTGTTCCATGACATCGGCAGCGCCGCTCGATGAAGAAACGGAGCGGCCGCCGTGTTTGGCGACTTTCGCGCCTGCTGCCGCCGCAACAAACATGGAAGTTGTGGAAATATTGAAGGTTTTGGCACCGTCGCCGCCTGTGCCGACAATATCGACCAAATCATCGGCGTTTCCAGCGGTACTTTAGTGGCAAATTCGCGCATCACGCTGGCTGCGGCGGTAATCTCGGAAACGGTTTCAACTTTAATCCGCAGGCCGGTCAGAATGGCGGCGATTTGCTCGGGCGGAACTTGGCCGCTCATGATTTGGCGCATGAGGTCGGTCATTTCATCGTAGAAAAGTTCGTTGTTGCTGATGAGGCGTTCAATCGCTTGTTGAGGGGTAATCATGATTTTTCCTTTGTTCGTGTCCGATGTGATTCAGGCCGTCTGAAAATGCGGTTTGAACACTGTCAAACACCTTTCAGACGGCCTTTCATTAAGATTTTTGCGGACGATAGTCTTTGAATTCTTCCAAGAAGTTTTTCAGCATATCGTGGCCGTGTTCGGTCAGCAGGGCTTCGGGGTGGAACTGTACGCCTTCGACGGCATATTCTTTATGGCGCACGCCCATGATTTCGCCGTCTTCCGTCCATGCGGTAATTTCGAGGCAGTCGGGCAGGGTGGCGCGGTCGATGGCCAGGCTGTGGTAGCGCGTGCAGTTGACCGGATTGGGTAGGTCTTTAAACATGCCTGTGCCGTGATGGAAAACGGGGGGAGACTTTGCCGTGCATCATCGTTTGCGCGCGCACGACATTGCCGCCGAACGCTTCGCCCATGGTTTGATGGCCGAGGCACACGCCCATGACGGGCAGCCTGCCGGCAAAGTGCTGCATGGCCGCAACAGAAATGCCTGCCTCTTTAGGGGAGCAAGGGCCCGGACCGATGACCAGATATTGCGGTTTCAGGGCTTCGATTTCTTCGAGGGTGATTTCATCGTTGCAGCGTACCAAAACTTCCTGCCCCAATTCGGCAAGTATTGAACGATGTTGTAGGTGAAGCTGTCGTAGTTATCAATGAATAAAAGCATTTGCAAACCTTTAATGACATTTCGGCAGACAGGGTAAGGCCTGCCAAAAGTGTAAAAACCGTTTATATTTGCATAATATCACAATCTTCCCCTAAAGGCCGTCTGAAACGGCGGATAAGACAAAACAGCTAAAAAATGCTATGCTTTACGCTTTGAACCTAATCTGTTTGAAGTGATGAAAAAGTATCTTATCCCGACTGCCGCCGTCGTTATCGCCGCTGCGCTTGGCACGCCTTACTATCTCGGTGTCAAAGCGGAAGAAAGCCTGACCGAGCAACAAAAGCTGTTGCAGGAATCCGGTTTCCTGACCGTTGAATCCCACCAATACGATCGCGGCTGGTTCAGTTCAACCGAGACGACCGTCATCCGCCTCAAGCCGACCCTGCTTCAAAATACGCAAAAATACCTGCCGGACAATTTGAAAACCGTCCTGCAAGAGCCGATTACGGTCATCAACCACGTAACCCACGGCCCGTTTGCCGGCGGCTTCGGTACGCGCGCCCACGTGGAAACCGAGTTCCAATATCATCCGGAAACCAAAAAGGTTTTGGACCGCTTCTTCGGCCAGCAAACGCCGTTGACCATGACCAATACGGTTTACCTTTCCGGCGACGGCAAACTCAGCCTCAATATCCCCGCCTTCGACTACGAAGAGCTTTCCGGCATCAAGCTCAACTGGAAAGGCTTTAGCGGCAATACCGATTACAGCCAAGGCTTCAAAAGCTATCGCCACGATTACCTTGCGCCGTCTTTGCAAGTCAAATTGGCCGACAAAGGCGATGTTTCTTTGGAAAACCTGCGCTTCCAATCCGAAACAGAAGACGGCCTGACCAAACTTGCTTTGGGTAAGAGCAGCATTACGCTGGATAAATTTCTGCTGCAATGGAAAGAAAACATCGATTACAACGTTAAGTTGAACGAACTGGTCAACCTTGTGACCAATCTGCAAATCGGTGCATTCATCAATCCGACCGGCACGATTGCTCCGTCTAAAATCGAAGTCAGCAAACTGCGTTTCGATACCCAAACCGGCGAAGTCGATAAATTTATCAACAGCGAAGGCCGCTTCCAATTTGAAAGCCTGACCTATGGCGAAGACAAATACGGCCCTCTGGATATCAATGTCGCTGCCGAGCATTTGGATGCCGCATCACTTTTGGCATTGAAAAACAAAATTGCCGAAGTGTCCGTGAAGAAAATGAGCGAAGAAGAAATTCAGGCTTCCTTGATTCAGACGGCCAAAAACGAGGCTTCAGGCCTGTTTACCAATAATCCGGTTTTAAACGTCAAAACCTTCAAATTCACCATGCCTCATGGCGATGTCGATGTCAGCGGCAAACTCGCATTTAAAGGTTTGGCAGCCAAAGACCTCAACAACTTGGGCGATATGCTGAAGAAAACCGAAGCCGACTTCAACATGAGCGTACCGCAAAAATTGTTGGAGCAGCTCGCCGTCAACCAAGCAAGCAGCCTGTTTAGTGTCAATGCCGAAGATGAAGCCGCAGGCCGCGCCAGCATCGACGATATCAACGAGACCTTGCGCCTGATGGTAGACAGCACCATTAAAAGCATGGCAAGTGAGAAATATCTGACCTTAGAAGACAATAATGTCAAAACCCATCTGACTCTGCAAAACAGCGAGTTGAAATTAAACGGAAAAGTCCTTCAAAGCGACCCGGAACCTGAGTTTGACGAAGCAGACTTTCCCAATAACTAATCCTTAATCACACAAACAGCGGTTTTAACTTCCCAGGAGTTAAAACCGCAAATCAACCCACAATCAAAAAGGAAACCCATGTTCCGTACCATGCTCGGCGGCAAAATCCACCGTGCCACCGTTACCGAAGCCGACCTCAACTACGTCGGCAGCATTACCATTGACCAAGACCTGCTGGATGCGGCAGGTATTTGCGTTAACGAAAAAGTCGCCATCGTCAACAATAACAACGGCGAACGCCTTGAAACCTACACCATCCCCGGCGAACGCGGCAGCGGTGTCGTTTGCCTCAATGGTGCGGCCGCGCGTTTGGTTCAAAAAGGCGACATCGTAATTATCATGTCTTACGTTATGTTGTCCGAACCCGAAATTGCAGCGCATGAGCCGAAAGTCGTCCTCGTCGATGAGAACAATAAAATCCGCGACGTGATTTCTTATGAGCCGCCGCACACCGTGTTGTAATATTCAAACAAAGGCCGTCTGAAACGTTTCAGACGGCCTGTTTCCCCCAAATTCAACTTATCTGAAAGGCTTTGCCGTGAATATCCAAATCAACAACATCACCGTCAGCAACGATGCGCCCTTTACCCTTTTCGGCGGCATCAATGTCCTTGAAGACCTCGACTCTACGCTGAAAGCCTGTGAGCAATACGTTAAAGTAACCGATAAACTCGGCATCCCTTACGTTTTTAAAGCCTCTTTCGACAAGGCAAACCGCTCTTCCATCCACTCTTTCCGCGGTGTGGGTTTGGACGAAGGCATGAATATTTTTCAAGCGGTAAAACGAGAGTTTAACGTTCCCGTGATTACCGACGTTCACGAGCCTTACCAATGCCAACCGGTTGCAGAAGTCTGCGATGTCATTCAGCTGCCTGCCTTCTTGGCGCGCCAAACCGATTTGGTGGTGGCAATGGCGAAAACCGGCAATGTCATCAACATCAAAAAGCCGCAATTCCTCAGCCCGTCTCAAATGAAAAACATCGTTGAGAAATTCCAAGAAGCAGGCAACGAGCAAATCATTTTGTGCGAACGCGGCGCAAATTTTGGCTACGACAACTTGGTGGTCGATATGCTCGGCTTTGGCGTGATGAAAAAAACGTGTAACAACCTGCCCGTTATTTTTGACGTAACCCATTCCCTGCAAACACGCGAATCCGGTGCCGCCGCATCAGGCGGACGTCGCGCCCAAGTATTGGACTTGGCGCTTGCCGGTATGGCAACCCGATTGGCAGGTTTGTTCCTTGAATCCCATGCTAATCCCGACCAAGCCAAATGCGATGGCCCAAGCGCATTGCCGCTTGCCCAATTGGAAGACTTCCTGACCCGTGTTAAGCAATCGATGAAACCGTGAAATCGTTTGCGCCTATGGATATTCGTTAAGGGCAAATAAGTTAAAAGGCCGTCTGAAAATAGTTTCAGACGGCCTTTTTATCGGCGTTACTGTCCGCGTAAAAACAACGCATCCAATTCTTTTAAAGTTAGTTTGACCCAAGTCGGACGGCCGTGGTTGCACTGGTTGCTGCGCGGTGTGTTTTCCATATCGCGCAGGAGGGCGTTCATTTCCGGCAGGGTAAGCTGGCGGCCGGCGCGGACTGAGCCGTGGCAGGACATGGTGGCGAGGATGTGGTTTTCGTGTTCCTCGATGGTTTGGCTGCTGCCGACTTGGGCGAGTTCGCCCAATACGTCTTTGGCCAGTGAAACAACGTCGGCTTTGCCGAGCATGGCGGGAACTGCACGGACGGCAAGAGTATTGCCGCCCAGGTCGGACAATTCCAGGCCAAAGCCTGTCAGTGTTTCGGCATGATCGGCAAGGGCGGCGCATTCTTCGTGGGATGCGGCAAAGGTTACGGGAATAAGCAGGCGCTGGCTTTGCAGGTTGCCGTTTTCCTGACGTTGGCGTTTCATTTTCTCGTAGTTGACGCGTTCGGCAGCGGCGTGCATATCGATGAGCAACAGGCTGTCTTCTGCTTGGGCAAGGATGTAGATGCCTAATAATTGGGCAATGGCAAAGCCAAGCGGCGGCAGTTCGGATTGTGATGGAAGGCCGTCTGAAAGCGGCGTATCTGTTTTTTGGGTAGGCATTTCAGACGGCATATTGCCGAAACGTGCCTGCTCGAATTGGCTTAACTCAAGGTCGATGTCGTCGGTTTTTTTGTAGAGCTCGGCATAAGTATTCATGGCTGCGCGGCTTTCGCGCAGGGACAGGCTGCGTTGTTGTGGCGCACGCGCGGCTTGGTAAGGCATGGGCGTGGTTTTGCCTGATGAACCAAAGGCATTGCGTGTATCGGGTTTGTTGCCTATCGGGTAGTTTGATGAGCTATCAAATAGATTTTCGCTGTCGTTTTCAGACGGCATTGGGGTGGGGACAACGCCGGTAATGTCATGCAACACTTCGCCTGCGTTGCTGACGCTTTCAGTCAGGTCGGCGCGCGTGTCGGCAAGGGCTTTGTTGAGCGTGTGGAACACGAGTTGGTGTACTTGCTGGCTGTCGCGGAAGCGGATTTCGGTTTTGGTCGGGTGGACGTTGACATCCACGGCTTCGGGCGGTAGGTCGAGGAAGAGGACGAAAGCAGGCGTTAGCGCGTTGTGCAATACGTCGCGGTATGCCTGCTTGACGGCATGGAGCATGACTTTGTCGCGGACAAAACGATGGTTGACGAAGCAGTATTGTTTATCGGTTTTGCCTTTGGCGAAAGTCGGCTTGGCAATCGCGCCATAGAGCCGCAATGCGCCATTGCCACTGTCAATTTCCAATGAGGCCGTCTGAAAATCATCGCCGACAATGGTGGCGATACGTTCATGCAGGCTTTGTGCAGGAAGTTTGAACACTTGTTTGCCGTCGCGTTTGAGTGAGAAGGCAATGTGCGGATGCGCCAGCGCAAGGCGTTCGAGCATGGTAGCGCAGTGGGCGTATTCGGTGTTTTCCGATTTGAGGAACTTGCGCCGTGCCGGTGTATTGAAGAAGAGTTCGGCGGCTTCGATGGTGGTGCCGACGGGGTGGGCGGCTGCCGTAGGGCTGCTGAGTTTGCCATCTTCGGCTTTGACTTGTGTCGCGTGCGAACTGTCTTCTTGACGGCTGGTCAGGGTCAGGCGGCTGACGGAGGCGATGCTTGCCAAGCCTTCGCCGCGAAAGCCCATGCTGGCAACGTGTTCCAAATCATTTAAGGTTTTGATTTGCTGGTGGCGTGGCGGTGGAGCGCAAGCTCGATATCGTCTGGATGGATACCGCTACCGTTGTCGCTGACGCGAATCAGGCGGATGCCGCCGCCGGCCAGTTCGACATCAATCGCTGTCGCGCCTGCATCGATACTGTTTTCAACGATTTCTTTCAAGGCGTTGGCAGGGCGTTCGACCACTTCGCCGGCGGCGATTTGGTTGACAAGATGGTCGGGCAGGGCGGCAATTCGGGACATCGGTTTCTTTCAAAAAAGCAACGGCGGAAGGGGAAAGTTACAGGTATTTGCGCATCAATTCGCATTCGACGCGGACGGTTTTGTTCAGCTGCAACACGGCAGTACCGAGCGATTCGTAACGATTAAGGCGATAGAAAGGCACGGAATTGAGCGAGGCATACAGTTTGAGAAAGCTGAGGCCTGCATTTCGTGCCATTTCTTCGGCGCGGCTGAGCAGGGCCGTGCCCAAGCCGAGATTGTGGAAGAGCGGATGGACGTATAAGGCGTCCAGTTGCGCTTCTTTGAAATCGACTTGGAAGAAGCCTTGAATCAGCCCTTTGTATTCGACCACCCACAAAGCTTTGTTTTTATCGGAGATGGTTTCCAAATAGCTGTTGATGTCGAGCAGACTTTCCCATGTGTGCATAATGATTTCATCGTAACTGCGGATGCAGGCGTATTGAACGGCATGCAGATGGGCGTTGTGTATGGCTTGGCAGTCTTTTTCGGTTGCCGGACGGAGGATGGTCAGAAGGCTCATGGCGGATGGTCGAAAAATTGATTTCAGACGGCCTTTGGCAATTAAAGGCCGTCTGAAAAAGTGGGTAAGGTTACAGGCTTTGATGTAAGGTTTGTGCGGTTTGGAACGCGTTGTCCGCATCGTTGGCCAAGACGGTAAAGTGGCCCATTTTTCGGCCTTTGCGCGCGGCTTTTTTACCGTAAAGATGCAGATGGGCATTCGGGTTGCTTTGTAGCGGCAGCCATTCGGGTTCGCCGCCGTCTTCCTTCCAAACGTCGCCCAAAATATTCGCCATACAGCAAGAACTCAGCAATTTGGTGTCAGCCGGAGGCAGGTTGCACATCAGGCGGACCTGTTGCTGGAATTGGTCTGCTGCGCAGGCGTCAATGGTGTGGTGGCCGGAATTGTGCGGACGCGGCGCGATTTCGTTAACGACCAATTCATGTGTATCGCCGACAACAAACATTTCTACCGCCAATACGCCGACGTAGTTCAATTCATCGGCCAATCGCTGCGCCATTTGTCGCGCCTGTTGCTGAATGTCGGCACTCAGTCGGGCCGGGACGATGGAGTAGGCGAGGATACCGTTTTCGTGAATATTTTCGGCAGGGTCGAAAGTTTGCACGTTGTCATTGTTCAGACGGCATACGATAACGGAAATTTCGCCGCGCAAGTCCACCATTTTTTCCAAAACGCAATCCACGCTGCCGTGTTCGGCAAACGCAGCTTTGAGTTCGTCCACTGTTTTGACGCGGATTTGGCCTTTGCCGTCGTAGCCCAAAGTGGCAGTTTTCAGGATGCCGGGCAGAAATTGTACGCTTTCTTCAGTGATGTCTTCGGCTTTGCAAACTGCTTGATACGGCGCGGTTTGCAGGCCTGCTTTGCGTATCCATGCCTTTTCCTGAATGCGGTTTTGCGCGATGGCAACGCAGTCTCCGCTGGGGGAAACGTTGGTATGTTTGGCGAGAAAACGCATCGCGTCGGCATTGACGTTTTCAAACTCGGTCGTAACCGCCGCACATTTTGCTAATTCTTCCAAAGCTGCTTCATCATCAAACGGCGCGCACAAATGGTGGTCGGCAAATTCCGCCGCCGGCGCATTCGGGTCGGGATCGAGTACGGTTACTTTGTAGCCCATGGTTTTGGCAGCAACAGTAAACATTCTGCCTAATTGTCCGCCGCCAAGAATGCCGAGCATAGCAGGAGGGAGGATAGGGGATGTGTTCATGGATAATCGCTTTATGAAGAAATTAGATAGGGTGTTTGCAGACCGTCTGAACATGGTTTATGGCTTCAGACGGCCTGATATTTTAAAGCTTGCCGATAAATTGCGGCGGAACGTTTTCAGTTAACCATACGCCGTTGTCCGCCAAATAAAATTGATGTCCGGCCGCAAGCATGGCGACAGTGTCGATGGTCAATACAACCGGCTTGCCGTGTCGGGAACCGACATTAATGGCTGTTTCGGCATCGGCAGACAGATGAACAAAATGGCGCGAGGCAGAATGCAGGCCTTGTTCCAAAATAGACGGAACAGAGCGCTCAGCCGTACCGTGATACAAAATCTGAGGAGGCGTCGCCACTTTGTGTTCAACCTGAACTTGTGCCGTCGAATGACCTTGCGCCGCGCGGATGCGTTTACCGTCTTCTGATACGGTAAACCGTTTTTTATCGTTGTTTTCGACCACTTCCAACAATATTTCGTAGGTAAGCGGATTGCCCGTAAAGCCGCGCTCAGGATGGTTTGCCTGCGTCAGTAGGGTATCAATATCTACCCAGCCGTCTTTATCCAAAGTAATACCGATTTGCTCGGGATGATGACGTAAGATAAAGCTGAGGAATTTGCTGATGGATTTTAGTTGTTTTTCGTTTAGTATCATAATCTTATTGTTTAGTCATTTCAGAGCGCAGGCTGTCTGAAAATTATTTATCCAACCCTTCCTGCACCATTTGCGCTGCGCGGATTACTGCGCGGGCTTTGTTTTGAGTTTCCTGCCATTCGGAAGTTGGGTCGGAGTCGGCAACTACGCCTGCGCCGCTTTGGACGAAGAGGGTATTGTTTTTAATCACTGCGGTGCGGATGGCAATGGCTAAGTCCATATCGTTGTTGAAACTCCATACGCCGACTGCGCCGCCGTAGATGCCACGTTTGCTCGGTTCAACTTCTTCGATGATCTCCATCGCGCGGACTTTGGGGGCGCCGGAGAGTGTGCCGGCGGGGAACGTGGCGGCGAGGATGTCCATGTTGGTCATACCGTCTTTCAGACGGCCTTCGACGTTGGAGACGATGTGCATCACATGGGAGTATTTTTCAATCACCATTTTGTCAGTGACTTTGACTTCGCCCGTTTTGCTGATGCGGCCGACGTCGTTGCGCCCTAAATCGATGAGCATGACGTGTTCGGCGATTTCTTTGGCGTCACTTAACAAGTCCTGCTCGTTGGCAAGGTCTTCGGCGGGGGTTTTGCCGCGCAGGCGCGTACCAGCGATGGGGCGGACGATGACATCGTCGCGTTCGCGGCGGACAAGGATTTCGGGCGAGGAACCGACGATGTGGAAATCGCCGAAATCGTAGTAAAAGAGGTAAGGAGAAGGGTTGAGCGTGCGCAGAGCGCGGTAGAGGGCGAGCGGGCTGTCGGTGAATTCCATGCTCATGCGCTGGCTGGGGACGACCTGCATACAGTCGCCTGCGAAGATGTAGTCTTTGATTTTATCGACGCAGGCTTTGAACGGCTCTTCACCGAACTCGCTGACGGCTTCGGTGTGTTTGCTGCCGAGCGAAAGCGGGATGGCGCAGCTTTGGCGCAACTGGGTGCGGATGTCTTCGAGGCGTTCGCGGGCGCGTTCGTAGCCGTCGGGCTGCAAGGGATCAGCGTAAACAATGAGGTGGATTTTGCCGCTCAAATTGTCGATAACCGCCAACTCTTGCGACAGCATCAGCAAGATGTCGGGCGTGCCGAGCGGATCGGCTTTAGCGGTGTTTTTGAGGCGGTGGGCGAAGTGTTCGAAATTGTAGATGGTTTCGTAACCGAAGTAGCCGACCAGTCCGCCGGTAAAGCGCGGCAGGCTTGGGATTTCGGGCGTTTTGAAACGGTTGTGGAAGGCTTCGATAAAGGGCAGCGGATTGCCGTCGTGTTGTTCAACGATTTCGCCGTTTTGGTAAACATCGACGTGTTTGCCACTGACTTTGAGATAGTGGCTGCAAGGCAGGCCGATAAAGGAATAACGGCCGAAACGTTCGCCGCCGACAACGGATTCGAGCAGGTAGGTGAAAGGCTTGTTGGCGAGTTTGAGGTAGATTGAGAGCGGTGTGTCCAAGTCGGCAAGCAGCTCTTGAACGAGTGGAATGCGGTTGTAACCTTGTGCGGCTTGGGCTTGGTATTCTTGTTTGCTGATCATCTTGATAAGTCTTTCAGACGGCCTGTTTTAGGGTGTTAAATCGTGTGAAGAGTATAGCATTTTATTGGGATTGTTGACAGTCTGAGCGTTATGTCAGATATGGAAAACGCCGTCTGAAAAAGACGGCGCGAGGTATCAGGCAAGGGTATTGGAAATTTTGTTTTTCCGGCTTCGTTTCCACTTGAAAATATAAGCGGCTACAACGGGAATCAGGGCGATAATGGATTTGAATGTCCAGCCTGAATACCATGTGCCTTCGGGAACATCGCTTGCAAGCCAAGTGAAGTATGGCCACCAGCAGGCAACTAGGCTGCCGAGGAACAGCGGCCAAATATGACGGCTTAAGTTGCGTTGCCATAAAAGGAAACAGATGGCCGCCCAAACGAAAGTCAGTACGGTAATCAGGAGAATGGTGTAGGCATCTGAAATCAGGATGGCGGCAAAGTAGTAACTGAGTGCGACCCACAATAGGGCAAGTATCAAGACGATGATTTCTTCCGGGCGTTTAAACATATTTTCTCTCTTTTGTAAGACTGGCAATGCATCAATACTATACCCTAAACAAGAAGCGATGATAAGAGTCTTTCAGACGGCCTTGTAGCCGGGTTTGCTATAATGTGCGCAATCAATTTTTTGGAAAGGACAAACCATGACGGCAAACTTTCAAGAAACGCTGAAGGCTTTGGGCAAACAGGCGAAAAAGGAAGCCTTGGAGCGGGAAGCCGAAGCGAAGGCTAAAAAGCAGGTAGAGGATGTGGATTTCAGCAAGGCGGTTGGTAAGGTTACGCCGTTAAAAAATGCCGGTAACTATTATGAACAGCCTCGTGATAAATCACCTATCAAGCCGCGACCTAAAGAAATGGCGACTTTGGAGCAGGAAGATTATTTTTATGTGGGCAGCGGCGGCTGGGAAGAACCACCGGCTTCGTTCAGTAAAAACGGGCAGGGTAAAAATGATTTGATGCGTTTGCGAAATGGCCATTATCCTGTTGTGGCGGATGTAGATTTGCACGGCTATACGCAGGAAGAAGCGCAGCAGGTATTGAACGAATTTATTGAGTTTACGAAAAAACGCGGCGTTTGCGGCGAGATTGTCCACGGCAGCGGCTTGGGTTCCTCAGGCTATAAACCGGTTTTGAAAAATATGACGCGCCGCTGGTTGATGCAGCATCCTGATGTGTTGGCTTATGTCGAGCCTCGACAAGGCAATGATGGCGCAGTCAGGATTTTGTTGAAACGCCAACGCCGAAACGATGATTGGAAGCAGTAAAATAAAACAAAGCAGTGTCAGTAAGATGACACTGCTTTTTTATGTTTGTCAGACTAAGAAGATTTCTTTTTGGAAACCGATTCGCAACCTTTTCCATTGGTCATTGTAGTTTTGTTGGAATCTTTGGCAGAATTAATATCAGTACATTTGTAAGCATTGCCCAAACTATCCATCCGAACGGAAAGTTTGTAATCAGTACCCTTTTTCGGAGTGGCGAAAAGATAATAAGCCCTGCTGTTTTTAGCGTCCTTATTTTTCATTTCACCGCTGAAGTCATATTTGGCAGCGACCTCGGGCGCAGCTTTGTAGGTCTTAACCAATCCTGTATCTCCCTTAATTTCATCTTCTATTTTGAGGGTAGGATTTTTGACTAATTTGGTTTTCAAGGCATTATTAATAGCAAGCAGTTCTGTATGCGCTTGAGATTGATAGCTGCGTTCGATGTAATGGATATAGGAAGGGTAAGCGATGGTACTGAGGATGCCGATGATAGCAACGACAATCAGCATCTCAACCAGCGTAAACCCTTGAGATTTAGTGATAGACGTATTCATGATTTTATCTATTTATTCGTTGGCTACATAGGATTGCAGCATGACTACCGTATATTCGTTTTTTCCCCATGCTTTGGCGGTAACGCGGTAAATGGTACGGTTGTCGGTAGAATTGGTGCTTAGGTATTCGATGATATAACGCGCATCTTTTTTAGCTCCGCTATTTTTGCTAGGATAGGGGATGCCGTTAATATCAATGTATTTTGTTTTCTTTTTTTTGTCTTCTCGAATCCATGCTTCATCTTTTGAAGTACCACTGACGGTAATTGTTCCTGAAGCAATAGTGTAGATTCCTGCTGTAACATTAGCAGCTTTACACAATCCTTCGGCGCAATTATCAGTAAACGGTTTTTTACCGTCTTCGATTTCATAAATGTGGTTCTCACCTTGACGCAATGCAGCTTCGGCAAGCGTGGTAGCAAATTTATGGTCGGCATCATTTGTACTGATACGCTGTTCGGTATTGTAGGACTGGGTGGCTGTGACCACGAGCAGTGCGATGACGACCATCATCATTAAGACGATAAACAAAGCATAGCCCTGCTGCCGGTTAGGTTTGTTTAGAGTGATCGGTCGGCGCATACGTTTCCTCCGCGGATGGTGGCATTAATATTATAGATATCGACTTTATTGTCTTGTTCTTTTGATGGGTCAATACTGCCGTTATTCAGTACGATTTGGATAGAAGCCGGAGACTTAGCCTCAATTGAGGTATCCAATTGATCTGCATACTTAAAGGTTTCCGCATTTGCTCCACTTGCTGATGCATTTTCAGAATCAGGACATTCTGCATAGATATAGTGGATATCCATGGTTGTAATGCCTTTAATTAGCAGCTGCGGATTACTCCATGAGCCATCATTTGATAATTGGAAACGGAATAAGCCGCTCTCTTCGCCAAGCGTACCGACGGCGTAAGCAATCATTTCATGTTTCATAATGGCGATACTGCCGTCTTGATCAGAGTTGGTAATTTTTAAAGCCGATTTTGCCGCAGCCAAATCTTTAATTTCTGTGTGAGGTTTGGCAATACCGTAGCAGCTGCTGGCAATGGCAGTTTTTGCAGCAGGATTTTTCTTGTCGATACCGTATTGAAACAGCAGGGCTTTGCCAGTTTGAGCAAAGCCGGTATAGCTTAATTTATTGATTTCTTTAACAGGTAACAGCTTATTAACACCGGCTGTTTTCAAGGCATATTCATCTGAGCTTTTGTCTTCTATCACTGCAGATGCAGGAAAATTTGCCATATTGAAGCAGCCGAAATTGCCTGCCATACGCGCATCGCGGACGATCATGTTGGCGGCGTTGCGCAAATCTTGTTGGATACCGATGCGGGCGTTGGCAGATTTGTTTAATCCGCGTGCAGTAAAGTAGGTGGAGCTGACAGCCATTAAGACGATCATGCTAAGCAGGCTGGCAACCAGAAATTCAAGGATGCTGAAACCGCGAATGGCGGTTTTATTGGGAATATGGTTGAGTAAGCGTTTATTGTTCATTGTTAGTCTCTTACGCGTGATTGGTAGGTATAGACAACGTTATGCTCCGATGTATTGAGGTTTTTTGAAGTATTTTCTTCTTCGACATCTTGCAACCATAAAACTTTCACGATGGTCGTGTCGCCTTTGCCATCGTCCTCGCAGTTTGCTTGGAAGTCATTGTTGTTGTAAGTCGGCTCGGAAGGATCTTTGCAGATAGCGAAACAGACTTTATTAGATTCGGGAAGGGCTTTGGTTAAATCGTGTTGAAACTGGTCAATTTGGGCTTTTGCAAGATCCGCTTTTGATATATTCAGTATATCTTTATCTTTAAACTCCGGTTCTTTACTATTTAGTCCACAGCTTTCTCGTCTGGTGTAAGCATCGTAGGATTTTTTATAACGCGAGGTTTCTTCACCTGTTATTTTATCGACTTCTTTTTCTTCAGAGAGCGTCGGATTAATGAGCATACCTTCAATCAGATTTTGCGTAATTTGGGCGACTGCGGTTTGATTTTCAGACTCGCGCACGTTGGATACGGTACGCAATTGAACAGCCAGAAGGGCGAGTACGCCGATAGCAAGGACAAACATAGCAATCAAAACTTCAATCAGGGTCATACCTGATTGAAGTTTTGGAGTAAAGCTTGTTGAGCTGGTTTTCAGACGGCCTTTAGATGATCTGAGATGAGTAGGATTAGTAATGTTCATAAGATACCGTTGTTATTATTTGGAAGTGTATTCGCACATTTTGCGCTCATCGTTTTTAGTACAGATTTCGACATGCCCATTGCCATTGATTAAAAGTACGGTAGCACGGGCTTTCTTGGTTTCAGCATCGGCAGCGGATCTATCCGTCAGGCTGATTTTGATGTGGCCGTCTGAAAATTGATAATTCTTTCCATCGGTTGAATGGCCAAATGTACCATTGGGCAGGAATCTCCACCAGACTTCTTTTGAAGCTGAAGCAGATAGTGCAGAACGGTCATTGCCGATAGGGATATAGTTGAAGCTGTATTCCACTTTGTCGGTATCTCCATTAAGGATAATGGAGCGGATGGATAAATCGACTGTATCGTTTTTATAGTTGGAATCTCCGTTTTTATCGGCGTAGGCCAACATACCATTACCGGCATATTTGGAATCGCAACCATTATTGGGCGAACCATCGGATTTGATTTTGACTGGGCAGATGTAAACGGGAAGATTGAGACGGACGGCCTCATTACGCGCGAAACGCAACAGGTTGGCAATTTGCTCTGCTTGCGATGCCGCACGTCTGGAGGCAATCCATTGATTCATATTGGGAAGTGCGATGACGGCCATTACTGCTGCAATAGTAATGACAATCAGCAACTCAATTAGGGTGAAGCCTTTTTGTGTCTGATACATGAGTGATTTTTGGTAGTAATGTGTTGGGTAACTGACGTTTTCTCTTTTGCATTTGCCTGTGGCAATGCTTTTGCTTTTATTAGATTTATTTTAAACGATTTTGTAATGCGTGACTAATGAAATATGAAATTCGGTTAGTTTTTCAGACAATCTGTCTCAATCTTCCATCAACATGGATTCTGGAACATAGGCGGCATTATCAAATTTGGTAAATTGACCCATCCAAGTGAGGAATACTTTCCCGACGGGGCCGTTACGGTGTTTGCCGATAATACATTCCGCCAAGCCTTTTGCGGGTGATTCTGAGTTGTAGTATTCATCACGATACATGAACATAATCAAGTCGGCATCTTGTTCGATTGCGCCGGATTCACGCAAGTCGGACATCATCGGGCGTTTGTCGGTGCGCTGCTCAACAGTACGGCTCAACTGCGACAGGGCAATGACGGGAACTTGCAATTCTTTGGCCAATGCTTTGAGTGAGCGGGAAATTTCGCCAAGCTCGGAAGCGCGGTTGTCAGAACGGCCGGAGCCTGACATTAATTGCAGGTAGTCGATAACGATCAAACCCAATTTGCCGTTGAACTGGCGCGCAAGACGACGGGCGCGGGCGCGCAGTTCTAGCGCGGTCAAACCCGGCGTTTCATCGATATACATGGGTGCATCGGAGAGTTTAACGACCGCTTCGTTCAGACGGCCCCAGTGTTCGTCTTGCAATCTGCCGGTTTTAAAACGCTTTGGTCCAAACGTCCTACCGAACCCAGCATACGCATAACCAGCTGCGCACCACCCATCTCCATAGAGAATACGGCGACAGGCAGCTTGCCCTCTACGGCAACGTGTTCCGCAATGTTGATCGAAAAGGCAGTTTTACCCATGGAAGGACGGCCTGCGACGATGATCAAATCTCCCGGTTGGAGGCCTGATGTTTTTTTGTCGAGATCGATAAAACCTGTCGATATGCCAGTTACTTCATCAGGATTGTCGCGCGAATAAAGCATATCGATGCGCTCGACCACTTCTTTTAGAAGGTCGGGCATCTCAAGGAAGCCTTGTTTGGATTTAGCGGTACTTTCGGCAATTTGGAATACTTTGTTTTCCGCCTCGTCCAAAAGCTGGCCTGCATCGCGCCCTTGCGGATTGTATGCGCTGCGTGCAATTTCCGTGCCGACTTCGGCAAGCTGGCGCATGATGGAACGTTCGCGCACGATTTCGGCGTAGCGGCGGATATTGGCAGCAGACGGCGTATTTTGCGCCAGCGTAATCAGATAGTTGAATCCGCCTGCCGCTTCCAATTCTTCATTGCGTTCCAAACTTTCTTGAACGGTAATGACATCGGCAGGACGGCTTTCATTAATCAGGTTGGCAATCGCACGAAAAATCAGGCGGTGTTCGTGGCGGTAAAAATCTTCGCCGGAAACGACATCGGCAATACGGTCCCAAGCAGAATTTTCCAGCATCAGGCCGCCTAAGACGGATTGCTCCGCTTCTGTGGAATGTGGCGGCAGTGACAATGCGCTGATTTCACGGTCTTCAGACGGCATATCGGAATAATTGCTCATGACGGGCATCTCTGGCTGGAAAATTGCAATCCACTATTATAGCGCAGTGTAAGTTCAATTGGTTTGTTTAGGCTAAAGCAGGTAAAATAGCAATGTTGTTGATTTGACAACACACTACCAAAATATAAATATCATGAATTAGGAGCATAAAAATGGAACACAAGCTGCCACAATTGCCTTATGAACTGGATGCGTTGTCCCCTCATCTGACCAAAGAAACTTTGGAGTTTCACTACGGCAAACACCATCAAACTTACATCACCAATTTGAACACTCAAATCAAAGGCACTGAGTTTGAAGAAATGCCTTTGGAAGAAATCGTGAAAAAATCTTCCGGCGGTATGTTCAACAACGCTGCCCAAACTTGGAACCACACTTTCTACTGGCTGGGCTTTACCCCTAAAGGCCAAGGCAAACCTGCCGGCGAATTGGCTGCGGCCATCGACGCCAAATGGGGCAGCTTTGAGAAATTTCAAGAAGCGTTCAATGCTTGCGCGGCCGGTACTTTCGGCTCAGGTTGGGCATGGTTGGTGAAAACGCCTGCTGGTGAATTGGATCTGGTTTCTACTTCCAATGCAGGTACCCCGCTGACTACTGAAAACACTCCGCTGTTGACTTGCGACGTATGGGAACACGCCTACTATATCGACTACCGCAACAGCCGTCCTAACTACCTGAAAGGTTTCTGGGAAATCGTTAACTGGGATGAAGTTGCCAAACGCTTCGCCGCATAAAACGATATGAATGAAAAGGCCGTCTGAAAAAAATTTTTCAGACGGCCTGAAACCTTTGAACAATTAGCAGTACGTGCAATGGCCGCCCTTTACGACATCATTAAGGTACATCAATCGGGCGCTAATATTTTAGTGGTATCGCATGGTCATACCTTGCGGCTTTTATTGTCCTTACTAGGCGGAGCGACTTGGAAAAACCATCGAGATGAGGGTAAATCCGCGTCATTGTTGCATACTTCAATCAGTATTGTGAAATACGATAGTGAAAGCGGTTTTCATATTGAGCAGCTTAACGATGTGGCTCATTTACAATGATCACACCCATTCATCAATAATAAAAAAAGTGGGCATTTTACCCACCTTTTTTGCCATTAGCCGAATACTTTTTCCAAGTGTGCTTGGTAGTCTGCTAAGTATTGTTCCACTTGTGGATATTTGATCACATCGTTACATAAGAATGTCGGCAGACGGGTCAAACCGATGAACTCATTGAGTTTGTGGAAGTGCATATACAACGCATTCACGCCTTTGCCTTCGAAAAAATCGCCTTCTCGGGTGAAGGCCTCAATCGGCGCATTCCAAGTAAGCGAGAGCATGTGTTTTTTGCCTTGCAACAAACCACCTGTGCCGTAACCTTCTGTCGGATTGACACGATGGCGGCCATCACTGTGGTAAAGCTTGCCGTGTCCGGCAGTTAATACTTCGTCTATGTATTTTTTCACTGTCCAAGGTTCGTGCATCCACCAGCCTGGCATTTGCCAAATCACGGCATCCATCCACAAGAATTTTTCGATTTCTGCTTCAACATCATAGCCCGCATCAATCACGGTTTCTTGTACATTGTGTCCAAGTGCGGTCAAAACTTCTTTCACTTTTTTGTGAAGCGTATGGTTCAACTCACCATGCGAATGACCAAACTCTTTTCTACCGTCTAGTAATAAAATATTCATCTTTTTGCCCCTAAAATAAATAATTATAAAAATGGGGCTATCATTATGCCTTTTTACTGCATCTTTATCACTGTAAGTTTAAATTCTTTAAAAGGTTATGTAGGAACTGGACAGCAGGTGGGAAAAACTGAAATTGGGCTTCCTGGTTCTAAAGAAAGGGTGAACTTCAATAAAAATATCGGTATTTATATCGATCCTGTTACAGGAAATCAAACACCAACAACTATGGGGATTATTCATTATAGTAAAAATGGATATCATGTAGTTCCGGCTAAACCAAAGGAATAATAGTCTATGAATAATGACATTATAAGATTAAGAATTGTTACCCAAAATGCCTTGATAGGTAAAATTACCAAAGAGGTTAGAGGTGTTTATGTAAGAATCAATGAAAATTGTATAAGTATTTATATCGTTATTGATGGAGATATCTCTACCTATTGGAATGAAGAGATTTATGAAATTGGTACAGATATTATTTCTAATTTTTGGTGAGGATTATACTATTGATGAAAAATTTAGTTAGGATTGATTACCCTAAATATTTATCTTTTGATAATTATATATGTGTATATAAGCGCCATGAAAAAAATATGAATAAGATTGGAACTATTTATTTATGACAAGGATTTAAAAAGAATTAAGGATTAATAATGTTTGGTATTTTTCTTTAAAGATAAAGGTACATCTTTTGATAATGGATATGGGATGCATATTTTGGCTTCAATCTCTTTAGGTGAATATGTAGAAGAATTACATATTCCAATAGACTATTGGGGTATTGAAGAATATAAAAATAACTGGGCTACATCTATAGCTGATGGGATAGAAAAAAAGCAACATTCAGTACTTATTACATCTATGCATGAGCCAGAATCTTTAAATTTTATTTCTACATGGATTATTTATTATGATGGGGAAATTTCTTATAAAAGTGCATTCACCTACCAATAGACGCAAGTCATTTTGTAGTAATTTTGGTGCGCCACCCAAATATCCTTGCCCCGAACTGCGATTATTTGCCGAATTTTATGCATACTGTTCAACAACTCTCTGAAAATGCCCTTACTACGCGTTTGAATTTTTTCCGCCAATACGGTCAACTTGAGACTTTTGCAAAGGTCTCGGCCTTTTTGTCGATATGGGCGTGAAGAAATGGTTTAGATGAATGTTTTTTCTGTCTGATGCGCAAAATTATCATGGAGCAGAAAAAAGGATAAACGGGAGATTATGCTAAAATATTGTCAACAATTTTCTGATTCCACATGATATGGAATCAGCGTTTGACACACATAGACAAGAGGATTTTATGAAATTTCTAGACCGTGAGGCGACCATTGCCAAACCCGGCTTTAATCGTTGGCTGGTACCGCCTGCCGCTTTGGCTGTGCATCTTGCCATCGGGCAGATATACGCTTATTCCGTGTTCAATGCGCCGCTGACCAAGCTTATCGGTATCACTGAATCGGCTGCTGGAGATTGGAAGCTGACCACGGTCGGTTGGATTTTCAGTATTGCCTTGGCGATGTTGGGCGCGTCTGCGGCCATGTTCGGTACATGGATGGAACGCGTTGGGCCGCGTAAAGCAATGTTTGTTGCCGCCTGCTGCTTTAGCTTGGGCTTTTTTTGTATCGGCGATCGGCGTCCATACGCACAATCTGTTTTTGCTTTATTTGGGCAACGGTGTGATTGGCGGGGTTGGTTTGGGCTTGGGCTATATTGGGCCTGTATCGACTTTGATGAAATGGTTTCCCGATAAACCGGGTATGGCGACAGGTTTGGCGATTATGGGCTTTGGCGGTGGCGCGATGTTGGCTTCGCCTTTATCCGTGTCGCTGATGAATTTTTTCTCCAGTGAAACTTCGGTTGGCGTAGCTCAGGCTTTTGTTGTTTTAGGAGTGTTTTATCTGGTGTTGATGATGTTTGGTGCGTTTACCATCCGCATACCTGCCGATGGCTGGAGACCTAAAGGTTATGTTGCGCCGAAAATCAAAAACAAATTGGTCAGTAGTAATCACGTCAATGTTTCCGAAGCCATGAAAACACCACAATTTTGGCTCTTGTTTTGGGTGTTGTGCTTGAATGTGACGGCGGGTATCGGCGTTTTGGGTCAGGCTTCTGTCATGATTCAGGAACTGTTTTCTGAAGCTTCTGTCGGTAAACAGGCTGCCATTGGCGCGGGTGCGGCGGCAGGTTTTGTGAGTCTATTGAGTCTGTTTAATATGGGTGGCCGTTTTTTGTGGTCCAGCGTGTCCGACAAAATTGGGCGTAAAAATACTTATACTATTTTCTTTGTGCTCGGCTCGCTGTTGTATTTTGCCATTCCGTCTATTGGCGAGAGCGGTAACAAGGCTTTGTTTGTTATTGGGTTCTGCGTCATTATTTCCATGTATGGCGGCGGTTTCGCAGCGATTCCAGCGTATTTGAAGGATTTGTTCGGCACTTATCAAGTCGGTGCAATCCATGGCAGGATTTTGCTGGCATGGTCAACTGCGGCCGTTATTGGCCCTGTGTTGGTCAACTATATCCGCCAAAGCCAAATTGAAAGCGGCGTTCCGGCTGCCGAGGCTTATAGCATTACCATGTACATCATGGCAGGTTTGTTGATTGTCGGTTTGTTGTGTAATTTGAGTGTCCGTTCGGTTCACGAAAAGTATCACGAGAAGGACATTAAGGTCGCGGCACATAGCGGCAACCCCGATGATGAAACTGCTGTATCCGATGCCTATCTGATCAGCAAGAAAGTATCAGCGGGCGGTATCGGCGTATGGTGGCGCTGGGCTTTGGTTTGCATTCCTTTGGGCTATGGCGTCATTATGGTGTTTGTGAAAGCCTTAAGTTTGTTTAATTGATTGTTGAAAATAAAAGGCCGTCTGAAAGTTTCAGACGGCCTTTTAAAATATTAAGCAACTAATCTTTTGATACGCTGATGGTATGTTTGATGTGTTTTAAATTCGCCACGATGGTAAAGTCATCATCACCAGTAATGCCCATGAACTCCATTTGCTGATGTGTACCGATGCCCACGCGCCGATTTGGTTGGGATAGCGCCAAACGCCGAATAGGGTTCCCAAATTTTCCGCCAGCCAAATGAAAAATCCAATCAGGACGAAAGCGAGCAGGAGCGGCATTTTGCGAGTGGTGTCATAGGGCGTGTACAAGACTGTTGTCCGGGCGTATAGGCCGAGAGCAAAAGCAGCGAGATACCAACGATAGTCGCCGATATAGTGATGGGTGAAGAAATTGATATAAATCGCCAGTGCGCACAAAGTGCCCAACCAATACGGCGGATGGCTTTTGATTTTAAGGTCAAACAGCCGCCATGCTTGAATGATATAGCTGCCGACTGCAGCATACATAAAGCCCGCAAACAGCGGTACGCCGCCGATTTTGGTATAAGCTTCGTCCGGATAGCTCCAAGACTGGATATCGCTTGATGTTTTGAACCACTCTAAAGCAAAGCCCACCAAGTGAAACAGCGTAATCGATTTCACTTCATCCCAAGTTTCCAGCTTGAAATACAGCATGGCTGCTTGTACGGAGACGGCAAAAATCAGCAGTAGGTCGTAGCGTGAAATTCCCAACCAGCCTGTTTTCGGAACGAGGAACATGGCAATGAAAAACAAGCCTGCAAATAAGCAGGCTCGTGCTTCTTTCAAACCGAAAAACCAAAATTCAACGATAAAGCGTCGCCAACCATGCAAATCCTTGCGTTTGGGATGCTCAGTCAGCCAAGTATCCAGTTTGCCCAACATATTTTCAGACGGCCTCTTAATCTTGAAAATGTTTTAGGCAGATTGAATTGGAATAACGCGGTTTTGCTTACGTTTTGCGCCACCTTCGCAGTAGTTGGTTTTGACATAATCTTCAACGATTTGTAAAAACTCGGCAGCGATATTGTCGCCTTTGAGAGTCACTTTCCGTTCGCCGTCTACATAAACTGGCGCAACCGGAGTTTCGCCTGTACCTGGCAGGCTGATACCGATATCGGCAAGCTTGCTTTCGCCCGGACCATTTACCACGCAACCCATCACGGCGACGTTCAATGATTCAACGCCTGGATATTCAGTGCGCCAAACAGCCATTTTCTGGCGTAAATAGTTTTGTACGTCTTGAGCCAACTCTTGGAATACGGTACTGGTGGTACGGCCGCAACCCGGGCAGGCTGTAACCATTGGCGTAAAGGAGCGCAAGCCCATGGTTTGCAGGATTTCCTGACCAACAATGACTTCTTGTGTACGCGGGGAGCCGGGTTCGGGCGTAAGGGAAATTCGAATGGTGTCGCCGATGCCTTCTTGTAACAATACGGCCAAAGCTGCGGTGGAAGCCACAATGCCCTTGCTGCCCATGCCTGCCTCAGTTAGACCGAGATGGAGCGGGTAACGGCAACGGCTACCTAATTCGCGGTAAACCTGAATCAAGTCTTGTACGGCGCTGACCTTGCACGACAAAATAATTTTGTCTTCAGGCAAGCCCAAGGCTACGGCTTTTTCTGCCGATTCCAGCGCAGAAACAATCAAAGCCTCTTTCATGATTTCTTCAGGCGGTTTTGGTGTGGCAGAAGCTAGGTTGGCATCCATCATGCGCTTGGCAAGGCTTTGATCAAGCGACCCCCAGTTCACACCTATGCGTACGGCTTTATTGTTTTCTGCGGCAGTACGAATCATAAAGGCAAATTTTTCATCGCCTTTTGCACCTTTGCCGACATTGCCCGGGTTAATCCGATATTTGGCCAAGGCTTTGCCGCACTCAGGAAATTCAGCCAATAAGCGTTCGCCATTAAAATGGAAATCACCAATCAAAGGCGTGGTGTAGCCCATATCGTCTAAGCGGCTGCGGATTTCGGCTACTTTGGAAGCCGCTTCAGGAGTATTGACTGTGATGCGAACCATTTCCGAGCCGGCATCGCTCAATTCTTTGACCTGTCGGGCAGTTGCTGCGGCATCTGCCGTATCTGTATTGGTCATGGATTGAACAAGAACGGGCGCATCGGAGCCGATGATGAGGTGGTCAATTTTGACTTGATGTGTCTGACGGCGTTTAGGTGTGGTCATTTTAGTTTTTTTCCTGCAACAAAAGAGGCGGATTTTTCACCGGCAACACGGTATTTCAAAGGTTCGATAGGTGTACCGCCGTAATTGGCTTCCGAGCCGGCTGCAATGCCGATCCAAACATTGTAGGGTGCGCCGCCTCTCAGACGTTGTTCGCTTCCGGCCGGAACGATACGGCTGAATACAACTTTTCCATCTTTGTCTGTAATAATCAGATTGCTTCGGTATTGGACTTTAATCCAAAGTTCGTCTTTCTCAACTTTGACGGCAGGCTTCTCTTCTTGTACGACGGCGGAAGCTGCTGAGGTTGCTTGATCATTAGTCACTTCAGGCTTATTGGTGATTTCTTTTTTGCCGTCTTCCGTCATTTCGCTAACGGCAATATTATCCGTTTTTAAGGCAGGCGTTTTCATCGTGTCAGCAACATCTTTACTGTTTTGAATATTTGCCTGCTCGTTTTTAAAACTGGATTTGCTTTGCCAAAAGTAAACGCCGCCTACAGCCAAAGCCAGTGCGGCTATCCCCAATATCCATTTTGGGAAGCCTTGTTTTTCAGTGTCTTTATAGCTTAAGCCGGTGTTGGTACTGCGTGTTACCGCGTATACATGGTCTTCAAGTTGCGGAGTAATGGAGAGTAAATGTTTGGCGATGGTTTGTTCATCGATTTTCAAAAATCGTGCATATGAACGCAGATAGCCTGAAACAAAGACTAAACCGGGAAAGCCTGAATATTCCCCTTTTTCCAAAGCATCAATTTGTTCGGCAGACAGTTTCAAACGTGAAGCAACATCTTGAATATCGATTTTGGCATCAGTTCTGTGTCTGCGTAATTCATCCCCCAATGTTTTGGCGGCTTGTGTGTCGTAGTTGATTTTATCGTTATTTTCCATTTAGTGGCCCGTTGTGACAGTTTGTAGTTCGTCTGAATAGGGGAAATTTGCCCTAAGTTGGGCTTCGTATTCGTATGCGGCGTGTTTATTGCCCAAGGCGGTAGCCAAACGCCAGCCTAAAAGCAAATCGTCAGCCTGCAGGACATCAACTTTGCTTTGGTATTGGCGGAAATAATAGTCGGCATCGTTCAGATTTCCTGCCATCATTTTGGTTCGGGCAAGTTCTTTGAAAGCAGGGAAGAATTGCGGATTCGCTGCTAAAGACCTTTCCAAATAGGCTTGGGCTAAAGAGTATTGGCCTAACCTTGCGCTGCAAATGCCTTTATTCATATTGGCAATAAAAGGGCTTGGGTAGGTTGGGTCGGCCAGTGCTTTGTCAAAATAAGCCAAAGAATCGGCTGGTGCATTCATTTGATTGCACAAGAACCAACCGTAGTTGTTGTTGACTTCCGCGCTATCAGGTTTTAAAGACAATGCTTTAAGAAAGCTTTCCTGAGCTTTATCTTTGACTTTCAAATACTGATAAATCTCGGCGCGTACCAACCAAGCAAGGTCATTTTTTGAATTGAACTTAAGCGCCTCTTCGATACTTTCAGTAGCTTGGCGGTAGTTTTGGCCACGCATATATTCCACAGCCAGTTGAGTTTTGATATTAGAAACTTGAATGGCGCGTTCTTTAGGGCTTGGGCCGGAAGAGGAAGCACAGGCAGAGAGAGTCAGTGCGGTAAGTAACGCGAATCCGAACTTGATTTTCATAATTAACCTTATTGTTCGACCAAAATCTGTTGCCATTTTTGTTGGCGGCGTGTTTTATCTTGTACTTGTCCGGCCAGTTGTCCGCAAGCGGCATCAATATCGTCGCCGCGGGTTTTACGGACAGTAACGACAAAGCCGGCTTGTTGCAGAATATCGCGGAAGACACGGATATTTTCATTGGTAGAACGTTCGTAGCCGGAATTTGGGAAAGGATTGAACGGAATCAGATTGAATTTGCAGGGTACGTCTTTAACCAATTCAATCAATTCACGCGCATGTTGTGCTTTATCGTTGATACCGTTGAGCATAACGTATTCAAAGGTAATAAAGTCACGGGGTGCTTTGACCAAATAACGTTGGCAGGCCGCCATCAATTCTTTAAGCGGGTATTTTTTGTTGAGTGGAACAATCTGATCACGCACTTCATCGTTGGATGCGTGTAAAGATACAGCCAAAGCAACAGGCATTGCATCACGCAGTCTGTCCATTTGTGGAACCATGCCTGAAGTGGAAACAGTCACGCGGCGGCGGCTCAAGCCGTAGCCGTGATCATCCAACATAATACTCAAGGCAGTAACAACATTGTCAAAGTTTGCCATGGGTTCGCCCATACCCATCATCACAACGTTAGATATAACGCGTTCATTTTTAGGAGTAACGCCCATGGCTTATTGGCCCACCAAAGCTGGCCGATAATTTCAGCGGCAGTCAGGTTACGGTTGAAACCTTGTCGTCCGGTAGAGCAGAAGGTGCATTCCAATGCGCAACCGACTTGGGAAGAGATACACAAAGTACCGCGTTCGGCTTCGGGAATGAAGACGGTTTCTACACCGTTGCCCGTGCCGACATCCAGTAACCATTTGCGTGTACCATCCGTAGATTCTTGTGCCGTCATTAATTTAGGCACTTCGATTGTGGCTTGTTCATTCAACTTGGCGCGCAATGATTTGGCCAAGTCAGTCATTTCTTCAAAGTTCTGTGCACCGGCTTGATGCATCCAACGCATTACTTGCTTGGCACGAAAAGGTTTTTCACCCATTTCGGCAAAGTGTTGCGTCAGTCCGTTTAAATCGTAATTCAGTAGATTGGTTTTCATGTATTTTTATGTGTCTCAGTAAAGCTTTTAAAGCAAAGGGGCTTATTGTGCAGCTTTGCTTTAATAGCCTTTGGATTTTCAGACGGCCTTTAATTTGTAGGACATACAAAGCAGTTTTGCCGTCCGATATAAATCGGACGGCCGTAAAGCGGCTACAGGCTTTTACTCTTAGCGTGGGCAGATTTCGCTTTGGCTGAAGAAGTAGGCAATTTCAATCGCAGCATTTTCAACGCTGTCAGAACCATGTACGGCATTAACACTGACAGATTCTGCAAAGTCGGCACGGATTGTACCCGGAGCTGCATCGGCTGGATTGGTTGCGCCCATCAATTCACGATTTTTTGCAACGGCGTTTTCACCTTCCAATACTTGAATCATGACAGGATTGCGAGTCATGAATTTAACCAAGTCTTCATAAAAAGGGCGGTCTTTGTGTACGGCATAAAACTCTTTTGCTTCACGCTCAGAGAGATGTTTCATTTTTGCAGCAATAATGCGCAAGCCGTTTTCTTCAAAGCGGCTGTAAATCTTGCCGATGACATTTTTTTCTACTGCATCGGGTTTGATGATGGAAATCGTACGTTCGATGGCCATGTTATGTCCTTGTTTATTGGTAGGTAAGTTGTCGCAGCCAAGAGGCGAGGGAAGTGTATTCTACCAAATTTCGCCCCTTTTTGGGAAAGGCATTATTTGCTTAAAGTCAGGTGTGGTTGTTCCAAATAGACTTCGGATTGCATTTCGATCATACGGCTGGCTGTACGGGTAAATTCCTCGGCGAAATCGCCTTCGACATAAATATCGTTTACGCCAACTGCACTGGTGGCGCACAATTTCACACGGAAATCATATAAAACGTCAATTAACCATGTCAGACGGCGTGCTTCTGCTTTTTCTTGAGGGGTTAGACGTTCTAATCCTGAAAGGAAAACCATCTCGTAATGTTCAGCCAAGTACAGATAGTCAGCTTGTGAGCGCGGGCCGAAACATAATGCGCGGAAATCAAACCAGATGGCGCGTTCTGACTGGGCTTTATGAGGAATTTCCCGTCCATGAATAATGCTGATGCCTGGGTTTAATTCAGAGATTCCGCTCATTTCCTTAAATAAAGCAGCCAGTTTTTGCTCATTTTCTTCATTATTGGGGACAAAGAAAATTTCGGCAGGACGCAGCGTACGCAAGCGGTAATCTTCGCCGCCATCCACATTTAAAACGGTCAGGTTGGACTCGATAAGGGCGATGGTTGGGAGAAAGCTGCTGCGGTTTTGGCCTTGAGGATAGAGTTCGGATGGGGCGTAGTTGGAAGTGGCTACCAAGACTACACCTTCACTCAACAGGTTTTCCAGTAAACGGCCCAAAATCATGGCATCGGCAATATCGCTGACGTGGAACTCGTCAAAGCATAATACGCGTGTTTCTTTGGCAATTTCTGTTGCAACGGCTTTTAAAGGATTGGCTTCGCTTTTCAAGACTTTAAGGCGTTGATGGATTTCGGCCATGAAGGCATGGAAATGCACACGACGTTTACGACGATAAGGGAGGCAGCCGAAAAAAGCATCCATCAAAAAGCTTTTACCGCGTCCTACACCGCCATAAAAATAGAGTCCTTTAGGTACTTGGGGGGAACGCAAGCTACGGCCGAGAAAACGGTTGCGTTTGCGTTTGAACATCATCAGCTCGGTCCACAAACGATCCAAATATTCAATGGCTCGCGCTTGGGCTTCGTCGCGGATGAAGTTGGGCTGCTCGGCTGCAGCTTGATACCAAGTCAATGGGCTGTGGTTTTCAAATGGAGGTGGTGTGAATAGTTGGTCTCTATTGCTCATGTGTAACCTTTATTATGCTTTACTGGCGATAGTTGAAACATCATCCGCAATAGTTTGGACAGTAGTTGGAATGATGTTTTCATTACAGAATAGTCGGTCTATTATAAATGATTTCAGACGGCCTGCGTTTTTTGCAAAAGCATTGTAGTAAATATAGTTGAAATAGTGTGCGATTAAGGTATGCGTGAAAAGAGCCGGCTTTGGTATTTCTTGCGAAAACAAAAAAACGCCGCATTTCTGCGGCGTTTTGCTACTAAGTATTAATGAGCACTTTCTTGCAATGCCAAGTCTACACGCTCACGCAACTCTTTACCCGGTTTGAAGTGAGGAACATGCTTTTCAGGCACTTCCACGCGTTCGCCGGTTTTCGGGTTGCGCCCGATACGGGCAGGGCGGTGGTTCAAGTCGAAACTGCCGAAGCCGCGGATTTCGATACGTTGTCCACGAGCCAGTGAGCGGGTCATGGTATCAACCAAGACTTTTACACTGTATTCGACATCTTTAGCCAACAGTTGGTTGCCGTTTTTTTCGGCAAACACTTCTGCGAGGCGAACCATCAATTCAGACTTCGTCATGTCTGCAACCTTATTCTTGGTCGCCGGACAGTTTGGCTTTCAGCAAGTCGCCCAGGCTGGTAGTACCTGCATTGGCAGTTGCAGCGGCGTTAACTGAATTCAGCGCTTCGCGGTTTTTCTTTAGCGTCTTTCGCTTTAACAGACAGACGGATGCTGCGGTTTTTGCGGTCAACGGTAACGATAACGGCTTCAACTTCGTCGCCTTCTTTCAGTTTGGTAGTCAGGTCTTCAACGCGGTCAGCGGCGAATTCAGAAGCAGGCAGGTAGCCTTCAACTTCTTCAGACAGAGCTACTACGGCACCTTTGGCGTCAACAGATTTCACAGAACCTTTAACCAAAGAACCTTTGTCGTTTACGCTGATGAAGTTGCCGAACGGATCACCTTCCAGTTGTTTGATACCCAAAGAGATGCGTTCTTTTTTTCAACGTCAATTGCCAATACAACGGCTTCAACTTCTTCGCCTTTTTTTGTATTTGCGTACAGCTTCTTCGCCGGCTTCAGTCCAAGACAGGTCAGACAAGTGAACCAGGCCGTCGATGCCGCCAGGCAGACCTACGAATACGCCGAAGTCAGTGATAGATTTAACTGCGCCGGAGATTTTTGTCGCCTTTGTTGTGGTTGGCGGCAAATTCTTCCCAAGGGTTAGCTTGGCATTGTTTCATACCCAAAGAGATACGGCGGCGGTCTTCGTCGATTTCCAGGATCATGACTTCAACTTCATCACCCAGTTGAACAACTTTGCTTGGGTGTACGTTTTTGTTGGTCCAATCCATTTCGGAAACGTGTACCAAACCTTCGATGCCTTGTTCGATTTCAACGAACGCACCGTAGTCGGTCAGGTTGGATACTTTACCGAACAGGCGAGTACCTTGTGGGTAACGACGGGTCAGGCCACTCCAAGGATCTTCGCCCAATTGTTTCATACCCAGAGAAACGCGTTGTTTGTCTTGGTCGAATTTCAGGACTTTAGCTTCTACTTCTTGGCCAACTTCCAAAACTTCGCTTGGGTGTTTCACACGGCGCCATGCCAAGTCGGTGATGTGCAACAGACCGTCGATGCCGCCCAAGTCAACGAATGCACCGTAATCGGTGATGTTTTTAACGATACCTTTGATAACTGAACCTTCTTGCAGGTTTTCCAGCAAGGCTTTGCGTTCTTCGCCCAAAGTAGCTTCCAGAACAGCGCGGCGGGACACAACAACGTTGTTGCGTTTTTTGTCCAGTTTGATCACTTTGAATTCAATTTCTTTGCCTTCGAAGTGAGAAGTGTCTTTTACAGGACGTACGTCAACCAAAGAACCCGGCAGGAATGCGCGGATGCTGTTGATCATAACAGTCAGACCACCTTTGACTTTGCCATTGATAACGCCGGACAGGATGTCGCCGTTTTCCATAGCTTCTTCCAAAGCGATCCAGTCGGCAGCGCGTTTGGCTTTTTCGCGGGACAGTTTGGTTTCGCCGAAGCCGTTTTCAACAGATTCGATGGTAACGGTAACGAAATCGCCAACTTTAACTTCAATCTCGCCCTGAGCGTTTTTGAATTCAGCAACATCAATCAGAGATTCTGATTTCAGACCTGCGTTAACGGTAACGAAGTTTTGATCGATGCCGACTACTTCGGCAGTAATCACTTCACCTGGGTTCATCTCTTGCAGGGTAAAGCTTTCTTCCAGCAGCTGGGCAAAATTTTCCATAGTCATATATACTCTTTTCGGTACACCGCCAAGGGGTGCGGGTTAGGTTTGAAATGACCTGCCGTCCTTGGCGCGGCAGGTTGGGAAATGTTTTCAGACGGCCTTGTTATAGGGTTAACAGGCCGTCTGAAATGAAAACTTCGCGATTATACTCCAAATTTTAAACTTTATGATACCAATCAAGCACTTTTTTTACAGCTTCTTCGATAGAAAGGTTATCAGTATCTAAAAGCAGGGCGTCGGGCAGCTGTTTCAACGGAGCAACAGGGCGACGGCGGTCTGCTTCGTCGCGTGCTTCAATGTCCGACAAAATACGCTCGAATGCAACGCCTTCGCATGGGATACCGAGTTGTTTGGCACGGCGTTGGGCGCGGACATTGGCACTTGCGGTCAGGAAAATTTTTAATACGGCATCAGGGAAAATAACCGAGCCGATATCGCGGCCGTCGGCGACCAAACCTTTTTCGGTTAGGAAGTCGCGTTGGCGTTGTAAAAGGGCGGTACGCACTTTAGGCAACTGCGCGACGGCAGATGCGCCCATGCCGATCGCTTCGGTACGGATTTGCTCGGATACATCTTCGCCGTTTAATAATACGGCGCTGCTTTCAAATTGTGCGGGCAAAGTTTCTGCCAGTGTGCTGACGGCGTCTTCATCTGTCCAGGCAACATTTTGTTTTTGTGCGTAAAGTGCGGTCAGGCGGTAAAGCGCACCGGAGTCGAGGTAAAGAAAACCCAAGGCTTCGGCTACGCGTGAGGCAACCGTCCCTTTGCCGGATGCGCTGGGACCGTCGATGGCGATAACTTTTTGCTTGAGGCTCATGTGTTCTCCTGAATGCGATAGGTATTTGAATTAACCGTTTATTATACGTTGCTTTGGCCGTCTGAAAACGAAAATTTTTGTGTGATTTAGATTTGAGGGAAAAGCGGCTCGGCCTTATCGGGTATAATGGCCAAAATCATAATTTAACCGCTTTGTCTGATTGTTCGGGCCGTCTGAAACAACGGGTCGGGAACGGTCTTAGAATTTAGAAACATTATGTTACAAACCGATAATCTTACTTCTGCACAACCTCAGCGCATTATCACTGCTCAAAATATTTCCGCTCAGGAGGAATTGCTTGAACGTGCTTTACGTCCGAAAACTTTAAACGACTATATCGGGCAGGATAAGGCAAAAGAGCAGTTGGCCATTTTTATTCAGGCGGCGAAAAAACGTGGCGAAGCGCTTGACCACACTTTGCTGTTTGGCCCTCCGGGTTTGGGCAAAACTACTTTGGCGCATATTATCGCTAAAGAGTTAGGCGTTAATTTGCGCCAAACCAGCGGCCCGGTTTTGGAACGTGCCGGTGACCTTGCAGCCTTGTTGACCAATCTCGAGCCGCATGATGTGCTGTTTATTGATGAAATCCACCGTTTAAGCCCCGTGGTTGAAGAAATCCTTTATCCTGCGCTTGAAGATTATCAGTTGGATATCATGATTGGAGAGGGGCCGGCCGCGCGTTCGGTCAAATCGATTTGCCGCCGTTTACATTGGTGGGGGCGACGACCCGCGCCGGTATGTTGACCAATCCGTTGCGCGACCGTTTCGGTATTGTGTCCCGATTGGAGTTTTATCAAAACAAAGACTTGGCGACTATTGTTGCCCGCTCCGCCCAATTGTTGCAGTTGGAAATGGGTGAAGAGGGTGCGATGGAAGTGGCCAAGCGTAGCCGCGGTACGCCGCGTATTGCCAACCGCCTTTTGCGACGTGTGCGCGATTATGCCGATGTAAAAAACAACGGCGTTATTGATGCGGAAATTGCCGATGCGGCTTTGAGTATGCTGGATGTGGACGGGCAGGGTTTGGATGTGATGGACAGGAAATTCCTTGAGGCGATTCTGCACAAATTCAGCGGCGGTCCTGTCGGTTTGGAAAACGTGGCCGCTGCGATTGGCGAATCGACCGATACCATCGAAGATGTGATTGAACCTTATCTGATTCAGCAGGGCTTTTTGCAGCGTACACCGCGCGGACGCGTAGCAACCGAACGAGCCTATCTGCATTTCGGTTTAAAGGTTCAAGAATAATAATGAAGGCCGTCTGAAAACTGCTTTCAGACGGCCTGATACTTTCAATTTCATATGATTGTCGGCAAATATCTGCCGATAATCGGTTAAAATGTCCCCCTTTTTCTTTTTTGAAGTTTCCCCATGAATATCTTATCCGTAGAAAATGCTTCTTTTGCCGTCGGTCACGTCGCCTTGCTCGACAAAACTTCTTTTCAACTCGACAGCGGCGAGAAAATCGGTTTAATCGGCCGCAACGGTGCGGGTAAGTCTTCGTTTTTAAAAATTCTTGCAGGCGTACAAAAGCTCGATGACGGGCAGATTATTGTCCAAAACAACCTTAAAATCGTTTATGTGCCGCAGGAATCCTTTTTTGATAAGGACGCAACTGTATTTGATACTGTTGCCGAAGGTTTGGGCGAAATTCGCGATTTATTGCGCCGTTATCATCATGTCAGCTATGAGTTGGAAAATGGTTCGAGTGAGGCTTTGTTGAAAGAGCTCAACGAATTGCAACTTGAAATCGAAGCGAAGGACGGCTGGAAGCTGGATGCGGCCGTGAAGCAGACTTTGGGGGAACTGGGTTTGCCGGAAAATGAAAAATCGGCAACCTCTCCGGTGGTCAGAAAAAGCGTGTCGCTTTGGCGCAGGCTTGGGTGCAAAAGCCCGACGTATTGCTGCTGGACGAGCCGACCAACCATTTGGACATTGACGCGATTATTTGGTTGGAAAACTTGTTAAAAGCGTTTGAAGGTAGCTTGGTTGTGATTACCCACGACCGCCGTTTTTTGGATAATATCGCTACGCGCATCGTCGAACTAGACCGCGGCATTCTGCGCTCCTATCCCGGCTCGTTCTCCAAATATAGTGAGAAAAAAGCGCAAGAGTTGGCAGTCGAAGCTGAACACAACCGCCTCTTCGACAAATTCCATGCTCAGGAAGAAGCATGGATACGCAAAGGCATCGAAGCGCGCCGCACCCGTAATGAAGGCCGCGTGCGCCGTTTGGAAGAGTTGCGCCGCCAGCGCGCCAAACGTCGCAATGTACAAGGGCAGGTCAACTTTAAGCTTGATAGCGGCGAGAAGAGCGGCAAAATCATCGCCGAATTGGAACACGCTTCGTTTGCCTATGGCGACAAAGTCATCATGGACAAATTCTCCGCCATTTTGCAGCGCGGAGACAAAATCGGCTTAATCGGTCCAAATGGTATCGGTAAAACTACCTTCCTCAAGCTGATTTTGGGCGAATTGCAGCCGACCTACGGCAGAATCCGTATCGGCAGTAAGCAGGAAGTTGCTTATTTCGACCAGTTCCGCAGCGCGTTGAACGAAAACGACACCGTGTTTTACACGCTCGGACAGGGCAATGATTACGTTGAAGTCGGTGGTAAGAAAAAGCATGTGATGAGCTATTTGGAAGATTTCCTGTTCCATCCAGCCCGCGCACAAAGTCCCGTTTCATCGCTCTCCGGCGGCGAACGCAACCGTCTCTTGCTTGCAAAACTCTTCACCCGTCCTGCGAATATTTTGGTCTTGGACGAACCGACCAACGACTTGGACATCGACACCCAAGAGCTGCTCGAAGACTTGCTGCGCGATTACCAAGGCACGGTATTCCTCGTCTCGCACGACCGTATGTTTCTTGATAACGTGATTACCCAAAGTATTGTTTCGAAGGACAAGGCCGTCTGAAAGAATACATCGGCGGCTATCAGGACTATATCGACGCAAAATCACGCGAAGAGAAAATTCAGACGGCCTCTGCGCCTAAAGCGGTTGCCGAGCCTGAAAAAGTCAAACCCAAAGCCAACCGCACGGTCAAACTTTCCTATAAAGAACAGCGCGAACTCGACGCCCTGCCTGATGAAATCGCTGCTTTGGAAACCGAGCAGGCTGAAATCAATACCCAGCTTTCCGACCCTGAAATTTTCAAAGATTACGAAAAAGCAGGTGCGTTACAAAGCAGGGCTGAAGAAATTGAAATGCTGCTTTTGGAAAAGCTGGAACGCTGGGAATGGCTGGAAGCGAAACAAAATGGCGAAGCGGTTTAAATTAGGAATTTTGTCTCAAAGTAGGGCAGATACTTTTCTAAGTCATGCCGTCTGAACCCCGAATATTCAAAAACAAGATCTACAACCAACATGAAAAAAGTCGAGAAAAACGTATTGGTGCTGCATAGCGCTAAGGAAATGTTTGAGCTGGTGGACAAAGTTGAGGACTATCCAAAATTTTTGCCGTGGTACAGCAAGACCGAAGTCATCGAACGCAAAGGCAATGAGCTAAAAGCGCGCCTGTTTATGGACTATATGCGCGTCAAGCAGTCGTTTGCGACGCACAACCACAATATACCAGGGCAGGAAATCCGCATGGATTTGCTCGAAGGGCCGTTTAAAACCCTGCGCGGCACTTGGAAATTTATCGATTTGGGCGATGATATGTGCAAAGTCGAATTCAGATTAGAATACGATTTCTCAAATGCCGTACTCTCTGCCATGATTTCCCCAGTGTTCGGCCATCTTGCCGGCACGCTGGTGGATGCTTTTATTAAAGAGGCCGACCGCCGCTATGCTTGAGATTGAAATTGTTTACGGACTGGTCGATAGGCAAGTGTTGAAGAGCATGACCGTTACCGAAGGTACAACCGTACGCGAAGCTGCCCTGCAAAGCGGTTTGGGAGTGGAGTTCCCAGAGTTGGATTTACAGCAAGCGCCTTTGGGTATTTTCGGCAAGGCCGTGAAAGACGAGACTGTGTTACGCGATGGCGATCGGATTGAGGTTTATCGTCCATTGTTGATTGATCCGAAAGAAGCGAGACGTAAACGCGCAGGGCAAGAATAAATCAAAGGCCGTCTGAAACTTTTTCAGACGGCCTGTCAAACTGAAAGAACAGTAATGAGCTTGAAAATTAAATTAATCGTCGGTTTGGGCAATCCAGGCCAAGAATACGAACAAACGCGCCACAATGTCGGCTTTTGGCTGTTGGACGAACTGGCGTGGAAATGGAAAGTCAATTTTAAAGACGAAAAGAAATTTTACGGTGAAGTAGCGCGCGCCACTACGCCTGATGGCGATGTTTGGCTGCTCAAACCCATGACCTTTATGAACCGCTCCGGTCAGGCTGTTGCCGCTTTGGCTCAGTTTTACAAGATCAAACCGGAGGAAATCTTGGTGGTTCATGACGAGCTGGATATTCCATGCGGCCGTATCAAATTCAAACTTGGCGGCGGCAACGGCGGACACAACGGCCTCAAAGACATTCAGACTCGCTTGGGTACGCCCAATTTCTACCGCCTGCGCTTAGGCATTGATCATCCGGGCGACCGTAATTTGGTTGTCGGTTATGTGTTGAATAAACCGTCGGCGGAACACAGACAGCAAATTGATGACTCCATCGCCAAATCCCTACAAGGATTGCCGGCCGTGTTGAATGGCGAATGGGAAGAGGCAACACGGTTTTTACACAGTAAGTAAGCCGAATGGGCAGCCTTGCGCATCATGTTCAGACGGCCTGAAAACAGGCAGCGCGATCTGACTAGTGATAAACCAATTAAAGAAACAGTAAATATGAACGAACTGACCAGCCTTATGCAGACCGAAGCCCCGGGTATTGTTGGCGAAACATTAGACTTCTGCCTTTACGAATGCAGTATTGAAGATGCCCCAGATGCTGAAGAAGTGGCACAATGGCGTGATATTTTGAAGGCTCGGGGTGGAAAATTTGTCCGCTTGGCAGACATCTGCCAAACATGGTTGGATGAAGAGGCCGATAAATGAAAGCCTTACCATTAAATAAATTTACTGCCGCTGCCTTTATCTGGTTTGTGGCCGCCATTTATGCCTTACTTTTCAAAGAGAGCGGCAATAGTGCTCCACCATTTCCCCATTTTGATAAAGTCGGCCATTTCGGACTGTTTTTCGGTCAGGCATGGTTGTGTGCAAAAATATTTATTCAAGACAATAGGACTATTCCCTATAAAGGCATTCTGTTTGCCGCTTTATTGTTTGCCATAGGAAGCGAGCTGGCTCAGGCATTTCTGACTGCTACGCGCCAAGGTTCGATCGCGGACGGCATTGCCGATATGGCAGGTACGGCTGCGGCGCTATGGTTTGCAGCAAAAGTAAAAGCAGCAAAAAGTTAGATATATTTAAAAAAACTTGAAGGCCGTCTGAAATCCTGAGAAACAGGTTTCAGACGGCCTTTTGTTACTTGATGATAAGTATCATATTATTAGAATCTCATGCGCACACCAACAGATAATTTGTTTCAGATTATTGAATTTACTCCAGTAGCTCTACATCTGAATCTAAGGCTATATTTATGATGTAAATCGTTTAACTATTGATTTTTAAAAGGATAGAGCTTCCATTATCATGGGAAAAAAATATTTTTGCATTTTTCAATGTCATTGATTAAATCAGGATTTAATCCTAATAAATTATCTTCAAATTTCAATATACTTGAATCCGTGTTTTTCCCAAGCTGCATCCAAACTTTTTAATTATTAATTCTTTCAATTTATAAAAAGCATTTTTAGCTTTGGTTATATCTTCTTCGTTTTGGGCACATTCTTTGAGTAAAAGAAATAACCTTGTTAAAACAGGTTGAGTCCAATGGTTAAATGGAAATTCTAAAAAATGCTCGTATAGTTGAATTGCTTTTGACAGGTTTTTATTAACCCCAAGTCCTTCCTGATATGCGAAACCTAAATATAACACTCCAAGATAATTTGGAAATTGTTGCTGTTTATTTGACCGTTTAATATTCCCATCCATATCAAGCATTATCGGCCCTTCTTCAATAATAGGTAATGGATTAAATCCGCTAATTTCTGCCGATTTCCTCGCGTATTCAAAAAATTGTTGATATTTGCGTGTGCAATAAGATAAATATGTTAATTTATTCAATGCAAAAGGAAAGTCATATTCAGTAGCTTCTTTATAATATTCCATTGCTTTATCAATATCTTTTTCAATATGCCCATTTACGCCAATTTCATAGATTTGCCCTAGTTGATAGAGAGCCAACTCATCATAATTTTTGGCTGCTGATTTATAGAATTCCAAGGATTTAGAGTATTTTTGTTTTTTGTAAAAATAAAAATTACCTAAATAAGTCTGTAAACTCCCTAAGTTATGTTTTTCTGCTAAGTTCTCTAATCTCTTCTGTTCATTGTAATTTTTTTATCTAATAACTCCCAAGCATCTAGAATGAATTTAGGTTTGTTATTATAAAAATAAGGTTGCAGCATTGAAGTAAATATGCCAATAATCATTATGCCAAGAAACTATTTCTTGGGTTTCTCTTAATTGGTTAATAACTCTTTGTATTTCTAATTCGTTATCTTTATCAGTATTATCTAATACTTCACTTTGGCTTTGCACATCTGGATATTCTTTAGATATTGCTTCCCAACATTGCTCCCAAGTAATTTTTTTACTTTTTATCTTTATATAGTTTAAAACAAGGATTTCTTGTACGATTAGTTTTTAATCTCCCTAGTCCTTGAGAAAATCTTTCACAGAATAACCTTATCTCTTCTTCCTCTTCATCGCTGGATAGATGCCGATTTTCGTCATCATGTAAAATATTGAAAACCTCTTTAGCCAGATCATTATCTGACCAATTTTTAAATTTCTTTAATTTCATAAAGTTAGAAAATATTTTTATATTTTCCATTATAAACTCCGATTTGTCCCTAATTTTGTCCCTGTTTGTCCGAGTGCCAAATTTATCATAACCATATTCGCTAAATATCTTTCAGCGGATAATCTTCTTCTCAATTTTAAAAGGAAATAATTATGGCAACTAATAATACCGGCAATACAAATCCCAACTGGCCCAGTCGAACAGGTAATCCTTCTGGTGGAGGTCGTGGTAATAACCCTGCTAAAAGTAAATAATTCCCTATACTAATAAAAATCTGAACCGTTATTGATTGAGAGGTCAGTAACGGTTTCTAAAAATCTAAGAAAGAAGATAAATGCACAAATATAGTACAAATTCTAAAATAGATAAATTGGTCAAAACCAAAATCAAAGAAGGCTGGAAAGTAAAATTTGGCAAAAAACATCCAGCATTAATTGCTCCAAATAACCGTAGAATTGCAATCCCTATAACACCAAGTGATTACAAAGCTTTTTATAGTTTTCGTCTTCAAGTCAAACAACTTATGCTTTGTCATTCTTAATTTTATGCGGTTTGAAATTCTTTGGATAGCTTTCTTTCATCTTGGATAAACTTATAAAAAACACTGTAACAAGTCGTTTAAGAACAAACGGCCTTGTTTGGTCGGGCGGAATACGGTCGGGTTTGATTCAAGAAGGCCTTTTTGTCTGGCGGTTTCGATTTGAGCCATGATTTTTGCAGTGGGTACGCCGGTACGTTCCTGCAACATTGCGGCAGGTACGCCGTCGGTCAGGCGTAGGGCGTTCATCATGAATTCGAATGGAAGGTCTTCGGCAGCAACGATTTGCGCTCAACTGCTTCATGCGGATTACTCTGCATAGCCGCAAGATAGTCGTTGGGATGACGGCGGCGGACAGTTCGCTCGATATGGTCGGGATAGGAGATTTTGCCGTGTGCGCCCGCACCTATACCCAAGTAATCGCCGAACTGCCAATAGTTCAAATTATGGCGGCACTGCATACCAGGTTTTGCAAAAGCCGATGTTTCGTAGTGAATAAAGCCTGCGCCTTCCAATTCTCCGTGTACGGCATCTTCAATATCCAACGCCGCTTCATCTTGCGGCAATCCTTTGGGCGGTGTATGACCGAAAGGCGTGTTCGGTTCCATTGTCAGATGATATGCGCTGATATGCGATACGCCTGTTGCGATAGCGGTTTGCACATCGTTTAAGGCCGTCTGAACGGTTTGGTTTGGCAGGGCATACATCAAATCGATATTGACTTTATCAAATAATTTCAATGCAGTATCAATGGCTGACAGGGCTTCTTTGCCATTGTGAACGCGTCCCAATCGAGCAAGCATATCGTCGTTAAAACTTTGTACGCCGATAGACAGACGCGTAATGCCTGCGTCTTTAAATCCTTGAAATTTTTCAATTTCAAATGTGCCCGGGTTCGCTTCTAAAGTAATTTCCGCTTCAGGTTGTAAGCGCAACAGCGAACGCACGCCACTTAACAAACGGTCAATTGATTCCGCTTGAAACAGGCTGGGTGTGCCGCCGCCGAAGAATATCGTTTCTACCGGTCTGCCCCAAATATTGGGCAACTCAAGCTGCAAGTCGGTTAATAGGGCATCGATATAGGCTTCTTCCGGAAGGCCGTTTCAGGCTGTGGGAATTGAAGTCGCAATATGGACATTTTTTAATGCACCAAGGAATATGGATATAGAGTGATAAAGGAGGCAGGGCGGTTAGCTGGCCAGGGCGTTGGAAAGTGATTTGGGTCATGGTATGTGTTGAGGCTCAAGGCCGTCTGAAATTTTTAGGCCGTTATTTTAACTGAAATGTCGGCCGGGAAAGTAATCAGTAGGAAATTTGCGCAGTCTAAGCGCTCAAAAAAGCTTCAATTTCTTCTTCTGATAATTTGGAATTGTAGACAAATTTTATTTTGCCTTGTGAGATGTTGAGTAATGCGGGAACAGTTTTGATGCCGTGTTGTTCACGAAAAGTCTTTAAAGCTGCTTTGTTGCTGCTGTCTGTAAAGCGGATAGTAAGCTGCTTGTTTAAGGAAACGGTAAATAGTTTTGCAACAAAACGGCGACAGTATGAACAGCTTGGTTTGCCTAGAAAGATGATAGCAGTTTCTTGACTGTCAATGAGTTGCAGAAGTTCGTCAGGTGTGGTTGGGATGAAGGCAGCAACGTGTTTTGCAAAGGCTGCCAATTCTTCAGGTGTGGGCTTGGGCATGGGAATGAATGTGAGGTAGGCCGTCTGAAGGCTTCAGACGGCCTGTTGTTAAAGTCTTTTGCGTATCCAAGACGAGAGTTTTGGTGCGCCGAATAGCAGGAAAATGCCGATAAAAAGCTGCGCGATGTTGGCAAGTATTCCGGCTTGGTTTGTGCGCCGAGATTCGCCCAAACAGATGTGTGTGTGTCGATAGCAATAGACTGTACAAAAAGATAGAGAGAGAACTGGTAAATTAGGTCGGGGATAGCTTGGAAAACAGTATATATGCCTATTAATACAATACCGGTCGTCAGCCATGGTGCAGGGTGTTTTGGGGCTTCCTGTACGGTTTGCAGATGTTCGGGCAACAGGCGGTTGGCAATAGAGGCAGGGAAACACCATAGCAGCAGCCATGCAATTAAATACAAGCCGTAGAGCATCAGTACGGATGAGATTTGTTTACTGTCATACATGCTTTCTGTCTGTGCGAAAATGGTAGCGATGCTGCCAAGTGTTTGTACGATACCGATTAAAACGACCAAGCGGATGGCGACAATCAAGATTTGCTTAGGGGACATGGATTTCTTCCATTATTTGTTGGATTTAGAACATCTAAAAAAACGTTTCAGGTTTTCAGACGGCCTATTATTGATTTATAAGGATTCGATTTTTCTTAATAGTTCACGCAATGCTTGGGCTCGGTGGCTTTCGGCATTTTTGATTTCAGGGTCAAGCTCGGCAGCGGTGCAACCGTGTTCGGCCAGATAGAAATGCGGGTCGTAGCCGAAGCCGTTGGTGCCTGCGGCTTCTGTCTGCCATTGCCCGCGCCAGATGCCTTCTGCGATGATGGGTTGCGGGTCGTTTTCGTGGCGGACGAGGACGAGTACGCAGACGTAGTAGCAGCTTTTGTCGTCTTTATCGGCAAGATCGGCAGAGAGTTTGGCGTTGTTTGCGGCATCGGATTTGGGGTTTTCGCCCGCATAACGTGCAGAGAAAATGCCGGGTGCGCCGTTTAAGGCGTTGGTGCAGATGCCGGAATCGTCGGCAAGTGCCGGTAAGCCGCTGTATTTGGCGGCATGACGTGCTTTAGCCAGGGCATTTCAACAAAGGTATGGTACGGCTCGGGGCATTCGGGCGTATTGAACTGCGATTGCGGCAGGACTTCGATGTTTAAGTCGGCAAAGAGGCGGGAAAATTCTTTAAGTTTGCCTGCGTTGCCACTGGCAAGGACGATTTTGTCGAACATGAGATTTCCTTAGCGGGATTCGGTTTGTTGCGAGCGCATGATTTGTGCGCGGGCTTTATGTCGGATGTAGAGGGCAAGGCTGCCGATTTGGGCAAAAACGGCGGCAAAGGCAAACAGAAAGGCGGCAACGGCAAATTGTTTGCTGTGAATGCTCAGAAGATAAGCGCCCAACAGAATCAGTACGATAAACATCAGGGTAAACAGGGCGGTCAGGAGCAGATAGGCTTTTTGTCGGGTCATGGCAGCTTGGGTAGGGGGGGAAATGTTCTGATTATAACGTTAGATTGGGAATTTGAAACCATACCGTATTCGTTAAAAAGGCCGTCTGAATATTTCAGACGGCCTTAAGTCGAATAACGGATTAACGCAATTCTGTGTGCAGGCGGCTCAACAATGTGGAGGCATCGCTGCCTTTGTATGGGCTGCCGTCTTTGTTCAACAGATGGAGGCGTGCGCCATTGTTGATAGGCTCAACATAAACGATGATTTCAGGATAAGTTTTTGGCGCTTCTGCTTTGCCTTTGCCAAATACGCGTTTGAACAGACCCGGTTTTTTATTGGCAACTGCTTCGCCTTCGGTTGGCGCTTGTTGAACCAAGAAAGCGCGGCGTTCGGCATTTTGACCGATAACAGTCAGGCCAATGCGGTCAAGCGCAAGGGCAGTACGGCGCCAGTTGCGGCCGTAATCGCCTACCAGCAACAAAGTGCCGTTGTCCACACGGGCCAATTCAGACGCATTGCTGCGAGCGGCAACGCTTTGGGTCAGAGCTTGTTCGGCTTGCTGACCGTCAACGCCCAAGTATTGCATAAAGCGGGCGAGGAATGCGGCTTCGAGGTTAGGGTCGTTTTCACCCGGCTGCCACATCGTAGTGTCTTTTTTACGGTCGGCATAAACTTCTTTCATGCCTTTATGGGCGAAGAAGATATCGGTCGAACCGTTTTTACCTTGTTCGATGCGGATAATGAATTTGTCGCGTTCGCTGGTAGAGTAGATGCCGCCCAAGCCGACTTTATCCAACAGGCGGCGTAGGCTGTCTTGAGGGATTTTGGCTCGGTTTTCTGCCCACTCGGTTTCCATTTGACCGATGGCAGGTTCTTCAGATTTGATGTCGAAACCGTTTTCTTGCCAGAACACTTTCAGCAAAGGCCAAATTTCGCGAGGCGATTTGCCTTCGACAACCAACCAGCGTTGGTTGCCGTCACGCTCAAGGCGTACGCCTTTAACGGATTTCAAGACTTCTGCATTGGCAGGCTGTTGTACGGCTTGAGTGCGGCGTTTGTTGAAATCGCTGGCACGGACGGCGCCGCTGCCTGCCGGTAATTGATAGAGGTTGCCTTGGTCTGGGTTGTTCAAATCAGGTGGTACTTCCAGTTTGACCAAACGGTGTGATTGACTTTGATAGTCGAGTTTGGGTTGTTCTTTTTTGCTGCCGGAACAGGCAGTCATGCTAATCAGGGCGAGGGCTACTACGATGGGTTTGATATAGGTCATCTTGTTTTCCTGTGGATGAAGTTCTTAACAGGGAGGCCGTCTGAAAAGGGTGTTTGGGATTCAGACGGCCTTATTTCCGGATCAGATTTGTCCTGATTTTTCCAGAGCGGCTCGGACTTTGGCTTGACCGGCTTCGGTCAGTGCTACCAAAGGCAGACGAACATGGGGTTCGCATTTGCCCAATAAGCTCAGGCCCCATTTAGGCGCGGCTGGGCTGGGCTCGCAGAACATGGTGTTATAAATTGGGATAAGTTGCTCGTTTAGACGACGGGCGGTCGCAATATCGCCCTCAAGGGCGGCTTGGCACATGTCGGCAAAGAGTTTCGGTGCGACGTTGGCTGCGACGGTTACCACGCCATGACCGCCACACAGCATGAAAGGCAGGCCGGTAGGGTCATCGCCGGATAAAACGACAAAACCTTCAGGAACGCTGTTGATCAATTCGATGTTGTTGCCGATATTGCCGCTGGCTTCTTTCACACCAACGATATTCGGAATCTCGGCCAAACGCAAAATAGTGTCGTTGCTCATACTGACGACGGTACGGCCGGGAACATTATAGATAACCATCGGAATCGAAGTGGCTTCGGCGATGGCTTTGAAATGTTGGTAAATGCCTTCTTGCGAAGGTTTGTTGTAGTAGGGAACAACAGATAAGGTGTAGTCCGCACCGGCTTGCTCGGCGGCTTTGGAAAGGGCGATGGCTTCGACAGTATTGTTGGCGCCTGTGCCAGCAATAACGGGAACGCGCTTGTTGACGTGTTTGACAGTAGCTTCAATAACGGCCAAATGTTCTTCGACAGGCAGGGTGGCTGATTCGCCGGTAGTGCCGACTGCGACGATGCCGTCGGTGCCGTTTTCAATGTGCCAGTCAATTAAGTCATGAAGTTGTTCGTAGTTGATGCTGCCGTCTTGATTCATCGGAGTAATCAGGGCAACCAGACTGCCTTTTAACATACGGAAACCTTTAATTTATGGTGTGGGTGAATTATGCAGTGGATTGTAGCTTACTTTGTTGTTTGTGTGAAACATATCCGCTATGAGGCTTTGCCGTTTAATGGTGACTTGTCATTATTTTAATGAATAATACATTTTTAAATCATTGGTTTGTTTGTTTTGAGATGGAAAAATGATGTCAAGGATTAAAATGTGTTAAGGCGGTTTGAGGCCGTCTGAAAACGGCTGGGCGGAACTTTAAGACGGCCTGATGGTTTTGAATTTGCTGATACATTTCAAATTGGTTAAAATACGCATCTTAATATTTTTTAACGATTCTTGAGAGAAGGTTCAACATGGCCGGAATGACTGAAAAACAAGCGGAACCGCTTGATTTGGTTTATGGTTTGGAAGATAAGCCGCCGTTTGGGAATGCGTTGTTGAGTGCGGTTACGCACCTTCTAGCGATTTTTGTTCCGATGATTACTCCGGCACTGATTGTCGGTGGGGCATTGGAGCTGCCGGTTGAAATGACGGCTTATTTGGTGTCGATGGCGATGGTGGCTTCCGGTGTCGGTACTTATTTGCAGGTCAACCGTTTTGGGCCGGTCGGTTCGGGTATGTTGTCGATTCAGTCGGTCAACTTCTCTTTTGTTACCGTGATGATTGCGCTCGGTACCGGTATGAAAGAGGGTGGCTTGACTGAAGATGTGATGATTTCAACGCTCTTGGGCGTGTCCTTTGTCGGCGCGTTTTTGGTGTGCTTCTCCGCTTGGCTTTTGCCTTATTTGAAAAAAGTGATTACGCCAACTGTAAGCGGCGTGGTCGTCATGTTGATCGGCTTGAGCTTGGTGCATGTCGGCATTACCGATTTCGGCGGCGGCTTCGGTGCGAAAGCAGACGGCACGTTCGGCTCGATGGAAAACTTAGGTCTGGCATCGATGGTGTTGCTGATTGTATTGGTTTTCAACTGCTTGAAAAATCCATTGCTGCGTATGAGCGGCATCGCGGTGGGTTTGATTGTCGGTTATATTGTTGCGCTGTTTTTGGGCAAAGTAGATTTTTCTGCCCTGCAAAACCTGCCGCTGATTACCCTGCCGGTTCCGTTTAAATATGGCTTTGCATTTGATTGGCACGCATTTATCGTTGCCGGTGCGATTTTCTTGTTGAGCGTATTTGAAGCGGTAGGCGACTTGACGGCGACTGCGATGGTCTCCGAGCAGCCGATTGAGGGTGAGGAATACACCAAACGCCTGCGCGGCGGCGTATTGGCGGATGGTTTAGTGTCTGTGATTGCGACGGCGTTGGGCTCTTTGCCTTTGACTACTTTTGCGCAAAACAACGGCGTGATTCAAATGACCGGCGTGGCTTCGCGCCATGTGGGTAAATATATTGCGGCGATTTTGGTATTGCTGGGCTTGTTCCCCGTCATCGGCCGCGCGTTTACCACGATTCCGAGTCCGGTTTTGGGCGGAGCGATGGTGTTGATGTTCGGCCTGATTGCGATTGCAGGCGTGCGGATTTTAGTCAGCCACGGTATTCGCCGTCGTGAAGCAGTCATCGCGGCAACTTCTGTCGGTTTGGGTCTGGGCGTGGCGTTTGAGCCAGAAGTGTTCAAAAACCTGCCGGTATTGTTCCAAAACTCAATTTCTGCCGGCGGTATTATGGCGGTATTGTTGAACTTGGTTTTGCCGGAAGATAAAACCGATAAAGCGGTTAAGGTGGAAACCGACAATTTGGATCACTAAGCAAGCTTTGTTCAAAGGCCGTCTGAAGTTTCAGACGGCCTTTAGTTTTTCGGCTATAATATTGTTTTTATTTATTATCCGAGTGGTTCGGATAGCTCTACCCGGAAAGGTTTTATATGACGGTTTATTCACTTTTTATCACTTGTCCTCGCGGTTTGGAAGTGCCTTTGACGCAGGAACTCGAAAACATGGCATGTCAGGATATTCGCGTTGTTGATGGCGGTGTGGCATGTAAAGGCACAATGGAGCAGGTGTATCGCATCAACCTGCATTCACGCGTTGCCAGCCGCGTTTTGCTGCGTTTGACCAAAGGCGGTTATCGCAACGAACACGATATCTACAAACTGGCACGAAATCTGCATTGGACAGGTTGGTTTAAGCTGGAGCAGACCTTCAAAGTCAAAGTTGAAGGCAAGCGCGCTAATGTGAAAAGCTTGGATTTTGTCGGTTTGAAAATCAAAGATGCCGTCTGCGATGCCTTCCGCGATATTTATGATGCGCGTCCGAGCGTGGGCAAAATCAATCCCGATATCCGCATTCATGCCTTTATCGATGAGCGCAATGTAGAAATCTTTATTGATACTTCCGGCGAAGCACTCTTCAAACGCGGCTATCGTCAGGATACCGGCGAAGCACCATTGAGGGAAAACTTGGCGGCAGGTTTGCTGCTTTTGGCAGGCTATGACGGTACGCAGCCTTTCCAAGACCCGTTTTGCGGCAGTGGCACGATTGCCATTGAGGCTGCATGGATTGCGACACACCGTGCGCCGGGCTTGATGCGCCGTTTCGGTTTTGAAAAACTGCAAAACTTCGATAAAGAAAAATGGCAAGCCCTGCGCCGTGAAGCTGAAAAACAAATCAAACCGGCCACCGCGCCAATTTCCGGCAGCGATAATGACCGCTATATGATTCGTGCCGCATTGGCCAATGCCCAAGCCGCCGAAGTGGATAATTTCATCCGCTTTGACGTGCAAGATGCGCAAGCCGCGCGGCCGAACGGCGAACACGGCATTATGATTTCCAATCCGCCTTATGGCGTGCGCCTTGCCGAAATTCAGGCTTTACAGGCGCTTTATCCTCAACTGGGCACATGGTTGAAACAGCATTACGCAGGTTGGCTGGTTGGGATGTTTACCGGCGATCGAGATATGCCGAAATTTATGCGCCTTTCTCCGAAGCGTAAGATTCCGCTGTTTAACGGTAATTTGGATTGCCGATTGTTTTTGATGGATATGGTTAAAGGCTCGAATCGGGGCTAAAACCTGAAATAGAGGCCGTCTGAAAGATGATTTCAGACGGCCTTTTTATAGACTTTACTATAACGGAGTTTGCTTTTCTTTTTTTAATTACAGGCCGTCTGAATCGTGTTCAGACGGCCTTTTTATTGGCTTAAAGCTGAACCAATTATAGTAATATACAATCAGTCAAATAATAAAAATCTATTATATGGGTAAAATACATTGTTAAATAAAAATACCATATCTAGTAGTCTTGTGTTTTAATTCTCACCATATCTTGTGTTTTGTGGTGTTGCAATGAGCAGCTTAAAATTTACAGTTGAGCAAATTGTATGGCAGGAAGTGCCGGGCGAAGTGTCGCTGGCGTTTCTGTTTTCAGGTTGTCCGCTGCGTTGTAAAGGTTGCCACAGTGCCGATACATGGAAAGAGGGAATCGGTACTGAATTGACCGAGGATTATTTAAAAGGCCGTCTGAAACGCTATCGTGGGCTGATTAGCTGCGTGTTGTTTATGGGCGGAGAATGGCAGCCGGAAGCCTTGCAGAAAATGCTGGCTATTGTTGCTCAGGAAGGTTTGAAAGCCTGTTTGTACACCGGCTTGGAGCGTGAGGAGCTGGAAGCGGTTTCAGACGGCATTCTGCCTTATTTGACGTATCTGAAAACCGGCCGCTGGCAGATGGAGCTGGGCGGCTTGGACAGCCCGACCACCAATCAGAAGTTTATTGATTTGCGTACGGGTAAAGTGTTGAACCGCTTGTTTATCAAGACAAACCCGTGCCTAAAGTGTTTCCAGTGGCTTCAATTTAGCTCAATGCTGTATTGCACTGATTTAAATTGAATTTATTGTATTCGCTGACCAGCGATGTTTCAGACGGCCTGACCGTCATTGCTTGATAAATCATCCAAACCATACAGGAGAATTAACATGATTCGGCTGCATCCCGAACAGTTAAACGGAAAACTACAATTCATGCGCGACTACATCAGCGCGCAAAACGCGGCGGACGGCTCGAAAATGGACGCCAACGCCAACGTAACGCAAAAAAACATCGCCACGATGGAAGCGGAAATCATGAAAGACTTTTTCGTGCAGATTAACCGCGCCCAAGTGTCGCGCAAAATCGCCGAAATTTCGACCAATCCGTGGCCGACGAATACATCCGCCAGATTGAGGCGCATGAGATTTATGTGCACGACGAAACCAGCCTCAAGCCTTATTGTGTGTCGGTTACGCTGTATCCCTTCCTACTAGACGGCTTAAGCAAACTCGGCGGCGAATCTAAAGCGCCGCAGCATCTAGCATCGTTTTGCGGCTCGTTTATCAATCTTGTGTTTGCCATCAGCGCGCAATTTGCCGGCGCGGTGGCAACGGTAGAATTTTTGACTTATTTCGACTACTTCGCCCGCAAAGACTACGGCGACGATTATTTGGGAAACCCACGCCAAAGAAATCGCCAACCACATGCAGCAGGTGGTGTACAGCATCAACCAGCCCGCCGCCGCGCGCGGCTATCAGAGCGTGTTTTGGAATATTTCCGTTTACGATCAATACTATTTCGATGCGATGTTCGGCGATTTCGTCTTCCCCGATTTCAGCAAACCGGTGTGGGCGAGCGTGGCGAAGCTGCAAAACTTCTTCCTCAAATGGTTTAACCAAGAGCGTACCAAAGCCATTTTGACTTTCCCCGTCGTGACCGCTGCGATGCTGACCGACGGCGGCAAATGTAAAGACACCGTGTTTGCCGATGAAATGGCGAAAGAGTTGGCAGAAGGCAATTCCTTCTTCATCTATCTTTCCGACAATCCCGACTCCTTGGCTTCCTGCTGCCGTCTGCGCAACGCCATCGAAGACCGTACCTTCAGCTACACCCTCGGCGCGGGCGGCGTGGCGACCGGTTCCATCAACGTCATCACCATCAATATGAACCGGCTGGAACAAGACGGGCGCGACCTTGCCGCCGAAGTCGCCAAAATCCACAAATACCAATACGCCTACCGCAAACTGATGGAAGAATACCAAGCCGCAGGAATGCTGCCCGTTTACGATGCAGGCTTCATCACGCTAGACAAACAATTCCTCACCATCGGCATCAACGGCATGGCGGAAGCCGCCGAATCGCAAGGCATCAAGGTCGGCTACAACGACGACTACATCAATTTCGTCCAAGGCCGTCTGAAAACCATATTTGAAGCCAACCAAGCCGCCAGCAAACACTACGGCGTGAAGTTCAACACTGAGTTTGTCCCCGCCGAAAACCTCGGCGTAAAAAACGCCAAATGGGACAAAGCCGACGGCTACAAAGTCAGCCGCGAATGCTACAACTCCTATTTCTACGTCGTCGAAGACGAAGAAATCAACGCGCTCGACAAATTCCTGCTGCACGGCAAAGAACTGGTGGACTGGCTCGACGGCGGCTCCGCGCTGCACCTGAACCTCGACGAAGCCCTGCCCGAATCCGGCTACCGCTCGCTCTTGGACATCGCCGCGCAAACCGGCTGCAACTACTTCTGCGTGAACGTACGCATCACCATTTGCAACGAATGCGGCCACATCGACAAACGCACCCTGCACGCCTGTTCCGCCTGCGGTTCGCACAACATCGACTACGGCACCCGAGTGATCGGCTACCTGAAACGCGTATCTGCATTCAGTAGCGGACGGCGCAAAGAGCACGCACTCAGGCATTATCACCGTAAAGCGGCGTAATCGTTGAAAAAAGGATTACTTACAAAAGCAAAGGCCGTCTGAAATTTCAGACGGCCTTTAGAATGTTTGGATAGACTAACTCTTTCAATGATATGATTTTAATTAAATAACGATGCTTAATGCTTTAATCTTTTGAAGTTCCGTGTGATTCGCAGGTAGGGTGTTTGGCACAGCCACGCACGCGGTCGGTAATTTTTTATAGTATTCACTCTCCGAAACTCATTACCGCCGTTTCTAACGGCAGCTATCCATCCCGAACATAACGGTGAAACGACGAAAACGGCCAATCGCGGACATTGCCGCACAATCCATGTTTGACAGGATTGAAATGGATGTAGTCCGCGCAACGTTGCAAGTCCGTTTCGTCACGCACGGTGTGTTCGTAAAAACGCCGTTGCCAAATACCGCGTTCGTGCCGCCGCTGTTTGCTGGCGGACAGGTTTTCGGCACGAGGGAAGTGTGTGGAGAATTTGGTTTTAATCAGCCGCCAGCGCAGGGAATAATCCGCATCGTCAGGCGGCAGCGTCCAAATGGCGTGAATGTGGTTCGGCAGCACGCATACGGCGACGGTTTCAAAGGGATATTGTTTTTGCACATCCATATAAGCCGCACGCAATAAGTCGATATGTTCGACAAGCAGGCGCGATTTTGAGTCGGCGAGTTTGACAGTGAAAAAGAATGTGCCGCCGGCAATGAAGTTTCTGCGATAACGCGCCATAGGATTTTTGTTTGTGGTTTGGGTGTTGGAGAAGGAATGGTTTGTTTTTTAAGGTTTTAAAACTTTGTTGAAGCTGATGTTTTCAGACGGTATTGGAGGCCGTCTGAAATGTTGAAACGGCAAGCCGTCAATCAAGCAACCGCGTGCGTGCGTACCGCACACACCCTACACGTTGGTTTTGAAGTTTCGTGTGATTTACAGGTAGGGTGTGTGGCGCAGCCACGCACGCGGTCGGTGTGAATCTAGGCTACGGCTTGCTTGCTCACTTGTTAGGATTGTTCCAATTATAAAAGTCAATACTATAATCATGATTGCCAGCGTAAAATGGAACATCGTTTGGATTATCTGACCCAGCTACTGAGAAATAACAGCATGGCGTGCTGAAATTTTGTTGAATAGAGTTTGCTAGCATATCAGTCATCTTCTCTCTTTCTTGTAAAGACCTTAGATCTGAAAACTCATAAAGATGAACTAAATATCTTCCGTCATCTGATACAAAAGCTCTTCCATTTCGTATTAAGGCCCTAGTTAAAGGGGTTGTATTATCATGTAACCATAACCAGCAACCACCATATTGTCCCCCAATAGGATCTCCTGCGTTATTCTCAATATAACTAATAAGCTTAGAAAATTGAGAGCATAGATTTACATCCTCATTCGAATGCAATAAAAATCTTTTTAAATCAATCATTGCATTAGAAATAGCTTGGTGAACTTCTATTGGATGTTGCAATTTTTCTGTTTTGGTCAGATTATCGGTTATTAAAATAAAGGAAAAAGTATTTTCGCTAATTTTTTTACTATCTATTAGAGATAAAAGATCATGGCTAATTTTTTTTGCTTGTTCTTCAGTTTTAACAATTACTCCAAGTTGAGATAAATTATATAAATCCAAACCAGGTATATCGGACCAATTTTCTATGTAGTTAAAATTGTAAGTATCTACTTGTAAGTTTTGATTTTGATGATATGGCCAGCGCCATTCTCTTTCGTGTGTCCAATCAATATTCTGCTGATTCCCAAGACTAAAAGTAACATATCGAAATTGTTCTGCTGGATGATAAATATCCGTTGGAAGCATTCTGTTGCCATGTTTATCTACATATGAACAAAGTTTATTAGATAACTCTTTACTTATACCAGAAATTACGGGTCTTGCTCCTAGTTTGAACAATTCTTCTTTGGGAAATACTAGAGCAAAAGGACTCATTGCTTCTCCTTGTTGCCATCTAATATTACTGGCTTGCAAAAAGCAGCTATTGGCATTTCTGTAAAGCAAATTGCAGGATTAGGGCCGTATATTGTGCGTTTTCCTTTGCGTAGAGACCAAGTTGCCCAAAGTCGTCCATTTTTTAAAGCTGCTCGGAGCATAAAAAAAGCATGTAAGAAAGAAGTTTCGGTAAGGTTTGACCAGCCCATATGTTCTGGGAAAGGAATGCAATTATCACTTTCAAGATCTATATCCCTAAAAAAATGAATAAGATAGTTTGAGAGATCAAAACGAAAGTTATTATTCATAATAATGTTCCTGAGTAGTTTGTAAATTAAATAGATATTGATTCAAATACTTCCCAGTATAGCTCCCCTTAACCTTCGCCACTTCCTCAGGGCTACCTGAAGCAATAATCCTTCCCCCGCCATCGCCGCCTTCCGGCCCCAAATCCACAATCCAATCCGCTGTTTTAATCACGTCCAGATTGTGCTCAATAATCACAATCGAGTTGCCTTTGCCTTTCAGACGGCCTATGACTTCCAGTAGCAGGGCGATGTCGGCGAAGTGTAGGCCGGTGGTGGGTTCATCGAGGATGTAGAGCGTTCTGCCGGTGTCGCGTTTGGAGAGTTCCAAGGCGAGTTTGACGCGTTGGGCTTCGCCGCCGGAGAGGGTGGTGGCGGACTGGCCGAGGCGGATATAGCCTAAGCCTACGTCCATGAGGGTTTGCAGTTTGCGCGATACGGTGGGGACGGCGTCGAAAAATTCGCGGGCTTCTTCGACGGTCATGTCGAGGACTTGGCTGATGTTTTTGCCTTTGTATTGGATTTCGAGGGTTTCGCGGTTGTAGCGTTTGCCGTGGCAGACTTCGCAGGGGACGTACACGTCGGGCAGGAAGTGCATTTCGACTTTAATCACGCCGTCGCCTTGGCAGGCTTCGCAGCGGCCGCCTTTGACGTTGAAGGAGAATCTGCCGACGTTGTAGCCGCGTTCGCGCGAGAGGGGCACGCCGGCGAAGAGTTCGCGGATGGGGGTGAACAGGCCGGTGTAGGTGGCGGGGTTGGAGCGCGGGGTGCGGCCGATGGGGGATTGGTCGACGTTGATGACTTTGTCGAGGTGTTCGAGGCCGTGGATGTCGTCGTATGGGGCGGGTTCTTCTTGGGCGCGGTTGAGTTCGCGGGCGGTGATTTTGGCGAGGGTGTCGTTAATCAGGGTGGATTTGCCGCTGCCGGATACGCCGGTGATGCAGGTAATCAATCCGAGCGGCAATTCGAGGGTAACGTTTTTGAGGTTGTTGCCGCGCGCGCCTTTGAGGACGAGCATTCGGTCGGGATTGACAGGCGTGCGTTCAGACGGCACGGCAATGGATTTTTTGCCGCTGAGGTATTGTCCGGTAACGGAGTTTTCGCATTGGGCGACGTTTTCGGGCGTATCGGCAATCAGTACGTTGCCGCCGTGTTCGCCTGCGCCGGGGCCCATATCGACGACGAAATCGGCTTCGCGGATGGCGTCTTCGTCGTGTTCGACCACAATCACGCTGTTGCCCAAATCGCGCAGGCGTTTGAGGGTGGCGAGCAAGCGGTCGTTGTCGCGCTGGTGCAGGCCGATGGAGGGTTCGTCCAAAACGTACATCACGCCGGTCAGGCCGCTGCCGATTTGGCTGGCGAGGCGGATGCGTTGGGCTTCGCCGCCGGAGAGGGTTTCGGCGGAGCGGGAGAGATTGAGGTAATCCAGCCCGACGTTAATCAGGAAGCCGAGCCGCTCGGTGATTTCTTTGAGGATTTTTTCGGCGATTTGTTTTTTGTTGCCGTCTAAATCCAGCGTTTCAAAGAATTGGTGGGTTTTGGTCAGCGGCCAGGCGGAAACTTCGTGCAACGGCTCGCCACTGACGTAAACGTAACGCGCTTCTTTGCGTAAACGTGCGCCGCCGCAGCTCGGGCAGGCGCGGTGGTTTTGGTATTCGCGCAGTTTTTCGCGCACGGTTTCGCTATCGGTTTCGCGGTAGCGGCGTTCGAGATTGGGGATGATGCCTTCGAAGGCATGGCTGCGGTTGAAGGTGGTGCCGCGTTCGGACAGGTAAGTGAAATCAATGACTTCTTTGCCCGAGCCGTGCAAGACAACTTTTCTAACTTTTTCAGGCAGTGTTTCCCATGCTGCATCCGCATCAAACTCATAATGGCGTGCTAACGATTGAATCATTTGGAAATAGAATTGGTTGCGCTTATCCCAGCCGTCAATCGCGCCTGCGGCTAAGGATAATTCCGGATGGGCAACCACTTTTTCGGGATCGAAGAAGTTGGTGTTGCCTAAGCCGTCGCAAGTCGGGCAGGAACCCATCGGATTGTTGAACGAAAAGAGGCGCGGCTCTAATTCGGGCAGGCTGTATGAGCATACGGGACAGGCAAAACGCGCGGAGAACCAATGTTCTTCGCCGCTGTCCATTTCCATTGCCAGCGCGCGCTCGTTGCCGTGGCGCAGGGCGGTTTCAAAACTTTCCGCCAGCCGCTGCTTGATATCTGCTTTTACTTTCACGCGGTCGATGACCACGTCGATGTTGTGCTTGATGTTTTTTTCCAGTTTCGGCACTTCGTCAAGCTGATAGACTTCGCCGTCCACGCGTACACGTGCAAAGCCCTGAGCCTGCAGGTCGGCAAAGAAATCGACAAACTCGCCTTTACGTTCGCGCACTGCCGGCGCAAGAATCATCACGCGCGTGTCTTCCGGTAGCTTCAAGACGGCATCAACCATCTGAGATACGGTTTGGCTGGATAGCGGCAGATTGTGTTCAGGGCAGTAGGGTGTGCCGACGCGTGCATACAAAAGGCGCAGGTAGTCGTGGATTTCTGTTACCGTGCCGACGGTGGAACGCGGATTGTGGCTGGTGGATTTCTGCTCGATGGAAATTGCGGGCGACAGGCCTTCAATTAAGTCGACATCGGGTTTGTCCATCATCTGCAAAAACTGCCGCGCATAGGCGGACAGGCTCTCGACATAACGCCGCTGCCCTTCGGCATAGAGCGTGTCAAACGCCAGCGACGACTTGCCGCTGCCCGACAGCCCCGTAACCACCACCAGCTTGTGGCGCGGAATGTCCAAATCGACGTTTTTCAAATTATGCGTGCGCGCGCCGCGGATGCGGATGGTGTCATTATCGTGTGAATGTTTGGGATGATGGTTGCACATGGTGTCAGGCCGTCTGAAAAATAAAATAAACGGCTATTGTAGCACTTTTCAAATGACAGACTGGATAGATAAAGCATTTGATATAAAAGAAACAAAGAGGCCGTCTGAAAATATGTTTTCAGACGGCCTTGATATAGATGGATCAGCTTATCAGTCGATTTTGCGGAGAATTTCGCGCAGGGCTTTTTGCCAGTCAGACGGTTTGATACCAAATTCGGTCTCGAGGCGTGAGCAATCCATAATGCTGTATGCCGGACGCGGAGCGGGCAGGGGGTATTGATCGGTGGTAATCGCGTTCAGTTCCGGAATGCGGAAGCTGTCGTCTAATTGGTGGGCCGTCTGAAAGATGGCTTTGGTAAATTCGTACCATGTTGCCGATTTGTTGCCACAGTAATGGAAGATACCGCGTGGGGAAGTGGGCTGTTGCAATAAACTGATGATGGCGTGAGCCAAGTCGCCTGCATAAGTCGGGCAGCCGGTTTGGTCGTGGACAATGGAGAGGGAATCGCGTTCTTTGGCAAGGCGCAGCATGGTTTTGACGAAATTGCTGCCGTATTCGCTAAACAGCCATGAAGTACGGATGATTGTACTTCCGGATGCGCGGCTAAAGCCAAAAGCTCGCCTGCTACTTTTGATTGACCGTAAGTGCTGCGCGGATTGGTGTAGTCGGTTTCGCGGTAAGGGCGTTTGCCTTCGCCGTCGAATACATAATCAGTGGAAATATGGATAAAGCGGGCGTGTGCGGCGCGGGCGGCTGCGGCCAGGTTGTGAACAGCGGTTGCGTTGACGGCAAAAGCAGCCTCTGCGTTTTCTTCCGCTTTATCGACGGCAGTGTAAGCCGCAGCATTAACGATGGCATCTGGTTGGAAGTTTTTAATCATATGATGCACGGCTTCGGTATCGGTAATGTCCAGCGAAGTAGAATCAGTAGCAATCAGTTCCCAATCTTCGGGCAGGCGGTCGCGCAGACAACGGGCAAGCTGGCCTTTGGCTCCGGTCAATAAAGTACGCATGGTTGAGTATCTCCTCTGATAGCTGTTAAATAGGTGTTCGTGTCATTATAGTGTAAATACGACAAATTCACATTATTGGCGTAGAACAAAATGCAGAGGCGGCTGTATTTGGGCAAATTGTCGATATTATCTATTCATAATAATAACCACTTATTGGTATTATGTTTGTTTACTATAACTAGAGTTAAAATTCAGCTTTCAACAAGATAGATAAAGGATCTATGCTGTTTGAGAGAGTGTGAACCAATGTTAATGTTTATTGTTGCTAGGATAATGGAATTTAAAAAAAGGCGAGACTCCGTCCTTTTGTCGGCAAATTCTACCGTTTGATATTTTTGAGTAAATATTTTGAAAAATATTACTAAAATAATAATTGAGCAAGGGCGGATTTGCTCGTTCCGCCAGCTCGATATCTTTATTAACTATTTTGGGAGTAATTATTATGGCATACTGTTACGGGGGGTATTATGCTAGACCCCTGGTTAGTTCTTACTGCGCTCCTGCGCCTAAGGCTTCCTACTCTTCTTACTACTGCGCTCCTGCAGCGAAATCTTCTGTTTCTATCGGCAGCATCGCTAGCATTGCCAGCGTCGGCGTGTCAGTAGTTAATGCGGTAACTGGTTTGGTTTCTGCTATTGCGGCTTTCTGCCCACCAGCAAAAACTCCTAATTACAAATGTGTTCCGGTTTGCCCACCTTACAACTGTAATCCGATCAAACCGATCCCATGTCCAAAACCACAACCTAAACCTCAGCCTAAACCTCAACCAAAACCTGAGCCTAAACCTGAGCCACAACCAGAACCGCAACCAGAACCAAAACCACAACCAAAACCTGAGCCTAAGCCAGAGCCAAAACCTGAGCCTAAGCCAGAACCTAAGCCAGAGCCAAAACCTGAGCCTAAACCAGAACCAAAACCTGAGCCTAAGCCAGACTGCAAAGACTGTGTGGACGACCATAACCAAAACAACTCATACGGTCACGAAGACAAAAACCCAGGTAATGTCATCCGAGCTGAAGACTGCAAAGACGGCAACGTTATCCGCGGTACTGATGCTAAAGATACCATTTATGGTACTGCTTGCGAAGACATCATCTACGGTGGCAACGGCACAGACGTAATCTACGCCGGTGCTGGTAATGACACCATTTACGGTGATGCCGATGGTGACTCTCTGTACGGTGAAGAAGGTAAAGACTACCTGCAAGGTGGTGCCGGTAACGACTACCTGAACGGTGGTTCCGGTGCTGACATCATGCGCGGTGGCGACGGTAACGACGTTTACTTCGTTGACAATGCCAACGACCAAGTTATCGAGTACGGTAATGCACACGCCGGTATCGATACTGTTCGTACCGTTATCGACTACACTCTGACCGATCACGTTGAAAACTGATTTTGCAAGGTATGCAAAACCTGAACGGTACCGGTAACTCTTTGAACAACAACATCGAAGGTAACGGCGGCAACAACCATCTGTATGGTTTGGCCGGCGACGACTGCCTGGTTGGTAAAGACGGTAACGACTACCTCGACGGCGGTGTCGGCAACGACATCCTGATCGGTGGTACCGGTAACGATACTTACTTCTTCGACAAAGGTTACGGTCACGACACTATCCGTGAAGAAAGCGGTAATGACACCTTGTTGTTCGGTAAAGGCGTTGCAGCTTCTGACGTATTGCTGAGCAAATCTGGTGCTAACCTGACTGTTTCTGTCGGTACTAACGACAGCATCACCATCGACGATTGGTTCACCGGTAACGATCACAAAGTTGAAAACTTCAAGTTTGCTGACGGTAGCACTTACCAAGTAACCGGCCACGGCGACTACTACTCTCTGTCTGCTGTGAACCAAATCCAAGATCAGACTCAAGCTTCTGTAATCTTATAGGATGGTGATTTTCAGGGTTCTTCCCTGAAATCAACGGTTAAGGCCGTCTGAAACCAAAATATAAGGTTTCAGACGGCCTTTATTTTGTAAACAATCTGACGAAAAATTCCAAATTGGGCTAAAATACCGCATTCTTCTGTCTATCTAAGAGATACCTGAAATGTCTGAAATCAGCTTGAAAAAAATCTACTCCGGCAAAGTACGCGATTTGTACGAAATTGACGATAAACGTATGTTGATGGTTGCCTCCGACCGACTGTCTGCATTCGATGTGATTTGGATGACCCGATTCCGGGTAAAGGGGAGATTCTGACGCAGATTTCCAATTTTTGGTTTAAAAAACTGGCTCATATCATGCCTAACCATTTCACCGGCCATACAGTTTACGATGTTTTGCCTGAAAACGAAGCCAAAGTTTTAGAAAAACGTGCTGTCGTGGCTAAAAAGCTCACTCCGGTGAAAGTGGAGGCTATTGTGCGCGGTTATCTGGCAGGTAGCGGTTGGAAAGATTATCAAAAGACAGGCTCTGTTTGCGGTATCCAACTGCCTGAAGGTATGCAGGAAGCGCAACAACTGCCTGAAGTGATTTTTACGCCATCGACCAAAGCTGCAGTTGGCGATCATGATGAAAACATCAGCTTTGAAGAATGCGAACGCATTATTGGAAAAGAATTGGCGGCGGAAGTACGCGCCAAAGCGATTCAGCTTTATACAGAAGCGGCCGAATATGCCAAATCCTGCGGTATTATTATTTGCGATACTAAGTTTGAATTTGGCTTGGATGAAGAAGGTACGCTGACTTTGATGGACGAAGTGTTGACGCCTGACTCTAGTCGTTTTTGGCCTGCCGACCAATACAAAGTCGGTACCAATCCGCCGTCTTTTGACAAACAATTTGTCCGTGACTGGCTGGAGCAAAGCGGTTGGAATAAAAAAGCGCCTGCGCCTAAAGTGCCTGCCGATGTGATTCAAAAAACAGTCGAAAAATATCAGGAAGCATTGACTTTGCTGACTCAGGATTGATTTTTAAGTTTGAAGGCCGTCTGAAAAGGATATGTTTTAGACGGCCTTTTTATTGTATCAATACTGGATTTTAAGGATAGTTGCCTTTATAATCGAGAGTTGTTTTCAGCGCCTTTAAAGGCCGTCTGAAAGCTTGTTTATAACCTGCCGCACGGTCTGAAACCCTAACTATGCACATTCGGATTTTAGTGTGCATTATTAGTGTTTTAGCAGTGCGGTATTTTGAAAGGAACAATGATGTTCAATAAACACGTTAAGACCTTCCAATACGGTAATCAAACCGTTACTTTGGAAACCGGCGAAATCGCTCGCCAAGCCGCTGCTGCCGTTAAAGTATCCATGGGCGACACCGTTGTTTTGGTTGCCGTTACTACCAACAAAGAAGTGAAAGAAGGCCAAGACTTCTTCCCTCTGACTGTCGATTACCTCGAGCGCACTTACGCCGCAGGTAAAATCCCCGGCGGTTTCTTTAAACGCGAAGGCAAACAAAGCGAAAAAGAAATCCTGACCAGCCGTCTGATCGACCGTCCGATTCGTCCTCTGTTCCCCGAAGGTTTCTACCACGACATCCAAATCGTAGCGATGGTTGTGTCTGTTGACCCTGAAATCGATTCTGACATTCCTGCAATGTTGGGTGCATCTGCCGCACTGGTGTTGAGCGGCGTACCGTTTGCCGGTCCGATTGGTGCGGCACGCGTGGGTTATGTAAACGGCGTGTACGTTTTGAACCCGACTAAAGCCGAATTGGCGAAATCACAATTGGACTTGGTTGTTGCCGGTACTTCTAAAGCCGTGTTGATGGTGGAATCCGAAGCCGACATCTTGTCTGAAGAAGTGATGCTGGGTGCGGTTGTTTACGGTCACGATCAAATGCAAGTGGCCATTAACGCCATCAATGAGTTTGCCGACGAAGTCAACCCGGAAGTTTGGGATTGGGAAAGCTCCTGAAACCAATGAAGAATTGGTTGCAAAAGTACGCGAAATTGCCGGCGAAACCATTAAAGAAGCGTTCAAAATCCGTCAAAAACAAGCGCGTTCTGCCAAATTGGACGAAGCTTGGAGTGCTGTAAAAGAAGCGTTGATTACCGAAGAAACCGACACTTTGGCAGCCAATGAAATCAAAGACATTTTCAAACACTTGGAAGCCGATGTTGTCCGCAGCCAAATTTTGGACGGCCAACCGCGTATTGACGGTCGCGACACCCGCACTGTTCGTCCGCTGAACATTCAAACCGGCGTATTGCCGCGCACTCACGGTTCTGCACTGTTTACCCGTGGCGAAACCCAAGCTTTGGCCGTTGCAACTTTGGGTACTTCACGCGACGAGCAAATTATTGATGCGCTGTCCGGCGAATACACCGACCGCTTCATGCTGCACTACAACTTCCCTCCATACTCTACCGGCGAAGTGGGTCGCGTAGGTGCACCAAAACGTCGTGAAATCGGTCACGGTCGCTTGGCTAAACGTGCGTTGTTGGCCGTATTGCCAGAACCTGAAGATTTCAGCTACACCATGCGCGTAGTTTCTGAAATTACCGAATCCAACGGCTCTTCCTCTATGGCTTCCGTCTGCGGTGGCTGCTTGAGCCTGCTGTCTGCCGGTGTGCCTTTGAAAGCACACGTTGCCGGTATCGCTATGGGTTTGATTTTGGACAACAACAAATTTGCCGTCCTGACCGACATCTTGGGCGACGAAGACCACTTGGGCGATATGGACTTTAAAGTGGCCGGTACAACTGAAGGTGTGACCGCGCTGCAAATGGACATCAAAATTCAAGGCATTACCAAAGAAATCATGCAAATCGCTTTAGCTCAAGCCAAAGAAGCACGTTTGCACATCTTGGATCAAATGAAAGCTGCCGTTGCAGGCCCACAAGAGCTGTCTGCACACGCGCCACGCTTGTTCACCATGAAAATCAACCAAGATAAAATCCGTGATGTGATTGGTAAAGGTGGTGAAACCATTCGTTCGATTACTGCTGAAACCGGTACTGAAATCAATATCGCTGAAGACGGTACCATCACTATCGCTGCGACTACTCAAGAAGCAGGCGATGCAGCGAAAAAACGCATCGAAGAAATCACTGCCGAAGTGGAAGTGGGCAAAGTGTACGAAGGTACTGTGGTTAAAATCCTCGACAACAACGTTGGCGCGATTGTCAGCGTGATGCCGGGTAAAGACGGTTTGGTACACATCAGCCAAATCGCCCATGAGCGCGTACGCAATGTCAGCGACTACCTGCAAGTAGGTCAGGTTGTGAACGTGAAAGCATTGGAAGTAGACGATAGAGGCCGCGTGCGCCTGTCTATCAAAGCTTTGCTGGAAGCCCCTGCACGCGAAGAGAAAGCAGCCGAATAATCTGATTATTCAAGCTTGAAACAAAAGGCCGTCTGAAAATTTCAGACGGCCTTTTGTTTATTTAAAAGATGAGTTTAAAAAACGGGTTTTGCCTTTACTTTGATAAAAGGGATTACTACAATGCTTGCAATTTAATAAATATATTCATCTTTCAAGGAGTATGCAATGAATGCTACGCAATTAATCAGCCGGCTGACGCAAACCGTCGGCGAGAAATACATCATCACAGACCCGGCAAAAACCGAACAATACCGTCAAGGCTACCGTTTTGGCGAGGGCAAGGCGTTGGCGGTTGTCCGTCCGGGTACGGTGTTGGAAATGTGGCAAATTTTGCAGGCGTGTGTTGAGGCTGATGTTATCGTGATTACGCAGGCTGCCAATACTGGCCTGACCGGCGGCTCGACTCCTGACGGCAATGATTACGACCGCGATATCGTGATCGTGAATACCATGCGTCTGAACATCATTCAGCCGATTAACAATAACGAACAGGTTGTCTGCCTGCCAGGTTCTACCCTGAATCAATTGGAGCTGCTGCTGAAACCTTTAGGCCGTGAGCCGCACTCTGTAATCGGCTCGTCCTGTATCGGCGCATCTGTATTGGGTGGCGTATGTAATAACTCCGGCGGTGCATTGGTACAGCGTGGCCCGGCTTATACGGAAATGGCTCTGTTTGCACAAATCAACGAAGAGGGCAAACTGGAGCTGGTCAACCATTTGGGCATTGATTTGGGCGAAACTCCTGAAGAAATTTTGACCAACTTGCAAGGTTTCCATTATCAGCGAAAAGACATTACGCAAGATGCCGGCAAGGGTCATGACCATGCTTATTGCGATCATGTCCGCCAAGTGAATGAACCGACTGCCGCCCGTTTTAATGCCGACCCTGCGCGTCACTACGAAGCATCAGGTTGCGCGGGCAAGCTGATGGTGTTTGCCGTACGCTTGGATACGTTCCCACAAGAAACAGACTGCCGTTTTCTATATCGGCACCAATGATATTAATGAGCTGACCGATATTCGTCGTGCTGCTTTGAGTGAGTTTAAAAACCTGCCTATTTCCGGTGAGTATATCCATCGTTATGCTTTTGATATTGCTGCCGTTTATGGTAAAGATACTTTTTATATCATTAAGACGTTCGGTACCCACCAACTTCCGAAACTGTTTGATCTGAAAGCCCGTGTGGATAGATTCAGCAAAAAGATAAGTTTCTTACCAAAACACTTCTCTGATAAATTCATGCAACTGATCAGTAAAATTTTGCCCGATCACTTGCCGAAGTCTATGCGCAACTATCGGGATAAATATGAACATCACCTGATTTTAAAAATGGGTGGCGAGGGCGTAGAAGAAGCGCGTGCTTTCTTGAAGGAATATTTTGCAACCCATGGCGGCGCATTCTTCGAATGTAATGCCGAAGAAACGCAGGCGGCCATGCTGCATCGCTTTGCTGTGGCTTCTGCCGCGATCCGTTACCGTTCTGTACATGATGATGAAGTAGAAGATTTGGTTGCGCTCGATATTGCCTTGCGCCGTGATGATCGTGATTGGTTTGAAACACTGCCGCCTGAAATTGACAATAAAATCATCCATAAATTGTATTACGGACATTTTATGTGTCATGTGTTCCATCAGGACTACATCATTAAAAAAGGCAACGACTGTATGGCTTTGGAACATGAAATGCTCCATCTGCTTGACCAACGCGGTGCGCAATATCCTGCCGAGCATAATGTCGGTCATCTGTATGAAGCCAAGCCCGAGCTGAAACAGTTCTATAAAAAACTTGACCCGACCAACAGCTTCAACCCCGGTATCGGTAAAACCAGTAAGAAGAAAAACTGGGCAGAATAAAGCATAGTCAAAATAAAGGCCGTCTGAACTTTTCAGACGGCCTTTTTATATGCTTGCTTATCAGAACAAGTTGCTGACAAAAATCAGCAGAATCACCAACGGTACGAGGTATTTCACATAGGCAAACCAGATATTGACGGTGGTATGGTTGCCTTTGTAGAGCAATTCGTCCTTCGCTTCATCTTTCATCACGAAGCCGACAAACAAGGCAGAGCCAAGCGCGGTCAGCATAAACAGGATGTTGCCGCTGATATAGTCAAAGGCATCAAAAATATTTTTACCAAACACGGAAATATCTTTCCATGGGCCGTAGCTCAAGATGGAAGGGATATTGCCGAAGATAAAAATACCTGCCAGTACGATGGTAATCGCGGCTGCGCGGCGGATTTTGGTTTTCTCCTGAATGGTCGTAATCAACACTTCATAAATGGTCAGAGAAGTGGTCAGCGCAGCAATCAGAAGCAGGGAGAAGAAAATCACTGCGAACACGGGGCCTGCCCACATATTGGAGAACACGATCGGCAGGCTTTGGAACACCAGTGTTGGGCCGGAGTTAGGGGCGACGCCAAAGCTGAAGAGGGATGGGAAAATCATAAAGCCGGCCAACACGGCAATCAAAGTGTTGGTAATCGCGGTAATTACGGCCGTCTGAACCAGATTTTCATTTTTATCCAGATAGCTGGATAACGTAATCATCACACCGAAACCCAAGCTCAAGGCAAAGAATACTTGTCCCAAAACGAAGACGAACAGTTTGGCTGTAATTTTGCTGAAGTCAGGTTTCAGATAGAAGGTAATGCCTTCCATTGCGCCCGGCAGGGTAACGTTGCGCACAACCATCGCAATTAGGAATAAAAACAGCAAAGGCATCAGGTATTTTGCCGCTTTTTCAATACCGCCGATCACACCTTTGACCAAGATCCATTGGTTCACAACCACAAATAGGAAAGTGTAAAAGGCAATTTCCCAAGGGCTGTTTTCGATGTGTTCGGTAAAGAAACTTTTGGTGACTTCTCCGGAAACCGGACTGGAAATGTCCAAATTACCGCCGATGATATTAACGATGTAGCTGATAACCCAGCCGCCGAGCACCATGTAATAGGCCATGATGCCGAATGCGCCGAGCAAGCCCATCCAACCGACCAATTTCCAAACTTTGGCAACGGGTTTGCCATTCATTGTGCCGCCAAAAGCATCCAGTGCGTTCACGCCTTTACGGCGGCCGATGACATTTTCCACCAAAATCATCGGAATACCGATGACCAGCATGGCGATACAGAACAGAAACACATACGCGCCACCGCCGTTTTCACCAACCAAATATGGGAAACGCCATGTTGCGCCAAAGCCGACAGTCGCACCGGCAACGGTAAGGATGTAAGTCAAACGGTTGGACCAAGTTTGACGGGGTTGATTGGAAGACATAAATACTCAGATGCATAAAAATAAAGACAACATTTTACCGCAAAGATTTAACGAATCTTGACTAAAGTCTGAAAAGAAGATTAGTGAAAAAAACCATGTAATGAAGAATTTTTAGTGGGTTTCTCTGGTTTGTTTGGTATTGAAACCTGTAAACAGAGAATTTGTCTGAAGTGGTATGAATGATGGCAAGAGCCTTAACGATAAAGGCCGTCTGAAAAGTGGGATATGGGAAAGGGTTGTTGTGAGGAGATTAGATAGCGCTAAGGTGTGCTTTCAAGTATGTCGGCAACAAAGATGGTATTTATCTAAAGGCTGTCTAAATAACATCTTTAACCCTAGCTTGGATAGTTGCAGATAGATTTTTTTTTATAAAACGATTTGCCTGAAATGGGAACGGCACAGATTGATGTGGAAGAGACGAGAGAGAAAAGGAGTAATGGCAATTTAATGAGTGGAGATGGGGTTTAGAAATGATGGCTTCTTTAGATAAGAAGGGTCGTCTGAAAGTACACCCGCTTGGTTGTCAAATTTTAGATAAAAAAAACCATCTATACTAAGGGGAAAGTATAGATGGCCAAACACATTACGGGGAAAACGTCTTACTCACTTACTCACTTCTTTCGAAGCAAGTGTTACTCAGACAGGCGAATTATACAATAGTTCAGTCTTTACAGTGTTAAATTCTGTTAAATAAAAATAATAAGGTTTAGATGTTTGATTTTAAATATAAAAAAATCTATATTGTTTAAAAATTTATCGAAAAAATTTGGAATTTTTTTTAGATTTGGATAAATTTCCATTCTCCGGCGGCTAAATCATCGACATTCCAGTCGCCGAATTTCTCACGGTGGAGCTGCTCGACACGGTTGCCTGCGGCTGCAACCATGCGTTTGACCTGATGGTATTTACCCTCTGTAATGGTCATCATCAGTGTGGTTGGGTCGGCCAATACTGCTTCGGCTGCGGCGACAGTTTCATTATCGTCATGCAGGAGGATGCCGTTTTTCAGTGTGGTGCAAAGGGTATCGTCGGCAGGATGTTTCAAAGTGACGCGGTAGAGCTTCGGAACTTTGTGTTTGGGCGAGGTAATGCGATGGTTAAATTGCCCGTCGTTAGTAATCAGAATAATGCCGGTTGTGTCAGCATCCAAGCGGCCGACTGCCTGCATATCGATATTGCGCATGTGGTCGGGAAACAGGCTGAAGATGCTTGGATATTGCTGAGGTTTGTGCGAAGTCTCGTAATCTGCAGGCTTATGAAGCAGAATGTAGAAATAGGGCATGGGTACGGCGGCAATTTCTTCGCCGTCAACAGACAGGGTGTACACTTGAGACGGATCGATATCGTCTTTGGCACGATTATGGATTTCGCCGTTGATGGCAATGCAGTCATTGTCTATCAGCCATTGGCATTGCTTGCGGCTGCCGAGGCCTTGTGATTGGATGTATTTGAGCAGTTGCATGGTTGAAGAGTAGGAAAGGTTCAGACGGCCTTTATTGTACTGGAAAACCGATGTTTAGGCCGTCTGAAAAGTAGGGGCAAAAAAATCGCCCCTTTAAAATTTTAAGGGGCGCAAAAGGAACACAAACCACTACCAAAAACTGTTACAGGGCAAATTCTCCTATTTGATGTGTTGCCGGATAAAGTGCTTTCATCAAGTCATGTGGTGAAAGCGAGAAATCTTTGCTGTTTGTCGTCAGACGGCCTTGCTGCGGCGTCAGCTCAAGCAATCGGGCGTTTGCCGACTGGATAAATTTGTTTTTCGTGCGCTGCATTTTTCTTTGCAGGGCGGAAACAACGCGGTTGTACAGACTGTCTTTTTGCTTGACTTCGCGTGTATCGGCAACCCAGCTCAAGCGTGTATTGCCGTCTTCATCTTCAATCAGCAGGATGCCGGTTTCTGATTGGGGCGATTTGCCCATACAAGGGAGCCAAACATAATATCGGCCATCTAAAGTAATGAATACTGCGTCGTGTACTTCGCACTCATCGCAACACTTGGTGGCGATTAAAGAGCGGATGGCTTGTTGGTGCAGTCTCAGAATATCAAGGGAGACTTGCTTAAAAATACTTTCGGGCATTTTCTTCTCCTTTCATTCTGTTGTGCGGTTATTTCGTTTCGATGGGTTGTATTATACGGAGATTTTTTAAATTTGCAAATGATAATTGTTCCTATTATTTAAATAATAAGTAAGGTATTAATTATTAAAGAAATTAAATTTAAAAAATTTTGTAGAAATTGGGTTTTCTACTTAAAAATACAGTAATAGATGGCCATTAAATGCAAAAAGAATAAAGGCCGTCTGAAAAAATCCAGCTATAAAAAGGCATTTCAAAAGCAGCTAAAGTTTTGCTGACTATACATTTCAGACGGCCTTCAGTATGATTCAAGGCATTTTGATAATTGCAGAAACCACCAACCATGAGCCAACGTCAGATTATCCTCGATACGGAGACCACGGGTCTTTATCCTGAAACGGCGACCGTCTGGTCGAATTTGCCGGCTTGGAAATGATCAACCGCCAAATGACCGACTCCAACCTTCATTTATATGTCCATCCCGAACGCGATATGCCGGAGGAAGCGGCGAAGGTGCATGGTTTAACGATTGAAGTATTGGAAGCGAAGAATGCGCCGCCGTTTGCCCAAGTGGGTAAACAGATTGCCGACTTTATTCGTGGCGCAGAGCTGATTATCCATAATGCTAAGTTTGACGTCGGCTTCCTGAATATGGAATTCCGCCGCATGGGACTGCCTTCTATTGAGGAACTGGGTTGTAAAGTCACCGACACGCTGGCCATGGCGCGTGAAATGTTCCCGGGGCAAAAGGCGAGTTTGGATGCGTTGTGTAACCGCTTTTCCGTTGACCGCAGCAAACGGGTTTTGCACGGCGCGTTAATCGACTGCGAGCTTTTGGGTGAAGTCTATCTTGCCATGACGCGTCAGCAGTTCGATCTGATGGGCGGCGAGGCGGAAGAAGAGGGCGAAGTCAAACAAACCGTTATTGCGGAAACCAAACGTACGTCGCAGTTGAAAGTCATCAAAGCCAATGCGGACGAGTTGGTCGCACATGAAAAATATTTGGACGATTTGGGCGAAGCGTGTGTATGGCGCAAGGCCGAAACGCCGGATGAGGCCGATGCCGGAGCGTCAGCATGATGCGCCGCAATATCGCTTTGATTCCTGCTGCCGGTGTCGGGGCGCGATTTGGCGCAGGAAAACCAAAACAATATGTTGAAATCAATGGTAAAACCGTATTGCAACATACCATAGAAATTTTTGAGCAACACCCCCGCATAGATTTAATTGCCGTTATTCTTTCGCCGGAAGATTCGGTTTTTCAGACGGCCCTGTCTGAGAAAGTACGCGTCTTTCGAGTAGGAGGAGCAAGTCGTGCTGAAACGGTACGCAATGGTGTGTCCGTTTTATTGGAGCAAGGTTTGGCCGAGGCACAAGACAATATCTTGGTTCATGATGCCGCGCGCTGTTGCCTGCCTGCTGAAGCGTTAATACGTTTGCTTGATGAGGCAGGCGAGAGTAATGAGGGCGGTATTTTGGCCATACCGGTGGCCGATACGCTCAAGCGGGCAGACGGCAATCATCATATTGATGAAACTGTTGCGCGTGCAGGATTATGGCAGGCGCAAACGCCGCAGCTTTTTCAGACGGCCTTGTTACACCGTGCTTTATCGGTTGATGATTTAAGTGAGATTACGGATGAAGCATCAGCGATTGAAAAACTGGGTATCCGGCCGCGCTTGGTGCAGGGCGATACGCGTAATTTAAAATTGACGCTGCCGCAAGACGAATACATTGTCAGATTGTTGCTCAAGGCCGTCTGAACAATCAAAACCCATTATTTAAGGAAGCAAACATGAATATCTGTATCGGACAGGGCTACGATGTCCATCAGTTGGTTGAGGGCCGAGATTTGATACTTGGTGGCGTCAACATTCCGTTTGAAAAAGGCTTACTGGGTCATTCAGATGCCGATGCGCTGTTGCATGCGATTACCGATGCCCTGTTGGGGGCGGCCGGTTTGGGCGATATCGGTAGTCATTTTCCTGATACTGCAGCCGAATTCAAAGATGCTGACAGCCGTGTGCTGTTGCGTGAGGCTTATCAAAGCGTGCAGGAGTTGGGTTGGAAGGTGGTTAATGTCGATACGACCGTGATTGCGCAAAAGCCAAAACTTGCGCCGCATATTCCGACAATGCGCGCCAATATCGCTGCAGATTTGGGCTTGCCTGAAAACTGCGTGAACATCAAGGGTAAAACCAACGAAAAACTTGGCTATCTGGGACGTATGGAAGCCATTGAAGCACAAGCGGCAGTATTGCTGATTAAAGCCTAAGAGCTTAAAATTACCTTATTATTCAAACTGAAAGACTGACAACATGGCAACTCAAGACGAACTCAAACGTATTGCCGCCGAAAAAGCGGTGGAATTTGTTCCTGAAAACGAATACATCGGTATCGGTACCGGATCTACCATCAACTTTTTTATCGAAGCTTTGGGTAAAAGCGGTAAGAAAATCAAGGGTGCCGTGTCTACTTCTAAAAAATCCAGCGAGCTTTTGGCGAAATACGAGATTCCAGAAGTTTCGCTGAATGAGGTGATGGGTTTGGCGGTTTATGTTGACGGCGCAGACGAAGTCAACCACGCGCTGCAAATGATTAAAGGCGGCGGCGGTGCGCATTTGAACGAAAAAATCGTGGCCAGCGCATCCGATAAATTTGTCTGTATCGCCGATGAAAGCAAATATGTTTCCCGTTTGGGTAAATTCCCATTGCCGGTAGAAGTGGTTGAAAATGCCCGTTCGCTGGTGTCGCGCAAACTGCTTGCCATGGGCGGACAGCCTGAGTTGCGTGTTGGCTATACTACTTTCTATGGCAACCAAATCGTTGATGTTCACGGCCTCAATATCGATCAAGCCCTGAAAATGGAAGACGAAATCAATAAAATCACCGGTGTACTCGAAAACGGTATTTTTGCCCGCGATGCCGCCGATGTGTTGGTTTTGGGTACGGCAGAAGGCGCAAAAGTCATCCTGCCTTGTCAGGATTAATGAAGATTAATCAATCTTAAAAGGCCGTCTGAAAGTACATCAGGTCTTTCAGACGGCCTTCAATTTAGCAAAATATGCAAATCAGTAAAATTATAAAATGGTTGCCCGTTGTTTTATCTGTTTTGGGCGCACTGGGTTACAGTTCACGCGATACTGAGTTGATTCGTAGTGGGGTAAGCGTTGCCGCAACATTGGCACAAGGCGACAATATCAGTTTGGAAAAGGTCAATGAATGGCTGGGTAAAAATGTCATCAAAGCCACATCTGACACCAAAACCGAAGCTAAACCCAAGCAAGAACAGAAACAAAAACAAAGTCATCGCGACAATCCTACACATACAACGGAAAAATCATCAAAATCCATGATGGCGATACCATGCACATTATCGATAGCGACGGCCGGAAACACAAAATCCGCATGGTCTATATCGATGCGCCGGAAATCAATCAAGCCTATGGTACGCAATCACGAGATAATCTGATTGATGCCGCATTGAATAAAAAAGCCAAAGTCCGCGTGTTTGAAGCCGACCGTTACCAGCGCGAAGTTGCCCAAGTATCAGTCGGCACGATTGATTTGAATTTAATGCAGATACGGGATGGCGCCGCATGGCATTATGAAAGTTATGCCAAAAAACAACAAAGTAAAACCGCCTACACCGACTATTCGGCCGCGCAAAAACAAGCCAAGGAAAAGCGTAAAGGCTTATGGAAAAAAGATAATCCGCAAGCACCTTGGCAATTTCGCCGTCAAAATCATGAGCAGCAGAACGGTGATAAAAAGCAGTCTGATAAACAATGGTTCGGGATTTGGTAGGCTTTAAGAGAGGCTGTCTGAAAACTTTCAGACGGCCTTTAATTATTAAAGTTTAGTATAAGATAAGAATGAGTGGCAGGTTTCTGATTAGAAGGTAAGAGAAAGAAAAGTGTAATGTAATATTTTTAAGAAGGGCAGATATGAAAAAAGACACCGGTAGCTGGTGTCTTTAGTATCTGGCAGAGAGGAAGGGATTCGAACCCTCGATACGCTATTCACGTATACACGCTTTCCAGGCGTGCGACTTAAACCACTCATCCACCTCTCTGTGGACTATTATCCTGACTTATTATTCAGAATAATGTGAAAACTTGACTGATCGATTTATCAGTGGTGCCCAGGAGAAGACTCGAACTTCCACACCCGTGAGGATACTAGCACCTGAAGCTAGCGCGTCTACCAATTCCGCCACCTGGGCAATTTAAATTTTCTTAAGCAAAGAAGCACCAAATTATTTGGTGCCCAGGAGAAGACTCGAACTTCCACGCCCGTGAGGACACTAGCACCTGAAGCTAGCGCGTCTACCAATTCCGCCACCTGGGCTTTGCTTTATTCTTCAATTTAAGGTAGAGTTGACTACCTGAACTGCGAAGAAGCAGCTATTATATATTTTAAAAAAAGAATGTCAACTATCAAAATGAACAAAAATACTAAATCTTTAAATTTACGAGAAAAAGACCCGTACTTGGAGCGGGAGAAACAACGTTACGCTCATCCGCTGCCCAGCCGTGAATGGGTCATTGAATTATTGGAACAAAGGCGTGCCGACAAAAATCGAAGCTTTGGCACATGAATTGTCGATTACAGAAGATGAATATGAATTCTTTGAGCGCCGTCTGAAAGCGATGGCGCGCGATGGTCAGGTGTTGATCAATCGACGTGGCGCGGTGTGTGCGGCAGAAAAATTGGCATTGGTTAAATGCCGTGTCGAAGCGCATAAAGACGGCTTTGGTTTTGCAGTGCCGTTAACGCCGACAGGCGAGGGCGATTTTGTTTTGTATGAGCGTCAGATGCGCGGTGTGATGCACGGGGATATTGTTACCGTTCGTCCTGCCGGTATCGACCGCAGAGGCCGTCGTGAAGGTACGGTTTTGGATGTGGTGGAGCGTGCACAGTCTAAAGTGGTCGGCCGTTTTTATATGGATCGCGGCGTGGCCATTTTGGAAGCGGAAGACAAGCGTTTGAGCCAAAGTATCGTGTTAGAGCCTGAAAGCGTGGCGCACTTTAAACCGCAATCCGGCCAAGTGATTGTGGCTGAAATTGAGACGTATCCTGAAGCGCATCGTCCTGCTGTGGCTAAGCTGATTGAAGTGTTGGGCGATTATGCCGACAGTGGTATGGAAATCGAAATCGCTGTACGCAAGCACCATTTGCCTCATCAATTCAGTGAAGCATGTGTCAAAGCTGCGAAGAAAATTCCCGATCATGTGCGTAAAACCGACTTGAAAGGACGCGTGGACTTACGCGATTTGCCTCTGGTAACCATTGACGGTGAAACTGCGCGGGACTTTGACGATGCGGTTTTTGCTGAAAAAGTCGGTCGCAATTACCGTTTGGTGGTGGCGATTGCCGATGTCAGCCATTATGTCCGTCCTGATGACGAAATCGATATGGATGCTCAAGAACGCAGTACCAGCGTGTATTTCCCACGCCGTGTGATTCCGATGTTGCCGGAGAAATTGTCCAACGGTATCTGCTCGCTCAATCCTGATGTCGAACGCCTGTGTATGGTGTGCGATATGGTGATTACCTATGCCGGCAATATCAAGGAATACCGTTTCTATCCGGCAGTAATGCGCTCGCATGCGCGACTGACTTACAATCAAGTTTGGGATTGGATTTCAGACGGCCAGGATCATCCGTTTAAGCAACAAATCGATACCCTGTATAATTTATTTAAAATCTTGCAGAAAAAACGTTTCGAGCGTGGCGCGGTTGAGTTTGAGAGCGTCGAGACTCAGATGATTTTTGACGACAACGGTAAAATCGATAAGATTGTTCCTGTTGTCCGCAATGATGCGCACAAGCTGATTGAAGAATGTATGTTGGCGGCGAATGTTTGCGCGGCAGAATTTTTGCTGAAAAACAAACATACGGCTTTATTCCGCAATCACTTGGGCCCGACTCCCGAAAAATTGGCCACTTTACGCGAGCAGCTTGGTTTGCTGGGGCTGAGTTTGGGTGGCGGCGATAATCCGACGCCGAAAGACTATGCTGCGCTTGCCGAGCAATTTAAAAACCGTCCGGACGCGGAGTTGTTGCAAGTGATGATGTTGCGTTCTATGCAGCAGGCGGTTTATGAGCCGCATTGCGACGGTCACTTTGGTCTGGCTTATAACGCATATGCACACTTTACTTCGCCTATCCGTCGTTATCCGGATTTAACGGTACATCGTGCCATTAAGGCGGTGTTGAACGGACAAACTTACCAGCCTAATAAAACCTGGGATGCTTTGGGCGTGCATACCTCTTTCTGCGAACGCCGTGCCGATGATGCCAGCCGCGATGTGGAAAACTGGCTGAAAACTTATTATATGCGCGACAAAGTCGGCGAAGTTTTCAGTGGCAAGATTTCGGGCATGACCAGCTTCGGTATTTTTGTAACCTTGGACGACATTCATATCGACGGCTTGGTACACATCAGCGATTTGGGAGAAGATTATTTCAACTTCCGTCCTGAAATTATGGCGATTGAGGGCGAACGCAGCGGTGTCCGTTTCAATATGGGCAATACGGTCACTGTAAAAGTCGCGCGTGCCGATTTGGATACCAGCAAGATTGATTTGACCTTAATCAGCGGCGGTTCAGTCGGTAAGAAACGCGGCAGTAGAAAAGCGAAACCTGTGAGTAAGCCGACAGCTGCTGACAAACCTGTCGAAAAGCGTAAGCGTAAACTTTCGGCTAAAGAAATTGATGAAGCGTTGGCTGCTCCCGTGAAGGCAAAGAAAAGCAAGGTGAAAAGTAAACCTGCCTCCAAGCTCGCTAAGCCAAGCAAACCTAAAGCTGCAAGCAAGAAAAAAGCGCAGGCGAAAACAGCTTCCGTCAAAGCCGGAGGTAAAAATAATGCTCAAGGCAAAAGCGTGAAGATTAAAGTGAAGAAAGCTGCTAAGAAATAAGCGGCATTCAATTCAGGCCGTCTGAAAATTTTCAGACGGCCTGAATTTGTGATTTTTATGAATAAAACTAAGGATGAATAAAATGATAAAACTATACGGTATTCCCAATTGCGATACGGTTAAAAAAGCGCGCAGTTGGTTGGCGGAAAATGGCATCGAGTTTGAGTTTGTAGATTTTAAGAAACGCCCCAACTGCCGAATTAATTAATGGCTGGTTGAAGCAGGTAGCTTTGGAAATTTTGCTCAATAAAAGAGGCACGACTTGGCGCAAGTTGGATAAAGATGCGCAAGAATCTGCCGCGACAAAAGAAGGGGCGATTGCTTTGATGATGGAAAATCCCAGCATCATCAAGCGGCCTGTGTTGGTCAAAGAAGGACAGGTTCATGTCGGATTTTCAGTAGAAGCATATCAGGAAATTTTCGGGTAAGGCATTTTTAGGTTTTTAGGCCGTCTGAAAAAGCAAGTCTCGAAAAAATACGTTACAATACGCGCTTTGAGCCTGTTTTTAGGATTTTAAGATTTTTGCGGCAGCATTTTCCGGCTGCCGCGCCAAACTTTTCTTTCGGATAAATATGTTCCATATTGTTGAAAAATATAAAACACCCGCCCAGATTGTTTTAGGTATCATCGGTCTGACCTTTATCGGATTTGGTGCCAATAATTTGTCTTCGCCGGGTTCTGATTACATTGTCAAAGTCGGGGATGAGAAGGTCAGCGAGCATGCTTTACAGATTGCGATACAAAATGAGCAGGCTGCCGGCAATAATGCGCCTTCGCGTGATGCTATATTCCAATCTTTATTGCAAAGAGCTTACCTGAAGCAGGGTGCCAAGTTGATGGGCATTGCTGTGTCTCAGGAACAAATCAAGCAAGTTATCGTGGATGATCCGAATTTCCATGATGCTTCCGGAAAATTCAGTCAGGATTTGCTCAAGAAGTATTTGGATCAGCGCAAAATGACCGAGGATCAGTTTGTTGAAGATATCCGCGAACAGTTCCAGTTGCAAAATCTGTTGAATTTGGTGCAAAACGGTGCGTTGGTCAGCGATGCGCAAGCGCGTCAGTTGATTAACCTGACTCAAGCCACCCGTACCATCCGTTCATTTACATTCAGCCCTGAAGCATTTGCGGAACAAGTAAAAGTAGATGATGCGGCTTTGCAAAAGTATTATGAAGCGCATAAGAAAGATTATTTGATTCCTCAAGCCGTTAAGCTGGAATATGTGGCTTTGAACATCAAGGATTTGGCTGATAAACAAACCGTCAGTGCGGAAGAAGTACAAAAAGCTTACGAAAGTAAAAGCGTAGATTTGTCGCCAAGAGCCGAAATTGCGCATATTTTCATTCCTGTTATGCCTAACGGAGATGAAGCAAGCAATGCGGAAATTAAAGCCGAAGTAGATAAAATGGCTGCAGAGCTCAAAGCGCACCCAGATGCCTTGCCGAGCTGGCGGCCAAGTACTCCAAAGATTTGTCCAGCAGCAATAAAGGCGGCAATTTGGGCTACCTGAGCAAAAGCGGCGGCAGTGGCTTTGGACCTGAATTCGATAAAGCGGCATTTGCATTGGGCAAAGGCGAAGTCAGCGATACTGTTAAATCGTCTTTGGGTTATCACATTATCAAAGTTTTGAATGTCGAAGCTGAGCCGACTTTGGAACAAGCCAAAGCGCGTATCGAAGCAGCCTTGAAACTGAAAAAAGCGGCTTCTGCCTTTAATGCCGCTAAAGAAAAATTGGGTGAAGATACCTTCAATGATCCATCTTCTTTGGCAAAAGCAGCCGCCAATTCAGGTTTGAAAGTAGAAAACTTGGATGAATGGGTAACCAAAGCGGGTGCGAAAGAAGCCGGTTTGCCTGAAACGTTGATTAATGCAGCGTTTAGCGACGATGTACTGAAGAAAAAACACAATTCTGAAGTCATTGCCATCAACAACGAAACCGTTTGGGTCATTCGTGCGAAAGAAGTGCGCGAAGAGAAAATTGCACCATTTGCAGAAGTTAAAGACACTGTCCGCGCAGCATATCTGCGCTCTGAAGCCGCCAAACTGGCAGAGAAGAAAGCCCAAGAAACTTTGGCTGCATTGAAAGCCGGTAAAGCTGCCGATGTTCAATGGTCGCCTGTTTCGCAATTGAGTGCGCAAGATGCACGCAAAACCATGTCTCCGGAGGCTTATGCAGCTTTGCTGAAAGCGCGTCCTGTCGGTGGCAAACCTGCGTATACATTGTTGGAAGGTATGCCTGCGCCGGTGATTATGGAAGTTCAGAGCGTTTCTGCTCCTGAAAATGCCGATTCACAGATTCCTGCTGCCAAACAGGCTTTGGTTCAGCAGCTTTCTGCCAATGTTTTCGATGCCTTGCTCCAGTATTTGGATAAGAAAATCGATCGTACGCAAGGTGCACAACAAGTTAATAATGCTGCCGAATAAGCAGAATATTAGAGTAGGGCAGCCGGATGAATTCCGGCTGTTTTCTTATTTTTAGCTATCTTTTTAAAGGCCGTCTGAAATCATGAGTAAAAATCCTGATGCCTTTGTCCGCTTGATTAATGCATTAAAAATTCTGCCAAATGTCGGCCCGAAATCCGCACAACGCATGGCTTACCAGCTTTTACAGTATAAACGCGAAGAAGCGCAGGAGTTGGTGGATGCTTTGCAGTTTGCCTTGAGGCAGGTGCAGCATTGTCGGATGTGCAACACATTTTGCGAAGGCGATTTGTGTGAAATTTGTGCAGACGAAAAACGCGAGAAAAGCCGCTTGATGATTGTGCATATGCCGGCGGATGTCTCCAGTATGGAGGCGGCCAATTGCCATGATGGACTGTATTTTGTTTTGATGGGGCAAGTCAGTCCGGCGCAGGGCATGGATATTTCGGCAGTGGCATTAGATAAACTGGTTGTCCGTTTGCAGGCGAGTGATATTGAGGAAATCATCATTGCAACCAACTTCACAGCAGAAGGCGATGCAACAGCGTATGTATTGGCGGAATTGTTTAAAAATCTTCCTTATAAAGTCAGCCGATTGGCGAGGGGAATCCCTTTGGGCGGCGAGATGGAATATGTAGATGCCGGTACTTTGGCACAGGCTGTTTACGATAGAAGAAATATCCAATCTTAAATGGCAATATAAAAAGGCCGTCTGAAAGTCTTTCAGACGGCCTTTTCATTGATTAAATCAGATTATTTGCAGCTGACGCCTTGAATTTGAGGCGTATCACCATTGCCGACTTTAAATGCGCATTTGGTTGCGCTGCTACCAGATACGGTAACAACACCGTTTCCGCTGTTGAGGCTGACAGGTTCTTTTACGCCCATGCCGACAGCAGTGGCTGCCAGTTTTTGAACATCGGCGTCGGAGTAAGCGGTATTGTTTGAACTGATTTGATTTCTTTGGCGGCATATGCATTGAAGCTGAATGACAAACCTACAGCTACGGATGCGAGGGCCAAGAATTTTTTGCTGTTCATTAGTGTATTTCCTTTTTGATGGTGACAAAGTGTGTCACAGCTTCAGAATAAGGGCGATTGGCAGATTGTGCAAGTTTTTCGGTGGAATTTACGGGAAGATACATGGTTTTACATACACTTTTTCCCTGAATGCTACATCAGTCGGGCAATCGGACGACCTGTCGGTTTTACGGTACAATAAGCCTTTTTTGACAAACGAATGAGGCATTTTTGAATGGCTTCTTTAGAAACTTGGATAGGCCTGCGCTATCTGCGTGCGAAAAAACGCAACGGCTTTATGTCATTTATTACCATTATTTCAATCGTAGGTATCGCCTTGGGTGTAACGGCTCTGATTGTGGTGTTATCCGTAATGAACGGATTTCAGAAAGAGATACGCGGTCAATTGTTGAACGTCGCACCTCATGCGGAAATCGGCTATTACGATGTCGGCAGTGCGCCGGGTTGGCAGAATTTACGCGAATTTGTAAAAGGCAAAAAGGAAGTATTGGCCAGCGCGCCTTATGTTTCCGATCAGGCTTTGCTTGCCAATGCCGGGGAAGTGCGCGGTGTTCAGATACGCGGTATTTTGCCGTCTGAAGAAAAAAATGTCGTTGATTACGGTAAGGATATGCCGGCCGGCAGTTTTGATGATTTGAAGCCGGGCGAATTTGATATTATTTTGGGTCAAGGGCTTGCTGAGGCATTGGGCACGGAGATTGGCGGCAAGGTTACAGTGATTACGCCAGAGGGTAATGTCACTCCTGCCGGCGTGGTGCCGCGCTTGAAGCAGTTTAATGTAGTCGGTGTGGTAAAGACTGGTGTTTATGAAGTCGATAACACCTTGGCCATGACGCACATCAAAGATGCGCAAGTCTTGTATCGACTGGGAGAAAATGTCGGTGGGCTGCGTTTGCGATTGGCTGATCCTCAGAATGCACCCTCTTTCATTGCCAAGTTGATTCCTGATGCTAAAAAAGATGAAGTATGGGCGCGCGACTGGACATTTAACAACCGCAGTTATTTTGAAGCCGTTGAATTGGAAAAACGCATGATGTTCATCATTTTGACGCTGATTATCGCGGTTGCTGCGTTTAACCTCGTCTCTTCTTTGGTAATGGCGGTAACGGAAAAACAAGCCGATATTGCGATTTTGCGCACGTTGGGTTTGTCTCCGGGCGGCGTCATGAAGATTTTCTTGGTGCAGGGCGCATTTGCGGGGTTCTTCGGTACGCTTGTGGGCGTGGTATGCGGTGTATTGCTGGGTTGGAATGTCGGCAAAATTGTCGCGTTTTTTGAAGACCTGTTTGGCGTGCATTTGATTAACTCACAGGTTTATTTCATCGATTACCTGCCTAGTGATGTGAACTTGAAGGATGTCGCCGTTATTGCCTGCATTTCGCTTGGCTTGGCATTTATCGCCACACTGTATCCGAGCTGGCGTGCTGCAAAAACCCAACCCGCGGAGGCTTTGCGTTATGAGTAAGACAATTTTGAAATGTACTGGCGTTGGCAAAAGCTATAATGACGGCGCATTGAATGTACAAGTGTTGAATCATTTAGATTTTGAAGTTGCCGAAGCGGAAAGCGTGAGTATCATCGGTTCGTCAGGCAGCGGTAAATCTACATTACTGCACCTTCTCGGTGGTTTGGATATGCCGTCTGAAGGCAAGGTAATACTGATGGATCAGGATTTGGGTGGTTTGAGCCAAAAACAGTTGGGCGAATTGCGCAACCGTTATTTGGGCTTTGTGTATCAGTTCCACCATCTATTGCCTGAGTTTTCTGCGTTGGAAAATGTCATGATGCCGCTTTTAATCGGCAAAATGCCCAAAGCGATGGCTGAGGAGAAGGCTGTCAAGATGCTGAAAAAGGTTGGCTTGGATAAGCGTATGCTGCACCGTCCGAGCGAACTTTCCGGCGGCGAGCGTCAGCGTGCGGCCATTGCCCGTGCTTTGGTTAATGAGCCGAAATGCCTGTTGGCGGATGAACCGACGGGGAACCTTGACCGTAAAAATGCGCAAAATGTGCTGGACATGATGCTGGATTTGAAACGCGAATTGAACACCAGCCTGATTGTAGTGACCCATGATGACGAGCTGGCTGAGCGTTTCGACCGGGTAATGACCATGAAAGACGGCAGCCTGCAAGTGCTGCAATGAGGTTATTATTTCAGGCAAATATTTTATGCTTTGAACGGTATAATAGAGGCCGTCTGAAAAATAGGTTTTCATTTATGGAAACGCTGTTTTTCAGACGGCCTTTCTTTTTTCCATATCAATTAAGCCTGAGCCATGAATCCGACCGACTCTATCCTTTCTTCTGCCGCAGATGCAGCCATAGCGTTTTTCCGCCGCCACGAAGTACAGGGCGCATCCATTATTGAGCCTTATGTGGTTCGACTGTTTGCAGCCTTGCAAAACGGGCATTCGTTTATTTACTTGGATAAAGAGGATGTTGATGCCTTAAGCAACTTACCGAATTTGGTCGGTAATGCGGATAAACCGCTTATCCTGCAAGGCCGGAAATTGTTTTTAGGGCGTATGTGGCAGTTGGAGCATGATTTGGCTGTTGAAATCAAACGGCTGGCCAGTGCAGAGGTGGAAGAAGTGAATTTCATGGCGGCTTCAAAAAGCCTGAGCGACTGGTTTGATACTAAAGACAGTAAAGAGCAACGGGATGCTGCGGCTTTGGCTTTGCTGCAAAACTTTATGCTGATTACAGGCGGGCCGGGTACGGGTAAGACGACGACCGTAGCAAAGCTTTTGGGTCTGATCTGCAATAACAGTACGAAGCTGCCCCGTATCGCTTTGGCGGCGCCGACGGGCAAAGCGGCTGCGCATATGGCACGGGCTTTGCAACGTGCTTTGGACGGTTTTAATTTGTCTCCAAGCATTAAAGCGCATTTGGAAAACTTGGAAGGGCAGACTGTTCATCGATTGTTGAAACTGAGGCCGCCGCAAATGCGTCCTGCGTTCAATCATGAACATCCGCTCGCTTTGGATGTTTTGGTGGTAGATGAGGCTTCGATGTTGGATTTGCCGCTGGTGTTGGATTTGTTGCGCGCCGTGCCGACCGGCTGTCGTTTGGTGTTGCTTGGCGATGAAAACCAGTTGCCGTCGGTTGGGTTGGGTGCTGTGTTGGCGGCATTATCGCGTCCGACAGCTTTGGATAAAGAAACCACTGAAAAGTTGGAAGTATACCTGCCTAATCATGGCTTTGAGATTAAAGAGCGACCACAGGCTTTATCGCAAAACAATGCCAAATTGACGTTCAGCCACCGTTTTGGTGCAGACAGCGGTATCGGTTGTTTGGCGAGGGCGGTGGTGTCCGGGGAAAAGCAAACTGCGGTCGAACAGTTTGACAAGTTCCCCAAAGAATTGGAAATGAAATCAGGCCGTCTGAAAGAGCAGGTTGCCTTGCTGTATCAAAAGCAACAGGATTATTGGCAGGCTGTGGCAGAGAATAATGTTGCACTCGCCTATGGTCATGCGGCCGATGTGGTGGTATTGGCAGCTTGGCGGCAGGATGCGGATGATTTGAATCAGGCTTATCAAGAATACTTGCAACGACAAGGCAAGGCTTCGGGCGAAACGCCTTGGTTTGCCGGACAAATCATCATGATTACGCACAATGATTACATGCTGGAAGTGTTTAACGGCGACATTGGGCTGATTATGCCGGATAAAGAATCGTTGAATGGCTTGTCTGCATATTTTCCTGAGAAAGATGGATTCAAAAAAATTGCCATCAGTCGTTTGCCTGATTTGAATCGGCTTTTGCCATGACGGTGCATAAGAGCCAAGGTTCGGAATATCGGGAAGTATGGTTGTTGCCTCCGTCAGTGCCTACAACGACGGAAAGCGAAGAGGAAGCCCGAGGTTTGGATAAGGCTCTGCTTTACACGGCCATTACCCGTGCGCGTGAACGTTTTATATTTTGGGGAAATGCGGAGGAATTATGTCAGGCTGTGGGATGCCATCAAAAACGCAGGACGGCATTGGCCGATGCCTTGATATGGCAGTTTGAACAGCCTGATGAGCAGGCTTCCGTTTGACCTGAATCAAGAGGCCGTCTGAAAGAGGATAAAGCGTTTAAATCTGCTTGACTGGTTACACTAATTTACATACGATAAAAATAATTAGTAAATAAAATGAATGATTTATACGAAATTCATAATGTTGTACGCTTTATCGAATACTTCACTTTCAATACCTTCTTTTGGAGAGTCGGCATGAAATTTCAAACCAAACTGATTGCAACCTGTATTTTATTGGCTTCATCATCTTATTCTTTGGCAGATTCTTTGGCAGAGAATGCTGATGGCGGACGTGATGTGGCGGCTTTGGCCACCACCAACGATTACGTCAATTCGGGCAGTATCATTCGCAAAGATGACGATAAAATAAGCATTTTCAATGATTTGTTGACTGTAAATGGTGGCTTGCGCGTACGTGCGGATACCAAAGACATCAATGCCAACAACAGCAGCATCAATCCTACGCCTGAAGATACCAATGCCAACTTCAATGCGGAGTTTTGGTTACGCGCAAAACTGTATAAAGATTGGGAAATTGGTGGCGCAAATCGAGCCGAATATCGATTTGGAAACCGGTAAGTTCAACGGCGATCATGATGTGCCGGTCAATAAACTGTATGCCGAAGGTACTTTGTACAACAACATTAAAGCGCGTGTCGGTAAATTTGGCGCGTTCTCTTCATACGGCCGCGTATGGGATGCCGAAGTAACCGGCGGCGAAATCTTCTTCGACAATAAAACCCTGCCTACCAAAATCTATGCAGGCCGCCGTACTGGCAACCTGAACGACAACGCATGGGGCATTGGCGGTCGCCGCAGACATTTTGCCGCAGTTCAAAGCATGTTGCCTGTGAATGAGAATATCAATGTCGGCGCAACCGTCAGCTACATGAAGGACATCGATGTACGCGGTGCGAAGAAAAACGCGGTCTTCGGAGAAATCGGTACGGACATCAAGTTTAATGACGATTGGCATTGGATGGCCGCAGTCAGCAAGTCCAATATCAAAGCCTATAATGATGCCGGACAAAAAATCAAAAATGACGGCGTGTTCACTGAAGTGCGCTATAAATTGGCCGACTGGAACGTCCGCAATTCTTACGACGTATTCTTGAACTACCGCCGTGTCGGATCGTTGTCCGGTGTCTCTTCTGTTGAGGATTACAGCAAAAACGTCCAAGGCGTGCAAATCGGTGCGACCTATATTCCTTGGAAAAACTGGAAACTCAAAGGCTTCTATTTGGCCGGCAAACAGGTTACGCCTACTGTTGGCACGGATAAGCAGGACGTAAACGTTATCCGTGGTCAGTTAGAATATAAATTTTAATCATCACAAATAAAAACAGGCAGGATGTCCTGCCTGTTTTTGGTTTTCAGACGGCATGGATATAGGGCCGTCTGAAACAATGGATAAAGCACTTTACCAGCTATCACGCTTCATACGGTCAAGCTGACGGCGGTCGCGTTTGGTTGGGCGTCCGTCCGGATAAGCAGCACTGATGCGGCTGGCTTGGTCGAGTTGTTTTTGAGCTTCGCGTTCGGCAGCCGTTTTCATGTCTTCTTCGTAGAGTAAACGCGCTTCCGGCGCCGGGCGGCGTTGATGATTGAGCGCAACGACTTTGAATTTGTAGGGAAGGGAGTTCAAAGTCATGTCGATGGTGTCGCCGGCAGAAATATTTTTGCTGTTTTTCACTTTTGAGCCGTTTACCAAAACCCTGCCCAGCTCAATATGTTTTTGTGCCAGCGCGCGGGTCTTGAAAAAGCGCGCGGCCCACAGCCATTTGTCCAAGCGCATGGACGAATTGTCATGATCGTTTTTCATAGCCTGTTTGAAATGATTGAACTGAATTGAAGTTTATCATAAGATACGGCACTTCATGCGTTTAGTGCAGCTATACTATTTCTTTGTTAAAGGCCGTCTGAAAGATTTTTTATTGCAAAAGATGGCAGTTTCCCTTTGAGAAATGCTGTCAAATACGTCTGATTAGCGTATCATGTCAGCAACCGTTACCGAGAGCTTTGTTTTATGAAACCCGTTTTTTTGGACTTCGAACAACCCATCGCCGAATTAACCAATAAAATCGACGAGTTGCGATTCGTACAAGACGAATCTGCTGTCGATATTTCCGACGAGATTGCCAGACTGAAAAAGAAAAGCAGAGAGTTGACCAAGTCGATTTTCAGTAAGCTGACTCCGGCTCAAATTTCACAAGTATCCCGCCATCCACAACGTCCTTATACTTTGGACTATATCAACGGTATTTTTACCGATTTTGAAGAGTTGCACGGCGACCGCCATTATTCTGACGATCATGCCATTGTCGGCGGTTTGGCACGTTTCAACGGCCAAAGCGTGATGGTTATCGGTCATCAAAAAGGCCGTGATACCAAAGAAAAATCCGCCGCAATTTTGGTATGCCGCGTCCTGAGGGTTACCGTAAAGCACTGCGCTTGATGAAGACTGCCGAAAAATTCAATATTCCGGTCATGACCTTTGTCGATACCCCGGGCGCGTATCCGGGCATTGGTGCAGAAGAACGCGGCCAGTCTGAAGCCATCGGCCGTAATTTGTACGAACTGACCCGCCTGCATGTGCCGGTATTGTGTACTATCATTGGCGAAGGCGGTTCGGGTGGTGCGTTGGCAGTGGCTGTCGGCGACTACGTCAATATGCTGCAATACTCGACTTATTCGGTGATTTCTCCTGAAGGTTGCGCTTCTATTCTTTGGAAAACTGCTGAAAAAGCAGCGGATGCCGCACAAGCATTGGGTATTACCGCCAAACGCCTGCAAGAATTGGATGTCATCGATAAAGTGATTGATGAGCCTTTGGGCGGCGCACACCGTGATTTTGAAACCACGATGAAAAACGTCAAAACCGTTTTGGAACAGCAATTAAGCGAAGCGCAAAGCATGACCATGCCTGACTTGCTTTCTCGCCGTTTCGACCGTATTATGGCTTACGGTAAATTTACCGATAAATAAGTTTGACTGCTGAAAAAGCAAGCAGAAGCCGCTGCTTGCTTTTTTTGTGTTCTATTTTTGAGTAATTCAAAATTTCAGGCCGTCTGAAATGTCGCAACTATCTCCTGATTCCCTATTTAAAAGTTTTCAAGCAGCTTTCCCTGATTTGCCGAGCCATACTGTTGTTGAGGTTGGCTTGAGTGGCGGATTGGATTCTGTCGTTCTGCTGCATCTTTTGCATCGGATGCGTGAATTTCACCATTTTGATTTGCGTGCCGTCCATGTTCATCATGGTTTAAGTACCAATGCCGACAGTTGGGCAAAATTTTGTCAGGATTATTGTCAGCGTCTGAATGTTGCCTTGCGGGTGTGCCGTGTCAATGTGGAAAAACAAGGAAGGGGTTTGGAGGCTGCGGCCAGGGCTGCCCGATATCAGGCATTTTCAGACGGCCTGAAGAAAATTATTGTTTTGGCCCATCACCGCAATGATCAAATCGAAACATTTATGTTGTCGGCTGTGCGCGGGGGGGGATTGCGCGGTATGGCGGCCATGCCGGTATGGCGTGATTTGAATGAAGAGATTCAAATCTGGCGGCCGCTTTTGGCATTTTCCCGTCAGGAACTGGCTGAGTATGCACAACAATGGGGATTGTCTTTTGTTGAAGACGAAAGTAATGAAGACTCCGGCTATTTACGCAATTGGGTGAGAAATCAGGCTTTGCCGCAATGGCAGCAGCGAATTCCGAATTTTGAGCAGCAAATTTGTGCCAATGTTCGATTATTGCAGGAAGATTTGCAGCTTTTAGATGAATTGATTGAGTCTGAATACCAGCGCATCAGCCCAAACGGAATATTTAGCATCGGCCGGTGGCGGCAATGTACGCCGCTTTTGCGTCGTCGGCTGCTTTGGTATTTTTTGCGAAAGCAAACGGAATCATTGCCGTCTTATCACAGTATTGCCGATTTTGCCCGAGTGTTGGAAACTGCTGATCAGGCGCAGTTGAATTTGCCAGATGGGGAACTGGTCGCATATCGGGACAAGCTGTTTGTTTGTCAGGAAAGTAAGTTTCAAAAACTGCCTTGGTGTAATGGCAGCGAAGTTCGAGGCCGTCTGAAAGATATTTTGCTAGAAAATGGTTTCGTTTTATTACCGTTTAAGGGAGGTTTGTCAGAAGAGGAGTTGGAGAAGCCAGCGGTACTCCGAAATATGGTCAAAGGTGATGTGATTCAGTTGGGACAGAGGGAAAAATCAGTCGAAAAACTATTGCAAGAGTGTCATATTGTGCCACTCGTCCGTAAATACTGGCCGATTATCCTAAGTATGGGCAACAAGTGCCTTGCTGTTGTTAATCTTCGGGTGGGAAGCGATGTTCGAATGGAACAAGGTTATTTACCTGTTCATGAAAAGTTAGCTAAATATATAGCAGAAAAGTAAAGAGGCTAACTTTAAAATTAGTAAGTATTAGTAATTTAACTACTTGTGCTAAGTGTATATATAATAAGCAATACAGCTTATGTTAGAGCATCTGCACGAATAAATTTTTGCGATTAAATGTAATCTTGTGGAACTATTTCAAAGCGATGCTGTCTCTATTGTGCACAGCACGCTTTACTATTTTTGGTTTAAAGCAGTAAAACGATTAAAGGTTGGGTATGAACGATCGCCAAATAGATCAAGTTTTGGTGGAGCGCGCACAGAAAGGTGACCATAAGGCATTCGAGATGCTGATGTCCAAGTATCAGCGTCGGCTAAACAGACTGATTTCCCGTTTTATTCAGGATGAGCATGAAGTGCACGATGTAACCCAAGAGGCAATGATTAGGGCTTATCGTGCGCTCGTTAATTTTCGAGGTGAGAGTGCGTTTTATACATGGCTGTACCGTATCGGTATTAATACGGCAAAGAATTTTCTGACCACTTCGGGTCGCCAGTTTTTTGTCAGTTCGGAAGCAGCCAATGAGGAGGGAGATGTTCTCGATTTAACCGATCAGATTGCAGATTACCATACGCCGGAAGCTGAAATGATGAATCGGGAAATCTTGCAGACCGTCGAAGCAAGCATCGCGCAACTGCCAGACGATATGCGCCAAGCCATTACGCTTAGGGAAATGGATGGCTTGTCTTATGAAGAAATAGCTCGGGTAGTGGATTGTCCGATAGGTACTGTACGTTCGCGTATTTTCAGAGCGCGTGAACTGATTGCAAAAGATTTGCGGCCGCTGTTGGATACTTCTGAAGATCAAAGGTGGTGATAAAAATGAACGAAAAAACAAATAAAGCATTGGAGTATGTGTCTGCATTGATGGACGGTGAAGCATTGACTGATGAAATGCTGGATGCCGTATTGGCAGACGAGGAGGCCTTGCGCGCTTGGCATGAGTACCACATTATCGGCGACTGTATCCGTCAGGGTGCGGCGGCGAGTGTTGCAGGTGAAACCATGCAAAGCAAAGCATTTACAGTGCCTCAAGCTGAAGGCAAACAGGAAAAATATGCTCAGCGTGAAGCGGCCAATAGCGGCTTCTTCAAATTCTTCGCGGCCGCTGCCAGCGTGTGTGCGATTGCTGTTGCAGTATGGCAATTTACACCGCAAACTTCTCGTGAGTCTATGCCAGTTGCAGAGAAGTCTAATGTTCAGCCTGCCCAAAATATCATTCCAGTAAGCGGTACGCCTGTTGATAAAGCAGCTTCCGAGCCTGGTGAGACTGTTGTGCCGAATGCGGCAAAAGACGGCAAACTTGAAAATCGTCCGACTGTCCGTACCGAGCAGCAAAATGATCAACAGACTGTTGTACAGTAAAAAATGAAATCATGTAAAACCCTTGCTTCATTGCAAGGGTTTTTTATTTCCGAAGTAAAACCGTCAGGCCGTCTGAAAGCATAGCTTCAACGAAGCCAAAACAGTTATAATGCGCTCCATGAAACTGATTACCTCTGCTCAAAACGAACAGCTCAAACATTTATTCCGTCTATTAACGCAGGCCAAAGCAAGGCGTGAAAGCGGTGAAACCGTATTGGAAGGTGTACATCTGCTGCAAACTTATTTGCAAGCGGCGGTACGCCCAAACAGGTTTACCTGCCTGAAAAGAAACAGCAACATCCTGAAATTCAAGAAATTGCGGCTCAGTTGGACGAGGGATTGATTACTTGGGTCGGTAACGAAGCGCTGTCTAAAATCACCAGTCTGACCGATGCCGATGATGTGATGACTTGGATTGATATTCCGAAACAGGCAGGTTTGCCTTCAGACGGCGATTGCGTGGTATTAGAGCGGGTACAAGACCCAGGCAATGCAGGCACGATTTTGCGCAGCGCGGCAGCGGCCGGAGTCAGGCAAATCGTGTGCGGCAATGATTCCGTGGATATCTGGTCGCCCAAAGTGTTGCGAGCGGGTATGGGTGCGCATTTTCTGCTGTCGATTTCAGTCGAGTGGAATTATCCGCTTGGATGGAAAGGTATCAGCATCAAATTTGGGCAACTGCCTTGGGCGGTCGCAATATCGGTTTGTATGAAATGGACCTCAGTCAACCTTGTGCTTGGGTGTTTGGCAACGAAGGCAGCGGCGTGAGCGAAACGGTAAAAGAGAAGGCCGATGCCTGCGTCAAAATCCCCATGTTGGGGCAAACCGAATCCTTGAATGTCGCGATGGCGGCAACGGTTTGTCTGTTTGAACAAATGCGGCAGCGTATCCATACCGAGGCCGTCTGAAAACAATAATACGATTTTATGTTAAGGAACAAAAATGCAAATACTGACTTTTGATGAAGCGGCACGCAGCCGATTGATGGAATTGTTGGATGCCAAATCAGAAGCCCACAACACCATGCGTTGTGATGAAGTTCAAGGTTTTATGATGGCGTTATTGAGTGGTCCGGATGCTTTGAATCCGACCAACTGGCTGCCTGAGATTTTGGGTGAGGAATCTTTGTTTGATGCCAAAGAGCGAACCGAAATCGAGCGTTTGGTCATGGCAATGGCCGCCGATATGCGCATGAAGCTCAACGAGAAAATTCTGCCTGATTTATGGTTTTATGAAGATGAAGCCGGCAATCCGGATTTCTACACTTGGTGTAACGCCTATCTTTACGCACTGGATATTGTGCCTACCGATTGGTTTGAAGCAGTCGATCAGGAAGAATTTGAAGATTTGTTCTATCCGATTATGGCTTTGGGCGGTATCTATGACGATGAGGAAAACGGCGAAGTCATCTTGCATCTGAATGAAAAAGAGCTGACCCAGCTGGAATCTGATTTACCGCATGTCCTGCTTGATATTTACTGGTACTGGCAGGCCATCATCAATAAGCCGCAAACCGTACGCCGTGAAGGCGAAAAAGTGGGTCGCAACGATCCTTGCCCATGTGGCAGCGGTAAAAAGTACAAAGCCTGCTGCGGTAAATAAACCATGAAATAAAAAGGCCGTCTGAATGCTTGAAATTCAGACGGCCTTTAATGTTTTTTTGTTTAGAAGAATGAGGCTAACCAAACAAACAGGATAGTCAGCGCAATGGTCAATGCGCAGCCGATTTTGGCTACGGTACCAATGATGAAGCCGATAAACGTACCGATACCGACTTTGCCTGCCTGCCAAGTGTCTTTGCGTGCAATAAATTCGCCGATGGCCGCGCCGGTCAACGGGCCGAGCAACAAGCCGGGAATAGAGAAGAATGCACCGACGATACCGCCGATAAACGCGCCCCAAACTGCGGTTTTACTTGCGCCGGTATATTTTGCACCCAATGCGCCCGCCACATAGTCCATCGCAGTACCGAATACGGCAACGATAGCCAAAAAGGTCAGCGTACCCGAGCCAAACACTTGATAATCGCCGGCATAACCCAACAGCCATGCGCCACCAAACATCAAACCCAATCCGGGCAAGGCAGGGTAAATCGTGCCTAAAATGCCGACAACAATGGCGATCAAGCCGAGAACGATGAGAACAGCAGTCATGAGGTTCCTTTTGAATTTAAGAGTGTAATAACGGCAGTATTATGGGCACTTTTTGTTATATTTTTTGAGAGATTGTGCAATAAAATGAAAAATTATCCGGAGGAGCATTCAATTAAAATTGATGGGTAAATATCTGAACTCATTATTGTGAATCACGCTGTGGATAATTAAATAAATTTTTATTCAAATATAAAAGCAGGCCTACCAATATAGCTAAGTACACTGCAACCCAATACGCATCCGTATAACCAACAGCCTTGGCCAGACGCAGGGCGGAGAAACCGGCCGCGTAACTGCCGAGCAGAACCACGGAGAATTGCAGGCTGCTGTCGAGTGCGGCGGTGGCGCGGTCGGATTTGTCCATCACCAACGCCAGTATCACCGGCAGCAGCAGCGTGTAGCTCAGACTCAGAGCGATGATTTGCGCGGGCGGCAGCCAAGGATGGACGCGGGCGAGCACGTCGATGGCGGTCATGGACACCAAAAGCGGCAGTTGCAGCGCGTAGAGCAGGAACACGAGTTTGCAGCGTGGATAATTGCGCGAAAACCAGCCCGATAACGGCGTCACAATCAGGCAGGCAACAGGAATACCCACCGCCAGAATTCCGCCTGTCTGTTTTGGAGTGAAGCCCAAATCCGCCAGCTTGGGTACAAAAGTCGCCGCTGCAAACGCATACGGTACGGCAACGGCAAACAGCAAAACCAGCCACCGCCAGCCCGTTTCAGGCCGCCGCCAAAAGGAAACCAGCCGCGCTGCCAACGCCGTCCAACTGCCTTGCGCCGTCGGGCTATCCGGCTCGCGGTAGCACAAGAGTTGCAGCAACATCAGCAGGCTGAACGCCAGCATAAAGCCTGCCGCCGCCGTCTGCCCGTATTCCTGATACAGCCACAACACCAGCGCGCCGCCTATCATCTTGCCGCCGCGCGCCGCCATCGTCTGAATCACGCCGCCGAAACCGCGTTCGCGGTGCGGCAGGACGATGCACGACAAGCCCAGCATCGCGCAGCCGTACACCGCCGACATTGCCGAGAGCAAAATGCAGCAGGCCAGAAGCAGCGGGAAGTTCTGCGTTATGTCGGTGCAGGCCATCAGCCCGAACACTGCCGAAAGCCCCAGTGTCGCCGCCAGCAGCCAGCCGCGAAACCGCCCGAACCGCCCCACCGGCCGTCGCTCCATCAGCGCGGCAAACAACACCTTCGCCGCTTCGATACCGCCGATTAAATGTATCCAGCTCAGTTGGTTCAGGCTGTAACCGTGGTTTTTCAAAATAGCGACCAGCGCGACCAGATAAAAACCGGTCAGCGTGAATTTGTAGGTGCTGCCACCGATAAGCAGTAGCCAGTCGTGTGAGTTTGGGGAAGTCTGATTGTCGAACATCACATGATTCTTCTGAGAATGAGGCGAATAAAGGTACAAGGCCGTCTGAACACATTGGGTAGCAATAGTTGATTTGTATTTAAGACCTGTAAGTAATGGGTCTAGTATTTTTTTAGACAGCCTTCAACGCTTCTTCTGCGCGAAGCAGGGCGGTTGTTTCATCTGCTTCGACGATATAGTTCACGCCCAATGCGGGGCCGAGTTTGGACGATTGTTCGCGGAAGAATTGCAGTTGCGCCGCGTCGGGTTCGATGAGGAGCATGGCGGCGCAGTGTTCGGCGAGTTGCGGCCGATGTGCCTTTATCCATTCGATGTAGGTTTTGCGGTCGGCAATGCGCTGTTCGTCGCTCACCTGCCGCCGCATGGGTGTGCAGACGGTGGCGAAGCGGCGGTTTTGGTCTAACAGGGTTGCGAATTCGACCAGCCAGTCGGCAAAGTCGGCGACGTGGGTCAGGTCGGTCAGGTAGATGGTACCTTCGGGCAGGGTTTTGGCAGGGGTGAAGTAGTGCATGGGATTCCTTTGGATGTTTTTGGGGAGCAGGCGCAGGTTGGATATTGATGATTAGACTTCTTTTGCCGTCATTAGCTTACGCAAGTCCGCTTCGCTACCCCCGTGCAGGCGGGAATCCAAATCTATCCGTATAGAAACTTATCGGATAAAGAAGTACCTTCGAGGCTTCATTCTGGATTCCCGCCTGCGCGGGAATGACGATAATCGGTTGTTACGGCCGTTTCAGACGACCTTCGTTATTCCAGTAACCGTAGGTAGGGCATTGATGCCTGATCTACGATAGTTTCAGACGGCCTCCATCATTTCAGCCCCGCCTAAAACTTCCATTCCGCGCTCACGCCTACGCTTCTGGGGCGTTGGTAGAGTGCGTCTTGGCGGTCGGCGCTGGAAATGAATATGGGGTGGCGACGGTTGAATACGTTGTCGGCGTAGAGCGAGATGCGGCCTTGTTTGAAATTGTAGGCAGTGTAGAGGTTGACTTGGTTGTATGCGCCGATTTTGCCTGATTCGGCATTGTCGGCGGCGGAGTAGTAGCCGCCGTAGAAGCGCACGTCGCCGCCGGCTTCCCAGCCTTTGTCGTTCAGGTATTTCACGCCGATGTTGGCGGTGTATTTGGGCGCTCGGCCGAGTTTGTTGCCTTCGATGCCGCTGTCGGGATAGCTTTTGATTTTGGTGTTGAGCAGCCCCAGTCCGGTGGTGAGTTTCAGGCTGTCGGTGGCCTGCCAGTCTGCGGCGAGTTCTGCGCCGTAGGTGTGGACTTTTTTGGCGTTGCGGATGACGACGGAGTTGGTGCCGAGATAGAAGGGGAGCTGCATGTCGCGGTAGTGGTTCAGGAACAGGTTGCCGGAGAGTTGCAGGCGGCGGTCTGCGCTGCGCCAGCGGGTGTACCATTCGTAGTTGTTCACATATTCGGGCTCATAAGTGTAGGTTACGACAGGGCGGCCGAAGGTGATGCCCTCGCCGCCCGGGTTGTAGCCGCGCGCGGCTTTGATGCCGCTGACCCATTGGTCGGTGGGTTTGAAGGCGATGTCGATTTTGGGCAGGAACACGGTCTGGCCTTTGTCTAAATCAAGGTGCAGTGCGCCGCTGCCGCCGCTTCGTTTGTGCGTTTCTTTTTCAATGCGGGCGGCGGCCGTGATGTCCCATTTTTCGCTGGGGCTGTATGTGGTTTCGGCAAACAGGGCGCGCACGCTGTTGCGGTCGTCAAAGGTGTTGCGGCCGCCGACGCTGCGGATATCTACCCATTCGTCTTGTTTGCTGCGGAAATAGTGCAGTCCGGCAAGGCCTTTCAGACGGCCTTTGTTGGAAATGCAATACCGGCTCCCATTGCAGTTCGCGGCCTTTGAGTTCGGCGGGCACGCCTTGCGGGCTGACGGTCATCGGTAGGTGCAACCGCTCGTTGTGGTAGCGGCCGTAAACCAGTTTGTTTTCCAGTTTCAGATAGTCGTTAAGCTGCCACGATACGTCCCAAATGCCCGATGTCGAGCCGGTTACGAACACGGGCTTTTCTTTTAAAAAACGGCGGCTGGCGGTGTTGCCCATGATTTCGTTTTGCGGCGCGCGCGAACGGATGTGGTTCAGCGTCAGGCGGCTGTAAAAATTGGGATGGTTTTCGGGCGTGAGCAGGAGTTTGAAGCGCACGTTGGTGTTTTCCACGCGGCGCGGGTTGCCGGTCGGTTCGTAGGACACGAACGGCTCGTAGCTTTCGCGTTGCTGCCGCTCCGCGCTCAATCTGAAGGCAAGGTTGTTTTTCACAATCGGGCCGGATACTACGCCGGCGATGTTGCGCGTTTTCTGGTTGCCCAAACCCAAGCGCAGCGCGCCTTCCCATTCGTCGGTCGGGTCTTTGGAACGCATCACCACCGCGCCCGCCACCGCGTTCTGCCCGCGCACATGGCTTTGCGGCCCGCGTAAGACTTCTACCTGCTGCATGTCCCACAGCGACTGTGTGCCGAAGGCGTATTCGTTGTAAGTGGCGGATCGGCCGTCTATGGAGAGGTTCAGGCGCGGTCTCGTGCCCGCGAAAAACGCCACCGCGCCGACGGCAGGACCCGAGCCGTCCACGCCGCGCACGGTCGGCAAATCGTTGCCGCTGCCCAAGTCCACCGTGTTTACGGTTTGTTTGAGCAGATCGGTCGCGGAAAGATTGTGGCCGCTGCGGTCAATATTCGGCGTGGTGAAAACGCGGTTGGACGTGGCGGTTTCAAAGCCGCTGCGGTTGGTGCGTTCGCCGGTTACGACGACTTCTTCTAACTGCACCTGTTCCGCATCTTGCGCCGCATCGGCGGCATAAATCCATTCGGAAGCAAAGGTGGCGGCAATCAATAGAGGCAGGCGGCGGAGGGATGGTTTCTGCATTTCCTTATCCTTTTAGACGGCATACGTCGGAGCTGATTGAACATCAGATAATCCAACCGCTTCGGCAGTATGCAAATATTTGTGTTTACACATTTACATAAAACAAACTATTAATGTAAAGTATAAGAAATAAAAAACAGGAATGCAAGTGTTTATCATTCACTTTAATTCCTCTCTTATAATAAATTGTCTAAAAAATTCCTTCTCCTATTTTAAGGAGGAGAGTGATTCTGTAACCTTTATGAATTTGGCCTACTAAGCATCTGACAGCCTCTATTCAGTAGGGCAGTGAAGGAACAAGGAAAGAGGCCGTCTGAAACGCCGCCGTATTGTCATTGACGCTGTGGGGAAATATGATGAGTATCCTGCTTACGGATAAATTTAATGAAAGCCCTTTATGAACAAAATCAAAATCTTCTTAATGTCATGAACGCCAGCAAACAACAAATCATCATCGATGTTGCCTACCGACTGTTTCGCGAACAAGGTTTTTCCGCCGTATCCGTGGGCAGCATCTGCGCCGAGGCCGCCGTCAGCCGCGTTACCTTTTACAAATATTACAGCGGTAAAAACGCGCTCTTGCAGGAAATCGTTACCGAGCAGAAAAACCGAGTCCGTGCCGAATTTGAAAATCTGCTTGCACGGCAATGTAGCCTGCGTGAAGCTGCTGAAACCGTTTTTGCCCTGCAAAAACAATCGTTTGAAGAACTCTATTCCTCCGCCTTCCTGCGTGATATTGAAGAGAATACCGATTTGGAGCTGGAGCGATTTTTCCACGAATTGAACGAAGAAAAATACGCTTTTATGCGCGGCTTCTTCCATACTCTACAACAACGCCGCCTGATTCAGCCCGATTTGCCGGTGGAGCTCATCGAACTGTTTATCCGTCAGGCAGATATATTGATGTACCATCCGCAACTGGTCGCGCTTTATGCCGCTGCGCCGCAAAAGCTACCGCAGGATATATTAGGATTGCTGCTGCACGGTTTGTCAGGGAAAGAATAGATAAAAAAGAATAGAAAAAATTTCAAATATGAATATTCAGACGGCCTTTCAGTCAATAGCTACTGAAAGGCCGTCTGAATGTCTAAACGCGTTTACATACCGCAGGTTTTGGGTTTGTTTGCCAAAATATTGATGACTTTGCGTTCGGCTTTTTGAGGTTCGATTTTGATTTCGCTTTCGTCTTCTTCGCTGCCGTCGGAGAAACGTTCCGGCATTTTTTTCGCTGTCAAACGCCAAGTCGCCGCCGTGTTTCAGGCTTTTGACCGCGTTCCAAGCCGACAAAGTCGAAGAGTTCGGCATCGGCCAAATGTGATGGAACGACGTTTTGCAGGGGCGGAGAACATAGACTCAATACGACCGGGGAAGCGTTTGTCCCAATCGCGCAACATATCGCCGATGACTTGGCGTTGCAGGTTGGGCTGAGAGCCGCAGAGGTTGCATGGGATAATCGGGAATTGCTTTCAGCTCGGCGTATTTGATCAAGTCCTTCTCTTTGACATACGCCAGAGGACGGATGACGATGTGTTCGCCGTTGTCGCTCACCAGTTTGGGCGGCATGGCTTTGAGTTTGCCGCCGTAAAACATATTCAGGAACATGGTGGCGAGGATGTCGTCGCGGTGGTGTCCCCAAGGCGATTTTTGGTGCAGCCCTAATTCTTTTTGCAGTGCGATAAAGAATACCGCGGCGCAAACGGCTGCACAGTGAGCAAGTCGTTTTGCCTTCTTCCAATACGCGCTTTGACGGTGGAATAAGTATCTTCTTCGACGATTTTTGTAGGGAACGCCGATGCTTTCGAGATAGGTCGGCAATACTTCTTCGGGGAAGCCCGGCTGTTTTTTTGGTCGAGATTGACGGCGACCAGTTCAAAATCAATCGGCGCACTGGCCTGAAGCTGGCGCAGAATGTCTAAAAAGGGCGTAGCTGTCTTTGCCGCCTGAGAGGCAGACCATGATTTTTGTCGCCCGGCTCGATCATATTGAAATCGTTAATGGCATCGCCAACGGCGTGGCGCAGACGTTTGCTGAGTTTGTTGTTTTCTAATTCTTGCTTGGTTTTTTTGGACATGGCTGTTTGTGCTTTGAAATAATAGAAAAAAATTTAAGGGCGGTATTGTACCGCAAAAGAATAAAGGCCGTCTGAAAAAAACTGCGCTTGCTTGGTTGAAGCTGCGTTTTCAGACGGCCTGATATTTGTGCTTTTATTTGATTTGAAGGGCGGTAATTTTGATTTCAACCTTCCAGTCGGGCGAAGCCAGTTTCGCCTCCACGCAGGCGCGGGCCGGGAGCGCGTTCAGGGGGCTGTCCATGCGTCCCAGGCTTCGTTCATGGCGGCGTAGTCGTTCATATCGGGCAGATAGATGGTGGCTTCTAAAAATATGGGCTTTGTCGGATTGGCATTGTGCGAGCCATGAATCGATTTGCGCCAAAACATTTTCAGTTTGCGCTTTGGCATTGGCTTCAGGATTTTCGGGAACCATGCCGGAGAGGAAAACCAAGCCGTTAGCTACGACGGCTTCCGAATAGCGTTTGCTTGCACCAAGATAGCGGATGTCCATGTTGTCTCCTGATTTCAAAAAGAAGGTATGGTAACATTGCGACTGTTTACGTTCCACATTTAAGAGGGGCCGTCTGAAAAGGATGGCGGAAAACAACCCATGAGTAAAGCAGAATATCCGGTTACGCAGGCAGTACGCTTTTTACGCAGTAAGAAAATCGATTTTGTCCCTTATATTTACGCGTATGAAGAACACGGCGGTACGGCGCGTTTTGCCGAATGTGCGGGCAAGCCCGAGCATCAAGTCATCAAAACGATTGTCTTGCAGGATGAGCATAAAAAAGGCTTGGTTGTTTTAATGCATGGCGACAAACATATTTCTACCCGCAATCTGGCGCGTGAACTGGGCTTGAAACACATTGAGCCGGCAACGGCAGATCAGGCGGCGAAATGGACAGGATATTTGGTTGGCGGTACGTCGCCATTCGGTATGAAAACCGCGTTGCCGGTTTATGTGGAAGAAAGTATTTGGACTTTAGACGAGATTTTTATCAATGGCGGCAAACGTGGGTTTATCGTGGGTATGAAGCCTGAAAACCTGCGGACGCTCAATCCGCAAGATGTTCATGTTGCAGTCGATTCATAAAGGATAGGAATACAGATGGAACAAGTAAATTTATACGAAATCTTGGGCGTGTCTCAGGATGCGGATATTAACGTTATCCGCGAGGCTTACGGCAAATTGGTGGCCAATCCGGATATTCAGAAAGATGCGGAGCGGTTTAAAACCATCGGACAGGCATTTGAAGTATTGTCTCATCCGGAAAAACGTCTGGCTTATGATGCGGCTATGCAGTACGAGCGTCAGGAAACCAATACCGACAACTTCACTAATATGGCGACAAATGTGGTCAATACGCCCAACTCTGACGTGAAAAACTATGTTTTTATTGCTTATGTTACATACGCTGTGGGCTTATTAATTTTGTTTACCCCCGTTGTCGGTGTGATTATGGCGTATGTTAAACGCGATGAGGCTCAAGGTAGCATTTACGCCAGCCATATCGATTATTTGATTAAGACATTTTGGGTGTCTTTGGTGGGTACGGTTTTGGGAACTTTTACTACACTGATCTTAATTGGTTGGTTGATTCTGTTGGTAACTGCCATTTGGTTTATTTACCGTGTAGTCATCGGACTGATTAAACTGAATGAAGATAAGCCCGTCTCCACTCAAGGATGGTTTTAAAGCATGGCATATTTATTGGCAAGTATCGTTTGCAGCGTGTTGGTTTCCGTATTGCTGAAAGTGGCGCGCAAGCAAAAAATCAATATCGAGCAGGCGGTGGCGGTGAACTATATCGTTGCCGTCACTTTGACCATGTTGGTGTTAAAGCCTGATTTGAGTAATCCGCAGGTATTTTTGCCGACTTGGTGGCTTTTTGTGGCTTTAGGTCTTTTGCTGCCAAGCGTGTTTGTCATTATGGGCAAATCGGTAGATGCGGCAGGTATCGTCAAATCGGACGCGGCACAACGCCTCTCACTGTTTTTGCCCATCGTTGCTTCGTTTACGCTGTTTCATGAGCAACTGACCGAAGGCCGTCTGATTGGTTTGGTATTGGCATTTACGGCACTGTTTTTCTTGCTTTGGAAAAGCGATGGCGGCAAGAAATCCGGCGGCCTCAGTACGCAAGTAATGCTGCTTTTAGGCGTTTGGTGCGGCTATGGTGTCATTGATATTTTGTTCAAACAAGTGGCCAAAAGCGGTACCGCGTTTGCCGTTAATTTGCTGGTGGCGTTTTGTTTGGCAGGTATCTTGATGTTTGGCTACCTGTTTGCCAAAGGAAGCAAATGGACCAAAGAGGGCATAGTGGGCGGTATGATTTCTAGGCTGCCTGAACTTTTTGAATATTGTTACCTATATCTCGGCACACCAAATCATGAAGGATAATCCGACCTTGGTATTTGCCGGCATGAATATTGGCGTGATTGTATTGGGTACGCTGATTGGTGCGGCAATATTTAAAGAAAAAATCAGCAGCATTAATGCAGCCGGTATCAGCATCGCTATTTGCTCGATAGCCTGCCTGTTTTACTGGCCGCAGATTCGCAGCTTGGTAGGCTAAAAATACTTATGCCGTCTGAAAATTTCAGACGGCCTTATTTTTATTATAAAATAGCCATTCATGCGCCGATTTGGCCGTATGGAAATTATTTTGCGCTTACGGGCGTTTCTATGTTAAACAAAGAAGTTGAACTCACACAATAATATCGATAGTTACATCATGAAACATATTAAAAAACACATTCAATGCGCCGTTCTCGGCATGCTGGTATTGTCCGGCTGTCAATCGTATCAGGAAGATCAAAGCCGCCGCAGCAAAATGGCTCAATTCGCGCTTAACCATCCCGTAGCTGCCCAAGTTATCGGCATGGAAGACGAAGGCTTAATCAATATGACCAGCAATGCCGCACGTTTTGCTGAGCGTTCAGGTTTGGATGACAAAGCAAACGGCGACAGCAGGGGGACACAAGTCAATGCCGTACGCCAAGCATTGTGGCAGGCGGCGATTGCTTCCAAATTCGACAGCATTATTGCAGAAAAAGCAGGTAATGCGCGTCTGACGGATATGGAATTGCGTGAAGGTAAAGAGGACTACTTCAGCCGTTACCTTGCCGACCAAGCGGTCGATCAGCGCAACAACCGTATCGGCCGCAGTATCGGCAGTGCCAAGCCCGACAGCGATATGAAAACGCTGGCGGCAAGCATTTTGTTCTACTACAACAAAGTAGGCTTGTGGACGGCTTCCGAAGTGAACAACCGTTGGCACATCAAACAGGAAAAACTTTCAGACGGCCAGTATGCCGAGGCATTGAAAAATATCGCCAAATTGGATCAAAACGGCATGACCGAACAGGAACGTAGCGGTTATAAAACCGATACACTCAGCGAAATCAAGCGTTCGGTTAAGGCCATGCGTCAAGTCGAAGACTGATTTTAAGACTTCATCATTTAAAGGCAATTATTATGAATTTCCCTCCGCGTTATGTCTCAAACACCCGTATGCGCCGTATGCGTAAAGACGATTTTTCACGTCGTCTGATGCGCGAGCATACTTTGACGGCAGATGATTTGATCTATCCGGTTTTTGTATTGGAAGGCCAGAATCAGGAAGAGGCAGTCCCATCCATGCCGGGTGTCAAACGCCAAAGTTTGGACAAATTGTTGTTTACGGCTGAAGAAGCACTGAAGCTCGGCATTCCTATGCTGGCTTTGTTTCCCGTAGTAACGCAAAACAAAACCGAGTTTGCAGAGGAAGCTTATAATCCTGAAGGCTTGGTGCCGACAGTAGTACGAACCTTGCGCGAGAAATTCCCAGAGCTGGGTATCATGACCGACGTTGCCTTGGATCCCTACACCATTCACGGCCAAGACGGTTTAACCGATGAAAATGGCTATGTCCTCAACGATGAAACCATTGAAGTTTTGGTAAAACAGGCTTTGTGCCATGCCGATGCAGGCGCACAAGTCATTGCCCCATCCGACATGATGGACGGACGTATTCTTGCCATCCGTGAAGCCTTAGAAGATGCCGGACATATCCATACGCGCATTATGGCGTATTCGGCAAAATATGCTTCAGCGTTCTATGGCCCGTTCCGCGATGCGGTCGGCAGCTCCGGCAATTTGGGTAAGGCAGACAAGAAAACCTACCAAATGGATCCTGCAAACACTAACGAAGCCTTTGCATGAAGTAGCATTGGATATTCAAGAGGGCGCAGATATGGTAATGGTAAAACCGGGTCTGCCGTATCTGGATGTCGTCCGCCGAGTTAAAGACGAGTTCGGCGTACCGACTTATGCCTACCAAGTTTCCGGCGAATATGCCATGCTTCAGGCTGCCATTCAAAACGGTTGGTTGGATGGCGAAAAAACCATTTTGGAAAGCCTGTTGGCATTCAAACGCGCCGGCGCTGATGGCATTTTGACTTATTATGCGATTGAAGCGGCAAAATTGTTGAAGAAGTAAAATAAAGAAATAAATTAAAAAGCGGCAAACAGTGTTTATCCTGTTTAGCCGCTTTTTTGTATTGCTTAAGATTGGATCAATATAAAGGCCGTCTGAAAACCGCTGCAGACGGCCTTTTAATTATATACTAATAAGTTTGCGATAACTTATTGATTATTTAGCTACATTCAATATATTTTTCTGTTAGAAAATCATAACATTCTACTTAACTAATTGAGCATGTTTCGGGAACAATGATTCTGCATTCTTTTGCCCCTTTTTTCATACAATTTAGCAAAGCTTTTTGTTCTGCATTTCCTGGAAGGCCACCGCCGGTAGATATATAATAACTCTTTTTTAGCCTTCCTTTTGCAGCTGAGAGACAACCATTCTTGACCCACTTAAGTACTTCACAAGGAGTATTTTGGCTTCCTTTTTGACACTCTTCAATTGCTTTCTCTTGGGCCATCTCCAAAGATCCTTGATTTGTAGCTACTGCAAAATATCCTGTTTGTGAATTAAAAGCAAAAGCTGCAAATAAGGGTGGAACTTCAATATTAACATTTTGATAAATGATTTCTATAGGGGGCGCAGATCTATTTTTAGAACCGCAATTTGGATTGTAACCATATTGACACAAAGTAGGGTCGTTTTGCAGGGCGCCTCTTGTGGCATCATAGGCATAAGTATTAAAGCTCAGCAAGCCTAAAAAAATAACAATCATTTTTTTCATTATGATTTTCCTATTGTTTAGTGATGGCTGCAACCGCCATGGGTTTCACGCAAAGCTTCAGCTGCTTGTTCGTCTGCGTGGTAGCTGGAGCGAACCATTGCGCCGATGGCGGCATTGGTAAAGCCCAATTCGTATGCTTCTTTTTCAAAAACTTTGAATTGGTCAGGCGTTACATAGCGCAAGACGGGTAAGTGGCCGTCTGAAGGTTGCAGATATTGGCCGATGGTAATCATCTCGATATTGTTGGCACGCATATCGCGCATGATTTCGCGCACGTCTTCGTCTGTTTCGCCCAAGCCAACCATAATGCCGGATTTGGTCGGGATATGCGGCATCATTTCTTTGTAGCGGCGCAGAAGGTCGAGGGAGTGCTGGTAGTTGGCACCCGGACGGGCTTTTTTATACAGGCGCGGATGGGTTTCCAAGTTGTGGTTCATCACGTCAGGCGGTGTTTCTGCCAAGATTTTCAATGCGATGTCCAAGCGGCCGCGGAAGTCGGGAACGAGGATTTCGATTTTGGTATTCGGGCTGGTTTCGCGGATGGCTTTGATGCAGTCGGCGAAATGTTGGGCGCCGCCATCACGCAGGTCGTCACGGTCGACGGAAGTAATCACGACATAGCGTAGGTTCATGGATTTGACAGATTCGGCCAAGTGTTTAGGCTCGTCAGGATCCAACATGTTGGGGCGGCCATGGCCAACGTCGCAGAACGGGCAGCGGCGGGTACAAATATCGCCCATGATCATGAATGTGGCCGTACCCTTGGTAAAGCATTCGCTGATATTTGGACAAGATGCTTCTTCGCACACGGTATGCATTTTTTGTTCGCGAAGAATGTTTTTGATTTCAAAGAATTTCTTGCCCGGTAATTTGGCGCGGATCCATTCGGGCTTTTTCAATTTTTGTTCCAATGGAACAACTTTAATCGGAATGCGTGCAGTTTTGTCTGCGCCTTTTAGTTTGATGCCGCGTTTGGGGTCGTTTTTTACTTCTTCACTCATGGTGATGTGTTCTTTCTGTCGTTATAAAGGCCGTCTGAAAAGCTGATTGCGGCCTTTATGGCCTAAGGGCTTGTGGGTTCAGAGGGGCTAGTTAAAAGGATGGTGTTGGGGTTGAATATTTTCAGACGGCCTTATGCCAGCTCTTTTTGTAAATGCTTGGTCAGTTTGTCTGAAACTTCTGCCAAACTGGGTGCCGGAGAGACATAGTCGGCAATTTGGGTCATTTCCATACCGGCATAACCGCAGGGGATTGATATGGGTAAACGGACTTAAATCCATGTTCACGTTGAGGGCCAAAGCCGTGGTAAACGGAACCGTCTTTGATACGCAGGCCCAAGGGAAGCGATTTTACGCTCGCCGACATAAACGCCGGGACGTTTGGGGTCGGCGGCTGCCTCGATGCCGTATTCTGCCAAAGTGGCGATGATGCTGTTTTCAAGTGCGGAAACGATATGGCGGACGCTGGTTTTACGGCGTTTGAAATTGATCATCGTATAGACGACTAATTGACCGGGGCCATGATAGGTAATTTGACCGCCTCTGTCGATTTGGACAACGGGAATATCGTCGCGGATGAGGAGGTGTTCGGGCTTGCCGGCCAAGCCTTGGGTAAATACGGGTGGATGTTCGACCACCCATAATTCGTCTTCGGTGTTTTCGTCACGCGAGGCATTAAATGCCTTCATGGCTTCGAAAGTCGGCAGGTAATCGACCAAGCCTTTGTGCACGATTTTCATTACAGCACCACTTTTACCAATTCGTGTGAAGTCAGGTCTCGGTAGATATTGTCGAGCTGCTCTTGGTTGTCGACATTTACTTTGACGGTTGCGCCAGTGTAGTTGCCTTTGCTGCTTGGACGCGTAGTGATGTGGTGCGGCTCGGTGTCGGGAGCGTGTTTACGCACGGTTTCCAAGATGGCGGATTCAAATTCGGGATGAACTACGCCCATAACTTTTAAGGGGAAAGTGCAGGGGAATTCAATCAGTGATTTTTTTTCAGTTGAGTCTGTCATGGTTTATTGCCTTGTTTGGTTTGCTCGGGCCGTCTGAAAAGTTTTCAGACGGCCCGAAATCCGATATATTTTATCGTAAACGTCCATATCGGGCTATTAAAAATGATGTTTTCGAAAATAGGTGCGGATAAGCCGTTTTCAAGTCTTGAAATGCAGCGCTTCAGCCCAATTTTGAGCTACATTCTGATTTAACAATGATTGAGATTTCTAACTATGCCGACAAAAGACAAATATTTCGAGGAATACAGTGCGCTGGCTACCTTGCCTTTACGCGATGTCGTGGTGTATCCGCATATGGTATTGCCGCTGTTCGTCGGTCGTCCTAAATCGATTGCGGCCCTTGAGGCGGCAATGGCCAATGATGATCCGGTTTTCCTGTTGGCCCAGCTTGACCCTAATACAGAAGACCCTAAAGCTGAAGACTTTGCACCAGACCGGTACGGTCGCCCAAGTTTTTGCAGGTTTTGAAGCTGCCTGACGGCACCGTTAAAGTATTGGTAGAAGGTATCCGTCGTGCGCGTGCATTGACGGTTGATGAAACAGGCGGATTGTTTTTGTCTCATGTTGAGGCGATTGATGAGAATAGCGACAAGGATAATCCTGAAATTGAGGCCTTGCGCCGTACTCTGCTGACTCAATTTGAGCAATATGCGAAGTTGAACAAAAAAATCCCTGCCGAAGTCATCAGCACCATCAGCAGTATTGATGACAACAGCCGCCTTGCAGATACCATTGCCGCGCATTTGCAGCTGAAATTGGAGCAGCGTCAATATGTATTGGAGACTGCCGGCATTGTTGACCGTTTGGAATTTCTGCTGGCGCAGTTGGAAGCCGAACTCGATATCATGCAGGTCGAGAAACGTATCCGTGGCCGTGTGAAACGTCAAATGGAAAAATCCCAACGCGAGTATTACTTAAATGAGCAAGTGAAAGCGATTCAGAAAGAGTTGGGCGAAGAAGACGAGCGTGGCGAACTGGATGCGCTGGAAAACAAAATCAAAGAAGCAGGCATGAGCAAAGAAGCTGAAGAAAAATGTCTGTCTGAATTGAAAAAACTGAAAATGATGCCGCCGATGTCTGCGGAATCTACCGTCGTGCGCAACTATATCGATACTTTGCTTGAGTTACCGTGGAAGAAAAAATCCCGTGTCAGCAAAGATATTGCCAAAGCCGATTTGGTGTTGAACGCTGACCACTATGGTCTGGAAAAAGTCAAAGAGCGCATTTTGGAATATTTGGCTGTTCAAAAACGTATGGACAAGCTCAAAGGCCCGATTTTGTGCCTGGTTGGTCCTCCAGGGGTGGGCAAAACTTCCTTGGGTGAGTCGATTGCCAAAGCCACAGGCCGCCAATATGTGCGTATGGCGTTGGGCGGCGTGCGTGATGAAAGCGAAATCCGCGGCCACCGCCGTACCTATATCGGCTCTATGCCGGGCAAAATCCTGCAAAACATGGCCAAAGCAGGTGTGAAAAACCCATTGTTCTTGCTTGATGAAATCGACAAGATGGGCAGCGATTTCCGCGGTGATCCGGCCAGTGCATTGCTTGAGGTGCTGGACCCTGAGCAAAACAACAAGTTTGCCGACCACTATGCCGAAGTCGATTATGATTTGAGCGATGTGATGTTTATTGCCACTTCAAACAGCTTGAATATCCCGACTCCGCTGCTTGACCGTATGGAAATTATCCGTTTGTCCGGTTATACGGAAGACGAAAAAATCAATATCGCCATGCAATACCTTGTGCCGAAACAAATGAAGCGCAATGGTGTAAAAGAGGGCGAATTGGTGGTTGATGAAAGTGCGGTGCGCGATATTATCCGTTACTACACCCGCGAAGCCGGTGTCCGCTCGTTGGATCGCGAAATTGCCAAAATCTGCCGCAAAGTGGTAATGCAGGTTACTTTGAATGAGGACAAGAAAAAAGCGTCCAAATCCAAAACAGTAAGCAAGGCCAAGCCTAAAGCGATTAAAGTTACTGATAAAAATCTGCATGACTATTTGGGCGTGCGCCGTTTTGATTATGGTGTGGCCGAAAGCGAAAACCGTATCGGTCAGGTAACCGGTCTGGCTTGGACCGAAGTCGGTGGCGAGTTGTTGACTGTTGAGGCGGTTGCTTTGCCGGGCAAAGGTACGATTCAATGTACCGGCCAACTGGGCGATGTCATGAAAGAATCGGTATCGGCCGCATGGTCGGTTGTCCGTTCCCGTGCTGAGTCAGTGGGTTTGGCTCCTGATTTTTACGAGAAAAAAGACATTCACGTCCATGTGCCTGAAGGTGCGACACCGAAAGACGGTCCGAGCGCAGGTATCGCCATGACTTTGGCGATGGTTTCTGCCTTCACCAAAATTCCGGTGCGTGCAGACGTGGCTATGACCGGCGAAATCACTTTGCGTGGTGAAGTCTTGCCGATTGGTGGTTTGAAAGAAAAACTGCTGGCTGCTTTGCGCGGCGGAATCAAGCATGTATTGATTCCAAAAGACAACGTCAAAGATTTGGAAGAAATCCCTGAAAATGTCAAAACCGGTCTGACTATTCATCCGGTAAAATGGATTGATGAAGTGTTGGCTTTGGGCTTGGAAACTCAGCCTGAGCAATGGGCGGCTGAATTGACGGTTGCCGAGACCCCGCAAACTTCTAAGGCGAAGTCAAGGACAAAAGCAACCAAGCATTAAGTTGGCCGTCTGATGTTGCAAAAAATGTGGTTTTGCCCTGAATGCCACAAAAATAGGGCAATTCCACATCTTTTACTTGACATGATAATTTCAGAATTGCTATAAAGTGCGTATGTGCTTTAAAAGTGCTTAAGCCCCGAGTATTCGGGCATTTCATCATTTTTTACGATAGGAAGGGACTAATTGTGAACAAGTCTGAATTGATCGAAGCAATTGCTCAAGAAGCCGGCATTTCCAAATCTGCTGCGCAAAAAGCTTTGGATGCTACTACTAATGCCGTAACCAACGCGTTGAAAAACGGCGACACTGTTACTCTGGTCGGTTTCGGTACTTTCTACGTCGGCGAACGCGCCGAACGTCAAGGCCGCAACCCTAAAACTGGCGAGCCTTTGACTATTGCTGCTGCTAAAACTCCTAAATTCCGTGCCGGTAAAGCATTGAAAGACGCTCTGTAATTTAGAGTCTTTCCCTGAATGGGAATAAAAAACCGATTTGATTCGGTTTTTTATTTTGAAGGCCGTCTGAAAGTTTTCAGACGGCCTTTGGTTTGTTGAGTGTATAAAAAGGCTGAAATCCTAATGATAAAAGGATTTCAGCCTTTTTAGTTTATCTTGTTACATTTGATTTTTACATCAATAAGATTTATCATTAGCAAAGAAAATAACAATACTTAAAACAAACCGCACTTATTGAAAGAAGTAGCGAATAGCCACTCATAACCAACCTTTCAAATGTGCCACACATTCGTCAGCACTTCTCACATTTCTAATAATCTGATTTTTTAAAACAAATGAAAAGAGAGGCTTATGTCTACCATTCCTTTGTCGCGCCTGAAAAAAGGCGCAGTCGTACATATTGATTCCATCGTTTCCAATCCTGTTTTTGGTGATTTGGATACCTTGGTAACCCGTCGCCTTGCAGATTTGGGTTTTTCCAGCGGAATGCCGTTGCAAGTGATTGCAGTGGGTGGTTTTGGGAGAGGCCCGTTTGCGGTACGTTTGGGTAACCAATCTCAATTTTCCCTGCGTTTGGAAGAGGCCGGGAAGATTATGTGTCGTATCGTTGAGGCCGTTTAAGGCCGTCTGAAAGAATAAGGAAAAATGATGGAACTAAGCTATTTTGCCTTGATTGGCGCGCCAAACTGCGGCAAAACCGTTTTGTTCAACGGTTTGACCGGCTCACATGCCAAGGTTGCCAATTATCCGGGCGTAACTGTCGATAAGCGCGAGGGCGCCTTCCTCGACGACGAGGCCGTCCGCATTATCGACCTGCCGGGCACATACAGCCTACGCACGACCAGCCCCGACGAAGCGGTGGCGAAAGATGTAATGGTAGGCAAGATGGGCATTCCGCCCGATGCCATTATTGCCGTTGCCGACGCGACCAACCTGCGTATGACCCTGCGCATGATTTTGGAACTGAAAACGCTGGGACTGCCTATGGTGGTGTCGCTGAATTTGAGCGACGTGGCCCGCAAAAGGGGCTTGAATATCGACGCGGCCAAACTGAGCGAGTTGTTGGATGCACCTGTTTTGGAAACAGTTGCAGTGAGCGCGTCGGGTGTACAGGCTGTACGCGAAGCCGTGGCGAAGCTGCCGCGCAAACGCTCTTTCCCCGCAAACCCCGCCTCTGCCGAACGCACGCTCGATGCGCTGGATAGCGACAAACTTTATCAAGAAGTCGAATCGATTTGGCACAAGTGGTACGCACCCAGATGACGCTGCCCGCATGGCACAAAAAACTCGACGACATCGTGCTGCACCCCGTCTGGGGCATGATTATGCTGCTGGTCATCCTGTTTATGGTGTTCCAAGCGGTTTACACATGGGCGGCGCCGATTATGGACGCCATCGAAGGCGGCTTTACCGCGCTGGGCGAATGGATAGGCGCCAACATGGAGCCGGGCATCCTCAGCGACTTGCTCGTCAACGGCGTCATTGCCGGTTTGGGCAGCGTGTTGGTGTTCCTGCCGCAGATTACGATTTTGTTTGCCTTTATCCTGCTATTGGAAGACTCAGGCTATCTGCCGCGTGCAGCCTTCCTGCTGGATAACATCATGGCAAAAAGCGGTTTGTCCGGCCGTTCGTTTATTCCCCTTTTGTCCAGCTTTGCCTGTGCCGTTCCTGCCGTGATGTCGGCGCGTACCATTAACGACCCGCGCGAACGCCTTGTTACCATCGCGGTTGCGCCGTTGCTGACTTGTTCCGCACGTTTGCCAGTGTATGCGCTGATTATCGCCGCTGTTATTCCTGACCGTACAGTGGGTGGGATTTTCAACCTGCAAGGCCTGACATTGTTTATTCTTTATATCGTAGGCATTCTGTCGGCTGCATTGGCAGCGTATATCATGAAACGCTTGGCGCGGATGAAAGGCAATGTGCAACAATTCCCACTTTTGATGGAATTGCCGACTTTCCGTACGCCTAACTTCAAACACATCATGACCAGCTTGTGGGATAGGGTAAAAGCCTTCCTGAAACGCGCGGGTACCATCATTTTTGCGTTGGCCGTGGTTCTGTGGGGCTTGGTAAGCTGGCCGCAACCGCCTGAAGGCGCAACCGGTGCAGCCATCGATTACAGCTTGGCAGGTACGCTTGGTCATGCTATTCAGCCGTTTTTTGCACCTTTAGGCTTTACTTGGGAAATGTGTATCGCCATGATTCCGGGTATTGCCGCGCGCGAAGTGGTCGTTGCCGCATTGGGTACCGTTTATGCCGTCAGCGCGTCGTCTGAAGATGCCGTACAAAACGCATTAATTCCCATCATACACAACAACTGGGGCTTGCCGACCGCCTTTGCCTTCTTGGCTTGGTATGTGTATGCTCCGATGTGTGCCGCGACTTTGACCGTGATTAGACGCGAAACCAAATCCACGAAAAATATGCTTATGATTACAGGCTATTTGTTCCTGATGGCTTATTTTGCCGCATTCCTGGTTTACCAAATTTCTTCAAGGATACTATCATCATGACTCAATATATTATCGTCGGCTTGATTATGCTCGCCTGCGTATTCTTCCTCTTGCGAAAATTCGTGTTCAAACCGAAAAAACGCGACTGCAGCAGCGGCTGCGGCAAATGCGGCGGTTGCGGTTAAATAAAGAGGGTTAGGTAAAATGAAAGGCCGTCTGAAACTGTTTTAGACGGCCTTTCTAATTTGGAACATCAATGTGCTTCATATACGTATATCAGATGTTTAGAAAACCATTATTTAATTTAGCCAATCTGGTTTATCTTCAATAATATTTAAATCTAAAATAGCGACACATAAAGACGTTTTAGGCTCTTTAAGTCCAAACGAATTCCATTCGTTACAAATAAGAATGTTGTATCCCAAATCTCTTGCAGCCAAAATCCAATACTCTATTAATTCTCTAGTTTTCTCCTGCAAAAAATTCCGAGAGTATTGGTTATTTGTACTCTGGAAAATTGAATAATGGTGCTTAATCTGATCAGAAGATGGACTAACTAATTTAAAAGTTTTTCCTTCTTGCCAGAACTTTTTCCATTGAGACGAATCGGATATCAAGCCAAAATACTCATTAATTACAGGGTATTTTTCAATCACATGGTTTCTGAAGTTTTCATAAACATCATCAGAACAATTTCTTAAATCTAATATTTTTTTACATGCTTCTTTTTTATATTTAAAACTAGCTAAATATTTATTTTTTTATTTTTCTTCTTTACCCTTAGCATATTCTTTTGTCTGTTGTAAAAAAATAAAGCGGAATGTGCTTTATATCCTTTGTTATGTGCTTGATGACCTACTTTCCATTTCTTAAATTTTACGTTTGTTCCATGATACAAAATGTCTTCACCAAATTTTTCCATATAAAATCCTCCTATAATATCCATCATCTGTCATCTAAAGCCTTCAGGCTATTTTAACATTCAAGAGGCCTTATTTTATTTCGATACTTTCAGTAAGTGTAGGGTAGATTATATCCAATGAATCTTTCAAATTATCCAAAATATCAGAGATAACAACTCAATCTATCTTTCCTCAGTCCATAACAAAAAGGCCGTCTGAAAACCAAATTCCGGTTTTCAGACGGCCTCAATCATTCAAAACTTTAAATAAACCTTATTTCAACGCTTCCAACAGCTTTCCGTGTATTCCGCCGAAACCGCCGTTGCTCATGACCAAAATATGGTCGCCTGCTTCGGCATTTTTCACGATTTCGGCAACAAAGGCATCGAAGTCTTTGCCGACATGCAGCTTGCCGCCCAGAGGCGCGAGGGCTTCGGCGACGTCCCAGTCCACGCCGCCGGCGTAGCAGAACACTTGGTCGGCACCTTTGAGGCTTTCGGGCAGAGCGGCTTTCATCGTGCCAAGCTTCATGGTATTGGAACGCGGCTCAAGGACGGCGAGGATACGGGCGTTACCGACACGCTGGCGTAAGCCTTCGATGGTGGTTTCGATGGCGGTCGGGTGGTGGGCAAAGTCGTCGTAAACAGTGATGCCGTTCACCGTGCCTTTGATTTCCATGCGGCGTTTGACGTTTTTAAACGCGCTCAAAGCTTCGCAGGCCGTCTGAATATCGACGCCGGCATGGCGTGCGGCAGAGATAACGGCGAGGGCGTTCATGCGGTTGTGTTCGCCCATCAGTTCCCAAGCGACGTGTCCAACCGTTTCGCCGTGATGGCGTACGTCAAACGAGCCGTCGGCATGGACGGTACCAACCTGCCAGCCTTGTTCAATACCGAATTTTTCTACGGGCGTCCAGCAGCCTTTGTCTAAAGTATCTTGCAGGCTTTGTTGTTGGCCGTTGCAGACGATGAGGCCTTCAGACGGCACGGTACGTACCAAATGATGGAATTGGGTTTGAATGGCGCCCAAATCGGCAAAAATGTCGGCGTGGTCGAATTCCAGATTGTTCAAAATGGCGGTACGCGGACGGTAATGTACGAATTTGGAGCGTTTGTCAAAAAGGCGGTATCGTATTCGTCGGCTTCGATAACGAAGAATGGGGATTTTGAGTTAGGGTCTTGGCGCGGCGTTTGTGGCAGGCGGGCGGAAACGCTGAAGTTTTCCGGTACGCCGCCAATTAGGAAGCCCGGTGCGAGACCTGCATATTCCAAGACCCAGGCGAGCATGGAGGCGGTAGTCGTTTTGCCGTGTGTTCCGGCTACGCCGAGTACCCAGTGCTGGTGTAATACGTTTTCAGCCAGCCATTGCGGGCCGGAAATGTAAGGCAAGCCTTTGTTCAAAATGGCTTCAATCACATCCATGCCGCGTTTGGCAACATTACCGATAACGTAAATATCGGCTTTAAATTCGTCTAATTGAGTGGCATCAAAACCTTCGTGTACGTCTATGCCCAAGGCTTCAAGCTGGGTACTCATCGGTGGATACATCTTTGCGTCGCAACCGCTGACTTTAAAACCTGCTTCTTTGGCAATAGCCGCTACGCCGCCCATAAATGTGCCGCCGATACCGATAATGTGGATGTGTTTCATGATAAGACCGTCTTTGGAATGAATTAATTTTAAAGCCGTCATTATAACGGAGTTTGGATAAAGGGGTCGTCTGAAAAGTAAAGCGGTAATAAGAATAGGGGATGATACATACGAAGCCGTGGATGTCAGCCACTTTAAAAACAGCCGTACTGAATGCGTCCGTCCTGTTTCTGAAGAATCGCTGGCATTTGTTGGTACTTTGTTGCAGGAAAAACCGTCTCGTGAAGCACTAGGATGCCGCATTAGCCGAACACAAAGCACGCATTAAAGCTTGTAAACTCGGTCAAGGTCCAAATCGTCACTTGCTGGGTCTTAAATTGATGGCGGCTAAAGCAAGTAGCGAGCTTCCTGAAATCTATAAAGATGAAGGCTACCAAACCTTTACTACCGATTTTCTTTCTACTTCAACCGTAGGCGACAACAGCACGGTAGTAAATTTTGCTTTTGTACCGACTTCAGTGGGTGGCTTGGGTATTAATTACACAATCACGCCGGAAGGCTGGCTGTATACGGTAAGCCATACTCAAGAGCGACAAGAGAAAGTCAACACATTCGTCGACGCTCTGAAAGTAGGCGAAAAAAATCTGCTCGAATTTCTTAATGCTTGATAGCGTGAGATTTTCCACAGATTGAGCCTGACTCAATCATAGAAAACTGATACATAAAATGCCGCTTGAGTGATAAGCGGCATTTTTATTATCTATGGTTTCTATGTTTATTCAGGCTGGCAGTGATGGTTTAAAGTCTCAGAAAAGTTGTGGCTGTTATTATTGAAATAATGCCGTCTGAAAAAATAAGTTCTGAGTAAACCACGCTACGACTTATTTTCAGACGGCATTTGTCTTCTGTATTTTGCGATTTCTATTAAAGTGCTGCTTCTGAGCGTTCTCCGGTACGAATACGGATAGCTTCTTCAACCGGATAAATGAAGATTTTACCGTCACCGATTTTGCCGGAATGTGCGGTTTCCACAATGGCATCCACAGCCTGATCGACTTTGTCGTCAGCCAATACCAATTCGATTTTTACTTTAGGCAGAAAATCGACTGCGTATTCTGCGCCGCGATAAATTTCCGTATGGCCTTTTTGGCGGCCGAAACCTTTGACTTCGCTGACAGTCATGCCGGTAATGCCGATTTCAGTCAGGATTTCGCGTACATCGTCGAGTTTGAAAGGTTTGATAATAGCTTCGATTTTTTTCATATTGAGTCTCCTTGTTTGCAAAAAGGCCGTCTGAAACATTCAGACGGCCTTTGTTCCATCAAGTTCGTTCAAATTTTATTTGAGTGAACTTATTTCTTTTTCTGAGCAGGCAGGTCGGTACATACGCCCAATGCCACTTCCGCAGCCATACCGATGGATTCGCCCAGGGTTGGGTGTGGGTGGATGGTTTTACCGATATCGGCTGCATCACAGCCCATTTCAATGGCCAAGCAGATTTCGCCGATCATATCGCCGCCGTTAGGACCAACGATACCGCCACCGATGATGCGGCCGGTTTCAGCATCAAAAATCAGCTTAGTGAAACCATTGTCGCAACCGTTGGCAATCGCACGGCCGGAAGCAGCCCATGGGAAGTTGGCTTTGGTGATTTTGCGACCGGAGGCTTTGGCAGACAACTCGGTTTCACCAACCCATGCCACTTCAGGAGAAGTGTAGGCAACGCCCGGAATAACGCGCGCGTCGAAGTAGGCTTTGTGGCCGGCACAGTTTCAGCGGCAACGTGGCCTTCGTGCACGGCTTTGTGTGCCAACATCGGTTGACCGACGATATCGCCGATAGCGTAGATATGTGGCACGTTGGTGCGCATTTGTTTGTCCACTTCGATGAAGCCGCGATCAGTTACAGCAACACCGGCTTTTTCAGCGCTGATGAGTTTACCGTTAGGTGCACGACCGGCAGCTACCAGTACGGCATCGTAACGTTGTGGTTCTTTAGGCGCATTTGCACCTTCGAAGGTAACGTAAACGCCGTCTTCTTTAGGCTCGACAGCAACAGTTTTGGTGTTGATCATGATGTTGTCAAAACGGTATTCGTTTTGTTTTTGCCATACTTTCACCAAATCACGGTCTGCGCCTTGCATCAGGCCGTCCATCATTTCAACAACATCCAGGCGAGAACCCAGCGTGCTGTAAACTGTACCCATTTCGAGACCGATAATACCGCCACCGATGATCAACAGTTTGCCCGGTACTTCTTTCAGAGCCAAAGCGCCGCTGGAATCGATGATGCGTGGATCTTCAGGGATGAAAGGCAGTTTGGTTACGCGGCTGCCTGCTGCAATGATACAGTTTTTGAAGGCAACGATTTTTTTCTCGCCAGTAGGTGTAGCTTGTTCGTACACTTCGCTGGTCGTCAGAGAAACTTCCAAGTGGTGCGGATCCAAGAATTGGCCGTCACCTTGGATAATGTCCACTTTGCGGCCTTTCGCCATGCCTGCCAAACCGGTGGTCAAGCGAGAAACCACGCCGTCTTTGTAAGCGCGCAACATGTCGATATCGAGTTCAGGCTCAGGATATTTGATACCGTTGGCAGCCAAGTGACGTACTTCATCGATCACGGCAGCATTGTGCAACAGGGCTTTGGAAGGGATACAGCCGACGTTCAAACAAACGCCGCCCAAAGTTTTGTAACGTTCAACGATGGCAACTTTCAAGCCTTCGTCAGCAGCGGCAAATGCAGCAGAATAACCGCCAGGGCCGCCACCCAATACGACTACGTCGTATTCGGCATCGGCAGAACCGCCGAATTGAGCAGCTTGAGGAGCAGGAGCGGCGGCTTTAGGTGCTTCTTGTGCAGGTGCTTCGGCTTTAGGAGCAGCAGCTGCACCTTCGGCCTCAACGACAACAATCAAACCGCCTTCAGAGATTTTGTCGCCCACTTTAACTTTAACTTCTTTGACCACGCCTGCAACTTCGGCAGGTACGTCCATCGTCGCTTTATCGGTTTCCAAGGTAATCAGGGTATCGTCCACAGCAATGGTATCGCCCACATTTACTTCAACCGCAATAATATCTACATTTTCGTGACCGCCAATGTCGGGCACTTTCAATTCAACTAAGCTCATGTCTAATCTTTCTGAATGATGTTCGGACTTCTTTTTTTCAGACGGCCTTTTTATTGAGGCCGTCTGAAAATGCTCGGATTACAGAGTAATGCGGCGGAAGTCTTTCAACAGGTTAGCCAGGAATACGGTGAAGCGCATACCGGCGGCACCGTCGATGACACGGTGGTCAAAGGACAGGCTCAATGGGCACATCAGGCGAGGAGCAAATTCTTTGCCGTTCCAAACCGGTTTGATTTGGGATTTGCACACGCCCAAGATAGCAACTTCAGGAGCATTCACGATTGGTGTGAAGCCTGTGCCGCCGATACCGCCCAAGCTGGAAATGGTAAAGCATGCGCCTTGCATTTCTTGAGGTTTGAGCTTGCCTTCGCGGGCTTTTTTAGACAATTCGGTCAGCTCTTGGCTGATTTGTTTCAAGCCTTTTTGATCTACGTCTTTGATGACTGGAACAACCAAGCCGTTTGGCGTGTCGGCTGCGAAAACCGATATTGAAGTAGTTTTTTTCAGCACCAAGTTGTCGCCATCCAGAGAGGCATTGAATTCAGGGAAGGCTTTCAGCGCAGCAACAGAGGCTTTGATGATGAACGCCAATGGGGACAGTTTCACGCCTTCGCGTTCCCATTCTTTGTTCAGCTGTTTGCGGAATTCTTCCAATTCGGTCATGTCCGCTTCTTCGTGTACGGTAACGTGAGGAATCACAACCCAGTTGCGAGACAGGTTTTGACCGGAGATTTTCTTAATGCGTGACAGTTCTTTAACTTCGACGCTGCCGAATTTAGAGAAGTCAACTTTAGGCCATGGCAACAAGTCCAGACCACCGCCCAAAGAAGCAGCGGCAGGTTTGCCTGCACCACTTTGCATAACGGATTTAACGAAAGCTTTAACGTCTTCGCCCATGATACGGCCTTTCAGACCGGTACCTTTGACTTGACCCAAATCTACGCCCAATTCGCGTGCCAGTTTACGTGCAGAAGGACCTGCATGAGCTTTGGCAAATGCAGCTTCGTCAATTTTGGCAGCAGCAGGAGCAGCAGGTGCAGGCGCAGCGGTTGGTGCAGCAGGATCCGGAGCGGCAGCCGGTGCAGGTGCGGCAGCTTGAGCGACAGGAGCAGGGGCTGCTGTGGCAGAGCCGGCAGTTTCTACTTCGATAATGGCGGAGCCTTCGGATACTTTGTCGCCAACTTTCAGGAATACGGCTTTAACCACACCGGCTTCGGTACATGGTACGTCCATAGTGGCTTTGTCGGTTTCCAAAGTAATCAGGGTGTCGTCAACGGCAACAGTATCGCCGACTTTAACTTCAACGGCAATAACGTCTACGTCAGAGTGGCCACCGATATCAGGTACAACAACTTGTACGGTAGCGCCACCGGCAGGAGCAGCTGCAGGCGCAGCAACTGGAGCAGCAGGAGCTTCTGCTGCAGGAGCCGGAGCGGCATCAGCAGCGGCAGCACCGGTTTCAACGGTCAGAATCACGCCGCCTTCAGAGATTTTATCGCCCACTTTAACTTTAACTTCTTTCACGACGCCGGCTGCATCAGCAGGTACATCCATAGTGGCTTTGTCGGTTTCCAATGTAATCAGGGTGTCGTCAACAGCAATAGTGTCGCCCGCTTTGACTTCTACGGCGATGATGTCGACGTTTTCATGACCGCCGATATCAGGGACTTTGATTTCTACGATACTCATTTGAGTTCCTTTAATATTTTCAGTTTGATGCCGTCTGAAAACTGTTTCTTACGGCATCGGTACAGTTTGTTCAAACCATTCAAGCATTCGGTTTTCAGACGGCCTGATGTCTGAATGAAGCAAACAGGCCGTCTGAAACATCAATTAGCGTTTCCAGCTAGGAGCTGAATCGGCTTTGATACCATATTTTTCAATGGCTTGTTGAACGGTTTCTTTGCTGACTTTTGCCTTGCTCGGCCAATGCGCTCAATGCAGCAACGGCAACGTTGTAGCGGTCAACTTCAAAGAAGCTGCGCAGGTTGGCACGGCTGTCGGAGCGACCGAAGCCGTCAGTACCCAAGACGTGGTAGTCGTTAGGGATATAGGCACGGATGCGGTCAGCATAGCTGCGGATATAGTCGGTAGCGGCAATTACTGGGCCGTCATGACCTTGCAGTTGAGAAGTAACAAACGGTACTTTTGCAGTTTCCAAAGGATTCAGACGGTTGAAACGTTCTGCTTCGATAGCGTCGCGATGCAACAGGTTGAAAGATGGGCAAGACCAGATGTCTGCTTCCACGCCGAAGTCGGCTTTCAACAATTCGGCACCGGCAATGACTTCTTGCAGGATGGTACCGGAACCCATCAATTGAACTTTCTTGTCGCCTTTGTCACCGGCTTTCAGCAAGTACATACCTTTCAGGATGTCTTGTTCCACGCCTTCAGGCATGTCAGGATGAGCGTAGTTCTCGTTCATCAGGGTGATGTAGTAGAACACGTCTTCGTTATTGGCATACATACGGCGCAGACCGTCTTGTACGATAACGGCTACTTCGTATTGGAAGGTCGGATCGTAAGAAACGCAGTTCGGGATCAAATCGGCTTGAATGTGACTGTGGCCGTCTTCGTGTTGCAGGCCTTCACCGTTCAGTGTTGTACGGCCGGCAGTACCACCCAACAGGAAGCCGCGTGCGTGCATATCGCCGGCAGCCCATGCCAAATCGCCGACACGTTGGAAACCGAACATAGAGTAGTAAATGTAGAAAGGAATCATCGCAAAGTTGTTGTTGGCGTAGCTGGTTGCAGCCGCGATCCAGTCAGCCATTGCGCCTGGCTCGTTAATACCTTCTTGCAAGATTTGACCGTCAACAGATTCTTTGTAGAACATCAGTTGGTCTTTATCTTGAGGGGTGTATTGTTGACCTTTAGGGTTCCAAATACCATATTGGCGGAACATACCTTCCATCCCGAAAGTACGGCTTTCGTCAGGAACGATAGGTACGACGCGTTTGCCGATTTTTTTGTCTTTCAACAGGGTAGACAGAATGCGGACAAATGCCATGGTGGTTGAGAATTCACGATCACCGCTGGATTTCAGTTGAGCATCGAATGCGGACAACTCAGGCACTTCCAATACCTCTTTTGTCGGATGACGTTGAGGCAGGTAACCGCCCAAAGATTCACGGCGTGCGTGCAGGTATTTGTATTCTTCGCTGTCAGGAGCAAAAGTCAGGTAAGGCAGGTCGCCACTGTCGATTTGCTCGTCAGTTACCGGAATGTCAAAGCGGTCACGGAATTGTTTCAGAGACGCTTTATCCATTTTTTTGGCTTGGTGGGCAACGTTTTGACCTTCGCCGGATGCACCCATACCGTAACCTTTAATGGTTTTCGCCAAGATTACAGTAGGTTTGCCGTCTGCGTGGTTCACAGCGCGGTCGTAAGCGTTGTACACTTTTTGAGGGTCATGACCACCACGGTTCAATGCCCAAATTTGTTCATCGGTCATATCGGCGACCAATGCTTTCAGTTCAGGTGTATTGAAGAAGTGTTCGCGAACGTATGCACCGTCTTTGGATTTGTAAGTTTGGTAGTCACCGTCCAGGCACTCTTCCATGCGTTTGCGCAGAATGCCGTCTTTGTCTTTTGCCAAGAGGCGGTCCCAACGACGACCCCAGATGACTTTCACAACATTCCAGCCGGCGCCGGCAAAGTTGCCTTCCAGCTCTTGAATGATTTTGCCGTTACCGCGTACTGGGCCGTCCAAACGTTGCAGGTTACAGTTGATGACGAATACCAAGTTGTCCAAGCCTTCGCGTGAAGCCAGAGCAATAGCACCTTGGCTTTCAGGTTCGTCCATTTCGCCGTCACCACAGAATACCCATACTTTACGGCCTTTGGTTTTAGCCAGACCGCGAGATTCCAAGTATTTCAGGAAGCGTGCTTGGTAAATCGCCATCAATGGGCCAAGACCCATAGATACGGTTGGGAATTGCCAGAAGTCAGGCAACAGGTGAGGGTGAGGGTAAGAAGGCAGACCTTTACCGTTAACTTCTTGACGGAAGTTGTTCAGCTGGTCTTCAGTCAGACGGCCTTCAACGAACGCGCGTGCGTAGATACCAGGGGCAACGTGGCCTTGGAAGAATACCAAATCGCCTTCTTCGCCTTCGCCTTTAGCTTTCCAGAAGTGGTTGAAGCCGACTTCGTACATAGTGGCGGCTGATTGGAAAGATGCAATGTGTCCACCCAATTCCAAATCTTTTTTACCCGCGCGCAAAACGATAGCGGCAGCGTTCCAACGAACGAATGCACGGATGCGGTGTTCGATGTTTTGGTCGCCAGGGATGCCTTTTTCGTCTTCAACGGAAACGGTGTTCAAGTATGGAGTAGTGGTGCCGTGAGGCATACGGATGCCTTTGTCACGGCTGTATTTGACCAAACTTTCCAGCAGATACTGGGCGCGCTCGCTGCCTTCATATTCTAAAACAGAGCTTAACGCGTCTAACCATTCTTTGGTTTCAATTGGGTCAACATCGTGTAATTGGGTGGACATAATATCTATCCTTGTGTTGAGTGTTTTTCAATGACGGTAGGGCGGGTGTAGTTTGCCCCTTTATTTTTCGTTTGTGAAAGAAAATAAGCAAAAACGAAAAATTTTTCAAACTAAACCGAAACGCGATAATTTAAGTTTAATGTTTTTCAAAAAAATTAAAAAAATCTTGGAAACAAGGGAAAACTTGAAAAACGTTTGGTCTGTTCCACATGAAATCCTATCAGCAATCGGGTCTGCTGGCAAATAACCGTGCTTCCTCGGACGGGTTTTCCCCTATAAAACAGGGGTACTAAATAAGTTTGTTTGATTTCACAAATATTTTATCTGTTTTTTTGATTTAAATTTTTTTCGAAAACTTGGTGAAATCGAATCATATCTGCCCTAAGGGTAATTTATTTGGGATGGAAATCTATACACAAGCTTTTGTGGATAACCGTGTTGATAAGCCAAGGGTAGTGTTAAAAAGTCTTACACAACAAATGTACGGTTATTGTGATTAAAAAAATTAGGCATAATTTAATATATTAAAATCAATAAGTTATCATAATTTGATGTTTATTGGCGCATTTTTTTGCAGGTTGGGAGTCCGGTTTGGTATTTATCATTGCGAATAGTAAAACCAAAAATTTTGGCAGTTGATGCAAAATTTACTTTTTTTCGCGTTACAATCCTGCTTTATTTTTTTGAATTGCCTGTTTGGAAAAAAATACTTTTATGAAAAGCCAGCCAATTTTTTTCATTTCCACCCTGAAAGAAGCCCCTGCCGAAGCCGCGCTTGCCAGCCACAAGCTCATGATTCGCGCCGGTCTGATTAAGGCCAATGCGTCCGGCCTTTATACTTGGATGCCGATGGGGCTACGCGTGTTGCGCAAAGTCGAAAACGTCGTGCGCGAAGAAATGGCGCGTGCGGGCAGCGTGGAGTTGCTGATGCCGGTGGTGCAACCTGCCGAGCTGTGGCAGGAATCCGGCCGCTGGGAATTTTACGGTAAAGAACTGTTGCGCCTGAAAGACCGCCACGACCGCGATTTCTGCATGGGCCCGACCTGCGAGGAAGTCATCGCCGACATCGTGCGCAAAGAGATCAACAGCTACAAACAACTGCCGAAAAACTTTTACCACATCCAAACCAAATTCCGCGATGAAGTGCGTCCGCGCTTCGGCGTGATGCGCGCGCGCGAGTTTGTCATGAAAGACGCTTATTCCTTCCATGCCGACTATGCCTCGCTTCAGACGACCCTATGATGTCATGTACGACGCTTACTGCCGTATCTTCACCCGTCTGGGCTTGGAATTCCGCCCCGTTGCCGCAGACACCGGCAGCATCGGCGGCACCGGTTCGCACGAGTTTCAAGTGTTAGCGGAAAGCGGCGAAGATGTCATTGCATACAGCGACACTTCCGATTACGCCGCTAATATCGAGTTAGCTCCGACTTTGCCGCTCAAAGGCGAACGCGCGGTCGCTCAGGCAGAGCTGGCCAAAGTACACACACCGAACGTCAAAACCATTGATTCATTGGTTGACTTCCTCAGCATTCCGATTGAAAAAACGCTGAAATCCATCGTGGTCGAAGGCGAAAACGAAGGCGAAATCGTCTTATTGCTGTTGCGCGGCGACCATGAGTTCAACGACATCAAAGCCGAAAAACTCGCAGGCGTGAAATCGCCACTGACCATGGCAGACTCTGCCGCCATCCGTGCGCAGTTCGGTGCAAACGGCGGCTCGCTCGGCCCTGTCGGCTTCACAGGCAAAGTCTATGCCGATTTCGCCACCGAAAAAGGCGCAGACTGGGTTATCGGCGCGAACGAAGACGACTACCACTATACCGGCTTCAACTTCGGACGTGACGCCGCCGAGCCTGAGTTTGTCGATTTGCGCAACGTTGTCGAAGGCGACGAAAGCCCCGACGGACAAGGCCGTCTGAAACTGGCGCGCGGCATTGAAGTCGGACACGTCTTCCAGTTGCGCGACAAATACACCCAAGCCATGAACGTGAGCTTCCTCGACAACAACGGCAAATCGCAAATCATGGAAATGGGCTGCTACGGCATCGGCATTACCCGCGTCGTTGCCGCTGCCATCGAGCAGAACAACGACGAAAAAGGCATTATCTGGACCAAAGCGATGGCGCCGTTTGAAGTCGTTATCGTGCCGATGAACTACAAAAAATCAGACGCCGTGCGCGAAGCCGCCGACAAAATCTACGCCGAACTGCTGGCCGCAGGCGCAGACGTCCTCCTCGACGACCGCGACGAACGCGCAGGCGTGCTGCTCAACGACTCCGAGCTTCTCGGCATCCCGCACCGCATCGTCATCGGCGACCGCGCCTTGAAAGAAGGAAACGTCGAATACGCTGAACGCCGCGATAACGAAGCGCAATTGGTTCCGATCGGAGAAGTTGTTGCGCGTGTAACAGATTCATTAAATACGTAAGCTTGGTCAAATGCCGTCTGAAAATAATTTCAGACGGCATTTTTATTTGGGGAGAAAGTGAAGTGGCTTCAGTATTTTTTTAGAAGGAGAAGCAGTCGAGGTCGGCAATATTTTTCTGTATCGGCAGGAACTATGCCGCACATATCGAAGAGTTAAAAACGAAATACCTTCCGAACCTGTGGTGTTTATGAAGCCGTCAGGCAGCATTTTTGAATAGCGGCGGTACAATCTTGCTGCCCGAGTTCAGTAGGGATGTACATTTTGAGTGCGAGCTCGTGTTGCTGGTCGGTAAGGATTCAGACGGCATGGGCGAGGGTGAAGATATTTTGGGATGTGTCGCAGGATATGGTGTAGGGCTGGACCTTACGGCAAGGGATATCCAATGCCGTCTGAAGGAAAAAGGACTGCCTTGGTTGAAGGCAAAGGGATTCAGGCATTCTGCATGTGTTTCGGATTTCGTGGTGGCGAACAAGGTTTCCAGCCAATCCTTCCTTTTTTCATTGAGGCAGAACGGTATATTGAAACAGAGGGGCAACACGGAAATGATGATTTACCCGCTCAGGATGGTTTTATGCGAGCTGGTTCTGTCCTATGGCTTGAAAAAAGGTGATCTGGTATTTACCGGAACACCTTCGGGCGTGGGGAAAATCAGTGAGGGGGACAGATTGGAACTGGAATTGGACGGGTTTGCAGAAGCTTTTTTTACGGTAGCCCGAAAATAAGGCAGACTTATTCGTCCCGTCCGTTGAAAAATTCTTCCGAACCACCTTCAAAGAAACTTTGCAGGATTGCCTGTGCAGCTACTTGGTCGAGAACGGATTTTCTTTTTTTGCCAAAAACTTGTGCTTCTGAAAGCAGGCCTTCCGCATAGACGGACGAGAGGCGTTCGTCCACCCAATAGACGGGAAGCCCGAATCTGCCGTGCAGCCTGCGCCCAAACTTGCGGGACAGATGCGTCATTTCGTGTTCCGTACCGTCGGTATGGATAGGCAGACCGACGACAAAATAACGCGGCTGCCACTCTTGAACCAGTTTGGCGATTGACGCGAACTTTTTCATCGTTGCTGCTGCCGGTAACGGTGCTCAAAGGATGGGATAGCCCTAATTCTGTGTCTCCTTGTGCCACGCCGATACGCGCTTCCCCAAAGTCGAATGCTAGCGCTGTACCTTTGGGTGCTTTATGCATGGCCGACTCCGGAAATCAAGGCGATCGGATCGATACCCAGTTTAGCAAATGCGGCAGCATAGCGTTGTTCGTAGGGAATGTCGAACAGGATATGTTCGTCGGCAGGAACGGTAAGCCATGCATTGTCGGCAAGCTCGCGTTCGAGCTGGCCTTTTCCCCAGCTTGAATAGCCGATACTGACTAATATTTTGTCAACCGCACCTTCGCGTGAAATATTTTCAATCACGTCTCGGGAAGAAGTCAGCGCGATATTGTCCGAAACGCCGATACTGCTTTGCCAGCTGCCGATAGGGGTATGCACGACATAACCTCGCTCGACTTGCACCGGGCCGCCCATCATAACGCTGTCGTGTTGCATTCGGAAAGGGATGTTTTTGCCCGTGGCAGAGAAAATCATATCCATGGTAATCGGGGACGGTTTGTTGATGGTGATGCCGATAGCACCGTCGTTATCATGTTTGCAGATATAGACGACCGATTGCGCAAAAAGCATCTTCCATATCGGGCATGGCAACAAGAAAGTGGTTGGACAGATTCATATCAGCGTTTGTCGGGATTTTCTATCGGGTTGGAAATCATGCAGGCTCCGGCAATCATTTTGCCGGAAGTGTCCGCTTGAGGCATATCGGTTTGCAGGTTGCTGCCGAAACAGGAAACCACACTTAAGGAATTTTTTTCGGAGAACCTTGGACGATTTTATCGCTGTAAACCAAATAAGCGAAAGTTTTACGTTTCGGATCGTAATAACGAATAATCTGCTGGCTCTTAAAAGCAAAGCTGGCGCTGCGTTTGAACACCTCTTTCGGTTTGCGTACGGCGGTTTCGTCAAAAGAAACCGAAGGCGCAGTCCGAGTACATGAAACAGAAGCATCGGATGCGTCTTCTTCCAAATTGACCGTTTCCTTCAAGCCGCCTTTTTTTGCATATGAAATATAACAGGTAATGCCCTGGACGTCGGGATCGTCGAATCCTTCCACCTCGATACGGTCGTTTTTTCCCAGCATATTGAAAACGGTGCTTGCCCGTCCGATTTTATCGGTTTCATTACCGCCGCAGGCTGCCAATAAAAAAACGGCCGGCAAAAGGAGGAGTTTGTTCATGATGTTTGTAGAATGATTAAAATTACACTTAGGCAATATAAGGCTGTTCGCTCCGATTGCAAGTATCCTTGCAAAGAAGGTGCAATATTGGGCAAACGGCATTTTCAGACGGCATAACTGACAGTATAATCCGAGAGTCCGGCTGCTTTCGTGCAGCCTTCAGCGTTATCCAACTTTTTCCTGAAAAGTCGAACCATGCAATACAAACCTCTTCTGCTTGCCATGATGCTTGTTTTTCCGCTCCCGTCATTGCTGCCGGCAATACGGCGAATAACCGTTCTGCCGAAGTAAAAAAACAGGAGAAAAAAATAAAAAGGAACACGCCAAGGCTGAGGAAGGCAAGAAAGAGAAAGGAAAAAAACGCCGTAAAAGATAAAAAAATCAGACGGTAAAGAAGCGGTAAGGGACGGAAAGGAATCCAAGAAACCGCTTAAAAAAACAGTAAAGGCGCAGAAAAAAAGAAGCGGATGCATCCAAGCATTCGCAACGCGAAGGTCGGAATCGGGTCAAAGAACCGGAGGCGGAAAGTAAAAACACATGTCAAAACCGGTTGCCGAATCCAAAGAAAAAGAGCATAAAAAGTACAAACCGAAAGCAAACAGGTCAAGAAAGAGGGCAAGGACGAGGGTGGCCGTCTGCATAAAGGTGGCAAAAAAACCGGTAAAAAGACGATAAGGCCGCTGACAAGGATACTGACGATACGGTCCGGACAAATAAAAACCATACCGCTAAAGAAGGCAAGGCCGTACGGCAAGATAAAAAAAGTTCGTGCAAGAGAAAAACGGCAAATCCGATAAGCAAAAAAAGCGGAAAACGCCGATTCGGATGAACTGAAGGCCGCCGTCGCAAACGCAACTAATGACGTTGAAAACAAAAAAGCTTTGCTTAAACAGAGCGAAGGGCTTCTGATTCATGTTAGCACCTCGCTCAAGCAGCTTCAGGAAGAGCGCATCCGCCAAGAACGCATCCGTCAGGCTCAGGGGCAGCCTTTGCTTCCGTCAACCGCAAGCAGCGTGAGGCATGGGACGATTTTTCAAAAAAATTAAATGCCAAACCTGAACCGTTTGAAAACGGAAGTTGCCGGCACGAAGGCGCAGATTTCCCGTTTCGTGTCGGGCAATTATAAGAACAGCCAACCCAATGCGGTCGCCCTGTTCCTGAAAAACGCCGAACCGGGTCAGAAAAACCGCTTTTTGCGTTATACGCGTTATGTAAACGCTTCCAATCAGGAAGTCGTCAAAGATTTGGAAAAACAGCAGAAGGCTTTGGCAGTACAAGAGCAGAAAATCAATAATGAGCTTGCCCGTTTGAAGAAAAATTCAGGCAAACGTCCAATCACTCCTGAAAAAAACAGGGTGTAACTGATGCTGCAGAACAGACTGAGAGCCGCAGGCAAAACGCCAAAATCGCCAAAGATGCCCAAAAAATAGTGGAGCAGAAAGAAAACGAGCAGCAGCTGAATAATCTTTTGAGCAACTTGGAAAAGAAAAAAGCTGCTAACCGTATCCAAGACGCCGAAGCAAAAAGAAAATTGGCTGAAGCCAGGTTGGCGGCAGCTGAAAAGGCCAGAAAAGAAAAAGAAGTGGTACAGCAGAAAGCTGAAGCGCGGCGTGCGGCAATGTCTAACCTGACTGCCGAAGATAAGAACATCAAGCACCTGCAGTCATGGGTATCGGCAGTGCCAACGGTTTCGGCCGTATGCAGGGGCGATTGAAAAAACCGGTTGCCGGTGTGCCGACGGGGCTGTTCGGGAAAAACCGCAACGGTGGCGATGTTTGGAAAGGCGTATTTTTATTCTACTGCTCCGGCACCTGTTGAAAGTATCGCGGCCGGAACGGTGAGTTATGCGGATGAATTGGACGGCTACGGTAAAGTGGTTGTGGTCGACCACGGCGAGAACTATATCAGCATCTATTCTGGCTTGAGTGAAATTTCAGTCGGCAAAGGATATTCCGTTGCGTCCGGAAGCAAAATCGGGACGAGCGGATCGTTGCCGGACGGAGAAGAGGGCTTTACCTGCAAATACGTTATGAAGGGCAGGTATTGAACCCTTCGAGCTGGATACGTTGATTGAGACAATATGAAACGGCGGGTTTTGTGCGAACTGTCCGGTGCAACGCATTACGTTCCGCAAATCCTGCCGTTTTTAATAGTTGCGTTTCCGTTTTTGGGAAATCAAGAGAGAAAGTTAAAGAAGAATGTCGAAACCTGTTTTTAAGAAAATCGCACTTTATACCCTGGGCGCAATCAGCGGCGTAGCCGCCAGTTTGGCCGTGCAGGGTTTTGCCGCCGAGAAGGACAAGCGGGATAACGAAGTCTTGCCGGTACAATCCATCCGCACAATGGCGGAGGTTTACGGTCAGATTAAGGCAAACTACTATCAGGATAAACCTGATGCCGATCTTTTCGAAGGTGCGATGAAGGGTATGGTTGCCGATTTGGATCCGCATTCCGAATATATGGATAAAAAAGGTTATGCGGAAATGAAGGAGTCTACCAGCGGGGAGTTTGGCGGTCTAGGCATGGAAATCGGTCAAGAAGATGGTTTTGTCAAAGTTATCGCACCGATTGAGGACACGCCTGCGGAACGGGCAGGGGTGAAAAGCGGCGACTTCATTGTGAAAATCGATAATGTTTCGACGCGCGGGATGACAGTCAGTGAAGCGGTTAAAAAAATGAGGGGCAAGCCGGGTACGAAGATTACTTTGACACTGTCGCGTAAAAAAATGCCGACAAACCGGTCATCGTCAACCTGACGCGTGCCATCATTAAAGTGAAAAGCGTCCGCCATCATTTGCTTGAACCGGATTACGGTTATATCCGCGTCTCCCAGTTCCAAGAGCGGACGGTTGAAGGCGTGAACTCGGCAGCCAAAGAGCTGGTCAAGGAAAATAAAGGAAAACCGCTCAAAGGGCTGGTGTTGGATTTGCGGGACGACCCGGGAGGTCTTTTAAACGGCGCAGTCGGTGTATCGGCGGCATTCCTGCCGTCCGAGGCGGTCGTCGTCAGTACAAAAGGGCGGGACGGTAAGGAAGGTATGGTGCTAAGGCGGTACCGGAAGATTATATTTTTAAGCATGGGCATCGACCCACTGGCGGGTATTCCTGCCGAGTTGAAAACGATTCCGATGACCGTATTGGTCAATTCCGGTTCGGCTTCCGCGTCGGAGATTGTCGCAGGTGCATTGCAGGATCATAAACGCGCCGTTATCGTCGGTACGCAGAGCTTCGGCAAAGGTTCGGTTCAGACTTTGATTCCCTTGTCCAACGGCAGCGCGGTCAAGCTGACAACGGCACTGTATTATACGCCGAATGACCGTTCTATTCAGGCGCAGGGGATTGTTCCAGATGTTGAAGTAAAAGATAAGGAACGTGCTTTTTGAAAGCCGAGAGGCGGATTTGGTCGGACACATCGGCAATCCCTTGGGTGGTGAGGATGTCAATAGTGAAACCCTTACCGTGCCGGTTGAAGAAAATGCGGATAAGCCCGCTGCAAAAAGAAAAAAAGGCAAAAAGAAAAAAAGGATGAGGATTTGTCTTCAAGGCGGATTCCCAACCCTGCCAAAGACGAGCAGTTGCGTAAGGCTTTGGATTTGGTCAAATCGCCCGAACAGTGGCAGAAGTCTTTGGGGCTGGCGGCGAAAAAGCCGGTTTCAAATAAAGATAAGAAAGATAAAAAAAGATAAGAAGTAGGTTTTGACGATGCCGTCTGAAATGGTTTCAGACGGCATATTATGTTTGAGAGGACAGGTTATGACCGATTTTTTTACCGGAATTTGAACCGTTTGCAGAGAAAATCGCAGCCACGGCAAAACCCGTCGTGCGTTTTTTTCTTTGAAGAAAGAGACAGTAGAACTGTGGGACAGCAAGGTCGGTGGCAGACCTTATCTGCCGGAGGGCATGGAATATCCTCAAAATGCCCAAGGACAACCGCTTTCCCTGCTGGCGCAAATTAACTTTGCCCAAATGCCGCATCTGCCGAACTATCCGACCGAAGGCATCGTCCAGTTTTTTTGTCGACGGTTACGACGATTTGTCGGGCATGGATTTCGATGATTTGCGCGCCCAAAAAGGGATTCCGTGTTTTGTACCATCGAGAAGTGCGGCAGGGAAGGTTTGCGTCAGGATGTTCCGGCATATTCCGATTTCGGGGATTTCGGAGTCGGTCTGCCGTTTGGTGCAGAGGAAGAATTCCGCATGGTTTTTTCCGAACCGGAGACGCAATATCTGTCTTTCGACGATTACCGTTTCGATCAGACTTTTTCCGGAAATGTGCAAGCTGATTCTTGAAAGGGTTACGGATACGGGTAACAACGATTGGCGGCTTTACGAGAACTATCGGGAAGCCTCCAATCAGGCGGGGCACTGTATTGGCGGTTATCCCTGCTTTGCCCAATACGATCCGCGCGGCGGCAGTTTGGAAGGCTATGAACTGCTGTTCCAATTGGAAAGCCAATATGATGAGAACGAAGGAATAGACATTATGTGGGGCGATATGGGCATCGGCAATTTCTTTATTGCGCCTGAAGATTTGGAAAAAAATGCGATTTTTTTCCAAAACGGCATTCACTTGGGATTGCGGTTGAGTTCAGACGGCATACGGTCGGGAATGTCTTTTATTTCATGCCGTCTGAAAGACGTTTCCGACCCATCCCTACTACACGCTTTGTCCGCAAACGCATCACAGGCAAGATTATGGAAGTCATCCAATATCCCAATTCTCCGTTTAAACTCCACCAGCCCTTCCCACCTGCCGGCGACCAGCCCACCGCCATTGCCGGCCTGCTCGAAGGGCTTTCAGACGGCCTTGCCTACCAAACCCTGCTCGGCGTAACCGGTTCGGGCAAAACCTACACCATGGCGAACGTCATCGCCCAAAGCAGCCGCCCCGCCATTATCATGGCGCATAACAAAACCCTTGCCGCCCAGCTCTACGCCGAAATGCGTGAGTTTTTTTCCCCGAAAAATGCAGTGGAATATTTCGTCTCCTACTACGACTATTACCAGCCCGAAGCCTATGTGCCTAGCCGCGATTTGTTCATCGAAAAGGACAGTGCGATCAACGAACACATCGAACAGATGCGCCTTTCCGCCACCAAAAACCTGATGACGCGCAACGACGTGATTATCGTCGCCACCGTGTCCGCCATTTACGGTATTGGCGACCCGACCGAATACCAACAAATGGTGTTGTCCGTCAAAGAAGGCGACACCATCGAGCAGCGCGACATCATTGCCACACTCGTTTCCATGCAGTATGAACGCGGCGATTTGGACTTCAAACGCGGCAGCTTCCGCGTGCGCGGCGACGTGATTGACGTGTATCCCGCCGAAAGCTCCGAAAACGCCTTGCGCATCAGCCTGTTCGACGACGAAATTGACCGCCTCGATATGTTCGACCCGCTTTCAGGCAGCCTGCACCAGCGCGTCGGCCGCTACACCATCTTCCCGTCCAGCCACTACGTTACCCCGCGCGACACCGTCTTGCGTGCCTGCGAGTCCATCAAAGAAGAATTGCGTGAACGCATCGAGTTTTTCGCCCGCGAACAACGCCCCGTCGAACAACAACGCATCGAACAGCGCACCCGTTTCGACCTCGAAATGCTCTACGAAATGGGCTTTTGCAAAGGCATCGAAAACTACTCCCGCCACTTCTCCGGCAAAAAAAGAAGGCGAACCGCCGCCCACGCTGATGGACTACCCTGCCCGACAACGCCATCATGTTCATCGACGAAAGCCACGTTACCGTTACCCAAATCGGCGGTATGTACAAAGGCGACGCATCGCGCAAGCAAAACCTCGTCGACTACGGCTTCCGCCTGCCTTCCGCCCGCGACAACCGCCCGCTCAAATTCCACGAATTTGAAAAAGTCATGCCGCAAACCGTCTTCGTTTCCGCCACCCCCGCCAAATACGAAGAAGAACACGCCGGACAAGTGGTCGAACAAGTCGTCCGCCCTACAGGGCTGGTTGATCCCCAAATCATCATCCGCCCCGTCGCCACCCAAGTCGACGACTTAATGAGCGAAATCAACGACCGCATCCAAAAAGGCGAACGCGTACTCGTTACCACCCTCACTAAACGCATGGCGGAGCAACTCACCGACTATTACAGCGAACTCGGCATCAAAGTACGCTACCTGCACAGCGACATCGATACCGTAGAGCGCGTTGAAATCATTAGAGATTTGCGGCTCGGCCTGTTTGACGTACTCGTCGGCATCAACCTGTTGCGCGAAGGCCTCGACATTCCCGAAGTCTCCCTCGTCGCCATCCTCGACGCCGACAAAGAAGGCTTCCTGCGCTCCCACCGCAGCCTGATTCAAACCATAGGCCGCGCCGCTCGCAACGTAAACGGCGTCGCCATCCTGTACGCCGAACAAAATCACCGACTCCATGAAAAGCCGCCATCGACGAAACCGAACGCCGCCGCGAAAAAAACAGATTAAATTCAACGAAGAACACGGCATCGTGCCGCAGCAGATTAAAAAAACAAGTCAAAGACATCATCGACGGCGTGTACCACGAAGAAGACGGCGGCAAAGGTCGTCTGAAAGGCAAAAAAACAAAGTCAAAGTCGGCGAAATTCACAACGAAGAAGACGCGATTAAAGAAATTGCCAAACTGGAAAAAAAGCCATGCAGCAGGCAGCCAGGGATTTGCAGTTTGAAGAGGCAGCGGTGTTAAGGGATAGGATTCGGGGGATTAAGGAGAATTTGCTTTTTGGGGTGGAGTGAATAATTTATTGATATTTAATTGACTAAACATTAATTATTTGGAGAATGAAAATAAAAAAATTTATTAAATAAAATTAACGAGTTGAGAATTAAAAAAAGATATGTCAGCGGATAGAGAATACGATGGTTTGAGTTTTTTCCAGCTCAATAAATAAAAATTGATATGGAAAAATTTGTTAAATGGGGATTTTTTTATTTTGCAGACCTCGTAGTGTAGATTTAGATTATAAAAAGAAGGTTAATCCAATCTTCAACAGGGGGATATTATACACATTGTGCCATTTACATAGGTAATGGCGAAATTATTGATGCAGTATGGCCAACGATACGAAAAAAATTAAACTTGCCGAATTACTTAAAGAATATCGCTATATCGCAGCCTTAAGAATTCATGGTAATGAAATAAATTTAGATAGACGAGAAAAAAATAGTTAATTATGCAAAAGATCAGATTAATAAAAAAATATGATTATATTAGTGCCATTTCCTCTCCAATAAGAGAAGTAAATAATGTTATTGCTCAACATCTCGAATACCAAGGCAATCCTATTTCTGAAAAATCAAATAATCAAGAAGATAGTTTTTTTTGTTCTCAACTATTGATGGAAGCAGCACGTGCTAGTGGTTATTTTGATCATGTTCAGGATGAGAAATATTTTTCAGTCAAGTAATTGGACTCCTAATGGTTTAGCAAAAATATGGTTATGGTGATTTCCTTTACTTAATTGGGTACTTGGGAGATGAGGTTGATGAAAATGATTATTTCCTTTCGGGCAATATGGGAGAATATGATGAATATTAAAGCAAGCTGTATAACCGCGTGCGTGGCTGCGCCACACACCCTACCTGCGGGCGACACAAACTTTAAAACCGACGTGTAGGGATGTGTGCGGTATGCACGCACGCGTTCTTTGCCGTTCACACCATTGTTTCAAACTTTCAGACGACCTTAAACGTCGTCTGAAAATCTCTTAGCGTAAAGGTCGTCTGAAAACCGTGAATTCGTTTTCAGACGACCTTTGTTCATTCAGGCAACGAATATAATAACGCATAGCAAGCGCAGATTAAATATTTTATTTAACTCAGCAACTTTGGAGATAATAAATGAGCATTGAATATTTATTAGATATCTTAAAAGATAGGGGATATATCAGCATTCAAGATGATAGAAACTTACATGGAAGAGCATCCAGTAATCATTTATTGAGTGAGTTACGGAAGAATGATAAATCAGGCATGGAATTAAAAAAATATGGTATGTATCGACCAACAGAATTAGTAGACATTTATTGGATTCAAAATGATACCCATGAGGATATTCGCGATGGTGTGTTAGATATGAAAAAAATATTATGGAAGATATTTATTTGGAAGAACTCCACAAATTACAAAAAGACATGTAGCAAGCCGTAACCTGCATCCACCCCAACCGCGTGCCACTACCTACTGGCGGCACAAACTTTAAAACCGATGTGCATAAAACCTACAAGGATGCGTGCGGTACATGCGCGTTTTGCCGTTCGCACCATTGTTTTGAACTTTGTATCGAAACATCACTTGCTGCTTTATCTTGAAAAAAATGCCGTCTGTAAGCAAACATGCTTCAGACGGCATTTTTCAAACAACGGTTTGTTATCCGATCCGTTTGAATACCAAGTCCCAAACGCCGTGTCCGAGGCGTTTGCCGCGCGCTTCGAATTTGGTTTCGGGGCGGTAGTCCGGGGTGGGGGCGTAGTCTGCCGCCGTATTTTGCAGGCTGTCGAAGCTGCTGAGGACTTCAAGCATCTGCTGTGCATATTCTTCCCAGTCTGTCGCCAGGTGAATATAGCCGCCGGTTTTGAGTTTGGGCAGTAGTTTGGCGATGAAAGGGGGTTGTATCAGGCGGCGTTTGTGGTGGCGTTTTTTGTGCCACGGGTCGGGGAAGAATATGTGGATGCCGTCAAGCGAGCCGTCTTGCAGCATATTTTTCGACAACTTCTACGGCGTCGTGCCGCATCACGCGGATATTTTTCCAAATGGTTTTCGTCTATGAGTTTGAGCAGATTGCCTACGCCGGGACCGTGTACGTCGATGGCGAGAAAGTCGGTTTCGGGCAGCCTGCGGGCGATTTCTGCAGTTGCCGTCCCCATGCCGAAGCCTATTTCGAGGATTTTGGGGCGGCTGCTTCCGAAACGGGCATCGAGATCGGCCGGTGTTGCTTGGTAGTCAATGCCGAAGCTGTCCCATAAGGTATCGATGGCGCGTTGCTGTGCGGCGGTCATGTGGCTTTGGCGGAGGACGAAACTGCGGATGCTGCGGGGATGTTCGGCTTGCCAGTTGTTTTGTGTTTGGTTTTCGACGGTGTCTGTCATAATGCTTTCGTGCGGTTGTGCAATCAGGATGCCGTCTGAGTGAGAGCTGTCTGTTCGGACGGCGGGAAAGGGGCGATTATACCTGTTTCGTTTTTGCGGGGTAAATGTACCGGTGTTCAGACGGCATTTTGCCACTGTTGCAACAGTTCTTGCAGAAAGCTTTTTTGTTCGTGTCCGCTGTTTATGGCTTCTTGCAGGTAGAGGCAGGCTTTTTCGTTGTCCGGCTCGACGCCGTGTCCGTTATAATGGATGCAGGCGAGGTTATAAAGTGCCATGCTGTCTTTTTGCGCGGCGGCTTTTTCAAACCATTTGCGTGCTTCATTGTAGTCGGCGGCCATACCCTGTCCGAAGTAATACATGCCGCCCAGATTGGTTTGTGCTTTGCTGTGGCCGAGTTCTGCGGCTTCTGTGTAGAGTTTGAGTGCCGCCGCGTATTCGGGCGCGCATTGTAATCCGTAATGCAGGGCTTGGGCTTTTTGATAAAGCTGCTCTGCACTTTGGCGTTTGATGGCGGAATCTTTGATGCCACTATATTGCTCGGGATGGTTTAACGCACTGTCGGATATGAGTTTCTGATGTGCGGCAAGGCTGCCGGCTTCGGCTGCCTGCCGGTAATAATGCCGAGCTTTTTCTTTATCGGAAGCGATGCCCAGGCCGTAGCTGTAGATGTCGCCCAGTATCCGTAAACCTTCGGGATGGCGTTCGGCTGCGGCTGTTTCGGCATGATGTAGGGGCAAGTTCGTGGTTTCTTTCCAGATGTTTGCCTTGTAGGTAGATGTCGGCAAGTGCGGCATGAGCTTTATGGTCATTTTTCCCGTGCGGCCTGTTGAAACCAGTGAACGGCTTCATCGGGAGCCGTAGGCAGGATGAGTTCGGCAAGCGGGGTATAGGCGGGAATGTATCCTTGTTGTGCGGCGGCACGCAAATGATTGATGGCTTGGTTTGTGTCGGTTTGTGTTCCTTGTCCGAACCGATATTGAAGGCCGAGCTGCCATTGTGCCGCCGCCAAGCCTTGTGCTGCAGCTTCGCGGTAGAGAAGGTGTGCCGTTTCAAAATCCGGTGGCGTACCGTACTGGCAGTATTGGGCAAGCAGATATTGTCCGTGGGGGTTGTTATTTTTTGCGGTCGTTTTTGCCCATTTCAGGGCTTCTTCAAAATGTCGGGACGCATACAGCAGGTACATCAGGCGGACTTGTGCTTCAGGCAGCCCTTCTTCTGCCAAGGGTCTGTAAAGCGGTATCAGGGTTTCAGGTGGTGCGCCTTCCAATTCTTGAGTATATGCCAAATTGTAACGTGCATAGGGATGCCCCAGTTCGGCGGCGATGTGGAGCATTTTTATACCTTGTTTGCGGTCTTGGTACGGGCTGTTTGTATCAAGCAGGTGTTTTGCTAACTCGAATGCGGCGGCCGTATGACCTGCCGATGCTGCCTCTGTAAGCAGGCGGTGGACTTCGCTAAAGTCAAATTGTTCTTGAGACAGGCATTCTAAGGCTTGATGATAGAGTAAGTCAGGATTGTTCATGTCAGATGGTTCTCCGCTGTGCCGAATCATTATTATTTGTTATCAAGTTAGGTTCAGGGTGGTAACCTGGTTTTACTATATCATATTTTTTTACAGACGGATTTTGTCTTTGAAAGCATGCTAATGCAGATGCTCGTAAATGGTTTCTGCCAATGCCTTGCTGATGCCTTCGACTTGTTCCAAATCTTCTTTACTGGCGGCAACGACGCCGCGCAGAGCCTCGAAGCGGGTGAGCAGGGGCTTGGCGGCGTTTGCTGCCTACGCCGGGGATGTCGCTTAGGAGGAGGTAACACGGGCTTTGTCGCGTTTTTTTCGGTGGCCGGTGATGGCGAAGCGGTGCGATTCGTCGCGCACGGTTTGCAGGAGATGCAGGGCGGGGCTATTGGGCGGCAGGCGGAAGGTTTCGCCGGTGAACGGGAAGATGAGTTCTTCCATGCCGGCTTTGCGTTCAGGGGCCTTTGGCGATGCCGACCAAGGGGATGTGCAGCCCGAGTTCTTCCCATACGGATACGGCGACGCCGATTTGTCCTTTGCCGCCGTCAATCAATACGACATCGGGCCATTTAACGGTCTCGCCGTTGGCTTCGGCTTCCTGCATTTTGCCGTAGCGGCGGGTGAGGACTTCACGCATAGCGGCGTAGTCGTCGCCGGGTTTGGCGGTGGTGATGTTGTAGCGGCGGTATTGCGAGGGTTGGATGTTTTGTTCGTCGTACACAACGCAGGAGGCGATGGTGGCTTCGCCTTGGGTGTGGCTGATGTCAAAGCATTCGAGGCGGTTGAGGTCGTCTGAATTCATGTTCAGGATTTTTTTGCCAACTCGTCGATGCGGTGTTGCTGGCTGCTTTGCTGCAGGCGACGTTGGGCAATCGCCATTTGTGCGTTTTGTTCCGCCATTTTCAGCCAGACTTTGCGTTCGCCTATGGTTTTGGTCACGAACTGCATTTGTTTGCCGTGTTCGCCTTCCAATGCTTCTTTCAATGCGTCGGGGACGGGGAAGTTGCTGATGATGATATCGGGTTTGCTTTTTGCCCAGATAGTGTTGGGCGACGAAGGCTTCGGCGTAGTCTTGTCCTTTTGGTTCGGGGTCATTTTTGGTGTCGGGGAAGAAGCTTTTGTCGCCGACGTGCCGCCCGCCGCGTATGCTGACCCAGTGTACGCAGACGAGGCCGTCTGAAACGGCGAGCGCGAGCAGGTCGATGTCGTTGGGGTTATTCGGGTTTTTGCTGTCGATGAACTGGTTGCTCTGCATGATGCCGAGTGCTTGGATTTGATCGCGATAGCGGGCGGCTTCTTCAAATTGCAGGTTGGCGGCGGCGGTCTGCATTTTGTGTTGCAGGGTGCGGGTCAGTTCGTCAGTTTTGCCGTTGAGGAAAGTGGCGGCTTGGCGCACGCTGTCGCGGTAGTCTTCTTCGCTGATGTGCCCGACGCAGGGCGCGGTGCAGCGTTTGATTTGGTACAGCAGGCAGGGGCGGTCGCGGTGTTCGAACACGCTGTCTTCGCAGGTGCGCAGCATGAAGACTTTTTGCAGGACTTGGATGCTGTCGCGCACGGCGTTGCTGTTGGGATAGGGGCCGAAGTATTGGTTCGGTTTTTTCAACGTGCCCCGGTAATACGCCATCTGCGGATATTGATGTCCGCTGAGTATGAGGTAAGGATAGCTTTTGTTGTCGCGGAAAAGGATATTGTATTTGGGCGATAGGGCTTTGATGAAGTTGTTTTCGAGAATCAGGGCTTCGGCTTCGGAACGGGTGATGGTGGTTTCGATGTGGTGAACCTGTTTCACCATTAATGCGATGCGCGGGGAATGATCGTTTTTCTGGAAATAGCCGGACACGCGTCGCTTAAGGTTGACCGCTTTACCGACGTATAAGACGTTGCCGCTTTCGTCGAAAAAACGGTATACGCCGGGCAGATTGGGCAGGTTTTTGAGGAAAAGTGGGATGTCGAAGTGTTCCGGAAAAACGGGTTTCTGTATTCATATCAATTATTTGAAAAACGGCTTCAGACGGCATATTACCATATCGCTGGAGGCAGCCTTATCTGTTCGGACAAGGCTGCAGGGCGGTTACATGCTGCTAATCGATTTTTACCCGTTTCAGGCGCAAGGCATTGCTCAACACGGAAACCGAGCTTGCCGCCATTGCCGCGCCTGCGATAACGGGGTTTAAAAAGCCGAGCGCGGCGAGCGGAATGCCCAAGATATTGTAGAAGAAGGCGAAAAAAACAGGTTTTGCTTGATGTTTTTCAAAGTGGCTTGCGACACCAACAGAGCATCGGCGAGTTGGTTGACCGAATGCTGCATCAGTGTGGCAGATGCGGTGTGTTCGGCAACGTCCGCACCGCCTTTCATCGCGAAGCTGACGTTGGCGGCGGCGAGCGCGGGCGCGTCATTGATGCCGTCGCCGACCATCGCCACGGTTTTGCCGGCGGCTTTGAGTTTCTGTACTTCGGCAGCTTTATCGCGCGGACTCATATTGCCGAAGGCGTGTGCGATGCCCAATTGTTTGGCGACGTATTCAACCGTACCTTGGTTGTCGCCGCTCATGATGTAAACATCGATATTGTGTTTTTTCAGACGGCCTATGGCTTCGGCGGTATCGGCTTTCAACGCGTCGGCGAGTGCGAATGCGCCGATGGGTTTGTTATCGACTGAGACTGCAACAATGCTTGCAATGTCCCAAACGCCGTCTGAAAACTTCGGCAAGGTCAGTTCGGCATATTCGGCTTTACCCGCTTTCACCAATCCCACGCCTTCGATTTCGGCGGCTATGCCTGCGCCGACGACGGTTTGCGCGTTTTGTGCAGCAGGAATGTCCAAACCGCGCGCTTGGGCGGCGGAAACGATGGCTCGGGCGAGCGGGTGGGCGGCGTTTTGTTCGACGGCGGCGGCGATGCGGTACAAAGCGTCTTCGTCAAAGCCGCTGTCGGGAACGCAATAGACGGCGGCAACCTGCGGCTTGCCTTCGGTCAGCGTGCCGGTTTTGTCCAACACGACGACATCGACGTGGGCGGCTTCCTCCATTGCCGCTGCGTCTTTAAACCAAATGCCGTGTTTCACTGCTTTGCCCATGCCAACCATAATCGCGGCAGGGGTCGCCAGACCGAGCGCGCACGGACAAGCAATTACCAAAACGGCAACGGCGTGCATCAGCGCAATCGTCCAATCGCCCTTAACCAGCCAAGTGGCGATAAAAGTCAGAAGCGCGATGCCCACGACAGCAGGCACGAACACCGCCGCCGCTTTATCGGCTACGCGCGCAATCGGTGCTTTACTGCCTTGTGCTTCAGAGAGCGCATTCATCATGTCGCCGAGCAGGGTTTGGCTGCCGAGCTGCGTAGCGCGGTATACCACGCTGCCTTCGGTCATCAGCGCGCCTGCCAACACTTTGCCGCCCGCTTTTTCTCTTCGGGGTTGGATTCGCCGGTAAGATGGCTCTCATCCGCCCAACCGCTGCCGCTCTCGATGATGCCGTCGGCGGCAATGCGTTCGCCGTGGTTGGCGCGGATAAGGTCGCCGATTTGCACTTGGTCGATGGGCAGTTGTTTCCATTCGCCATCGCGTTGCACGTTGACTTGGGTCGGCGTGAGTTTGAGCAGCAAGCCCAAGCTGTTCAGGCTGGATTTTTTGGTGCGGTGTTCCAAAAATTTGCCCAGCGACACAAAACCGATCACCATCACGCCTACTTCAAAATACACGTGTGCCATGCCGTGCGCCGCGTGCGGGCTGAAAAACAGCATATAAACGGAATACAGGTAAATCGATACCGTACCGCTGGTAACCAGCACGTCCATATTCGCCAGTCCGCCTTTAATGCTCGCCCACGCGCTTTTGTAAAACGGCACTGCCAGCCAAAGCTGCACCACACTTGCCAGCACAAACTGCCACAACGGCGGAATCATCCAATCGTGCTGCCCAATCATCATGCCTGCCATGCCGATTAAGAACGGGATGTTGATGGCCAGCAAAAGCCACAGCCTCCAGCCGATATGGTGTTCTGCTTCGGGTTGCGGCAATGTATCTTCCGTTTTTTCCTTCGCGCCGTAACCGGTTTTCTCAATGATTTTGGCAATGTCGGCTACTGAGGTTTTGCTGTCGTCAAACGTAACCTGCGCCTCCTCGCTGGCGAAGTTCACCCCCGCCGATTCGACAAAATCTTTTTTGTTCAACACTTTTTCAATGCGCGAAGCACATGCTTGACAGGTCATGCCTTCGATTTGGAAACGGACTTTTTGTTGCATAATTTCATTCCTCGTTTGATGTTCAGGCGGTATAAAAATCCAAATGTGTCTAGGTCGGATGTTATGGTTTCAACGCCTCACATCGGACAGTACTGGCTGTTTCAGACATTCAAGTTGTGCTTATATGTTTTGCAGCAAACCAATTTGCAGTAGAATCCCCTGGTCTGCATACAGCGAAAGAAGAAATCATGAGCAACCACCATAAACTGATTATTTTAGGTTCGGGCCCGGCAGGATATACAGCTGCCATTTATGCCGCACGTGCCAATTTAAACCCTGTCATTATTACAGGTATCGCGCAAGGCGGGCAACTGATGACGACGACCGAAGTGGACAACTGGCCTGCCGATGCCGACGGTGTCCAAGGTCCGGAATTGATGTCCAGATTTTTGGCGCATGCCGAACGTTTTGGAACGGAAATCATTTTTGACCAAATCAACGCCGTCGATCTGCAAAAACACCCGTTTACACTCAAAGGCGATATGGGTGAGTACACTTGCGATGCCCTGATTGTCGCAACAGGCGCGTCCGCAAAATACCTCGGTTTGCCGAGTGAGGAAGCGTTTGCGGGGAAGGGTGTTTCCGCCTGTGCCACATGCGACGGTTTCTTTTATAAAAACCAAGATGTCGCCGTAGTCGGTGGAGGTAATACGGCGGTCGAAGAGGCGCTTTATCTTGCCAATATCGCCAAGACCGTTACCTTGATTCACCGCCGCAGCGAATTTCGTGCGGAAAAAATCATGATAGACAAGCTGATGCAGCGTGTTGAGGAGGGAAAGGTTATCCTCAAATTGGAAAGCAACCTGCAAGAAGTATTGGGCGATGACCGGGGCGTAACCGGTGCCAGGATTAAAAGGTAATGACGGTTCCGATGAACAAATTGCGGTCAGCGGTATATTTATTGCCATTGGACACAAACCGAATACCGATATTTTCAAAGGACAGCTGAAATGGACGAAACCGGCTACTTGAAAACCAAAGGCGGTACGGCGGACAATGTCGGTGCAACCAATATTGAAGGCGTTTGGGCCGCCGGCGATGTGAAAGACCACACGTACCGTCAGGCAATTACCAGTGCGGCCTCCGGATGTCAGGCGGCTTTAGATGTGGAACGCTGGTTGGGCAGCCGGTAATTCTGATTAAAGCTTAAAGTACGGCCAAGGTTTTTTTGTATCAAATTCCTTGATTTATTTTTCCAAAGGCCAATATAATGCCTGCTCTTTGAACCTTGCCTTCTGCTTTCGCATGGCAGAAGGCTGTTTTTACCATCCATAAGGAGATAACATGCGTCATTACGAGATCGTGTTTATCGTTCATCCTGATCAAAGTGAGCAAGTGCCCGCTATGGTTGAGCGTTACAAAACCATGATTACCGAGGCAAACGGTAAGATTCACCGTCTGGAAGATTGGGGTCGCCGCCAACTGGCTTACCCGATTAACAAAATCCATAAAGCACATTATGTTTTGATGAACATTGAAACCACTCCCGAAGTTGTTGAGGAGTTGGAAACCGCGTTCCGTTTCAATGATGCGGTATTGCGTCATCTGACCATCAAAACCAAACACGCCGTTACCGAAGCATCCCCTATGTTGGGTGGTGAAAAAGGCTAAGAACCTGCTGAGCGGTGCGTCTGAAGAAGCGGCTGCCCAATAATTGGGATTCAATAATCTTGTTTCGCTTGCCGCGTTGATTGAAAAAGGTTTTCCCTATTCGATATACGCCTGCCGGAATCTCTGTCTTAGATATTATTTTTAAAGCATGAATCATGGCAGAAAGAAAATGGGCAGCAATGTCTTGTCCAATTGGAAATTCCGGCACGGATTTTTAGGCAGGCAGGCGGAAGAGTGGCAGTATCGGCAGGGGTGTATATGTTCACGTCGAAGGTTTTTTTAGCTCAAAAAAAGCAGACGTTCTCTCATGCCGATGCTCAGAATACAAAATATTAAAGAATATAAAGGTTAAACGACAATGGCTCGTCAATCATTCAAACGTAGAAAATTCTGCCGTTTTACGGCTGAAAAATCCAAGAAGTCGATTACAAACAAGTTGATTTGCTGAAAGACTTTATCTCTGAAAACGGTAAAATCATTCCTGCCCGCATTACAGGAACGAAGGCATTCTACCAACGCCAATTGGCTGTTGCCGTAAAACGCGCACGTTTCTTGGCACTCCTGCCTTATACCGACCAACACAAATAATTTTTGGAGTTTAAATCATGCAAATTATTCTGTTAGAAAAAAATCGGCGGTTTGGGTAATTTGGGCGACATCGTTACTGTAAAAAAACGGTTATGCCCGTAACTTCTTGATTCCTGCTGGTAAGGCAAAACGTGCTACTGAAGCGAACATGAAAGAGTTTGAAGCACGCCGCGCAGAACTGGAAGCCAAACAGGCTGAAATTTTGGCAGATGCCCAAGCCCGTCAGGAAAAAAATTGGATGGTCAAACCATTACAGTTGCCCAAAGAGCAGGTGTGGACGGTCGTCTGTTTGGCTCTGTTACCAATGCTGACATTGCAGCTGCAATTGTTGCGGCCGGTATCGAAGCTGCCAAAGCGAATGTACGCTTGCCAAACGGTCCTTTGAAAGCCGTTGGCGAGTATGAAGTAGAAGTTGCTTTGCATACTGATGCTGTTGCTAAAATTACTGTTGCCGTCGTTGCTGCAGCTGAGTAATTGAAATTATCAGAATGCCGTCTGAAACCATGTTCCGATTGTCGGTAAGGTTTCAGACGGCATTTCTTTTACTTTTAAATTTCCAATGAGGAAAGTGTGCAGTTTTTTTGCTGCTTACGCATATCGGTATCGTCGGTGTGTCGGTTAATGATGTTATGTTGCCGTAACTGTTTTTTTATTTTTCCGTATCTGTTTGGGGTTTTCTATGAAAACGATAAAAATACTTCCGTTGGCAATTTGTTTGGCAGCTTTGTCTGCCTGTACGACGGTTAAGACAATTGAGAAAGAAGGAAATGAACGTCCGCAAAATGAACGTCCGCAATTTGATGTTGTGGCAGAATCAGTATCCAGCAGCGGGTTTGCCGCCAATGCCAATGTCCGCCGTTTTGTGGATTATGAGGTTGAAAAGGAGATTTTTTTCCCGAGTGGAATTAGGGAATTTTTTTGATAATGCGGTTTATAAGGCAAATATTATCAATATCATGTACAAACCTTCTACATCCAGACCGTGGTATGAATTTAAGGTTGGTAATTCGGGAGCTGCAAAATTTAACGGGGCCCGGAAGTTTTATTCTGAAAATCAGGCGGTAATTGAAAGAGTAGCGGATGAATATGGCGTACCTGCCGAACTTATCGTGGCGATTATAGGGATTGAAACGAATTACGGTAAGAATATGGGCAGTTTCCGGGTTGCCGATGCATTAGCAACTTTGGGCTTTGATTATCCCCGCCGTGCCGAGTTCTTCCAAAAAAAGAATTGGTTGAGCTTTTGCGGTTGGCAAAGGAAGAGGGCAGTGATGTTTTTGCTTTTAAGGGCAGTTATGCAGGTGCAATGGGTATGCCGCAATTTATGCCTTCGAGCTACCGGAAATGGGCGGTAGATTATGACGGAGACGGACATCGGGACATATGGGGCAATGTTGGCGATGTAGCAGCCTCTATTGCCAATTATATGAAACAGCACGGTTGGGCGACCGGAGGAAAAAAATGCTGGTACCCGTTACGCTGACGCCGAGTGCGGATATTCAAGCCATAATTGGAGAAAAAACGGCATTGGTGCGGACAGTTGCAGACCTGAAGGCTTATGGTATCAAACCTCAGGAAGAGGTTGCAGATCATGAAAAAGGCAATCTTGTTCAGCTTGGAGGTTAAACCCGGCGTATTTGAATATTATTTAGGTTTAAACAATTTTTTATACGGTTTGGCAATACAATCACAGTCGGATGTATGTAACAGCAGTCAGGGATATTGCCAATTCACTTGGAAATAGGAGGCTCTAATATTTCTTTTCAGATATCGTTTTAAGAAAATATAGACGATATGGGAAATCTATGGAAATTCATGAATTAAATAATGTTATCAATACATTATCTTTATAGTTGACAGTATCGACAATTGATGTACAGGTCTAGCAAAAACCTTTTTTTCTGTGAAGAAGATTTGGTTATTATAGAAGGTGTGTGGAAAATGTATTAAGGAAATAACTATTTGGTTAATTTAAGTAATTTTTATTAGTTTTTCAAATCCATTCTATGTAAAATGTCGACCTCATATTCCTATCCTGGTAAATCATAATAGATTGGTAGGTTGTGCCGTTAAAAAAACAGGGATAGGATAAATTTAACCATATTAAACAGGGGATTACTCATAATGAATAAAATTTTTCAAGGTGGTTTACAATAAGGCGACTGGCAGATATGAAGTTGCATCGGAATTAGCGAAAGGTGCAGTTAAAGCTAGCTCAACATCTAGCTCGGAAAAAATAACAAAAATACTACCTGTATCTATTCTAGCTACAATGATTACCCCTATTCTTGCAAGTAGTGTTTCTTATGCAGCAACAATCAATTATCAAGACATTCCCAAGCAGGGCGTAGCTGTTGTTTATGATGCAGATAGTGGCATTTTAAGAAATATGTCGTTAGAAGGAACAGAAACCCCCGGGGTTTTATCTGCTACTGATGCAGTAAGTTCATTAAACTCAATGTTAGATCACTATAAAGGTTTTGTGCATGTTAATTCAGAAGGTGATAAAGCTAAGAAAAAGGGTATTTGGGCAGATTGGCTTACAGCTACGGCTTCAAAAGTAGAGGCTGAAGGAAAAACTCCCGGTGCAGTATTTAGTGATAACTTGGGGAAATTTACAGAAAAATCAGGGGCTCAAGGTTCTCGTTCTGTTGCCGTTGGTGTATATGCTAATGCCTTGGCTGAGGATTCTATTGCTATCGGCTCCCGAGCGAATGTTAATAACTACTGGGGAAATCAATCTCGTGAAGCAGTAAATGGTATTGCTATTGGTAAGCAAGCACAAGTTGAAGGTGCTACAAACTCAATTGCATTCGGTACCAATGCAAAACTTCTAGCAAGTACTCCTTATTCACTAAAACTGATAACTCTATTGCTATCGGTAATAATAGTACTGTGAACTGGGCAAGCAATGCTATTACCCTAGGTAATAATGCAAGTATTACAGGAAGCCATGCTGTTAATGGAGCTTGGAAAGGCTCAGATAACAGTATTGCGATTGGTAATGAAACAACAGTTGGACGTGAAGATACTGTTGCAATCGGTAGTAGTGTAAATGCACAAAGAGAAAATACCGTTGCTATTGGTACAAATGTTACTGCAAAAAGAGAAAACTCTGTTGTTATTGGTCAAAATGCAAAAGGAGAACTAGAAAGAGTTGTTGCGATAGGTGCATTTGCTACTGCAACAGGTGATAGAACTGTCGCAATCGGTCCAGAGGCAACAGCTGGTGCCTCAAAATCTATTGTAATTGGTGGCTTGGGAGATAATAAAACAGATAATAAAGCAAAATCAGAAGAAGGTGCAACTCAAGCTATTGTAATTGGTAATGGTGCACAAGCGAAAGCTGCTGCAAGTTATTCTATTACTTTAGGTAACAGTGCAAAAACAGAGGCTGGCACAGGGATTAGCATTGGTGATCGTGCTAATGTTGCCTCTGGCGCAACTTCTGGTATTGCCTTAGGTAAAAGTGCAGTTGCTAATAAATCTGGCGATATTGCTATTGGCGAATCTTCAAGTACATCGGATAAACATACAGTAAGTGGCCTTAAAATTGGTGACACAACCTTATCTACAGGCGTTGCTGCAACCGATAATGGCACTGTAAGTTTTGGTAATAACACTATTAAACGCCAGATCCAAAATGTTGGAGCTGGTGAAATCTCTGAGACATCTAGTGATGTAGTTACTGGTTCACAACTTTACCATGTAATCAAAGCTGCCGATGAAATTGCTAAAACGGAATATAAATTTACCGTAGGCGGCAGCGATGTTCGGGTAATGGGTAATAAGGGTTTATCTACTAAAAAAATAATGAAAGTAATACATTAAATTTCGCAGCTGCCGATGGTCTTGATGTCGAAGGTGCAAATGGTACGGTAACCTACAAATTAAATGCTGAATCTAAGAAAGCAATTGCAGATGCTAAAACCGCAGCACAAACTGTAACGACTAAACTTAACGAGATCAATACATCTGTTGAACAAGCTAAAACTGCAGCGGGTAAAGCTGAAAAAAAGCCAAAGAAGCAGCTGAAGCAGCGAAAACGGCTGCAGATCTCGCGAAGAAAGCCGCCGAAGCAGCGAAAGATGAAGCAACAGCGAAAGCCGGCGAAGCTGGAAAATCAGCAGAAGCTGCCGCAGGCTCAGCAACGGCTGCAGATCTCGCGAAGAAAGCCGCCGAAGCAGCGAAAGATGAAGCAACAGCGAAAGCCGGCGAAGCTGGAAAATCAGCAGAAGCTGCCGCAGGCTCAGCAACGGCTGCAGATCTCGCGAAGAAAGCCGCCGAAGCAGCGAAAGATGAAGCAACAGCGAAAGCCGGCGAAGCTGGAAAATCAGCAGAAGCTGCCGCAGGCTCAGCAACGGCTGCAGATCTCGCGAAGAAAGCCGCCGAAGCAGCGAAAGATGAAGCAACAGCGAAAGCCGGCGAAGCTGGAAAATCAGCAGAAGCTGCCGCAGGCTCAGCAACGGCTGCAGATCTCGCGAAGAAAGCCGCCGAAGCAGCGAAAGATGAAGCAACAGCGAAAGCCGGCGAAGCTGGAAAATCAGCAGAAGCTGCCGCAGGCTCAGCAACGGCTGCGGATCTCGCGAAGAAAGCCGCCGAAGCAGCGAAAGATGAAGCAACAGCGAAAGCCGGCGAAGCTGGAAAAATCAGCAGAAGCTGCCGCAGGCTCAGCAACGGCTGCAGATCTCGCGAAGAAAGCCGCCGAAGCAGCGAAAGATGAAGCAACAGCGAAAAGCCGGCGAAGCTGGAAAATCAGCAGAAGCTGCCGCAGGCTCAGCAACGGCTGCAGATCTCGCGAAGAAAGCCGCCGAAGCAGCGAAAGATGAAGCAACAGCGAAAGCCGGCGAAGCTGGAAAATCAGCAGAAGCTGCCGCAGGCTCAGCAACGGCTGCAGATCTCGCGAAGAAAGCCGCCGAAGCAGCGAAAGATGAAGCAACAGCGAAAGCCGGCGAAGCTGGAAAAATCAGCAGAAGCTGCCGCAGGCTCAGCAACGGCTGCAGATCTCGCGAAGAAAGCCGCCGAAGCAGCGAAAAGATGAAGCAACAGCGAAAGCCGGCGAAGCTGGAAAATCAGCAGAAGCTGCCGCAGGCTCAGCAACGGCTGCAGATCTCGCGAAGAAAGCCGCCGAAGCAGCGAAAGATGAAGCAACAGCGAAAGCCGGCGAAGCTGGAAAAATCAGCAGAAGCTGCCGCAGGCTCAGCAACGGCTGCAGATCTCGCGAAGAAAGCCGCCGAAGCAGCGAAAGATGAAGCAACAGCGAAAGCCGGCGAAGCTGGAAAAATCAGCAGAAGCTGCCGCAGGCTCAGCAACGGCTGCAGATCTCGCGAAGAAAGCCGCCGAAGCAGCGAAAGATGAAGCAACAGCGAAAGCCGGCGAAGCTGGAAAAATCAGCAGAAGCTGCCGCAGGCTCAGCAACGGCTGCAGATCTCGCGAAGAAAGCCGCCGAAGCAGCGAAAGATGAAGCAACAGCGAAAGCCGGCGAAGCTGGAAAATCAGCAGAAGCTGCCGCAGGCTCAGCAACGGCTGCAGATCTCGCGAAGAAAGCCGCCGAAGCAGCGAAAGATGAAGCAACAGCGAAAGCCGGCGAAGCTGGAAAATCAGCAGAAGCTGCCGCAGGCTCAGCAACGGCTGCAGATCTCGCGAAGAAAGCCGCCGAAGCAGCGAAAGATGAAGCAACAGCGAAAGCCGGCGAAGCTGGAAAAATCAGCAGAAGCTGCCGCAGGCTCAGCAACGGCTGCAGATCTCGCGAAGAAAGCCGCCGAAGCAGCGAAAGATGAAGCAACAGCGAAAGCCGGCGAAGCTGGAAAATCAGCAGAAGCTGCCGCAGGCTCAGCAACGGCTGCAGATCTCGCGAAGAAAGCCGCCGAAGCAGCGAAAGATGAAGCAACAGCGAAAGCCGGCGAAGCTGGAAAATCAGCAGAAGCTGCCGCAGGCTCAGCAACGGCTGCAGATCTCGCGAAGAAAGCCGCCGAAGCAGCGAAAGATGAAGCAACAGCGAAAGCCGGCGAAGCTGGAAAATCAGCAGAAGCTGCCGCAGGCTCAGCAACGGCTGCAGATCTCGCGAAGAAAGCCGCCGAAGCAGCGAAAGATGAAGCAACAGCGAAAGCCGGCGAAGCTGGAAAAATCAGCAGAAGCTGCCGCAGGCTCAGCAACGGCTGCAGATCTCGCGAAGAAAGCCGCCGAAGCAGCGAAAGATGAAGCAACAGCGAAAGCCGGCGAAGCTGGAAAATCAGCAGAAGCTGCCGCAGGCTCAGCAACGGCTGCAGATCTCGCGAAGAAAGCCGCCGAAGCAGCGAAAGATGAAGCAACAGCGAAAGCCGGCGAAGCTGGAAAATCAGCAGAAGCTGCCGCAGGCTCAGCAACGGCTGCAGATCTCGCGAAGAAAGCCGCCGAAGCAGCGAAAGATGAAGCAACAGCGAAAGCCGGCGAAGCTGGAAAATCAGCAGAAGCTGCCGCAGGCTCAGCAACGGCTGCAGATCTCGCGAAGAAAGCCGCCGAAGCAGCGAAAGATGAAGCAACAGCGAAAAGCCGGCGAAGCTGGAAAAATCAGCAGAAGCTGCCGCAGGCTCAGCAACGGCTGCAGATCTCGCGAAGAAAGCCGCCGAAGCAGCGAAAGATGAAGCAACAGCGAAAGCCGGCGAAGCTGGAAAATCAGCAGAAGCTGCCGCAGGCTCAGCAACGGCTGCAGATCTCGCGAAGAAAGCCGCCGAAGCAGCGAAAGATGAAGCAACAGCGAAAGCCGGCGAAGCTGGAAAATCAGCAGAAGCTGCCGCAGGCTCAGCAACAGAAGCAGGCAAAGCGAAAGAAGGTGCTGAAGCAGCTCAAGATAAAGCTGAAAAAAAGCAGCAGATAAAGCTAAAGATTCCGAAAATATTGTAAAAAAATGATTAAAGATCGTATTGAAGGTTCGGGATTAATTAGTGCTGATGGTAAAACTAGTTTTGCCTCAAATAATGCAAGTAATCGTGAAAGTGCTAAGGCCTCAGGTAAAGATTCAACTGCAATGGGATATGGCTCTGAAGCGAAAGGGGATCATTCTACTGCTTTTAGGTAATAATGCTAAAGCACATGCAGATCGCTCAACGGCTATAGGCCATAATGCAGAAGCTAAAGCAGCTGGCTCCGTTGCATTAGGTGAAGGATCTGTTGCTAAAGAAGAACATACTGTTTCAGTGGGAGATATTGGTCATGAACGTCGTATTACAAATGTTCAGTCTCCACGCCATGCAACTGATGCGGCAAACAAGGCTTATGTGGATTCTATTCGTGATGAGTGGAAGTCGGCCGATAAAAAACTGCGTGGAGGTGTTGCAGGTGCGACTGCGATTGCAAATCTTCCGCAGGCAAATGGTAGCAGTAACAGTATGCTCAGCCTTGCTGTAGGTAATTATAGGGGTCAGAATGCATTTGCCATCGGTTATTCAAAGGTAAGTGACAATAATAGGGTTACCTTGAAGATAAGTGGTTCTGCCTCTACTGCTGGTGATTATAATTTTGGTGCAGGTATCGGGTTCCAATGGTAGAAAGGGCTTGAGATTATCTGATTCGGTTTCTGTTTTAGTTTTTATAATACTGTTACCGTCAGATGGTTAGCCGGCATCTTTTTACAGTTTGATATTTAATCCCGTCCGATTATATTCGGACGGGATTTTTTATCAATCATCTGCCTGTGAATATGCGGTTTAGGGTAAAACTTGTTTAAGACGGCATTTTCTGATTAGGGTTTGTTTGAGGTTGGAGATTTTCGTTCTTGTTCTGTCGATGGTGGAAGGAAAAGTATAAAGGGATTGGTTTTAATCTGATTCCAGAAACTTTTGACTAGGTTGCGGATGCTGCTGATTTTTGTGCCTCGTGCCCTGAGGGCGACAAATAGTGCAAGGCTGAAACTCACGCAGAGGTTGACCAGACCGATGGCAAGAATGTTTAGAATGCCAAGGGTGAAGCTGATAATGCCGATATTGCCGCTGACGGCAGCATAGCCGAGGTTGGCGGATGAGAATGCGACGTGGCGGATGTCTAGGGGGAGGCCGATAAGTTGGCCGATGTAACCCGTCATACCCAGCAGCATCCCGAAGATAAAGTTGCCGGCCAAGGAGCCGTAGTGTTTGTGTATGTAGGAAGCAAGGGCCCGGCGGGGTTTGGGGCGCATGATTTTGCGCAGCAGCGGGTTAAAGGGAAGACGCTGGCGAAGGTTGAGGGTAGTCGGCACGGTTATCGAAAAAAACCTGCGATGATTCCGGAACAAAAGAGCCATACTCCTGCGATGGCGGCATACCAGAGGGTGGGTTGGGTAAAAATATCGATTGATTTGAATTGGTAGGCGGTGGTATGGGCATCGAGTATGGGTTGTCGGTACAGATGGGTATAGCCGATTGATATGGTACATGCCAAAAGGATGGCGACGGAGACATTGCCGAAAACGGCGACACTTTGCGAGCGGCATACGTCGATTAGGAGTTTGGCGAGTTTATTGTCCGCTGCTTTGCCTCCTTCGTTGAGATCGACCTGTTCGGCGAAGCTGGCGGCGGTCATGGCGGGCTGTTTCGTTGCAACAGTGCAATGCAGTATGTGGATGAGCATGAAAGCCTATGCCGTAGTTAAGTCCGGATAGGAAGGCTGTGGCAAAGGGGCTGAAACCAAGTGTGCCAATATGGATTTTGTGCAGTGCCATCAGGGAGATGATGACGCCGCCGCCCGCTGCGGAGTAGAACATTTTGAAATATTCTTTGCGGTTGCGGGTAATGTAGTGTTCGCCGTGGTTGCTTTTATTTTCAGTAATGCTGCGGGCGAGCATTCTGATGCTGCTGCGGCGCAGGTGGCGGGTGCTGTATTGTTCGACTGCGGCATAGATGAGGGAGTTCATCAGGGCAATGGTAAGCCGGCTGTGGTTGCTGATATCGGTTTGAATGTCGGTCAGGAGTTTCAGACGGCATAGGGTCTGTTGGAGTCGTTCGAGCAGGTGGGAAACCTTCACGGACGATCCCGAACCCGCACCCGTACCTCGACGGCGCAAGTAGTCGATTTGGGTTCCGCATTGGTCGAACATAACTTCAAGATGTGCGGTATCGTAAGGATTGTGCTCTTTTCGGTAGTGTTCGACCAGCTTGGCAGTTTCGCGTTGGAGGGCGACAAAAGTCGAGTCTGCCTCAAGCAGGCGAGGTGCAATGCGGATGAGATCGGGTTCGATGGCTTCGGAGGCAATCCAAATGGCAAGCATTTCAATGGCGCGCAGCCGGGCATCGGCAAGTTGTCGGCATGCTGTTTGCAACAGTGCGGGTTCGGCATTGGCGCGGATAAGCTCGTATAGGCCCAGCCACTGGCGGATATGGAGGGTTTGCAGCCATTTGTCGTCGTTTTCGGAGTGGAAAAGGTAGAGGAATACTTCACGCAGGTTGGCAAAGTCTTTATAGGATGGGCTGAAACGTTCGTATATGCGTATACCGATTTCCCGGGAAAAGCTGTGGCGCGAGAAAATACCGAGTTTGATAAGGGCAGGGTAGATGTGGACTTGGGAAAGCCATGTATAGAAGCGTCGGCTGAAATGGCGGCAGAGCGCTTCGTCTTGTTTGAGCGTGGTAATGATTAAATCGAAGTGTTCCGCAGCCTGTTTTTTGCCGCCGCGGCGGATGAATTTGATTAACGCATTAAGGATGAGGACGAAATCGGTATCGTTCAGACTTTCGGAAAGGAGCAGATGCAGGTTTTGCCGGGTAATTTTCTTCATATTCGTAATTATACCGTATGATTTCCAGTAGATACCCTATAAGAGGGGTTTGCTAATCTAATATATGCCGGAACTTCATCAGATGGCGCGTGTAATCGCTGGAAGGGTTGGCAAATACGGTTTCGCAGTCGCCCTCTTCGACGATTTTGCCGTCTTTCAGTACCATCACGCAGTGAGACAGGGTGCGGATGACAGCGAGGTCGTGGCTGATGATGATGAGGCTGAGCCCGTGTTTTTTTCTGTAAATCGGCGAGCAGCTCCAGAATCTGTTGCTGCCATTGTACGTCGAGCGCGCTGGTCGGTTCGTCCAAAACAAGGATTTTCGGGCGGACGATGATAGCGCGGGCGATGGCGAGCCGCTGGCGTTGTCCACCGGAAAAGGCGTGCGGATAGCGTTCGAGCGCGTCTTCGGGCAGCCCGACCTGCCGCAATACGTCTTGCACACGCTGCCGCATTTCTGCACGGGACAAATCGGGTTCGTGGACGCGCAGGGCTTCGGAAACGATGTTAAAGACGTTCATGCGCGGGTTGAATGCGCCGAACGGGTCTTGAAACACCATTTGGATGTCGCGCCTCGATTCGCGCGTCCAAGCTTCGCCGTTGATTTTCAGACGACCTTCCGCATCGATAAGGTGCATCACGGCTTTTGCCAGCGTGGTTTTGCCGCAGCCGCTTTCGCCGATGATGCCCAGCGTTTCGCCCGCTTTCAAATCGAAGGAAACCCGCTCCAGCAGGGTTTTGCTGCGTTTTTGAACCAGCCCGCCGTTTCTTTGACGGCAACGGAAAGCTGCTCCGCCTGCAAGACGGTGGCGGGGTTGTCCGCCAAAGGGACAACCTTGCGTGTGGCGCCGGCGTTCAACAGCATTTTCGTGTATTTGTGTTGCGGACGGGCGAACACTTCCGCCGCCGCGCCCGTTTCGACAATGCGTCCGCCGCGCATCACGGCGACGTCGTCTGCAAAGCGGCGGACAAGGTTCAGGTCGTGGGTAATGTAGAGCATGGTCATGTTGTGCGCCTGTTGCAAGCGCGACAACAAATCAAGAATCTGCGCCTGCACGGCGACATCCAAGGCGGTGGTCGGTTCGTCGGCAATCAGAAGCTTAGGTTCGGCGGCAACCGCCATCGCAATCATCGCCCGCTGCCGCTGTCCGCCGGAAAGCTGGAAGGGGTAGGCAAAGGCTTTATGCTCCGGCTCGCGGATGCCGGTTTCCGCCAAGAGTTCGACCGCCCTCGCCCATGCCTGTTTTTTGTCCAAACCCAGATGCTGCGTCAGCACTCGGCAATTTGCGCGCCGACGCGCATCACGGGGTTGAGCGCGGTCATCGGTTCTTGAAACACCATGCCGATTTCCCGCCCGCGCAGCTTTTTGCAGGGCGCGTTCGGATTGGGTCAGCAAATCGTTGCCGTCAAATTTCAGATGACCTTCAAACGACACCAGCGGATTCAGCCGCATAATGCCCTGCGCTAACACGGTTTTACCGCTGCCGCTCTCGCCGACCAATGCCAGTTTCCTGCCGGTCTGTACGGTCAGGCTGACATCGTACAGGACTTGCTTGCCGGGGAACGAGGCGTTTAGGTTTTCAATCTCAAGGATGGGGCGGGTCATATCGGATGCCGTCTGAAAAGGAGGTTTGCCAAAATGATGGAAGCGGTATTTGCTAGGGATAAGGGGCAGGTAAGATGTTGTCGCCGATATAAAAACCGGAACGGTATCCGTATGCCCCTTGCCTTTAGGCGGTATTTTTCATTTCCCTTGCTCGAACTGTTCTTTCAATACCCGTTTCAGAACCTTGCCTGTGGCGTTGCGCGGCAGCTCGTCTTTGAAGTAAATCTGTTTGGGAACTTTGAAATTTGCCAATTGTGCGCGTACATGGTTGCGGACGGTGGCTTCATCCAGTTCGGCCCTTTCTTTGAGCTGGATAAAGGCGATGATTTCTTCGTCGGCATATTGGTCTTTCACGCCGATGACGGCAGCGGCTTCGACGGTGTCGAGTTTGTAAATCGCCTCTTCGATTTCTCGCGGATAAACGTTTTGCCCTTTGGAAATAATTAGGGTCTTTTTGCGGTCGACGATAAAGATGAAGCCGTCTTCGTCTATCGTGACAAAATCGCCTGTTTTCAGCCAGCCGTTGACGATGGCTTCGTCGGTGGCATCGCGCATATTCAGGTAGCCCTGCATGACCGAACCGCCTTTTGACGATGAGTTCGCCCACTTCGCCCGTCGGCACTTCGACCAATTCGTCGTTAACGGCTTTAACTTCCAATCCGGGCAAGGCAATGCCGACGCTGCGGGCTTTTTTTGCCTTTCGGGCGTGTTGACGGCGACAACGGGCGAGCATTCGCTCAAACCGTAGCCTTCCAAAAGCTTGGCACGCGGAAACTTCGCTTTAAAGTCGAGGATGGTTTGTTCCGCCAAAGGCGCGCCGCCGCTGATAAACAGACGGACGCGGTTGAACCATCTGAAATACCAAAGGGATTTTCGCTTTGCTCATGGCGGTGTAAATTGCGGGCACACCCAAAAACACAGTCGCGCGTTTGAGCAAAACCTGTTTCAAAACGTTTGAGAACGGGAAAACGGATTTCACCAAAATAATCGAACACGCCATATAAATCGGCAGCAACACCATAGCCGTCAGTGTAAAGCTGTGGAACATCGGCAGGAACACGACGAAGCGGTCGCGTTTGGTAATCTTAAAGATGCGCTCGATGCCTTCAAGGTTGGAAAACAGGTTGCCATAGCTGATTAATGCGCCTTTGGGGTGGCCTGTCGTGCCGGAAGTGTAAATAATATGCGCCAAATCATTGATTTTCGGCTGGCGGCTCAAATCGGGCGTACCCGAAAAACGGCGCGCTTCTTCAAAACGCACATCGGCTTCGTCTGCCGCTTTTGCCTCATCTATCCAAATGATTTTCTCGACGCGGGTCTGTTTTTTCAGCCCCTTCAATTCTTTCTGCAAACCTGCCGAAGCAAACATGAACCGCGCTTTGCAGTCGTTCAAAATATACGCGTATTCGTTGTTTTTCAAAAACGTATTCATCGGTACGGCAACTGCGCCGATGGCGGAAACGGCAAAAATAGGCGCTGATAAATTCCGGCGAATTGGATACCGCCAGAGCGACTTTGTCGCCGAATCTGACCCCCATATTTTTGCAGATATGCCGCTATAGCATCGACTTCCCGCTTGAGCGCATCGTAAGTGGTTTTTTCTTTGTCGTTGAACACTGCCGTGCCGTTGCCGTTTTTACGGCAGGCAGCGGTCAGCATTTCGTAGAAGTTGGTGTTGTTTGTTTGATTCATTGAAATTCTTTAAAAATGAAGTGGGTAAAATATTATAGAGGTCGTGCTCATAGACAGGTTTTTTGCCCTGAAAACAAGCATCGGTCTGAAAAGCCATCTATATAGCAGGAAAATAAGCAATCGGCTATTTTTTTATAGTGGATTAACAAAAACCAGTACGGCGTTGCCTCGCCTTAGCTCAAAGAGAACGATTCTCTAAGGTGCTCAAGCACCAAGTGAATCGGTTCCGTACTATTTGTACTGTCTGCGGCTTCGTCGCCTTGTCCTGATTTTTTTGTTAATCCACTATATATTCATCTGCAATACGGAAAAATCATCCCCTTGTGCGCACGTCGAACGCCCTGCCGCAAGCCTTCGCCTATCGTTACCAGCAAAAGCAGCATGATAGTCAGCATGCCGACAGTAGACAAGCCTATCCACCAAGCGTCTAAGTTGTCCTTGCCCTGCGCCAAGAGTTCGCCCAAGCTTGCCTGCGACGCGGGCACGCCCAAACCGAGGAAATCCAAGCTGGTCAGCGCAAGCACCGCGCCGGAGATGCGGAAAGGCAGGAACGCCAATACGGGCGTGAGGCTGTTGGGCAGAATGTGCCGCCACATAATCGCGCGGTTGCCCACACCCATCGAACGCGCCGCCAAAACGTAATCCGCCTGACGGTTTTTCAAAAACTCGGCGCGGACGTAGTCCGACAGCCCCATCCAGCCGAACAACGACAGCAACACCAGCAATATCAATAAACTGGGATTAAAAAAACGAAGACAAGATAATCAGCAAATAAAGTTCCGGCATCCCGCCCCAGATTTCGATAAAACGCTGCATCAAGAGGTCGGTCTTGCCGCCGAAATAACCCTGCACCGCACCCGTGATCACGCCGATTACGGTCGTTACAAAGGTCAATGCAAGGGCAAACAGCAGAGAATCGCGGAATCCGTAAATCAAACGCGCCAAGACATCGCGGCCTCGGTCGTCCGTGCCGAGCAAGTGCCTTTTCAGACGGCATTGCCGGATCGGGTTGGGTGTCAAAATCATTGAGCGTATCGGCATCGTAGGGATTGGGCAGATAAACGGCGTAATTGCCGTTTGACGTGATGTTGCCGCGTATCAGCGGGTCGAGGTAATCGGCAGGCGTGTCGAAATCACCGCCGAACACAGTTTCGTTATATTCGTTTACCAGCGGAAAATAATATTCTCCCTGATAATGTATCCACAAGGGCTTATCGTTGCTCCATAAAGGCGCAAGCAGCGCGACAGCGAACAAAACGGCTAAAACCCGCAACGCAAACCAGCCGCGTTTGTGTTGCTTGAATGCCTGCCAAGTGGGGTTTGAGGTGCGTGTTTTTCATGGTTTGGAAAGGTTTTTCAGTCATGATTCGGAAACATATTTTTCAGACGGCCTATTTCTGTCCGCCGAAATGAATGCGCGGATCGACCCACGAATAAGAAATATCCGATACCAATTTTGCCAGCAAACCCATCAGCGTGAACACATACAGCGTCCCCATCACCACCGGATAATCGCGCTTCATCACCGCCTCGTAGGAAAGCAGCCCCAGCCCGTCGAGCGAGAACAAGGTTTCAATCAACAGACTGCCGGTGAAAAAAACGCGCCGATAAAGGCGGCAGGGAAGCCGGTAATCAGCGGAATCATCGCGTTGCGGAAAAACGTGTTTCCACAAAAATCTGCTTTTCCGGCAAACCTTTGGCGCGGGCGGTATAGACATATTGGCGGCGGATTTCTTCGAGAAACACGTTTTTTGTCAGAATGGTCATCACCGCCAGATTGCCTGCTACGGAAGCCGTAATCGGCAGCGCCATGTGCCACAGATAATCTTTGATTTTACCCGCCCACGACAACGTGTCGAAATCGTCGCCGACCAAACCGCCCTGCGGAAACCACGCAAAAAGCTGCCGCCGCCGAACAATACCAGCAGCATCAAACCCAACACAAACGGCGGTATGGTATAACCGACCAGCACCACCATCCCCGTTATCGCATCAAAACGGCTGCCGTCGCGCACCGCCTTGGCAATGCCCAACGGGATACAAATCAGATAAGTCAGGAAAAACGTCCACAAGCCCAAACTCATCGATACCGGCATTTTCTGTTTGACCAGCTCGAATACGGTTTCATGATGGAAAAAACTCTTGCCCAAATCAAAACGGGCAAACCGCCACACCATATCTGCAAAACCGCGTCAGCGGCGGCTTGTCGAAACCGTACAGTGCATTTAACGCCGCCAAATCTTCCGGGCTGATGCGGTTGCCGTTTTTCATCATATTGCCTGCCGCCGCGTTCGCCGTCTCGCCGCTGATCGCACCATGCGTCAACTGCTGCACCATCTGCTCCACCGGCCCGCCCGGAACGAATTGGATTACGGCAAAAGTAATCGCCAAAATCCCCAACAGCGTGGGGATTAAGAGCAATAGGCGGTGGAGGATGTAGCGGTACATGGTTGTGCTTTCTATCTGATGCCGTCTGAAACACTATTTTTGTCCGACAGTTTTCTGACAAGTGAAACAATAGACTTTTCCGTTGAATTTTACTTTATTCTGCCAGCAAAACTTAGCCACATTCTCGGAAACGGTTTTATGGCATGAGCAGCAGAACAAACGTTGAGCGGGTACGGGCTGTGTTTCATCTTTAGGGTTTGTTTCAGGGTTGTTTTCTGGCTCAACAATACCAAAGCGTGCCTTCCAATTAATTTGTAACGGTTTATGAAGTTTGACCAGTTTTTGAGCTAAGTCCATAACTGTGTCTGTGGATACAATTTTTGACATGGAAGCCATTTGATGCAGAAAGGTAGATGGGCTGATTTCATCAATATCTTTGTCAATCCGTTTTTTCAACTGCTCATTCTTAATAATTCTTTCCAACTCTTTCGGATTTTGACTTTTCTTGGGTCTATGGATAATGGCAGAGTTTGCAACCAAAATAAGACTGTGCAGGGAGGGCTTCATTTTCAGCCCCATTCTGACGGGCAGTTCGATTTCGTCGCTTCTGAACAGTCTGGACAAAAACAACTGGTGACGGTTGTTTTTGTTCGATAGGTGAAGCGATGCCATAGGGTTTACCTTGGTAAAATGCCGAAAATTCCCCATATTCATTAATGGCAATACCTTCACCAAACCGTTTGCTTTCGCAAACATAGATTTCTAAGAAACGGTTGATTAATAAGTGATCAATCTGCGCGGAATGTCCTTCCAACTCTAAGCGTAAATCATGAATGACTGCCCAATTTTTGTTGTTTCCATAGAGGAAGTTGATTTGATAAGCGGCTTCTTTTTCTCCTTTTAATCCAGACTGGATGTTGCGGATTTCTCTCTGAATCTGATTTTTTTCTGCTCTTGGGACAGCTGTGGAAATTCAAGCAGCCGGTTTAATTCCGATAAATCATTTTCCCTGATTATCAGAATCTTTAATAATCATATTGTTTCCTTAATGTTTTCTATTTACAGTGTTTTCTGAAACCCAATGAGATAAAATATATAGGAATGATGAGATAAATGGGAAGAAGTGGGATGATGGGGGATTAGGCGGGATGGAAAAAAAGTGAAAAAGAGTTGCAAATAGTGAAACAAAAAAACGGACGGTTTTTCTCGTCCGTTTTTTTGTTGTCAGAGTCCTTTTTGAGGGCGGCGATGGCGATGTCTAGGATTCGGCGTTTGGCGTCTGGTTGGGGTTGGTTGTTGCCGTTGATGGGGAGATAGGGGCGCGCGGGAGGTTGGTTTTGTGACCTCGCCCCTGCTTGTCCGCCGAGGTGGTGGATGGCGGCGTATTTTTTTGTTGCTGCCGATTCGGGCATAGTTGCTGCCAACCTGTGTAGTCAGGCTGGCGGCAAGTTGCCCGCTTTTTTGCAGGGTCTTGCCTCCCTCGTCTGCGGCGCGCCGGCTTTGTCTCCATCGCTGTCCGCTCCATCTTTGTCATTTTTAGTAAGCTCGACGCTGTAAGTCGTGTTGATAGCGTTTCATTAAATTTTCAAAATCACGCATCGTCATTTTTGCAGCTTCATTAGGATTAAAATTCTGACTGTTCACATTGTATGTCGGGTTGAAATAGATGGTAACAGCATTTGAACCTATACTTTGCCCTTGTATGCCCGCTTCTTTATCTTGCCTAGCTTGTGATAATTGAGAATATCGAAGTGCAGTTTCTGACAAATCGGCATTTTCAATTCTATTTTGCAGTTTGTCTGATAAACGGCTCATTTGGTTTAAAGGTTGAGTTTGCCCTCGTTTTAATCCGATATTCAGGCCGTCCATTAAAAAGCCGCCATACTGCATAAATACACGACTTGGGGAATGTATTCTGTTGGGAATGGTAAATCCTAACTGAAGCCTTGCCGCAAAATTCTTCATTACCGCAATGGCTTCTGCTGCTTTTAGCTTTAATTCCATTAATCAGACCGGTAATCAACATTTGCCCAAAACCGGTAAATGTTGCGGGCAAGGTCACGCCAAACCAATTCAGTACGGCGGCAAAGGTTTGATAAAATAATCCAATAGGTGACCAATTCAGAATTTGGGCAGATATGTTCACTATGCCACTGCTGAAAAAAGCCTGAATATTTGTCCATGCAGCACTAAAAAACATACTTACCGAATTGGCAACATTTCCTACCAAGTTCCCTAAATCCTGCCACAATAATTTAGCACCGCCGACAACACTATCCCAATTGGTATAAAGCAAATATGCAGCTGTTGCCATTGCGGTAAATGCCAATCCGATCGGTGTCATCAATAATGTCCGCCCCAACATCAAAAAGGCATTACTCAACATAGGCAAAAATCTTACCAGTTTCAAAACGACTGTTTGCGCAAAAATTCCAAAAACTTTAAACATGCCGCCGAAACCGGCAAGCAAACCTTGTCCAAATGCTTTAAACAACGGCAATCCGCGCATTAAAACAGTACCTAATCCTTTAAAGACCCCAAGGAAACGGGAACCGACGGAAAGCACACCGCGCCATGTTGCAGAAAGCAAAGAACTTGCTTTTGCTGCTGTTTTGGCAGACATTCCGAACATTCTTAAAAACATCTGCATTTTTCCGACTTTACCCAATCGCATTAGTTGAACAAGACGGAATGAAGCACTTAATTTGGCAAAGGCAATACCTACTGAACGAACGGGCATCATCAGCATACTAAACCCGTAGGCAAGGCCTAAAACAGCCAATTTCCCTGCAAACAAACCTGCAAATAATCCCGCGCCTGTTTTAATCAGTTCTTTGTTTTGCTGAAGCCATGGCTGGAAAGTATTTTCCAAAAAATCCTGTGCGGTTTTGGCAAATTTTTGAATATCAGGTGCAAAAAGCACTGCCGAAAATAGCCGCCGTATGTTCGGCCACACCGCCCAAACTGGCCCCTAAAGTTGCGGTTTTTCGTGGCAATGGGCAATCATTAAATTCGGCATTGCGCGAACGCTTGGATTTTTATTTGAAATAAAAGAGAAAAAGCGCATTGCGCTGATTCTCTAGGAATTCCGGCAATACGCTTTTTGTAACCCAATCGAACCGATGATTTCAGAAGATAGGGATAGATTAAAAGAATAAGCCTTTGGCGGATTTTTAATTTGTATTAATAAATTAGTGGCAAGGCATTCTGACAAAAAAATGCAGCGGCCATCTACCCGATTCATGGCTTGAATATTACAGGCGGCGGGGAAACTTTAATTCTCAAAACAGGAATTTGAAAATGGGCAGTAAATCAAGAACAACTATCAAAGGTGATGAAGTTTTTAACCTACATTGCCGATAAAGTAACCGAAGTTTTTAAATCAGCGCGCCGTTCCTAAATCGGTTGTTGCTGCGGCAGCTTTGGCCGTTTCGGACGGCATATCTGAAACCTTTGGCGGACAACTGATTTACTTTAGAAGCGGGCATTCAAATTCGTCCGAAGAACGCCGTCTTTCAATCATTGCCGATTTTTGAAACAGGTAATTATTCGCGTGGTGAATTAGCCTCTAAATACGGTATTTCATTGCAACAAGTCTACCGAATTTTGAAAGTAGGTTGAAATGAATTTATCTCTGAAACGCTTTCAGATTTTTCGTGTGGGAACGCACCGGGATTCTGAAGGACGGCGTCGCCAGTTTTCCGCGCAAATGCTGAAAGATATTGCCGACGAACACAACAGCCGCACCAATGGCCGCGCCGCTTTGTTTATCGGGCATGGCGAATACCGCGAAATTGGGAAATTCCCCAAAGGGTTAAAGCCGCTTGGACTAGTTCATGAATTGGAATTTGACGGCAAAAATCTGTATGCCAATGCCTTTATTACCGCAGAATTGTTGAGCATGGTAAGAAAAGGCATGTATAGGCACGTTTCAGCAGGGTTTGACCCCTTTCCCAGCGGCCTAAAACTGAATCACATTGCCTTTTTGAATAATCCAGCTGTTAAAGGTATGGAACCGCTGAATTTTTCTGAAATATCCACACCATACATCACATTTGAAATGGATATTGATTTTTCCGAATCCAAACTGCCAATCTTCCAAAACGAATCGCAAAAGCTGGATTATTTAGCCCGAGAATATCAAAAGCAACATCCCGATGTAACCTATTATCAGGCCGTGAAAGCCTGTATTCATTTGACGAACTACCGATGAAAGACCAAACACCATGAACAAAACAAAAGCCATTGAATCTGCAAAATCTGCACTACAAGCCTTTCAAAATCAGGCCGCCGCAATCCGTAAGGAACGTGAAGATGTAGCGGGGCAAATTGAAAAACTGAAAAGCGAAATCAAACGCTTGCGCGATATGCCCGTAAGCAAGACGGATTTCAGCCTATTACTGAAAGAACATATTGCCGCCGAGAGCAAACAGGCAGAACAGATTTTGATTGACCTCTTGACGAGCGAACGGCGCGGTTTCGGCGAAAACGCCGCGATTGAAATACCGAGTTACAACAATATGCCTTTAAATGAGCTTGAAACCCACACAATAGGCAGAAAGGAATACGGTACATTGCGCGAAAACTGGATTTTCTCCGGCTTCCGCGCGGCACACGGCGAATTCTTATCAGGCAATTTTTTCAGCCATGGAGAAGACCGTACATTAAGCACACTTTGTTACTTCGTCCCCGATGCGGTTCACAGCCGAATTATGCAAACCATTGAAACCGCCATCGGTTCAAAATGGGGAAACGAAGAATTGCCGAGCATTTCCGAACGCCGCGAAACCATTGCAGACCTGCAAACCGAAATAGAAGACATGCAGGCGTGCTTGGCAGGCCTAGACGAGGCATTAGTGAATTTAACGAAGCAACTGCACCCGCACCGATCGAATTAGACGAGCAAACCCGCCTGATTCTCGCAAATTATAGATAATAACTAATGTAACATAAAAAAATCCTGCCTTTGTTTGGCAGGATTTGAAACATTATTGCAGCGTGTGAAATAAGTTTAAAAAGTGTTTTCTCAAAAATTAACGCGTAATTTCTCGCGTGGCTTCAAAAAAAGTGAAAAAAAGAGTTACAAATAGTGAAACAAAAAAACAAAAATAAATTTTTTCTCAAAAAAATGGTTTATTTTTTTCGCGGTCGGCTTCAGTTTTCAGAAGGCACCTGTATTTTTTTCATGCCGTCTGAAAGTCTTGGGTTTACGGTTTTGCGTGTGCGGAACGGACGAGTTCTTCCAAGTTGTCGGCAAGCATTTCTGCCGACCGTTGGTAGCCTTTGGCGGAAAAAGTGTACGCCGTCTTTGGCGGCCCATCCGTGGTTGAGCCAGTTTTTCATGCTGCATATGCCGCCCATGGCGTTTTGCCAAGACCAGAACATGGTTTGTCCCTGCCGGGCGACGCGCCGCTGCATCTGTTGGACTTCGGTCAGGCGGACGGGGCGTGCCGCATACGCCGAGTGTGTTTTTTCAGGGATTCGGGTGCGCCGATGATGAGGATGCCGGCGGCAGGCAGGGCTGTCGCGGATTTGGCGGACGGTATCCAGCCATTTCTGTTCGGTGTCGGCAATGTCGATGTTGTCGCCGAAGGCTTCGTTGGTACCGTAGGCAAGCGATGACTAGATCGGCACCGGTTTGAGCAAGGTCGTTCATACGGTCGGCACGCCATTTCGACCAATGGGTCAATTGTGCGCCGTTGATGCCCATGGCGGAAACGGTAATGCCGCCGGCAGGGTTTTCGATATTGACAAATCCGATGTCCCACGGCATTTCGGTCTGTATGGTCAGGGGAGTGCCGCGCCCGTATCCAGTACCTGCCAGCCGCCGCCGTTGGCGGAGATGGTGTTGCCGTTGACGGTCAGGGGTTTGTTCGGCGAGCAGCGGTTTGGCAAACAGGGAAATGCGCTGCTTGCCGGTCTGGCCGTCGGATGCGGTCAGAGTCATGCTACCGTTGTCGCCTGTCCGGGCAAGGATGCCGCCGAGCGGGAAGTCTCCGGTATTGTTCCTGCTGGTGAGGCTTTTGCCAGTTGCCGCTGTAGCGGACGGCCGCCATGCGCTGCCCTTTGACGTTGGCGGGGTAAACCCAGCCTATGCCGCCGTCGCCCCATGTTTTTTGCAGGCGTTTGCGCAGGGTGTCGGTAAAGAAGTCGCCGGCGGTATGCGAGTCGCCGATTTGCAGGGATGCGGAAGGTTGCACCGCTTCCTTGTGCGATGGATTGGAGTTTTTCATCCAAGGAGAGGCGGCGGCGTTGCTGTAATCGGTCAAGAGGCCGTCTTCGCCGGTGTAGGGCGCGGACGGGGAAACGGTAACGGTGTCGAGGCTGACGGAGGCAACGGGCAGGGCGTTTGCCTGGGTTGCGGCGAACAGGGCGGAAAATGTGATGAAGTATCTGAGGTTCATGGTTGTTGGCTTGGTGTAAAAGTGAGTTTTTTTCCATTATTTTTTTCCGCCAGCAGTTTTTTTGTCCTTCGGCGGTAAAGTGTATGCCGTCTTTACTGCGGTAGCGGACGGATTTGCCGTTGACGTTGACGGAGTCGGTGTAGCGGTCTTCCCCGCCGCTCAGGGTGTGCGCGGTGGGAATCAGGATGATTTTGCCTTCCAGGTGTTCCGAAAGCAGTTTGTCGAGGTAGCGCATCTGCCCGTCGAGCTTGGCTTTTTTCATATAGGGGATGCCGAGCCAGACGACTTGGACGTGGTGCGTGTGTGCGGTTTCAAGGATGCGGTCGACGCGTTTCAGGTATTCTTGCGCCCATTCGTCGGAAGCGAATTTGAGGTATTGCTTGCCTACGGGGAAATCCCACGGGTCGTTCGGGCCGAGGAATACGGCGAGCACGCTGATTTCTGGATGTTTTTGCAGGGGTTTCTTCAACCGTTTTCGGCCAGTCGAAAAAAATGAGGGGTAGGGAAAGCCCTGTGCTTTGTTTGCTGAGGTTGATGGATTCGATGCCGTATTGTTGTTTCAGGCTTTTTTGCACGAAGGGTGCAACACCCTGCATTAGCGAATCGCCGGCGAAAAAGACTTTGTCCCCGGTTCGGACGGCGGCGGTGTCGGTGTCCTGTTTCCATTCTTGGATTTCGCCGGTTTGAGGGACGGCTTCGGATGCGGCGGCTTCAGACGGCATATCTGTCGAACCGCCGTCTTGAACCGTCGTCGGCGTTTCGCCGGACAGGAATGTTTTGATACCGTCTGAAAAGGCGTAGGCATTTTCTTGCAACGCCGCACCGGTTTGCCACCATCCGTAGGCGGCAAGCGGTTCGAGCGGGCTGTTGCGGTGGTAGGTCTGCTGCCAGTAGGCATTGATCGGATTTTGGCTGAACCATGCGGCAATTAGGGCAGACATCAATATGGAAGTGAAAAGGGAAAGAAAGTGTTTCATGTTTCCGCCTGTTAGAAATTAGCATAAATAAAGCCGGGAATCCCTGAGGGGACCAATACGATAATCAGCAGCAGGACGGCGGAAACGGGGATAAACCACAGCCACATCGGGATTTTTTCCAAACCTCCGACTATACCGTCGAAAGCGCGTTGCAGGTAAGGGTAGAGCAGCATGACGAATGCAAACGAGGCAAGCAGCAGCATGTCTGCCTGTTGCGGCGCATTCCAGCCGTTGGCATTGGCAAAGAGGGCACTGAAAATTGCGCCTGCATCGTCGGGGTTTGCGGTATTGAAGACGACGAAGGTCAGGCAGACAAAATGGAAGGTGATGAGCCATGAGAGCGGCGCGAGGTATTTCAGACGGCATAGCGCGTTGCGTCCGAAATAGCGGTCGCCCGTGTTGAGCAGCACCAGTGCCGTGCCGTGCAGCGCGCCCCAAATGAGGAAGTTCCAGCCGTAGCCGTGCCAGATGCCTGAGAGTACCATTGCCGCCATCAGGTTGAACTGTGTCCGTAAAAAGCCTTTTTGCTGCCGCCCAACGGGATGTAGATGTAGTCGCGTATCCAGGTGGAAAGGCTGATGTGCCATTTGTCCCAAAATGCACGGATATTCGCGGCACGAAGCGGTGCGGAGAAGTTTTTGGGCAGTCGGAAGCCCAGCAGCATTGCCATGCCGATAACCAAATCGGAATATCCGGAAAAGTCCAGGAAGAGTTGGAAGGTATAGCCGTACACGCCGCCCAATACGCCCCAGCCGTTGAATTGGGCGGGATTTTTCAAATACGGGCGATACCCAGTTTTTCTGCGAGCATCCCCGCCAGCCACCATTTTTGGCAATACCCAGCAGAATCAGGGAAACGGCGAGTGCGGGGCGGACGGGTGAACGCGGTTGGCGGGTACGGATTTGCGCCAGTGCGCCCGCCTGTTCGCCATCTGCGCTTTTGAATGCGGCGGCGCGGATAATCGGGCCGGAGGTAACGGTGGGGAAAAAAACTTAGGTGCAGCAGCAGCTCGTGCCACTTGAAACGCGCGGCGTGCGGGGAGCGGAAGCAGTAAACCAGATAGGCGAGCGACTGGAAGGTGTAATAGGAAAGCCCCAGCGGCATCAGGATGTCGATTGCGCCGTCCTTACCTGCATATTGTGCAATCAGCGGACGGAAAAAGTCGAAATATTTGAAAAAGCCCAAGACGGTCAGCGAGACGGCAATGCCGAACACCAGCCAGAAACGGCGCGTACCTTCGCGATCGGAACGGAGCAGTTCGCCCAAAAAGGTACACGCATGAGGAATAGAGGACGACGATTGCTGCAAATACGGGGCTGATATGGTAGAGCCAGCCCATACCGGCAGCCAGAAGCAGCAGGTTTTGGACGGACGGGTATTTCGCCATACACCAGTAAAGCGGCAGGAAAGCGATAAAGAAGAGTGCAAATTCGATAGACAGCAGGGGCATAAACCATCCTTGGGGCAGAAAGCATGCGTTAAGACGCGGCAAAATTGATTATTTTATCAGGGGTGGATATTTCTTCAATCGGAATGCCGTCTGAAGGGCAGAAATATTTCAGACGGCATAGTGGGTCAGGTTCGAATATGGCGGTTCAAGTTCAGGCACAGCCACAGTCCGGCCGCCGCCGCAAACATACCGGCGATGCCGATACGGGAAATGCCGGCATATTGCGTTACCCAATGTCCCAGCAGTGCGCCGCCGCCGATACCGACGTTGTAAAGTCCCGAATAAATCGAGTTGGCAAGGTCTGTGGCATCGGAGGCAAAATCTAAAACTTTGGAAACCATCCCCAAGCTGACGATCACAATCGCCGTCCCCCATACGAACACCAGCGCATAAATAGCGGCAGGCAAATGCACCAAAGGCAGCAAGAGCCCCGAGGACAAAAGCGATGACTGATACCGCGCCCGCCAAAAAAATGCGCGCGGATGTTTGGCAAACCATTTGCCGAACAGGTACGAAGCGGCAAAACCGGCCAGACCGTACAGGCCCAGAACCACCGTAACCTGCCGGGCGGAGAAACCGCCGATTTGGATGACGAACGGCTCGATATAGCTGTATGCGGTAAAGTGCGCCGTGATGACCAGTACCGTCATCGCATACAGCAACATCAGTTTTTTCCGTTTTAAAAGCAGGGGCAGGCTGCTAAAAGAACCTGTATTCACACTCGGCAGGGGTGGCAGGCTTTTGGCAAGGACCGCCATAACTGCCGCCGCACACAGGCCGATCAGCAGGAAGCTGGCCTGCCAGCCCAAATATTGTCCGACCATGCGTCCAAGCGGAATCCCCACCACCATCGCCATCACCGTTCCCGTACTGAGCAGGCCTAAAGCCTGATTTCCTTTTCCGGCGGGGGCGATGCGTACTGCCAGCGAAGCCGTAATGGACCAGAATACCGCATGGGTCAGCGCAATCCCCACGCGGCTGGCAAGCAGGATTTCAAACCGCCACGAGGCAAACGACAGGATGTGGCTGACGGTAAACAGCGCAAACAGAACCAGCAGCAGGCCGCGCCGTTCCATATGGCGCGTCAGCAGCATCAGCGGCAGCGAAGTCAGCGCGACAATCCACGCATAAACCGTAATCATCACACCCGTTTCGGTCGCCGCCATGCCGAAGCTTTGTCCGATGTCGCTCAAAAGTGCGATGGGGATATATTCCGTCGTGTTGAAGATGAACGCGCCGATTGCCAAGGCAACGACGCTCAACCAGGGTTTGTGTGAAGCGTTCATTGTTGTCGTCCTGATGGGCAGTGTTGTCATTATGGCGCAAGCGGCCGTCTTTTTCCAAACCTGCCGTGCGGTTTCAGCGTTTGCCCGAGCCTGCGAACCGTCCTACAATAACGTTTGTCAGATTGCAGTTCCAACGAAAGGAAAACCATGGAAACCCTTATCCTCGACATCGGCGGCATGAGCTGCGGCGGCTGCGTCAAAAGCGTTACCCGGATACTGGAAAGCGTCAAAGGTGTGGCAAGCGTCGAAGTCAGCCTTGAAAACAAAAAGTGCAACCGTCGGTTACGACCCCGCGCAAACCGATGCAGGGGCGTTGATTGAGGCCGTAGAAGACGGCGGCTATGATGCCGCGTTGAAATAAAGCGGCAAAAATGCCGTCCGAAGCCTTTGTGTTTCCCCGATGCCGTCTGAAGCACGTTCCGTGCCTTCAGACGGCATTTTTTATGTCAGGTTTACGGTTCCTGAGGAATCATCAGTAAAGGGATGACGACCGCCCATGCCGGAATGTTTTTCCCGATATTGTTTGATATACGCTTCACCGATATCTTCACGGTAGAGGACGCCGACAGCGGCAACGGCGGCACAGGCATGTTTGGGGATTTTTTTCTTTAAAATTTTTGGCGGTTTTGGCAACCGGTATATTATCGACACAGAAAAGGTAATTGCCGCAGCCGTCTTCGATGATGTCCAGGCTGTCGCCGGTTTTTAATGTTTTGGCAGCCCTGATACGTTCGTCGATTTCCCCGTATGGCGGATTTTCGTTTTTTCGGGCGATGAAGCCGATATCCAACTCTCCGCCGTAGTTGGAAAGTACCTTGTATTCCGTATTCAACCCGGGTTGCTCGGCATAGGTGCGGTCGATATATTCCACGCCGTCGGGCAGCGCGTTTATCCAGGGATGGCAGGGTGAGTGGCAGACCAGCGTCAGCGTCTGTCCGGCACGGGTCATGGCGACATAGTAGAGGCGGCGGTTTTCGTCGCTGCCGTCCCTCCAGCCGTCGTCCAAGATAAAGACGTGGTCGAATTCCAAACCTTTGGATGAATGCGCTGTTCCCAAAAATATGCCGTCTGAACGGCTGATTTTTTCATCGCCGACATATTCGTACAGCCAGTTTTTCAGAAATGCCGCAGGATGTTGCGGTGCGGCAGTGTTTTCAGACGGCTGAGTAATGGGGAATTCGTTGAGGAAGTCGGTTTTAAGCTGAGCGAACCAGTTTGCCCATTTTTTGCCGCTGAGCCCGATTTCCCTCTCTATCAGCCGACCGAAATCCGCCGAAGAAAGCTTGCCGTCCTTTGCCGTTTCAGTGCCGTGTACCAGCCGGGCAAATTCGCGTGTTTTACGTAAAGGCAGGTTTTGTTCGTTTTTCAGGAAATAGGGGATGCCGTTTTGTTCGCACCATGCCTGTACGGGGTTGAGTGTGCCGTTGTTGTGTGCAAGGACGGCGAAACTTTCCCAGCCGGTATCCGACAAGCCTTTCAAACGCAGGATTTCTTCGATGACTGCCTGTGCCTGGATATTCCGGCGTATGGTCGGATTCCATTCTACGGGGAGGCGTATGACGCGGACGCGGCCTTGTCGTTCGGGGTCGGTTTTCGCCCAGTCGCCGCCGTTGGGGTCTTGCTGCCTTTCGGGATTGACGGTGATAGGGTGCCGGTTTTTTTCAGGCGGTCGGGCATTCCGCTTATCACGCGGTTGGCGGCGGCGATGATGTTTTGCGTGCTGCGGTAGTTGAAAGTCAGGAAATCGGGCGAATCCACGCCGTATTCCTCTTGAAAACGGAGGATGTAGTCGTTGCTGCTGCCGTTGTAGGCAAAGATATTTTTGGTCGTCGTCGCCGACTGCAAGAATGGTCAGCTTGTCTTCATCATCGCGTTTCCTGCCCTGCCAGTGCGGAAACCAGCTTGTAATGCCGTTCGCTGATGTCTTGGTACTCGTCTACCAGGATATAACGGAATCCCGACATGATGCGCTCGCGCGCTTCGTCCCCGTCGCTGCCGCTTATGCCGTCTGAAAGCATGGCGGTGGCTTCTTCGCACCATTTTTTTCATACTGCCTGCTGATTTCACGTTCGTTTTTGTTCCCTGCCTTTGCTGTCAAAACGTACGCCTAAAAGCCGCATTGCCATACCGTCGTAAGTCAGGACGGTAACGGCCCGGGCAAGGTTGCCGACCAGTCCGTGCAGGCGGCGTTTGACTTCCAGCGCGGCAAGCCGGGTAAAAGGTCAGGACGATGATGGAGGATGCCGGAACATGTTGGACGCGCAGAAGATAGGCGACACGGTGGACGATGATGCGCGTTTTGCCGGAACCGGGGCCGGCAAGTACCAGGCGGTTCCTGCCGCTCTGATCGGTAACGACGGCTTTTTGCACGCTGTTCAGACCGTCTGTAACGGCATGGAGGGTATCCGGGGAGACGGGTTCTTCCAATTCTTTCAGCCTTCCTGAAAACCATTTGTCCTTAAATGATTTTTTTCATCCGTTTTAAAAATAGTCGGCAACCAGGTTTAAGGCCTCGGTGATGTTTTTTTGAGCGCGCGTTCCGCATATTCGCGCATGACGTGGATTTGGAAACGTTTTTTTCCCCGTAAAACGTTTCCAAGGGGCGATAGTCCGATTTGAGGTATTGCCGTTTGGATTCTAGCGCGTTCCGGTTGGGGACGATGGTCATCGCGTGGCGCAGGATGGTAATGCCGTGGTTCAGTTTGATGATGCCCAGTTTGTGCATGAACAGCAGCGCCTGCTTGAGCAGGGTTTCGCGGCGGTTTGCCGGAATCTGTACCGACAATTGCATATCGTCGGCAAGCTGCTGCACCATTTCGCCGATTCCGGTTTCACGACGACATCTTTCCGCCGGACACCCTCTGTCTTGCCGACGAGAAAGGATAGGATGCGGGCGCAGATGTTGCGGCGCAAAAGGGCGGTTTCCTGAATATTTTTCCCAGCTATCATTGTTTTTGAAGCGGATTTTTCAGGCAGCCGTTGCCTAAGTCGCGGATTTCAAAGCTGCCGTTTTTTTATTGGATTTGAGTGCGGATTTGTCGTCCGCAAAAAGACAGGATGAGTTGCTTGATTTCGGCGGGCGTGCTTTCCAGTCCCGAATCGTGCATTTCGTAGCAGACGGCATTGACGGCGAGATTTTGCCATATTCCTTGGTCGGCATCGGGAATTTCCGTTTTCAATATCTGCCAGAGTTTTTCTTCCCATCGGGTTATTTTTTCCAAAAGCCCCGACGACGGTTTGACATTGTCGGTACGCAGGATGACGGTCATACGCGTATCGTTGGTCAATATGCCCATTTCTTCGAGGCTGTGCAGGTGTCCGCGCAATTCTTCCAAGCTGCATGCGGTCGCCTGTATCAGGTCGTCGGTACTGAGCGGCTTGTCATCCGGTGCGTTGAATACGATTTCGGCAATGGTCAGGTAGATTTCTTTGAGCCGTCGGGCGAACCGGCCTTTTTGAATCAGCTCTGAAGCCTGTTCCAGAGTCAGTTTGCCAGAGCGGGAGGGGAATATTTTGGTGCGGTTTTTCTTTGCGGTCGAGCAGTTCGGCACGTTCCAGCCAGGAAATGGCGGTTTTGATTTTGGTGTCCGACTGGCGGTCGTCCCTGTCGAAGCTCATATATTCTTCGCTGTCTTTCAGAATCTCGCCGCCGGTGGCGACGACTTCGCCGCAACCGTCCCTGCCGTGTGCAGCCGTGTTGAGTATGCCGATTTTGCGCCATACCGTTTTTGAGGTCGCGCAATTCTATTTGCGACATTTTGCTGATGCCGAATTGGGTATCCACATCGCTTTTTTTCATAAAGCAGGATGCATTTTGCCTCTTCTCGGTCCCGTCCGGCGCGCCCGGCTTCTTGAAGGTAGTTTTCCAGCGAACCGGTGATTTCGGCATGAATGACCAGCCGTACATCAGGTTTATCCACGCCCATGCCGAAGGCATTGGTGGCGACGATGACGCGCAACCCGCCCTCGATAAAGCGGTTCTGTATGTCTGCTTTGGCATTGGTTTCCAGGCCTGCATGGAAGTATTCGCAAGCCCAGCCTTGTTTTTTGGAGGTATTCGTTATAGCCTTCCGCACTTTTTGCGCCTGCCGACGAAAAACGACTGCGCCGCCCCTTTGATGGTCGAGTTCTCGGTGGAGCAGTTCGTCGATTTTTTGTTTTTTGATGCCGTCTGAAGCTTCGAAAACTTCGTAAGACAGGTTGTCGCGCGCGTTGTCGCCGATAAATTGCCTGAATTCTATGCCGGCCTGCTCGCGGAAATTATCGGTAATGTCGGCAAGTACATCGGGTTTGGCGGTGGCGGTAAAGCAGCTTACCAGTGCGGTGCCGCCGTTTTTCCTGCCGTGTTCGGCGATGAATTTGACCGCATACAGGTAATCTGGTCGGAAATCGTGCCCCCATTTGGACAGGCAGTGTGCCTCATCGAATACCCAGCCGTTGATTTGACGTTGGGAAATGGCGGAAATGAAACTGTCGTTGCGGAACTGTTCGGGGGCAACCAGCAGGATGCCGATGTCGCCTAATGCGGTTTTATCCAATATTTCGGCACGTTCGACCACTTCGACCAGGCCGTTGAGCATGGCGGCGCAGGTAATGTTTTTTCTGAGCATTCCGTCCAACTGGTCTTTCATCAGCGACTGTAGGGGCGAAATGACGACGGTCAGCCCGCCGTTACGGTAATAGCGGTTGAGTGCGGGAACTTGATAACACAGGGATTTTCCGCCGCCCGTGGGCAGGACCGCCAGCGTGTGCAGACCTTTCATCCCCGACTGCACAATGGCGCGCTGACCGCCTTCGAAACCTTTGAAATCGCGGAATGCGGACAGTTTGAAATAACGCTGCAACTGGGCTTCGGGATTGAGCATGTCGGCGCAGTATTTGCAGTTGCTGTCGCCGCAGTCGTGATCGCGCAGTTCGGCAATCAGCCGGACCGTTTCGGGAAAATGGCTCCTTACCCACGGGGCCAGCACGGAGTTGCCTCCGGAGACGTTCAGCCATGACAGGGCATAGGCAAGCGAAGGATAGATTTCACGATTGTGGATGTCGGTTTTCATCAACTCCAAAAAACGCGTGCGGCAGACTTTCAAACGCCCTCTCCCTTCGTTGTCCTGCATCATCATCCAAATAATGCGTATCAATCGGTTGGTGTCCGGGTGTTCGGTACGTTCGGCGAAGGAGATGCCGTCTGAAGAACGATACGGCAGAAGCATATCGGACAATGCCGCCCACAGGGTAAATTCATCGGGCCTTTCAGTTTTGATTTTGCCGAATGCGGCACACTGGTCTTGAAAAAGCTGCCAACAGGCGTGGCAGTCTGCCAACGGGGAGTTGAGTTCGGAAGAGATGATTTTGTAGTTTTTTTAATCAGGCGGTGGTACGGGTTTTGCGGAAAGGCGAGCGGCGACAGCTTCAGCGTATCGATAACGGGCAATGAAAGCCATGCCTGGTCGGGCGCGGCTTTTTTCAAATACGGCAGGTCGTGTTCGAGGAAGTTGTGCCCCATCAGCCATTCCGCACCTTCTGCAAGGGGTAGCATTTCCTCCAATGCCTTCCTGAATCCTTCTTCATGGCGGAAGCTTCGTTCAAACCCGAGGTCAAGGTCGGGCCTGTATGCACCGATTTTGAAGACGGTATCGGTTTTGGGGTTAATTTCCAAGTCGATGATTAAAACGGCAGGTACGGCAAAATCCATGGCGGTCGGGATACTGGCATAAAACGGTCAATATACCATAGTGTTGAGCCTTTATCCCTGATTTCGGCAAGATGGCGGAGGGATGCGTCCGGACGTATGCGCATACCTTCAGACGGCATACTTGTTCGGAAGCCCGATAATTTCGTGCGGTTGAAGTAGGCTGGCGAATTGGTTAAACTTGCGGGCATATTATCTTTAGAGTGAACAGAATATGTCGAACAAAAAGAAAAAAGCCGCTTCCGCGCGTCCCGTCATGGCGAAGAAAGCGCGGCAGGCGGTTGTCGGCAGTCCTGCCTCCCATATGGCGGAACCTTCGGAAATATCGGACATCAAAAATTCATATGATGATTTGATGTATGAATCCAAAGCATTTTCCCAAACCGCCATCAACGCCTTGGAGGCACGCGCCCGCATGATGGGCCTGAAGCCTGCCGCGGCAGTAAATGCCAAGGTCTTGGAGCTGGGCTGTTCGATGGGCGGCAATATCATCACGCAGGCACTTTATTACCCAGATGCGGAATTTATCGGCATAGACTTGTCCGGTAGGCAGGTTGCGCAGGGCAACGCCATCATTGAAAAAATGGGCTTGAAAAATGTGCGCCTGGAAGAAAAAGATATTTTGACCATCGATGAATCATTCGGGAAGTTCGACTATATCATCGTCCACGGCATTTGGTCGTGGGTTCCCGATACGGTTAAAGACAAAATCTTTTCGATTTGCCGGAACAACCTGACAGAACACGGCATTGCCTATGTTTCGTACAACGTCTACCCGGGATGGAAGCGTTCGGAACAGATACGCGAAATCATGCTGTTTTCAAGCAGCGGCATGCAGGGGGAATCCTTGGCATTAAGGACGCGGAAAGGTTTGGATACGGTCAACGCACTGGCGGAAATCCTGGAAAGCGACAAGGGCATCAAAAATAACGAAAAACTTCAGTCCATGCGTAATGTGTTGGGTAAGAACGGTTATTATGTCGCCCATGAGTATATGGAAGCATTCAACGATCCGATTTACGTCAACGGCTTCATCGAATGGGCCAACCGCCACCGGCTCGCATATATCGGCGATACCAAGCTGTCGATGTCTTTTTATTTCCTGGATGGCGGAGCATACCAGGGAGAGGATAAAAGCATTGGCAAACGGGGATTATATTGACAAAGAACTTTATAGCGACATCCTTTTCGATAGTGAATTCCGACGTTCGCTTTTATGCCGTCAGGAAGAGGAACACAATATTAATCGAGACGAGACGGTTCCTATTGACATTATGGAAAGCCTGTATTTCCGACAGGTTATGGATATCGACCTGGATGAAAGCAATACCATGTTTTCCGGCATCCGCGAGGTTATGAGCAGCGGAGAGCCGTTTAGGACCGAAGATGTTGTAGCGAATCTGAACAGGCGTTTCCCGGGTTTGGCATTTGATCGGGTGCAGATTAATTCCCAGCTACTGTTGCAGACGATTACCGGACATTTTGCCGTTTCGTCGGACAAAGGGGAAAAACTTACCTTCGAAGACCATAAAACCTATGTACCTGCACGCTTTACAGACTATGTTGCCGCCTTTGTGGAACATGGTGCGGAGCAGTTTGTCAAACCGGCCAACCGTTACAACGAAGGTACGCCCTCATTCGGATACGGGCATTTGTACATTATGCGGCAATTGTCGCAGCCGACGACCAAACAGGCGGTGATAGATGCGGTTGCCGAAAACTTAAACATCGTTACCACTACGGCCAAACGGTTTGAAATTCAATCCGCCTGCAAGATTTTATGTAGAACAAATCCTGTCAGAGTTGGCGGAAAGGCATTTTTTTGCTCAGGCAGACTGATTATCCGAAACCGTCGGCCGTCATGACAAACCGCCCGTTACGCATTTCTTGCGGCAGGGCGGAATTTGCAAGGCTATGCCGTTCAAACAACTACCACACAGACACATATGAATACATTTACCCTAGCCGATACCAGGCCGTATCCCCAAAATCCGATTAAAAACCACCTGCTGCTCAATGCCTACCAGCTGGCGCATAATTCTTCCCAGGCTTCGCGCAAGCTTTCATCCGAGCAGCTTCAAACCGAAATAAGGGGAATGCTTCAGCAAAACCACTACATCAACCTTTCTCTTGCGCTGACCATGACTCCCGATGCCGGAACTTATACCGCGCTGCTTTCCAGCGTGAATTCGGTACTCGATTGTGAAAAAGACGGAGAAGTACAGTGGTTTGCCCTGCCGCTCGTGCTGGTGTCCGGCTGTAAGAAAGAGCGTACTGTCGATATGAAGGTGCCGACAGCGGAATTGTTTGCCTGCCTGCAAAACTATCCGCACCTGCGCGCGTTAACCCAGGATACGCAATGGCTGCCTTACCTTGTACATTCCTCCGATTTGAGTGCCGTTACCCCTGATATATGGTGGCGCGCAAAACAGAACGAAGAGGCGGCTGCCGGACATTTGCGCAGTTTTGAGGAACGTCCGCTCGTCATGCCTGAAGGACAATCTGTCCATGTGGTCTATGCACTGGGTTTCGGCAGCGGCAAGGTTCAGACGGCATTGGGTCAGAACCTTCTTCAGGCAGGCTTGCCCCTGATGCAGGTATGGCAGGAAAAGCTCGCATCGGAAGGTGTTACGCTGTTTGTCAATCCGCTTTCCCCGGATTCTCCGGTACGCGCGCTTTCCGATGGCAGCCATACGCGCCAGCGCATGGCGATGGATGTTTTTGCTGCAAACGCGATACGGGCCATCCGTATGCAGAGCCCGCGGGTCGGCGTGGTCGCTGCGGCAAAGGCGGGTGGACAGATTCTATTCGGATTTAATGCGACCGACAGCGCGTTCGAAGTCGTACCACAGGTATTCTCATGGCAGCTTTCCTTTACCGATAACATTGCCGTCATCCAGCAGAATTTCCTCGACCTGATGGCAGAGTGCCGCGTGGAACACGTTTACCTGCTGCATGATGCATTGAATGAGTACGAGGACATTCCAAGCTATGCGGAAGCATTGAAACGGGAAGGACACAACCCGTTTTTCAGCGGTCAATACGATTGACGGCCACATGCCGTCTGAAAAGATTCGGTTTCAGACGGCATGGGTACGTATCGGGAAAAAGGAAATATGGGTAAACTGAAAGTTCTTTTTGTCTGTTTGGGCAACATCTGCCGCTCTCCGATGGCGGAATATGTCTTACGCCGACGCGCGGCCGAGGCAGGTATAACGGTTGAGACCGATAGTGCCGGAACATCCGGCTGGCACGACGGTGAGGATATGCACCGAGGTACGGCGGAGATATTGAAAAAAATACGGCATTGACGCTTCAGGATTTGTCAGCCGCAAAATACGGCAAAATGATGCGTCAGCGTTTGACTACATCATCGCGATGGACGGCAAGAATTTGTCCGAATTGGAAAAACCTTCGGCAGGCAGCCGGAAAAAAATATTCAAGCTGACCGACCTGATACCCGAAAGCGGTTACGACCATGTCCCCGACCCTTGGTACACGGGTGATTTTGAAGAAACATACAGGCTTGTAGATGCAGGCTGCAGGGCATTGTTAGAAAAAGATTTCCAAATAAAGTAATTGAATACAAATATAAAACCGCCTCCTGCCGTATTGGTTGTTCAGACGGCATAAACAGGGAATTTATGAAAACAAATTTCAAACAGAAAATTATCGAACAGGCACGCAGAGAGGGCTTGCAGGTAACCGCTTTGCGCGAGCAGGTACTCGATATCGTTTTGCAGCAAAGCGGCGTGATTAAAAGCCTACAACGTTTTTGTCGCAGATGCAGCAGCAAAGCGAGGGCGTGGTTGCGCCGCCGACGGCCTACCGCGCCCTTGATTTTTGGGCGGAGCAGGGCGTTTTGCACAAAGTAGCGGCGGTCAACGGCTATATTTTTGTGCAGCCACGCGCAGCATGAGTGCAACGACCATTGCCACGACTACGAAGAAGCCGAAGCGCACCACAGCGCGTTTATTTTTGGTCTGTACCGAATGTGGCACGGCGGACGAGCAAACTCTGAGCCACGAATGGGCGGCACTGCGCGCAGGCGTTGCCGAGAGCGGCTTTGCGCTGAAAAAGAAGAACACGTTGTTTTTAACTGGAATCTGTAAAAAAATGTCAGAAGTGAAAAACCAAAGTCCACCTGATTTCAGGCTTTCTGGGAACAGGCAAAACCACCGCGCTCAAAAAAAGCCTGATGGAGCAGAAAGACCCGAACGAAAAAAATGGGTCATCATCGTCAACGAGTTCGGCGAAATCGGCATTGACGGCGCGGTATTGAGTGACAACGGCATCCCTGTGGCAGAAATCGCTGGCGGCTGTTTATGCTGCACCGCCGGCCCGCAAATGGGCGTAACCGTGCAGAAAATGCTACGCGATGCCAAGCCCGACCGCCTGATGATTGAAGCAAGCGGACTGGCGCACGCCGCCAGTGTCATCGACGAATTGAAAGCCAAACCGCTGGACAGCCTTTTTGGAAATCGGTGCCGTCTTTACCGTCGTTGATCCGCGCCAGTTCATCAACCCCGATTACGCGCAGCAGGCATTGTATAAAGACCAAATCGGCATCTGCGACGTATTGGTCGCCAGCAAAACTCGATTTATGCACCCCCGAACAGCTTGCCGAATTTCACGACAAAGCGGCAAAACTGTTCCCGCCCAAAAGCCAAAGTGGTCGAAGTCCAAAACGCACAACTCGATATCCAATGGCTCGATATTCCCGTCATCGAAAAAAATCACGCTACCGCCTCAAAGCCCTGCCGGACAACACCATGGGCTTCCAGTCGCAAGGTTTCACATTCCCCGCCGGACGCGATTTTGACGGCGAAAAAGCTGACCAACTTCTTCAACGACCTGACCAAATTCACAGACGGTCTCGTCCGCGCCAAAGGCGTGTTCCAAGTGCTCGGCACATGGGTGTGGCTCAACTGGGTGGACGGGCAATGGGGCGCCAATCAAGTCTCATGGCGGCGCGATTCGCGTTTTGAATTGATTGCCAAATCGTTTGATGCGGATTTAATCGAACAAAAACTTAAAGACGCATTGGAATAGTGTTCACGCGCTTTCAGACGGCATATGAAATGAAAAATGCCGTCTGAAGGTCTGAGGAGGACAGGGATGAAACCCAAATTCAAAACCGTTTTTAACCGCGCTGCTTTTTGGCGGCTTCCCTGCCGTCTATGGCGGCAACCCATGTTTTGATGGAAACCGACATGGGCAATATCCGTTTGGTTTTGGACGAGTCCAAAGCTCCCAAAACCGTTGCCAATTTCGTGCGCTATGCCCGAAAAAGGCTTTTTACGACGACACTGTTTTTTTCACCGCGTTATCGACGGTTTCGTTATCCAGGGCGGCGGATTTACCGAAGACTTGGTACAAAAGGCAACCGATAAGGCCGTTGCCAACGAATCCGGCAACGGCTTGAAAAACACTGCCGGTACCATCGCCATGGCGCGGACGGCCGATCCGGATTCCGCCACCAGCCAATTCTTTATCAATCTGGCGGACAATGATTCACTCAACTACAAAAACGGACAATACGGCTATACCGTTTTTCGGCAGGGTCGAAAGCGGCATGAACACCGTTTCCAAAAATCGCCCGCGTCAAAACCGCTACGCGCGGCTTTTTATCAAAAACGTACCCGTGCAGCCCATCAAAAATCCGCCGCGTCGTTGTCGAGTAATATAACGGGAAACCTTCAGAAAGCCGAAACGGAAAAAAAGCAGGCGTTTGTGGTTGAAAAGCGTCTGCTTCGGGATTTTAAAATGCCGTCTGAAACGCCAAACGGGCTTCAGACGGCATTTTGACGACGAGGGGTTACGCGCCGCAGGTTTTTCGGCTTGTTCGCCAGAATGTTGATGACTTTGCGTTCGGCTTTTTGCGGCTCGATTTTTGATTTCGCTCTCATCTTCTTCGCTGCCGTCTGAAAAACGTTCGGGCATTTTTTTCGCTGTCAAACGCCAAATCGCCGCCGTGTTTCAGGCTTTGACCGCGTTCTAATCCGACAAAGTCAAAGAGTTCGGTATCGGCAAGGTGGGAAGGAACGACGTTTTGCAGGGCGGAGAACATCGATTCGATACGGCCGGGGAAGCGTTTGTCCCAATCGCGCAGCATGTCGCCGATGACTTGGCGTTGCAGGTTGGGCTGCGAGCCGCAGAGGTTGCACGGGATAATCGGGAACTGTTTCAATTCGGCGTATTTGATTAAGTCTTTTTCTTTGACATACGCCAGAGGACGGATGACGATGTGTTCGCCGTTGTCGCTGACCAGTTTGGGCGGCATGGCTTTGAGTTTGCCGCCGTAGAACATATTCAGGAACATGGTGGCGAGGATGTCGTCGCGGTGGTGTCCCAAGGCGATTTTGGTGCAGCCCAATTCTTTTGCGGTGCGGTAGAGGATGCCGCGGCGCAGGCGACTGCACAGTGAACAAGTCGTTTTGCCTTCGTCCAATACGCGTTTGACGGTGGAGTAGGTGTCTTCTTCGACGATTTTGTACGGCACGCCTATGCTTTCGAGATAGGTCGGCAATACTTCTTCGGGGAAGCCCGGCTGCTTTTGGTCGAGATTGACGGCAACCAGTTCGAAAATCAATCGGCGCACTGGCTTGAAGCTGGCGCAGGATGTCTAACAGGGCGTAGCTGTCTTTGCCGCCGGAGAGGCAGACCATGATTTTGTCGCCCGGCTCGATCATGTTGAAATCGTTAATGGCATCGCCGACGGCGTGGCGCAGGCGTTTGCTGAGTTTGTTGTTTTCCAGTTCTTGTTTGGTTTTTTGGACATGGTGGTGGTTTGAAAAAAATTAGGGATGCGGCATTGTAACCGAAAAACAGGGGCGGTTTTAAAATGCCGTCTGAAAAAGGTTCAGACGGCATTAGAGGGCTTATTCTGCATTTTCGGTTTTTAAAGAAGAGATGAACCGCTTTTGAAGATACCGCCGTTTGGGACGGTCAGTTCTTTTTGTGCGGCGGAGAATTTAATCACGGCAAGGGCGGTAAAGTTTTCCGAATCTTTAACGCTGTCGAGCACGATGCCGGCCTCTTCGCCGTCTGCCGCCAGCAGGGTTCCTGCTTCGACGGCCGAATTTCCCGACAATACCGCCAAGCCGCGTTTGACCTGCCCTCGATACTGGGCACGGGCAATGATTTCCCTGTCCCGGATAGCAGCCTTTTTTGAAGTGTACGCCGCCGATGATGTGCTGGTTGAGCATTTGGGCAACGGCAGTTTCTTTGGTAGCCGCGCATATCCACGGATAACCGCTGCGGATTTCATGAAGCTTCCATGAGCTTTCGGCAGCGGCATCATAAGGGGCAGGGCGGTTTCGGGTGCGATGCGAAGGATGCCGCCATGAGGCAGAGCGATAGAGCAGATGCCGTCTGAATCTTGTTGTGCGGCAAAAAGCAAGGTTGGGTTCTTGTGCGGCAAGCGGTTCGGCAGATTCTGCCAACTCTGCGCCGACTACCGTAGTTGTCCGGTATTTCGAAAACGACTTTGGCGCGAAGGACGAACATGCGAAGGCGTTTGACGGTTGACTCGGTCAAGTCTTCGGACATGGCGAGCAGCAGGTCGTCTCCCCGGTTGATGACGAGCATATTGGCAATCACACGGCCTTTGGGCGTATTGTAAGTCGCATAACACGCCTGTCCGGGCTGAAGATGGTTGATGTCGTTGGAAAGCTGGCCGTGCAGGAAGCTTTTGGCGGTCTTCGCCGCTGACTCGGACTACGCCGAAAAGAGGGTAATAATGTTTTTCATGATGTGTGTACTCCAAATCGGAAGGTTCGGCGTGCTTATGCAGCCGTTGTTTTTCGGGCTGCCGTTACTTTGATTTCGACGCGCCATTCCGGACGGGCGAGACGTGCTTCCACACAGATACGCGCAGGCGTTCTGCCTGAAACGACCCAGCCGTCCCAAATTTCGTTCATCGCGCCATAATCGCCCATGTTGCGCAGATAGACAGCTGCCTCTATGATATGCGCCCTGTCCGAACCGCATTCTTCAAGCCAGCGGTCGATTTGGGACAGCACGTCGGCAGTCTGTTCCGCCGCCGTCTGCCCGTTTTCGGGAACCATGCCGGAGAGGAAAATCAAATCGCCGGCGCAAACTGCTTCCGAGTAACGGGGGGTTGTGCCGAAATACCGGATATCCATATCGGTTTCCTTCAATAAAGGGGGATATATGGTAACATTGCATTTGGGTGATTTCCATGTTTTGCGTAACGAAAAATGAGTAAACAGACCTATCCGGTAACATCGGCAGTACGCGTTTTGCGTGAAAACGGCATCAAGTTCGAACCTTTCATCTATCCCTACGAGGAACACGGCGGTACGGCCCAATTTGCGCGCCTGTTTGGAAAAGACGAACATCTGGTCGTCAAAACCATTGTTTTACAGGATGAAAACAGGCAGGGGCTGATTGTTTTGATGCACGGCGACAAGCAGATTTCGACCCGTAATTTGGCGAGGCATTTGGGCGTGAAACATATCGAACCCGCCACGCCCGCGCAGGCGAATAAGTGGACCGGCTACCTGGTCGGAGGAACAACGCCGTTCGGCATCAGGACAAAGTTGGATATTTACGTCGAACAGTCGATAATGGATTTGGAAACCATCTATATCAACGGTGGAAAACGCGGGTTCATTATCGGTATCCGCCCCGATGATTTAAATATTTTGAACCCGAAAACAATACAGGCAGCGGTTTAACAGGGAAGTATATAAGGAGCAATATGGATAAGGATTTATATGCTGTATTAGGGCGTGTCGGAGCAGGCGGGTGCGGATGAAATCAAGCTTGCCTACCGCAAACTGGCGATGAAGTATCATCCCGACCGCAATCCCGGCAATCCTTTGGCGGAAGAGAAATTTAAAGAAATACAATATGCCTATGAAATTCTTTCGGATGAGGGAAAACGGGCGCAATATAACGCTGCTTTCAGGCAATCTTTCAGTCAATATGAAGAAAGTGAAGAGCAGGTTTTCCGCAGGGAGCGGGCGAGGAGGGAGCATTTTTATCGTCAGCAGTCCGGCCGCGGCCAGGAATACGGGCAGGAGTTTGAATGGCGCTCATCCGACGGATACAATGCTTCCGGGGCATCAGGTAAGGCCGGCGGCCAGAACTATGTCCTCGCTGCCTACATCCTTTTCGGATTGGGTGTAATGGTGCAAGTCATGCCTCTCATCGGTGTCATTCTTGCATATGTGAAGCGTAAGGATTTGAGGATATCGTTTATGTCGTACATGCCGAATATCTGATTAAAACCTTTTGGCGGACGTTATGGCTTTATATTTTGGGCGCGCTGACCACGGCTTTCGGTATCGGCGTGCTGATTATCATTGCGGCAACCGTTTGGTATTTTTACCGTGTCATCGTCGGGTTTGTCCGTTTCAACGACCGCAGGATGGTTGTTCCTGAGAAATGGATATAACATGGCCTACCTTTTAGTCAGCATCATTTTCAGTGTTTCTGTTTCCATATTACTGAAAATGGCAAGGAAGAAAAAAATTGAGATTGCGCAGGCGGTCGCCGTCAATTATGTGGTTGCAGTAATACTGACCCTGCTGGTATTGAAGCCGGATGTCGGCAATATCGGCGCATTTTTGCCGACATGGTGGCTATTTGCCGCATTGGGTGTGTTGCTGCCGTCTGTATTCGTTGTCATGGGTAAATCCGTAGAAGCCGCAGGCATTGTCAAATCCGACGCGGCACAGCGCCTGTCGCTGTTTTTACCGATTGTTGCGGCATTGACCCTATTTGGTGAAAAACTCAGCGAAGGCAGACTAATCGGACTGTGCCTCGCATTTGCCGCACTGTTCTGCCTGCTATGGAAGCACGAAGGCGGTAAAACATCCGGAAGCGCATGGCGGCAGGTGTTATTGCTGCTGGGCGTATGGGCAGGTTACGGCACTATCGATATCTTGTTTAAGCAGCTTGCCAAAAGCGGAACGGCATTTTCAGGCAACCTTCTGATTGCATTTGCTTTGTCCGGTATTTTGATATTTGCTTACCTATTGTCCAAATCAGTCAAATGGCGCATTGAGAGTGTGGTTGGCGGCGCGCTATTAGGCGGTTTGAACTTCATGAATATCGTAACTTATATCACTGCCCACCAAATCATGAAAGACAATCCGACCTTGGTTTTTGCCGGTATGAATATCGGCGTGATTGTTTTGGGTACGCTTTCAGGATCATTGTTTTTTTAAAGAAAAAAATTAATGCTGTCAATACGGCAGGCATTGTACTGTCATTATGCTCCATTGCCTGCCTGTTCTATTGGACAGAAGTTAAGACATTGTTCGGCATATAATCAGGCTGATTGATATAACAAAATGCCGTCTGAAACAGGAAAATGCTGCTTCAGACGGCATTTTGTTATATGAGCAGATTCAAAACTTAATCAATAATAATTATTATTAATCATAATTTAAATATTAATAATAATTAAAAATTTCAAATAATCCTTATATGAGCGTATCTTAATAAAAATTCATTTTATATTCTCAATAAAGGAATACATGATGTCCGGATTCTCCCCCAAACCTAAGACCATTATCCTAAGCCTTGCAGGTGCATTTGGCGCATTGGCTTTTGCAGACACCCCGAACAATACCGAACAGCAGAAAGAACTGAATACCATCGTCGTTCATGGCAAACGCAGTGCCGAAACCAAAAAGGTGCGGACGACGTGTATTACAAAAACGTCTCCAACGCCTACGTCGGCAAGGAATACCTCGAACGCTACCGCGTCCAATCCGCCGGCGACGTACTCAAAAGGCTTGAACGGCGTGTACAACATGAACACCCGCACCGCCGGCGGCGCGATTACGCCCAACATCCGCGGCATTACCGGCAAGGGCCGCATCCCCGTTACCGTGGATGGTACAGAGCAAACTATAGACGTATGGATGAACAACTACGGCGTGGGCGACCGCAACTACCTCGACCCCGCCCTGTTCCGCAGCATCGCCGTGGAAAAAAGCCCGGCGCTCACACGCGGCGTGAAATCGGGTGTCGGCGGCGCGGTAACCATCCGCACCATCGAAGCCGACGACATCGTGCCGGAAGGGAAAAAAATTCGGCTTCCAGCTGAAAACCGAGTTTGCCAACAACAGCCGCCGCCCAGCCAACAACCTCAACCAATGGCTGGGCTGGGAAGACTACCGCACCCTGCCGCTCGGTGCCACCGCCGACGGCGCGGGCGGCGGTGTCGACCCGCTCACCGGCGAGCAAAGCCCGCAGGCGTTGGTGGTAGACAACTTTACCCCGCCCGCACACAAAAGCGGCCGCGACAACTGGCGCTTCGGCGGCGACCGCAGTTATATGGCCGCCGCCGCCTTCAAAACCGAACTTTCAGACGGCCTGGCCGCCTACAGCTACCGCAACAAAGGCAACTACTTTGCCGGCACCAAGGGGGCGGAAGGCTACCTGAATAACCCGGTGCACGATCTGCAAAAATGCTACGATAAAGGCGGCAGCGACTTCGACTGCAAAAATTCCGCCACCTTCGTACCCAATATGGCCAAGATCTACCATCCCGGCGTGGAAGTGCTCAACAGCAACACCGAAACCAAAACCCTGCTGCTGAAAAACAACTGGCACCTGCCCGGCAGCCATCGGCTCGGCTGGCAATATATGCGCACCGACGTGCGCTTCGGCGAAATCAACCCCTTCCACACCACCTATGTGATGAATATGGAAGAGCATAATCCCAGCAGCCGCCCCAAAGAACTGTCGCCACAGGCGCAGAGCGTTGATTCCACCATCCGCACCGATACCTACAAACTCGGCTGGGCCTGGAAGCCGGAAGGCAGCCGCTGGGTCGACCTGCAGGCCAACCTGTGGCGCATCAAAACCAACAGCACCCGCCACCAGAGCGGCGGCATGGATTTGTCTTCCGCCTACCCCGATCCCTTCTACGACGTTTGGTATTGGTGTATGTGTACCCAACGCGGCCGGATACCGCCCGAGCACGTCGACAACTACAGCAGCTGCAACGATCTGATGAATGATTTCGGCGTCAACGGCAAGACCAAAAGAACAGGTGTTGGCCATGACCCCGAATGACAACGGCCGATTCCGCGTGATTTCCGGCGCCGAGCAGAAAACCCGCGTCAGCCGCACCGGTTTCGATATCAGCAACCGCTTCCGCCTCAGCGACCGCCTGAGCATGACCTTGGCCGCCGATTATCAGAAAGAGAAACTGGCGGAGGAAGTGGAAATCGTCAATTCAAAAGACCTGTTCAATCTGGCCGGCATGGTCACCAGCATGGCCAAAGCTGGCCGGCCCGCGCGGCGGCGATCGGCGAGAATGGGGCACTAATTTGGTATTCGACTGGCAGGCCACCAACCGTCTGAAAATCTCCGCCGGCATCCGCTACAACAACTTCCGGGGCTTCGATACCGCCTTGGCGGAAGGGCGTGCCCGCCGTGACCCGCGCTATCAGGCAGGCGATGGAAACCAGTATTATGCCGATGGTGCCTATCTGCCGTATTTCGAACTGGCAGGCGATCAGGAGCGGCGTGACTGGAATGTGGTGGCCGAACAGCTTCGGCAGGCGTATCAGTCAGGCGATGCTGCCGCCATTGCCGCGGCAGCACAGGCAGAACAGGCGCACGGTGCCCGTTACCATTTGCTGAAATACTATGACGGCTCGTATCGTACCGATGGTTATGTGTATATCGGCAACGATGGCCGTGCCTATTCTGCTGGCGGACGGTTCGGCGAGGTTAACGAGGTACAGAACCAACCGCTCTATCGGGTGCGCCCCGTTTATGTGCCGTTTGTCAACGGCAAGCTGGACAGCGGCGCATTGCCCCAGCATTTTCATGATTTCGTCAGCAATTATCAGGAAAAAGTGACCAATCCGCAGGGGCTGCACGGGACGCATTATCGATATTGGGCAGGCATGGGGAATACTTTCGACTGTATAAGAAGTGATGCGACCTCTTGCCTTGCTCATAACCATGCGGGAAAAGCAACCAATTTTGAAGTCGGCTATCCCGAGTACAGTGATGATACCAATACCGGTTCCAAAATCATCGGTCGGCACTATACCGAGGAACAGTATTGGGCGCAGCCCAAACCGATCCGTGCCCATGCCTGGGCGCCGACCATCGCCGTCAGCTACGATCTGACCGACAACAGCCGCCTGTCCGTACGCTATGCGCAGATGAGCCGCTTCCCCAGCGTGTATGAGGGTGGGCAGTTTTTATAACGACGTGACCTATGTCGGTATGCCGAAGGCTCCAAATTTCCGCTTCAAGCCGGAACGCAGTCGCAGCTGGGAAATCGGCTACAGCTTCAATTTTGCCCCGTATTGGAGCCGGCTGCGTGCCGGCGATATGCGCCTGACCTACTACCGCAACCGTATCCAAAATGTGATCGAAACCACAGATTATTTCCGCACCGTGCAATACGACCGCAAGGACACCGCCGGGCTGGAATGGCAGAGCCGCATCGACACCGGCCGCTTCTTTGCCGCGCTCGGTGCCACCTACCGCCTGAAACAGCAGATGTGTGACCGCGATACCACTTTCGATTACGACCCTTATGGCGCCAAAGGCGTGCCGATCTGCATCGAAGGCGGCTACGGCAGTACGCGCGGCTATCAGGCCTTGCAGCCGAAATATTCAATAAACCTGGATGCCGGGGGTGCGCCTGTTGGGCGAGAAACTGGAGCTCGGCCTGCGCGGCATCTACCACAGCCGGGTCAACACCAAGCAATACGACCAACTGCTGCAAAAGGATTTGGGCATCATCTTCGATACCACCGGCAAGCCCCACCATTGGCGGTCATCGCTGACTTGGGACGTATACGGCCGTTACCAGCTGCACAAAAACCTCAACGTCAACCTCGGCATCACCAACCTGACCAACCGCTACTATCTCGACCCGATGTCCAACGTTGCCGCCCCCGGGCCGGGCCGGACGGTTACCTTTGGGCTAACTGCCAAGTTCTAGCCGCAGGGCGGAGTGGGGGTTTTCAGGTAGCCTGCGGGTATGGCGGGAAGGCTACCTGAAAACGGATTGGATATAACAACAAACAATTGAACACTTCGGACGCAAAACCCAACCGGCCTCGTTTATCCGAGGCAATGGTTTTTACCGTTTTTTCCGCCGGTTCGGCGGTAATAAAACGGTGGCTTTTGTTTAACTCTTAATTAAGGAAACGATTATGTCTATACGTAATAAAACCCTGTTGGCCGTCTTGCTGTGCGGCGTTTTTGGTGTGGCTGCGGCTGCTCCGGCTGGTGGTTCCAGCCAAAGGGAAAGCCAAGATCCAATTAGTGACCCGACGACAGTTCGCCCCGGCACCTCTGACAAGCAACCTTTCGGTGCCGGTAAGGCCGGTTTGGCATTCAGTATCAATAACGGTGGAAGTTGGTCGAAATCCATCAATCTGGATGATGGTCCGGTCAAATATATCCGTGCGAAATATCAGGCACCGATTAACGGCAACGATCCCTATGCCAATGTTGATGGTACGCGCAATCTGCAATATCTGTACTTAGGTGATGTGAAACCAGTTATCGGCTGGTTCTACAATCCGAAATTAGGACAGGTGTGGTATGAAAACCGCCACAACAACACCGAAGTATACAGCGTGCGCCAGATGGCTGAACCGGCCATTCCCGCCGCACCCAAGTTCGGCGGCCTGGTAATCGCCAAAGTGCCGGGTATGGGCGGCAGCAACGGCAACGTCTTCTTCGGCGAATGGGCGCCGCGTGCCGGTAACCCGCAGCAAATCAGCACCGACCTGAATATGGCGGATGGCAAACGCACCGTTTGGTATGTGGGCGACAATCCGACCCAAAAATATGCCGGTACTGTCCAAAGCCACTTATAACGTGCTGGGTGTGAATAAGCATACCCCGGGTCAGAACGACTTCTATACCGGCGTGCTGACCGCCAACTATGGCGCGGGTTCCGGCTCGCTAACAGGCACCCTGTCCCGCCCCCACCCCGGCGACAGCGTGAATTTCGCCAATACCAATATCCGGAGCGATGGCACGTTTAATAACGGAGAACATGCCGCAGATAAAATTACCGGCCGCTTCTACGGCAGCGGCGCGGAAGCCTTAGCCGGTATTGTGGATCGGGATGGCAAAGCCGGAGTAGATAGGGACATTGCCTTCGGTGGTAAGAAAATCCCGCCGCAATAATCCCGTGTGTTAGACCCGTAGGATGGGAAGGGCGGTCTCTGAAGTATTTCGGACCGCCTATCGTCAATCGAATAAACAATCAATCAAACCAATGTTCAAACCGTTTTCAGGTAGCCTCTTCCGGAAGAGGTTACCTGAAACAAAATGCCGAAAGCCACGTCCATGAACAAGCCGCTCCTCTTCGCCTTGTGCCTGCTGCAGCCCGCCATTGCCCATGCCGACGATGCCGCAGACGAACGCCGCCGCCTGCTGGACGAAAGCAGCCGCCAAACGCAGCAATACCGCGAAAGCGGCTGGCTGGACACGGAACAGGCGCGCGGGGAAAGTAGAGAAAACGACGGCTATATTTCGATAGGCGGCGCAATCTACCAAGTCGGCGATACGGCGGAAGAACTGGAAAGCGCGATTTACCACGCCCTCAACGCGCGGCAGTGGCATAAGGTGCGGCAGTTCGCCGCCCGCTACGCCAAACTGCCCCGGCACAAAGCCCGCGCTGATTCATTTGGCCGATGCGCTGCAAAAAAACGGGACGAAGGGGATTTCCGCGCGGCGGGGAACAGTTTTCAGACGGCCTTGGAAGCCGAACCCGACAACCCCGCGCTTGCTGCTCGAAGCGGGGCGGTTTTATGCCGAAGACAACCAAAACAAAGAGTCTGCCGCCGCGTTTGAGAAAGTCCTGAAAACGGACATTCCCTCAGAAACCCGCCACATCGTGGAAAAACTACCTGTCCGAACTGGGCAAACGCCGCCGCTGGCACGGCCAAATCAGCCTCGGCTACGGCTACAATAGCAATGTAAACCAAGGCAACGGCATCAACCAATGCGTGTGGGAAATCGCGGGCATGTGCCTGATGGAGCGCACCCTGCCCGCGCCAACGGATTCGACCTTCTCATCCCTATAGCGCGACCGCCGAAAAAAACCGTCCCACTCAAAGGGCATCACGGCGTACAGGTGCGCGGTGTACTGTACGGCAACCGCTACACGGAAAAACGACAAAGATTCGGCGGCCATGCCGGATTACGGCTATCGCAACGGTTCGCTGTACGCGGGATACGTCTATGCCGACGCACGCTCCTCCTTTTCCCTGCTGCCTTATTTCGAATACGACTTCCGCAACCGCCACACCCACTACCGCGCATGGGGTGCGGATGCCGACTGGTCGCGCACACTCTCCCCGCGCTGGCGCATCAACGCCCGTGCCGGGGCAAAAAAAGACTGGATACGGCGGACAAAGCAAAACTTATTTTGCCGATTTCAAACAATACGAACTCGGCGCGGGGGCGGAATTTTCTATCACGCCGAAAAAGCGGCCTGCTTTCGTAAATTTCGATGCCGCACGCAAAGCCTATCCCGAAAAAAATCTTCTTCCAGCAAAGAATATACGGCTCGGCTGGGCACGTATAGGCTTTTTTCGGGCGGTACTTATTTAAACGCCGTCCTGCTCTACCGCCGCAGCCTGTATGACGCGGCAAGTTTCATCAGCGATAACAAACGGCGGAGCGACAAGCAATACATCATGATGGCTGCGGCAGGTTTTCCGCAATGGAATATCAAAGGCGTATACCCTGAACTGCGTTTCAGGCGAACAATCGCACACAGCAACGCGGTGTATTACCGCTACCGCCAAAACGAATGGCTGTTGGGTTTTAAATATCGGTTTTGACCAGTCGGGTGATAAAAAATGCCGTCTGAAAGGGCGCTTCCTTTCAGACGGCATTTGTCCGTAATGTTTACAGATGAGGATTCATCAGGTTCTCGGGGAGAGGATGCGGTTGATTTCTTCTTCGCTTAACAGGCCGCGTTCCAGTACGACTTCGCGCACGCCTTTGCCGGTTTGGGCGCAGATTTTTGCCGACCAAGTCGCCGTTGTGGTGGCCGATGTATGGGTTCAGATAAGTGACCAAACCGATGGAGTTGAAAACGTAACGTTCGCAGATTTCGCGGTTGACCGTAATGCCTTTGACGCATTTGTCGGACAGGTTGACTGCGGCATTGCCCAAGAGGGAAATGGTTTCAAACATACATTGGGCGATGACCGGCTCCATAACGTTCAGTTGCAGCTGACCTGCTTCGGCGGCGAAAGTGATGGTGGTGTCGTTGCCGATGACCTTGAAGCAGACTTGGTTGACGACTTCAGGAATCACGGGATTGACTTTGGCAGGCATGATGGAAGAACCGGCCTGCAATTCGGGCAGGTTGATTTCTTTCAAACCGGCGCGCGGACCGGAAGAGAGCAAGCGCAAGTCGTTGCAGATTTTGGAGAGTTTGACGGCTGTGCGTTTCAATGCGCCGTGTACCATCACATATGCGCCGCAGTCGGAGGTCGCTTCGATCAGGTTTTCAGTCAGTTTGCAAGGCAAGCCGCTGACTTCGGAGAGTTTCTCAACGACCAAAGCCGCATAGCCTTTTAGGGCGTATTCACGCCTGTACCGATGGCGGTGGCGCCGAGGTTGACTTCAAAAAGCAGTTGGCGGGTGCGGTCGAGATTGAGGATTTCTTCTTCCAATAACACTTGGAAAGATTGGAATTCTTGTCCGGCAGTCATTGGCACGGCATCTTGAAGCTGGGTGCGGCCCATTTTCAAAACATCTTTAAACTCTTCGGCTTTGGCGGCAAAGGCGTTTTTCAGGACGGCCAGTTTGTCGAGCAATTCGCCGATGCTGTAATACACGGCAAGGCGGAAGCCGGTAGGGTAGGCGTCGTTGGTGGATTGGCTGGCGTTGACATGGTCCATCGGATTGACGATGTCGTAGCGGCCTTTTTCGTATCCCAAGACTTCCAATGCGAGGTTGGCAATGACTTCGTTGGTATTCATGTTGACCGAAGTGCCGGCGCCGCCCTGATAAACGTCGGACGGGAATTGGTCGAGGCAGCGGCCTTTGAGCAACACTTCGTCGCAAGCCTTTTTCAATGGCGGCGGCGATTTCGGCTTTTACTGCACCCAATTCGCCGTTTGCCTGCGCGGTCGCTTTTTTTACCATCACCATGCTGCGGACAAATTGCGGTACATCGGAAATTTTTTGTGTGGAAATTTTAAAGTTTTCAATGGCGCGCAGAGTGTGGATGCCCCAATATACTTCGGCGGGAATCTCACGATCGCCCAATAAATCGTGTTCGGTACGGACAGTCATATTTTTACCTTTGTAAGTCGGATAATTGATATTTAAAAAAATGCGGTATCGGAAAGATAACGCATGAAGTCGAACACTATACCACTCGGATGAAATTGTCTCATATCGTATGCCGTCTGAAAAACGGGAACCGCCGTTTTAGGACATGCTTTCCGGCAAGCCCTGCCGGCAGCCGAAACTATAGCGCGTCGGGTTGTATAGTGGATTAACAAAAACCAGTACGGCGTTGCCTCGCCTTACCGTACTATTTGTACTGTCTGCGGCTTCGTTGCCTTGTCCTGATTTTTGTTAATCCACTATACTTCCAGTATCAGGGCGGTAAGGGGATGATTGGGTCGGGCATATCGGCTTACGGTTGATAAATCTCTTCATGCCGATATAAAAATGCCGTCTGAAAATATTTCAGACGGCATTTGGTTTAGCGCGTTATTTCAATTTACAGCGAAATTTTTCACACCGGCGCGGATAGAACGTCCGGGCAGCGGCGCAATGTATTTGAGTATGGAGTTTTGCGCACGTGCGGTACGGTTGGTCAGGTTTCGGCCGTCCAAGAACCATTCTGTGCTGTATCTGCCGTGTTTTTGCGTATGGCTGACATAGGCATCGAGCAGGGCGTAGGAGCCGAGTGAGGGTTCTTTGTATGCCGCAGCCATGTTTCCGGTGTGTTTGGCGGCGGCGTAGCGGGTCAGGCTGCTGCCGATTTGCCATGCCCTTTGTTCCAGCTTGCACCCAGCCCGTAGCGGGAAACAGGCAGGTTGGGCATATAGTAGCCGTCATTGCGCAGGCGGTTTGAGTCCGCATTCCTACTGTCTTTGTCGTCGGCATGATTGCGAACCCTGTCGGCAAACAGGCGCAGTTCGAGTTGTCCGTATTGTTTCAGGTCGAAAAGTTGGGTCAGCTCAATTTCCAAACCTTGGATGCGGGTATCTGCCGCACGCCAGTATTTGGTCGGCAGACGGTCGCCGCCGTCATGTGCAACGTCGGACAGATAAATGTAGTCGTTGAATCGGGTTTGGTAATAGTTGGCGCGGAGTTTGCCGCCGTTCCACTCGAACTCGTTGCCGAATTCCCATGTTCTGGCAGTTTCCGGACGTAAGACGGAATCGGAAGTATAATTTTCCGAAGCAAGTTGCGCATAATGGCTGCCGCCTGCATAGAGTTCGTTAATTTCCGGCGCGCGTTGGGAGCGGCTGTAACGGGTATTTATTTTCCAAAACGGAAGGGGTTTCCAACCGGTTGATGCATGGAAGCTGTTGAGACTGTATTTGAGGCTGCTCCGTTTCTCAAGCCCTTTTTGGGAATCGGTATTGCGGCCTGTTTTGTAGCTGCCCAAATCAAGGCCGTGGCGGACATTGCCATAACGCCAACCGAGCGAGGCTTCATAGTTGCGGTATTTGAGGTTTTCCAAGACAAATATGCCGTATTCACGACTGTTGGTATCGGGCAGGTAGGAATAGTTGCCGGTACGTTTGCCGTTCAAGCCCGAAGATTCGGTATGGCGGCGTTTGTAGTCAGCCCCTATGCTGCCGTTGAACAGGGAGGAGAAGTGGTGGTTCAGCTCGATACGGTTTTTGGAGGGTACGGCTGTCGAGGCTGTTAACCTTGGTCGAGCCCAAGAGTTCGGTATTCGGCGTATCGGTGTATGAGGTCAGGAAGCTGACGTTGTCCACCCAGGAGGATTGCGGACGGTAAAGTGCGTCCACAAGCCAGCGTGTTTGCTGAGAATAGACGGATGCGGGTTCGGCGGCAAGTTTGCGGTTGCCGTTGCCGTCGATATTGTAATAGGAGAAACCGGGAATACCGGAACGGTACAGGCTGCGGCTGACGGCGGCACCGATGTGGCCTCTCTCGCCGATATAGCTGCTGCCGAATGAAACGCTGCGGTTTTTCAGACTACTGTTGCCCAGGCGGCCTTCGCGGACGGGCGTATCGTCGCGCATGGCGTGGACGGTGGTTTTACGGAACTCTTTCGAACCGTCGTAAAGCGGATTGTCAATCCAATCTGCAGAATCGCGATCAGGTTTGTTCAACTTGTACATTTCTGAATCATCGAGGTGTTCGCCGTACTTTTTCTCCAACTCATCCAACCATGCTCTGCCCCTTTTTGTGAACATAGCGGTAATAGCCCGGGTTCAATTCTTGAGTAAAATCGGGGGTAATCTGGCAAGACCACATCAGGCGCGAGTTGAGGCGGTTCGCCGGGTCGTAGCACAAATCGGGCTTGCTTGAACCGGGGATGCGGTAGCCTGAAATTTGGCTGTTGGAAGCATCAATATGCCATGCGAAATTACCGGTCTTACCGTCGAAACGGAAGGCTTCGTTGTGCGGGGTGTTGTAGCCGCCGCTCAATTCGATTTTGCCGCCGAAGTCTTGTTCCGGCAGTTTGTGCGGGATGATGCCGGTATCGACATCAACCGCGCCGCCGATGGCGTTGCCGCCGTATAGGACTGCCGCCGAGGATTTCAAAACCGTAATTTTATCTGCTAAAAACGGGTTGACCATGGTCGGCAGGTTGCCGCTGATTGCTGCCATATCGGACACACCCATGCCGTTTTCGCTGATATAGACGCGCGAACCGCTCAAGCTGCGGATTTGAGGCAGGCCGGTGTTGGGGCCGAAACCGGCGTTTTGTACGCCGCCGACTTTTTCCAAAGTCTGACCGAGTGAGACGGCGCGTTTGGTTTTCAAATCATGGGCGGTCAGCACGTCGCCGTCGCCTAAAACGTCCTTAGCCTGCAGGTCGCGGCTGCTTTTTGTCTTTGTGTGCGTTAACGTTGACTTGCGGCAACTCGGCAGATGTCATGCCTTCTGCGTAGCATGATGCGGAAAGCAGAGATAGCAGGATGATGTTGAGATTAAAAAGACGATGCGTATTTAGCTTAAACGGAGTAGTCATAAAGTTCATTCCACATAGTTAATAATAATTAGCCTTTTTTATGATATAGCAAATTCGTTATGATGAAAATAAAAATGCCGTCTGAAATATTTCAGACGGCATTTTTATTGACTCGTATCAAGATTTATTGTTTGGCTGCCTCGATTTGGATGTCGATGCGGACGCTTTTGGTCATACCAACGTTAACGAGGTAGTCCACGCCCCATTTGGTGCGGTCGATGGTGGTGCTGAAGTCGCCGCCGCAAACTTCGGTTTTTCAACATCGGGCTTTGGTAGCAGTTGAATTTTTCGGCTTTGAGTTTGACGGGGGCAGTTTTGCCGTGCATGGTCAGGTTGCCGTCAACGGAAACAAGTTTTTGCCGTTGAAGTTGAATTTGGTGGAAACGAAGCGGATGTTCGGATATTGGGCGGCATCGAAGATGTCGGCTGATTTCAGGTGGTCGGTAAAGTGTTGCGAACCGCTTTGCAGATTGGCAACGGGGATGGTGATGTCGATTTTACCGTCGTGTTGTTTTGCTTGGTCGAACTCGACAGATTAGTCAGACCGTAAAAACCGCCGACGATTGGTACTGGTGTTGAAATGGTCGATGGAAACGGGCGTTGGCATGATATTCGTCCACTTTGTAGGTGGCGGCTGAGGCAGTACCGACGGCTGCTGCTGCGAGCGCGGCGATGATGATTTTTTTCATGATTCTTTTCCTTTGTGTGAGGCTGTAAAGATGCTTATCTTAACATAGGAAAGAATGCATATCATTTCTTAAAGAGACGGCAATTGGTTACCTGGATTTGATGATGGGGTCGTCTGAAACCTGAGGAAAGGGTAAATACTGGGAGCTGTCGTGTTCAATCGTTTCCGGTGTTTTTACCCTAAAGTGGCATCTTCTGCGTGGAAATCTCTTGGTATCAACCTTATTTACAGTTTACGCCTTGAATCTTCCTTTTGCAACAAAAATCCACCAAGGAAAATTAAATGTCGACAGCCCTAATGAAAAAAGCGCGGGTAGTCGCGCTGGAACGGCCTTTACAAGGCGGCAGTACCGCATCGCGCCATTTCGGAGCAGGAAACGGTTTTATTGCCTTCTTCGTAAATCGCCGGTGCGCAAGCCTTGTTGCAGCACTTTTTGGACAGCACTTTCGACTTGTTGCGCGCGGGCTTCGTCGTTCAAGCTGTAACGCAGCAGCATGGCAAGCGAGAGGATGGTGGCCAGCGGGTTGGCTTTTGTTTTGTCCGGCGATGTCGGGTGCGGAGCCGTGCGACGGTTCGTACAGGCCTTTGCCGTTTTTCGTCCAGCGAGGCGGAAGGCAGCATGCCGATGGAGCCGGTCAGCATGGAGGCTTCGTCGGAGAGGATGTCACCGAAGATGTTGCCGGTGGCAATCACGTCGAGTGTTTGGGCGCGCGCACGAGCTGCATGGCGGCGTTGTCGACGTACATATGGGAGAGCTCGACATCAGGGTATTCTTTGCCGATTTCTTCAAAGATTTCGCGCCACAATTCGGTGGTTTCCAAAACATTGGCTTTGCCGACGGAGCAGACTTTTTTGCTGCGTTTTTGGGCGGATTGGAAGGCGACGTGGGCGATGCGGCGGATTTCGCTTTCGCTGTATTTCATGGTGTTGTAGCCTTCGCGTTCGCCGTTTTCCAGAACGCGGATGCCGCGCGGTTCGCCGAAATAAATATCACCGGTGAGTTCGCGCACGATGAGGATGTCGAGGCCTGCGACGATTTCAGGCTTGAGCGTGGAGGCGTTGGCTAGCTCGGGATAGAGGATAGCGGGGCGCAAATTGGCAAACAGATTCAAGTCTTTACGTATGGCCAACAAGCCGCGCTCAGGGCGCAGCGGACGGTCGAGATTGTCGTATTGCGGAGAACCGACTGCACCAAGCAGGACCACATCGGCGTTACGGCAAAGGTTTTGCGTGAATTCTGGATAAGGATGGCCGTATTCGTCATAGGCTTCGCCGCCCAAAGGTGCGTATTCGTAGCTGACATCCAAACCTTGTTCGATAAGTTTGTCGAGTACACGGACGGTTTCTGCAACGATTTCAGGGCCGATGCCGTCGCCGCGCAAGATAGCGATATGTTTGGTCATTTCGGGTTTCCTTATGGGAAGGTTTTAGGTAAAGGGCAGGCTGTCAGTTTTTCAGACGGCCTTAAATCAATTTGCTCTGAAAACGCTGATTGTACCATTATGGTACTGGTAAAGCTGGGTAGAAATCGCGTAGGCAGATTCTTCAAATGCCTGCAGGGCGATATTCGCCATCGCCTGCAAAGCCTCTTCATCGGACGGGCTGCAAACGAGCAGGGCGTTGCGTGCCGGGACTGCAAAAACAGGATTGGCAGGCAGCATAGGATCGTCTTTAAGTACTTCGTCCAAAAGCAAAATCAGGGAAGCATCATAGTCGTTATCCAAATGGATTTGAGCCAATGACCAACCTTCGGCATGATGAATTTGAACACGTCCATTCATCCGTTGGCGCAAATTATCCATGGCGGTACGATATAAGGCGTCTTCATCTTCAATACCTGCCTCTTCCATATGCTCACGATTGAGCGTATGCATGGATTCGTCCGTATCCACCATATAAAGCAACATGATATCGCCCGCAATCGGTTTGTATACCAGGTAATCGGCAGGTTCGGCTTCGTCCGTATTTGTAATCAGTCTGGCGTTTTCCAGATAAATCGTATTTTTAATCGTCGGAAGAATTTGTTGTGCTGAAACACTGGCATCAGTATCTTGAATCTTATAGATAACCGCTAAATTGGCTGCAACAATAGCCTCCAAGTCCTCAGGATTTTGCAGATAACTTGTGTAATGGTTGCTCAAATATGTGCTGAATGATGCTTCATCGTCTTCGGAAAAATGGACAATAATCGGCGAAGACGCAATAGTTTCGCCCCAGTCGATTTTTGCCTCAAGATGCAATTCTTCTTGAATGCGACGGGCAAAGTATTCGACAAATTCCTGCCAAGTCATTAATTTAGGTTTGGAGCGGAACAACCTGCTGAAAAAAGACATATTGTGTCCTGAATAAGGGGATAAGGCCGTCTGAAAAATTATAGACGTTCGGTTTCAACACGGATTTTAAAAACAACTTTGCGTATGTTCGGTCTGTCACCAACCAATGGGGCATGCGCATCATTCGGGAAGAATAGCGCAAATTCGCCGGGCTCCAAGGTCAGCCAAGTTTCCGGCTCGCAGTCGAAAAACTCGATATCGCGCTTTTCGTTGTAGCCTAAACCGTTTTTCAGACGGCCTCTGTCTATCCAGCCGTAGGTTTCGCTGCCATCAATCGGTGTTTGAATATCAATATGTTTTAAGTGCGCTTCAGGCTGGGCTTCTCTTTGCGTCCTCATCGGCTCGCTGCCGATAAAAATACGGATATTGGGATTTTCGCACGGCACTTGGCCGTCCGGCAGATTGGCAAAATCTAGGGTCTGCAACAGATGGAAGGCCTCGGCAAAGTCAGGATGCAGGGCAGCGTAGCGGGTGGCATTGCTTATGGTGTCGGTAATCATGGTGTGGTTAGGTAGAATTAAACTTCAGACTAATACGTTTTTAAGGATGCTTTATTTGAATTGTAACAACAAGGCCGTCTGAAAATGCTTTTTATGGAGTTGTGTTTTGCAAATCTAAAGTGGAAGCATAATGTTCCGCTATGGGAACACGCTTTCGGCTGACTTGGTTTATATCGCTGCCTTCTTCAGTCCATAAAAACGGAAAGAACGTGTAAACGCTGTCGCCATTCAAATCACGGATTTCTTCGCGCCAATTTTCCCAACGCAGGTTTTCGTAAAACAACTGCAAATCGCCAGTCAATGCCCAATTTAAGAAGTCACCATAACCTTTACCGCAATCTTCCCATTCCAAAGTATCCGGCGGCAGGTAGAAAACATTACCTACTTTGCCATCTAATCCCCACCGTTTATGGCAAAGTAGCCGCCCGCAGCATCATCGGCAAACAGATAATAGGGAGCAGGGCCTGCTGGCTCGGATTGTGTGCGGCTCAGATTCCAACTTCCCAGACCACGGGGTAGCTTCGTACTGCCGGAACCCAGTATCCGCAACCAGCCATCATCAATCAGGATGCCGCCGGTTTCATAAACGACAGCGCCCATAAACGAACGTATCGTTACTTGGGTTTTGAAAAAGTTCTTCCTGTACCTTTTTCAAGTGTACGAGGCAGGACTTCAACGCTGTTTGTCGCTTCCTCAAGCCACTCTTGAATCAATGGCCATGCAGGGTCTTGGGTTTGGATTAATTCGTCGAATGATCTCATGGACTATCCCAAAACATTCAGTAAAGGCCGTCTGAAACGCTTAAATTTTTTTCAGACGGCCTTTGGTATATCAACCGTTAAACAGCCAAGGCTGGCTTTGGCGGCGTTTTTTTCTTCAAAGGCATGAATTTCGTCAGCGTGTTGCAGGGTCAGACCGATTTCGTCCAAGCCGTTTAAGAGGCAGTGTTTGCGGTGTTCGGTAATGTCGAATGTGAATGTTTCGCCGCTAGGAGTGGTCAGGGTTTGCTCGGCAAGGTCGATGGAGAGTTGATAGCCTTCGTTGGCTTCAACTTCTTTGAAAAGCTGGTCCACCTGTTCTTCTGTCAAAACGATAGGCAAAAGGCCGTTTTTGTAGCAGTTGTTGAAGAAGATGTCGGCGAAGCTGGGGGCGATGACGGCGCGGAAGCCATAGTCGTCCAATGCCCAAGGGGCGTGTTCGCGTGAAGATCCGCAACCGAAGTTTTTTTACGCGTCAACAGGATTTGCGCGCCTTGATAGCGTGGTTGGTTCAGAGAGAAATCGGGATTCAACGGGCGTTTGCTGTTGTCCATGCCCGGTTCGCCGTGGTCGAGGTAACGCCATTCATCAAAGGCATTGGGGCCGAAGCCGCTGCGTTTGATGGATTTCAGAAATTGTTTGGGGATGATGGCATCGGTATCGACGTTACTGCGGTCGAGCGGGGCGACAATGGCGGTAATTTTGGTAAAGGCTTTCATGTCAGATTCTGATAGTAATAATGGGAAATTTTATGGCTATTCGGGTTAGCGTGTGCTGTGCAAACCGATTCGGTTGCCTTCTGTATCTTCGATAAATGCTGCAAAGCCGTTGGCAATGCGGAATTTCTCTTGTAACAGTTTGCCGCCTGCTGCAACGGCTTTTTCTGCTGTTTCGGCACAATCCGGGCAATTGAAGAAAATGGTTGTACCGCCATGGCCGGGCTGGGCGTTGCTGTCGTGCCAAATCATGCCGGCCGTACCGTGTTGGGTGTAATCGGCCGGAAAAATGATGAAACGAAATCCGTTGCCGCCAACGTCTTGCAGGGGCTTGTCGAATACGGATTCGTAAAAGGCTTTGGCGCGATCCAAATCGTGAGCGTGAATACCAAACCAGCTTGACGGATTACTCATTGTTTCTTCCTTTTGCTTGGAATCGTGAAAATGTCTGAAAAATTAATAATGTATCAGGCCGTCTGAAACGGAGTCAGGAGCTTCAGACGGCCTGATTTACCGAATTATTCGGTAGCGGCTTCAATTTTGTTGCCGACATGGCTCATGCCGCGGCCTATTGCATTGCCGCCTTTTTTAACGGCTTCGCCGGTTTTGTCGGCAACATGTTCGGCGGCTTCTTTGGTTTTATCGGCTACGCGCTCGGCGGCTTCTTTGGTTTTTATCGGCTACGCTCTCGGCAGTTTCTTTGGTTTTGTCCCAATTTCGGTTGGCATCGTTTTTTTGCGCCGGACCAAGTGCTGGAACAAGCTGACAGGATAAGGGCTGCAGCAGCCAATGCAAACAGTTTTTTCATACTAGTTTCCTTTCAAGTTATCAATGATTAAGAAGGTTTTCAGACGTTTTGCGCAATAGGAAAACTTACTTGTGTAAGGTATTGTTTCAGACGGCATGATGAATAAAGGTCGTCTGAAAATACTTTAAGCCATAGTGCGGATATCGGTAAAGCGGCCGGTCACTGCGGCGGCGGCGGCCATAGCAGGGCTGACGAGGTGGGTTCGTCCACCGTTGCCTTGACGGCCTTCAAAGTTACGGTTGGAAGTAGAGGCGCAACGTTGTCCCGGAGTTAGGCGGTCGGCATTCATAGCGAGGCACATAGAGCAGCCCGGCTCGCGCCATTCAAAACCGGCTTCGATAAATACTTCGTGCAAGCCTTCTTTTTCTGCCTGCTCTTTAACCAAACCGGAGCCAGGGACAATCAATACGCGTTGTACATTGTCCGCTTTTTTGCGGCCTTTGGCGATGGCGGCGGCTTCGCGCAAATCTTCGATACGGCTGTTGGTGCAAGAGCCGATAAAGACGATATCGACAGGGATTTCGTTTAATGGTGTACCGGCTTCCAAGCCCATGTATTCAAGGGCGCGTTCCATGCCGCTGCGTTTGACCGGATCGGCTTCTTCGGCAGGATTAGGTACTTTGCCGCTGATGTCCAAAACCATTTCAGGCGAGGTGCCCCAAGTTACTTGAGGTTCGATGTCTTCGGCTTTGAAGTGGTATTCTTTATCGAATACGGCGCCTTCGTCAGACACCAGCGTACGCCAGTATTCGACGGCTTTGTCCCACGCTTCGCCTTTGGGTGCGAAAGGTTTGCCTTTTACATAGTCGATGGTGGTTTGGTCGACGGCAACCATGCCTGAGCGCGCACCGGCTTCAATCGCCATATTGCACAGGGTCATGCGGCCTTCCATAGAAAGGCTGCGGATGGCTTCGCCACCGAACTCGATGGCGTAGCCCGTACCGCCTGCCGTGCCGATTTTTCCGATAATGTAGAGGGCGACGTCTTTGGCGGTAACACCCGGTTTCAGACGGCCTTCAACGGCAATCAGCATGGATTTGGATTTTTTCGCGGTAATACATTGGGTCGCCATGGTGTGCTCGACTTCGGAAGTGCCGATGCCGTGTGCCAACGCACCGAACGCACCGTGGGTAGAAGTATGCGAGTCGCCGCAGACAACGGTCATGCCGGGCAGGGTTGCGCCTTGTTCCGGACCCATAACGTGCACGATGCCTTGGCCTTTATCCATAAACGGGAAGTAGGCGAGTGCGCCAAACTCTTTAATGTTTGTATCCAAAGTATCGACTTGCAGTTTGGAAATCGGGTCTTGGATGCCTTTGTCCCAGTCGCCGGTCGGGGTGTTGTGGTCGGCTGTGGAGACTACGCTGTCGATACGCCAGAGTTTGCGGCCGGCCATTTTCAAGCCTTCAAATGCTTGCGGGCTGGTTACTTCGTGAACCAGGTGGCGGTCGATGTAAAGCAGGACAGTGCCGTCTTCTTCTTCGCGGACGATGTGGCTGTTCCAAAGTTTATCGTAAAGGGTTTGTGCTGTCATGGTGTTGTTCTTTTGTGTGGGTAGTAATGTAAGATGAAAAATTCTAGACGGATTTTACATGTCATGCAACAAAAATTTGTCTAATTTTTTTGAAGAAATGGAAAATTGAAAACAATCTGTAGATAAAAAAATTAGACATATTGTCTATTTGAAAGAACGGTTATATTCAAAGAATGATTTGATATGAAAGAATACTTGTCGGGATTCTTTTTAAAGGCATTATTATTTGTACCTTTGTTAAAACCACGTCAGGCAGAGGAAAGATGAAATTACCGGTTATATCGTCCGAGCATTTGGCTCAACTGCAGGCATTTGAAGCGAAAATCCTGTGTAACCACGCAAAAATCGAAGCATGGTTCCGTTCGCAGTGGAATGTGCACCGTCCGCCGTTTTACGGTTCGGTTGACATCCGCAATGCCGGTTACAAAATTTCGTCTATCGATATGAACCTGTTTCCGGGCGGCTTCAATAATTTGAATCCCAATTTTATCCCGCTGGCGGCGGTTGCTGCGCAAGATGCGGTGCAGCGTGCCTGCGAAACGGCAAAGTCCGTATTGATTATTCCTGAAAACCACACGCGCAATACGTTTTTACCTGCAAAACGTTTACGCCCTCAGCGAGATTTTGCGCTCGGCAGGGTATGAAGTGCGCTTGGGCAGCCTGAATCCTGAGGTGACCGAGCCGACCGAGTTTGAAACCGCCTTGGGCGACAAAATCCTGTTGGAACCTTTATTGCGCACCCGCGAGCGCGTCCATCTTGTAGACGGTTTCTCACCTTGCGTCGTCTTGTTGAACAACGACTTGTCCGCAGGTGTTCCCGACATTCTCAAAGACATCAGCCAAAACCGTATTGCCTCCGTTGCACGGCGGTTGGACGACGCGCCGCAAAACAGATCATTTCGGCGCGTATAACCAAGTTGCCGCCGAATTTGCCAAGCTGATCGACATTGACGAGTGGCAGATTAACCCGTATTTTTGAAAAAAATCGGCGGTTTGGACTTCAAGAACGGGAAGGTGAAGATGCGTTGGCAGAAGCGGTAGAACGCGTGCTGGCGAAAATCCAAGCCAAATACGACGAATTAGGCATTACCGATAAGCCTTTCGTGATTGTCAAAGCCGACGCGGGTACTTACGGCATGGGCGTGATGAGCGTTAAATCTGCAGATGAAGTGCGCGGATTGAACCGTAAAAACCGCAATAAAATGGCGAAAGTCAAAGAAGGTTTGGAAGTTAGCGAAGTCATTGTCCAAGAAGGTATTTATACCTACGAAACCATGAACGGCGCCGTGTGCGAACCCGTCGTGTATATGATGGACCGTTTCGTAATCGGTGGCTTCTTTCGCGTACACGAAGGCCGTGGTGTGGACGAAAACCTCAACGCCGGCGGTATGGTGTTTGTTCCGCTGTCTAACAGCATTCCTACCGGTAACGGCGACAATTCCCAAGAAGCGCCCGAAGCCTGCAAACGCGTATTCGAACAATGGGATTCGCTCGGTATGCCGCGCTCTGAAAAAGACTGCGACGTGGACAACGAACACAACCGCCTCTACGTTTACGGCGTAATGGCGCGCCTGTCGCTTCTGGCGGCGTCCATCGAGTTGGAACGGGCAGCGTAAAAGCGTAAAACTGTTTTGCCATAACATGCCGTCTGAAACGTAAACCCGCTTCAGACGGCATTTCAAAATTCAACTAAAAAGGGATGAGATGAGCATCAAGCAATGGCCGGAGGGGGAAAGGCCGAGGGAAAAAAACTGCTGGAGCGCGGTGCGGCGGCGTTGAGCGATGCCGAACTTTTGGCAATCCTGCTGCGCGTCGGCACGCGCGGGATGAGCGCGGTCGATTTGGCGCGCTACCTGTTGCAGGAGTTCGGCAGCTTGGGAAAAACTGATGAGTGCGGATGTCGGCAAACTTTCGGCATACAAGGGCATGGGGACGGCAAGTTTCACACAGTTTGCCGTAGTCAGAGAAATCGGACGCAGGATACTGGCCGAAGAATTGCAGGAGAGCATCGTCCCTGTCCGATCCGGATACGGTGGCCGACTATCTTCGCCTGCATTTGGGGCACGAGAAAATCGAAGTCAGCGTCGCGCTGCTGCTGAACCGCCAAAACCAGCTGATTTCCGTCAGGGAGCTGTCACGCGGAACGGTCGCCGAGAATACGCTCTATATCCGCGAAATCGTCAAACTGGCTTTGGACGAGTATGCGGACAGCCTGATTATCGCGCACAACCACCCGGGCGGTTCCGCCGAGCCTTCGCATGAGGATATCGCATTCACCGGACGGCTGGCACAGGCCATGTCGCTGGTTGATGTTTCCCTGCTTGACCATTTCATCGTAACCTCCCGGAGCGTCTGCTCGTTCAGGCAGCTCGGGTTGATGCCCTGACACTCTGTTTCACATGCGGCGGCTCTGATAAAATAGCCGCTTCAACCGTATTAGACAGATATTGTTAAGTTAATGGAAACACAAAACAAACCTACCGTTACCGACATTGACCGCCCCATACTCGTCCCGCCCGGCGGACATAAAAAAGTCTTGCTGCATTCCTGCTGCGCCCCGTGCAGCGGCGAAGTGATGGAAGCCATGCTGGCCAGCGGCATTGATTACACCATTTATTTTTACAATCCCAATATTCATCCGCATAAAGAGTATATGCTCCGAAAAGAGGAAAACGTACGCTTTGCGGAAAAGTTTGGTATCCCCTTCATCGACAAAGACGACGATTACGAAAACGACCGCAAAGAATGGTTTGCCAAAGCCAAAGGTATGGAATTCGAACCTGAGCGCGGCATCCGCTGCACCATGTGTTTCGATATGCGTTTTGAAAAAGCCGCGCAATACGCGCACGAACACGGGTTCCCCGTCTTCACCAGCTCGCTGGGCATTTCCCGTTGGAAAAAAACATGAACCAGATTAACGACTGCGGCCGCCGCGCCGCCGCGCCTTACGATGATGTGGTGTATTGGGATTTCAACTGGCGCAAAGGTGGCGGCAGCGCGCGCATGATTGAAATCAGCAAACGTGAAAACTTCTACCAGCAGGAATATTGCGGTTGTGCCTATTCCCTGAGGGATTCCAACGCCCACCGCAAATCACAGGGCAGAATCCCCATCAAACTCGGCGTGTTGTATTACGGGGACGAGTCTACGCAATACGAACCCGTACCGGTTCAGACCGAAAAATAAACACCTTATGCCGTCTGAAGGTTCAGACGGCATAAGGTTCGGAAGCCGGTACGGGAAATGGAAATCGGCAAACGTAAATGTGATTTTCAAGTTTGCCGTTTTCATGAAATATCCCGTTGCCGGGGCGAGAGGGCGACATCATGAAATCCCTTGTTATCTGGCTGCTCCTGTTGGGCTCGGCAGCAGGCGTTTTCTACCATACCCAAAACCAATCCCTGCCTGTGGGAGAACTTGTCTATCCGTCTGCACCGCAAATCAGGGGGCAGAACGATGCGTTGCACTACCTCAACCTCATCCGCGCACAAATCGGTTTGCACGAGCTGGCACACGCGCCGGTTTTGGAAAATTCCGCCCGCAGGCACGCACGCTATCTCACGCTTAATCCCGAAGACGGACACGGCGAATATCATGTCGAAAACCCTCATTATACCGACCGAAAGCTGACCGGACGCACACGCCTTGCCGGTTATCTTTACAATGGCGTACATGAAAATGTCAGCACGGAAGAGGAATCGGGATCGCGCGATGGCGATATCCGTACGCAGCAACGCCAAGTAGACGGATTGATGAGTACCGTCTATCACCGCCTTTCGCTGCTTGACCGGCATACGGATGAGGCAGGAGCGGCATTTGTCAGGGGAAACGGTAAAACCGTTCTCGTATTCAACCAAGGCAACGGCAGGTTTGAGCGCGCCTGTGCCCGGAGAATGCAGCAGCCGGAAGCAGGACGGAAATATTACCGTAATGCCTGCCATAACGGTGCGGCCGTTTATGCCGACGAAGTCATGCCCGCAACGGAATTGCTTTATACCGCCTATCCGGTCGGCAGCGGCGCGCTGCCTTATTTTTACGAGGGAGCGTCCCGACCCCATGCCGGGATATGAAATGACGGGAAATCCTATCAGCATTGATTTTTTTCTGAGGCGGCAGGCAAAATTGTGATGAAAAAGTTTCAAGCTGTATCGGGGTAAAAATGAAATCCGTCCCGTCAAAGTTTTAACCGCCGGCAACGACCCCAACGGCAGGCTGACGTCGTACCAATTTGCGCTTTTTCCCGATCAAGCCTTTGGAATACGGTACGCTTTATACGGCAATATTCGATTATCTCCGCAACGGACGGCGCGGGCAGGCGAAATGGCAGTTCAGAACCCGAAAACCCGATTACCCTTATTTTGAGGTAAACGGAGGTGAGACGCTTGCCGTCAAAAAAGGCGAAGAATATTTTATCCACTGGCACGGACGCTGGTGTCTGGAAGCGTGTACCCGTTATACCTACCGGCGGCAGTTCGGCAACAGTCTGTCCATACTCCGGCACGAAGCGGGCGGCATCGTCTTCAGCGTCAGCGGAATGGCGAGAAGCCGCATCAGACTTGCTCCGGAAGACAGCCCGGAACGCGGCGTAACCCTTTATTTACAGGATTGACAGTTATGTCAGGCAGAACAGGACGGAACAGTGCCACTCAGGCGCAACCGGAACGCGTCATGCTGGTGGGTGTGATGTTGGATAAGGAAGGAACGGGCAGCAGCGCCGCCCGTTTGAGCGGATTTCAGACGGCATTGGCGGAAGCGGCGGAGCTGGTCAAAGCGGCCGGAGGCGATCCCGTCCTTGTGGAAACCGCCAAACGCGACCGCCCGCATACAGCGCTGTTTGTCGGTACGGGCAAGGTTGAAGAGCTGGCGGCGGATGTTGCGGCCAACGGTATCGATTTGGTCGTATTCAACCACGAACTGACGCCGACGCAAGAGCGCAACCTCGAAAAGGAGCTGAAGTGCCGCGTATTGGACAGGGTAGGGTTGATTTTGGCGATTTTTGCCCAACGCGCACGGACTCAGGAGGGTAGGCTGCAAGTCGAGTTGGCGCAATTGAGCCATTTGGCCGGACGCTTGATACGGGGTTACGGCCATCTGCAGAGCCAGCGCGGCGGCATCGGCATGAAAGGCCCCGGCGAAACCAAACTGGAAACCGACCGCCGATTGATCGCCCATCGGATTAACGCGTTGAAAAAACAGCTTGCCAACCTTAAAAAACAACGCGCACTCCGCCGTAAACCGCGCGAATCGGGCGGAATTAAAACCTTCGCATTGGTCGGTTATACCAATGTAGGCAAATCCACGTTGTTCAATTGTCTGACCAAAGCGGGCGCATATGCACAGGACCAGCTGTTTGCAACACTGGACACTACGGCACGGAGGCTGTATATCAATCCGGAATGCAGCATCATCCTGACCGATACCGTGGGTTTTGTCAGCGATCTGCCGCACAAACTGATTTCCGCCTTTTCCGCCACGCTTGAGGAAACCGCCCAAGCCGATGTGCTGTTGCACGTCGTCGATGCCTCCGCCCCCGGTAAAGAACAGCAGATTGAAGATGTAGAAAACGTCCTCAGGGAAATTAAAGCCGACCGCATCCCGTGTATCAGAGTTTACAACAAAACCGACCTTCTGCCGTCTGAAGACAGAAATACGGGGATACAGCGGGATGGCAGGGGCAGGATTGCCGCCGTTTATCTTTCTGCCGAAGAAAAAAACTGGCATAAACGCATTGCGCGATGCGGTTGCCGAATATTGCGCCGCCATGCCGACAACCGATGACGAAACCGAAACGCCATGAAAAAAACCTGTTTCCACTGCGGTCTGGATGTTCCCGAACACCTCCACCTGACTGTCCGTTATGAAAATGAAGACCGGGAAACCTGCTGCGCCGGTTGTCAGGCGGTCGCACAAAGCATTATCGACGCCGGTTTGGACAGCTATTACAAACAGCGTACCGCCGACGCACAGAAAAGCGAACTGCCGCCTCAGGAAATCCTCGATCAAATCCGCCTCTATGATTTACCCGAGGTGCAGTCTGATTTTGTCGAAACCCATAACGGTACGCATGAGGCGGTGCTGATGCTGGGCGGCATTACCTGTGCCGCCTGCATTTGGCTCATCGAACAACAGCTTTTGCGTACAGACGGCATCATCCGCATTGATCTCAATTACAGTACCCGGCGCTGCCGGGCCGTATGGGACAACGAAAAAATCCGCCTTTCCGATATTTTGTTGAAAATCAGGCAGACGGGTTATACCGCCGAACCATATGACGCACAGAAAATCGAGGCCGCCAATCAGAAGGAGCGGAAACAATATATCGTCCGCCTTGCCGTTGCCGGTTTGGGTATGATGCAGACCATGATGTTCGCGTTGCCGACCTACCTTTACGGCAACGACATTGAAGAAGATTTCCTACAAATCCTCCATTGGGGCGGTTTCCTGATGGTGTTGCCGGTTGTCTTTTACTGCGCCGTTCCGTTTTATCAAGGCACGCTGCGCGACTTGAAAAAAACCGCCGGGTCGGTATGGACACGCCGATTACCGTCGCCATCATTATGACCTTTATCGCCGGCGTTTACAGCCTTGCGACCAATGCGGGACAGGGGATGTATTTCGAATCCATCGCCATGCTGCTGTTTTTCCTGCTGGGCGGACGTTTTATGGAACAAATCGCACGACGTAAGGCAGGCGATGCCGCCGAGAGGCTGGTCAAGCTGATTCCTGCGTTTTGCCATCATATGCCCGATTACCCCGATACGCAGGAAACCTGCGAGGCAGCCGTCGTCAAATTGAAGGAGGGCGATATCGTGATGGTCAAACCGGGGGAGACCGTACCTGTCGACGGTACGGTTGTCGAAGGCAGCAGCGCGGTCAATGAAGCCATGCTGACGGGTGAAAGCCTGCCCGTCGCCAAAATGCCGTCTGAAAAAGTAACCGCCGGCACACTCAATACGCAAAGCCCCCTAATCATACGCACCGACCGTACCGGCAGCAGTACGCGCCTGTCCCATATCGTCCGCTTGCTCGACCGCGCCTTGGCGCAAAAACCGCGCACCGCCGAGTTGGCGGAACAATACGCCTCGACATTCGTTTTCGGGGAGCTGCTGCTTGCCGTCCCCGTATTCATCGGTTGGATGTTTTACGCCGATGCGCATACCGCGCTTTGGATTACTGTCGCCCTGCTTGTCATTACCTGTCCGTGCGCCTTATCGCTTGCCACACCGACGGCCTTGGCTGCTTCTACCGGTGCGCTGGCGCGCGAAGGCATTTTAATCAGCGGTAAGCAAACCCTGGAAACGCTCGCCCAAACCACCGACATCATCTTCGATAAAACAGGAACGCTGACCCGGGGAAATCCCACCGTCAGCCGTATCTCATTGTTGAGCGGCATAGATGAAGCCTTTGTTCTCGCGGTGGCGCAGGCGTTGGAACAACAGTCCGAACATCCCCTTGCCCGCGCCATCCTCAACCACCGTGTTTCAGACGGCATGATTCCTGACATACGGGTCGGACAACGCCTCAATCACGTCGGTGAAGGCGTAGGCGCGCAACTGACCGTCAACGGGGAAACACAGGTATGGGCATTGGGCAGGGCGGCTTATGTCGCCAAAATCGCCGGAGAACCTCCTCAGGATGAACAGTCTTCAGAAAGCGGCAGTGCGGTCTATCTCGGTAACCAGCTCGGTTTCCAAGCTGTGTTTTATCTTCAAGACCCGTTGAAGGAGGGTGCGGAGGAAGTTGTCCGCAAGTTGAAGCGGCAACACCTGACCCTGCACCTGCTCAGCGGAGACCGTGAAACCGCCGTTGCAGAAACCGCACGCGCCTTGGGTATCGGACACTACCGTTCCCAAGCCATGCCGGAAGACAAGTTGGAATATGTCAAGGCTTTGCAGGAAGAAGGGAAAAAGGTGTTGATGATAGGCGACGGCATCAACGACGCCCCTGTTTTGGCACAGGCCGATACTTCTGCAGCCGTGGCGGGCGGAACCGATATTGCAAGGGACGGCGCGGATATCGTCCTTCTAAACGAAGATTTGAATACCGTTCCGCATATGCTGGTACAGGCGGGAAAGACGCGGCAGATTATCCGTCAGAACCTGTCGTGGGCAAGTGCTTACAACATCATTGCCGTACCGCTTGCCGTTTTGGGCTATGTCCAACCGTGGATTGCCGCGCTGGGCATGAGCTTCAGTTCGCTGGTTGTATTGGGCAACGCCATGCGGCTTCACAAGCAGGCGGACATGTCGTCTGAAAAACACTGACCGGCGTGAAGCATAAAAAAACCCGAATTCTGACCTTCAGGATTCGGGTTAGAATTTTGTCTGCCGTTTCAGACGGCATTTTCAAGCGGATTATTGGTCCACAAATGCGCGCTCAATCAGGTAATCGCCGCGCACGCCTGTTTTTGGAGAGACGGTCAAACCGAAATCGTCCAAAACTTTGCAGGTGTCTTTCAGCATCGCAGGGCTGCCGCACAGCATAGCGCGGTCGTTTTGAGGATTGATTTTTGGGCAGGCCGATGTCTTCAAACAGTTTGCCGCTTACCATCAGGTCGGTTAGGCGGCCGTGGTGTTCGAATTCTTCTCGGGAAACAATCGGATAGTAAATCAGTTTTTCTTTAACCAAGTCGCCGAGGTATTCGTGTTCGGGCAATTCTTTGGTAAAGCGGTCGTAGTACGCCAAATCTTTTTTGTAGCGCACGCCGTGTACGAGGATGATTTTTTCAAATTGCTCGTAAATTTCGGGGTCTTTGGTGATGCTCAAGAAAGGGGCGATGCCGGTACCGGTACTCAACAGGTAAAGGTGTTTGCCTGGATTCAGATCGCCGGCAACCAGAGTTCCGGTCGGTTTTTTGCTGATTAACACGTCGTCGCCGACTTTGAGGTGTTGCAGGCGGCTGGTCAGCGGGCCGTCTTGGACTTTAATGCTGAAAAATTCGAGGTGTTCTTCCCAGTTGGCGGAGGCGACGCTGTATGCGCGCATCAGCGGCTTGCCGTCCACCATCAATCCGACCATGACGAATTGGCCGTTTTCGAAGCGCAACGATTCGTCGCGGGTGCAGGTAAAGGTAAAATATGCGTCTGTCCAGTGATGTACGGACAATACTTTTTGGGTATTGAATGCTGCCATTTGGGTTTCCTGTCAGTAAAAGAAATGGATAGTGCTTGTTCGGGGCGTGCGGCAGAGTGAAAAAGTCTGCCCGATTCGGGGTAAAGCCAAAATTCTAAACGAAACGGATGGTTGCGACAATGCTTGATGCGGGTTGGTTATATGCCGTCTGAAGGGCTTCAGACGGCATCGCGGGGAGGACGGCGGCTTATGGCGGCATATCGGCAAGGGAAATCAGGGAAATCGAGGATGCCAGCCTGAGCGCGTCCCGTCCCCAGCGGGTGTGTTCCAGCCTGCGTATCGGGAGGATCGGTTTGACGGTGGCGGCAATCAGCTTTTGTATTTCGGCAGGCTGCTCCGACAATACACCGTCCCATTTTTCCGCAGCTGCTTCCAGCAGTCCGCCGTTTTTCAATATCAGCGCGGTCGAATGGATGTAGCAGAGCCAATCGCGGGCTTGGCATTGCGCTAGGGTCAGAACTTCGGAAGGGTCGTCTTCAAAGTCCAAAAAAAGCTGATGTTTTTTTCCGTCTGACATCATATTCCGCGCAAACGCCTGACTGAGGAACTGCTGTTTTTCATGCACGCGTGCAATAGCTTCCAAACCGGCAAGCCAAGCGTCTGCCTTTCCGGCTTCGGCTTCTTGGCGGATTTGCGTATCGAGCGGGATGCCTTCCAAATTGCCGAACATAAGGGCATTTTTCCGGACAGCGAGCAATTCGGGAACGGCTATCCCTGAAGAGCGCAATTCGTACAGGCGTTTTGCTTCGGTTGCAATGGCAGGCTCGCCGCCGAGGCTGGGAACCGGCTTCAACACCCCCAGTTTCAAATACCGGGCAACCATACCGAGCAGCGCATAACGCCATCGTGCATTGTGCCTGCCTGCTTTACGTATCCATACTTTGGTTCCGTCGTCAAGCAGGTGGGGTGCGATGGCGGCCTCCTGTTTTGCCGCCAATTCGTCCAGCAGTATGGAAAAACGAGTTTCCTGCATAGGTAAGGTCATTTTTCTTTCAATCTTAAGTTCGGGCGGAATGCCGCCCATACGGAACATCAGTTTAGGGTTTGCTCGATAATGCCTTTTACCGCGTCCGCACTGTTAGGCACGGTTTGCACGCGCTGCGGCAATTTTTCCAAACCTTCCAGCGCGGCGGGGCGCGGAATTGCGACATCGCCGACGGCTTCGTGTATGGTCGCATCGAATTTCGCCGCCAACGCGGTTTCCAAACAAACCACCGTTTCCCCTTCTTCGCGTACTTCGCGTGCGACTTTTACGCCGTCGGCAGTGTGCGGGTCGATGAGTTCTTTGTCTTGCTCGTAAACCTGTTTGATGGTGGCGAGTCGGTCGGCATGGGTGGATTTGCCGGAGGTAAAGCCGTATTTGCCGCCGACCTTGTCCAAGGCAAAACCGCAGGTCAAAAGCCCTTGCTTGCCGCCACTTCCGCCCACAGCGTATTGATTTCCTGAGGATCGCGATCCATCAGGTCGAACACGAAACGCTCGAAGTTGGACGCTTTGGAAATGTCCATAGACGGGCTGGAGGTAACATAAGTATGCGCGCTGTTGCGCGGGCGGTATGCGCCGGTTTTGAAAAACTCGTCCAATACATCGTTTTCATTGGTCGCGACAATCAGGCGGCGGATGGGCAGGCCCATTTGTTTGGCGATGTGTCCCGCGCAAACGTTGCCGAAGTTGCCGCTCGGCACGCAGAAGCTGGCCTGCTCGTCATTGTTTTGTGTTGCTTTGAAATAGCCGGCAAAGTAATAAACCACTTGCGCGACGATGCGCCCCCAGTTGATCGAATTGACCGTACCGATATGGTATTTTTCCTTGAACGCGGCATCGTTCTGCACCGCCTTCACAATATCCTGACAGTCGTCAAACATACCCTTTATGGCAATATTGTGGATATTCCCGTCTTGCAGGCTGTACATCTGCGCACGTTGGAACGCGCTCATTTTGCCATCGGGCGACAGCATAAATACGTTCACGCCCTTTTTGCCGCGCAAGGCATATTCCGCAGCCGAACCCGTATCACCGCTGGTTGCGCCCAAGATATTGAGTTTTTTTTGCCTTCTTTGTTTTAAAACATATTCAAACGCATTGCCCAAAAACTGCATCGCCATGTCTTTGAATGCCAAAGTGGGGCCGTTGGATAAGGCCTGAATCTTAATGCCGTCTGAAAGCGTGCGGACGGGGGTAATTTCTTTTGTACCGAAGGCTGCCTCGGTGTAGGTACGGTCAAGGATGTCGCGCAGGTCGTCCTCCGGAATATCCGTAACGAACAGGCGCATGATTTCAAACGCCAATCCGGGATAGTCCAATCCGCGCCACCGGTCGAGCGTGCAGCGGTCGATTTGCGGATAATGTTCCGGCAGCATCAGCCCGCCGTCGGGTGCGAGACCCATCAGTAAGACTTCGCTGAACGGTTTGTGTGCGGTTTCGCCGCGGGTGCTGATGTATTTCATGGTTTTCTCTGCTTATACGGTAAGGAAAAGGGAGGACGGTATGTTGCCCGAGCCGTCCGAAATCCGGTGGGTTAGCGGTACAGGCGTTTGAAGCAGGCGGAAACTGTTTTGGCGGTAACGGTGGTAATTGCCTGATTGCGTGTGGACTGGTTCAGCATCTGCATCACATCGTTGCCGGTCAGCTGGTTGGGTGCTTCTTCGGTGGCGCAGCCGCAAATCTTGTTTTCCCATTCCGCCTGTTTTTCGGCACTCATCGCCAGCGCGGTTAAACGCCATTCGCTGCGTTTGTTTAATTCTGCACGGCATTGGCTTTCTACCGCCATTTTGACGATGCTGCCGCCCATACCTGTGCCGCCGCCCAAACCGCCGAACGCCGAGTCAGAATCATAAGCGCAGCCGCCCAACAACGCCGTCACAGAAGCAACGGCAACAATCTTTTTCATATTCATAGCCATCCCTTGCTGCAAGGTCGTCTGAAACGCCCCGCAAAGTCTTTAAACAAACGCGTATTATACCGTAAGCGGTGTGAGATGGGGGATTGGGGGAGGTGGAGTATAATTTGGAAAATATTGAATGGGCTTATAGAAATAAGGAGTGGTATTCAAAATGTACAAACCAAAGAAAAAATCTTCATTTGTTGAAGTCTTGGAAATAATCGGCAAATCGATAACAATTTTAGCTTCAGCAGGAGTGATATTAGGCGGCTTTCTTTCCTACAGTTACTTATCTTTCATCCGGCAGCCAAGTGTTTTTTTACCGATGCAATATCAAATCCTTCTAGTCTAGCATCTATTTTGATCACATTTGTACTAACAATACTAGCCCTTATTAGCCCATATATTTTCCCTCACATACTTATTCCTTTATCGAAAGATGTCAAACAGGAAAAAAATAGCTATTAAAAAAATCTGCTACCATCCTTATCCATAGCTCCTTTAACATTTATAGCAATAATTACATATATATATTTGTTCAATGATCTTCCTAAAATCATATTAGAATATATTTCATATATCTCTATTTTGCTCCCTGTGAGCGTATATTTAATTCAAATAACAATCAAAAAAACAGAAAAGATATTGAAATTTTTTTATATTAAAATTTGTTTTCTATGCAATATACTACCTAGTATCAGCATTGATCTTGTTTCCTGTAATCATCATTTTTTTACTATTCCAGCTTTTAATTTATTTAATAATATTTTCAAATAATGATATAAAAAAATAGATACATAATAAAAATTATTGATTTTTTTCTAAAAAAATTAAAAAAATTATTTTTTTCTCAAAAATAAGAATAAAAAAAGAAAAAAATAAAAATAACAGAGGAAATTACTACATTACTACTCTTTATAATGATAATTATACTCTCATCTGCTACAACATTTTTTTATACTCCTTAGTTTTTTTATAATAATGACTAACGATTGGTTACCTGGAGAAGAAACTCAATACTTATACTTACTTTTTTCTCGGCATAATGATGCTATTGAATGCCTTCTTAGTCTCTCGCTTCATTCGCTACCAAAAAAACAATAAAAAAATGATCATAAGAAAGTTCTTATATTTCCTTGTATGATTGCTTTTTCATTGCTCTTGATAGTAATACTATCTGAAAATTTTTTTCTGTGCGTATGCTTTATCCAGTTCGTTTTACAGAAATCCCTCAGAACTCTTCATGGTATTTATTACATAATAATTTTCAACAAAAACAATGGTTTCCAAGAAACCAGCGGAATCGACAGAAATGACTTGCTCAAGTTAAAACAAAAATTCAAATGCTCCGCACTTTCAGAAAAAAAGAAAAAAAGTAGAAAAAAAGGCATTTCGTGTTCTTCAATCCCCGAACAACGCAACAACGCCCTATACGGCTACATGGCTTGGAACTTAGGCGACACTAAGGTCTTCTGCCCACCGACTGCTGAAAACAACAAAGGAAAAAAAGGAAGCCGCAAAATTAGCAACAGAATGTATCGTTATCAGTGGGAAATTCCTGCAAATTTTTGAATGAAAACTATATTGACATTATGCCCAAAGAGCGTTAATTCCCTTTTCAGACGACCTGCTATAATCCACGTCGTCTGAAAACCCTTTTCACGGAAACTGCCATGTCCGACCTTTTTCACCCGCCAACCCGATGCGCCGCTTGCCGAACGCCTGCGCCCGCATACGCTTGATGATGTTATCGGGCAGCAGCATTTAATCGGCGAAGGCAAGCCGCTGCGCGTGGCGGTGGAAGGCGAGAAGCCGCATTCTATGTTGCTGTGGGGGCCGCCGGGCGTGGGTAAGACGACGTTGGCGCGGATTTTGGCTCAGAGTTTCAATGCCCAGTTTCTGCCTGTTTCCGCCGTATTTTCCGGCGTGAAGGACATACGCGAGGCAATCGACAAGGCAGAAATCGCTTTGCAGCAGGGACGTGCGACGATTTTTGTTTGTCGATGAAGTCCACCGCTTCAACAAAGCACAACAGGACGCGTTTTTTTGCCGCATGTCGAAAGCGGTTTGCTGACCTTTATCGGTGCGACGACGGAAAATCCGTCGTTTGAAGTCAATCCCGCGCTGTTGAGCCGCGCTCAGGTGTATGTTTTGCAATCTTTGACTTCAGACGACCTCAAGAAACTGATTGCCAAAGTGTTGGCTTTGCCCGAATACCGGGATTTCACGATTGAAGCCGATGCGCAGGAGCTGCTCGTCAATACCGCCGACGGCGATGCGCGCAGATTGTTAAATCTGTTGGAACAACTTTTACGCGCCGCCGATACATGCCGTCTGAAAACCTTAACCGTCGAATTTCTCGCCGACAGTCTTGGGGCGCAAATCCGCCGTTTCGACAAAGGCGGCGAGAGTTTCTACAACCAAATCTCCGCTCTACACAAATCCGTGCGCGGTTCGCATCCGAACGCTGCGCTGTACTGGTTTTGCCGTATGCTCGACGGCGGCACCGACCCGCGCTACCTCGCCCGACGCATCGTGCGCATGGCGTGGGAGGACATCGGGCTTGCCGACCCGCGCGCCTTCCAAATCGCCAACGATGCCGCCACCACCTTTGAACGCTTAGGCTCGCCCGAAGGCGAACTCGCGCTGGCGCAAGCCGTGCTGTACCTCGCCGCCGCTGCCAAATCCAACGCGGGCTACAAGGCATACAACCAAATGCGCCGCTTCATCAAAGAAAACGCCAGCGACGAAGTACCCGTCCACCTGCGCAACGCCCCGACCAAGCTGATGAAAGAATTAGGCTACGGACGCGAATACCGCAACGCCCACGACGAACCGAACGCCCTACGCCGCCGGCGAAAGCTATATGCCCGACGGCTTGGACGAACCCGATTTCTACCAACCCGTCCCGCGCGGACTGGAAATCAAAATCGGCGAAAAGCTGACATGGTTGAAATCGCTGGACGAAGAAGTATTAAAGGCAAAATGAAGCAATGCCGTCTGAAGCAGAACAGTATGGCAAAAGCCGGTACACCGGAAAGGCGTATCGGCTTTTTTTCAGGTCTTATCCTGTTTATCGATAAAGCCAATAAAGACGAAGTGGTGTTAATCGACGCATCAGGCTTGGGCGAAAAAAATCAAAGACGGCAAAAACCAAAAAACCATCCTTTTCCGCGCAGAAGAACAAAAAATCTGAAATACCTTCACCCACAAACAGGCAGTGGAAGATTTCAGCGTGGTGGTCGGCTACGATGAAATCAAAGCCAAAAACTACAGCCTGTCGGCGGGGCAGTATTTCTAGGTAAAGATTGATTATGTGGATATATCCGCCGAGGAATTCGAGCAGAAAATGGCGTGATTTTTTTGTCGGATTTGGACAATCTCTTCGCTGAATCTGCCGAATTGGAAAAAGGAGATTAAGGGTAGGCTGGCGATGTTGAAATTCAATTTATATTTGAAGATAAGGTGGCATTGATATGAAATAGATAGTTGTCCCTTTAAGTACTGAAACCATGAAAAAAATTAGATTATGATCAAGCTGATGATAATGAACTATATGTATTTAAACTTTCGGAACAAGAGGTTAATTTGTTATTTGAGAAAAAATTTTTTTCGATGAACTAAATGAAGTAATAGATACATATATATTTCCATGTATAGCCCAACGTGAAAAAAATCTGAGTATTACATACAGTTATACTTTACTGAAACAAAGCTAGCTGTACATATCTGTGCCATATTTTTTTACTACAAACAAAAAAATATTTATAATTATTAAGGATAAGATAAAAAAACCCCAAACGCCAGATTAATTCTTAATAATTTCAAATAAAAATATTTGAGATTTTTTTCTTTTTCCAAATAATATATTGAAATATTTAAAGTTAAGGTAGCTTGATTTAATTAGAAAAATCAAAAAACCATTAATTAATTTTTTTCTTCTTTAAATATTTTTATATGATATTATAAAATTAAATGACATTGCGAAAACATATGAAATCATTAAAATACCAAATATATAGTGGGAATGCATTATTATTTAGCTCCTTCTTTTGGCTCTGACAAATTGACAGTCCATTGATATCCAATGCTTGCATTTGCAATTGCTGACGCACCGGCCCCTGTTTTTCCCTGTTAGTATCAATGGTTCTTTTTCTTGCAAGATGTGTACCTGCACAACCACCCTAATACTAAACCACTACTATAGATGATTATGAGGATGAAAAAAATAATTGATTTAAGAAAATTAATTATTCTAAAAATTTTTTTACAAGATAATTCCCGCCAGGCATTGACAGATATCCCTCCGAGAATATATCAGAATATTTTATTTGGCTGTGTTTTTAACAGTGTGTTGATTTTTATACTAAATTTTTGATAAAATTCATTATAATGAATTGAATTATAATGAATTTTAGTATGTCGAGCGTAACAAAAAGAATTAGACATTTTAAAACAACTTTTTGAAAATTTGTCCGATACGGATAAACAGGCTTTTTTGACTTCTGTCAGCTCAAAAGAACAGGTTAAAAAAATCATTGAACAAAGAAAAGTTACGAAGTGCCCACATTGTCAATCTACGCATTTTGTAAAAAAATGGTACGAAATGCAATAACCAACGCTATTTGTGTCGTGATTGCAAAAATCTTTTGTTGAGCAAACAGGCACTATTCTCTACAACACGCAAAAAGACATTGAAGTTTGGGAAAAATACATTCATTGCATGATTGAAAAATACCCACTCCGCAAATGTGCTGAAATTTGCAAAATCAATCTTGCTACTGCGTTTACTTGGCGGCACAAAATTTTAGACGCACTTCAAAACATGATGAATGAAGTTGAGTTAGACGGCATTGTGCAAGCTGATGAAACTTATTCGACGATTTCTTACAAAAGGACATCACAAGGATTTTTCAACTGCCGCGCCCTGCTCACAAACGCGGGACAAGAGCCGGTAAGCGCGGCATTTCAAAAAGAACAAGTCTGTGTTCCTTGCGGTATCGATTTAGACGGTAAATCTGTTGCTAGAATTAGCAATTTGGGTAAGCCATCCCTAAAAAGATTTGCAAAAAGTTCTAAATGGCAAAGTTGCCAAAGATTCTGTATTCGTTACCGATTCATTAAGACCATATCAAAAAAATTATCGTTGGACATGAATTTAAGCCATATCCGCATTCCACGCGGTAAACGTGCAGTCGGTACATTCAATATTCAAACGATTAACAGCTACCACAGCAGGCTGAAAAACCTGATTGTCCACCGCTTCAAAGGTGTGGCAACCAAGTATTTGAATAATTACTTGGTGTATCACAATTTCGTGAATTTTTGCCAAAGATACTTTGGCAAATAAAGAAGCTGTTTTGCTGGATTTCATTCGCAAAACCATGTGCACAATTAAGTCGGCAGACGTGGCTAAACGTCCTGCTATTCCTGTGTAAATTAACTTGACTTTCAAATTTAAGGTGTAATCATGTCCCTACAAGCCTACAAGCCTACAAGCCTACAAGCCTCACAAGCCTACAAGCCTACAAGCCTACAAGCCTACAAGCCTACAAGCCTACAAGCCTACAAGCCTAGTTTAATCTTATCTTTTCAAACTTCCAACACTTATTTGGAGGTTTGAAATGTCTAAACTTGAATATGAATTCGACGAAAAAAATCAAATCAAATTATTTCTCCACTAAATAACAAACGGTTAACATACACTCCCGAGGAAGAAATACGTCAAAAATTCATTTGTGTGTTGGTAAATGAATATGGTTATTCACTTAATCAAATGGCACAAGAATTGAGTCTAACCAATTCAAGTCGTGGTACTGGGCGAGCCAGAGCGGATATTGTTATTTGGAAATCCGAGGAAGCCAAAAAAAATAACGAACACGCCGCCATTGTAATTGAATGCAAATCCGACAACGTAACCATTCAGCCCGAAGACTATTATCAAGGCTTAAATTATGCAACTTGGGCCGGGGCTGATTTTTTGTTACTCATAACAGTAAAAGAAACTCGCTATTTTCAAGTCTTTAAAGACAAATTACCCAAACACCTTGGTAAAGAATTATCTGATTTGCCCAAAGCCAAACAACTAGGCGACCAACAGTCCATTGAAAAAATCCTAAATGAAGAAAAGGTTTTTGAGCGTGATGAATTCGCCAAACTGCTGCATCAATGCCACAATATTATCCGCAACAACGATAAGCTATCGCCAGAAGCGGCGTTTGATGAAATCAGTAAAATTTTATTTACCAAAATTGTTTTTGAACGCGATAACTGTAACAACAAAACCAGAATTTTCTCAAAAACAGAATTTGAAAACAAAGAAAAAGATCACAATGTCGACGTCCGTCCTTATTTAGAAGGCGATGACAAAAAAACCGATTATGTTCAATTTATTTTCCGCCAAACTAATATTCGGAAGACGCTCTTTTTCGCAGAAGACGATGTAATTAAAATCCGCCGTGAAAGTTTTCTTGCCATTGTTGAAAAATTACAAGTTTACAACTTATCCAAAACGTCCGACGACGTAAAAGGCATTGCTTTTGAGAAATTTTTAGGGACAACATTTCGTGGTGAGTTAGGGCAATTTTTCACACCGCGCAGTGTGGTGGAATTCATGACCGAAATTTTAGATCCACAAGAAGGAGAACGCGTATGCGATCCTTGTAGTGGTTCTGGTGGTTTTTTGATTAACGCCTTTGAATATATGCGGGAATCCATTCGACAAGATTTAGAAGAAGAAAAAGAATCCATAAAAAATCGCTATTTTGATGAAGCCTACGAGCAGGCAGATGAACAGCAAAAAGCCAATATAGAAGCTAAAGTTGATGGCTTATTTAGCGAACTAAATAGCGAGCTAGATTTAGACAACCCAAATAGCCGTTTGTACCAACTTTCGCACAATTGCATTTATGGGACGGACGCCAATCCGAGAATGGCACGAGTATCCAAAATGAATATGATTATGCACGGCGATGGGCACGGTGGCGTACATCACAATGATGGTTTGTTGAATATAAATGGTATTTTTTTGAAGAACGCTTTGATGTAATTTTAACTAATCCACCTTTTCGGTTCTCGTGTAGCAAAAGATTTAAAATTAACTCAAGAAGATAGCCTAATTGACAAGCCACATTATAAAAATTGGGAAGCTAAATATGAGAATTATGAACGTATCGGAAATGAGCGAAAATTAGAAATTGAAGAAAATAAAGCCATTGTTGATAAATTTGAAGTGAGTAAGTTTAGCACTTTAACCGAAGTGATGTTTATTGAACGCTGCCTGAAACTGTTACGCAAAAGGCGGACGTATGGGCATTGTTTTTGCCGGAAGGCGTATTAAATAATGGCGATTTACAAAAAGTTCGACATTATTTTGAAAGTAACGCCAAAATTATTTTAATCACGTCCATTCCGCAAGATGTATTTGTTGCATCAGGTGCAACCGTGAAGCCTAGTATTGTCTTTCTGAAACGCTTTACTGAAAGCGAAGAACAGGAATATTTAACCGCTAAAATGCAAGCTACCGCCGAAGTAGAGCAAAAATACGCCCAGCGAAAAGCCAAACTCAAGCAATTTTTGGATAAAAAGCGGATAAATTACCACCCAAAGCTACAGATGAACAAAAAAACCGAACAAAAATCGCTTTAAAAGATGAATTGAAACAAGCGAAAAAAACAGGCGAAAAATGAACTCAAACAGTTAGAAATCCAAATTAAAGATGAAATCCGTCAAGCAATTAAAACCAAGTTTGACTACCAAATTCCGCTTGCAGAAGTAGAAAAAGCAGGGATTGACAGTACAGGTGCAGCCATTGAAAACGATTTACCAAAGCTAAAAGACGAATATACACAATATCGCAAAGCTAAAAGTATTTGGGAAAAATCATACCGCCCATCATTACGAGTACACAGAAAACAGTGGTAAATTAGACCGCACTTTACGCACGATTGCGCAAGGGCGGAATAATGGGAACAAGCAATTTTTCAGACGGCTTTTTTGCATTTTGTAGATTTTTTTCGCAATTCAATAACTGGAATGTAAAACAATACGTTAATACAAATTTGCTGAAATCAAATTTCAAAAATTGAATTTTTTTGGCAGAACACTTAATTGAACAAAAATAACAAAAATCAAGCCTTTTTGATTTTTCCTGAAAAAGATTTTTGCGATTTTTGGGTGTGGATAACAAAGTAGGGATTTTTGATGCCTATATTTCAAAAAGGCAAAGAAATCAATCAGCCATACAAAAAAATGGAAACAGGTTTTATTGCCTACAATCCTTACCGTATTAACGTGGGTTCAATCGGATTGAAAACCGAAAAACATCAGCACCAATATATTAGCCCAGCTTATGTGGTATTCAGTTGTCAGGCTACATTGCTGCCTGAATATTTATTTTTGGTTTTCAAAACGAATTTTTTTACAACCGTATTATCAGAGAAAATACAACAGGTTCGGTTCGGCAAAATTTGAGTTTTGATAATTTGATTAAAATGCAAATTCCTTTACCTGACATCAATACGCAAAAAGCATTAGCTCAAGCCTATCAAGATAAAATGGCAAAGGCCGATGAATTGGAAAAACAAGCCAATCAAATAGATAGCGATATTGAGCAATATCTGTTTGAACAGCTTGGCATTGAAATTCAACAAACTCAAAAAGCACAAACTGGGAAATTGCAGTTTGTGAATTTTTAGGGATTTGAATTCATGGGGAGTTGTCAGTCAAGATGCCATTACTGCTGAAACTATTTTTTTAAATCCAATCAATTTAAAAATAAACCTATTACAAACTTTTTTTGAAATTAACCCAACTACACAAATTCCCAGTAACCAAATCATTAGCTTCATTCCAATGGCAAATGTTTCTGACATTTATGGAGAGATTTCAATTTACGACAAGCAAAACATTAAAGCCCAACTACACTAAATTTAAAAGAAAATGATTTAATTTGGGCAAAAAAATTACACCGTGTATGGAAAATGGAAAATCTGCGATTGCAAGCAATTTAGAAAATGGTTTTGGATTTGGTTCAACGGAATTTCATGTTTTGCGAGCCAAAAACAAAGATTTTTCTATTCATTTGCTACATTCGCTTTTGCGTACCAGCCATTTAAGAAAAAAATTGCGACTCAGTATTTTTTACAGGTTCAGCAGGTCAGCAACGAGTTCCAAAAATCATTTTTTTGAAAGCCTTAACTCTGCCTGTTTTAAACCTAGAAATTCAAACCAAAATTCTCACATATATTCAAACCCAAAAGCAGCAGCAAAAAGATAGTTTAGCTACTGCTTCTACATATCGTATTGAGGCGTTAATGGAATTTGAGAAAGCTATTTTTAAATAAGAAAAGGTAACTATTAAATAGCTACCTTTTCTAAAAATTAAATATCAACACATTGTTAAAACACAGCCTTTTTATTTTTAACCCAGCTGGCTATTTCCAAACAAACAGGTTTATTTTTTTCTTTTTTTAAATAACAAGCACATTTGGAAATACAAACCATAGTCCATATGAAATCTAAACTCAAATACCGATGAATGAAACCGGTCAAACTTAAAGTGCCGTCTGAAATTTCAGACGGCATTTTGTTTGGATTGAATTGCGACGGCCGGCGCGTTATTTTTCAGCTTCCTCGAAACCGGCAACTTCAAGCCCGAAGCCGGTAAGTCCGGTAAAGGCGGAGGGCTGCCCGAGTATGCGCAGTTTTTTAACATTGAGACCGGCGAGGATTTGCGCGCCGATGCCGTAGCTTTTGCTGTCCCATTTGTAGGCTTGGTTTGCACCTTTGGGTAGGGTGCGGTCGAGCAGGGCGGCACCGTCTTCGGTGCGGTGCAGAAGGATGACTACGCCGCTTTCGGCTTGTTGGATACGCTCGAGTGCTTTGGGCAGCGACCATGAATGACGCGGGTTGGCTTGGATGAAGTCCATGACGCTGAAGGGTTCGTGGACGCGGACGAGGGTTTCTGCGTCGGCAGAGGGCGTGCCTTTGACGAGGGCAAGGTGGGTTTCGCCGGAGAGCTTGTCGACGTAAACGTGTTGTTGGAACTCGCCCCACGGGGTTTGTACGGGTGCGTTGCCCATGTCTTCGAGCAGGCTTTCGGTACGGCTGCGGTATTCGATGAGATCGGCAATGGTGCCGATTTTAAGGTTGTGTTCTTCGGCAAATTTCATCAGCTCGGGCATACGCGCCATGGTGCCGTCGTCGTTGATGATTTCACAGATGACGGCGGCGGGGATAAGCCCGTTCATTTGCGCCAGATCGACGCCGGCTTCGGTGTGTCCGGCGCGGACGAGTACGCCGCCTTTTTGGGCGCGAAGCGGGAAGATATGGCCGGGTTGGACGATGTCTTCGGGTTTGGCGGTCGGTGAAACGGCGGTTTGAATAGTCAGTGCGCGGTCGGCGGCGGAAATGCCGGTGGTAATGCCGTGTGCGGCTTCGATGGAGACGGTAAAGTTGGTGCCGTATTGCGCGCCGTTTTTTTCTGGGTCATCATGGGCAGGCCGAGTTTTTCGACCATTTCGCCAGCCATCGGCAGGCAGACCAAGCCGCGCGCGTTTTTAATCATAAAGTTGATGGCTTCGGGGGTAACGAATTGGGCGGCCATCAGCAGGTCGCCTTCGTTTTCGCGGTCTTCGGCATCGGTAATGATGACCATTTTGCCGGCTTTGATGTCTGCTAGGATTTCGGGGATGGTGGAGATATGGGACATGGTGCGCCTTTCTTGATGGTCGGTTTGGGCGGCGGGGTTTGCCTGATCCAGCCACATGGCGGGCATGTTCGCCGCCTGTTCGATTTTTTTCTGGCTTTTTTCTCGCCGAAGGATTTGTTTTTTTAAGAGAGCAGAGAGCTCGCCCGTATTGAGGCAGACGGCTTCGGCAAAACGGGTTTGCAAACCGCCGTAGTATTTTTTTCTATCCACTGCCGCAGGTTGCGGCGGCGCAGGTCGGCTGTATCGGTCATTGTTTTTTTCCCTTTGCGGAAACTGCTGTGTGGGATTGTAGTCTTGCATTTACCGAAAAAGCAAACTTCTTTCAATCTTTCGGTAAAGTTTACTTTTTAAGTAAATATACCGTCTGAAACCCGAAATCCGGCTTCAGACGGCATATGGCGTGTTGCTTATTCCGACATCAGATGCCCCAGCTTGTCTGCTTTGGTTTGGAGATAACGCTCGTTTTCCAGATTTTCCCCGACGTGCAGGGGGATGCGTTCGACCACGTTAATCCCCGCATCTTTCAGGGTTTGGATTTTTTTCGGGGTTGTTGGTCAGCAGTTTGACCGAGCGGATGCCCAGATATTCGTAGATATATTGCGCCAAACGGAAATCGCGGGCATCGACGGGCAGTCCGAGTGCCAAATTGGCTTCGACGGTATCCATGCCTTGGTCTTGCAGATGATAGGCGCGGATTTTTGTTAATCAGCCCAATGCCGCGTCCTTCCTGACGCAGATAGACGATGATGCCGCGCCCCTCTGCCTGTACCGCCCTCATGGCCGCTTCAAGTTGCGGCCCGCAGTCGCATTTTTTGGAAAACAGCGCGTCGCCCGTCAGGCATTCCGAGTGGATGCGCGTCAGAACCGGATTGCCGTCTGAAAAAAATCACCGACGGTCAGCGCGACATGTTCCTGCCCGCTCGCTTCTTCAAAACCGTGCATCGTAAATACGCCCCATTCGGTCGGTAGGCGGCAGGAAGCAACATAGCTCAATAATTCAGACATTTTCAGCTCCCTCTGCGGCAGTGATGCCTAAAAGATGCTTCAAAGGTTCGGACAGCGCCAAAGCTAAAGCGACCCATTCCGCCTGTGCTGCCTCATCCGCACAACCGGCTTTTTCAAATTCGACGTGAACCACTCCCAGTACGCCTCCGCTCTCCGTGCAAACGGGAATGGAAAGTTGCGCCTCCGAATGTCGGTTGCGTCTGCCGGACAGCTCGCCCAATGCCAGCCAACGGCCTACATCCGAAGCAATATTCATCCAGCCGCTTTGCGCGCAACGGCAGGCAAGCGAAACATCGGCAACATTTTCATCCAGCTCCCATATGTTTTCCAAACCTTCTCCCTGTTGGGACAGGCAAACCAGCCGAAAGGCCGCGTTTTCAGACGGCATCAGGGCATAAACGGCTGCGGCGCGTACGCCTTTGGAGCGTGAGAATACCGAATCCAGAGCCATAAAAAGCCGTTTCAGACTGTCTTCGCGACCATCATCGCACGGCAGATAATCGGCAAGTTTCCAACCTTCATGATTGCGCCACAAAAACCGAACGGTCTATCGAAGCCATTCCCATATCCATCACCGTCTTTACGGTCAGATACGCCGTCCGTACCTCGTCTGGCGGCAGCTTTAAACCTTGGGTCAGCAGAAAATCTTTAATCAAAGCAGCAGGCATACTCAAATTCCGTCAATAAAATAAAACCGCCGGATTCCGATGCCGGGCGGACGAATGGCGAATTTTACCGCTGCAAAGCATAAGCCTCAACTATTAAGCCCAAAGCCTTGCGCAATCGGACAAAATCTGTATAATCCCTAACCTTACGCGGACGTGGCGAAATTGGTAGACGCACCAGATTTAGGTTCTGGCGCCGAGAGGTGTGAGAGTTCGAGTCTCTCCGTCCGCACCAATAAAAATATATAAATCATATTGTTAATGCTTATTGGGATAATTCGGTGGCACAAAATATAAGCCGTCTGCTTTTCAGCGGGCGGCTTTTTATCTGCCTATGTGTTTCAACACACAAAACGGCACATAAAGCACCGCTATTTGTTCCGCACCGAATCGGAAGCGGGTGCTTCCGTCCCGCAATCAGATTTTTTTCCGGCCCGGATGCCGGGGTTTCAACCGGAAAGAAGAAAATATTGATTTTGATGATGGCATCAAAAAAACCCTTCCGCCCGTCCGCCAAAAGAAATGGTTAAGAAAAGTAATGCGTCTTTTGATGGAACGCAATATATAAGGAATTGAGGGGAAGGGCAGGCGGATTTCTGCCCGTTAATCCTGCGGATGGCCCCGCCAAACCCGACACGTGCGGGCATATGGCGGATTGTTTACAATATGTCTAAAAATCCAAACCGGCAAACGCGAAATAAGGTAGAATACGCCCCGTTATTTTTAACGTCCAATCCCCATTTACCAAGGAAAAATGATGAGTACTTCATTGAGTTACCGCGATGCGGGCGTCGATATCGGCGCAGGCGACCAACTGGTCGAAAACATCAAACCTTTTGCCAAACGCACGATGCGCCCGGAAGTATTGGGGGATTTGGGTGGTTTTGGCGCATTGGTCGAAATTGGCAAGAAATATAAAAATCCCGTATTGGTCAGCGGTACGGATGGAGTAGGAACCAAGCTCAAGCTTGCTTTTGATTGGGATAAGCATGATACGGTCGGCATCGACCTTGTCGCTATGAGTGTTAACGATATTTTGGTTCAAGGAGCAGAACCTCTGTTTTTCTTGGATTATTTTGCCTGCGGTAAATTGGATGTTCCGCGCGCAACCGATGTCATCAAAGGCATTGCACAAGGTTGCGAAGAATCCGGTTGTGCCCTGATTGGTGGGGAAACTGCTGAAATGCCGGGCATGTATCCTGTTGGTGAGTACGACTTGGCGGGTTTTGCCGTCGGCGTGGTGGAAAAAGAGAATGTCATTACCGGCCGCAGTATCGGCGTAGGCGATGTGGTATTGGGTTTGGCTTCCAACGGTGCACATTCAAACGGCTATTCGCTCATCCGTAAAATTATCGAGCGGGAAAATCCTGATTTGGATGCTGATTTTGATAATGGGAAAAGCTTGAGGGAGGCAGTTATTGCACCGACCCGTCTGTATGTGAAACCGATTCTTGCCGCTTTGGAAAAAAATTTACCATTAAAGGCATGGCACACATTACCGGCGGCGGTATTACTGAAAACGTACCGCGCGTGTTGCCTGAAAACACGGTTGCCCAAATTGATGCCAAATCATGGGAATTGCCCTAAACTCTTCCAATGGCTTCAAAAGGCGGGCAATGTGGAAACTCAAGAAATGTACAGAACCTTTAACTGCGGTATCGGCATGGTCGTTATTGTTGCTGCCGAAGATGCTGATGCGGTTGAGAGCCTCTTAGGTGAGCAAGGTGAAACAGTTTATCGTTTGGGTTTAATCCGCGAGCGTCATGGGGATGAACATCAAACTCAGGTTGCCTGATTATTCATACATTGAAATGCCGTCTGAAAGCCTATGCCGTCTGAACCTGTTTCAGACGGCATTTTTATTATGCTGGCATTCTTTTTGCTTGCCATATTCGGGGGTGGTAACCTCTTAATAAAGTTAATCCTTATTAAAATAATTGACATCAATTTTTACTTATCTTTATGTTCTGAAATTACGGGCCTCCTTATGAAACCATTTCCCTATCACAAAACGCTTTTGAGCATTTTGATTTCTTCTCTTTCTGCAACAGCTTTTTCAGCTGAATATCCCAGTATTAATGAAAATAAACAAATTTCTGGTGAACGTCCGGTTCACGAAGTTACAGAACCCAGCAATACCGTTACCGGTGATGTAAATATCACTGTTACGCCTGCAAATCCTTCAATACATACTTATCCAAAAGCCATTATTATTCGTGGCGATCGCAGCGAAGAAATTCAAGGAAAAACCAATATTGCTGTTACTTTAGCCAGTGAAGGAAATCCTAATAAGTCCCCAGATTCCAATGCTGCTTATGGCATTGCGGTTGGGTATGATTATAATGGTGGTGGTAAAAATAAGACTGTTTTAACATTAAAAAGATGATGCAACAATTACAGTAGATAATACCCCGGGTACTATTCTTGGTTCTATGAGCTATAACGGTGCCACAGCTAATACCGGTCATCAACTTTCAGGGATTAGGATCTATCGAAAAGACTCCGCTCATTCAACCCCTATTTTAAATTCTGAAAAATTATTAACTATCAACGTTGAAGATAAATCAACCGCAAAAATTGGCGATTATTTAGTGGGTATCTACATTGCAGGCGACGGCGCGGAAGCCAATTTAAAAGACAGCAATATTACGGTTAAAGCCAACGGTAAAATTTTCTGCGGCATTAAAAATCGGTAAACCGGAATTACCTAACACAGATAAACCTAATGATTACAAAGGTGCGGTAATCAACTCGACAGGCAATATGGTGCTTGATACTTCAGAAACAAAAGATTCAGCTACAGTGCGCTTATTCGGCACAAAATCCCGTTTAATTGCGGATAGTGAAACCAGTACAGGAACAATCAAGTCGGGTAATTCAGCTGTTGTGTTTGATACGCAAGATTACTCTACCAAGGTTACATACTGGATTGTCAGTGATAATGTTTCCCGTAACGAACCAAACAAAGATCAAGAAGTGCGGTTGAACAATACCAAAATTTCAACCACTTCTGAAAATGCCTCATTGATTGTCGCTGATGCTAAGAATGTAAACAGCCTTGCGGTATCTTTTGCAAGAGACAAAGTCGCCAGCTGGTTTAACAATGGGGAATTTGTTGCTGAAAATGCAAAATTCTTATTAAAAGGTGAGCAATCTGAAGCAAGGGCGGCAAACAAAGGTTGGCTGGCTGAAACAAAAATTGGCAAAAACCAAGGCCTCAGATCTCACTTTTACGCTAGATAATAAAGCCAAAGCGATTGGCTTGACGCATCAGCATTCAAGGGCGGGCTTAAGCTCTAAACTTAATGTTGTCGTTGACCATAACGCAACTTGGGAATTAGCGCCGAAAGCCGATGAAGCTGCCCAACGTGCGACCGCTTATGATGTGAATCTTGCCAACGGTGGGGTACTGGATGCTTCAAAACATGCGACTGGAGCAAGCACCGACTATAAAATTCAATTAATACATAATCACAGCAATGCAAGCATCAGTAAAAAAATTACCGATGGAACCATTACCGTTCCCGAAGGATTGTTATTTAACGCAGCCGGTACGCTCATTAAGCCTGATGGGACAGAAAAACCAGTTAATTCAATAGTCCCTATTACAGACGGCGTGCTAAATTACAAATGGCACAATGGAATTCAAATCAGAAGATATTGGAACCATAAAACTGACAAAAGCAAAGTTTAACCTTGAAAAAGGAACATCATTAACAACGCCCGAAGGGACTACATTGCTATCAAGCGGCACGCTGACCTTATCTGATACGGGCATTTCTTTATCGGGTACAACTTCTGTATTTGAAAAGGGAACATTCACCAACGGCGGTATCATCACCCTCGCCAACCAATCCTATGCAGACAAACTTACCATTGAAGGGAATTATGTTGGTAATAATGGCGTATTAGAAGTAAACACCAAATGGAATACCCCGGGCGATTACTCTGGCACAAATTCAGAATCAGATTTATTAACGATTACAGGTGATGCCTCTGGTAATACGACTGTTAAAGCCGTTAAAACAGATGGTACTGAAAATGTTATTGATGGCTCAATCGGCGAACTTGCCGATCGCTACACACGTAGTGTCTCTGTTATTAAAGTTTTAGGTGATGACAAAGGAACAGCAAACGGTGAAATAAATTCTACGGATGCAACCAAACCTTACGCTTACAATACACGTTCAACCTTTACTGGTACAGCAAAAACCACAGGGGCAGGGGAATTGCAATTGGTTTCACGCAAAGATGAGGCGGGTGCGACAGAATACTTCTGGACTTTAACCACGCCGAATCAAGATAAAACCATCATCACGCCAAGCGCGCCGGCTTATACGCTCGTTCCGCGTCAAAACTTGGAATCAGGCTATGCGATGCTGGATACACTTCACCAACGCCGTGGCGAAAACCAAACCCTTTCTTGGGACAAGCAAGGCAGTTATTGGCAAGATGTGGAAAAACAATCTTGGGGGCGCGTAATCGGTAAACACCTCAAACTCGATGGAAAAAGAACGTTTTGGTTTCAAAACCAATATGTATGGCTTCCAAGTGGGACACGACTTTGATGTTAAAACCAAACAAGATGATGAGGGTAAACTCACCCGTCGTTTTACCGGCCTGTATTTCGGTGCGTTACGTTCCCATAGCAAATTCTATGATGAATACCGCGCGAAAAACGGCATCGTGATTGCAGATAAATTAACTTCCCACGTAAAAAAACTACCGCACTTAATCTTGGTGTAACCGATACGCGTTACCATGAAAACGGCACTTACATTGATTTGGTGGGGCAGCTTTCTTGGTTAAATAACCGTTATTCGGCGATTGACGGTACAGGTGCGAAAAATCACGGCTGGGGAGCTGCCCTTTCAGTGGAAACCGGCCGCCCTTACGCCTTAGGTAAAGATAAAACCAACAACGGAGATAGCTGGATTTTAGAGCCGCAAGCACAACTTATTGCGCAATACTTGCGCTTGGGAGATTTTAACGACGGCACTCGTTCCGTTTCGCAAAAAGGTTACGGTTTGCGCGGCCGTGTCGGTTTCCGTTTGGCGCATAACCAACCGAACGATAAGCAACGCACGCGCACCTATTATTTCACCGGTAATATTTGGCACGATTTTAAAGCAAGGGGCAACGCATTAATCGGGTCGGACAAATTGGCTGGGAAGTTTGCCCGCACTTGGTGGGAATTAGGCTTAGGTTCTCAATTCTCCTTAAGTGAAAACACTTATCTTTATGCAGATGCTCGCTACGAAAAATCATTCGATAGCAACCGACACAAAGGTTACCAAGGCACCGTGGGTGTGAAATATTCTTGGAAATAATGAATAACAAAGAGAATAATCAGGGCGTGTAAACGCCCTGTAGTACTACAGGGGATGTGTAACTATGTTACACATCGAAAAAATTAAAAATCCCAATCTCTCACTAAAACTCAATGTAGTACTTCTCTTTTCCTGTTATTTGGTGACAGAAAAGATAAGGATCTATCTGTTCGATCTCAGTCAATTTTTCTTCTGTCGTAAGAAATTCTTCTTTTATACGATTTTTTATTATGAATACAAAAAAACTTCTTTTTCTTATTCTCTAATTGCTTTGGCTTTGTGGTCCACTTATTCGTTTGGGGCAATCACACATATTGATAATACAAATACGATTATTGCAGGCACTGCAACAAACTGGAATGCTAATAATACTCTTGTGTTAGGTAATGCAGGTGTTGTTGGCGGTACACATCGAATAGTTATTGGAGAAGGTGATCATCACTATTGGGATTATGGCATAGCTATCGGCAGAAACTCTGGACAAGAGTCTTATGGTGGTAAATATATTTTTACTTTTTGGTGATACAGCTGGTTACAACTCCAGTGGAAATTCTGAATATAACTTTATTTTTTTGGTGGAAACTTATCTGGTAGAAGAACTCATGGGAAATATAATTTTACATTTGGTTCTAACGCAGGAGATGGTAACTCTGGAAACTATAACTTTACTTATGGAGAACAAGCTGGTCATCAATTAACTGGAACAAGTAACTTTGCCTTTGGTAAGTTATCTGGATTTAAGGTTTCAGGTTCACATAACATTGCTTTTGGAGAAAGTGCAGGGAGAACTATTTCAGGAAATCACAACTTTGCCACTGGTTTAGAGGCAGGACAAGATATAAGTGGTAGTCATAACATTTCTTTAATACAAGGAGCTGGTTCAAATACCAGCGGAAATTATAACTTCTTTTCAGGCTATAAAGCTGGTCAATACACAACAGGCTCCTACAACTACGCTTTAGGACCTAGTGCAGGATGGCGCGTATCTGGTAATAATAACTTTATGGCAGGGCAAGATTCAGGCCATGATACAACGGGTAGTTATAATGTCGCAATCGGTCAAAACGCAGGTCAAAATGTAAAAGGGAATTACAACTATGCTTTTGGTTTAAGTGCAGGGCAAAATGTTGATGGCTTTTATAAAAATGCGAGCGCAACAACAGCTGATGACAAATATGGTCAATCTAAAGGATGGAACAATATGGCCTTTGGCAAGGCGGCAGGTAGCAACGTGGTTGGTAACTTCAACCTTGCCTTTGCTGAAAATGCTGGGAATTATGTCGGTCATAGATGGGTAAATACCTATGACACCAATGGCAATGTATTAACTACAACAGATGCTGGTACTGTAGATGGTGCAGAGCACAATATCGCTTTTGGATTTAGTGCGGGAAGATGGATTGCTGGCCAAGATAACTTTGCGGCTGGTGTCAATTCTGGTAGTTGGATCAAAGGTGAAAGCAACGTTGTTTTAGGTAAAGAATCAGGAAAAGAAGTAACAGGAAACGCCAATACCGCCCTTGGTTATTACAGTGGTAATAAAGTAACGGGCAGCAATAACTTTGTAGCAGGTGCCGAAGCGGGTAAAAAAAGTAACAGGTAGCAATAACTATGCAGCAGGATACCAAGCAGGCAATGATGTAACCGGTGATAATAACCTTGCAATGGGTAAAAATGCTGGAAATAAACTCACTGGTCATGACAACATCTCTATTGGTCATGAAGCTGGTGTTGAATACGAGGACATGGAAGAAACACAACCTGATGGTACAAAGAAAACTGTTCGTAAAATAAAATCAGGGCTGACTGTAAACTATGCGATTGCAGTTGGTAAACAAGCTATAGCTAAGAAAGAAAATGCAGCAGCATTCGGAAATGAAAGCAAAGCTTTAGAAGAACGATCTTTGGCTTTAGGTTATAAAGCAAATGCAAGCATTGCAGATAGTGTAGCAATAGGCAGTAATGCAACCACAGTATCTACTTCAAATTATTCAAAGGGTACTGATAATACCTACACATCTGAAAGTATTGGCTATTACACAACTGCTGGGAGTGCGGTTAAAAATTTTGCTAATTTTGCAGGTGGCACAAATGTTGTAGGTGTATTTAGTGTAGGTAATGGAACAGAAACTCGCCGAATCCAACACGTTGCGCCAGGCTTAATTTCAGCGGAGAGTACCGATGCAATCAATGGTTCACAACTCTTTAGTTTTATTCCTCGCGCTTCTTTCTACACAGGAGGAGCGAAGGGCGATGCATCAACACCAATTGGTACAACAGAAGTTGCAAAAGATCTTTTAGTCAATGGCTTGCGCATGGATTTTGGGGATGGTTTATATGCAGAAAAACGTACTGATACTAAAGGTGACTTTATTTTTGTAGGCTCCAATGTGAAAAATACAACGGGTGATGCAGGAACAAAAGTTTCAGCGAAAGTTGCCACTAATAGTGATGGTTCTCATACCATTACTATAACAGACAGCGATGGCACAACGACTGCAACTATTACAAATGGCCAACCAGGCCCTCAAGGTGAAACTGGATCTGCTGGTCCTCAAGGCACTCCTGGCGTGGCTGGCCCTCAGGGTCCTAAAGGTGAGCAAGGTGAACCTGGTGTAGCTGGACCTGCTGGTCCTCAAGGCACTCCTGGTATGGCTGGCCCTCAAGGTCCTGCTGGACAAGATGGTGCAGCTGGTGCACAAGGCCCTAAAGGTGATACTGGTCCTGCTGGTCCTCAAGGCCCTGCTGGACAAGATGGCGTAGCTGGTGCACAAGGGCCTAAAGGTGATACCGGTCCTGCTGGTCCTCAAGGTCCTGCTGGACCAGATGGTGCAGCTGGTGCTCAAGGTCCTAAAGGCGATAAAGGTGATCCTGGTGTAGCTGGACCTGCTGGTCCCAAAGGAGAAACTGGTCCTAAAGGCGAAACAGGAGCAACTGGACCTCAAGGAGAAACTGGTCCTAAGGGCGAAACAGGAGCAACTGGACCTCAAGGAGCAGCAGGTCCTAAAGGCGACAAAGGCGAGCAAGGTATCCAAGGCATCAAGGGTGATAAAGGCGATAAAGGAGATACGGGTCCTATTGGTCCTCAAGGTCCAACTGGAATGAAACCACAAGAAATCCGTATTATGGACCAACGCATTCATCATCTTGAAAATCGCGTTAATAAACTTGATAAACGCGTAAATGGATTAAGTGCAACAATCGCTGCTGCGGCTGCATTACCACAATCGACTATTCCAGGTAAATCAATGTTTGCTGCGGGTAGTGGTTTTTCTGCAGGCTTTTTCAGCTGTGGCAGTTAGCTATTCAAGAATGTCTGATAATGGGAAAACCGTTGTAAAATTTGTCGGTACGGCAAATACCAGTAAGGATTATTCAGCGGGTGTCGGTGTTGGCTATCATTGGTAATCATTAATCTGGGGAGATAATCCCCTTTTAAAAAGACAAAAAGGCTGATTTTAAATATCAGCCCTTTGTTTTAATGAAAAATTTTATTCCGCCACAGCCCCAAAAATTCGGCTACGGTGTGGAAAGATCCAAAGACTAAAACAACATCATTTTTTTCACCGCACTTTTTAAGTGCTGTACGCACACCATCCATAACAGAATTATCTGATGTAGCTTGAACATGTGGGAAATGACTTTTCAGTTTACCAACTAATTCATCGCCTGACTGCCCGCGATAGCCACCCTAAGGTTGCACAATGCCATTCATCAATAATAGAAATACCCCATTTGCATCTTTATCTTTGAGCATCCCACATACGGCAATCATTTTGCCCTCTATGTTACGTTTAAGTGCGGTCAATTTTTCAGATAAATGTTTAGCAGCATGAGGATTATGCCCTACATCAAAGATGATTATTGGCAAGGTTTCAACTGGTACGCACCGTGGGTGTGAAATATTCTTGGAAATAAACCGCCTAAGCCATTCCGTCCGGGTTACGGCGGTAATGGCGTACTTAAAGGGACGGCACACCGGATGCCGTCCCTTATATAATGCACCCCGTCAAAGGGGCGCATTACTTTTTATTCCTTGCTCGATGCCGTCTGAACCTGCCTTACTCCAATACAGGCTGGGGGACATTATGATGGATAGCATAAACGGCGGCTTGAACCCGGCTGCTGAGGTTGAGTTTGCGGAGCAGGTTTTGAACGTGAACTTTAACGGTGGATTCAGCAAGGTTAAGGTGGCGTGCAATAATTTTATTGCTGTGTCCTGCTGCAAGGTAACCTAGGATTTCCATCTCTCGGGGGGTAAGGGAGGAAAGTGTCTGAGTTCCTTGTGCGGGTTGGGGGGAAATCAGGCTGCGGACGAGTTTGGCAGTCATCTCGGGAGAGAATACATTATCGCCGTCGGCAGCTTTGCGTATGCTTTCAAGCAAGAAATCGGCGTTGATATTTTTCAACAGATAGCCGCGGGCGCCAATACGCATACATTCGGTAAGGTCGTCGCTGTCTTCGGAAACGGTCAGCATAATCACCGCCTGTTGCGGATTGATACTGATGATTTGGGAGAGTGCTTCGCGTCCGTTCATACCGGGCATATCAAGGTCAAGCAGGACGACATCAGGTTGAAGCTGGCTGATCATTTTAATGCCGGAAAGTCCGTCGGAAGCTTCGCCGATGACCTCAAAATCATGTTGGCGCAACAAAAGTGCCTTGATGCCGCTGCGGAAAAGGGTATGGTCGTCTCATCAGAATAATTTTAATGGTCATTTCAAGCTTTCTTCAGATGCACCCGTCAATGAGACGGTGGTTCCTTGTTGGGGTTGGGAATAGATTTTCAATACGGCGCGGATACGTTTGGCACGCTCCTGCATGATATGCAGTCCGACATGGCTGCCCGAAGGTTCTCCAATGTTTTCCGTGTCGAAACCCCTGTCCGTTGTCTTGAATGGTCATTGTAAACCTTCCATCCTGTTTGACCAGCCTGAATTTGACATGGGTGGCACGGGCGTGTTTTTCGGATATTGGAAAGGCTTTCTTGCAGGATAAAAATCATTTGGAGCTGCTCTTCCTGAGGAGGTAGGAACGAACCGTTTTCCCAGGTGGTTTCGACCGTTATCCCGGTTTGTTGTGTAAAGCGGGCAAATAGGTCGGCAACGGTTTCGGGAAATTCTTTATTACTGATTTTGGTACGGAAGTTGAGCAGTAGTTCGCGGACGTCTTCATAACATTCTTGTACGCCTGTTTTGATAAAGCTGATGTTTTCCGCAGCTTCTTCTTTTTTTCCTTCGGCAAAGGCACTCTCCAACATCTGTACCTGCAGGTTTAGGAACGTTAATGCTTGTGCGATGCTGTCATGCAATCCTTGCGCAATCAGGTTGCGTTCCCTGCAATACCGCAAGCAGGCGTTTTTCTTCTTCCTGCTTCGCGCCAGCGAGCGATACGCCCAATTGCCTGCCTAGCGTTTGAAGCAGGATGCGGTCGTCTTCATCAAGAGAAATGCCGTTTGGAAAGCTGAGCAACAGCCTGCCCAATGTTTTCGTTCTGGTACTCAATGGGGAAGGTTTCCTCATTGTACTTCCCCAAATCCGAAGCTGCTGTGCCGCAATCCGCATGATGAATGGAGACATAAACATCGGATCCGCCTTCCAAACAAACTCTGCCGGAATCTGCTCCTACGGCGGGCAGGATGCGGTTTAGAAAAATGTTCCGCAGCCTGTTGCGGTATGTAGGATTGGTGCAGGTCCCGCGTAGTTTGGTACAGCAGGGTCAGGTTTTTGATTTTTGTTTTTTTCGAGACTGCGTGTCTGCTCGGCGACTTGTCCTTCCAAATCATCATATAAAATTTTCAACTTGCCGCCCATTTGATTGAAACAACGCCCGACTTGTTTGAATTCCGGCGTACCGCCTTCGGGAACTGGAATATCGAAACACCTCCGTCCGATGCGTTCCGCACCTTCCCTTAACGCCTGCAGCGGCCGGATAACCCAAATCTGGTGCCAAAACAGCATCAGTACAGACGACACCAGCGTCATCAACATAATTGCCCATTGAAAACGCCTGAGCCACCATGTGTTTTTTTCGTTGGCATTTTCCAATGCCTGCAAAAACAGTTCGATATTTCCGGCAAAGCGGTAGAGATCGACCTGAGTCGGTCGCCGATAGGACTGGAGCGGGGGGAGGATGTGTCCTGCCAATCTATAATCAGCATGGATTGTATCAAATCATAAGCAAGAGGGGTGTCCGAAGGAATCAGCGGATGGATTGCATCGCTTTGCGAAATACGCTTCAGGCTTTTTTCAAATTCGGCAACCTGATTGTCTATTTGGGAGCGGGGAGATCCTTCGCCAGCCATGTAGGCTCAGACGGTATGCCTGCATCCTCAAGTTTCCGGCTTCTTCAATGACTGAGGCGGCATTTTCCAGGCGTAAAGAGAGCATCAACGTTAACACGACGGACAATGCCGCCAATCCGACCCATAAACCGGTCAGAAGTTTCAGGCGTAGGGAAAGGCTGATGCCGTCTGAAAATCGGGATGACAGTATCATGCTTTTGAGAAAATTATTTTTAAAATAATGTCAACAATATCATTCTTTTCGGATTAGAGACAACTGCTCAGAAAGAATTGGTTAAGAAAAACTTAATCGTCATCGCTTCCAGTGTTAAATCAGGTTATGATAAAATTCAGATAATATGAATTTATTAAATGTCTATATCAGACTTATTCTAAAAATATTGGGAACAACAAGCTGTAATCATGAAAACCTTCAATTTTTTTCCAAAAAGGACGCCCTCGGTAAAAAAACTTTTTGCACTGATATTGGCAGGCGGTCAGGCAAGCCGCATGGGGGAGAAGACAAAGGGCTCGTACTTTTGGATGGCAAAGCGTTGATTGACCATGTTATCGACAAAATCAGGCCCCAGGTCAGCCATATTGCTATCAGCACCAACCGGAATTTGGAAGAATATGCTCGAAGAAGCCCGCATATTTTTTTCCGGACGCACGGCAGTGGCAGCATTTCGGTCCGCTTTCGGCTTTGTGTACTGCCGCGAACGATTTACAGCTGGCAACGGCCGACTGGCTTCTGGTTGTGCCGTGCGATATGCCGTATCTTCCGGATGATTTGGTGGCAAGGTTTGAAACCGTATCAAAGCGTACGCCGTTATGTAATGCATTTTATGTGGAAACGCCGGTAACCATGCACTACAACATCATGTACATCCGCCCGCAGATTCTTCAAAGCGCGATTCCTTATTTATTTTCAGGGATGAAGACGCTTAGAAGCTGGTTGCAGCAACAAAGGGCGCGTTCGGTGAAATTTGAAGTCAACGAGCATTTCATCGATTTGAACACGCATACGGATTTGCACCCTCAGTAAATAATAGTAATTCTTATTTTTTTATTCTTATAAAAACATGAAATAATCGCATAAATCAATTTTATGTGGTTTTGTCATGCGTTACCATTTTCCAATTTCCATCGATATGTACGATTTCTTGTCCGCCGGACGGTTTGATTATCTGGAAATCGGGCAGACTGCGGAAATGATATTGCAAATGTTTCCCGCCCCTGAGTGCGTACCCGAAGGGCTGCTGGTAAAAAAAGGCTGGAATATTTGGCTCTACGGCAACATCGAACTGCATTTCTCCGACGACCGTTTGGTACAGATACGCGCAGACTTCGATTCGGAATCGGGTTTGCAGGGAGGGAGGTGGTTGAGTCTGAATACGTGGTTTTTAAACCGGCAGGACAAATCTGATTTTCATTCCGTAATCGAGAAGCTGATAGGGCGGGGTATCGACTTTATCAAATTGGATACGCCCACCGGCTTGGTTTTGCGTCTGCAAAGCGGAGTGGAGCTACTGTTTGAAAAATATGGTAAGCAACGCCTGGCCGCATTAAGCAAAGGCAAAAACCGTATTACCCGACTGGGTATGTGCCATGGCTTAGGGCAAATAAGAAACCGATGCCGTCTGAAACTTTTTCAGACGGCATTTTGTTTGGGGAAGTGTTACAATTTCAGCCCTTCGAATTGATATAGGAAAATCGGAATATGTTTACCGGCATTGTTCAAGGCTTGGGCAAACTGATAAAGGTCCACCGTCCGTCGTCTGGCATTTCACACTTATATTGTCGAGCTTCCGCAAGAGGCGGCAGAAAACCCGCAGCGCGGCGCATCGGTTGCCAATAACGGCTGCTGCCTGACCATTACCGAAATCGAAGGAAACCGCGTCAGCTTCGATTTGATGGCTGAGACATTGGCAAAAACCAATTTGGGACTACTGAAAGAAGGCGATTGCGTCAACATTGAGCGGGCGGCGCGTTTCGGCGACGAAATCGGCGGACACCTTATGAGCGGGCATATCATGACAACCGTGCGTATTGTCGAAATCGAACAGGACGGGTTTAACCGTACGGTTTGGTTCGAGCTCCCGACCGCACTCAGTCCTTATATCCTGACCAAAGGATTTGTCGGTTTGGACGGTTGCAGCCTGACCGTGGGAGAAGTCGGAAAGACGCGTTTTTGCGTGCACCTGATTCCGGAAACCTTGGAGCGGACGCTTTTCGGCAGCAGGCAAACCGGCGACCAAGTCAATATTGAAATCGATCCGAACACACAGGCAACCGTTGACACGGTCGAACGCCTGATGGCACAAAAGATATGCTGAAAAAAATGAGGCAGGTATGGAATTAAACGAATTTCTTGACAAAGCCTATTCCGTTTTACGGCGTTTGGATGCCGTACTTCCGCCGGAACCCGAACGTACGGATTGGAATGCCTTGGCATTCCGTTGGCAGAGTGCGGGTAAAAAAGGGGTTTTGGAGCACTTGCCTGCCCCTCATGTTTTCCCCATTGGCAAGGCTGGCGGGAGTCGGCCGGCAGACCGATTTGCTGGTACGCAATACCGAACAATTCATTGCCGGCAGACCTGCAAACAACGTATTGATGAGCGGTGCACGAGGAACGGGCAAGTCATCACTCGTCAAAGCATTGCTGCACGAATACGCGGTTAAGGGGTTGCGCCTGATCGAGGTCGATAAAAGCGATTTAGTCAGCCTGCCTTACCTGTTGGCACTTTTAAAAGAGCGTCCGGAAAAGTTTATCGTATTTTGCGATGATTTGTCGTTTGAAAGCGGTGATGAAACATATAAGGCATTGAAAACTGCGTTAGACGGCGGTTTGTCGCAGCGTTGTGCCAACGTCTTAGTTTATGCGACCTCCAACAGACGGCATCTGATGCCGGAGTACTTGGACGAGAATGCCGGTACGACGGGGATGCGGGGGGAAATCCATCAGAAAGAAGCGGTAGAAGAAAAAGTATCCCTATCGGACCGTTTCGGGTTGTGGCTCAGTTTTTATCCGTTCGATCAAAACGATTATCTGGCGGCAGTGCAAAATTGGCTGGAAGATTTTGGCGTGCCGTATGATGAAACCGCAAGGATTACGGCATTGCAGTGGGCGCAGATGAGGGGCAACTGTTCGGGACGTTCTGCCCTGGCAGTTTGCATGCGACTGGGCGGGCAGGCTGCCGGAACAACGGGTGCTGTAAGTTTTTTTAGGAATTATTTGAGACAGGAGGACAGCCACAGCTGCTGCTGTTGAGGTGTCAGTATATGGAAGAAGCGGTGTTGATTTCCAATTCGTCCACCGCAAAATCTATGCTGGACAAATAGCGGTTTTCGACATAATCGCGTGCGTCTCCCCTGATTAAACGAATACGAAGAGATGATTCCGACAATGACTTGGCGGCGGCTGAGTTCCGAGCGGGTTCTTTTTTATGCGTGCCTTGTCATTTGCAAGCTTGAAGGCGGCACGGATTTTTACGCAATTCATTGTGCTGTTCTGGAGTGAGCCCGAGCCGGCGTATATCGCAGTTCGGTTGAAAATCGTTCAGAGAAATATAGGACGGTGCAGCATGGGAAATCTGGCAGGAAAGCAAGGCTATCCCTAGAAAAGAGGCAACGGGTTTGACAAAACGGCTGGTATTAGGCAGTGGCACGGCTTTTCCTCTTGTTGGAAATTTTAGGAAATATACTAGATTGACGTGTGAAAGATGGTATTATCGCGGTTAACTTTTTGTTAATAATGCCGTCTGCGGCGTGTTTTTCAGACATCCATAACGGCGGGATAAATCCCTAAAAGGATAGTGAAGGAAAAAACATGACTACTTACCGTATCGCCCCCAGTATTTTTGTGTCGGCTGATTTTGCACGCCTCGGGGAAGAGGTTGCGAATGTTATTTCGGCAGGTGCGGATTTGATTCATTTTGACGTGATGGACAACCATTATGTACCGAACCTGACCTTCGGCCCTATGGTTTGCGCGGCATTAAAACCGTATGCGTGTGTGCCGATTGATGTGCATTTGATGGTCGAACCCGTGGATGACCTGATCCAATCGTTTGCCAAAGCAGGGGCATCAATCATCACTTTCCACCCTGAGGCAAGCCGGCATATCGACCGCAGTTTGAGCCTGATTCGTGATATGGGCTGTCAGGCCGGGCTGGTGTTGAATCCGGCAACACCCGTATATCTGTTGGAAAATGTACTGGACAGGCTGGACATGGTATTGCTGATGTCGGTCAACCCCGGATTCGGCGGACAAAGCTTCATCCCGCACACCCTTGAAAAAATCTGTCAAGTGCGGACGATGCTGGATCGGTACGAAGCACAAAGCGGGCGACACATCACCATCGAAGTGGACGGCGGCATCAAAACCGACAATATTGCCGCCGTTGCGGCGGCGGGCGCAGATACTTTTGTGGCAGGTTCGGCAATTTTTGGCAAACCGGACTATAAGGCGGTGATTGATGCTATGAGGGTTGAATTGGCAAAAAGCGGCAAATTGAATTTTGCGCAATGATTAAAATGGATTGAAATAGAAATGCCGTCTGAAACTTAACTCTGTTTCAGACGGCATTGCGTTATTTTTTTCGACCGGCAGTCCGAAATGAAGATAGGCGCGTTCGGTAGCCATTCTGCCGCGCGGGGTGCGTTGCAGGAAACCTTGTTGGATGAGGTAGGGTTCGATAACGTCTTCGATGGTGTCCGTAGATTCGCCGATGGCGGCAGCAACGTTATCAAGACCGACGGGGCCGCCGCTGAATTTATGCAGGATGGCCTCGAGGAATTTTCTGTCCATAACATCCAAACCTTGTGCATCCACATCCAGCATGCTTAAAGCGGCATCGGCGACGGCGGCATCGATTACGCCGTTGTTTTTCACATCGGCAAAATCGCGGACGCGGCGCAGTAGGCGGTTGGCGATGCGGGCGTGCCGCGGCTGCGCTTGGCAACTTCCATCGCGCCTTCTTCGCCCATTTCGAGTTGCAGTAATTGTGCGGAACGGCTGACGATGGTGGCAAGGTCTTGATTTTGATAAAACTCCAAGCGGGCAACGATACCGAAACGGTCGCGCAGAGGGTTGGTCAGCATACCTGCGCGAGTGGTTGCGCCGACGAGCGTGAAGGGTGGAAGGTCGATTTTGACGGAACGCGCGGCAGGGCCTTCGCCTATCATGATGTCGAGCTGGTAGTCTTCGAGCGCGGGGTAGAGGATTTCTTCGACAACAGGGCTGAGGCGGTGTATTTCATCGATGAACAATACGTCGTGCGGTTCGAGGTTGGTCAGAAGGGCGGCAAGGTCGCCGGCGCGTTCGAGGACGGGGGCCACTGGTTTGGCGCAGGTTGACGCCCAGCTCTTTGGCGATGATGTGCGCCAGTGTGGTTTTGCCCAGTCCGGGCGGACCGAAGAGCAGGGTGTGGTCTAGGGGCTTCGCCACGTTTCTTGGCGGCTTGGATGAAGATGGCGAGCTGTTCTTTGGCTTTGTCTTGCCCGATATAGTCGTCCAGCGTTTTAGGGCGCAATGCGCGCTCGAGCAACTCTTCTTGTGAGGAGATGCTTTGGGCGGTGATGATGCGCTGGGGCTGGGCAGCGGTTAGGTTGTCGGTTTGCAGCATGGGTTTTCCGGTGAGTTCGGAGCCGTCTGAAAAGCGGTTTGCCGGTTTCAGACGGCCTTTTTGAAAGAGGGTCAGCCGCGGGTTTCGCGCCAAACGAGGTAATCGCGCAGTGGCGGCATGGGCGGGTTGATGCAGTGGGGGCAGATGCCTGTGGTGTCTTCGTCGTCGCTGTCGATATGATAGGCGTTGGGGTCGAAGCGGACTTGCTGCATCACTGCCTGCGCCAATGCCTGAGCCTGAACGACGTCGAAGGTGAATTTTTTTCAAGGATTTCGTTCAATAGGCGGATTTCGCCATCGCTAAATTCCGAGCTGTGTTTGAGAATGAGGCGTTGGTAATCTTCGTTGTTGATTTTTAGATAATAAATCGGTTTGTAGGGTCATGATTTTTATGTTGGGAACGGAATGGCTGAAGAGTGAATTATAGCGGATATGGCGGCGGCTGTTGCAAAGCTTGGATTGGGTATCGTCCTCAAAAATTCCCAAAGTAGCCATATTGTGCGTTTTAATGTTTTTCCGTCTTTTCTTGCTCCGTCCGAAACGCTTTTTGCAATGGGGTAATTTCTGTCAGTCGCGCCCGATCGATTTCTTCGGCGATAAGGTGCGCTTTTCCCTGCGCGCGGCATTCGGCGGCGATTTTGCCTGAATCCACTTGATTGGCGGCTTCGAGCAGGGCGAGCCAGTGCGCGCGTTGCGGGTAGGGCGTGTGTTCGCGGTTAAGACGGCCTTGCGTATCGGCAATGCAGACGTTTAAGGCAGCGGAGAAGCGTTCGGGTCGTCTGAAAGCGTCGGTTTTTTTCAAAACGTTCAGAATGGTTCGGCTTTTTAAGCCGTCCGACTTGGTGGAAAATAATGTGCCAACGGCAAACCAATTCGGCAAGCTCGGCGCAATGTTTCGGCGCGCGCAGCCGGTGATTGACTTCGCGCACGGGTTCGACGCCGGCGAGGTCGTGTCCGTGGTGGCGCGGCAGGATGTCGGACGGTGTTTTGGCTTTGCCCAAATCGTGCAGCAGGGCGGCATAGCGCTCGGGTAACGTCAGACCCATATCGGCGGCGCGTTGCAACGTCATCAGGGTATGGATGCCGCTGTCGATTTCGGGATGGTAGTCGGCGCGTTGCGGCACGCCGAAGAGGGCATCGACTTCGGGTAGCAAGACTTTGAGCGCGCCGCATTCGCGCAACACTTCAATCATCCTGCGGGGATTTTTCTCCATCAAGCCTTTTGCCAATTCCCTGCCAGACGCGTTCGGCAACCAAAGCGTCCGCTTCGCCGTTTTCCACCATTTTCCGCATCAGCTTCATGGTTTCTTCGGCGATTTTAAATCCGTAGCGGGCGGCAAAGCGGGCAGTGCGCAGGATGCGGACGGGGTCTTCGTCAAAGGCGGGGAAACGTGGCGCAAAATGCCCGCCTTTAAATCCTGTTGTCCGCCGAAAGGGTCGATGATGAGGCCGTCTGAATCCTGTGCCATTGCGTTGATGGTCAGGTCGCGGCGCATCAAGTCCTGCTCCAGCGTAACGTCTTTGTCGGCGTGGAAACTGAAACCGGCATAGCCCTTGGCGGTTTTGCGCTCGGTACGGGCGAGGGCGTATTCTTCGTGGGTTTTGGGATGAAGGAATACGGGAAAATCTTTGCCGACAGGCTGGAAGCCTTGAGCCAGCATGGTTTGTGCGTCTGCACCGACGACCACCCAATCGCGGTCTTTGACGGGTAAGCCCAAAAAGATAATCGCGGACAGCGCCGCCGACGAGGTAAGTCTGCATATGCTTCCTATTTTAAAGTTATCAATAATGCCGTCTGAAGAGGCTTCAGACGGCATTGTTTCAACCGGAGGGTATTTTGTGCGTTTATGCTACGCCTTTCTTCTCCAAGTAACTTTCGTAATCGCCCAAGTAATGTTCATATCCGCCTTTACCGTCCAATTCGATGATTTGGGTAGCCAATGAAGATACAAACTGACGGTCGTGCGAGACGAAAAATCAGCGTGCCGTTGTATTTTTCCAGCGCCATGTTCAAGGATTCGATGCTTTCCATGTCCATGTGGTTGGTCGGTTCGTCCATGACCAAGACATTGGGTTTCAACAGCAACAGTTTGCCGTAAAGCATACGGCCTTTTTCACCACCGGAGAGAACCTTAACTTTTTTCACAACATCGTTGCTACCGAAAAGCAAGCGGCCCAAAGTGCCGCGGATGACTTGTTCGTCATCGCCTTCTTGACCCCATTGACGCATCCATTCGCTCAGGTCCATATCGACGTCGAAATCGTTTTTCGTGGTCTTGAGGGTAGTAGCCGACACTGGCTTTTTTTCCGCCCATTTGATGGTGCCTTCGTCCGGTAACAGGCCGTCTGAATATTCAGGGTTGTATGCGCCGGCCAAGAGTTTCAGCAAGGTAGATTTACCTGCGCCGTTCGGGCCGATGATGGCGAGACGCTGGCCTGCTTCAAGGATGAAGTTCAGGTTTTTAAACAACTGGGTTTCAAAACGTTTGGCCAGTTTTTCAACTTCCACTGCCTGACGGTGCAACTTGGCTTTTTCGTCGGCTTCAAAACGGATATATGGGTTTTGACGGGTAGAAGGTTTGACTTCGACCATCTCCGATTTGATTTTGTCTGCCTGTTTCAGACGGCTGGTTGCCTGACGGGCTTTTGGATTTGTTCGCAGAGAAGCGGGCAACGAACTCTTGCAGCTCTTGCAGTTTCTCTTTGGCTTTGGCGTTGTCTTTCAGGGCGCGTTCGCGCGATTGGGCGGAAGCGAGCATGTAGTCGTCGTAGTTGCCCGGATAGATGGTGATGGTGTTGTAGTCCAAATCCGCCATATGGGTACAGACTTCGTTCAAAAAGTGACGGTCGTGCGAGATGATGATCATGGTGGAGTCGTATTGGTTCAACACGCCTTCTAGCCAGCGGATGGTATTAATGTCCAAGTTATTGGTCGGTTCGTCCAAGAGCAATACGTCTGGCTTGGAGAACAGGGCTTGCGCCAGCAATACGCGCAGCTTGAAGCCCGGGGCGACTTCTGCCATGGTCGCATTGTGCAAATCTTCGGAAATACCCACGCCGCTCAACAATTCGGCGGCGCGCGCTTCGGCGGTGTAGCCGTCGTATTCGGCGAACTTGGCTTCCAGTTCGGCAGCTTTCATGTAGTCGTCTTCGGTGGCTTCGGGATTGGCGTAAATCGCATCACGCTCGGTCATTGCCGCCCACATTTCGGTGTGACCCATCATCACCACATCTAGCACGCGCATGTCTTCGTAGGCAAACTGGTCTTGACGCAGTTTACCCAAACGCACGCCGTTTTCAATTGCGACTTCACCGGCGGTCTGTTCCAGATCGCCGCCGAGGATTTTCATGAAGGTGGATTTGCCCGAACCGTTCGCGCCGATCAAGCCGTAGCGGTTGCCTTCGCCGAATTTTACGGATACGTTTTCAAACAGCGGCTTCGCGCCGAACTGCATGGTAATGCCGTTGGTAGAAATCATTATTGGTAAAAACCTTATATTGAACAATAGATTAAATTTGTTGAATTTTTCAGATTGTAACATATCCCCTTGCCGTCTGAAACAGACGGGCAAATTTTTCAGACACTTATAGTAAAATATCCGTTTTATTATTTCAGGCAAAAAGGTTTCCAAATGATAGTCCTTCACGGCATCCCAAATTGCGATACGGTCAAAAAGCCAAAAAGCCGGCTTGCCGAATATGGTATGGAATTTGAATTTCGGGATTTTTAAAAAAACAGGCGCCTTCCGAAGCGGAAATCCGCCTGTGGCTGGAGCAGGTGCCTTTGGAGATACTGCTCAACAAACGGGGAAACCACATGGCGCAAACTTGATGCACCGATGCAGGAGAAGGCCCTGTCCTCAAAGGAAGGTGCGGTCAGGATAATGTCCGAAATGCCAAGCCTTATCAAACGTCCCGTACTGGAATACGGCGGAAAGGTTCATGTCGGCTTCAGCGATGAATCTTATCGAGAGATATTCAAACGTTAATTAAGCCTTCGTGCAGACGCGTATAAAAAAACCGTTACAATACGGAATCTATATTTCCCAACCCCATTCCATATTCCGATCTGAAAATATGTTCCATTCCATCGAAAAATACAGAACACCCGCCCAGGTCTTATTAGGCCTGATTGCATTAACTTTTGTCGGCTTCGGCGTCAGCACGGTTTCACACCCCGGTTCCGATTACATCGTCCAAGTCGGTGACGAAAAGATCAGCGATCATTCGATTAATACCGCCATGCAAAACGAACAGGCGGACGGCGGTAGCCCGTCACGCGATGCCGTATTCCAATCCCTGCTGCAACGCGCCTATCTGAAACAAGGTGCAAAACTGATGGGTATTTCCGTTTCCCAGGAACAAATCAAACAGATTATTGTAGACGATCCTAATTTTCACGATGCAGGCGGGAAATTCAGCCATGCCCTTTTGAGCCAGTACCTTTCGCAACGCCATATGTCGGAAGACCAGTTCGTCGAGGAAATCCGTGACCAATTCGCATTGCAGAATTTGGTAAACCTTGTTCAAAACGGTGTCTTGGTCAGCGATGCCCAGGCGGAGCAACTGGTCAAACTGACCCAGGTCAACCGTACCATCCGTTCGCATACTTTTAACCCCGACGAATTTATCGGACAAGTAAAAGCAGCCGATGCGGATTTGCAGAAATTTTATAATGCAAACAAAAAAAGACTACCTGCTTCCCCAAGCGGTCAAATTGGAATATGTCGCATTGAATCTGAAAGACTTTGCAGACAAACAGACCGTCAGCGAAACAGAAGTGAAAAATGCGTATGAAGAACGTATGGCACGTCTGCCCGCAGAAGGGGAAAAACCTTCTTTCGAAAAAGGAAAAAGCCGCTGTCGAGAATGAGTTGAAAATGAAAAAGCGGTTGCCGACTTCAACAAGGCGAAAGAAAAACTGGGCGATGATGCGTTCAATCATCCTTCCTCGCTTGCCGATACAGCCAAAAACAGCGGTTTGAAAGTAGAAACCCAAGAAACATGGTTAAGCAGGCAGGATGCCCAAATGTCCGGACTGCCCGAAAATGTAATCAGCGCCATATTCAGTGATGACGTATTGAAGAAAAACACAATTCCAAGTATTGTCTATCAATAATGAAACCGCATGGGTCGTCCGCGCTAAAGAAGTGCGCGAAGAAAAACCTTACCGTTTGAAGAAGCTAAAGATGCGGTGCGTCAGGCTTATATCCGTACCGAAGCCGTCAAACTTGCCGAAGAAAAGGCAAAAGAAGTACTCGCCCAGCTGAACGGCGGTAAGGCCGCCGATGTAAAATGGTCTGAAGTATCCGTATTGGGGGCGCAGCAGGCAAGGCAGTCCATGCCGCCCGAATCTTATACGGAACTGCTGAAAGCAAAACCGGCAAACGGTAAACCGGCCTATGTTAGACTTACCGGCCTGCCGGCTCCGGTGATTGTCGAAGTACAGGCTGTAACCCTCCTGATGATATCGCCAACAGGCTGCCTTCTGCAAAACAGGCTTTGGCGCAGCAGCAGTCGGCCAATACTTTCGACTTGCTGATACGTTATTTTAACGGCAAAATCAAACAGACCAAAGGTGCCCAGTCTGTTGGCGGAAATGACGGGCGTAATTTCCGGTTTTTCTATATTCGATATAACGGTCGGAATATTCCGACCGTTTTCCCATGTGTTGAGGTATGATGAATCCTAAAAAGCAAGATGCCTTCCACAGGCTGATCGGTGCGCTTAAAGTTTTGCCCAACGTCGGGCCGAAATCGGCACAACGGATAGCGTATCACCCTGCTTCAGCACAAGCGTAAGGAGGCTGAAGAACTGGTAGACGCCTTACAGACGGCATTAAGGCAGGTTGACCATTGCTCGATGTGCAATACATTTTGCGAAGGCGGATTATGCAGTATCTGTGCAGATCCATCACGTGATGTGCGGAAGCTGATGATTGTGCATATGCCTGCAGACGTATCCAATATGGAAGCGGCAAACTGTCATGACGGGCTTTACTTTTGTTTTGATGGGGCAAATCAATACGGCACTGGGCATGGACGTATCGGCTATCGCATTGGATAAGCTCGCCGAACGGCTGAAAAAAGAAGAAATCGAAGAAATCATCATTGCGACAGCCTTTACCGCGGAAGGTAATGCCACGGCATTTGTATTGTCGGAGTTTTTCAAAAAACTACCATATAAAATCAGCAGGTTGTCCCAAGGTATTCCTTTGGGCGGAGAATTGGAATATGTCGATGCGGGTACGCTGGCGCAGGCGGTGTACGAACGGCGGCTGATTAAAGAAGGCGAGTTATAACTGGTACTAATGAAAAATGCCGTCTGAACTTTCAGACGGCATTTTTTTATCGGCTCGGTTTATTTGCAGCTTACCCCTTGAATCTGCAAGTCATCGCCGTTGCCAACCTTAAAGGAGCATTGTGTCGCGCTGCTGCCGGAAACGGTAATGCTGCCGCTGCCGCCGTTTAAGCTGACAGGTTCTTTAACACCCATGCCCACGGCAGTTGCCGCCAGCTTTTTGCACGTCTGCTTCAGAATAAGACGTATTGTTGGCAACAATTTTTGATTTCTTTGGCATAGGCTGTTGCAGCGGCAAACACGCTGATAGCAGCCAAAGCGGAGATTTTCCTGATATTCATTGTTTTCCTTAAAGAAAAGGTTTTGTTTCAAGGGAAAGGATAGGGCAGTTCTAAGCATTGTGCAAGTGTTCTGCACGGTTTTACAGAATTTGCCAAAGACCGTATTTTTCGTTTTCACAAGTTGACATTCGGACGCTGCCGGGGTTTTACGGTACAATAAACTTTCATTTGCAGACATTTTAAGGTAGCAGTCATGTTTTCTTTAGAGGCTTGGATAGGCTTGAGGTATCTCAGGGCGAAAAAGCGCAACGGCTTTATGTCGTTTATCACGATGGTTTCGATTGCCGGAATCGCCTTAGGCGTAACTGCGTTGATTGTTGTCTTGTCGGTCATGAACGGCTTTCAGAAAGAAATACGCGGACAGCTCCTGAATGTCGCGCCGCACGCCGAAATCGGCTATATCGACAATACGGATACGGATTGGCGCAATCTGCGCAAGTTTACTGAAAATCAGAAAGGCATCTTGGCGACTGCCCCCTATGTTTCCGATCAGGCGCTGCTGGCCAATGCGGGGGAAGTCAGGGGCGTTCAGATACGAGGGATCCTGCCGTCTGAAGAGCGCAAAGTCGTCGAATACGGCGACAAGATGCCTTCAGGCAAATTCGAAGATCTGATTCCGGGTCAGTTTGACATTATCCTCGGTGTCGGTTTGGCTGAGGCACTTGGTGTCGAAGTCGGCAATAAAGTTACCGTCATTACACCGGAAGGCAATGTTACGCCCGCCGGAGTCGTACCAAGGTTGAAACAGTTTAACGTAGTCGGGCTGGTTAAAACAGGTGTTTACGAGGTTGACAATTCATTGGCGATGACGCATATCCAAGATGCGCGCGTGCTGTACCGTTTGGATAAGGAGGTTGCAGGGTTGCGGCTGAAACTCGCCGACCCGCAAAATGCCCCAGCATTGACGGCAAAGCTGATTCCGGAGGCTCAGGGGACACGGTCTGGGTACGTGATTGGACGTTCAGCAACCGAAGCTATTTTGAGGCCGTCGAGTTGGAAAAACGGATGATGTTCATCATCCTGACGCTGATTATCGCCGTAGCGGCGTTTAACCTTGTCTCTTCGTTGGTGATGGCGGTTACGGAAAAGCAGGCGGACATTGCCATTTTGCGTACTTTGGGTCTTTCACCCTCGGGCGTGATGAAGATTTTTATGGTTCAGGGCGCATTTTCCGGATTTTTTTCGGTACGCTGATAGGAGTAGTTTGTGGCGTGTTGTTGGGCTGGAATGTGGGAAGGATTGTTGCATTTTTTGAACGTTTGTTCGGTGTCCACCTCATCAATTCTCAGATTTATTTTATCGACTACCTGCCCAGCGATGTCGATATGAGCGATGTCGCTCTGATTGCCTGCATTTCCCTGGGTTTGTCTTTCGTGGCGACGCTGTACCCTAGCCGTCGTGCATCCAAAACCCAACCGGCGGAGGCATTGCGTTATGAGTGATTTGATTTTGAAATGCGAAGGCGTGGGCAAACGCTACCGCGACGGCAGTTTGGATGTTCAGGTGCTGCGCGGTCTGGATTTGGAAATACATGCCGGGGAAAGTACCGGAATCATCGGTTCTTCGGGCAGCGGAAAATCGACCCTGCTGCATATTTTGGGCGGTCTGGATATGCCGTCTGAAGGCAGGGTGCTGCTGATGAATGAGGATTTGCGTACATTAAGCCAGCGGCAACTGGGTAACCTGCGCAACCGTTACCTCGGGTTTGTGTACCAGTTCCACCACCTTCTGCCGGAGTTTTCCGCACTGGAAAACGTGATGATGCCTTTGCTGATTGGCAAAAACCGTGAAGAAGCTGCGGAGGCGGCAATGGCGATGCTCGAGAAAGTCGGACTGAAGCACCGTTCGGCGCACCGCGCGGGCGAACTTTCAGGGCGGTGAGCGGCAGCGTGCCGCCATTGCACGCGCCTTGGTCACCCAACCCAAATGCCTGCTTGCCGACGAACCGACCGGCAATCTCGACCGTGCGAACGCCAGGAATGTTTTTGGATATGATGCTGGAACTGAAAACAGAATTGAAAAACAGGTTTGGTTGTCGTTACACGATGACGAACTCGCCGGCCGCTTCGAGCGCGTCATGGTCATGAAAGACGGCAGCCTGCATCCGAAACAGGGAGCAGGTGCCTGAAAAGTGCAATACACCGTGCCGTCTGAAAAATCATGCTTTCAGACGGCATTTGGATAAGGAATACGATGGAACGGCAGACAGATGAATTTGCCCTAGCGGCTGCACAGGCGGCAATCCGTTTTTGGAACGCTATACCGACTCCGGTGCTGAAGCCCTTTCTTCCTATATCGAACGGCTGTTTCAAGCATTGCAGAACGGTCATTCGTTTATCCGCTTGAAAAAAGAGGAGGCGTCCTTCCTTTCGACACTCAAGCCCGTAGTCGGGGAATCTGCCTCCCCTCTGATTTTGGAAGGGGAAAAACTGTTTTTGGGCAGGATGTGGCAGTTGGAATACGATTTGGCTACCGAAATAAAACGTTTGGCGGCAGCCGGCACGTCCGCCCCCGACGTGGCAGGCGCGCGGCAAAACCTCGCAAAATGGTTTCAAGGCGTGGGAAGCGAAGGACAGCGCGATGCGGCCGCCCTAGCATTACTGCAGTCTTTTATGGTGATTACTGGCGGCCCCGGTACGGGTAAGACGACGACGGTTGCCAAACTATTGGCACTGATTTGCAGCGGAGACGGAAGCTTTCCCCATATCGCGCTTGCTGCCCCTACGGGTAAGGCTGCCGCGCATATGGCGCGTGCGCTGCACCGTGCAATCAACAGTTTTGACGCTCCGGACAACGTCCGCCGCCATCTGCTTAAATTGGAAGGACAAACCGTCCACCGCCTGCTGAAGCTGCGCCCGCCTAAAATGCAGCCTGCATTCAACCCTGTTTACCCGCTGCCGTTTGATGTATTGATTATCGATGAAGCTTCGATGCTGGATACGGTATTGATGCTTCAGCTTTTAAAGGCCGTTAAAACAGGGGCGCGCGTGATTCTGCTGGGCGATGAAAACCAGCTTCCGTCCGTGGGGGTCGGTGCCGTACTCTCCGTCCTGTCTCAAAAAACGCTTCTCGGCGGAGAAATATATAATAAGCTGGCTAAGTACCTGCCCGAACACGGTTTTCCCTTATGCAGCGATGTACCCGTCTTGGCACAAAATACCGCCCGTCTTTCTTTCAGCCACCGATTTGGCGACAACAGCGGCATCGGCTGCCTGTCCTGCTCGGTGGTATCGGGCGATGAGGCGCAGGCATGGGCTTTGTTTTCCTGGTTTGATAAAGAGCTGGAACATTCGGAATGCCGTCTGAACGCTCAGGTCGAAAGGTTGTACCGGACTCACAAAGGCTATTGGCAGGCGGTAGACGAAGGCAACATCGAATCCGCCTATGCGGGCATCTCGGATGCCGTGGTTCTGGCCGCATGGCGCCAAGATGCGGAAAACTTCAACGAAGCCTACTGCAATTATGTGCGCCGTAAAAGGAACATACCCGAACATCAGGCCTATTTCGCCGGAGAGCCGATTATGATCAGGCAAAACGACTACGCACTCGGGTTGTTCAACGGAGACGTCGGGCTGATTATGGATGACGTCCAAAGGCCGGGCAGCCTGTCTGCCTATTTTCCCGATACGGACGGGTTTAAAAAGGTTGCAGTCAGCTGCCTTCCTGATTTTGAACCCGCTTTCGCCATGACCGTCCATAAAAGCCAAGGTTCGGAATATCGGGAAGTCTGGCTGCTGCCGCCCTCTGCCGCACCTTCGAACGAAGAGGACGATGCGCTTTCCGGCTTGAGCAGGGAGCTGCTTTACACCGCCATTACCAGGGCAAAGGAAAAAAATTCGTATTCTTCGGCGGGGAAGAAACCTTCCGTCAGGCGGCGGCTACTGTCAAAGTCCGTCAGACGGCATTGGGCAATATGCTCAAACGGGTATTTTCACAAGGATAATCCGTCCGAATGCCGTGTCGGTTCTGCAAGCCCTTTTATGGATGCCGAAGGGAAAGACCGCACATCTGTGCGGTCTTTTTTCATGCCTTTTTCAAACGGTATAGGAAAGTGGTTTCCCTGTTTTCGGGCAAAAAGCAAGCGGATCGTCCGGATTCGCGGCTTTCTTGTGGTTTGGCTTGGTTTTCATAATATCGGTAACAAGCAACCCCGCCTCTGCAAAAGGCCTTCTCCAAAAAAACCGGACGGGCGCAGGTGCAGATGCTCTGCAAGGTCGGAAATAATCAGGCGGATTTCGCCGCTCGGGTTCAAATGTTCCGGCGCATCCCTTAAAAATGCGGTCAACATCGCAGAATCAGGGTCATATAATGCGGATTCGATGGTTGAAGTAGGCTTGGCAGGAAGCCACGGCGGGTTACAGACAATCAAATCGGCACGCATATCGGGGAACAGATCGGTTTCCCATATCTCAACCTGTTTTTCCAAACCCAGCCGGGCGATATTGGCCCGGGCGCAGGCAACGGCCCTTGGATTGGTGTCTGTCCCGATGACGGAAGATATCCCTTGTTTTGCCAAAATAGCGGCAAGAACGCCAGAACCCGTTCCGATGTCCAATGCCGTCTGAAACCCTGTTGACGGTGCTTGTGCGAGCAAATCGAGATATTCGCCGCGCAAAGGTGAGAATACGCCGAAGGGGACGTGTATCCGCCCGCCGATCTGGGAAACGGCAACACCCTTTTTATGCCATTCGTGCGCACCTATAAATCCAAGCAGCAGGTTGAGCGGGAGAAAAAAAGGCTTGACGTTAGGCTTGCCGTACACATCCGACAGGGCAGCGTATATATCGGGCGCACGTTTGTTGTGCAATATGAAACCGGGGCCTACCTCAACGGCAAGCATATTCAGAATACGGCTCTGCTGCGCCTGCTTCATACGGTGCGCATGGAATAGGGAGGCAATATCGGCATCTGGATCGGCAGCAACAGGCTTGCGGACTTTTTTCTTTATCCCCGAAAGCACCTGCGCCGCATTGTGGAAATCCCCCTGCCAAACGGTTGCCATATTCTGATAGGCGGCTTTCAAAACAGCGTCTGCACCGCTTTCGCGGACATAAAGCCAGCCTTTTTGGAGGCTTTTGCAAACTTTCGTTGCGCCATTCAAACCCACTGTCCGGAAAAATAAAATAAGACATGCCATACCTGCATAATGTTTAAGAAAATAGGGAGCGGGCCGAAAAATACCGATCCGCCCGCATGCCGTCTGAAACATTAAAACTTCAGACGGCATTCTTGATATGTATATTTTATCCGAATATCAAACTTTATAAATAAACCGCGTATGCTTGAAATAATGCTTTCAACCCCAATTTACGTGACAATCAACAATCTGTCAGACACAAGAGAGTATTCATGACGCAGAAAGAAAAGAATTTTGAGGAATATGCTGCCTTGGCAACACTTCCCTTTACGGGATGTCGTCGTTTATCCGCATATGGTTCTGCCACTGTTTGTCGGCAGGGAGAAATCCATTGCCGCACTGGAAAACGCCGTTTCCAATGAAGAGTCGGTTTTCCTGCTTGCACAAACCGATGCCGCAGTGGAAGACCCTGTTGCCGCCGACCTGTACCAAACCGGTACCGTCGCACAAGTTTTACAGGTATTAAAGCTGCCTGACGGTACGGTAAAGGTTTTGGTCGAAGGCCTGTACCGCGGACAAGTTTTAACAATCGAAGACACAGGCGGGCTATTTGTCTCCCACATAGAAACCGTTAAAGACAATGATTCGGAAAGCCATCCAGAGCTTGAAGCCGTTCGCCGCACCCTGTTGGCACAATTTGAACAATACGCCAAACTCAATAAGAAGATTCCGGCAGAAATCGTCAACAGTATCAACGGCATTTCCGACAACAGCCGTTTGGCGGATACCGTGGCCGCCCATCTGCAATTAAAGTTGGAGCAGCGTCAGCAAATCTTGGAAACTGCCGACGTTGTTGCCCGCATGGAGTTCTTATTGAGCTGCCTGGAATCTGAGCTGGACATCATGCAGGGTCGAAAAAAACGTATCCGCGGCCGTGTGAAACGCCAGATGGAAAAAAATCCCAACGCGAGTATTACTTGAATGAGCAAGTGAAAGCGATTCAGAAAGAATTGGGCGAAGAAGACGAACGCGGCGAACTGGATGCGCTGGAAGCAAAAAAATCAAAGAAGCGGGCATGACCAAAGAAGCTGAAGAGAAATGCCTGTCCGAACTGAAAAAAAGCTCAAAATGATGCCGCCGATGTCTGCGGAATCCACCGTAGTACGCAACTACATCGATACTTTGCTTGAGCTGCCGTGGAAGAAAAAAATCCCGTGTCAGCAAAGATATTGCCAAAAGCCGATTTGGTGTTGAACGCCGACCACTATGGCTTGGAAAAAGTCAAAGAGCGGATTTTTGGAATACCTCGCCGTCCAAAAAAACGTATGGACAAGCTCAAAGGTCCGATTTTATGTTTGGTCGGCCCTCCGGGAGTGGGTAAAACCTCATTAGGAGAATCCATCGCCAAAGCAACAGGCCGGAAATATGTCCGCATGGCTTTGGGCGGCGTGCGCGACGAAAGTGAAATCCGTGGACACCGCCGCACCTATATCGGCTCTATGCCCGGCAAAAATCCTGCAAAACATGGCTAAAGCAGGCGTGAAGAATCCCCTGTTCCTGCTCGACGAAATCGACAAATTGGGCAGCGACTTCCGCGGCGACCCTGCCAGCGCGTTGCTTGAGGTGCTCGATCCTGAGCAAAACAACAAGTTTGCCGATCATTATGCCGAAGTGGATTACGACTTGAGCGATGTAATGTTTATCGCTACATCTAACAGTTTGAACATTCCGACTCCATTGCTCGACCGCATGGAAATCATCCGTTTGTCCGGCTATACCGAAGACGAAAAAATCAATATCGCCATGCAGTATCTCGTGCCTAAGCAAATGAAACGCAATGGCGTGAAAGAAGGCGAATTGCTCGTCGAGGAAAGCGCGGTACGCGATATTATCCGTTATTACACCCGTGAAGCCGGTGTGCGTTCGCTCGATCGTGAGATTGCCAAAATCTGTCGCAAGGTGGTGATGCAGATTACCTTGAGCGAAGATAAGAAGAGGTCGTCTGAAACCAAGAAAACCAGTAAAGCCAAGCCTAAGGCGGTTAAAGTTAATGAGAAAAAAACCTGCATGACTATTTGGGCGTGCGCCGCTTCGATTACGGTGTTGCCGAAAGTGAAAACCGCATCGGACAGGTTACTGGTTTGGCTTGGACGGAAGTCGGCGGTGAATTGCTGACTGTCGAAGCTGTGGCGTTGCCGGGCAAGGGCGTGATCCAGTGTACCGGCCAGTTGGGCGATGTGATGAAGGAATCTGTATCCGCAGCATGGTCTGTTGTCCGTTCCCGTGCAGAATCAGTGGGTTTGGCTCCTGATTTTTACGAGAAAAAAAGACATCCATGTTCACGTTCCCGAAGGTGCGACGCCGAAAGACGGTCCGAGCGCAGGTATCGCCATGACTTTGGCGATGGTGTCCGCCTTTACCAAAATTCCGGTGCGCGCCGATGTAGCGATGACGGGCGAAATTACCCTGCGCGGCGAAGTCTTGCCAATCGGTGGTTTGAAGGAAAAACTGTTGGCTGCCTTGCGCGGCGGCATCAAACACGTCTTGATTCCGAAAGACAACGTCAAAGACTTGGAAGAAATCCCTGAAAATGTGAAAACTGGCCTGATCATCCATCCGGTCAAATGGATAGACGAAGTATTAGCTTTTAGGCTTGGAAACCCAACCCGAATCTTGGATTGGGCCTTCTGTTGCAGAAATAGTGAAAGAACCTGCTTCAAAAGCGAAGTCCCGAAGCAAGACAACCAAGCACTGACAGACGGAAAATGTGTTGTAAAAATGCGGTTTCGTCCTGAGAGCCTGTAAAATAGGACGATTCCGTATTTTTTTGCTTGACACGGCATTTTCAGAATTGCTATAAAGCGAAAGTTACTCAAGCAGTACAAACTCCCGAATATTCGGGCATTTCATCATTTTTTAGACAGGAAGGGACTGATTGTGAATAAGTCTGAATTGATCGAAGCGATTGCTCAAGAAGCCGGTATTTCTAAAGCTGCCGCGCAAAAAGCTTTAGATGCCACTACCAATGCAGTAACCAACGCGCTGAAAAAAGGCGACACAGTTACTTTGGTCGGTTTCGGTACTTTCTACGTTGGCGAACGTGCCGAACGTCAAGGTCGCAATCCCTAAAACCGGCGAACCTTTGACCATTGCTGCTGCCAAAACGCCTAAATTCCGCGCCGGCAAAGCTTTGAAAGACGCACTGTAAGCCGTTTTTTATGAAAAAGCCGATTCTTTAAAGAATCGGCTTTTTTATCGGTCCACATTATTCTGATTTCAAATCGGCAACACACTGCTTGTCACGTGCTTCAAAGGCATGGGCGCCACCAAGCAAATCAAGTTGTTCTTGCGCGCCAAGCTTGCCGAAGGTGCTAATCTGTTTCCCGTTTAATTTTTCCAAAGGCTGTTCCCACATACATTTGCAGTAATCTGCTGCGAGGCGGGTATTGTTTGAATCTAAAACCGCGGGCCCGCAAATCGTTTTTGCCATTTTTCGGCAAATGGAATGTTTTTACGCAGGATTCAATAATTTTCTGCTTTGCCTGCGGTTTTGGACATGGCATATTGGGAGAGCAGGGCGGTCGCGGCGAGCAATGCCAAAATGACCCACGCCCAAATGCGGATGGTGCGGATTTTGGCTTTCGCTTTTTTACGCGCCGCAGCCTGCTCTTCGGCGGACATTTCGTTTTTCGGCTCAGTCATGCAGGCTTTCCATGCGGATCATGGTAATCGGTTTTTCCACGCAGCTTAATGCTTCGATGGCGGCAATCGCGCGCTTGATGTTTTTCTCGACCGTGCTGTGGGTCAAAATCACGATTTCGGCGGTAGTTTGGTCAATCACGCCTTTTTGGATTAAGGCTTCGATAGACACGTTTTCTTTTGCCAAAAGCGCGGCGATTTGCCCCAGCGTACCCGGTTCGTCTTTGGCTTGGACACGCAGGTAGTAGCTGCTGGTGATTTCGTCCATAGGCAGGATGGTTTGCGCTTGGACTTGCGCGGGTTGGAATGCCAGATGTGGTACGCGGTGACCGGTATCGGCTTCAATCAGGCGTGCGATGTCGATGATGTCGGCGACTACGGCGGAAGCGGTCGGTAATGCACCGGCACCTGCGCCGTAATATAAGGTTTCGCCAACCATATCGGCATTGACGCGCACGGCGTTCATCACGCCGTTGACGTTTGCCAAGAGGCGGCTTTCGGGAATCAGGGTAGGGTGGACACGCAATTCGATACCTTTTTCGGCTTTGCGGGTAATGCCCAGAAGTTTGATGCGGTAGCCGAATTCTTCGGCGTATTTGATGTCGCGGCTGTCGAGTTTGCTGATGCCTTCGAGGTAGCAGGCGGAGAAGTTCATCGGCGTACCGAATGCCAGCGCGCTCATAATGGTGATTTTATGGCCTGCGTCGTTGCCTTCGATGTCGAAGGTCGGGTCGGCTTCGGCGTAGCCCAACGCCTGTGCTTCTTTCAATACGTCGGCAAACGCGCTGCCTTTTTCGCGCATTTCGGAGAGGATGAAGTTGCTGGTGCCGTTGATAATGCCGGCGATGCTGCGGATGCGGTTGGCGGAGAGACCTTCGCGCAGGGCTTTGATGATTGGGATGCCGCCCGCCACAGCTGCTTCAAATTGCACCATAACATTTTTTTCTTCCGCCAGCGGGAAGATTTCGTTGCCGTATTCGGCGAGCAGTTTTTGTTGGCGGTAACGATGTGTTTGCCGTTTTCAATGGCTTTCAACACCGCATCTTTGGCAATGCCGGTACCGCCGAACAATTCGACGACGACATCGACGTCTTCACGTGCCACCAGTTCGAACGGGTCTTTGACAAAGGCTGCGGACGGGCAGATTTGGCGGGCTTTTTCTTCGCTCAAGTCGCATACGGCACTGATGCGCACTTCTCGTCCCAAACGGCGGCTGATTTCCGCCGCATTGTCCCGCAACACGGCAGCTGTACCGCCGCCGACCGTACCTAAACCTAAAAGACCGATGTTTACTGGCTTCATTGTGTCTCCTTGTAAGCCGACTGAAATGTAAATATTGAAAGACGAAAATATCCGCTGCCGATATAATTGTGCCGCACTTTAAATCAAATGCCGTCTGAAATCAGCAGGAGAGGTCAGATGAAATCCACTAATCCTACATGAATTTGTCTGATTTTGCACCCCTCCTGATACGGATGAAGCGGCAACAGGATAAAAAAATGTTATTTGAAGAAAAATCCGATAGACGAACATTTTTGCAGAGTATGACCGCCGCACGGGTGAAATCCGGCTGTCCGGCAGGCATTTCAATAAGCCTGTGCTGCTGCATAAGGATTCTGCCGGCCTCTCGAAATGGCAGTCATTGTCAGAACTGACTCCGGATAATCTGTTGTCTGATGTCAAAGCGGATGATTATCCGGAAATATTGATTATCGGGACTGGGGCGGTACAAAAGTTTATCCATCCCAAAATCATGGCGGATTTCTCTCAGATCGGAATCGGTGTGGAATGTATGAATACCGAATCGGCATGCAGGACATTGGCCTTTTTGCACTCGGAAGGGCGTAAAGCCTGGGCGTGGCTTCAACCGTAAATTTCCCGTTTCAGACGGCATCAGCACTTTCTTTCAGGTAAAATACGACTCTTTTCCGTCCAATAATATTTCCGTCATGATTGAAATCAAAAAAACCTCACCCTGCAACGCGGTTTGAAAAATCCTGCTCGACAAAGCCAACGCTACCGTCAATCCCGGTCAGCGCGTCGGTTTGATCGGTAAAAACGGTACGGGAAAAATCCAGCCTGTTTGCCTTAATTAAGGGTGAAATCACTCAGGACGGCGGCGATATCTCGATTCCGAAAAATTGGCGGATGGCTTCCGTTTCCCAAGAAACGCCCGACTTGGACATCTCTTCATTGGACTACGTTTTGCAGGGCGATGCCGAGTTGCAGGCTTTTTCAGACGGCATTGAGGCAGGCGGAAGGGCAAAATGACGGCATGAAGCAGGCGGAATATCATGCCAAACTGGAAGAAATCGACGCTTATACCGCGCCGGCCCGCGCGGCAAAATTGTTGAACGGGCTGGGTTTTTCGCAAGAAGAACACAGCCGCCCCGTCAAATCCTTTTTCCGGCGGCTGGCGTATGCGCCTGAATCTTGCACAAGCCCTGATTTGCCGCGCCGATTTGCTCTTGCTTGACGAACCGACCAACCACTTGGATTTGGAAACCGTCTTGTGGCTGGAAAACCACCTTGCCTCTTTACCTTGCACGCAAATCATCATTTCCCACGACCGTGATTTCCTCAATGCGGCCACCACCCAAACCATCGAATTGTCCCAGCAAAAACTCACGCAATACGGCGGCAATTACGATTTTTACCAAAACGAACGTGCGCAGCGTCTCGCGCAGCAACAAGCCGCCTATGTCAAACAGCAGGTGCAAATCAAACATTTGCAATCCTTTATCGACCGCTTCAAAGCCAAAAGCCACCAAAAGCCGTTCAAGCGCAAAGCCGCATGAAGGCTTTGGCAAAGCTCGAACGCATCGCTCCCGCGCATCTGGACAGCGAGTTTTCCTTTGAGTTTTACAATCCCGACCATCTGCCCAATCCCTTGCTGAAGCTGGAATACGCTGATTTAGGTTACGAAGGCAAAAACCGTCCTGTACGACATTACCCTGTCGCTGGAAAGCGGCGCACGTTACGGGCTATTGGGTGTCAACGGCAGTGGTAAATCTACATTTATCAAAGCCTTGGCAGGCAAAATCGATTTACTCTCCGGCGGCATCGTCCGTTCCGAAAAACTCAATATCGGCTATTTTGCCCAACATCAACTCGATACCATCCGCGCTGACCAAAGCCCTGTTTGGCATATTCAGCAGCTTTCTCCCGAAGTACGCGAACAAGAAATCCGAAATTTCCTCGGCGGCTTCAATTTTGTCGGCGATATGGCGTTGCAGAAAACCGAACCCTTTTCCGGCGGAGAAAAAGCCCGCCTCGCCCTTGCCATGATTATCTGGCAAAAGCCGAACCTGCTACTGCTGGACGAGCCGACCAACCATTTGGACTTGGATATGCGCCACGCCTTGACGCTCGCTCTGCAAAGTTTCCAAGGTGCCTTAATCGTCGTATCGCACGACCGCAGCCTGCTTGAAGCCACGACCGACAGTTTCCTCTTGATCGACAAAGGCCGTCTGAAAAACTTTGACGGCGATTTGAACGATTACCGCCAATGGCGCTTGGCACAGGAAAACGCCGCAACCGCGCCAGCTGCTTCCGCTCAAAGCCAAAACCGCAAGGATACCAAGCGTATCGAAGCACAAATCCGTCAAGAAAAAGCCCGACGCAGTAAGCCGATACAGCAGAAAATCGATAAAGCCGAAAAAGAAATGGCACAGCTTTCCGAAATTCAGACGGCATGTGAAGCATTTTTAGCACAAGAAGAAGCTTACGTTGAGGAAAACAAAGAAAAATTGCAGGACACTCTATCCAATCTGGCAAAAAGTCAAAAACACAGCTTGCCCAAATTGAAGAAACTTGGCTGACTTGCCAAAAAGAATTAGAAAGTATTGGAACTGAAATTGCAATACAGTTTGCCGAGTGATAAGGAAGCACGGGCAGGGTGCTTATATTTGTCTGCCAAGAACGGTATAATTCGTGCTTTATCGTCGTCTTTTTCACTTTACCAACATGAAAAATTAGACTTTTCGCCGCCTTCATTTTCCTATCCTTTTTCCGGTATAGCGGCTCAAGCCTCCGTATACAATTGCAGTTCAAATGGCAAAAGCGTATATACATCAGATCCATCAGGATCATGTACCGGCGCAGACTTACCTAAAATCAGCAGCCACCAGGGAGGTGAATACCGTCTGAAAATAAAAAAACTCAGTCAAGAAACCCCAAATACACATAGAAAGTAAAAAGAAAAACAAAAAAACTGTTGGAAAAAAAGAAAAAGAACGTGAGAACCGCTAACATCCCTGAAGGAAAATCAAAAGAAAATAGATAAAAAAGAGAAGTTCACCCAAATAAAAACGCCAAGAAATCCTTAAAAAAATCAAATTATCATCCGAGTATCAAACACATTATGAAATCAAAACTATCCTTAATCCTAATTAACCTTTCACTGATTTCGATGCCATTAAGTGCAGATGCAGCCAAAATTTATACCTGCACAGCCGACGGGGAGACCATTTATACCACAAAACCGTCTAAAAGCTGCCACTCAGCCGACTTACCACCAATCGGAAGTTACAGCAGCGACCATTATATTCCGTCCCATACGCCTGTATCTTCCAACAGTGAACCTGCTGTCAAACATAAAGTGCCGGTCAAAACAGTATCCAAGCCGACAAAACCTAATCACGCCGCCGCCTCAACAAGCACCTGTAAACAACAGTAGACGTTCCATTCTCGAAGCAGAATTAAGCAATGAACGCAAAGCCCTGACCGAAGCCCAAAAAAATGTTATCGCAAGCACGTTTGGCAAAAGGCGGCAACATCAACCACCAAGAAATAAATGCATTACAAAGCAATGTATTGGATAGGCAACAAAACATCCAAGCCCTACAAAGGGAACTGGGGCGCATGTAGGCTGATGAAGAATATGGCAAAATGTGCCCAAACCAAAGATAAAGGATTTTGTGCAATGTCTTTTGATGGTTCGGCTTCGGAAATTGAATTTTTTAAACATTCCCGAAAAACAATCTCAAAGACATAAAACAATAAGGAGCATATGCTCAAATAGAGAGCCTTTGCAAAAATCTGTATCATTAAATTACAGGTTTTCGCAAAGGCTTTGATTTTATCAGGTCAATCCAATTCCACAATCTGTATTAAGGGCGGCACAAGAAGAAAATGTTATCATTAGAGATACAACAGGAAGGATTTACAAATGAAGAAAGATATTTTTTTATTGTGAGCAGTGGTCTTATGGTTATAAGAAACTTCATAAGCCTTTTTTTCTGAGAAACAAGCTGAAGAAAAAAACATATTAAAGGGGAATTATATACTGCCGTAATAGGTTCGGCGACACAACCTGAATATGTAATTACCTTGCGAGAGGAAGTAGGTTTTTTTCGGTAGATTTTTTCGATAAATTTGGAAGGGATTATTTAACCCATCAATTTCAAAAATATTCTAATTCGAATTATTATTTTTCTTTCTATGGCTGTATGGAGAGATTATATAACTTTGGAATCTCATGACTTAGCAGAAGGATATACTTATTTATTCAATGAAAATACGGATGATTGCTATGTTTTGAAACAAGATTTTATTAATAATGAGCGATATGAAAAACAGAATTATATCCCCAAAAAGATAAGGTAATTCTATTTCCAAAAGTTTAGCGAATATGATTTGGTGTTAAATCCGGACATTATTTAATTGAGTTTTAAGGCCGTCTGAAAAAAATTTCAGAGGGCTTTTATTATTGGACTTGGGGAAATGTAAGGATGGAATATATGAGCCAGTTTTGTTTATCTGAATATGAGAAGGCTTTCTTATGTAGAATTATTGAAAACAATATGATATGGAAGGAATATTTAATAGAGCAAATAGAAAATTCAATAATAGTATCTAGAGATAATACAGGATGTGGGTGCTACATTGATTTTCAGGTAAATTTTGAAAGAACTAATCTAAATAAATACGAAAATATCCCTATTTTTTTGAAGGAGACATAATTGCACCGGATAAGTCAGATGCAGCGACTTTCCTGTTATATACTACAGAGTCTTTGAATAAAGCAGGTAGAATTATTGACTTTTCTGGAAGTTGCTATTGCAGGCACAAATTATGATGAAGTTGAGGTCTATTCATGGTTAAAGATGGAAAATAGCCTACAGTTCGGCTTGTAAAATAAACTGACTGAAAAATCTGAGATATTTTTCAATAATATAAATTATTAAAATTTTTATGCTCAATCCCATTTTTTTAATTAATCAAGTGAAAATTTTTTTAGCGTATTTTTTTACGCGTCAAATCCTGAGGACAATACGGTTGATTTTTTTGAAGAAACAATATACATAAGTAACATAAAAGATATTGATAAATTTATTAGTGCAAAACATAAAAAAATAGGAGTTAGTATAAAATATATGATTAATTTTTCTAAAAAAACATTTGAAATAATGAGTTGGGTATTAGGCATACTAATAATTGGGACATTTTATGACTATTATCAAATAAGGCAATATGCTGAATTAGAAAAAGAAATCTATATCAAATATCTTGCTATATGCCCAAAAAGAAAAAAATTTCGCTTAGAGAGTAAAGATAAATACATGCGAGGAGGATATACAAAATATAAATTTATTTTTTTCAGAATATAGTAATACTACTTTATTCTAGTTCGCATAATGTATATTATGTTAAATTTATATGAATTAAATAGATATTTTTTTACAATCCCATTCAAAACTCAGCCACTTAAAAAAATTTAATTAGAACAAATAAAAAAAGCAAACAAAAAAATATCCATCTTTCAAACTCATATTTTTGTAATAACCTAGATAAGCAAGAGCATTTGTTTTTACCTTGCAACAAACTGCCTACCTTGCCTTAATACTAGGTACTTGAATTTTCAGAAAATGCAAGATGGGTTACGGTTTCCATTTGATTGCCGAACAGCGTTAGGCTATTTCCTCGCCACCACAGGCTCCGGCTTGGTTATATTGCTGTTACTGGCTACTTTGATTTTTGGCGAGACAGGGACGGTTGTTGGTTAAATGAAAAATCGTGCGATTTAAAAGGCGTTATAAAAACAGACATGGTTTCAGGTCGTCTGAAAAGCTCAAAAAGCAGCCTGCACTTTGAAAACAAGGTGCAGGCTGCTTAGGGATAATGTGTCGTTTATCAATCCAGTTTCAGGATTTCTCCGTCTTCTGGAACGTTCACACGGCTTTCAATGCCTTGACCGCGTATAAATTTACGCATATCGGCGCGGCTGACGGCGGTATGATTCACGGTATCCATGTGTACGGTGATGATTTTGGCTTTAGGCATGACTTGGCTGGCTTTTAATACATCAGCCGTCCCCATAATAATGCCGTCTGAAATGCCTGAAATCAGCGCGTAGCCCGTGTTCATAATCAGATAATCGGGTTTGTAGCGGTTCAATGCTTTGTTTACATCTGCCGTCCACACAGTATCACCCATAATATAAGCGGTTTTATGTCCGCTGCTTTGGAATACCACACCCATTGCATCACCTAATATTTCGGCTAGCTGAGGGTTGGCATACATGGCTTCTGTACCATGTACGCCGCCGGTTTTGCTGATGGTTACGCCGTTGAAGACAGCGCTGCCGTTCAACACGCGTACATCAGTAAAGCCTTGGCTGCGGATTTTTGCCGCGTCGGCTTGGTGCTGCACATATACGGGTAGGTTTTTCGGAATGGAACGTGCGGCGGTTTCGTCCCAATGGTCTTCGTGAGTATGGGTAACGATAACTGCATCCACACCGTCCAAAATTTTATTCACGCTCATCGGCAGCCCGACCAGCGGCATTTTGGCTTGGCTGTTGAACGTGCCGGCAAAGCCGTTCATGGAGTGCTTGGGTGCGAAAAACGGGTCAATCAAAAACGTCTGCCCCGCATATTCGACCTTGGCGGTAGCGTTACGGATATGTTGGTATGAATCGTCTGCCCAAGCGGAAAAGGCTGTCACGCCCAAAACAGTGGCAAGAATAAATTGCTTGAATTTCATGATGTTGCTCCTTAAAAAATCATGTAGCGTATTTTAAGCAGCAGGTGCATCGGCTAAAATAGGCAATATTGCCAATAAACGTAAGGATAGTGCCAAAATGTCGTCTGAAAACGAGCGTAATGAGTTTCGCCAAAATCAAACTGTCCCAAAAATCGTGCTATATGCTCAATCGGGCATGAATGATTTTGTCTTCAACATTCCCTTTTCTGTTTTTCAGACGACCTATCGGGACAATCCACTCTTTGACCTGAAAATCTGTTCCGATGACAGCAAAGACGTTACCACGGCACTGGGCGCAAGCATTCCCGTACACGGCGGCTTGGATTTGACGGAAGAAGCCGACATCATCGTCATCGCAGGCTGGCGCAACATTGAAGAAACCCCGACGCCGGAACTGGCTGAGAATTTACAGCGGGCAGCGAAACGTGGTGCACATATTGTCGCCCTATGCTACGGCACTCACGCCCTTGCCTACACAGGACTTTTTAGACGGCAGAACCGCCGCTACCCACTGGCTCGCCGAAGACGACTTTGTCCGCCGTTTCCCTAAAATTCATCTGGATACTAACCGCCTATATGCGGAAGACGGCAACTTTTTAACATCGGCAGGTGCGGCGGGCGGGCTGGATTGCTGCCTGTACCTCATCCGCAAAAATCCACGGTGCAACCGTTGCCAACGACCTTGCCCGTACCTTGGTTGCGGCACCACACCGCGAAGGCGGACAGGCACAGTTTATCCACCGACCTGTCGAACGTCGTACCGCCGATGACAAAATCAATCACTTATTGGACGAACTGCGTCAAAACCTTGCCATCCCATACCGCTTGGACGATTTGGCAAAAAAATTAGCTGTTTCCCGCCGAACCTTTATCCGCCATTTTTTTCTCAAGCCACAGGCATGAATTTCGGTGAGTGGCTCACAACAGAGCGGCTATGGCAGGTACAGGATTTGTTGGAAAATACGGATTTGCCGATAGAACGCATCGCTGAACAAAGCGGCTTCGGCAGCGCTGCAAACCTACGTTTGCAGTTCAAAGCCAAGTTTAAAATCAATCCGAATGCCTGGCGGAAAGTATTTGGCAGATAGCTCGCGTTAGTCAATCCAAAACACTTGAGCAACGTTATTGGTTTTACACCGTTTCTTGCAAGGTTTAAAGAATTAGCCAAACAATCTTCCACTCAACAGATTGACTGGTTCCATAAGTGCGGTTTAAGCAACTTAGCATTCAGACGGCATTCATAGCTTCCAGTTTATCGGATCGATACCGTGTTGACTCAAATAGCTGTTTGCCTGTGAAAAATGGCGGCAGCCAAAAAAACCGCGATATGCCGACAGAGGAGACGGATGCGGTGCGGTCAATATCAAATGATTTTGACTGTCTATCAGCCTCCCTTTTTGTTGTGCATACCCGCCCCACAACATGAAGACAAGGTGCTTGCGGTGTGTCGCAAGCTGCCTGATGACGGTATCGGTAAAGCGTTCCCAGCCTAAAAAGGGCGTGCGAATGCGCCTGTCCTGCACGCACCGTCAAAACTGTGTTCAGAAGTAATACGCCCTGCTCTGCCCACGCTGTCAGGCAGCCGTGCGCGGGAATAGAAAAGCCTTCGATGTCGGTTTCCAACTCTTTGTAGATATTCAACAAAAGACGGCGGTATGCGGACACCTTGCCGGACGGAAAATGCCAAACCGTGCGCCTGCCCTTCGCCGTGATACGGATCTTGTCCGAGAATGACGACTTTTGACTCGGTCAAACGCTGTCAGCCGAAATGCGTTGAACACATCCTCCGCCGGCGGATAGATGATTTGTCCCGACAAACGTTCCTGCCTGACTGCATTTAAAATTTCCTGAAAATACGGTTGCCGTTTTTCGCCGCCGAGTGCATCGTGCCAAGTGTTCATATCTGCCCCTATCCTTTCAAATTCGGCTATACTGCTGATATCGCGTGATTTTTGTCAAACGACGCGCTTTGTGGGGAAATGTATGACTGTATGGTTTGTTGCTGCTGTTGCCGTCTTAATCATCGAATTATTGACGGGAACGGTTTATCTTCCTGAAAACACCTTTTATCGTTTTCAGGTAGCCTTTATGATGACGATTACGCTACCGCGTCGGTTGTTTTTTAAAGTGCGGTCAGAAAAAGTCAAAGAACCCAATATCACGCCAACCGCATTGGGCACAATCAAAATCCAGTCTTTTTTTGGGTTCTTTACTCCAACCATATAAAACCCAAATCAAACAGGATACTGCCGCAAACAGAGGTTGCCACGGTTGCGCCTTTTCCCCTTCCAAATTAGCGATAATTTGGGGGATATAGGCGATGAATACAAAAATCCCGATTGCCGCGCCTATGCTTCCGATAAAAGCATTGAATTTTTTCTTGCTTATCATAGATAAGTATCCTTTCTCAAAAAAATTTTTATTGTACGGCCTTTAATATAGCGGAGCAATATTGCTATCGAACTGGTTGTCAGCGCAGCTTTGGCGGGTTCGGGCATTATCTACGGACTGATCGGCAGCACGCCTGCCGCCGTCTTGACTGCCGCCTTACTTTCCGCGCTGGGTATTTGGTTCGTACACGCCAAAACCGCCGTTAGAAAAGTTGAAACGGATTCATATCAGGATTTGGATGCCGGACAATATGCCGAAATCCTCCGACACACAGGCGGCAACCGTTACGAAGTTTTTTATCGCGGTACGCACTGGCAGGCTCAAAATACGGGGCAAGAAGAGCTTGAACCGGGAACTCGCGCCCTAATCGTCCGCAAGGAAGGTAACCTTCTTATTATCACACACCCTTAACATCAGGAGAAATCATGGAATTTTTCATTATATTACTGGTAGCCGTCGTTGTTTTCGGATTTAAATCCTTTGTCGTTATTCCCCAACAGGAAGTCCACGTTGTCGAAAGGCTCGGACGTTTCCATCGCGCCTTGACTGCCGGCCTCAATATCCTCATTCCCTTTATCGACCGCGTTGCCTACCGTCATTCGCTAAAAGAAATCCCCTTGGATGTACCCAGCCAGGTCTGCATCACGCGCGACAATACGCAGCTAACTGTTGACGGTATCATCTATTTTCAAGTAACCGATCCCAAACTCGCCTCATACGGTTCGAGCAACTACATCATGGCAATTACCCAGCTTGCCCAAACGACGCTGCGTTCCGTTATCGGACGTATGGAGTTGGACAAAACGTTTGAAGAACGCGACGAAATCAACAGTACCGTCGTCTCCGCCCTCGATGAGGCAGCCGGAGCTTGGGGTGTGAAAGTCCTCCGTTACGAAATCAAGGATTTGGTTCCGCCGCAAGAAATCCTTCGCTCAATGCAGGCGCAAATTACTGCCGAACGCGAAAAACGCGCCCGTATCGCTGAATCCGAAGGCCGTAAAATCGAACAAATCAACCTTGCCAGTGGTCAGCGCGAAGCCGAAATCCAACAATCCGAAGGCGAGGCTCAGGCTGCGGTCAATGCGTCAAATGCCGAGAAAATCGCCCGCATCAACCGCGCCAAAGGCGAAGCGGAATCCCTGCGCCTTGTTGCCGAAGCCAATGCCGAAGCCATCCGTCAAATAGCCGCCGCCCTTCAAACACAAGGCGGTGCGGATGCGGTCAATCTGAAGATTGCGGAACAATACGTCGCCGCGTTCAACAATCTTGCCAAAGAAAGCAATACGCTGATTATGCCTGCCAACGTTGCCGACATTGGTAGCCTGATTTCGGCTGGGATGAAAATCCTCGACAAAGGTAAAACTTCCCAATAAATATCCCAATCAATTAGGTATGAAAAATGCCGTCTGAACCTTACGGGAAAAGTTCAGACGGCATTTTTATCTAAATCCAAAATCTCAAAAATATATTTATCCCCATACCCTTATTTGATAACGGAAGCGGACTACAGGTATCTATACTGCATTTTCGGATAAAAACAAAATATCCCCTTCGGAAACTTTATACTTCGTCAATGCCTTACCTGTTCAGATAAAAACTGCTGGCAAAATATTTCTGCACACCCTCACGCAGCAATACCAATGTTACCGCAGCCAAAGGCAATCCTGCCAACATTCCGACAAAGCCCATCAGTTGTCCGAATGCCATCAGGGAAAAAGATAACCCAAAACGGCGACAGGCCGATACGGTCTCCCACGATTTTTCGGCGTAATGAAAAACTTTCGAGAAACTGACCTACGGCAAAAACCGCCCAGACAGCCAAGATGCCGTTCCACGAAGCAAATTGGAGCAAGGCGGCAACGGTGGCAAGCAGTAATCCCGTAAACGCACCGAGATAAGGGACAAATACCAAAATACCGGCAACCATACCGATGGCAAATCCCGAATCCAGCCCGACCAGCATCAATCCCAAAACCGTAAACCAAGCCCATAATCAGCATTACCAGGAGCTGACCGCGTAAGAATTCGCCCAATACCTCGTTCAAATTACCTGTAATACGGGTATAAGTATCGGCAAAACGCCTCGGAACCAGTTTACTTATGCCGCACGACCACCGCTGCCAATCCAGCAGAAAATAGTAAAGCAGCAACGGCAGCAGCATCAGATTGCCGATACTGCTGACGATATTGCTGCTCTGTCTCATCAAAACGGGAAACCACGCCTTAAGCGTGTTGCTCAGCTCACCCGTATGCGCCTGAAGCCATGCAATAACGGATGTCTGATCGATTTCCACATAACTGCCCACAGTGTCTTTCAACAGCGGCAACAGTGTATTTTGCATAAAACCTGCAAGTTGGGGCAAACGGGATACCATGCTGTTGAACTGTCCGACCAGCATAGGGACAATAATCAAAAGCAGCGCCGCAAGCAGCAGCAAGGCAAAAACCATTACAGTCATTGAAGCAACGGCACGATTGAAACCTTTTTTTCTGCAACCATTCAACTAAAGGATCCAACACATATGCCAACACTGCCGCAACCGCAAAGGGAGCCAGTGTATCGCTAAGTGCGAAAGCCAGCCATATCAAGACCGTAAGGAACACCACCGCACCAACCCAGGGTTTGATACTCTGCTTTTTTTTCTGATACATAACGACCCGTCCGGAAACCATTTTCATCATTATTATAGCAGAATGGGTTATATCGCAGATAAAGCCCGTGCCGTTTCGATAGCCTGTTATCACGGTTTGGGCTAAAAATACTGCATTATCTGATGCAGTCTGATAAACAAAATCCCTGTTCAGACGGCATACCGTACACAACAAGGCAGCACATCATGACCGAACAAGAAAACAAAAAATCCCTCATTGAATTTCCCTGCACCTTCCCATTAAAAGTAATGGGGGCGGTTCATCCCGAGTTCGAGCAAGCGGTTTTAGAAACCGTCCGCCTTCACGCCCCTGACACGCAGGCGCACCACATCACCACGCGGCCGAGCAGCAAAGGCAACTATACCGGCGCCACCGTACAAGTAAAGGTTGAAAACCAAGAACAACTTGACAATATCTATCGCGCGCTGACTTCGCACAAACTGGTCAAAGTGGTACTTTGAGATGAAAAATCATACATAAAGGTTTGGTTGAATATCTGCCGACTTTTTGAGGCAATGAAAACTTTCAACGCCAACCGTACCGCCTCTACCGAAGATGAATTGTGGGTGGTAGAACACCCCCTGTGTTCACTCAGGGGCTGGCCGGCAAACCCGAACATCTGCTGATTAGGTACGACATCCCCGTTATCCAGATTGACCGGGGCGGACAGATTACCTATCACGGCCCCGGGCAATTGGTCGTATACACCATGATTGATTTCAAACGGCGTAAAACCAGTGTTAGAAACATCGTTTCCGCGCTTGAAAACAGCATCATCGCCACATTGGCGGAATACGGCATTGAAGCGGCGGCTGATCCCAAACGCCCCGGCGTTTATGTCGGAGAACGCAAAATCGCCTCGCTGGGGCTGCGTATCAAAGGAGGTTCCGTCTATCACGGCCTTGCGCTCAACGTCAATATGGACCTCTCGCCGTTTACCCATATCAACCCCTGCGGTTATGCCGGTATGGAAATGACGCAAATTGCCGACCTCGTCCACCCCTGCCCCACACTGGACGAAGTTGCCGCCAAACTGACCACACATCTTAAAACACAACTCACACCGAAAGCAGATAACAATGAGTGAAATCAAAACCGACGATCCCAAACGCGGCATCAAACTCAAAGGCGCGGACAAAACCGCACGTATTCCGATTAAAGTTGTTCCATTGGAACAAAAATTGAAAAAGCCCGAATGGATCCGCGCCAAATTACCGGGCAAGAAATTCTTTGAAATCAAAAATATTCTTCGCGAACAAAAAATGCATACCGTATGCGAAGAAGCATCTTGCCCCAATATCAGCGAATGCTTTACCAAGGGTACAGCCACATTCATGATCATGGGCGATATTTGTACCCGCCGCTGCCCGTTCTGCGACGTGGGACACGGCCGTCCGAATATGCTCGACCCCGACGAACCGAAAAAAACCTCGCAGAATCCGTCAAAGCCATGAACCTGCGTTACGTCGTCATCACCTCGGTTGACCGCGACGACCTGCGTGACGGCGGTGCCCAACACTTCGCCGACTGCATCAAAGCCATCCGCGAAACCAGCCCGAATACCAAAATCGAAATCCTCGTTCCCGATTTCCGCGGCCGTCTAGACATCGCGCTGGAAATCTTGGCAGAAACGCCACCCGATGTGATGAACCACAACTTGGAAACCCATCCGAGCCTGTACAAAAAAGCCCGTCCGGGTGCCAACTATCAGCACTCCCTCGAGCTTCTGCGCCGCTACAAAGAAATGATGCCGCACATCCCGACCAAATCCGGCATCATGGTCGGCTTGGGAGAAACAGACGAAGACGTGCGCGAAATCATGCGCGATATGCGTGCCAACAATATCGAGATGATTACCATCGGCCAATATCTACAACCTTCAGATGGCCACTTGCCTGTCTTGCGCTACGTTACACCCGAACAATTCAAAATATTTGAAAAAGAAGCATACGAACTAGGCTTTACCAATGCCGCCATCGGTGCGATGGTACGTTCGAGTTACCATGCCGACGAACAGGCAGCGGAAGCTCTGCGGGAAAGCCATGGCGGTTGTGGGCATCATTAAATCCCAAACACCGTTCCGAAGTAAAAAATAATTTCCTACGCTGCTGTCTGCCGCGTTGTTTGATGTAAACAACATCAACTTGATTGTCCATGCCGTCTGAAATCCCTTCAGACGGCATGATTTATTCTCCGAATCCGATAATCTCAAAAAGAATCTGTCAGTTAATGAGAACGATTCATTATAAATTTTGATAAAAAAACCGTGTTATATTTGTTTTTTGCTATGGTTAATAAGTGTAAATGTTCTTTATTGATGAGATGGATTCTTAGTTTTAGAAGCAAAAACCGATAAGAAACAGAGCATTGATTTGGAAAGCATCAGCAAAACCACCCTATCTCTTTTGATAATTGTTTGTATTTTAAATAGAAAATTTGTCATATCAAAAACTTTTTGCATAGAATGCACGCATCCCGAATAGCGATACAGATGCTGTTCAGACATACCGAAAACCAAGTTACGGAAAGAGATATTATGCAAGGCAATCAAGCAGTTTTAGATTATATGAACGAATTGTTGTCCGGCGAGCTGGCGGCACGCGACCAATACTTCATCCATTCCCGCCTCTACTCCGAATGGGGCTACACCAAACTTTTTGAACGTCTCAATCACGAGATGGAAGAAGAAACCACACACGCCGAAGACTTCATCCGCCGCATCCTGATGCTGGGCGGTACGCCGAAAATGGCACGTGCCGAACTGAATATCGGTACGGACGTGGTTTCCTGCCTCAAAGCCGACCTGCAAACCGAATATGAAGTACGCGACGCTTTGAAAAAAGGCATCAAACTGTGCGAAGAGGCTCAAGACTATGTTACCCGCGACCTGATGGTTGCCCAACTGAAAGATACCGAAGAAGACCACGCCCACTGGCTGGAACAGCAGCTTCGCCTGATCGAGCTGATTGGCGAAGGCAACTACTACCAAAGCCAACTGTAATCCGTATTCGGAATAAAAGGAGTCTGATATGAAAGGTGACCGCCTGGTTATCCGCGAGCTGAATAAAAAAATCTCGGCCTGCTACTGGTAACCATCAACCAATACTTTCTTCATGCCCGAATTCTGAAAAATTGGGGTTTTGAAGAATTGGGAGAACTATTTCTTCAAACAATCAATCGTAGAAATGAAAGCTGCAGATGACCTGATCGAACGCATCCTCTTCCTTGAGGGATTGCCCAATTTGCAAGAGCTGGGCAAGCTGTTGATCGGTGAATCTACCGAAGAAATCATTGCCTGCGATTTGGAAAAAGAGAAAGAAAAAAACATGAGGCCTTGATTGCGGCAATCTCCGTGGCTGAAGAGCAACAGGATTATGTCAGCCGTGATTTGTTGGAAAAAAACAAAAAGATACCAACGAAGAACATATAGACTGGCTAGAAACCCAACAAGAGCTTATCGGCAAAATCGGCCTGCCCAACTACCTGCAAACAGCGGCGCAAGAGGACTAAAAACACAAACCACTGCCAAATATAGCAGTTCTCTGCACCATCAGACGGCATATCCGTATAAACGGATATGCCGTTTTTCTTTACCGGATTACGAATAAAATCGAAATTGATTTGAATCAATATGTGATAACAATTTTTGTTTCATAATACTGATATGAAATCTAGATTGGGTTGTTTGGTAGTTTACTGTTTTTCAATCCGTCTGATTTTACCTCTTTCCTCTTGATGTGTGTGTGTTTGGGTGTGGCTGTCGCCACCCCTTTTTTTAGTCTTAACGTGAAGTAAAATCCGTAATAGCAAAATTCTTAATCCTAATCATTTATCCGGAAATAACATCATGAGCAATAAATTGATGCCGCCTTCAGAATTACCAAACAGCCAAGACTTACGGGCGGTATTGGCGTACAACATGCGGCTTTTCCGCGTGAATAAGGGTTGGTCTCAGGAAGAGCTGGCACGGCAATGCGGTTTGGACAGGACTTATATATCGGCTGTGGAGCGCAAACGCTGGAACATTGCGTTATCGAATATTGAAAAGATGGCGACGGCTTTGGGCGTGGCGGCGTATCAGTTACTGCTGCCGCCGCAGGAACTGCTAAACCTGATGACCAATCCCTCGGCTGTCCAGCAGAGGTCGTCTGAAAACGATATTTGACTGCCTAACCACCTTTAGCCTTACGCCATCCACAACTCGAAAGAATAAAAAAATGTCTGCAAACCTGTCTTCAGCATTGGAAACCTTCAAACAGCAACGTGATGCCGCCGAAGCGCATTATTTAAAAGCCAACCGCGTGTCGGTGTTCTTCAAGGAATACACGGCGGCAGTCGAAACCTTGCTGGCGGCACTTTGGGACAAACATTTCCAAAACAGCGGTTTATGCCTGATGGCAACCGGCGGCTTCGGGCGCGGCGAGTTGTATCCTTATTCTGATTTGGATTTGGCGGTCGTGTCGTCTGAAACAGTTTCAGACGACCTTCAAGAAAAAATCGCGGCTTTTGTGCAGGATTTGTGGGACATGAAACTTGCGCCCTCGGTCAAAAGCGGCAGCGTTGATGAACTATGTGAAAGCGTGCGCAATGATATTACAGGGGGACACGGCGTTTTTAGAGGCTCGTTTTTTTGTTCGGCAACCGCCAGACAGCAGACGAGTTGACGGAAAAAATGAACGCGCAACGCAATGTAGCGGCGTTTATCGAAGCAAAATTGGTAGAGATGGAACACCGCCATGCCAAATCGCAAGGCTCAGGGGCGGTATTGGAACCAAACATCAAAAGCTGTCCCGGTGGTCTGCGCGACATCCACACCCTGCTTTGGATAGCGAAAGCGCAAGGCTTGGCGGCTAACCTGCCTGCGCTGGTCAAACAAGGCATTCTGACGCGCACTGAAGCCGGCATGCTTTCGCACGGCTACCGCCGCCTCGCCCACATCCGCATCCATCTGCATTTTAAACGCGAAGCGCGCCGAAGACCGCCTGCTGTTCGATTTGCAGCCGCAAATCGCCGAAAGCATGGGTTATGAAGGCTTGAATCTCCGCCGTCAAAGCGAAGAACTGATGCGCGTGTTTTTACCGCGCGATTAAAACCGTCAAACAATTGAGCGGCATCCCTTACGCCCATGCTGCAAAGCCGCGTCTCCTCCACGCCGTTGCGCGTTACCCTGCGGATTGACGACGACTACATCCAAGTCAACAACCAAATCGCCGCGCGGCACACCGATATTTTTTTCAGACGACCCGAACATATTTTTCAAAATTGTCGAAATCATGCAGCAGCGCAACGACATTACCGCGCTCGAACCACAAACCCTGCGCGCCTGGTGGGGCGCAACGCGCAAAAATCAACCGCAACTTCTACCAAAATCCCGAAAACCGCCACCGCTTCGTCGGCTTTTTTCCCGCAGCGGCAACGGACTGACCCAAACCCTGCGCTTTCTCAACCTCTACGGCGTATTGGGCCGTTATCTGCCCGCATGGGAAAAAAATCGTCGGCCTGCTCCAGCATGACCTGTTCCACATCTATCCTGTGGACGACCACATTCTCGCTGTTGTCCGCAACGTCCGCCGCCTCGCCTTGGATATGCACAGCCACGAGCTGCCCTACGCCTCCGCGCTGATGCAGTCCTTTGAAAAACAAGACATCCTCTATCTCGCCGCCTTCTTCCACGACATCGCCAAAGGACGCGGCGGCGACCACGCCATACAAGGCATCGCAGACGCGCGCCAATTTGCCGCCGACCACTTCCTGACCGAAGAAGAAAGCGACCTGCTTGCCTGGCTGGTCGAAAACCACCTGCTCATGTCCACCGTCGCCCAAAAAGAAGACATCCAAGACCCCGACGTACTCGATGCCTTCTGCAAACGCGTGCAAACCCACGAACGCCTCAGCGCACTCTACCTCTTGACCATTTCCGACATACGCGGCACCAATCCCAAACTGTGGAACGCATGGCGCGCCAGCCTGTTGGAAAGCCTGTTCCATGCCGCCGGACGCTACCTCGCAGGCAACGGCGGCAACCCGCACGCCCTCTTCGGCCGCCGCCAACAAGAAGCCGCCGAATTGCTCACCCGTACCGCTGTTCCTGAAAAACAGCAGAAAAAAAGCTTTGGAACGCGCTCGGTTCCGCCTACTTTGCCCGCCATCAGTCCCGCGAAATCCTGTGGCACGCTGCCAACCTCGTACACGACTTTGGAAACCCCATCATCCGCAGCCGCATCCTGCCCAAAAGCGACAGCTTTCAAGTCATGGTTTTCATGCCTAACGGGCCGCGCCTGTTTGCCCGTCTCTGCCGTATCTTCAGCCGCCACGGCTTCGACATTCTCGCCGCGCGTGCCTTCATCACGGAACACGACTACATCCTCGACACCTTCATCGTGCAAATTCCCTCGCAGCACGCCCCCGAAGACTACCCCGACATCCAAAGCGCGCTCGAAGCCGAACTCAACAGCTTTATCCACGGACACACCGTTGCCGAAACCCAAAGCCACAGCCGCCGCATCAGCCGCCGCAGCCGTTACATGCCGATCGCGCCAAGCATTACCATCACCCCCGAAGAAGACTATCCCGACTGGTACTCCGTCGAAATCACCGCCATCAACCGACCCTTCCTGCTCGCCGATATGGCGGAAGTCTTCTTCGCCCACAACGTCAGCCTGCGCTATGCCAAAATTTCCACGCTGGATGAACGCGTCGAAGACAGTTTTACCGTTTTCAGCCCCGACCTGAAAAACCCGAAAATCCAATCTACCCTGAAACAGGCTTTGTTGGAACAATTAACATGATTCCTCTTCACTTTTCAGACGGCATTAGCCCTTCTGTTTTCCAACTCTTCCGAAACGGATAAATATTGTAAACAATATCGGCTGCCAAGACGCAAGTACCATGTTATAATGCCGTGCATCTTGCACAAACTGAAAGACCGAGCATCATGCGTATCGTAGAAAAAGCCTATACTTTCGACGACGTCCTGTTGGTTCCTGCACATTCAACCGTGCTGCCCCGAGATGTCAAGCTTCAAACCAAACTCACCCGCGACATCACGCTTAACCTCCCCTGCTTTCTGCGGCAATGGATACCGTTACCGAAGCGCGTTTGGCCATCTCTATGGCGCAAGAAGGCGGCATCGGCATTATCCATAAGAACATGACGCCGGAGTTGCAAGCGCGTGCGGTTTCCAAAGTGAAGCGCTATGAGAGCGGCGTGGTAAAAGATCCCGTTACCGTTGCTCCGACCGCATTGATCCGCGAAGTTTTGGAAATGCGTGCGCAGCGCAAACGCAAAATGTCCGGCCTGCCTGTCGTTGAAAACGGCAAAGTAGTCGGTATCGTAACTAACCGCGACCTGCGTTTTGAAAACCGTCTTGATCTGCCTGTTTCTGCCATCATGACACCGCGCGAACGTTTGGTTACCGTTCCCGAAGGTACCTGCATTGATGAAGCCCGAGAAGTCATGCATGCGTACAAAGTCGAGCGTGTTTTGGTGTTGAACGGCCAAGACGAACTCAAAGGTCTGATTACCGTTAAAGACATTCTGAAAACAACCGAATTCCCTAATGCCAACAAAGATGCCGAAGGCCGCTTGCGCGTCGGTGCCGCTGTGGGTACCGGCGGTGATACCGAAGAGCGTGTCAAAGCATTGATAGAAGCAGGCGTGGACGTAATTGTGGTCGATACTGCCCACGGTCATAGCCAAGGCGTTATCGATCGTGTGCGCTGGGTAAAAGAAACCTATCCGCACATCCAAGTCATCGGCGGTAACATCGCGACTGCCCAAGCCGCTTTGGATTTGGTGGCCGCAGGTGCGGATGCCGTTAAAGTCGGTATCGGCCCGGGCTCGATTTGTACGACCCGTATCGTGGCAGGCGTGGGCGTGCCTCAGCTGACTGCGATTCACAATGTTTCCGAAGCCCTGAAAGGCACCGGCGTTCCCCTGATTGCCGACGGCGGTATCCGCTTCTCCGGCGATATTGCCAAAGCTCTGGCAGCAGGTGCATACAGTGTCATGCTCGGCGGTATGTTTGCCGGTACGGAAGAAGCACCGGGCGAAATCGAACTCTACCAAGGCCGCTCTTACAAGTCTTACCGCGGCATGGGTTCGTTGGGTGCGATGAGCCAAGGCTCTGCCGACCGCTACTTCCAAGACAAAACCGACAGCGCAGACAAATATGTTCCTGAAGGTATCGAAGGCCGCGTTCCTTACAAAGGCCCGATTGTGAACATCATCCACCAGCTGACAGGGCGGTCTGCGCTCCAGCATGGGTTACTTAGGTTGCGCCAATATTACTGAAATGCACGAGAAAGCAGAATTTGTAGAAATCACTTCCGCAGGTATGAGCGAATCTCACGTTCACGACGTGCAAATCACCAAAGAAGCGCCGAACTACCATCGCTGATTCAAGCAGTCTTTATTAAAATGCCGTCTGAAACCCGATTTCAAGGTTTCAGACGGCATTTTTACATTTACCGAGAATAATAGCCTATCCGATAAAACGGATAGGCCATAGAAAAAGATAGGCAACTGTGTCATGGCAGGCATGGCTTGGGATTTTTCTTAAACGCTTCTACTGCCCGCTCCGACCCGTATTATTTGCCTTTCGTTTTTTTTATTTTAATCGAAACCGATTTTTTTGCCTTTTTCTTCGGCAGCGCGGCAACAGACTTACCTCTTTCCTTTGCCTCGCAGTCTCGGGCTGCTTTTTCTTTGCAACAGTTTTCGGCTTGCTTTGCCCAACCGCCTTTGCCGGCTTGGCATATTGGGATGATTTAATCTTCCGCCGCCTGCCCGCAACTCCTCCTGCAATCAAAATAAAATCGATTTTACTGATATTCAAATCAGCACGGGCAACTTTAACGGTAACCCTATCCCCCATGTTGAAACGGATGCCACTGCGTTCGCCTTCTATCGCCATGATTTCGGGGCGGAAGTTGAAATAGTCTTCGCCCAAATCGCTGATGTGTACCAAGCCGTCGATGTGGATGCCGTCCAGCGTAACGAAGAGGCCGAAGTTGGTCATGCCGGAGATTTTTGCCTTCGAATATTTCGCCGAAACTTTATCGCGCATGTAATAGGTTTTCAGCCAGTTTTCCACGTCGCGGCTGGCATCGTCGGCGCGGCGTTCGCAGAACGTGGTATGGACGCCCAAAGCCTGCCAGCTTTTGTTTGGCGTGTAGGTTTGCTGGTTCAACACGGCTTTGATGGCGCGGTGGACGGTCAGGTCGGGATAGCGGCGGATGGGGGAGGTGAAGTGGGCGTATGCTTCGTAGGCAAGGCCGAAGTGTCCGTCGCAATGCGGTTCGTAAACTGCCTGCTGCATGGAGCGCAACATCATGACTTGCAGCAATTCGGCATCGGGTCTGCCTTTGAATTTTTCGGCAAGCGCGGCATAGTCTTTCGGCGTCGGGTTGTCGCCGCCGCCCAGTTACAAAACCCAATAAGCCGAGCTGCTCGCGCAGGGTGGCGAGTTTTTCGGGTGTCGGGCCTAAGTGGTTGCGGAAGAGGGCGGTGTGTTTGTTTTTTATCAGGAATTCTGCCGCGCAGACGTTCGCCGCCAACATGCACTCTTCAATCAGCTTATGGGCGTCGTTGCGGACAACGGGCACGATTTTTTCGATTTTGCCGTTATCGTCGAAAAGCATTTGGGTTTCGACGCTTTCAAACTCCACCGCGCCACGTTCGAAGCGTTTTTTTCTGAAGGATTTTTGAAGAGTTTGTAGAGGGTGTCGATTTGGGCTTTGTGCGGATGGTCGAGGTCGTCTGAAATCCAATCCCAGACTTGGTTGTACGTCAGACGGGCATGGGAACGCATAACCGCAGGGTAGAAGCGGTATTCTTTAATATTGCCCGCGTAAGTGATGACCATGTCGCACACCATGCACAAACGCTCGACATCGGGATTGAGCGAGCAGATGCCGTTGGACGGGTTTTCCGGCAGCATGGGAATCACGCGGCGCGGGAAGTAAACACTGGTGCTGCGTTCCTGAGCGTCCGTGTCGATAGCGTCATCGGGGCGGACATAATGGCTGACATCGGCAATCGCCACAACCAAACGGTAATTGCGTCCGATTTTTTCGGCAAACACGGCATCGTCAAAATCACGCGCCGTTTCGCCGTCAATCGTTACCAAAGGCAAATCGCGCAAATCGACGCGGCCTTTCAAATCACTTTTACGAACATGGTCGGGGATTTTTTTCTTGCAGCTTTGGCACGCTTCGCTGAATTGGTGCGGTAAATGGTGTTTGCGCACGGCGATTTCGATTTCCATGCCGCTGTCGGCATAATCGCCCAATACTTCAATGATTTTTCGCTACGGCTGGGCGGTTCTGCTCGGGATAAGTCTCGATTTCGCCGACGATGACCTGACCGGATTCGGGTTTGAAATGCGCGACACTGTCAGGGTTCCAAGACAATGCTTTGGTTCAGGCGTTTGTCTTCTGCTTCCAAAAATCGCCACGCCGCGATCCATATAGAAACGACCGACCACTTTGCTTTGCGCACGTTCGACAATATCCAAAACTGTACCTTCGCGGCGGCCTCTGCGGTCGATACCGGCGGGGCGGACGGTAACAATGTCGCCGTGCATGATGCCGCGCATTTGGCGTTCGTATAAAACGAAATCGCCGTCTTTGGTGGGCGTGAGCGGTACGGCGAAGCCGAAACTGTCTTTGTGTGCCTCCACGGCATTTGACCAAATCTAATTTGTCCGCCGCGCAGACCGCACCGCGACGATTGATTAAAAACCTGACCGTCCCGCGCCATCGCTTTCAGACGACGTTCGAAAAAAATTCGTACTCTTCTTCCTTAATCGACAATTCGCGTGCCAAAGCTTCAATCTTGGACGGTACGCCTTTACGTTCAAGCAGCTCGACAATCCATTCTCTACTTGGCAAGGGATGTTCATAACGCTGTTTCTCCCGACTCAAAAACGGGTCTTTTTCCCGTAAATTTAAATATTTAATATTTTTGTTCGTTTTGACCGTTGACATTCTTTTTATGACCTATATAATAGCGACTTCTTTGCGGAAGGACACTGTACCGCAAAACAGTAAATAAAGCAAAGCCCAGGTGGCGGAATTGGTAGACGCGCTAGCTTCAGGTGCTAGTATCCTCACGGGTGTGGAAGTTCGAGTCTTCTCCTGGGCACCAATCATGCTTTGCTTTATTTAGATATTTATATTGCCCAGGTGGCGGAATTGGTAGACGCGCTAGCTTCAGGTGCTAGTATCCTCACGGGTGTGGAAGTTCGAGTCTTCTCCTGGGCACCAATAATAATTTATCCTGTTAAGGATAAATCCCGCCATTAGAGAGGTGGATGAGTGGTTTAAGTCGCACGCCTGGAAAGCGTGTATACGTGAATAGCGTATCGAGGGTTCGAATCCCTTCCTCTCTGCCAGTTATACTTTTTAAAAGTTTGATAAACCTTTAAAATAAGAAAAAGCCCCATAAATATTTGTGGGGCTTTTTTTCTATCCAACCTAAAAAAACACTTTTTCAACAGATTTAAATCTTTTTTTGTTTTTTTGGTATTTTTATTTGATATCAGACAACTAACGTATGAAATATACCTGTCGGCTATCATAAGTCAGGATTTCACCGTCAAGGCTGCTGCATTCGAACTAAACACCTCCCATTTTCGCCTACCTCTTCCATATAGCCAAACTGCTTCTCTGTACGCAAACACCATGTAACACATACAATTTCAGCACAAACATATCACTTCTTTTTTCATAATCCAGTATAGATGTTCTAAAAAAACAAATGCCGTCTGAAACACTTTCAGACGGCATTAACTCATCATTTAAACATCAATCCAGCTTTTTAAAATGACGGCGACGTTCCAATTCGCTCAAGTAACGCTTACGCAGACGAATGGATTGCGGCGTGATTTCTACCAGCTCGTCATCGTCGATAAACTCGACCGCACCTTCCAGCGTCAGTTTAATCGGCGTAGTCAGGCGCACCGCTTCGTCGGTGCCGCTGGCACGGACGTTGGTAAGTTTTTTACCTTTGAGCGGATTGACGACCAAATCATTTTCTCGGCTGTGGATACCGATAATCATGCCTTCGTAAATTTTGTCGTTGGGCGATACGAACATACGGCCGCGGTCTTCCAAGTTCCACAAGGCATAAGCGACGGCTTCGCCTTGTTCTTGGGAGACCAGTACGCCGTTGTGGCGGCCGGGCATATCGGGTTTTACGGGCCCGTAATCGTCGAATACATGGCTCATCAAACCTACGCCGCGCGTCAGGGTCATAAATTCACCTTGGAAACCGATTAAGCCGCGTGCCGGAATATGGTATTCAAGGCGGGTACGGCCGTTGCCGTCGCTTTCCATATTAGTCAGTTCGCCACGGCGGCGGCCGAGTTCTTCCATTACTGCGCCTTGGTTTTCGTCAGGCACGTCCACGGTCAGGTTTTCATAAGGTTCGCATTTTTGACCGTCGATGTCGCGGTAAACGACACGCGGTTTACCGACTGCCAGTTCATAGCCTTCGCGGCGCATGTTTTCCAGCAAAATGGTCAGGTGCAGTTCGCCGCGTCCGGATACGCGGAACACGTCGGCATCGGCAGTGTCTTCCACGCGCAGGGCAACGTTGGTCAGTAATTCTTTTTGCAGGCGGTCGCGGATTTGGCGGCTGGTCACGAATGTGCCTTCTGTACCCGCGAGCGGGCTGGTGTTCACCATAAAGTCCATGGTCAGCGTCGGTTCGTCCACGCTCAACATCGGCAAGCCTTTGGGGTTTTCTTTGTCGGTGATGGTTACGCCGATACCGATGTCTTCGATACCGGAAATAATCACGATGTCGCCGGCTTCGGCTTCTTCAAGCGGTATGCGTTCCAAACCTTTGAAACCCAACAGTTGGTTGATGCGGCCTTGGGCGATTTGCTGCTCGTGGTTCATGACGGCAACGACTTGACCGGGTTTGATACGTCCGTTCAAGATGCGGCCGATGCCGAGGGCGGCCGGTGTAGTTGTCGTAGTCGAGCTGGGAAATTTGCAGTTGCAGCGTTTCGTCCGCACTGCCGCTCGGTGCAGGCGTATGTTTCAAGATAGTGTCAAACAGCGGACGCATGTCGTTGCTCTCGTCGGTTTCTTCCAGTTTGGCAAAACCGGACAGACCGGAAGCGTAGACAATCAGGGAAGTCCAACTGCTCGTCGGTTGCGCCCAAGTTGTCGAAGAGTTCGAAAGTTTGGTCGATAACCCAGCTCGGACGGGCGGACGGTTTGTCGATTTTATTGATGACGACGATCGGTTTCAGCCCCAAAGCTAAGGCTTTTTAGTTACAAAAACGGGTTTTGCGGCATTGGGCCTTCTTGCGCATCCACCAACAATACGACGCAGTCCACCATACCCAAAACGCGCTCCACTTCGCCGCCGAAGTCGGCGTGTCCCGGAGTGTCGACAATGTTGATGTGGTAACCTTCGTAATCGATGGCGGTGTTTTTGGCGAGGATGGTAATGCCGCGTTCTTTTTCAAGGTCGTTGCTGTCCATCACGCGCTCGTCAACCTGCTGGTTGGCGCGGAATGTACCGGATTGACGCAGCAGTTGGTCAACTAATGTGGTTTTGCCATGGTCGACGTGAGCGATAATGGCAATGTTGCGAATTTGTTTCATGGTTAATATTTTTTTCAAAAATCTAGAAAAGATAACTGCACATTGTACCATGATTTATTGAATGCCATTTAGAAAATGGCAGTGCTTTTACCTTTCAGACGGCATTCTCATGCAGACTGGCCGTTATATCGTTTCTCAGCCACCTTGCCGCCGGGGCGATTTCTCCTGCCAGCAATCCAGCCTTGATGCCCGCCGATTCCATCATGACATCTGCCGCCGCACCGTGCAGCCAAACACCGGCACACGCTGCTTCAAACGGTTTCAAGCCTTGCGCAAGCAAACTTCCGACTATACCGCCCAACACATCTCCGCTTCCCGCCGTAGCCAGCCCGGCATTACCGCTATGGTTGACATAGATTTCCGTATCCGGTGCGGCAACCAGTGTTTTGTGTCCCTTTAAAACCACGGTTGCACCAAAAATTTCCCCTATCTTCCTTACTGCCCCCGTCCGATCTGCCTGAACCTGTACAACTGTCGTTCCAAGCAGGCGCGCAGCTTCGGCCGGGTGAGGCGTTAAAATCAAGTTTTTACACTTCCGCGCCATGCTTCGGATTTCAGCATCGGCTGATAATATATTCAATGCATCCGCATCCAAAAGCATCTGGCTGCCCGCATGTTCCGCCAGAATTCCGGCAAGCGTTCCGACTGCCGCCCTACCTGTACCCAATCCGCAACCGACAACCCAAGCGTTTATGTCTTGACGTTTGGCCAAACTATCTACCGTATCCAGCATAATCTCAGGGAAACCGGCGATGACGGCAAAAGGCAGCATTTCCTGATTGAAACCTGCCCACACCTTACCGCAGCCGAGATACATCGCCGCGGATGCCGCCAATATGGGCGCGCCGCTCATGCCCGCAGCTCCGCCGACAACCGCCAGCGTGCCGAAAATACCTTTGTGCGCATCCTCAGCCCGCACCTTGAACGCCCGGGAAACTGAGATGCCGTCTGAAGCATACGGCGGCGGCTTTCGCCTGAAATGCGGAAAACGGGCAACATTATCCCTCCAATCGGTTAAAAATAAGGCTTGAAGAAACTGATTTTACCGCCGGAAACCGATTATGAAAAAAACAAAAACCAAAGTCTGGGACTTCCCCACCCGCCTTTTTCCACTGGCTGCTTGCCCTCATCACTGCCCTTTATGTGGTATAGCGCAAAAGCCGGAGGCAGCCTGCTTCAATGGCACACGCGCATCGGGCTGCTTATCCTTTTCCTGCTCATATTCCGTATATGCTGGGGCATTTGGGGCAGCGATACCGCACGTTTTTCCCGTTTTGTCCACGGATGGACGGGTATCAGGGAGTATATGAAAAACGGTATGTCCGAACACGTCCAACCTGGACATAACCCCTTGGGCGCCCTGATGGTCGTTGCGCTTTTGACCGCCGTCTCATTTCAAGTCGGCACCGGGCTTTTTGCCGCCGATGAAAACACCTTCAGCACCAACGGCTACCTCAACCATTTGGTTTCCGAACATACAGGCAGCCTTATGAGGAAAATCCACCTCAACTTTTTCAACCTGCTCGCCGTTTTTTCCGCCATTCATATCGCTGCCGTCGCCGCGTACCGAGTGTTCAAAAAGAAAAAAATCTGGTTATGCCGATGATTACAGGCTTCAAATATATCGAAGGCAAAACTTCCATACGCTTTGCCGGCAAAGCCGCGCTTGCCGCTGCATTATTGATTGCCGCACTTACCGTAGCTGCCGTTTTATTCCTTTCCTGAAATTTGAACATTATGCCGTCTGAAGCCTTTTCACCTTTCAGACGGCATTTTGACAAATCCGTCACACATCCTGCTTAAGCGACGCCGAATCTATTTGCAATTTCCACATATTAGCGATACTTGGTATAAAATGCCTCCTTTTCCCAATCCCAAAACACAGTACATAATGCCGTCTTAGCATCATCCATTTCTCTGACGGCATAAAACAAGGAAATACACCATGCCAGAATACCGTTCCAAAACCTCCACCCACGGCCGCAATATGGCGGGCGCACGCGCATTGTGGCGCGCCACCGGCGTGATGGAAACCGACTTCGGCAAACCTATTATCGCCGTTGCCAACTCGTTCACTCAATTCGTGCCCAGCCATGTCCACCTGCACAACATGGGTCAGCTTGTTGCCCGCGAAATCGAAAAAGCCGGTGCAATCGCCAAAGAATTCAACACCATCGCCATCGACGACGGCATCGCCATGGGACACAGCGGCATGTTGTACTCCCTGCCCAGCCGCGATTTGATTGCCGACTCTATCGAATACATGGTCAACGCCCACTGCGCCGATGCGCTGGTGTGCATTTCCAACTGCGACAAAAATCACCCCCGGAATGCTGATTGCCGCCATGCGTCTGAACATCCCGACCATCTTCGTCTCCGGAGGCCCGATGGAAGCGGGCAAGGTCATCGGCGTGGCCAATATCCAGCCCGAACGCCGCTTGGACTTGATCGACGCCATGATTGAATCGGCGGACGACAACGTCAGCAACCAGCAAGTCGAAGAAGTCGAACAAAATGCCTGCCCGACCTGCGGCTCCTGCTCCGGCATGTTCACCGCCAACTCCATGAACTGCCTGACCGAAGCACTCGGCCTGTCCCTGCCCGGCAACGGTTCTTATCTCGCCACCCACGCAGGCCGTAAAGAATTGTTCCTTGAAGCCGGTCGCATGATTGTCGAAATCACCAAACGCTATTACGAGCAAGACGACGAAACCGTACTGCCGCGCAGCATCGCAACCAAAAAAGCGTTTGAAAACGCCATGACCATGGACATCGCCATGGGCGGCTCCACCAACACCATCCTGCACTTGCTCGCCGTCGCCAACGAAGCAGGCGTCGATTTCAAAATGGCCGACATCGACCGCTTAAGCCGTGTCGTGCCCTGCATCTGCAAAACCGCGCCCAACAACCACGACTACTACATGGAAGACGTACACCGCGCCGGCGGCATCTTCGCCATCCTGAAAGAATTGGACAAAGCGGGCAAACTGCACACCGATGTATACACCATCCACGCACCGACCTTGAAAGACGCAATTGAAAAATGGGACGTAACCAACCCTGAAAATACTCATGCCATCGAGCGTTTCAAAGCGGCTCCAGGCGGCGTGCGCACTACTCAGGCGTTCTCGCAAAACCGTATGTGGAAAACCCTCGACCTCGACCGCGAAAAAAAGGCTGTATCCGCGATGTCGAACATGCCTACTCGCAAGACGGCGGTTTAGCGGTCTTGTTCGGCAATATCGCCGAACGCGGCTGCGTAGTGAAAACCGCAGGCGTGGACGAGGCATCCTCAAATTCACCGGCCGCGCCCGTGTATTTGAAAGCCAAGAAGACGCAGTAGAAGGCATTTTGGGCAACCAAATCGTGGCAGGCGATATCGTCATCATCCGCTACGAAGGCCCTAAAGGCGGCCCGGGCATGCAAGAAATGCTGTATCCGACTTCTTACCTGAAATCCAAAGGTTTGGGCAAAGCCTGCGCCCTCCTGACCGACGGACGCTTCTCCGGCGGCACATCAGGCCTCTCCATCGGCCACGCTTCGCCTGAAGCGGCAGAAGGCGGCGCCATCGGTTTGGTACACGAAGGCGACACCATCGAAATCGACATTCCAAACCGCAGCATCCACCTTGTCATTTCCGATGAAGAGCTTGCCGCACGCCGTGCCGAAATGGAAGCGCGCGGCAGCAAAGCATGGAAACCGGAAAACCGCGACCGCTACGTCTCCGCAGCTCTGCGTGCCTACGGCGCTATGGCAACTTCCGCCGACAAAGGCGCGGTGCGCGACGTATCCCAAATTGAAAGATAAGCCCTTCCGAAACACGCGGCAAATGCCGTCTTAACAGCAAAGGTCTGATTATGGACAAATTTATCTGGGCGATGGCGGTATTTGCCGCAATTTTGGCCCTCGTTATCGGTAGTGGTTTTACAGCACTTGAATATGTGAAAGAACCTCCGGCTGCTGCCTTTTATGCAGCTTCCGCACCCACAGCCCAAGCCGCCGAGATCAAACCCCCGGTGCATCCTGACGGAACGGAATCTCCCGTACTGCCAATTGATGGTTCAAACCCCTTCCCCGCCTCAAAAATCAACATTGAGGACGAACAGGATAAGCCTGACGGAAAAGCAGCCGATACAGTTTCCATCATCGGTGTCGGCGACATTATGCTCGGCAGCAATTATCCCGACGATTACCTGCCCAATACCAATATCCTGAAAAATGTCGAATCCACATTACAAGACGCAGACATTACCGTCGGTAACCTTGAAGGCACGCTGTTTGACGAAGGCGGTACGCCGAAAAAATGTGCAAACCCCCAAAAATATGCTATGCATTCCGAACCCCCTCCTCATACGGACAATACCTTGCCGATGCAGGATTTGACTACCTCAGCCTGGCTAACAACCACAGCAACGACTTTTGGTGCACAAGGAATCACGTCAACGGCAGCTAACCTTGACGAATTGAACATCAAATATTCGGGCATCGAAAACAGGTTTGAAACCGCCATCCTGAAGAAAAACGGCGTGAGATACGGCTTCGTCTCATTTGCCCCCAACCTTGCCGCCGTCAAACTGAACGATTATGCCAAAGTCAAAAAAACTGATTCGGAAAACCAAACAAAAAAAGCCGACATCGTCATTGTGATGTTTCATGGCGGTGCGGAAGGGAAACAGGCGGAACACCCTGCCGTTCGATACCGAAATCTTCTATGGGAAAAACAGGGGCAACGTCGTTGAGTTTGCAAGGCTGGCCGTTGATTCCGGCGCGGATGTCGTATTTGGGCAGGGTCCGCATGTTACACGTGCCATCGAACTTTACCGTGACCGCTTCATCTCTTACAGCGGCGGCAACTTTGCTACCTACGGTGCAATTAACACCTCCGGCATCAGCGGCATTGCACCCATTTTCAAGATTATTACGGACAAACAGGGTAAATTTATTTCCGGAACCATCATCCCGATTACCCAAGCCGGCGACAAAATTCCCAAAAATCGACCCTGAAAAAACCGTTATTGAGCGGATTATTTATCTGAACCACAGCGATTTCCCCAACGGGAACGGACTGGATGTCTCTCCCGACGGCAGCATCACGCGCCAGTAAAAAGATATTCAAAATAATGTCTGAAAGAAAATGCCGTCTGAACAAATGCCGTCCGAACCTTTCCGGGTTTCAGACGGCATTTAAGTTTCGGACGGCATTTTTGCAATCATCAATAATCGACTTTAATCCGTGGGGCTTTTTCCGCTCCGCTCGCCCCGCTACAAGAATGAGACAGCAATTTTAGCGATACAGATATACGGTAAAAACCTCAAGCGGCGGTCTGTCCTACAGTCAAGCCACATAATTGCCAATACAAAGCATACGGCCCATATACCCCAAGATGTTTCCGACAACAGCATACGGATGGTTTTACCGTCGGTAATCAGCAGCAGGAGCGTAAACGGCAACGACCCCAATAATGCCGCCCATCGGTTTTTTTGACAAAGGGGAGGCGTTCGTCAAGAAGCATCAGAAAGTCGATAATTTTTTCCGGCATAACCCGTCAAATTCCCATAAGCTCCATTTCCAAAGCCGACCGCCAATCCAATGCGGCAGCAGCGATACAAACACGATAGTGCCTGTCTTTTACTATCGTTTCAATCCATTTTTCGATCTTCCGGCTCGAACTGCAAGGGATACAGGTCGGGCTTTTTCCAAATGCCGTCTGAAGCTCGTCAGGATTCTTTTGGAAATGCCGTGAACAAATGCCGTCTGAAAGCCTTTTTTCAGGTTTCAGACGGCATTCAAGATTTCAGAACGGCATTTTTCAATCGTCAATAATCCACTTTAATCCCAGAGGCTTTTTCCACTTCGGCGACCTCGCCTTCCAGCTCAAACTGTAAGGGATACAGGTTAAGCTTTTCCATCAGGATTCTATCGCCGTCCTCATCAGGATTGCCTGTGGTCAACAGCTTGTCGCCGTAAAAAATCGAGTTCGCACCTGCCATGAAGCACATCGCCTGCATTGCTTCGGGCATATTGCTGCGCCCTGCCGAGAGGCGGACATAACTTTGCGGCATGGTAATCCGCGCTACGGCAATCGTACGGACAAATTCGGTCCAATCCAAGTCTTCCGCATCGGCCAGCGGCGTGCCTTCCACTTTGACCAGCTGGTTAATCGGCACGCTTTCGGGCTGCGGATCGAGGTTGGCTAGACTGGCAATCAGTCCTGCACGCTCAGCACGAGTTTCGTTCATACCGACGATGCCACCGCAGCAGATTTTCAAACCGGCGTTGCGGACTTTGCCCAAGGTATCCATACGGTCTTCGTGTTTACGGGTATGGATGATGTCGTTATAGCGTTCCGGATCGGTATCAAGGTTGTGATTGTAATAATCCAAGCCTGCCTCTTTAAAAATCTTCCGCCATGCCGTCTTCAAGCATACCGAAGGTACCGCAGGTTTCCATGCCCAACCCCTTGACGGCTTTTGATAATTGCGGAAACCGTCTCCACGTCTTTAGGCTTTGGGCCGCGCCATGCCGCGCCCATACAAAACCGGCTTGCGCCGCGCGATTTGGCGATTTTGGCTTTTTCGACGATTTCATCCACATCCATCATCTGCTCTTTGCCCAGATTGGTGTTGTGGTGCGCCGATTGCGGACAGTAGGCGCAATCTTCGGGACAGCCACCGGTTTTGATCGACAACAAAGTGGAAAGCTGGATTTCTCGCGGATTGAAATTCGTTCTGTGAACCTCTGCCGCGCGATAGACCAAATCAAGAAAAGGAAGTTCGAAAAGTGCCTCTATATCACATTTTTTCCAATAACGGGCAGTAGGATGCGGCTTGCGCTCAGTTTGGCGGCGTAAAGCAACCGGTGAAACAGTCATGGTGTGTTCTCTCATGTTTGACAGTGTCGCAATGGCACTGCCAGCTTTACCGTCGGCGTAATGACGACGGCTGCGGGTTCATCATACTATTAGTACCTGCAAGTGTAGCGCGTTTGAAAATACGGGGCAAACGGTTTTTATCCCTGTCTTGCATACGCAAAAATGCCGTCTGAAGGGTTTCAGACGGCATTTTTGCTTCCTGACTATCTTAAAGCTTCCAGCAGCTTTCCGTGTATTCCGCCGAAACCGCCGTTGCTCATCACCAAAATATGATCGCCTGCTTCGGCATGTTTCACGATTTCGGCGACGAAGGCATTGAAGTCTTTTCCGACATGCAGCTTGCCGCCCAAAGGCGCGAGGGCTTCGGCAACATTCCAGTCCACGCCGCCGGCGTAGCAGAACACTTGGTCGGCATCTCTGAGGGCTTTCGGGCAAGGCGGCTTTCATCGTGCCGAGTTTCATGGTGTTGGACCGCGGCTCGAGGACGGCGAGGATTCGGGCGTTTCCGACACGTTGGCGCAGGCCTTCGATGGTGGTTTCGATGGCGGTCGGATGGTGGGCGAAGTCGTCGTAAACGGTGATGCCGTTTACCGTGCCTTTGATTTCCATACGGCGTTTGACGTTTTTAAACGCGCTCAAGGCTTCGCAGGCGGTCTGAATATCGACGCCGGCATGACGTGCCGCGGCGATGACGGCGAGCGCGTTCATGCGGTTGTGTCCGCCCATCAAATCCCCATACGACGTGTCCGGCTTTTTTTGCCGTCAAGCAACACGTCGAACGAACCGTCGGCATTGACTGCGCCGACCTGCCAACCGTGTTCGGTGCCGAATTTTTCCACCGGCGTCCAGCAGCCTTTGTCCAAAGTGTCTTGCAGGCTTTGCTGCTGTCCGTTGCAGACGATTAAGCCTTCAGACGGCACGGTGCGTACCAAATGATGGAATTGGGTTTGAATGGCACCCAAGTCGGCAAAGATGTCGGCGTGGTCGAATTCCAGATTGTTCAACACGGCGGTACGCGGGCGGTAATGTACGAATTTGGAGCGTTTATCGAAAAAGGCAGTGTCGTATTCGTCGGCTTCGATGACGAAAAACGGCGATTTGCTGTTTGGGTCTTGACGCGGAGTTTGCGGCAGTCGGGCGGAAACGCTGAAGTTTTTCCGGTACGCCGCCGATGAGGAAGCCCGGTGCGAGGTCCGGCATATTCCAAGACCCATGCGAGCATGGACGCGGTAGTCGTTTTGCCGTGCGTCCCCGCCACGCCGAGTACCCAATGATGGTGCAGCACGTTTCCGACAGCCATTGCGGGCCGGAAATATAAGGCAGGCCGCGGTTCAAAATCGCCTCAACCACATCCATCCCGCGCTTGGCGACATTGCCGATAACGTAAACGTCGGCTTTAAATTCGTCCAACTGCGCGGCATCGAAGCCTTCGTGCACGTCTATGCCCAAGGCTTCGAGCTGGGTGCTCATCGGCGGATACATCTTCGCGTCGCAACCGCTGACTTTGAACCCGGCTTCTTTGGCAATGGCGGCCACTCCGCCCATAAACGTGCCGCCGATACCGATAATGTGGATGTGTTTCATCAGAGTTCCCTAATCGTTCAAATTCTATTGTTCAACACCGTAATGGTTGATTCGGTTTCAATCAATGCGTCTTCGCACCGGTATTCGAAGCATCCTTATGCGTATTCTCTTTCGGATTTTGGATGTGTTCGTCCCTCACAGTGTCCGAATAATCGCCGACCCCTACGTCTTCCGCCCTGTCTTTTACTGCCGGCCTAATCGAACTGTATACCTGATCACGCCCCAAGCCCGCGTTGGTACAATGTTTTCTCGGAGTTTGGCTGTAACTGACCTTACCGTTTTGACGGCATTCATACACTGCCGCAGATGCCGTCTGAACCGCCACAGCCAGCATCAGCCCCGCAATAATTTTAGATGTTTTCATATCAAGACTCCTTCAAAACCATTTCCACCATATCCAAAAACAAAACCGCCGCCATGACGGCATTGGACAATATGATGGCTTTCCACTGCCCATCCTTCCGCAATGCCGCCTTCTTGGGCTTCAAAACGCCGCCATAAAAAAACGGCGATAGCAGCATAGAAGCGATACATAAGAAAATCAATACGCCGTAATAAATTTTTTCAGACGGCATTTCTTTTCCTTAATACACCGCCCGTTGGCGCATTTGTTCAAACAGGCAGACTGTCGCCGCCATCGCAACATTTAAAGACTCGGTTGCATCGTGCATCGGAATCCTGACACACTTGTCCGCCCTGTCTAAAAACTACTTTACCGACCCCCGCGCCTTCGTTGCCAAACACCCAGGCTGTCGGCTTGCACAAATCTTCGCTGTACAAAACCGCCTGCTTTTCCTCGCGCAACGCGGTGGCAAACACACGGTCTTCATAGCGCGCCAACCATATTTCCAAATCCGCCTGCGAATAAATGTCCAACAAGAAATGCGCGCCCATACCCGCGCGTAATACCTTGGGCGACCAAACATCCGCAGAACCACTGCCCAAAACGACCGTACCTACCCCTGCCGCCGCCGCACTCCGTAAGACGGTGCCGACATTGCCTGGATCTTGCACGCTGTCCAAAATCACACAGTCGCCTTTGTCCGGCAAGGTTCCGCCCAATGGGATATCAATCAGTGCAAGTATATCGTCTGCACAACTCAAGCTGCTGATTTTTTTCAATATGCCGTCTGAAACGGAAAAAATCCTGTCTTCCGGCAAAACCGCCGTCAATTTACGGACTTCTTCAGACGGCATTTTAGCTTCGGGAATATATACCCCGACCGGCTTTCTGCCGGATTGCAGGAAAACCTGAAGCAGATGGACGCCCTCCAAAAACGGTTTGGGCATACTGCCGCCTGAACTTCCCCTGCGACAACAGGCGCTGAAGATGCCTGATTTGTTCATTATTTGGCGAACTGATTTGCTTCACTTTACAGCCTTTTCAAGAATATATAATTGGACGGTATCCAATCGTCTACTAAGTAACAGCGATTCCGATTACATCAAAAATAAAACGGGAAAATCCGGATGTACGGGTAAAATGCCGTCTGAAACGGACAATCGGAAATCGGTACAGTAATTTGCCAACGCGAGAGGACGGTTTTCCCTGTCAGCCACAACCGGCCAAAACGTGCGTAAGGCGGGTAAAACCCGTTTTTTCCTGAAGGATTTTCTTCATATTTTTATGAATCCCGCCTATGGTCATGCTGTCCGACGGCAAAACCGGCCGTAAAAATCCCGTCCTGATCCAAAAGATGCTCAGGAAGTCCAAACAGATGACGTTTTTAAAACAAATCCCTGCCCCTTCAATATTTCCCTTAAATTTCCGCTTATCTGCCTGTCTTTCAAAAACAGTAGTTTATCCATTTTTTCCAATTGGAACACAAACAGCCTGCCTGCATAATGATGCAATTCGAAGCCTTGCAAGCTCCAACATCCGGTTTTTGCCTCTGCCAAAACGCGGGCAATATCGGCAAGGGCATTCTGATTGGGTAAAGGGAACCGCATTTTCCTTCAAAAAAAATACCGCAAAATATGGGTTCTCCGACGAGGAGAAAACGTCAGCCACCGCGCCGTATCGAATCCTCCTGCCCCGCAGACAAAACGGTAGTCCTGAACGACAACTTCATCCAATAAAGCCAAATCTTCCTGCAAAACACGGATATTGTTCAACACATGACGGTTAAAATCAGGAATTCTTGCCGACAACTCAGGCAGAGCACTATGCCGGAACCAGTTTCGCAAATAACCCGTATCGGTATTGCTTTCATCCTCGATGTTCGACAAACCCCTGTCTTTCCGCATAATCCTGCAATTCTTGGCGTGAAAAAGGCAGCAAAGGCCGCCAGATTATGCCCCTCGTACCCTAAAAGGACGTACAGACGGCATGGAGGACAAAGCACGCAATCCCCCGCCGCGTGCCACGGCGAGCATAAAGGTTTCGATTTGGTCGTCCCGATGGTGTGCCAAAGCAAGAATGTCAAATTCTTTCTCCGAAAATACGGCATAACGCTTCTGCCTTGCCGCCGCTTCAATGCCCAAACCGTTTTTTTCCACACAGACCTTAACCGTTTCCAGCCTTACGCCCAGTGTATCGCAATAATTCCGGCAGAAATCCGCCCAAGCGTCGGCATGAGGACTCAAACCGTGGTGGATGTGCAAAGCCTCAGGAATAAAGCCGCCCTTTTTTCCGGCGCAAACAAGCAAGTGCAGCAAGACCACAGAATCCAAACTGCCGCTTAATGCTACCGCAATTTTTTGCCCATCCACCCCTTGAGGGAAACAGTTTCTCAATTGCTGTTCAAAAAAACATCCAAGGTCAACACAATTTTTCCGACAAAGAAAAAGCAAGCAGTTTCAAACAAACTGCTTGCCACTGGTCCCATTTGAATTATTGCTCAGAAAATTTGCCGTAAGCCATGATGCGGTCGAAACGGCGGGAAAGCAAATCGGAAATCGGCATACTTTGAGCATCATGCAACTGTTTTTCCAAAACAGTTTTGACATTTCCCATAGTCTGCCCAAAATCCCTATGCGCACCACCCAAAGGCTCTTTAATGATGGTATCAATAAGCCCCAATTTTTGCAGGCGGTCAGCGGTAATGCCCAAGGCCTGTGCCGCATCCGCCGCTTTTTTTCGGCAGTTTTCCATAAGATGGAAGCGCATCCCTCAGGGGAAATAACGGAATAAGTCGAATACTGCAGCATATTGACATAGTCGCCTACGGCAACCGCCAGCGCACCACCCGAGCCCCCTTCTCCGATGACCGTACACAAAACCGGAACGCGCAAGCGCGTCAGTTCGTACAAATTTTTACCGATAGCCTCGGACTGACCGCGCTCTTCTGCGCCGATACCTGGATAAGCACCCGGCGTATCGATAAAGGTGATAACCGGTAAGCCGAATTTCTCCGCCGTTTTCATCAGGCGCAAAGCTTTCCGATAACCCTCCGGACGGGGCATACCGAAATTACGGCGGATTTTTTTCTTTAGTATCGCGCCCCTTCTGATGGCCTACCACTACAACGCTCTGTCCATTAAACCGTGCCAACCCGCCTACAATCGCATGGTCATCGGCAAAATGACGGTCTCCGTGCAGTTCTTCAAAATCGGTAAACAATGCCTCAATGTAATCCAAAGTATAAGGACGCTGCGGATGCCGGGAAACCTGTGAAATTTGGGCAGGCGTAAGTTTGCTGAAAATAGACTTGGTTAAATCATCGCTTTTTTTCTGCAAACGGTGTATTTCATCCGAAATATCGACAGCGGATTCATCCTGAACAAAAACGCAGTTCGTCGATTTTTCCGGTCAGTTCGGCTATAGGTTGTTCAAAATCCAAAAAAACAGGTTTCATAAAATGAAGCTCTCATCAACAGATTCTGCCGTTATCATACGCTATTTGTGCATATTACGCAGTTAATTTATTGCCGCAGACCGTTTCCCGCCCACTATTTTCATATTCGGTAGTATGGGAAACAAAGGATTAGTGTATATACGCTAGTTATAAAGCTGCGTATCTTATGCTAAACTCAAAACAAATTCAATTGCTTCAAAAATCATAATGAAAGACAACAATGATTCTTCCGCCATACGGCTGGACAAATGGCTGTGGGCCGCACGCTTTTTTTCAAAAACCCGGTCGTTGGCACAAAAACATATCGAACTGGGCAGGGTTCAGGTAAACGGTTCAAAGGTTAAAAAAACAGCAAATCCGTCGGCATCGGCGATATTATCGAGCTGACGCTCAATTCCCTACCCTATAAGATCGAAGTTAAAGGTTTGAACAATCAACGTCGTCCGGCACCGGAGGCGCGTTGCCTTTATGAAGAAGACCAGGCAACGGCAGACTTGAGGGAAAAACGCAGGCAGCTCGATGAATTCAGCCGTATCAGCCACGCGTATCCCGACGGCAGGCCGACCAAGCGCGACCGCCGCCAACTGGATAAAATGAAAAAAGGAAGCTGGTAGTCCGATTCCGTTTCAGGAGGCCATCCGGATTTCAGACGGCAACAGTAAATGGTCTAACTTGCTTCGTTTATCCATGCCTGCTGTACGGCTTCAAGAATACGCTCTCCGCAGCGAGCCGGATCATCGTCGAATTCGGGAAGCGCCATAATCAAATCCCGCAATTGGGTAAAGCGCAGGCTTTGAGGGTCGATATCTTCGCCGTGAAGGTCGTAAAGGTCTTCAGCGATACGTTGTGTGTCTGTCCACTTCATATTAATTCTCCTGTATTTTCCGGCTTTTCAACCGTATAGAATATGTTCCAAATGCATACCCGCCAAGGATAGCTGAATGAATAATGCCTTAACCGCCAAACTTTCCAAACTGGTTTATACCGCTCCGGACAATCCTGATTTCCTTTCCAAGATAGGGGAATTTGACCGTCTGATCCTATTGGTCCGCAGACTGTATCGGATACTCGACGAACAAAATGCCCTTTCCCGGCTGACGCTTTGCATCCGCTGTCAAAACCAAAGGGGGCTTATTGTCCTAGACGGTGCACGGGCTGATTCCGATGCCGCAACAATACGTATGAAGCGGTGGCATATTTATATCCAAATTGCCGAACGTATGGCAAACCGTTATGACCGAATTTCTGTAACAATTGAAAATGAGGCCGTCAATCCCACTCAACTTGAACAATACTATCTGGATATTGCCGATAAAACTGTCGCTCTTTTTGGATTGAAGGAAGCGAAACTGCAACAGCAAGAATATCCGGAAGATAAAACGCAGCAGCAATCAATATTGAAAAAGCTATCCGAAAAGCCCGGTCGAAACCTGAGTATGATCAATACGAAAGCCAAAATAGAGCAATATACGGCAAATCAGACACAAACACCTCTGAAAATTGCCCGACAACGGTTTATCTACCGTCCAAACTAAACTCCGGGTTACCCGTATCAAATACGGGATTACCCTTCTGCTCCGGCTTATGCATATCCGATGCCGTCTGAACCGCATGATGTTTCAGACGGCATTGCGTCAATGGTCCTCTCGGGCATGGTTGATCGTATATTTGGGAATTTCCACGACCAAATCTTCATCTGAGACGACTGCCTGACAGCTTAAGCGTGAATCGGCTTCCAAACCCCATGCTTGGTCGAGCAGGTCTTCTTCCAATTCAGTCGGTTCTTCCAAACTATCGAAACCTTTGCGGATGATGACGTGGCAGGTGGTGCAGGCGCAGGATTTTTCGCAGGCGTGATCGACTTCGATGTCGTGGTCGAGCAGCACGTCAAGGACGGTTTTACCTTCTGGTGCATCTTCGATGACTGCTCCTTCGGGGCATAACGTCGCGTGTGGAAGTACGGTAATTTTTGGCATTTTTATTGTCTTTCTATAAAAGTGGTTGCGTCCGTTTTTCGGAAAACTGTCTGCCTAATGTCTCGGTTCGAGCAGGCCGGCAACATTTTGCCAGTCCATCAGGCGGGCAAAATCGAGGGCAGTATAGCCTTCCGATGTCTTTGAGGCAGGATTTACGCCGTATTCAAGCATGGCTTGAACCATAAGTGCATTTCCTGCGATGGCTTCATGATGAAGCGGCGTATAGCCGTCTTCGTCCTGCTCATGCAGAAAATCCGGATTTTGGGACAACTGTTGCCGAAAAATCGTCAATACAGTTCCGGCACATCGGATGCTCTTCTAGATTTTTCGGGATGTTCTTTTTCTTCATACACCAGCAATACCTGCCTGGGATCGCCGAAATCGATTCCCCAAGCGGTATCGTGTTCGGTACGCTCCTCTTCCGTCATCTGTCTGCGCATTGCTTGTATGGTAAAGCCGCCGTAGGGGATACCGTTGCACATGAACATCCAGTCGCTGATGTCGTCAACCGAAACGCAAACGCTTTCGCCTTGTTCGACATTGGTCAGTTCTCCGGGTTCATTCTTCAGCACACCATAAATGTAAAGACCGTCAAAATAAATATCGTCGATCCACATATGTTCACAAATTTCGCCGTCTTCGCCGTCTTGGAAAAAAGGGACTTTGACCATGGCAAAATCCAGGGCAGGAATAATGCGGCGGCGTTCCCAAAAAAGCTCGCGCCAAAAGTATTTGAATGTTTTACGGGCGCGTTCGCCGGCACGGTTTACCGGTTCGTCTGCCTGTTCTACATAATAAATGACGGAATCGCCCATCATACTGCTCCTCAACGTGTACGGTATCTGTTTGCACCTTACCACGGTTTTCTGCCTTCGGCATCCGATTCGGATTTGAAAAGTTCCAAATATTCGGAATAGGCTTTTTCCAAATCCGCCCGCGAAAAACAGGTGTAAATATGGATGCCGTCTGCAATTTCGTCAGTCAGCCTCATGCCGCTTTTGCCTAAATATGCTTCTTTAAAAATGCGGATTTTCGATTTTTTCGGCTTGTAGGATGCCGCGCCCGCCAAAAGCCGGGACAGCGCGTAAGGATATTCCCGGTGTCCGCGCCGTACCAAATCAAGCAGTTGTTTGCGGCCGGACCCGGCATTCCCTTCCTGCTGACGTTCGTGGACGCTTTTTTCAAATTCCGATTCCGCCGTTTCATTTTTTGGGAACACGATTTCGCCGCGAAGCGATAAAAACAAACGTTTTACAAGGTTTTCGTCCACGGCGAACAATTCGGTATCGCCTATCCTGCTTTTGCTGAAAAATTTCATGGAGCAGGTTTTCTTTTTCTTTGTAATTGTCGGTTTTGACGGCAAGGATGCGTTCCAACCCGGCAACGTTTCGCATAGCCGTTGTTTTTCCAAATGGCGCATTCTGCCTTCAAAATTGCTTACGTCCGAAATGCCGATTTTATATACACCTTTGATGACAGTTTTCATCAGGTAGACAATGCCTGCTTTTTCCATTGTTGCTCTTTATTTTTATTTCTGTGAGATGATATTTTTTCAGACGGCCTTTTATCCAAATGCCGTCTGAAACCATTTTCCGTCAAATATTATCAACGCTTTGTCCAGTCAGCGCACGTTGGATGTTGCGGTTCATACGTTGGCGGCGAAATTGTCGGTACTGAGGCTGAGTTTGGAGACGGCGGCGCGGATATCTTCGGCTTTGCCGTCTTTCAGACGGCCTTGCAAAGCAGCAATGTCTTGTTGAATCTGTTGCAATTCTTCGGCTTCCAACAAATCGCTATCCAACTCAAGGGCGGCGTTGACGGCGTCGGTCAGGCTTTCGGCTTCGACCACGGCTTCGGCGCGGGCGCGTGCCGCCATGTCTTCGGCAGCGTTGCTCATGCTGTCTTTGAGCATTTGGGTGATGGTGTCGTCGTCCAAGCCGTAGGAAGGTTTGACTTCGATTTGCGCCTGTACGCCGGTGCTTTGTTCTTGGGCGGAAACGGATAGCAAGCCGTCGGCGTCAACTTGGAAGGTAACGCGGATGCGCGCCGCGCCTGCGGTCATGGGTGGAATGCCGCGCAGGGTGAATTTGGCAAGGCTGCGGCAGTCGGAAACGAGTTCGCGCTCGCCTTGTACAACGTGTATCGTCATGGCGGTCTGGCCGTCTTTGAAGGTGGTGAAATCCTGCGCGCGCGCGGTGGGGATGGTGGAATTGCGCGGGATGATTTTCTCGGCAAGGCCGCCGTAGGTTTCCAAACCGAGCGACAGGGGGGTAACGTCCAGCAGCAGCCATTCGCCGTCGGTTTTGTTGCCGGCAAGGACGTTTGCCTGTATGGCGGCACCGAGTGCGACGACTTCGTCGGGATTGAGGTTGTTCAACGGGGTTTGTCCGAAGAAGGTGGCGACCGCTTGTTGAACATGCAGCATGCGGGTCGAACCGCCGACCATAATCACGCCTTTGACATCTGCCTTAGTTACGCCGGCATCCTTCAAAGCCTGTTTGACGGGCTCAATGGTTTTTGTACCAGATTTTTGGGTAAGGTTGTGAAACTCTTGGCGGGTAATGACGGTATGGACTTTATGGCCGTCTGAAAGTGTAGTTTCGATGACGGCTTTGGTTTGAGTGGTCAGTTTTTCTTTGGCAGTACGGACAAGGGAAAGCAGAAGTTGGCTGTCTTGTTCGTTGAGTTTGGAAAGGTCGTTTTGTTCGAGCAGGTAGCAGAACAAGCGATGGTCGAAGTCATCACCGCCCAATGCGCTGTTGCCGCCGGTGGCTTTGACTTCAAACAGGCCTTTGGTCAGTTGCAATACGGATACATCGAATGTACCGCCGCCCAAGTCGTAAACGACAAACGTGCCTTCTGAGACGTTATCCAGTCCGTAGGCGATTGCGGCCGCAGTAGGTTCGTTGAGGAGGCGCAAGACATTTAATCCTGCCAAGCGCGCGGCATCTTTGGTGGCTTGACGTTGGGCATCGTCAAAATAAGCGGGTACGGTAATGACGGCACCGACCAAATCGCCGCCTAATGTTTCTTCGGCACGCGATTTGAGGGCTTTGAGGATTTCTGCCGATACTTCGATAGGCGTTTTGGCACCTTGGCGTGTGTGCAATTCGATAACGCGTTGATTTTCACCGAAACGGTAAGGCAGGTAATGAGCATCACGATGCAAATCGGCAAGTGTCCGCCCGATAAGCCGTTTGGCAGAGCTAATGGTGTTCAGCGGATCGGCTTTTTTTGTGCAGCAAGCGCAGCACGCCCGACTTCCGTTTCCCCGTTTTTCCGAATAACGGACAACCGAAGGCAGTGTAATGCAGCCGTTTTTCATCAGGCAGGCAGACCGAACTTCCGCTGAGTACGGCGGCAACCAGGCTGTTGGTCGTACCCAGGTCTATTCCTACTGCAAGGCGGCGCTGATGGGGAGCCGGGGACATGCCGGGTTCGGAAATCTGCAAAAGAGCCATGATATGTGTGCCTTTAAATATGATATTTATTGGGATGGGCAGCCATTTTAACAGATTTCGGACAGATAGTTGAGTGGTTTGCTAGGGAATGAAGCATCCGGTTTTAAAATTGCCCTTCCCTGCAAAATACCGATAAAATCCGCCTTTTACTTTCGCCTTAAGGAACACGCCGTGCAAGGACTCGACTATTGCCGTCAGAAAGCAGAAGAAAGCCGCTCCAGTTTTTTGTCGGGCTTCCGTTTCCTGCCACAGGAAAAACGGGATGCGATAACGGTTTTGTATGCCTTTTGCCGCGAATTGGACGACGTAGCCGACGATTGCTCCGATCCGAATGTGGCGCAGGCAACGCTGAACTGGTGGCGCGGCGATTTAGACAGGATTTTCTGCGACATGATGCCGGAACATCCGGTCAATCAGGCCTTGAGGCAAATAAAGGAAACGTTCGACCTGCCGAAATATGAATTAGAAGCATTAATCGACGGGATGCAGATGGATTTGGTTCAAGCCCGTTACGGCAGTTTTGAAGAATTGAAACTGTATTGCCACCGCGTCGCAGGCGTAGTCGGCTGTCTGATTGCCCGAATTTTAGGGTTTTCAGACAATCAAACACTGGAATACGCCGACAAAATGGGGCTTGCCTTACAATTGACAAACATTATCCGGGATGTCGGCGAAGACGCCCGTAATGGGCGGATTTACCTGCCGATGGAGGAAATGCAGCGGTTTGATGTCCCTGCAAATGTGATTTTACAGTGCCGCCCAACAGAAAATTTCACCGAATTGATGGCATTCCAAATAAAGCGTGCGCGTGAAACCTACCGTGAAGCCGTATCTCTCCTGCCAGCCGCAGATAAAAAATCACAAAAGGCAGGATTGGTTATGGCGGCGGTTTATTACGCACTTTTAAACGAAATAGACTTTGACGGCGCACAAAATATCCTGACCTATAAGATTGCCATTCCTTCCCCGCGTAAAAAACGCATTGCCTTAAAAACCTGGTTATTCGGATTCAAACCATGAAGACTTTGCAAAACCGCCCGAAAATTGCCGTCATCGGTGCAGGTTGGGCAGGATTGTCCGCCGCCGTAATGCTGGCTCGCGATACCGACCTTACCCTGTTCGAAGCCGGTCGACAACCGGGCGGCCGGGCACGCACCTTGACAGGCGACAACCACGGATTCAGTTTTTTAGACAATGGGCAGCATATCCTACTGGGTGCATATCACGGCGTATTGCGCCTGATGAAAGAAATCGGCTCCAACCCTAAAACCGCCTTTCTGCGTCTGCCTCTGCAGTGGCATATGCACGAAGGCCTGCAATTCCGTACCCGCTTCCTGCCAGCCCCGCTTCACATTTTAAGCGGAGTGTTGTTGGCAAGACACTTCCCTTTTACATTCAAAACCAAACTGCTTTCCGATATGTCCAGCCTGCAAAAGTTTGCACGTTCCGACCAGGCTGACATGACGGTCCGGCAATGGCTGCAACAACGAAATACCCCCCGCGCCGCCATTACACAATTTTGGCAGCCGCTTGTATGGGGCGCACTCAATACACCTTTGGAAAATGCAAGCCTGCGTATATTGTGCAACGTGTTATCCGACGGTGTTTGGGCAGGGAAATCTGGCAGCGACTATCTTTTACCCAAGCGGGATTTAGGTATGATTGTTGCCGAACCCGCACTGGCAAAACTCAGGCATTTCGGTGCGGATATCCGTTTAGAAACCCGTGCATGCCGTCTGAAAACCTTACCTGACGACAGGGTATCGGTAAACGGGGAATTTTTCGATGCCGCAGTTCTCGCCGTTGCCCCCTATCATGCCACAGCACTCCTGCCTGAAGACACACCCGAACACATTCTGTCCGGCTATCAAAACCTGCATTATCATGCCATTACCACCGTCTATCTGCGTTATGCCTACCCCATCCGCCTACCTGCACCGCTGACCGGACTTGCTGACGGAACGGCACAATGGCTGTTCAGCCGCGGGAAACTCGGACTGTCCCCAAACGAAGTATCCGCCGTTATCAGCGTTTCCGACCGCGTCGGTACATTTACCGGACAAGTGTGGGCGGAAAAAATCCATGCCGACGTCAAGCGCATCTGCCCCTATTTAAACGAGACCCGAAGCCGTCCGCGTCATTACCGAAAAAAACGCGCGACAACCTCTGCAAGCGCCAATTCCCCGTTGCCTGATTTAACCTGGCTGCACCGACACCGAATCTACCCGGCCGGCGACTACCTCCACCCCCGCTACCCCGCCACGCTTGAAGCTGCGGTACAATCAGGATTCACAGCAGCGGAAGCATGTCTGCACCATCTGATTACAGTTTGACCGTCAGGGCATGAAGATACTTTACAAGCCGCAACAAAACGCTAAAATACATTACCCCTAAATCTCAAAGGACAACCATGCCGACACTGACCGACAAAAACCATATTAGTTACCGGCGCATCACAAGGGCTGGGCGAACAGGTTGCCAAAGCCTATGCGGCAGCAGGCGCGACTGTGATTCTGGTTGCCCGTCATCAGAAAAAACTGGAAAAAGTGTATGACGCGATTGTCGAAGCCGGATACCCCGAACCATTCGCCATCTGCTTCGACCTTATTAGCGCGGAAGAAAAAGAGTTTGAACATTTCACCGCCACTATTACCGAAGCCACTCAAGGCAAACTAGACGGTATCGTCCATTGCGCCAGCTATTTCTACGCACTATCGCCCCTGGATTTCCAGACCGTCGCCGAATGGGTCAACCAATACCGTATCAACACCGTCGCCCCGATGGGGCTGACCCGCGCCCTCCTTCCCCTGCTGAAACAGTCGCCGGACGCATCCGTTATCTTCGTCGGCGAAAGCCACGGGGAAACCCCAAAAGCCTACTGGGGCGGTTTCGGCGCATCAAAAGCCGCACTGAACTATCTGTGCAAAGTTGCCGCCGATGAATGGGAACGCTTCGGCAACCTTCGCGCCAATGTCCTGATTCCTGGCCCTATCAATTCCCCCAACGCATCAAATCCCATCCGGGTGAAGCAAAAAAACGAACGTAAAAACTACGAAGACGTACTCCCGCAATTTGTCTGGTGGGCAAGTGCCGAAAGCAAAGGGCGGAGCGGCGAAATCGTTTACCTCTAAATCTCCTTTTTGTTTTGCCATTTGGGTTCTCCAATAAAAAAGCAGCCTGAAAGATTTCAGGCTGCTTATATGCAGGTTACTATTTCTTTTCGGGCGGATCGGGCGGAATGAAAAGAAAAACCGCACCGAGAATAAGGGGAAGCAGAAATCGGACATAGGGATACAACGGATGATCGACATGCCAATGGCTGTATCTCCCTTCAGGAATAATGTCGTATTCGTAAGTAGCGGGGAAGAAGTTGATCCATACTGTCACAATTACCCAGATAGTGAGCTTTCTATGGTTGGCTACCCACCGCGCCGGCTTGCTGTTGCGGATGCTTTCCGGTACCACTTTTCCCCATATCCAATGCAAAAACAGCAGAGTCCACTCACCCCGCATACCTATCCCCCTGCGGTTACAAGCCCAGCAGTTCGATTTCGACTTTTGAACGCCAACGGGCTTGTGCCGTAACAATACACATTCTTAATTTTCGGTCTGCCGCGCTGTATTTAATCCAGCTTTGAATAAAAGCCTTCAATACTTTGAGCGCGTTGTTAAGGCCGACTGCTTTATTAAACCCCAATCGTTTGATTTCCTTAGCGGTTACATCTATGCCTTTGCTGATCAGGTATTCATCAAACGGCACGTTGCCGAAAAGCAGCTTCAGCTCGTCCGGAAGCTGTTCCATAACGCTGCCGGCAATGCCGTCAGCCAGTACGGCCAGCGGTTTCAAACGCTCATGGCATGCGCCGATTTCGGAGAACATCTGATCGGCCATACCGACTACTTCTTCTGTAATTTGATCCGGCCGGGCGCGGACTGCGCCTTCAAACAGTACATTTAGGATTTTAACATAAGATTCTTGTATGGTTCTATCCATTTTAAATGCTCCAAGTAAAAAAACCCGCAGGTGCGGGCATGAAAAAGGCCGTCTGAAAACAGACAGCCTTGTTTTTAGCTTCGCAGAAACTTTAAGCAGCCTGCACTTAGCTCACCGTCATGGAAGCAATGCAGAACGGGCGGTAGATAATCGCGCCCCATGTGCCCTGCGATCAAAGGGCAGGTTCCACACCCGCCCTTCTTTTCAGACGGCATCAAAAAGCACGCCATATCCGCCAATATGCCGACACAGGCAAATCTTTCGACACCCCGACAGACAAAAAAACACCTTGACTAAAAATTACATGCAAATAATAATAACAACCTCTTTATTCCTCTAACAATTTTGGAGTAGGTTTCATGAAGAAAATTTCCGCCGCCATCGCTTTTGCCGCCGCTGCCGTTTCACTGACCGGCTGTGCGACCGAATCCTCACGCAGCCTCGAGGTAGCAAAAGTCGCCTCCTACAATACGCAATATCACGGTGTTCGCACCCCGATTTCCGTTGGAACATTCGACAACCGCTCCAGCTTCCAAAAAGGCATTTTTCTCTGACGGGGAAGACCGTTTGGGCAGCCAGGCGAAAACCATTCTGCTAACGCACCTGCAACAAAACCAACCGCTTCAACGTACTGAACCGCACCAACCTTAGCGCATTGAAACAGGAATCCGGCATTTCCGGCAAAATGCAAAACCTGAAAGGCGCAGATTATGTCGTTACCGGCGATGTAACCGAATTCGGACGCAAAGATGTCGGCGACCAGCAGCTCTTCGGCATTTTGGGGCGCGGCAAATCGCAAATCGCCTATGCAAAAGTGGCTCTGAATATCGTCAACGTCAATACTTCCGAAATCGTCTATTCCACACAGGGCGCGGGTGAATACGCACTTTCCAATCGTGAAATCATCGGTTTCGGCGGCACTTCCGGCTACGATGCGACTTTGAACGGCAAAGTTTTTGGACTTGGCAATCCGCGAAGCCGTCAACAACCTGGTTCAGGCTGTCGACAACGGCGCATGGCAACCCAACCGTTAAGGACAAATGATGAATCCGAAAACCTTGAGCCGTTTGTCGCTGTGTGCGGCGGTCTTGGCTCTGACCGCCTGCGGCGGCGGCGGGCATAAAAACCTGTATTATTACGGCGACTATCCCGATACCGTCTATGAAGGTTTGAAAAACGACGACACTTCGTTGGGCAAGCAGACCGAAAAGATGGAAAAAAATATTTTGTGGAAGCCGGCAACAAAAATGAATGCCGCCCGGGTGCGCACGCCCATTTGGGACTGCTGCTTTCCCGTTCGGGAGACAAAGAGGGCGCGTTCCGCCAGTTTGAAGAAGAGAAAAGGCTGTTTCCCGAATCGGGCGTATTTATGGACTTCCTGATGAAAACCGGTAAAGGAGGCAAGCGATGAAACCTTTGATTTTAGGGCTTGCCGCCGTGTTGGCGCTGTCTGCCTGCCAAGTTCAAAAAGCTCCCGACTTCGACTACACGTCATTCAAGGAAAGCAAACCGGCTTCAATTTTGGTGGTTCCGCCCCTGAACGAATCGCCCGATGTCAACGGCACTTGGGGATGCTGGCTTCGACCGCCGAGCCGCTTTCCGAAGCCGGCTATTACGTCTTCCCCACCGCAGTCGTGGAGGAAACCTTCAAACAAAACGGCTTGACCAATGCCGCCGATATTCACGCCGTCCGGCCGGAAAAACTGCATCAGATTTTTCGGCAATGATGCGGTTTTGTACATTACGGTTACCGAATACGGCACTTCATATCAAATTTTAGACAGCGTAACCACCGTATCCGCCAAAGCACGGCTGGTCGATTCCCGCAACGGAAAAGAGTTGTGGTCGGGTTCGGCCAGCATCCGCGAAGGCAGCAACAACAGCAACAGCGGCCTGTTGGGGGCTTTGGTCGGCGCAGTGGTCAATCAGATTGCCAATAGCCTGACCGACCGTGGTTATCAGGTTTCCAAAACCGCCGCATACAACCTGCTGTCGCCCCTATTCTCACAACGGCATCTTGAAAGGTCCGAGATTCGTCGAAGAGCAGCTCAAATAAGCATATGCCGTCTGAACCTCTCCGAACTTCAGACGGCATATGCGAATCTTGATACTTGCAAGCCGTACCGCCCAAAATCGGGCAGCCGGTTTCAATATCCGAACAAGGTTCGGGTTCTGTATTTTGCAGAACCCGAACCTTTTATTCAAATTAAACTTAATTCCGGCGTGGTTGTATGGTAAAATTAACACGCAATGTACCCTGACCGGCAAAACTTTCCCCAAACTTCATCAAAAATCAACTGTACTCGTCTTTTTCAGACGGCATTGATACCGTAAGAGATTTCCCATGCAGAAATGGCAAACCGAGCTTTATTCCACGCCGTCTTGGCTGTTGCAGACCTTATTGATGGTCGCCGCAGCCTCGGCGGTCATTCTGTTTTTGCACGCAACACGCGCTTCGGGCGCGAGTTTAGCTATATCCTTCGCCTGTGCCTGACACCAAAAAAGCGCGGTCAAAAGTTCTACTGCTGATTACGGCGATGATTACGCTGCTGTTAACCGAAGTGCGGCTGAATGTGTTGAGTACCTTTATGTCCAAAGGGCTTTACGACTCGATGCAGGATTTGAATGCTTCGGCATTTTGGATGTTTGCCGCAATGAACGCGGGCGTGGTGCTGATACGGGCGTTTAACAATGTCGTCAACGACTTCCTCGATCAAGGCTTGGCGATTAAATGGTCGGAGCGGCTCAATGAAGTTTTGACAACGCGCTGGCTTGCCGACAAAAACTACTACCGCTTGCAAATGCGTCGCCATGCACCGGACAACATCGACCAGCGTATCCAACAGGACGCGCAGGATTTCATCGCCTCGACCATCGAATTTGTGCGCGGCATGGTCAATTCAGTCGTTACCTCTTTGGAATTTGCCGTTGTTTTGTGGGGCTTGGCTGGCATCCTGACCGTGTTCGGCTTCGACATTCCGCACGGCATCGTTTGGTTTGTCTATATATTTGTAATTTTGGCAACCTTTATCGCCATGTGGATAGGCAACCCATTGATTCATTACAACTATGAAAACGAAAAACTCAACGGCGACTACCGTTATTCCCTTATCCGCGTGCGCGACCACGCCGAAAGCGTGGCGTTTTACAGCGGCGAAAAACACGAACACGACCAGCTTTCCGACCGCTTCAAAGCCATTATCCGCAACCGTTGGCGCATTGCGCGGCAAAGCGTCTGCCTGAGCGGCTTTAACGATATGTTCACCAACGGCATCAAACTCTTCCCGATTATTTTGCAAGCTCCGCGCCTGTTTGCCGGACAAATCAAAATCGGCGACATCCAGCAGACCGTCCAAGCCTTTTGCGCGACTGCAAAACGCGCTGTCTTTCTTCCGGATGTTCTACAACAAATTCACCGCCTACCGCGCCCGATTGGAGCGTCTGTACGGCTTTTTGCTGAGTACCGAAGAACAACACAGCGGGCAGCAACCCGAGATTAGCGAAGTTTCAGACGGCATTGCACTGGAAAAACGTTGCTCTGTTCCGCCACAACGGCGAAGTTTTTATTAGACGGTATCAACATCAACCTCAAAAACGGCGACTCCCTGCTGATACGCGGCCCGAGCGGTTGCGGCAAAACCTCGCTGCTGCGCGCGCTGGCGGGGCTTTGGCCTTTCGGCTGCAGCGGTAAAGTCAGCCATCCGTCGCATCAAGACATCCTCTTCCTGCCGCAACGTCCGTACACGGCGCAAGGCAGCCTGCGCGATGCGATTTGTTATCCTGACATCGACAAACAGCATCCGGAGCTAATCGAAGCCATGAATACTTGCCGATTAGGTTATCTGGTCGATAAATTGGATAAACCCGACGACTGGCAACACAAACTCTCCCCGGGCGAACTGCAACGCGTCGCCTTCGTCCGCGCCCTGCTTTCGCAGCCCAAAGTCATCCTACTCGACGAAGCCACCGCCGCCTTGGATGAACCGACCGAAGCCATGCTCTACCGTGCCTTAAAGCAAAAACTGCCCGACAGCATCATCATCAGCATCGGACACCGCAGCACGCTCAACGCGTTCCACAATATGCACCTCGATGTCGGCAACGTTGCCTGCGGCTGAACGATGCCGTCTGAAGCCGTTTTCAGACGGCATCGTCAAATTGGAAAGGCGCGCGAAAACAACGTACAATAAACCTATCTGCCAACCTCTGAAATGCTGCACCGTGAACCAGCTTATTTTTGATTTTTGCCGCACACGACTATCCAAGTTTCGACAAATTCCTCGGCACGGAAAAATGCGGAGCTGGTCTATGTCCTCCAACACAAACACGGACAGTTCATCTATGTTTTGGGGAGAAGAAGGCGCGGGAAAAAGCCACCTTTTTGCAGGCATGGGTCGCACAAGCACTCGAAGCCGGAAAAACGCCGTCTATGTCGATGCCGCCGCCGAACCGCTTACCGACTCCGCGCTCGATGCCGACTATCTTGCCATCGACCAAGTCGAAAAAAACTGGGAAACGAAGAGCAGGCACTGCTTTTTTTCCATCTTCAACCGTTTCCGCAATAGCGGAAAGGGCTTTTTACTGCTCGGTTCGGAATCTACGCCCCAACAGCTCGTTATCCGCGAAGACCTCCGCACGCGTATGGCATATTGCCTCATTTACGAAGTCAAATCACTGACAGACCGAGAAAAAAATCGATGCGCTCGTCAGCATGGCGGCAGCACGCCAAGTTACCATAGACCCCGAAATCTTCGAATACCTGCTCAACCACTGGCGGCGAGATATGGACAGCCTGATGGATATGCTCGACACGCTGGACAACTACGCCGTAACCATGGGCAAACGCATCACGCTGCCGCTTTTGCGCCAGCTCTTAAAACAACAGGAAAACCGATGAAAAACCTCGCCATCTTTTGACCTCGACAACACACTCATCAATATCGATTCCGGCCATGCCTGGTCGGCGTTCCTCGATAAGAAAATGCCGGACGATGCTGCTCAAACCGAGGCGCAAAACGAAAAATTCTACCGCGACTACCAAAAACGGCTGCCTCGACATCGATGCCTTCTGCAAATTCCACCTTGCCCCGCTCGCCCGTTACAGCAAAGAAGAGCTGGCGGAATTTCACCGCGAATTTATGGCGGAATACATTATCCCCCATATCTCGCCCATGCAGCGTATGCTCGTGCAGAGCCACCAAATGGCCGGCGACGAAACCCTCGTTATCTCCTCAACCAACGAATTCATCATCACCCCCATCTGCCACCTTTTTCGGCATTACCAATATCATCGGCACGCAACTCGAAACCGGTACCGACGGCCGCTACACCGGCAACTACATCGGCACACCCAGCTTTAGGGAAGGAAAAATCACCCGCCTGAACCAATGGCTTGCCGAACGCGGCAAAACGCTCGAAAGCTATGGCAAAACCTATTTTTACAGTGATTCCAAAAACGACCTGCCGCTGCTGAATCTCGTCAACGAACCCGTTGCCATTAACCCCGATGCAGAATTGGAACAAGAAGCCAAAGAAAAAAAGGCTGGCCGGTTTTAAATTTCAAATAACGCCATTCCGTCCGGCAGGTTGAAGCTTCACTGTACGGACGGTAAAATCACGGCTAATCCGGTTTGAGCAACCGGCGACAGCAAGGACTTTCCCATGATTAAAATCAGCACCTGTTTCGATGCCGGCTCCGTCATCGTCAAAAACCTGACCGACCCCTCCGATATCCGTCTCGCACTGCGCAGCGACAATGCCTCCGATTTTGCGCAGTGGTTCTACTTCAGACTTCAAGGGGCGGCCTATCAAAAACTGCATTATGCATTTTGAGAATGCGGCAGATGCCGCTTATCCCAAAGGCTGGGAGGACTATCAGGCATGTGCCTCATACGACCGCCGCAACTGGTTCCGCGTGCCGACGAGCTATGAAAACGGCGTACTGACCATCAACCATACCCCACTGTCCAATAGCGTGTACTACGCCTATTTCGAACCCTATTCCGAAGAGCAGCACCTCAACCTCCTCGGCGATGCTCAAAGCAGCGGGCTTTGCCGCATCGACGACTTGGGCAGCACCGTGCAAGGTCGCGACATCAATCTGCTGACCATCGGCAACCAAGTCGAAAGCGACATGAAAATCTGGATTACCGCCCGCCAGCATCCGGGCGAAACCATGGCGGAATGGTTTTGTCGAGGGGCTGCTCGGCAGGCTGCTCGATCCGCAAGACCCGACAGCGCGCACCCTGCTCGACCGCGCCACGTTCTATATCGTCCCCAACATGAACCCCGACGGTTCGGCACTGGGCAACCTTCGCACCAATGCCGCCGGTGCGAACCTCAACCGCGAGTGGGAAAATCCGACAGTGGAAAAAAGTCCCGAAGTATTCTTCGTGCGTGAAAGAATGCTGGAAACCGGCGTGGATTTGTTTTTGGATATCCACGGCGACGAAGGGTTGCCCTTTGTCTTTGTCGCAGGTACGGAAGGCGTGCCGAACTACAATCCGCGCATCGCCGAGCTGGAAGCGCAGTTTAAAAATGCCCTGTTAAACGCGAGCCCAGATTTTTCAAGACGAATACGGCTACGAAAAAGACGCGCCCGGTCAGGCCAACATGACCTTGGCGACCAACTGGGTCGGCAACCGGTTCAACTGTCTTGCCTATACGTTGGAAATGCCCTTTAAAGACAACGCCAACCTGCCCGACGACGACTTCGGATGGAACGGCCAACGTTCGTTGCGCCTGGGCGAAAGCCGCATTGTCCGCCATCCTCAACGTCATCGGCGATTTGCGCTGAAACCCTTATTGCAGAAATGCCGTCTGAAGCATCATGCCTTTCAGACGGCATTTGAAATTGAAAATCAAGGAACATCATGATTACCCATCCCCAATTCGACCCCGTCCTTATCAGTATCGGCCCGCTTGCCGTCCGCTGGTATGCCCTAAGCTACATCCTCGGCTTTATCCTTTTCAGCTTTTTGGGTAAGCGCCGCATCGCGCAGGGGAATTCTGTTTTTACCAAAGAATCGCTTGACGACTTCCTGACATGGGGCATATTGGGCGTTATCCTCGGCGGCCGTTTGGGTTATGTCCTGTTTTACAAATTCTCCGACTACCTCGCCCATCCGCTTGATATTTTCAAGGTATGGGAAGGCGGCATGTCGTTTCACGGCGGATTTTTAGGCGTGGTTGCCACAATGTGGTTGTTTAGCCGCAAACAAAACATCAGCTTCCTCAAACTGATGGATACGGTCGCACCGCTTGTTCCTCTGGGTCTCGCTTCTGGACGTATCGGCAACTTCATCAACGGCGAACTTTGGGGACGCATTACCGACATTAACGCATTTTGGGCAATGGGCTTCCCGCAGGCGCATTACGAAGATGCCGAAGCCGCCGCACACAATCCCCTTTGGTCAGGTTGGCTGCAACAATATAGTATGTTGCCCCGCCATCCCTCGCAGCTTTATCAGTTTGCACTTGAAGGCATCTGCCTGTTCGCCGTCGTTTGGCTGTTCTCTAAAAACAGCGTCCGACCGGACAAGTCGCCTCGCTCTTCCTCGGCGGTTATGGCGTATTCCGCTTCATTGCCGAATTCGCACGCCAACCCGACGATTATCTCGGCCTCCTTACCTTGGGGCTATCGATGGGGCAATGGTTGAGCGTCCCCATGATTGTTTTGGGTATAGCCGGCTTCATCTTTTTCGGTAGCAGGAAAAAAATTAAACCTTCTTGATAAAAATGCCGTCTGAAACTTAAATTTTTAAGTTTCAGACGGCATTTTATTCCGCTCGAACCATCAATTCTTACCGCAACACGCCTTGTATTTTTTTGCCGCTTCCGCACGGACAGGGATCATTCCTGCCTGTTTTTCTCCCTCCCTGCGGACGGTTTTGCGGTTTATTGATGACTACCTGCCAGTAGCGGTAGATATCCGCCAATGCATAAGGCAACTCGGATTCCAGCTCCGCCAGCTCGCCTTCTGTGAATTGCAGACGGATAGAGCCGTTGTCCTCTTCGTCGTAAATACCCCCAACGCCATGATGGGATAAAACAACTCTTCAAACTCTTCATCATCGACGGCTTCAAACCAATCGGTCGGCACAATATCCAAACCGTAAAGATAAGCATTGCACCATGTGTAAAAATCGCTGCCGCCGTCTTCGTTTTTCATACAGCCACAAATCGGGCAGTTTTTTTATCCGATATGGAACCGACCGTATCCATCGCCATTGTCAAAACCAAACGTTCTATTTCAGAACGTTCGCTGGCTGTAAATTGCGACTCGTCGCCCAACACTTCGGGCAGCCAATCACGCGGCGCCAATTTGTCCGGCCCGCTCAATAGAGCCATCATAAAACCTTGAACTTCGTCACAGCGCATGGTATTGCCCTGTTCGCTTTTGGCATCCAACAATTCGCTCAACCGCTGTTTGGACGCTTCGGTAAATTTTTGGGAATCCATCATTTAACCTTTTTAAAATGGGTTTAATACCTAATTATAATCGCAATATGCCGTCTGAAGCGTTTTTCTACTTCGAGACGGCATAACTTTCCCAACCGTTAAATCGTACCGCTGCCTTGCGCTTTCGGTTTGGCAGAACCAAATTCCAGTTTGCTCAAGGCGGAGAGGTAGGCTTTGGCAGTGGCGACCAAAACGTCGGTATCCGCGCCTTGTCCGTTGACGACGCGGTTGCCGCGCGCCAAACGGACGCTGGTTTCGCCTTGGCTTTCCGTGCCTTGCGTTACGGCGTTGACGGAATAAATCTGCAAAGTCGCGCCGCTTTGCGCCACGCTCTCAATCGCTTTGAAAATCGCGTCGACAGGGCCGGAGCCGGTGGCGGATGCGCGTTTTTCTTCGCCTTTGATGCTGAACACGATGTCGGCGCGCGGCTCTTCGCCGGTTTCGGTGCTGATTTTTTGGGAGATGAATTTGTAACTTTCGGCGTTCATGCTGCCCATTTCGTCGGACACCAGCGCGTGCAGGTCTTCGTCGAAGATTTCGCGTTTTTTGTCGGCGAGTTCTTTGAAGCGGGCAAACGCGGCGTTCAGCGCCTCTTCACTTTCCAACTCGATGCCCAAATCCGCCAGTTTGCTGCGGAACGCGCTGCGACCGGACAATTTGCCCAAGGTCAGGCGATTGGTTGACCAGCCGACCGATTCGGCAGTCATGATTTCATAGGTTTCGGGGTGTTTCAACACGCCGTCCTGATGGATGCCTGATTCGTGTGCAAAGGCGTTTGCGCCGACCACCGCCTTGTTGGGCTGAATCGGATAGCCGGTAATGGTGGACACCAGTTTGGATACCGGCACGATTTGTGTGGTGTCGATGCCGGTTTCCAAGCCGAACAAATCATGACGCACTTTCAACGCCATCACGATTTCTTCAAGGCTGGCATTGCCCGCGCGTTCGCCCAAGCCGTTGATGGTGCATTCCACCTGGCGCACGCCTGCCTGAACAGCAGCCAGCGAGTTGGCAACCGCCATACCCAAATCGTTGTGGCAGTGGGTCGACCAGACTACTTTGTCGCCGTTGGGCACGCTTTTGATGATGTTGCTGATACGTTCGTACCACACGGAAGGGATGGAGTAGCCGAAACGGTATCGGGAATATTGATGGTGGTCGCACCCGCTTCGATAACCGCCGTAAAGATTTTTTAGCGAGGAAGTCTAAATCCGAACGAACCGCGTCTTCAGCGGAAAAATTCCACATCGTCGGTGTATTCTTTGGCGATTTTTCACCGCTTTTCACTGCCGCATCAATCACCTGCTGCGGCTTCATTTTTCAGTTTGTGCTCCATGTGGATGGGGCTAGTAGCGATGAAGGTATGGATGCGTTTTTGGAGCGGGGAAACGGCTTCGCCTGCCTTACGCACATCGTTTTCAACGGCACGCGCCAACGAGCAGACTGTGGATTTGGTGATGATTTTGGCAATCGCATTGACCGAATCGAAATCGCCCGGGCTGGCGGCGGCAAAACCCGCCTCAATCACGTCCACGCCCATTTTCTCCAACTGGCGGGCAATGCGGATTTTCTCCTCTTTGGTCATGGATGCACCGGGCGACTGCTCGCCGTCACGCATGGTGGTGTCGAAAATAATTACGCGGTTGGTCTGTGTCATTTCTGTTCTCTCCAGAGATTCATTTTTTTGTAAAAAAGCATTCAAATCCAGCGGTCTGCCTTGCGCTTCCGCCAGCGCCGTCAGCTTTTGCAGTTGCGCCAAGGGCAGCGACCCGCGCGTGCGCCATTTATAGATGGCGGCAGTCGTCGCGGCATTTTCGGGATCGTGCTGTTTCAACGCTTCGGCAAGTGCATTCACGCCGCCGAAATAAGCAACTAAGCGGTCAATGTCTAATTGCATGATGTTCCTTGTCCAAACTTTATCGAAATTATGGTTTGCTTTGGAAGGGAATTATACGCATTTTTAGACAAAAACGACAATCTATTTTTTTCTAAAAAAATACGGATTTACTTTTTTTAAATTCAGAATTATTTTTATACATTCTGTCCATTTTACCTGATGAAAAAAATAATGTTTGTTACGAAAACCAATAAAAGCAAGACTAATTAGGCGGCAACAAGCCGAATGTCAGACATCTGATAACAATACAATAAAATATAAAATCCTTATTTAAAAACCAGTATATTAGTCAAACCATTCCCTGCACCTTCTTTTTCCATTCAAATGCAAACTATTACCCCCTAGCATCAGCACACCGCACCATATCAACATAAATCAAGTTTGGTTTCTTAAAATCCGTTTCAGAAGGATTCTGTACACTTTTTAAAAGCTTGACCACTTATCGCATCTACAGACTTCAGCGTCCTGTAATGCATAAGGACAAAAGGAAGCAATGGTTAGCATCGACTTAAAAATTCACTGCACTTTATAGAACCTGAGTATGGAATGCGCAACACCATAGGTTGCAGAAAAATATAAGTATAAGCCCTAAAATCAGAGGAACTTTTATGAATGGTCCGTATTCAAATGTCCGCAAAAAATGCCGTCTGAAACCTTCAGACGGCATTTTTATATTTATCAAACTGCCCGTATCATACGTTATCCGAAGGAACCAAAATGGTACGGTTGCCGTTGTGTTCCGGTGCGGATACGATACCTGCCGCCTCCATCTGGTCAATCAGTCGCGCGGCACGGTTATAGCCGATACGCAATGCCCGTTGAACACCTGAAATACTGGCTTTGCGTGTTTTTAAAACGACAGATACGGCCTCATCGTACATCGGGTCGGACTCACCTTCGCTGCTCCGGCCGATTCCCGGCAAATCGTCAGTCATACCGCTGCTCAAGATATCATCGATATACTCCGGTTCTCCAAACTGTTTCAAATACTCGACGACGCGGTGCACCTCATCATCAGAGGCAAATGCACCGTGTACCCGTTGCGGGTAACCCGTACCGGGAGGCAGGAACAGCATATCGCCTTGTCCGAGCAGGTTTTCTGCACCCATTTGGTCAAGAATCGTACGGCTGTCGATTTTGCTGGATACTTGGAAGGCAATGCGTGTCGGAATATTTGCTTTAATCAATCCCGTAATCACATCAACACTGGGTCGTTGCGTAGCAAGGATCAGATGGATGCCGGCAGCACGGGCTTTTTGTGCGAGACGCGCAATCAATTCTTCGATTTTCTTGCCCGCCGTCATCATCAAATCGGCAAACTCATCAACTACAACTACGATAAACGGTAGTTTTTCCAAAGGCTCGGGATCGTCGGGAGTCAGGCTGAACGGGTTGGCAATTTTCTCACCCCGGGCGGAAGACTCCGCAACCTTTTGATTGAAACCGGCCAAGTTGCGCACACCTAAATGACTCATCAAGCGGTAGCGTTTTTCCATTCGTTGACACACCAGTTCAACGCGTTTGCCGCCAGCTTCATATCGGTAACAACCGGCGCGAGAAGGTGGGGGATACCTTCGTAAATGCTCAATTCAAGCATTTTCGGATCAATCATAATCATGCGCACATCTTCAGGCGTAGCCTTGAAGAGCATGGACAGAATCATCGCGTTGACACCTACCGATTTACCCGATCCGGTGGTACCTGCAACCAGCAAATGCGGCGCTTTGCCTAAGTCGGTAACGACGGGCTGGCCGGTAATATCCTGACCGAGGGCAAGCGTCAGCTTGGATTTGGATTCTGCAAATGCGGGCGAATTGAAAATTTCGCTCAGACGTATCATTTGCCGCTTAGGATTGGGAAGCTCCAAGCCCATGCAGGTTTTACCGGGTATGGTTTCGACAACGCGGATAGACGCAACACCGAGCGAACGCGCCAAATCTTTTTCCAGATTCAAAACGGAATTGCCGCGTACGCCGACATCCGGCTCGATTTCATAACGATGTAATGACAGGGGCCGGAATATGAATCGACAACTTTAACCTTAACCCTGAACTCAGCCAGTTTTTCTTCAATGGTAATGCTGTTTTCAAAGCAGCTCCTCTTCCGTCTGGGTTGCTTCAGGATCAAACAGCGGCGGTAAAAGCAGGTCGGTCGTCGGCAGATGTTCATTCGGCACATCATCCTCTGTGCCCTGCAATTCGGCCTCATCTATTTCAGGATAAAGGTACCTGCTGGAAATCATGCTCTGACGGCATACCTGCAAACGGATACACCGAACGCCCTTCATGCTCGAAAACTTCGGTTTCCGATAGATATTCTCCGTTTTGCCCCTCTTCGGCACATTTTTCCCCTCCATCCGGGCAGGTATCGGCTTCCCCGTCTTGCCGATCCTCAATAATATCGCCAGCGAGACGAGCGTTTTTCGGCAATAAAGGCCGGCCTGTACACGCTCAAATCCGGCAGGCAGCTCATATGTACGGTTATAAATTTCCCTAACGGGCGGCGGCGGCGGGATATCGATTTCGGGTCTGGAAACTTCCGGCACCTCCGGAGGTTCGACTACCCATGCATCCGGTGCGGCAGGTTCTTCAATATAGATATCGGCAGTATCATCAGAAAGCAAGCCTTCACGTCCAATTGAAATCTCTTCCGCCGTGATACTTTCCAATTCAGACGGCATTTCGAAGTCCGACTTTACAATATGCTCCGGCTTATCTTGATTTTCCATTATCAAGCGTGAAATCCGCGCTTCTGCCGAAACGGTTGCCTTATTGGGTTCTTTCAAGTTTAAAGAAACACGGCGACGGTTGATATTAGGAACGATGATGCCGTCTGAAGGAGACTGTTTCTGAGGGGTGCCTGAATAACTTGCCTCCGTCGGCTTCTTTACAAGACCCTCATGCTGGCGGAAAGGCATGTTCCGTACGTCTTCGGCTTTAATCTCAACAGGAGGGGACGGATGTTTTTCAAAAATACGGTTCGAACGCATAATCCGCAGGTTTGGCTAATGCTTTCTTACCTTCGTCGAAGAAACGGGAACGCGTGCGTTGGAGCACGGGATCGTCCAAACCGATAATAGGCAGCCCTTCCATCGGTTTCTCGGAAACGCGGACTTTAGAACCCAATTCATCATTTTTTTCAAATGCATCGATATAACTGATTTGCCCTTCTTTTTCGGCGGCATTGTTTAAAGAACGGGTCGCCTCCTCCAACGTAATTTCTTTCAAAGCCGGGCGCACAGGCATAATGATGCCTTCAGACGGCATGGGACTTTCACCTTCCTCCCGATTGGAGGGACCGCATCGGTTGCCGATTACCGCAGATGAAATATCCTCCGCATTAACAGCCCCATCCCCCTCATCTTCCTCCATTGCCTTGTCCGCATATCCGGAAGATGCCGCCGCAGCTTCCGAATCAGACGAAGTAGGCTTATCAGGTTCGGACTCGTGTGCCAGATAATTCCGGCAAAAACGGACAATATTAACGAAAAGCCAGCATACCGCCGCTTTGACCGCATGAAAAATCATCAGGCCAAGCTCGGGAAAATTAGGCATCCTGTCTTGGATTTCAGGTAATTCTGCCTGTTGCCCCCTTTATTTTTCCTGCCATTCAGAAACTTCACGCACCCATTCCCTTTCGGACTGTGCTCGAATAAAAAAACAAACCCGCAATAGCAAGCAACAAAAATAATGATCAGAACTATCCAAAACATATGCAGTTTCCCGCAAAACAAACGATTAAACAGGCATATTTTAACGTGTTTCCATTACAAACAAAACAACCTGACCGACAATTCGGTCAAAATCATTACGGCTTTCTGTTTGCCACAGGCAGCACTATAATAGATGCCCTCTTATTCATCTTTACGGTATTGGCATGATTTTCCAAACAGTCTGGTTTTCAGATATGCTGCTGGGGGCTTCATGGATTACACTCATCCTCCTATTGGCAGCTTCCGGACCGTCCGCATACCGTTCGCTTGTCCGCTACCGTTCCGCCGTACCGCTCTGTATCGTTATTTTTCTGCGGCATGGAGTTTGAACACCGCTGCCGGAGGCGGACAACTTGCCCAAATGAGCTATCACCTGCTAGCCGTCAACCTGGTCGCTCTGATGGTGGATACCTCTGCCGCCCTTTGGCTTGCCTCGATTCTAATGCTTCCATACTGCCTGCTGTTTGCCGGCTCTTCCGGTGCGTATCCTGCAAACGTATTGGTTCTGATTTTGCCCGCACTTGCCGTCAACCGCCTGTTGCGTATGCTGGTCGACCGCCTGCCGCCCAATATTTTTGTCTTTATTTTCCTCAACGGATTTTTGTCTGCCGCTGCCGGCATATTGCTGACGGGCATTATCGTAGTTGCCGTTTTTAGACGGCATCCATGCGTTCGGGCAGGATGTTTTATGGACTGCCGCCCTGCCTGTATTCATCTTGATTGCATGGGCGGAAGCTTTTCTCAGCGGCATAGCCACCGCCATTTTCGTGGCATTGAAACCTCATTGGATCAATACCTTCGACGACAACCGGTATTTAAAATCCGACCGCAGCATCTGGCAATAATCTTTCAGACGGCATGGATACGCATAATATGTTCCCCCACATCCTTCCCCTCTCCATTGGAGCGGCATTCGGAGCAACTGCGCGTTGGCTGCTCAACCTCGCCGTTCCCGCATCAATACCTCCGGCCACAGGTAACCTGTTTGCCAACTGGATAGGCGCTTTTCTTATCGGAATCTTTGCCGAAACCATCAACCACCCGCAATGGAAGCTGCTGCTGATTACCGGTTTTCTCGGCAGCCTGACCACGCTTTCCGGATTTTCGCTGGAAACTGTAACCCTGCTCCAATCGAATCGTCCTGCTTCAGCACTTGCCAATATTTTCCTGCACACGGCAGGTTCGCTGCTGCTGACTTGGCTCGGGCTGAAGATAGGAACGGCAGTTAAATAATCGCAAAAAATTGCTTCCTTTGGTTTTGACATAATCTATAAATTGGCTTCGCTTGTTTAAATACTGGCTGTGCCAATTATAGTGGATTAAATTTAAATCAGGACGAGGCGACGAAGCCGCAGACAGTACAGATAGTACGGCAAGGCGAGGTAACGCTGTACTGGTTTAAATTTAATCCACTATACGGTTCTCAAATTCAAATTAAGCTGTTAGGTCTATAACAAAGAAAAAGCCTTGGTAGGATAAAAACACCAAGGCTTTTTATTAAAAAAAACTCTCTATTGCTGCGTCTAAAAATGCAAAAAAAGTAACCATCATAACCCTTTTGCCAAAATTAATATCATCTATTAATTCATCATGCCATGCATTAATAGATGGTATATAAGAAAGAGCCAATAAACTAATAAACCAGTAAAAATTAGTAACAAAGATTTTCATTATTAACCATTCTTAAAAAAATGATCACGTTCGTTTGGGTAATTATCAGCCCATACCATACCCTACTCCTATTACTAAAGCACAAATTACTTTAAAGGACGCGTCCGACGGCAAGCCGAACCCTTGCCTCCCCGAAGCCGAAATCAGAAAAACCATACCCCATCCGCCAAACAAACCGCCCGCCGATCCAATCCGGCGGGCAAGTCCAACATCCTGTCAATCCTTCATCAGCCAGTATTGCAAACCGATTAATGTCTTACCGTCTTTAATTTCATCGTTTGCTAATGCCTGACGGACTTCTTCTTTCGACATCAATACGGTTTCCGTTATTTCGTCTTCATCGTTGGCAAGCGTACTGCCCAAACGCACGCCTTCCGCCTCGAACAGATACATTTTTTCGTTGCAAAAACCGACCGCCGTATAAAAACTGTAAAGCAGGCGTACGCTGTCGGCGGTATAAGGCGTTTCTTCGGCAAGTTCTCGTAAAGCGCATGCCGCCATATCTTCACCCGCCATATCGAATTTGCCGGCAGGCAGTTCTAAAGTTGCCTGATTTGCCGCATAACGCCACTGTCGTACCAAAACCACTTTCCCTCGTCTGTAACCGCCAAGACACATGCCGCACCGGGATGACGGATGACGATACGCTGCCCTTCGTTACCGTTGGGCAGTCTGACCTTATCCTTGCTGATACTGACAAATTCACCTTCGTACAGGGTTTCCCCGCTTAATTTCACTTCCCTTAAATCCACTGTATTTCCTTATATATTGCGTCCCATCAGAGGGGCGCATTACTTTTCTTAACATTCCCCTTTGACAGCCAAGTGAAAGGGGCTTTTTTATATCAGCAGCAAATGTAATATTTTTCCTGTTCTTACTGGAGAATATTTAAAAAAATCAGATTCTTGCGTTTTGTGTTTTTATCTGTTCCGACATGGAGAACCGCATAAACTAACTCAGCAAGAGAATTTTTCAAAGCTTTATCAGGCGTTCGATTATATAGATTCGATTGATTCGAATTTTCCGGTAATTATAACAACTGACGGTTGTTGTCTTTCTTCTTGATCTTTAAAAATTTGTCAGGGTTTGGCTTTCGGTCGTTGACCGTCGGACGCGCTCTGCGCGGCAGACGGGAAACGGCTGAAAGCCCCCCCTTGACTAACAGGGGGGGAGCGAAATTAAAAACCAAATTTCAAGAGTAGTGAACGAATGAGCGAAGCTGAATATTTCTCACACTTTATATCGGATGGAAAGGGAAAGCTTTTAGAAATTCCCCAGCGTAGAGGTAAGCAAGACGGGGTTTTTTTGTTGATTGGATTTCATTCACATTCCATGAAGATACTTTACTGAAAGTTTCCGGTTGCCCTTTATTTTTCTGATGCTGAATACATGTTTGTACTAAGCGGAAAGCTGGAAGAAATTCTCGGTTTCGGCATAACGCGCAAATGTAAATCAAGGGGTAACAAATTCTATGAATCTATGTTCAGGCTAGGTTCGGATGATGTTGATTATGGAGAGGTGCATTTCGGAGGTCAGCGAAATACTGTTTTAGTTGAGTTGAAAAGGTACTGGTTGCAGCGTTGCAAGTCCGGGTTGGGAGTTGAGGCTAAAAGCAGTTTCTTTTCTATTTCCAGCCTGCAACTCAATCTTTATCTTTATCGCGTTCGATTTCTACGCTGACTTCCCTTACACCCGGCAAAATACCCGGCTTAACGATTTTTACACGTACCCATACCGCACCGAAACATCCCAAAACCCAATCCGCAATATATTCGGCCAAAGCCTCCAAAAGCAGGAAGTCCTGTTCTTTCAGCTGTCGGCGCAATGTTTCGCACACTTCGGCATAGTGTACCGTATTGCCTATATCGTCGTCCGCCGCCGCTTTTTCAGGGACGCCGATATCCAAATCGATTATTAACGGCTGCAAATGTTCACGTTCCCAACCGTACACGCCGATAAGCGTTTCCGCCCTCATCCCGTGCAAAAAGATTTTATCCATAATCCGACCCGTTTTTTGCTAAAATAACCGCACCATTCTAAGTAAAGTACCGCAAATGTTCAATATACAGACTATTGCCGTTGCCGTTTCCTATTTAATCGGTTCACTCTCTTTCGCTATTATCGTCTCCAAGTATTACGGCATGGACGATCCGCGCACCTACGGCTCCGGCAATCCCGGTGCAACCAATGTTTTACGCAGCGGCAAAAAAAAAGCAGCCGCACTGACACTGTTGGGAGACGCTGCCAAAGGTTTGGCCGCCGTCCTCCTCGCGCGTATGCTTCAAGAACCGCTCGGCTTATCCGAAACGACGGTTGCCGCCGTTGCACTGGCCGCACTGATCGGACATATGTGGCCGGTATTTTTCGGATTTAAAGGCGGCAAAGGTGTGGCAACGGCATTGGGCGTGCTTCTGGCACTCTCCCGCAACCGCCTTTACCTGTGCGTTGATTTGGCTTGTTATGGCATTCGGCTTCAAAGTATCCTCTCTTGCCGCATTAACCGCCACAATCGCCGCCCCCTTGCCGCACTGTTTTTTTATGCCGCATACTTCTGGATTTTTCGCAACCCTCGCAATCGCCATATTGGTGTTGCTCCGCCATAAGAGCAACATCCTCAACCTGATTAAAAGGCAAAGAAAGCAAAATCGGCAGCAGCCGCTGATTTCCCATCCATTCCTGTTTATGCCGTCTGAACCACCACTTCAGACGGCATCCGAATATCCCGCCGTTTTACCGACCATGCTCAGTTACAGACACGCATTCCACGCCGGCAACCATGCCGACATGCTCAAACATTTCGCACTTTTCCTCGTCCTGCAATATTTCAACAAAAAAGACAAACCCTATTGGTATATCGATACGCACGGCGGTGCAGGTTTGTACGACCTCGGCAGCAGCGAAGCGCAGAAAGTCGGTGAATACCGCCAAGGCATCAGCCTGATTCGACAGGCGCAAAACCTGCCTGCCGAACTGTCTGACTTTGCCTTGCACATACAAAAAATCCTGCCCTCATCCGAACTTTACTGCGGCTCTCCGTGGCTGGCACAGTCCATGACCCGCGCGACCGACAAACTCCGACTGTTCGAATTGCATCCCTGCCGATTTTTATCCGCCTGCAGAACAATATGGACGAAGTAGGCTTGGGCAAACGCGGACAAGTATTACGCGAAGACGGTTACAAAGGACTGATTTCCCTGCTGCCGCCCCCGCCTCGCCGCGCCGCCGTCCTCATCGACCCGCCCTATGAGGAAAAAAACAAGACTACCGGCGCGTGACGGATACGCTCAAAACCGCGCTGAAACGTTTTTGAGTCCGGCTGCTATTTGGTTTGGTATCCCTGTTTAAGCCGCGAAGAAAGCCGGAAACTGCCCGAAGAACTGAAAAAAACTTCTGCCCGACAACTATCTTCATACCGAGCTCCACGTGCATACCCCGAAAACCGACGGTTTCGGCATGCACGGCAGCGGAATGTTCGTGATTAATCCCCCTTACCTTTTAGCCGAGCAATTAGCGGCAAATCTCCCCACCCTGACGCGGCTGCTCGCACAAGACGAAGGCGCACACTATCTTTTGGACAGCAAAATCCGCTGACTCTCAATACCGTCCGAACCACCTTTCAGACGGCATCTTCCATCAAGCAAAACAAAACCGGACGATATGTTGGCCATATCGTCCGGTTCTGCATAAAACCAGTATTCAAAAATCAGAACACGCTTTTCAACACTCCGACCGTGCCGACCACACCGTTCAGCAGCATTAGACCGCCGGCAGCCGTACCCATACCCTGACGAAGCGCATCATTTTTATTAGCACGTTTTTCACGTTCCAAAGCCAACTCTTCAGAAACATTTTGACGTTGGCGTCGATGCTGAGCCAATTCCGCACGGCTGATCTGAGCTTCTGCGCGGTTACGTCCTGCTTTAATTGCGGCTGAATCGTCGCCAATGGCATAGTTGCCTACGGAATTTTCAGAAGCACAAGCAGCAAGCAAAACGGCACACATAGCAACAACGGAAATATTTTTTTCAAGTTTTTTTCATACCTGTCCTATTATCTCAAAATAAAGGAAAAACTAATCTAACCGGCGTATTATCGGATAAAGTAAATATTGGGTGAATTTTTCGTTTGCCTTTTTGATGGCAGCTGCCGCATCCATCATTTCTTCCCGGCGTTCTTTACGGTATTCAGCACGCTCGGCGCGCTCGTTTACCTGAATAGCACGACTTCTCGCCTGCATTTCCTCAGCAGATTCTTGAGGTACAAAACGGCGGTCTGCGTAAGTACATGCCGTCATCAACATTGCAGCCGCCGACAACAAAATCAGTTTCTTCATTTTTATTATCTACCTATATTTAAGTTTATCTGTAAATCATGCTATCACTATATATCATATATATAACGTCAACATTTTTAAAAATAATAAATTTGGCATCTTGTACTTCCTGGTCCGCATACCGCGTTCCGACTTGCCCCGCGCCGTTTTTTTCCACTACAATCCCCTAGACTATCCTGCAAAACGCACCAAAGGAATACGCCGCAATAACCTGCCGCCTTTCAGACGACATAAACCTTTCCGAGACGAGCAAACCATGAACACACTGATCCGATTCCTCCCCAAACACCTGCAACAAAACCAGCTGCCCAAATCACTCGGCGGCGTTTTACTGTCTGTCGTTTCCGCCTGTACCGAAATCAACGCCAAAGTCCGCCTGGGTGCACTTGCCGGCGTATTGGGCATGGCAGGTACGGGCAATATTCAGGGCGAAGACCAGAAAAAACTGGATGTTATCGCCAACAACATCATGATTGACGCACTCAAAGCCAATCCTGCCGTTGCCGGGCTCGCAAGCGAGGAAGAAGATACATTCGTAAACGCCGATGAAAACGGACGCTATCTCGTTCTCTTCGATCCTTTAGACGGCTCGTCCAACATCGATATCAATATCTCCGTCGGTACCATTTTCTCCATCCTTGAAAAACCTGAAGGAGAATTGAAAACCGAATCCTTCTTACAAGCCGGCAGATGCCAGCTTGCCGCAGGCTATGTCCTCTACGGGCCTCAAACCCAGCTCGTGTTCACATTCGGGCAGGGCGTATATATGTTCACACTCAATGCCGAAAACGAATTTGTGCTGACCAAAGAAAACCCGAAAGTACCCGAAAGCACCAAAGAATTCGCCATTAATATGTCCAACCGCCGCCATTGGTTTCCTCCCGTACAACAATACATAGACGAGCTCTTGGCAGGCGAAACCAGTACGCGCGGAAAAAAACTACAATATGCGCTGGGTAGCCAGTATGGTTGCCGAAATCCACCGCATACTGATGCGTGGCGGCGTGTTCATGTATCCGCAAGACAAACGTGACCCCGCCAAACCCGGCAAACTGCGCCTGATGTACGAAGCCAACCCTATGAGCCTGATACTTGAACAAGCCGGCGCATCGGCAAGCAATACACACCAGGACATGCTCGACATACGCCCGGAAAGCCTGCACCAGCGCGTCGCTGTTGTCATGGGCAGCAGCGAAGAAGTGGATTACCTCAACCGTCTGCATTCAAAATAGGCAGAGGCCGTACTGATAAAGACCGGCGGCAGCGTGAATCCGATACTGCCGCCAATATTTCAAGTATACCCCCGGAAAGATAGAAAACCGCCTTTCCGAACGGCAAAAATGCCGTCTGAAAAATTTTCAGACGGCATTTTAAAAATTAAAGCTCAAATTTATTTGCCTGCCACTTTTTGCAGGATGGCGTACAGTTCGTCTTTCAATTTCAATTTGGCTTTTTTCAGTTCCTCAATCGCTTCTGCACCGCTGGTAATCGGATTATTGACCAAACCGGTAATTTTGTCGTCCAGCTCGTTGTGCTCGTCAAACAGACGTGCGAAGTGGGAATCTTCCTGTTTCAACTTGGAAATCAAATCACGGTATTCTGGGAACATATTGCTCTCCTCTCTTCATTAACGGGTTAAAAAGCAAACTGAATCTTTACATTGATTATAACAAAGATAATATTTTTATCCAGTATTTTTATTGGATGCGGCAAAATTTTCTTTTAACACCGCCGTCCGGTTGATAAAACCGTTGACAATATCACGCTTTCCGCATAAATTTTCAGCCCTTATACCCTGATTACACAAAGGAGCCGAGAACATGTTTTCAAAAAGCGTTACCCTCGCACAATACGACCCCGATTTGGCAGCAGCCATTGCCCAAGAAGACAAGCGCCAGCAAGACCACGTCGAGCTGATTGCCTCTGAAAACTACGTCAGCTGTGCCGTAATGGAAGCCCAAGGTTCGCAATTGACCAACAAATACGCTGAAGGCTATCCCGGCAAACGCTACTACGGCGGCTGCGAATACGTCGATATTGTTGAACAATTAGCGATTGACCGCGTAAAAAGAACTGTTTGGCGCCGCCTATGCCAACGTTCAACCGCACTCCGGCTCCCAAGCCAACCAAGCCGTGTACGCTTCTGTTTTGAAACCGGGCGACACCATTTTGGGTATGTCTCTGGCACACGGCGGCCACTTGACCCACGGTGCAAGCGTTAATATCTCAGGCAAGCTCTACAACGCCATTACTTATGGTTTGGATGAAAAACGAAGTGCTCGATTATGCCGAAGTGGAACGCTTGGCTCTTGAACACAAACCTAAAATGATTGTGGCCGGTGCGTCTGCCTACGCGTTGCAAATCGACTGGGCAAAATTCCGCGAAATCGCCGATAAAGTCGGCGCATATCTCTTTGTCGACATGGCGCACTATGCCGGACTGATTGCCGGCGGCGAATATCCTAACCCCGTGCCATTCTGCGACTTCGTAACCACCACCACCCACAAAACCCTGCGCGGCCCTCGCGGCGGCGTGATTTTGTGCCGCGACAACACGCATGAAAAAGCACTGAACTCTTCCATCTTCCCAAGCCTGCAAGGCGGTCCATTGATGCACGTTATCGCCGCCAAAGCCGTAGCGTTTAAAGAAGCGTTGCAACCTGAGTTCAAACAATACGCAAAACAAGTGAAAATCAATGCTGCCGCCATGGCGGAAGAATTAGTTAAACGCGGTTTGCGCATCGTTTCCGGCCGTACTGAAAGCCACGTTTTTCCTCGTTGACCTGCAACCGATGAAAATCACCGGCAAAAGCCGCCGAAGCCGCTTTGGGCAAAGCTCACATCACTGTCAACAAAAACGCCATCCCGAATGATCCGGAAAAAAACCATTCGTTACCTCCGGCATCCGCATCGGCTCCGCCGCCATGACCACACGCGGTTTTAACGAAGCCGACGCGCGCGTATTGGCGAACTTGGTTGCCGACGTTTTGTCTAACCCCGAAGATGAAGCGAATCTGGAAAACGTCCGCAAACAGATTACCGCCCTCTGCGACAAATACCCCGTTTACGGAAACTAAACGCCCGACGTTTCCATACAAAATGCCGTCTGAACATTTTCCAGACGGCATTTTTTTGTTTTTCGGCAACATTGCTATTTTTTTCTCTTCCAGCAAAGTGACCAACTTTTTCAATACTGCGATTTCACTGTCTTTCTGCCTGATCAATTCGTCCTTTGCATCCAGCAGCGACCTCAATTTTTCATTTTCAAACACCAGCATTTCATCAGAGCCGATAATATTATGATGGTTATTGGTATTGTCGCCGATAGAGAAGAAAAACGATCGGTTCTGCTCCGCCAGCAGCTCAACCACATCGATATTGAAAATCTGGGCAATCTGGCGCAGCTTGTCGAGATTGATGCCGCTTTTCCCGCGTTCTATTTTCGAATACCCGTTAACCGACATTTCCAATTTTTCCGCCATCTCTTCCTGCGTCCACTGATTGACTTCCCTTAACGTCCGAATCTTGTCATGCACTTCCATCCTGCCCTCCAAGGTTAATTTTCACCACTCAAACAACCGTAACCGGTATCTTCAGTTGATGGTCGGATATTTTTAAAAAAATAAATAACATAACACAATAGTATTTTGATAAAAATTTACCTAACGAGGTACAGACATGTATTCAGAAAACAAGCCTAAACGCACCGTAAAAATGAAAAAACTACTGGCAGCCAGCACCCTTTCCCTGTCCCTTTCTGCCTGTACTTCAACCCAAGTAACTTCTTTTGTCGAGGGACTCTCCGAGGGACTCGTAGATGTCAGCGAAGCCTTTATCACAACAAAGGCAGAATCATATTCTGACCCGTCTCTTCAGGATAAGCAAATTTTCATAAATCGCGTCTCAAAACGAGCACAAGAAAATTACAAAGAAAGAAGGAAAAAGAAAGAAGCAGACTTACTAAATTCGGCATCGTCATTAAATGAATCAACATCAGAAGCCCCTATCTGCCCTTAAAAAAACGCTATCGTAATTCCTAAACGCCCTAAACGCTCCTTGGGCAAAAAATATAAAAACGGTTTTCATCCTGTAAATACGTGTGCGGATGTGGAAGCTCGGTGGGCAAACGGAGCAATGAGAGATGTTAGAGACATAGAAAGACTAATAAGCCGAAACGTCCCTTTACGTCGTATCGGAGACGCCATTCAAAACATGTGCATGGAAGCCAATGTATCCATTAGGATGTATCGCCAGGAGTGTCGTTCAGAATCGTCAGATTTTTATGACGAAATGCTTGAGCATCACGAGAATTTCATAGGATCCGCCAAATCATTCGCATCATCACTTCTTCCCTTAGCGTTACAAACTTTACAACAGACATGGCGTGTACTCCCGAATTTTAATCTAATCGCACTCCACAACTCCCTATCAATATAACTGCTACTTCTCTGAGTAGTATCAACCAACCCTTAACAAAGGACTAAAAAATGAAAAAAGCACTGCTTGCACTGACTATTGCCGCCATCTCTGGTACTGCTATGGCCCAGTTGCCCGACTTTCTGGGCAAAGGCGAATATACCGTCCGTACAGACATCGCCAAACAAACACTGAAAAATGACGATTTGAAAGAAAAACACAAAGTACAAAAAAACATCGGTTTCCGTGCCGATATGCCGTTTGACGATATTCACGGCATGCGTTTCGAAGTATCACACAGCCGAGACAAAAAAAGACCTGTACGATGTGACCGAAAGTACTACTAAACCATACGGCAAAGACATCAAAGAAAAAAACGCACCGATGTGTATGCCGGTTACACCTACACCCAACCGCTCAGTGAAACCACCAAACTGCGTGCCGGTTTAGGCTTGGGCTATGAAAAAAATACAAAGACACGCAAAACGGTAAAGCAACGATTAACGTCGAGCGCGAAGCCTTCTATACCAAAGCGCATGCCGACCTAACTTCCGATTTGGGCAGCGGCTGGTATCTTAATCGCTGGGCAGAAGTTAAGGTTGACCTGAACGCCAAATTGAAACAAAACTCAACCGCAGCCGGTGCCTCTGCCGACATCAACGCGAAAACACGCGGATGGGGCGTAGGCGTAGGTGCGAATATCGGCAAACAAATTACCGATACCGTCGGCATCGAAGCCGGCCCGTTCTACAAACACCGTCACTTCAAAGCATCCGGCAACTTCGTTTTTGGACGGCGAGAACACCCGAGTTGATCCTACCAAAATCAACGAATACGGTGTTCGTGTCGGCGTGAAAATTCTAATCACGGCGATATGTCCCAAACACAAAACCGCAAGCCTTTTGGTTTGCGGTTTTTGATGTTGTAGCAGACCCTAATGCCGTCTGAACATTTTTCAGACGGCATTTTTTCCAAATTGTTTCCAATCGGTTAAAATACCGCCTCGACATTGTCTTTTGGAAAACCCGTGGTTGCATCTGCCATCGACTTCATCCTTCATATCGACCAACACCTGCTTGTGCTGTCGGCGCAATACGGCATTTGGATTTACGCCATTTTATTTACTATTGTGTTCTGCGAAACCGGCCTAATTGTTACCCCCTTCCTGCCCGGCGATTCGCTGTTGTTTGCCGCCGGCGGGATTGCCGCACTAGGCGGTATGGATATTCATCTGATGGTTATGCTGCTATTTGCCGCCGCCATACTCGGCGACGCCCTCAATTTTACCGTCGGTAAGTATTTCGGCGGCAGGCTGTTCGCCAATCCCAATTCTAAAATCTTCCGACACGAATATCTCGATAAAACCCACAGTTTTTACGAAAAACACGGTGGAAAAACCATCATTATTGCCCGTTTTGTACCTATCGTCCGCACCTTTGCCCCCTTTGTTGCCGGCATGGGCAAAATGCATTATGCAAAATTTATCCGCTACAACATCATTGGCGGCTTCCTGTGGGTTATCCTGTTTTTCTTATGCAGGCTATTTCTTTTGCCAACTTCCCCGTCGTAAAAAACAATCTGGGTTTGGTGATGGGCGGCATCATTATTATTTCCATCCTGCCGGGTGCGGTTGAAATTGCCCGCTCCAAACTTGCGGCAAAATCCAAACGGTAACTGTTGAGAATTTGTATCATGAATATATTATCCGTAGAAAACGCTTCCTTTGCCGTCGGCCATGTCGCCTTGCTCGACAAAACTTCTTTTCAACTCGATAGTGGCGAGAAAATCGGCTTAATCGGCCGCAACGGCGCGGGTAAGTCTTCGTTTCTGAAAATTCTCGCCGGCGTACAAAAGCTCGACGATGGGCAGATTATCGTTCAAAAACAACCTTAAAATCGTTTATGTGCCGCAGGAATCCTTTTTTGATAAGGAAGCAACCGTATTTGATACCGTTGCCGAAGGTTTGGGCGAAATTCGCGATTTATTGCGCCGTTATCATCATGTCAGCCATGATTTGGAAAATGGTTCAAGTGAGATCTTATTGAAAGAGCTTAACGAATTGCAACTTGAAATCGAAGCGAAGGACGGCTGGAAACTGGATGCAGCAGTAAAAGCAGACTTTGGGCGAACTCGGTTTGCCGGAAAACGAAAAAATCGGCAACCTCTCCGGCGGTCAGAAAAAGCGTGTCGCCTTGGCGCAGGCCTGGGTGCAAAAGCCCGATGTATTGCTGCTGGACGAACCGACCAACCATTTGGACATCGACGCGATTATCTGGCTGGAAAACCTGCTCAAAGCGTTTGAAGGCAGCTTGGTTGTGATTACCCACGACCGCCGTTTTTCTGGATAATATTGCCACGCGCATCGTCGAACTCGACCGCGGCATTCTGCGTTCCTATCCGGGCTCGTTCTCCAAATACAGCGAGAAAAAAAGCGCAGGAATTGGCGGTTGAAACGGAACACAACCGCCTATTCGACAAATTCCACGCGCAGGAAGAAGCGTGGATACGCAAAGGCATCGAAGCGCGCCGCACCCGCAACGAAGGCCGTGTACGCCGTTTGGAAGAACTGCGCCGCCAGCGCGCCGAACGCCGCAATGTGCAGGGACAAGTCAACTTCAAGCTCGACAGCGGCGAGAAGAGCGGCAAAATCATCGCCGAATTGGAACACGCCTCGTTTGCCTACGGCGACAAAGTCATCATGGACAAATTTTCCGCCATCTTGCAGCGCGGCGACAAAATTGGCTTAATCGGCCCCAACGGCATCGGCAAAACCACCTTCCTCAAACTGATTCTGGGTGAATTGCAGCCAACTTACGGCAGAATCCGCATCGGCAGCAAGCAGGAAGTCGCCTATTTCGACCAGTTCCGCAGCGCGTTGAACGAAAACGACACCGTGTTTTACACGCTCGGACAGGGCAATGATTATGTTGAAGTCGGCGGTAAAAAAAGCATGTGATGAGTTATTTGGAAGATTTCTTATTCCATCCAGCCCGTGCACAAAGCCCCGTCTCATCGCTCTCCGGCGGCGAACGCAACCGCCTCCTGCTGGCAAAACTCTTTACCCGCCCCGCCAATATCCTGGTTTTGGACGAACCGACCAACGACTTGGACATCGACACCCAAGAGCTGCTCGAAGATTTGCTGCGCGATTATCAAGGCACGGTATTCCTTGTCTCGCACGACCGTATGTTCCTTGATAACGTGATTACCCAAAGCATTGTTTTTCGAAGGACAAGGCCGTCTGAAAAGAATACATCGGCGGCTATCAGGACTATATCGACGCAAAATCACGCGAAGAGAAAATTCAGACGGCATCCGCACCCAAAGCATCCGATGCCGAACCGGTGAAAGAAAAACCCAAAGCCAACCGCACGGTCAAACTGTCCTACAAAGAGCAGCGCGAACTCGATGCCCCTGCCCGACGAAATCGCCGCTTTGGAAGCCGAACAGGCTGAAATCAATACCCAACTTTCCGATCCTGAAATTTTTCAAAGATTACGAAAAAGCAGGTGCATTGCAAAAACCGCGCCGAAGAAATCGAAATGCTGCTTTTGGAAAAGCTGGAACGCTGGGAGCTGCTGGAAACCAAACAAAACGGCAATGCCGTCTGAAATCAAATAGGAAGAAAAATGTTCAAACGACCTGAAGAAATCATCGTCCTGATACTTGCCGTCCTCTGGATTGCCGGTACGTATTTTTCTCGCCGCCCTGTTTGGAGCGGATGCTTATACCGTGTTAAAAAAATCACTGCCCTTACCCTGCTTTGGTCTGCCGCATCATTCCTCCTTTGGCAAAAACCTCAGCCGGCATATCTGGCCGCTGCTGCTCGGCTGCCTGACTGCCTGTTGGTGGCCGTATCTGAATCAATCGGTCACACCCAGTTCTTTACCTTGGTATGCATCATGGACGTTCAAAACCATCTTAGCCCTGATTCCCGTAACCGCAGGTTATCTGTTTAAATGGAAACAATACCGACAGCGCAAAAACAAAGCCGTAAGCCTGTCTTTTTTTCAGACGGCATCTTCGGTCAGACTGTCAACAATTCCGATAAAATGCTATACTCGCACCCCTTATCATGCCGTCTGAAACCGCCTTTTGGGAAAGCAGAAATGATCAGCAAACAAGAATACCAAGCCCAAAGCCGCCCAAGGCTACAACCGCATCCCGCTCGTTCAAGAACTCCTTGCCGACTTAGATACGCCGCTTTCCCTCTATCTCAAACTCGCCAACCGCCCCTATACCTACCTGCTCGAATCCGTTGTCGGCGGCGAACGTTTCGGCCGCTATTCCTTTATCGGCCTGCCTTGCAGCCACTATCTCAAAGCTAGCGGCAAACACGTCGATGTTTACCAAAACGGCGAAATCGTCGAACAACACGACGGCAATCCATTGCCCTTTATCGAAGCCTTCCACAACCGCTTCAAAACACCCGAAATCCCAAGCCTGCCGCGCTTTACCGGCGGATTGGTCGGCTACTCGGTTACGAAACCATCTACAATTTCGAGCATTTCGCCCACCGCCTGAAAAAAACACCGCCAAAGCCGACCCGCTCGGCACGCCCGATATTTTGCTGATGCTGTCGCAAGAATTGGCGGTGATCGACAATTTAAGCGGCAAAATCCACCTCATCGTTTACGCCGATCCCTCGCAGCCCGACGGCTACGAACGCGCCCGCGAACGCCTCGAAGATATCCGCACCCAGCTGCGCCAAAGCTGCGCCATCCCGCTCTCGCTCGGCAGCAAACACACCGAAGCCGTCAGCGAGTTCGGTGAAGAGACGTTCAAAGCCTGCGTCGACAAAATCAAAGACTACATCTTCGCAGGCGACTGCATGCAAGTCGTCCCCAGCCAGCGCATGAGCATGAAATTTACCGACAATCCGCTCGCCCTCTACCGCGCCCTGCGCACGCTCAACCCTTCGCCTTACCTCTTTTTACTACGATTTCGGCGATTTCCACATCGTCGGCTCCTCGCCTGAAATCCTCGTCCGCCGCGAACGCAACGACGTTATCGTCCGCCCCATCGCCGGCACGCGCCTGCGCGGCAAAACCCCTGCCGAAGACCTTGCCAACGAGCAGGACTTATTAAGCGACGCCAAAGAAATCGCCGAACACGTCATGCTTATCGATTTAGGGGCGCAATGACGTTGGCCGCATCAGCAAAACAGGCGAAGTCAAAGTAACCGATAAAATGGTGATTGAAAAATACTCCCATGTGATGCACATCGTTTCCAATGTCGAAGGTTGTCTGAAAGAGGGCGTTACCAACATGGACATCCTCGCCGCCACGTTCCCTGCCGGCACACTCTCCGGCGCACCCAAAGTCCGCGCCATGGAAATCATCGAAGAAGTCGAACCAAGCAAACGCGGCATCTACGGCGGCGCCGTCGGCGTATGGGGTTTCAACAACGACATGGACTTGGCGATCGCCATCCGCACCGCCGTAGTGAAAAACAACACGCTATACGTCCAAAGCGGCGCAGGCGTAGTTGCCGATTCCAATCCTGAATCAGAATGGCAGGAAACGCAAAAACAAAGCCCGAGCAGTGGTTCGGGCGGCGCAGATGGTGCAGGAAGGGTTGGATAGGTAAACTTGGCGTTTTTAGACAGCCTTTAAGGAATCAACAGGCCGTCTGAAAATCCAAACAATAAGCAGCAATCGTTTGATTAAAACAACTACCTTTACCGCGTCATTCCCATGCAGGCGTGAATCCAGAAATTTGAAATGACGGAAATCTCTAAATCTTTCTGAAAGATTGAGGCCTAAATTCCCGCCTGCACAGGAATGACGGATTAACGGTTTCAGACAACCTGAAATAAACAGTAGAACACAGACAAATTAAACCGCTATGAATAAATCCCCCATCCTCCCACCCGCCATGCTCGGTATCCTCGGCGGCGGCCAATTAGGCAGAATGTTTACCGTTGCCGCCAAAACCATGGGCTACAAAGTAACCGTTCTCGACCCCTGATCCGAACGCGCCGGCGGCGGAATTTGCCGACCGCCATTTGTACGCGCCGTTTGACGACCAAGCCGCTTTGGACGAGTTGGCAAAATGCGCAGCGGTTACCACTGAATTTGAAAACGTCAATGCCGACGCGATGCGTTTTCTGGCAAAGCATACCAACGTTTCCCCCAGTGGCGACTGCGTGGCCATCGCACAAAAACCGCATTCAGGAAAAAGCGTGGATACGCAAAGCGGGATTACAAACCGCGCCATATCAAGTGGTTTGCCATTCAGACGACATCAGCGAAGCAAGCGCGCAATTTTTGCCCGGCATCCTGAAAACGGCTACGTTGGGCTACGACGGCAAAGGTCAAATCCGCGTCAAAACGGTGGATGAACTCAAAGCTGCGTTTGCCGAACACGGCGGCGTAGATTGCGTTTTAGAAAAAATGGTGGATTTACGCGGCGAAATTTCCGTTATCGTATGCCGTCTGAACAATAACAACGTGGAAACCTTCGACCCAGCCGAAAATATCCACGAAAAACGGCATCTTGGCTTATTCCATTGTCCCCGCGCGACTGAGTGCCGACGTGCAGCAACAGGCGCGGCAGATGGCACAACGCTTGGCAGACGAATTAGATTATGTCGGCGTGTTGGCGGTGGAAATGTTCGTCGTCGGTGACACGCATGAATTGGTCGTCAACGAAATCGCCCCGCGCCCGCACAATTCCGGACACCATACGATAGATGCCTGCGCCGCAGACCAGTTCCAACAGCAGGTACGCATTATGTGCAACCTGCCTCCGGCTGATACCAAATTACTGAGCTCTTGCTGTATGGCGAATATTTTGGGCGACGTTTGGCAGGAAGACGGCGGCGAACCGAATTGGCTGCCGTTGCAAAGCCATCCGAATGCACATCTGCACCTATACGGCAAAAAAGCCGCGCGGAAAGGTCGGAAAATGGGGCATTTCACCATGTTGGGAACTGACTCCGACTCCGTATTCCTGCAAACAAAAATCCTACACCAGTCTTTATAATCGGAACGCCGGCAGTCTAAGTCTGCCGGTAATCCATACGCCAACCTTGCTAATATACCGCCATGAGCCTGTTGACACTGTTACGCCCAGCTACCGTACAAGACTGCAACGATATCTTCAACGTCCACCTGCACTCTGTCCAATACACCTGCATCCGCAGCTACAACGAACAGGCCCTGCAAGTATGGGAAGGCCTGCTCAATACAGACAGCTACCTACCGACCATTTCAGATCCCGATAAAGCACTTTGGGTCGCGGAATATAAAGGCAATATTCAAGGCTTTTTCCAAATCGACTGTCGCGAAGCGCAGCTTGACGCACTTTACGTCCACCCCTTGTTCCACAATCTGGGGCTGGGTACTTCGCTGCTTCATCAGGCAGAAACCATTGCCCGCCAATCCGGTCTGAGTTTCCTAAAACTCTATGCCTCGCTCAACTCCATCCCGTTTTACCTCATCAACCGCTACGAATCACTCGGTTCCGCAATATTGCAACTTGACTCAAGCATCAAAATCAAATGCGAACTGATGCGGAAACACCTCTGACTACTCCTTATAACCAAAACTGATAATCTTCAAATCAAACATTATTTCCACAAACACCAATAGCCGTATAAAGTTGCCGTATCCACCAACCGACAGGATACGCACATGAAAAACCCTACGCACCGGCACTCTATACCGCAGCCCTGCTCACCGCATGCAGTCCCTCTGCAAATCCAAATAATCCGTCAGGGCAAAAATATCCCGGCAAATGCCGAATCCGACGGTAAAACCATCGCCCTGCTCAATGCCTCATACGATGTGGCACGGGATTTCTACAAAGAATACAACCCATTATTTATCAAAAGAATACCAATCCAAACATCCCGGCACATCCGTCAGCATCCAACAGTCCCACGGGGGTCCAGCAAACAGGCATTATCCGTAGCCAACGGCCTTCAAGCCGATGTCGTCACCATGAACCAATCCTCCGATATCGACCTGCTCGAAAAAGGATTGGTACAAAAGGCTGAAACAAGCCCTCCCAGACCATGCCGCCCCCTACACCAGCACCATGGTTTTCCTTGTCCGAAAAAGCAATCCGAAACAAATCCACGACTGGAATGACCTTGCCAAAAACGGTGTTAAAATCGTCATCGCTAATCCCAAAACCACAGGCAACGGACGCTATGCATTCCTCGGTGCGTACGGCTACGGCTTGAAAGCGACCAACGGCAACGAACAGGAAACCCAAAAACTCGTTGCAGCCATTCTCAAAAAAACCCCCGTTTTTGAAAACGGGGGACGAGCCGCCACCACCACCTTCACACAACGAAACATCGGCGACGTACTCATCACTTTTTGAAAACGAAGCCAACTACGTCAGCAAAAAACTGACAAAAGGACAATTCGAGATTGTTTATCCCAGCTACACCATTTCCGCCGAAAGCCCCGTTGCCGTCGTAAACAGCGTCGTCGGAAAAAAAGGCACGCAGGAAGCCGCCCAATCCTATCTCGAATACCTTTGGAGCGAACCGGCGCAAGAACTCGCCGCATCGCTCTACCTGCGCCCGCGTAACGCCGAAGTATTGGCACGGCACAAAGCCGACTTCCCAGACTTAGACACCTTCTCTCCCGAAGAAAAATTCGGCGGCTGGGAAAAAAATCATGAAAACCTACTTCGCCGACGGCGGCATGCTCGACCAATTAATCGCCAAAAAATAAACATCATACCGCCCAAACCGCCTGATGCCGTCTGAACCACTTTCAGACGGCATCGTCCAAACCCCCGCAAACCCATCCTGGCAAGCCCAAACAAATTCCCCTACAATCACATTTTTCAAGCCAAAATAACGACAAAACAAATAACAGGAAAAAAACATGAATACCGACTTCCAAAACATCCTCAAACAACTGGGCAAACAGGCCAAAAAAAGAAGCGGCAGAAAAAAACAGGAAGCCGAAAAAAACAAGCAAAAAAACAAGAACAGGATTTGGATTTTTTTCACAAGCAGTCGGACAAGTCTCCCCATTAAAAAACCGGCAACAATATTATGCACCGCCCGACAAAACCCCCATCAAAGTCCGTCCTAAAGATACCCGCACCGACGAAGAAAAACTATTTCTACATCGGCAGCACATACAATGAACCGCCCGCCAGCTTCAGCAAAAACGGACAGGGAAAAAAACGACATCCAACGCCTGAAAAAAACGGATACTATCCCGTCGTTACCGATGTCGACCTGCACGGCTACAACCAAGAAGAAGCCCAAAAAATCCTCAACGAATTCATCGAGTTCACCCAAAAAAACGCGGTGTATGCGGAGAAATTATCCACGGCAGCGGATTAGGTTCCAAAGGCTACACACCCGTACTCAAAAATATGACCCGCAACTGGCTGATGCAGCACCCTGAGGTACTTGCCTATGTCGAACCGCGGGAAGGCAACGACGGCTGCGTCCGCATCCTGCTCAAACGCAAATTAAGGCAGCAAGACTGACAAATTTCTCCAACAGACTTGGCAGCACCTCACAATATCCGTATAATTTGCAAACTATTTCTGGGGGCGACCTTGGTTTCGACGGGGGTTGCGAAGCAGATGCGGGCATACCGGGATCTCAGATTCCCGTAAAACACTGAATTCAAATAGTCGCAAACGACGAAACTTACGCTTTAGCCGCTTAAGGCTAGCCGTTGCAGCAGTTGGTCAATGGGCTGTGTGGCGAAAGCCACTGCAACGTCATTTTACATTGACTGGTTTCCTGCCGGGTTACTTGGCAAGAAATGAGACTTAAGGTAACTGGTTCCCTGAAGGCCTGTCGGTCGGCATGACGGGGATAAGATTCCAAATAGATACGACTAAGTATGTAGAACGCTTTGTAGAGGACTTTCGGACGGGGGTTCGATTCCCCCCGCCTCCACCATACCCTATTTTCAGCAGTATCCTGCAATATGCAAAAAAAGCCTTGAAATTCAACATTTCAAGGCTTTTTTTATTGCCCCTACCGAGCCGGTGTATTTTTGAATCTTCCCTGCCCTGCGAGATAACCTTCAAAAAAATTACGCCATCATCCGTCATTCTTTAAAATTCAATACAAACCTTCATCTGACTCCGACATTAATGATGCCTTAGCATGCCGTCTGAAAGCAACTGCACTTCAACGCCAACCCATACCCAATCATTACTATCCGCAATAGCGGCAGTCCAATATATCTTTGCGGATGTCGTTCAGCAGGAAGGCTGAGGTGTCTTCGTGTTCCGCCTGTACGAAGACAAAGAGTCGGGCGATGATTTTGCCGATGAAGACTTTTTGCAGGGGCGCAGGCGTCGGTCAGGGTGTATTCCTGCAGGAAGCTGCGGATATCTTCGGGCAAAGTGTAGTCGCGGGCGACGGCTGCAAAGCGGGCATCGGTTTGCAGGCGGTCGAGCAGGGTTTGGTTTTTGTCCAACTTAATGCCTGCTTCTTTTTCTTCGGCGGTGGCGCGGACGAACTGGTCGTGAATTTCGGCATAAAGCATATCGTTCGGACCTTCAAAAAAATCGTGAAGGGACGGATGTCGATAGCGATATTGCTGGCGGTGTGTCCGCGTTCAAAACCCTTCGCGCCCAAGAGTTTTTTGCAACATTTGCGCAGCCGCGTAAGTGTATTCCGTGGCGAGGGTTTTGATGATGTTTGCCTCCATCAATTGATGGGCGACGGGTGCAACGGGCGAAACGGAATGGCAGACGTAGCGGTAAAGGATTTCGGAAACTTGATGGCGGCGCTGGATTTCTCTGCGTTCGTAATCGACGAATTTGATGTCGTTGCGGACGTATCGGTTCAGGTTTTTCAAGGATGTATTCCATAATGCCGTGCGTCATGCCGATCAGTTGCAGGCGGCTGCGGATAAAGATGTTTTGGAACGCGCGCAAACCAGCGGCATCATTCTGAGAGAGTTTCATGACGGCGGCAGCGGGCATTTCGGCGTCAATGCGGTTGATGGCATAACGGACGGCGCGCAAGCCTTCTGATGTGAGGGCTTCATAGCGGATGTATTGTTTGGGAACGAGCAGCAGGTTGATGACTTTGGAGAGTTTGCCGTTTTTGCGCTCTTTGGCGGCAACGAGTAGGAAGTCGCTTTGCGAGTTGCCCTGCCAGTATTTCGCGGCATTGACGTAAATGGTTTGTTCGTCGATGTATTCATAGTAGGACTGCATTTCGCGGGCAATCGCCGCGCCGGAGGTTTCGGGTTCGGTAACGCCCAAACCGCCGCCCTCGCCTTTGAAAAATCATGTCCAAACCTTGTGCGACTTGCGCTTCGTCGCCGAATTCTTGCAGGGGCTGCAACACCAGTGCGCCTTCAATGCCGGTACGCAGAGTAACGGGCACGCCGTAATGCCCCGCAATCCGCAATACTTCCTGAATTTCAAACTGGCTGCCCTTGCGGCCGCCGTGTTTTTTGTCGAGGAAGGGCAACAGCAAACCTGCCTGCTTCAAGGCAAGCCATTTGTCTTCGGGCAGGTATTGCATGAGGTTGATGCCGTCTGAAAAAATGCGGCGGAATGCGGATTCGATGTGCTTTAAAAAAAGCAGCCGTGTCCATGGTTGACGGCTGCGCGCTTGATTCAGTGTGTGTCATCATATTTTTCCGGTTAATTTCTATTAACGGGCAGTTTTATCAAACCGCCGCCCATAATTTAGAGTTTAGTTTCTAAAATTTACCACAAAGTATGACAGCTAACAATCCGCTTCACTGTTTTTCATGCTAATCAATCTTTCAGACGGCATCAGATTATCGCCATCGTGTTAAAATTGCCGTTTGCCTCCGTATCTAAAAACATTTCCGCGCCATGACCCTATCCGATTCCCAAACCCCGTGAAAAAAATCCCGTTGGCTCAATCTTTCGCAAGGCTCGCTGCCCTTGGCTTTTGGCGCGTTATCTGCCGCATAAGCAGCTCAAGGTTGTCTTGACCCAAGATGCGGAACAGGCGCTACGCCTTCAAACGGCATGGCTGTTTTTCCGTCCGCACGATACGGCGGTGTTCCTGCCGGACTGGGAAACACTGCCTTACGAGCGTTTTTCTCCGCATCAGGATTTGGTGTCGGAGCGCTTGTCGGCGTTGTGGCAGATTAAAAGCGGCGCGGCGGACGTATTGTTCGTGCCGGTTGCCACGGCGATGCAGAAGCTGCCGCCCGTGCCGTTTTTGGCGGGGCGCACGTTTTGGCTGAAAACGGGGCAGACTTTGGATATAGGCCGTCTGAAAACCGATTTGGTGGATGCGGGTTACAACCATGTTTCCCACGTTGTTGCGGCAGGCGAGTTCGCTGTGCGCGGCGGTATTGTCGATTTGTTCCCGATGGGCAGCGAAATGCCGTACCGCATCGATTTGTTCGACGATGAAATCGACAGCATTAAAACCTTTGACACCGAAACGCAACGCACCATTTCCCCCGTTTCCGAAATCCGCCTGCTGCCGGCACACGAGTTCCCCACCGACAGCGAGGCGCAAAAGATTTTCCGCAGCCGCTTCCGAGAAGAAGTTGACGGTAATCCGAACGATGCGGCTGTATACAAAGCCGTCAGCAACGGCCATTTCGGTGCAGGCGTAGAATATTATCTGCCGCTGTTTTTTGAAAACGAGCTGGAAACGCTGTTTGACTATATCGGCGAAGATGCGCTGTTTGTCTCTTTAGGCGATGTTCATGCCGAGGCAAACCGCTTTTGGAGCGACGTCAAATCGCGTTACGCCATGGCGCAGGGCGATGAAACCCTATCCGCCTTTGCTTCCACAGCATTTGTATCTCTCTGCCGACGTATTCGCAGGTCGTCTGAAAAAAACTACGGACAAGTGCTGCCCGATGTTTCCGGCAAGGAACACACCCTGCCCGACCTTGCCGTCAACCGCCAATCCGACGAACCTTTGCAGGCATTGAAGGATTTTTCAGACAACCTTTGACGGACGGATTTTGCTGTGCGCCGAAAGTTTGGGACGGCGCGAAACCATGCTCGGCTTCTTGCAGCAAAACGGCTTCAAAAGCCAAAAAGCGTGTCTAATTGGCAAGGCTTCTTGTCGGCGCATGAGCCGCTGATGATTACAGTGGCACCGTTAGCTTACGGGTTTAAATTAGAAGATCAAAACATCGCGGTTATTACCGAATCCGATCTTTATCAATATGTTGCCCGCTCGCGCAAACATCATCGTAAGAAACACGCCGCTGTTTCAGACGGCCTGTTGCGCGACCTTGCCGAAATCAATATCGGCGATCCCTGTTGTACACGAAGAACACGGCATCGGCCGATATATGGGCTTGGTCACAATGGACTTGGGCGACGAAACCAATGAAATGATGTTGCTCGAATACGCGGGCGAAGCGCAGCTTTATGTGCCTGTTTCGCAACTGCATTTAATCAGCCGCTACTCCGGTCAGGCGCATGAAAACGTCGCCCTGCACAAGCTCGGCAGCGGCGCGTGGAACAAGGCGAAACGGAAAGCTGCAGAAAAAGCGCGCGACACCGCCGCCGAGTTGCTTAACCTCTACGCCCAACGCGCCGCCCAGTCGGGACACAAGTTTGAAATCAACGAGATGGACTATCAGGCGTTTGCCGATGGTTTCGGCTATGAAGAAACCGAAGATCAAGCCGCCGCCATTGCCGCCGTGATTAAAAGATTTGACGCAGGCGAAACCTATGGACCGCCTCGTGTGCGGCGATGTCGGCTTCGGCAAAACCGAAGTCGCCCTGCGCGCCGCGTTTGTGGCGGTAATGGGCGGCAAGCAAGTTGCCGTACTCGCCCCGACCACGCTTCTGGTAGAACAACACGCGCAAAACTTCGCCGACCGCTTTGCCGATTTCCCCGTGAAAGTCGCCAGCCTTTCGCGTTTCAATAACAGCAAAGCCACCAAAGCCGCGCTGGAAGGCATGGCAGACGGCACAGTCGATATTGTTATCGGCACGCACAAACTGGTGCAGGACGACATAAAATTCAAAAACTTAGGTTTAGTGATTATCGACGAAGAACACCGCTTCGGCGTGCGACAGAAAGAGCAGCTCAAACGCCTGCGCGCCAATGTCGATATCCTCACCATGACCGCCACACCGATTCCGCGCACCCTCAGCATGGCGCTCGAAGGTCTGCGCGACTTTTCGCTGATTACCACTGCACCGAGCCGCCGCCTCGCTGTCAAAACCTTTGTCAAACCCTTCAGCGAAGGCAGCGTGCGCGAAGCCGTATTGCGCGAACTCAAACGCGGCGGACAAGTGTTTTTTCTGCACAATGAAGTGGATACGATTGAGAATATGCGCGAGCGGCTGAAAACCCTGCTGCCCGAAGCCCGCATCGGCGTGGCGCACGGACAACTGCGCGAGCGCGAGCTGGAACAAGTCATGCGCGACTTTTTGCAGCAAAGATTCAACGTGTTGCTCTGTTCCACCATCATCGAAACCGGCATCGACATCCCCAACGCCAACACCATCATCATCAACCGCGCCGACAAATTCGGGCTGGCGCAACTGCACCAGCTTCGCGGGCGTGTCGGCCGCAGCCATCACCAAGCCTACGCCTACCTGCTTACGCCCGAATACATCACCAAAGACGCAGAAAAAAACGCCTCGACGCCATCGCGGCGGCAGACGAACTCGGCGCAGGTTTCACCCTCGCTATGCAGGGATCTGGAAATCCGCGGCGCAGGCGAAATCCTCGGCGAAGGGCAGTCCGGCGAAATGATACAGGTCGGCTTCACACTCTACACCGAAATGCTCAAACAAGCCGTGCGCGACCTCAAAAAGGCCGCCAACCCGACCTTGACGCGCCATTGGGCATTACCACTGAAATCAAACTGCACAGCCCGGCATTATTGCCTGAAGACTACTGCCCCGACATTCACGAGCGCCTCGTCCTCTACAAACGCCTCGCCGTCTGCGAAACCGTGCAGCAAATCAATGCCATACATGAAGAACTCATTGATCGCTTCGGCCTGCCCGAACAACCCGTTAAAACTCTCATCGAAAGCCACCACTTACGGCTTGCGGCAAAAGAATTGGGTATCGATGCCATTGACGCGACCAGCGAAGCGGTAACGGTAACCTTTGGCAAAAAAACAACAATGTCGATCCAACCGAAATCATCCTGCTGATTCAGAACGACAAAAAAATACCGGCTGGCAGGGGCAGACAAATTGAGATTTTTCAGCGGAAATGGAAAACATCGAAGTACGGATCAACACCGTCAAAACCGTGCTAAAAACCCTGCAAAGCAAAACGCCTGATCAAAGGAAATTGATGTAACGATGCCGTCTGAAGAACACCCTTCAGACGGCATACAATCCCCAATCCTCACCAAAAGGAACAATCATGTCGATTTTTTTCACCCCTATTTCCAACAACTGTCCACCGAAGGTTTTGACGGAGAAGAAGATGTCCTCTGGGAAGACGAGCTGACCATCAAAGGCAATCTTGTCGAGGTATCCCTGTGGGCAGAAAAATGAAAACAGCCTGCCAACCAGAACATTGGATGCATTTGCCGCCTTCCTGTCCGAATTGGAAAAAGCCGACGATGCTGCACGCACCGCACTGACGGAATATTTGAAACGGGACAGCCGCTATATCGACTTTCACACCAAAGATACCCAAACAAGCCGTGATGCGGCAAAGTTTGTCCGCACCATGCAGTTGACCTATATCAGCTTATGGGCAGAAAGTCCGGCTTTTGCCGTTATGGATTATATGCCCGCCAATATGGAAAGCGACGAAATCCTTGCCGTCAAACTGCATTTGGACGGCAGCATTTTCTCAATCGATTGGGAGAGTTGAGTCGGATTGCCAATCGGCAAAAATGAAATGCCGTCTGAAAACAGCTTCCCTGCCCGAAGCCTTGCCATTATGAATTTACAGGAAACTCCACTATAATACAGCATTCAGATTTTCAGACGGCATCCTGTCCGTCAAACCGCACCAAAACAACAAAAGGAAATACATGTTCCGTACCATGCTTGGCGGAAAAATCCACCGCGCCACCGTTACCGAAGCCGATTTGAACTATGTCGGCAGTATTACCGTCGATCAGGACCTGTTAGACGCGGCAGGCATCTACCCCAACGAAAAAGTCGCCATCGTCAACAACAACAACGGCGAACGTTTTGAAACCCTATACCATTGCAGGGAAACGCGGCAGCGGCGTGATTTGCCTGAACGGTGCTGCGGCCAGGCTGGTACAGAAAGGCGATATCGTCATTATCATGTCTTACGTCCAACTCTCCGAACCCGAAATCGCCGCGCATGAGCCCAAAGTCGTCTTAGTAGACGGAAACAACAAAATCCGCGACATCATCTCCTATGAGCCGCCGCACACCGTGCTGTAACCCTGAAAACGGACATTGACCATGGATATTAAAATCAACGGCATTACCGTCGGTAACGATGCTCCTTTCGTACTGTTCGGCGGCATCAACGTTTTAGAAGATTTGGATTCCACCCTCCAAACCTGCGCGCATTACGTCGAAGTTACCCGAAAACTCGGTATTCCCTATATCTTTAAAGCATCTTTCGACAAGGCAAACCGTTCCTCCATCCATTCTTATCGCGGCGTAGGCTTGGAAGAAGGCTTAAAGATTTTCGAAAAAGTCAAAGCGGAATTCGGCATCCCCGTCATTACCGACGTACACGAACCCTATCAGTGCCAACCCGTTGCCGAAGTGTGCAATGTCATCCAGCTTCCCGCATTCCTTGCGCGGCAGACCGATTTAGTGGTTGCCATGGCAAAAACCGGCAACGTCGTCAACATCAAAAAACCCCAGTTCCTCAGCCCTTCGCAAATGAAAAACATCGTGGAAAAATTCCGCGAAGCCGGCAACGGGAAACTGATTTTTATGCGAGCGCGGCAGCAGCTTCGGCTACGACAACCTCGTTGTCGATATGCTCGGTTTCGGTGTGATGAAACAAACCTGCGATAATCTGCCGGTCATCTTTGACGTTACCCACTCCCTGCAAACAAGGGCATCGGGCTCTGCCGCTTCCGGAGGAAGACGGTCGCAAGCACTGGATTTGGCACTTTCCGGCATGGCAGCCCGAATTGCAGGCCTGTTTCTTGAATCCCACCCCGATCCGAAACTGGCAAAATGCGACGGCCCCAGCGCACTGCCGCTTCACCTTCTGGAAGACTTTTTAATCCGCATCAAGGCATTGGACGATTTAATCAAATCGCGGCCGGTTTTAACCATTGAGTAATACGGACAAACTGCATCTATTATGCAAACCTTACGAAAAATCAGCCTTTATGCTGCAACTTTATGGCTTGGCATACAAATTGCCGCCGGCTACATCGTTACACCGATTTTGTTCAAAATGCTACCCAAAAATGCAGGGCAGGGGAAATTGCAGGCGTTTTTGTTCCATATTGTTTCTTGGTCGGGTCTGATCATTTGGGGAATACTGTTTCTGACACATACTAAAAATCCTGACCCGCCTGCAAAACCATTTTTATTATGTACTTTGCTGCTTTCTGTCGCCATCAACCAGTTTCTAATTGCCCCTGTCATCGAGGCATTGAAATACGGTCACGAAGATTGGCTGCTGTCTCTGCTTGGCGGATCCTTCGGAATGTGGCACGGCATTTCCAGTATTGTTTTTATGGCAACCGCCCTACTTTCGACAGCCTTAAGTTGGCAACTTTCTTCCTGTAAGAATGCCGTCTGAAGCCCTACCGTTTTACCTCCCTTCACCTCACTTGGAGAATATTCATGAGTGCAATTATTGATATTTTTTTGCCCGAGAAATCCTAGATTCACGCGGCAACCCAACCGTAGAATGCGACGTACTGTTGGAATCCGGCGTAATGGGACGCGCAGCCGTACCAAGCGGCGCATCAACCGGCCAAAAAGAAGCTTTGGAACTTCGCGACGGCGACAAATCCCGTTACTTGGGCAAAGGCGTATTGAAAGCCGTTGACCACGTCAACAACCAAATCGCGCAAGCCCTCATCGGTATCGATGCCAACGAACAATCTTATATCGACCAAATCACGATCGAATTGGACGGTACTGAAAACAAAGGCAACTTAGGTGCCAACGCCACTTTGGCCGTTTCCATGGCCGTAGCACGCGCAGCCGCTGAAGATGCAGGCCTGCCCCTGTACCGCTACTTGGGCGGCGCAGGCCCAATGGCCCTGCCTGTTCCGATGATGAACGTTATCAACGGCGGCGAACATGCCAATAACAGCTTGAACATTCAAGAATTCATGATTATGCCTGTCGGCGCAAAATCCTTCCGCGAAGCCCTGCGTTGCGGTGCCGAAATTTTCCATGCACTGAAAAAACTGTGTGACGGCAAAGGCTTCCCAACTACCGTTGGCGACGAAGGCGGTTTCGCACCTAACCTGAACAGCCACAAAGAAGCCCTGCAACTGATCGTCGAAGCAACCGAAGCCGCAGGCTACAAAGCAGGCGAAGACGTATTGTTCGCCCTGGACTGCGCATCCAGCGAATTCTACAAAGACGGCAAATACCACTTGGAAGCCGAAGGCCGCTCTTACACCAGCGCAGAATTTGCCGAATACTTGGAAGGCTTGGTTAACGAATTCCCAATCGTTTCCATCGAAGACGGCATGGACGAAAACGACTGGGAAGGCTGGAAACTGCTGACCGAAAAAAATTGGGCGGACGAGTTCAATTAGTCGGCGACGACTTGTTCGTAACCAATCCAAAAATCTTGGCCGAAGGCATCGAAAAAGGCGTGGCAAACGCATTGCTGGTCAAAGTCAACCAAATCGGTACTTTGAGCGAGACCCTGAAAGCCGTCGACTTGGCCAAACGCAACCGCTACGCCAGCGTAATGAGCCACCGCTCCGGCGAAACCGAAGACAGCACCATTGCCGACTTAGCAGTGGCCACCAACTGCATGCAGATCAAAACCGGCTCCCTATCCCGTTCCGACCGCATGGCAAAATACAACCAACTGCTGCGTATCGAGGAAGAATTGGCGGAAGCCGCCTACTACCCCGGGAAAGCCGCATTCTACCAACTGGGCAAATAAAAAAAGGTTAACGTATGAAGTGGGTAACTGTCGTTTTATCCGTCTCACTTGTCTGCTGCCAGTACAGCCTCTGGTTCGGCAAAGGCAGTATCGGACGCAACAACAACCTGAAAGATCAAATTGCCGTTCAGGAAGAAAAAAACCAGACACTCGCTTTACGCAATAATTCTCTGGCCGCCGAAGTCTATGATTTAGAAAACGGTCAAGAAGCCATTTCAGAAATTGCCAGAGTAGAATTAGGCTACATCCAAGACGGTGAAACTTTTTTACCGACTCATCAGGCATAACCAGTAATGCTGTACAAAAGCCGTCTGAATCCATTTCAGACGGCTTTTATTTCAAGAAACCCTCAGGTTTCTGCCCAACCTCTCCCTCCAATCCGCAATCCAAACTGATATTTTCTTCAACGCAACAGCAACAAGGCAGTATTTCATCCCTACCCAGAAAAAGCCAAAGGCGGTACGCGATAAGTAACACTTCCCTCCAAAATCTTCAACCGGCAAGATCCGCAATATCCGCTGCGACACTGATACTCCACCTTATGACCGGTCCGTTCCAGCCCTTCCAACAAAGTTTCCCCTTCCAACAACTCAAAAACCCTATCTCTCGTACTAATGAGTGCCATCTCTAACCAATCATAAAAATCCAAAACCGATAACAAACTAACCCGCTATTTTTCATTCCTTATTGAAAAAATGCCGTCTGAAAAACAAGTTTCAGACGGCATTCCTCCATAAAAAACACATACAGTAAAAAATTTACAGCTCAAAGTCGCCCAAATCGTCCGTACTCACTTCGGAATCAATCTGCCCGATAAGGTAAGAAGAGATTTCCACTTCCTGAGGCGCAACCTGGACGTTATCCGATGAGAGCCACGCGTTAATCCAAGGAATCGGATTCTGATTTGCTCCTTCAAATCCGATTGGCAATCCCACCGCCTGCATACGGAGGTTGGTAATATATTCGACGTATTGAGATAAAATTTCTTTGTTTAAGCCGATCATCGAACCGTCTTTAAACAAATATGCCGCCCATTCTTTTTCCTGCTCCGCCGCTTTTTTGAAGAGTTTGAAACACTCTTCCTGCAATTCCTCGGCAATTTCCGCCATTTCCGGATCATCAACACCAGAACGCATCAAATTAAGCATATGCTGCGTACTGGTCAGATGCAGCGCTTCGTCACGGGCAATCAGTTTGATGATTTTGGCGTTGCCTTCCATCAACTCGCGCTCGGCAAAAAGCAAACGAGCAGGCAAATGAAACGTAGAAACGGATGGCTTCCAACACGTTAACGCACATCAGGCAGAGATATAGTTTTTTCTTCAACTCGCGCAAAGATACGTTAACGAGCTTGCCGCCGACATTGTGCATCCCTTCGCCCAACAGGTTGTAATACTGGGTGTATTCGATTAAATCATCATAATAGCAGGCAATGTCTTCGGCGCGGGCAATGATGTATTCGTTTTCGACAATATCATCAAACACGACCGACGGATCATTCACGATATTGCGGATGATGTGGGTATAGCTGCGCGAATGGATGGTTTCGCTAAAGCTCCACGTTTCAATCCAAGTTTCCAGCTCGGGAATCGACACCAACGGCAGCAAGGCAACATTCGGGCTGCGGCCTTGAATCGAATCGAGCAAGGTTTGGTATTTCAGATTGCTGATGAAAATATGTTTTTCGTGTTCGGGCAGGTTGGCGTAGTCGATACGGTCGCGCGAGACATCGATTTCTTCAGGCCGCCAGAAGAAAGACAATTGTTTTTTCAATCAGTTTTTTTCAAATACTTCGTATTTCTGCTGGTCATAACGGGCAACATTAACCGGCTGACCAAAAAACATCGGCTCTTTCAGCGCGTCGTTTTTGGTTTTGGGAAAAGTACTGTATGACATGACTAGGTGTTCGCAGGACATGGCGATTTTTCTCTTGCTAAAAAAAGGAATTTACATTTCAAAAAGCATTTTTATTACATAAATTAACAACATATATCCACAAATATTTTTTTCCCAATGAAGTTAATTCACACAAACCTTTTTGCAACTTTAATTCTTTTTTTCTATTAAGTAATTTTCGATATCTGAAATAGAAACATTATAATCTGAAAGCAATTTTTATCTTTAGGATATTTTTTTCTAATAATTTTTTTAACTTCCAATCTCCTATTCGTAACTAGATTATTTCTACTTAAATCTAAAAAAACAAGTCAGTGGTGTAAAAATCTTCATATTTTTTTGTCATTTGTAAAATATCTATCTAAATAAATTTGTACCAAACCTAATTGAACTAAATTATCTATAGATACAGCTATTTTTTTCTATGTTCTTTTTCTCCAAGTACAAGACAAATAATTGAACTAAGATTATAGTATCCATCCCCATTGTTATTTTTCAATATAATATTGTCCAATCGCTATACTTTTTTAACTCTTTCATTAATTGAAGTAATTTTTGCATCATAGGGTGATAAAGACTTAACTTTTTCAACAAAGCTATTGTGGATTTTTTTCCATTATTTCTAGCATCAAAAGAGGCTGATACCAACTTCGCAAATATTTCTCTAAGCTCCTCTTCTTCAAGGTAATATTGAGATGCTTCAATGACAGGCCCTAAAATACTATATTTTGGTTCTTGAATTTCTTCTTGAGGAATTTTTTTCTAAATTTTCATTAAGTCTATTACTGAAATCATCTAACTCTTTTTTTCCTTTTCAGTTGCTGTTTTTTTCTAACCATAAATCACAAGATCCAAATACTTGCTTCCATACTAAATTTAATGTATGAGCCGGTGCTTCAGCTCCCTTTGTTAATAACGTTGTAACACCTGCTGTTAAAAACAGTTACAATTGTTGTATCCATAATCCTCATATCCAATTTTTCTTGGAAATCTTCAACAATCTTTAATATGCTCAAATCTTACAAGCCCCACCTGCACAGCCGTCATCTTGAATATCAGTCTGCGTATCGTCCGCGCCGTCGCGGGTGTTGTGGTAGTACAGGGTTTTGACGCCGTATTTATAGGCGGTCAACAGGTCTTTGAGCATTTGCTTCATGGAAACCTTGTTACCTTCGAATTTGCCCGGATCGTAGGCGGTGTTGGCGGAAATCGCCTGATCAACGAATTTTTGCATCACCCCGACAAGTTTCAGGTAGCCTTCGTTGCCGGGAAGCTGCCACAGGGTTTCGTAAGCATTTTTTTCAGGGTTTCAAATTCCGGCACGACTTGCTTCAGGATTCCGTCTTTCGACGCTTTGACCGTTACCAGTCCGCGAGGCGGCTCGATGCCGTTGGTGGCATTGGCGATTTGCGAACTGGTTTCAGACGGCATGAGCGCGGTCAGTGTGGAGTTACGCAGGCCGTATTTGACGATGTCGGCGCGCAGGCTTTTCCCAGTCGTAGTGCAAAGGCTCGTTACACACAACGTCCAAGTCTTTTTTTGTAGGTGTCGATGGGCAGTTTGCCTTGAGAATAAACGGTTTGGTTGAAGAGCGGGCATGCGCCGTATTCTTTGGCAAGGTTTACCGACGCTTTGAGCAGGTAATACTGCATGGCTTCAAAGGTACGGTGGGTCAGGCCGAGTGCGGAATCGTCACTGTAACGGACACCATTTTTTTCGCCAGATAATAAGCATAGTTGATGACGCCTATACCGAGCGAACGGCGGCCCATAGTAGAGGTACGCGCGGCTTCTACCGGATACCCCTGATAATCTAAAAGTGCATCGAGTGCTCGAACGGTCAAATCGGCAAGCCCTTCCAACTCGTCCAAGTTGTTCAATGCGCCCAAGTTAAAGGCGGACAGTGTACACAGGGCGATTTCGCCGTTCGGGTCATTGATATTGTCCAGAGGTTTGGTCGGCAGTGCGATTTCCATGCACAGGTTGGACTGGTGCACGGGGGCGACACTCGGATCAAACGGGCTGTGCGTATTGCAATGGTCGACGTTTTGAATGTAAATGCGCCCTGTTCCGGCACGCTCCTGCATCAGTGTGGAAAACAGGTCAGCAGCCGGAATGATGCGCTTGCGTATGTTCGGGTCTTGCTCGTATTTCGTATAGAGCCGTTCAAATTCGTCCTGGTCGGCAAAGAACGCCTCGTACAATCCCGGAACCTCGTTGGGTGAAAACAACGTAATATTGCCGCCCTTAATCAGACGGGTATATAGCAGGCGGTTGACTTGCACGCCGTAATCAAGCTGGCGGATACGGTTGTCTTCCACACCGCGGTTGTTTTTCAACACCAGCAGGCTTTCGGCTTCGATGTGCCACAATGGATAAAACAAGGTTGCCGCACCGCCGCGCACGCCGCCTTGCGAACAGGATTTGACTGCCGCCTGAAACATTTTGAAAAACGGGATGCAGCCGGTATGTCGTGCTTCACCGCCCCGGATTTCGCTATCCAGCCCGCGGATACGTCCGGCATTGATGCCGATGCCCGCACGCTGGGAAACGTATTTCACAATCGCGCTGGTGGTAGCGTTGATGGAATCCAGGCTGTCGTCGCATTCGATCAATACGCAGCTTGAAAAACTGGCGCGTAGGGTGTACGCACGCCGCTCATAATCGGAGTCGGCAGCGATACTTTTAAATGTGGAAACGGCATCGTAAAAACCGTTTGACGTAATCGAGGCGTGTTTCTTTGGGGTATTTGCTGAAGAGGCACATCGCCACCAAAATGTATAAAAAAACTGCGGCGTTTCATAAATCTGGCGGGTAACGCGGTTCTGCACCAGATATTTGCCTTCGAGCTGCTTCACGGCGGCATACGAGAAGGTCATGTCGCGGCTGTGGTCGATATAGGCATTCAGCTCGTCAAACTCTTCACGGCTGTAATCTTCGATGATGTGGCGGTCGTATTTGCCCGAATCGGTGAGTTTTTAACGTGGTCGTAGATATGAGGCGGTTCAAAAATCGCCATAGGCTATTTTACGCAGATGGAAAATGGCCAACCGCGCGGCGAGATATTGATAGTCGGGCGTATCCTGCGAAATCAGGTCGGCAGCCGCCTTGATGATGGTTTCGTGGATATCGTCGGTGCGGATGCCGTTGTAAAAACTGAATATGTGATTTCAACTCGACCTGCGATACGGATACATTTTTCAATCCGTCTGCCGCCCAAGTGACGACACGGTGAATCTTATCCAAATCAATGGGTTCCAATCTACCGTCCCGTTTGGTTACTTTTTAAATCAGTCGGTGTATTCATCACTTCCTCTTTAACTCTTGATGCGTAAGACACGGTCTTATCAAAATGAATCAATTTGGACAATATAGTGGATTTTTTTACGTTTTCTCTAGTCTTGACAATGCCTATATTTTTTTAAATCTCAATCAATGAAAGATAAAAACCTGCCTACCGTATTTTTTTCTATAATATTTGTTTTTATCTGATAATTCTTTTTTTGACAGAAATCAGGTAAAAAAATCCTCCTGAGGTTTGACCCCTGCTACATGGCGATGAAATAAGGGTTTTTTTAAAGAAAGTAGAAATCCTTCCAAATTTCCGCACTATAAATTGTTAAATTTTGCAAATTACCATTTTTGCCACACTCGACCATGCACAAAAATTCTCCTGCCGAGAATATTATGAATTTGAATTTGTACATTTGCTAAAAACGTTTAATTAGTTGAACGGTTGCCCCTCCCGGCTATAACCCTATATTATGAAGCCATAACAGGAAGAAACCACCATGACTATACAGAAAAGAATTACCATGCTGTTATCTGCAATATTGGCTACAGGAACCATGACTGCCGTTGCCGATACTTCCAAACCTTTGCACCATCATATAAGACACACCGGCAAACCCGCTTTGCATCCGGAATGTAGAAAATATTTGGAACGTCGTGCCGCATGGTACCGGCTAAAGGGCGACAGGCAAGAATTGCGTGAAAACAGAAAGGCAGGCAAAGCATTTCGCACCCTGCCTTACGCAGAACAAAAAAATCCAATGTCAGGCTGCTTATGAGGGCTTTTCGATGATTTTGACAAAGGCAGATTCAGACGCTGACCTGTATAAAATATATTCCTTACCATGATTTCAGACGGCATCATCCAAGTCGCTGACAATGATTGTACGGATACTTTCCTCGATTTTATCTTTTAATGCATAACGGTCTTCACTTTCCGCCGCATCCGATACACAAATAAAATCGACTTTTACCGTCAGTTTTTTCATAGACACGATGCGCCAAAAGGCAGGGTCGGCAAACCGACATCGGCATATGACGGACAATCCGTCCTTTTTCCTGCTTCGTCATAATAACGCAGTGCGACCGCCAAAACCTTTGCCCCCGCATCAATGGCAGATTGGAACAGTGCTGCTTTTAAAAGGCAGAAGCTCCAAGCCCGAAGAAGTCCGTGCTTCAGGAAAAAAACTGACGTTTTGACCTCGTTGCAATGTTGCGCAGATGGCGCGGTTAATCGGTTCGATGTCGCGTCGCGAATTGCGGTTGATAAACACCGTTCCCGCGTTCTGCCCCATCTTGCCCAACATAGGCCAGCTTTTGATTTCCTGCTTGGCGATAAAGCTGCTCGGATAAACCGCGCTCATGGCAAAAAAATATCCAGCCAAGATACATGATTGGCGGCTACCAAGACTCCGTCCAAATGTTCGGGGGCAGGCTTACCTACCACCAATCCGACATCCAAAGCCGCCAAAGCGCCCTTGCCCAACGCTATAACCGCCCGATTACGCGACTCCGGGCAATCGCCGTTGATACTGCGCAGGTTTTTCCCTGTTTTTAAACAGCCAAACCGCCAAACGGTACAACCGATGCAGACGTGTAAAAATTGAAGCTCTGCTTGCCGACATAATCAATTCTTTTTCAAAAAAAATAAATACTTGATGTTGAAACACCCGGACAGCATGCCGATAAAATTTAAAATGCCGTCTGAAACCGTTCTTCCATTCTATTTCTGGCAGTTCGGACAATAAAACGTGCCGCGCTGCCCCAAAATTTCTTTCACAATCAAACCGCCGCATCTTACACACTGCAGATTGTGCCGCCCATATACGGTATATTCTTGCTGAAAGTAGCCGCTTTTTACCGTTACTGTCCACAAAAATCCTTCAATGTGCTGCCGCCCGTTTCAATGGCGCGCCTCAAAACCACTTTAACCGCATCAACCAAAACCGCGCACTCTTTCTTTTCTACCCGGCAGGCAGGGGCGTTGGGGCGAAACAGCCGCCCTAAACAGACTTTCATTGGCATAAATATTGCCTACGCCGACCACGACGGCATTATCCATCAGCGCCAGCTTGACTGCCCGTTTCTGGGTCTTCAGCCTCGCATACAAATAATCCGCACAAAATGCTTCCGACAGAGGTTCCGGCCCCAGCTTTTCCAGTAGCGGATGATGCTCTTCGATGCCTTCATACCAAAGTATTGCACCGAACCTCCTCGGATCATGGTAACGTAAAACCGTGCCGTCCGAAAAGATAAAATCTGTATGGTCATGCTTACCCGGTTTGCCGATACGCTCATCCGAAGGCGTGAAAATCCGCAAACTTCCCGACATTCCCAAGTGAATCAGTAAAATTCCCATTGGGAAACGAACAATCAGATATTTTGCCCGCCTGCCACAAGACAAAACCTGCTGGCCGGACAAAATATCCCCCAATACAGGATTAACCTGCCAGCGCAACTTCAGCTGGCGCAATATCATGGTTTCCACCGTTTTACCTTCGATATGGGGCGCGATGCCGCGCAACGTCGTTTCTACTTCCGGTAATTCCGGCATAATTCCTCCCAAAATGCCCTTCGGCCCATGCCATCTGAAACAAAGCTAACCTAATCCGCAACCCTTGCCGCACCTGCAGCAACAGTTTTGCTGTCCCAAAATCCTTCCTGCATCTGCAGGGGCGTTACACCCGCCACATTCTTAAGCAAAAACCAAACCGTACACTGCAGCACACTGCGGCCACCAACGGTCGCCCGCCTTTTCCATAAACTGCCAAAAACGTATTTTCCCGAGCGAAGAAACAGCAGGCAGATACACCATAAATTTTCCATATTCAATGTCGAAACCGGCATCAGCGAGCTGTTTCTTCAACTCATGAAGCGGCAGGCAAAACCGTTTTTCCGGCAAACGGACACCGTCAAACCATGAACCCAGCCCCCCAAAAGCGAATACGGATTAAAACCCGTCAGCATCAAGCGTCCGGACGGTTTCAATATTCGATGCGCCTCGGACAGGATTTGCGAAGGGATACCGCATTCCAGCGTATGCGGTAAAAGCAGCATATCTGCAGAAATATCTGCCAAAGCCATCTCTTCCGCCGACATCAACATATCACGCGGTACGCAGACAATGTCTTCAGACAGCCCTCAACCACGGACCGCCCACCTGAAGTGCACACATTCCCCCAAACCGATATGACGCCACATACCGATTAAAGAAATCCTGTTCCAATTTTTGCAACATACCGCCCCATCGCCTCATGTTCAAACCATGAATCCATATCACATCCGTTTCCGCGACATTTCCCGCCGGTATTCTATTCTAAACACGAACTCTGTCAAAAACACATTTTCCATCCCGAACCATTCCTCAAACCAATCCGTACAAATGTTCTATAAAACTTGACGCTTTTTCAAGCAAACAGTACCATCGGACGATAAAATATGTTTATCCCCCCGATATAAATCATGTCCAAACTCAAAACCATCGTACTGACCGCTTCGGGTCTGTCCGTTTGTCCGGGTTTCCTATATGCCCAAAACACCTCATCACACCAAGTCGGTTTAGCGATTATGCGGTTAAACTCTTCAATACTTGACCAAGCTCCAAAACAATATTTCCAATCCGGCAGCCTGTGGGCTGCACTGCGCCAAGACTTCCGAATGTCCGAAGTCAATCCCGAACTGGTACGCCGCCACGAAAGCAAATTCATCGAAAGCCGCGGCTATTTCGACAGAATTATCGCCCGCAGCAAACCCTATATGTACCATATTGCCAATGAAGTCAAAAAGCGCAATATGCCCGCCGAGGCCGCCCTGCTTCCCTTTATCGAAAGTGCGTTTGTTACAAAAGCCAAATCACACGTCGGCGCATCGGGCTTATGGCAGTTCATGCCTGCTACCGGCAGACATTACGGCTTGGAAAAGACACCGGTTTATGACGGCAGGCACGACGTTTACGCCGCCACAGATGCCGCACTCAACTACCTACAATACCTATACGGACTGTTCGGCGACTGGTCGCTTGCATTTTCCGCCTACAACTGGGGGGAAGGCAATGTCGGACGCGCCATCAACCGCGCACGGGCGCAAGGTCTCGAACCGACCTACGAAAACCTGCGTATGCCCAATGAAACGCGTAACTACGTCCCCAAACTCCTTGCCGTACGCAACATTATCGCCAACCCCCAATCCTTCGGCATCAGCATCAGCGATATAGACAACAAACCGTATTTTCAGGCAATCGAACTGGACCACCCCATCGATAACGAAGCCATTACCCGACTTGCCGGCATTACACAAAGCGAGCTGCTCGCCCTAAACCCGGCATTCAACGTCCCTGCGTTCATTCCTAAAAGCAAACGCAAGCTGCTGCTCCCCGTTGGGTCCGTACAAACCTTCCAAAGCAACTATCTGAACTCAAGCCCTGACAGCCTGTTTTTCTTGGGAAACCTACACCCCCGCATCGAAAACTGCCCTGTCCGACATTGCTTCTGCAACCGGTATGAGCATTGCCGACATCAAACGCCTCAACAACCTGAACGGCAACCTGGTTAACGCAGGGCACAGCATCCTCGTTACCAAAAACAGTCCTACCCTTCAGACGGCATTCGAATCCGTCGCCTCCATCGACATTGACAATACGCCCGACACCTATCGTTCCAATATGCCGGCCGGACCTGTCAACATTACCCTTGCAGCCGTCCAAGCTCAACCCATACAGGCTGCAGATATTGCCGTTATACCCATAGAGCCGGCCACTTCCGCTCCGAAAAACGATTCACTCATCGTACAAAATCAAACCGGCATAGAAAACACCGCCCAGGTTCTGTCCCAAAAACAAACGACCATGCCGTCTGAAGTGCCTACGCCGTCTGAAGTTAAGACTACCAAACCTGCACAAAACATCACTCAAAACGATGTACAGGCAGAAGACGAACTTATGCAGCTTATTGCACAAAATAATTTGCACCGGCTGGCAGAAGAAAGTGTTTCCAACGTCATCAACGTACCTGATTCTGTTGCCGAACATAAAATTTCCGCACCCTCCCAGCATATTGTTGTTGCCAACAACAAACGGCAAACCCGTTTGGAAACACGCATAGCCAGGGCTGCCGATACTGATATCTCCCCCCTTCACGCCAGCATCCACCGTGTTGTAGAAGGCGACACCCTATTCAACATTGCCAAACGCTACAACGTCAGCGTAGCCGATTTGATTATTGCTAATAACATTAAAGGCAACACCATCCAAAAAGGGCAAGTACTCCGTCTGGCACAGGCAAAACCTGCCAAAAACCCACATAGACAAAGTGTCCTACACCATACGGAAAGGCGACACTTTCAAAAGCATCTCCGCACGCTTCAATATCAATATCGACGACATCCGCAGACTCAACCCCGATTTGAATACCATCAACCCGGGACAGAGAATCAAACTGATCGGAAGCTGATTCAAGCGAAGTACATGACAGGGTCTGACAACCCTGTCATCACCTACATTTTCAAATACCGTCATGAAACTTATCAAATACCTTCAATATCAAGGCATAGGGAGCCGAAAACAATGCCAGTGGCTAATTGCCGGCGGTTATGTTTCCATCAACGGCACTTGTATGGATGATGCCGATGCGGACATTGATTCAGCCTCTGTCCATACCTTAGACATAGACGGCAAAGCAGTAACCGTTATTCCCGAACCTTATTTCTATATCCTACTCAACAAACCCGCAGATTACGAAACTTCACACAAACCGAAGCACTACCGCAGCATATTCAGCCTATTCCCCGACAATATGCGCAATATTGACATGCAGGCAGTCGGCAGGTTGGATGCAGATACGACCGGCGTATTACTGATTACCAACGATGGCAAACTGAATCACAACCTTACCTCTCCGAGCCGTAAGATTCCCAAATTATACGAGGTAACACTCAAGCATCCTGCTGACGGAATGCTCTGCGAAACGCTAAAAAACGGCGTCCTGCTTCATGATGAAAATGAAACCGTTTGCGCCGCTGATGCCAACTTAGAGAGCCCGACCACATTATTACTGACCATTACGGAAGGCAAATACCATCAGGTCAAACGGATGATAGCGGCCGCAGGCAACCGCGTGCAGCATCTTCATCGCAGACAATTCGCACATCTGGAAACAGAAAACCTCAAACCCGGGGAATGGAAATTTATCGAATGTCCAAAATTCTGAAACAAAATTCCATAATTTCCCTATATTCAACTATATGCTTATTAAATAAGTAGTTTTACAAAAAAATTAACTCACAGTTAGTTTGCGATATAATTCATTTGTCTGAGTAACGCCTGTTCAAGCAGGCTTATGAGTAAGACGTTTTCCCGTAATGTGTTTGGCCATCTATACTTCCCCTTGTATAGATGGTTTTTTTATCTTCATTTACTACTATTACCGGTGCAACATCTCCACCCATATGACATCTGAAATTTCATTTCACCGTCCCATTGTAGAAAAATAAACGATTAATCCATCTATAAAATCTGATTCAATCCTTGTTGATTTATACAAATTAGCAATATCCCCTATAAAATATAACTCCATCAGTGAAAATAACTATACACTTAAAAAAACAATCAGTCAGTTCCTGTTAAAAAAACGCGTGTAGAATTTCCACCTCATCTTAATCAAACACTGTTGCAATATGTCTTCCAACACCAATCGTCAAACCTGGTCCAGCCGATTAACCTATATCCTGACCGTTGCCGGAGCAACCGTCGGCTTTGGCGCAACTTGGCGTTTTCCCTACCTAGTCGGTGAAAACGGCGGCGGCGCGTATGTATTTTTATTCTGTATCGCCATGCTCGTTATCGGCATACCGATGATTTTTGGTAGAAAACGTCATCGGACGGCGTAAAGGTGTGAATGCGCTGGATGCGTTCGGCGGCTCTATGAACGGCAAACCTGTCGCCAAAATTTGGAAACTGGTCGGCTGGATGGGCTTGATTGGCGCATTCGGCATCATGGCTTATTACATGGTGCTCGGCGGCTGGGTGATCAGCTATATCGTTAATATTATTAGCGGAAATCTGAATATTTCCAGCCCTGTCAGCGGAGAACTAACGAAAAGCTTCTTTACCGAACACATCGAAAACAGCCCTTGGGAAATTGCGTTCTACACGTTCTTGTTTGTCGTTGTGAACCAATGGATTTTAGTCAAAGGCGTTATCGGCGGTATTGAAAAAGCAGCGAAATACCTGATGCCGCTGTTGTTTTTGTTCCTGATTGCCATGGTCGTACGCAACGTTACCCTGCCGGGTGCAATGGAAGGGATTACTTTCTATCTGAAGCCTGATTTCAGCAAGATTACCACCGAGCTTTTCGTCTTCGTTTTGGGACAAGTATTTTTCGCCTTGAGCTTGGGTTTCGGCGTGATGATTACCTTATCCAGCTATCTGGATAAAAACGAAAATCTGGTTCAGACGGCAGTTATCACGGCAATTACCAATACCATCATCGCCGTACTTGCGGGCTTTATGATTTTTCCCGTCGCTCTTCAGCTTCGGCGTCGCGCCCAATTCCGGCCCGACTTTTGGTGTTCCAAAGTTTGCCGATTGTGTTCTCACATATGTGGGCGGGACCTGTATTCGCCGTGATTTTCTTCTCGCTGCTCCTGATTGCCGCGTTGACAACTTCGCTGACGATTTATGAAGTGTTGATTACGACCATCCAGGAAAAAAACCAAAATCCGCCGTACCGCCGCAATCACGATTGTATTGGCCGCCATCTTCGTCTTCGGCAATATTCCGTCCATTTTGAGCTATGGTCCGTGGAAAGATGTTTCCATATTTGGCAAAAATATTTTTGATGCTTTTGACTACATCAGCGGCAACATCTTGTTTATGCTGACCGCGCTCGGCTCCGCACTGTTTGTCGGTTTTGTGATGAAGGATGAAGCGAAGGATGAATTACTTTATAAAGGCAATCATACGACGGTCAATATTTGGTTTGCCTATGTGAAATACCTCGTCCCACTCGTAATCCTGCTGATTTTTTTGTCAGCAACCTTTTTGATTCACACCGATTAATGCCGTCTGAAAGCCATACTGATTTTTAGACGGCATTGCTTTTATTTCCACTACAATATCCGAAATGCTAAAAATCCGAACAGATTTATCAGGTTCTGAAGTCCGATTAAAATTTCCTGAGTAACCGGTAATTCGCACGCTTAGACAATAATCCTTTGAAACAGGTAGAATCAGCCCCTTAACGGGAAACACCCTTAGGACGGCATGTAAAATTAGAAATCCCACATGCCGAATTATCAGGAATACCTTTTATGAACAGACAAAAAAAGTAATTGCTATCGACGGTCCGGGAGCATCAGGCAAGGGAACGGTAGCCTCCCGAGTCGCAGCCGCATTGGGATATGACTATCTCGATTCTGGAGCACTTTACCGTCTGACCGCACTGTATGCACAAAAACAAGGTGTCCAATGGCATGACGAGCACCGCGTTTCCGAACTTGCCGAAAAACTACCGGCCGTATTTGCAGGAAACCGCATCCTACTTGACGGAGAAGACGTTTCAGACGGCATACGGACAGAAGCCATAGGCATGGGGGCATCCGCTGTCGCGCAATTGCCGAAAGTCCGTGCCGCCCTGCTGCAACGACAACGCGACTTCCTAACCGCCAAAGGGCTGGTTGCCGACGGACGGGATATCGGATCAGTCGTATTCCCCGAAGCCGAACTCAAAATCTTCCTGACGGCAGAATCCAAAATCAGAGCCGAACGCCGCGCCAAACAAATCGGCATTCCCTTCGAAGGCCCGGAATTCGACCGCATCCTATCCGACATTAAAGCCAGAGATGAAGCAGACCGTAACCGCACGCTCGCTCCTTTGAAACAGCAACCTGATGCCCTGCTTCTGGACACAAGCCATATGAGCATAGAGGAATCTATAAAAAAAGTACTTGATTGGTATCATAAAGTTTAAATTTTCAGGTATAATCGCCCACATTGCGTTTCAGACGGCATGAATTTTCCCGTATGCCGTCTGAAATCTTTATTTATCCGTCTGCCGCGCCAAGGGCGGCAGATATCCACCAACCTACCCCACACCCCTTGGCGGTGTACCGAAAAGAGAATATATGACTATGGAAAATTTTGCCCAGTTGCTTGAAGAAAGCTTTACCCTGCAAGAAATGAACCCGGGTGAAGTGATTACTGCCGAAGTAGTCGGCATCGATCAAAACTTCGTTACCGTAAACGCAGGTCTGAAATCAGAATCTCTGATTGACGTTGCCGAATTCAAAAACGCTCAGGGCGAGATTGAAGTTAAAGTTGGTGATTTCGTTACCGTTACCATCGAATCCGTTGAAAACGGCTTCGGCGAAACCAAACTGTCCCGCGAAAAAGCCAAACGTGCTGCCGACTGGATCGCTTTGGAAGAAGCTATGGAAAACGGCGACATCCTGTCCGGCGTTATCAATGGCAAAGTCAAAGGCGGCCTGACCGTTATGATCAACAGCATCCGCGCATTCCTGCCGGGTTCTTTGGTTGACGTACGTCCCGTTAAAGACACTTCCCACTTTGAAGGCAAAGAAATCGAATTCAAAGTCATCAAACTGGACAAAAAACGCAACAACGTCGTGGTTTCCCGCCGCGCCGTTCTGGAAGCTACTTTGGGTGAAGAGCGCAAAGCCCTGCTGGAAAACCTGCAAGAAGGCTCTATCATCAAAGGTATCGTTAAAAACATCACCGATTACGGTGCATTCGTTGACTTAGGGCGGTATCGACGGTCTGTTGCACATCACCGACCTGGCATGGCGCCGTGTGAAACACCCGAGCGAAGTTCTGGAAGTCGGTCAAGAAGTTGAAGCCAAAGTCCTGAAATTCGACCAAGACAAACAACGCGTTTCTCTGGGCATGAAACAACTGGGCGAAGATCCTTGGAGCGGTCTGACCCGTCGTTACCCACAAGGCACCCGCCTGTTCGGTAAAGTATCCAACCTGACCGACTACGGTGCGTTCGTTGAAATCGAACAAGGTATCGAAGGCTTGGTACACGTTTCCGAAATGGACTGGACCAACAAAAACGTACACCCGAGCAAAGTTGTACAATTGGGCGACGAAGTCGAAGTAATGATCCTCGAAATCGATGAAAGCCGCCGCCGTATCTCTTTGGGTATGAAACAATGCCAAGCGAATCCTTGGGAAGAGTTTGCCGCCAACCACAACAAAGGCGACAAGATTTCCGGTGCCGTTAAATCCATTACCGATTTCGGTATCTTCGTCGGTCTGCCCGGCGGCATTGACGGTCTGGTTCACTTGTCTGACCTCTCTTGGACCGAAGCCGGAGAAGAAGCCGTACGCAAATACAAAAAAAGGCGAAGAAGTTGAAGCCGTTGTATTGGCAATCGATGTTGAAAAAGAACGCATTTCCCTGGGTATTAAACAACTGGAAGGCGATCCGTTCGGCAACTTCATCAGCGTAAACGACAAAGGCTCTCTGGTTAAAGGTTCTGTCAAATCTGTTGACGCTAAAGGCGCAGTAGTTTCCCTGTCTGAAGAAGTTGAAGGTTACCTGCCTGCTTCCGAATTCGCCGCCGACCGCGTTGAAGACCTAACTACCAAACTGAAAGAAGGCGACGAAGTTGAAGCCGTTATCGTTACCGTTGACCGCAAAAACCGCAGCATCCGTCTGTCTGTAAAAGCGAAAGACGCTAAAGAAAACCGCGAAGCACTGAATTCAGTTAATGCTGCTGCAACTGCCAATGCCGGTACCACCAGCTTAGGCGACTTGTTGAAAGCCAAACTGTCCGGCGAACAAGAATAAGGTTGCAGACATGACAAAGTCTGAGTTAATGGTTCGTTTGGCAGAAGTGTTTGCCGCTAAAAAAACGGTACCCATCTTCTGGCAAAAGACGTAGAGTACAGCGTAAAAGTCTTGGTCGATACCATGACCCGATCGCTTGCTCGAGGTCAACGTATCGAAATCCGCGGATTCGGCAGCTTCGATTTAAACCATCGTCCTGCCCGTATCGGTCGTAACCCTAAAAACCGGTGAACGAGTGGAAGTACCTGAAAAACATGTACCCCATTTCAAACCTGGTAAGGAATTGCGTGAACGGGTCGACTTGGCTTTTAAAAAGAAAAATGCCAACTGAATTTTTAGCATTAAAAAAACGCCGCATTAAAGCGGCGTTTTTCTTATTCAGCCTCTCTGCGTCCCTTTCCTTTCTATAGAAAGCTCCAAGCCCATGGAAAATCATTTATAATACCAACTCCTGTTAACATATTCCCCACAACTGCTAAAATTATAACAAGGTTAAACATGAGTAATAGAGACCAACTTTTTAAAGCTCCTCCATTTGAAAACCACAGTCCGCTGACCTGGTATCAGGCTGCTTCCCAATCGCCTAATTTTATCCATGATCAGGCACAGGCAAACGCCATTGAATACCTCGACAGACTCTGGACCGAGCTGATGATGTTCAAACGCAAAAGAAACCGTTTTTTAGGTAGGAGTTTGCGTTCTCCGCAAGTCCCCAAAGGGCTTTATTTCTATGGCGGTGTCGGCCGGGGTAAAAGCTTTTTGATGGATGCTTTTTTCGGTTGTCTCCCTTACCGCCGCAAACGCCGCGTTCACTTTCATGCTTTTATGGCGGAAATCCACCAGCGCCTGAAAGTACTAAAGAGCGAAGCCAATCCGTTGAAATCCGTTGCCGCCGAGATTGCCAAAGAAACCCGCGTATTGTGCTTTGACGAATTCCATGTAAGCGATATTGCAGACGCAATGATTTTAGGCCGTCTGCTGGAAAACCTACTAAACGAAGGTGTCGTTTTGGTGGCAACTTCAAACTACGCCCCTTCCGAACTCTACCCACAAGGTCAAAACCGAAGCAGTTTTCTTCCCACAATTGCACTCATCGAATCCAGCCTGACAGTCTTAAATGTTGACGGAGGAGAAGACTACCGACTGCGAACCCTTCGTCCTGCCGAGATTTTTCTTTACGCCTGCCGATGAAGAAAATGAGGCGAAAATTGGCAAAAACTGTTCAAAGAAATGGCAGGGTATTACCGATTTAAATCCCGGCATCAGCACTATCCACGGCCGGGAAATTCCCCACAAAGCCGAGTCCGGTCGCGCCATATGGTTTGATTTCCGCGCACTGTGCTTTGGCCCCCGTTCACAGTCCGACTATCTATATTTGGCAGAACATTATGAAATGGTTTTTTTCTATCAGGTTTGGAAAAACTCTCTCCCCAAGAAAAAGGCAGAAGCACGACGTCTGACTTGGCTGATTGATGTCCTTTATGATTTCCGAGTCAAACTGTGTGCCACCAGCGCGGTAGATGTCAACCATATCTATACAGAAGGTGATTTTGCCGAAGAGTTTACCCGTACTGCCAGCCGGATGGTTGAAATGCAGTCCGAAGTTTATTTGGAACAACCTCACTTGACCTTATCCCCGAAGGATTAGGTTAGATAAATTTTTTTCTCGATAAAATAATACTGTCTCTAACTTTAATAAATAAAAAAATAAGGATATAGCATGGCAATTGAACGCACCGTTTCCATTATCAAACCCGATGCCGTCGGCAAAAACGTTATCGGTAAAATATACAGCCGTTTTGAAGAAAACGGTTTGAAAATCGTTGCGGCCAAAATGAAACAACTTACCCTCAAAGAGGCTCAGGAATTCTATGCGATTCACAAAGAACGTCCCTTCTATGCCAAACTGGTTGAATTTATGACCAGCGGTCCTGTAATGATTCAGGTTTTTGGAAGGGGAAAATGCCGTTCTGAAAAAAACCGGGAGCTGATGGGGGCAACCAATCCTGCCGAAGCAGCCGAAGGTACGATACGGGCAGACTTTGCCACCTCCGTCAGTATTAACGCCGTACACGGTTCTGACAGTACGGAAAACGCCGCCTTGGAAATTGCCTACTTCTTCAGCCAAACCGAAATCTGCCCACGTTAATATAATACACCTACACAGACCCATTATCAGACGGCATGAAACCTGTCCATGCCGTCTGAAAGTTCTGTTACAAAGGCTTTCAATCAAATTTGTCGAACCGGCCATTTTGTGAAAAGCCTAATTTAAGAAATATAACCACATGAAAACCAATCTGCTCAACTACGACCTCCAAGGGCTGACCCGGCACTTTGCCGATATGGGCGAAAAACCTTTCCGAGCCAAACAAGTTATGCGTTGGATACACCAATCCGGTGCGCAAAATTTTGATGAAATGACCGACTTGGCAAAATCGTTGCGCTATAAATTAAATGAACAGGCAAGCATCGATATTCCTAAGCTCATGATGTCGCAAGAATCTTCAGACGGCACCCGCAAATGGCTTTTAGATGTCGGAACGGGAAACGGAGTAGAAACCGTCTTTATCCCCGAATCCGAACGCGGCACACTCTGCATTTCCTCTCAGGTCGGCTGCGCGTTGGAATGCACATTTTGTTCGACCGGCAGACAAGGTTTCAACCGCAATCTGAGTGCAGCCGAGATTATCGGCCAATTGTGGTGGGCAAACAAAGCCATGGGGGTTACTCCGAAAAATGAGCGCGTAATTTCCAACGTCGTCATGATGGGTATGGGCGAGCCAATGGCAAATTTTGAAAATGTCGTTACCGCACTGAGTATCATGTTAGATGATCATGGCTATGGTCTAAGCCGCCGCCGCGTAACGGTTTCCACCTCGGGTATGGTTCCCCAGATGGATAAACTGCGTGATACCATGCCTGTAGCTTTGGCTGTTTCTCTCCATGCTTCCAATGACGAAGTCCGTAACAAAATCGTACCGCTAAATAAAAAATACCCGCTGAAAGAATTAATGGCAGCATGCCAGCGCTATTTAGTCAAAGCACCCAGGGATTTTATTACTTTCGAGTATGTGATGCTGGACGGTGTCAACGATAAGGTACAACATGCATACGAACTTATTGAACTGGTCAAAGATGTTCCCTGCAAATTCAATTTAATCCCGTTTAATCCTTTCCCTAATTCGGGATATGAACGTTCAAGTAACGAAAACATCCGTATTTTCAGAGATATCCTGCAACAAGCCGGATTTGTCGTTACCGTTCGAAAAACTCGTGGCGACGATATCGATGCCGCTTGCGGACAATTAGCAGGCCAGGTTCAGGATAAAACACGCCGTCAGCAAAAATGGCAACAGATTTTAATCGAACAACGGGGGAATTATGATGCCCTTTCATATATCCAAAAAATTGTTCTTCTTAGCTGCGATTGCTCTAAGCGCATGCAGCACCTCTTACCAACCCTCAAGCGCAGAAAAAGCCAATCAGGTTTCCAACATTAAAACCCAATTGGCCATGGAGTATATGCGCGGACAAGACTACCGCCAGGCAACGGCAAGTATTGAAGATGCACTGAAAACAGACAGCAAAAACGAACTTGCCTGGCTTGTCCGTGCCGAAATCTATCAATATCTGAAAGTAAATGATAAAGCTCAGGAGAGTTTCCTGCAGGCACTCTCCCTAAAAACCCGACAACGCTGAAATCAACAATAACTACGGCTGGTTCTTATGCGGCACGCTCAACCGGCCTGCAGAAGCGATGCCCCACTTTGATAAAGCATTGGCAGATCCTACCTACCCGACTCCGTTTGTTGCCAATTTGAATAAAGGCATATGCAGTGCAAAACAGGGGCAGCTTGGATTGGCAGAAGCCTACTTAGAACGTTCACTTGCCGTACAGCCGCAGTTTCCTCCTGCATTTAAAGAGCTGGCACGTACTAAAAATGCTTGCCGGCCAATTGAATGACGCGGACTATTATTTTTAAAAAAATACCAAAGTAAGGTTGAAGTCCCTACAGGCGGATGATTTGCTGCTTGGTTGGAAAATTGCCAAATCTCTCGGAAACTTACAGGCAGCATACGAATATGAAGCACAGTTGCAGGCAAACTTCCCTTACTCAGAAGAATTACAGACTGTTATCACAGGTCAATAAACAGATTCGAACCTTATGAACACACTCCAACGCCGTAAGACACACCAAGTCCATATCGATCACCTCATTGTCGGTTCAGAAGCACCCGTCATCATCCAATCTATGACCAACACCGACACCGCGGATGCCCAAGCCACTGCATTGCAGGTCAAAGAATTAAGCGATGCAGGATCAGAAATGGTGCGTATTACTGTTAACAGTCCCGAAGCAGCATCTAAAGTTGCAGAAATCCGCCAACGCTTAGACGATATGGGCTATCCCACCCCCTTATTGGCGATTTCCATTTCAACGGTGAACGCCTTTTGGCCGAATTTCCCTGATTGCGGCAAAGCCCTGTCTAAATACCGCATCAATCCCGGCAATGTCGGTAAAGGTGCAAAAGGCGATGAAAAGTTTGCCTTTATGATTCGGACGGCTGCAGAAAACAACAAAGCTGTCCGCATCGGCGTAAACTGGGGTTCTTTGGATCAAAGCCTTGCCAAGCGCATGATGGATGCCAATCAGGCATCTGCCTCTCCAAAACCTCCTCAGGAAATTATGAAAGAAGCCCTGATTGTTTCCGCCTTGGAGTCTGCCGAAAAAGCCGTTCGGCTAGGATTACCCGAAGACAAAATTATCCTTTCGTGTAAAGTCAGCTCCGTCCAAGACCTGATTCAAGTCTACCGAGAATTGGGTAGGCGCTGCGCCTATCCCCTTCATTTGGGATTAACCGAAGCAGGTATGGGCAGTAAAGGCATTGTAGCATCTACGGCAGCCCTTTCCATCTTATTGCAGGAAGGAATCGGGGATACAATCCGCATTTCACTGACTCCGGAACCGGGAAGTTCTCGAACACAGGAAGTTATCGTCGGACAAGAAATTTTACAGACCATGGGACTGCGTTCATTTACACCTATGGTAACTGCCTGTCCGGGCTGCGGACGTACAACCAGTACCGTATTTCAAGAGCTGGCACAAGATGTTCAAAATTACCTGCGCCAAAAAATGTCTATATGGCGTACCCTTTATCCCGGTGTTGAATCCCTGAACGTTGCCGTAATGGGCTGCGTTGTCAATGGGCCCGGAGAAAGCAAATTGGCCGACATCGGAATCAGCCTTCCCGGTACAGGGGAAACACCCGTCGCACCTGTTTATGTAGATGGGGAGCGCAAAATAACACTGAAAGGTGATAATATTGCAACTGAATTCCTAGCTATTGTAGAGGAATATGTTAAAACCAATTATGGCGAAAACAGTTCTAAACACAATAAAGGAAAAGTCATCCCGATACAGTCTCTATAAAATAAATGCCGTCTGAACATATCAGACGGCATTTATTTTCCCTCCCAATTAATCAAAGCTGTAAAGAAGCACGGTTCTCCAAGATTTGATCAATCAGACCATATTCTTTAGCCTCTTCGGCGGACATAAAGTTGTCGCGGTCAGTGTCGCGTTCCAAATCTGCCAAGTCTCGGCCGCAGTGTTTGGCCATCAGGCGATTGAGTTTTTCTTTGATTTTCAACAGTTCGCGTGCGTGAATCTCAATATCGGATGCCTGACCGCCCAAACCGCCGCTGATTAAAGGTTGGTGAATCATGATACGGCTGTTGGGCAAGGCGAAACGTTTGCCTTTCTCGCCTGCCGACAGCAGGAATGCACCCATGCTTGCCGCTTGCCCCAAGCACAAAGTAGAGACATTAGGGTTTGATGAAATTCATAGTATCGTAAATCGACATACCTGCCGTTACCGAACCGCCGGGCGAATTGATGTAAAAGAAAATATCTTTGTCAGGATTTTCACTTTCCAAAAACAACAGCTGGGCAACCACCAAATTGGCGGACTCATCGGTTACCGGACCGACTAAAAAAATACGATGCGTTCTTTTTAAAAGGCGCGAGTAAATATCAAATGCACGCTCACCACGACCGCTTTGTTCGATAACGGTAGGAACGAGGTAATTATTGAAATCGAAGGACATTCTTGTCTCCTGTCAATGTTACAAAAGCACCAAAGGGACGCTTTGGTGCTTTCAAGTTGCCTGTTTCAGACAAACCTTTGAAGATGATTAGGCTTGTGCGCCCATCACTTCGTCAAAAGACAAAGCTTTTTTTCGGTTACTTTGGCTTTGCCCAAAACGAAATCAACAACGTTGCTTTCTACTGCCAAAGAAGTCGGGCCTTGCAAACGGGAAGGCTCTGCGTAGTACCAGTCAATCACTTCTTGAGGATCTTCGTAGCTTTCTGCGAAGTTGGCAACAACGGCTTTGATTTGCTCTTCAGTCGGTTCCAGTTTGTTTTCATCAACCAGTTTGGCCAAAATCAGACCTAAAGATACGCGGCGTTCGGCTTGTTCTTTGAACATATCCAAAAGGCAGATCCAAGTTGGCAGCATCAGCCATGCCTTGGTTAACAAAATTTTGTTTCATTTCGTTTGCCAAGCGTGCGGCTTCTTCATTTACCAAAGCAACAGGTGCTTTCAGCTCTACGGCTTTGAGCAGCGCGTTCATGACAGATTCTTTGGTTTGTTCCTTCACGCGGCGTTCAACTTCGCGACCTACGTTTTTCTTCACTTCTTCGCGCATTTTGGCAACGTCGCCGTCGGCGATACCCAATGCTTTGGCGAAGTCGGCGTCAACTTCGGGCAGAGTAGGTTCGGATACGTTGTTCAATGTGATAGTGAAGACAGCGGATTTACCGGCAACGTCTTTACCGTGGTAGTCTTCAGGGAAGTTGACAGTAACGTCTTTGCTTTCGCCTGCTTTCATACCGACTACGCCGGCTTCGAATTCAGGTAACATTTGCCCTGCACCCAATACAAAGGCATAGTTTTTGGATGCGCCGCCTGCGAAAGGTTCGCCGTCGATTTTGCCTTCGAAGTCGATGATGACACGGTCGCCGTTTTGGGCTTCGCGTTCAACATGGTTGAAGCGGGTACGTTGTTTGCGCAGGATTTCTACGGTTTGGTCTACTTCAGCATCACCGACGGAAGCGGTTACTTTTTCAACTTCTTGTGCAGACAAATCACCGATAACGACTTCAGGGAATACTTCGAAAATCGCAGCAATTTTCAGGGATTCTTTATCATCTTGTTCTTCAACGCCTTCGAAACGCGGATAGCCGGCAACTTTCAATTCTTGGGCAACGGCAACATCGTAGAAGCGGCGTTGAACCATCTCATTGATGACATCATTTTTGAGCGCTTGCACCGTACATTTGGGCAATCATTTTTTTAAAGGTGCTTTTACCCGGGCGGAAACCGTCGATTTTTGCACGGCGCTGGGTTTGTTTCAGTTTTTTATCGGTTTCTGCGTTGATTTCGGACCAAGGCAGAGACAGCACTACTTTGCGTTCCAGATTTTCTAAAGTTTCAACAGTTACGCTCATCATAAGCCCTTAAATTTGTTGTGTTAATAAAATAGCTAGCCCTTTTTCCGACATTGGACGGTAAGCGGCAAACGGCACCGGCAGTACAAATATTTGCCCTGCCTTCTCCGTAAAGGGGACATCTTAACTTGGAAGTATATCACAATATGTTTTTCTCAAACATAATATGCCGTCTGAAAAACGTCAAATCAGCTACCCAGACTTCTTAATCCCAATGTGAAACTAAAAATGTTCTTTGTGTGCCAAAATCTTACGACTGCCATTAATATCGGCAGGGGAAACGACACCTGCATTTTCGAGTGCTTCCATCAGGTTTGCTGCGCGGTTATAGCCGATGCGCAACTGACGTTGTAGGGAAGAGATGGAAGTTTTTTTGCTTTCCAAAATGTAGGCAACGGCTTGGTCGAACAATTCGTCGCTTCCCGCATTCGGATTGACGATATTGGTGGTTTCAGTGCGGCTTCCCCGCTGAGCAAGCCTTCAACATAGTTTCGGCAGGGGCTTGGGATTTGACGTAGCTGACGACTTGATGCACTTCGTCGTCTGAAACGAACGCGCCTTGCAGTCGGGTTGGCTCGGCGCTGCCCGGTTGTAGGAACAGCGAATCGCCGTATTTCAACAGCTCGTCCGCACCCATCTGGTCAAGGATGGTGCGGCTATCAATTTTGCTTTGTACGGTAAACGCCATACGCGTCGGGATGTTCGCCTTAATCAGCCGGTGACGACATCGACGCTCGGACGTTGGGTCGCGACAATCATGTGAATACCTGCCGCACGCGCTTTTTGGGCAAGGCGTGCGATTTGCTGCTCGACGGATTTGCGTTCAGTCATCATCAGGTCTGCCAACTCGTCAATAACGACCACAATCAATGGTAATTTTTCCAAGGGTTCCGGATTATCCGGAGACAGGCTGAAAGGATTCAACAGCGGCTTACCGGCCGCCTTGGCAGCCTCGACTTTTTGATTGAAGCCCTCCAAGTTGCGCACACCTGCATGCGAGAGCAGGCGGTAACGTTTTTTTCCATTTCGGCAACGCACCAGTTCAACGCCCTGCCCCGCTTCACGCATATCGGTAACAACCGGGCAAAGCAGGTGCGGAATACCGTCGTAAATGCTCAATTCGAGCATTTTTGGATCAATCATGATGAAGCGGACTTCTTCCGGCGTAGCTTTGAAAAGCATGGACATAATCATGCCGTTCACGCCGACGGATTTGCCCGAACCGGTCATACCGGCGACCAAAAGGTGCGGCATTTTCGCCAAATCGCCGACGACGGGCGTACCGGCGATGTCTTTGCCCAATGCAACGGTCAGTTTGGATTTAGCTTCGGTAAACACGGGTGAAGACAAGATTTCGCTCAACATCACGTCTTGGCGTTTATCGTTGGGCAACTCGATGCCCATCGTGTTTTTGCCTGCGATGGTTTCTACGATACGTACGGATTGCAGCGACATGGAACGCGCCAAATCTTTAGATAAAGCAACAATTTGGCTACCTTTTTATGCCTTGCGCGGGTTCAATTTCATAACGCGTAATTACAGGGCCGGAAGTGGCAGAAACGACTTGCACGCCGATGCCGAATTCTGCCAGCTTGGATTCAATCAGTTCGGCAGTACGCTCCAATTCGGCAGGATTGATGCTAACCGGCTCGCTATCGGGAAGGCGCAACAAATTCAACGCAGGCTTGTGATATTCTCCATTGCTCTGGACTTCGTTATCTTCAAACAGCGAAGCTTGGATTTTAGGCGGCGGCGCAACAGAGACTGCTACAGATTTGCGGTTGCTGGTACTGCCTTCGAGTGAGACAACGGGCTTGGCGGTAATATTTTTAGCCTCTTTTACCATACGGCGGGTGTTTAGGGTATCGACACTGTCTTTTTTGGTATTAGGACGGCGTTTTCCCAGTGATGATATTTTTCTACCCGATACGGCCAGACCATTTTGAATCGTCCTACTTGTACCGTTCAACACTTCCAACCATGAAACCTGTACCAGCAAAGACACTGATAACAACAAAACAACCAAAATAATCAAGAGGCTGCCCGATTTTCCCAATAACCATGCAAATATAGCGCCGACACGTATACCTACCATACCGCCCGCACCGACCGGCAAGGATTCACTGTATTTTTCCGCCCAGCACAAAATATTCCAAAACAGGGCTGAATACCGTCAAGATAAAAAGTGCGGCGACGGCGATTTTGTGGTTGTACGAACCCGGTAGCGCCGATTTGGCATGCAGACGGAAATTTTTATACAACATCACGCAGGCAGCAACTATCCACCACCAGAACGACCAGCCGAAAAGATAATAACCGACATCGGCAATGTATGCTCCGAACAAACCTCCCCAATTGGCGGCATCTTCCACAACTGGCGAACTGCGCGACCAAGACGGATCCCCCATATCGAAACTAATCAGGGAAATCGTCAGATACAGGGTTGCCGCCAAGCCCATCAGCCACAATGCGTCGGCGATTAGATTGACGACATGTTCGGGACGTGCCTTCTTTGCTTCGGTTTTTTGCAATTCTTTAGCAGCTTTGAGCTGTTCGGAAACCTTATTGCCCCTTGCACCGTTGTCTTTCTTGCGGGAAGAATTTTGAGACTGGTTTGCCGCCCTGCCTTTTGTGATTTTCTTATTGGATTTTTCTGTCATGCCGTATTACCGGAAAATGCCGTCTGAAAACACCGGACGGCTTACGGATTAAATATGAAATGTCGGATTATACTCCATTTCGCCCATTTTCATGCCCCTGTGGGCCGCTGCCGCATACCGGAGCTTATACTTGATGCGCAAAATATGTATTTTTACGCAGGATTACGGCAAACCAGTATAATCCGTGCCGTTTGAACCGATTGAAAGAAGATAGTATGAACCAATTGAAACTTGCCGTTTCCGGTGCTCAGATTTTATTCGTTGCATTCGGCGCAATGGTGCTGGTTCCCCTGCTGACGGGACTGAACCCGGCACTTGCTCTTTTAGGGGCAGGCATAGGAACCTTATTGTTCCAAATTACCACCAAACGCAAAGTGCCTATTTTTCTAGGGTCTTCTTTTGCGTTTATCGCACCGATTATCTACGCTATCGGCGAATGGGGTCTGCCCTCCACCATGTTCGGATTGTTTGCTGCGGGATTTATGTATTTTGTATTTGCCGCACTAATCCGCTGGCGCGGACTTGCTGCCGTTCATAGGCTGCTGCCGCCGGTCGTCATCGGTCCGGTCATTATGGTTATCGGCTTGTCGGTCGCTGTAGCGGCAAGCAGTATGGCAATGGGACAGGCAGACGGAAAACAGGTTATCGACTATACCGATTCCCCTGATTCTTTCCGGCTTTACCTTTGCCGTTACTACCATCGTATCGGTTTTCGGCAGCAAGATGATGAAGCTGATCCCCATTTTAATCGGCGTTGCCTCCGGTTATGCCCTTGCACTGCTGATGGGGCTGGTCGACACGGCCAGCATGACACATGCACCTTGGTTTGCCGTCCCGCATTTTGAAACACCACAAGTCAACTGGCAGGCTGCTCTGTTTATGTTGCCGGTCGCAATTGCCCCGGCCATCGAACACATCGGCGGCATCATGGCAATCGGCAATGTAACGGGAAAAGACTACACAAAAGACCCCGGCTTGGACAAAAACCCTTACAGGCGATGGTTTGGGCGTATGCATTGCCGGCTTTGATCGGCGGCCCGCCGGTTACAACTTACGGGGAAGTAACGGGGGCTGTGATGATTACTAAAAACAGTAACCCCGTCATTATGACTTGGGCTGCAGTTTTTGCCATCTGTATGGCATTCTTCGGCAAATTCAATGCATTCTTAGCCTCCATCCCGATGCCTGTTATGGGCGGCATCATGCTGCTGCTTTTCGGTACGATTGCCTCTTTGGGCATCAAAACCCTGATTGATGCCAAAAGTCGATTTGATGCTGCCGAAAAACCTGGTTATCGTCAGCTCGGTACTGACGACGGGCATCGGTGGCATGACGCTCAAACTGGGCAGCTTCAGCTTTGCCGGGGTCGGTTTGTGCGCCGTACTTGCCATTGTGCTGAACCGCCTGCTCCCCGACTCCAAAGAGAGCTGATTGACGATATAAATGCCGTCTGAACATTCTTCAGACGGCATTCTGTTTACTTCAAATGCTGGATTAAAGAACTGACCGTTCCGCCATAATAGGCAGACGATGTGCAATAAACCGTCTCCAAACTGCACTGTCCCTGCGCACCATATTTTTTGATGCACTGGTTGAGGGCAATCTGATGGACGCTAGTAAAGCGTGGCGAAGTAATCACAACAGCATTACTGGTACGCACTCCGCCCTCTGCTTTCGGATACGCCAATGCAACGCAAGTATTTTTCAACGGCACAACAGAACGGCATCCAGTTGCCTGATCTTCACCTATCCCCGCAAGCGTATCCTGTCCTTTGCAAAAAGCCTCCAACTCGGCAAGCGATTCATTTTGTGTCAAATCCTCTTTAGTGGTTTTAATCTGCAAAACGTCGTTCTCATCCTGCGGATTCTGCCAAACAGCAAGATACCCGTAAGTATCGGCAGCCTGTGCCGGCGCAATAATCAGGCAGAGTGCAAATACTGCCAATATTTTTTTTATCATGATAGATTCCTGACGGTTCGTCCATGTCCTACCGTATTATAAACAAAAAACAGGATAATTCCCGCCTTATCGTTTTATTCCTCTAGAAAAATTACGCTGTGAAGCATCGGCAACCCGCTTTGACAACACAAATTAACGCATCGTCAACCTTTGCCGAATAAACAATCTATTAAGACGACAATTGAGCGCAAACCTTCCAACGCACGAAAAAGCTGTATTTTACAATGTACCCTGCGGCATACGTTTGTGAATGGGGAAATTATTTTAATATTATCACTCCTTTCCAATCATCCAATTACCCTGCCAAGCATCAACAAAATAAATACCTTCCCAACAGCTATATCTTACAGGGCGTATTGTTCGATAACTGTTTGGGTTATAATCTCCCTATCGATTTTCCGTGTCCGAAAGATACTTTAATCTATGGAAACCCAGCCAAACACCTCCCAACGTTCCCTGCGTCAAAACAGTATCTACCTCCTGCCCAACTCCTTTACCGTTGCCGCACTATTTTCCGCCTTTTACGCTATTACCCAATCTATGCACGGACACTACGAAACAGCCGCTATTGCTGTTTTTATCTCCATGCTGCTGGATGGCATGGATGGACGTGTGGCACGGCTGACCAACAGCCAGAGCGCATTCGGAGAACAACTTGACAGCCTTGCAGACATGGTCAGCTTTGGTGTCGCCCCGGCCCTGATTGCCTACAAATGGCAACTTTGGCAATTCGGGAAAATCGGTTATTCCGTTGCATTTATCTACTGTGCCTGCGCCGCCCTGCGCCTGGCACTTTTCAACACGCTTATCGGGAAAGTCGATAAACGCTGGTTTATCGGTGTTCCCAGTCCCTACTGCGGCCGCACTAATTGTCGGGCTGATTTGGGTCAACCACAGCGTTGAAAAATTCCCCGCCGTCCACTGGTGGGCATTAGGCATCACACTGTTTGCCGGTCTATCGATGATTGTCCAGATTCCGTTTTGGAGCTTTAAGGAAATCAATATCCGCAGACAAGTCCCCTTCGTCGGCATGCTGATTGCCGTTTTGCTGCTGCTGCTGATTACTTGGGAGCCATCGCTTGTCCTCTTCCTGTTCTTCTTCGGATACAGCCTCTCCGGCTACATTATGGCGGCACGCCGCTTTTTGAAAAAAACGCAGAAAGGCCGATTGAATGTGGCATTGGGAGATTATCCTGCTCCTGCTTTCCGTAGGCAGTGCGGCAGGTTTTATTGCCGGTCTGTTCGGTGTCGGGGGCGGCACACTGATTGTTCCTGTCGTTTTATGGGTACTCGGTTACCAAGGATTGGCTCAGCATCCCTATGCCCAACACCTCGCTGTCGGAACATCCTTTGCTGTTATGGTCTTTACCGCCTTCTCCAGTATGTTGGGGCAGCACAAAAAACAGGCGGTTGACTGGAAAACGGTATTCATGATGATGCCGGGCATGATATTCGGCGTATTCTTGGGTTCGCTCTCCGCAAAATATATCCCCACATTCTGGCTTCAAATTTTCTTTATCCTTTTTTTGACAGCCGTCGCATTCAGAACATTGCATACCGGTCATCAGACCGCACCGCATCCGCTGCCAAAACTGCCGGGACTGACTGCTGTTTCCACATTATTCGGCACAATGTCAAGCTGGGTCGGCATAGGAGGCGGCTCACTTTCAGTCCCTTTCTTAATCCGCTGCGGATTTCCCACCCACAAAGCCATCGGTACATCATCCGGCCTCGCCTGGCCAATTGCGTTGGCAGGTGCGGTATCTTATCTTTTAAACGGTCTGAAAGTTGAGGAACTGCCTGAAGGTTCACTGGGCTTCCTCTATCTGCCCGCTATCGGCGTACTCAGTGTGGCAACCATTACCTTTGCCCCCTTGGGCGTCAAAGCCGCCCACAAACTCTCTTCCGCCAAACTAAAAAAATCCTTCGGCATCATGCTGCTTCTGATTGCTGGGAAAATGCTGTACAACCTGTTTTTAAGACACAATGCCCCTCTTATTTCAAGCCCTTCCCTCCTATAATGGAAATGTAAGCATTCACGTAAAAATATACCTGACATACAAACAATCAAAACAAATGCCGTCTGAAATATTTTTCAGACGGCATTTTTATAAACAGATTGCTTATACTTTTTCTTTTTTACGGTTTTTCTCCGCCATCATTTCATGCAGCGTTTTCTTGGCAGGTTTCATCGGAACGCGGTTGTCCGTCCAGCCCAGTTGCTTGCTCGGCGTCAATGCACGGAATTTGGTGGCTGCCCAACCGAATGCTCGGTAGGTTTTGCTGCCGCTGAAAATACCGTTGAATGTGCGCCATGCCATTTGTTCGCCGAAGGTATGCGATGCGCCTTGCCCTCGGATGGGGTGCGGCACGGTTTCGGTCGGCGAACGTTGTGCTTCAACGCGCAAACGCTGCATTTGTTCGGTAATCGGGATGCGTACCGGACAAACTTCCACACACGCACCGCACATGGTACAGGCAGTTGGCAGGTCGCGGGTGGCATCCAGACCCAACAAGTGCGGAGAAATAATTTCGCCAATCGGGCCGGGGTAGGTGGTACCGTATGCCGCGCCACCGATACGGGTATAAACCGGACAATGGTTCATACACGCGCCACAACGGATACATTGCAAGGTACGGCGCATTTGGTCTTCGGCATAGGCTTGGCTGCGGCCGTTGTCGAGCAGGACCAAGTGCATTTCTTGAGGACCGTCCAGCTCCTGGCTACGGCGCGGACCGGTAATCATGTTGAAATAAGTGGTAATGTTCTGACCGATGGCAGAACGCGGCAGCAGACTGTACAAGGGTGGAATATCCGACAGCTTGGCAACTACTTTTTCAATGCCGGTAATGGCGATATGCACGGGAGGAACGGTGGTACTCAAGCGACCGTTGCCTTCGTTTTCCACCAGACACAGCGTACCTGTTTCAGCAACGGCAAAGTTTACGCCGCTCAAGCCGACATCGGCAGTGCTGTAAATATCGCGCAGGGCTTTGCGGGCGAAGCCGGTCAGTTGGTCTACATCGTCTGTCAGCGGCGTGCCGAGGTTTTGGTGGAAAAGTTCGCTAACCTGTTCTTTGGTTTTGTGAATGGCGGGCATCACGATATGGGTCGGTTTTTCACCTGCCATTTGGACGATAAACTCGCCCAAGTCGCTTTCCACCGCTTTAATGCCTTTTGCTTCAAGATAATGGTTCAGCTCAATTTCCTCGCTGACCATCGATTTGCCTTTGACCATCAGCTTGCCGTTTTTGGCAGTAATGATGTCATGGATGATTTCGCAGGCTTCGGCCGGTGTTTCCGCCCAGTGTACTTTCACGCCCAGCTTAGTTAGGGTTTTCTTCCAATTGCTCCAACAGTGCGGGCAATTTGGACAGAGAACGCTGGCGGACGTGTTCGCACAAATCGCGCAGACTTTGCAGCTCTTCTTCGTCGGTCAAAACGGCTTTACGTTTGGTCATCAGCATATCCATCGCGGTACGCAGGCTTTTACGCAAAGGCTTGTCTTGAAGGGAAATTGCGGCGTTTTGCTTGAAAGTTTCCGGCTTCATGTGGAACTTGATGGTTTGCGTAGTCATGCGTTTTCCTCCAAATCGGCAGGGGAAATGTGGTCAGGCAGGATGGCGAGGATAACCAAATCACGCGGACCGTGTGCACCATAAGCAAGCGTCAGCTGGATATCTGCGGTTTTGGACGGGCCGGAAATCAGGAAAACATTGGTCGGCATACCGTTTTTCCACCAGTTTTTTTCACCTTCAACGGCGTTGTGAAATTCGTTATACATTTTTGCCGTATCAAACAGGCAGAAATGCACGGGCGGAACGAGGCTTAAAGTACGCGGTTCTTCGGGGCTGGAAAACAGCATCAGCGTACCGGTACGGGCGATGCCGCATTGAGAGCTGCTAAAACCTGCATCGATGTTTGAGAAGAACTCAGTTTTCCAAGTATCGATTTCGCGCTCGAAAGCAATCGGTTCGATATTGCTGTCCACCAGCGCGGCACGGGCGATTTGTCCGTGTTCGGTCGCCAACGGCAGCAGGATGTTTTTTTCAAACCTTTGTCTTCGGCTGCTTGACGGAATACTTGCGGCCAGCCGGTTTTGGTCACCCAATAAATTTCGGTTTTGACCGCACGCATAGCGGCAGCCCAATGTTTCAGACGCTCAACTTCGCTGCCCCAAGAAACACCCATTTCACGGTAATAATCAAAAACCGCAGGCTCTTCCATCGGCAATGCGTCGGCTTTTTTTCAGTTTTGCCAAAATATTTTCGCGCGCGCTCATGCTTTGCCTCCGGTACGTTCCAACAAGAAGGATGCGATGTGTTTCGGACGCGGCATATTCGGCTCATCCCTAGCGATTTTGCCGCCGATGTTCATCATGCAGCCACAGTCCGCGCTGATGATTTCGGTCGCGCCGGTTTCTTTTAGCGCGGCAACTTTATCGGTTACCATCGCGCCGGAAATATCGGCCCTGTTTGACAGAGAACGTCCCACCGAAGCCGCAACACTCGCTTTCGTGGTCGTGAACGACGCGTTCAACGTTTTCCATGCCGTCAATCAACTGCCAGCCTGACAAATGAACATTCATCTCACGGCGTGCGGCACAGGAAGTGTGAACGGCGACCTTAACCGGCCCGCCTTTTGTCTTCAGGCTTGTAGCCGATAGCCAGCAGAAAATGGGTAAACTCTATGATGCGGCCGGCACAATCAATGGCTTTTTGCTCGTACTCGGAGCCTTTAAACAAAGTCGGCCAGTGGTGTTTCATCATGCCGCCGCACGAGCCGGACGGTACGACGATCGGCCAGTTTTCAGGGAAAAGGTCGAGTTGCGCTTTGGCAACATCAAACGCCTCGGTCGGATGACCGGAAGAATAGGCAGGTTGGCCGCAGCAGCTTTGCGCCATCGGGTAATGAACCCGTATGCCTTGCTGCTCGATTAAAAGTAATGGCATCCATACCGGCTTCAGGCATGAAAAGATCGAGGACGCAGGTACCGAAGAAATAAACATCCGTCGGCTTGCTGTCGAATGTGGTGATTTTTGGAGGAGTGATTGCGCTCATTTTTTTGTTAACGGGGATACCCGTTTTCTCTGTCGAAAATTAAGCGTTTACTTTTAAGTAATTGACTGTTGTGGGTCAAGTATAATTTTTAAAAAAATAATCTGATTTTTTTCTTACAAACTGCTATCTATTGCTTGCTGCATCTTACATTATTAATTAAGATAATCGTTATCATTACAAAACGGCGATACCTTTATTCATTTATGAATGTAATCGCGTCTGAACCAATACCGTCCAGGTCGCATTTAAGAACGACAACAGACCGGTATGGAGTACAATCGCTTTATGGAAAAAAGCACCCTCCCCTCCCATACGACCTCCGCCTGGTTACCATTTCTGCTTGCAATTGCCATTTTCATGCAGATGTTGGATGCCACTATTTTAAATACCGCCCTGCCTGAAATTGCCGCCGACCTGAATGAGTCGCCATTGAACATGCAGCTGGCGGTTATTTCCTACACGCTGACCGTTGCCTTGCTGATTCCCTTAAGCGGTTATTTGTCAGACAAATTCGGAACTAAGAAGGTTTTTTTCGGCTCAATTGCCCTCTTCATGCTAGGGTCGGCATTGTGTGCCGCATCCGACTCGCTGCTCGGGTTGGCATTCTCACGCATCATTCAGGGCATAGGCGGTTCGATGCTGGTTCCGATACCGCGCCTGACTATCCTGCGCATGTATGAAAAATCAAAGCTTCTCAATGCCATTAATTATGCGGTCATGCCTGCATTAATCGGGCCTGTTTTGGGACCTTTGGCAGGAGGTTATCTGGTTGAATATGCTTCATGGCACTGGATTTTCCTGCTCAATCTGCCTATCGGCCTGCTGGGCTTTATATTAGGAAGAAACATTATGCCCGATATTAAAGGCAGCAATACCTCTTTAGACTTCAAAGGTTATCTGATTTTTTCTGCCGCCGCGTGCCTCTTGTTACTTTCAGCAGAAAGCCTGTCTCACGCACTGCCTCCGTATATTTCCCTATGCCTGCTGGGTATGGGTCTGTTGTTTGCACACCGTTATTTCAGACACATGAAAACGGCACCCCCATCCGATTTATTCTGCCGATTTATTCCTGATACGCACTTTCCGTCTGGGATTGGCAGGCAACCTGTTCAGCCGTATCGGCATCAGCTCGATTCCCTTCCTGATGCCGTTGATGTTTCAAATCGCTTTTGGTTTCAGCGCAAGCCTGTCAGGTTGGCTGGTTGCACCCGTCGCCCTGTCTTCGCTATTGGTCAAGCCGTTAATCTCCACCTTGATGAAGCGTTTCGGCTACCGCAAGGTGCTGCTTTGGAATACCAAACTGCTTGCCGCCTTCATCATGCTGCTGGCACTGCCTGACGGACACTCTCCGTTATGGATATGGGTTTTGCTCTCGCTGGCAATCGGCACATGTAATTCTTTACAGTTTTCGGCTATGAATACACTGACACTTGCAGATTTACGTCCGCAACAAACAGGCAGCGGCAACAGCCTGATGGCGGTTAACCAGCAACTTGCCATCAGTATGGGGGTTGTTTCCGGTGCGCTGATACTTAAAAACTGGACATTCCTGATGCCTGCCGCCGCCAACCTGCATCCGGCCTTCCGCATGACGCTGCTCAGCATCGGCGGCATTACCCTTGCATCATCTCTGGTTTTCAAACGGCTGCATGTATCAGACGGTGCCAACCTGACAAGAGGCACGCGGCCTTAATCCTGCATACCGACAAAACTTTTACCCGTTCCGGCCTTTAGATTATGATGCTTCATTTCAATGCGTACAGACCCCAAAATACAGGCAATGCCGTCTGAAACCCTATCCCCGATGAAAACACGCAGCCTCATTTCCCTTTTATGCCTCCTTCTCTGTTCATGTTCTTCATGGCTGCCCCCTTGGAAGAACGGACGGAAAGCCGCCATTTCAATACTTCCAAACCCGTCCGCTTGGACAACATCCTGCAAATCCGGCACACCCCACACAACAACGGGCTATCCGATATCTATCTGCTGAACGATCCCCACGAAGCCTTTGCCGCGCGCGCAGCCCTCATCGAATCAGCCGAACACAGCCTCGATTTGCAATACTACATCTGGCGCAACGACATTTCCGGCAGACTTCTGTTCAACCTCATATACCTTGCCGCAGAACGCGGTGTACGCGTACGGCTGCTGCTGGACGACAACAACACGCGCGGATTGGACGACCTCTTGCTTGCCCTCGACAGCCATCCCAATATCGAAGTACGCCTGTTCAACCCCTTCGTCTTACGAAAATGGCGTGCCTTAGGCTACCTGACCGACTTTGCCCGCCTCAACCGCCGTATGCACAACAAATCCTTTACCGCCGACAATCGTGCGACCATCCTCGGCGGACGCAACATCGGCGATGAATATTTCAAAGTCAGGAACGATACCGTTTTTTTGCCGACCTGGACATCCTCGCTACCGGCAGCGTCGTTAGCGAAGTTTCATACGATTTTGACCGCTACTGGGCAAGCCATTCCGCCCTACAATGCCACGCATATCATCCGTCGCGGAGATATTCCGCACGGACTTCAAGAACTCGGCTACGACGACGAAACCGCCAGACAAGCACTCCTCCGGTACCGTGAAACCATAGAACAATCCCCGCTCTACAAAAAAATACAAAACCGGCAGATTGACTGGCAAAGCGTCCAAACCCGCCTAATCAGCGACGATCCCGACAAAGGGCTGGACCGGGACAGCCGCAAACCACCGATTGCCGACCGCCTGCAAAACGCCCTCAAACAACCCGAAAAAAACGTCTATTTGGTTTCCCCCTATTTTGTCCCCACGAAATCCGGCACACAGGCATTGGCAAAACTGGTTCAAAACGGCATAGGCGTAACCGTCCTGACCAACTCGCTGCAGGCTACCGATGTTGCCGCCGTCCACTCCGGTTACGCCAAATACCGCAAACCCCTGCTTCACTCCGGCATCAAACTTTACGAACTGCAACCCAATCATGCCGTTCCTTCCACCAAAGACAAAGGACTGACCGGCAGCTCTGTTACCAGCCTGCATGCCAAAACCTTCATCGTCGACGGAAAACGTATTTTTATCGGCTCCTTCAACCTCGACCCGCGCTCCGCACGCCTCAATACCGAAATGGGCGTAGTCATCGAAAGCCCCCTGATAGCCGGTAAAATGGAGCGCACCCTCGCCCAAACCACCGCTTCCTACGCCTACCGCATTACCCTCGACAAACACAACCGCCTGCAATGGTATGACCCTGCCACCCAAAAAACCTACTCGAACGAACCGGAAGCCAAACTCTGGAAACGCATTGCTGCAAAAATCCTATCCCTGCTGCCCATAGAAGGTTTATTATAGACATGCCGTCTGAATGTCCTTCAGACAGCATGCAAGAACCCACAAAGGAAAAAAACATGTATCCGACCGTCAAAGTCCTTTTCCTCTGTCTCAGCGCACTGCTCCTCGCCTCATGCGGCACGACCTCCGGCAAACACCGTAAACCGGAATCCGGAGCCCGATACCCGGCCCGGCAAATCCAACCCGTCCGCATCAGCCACATCGACCGCACACAAGGCTCGCAGGAACTCATGCTCCACAGCCTCGGACTCATCGGTACTCCCTACAAATGGGGCGGCAGTACCACCGCAACCGGCTTCGACTGCAGCGGCATGATTCAATTCGTTTACAAAAACGCCCTTAACGTCAACCTTCCCCGTACTGCCCGAGACATGGCGGCGGCCAGCCGCAAAATTCCCGACAGCCGCCTCAAGGCCGGCGACCTCGTATTCTTCAACACCGGCGGCGCACACCGCTACTCACACGTCGGACTCTACATCGGCAACGGCGAATTCATCCATGCCCCCAGTAGCGGTAAAACCATCAAAACCGAAAAACTCTCCACACCGTTTTACGCCAAAAACTACCTCGGCGCACATACTTTCTTTACAGAATAGCGGCAACACACCGCAACAAAAACACGGCAGCATGGCAATGCTGCCCTACGGCTTCAACCCACAGCCGTAAATCAGGCATAAATACCCGACAAAAAATGCCGTCTGAAACACAAAAGTATTTCAGACGGCATGTCGGATTCACAGGTCAGTTAATCAGATACCCTTGGATTTCCTTGGTTTTTGCATTGATTTCTTTAGTACGGCAGTCAGATTGCGCCAAACCGTATTCATCCCCTCCGGCACATTTAGCATTCAAACCATTCTGCCAGTTTCGGTATTCGGGCATAACGGTTTCGGCAATATCGGCGGGCAATGCCTGAACCGCACCATCCAATGCTGCCTTGGCAGTCCTTTCTTTTTGTCTGCTTCCCTGATAATTTCGTCAATCACTGCTTTCTTACGGTTGTGCAGCTCTTCCAAGCGTGCTTCGGTTTCCGCCGTTTTTGCATGCCAGTTCGCTGATTTTTATGCCGTTTGGCGTTTCACTTTCAGCTTTTGCCTTGCTGGCACAGATTTTATCCATCCCGCTTTTCCATGTTTTCTGTGAGGCTTGCAGCTTGTTTTGTACGGTTTGCGGCAGACCTGTCCAAAAATTGTTCAAACTCACTGCGCAACAATTTGTAGCGTTCCTCCCATTCTGATACGCGGGCTGCCTCCTGTTCTTGGCTCAATGCCTCCTGCGCCGCTGCTTCTTCTGCCTCGCGCGCCTCCTGTGCCGCCGCTTCCGCTGCTTCAAGCTCTTCATTCATTTTCTTCGCTTTATCCAACGGCTCCTTAATCAATGCCATAAACACCAGCTCGCTGACCGGACGGATGACTTCATATGCCTGATTCAGCTCGGCAAAAATCTTACGCTTATCGTCTGTAGGCTGGACGCTGTAAGAAATGGTTTTAACGTAATATGCACCTTCTTTACGGTAGTAACGTTCAAAAAATCGGGCGTTTTTTTATAACTGTTGCCTACTGTCCGGTTAGCGGCAACGGCATAACCGACGACATCCTCCGGCACTTCCAACTTCAACGTGGCTTCGCATTTCAATTTGCTGGAAGTGTCGGTTTTTTCGGCAGTACGGATTTCATCGATGGTTATGCCCAAACGTTCGATCATGCTGCGGATATGCGATATACCGATGTCGGCAAATGCCTGTTCTTTGAATGCGTCATCGTCAAAAGTTTTAACGGTTTCCCCTTCGACATTGTCGCGGATAAGTTTGACCAAAATCTCTTTAGCCTCTTCGCTTCCGCAGGAAACCTCCTTCTCGAAAAACGGATTGCTTATACCCAAACGGTCGCAGCCCGACAAAATCAGCATACTTGCCAATGCCAGTGCGGATAAATTTTTTCCCATTGGTTTTCCTTTTCATTCAGACAGACCGTACGTTTATCTGTGTATTCCGGTACACATACAATACTGTAAAGTACAAGCCTTTAAATTCATGCGAATTATCATATCGGGATTACAGGATGCCGACAAGCCTTTTATTTAGCTTGCACTTTCCTTATATTTCCTTGCGGCTTGGCGCATTTCCCGCCAAAGCAACATAAGCGGTTGCGATATTGATAACTTACCCGCCTAATGAGCATCTTTTTTTCCAAAGCCCGTACCAAACCGCCCGACGGTTTTTAGCCGGCGTTTCAGACGGCATTTGCGGAATGCTGTCTGGATATCAATCCTTGTCGTAAACGATATGCTTGTTATGTATGCTTTTTTTACTTTTTTGCAGTTGCAGGCTGGCAGCATCGCCCAAACGCAAGGCTAGCCCGATGGCGAGGATGTCGATAACGGCAAGTTGAAGCAGGCGTGAAACCATGGGCGTGTAAAGTTCCGCATTTTCCTGAGTGGCTATGCTCAATACGCAATCGGCCATTTGTGCCAAAGGAGATTCGTTGCGCGTCAACGCAATAATGGACGCACCGTTTTCTTTGGCGATACTGACTGCATCTAGAAGCTCGATTGACGAACCGGTATTGGAAATGGCGATAAGGACGTCTTCACTGGAAAGGACGGAAGCCGCCATCAATTGCGTATGGGTATCTACATAGGCAACGGTGGACATACCGAAGCGGAAGAATTTATGCTGCGCGTCTTGGGCGACAATACCTGAATTGCCGACTCCGTAAAACTCGACACGGCGGGCATGCATCAATGTAGCAATGGCATTTTCAAGTTCGGATTCTTTCAGAAAGCGGCGCTCGCCCAAGAGGGAGGCTGCGGCATTGCCCAATACTTTTTCGACCACGCTTGACATGTCGTCATCCGCATTGAGCTCTTCATGAACATAGGGCATACCTTCATGACCGATACTGGCGGATAATGCAAGTTTGAACTCGGGCAGCCCTTTGTAGCCCAGGCTGCGGCAGAACCGGATGACGGTCGGTTGGCTGACGGAGGAGTGTTCGGCAATCTCGGCAACAGCCGCATGAACAAACCATTTGGGTTTTGCCAATGCACATTCGGCTACTTTACGTTCCGCGCCGGAAAGGTCTGCCAGTGATTCGCTGATTTTGCTTAACATAATGATATACCCTTCGATAATCCAGCCCGCCGTAAAAGGCGATATGGTTAAACGTTTCTCAAATGGTTGTCGAGAGCCACTGCCGCACCGGAAATTCCGGGAAACTCGCTCAATACGACATAGACGGGAATCGCGGCAAGATATGCTTCAAACCTGCCCTTATTCTCAAAACGGCTGCGGAACGGGGAGGTTTTAAAGTATTCCAGCACGCGGGGAATAATGCCGCCGCACAAGTATACACCGCCGCGCGCGCCCAGCATCAATGCATGGTTGGAGGCGACGGTACCGAGCATGGCGCAAAAGATGTCTAAAGTCTGACGGCACAAAGGGGACGAACCGCCCAATGCTTTTTCCGTAATTTCAGAAGGCGGCAATTTTACCGATTTGACTTTCTGCTTTACCGCCAACGCTTCATAAATCAAGCTTAAGCCTGCACCGCTGAGGAAGCGTTCTGCAGAAACATGACCGTATTTGTTTTTGGCATATTGCCAAATCAAAACCTCCATATCGTCAAACGGAGGAAAAGTCCCATGTCCGCCCTCACCCGCCAAAGCCACCCAGCCCGCCGCACTGTGCACCAGTCCGCTTACGCCCAAGCCTGTTCCCGGACCGATAACTGCTTTCGGTGCAAACTCGACCGGTTTTTTTGTCCGCCGATTTGCAAGAGATCGCAATCGTCTGTCAAGGTAACCGCCAAAGCCTGTGCAGTAAAATCATTCAGCAGAATCAAGGTTTCCAGACCCAAAGCCTGACGGGTCGTTTCGATAGAGAAGGCCCAATGATGATTGGTCATCTGCACCCAATCGCCCAATATCGGGTTGGCAATGGCAAAGCCGCATGTTTCACATTTTCCACACTGCTTTGATTCAAATAGGCGCGTGCTGCATCTGTAAGCGTATCATAATCACTACATGGAAAAACAGCCGCTTTTTCAATCACACGCGGAGCGGTTTCCAATGCGAAGCGTGCATTCGTACCGCCGATATCGGCAACCAAACGAGGATAAGCTTCAGTGTGCATAGTAGACATGGCAGTTAATTCCTTGGTGATTGAGAATCAGACTGGTCGGATATTCGGTGTCAGCCCTTGCAACAGCCTTGTCGAATACCGCTTTTTTCTCTGCGCCTTGAATGGCCAAAAATACATTCGGCGTTTTGGCAATCGCACCCAAAGTCATGCTCACTCGCTCATGCGGCGCGGTAACCGGCGTGGTATGAATCAATGTCGGGTCATTGGCTTCATTGATTGCTGCCTGTAATTGAGGCGCTTGAGGGAACAACGACGCCGTATGCCCGTCTCCGCCCATGCCCAACACCAGCACGTCAGGTTGCTTATAATGTTTCAATGCGTAAGCAACGACAACTTCAGGTTGTAATTCAGTTTCAGACTTTCCGTCTTCAACAACAGGAATCCATGTGGCAACAGCCGCGTTATTTTTGAGCAGATATTCGCGTACCAAGCCTGTATTGCTGTCGGCATGCGTGGTCGGAACGATACGCTCGTCCACCAAAGTAATGCCGATGTTTTGCCAATTTAAATCTTTTTGCGACAAAGCCTCGAAAAACGCAATCGGCGAACGACCGCCGGAAACGGCCAAAACCGCATGGCCTTTCTCATTCAACGCGGTTTGCAATGCAGCGGCAACGGCATCGGCGAGAGCTTGCGCGGCAGTTGCAGCGTTTTCTTGTTCGTGCCAAACAAACATGTTTCGTCCTTTCATGGTTTCAGACGGCCTTTTGTTGGAAAACAAGGCCGTCTGAAAGAAATATTATTGCTCTTCGTGCCACTTGTTGCCGTCACGGGCCAACAGCGCGCGCGCAGCTTCAGGACCCCAAGAATGGGCTTCGTAAGCATGTGGAGGCGTTGTATTGTTCGCCCAGTTTTCCAAAATCGGCATCACATATTCCCAAGCGGCTTCGAGTTCGTCACGACGGTTGAACAAAGCGAGTTTGCCGTTAATCACATCCAGCAGCAGGCGCTCATAAGCCTCGGCGCGGCGGCCTTCGACGGCTGTGCCCAAGTCCACGCCAATCGGTGTCACTTCGACTTTGTTGCCTGCACCCGGGGTTTTCACTTGAGTGTAAAGGCGGATGGATTCGGTCGGTTGTAGTTCAATAACCAAACGATTCGGCGCAGGTTGGCTGTTGTCAAAAATATGGTTTTGCAGCGGACGGAAGTTCAACACAATTTCCGCCACTTTGCCTGCCATGCGTTTGCCGGTACGCAGGTAGAAAGGTACGCCTTTCCAGCGTTCGTTTTTCGATTTCGGCTTTGATGGCGACATAGGTTTCGGTGAAGCTGTCTTTCGGTACATCGACTTCTTCCAGATAGCCGTTCATGCCGTTCGCTGCAACATATTGACCGCGAATAACATTTTTCGTTGACGGATTCGATGGTCAGCGGTTTCAGCGATTTGATGACTTTTCACTTTCTCGTCGCGTACGGCATCGGCATCCAAGCTCGCCGGTGCTTCCATCGCAGTCATACAAAGCATTTGCATCAAGTGGTTTTGCACCATATCGCGCAACGCGCCGGTAATGTCGTAGAACTCGCCGCGTTCTTCCACGCCCAACTGCTCGGCGATGGTCAGCTGTACGCTTTCAATATATTTGTTGTTCCACAAAGGCTCGAACATCACATTGGCAAAACGCAAGGCCAGCAGGTTTTGCAGGCTTTCTTTACCCAAATAATGGTCGATACGGTAGATTTGCTCTTCTTTAAAAATAACGGGCCACATCTGTATTGATTTGCTGGGAAGAAGCCAAGTCCGTACCCAACGGTTTTTCCAAAACCACGCGCACGTTATCGGCATTCAAACCAATTTCAGCAAGGTTTTCACAGGCTTGCGAAAAGAATTTCGGCGCAGTTGAGAGGTAGATCACGACATTTTCAGTATTCTTGCGTGCTTTTACCAAGTCGCCCAAGGCAATGAAATCGCCTTTCTCTGTAACATCGACTTTTAAATACTCGAGACGTTGGATAAACGATGCCCACGCTTCATCTGAGAAATTTTGTTTGACATGGATTTTAGAATTCGTTTCCACTTTAGCCAAAAAGCCGGCAGTATCCAATTCGCTGCGGCTTACGCCCAAAATACGACCTTCGGGATGAAGCAAACCAGCTACATGCGCCTGATACAGGCAAGGCAAAAGTTTACGCATTGCCAAATCACCGGTCGCGCCAAACAACACCAAATCAAAATTTGTCTGTGTACTCATCGTATTATCTCATTAGAAATTTTTAATTCCGTCTTACCCCTGTCTTTAACTAAAACACTGGATAGTTCAAGGACAAAGCAAGAACATGATGAGTAGTAATACTACACATCACTACACTTTTTGTCCATGCCCATTTTTTTCAATTTCTTTGACCTAATCCAAAACGAGACAAATCCTCTTCGGTATTAGTGGCGTAATTTGAAATACGCCCGAAATTTAAATCAAGCTTCATTTTGACTATTAAATTTTTGTAATAAAATTACAAATTGTATTATAATAAATAGGCTGTGTTTTAATATAGTGTTGATAGACGTACTTGGCTTCCATGTATTCAATCGTGGAAATCTATATCTTCGTCCTCGCCGAAATAGTCTATGCCCGATATACAATTTTGATACACAAACTTGGAAATATGGGTATCGTCGCCGGAGCGATAGAATGCGGACAGTTATATATATACGGTTTTTTTAGGGGAGCGGGCAGATGAAGGGCGGATTTTGAATTAACCCCATGCAAATTGACTTTTGCGGGCGGTTTTACCGCCCATATATTTACAAAAGCCAAATTTTTAAACATATATCCTTGATATATACACGGCGTAAACATATACTGGAAACATCTTTAAATTTTCCGAAATTTTAAACATGAGCAACTGGAAACCCGATATTTCCTATAACGATTTACCACCCCTGCCGCCAAAACAGGATATTGAAAGCAAAACCATCCTGAAACGTTGTATAGCCGCCCGTGCATCCCTTGCCCGTTTAAAGCAGGCGGCAGAATTGATACCGAATCAAGCCATGCTGATTAACACCCTTCCTGTTATGGAAGCCCGTGCAAGTTCGGAAATTGAAAACATCGTAACCACAACGGACAAGCTGTTTCAATCCCTGCAAATGGATACGGAACGGCAAGACCCTGCCACGAAAGAAGCCCTGCAATACCGCACCGCCCTGTTTGCAGGCTATGAATCACTGACGAGCCGCCCTTTATGCACACAAACCGCCATCATGGTCTGCAACGCCATCAAGCACCCCTACGAAATGGCCATCCGCAAAACAGGCGGCACAGCCCTAAAGGAGGCAACAGCGGAAATGTTGTCTATACCCCGCCCGAAGGAGAAGAAACCATACGTGGCAAGCTGGCAAATTGGGAGCGGTTTATTCACGAAAGCGGCGATTTAGACCCGCTTATCATCATGGCGGCGGCACATTACCAATTTGAAGCCATCCACCCGTTTACGGACGGCAACGGGCGGACGGGGCGCATATTGAACAGCCTGCTATTGATTGAAAAAGGGCTTTTGGATTTGCCTATTTTGTATTTGAGCCGCTACATCATCGAAAACAGGGCGGACTATTACCGCCTGCTGTTAGGCGTAACCGAACGGCAGGATTGGGAAAGCTGGATAATCTACATCTTAGACGGCGTAGCCGACACCGCCGATTGGACGGTATCGAAAATAGATGCGATACGCTGCCTGTTCGAGCAGACACGGCAATACATACGGACACACGCACAAGGAATCTACACGCACGAACTGGTAAATCTTCTGTTTGAGCAGCCATATACACGCATTGCCAACCTAGAAGCGGCAGGGATAGCCAAACGGCAGACGGCCTCTAAGTACCTGAAAGAGCTTTCAGACATAGGTGTGCTGCAAGAAATCGCCATCGGTAGGGACAAACTATTCATTCATCCGCGCCTAATGGAACTATTGCGGGGAGAGGGCAACAGCTTTACTTCATTCTAACCCCTCTTCATCCCCACATGACTAACACGAAACAGGGATTTTGACACCCGAACCGAGCCCCCTTGTATTTCCCCGCAAAAGCTGGCATCCGCCCGCGTATCATGGGAGCAACAAAACCCCTGCCTAAAATTTTGACTTGTGCAAATTGGGGGTATATTTGGGGGTATATTGAAAAATGGCTAAAATAAAATTTTTAATAAACAAAATGTTGAAACTTAATTTCGATAGAGCCTCTGCATATCGTATTGAGGCGTTAATGGAATTTGAGAAAGCTATTTTTAAATAAGAAAAAGGTAACTATTAAATAGCTACCTTTCTAAAATTAAATATCAACACATCGTTAAAACACAGCCAATAAATATTGCTTTTTCTGTTTTCAGACGGCACATTAATTTAATATCCGCTCCGAATACAAAATCAAAACGCACGATACCAAGCCATCGCATTCAAACAATAGGGTCAAACATGAACTCCTCTCCTATCCACCCCAAGCTTGCCGAGATTACCGAGCGCATCATCGAGCGCAGCCGTCCGACCCGCGAAAAAAATATCTGGCGAAAAATCCGCAGCGCCAAACAAATGGGACGGCTGGAGCGCAACCAGCTCGGTTGCAGCAACTTGGCGCACGGCTACGCCTCCATGCCCAAAAGCATCAAAATCGAAATGCTTCAGGACACCGTTCTCAACTTAGGCATCATCACTGCCTACAACGACATGGTTTCCGCACACCAGCCGTTTAAAGACTTCCCCGACCAAATTAAAGACGAAGCGCAGAAAAACGGTGCGACCGCGCAAGTCGCCGGCGGTACGCCCGCCATGTGCGACGGCATCACGCAAGGCTATGCCGGTATGGAATTGTCGCTGTTCTCCCGTGACGTGATTGCCATGAGTACCGCCATCGGCCTGTCGCACCAAATGTTTGACGGCAGCCTGTTTATGGGCGTGTGCGACAAAATCGTTCCGGGCTTGATGATAGGCGCGCTCTCGTTCGGTCATATTCCCGGCATCTTCGTTCCGGCAGGCCCGATGTCCAGCGGTATCGGCAATAAAGAAAAAGCCCGCACCCGCCAACTTTTCGCTGAAGGTAAAGTCGGTCGCGATGCCTTGCTTGAAAGCGAAATGGGTTCTTACCACAGCCCGGGTACTTGTACCTTCTACGGCACCGCCAACTCCAACCAAATGATGATGGAAATGATGGGCGTACACCTGCCTGCCGCCGCCTTCGTCCACCCTTACACCGACCTGCGCGAAGCACTGACCCGCTACGCCGCCGGACACCTCACACGCGGCATTAAAAACGGCACCATCAAACCATTAGGTGAAATGTTGACCGAAAAATCCTTCATCAACGCCCTGATCGGCCTGATGGCAACCGGCGGCTCAACCAACCACACCATGCACCTTGTTGCCATGGCGCGCGCCGCAGGCGTGATTTTAAACTGGGACGACTTCGACGAAATTTCTTCCATCATCCCGCTGCTCATCCGTGTGTATCCAAACGGCAAAGCCGACGTGAACCACTTTACCGCAGCCGGCGGCCTGCCTTTCGTCATCCGTGAATTGCTGGACGCAGGCCTGTTGCACGACGATGTCGATACCGTCGTCGGACACGGTATGCGCCACTACACCAAAGAGCCTTTCCTCATCGACGGCAAACTCGAATGGCGCGAAGCCCCTGAAACCAGCGGCAATGAAGACATTCTGCGCAAAGCCGATAACCCGTTCTCCCCGGACGGCGGTCTGCGCCTGATGAAAGGCAACATCGGTCGCGGCGTAATTAAAGTATCCGCCGTGCGCGAAGGCTGCCGCATCATCGAAGCGCCTGCCATCGTGTTCAACGACCAGCGCGAAGTATTGGCTGCGTTTGAACGCGGCGAGTTGGAACGCGATTTCGTCTGCGTCGTCCGCTACCAAGGCCCGCGCGCCAACGGTATGCCCGAATTGCACAAACTGACCCCACCTCTGGGCATCCTGCAAGACCGCGGCTTCAAAGTAGCACTGCTGACCGACGGCCGTATGTCCGGCGCATCCGGCAAAGTTCCGGCCTCTATCCACATGACGCCTGAAGCCCTGATGGGCGGCAACATCGCCAAAATCCGTACCGGCGACCTGATCCGCTTCGACTCCGTTACCGGCGAACTCAACGTCCTGGTCAACGAAGCCGAGTGGAACGCCCGCGAAATCGAACGCATCGACTTGAGCGCCAACCAACAAGGTTGCGGCCGCGAACTCTTCGCCAACTTCCGCAGCATGACCAGCAGCGCAGAAACCGGTGCCATGAGCTTCGGCGGCGAATTCGCCTAAACCCTTTTCAGACGGCCTTTTAAAACAAACAGGCCGTCTGAAACCATGTTAACGACCCTATTACGATACAGTCCCCAACGGAGACCTAAAATGTCTAAACTGACCCCTCGTGAAATTCTGACTGCCGGCGCAGTTGTACCGGTAATGGCGATTGACGACTTGAGTACTGCCGTCGATTTATCCCATGCCCTTGTCGAAGGCGGCATTCCCACCCTCGAAATCACCCTGCGCACCCCTGTCGGCCTCGATGCTATCCGCCTGATTGCCAAAGAGGTGCCCAACGCCATCGTCGGCGCAGGTACGGTAACCAATCCCGAACAACTCAAAGCCGTCGAAGATGCAGGCGCGGTTTTCGCCATCAGCCCGGGTTTGCACGAATCCCTCGCCAAAGCCAGCCACAACAGCGGCATTCCCCTGATTCCCGGCGTTGCCACTCCAGGTGAAGTCCAACTGGCTTTGGAACACGGCATCGACACCCTCAAACTCTTCCCTGCCGAAGTCGTTGGCGGCAAAGCCATGCTCAAAGCCCTGTACGGCCCTTACGCCGACGTGCGCTTCTGCCCGACCGGCGGCATCAGCCTGGCAACTGCTCCCGAATACTTGGCACTGCCTAATGTCTTGTGCGTTGGCGGCTCATGGCTGACACCGAAAGAAGCCGTTAAAAACAAAGACTGGGACACCATCACCCGTCTCGCCAAAGAAGCGGCGGCGTTGAAACCCAAAGCCTGATTCGCATCATAAAAAAATGCCGTCTGAAGCCCTTTCCCGTTTCAGACGGCATTTTGCCGATTGAGGGCACAGTCGGCATACGCGGCAGCACCGCTCCGACATACTGCCCCTAAAATGCCCATCCATCTTCCGTATAATAAAAAAATAACGGTCAGTTCATTCGACAGCAGCCAGACAGCCCATGCTACACGGTTGAAAAAAATGCCGTCTGAAACGCATTCAGACGACATCAGGTTAAAAACAACTGATTCAACGCTGATTAATCCGCTTCCAAAACCACTTTCATGGCTTTGGTTTTTCGGCGGCGTGTTTGAACACGTCGTAGGCTTTTTTTCCAATTCGCTGAATTTGAAATGATGGGTCATCATTTTGGTGTAATCGACGGAGCTGCTGGAAATTGCCTTCATCAGCATTTCGATGGTATTGGCGTTTACCAAAACCGGTTGTGATGGCAAGGTTTTTTTAATCTACAGTTTTTTTCCAGTTTGAAATCAACGGACTGACCGTGTACACCAACCACAGCGATATGGCCGCCGGGTTTCACGATGTCTTGGCACATATTCCAAGTTGCAGGGATACCGACCGCTTCGATGGCGCAATCTACGCCGTCTTCGCCGACGATATCGGCAACTTGCTTGCTCACATCGCCGGAAGCGGGGTTGATGGTATGGGTTGCGCCCAATTCTTTCGCCAGTTTCAAGCGGTTTTTCGTCCATATCGCAAACGATGATGGCGGCAGGGCTATACAGTTGTGCGGTCAGCAAGGCGGACATACCGACAGGGCTGGCACCTGCGATGAATACGGTGTCGCCGGGTTTGACATCACCATGCACGATGTTTAGAATTTCAACTTTATAAAATATAAAAATATAAAAGTTAATATAGCACCCTAGCAATAATGCACCTAGTATTTTTTAATTTACTTTTTTTGTATCTTTCTCTTGCCACGGTTTTTCATCAAAAAGTTCACTAAAAAAATCAAAGACAGTGTGCCAAATAGCTTTCCATAGTTCCATTTTGTATCTTCAATAAAATAATTCAAAAAAATCCCTACGCAGAATTTGCGTAGGGATAAATTTTACAAGCCCATTAGAGCGATTGTAACAGGTGAGCGCCAACGAGCGGCAGCAGTATTTATACACGCGCGAGTGGCAAAATTTTTGTAAATACTTTCAAACCATTTAGATAGCAATTTGCCCTAATTGCACGCCGATTTCGTGGGCGGTCGGCAAAGCATCGCTCAACAGCAGGGCGACTTCTTCGTTGACGTTGTCGGGCAGCGGAACCAAGCTATTGTCGGCATAAGGCGTACGGACGTATTCGGCTTGCGTGCCGTCAATCATGTAGCCCAAGATCCAACCGCCGTTGCGGCAGTGTGAATAAAGTTGGATTTTACAGTTGTCGCAAGTGCAGCATTTGCTGACACATGAAATAATGACTTTATCACCGACTTTGATGTTTTTTACAGCATCGCCGACTTCTTCTACAATACCGATGCCTTCATGACCGAGAATACGACCGTCGGCGACTTCGGGGTTTTTGCCTTTCCAAATACCCAAGTCAGTACCGCAAATCGTGGTTTTGACGATTTTCACCACCGCGTCGGTCGGATCGATAATCTGCGGATGGGGTTTTTCTTCAAAACGGATGTCGTTTGCGCCGTGATAAACCATTGCTTTCATGCTGATACTCCTTGCTTGTTGATAAATAATTTCAATACCGCAATAAAGTCTCTTTATATAAGTTATATACCCCTATAAAAAATAAGTCAATAAGAATTACTTTCACAAAGTTATACCATAACATACTGTTTTAAATATAAATAAAACAACAGATTGATATTAATGAACACTCCCATCCCCTTCTCCGAACGGCTCATCCGCTGGCAAAAACAATACGGCAGGCACCACCTGCCTTGGCAAGTGCAAAACCCTTATTGCGTCTGGCTTTCCGAAATCATGCTCCAGCAGACGCAAGTCGCCACCGTCTTAGACTACTATCCACGTTTCTTGGAAAAATTCCCGACTGTACAAACGCTTGCCGCCGCGCCGCAAGACGAAGTGTTGTCGCTGTGGGCGGGCTTGGGCTATTACAGCCGCGCGCGCAATCTGCACAAAGCCGCGCAACAAGTCGTCGAACAATTCGGCGGCGCGTTTCCATCCGAGCGCAAAGACTTGGAAACGCTCTGCGGCGTCGGCAGAAGCACTGCCGCCGCCATTTGCGCCTTCGCCTTCAACCGCCGCGAAACCATTTTGGACGGCAACGTCAAACGCGTACTCTGCCGCGTGTTCGCCCGCGACGGCAATCCGCAGGACAAAAAATTTGAAAACTCGCTCTGGACGCTTGCCGAAAGCCTGCTGCCGTCTGAAAACGCCGATATGCCCGCCTATACGCAAGGTTTGATGGACTTGGGCGCAACCGTGTGCAAACGGACAAAAGCCCTTGTGCCATCAATGCCCGATGGCGGACATCTGCGAAGCGAAAAAGCAAAACCGCATCGCCGAGCTGCCGCGCAAAAAACTGCCCCCGAGGTACAAACCCTGCCGCTTTACTGGCTGATTGTCCGCAACCGAAACGGCGCAATCTTATTGGAGAAACGCCCCGCCAAAAGGCATTTGGGGCGGTCTGTATTGCGTACCGTGTTTTGAAAGTTTGAACGGGCTTTTCCGACTTTGCCGCCAAATTCTCCCTGACCATGGCAGATATGGACGAACAAACCACCCTGACCCACCGCCTGACGCACCGGCTGCTGATGATTACGCCGTTTGAAGGGCAAATGCCGTCTGAAAGCCCTTCAGACGGCATTTGGATAAAGCCGGCGCATTTGAAAGATTACGGCCTGCCCAAGCCTTTGGAAATCTATTTAAACAGTAAAAAGTTTGGGGCTGTATTAGATAGAGAAAGTTAAGCCTGGTGGCATTATGTACCGCGTCTTTGTCGAAGCTGTTTTTCAGACGGCCTGAGTGTTGTTTTACAGGAAAGTAAAGGCCGTCTGAAAACCAGAAAAACCTGTTTTCAGACGGCCTTTATTTACAATACCGTTTACCGGAAGATTATTTCTTCGAGCCGACGAATGCGCCTACCGTATTGCCGTTAGAGAATCCGCCTGCAACTTCCGCTGCATTTTTTCCAAAGAAACCGCCTTTGACTTCGGTCGCACCGGATTGGTCAAATTTGTTGCCGCTAATTTGGGCATTAACAGCAATGTCGCCACCAAATTCAGCATTACGGGAGATAGTACCTGTTAATTTTTTACTGTCAAAATTGGCAGTCAACTCTGTGCGGGTAATATTGTAATTTGCGCCGTTATGCAAAGAGGCAACGCTGGTGCTGTAATGAACTTGTCCTTTAGGCAGATCGGCTGCGGGCGTAAAGTATCCGTTGAAAAAAAGCTTGTTTTTGCCGTTAACTTCCAACACGCCGGCAGTAGCGTTTGCTGAAGCAGTATTGACTAAGAATTTCTGTACGGATTTCGGCTCGCCGGATACAATTCCCTGAAGCAAAAACCAGGGACTTTGCTTTTTCCAACCATTCAAAGTAACACCGCCGCTTTGGGTCAGATCAAAATCCACACCGTCAACGCGGATGTGTTTGATGTTGCTATTATCAATAGCAATGCTGTTACCGCCAACTGTTTGCTGTGCGTCGGTAGGAACCGCCGGAGCTGCAGGGGTTGTCGTTGATGGAGGAGTTGCAGGGGTTGTCGTTGATGGAGGAGTTGCAGGGGTTGTCGTTGACGGAGGAGTTGCAGGCTGCGATGTTGGTGGGTTGCTTGGACCTGCGTTAGGCGTAGGTTGTGAAGAAGGAGTGGAATTTCCACCCCGCAGGCAGCCAAAGTTACTGTACAAATCAATGCAAATACTTTTTTTCATGTCGTATCATCCTTTTTTAAATTGAATCTCAAAGTTTCTGTATTCGGGAACAAGTCTTGATTGTGCTTGCGACGCACCTGAATCAATGACTCAGACATTTTATACTAAAAAGATAAGCTAACCCATATGCAATAGTTAATTTAAGTAAATTCACAAACAAAATATAACTAAATTATGACAATGTTTCGATTTTTTTGCCAAACTCTACTACACGTTGCAACTGCAATCTTTGCTCCTTTACAGCCCCAAAAAGTTTTTATAGTGGATTAACAAAAACCAGTACGGCGTTGCCTCGCCTTAGCTCAAAGAGAACGATCCTCTAAGGTGCTGAAGCACCAAGTGAATCGGTTCCGTACTATTTGTACTGTCTGCGGCTTCGTCGCCTTGTCCTGATTTTTTTGTTAATCCACTATTTTTAGCCCATACAATTCCCAAATCCAAACAAACCTGTTCATTCTGTTTTTAATGTGTCCCGTAAAGAAGTTTTTGCCTTTGGTTGATGAAGCTTGGAGAATGAAAGGAAATCCTTTGCCAAATGATTCATCCGTATATCTTGTAGATATGAAGAAACCTATTGGAACAAAAAGGAGAAACAAAAAGTGCGGATTGTTGTGCAAAAAGGAACAAATAAAAATCATTTCTGCATATCCTCAGAAATAATTAAGAAAGGAATCTCTTATGGATAAAGAAATTAAGATTTGCCCAAGATGTGAGCAAGGCTACCTTTTATCATGCAAAGCCTAAATATTTCTCTGGGGAGGTCATTTTATGCGATGAATGTTATGCTATGTGGCTTGGGGATATGAAAAATTTTTTTACGGACAATATGGAAAAAGATTTTTATGATTATCATGAGTTTATGAAAGATAAAAGGCATAGAAGAAATAAATATGTGGGAAGGAGAGCTTTTTGATCACCCATATTATGAGGATGAAAAATTTAAATAATTGATTTTCTGTTCCCCGAATTTGGGAAATACGATGATATTTTTAAACCCAAATATTATTTAAAGTAGCAATAGGCCGTCTGAATATCCGTTTTTCAGACGGCCTCAATGCTAACTGCTGGCAGCCGAAGGCATTCACCAACACCAATTGAATGTTCAGAAAAGTACCCGTTTCATCGGCATCAAAGTGGGTAAAAGCAATTACAGCAAAAACGAGCTGAACGAAAACCAAACTGCCCGTACGCGTTATCGCCCAAACAGCCAAAACCCGTTCTGGCTGGGATACCGTACTCGAAGGCACCGAATTCAAAACCACCCTTTCCGGAGCCGACATACAGGCAGGGGTGGGTGAAAAAGCCCGAGCCGATGCGAAAATTATCCTAAAAGGCATCGTTAACCGCATCCAAACCGAAGAAAAGCTGGAATCCAACTCGACCGTATGGCAAAAGCAGGCCGGAAGCGGCAGCACGGTTGAAACGCTGAAGCTACCGAGCTTTGAAGGGCCGGCACTGCCTAAGCTGACCGCTCCCGGCGGCTATATCGCCGACATCCCCAAAGGCAACCTCAAAACCGAAATCGAAAAGCTGGCCAAACAGCCCGAATATGCCTATCTGAAACAGCTTCAGACGGTCAAGGACGTGAACTGGAACCAAGTACAGCATATAAATAAATTGCCCTCTCCATTCTTTTTTGACTCTGAAACACAAATGCCGCCTGAAATTTTCAGACGGCATTTGTTGCTTTATATTCTATTCTGCCTGCTTAGGCAAATTGCCGTGTAAAACCGACAAACTCCTCTTTTTTTCGATTTGGCCCCTACCTGAATCGATGGCTTCCCGTGCGGCAGATATGCCGTCTGAAAGCGAAGCAGCGATATTTCCGGCATATAGGGGCGGCGGCGGTATAAGCAATACGATATCGCGTGCCGCCCCTTCTCTTCCTTCCAGCACCTCGTTCATTTTCAACAAAGATTCCTGAGTATTGGCAACTTTGATTTCATCCAAATTGCGGCGGGTTTCGATACCGAAATCTTCTGGGCAAATGTCGTATTCGCTGATTTTTCCGTCCTTGAGTTCGGCAACGCGCGTTTTACCCGTCAGTGTAATTTCATCCAAACCACCCTCCCGCAAACGACCAAAAACATGCTTTGGAGCCGAGCTGTTGCAATACTCTGGAAAGAATGCCGCACAAATCGGTATGGAACACGCCCAAAAGTTGGTTTTGGCGCGCCCGCAGGATTGGTCAACGGGCCCAATATATTGAAAATACTTCGGAAACCGAGCGAACGGCGCACCGGGGCGACATAGCGCATAGCGCTGTGGTGATTGGGTGCGAACATAAACCCTATACCGGTCTGGCTGATACTTTGGGCAATCTGTTCGGGAGTCAGGTTGAGGTTTGCGCCCATTTGCTCCATCACGTCAGCCGCACCGCTGGAGGAAGAGACCGACCGGCCTCCGTGTTTGGCAACCTTTGCACCTGCCGCTGCGGCAACAAACATCGAAGTTGTCGAAATATTGAAGGTTTTAGCACCATCCCCGCCCGTACCGACAATATCGACCAACCCCTCTGCATTCTCCAGCGGCACTTTTGTCGCAAACTCGCGCATGACGGCTGCAGCTGCGGTAATTTCGGAAACGGTTTCAACCTTGATACGCAATCCTGTCAAAATGGCCGCTATCTGCTCCGGCGGAACCTGTCCGCTCATAATCTGACGCATCAAGTCGGTCATTTCATCGTAAAACAACTCATTATTGCTGATTAATCGTTCGATAGCCTGTTGCGGTGTAATCATTTTTTTGTCCTTCGTTCAATATTCGGACGAAAATGCCGTCTGAAGGGCTTCAGACGGCATCACGTCAGATTTTTTGCGGTTTGAAGTTTTGAAATTCAACTAAAAAATTGTTTAACATATCATGTCCGTGTTCGGTCAGCAGGGCTTCAGGGTGGAATTGTACCCCCTCAACGGCATATTCCTTATGGCGCACACCCATAATCTCGCCGTCCTCAGTCCAAGCCGTTACTTCCAAACATTCGGGCATCGTATTCCGATCGATAACGAGGCTGTGATAACGCGTACAGGTAACCGGATTGGGCAAATCTTTAAACATACCCTTACCCGAATGGGACACGGGCGACACCTTGCCGTGCATCAAGGTTTTTGCCCGTACCACATCTCCGCCGAACGCTTCGCCTATCGTCTGATGCCCGAGGCACACGCCCATAATCGGCAGCCTGCCGGCAAAATGGCGCATGGCTTCTACTGAAATACCCGCCTCTTTAGGGGAGCACGGTCCGGGGCCGATTACAAGATATTGCGGCTTTAAGGCTTCGATTTCTTCCAATGTAATATCATCGTTACGGCGCACGACAACTTCCTGCCCCAATTCTGTAAAATACTGGACGATGTTGTAAGTGAAACTGTCATAATTATCGATAAACAAAAAGCATTTTTAATTAACCTATTGATTTATAATATTATTTATTATTGACTGCATTTCCGATACTCCCTGAGCATACCCCCTTATCTCTTAGCGTGCCTGATGCACCCTTTAGGAATCTGACGCAGAGTCTCGCTTTCTGACACGTGTGCAATTTTGCCATCTTTTTCGACCATTCGGGAAAGCACCGATTTTTATGTCCTCATAAATTTTTGATTATCCGATAGCCAAATATAGCGGAATTCGTGTTCACATCATTCACTTCCCTAAAAATTAGGGTTAATACAAATTAACGCCATTAAATGTCACAACCGTATCATTTTAAAAAAACTTTTGCCGATACCTTGGTTTTTTTCTTAAAAATTTATTATATAAATAATGTAATGTTATATAACAACAGGTTCTCAAAATGTGATGAGAAGCTAAAATGGCTCAAACTACGCTAAAACCCATTGTTTTATCAATTCTTTTAATCAGCACTCCTATCCTCTCGCAAGCGCATGGGACCGAACAGTCTATGGACTTGAAAAACGGTTACCGTCGTCGGCAAAAAGCCGTCCGCGCGCCACTTCGGGGCTGCTGCACACTTCAACCGCCTCCGACAAAAATCATCTCCGGCGACACCTTGCGCCAAAAAAAGCTGTCAACTTGGGCGATGCTTTAGACGGCGTACCGGGCATTCATGCCTCGCAATACGGCGGCGGCGCGTCTGCTCCCGTTATTCGCGGCCAAACTGGCAGACGGATTAAAGTATTGAACCATCACGGCGAAACGGGCGACATGGCGGACTTCTCTCCAGACCATGCACTTATGGTGGACAGCGCCTTGTCGCAACAGGTCGAAATCCTGCGCGGCCCGGTTACGCTCTTGTACAGCTCGGGCAATGTGGCCGGTTTGGTCGATGTTGCCGATGGCAAAATCCCCGAAAAAATGCCTGAAAACGGCGTATCGGGCGAAGCCGGATTACGTTTGAGCAGCGGCAATTTGGAAAAACTGACATCCGCAGGCATCAATATCGGTTTGGGCAACAACTTCGTGCTGCATACCGAAGGCTTGTACCGCAAATCGGGCGATTACGCCGTACCGCGCTATCAAAAAGAAAAAGGCCGTCTGAAACGACTGCCCGACAGCCATGCTGATTCCAAAACAGGCAGCATCGGGCTGTCTTGGGTAGGCGAAAAAGGTTCTATCGGCGTGGCGTACAGCGACCGTCGCGACCAATACGGCCTGCCTGCCCACAGCCACGAATACGATGATTGCCACGCCGACATCATCTGGCAGAAAAGTTTGATTAACAAACGCTATTTGCAGCTTTATCCGCACCTGCTGACCGAAGAAGACATCGATTACGACAACCCGGGCTTGAGCTGCGGCTTCCACGACGACGATAATGCACACGCCCACACCCACAACGGTAGACCGTGGATAGACCTGCGCAACAAACGCTACGAACTCCGCGCCGAATGGAAGCAGCCTTCCCCGGTTTTGAAGCCCTGCGCGTACATCTGAACCGCAACGACTACCACCACGACGAAAAAGCAGGCGATGCAGTAGAAAACTTCTTCAACAACAAAACACACAACGCCCGTATCGAGTTGCGCCACCAACCCATAGGCCGTCTGAAAGGCAGCTGGGGCGTGCAATATTTGGGACAAAAATCCAGCGCACTTTCCGCCATTCCCGAAACCGTCCAACAACCAATGTTGATTGACAATAATGTGCGCCATTACAGCTTTTTCGGTGTAGAACAGGCAAACTGGGACAACTTCACGCTTGAAGGCGGCGTACGCGTGGAAAAACAAAAAAAGCCTCCATCCAGTACGACAAAGCATTGATTGATCGGGAAAACTACTACAACCAACCCCTACCCGACCTCGGCGCGCACCGCCAAAACCGCCCGCTCGTTCGCACTTTCGGGCAACTGGTATTTCACGCCACACCACAAACTCAGCCTGACCGCCTCCCATCAGGAACGCCTGCCGTCAACGCAAGAGCTGTACGCACACGGCAAGCACGTCGCCACCAACACCTTTGAAGTCGGCAACAAACACCTCAACAAAGAACGTTCCAACAACATCGAACTCGCGCTGGGCTACGAAGGCGACCACTGGCAATACAATCTGGCACTCTACCGCAACCGCTTCGGCAACTACATCTACGCCCAAACCTTAAACGACGGACGCGGTCCCAAATCTATCGAAGACGACAGTGAAATGAAGCTCGTGCGCTACAACCAATCCGGCGCAGACTTCTACGGCGCGGAAGGCGAAATCTACTTCAAGCCCACGCCGCGCTACCGCATCGGACGTGTCCGGCGACTATGTCAGAGGTCGTCTGAAAAACCTACCGTCCCTACCCGGTAGGGAAGATGCCTACGGCAACCGTCCTTTCATCGCACAGGATGACCAAAACGCGCCCCGTGTTCCGGCTGCGCGCCTCGGCGTCCACCTGAAAGCCTCGCTGACCGACCGCATTGATGCCAATTTGGACTACTACCGCGTGTTCGCCCAAAACAAACTCGCCCGCTACGAAACGCGCACGCCCGGACACCATATGCTCAACCTCGGCGCAAACTACCGCCGCAATACGCGCTATGGCGAGTGGAATTGGTACGTCAAAGCCGATAACCTGCTCAACCAATCCGTTTACGCCCACAGCAGCTTCCTCTCTGATACGCCGCAAATGGGCCGCAGCTTTACCGGCGGCGTAAACGTGAAGTTTTAAAATCAGATAGGCAAACAAAAAGGTTTTCAGACGGCCGTCTGAAAACCTTTTTCTTACTTTAAACCAATTTTAAAACCGACAATTAATCTTTCAACACATCTTGCACAGCCGCTTGAATCTTAGCCGCCGCTGCTTCGATTTGCTGCTGTTCGGTAGATTGGCTTGCCACTGTTTCAACCGGAGTAGCTTGAGAAGCAGGAGTCGCTTGTGAAACTGGCGCGGCTTGTGGAGCTGCGGCTTTAGGCTCAGATTCAGTTTGCGGCGCAGTCAGCGGCAAACGCGCCAATACCGTGCTGACACCGGTAACTTTATCGCCAATCGCCACTTGCGCCTGAGCATCGACAGGCAGATACATATCCACGCGCGAACCGAAGCGGATAAAGCCATAGCGTTCGCCGCGAGACAGTTTCGCACCTGCCTGGGTGTAGCACAAAATACGGCGCGCCACCAAACCGGCCACTTGAACAAAAGTAATTTCACGACCAGAAGCCGTAGTCGCCAAAACCGCATTACGTTCGTTTTCCGTGCTGGCTTTGTCCAAATCCGCATTCACGAATTTGCCTTTGTTATAGACCACTTTCGTTACCGTACAATCGGCAGGCGATTTTTGCGAATGCACGTTGAACACGTTCATAAAAATACTGATTTTCAAAGCATCGACATCACGATACGGATCGCGTGCGCGTTCGACCACCACGATACGGCCGTCAACCGGGCTCAACACCGCTTCAGGATTTTGCGGAATCTCACGCGCAGGGTCGCGGAAAAACTGCAAAGCAAATACGGTAAACACCCAAAACGGCAAAGACCACCAGCCGCAACACATCGACACCAGCAGGCTCAAAGCCAAACCGCCGCCAATAATCGGCCAGCCCTCACGGGCGATAATCGGGTGGGGGTAAAGACGGTTCATTTGTCATCCTTTTGTTCAAGCAGGTTAAAAATTGCCGCCATTATAACGGAATCTGCCGCGTTCCGTCGACAAATGCCGTCTGAACGCAGCTTCAGACGGCATCCGAGAAAAGTGCTACAATATCGGTTTTCCTTTATTTTTTTCAGGCGGCATCCATTATGTGCAACCATCATCCCAAACATTCACACGACAACGACACCATCCGCATCCGCGGCGCGCGGACGCATAATTTGAAAAACATCGATTTGGACATTCCGCGCCTAAGCTGGTGGTGGTAACAGGATTGTCAGGCAGCGGCAAATCGTCGCTGGCGTTTGACACGCTGTATGCCGAAGGGCAGCGGCGTTATGTCGAGAGCCTGTCCGCCTATGCGCGGCAGTTTTTGCAGATGATGGACAAACCCGATGTCGATTTGATCGAAGGCCTGTCGCCCGCGATTTCCATCGAGCAGAAGTCCACCAGCCACAATCCGCGTTCCACCGTCGGCACGGTAACGGAAATCCACGATTACCTGCGTCTTTTATACGCCCGTGTCGGTACGCCGTATTGTCCCGAACACAATCTGCCGCTATCCAGCCAAACAGTATCTCAGATGGTTGATGCCGTCTTAAAACTGCCGGAAGACACGCGCGTGATGATTTTGGCTCCTGCAGTGCGCGAGCGTAAGGGCGAGTTTGTCGATTTCTTTGCCGACTTGCAGGCGCAGGGTTTTGCGCGCGTGCGCGTGGATGGCGAGGTCTATCAGCTTGACGAAGTGCCGAAGCTGGAAAAAAACATTAAGCACAATATCGACGTGGTCATCGACCGCGTGAAAGTGAAGGCGGACATCAAGCAGCGGCTGGCAGAAAGTTTTGAAACCGCGCTACGCCACGGCAACGAGCGCGCGCTGGCAATGGAAATGGACAGCGGCGAAGAGCATTGGTTTTCCGCGCGTTTTGCCTGCCCCGTGTGTTCGTACAGCCTGCCCGAATTGGAGCCGCGCCTCTTTTCGTTCAACAATCCGATGGGCTCCTGCCCGACTTGCGACGGCTTGGGCAACACCAATTTCTTCGACCCCGAAAAAGTAGTTGCCCATCCCGAATTGTCGCTGGCAACGGGCGCGATTGACGGCTGGGACAAGCGCAACCAGTTCTATTTCCAAATGATTCAGTCGCTAGCGCGGCATTACGGTTTCGACGTGCAGGCTGCTTGGGAAACGCTACCTGAAAAAAGTGAAAAAGTCATCCTGCACGGCTCGGGCAAAGAAGTCATTGATTTCACGTACCTGTCCGAACGCGGCACTACCTTCAACCGCAGCCACGCCTTCGAGGGCATCATCCCCAATCTCGAACGCCGCTACCGCGAAACCGACAGCGAGACCGTGCGCGAAAAACTGCGCGAATACCAAAACCACCGTGCCTGCCCGAGCTGCGGCGGCGCACGTTTGCGCAAAGAAGCCCGCTACGTTTATGTCAGCGGCGAACCTTTGCATGAAGTTTCCGCCTGGCCGCTGACCAAAACCCACCAATTCTTTGAAACACTGGATTTGGACGGCAACAAAAAACAAATCGCCGAAAAAATCCTCAAAGAAATCATTGAGCGACTCGGCTTCTTGATTAACGTCGGGCTGGATTACCTGAATTTAAGCCGCTCCGCCGAAACCCTCTCCGGCGGTGAAGCCCAACGCATCCGCCTTGCCAGCCAAATCGGCAGCGGCCTGACCGGCGTGATGTACGTGTTGGACGAACCCTCCATCGGCCTGCACCAGCGCGACAACGACCGCCTGCTCGCCACCCTCAAACGCCTGCGCGATTTGGGCAACAGCGTGATTGTGGTCGAACACGACGAAGATGCCATCCGCGAAGCCGATTTCGTCGTCGATATGGGCCCCGGCGCGGGCGAACACGGCGGCAACGTATTGATTGCCGACACACCCGAAAAACGTCGCCAAATGCGAAAAATCCGTTACCGGACAATATCTCAGCGGCAAAAATCCATTGCCGTGCCGTCTGAACGCACGCCCGTCAATCCCCGACCGAATGCTCGTCCTCAAAGGCGCGCGCGGCAACAACCTCAAAAACGTTACCCTCGAATTACCGCTCGGTTTGATTACCCTGCATCACCGGCGTATCCGGCAGCGGCAAGTCCACCCTGATTAACGACACCCTCGCCAAAATCACCGCCCGCGAACTCAACCGCGCCCAAGAAGAACCTGCCCCATACGACGACATCCGCGGCCTCGAACACCTCGACAAAGTCATCAACGTCGACCAATCCCCCATCGGCCGCACCCCGCGTTCCAACCCCGCCACCTACACTGGCATGTTCACCCCCATCCGCGAACTCTTCGCCGGTGTCCCCTCTCGCGCGAACGCGGCTACAACGTCGGCAGATTCTCCTTCAACGTCAAAGGCGGCCGCTGCGAAGCCCTGCCAAGGCGACGGCGTAATTAAAGTCGAAATGCACTTCCCTGCCCGACGTGTACGTCCCCTGCGAAGTCTGCCACGGCAAACGCTACAACCGCGAAACGCTCGAAATCCAATACAAAGGAAAAAAACATCAGCCAAGTCCTCGACATGACCGTCGAAGAAGCCCGCGAATTTTTCGACGCCGTCCCCGCCGTATCGCGCAAACTGCAAACCCTGATGGACGTAGGCCTCGGCTACATCCGCCTCGGCCAGTCCGCCACCACCCTCTCAGGCGGCGAAGCCCAGCGTGTCAAACTCGCCTTGGAGCTATCCAAACGCGACACCGGCAGAACACTCTACATCCTCGACGAACCCACCACCGGCCTGCACTTCGCCGACATCGCCCTGCTGCTGGAAGTCATAGGTCGTCTGAAAGGCAAAGGCAACTCGATTGTGATTATCGAGCACAATTTGGACGTGATTAAGACAGCGGATTGGATTGTGGATTTAGGGGCCCGAGGGGGTGATGGGGGACAATTATTGCTTGTGGGACACCAGAAGAGGTTGCCAAGGTGGCAAGCAGTTATACTGGGAAATATTTGAAACATTATGTTATAGACAATTGTTAAACTTAAGGAGTTATGAAATGGAATTTACCGAAGTTGAAATTCAGAAATTATTTGGACATGAAGCTGCTGAGCAGGAAGATCCTAAAAGACTAAAGGAATATTATTTTAAAAAAACAGAACTTATGATCAAGTAGTTACTGATTTGCCTTTTACGTATTCTTGTTGGACACAAAGGCATTGGAAAGTCTGCTTTTATTTAAAGTTGCCATGGATGAAGAAAAATTTATCTAAACGGTTAACTATACTTATTAAACCTGACGATATTATTGGAATTGCAGAAGAGGAGGAGGATTTTTTTAAAACTAATTCGAGCTTGGAAGATAGGTATAAATGAAATTATTGTTGAAAAAGCATTATCTTCGTTCGGACTGAAATTTGATGGATTCCGCGAAAAAAACTAAATAGTTTTGGTGGAGAAATATTAGCATTTTTAACTTCATCTTTACCAGATTCTATTAAAGAAAAGATCAACTTAGATCCATCTAAAAAAATTATTTTTAGATAACTTCTTACAAACAAATAAAATTTCAATATACATTGATGATTTAGATCGTGGATGGCAAGGAAGAAAAAGATATTCAACGCATTTCAGCCTTATTAAATGCTATTAGGGACATCTCATCTGAAAATTATGGGATATATTTTTAGAGTGAGTTTGCGTTCAGATGTATATTTTTATCAAGAACCTCAGATGAATCAACAGATAAAACAGAGAGTTCTGTCATTTGGTTCGCTTGGGAAAATCATGAAATTTTTAGTTTTGCTAGTTAAGCGCATAGAAAGCTACTTTAATAGAGATATAAATGAAAAAAAGAGCTAATGAAAAAGCCAAATGGATTTAATGGAATATTTAAAACCAGTTATCGAAGAGAGTTTCACGGGAAGGGGACATTGGGAAAAATGCCCCAATGTATAGAGTTCTTATGTCTCTTATCCGTAAAAGACCTCGTGATTTAGTAAAATTATTAACCCTAGCAGCCAGACAGGCTCAGACCACTAATTCTAAAAATTATAACTACTACAAATTTAGAAAGCATTTTTGAAGAGTATTCACAAGGAAGGCTTCAAGATACTATTAATGAATATCGTTCAGAATTACCTGATATTGAACGATTACTTTTAGGAATGAAACCTTCAAAAATTCAAAAACGTACCGCAGAAAACTATGTATACCCAACTGATAAGTTAATAAAAAATTAAAAAGTATAGAAGCACAAGGAATCTTTAAGTGGGCAAATGGAAAACCTGCCAATACAAATGAGCTTGCTGGATTTTTTTATAAGATCAATTTCATTACTGCTAGAAAAAAAACTAATGAGGGAATTGATCGTAGGTATTTTGAAGAAAATAGATACCTATCGAATAAATTTGCTAATTTTGGATATGACTGGGAAGTCCATCCCGCATATCGTTGGGCATTGCAGCCTGATACTATTGAAGATATTTTTGCATCTCTAGAGCTAAATATATAACAAATAAGCAAGCGTAGGTTGGGTTAATACCCAACAAAAACCGTAAATCCATCTGTTTTTGTTGGGTTTACAACCCAACCTACAAACTTTTCAGACGGCCTAAAATGCCGTCTGAAACCATCCCCGCCGAGAAATCCCTATGTCCCAAAACATCGACCACCAAAGCAAGCCGTAGCCTGCATATCCAATCGACCACATGCGTGGCTGCGCCACACACCCTATCTGTAAATCACGCGGAACTTCAAAACCAACGCGTAGCAAGCCGTAGCCTGCATATCCAACCCACCGCGTGTGTGTGGCTACGCCACACACCCTACCGATGAATCACTCGGAACTTAAAAACCAACGTGTAGGGTGTGTGCTGTACGTACGCACGCACGCGGTTGCTTGATTGACGGGTTGCCGTTTCAACTTTTAACTTCGTTGAAGCTAGCGCTTTCAGACGGCCTCCAATGTCGTCTGAAAGCGTCAAATTTAACAAAGTCAAAACCTTAAACAACAAACCGTTCCTTCTCCAACATCCAAACCACAAACAAAAACCCTATGGCGCGTTATCGCAGAAACTTCATTGCCGGCGGCACATTCTTTTTCACCGTCAAACTCGCTAATCTGTATTGGTATAAGATTGTCTAATATATCCGATCCTTACCTATCGTAAAATCATACACCGATGTTTAAACGGTTCAACCGGACATGCCTGAATAACAGGGTTGATTAGCTAATATAAAACTGCACTTCGGAAACCGGAGTGCAGTTTTATTTGCTTAGTTTATATTTGACAGTTTAATGCGAGGCATCAGTATGAACGGTCAGTTTTCCATTCATAGCATCATCAAGTTTATCCTTGTCTAAGGATTTCTCCCAACGGGCAACCACAATGGCAGCACAAGCATTACCCACCAGATTGGTCAGCGCCCTACATTCGGACATAAAGCGGTCGATACCCAAAATCAGTGCCATTCCTTCTACCGGCAAGCTAGGGACAACAGACAGTGTTGCCGCCAAGGTAATAAAACCTGCACCGGTTACACCCGCCGCGCCTTTTGAACTGAGCATTGCCACCAACAACAAAGTAATTTGTTGAGTGATAGTCAAATCGGTATTGGTGGCCTGTGCAATAAACAATGCAGCCATGGTCATATAAATATTGGTACCGTCAAGGTTAAAGGAATATCCTGTAGGGATAACCAGACCGACTACAGACTTCTTACAACCTGCTGCTTCCATTTTTTGCATCAATGTCGGCAGTGCGGCTTCTGAAGAGGAAGTTCCCAGTACCAGCCACATTTCTTCTTTAATATAACGGATCATTTTTAAGATGGAGAACCCGTTATAACGTGCCACCGCACCAAGAACAAACACGACAAACAATAATGATGTCAGATAGAAAGTAGCCACCAAAAGAATCAGATTACTGATGGAATGCAGACCATATTTCCCAACGGTAAACGCCATAGCACCTAATGCCCCCAACGGTGCGGCCTTCATCAATATGGAAACCACTTTGAACATCGGGGTTGTTGCCGCCAGAAGCAAGTCGGTGATAGGACGCGCTTTCTCGCCTACGGAAGCAAGGGAAATGCCGAATAAGACGGAAACAAATAAGACTTGCAGAATATTACCTTCCGTCAGGGGGCTGACAACCGTAGTCGGAATAATATTCATCAAAAACCAACCAAGGTGCTGTCATGTGCCTTCTCAACATATTCAGAAACCTTTTTCGGAATGCAATGTCGCGGGGTCAATATTGAGTCCCTGCCCCAGGTTGGACAATATTGGCGACTATCAGGCCAAGAACCAATGCAAGAGTCGAAAAAGGTAATGAAATAAAGCATTGCTTTACCCGCAACGCGGCCAACCGACTTCATATCATTCATACCGGCAATACCGGTAACGACGGTCAGGAAAAATAACCGGTGCAATAATCATCTTGACCAGCTTGATGAACGCTTCCCCCAAAGGCTTCAAGCTTGCCCCGAAATGAGGAAAGAAATTGCCAAGTATAATACCGATGATGATGGCAACGATAACTTGGAAATACAGGCTGTGATAAAAATTTCGGCCTGCCTTGCGGGAGTTGCGGCGTATCTGGAGCAGTATGCAGCATAGTGTGTCCTCTCTTAATATTCAGTTCTAATTTGAAATAAAATGTAATTTACCCACTAATTTAAAAAAATACAACAAAATTTAACCGATGCTTTATATCTTTATGAGTTTAAATATAAAAAAATTTAAAAATTGTTAACGATATGGGAAATTTTGATATTTTTCTCCCTTCCAAACAGCAATGAAAAGCAAGACGTAACCTGCCTCTCCAAGCCGCCTTACCATGCCGTACCTTATATTTCGGTAACGACCCGCCTGAAACTTTTATGCAGGTCAAACCTATTAAACATATGCTGAATCAAGATAAAACAAATGCCGCCTAAAACCAGATTTCCGGTTTCAGACGGCATTTAATCTTTAATCAATCAGATGATTGATTTACACCAAACTTTTTGCTTTCAACACTTCCAGCATGGTAGTGCCCAACTCGGCAGGGCTGCGGGTGTAAGCGATACCGGCTTTTTCGAAAGCGGCGAATTTCTCTTCGGCAGTACCTTTACCACCGGAGATAATCGCACCGGCGTGGCCCATACGTTTGCCTTTAGGGGCGGTAACACCGGCGATGTAACCTACAACGGGTTTGGTTACGTTGGATTGGATGTATTCGGCTGCTTCTTCTTCCGCAGTACCGCCGATTTCACCGATCATGATGATGGCGTCGGTATCTGGGTCTTCTTGGAAGAGTTTCAGTGCGTCGATTTGGTTCATACCAGGAATCGGGTCGCCGCCGATACCGATACAGGTTGATTGACCCAAGCCCAGTTTGGTGGTTTGTGCCACGGCTTCGTAAGTCAATGTACCAGAACGGGAAATAATACCGATGCGGCCCTGGAGTGTGGATGTGGCCCGGCATAATGCCGATTTTGCACTCGCCCGGAGTAATCACGCCAGGGCAGTTAGGGCCGACCAAGCGGGTACCGTTGCCGTTGGTTTCCAAGTAACGTTTGGCTTTGAGCATGTCCAAAGTAGGCACGCCTTCGGTAATCACAACGACCAAGCCTACGCCTGAATCAACGGCTTCAACGATAGAATCCAAAACAAACGGAGCTGGAACGTAAATTACAGATGCGTCAGCGCCGGTTTCTTTAACGGCTTCTTTCATGGTGTTGAATACAGGCAGGTTCAGGTGGGTTTGACCGCCTTTGCCTGGGGTAACGCCGCCGACAACTTTAGTGCCGTAAGCCAGAGCTTGTTCGGAGTGGAAAGTACCGTTTTTACCGGTGAAACCTTGAACCAATACTTTGGTGTCTTTATTAATCAATACGCTCATTCTTTTCTCCTTAGGCGTTTACGGCTGCAACAATTTTTTCGGCTGCGTCATTCAGGCCGTCTGCAGAAGTCAGTTTCAGACCTGATTCGTTCAGGATTTTCGCGCCGAGTTCGGCGTTGTTACCTTCCAAACGAACAACGACAGGAACGTTGACGTTGATTTCTTTAACGGCTGCCACGATGGCTTCCGCAATCATGTCGCAACGTACGATACCGCCGAAGATGTTGATCAATACACCTTTAACGGATTTGTCTTCCAAAATCAGTTTGAACGCTTCAACTACGCGGTCTTTGGTTGCGCCGCCACCAACGTCCAAGAAGTTGGCAGGTTGGCCGCCTTTGAGTTTGATGATGTCCATAGTAGCCATCGCCAAACCGGCACCGTTCACCATACAGCCGATATTGCCTTCCAAAGCAACATAGTTCAGGTCGAATTCGGAAGCTTTCAGCTCACGTTCGTTTTCTTGAGATTTGTCGCGCAATTCAGCAATTTTTGGCAGGCGGTAGAGCGCGTTGCTGTCGATGCCGATTTTTGCCGTCCACGCAAGCCAGTGCGCCGTTTTTCGCGAACTGCCAGTGGGTTTACTTCAAACAGGGCGAAATCGTTTTCGACAAACGCTTTGTACGCACCGGTCATCAGTTTGACGAACTCGTTGATTTGTTTGTCTTTCAAGCCCAGTTGGAAGGCAACTTCGCGAGCTTGGCAAGGTTGCAGGCCGACCAGCGGATCAACGGTTACTTTGAAGATTTTTTTCAGGAGTTTCGGCAGCAACTTTTTTTCGATTTCTACGCCGCCTTCGGTAGAAGCCATGAATGTAATGCGGCGGGTAGAACGGTCAACCACTGCGCCCAAGTACAGCTCGGTTTGAACAGGATACATGTCTTCGCAAAACCAAAACGCTGTTGACAGGTTGGCCGTTGGCATCGGTTTGGTAAGTTACCGTTGGTGCCAATCAGGCTTTCAGCCACTTCTTTGGCTTCTTCGCGGCTTTTTAACGACTTTTTACGCCGCCCGCTTTACCGCGGCCGCCGGCGTGTACTTGTGCTTTGACAACAGCGAATTTGCCGCCCAATTTGTCGTAAGCTGCAGCGGCTTCTTCGCCGTTGTGTGCCAAAATACCGCCTTGTACGGGCAAACCGTAGCTAGCCAGCAGTTCTTTAGCCTGATACTCGTGTAGATTCATGGATTTCTCCTTAAGGTGAGTGGGTCTTAGGAATCGCCCTGCGGACAATCCTATATTTTCAGACGGCACTATTGTTTATTGAAAGGCAGCCACATCCGCGCCAACAAATACATGACCGCGCCGCCTACTCCGAGAATAAAAAGACGATGCCTTTTTTACGCGAATTCGGGCAGAGCAGGTAAACGGCAAGGCTGAAACTGATAAACAACAATGCCACGCGCCAAACCAATTCTTTATCTTTGAAACGGTTGAGCGTATAAGTTTCGGTCATCATCACATACATCTGCCACAATGCGGCCATACACATACTGATGATGCCCATCGGTATAAACAGGATACCGATTACTTCTTTATTCATAATTAAATACTGTCTGTGAATTTAATCTTAAAAAAATCAAATCATATAGTGGATTAGAATACTATTTTTTAACACAGACTTTATTCCAAATTTTTGAGAATTCACTACTTTTCATATTCTCCCCTTCAAGAGCAATTAAATTCTCATTTACAACAATGTACCGAGTAAATCCAGTATAACCACCAAAACCATTTTTTTAGAATTTACTTCCCCACACTGTCCATCTTGATTCTTAAATTCAGCCGAATCGGGGTCTTTTTAAACTATTACGCACCAAAGATTGTGATATCACTGTAATTTTTTTGATGTTTCTCAAATTCTTCTCGTTCTTTATCTTTTCTTGCTTCTTCGGCATTTTTCAACCCTAACTTTAGCTATTTCTGCCTGCTCTTCCGGTGTTAATTCTTTTTTCGGGATTGAACACATAGCAACAACAAATAATACAAAAACTCCAACACCTATTACTTTAATTTTTTTCTTTCTTTCGGTCTTAATTTTTATCTTCAATTTTACGTTGATGGTAAAGTTTTGTTCTTTTCTTCATCATTCTCTGGTTCATTATATAAAGCTGTTTTTAATAGTCTTCAAAAAGAATCGCTTTTTTTCAATGAGCATTTTCCTACCATCGAACAGCTTGATTTCGATAACATCACCATCTGTCACTTCATAAGATTGAATATCGAGTAGCGCAATTTTTTTCCTATTTTTAGGTATTGTAATGAAATTTTTATCAAATCTAGCTTTTACAAGACTGAAAACTTCCCGCGAGTATATTAATATATGCCATAAATATCTTTCATCAATAAAAATTAACCTATGAAATTTCACTTCAAATACAACAATAATTTATACCAAAGAATAGAATCTATCAAAAGTCTAATTTAAATCAAAAACATTTTCCGAATATTCATCTTTCCGAAAAGGTCGTCTGAAACTTTTTCAGACGACCTTTTATGCTTTACTTGACCTGATTAGCCATGCAAAGCGCGTTTGTTTCGGCCGCCAATGCAGCTTCGTGAACCACTTCGGACAAGGTTGGGTGGGCATGGATAATGCGGGCGATGTCTTCGCTGCTGGCAAAGAATTCGAGCGCAGTCACGCCTTCGGTAACCAATTCGCTGACAACCGGGCCAATCAGTGTACGCCCAAGATGCGGTCGGTTTTGGCATCTGCCAACACTTTAACCGTACCTTTGGCTTTGCCCATTGCCAATGCGCGACCGTTTGCACCGAAACCTGAAGTACCTTTTTTGTACCCCACGCCTTCGGCTTTGAGCTGCTCTTCGGTTTTACCCACCCAAGCGATTTCAGGATCGGTGTAAATCACAAACGGTACGTTGTTGAAGTCGATATGCGGTTTTTGACCGGCAATGCGCTCAGCAACGGCAACGCCTTCGTCGCTGGCTTTGTGTGCCAACATCGGGCCGCGAACCACGTCGCCGATTGCCCATACGTTAGGCAGGTTGGTACGGCATTCGCCATCTACTTTGATAAAGCCGCGCTCGTCTTTTTCCAAGCCTACGGCTTCGGCGTTCAGGCCTTTGGTGTTTGGAATACGACCGATGGCAACGATCAGTTTGTCGAATACTTCGGTTTTGGCTTCACCGGCAGCAGTTTCGTAAGCAACGGAAACGCCTTTGCCTTCAGACTTGATGTCGCCGATTTTCACGCCCAATTCGATGCTCAAGCCTTGCTCTTTTGGTGAAGTATTTGAAGGCTTCTTTGGCGATTTGTTGGTCGGCGGCAGCCAAGAAGGTCGGCGCAGCTTCAAGAATGGTAACTTCTGCACCCACGCGGTTCCATACGGAACCCATTTCCAAACCAATCACGCCGGAACCGATCACGCCGAGTTTGGCAGGTACTTCGGTCAGGTTCAATGCGCCTTCGTTGTCCAACACGTTCACGTTGTCGATAGCGACTTGTGGCAGCGGACGCGGTACGGAACCGGTCGCTACGATGACGTGTTTGGCTTCGATAACGGTTTTCTCGCCTTTGTTATCGACTTCGATTTGATAAGCATCGCCATTTTTACCGGCAAAAGAAGCAGTACCAAACAGGCTGGTTACTTTGTTTTTTTGGAACAGGAATTTCACGCCGCTGGTCAGTTTGGTCACGATGGCATCTTTGCGCTCAATCATTTTGGCCGCGTCGAATTTTACATCGCCGACAGTGATACCGTGTTCGGCAAAATCGTGTTGCGCAGCGTGGAAATGTTCGCTGGATTGCAACAGGGCTTTGGAAGGGATACAGCCTACGTTCAAGCAAGTACCGCCCAATGCAGGGGCATTGCCTGCTTTGTTAACACCTGCGTCAACGCAAGCGGTTTTGAAACCCAGTTGCGCGGCACGGATGGCGGCAACGTATCCGCCCGGGCCTGCACCAATCACTACTACATCATATTGAGACATCGTGTCATCCTTTGCTTTTGCAGTATCTCAAAATAAAAACGATACTTTTTGTTTCTTTTTTATTTTGAATGACTGCGTTTTGATGGTTTTAAGAAAAGGCCGTCTGAAAGTCCATATCTGCCGATTCATTCGAATCAAATGTTTCAGACGGCCTCAATCGTTTGTTGAGCCTATTGTAGCACGATACTACATTACGCTACATCTAAATAAAAAGAAATTCAGACGGCCTTTTCATTAACAAATAAAAAGGCCGTCTGAAACGATTACAGATCCAACAACAGGCGGGCTGGGTCTTCCAACGCGTCTTTAATAGCTACCAAGGTCAATACAGCTTCGCGGCCGTCGATGATACGGTGGTCATAAGACAGAGCCAGATACATCATTGGACGGACAACAACTTGACCGTTTTCAACCACGGCGCGCTCTTTAGTAGCGTGCATACCCAAAATCGCAGATTGAGGCGGGTTGATGATTGGGGTAGACATCATAGAACCGAAAGTACCGCCGTTGGTAATACTGAATGTACCGCCGGTCAGATCTTCGATAGCGATTTTGCCGTCTTTGGCTTTTTTCGCGTAATCAACAATTGCTTGTTCGATGTCGGCAATGCTCATTTGGTCGGCATCGCGCAGGATTGGCACAACCAAACCGCGTGGGCTGCCAATTGCGATACCGATGTCGAAGTAGCCGTGGTACACGATGTCTTTGCCGTCAACAGAAGCATTCACAACCGGGTATTTTTTCAGGGCGGCAACAGCGGCTTTAACGAAGAAGGACATAAAGCCCAGTTTTACGCCGTGTTCTTTCTCGAATTTATCTTTGTACTTCGCACGCAAGTCCATGATTGGTTTCATGTTGACTTCGTTGAATGTAGTCAGAATGGCGTTTTCTTGTTGAGAAGCCAAGAGGCGTTCTGCAACACGGGCACGCAGGCGGCTCATTGGTACGCGTTCTTCAGGACGTGCGCCGACAGGAAGTGCAACGGCAGGAGCAGCAGCTGCGGCAGGGTTTGGCAGCAGCATTTTGTACGTCTTCTTTCAATACGCGACCGTCACGGCCGGAACCTTGCAATGCGTTCACGTCAACACCGGTCTCGGCAGCCAGTTTGGCGGCAGCAGGCATAGCGGCGTTGTTTTGTGCAGCTGCAGGAGCGGCGGCTGGAGCTGCTTCGGCAGGCGCGGCGGCTGGTGCTTCAGCAGCGGCAGTAGCAGCTGTGTCGATGCGTGCCAAAACTGGTCGGCAACAACGGTTTCACCGTCTTGCGCTACGATTTCAACCAATACGCCGGCTTGTGGAGAAGGTACTTCCAAAAACCACTTTGTCAGTTTCGATATCGATCAGGATTTCGTCACGGGCAACTGCTTCGCCAACTTTTTTCTTCCATTCCAAGAGCGTGCCTTCAGATACGCTTTCAGACAGCATAGGTACTTTTACATCAATAATCATTTTGTGTCTCCAATGGCCAGACGGCCTGTTGTGTTTTTTAATTCTGCATATGGACATTCCGCCTGATCAGTCTCAGACGGAATGCTACTTGGTTTATAACGCCAAAGCGTCTTCAACCAATTGTTTCAATTGGGCAATGTGTTTGCTTGAGTAGCCCACTGCAGGCGATGCGCTGCTTGGACGACCGGCATAAGACAGTTTTTGCTCTTCGCTGATAACGTCTTCGATGCGGTGGCGGATTTGGTAGAACGCGCCTTGGTTTTTCGGCTCTTCTTGTGCCCAAACCACAGATTTTGCGTTCGGATATTTCGCCAGTTCAGCTTTAACCTCCTCGTATAGGGAACGGATACAGCTGCTCAACGCGGACGATAGCGACATCATCTTCCAGTTTACGTTCGGCACGGCCGGCTTCCAAGTCATAGTAAACCTGACCGGCACACAATACCACGCGTTTCACGCTGTCGTTGCTTGCGCGTTCGGCGGTATCGCCGATAACCGGACGGAAAGTCGAACCTTCGGTGAAGTTTTCCAGCGGGCTCATTGCACCTTTGAAGCGCAACAGGCGTTTGGACATGAAAATCACCAGCGGTTTGCGGTATGAACCCAAGACTTGACGTTGCAAGATGTGGAACATTTGCGACGCTTCAGACGGCATGATGACTTGCATATTGTTCTCAGAACACAGTTGCAACCAACGCTCTACGCGTGCAGAAGAGTGCTCAGGACCTTGACCGTCGTAGCCGTGCGGCAGGATGGTGGTCAGACCGCACAAACGACCCCATTTGGTTTCGCCTGAAGACAGGAATTGGTCAATAGTCACTTGCGCGCCGTTGGCGAAGTCACCGAATTGAGCTTCCCAAATGGTCAGCTTGTCAGGTGCGGAGCAGGCAAAGCCGTACTCGAACGCCATCACGGCCTCTTCGTTCAAAATGGAGTCGATAACCAGGAACTCGCCCATGCCTTCGCCCATATGGCGCAGAGGAACATAAGTACCGTCGTCCCATTTTTCGCGTTTTTGATCGTGCAGTACTGCATGACGGTGTGAGAATGTACCGCGGCCGGAGTCCTCACCAGAGATACGCACGCCATGACCCTTGGTTACAAGGCTTGCGTATGCCAAGGTTTCGGCCATACCCCAGTCGATGGCTTGTTTGCCGGATGCCATTGCTTTACGCGCTTCAATCACACGTTTCGCAGTCGGATGCAGGGCAAAGCCTTCCGGTACGGCGGTAAATTTCTCGGTAAGACGCTCAATATCTGCGGCAGGCAAACCAGTTTCGATTTGTTCGCGCCAATCTTTGCCTTGGTATTTGCTCCAATCGATTTGTGTGCGTTGGAAGTTGCTCAACGTTGTTTGCTCAACGTGTTCGCCTTTGTCCAAAGCATCGCGGTAGGCTTGGATGTAACCGTCAGCCTCAGCTTGAGTTACCACGCCTTCGGCAATCAGTTGCTCGGTGTACAAAGCACGCGCACCTGGGTGTTGCGATACTTTTTTGTACATCATCGGTTGGGTCAAGGTCGGATCATCGCCCTCGTTGTGGCCCCATTTACGGTAGCAGACAACGTCGACCACGATGTCTTTATGGAATTTTTTGCGGTAATCCAAGGCAGCTTGGATGGCAAAGCAAACGCGTTCAGGATCATCGCCGTTCACATGGATAACCGGAGCGGAAACCATTTTCGCGATATCGGTACAATGTACGGTAGAACGGGTATCGCGGGTATCGGAAGTCGTAAAGCCGATTTGGTTGTTGATCACGATGTGAACAGTACCGCCGGTGGTATAACCGCGTGTTTTAGACAGGTTGAATGTTGCTTGGTTAACACCCAAACCGATAAATGCGGAGTCACCGTGAATCAATACCGGCAAAACTTTATCGCGACCGTTTTCGCCCAAACGTTTTTGTTTGGCGCGCGCAGAACCTTCCACTACTGGGTTAACAATTTCCAAGTGTGATGGGTTAAATGCCAAAGAAACGTGCATCGGGCCATGTGGCGTAGCGATGTCGGAGCTGAAGCCCATGTGGTATTTCACGTCGCCGCTAGGCAATTTGATTTCGGCACGGCCTTCAAACTCAGCGAACAAGTCGCCAGGTTTTTTGCCCAAAATGTTAACCAAAACATTCAGACGGCCACGGTGTGCCATACCGATGATGACTTCTTCCACACCGTCTTTACCGGCATTTTGAATCAGGTAGTTCAAACCGGCAATCGCGCTTTCGCCGCCTTCTACACCAAAGCGTTTTTGGCCGACATATTTGGTATGCAGGTAGCGTTCCAGAGTTTCGGCGGCAGTCATTTCTTTCAAGATACGGCGTTTTTGTTCAACGTTGTAGCTTGGCGTAGACAGTACGCTTTCAAAATAATTGCGAACCCAGCGGCGCTCTTCGGTATTTGGGATGTAGATGTACTCCACCGCGATATGACCGCAGTAGGTTTGTTTGAGGTTGCTGATGATTTTGGAAAGAGGCAGTTTGCCCTGACCGGAAAAATCGCCCTCGCCCATATTGAATTGAACCGCCATATCGGCATCTGACAAACCGTGGAACTTAGGATCGAGAGCTTCGATATTTTGAGGTGGGATACGTTTGAGCGGATCAAGTTGGGCTGCACCCACGCCTTGTATACGATAGGCAGAAATCAGACGCAGAACGCTGACTTGCTTTTTCATCATTGCCTCATCCACACCACCCGCAACGGCTGCGGCAATTTTCTTCTTAGCCAAAGTGGCAAATGATTCACGAATCGGTGTGTGGGCAACATCGACAGCGACTGCGCCCGGCTGTTTACTCAAATCGGTAAAGTACTGTTTCCATTTTTCATCGATAGATTCCGGATTATCCAGAAACTTTTCATACAACTCCTCGATGTATGGCGCATTAGAACCAAACAGATAAGAGAAATTGAGTTTTTCGTCCATCATGGCGTGAGCTCTTTTCTTTAAAATATAAACAAAGGGTAGAAGTCCGCGTCCTGACGGCGGAACTTATGCCGTCTGAAAAGACACTTCATTCTACCCTATTTCAAACCGGATTGCTTGCATTAGTTTCATCCGACTACAGCAACAGTAGCCCGATAAACAATCCGACTTTCCGATATTTCTTATCCAACAATATATTAATATGAACTATCTATCATTTACAGATACATAATCCCGACGCGCCGAACCGGTATAAAGCTGACGCGGACGACCGATTTTCAGTGCCGGATCGCTAATCATTTTCATGCCAATGCGAAATCCAACCCACGCTGCGCGACAGGGCGAAGATAACGGTAAACATTTCAGTTGGAATGCCCAATGCGGACAGGACAATACCGGAATAGAAGTCGACGTTTGGATACAGCTTGCGCTCTACAAAGAACGAGTCTTTCAGAGCAATTTGTTCCAATTCCATTGCCAGCTTAAATTTCGGGCTGTCTTCCAAACCCAATTCTTTCAGCACTTCGTAACAGGTTTCACGCATGATACTAGCGCGCGGATCCATGTTGCGGTACACGCGGTGTCCAAAGCCCATCAAACGGTATTTGCGTTGTTTCACGCCTTCCATATATTCGGCAACACGGGACACATCACCGATTTCATCCAACATTTTCAAGACAGCTTCGTTAGCACCGCCATGGGACGCACCCCACAGGCAGGCAATACCGGCAGCAATGCAGGCAAACGGGTTTGCACCCGAAGAACCTGCCAGACGGACGGTGGAAGTCGATGCGTTTTGCTCATGGTCCGCATGGAGGATAAAAGATGCGGTCGAGCGCGCGCGCCAAAAACCGGGTTAGGGTTTATAATCTTCACACGGTGTGGCAAACATCATGTGAAGGAAGTTTTTCAGAGTAAGAGAGATTGTTTTTCGGATAATTGAACGGCAAACCATTGGAGTAGCGGTAACACATTGCCGCGATTGTCGGAATTTTGGAAAATCAGACGGTAAATTGCGATTTTTCGGTGTTCGGGATTGGTAATATCCAGACTGTCTTGATAGAACGCAGACAGTGCGCCGACCACACCGACCATCATCGCCATCGGATGCGCGTCACGTCGGAAACCACGGAAGAACCAAGTCAGCTGTTCATGTACCATCGTATGACGGCTGACAGTGGTATCAAATTCTTTTTTCTGCACAGCTGTAGGCAGTTCGCCGTAAATCAACAGATAGCAAACTTCCAAATAATCGGATTTTTCGGCCAGCTGCTCGATAGGATAACCACGGTAATACAACAGACCTTCATCACCATCAATATAAGTGATTTTGGATTCACAACTTGCAGTTGACACGAACCCGGGATCGAATGAAAACAGACCTGTATTTTTAGTCAACGTACGGATATCAACCACATCATGGCCGATACTTGCTTCCAATACCGGCAGCTCCAAAGCCTCTTGAGTTGAGGTAGTAAGTTTGACAGATTTAGACATTCTTAAAACTCCTTTGTAAGTTGGGGCTTTCGTTGCCGCATAAGCGGCACGGTCTTTTTTCAGACGGCCTCCGTATGGAAAGGGCTTGTTCGGATCGGTATCGCAAACAAGCCCTATAATACATTATGCCTGTCTGATTTTTTCAAGCATAGGAATCAGGTGCTTCCTGTCCGTTGCCGAATGCCCGTTAATCAAGGCAAGTAATTCTTGATCTTGAAATTCAAGGATTTCGCAAAATTCAGACAACTCCTGATCACTCAAGTGCTCAAATTCTTTTTCCATAAACCTGCCGAAAATCAAATCCAATTCCAATAATCCCCGGCGGGTTTGAAAACGGATTTTCCGTTTGGCAATATCGTCAAAAACCATCATTTCTTAAACAGCTCGTTTCAACATAATCTCTTTAATCTTACCGATGGCTCGGGTCGGATTCAAGTGTTTAGGACATACGTCTACGCAGTTCATAATGGTATGGCAACGGAACAGGCGGTACGGGTCGTTCAGATTATCCAAACGCTCATTAGTGATGGTATCACGGCTATCCGCAATGAAACGGTAAGCATTCAGCAAACCGGACGGACCAACGAATTTATCAGGATTCCACCAGAATGACGGGCAGGCAGTCGAACAGCAGGCGCACAAAATACATTCGTACAAACCGTCCAACTCTTTACGCTCTTCCTGAGTTTGCAGACGCTCTTTGTCGGCATCGATAGGGTTATCGTTGACAACATAAGGTTTGATGGAGTGATACTGTTTGAAGAATTGGGTCATATCCACAATTAGGTCGCGGATAACAGGCAGACCTGGCAGGGGACGGATTTTAACCGGCTGTTTCAAGCCACGCAGATCGGTCAGACATGCCAAGCCGTTTTTGCCGTTGATGTTCATACCGTCAGAACCGCAAATACCTTCGCGGCAAGAACGGCGGAAAGACAATGTATCGTCTTGCGCTTTCAGGCGCACCAAAGCATCCAACAGTTTAACGTCGGTCGGCTCCAATTCCAACTCGTAACGTTGCATATAAGGTTTGGCATCAACGTCCGGATTGTAACGGTAAATTTCAAAACTCATTTTTTCCATGAGAAGTGTTCCTTTCTCATAAACTGTCCAATAATTTTGTATTATGGATTCAGACAGTTCAATGTGGGTATAGTCAGGTTTCAGACGACCTCTAAGATAAAGGCCGTCTGAAAACTCATCAATAAACGCGTTTGGCCGGTTTGATGTATTCCACGCTCAAAGGCTTGGTATGTACCGGTTTGTAAGACAAGGTATTGGTATCCGAATGATACAGGGTATGTTTCATCCAGTTTTCGTCATCGCGCTCAGGATGATCATCCGAAGCGTGCGCGCCGCGCGATTCTTTACGCGCTTCAGCGGACACTAAAGTCGCTTTCGCTACTTCAATCAGATTATCCAACTCCAAAGCTTCGATACGCGCGGTATTCCATACTTTGCTCTTGTCTTTGATTTCAGTACGTTTTACACGCTCGGCAATCGCCATAACCTGTTTCACACCCTCTGCCAAAATCGCATCGGTACGGAACACACCGGCGTGCAATTGTACGGAGCGTTGCAGTTCACGGCGCAATGCATCAACGTTTTCGCCGCCGGTTTGGTTGTCCAAACGCTCGATACGTTGGCGAGTCAACTCACCGGCATTAGCAGGCAGAGGTTTCCAGTCGCTTTGCTCTTTGATGAATTTAATCATGCTGTCGCCGGCTGCTTTACCGAATACCACCAAGTCCAACAGAGAGTTGGTACCCAAGCGGTTCGCACCATGCACGGAAGCACAAGCGCACTCACCTGCAGCATACAGACCTTTTACAGGCACTTCGTAATCTTCACCTTGCGGAACAACAACTTCGCCATGATAGTTGGTCGGAATACCGCCCATCATGTAGTGGGTAGTCGGCACAACAGGAATCGGGTCTTTAATCGGGTCAATACCGGCAAACTGAATGGAAATCTCGCGGATGCCCGGCAGTTTTTCCATAATTTTTTCAGCGCCGATATGGTCGATTTTCAGCAATACGTGGTCTTTGTTTTTACCGCAACCGCGACCTTCGTAAATTTCCATCGCCATCGCACGGGAAACCACGTCACGGGAAGCCAAGTCTTTTACGGTTGGAGCGTAACGTTCCATAAAGCGTTCGCCGTCGGCATTCAGCAGAATACCGCCCTCACCGCGCACACCCTCGGTAATCAATACACCGGCACCGGCTACACCGGTCGGGTGGAATTGCCAGAATTCCATGTCTTCCAACGGAATACCTGCACGGGCACAAATACCCAAACCGTCGCCGGTATTCATATAGGCATTGGTAGAAGACGCATAAATACGGCCGCCACCACCGGTAGCAAACATCACAGCTTTAGCGTGGAAAATATAAACTTCGCCAGTTTCCATTTCCATGGCGGTTACACCGACTACGTCGCCGTTTTCATCACGAATCAAATCTTGCGCCGTCCATTCCACAAAGAATTGTGTATTGGCACGGACGTTTTGTTGGTACAAAGTATGCAACATCGCATGACCGGTACGGTCGGCAACCGCACATGCACGCTCTACCGCACGTTTACCGTGTTCGGCAGTATGGCCGCCGAAAGGACGTTGGTAGATTTTACCGCTTTCCACACGGTCAAAAGGCATACCCATGTGTTCCAACTCAATTACGGCTTCAGGCGCGGCGCGACACATAAACTCAATCGCATCTTGGTCACCCAACCAGTCGGAACCTTTCACGGTATCGTACATGTGCCAATCCCAACGGTCTTCCTGCACATTACCCAATGAAGCAGAAATACCGCCTTGAGCCGCTACAGTATGAGAACGGGTTGGGAACACTTTAGACAAAACGGCACAATTCAGGCCGGATTTAGACAACTGGAGGGCTGCGCGTAAACCTGCACCACCACCGCCAACAATCACGGCATCAAACTTGCGAACAGGAAAACTCATATTTACCCCCAGATTACTTTAACTGAATATACCAAGCAGCCGACCAACCAAACGATGGTGGCAACTTGTAAAAACAAACGCACGCCGAAAGGCTTAATGTAGTCCATCCACAAATCGCGGATACCTACCCATGCATGCAGGAATACGGCCAAAAAGCTCACTTGGGTAAACACTTTCACCCAAGTTTGATTGAAAAACGCCTGCCATGCCGAATATTCTTTAGGCAACGTGAACAGAACAACCAATAGAACTACGGTGTATATCAACATGATGACCGCAGTTGCACGCTGCATTGCCCAATCGCGCAAACCGTAATGCGCGCCTGTCAATTTACGTTCTACCATAATAAAGCTCCCAAAACGACAGTCAAAACCAATGCAGAAGCAAATACGGCTTTAGCGGTATTACGTGCAGTATTCAGCTCCAAGCCTTTATGCGCATCCAAAAACAGAAAACGGATACCGGCAAAGAAATGGTGCAAATACGCCCACAGCACACCGAGTAAGATTAATTTGACCAAGGGATGGGAAATAATGGAACGGTAAGTCTCAAATGCGGATTCTTGGCTTAAGGTACCTGACAGGAAATAAAGTAGGAAGGGCAGCATGATAAACAACCCGACACCACTGATACGGTGAAGAATGGAAACTATCCCGGGTATCGGCAGACGGATTTTCGGTAAATCCAGATAAACAGGACGTGATTTGACAGACATAGTCAATTCCTCTGTAGTTATGATATCAACTCAAAAACCGTAAACCCAGTGCTACACTGGGTTACATAAACGTTAATTTACCTGTTTTATCTCATTTTGAACAGCGTATTTTAAAAACAAACTAATAAATTTTAACAAACACACATGAAAACAGTAAATTAAAGAACAAATTTCTAATTTGCACCATTTGCTTTATCAGAGACATCAACATTAAATTCAATTACTGGGAAATAAAATGCCGTCTGAAAAATTTCAGACGGCATCCTTCATGTACCAATCAGATTTTTAATTTAGCATCGGCATCACGCAACGCAGTACGCAGACCTTCCTCGATAACGGGATGGTAGAACGGCATATCCAGCATTTGCGGAACGGTCATCTTCATTTGATGCGCCCATGCCAATAGGTGCGCCAAATGTTCGGCGGCAGGACCTACGATTTCCGCACCGATGAAGCGGCCAGTTGCTTTTTCGGCATACAGGCGCATATGGCCTTTGTTTACCAGCATCACGCGGCTGCGGCCTTGGTTTTTAAACGATACTTCGCCGATGACAAATTCGTCGGGTTGATATTGCGCGGTAACCTGCGCGTATTTCAAACCGACAAAGCCGATTTGCGGACTGGTGAACACCACGCCGATGGTGCTGCGGCGCAAACCGCCGCCGATATTCGGATAACGGCCTGCATTGTCGCCGGCAATCTTGCCTTGGTCGGCAGCTTCGTGCAGCAGAGGCAGTTGGTTGGACGCATCGCCCGCGATGAAGATATGCGGAATGCTGGTCTGCATGGTCAGCGGATCAGCAACGGGTACGCCGCGCGCGTCTTTATCGATATTGATGTTTTTCCAAACCGATATTGTCAACGTTCGGACGGCGGCCTACGGCTGCCAGCATATATTCGGCAACAAATACGCCTTTTTTTCGCCGTCTTGCTCCCCAATGGACTTCTACATTGCCGTCCGCATCGAGTTTGACCTCAGTTTTAGCATCTAGATGCAGTTTCAATTCTTTCGCCGAACACGGCTTTCGCCTCGTCTGAAACGACGGGGTCGGAAATACCGCCGATGATGCCGCCCTAAGCCGAAAAATCTCGACTTTCACGCCCAAACGGTGCAATGCCCTGACCCAGTTCCAAACCGATAACGCCCGGTCCGAACACGGCAACGCTCTTAGGCAGCGTATCCCATGAGAAAACGTCGTCGTTGATAATCAAACGGTCGCCCAAAGACTGCCACTGCGGCAGGATAACGGGACGCGAGCCGGTAGCAATCACGAAACTTTTTGCCGTGATTTGGGTATGGTCGTCGATTTGGACGGTATACTCGTCGATAAATTTAGCCGAGCCCATGATGCGTTTGTCGGCAGGCCATTCTTCCACATCGGCAACGACAAAGCCGACAAAACGGTCGCGCTCAGATTTAACGCGCTGCATCACTTCTTCGCCATTGACGATGATACTGTCTTTGTCCAAATGCACGCCGAACGGGTCGGTATGCAATGCGTGATGACGCGCTTCTGCGGCGGCAATCAAGAGTTTGGAAGGCATACAGCCCACGCGCGCGCAGGTTGTGCCGAACACATTGTTTTCAATCAGGTAAACATTATCCGAATGTAAACGGGCATTGCGAAACGCACCCATGCCGGCAGTACCGCCGCCGATTACGACTACATCTGCTTGAATTTTTTTCATATCCTGTCCTTCCAATTTTGCCTGAAATGCCAATGGCACAAGGCATATCAGCTTCAAATACGTTTAAATTTTCTAAATTAATAGCGTAAACCAGGCAAACAAAGGATAATTCCTTTTTAAATACAATAATATTCAAATCCACCTGTAAATATAGAGTTATCCGGAACAGTAGTGTAGGACCGCCCGAATAACTCTATTCAGCATATCAGACAGTTTTAGTCGAACTGCCTTAGCGTAAAACAGCTATTAGTTTTTAGCCAAGTAAGCTTCCAAATCTTCGCTGCCGCCGATATATTTACCGCCAATGAAGACTTGAGGAGCAGTCATCTTGCCGGTAATAGCGCGTACAGAAGTAACGGTTGCATCTTTGCCCAATACGATTTCTTCGTATGACAAACCCTTGTCTTGCAGAGCTTGTTTGGCTTTAGCACAGAATTGGCAACCTGGTTTAGTGAAAATTGCCACAGACTCTTGAGCTTTCCAATCAGGAGCAACGAATTTCAGCATAGTATCTGCATCGGATACTTTGAACGGATCGCCTGGTTCTTCCGGTTCGATAAACATTTTTTTCTACCACGCCGTCGTTAACCAGCATGGAGTAACGCCAAGAACGTTTACCAAAGCCCAAGTCTTCTTTGCCGACCAGCATGCCCATGCCTTCGGTGAATTCGCCGTTGCCATCAGGAATCATGTAGATGTTGTCAGATTCTTCTTCGGCAGCCCAAGCATTCATCACGAAAGTATCGTTTACAGATACGCAGTAGATTGCATCAACGCCGTTTTTCTTTGAACGCGCCGAACAATTCATTGTAACGTGGTAAATGGGAAGAAGAGCAAGTCGGAGTAAATGCGCCGGGCAGAGAGAATACGACTACTTTTTTTGCCTTTGAACAAATCGTCAGTAGACACATCTTTCCAAGTGTCGCCTACGCGAGTGCGGAATACTACGGAAGGTACTTTTTGACCGGTACGATCTTGCAAAAGCCATTTTGAGCTCCTTAATAGATAGGTTTAAGAAATGATTGTGAATCGATTCGGGCATTCTACTCCCGAATAAGTCGATTTGTATAATTTATAGTTCAAATAATATTAATTATTCAAAACTATTAATTACCAACCTCGACTAACTTCTTACAGTATATAAAGCCATACCTAAAAAAACAAGTCTTATTTGAGAAAAAAATTCTTAGAAACTCCCCTACGCTCATTTGAAAACAGAAATGCCGTCTGAAAAAGTATTCAGACGGCATCCGATCACGTTATCCCTGCTTATTTAGCCAGTTCGGCACGCAGTTTGTGGGTTACGTTCATCATCACTTGGAGTTGTTCCAGAGTTTCTTTCCAACCGCGTGTTTTCAGACCGCAGTCTGGGTTAACCCACAGGCGTTCAACCGGTACAACCTCGATGGCTTTTACGCAACAGGTGCTCAACTTCGGCTTCAGTCGGTACGCGTGGGCTGTGGATGTCGTAAACACCTGGGCCGATGTCGTTCGGGTATTTGAACTCGCCGAACGCGGTCAACAGTTCCATGTCGGAACGTGAAGTTTCGATGGTGATAACGTCAGCGTCCATAGCGGCGATGGCTGGCAGGATGTCGTTGAACTCAGAGTAGCACATATGAGTGTGGATTTGGGTACTGTCTTCGCAACCAGTAGAGGACAGGCGGAAAGATTCGCCGGCCCAGTTCAGGTAGGCATCCCAATCGGCACGTTTCAAAGGCAGACCTTCGCGGATGGCAGGTTCGTCAATTTGGATGACTTTGATGCCGGCTTTTTCCAGATCCAATACTTCGTCGTTCAGAGCCAGTGCGATTTGTTTGCACACGGTAGAGCGAGGAATATCATTGCGGACAAAAGACCATTGCAGAATGGTTACAGGGCCGGTCAACATACCTTTCATCGGGCGTTTGGTCAGGCTTTGTGCGTAAGTAGACCAAGCGACAGTCATGGCTTCAGGACGGCTTACGTCACCGAAGATGATAGGTGGTTTAACGCAGCGTGAGCCGTAGCTTTGTACCCAGCCATATTGGGTGAATGCAAAACCGCTCAACAGTTCGCCGAAGTATTCGACCATGTCGTTACGCTCGGCTTCGCCGTGTACCAGCACGTCCAAGTCCAGTTTTTTTCTTGCTCTTCAACCACCAAGGCGATTTCTTTTTTTCATCGCGGCTTCGTAATCAGCGGCAGACAGTTCGCCTTTTTTTGAAGGCTGCGCGTGTAGCGGATTTCGGTAGTTTGTGGGAAAGAACCGATGTTGGTAGTCGGCAGCAGAGGCAGGTTCAACCATGCTTGTTGCGCTTTGATACGGTTGGCAAATGGAGATTTGCGTTGGTCTGCGTTGGCAGGCAAATCGGCCAAGCGTTTGGCAACGTCTGCACGGTGGATTTCGCTGCTGTTGGCACGGGAGTCGGCGGCAGCTTGGCTGGCGGCCAGTTCTTCGGCAACAGAATCACGGCCTTCGTTCAATGCGGCTTTCAGAACGCGCAATTCTTGGGTTTTTTGCAGGGTAAATGCCAACCAAGAGTACAGGTCGGGTTTGTTGGCTTTCAGTTTTTTCTTCAACTGACAAGTCAAATGGAGTGTGCAGCAGAGAACAAGAGCTGGAGATCCACAAACGGTCGCCCAGTTTGGCTTGCAGAGGCTCGACAGTTTCCAAAACTTTGTTCAGGTTGGCGCGCCAAACGTTGCGGCCGTCGATAACGCCAGCAGACAGAACTTTGTCGTAGTCGGCAAATGCGTCCAGCTGCTCAGGAGCGCGTACCAAGTCGATGTGCAGGCCGTCAACGGGCAGGGCTTTCAGCAAAGCGGCGTGTTCGGCAACAGAACCGAAGTAAGTGCTCAACAGGATTTTGGCGCTTACTTTGCTCAAAGTAGCGTAAACGTCTTTGTAGGCTTCTACCCATTCTTTAGGCAGGTCAACAGCCAAAGCTGGCTCGTCGATTTGAATCCACTCGGCACCGGCTTCAACCAAAGCAGTCAGGATTTCAACGTAAACAGGCAACAGTTTAGGCAACAGGCTCAGACGGTCGAATTCAACAGCGCCTTTTTCTTTACCCACCCACAGGAAAGTCAACGGACCAACAACGGTCGGTTTGGCTTTCAGGCCCAAAGCTTGGGCTTCTTGCAGTTGTTGAACGTAGTGTTTGGCGTTGGCTTTGAATTCGGTATCGGCGTGGAATTCAGGCACCAAGTAGTGGTAGTTGGTGTCGAACCATTTGGTCATTTCGATAGCGAATTGATCTTTGTTACCACGGGCCAGTTGGAAGAATTGTTCCAAAGACAGGTTTTGGCTGTCGAAGCCGAAGCGGGCAGGGATGGCACCGGTAGCAACTTGCAGGTCGAGGATGTGGTCGTAGAAAGTGAAATCGCCTGCGGCAACGTAATCAGCGTTGGCAGCAGCTTGGTGTTTCCAGTTTTTCTCGCGCAAGTCTTTAGCAACAGCCAGCAATTCTTGCTCGCTGATTTCTTTGCGCCAGTATTTTTCTTGGGCGAATTTCAATTCGCGGAAGGCGCCGACACGCGGGAAGCCTGAGAAATGTAATGTTGTCATGTTGAACTCTCCAGTTGGATTTTGTAAGGACCGGTTCAATCCGAATCGGCCGGTATTGTAAATCAGAATGGCTTGGATGGGGCGGTGTTTTGCTTTTTTAGATACCTTAGATGCCGTCTGAAACTGTTTGATACGGCTTTAAGGGCGCACGCCTAAAATATGGCAGATGGCGTAAGTCAGTTCGCTGCGGTTAAGCGTATAGAAGTGGAAATCTTTCACGCCTTCGCGGGACAGGACTTTGACCATATCAATGGCGATACTTGCCGCCACCAGATTGCGCGTACCTTGATCATCGTCCAAACCTTCATACATTTGCGACAGCCATTTCGGGATTTTGACATTGGTTACCTGCGCCATTTTGCCGAGCTGCTTGAAGTTGGTAACAGGCAAAATACCGGGGACGATTTCCACATCGATACCCAACATCACGCAGCGGTCGCGGAAGCGCAGGTAGCGCTCCACATCGAAGAAGAATTGGGTGATGACGTGGTTTGCGCCCGCATCGATTTTGCGTTTCAGATTAATCAGGTCGGCTTGTGCGGATTTCGCTTCGGGATGTACTTCGGGGTATGCTGCTACAGAGATGTCGAAGTCGGCGACGGAGCGTAATAGCTTAACCAAGTCTTCGGCGTAAAACGGTTTTTTCTCATAACCGGCCGGCTCGTCTCCGCGCAGGGCGACAACCCGGCGGATGCCGCTGTCCCAATAATCTTTGGCAATTTGGCGCAATTCGTCGGGAGAAGCATCAATACCGGTCAGGTGCGGGGCTGCTTCCAAGCCGGTTTCTTGCTTAATGCGTTTGACGATGCCATGTGTGCGGTCGCGTTCGCCGGAGTTGGCGCCGTAGGTTACGGATACGAACTTGGGATGCAGGGTTTGCAGACGGTGAATGGAGTCCCACAGCATAGTTTCCATTTGCTCGTTTTTCGGCGGAAAAAATTCGAACGAAACGTTGATATCGCCTTTCAAATCGGAAAGGCTGTTATTTAACGCATTGATTTCTTTTGCGTAATTCATGGCTGCGTACCTTTTATTATCTTTTATATGATATTTCAGGCAACATAATAAAGTTGCGTCAAACATGAGTCAATTTCAAAAATTTTTCAGATTTATCATGAAAATTTCTAATATATTACAAAAAAATAGTTAAATTTCCTTGTACAGCCCTTCTAAACTATGCTAGAGTTTGTTATGTTATAACACTCCAAGCAAGGCAATATATGAAACCGAATATTCATCCTGACAATTATCGAACTGTTCTTTTTTTCGACAGCAGCGCCAATGAAGGCTGGCTGATTCGTTCTTGCGCCGAAACACACGGAAAAACGATGGTTTGGACAGACGGCAAAGAATATCCGCTCTTTTCCTTAGATACTTCCTCTTCCTCACATCCCGTCTATACCGGCAAACAGCGTAACGTCAATACCGAAGGCCGTGCCAGCAAATTCAACCAACGTTTCCAATCCGTAATGTCATCGTTTAGAAAGGACAAATAATGCAGGTTCTGTCTTCACTCAAAACCGCCAAACAACGCCACCGCGACTGTCAGATTGTCAGACGTAAAGGCAAAGTTTACGTCATCTGCAAAAGTAATCCGCGTTTTAAAGCACGCCAACGCTGACCCCCTACCCTTCCTACTTCGGTTGTATAGTGGATTAAATTTAAATCAGGACAAGGCGACGAAGCCGCAGACAGTACAAATAGTACGGCAAGGCGAGGCAACGCCGTACTGGTTTAAATTTAATCCACTATAAAGCACCTCCTACCGCAAGCCCTTTTCATCAAATATGCCGTCTGAAACATAAAAATAGCGTTTCAGGCGGCATATTTTCCGTCAATACGAATCCGGAATGTGTTTGAAATACAGCATGACCAAATACCAAAACAGCGTCGCGGCGGCTGCGCCAAGTAGTACCCATGCGCTGATTTTGGCGATATCGTGCAGGGCACGTTTTTGCCTGCGGCTGAAAAGGCGGTTGATAATCAGCGCGGCAAGTGCGAAAAAGAAAAAAATACGGAAAAGTCTACCTATCATATCGGGAAGCGGTGGAGGTCGTCTGAAAAAGTATGGTTCGGGCACGGCGGCATAGGAATGGATGTTTCAGCGCATCAGGCTACTTGTCCGACCGTGTCAAAAAGTCATGCTGTTTGCTATATAATAACGCTTTTCGCCGCATTTGTTGGAACAGGATATGAGTCAAAATGCCTCGGTGGGCATTGTAACGCCCCAAAAAATTCCGTTTGAGATGCCGCTGATTTTGGAAAACGGTAAAACTTTGCCGCGTTTCGATCTGATGATTGAAACCTACGGCGAGCTGAATGCCGAAAAAAACAATGCGGTTTTAATCTGCCATGCGCTGTCGGGCAACCATCATGTTGCGGGCAAACATTCGGCAGAGGATAAATATACGGGCTGGTGGGACAATATTGTCGGACCCGGCAAACCGATTGATACAGAACGTTTTTTCGTGGTCGGTTTGAACAATCTGGGCGGCTGCGACGGCAGCAGCGGGCCTTTGTCGATCAATCCTGAAACGGGCAGGGAATACGGCGCGGATTTTCCGGTGGTTACGGTGAAGGACTGGGTAAAATCCCAAGCCGCGCTTGCCGATTATCTTGGCATCGAACAATGGGCGGCGATTGTCGGCGGCAGCTTGGGCGGCATGCAGGCTTTGCAGTGGACGATTTCCTACCCCGATCGCGTGCGCCATGCTTTGGTGATTGCGTCTGCGCCGAAGCTTTCTACGCAAAATATCGCGTTTAACGATGTGGCGCGTCAGGCGATTTTGACTGACCCCGATTTCAACGAAGGACATTACCGCAGCCACAATACCGTTCCCGCACGGGGCTTGCGGATTGCCCGCATGATGGGACACATCACTTATCTTGCCGAAGACGGCTTGGGCAAAAAATTCGGACGCGATTTGCGTTCCAACGGTTATCAATACGGCTTTGGCGTTGAATTTGAAGTGGAATCCTATCTGCGCTATCAAGGCGACAAATTCGTCGGACGGTTCGACGCCAACACCTACCTGCTCGCGACCAAGGCTTTGGACTATTTCGATCCGGCAGCGGATTTCGGCGACAGCCTGACCCGCGCCCTGCAAAATGTGAAAGCGAAATTCTTTGTCGCCAGCTTCAGTACCGACTGGCGTTTCTCGCCCGCGCGTTCCAAAGAGCTGGTTAAAGCGTTGATTGCCGCGCACAAGCCGGTGCAGTATATCGAAGTCAAATCCAACCACGGCCATGACGCTTTTTTGATGGAAGACGAGGGCCTATATGCGCGCCGTAGCGGCTTATATGAACAATGTGGACAAGGATTGCCGATCATGAACTTGCGCGACGATTTGCAATTGATTTACGACTGGATTCCCGAAGGCAGCCGCGTCTTGGACTTGGGCTGCGGCGACGGTGAATTGCTGGCGGCTTTGGTGGAACACAAAAAATGCAGCGGCTACGGTATCGAAATCGACACCGACAGCGTTATCGCCGCCATGTCGCGCGGCGTGAACGTCATTCAAGCCGATTTGGAGCAAGGTTTGGCTGAATTTGGCGACCAGACCTTTGACGTTATCGTTTTGAGCCAAACCATCCAAGCCATGCAGAATACCGAGAAAATCCTGCGCTGCCTCATGCGCGTGGCGAAACAGGCGATTGTCAGCTTCCCGAATTTCGGCTACTGGCGCAACCGCTTCCAAATCGCCATCGGCGGCCATATGCCCGTCTCCGAACGCATGCCCTACCATTGGTACGACACGCCGAATATCCATTGGTGTACGCTCAAAGACTTTGATTTATTGTGCGCCAAAAATAAAATCCGCGTCCTCGAACGCGCCGTCATGGCGGGCAACAAACAGGTCAAACATTTCCCCAACCTTTTGGGCAGCTTGGCGTTTTACCGCGTCGGCTAAGATAGATTGAGAACCTTGTTGGCAATAACGAGGTTTTTGAGTTGTACTAACAAGAGGTCGTCTGAAAATGAAATGGCAGATTTTCAGACGGCCTCTTTTAATACTGGAAACAATACAATGAAAAAAACGAAACGTCATCACTTCTCTTATTACTTACCGCAATCATGCTGACCGCATGTTCTCCGAGCAAAGACGATAAAACCAAAGAAGCCGGTGCATCCGCTACTTCGTCCTCCGCGTCATCAGCTTCTTCCCAAACTGATTTGCAACCGACCGTATCCGACCCTGATAACGTCAAGCAGGGCAGAAAGCACGCCTCCTTCAAATTGCACCGGCCTGCATCAGATTGGCGGCATTGATGATTTTTGTCCGTCAGGTTGCCGAAAACATTGATTCCGATTGTTTGTTTGAACACAGTCCTAAAGAATTGGCGGCGATTTGGGGCATCCCCGGCGGAGACGATCCCTGAAGCAGGCAATTTTCCCCGATATGGATACGGATGATCCTCAAAACGCCGATAAATTAATGGAGGCAATCGATCAGATGGCAAAAGGAGGACAGGGCTATAATCAGCAGGCGATAGAATCGGCGATACAAAAAATGGAAGCACTCAGGCAGCGGGATACACTGGTTTTTATCAACAGGTAAGGGAACAATCCAAGGCACGGACCAGCCGCCCAGGACAACGCGCCATTTCGGTATAGAAGGAACGCCGGCATATCTTGAGAAACATGGCGGCGGTTTTGGCGGCAATTTCCAAAACATCAGCCAACTGCCCGGATACTTGAGGATTCACGGAAAAATTTCGGAGAATCAACGGATATTCCGCCTGTTCAACCGCGACCGCGACCCTGATAAGCCTTATCTGGAAATGACGTTTGACGAAAAACGGGAAAATCACGCAGATTACCGTATATGAAAATGTTGCCAATCCGATAAGCGGCATTCATTTGATGTAACACCCTAAAGCCCGTACACCGTGTCTGCCCGATGGCGGACGGTACGGGTGTCTTTCAATCCTGTACGGCTTTGTCTTGTTCTGAAAACAACCCGGGATAGAGACGGTCGTTGATGTAAAAATGCCGTCTGAAAACCTTTCAGACGGCATTTTTCAAGTAGGATATCAGGCGCGTTTGCGGAATTCGCCAGTACGGGTATCGATTTCGACTTTGTCGCCGTTTTCGATGTAAGACATCACTTGGATTTCAGTGCCGCCGACCAGACGCGCAGTTTTCATCACTTTGCCGGAAGTATCGCCTTTAACGGCAGGCTCGGTGTACTCAACTTCGCGTACGATGATGGTAGGCAGTTCTACGGAGATTGGGTTGCCTTCGTAGAAAGTTACTTCGCATTGGTCTTCCATGCCGTCAACGATGAATTTCAACGCGTCGCCGATGTTGTCGGCTTCGATTTCGTATTGGTTGAATTCTTCGTCCATGAAGACGTACATAGGATCGGCAAAGTAGCTGTAAGTACAGTTTTTTTGCGGGACAGGATGACGACGTCGAATTTGTCGTCGGCTTTTGTAAATGGTTTCGGAAGCGGCACCGGTCAGCAGGGTTTTTCAGTTTCATGCTGACTTTGGCGGAAGAGCGGCCGCCTTTGATGTATTCGGTTTTTTGAACGACCATAGGATCGTTGCCGACCATGAATACGTTGCCGGCGCGCAGTTCTTGTGCTGTTTTCATTGTGATTTCCAATCAAATCGGTTGTAAATAAACGCGCTATTTTAGCGTATTTTTTTATGCTTTGAAATAAAGGCAGCGAGTTTTTTTCAGGGGCGGAAGGCTGATCGAAAAAGATAACGGCTCCACTCCTCCGCACCTTGCCGCCAGTCGTTTTGATGTTGTTGCAGTATTTGCCAACATTCGAAGCGTTGGGTTGCGGATAAAAGCCTCTCCGCCGTTGAGGTCGTCTGAAAGGCGGCGGTGTGCCGATGCGGTTTCGGGCGTGTAGAAACCGTGTGCCTTATCCCAAAAAGGCGTGGAGCTTATCGAGATGGATGTTTTCATCTTGCGGATAGATGTGCCAAAAGAAGGGTTTGCCGGCAAACTGGGCGCGCACGAAACTGTCTTCGCCGCGGATGACGGCGCAGTCGGCGAGGTGCAGCAGTTTGTCGAAGTCCTGTTGCGGCACGAAAGGAATTTTTGACGAGGCGGACGGATGCCGTCTGAAAAACATCGCCGTCGTTTTGCAGGGCATCTTGCGGAATAACGCCGCTTTGTTTGAGGCTGTCGATGATTTGCGTCCCCGCCAGCAGCAGGGTCATCGGGCTGCCTGCCTGTTGCCACATGTCCAGCCATTTTGCCCAAACATCGCTCCGATAGCCGAAAAAGCAGCCATTCGGGGGCATTTTTTTCGGGCAACATCAGCCGCTCTCGCAGGGCTTCGGTATCGAAACGGACGGCATCACGATAATCGCGTTCGCGTATCAACCCGCCGCTTTTTTCGCTGAAACCCATAAACCAAAAATATTTTTGAACGCCCTCCTGCGGCGAAGGCATCAGATGCAGCCTTTCGTTGCTTTCTTCCGCGCTCAAATACTCCCAATTCAGCCAAAGCGGTTTGTGTTGGCGGATAACGTTTAACACATTTTCGGGCAGGTCGCAGGCGAAAGTTTCGATAACGATATCGGGAACAAGGGCAGTATCAATGTCCGCCGCTTCGGGATGCCAAGTGCGGACATGAATATCCTGATGAACACAGGGGACATCGGGCAAATCGGGGTAAAGCGCACACAAGGCGGGCACATCGTCCGTCCACAAATGCACCCGCCAACCGAGTTCACGATGCAAAACACGGGCAAGCCGCAGGGAAACGCCGATGTCGCCGAAATTGTCGATGACGTTGCAAAAAATCCAACAAACAGGAAAAGCGTATGCATTCATAAAAGACTTGAGGCCGTCTGAAATCGGTTTCAGAAGGCCTTTTCAAAACTAAAACGCGCCGAAATAGTGGAACAAATACACAACCAGCAAAACGATTGGAATAAACAGCAACATGGTTTGACGTTTCAAATCAAACTCTTGCTTCAAATAATGCTTGATGGTTTCAAAGAGGATGAATTTGAACAGAAACGTCGCTTCGCAGGCAAGAATGATGCCGTTGATTAAGTGTTGCGCCGCATCGTCGGGCGGATTGGCGGCGAAAACGGCAAGCGTCGCCAAGGGTATCAGGCAGACGACGAGCCAGCGGACAAGCAGGTTTCGTAACATCGCAAGGCTTTCAAACAAAAAGCAAAAACGCCATTATCGCCTCAAGAACGCACCTTGTCTAACGGCAGCATCGGGCATAGACTGTCGGCAATGCCGTCTGAAAGGCGCATCAAAAGGAGAAATACATGAACAAAACCAAACAGGATATTTTTGAATACAACCGCCGCTGGGCAGAAGAACAGTTGCAGCACAACCCTCATTTTTTCGAGACGCTCTCCGCAAATCAAACACCCGACTACCTCTACATCGGCTGTTCCGACAGCCGCGTTACTGCCGAAGAAATGATGGGCATGAAGCCGGGCGAGGTATTCGTCCACCGCAACATCGCCAATATGGTCAACCCTCTGGACATCAATGCTGCCAGCGTGGTCGGCTACGCGGTCGATCATTTGAAAGTCAAACACATCGTCGTCTGCGGACACTACAACTGCGGCGGCATCAAAGCCGCCATGCAACCCTGCGACTACGGCGCGTTGAACCCGTGGCTGCGCAACATCCGCGACGTGTACCGGCTGCACCGCGAAGAGCTGGACGCGATTGCCGACGAAAACATACGCTACGACCGTTTGGTCGAACTGAACGTTCAGGAACAATGCATCAACATCATCAAAATGGCGGAAGTCCAAAAACGCTATCTGAACGAGCATTATCCTACCGTCCACGGCTGGGTGTTCGATATCCGCTCCGGCAGGCTGAAAGACCTGGGTATAGATTTCGAACGAATTTTGAAAGACATACAAAAAATCTACGACCTCACTGACAGACAATGGGTGGTTCCGCAAACCAAAATATAACGTCGGCACGCTTTCCGCTATAATCCGCATTTTCGCAACCCTGAAACATCATGCCGATTCCCAAAGCCTTTGCCCTCTTGGGCCCGACCGCCGGAGGAAAAACCGCGCTCGCCCTCAAAATCGCCGAAACCCTACCGGTCGAAATCATCAGCCTCGATTCCGCACTGGTCTATACCGGTATGGACATCGGCACGGCGAAACCGTCTCATGCCGAGCGTTACTTTGTACCGCACCACCTTATCGACATCATCCCGCCTACCGAATCATACAGCGCCGCCCGCTTTGTCGAAGACTGCACGCGCTTGGTCGGAGAAATTTCCTCACGCGGCAGGTTTGCCCTTATTGTCGGCGGCACGATGATGTATTTCCGCGCCCTTACCCAAGGTTTGAACGATTTGCCCGAGGCCGATGCCTGCCTGCGTGCCGACTTGGACGAACAAAAACAGATGTACGGCTTGGATTTTCTCTACCGCACCCTGCAAAAAGTCGACCCTGAAACAGCATGCCGTCTGAAACCGAACGACAGCCAGCGTATCGGACGCGCTTTGGAAGTTTATTATTTAACCGGCAAACCGATGAGTGCGCACCTCGGCAGCCCAACCTCCCATACGCTTCCTTTTGATTTGCATACCGCCGCCCTGATTCCCGAAAACCGCGCCCGCCTGCATGAAAACATCGCCCTGCGTTTCCACCTGATGCTTGAACAGGGCTTTATCGGCGAAGTAGAAAACCTGCGCCGCCGCTATCCCAGCCTGACCGCCGACTCCCCTGCCATACGCTGCGTCGGCTACCGTCAGGCATGGGAATATCTGGACGGAAAAACCGATTTCCCGGCATTTGTCGAGAAAGGCATTGCCGCCACCCGCCAACTTGCCAAACGCCAACTGACTTGGTTGCGCAAAACACCTTTAGACTGCGTTGCCGACCCGTTTTCAGACGGCACTTCATGCACACGCCTGATTGAGGCGGCAAAACGGTTTTTCGGCGCATAAACCATGCTGACCACACCGCCGCTCGCCCCAAAAAAACCCTTGCAGCCCTCCACCGTCTGGGCATACGCACGTTTGCCGACTTGCGTCAGACCGGTGCGGTTCAAACCTTCTTGTTATTGAAGGCATCAGGTTTGACCCTCACGAAAAGCACGCTGTGGCAGCTTGAGTCGCTGCTGAACGGCACACTCCCGCAAGAAATCACGCAACACGACAAAACCCGCCTGCTTGCCGAGTTGAAAAACCATCCGCCCGTCGCCGCCTTTCCCCGCAAAGGCGAAATGGAGTATTTCATGGGTTTGGCATTGGAACAGGCGAAACTGTCCGCATTAATGGGCGAAATACCCGTCGGGGCAGTCATCGTTTCAGACGGCATCGTCATCGCATCGGCACACAACACCTGCATTGCCGACTGCAATGTCAGCCGCCATGCCGAAATCAACGCCTTGGCACAGGCAGGCAGCGAAATGCAAAACTACCGCCTTGACGGATGCGACATATATCACCCTCGAACCCTGCGCCATGTGCGCGTCTGCACTGATACAGGCACGAATCAAGCGCGTGATATACGGGGCGGCAGAACCAAAAACCGGCGCGGCAGGCAGCATCGTCAACCTGTTTGCCGACAAACGCCTCAATACGCACACCGCCATACGGGGTGGAATCTTGCAAGAAGAATGCCGCGCCGTATTAAGCCGTTTTTTCCAAAACAAAAGAAAAGGTTGAACCTATGACCGCCCTGCTCGTCATCCTCGCCCTCGCCCTGATAGCCGTCGGTACGGCGGGCATCGTTTACCCCGCCCTGCCAGGCTTGGCATTGATGTTTGCCGGAACATGGCTGCTTGCCCATGCCGGCGGATACCAAATCTACGGCGCAGGCATCCTGTGGCTGGTCGGCCTCATCAGCCTTGCCGGCATACTGACGGACTATGTGGCAGGGCATATGGGGGACAAAAATATACCGGAGCGGGCAAGCTCGCCGTTCGCGGCGCATTGGTCGGCAGCATCATCGGTATGTTTTTCTCCCTTCCCGGCCTTGTACTCGGCCCGCTAATCGGTGCGGCGGCAGGAGAACTCATCAGCTGCCGCAACATGATACAGGCAGGTAAAGCGGGCCTGGGTACGCTGTTGGGGCTTGTCGTCGGAACGGCCTTCAAAATCGGCTGCGCCGTATCCATCTTGTTTATCCTGTTGGTGAAATACATCGCCTACCTGTTTTAACCCCTTCAGACGGCATCAGGATAAATTGCTATAATGCCGTCTGAAATTTCCGACAAAGTACCATCATGGCAAACCAAAGACCCATCTACGGCTTCCACGCCGTCAATGCCCGTTTGTGGCAAAACCCCAAATCCATCGTCGAACTCTACATCCAAGAAGGCAAATCAGACGCACGCACGCGCGAAGTGTTGGAGAAGGCGGCAAACGAAAACATCCGCGTATATTTTGCCGATGCCGACCGCCTCAACGCCATCAGCAAAGGCGCGCGCCATCAGGGTGTGGTCGGATTTATCGACGCCTCCAAAAACCACGTCCACCTCGAAGACGTATTGGAAAACCTCAGCGAACCGCCGCTGTTGCTAATACTCGACGGCATCACCGATCCGCACAACCTCGGCGCATGCCTGCGTACCGCCGACGCAATGGGCGTACACGCCGTCATCGCACCGAAAGACAAAAGCGCGGGACTGAACGCCACCGTCAGCAAAGTCGCCTGCGGTGCCGCGGAAACCGTCCCCTACATCACCGTAACCAACCTCGCCCGCACCCTGCGAGAGCTGAAAGAATACGGCATCTGGATTATCGGCACCGACATGGGCGGCGACGCCGACCTTTACCATTGCGATCTGCCCGACAGCGCGGCGTGGGTGATGGGCAACGAAGGCGACGGTATGCGCCGCCTGACACGCGAACATTGCGACATGCTGGTGTCCATACCCATGTTCGGCACGGTCGAAAGCATGAACGTCTCCGTATCCGCAGGAATGGTATTAAGTGAAACCCGCCGACAACGCGTATTAAAAAAACGAAAAAGCGTAAGCCTCAAAAACGATGCCGTCTGAAACAGGGATTCTGTTTCAGACGGCATTCATTTTCAAAATCAGTGTTCCAAGTGGTCGGTATCAAACTTGACCGCCGCCTCGGTTTTATCTTCGGGCAAGACCAAATTCAGCAAGACTGCCGTAATGCCGCCGGCGGAAATAGAGTTTTGGAACAAGACGGGCAGGGTTCTTAAACACTTCCGGCTCAAACGCGACACCCAAGCCCAAACCGACCGACGTTGCCGCAATTACCGCCTCGCGCCTGCGGATGCCGTGGCTGACCAAAATCCGCACGCCCGCAATCGCAATCAAACCGAACATCAAAACCATCGCACCGCCCAACACCGGACTCGGAATCGTCGTAAACGCGCGTCCGACAACGGGGAACAGACCCAACAACACCAAAAATCACGGCAATATATTTGCCCACATGACGCGAAGCCACGCCGGTCATCTGAATCACGCCGTTGTTTTGCGCAAACGTCGTCAGCGGCAGCGAACCCAAAGCCGTCGCAATCACCGACACCAAGCCGTCAGCCAACACACCGCCGCGCAGGCGTTTGGTGTATTCCTCGCCTTCAATCGGCTGGTCGGACACCATTGCCGTCGCGGTCAAATCGCCGACCGCCCTCAAACACGCTCAACAGGAAAATCGCGCCCGCCACAATAAATGCGTGCCAATCGAAAGCAAAACCGTATTTAAACGGTACGGGCAGCGTAACCAGCGGCAGGTTTTGCAGCGCGGAAAAATCCACCTTACCCAAAAAAACAGCGCGACAATGTAGCCGGCAATCAGCCCGACCGCGATGCCGCTCATCCGCAGCAGCGGATTTTTCATGCAGTTGAACACCAGCACAATCAGCAGCACCAGCGAAGCCAGCCCCAAGTTTTTCCATCGAGCCGAACGTGCCGTCCGCCTTCGCGCCGAAGCCGCCGCCGAAATCGGTAATGCCGACGTGTACCAAACTCAGACCAATCAGCATTACGACCACGCCGCTGACCGTCGGCGTAATCACTTTCTTCAAATACGGCAGAAGCCACGCCGAGAAACACACCAAAAAAACGCGCTGACAAACGATACGCCCAAGAGCGTCGAAATCATCGCATCCTTAGTCAAACCGCCCTCTTTTCATCCCCGCGCCGAGCGCAATCATGACGGTAACGAACGAAAAATTCACCGACTGGATGGACAGCATCCCCGAACCGACCGGCCCGAAGCGGTTGACCTGCAAATAAGTGCCGACACCCGACGCAACCATCGCCATTGACACGAGATACGCCGTCATCTCCACCGGCAATTCTAGCGCGCCGCCCACAATCAGCGCGGGCGTAATCATCGGCACAAAAATCGCCAAAAGATGGGTAACGGCACTCAAGAGCGCATTACCGAACGGCGGCCTGTCTTCCAAACCGTACACCAAATCAGGCGAATCCGCCTGTTTTTTTCATTGTTTCAGCCATTGGAGTCTTTCTATCCGTTGTCAAACGTTAAAAAAATTTTAAGAACGAAATTGTAACGAATCAAAGATTCCTTATCAATTCAAATCCTCAGGTGCAAAAAAACACCACCGGTTGTCCGAATTCAAATTTCTTTGAATTTCCGCACCGGACAGTTCTTCATTTTTCAGAGAGCCTTCATGCGCTTAACACATTTTTAATCCTCAACAGCGCATCCACTGCTTAAAACCCAATAATTTTATGATTATAAAAAAATATTATTTATTAAGATATGATAGAACTTAAGCCTTCGAACCAACCGTGCGGCCGATATGTTTCACACAAACAACAAAGTAAGCTACAATCCGAAGCATAATCGACCTCACTCAATGAATAAAAGGTTTCCGTATGTTACAAAGGTAGCTTGGTTGCCCTGATTACCCCGATGAATCAAGACGGCAGCATCCATTACGAACAACTCCGCGATTTGATCGACTGGCATATCGAAAGCGGTACCGACGGCATCGTCGCCGTCGGCACGACAGGCGAATCCGCCACCCTTTCCGTCGAAGAACATTTTAAGCGTAATCGAAGAAACGGTCAAACACGTCAACAAGCGCGTCCCCGTCATCGCAGGTACCGGCGCCAACAACACCCTTTGAAGCCATCGCACTTTCGCAAGCCGCCGAAAAAGCCGGTGCAGACTTCACCTTATCCGTCGTCCCCTATTACAACAAGCCCTCCCAAGAAGGCATTTACCAACATTTCAAAACCATCGCCGAAGCCACTTCGATTCCGATGATTATCTATAACGTGCCCGGCCGTACCGTCGTCAGCATGACTAACGACACCATCCTGCGCCTTTCAGAAATCCCCAATATCGTGGGTGTTAAAGAAGCCAGCGGCAACATCAGCAGCAACATCGAACTCATCAACCGCGCCCCCGAAGGCTTCGCCGTCCTTTCCGGCGACGACCATACCGCCCTGCCGTTCATGCTGTGCGGCGGGCACGGCGTCGTTACCGTTGCCGCCAACGCCGCCCCTGAAACTCTTTGCCGATATGTGCCGCGCCGCACTTCAAGGCGATATCGCCCTCGCACGCGAACTCAACGACCGGCTGATTCCGATTTACGACACCATGTTCTGCGAACCCAGCCCCGCCGCACCGAAATGGGCGGTATCCGCCCTGGGCAAATGCGAACCGCACGTCCGTTTGCCGCTCATTCCGCTGACGGAAAACGGACAAGCAAAAGTCCATGCCGCCCTGAAAGCCCTCAGGACAACTTTTAAATATAGCCATGCCGTCTGAAGCGTTCAGACGGCATAACGTAACAAACACTTTAATATCCATGAAACAGGATGACACGATGACCCATATCAAACCTGTAATCTCCGCACTACTCCTCATCGGACTGACTGCCTGCACCGGCAGCACGGCCGGGCAGCCCAAACTTGACTATCAAAGCCAGTCGAACCGTTCGGTGAAACTCGAAGTCCCACCCGACTTAAACAACCCCGACCAAGGCAACCTCTACCGCCTTCCCGCCGGTTCGGGAGCCGTCCGTGCCAGCGATTTGGAAAAACGCCGCACCCCGGCCGTACAACAAGCAGCCGACTCGGAAGTATTGAAAACAGTTAAAGGCGTCCGCCTCGAGCGCGACGGCAGCCAACGCTGGCTCGTTGTCGACGGCAAATCACCGGCGGAAATATGGCCGCTCCTGAAAGCCTTCTGGCAGGAAAACGGCTTCGACATCAAGTCCGAAGAACCTGCCATCGGACAAATGGAAACCGAGTGGGCGGAAAACCGTGCCAAAATCCCCCAAGACGGCTTGCGCCGCCTATTCGACACAGTCGGTTTGGGAGGAATTTATTCCACCGGCGAACGCGATAAATTCATCATCCGTATCGAACAGGGTAAAAACGGCGTTTCCGACATCTTCTTCGCACACAAATCCATGAAAGAAGTGTACGGCGACAAAAACAAAGATACGACCATGTGGCAGCCTTCCGCCTCAGACCCTAATCTCGAAGCCGCATTCTTGGCGCGCTTCATGCAGTATTTGGGCGTTGACGGGCAACAGGCGGAAAAAGGCTTTGGCAAAAACCTGACCCCTGCCCGCCGCAAACGAAATGGCGCGTATCGAAGGTAAAAAGCCCTGACCGTACTGGGAGACTACGGCAGAAACTGGCGGCGTACCGCCCTTGCCCTCGACCGCATCGGCCTAACCGTTATCGGTCAAAATGTCGAACGCCATGCCTTCCTGGTCAAACAGTCTCCAAATGAAAGCGATGCCGTTGCCAATCAAAAAAACCGGGGCTGTTTTAAACGGTTGCTGGGAAAAGGTAAAGCCGACAAACCCTGCCGAACAGCCGGAACTGATTGTCTATGCCGAGCCTGTCGCCAACGGTTCGCGCATCGTCCTGCTCAACAAAGACGGCAGCGCATATGCCGGCAAAGACGCATCCACATTATTGGGCAAACTCTATTCCGAATTGCGTTAAGCCGTTTCATGGCAAAAGCAGCTTCCAAACGGAAGCTGCTTTGTTGTGCGGAACTTTTACAACAGCCGGGGCAAAATATCTTCAACCGCCCCTACCAATGCCTCCGACAACGCCGGATCAAACGCTGAATGCCCGGACTGCACCACCCTCAATTCAGCTTCCGGAAACGCTTGCGACAACTCCCACGCACTCTGCATGGGTGTACACAAATCATACCGCCCCTGTACGATAATGGTCGGGATATGCCGTATTTTTGCCGATATTGTTCAAAATCGCCTTATCACCCCTGCAACCAACCACCGTTAACAAAAATAATGGTTTTCCAAACGCGCAATCGCCAGTGAGGCATAAGCATCTTCATCCACTTCTTCAGGTTCGAAACGAATCAGGTAACTTTCCCAATCCGCCCAAGCCTTGGCCGCGGTCAAACATACTTCTTCATCTTCATGAAACAGCATTTCATGATATGCCTGAATCAACATATGGCGGCTGTTTTCAGCAACCGGCGCAAGGAAACGCCGCCATTGCTCGGGATAAATCTGGCTTTACGCCGCCTACCTCGTTCAGCCAGGCCGTTTCAGACGGCCTGCACAGGAATATACCGCGCAATACCAATCCCTTTACCCGTTCGGGATGGGTTTGGGCATAAGCCAGCGACAAAGTACTGCCCCAAGAACCGCCGAACACCAGCCATTTCCTGATACCCAGCATTTCACGGACTCTTTCGATATCCGCTACCAAATCCCAAGTCGTGTTGTCTTCCACGCATGCATACGGTCGGGAACGTCCGCAACCGCGCTGGTCGATAATGATGATACGGAACCGCTCAGGATTGAAAAAACCTCGACAAGCGGCAGAAGCGCCTGCGCCTGGTCCGCCATGCAGAAAAATAACCGGCACACCATCAGGATTACCCGACTCTTCCCAATAGATTTCATGAATATCGGATACACGCAGATATCCGCTGTTTAAAAGGCTCCCTTATCGGATACATTTTTTTCCCCCTAAAAAAATTAAACCGGACAACATCCTTCTCATGCTTTCCGAAAACATCGTACAATAAACGAACTTCAGAGAAACAAGGAAATACCATGCAGCATGAAGAAGGCAAACGCCTACATCCCCAAGGCGAGCTACTCCTGCGTACTGTTGCCATGCCGCGCGACACCAATCCCAACCAAGACATTTTCGGCGGCTGGATTATGTCGCAGATGGATTTGGGCGGCGGCATACTGGCGGCAGAAATCGCACAGGGACGCATCGTTACCGTCGCCGTTCAAGAAATGAACTTTATCCGCCCTGTCAAAGTCGGCAACGTCGTCTGCTGCTACGGGCATTGCGTCCGCGTAGGCAACACTTCCCTCCAGCTCAAAAATCGAAGTCTGGGTCAAAACCCTGATGAACGATCATGTTACCGAAGAGCGTCATCTCGTAACCGAGGCCGTATTCACTTATGTTGCCATCGATGCAGAAGGCAATCCGCGCCCGATTCCCAAAGACGGCAATCCAAAATTGACCGGCCTGATATAGGCTTCATACAGATGCCGTCCGTTCAGACGGCATCTCCTCCCTCATTTGAACCAAGACTTAATGCGGGCAAACAGCGACATACTCTGCTTCTCAAAATTTCCACGAACTTCAGGCATATCCTTTTTAATTACCCTCATGCCCGCAAAAAGTCTGGGCCACAGGCATAATTTCAATTGTATTCACATTCATGTGGGCAGGACGCCGGTACAGCCACAATGCCGTATCCGCAATATCTTCGGGCCGTATGAATGCCACATCTTCATACACGCCTGCCGCACGCGCATCATCACCTTTAAAACCGCACGTTGGAAAAACTCCGTATTGCCGCACAAACCCGGCTCGATATTGGTAACACGGATATTTTTGTCTGCCAATTCGGCACGGAGATTCAGGCTGAACTGACGTACAAACGCTTTTAGTCGCGCCATAAACATTACTGCCCGGATAGGCATAGCTGCCTGCAATCGAACCCAGGTTCATCACATAACCGCCGCCCCGAGCCACCATGTTCGGCAAAAATCTTGCGCGTTAGAAACGTCAGACCCAACACATTGGTCTGAATCATTGTTTCCCAATCTCCGAAATCCGCCGTATCCGCCGTATCCAAACCCAATGCCAAACCCGCATTGTTGATGAGGCAGTCGATGTCTGCGAACGCTTCCGGAATTACATTTAAGGCGTTTTCTACCGATTCGCGGCTCGACACATCCATTTCCAAAGGATGAAACAGCCCGCCCAACTCATCCGCCAAAACCTGAAGCCTGTCCGTACGGCGCGCTGCACCGATTACGCGGTAACCCGCCCCGACAAACGCACGGCACATCGCCTCGCCAAAACCGGCAGAAGCACCCGTAATCAAAACCGTCATCCGTTTTCCTTTCTTTGCTCGTTTCCCAAACCCGTTTCAGGTATCATTGCGACTTTCAGACGGCATGACCGCCTGATTCAAAACAACCATACCACCACAACAGGACACATTCAACATGAAAACCCAAATCAGCCTTGCTGCCGCCGCCATCACACTGCTCCTTTCCGCCTGCGGAGGCAGCGGAATACCTTCCCAACCCAAAGGTGAAATTTCCGAAAACCGTACTGCCGCGTTCAAATCCATGATGCCCGAATTCACACGCATGGGCAAAATGGTCAAAGACGAAGAACCTTACGATGTCGAAAAAAATTCAAACAGGCGGCCGCGGCGTTTGCCGAAAGCAGTAAGAAACCGTTCACACTTTTTTGAGTCCGATCCGCAAGGCAACGGGCGCGCACTGCCCGCCGTTTGGTCCGATGCTGCAAAATTCAAAGCCGAAGAAGAAAATTTCGCAGCAGCCGTCGAGAAACTCAATGCCGCAGCACAAACCGGCAAACTGGATGAAATCAAAGCCGCCTACAGCGAAACCGGCTCAAGCTGCAAATCCTGCCACGACAGCTTCCGCGCGCCGGAATAAAAAAACATGCCATCTGCACTTCCTTCAGACGGCATTTTCACATTGTTGAAGGAGTTTTACGGTCAAAAACCGCTTTGCGCTGGCTGTTGCACAGGGCAAGGTTAAGGTATCAGGCAAATTCAAAGGCGCGTTAATCAACGGTCTGACGTTTAAGCTGAGATACCTGACTCAGTTCAAGGGTAAAAAAAGCCCTGTTGGAACTGGAAAGCTTAACCAACGGTAAATTGGGCTTGTTTTCAACGAAAAACGACGACTTCTCCATGCCTGAAATTGACTTTTACCTCCTCAACCGACGAGGCAGGCTTTTAAAGTCGGTACGCTGTGGATTCAGGAGTAATGTTTATATGCCGTCTGAAACCATCAGACGACATTAGACGGTCACTTGTGCTTTTCTGACCACATTTTTTTAGGGCAGCAGCGATAATTTCCGCCTGCGTTTTACCGCTTTGGGCGGAGAGGCTTTCCAACAGGGCGATGTCTTCGAGCTTCATTTTTGATGCCTTTCACTTTTACCCCGCGCTTCTCGTCGCTGCGTTTTTTGTATTTCCGCTTTCGTCATTGCCATTTTGCGTGTCCTTTGCTATATTTGGGACTGGAGGCGGCGGCTACCACCCCCAGTTGGTTTTTATCGGCCAATAGGCGTATCGCCTGCCAGCATCAAGATTAAAAACCAAGATGAGAATTTGAAGGGCAATCTTCATCTTCTTTTCTCCCGTTCAACCCCTGCTTCGGTAGGGGGTTTTTCCCGTTTGTTGAACTGTTCAACAGGAATAATTACAGGTTAACCTATAAAATAAGTTAAGTTTTTGTGTACCGCCGTGGATTTTTTTGTCCTTGGCGTTTTGTTTTTCTGAAAACAGAAGTGTTTATATGACTGTACGAATAAACCCTATTCGGACACATATCCCAAGCCTGCAGAAATATGCAATAATAGCCACGCAGTGCGCCTTTTGCGCCGCATTCGAAAAGAAAAACCTAACCTACAAGAGAATATCCCATGACCAGTAAAGCCACCATTATCTACACCCATACCGACGAAGCCCCCGCGCTTGCAACCCAATCCCTGTTGCCAATCGTGCAGGCGTTTACCCGCCATGCCGGTATCGAAGTCAAAACCAGCGACATCTCTCTCTCCGGCCGTATTTTGGCGGCGTTTCCAGAATACCTGACCGAAGCGCAACGCGTACCCGATGCGCTTACCGAATTGGGCGAACTGGTGAAACAACCAGACGCCAACGTAATCAAACTGCCGAACATCAGCGCATCCGTACCGCAACTGACTGCTGCGATTAAAGAATTGCAGGCAAAAAGGCTTTGCTGTCCCCGATTATCCTGCCGACCCTCAAACCGATGAAGAAAAAGCCGTACGCAAACGATACGACCGCATCAAAGGCAGTGCGGTAAACCCTGTCCTGCGTGAAGGCAACTCCGACCGTCGCGCCCCTAAGGCAGTGAAAAAAACTTTGCGAAAAAAAATCCGCACAGCATGGGTGCGTGGACAAAAGACTCCAAAACCCACGTTGCCACCATGCAAAGCGGCGACTTTTTCCATAACGAACAATCCGTTACCGTACCCGATGCGACTTCCGTATCCATCGTGTTCACCGACAAACAAGGCAACAAGAAAGAGCTGCGTGAGCCCGTCGCCCTGAAAGCCGGCGAAATCATCGATGCGACCGTAATGAGCAAAAAAGCCCTGCTCGCCTTCCTTGCCGAGCAAGTAAAAGACGCGAAAGCAAAAGGCGTATTGTTCTCGCTGCACATGAAAGCCACCATGATGAAAGTGTCCGACCCGATTATCTTCGGACACGCCGTCAAAGTATTCTTCGCGCCTGTATTTGAAAAATTCGGCGACAAACTGGCTGCCGCAGGCGTCAACGTCAACAACGGCTTCGGCAACCTGCTTGCCAATCTGGACAAACTGGATGCGGACACCCGCGCAGCCGTTGAAGCTGAAATCGCTGCCGTTTACGCCGCCAACCCCGATTTGGCGATGGTTGATTCCGACAAAGGCATCACCAACCTGCACGTTCCCAGCGATGTCATCGTCGATGCCTCTATGCCTGCGATGATTCGCAATTCCGGCCGTATGTGGGATAAAGACGGCAAAGCGCAAGACACCAAAGCCGTCATTCCGGACAGCAGCTATGCCGGTGTTTACCAAGCAACCATCGATTTCTGCCGCGAACACGGCGCGTTCGATCCGACAACAATGGGGACTGTTCCTAACGTCGGTCTGATGGCGCAAGCAGCCGAAGAATACGGTTCGCACAACAAAACTTTCGAAATCGAAGCCGACGGCCAGGTTCAAGTCATTGATGCAGCAGGTAGTGTCCTGATGCAACACGACGTTGAAGCTGGCGATATTTGGCGTATGTGCCAAACCAAAGACGCGCCCGTCAAAGACTGGGTACAACTCGCCGTCAACCGCGCCCGTCTGAGCAATACACCAGCCGTGTTCTGGCTCGACGAAAACCGTCCGCACGACAAGAGTCTGCTCGCCAAGGTTAAAGTCTACCTTGCCGAATTGGATACCAACGGCCTCGACATCCGCGTCCTCGCTCCCGAAGAAGCCGCCAAGTTCAGCTTGGGCCGTCTGAAAAACGGTGAAGACACTATCTCCGTAACCGGCAACGTCCTGCGCGACTACCTGACTGACTTGTTCCCAATTTTGGAACTGGGTACCAGCGCGAAAATGCTGTCTATCGTTCCATTGATGAATGGCGGCGGTATGTTTGAAACCGGCGCGGGCGGTTCTGCACCGAAACATGTTCAACAATTCCTCGAAGAAAACCACTTGCGTTGGGACTCTTTGGGCGAATTCCTCGCACTCGCCGTATCGTTTGAACATCTGGCGCAAAAAACCGGCAACGCCAAAGCCCAAGTCCTCGCCGACACTTTGGATGCAGCCACCGAAAAACTGCTGTTGAACGACAAATCGCCCTAAAACGCAAAGCAGGCGAACTCGACAACCGCGGCAGCCATTTCTACCTCACCCTCTACTGGGCGCAAGAATTGGCAGCGCAAGACAAAGATGCCGAACTGAAAGCCGCATTTGCGCCATTGGCAGCCGCCTTGACTGCTGACGAAGCCAAAAATCGTTGAAGAACTCTCTGCCGTACAAGGCAAAGCGGTCGACATCGGTGGCTACTACGCAGCCAATCCTGAAAAAAAGCCGCGCAAGCGATGCGTCCAAGCGTAACCTTTAATCAGGCACTAAACACCTTATAACCATAAAAGGCAAAAAAATGCCGTCTGAACATTTATCGTTCAGACGGCATTAGTTATCCTATCTGCCTGATTATGATTAAACGCAACACTCATTGATTATAAATAATATAATCTTTTAGTTTTTTACCCTAGGAAAAGACAATAATATGAAAGCTATTCCAACTATCCTGATCGGCAGTGCTCTTTTAGCAACCACCCTTCCTGCATCTGCACACGGCATGCATAAGAGTAAACCCCTGACTATGGATGAGCTGCCTCCGATTTGCCAACAATATTTCAAACGCGCCGAAACCTGTTACAACAAAGCCGGAAACAAGGCAAATTTTGCACGCAACAACACTAAATTCCTATTCCAAGCCCTACCTGCTGCCGACTTGAATCAGCGCAAGCAACTGTGCCAAATCGCCATGGATTCATTTGCAGAAAAAACCCGAGACCTGAATTGCGAATAAAGCCGCATCAGCAATAGTCATGCCGTCTGAAACAATGATTTCAGACGGCATCTTCACCTCAAAACGTACCGGCTTATAAAGCCCGTCTCTCAGCCTCGCACCCCTAACCTATTAGCAGCAAGCGGAGGGAGGCTGTAGCCATTATAGTCATTCCTTAATGCTCTAAAAATTACCATACACATTACCATTAAAAAAAATCGAACAAAAAAGAATCAGCATGAATGCGCCTGATCTGATTTAACGAGCTTTGATAATATAACGCGATGATTTTTTTATGGTAATTGACACGACACGAACAAAAAACCGCCATGATTTCCGGCGGTTAATGTTTTCTGGCGGAAACGGTGGGATTCGAACCCACGGAGGATTTGCACCCTCAGCGGATTTCGAGTCCGCTGCATTCAGCCTCTCTGCCACGTTTCCGATAATGCAGTAAAAACCAAATAAAAAAATACAATATTTGCTACTATTGCATTCTTATTTGGTTTTACTCTTAAGAAATAGCGGAAGCGGTGAGATTCGAACTCACGGAGGGCTATCAACCCTCGACGGTTTTCAAGACCGTTGCATTAAACCGCTCTGCCACGCTTCCGTTTTCTTGAAGCTAGAATAATAATAAAGTTCGTATACTTTGCCAAGTGTTTTTTTCAAAAAATACCTACTTTTTTGTTTTTACTTGATTTGTTCCGACCTCATAAATACCCATTCGTTTTCATTTTGAGGCTGCTGCATTAAATGCATAACCTTCATAATTAAAACCCTTCAGCATTTCAGGATCGGCAATATGATGCTCGGCCGCATAGCGTACCATTAATCCGCGTGCGCGCTTGGCATAGAAACTGATGATTTTATATTTACCGTTTTTTTCATCTTTAAATATCGGTGTAATCAGCCTCGCCCGAAGTTTTTTTATATTGACGGACTTAAAATATTCCTGTGAGGCAAGGTTGATAAGCGTATTGCTGCCTGCTTGGGCAAGCGTGTCATTTAAAAGGTTTGTAATGATGTCTCCCCAAAACTCATACAGGTTCTTCCCGCGCGAATTGGCGAAGGGCGTTCCCATTTCCAGGCGGTAGGGCTGCATCAGGTCCAGTGGACGCAGAAGACCGTACAACCCCGAAAGCAGACGGACATGGTTTTGCAGATATTGTATTTGATCGGTATTCAATGTGTTTGCATCCATACCTTCGTAAACATCGCCGTTGAACATAAAGACTGCCTGTTTGGCGTTTTTCCGGCGTAAACGGTATGTGCCACGCTGCATTTCTTTCGGCGTTTAGGAGTGCGATTTTGTCTGAAACGTGCATCAACTCTGCAATTTGTTGAGGGGCAAGTTCCCTCAGTTGGCGCATCAGGATTTCAGATTCTGCCAAAAGATCGGGTTGGGTACATTCGCGAACGGGGGATGGGTCTTTTTCATTAAGGTTTTTCGCAGGGGAAAGGACAAAAAAACATAATCTGCTCGGTATAGTGTCAAACGTCGGAATTTTAGATTTAAAAGTATCCTCAGGCAAGCCAATTAATTGTGATGTAAATACCGTTATAATAAACACATCTTAATAGTATTAAAAAATACCGTCAGGAAAAGTCCGGACGGCATTTTTTATTCTTTACCGATATAGGGAAACAATGGTTTCCGCAGCTTTTACACAACTTGCAACATCTGCAACCAAAGCGATACGTACATAACCTTCCCCGGGATTCCTCTGCTCGGTATCCCGCGCCAAGAAACGCCCCGGCAAAACCTGAATGGCGGCTTCTTGCCATAATTTTCGTGCAAATGCCAAATCGTCGCCATCCGGAACCCTCAACCAAATATAAAACGAGGCATCCGGTAATTTGACGTCAAATACCTGTTGCAGGATAGGAATAACCCGTTCAAACTTTTTCTTGATACAGGCGGCGATTGTCAATAACGTGTTGTTCGTCATTCCAGGCGGCAATACTGGCACGCTGCACGGGAATGCTCATTGCGCTGCCGTGATAAGTTCGGTAAAGCAAGAAATTTTTAAGTAATCCCGCATCTCCCGCAACAAATCCGGAACGCAAACCGGGTACGTTGGAACGTTTCGAAAGACTGGTAAACATAACCAGTTTTTCCCGGCCCCGTTTCAATTGCGCTGCAGCTTGCAGACATCCTAAAGGTTTGTTGCCGTTAAAATAGATTTCTGAATAACATTCGTCTGATGCAATGATGAAGCCGTATTTATCCTGCAGATCGAAAATTTCTTTCCAATCGTCCAAATTCAGCACACTCCCGCTGGGATTGTTAGGTGAACAAACAAATACCATCTTGGTACGGTGCCAAATTTCTTCGGGAACGCTGCCCCAGTCCGGATTGAAAGACGGTGCGGGACAGTTGGCAAAATGAATTTCCCCGCCGCCCAAAACTGCCGCGCCTTCGTAAATTTGATAAAAAGGGTTCGGGCTGACGATGACGGGTTTCATGCCGTCCGAACCGGGATTCAATACGGTTTGGACAAAAGAAAACAGGGCTTCCCTACTGCCTAAAACCGGCAAAATTTCATTGTCCGCATCCACTGTCAAACCATCGTAACGGCGTTTTAACCAGCTTGCACACGCCTGACGCAGTTCAGGCAAACCGGCCGTCAGCGGATATTTTTCCAACTCGTGCAATGATGCAGTTAAAGCATCTGTAATGACTTTCGGTGTCGGGTGTTTGGGCTCGCCGATATGAAGGGGGACAGCTTCCAGACCTTCGGGAGCGGAAATGCCCTGCATCGCTTCACGCAGTCGGGCAAAGGGATATGGTTTGAGTTGGTTGAGTAAGGTATTCATAATGTTCTCCGATTACCGGCATATTGGGAAGATATGCCGTCTGAACCTGACGCACCCGTCAGACGGCATTTTATATTCAATGCAAACCCGTACTGCCGAAACCACCTTCTCCCCGGCTGCTTCCGACAAATTCTTCGACACGTTTGAAACGCGCCTGCACAACTGGCACGACAACCATCTGCGCGATACGCTCAAACGGCTTGACGGCAAACTGTTCACTGCCCCTGTTCCATAACGACACCTTCAATTCCCCTTGATAATCGGAGTCAATCAAACCGACCAAGTTACCCAAGACAATACCGTGTTTATGCCCCAATCCGGAACGGGGCAGCAAAACGGCGGCATATGCAGGATTGGCCAAATAAATTGCCAAACCTGTCGGTACAAGAAACGTTTCACCCGGCTGTAAGACAACTTCCTCATCCAAACAGGCGCGCAAGTCCAAACCGGCAGAACCCGCTGTCGCATAGGTAGGGACAAAATCCGCCATCCGTTCGTCCAATACTTTCATTTCTACTTCAATATTCATTGCCTTACTCCCGCATACGGTCGGTCTGTCTAAAGATGGTGGATTATACACAAGCCGTGTTTACACTGAAACACAGCAAATAGGTTTTGTTTTGAAATACTCCGCCTGTGTATAATGCCCGACCTTCTTACATATCAATATTAACATGACACACATAAGCTCGCCCCGTAACGAATTTATACGCGGCATAAAAGAAAGCTCACCCATACTTATCGGACTTCTGCCTTGGGCATTAATACTCGGTATGCAGGGTGGGCAAAAAGGCATGAGTTGGCTGGAGATGTTGCTGATGACCGGTATGAACTTTGCCGGAGGCTCCGAATTTGCAACTGTCAACCTGTGGGCGAAACCTCTGCCGATACTGCTTATCGCCACCATAACCTTTATGATTAATTCGCGACATATCCTGATGGGGGGCGGCACTTGCCCCGCACATGAAAGAAATACCGCTCAAAAAGCCGTGCCCGCACTGTTTTTTATGTGTGATGAAAGCTGGGCCATGGTATTCTCCGAAATCCAAAAACGGAAAGCAGCCGGCTTGCCCGCATTCAATATGCCTTTTTATATGGGCGTATGCTTTATCCTCTACATTACTTGGATAGGATTTGCCACTTTCGGCGCGGCAGTAGGACCTATGTTCGGCAATGTGGCCGCTTGGGGATTCGGCATGGCGTTTCCTGCCGTATTTCTGGTTTTATTGAGAGGGATGTGGAAAAGTTTTTCCGCATCAAGACCTTGGTTTGTCAGCCTGTTTGTTGCATCAGCCGTTTACCTGACCGTTGACGGCGCGTGGTATGTTCCTGCCGGCACACTATCCAGCCTGTTGTCCGCTTATTTTTGGAGTGGGCGGAAATGAAAGATTTATTGTCGTTCCATTCATTCCTATTGTTTTCCTGTATGCTTGCCGTCACCTACTCTACCCGGCTGATCGGCTTTTTTGCACTGCGTAACCGAACCTTAAGCCGCCGTGCCCAAACTATTATGAAAGCCGCGCCGGGCTGCGTCCTCATTTCCGTTATTGCCCCCTATTTTGTATCCGACAAGCCGCACGAACTTATTGCCATCGCATTAACCACCTTGGCAGCCGGCCGCTTTTCTATGTTGGTTACCGTATTGATAGGGTCGGCTCATCAGGCATCTTGAGATGGTTGATGACATAATTCATTTCAAGATACTCATACAAAATGCCGTCTGAAAATTGATTTTCAGACGGCATTCCAAACAATCCTATTTCTTATTCTTACGGTTAGATAAAATTTCGCAACCTGTCTTTCCGGATAGCTGTTCCTTATAAGCTTTGGCAGAAGCCACATCACGACATTTATATCCGTCGCCCACGCTGTTCACCCATACCGACAAAGTATAACCCGTCCCTGCCTTCGGAACGCCAAACCAACCTGTATGCCCTTGATTCTGCTGCATTGACAAATTCCCCCGAAACACTATATTTTTCGGCAATTTTCGGGTTCATCCTATAGGCCGGTGCAAACTTCTTCAGTTCCGTTTCAAGCTGCTGATTACTTTTTCCCGGATTCTTCACAATAATCTGCCTGAAAGCATTATTGATACCGACCATCTCCGTATAAAGCTGGGATTGGTAACCCCTCTCGATATAATCTTGATATGAAGGTATGGCAATGACACTGATGATACCGAGTATAGCCACGACAATCATCAGCTCAACCAATGTAAACCCGTTTTGCTTCATTTTCTTACTCATTCATTACTCACATAAGATTGAAGGATAACCACGGTATTAGAATTTTTTCCCCACGCCTTAGCGGTAACGCGGTAAATATTCCGACTATCTTCTACCCCCAAATACTCGATAATGTAACGCGGCATCTTACTGACACCCTCTACCCCTTTTCCATATTCCTTTCCTTGGTCGATACAGAGGTTTGCCGAATTATTAGGGCAAAACCGCTTCCATGCTTCAACCTTAGGATTGCCTTCAACCGTAATATTGCCGAATTTTTCATTAGGACCGGTAGTCGTCCGTATATCCGGAGCTGTGCACAACCCGCCTGTACAATTCTCACTGAATGTAACTTCTTTCTCTTCCAAATCCAAAACATGAAGCTCACCATCCCTCAATGCGGCTTCTGCTAAAGTCAATGCCAATTTTCTGTCCGAATCATTGGCACTTATCCTTTGTTCAGTATTGTAAGACTGGGCGGCAATAACAACCAGGAAAGCTACTACAATCATCACCATCAAAACGATGAACAGTGCAAACCCTTTCTGTCTGCAAGGGAGTGAAACTTTCATTAAAGCGTTCTGTTTGCGCATACATTCCCCCCACGTATTGTCGCATTGATACGGTAAGCATAAACTTCATTGTCGGTAGAGGCGGCAAGCTTACCGCTATTCAACAAAATCTCAACCTCAGCAGGTGTAACTGCCGCCTGCGAAATATCAAATGTATCCGTATATTTGAACTTCTCTACTTTTCCATCACCCTCTCTCAGAGGACAATCGGAAACATAAATATACCGTATATCCATTTTATTAATCTTTTTAACCAACAACTGAGGATTACCCCACTGCCCATTATCCTTCAATTGAAAACGGAATAAACCTTCCTCACCCGAAATGCTGCCGACCGCATAAGCATTGACCTCATGTTTCTGACGGGTGATATTTCCATTTTGTTTATCATCCGTAATGTTTAATTCACTCTTTGCTTCTCCCAAGGTAGATATTTTTCTTACCTGGTTTTGCTATTGCAGAACAGCTGCTGACCACGACAGTCTCAGCACTCGCATCAAGATCATCAATACCGTACTGGAAAATCAATGCCTTTCCGGACTGACTAAAGCCCGGATATTTAATATCTGTGGATTCCGCAACGGGAATCAGCTTATCCGAATTACCCTTTTTCAATGCAAAGAAGGGATCTTTCTCGGTTTTATCGAAAATAACGGCTTTTGAAGAATTCACAGCCATATTAAAGCAGCCGAAATTACCCGCCATTCTTGCATCACGAACAATCAATGTTGCCGCATTACGCAAATCCTGCTGAGCAGAAAGACGATTATTTGCCGCATCATTTAATTTTCGGGATGTAAAGTAACTTGAACCGACTGCCATCAAGACAATCATACTGAGCAGACCCGCAACCAGAAATTCAACAATGGTGAAACCCTTCATACCATCATAGCCGTCTTTTGGCACGGTTAGTATTTTACGTCTCATTCCTGACCTCCGACCCTTGCCTGATAGGTATACACAATATTGTTACCATGGGTTTTTCAGATTGGTAGAGTCAATGTCCTGTTGCCCTTCCGAATCATTTACCCACAATACTTTAATTAAAGTATCCCCCATTTGCATTATCGTCGCAATTTGAAGAAAAAGCACCGCTGTCGGACAATGTCGGCGCATTACCCGACGAATCCTTACAGACGGTATAATGAATAGCTGCCGCATCCGGCAAGGCATTTTTCAATTCATAACCGAACCTGTCCAACTGGGCTTTTGCCAAATCCTTCTTGGTTTTCAAATTATTAAGCGTGAAATCGCCGTCGGAGGAAGAAGGGGTATACGACCCTGTGTAAAGATTATAGTTTTTTTCTTGTTGCTGTCCGAATCAATGGTCGGATTAATCAACATTCCTTCCATCAGGTTTTGGGTAATCTGACTGACAATCGTTTGGGCTTCCGCTTCCCGAACAGAAGTAACCGTCCGCAACTGCACAGACAGCAACGCCAAAATACCGATGGTCAGAACGAACATGGCGACTAAGACTTCTATTAACGTCATACCCGTCTGGGGATTTTTCAGACGGCAACAATCATTATTATTCATATTCATTTTTAAAACTGAAACTGTTATTTATACTGGCACATAGTACGCTGATCACCCCTAGGGCAAACTTCGACCCTGCCACTGCTGTCAATCAAGACTACGGCCGAACGAAATTTCTTATCGGTATCTGAAACTGCTCTCGCATCTGTCAGAACAATTTGAATATAACCGTCGGAATAAAAAAATCTGGATTTGCTTGTAAGATTCGGGTCGTTCGTATAACCGAATGTCCCGTTTTGATTGAATGTCCAAACTACACGGTCTGCAACCGGCTGGGCTTGACCGAAAGCGACATGGTTGAAGGTGTAATTAATCCGCTTATCCTTGATATCATCATTCAATACCACACTGCGGATGGAAACATCTACCGTATCCCCTCCGTATGCCTTATCGCCATTCTTATCGCCGAAAGCCAACATTCCCTGCTCCTTCTTACTGAAGTCACATTTATTGTTGGCCGTACCGTCTTTTTTAACCTGAACAGGACAGATATAGACAGGGACATTGAGCCGAACCGCCTCTCCCCTTGAAAAACGCAAGAGATTGGCAATCTGCTCCGCCTGACTTGCAACGCGACGCGATGCAATCCATTGACTCATACTGGGGAAAGCTATCATTGCCATAATGGTTGCAATAACCATCACGATGAGCAGCTCTATCAGCGTGAAACCTTGTTGTCTTCGTATATACATAAGCAATAACACGTTAACCGGTAATGTATTTTTTTCAATTATCTGCCGTCTGAATACAAAATGCCTCAAGACTGCATCTTTTTATTTTTATTAGGAGAACTTCTACAAGAATTTTTAAACTATTTTTGCGCATCTTCGCCCAATAAATTTTCATCCGGGCATTCAATCCCCTATCTCTTCAATGTCGGGAACATAGGCAGCATTGTCGAATTTGGTAAACTGCCCCATCCATGTCAGGAAAACTTTTTCCAACCGGGCCGTTACGGTGTTTGCCGATAATACATTCCGCTAAACCTTTCATCTTCGATTCCTGATTATAATATTCGTCACGGTACATAAACATAATCAGGTCGGCATCTTGCTCGATAGCACCGGATTCGCGGAGATCGGACATCATCGGGCGTTTGTCGGTACGCGATTCGACCGTCCTGCTCAACTGAGACAAAGCGATGATAGGAACCTGCAATTCTTTCGCCAACGCTTTGAGCGATCGTGAAATTTCTCCCAGCTCCGAAGCACGGTTGTCCGAACGCCCCGAACCCGACATCAGTTGCAGGTAGTCGATGACGATCAATCCCAATTTTCCGTTGAACTGGCGTGCAAGACGGCGGGCACGGGCACGCAGTTCGAGCGCAGTCAAGCCCGGTGTCTCATCGATATACATAGGTGCATCGGAAAGCTTGACGACGGCCTCGTTCAACCGCCCCCAATGTTCGTCCGCCAGCCTGCCTGTTTTTAAAATACTCTGATCAAGCCGTCCGACGGAACCGAGCATACGCATAACCAACTGTGCACCGCCCATCTCCATCGAGAAAACGGCAACCGGCAGCTTGCCTTCGATGGCCACATGTTCGGCAATATTGATGGAAAAGGCGGTTTTACCCATAGAAGGACGACCGGCGACGATAATCAAATCTCCCGGCTGCAGACCTGAGGGTTTTTTTATCGAGGTCGATAAAGCCTGTTGACACGCCGGTAACTTCATCCGGGTTATCGCGTGAATAAAAGCATGTCGATGCGCTCGACCACTTCTTTCAAAAGCGCAGGCATCTCGAGAAATCCCTGCTTGGATTTAGCCGTGCTTTCTGCAATTTGGAATACTTTGTTTTCCGCCTCATCCAAAAGCTGACCTGCATCCCTGCCTTGCGGATTGTAGGCACTGCGGGCGATTTCCGTTCCCACTTCGGCGAGTTGGCGCATAATGGAACGCTCGCGCACGATTTCGGCATAGCGCCGGATGTTGGCGGCAGACGGAGTATTTTGCGCCAGGGAAATCAGATATTCGAATCCTCCCGCTGCTTCCAGCTCTTCGTTCCGCTGCAAATCTTCCTGAACCGTGATGACATCGGCAGGACGGCTCTCATTGATCAGTTTGGCAATGGATCGGAAAAATCAGGCGGTGTTCATGCCGGTAGAAATCCTCTCCCGAAACCACATCGGCAATCCTGTCCCATGCCGGATTTTCCAGCATCAAACCGCCCAAAACAGACTGCTCCGCCTCCATTGAGTGCGGCGGAAGCGACAATGAGCCGATTCCTCCGTCTTCAGACGGCATGGCTGTGTAATCGTTCATGGTACATCCTATCTATTGTGCCGAAATTGCAATCTTCTATTATAGCGTAAAGCAGGTTCAATTGGTTTCCGCACCGCAAAACAGGTAGAATACACGGGCTGCCGAGTTATTTGCAGCAACACTGCCAAAATACAACATTTAAAACAATATTCAGGAGTACAAAATGGAACATAAGCTGCCGCAACTGCCTTATGAACTGGACGCATTGTCCCCGCATCTGAGCAAAGAGACTTTGGAGTTCCACTACGGCAAACACCATCAAACCTACATCACCAACCTGAACAATCAAATCAAAGGCACTGAATTTGAAAAACCTGCCTTTGGAAGAGATTGTGAAAAAAATCTTCAGGCGGCGTGTTCAACAACGCGGCTCAAACTTGGAACCACACTTTCTACTGGCTGGGTTTCACGCCCAAAGGTCAAGGCAAACCTTCCGGCGAACTGGCCGCCGCCATCGACGCCAAATGGGGCAGCTTCGAGAAATTCCAAGAAGCATTCTCCGCTTGCGCTGCCGGTACTTTCGGCTCCGGTTGGGCATGGCTGGTGAAAACCCCTGCCGGCGAATTGGATTTGGTTTCCACTTCCAACGCAGCAACTCCGCTGACCACTGAAAACACTCCGCTGCTGACCTGCGACGTGTGGGAACACGCCTATTACATCGACTACCGCAACAGCCGTCCCAACTACCTGAAAGGTTTCTGGGAAATCATCAACTGGGACGAAGTCGCCAAACGCTTCGCCGCCTAACCCGCCGGCTTTGCCGAACCAAACAAATGCCGTCTGAAAGTTTTCAGACGGCATTTTTCAAAGAAGTGGCAAAATCTTAAAATCCTACCCTTACGGCAAACCCGCAATGCATTTAATGCCCGCAGGCGCAGCCTCCATGATGCCCGTGCCCGCAACCCTGTGCAGCCTCATGCCATGCATCGTCGTCACCGTCAAATTCTTCCACTTCGTCAAACTCTCCGCGCTCGACCATGGCACACAATTCTTCAAGGCTTTCCGCCCCTTCTACCCAAAAACACGGAATATCGGGAGGTGTATCCGGTGCAAGCAATGCCGCCAAACCTTCATGCCACGCAATCCAATAACCGTTTGCCGTTTGAACGAACTGCGCATCCCGATGAACCGACTCTCCTTCCGTTCCGACGAGCATACGCTCCGCAATACTTTCCTGAAAAGGTAAAATCTCCATAATAATTCCTTACAACATATGGTTTGATATGAAAATAGGGCATTATTTTAGAATATACCGCCCATCTGATAAACTTCAAACGCCTTATAACAAAAATTATCTTTTGCGCCAAACCAATAATTCTTTTCCTTTTTTTCAGACGGCATCGTTAAAGTAGCCCTTCCTTTTTTCTATTTTCAGCATTATTTCATGTTATTACTCAAAACGCCCAGCGTACTGCCCGGCTTCAAAATCAGCCTCGGTCTGACCGTATTGTGCCTGTCGCTTCTGGTGGTTTTGCCGTTTGCGATGATGGCAGCGAAGGCGGCGGAAATCGGCTGGGGCGGCTTTTGGAACACGATTGCCGAGCCGAACGTATTGGCGGCGGTGTGGCTGAGTTTGCGGATGTCGTTTTATGCGATGCTGACCAATGTCGTGTTCGGCACGCTGGTGGCGTGGGTGTTGGTGCGCTATGAATTTCCGGGCAAAGGGTTGATAAACGCTTTGGTTGATTTGCCGTTTGCGCTGCCGACGGCGGTTACCGGTATCGCGTTGGCGACCCTGTATGCGCCGAACGGTTGGATAGGCCGTTTTTTCGAGCCTTTGGGCATAAAAATCGCGTTTACGCCCATCGGTATTTGGATTGCGCTGGTTGTCGTCAGCCTGCCCTTTATCGTCCGCGCCGTGCAGCCGGTATTGGAAGAATTATCGGGCGAATATGAGGAAGCGGCAGCGACCTTAGGCGCAAGCCGTTGGACTACGTTCCGCCGCGTACTGCTGCCGGAAATCACGCCGGCGCTCTTAACCGGTGCGGGCATGATGTTCGCTCGGGCAACGGGGGAATACGGCTCGGTGATTTTTTTATCGCGGGCAACATTCCGATGGTTTCCGAAATCTTGCCGCTGATTATTACGGGCAAGCTGGAACAGTTCGACGTACAGGGCGCATCGGCAGTGGCGTTGTTTATGCTGCTGGTTTCGTTTGTCATCCTGCTGATTTTTAAACATCATGCAATGGGCTTTGAGCCGCCGCGCCGGAGCGAAGGTTTAACAAACAACAGGCCGTCTGAAACATCAAGCCAACATTTTTCAGACGGCCTAAACAGATACAAGAATAAATAGAGCTTCACTAACATGAAAACGCATTCCACCAATCCGAACCTGACCGAACCGCGCTGGCTGCGCGTTTTGCTGACCACAGTCGCGCTCGGGTTCCTGCTACTGATGCTGGTCGTACCACTTGTCGCCGTGTTTTACGAAGCGCTGAAAGGCGGTTGGGATTTGTACCTGCAATCCCTTACCGACCCAGAAGCGTGGGCGGCGATCAAGCTCACCCTGATCACCGCCGCGGTGGTCGTCCCCGTCAATGCCGTCTTGGGCGTGGCGATGGCGTGGCTGCTGACCCGTTTCGACTTCCGCGGCAAGCAGTTGCTGACCACCCTGCTCGATTTGCCGTTTTCCGTATCGCCCGTGGTTGCCGGTTTGATGTTCGTCCTATTGTTCGGCGCACACACGGCATTGGGCGGCTGGCTGGAAGCACAAGGCATACAGATTATCTTCGCCATCCCCGGCATTATTCTGGCGACGCTGTTCGTTACCTTCCCCTTTGTCGCGCGCGAAATCATCCCGCTGATGCAGGCACAGGGTGACAGCGAAGAACAGGCGGCATTGATACTCGGCGCAAACGGCTGGCAGATGTTTTGGCGCGTTACCCTGCCCAACATCAAATGGGCGCTGCTCTATGGCATCATCCTCACCAACGCCCGCGCGATGGGCGAATTCGGCGCGGTCAGCGTGGTATCGGGGCACATCCGTGGTGAGACCAACACCATTCCGCTTTTGGTCGAAATCTTCTACAACGAATACAACTTCACCGGCGCATTCGCCCTCTCCGGCGTATTGGCACTTTTTAGCACTGACGACGCTGGCGGTGCAGAACATCGTCACAAAATTACAAGATAAAAAACTCGCCGCCGCCGAAAGGAGCGCAGCATGAGCATCACCATCCAAAACCTAAACAAACACTTCGGAGCGTTCCACGCGCTGAAAAACATCAACCTCAACGTCCCCACCGGCAAACTCGTTTCCCTGCTCGGCCCTTCCGGCTGCGGCAAAACCACGCTCCTGCGCATCATCGCCGGACTGGAAAACGCCGACGGCGGCAATATTCTCTTTGACGGGCAAGACGTAACCGCCAAACACGTCCGCGAGCGTAAAGTCGGCTTCGTGTTCCAACACTACGCCCTCTTCCGCCACATGAACGTGTTTGACAACGTCGCTTTCGGTTTGACCGTATTGCCCAAGTCCGAACGCCCGTCCAAAGAACAAATCCGCGCCAAAGTCGAAGAATTGCTCAAACTCGTGCAGCTCTCCCACCTCGCCAAATCCTATCCGCACCAGCTCTCCGGCGGCCAACGCCAGCGCATCGCCCTTGCCCGCGCGCTTGCGGTCGAACCGAAACTTCTGCTTTTGGATGAACCCTTCGGCGCGCTGGATGCCAAAGTGCGCAAAGAATTACGCACTTGGTTGCGCGACATTCATCACAACTTGGGCGTAACCAGCATTTTAGTAACGCACGACCAAGAAGAAGCCCTCGAAGTTTCCGACGAAATTGTCGTCATGAATCACGGCAAAATCGAACAAACCGGCAGCGCCGAAGCCATTTACCGCAAACCAGAAAACGCCTTCGTTACCGAGTTCTTAGGTGAAACAGATGCATTCGAAGGCAGAATCGAAAAAGGCATCTGGCACTACAACGGCTTCGCGTGGGAATTGGACGCGCAGTACAAATGGCAGGAACAAACCGCCACCGGCTATATCCGTCCGCACGAATGGCAGCTTGCCGCCGAACACGAAACCCCGATGATCCGCGCCGAAATCGAAAAAATCCACGCCGTCGGGGCATTGACGCATATTTTGGTAAAACACGGCAAACAGGACGTGCATATCACGCTGGCAGGCAGCGATGCCGCGCGTTACCCAATCGCCGAAGGCAAAGAATTGAAGCTGATTCCGAAACAGGTTTATGTCTTCTCTCAAAACGAACTGATTGAATATTCGATTTAATCCTGAAAACACAATGCCGTCTGAAATACTTTCAGACGGCATTGTGTATTACCCATTAAGCAAGAAACAGCTTGTACGCAGCATTTTGCGTTTCCTCATGATAGCTGTATCCCAGACTTTCCAAGAAACCGTCAAATGCGGCGGCATCGTGAGGCGGCACATCGATACCGACCAAAATCCGCCCGTAATCCGCACCGTGGTTGCGGTAATGGAAGAGCGTAATATTCCACCCTCCCTGCATATGGTTCAAAAACGCGCCAATGCCCCCGGACGCTCCGGAAACTCAAAAACTGACCAAACGCTCGTTTTCTACTTTGTCCGTCCGTCCTCCAACCATATAACGGATATGGATTTTGGCAATCTCATCATCGGTCAGGTCGACATTGGGCAATCCCGCTTCATCCAACTGGTTACCGATAACCGCCAAATCCTGCGGGCCTGCCGCTTGAAGACCGACAAAGATATGCGCTTTTTCATCATCTCCGTAACGGTAGTTGAACTCGGTAATATTCCTATTTCCCAATATATTGATAAACTTAAGAAAGCTTCCACGTTCCTCTGGAATGGTAACGGCAAAAATACCTTCGTTGCCCTCGCCCAATTCACTACGTTCCGACACATGGCGCAAACGGTGAAAATTCATATTTGCACCACTTGTAACAGCAATCAAGGTCTGCCCCTTGATACCGCCGCGTGCAACATAAGCCTTCAGACCTGCCAATGCCAATGCACCGGCCGGCTCGGTAATGCTGCGCGTATCATCAAAAATATCCTTGACCGCACCGCAAACCGCATCGGTATCGACTGTAATGATTTCATCCAAAAGTTCTTTGCAGAGGCGGAAGGTTTCGTCTCCGACAACTTTGACCGCAGTGCCGTCTGAAAACAGACCGACATCTTTCAAATGGACGATTTCACCCGCTTCGACCGATTGCTTCATACAGCAGGAATCATGCGTCTGAACGCCGATAACTTTGATTTCGGGACGGACCTGCTTGATAAATGCCGCCACGCCCGCTGCCAAACCGCCTCCCCCTATCGGTACGAATACAGCGTGAATATCATCTGGATGTTGGCTGACAATTTCCATGCCTACCGTCCCTTGTCCCGCAATCACATCGGGATCGTCAAACGGTGCGATATAGGTTAACCCTTCTTTTTCCGCCAACTCCATCGCATAATCATATGCATCGTTGTATGAAACACCACGCAAAACCACCTCGCCGCCACGGCTCTTAACCGCATCTACTTTAATTTTCGGCGTAGTCTCCGGCATGACGATAACGGCACGGCAACCCAAACGCTGCGCGGACAATGCCACCCCTTGGGCATGGTTGCCCGCACTTGCCGCAATCACGCCGCAAGTAAGCGCATCTTTCGGCAACTTGGACATTTTGTTATAAGCGCCGCGTATTTTGAAAGAAAATACAGGTTGCAAATCTTCGCGTTTCAGCAAAATATTGTTTCCCGAACGTGCAGAAAGGCTGCACGCTGATTCCAAAGGCGTTTCCACCGCCACATCATGAGACAGATGCTGTCAGGATACGGATAAGGTAATCAGAATAAGAAAGAGGCGTGTTCATGATTTAATACTAAAATAATCGGTTTATTAAAATTACAAAACGTGAAACCATACCCCCATGACGGTTTGAAATCAAGAAAAATCCGCCTGAACAAACATCTCGGGCGTATAATCGGCAAACTGAAGCGATTATATGGTTGAAACCTTTCATGACTGCAAATAAAGCCCTGTCAATCTTTCTATCCGTCATTTTGGGCTCCTCTCCGGCAACAGCCGATTCATTTTTTCCAAACAAGCTGCCGGCAAACATACCATCCTCCCCTCAAACACCAGAAACCCTTACTGCGGCACACATCGTTACCGACCTTCAAAGCAAAACAGACTTTATCCGCCAAAAACATCAATGCCCCCGTAGAACCGGCAGCACTGACACAATTAATGACCGCCTATCTGGTTTTTCAAAAACTTGAAGTCGGGAAATATCCGCCCTGAAGAAACCTTAAAAATACGCGAATCAGCATGGAAATCGGACGGCAGCAGAATGTTTGTCCGACCGGGCAACCTCATCAGAACCGACGATCTCTTAAAAGGTATGATTGTCCTATCCGCAAACGATGCAGCCCTAACCCCTTGCCGAAACAAGCTTGGTAACGGTTCGATAGAAAAATTTTGTCAAACAAATGAATGAAGAAGCCCGACGCTTGGGCATGAAGGACACTTTATTCAAAAAAATCCAACAGGTCTGAGTCAAGAAAGACAAGTTTCCACTGCCCGTGACCTCGCCCTCCTTTCTGAAGCATTGATACTCGACTTTCCGGAATACTACCCGCTGTTTTCCATTAAATCGTTCAAATTTAAAAATATAGAACAAAACAACCGCAATATCCTTTTTATACAGGGACTCCGGTGTAAACGGCCTGAAAGCCGGACATACGGAAAGCGGCGGCTACAACCTTGCCGTGTCATACACCGGAAACGGCAGGCATATCCTTGTCATCACACTAGGTTCAGAATCGGCGGAAATACGCGCATCAGACAACAGCAAGCTGCTGAACTGGGCATTACAATCCTTTGACACCCCGAAAATCCATTCGGCAGGCAAAATTGTTACCAAAATACAAGTCTTGGGCGGAAGCAAAAAAAACGTCCATGCGGGTTTTCCGAAAGGAGTCTATATCACCCTACCGCATACCCAAGCAAAAACGGCCGAACAAATTCTGGAAACCATACAGCCGCTCCGTGCACCGGTAAGAAAAAGGGCAGGTCCTAGGAAAAATCAAAATCAGACAAAACGGATACACCATTGCCGAAAAAGAAATTGTCGCACTGGAGGACGTAGAAAAGAAAAACTGGTGGAAAAAACTCTGGGCACACCTGACGGGACAGTAAGCTTCTATATTTCCATGTCCAAAACAGGAGAATTAAAAATACCGTCTGAAACAATCTTCAGACGATATTCAAAAGACCGTTAAATCAAGTTGTACGACCAATCAAATATCATAACTCATCTACCTCTATTTGATTTGCGCTTAACGGCAACAGTTGGCTGAATAACTAAGATAGTGTATTTCACGGTCAAATAACTTTACATTTCTTGACTTTGCAAGAATACACACCCCGACTTGTTCGGGATGTTTGTTTCGTTTTAAATGGATTTGATGTTTTTGATTTATGTTTTTATTTTTCAATAAATTGAAAATTTACCAGGCTTTTGGCCGCGTTAAATCTATTTATATCTTTCCACTTGGAAATCTTGGCCGTTCTTCAACAGCGTAAACGCTATTACCGCCAGTTTCCGCATTATGGCGATTAATATCAGCTTTATATGTTTCCCCTTGTTTTTTTCAGACGGCCTACAAATTCAGGGAAGGCATTACAACGATATGCAACAAGTGCAGGCATATAAAGGCTTTTCCGTATTTCCGAACTTCCGATTTTTGATATTCTGCTTTTTCCGTTTACGCTTGTTCCTGATTGAAATTTCCTAGGGTCTAGGCCTAGATAAGCCGTGAACTGTTTTTGCATTTTTAAATTCATGTCTTTTATAGGTTGATAGCAATACGGCTGTCGCTTGCTCCCCTATGCCTGTTATTGTTTTCAGCCTTTTGCGTAGATTGTTATAACTTGGATTGTCTTTGTAGAACTGGAGTAATTGCTTTTTTTGACTATCTGTATTTGTGCTGTCAAATTTGAAATAGTTGTTTGAATATGGGATTTGATATAGTCGGGTGCTTCGTGTTGTTTGGCTTTTTCTGTTGCTCGTTGAAGCTTATCGTCTTTACCGTTTCTGATTCTATTATGGTTACTGGTTTTGGTAAAAAAATTTCTGTTGCGACCCGAATGTCTGGTTTTTTTGGGGCGTATCTCACTCTGAAATCACTCCGTTAGTGGGTTTCCGGTATTGAAAAACAGTTCAGAAAAAAGGAAAAGGGGGTATTCGTAAAGATTGGGCAAAAAGCGCGCCCAATCTTTACAAAGCTTCCCCCTTTTCCTTTTTCTGCCCTATTCTCCTGCACCACAACCCCCGAACGAAGCGATTCCAGACTGAGACACTTTACAGCCATTCTAGCAGTTATCCCCCGTTTCAGGGGACAAATACAGAAAGTCCCCTGTTGATACGGACTGAACAACATAGACTTTCTGCATTTATTTAACCTTTTCTTCACGGGAGAAAAATCCCAACACGTTCACTTTCTGAGTTTTGCCGGTTGTGACGATTTCTACATCCAAATCAGCATCAATCGAGAATTTCTGATTTTTGAAATGTTCGAAATTGGCGGACGCGCCATAGTTGTACTCAACGGCAGACATGCCCTAAAGCGTTGCCCTGAGTTACATCTAGAGGGTAGCCACGATAATTCGGCAATAATCGAATTCCTTGCCTTCGATGTTTCCGGAGAATTTTTTAACGCCAATGATTTGGCCACGCATATTAAGATTCATGATTTTTTTCCTAAAAAATAAAATTTAACGACATTAGGGCTGCCGTTTTAAGCCCATGAAACTGGTAACTCCGCGTATTTGTCATACATGAAATCGTAGTAACTTTCTTCATCGACAAAGTGTTTTTGCTGTTCAAGCTGCTTTTCAAGATTCTCGTAATATTCGTACATTCTGTAAGGGTCTTTGTACGGTTTGAATGCGGGCTGTTCATGAATTGCTTGGGCTTTCAAAAAAAGCGCAGTCATAGGCTTCGGGAGCCAAAGACTTGGGTAGCTTATGATGATTCGGTTCAATCAATTCAAACAGTTTGGCTTTGTCCAATTCGGGAAAAAAATGAATTTCAGACCGTTTGCCGCACGTCCAAACTGTTTTTCACCCATTCAAGATAACGGTCGGCTGAAATGACCTTATCTTCCTTAACCGCATGTATGCGCTTTTGCCTTTTGTGAAAAAGCTTTCACAAACAGGATATGCACCGCCGAAATATTCGCCCGGATTCTGCAAAACTTCGAAAGGGATAACGATGTCTTTTTGCTTTGAATTCAATTTCAAAAGCGCGTCCATTTGCTTGTTTTATCGCCCAACTGCTTGCCTTTTTCATAGACGCGGACGTATTTGGACGATTCACGGGAGCCTATGCCGTAGGTTTTTACCCTCGTCATTTTGGTTTCGTCGTCTTCCTCCCAATCAGAGCCGATGGATTCGCCTTTTTGGTTTTACGTGATGGCACGTGAACAAACCTTTATTTCTGTCTTCTCTTGCCTGATTCGGACTGTACTCTCCATTAAAAAGTCTTTTTGCTATGTCAACGCGTGTGATTTTTTTGGGCGAATTGCATTAGTCAGGAATGCGAAAAAGTCGGGATTCCCAGCCTTCTTTTGCGACGCCGCAACCGGTGCCGGTCAGTTCGAAAAGAATGGTATTGTTTTGTCCGCCAAAATGGACGCGACCGTATAGGACTTCTTCCGAACCCATCAACCAACAGCGCTCATAGAAACGACCGCCCGAGCCTTTGGATTCTTTGTAGATACCGAAACCGAAAACTTCTTCGGCGAGCATGGACGCGGCGCGAATGAAATCTTCGTCTTCCAAAAGACTTACGCGAACGCCGTATTTATCGAAAAAGGTTTTTTCATGAAATGAAAAGCTAATTTGATCAATGAAAGCCGAATCTGATACACCGCGCCTAAGAGGAACGCCTAACAGGTTTCCTTTGCCGTCCGTTATGTACGTTTCGTAACATTCGAAGACTTCCTGAACCCTGCCTGCCGTTTCGGTTTCTGTACCCCCCCCTGTTAGATAAGGGGGGAAGATTTGAAGCGGTTGCCAGCTTCCTGCCGTCCGCTGACGCGTCCGTCATCACGCTGGCAAACCGCCTTTATCATCCCCTTCTTATCTTCCATGGTGAGAATCCTCAAAAACGGGCAAAAAAAAAAGCCCTGTTACTTGTAGAAAGTAAAGGGCGTTAATTTTTGTTAATCGTCCCTTCTTAGGGACGCAATATATAAGGCCGTCTGAAATATCATCTTTCAGACGGCCTTTTATTATTGATTGCTTTATGTAATTAAAGTAATTGCTACATCCGCATCTTCGGTTGCAACTGCCCCAATCACTACATCTCCGCCAAAACCGCAGCACCGAGCCTGCCTGGACAATATGTTTCTCAGTCTGATTCAACGTTACGTCAAAGCTTCCTTTTCCAACGGCAAAAATCAACGTTTTAAACCCCGGATGATTGTGCGGCTTAATCTGTTCCCCTTTTTTCATGTCTTTCTTGACAACCATGTAATTTTCACCATTAAAAATCTTACCGTTTTCAGAAGAAACTTCTCCCAAAGGCGCGGCAGAAACAGCAACGGCAAATAAAGCAGACAGCAATACGACGGAAATTTTGGCAACTTTCATAACAAGCCTTTCTTAAAAACAAGGCTTCCATTCTACAAAAACCTGCTTCATTATTCAATAATAATTCTCATTCCTTAATCTAAATACCATCTTAAACCACCAATATTTTTCAGACGGTCTGATTGGACTACATAATATTCTCTCATTAATAAAATCACTTTATATACCGTTCGATGAAAACCATCAGAGAATATTCTCTCGGCATGAATGGTTATCGACACACTCGATTTTCCCGCCATAAACCTCTCCATCAAAAGCCGACTCAACACAATTCGGCTTTCCCAGTATAGAGCTGGTCTTTTTCTGACCTCCAATCTGTTCTAGGCATCATGACCAAAGCACAAGGCAACACCTTTTCCACACCGCATTAAAACCCATCTCGACCGTAATGGAATCCTCAAAATCAGACTGACAGAACTATAGAGCACTTTACCGAACATCATCTGTATCGTGCCTATAATTTCCCTATTTCATTTTTCATTTTCATTACCTAATTGACTAAACAAATACCGCCAGTATGACTCGAACCAAACAATATAAAAACAATAAGGCGGTACGTATCATATACGTACCGCCTTATTTTCAATCAATTAGCGTTTCTTACCGGTAACAGTAGCAACAGCCAGATTTTCATTACGTTTCAAGGAAACGCTTTCTACACCTTCAGGCAATTTGATGTCTGACAAGTGCAAAATATCGCCGGCAACTACTTCGGCACAATCCAAATCCAAGAAGGCAGGAATATTGGCAGGCAACGCAACCACTTCAACAGTCGTGTTCAGCAGAGATACGCGACCGCCTTGCAATTTAACGGCTTGAGAATTTTCAGCGTTAACAATGTGCAGGGGAACACGGATACGTACAAGTTGATCGGCTTTCACAGCTTGGAAGTCGATGTGTTGAACTTCGCGGCGGAACGGATGCATTTGGAAATCGCGGACGATAACGTCTTTAGTTTCGCCGTTCAGAGACAATTTAATCAACGCGGTATGGAAAGATTCCTTTTCCAATGCGTAGAATACAGTTTTGTGATCCACAGCAATTGCAACGGGCTCTTGGCCTTCACCGTACAAAATACCGGGGATTTGACCCTCGCGACGCAGGCGGCGGCTCGCACCAGTGCCTTGTGCTTCACGAACAGAGGCTTGAATTTCATAAGTCATGTTAAATACTCCATTTAAATAAAACTACCGTCATCGGCCGCGACCAGCTTAAGACGGCTTCGGGCTTATGGCAGCAACATGCTGCCTGTCATCACTTCTTCATTAAAAAGATATGAGACGGATTCTTCGTTGCTGATACGGCGAACCGTTTCAGCCAACAAACCTGCAATCGTTACCTGACGGATACGATCGCATTTTTGCGCTGCTTCAGACAAAGGAATGGTATCTGTTACAACAACTTGGTCGATTTCGGATGAGGCAATACGGCTGACTGCCTCTCCGGAGAATACGGCGTGGCTGGCATAAGCCAGAACACGTTCCGCCCCCCGCTCTTTCAGGGCGACGGCAGCTTTACACAAGGTATTCGCGGTGTCAATCATATCATCCACAATCAAGCAGGTACGACCTTGAATATCGCCGATAATGTTCATGACTTCCGCCACATTGGCTTTCGGGCGGCGTTTATCGATGATCGCCAAATCAGCATTCAGGGATTTGGCAACGGCACGGGCGCGGACTACACCGCCGATATCAGGGCTGACAACAGTCAGGTTTTCAATCCGCTGCTGCTTGATATCGTTCAACAGAATCGGGGTTGCATAAATATTATCCACAGGAATATCGAAAAAACCCTGAATCTGGTCTGCGTGCAAATCAACGGTCAAAACACGGTCAATGCCCGCCGAATAGAGCATATTTGCCACTAATTTGGCAGAGATGGGAACACGGACGGAACGCGGCCGTCTATCTTGACGGGCATATCCGAAATACGGAATGGCTGCCGTGATGCGACCTGCCGAGGCACGTTTGAGCGCATCCGCCATTGTCAGGATTTCCATCAGGTTATCATTGGTCGGTGCACAAGTAGGCTGAAGGATAAAGACATCGCGACCGCGTACGTTTTTCCAACAACTCGACGGCAACTTCGCCGTCTGAGAATTTGAAACCGAAGCATCTCCCAAGGAAATATCCAAATGTTTGACAACGCGTTGTGCCAACTCTGGATTGGCATTACCTGTAAATACCATCAAACTGTCATAAGCAGCCATATTTTTCACCTGATTTTATATTTAACTTCCGCTCAGAAAACATTATGCTTCCCTCTGCCGTACCAAGTACGACATTATACCTGCAACACCCGACACAAACAAAGGCATTTCAATATTTTTATTTTTATGAAATAAAAAAAGCGTGTAAGCAGGCTTACACGCTTTTTATCTGGCTGGGGAGGAAGGATTCGAACCTTCGCATGCTGGAATCAAAAATCCAGTGTCTTAACCGCTTGACGACTCCCCAGGAAATGTGGCTGGGGAGGAAGGATTCGAACCTTCGCATGCTGGAATCAAAATCCAGTGTCTTAACCGCTTGACGACTCCCCAACTTGTTTAACTTGGCTGGGGAGGAAGGATTCGAACCTTCGCATGCTGGAATCAAAATCCAGTGTCTTAACCGCTTGACGACTCCCCAACAATGTTTAACCAGGCAACAGGGGGTGTATTGCGAGACCCTCTGCTAAATACGCCTCATATAAACATGAAACTTGTCGGTATATATTGTATGCGCTATTCCTATCTTGACACGCCGTGAATATACATGCACCGGAACCTGTCATTAAAGCAGCCCCATATCGGGACAATTCGGAATAGGCTTTCCAAACTTCAGGGTATTCTTTAAATACAACTGCCTGCATGTCATTTCTAAACGGTTGCAGGTTTTGGAAAGTCGGCATTATGCTTGAGGCAGAATCCCGTGTCAAGCATTCGTGCGTGAAAATTTTTGCAGTGGAAACGTGAACAGGCGGTTTGACAATGACATACCACTGTTTCGGAATATCCATTCCTATCAGTTTTTCACCTATCCCGCTTGCAAAAGCATTTTTTCCGAAAATAAAAAATGGTACGTCCGCACCCAAAGCTGCGCCCAAGTCAATTAGCTGCTGCGTCGTTCGGGAACACTGCCACCAACGGTTCAATACCAGCAAAACCGTTGCAGCATCAGAACTCCCACCGCCCAAACCGGCCCCAGTCGGAATTTTTTTGTCCAGCCATATCTCCACGCCGGCAGGGGTGCGTGCATATTTTTGCAGTAATGATGCGGCACGGTAGCTTAAATCCGCTTCCTGCGGCATTCCATCAACCGGATTGTGCAGGATGATTTTGCCGTCGTCCCTTGGTTTCAAATATACGGTATCCTGCAAATCTATCAGGCAGAATATACTTTCGATATTGTGATAACCGTCCTCACGCCTGCCTGTAATCCTCAAATCAAGATTCAGTTTTTGCAGGCGCAGGAAAGGCTTGCCGTCCGTCCGTAACACTCATATATCTCACCTTTACCGTATGCGTGCCGCACATTGTTCTTGGGTTTCAGTTTCAGACGGCATACCGATTTCGCTGAAAACCAGCCTGATGTTCAATTTCCCGTTATCCAATTGCAGGATGCGGGCTTTTCCTTCGCTGTTGACGGTTCTGCTGATTATCCAACCGTATTGCTCCAGCATACCATCCGGCAGGATACGGTAAGGTGCGCGTGCAACCCGTCTGCCGCCTGCCCAGATATGCAGATATTGAATAGGCAGGTTGAAACCAATAAGCTGCCGGCTCAACTCTTCCGCACTTTCCGCCTGATAAACATTTCCTTTGGCATCCACTGCCAACGCACCGTCTTTGTCTTGGCACATCTGTCCGAGCGTACTGCCTAAAGGTGTATTGATATTGATAGTTTCTACAGGAGGCTGGTATGTCCAGTCGAAATTCGCATAAGAACCCTTGCCCTCCGCCTTAACCGCCAACCGTCCTTCCGCAGAAAAGCTGTCAATATATTCAGATACCTGCCACAGGTTCGAATGTTCCTGAGGCAATTGGGCGCAAGCCGATAAAAGTAGGATGGCGGATATAGATACGGTATGTTTCATCAGAATTCCTTGATGGTTATCCCTCCGACTTGGGCGACCGCCTGCCGGACAATAGATTTGGTTCGGCACGCAAAACACATATTATATGCAGGCTGTGCGCCAAACCATACGGACCTTCCGGCCACATCATGCCGTCTGAAAGGATTGACCTGCATTATTTTAGAGGTTTTCGGGAAAGTTCGGGCAATGTGATTCCGTGACGTTTGAGCGTTTCGCGCCATATTTTCTTGTCTCCCGTAAGGTGTGCTGCCTGAGTCCACACGTCAACCGCCTGATCGCGTTCACCCAATGCCCACAACACCTCGCCGAGATGGGCGGCAACTTCGGGCTCAGGCTGGCTCTCAAACGAATAACGGAGATACGGCAGCGCACTTTCCGCATCACCTTTCAGGTAATACGCCCAGCCTATGCTGTCATTGACGGCAATATCGTCAGGGTTAATTTGATATGCCTTCTGAAGCAATACAAAACCCTCGTCCAAACGCTCGGAATCGGAAAGCAGGCTATAACCTAAATTATTCATAATCTGAGCGTTATCGGGTGCAAGCCTGAACGCCCTTTCAAGATCTGAAATCATTTTTCCGCTTGCCAGCCGCTCGTAAATAACTGACCGCTGTACCAATGCCTCTGCCAATAATTCTGTATTGCTGCCGACAGGCGGTTTGTCGATAATCTTGTCCAGCTCCCCTTTAAAAGCCTCCCGTGTATCCGGCAGTTTTTGACAAGGCAAACAGCTGTACTTTAGACAAATTGTCCGCCATAAAATAACGCCCCTGCTGCTCGGGAAGCTTCCGTACTTCCCTAATTTGTCGCAAAGCCGCCTTTGCACCATCCAGTTCGAGGGTTGCAGCAACTGCCGACACACCTTTGTCGAACAAATATTCCGGCGCGGATACTTTTTGTCAGCCACTGCCTGACTTTTGGCATAATCCCTGCGGTCGGCATACATCATCGCCGCCGTTAGCGCCGCCCTGCTCCGCTGTTCCTCCGTCCCCCTGCCGTATGCCTTTTCGACATAGCCGTCGATAACGGAAATATCTTCTTTCCGGTTTGCCGCCAATATTGCCGCCTGAATATACAGATCCGCATTCGGATTAGCATCCATCAACACTTTCAAGCGTTCATATGCATCATCGGGCCTACGCAGGGAAACAAGGTTCATAATTTCCATTTCCTGCCAGACGGTTGAAAGGTTTTTGGTGTCTGTTTGCTCGAAAAAGCCACTGAGTATCTCGGGATAACGGCGCGCAACCAGACGCAAGGTTACCAGGGGTCGGCGGTAGTATTTCTGTATCAAGTTTTGCCAAAGCGTTGCAATGCCGCGATTGCTCTATCTTTTTCCCGCACTTGCACGTTAAAAACCACATCGGCAATCGCCGCTTCCGACATATACCCGTATTTCATTGCCGCACGGTGGACGGCTTCGGATGCTTTTTCGCCAATCCGTCCTGCTGCACGGCGGCTTGGGCCAACAATAAAAAAATACCCTGCGGTTTTGCCCGTCATCTGCCTGTGCCAAGACCTCTTCCAGCCCGTCCAAACGTTGATTTTCTTCCCCTTTCAGCACGCTCCGCAACCATGCCATCCGTTTTTGCGCCTCACCCGGTACAGGCTCAATCTGCCGCCATTTCTGATAAATCATCTCAGCCTGTTCAAACGTATTCAGCGACACGGCCATTTCCAAGGCACGCTCGGCAACTTCGGGGGATTTTGTACGCTCCAACATCAGCATATAGGCGGCAAGTGCCGTTCCTGCCTGCCCCTTTTGCAAGGCGGTTTCCCCTCCCAGCAAAGTAAATATCTGACTAACCCGATCACCCACAGCAGCAAGCCGTAAGCGCTTGTTTTTGATTTCTTCCTCGCTATAACGCTGATGTTTCCTTAAAACCTTTCCGACTTCCTTCAGCTGTTTCATATCCCCCGCACTGCCTCCGGCGGCAGATACCTGTCCAGCAATCAAGGCTGCCGTCAACACAGTTAACATTTTGAAACGGTTAGGTAGCATAATCATCCTTTATCCGACATCCGTCCGGACTTTCAGACGGCATATAATCAGACGTAACTTTATCACAAGCAGAATCGTTTGTAGATTTGCAAAACCCCGTTCGAAAAAATAAATGCCGTCTGAAATACTTCTTCAGACGGCATTACCGACGCTTGCGATTCAAGGGAGTTTTATTTCCACATTGTCAATCAGACGCGTCGCCCCCAAACGGGCCGCAGCCAAGACCACCAGCTTCCTATCTCCCGTCCGTGCCACTTTCGAGCGTATCGGCGTGGCGGATTTTCGACATAATCGACCGTCCAGCCGTGTTCCGTCAGAGATTGGACGGCCCGTTTTTTCCAAAAGCTGCATAATCCAAACTACCCTGACCCAACAATTCGGCAATTGCCTTCAATTCACGGTATAGGCGAGGAGCCTCAGCACGTTCCGCCGCACTCAAATACTGGTTGCGGCTGGACAGTGCCAACCCGTCTTCCGCGCGCCCTGTATCGACAGGGCACTATTTCAACATCAAAAATTCAAATCTTCGACAAAACCTTTAATCACAGCGAGCTGCTGGTAATCCTTCTTACCAAAACAGGCAATGTCCGGAGAAACGATATGGAACAGTTTGGAAACAACCGTTGCCACCCCGCGGAAATGTCCCGGACGGAACTTGCCGCACAACTCATTTTGCAGGTTGGGAGGTTCGACGTTATACCGTTGTTCCACGTTCGGATAGAGTTCTTTCTCATCGGGTGCGAATATCACGGCAACACCCTCGGCTTCCAGCTTGTCCGCATCCTGTTGCAACGTACGCGGATATTTGTCGAAATCTTCGCCCTGACCAAATTGCAAGCGGTTGACGAAAATACTGACTACAACGCTGTCCGCCCGTTTTTTCGCCTCACGCACAAGCGCGAGATGTCCTTCATGCAGATTGCCCATGGTCGGCACAAATGCCACCTTTCCCGCATTTTTACGCCACGCGCGCAGTTCTCGAATGGTATGTATGATTTGCATTACGGTAATCCTTATTTTACGGGGCTCCTACCCGATGACAGATGCCGATTATACGCGCCGTACATGGCAAAACAAAATGCCGTCTGAATCGGCTTTCAGACGGCATGCTGTATGTAAACCGTTCAGTCTGTAAAGATATGTTCTGCAGCAGGAAAGGTTTTTGCTTTAACTTCTTCGACATACGCACGAACCGCCGCTTGAACGCTATTATGCCCATGCATGAAGTTTTTGACGAATTTCGCCGTCTTACCCGGAAAAATACCGAGCATATCGTGCATCACCAAAACCTGCCCGTCGCAATCCACACCCGCACCGATACCGATGGTCGGACAAGAAACGGATTCAGTTACCTTTTTTGCCAGTTCCGCAGGAACACACTCCATCAACACAACCGCCGCCCCCGCATCGTCATGCGCCTTGGCATCGTTAAGCAACGCCTGCGCCTTACTTCCACGACCCTGAACCTTGTATCCGCCAAAGGCAAACACTGATTGCGGCGTCAGACCGATGTGCGCACAAACCGGAATACCGCGCATTTGCAGGAATTCGGTAGTTTCCGCCATCCACACACCGCCTTCAAGTTTAACCATATGCGCGCCGGCAGCCATCAGTTCGGCGGCAGCGGCAAATGCCTGCTCTTTACCCTGTTGATACGAACCAAAAGGCAAATCACTGACAATCATGACATTTTTCGTACCGTTTGCCACACATTCAGTGTGATAGCACATATCGCGCAAGCTGACGGGCAACGTCGATTTCCGCCCCTGAACCGCCATTCCCAAAGAATCCCCAACCAACAGCACATCCACGCCGGCTTCCTCCATCAAAGCCGCAAAACTGGATTCGTAAGCGGTCAACATAGCGATTTTCTCACCTGCCGCCTTCATTTTTTTCAGCGTATTCACTGTAATCATAACCAAACATTCCGTCCAACAGGACGTCCTCCCAACAGAAACTAACTATTATAAAGTTTTTGCCCCGAAATGGAAAAGACCGCATATGGCATACAAAATAACAGTCCGACCGCAAAACGGTCGGACTGTCAAATTTGGTGCCGGCACCAAGAGTCGAACTCGGGACCCCCTGATTACAAGTCAGGTGCTCTACCAACTGAGCTATACCGGCAAAGAGCTGTGCATTATGCATACAACTTGCCAAATTGGCAAGACATTTGTTTTTAAAATACGCACAAAATTATAATAACTATATTATTTTTAAATAAGATTATTTTTGAAACAGAACAAGCAGCAGCATTCTGATAAAATATCTGCCTTTCAAACTGACTGCTCACACCGATGGCAAGACATCCCTACCGCCGCCTCCGTCCTGCAAAAATCCAGCTTCCCCGAAGTCGGCATTTCCGAAGAAGGCAATATCCGTTCGCTTCACTTGGGCAGCGACACTATCCAAAGCTCAATGAACCTCGACCACCCGTCCGAGCTGGTATCTCTTACAGCCGTGCCATGATGGGATGGCTGCTGTTTACCGACGCGCTTCCGCAGCATATCACCCAAATCGGCTTGGGCGGCGGCTCGTTTGCGCGCTGGATAGATAACTACCTGCCCGATACGCGTCAAACTGCCGTAGATATCAACCCGCAGGTTATCGCCATTGCCCGCAACCTGTTCGAGTTGCCTTTCGAGGGCGAGAAATTTGAAATTATTGAAGCAGACGGTGCAGAGTACATCAAAGTCTTCCGCCACAACACCGATATCATCTTGGTGGACGGATTCGACGGCGAACAAATCATCGATACGCTGGTTGAAGAACCGTTCTTCCAAGACTGCCGAAACGCACTCTCTTCAGACGGCATATTCGTAACCAACTGGTGGAGCGGCGACAAACGTTATCAACACTTTATCGAACGCCTGTTAAACGTCTTTGAAGGGCGCGTCTTGGAACTTCCTGCCGAAAGTCACGGCAATGTCGCGGTAATGGCCTTCCAAAGCAGCCCCAAAGAGCAAAACATAGACAAACTCAAAAAACGTGCCGACAAACTGAGCAACGCATACGGATTGGACTTCCACCGCATGCTCGCCGACCTGAAAGCATCCAACCCCAACAACGGCAAGCATTTCTACCTTTTAAGCAACTATCTTCACGGCCGCATCGGAACATGCGGAAAATCAAGAGGAAATCATTATGCTGAACCCGAAACCATACACATATCCGGTCCTGCCGGTATTTTAGAAACCATCCATATCCCGTCCGAACAAGTACCGGCACGCGGTGTTGCCGTCATCAATCATCCCAACCCCCTCCAGGGCGGAACAAACACCAACAAAGTCATCCAAACCGCCGCCAAAGCATTGAGCAAACTCGGATTCCAATGCTACCTTCCCAACCTTCGCGGCGTGGGCAACAGCGAAGGCACACACGATTACGGACGCGGCGAAACGCAAGACTGCCTCACCGTCATCGATTGTGCCCGTGCCCAACATCCCGAAGCCCCCGAATTTGCCTTATCCGGCTTCTCCTTCGGTGGTTATGTCGCCACATTTGCCGCACAAGAGCGCATACCCGACCTGTTACTGCTCATGGGAGCAGCAGTCTGCCACTATACCGACCGTCTGGAACCATCAGCCGTTCCCAACGTTGCAAAAACACTGATGATACACGGCGCGAAAGATGAAGTCGTTGAAATCGGGAAAGCACTGAAATGGGCGGAACCGCAAGATTTGCCCGTCATTACCATCGCCGGTTCCACGCATTTCTTTCACGGCAAACTCATCGTTCTGCGCGACACCATCCTCCGCTTCGCGCCCGTATGCCTGAACGGATAAAGCCCCTTTCAGACGGCATCAATAATATCAAACCCGTATCGGCGGCATCTGCCGATACGGGTTTGCATTCCCTCTCATTATAGGCAAAACCCGCTGCAAAACACCCTTTCCCGACCCGATAAAGGATCTGCAAACGCAATTCTTTTTGCCAATAGCTTCAAAGGTTTCCGATAATCCTCGCTTCCCGCTTCAGACGGCACGGGATAGAGCGCGTCATTCAACAGCGGCATACCCAAACCCATCATATGCACGCGCAACTGGTGTTTCTTGCCGGTATGCGGCGTAAGGCGGTAAAGGCTGAATTCCCCTCTGTTTTCAATCAGCTCGACCGTCGTATGTGCGTTTGGTTCGCCTTCCGCCTCTTGCGTTGTAAAAAATTTTTCACCCCTTACCAAACGCGAAACCACATCAAGCGGATACGGCAAATCCGTCCTTGTCGGGGCAAGCGCCTCATACGTTTTTCCATACCGTTTTGTTTTTGAAACATCGTCTGATAAGCTCCGCGCGTGGCAGGATTATGCGACAGCAGCATCACGCCTGCCGTATCCTTGTCCAAGCGGTGCAGCGGCGTAATGTCTTCAACATTCAAATGCTGCAATTCAGGGCGCAGGCGCAGACGTGTGAGCAGCGTTTCCCTCAAAAAAACGCCCGCTGGGGATGACGGGCAGAAAAATGCGGCTTTGTCCACCACAATCAAATGCTCATCAATATGCAAAATCTTTTCTTCAAACGGAATACGCGGCTCATCCTCACTGCTGGTTTCCCGATAATAAAACATCGTCTTACCGGGCTCGAACAAAGTATGTTCGTCCAACGCCGCACCATCCGAACCGACCACAAAACCGCTGTTCAACCGCCTGCGCCAATTGTCCGCGCCCACAAAAAGGAAAGCGGATGCACAGAAAATGCAGCAGCGGCAGCCCGTAAAACTGCTTTTTTCATGCGGCAGCACCAAATAACTGGGTTTGACACCGTTCAATAACGGAAGAGGATTATTGCGTTTTTTTCATGCGGCGGATTGTAAACCGTTTTTTTCACAAACTTTTTCAGACGGTATATCAAAACATAATTGATAAAAACAAACATTTTGTTTTTTTCTGATTTAAAAAAATTTGTTTAGACAAAAATTATTGGATATTCATTACTATTCTTGAATAAGAATTAATACCAATAAGAGGAAATTATGAAACGCATCTTTTTGTCCGCCTTGCCCGCCATCCCTGCCTTTATCCGCTTATGCCGACCTGCCCTTGACGATTGAAGACATGATGACCGACAAGGGCAAATGGAAACTGGAAACTTCCATTACCTACCTGAATAGCGAAAACAACCGCGCCGAACTTGCCGCACCGGTTTTACATCCAAACCGGCGCCACCTCGTTTATTCCCATTCCGACCGAAATCCAAGAAAACGGCAGCAATACCGATATGCTCGTCGGCACACTCGGTTTGCGCTACGGACTAACCGGGAATACCGACATTTACGGCAGCGGCAGCTATCTGTGGCACGAAGAACGCAAACTCGACGGCAACGGCAAAACCCGCAACAAACAGATGTCCGACATATCCGCCGGCATCAGCCACACCTTCCTCAAAGACGGCAAAAACCCCGCACTCATCGCTTTTTCTCGAAAGCACGGTTTACGAAAAAAATCGCGCAACAAAGCCTCGTCGGGAAAAATCGTGGCTCATCGGCGCCACCACCTACAAAGCCATAGATCCGATTGTCCTTTCCCTCACCGCCGCCTACCGTATCAACGGCAGCAAAACCCTTTCAGACGGCATCCGCTACAAATCGGGCAACTACCTGCTGCTCAACCCCAACATCTCATTTGCCGCTAACGACAGAATCAGCCTGACCGGAGGCATCCAATGGTTGGGCAGGCAGCCCGACCGGGCGGACGGCAAACGGGAATCCTCCGGAAACACATCCACCTACGCCCATTTCGGCGCAGGTTTCGGTTTCACCAAAACCACGGCTTTAAACGCATCCGCACGTTTCAACGTTTCAGGGCAAAGCAGTTCCGAACTGAAATTTGGCGTACAGCATACATTTTAAGCAGGTTTTGATTTTTCCAACGTTGTAATCCAAAGGAGTTGTTATGAAAAACAAATCACCGCAGCCGTGATGATGCTGTCTATGATTGCCCCCGCAATGGCAAACGGCTTGGACAATCAGACATTTGAAAACCAAGTATTCAATACGCAGGCAGATGCACCGATGCAGTTGGCAGAACTGTCGGCGCAAGAGATGAAAGAAACTGAGGGGGCTTTTGCTCCTTGGGTAGCGGGCGGTATTGCAGGAGGCATATGGGGAGGTGCTGGCTATGCATGGGGTGCCTATCGAGGTCATTACAAATGGGATAATGCCAAATTTGCAGGTAACGTAGCGACAGGTGCTGTCATTGGCGCATCATTTGGTACTGCGGGGGCAATTGCCAGTGGAGGAGTCAAATTTATTCCCAGCCTGACAAATGCAGGAGCAAACATATGGAGAGTAAATAGTACACTTGCCAACAATGGTGCAAATCGCGTATGGCGTAGATAAATCATAACAAACAGGTAATGAATTAAAGACATTACCTGTTTTTTACAGAAATTTTTAAAATGGATGATTTGATTGCAGCTTTTTTTAGGCTATTTATCAGGTAAATATAGCGAAGGGAAAAATAAGCAGATTAGAAATATCTCTAACGGCAGGAAGCATTTTTCTTTTGCAATATTCTTTATTCATGAACTGATAATTTTTTATTGTTGATGGAAATAAGGAAAATCTTTTGGAATTTTTATTACTGAGATGATGAAAGATTTATTTTTTTATTTTTCATGTTCTGTTTGTTTATTATTCTACTTCTTATTATTTATTGCGGAAACTATTGGGAAAAACAATCAATAAAAATTAAATAAGATATTTAAGCCGCTAAAAACCATTTTATGTATTTTATCTTTTCTATGCGGCATTTATCTTGGATTTGAAATACTGCAATCAGGGAGGCTAAGGCTTCCGTCGTAACGTTTACCAATCAAAAAGGCTGCTTAAAAATTCCGGGTAGCCTTTTTAGGAGGGTTTTAATGGAACAAAAAAAGGCGGTTTGCTGCCTCCCTGCTCCTCGCCGCCGTCCTGCCTCTTTGTGCACATTCTTTTCCCTTTGCGGAAGAAAACCCCATAGCCTACGGCAAAGTCAAAATACAAAGCTGGAAAACGAGGCGGGATTTCAATATTGTAAAGCAGGATTTGGATTTTTCCTGCGGAGCGGCTTCGGTGGCGACACTTTTGAACAATTTTTACGAGCAAAAGCTGACTGAAGAGAAAGTGTTGGAAAAACTGGATAAGAAGCAGATGCGCGCGTCGTTTGAGGATATGCGGCGCATTATGCCTGATTTGGGTTTTTGAAGCGAAAGGCTATGCCCTGTCTTTTCGAGCAGCTTGCACAGTTGAAAATCCCCGTCATCGTGTATCTGAAATACCGCAAGGATGATCATTTCTCGGTATTGCGCGGTATAGACGGCAATACGGTTTTGCTTGCCGACCCGTCGCTGGGTCATGTTTCGATGAGCAGGGCGCAGTTTTTGGATGCTTGGCAAACCCGTGAGGGAAATTTGGCAGGTAAGATTTTGGCTGTCGTACCGAAAAAAGCCGAGACAATTTCAAATAAATTGTTTTTCACACATCATCCCAAGCGGCAGACGGACTTTGCAGTCGAACAAATCAGGCAAGCACGTGCAGAGTAAGTCAAATGCCGTCTGAAAACTGTTTCAAACGGCATTTTTACCCGTCTGCAAACCATCTCCATCCTTACAAGCCCTTAAAAATCCGCTATAATCGCCCGCAATTTGATTTAAGCATTCTTACTTGAAATGGCACAAAAAAATCCAATCCGTCAAAAGGTATGAACGACCTTCTGCCTGTCGAGCAAAAAGATTTCAAACTGACGGCTGCATTTTTGGCAGGCGTTTGAAGATACGGTAAACCGCTGGACACGCGCTTACGGCTATCAGCAAATCCGTACCCCGATTGTCGAGCAAACCGGTTTGTTTGTCCGCTCCATCGGCGAAGAAACCGATGTGGTCGGCAAGGAAATGTACACCTTCTCCGATTCAAATGATTCTTTGAGTTTGAGCCTGCGTCCTGAAGGGACGGCTTCTTGTCTGCGTGCGGTGGTCGAACACAACCTTCTGTACAACAGCCCGCAAAAGCTGTGGTATATGGGGCCGATGTTCCGCCGCGAGCGTCCGCAAAAAGGCCGTTATCGTCAGTTCCATCAGGTCGGTATCGAAGCTTTGGGTTTTGAAGGTCCGGATATTGATGCGGAAATCATCGCAATGTCTGCCGATTTGTGGGAAAAATTGGGTATTCGCGAATACCTGACTTTGGAAATCAACAGCTTGGGCAACCGTGAGGAACGCGCGGCACACCGTGCGGCATTGGTTGAATATCTGACCCGTTATGAAGGTAAATTGGATGAAGACAGCAAACGCCGTCTGAAAACCAATCCTTTGCGTGTTTTGGATACGAAAAATCCAGATCTGCAGGAAATCTGCAACGCGGCGCCGCGTCTGGTGGATTATTTGGGCGAGGCTTCGCAAAACCACTATGCACGCTTCAAGGCGATGTTGGATGGTTTGGGTATCCAATATATTGAAAATCCGCGCTTGGTCCGTGGTTTTGGATTATTACAATCAGACGGTTTTTTTGAGTGGACGACCGACAAACTCGGTGCGCAGGCGACTGTGTGCGGCGGCGGCCGTTACGACGGTTTGATTGAAGAGCTTGGCGGTAAGCCTGCGCCGTCCATCGGTTTTGCAATGGGTATCGAGCGCCTGCTGCTTTTGGTGAGTGAATACGGCTCGCTGGAAGTGAACGCTGCGCCTGATGTCTATGCAATGCACCAAGGCGAAGGTGCGGACTTGCAAGTGATGAAATACGCCCAAACCTTTGCGTGCTCAAGATTTCAATGTAATGCAGCATTCCGGCTATCAAAGCCTGAAGGCGCAAATGAAAAAGCAGACAACAGCGGCGCACGCTTTGCCCTGATTGTCGCGCAAGACGAACTGGCAAACGGTACGGTTACGCTCAAAGACATGAACGGCACACACGGTCAACAAAACCGTCGCCGCCGAGGATTTAACCCCTACTTTACAACAATGGAAGAACGCATAAATGGCAGCCCATCTCGAAGAACAACAAGAGTTAGACAACTTCAAATATTTTTGGAAAACCACGGGCAAATGGCTGTTTGCCCTGCTGATTTTGGCAGCACTCGGCTACTTGGGATACACGGTTTACCAAAACCGTGCGGCTTCCCAAAATCAGGAAGCGGCGGCGGTGCTGGCAAACATCGTGGAAAAGGCGCAAAACAAAGCCCCGCAAAACGAAATCAATGCCGAATTGACCAAACTCCAACAAAGCTACCCACATTCTATTTCCGCCGCCCAAGCCACGCTGATGGCGGCGGCAACCGAATTTGACGCGCAGCGTTACGATGTTGCCGAAGGCCATTTGAAATGGGTGTTGTCCAACCAAAAAGACAGCCTGATTCAGGCATTGGCGGCACAGCGCCTCGGCGTGGTACTGCTCCAGCAGAAGAAATACGATGCCGCCCTTGCCGCACTCGATACGCCGGTAGACGCAGCCTTTGCCCCGCTGCTGATGGAAACCAAAGGCGATGTCTATGCCGCACGGGGAAAAAGCCAGGAAGCCTTAAAAAACTACGGACAGGCTTTGGAAAAAATGCCTCAAGATTCTGTCGGTCGAGAATTAGTTCAAATGAAACTCGATTCGCTGAAATAAATGCCGTCTGAAATGCCGTCCATTATTTATCAGACGGCATTTTACCCTCCCTCTTTATGGCCTCTTGCCGTGAAGAACCTATTTACCGTGTTCCAACGGACACCTGCTCGTGTTCAGACTCCTCCAAGCCTGCACTTGACACAGAAAGACCCAAACATGAAACCAACCATCGCACTTGTCGGCCGTCCCAATGTCGGCAAATCTACTTTATTCAACCGTTTGACGCGCACCAAAGACGCGCTCGTGCATGACTTGCCCGGCCTGACCCGAGACCGCCATTACGGTCATGGCAAAGTCGGCAGCAAACCTTATTTGGTCATCGATACCGGCGGTTTTGAGCCGGTTGTGGACAGCGGCATTTTGCACGAAATGGCAAAACAAACCTTGCAGGCTGTCGATGAAGCCGATGCAGTTGTGTTTTTGGTGGACGGCCGTACCGGTTTGACGCCGCAAGACAAAATCATTGCTGACCGCCTGCGCCAAAGCCCGCGCCCTGTTTATTTGGCCGTGAATAAAGGTGAAGGCGGCAATAGGGCTGTACTTGCAGCCGAGTTCTACGAACTTGCCTTGGGCGACCCTTATGTTATTTCAGGTGCGCACGGCGATGGCGTGTATTACCTGATTGAAGATATTTTGGAAACCTTCTCTGAGCCTGAAAAGGAAGAGGAAGAAGCAAAACATCCTGTTTTTGCTGTAATCGGCCGTCCAAATGTCGGTAAATCAACCTTGGTAAACGCCATTCTCGGCGAAGAGCGCGTGATTGCCTTCGATATGGCAGGCACGACGCGCGACAGTATCCATATTGATTTTAAACGTGACGGCAAACCGTTTACCATCATCGATACCGCAGGTGTACGCCGTCGCGGCAAAGTGGATGAAGCAGTAGAAAAGTTTTCCGTTATCAAAGCCATGCAGGCGGTTGAAGCGGCAAATGTTGCCGTCTTGGTATTGGACGCGCAACAAGATATCGCCGACCAAGATGCGACGATTGCAGGTTTCGCTTTGGAAGCAGGCCGTGCCTTGGTGGTTGCCGTCAACAAATGGGACGGCATCAGCGAAGAGCGGCGCGAGCAAGTGAAGCGCGATATCAACCGCAAACTATATTTCCTTGATTTTGCTAAGTTCCACTTTATTTCCGCATTGAAAGAGCGCGGTATAGACGGTTTGTTTGAAAGCATTCAAGCTGCCTACAACGCGGCAATGATTAAGATGCCGACGCCGAAAATCACGCGCGTCCTGCAAAGCGCGATCGAGCGTCAGCAACCGCCGCGCGCAGGCTTGGTGCGTCCGAAAATGCGTTATGCCCACCAAGGCGGTATGAACCCACCCGTAATTGTGGTACACGGCAATTCGCTGCACGCGATTTCCGACAGCTATACGCGCTATCTGACCCAGACCTTCCGCAAAGCCTTCAATCTGCAAGGCACGCCGTTGCGGATTCAATACAATGTTTCGGAAAACCCGTATGAAAATGCGGAAGACAAACCGAAGAAAAAAACCGCTGCGCCGCGTCAGCCTGAGCAACCGTATTGAGAAACGCGAAGGCCGTAAGGAAGAGAAAAAAACCGTTTTAAAAAGAAAACCAAAGTCAGCGTGAAAAAAACAATTCAGCAAATAATTCCCGACATTTCAAACAACAGGAAACATTATGTGGTTCAAGCAGATTAATTTTTATCCGCTCAACAAAGAAAAAGCTGCCTGAGGCAGACGTACTTGCGCGACAAACTTGCCGAAGCTGAATTTACCCATTGCCAAGGCTTAGACTGGTTCAGCGAAAGCTTTACCGCACCGGTTTCATTCTCACCGGAACTTGTTTTCCCTGCCGACTTTACCTTACGCGTCGCCCTGAAAAAAGAAGAAAAAGTCCTGCCTGCCGGCGTTATCCGCGATATTTTGGAAGAGAAGGTAGCGGAAATCCAAAAACAATGAAGCACGCAATGTCGGTCGCAAAGAAAAACAAGAGCTTAAAGAGCAAATTACAGACGACCTACTGCCCCGAGCGTTTACCCGCAGCAGCCGTACAGAAGCGGTGTTTAACACCCGCCACGGCTACCTGCTCGTCAATAACGCAGCTTCCGCCAAAGCAGAAAACATCCTGACCAAGCTGCGCGAAGCTTTTAGGGAGGTTTGGAAGCCTCGCTGCCGAATACCAAACAATCGCCCTCTTCCCTGATGACCGGCTGGCTATTGCAAGGGCATTGCGAAGGCGGTTTTGAATTAGACAGCGATTGCGAACTCAAAGGTACGGGCGATATTGTTCCCGTCGTCAAAGTATCCAAACAAGATTTAACCGCCGACGAAGTGGTTCAACACGTCAAAAACGGTAAAACCGTAACCCAGCTCGGTTTGGTTTGGCGCGAACAAATCGCCTTCATCCTCACTCAAGACTTCACGCTCAAGCGCATCCAATACCTCGACGTATTACAGGAAGAAGCCGAAAGCAACGGCGACGATGCCGCCGGCCTTGCCTTCGCCTCGCAAATCCTGATGGCTGAATCCGTCAGCACCATGTTGGAAGAACTGGTTTCCTATTTGGGCGGCTGGCAAGATTGATTTTTCAGACGGCTTTTACACGACAAAAATACCGTCAACCAAAAATTCAATGGAATAACCATTATGCTTAAACACCTCGCATTCCTACTGCCCACCATTATATTCGCCCTCCCCGCCGCGTCCGCCGTCCTGACTTCCTATCAAGAACCCGGCTGCACCTACGACGGCGATGTCGGCAAAGACGGCAAACCCGCCGGCAAAGGCACATGGCGCTGCCAAGACGGGCGCAACTATACCGGTTCGTTCAAAAACGGCAAGTTCGACGGACAAGGCGTTTATACCGTTGCCGCCAACCGCGAAATATTTATCGAACCGTTCAATTCCGACAGTACCAAATTCCGCAACATGGTACTCTCGGGCACATTCAAAAAGGCTTGGCACACGGCAGGTTTACCGTCTCGCAAAACGGCGAAACCCTCTTCATTATGAAATGCGAAAACGGCATAATTAAAGAAGTGAAACTGCCCCAAAAACAAATAAGCCCCTGTTTTCAGACAGCATCCCCGAATGCTTTGTCCGAACATCGAAAGAAACAAGGAAAACATTATGAGCATCAAGTCCGACAAATGGATACGCCGCATGAGCGAAGAATTCGGCATGATCGATCCCTTCGAGCCGAACCAAATCAAAGAAGCCAACGGACAGCGTATCATCTCCTACGGCACGTCCAGCTACGGCTACGATATCCGCTGCGCCAACGAATTTAAAATTTTTACCAACATCAACAGCACCATCGTCGACCCCAAAAACTTCGATCCCAAAAACTTCGTTACCGTCGAAGACGACTGCTGCATCATCCCACCCAACTCCTTCGCACTGGCGCGCACGGTCGAATATTTCCGCATCCCGCGCAACGTCCTGACCGTCTGTTTGGGCAAATCCACCTACGCCCGCTGCGGCATCATCGTCAACGTTACCCCGTTCGAACCCGAATGGGAAGGCTACGTTACCCTCGAATTTTCCAACACCACCCCCCTGCCCGCCAAAAATCTACGCCGGCGAAGGCGTGGCGCAAGTCCTCTTCTTCGAGAGCGACGAAATCTGCGAAAACCTCATACAAAGACCGCAACGGCAAATATATGGGGCAAACCGGCGTTACCCCTGCCTAAAGCCTGAAATATAAATGCCGTCTGAACCGTATCATCCGGTTTCAGACGGCATCTGCCTGTTTATCCGTGGTTAGAACTGAACCGTTCCATTGACACTGATGCTGATTTCCTCCACACCTGGTGCAACGGAATCCGTACCCTCCACGCCGTAGCTTGCCGCCATCGGCATGGCACGAAGCATTTTTGCCTGAGCAGCTCCCCCACCCGCGATATGGCTGCCGATGTGTCCCAAATTTAATTTGACGATTTTTATAACCGGACGTACCCAATATGCCCGACAACTTGTCTGGCACGTGCCTGAAACGCAAAAATAGCATCTTTACTGACCTGATCGATGACCTCGTTTCGGCGTTCACGCGACACATGGAAATCCGTATATTCCAATGCGGCATCTGCCTGAACATCGACAATAAAACGGTTTAACTCATCAAAATCCCTACCTTCGACCTTAAATTCCGCACGCTCCTCCCAACCTGTTTGAATGCGTCTACCGTTGGTATATTGATAGCGCGGCATCGCACTGCGCGATACCAATTCGGTTTTAAAGCTACCATTTTTCGATTTTCTGGTGAAATTGTTGAATTTTTCACAAACTCAGTATTGACGGCATTTTTGTCCCGTCCTTCCGCCGTCACTTGGAAACGTGCGGACATTGTATCCTGAGCCACCTCCACACCGGCCGATTCAGAAAAATTCGACAATATTGTAATTCAATGCTTCAGCCGCTGCCGGAAAAAGATACCGCCAATAGGGAAAGCCGCTAAAATAGAACGCAACATATCCGTATCCTCACTTATAAAACCGCCAATCTAGCATATCGGTATGCTAAATTGCGTTAGCATAAGACAACAATTTAAATATTCGATCGGCCTGCCTTATAATAACCGTCTTTCCGATACGGAATCACATTATGTCCGAACCGTTGCACGTCCTCGTCATCCCCTCATGGTATCCGCAATCCGAACAGGATGTGGACGGAATATTTTTCCAAAATCAAGCACAGGCCCTCCAACGCAAAGGCATCAAAACCGCCATCCTCGCCCCCATGTTCCGTTATCTGCGGAAAGAAACAGCAAGCATCCTGACCGGCCCTTACGGTTTTGCCCAATACCGGCAAAAAGGTTTGGACATCTATGCATGGCGCAGCATGTATTTCTTCCCCCGTTTTCCGCTAATCGACATCGACCGCATCCGCTGGGTGCGGGCAGGATTAAAGGCCTTTGAGCGCTATATCGGGGAAAACGGCATTCCCGACATCATCCATGCCCACTGTATGAACTATGCCGGCATACTTGCCTTCAAGATTTCCCAAAAATACGGCATCCCCTATGTCGTCACGGAACACAGCAGCACCATTACGCGCGGTTTGGTGCGCCCGCACCAATGGCAGCCTATGAAAAATGCGGCGGCACACGCCTCCGCACTGCTCGCTGTCAGCCGCCGTTTCGCCCAAGTCCTGCAACATAAATACGGCAGTACATGGCAATATCTGCCTAACATTCTGGGTAACATCTTTACCCGAGCCTTCAATCCCCCGCAAATCAACCGTCCGGACAAATATTTTACCTTCTGCACTGTCTCCCATCTACGCCGGCTAAAAGGACATGATGTCCTCCTGTCCGCCTTTGCCCGTGCTTTGGCAAAACACCCCAACCTCCGTTTGAATATCGGCGGCAGCGGACAAGAAGAAACAAACCTGAAACGGCAGGCACGTCAGTTGGGAATTGCCCATGCCGTTACATTTTTAGGCGCATTACAGCCCGAAGCAGTATTGGATTTAATGAGGAACAGCGACGCATTCGTCCCTTGCCAGCCGCACAGAAACCTTCGGCGTGGTCTATATCGAAGCACTATCCCAGGATTGCCCGTCATTGCAACACGCTGCGGCGGTGCGGAATCTATTGTTTCAGACGGCAACGGATATTTGGTTCCTGTTGACGACGACGATGCCCTTGCCGACGCACTCATCAAAATGTATGAACACCACTCTGATTTTTGAACCTACCCGACTTAGGGAAAACTGTCTGAACGAATTTGGCGAAAATGCCGTTATAGGCGGGTTGATCGGCATTTTCCAACAGGCAATCGCAGAATACGGTAAGAAAATACCGGTGAAATAGATTAAAATCACACAATATCCAACTATTCGGACCTTCATATGACACATACCGTCCACCTGCATTTAGAAGAAACCGACAACTTGGCGTTGCAGCGTCTGTGCGGTTCTTTTGACAACAACCTTGATTTACTTGCCAAAAGCACTCGATATCCACATCAGCCGCCGTTTTGAACATTTCACTTTCAACGGCGCATTTGCACACGCCGGCAAACGCGCACTGCTCAAACTCTTGGAAACGGCGCAGACGCGCGACCCTAAACGACGGCGACATCAGGCTTGCCGCCGTCGAAGCCCAAACCGAAGATGCCGGCCATCAAGAAAAAACCATGATCACGCCTATTATTTCCGTACGAAGCGCGGCAGCATCGGCGGCAGGACACCCAGACAAAACGGCTATATCCGCGCCCTGCTCAACCACGATATCGTATTCGGGCTGGGGCCCGCAGGCACGGGCAAAACCTATCTTGCCGTCGCCGCCGCCGTTGACGCAATGGAAAAAAACACCAAATCGAACGCATCGTTTTTAGTCCGGCCTGCCGTCGAAGCCGGTGAGAAACTGGGTTTTTCTGCCCGGTGACCTGACCCAGAAAGTCGATCCCTACCTTCGTCCGCTTTATGATGCCCTCTATGACCTGATGGGCTTCGACCGTGTAACCAAGCTGATTGAAAAAGGTCTGATTGAGATTGCCCCGCTCGCCTATATGCGCGGCAGGACGCTCAACGGCGCATACATCATCCTTGACGAGGCACAAAATACCACGCCCGAACAAATGAAAATGTTCCTGACCCGCATCGGATTTGGTGCGAAAGCCGTCATTACCGGCGACATCAGCCAGATTGACCTGCCCAAAAACATCAAATCAGGATTGAAAGACGCACGTGAGAAACTGCACGATGTAGAAGGCCTGTATTTCCACACCTTTACCAGTGAAGACGTCGTCCGGCATCCTTTAGTGCAAAAATCGTCGAAGCCTACGAATCGGCAGAACACTGCTGATACGGATGCCGTCTGAACCTTGATGCACAATCAACCGCACAAACAAAAACGGATACGGAAGCAGGATTCCGTATCCGTTTTATCTGACTACCCTCATCTGCCCAATTATCTTTCCTGCACCTGATTGCTCCGTCCATGCAAAATTTCGCCGAAATTTCACAATTGCGCACCAACCTCACTTTCTCCACAGACGACACACTCGCCTTGTGCGCTATCACATTTAACGGCGGCATCGGCTATTAAACCTGTACAACCCAAACCGCTGGACGGCAAAAAGACGACGCAATCCAATGCGCCCGCAACGAAAAAAATAGAAAATGCCGTCTGAAAAAAATCAGACGGCATCCGTTTTATTGGCTCAAGAGATTAAAAACCAATCAATCATACAATTCTAATCGGCTGCTCAAACGCCTACCAAAACAAAAACAACACTGTACACAGGGCAAAATTTATTAAACAGCATGATTCTAAAGAATTTATACCGTTTCTAAGATAGGGGCATATGCGGTCTGAAACCTTTCCGGCATTGCTCCCCGTCCGTGAACCATTATTGTTGATTCGAGCCTACAGAACCCTGTTCAGGTTTACGCCTTCTGCGGCGGCGTTTTTTAGCCTGCCCTTCATTCTTGCCGTATCGGACGGACGGCTGATTCTTGGTCATATCGGCCCGCTGCTCAGGTGATACCGTCTGAAACGCCGTCCACCAATCGACAAGCGTACGGTCCGCATCGCCGACTGCTGCACGCAGTATCAGAAAATCATAAGCGGCACGGAAACGCGCTTGTGCAAACAGTTTATGCGGCCTTGTCCCCCTCCTGTTTTCAAACTGCGGCTGAAACAACCAAATTTCACGCATAGTGGCAGAAAAACGCTGGGGAACGCCCCAACCACGTTCAACCGTATCGCGCAAGGTATTCATCGCCTCCGACAAGGCGTGTGAAGGTTTCAAACCCTGTTGCAGGTTTACTTTCCAATGGCGGTTTAATTCCGGCCACATTAACGCCGCCAACACGAAGCCGACCGAAACCGATTTGTCGGCGCGCAAGCGTTCGTCGGTATTTTTAAGGGCAAGGCCTATCATTTTCCCATCCATGCCGTCTGAAATGTTCAGCGCATTAAACAGGGGATGGATATCATCAGGAACATCAAATTCTTTCAAACGCTTCAAGCATTCGCGCGCGTGTCCTGAAAACAACAACTTCATAATCTCATCAAACAGCCTTGCCACCGGCTCGTGTTTCAGACGGCCTATTGATTCGGCAATAGGTCCGGCGGTCGCTTGCGACAATTCGAATCCCAATTTCCCCGACAGGCGGATTGCCCTTAAAATCCTGACAGGGTCTTCCTGATAGCGTTCGGCGGCATTACCGATCATCACCAGTTTCCGTTCGGCAATATCGTCCATGCCGTTGTGGAAATCCAAAATTTCTTCTTTTTCCGGATCGTAATACAACGCGTTACAGGTAAAGTCGCGCCTCATGGCATCTTCTTCGATACTGCCGTAGGTATTGTCTTTCATAATCCTGCCACGTGCATTCTGATGTACTTTCGCACCGCCCCGAAAAGTTGTTACCTCAATCACTTCCGCACCGTTCATCACATGAACGATTTGGAAACGCCTACCGATAATGCGGCTGCGGCGGAAAAGTTTGTGCACCTGTTCCGGAGTGGCATCGGTCGCCACATCAAAATCTTTAGGCTCGATACCGAGCAGCAAATCCCTGACCGCCCCCCCGACAACATAAGCCTGGAAGCCTGCCTCCTTCAGACGGCATATGACTTTCTCAGCGGCAAAACTCAACATTTCGGCACGGATGTTGTGCCTTTCCAAAGGTATGACCGTTTTACCTTCCGCTTTTTTGCCACCGCATCCGGAAGGAAGTATTTTATTCAACCATTTTTTCAACATAAACACTCTGACCCGGAAGGCAGCGTCCCCTCGGACAACCGTTTTCAGACGGCATCAAACAGCAATAATGCAGGATACCGAAAAAATACACACAAAAGGCGTAGAAACTACGCCGTCCGATTTACCGCTTTATACATGCGGAAATGTGTCATTATAGCAGATTGCTTATCAAAAGAAATCAGACCCTGCCGTTACCGGCAGAGTCTGAAATTCAATATGCCATTCCCCATCAGAACGGGATATCGTCGTCAATATCCTCAACCGGTATGGCATGGGCTGCGGGAGCCGGTTGACGGCGCGGCGCGGCAGGTGTTTCTTCGTGTGTTTCTTGGGGATAAGACGGGGCAGCAGGGGAAGCTTGCTGCCTTTGCGGTGCAGGACGTTGATAACCCTCTTGATTCTGACCGTAAGCTTCGTCATAAGGCACGCCGCCACTGTTCTCATTTCGGCTGCCCAGCATCTTCATTTCACTGGCAATAATATCGTAAGCAGTACGTTCGATGCCGTCTTTACCTTGATATTTGCGGCTTTGGATTCTGCCTTCCAAATAAACCAGCCCGCCTTTTTTGAGGTATTGCCCGGCAATTTCCGCCAGTTTGCGGTACATGGTAATGTTGTGCCACTCAGTACGCTCTACACGTTGGCCGTTGCGGTCGTTCCATGTTTCGCTGGTAGCGACTGAAAAATTGCAGACGGCTTCGCCGTTGGGCATATAGCGCACTTCGGGATCGCGTCCGAGACGGCCGATAAGGATAACTTTATTTAATGACATTTTTAAACTCCTATAATGATGTCTTCAGCGGCAGCCTGATCGAAACCCCTTCTGCAACACTTTGATATAAACAGTTTGCCTGTCGAAACTGAAACTGATGTCTTCCACGCCCTCAAGCCCCGATAAGGCACGGTATAACCCTTCCTGATTGCCCCTGCCATACGCTGCCGACAGGATAACTGAGGGTTTTGACAGGTTTTGGGAGCAGGGAGACAAAACAGCAAGAACCAGCCACAGCAGCATCAATGTACTGCAAAAAGCAAACACGCCGACAAAGCCGTATTTTTTGGAACAGCAACCCGCCTGCCGCACCGCCGGCAAACAGTCCGACCGACTGCATCGTGTTGTACACGCCCATCGCCGTACCTTTTAGGTCGGACGGCGCAATTTTGGAAACCATAGACGGCAAACTGGCCTCCAACACATTAAAACCGATAAAATAAACAATCAGATATACAGTAATCAGCCAGACAGAATGCATGCCGGACAAAAGACCTATCTGTGCCGCCGCAATACAGACGATACCCAAGATGAAAACCTGCTTGAGCCTGTTGCGTGTTTCACCGATGATAATCAGCGGAACCATTACCACCAAACCGGCAACGGTAGAAGGAAGATATACTTTCCAATGTTGTATTTTTTCCAAGCCAAGCTGCGTCATGGCGAAAGGAAGGGCGGTAAACAATGCCATTTGCGCGGCATGCAGGGCAAAAATACCGAAATCGAGGTTAAGCAGTTGGCGGTTTTTCAAAACTTCGCCTATACGTGCAGGCTGGGCCTGCGTATCTTCGTGTAGCTTGGAAACCTCAGGGTCTGGAGTCATAAACGCCACCACGCCGATACTGGCAACGGTCAAAATACCGGTCAGCAGGAACAAGCCGCGTACGCCAACCACGTCGGCAATCATCGGGGCAACCACTAGGCTGACCGAAAAAGTCAAACCGATACTCAAACCTATCATTGCCATCGCGCGGGTACGTACACCGTCGCGCGTCAAATCCGCCAGCAGCGCGGTAATCGCCGCACTGACCGCTCCCGCACCCTGTATAGCACGGGCGGCAACCAATAAGGGCAATGTATCGGCGGCGGCGGCAAGGAAGCTGCCCGCTGCAAAGACGACCAGCCCCGCATAAATGGTTTTCTTGCGTCCGAATTTGTCGGAAGCAATACCCAAAGGCAGCTGCAGCAAAGCCTGCGTCAGACCGTAAATACCCATTGCCAGCCCGACCAGCGTTTTTATTGTCTTCCGCGCCGGGCAGCGAAGCGGCATACATCGCCAAAACAGGCAGCACAAGGAACATACCCAGCATACGCAATGCGTACACGCCGGAAAGCGTAGTGCTTGCGCGCCATTCGTGCGGAAACATTTGAATTCGGTTATCTCTTGCCATAATACTTTTTCAGACGGCATCAGCTGCTGCTGTGCCGTCTGAATTTCAATAAACAGATTTCGGATTATACAGGATTCGCTACGTTTCGGTTGCGGTCCGGATTCAGAATCAGTGCCACTGCCAACGGTTGCGCCATGCGCCCAAAACAGCATTCGGATACTTATTGCTGCCGAGGGCTGCCGTTAAAACGGGCAAGTGCGCGGACGATGTTGCCTTTCTCAAGGTTCTGGTAATGGCGCAGAATCGTGCAGCCGTAACGCAGGTTGGTACGGATGTCAAACAGGTTGTGCGCCGGTTTGCCGATGTAGTTTTTCCAAAACGGCATAACCTGCATCAGGCCGCGTGCACCAACGCCGCTGATTGCATACTGGCGGAACGCGCTTTCCACCTCAATCAGCCCCAACACAATCTGCGTATCCAAACCGGCCCGGCTGCTTTCATACTGGATATTGACCAGCAGCCTGCGCCGCTCCTCCTCATCGGGGACAAACCTTGCCAATCGCGCAGACATCGCGGACAACCAACGTTCGCCCTCTTTCGGATTGTCGAACACCAGCCTCGGCGGATTGACGCTGCCAGACAGAGCTCCTCATCACGGAAGCCACATCGTCGGCAAGCGTTTCTTCACGTTGCGCGCCGGCGTGTGCCAGCAGGGCTGAGCAACAGCGCGCCGGCAGCACACAACAGGCGGCGGCGTTGTAGATTGACGGGTAGAGTATCGGTCGGTTTTTCATAGGGAACGGGGGCGCGTCCGGACGTTTTCAGACGGCATTAAATATTCAAACAGACATAATTGCTTTCAACGCGAAAAACCGCGCACAAAAATCCAAGCACGGCATATCGCCCCTGCCGCTTTTCAGGCAAATCTCGATTTTACCGCTCTCAAGAACGCTTGTCCAAACAGGCACAGGCAACACCGCCCGGACATTTCCCGTTTTCACCGGTTATCTGTCGTCCGGATTGTGCAGCAGTACCATCAGCGCATCACGCTTTTCGGGCGGCAGCAGGCGGAAATATTTCAACAGCAGTGCTTCCTGCGGCGAAACCGCACCTTCCGTGCCGGAGAGCCTGCCGTGGCGCAGCCATTCCGCGCTGGTATCCAGCCATTTTGCCAGTGTCTCGATTTTTATCCGGAGTCGGAATCGACCTGCCGACCAACTCAATGGTGGAACGCCTGCGTACTGACAGGCTGATTGGGATGGCGCAGGTTGAAGCGGTTGGCGAGGCTGGCATTGGACAGCTCATCCAAACCCGCGAGGGCGTATTGCTGTTTTCAAGCGTTCGCTGAAATCGGTTTTATCTTGTTCGGTATGCATAATGGCGGATTATGAATAGCCGACTGTTGCCTCCTTTAAACAGAATAATTGATAGTATTAACAATTTAGTTGTCAGTAAAAGTAAATATGGGCATAATGGGAAACGGTTTTACACAACCATAAACTTATTTACTTAATTTCTGAAATTTTTGGGGATTTTATGATGACCTTGAACAAAGTTTTCGCATTGAGCATGATTGCCTTGAGCTTAGCGGCTTGTAAGACCACTAGAACTTACAACAATTATTACTATAACGGAGCAAGCACCCAAGCGGCAGCAGGCGGTAACTCTGCAACTCAGCCGTCCGACAACAACGGCAACTCTGCAACGCAACCGTCCAACAACAGCGGCAACCCTGCAACGCAACCGTCCAACAACGGCGGCAACTCTGCAACGCAACCGTCCAACAACGGCGGCAACTCTGCAACGCAACCGTCCAACAACGGCGGCAACTCTGCAACGCAACCGTCCAACAACAACGGCAACACAGCAACACAGCCGTCCAACAACGGCAGCAACTCTGCAACGCAACCGTCCGCTGCCAACGACAATCCTCCTCCCTCCACTCTGACAAACGACACACCTAATTTTTCAGTCAGCGTCAGTGGATTGAGAAGTGAGGCTGAAGCAGATGTGCGTAAGTTGGCTAGGGAATATGGTGTGAATAGTGCAACTGTTTTGACTTACCAAGTCAGCACTCTGGGTCAAAATGCCAATAGCGGCTCTCTTGATTTGTCTAAAGTACCTTTGAAACAGCTGACCCACAATGCACATACAGAATCTGCACAGGTACGTGCAGATGGTGAAACTTACTACACTGACCCGCAAGGGCGAGTCCCATATCTACCGCCAAAACTATTCTCTGATTGCCGGCGTTAAACCGACTTCCTACTCGATTCAAGGGCCCGGAGTGAATCGAACTGAGACTATCAGTGATGAAGATTATCTAACCATCAAAGGTACGCCGACTAAAACCTTGCCCGCAGCCGGTAAAGCGACTTATTCCGGTGCTGCATTCGACGGAAAAAATCAAGGCGTGTTGAGCTACTCCGTCGATTTCGAGAGAAGAACGGGTGAGGGCAACATTACCGGTTTGGGTGAAAAAGTCGTCTTGAACAAGGGTAGCATAACCCATGTCGATCATAATAACGAAATTGATGGAAGCCGTCTTGAAGGCCACGGTATCAAAGGTTCTTCTAATAAAAGGTGATTACGAACTCGGCTTCTTCGGTGCCAATGCCGAAGAAATCGTCGGTACGGTTAATGAGGGCGAAATCGGCTTTTGCCGGCTCCCGTTAATCCCGCTCTGATACAAATGCCGTCTGAAACCGGAAACGGTCTTTCAGACGGCATTTTCGACTCATTTGACTGCGCGGTTTGCCCGTCCGGTCCCTTGCCCTGAAACTGTTTGACTTATGAAAAAAATTTGCTTTTGCTTCTTTTGTCCGTGCCAACGGCGGCCGTTGCCGAAACACCCGTTTTGCCCATACCCGTGTCGAAGCAGGTGTTCGTGGACGGCAAGTTCGACGATAGGATAGCGCCCTGCCGAAAGACTTGAAAGGGCTGACGAAACGGAAATGCCGGTTCTGCCGCTTGCTTCCTATGCCCCATCTTTTGACGAACAGATCGACAATGCCTTCCGCCTGTTGCAGCGTGCCGCGCCGAAGCGGGCTGCCGCGCCTGTTGTCGCGTCTGTCGGCAAGGTGGAAGAGACGGAAATCAAGCCTGTGGCGACGCATAAGAAGTTTTTCCAACGAGACGGCTTCCGATACGGGGCGTCCGTGCCGTCTGAAACCGTTGCAGCCGGGGAAGCCTCCCAAGCCGTTTCAGGCGGCAATACCTCTCTTGCGGGTTTGGAAGAGCAGATCAACCGCGCCGTCGTCGCCCACGATTGGGATACGCTTAAAACGCTGTTGGAAAGCTATCGCGCCCTGCCGGATTTCAATCCGGTTCTGCACGATTACGCGCTGGGCGGTTTGCGCCGCAGCCAGTTGCGCCATGACGAGGCGGTGGCGTTGTATCGCGGCATTTTTGGCAAAACATCCCGATTTGGCGTATCCGCGTTTCGATTTGGGCGTCATGATGTTTGAAAACAGGCAGTACCGCGAGGCGAAGGCGGAATTGGAGCGGGCGAAACCCGATTTGCAGCCGCCGATGCAGCAGCTTGCCGACCGCTATCTTGCCGCCATAGACAAGGCTCAAGGCTGGAAGCCCGATGTGTCGCTGCAATACGAGCAAACGGACAATGTAAACAACGCTTCGTCCGAAAAAACGATTGAATTTGCGGGCAGAAGCTGGACGAAAACCGCCGACAGCCTGCCGCAAAAGGCACACGGTTTGCGCTACGGCTTGGGCGTGTCGCGCGAAATCAATGCGGGCGGGCATCATTTTCCTCTACGGCGGCATCAGCGGCGGCGGCGTGCATTATTGGGACAACAAAGATTTCAGCGAACAGAGCCTGCGCCTGTCGTTCGGCTATAAAAACCGTTCGGTAACGCGCTCGTTCGGCATCGTGCCGTTTGTCGAGCAAAACCTCTTAGGCGGCAGCCGATACAATTTCGTCGGCGGCTTCAATGCCGATTTCTCCCAACGCTTGAGCGAACGCTGGCGGTTGACGCTGAACGCGGGCAATATGTGGAAGCATTATCAGGAAGACCGCACCGCCGCCCGATACGACAGCCATATGCCGCTGGCGGGCGCGACGCTGATGTATTCCGCGCCGAAAAGACTGGCTGCTTTACGGCGGTGCGGACTGGTCGCACGACATGACGAAAGAGGCGGAACAGGCTTCCGTCCGCAAGGGTTTGCGTGTCGGCGCGGTCAAAACGTTCGACGGCGGCTTGGGTCTGCGGGCAAACCTGCGCTATACCCGCAGGACTTTTGATGCACCCGGAACAATGTGTACCGCTTCCCGCGCAAAGACCACGAATATCAGGCAAACCTGTCGTTGTGGCACGACAAAATCTCTTGGAAAGGGCTTTACGCCGCAACTCAATTTCCGCTATCTGAAAATCGACAGCAATATGAAAAGTTTTTATACACGCAAAAAAACACGCAGATTTTCACTGAGCGTGGAAAAGGATTTCAAATAAGCGCAAAAATGCCGTCTGAACGTTTTTTTCAGACGGCATTTTTGCTGTCGAAACATACCGTCTGGCAACATCTGCGGGCAGAATCAAAAACAGCCGCATCATTTATTGTCAACGCCTGCGCCGTCAGAGTAACATTGCGTTTTTTTCCCCCACCGGTATCCGCCATGACCACCAATCCCGCAAACGTCCTTGCCTCCGTCGATTTGGGTTCCAACAGTTTCCGCCTCCAGATTTGCGAAAACAACAACGGACAGTTGAAAGTCATCGATTCGTTCAAACAGATGGTGCGCTTCGCCGCCGGACTGGACGAACAGAAAAACCTCAGCACATCCTCGCAGGAACAGGCTTTGGACTGCTTGGCAAAATTCGGCGAACGACTGCGCGGCTTCCGTCCCGAACAGGTGCGCGCCGTGGCAACCAATACATTCCGCGTTGCCAAAAACATCGCAGATTTCCTTCCCAAGGCCGAAGCGGCACTGGGTTTCCCCATCGAAATCATCGCCGGGCGCGAAGAGGCGCGGCTGATTTATACCGGCGTGATCCACACCTCCCCGGCGGCGGCAAAATGCTGGTTATCGACATCGGGGCGGTTCGACAGAATTTGTCATCGGTTCGACGCTGAATCCCGACATTACCGAAAGCCTGCCCTTGGGCTGCGTTACCTACAGCCTGCGCTTCTTCCAAAAACAAAATCACCGCCAAAGACTTCAAGCCGCCATTTCCGCCGCCCGCAACGAAATCCAGCGCATCAGCAAAAATATGAGGCGCGAAGGTTGGGATTTCGCCGTCGGCACATCGGGTTCGGCAAAATCCATCCGCGACGTAATTGCCGCCGAAATGCCCCAAGAGGCGGACATTACCTACAAAGGAATGCGCGCCCTCGCCGAACGCATCATCGAAGCCGGTTCAGTCAAAAAGCCAAATTTGAAAACCTGAAACCGGAACGCATCGAAGTTTTTACCGGCGGACTTGCCGTGATGATGGCGGCGTTTGAAGAAATGAAACTCGACAGGATGACCGTAACCGAAGCCGCCCTGCGCGACGGCGTGTTTTACGATTTGATCGGGCGCGGTTTAAACGAAGATATGCGCGGACAAACGGTTGCCGAGTTCCAACACCGCTACCACGTCAGCCTCAATCAGGCAAAACGCGTCGCCGAGACCGCTCAAACCTTTATGGACAGCCTCTGCCACGCCAAAAATGTTACGGTTCAAGAACTTGCCTTGTGGCAACAGTATCTCGGACGTGCCGCCGCGCTGCACGAAATCGGTTTGGACATCGCCCATACCGGCTATCACAAGCATTCCGCCTACATCCTCGAAAAACGCCGATATGCCGGGTTTTTCACGCAAAGAACAGACCATACTCGCCCAACTGGTCATCGGTCATCGCGGCGATATGAAAAAAATGGGCGGCATTATCGGCACCAACGAAATGTTGTGGTATGCCGTTTTGTCCCCTGCGCCTTGCTGCCCTGTTCTGCCGTTCGCGCCAAGACCTGTCTTTCCCGAAAAAAATATGCAGTTGCGCACGGATACGGAAAGCCACGGCTTCATCCTGCGTATTGACAGTGAATGGCTGGAACACCACCCCCTGATTGCCGACGCATTGGAATATGAAAGCGTCCAATGGCAAAAAGTCAATATGCCGTTTAAAGTTGAAGCCGTCTGAACCTTGATAAACCAAATGCCGTCTGAATGATGTTCAGACGGCATTTTCCTATCCGCAACACCCAGAAACCGGCTGCCTTGTATCTGGCCGATTTGCCACTCCAAGCAAAAACCTGCTTATATGCACGGCAAATTCGGCCGGCCCAAATAAGACCGGGCAAGTCTTTACATAACCTGCGTGCATGGTGCAGACTCCCGTCAAAGCAGAGCAGGACTTAAGGCATAGATAAAGCGGCAACCGGACGGCTGCCGCTTTTTGAAACAGTCGAAAAAAATTATTTAGCAGCGTCTTTCATTTTGTCTGCCGCTTCTGAGTCGCATCAGCAGCTTTGTTCAAACTATCTTTAGCTGCTTCAGTTACAGCTTCCTTGGTTTCAGTCACAGCTTGATCGGCACTTTCTTTTGCATCAGCTGCAGCATCTTTGATTTTATCTTTCGCTTCTTGAGTAGCAGAAGCAGCAGACTCAGCGACAGAAGCCGCGGTATCTTTAACATCGGACTGAACGGCTTGAGCTGCTTCCTTAGTCTCTTGTTTAGCCTCTTGTGAGCATGCCGCCAGAGCAGCCGCCATCATTGCAGCAATCAGTAATTTTTTTCATATCCTATCCTTCTTACATTTTTTTAATTTAAATTTCAGTTAAAAAAACTATTTTTATGAAAACAGCCGGAAAAAAATTGTAGCACACATTCTCCCTCATTTTGAGTTTCCCGTCAATGTAAACTCGACCAAATCGCCATTACGGATGGATAGATTATCCAGCTGACAGAAATGCTTCTTACCGTTCTCTCCTCTATGTAGCTATTGCCCCTATTGGAACAAAACCACTTTTTATATTTACTTTTTCCTATCTGACGAATTTCCATTTTTGCAAACAATTCCCTGACCGTCTCCATCAGGACAAAGAACTTGTTGCAGCCACTTTCCTGAAAGGGCTTGGAAAAACTCAAATGCATTATGGGATTTTTTTGAATACCTCAATAATGGCGGCGGCGGAAATAAAACATCCCCTCACTGTCGATTTCCAGCACATAGCGTCCGTTCTGCACGGCGGCATATCCGCTTTTCCCCGTCTGGTAAGGTCGCAGTGCGGCATGCGAAACCAGGTAATCCGTCAGCTTCCCGCCGTCTTGCGCGACATTGTCCACCAGTTTGGCAAACAAGGTATGACACACGCCATTTGCCGACCAACCTGCCGGACCGCCCTTATCGTCTGTTTCCATGCATTTGCCGCTGATGACTTCCAAGTCGTTGGGATGCTTGCCGATCAGTTGCAACACATTCTGTTCCGACAAGCCCTCAATCGGATAAGTCAGCTGTTTTTTGCCTTCAGCCGTTTTTTTCCTTCTTGCACCCCGCCCAGAGCCAAGCCAGCAATCGCCGTATTGTCGATATATTTGACTTTGAAAACCGGTTTCGGCGCACCCTGCACTGCATTTTTGCGGCTGTTCCTCCGTATTTTCAGATTTACCGCAGGCTGCAAGCAGCAGGCAGCCGCTTAACACAACAAAAAGATGTTTTTAAGCATTCCACACTCCTGATGAGTTTCAAAATGCCGTCTGAAACACGGACAATGGATGTTCAGACGGCATGGGTTTATTTCAAAGGACGGATACCGACCGCATCACGTACCTTATTCAAAAGTTCGCGCGCTTCTTTGCGCGCTTTGGCCGCGCCTGCCTGTAGGATGTCTTCGATTTGCGAAGGATTAGAGGTCAGCTCGTTGTAGCGTTCGCGCGGTTCTGCCAGCTCGGCGTTGATTTTTGGCAGCCAAGAGTTTTTTTGGCTTCGCCCCATGCCAGGCCTTCGGCCAGCATTTGTGTGAACGCTGCTGTTTCAGACGGCATGGAGAAGGCCTTGTAGATTTCAAACAAGGGGCTTTCGTCAGGCTGTTTCGGCTCGCCAGGCTCTTTCATGTTGGTGATGATTTTGTTGACCGATTTTTTTGGGTTTTTCTTGTCGTTTTCCCAAAGCGGAATGGTGTTGCCGTAGGATTTGGACATTTTGCGTCCGTCCAAACCGACCAAGAGTTCGACGTTTTCATCGATTTTCACTTCTGGCAGGGTGAAGAGTTCTTGGAAGCGGTGGTTGAAGCGGCCGGCAATGTCGCGCGCCATTTCGACATGTTGAATTTGGTCGCGTCCGACGGGAACTTCGTTGGCGTTGAACATGAGGATGTCGGCAGTCATCAGAATCGGATAACTGAACAAACCCATTTCCACACCGAAATCAGGATCTTCCTGATTGTTTTCTGCATTTGCCTGTACAGCGGCTTTGTAGGCATGGGCGCGGTTCATCAAACCCTTGGCGGTGATGCAGGTCAGAATCCAGTTCAATTCCATCACTTCGGGAATATCGCTTTGGCGGTAGAAGGTGGTGCGCTCGGGGTCGAGTCCGCAGGCAAGCCAAGTGGCGGCAACGGCTTGGGTGGATTGGTGAATCATCTCCGGTTCGTGGCATTTGATGATGCCGTGGTAATCGGCGAGGAAGAGGAAGGATTCGGTATCGGGGTTTTGCGCCGCGCGGACGGCGGGGCGGATAGCACCGACGTAGTTGCCCAGATGCGGGATGCCGGTAGTGGTTACGCCGGTCAGAACTCGTTTTTTGCTCATAAAATGTCCTTACGGCATCAATGCCGTCTGAAAGGGAAAAGAATATGCCAATTATACCCGATTTGCCACATACATCCAGCCGACAACAGACTTTTCCATATTAAGAAGATATAGTTATACACATTATTATACATTTTTATATACTTTAAATTCAATAATATATCGAATTAAATCTAGAAAAACAGAAAACAGCACTTGAGTTATCCACAGTCATACACATATGGGTTTCAACAATGGACGTTTCCAAAAGGAAAAGAAAATGCGATTCGACAAATTAACCGCCAAATTCCAACAAGCACTTGCAGAAGCTCAGAGTTTGGCGTTGGCTGCGGACAGCAGCTATCTGGAAGCGGGCTTTGTACTGAAAGCCCTGCTTGACGACCAAAACAGCGGATCCGCCGCGCTCTTGGCTCATACGGGCGTGAATGTGCCGCAGGTGAAACAGCGTTTACAACAACATTTGAGCATCCTGCCGAAAGTGTCCGGCCAGGGCGGCGACATTATGCCCAGCCGTGAATTGCAGGCGGTGTTGAACCTGATGGATAAAGCTGCAACCAAACGCGGCGATGCCTATATCGCCAGCGAACTTTTCCTGCTTGCCTTGGTGCAGCAGAACGATGCGACCGGCAAAATCCTGAAAGAAGCCGGCGCGACCGAACAAAACATCAATGCCGCGATTGACGCGGTACGAGGAGGACAAAACGTGAATGATGCCAATGCCGAAGACCAACGCGATGCGCTGAAAAAATATACGCTCGACCTGACCCAGCGCGCCCGCGACGGCAAGCTTGACCCCGTTATCGGCCGCGACGACGAAATCCGCCGCGCGATTCAGGTGCTGCAACGCCGTACCAAAAACAACCCTGTGCTGATTGGTGAGCCGGGCGTGGGTAAAACCGCTATTGTTGAAGGCTTGGCGCAACGTATCGTCAACGGCGAAGTACCTGAATCCCTGCGTAACAAACGCCTTTTGGTTCTGGACTTGGCGGCTTTGATTGCCGGAGCGAAATACCGCGGCGAATTTGAAGAACGCTTGAAAGGCGTGTTGAACGACTTGGCGAAAGACGACGGCAACACTCTGATTTTTCATTGATGAAATCCATACTTTTGGTCGGTGCAGGCAAAACCGACGGTGCAATGGATGCGGGCAATATGTTGAAACCGGCTTTAGCGCGCGGCGAACTGCACTGTATCGGCGCGACCACTTTGGACGAATACCGCCAATACATCGAAAAAAAGATGCGGCACTCGAACGCCGTTTCCAAAAAGTATTGGTTGGCGAACCCAGCGTGGAAGACACCATCGCCATCCTGCGCGGTTTGCAGGAACGCTACGAAAATCCACCACGGCATCGACATCACCGACCCCGCCATCGTTGCCGCAGCGGAGTTGAGCGACCGCTACATTACCGACCGCTTCCTACCCGATAAAGCGATTGATTTGATTGACGAAGCTGCCAGCCGCATCAAAATGGAGCTGGACAGCAAACCTGAGCAAATGGACAAACTTGACCGTCGCATTATCCAGCTCAAAATGGAAAAAATGCACGTTGCCAAAGAAAGCGATGACGCCAGCAAAAAACGTTTGGAACTGATAGACGAAGAAATCGACGGTTTGCAAAAAGAATACGCCGATTTGGACGAAATCTGGAAAGCCGAAAAAGCCGCGTCTTCCAGTACCGCCGACATCAAGAAACAGATGGACGACATCAAAGTCAAAATCGAGCAGGCCAAACGCCAGGGCGACTTCGCCCGCGCGTCTGAACTCGAATACGGCGAACTGCCGAAATTGGGCGCACAGTTGCAAGCGGCGGAAAGCAACCCCGACGGCAAAAAACAAAACAAACTCTTCCGTACCGAAGTCGGCGCGGACGAAGTGGCCGAAATCGTATCGCGTATGACCGGCATCCCAGTATCTAAAATGATGGAAGGTGAACGTGACAAGCTGTTGAAAATGGAAGAAGTATTGCACCGCCGCGTGGTCGGTCAAGACGAAGCCGTGCGCGCCGTGTCCGACGCCATCCGCCGCAGCCGCTCCGGCCTTGCCGACCCGAATAAACCTTACGGCAGCTTCCTGTTCCTAGGCCCGACCGGCGTGGGTAAAACCGAGTTGTGCAAAGCTTTGGCAGGCTTCCTATTTGACAGCGAAGACCACCTCATCCGTATCGATATGTCCGAATACATGGAAAAACACGCTGTTGCCCGCCTCATCGGCGCGCCTCCGGGCTATGTCGGCTACGAAGAAGGCGGCTACCTGACTGAGCAAGTCCGCCGCAAACCGTACAGCGTGATTCTTTTGGACGAAGTGGAAAAAGCCCATCCGGACGTGTTCAACATCCTGCTGCAAGTATTGGATGACGGTCGTTTGACCGACGGACAAGGCCGCACCGTGGACTTCAAAAACACTGTTATCGTCATGACTTCCAACATCGGCAGCCAGCACATCCAACAAATGGGCACGCAGGACTACGAAGCGGTGAAAGAAGTTGTGATGGAGGATGTGAAAGAACATTTCCGTCCTGAAATGATCAACCGTATTGACGAAGTCGTCGTGTTCCACGGTTTTGGATCAGGCCAATATCCGCAGCATTGCGAAAATTCAGCTTAAAGGTTTGGAAAAACGTTTGAAAAACAAAACCTGCGCCTGACTGTTTCCGATGCCGCACTGGACATCATCGCCAAAGCCGGTTTCGACCCGATTTACGGCGCACGTCCGCTCAAACGCGCCATCCAGTTGGAAATCGAAAACCCGCTGGCAAAAGCCCCTGCTTGCCGGAAACTATGCGCCCGAAAGCGAAATCAGGGTGGAAGCCGACGGCGACAGACTGAAATTTGCCTGATTCGTTCCTGCTGTTAAAGAAATGCCGTCTGAAACGGGAATCTCCGTTTCAGACGGCATTTTATATCCTCGGCAGACAGCCCGTCCCCTTATTGGCGGTAGGTTTGCAGGAATCTTGCCAACCTGCCCATCGCCTCTTCAATCTGATGGACGTAAGGCAGCGTGACAATGCGGAAATGGTCGGGTTTAATCCAATTAAACCCCGTTCCCTGTACCAGCAAGACTTTTTCGCGCACCAGCAAATCGTAAACGAATTTCATGTCATCGTGGATACGGTACATTTCGGTATCGATTTTTGGGAACATATACATCGCGCCCATCGGTTTGACGCAGGATACGCCGGGTATCTGGTTGACCAATTCCCACGCCCTGTTGCGCTGTTCCAAAAGCCGTCCGCCCGGCAAGATGAATTCGTTAATGCTCTGATAACCGCCCAATGCCGTCTGAATCGCATGCTGCATCGGCGTATTGGCACACAAGCGCATGGACGAGAGCATATCCAAACCCTCGATGTAACCTTTTGCATGATGTTTCGGCCCGTTGAGCACCATCCAGCCTTGGCGGAATCCGGCTACACGGTAGGCTTTGGACAAACCGTTGAACGTTACCGTCAAAAGGTCGGGGGCGAGCGCGGCAATATGGTGGTGAACCGCGCCGTCATAAAGGATTTTGTCGTAAATCTCGTCGGCGAAAATAATCAAACCATGCTTGCGCGCCAGTTCGGCGATTTCGAGCAGGATTTCCCGGCTGTACACCGCTCCTGTCGGGTTATTGGGGTTGATGACGACGATGGCTTTGGTTTTGGGCGTAATTTTGGCTTCCATATCGGCAAGGTTGGGGAACCAGCCGTTTTCTTCGTCGCACAGATAATGGCGTACCGTACCGCCCGCAAGCGTTGCCGCCGCCGTCCACAAAGGATAATCGGGCGCAGGAATCAGGATTTCGTCACTGTCGTTCAACAGCGCCTGCATAGACATAGTAATCAGCTCGGACACGCCGTTGCCGATATATACATCATTAACCGTAATATCGCGCAAACCTTTGGTTTGATAGTAGTGAACGATGGCTTTGCGTGCGGAATACAATCCCTTCGAATCGCAATAGCCTTGAGAAGTCGGCAGGTTGCGGATGACATCGACTAAGATTTCATCAGGCGCTTCGAAGCCGAACGGCGCAGGGTTGCCGATATTGAGTTTAAGGATTTTATTGCCCTCTTCTTCAAGCTGAAGGGCTTTTTTATGTACGGGGCCACGAATGTCGTAACAGACGTGATCGAGTTTTGCAGACTTGGGAAATTTATCCATGATGTGTTCCGTTATTTTTTTGGTGATGGATGGAAATGTACTCTTTTTAACTTCGAATTTAAAGCATCAAACCGAGATTTTTCAGGCTTTTTTACCTGCCCCCTTTGCGCCGTTCGCTGACACTTTTTCCCGCCTATGCCCCAGTTATCGGTATCCACTTCATCGATAACGACCACTGTCGTCTCAGGATTTTTTTACCCAATACACGACCCAACAATTCCGTTACACCTTGTATCAGTTCCGCCTTCTGCTCCGTACTCGGCGCTTCCTTACCGCCGGTTACTTTAATATTGACATAGGGCATGATTGATCTCCATTCAAAAAAATTTTTACCATCTTATCAGACAACGCCATTACACCCAACCCACTTTTTTTCATTTATAACAAAAATATATAAAACAAAATCTTATTTATAAATAACAAAACATCCTTCACATATAATTATAATGTGTTATATTATAACATTATTCTAAACCCATCCTGATATGAGGACTTATCATGAAGAAGACATTAATGCTGCTTGCCGCATCCGCACTATTTGCCACATCCGCACACGCCCACCGCGTCTGGGTTGAAACCGCCCACACACATGGCGGCGAATACCTTGAAGCAGAATTAGGTTACGGCGAGTTTCCCGAATTGGAACCCATCGCGCGTGACCGCCAGCATATCTTCAGCAAAACCAATGCAGCTGGTTACCGAAGAAGGCAAGGAAAACATGATCCAACGCGGCACATACAACTACCAATACCGCAGCAACCGCCCCGTCAAAGACGGCAGCTATCTCGTTACCGCCGAATACCAACCGACCTTCTGGTCGAAAAACAAAGCAGGCTGGAAACAGGCAAACATCAAAGAAATGCCTGATGCGGATTATTGCGAGCAAACCCGTATGTTCGGTAAAAACATTGTCAACGTCGGCCATGAAAGCGCAGATACCGCCGTTATCACCAAGCAGGTCGGACAAAACCTTGAAATCGTCCCGCTGGACAATCCTGCCAATATCCATGTCGGCGAACGGTTTTAAAGTACGCGTACTCTTTAACGGCGAACCGCTGCCCAATACAACCTTGACGGCAACCTTTGACGGCTTCGACACCAGCGACCGCAGCAAAACGCACAAAACCGAAGCACAGGCATTCTCCGACAGTACAGACGACAAAGGCGAAGTAGACATCATCCCGTTGCGCCAAGGCTTCTGGAAAGCCAGTGTCGAACACAAAGCCGACTTCCCCGATCAAACCGTGTGCCAAAAACAGGCGAACTACTCGACTTTAACCTTCCAAATCGGCCATTCGCACCATTAATTCCGTCCAAACAAAAATGCCGTCTGAAATGGTTTCAGACGGCATCCTTCATTCAAACATCAATACCAGCCGCGCAGTTTCATCGCTTTTTCAACACGACGGATACTCATCATGTAAGAAGCGGTACGCAGGTCAACATCGTATTCTTGAGCCAAGTTCCAAATATCGCGGAACGCACGGCGCAGGACAACGGTTTCTTTCTCTTGAACTTCGTCAAATTCCCAGTAGTAGCCTTGCAGATTTTTGTACCCATTCAAAATAAGATACCACCACGCCGCCGCAGTTTGCCAAAATATCAGGAACAACCAATACGCCGTTTTGACGCAGGATAACGTCGGCTTCAGGAGTAGTCGGGCCGTTTGCGCCTTCAACCACGATTTTCGCGCGGACTTTACCGGCGTTTTCGGAAGTCAGTTGGTTTTCCAACGCGCAAGGGGCAAGTACGTCCACATCCAAAGCCAAAAAGTTCGGCGTTGGTAATTTCTTTGCCGTAACCGGCTTCGTTGGTAATGAAGCCTTTTTTTCTTGGAACTCTTTAAACAGAGCTTCCATATCCAAGCCGTTTTTCATTGTAGATAGCAACGTCAACAGTAGATACGGCAACGACTTTCGCGCCGGATTGATGCGCGTAATAACCCTGTGTGGTAACCGACATTACCGAAGCCTTGAATGGCGTAAGTGGCACCCTTCACGTCTTTGCCCAGTTTTTCCAAAGCTTGGACGGCAGCGAGGTTCACGCCGTAACCGGTAGCCTCGGTACGCGCCAAAGAGCCGCCGAACTCAACCGGTTTGCCGGTAAATACGCCCGGTGCGGAATGTTTCACCACGTTTTCATAGGCATCAACCATCCAAGACATGATTTTGCCGTTGGTGTTCACATCAGGTGCGGGAATGTCGATTTTTCTCGCCAATCAGCGGAGAAATGGCTTCGGAATAAGCGCGTGCGATGCGTTCCAGTTCCGCTTCGGAATAATCGCGCGGATCCAAGGTAATGCCGCCTTTGCCGCCGCCGTAAGGAATACCGGCCACGCAGCACTTGATGGTCATCCAAATTGACAAGGCTTTTAACTTCGTCCAAATTCACACCAGGATGGAAGCGCACGCCGCCTTTATAGGGGCCGACGGCGTTGTTGTGTTGCGAACGGTAACCGGTAAAGGTTTTTAACCGTGCCATTGTCGAGTTTGACAGGAAAGGTAACTTCCAAAAACGCGCTTCGGACTTTTTCAGAATTTCATAAACAGCCGGATCGGTTTTCAGTTGGTCACAGGCGGTTTTCACCTGTTTGCGGGCAATTTCAAACGGATTGAGGGTTTCTTTTTACAGCAGCATGAGACATTTTTGCTTCCTTTCACAAAAAAAGATTTTCAGCCATCACAGTTATAACTATAACCAATTTCCAAACAAAATGTAATAGCATGTAGTCCAAAACCGAGGGGATTTAATTAATCTATATATGATTTTTCTTTTTCCATGCTGCATGAAAAAGCCGGACACTGCCACTAAAAAAAGTGGTTTTTTTCATCTTAAAATAGAATGTCCAATTAAATAAAAAAATATGGAAATCTTTTTATTTTTTTAAAAATTTAATCGATATATTGCAAGCCTGCCGGCAGCCCCGTCCAAGCAATGTACCGACCATCCATCATCACCATTGAAGTCCATTATGATTGTTAACAATCCATACATCGCACCCCGGCTCAAACAATGTTAAAATAAACTCTTGCAATCTACAGGAAGCCAAACTATGAACGCTGCCATCGAACACGTCCAGGCCGTTGCCTTTGACTTGGACGGCACACTGTGCGATTCCGTTCCCGACCTTGCCGCAGCAGCAGAAGCCATGTTGGAACACCTCGGTATGAAACCGCTGCCTGCCAAAGTGGTAGAAAGCTACGTCGGCGACGGCATCGGCAAACTGGTTCACCGTGTTTTAACCAACGACCGAGACCGCGAAGCCGATCCCGAACTGTGGGAAAAAGGTTTCATATCCTATATGGAATACTACCGTGACCATTTAAGCGTCTTCACACGCGCCTACCCCGAAACTGAAGCCGGGCTGGCATTGCTCAAATCTTTGGGCATCCCGCTGGTAATCATTACCAACAAAAACGAAATCCTTGCCGCCGAACTGTTGAAGCAGCTCGGACTTGCCGACTATTTCAGCCTGATACTCGGCGGAGACAGCCTGCCCGAAAAACCCAGTCCCCTGCCGCTGCAACACGCTGCCGAAGTTTTAGGAATTGATGCCGCCAATATGCTTATGGTTGGCGACTCGCGCAACGACATCATTGCCGCCAAAGCCGCCGGCTGCCTGAGTGTCGGCGTTACCTTCGGTTACGGAGACATGACGCTGCTCTCGCAAGATGATGCGACCCGTCCCGACTGGATTATCGGCTCGCTGCCCGAAATTTACGAAAACCTGCAACCGCAGAAAAATAAAGAAGAATAAACAACGCATTCAGGCGACGTAGGAATCCGCCCCTATATCGTTTAAATGCTGCCGCATACTGAAACCGCCTCATGAAAGCGCAAAAAAATCACCTGAGCCCGAGCGATGGACATCCCTGTCCCGTCAGGAAGTCAGCCGCCTCGGGCTGCAGCGCAAGCTCGCCCCCCATGCCGAAAGCGAAGAAGAGTTGGAAAACGTCTTGAACGAATTTTCCGAACGCAACTGGCAGTCGGATTTACGCTATGCAGAAGCCTATATCCACAGCAAAAGCCGTAAACACGGCTCCCTGCGCCTGAAACAAGCCCTGGCTCAACAGGGCATAGACGAAGAGACAAGCCGAAAGCTGCTTCCGGACAGGTTGAGCGAAAAACAGACCGCCATGAACGTGTTGCGTAAAAAAATTCAAACATCCGGCCGCCGACCTTAAAGAAAAAAACAAAAACAGGCACGCTTCCTCGCCTATCGCGGTTTTGATGCCGATACCGTTCAAACGGCATTGAAACATGCCTGGGATGACGGCTGGGAGGAAGACTGCTGAACTGAATCCTTGAATCTTTTTGCATGACGGCGTAACCTTACCTCCATTTCCAACTTTTTCCGATTGAGAATAAAAATGTCCGAACAATCCGAGAAAAAAATCACAACCCGCTTCTTGAAGATGAACGCAAAAACCCGGTTTACCGTATGGGTCAGGCAGTTGCCGGATTCATGCTCGTCGTTTGGGCCGCCGTATTGGCACTCGTGTTTTTTTCCTAGTCTTCCGTTTTTTTGGCTTTTCCTAAACAAAATGCCGTCTGAAACCTTCAGACGGCATCGGCAGCCCATTTTCGGCAGGCTATCCCATCATAGCTTTTTTTAGCTTGAATTCCACTTTCCCATTCCCTAAAAATTTTTTTCCACACCCATTTCAAAAATACCCTTTCTTAAAACAGGTACACTATGACACAACAACGCCAACTGCCTTCCCACGAACTCATTATGTCCGAACTGATGATGCCGGACACCGCCAATTTCAGCGGCAACGTACACGGTGGCGAACTCTTGCGCCTGCTCGACCAGGTTGCCTATTCCTGTGCCAGCCGTTACAGCGGCAACTATTGCGTAACCCTTTCAGTAGACAAAGTCCTGTTTAAAGAACCCATCCATGTCGGCGACCTGGTTACTTTCTACGCCAGCGTAAACTACACGGGGCGTACCTCTATGGAAATCGGTATCCGTGTCGAAGCACAAAACATCCGTACAGGAGAAATCCGCCATACCAACAGCTGCTACTTCACCATGGTTGCAGTCAAAGACGGCAAACCCGTTCCCGTACCGCCACTGGAAATCCAGACCGACCGTCAACGCTGCCGCTACGAAAAAGCCAAAAACGTAAAAAAACATCAGCCTGCAAGCCTCTGAAGACATGTCCTGCGGCTGCTGACGACGGAATCCGAAACAGGCATATAGGCGGTTATCGCCGTCAACCCAAACTATCTCTAATAAAATGCCGTCTGAAAAGCTTTCAGACGGCATTTTTTTAGCCTGATTTCAAACAGAAAGTCAGAACGCGATATAGCTGTTCGGGTTAACCGGCTTACCGTTTTGCCGAACCTCGAAATGAAGCTGTGTTCTGGAAGCATCGGTATTGCCCATCAAGGCAACCTGCTGCCCGCGTTTAACCTGCTGACCCTCTCCGACCAGCAACTTTTGATTGTGTCCATATGCGGTCAGGAAAGAAGAATTATGCTGAACGATAACCAGGTTTCCATACCCCCTCAAACCGGAACCTGCATAAACTACTTTTGCCGTCTGCCGCCGCTAAAACAGGCTGTCCCGCATTTCCTGCAATATCGACACCCTTGTTGCTGCCTCCGAAATCGGCAATCACTTTGCCTTGTGTCGGACGCTGCCAAACAATGCCGCCGACCGAACGCGTACCGGATGACGAAGAGGCAGAAGCCTGTGAAACGACCGGCGCAGGAGCAGGTGCTGCTTTATTTTTCTACAACGGGAGCGGCAGGTTGCGTCGCTGTTTGTACGACAGGTTGCGCAGCAGGCTTCACTGTCGGCTGTGCGGCGGGCCTACTTTCTGCGACGGCGGTTTTCGGTGCGGTATATCCTGCCGGTTTGACCTTTACGACCTGACCGATGCTGAGCGTATTATCCGCCATCCCGTTCCATGCGCGGAAATCTTCTTGGGAAACATGATAGCGTTTGGAGATATTGTATACCGTATCACCGCGCACGACCGTGTGCGTCGCCGCATTGATGTCGACAGGCGCATAAGAAGGAATATATGCACCCGAAACCGCCGGAGAAGGCGGCACATAAGCAGGAGGCGTATAAACCGGCGTACTTTGCACCGGCGGCACATAAGGTGCATCGTTGGCAGGAGCAGGACTGTACGGCGTTGCACCATAAGGGTTGTTGTAGACCGCCGCAGACTGTACAGCCTGCATTCCTGAATTTCCTGCAATGACGGGGGCAGGCTGTTGGGTGGCACAACCGCCCAACAGTGCGGCAACGGAGGCACAAGCTGCCAAAAGTGTCGTTTGTTTCAACATAAGATAACCTTCATGTTCCGATATATAGCCTGAATGCGCTATATCATAATAAAAATGCGCGTTCTTCTCAAGCGCAAAGCCCATCCGCCTTTGAAGAAAGGCTTAGTCCGCATGCCAAAAAGCTGCCGTATCCGCCATCTCCGAATAAGCGGTCAGGTCAATTTGCAGCGGCGTTATGCTGATAAAGCCTGCCGTGCATTCTCCGAAATCCGTTCCCTCTTCATTATCAGAAACCCCTGCCGACCGGACCTATCCAGTAAATTTGCTCACCACGCGGATTTCGCGACGGTACAATACTCTGCTCGTGATGCCGCCTGCCCAAACGGGTAATCTTAATTCCCCTGATTTCATCCGGGGCGACGGCAGGAATATTGATATTCCATAAAACCGGTGAGGAAGGCGGATTCTTGAAGAAATGCGCCAACACCGTCCACACAGCCTTCTCTGCGGTTTCCCAATAGCGTCCCGAACTGTCATTCAAGGAAAAAGCCAATGCGGGAATACCCATCAGATAGGCTTCGGTTGCTGCAGCCACCGTTCCCGAATAAAGCGTGTCATCCCCCATATTTGCGCCACGGTTGATGCCTGAAAACACGACATCCGGCTTGAAGTCAGACAAGGCGGACTGACCGACATGGATACAGTCGGTCGGCGTACCGTTAACATAGTAAAAGCCGTTTTGCGCCTGCTTCATCTCCAAAGGCCGGTTCAACGTCAGCGAATTGCTGACACCGCTTCTGTCGCGCTCCGGCGCAACCACCCTGACATTGGCGAATTCTGCCGTTACACGCGCCAAAATGGCAATGCCTTCGGAAAGATAGCCGTCGTCGTTGGAAATCAAAACATTCATTTCTTATCCTGAATCATTCTTCGGAGAGTTTGGTAATCCTGACCCGTTCGATGCGCTGTCCTTCCTTCTCGACCACTTCAAACCGCCAACCGTGAAAATCGGCAAAATCTCCGACATCGGGAATATTTTGCAGCTCTTCCATAATCAACCCTGCAACCGTATGGAAATCGGCATCTTCCTCCTGCTGAGGCAAATTAAGTTGAGGGGCAAGTTCGACATATTCTAACGAGCCTTCCACCGTCAGGCTTTCGTCGGGATTTTCTTGAACGGGCGGCTCTTCTTCCCGTTCAAATTCTTCAGGGAAATCGCCAGCAATGGTTTCAAGCAGGTCTTTCATGGTTGCCATACCCAATACCGCACCAAACTCGTCTACGATGAGGGCGTAATCCGCACTGCTTTGCCTGAAGAGCTCGATTGCCCCCAGCGCAGTGGTACTGTCGGGCAATACGAGCGGTTGGCGCAATGCCGTCTGAATGTTAAGTTCCCCTGTTTCGAGCAGTTGGGCAAGCAGGTCTTTTTTATTGACATAACCCAACGGTTCGTCAACACCCGCCTTACCGACAATAAGCAGGCGGCTGTAAGGCGTATTTTGCAGTTGGGCATACTGTTCTTCCCGGCTTTGGGAAATATCCAGACGCTCGATGTCGCGCCGAGGAATCATGATGCCCGGAATCGGACGCTCGGCAAGCGTTAAAACACTGCGTATCATCGATTTTTCGTTTTCTTCAAAATGGGCGTCATCTTCGGCTTCATTGCCCGCTTTGGCCAGCACGCTCTCTCGTATACCCATCATACCCAAGACATTTTCAGCAGTCCGTTTGCGCCAAGAGCTGCTGATATAGTCGTTCTTACGGCTGTTCCTCTGTGAAATCTGGTTAAACAGTTCTATCAGGATGGAAAAACCGATAGCGGCATAGAGATAACCTTTAGGGATATGGAAATGGAACGCTTCTGCAATGAGGCTGAAACCGATCATCAACAAAAAAACCAAGGCAAAGCATCACGACCGTAGGGTGTCTATCGACAAATTCGGTTAAGAGTTTGCTGGCGGAAATCATTACAGCCATCGCGACGACCACCGCACCCATCGCCACGACGATATGGTCAACCATCGCCACTGCGGTAATGACCGAATCAATGGAAAATACGGCATCCAGTATCAGGATTTGTACGACCACACCCCAAAACGGCGCATGTTTTTTTCTGGCTGTCGGCAACGGTGAAACGGTTATGCCCTTCAAGGCGTTCATGCAATTCGGTTGTGGCTTTGTACAGCAGGAAAATGCCGCCGGCAAACATAATCATGTCCTTACCGGAAACAGAAAGGCTGCCGACTTGGAACAGAGGCCGGGTCAGCGTGATGATATGTGCCATAAAGGCAAGCATGATGATGCGGATAACGACTGCCAACCCCAGGCCGGTAATCCGTGCACGATCCCGCTTTGCGGGTTTGACCTTATTTGCCAAAAATCGCTACAAACACCAGATTGTCTATCCCAAGGACAACTTCCAAGACCAAAAGTGTGGCAAAACCTATCCAAGTATGCGGTTCTGCCAACCAACTGAAATCCATGATTTTTTTGTATTCCTTAATGTTCCAACGCAGAAAGGCAGCCTGAAACGTTCAAGCTGCCTGAACAAACTGCATACGCAAAAAAACAGCAGACGGAACAGCCGCCCTGCCCGCAGTATTTCATATATACGCTTCCGTAAAAACGGGACACACAGTTTAACATCTCATATATGCAACGGCAAAACAAGCCATGCCGTCTGAATCGGATTCAGACGGCATGGGAAGCTACTTGGAAATAAAACCGTCTATCGGCGCATAACCTTGAGCATTTCCCTGCTTGTCCATCACCACAATCCAATCTTTCTGCCTGCTGCTGGTAAAAGGCAGGTAATACCAGTCTTTATCTTCAGAAATATCTGCCTGTTTCAAGATATGGGCGACAGTGGTCTTTCTTGCATAAGCCAGTTCTTTCAGAGGTTTCATCGCCTTACGTATCCTCTCCGCCTCTTGGTCGGAATAAGGCAGCCACTGATCCGGACGCATGCTCGGCTCTATGCCCTGCAACGACAACTCCAACGATTTGTTTTGCTCATCCGCATCGGCAGGTTCTTTCAGCGCAACCCGGCGGATACCGGACAACGACAGGCTCCGCAGCCCTTCCGGCGCCTTGTGTAAATCCTCAACCACCACTTCGGCAGCGGTAACAATATTAATCCTGTCTTTTTCAAAAGCCTCTATCACAGGACGCGCCAAAGAAACGCTGTGCAAACCGTACACCAATGCTGCAAACTGAATCATACCGATCAAAGAGAAATCAACCACGCGCTCTTTGATTTTTCTTTTTCGGACTTGCCAATATCAGCGTCAACAGGGGTCCGCATACAATATCGACAGCCACCACCAGCTTATAAAGCGATAGTCCTCCCGTCAGCTCGGCATAAGGATAAGGATACCAAACCTTAAAAACCAGCAATGCCGCCAGCCCTGCAACCGATAGGCTGATTAAGAGATGCCAGCCAGCACTTTTCAAGGCAAAACGCCATCTCGAGACTGTTTTTCCGTTTTCCATCATATCTTAATTCAAATCAAAAATAACCGTAAAAAAACAGGGCGCATTGTACAACAGATAAAGACTCCTTAAAATGCGGCACCGTCTGAAAACCTGCCGTTCAGACGGCATCCGTCACCTGACATCAATGCACAAATATTTCAATTCCAGATATTCGTCCGCACCGTATTTGCTGCCTTCGCGTCCCAGTCCGCTGCGTTTCACGCCGCCAAACGGTGCCACTTCATTACTGATTAAGCCCGTATTGATGCCGACCATGCCGTATTCCAAGGCTTCGCCTACGCGCCATTGGCGGGCGGTATCGGAGGTGAAAAGGTAAGCTGCCAAACCGTATTCCGTATTATTCGCAGCCTCGATGACCTCGGCTTCGGTTTCAAAACGGAATACCGGACACAAAAGGCCCGAAGGTTTCTTCGCGAGCCACCGCCATTTGCGCCGTAACGCCGCTTAAGACAGTCGGCTCAAAAAACGTTCCGCCCAACGCGCTGCGTTTGCCACCGGTCAGGCAGCTTGCGCCTTTAGCAAGCGCGTCGGCGATGTGCTGCTCGACTTTTTCCACCGCTTTTTCCTCAATCAGCGGCCCTTGGTTTACGCCATCCTCCAAGCCGTTGCCCAATTTGAGCTCGGCTACTTTTTCACTCAATTTACGGCAAAATTCGTCGTAAATGCCGGATTGAGCGTAAACTCGGTTGGTGCAGACGCAGGTCTGACCGCTGTTGCGGAACTTGCTGGCGAGCGCGCCTTCGACAGCTTTATCCAAATCGGCATCGTCAAACACGATAAACGGCGCATTGCCGCCCAGTTCCAAACTGAGTTTTTTTAATGTCTGCCGCGCTGTTTCGGCAAAGATTTTTCACACCGACTTCGGTCGAGCCGGTGAAGCTGATTTTGCGGATAATCGGATTCGTGGCAAATTCATGGCTGATTTCCGAAGCGCGGCCGCTAACGACGGGAAGCAAATCCTGCGGCACGCCCGCTTCGTAAGCCAATAGCGCCAGCGCATACGCGCTCAAAGGCGTGAGCGATGCTGGTTTGACTATCATCGCGCAACCCACCGCCAAAGCAGGCGCGGCCTTGCGTGCAATCATCGCAGATGGGAAGTTCCACGGCGTAATCGCGGCGGTAACGCCGACAGGCTGTTTCAACACAACCAGTTTTTTTGCGACGCTTTCACGCTTGTCAGCACATCGCCGTCAATCCGCCGCGCCTCTTCGGCAAACCAGCGCACAAACGAAGCCGCATAATCAATTTCGCCGCGCGCCTCGGTCAGGCTTTTTGCCCTGCTCCATCGTCATCAGGCGCGCCAATGCTTCTTTGTTTTTCTTTAATCTGAAAAATACCAACGCCACAACACATCGGCGCGTTCCAACGCAGTTTTTGCCGCCCATAATTTTTTTGCGCTGCAGCTGCCTTTTTGAATCAGGTTTTTCAGCTTGCCCGAATCCGTCTTGCGGACAAACGCCAAAGTCTTGCCCGTTGCCGGATTATCGACTTTGATGCCGTCTGAAACCGGGGAAAGGGAAATATCGGGATGCTTGATTAATTGGGAATATTCGTTCATTTCGTGTCCTCCAGTATGCGGAATAACCGCTTTCAAATGCCGTCAATTTCGCGGACATTATCATCTTCATATTCCAAAACTGCAAACCCTTCCGATGCCGTCTGAAACATCCGATCGAACAGCGCAACATCCGGGTGGTGTCTGAATATGGCGCGGGCGTAATCCCTGTCGTTTAAGAAAAAAATACTTTTTATACAATAGTAATCTTCAGAAAAGATTTTTGGTCAAAAATTCCCACCCTATCGGAAATATTTTTTTCAAGGGAAAGGGATATTGACCATTATAATATTGAAATACCAATTCCTAAGGCTAATGATAGATTGAAAACTTGCATATTGTTCATAATTCGTCAAGGGGATTCACTTGGTGGGGTAAAGATGGAGTAACAAAAAAATGAAATGTGAACTTAATAAAAAAATATAGAATTAACGGAAGATGGAGATAATATACCTTCCGATATTTATTTAATCGAGAATGAGCAACAACTGCGTGTGGAGCTTAACGAATCAAATAAATACGTTAATTTCACTTTCTCCTCCCGTTTGGCTATGTATGAGTTTGGCAAGACCATAATGCATGAAGCTATATTTGGTGAAGGAGGATTTCAAGAATTTTTATCCAATGGCAGTTGATGCATCTAAACCTGAAGTTATTAATGGAGTTAGAATGAGTTTAGATAGTGCAAGAATATTTATTCATTATCCGATCGAGTCATAATTTACGCAAAGCAGACATTGGATTAGCAAGCCTCAACCTGAGCAAATTCTCCTCATATCGAAACATTACAGTCAAAATTACGGAGATTAAATAATGATTTTTTAAACAGGATCAAAATTATTGGGCAGTTTTTTATGCTAATGAAGAAGCTCTGATTGTTCAAACATGTTCAGGTTTGGGTTTAACGGCAATAGACCACCTATATCCCCCCATATCCTGCCATTGGATACCGACAATAAAACTTTAGGCATGACGGTCTTACAAGCATTGGCGAACAGCAGGACGTTAGACAACGAAGCTGAACGTATTGATTTTTTAAAACAGGAAAGTTTTAAACCACGCTATGAGGATTGGGTTGCCAAGCTATGCGGGAACTTGGGCTATAAAACCAGACGCGCCCTATTTAAAAACATGATGAGCGTGTATATTTGGCTGCACAACGGCTGCCTGAAAATCAGCCCGAGCCGCCATATCAAGCTGGAAGCGTGGGATGCCATTGATGCAGACGATGTAATTTTATCATTGGATAACAGCCCTGAAGAAATCGGAGCAGGTTTAAGGTTGGCATTGAGCCGCTGCCGATAATATTTGACAAAAAGGTCGTCTGAAAGCCGGAAAAAAATGTTTCAGACGACCTTTTTATTAGACTCAAGCTCGCGTGCGTGCGTACCGCGCACACCTTCGCTGCAGATTTAATGTGGGCTACGACTTACTGAAGATAAAGTTATTAAGGAATTTGTCAAATATGGAAAAAAATTGAGAAATTTAAATCTGAATTATTAAATGCCATCTTTCAATATACTCAATGCATATCTATTTTTTTGTCTATAAGAAAAAGATATATTATTTGATTGATTATAAAGAAAATTTCATATTAAACATGAAATTAGATTCTAGATTTGGATTTTTAAAAAAACGGTAATATTACGTTAGAACAATATCAGGATGAAATGAATAGTTATTATTACCGAAACGGTATCTGGCAGTTAACTAAGGACAATTTTTGAAAGCTATATTCAATCAGATTCAGTCATTGTATTAAAAAAAGATGAATTGAAGAAACTGATGTTTCAGGGGTTTACTTCTGCTGAAGCAGTAAGGTTATATTCCGTTGTTGAGAACAAGCTTTCGTACAATGATCCTATCTCAGACTCTGGCCAGCAAAGTGATTTCTTAAAAATCAATCAGATTTCTTCGAGGCTGCCTTTGTTCTATATCAATTTTGATACGGAAGTGTATCTGCATATGGATTGGGACAGATGTCATGAAGATTATGTCTATGATGGCTGGTTTTCAAAGGCGATGGATTTTGGGTATTTAATACCAGATGAATTTTGTTATTGGAAAATTGAAGGGCGGGATTATTGGAAATTTGGACAATTATAAAGATAAGCAGGCCATAGCTTGTATGAATTCAAAAGGCCGTCTGAAAGCCGGCAAACCCTTTCAGACGGCCTTTACTTTCCTGTAAAACAACACCCGGGCCGTCTGAAAAACAGCTTCGACAAAGACGCGATTGCCAAAGAGATCGACCTACAAAGGGAAGTAACGCAGGAGTTTGGTAAAAACGCCACCCAAGCCGCAGCGGCCGTTGCCGACAAACTCGGCAATACCCGAAGCTACGAACGGTATCAGGAAGCCCGAACCCCTGCTGGAGGCCAAACTGCAAAACAAAACCGACATAAAAAACCGCCCGAAAAATCCGGACGGCGGTTCAAACAGGCTGCCTCATTTAACGGATACGGCAGGAGGTTTCAACAACATTGCCGTACGCATCTGCAAAGCCGAAGAAGGCTTCGCCACCTTTCTGATGCCACTCGGCCCCATATCCGAACAGACCGTTTTTCTGAAGTATAACGTTCACCTGATGCAGCAACGGCGGAAGACAAAAACAGCACGTTTGTCATCCAAACGTAATTCAATCTTTCCGCTGCCTAGCTGACGGACATGTACGGACAAACCGTTCTCACATGAAAATACCCCATCCGAAACCTGAGTAACCGTATGTTGAACAGGCTGCATAGAATCGTATCTGCCATGATGATGAAGTTCAGGTGCGGCACAAGCAGCAAGAAGTAAAACCGATGCGGCCGGTGTAAAGAATTTAATATTCATGAAAAACTCCTCAATAAGAAACAAAATATAAATCAACCGCCCTGATTCCTTACCGACGGCTGTACCATACTATAAACAGATTCCCTTCTGCACAAGCCGGATAACCCGAATTTACCCAAAAATCCATGAATATACAGACTATATAATCCATCTTTAACATTCTGATATTACCATTCTGTCTGCCTATGCCTTCCGAATACGCAATCCTCCTCCCGTCACTCCGGCAGAAATGTAAAATTCCCTCAAATAGCAGGTAAAAACTATTATCACAGTGTCAACTTGCGTTAAAATTACCCACGCTGTTCAGTGGTTTTTGCACATATCTTCCCGTTCCGTTTTTACGCGAAGGTAAGAATAGGTGCTCTGCTAAACCCACTGTCTCGGCCACTTTATCAATCAGTCAAACTCCGGTTTGTGTCGGCATCGGATTACGGGTAGACAACCGTTACCTGTCCGCTCCGACATATCCCGACAGTATGAGATAAGGATTAATTCCATGAAATCACTCAAAACGTTCCTCATTTGGGGTATTGTGGTTTTGGTCGGCGTAGCGTCCTTTACCACTTTGGCCCTCAGTCGGGGCGAGCAGGTCAGCGCGGTATGGATGGTTACCGCCGCCGTATCGGTCTACTGCATCGCCTACCGTTTTTACAGTCTCTACATCGCCAAATATGTGATGCAGCTTGATCCGAACCGCCTCACGCCCGCTGAGCGGCACAATGACGGTTTGGACTATGTGCCGACACACAAAGGCGTATTGTTCGGACACCACTTTGCCGCGATTGCGGGCGCAGGCCCCTTGGTCGGCCCTGTACTGGCTGCGCAAATGGGTTACCCTGCCAGGTACGCTGTGGATTATCTTCGGCGTAGTGTTCGCCGGTGCAGTACAAGACATGATGGTCTTGTTCGTCTCCATGCGCCGCGACGGTAAGTCTTTGGGTGATATCGTCAAACAAGAACTCGGCACCGTGCCGGGTGTGATTGCGTCCATCGGTATTTTTGATGATTATGGTCATCATCATGGCGGTGTTGGCGCTGATTGTGGTGAAAGCACTGGTTCACAGCCCTTGGGGTACGTTTACCATTGCCGCAACTATGCCGATTGCGCTGTTTATGGGTATTTACACCCGATATATCCGTCCGGGCAAAATCGGTGAGATTTCCATCGTCGGCTTTATCCTGCTGATGCTGGCCGTAATTTACGGCGACAATGTGGCGCAAAGCTCCATCGGTCACTGGTTTGACCTTGACGGCATCCAGCTCACCTGGGCGATTATGATTTACGGTTTCGTGGCTTCCGTATTGCCGGTATGGCTCTTGCTAACTCCGCGCGACTATCTCTCTACCTTCCTGAAAAATCGGTACGATTGTCGCACTTGCCATCGGTATCCTCATCGTAGGTCCTGCGCTGCAAAATGCCTGCCGTGACCCACTTTATCGACGGTTCCGGCCCTGTATTCTCAGGCGCATTGTTCCCGTTCCTCTTCATCACCATCGCCTGTGGTGCGGTTTCAGGCTTCCACGCGCTGATTTCTTCCGGTACTACGCCGAAAATGCTGGAAAACGAAACCCACGTCCGTATGATCGGTTACGGCGGTATGTTGATGGAAAGTTTTTGTAGCCATTATGGCGCTTGCCGCCGCCGCATCGCTTGATCCCGGCGTGTACTTCGCTATGAACAGCCCAGCCGCCCTGATCGGTACAGATGCCAATACCGCCGCCGAAGTGATTACCACCAAGCTGCAATTCCCTGTCGATGCCGCAACCCTGTTGCACACCGCTAAAGAAGTCGGCGAAAACACTATCCTTTCCCGTGCAGGCGGTGCACCCTACCCTCGCAGTCGGTATGGCACACATTATGAGCCGTCTGATTCCGGGCGAAGCCATGATGGCATTCTGGTATCACTTCGCCCTGTTGTTTGAGGCCTTGTTCATACTGACCGCCGTCGATGCAGGTACCCGCGTCGCACGTTTCATGATTCAAGACTTGGGCAGTATCTTCTACAAACCTTTCGGCAACACCGACTCCATCCCTGCCAACCTGATTGCGACCTTCTTCGCCGTGGCATTGTGGGGCTACTTCCTCTACACCGGTGTGACCGATCCGTTGGGCGGCATCAACTCGCTCTGGCCTTTGTTCGGCATCGCCAACCAAATGCTGGCAGGCGTAGCCTTGATTATGTGTGCCGTTGTGTTGATTAAGATGAAACGCGACCGTTATGTCTGGGTGGCACTCGTTCCCTGCCGTCGGCGTACTGTTTGTAACCCTGCTACGCCGGTCTGCAAAAAAACTGTTCCACAACGACCCGCGCGTCAGCTTCCTCGCCCATGCCGGCAAATACAGCGACGCATTGGCTAAAAACGAAGTCCTTGCACCCGCTAAAGACATCGGCGAAATGTCGCAAATCATCTTCAACGACCAAATTAATGCCGGTCTGACCGCATTGTTCCTCTTAGTCGTCGTCATCGTTGCCATCTACGGCGTACGTACCGCCATGAAAGCACGCAAAGTCGGCTGGCCAACCGCCAAAAGAAATCCCGGCAGTGTACCGTGACGGCAAACAACCGGAGGCACAAGGTGAAGCGTAAACTCGCTGCTTGGTGGGAAACCGCCAAACTGACCGCCAACCTCATGGCAGGCGTGCCCGATTATGAAAAACTACGTTGCACAACAACGCAAACATAATCCCAACGCCCCCGTTATGACCGAGCTGCAATTTCAAGACTACTGCCGCAAGCGCCGCTGCGGTGCAAACGGCGGACGCTGCTGTTAAACCTGCTTGAAAACAAATGCCGTCTGAAACCGATTTCAGACGGCATTTTATCTTGAAGTTCCACACCAAAAGGCAAACGGCTACAATATCCGGCATCAAGCCCCTATAGACCAACCATGAAAAACCTCATCATCTTCAATAAACCCTATGGCGTTATCTGCCAATTTTCACCGCACGAAAAAAACACAAAAGCCTGAAAGACTTTATCGATCTTCCCGGTTTCTACCCTGCAGGCAGGCTGGATACCGACAGCGAAGGGCTGCTGCTGCTGACCGACGACGGCGGGCTTCAGGCAAGAATTACCGACCCCAAATTCAAACACCCCAAAACCTACTGGGCGCAACTGGAGGGCGTACCCGACGAAACCCGGTTGGAAAGGTTAAGAAAAGGAATAGACTTGGGCGATTTCGTTACCCGTCCGGCAACCGTCCGCATCTTGAAACACGGAGAAACAGACCCGTTATGGGAGCGTATCCCTCCGATACGCGTCCGCAAAACTGTTCCCGATTTTTGGATAGAAATCACCATCTCTGAGGGAAAAAACCGCCAAGTCAGACGCATGACAGCCAAAGCAGGATACCCCTGCCTGCGTCTGGTCAGAGTAGCCAGCGGCAGACTGAAACTGTTTGATTTGGATTTGGAACCCGGAGAATGGATATACGCTCCGTTCAAGCCATAAAGCCGCATTGCCCTGCCATTATCCTTTTAAACCCGCTTCTGCTGCTTCTGTACAGTTTGTACCGCATCGGCATTTTACAACAGCCGGCAAACCATCCCACATTTGACTAGTTATTGAAGGCCGTATTTTGATATTAGATTGATAAATTTCAATTTTACCAACCCCATAGGGATGTATATCCCTATGGGAACCGTATATCTCCATCACTTAAGGAGCATCTGATGTTTTCTACAAAATACCCTTTTCATATCTTGTTTTGTACGGTAATCAGCCGTACAATCTAGAAATAATTTAGGAGTATGTTCATGACTGCCACATATGCTGATTGCCGTTTTGAAGCAAGAATCACTTCAGATACCCGTGCTTTACTTAAACACGCTGCGGAACTTCAAGGACGCAGTATGTCCGAATTTGTCATCAGTGCTGCTCAAGAGGCTGCCCAAAAAGCAGTTGCCGATGCGGAGATTCTGATGCTGTCCGAACGTGACCAACTTCAGTTTGCCCAAGCCCTGCTCAATCCGTCCAAACCGAATGGGGCATTGAGCAAAGCATTGGAAAAACATGACGAACTGTTCGGGAGATAAAATGCCGTTACCGGACTTCCGAATCCGCCTTCTTGATGCTGCTGATGACCGCAATGCATTTGAGTGCCTTTCTGAACCTTTAAACCGTTATCTGCAAGAACAGGTTTCACAAGACGTAAAACGGAAAGTTGCTGCTTGTTTTGTCGCGGTTACATCCGACGGTCAAATTCTTGGCTACTATACATTAGCCGCAACAGGAGTTACCCTAAGTAATATACCCGCCGGGTTTCGTAAGAAGCTACCTAGATACCCTACGATTCCTGCAGTGTTGATGGGTCGTTTGGCGGTAGATGGAAAATACAGCGGCTTTGGACTGGGTTCTTTACTTTTTGGCCGATGCACTCAAACGTATCAGTACAGCAGAAATCGCCGCGTATGCGTTGATTGTGGAGGCAAAAGACGAAGCTGCCATCGGCTTTTACAGGCATTTCGGCTTTACTTCTTTCGAAGATGCCACCAAGCATCTATTTTTTCCTTTGGCGAATTTTCGCTAATCCCTTTTCCGCACCATACGGTAGCGGTTTCTAACCCTGACGGGGCAATCCACCGTCTCCGGGGTTTTGCTCCGTCCTTTTTTAGGAGCATACAATGCATAACCCCGTTTCAAAAATAGACGAACTCTTCCAGGATTTTTCAGAGCTGAATCCAACTGTAACTGAGATGCAGGAAGGTACGACCGTCTATGCAGACAAAGGCTACGACTGTGCGAAAAACCGGCAACATCTGAAAGAGCCAGCATTATGCGAAAAGCCCACCGCAACCGTCCGCTGACGGAAGCGCAAACCAAACGCAATCGGTATTTGTCAAAAACCCATTATGTGGTCGAACAAAGCTTTAGTACGTTACACCGTAAATTCCGCTACACCAGGGCAGCCTATTTCAGGCTGCTCAAAGTGAGTATGCAAAGCCATATGAAGGAGATGTGTTTGAACCTGTTGAAAGCGGCTAACAGGCTAAGTGTGCCTGTTTTCGCCTAAAAGGCGGCTCAGATACCCGATTATGAGGTATCCGGGGAGAAAAACAGGGATATTTGGCACGAAAACAGCCGAAAATCTGTGTCTGAGATTCGGCTGTTGGGTGGAAGAAGAGGGATATTTTGCAAAGGTCTCAGGCCGTCTGAACGTTCAGACGGCAGACAAAACGGCACAGCCCGATAAAGGCTGTGCCGTTGCTAATTAGACACCGACTCAGGCAATCAGCCCAAATCAAAGGCTTTATGCAATACCCTGGTTGCCAGTTCCATATATTTTTCATCAATCAATACGGAAACTTTAATTTCAGAAGTTGAAATCATTTGGATGTTAATGCCCTCTTCTGCAAGGGTACGGAAGATTTTGGCGGCTACGCCGACGTGCGAGCGCATACCCAAACCGACTGCGGAGACTTTGCACACGGTGTCGTCGCCGTCGATAGAAGCCGCGCCGATACTGTCTTGACGTTCCGACAGGATTTCCAAAGTCTGTTTGTAATCGCCGCGCGGTACGGTGAAAGAAAAATCGGTTGTGCCTTCGCTGCCGACATTTTGGATAATCATATCGACTTCGATGTTGGCATCGGCAACCGCGCCTAAAATCTGATAGGCAACGCCGGGCTTGTCGGGTACGCCGCGCACGTTGATGCGGGCTTGGTTTTTATCGAATGCGATACCGGTTACGGCAGCTCTTTCCATGTTGTCGTCCTCTTCAAAGGTAATTAAGGTGCCGTTGCCGCCGTCTTGCAGGCTGCTCAGTACGCGCAGGCGCACTTTGTATTTTCCGGCGAATTCTACTGAACGGATTTGCAAAACTTTCGAACCGAGACTGGCCAGTTCGATCATTTCTTCAAATGTAACCGTATCCATGCGGCGCGCTTCGGGTACGACGCGGGGTCGGTGGTGTAAACGCCGTCTACGTCGGTATAGATTTGGCATTCGTCCGCTTTTGAGGGCTGCGGCGAGCGCAACGGCGGAAGTGTCGGAACCGCCGCGTCCGAGCGTAGAAATATTGCCTTCGCTACTGATGCCTTGAAAGCCGGCAACGATGACGACTTTGCCATCGGCGAGGTCGGCGCGCATTTTTTCGTCATCAATGCTTTCGATGCGGGCTTTAGTGTGGGCGGTATCGGTTTTGAGGGCGACCTGCCAGCCCGTGTAGCTTTTGGCATCCACGCCGATGTCTTTCAACGCCATTGCCAAAAGGCCGATGGTTACTTGTTCGCCGGTAGCTAAGACGACGTCCAGCTCGCGCGGATCGGGATGCTCCTGCATTTCGTGCGCCAACGCAACCAGGCGGTTGGTTTCGCCGCTCATGGCAGATACGACGACGACGATATCGTGTCCTTCGGCGCGGGCTTTAGCGACACGTTTGGCTACGTTTTTAATGCGTTCGGGCGAGCCTACGGATGTGCCGCCGTATTTATGTACGATTAACGCCATATTTCGTGCTTTCTTGTGTAGGGTTGGTCGGGCAGCATGGTTTTGCTGGAAAAGGGCTTATTATTACTATTTTTTTATACAGAGTTCAAGAACGGGCAAAGATTTCTCCGACCCTTTCCGAAACCTGCCCTGCAAATGCCTGTTGTTTCATATTGCCGACAAAATGCCGTCTGAACGGTTTTCAGACGGCATACGGACAATAATTAAGCAACGGACAATGCATTTTGCTGATATCGCACCAGCTCTCTTATGCCTTTTTTCCGCCAGTCCGATCAGCTTGCCCAATTCTTCCAAACTGAATGGCGCGCCTTCCGCCGTCCCCTGTATTTCGATGATTTTTTTCCCGATGCCGTCATCACGATATTCACATCACTGTCGCAACCGGAGTCTTCGGGATAATCCAAATCCAAAAAGCGGCACTCCGTTCACTACGCCTGCGGATACGGCGGCAACGGCCTCGCGGATGGGATTTTTCGGTCAATATGCCGTCTGAAATCAGCTTTCCGACGGCAATGTGCAGTGCGACAAACGCGCCAGTAATAGATGCCGTACGCGTACCGCCGTCTGCCTGAATCACGTCGCAGTCAATCAAAAATTTGGCGTTCGCCGAGTTTTTCCATATCCACGACCGCGCGCAGCGACCGTCCGATAAGGCGCTGGATTTCCTGAGTACGCCCGGACTGTTTGCCCTCCGAAGCTTCGCGGCGCATCCGGGAAGCGGTGGACGCAGGCAGCATCCCGTATTCCGCCGTTACCCAGCCTTTGGTTTTTACCGCGCAAAAAAACGGTGGGACATTTTTCATCCACGGAAGCGGTACAGATAACTTTTGGTATTACCGCATTCAATAAGACACGAACCGTCCGTATGCGGCAGGAAATGAGGGGTGATTTTGATATCGCGCAGGCTGTCGGCGGCGCGTGAGGTGCGGATGTAATCAGGCATACTGCCCTCCCGTTAAAAACAGATAAATTAAAAAGCCTTAAATATGAAAAATCACATTTAAGGCCTTCAAACTGAAAATTTCTACGCCTCTTCGGCTTTGCTGCGGATAATCAAAAGCGGCAGGTGGCTTTGGCGCATTACCGTTTCGGCAAAACTGCCCATTAAAAGGTGCATCAGCCCGGTACGTCCGTGCGTACCCAACACCAGCAGGTCGGCACCGTTTTCATCGGCATAATCGACCAAATCCTGTGCCATTTCGCGCGCGCCTTTATTCGCCACCAAGAGATGTTTGACTGTATTTCCAACCCCCAGTTCGTGGGCACTCCGCTCGGCATTATCCAAAACCTCGTTACCTTGTGCGATGGCGGCTGCCTCGTAACTCTCGTGTTGCAAAAATTCGGGGGCAAGCGCCATATATTCGGCAGGGTTGGCAACGTGCACCAAAGTCAGGCGCGCGCTGTTGACACCTGCAAGTTCGGCGGCATGTTTCAGAGCATTGATGGAAGTTTCACTGCCGTCAACGGCAACGACCAGATGTTTGTACATATCGTATTCTCCTTTTGCACCGTCTCACGGTGCCGTCTCTTCAGGTTTGCGCAAAGGCAGTCTGCGCCGTTTCATTATAGACCCGCCGTCAGGGTTTTTATACAACAGCGCGCCCGCTTTCCAGTATAATGTGCGGCTCGGACGGACAGTTCTGCCGTCTTCTGTTTATTTATTTCCGACTTCCCCTGGATTTGACCATGTCCGATACCGGTTTGACTTCTTCGCGACGCTTCGAGGCATTGCACGGCTCTACGGAGATAAAGCTCTTCACACTTTGCCCACGCTCACGTTTGCGTGGTCGGCGTAGGCGGAGTCGGCTCTTGGGCTGTCGAAGCTTTGGCAAGGACGGGCATCGGACATTTAACCCCTGATTGATTTGGACAATGTCGCCGAATCCAATGTCAACCGCCAGCTGCACGCCCTAACCGACGACTTCGGCAAGGCGAAAGTTACCGCCTTGCGCGAACGCGTCGCCCAAATCAACCCAGAATGCCAAGTGTTTGAAATTGAAGATTTCGTTACCGAAGACAATATCGAAACTCTGTTTGGCAAGGGCTTTGATTTCGTCATTGACGCCATCGACCAAGTCCGCGTCAAAGCGGCAATGGCTGCTTATTTTTGTGAAAAACCGTCAGCCTTTTATCATCAGCGGCGGCGCAGGCGGACAGAAAAAAATCCCTCCCTGATTCAAACCGCCGACTTAAGCCGCACCACACACGACCCTTTGCTTGCCAACCTGCGCTATACCTTACGGAAACGCTACGGATTCAGCCGCGATACGAAAGCAAAAATGCGCGTGCCTTGCGTGTATTCGACCGAAAATATCGTGCCGCCGCAGTCTGGGGAGACTTGTTCGGCAGATGCCGCACCGCAGGGGTTGTCATGCGCTGGCTACGGTGCAAGCATGCTCGTTACCGCTTCGTTCGGGCTATATTGTGCACAGGCGGCGGTGGAACACATCGCAGGCAAAAAATAAAATGCCGTCTGAACATCTGTCCGACCACATTATGCGTGAATGCCAGCGGATTGTTTTCTTTTGTAAACTTATATTAAAATGCATTATTCGATTCACGCCATGCCGCCCATCCCCTGCCCCATCCGCACCATCCGAGCACACTGTCGCATGGGTATTCGGTCAACCCGTTACCGATTTGCCCCAGGATTTGTTTATTCCGCCCGATGCATTGAAAGTCGTATTGGGCAGCTTCCAAGGCCCTTTGGATCTACTGCTGTATCTGATCCGCAAACAGAATATCGACGTACTGGATATTCCGATGGTGAAGATTACCGAACAGTATCTGCACTATATTGCCCAAATGGAAGCATATCAGTTTGATTTGGCGGCGGAATACCTGCTTATGGCGGCTATGCTGGTTGAAATCAAATCCCGCCTGCTGCTGCCGCGCCCCGAGGAAATTGAGGAAGGCGAGGCTGACCCTCGTGCCGAGCTGGTGCGCCGTCTGTTGGCTTATGAGCAGATGAAGCTGGCGGCACAAGAGTTGGATGCGCTTCCTCGTGCGGGCCGGGATTTCGCATGGGCATACCTGCCTCTGAAATTGCCGTCGAAGCCAAGCTGCCCGAAGTCTATATTACCGACTTGACGCAAGCATGGCTGAGTATTTTGTCTCGGGCAAAACATACGCGCAGCCACGAAGTGATCAAAGAAACCATCTCCGTGCGAGCGCAAATGACGGCAATCCTGCGTCGTTTGAACGGACACGGAATATGCAGGTTTCACGAACTGTTCAATCCCGAACATGGTGCGGCTTATGTGGTCGTCAACTTCATCGCACTGTTGGAGCTTGCCAAAGAAGGATTGGTCGGAATCGTACAGGAAGACGGTTTCGGAGAAATCCGAATCAGCCTCAATCATGAAGGGGCGCATTCAGACGGCACGACCGGGACAGAAACACCGGATTGACCTATTTAAAAAGGAACATGATGACAAGCAAACAAAACCAAGCCTCATTATGGGCGGTCGGACTCATGCTGTTTGCCCTGTTTTTCGGCGCAGGCAACCTCATCTATCCAGCGTATCTCGGCCAACAGGCGGGAGAAAACTGGCTGATTTCCATGCTCGGCTTCTTATTGACCGGCGCAGGCCTGCCGCTATTGGGCGTAATCGCCATCGGCTACTCGGGTTCCCGTGATGTCGAAGCACTCGCTTCGCGTGTCGCGCCCTGGTACGGCGTAGCGTTTGCCGCCTCCCTCTACCTTGCTATCGGCCCGCTGTTCGCCATGCCTCGGACGGCGACGGTTTCCTTTGAAATCGCCGTTTTACCGCTGATCGGCAATCTTTCCCCGAATATGGCTCAGGCAGTATTCAGCCTACTTTTTTTCGGGCTGACTTACTGGCTTTCGATGTCTCCGGGCAAATTGGTTGACCGCATCGGAAAAATCCTGACGCCCGCACTCCTGCTGACCATCGCCGTATTGGTCGGTTATGCCGCACTCAACCCCATCGGCACACCGCTTGCCGCACAAGGCGATTTTGCCGTCCGCCCGATGATTAAAGGCATTTTTGGAAGGCTACGGCACGATGGACGCCCTCGCCTCGCTCGTCTTTGCCATTATCGTTATCGACGCCGTCCGCGCCATGGGTGTCGACAACCGTTCGGACCTGCTGAAAACCACCGCCATATCAGGCCTGATGGCTGCAGGCTGCCTTGCTGCGGTTTACCTGCTGATAGGCTATATGGGGGCGACCAGTGTGGCGGGAATCGGTTTGCAGGAAAACGGTGCGCTGGTATTGTCGAAATCGGCACAATACTATTTCGGACTGGGCGGTAACCTGCTGCTGGGCGTTATCGTACTGCTTGCCTGCCTGACCACCGCTGTCGGCCTGGTTACCCTCATGCGCCGAATATTTCAACCGCCTCTGTCCGGGCATTTCCTACAAAACCTTCGTCATCATCAATACGCTGGTTTCCATTGTCTTGGCAAACAAGGGTCTGTCAGCCATCCTGCAGATTTCCGTCCCCATGCTCATGCTGCTTTATCCGCTGACCATCGTACTCATCCTGCTGGCCCTGACCGACAGGCTGTTCGGCAGCAGCCGCATCGTCTATTTCTGCACCATGATGCCCGCACTGGCGGTCGGCCTGCTCGATGCATACAAAACCGCCTTCGGTTTCAGCGAAACGGCAGCAAAAGCCATCGATAAAGCCCTTCCCCTATACAGCATAGGACTGGGTTGGATTATTCCCTCTTTAACCTGCTTTGCCTTAGGCTGCCTGCTCAATGCGGCCGTAAGGAAAAAATCCTGAAACCATGCCGTCTGAAAGACCTTCAGACGGCATTTTCGGTACACAGGGCAAATGTGATGTGTTCTAATACGTCCTAAGCCGCCACCAAAAAAACCGGGAGAACCGCCGCATGACAGGGCATCATACATTCACTTCTTGACACCGACCTCTACAAATTCACTATGCTGCAAGTGGTTCTGCACCAGTTTCCGCAGACACACAGCCTTTACGAATTCCGATGCCGCAATGCCTCAACTCCCTATCCGCTTGCCGATATCAAGGAAGACTTGGAAAAGGAACTTGACTCACTCTGCCAACTGCGCTTCACCCATGACGAACTCGGCTACCTCCGCAGCCTGCGTTTCATTAAAAGCGATTTCGTCGACTATCTCGAACTCTTCCAGCTCCAGCGCCGCTTTGTCGAAGTCGACACCGATGCCGAAGGCCGTCTGAACATTCGCATCGAAGGCCCCATGATTCAAGCGATGTTCTTTGAAATCTTCATCCTTGCCATTGTCAACGAACTTTACTTCCGCCGTCTGGAAACCCCTGCCGTCATAGAAGAAGGCGAACGCCGGCTTCAAGCCAAAGCTGCGCGTCTGAAAGAAATAGCCGCCACACAGAATCCGGACGATCCACCCTTCCTGATTTCCGACTTCGGCACACGCCGCCGCTACAACCTCCCATGGCAGGAACACGTCATACGCACCCTGCTTGAAGCCGCCCCCGGCATCGTACGCGGGACCAGCAACGTTTATCTCGCCAAAAAACTCGGCATTACCCCCATCGGCACCATGGCGCACGAGTTCCTGCAGGCATTCCAGGCCCTCGATGTACAATTGCGGAATTTCCAAAAAGCCGCGCTCGAAAGCTGGGTACACGAATACCGCGGCGACCTCGGTATCGCATTGACCGACGTGGTCGGCATGGATGCCTTCCTGCGCGATTTCGACCTTTATTTCGCCAAGCTCTTCGACGGTTTGCGGCATGATAGCGGAGACCCCTACGAATGGGGGGACAAAGCCTACACGCACTATAAAAAAACTCAAAATCGACAGCCGGACCAAAATGCTGACCTTCTCCGACGGACTGGATATCGACCGATCTTGGGCTTTGCACCAATATTTCAAAGACCGCTTCAAAACCAGTTTCGGAATAGGCACCAACCTGACCAACGATATGGGGCATACGCCTTTGAATATCGTGTTGAAACTGGTCGAATGCAACGGTCAGTCCGTCGCCAAGCTCTCCGATTCCCCCGGAAAAACCATGACCAACAACAATACCTTCCTTGCCTACCTGAGGCAGGTATTCGGCGTTCCCGCCGTACAAACATCCTAGTCCCCGGCAACAATCCCACAATTCCTATTGCTGCCGTACAAATTCTTTTAAAATACCGCCTGATTTGAATTTAACCGAAAGACCAAACTTCATGAACCTACACCAAACCGTCGAACACGAAGCCACCGCCGCCTTTGCCGCCGCAGGCATCGCCGACAGCCCCTATTGTTTTGCAGCCGACCAAAAATGCCGAACACGGCGATTTCCAAATCAACGGCGTGATGGGTGCGGCGAAAAAAGCCAAACAAAATCCGCGCGAATTGGCGCAAAAAGTGGCCGAAGCATTGGCGGACAACGCCGTAATTGAAAGCGCGGAAGTAGCCGGCCCGGGCTTTATCAACCTGCGCCTGCGCCCCGAATTCCTCGCCCAAAATATTCATGCGGCTTTAAACGACGCGCGTTTCGGCATAGCGAAAACCGACAAACCGCAAACCGTCGTTATCGACTATTCCTCGCCCAATCTGGCGAAGGAAATGCACGTCGGCCATCTGCGTTCCAGCATCATCGGCGACAGCATTTCGCGCGTGTTGGCATTTATGGGCAACACCGTTATCCGCCAAAACCACGTCGGCGACTGGGGGACGCAGTTCGGTATGTTGGTCGCTTATTTGGTCGAACAGCAAAAAGACAATGCCGCGTTCGAGCTGGCGGATTTGGAGCAGTTTTACCGCGCCGCCAAAGTGCGCTTTGACGAAGACCCCGCCTTTGCCGACACCGCGCGCGAATACGTTGTGAAGCTGCAAGGCGGCGATGAAACCGTATTGGCATTGTGGAAACAGTTTGTCGATATTTCGCTCTCGCACGCCCAAGCCGTTTACGACACGCTGGGCTTGAAACTGCGTCCTGAAGACGTGGCGGGTGAATCGAAATACAACGACGATTTGCAGCCCGTAGTCGATGATTTGGTTCAAAAAGGTCTGGCGGTCGAAGATGACGGCGCGAAAGTCGTGTTCTTGGACGAGTTCAAAAACAAAGAAGGCGAACCCGCTGCATTTATCGTGCAAAAAAACAAGGCGGCGGCTTTTCTACGCTTCCACCGATTTAGCGTGCCTGCGCTACCGCATAGGCCGTCTGAAAGCCGAACGCCTGCTGTACGTCGTCGACCACCGCCAAGCCCTGCACTTCGAACAACTTTTTCACCACTTCCCGCAAGGCAGGCTATCTGCCTGAAGATGAAAAGCCGAGTTTATCGGCTTCGGCACCATGATGGGCAAAGACGGCAAACCGTTCAAAACACGCAGCGGCGATACCGTGAAACTGGTTGACCTACTGACCGAAGCCGTCGAGCGCGCCACTGCTTTGGTAAAAGAGAAAAACCCCGAATTGGGCGCGGATGAAGCTGCCAAAATCGGCAAAACCGTCGGCATCGGCGCGGTCAAATACGCCGATTTGAGCAAAAACCGCACCAGCGATTATGTGTTCGACTGGGACGCCATGCTTTCGTTTGAAGGCAACACCGCCCCCTACCTGCAATACGCCTACACCCGCGTACAAAGCATGTTCCGCAAAGCCGGCGAATGGGACACAACCGCGCCAACCGTTTTAACCGAACCGCTGGAAAAACAGCTTGCCGCCGAGCTGCTGAAATTTGAAGACGTGCTGCAAAGCGTGGCGGACACGGCGTATCCGCACTACCTCGCCGCCTACCTCTATCAAATCGCTACCTTGTTCAGCCGCTTCTACGAAGCCTGCCCGATTCTGAAATCAGAAGGCGCAACCCGCAACAGCCGACTGCAACTGGCGAAACTCACCGGCGATACGCTGAAACAAGGCCTGGAATTGTTAGGCATTGATGTGTTGGATGTCATGTAAGACTCATCTCCACAGTCAAAATGAAAGCCGTCTGAATACTGTTTCAGACGGCTTTTCTACATATCCCGTTCAGTCTGCCAATTGCAACGACACATCTTTCTATTTGATTTCTTGTAGAAATTTAGATTAGAAGCCGCCCCGGAACTTTGGGTAAATAGCAAGCCTAAATATAAAAAAACAGGGACTAATGCCACATATGACCGACATTCTCCATAGAGGTACGCCACCGCAAGCAAATACCGTCCCCAAATCCGTCAAACGGCATCAAAAAAGACTGCCGAAGCAGCCTCTTTGCGTATCACCTCTATCAACGGTGTTGCGGATTGTAACGTTTTTCCAAACGCAGGAATATCCAGCCTAAGAGAGTCGTCATCAGAAGATAAATCAGGGCGACGGTATAAAGCGGTTCTTCATAAACCGAGTACCGACCCGTAATCGTATTCTGAACATAGGCCAACTCCGCCACGGCAATCACCGACAACAGGGAACTGTCTTTCAGCAATGTGATAAATTCGCTTGCCAAAGGCGGCAGCATACGGCGCAATGCCTGCGGCAGAATCACATAGCGCATGGCTTGCGGATAGGTCATACCCAAAGAACGCGCAGCCTCCATCTGCCCTTTATCGATAGACTGGATGCCGGCACGGAAAATCTCAGAAATATATGCTCCAGAGTTGGCAACCAGAGCCAACGAACCGGCAATCAAAGGACCGTATCCCCGACGCAACTCGATTGCCGCTTCTCCATTGACCAAAATGCCGTCTGAAGGGTGGACGAAAAACGGAAACCACACATACGCCCAAATCACAATTTGAACAAACAGCGGCGTACCGCGGAACAAGGTAACGTACAACAGGGAAAACTTACGCAGCACCCATGCCAGCGCACGCATCGGCGCACCGGCCTTTTCCAGTGAATCAGGCGCGCCAACGCCAAAAGCAACCCCAATACCGAACCGCCCGAGGTCGCCACGACCGTCAGCCCCAGTGTCGTCAGTGCGCCATAAAGGAACATCCAGCGGTATTCGTAAATAATATCAAAACGAAAATCCATATAGTGTCCGTATCAAAAACCGGCGAAACTGCCGCCGTTTCAAAATAATCTGCCATTCTACCGTAAAAACCGCTTTTTGGACTTTTTTATCGAGGCAAACGGCAACTTTGCGCTTGCGCCGCAGATATCCTCCGAAAGTTTTCAGACGGCATCCTTACCGGATTCCCAACCATTCGCCTACGGTATCTGCCCAATCCCTGTTGCTTCCGCCGTTTCTCTCGGCTTTACGGTATGCCCACGGGGCCTGCGGCTTTTTGTCTTTCCACAAACCTTTACGGTCTTTTTTTGCCCGACTCTGTGCATCCGCATAATCGGCAAAGTCTGCCTTATCCTGCTGTTTTCTGGCATAGCTTTCGTAATGCCATGCCGCACCGTCCTCAACCTGCATCAGGTTCAAATCGGTTTTGCCGGCGGATACCTGCGCCACTTCGCGCTGATAGCGGTCGGTTTCAAACACGCGCACGCTGACTTTCCTGCCCTCCGCCGCTGCACGCAGATTGTCGCGCGAACGTGTACCGTAAGCCTGTTTCATCTCCGGTGCATCGATATACGCCATACGGATTTTGTGCTTTGCGCCGTTAACGTCGATAACGTGCAGGGTGTCGCCGTCATAGACTTTAGACACCGTACCTTTGTAGCTGCGCCCGGATTTTGCCGATGTCTGACGGTGCTCCGGCGTTCCGCTCCAATCCGCACCTTCCTGCACACCCGCTTCGTTGAGTACGGCGATGGCGGTTCGCACCGGTTCGCTGTCGTACCCCGTATAACCCAAAGCACCTAAAAGAGACAAGACGACGGGAAGCCATTTCATGATTTTTCTAATCTGCATATCATTCGTACGGTAATGCCGTCTGAACTGGACAAAGCCTTTCAGACGGCATTTTTGTCTGAAATTTACCCTTGGCAGGGATAAATGACTTTCGCACCTGCTGCCGTCCCCAAAATCAACACGTCGGCGGCTTCGCGGGCGAATATTCCGTTTTCGAGTACGCCGGTGATTTTTGTTGATTTCATCTTCCATCGTCAGCGGCTGATCGATATTCAAACCGTGGACATCGACAATTTGGTTACCGTAGAAAGTGGTATAGCCGATACGCAGTTCGGGCTGCCCGCCCATGGCAAGCAGGCGGCGCGACACGAGCGAACGCGCGCTTTCGACGACTTCCACTGGCAGAGGGAATTTGCCCAAACGTGAAACATATTTGCTTTCATCCGCAATGCAGACAAATTTTTCTGATGCGCTGGCGACAATTTTCTCGTTGAGGTGCGCACCGCCGCCGCCTTTAATCATTTGCAGGGCGTGGTTGACTTCGTCCGCACCGTCGATATAGACCGCCAAACCGGACACTTCGTTCAAAGAAACGACAGGAATGTCGTACCGGGCAAGCAGTTCGCTGGATTTTTGGAAGTAGACACCGCGCCTTTGATTTTTTTGCCGCTCTTACCCAAGGCTTCGATGAAAAAATTGATGGTCGAACCGGTACCGATGCCGATATATTCGTTTTCGGGTACGAATTCGACTGCCTTTTTCCGCTGCAATGCGCTTGAGCTCATCTTGTGTTGCCATATTTTTGTCCTTTGGGAAACCGTATCAACAAACAACCGGAATCTTAACATTTTTTTGCATGTTATGCCCGATTGTTATCATCGTATTCAAATATGCGCCAGCAATACCGCCGCCTGCGCCTCTATGCCTTCCATGCGCCCGAGATAACCGAGTTTTTCGTTGGTTTTCCCTTTAATATTGACACATGAAACATCTATGCCCAAATCGGCGGCGATGTTTGCCCGCATTTGAGGGATGTGCGGCGCGAGTTTGGGTTTCTGTGCAATCACGGTCGTATCGACATTGACGACATGCCACCCCTTAACTTGAACGCTCCGATAGGCCTCGCGCAGCAGGGCGCGGCTGTCCGCATCTTTAAACTCTGAGGCGGTATCAGGGAAATGGCTGCCGATATCGCCCAAACCTGCCGCACCGAGCAGCGCGTCGGTAATGGCGTGCAACAGCGCATCGGCATCGGAATGTCCGAGCAGCCCTTTCTCAAACGGAATCTTCACGCCTCCGAGTATCAAATCCCTGCCCTCTGTCAGCTGATGGACATCATAACCCTGCCCGATACGGATATTCGTCATAATTTTTGTTCCTAATGATTTGATTAAATTTCAGACGGCATTGAGCAGCAGCCTGACCATCCGCTCGTCCTGAGGCTGCGTCAGCTTTAAGTTGCATACATCGCCCTGCACCAGCAAAGGCCGGATGCCCAATTTTTCTACGGCGGATGCTTCATCGGTAACGCCATTCGAGTTTTCCGCAGTCAATGCGCGGTACAGCAGCCCGGCACGGAAAAGCTGGGGCGTTTGCGCCTGCCAAAGGCCCGTCCGCTCGACGGTTTCGCTAATATGCCCACCGTCCGCACGCTTGAGCGTATCTGCAACGGGAACCGCCAATATTCCGCCCTGTTCCACATTGCCCGCCTGCACGATCAGGCGCGTCAATGCTTCAGACGGCAGGCAGCAACGCGCGGCATCATGCACCAAAATATTGTCATCCGCCGATGCCAAGCCGGTTTCCAACAGTTTTGCCACACCGTTTCGAACAGTTTCGGCACGTGTCCGCCCTCCGATTTTCCAGACTTCCACACCGGCAAAATGCCGTCTGAAAACCATCGGCAAGGACATCTTCCTGCGATACGACGACAACCGTCATATCGATGGACGGATGATTTTGAAAAATGCAAACCGTATGCTCCAGAACCGTTTTTCCACCGATTTCAACATATTGCTTAGGCTTGCCGGCACCAAAACGCAAACCGACGCCCGCAGCGGGAATCAGCGCGATATTTTTTTGCGCTTCATGCGTTTTTCCCCGCCGTTTTCAGACGGCACTGCTTCCTTACGCCAAATACAGGACTCGCCCAAACCGTCGAGATATTCCTCATGTGCAGCCAGTTCGGCTTCATCCGCCTTAATCACTTTCAGTTTGGCACCGAGTTTCATTTCGGCAGATGCAACCGGTTTGGCTGCCGGCCCTTCCTCCTCTGCCTCCCCCATCAAGTCGAACTGCTGGCGTGTCATGGCAAGATAGACCTCGCCCAAAAAGCTCGCAGTCAATCAGTGCGCCGTGCAGGACGCGCTTGCTGCGGTCGACAGAAAAACGGTTGCACAAAGCATCCAGACTAGCCTTCTGCCCCGGAAACATCTCGCGCGCCATTGACAAAGTATCGGTAACGGTACAGCCAAGTTCCTCAACAGTCGGCAGCCCCATCCGGCGGAACTCCATATTGAGGAAGCCCACGTCGAATTTCGCATTGTGGATAATCAGCTCCGCACCGCGCAGAAAATCGGCAATCTGCCTGCCGACCCGGGCAAAAGGCGGTGCGTTTTTCCCTTCCAAAACCTCTATCGTCAGACCGTGCACCCTCGCCGCCTCTTCAGGCATATCGCGCTCGGGATGGATGTAGAGGTGCAGGTTTTTTGTCGGTCATTTGGCGGTTGACCATTTCCAAACCGGCAAACTCGACCAAGCGGTCGCCGCCGTCTGCATACAGACCGGTGGTTTCGGTATCGAGGATAATCTGTCGTTTAATCATGTCTGTTTTCTTTCTTCGGTTTTATATTGACTGACTATTTTTTAAGCAGAGCATTTTTTTGTTTTTATTTCAATGCACAAACCCACTTATTCACAGTGTGTTCACAACATTGGGCAGGCATATTGTGTATTGCGGGGACAAACTTTTCAGACGGCATTCAAGGTTTTTTCCTGATTGCCGCCACTACGCCTAAAAACTGCCTTTCACGTTTTACCAAAAATACCGACAACGGAATATTGCCCAAAGCGACAATCAGATACAACAAGGAAATGCTGTCAAACAAAAAAACAGCAGTACCGCACTCAAAACGGCGGCGGAAACCATAAAGATACCGTTAATGATATTGTTGGCTGCAACAGCGTGGGCACGGAAAGTTTCACTGCTGGCGGTTTGCAGCCAAGTATAGAGCGGGACGGAGAAGAAGCCGCCGAAAAAGCCGATCAGCATCATCACCAGCATGACGGGGTATGCCCATCCTTGCGACAGGAACCAGAAAATGCCGTTCAGCCCTTCAAAACGATGACCGTGCGTCAGCCACACCAAAACCAGGCCGCAAACCGTCAAACCGAACGCACCAACCGTTACCCAACTCAACATCAGGCGTTCCCTGCTGAACTTGGCACACAGTACCGAACCGGCTGCAATACCGATGGAAAAACAAAGCAAGCATCAGGTTAAAAACATTGTCGTTGCCGCCCAAATGGATTTGGGTAAAGGTCGGCAGTTGCGTAGTATAGACCGCGCCGACAAACCAAAACCACGAAATACCGATAATGGCGGTAAAGACGGGTTTGTAGCGCACCGTTTCACGAAGCAGGGATTTTGTACCCCGGACAATATTCCACTCGATTTCCGTATCTGCTGCTTTGGCGGGTACGGACGGCATAAGCAGGCTGCTGGCCGTCCCTCCGACGGCAACCAGCAAAACCAGTATCCCGACAATATAAGGCGGCGCACCTGCCACCGCAGTCCCCAGTATCTGACCGAATAGGATGGCGATAAACGTACCTGATTCAATCAGGCTGTTTCCCATAATCAGCTCTTTGTCGTTGAGGTAATCCGGCAGGATGGCGTATTTCAGCGGGCCGAACAGCGTCGATTGCGCGCCCATGCAAAACAGACAGGCCAAAAGCAGCGGGGCAGACCGGATATAAAACCCGTATGCCGCCACTGCCATAATGATCATTTCCAGCACCTTAATCCAACGCGCCAAAACAGCCTTGTCGAATTTATTGCTCAACTGTCCCGACAGTGCAGAAAACAGGAAATACGGCAGGATAAACAGCAATGCACCCAAATTCAACATCTGTCCTGCAGGCAGGAAGCCGTTTTTTCCCAAACCGTAAAAGCTGATCATCACAAACAGCGCGGTTTTGAACACATTGTCGTTGAACGCGCCGAGAAACTGCGTGCCGAAAAGCGGGGCAAAACGCCGGCTGCGGAACAAAGGCTGCCCCCCTCCCTTAGCACTCATCTTTTTCCTCTTTTCTTTCAGCCAGTTTACTTGTCGAATCATCATCCATCAGAATGCGGTGTGCCGGCCCTTCCAAGTCGTCAAACTGCCCGTTTTTACCCGACCACCAAAAAAACCAGCCGATAACAAATGCCAAAATAATGCTGATAGGTACCAGAATAAACATACTTTCCATCACACCGCTCCGGTCAGGTCGGTCAGAATAAAAGTCTGCCCCGACACGTTCAAATACTCATTGCGTAAAGTCCCTACGGCCGCTTCGTCAAAAAACAGCTCGATACGGTCTTTAACGACACGCCAATACTGGGGAACTTCCGTCTGACCGAACGGCGAAAGGACATGGTTGCCCGCCCCATCTTCCAATTTAACGGCAAAACGTCCGCTCTGCGGCCGCGCCTCCGACTCATCGTCGGCAAGCAAGACAAAGAAGCCTATATGCTGTCCAGATTGGTCATGAATACTGAAATAATGCATAAATTCCCCACCCGCCTTTTTTCAGACGGCATCAACTAAAAACAGGGCGAATGTACCAGCTTGAACAGGAAAAACGCAAAGAATCCTCTCCGCAACCTTGAAAAATACCGACATACCGCATATTTTCCCTTCCCCGTCAAAATACCCGACTTCCGCCATTTTCACGCAAACTCCCGATTAAGCCAAGCAGCCGCAACTGTTTTTTGATAAAATAGCGCGTTTTTATTCATCAACCGTTTCAGCCGGCCCCACTACTTTTCCCGTCAAGGAAAAGCAAAACGGATTCGGTACGGGACTTGGTTAGTATCCATGTCCGACTCCCATGCCGTCTGAAACTTTCCGGAGCTAGAAAATGTCCCAAAAATTAATCTTGGTTTTGAACTGCGGCAGCTCGTCCCTCAAAGGTGCAGTCTTAGATAACAATAGCGGCGAAGTCCTGCTCAGCTGCCTTGCCGAAAAACTCAACCTGCCCGACGCGTACATCACATTCAAAGTAAACGGCGAAAAACACAAAGTCGACCTGTCTGCCAAGCCCGACCACACCGGCGCAGTCGAAGCCCTGATGGAAGAACTCAAAGCCCACGGCCTCGACAGCCGCATCGGCGCCATCGGCCATCGCGTCGTCAGCGGCGGCGAACTGTACAGCGAATCCATCCTCGTTGACGACGAAGTCATTGCCGGCATCGAAAAATGCATCCCGCTCGCCCCTCTGCACAACCCCGCCCACCTCTTGGGTCTGCGTGCCGCACAAAGCATTTTCAAAGGCCTGCCCAACGTCGTCGTTTTCGACACCGCCTTCCACCAAACCATGCCGGAACACGCCTACAAATACGCCATTCCGCAAGAATACTATGAAAAATACGGCCTGCGCCGCTACGGCGCGCACGGTACCAGCTACCGCTTCGTTGCCGACGAAACCGCACGCTTCCTCGGCAAAGACAAAAAAAGACCTGCGCATGGTCATCGCCCACCTGGGTAACGGCGCATCCATTACCGCCGTCGCCAACGGCGAATCACGCGACACCAGCATGGGCCTGACACCGCTGGAAGGTCTCGTAATGGGTACGCGCAGCGGCGACATCGATCCTGCCGTATTCGGTTTCCTGGCCGATAATGCCGACATGTCCGTCAAAGAAGTAACCGAGATGCTGAACAAAAAAATCCGGCCTGCTCGGTTTGTCCGGCCTGTCCAACGACTGCCGTACCATCGAAGAAGAATCCGGTAAAGGTCATCCCGGCGCGAAACTCGCCCTGGACGTCTTCATCTACCGCCTCGCCAAATACATCGGCAGCATGGCTGTGGCTGCCGGCGGTCTGGACGTACTCGTCTTCACCGGCGGTATCGGCGAAAACTCCGACATCATCCGCGAGCGCGTACTCGGCTACTTGGGCTTCCTCGGTCTGAAAGCCGACCATGAGGCCAACCTGAAGGCACGCTTCGGTAACGCAGGCGTAATTACGACAGCCGACAGCACGGCCGTTGCCGTTGTGATTCCTACCAATGAAGAATTGATGATTGCACACGATACCGCCCGCTTGAGCGGTTTGTAAGATTCAATCCGCATGCAAACTGCCTCTGGAAACAGAGGCAGTTTTTTTCTACCCTAATACCCAAACAATACACACTTGATGGCTTCAAGGTATCGGCACTTATCGACACCCATTCAAACCGTACAGCTGACTATTTTTTAATCAATCCGTTATTTTCTATAAAATACATATTCTTAAAATATTTATCCACAAAAGGTACACACACCGGCAAACACTTCCTGTGTTTACTTTTTGACTGCTTATTTTTTTCCATCAATTATTTTTTTCTGCTTTTATTTTTCAAATGACAAACCGGCTTATACACAAGATTTTTCACATCTTCAGGCGGTTTCCATGTGTATAGCGGGCATTGCCCTGCGCAAATAAAAATGCCGTCTGAAATTTCAGACGGCATTTTAAAAATCGGATTAACGGTTCCGTTCATACCACTCGATAAACTTGTCTGCTTTGACAAACCCCAACAGCGGTTCGCTGTGGCTGCCGTCCGCGCGAACGACAAATACACCCGGCGGCCCGAACAATCCGTATTCTTTCAATAATGCCTGATGATCCGGCGTGTTGGCAGTTACATCGATTTGGAAGAATCGTCCCATATCGACTGCCTGATGGACTTCCGGCTGATTAAGCGTATACGCCGCCATTTCTTTACAGGAAATACACCAGTCCGCATAAAAATCCAAGATAACCGGTTTATCGGGATATTCTTTCAATGCATCCGCCATTGCAACTTTCAGTGCCGCAACATCGGTAAACATTTTTCCATGTTCAGCAGGGTTGCCTACTCCAGACGGCGGATTGAGCGTCAGAAAATGGTGAAGTGCAGTCGTTTTCCCATTTGCACTCTGCCAGCCGAACCATGCGCCTCCTATCAACAATACGCCCCCAAATGCATACGCCGCTGCTTTCAGACGGCATTTCTGCTTGCGTCCGTTACCCAAAAGCATAAAGGCCGGAACCAGCATCAAAAGGGTGTAAAGCACCACCACCAGATAATAAGGCAGATGCGGTGTGGCAAGATAAACTGCTACAGCCAAAAGGATAAAGCCGAAAGCGTATTTGATGGCATTCATCCAGTCGCCGGCTTTAGGGAGGATGTGTCCGCCGAATGTACCGATAATAATCAGCGGTACGCCGGTACCGAGTGCCAAGACATAAAGTGCCAAACCGCCGAGGACCGCATTACCCGTCTGACCGATGTAACCCAAAGCAAATGCCAGCGGCGGAGCGACACACGGGCCGACAATCAGTGCAGACAATATGCCCATTACGAAAACGGATACTATCTTGCCACCGGAAAGCCTACTGCTTTGATTCTGAAAATATGACTGTACGGCATTGGGCAGTTGGATGTTGAACAGGCCGAACATGGACAACGCCAATATGACCATTAAAGCCGATGCCGCCAAAACCACCCATGCCTGCTGGAGCCAAACTGTCAGCAGCGCACCCGTCAGTCCGGCAATGATACCGACCAATGTGTAAGTCAACGCCAACCCCTGAACATAAACGACGGTCAATGCAAATGCCCGTCCCTTGCTCGCCTTTTTATCCCCGACCACGATGCTGGAAACAATCGGAAGCAAAGGATACATACAGGCGGTGAAGCTCAGGCCCAGACCAGCGAGAAAAAACGCCAAAAGATTGGCGTTGAGCGTATCCCAAGACAGTTTGAAACGGCTGCTGTCCGGAGTATTTTTCGGACTTGTAGAACGCTCACCGCCTGAAGGTTCTTTTTGCAGGAACCGGTCTTTTGCCGATACAGGTTCATCACTCTGAGCCTGATAAACACCGTTGCCGGAAATGTCGAGTTCCGTATCTACAGGCGGATAGCATACACCTGCTTCCGCACACCCTTGATAGGTCAAGACCAATTTATACGGCTTGCCGACAGGTTTGGTATATGGGAAGGAAACCAGAGCCTCTTGATGAAAAACCGTCTGTTTGCCGAAAAACTCATCTTCTTTTTCCTCACCCTTGCCAAACGAAGGCTGGCCCAACAAACCCGCGGGATCGGTTTGCGCGATAATTTTTGCCTGATACATATAGTATCCGTCGGCAATCTTGAAGCGGACGTTTACACCATCATCCGCCACGCTGACCTGAGGCACAAATGCCTTTTCCGGCGGTAACAAATCGTTCGCGTCCAGCGCAAAAGCCTGACCGCACAAAACGAAAAATAAGGTAAAAAAGTAAATCAGTTTTTTCATAACCAAGCCCGTTTCGGACAGATAAATTTCCGACATTATATAGGGTGCGGTTGACTGCTGAATTTAATTTATGTAAAACCACCATTGATCAAACCTATAAACACCCTACCTGATAATACGCCATGTATGATGTAAACACGCACGATGTCCGCCGATTTTTCGCCAAAGTATGGGAACACCGCCTCCGCCCGTTACAGCTGAGCGCATTAGAACAAAAGGCTCTTCGCATTATCGAGGCACACCCCGAATACCACCGTTACCTCGAACATATCGAAAACCATCTGGATACCTGCTGGCTACCGGAAAACGGAGAAAGCAACCCGTTTCTTCACATGTCGCTGCACCTTTCCATCCAAGAACAGGCAGGCATAGACCAACCGCACGGGATACATGCCATCCATAAAACATTGTGTGCCAAAAACGGCTGGCTCAAAGCCGAACACGACATGATGGAGGCCTTGGCAGAAACATTATGGACGGCACAGCGCTACGGAACAGGATTAGATGTCAACGCCTACATGACCAGGTTACGCAGGCTTGTCGGCTTGGGGGCTGAAGACAATGCCAGACCCAACCCTCACGAAATCTCCTAGGAATATCGAACCGGTTGCAATATGCCGTCTGAAACCGAACAGACCTTTTCAGACGGCATATCAGTTCGAATATGCCGCCTTATCGCCATACCGCACGTTTCAACATAATCAGCCAATCTTTCTTGTCCAAAAGGGGACGCTGAGCAAACACATCATATCGACACGCATCCAGTTTCTGCAAAATCATCTGCGCACCCAACACAATCATACGAAGTTCCAAACCGATTCGCCCCTTTAATTCCTTTGCCAAGGGGAACCGGCCCTCAGCATACGGAATGCGCGTCGGCATTGGAAGGCCATCAGACGTTGAAACGCCGCATCCGCCCTGCCTGCAGCAATCTGTTCTTCAGCGACACCAAATTTCAGCAAATCGTCCTGAGGGATATAGACACGCCCTTTACGCCAATCGACAGCCACATCCTGCCAAAAAAATTTACAAGCTGCAAAGCCGTACAGATGCCGTCGCTTTTGCGCCACGCTCACCGCATCTGTTTTTTTCCGTATAAAGCCAACATGATGCGTCCGACAGGATTGGCAGAACGCCGGCAATAATCGACCAGCTCGCCGAAATTTCCATACCTTGTTTTAACCACATCCTGAGAAAATGCAGAAAGCAAATCATAAAACGGCTGTAAATCCAAACCAAACGGTGCAACAGCCTCGACATCCAACCGGGCAATCAAAGGATGTGCAGTCTGTCCGCCGGATGCCAACACATCCAACTCGCGCCGCAATACGTCCAAATTTTTCTAACCTCGCCTCAATCGGAAAATCCCCCTCATCCGCCATATCGTCCGCAGTCCGTGCAAACGCATATACAGCATGGACCGGCTTTCTTAACCTGCGCGGCAAAATCAATGAGCCGACAGGAAAATTCTCATAATGCCCAACCGACATAATTTAACCCCCATACGGAAAAATGCCGTCTGAAACGGAGCAAACCATTTTCAAACGGCATCCAATATCGACAAGTTGCCGGCAAATCAATGATGGTGATGACCGTGCGGGCCATGGACATGTCCGTGTGCGATTTCCTCATCAGATGCATCGCGCACACTTTCAACCGTTGCCTTAAAGCGTATCTTCATACCGGCCAAAGGATGGTTGCCGTCCACTACCGCCTTGCCGTCGGCAACATCGGTTACACGGTAGATAATAACTTCGCCGGTTTCCGGATCGTCAGCTTCAAACATCATGCCGACTTCGACCTCCACAGGGAACACGCCGACATCTTCGATACGCACCAAATCCGGCTCCTGCTCGCCGAACGCATCATCTGGAGAAAGCACCACATCTACCGTATCGCCGACATCCTTGCCGTGCAACGCCTCTTCCACCAAAGGGAAAATACCGTCATAACCGCCATGCAAATACACAATCGGTTCTTTAGTCTTATCCAGAAGCTGATTGTTGACATCATACATTTCATAATGCAGAGAAACTACGGAATTTTTCACGATAGCCATATTTATCCTTTCATGGACAGCAGATTGATTACAGGCGAATTCTAACACAACCCCCTCCCCCATCGATTACCATTAACCTATTCACAGACTATTCTCCGCCCGTTAAAATGTAAAGTTTTGTTATTTTTGTTATCATGTTGTTTTTACGCAACATGGAATAAATACCGCTCTTTTCATCCACCACCCTCCCTGTCATGCCCCAATAAATCATACAACATACTGAATTATATCAATCTATACAATATTCCTGACCATCAGGCTTTCAATGAGTCAGTTGTTTTTACAGGATTTATCACTCTCCCTACCTAAAAACTTTTCATTCAATCTTTACTTAGCATTTTTACGACATTGCAATCCCTTATTTCATGGTGCATAATTACGCGAAATTCAGCAATGAATTTCCAATCCAGTTTGTAGTACGGTCAATGAAGACCAATTTGTTTCAATAATTTAAAATTGATTTTAAAGGTTACTAAAATGAAAAATCCCTGTTTGCTGCTGCTTTGTTGTCTTTGGCTCTGGCTGCCTGTGGCGGAGAAAAAAAGCTGCTGAAACTGCTGCTTCTGCTGCTTCTGAAGCCGTTGCATCTGCTACTGAAGCTGCTGCTTCTGCTGCTGAAGCTACCGAAGCTGCTGCTACTGAAGCCGCTGCTGCTACTACTGAAGCCGCTGCTGCTGCTACTGAAGCTGCTGCTTCTGCTACTGAAGCCGCTGCTTCTGCTACTGAAGCCGCTGCTTCTGAAGCTGCTAAATAATATTCTTTTTGAATATAAGAAAAGCAGGGATACCATTGCGTATCCTGCTTTTTTACATTCTTCATACTCCCCTTCCCGACTTTTCCGCCTGACTGCCATGCACCTTCACGACCGTTTTGCTGAGTTTCTTTCCGCCTCTGAAATCATCGAAGCCACTCCGGCCTTGTTAAACGACCAACGCCGTCGTTTTGTTTCTTCGCCGGATATTGTTTTACAGCCGAACTCTATCGAGAGCGTTCAGAAAATCATGCGTTTCTGTTTTGAAAACCGCATCCGCGTCACCCCGCAAGGCGGCAATACCGGATTATGCGGCGCAACAGTAACTACCGAAGGCGTACTGCTCAATCTCTCCAAGTTCAACCGCATCCGCGACATCAACCTTGCCGACAACAGCATGACGGTTGAAGCCGGCGTGATTTTGCAGAATGCTCAAAAGGCGGCAGCCGAAGCCGGACGACTGTTCCCGCTCAGTCTTGCTAGCGAAGGCTCCTGTCAAATCGGGGGAACATCGCCTGTAACGCTGGCGGATTGAACGTATTACGCTACGGCACAATGCGCGATTTGGTCATCGGACTGGAAATTGTCCTGCCAAACGGTGAACTGATTTCCCATCTTCACCCGCTACACAAAAACACCACGGGTTACGATTTACGCCATTTGTTTATCGGTAGCGAAGGTACATTGGGCATTATCACCGCAGCCACGCTCAAGCTGTTTGCTAACCCCTTAGACAAAAGCAAACCGCATGGGTCGGCATACCCGACATCGAATCCGCAGTCCGCCTGCTGACCGAAAGCCCAAGCACACTTTGCCGAACGCCTATGCAGTTTTTGAGCTGATCAGCCGTTTTGCTGCCGAGTTGTCCTCCGAATTCAGCAATCTCCCCCTGCCGACACACTCAGAATGGCACATCCTGCTTGAATTGACCGATTCACTGCCAAACGACAGCCTTAACGGGCAACTTGCCGAATTCCTATATGAAAAGGGCTTTACCGACAGCGTATTGGCACAAAGCAAACAAGAACGTATCCATATGTGGGCATTGCGTGAAAACATCTCCGCCTCACAACGCAAACTGGGCACCAGCATCAAACACGATATTGCCGTACCCATCGGGCGCGTTGCCGACTTTGTCCGCCGGTGCGCCAAAGATTTGGAACAAAGCTTCGAAGGCATACAAATCGTCTGCTTCGGACATTTAGGCGACGGCAGCCTGCACTACAATACTTTTCTGCCGGATATACTCAGTAACGAGGCATATCGTTACGAAGATGACATCAACGGCACGGTTTATCGCAACATACTTGCCTGCAACGGTACAATTGCCGCAGAACACGGCATAGGTATCATCAAAAAAACAGTGGCTGGACAAAGTACGCACCCCTGCCGAAATCGCCCTGATGAAAAGCATCAAACAACACCTTGATCCATATAACATCATGAACCCCGGAAAACTACTTCCATAAATAACTGATTCAAAATTAAATTATAGGAAATATCATGGGAATGACAGCAACCTATCAACTGGTCGATAATGAAAAACTGGCTTTGCTTAAAAATACCGATACCGAATGGCAAGAATTGTTTGAAGAACTGGAAGATTTGGAGGATGAGGCTGCCGTTTGCCTCGACATTGATAAAATGTGGGATGTTTTACATTTTATACTGACCGGAACAAGTGCAGAAAAATCCCTTAAAGGGCAATCTGTTATCCGAATCAATCGTCGGAACGACACCTATTTCGGACAGCGACGGATACGCCGCTTATATCGAATCCGACCAAATCCATGAAATCGTCTCGGCTTTGGAAGGCTTCGACATAAAAAGCGCAATGGAGCATTTCAGTATGCAGGTGTGCAAAGAGCATCATATCTACCCCGACATTTGGGATTATGAAGATGAAATTAATGATATAAAAGAAGAAATTACCGACTACTTTTACAAAATCGGTAATTTTTACAAAACCGCCCGGCATTCAAATAGCAATGTACTGGTCAGCATTTACTAAACATATTTCAAACATCACGGAAACTTTAATGAAGACAAAGTACGGAATCGCACTCAAGGAAACCTAGGTATTTCAACCTGGGAGACCATCATGAGTAAAAGTTACAGAAAACACCCCTTTTCCCCTATAACCACGGCAGTCAGCGAAAAAAACAGGACAAACGTCTTGCCAACCGGAAATTACGGAGAATAGCGCGCGAATGTCTGAAACAAGGAAAAGAACCACCCCACCGTATCAGGGCAGTCAGCAACGTTTACGATTTCGCCAAAGACGGGCATTTCCGTTTTTCCGCTTCCCGTCATTCGCATCTTTTACGCAAATAGAAAACAGGGCAACCGCCCTGTTTTTCCGTTTCGTATTTCAACACCATTGTCTAAACAACCGTCAGACGGCATTGTTCAAATGCCGTCTGAAACCGCATCCCCCATCAGCGCGTATGCTTAATCAACCGCTGTTTCTCGCGTTTTCAATCCGCCTCTTTCATACTCTGGCGTTTGTCGTGCTGTCTCTTACCTTTTGCCAAACCGATTTCCATCTTAATTTTTCCACGTGAAAAATGCAGGGTTAAGCGGCACGATAGTGTAACCGGCACGTTCGGTTTTTCCGATTAACTTATTGATTTCCGACTGTTTCAACAAGAGCTTGCGCGGGCGTGTGGCATCAGGTTTGATGTGTGTCGAGGCTGTGGGCAACGCAGTAATATGGCAACCGACCAAATAAAACGCGTCTTTTTTTCCAATAAATATAACTCTCTTTAAGCTGTACGCGTGCAGCACGGATCGCCTTGACTTCCCAGCCTTCCAATACCAAACCGGCTTTCAATCTGGTCTTCAATAAAAATCGTGAAATGCTTTTTTTATTATTCGCAATAGCCATAAACACCCCTATCAATAATCAGCCGCCGCTGGGCAAAATTAGAAAACAAAAACATCATACCGTTTCTTCAACTGCCTGCACAATCCTGTCGGGATAAAAGCTTGTTGAGGCAGTCTGTATGCCCCAGCGGACATTCCCGCTTAAAACACGGGGAACATTCCAAATGGAGGCTGACGATTTTTGCCTTATCGCTCAAAGGCGGCGTGTGTGTCGGACTAGACGAACCATATACCGCCACTACCCTCCTGCCCAAAGCTGCCGCCAAATGCATCAATCCGCTGTCATTACACACGACCGTATCTGCCAACGACAACAAGTCCATTGCCTGAGACAAATCGGTCTTACCGCATAAATTCATACACATGCCGTCTGAAAGACAGTTGATTTCCTCGGCAATTTCATAATCTTTTTGCGAACCGAACAGCCAAACCTGCCAGCCCGCCGCCAGATAATGTTTGCCCAACTCGGCAAAATGCTTTGCCGGCCAACGCTTTGCCGGCCCGAATTCCGCACCCGGACAAAAAGCCAAAACAGGCTTTCCAATATCCAAGCCAAAGGTTTCGACAGAAATTTTCCTCTGCCGTTCATCAATTGAAAACTTGGGAAATCCTGAACGCCCGTCAAAATCCTTCTGACTCTGATGCGCGAGAGCCGTATATCTGTCCACCATCAACGGCAGACGCTCTTTATCCAGCTTCCGTATATCGTTCAGTCAAAAAATAACGGCTTTCACCGACATAACCCGTCCTTTTACCGATACCTGTCGCCAGGGCGATGATTGCCGATTTCAAAGAACCGGGCAGCACGATAACCTGATCGTAGCCGCGCCGTCCCAAATCCCTACCGACCTGCCAACGGCGTTTCAACTCCAACGCACCGTGTCCGAACGGATTTTTCAAGAATCTCATTCACTTCAGGCATACGCTCAAACACCGCCATCGACCACTTCGGTGCAAACACATCAATCGTGCAACCAGGGTGAAGTTCCTTCAAACGGCGGAACAAGGGCTGAGTCATCACGCAGTCGCCTATCCAACTGGGAGAAATAATCAGGATTTTTATGGACATAAAACTAAACCGAAATCAGACAGACAGAATTTTACCGCGAAACCGTTGGAAAACCTATCTCACCGTATCCCAGACGCCAAACCCAACATCCTCACGGGTAAAGCAAAGGCGCTCCTACTGAGGTTCACGATATATTGTGCACACGGCAACAACGGGCGTTTCCACTTCATACCCCATTTTTACCAAGCATACCAAGTGAAATCCAATACTTTAGGAACACTTCACAATCTGCTCCCCACATCCCCAACCTGACGGGTAAAAATTTACAAAACATCTGGGAAAACAATAAAAAGCCTGAACAATTAAGTTCAGGCTTTAGAATCTTTGGCTCCCCGACCTGGGCTCGAACCAGGGACCTGCGGATTAACAGTCCGTCGCTCTACCGACTGAGCTATCGGGGAATGGGGCGTATTATAGCGTCCACAAAAAAAGTGTCAATCCTTAATCTCGGGAAAATGGGAAACAAAACTACAAGCATATGAATGAAAAAGATATTTAAACCGATGCCTTAAAAAGGATTGCCGTTGTATAAGTTTCCACAGCCTTCATCACACCATATTTAAGCCCGATGAACCATTCTGCTTTTCCCGCTTAAAATAATGCCGTCTGAACTTCGCCGCGTTCCAAAGCAAGCAGCGACTGTTTGCGGTTCAAAGCCGCCTGCGTAGCCGGTTAACTTGCCGTCGCTGCCGATGACGCGGTGGCAGGGGAATCAGGATGGACACCTTGTTCTGCCCATTCGCAGCGGCAACGGCGCGGACAGCTTTAGGATTGCCCAAACGCTGCGCCTGCTCCTTGTAGCTGCGCGTTTCGCCGTAAGGAATCGTCAAGAGCGCATCCCATGCCTGTTTTTGAAATTCGGTACCGATCTGCTCCAAGGGCGTAGCAAAAGTTTTCAGACGGCATTTGAAGTATAAATCCAATTCCTGCCGCAGAAGTTGCGTTCGCTCATCTTCCCGAAACACAAACCGTCCGCGCAAGGCTTTTTGGACGGCGGTAATTTCCTGCTCCATATGCTTTTGCCCGACAAACTCCAGCAAACACAAACCCTTGCTGCCGAACACCGCCAGCATCTCGCCCAAAGGCGTGGTAATGGCGGCGGAGATCAGTTCATTCAAACCATCAGGATAACGCGCTTCCAACATGCGGATAGCGCGGCGGATACGGACATATTCTTCGGGCGTGCAGCCGATACGGTCGATAAAATCCTGCTCGAACTGCTTGGCTTCGTGTTCCGTCAGATTGGGATACGGCATGACTTCACACTCAAAAACTTGTGTTTCAAGCCAATGGCGGATTTCATCCCATTTTGACGGCAGATTGTTTAAGGAAGGCAGGGTAATCATTCGTTTGCTCCGTATCTCTATCATGGATTTGACGGCAAAATCCCCAATTTTCGCCATTCCCGCACGCCGATGCAGGAACAGGGCTATGACGTAAATCTTGTGGGTCAGGTTGCGGCAATTCCTAAATATTCGATATTTCTAAAGCCTCAGGGAAAGGAATTAAAGACTTCAGACGACCTGCAAAGGGTCGTCTGAAACCACAATTTTTGCATTTGCGCATTTCGGCACATCATCCAACCGTTTCGGCACATTCCTGCCGCCGTTGACAGCCTATAATGAATCCACTTATTCATCAAGCAAAGGAATCATCTATGCAAACCCGCATCCTCTCCGCTGTACTGCTGGCTTTTTCAACCGCTGCCCTTGCCGAGAGCGCATTCACGCTGCAATTCGACAACCCGTCCAAAGACGGCGGCTTCACGCAAAACCAGCTTTTTGAGCGCGCCTTACGGCTTCGGCTGTTCGGGCGGCAATGCTTCGCCCGCGCTGTCGTGGAAAAGTCCGCCCGCAGGGACAAAAAGTTTCGTCCTGACCGTTTACGATAAAGACGCGCCGACCGGCCTAGGGCTGGATGCATTGGGTGGTCGCCGATATCCCCGCCGATGTCCGCCGCCTGCCCGCAGGCATTACCGCGCAAGGCGGCAGGCTGCCCAAAGGCGCGCTGCAAACCCGCACAGACTTCGGCACTCCGGGCTACGGCGGCGCGTGTCCACCCGAAGGCAGGAAACACCGCTACGAATTCACGCTTACCGCGCTGAAAGTCGCCAAGCTGCCGAACATCACCGCCGAATCCACACCCGCGCTGGTCGGTTTCTTCACTAAGGCAAACAGCTTGGGCGAAGCGAAATTCACGGTCGAACACTGACGCTGACCTGCCCCTGTACACCGATATGCCGCCGGCTCCGCTTCCGAGCGGACCGCTGACGGCACGCAACCGAACCGCTCTTTGAAACGCGCGCTGAAACGGGACGGACAGCCATAGCCGACCGCGCCGGCAATCTGCGCCACCGGCCATTGCGTAACCTGCAACAGCGTCAGCGCGCGCATCATGCGTACATCCGTCAGCAGCGTACGGAAATTCGTTTCCTGCCGCGCCAACCGCCGCCGCAGCGCGGCTTCGCTGCAATTAAGCCGCTGCGCCAACATCGCCAACGACCAGTCCGCAGCCATATCGGCGGTAATCAGTTTGCGGATTTGCCGCATCAGGTTGACGCCTTCGTACACGGCAAAACCGATGCCGTCATGCTGCAACCACGCCAACACGCCGCAAAGCGCGGCCTCCGCCGCATTGTGCGGCACTTCTTCATCCGCCAGTACCGCAGCCGCATAATCAAACGCCGCGCTCATCCGCCCGGGGTGCGGCAGCTTCACCGCATCGCACACTGCCTGCACCGTCCCGTATTGTGCGGCAAACCTTTCTATGGCTTCCTGTTCGAAAGCAATCCATTGCGCCTGATAGAGGTCGTCTGAATCGGGAATATTGATGACGTCAAACGTCTGCCCGCCTGCCAACGCGACCGCTTCACCCGCCGCAATCCTCAATTCGCGCCCCGCCCACCGCAGCTTCTTGCATCCGCGCCGCACGATAACCACGGTCGGTTCATGTACCGCCACGCTGCGGTACAAGGCGGTATGATGTTGCACGATGCCGCCTAAAGCACCCAATCGTTCACGCGTATGAAAGTAATTTGACGGCACGGTTATATTCCTCAATGTTTCAACACACAGGGCTGCACATAAGGCGCAGCCCTGTTTACCCTGATTTGGAAGGGGTTACTTCCCAAAAAATAAACCAAAATTCTACTGCCCTGAAGGGCCGGGTTTCAACCATATTCCATCGGTGTGCCTGCAACTTGGCCCCCTCCCTGTGGGGAGGGTCGGGGAGAGGGTAAAACAGGGGCAGATACAGACAATATTTCCGTTGCCGTCCCAATGCCCTCTCCCACGGGAGAGGGAATGGATTGCCGTTCAAATAAATCGCTCTACATAAAAAAATCAATGCGTTATCTCAAACTCACGTTAGGTCTAATCAAATTGTCGGACATCCGTATCCAACAGCCCATTTTCTTTTCAGACGTCCTTTTCAGCCAACAACCGCGCCAAGATTCCTTCATACACCGCAGACAGCTTCGGAATATCGTCCAGCCGCACGTTTTCGTTGATTTGGTGGATGGTGGCATTGGACGGGCCTAATTCGATGAGTTCTTTCGCAATGGCTTTGATGAAGCGTCCGTCTGAAGTGCCGCCGGTGGTAGATAATTCGGTCTCTACGCCGCAGGTTTCGGCGATTGCGGCGCGTGCCACGTCGGTCAGTTTGCCCGCGTGGGTCAAGAAGGGCTGCCCTGAGCACGACCACTGCAAATCGTATTGCACGCCGTGTTTGTCCAAAATGGCGTGAACGCGTTGTTTCAGCCCTGCTTCGGTGGACTCGGTGGAGAAGCGAAAATTGAATTTGACGTTCAGCTCGCCCGGAATGACATTGGTTGCGCCTGTGCCGCCGTTGATATTGGAAATTTGAAAGCTGGTCGGCGGGAAGTATTCGTTGCCTTCGTCCCAGACTTCCTGCGTCAGCTCTAACAAGGCAGGGGCAAAAGTATGCACGGGATTGATTGCCAAATGCGGATAAGCAATATGCCCTTGCTTGCCTTTGACGGTCAGGTTGCCCGACAGCGAGCCGCGCCGGCCGTTTTTAATCATGTCGCCCAATTTATCCACGGCGGTCGGTTCGCCGACGATGCAATAGTCGATAAGCTCGTCGCGCGCTTTCAATACATCGACGACTTTGGTCGTGCCGTCCAGCGCGTCGCCCTCTTCGTCAGAAGTAATCAGAAGCGCAATGCTGCCTTGGTGGTCGGGATGTTCGGCAACGAAGCGTTCGCAGGCGGTAACGAAACAGGCGATGCTGGTTTTCATATCCGCCGCGCCGCGCCCGTATAATCTTCCGTCGCGCTCGGTCGGCTTGAACGGGGGCGAATCCCATTTTTCAACAGGGCCTGTCGGCACGACGTCGGTATGTCCCTGCAAAACAGACGACGGGAGCTTTCGTACCGCGTCGCAACCAGATGTTTTTGGTGTCGCCGAAATGGAGTTCTTCAGCCGCAAAACCGATTTTGTGCAGGCGTTCGGCAAGCAGTTTTTGGCAATCTCGGTCGTCGGGGGTAACAGACGGACGGGAAATCAACGCTTTGGCGAGTTCTAGGGATTGGGTTTCGGTCATTTTGTTCACTTTTGAAATTAGACCGTCTGAAACGTTCTGAATGTGATTTTCAGACGGCATTTAGGTTAGGTTGGCATACGGGGTGGGTATTTTACCCGTCAGTCTTCTGAATCATTTGCCATGACAGGCTTCATAAAGCGGCAGCAAATCTTCCACTGTTTCGGCTATCCATTTTGCTACATCCTGCTTGCCCAAATCATCGCGTTCGATGTGTTTGCCGATACAGAAAAAGTCTTCGCCGTTTTGCAACCTTCGGTCGGATTCGCTTTTGCTGTGCGACGGTGCGGTAGTCGTCGTATTCGCTTTCCGCGCCGTGCCACATATCGAATGCGGCGTATTTTTCGGTATCAAAATTATCTCAGCCAGCGGTTGTATTCAGGTAGCGCAATCGGCGACACATCAGCTTTATAGCAGTGCCAATCCAAGCTGACGCTCAGGCGGCGGCGGTTCAATAAAATCGATAAAATCGCGGCGGAGTTTTTGTATTGGGCATATTTGAAGTAGGCGAAGAAATGGGCCCGCACCTGCCAGCCGTTACACCAGCGTTCAATATGCGGCGGGGCGAAAGGTTCGCCCAAATCTGCGGCGACCTGTTGTATCAGCTGCTGCCATATCTGCCAGTTTTCCTTGTAGTCGGTTTTGATTTGCGGAATGCTCTCGGGCTGGTATTTTTTGAGTTGGGCAAACTGGAAAAATGGGATATTGAACAAATCGCAGCTTTTTGGGGTCAGCATAGTGTATTCCTTGAGACGATTGTTTCAGACGACCTTATTTGCGGCGGCGTGCGGCCATAATTTTGCCGATTTCGGTCAGTTTTTCTTTGGGGATAAAGGTTTTACCCATGTCGAACAAGGGTTCTTCAATCGCCAGATGCACATCGTAACCTGCCACAAAGCGTTTGAACGCTTCTGCATCTGGAATATAGGCATTGTCTGCTTCAAGTTTGGCAAATTCGTCAGCCACGGCATCCCAGTTACCATGCAGGCTCACATGTTGGCGCAAAAGCTCGTTCACACTTTCTTGAGCTTGCGGCGCGTATTGCAGCAAGAGCGGGAAGAAGTTTTCTTCTTCGTCTTCATGGTGCAGCGGCGCGGCGACGTTGAAATACTGGGCGATTTGGCGGATGGTTTGCAAAACAATCTGATTGCAGCCGTTTTCGGCGATGTAGTCCGACAACATGGCAACCTGACCGCAAAAACGGCGCACTTTACCGTGGCAGGCATACAGCATTTCAATCGGTTCGGCAAAGGTAACGCTTTTTGGTTTCAAACGGGTTCATGGTTTTTAAGTTTTATTCTTAAATTAACGTTTCCAGATTATAACAAAACAGCCTGCGCAAGGCAGGCTGTCTGTTTTCAAACTTTAGGCTGATTAGTCAACCAAAGTAACTTTACCGTTCATCAAAGCACCGTGACCCGGGAAGGTACAAGCGAATTTGTATTCACCGTCAGCCAATTTAGCAGGGTCCAGAGTCAGGGAAGCTTCTTCGCCGCCGCCAATCAGTTTGGTATGGGCAACAACGCGTGCATCATCAGGTTTAACATAGTCAGTTGTGGTTGCGCCAACGCCATCTTTGAAAAATACCATCCATGTCTTCGGATTTACCGATAACAAGGTTGTGACCCATGCTGGTTTTAGGTTGAGTACCGGTGTGTTTCAAGGTGATAGTAAATTCTTTACAAGCCTTGCTTACTTGGATTTCTTTAGTGTTGTACTGCATAGCATCGTTGGCTTCAACAGTAGTTGCACAGTTGCCGGCGGCAGGGGCGGCTGCGGTGTCAGCCGGTGCAGCCTCAGAGGCCGCTGGTGCTTCGGCAGCAGGGGCCTCAGAAGCGGCAGTTGCCTCGGCAGCAGGTGCAGCAGGTTCTTGAGAGCAGGCAGCCAGACCGATAACGGCAGCAGAAATCAGAGCCAGATAAGCTTTCATAACAAATCTCCAATTGATGAAATTGTGTTAAATTTTACGAAAAATTAAAATGCAAACCGATATTAACAAACCTTAAAAAAAGTATGGTAACGATTGCATAAACAGATGTCTCAGTACGGTATTTTGCTACAAACTTTACTTGAAATCAAAGCCTGTTTGTAAGTTTACACCAGTTTACCCAAAAACCAGGAAGACTCACCTTAAGGCTATGTATTTAGTATTAGATTAACCACCATTTTACTTCGCAAATTAACTGAAATTTACAATTTTCCGAAAGTAAATTTTATGCACCGTGTTTCCTAACCAATTCCGCCAAAGCTTCTGCCAATTCAGGATGTCGCTTTTTCCAGCCTGGCTGCCGCCGAATCAAAACTTTCCAATGCAGCTTTACTCAAGTGTAGATTATTCGTTTTCGGCCGGCTTTCCGGCTTCGGTACAAGCTTAACCGAAACAGACCGTATTGTCTCATCCAAACCGGCCAATTGCGGCAGAACCGACGGCACAATCATCTTCAAACGCGATGCCGCCATATTGTTTGCTGCCAAAAGGACAAGTTCGCCGTCTTCAATACATGCCGTCTGAAAGTGCGGATGCAGATTAAGGGAAGCAATTTTTACCGCAGCATCCAAACGCCGCCATTTCCCCGCCTGTTTCAAAAAGCTCCGAAAGCAGTGAATCCTGCCTGCCCAGATGTTCCAGATTCATAAAACGCACACCCCGAAAGATTGAAATACCGCAAACGCGCCTTTATTTCAGACGGCATTAGCACTTTACGCAACCGCTTGTGTTAAAATTACGTTTTCGCCCACTATTATATCAGGCGTAGGAATTATTCATGCTGACAAACATCGCTAAGAAAAATTTTCGGCAGCCGCAACGACCGGCTGCTCAAACAATACCGCAAATCCGTTGTCAAAATCAACGCACTCGAAGAACAAATGAAAGCCTTGAGCGATGCGGATTTACAGGCAAAAACAGCCGAATTCAAACAACGTCTGGCCGACGGACAGACTCTGGACGACATCTTGGTCGAAGCCTTCTCCGTCTGCCGCGAAGCATCCCGCCGTGTGCTCGGCATGCGCCACTTCGACGTGCAACTGATCGGCGGCATGGTGCTGCACAACGGTAAAATCGCCGAAATGCGCACCGGCGAAGGTAAAAACCTGGTCGCCACCCTTGCCGTTTATCTCAACGCACTTGCCGGCAAAGGCGTACACGTCGTAACCGTCAACGACTACCTTGCCTCACGTGATGCGGGCATTATGGAGCCCCTCTATAATTTCCTCGGCCTTACCGTGGGCGTGATTATTTCAGACATGCAGCCGTTCGACCGTCAAAACGCCTATGCCGCCGATATCACCCTACGGCACAAATAATGAATTCGGCTTCGACTACCTGCGCGACAATATGGTTACCAACCAATACGACAAAGTGCAGCGCGAATTGAATTTCGCCGTCGTTGACGAAGTGGACTCCATCTTAATTGACGAAGCACGTACCCCGCTGATTATTTCCGGTCAGGCGGACGACAACATCCAGCTCTACCAAATCATGAATACCGTTCCGCCCCACCTCGTCCGTCAAGAGACAGAAGAAGGCGAAGGCGACTATTGGGTCGACGAAAAGGCACATCAGGTCATCCTGAGCGAAGCAGGTCACGAACACGCCGAACAAATCCTGACCCAAATGGGGCTGCTGGCGGAAAAACGACTCACTGTACTCGGCGGCAAATATCTCCCTGATGCACCACCCTCATGGCTGCCCCTGCGCGCGCACTCGCTGTTCCACAAAGACCAACACTACGTCATCCAAGACGGTGAAATCGTCATTGTCGACGAATTCACCGGCCGGCTGATGTCCGGCCGCCGCTGGTCCGAAGGCCTGCATCAAGCCGTGGAAGCCAAAGAAGGCGTGGAAATCAAACGCGAAAACCAAACCCTTGCCTCCATCACCTTCCAAAACTATTTCCGCCTGTACACCAAGCTCTCCGGCATGACCGGTACGGCAGATACCGAAGCTTTCGAGTTCCAAAGCATTTATAACCTCGAAACCGTCATCATCCCGACCAACCGCCCCGTACAGCGCAAAGATTTCAACGACCAGATTTTCCGTTCTACCGAAGAAAAATTCGAAGCCGTCGTCAAAGACATCGAAGAATGCCACAAACGCGGACAACCCGTCCTCGTCGGCACCACCAGCATCGAAAAACTCCGAACTGGTCTCCCATCTCCTGCAAAAAGCCGGTCTGCCGCATAATGTTCTGAACGCCAAAGAACACGAACGCGAAGCGCTGATTGTCGCCCAGGCAGGTAAAGTCTGGCGCCATTACCGTTGCCACCAATATGGCGGGGCGCGGTACGGACATCGTATTGGGCGGTAACCTGAAGCACCAGATTGATGCCATCAGAACTGATGAAACCCTGAACGATGATGAAAAAGCTGCACAAATTTCCGCATTGGAAAAACGGTTGGCAAGAGGAACACGATAAAGTAATGGAAGCAGGCGGTTTACACATCATCGGTACGGAACGCCACGAAAGCCGCCGTATCGACAACCAGTTGCGCGGACGTTCAGGCCGTCAGGGGGACCCCGGCTCCAGCCGCTTCTACCTCCGTTTGAAGACCCATTGCTGCGCCTCTTCGCACTCGACCGTGCCGCCGCCATTCTCAACCGCCTTGCACCTGAACGCGGCGTCGCCATCGAACACAACCTGCTGACACGCCAAATCGAAGGTGCGCAACGCAAAGTCGAAGGTAGAAACTTCGACATGCGCAAACAGGTTCTGGAATACGACGACGTCGCCAATGAGCAACGCAAAGTCATTTACAGCCAACGCAACGAGATTTTTAACCAGTAAAGACATCAGCGACCTGATGAAGGAAATCCGTTTTGATGTCATCAGCGGACTTGTAGACATCTACATGCCGCCGGAAAGCATGGAAGAACAATGGGACATTCCGACTCTGGAAAACCGTCTGGCTGCCGAATTCAGACTGCACGAAGACATTCAGTCCTGGCTGAAAGCAGACAATACGATTGACGGCCAAGACATTAAAGAGCGCCTGATCGAACGCATCGAAAACGAATATGCCGCCAAAACCGAACTGGTCGGCAAACAGGCTATGGCTGATTTTGAGCGCAACGTCATGCTGCAGGTCATCGATACCCAATGGCGCGAACATCTTGCCGCCATGGACTACCTGCGCCAAGGCATACACCTGCGCAGCTATGCCCAAAAAAATCCGAAGCAGGAATATAAACGCGAAGCCTTTACCATGTTCCAAGACCTGTGGAACGGCATCAAATTCCATATTGCCTCCCTGCTTACATCAGTTCAGATCGAACAAAACCCCTGCTGCTGCAGTTGAAGAGCAACCCGTCGGCAACATCCAGTCTATCCATTCGGAATCTCCCGATATGGAAGAACTTTTGGGGCAGTCGCAAACCGATTTGGTTACCGAGGCCTTTAATCCCGATGGAACGGATTTCATCCCCGAAGCCTTAGAAGCGCGGGGGCAAATCGTCCACCGCAACGATCCCTGCCCCTGCGGCAGCGGTTTGAAATACAAACAATGCCACGGCAAATTGATTAAGCGTTTAAACGCAAATGCCGTCTGAACATCCGATTTCCGGTTTCAGACGGCATTTTGCCCTGAATCACCGCATCCGACCGACAATCCGAAAACCCCCGATTTGATACCGTCCGAACTAAAAACAGGCATCCGCCCCTCAGAATCACCCTCAGAATCATGATTCCATCCGATTTCATTGACGAGCTTCTGGCCAAAGTCGATATTGTCGATATTATCGACGAGCAGGTTCCGCTGAAAAAGGGCGGGGCGAACTATATGGCTTGTTGTCCGTTCCACAAGGAAAAAGACGCCGTCGTTTTTCGGTCAGTCCGACCAAGCAGTTTTATCATTGTTTCAGTTGCGGGGCGCATGGTTCAGCGATTGGTTTTGTGATGGAACATCAGGGGCTGTCGTTTCCGGAGGCAGTGCAGTTTCTTGCCGACCGTGTAGGCATGGTTGTGCCTAAAGTTCGCGGGCAGAACGATAATCCCGAAGTCCGTGCCGAACGTAAGAAAAACAGCAGACGTTGGAGGAAACAACGGCGGCGGCGGCGGATTTTTATGCGCAACAGTTGAAATTCAATCCGACTGCGAAAAGCTTATTTGGACAAGCGCGGTTTGAGCGCGGAAGTCATCGCGCATTATGGTTTGGGCTATGCGCCCGACGGCTGGCAGCCTTTGGCGCAGTATTCCAACCGTATCCGAATACCGCGTTGGTGGATACGGGCATGGTGATTGACAATGAGGGGCGGCATTATGACCGCTTCCGTCATCGGATTATGTTCCCCATCCGCAATCCGCGCGGGCAGGTAATCGGTTTCGGCGGCAGGGTGTTGGACGACTCGAAGCCGAAATATTTGAATTCGCCTGATACACCTTTGTTTGATAAAGGGAAAAACCTTTACGGATTGTATGAAGGTCGTGCTGCGGTCAAAGAAGCAGGACGGATTTTGGTGGTCGAAGGCTATATGGACGTGGTCGCGCTGGCACAGTTCGGCGTGGGCTACGGCGTGGCGGCCTTGGGCACGGCAACAACGGCGGAACACGTCAAAATCCTGATGCGGCAGGCGGACAGTATTTATTTCTGTTTCGACGGCGACAGCGCGGGACGTAAAGCCGCTTGGCGCGCACTGGAAAACGCGTTGCCGCAGTTGAAAGACGACAAATCGCTGCATTTTTTATTCCTGCCGGAAGAACACGACCCCGACAGTTACATCCGTGCCTATGGAAAAGCGCAATTTGAAGATGCGCTGTTGAATCAAAAGCAAGCCTTTGTCGGAGTATTTCTGGGAACATCTTTCAGACGGCATTAATCTCAATACACAGGAAGGCAAGGCGGAATTGGTGAAAACCAGTTCGCCGCTTTTAGCGCAGATTACCGCGCCGGCATTGGCTTATTTGTTGAAACAACGGCTTAGCGAGCTGGTCGGCATCGATCCCGACAATCTCGCCCGACTGCTGGGACAGGAAGCGCCGAAGCGGCACGTCAAACAAAAAGCTACAAACTGCCTCCGATTTCCGTCAAACAGCCCGTCATGCTGACGCTGGTACAGCGGCAAATCCGCAGCCTCTTGATAAATCCGGATTGGGCTGCTATATAGACCTGCCTGATTATTTGGTATTGGACGGCGATTTCGCCTGCCTTGCCAATCTTGCCGAATCGATTAAAAGCCATGCCGCCGTACCCGCAACCGCTCAGGTTTTAGAGTATATGCGCGGCTCGCCTTACGAAGAAACAGTAAACCAAATCTTCCATTCGACGCTCCAGTCGGAAGAAATGAACAGCAGCAGTGAAGAAGATTGCGAGAATTTCCAAATCGGCATGAAAAAACTGCTCAATGAGTTAAAATACAGCCAAATCGAAGCATTGAAACAAAAAAGCCTAAAATCGGGCTTAAATGAAAGTGAAAAAAAACTTTTGCTGTCGCTACTGACCGCAAAACAGAACTGACCGGCAAAATACGCCGTCCATAAACCGTCATGCCGTCTGAAAAAGTATTAGGCACAGCTGCATAACATACCGGCAGAACATCCGATTAGACAAACTTTCAGACGGCATCAGAGTACCCCACTCTGCCACGCCTTCAGGTGCGTTCAAACGCAAACCGTTCGGCACCTTACCAACAGAAAGCAGACAATGTCCAGAAATCAAAATCACGAAGAATATCAAGACGACACCCGTCCGTTAAGCATTGAAGAGCAACGCGCTCGCCTGCGCCAGCTCATCATCATGGGTAAAGAACGCGGCTACATCACCTACTCCGAAATCAACGACGCTCTGCCAGACGATATGTCTGATGCCGACCAAATCGACAATATCGTCAGCATGATTTCCGGCTTGGGCATCCAAGTTACCGAACACACCCCGGACGCAGAAGACATCCTTTTAAGCGACAATGCCGCCGTTACCGACGATGATGCAGTCGAAGAGGCTGAAGCCGCCCTTTCCAACGCCGATTCGGAGTTCGGCAGAACCACCGACCCCGTCCGTATGTATATGCGTGAGATGGGACAGGTCGACCTGCTGACCCGCGAAGACGAAATCATCATTGCAAAAATCGAAAATGCCCTGAAAAACATGGTTCAGGCAATTTCCGCCTGCCCTGGTTCCATCGCGGAAATCCTAGGGCTAATTGAAAAAATCCGCAAAGACGAAATCCGTGTCGATGAAGTCGTCGAAGCCATTATCGACCCCAACGAAGTCCTGCTGAACGAATTGGGACTTGGACACCTGGAAAAACACTGCACACGAAGAGCCGGGCCAATGACGACCCGGATGCAGATGAAGATGATGAAGAATCGGAAGGCGATGCGGATGCCATCTCTGCCGCCAATCTTGCCGAACTGAAACAAAAAGGTCATCGATCATTTTGCACAAATTGAAAAAAAGACTATAAGAAAATGATCGGCCGTTTGGAAAAAAACACCACAGCCGGCACAAAGACTATCTTGCCTACCGCGATGCCATCGCCAACAAACTTCTGGAAGTCCGCTTCGCCACCCGACAAATCGAGAGCCTAAGCGGCAACCTGCGCAGCCGTGTCGAAAACATCCGCAAACTCGAACGCGAAATCCGCGATATCTGCCTTGACCGCGTCCATATGGAACGCGACTATTTCATCCAAAACTTCCTACCCGAAATCACCAACCTGCAATGGGTGGAAAAAGAAGTTGCCAAAGGCAGGGTCTGGAGCGACGCGCTCGACCGCTTCCGCCACGCCATCCTCGAAAAACAAACCGAGTTGGCAAATATGGAAAGAGAAACCCGTATTTCCATCGAAGAGCTGAAAGAAATCAACAAAAAAATATGGTGTTAAGCGAAAAAAAGAAACCGCAGCCGCCAAGCAGGAAATGATTCAGGCAAACTTGCGGCTGGTGATTTCCATTGCCAAAAATACACCAACCGAGGCTTACAGTTCCTTGATTTGATTCAAGAAGGCAATATCGGTTTGATGAAGGCAGTCGATAAGTTCGAATACCGACGAGGCTACAAATTCTCCACCTACGCGACTTGGTGGATCCGCCAGGCGATTACCCGTTCGATTGCCGACCAGGCGCGCACCATCCGTATCCCAGTGCATATGATTGAAACCATCAACAAGATGAACCGCATCTCCCGCCAGCACCTTCAAGAAACCGGAGAAGAACCGGATTCCGCCAAACTTGCCGAACTGATGCAGATGCCTGAGGACAAAATCCGTAAAATCATGAAAATCGCCAAAGAACCGATTTCCGTGGAAACACCTATAGGCGACGACGACGATTCGCACTTGGGCGACTTTATTGAGGATTCCAACAATATTGCGCCGGCTGATGCGGCAATGTACACCAGCCTGCACGAGGTAACCAAAGAAATCCTTGAAAGCCTGACGCCTCGTGAAGCCAAAAGTCTTACGTATGCGCTTCGGCATCGACATGAATACCGACCATACACTTGAAGAAGTTGGCAAACAGTTTGACGTGACCCGCGAACGCATCCGCCAAATTGAGGCAAAAGCACTCCGCAAGTTGCGCCACCCGACCCGCAGCGACCGCTTGAGAAGCTTCTTGGACAGTGAAGACAGCAAGTTGTAAACCCGACACAAAACGCAAGTTGTAAAACCTGCGTTTTTTTATAGCAGGCATTTTATCCGCCTTAAGCTGCCTTCCAAACCCATACCTAAAACAAGAGATAAATGCTGTCTGAACTATTTCAGACGGCATTTCCCTTATTCCATTTTTGTGTTTTATCCACGGTTGATATTCCTATCCATTATTTAACACTCCCTTACAAAGCCGTTAAAATACTGCCGTTATTACGTTGATTGTCTGATTCTGATGAACTGGCCTTATCTGATTGACGCCATACCCAAATTCGTTGACGCAGCAAAGCTGACGCTGGAATTGTCGGCTTATGGCATCGTTTTATCGTTGTTGTTCGGCTTGCCCGTTGCCGTGGTTACGGCATACCGCATCCGCCCCTTCTACGCATTGGCACGCACCTATATCGAGTTGTCGCGCAATACGCCCCTGCTGATTCAGCTGTTTTTCCTGTATTACGGCCTGCCGAAAATGGGTATCAAATGGGACGGTTTCACCTGCGGCGTGATTGCACTGGTTTTTTTGGGTGCAAGCTACATGGCTGAAGCCATCCGCGCCGGCATTCTAGCCGTCCCCAAAGGACAGATTGAAGCGGGCAAGGCTATCGGTTTGAGCCGATTTCAAGTCTTCCGCTATGTCGAATTGCCTCAGGCATGGGCGGTCGCCGTTCCCGCCATCGGCGCAAACGTATTGTTTCTGATGAAAGAAACATCTATCGTCAGCGCAGTCGGCATCGCGGAATTGCTGTTCGTTACCAAAGACATCATCGGCATGGACTATAAAACCAACGAGGCATTGTTCCTGCTGTTTGCCAGCTACCTGATTATCCTTCTGCCCGTTTCGCTTTTGGCGCGCTGGGCCGAAAACCGCGTACGGAGTGCAAAATATGGTGTTTGACTGGCTGTTTGAAGGACAAAACGCGGCGCGCTTGGGCGAAGGCCTGTTGCTGACTGCGCAGATTTCCCTGGCTTCCGTTGCCGCCTCCTGCGTATTGGGCACGCTGTTCGGCTTGGTTCTGCGTTCGCGCAACCGGCTCATCCGCTTTGTCGGACGGTTTTATCTCGAAACCATCCGAATCGTGCCGATTTTTAGTATGGCTGTTCGGCCTGTATTTCGGCCTATCCGTCTGGACAGGCATCCACATCGACGGATTTTTGGATCTGCGTCTGGGTATTCACTATGTGGGGCATCGCCGAAATGGGCGATTTGGTCCGCGGCGCATTGGAGTCGATTGAAAAACACCAGGTCGAATCAGGCTTGGCACTCGGCTTGAGCCGCGGGCAGGTATTCCGCTGCATCGAGCTGCCGCAAAGTATCCGCCGCGTATTGCCCGGCGCCGTCAACCCTGTTTACGCGCATGATCAAAACCAGCTCGCTCGCCTCCCTTATCGGCGTCATCGAAGTCGTCAAAGTCGGCCAGCAAATCATTGAAAACTCTTTGCTGACGCAGCCCAATGCTTCATTTTGGGTTTACGGCCTGATTTTTTTATGCTGTATTTCTTCTGTTGCTGGCCGCTGTCGCTACTGGCGGCAAAACTTGAACAAAAATGGGAACACTGACATGGCTTTACTGAGCATCCGCAACCTGCACAAACAATACGGCAACGTAACCGCCATCCAATCCTTAGACTTGGACTTGGAAAAAAAGGCGAAGTCATCGTACTGCTGGGCCCGTCCGGCTGCGGCAAATCCACCCTCCTGCGCTGCGTCAACGGTTTGGAGCCGCACCAAGGCGGCAGCATCGTAATGGACGGAGTCGGCGAATTCGGCAAAGACATTTCCTGGCAAACCGCCCGGCAAAAAGTCGGCATGGTCTTTCAAAGCTATGAACTGTTTGCCCATATGACCGTCATCGAAAACATCCTCTTAGGCCCGGTGAAAGTACAAAACCGCAACCGTGCCGAAGCAGAGGCACAAGCCGACAAACTGCTGGAACGCGTCGGCCTACTCGACCGGAAAAACGCCTATCCGCGCGAACTCTCCGGCGGCCAGAAACAACGCATCGCCATTGTCCGCGCCCCTGTGCCTGAATCCGGAAGTCATTCTGCTGGACGAAATCACCGCCGCACTCGACCCCGAAATGGTGCGCGAAGTCTTGAAGTGGTTTTGGAACTCGCCCGCGAAGGCATGAGCATGCTCATCGTAACCCATGAAATGGGGTTTGCCCGCAAAGTTGCCGACCGCATCGTCTTCATGGACAAAGGCGGCATAGTCGAATCGTCCGACCCCGAAACCTTCTTCTCCGCACCAAAAAGCGAACGCGCCCGCCAATTTCTGGCAGGCATGGACTACTGATTTACCGCAAACCGTCCGAACCCCCTTTTCAGACGGCATTCCATCCCAAGCAAACATTCAAAAAGGAGATTCCCAATGAAACTGAACGCAAAATTCAAAGCGCTACTCGCTTCCGCTGCCATCGCCGTCGGTCTGACCGCCTGCGGGGGCGGCTCCGGCGATGCCCAATCTTCACAAAGCAGCGGTGCGGCAACCGTTGCCGCCATCAAAGAAAAAAAGGCGTGATCCGCATCGGCGTATTCGGCGACAAACCTCCGTTCGGCTATGTTGATGCCAACGGTAAAAACCAAGGTTTTGACGTTGAAATCGCCAAAGACCTGGCCAAAGACCTGCTCGGCAGCCCCGACAAAGTCGAATTTGTCCTGACCGAGGCCGCAAACCGCGTCGAATACGTCCGTTCCGGCAAAGTCGACCTCATCCTGGCCAACTTCACCAAAACACCCGAACGCGCCGAAGCCGTCGATTTTGCCGACCCCTACATGAAAGTGGCCTTGGGCGTAGTTTCCCCCAAAGACAAACCGATTACCGACGTTGCGCAATTGAAAGACCAAACCCTTCTGGTCAACAAAGGTACTACTGCTGACGCCTTCTTCACCAAAAGCCATCCTGAAGTCAAATTATTGAAATTCGACCAAAACACCGAAACCTTCGATGCGCTGAAAGACGGCCGCGGCGTAGCACTCGCCCATGATAACGCCCTGCTGTGGGCATGGGCAAAAGAAAACCCTGAACTTTGAAGTCGCCATCGGCAACCTCGGCCCTGCCGAATTCATCGCACCGGCCGTTCAAAAAGGCAACACCGACCTCCTGAACTGGGTCAACGGCGAAATCGCTGCCATGAAAAAAGACGGCCGTCTGAAAGCCGCCTATGAAAAAACCCTGTTGCCCGTATATGGCGAAAAAGTCAAACCGGAAGAATTGTTGGCTGAATAATCTGACATCCTCCATACAGCGTATTGTCTGATAAAAACCGTCTGAAAACGAGCCAATCAACAACTCTTGATAGCCTCTCCTCCTGAAATGAAGGGGAGGCTGCTTTATACCTAATGATAAAAAACTGCACCTTAATAACTTGAGAAGATAGATAACTTTCAGGTGCAGTTTGATTTTCAGACAGTTTTTTTTACGATCGCCGACTGATTATTTGAACATATTTTTAATAATGCCCATCACGCTTCGGGAGATGGCGTTGGTCACTTGACGGTTGATTTGGCTGCCGATGGCATCTGCAACGTTGTAACCCAAGCCCTGTCCTGATTTTTTTACGTCCGCCGCTCAACCCGCCCAAGAATCCGCCGAGTATGCCGGGGTCGGCATTAGCGGCTTCTTTTTCAGCGGCTTTTTGCGCTTTTTCCTGCTCTTTTGCCGCCACTGCCGCCTCTTTTTCCTCCTCAGCCTGACTGTCGGCTTCGGCTAAGGCTTCAAAAAGCGGAATAATTGTCCACCATGTCTTTATAGGTCGGATACAAATCATCGTTTTGGAACAATCTGTTGCGTTCCTCTGTGGAAAGCGGGGGTAAGGCGGATTGTGGCGGAAGAACGAGCGCGCGCTCTACCGGCTCAAGCATACCTTTTTCATCCAAGAAGGAAACGAGTGCTTCTCCAACACCCTAGTTCGGCAATCGCTTCGGCAACTTTGATATTCGGATTGCTGCGGAAGGTTTCGGCAGCGGCCTTAACCGCTTTCTGGTCGCGCGGCGTGAAGGCGCGCAGGGCGTGTTGCACGCGGTTTCCGAGCTGTCCGAGGATGGTATCGGGCAAATCGAGCGGATTTTGAGTCACGAAATACACACCCACTCCTTTGGAACGGATCAAGCGCACGACTTGCTCGACCTGTTCCACCAACGCATTGGCGGCGTTATCGAACATCAAATGCGCTTCGTCGAAGAACATCACGAATTTCGGTTTCTCCAAATCGCCGACTTCGGGCAGAGTTTCAAACAACTCTGCCAACATCCACAGCAAAAACGCGCTGTACATACGCGGCGAGCGCATCAGTTTTTTTCCGAATTGAGGATATTGATGACGCCTTTGCCGTTGTCGGTCTGCATCCAATCTTGCAGGTTGAGCGACGGCTCGCCGAAGAATTTTTCCGCACCTTCGTTCTCCAGCGTCAAAAAGCTGACGCTGAATCGCGCCGATACTGGCGGCGGAGACGTTGCCGTATTGCGTGCGGTATTCCGAAGCGTGGTCGGAAACGTGTTTCAGCATACTGCGCAAGTCTTTCAAATCCAGAATGTGCCAGCCTTTATCGTCGGCGACTTTAAACACGAGGTTCAGCAAGCCTTCCTGCGTGTCGTTCAAATTCATCAAACGCGCCAGCAGCAGCGGACCCATTTCCGAAACGGTTACGCGCACCGGAATACCGGTTTCGCCGTAAACATCCCAAAAGCGCACGTGGAAGCTTTGCAGCCATTGTTCGCCCAAACCAAACTCGGCAATGCGTTCGCCCACCTTGCCGCTAGCAGCACCCGCTTACGCGATGCCCGACAAATCACCTTTAACGTCAACCAAAAATACGGGAACGCCCTCGCTGCTGAAGGCTTCTGCCATACGGCGCAGGGTCACGGTTTTACCCGTACCGGTCGCACCGGCGATCAAGCCGTGGTGGTTCGCCATTTTGCCTTGGATTTCGAGCGTTTTCCCATCGGCACGCGCAATTTGAAATGTAGTCATGATTATTCCTTAGAATCCGTGATACGGAACCATATATTATCTTTAAAAACAAATATCCTAATATTTGCAGCCAAAAGAATTTAACCCAAACAAATTTTTTTAAATTTACATTTTTATATTATTTGATAAAAAGTTTCCGAAAATTGAAAGCCGTTGAATGTATCATCAAAGTCAAACTTCAAAATCAAACCACCCCTCCTTACCTGCAAAAATGCCGTCTGAAAACCTTTATTCAGATTTTCAGACGGCATTCTAATCACCACATACCGCGTTATCATCCTTTTTATTGTTCAACGCGGCTTTGACAAACGCGGTGAACAAAGGATGCCCTTTGCGCGGGTTGGAGGTGAACTCGGGATGGAACTGGCAGGCGAAGAACCAAGGGTGGTTCGGCAGCTCGATGGTTTCAACCAAGCGTTCGCGTCCGGCAGATACGCCGCCGATAACCAAGCCTGCTTTTTTCCAACTGAGGAACATAGTTGTTGTTGACTTCGTAGCGGTGGCGGTGGCGCTCGCGGATGTGTTCGCTGCTGTAGATTTTTGGCAGCGAGACTACCTGCTTCCAATTCAACCTCTTGTGCGCCCAAACGCATGGTGCCGCCCAAATCGGCGGATTCATCGCGGGTTTCGACGCTGCCGTCGGCAGTTTGCCATTCGTCAATCAGGGCGACGACGGGAGTGGCACATTTGAGGTCGAATTCGGTGGAATTCGCACCTTTCAAACCCTGCCACGTCGCGGGCGTATTCAATCAGCGCAATCTGCATACCGAGGCAGATGCCCAAGTATGGCACGTTGTTTTCGCGGGCATAGCGCACGGCGGCGATTTTGCCTTCCACGCCGCGCGAACCGAAACCGCCGGGAACGAGGATGGCATCCATATCTTTGAGCATAGAAACGTCGCCGTTGTTTTTTTCTCGATGCTTTCGCTGTCAACAAAGGTGATTTGTACGTCGGTTTCAGTGTGAATGCCTGCATGTTTCAAGGCTTCAATCAATGATTTGTAGGACTCGGTCAAATCGACGTATTTGCCGACCATGGCAATTTTAACGGTGTGTTTCGGGTTTTGGATGGCGTGGACGATTTTTTTCCACGCGGTCAAATCCGCCTGCTGTACGTTAAGCTGCAATTGCTCGGTAATGATGTTGTCGATGCCTTGGTCGTGCAGCATTTCGGGGCATTCGTAGATGCTGTCCACGTCGTAGCTGCCCACAATCGCACGCTCTTCCACGTTGCAGAACAAGGCGATTTTGCGGCGTTCGTCCGCAGGCATTTTCCTGTCCATGCGGCAAATCAGGATGTCGGGCTGCAAGCCGATGCTCAACATTTCTTTAACGGTGTGCTGGGTCGGCTTGGTTTTGATTTCGCCTGCGGCGGCAATGTAGGGAACGTAGCTCAAGTGGGCAAACAAGGTGTTGTTGCGTCCCAACTGGCTGCGCATCTGACGGATGGCTTCCAAAAACGGCAGCGATTCGATGTCGCCGACCGTACCGCCGATTTCGACGATAGCCACATCGTAACCCGCCGCGCCTTCATGGATGCGTCGTTTGATTTCGTCGGTAATGTGCGGAATGACTTGAACTGTACCGCCGAGATAGTCGCCGCGGCGTTCTTTGGCGATAACGTTTTCGTACACCTGCCCCGTACTGAAGCTGTTGCGGCGGGTCATGGTGGCATTGATGAAACGTTCGTAGTGTCCCAAGTCGAGGTCGGTTTCCGCGCCGTCGTCGGTAACGAACACTTCGCCGTGCTGGAACGGGCTCATTGTGCCGGGGTCAACGTTGATATAAGGGTCAAGCTTGAGCATGGTCACGTTCAGACCGCGCGATTCGAGGATAGTGGCAATAGAAGCGGCGGCGATACCTTTCCCGAGTGAAGATACGACGCCGCCGGTTACGAAAATGAATTTTGTCATGATGGAATACCCATGTTGGAATGTGTGATTTTAACTTGAAGCACTTGGTTCTGGCAAACAAACGAATACCGTTTCAACGGCAACCGGATATTTTCAGACGGCATATTTTCTTTATTTTCCGACACTTTGCCGCAACTCGCGACGCAGGATTTTACCGACGTTAGATTTGGGCAGTTCCTCACGGAATTCAATGTTTTTCGGAACTTTATATGCGGTCAGCCCGGTACGGCAAAAGGCGATAAGTTCTTCTTTCGTCAAAGACGGGTCTTTTTCTGACGACAAACACTTTGAGAGCTTCTCGGTTTTTTCGTCGGGAACGCCGATACAGGCAACTTCCATGACTTTGTCGTTGTGTGCGATTACCTCTTCGATTTCGTTCGGATAAACATTAAAACCGGAAACAACAATGAGGTCTTTCTTACGGTCAACCAGCTTCAACCAGCCTTTTTTTCGTCCATGACGGCAATATCGCCGGTTTCCAAGAAACCGCGCGCGTCTATGGCTTTGGCGGTTTCTTCGGGGCGGTTCCAATAGCCTTTCATGACTTGCGGGCCGCGCACCCAAAGTTCGCCCGGCTGTCCGACGGCAACTTCTTTGCCGTCCGCATCGCGCAATTCGACTTCGGTAGAGGGAACGGGTAGTCCGATACCGCCGCTGTATGCTTCGATATTGAGAGGGTTGCAGCACACACCTGGGCTGGCTTCGGTCAAACCGTAGGCTTCGACAATAGGCGTACCGGTGATTTTTTTCCATTTTTCAGCAACGGCTTTTTGGGTCGCCATACCGCCGCCCAAAGTCAGCCGCAATTCTGAAAAAAATCGACTTCGGCAAAATCAGAACGGTTAACCATCGCGTTAAACAGTGTATTTACGCCGATAAATACATTAACCCGCTGTTTTTTTCAGTTCTCCGATAAAGCCTTTTCATATCGCGCGGGTTGGTAATCAGGACAATTTTTGAACCCTGCATTGGCAAAAATCATCAGATTCACGGTTAAGGCAAAAATATGGTACAGCGGCAAGGCGGCGATAACGGTTTCTTTTTCCCTCACGCAACTGGTTTTTAATCCATTCTTTTGCCTGAAGCATATTGGCGCAGATGTTGCCGTGACTCAGCACCGCCCCTTTGGCAACACCTGTCGTGCCGCCCGTGTATTGCAACAGCGCGGTATCTTCGCGGTTTAATGCGACAGGTTGGAAAAACGTGCTTCGCCCCCTCTTTCAATGCCGTCTGAAAGGAAAACGGTTTCCCGAATACGGTATTCGGGAACCATTTTTCTTGATTTTTCCGGATGATGAAATTGATCAGCGAACCTTTAAGCAGCCCGAACATTTCGCCGACGGAGGCGACGATGACGTGTTTGATCTGCGTGCGCGGCAGCACCAGCTCCAACGTGTTGGCGAAATTTTTCCAAAACGATGATAGCGGTCGCGCCGCTGTCTTTCAACTGATGCTCCAGCTCGCGCGGGGTATAGAGCGGATTGGTGTTCACCGCCACCAAACCTGCCTGCAAAATACCGAAAAGCGCAACCGGATATTGCAGTACATTAGGCAACATTATTGCCACGCGCTCTCCTCGAGGCAATTTAAGGACGTTTTGCAGATAAGAAGCAAAATCTGTTGCCAGTTTGCCGGTTTCGGCATAAGTCAGCGTCTTGCCCATGTTTTGAAAAGCAGGTTGGCCGGCAAATTTCTTGACACTTTGGCAAAATACATCGCTGACGGAACCATATTGCGTGATGTCGATTTCGGCATTCACACCCTGTTCGTAACTGTCTAACCAGATTTTTTCCATAATTTTCGGTCTTTTAGAGTGAAAAGAAGCAGAACTATGCCGTCTGAAAACCGTTTCAGACGGCATTACCTTTATCGCGTGATGATGACAGGCTTGTCGGTTGATTGGATGATGCCGCCGCCCAAGCAGACATCACCCTCATACAGCACGGCGGATTGACCGGGCGTTACCGCCCATTGCGGTTCGTCGAACACCAGCTCGACCGTGTCATCATCGAGATAACGCAATTCGCAAGGTGCGTCCGCCATGCGGTAGCGGGTTTTGCAGGTGTAGCGCCCTTCTTTCGGGCGTTCGGGCAGGGTAAAAACTCAAATCGTTCATGACGAGGCTGCAGGTATAGAGCAGCGGATGGTCGCGACCTTGCACGACGATGAGTTCGTTTTTCGTCAAATCTTTAGCGGCAACAAAACCACGGTTCGCCCGCTCCGCCGATGCCCAATCCTTTGCGCTGTCCGAGCGTGTAGAACATCAGTCCGACGTGTTCGCCGACGGTTTTCCCTTCGGGTGTCACCATTTTGCCGTTGTCGGTCGGCAGGTATTTCTGCAGGAACTCGCGGAACGGACGCTCGCCGATGAAACAGATGCCGGTACTGTCTTTTTTTAGCGGCAGTCGGCAAATTAAATTCGGCGGCAAGGCGGCGGACTTCAGGTTTTTTTCCAAACCGCCCAACGGGAAAAATCGCGCGCTCGAGTTGGAAAGGCTTGAGGCGGTAGAGGAAATAACTTTGGTCTTTGTTTTGATCCAAACCTTTGAGCAGGTAATGAGTGCCGTTGCGGACTTCTTTGCGCGCATAGTGTCCGGTGGCAATGGTATCGGCTCCCTGATCTGATGGCATAGTCCAAAAAGCATTTGAATTTGATTTCGGCATTGCACAACACATCCGGATTCGGCGTGCGCCCCGCACTGTATTCCTGAAGAAAATAAGCAAAGACTTTGTCTTTATATTGCGCGGCGAAATTAACGATGTCGATATCGATACCGACAATATCGGCAACGGCAATGGCATCGAACGAATCCTGTTTAATGCTGCAATATTCATCATTGTCGTCATCCTCCCAGTTTTGCATGAATACACCGCGCACTTGATAACCCTGCTGCTTGAGCAGGGCGGCGGTTACGGAAGAATCGACACCGCCGGAGAGCCCGACGATGATATTGGTGGTGTTTGCTGTCGTATTCATGCGTAGAATATGGTTGGAAACGGCGGTTTTTTTAAAGGCATATTCTAACATACTTTGCCAACAGGTATAAAAATGCCGTCTGAAGGAAAGAGACATTCCTTCAGACGGCATTCGGATATATCAGACAATCAGTGTTGATGCGCTTCGCCGTGGTGATGATCGTGGTCCATTGCCGGCATAGGCGCGGTTTTGATTTCCAATTGTACGGTTTGCGCCTTGGCATTTTTGAATTTCAGGGTAACGGGAATTTTCTCGCCCTCTTTTAATTGTTTTTTCAAACCCATAAACATTACATGATAGCTGCCGGGTTTGAGTTCGGTAACGGACTTCGCATCCAAAGGCACGCCGCCTTTGACTTCGCGCATACGCATCACGCCGTTATCATTGATATGGGTATGCACTTCGACACGTTCGGCAACAGGGCTGCTTCCGCCGAGCAGAAAGTCTTGTTTGGCTTCGTCGTTGTGGATTTTCATGAACGCTCCGCCCATTTTCATACCTTCGACGGTGGCACGCGCCCAGCCGTCTTCAACATGAACGCCCGCCGCGGAAACCGCTCCTGCCAAACCTGCCATCATTACGGCTGCCAATAGTTTTTTCATCTTTCTACTCCTTAAATGTCAAACGAGGATGCGCTCATCTTACAGACAAATACCGTTCGGAAATTTGATATAGATTAAGCGAATAATAAATACTACATACTAATCCTAAATGATTATAAAACCTGCCGCAAGTATTTTATCCAAAAAGGACAGGCAGCCAAACCGCCGCCAACATCAGCATGGCAACCAGTTGTGCGGCAGAACCTGCATCTTTGGCACGTTTGGCCAGTTCGTGCCTATCAGTCGACGTATGATCGACGGCAGCTTCAATGGCGGTATTGACCAATTCGACAATGACCGATACAAAAAGACGCGATAACCAACGGCAGGCGGAGGGACGTTTCGGAAACCCAAAAAAATGCCGCGCACACCAGCAGCACGTTCAGCCACAAAACCTGGCGGAATGCAGCCTCATAACGGTAGGCGGCGGCGATGCCGTCTATAGAGTAGCCGAAAGCGTTGATGACGCGCCTGATGCCGCTTTTACCTTTTTTACCGGTCGCATAAGAAGACGGTTTCATAAGAATCTTTTCAAAAATGCCGTCTGAAAACAGGAAAACAGTTCAGACGGCATGGTTTTTAATGTACAGACCACTCGGCAACGGCATCTGCAAACACTGCTGCCACATCGAAACCTTTTTGTTTCATGATTTCTTGGAATCCGGTCGGGCTGGTCACGTTGACTTCGGTCAAGTTGCTTCCGATAACGTCCAAACCGGCAAGCAGGATGCCTCGCCGTTTAAGCTCGGGAGCCAGAGTCTCTGCAATTTCTCGGTCGCGTTCGCTCAATTCCTGCGCCACGCCGCGCCCTCCCGCCGCCAGATTGCCACGTGTTTCGCCGTTTTGAGGAATACGCGCCAAAGCATAGGGGACGACTTCTCCACCGATAATCAGGATGCGTTTGTCACCGTGTACGATTTCGGGAAGGTAGCGTTGCGCCATGATGGTGCGGGAATCAAGCTGCATCAAGGTTTCGAGGATGCTGCCGATGTTAGGGTCTTTTTCGGTCAGGCGGAAAATGCCCATACCGCCCATGCCGTCGAGCGGTTTGATGATGATGTCGCCGTGTTCTTTCAAAAATGCGCGGACATCGGCGGAACGGGTCGTTACCAGCGTGGGCGCGGTAAACCGGCTGAAATTCAAAATCGCCAGTTTTTCATTGAAGTCACGCATCGCCTGTCCGCTGTTGAACACTTTCGCGCCCTGCTGCTCCGCCAGCGTCAGAAGCTGTGTGGCGTAGAGGTATTGCATATCGAACGGCGGATCGGTACGCATAATGACGGCATCAAATGCTTTCAATGCCGTCTGAACTTTGTCTGCGGATTTAAACCACGCATGATCATCATTGGCTTTTGCACCCAAAAATTCAAATGCCGATGCCTGTGCCGTTACCAGGCCGCCGTTTACAGACAATTCCCCGCTCAATGTGTGAAACAGTTGCCAGCCGCGTTTTTGCCATCTCGCGCATCATGGCGTAGGTAGTGTCTTTGTAAGTTTTGAAACTTGCCATAGGGTCGGCGATAAAGAGGACTTTCATCATGTTTCCTTTCCGGTGTGCCGAATGTGCCGCATTTCGCGGGCAAAGGAGAAATGCCGTCCGAACATTATTCAGACGGCAAGGATGAGGTTTTACTTAGGCTGCCAAGAATCTTTCAGCGTGACCGTGCGGTTAAACACCGGCGCGTCTTTTGCTGTGGTCTTTGCGGTCGGTAACAAAATAGCCGATACGCTCGAACTGCCAACGGCTTTCTGCCGGCAAATCTTTGCGACAGGTTCGGCGTAGGCGGTGATTTCTGATGGATTCAGGGTTGAGGAAATCGGTGAACGGCAGGTATTCGCCGTCCTCTCCGCGCACGGCATCGGGACGCTCGACGGTAAAGAGGCGGTCGTAGAGACGGACTTTGATTTCGGCGGCGTGTTCGGCAGACACCCAGTGAATCACGCCTTTGACTTTGCGACCTTCTGGATTTTTTTGCCCAAGGTGTCGTGGTCGATGCTGCATTTGAGTTCGACCACATTGCCTGCCCTCGTCTTTTTACTACTTCATCACACTTGATAACATAACCGTGGCGCAAACGCACTTCGCCGCCGGGAATCAGGCGTTTGAAGCCTTTAGGCGGATTTTTCGGCAAAGTCGTCGGCTTCGATGTAGATGGTTTTGTGAAATAGGTACCTCGCGATCGCCCATTTCCTCGTGGTTCGGATGGAACGCAGCGCGGCGGCTTTGGGTTTTACCGGCTTCAAAGTTGGTCAGGGTCACTTTGAGCGGGTTCAAGACTGCCATCAGGCGCGGGGCGGAGTTTTTCCAACTCTTCACGAATTGCACCTTCCAACACGCTCATGTCAACAATGTTTTTCGGATTTGGAAATGCCGGCGCGTTTGGCAAACAGGCGCAGGCCTTCGGGCGTGTAGCCGCGGCGACGCATGCCGGAAATCGTCGGCATACGCGGATCATCCCAGCCGGTAACGTGGCTGTCGGCAACCAATTGGTTCAGCTTGCGTTTGGAGGTGATGGAGTACAGGAGTTCCAAGCGCGAAAAATTCGTACTGGCGCGGGCGGGTGGCGTGCGGCGCGGGGATGTTGTCCAACACCCAGTCGTACAGCGGGCGGTGGGCTTCAAATTCGAGCGTGCACAGGGAATGGGTGATGCCTTCGATGGCGTCGGAGATGGCGTGGGTGTAGTCGTACATCGGGTAGATGCACCATTTGTCGCCGGTGTTGTGGTGGTAGGCGCGGCGGATGCGGTAGATGACGGGGTCGCGCATATTGATGTTGCCTGATGCCATGTCGATTTTCAGGCGCAGGGTTTTGCTGCCGTCGGGGAATTCGCCGTTTTTCATGCGCGTGAACAGGTCGAGGTTTTCTTCGACGCTTCGGTCGCGGTAAGGGCTGTTTTTACCCGCTTCGGTCAGCGTGCCGCGGTATTCGCGCATTTCTTCGGGTGTCAAATCATCGACATACGCTTTTGCCGTCTTTTGATTAAACCGACGGCGTAGTCGTAAAGCTGGTCGAAATAATTGGAAGCGAAACGCGGCTCGCCCGCCCAATGAAAACCGAGCCACTCGACGTCTTCTTTGATGGCGTTGACGTATTCGTCGTTTTCTTTTTCGGGGTTGGTGTCGTCGAAACGCAGATTGCACAAGCCGTCGTAAATATACGCCAAACCGAAGTTCAGGCAGATGGATTTGGCATGGCCGATATGCAGGTAGCCGTTGGGTTCGGGCGGGAAGCGGGTTTGGATTGCGCTGTGTTTGCCGCTTTTTGAGGTCTTCTTCGATGATGGTGCGGATGAAATGGTTGTCCGCGAATTGGTCTTTATTGAGCATGGTTTTTCTTCAAATGGATGGTTTCAGACGGCATAAATATTATCGGGATGCCGTCTGAAACGGTTTGGGAATGTGTTTATTGTACCCGACTTGCAGGCTTTGACATAGCGTTCAGGCGGTATTGGAAACCAAACATTCCACACCTGCCTCTTTCAGCATCTTCTGCATGGCGGTATCGGGCAACCGGTCGGTAAATACTTTGTCAAACGCCGTAATGTCGCCAAGCCGGACCAACGCGTTGCTGCGGAATTTGCTGTGGTCAACACCTAGGAAGCGGACGCGCGCGTTGGCAATCATCGCCTGCATGACGCTGACTTCCTTGTAATCGTAATCCAAAAGCGAACCGTCGCTCTCCACACCGTGTGTACTCATCACGGCATAATCGACTTTGAACTGGTTGATGAAGTCGACGGTCGCCACGCCGGTAATGCCGCCGTCCAAAGGGCGGACGACTCCGGAAGTGATAATGACCGTATAATCCGTACGTGCCGAAACGATGGAGGCGACGTGGATGTTGTTGGTAATAATCCGCAGGCTGCTGCGTCGCTTCACCAGCTCTAATGCCACGGCTTCCATGGTCGTACCGATACTGACAAACAATGATGACTCGTCAGGAATATGTTCCGCAATCAGCCGGGCAATGGCGTTTTTTTCATTTTGACATTGAATCTGGCGGTTTGAGGGCAGGCTGTCTGACAGGCTTCCGTTTGATGATGCGCCGCCGTGGTAACGCTTCAGCCTGCCGCTTTCGCTCAATTCCTGAATATCACGGCGTATCGTCTGCGGTGTAACTTCCAATCTGGCGGCAAGATCGTCAACCGTCATAAACTGATATTTTTTTGGACAAGGCTCAAAAATTTGTCCGTGCCTTTGAATTTTCAGTTTCATATGTTTTTATTTCATTTCCTACGAATGTGGATTTTACCGCGTTCAGCCCAGCGTGGAAAACACCACCATCAGAAACGGGGCGGCGATATTGACCACCACACCGAAGCTGACCGCTACCGGCACGACTTCCAAACCGCCCGCACCCTGAATCACGGGCAATGTGAAATCCATACTGGTCGCACCTCCGATTCCCACCGCCGCATCTGGAAAACGCTTCATCAGCAGTGGAATAAATGCCAGTGCAAACAGCTCTCGTGCCAAATCGTTCAGCAGCATGATGCTGCCCCCATACCGCCCCGTAAGCCTCGGTCATGACCAAACCCGAGAGGGAATACCAACCGAAGCCGGAAGCCATCGCCAAACCTTTCGTCCACGACACACCGTCTGCCGATGCGGCAAACAGCAGCCCGCCTGAAAGAGATGAAAGCATAAACCAGACCGACAGCCGAATCCCCTGCGGTTGACCAAAACCTGCCGTAACGATACGCCGCTACTTTTGAGCTGTACGCCGATGAGGAACACCAGCAGCATCAGACAATACATGCCCGCGTTTTCAGACGGCATCCAAATATCGCGCATCAATTTGCCGGACACAAAAACCGAGCGCCACGCATCCGAGCTGCCTCACACTGCCCGACACACCGACCGAAACACCCTTCCCTTTCCCATTCGGCCGCCACGGAAATAACTTTCCTAAAACTGCCAAGACAATCAGGTTCGCCCCTACCGTACAAAAAAACAACCATAAGGTCGTCAGTGCGATATCGTCCAACTGCGTACCCAAGTTTTTCCACACGTGCAAGCGATACACCGATTAGCAGAAGCACGGCATACACCAAAACCGACAACATTCTGTCCAACACGCTCAGATAAGGTTTGGGAACACGGATAAAAAAATCCGGCGAACATCGGTACCAATACCGAAAGCAACGTCATCAGGCTGTTCATCCCCTGTTCTCCTTTATTACCGCATAATATGTTCGGCTTGAAAATGCCGTCTGAAAATTGTAAATACCCGCATCCATATTTCAGACGGCATCCGAACTGCCATTAAAAACCGCCTGAACACACTCAGACGGCCGGCCGTTCCCAAAACTTAAACTTCCAAAGTCTTTTTCCAAACGCTCCATGCATTTGCCCAAATGTTTGCGTAGAATCTTGACCACCCTGTTCCGCTTACCCGCCAGCAGCAGGTCGAGGATTTCCCGATGTTCGGAATGCGTGTGCGTATTGATTGCGTGCTTTTCCTTCCGGTGCACGCCCGCCACGGCGACAATCAGGGAAGATCGCGCGCACAGCGTGTTCATAATATCAAACAGCACATCGTTGCCCAACAACCGGGCCAGTTCGACATGAAACGCATTGGACAGGCGGTTCCAACCCACGCGGTCGCCTTTTCCGGATGCCTCCTCTTCGCGCTCTATCATCGCATAAAGCGGTTTGAGTAAAGTTTCCAAATCAGGCAGCCCGGCAAGTATGTTTAAAATCATTGTCTCCATCTCAATGCGCGCATTGAATACATCACGCATCTCCTTCAGGTCGGGAACATGAACAAACGCACCCCTGTTGGGCTGTAAATCGACAATCTTATCGTGCGCCAAAAGCGACAACGCGCCCCGAACCGTATTTCGCGAACACACCATCTGACGGCAAAGCTCGGATTCGGTCAGCTTCTTACCCGGAAGCAGCACATGGTCGGTAATACCGTCCAAAATACGCGCATAAACACGGAAAAGTTCCGAATCGTGCCGCTCTTCAAGAATCAGGGAAGAAGTTGTGGGCGCATGGATAATGCTGTCGTTTTCAAGGTTCATGATATCTCCCGTATTTTCACGCTTTCAAAAGTTTCTTAAGATATAATTAAAAAAATTGTTGACAATCTTAAATCAAGACTGCACAATGTGCAGACAAAGCCAAGTGTTATAAAGGCTGGTAGAGAGAGAAAGAAGCAAGCAGATATATTCGGGGGTGTAGCCTGAATATATCTGCTTTTTTATGCACTTCCGACTTATCCGCCATTCCTTTTCCTTTTAGACGGCATCGGATATTTTCCTCATGATGCCGTCTGATACTTATTTCTCCGCCTCGACAGTTTCAAAACTATGGGTAATCTTTGCCGCTTTGCCCAACATAATCGAAGCCGAACAGTATTTTTTTCAGCAGACATCTGAACGGCACGCTCAATGGCCGATTCTTTCAAATCATGCCCGATTACCTTGAAATGGATGTGGATTTCGGTAAACACGCGCGGCGCATCGTCTGCCCGTTTCGCCGTTACCGTCGCCTGGCAGTCAATAACTTTCTGACGCTGTTTTTCGGCAATCATCACAACATCGATACTCGAACAACCCGCCACGCCCAACAGCAGCATCTCCATCGGGCTGGGTCCCCGCTTGACCGCACCCTCTGCCGCCGCACCTTCCATAACGACACTGTGCCCGCCTTCAGTCGTACCGACAAAACACATCCCGTCTATCCATTTTGATGTAATCTGCATGATGGAGTTCCTAAAAATAACATTAAAACCGCCGTTTATATGGCATTATTGTAAACAATTTCAAGCGGTCTATACAAAAAAACCAAAAAAGGCGGCAATCTTCCTTCTAAAGCCTGCCTACTGTCTGACCGGCCGACCGTTGATTTGCGCCGACTTGAGTTTCAATGTATAGGTCTTGCCGTCGTCGGTGTACCCGATTTGTGCCGGAATATTATGCAGAGACGGCGCAAAGAAATAAGTTACCGTATCATCACCCCTTCTGATATGATATTTGACAATCTCGGTTTCCACGCCGTCTATACTGTATCTGCCTACGCCTGTTTTATTCAGGCCGCCGACGGGATAAAGTTTTTTACCGTTGGTAATTTTTAGACCGGAGGGAAGTTTCGCGTCGTTTGCCGCCAGCTGCCATGCCAATGTGAATAAATCCATAGCCTTAGGGCTTGGCTCGGTTTTTACTCTCTCCGGCTTTGCCGTAAGTTACGCTACCGTCGGCGAACTTGGCTTCCGCATATAGTTTTCCGCCGCGTATATCTTTGTAGTAGGCAGGATGCAGTGTATTGCCGCTAACCGTACCTCCTGATTCGAAACGGATATTGTACAAAAGGCACTTTGATCGTCGAAACGATTTTTGTAGCCGTTGCCGCTGCGCGTAAACACCATAGTGGCGGGAATACCGTAACTGCCCGAATAATGCAGCGTGGCAGACTGGGGCAGCTCTGCCGCATACGCATACGGTAATGCGGCAGATAAAATGACGGCTGAAAATATATTTTTAAGAGGCTTCATCATTTGTTCCCGTTCGGTTCATGCCAGCAAGAAACAAGCGGCATCCGCACTTTCCTTTTTCTGCACACGGTTGCCCTCGATACTCAAGCGGCCGGCGGCAAAATCGGCAACGGCTTTCGGATAAAGTTTATGCTCGACAGCTAAAACCCGTGCGGCAATATCGTCTGCCGTATCACCATCAAGTATCGGCACAATCCCTTGCGATACAATCGGGCCGCAATCCAGCTCGGCCGTAACAAAATGAATAGTACAGCCGGCAACGCGGCAACCTGCCTCTAAAGCGCGTTCGTGCGTATGAAGTCCGGTAAACGAGGGAAGGATGGACGGGTGAATGTTCATCAGCCTGCCTTCGTAATGGGCACAAAACTCGGGGGTTAGAATCCGCATAAAACCCTGCCAAAAACCACCAAATCAGGTTGATATGCGTCGATTTTTCCATCATGGCCGTGTCGAAGGCAAGTCGTGATTCAAAGTTTTTTTATGATTCAGGCTGTCGGTCGGAATACCCTGACCGGCCGCCCATTTCAGTCCTTCCGCCGTTTCGCTGTTGCTTAACACGGCAGCGATATGGACATTTGGAACGGCAGCATTGACAATGGCTTGCATGTTGCTGCCGCGCCCTGAAAATCAGAATGACGATCTTCTTCATATGGGTGTACTTTTTTGAGTGTGCACCGCCTGCTTCCTACGCTTGATGCGCGATTCAGACGGCATTGACCGTAAAAATGCCCGAAAACCTGTTTCGGGCATGGATTCGGACTTAATTTACTTTTTTGATGTCGACTTGTGCCGGCTGTTGGGCAGGTGCATTTTCAGGTGCACCAACCTTAACCAGTTTCACATCAAATACCAAAGTGGAGTTCGGACCGATTTTTTCGCCCGCACCCTGTTCGCGGTAAGCAAGGTTGGACGGAATGTAGAACGTGGCTTCGCCGCCTTCTTTCAGGAGTTGGACGCCTTCGGTCCAACCCGGAATCACTTGGCTTAACGGGAAGGTTGCCGGACCGCCGTTGGCTTTGCTGCTGTCGAATACGGTACCGTCAATCAGGCGACCTTCGTATTCCACAGTAACGATGTCGTCTTTTGTCGGCTGTTTGCCTTCACCCTGTTTGGTGATTTTGTACTGCAGACCGGAAGCAGTGGTCTTTACGCCGTCTTTGGCGGCATTTTCCTTCAGGAAGGCTTCACCTTTTTCTTTGTTGGCCTTCGCATCCGCCTTGTGTTTTTTCTACGGCTTTTAGCCTGCTGCTCCTGCAGGAATTTCATCATCACTTCCTGAGCCTGCTCTTCGGTCATTTTGATTTCTTTGCCGTCATACATTGCCTGCAGGGCTTCGGTAAAGACTTTCAAATCGATTTCCGCACCCTGCTCCTTCATCTGTTTCAGGGAGCGTCCGATGTCCACACCCATAGCATAGCTTGCCTGCTGCATGGTGTTGCCGATTGAAGAAGTATCGCCCTGCGCGGCAGAAGCTGCGGCAGGCTCGGATGCGGATGATGCGGGTGCGGTTTCTTTTTGCCGCAGGCAGAAAGTGCCAAAGTGGCGGCAAGGGTCAGTGCGCTGATTTTGAAAAATTTTTGTTCATAATAGCTCTTCGCTGTTAATAAGGTCGGAAAAAAACGGGATTATAGCCGAGTTTGAATCAAATAGAATCAAAGCTGTTTAAATTTTTGTAAGCATAGCGGCAAGATGGCATTAACCCCTCCCGCCCATGCCGTGGTGTTCGATGTGGAAAACCGCTTTTACGGTGGCGGCAAAACGCCCACGTGCCTCGGCAAGTTCCTCAAGGCTGCTGCCGACGATTTCCAAGATACGTTCCGGCAATACGGGCGCAGCATTCCAAAAATCATCCGATAAATTAAGAACCGTCATATTTTCCGCAATTTTGGGAATCCTATCGCCGGCCGCCAACAAAACCGGCGTATCCGTCGGCATCGGATACTCTGTTGTCCAGACTTCATGAGGAACAAAACTTTCCGCTTCATATTGCCAGAGTGTTTTGTCCAATTCTTGAACCTGCCCGAACGAGTCTGACCACACCAGCACCCTACCCCCGTCTCGGATAGCGCGCGCAATCAACCGACAGGTAAAAAGGGGGATTTGGTCAACATGGGTATAAAAAGGTAACTTTCGGCATATTGTTTGAGCATTTGACAGGATGATGCCGTCTGAAAGGCTTCAGACGGCATCATGATACCATTAAAGATGACGCAGATAGTTCAGCAACAAGGGAACGGGGCGGCCGGTCGCGCCTTTTTCGCTGCCGGATTTCCATGCCGTACCCGCGATGTCGAGGTGTGCCCATGGATAGTCTTCGGTAAAGTAAGACAGGAATGTGGCGGCGGTAATCGTGCCTGCACCCGGCGTGCCGATGTTTGGAATGTCGGCAAAGTTGGATTTGAGTTGGTCTTTGTAGGTCTCAAAGAGCGGCAGTTGCCATGCTTTGTCGTCCACGTTGCGGGAAGCGGCCAGCAGGCTGTCGACCAAATCTTGATTGTTGCCCATTACGCCGCTGACGTCATGTCCCAGGGCGATGATGCACGCGCCGGTCAGGGTGGCGACGTCGATGACGGCTTTGGGTTTGAATTGTTCGGCGTAAGTGAGCGCGTCACACAAATCAGACGGCCTTCGGCATCGGTGTTCAACACTTCGATGGTCAAGCCTTTCATGCTTTTTACGACGTCGCCCGGTTTGTTGGCCGCGCCGGAAGGCATATTTTCACAAGTGGCGACGATGGCAATCAGGTTGATCGGCAGTTGCAGTTTGACGGCGGCGCAGAAGGTACTGATGACGGTTGCCGCACCGCACATGTCGAACTTCATTTCGTCCATGTTCAGACCGGGTTTGAGGGAAATGCCGCCGGTGTCGAAGGTGATGCCTTTGCCGACCAATACCACAGGCGCAGCTTCTTTGTCGGCTGCACCGAAATAGCTTAGTTCGACCAAATATGGGTCTTCGACGCTGCCTTTAGCGACAGACCAGAACGAACCCATGTTTTCTTTGATGTAGTCTTTTTCAATGATTTTAGCGTGTGCGCCCAATTTTTCGGCTTCGGCTTTGGCGGTACGCGCGAGGAACTCAGGCGTGCATTCGTTCGGTGCGGCATTGCCTAAGTCACGGCAGAGGCTTTGTCCGTAAACTTGCGCTTCGGCAACGCGCAGGGCTTCTTTGACGGCGGCTTCGTGTGCGGTGTGGAACACGGCTTGTGCGAATTTGGCGGGCTTGGCTTCTTTTTTGTAGCGGTCGAAACGGTAGGCGGCGTTGCCGAACGCGATGGCAAAGGCTTCGGCAACGGCAGCGGCTTGCGCTTCATCGAAGGCATGGATGTCCGCATTGACCGTTTCCTGATTTTGCGCCCATTTGGCAGCTTCGGCGGCGGCTTTGTTCAGCGCGGCGCGGTCGGTTTTTTCGAGGCGGACGACGGCGACTGCCTGCAAACCGTTGTCCGTCGGGATTTTGGTGTCGGCAAAAGTTTGACCTTCTTCAAGCGAAGACAAAAGGGCAAGGGCGGTCGGGTGGTTTAATTGCGCCTCTTCGGTGCAGACAAATAACTGCGCGCCTGCCTGTTGCGGCTGCAAGGTTCCGGCTTTTGTGCTAAATTCCACGTTTATTCTCCTGATTGAGATGGTTTCGGGTAGTTTCAGACGACCCTTTGCATCAAGAGGTCGTCTGAAAACGGTTGGAAAGATTGTACTCCATTTGAGAGGTCGTCTGAAACCTTGCGCAGACAATCCGCCTGCGCCGAACCGCTTACCGCTCCTAGCCGCGATTCTATGATTTATCAAAGAAACTTCATCAAAGAGCTCTCTTTTACCGCCGTCGGCATTTTTCGTCGTCCTCTTGGCGGTGTTGGTCTCCACGCAGGCAATCAACCTGCTCGGACGTGCCGCCGACGGGCGCGTCGCCATCGATGCCGTGTTGGCATTGGTCGGCTTCTGGGTCATCGGCATGACGCCGCTTTTTGTTGGTGTTGACCGCTTTCATCAGCACGCTGACCGTGTTGACCCGCTACTGGCGCGACAGCGAAATGTCGGTCTGGCTCTCCTGCGGATTGGCGTTGAAACAGTGGATACGCCCCGTCATGCAGTTTGCCGTACCGTTTGCCATCCTGATTGCCGTCATGCAGCTTTGGGTGATGCCGTGGGCGGAACTGCGCAGCCGCGAATACGCTGAAATCCTCAAGCAGAAACAAGAATTGTCCATGGTGGAAGCAGGCGAGTTCAACAGCCTAGGCAAACGCAACGGCAGGGGTTTACTTCGTCGAAACCTTTGACACCGAATCCGGCATCATGAAAAACCTATTCCTGCGTGAACAGGACAAAAACGGCAACGACAACATTATCTTTGCCAAAGAAGGCAATTTCTCGTTGAACGACAACAAGCGCATGCTTGACCTGCGCAACGGCTACCGATACAGCGGCACGCCCGGCAAAGCCGACTACAACCGCGTTTCCTTCCAAAACCTCAGCTTGATTATCAGCACCACGCCCAAACTCATCGACCCCGTTTCACACCGCCGCACCATCCCGACATCCCAGCTCATCGGCAGCAGCAACCCGCAACATCAGGCGGAATTGATGTGGCGTATCTCGCTGACCGTCAGCGTCCTCCTGCTCTGCCTGCTTGCCGTGCCGCTTTCCTATTTCAACCCGCGCAGCGGCCACACCTACAATATCCTCGTCGCCATCGGGCTTTTCCTGATTTACCAAAACGGGCTGACCTTCCTGCGCAATGCCGTGGAAGACGGCAAAATCCATTTCTGGCTCGGACTGCTGCCCATGCACATCATCATGTTCGTCATCGCAATCGTACTTCTGCGCGTCCGCAGCATGCCTAGCCAGCCCTTCTGGCAGGCGGTTGGCAAAAGTCTGACATTGAAAGGCGGAAAATGAACCTGATTTCACGTTACATCATCCGCCAAATGGCGGTTATGGCGGTTTACGCCCTCCTTGCCTTCCTTGCCCTGTACAGCTTTTTCGAGATCATCAACGAAGTCGGCGATCTTGGAAAAGGCAGCTATAACGGCGCAACCATGGCGCAATACGTCCTCATGCAGATGCCCTCGCGCGCCTACGAACTCATGCCCCTCGCCGTCCTCATCGGTGGACTCGTGTCCCTCAGCCAGCTTGCCGCCGGCAGCGAGCTGACCGTTATCAAAAGCAAGCGGCATGAGTACCAAAAAGCTGCTGCTGATCCTGTCGCAGTTCGGACTGATTTTTCGCCATCGCCACCGCCGCGCTCGGCGAATGGATCGCCCCCGCCCCTCAGCCAAAAAAAGCCGAAAACATCAAATCCGCCGCCATCAACGGCAAAATCAGTACCGGCAATACCGGTCTTTGGCTCAAAAGAAAAACAGCATCATCAACGTGCGCGAAATGCTGCCCGACCATACCCTGCTGGGCATTAAAATCTGGGAGCGCAACGACAAAAACGAGCTGACGCAGGCGATGGAAGCCGAATCCGCCGTCTTAAACAACGACGGCAGTTGGCAGTTGAAAAACATCCGCCGCAGCACACTTAGCGAAGATAAAGTCGAAGTCTCCACCGCTGCCGAAGAAACCTGGCCGATTGCCGTCAAGCGCAACCTGATGGACGTATTGCTCGTCAAACCCGACCAAATGTCCGTCGGCGAACTGACCACCTACATTAGCCACCTCGAAAAACAACAACCAAAACACCCAAATCTACGCCATCGTCTGGTGGCGCAAATTGGTTTACCCCTGTCGCAGCCTGGGTCATGGCGCTCGTCGCCTTTGCCTTCACCCCGCAAACCACCCGCCACGGAAATATGGGTTTGAAACTCTTCGGCGGCATCTGCTTAGGTTTGCTGTTCCACTTTGCCGGACGGCTTTTTCGGGTTTACCAGCCAACTCTACGGCGTCCCACCCTTCCTTGCCGGCGCACTGCCCACCATAGCCTTCGCCCCTGCTTGCCGTTTGGCTGATACGCAGGCAGGAAAAACGTTAAAAACATGCCGTTTGAACTTCTTTCCAGACGGCATTCGTTTTTCATTGACATAGCCATACCGACAGATAGTCAAGCTCTATTATATCGGGCAATATAACAGTTCCATTTTTGTTAAAAACTGGTCTATGATACCCAAAAGAATTGTCTACAATTCTTTGATTGCAAATCATTTGCAACAGACAGAAGAAAAACAGAAAAAGGAACAAAGAGATGTTAGAAGCCTATCGTAAAGCCGCCGCCGAGCGCGCTGCCCTCGGTATTCCGCCCTCCCTTTGAACGCGCAGCAAACCGCCGATTTAGTTGAGCTGCTGAAAAACCCACCCGCAGGCGAAGGTGAGTTCTTAGTCGAACTGCTTGCCCACCGTGTTCCGCCCGGTGTGGACGATGCCGCCAAAGTCAAAGCCTCATTCCTGGCTGCCGTTGCCGAAGGCAGCGCATCCAGCCCACTGATCTCCCCCGAATATGCGACCGAACTCTTAGGTACGATGCTCGGCGGTTACAACATTCACGCCTTAATCGAACTCTTGGACGACGACAAACTCGCGCCTATTGCCGCCAAAGGCTTGAAACATACGCTTCTGATGTTCGATTCTTTCCACGACGTTCAGGGAAAAAGCCGAAAAAGCGCAACAAATACGCGCAGGAAGTTTTTGCAATCCTGGGCGGATGCCGAATGGTTTACCTCACGCGCTAAAGTTCCCGAAAAAATCACCGTTACCGTCTTCAAAGTTGACGGTGAAACCAATACAGACGACCTCTCTCCCGCGCCCGACGCGTGGAGCCGTCCAGATATTCCGCTGCACGCGCTGGCCATGCTGAAAAACCCGCGCGACGGCATCAATCCCGACAAACCGGGCGAAGTCGGTCCGATTAAATTGTTGGAAGAACTCAAAGCCAAAGGCCATCCGGTTGCTTACGTCGGCGACGTGGTCGGTACCGGTTCTTCTCGTAAATCCGCGACCAACTCCGTGATTTGGCATACCGGCGAAGACATCCCGTTCGTACCGAACAAACGCTTCGGTGGCGTATGCTTAGGCGGCAAAATCGCGCCGATTTTCTTCAATACTCAAGAAGACTCCGGCGCGCTGCCGATTGAAGTCGATGTTTCTGCGCTGAAAATGGGCGATGTCGTCGATATTCTGCCTTATGAAGGCAAAATCGTGAAAAAAACGGCGAGACTGTTGCCGAGTTTGAATTGAAATCACAAGTATTGCTGGACGAAGTACAAGCAGGCGGCCGTATCAACCTGATTATCGGTCGTGGTCTGACCGCCAAAGCGCGCGAAGCACTGAAATTGCCTGCTTCTACCGAATTCCGCCTGCCACAAGCGCCTGCTGAAAGCAAAGCTGGTTTCACGCTAGCGCAAAAAATGGTTGGTCGCGCCTGCGGTCTGCCAGAAGGACAAGGCGTGCGCCCAGGTACTTATTGCGAACCACGCATGACGACTGTCGGCTCGCAAGACACTACCGGCCCGATGACCCGCGACGAGTTGAAAGACTTGGCTTGTTTGGGCTTCTCCGCCGATATGGTGATGCAGTCTTTCTGTCACACCGCGGCTTATCCGAAACCTGTCGATGTCAGAACCCATAAAGAACTGCCCGCCTTTATTTCTACCCGTGGCGGCGTATCTCTGCGTCCGGGCGACGGCGTGATCCACTCATGGCTCAACCGCCTGCTACTGCCCGATACCGTCGGCACCGGCGGCGACAGCCACACCCGTTTCCCTATCGGTATTTCCTTCCCCGCAGGCTCCGGCTTGGTTGCCTTTGCAGCAGCTACCGGCGTGATGCCGCTCGATATGCCCGAGTCTGTATTGGTACGCTTCAGCGGCAAGCTGCAACCGGGCGTAACCTTGCGCGACTTGGTGAACGCCATTCCGCTTTACGCAATTAAACAAGGCTTGCTGACCGTTGCCAAAGCCGGTAAGAAAAACATCTTCTCCGGCCGCATCCTCGAAAATCGAAGGCCTGCCTGATTTGAAAGTGGAGCAAGCCTTTTGAATTGACCGACGCATCCGCCGAACGCTCCGCTGCCGGCTGTACCGTGAAGCTCAATAAAGAGCCGATTATCGAGTACATGAAATCCAACGTCGTGTTGATGAAAAACATGATTGCCGATGGCTATCAAGACCCGCGCACTTTGGAACGCCGCATCAAAGCTATGGAAAAATGGCTGGCGAATCCTGAGTTGCTCGAAGCGGATAAAGATGCCGAATACGCCGCCGTGATTGAAATCAACATGGACGACATCAAAGAGCCGATTATCGCCTGCCCGAACGACCCCTGACGACGTATGCTTCATGTCCGAACGTTCCGGCACCAAAATCGACGAAGTGTTCATCGGTTCGTGCATGACCAACATCGGTCACTTCCGCGCCGCTTCCAAACTCTTGGAAGGCAAGAGCGATATCCCCGTCCGCCTGTGGGTAGCGCCGCCGACTAAAATGGACGCGAAAGAGTTGTCTGACGAAGGTCACTACGGCGTACTCGGTCGTGCCGGCGCGCGTATGGAAATGCCGGGTTGTTCGCTGTGTATGGGTAACCAAGCCCAGGTACACGAAGGCGCAACCGTCATGTCCACTTCAACCCGCAACTTCCCGAACCGCTTGGGTAAAAACACCTTCGTTTACCTCGGCTCGGCAGAGTTGGCGGCGATTTGCTCCAAACTGGGTAAAATCCCAACCGTTGAAGAATACCAAGCCAACATCGGCATCATCAACGAACAAGGCGACCAAATTTACCGTTACATGAACTTCAACGAAATCGACAGCTACAACGAAGTAGCCGAAACCGTGAATGTTTAACCGGAGCAACCCCGTGATATAAGGGGTTGGCAACCATGCCGTCTGAAAGTTTTTCAGACGGCATTATAATATTCTGCCAATCTCCCCTTTTAACGGGCAGTATAATGTAATCCTCCCCATCCGCCATACAAGGCAGACGATAATATGAACCTGAAAAACCGCCATTTCCTGAAACTCTTAGACTTCACGCCGGAAGAAATCACCGCCTACCTCGACCTTGCCGCCGAATTGAAAGCCGCCAAAAAGGCAGGGTGCGAAGTGCAGCGGATGAAAGGAAAAAACATTGCCCTAATTTTTGAAAAAACCTCTACTCGGACGCGCTGCGCGTTTGAAGTTGCCGCGCGTGACCAAGGGGCGGGAGTGACTTATTTAGAGCCGTCCGCCAGCCAAATCGGGCATAAGGAAAGCATCAAAGACACTGCCCGCGTATTAGGCAGGATGTACGACGGCATCGAATATCGCGGCTTCGCTCAGGAAACTGTCGAAGAATTGGCGAAATACGCCGGCGTGCCCGTATTTAACGGTCTGACCAACGAGTTCCACCCGACCCAAATGCTCGCCGATGCGCTGACCATGCGCGAACACAGCGGCAAACCTTTGAACCAAACCACATTTGCTTACGTCGGCGATGCGCGTTACAACATGGCGAATTCGCTGCTGATATTGGGCGCAAAGCTCGGCATGGACGTGCGTATCGGCGCACCGAAAACCTTATGGCCGTCTGAAAACATCGTTGCACGCGCAAGCGCCGTCGCCGAAGAAACCGGCGGAAAGATTTTACTGACCGAGAACACGAAAGAAGCTGTTAAAGGAGCAGATTTTATCCATACCGACGTGTGGGTCAGCATGGGCGAGCCCAAAGAAGTATGGCAGGAACGCATTGATTTATTAAAAGATTACCGCGTTACCCCCGAGCTGATGGCGGCATCGGGCAACCCGCAGGTCAAATTCATGCACTGCCTGCCCGCATTCCACAATCGGGAAACCAAAGTCGGAGAATGGATTTACGAAACCTTCGGCTTAAAACGGCGTAGAAGTAACGGAAGAAGTATTCGAAAGCCCTGCCAGCATCGTGTTCGACCAAGCGGAAAAACCGGATGCATACGATTAAGGCAGTGATGGTTGCAGCTTTGGGCGACTGACACCGTTTTCCAGAATATCATCTTATCCTCCCCACTTTGCCAAGATGATGAGAAAAAGCCAAAACCTTTAAAAGCTGCACTAAGAAAACTGCCTGTCATAAGACAGGCAGTTTGTTTGATTAGGAAAAATCAGTTTTTATCTTGGTCAACCAGTTTGTTGGCGGTAATCCAAGGCATCATCGCACGCAATTGAGCACCAACTTTCTCAACCTGATGGTTTCGGCATTCAAACGGCGGCGGGCAGTCATAGATGCGTAGTTTACATTACCTTCTTGGATAAACATTTTTCGCATATTCGCCGGTTTGGATGCGTTTCAGGGCGTTACGCATGGCTTCTTTGCTCGATGCATTTACTACTTCGGGACCGGTAACATATTCGCCATACTCTGCATTGTTGGAAATAGAGTAGTTCATGTTCGCAATACCGCCTTCGAAGATTAAGTCGACGATTAATTTCATTTCGTGCAGACATTCGAAGTAAGCCATTTCAGGTGCATAACCTGCTTCAGTCAAAGTTTCAAAACCGGCCTTAATCAATTCGACCACACCGCCGCACAACACCGCTTGCTCACCGAACAGGTCGGTTTCGGTTTCCTCGCGGAAAGTCGTCTCAATCACGCCGCCTTTGGTACCGCCATTGGCAGCCGCATAAGACAGGGCAATATCTTTGGCTTTGCCGGAATTGTCTTGGTAAACGGCAATCAATGAAGGAACACCACCGCCTCGTTTATATTCGCTGCGTACAGTATGACCCGGTCCTTTAGGAGCAACCATAATAACATCCAAATCAGAACGGGGAACAATTTGGTTGTAATGTACGTTAAAACCGTGCGCAAAAGCCAAGGTTGCACCCTGTTTCAAGTTGGCGGCAACTTCGGCATGATAAACGGCAGGCATGGTCTCATCAGGCAACAGCAACATAACCACATCGGCTTCTTTAGTCGCATCTGCAACGGTTTTAACAACATGACCGGCGGCTTCTGCCTTTTTTCCAAGAAGAACCGTGACGCAGACCGATGACTACGTTGACACCTGAGTCTTTCAGGTTGGCTGCGTGTGCGTGGCCTTTGTGAACCGTAGCCGATGATGGCGACGGTTTTGCCTTTAATCAGAGACAGGTTTCGGCGTCTTTATCGTAATAAACTTGCATTTGATTTCCTTTTGAATAAAAATGAGTTCCGGCTTTGTGTTGAGAATGCCGGACGGTTGGATTGAGGGTAAAGGGTTAAACGGGGATATCTTCCATCAAAAACAATTTCGAGCGCATCGGTTTTTGCCGTCGATAGCTTTAACGAAACCTTGAAAATGTTCGCTGGCGTTATGTGCGTTGATGGCCGCTTGAGATTTCCAGTTTTCGACGAAAACGAAACGGTTTGGCTTGCCGGTTTCATGATGCAGGTCGTAGCTGATGTTGCCTTCTTCTGCACGGCTGGCTTTTGACCAATTCTTTAAAAAAAGGTCTGCAAGAGTTTCCGTGTATTCAGGTTTAACAGTAACCAGTGCGACAATTTTAATGTTTGACATCAATCTCTCCTACCGCTTTGTTTTTCAGACGGCATATTGCCGTCTGAAAACGGCGGTATTAAATTTTCAAGATACGCTCGCCACGGCCGATGCCGGCTGCGCCTGTACGTACGGTTTCCAAAATCTGAGCGCGTCCGACAGTTTCGAGAAAAGAGTCGAGTTTGTCGGTTGAGCCTGTGATTTCGATGGTGTAGCTGCGGTCGGTTACATCGATGATGCTGCCACGGTAGATTTCTGTCAGGCGTAAAAATTCGTCGCGGTCTTTGCCGACGGCGCGGACTTTTACCAGCATCAATTCGCGTTCGACAAAACGGCTTTCGTTCAAATCGACCACTTTAATCACCTCAATCAATTTATTGAGTTGCTTGGTGATTTGTTCGATAACATGCTCGTCGCCATGGGTAACAATGGTCATGCGTGAAAGCGTTTTGTCCTCGGTCGGAGCTACTGCCAAGGAATCGATGTTGTAGTCTCGAGCGGAGAAAAGACCGACCACGCGGCTCATCGCGCCTGATTCGTTTTTCCATCAGAACAGATAAGATATGTCGCATTGTCGTTCTCCTTACGCTTTCGGGTTTTCGCGCATATGTGGCGGCAGGACCATTTCGTCCAAACCTTTGCCGTTGCCGACCATAGGCAGCACGTTTTGTTTCTTATCGGTCAAGAAGTCGATAAATACCAGACGGTCTTTTTGTTTGACCGCTTCCAAAAGCGCGCCTTCAACATCGGATTTTTTGTCCACGCGGATGCCGATGTGTCCGTATGCTTCCGCCAATTTGACGAAATCAGGCAGAGAATCGAAATAGGTTTCCGATTCGCGGTTGCCGTAGTACAGCTCCTGCCATTGGCGAACCATGCCGAGATAGCCGTTGTTGAGGGTAACAACGTTTACCGGAATGCGGTATTGGAAGCAGGTGGACAATTCTTGGATGTTCATCTGAATCGAACCTTCGCCGGTAATGCAGAACACGTCTTGATCGGGGGCGGCAAGTTTCGCGCCCATCGCATACGGCAAACCTACACCCATCGTACCCAAGCCGCCGGAGTTAAGCCATTGGCGCGGGCGTTCGAACGGGTAATATTGCGCCGCGAACATTTGGTGTTGCCCTACGTCCGAAGTAATGATGGCGGAGTTGTTGGTGATTTCGGCAAGTTTTTGCACGACGTATTGCGGTTTGATGATTTCGCTGTCGTTGTCAAACCACAGACAGTCTCGCGAACGCCATTCTTCGATGCTTTTCCACCATTTGTCTAAAGAATCGGACGCGGGAGTCGTATCTTGTTTACCCCACAAGCCGATCATTTCGGTCAACACATTTTTCACGTCGCCGACAATCGGAATATCGACTTTGACGCGTTTGGCAATGCTGGACGGGTCAACATCAATATGAATGACTTTTTTTGGCTTTTTTTCAAAGAATTTGGACGGAACGGATACGACACGGTCGTCAAAACGCGCGCCTACTGCCAACACGACATCCGCGTTTTTGCATGGCGAGGTTAGCTTCGTAAGTACCGTGCATACCCAGCATACCCAAGAATTGTCGGTCACTTGAAGGATATGCGCCCAGCCCCATCAGCGTACCGGTACACGGTGCGCCCATCATGCGGACGAATTTTGTCAGCTCTTCCGAAGCATTGCCCAATACCACGCCGCCGCCGAAATAAACAACCGGACGTTTGGCAGAAGCCAACATTTGAACGGCTTTTTTAATCTGCCCGATATGACCTTGAACAACGGGTTGGTAAGAGCGGATAAAGATATCTTCCTGCGGATAGCTGAATTTCGCCATCGCCTGAGTTACATCTTTAGGAACATCAACTACAACCGGACCGGGACGGCCGCTGGCGGCAATTTGGAATGCTTTCTTGATGGTCTCGGCAAGCTCGTTGACATCGGTTACCAAGAAATTATGTTTGACGCACGGACGGGTAATGCCGACCGTATCCACCTCTTGAAACGCATCCGTACCGATAAGCGAATTGCCGACTTGTCCGCTGATAACCACCATCGGAATCGAATCGCTGTATGCAGTGGCGATGCCGGTCAGCGCATTGGTAACTCCCGGACCGGAAGTAACCAGCGCGACACCGACTTTACCGCTGACGCGCGCATACGCATCTGCCGCGTGTACCGCCGCCTGCTCGTGTCGGGTCAGAATGTGCTTGAATTTATTGAGTTGGAAAATAGCATCGTAGATTTCGATGACTGCGCCGCCCGGATAGCCAAAAACATACTCTACGCCTTCAGCTTTGAGACTTTGCACTATGATTTGTGCACCTGATAATTGCATAATGACCTCTTTTATATGGTTTCAAACCAATAGGGACGAACTGCTTTACCACAGCACCTGTAATGCAATTCCGCCAAGCAGCGATTTAGGGTACGCGCATTGAGGGAACACGGTAACAGACAGACCATCCAATCAATTGGGAAGAAACACAGAGTTTATGAAATGAAAGAGCGTCAACGATAACGCAAACTGAAGATTCAGGCAAGGAAAAATCTTTTTACTTTTTTTAACATTAAATATCTGTAAAATTATTATATTATGATTTATATGAATTTTTTTATAAATCAGAGAAACAGCAAACAACTACATTGTTGACATTTCACACTCCCATACCGAATACAAAGAACGTACATTACCCCCTACTTTAACAGATTAACCATTCTTTATTTAGCAACCTTCACAGTATATTTCCGGAGGTATTTTCAGATTGCGTCTGCTAGACAGGTTGATTCAATTATACGGAAACAGATGGGATTAGATGATTATAGATACAAAACTACATGAACACTTTTATCTGCTTTGACTGTGATTTACGGTACGGAGTACGATAGACAAAAATAACCGCTCTAAAAGCGGTTGTGGTGCCAGGGTCTCTCTCAAAATGAAAGCATATCATGCTGATTTAAATATATTTTTATTTTCAGGCAAATCAATAATACCGTAAAAAAATACCGTAAATTTGTCAAAGTCAAAATTTTTCAGGGGCGGTTTGTGGCATTTCTGCCAAGCTGTGAAATATGGGCACATTGTAACATCGGCAATCATGCGTCATCTCACTGGCTGGTGTTTGCCTCTTACCGCTGCCCCGTATAAAAAACAGTATATATATAAAAATCACTTGTTACCGTTGTTACTCTTGTTACCGCTTCGCAACATTATGATTTTAATATTTCTTTTTGTGATTTGCGGTAACAAGTCGGTAACAACAGTAACAACTCTTTCCCCGTTTTTCCGCCTGTTTTTCGGCTTTTCCCGTGCCGTGATAGCCTTTTTCTTTCGTCTCCCTGCTCTCGATAGCGTAAAAAGCCGCCTTTCGGCGGCTGTTTCGGTTTAGGCGGTTTCGGCTGCCGCCCATTGTCTTTTTGCCTGCTTAGGATGATGCGGCTGTTTTTGGCTTTGTCTAAGGCGTTCAGGGTCTTTATCAGGCTTGTTGTTGTGATGTCCTGCGCGTGATAGCCTGAATATAACAGCCTGATTAAACTGTCTGCATATTGCGGCAATGGCGTTTCCTGCTTCTCCCATCTTGCTACGGTTTGGCGGTCTGCTCCGATAAATGCCCCCGCGTCGCTTTGGCTCATTCCTGTTTGTTGGCGTAAAAATCTAAACTCTTTCGCACTTAACGGGCGCGGCTGGCTGATTAGATTCAGGGCGATTTGCCCGTCCAATTCTTCGGCTGCTTCTATGCTGACAGCTTCCCCGTATGGTGTCTGCTCCACGGTGTAACCGTTGCTTAAATAAATGTTGTCCAGTCCTGACATTGTATAGTGATACATGGCTAATCCCTGTCGTCGGTATTAATAACGGTAACAATGATTGCATCGGGTCTTTGAGGCGATATAGCGGCAACTACGTCATAATTTGTACCTGCGGCATAGTGGCTAATCCTACATTCATAGGTTTGATGCGCGGTATTATGAAAGGCTGGGCGCGTTGATGTCCTGCTAAAAGACACTGCACCACCATAAGGCGGGATATTTCGCGCTGCTGCATTCTTTTCTATTGCGTGCTGGGTATAAAGGATTTTGCCGCTTGCCGCCGCTTGGCGTATCTGCCTGATAATTTCCTGTTTCGTCATCTCTCCCCCTTGCAATGTATCATTATGATACATTGCCGTTTAATGCGTTGTAAAGCGGTATGACAAAGCCGCCTTTCGGCGGCTCTCTGTATCAATCAAGTTCTAGCGGCTCAATGATTAAATAATGGCGTATCGGCTTCTTGTTCACTTTGATTTGGTGCTGGTAGCCGTTTTTGGACGGCTTCAAGCGTCCTTTTTCCGATAGTACCTTACACACGGTATGAATCGGGAACGATTGGGCGATTTCTTCTCTAAACACCAGCGGCAGGATGTAAAACTCGTCATTGCCGCCAGCCTGCACTTTAAAGCCTGCGTGCCCTTTGCCTTTGCCGCCTGTCATGGTGTATGGCGCGTCTCTTTCGCTCCACGACAGGAAGCGCGGGGAATCGGCATATTGTGCGATAAAGTCGTCCAACTGGCTGCATATCGCTTCTGCTTCGCGGTCTCCTGTGCCGTTTCTCTTCCAGCCATTCGTGAAAGCACTGCATAACCGCCGCCCCGCCTGTCTTTAATCCTGTGATGGGCGCGGCATATTCTAAAACGGCGGCTAACAGGGTAAAACGGCGGGCTATCCTCCGTGCCTGCCCTTCCATAGGCGGCAAGGCTTCAAGGTATCGGGCGCGTGTTGCTTCTATGGTTTCGGCGGCGGCTTCTTTGCCGTCTGAAAGGATTTGGCGGATGAGGGCGCGCCCTGCCGTGCCGTATTTCTTGGCGGCTGCCCTGTTGATATGCTCCGACAGTTTCGCGCCGTCTGTGAAGCCGTGCAGCGTGTCGTATATGCCGTGTTTGGCTTCTGCCTGTATATCGGGCAATCGGGCGCGGTTGCCCGCCTTCCATTGGGCGCGGTCTCCGATTAGGCTTTCGGGGTTGGTTTCGCCCGTTGAGAGTATCAAATTGCGCCATGTCTTTTGTTTGCGGTTGCCGCCGTCTTTCGCGCCCTGTGTTTTCGATATGCCGTTAATCACGCTGTAAACCATTTGGGGGATTCTTCGCGGGTCTGCGGTCTGTCCGATTTCGTCCAGTGCTAAAAAGCCGTCGTTACGCGCTAATGCGGCATTTTGCAAACCTAATGCGGTGGTGTCCCAGTTGCTTTTTGTGGCTTCATAGCTGCCCCATACGCTTAATGCAAGGTTGGCGGCTGTGGTCTTGCCTTTGGACGAACTGCCCGCCAAGTGCACGCCGCCGCCCTCTTCGTGCAGCAGTGCCAAGAACGGCGCGGCAAGGCTCAAACCCAATGCAAGGCATAGGCGGCTGTTGCCCTCTGCGTATCGGGCGGCTTCCTGCCGCCATTCTTCAAGGCTGCCCGATTCCGTATAGCCCTCTTTTTGGCTGGTGTCTCCGTTGTATAGGATGTTTGCACCCTCTGCGTTGATGGTTTCGCCATTGGGTAGGATATAGGCGTTGCCGTGCCAGCCCGCGCGGTCGGTAATGGTGTAAATATCGCCGCTGCCCTGTGTCTGCAAATAGTCGGATAACCGCTCACGCTTAACCCTGCCCGATAAGACAGCCAAGCCGTAAGACTGCAAACGCTGCCAGCCTTGAACTGTGCCGATTTCCGATTGTGGGATGGCGGCGGTTTTGGTTCGCCGTGTGTTAGCGTCCTGCCAGCGTATCACGCGGTAATATGCGCCGTCATTGTCTGTGCCCCTGCCTATGATGTCGATGGGGGATGACAGTTTTACCGGCGTGGCTTCCTGCATGTTGCCCTCCCTGTCGGTCTTAACGCCGATATACCACACGCCCGCGCCGTCCACGTCGTAACGCGGTTGTGCAAACGGCGCGGCAAATTCCGACATATCGCCCAACGGGGCGGCTTCTTCTGCGAAATTCGGCTTTACTTCTTTACACATAGTGTTAAAATCTCCTGTATGGGTTTGGTTGCCTTTCGCGGTTTTCCGCGTTTGGTTTCCGCTTGATAAATAATCCATTGCCGCCTACAAATGCCGCCTGTTTTTCAGACGGCATTTTTACGCCTTGCCGCTGCGTTTGCGGTCGTTCAATTCGTCCAGCGCATCATAGCCCGCCGTGCCGCTTATCCAGTATCGGACGGCTATCCCGCCGCTTTGGGCGCGTTTTGCTAGGCTTAATGCCGCCGTTTCCCCTACGGGGCGCGGTGCGTCGTGGTCTGCAATAACGGCAAGCTCTTTAATGCCGTCTGAAAGCTCCAGCCGCTTCATGCTGTTTGCGCTTAGGGCGGCGCATAGGCCCCAATCATGGGCATTGAACAGCTCACGCGCGGCTAAGGCGGTTTCTATGCCCTCTGCTACCATCAGCCGCCCGTTTTCGGGGACGGGGAATAGGTAAACCGCCCCGCCCGTCATCGCGCCCCTGTTTGCGGCTTCGCATTTTCTTGGCGGGCAATGCTTCGCCCGTTTGGGGGTGTGTGATACGCGCTTTGGCAAAGCCGCCGCCCCGTTGTGCTTCCAGATAGGTAATGTGCAAACCGCAAACAATGCCGCCGCGTGTGGAAGCCGCTATCGCTGCGTGGAAACGCCCGATAAACAGCGGTTTGCCGTCCTCTCCCTGCGTCCAATATTCCATGCCTGCGTGATGGCGGATGTTTTCAGGAAGGTATGCCGCGTTTAAGCCGCGTGATGTCCAATACTGGACAACGGGGCAATCGGGCGTTAACGGCCCTGCTTCGTCCCATAATGCGGCAAGTTTGCCGATATGGTCTTTTTCGGGGCGTGGTTGAGGCTGTGGGCGCGTTGCCGGTATCGGTAAGGGGTTTGCCCCGTCCATGCCTAAAAATGCCCGAAACCCTGCTTTTAATGCCGTCTGAAAATCGCAACCCTAGAAAGTGCATAACCAAGCCGAAACCGTCGCCTGCGCCGTTCTCCCAATGGGTGCAAATGAATGTGCCTTTGCCGTCCTTGTCGTCGTATCTGAAGCGGTCTTCGCCTCCACACGCGGGGCAGGGCTGGTGTTTGTTGCGTAAAAACTTAGGGTCTATGCCGATGGCGGCGTGTATCTCCTGCCAGCGGTAATGCGCGGCGGCTTTGATGTCTTGGTAAGTCGGTTTCATTTTTCCGCCTCCCCGTATCTGTCCATTGCTTCGCGCGTGATGGCGGCAACGGCGTTAATTGCGGCTTTTCGGCTTACGCCGTCGTTTACCAACAGCAGCAGGGCGGTTAATGTATCTGCCGCCGCGTTTGCCTTTTCCCTGCTGTTTAACTGGCTTGCCAGCTTCTCCGTGATGGTTTTCATTTTTCCGCCTCCTCCGATACCGGCTCTAATACGACACCAGCCATCGGGTCGGTCTCCCATATCGCGGGCGTTTGCGGCTGCGTCTCAACAGGGGCGGAATATCCGCCGCGTGGTTTTCGGGGGCGTGGTGCGTCATGCCCTGCAAAGGCAAAAACCGAAAATCAGGAAAACCGCCGCTCCTGCATATGACGTTTTTGCGCGGTCTGTTGTCTTGTCTCATGGCTTTTTTTCTCCTGTGCCAATGTTTGGAATAAGCCTAAACCCGAACCTTCAAACATATATAAATCAATGTGTTATCTAAAACATAGGTTTGAGTCTGCCCCTGCTGCCTAAAAATAGGCGGCATGGCGGTTTAGGTTTTGATGGGTTTTAAAGGGTCAGACAGCGGGGACTACTTGATAGCTTGCCCATGCTTTAAAGTCGTCGCCCGCAATGGCGGCAATAAAGGACAGACAGGCGGAAACGGCGGCGGCGCGTGTGGGGTAAATCCCCAGACGGCGGGCGGTGCATGAATATGCGTCAGCGTCGTAATGGTAGGCGGTAGGCTCGTGAACGATGGCGCAATAGCTTTGCGCTTGTGTGAAAACGGCTTGAATGTTTTGAGTTTGGTTTGATGGTGCTGCTTGAGAAAAATCGCGTTGCATTTGGAATGCTCCTAACTGTTTGAGATTTGAGAATGCCCGAAAAGGGGGCGGTGCTCTCTCCTGCAGTTAGTCAGGCGTGGGCGTTGCCGCTACCACACACCGCCATAACTTGATATGCCGTCTGAAACCTTGAACAGACTGCAAACAACATAGGGGAAATGGCGATAAAAAAATCCCGCAAGCCGTGCGGAATTTCGGCTAACTGTATTTTAGAGAGAAACCGCAATCTAGTTTCTCAATCCCGATTTGTAAATACTTTTTCAGACGGCATTTTTACAAGCCGCTGATTCCATTGCCTATTAAATCGCGTTATACCGCGTTGCCGTGCCGTGTCGGACGGTTTGGCTTTAGATTTTGTCCAGTGCCGTAACAAGCAAAACGGCAAAATAAACCTTGTCAGGGTCTTTACCCGTAACGGCGGCTAAGTCTGCAAGGGTTACCGCGTCCCATTTGCCGCCATCCGTTTTAAGGGCTAAATCTAAGATTGCTTTCTTCTCTTCTTCTGTGAGTGAATCAACAATGGATTCAATACGGCTTTTCGGCTTTTCCTGTATTTCCGCCTCTGCCTTGATTTCCGCCTTATCCACCAGCAAGCCCAGCATTTTTGCCTTGCCCATCGTTGCCGATACCGCCGCGCTGCTTTGCGGCGTGGGGGCTGCCAGTGCTGCCGCCCGTGCCTGCTCCAGTTCGTGCAATAAGTCGTCCACCGTTACCCCTGTGCCGTTGCCGCGCCTCTGCCTTGAGATCGTCCACCATCGCGGAAATATCAGGGGATTGAAGCAGCTTATAAGCCTCGTTCGTTACCGTTTCGGGCTTCATGTTTTCGGCGTTGTAGGCTTGGCGGTATGCTTCGCTTGCATTGCCCGTTTCTACATACAGGCGGGCGAAATGCTCTTGTTTCGGGGTCATGCGTCATGCCTTTCCGACACCAGCGAAAACCGCCCGCGCTTCACGGTTTCGCCAAATTGGTTTTGGATTTCTTCCATTGTGGTAACGATGTTATGCCCCGCTTGGCGAAGCTCCATAATGCGCGTGTTGTAGCCAAGTATCCCCATTTGGGTAAGCTCCCATGATGTAACGCTGCCCTGCCTCAATCGGGCTAAAATGCGCTGTCTTTGATTTGGCGTTTTGGGCTTGTCGTTGGTACAATCATGCTTCATCGTTGGTTTCCCCTTTCCGCCGCCTAAATGTCCGTTTTGGCGGCTTTGTTTTGCCCGATAAATTAACCCGCCTGCTCTTCGCGTTTGGCTGCCAGTTTGCCGATATAGTCGTCAATCTCACTGGAAAGCCAGCCTACGACGTTTGCGGATACTTTGAACGGGCGCGGAAAATCGGGGCGGTGATGGCGGCTTTTAGTATTGCCCCAATTCCATACAGTAGAACGGCTCACGCCTAAACGCTCGGCTACCTGATTAACACGCAATACTGATTGATTCATGCTTTCGCTCCTATTTGGTTGTGTTGGTACGGCGTGCATTATGGAAAATCCGCCTATTGCGTGATAGTCATGAAAACGGTTTTTTTGCCTCCCTTTTTGCACAATGTGGAAAAGCCTTTTATTCCACGTTTTCGCATGATGTGAAAAATCTTTTTTTCGTTATGTTTTTCAGTATCATGCAAAAAAACGCGCCCGAAATAGGCGCGTTTCTTTGTTTACTGCTTGCTGTTTCGGCGGTATATTCCGCCGCTAAAGTTGGTTGTTCTAATTTAGTGCCGTGTGTCTCGTCCTTTCTTCGATTGGGTGATTCACGCGGTTTTGTTTTTTCTGCTTGGTTAAAGCCATTTATCTATGTTCTGCCTTGCCTCTGGTTTTTAAATACTTCCTGAATGTCTGTTTATCGGGGTAACCGTCCAAGCCTGCCAGCGGTTTTAATATGTCATATAGCCTTATCTGCCAGCTTATTTTATAGGCGGTTATGTCGATATTTAAAAAATATCGGATAATCTGATAAATCCGCCTGATTAATGTTTGTGCTTTACCGCTTCGCCCGTGTGTGGGATAGCAGTAAAAATATTCCAGTCTGTTCTGCTCCTCCTCTATGCTCTTGTCTGCCATCTCCTGCCATCGTTGCTCATCTTCTTCACTTAAAAATCCCTGTCGTAACATGATTCCCTGTTTCTCCGTCTGCCAGCCTTTTTTATACCGCCCGATTACCTTTTTTGCCGTTTCGCTGACTCGTGCAGTGTTTAGAGCCGCCCTAATTAGAGATAAGGCACAATCCTTTACTTTTTCATGTAGTACGCCCTCAATGTCGAAATGCGCGGTTAGCTCCATTAAATGTTTAATTAGCTGCTCAATCATATTTTGGCGCACTTCTTCAAGCCCTCCATCACGCCCCACCACCTTTAACGGCTGTTTGTATTCAAAACTTTCTTCAAAACTTCCAAAGCTACCAACCCCTTCAAAAAGGGATAACAATGAAACGTTTTTCATGCGTATGTATTTCCTAAATTACAATAGATTGAACCGCAATAATGCGGCTTAGGTATTGTATTAAAAGATTTTAGTTTTTTCTACTCTTGACAATGCCGTATTTTTGTACTTTTTTTAAACAGCCAGCAGCTTATACGGTTTTTATACACTGAGAAGCTAATTATTAATGCGGTCAATAATTTTGTATAACGCGCGTTTTGCCCTCCCTTTTTTATAGACTTGCAAAAACTGCCGTATGGCTTTCACGCGCGCGCGTATTGGTATCGAAATTACCCGCCCCGCCTGTCTTTATCAGTCAGTTTCTGCACTGTATGAAAAAGCCGCCTTATTTCGGCGGCTCTGCGTGGTTTGGGATTAACCCTATACAATCGGCTATGCGATATGCGGGGCGACAAGGTTCAGATTTAAACCCAATGCCCGCGTTATTTTGATTACCGTATCAAAACGCGGCTTGCTTTTACCTGATAGGGTTTTATATAGGCTCTCTCTGCCCAGCCCTGTTTTTTGCCCGTGCCACGTCGAGGATACACGAAAGGCAAGCCGCCTTTTTTATGCACCGCAATTTCTGCATTTGCGCCGTCTGAAACACCAGCAGCTAACTTGATTATTTTTTAATCAATCGCTTCCAATGGCTAAAATTTGCGTTTTTTTAGCGCGTTTTGCCGCCAGCCTATGCGCGACATATCCAAGCAGTTTAACCGCCATTCCTGCTCAAATTTAGCGCGTTTCCGTGCGTTTTAGCTTTTCATTCCGCTACGCTCCCACTGCCAAGACAGGGGAAAAGCCGAAAATGCGGGGCAGTTGTTACCACTTGTTACGATTTGCTACCGCACTTGTTACCGATTTTTTTGTCTTTTTATTATTTTATTTCATATACTTATTTATCTAACTTTTTCCCGGTAACAACGTAACAACTAAGGGTATGGTATTCCTATATAGGGATTTTCAGAAAGCCAAAAAAAAACCGTCCTACATTTTGGACGGTCTCCCCCTCATTCCCTACGGCTTGGCAGCATCTCCTGCAAGCTCTTTTTTTCCGCTTTGGCGGTATCGCTCCCGCAAAAAAATCACTATACCATTGCATAAGCTCTTTACGTTGTGGGATATATTCCGTTCTGTGGTATGCCGCCCTGACTTTGTTTTGTTCCACATGGGCAAGCTGTCGCTCTATCACATCGCTGTCAAAGCCGTTTTCATTCAAAACATCTGTGGCTAGGCTTCTAAAGCCGTGCGGTGTTGCTATGCCCTTATAGCCCATTCTGCCCATTAAGTAAGATAGGGTGTTTTCGCTCATATGCTTGTCAGGGTCTTTTACCGATGGGAATAAATAGCGGCTATACCCTGTTATTTCCTTTAGTTCTGCCAGAAGCTCAAGCGTCCAATCGGCAAGGGGGACGATATGCGGGGCTTTCATCTTCATCTTGGCGGCGGGTATGCTCCATTCTGCCCCGTCTAAATCAAATTCCGCCCATTCCGCCGCCCTAAGCTCTCCATTCCTGACAAAAGTCAGCATGATTAACTGCATGGCTATTTTTGTTTGCCGTTCGGCTTGTTCCAACATCAAACGGCGGTAAAACTCGGTCAGCTCGGATTGCGGTAATGCGGGCTGGTGTTTCTGCTTTGGTGCTTTAATTAAACCTACCAAAGGGACGGCGGGATTATTCTCTGCCCGCTCCGTCCGTATGGCATAAGTAAAAACAGCCTTGATACGCTGCAATATCCGCCCTGCCGTTTCAAGTGCTCCTCTTGCCGCTACCGCTTCAATCACTTCTTTTACTTGGCTGACTTTGATTTCACTAACAGGCAAACCGCCAAGCATGGGGAAAACGTCCTTTTCTAAACTATCCCATACACGGGCGGCATGATTGCCCGTCAATCCTGTTTCACGGTGTTTATGCCATTCGGCGGCAATACTCCGAAATGTGTTACTGACAGCGGCTTGCCGTTCACGCTTTTCCTGTTGCTTGGCTTCGCCGGGGTCTTGCCCCGCTGTAAGCAAGCGGCGGGCGTTTTCAGCGGTTTGGCGGGCTTCCACCAGTGATACGGTTGGATATTTGCCGATTGAAAGCGTCTTACGTTTGCCGTTATGCGAAAAGTCAAACCGCCATAACTTCCCACCGCTCGTATTGACATACAGATACAAACCTTTGCCGTCATTCAGCTTATACGGTTTTTCGGCGGGCTTGGCGTTTTTGATTTGTCGGTCGTTCAGCTTCATTTTTACGGTATTTTTTCGAGGTATTTTTCAGATACCGTAAAAAATACCGTAAATTTTAGGTTAACTCAATTAGAACAGATTAGACGGGATTAGATGATACGCAGGCACTGAACCAGCGGAAAGCCTTGTCTTTCCTGGCTTTGGTTTACGGCGTTGGACTGCAATAGACAAAAAAATAACCGCTCTAAAAGCGGTTGTGGTGCCCAGGGTCGGACTCGAACCGACACACCTTGCGGCGGGGGATTTTGAGTCCCCTGCGTCTACCAATTTCGCCACCTGGGCTGGTGAAGAAGCTGCTATTATAATGGCTTTTAAAACTCTGTAAACCCTTTTTGTTGATTTTTTTTACTAATTATTATTTACTATTTGATTCTAAAGATAATTAAACTATTCCACATCTATACCGTAATTTAAGAAACCTACTGAATAAAAATTATGCCGCATTAACTCTGATGACCACTGCCATACTGCGGTGCAAAAAATACTACATTTAATCTAATAAACGCGTTAAGATGGAAACATTCAAGTTCTGTACGAATTCGGTTGTTTACATTTATTTATTAGGAGATTGTCATGCTTTCTATACCACGTTCCTTTCTGCTGAGTATCTTCGCCCTTGCATCGCTTGCTGCCTGCAAACCTCAAGAAAACAATGTGGCACAAGCCACTGCATCTGCCGCGTCTGCTACATCTACTACCGAAAACTCACCGAAACCTCAAACACGCGGCACAGATATGCGCCAGGAAGATATCGGCGGCGACTTTACACTGACCGATGGCGATGGCAAACCGTTCAGCCTGAGCGACTTAAAAGGTAAAGTGGTGATTCTGTCTTTCGGTTATACACACTGCCCTGATGTCTGCCCAACCGAGCTGCTGACATACAGCGACACGCTAAAACAACTTGGCGATCAGGCTAAAGATGTAAAAGTCGTGTTCGTCAGCATCGACCCCGAACGGGATACGCCTGAAATCATCGGCAAATACGCCAAACAATTCAATCCCGACTTTATCGGAGTGACCGCAACCGGCGATCAAAGCCTGCCGGTTATCAAACAGCAATACCGCGTGGTTTCTGCCAAGGTCAATCAAAAAGACGACAGCGAAAAACTATTTGGTCGACCACTCTTCCGGTGCTTATCTGATTGACAAAAAAACGGGAGGTAGCGATTTTTCTCCTTACGGAAGCGAGCCGGAAACCATTGCTGCCGACGTAAGAACCCTGCTCTAAATACAACCGTATGCCGTCTGAACCACAAACCCGTTCAAACGGCATCATCATTCCAAGATATTAAGGTATTTGCATACCATACCAGATAGTTCGCCAGCCATCGCCTTGTCGGTAAAGCAGCTTCGTAATCGGGATTCCACCCAAAACTTACGCGCAATATGCGGAATAAACATATATCGTTTTACACAATAAGGTGTCTGCATCAACCTTGCCAAACTTACAGCCTGACCAGGTTTGTGCCGCCCGACGGGTCAAATGGCATGGTTTTGGATTTGGTTTTCTGCAATAACACGCCGAAGGTAAAATAAGCATTGCCCGAACCTGTTACCCGTATCTTTAAAGGTTTGGACGGCGCATGGTTTTCTTCAGACGGCATTTCTGTTTTTTTTCCACAACTATAACGGAGAACGATATGGATACTGAGGACAAAGGTTTTTCTGAAAGCGCACAGGCCGCCTTGGGTAGCGGTACCAACCGTTTTTACGTGTACTGCCTGACCGATTTGAAAAAAGGCAAAGTACTGTATATCGGTACAGGCTGTGGCAACCGTATTTTCGAATTTGACCATTTCGACGCACCTACGGCAAAAGCCGTATCCAAATGCCGCAAGCTCGGACGCTTTATCTTGGCCCATCACCTAACCGAAAGTGAGGCGCTGGTCGCTCAACAATCTCTGATTGCGTTTGCCCGCAGCATTTGCGGTAAAAAGCTGAAGAACCTTGACGGTTCGATACAAGGCATCCGTACCGAAGATTGGGAAAACCGTTTCGGCTTCGAGCCGGCAGATGTTGGCAAACTGAATCCGGACGGCCTGATTTTGGCAGTCAAACTACCTCAAGCCGCAAACCGTAACGAATCTGCCGCAGAACGTGAAAATCGGGCACGCGGCACTTGGACGGTTGCCAAAGATTTGGTCAAAAAAGTGAAATATCTCATCGGTATTGATACGGATTCGGACAATGCGGTCATATGTGCCTATAAGGTAGCAGGTTTCGAGACGGAAGAGACCGTCAGAAACGGTAAAACCCTGACTACCTATCGCTTTACGTTTACCCAAGAAAAGGATGTTGCCGAAACATTAGGGTGCTGCAGAAATCCCTGCCGGGATTAAAATTTGCCAACGGCTCGGATAAAACCTATATCCGCCCCAAAAACATATGATCGTAGGTTCTGCCTTCAAAAGGAACCGGATACCGTAATCTTCCGCATTTCTACCTTGCAAAATCAGAAGCAGGCTTTTTCAGACGGCATCGGAGCCTATAAGATTACAGAACACTACAAACAAAAGGAGCAGATACATGCCTATAAACGAATATACACGAATCGGCTGGATAGGTTTGGGTCAAATGGGCAACCCCATGGTAACACGGCTTTTTGGACGGCAATATCGAAGTCGGCATATACAACCGCTCGCCCGGGAAAAACTGATTCCCTTGCCGCCAAAGGTGCAAAGGTCTATGGCAGCACCATCGAACTTGTCCGCGACTATCCCGTTATTTTTCCTAATGGTCTCCGACTATGCTGCAGTACGCGACATCCTAGCAGGAGAAATGCTCACAAAACTCCAAGGCAAAATAATCGTCAATATGAGCACCATCTCACCAACCGAAAACCTTGCCGTCAAAGAACTTGTCGAATCTGCCGGCGGACAATTTTTCCGAAGCCCCAGTTTCCGGTTCGGTCGGTCCGGCCACCAATGGCACGCTGCTCATTCTGTTCGGCGGCGACGAAACTGTTTTTAAACCCGTTGCAGAAAGTGTTTTCCCTTGTCGGCAAAAACTTTCCACTTCGGAGAAGTGGGCAAAGGTTCGGGCGCAAAACTTGTCTTGAATTCACTTTTTGGGCATCTTCGGCGAAGCTTACAGCGAAGCCATGCTGATGGCTCGGCAATTCGGCATCGATACCAACGCCATTATTGAGGCCATCGGCGGCTCGGCAATGGACTCGCCTATGTTTCAAACAAAAAAATCACTATGGGCAAACCGTGAGTTCCCCCCTGCCTTTGCACTCAAACACGCTTCCAAAGACCTTAACCTTGCTGTCAAAGAACTGGAACAGTCGTACAATACCCTGCCCGCCCTCGAAGCAACCGCTGCCAGCTACCGCAAAAGCATTCGAAGCGGGTTACGGTGAGCAGGACGTTTCCGGCGTTTACCTGAAACTGGCAGAACACTGACTTCCCTTTCCAAACAAAATGCCGTCTGAAATATTTTCAGACGGCATTTTTATCGCCCCACGCTTAAAATTAGTCCTGATTATGACTATAACCTGCACAAATTTAGTCAATATCAAGACCAATTATGAACCAACTCGACCAACTTGGAACCCGTATCAACCTGATTTGCAATGTCTTCGACAAATGGATCGGACAGCAGGATCTGAATTACAACCTCTTTGCCGTACTTTATACCCTGGCAACCGAAGGCAGCCGCACGCAAAAAGCATATCGGCGAAGAGTGGAGTCTGCCCAAACAGACCGTTTCAGGCGTATGCAAAACCCTTGCCGGACAAGGGTTGATTGAATGGCAGGAAGGCGAACAGGACCGGCGCGAACGGTTGCTGTCGCTGACCGAAAAAGGCAAAGCCCATGCCGCACCTTTAACAGAAAGCGCGCAGGAATTCAGCGACAAAGTATTTGCCACATTTGGCGACAAGCGCACAACCCGGCTGTTTGCCGATTTGGATGCCCTGGCGGAAGTGATGGAAAAAACAATCTCGGAAAATAAAAAAATAGAGGGAACAAATACGTGGAAAATGTTGAAACACATAGCCCAAAACCCACCGCAAGCGTCTGCTCGGCACGTTTTTCTCTGATCGGACTGGAAAAACCTTTTGATGCTGGTGTATCCGGTGTTTGGCGGCTGGGCAATAATGCCGTAATTGCGGGGAAGGTGTGGCAGGCGTTGCTGTACGCTTTGATTGTGCTTTTAATGTGGCTGGTCGGTGCGGCGCGGCGGATTGCCGATACGCGCACGTTTACGCGGATTTATACCGAAATCGCCGTGCCGGTTGTGTTGGAACAGCGGCAGCGGCAAGTCCCGCATTCAGCGGTAACAGCGCGGGTTGCCCTGTCGCGTGAGTTTGTCAGCTTTTTTGAAGAACACCTGCCGATTGCCGCGACATCCGTCGTATCCATATTCGGCGCGTACATCATGCTGCTGGTGCTGGAATTTTGGGTCGGCGTGTTAGCGGTATGCATACTTGCGTTGTTTTTATGGCTTTTGCCACGTTTTGCCGCCATCAGCGAAAACCTGTATTTCCGCCTGAACAACAGCTTGGAACGCGACAACCACTTTATCCGAAAAGGCGACCGGCGGCAGCTGTACCGCCATTATGGACTGGTTGCTCGCCTGCGTGTGCTGATTTCCAACCGCGAAGCCTTCGGCTATCTCTGCGTCGGCGCGGCGATGAGTATTTTATTCGGCTTTGCTTTTGTGATGATGACACTCAAAGGCTACGGCAGCGCGGGGCATGTCTATTCGGTCAACACTTATCTGTGGATGTTTGCCATGAGTTTGGACGACGTGCCGCGATTGGTCGAACAATATTCCAATTTGAAAGACATCGGACAACGGATAGGGAGGGACGGAACGGAACATCAAAGCCGGAACTTGAAAAATGCCGTCTGAACACGATTCAGACGGCATTGTCATCCGACAATGTCAAATTACATCACATCCGCCCGCCTGTTCGCAAACTTGGCAAACAGATTCTCAACAGAGGCTTCCGCCTGCAAACCAATGCGCTGAATCAGACTTTGCTTCGCCTGATACTTCACTTCAATAATCTGCTTGTTTTCAAACGCTTTCAACAGCAAATCATCACTGGTTGAAATACTGTCGACCAGATTCAGCTCCAACGCCTGCCGACCGAACCAATGCTCACCCGTTGCCACTTTCTCAATATCCAATTGAGGGCGGTTCTCGCTGACAAACTGCTTAAATAACTGATGCGTTTCCTCCAGTTCCTGCTGGAATTTCTGCTTCCCCTTCTCCGTATTTTTCATCCATAAAGGTAACCGTACGCTTAAACTCACCCGCCGTCATCACATCCACATCGATATCGTATTTTTTCAGCAGGCGGTGAATATTCGGAACCTCAGCAACCACGCCCACCGAACCAATAATAGCAAAAGGAGCGGAAACAATTTTATCTGCAACACATGCCATCATATACCCTCCGCTTGCTGCCACCTTATCGACGGCGACAGTCAACGGAATATTGCGTTCCCGCAAACGCCGAAGCTGGGAGGCTGCCAAACCGTAACCATGAACCACTCCGCCGGGACTCTCCAATCTGAGCAAAACCTCATCTTCGGGCCGAGCAATCGAAAGCACGGCGGTAACCTCGTTGCGTAAAGCCCCCACGGCGCGCGCATACAAATCGCCGTCAAAATCCAACACGAAAAAGGCGGGTTTTTTGCGTTTCGGCAGATTTTTCAACCCCTTCTTTCAAACGCTTTTTTTCTGTGCCTTAACTTTTTTCTTTTTTTCTTTTTCTTTTTCTTCTTTTTTTCCCAATGCTTGGCTTCTTCCTCATTCAAGAAAAAAAGTTTCAAACGATTGTTGTTGTTTTTTTGATAATTTTTCCGACAAATCCGTCAGTACAACCGTCCCGTTTTCATGCCGTTCCTTGCTCTGTATGATAATCAGCACAACAAGTGCGATTACTCCGAAAACAGTAAGCAGTTCAAGCAGAAAAATGCCGTAATTCAATAAAATTTCTTTCCACATTAATTGTACTTCCTCTTTTTTTAAACATAGATGACCACATCGCCCACACTTATCCGAGCGGTAAAAAAATAAGGGCGGCCCTAGACAACCAGGATAAATCCCAATTTACTAATTGTTTTAAAAATCAAACAAAAAACTTTACTTAACCGTTGTTCAAATGTTCCCTGCCAATTTAGTACTGCACCAATCAGAAAGCAACCTACCCAAAAATCGCCCGTTCATCACCATTAACGGCTATTCCCAAGAACCGTATACGATCATTCTACCTGACCGCACGAAACAGGTGCAGCAAGTCTCTTTTACACGGTATCATTGACTCCTGCCCCACACCCACTCGGATAACGGCATGGAGTATCTTGGCAAATCAGAACGGATAGCCACACTCTGATGGAAATAATTTTCTGTTTAAATATTCGGAATACCGGCAAGAAAACTGTGCTGTTTTGTGAATTTTTATGAGACAGTAAAACTGCATAAGGGCTTGAAGGAAAATATACCTTCGGAAGTTTTAAAGACTTATTTTCTCAACCTGTCGTGCGGGAAACGCAGCATTTTTATATGGGACAGATAACACAGAGATATCCTCAAGTTTTACAGGTACTTGTCTTATTAGACATAAATCAGGCGAAAATAAAAAAGACAGCCTTATAAACAAGCTGTCAATTAGAAATTTAGAACCCAAGTTTTTCCAATAAAACCAGATATTTATTGGTGCCCGGAGCCGGAATCGAACCGGCACGGGATGTTTAGTCCCGACGGATTTTAAGTCCGTTGTGTCTACCTATTTCACCACCCGGGCATAGACAATAAATGTGAGAGATTGGAGGCGGGGGCGCGGATTTTGAACCGGCCTATATGAAGAGTTGCACCCCTTATAGCATAAACACTCTGCCACCCCGCCATGAAATGGATGGAGGCGAGAGTCGGAATCGAACCGGCGTAGACGGATTTGCAATCCGCTGCATAACCACTTTGCTATCTCGCCAAATAAACTACTTTGGAGTGTCTGTATCTGAAAACTGGAGCGGGAAACGAGTCTCGAACTCGCGACCTCAACCTTGGCAAGGTTGCGCTCTACCAACTGAGCTATTCCCGCGTATTCGATGCATCAATTTTAATGGAGCGGGAAACGAGTCTCGAACTCGCGACCTCAACCTTGGCAAGGTTGCGCTCTACCAACTGAGCTATTCCCGCATTTGAGTGCATCTGAAATTAAAACTGGAGCGGGAAACGAGTCTCGAACTCGCGACCTCAACCTTGGCAAGGTTGCGCTCTACCAACTGAGCTATTCCCGCATTGATTGTAGAACAATCAACAGTAATCGTATGGAGCGGGAAACGAGTCTCGAACTCGCGACCTCAACCTTGGCAAGGTTGCGCTCTACCAACTGAGCTATTCCCTGCTCTGATATTTCGTTGCTCCGACATCGAAGAAGACGCAATTATTATGGATTCCGTTTCTGCCGTCAAGCTATTTTTATTATTTTTTAGGTAATTTCTTTCCATGCCATCTTCAGATAATACAACATCGACCAAACCGTCAATAAAGATGCAATAAACATCAATACATTGCCAACAAAAAAACGGAATCGAATCCATATAATTGGGGAAAAATTCAACAGTAACAGGAAGATTGCCAGCATTTGTGCGGCAGTTTTAAACTTACCGATTGTGGCGACAGCAACACTATTCCTCCTACCCTTTTGCGCCATCCATTCTCGCAGTGCGGATATAGTGATTTCCCTGCCGATAATGATGATGGCAAACAAGACGTAAGTCCGATCGAGCTTCACCAGCAACAGCAAAGATACGGCAACCATCAGTTTATCGGCAACGGGATCGAGGAAGGCGCCGAAATCCGAGGTCTGTTTCCACAACCTTGCCAAGAATCCGTCAAACCAATCGGTCAATGCGGCGATAGCAAAAATTATAGCGGCGGCAAGATTGATCGTTTCCTCTTCAAACCATGAAAAAGGCAGGTAGAACAGGGAAATCAAGACGGGAATAAGCAAGACCCTCAACCATGTGAGGAAGATGGGGATATTCCAAGGCATCGGTTTTTTTCTCTATGCAGACTGTAAAGTTGTGATTATAACGGTTATCCTCATAACCCAAAAACGTAAAATTGCCACGCGGGCATTTTTCTCCTTCCCGCCAATTTGTTTTCACATTCTTTTCAAACGCAGGAAAATGGCGGGCAATAAAAGCAAAATACCCAGTTTCAGGCTGAAAATGGCAGGTTGTGCCAACACTTCGATAAGGCGGCCTTCCGGATGTGCGAACTCCTTATTGGTATGGATACTGCCACTGTTGCGGTATTCCAACAGAACACCGTTTAAAAACCTTTTTCCGACGGTGTCGCTTAAAAACGGTTCTAACCTGCTCTGCCCTGATGGTTCTGCCGATATTGCCTTCCGCGCACAAACCGTCGAACCCATAGCAGGAAAGCCGGTAATGTTGCCCGTCTACATTCAGTTTGATTGCCCGTCCGCTGCGGTTGGGTGCGGTAACGGTCAATTCTGCATATTCGAATGTTTTTTCTTGTTCGTGAAATGCCGTCAGGTAAGGTGCAATAAAAACGGCGGACAACAGCAGACAGCTTATGGCGGCAAACCATACCCAGCGATAATATTTCACGCTTACCCCTTTGTTTTTCAAATGCCGTCTGAAATAAGCGGCTTCATATATTGTTTACAGTATTGGGAAGCATAACAGACAAAATGCCGTCTGAAATATTTTCAGACGGCATTTCTTATCCGAAACGGATTATTTTTGCGTTTCAACCGCTTCCAATGCACGCAGGGCATAAGTGTAAGCGGCACCCGCATTCAGGGCAATGGCGGTTGCCAATGCACCTGCGATTTCGCTGTCGGTCGCACCGGCTTTGGCGGCAGCGGCGGCGTGAACACTGATGCAGCTCTCACAACGTGTGGTAATGGCAACGGCGATGGCAATCAGTTCGCGCGTTTTTAGCATCAAGTGCCTCTGCAGCTGCCGCTTGTTCCAATGCGCCGTAGGCCTGCAGCATTTTAGGATGCTCTTTACCCAGCTCGCCAAATGATTTTTTAACCAATGCGGTATGTTCTTTCCAATCTTTAAACATTTTCTTTTCCTTTATCTTACGTTTAACCCTGATACGCGGTTGCGCATCCGTTTTTTTGATGTGTGTATTATTGCAATTATTTAGTTGTATTTATCGCTTAATAATCTCATTTGATGGTTCAAAAAGATTTATGGACATTCTCGACAAACTGGTTGACCTGGCCCAACTGACGGGTAGTGTGGATGTACAGTGCCTTTTTGGGCGAACAATGGTCGGTACGGCATGAAACGTTGCAACGTGAAGGGCTGGTACACATTGTTACGTCGGGCAGCGGCTATCTCTGCATCGACGGTGAAACTTCCCCGCGTCCGGTCAGTACGGGGGATATTGTATTTTTCCCGCGGGGATTGGGGCATGTCTTAAGCCACAACGGACAAAACAAAGAAACCTTAACGCCGGATATACGCCAACACGGAGCATTCACGGTCAAACAATGCGGCAACGGGCTGGATATGAGCCTGTTTTGCGCCCGTTTCCGCTATGATACCCATGCAGATTTGATGAACGGCCTGCCTGAAACCGTTTTTCTGAATATTACCCACCCCGGTTTGCAATATGTCGTTTCAATGCTGCAACTGGAAAGCGAAAAACCTTTGGCGGGGACGGTTTCCGTAGTCAACGCATTATCGTCCGTTTTACTGGTACTTATCCTGCGCGCCTATCTTGAACAGGAAAAAGATGCCCAACTGTCGGGCGTATTGAAAGGTTGGCAGGACAAACGTTTGGGACATTTAATTCAAAAGGTGATAGACAAACCGGAAGACGAATGGAATGTCGACAAAATGGTGGCGGCCGCCAATATGTCGCGCGCGCAGCTGATGCGCCGTTTCAAAAAGCCAGGTCGGACTCAGCCCGCACGCCTTTGTGAACCATATCCGCCTGCAAAAAGGCGCATTGCTGCTGAAGAAAACCCCGGATTCGGTTTTGTCGGTCGCACTGTCGGTAGGTTTTCAGTCGGAAACGCACTTCGGCAAAGCATTCAAACGGCAATATCACGTTTCGCCGGGTCAATACCGGAAAGAAGGCGGGCAACAATAAATTATCTGAACCTTAAAACGCAAATGCCGTCTGAAAATATTTTCAGACGGCATTTGCGTACCGTATCATTTTAACGGCCGCATCTTCATCACTTCCATCAAAAAGTTGGTAAATGCAGGATTGTTGGGTTTGGCATCCATATTTTTCCCAACGCTGCTGCCAGCCGAGCAAGGCATTCTGGATATACAGCTTTGACTGTTCCGTATTGATTTCGCCGCGCTGGCTATCTATCGCCGAACGCAGGTAGATTTCATACATACTGTCATCGACGGCATTGCGTCCGACCAGGCGTTTTCTGAAGTTGTTCAGATATTGTGCGGCCTGAACCTTGGTCATTTTACCGATACTCACCTGATAGCTTAGGCGAGTAGCCTCATCGCTGATTTTTAGCAACATCCATCCAATGCGAAGGCGCGAGGTGGAAACCTTTTGCGGGCGCTTCCATTTTGACGGTATTGACAGGACTCACGGGGATTTCCGTTAATGTGGGCACATAATTTGCTTTGGATAAGGCATGGGAGCGGGCACGAGGATTAGGGTCGTTCATCGCTGCATACATATCGTTCACGTACCGCGCCTTAGTCGCGGCAGACAACGCCGCTTGGTCGCGGGCGCGCTGGCGGTTCAACGCTGCCTGCACTGCCTCACTTACCACAGGTATTGCGCCGGTTGCAGCGACAGCGGCATAACGGCGACCGAAATCGTCAGCAGCAGCACCCGCGTCGAGTGCGTCAATACCTTTGGATTCTATGTAGCGAATGCTGTTCTGCTGCGGACGCAACTTAGGTACATAGCCATGCGGTAAAGACTTAATAGACTGGCAGCCGGAAAGGACTGCTGCAATGGAAAGAGGGATAAGGTATTTTTTCATGCCCGACATTATAATCAAATTTGCTTTGAGAAAACAAATTGTTCGGCAAGAAAAATAAAATTTCGGCATCAGAAGCAGGCAAAAACACATTCCACAAGCCTTGCCGCAAGGTTTACAATCCGATCGTCCTTATCGCAACGACCGTTTATGGATATCGAAAAAGACATTTTAGGATCGGGCTGGATGCTGGTGGCGGCAGCCTGCTTTTACTATAATGAACCTGTTAATTAAAAGATGCGGCGGCCCGGTTCGCCTTCAGTAGCGGCGAGCTGGTATTTTGGCGTATGCTGTTTTCCGCCACCGCACTCGGCGGTACCGCGATATTGCGGCGCGACACCTTCCACACACCTCATTGGAAAAACCACCTGAACCGAAGCATTATCGGATCGGGGGCGATGCTGCTGCTGTTCTACGCGGTAACGCATCTGCCTTTGGCAACCGGCGTAACCCTAAGCTACACCTCGTCGATTTTTTGGCAGTATTCTCCTTCCTGATTTTTGAAAGAGCGGATTTCCGTTTACACGCAGGCAGTGCTGTTCTTCGGCTTTACGGGTGTCATATTGCTGCTTAATCCATCGTTCCGCAGCGGTCAGGAACTGGCGGCACTCGCTGGGCTGGCGGGCGGCGCGATGTCCGGCTGGGCGTATCTAAAAGTGCGCGAATTGTCCCTGGCGGGAGAAACTCCGGCTGGCGCATTGTATTTTTACCTTTCCGCGACAGGTGTGGCGATGTCGTCGGTTTGGGCGACGCTGACCGGCTGGCACACCCTGTCCCTCCCATCGGCGGTTTATCTGTCGGGCATCGGCCTGTCCGCACTGGTTGCCCAACTGTCGATGACGCGCGCCTATAAAGTCGGCAACAAATTCACGGTTGCCTCGCTCTCCCTATATGACCGTCGTCTTTTCCGCACTGTCTGCCGCATTTTTTCTGGGCGAAGAGCTTTTCTGGCAGGAAATACTCGGTATGTGCATCATTATCCTCAGCGGCATTTTGAGCAGCATCAGCCCCATTGCCTTCAAACAGCGACTGCAAGCCCTCTTCCTCCGAAAATAAAAAAATGCCGTCCGAACATCCTTCAGACGGCATATCAGGCTTTATTTCCCTGCCTTCACATCCTGCCACTGGCGTACCATAAACTTCAACGCCGCCGGCTGGATGGGAACCATAATAAAGCTGTTTTCCAAATCCCCGTCGCTCGGGAAAAATCGTGTTGTCATCCCTAAACTCCTTATCCATCAGCTCACGCGCCGGCTTGCTCGAAGGCGCATAAGTAACGAAATTGCCGTTCTTCGCCGACACTTCCGGGTCGAGGAAGTCGTTGATATATTTGTGCGCGTTGGCGACATTTTTCGCATCTTTCGGAATCACGAAAGAATCCACCCAAATCCCTACGCCTTCTTTCGGCATCATCACGCGGATTTTTTTCCTTGCCGCCTGCTTCTTCGGCACGGCGTTTGGCAATATTCAAATCGCCGCCGAAGCCAATCGTTACGCAAGTATCGCCGCGTGCCAAATCATCGATAAAGCCGGACGAGGTAAAACGCTTGATGTACGGACGGTTTTTTTCTTAAGCAAAGGCAGTTGCCGCCTTAATATCCGCCGTTTCGCTGCTGTTTGGATTTTTTTACCCATGTAGTTCAACACCATAGGATAAATTTCCGCCGCGCTGTCTAAATAGCTGATACCGCATTGTTTGAGTTTGGACGTGTATTCGGGGTTAAACACCAAATCCCATTGATTGTCCGGCAGCTGATCCGTACCCAAAGCCTTTTTCACACGCTCGGTATTGATGGCGAAAGTGTTGGTACCCCAATAAAACGGAACGGCGTATTCATGGTTCGGGTCAACACCCTCCATCAGTTTCATCAACTTGGGATTGAGGTTTTTATAATTGGGAATCAATGCCTTGTTGATTTTCTGATAAGCACCTGCCTTAATCTGCCTGCCCACAAACGCATTGGACGGCGCGACAATGTCGTAACCGGATTTTCCGGTCAGCACCTTGCTTTCCAGCGTTTCATCGCTGTCGTACACATCATAAGTAACCTTGATGCCGTTTTTCTTTTCAAAATCGGCAACGGTTTCCGGATCGACGTATTCCGACCAGTTGTAAATTTTCAATACGTTTTGGTTTTCCGCCGATGCCGGTTTTTCGGCAGGCGGTTTGTCCGAACCGCCGCACGCTGCAAGCAGCAAAGCAGTCAGGATGGCCAGGGGCAGATGTTTGGTCATTATCATTCCTTGCATATCAGGTTGAAGAAAGCAGCCATTATAAACGCGATGGCTTCAGACGGCATTCAAAATCCCGCCATACCCTTCCGAAAACCGCCGATTCCATAGCTAGAAACAGGGATTTGCGGTAAGATACCGCCATTCGTTTTCCCTGCTTTTACCATTACAAGACATTTGAGAGATATTGAAAAAATTATGAAAACCTCCGAACTGCGCCAAAAATTCCTAAAATTTTTTGAAACCAAAGGCCACACCGTCGTCCATTCATCCTCGCTCGTGCCGCACGACGACCCGACCCTGCTGTTTACCAACGCGGGCATGAACCAATTTAAAGACGTATTCTTAGGTTTCGACAAACGCCCGTACAGCCGCGCCACCACCGCGCAAAAATGCGTACGCGCAGGCGGCAAACACAACGACTTGGAAAACGTCGGCTACACCGCCCGCCACCACACCTTCTTCGAAATGATGGGCAACTTCTCCTTCGGCGACTACTTCAAGCGCGACGCCATCCACTTCGCTTGGGAGTTTCTCACTTCCCCGAATGGCTCAATATCCCCAAAGACAAACTCTTGGCGACCGTTTACGCAGAAGACGACGAAGCCTACAACATTTGGCTGAACGAAATCGGCATGCCGTCTGAACGCATCGTCCGCATCGGCGACAACAAAGGCGCGAAATACGCATCCGATAACTTCTGGCAAATGGGCGACACCGGCCCTTGCGGCCCCTGCTCCGAAATTTTCTACGACCACGGCGAAGAAAATCTGGGGCGGTATTCCGGGCAGCCCTGAAGAAGACGGCGACCGCTGGATTGAAATTTGGAACTGCGTATTCATGCAGTTCAACCGCGATGAACAAGGCAATATGAATCCGCTGCCCAAGCCGTCCGTCGATACCGGCATGGGCTTGGAGCGCATGGCCGCCGTCATGCAGCATGTTCACAGCAACTACGAAATCGACTTGTTCCAAGACCTGCTCAAAAGCCGTTGCCCGCGAAACCGGCGCAGCTTTCAGCATGGAAGAACCCAGCCTGAAAGTCATCGCCGACCACATCCGCTCCTGCTCTTTCCTGATTGCAGACGGCGTATTGCCTTCCAACGAAGGCCGCGGCTACGTATTGCGCCGCATCATCCGCCGCGCCGTGCGCCACGGTTACAAACTGGGTCAAAGCAAACCATTCTTCCACAAACTGGTAGCCGATTTGGTCAAAGAGATGGGCGATGCCCTACCCTGAATTGAAAGAAAAAAACAAACTCAAATCGAAGAAGCGTTGAAAAACGAAGAAAGCCGTTTTGCCCAAACTCTGGAAACCGGTATGGCTTTGTTGGAAAACGCGCTGGCTAAAGGCGGCAAAACACTCGACGGCGAAATCATCTTTAAACTCTACGATACCTACGGTTTCCCATACGATTTGACCGCCGACATCTGCCGCGAACGCAATATCGAACTGGATGAAGAAGGCTTCGAGCGCGAAATGAAGCCCAACGCGCACGCGCACGCGCCGCACAAAAGCTTCAAAGCTAACGCCCAACCGCCTTACGAAGGTCAAGACACCGAGTTTAAAGGTTATAGCGAACGCCAAACCGAATCCAAAGTCCTCGCCCTCTACAAAGACAGCGAGCAAGTCAACGAATTGAACGAAGGCGAAGAAGGCGCCATCGTTATCGACTTTACCCCGTTCTATGCAGAATCCGGCGGTCAAGTCGGCGACGTCGGCTATATCTTCGCAGGCGAAAACCGCTTTGAAGTACACGATACCCAAAAATCAAAGCGGCCGTATTCGGCCAATTCGGCGTACAAAACTTCAGGCCGTCTGAAAAGTCGGCGACAGCGTTACCGCCAAAGTGGATGACGAAATCCGCAATGCCAATATGCGCAACCACAGCGCAACCCACTTGATGCACAAAGCCCTGCGCGATGTATTGGGCGAACACGTTGAACAAAAAGGCTCTTTTGGTTACCGCCGAATCCACCCTGTTTTGACATTTCCCATCCTCAAGCAGTAACTGCCGAGGAAATCGCCGAAGTCGAACGCCGCGTCAACGAAGCCATTTTTGGCCAACGTTGCCGTCAACGCAGCCATTATGAGCATGGAAGATGCCCAAAAAACCGGCGCCATGATGCTCTTCGGCGAAAAATACGGCGACGAAGTGCGCGTATTGCAAATGGGCGGTTTCTCTACCGAATTGTGCGGCGGTACACACGTTTCACGCACCGGCGACATCGGCCTCTTCAAAATCATCAGCGAAGGCGGTATTGCCGCAGGCGTGCGCCGTATCGAAGCCATCACCGGCCTGAACGCACTCAAATGGGCGCAAGAACAAGAGCGTTTGGTGAAAGACATTATTGCCGAAACCAAAGCCCAAACCGAAAAAGACGTACTGGCGAAAATCCAAGCAGGCGCAACACACGCCAAAGCATTGGAAAAAGAATTGGCACGCGCCAAAGCCGAACTCGCCGTCCATGCAGGCGCCAAACTCTGGACAACGCAAAAGACCTGGGCTCAGCCAAACTCGTTGCCGCACAAATCGAAGCCGATGCCGCAGCCCTGCGCGAAATCGTGACCGACTTGACCGGCAAATCAGAACAAGCCATCGTATTGCTCGCCGCAGTCAACGACGGTAAAGTTTCCCTGTGCGCAGGCGTATCCAAACCGTTGACTGGCAAAGTCAAAGCAGGCGATCTGGTTAAATTTGCAGCCGAACAAGTCGGCGGCAAAGGCGGCGGCCGTCCTGACTTGGCGCAAGCCGGCGGCACGGATGCCGACAAATTGCCCGAAATGCTGGCAAGCGCGGAAGAATGGGTAAAAAGCCAAACTCGCGTAATCCCTCTGTCGCAAGCAAAATGCCGTCTGAATGCCCAAGCCTTCAGACGGCATTTTTTCCGCACGCAGCCCGTACCGGCATAATGTACAATTCACCCGTCCCCGTTATAGAAACCCCAAGCCGATGAAAACCCTGCTCCAACTCCAAAGCGCTGCACAAAACTTTCGCCGACTACTATAAAAGACCAAACCGACGAACGCCGTGAGAAAAGACACCTTTTTGGAACGAATTTTTCGCGATTTTTCGGCATCGACCGCAAAAACGTCGCCCACTTCGAATATGCCCGTTAAAGACCCCGAGCAACAACACCCAATTTGTCGATGTCTTTTTGGGAAGGCATCTTCCTGGCAGAACACAAATCCGCCAACAAAAAACCTGAGCCAAAGCCAAAGAACAGGCGGAGCGTTATTTGCAGGAAATCGAGCGCACCAAGCCGTCCGCATTACCTGAATATTACGCTGTCAGCGATTTTTGCCCATTTCCACCTTTATCGTCGCGTAGCCTAAAGAAGGCGTCGAAAACCAATGGCAATTCCCGTTGGGAGCATTGCCCGAATACATTACGCGCGGCGTTTTTGACTTTATGTTCGGCATCGAAGCCAAAGTTCGCCAAATTCAAGAAGAAGCCAACATTCAAGCGGCGACGGCCATTGGCAGACTGCACGATGCGCTTGCAGGAAGAAGGGCATTTACGAAGAACACGAACTCAGGCTCTTCATCACGCGCCTGCTTTTTCCTCTTTTTTGCCGATGACAGCGCCGTTTTCCAGCGCAACTACCTCTTTCAAGACTTTTTAGAAAGCTGCAAAGAAGCCGATACGCTCGGCGACAAGCTCAATCAACTCTTTGAATTTCTCAACACACCCGACCAAAAGCGCAGCAAGACCCAAAGCGAAAAAAATTTAAAGGTTTCGAATACGTCAACGGCGGCCTTTCAAAGAACGCCTGCGCACTTTCGACTTCACTGCCAAGCAGCACCGCGCCTTAATCGACTGCGGCAATTTCGACTGGCGCAACATCAGTCCAGAAATCTTCGGCACGCTCTTCCAATCCGTCATGGACGCGCAAGAGCGGCGCGAAGCGGGCGCCACTACACCGAAGCCGCCAATATCGACAAAGTCATCAACGGCCTTTTTTTAGAAAACCTGCGCGCCGAATTTGAAGCCGTCAAAGCCCCTCAAACGCGACAAAGCCAAAAAAACTCGCCGCCTTCTACCAAAAAAATCCAAAACCTGCAATTCCTCGACCCTGCCTGCGGCTGCGGCAATTTCCTTATCGTCGCCTACGACCGCATCCGCGCCCTTGAAGACGACATCATCGCCGAAGCCCTCAAAGACAAAGCAGGCAGCCTGTTCGACAGCCCGTCCGTCCAATGCCGTCTGAAACAGTTTCACGGCATCGAAATAGACGAATTTGCCGTTCTTATTGCCCGTACCGCCATGTGGCTCAAAAACCACCAATGCAACATCCGCACGCAAATCCGCTTCGACGGCGAAGTCGCCTGCCATACGCTGCCGCTCGAAGATGCCGCCGAAAGTCATCCACGCCAACAGCCTCCGCACACCTTGGCAGGCGGCGGACTACATCTTCGGCAATCCGCCCTTTATCGGCTCGACCTACCAAACCAAAGAGCAGAAAAAAACGACCTCGAAAGCATCTGCGGCCATATCAAAGGCTACGGCCTGTTGGATTACGTCTGCAACTGGTATGTCAAAGCCGCCGGCATCATGGCGCAAAATCCCCAAGTTCAGACGGCATTTGTCTCCACCAATTCCATCTGTCAAGGCCAGCAGGTCGAAATCCTTTGGGGCAGCCTTTTAAACCAAGGCATCGAAATCCACTTTGCCCACCGCACCTTCCAATGGACAAGCCAAGCCGTAGGCAAAGCCGCCGTCCATTGCATCATCGTCGGCTTTGCCGAAACCGCAAACGTCGTCTGAAAACGGCGCGCAAACGCTCGAAAAATCCCGCTCTGCCCAAATACCTCTACGACTATCCCGACATCAAAGGCGAACCCCGAAAAACACGCCGCGGCCAACATCAATCCGTATCTGATTGACGCGCCCGATTTGATTATTGCCAAGCGCAGCAGTCCCATACATTGCGGAGAAACCTGAAATGGTCAGTGGAAGCAAACCGACCGAAGGCGGCAACCTTATCCTTTCCACCGATGAAAAAGAAGCCTTGATTGCTGCCGAGCCCTTGGCGGAGCAAACTACATCCGTGCCCTTTCATCGATGGGTAACGAGTTCCTCAATGGTATCAAAACCCGTTGGTGCATTTTGGTTTAACGGCGTACCTGATGTCAAACGCAACCACGACCTGAAACAGATGCCTCAAAGTCCAAGCCCGTATTCAGGCAGTCAAAACCATGCGCGAAGCCAGCAGCGACAAACAAACTCAAAAAGATGCAGCAACCCCGTGGCTTTTTCAAAAAATCCGCCAGCCTTCAGACGGCAATTTTCTGATTATTCCGAGCGTATCGTCCGAAAAGCCGCCGTTTCATCCCCATCGGTTATCTGTCGTTTGAAACAGTTGTCAGCAATCTGGCATTTATCCTTCCAAACGCCACCCTCTACCACTTCGGCATCCTCAGCTCCACCATGCACAACGCCTTTATGCGTACCGTTGCCGGCCGTCTGGAAAGTCGTTACCGCTATTCCAATACCGTCGTGTACAACAACTTCCCCTTCCCCGAAAGCTGCCGGATGCCGTCTGAAAACGACCGCCCAGACCCACTCCGCGCCGCCGTCGAAACCGCCGCCCAAGCCGTCCTCGACGCGCGCGGACAATACCGCCACGAAGCGCGGGAAGCCGGTTTGCCCGAGCCGACCCTCGCCGAACTCTATGCGCCCGACGCAGGCTATACCGCCCTCGACAAAGCACACGCCGACCTCGACAAGGCAGTCGATAAAGCCTACGGCTACAAAACAGGCAAAAACACCGACGACGAAGCCGAACGCACCGCCTTCCTGTTCGAGCTGTACCGCAAGGCGACGGCAGTTGCATAGTTGCGTAGGGTGGGCTTCAGCCCACCGTTTCTTGATTTTTGCTTGTTAATTGGTAGGCTGAAGCCCACCCTACGGTTAATACGGTTACTGATTCGTTTCCCCCTGCATCCGAATCACGCCTCACACCGCAAAAAACACGCGCCCGATGCGCAACCGCTTCCGACATCGGGCGCAATGAGACAAAACGGCAATATGCCGATACGGATACGTCATCCCCCGCCTGCCTGTTTTTATATCATACTCAATTTTATCTGTGCGTTACGACGGCATGCCGTCTGAAGGGTGTTTATGTCTACATCTAAGAAATTTCCGATTCCTTTGAGCTATTTCAGCATCGCGCTGGGCTTGTTTGCCTTGGGGCTGTCGTGGCGTTACGGCGCGTCTGTCGGGCTGCTGCCCGCCTTGGCCGCCGAATCACTGCTTGCGGCGGCTTCGGTTGTCTGGCTCTTGCTGGTGGCGGCATACCTGATCAAAATATTTGCGTACCGAAACGATTTTTTGTCTGATTTGCGCGACTTGGTGCAATGCTGCTTCATCAGCGCGATTCCGATTACCACTATGCTGGAGGGACTCGCGCTGAAGCCCTATCAGGCAGGCGCGGCGGCAGTCCTGATTTATGCCGGCGTTGCCGGACAGTTGGCGTTTTTCGATGTATCGGGCGGCCGGTCTGTGGCGCGGCCTGCATTCCCTTGGAGGCAACGACGCTGATTATTTACCTGCCTACGGTGGCGACAAACTTTGTCAGCGCGTCATCTCTGGCTGCGTTGGGGCATCATGATTATGCGGCTTTGTTTTTCGGCGCGGGTATGTTTTCCTGGCTGAGCTTGGAAGCCTCCATCTTGGGCAGGCTGCGCACGGCGGCACCGGTCGGCACGGCGGCGCGCGGCGTGGTCGGCATCCAGCTTGCGCCCGCCTTTGTCGGCTGCGGCGCGTATTTTGCCGTTCGGCGGTAAAATCGACGGTTTTGCGTTGGCATTAATCGGCTACGGCTGCCTGCAGCTTTTGTTCTTGCTGCGCCTGACCCGCTGGTTTTGGGAAGGCGGTTTTACGATGAGCTTTTGGGGATTTTCATTCGGTTTCGCGGCAATGGCGGGATGCGGCCTGCATCTAGCGGCTTCCGGCGTATTGTCTGGCTTTGGGGCTGACGCTTGCCGCCGCCGGATCGGCAGGTGTGGCGCTGCTGCTTGCCGGCACGCTGCACCGGATAGCGATGGGGCGTTTCTTGGTACGCGGCTGATGCGTTTGTCGCCTTGATCAAAAATGCCGTCTGAAACGCTGGGCTTCAGACGGCATTTTTATTTCAAACCCCTACAGGTAGAATTTTTCGATGACTTTCAGGTTGTCGTCTAATTTGTACACCAGCGGCTGACCGGTCGGGATTTCCAAGCCCATGATGTCTTCGTCGGAAATGCCCTCGATGTGTTTTGCCAGTGCGCGCAGGGAATTGCCGTGCGCCGCTACCAAGACGCGTTTGCCGCTCAAAATCGCGGGGGCGATTTGGTCTTCCCAAAACGGTAATACGCGCTCCAGCGTTACTTTCAGGTTTTCACCGTCGGGTACGACATCGGCAGGCAGATGGGCATAGCGGCGATCTTTGTGTGCGGAAAACTCATCGTCTTTGTCCAAAAGCGGCGGCAGAGTGTCGTAGCTGCGCCGCCAGATGCGGACTTGCTCATCGCCGTATTTTTCGGCGGTTTGTTTTTTGTCCAAACCTTGCAGTTGGCCGTAGTGGCGTTCGTTCAGCCGCCATGTTTTGATTTGCGGTACGAACAGTTGGTCGGATTCTTCCAAAACGATGTTGCAGGTCTTAATCGCACGGGTCAGGACGGATGTGAAGGCGATGTCGAACTCATAGCCGTTTTCTTTCAGTTTTTTACCGGCGGTGGCAGCCTCGGCAAGCCCCTGCTCGCTCAACTTCACGTCGCGCCAGCCTGTAAACAGGTTTTTCGCGTTCCATTCGCTTTGTCCGTGGCGGATAAATACCAATTCCCATATCGTCTCCAATGTGTGAAAGTGGGAAAGCCTTATTTATAACATATTTTCACATTTCCCGTATTTGATTCAGATTCAGATACGGCGCCCACTATGGTTTGCCGTTTTGATTTACAATAATGTCCTTTGCTTTACATTCCGCATACACAATGAATACGCAACCGCACGCTTCCCATACCGATTCCAATACGCTGATACTCGGTCAATACGCCGAACGCTCCTATCTCGAATACGCCATGAGCGTGGTCAGCGTCGCGCGCTGCCTGAAGTTTCAGACGGTCAAAGCCCGTGCAGCGGCGCATTTTGTTTGCCATGCGCGATATGGGTTTGACGGCGGGGCGAAGCCGGTGAAAATCGCGCGCGTGGTTTCGGCGAGATTTTTGGGTAAATACCACCCGCACGGCGACAGTTCTGCCTATGAAGCGATGGTTCGTATGGCGCAGGATTTTACCTTACGCTATCCCTTTAATCGACGGCATCGGCAACTTCGGTTCGCGCGACGGCGACGGGGCGGCGGCGATGCGTTACACCGAAGCGCGGCTGACGCCGATTGCAGAATTACTGTTGTCCGAAATCAATCAGGGGACGGTGGATTTCGTGCCGAACTACGACGGTGCGTTTGACGAACTGCTGCATCTGCCCGCCCGCCTGCCTATGGTGCTGCTCAACGGCGCGTCGGGCATCGCAGTGGGCATGGCGACCGAAATTCCGTCGCACAATTTGAACGAAGTCACGCTAGCGGCGATTGCGTTGTTGAAAAAGCCGACGCTGGAAACCGCCGACCTGATGCAATACATCCCCTGCGCCCGATTTTTGCGGGCGGCGGTCAAATCATCACGCCGGCGGATGAATTGCGCCGGATTTACGAAACCGGCAAAGGCAGCGTGCGCGTGCGTGCGCGTTACGAAATCGAGAAGCTGGCGCGCGGACAATGGCGCGTGATTGTGACTGAGCTGCCACCGAACGCCAATTCCGCCAAAATCCTTGCCGAAATCGAAGAACAAACCAACCCGAAACCGAAAGCAGGTAAAAAGCAGCTCAACCAAGACCAGCTCAACACCAAAAAGCTGATGCTGGATTTAATCGACCGCGTGCGCGACGAGTCCGACGGCGAACATCCCGTGCGACTGGTGTTCGAACCGAAATCCAGCCGCATCGATACCGATACCTTCATCAACACGCTGATGGCGCAAACTTCGCTGGAAGGCAATGTGTCCATGAACTTGGTGATGATGGGTTTGGACAACCGCCCCGCGCAGAAAAACCTGAAAACGATTTTGCAGGAATGGCTGGATTTCCGCGTCGTTACCGTAACACGCCGTCTGAAATTCCGTTTGAACCAAGTGGAAAAACGGCTGCACATCCTTGAAGGCCGTCTGAAAGTCTTTCTGCACATCGACGAAGTGATTAAAGTCATCCGCGAATCAGACGACCCGAAAGCTGATTTGATGGCGGCGTTCGGGCTGACTGAAATCCAAGCCGAAGACATTTTAGAAATCCGCCTGCGTCAGTTGGCGCGTTTGGAAGGTTTCAAACTCGAAAAAGAATTGAACGAATTGCGCGAAGAACAAGGCCGTCTGAATATCCTTTTGGGCGACGAAAACGAAAAACGCAAGCTGATTATCAAAGAGATGCAGGCGGACATGAAACAGTTTGGCGACGCGCGCCGCACGCTGGTGGAAGAGGCCGGACGCGCCGTGCTGACGCAGACCACCGCCGACGAACCGATCACGCTGATTCTGTCGGAAAAAGGCTGGATACGCAGCCGTGCCGGACACAACCTCGATTTGAGCCAAACCGCATTCAAAGAAGGCGACCGCCTCAAGCAAACCCTTGAAGGCCGCACTGTTTTACCTGTCGTCATCTTGGATTCATTGGGTAGAACCTACACGCTCGATGCCGCCGAAATCCCCGGCGGACGCGGCGACGGCGTACCGGTTTCATCCTTAATCGAGCTGCAAAACGGCGCCAAACCCGTCGCCATGCTCACCGGACAGCCCGAACAGCACTACCTGCTCTCAGGCAGCGGCGGCTACGGCTTCATCGCTAAGCTGGGCGACATGGTCGGACGCGTGAAAGCGGGCAAAGTGGTGATGACTGTGGACAGCGGCGAAACCGTTTTTGCCACCTGTTGCCGTCTATGCTTCCTCGCTCATCAATCCCGACTGCAAAATCATTGCCGCCACCAATCAAAACCGCGCCATCGCCTTCCCCATCGGCGAATTGAAAATCATGCCGAAAGGCAAAGGACTGCAAATCATCGGATTAAACACCGGCGAATCGATGACGCATACCGGTGTTTCCTCCGAAACGGAAATCCTGATTGAAAGCGAAGGCAAACGCGGCGCGGCACACAAAGACCGGATCCCTGTCTCCCTGCTTGAGGCAAAAACGCGGCAAAAAGGCAAACTATTACCCGTTTCAGGCAGCCTGAAACAGCTTTCTTCCCCAAAATAAACCCGATTCTGCACATATTATGGTGATTTCCAATACCCGCGAACTTGAGAAACTCAAAGACCGGATTCCCAATCTGATCAACATCGCCCGCATCGCCATCGTCTTCCCCCTGCTGATTATGCATATCTTCGGGTTGGAGGTCAGCGGACATGAAAACCTGTACACCACATGGACGACATGGGCATTTTTACTTGTGGCTCGCCATTTCCTGCTGGATGATTTTCTTTTCTATCCTTAACCCGCAATGGCAATGGCAGGCTTTGAAGATACCAAGTTTCAGCGCCGTGGCCGACATTACCATGATCGGCATACTGACTTACCTGTTCGGCGGCATCGATTCGGGTTTCGGTATCCTGATCCTGCCCTTCGTGGGCAGCTCCTGCCTGCTCAGTTACGGGCGTTATCCCCTGCTCTATGCCAGCTACGCATCCATCCTACTGATATTGAATGCCCTTGCAGACAGCAATATCAATATGTATCCGCTGATTCTGGATGCAAAAACCGTCACCAACACCTTCGTCCTCGTGGCTGGTTCCTATTTCGTCGCCATGATTGCCTCGCTGTCGGTCAGATACATCGACCGTGCCGGCAAACTTGCCCATGAAAACCACGCCGCCTACCGCCGCATCAGGGGCTTGAACCAAATCGTACTCAACCGCGTTCAGGAAGCGGTCGTCGTCATCAACGTCGAGCATCAAAACCATACTGTTCAATAAGAAGGCAAAAGACCTGCTACCCATGCTTGAAATCGGACAGCATACCGCCCTGTTCGACCCTGTAGCCGTCTTATGGGATAAAACATCTTCACGTACTTTCGAACGCCATATCGACACGCCCGAACTGACCGCCCGCGTCCGCGCCATACCGATGAACAAAGAGCAAAACAACCTGCTCGTCCTCTATATCCGCCCCCAAAACGAAATCCAGTCGGAAGCCCTGTCCGTCAAACTTGCCGCGCTCGGACAACTGACCGCAAACCTCGCCCACGAAATCCGCAACCCCATGTCCGCCATCCGCCATGCGAACGACCTGTTGCGCGAAAATGCAGAGGAAGAAGAAACCGACCCGTTCAAGGTCAAACTTTGCGAAATCATCGACGGCAACGTCCGCCGTATCGACAAAATGCTCGAAGACATCTCCTCACTCAACAAACGCAACAAAAACCGAACGCGAAGCCATCGACCTGATGCAGTTTTTGGATAGGCTTCAAACAGGAATTCCTGCTCAACAATCCCGATGCCGTCGGCTGCATCCGCCTGTATATGCAGGGCAATCACCTGACTACTTATTTTCGATTCCGCCCACCTGAGGCAAATCATGTGGAACCTGTGCAACAACGCATGGCGGCACAGCAGCAAACGTAGCGGCTCGATTACCGTCGTCGTCCGGCCTGCACCAAAAAAACACCATCAGCATCCTGTTTGCCGACGACGGCGGCGGCGTTCCGCCCGAAGTGCAGGAACACTTGTTCGAACCCTTTTACACCACAGCGAAAAACGGAACAGGACTGGGGCTGTATGTCGCCCGTGAACTGGCACATGCCAACTTCGGTGATTTGACCTACCTGCCGGAAGCCAAATGTTTCGAACTCACATTACCGGAAAAAAGCAATGACTGAACTGCAACATCCCGTCCTCGTCGTTGATGACGAAACCGATATTCTCGACCTGATGGAAATGACCCTGATGAAAATGGGGCTGCGCGTCCATACCGCGTCAGGCGTTACCGAAGCCAAAAACAAGCTCGACAGCCAACGCTATTCGCTCGTCCTGACCGATATGCGTATGCCGGACGGCTCCGGGCTCGAAGTCGTCCAACACATCAACAGCCGCCTGCTCGATACGCCGGTTGCCGTCATCACCGCCTTCGGCAATGCCGATCAGGCACAGGAAGCCCTGCGTTGCGGCGCGTTCGACTACATCCAAAAGCCGATTACCCTCGCGCAGCTCCGCTCCCTCGTCAAGTCTGCCGTTTCCGTTTCCGAACACCAAAACAAAATCCCCGAACCGCCCGTTCCGTCGGAACCGCCCTCCCCATACCCCCATGCCGTCTGAACTCCCCGAAACGGCACTTTCTGTTCCGACCGCACCGGCAGTACCGGCCGGCGTCCCTTATGCAGAACCCGATATGCCCCGTCTGCTCGGCAGCTCTCCGCAGATGGTTGAAGTACGCCACCTCATCCGCCGCCTGGCGCCCAGCGGCGTACCCGTCTATATTTCCGGCGAGTCCGGTACAGGTAAAGAACAAGCGGCACGCACCATACACGAACTGTCCGACCGCATGGGCAAACCCTTCGTCGCCGTCAACTGCGGTGCGATTCCCGAAAACCTCATGGAAAGCGAATTTTTCGGCTACCGCAAAGGCAGCTTTACCGGTGCCGACAAAGACCATGCCGGTTTCTTCCGCCATGCCGACGGCGGGACGCTCTTCCTCGACGAAGTGGCCGACCTGCCCCTTTCCATGCAGGTCAAACTCTTGCGCGCGATTCAAGAAAAAGCCGTGCGCCGTATCGGCGACGCGACCGAGCAGCCCGTCGATGTCCGCATCGTCTGCGCCACCCACAAAAACCTCGAAGCCCTTGTCGAAAGCGGCGCATTCCGCCAAGACCTGTATTACCGACTCAATGTCGTCAGCCTCAATATGCCGTCCCTGCGTGAAATGCGCGAAGATTTGAAGCTGCTCATCCCCTACCTCCTGTACAAACACAGCCACAACAACCGGCCTTACATACTTTCCCCCGCCGCGCAACAGATGCTCCTGAATTACAGTTATCCGGGCAATTTCCGCGAACTCGAAAACATCCTCGAACGCGCCGTCGCCCTGTGCGTCGGACATACCGTGCAAATCGACGACCTGCAAATCCAAGATGTGCGCCACAAACCCGTCCGGACGGAAACCGCCGTCCCTGTTGCCGATACCTTGCCGTCTGGAACAGCCGCCGTACCGTCCCGCCTTCTCCCGTTCGACCCCGATACCATGCAGATACAGGACTATCTCGACAAAATCGAACGCGACATCATCGAACAAGTCCTCAAACAAACCGAAGGCAACCGCACGCAGGCCGCCAAACGCTTGGGCATCAGCTTCCGTTCCATGCGCTACCGTATGGAACGCCTCAACATCGGCTGACGGCAAAAACAACAGCCCGCCAATCCGGACAAAACGCCGCATGAAGCGACATACGGCAAAGCGGATACCGCCCCTTGCTTCCGAACAAACAAAACTACCATGACCGACATCCTTATTGACAACACCGCCACTGAAACCGTCCGCACCCTGATACGGGCATTCCCCCTCGTGCCCGTTTCCCAACCGCCCGAACAAGGCAGTTACCTCCTTGCCGAACACGATACCGTCAGCCTCAGGCTTGTCGGGGAAAAAAGCAGCGTCATCGTCGACTTTGCCTCGGGAGCCGCACAATACCGGCGCACAAAAGGCGGAGGCGAACTCATCGCCAAAGCCGTCAACCATACCGTCAAACCCACCGTATGGGATGCAACCGCAGGATTGGGGCGCGACAGCTTCGTCCTCGCCTCGCTCGGACTGACCGTTACCGCCTTCGAGCAACATCCCGCCGTCGCCTGCCTGCTTTCAGACGGCATCCGCCGCGCCCTCCTCAATCCCGAAACGCAAGACACCGCCGCGCGCATCAACCTCCATTTCGGCAACGCCGCCGAACAAATGCCCGCACTTGTTCAAACACAAGGCAAACCAGACATCGTCTATCTCGACCCCATGTATCCCGAACGCCGCAAAAGTGCCGCCGTCAAAAAGAAATGGCCTACTTCCACCGGCTCGTCGGCGAGGCGCAAGATGAGGCCGTCCTCCTCCATACCGCCCGACAGACTGCAAAAAAACGCGTCGTCGTCAAACGCCCCCGCCTCGGCGGATTGCTTGCCGGGCAAACCCCCTGCCTACCAATACACAGGCAAAAGCACCCGCTTCGACGTTTACCTGCCCCTACGAACCGGACAACGGATGACACCCCTTCAAGCCCCGATAAAAAATGCCGTCTGAAACCCTGCGTTTCAGACGGCATTTTGACAGACGGCAAACCTATTTCGGCAATACCAAAAACTTAATCAATAACTCTTTGAACACAAAACCGAACACGCCCAAGCCCAAAACCAAAAACAAAACGGCGATGCCGAATTTGCCCGCTTTAGACTCCTTGCCCAAATTCCAAACGATAAAACCTAAAAAAATAATCAAGCCGGTCAGGCAGATTTTTCAACGCCCAATCGGCAAAAACCGCTTCATCCATATTTTTTTCCTATTGTTGATGTGTATGCCATATAAGATAACGGTTTCAGACGGCATTTGCCGTGTTTCCCTGCCAATGCCGTCTGAAACACGCAATCAGCGTGCGAGTGCCTGTTTCAAATCATCGACGAGGTCGTCAACATATTCCAAACCGACCGACAGGCGCACCAATCCGGGGCGGATACCGGCGGCGAGTTTTTTTCTTCGGGCTGCATCCCTGCCGTGCGTGGTTGTCCACGGGTGGGTAATGGTCGAGCGCACATCGCCGAGGTTGGCGGTGCGGGAAAAGAGTTCCACACCGTCCACAACTTTCCACGCCGCTTCTGATCGGCAACTTCAAAGCCGATGACGATGCCGCCGCCGTTTTTGCTGTTTGCGGATAAGCGCCGCCTGCGGATGGTCGGGCAATCCGGTGTAGTACACGGCTTGAACCCTGCGGCTGCGCTTGCAGCCATTGTGCGATTTTCAGGGCGTTGTCGAACTGTTTTTCCATACGCAGCGACAGGGTTTCAACGCCGCTCAACAACTGCCACGCGTTAAACGGCGACATTGCCAGCCCGCAAGAGTTGCAATACATGGCGACCTGCGCCATCAGTTCTTCCGAACCCGCCAACACACCGCCCATGACGCGCCCGTGTCCGTCTATGGCTTTGGTCGCGGAGGAAACGGAAATATCCGCACCGTGTTTCAAAGGCTGCGAGCCGACGGGCGACAGCAGGCTGTTGTCCACCACCAAGAGCGCGCCGATGCCGTGCGCCAATTCCGCCAAGGCTTCCAAGTCGGCCACTTCGCCCAAGGGGTTGGACGGCGTTTCCAAAAACAGCAGTTTGGTATTGGCTTTGACGGCGGCTTTCCATTCGTTTATATCAGTCGGCGACACGTGGCTCACTTCGATGCCGAATTTGGTAACGATGTTATTGATAAAGCCGACGGTCGTGCCGAACAGGCTGCGGCTGGAAAACCACATGGTCGCCCGCCTGCAGGAAGGTGAAAAACGCCGCTTGAATCGCGGACATGCCGGTCGAAGTGGCGACCGCGCGTTCCGCACCTTCCAAAGCGGCGATGCGTTTTTCAAAGGCGGCTGTGGTCGGGTTGGCGGTACGGGTATAAGTGAACCCTTTGATTTTTTTTGAAAACAAATCGGCAGCGTGTTGGGCGTTGTCCCACATGAAGCTGCTGGTCAGAAACAAGGCCTGATTGTGTTCGCGGTATTCGGTTTGTTCTTTGCCGCCGCGTATGGCAAGCGTCTGCGGGTGGAGTTTTTGCTCATCGGTAATTCCTCGGTTTTGTCCGTTCGTCAACGGGGCGTGCGCCCGTTGTTTAATTTATTAATATTTTGCGCCTGTTCCATGAGGCTTTCAAGTCGGATGAGAATGCAAATGCCGTCTGAACACGGCTTTCAGACGGCATAACGGTCAGCGTTTGTATTTTTAATTCGTACTTGATGTCGTTGAGGATTTTTGCGGATATCGTGTTCCAACACGTCTTCGACTACCGCACCCGCCTGCTCGTGCAGCATTTGCTGGAGCTGATAAGTAAAGAGCGCCATCTGCTTCTGCACCGCCGTACGGATAATGCCGTTGACGGTATCAGTCAGATGTGGGCGCAGGCGTTTAATCAGCCGCTCGGTCAGCTCCTGTTCGGACAGGCAGAACACTTCGCGCCGGTTGACGGCTTTCGGATTCAGAATATTGAGACAGACGGGCATCAACGTTTCTTCCTCATCGTTTTTCCCCTGTTTTCCGAAACCTCCGGCTCCTTTCCATGCCGGACTCTGCCTCGTCAGGCGTTTTCCCCGCCCTCAATCTGTGCGGTTTCAAATTCGACACTGTCTTCTTTTTGCATTGAACCAAATTTTTCCGCTGCGATTCTATGTGTTTTTCCGAAACCGACATTTGCAGGGAAGCCTGTGCATTGAGCCAGTTTTCCTGAAGAATGACTATCGGGTCGGTTTCGACTTCTTCTCCGCAATCGGCAACAGCGCTGTTGTGTTCTTCCTGCCATTTCTTCAGATACGCCTTTAACACACGGTCTCGGTTTTGCATCGTCCAATTTCGGTATGGGCTCTTCCTTTCCGACTTCAGAAGGTTTGGTCAGCGGTGCATAGGCAGGCGCGGTATTCATACGGCGCGTCTGACGCAGGTTTTCCAGGCGTTTTTCCCAATTCGGCTCTTTATCCTGATTGTTTGTATCCATTTTTTCGGCTTCCGGTTCTTAATCTTTGCAGGCGGGCAAACCCGCGCCCAAAGCGCAGTTTGATATAATGGCGCATTTTAACAGATTCATAAGGATCCATCATGAGCAGTATCGAACAGCGTTTGGAATATCTGGAAGAGGCAAACGATGTGCTGCGTATGCAGAACCACGTCCTGTCCACCGCCTTCAAAGCCCTGATCCGCGCCCTTCCCGCAGACACCGCCGAAGTCGCGGTCGAGTCGATTCAGCTTGCTTTTTGAGGATGCCTTTGGCAGAATTGAGCTATGAGGACAGCCCGCATACGGATTTGTTCCACGACGTTACTTATGCGTTTTTCCGTGAAAAGGAACGTTAATTTTATGTTAAACTGACCTTTTAGGCTTTTTTATTACTGAAAGGAATATTGATGAATATGAAAAAATGGATTGCCGCCGCCATTGCCTGTTCCGCGCTCACGCTGTCTGCCTGCGGCGGTCAAAGCAAAGATACCGCCGCCTCACCTGCCGCAAACACCGGCAAAGTTTACCGTGTAGCCTCCAACGCCGAGTTTGCCCCTTTTGAATCTTTAGACTCGAAAGGCGATGTCGAAGGTTTTGATGTGGATTTGATGAATGCGATGGCCAAAGAAGGCAATTTTAAAATCGAATTCAAACACCAGCCTTGGGACAGCCTCTTTCCCGCTTTGAACAACGGCGATGCGGACGTCGTCATGTCGGGCGTTACCATTACCGACGACCGCAAACAGTCTATGGACTTCAGCGATCCGTATTTTGAAATCACCCAAGTCGTCCTGGTTCCGAAAGGTAAAAAAATATCTTCTTCCGAAGATTTGAAAAACATGAACAAAGTCGGCGTGGTAACCGGCTACACAGGTGATTTCTCCGTATCCAAACTTTTGGGCAGCGACAATCCGAAAATCGCGCGCTTTGAAAACGTTCCCCTGATTATCAAAGAGCTGGAAAACGGCGGCTTGGATTCCGTAGTCAGCGACAGCGCGGTCATTGCCAATTATGTGAAAAACAATCCGACCAAAGGAATGGACTTCGTCACTCTGCCCGACTTCACTACCGAACACTACGGTATCGCGGTACGCAAAGGCGACGGGGAAACCTTAAAAGTAATGAACGATGCGTTGAAAAAGTACGTGAAAGCGGCGAATACGACAAAATCTACTCCAAATATTTTGCAAAAGAAGGCGAACAGGCCGCAAAATAACCCCCGTCTAAACAAAATGCCGTCTGAAACCGTTTCAGACGGCATTTCTCATAAGAAACAGAGATTGCACCCATTTCAAATAAAACCGCATATACCATCCCCTGAATAAGGTTCATTCATATCTTTCCCAACCATGCCGTCTGAAAACACGAAATAAGATATACGGGCAACTTTGCTCATCCGCCAAACTATTGTAGACTACGCCCAATAGCTTGGAAGTTCCCTTAAAATAACACCGCCGGTACTGAAAATCAAATTTAGTGCAAGCCCGTAATAAAACCTGCCCTCTGCTGTTTCGCCATGCCGGCAAAGTTTAAGCCGTAAATCACAGGCTTGAAACCCGCATCGCGGCAGATCATTAAAATTAGAATATTATCATCTTTACATTGCCTTACCATATAACTACCGGCACGATTACATTTCAAATGAACAATCCACGCCATACGTTTTAAAACAACAGCCAAACCACCTGCTACCATAACTTTGAAAAGGAACACAATCATGACCGTCATCAAGCAAGAAGACTTTATCCAAAGTATCTGCGATGCCTTCCAATTCATCAGCTATTACCATCCGAAAGACTATATCGACGCACTTTATAAGGCGTGGCAGAAGGAAGAAAATCCTGCCGCCAAAGACGCGATGACGCAGATTTTGGTCAATAGCCGTATGTGTGCGGAAAACAACCGCCCCATCTGCCAAGATACCGGTATCGCGACCGTCTTCCTCAAAGTCGGCATGAACGTCCAATGGGATGCGGACATGAGCGTGGAAGAGATGGTTAACGAAGGTGTACGCCGCGCCTACACTTGGGAGGGCAATACGCTGCGCGCTTCCGTCCTCGCCGACCCCGCCGGCAAACGCCAAAACACCAAAGACAACACACCCGCCGTCATCCACATGAGCATCGTGCCGGGCGACAAAGTCGAAGTAACCTGCGCGGCAAAAGGCGGCGGCTCTGAAAACAAATCCAAACTCGCCATGCTCAATCCTTCCGACAACATCGTCGATTGGGTGCTGAAAACCATCCCGACCATGGGCGCGGGCTGGTGTCCTCCCGGCATCTTGGGCATCGGCATCGGCGGTACGCCCGAAAAAGCCGTGTTGATGGCAAAAGAGTCCCTGATGAGCCACATCGACATTCAAGAGTTGCAGAAAAAAAGCAGCGTCCGGCGCAGAATTGTCCACCACAGAAGCCCTGCGCCTCGAACTCTTTGAAAAAGTCAACGCGCTGGGCATCGGCGCACAAGGTTTGGGCGGTCTGACCACCGTGTTGGACGTCAAAATCCTCGATTACCCGACCCATGCCGCTTCCAAACCGATTGCTATGATTCCGAACTGCGCCGCCACCCGCCACGTCGAGTTTGAATTGGACGGCTCAGGTCCGGTCGAACTGACCCCACCGCGCGTTGAAGACTGGCCCGATTTGACTTACAGCCCCGATAACGGCAAACGCATTGATGTCGATAAGCTGACCAAAGAAGAAGTCTCCAGCTGGAAAACCGGCGACGTATTGCTGCTGAACGGCAAAATCCTCACCGGCCGCGATGCCGCACACAAACGCCTCGTCGATATGCTCAACAAAGGCGAAGAATTGCCCGTCGATTTCACCAACCGCCTGATTTACTACGTCGGCCCCGTCGATCCGGTCGGCGACGAAGTCGTCGGCCCAGCAGGTCCGACCACAGCCACCCGCATGGACAAATTCACCCGCCAAATGCTCGAACAAACCGGCCTCTTGGGCATGATCGGCAAATCCGAGCGCGGCGCGGCCACCTGCGAAGCCATCGCCGAACAACAAAGCCGTGTACCTTATGGCAGTCGGCGGCGCGGCGTATCTCGTGGCAAAAGCCATCAAATCTTCCAAAGTATTGGCGTTCCCCGAATTGGGCATGGAAGCGGTTTACGAGTTTGAAGTCAAAGACATGCCCGTAACCGTCGCTGTGGACAGCAAAGGCGAATCCATCCACGCCACCGCACCGCGCAAATGGCGAGGCAAAAATCGGCATCATCCCCGTCGAGTCCTGATTGAAACAACCATAATCCATGCCGTCTGAACACAAACCCGTGTTCAGACGGCATTTCTACCGTTATTTGGTATACAATCACATTCCCACATTCCCAACACCATATCGCCGTGAAAATCCTTATCCTAGGCAGCGGTCAGGTTGGTTCGACCATCGCACAAAACCTTGCCGCCACTCCCAGCAACGACGTTACCGTCATCGATATTGATGAAAAAGCCCTGCAGAAAATCAACGGCCGGCTTGATGTCCAAACCGTTGTCGGCAACGGAGCATCCCCCCTTACCCTCGAACGTGCCGGAGCGGCGGATGCCGACCTGCTGCTCGCACTGACACGGAATGACGAGACTAATATCGTTGCCTGCAAAGTTGCCGCCGACCTGTTCAACATCCCAGGCCGTATCGCCCGTGTCCGCTCCAGCGAATATATTGAATACAGCAATCCGAAAATCGAAGAAAACGAAAACGGCAGCCTCTCCATATTCGGCATTACGGAAACCATCAGCCCTGAACAACTCGTTACCGAACAGCTCGCCGGCCTTTTAAATTACACCAGCGCATTACAGGTTCTCAATTTCGCCGACGACAAAGTCCGCATGGTCATCGTACAGGCACGTCAGGGCGGGCTGCTCGTCAACCGCGAAATTGCCGACATCACACAACACCTGCCCGAAAACGCCGACTGTCAAATCTGCGCCATCTACCGCAACAACCGACTTATCGTCCCCATGCCGCAAACCGTCATTATCGAAGGAGACGAAATCCTGTTTGCCGCAGCAACCGACAGCGTCAACACCATCATGCGCGAACTTCGCCCCAAAGAAGCCCGTACCCGCCGCATTATGATTGCCGGCGGCGGCAATATCGGTTACCGCCTAGCCAAACAGCTTGAATCCAAGTACGACATCAAAATTATCGAATATAACCCCCGGCGCGCTGAATGGATAGCCGAGAACCTCGACAACACATTGGTCCCTGCAAGGATCGGCAACCGATGAAACCCCTGCTTGACGATGAATATATCGACGAAATAGACGTCTTCTGCGCCCTCACCAACGATGATGAAAACAACATCATGTCCAGCCTCTTGGCAAAAAACCTCGGTGCAAAACGCGTCGTTACCATCGTCAACCGCTCAAGCTATGTCAACCTGCTTGAGGGCAATAAAATCGATATCGTCGTCTCACCCCACCTCATCACCATCGGTTCGATACTTGCCCATATACGCCGGGGCGACATTGTTGCCGTCCACCCCCTGAGACGCGGTACGGCGGAGGCAATCGAAGCCGTCGTTCACGGCGATACTTCTACCTCTGCCATTGTCGGCAGAAGGATTACCGATATCAAATGGCCGAGCGGCTGCCATATCGCCGCCATCGTCCGCGCCGAAACCGGCGAAGTCGTTATGGGACATCACACCGAGACCTGCATTCAAGACGGCGACCACATCATCTTCTTTTGTTTCTCGCCGGCGCGTATTGAAGGAACTTGAAAAAGCTCATCCAGGTCAAAATGGGTTTTTGGCTAATCCCACAATCAAAATAAATGATTTGGAATATCATAAAGTTATTAAAATTCATATTACTTCCGACGTATTTCCGCGCGGAAACGATTGACAACGCTGCCATACCTAACTAGAATGCGCAGCTTCTTAGGCGCCCATCGTCTAGAGGCCTAGGACACTGCCCTTTCACGGCGGCAACCGGGGTTCGAATCCCCGTGGGCGTGCCAATTTAAAAACCTGCTTGTTTCAAGCAGGTTTTTTTCATATCTTACCGCCATTCTTTTTCAAACCGTCATATTGCCTGAGAAGTATTTTTCCGACCGTCCGGATTTTTGATTAACAAACAGTTAGCCGGCATTTCCCGATACCTTAAGGGCTGTGATAAGATAAGCATTATCAAACACGGTCGGGGTGTCTGTTTAAAGACTGAGAATATACCCGTCGAACCTGATTGGCAGGAAACCGGTGTTGCAGCGTCAGGCACCGTCCATCAGATGGTGCTTTATTTATTTTCAAGCGGCATTGCCTTTTTTCCTCCAAACTGTTTCAATACTTTAATGGCACAGGAGCATAAGAATGGAAGAAACTTTTGTCCAAACCCTGACAATTGCCGGTTCGGACTCGGGCGGCGGCGCAGGGATACAGGCAGACCTGAAAACTTTTCAGATGCGCGGCGTATTCGGCACCAGCGTAATAACCGCCGTTACCGCGCAAAATACCTTGGGCGTATCGGCGGTTCATCTCGTCCCGACCGAAACCATCACTGCACAAATCCAAGCAATCAGGGAAGACTTCGACATCCGCGCCTACAAAATAGGAATGCTCGGCACAGCGGAAATCATCGAATGCGTTGCCGACAACCTGAAACACTGCAGCTTCGGCAGACGCGTGCTTGATCTGTAATGATTGCCAAAGGCGGAGCACCGCTGTTGCAGGATTCCGCCGTTGCGGCACTGACGCGGCTGCTGCTTCCCGGTACGGATGTATTAACCCCCAACCTGCCCGAAGCGGAAGCCCTGACCGGCGTGCATATCGAAAGCCGTAAAGATGCGGAACGTGCGGCAAAAATCCTGCTTGATTACGGTGTCAAAAATGTCGTTATCAAAGGCGGACATTTGAACGGCAGCAGCAGCGGACACTGCACTGACTGGCTGTTTACACAAAATGAAACGCTGGAATTCGACAGCCTCCGCTTTCCGACCGCCCACACGCACGGCACAGGCTGCACGTTTTCCGCCTGCATTACCGCCGAGTTGGCAAAAGGCTTAGACGTTTGCAAAGCCGTACAGACTGCCAAGGCCTACATCACAGCAGCAATCTCAAACCCTTTGGAAATCGGCGCAGGACACGGCCCGGTCAATCATTGGGCCTATCGGGACTAACCGTAAAAATGCCGTCTGAAACAAAATGTTCAGACGGCATTTTTGAGGATTATTCAGGCTTTTTCGCCAGCATGGTTACAAATTTAAACCGTATCGGATTGCCGTTTTCATCTTTGGCATGCATAGAACCCAATTCTTCTTTATATTCGACCAGCTCCCAATCCCGATAATAATCCTTCAGCTCGCCCTCTTTAAATTTAAAAGGGAACGGCATCGGACAGGGGAAATCTGCCGTATCCATTGCCGACACAATCAAATTGTACCCTCCCGCCGCCGTATGCACCTGCATATCGGCAATCACGTCAGGCACGCGCTGCGGCATCAGGAACATCAGCACCACTGTTGCCACAATATAATCAAATTCGCCCTGTAAAGCGGCGGCATTCAAATCATATTCCAGCGTGCGGATATTCAAACCCTCCGCCTCTGCCAGCTCCGCCACGTTTGCCAACGCGGCCGGATTGTGATCGACTGCAGTAACTTCAAATCCCTTCAAACCGAGAAACAGTGCGTTACGTCCCCTGTCCGCAGCCCATATCGAGCGCCCCTGCCCGCAGGTACGGTATCCTGAGCCGCCGCCACTGCAGAATGCGTGGCACTCATGCCGTATTTTTTTGTGGAAATAATCTTCGGCCGCACAATACATCGACAAACGGATTTCAGCATCATCCGTTTTCGGTTTGACAGAAAACACCTGCTGCGGCGCAAATACACAATCGCCCCCGTCTGCCGACCAAACTTCTGCCGACCCGTCTGGTGCACGGACTTCGACATCGCCCTGCAATACATTCAGGCAGACCCACTCCCCTTCCTCAGACGAATAGCCCGACAACAAAACTTCCGGCAGGTTTTCCACTTTCCATACAGGCATCTGTCCGAAACAAAACAACTCGCCACTTTGACCCACTATCCGCTCCTTCACATTCAAAAAAATAAAGTTGCACATTATATGCCTATTTTAATCCGCCGCAATCTTTCAGACGGCACAGCGCACAAACCGCTTATAATCACGTCCGAGACCACACAAAGGCACAATAATGGACAAAACCGTTTACCTTTACACCGACGGCTCATGCAAAGGCAATCCCGGCCCGGGCGGCTGGGGCGTATTAATGCGCTACGGCAGCCACGAAAAAGAACTTTTCGGCGGCGAAGCGCAAACCACCAATAACCGCATGGAGCTGACCGCCGTCATCGAAGGACTGAAATCCCTCAAACGCCGCTGCACCGTCATCATCTGCACCGACTCGCAATACGTCAAAAAAACGGCATGGAAAACTGGATACACGGTTGGAAGCGCAACGGCTGGAAAACCGCCGCCAAAACAGCCCGTCAAAAACGATGATTTGTGGAAAGAACTCGACACACTGGTCGGACAGCATCAAGTCAGCTGGACTTGGGTTAAAGGACACGTCGGACACGCCGAAAACGAACGCGCCGACGATTTGGCAAACCGTGGCGCGGCGCAGTTTTCCTGAGTGCCGCACCGATAGGAAAATGCCGTCTGAAACCGCCAACGGGATTCAGACGGCATTTTTGCTATACACTCCTTATTCCGCAATTAACGGTGCATCCACCTGCTTGGGTGAAATCTTAAAAATAATGCTGTTTACAAGAATTCAACCACGATAAACATACATTAATTTGTAAAAACCAATCGGATATGAAATGGTACAATTGACGGCAATGCGAACAGACAAGTTAAAAACAACAGGACACCCTTTGCCGCCTTTTTGGATACTTTAAGGAATAAAGAAACATGAACACCAAGCCTTGTCCCATCTGCACGGCACAAGATGAAGATATTTTGCTGCAAACCGCCAACCTCCGCGTCATTGCCGTCCATAACGACAGCGGTTCGCCGGCATTCTGCCGCGTCATTTGGCGTAAGCATATTGCCGAAATGACCGACCTTTCGGCAGCCGAACGCCATGAAATCATGGAAATGGTATACAACGTCGAGGCCGCCATGCGCCAAGTGTTTCAACCTGCCAAGATTAACCTCGCCAGCTTGGGCAATGTCGTTCCACACCTGCACTGGCATATTATCGCCCGATTTGAAAACGATGCGACTTTCCCTGCCCCGATTTGGGCAAACCCCGTCCGCGAGCATGCCATGCTTCTGCCTCAGGATTGGACGGAACAGGTTAAAAAACTACTCCGCCCCGTTTCAGACGGCATTCTCAAAGGATAAATGCCGTCTGAACCCCGACAATCATAAACAGGGCTGATGCGCACAACTCTAACTTACAAAAACAACTGGAACTCAGAGAGCAGCCAAACCACAAACAGCACCACAGTTACGGCAAAGACAAAGAATCCTTGCTGCGGTTTGGAAATACCTTCCTCAACAATCAATGGGTATGGCGCTATCCGATACTTTAAGCCGGTACGATGGTTATCGTTTCCCGCCGTTTGCCGACATTAAATATTCCCGCTCATCCTATTTTTCTGTTGCTTGGCTTCCGACATTTTATTTTTTTCTATAATATTCTTCTATTTTTGAGCATCAGGAAGACGAGAACGCCGATAACACTCCTTCATGCAGCCGCCATACTGAAAAGACGGTATCCTATAAAAAGGCATACAGGCTGATGAGGTTGCTGTTCCGCTATTACTTTTTCTTTTTATCCTTTTAACCGATACTTGCATCATGATTGAACCTATTTCACGCCGCCGTTTTTCTAAAAACCTGCACCACAGCTGCCGGAATGGGATTGCTCCAGGCTTGCAGCACTCCGACCAATTCACTTGCCCCAACCCCCGTATCTCTTCCTGTTGAGAAAGCACAAACCGTGTACTCCAAACCACCACGCCATTCTAATTCTGCCGACAATCTTCTGCGTATTGTCGCCTCCTCGGGCTTTGCCGAAGACATCAACCGTGTCAATACTGCATTGACCCGCCTTTACAATGCCGGTTTTACCGTAACCAACCAACAGGCGGGCAGCCGTCGCTTCCAACGGTTTGCCGGTACGGATGCACAACGTGCCGCCGATTTCCAAGATGTCGCTTCCGGTCGCGTTGCCATGCCGAAAGTTCTGATGGGTTTGCGCGGCGGTTATGGTGCGGCACGCATTCTGCCGCATATCGAATTTTGCCTCACTCGGCGCAAGAATGCGCGAACGCGGTACGCTGTTTTTCGGCTTCAGCGATGTTTGCGCCGTCCAGCTGGCACTCTTGGCAAAAGGCAATATGATGAGTTTTGCCGGTCCGATGGCATACAGTGAATTCGGCAAACCCTCCCCCAGCGTGTTTACAATGGATACCTTTATCAAGGGGGTAACCCAACGCAGCCTGACTGTTGATATTCCTAATATCCAACGCTCCGATATCGAAACCGAAGGCATATTGTGGGGAGGCAACCTCAGCGTCCTTGCTTCACTTGCCGGTACCCCCTATATGCCCGATATTCAAGGCGGCATTTTATTCATCGAAGATGTCGGCGAACAACCATACCGCATCGAACGTATGCTCAATACCCTATATCTTTCAGGTATTTTGGGTAAACAACGAGCCATTATTTTCGGCGATTTCCGTATGGGCAATATCCGCGATGTATACGATTCGTCTTATGATTTTTCTACTGTGGTCAACCATATTTCGCGTACGGCAAAAATTCCTGTGCTGACAGGTTTCCCGTTCGGACATATTGCCGACAAAATTACTTTCCCGCTGGGTGCGCACGCCAAAGTCCGCAGCAGAAGCGATGGCGGTTATTCGGTTGAATTTGACAGTTATCCTACTCTCGATACATCTGTCCTGACCTTAGACACCCTGCTTCCCCCGCCTGATCTCTCGGTATTTACAGAAAACAGCCTTACTGATATTTCAGAATAGCAGTATTAGAAAGACAAAAATGCCGTCTGAAGCCTTCAGACGGCATTCTTAACTAAATAAGTGTTAAAAAAATACAATGCACGGATATACACCCGTCCCAACCGGTTACAGATTGAACAAAACTCCACCTATATCCACTTTTTTCGCATATATTTCAATTTCTTCCCCTGTCAATCCAGATTTAAACAAGAAATTTTTTTAACCGGATAATTCCTTTATATATAAAAGTCCTTCAAAATGACAATTTACATTAATTAAAGCACTATATCTTACAATCCTTCCAAACACGGCCAATCATACCAATACGGTATTTCTACATCGACTTACGCTTTATTAAGAATCTTATCCATAAAAAAACTGCACCTGATAACAGGTGCAGTTTCCAATATTCAAACTAAAACTTATTTGTCTCGGCTGAATACAATTTTAGTAGCTTGAATAGCAACGCATACTGCACCGCCAATGAAGATCAAGTCAGCTGCCGTACGTACCCAACGCAAGGTATCGAGGATTTCCATTTGCAGGAATTCTTCACTACGTGCATACCACAAACCGTGAGTAATAGAGGGCATATGCTTGAATAGCACCGACAGGCAGCAGGCTGATAACAATCATGCCGACCAAACCGCCATTAAGCAACCAGAAGCCCCAAGTCATCAGCTTATCGTCAAACTGCGCGTTCGGTTTCAAATAACGGGCAACCAGCAATACGAAGCCCAATGCCAAGAAACCGTACACACCGAACAGAGCCGCGTGAGCGTGAACAGCAGAAGTATTCAAACCTTGGATATAGAACAGGGAAATCGGCGGGTTAATCAGGAAACCGAATACACCTGCACCAATCATGTTCCAGAAGGCGACTGCAACGAAGCACATCAGCGGCCAACGCAAACGTTTCGCCCAGTCGGACAAGTGTTGGTAAGACCAGTGCTCGTATGCTTCGCGGCCCAGCAATACCAGCGGTACTACCTCCAAAGCGGAGAAGCAGGCACCGATTGCCATAGAAGCAGAAGTAGAGCCGGAGAAATACAAGTGGTGCAACGTACCCGGGATACCGCCCAGCATGAAGATAGCACCTGCAGCCAGGGTAGAAGCAGTAGCGGTACTACGGCGGACAAAGCCCATGTTGTAGAAGATAAATGCGAAGGCAGCGGTAGCGAACACTTCGAAGAAACCTTCCACCCACAGGTGAACCACCCACCAGCGCCAGTATTCCATTACGGCAATCGGAGATTTCTCACCATAGAACAGGCCCGGTGCGTAGAACACACCAACACCAACCATGGAGGCAACAAAGATTGCCAGCAGGTTTTTATCCACGCCTTTTTCTTTAAAGGCAGAGATAGTGCAACGCAACATCAGGAACAGCCACAACAACAGACCGACCATCAACAGAAGTTGCCAGAAGCGGCCCAAATCAAGGTATTCGTAACCTTGATGGCCGAACCAGAAGTTCAGCTCAGGTGGAATGATGTGAGTCAAAGCAAAGAAGTTACCTGCGTAAGAACCGCCGACTACGATGAACAGGGCGATGTAAAGGAAGTTCACACCGGCACGTTGGAACTTGGGATCTTTACCGCCGTTCACAATCGGAGCCAAGAACAGACCTGCTGTCAGGAAACCGGTTGCAATCCAGAAAATGGCGGATTGAAGGTGCCAAGTACGGGTCAAGGCATAAGGGAACCAATCGGACATTTCGAAGCCCAGTGCTTCGTCAATACCATAGAAACCTTGACCTTCGACGGTATAGTGCGCAGTCAGGCCACCCAACAATACTTGTACCACAAACAGGGCAACTGTCAGGAATACATATTTGCCCAATGCTTTTTGCGAAGGAGTCAACTGAACCTTAGAAATAGGATCTTCAGCCGGAACTTCCACTTCTTCGTGTTTGGTCAGGAAAGAATAACCCCACATCAACAAACCGATGCCCATCAACAGAAGAACAACGCTGGTGAATGACCACATATAGTTTTTCAGTGGTCGGCACATTGTTGATCAAAGGCTCGTGCAGCCAGTTGTTGGTATAGGTAAAGGTTTCGTTAGGACGGTTGGTCGAAGCAGACCATGAAGTCCAGAAGAAGAAGTTGAACAGTTTTTCACGTGCTTCTTGACTTGGCAATGTATTGTTTTTCATTGCAAAGTGTTCACGAGTGGTTTGCAGCTTAGGATCGTCGCCATAAACACCGTGGTAGTAAGGCAGGATGCTTTCGATAGCTTTTACACGCGTATCGCTGATGACAACGGAACCATCTTCTTTCACACGGCTTTGATTACGGTATTCGTCAGCCAAGCGTGTTTTCAAGACAGCTTGTTCCTCAGGGGAAACCTCATCAAATTTTTTTGCCGTAAGTCTGTTGCGCAGTCAAATCCAACCATGCAACCAACTCACGATGCAGCCAGTCCGCAGTCCAGTCCGGAGCCTGATATGCACCATGACCCAGAATCGAACCGACCTCCATACCGCCGGTACTTTGCCATGCAGACTGACCTGCCAAAATATCGTCTTTCGTCATCAGAACCTTGCCTGATGCAGAAACGACCTGTTCAGGGTAAGGCGGGGCTTTTTTGTAAACCTCGCTGCCCATATAGCCAAGAATGGTAAAGCATACCGCCAGAACGGCAAACAGCAAGTACCATAGCTTCTTGTACTGTCCCATTTTGAGAGCTCCTTTTTGGTAAAAAGTGGTTGTTTAAAATTCACAGAATATGAATGTTAAAGATTGTAGCACGGTTTACCGCACAAATAAACATTTGTTCAAACAAACCCGTATATAAACAAATATATAGATGATAATCTATATCATTATTGCAATTTAGGAGCTACCTATCTTTACCTGTAACCATCCATTTACTTAATTTGGATTATTTTGCACATTTTTAGTAGTTATAAAGTATTAGAAGTGTCATTTTAAGTTCGTATTTATAGAATTATTTGATTTATGTCAAAATATATAGGGGTGAGCCACCGCATAATCACGCCCAGTTCTTAACCAATCCTTTCAGGACAATTTAATTTTTCTTACAAAAAGGAAAACATCATGAAACGTCAAGCCTTAGCTGCAATTATCGCTTCCATGTTTGCTTTAGCCGCCTGTGGTGGCGAACAAGCTGCACAAGCCCCTGCCGAAGCGCCTACCGCTTCCGCTGAAGCTGCAAGCTCCGCTACACAAGCTGCCGCCGAAACTCCGGCAGGCGAACTGCCCGTTATTGATGCAGTTACCACACACGCTCCAGAAGTACCTCCTGCAATCGACCGCGACTATCCTGCCAAAGTCCGTGTAAAAATGGAAACCGTCGAAAAAACCATGAAAATGGATGATGGCGTCGAGTACCACTACTGGACATTTAACGGCGATGTTCCGGGCCGCATGATTCGCGTACGCGAAGGTGATACAGTAGAAGTGGAATTCTCTAATAATCCTTCTTCTACCGTTCCTCATAACGTTGACTTCCACGCAGCTACCGGTCCTGGCGGCGGCGCGGCAGCCTCCTTCACTGCCCCGGGCCGTACCTCTACATTCAGCTTCAAAGCCCTGCAACCTGGTCTGTATATCTACCACTGCGCCGTTGCGCCCGTCGGTATGCACATCGCCAACGGTATGTACGGTCTGATTTTGGTTGAACCTAAAGAAGGTCTACCGAAAGTGGATAAAGAATTCTACATCGTTCAAGGCGACTTCTACACCAAAGGTAAAAAAGGTGCACAAGGCCTGCAACCGTTCGATATGGATAAAGCCGTCGCCGAACAACCTGAATACGTAGTATTTAACGGTCACGTAGGCGCTATCGCTGGCGACAACGCCCTGAAAGCCAAAGCAGGCGAAACTGTACGTATGTACGTTGGTAACGGTGGTCCTAACTTGGTATCTTCCTTCCACGTAATCGGCGAAATCTTCGACAAAGTTTATGTTGAAGGCGGTAAACTGATTAACGAAAACGTACAAAGCACCATCATTCCTGCAGGTGGTTCTGCTATGGTTGAATTCAAAGTAGACGTACCGGGCAGCTACACATTGGTTGACCACTCTATCTTCCGCGCATTCAACAAAGGCGCACTGGGTCAATTGAAAGTAGAAGGTGCAGAAAACCCTGAAATCATGACTCAAAAAAATTGAGTGATACTGCTTATGCCGGTAACGGTGCAGCTCCTGCTGCTTCCGCTCCCCGCAGCTTCCGCTCCCGCAGCTTCTGCTCCTGCAAAAAGCGATTACTAAATTGAACGCCCATTTTTTTGAGCAAACGAACCACTGCCGCCGTACTTAATTACGCACGGCAGTGGTTTTTTTAATAATCAATTTTTTTACTTCGAAAGATTGATTCTTCAGACGGCATTCAAAGCTTTCGTTTAAAAATACTGCCTGAAAAAAATCAATTTTAACCGTCTGTCAGGAGGCTTGATATGAAGTACATCCGGTTATTTTTTCTCTGTACGGCACTCATCAGTACCAATGCGGCAGCTACCGAAATGGTCAAAATAGAAGGTGGGAGCTACCGTCCCTCTATCTGAAAAAAAGATACAACCTTAATTAAAGTCAAACCTTTCCAACTTGATAAATATCCTGTTACCAATGCTGAATTTGCAGAATTTGTCAAAAATCATCCCCAATGGCAAAAAGGCAAGGTCAGTTCCAAACAGGCGGAGCCTTCTTATCTGAAACACTGGATTAAAAACGGCAGCCACAGCTATGCACCAAAAGCAAGCGAGCTGAAACAGCCCGTTACCAATGTTTCTTGGTTTGCGGCCAACGCATACTGTGCTGCACAAGGCAAACGCCTACCGACTATTAACGAATGGGAATTTGCTGGACTTGCCTCCGCCACTCAAAAGAACGGCTCCAACGAGCCCGGTTATAACCGCACTATTCTTGATTGGTACGCAGATGGCGGACGAAAAGGCTTGCATGACGTCGGCAAGGGCCGTCCCAACTACTGGGGTGTTTATGATATGCACGGACTTATTTGGGAATGGACGGAAGATTTCAACAGTAGCCTGCTTTCCTCCGGAAATGCCAATGCGCAAATGTTTTGCAGCGGTGCTTCTGTCGGATCGAGCGACTCATCCAACTATGCTGCCTTCCTCCGGTACGGTATCCGTACCAGTTTGCAATCCAAATATGTCCTGCATAACTTAGGCTTCCGTTGTGCCGGTCAATAACTTTTTAATTACCAAAAGCAGCTTTGGCGGTACTGAAAAGTACCGCCGTTTTTTTATCTGTAAAATTACAGCCTGATTTGCAAAATATTACCGACCTTATTTACACCAAAACAATCCAATAAAAATTTCAGGCTTTGAGGAAAGCTTGCCTAATGCTTTCCAGAACAGATGAATTTTAGGAGATATGCCATTAAACATGCTGAACATGTTGTAATTATCCGGCATGGCTGACTTACCTGATCAGAAGGTCAAAGTTTCACCAAGTACCCAAAAGAATCATATCTTAGGATGTCGTTTGCACCAGTCCGACAAACACAGCACATATTCTGCACAAAAACATAAAATCTTTCGATATTACGAATTTTTCATGCCCCGGTTTAAGGCAACTGTTGCCTTAGCAGTTTAATTTATCAACAGTCTGACCGGAGAATCACGATATATCCTTATCTTCCCTTGCCTACCCGGTATCGCTAATAGCATTCAAACATGAAAAGATACCGTAAATTTTATCCGCTATATCAAGCGCCTTATAGATCCAACTTGAAGATTTCAAATAAAATGCCGTCTGAAAACCTTCAGACGGCATTTTATTTAAAATCCTGTTTACCAATAGCTGACAAACTGTTCCAAATCCGTATTTTTGGGTTTATGTATTTCTTCTGTCGGCGATCCCACCATCATCAATCCGATAATTTTATCCTTATCCGCACACCCGAAAGCCTGACGCAACAAAGGGCTGTTGATCCACATTCCTGTAATCCACACATTGTCGAAACCTTGGGCAGTTGCCGCCAGCTGTAAAGCATACGCCGCACAACCTGCTGTCAGCATCTGTTCCCACTCCGGTTTCGGCTTCGCCACTTCTCGGTTCGGAGCAAACGTTACCCCTATTACCATTGGCGCCATATTACCCACTTTTTCAGCCTTTTTCATCGCATCGTCGCCGAAATTCAATTCGGTAACCGTTTGCTTCAACACATCGCGAAAACGTTGCAATCCTACCTCGCCTTGGATGACGGTAAAATGAAAAGGACACATATTTCCATGATCCGGAACCTGCGTTGCCGCCTGCAATATTTGTTCCAACTGTCCGGTATCAGGAGCGGGCGCCGCCAATTTTTTTGAAGAACGCCGTGTAATCAAAAGCTGCAAAGCATCCATATAATCGTTTCTCAAATCATTTCGGAAAGTGTTTTTATAACACAAAGCATCCGGCAATGCCATTACACCGCCTGACCGGGAAAAATAATGCCGTCTGAAAACGCATTCAGACGGCATCTCAAAATCAGCCGTAACGACGTTGAAAATCACTCATAAAATCTGCCAACGCCCTCACACCTTCCAGCGGCATTGCGTTATAGATACTGGCCCGCATCCCGCCGACAGATTTATAACCCTTCAACAGACACAAACCTTGCAATTCAGCCTCAAATACAAAACGGCGGTCAAGTTCCTCATTGCCCGTCTGAAACACAACATTCATTTTTAGAACGCGCGTTCGGACAGATACGGTTGATATAAAAACCATCGCTGCCGTCTATTGCACCATACAAAATTTGCGCCTTCAGATGATTGATTTTTTCAATTTTTCCCACTCCGCCCTGCGCCAACAACCAGCGGAACACCAGCCCCGACATATAAATCGAATAAGTTGAAGGCGTATTGTACATACCGTTGCGTTCGATATGGGAACGATAGTTGAACACATCAGGAATATTATCGGGACAGCGGTCCAACAGGTCTTCTCGAACAATGACCACAGTAACACCTGCCGGCCCGATATTTTTTTCTGAGCACCCGCATAAATCAGCCCGTAATCGGCAACCTCAAACTCACGCGACAAAATCTCACTGGACATATCGCATACCAACGGCGGCATGCCTTCTGAAAGGCGCGGCACTTTACCGTATTGCAATCCATTGACGGTTTCATTGACGGCAAAATGAACAAAGGCGGAATTCCTGTCCACGTCCCATGTTTCCGGTTCGGGCAAATCCAAATAATCAAACTGCTCACCACCGTGTGCCGCCAAGCGGATTTCCGTATCCGTCAACCGTCCCATCTGCTCATAGGCAATCCGGCTCCAGTTACCAGTTACCACGGCATCCGCAGTACGGAAACCATGTGCCAAATTCATGGCCACCATATTAAATTGAGTTGTCGCCCCACCCTGTAAAAAAACAATATCTTATAATTTGAGGGAATCTTCAGAAGCCGCCGCAGATCTTCTTCCGCATGATGCAGGATACTTAAAAAACATCTCCGAGCGGTGGCTCATCGCCATGACTGGAAAACCGGTTCCATTGTAGTCCAACATTTCCTGCTGTGCCGTCTGCAAAACCGCTTCAGGCAATGCCGCAGGACCGGCAGAGAAATTGTAAATCGGATAAAGAGACATAATACGGCCCCGAACTGTCAGAAATAAACCGCCCCGATTTTTAGGGCTTGGGATAATCTTTATGCAAGGCAAGAAAACACCTCCCCATCGGCAACAAAAATCAAAAATGAAATCAATATATTGATTTTTAATTATTTAAATATCTGGACATAAAATTCTGACATAATTTTGTCAACAATATCAACCTCACCCCTCAAACCGGCATTACCAAAATCATTTGTTTGAAATTGGAAAACACAAAATAAATCAACACTTTCATTTTTCCATAAAACAGGTTATAATCGTGCCAATTTTTTCAATCCTAACGAAAAATGGCCTCTCGGCCATTTTTTTATTATGTACCTAGGGAGCAGCATGGATATTCAGACCATCCTCGAAAAAACCCTGCCCGGCTTGGGCTATGAACTGGTCGATTTCGAACTAACCGCTCAAGGAACGTTGCGCGTATTCATCGATAAAGAAGGCGGCATTACCGTCGAAGACTGCGCAACCGTCAGCAACCATTTGAGCCGTTTGTTTATGGTGGAAGACATCGATTATAAAAAAATCTGGAAATTTCCAGTCCCGGACTCGACCGTCCTCTGAAAAAAAGCCGCCGACTTCGTACGCTTTGCCGGTCAGCAGGCAAAAATCAAAAACCCGCCTGCCGATAGACGGTCAGAAAAACTTTATCGGCAAAATCGAAGGCTGTGAAAACGACACTGTTACCGTTTCCTTCGACGGCAAGACCGTGCAAATCGAAATGGACAATATCGACAAAGCCCGCCTGCGTCCCGAATTCAAATTCTAAAACACAACAATATTGGAGATTTTTCAAAATGAGTCGTGAAATATTACAGCTGGCAGAAGCTCTGGCAAGCGAAAAAAATGTTGACGCAGAAGTCGTATTCCAAGCCTTGGAATTCGCACTCTCTAGCGCAGCCAAGAAAAAAAGGCAGACCGAGAACACATGGATGTCCGCGTACAAATTAACCGCGACACCGGCGAATACCAAACCTTCCGCCGCTGGCTGATTGTGGCCGATGAAGACTATACCTACCCCGATATTGAAAAACCATCGAGGAAATCCAAGAAGAAATCCCCGGCACGACCATCCAAATCGGCGAATACTACGAGGAACAGCTGCCTAACGAAGGTTTCGGCCGCCAAGCCGCGCAAACTGCCAAACAAATCATCCTGCAACGTATCCGCGATGCCGAACGCGAACAAAACCTGAACGAATTTCTCGCCGTCAAAGAAGATATCGTTACCGGAACGGTCAAACGGGTAGAACGCCATGGCATCATTGTTGAAATTATTGCCGGCAAACTGGATGCACTGATTCCGCGCGATCAAACCATCCCCCGCGAAAACTTCCGCAGCGGCGACCGTATCCGCGCACTTTTCCTTCGCGTGGACGAAATCGGCAATACCGGCCGGAAACAAGTCATTTTGAGCCGTACCAGCGGCGACTTTCTGGCCAAACTCTATGCCAACGAAGTCCCCGAAATTTCAGACGGCATGTTGGAAATCCGCGCAGTCGCACGCGACCCGGGCCAACGCGCCAAAGTTGCCGTCAAAGCCAACGACCAACGCATCGACCCGCAAGGCACCTGTATCGGCGTACGCGGTTCGCGCGTCAATGCCGTCAGCAACGAATTGTCCGGCGAACGCATCGATGTCGTCCTCTGGTCTCCTGAGCCTGCCCAATTCGTTATGGGCGCACTCTCCCCTGCCGAAGTCAGCCGTATTGTAATCGACGAGGAAAAAAACATGCCGTCGACGTCATCGTTTCCGAAGATCAACTTGCGCTCGCCATCGGACGCGGCGGCCAAAACGTCCGACTGGCATCGGAACTTACCGGCTGGCAGCTCAACATCATGACTTCTGCAGAAGCCGACAAACGCAATGCTGCCGAAGATGCCGCTATCCGAACACTGTTTGTTTCCCATCTGAATGTAGACGAAGAAACCGCAGACATCCTGGTTCAAGAGGGTTTCGCAACATTAGAAGAAGTTGCCTACATTCCTGCCGCCGAACTGCTTGCCATAGAAGGTTTTGACGAAGAAATTGTCGATATGCTCCGAAACAGGGCACGTGACGCCATTCTGACCATAGCGATTGCCGCCGAAGAAAAAAACTGGGCGAAGTATCCGATGATATGCGCAGCCTGGAAGGTGTGGATGCCGATATGCTGCTCAAACTTGCCGATGCAGGCATTACCACACGCGACGACTTGGCAGAACTGTCCGTCGATGAGCTGATTGAAATTACCGGTGTCAATGAAGAAACCGCAAAAGCCGTCATCCTGACCGCACGCGAACACTGGTTTACCGAAGACAAATAAAGGGGGTAAAGATGAGTAACACAACCGTAGAACAATTTGCCGCCGAACTGAAACGCCCGGTCGACGACCTGCTGAAACAGTTGAAAGAGGCAGGCGTCAGCAAAACCAGCGGCAGCGATTCCCTGACACTGGATGACAAGCAGCTTCTAAATGCCTACCTGACCAAGAAAAACGGCAGCAACAGCGGCACTATCAGCATCCGTCGCACCAAGACCGAAGTCAGCACCATCGACGGCGTAAAAGTTGAGACACGCAAACGTGGACGCACCGTCAACATTCCATCCCCTGAAGAGCTGGTAGCTCAGGCAAAAAGCCTCACAGGTCCAAGCGCCTCCGGCCCAGGTAGAAAAAACGACGGAAGATGCAGACAAAGCAGAAAGCGAATCTGCCGCACGTGCAAAAGCACGCGCCAAAGCAGAAGCGGAAGCAGCAAAATTGAAAGCGGCAAAATCCGGCAGCAAAACCAAGCCTGCAACGCAGGAAAACAAGCCTGCCGAAGATATGCCGAAACCCGCTTCCGACAAACCCAAACCCGTTGCAGGAAACAAAGCAGCCCCTTCCGACAAAGTACCGTCCGGGAAAACAGCCGAATCCACATCGAAACAAGATAAAGGCAGCAAAGGCAAAGAAGCAAAAAAACCGGCAAAACCGGTCGAACCCGCCATCCCGCAGCCTATAGTCAGTGCGGAAGAACAGGCGCAACGCGATGAGGAGGCACGCCGTGCCGCAGCGTTGCGCGCCCATCAAGAAGCCCTGTTAAAAGAGAAACAGGAACGTCAGGCACGTCGTGAAGCCATAAAACAACAAGCAGAGCAACAGGCAAAAACCATACCGGAAGCCAAAACCGTAGGGCAGCGCGCAGCAAAACCCGCTGAAAAAAACGCAGGCTGCCGCTTCCGCAAGCGAAAACAAACCCCTCAATCCGTCAAAAGCAAAAAAAGAAGACCGCTACAACCGTGATGACGAAGGTCAGGGCCGCAATACCAAAGGCAAAAGGCGGTAAAGGCGGACGTGACCGCAACAATGCGCGCAATGGTGACGACGAGCGTGTACGCGGAGGCAAAAAGGCAAAAAGCTCAAACTTGAGCCAAAACCAACACGCCTTCCAAGCGCCGACCGAACCTGTCGTACACGAGGTTTTTAGTTCCCGAAACCATTACCGTTGCCGACTTGGCTCACAAAATGGCCGTTAAAGGCGTCGAAGTGGTCAAAGCCCTGATGAAAATGGGCATGATGGTAACCATCAACCAATCTATCGACCAAGACACCGCCCTGATTGTGGTAGAAGAACTCGGACATATCGGCAAACCTGCCGCAGCAGACGATCCGGAAGCCTTTTTGGACGAAGGTGTGGAGGCCGCAGATGCAGAAGCCCTGCCACGTCCGCCCGTCGTTACCGTTATGGGTCACGTCGACCACGGCAAGACCTCGCTGCTGGACTACATCCGCCGCGCCAAAGTAGTACAGGGCGAAGCAGGCGGCATTACGCAGCACATCGGCGCTTATCACGTCAAAACGCCACGCGGCGTGATTACCTTCTTGGATACTCCGGGTCACGAAGCGTTTACCGCCATGCGCGCGCGCGGCGCGAAAGCGACCGACATCGTGATTCTCGTGGTTGCCGCAGACGACGGTGTAATGCCGCAAACCATCGAAGCCATTGCACATGCCAAAGCGGCAGGTGTTCCGATTGTGGTAGCCGTCAATAAAATCGATAAAGATACGGCCAATCCCGAACGTATCCGCCAAGAACTGACCCAACACGAAGTCATCCCCGATGATTGGGGCGGCACCGTACAGTTTATCGACGTATCCGCCAAAAAAGGAACGAACATTGACGCACTGCTCGAAGCCGTGTTGCTCGAAGCCGAAGTCTTGGAATTAACTGCCCCTGTCGATGCACCTGCAAAAGGCATTATCGTCGAAGCCCGTCTGGACAAAGGCCGCGGCGCAGTTGCCACGCTCTTGGTACAAAGCGGTACGCTGAAAAAAGGCGATATGCTGCTGGCCGGTACCGCATTCGGTAAAATCCGTGCGATGGTTGACGAAAACGGCAAAGCCATTAACGAAGCAGGTCCGTCTATCCCCGTCGAAATCCTCGGCTTGTCCGACGTTCCGAACGCAGGTGAAGATGCGATGGTATTGGCCGACGAGAAAAAAGCGCGCGAAATCGCCCTCTTCCGCCAAGGCAAATACCGCGACGTACGCTTGGCCAAGCAACAAGCTGCGAAACTGGAAAACATGTTCAACAACATGGGCGAAAACCAAGCCCAATCCTTGTCGGTCATCATCAAAGCAGACGTACAAGGTTCTTACGAAGCTCTGGCGGGCAGCCTGAAAAAACTGTCCACCGACGAAGTAAAAGTGAACGTGTTGCACAGCGGCGTGGGCGGCATTACCGAATCTGATGTCAACTTGGCCATCGCTTCAGGCGCATTCATCATCGGCTTTAACGTCCGTGCAGATGCTTCTTCACGTAAGCTGGCCGAAAATGAAAACGTGGAAATCCGCTACTACAACATCATCTATGATGCCATCGACGACGTGAAAGCCGCGATGAGCGGCATGCTCTCTCCGGAAGAGAAAGAGCAAGTAACCGGTACGGTCGAAATCCGTCAGGTTATCTCCGTTTCCAAAGTCGGCAACATTGCAGGCTGTATGGTTACCGACGGCGTGGTCAAACGCGATTCCCATGTCCGCCTCATCCGCAACAACGTGGTTATCCATACCGGCGAGCTGTCTTCTTTGAAACGCTACAAAGACGACGTCAAAGAAGTCCGCATGGGCTTCGAATGCGGCCTGATGATAAAAGGCTACAACGAAATTATGGAAGGCGACCAACTGGAATGCTTCGACATCATCGAAGTTGCCCGCACGCTATAATTTTTCATGCAAATCAAATGCCGTCTGAAACATTCAGGCGGCATTTCAAAACGGGTTCCGTATGATTATGATACGGAACCCGTTTTTATCACTGACTATCAACCTGCCCTGATTTCAATACAAGGCACCTTGTCCTCGCTCAAAAAAATAAACATAAAACCCCAGCTTAATGCTGGTCTTAATTTGTAAAAAAATCCTTTCCTCATCATAAATCCCGGCTCCGTCTCCCGAAACCTTATACTTCCTTGCTACCCCCTATTTTTTTAGAAAACCCGACAAACAATAACGCTTCAGACGGCATTATTTGCCCGACAAACGTATTTGGAGTTTTTCCACATATTCCTCGCGTTCGGCGCGGCTGGTTTCGGGGAGGTGGGTGTTGAGGGACGACCATTTCCACCTGCTGCGGGCTTTGTTGAGTTCGGAAGGGAGTTTGTCTGGTGTCCAAGGTGCTTTGCGGCTGTGCAACTCGACTTGTGATTGCGCCGCGTGGCCGCGCGTTTGCAGGATATGGAGCAAATCGAGGGCGCGGGCGGCGAGCAGTGTCAGGGTTTCGGGGTCTGTGTACAGGGTTTGGCGGCCGTTGAGCTTGTCGGAAATGGTGCGGGTATTGGGCAGGATGCCGCCGAGAAAGCCGCCGATTGCCGTACCCAAGCCGAACGAACCGCCGAGCGTGGCGATGTCCAGCCCCAAGCCGATGAGTGCGCCGGTTGCCGCACCCGTGCCAGTACGGATGCCGTATTCTTTGAGCAATTCGCTGTCGAAGGGTCTTGATGGAAAGCTTTGGGCATCCAGTCGCCGCCGTCGATTTCGCTGTGGTAGAAGCGGTAGAGGGCAAACAGCTGCTGCTGCATCTGCCGTTCGAGCTGGCGGATTTCTGCCTGCATGGTTTGCAGGACAGGGGCGGGGTCGTCGTTTTCGTCAATTTCCTGCGCGAAGGCGGCAACATCGAGCAGGAAACCTGCGATTTCGTGTCGCGCTTCTTTATCCAAACGCGTCCATTCGCGACGGCGGGAAGCAATCAGGCGGTCGATGACTTCGTGCTGCGGCAACATGGTCGTGAGCTTGTTCCAAAGGTTCAATTCGCCTTCAAAATCGAATGCGACGGTGTCGAACCCCTGCGAAAACGTGCAAGTTTCTCCGCGCCAGCATGGTCGTCCACGATTCGGGAAGCTGCCCGCCGGTAAAGTTGAACACAGGCATGACCGGCTTTGGCGCACCATGAAAGGATGGTCAATTCATCCCGATATTTGTCGAGGACGGGTTCGCGCGCGTCGATGACGTACAACGCCATGTCGCTTTGCAAAAGCTGCCGCAGCACTTTGGCTTCTTGGTTGAAATCGTGATGCGCGCCGTCGCTGTCGAGAAACTGTTGCAGCCGCTCGATGCCGTCGGCGCGCGCATCCGTATGGGTTTCAAGCCAGTCAAAACGCCGCCCGCGTCTTCGAGTCCGGGCGTATCGTACAGGTACAGCAGCGTGTCGGCGCCGTCGGTGATCGCGGCTTCTTCGACATGGCGCGTGGTGGAGGGCGCGTTTTTGACTTCGCCGAAGCCGCTGTCGCGCAACAGGGTGCGCAGGAGCGAGGTTTTGCCAGTATTGGTATGCCCGACGACAGCAAGGGAAAGGGGTTGTTTGTTCATGATGTTTTTGAAGAATGGATTTTCAGACGGCCTTTTTCAGGATGGCGGCTTTATGGGGCGTTTCAAGTGAGTTTATTGATCTTTCAGACGGCCTTCCTGCGCCGCCTTGTCAGGTTCCAGCCATGCCACGTCGCACTCTGCCAGCGCGTTGCGCCAGTGGTTCAATGTTTCGGACAGGTCGTCTGAAAGCGCCCGCTCCGTCAAAAGCTGTACCACTGCCCCGCCCTGCGCCGCTTCGGAGAGCCGGACAATCTGCCGCAACACGCCGCGGTCGGGGACGGTTTCCGCGCGCACGCCGATGAGGAGCTGGGCGGGTTTCTGTTTCAACTCGTTTTCCAAAGTGGCCACCTCTTCCCGATTCGCCGCCACGCCTTTATCCAGCCATTCCTGCGCCAGCCTGCCTGTAAACCATGTGCCTTCGTGCCATTCGGTTTCCAGCATGACCGCCCATTTGGGTGCGTCGTTTAAGGTGATTTTTGGGGAAACGGCGGACACGGTTTCCCGACGCGTATCCGCATCGACGATTTTTGTTCTGCCAGCGGCGGATAACTGCCTGATAATAAGGCTTCTCCAAATCGAGCTTGCTTTGGCTTATTTTTAAAAAGATTTTGCATACCACCCAAGCCAACAGGCGCGGCAAGATGCCGTAGCAGGCAATGCTGCCGACCAACAAGCCCGACCATGCGCGCGCATCAGCGATGTTACCGTTCAGACGACCTCCGACCACCGCCTGCGCATCCGGTGCAGGGAAACCGAGTTTCGACGGCAGCCATGCCAGCATTTCCACCGCGCGTACCGAAGCGGCATTGCTCAACAGCGTGCTTTCCCAGTTGAACGTATATTGGCGCACCAAAAGCAGCAACAATACCGACACCAGCATCCCGCTCAGGGTGCAGAGCCATAGACTGTGTGAAGTCGCACCTGCGATCCAACGCGCCGAAGGCTGCCGCCATTCGTCCGCATACAATCGAAACACCGCCTGATTGACGGGGTCTTTACCCCGAAACCACGTCGCCGGACTGCTGAAAAAACGCCCCACTTTCACGCGCAGGAACAGCGTTACCAGCCATACCGCCAACATCAGCGTATTCATACCCAACACGCCCGCCAAAATCAGGAAGAAATTCAGCCCTTGGCTGTCCATCAGAAGATACGCGCCGGAAAAACCGGTAAAAAATGTAAACATCGCTGCTGCCAGCCACAGCCAAAACGAACCGGTGCGAACATTTTCCAAAGTATGCCTCAACGTTCGATTCCGATCGATAATCTCGGCACGGCGTATCATTTTTTTCTCCGATACTGCCTTCTATACTGCACAGCGCTTCCGTTGCCTGAACGGGATCGCCGCTGAAAATATAACCGTTTTCTTCCAAGATGCGGACCAGCTCAACCAGTTTTTGGGAAGGATTCAACATAAAATGCCGTCTGAAAAGAAGAAAACGGGATTCTAACACAAGCATTTTCGAGAATATGCAGAATGTAGGCAAAGAGTAAATCCCAGACAAAGGCAAAGGTATCGGCGTAAACTGGCTACATCTATCCAATCGGAAGGTTATGCGATGTATCCAGGCGAACGCTTCAATACTTACAGCCATTTGAGCGGTTTGGTTTTAGCTGCAGCAGGTTTGGTCATGATGCTGCTTAAGGCCGACGAATACGGCGATGGCTACCGTACCTTCAGCGTATCCGTTTACGGCATCAGCCTTTTCCTGCTGTATTTGAGCTCTTCCCTGTATCACGGAATCAAAGCCGGAAGGCTGAAAAGCATTCTGAAAAAAGTCGATCATTGCATGATTTATGTGCTTATTGCCGGAAGCTACACACCGTTTGCACTGGTCTCTTTACGAAACGGGCCGGGCTGGACGGTATTTTTGCTGTCATGGCTGCTGGCAGTTGCAGGCATCATCCAAGAACTCACTTTAGGGCGGAAAAGCGAAAAACGGCTGCTGTCTATTGTGATTTATGTCGTCATGGGTTGGATGGTTTTAGCGGTGATGAAAACCCTGACCGCCTCCCTCCCGGCAGCAGGGCTGGTTTGGCTGGCGGCAGGCGGAATACTGTACAGCATCGGCATTTACTGGTTTGTAAACGATAAAAAAATCAGACACGGACACGGTATCTGGCATTTATTCGTACTAGGCGGCAGCATCACCCAATTTATCAGCGTATACGGTTACGTCATATAAAATGCCGTCTGAAAAACAAAACCTCCCAACCTTGGCAGTTAGGAGGCTTTTTATTTTCCGGCATCAGCCCTTATCATGAAACTCATGAAATTCATACTGATAAGACAAACCCCGGCCGGCCTTTTCCTGCGTCAGATAATCATCATAAATGGCGCGGATTTCCTTACGCAGTAAGAACAAGGCAATCAAGTTGGGGATAACCATAAAACCGTTGAACATATCCGACAGGCTCCAAACCAAATCGACTTTACCCAACGTACCCAAAACAATGGCAAGTAAAACCAACGCACGGTAAATACCCAGATGCCTGCCGCGGAACAGAAAGCGGATATTGGACTCACCGAAATAATACCAACCGATAATAGTGGTAAAGGCAAAGAAAGTCAGACATACCGCAAGCAATTGCGAACCGAATCCCGGGAAGGCCTTATTAAAGGCAAACTGAGTAACCGCCGCGCCCTGTCCGCTTGAAAGGTTGGCGTCAGTCAACAAGATAATCAACGCCGTAGCCGTACACACCAAAAATCGTATCGATAAACACACCGACAAATGCCGCCATACCTTGTTGGACAGGGTGCTTCACATCCGCGGTTGCATGTGCATGCGGGGTAGAACCCATCCCCGCCTCATTGGAAAACAGACCGCGCGCCACGCCAAAACGTATCGCTTCGCGCATACCGATACCTGCAGCACCGCCCAATACCGCTTCAGGATTAAAGGCGGAAACAAAAAAATATGGTTGAGCATAGGTATGATATGGTCTGAAAATTCAAACAAAATCACCACCGCGCACAAAAATATAGACAACCGCCATAAACGGCACGACAAACTGGGCAATATTGGCAATACGGTTTACACCGCCGATGACAATCATGCCGGTAAAAACGGCAAGCACAATGCCCACCGTCAGCGAAGGCACACCAAACGCAATATTAACTGCAGAAGCAATGGAATTGGCCTGTGTCGCATTACCGATAAAGCCCAATGCGATAATCAACGCAATGGAAAAGAAACCGGACAAAAAACGCGCCGCGCCGCGACCGATTTTCGGAGTCAGGCCGTGCGTAATATAAAACGCCGGTCCGCCGATATATTTGCCGTGGCTGACCACCCGATATTTCTGCGCGAGCAGGGCTTCGGCAAAAAAATCGTGGACATCCCCAAAGCAGCGGAAATCCACATCCAAAAAATCGCTCCCGGCCCGCCTGCGGTGATAGCGGTCGCCACGCCGGCGACATTGCCCGTACCGATTTGCGCGGATATGGCAACCGCAAGCGCCTGAAACTGCGATAAGGACTTATCGTCTTTATCCCTTTTGGCAAACAAACCGCCGAATACGGATTTAAACCCCGCGCCAAACTTCAAAATCTGAGGTGCACCGAGATACAGCGTAAAAAACAAGCCGATACCCAAAAGCGCATAAATCAACAGGTAGTCCCAAAGGAACCGATTGACTGTACCCACCAGAACAGACAATATATTTTCCATAAAATAACCCTATATTACGATTAGAACAATCGCTTATCCCAAAAGTGCCAACGGGCAACACGGCGAGCAGGCCGCGTTTATCGTACCGCCCCAATTGTCAACAATCGGAATAAAGCAGAGCCATCATACCGTAAAACAACGCCAATTAAAATATTTCCTTGTTTTCAAGTGAAAAACCTGTATCCCCTTCCCCGTTTCAGACGAAGGCAATATGAGTCGGCGCGATATAGGGCAGAATATTTTGGGCGGTTGCAACTTATGTTAAAATGCCCATCTAAAAATCCGACAAAGCGGATTAATTATTTGAAATATGAAAGGAAATCTATGGCAGGCCACAGTAAGTGGGCGAATATCCAGCATAAAAAGCCCGTCAAGATGCCAAACGCGGCAAAAATCTTCACACGTTTAATCAAAGAAATTACCGTTGCGGCACGTATGGGCGGCGGAGATCCCGGTGCCAACCCGCGCCTGCGTCTGGCTTTTGGAAAAAAAGCAGCCGAAAACAATATGCCCAAAGACAACGTACAACGTGCCATCGACAAAGGTACGGGCAACTTAGAGGGTGTGGAATACATCGAATTGCGCTACGAAGGCTACGGCATCGGCGGCGCAGCGCTGATGGTGGACTGCCTGACCGACAACAAAAACCCGCACCGTTGCGGACGTACGCCATGCATTCACCAAAAAAACGGCGGCAACTTGGGTACCGACGGATGCGTAGCGTTCAACTTCGTACATCAAGGTTATTTGGTATTTGAACCCGGCGTTGATGAAGACGCGCTGATGGAAGCAGCTTTGGAAGCCGGTGCGGAAGACGTGGTTGCCAACGACGACGGTTCCATCGAAGTCATCACCGCGCCGAACGATTGGGCGGTCGTGAAATCCACTCTGGAAGCGGCAGGTTACAAATCCGTTGACGGCGACGTAACCATGCGCGCCCAAAAACGAAAACCGAACTCTCCGGCGACGATGCCGTCAAGATGCAGAAGCTGATTGACGCGCTGGAAGATTTAGACGACGTACAAGACGTTTATACTTCTGCCGTACTGAATTTAGACTGATACCGTATAGCACAAGTATCCGACAATGCCGTCTGAACCTTTCAGACGGCATTGATTTATTTAGCCCTTGCCCACGCCCACCAAACCGTCAGGACAACCGCCAGAAAATATATCGCACTCCAAACAGGTAAAGCGACCCCCAGCAGATAATCCGGTTCGGCACAATTTCCGAACCCGCGCACAACAGGCTCGAACCAATCAAACAAAGGCCAGCCCTTCAATCGAAAACGTCCACGGCGCACCGCACGAAGGAGCCGTACCCGGCGGCAGCGACTGCAGCCACAACTGATATGCCGCAACAGCCGCCCCCGTAACGGCAGGAGTACTAATAAACACTGCGCCTGACAGTCCGCCCCCTGCCCTTGGGCTTACACGCCAGCACAATTGCCGCACATAATGCGGTTGCCAAGACGCACAACCGCTGGCTGATACACAAAACACAAGGGTCCATGCCCAAAACATACTGCGCCACCAAAGAGCCGGCGAAAGCGCAAACCGAGACGGCAAACAGCAGCCAAACGGTTTTTTTAAATAACGGGTTCATTTTCTCAACACATCAATCAAAAATACCGATACACCGATTTTTGCTGGATATATTCCAGGATGGCAAGGGACGCACAAAAAAATCAGTGCAGGTGCGGACAATTTCGGTTTTCTCTAATATGTACAAGACCTGACAAGGGACAAAACGGCGATTTGCTCCGTACAATGCCGACAAGGAAATACCGAGGAATTTAGATTTGGCAAACTTAACGAATGAAAAACAACAGCCGATAAAGAAAAGGCAAAAGTTTATTTCAATGAAGTGCGTATAATTTTTCTTGAAATAAACGGATTGATGAGTTTTTTGGGGAAATTTGTTCCCCGTTAGTCATCGGGTAAGATTTTTTTGCAGAATTCGAATCGGGCGGATAAATTTTCAGAAAATAATTGACAGCAAGTAAGAAACGGCGGATAATTACCGCCGTTGAGTTGCTTGATGCAGCTTGATTTTTCTCCTCTATTTCTCCTTTGTAGACTTGGCGCACGCTTAAACAAGCCGTGCGCATTTTTTATCCCGTCCTCTTTTGAAGTTTAATTACTTTTATCGTTTAGATTTCTATTCTTTAAGAAATTTAACAAGAAAAAAACTTGCCTTTTTATGACTGATAACGGCATAATTCACCCCGTTAGCTGGTTCGAGTAGTCAGTTAATAGTTTCTCCTCTATTTCTCCTTTGTAGACTTGGCACACATTCTATTGAATGTGTGCATTTTTTATCTAAAAACTACAACCTGCCATACATTTTTTGTTGTTATATTTCATTCAGGTGTCAAACTGCATAGCCAGCCTGAAATATTCAATCCAAATCCAACACCGTATTTTCTTTGACTTCTTCCATCACGACATAACTCCTGCTCTCAGATGCTGCAGGAAGTTGTAACAAAAATATTGCCGAGCATATCGCGGTAAGCCGACATATCGTGTAAGCGGACTTTAATCAGATAATCATACTCCCCAGATACCAGATGGCACTCCATAATCTGCGGTATTTTCAATACTTCCTTTTTAAAGTCTTCAAAGATGTTACCCGACTTGGATTGTAACTTCAATTCGACAAAAACCAACAACGGTTTGCCCAATAAATGAGGATTGAGATGTGCATGATAACCTGTAATATAATGCTCCCTGCTCCAAACGGCGTACCCGTTCGGTAACCGGAGTAGTGGACAATCCTACTTTCTCGGCAAGCTCCGTCATGGGAATACGGGCATTTTTTTCTGCAGGATCTTGAGGATACGGAAATCAATCTTATCTAACTCTTTCATTTGTCTTTACCTTATTGTTTATTATTGATTTTTAATGGTTTGGATACTGATAAGGAAAGACAATTATATCAGGAAAACACAAGCCTCCTTTTCCCTATGGCGAACCTAACCCTACCTCCGGAGAGTACGGTTCTTTAATATTTTTAAAAAGCCTTGCCGTTGGATTATAATCCCCCAACCGATTTCTTAATTTTGCTAATAAACACTTGTTTGGTAAGGAATGAATTTATGCGCCCTTTGAACGTGCAGATCAGGTTGGGCAACCTTAGGCACAATTATCAGATTTTAAAGGAAATGCACGGAGGCAAACTGTTGGCGGTAGTGAAGGCCGACGCATACGGACACGGTGCGGTCAGATGTGCTTTCGCGCTGGCAGACTTGGCAGATGGTTTCGCAGTGGCCACAATCGATGAGGGAATCAAGTTGCGGGAGAGCGGCATTACCAATCCGATTGTCCTTTTGGAAGGCGTATTTGAAGCATCAGAGTACGAAGCGGTCGAACAATACTCGCTCTGGCCGGCAGTCGGAAACCAATGGCAGCTTGAGGCTTTGCTTTCCCGTCATTGGAAAAAACCTGTCAAGGTCTGGTTGAAAATGGATTCGGGGATGCACCGTACCGGATTTTTCCCTCATGATTACGCTTCGGCATATGCGGCATTGAAACAGTCGGAATATGTGGACAGTATTGTCAAGTTCTCGCATTTCTCCTGCGCGGACGAACCAGAAAGCGGCATGACGGAAATACAGATGGAAGCATTCGATTTAGGTACGAAAGGGCTGGAAGGCGAAGAAAGCCTTGCCAATTCGGCGGCCATTTTGAATATCCCCGAAGCACGCAGGGATTGGGGGCGCGCGGGCTTGGCGTTATACGGCATTTCCCCGTTCGGAGGCAGCGATGACAGGCTGAAACCCGTGATGAGGCTTTTCCACCCGTATTTTTCGGCGAACGCGTTTTTGCAGCCTCACTCCCCTATCGGTTATGGCGCAACATTTTTATACCAGTAAATCTACGCGCGTCGGTCTGATTGCCTGCGGTTATGCGGACGGTTATCCGCGCCGTGCTCCAACCAACTCCCCTGTAGCTGTAGACGGTAAATTGACCCAATACCGGCAGGGTCTTGCGGATATGATGACCATCGGTTGACGCTTCGCAAGAAGGTTTGCCGCGAAGTCGGAACTGTGGGGCGATACGGTCAATATCAATACTGCTGCCGAAGCAGCTTTGGAACCATCTTTACGAATTGATGCAATATCAAACGCGCAAAATTCACTCTATATTGAATAAATGAACTAAAGAAATGCTAAATTCGAAACACTTTGGGACGGCATTTTAATACACGACAATCAGTTTTTCATCGACCGCACCGGTGCGGAATCTCGCCGCCGCGTTAACGAACACTTCTGCACGAACCTTCTTTAACCGGCATTACAGGTGTGTAACCCACAGCTTTCACCGAACTCGACGCTGTCGCCGACGGTTTTTCCTGTTACCGAATGATGCGCACGGCAGTGGTTTTGTTGCTAACGGCGCTGACGGCGGCTTGTCGGCGATGATACCAGAAATCGTGTGTGCGGGCGTGTCGCCGACGCAATCATATCCAAACCAACGGAGCAGACGGCGGTCATCGCTTCGAGTTTGTCCAGCGTCAGCACGTTTGCTTGGCGGCAACGCGCCTTCATCTTCAGAACGTGGGGATAAACGCGCCGCTCAAACTCCCCGACCGCGCTGGAAGCCATCATGCCGCCTTTTTCACGGCATCGTTCAGCAATGCCAAGGCAGCCGTCGCTGTGCGTACCGCAGACGCTCAAACCCATTTCTTCAAGAATGCGCGCTACCGGAGTTATCGCCGACGGCAGAGTTGCCACCGACAAGTCAAGAATGCCAAACGGGATATTCAGCATTTTTGAGGCTTCGCGGCCGATGAGTTCACCCACACGAGTAATTTTGAAGGCAGTTTTCTTCACTACTTCCGCAACTTCGGTCAATGTCGTTGCATCTGAATTTTCCAACGCGGCTTTGACGACACCCGGGCCGGAAACACCGACATTGATAACGGCATCCGCTTCGCCCGAACCGTGAAACGCGCCCGCCATAAACGGGTTGTCTTCCACTGCATTGCAGAACACGACAATTTTGGCGCAGCCGAAACCTTCGGGCGTGATTTCAGCCGTGCGTTTGATAGTTTCGCCTGCCAGTTTGACCGCATCCATATTGATACCGGCGCGCGTACTACCGATATTGATGGAGCTGCACACGATATCGGTGGTTTTCATCGCTTCGGGAATGGAACGGATCAGCACCTCATCCGAAGGCGACATGCCTTTTTGTACCAGCGCAGAAAAGCCGCCAATAAAGGACACGCCGATGGCTTTGGCTGCCTTGTCCAAAGTCTGAGCCACACTGACGTAAGAATCGGCTTTGGTCGCCGCCGCGATTTGGGCAATCGGTGTGACGGAAATGCGCTGATTCACAATCGGCACGCCGTATTTGGCAGACAGATATTTTGCCGTTGCCACCAAGTCTTTGCCGACGGTGGTAATTTTTATTGTAAATATTTTTGGTTCAAAACATTGATATCGCTGCTGATGCAGTCGTGCAAATCAATGCCGATGGTAATGGTGCGGACGTCGAAATGCTGATCGGCAACCATGCGAATGGTTTCGAGGATTTCGTTGGAATGGATTTGGGACATTTTGGGGGATTCCTTGTTGAATGGGCTTTATTTGGTGCAGGCTGTCTACGGTTTATTTCCGTTCGGAGACATAGTGCGGTGTTTCTTCCACTGCGGCAAACAGTTTGCCGTCCGCATCCCATAAGGGTTGGCGGCAGGAATCGCAGTATGCTACTTCGTGATTGGCGTACGGCGGTGGCTCGCTTATGGCCAAATCCCATGCCGACAGTTGACCGCAGGCGGGGCAATTGACCGTATATAAGATGAAATTTGCCGCTTTGTTCAGGCTTTGGAAGGTCCAAAAATCAGACTGGATTTTTTTCTAAACTTTTTGCATACATTGCTCGGAACAATAAACACGGTGTAGTCATCGCTGCCGCTTTCCAAGAGCATCAGCCGCATTTTTTGCCGTTTGAGTTTGCCATCGAAATAGGCGAAGGCAAAGGGCAGAAAATTGCCGGTTTTCCAATCTTGACCAAATTCTTTGTCGAATTTTTTTATATAAATCATCGGGTTTTTGCTTTTTAGTATTTCTTTTCCGAACACCACCAAGCGCTCATTGACAAATTGAAAAAGCTCGCCCTGTCCGCTTTCCCTTTCCAATCTAAAAAAAGAGAAAAATACGGTTTTGATACAGGGCTTCCCGTAATGTTTCGTTTTGGGAAACTGATGGCAACAGCACGGGATATTCGTTTTCGGCAACGATTTTTTGCAGTATTTTTTCGGGTTTCATGGAAATATTCTCTTATTTTGGTCTTTTGAAGTGCAGGCTGTCTGTGTTTTCTTTTGTTTGGATTTGTTTTTTCCGCCCAACCGCGACCGCGACACCAGTCACGCGTTGTGGATGGTCACGGCAAACATAGGGCTGATTTCATCGTCTTTGGTATACGGTTGTTCCAGGCGGTTGCGTATGCCCAGACCAATGCCATAAAAATGGCAAACCACAGCACGAAATATCAGCCATCGGCGCAGGGTTATCATGGTAGAACTTCTTCTTTTCAGTCAGCCTAAATGGCTGGTAACGATGTTATCTCTGCCCTGTTATCCACTACATTCAAAGCAGCCTGCACTTTGAAAACCCGAGTGCAGGCTATTTTTTTAGATTCGGTGCATGGCTTGGAAGATTTCTTCATTTTGCATACGGATATCGAGTGCGAGTTTTTTGCTCTCTTTCGCAAACAAATCCAAAACCTCCTGCCGCGATTTAGGGCATTTCGAGGTATCCACCAAGATAATCATCGTAAAAAAATCGTCCATCAGTTGTTGGCTGATGTTGAGAATATTGATTTGGTTTTCCGCCAAAATTTTGGAAACGTCGTACACAATGCCCACACGGTCTTTGCCGATGACGGTGATGACTGAATTATTCACGAAGCTTTCTCCTTGCAGATATTCATTAAAAAGCCAAAATTATATACCACTGCTAAATTTTTCAAAAACAATGCCATCAATCTGCACTATAAGAATGCCGTCTGAATATATTTCAGACGGCATCAAATTTAGGGTTCGATTAAATAACCATCCTTATCCCACTGGGTTTTCCTAACCAACTTATCATCCTGATAAACGGCTTCGCTCTTTTTAGAACCATCTTCATACCACTCTAAGACTACTCCATTACGTTTATGATGATGGATAGACAGTTCCGAGAGTAATCGGCCGCTTTCATCCCATGTCAGAATCTTGGCCGGCTCATCATTGACCATGACCATTTCCGTTTTGATATTGCCATCAGCATACCATTGTTTCCATACGCCGTTTGCCTTATTTTGTTTAAACTGGATTTCGCTTTCCTTGCTGCCATTACGGTAATAGCGGTATCCCGTACCCTCACTCAAGCCATTTTTATAAGGCATAACTGCAGATTTTTTACCATTCGGATACCAGTTGACCCATTCACCATCCGGTTTACCCTTGCTGAAACTTCCCGTCATCTTTCTTTGACCATTAAAATGCCACAAAATCAACATGCCATTTTGCAGGTTAGGTACAAAAGATTTGATTTGCGTTGAAGCAACAATATAAGGTTCAGAATATTTCTTCATCGATGGATAATAAAAATCCTGAGCATGAGCAATACCAGACACCACACTATATTGCCTGATATAAGCCGCAGATGACATCGTTGCCGTCAGTTTCCCATGCTGATTAAAAATAAACTGAATAAGTCTGCGCCGACAACGTAGCCGAAAAAAACTCAAAAGTACAATTGAAAAATACAATCCGATATAACATTTTTCATTACAATAACAATATAAAAATCAAAAAAACAAAGCAATTAACTTGTAAACAATATGGTAAAAGGATTTATCAGCCAACCGTCAAACCCAAGACAACACATAGTAAAAATGCCGTCTGAAAACAAATCGTCTTCAGACGGCATTTCCCCTTCCACTCACTCTTCACCCAATAACTGTTCACGCGTCAACAGGAAAACAAAACCATCTCCTCCACTGGTTTCCAACCAAGTAAAAGGCAATTCCGGATACGCTGCTTCTAATACATCCCTGTTATGCCCGATTTCTACCAACAATACACCTTTAGGATTCAGAAACTTTGCTGCATTCAGAAGAATTTGTCTGGTTGCATCCAATCCGTCCTCACCACTACCCAATGCCAATTCCGGTTCATGTAAATACTCTTCAGGCAATAACTCAACCGATTCCGCATCAACATAAGGAGGATTGGAAACAATCAAATCATAAGTACCTTCCAATCCTTCAAACAAATCCGTATGAATAAGTTGGATGCGTTCTTCCAAACCATAATCTTCAACATTAATCCCGGCCACTTCCAAAGCATCCAAGCTCACATCAACCGCATCAATGTGCGCATCGGGATAGTGATGCGCCATCTGAATTGCGAGACATCCGCTTCCGGTACAAAGATCCAAAAGCATTATGCACCAACTCATCGTATTCTATCCAAGGACGAAGTCCATCACCCAACAATTCATAAATAAAAGAACGAGGTATGATTACACGCTCATCCACATAAAAATCAAACTCTCCCTGCCATGCCTGCTGCGTCAAATAAGCAGCAGGAATATGTTCAACGGCGCGTCGCTCAATAACCGCCAACACTTTCTCTTTTTCAGCTTTAAGTAATTTTGCATCAAGATAGGGATCAAGAACATCCAAAGGCAAATTTAACGTATGCAAAATTAAATAAGCTGCTTCGTCATGAGCATTATCACTGCCATGACCAAAAGAAAGTCCCTCTTCATTAAAACGACTGACTGCAAAACGCAAAATATCGCGAACAGTCGTTAATTCCTGTACTGCTTGAGTAAACATAACATGAACCATTTTCACATATAAACATCTAGAATTATAGCAGAAACAACAACTATGCCATTTTAAATCACCAAATAGCATTTATCCGTACATGCAAATAACAAAAAGTTGCTGAAAACATCAAACAACAATAAAAAGTAGAATAAAGTTTTTATTTGATAAAACATCCTTTCCTCTAGGAAAGAATAATCCACACTAACCTTTTATTTATTATTCTCATTCTTTCTGAATATCCCCGACATTTTTTTCCGAGCAAAGCAAAAAAACCCCCGGATATCCGGGGTTTTCTGAATGGGTGTTTGGCAGTGACCTACTTTCGCATGGAAGAACCACACTATCATCGGCGCTGAGTCGTTTCACGGTCCTGTTCGGGATGGGAAGGCGTGGGACCAACTCGCTATGGCCGCCAAACTTAAACTGTTACAAATCGGTAAAGCCTTAATCAATTATTTGGTGATGACTGAATCAGTCAGTAGCTTTTTATCATTTGAAGTTCTTCAAATGATAGAGTCAAAGCCTCACGAGCAATTAGTATGGGTTAGCTTCACGCGTTACCGCGCTTCCACACCCCACCTATCAACGTCCTGGTCTCGAACGACTCTTTAGTGTGGTTAAACCACAAGGGAAGTCTCATCTTCAGGCGAGTTTCGCGCTTAGATGCTTTCAGCGCTTATCTCTTCCGAACTTAGCTACCCGGCTATGCAACTGGCGTTACAACCGGTACACCAGAGGTTCGTCCACTCCGGTCCTCTCGTACTAGGAGCAGCCCCGTCAAACTTCCAACGCCCACTGCAGATAGGGACCAAACTGTCTCACGACGTTTTAAACCCAGCTCACGTACCACTTTAAATGGCGAACAGCCATACCCTTGGGACCGACTACAGCCCCAGGATGTGATGAGCCGACATCGAGGTGCCAAACTCCGCCGTCGATATGAACTCTTGGGCGGAATCAGCCTGTTATCCCCGGAGTACCTTTTATCCGTTGAGCGATGGCCCTTCCATACAGAACCACCGGATCACTATGTCCTGCTTTTCGCACCTGCTCGACTTGTCGGTCTCGCAGTTAAGCTACCTTTTGCCATTGCACTATCAGTCCGATTTCCGACCGGACCTAGGTAACCTTCGAACTCCTCCGTTACTCTTTGGGAGGAGACCGCCCCAGTCAAACTGCCTACCATGCACGGTCCCCGACCCGGATTACGGGTCTGGGTTAGAACCTCAAAGACACCAGGGTGGTATTTCAAGGACGGCTCCACAGAGACTGGCGTCTCTGCTTCTAAGCCTCCCACCTATCCTACACAAGTGACTTCAAAGTCCAATGCAAAGCTACAGTAAAGGTTCACGGGGTCTTTCCGTCTAGCAGCGGGTAGATTGCATCTTCACAACCACTTCAACTTCGCTGAGTCTCGGGAGGAGACAGTGTGGCCATCGTTACGCCATTCGTGCGGGTCGGAACTTACCCGACAAGGAATTTCGCTACCTTAGGACCGTTATAGTTACGGCCGCCGTTTACTGGGGCTTCGATCCGATGCTTGCACATCTTCAATTAACCTTCCAGCACCGGGCAGGCGTCACACCCTATACGTCCACTTTCGTGTTAGCAGAGTGCTGTGTTTTTAATAAACAGTCGCAGCCACCTATTCTCTGCGACCCTCCAGGGCTTACGGAGCAAGTCCTTAACCTTAGAGGGCATACCTTCTCCCGAAGTTACGGTATCAATTTGCCGAGTTCCTTCTCCTGAGTTCTCTCAAGCGCCTTAGAATTCTCATCCTGCCCACCTGTGTCGGTTTGCGGTACGGTTCGATTCAAACTGAAGCTTAGTGGCTTTTCCTGGAAGCGTGGTATCGGTTACTTCGTGTCCGTAGACACTCGTCGTCACTTCTCGGTGTTAAGAAGACCCGGATTTGCCTAAGTCTTCCACCTACCGGCTTAAACAAGCTATTCCAACAGCTTGCTAACCCTAACCTTCTCCGTCCCCACATCGCATTTTGAATCAAGTACAGGAATATTAACCTGTTTCCCATCGACTACGCATTTCTGCCTCGCCTTAGGGGCCGAAACTCACCCTACGCCGATGAACGTTGCGTAGGAAACCTTGGGCTTTCGGCGAGCGGGCTTTTCACCCGCTTTATCGCTACTCATGTCAACATTCGCACTTCTGATACCTCCAGCACACTTTACAATGCACCTTCATCGGCCTACAGAACGCTCCCCTACCATGCCGGTAAACCGGCATCCGCAGCTTCGGTTATAGATTTGAGCCCCGTTACATCTTCCGCGCAGGACGACTCGACCAGTGAGCTATTACGCTTTCTTTTAAATGATGGCTGCTTCTAAGCCAACATCCTGGCTGTCTATGCCTTCCCACTTCGTTTACCACTTAATCTATCATTTGGGACCTTAGCTGGCGGTCTGGGTTGTTTCCCTCTTGACAACGGACGTTAGCACCCGCTGTCTGTCTCCCGAGGAACCACTTGATGGTATTCTGAGTTTGCCATGGGTTGGTAAGTTGCAATAACCCCCTAGCCATAACAGTGCTTTTACCCCCATCAGTGTCTTGCTCGAGGCACTACCTAAATAGTTTTTCGGGGAGAACCAGCTATCTCCGAGTTTGTTTAGCTTTTCACCCCTATCCACAGCTCATCCCCGCATTTTGCAACATGCGTGGGTTCGGTCCTCAGTACCTGTTACGGCACCTTCAACCTGGCCATGGATGAGATCACTCGGTTTCGGGTCTACACCCAGCAACTAATCGCCCTATTAAGACTCGGTTTCCCTACGCCTCCCCTATTCGGTTAAGCTCGCTACTGAATGTAAGTCGTTGACCCATTATACAAAAGGTACGCAGTCACACCACTAGGGTGCTCCCACTGTTTGTATGCATCAGGTTTCAGGTTCTATTTCACTCCCTCCCGGGGTTCTTTTTCGCCTTTCCCTCACGGTACTGGTTCACTATCGGTCGATGATGAGTATTTAGCCTTGGAGGATGGTCCCCCCATATTCAGACAGGATTTCACGTGTCCCGCCCTACTTTTCGTACGCTTAGTACCACTATTGAGATTTCGAATACGGGACTATCACCCACTGTGGTCAAGCTTCCCAGCTTGTTCTTCTATCTCAACAGTTATCACGTACAGGCTCCTCCGCGTTCGCTCGCCACTACTTGCGGAATCTCGGTTGATTTCTTTTCCTCCGGGTACTTAGATGGTTCAGTTCTCCGGGTTCGCTTCTCTAAGTCTATGTATTCAACTTAGGATACTGCACAGAATGCAGTGGGTTTCCCCATTCGGACATCGCGGGATTATAGCTTTATTGCCAGCTCCCCCGCGCTTTTCGCAGGCTTACACGTCCTTCGTCGCCTATCATCGCCAAGGCATCCACCTGATGCACTTATTCACTTGACTCTATCATTTCAAGAACTTCTTTGACTTCGTCTGCCTACCCGTTGACTAGGGAAACAGACTTGAAATTCCTACTTTGATAAAGCTTACTGCTTTGTTGTGTCTTAATCCTGCCTTTTGTATTTCAGGATTAAGTCGATACAATCATCACCCAAATACTGTGTTTGTCTTCTTTTCTCTCGCGAGAGATTTTTACCTTTTGCAAAGGGTAAAAATCAAAACAAACTCATTGTCTTTGTTTGTTGATTTCGGCTTTCCAATTTGTTAAAGATCGATGCGTCGTTATTCTACTTCGCAAATCAAAATAAGCTGCTAAAAGTAGCAGACTTGCTTTCATTTGTAAAGTTTTGGTGGAGGCAAACGGGATCGAACCGATGACCCCCTGCTTGCAAAGCAGGTGCTCTACCAACTGAGCTATGCCCCCGTTATTGGTGGGTCTGGGAGGACTTGAACCTCCGACCCCACGCTTATCAAGCGTGTGCTCTAACCAGCTGAGCTACAAACCCGGATTCTCTTCTTAAGCGAACCTTGCCTTCACTCAAGCTTCTTCCGCATCTTTTCAGTTTACCGATAAGTGTGAATGCCCTAAAGCCTCTTCTTTCTCTAGAAAGGAGGTGATCCAGCCGCAGGTTCCCCTACGGCTACCTTGTTACGACTTCACCCCAGTCATGAAGCATACCGTGGTAAGCGGACCCCTTGCGGTTATCCTACCTACTTCTGGTATCCCCCACTCCCATGGTGTGACGGGCGGTGTGACAAGACCCGGGAACGTATTCACCGCAGTATGCTGACCTGCGATTACTAGCGATTCCGACTTCATGCACTCGAGTTGCAGAGTGCAATCCGGACTACGATCGGTTTTTGTGAGATTGGCTCCACCTCGCGGCTTGGCTACCCTCTGTACCGACCATTGTATGACGTGTGAAGCCCTGGTCATAAGGGCCATGAGGACTTGACGTCATCCCCACCTTCCTCCGGCTTGTCACCGGCAGTCTCATTAGAGTGCCCAACTGAATGATGGCAACTAATGACAAGGGTTGCGCTCGTTGCGGGACTTAACCCAACATCTCACGACACGAGCTGACGACAGCCATGCAGCACCTGTGTTACGATTCCCGAAGGCACTCCTCCGTCTCTGGAGGATTTCGTACATGTCAAGACCAGGTAAGGTTCTTCGCGTTGCATCGAATTAATCCACATCATCCACCGCTTGTGCGGGTCCCCGTCAATTCCTTTGAGTTTTAATCTTGCGACCGTACTCCCCAGGCGGTCAATTTCACGCGTTAGCTACGCTACTGAACAATCAAGTTGCCCAACAGCTAATTGACATCGTTTAGGGGCGTGGACTACCAGGGTATCTAATCCTGTTTGCTACCCACGCTTTCGAGCATGAACGTCAGTGTTATCCCAGGAGGCTGCCTTCGCCATCGGTATTCCTCCACATCTCTACGCATTTCACTGCTACACGTGGAATTCTACCTCCCTCTGACACACTCTAGTCACCCAGTTCAGAACGCAGTTCCCAGGTTGAGCCCAGGGGATTTCACATCCTGCTTAAGTAACCGTCTGCGCTCGCTTTACGCCCAGTAATTCCGATTAACGCTCGCACCCCTACGTATTACCGCGGCTGCTGGCACGTAGTTAGCCGGTGCTTATTCTTCAGGTACCGTCATCAGCCGCTGATATTAGCAACAGCCTTTTTCTTCCCTGACAAAAGTCCTTTACAACCCGAAGGCCTTCTTCAGACACGCGGCATGGCTGGATCAGGCTTGCGCCCATTGTCCAAAATTCCCCACTGCTGCCTCCCGTAGGAGTCTGGGCCGTGTCTCAGTCCCAGTGTGGCGGATCATCCTCTCAGACCCGCTACTGATCGTCGCCTTGGTAGGCCTTTACCCCACCAACTAGCTAATCAGATATCGGCCGCTCGAATAGCGCAAGGCCCGAAGGTCCCCTGCTTTCCCTCTCAAGACGTATGCGGTATTAGCTGATCTTTCGATCAGTTATCCCCCACTACTCGGTACGTTCCGATATGTTACTCACCCGTTCGCCACTCGCCACCCAAGAAGCAAGCTTCTCTGTGCTGCCGTCCGACTTGCATGTGTAAAGCATGCCGCCAGCGTTCAATCTGAGCCAGGATCAAACTCTTATGTTCAATCTCTAACTTTTTAACTTCTGGTCTGCTTCAAAGAAACCGACAGGACAATGTTCAAAACATCATCTTGTCTGTCTTTCAAACAGTGTGAGGCTCAAGGCACTCACACTTATCGGTAATCTGTTTTGTTAAAGAGCGTTTGAATTATTTCGTTACCGCCGCTTCGTCAGCGGCGAAGAACCGAACTATACGCTTGAAGACGTATACGGTCAATACTTCATCTTATCTTTTTTTAATTATTTTCTCCATATCGCTGTCTGATAAGGGTTTTTTTATTTCGCTACAAACCACATCCGACTCGAAATATTACCCGCCTCTCTCTTAATCTGCTTCCCTTTTTTTCTGTCATGTGGCTTGAAAAATAACTGAGAAAGAGGTATCAGACAAGTAATCTGTATTTTGTTATAAAATTGGTGATGTTTCTTCTTTTACAACCAAAATCATTCAATGGGTAAACATATTCTTTTAGGCATAACGGGCAGTATTGCAGCTTATAAAGCTTGCGAACTGGTACGCTTACTGAAAAAACAGGGACACTCTATTACGGTGGTCATGAGCCGCTCGGCAACCGAGTTTGTCTCCCTTTAACTTTTCAGGCTTTAAGCGGCAGTCCTGTCCTGACCGACACGCACGGTGGCAACGGTTCAAACGGTATGGAACATATCAACCTAACCCGGAATGCGGATGTTTTTTTCTGATTGCGCCGGCAAGTATGAATACCGTAGCAAAAAAATCTGTAACGGCGTGGCAGACAACCTGCTGACCAATTTGGCAGCCGCACGGAAATGCCCTCTTGCCATCGCCCCCGCTATGAATGTGGAAATGTGGCTTAACCCTGCCAACCAACGGAATATCGCACAACTGGTTTCAGACGGCATTACTGTCTATATGCCAGGCTCGGGCGAACAGGCTTGCGGAGAAAATGGCATGGGCAGGATGCCGGAGCCCGCAGAATTGCTGGACCTACTTCCGGATTTATGGACACCGAAAATTTTTAAAGGGCAAGAAAATCTTGATTACCACAGGTGCGACATTTGAAGCCATTGACCCTGTCCGGGGCATCACAAATATCTCCAGCGGGAAAATGGGCGTGGCTTTGGCACGGGCGTGCCGTGCCGCCGGTGCGGAAGTCAGCCTGATTTACGGGCAACTTCAAACCGAACTGCCTTTCGGTATATCCAATACGGTTCAAACCGTCAGCGCTGAAGATATGCATCGCGCAGTGCATCGTTTGATTGAAAAACAAGATGCTTTTATTTCTGTTGCCGCCGTCTCAGACTATAGGGTTAAAAACAAGAGTACTCAAAAGTTCAAAAAAGATAAAAATGCCAAACCGTTATCCATCGAATTGGATGAAAACCCTGATATTTTGGCGTCCATTGCCTCATTACCGAACCCTCCTTTCTGTATCGGTTTTGCCGCTGAAACGGAGAATGTATTGGCATATGCGCGAGAAAAACGCATTAAGAAAAAGCTACCGATGATCGTTGCCAATGATGTTTCAATCGCAATGGGCAAGACAACCAACCAAATTGTTATCATAGATGATGATGCGGAGTTATCTTTCCCCGAAACAAGTAAAAAATGAAGCGGCAATGTGGATTGTTGAAAGGCTTGCCGTATATTTGAACAAATACGGGACAGATGAGGGCAGCTACTAAAGATTTATGGAAAACTATTGAACGTGGACAAGTGCCAAAGAATCAATTTACTAATGAACAACTAATGAAGATTAAAGCAGGCAATGAAAAAATTCCTGGTTATACATGGCATCATAATGTACAAAGCTCTCCTAATAATATGCAGTTAATTCCTAATATTATTCATAAAGCTGTTAGGCATACTGGTCAAAAATCGTTAAAGAAAGGTCAGTAAAAATGAGAAAACTATCAATATCATCAGATGAGCGATTGGTTCCAATAAGAACAATTCAACAATTTGCTGAAGATATATGTTTCATATGTATCGCTTCTTAGCAAACATGATCATTTATACCCTAAAGAAAATATTTTCAATTTTGTCAATCACTACGGTGCAAATGATGAAAGGGACATTTCATTTTTAGGGTATAAGCAAAATTTAGGCTATAAAGCTTAGACAAATACCCTCCATTTGAAGGCTATGTCTATCAAGATGGCTTACTCTGTGCCCGAATCAAGATTGAAGACAGGTATTTTAATCTTCCTCCGATTTACGATAAAGAGTACAGATAGCAATCGCAATCAAGATTCGGATAGAGATACATAAATGTATATAAACAATAAGTGTTGAAACAATTATATCGGTGGTAGTGATGGACTGGAGAATCTCGCCCTTTGTAAAATGACTGTTCGAGACTAGACTGGAAGTTGCAATGGCAATAGACGGAGTAAAGATTATAGACAGCGATGATGCTTACGATATCTATAACACCATAGTGGGAAGATATAAAAAAACGGCGAAAAATATTGCTAAGATAATCGAAGATATTTTAAATGATGAAAATAATTTTTGTATAGATGATTTTTATACTGAGATTTATTGGACAGCCTTTGCCTACTCCTTGTGGAAGATTGGACATTTACCAGAAGACATAAAAAATAAAACTCTCAAAATTATCGAAAAAGGAGCGGATAAGTTCTGGCTTGAAATTGACAGCAAAGCATTGAAACAAAGACAGAAAGTACTTGATAAACTAGCTATTCAGCTACAAAGTGTCAATCCGAAACCTCTTAAAGTTCCAAAAGCAAAAAAACAAAGAGGGAGCCGTACTTTAAGGTAGGAGATGTGCTTGTGGTTCAATTTGAAAATGAATACGGAGTCGGTTTTTGTTTCAGCTCTCGACCAAAGTACGAGAAAAATAGAATATCACCTAGCCTTTACAAGGTTGCTACAAAAGAATAAGCCCACTATGACGGATTTTTTGAATAGCGAGATTGCTTGCAAGATGAATAATAGACAGTATGCTATTGATACTGACTGTTGGTTTTAATCACAAGGATTTGGGGCTTTTACTAGATAAATTTGAGAAGATTGGTAAGGTCATATTAGAAGATTATACTCTGTGGACTTTAGCACCTGCCTGCACCTTGGGTGATATCTATGAAGAAATCACAGCGAGTAAAGGGAGCCCGAGGTCTTCGTTTTATGGAGACGTATAAATTGATAAAAGATATGGAATAAATGAGGAAGATAAGGGTTTAGATGCGAAAGGAATCTGTTTCAAAAGCATATCCTAGAATATCCATCATGATTCTAGCTTATCTTTAAAATATAAATTTCTGTGAAATAGCTGATGTTAGTTCCTCTAAACTTCTAGTTTTAGCTAGAAGTTTTTTTATATAAAAAAATTTTTACACATTTCTGAAGATATTTATAGCTATTCATGTATTGATGATGAATATGGGTATGCAAAAAAAGTGATTGCTTTTGGGATTTCAGCTAATGGCGATTATATCTGTTTTGATTACAGAAAATGCAATGAAAATCCATGTATCATTCTAATGTATCATGATGATTTTTATGAAGATGAGAATGGGGATACGAAAATGGTAACTAGCCATATTGCAGATAGTTTTGATGCCTTTTTGGATATGCTATATGAACTTTCAGATTAAGTGTGCAGGTTGAGTTGAAAACCCAACTAAATTAAAAAGATCGTCTGAAATCAGCAAACCGTAGCCCATATGAAACCTAAACTCAACAAGTAGGATGTGTGCGGAACGCACGTATGCGCTTCTCAAGGTTTGAGCTAAGAGGCCATCTGAAACAATAAATACAGTTTCAGACGGCCTTTCTTTTTAACAAATCGTAACAGCAATCAGACAAAAGCAGCTTACCGCCACACCCATATCAGCAGCACGGCCGATAAAACGATTATCCGAAGCTGCGGGGATACTACCCTCAAAGGTGCGCAGCTTATCGACAAAGGCGTACAGACAGATAAGCAATTGAACGGATAAACCATAAAACGGGTTGCCTGTTAATCAAAAGACAACCCGTTTTACCTGCTTCAGCTTCTGATAACTTTGCGGATATATGGGATACTGTGCAGATTTTTGAATAATCTGATTCAATTGTTCTAAATTCTTGACTTTCAATAAGAATTTGAATTCGACAAAACCTTCCGTTCCCGACTGGGATTTAGACGGCGTTTCAACCGACTCGATGTCCGCACCGGAATCGGAAATAGCTTGCGCCATTAATGCCAGCAAGCCGTGACTGTCTTCCGATTGAACATGCAGCCCGATACGGTAGTTCTGCCCGTTCATATTTTCCCAGTCTGCATCCAACTGCTGTTTGGGATCGGACTTTAACAACGTTGGGCATGTATCCCTATGGATAATCATGCCTTTTCCCTTAACCAACAACAAACGGATTGAATCGCCGGGAACAGGATGGCAACACTCTGCAAAATGAATATGTCCGCTTTCCTGCCCATCGACTTTAATGGAACTGAGCCTGACCTCGCTACCGAAATGCTTTCCTGCCAATTCAGCAATATGCATGGCAACATAAACGGGCAGGGTATGACCCATCCCGACGTTATACAATACTTCTTCAAACGATGTCTGTTTATCGTTAAGGTCTTCCAAATATCTTTCTTTAATGCCGTCTGAAAGCAAGATATCTTTGGGTAACAAACTGGACAGGGCTTTCTGCAACAAGCCTTCACCCAAAACAATCGCATCATGCCTGTTAAGGTTTTTAATATATTGGCGTATGGCACTGCGCGCCCTGCCGGACACGGCGAAATTCAACCATGCAGGATTTGGTTTGGCATGGTCGGATGTAATAATTTCGACGGAATCACCGGTTTTGAGCTTCGTACGCAACGGCATCATGATATTGTTGATACGTGCGGCAACGGTTTTGTGCCCAATATCGGTATGCACCGCATAAGCAAAATCGATAGGTGTTGCACCCTTGGGCAATGTTAGGATTTTTCCTTTTGGCGTAAGGATATAGATTTCGTTTGGAAACAAATCTACCTTGACGTGTTCAAGAAACTCAATAGCATTGGCACTGCTGGCCTGCAAATCTAAGATATTTTTCAGCCACCGGTTTGTGTGAAGCACCGCCTGATCGACCGTCTTAGAATCTGATTTATAGCTCCAATGTCCGGCGATTCCACCTTCGGCAACAGCATCCATTTCCCTGGTACGTATCTGCACTTCAACCGGCAAACCGTAAGGCCCGACCAAAGTAGTATGCAAGCTTTGATAACCGTTGCTTTTCGGAATAGCGATGTAGTCTTTGAACCGTCCTGGCTTGGGCTGATAGAGGTTGTGCAATGCGCCGAGCGCGGCATAACATGCAGGAATACTGTTGACAATGACGCGGAAACCGTAAATATCCATAACTTCGGAGAAATGCAGTTTTTTTCTAACATTTTCCGATAGATGCCGTACAGGTTCTTTTCCCGACCCTTGATTTTGGCTTCTATGTTCGCCCCTACCAAACGCTGGCTGAACGCGCGCAAAATCTTCCCAACAACATCCTGCCTGTTCTTCCTGCTCTTATCCATCGCCTTTTTTTCATGGTTTCATAGCGATTGGGATGGAGATTCTGGAAAGATAAATCCTGAAGCTCTTGATATGCATTGTTCAAACCTATACGGTTGGCAATTTGCGCATAGATTTCAAGAGTTTCTTTTGCAATACGGCGACGCTTGTCCGGACGCATCGAACCGAGTGTCCGCATATTATGCAGACGGTCGGCAAGTTTAACGACAATCACGCGTACATCTTTGGTCATTGCCAAAATCAGTTTGCGGAAACTCTCCGCCTGATGCTCTGCATGATCTTCAAATTTGAGTTTTTCAAGCTTGGACAGCCCATCCACCATCTCGGCAATCGTATTGCTGAATCTTGCGGCCATCTCCTCTTTTGTAACGCCTGTATCTTCCAACACATCGTGCATTACACCTGCACAAAGACCCTGTACATCCATATGCCAAACCGCAAGCTGCGTCGCAACCGCAATCGGATGCGTAATATATGGTTCGCCACTTTTCCGGGTTTGTCCGTCATGAGCGTGAAATGCATAGGCAACGGCCTTCTCGAGCTCAACCTGTTCTTCAGGCTTGAGATAGGAAGCGGTACGGAAAAGCAGGGTACGTGCTTCGGCAGTTAAATGGTCGTAAGGTGCGGTGGGTTGTGGGACAGGCATTTCAGACGGCTTTCGGAACATATTTTATTTTTCGTTTCAAACCGTCGGATCGCGCACCTGCGGAAAGATTCGCCGACGCGCGTTTCCGGAAGGCTTTATTTGCTGCGCGTCAGCAGTTCCGTGCCGACATGTCCTGCAGCAATTTCCCGCAAGGCAGTAACGGTCGGTTTGTTATTGCGGACATCGTCCACAAGCGGCGTATTGCCATTTTCAAGCTGGCGGGCCCGACGTGCCGCTACCAATGTCAGGTCAAAATGGTTTGAAATTTTTCCGGTACAGTCTTCTGTGGTAATACGTGCCATATTATTTGCTTTCTTTCAAGAATATTTAAAATGGGAACTGGATATTTTTCGCCGTTTTTTTAGGAATTTTTCCAACAAATTCGCAATAAATCCCAGTTGCACGGATTTTTCAGACGGCAAGAACTCACAATATGAACCAAATCCGCCTCCGCCTTCTCCAAGTCATCGTTAACCACGACATAATCAAACAATACAGACTGTTCGATTTCATGCCTTGCCTTCGAAAGCCTCCTTTGGATAACTTCCTGACTGTCCGTCCCACGTCCGTGCAGACGTGCAGCAAGTACATCGAAAGACGGCGGCAGGGATAAAGATACCGACAGCTTCAGGCAGCGCATCTCGAACCTGAGCCGCGCCCTGAACATCGATTTCCAAAAATCACGTCATAGCCTGCCGCAGCCAATGCATTCACACCCTCGATACTTGTACCGTAATAGTTTCCGAACACATCGGCGTACTCCAAAAAGGCCTTCTGTACAATAAGCGACTCAAACTCTTCTTTGGGGACAAAGTGATAATGTACGCCGTTTACTTCACCCTCCCTCGGCAGACGCGTCGTATGCGACACAGAAACGCGCAAACCGGCATGATTTGCCAACAGCCGCGAAACCAGCGTGGTTTTCCCCGTACCGGAGGCGGCGGAGATAATAAAGATATTGCCTTTTTATAAGCGGTCATGTTTCTTACCTGTATGTTTTCAAGCCGATTGTACCACAACAGACACCCGATTTCATGCCCGCCTACACCCATATTTTGCCGCTATTGCCTTGATTGATTTGGCAAGCGGCAGACTGACGGCTACAATATGGCGTTAAAAACATCAAATTTGGAATACTCCCATGCTGTTTCACCCCGAAGCCATGAGTGTCGGCGCGCTTGCCGACAAAATCCGCAAAATTGAAAACTGGCCGCAAGAAGGCATCTTATTCCACGACATCACACCTGTCCTGCAAAGTGCGGAACACTTCCGCCTTTTAGTCGACCTGCTGGTTTATCGCTATATGGGGCAGAAAATCGATATAGTTGCCGGCTTGGATGCACGCGGGTTTATTATCGGCGCGGCACTCGCCTATCAGCTCAATGTCGGTTTCGTACCTATCCGGAAAAAAGGCAAGCTGCCTTTTGAAACCGTATCGCAAAGTTATGCGCTCGAATACGGGGAAGCGACAGTGGAAATTCACACCGATGCCGTCAAACCCGGTTCCCGTGTCCTGCTGGTCGATGATTTGGTTGCGACAGGCGGCACAATGCTTGCCGGACTGGAGCTGATCCGCAAACTCGGCGGAGAAATTGTCGAAGCTGCCGCCATTTTGGAATTTACCGACCTTCAAGGCGGCAAGAATATCCGTGCAAGCGGCGCGCCCTTATTTACCCTGCTTCAAAACGAAGGCTGCATGAAGGACTGAAAACCGACCCTGCCGTCTGAAACCGGCAGGGGTTGTTATGATGCGTTCAAATCACGCCCAAATCTTGCAAGCCCCTCAACACGCCGTCTTCATCAACGCCGGGGCAAACATATTTCGCCGCTTCTTTCGCCGCCTGTTCCCCGTTACCCATTGCCACGCCGAACCCGACTTCTGACAGCATTTCCACATCGTTCAAACCATCGCCGAACGCCATCACGTCCGCCATATCCCATCCCAATGCCTCAACCACGCTTCTGATGCCGTCCGTTTTCGACGCACCGGTCGGCAGCAGATCGACAGCTTCCTCGTGCCAACGCACCGTTTTCAACCCTTCCTGATGTAAAAATTCCGATAAATCAATCACCTCTCGACAATCTGCAAACACCAGCATCTGATAAACCGGATTGCGTAAAAAAATAATCCCTTTCTTCAAAGAAATTATCGGCAATACGGTTTAGCGCACGGCATACCCGCGCCGACAAAGAAGACACGGCAATCCCCCCTCCTCCGACGAAGGCATAATCCATCCCCAACCCATCTAAAAAAGAACAAGCCCGGCCCATCTGTCCGACATCCATCGGCATCTCGCGCACGGCTTTGCCATTGAGCAAGGCAAACTGCCCGTTGATGGTAACCAAGGCATCCATTCCCGTTTCCCCCTGCCATGTGTTTCACTTTGTCCGGTATCGTCGCCAAAGACCGCCCCGTTGCCAATGCCGTTAAAATTCCCTTACCCCTTAATGCCTCTACCGCTATTTTCACAGAAGGACGCAAGGTATCCGTATATTTGCGGTACAGCGTATCGTCAATATCGAAAAAAACACGATTTTAGGACTCATAATTTTTGCTTTCGAACAAGAACGGCCGCATTGTATCCCAAACCGTCAAATGCAAGATAACCCACTATAAATCCGCAACAAAAATTGACCGAAAATACAAAAAGGCGGATAATCCGCCCATCCTCAAACCCTTTTTCAGACGGCATTTGCAGCAATGCCGTCTGAAACATTTCTGCAAAAGCACACAAATCATGAAAGCACCCGAACTCTTATTGCCCGCCGGCGGCCTCGAACGTATGCGCGCTGCCTACGATTACGGCGCAGATGCCGTTTACGCCGGCAGCCCGCGTTATTCCCTGCGCGCCCGCAACAACGAATTTGCCAAACTCGACGTCCTTGAGCAAGGCATTAAAGAAGCGCACGAACGCAACAAAAAATTCTTTTTGACCGTCAACACCCTGCCGCACAACTCCAAACTCAAAACCTTCGTCGCCGACATGGAGCCGCTGATTGCCATGAAACCCGACGCGCTGATTATGGCGGATCCGGGTTTGATCATGACCGTGCGCGAAAAATGGCCGGAAATGCCGATCCATCTGTCCGTTCAGGCCAACACCACCAACTACTGGGGCGTGAAATTCTGGCAGAACATCGGCGTCGAACGCATCATCCTGTCGCGCGAATTGAGCATGGAAGAAATCGCCGAAATCCGCCAAGAATGCCCCGACATCGAACTCGAAGTCTTCATTCACGGCGCATTGTGCATCGCCTACTCAGGCCGTTGCCTATTGTCAGGCTATTTCAACCACCGCGACCCCAACCAAGGCACCTGCACCAACTCCTGCCGCTGGGATTACAAAGTCCACAACGCCACTGAAAGCGATGCGGGCGACGCCCAGCTTCTGCAAGGTTTCAACTTTGAAAAAGCCCAAGAAGAAGCCAACCAAAACTTCGAAGGCATCAACGGTCAGAAACGCCACCCCTACGCCGATAAAGTCTTCCTGATTGAAGAGTCCAATCGCCCGGGAGAAATGATGCCGATTATGGAAGACGAACACGGCACCTACATCATGAACTCCAAAGACCTTCGCGGTATCGAAGTCGTCGAGAAACTCGCCAAAATCGGCGTGGACAGCCTCAAAGTCGAAGGCCGCACCAAGTCGCTCTATTATGTTGCACGCGTCGCCCAGTCCTACCGCAAAGCGATTGATGATGCCGTCGAAGGCCGTCCGTTTGATTACAGCCTGTTGAGCGAACTCGAAGGCCTCGCCAACCGCGGCTACACCAGCGGCTTCCTCGAGCGCCACCAAACCCAAGACTATCAAAACTATCTCAGCGGCCATTCCACTGCCAAACAAAGCCAATACGTCGGACACGTTACCGAAATCGACGAAAACGGCTGGGCGACAATCGAAGTCAAAAACCGCTTCTCCGTCGGCGATTCACTCGAAATCATCCACCCGAGCGGCAACCAAACCATCAAATTGGAACAAATGACCCGCAAAGGCCAGCCTGTCGATGTAGCACCGGGCAACGGCATTCAGGTCAAAATCCCCGATATGCAGGGCAAAGAAAAAGCCCTCATCGCACGCGTATTGAACCCCTAAGCCATTATGCCGTCTGAAACCTGTTTTCAGACGGCATTTTGTTGAATCTTACTGTACAATTGCAATGATTTCCCACAGCAAGCAAGGACATCCGACATGAAAAATCTTCATACTCTCTGCCGCCGCCCTGATGCTGGCAGCCTGCCAATCCGGCAGCGTACCTAAAAACGCACACATGAAATCTGCCGGCACACCGGCCGGAGAATCATGCAAAGTCATCCGCGGAGACACCGCAGGAGGCGGCAAAAACATCATTTACCGTTGTAGCAACGGTCAGGCGGCAATAAATGCAGCCATTGCAGACGGCGCATTGGAATCTGGGATTCCCGTTAGCTTCGGCGGCGGTGGCGTACCTGTTGCAAACGGTCAGGGCTTGGTTACCCGTCAGGCGGCAAACGGCGTTGGCAAATCCGACTCCGAAGCCTGTGAACGCGCCTTAATCAATGCCGCCCGCAAATTCCAGCAGGCAGCAGGCAAACTCGGCGGACGCGGCGTTACCGGCTTCCACAGCTACTTTGATAAGCAACCGCTGCAAGGCGGACAATACGACTGTCAAGCAGGCTCGTTCCACGTCCGCGTGGTCATGCGCGCCAATGTCGTCCGTTAACATATCGGCAATCAAAAAATGCCGTCTGAAACATTTTTCAGACGGCATTTTTAATCCTGCAACATTACTCCCTACCCTGAGTTCGGATACTGTATTAATATCAAACCCCATCACACAGATTTACGGTAAAAGCCGTCCGAATGAGTTCTTGAACACAATTCGGACGGCTTTAATTTTCAACAAGACGATTAATTCAATAATACCGGATTAAAACTTCCATTCCAGCGATACGGCGTAGTTGCGGCCGGGGGCGTAGTAGCGTTCCAGACCCTGATTTGCTGATTTAGTATTCGATACGCTTAAAGAGTTAATAGTCGATCTAGGATTGATGCCGCGCAAGCTGTCCCAAGTATGATATTTCTGGTTGAATAGATTGTAAACACCTGCACGCAAAGTCATACGTTTTACCGGTTTGTAGTAGCCAAATACATCCACAACAGTTGCCACTTTATTCAACCAACGGAAGTCGATTTTATCGTCACGATACTGCAAGGCAACAGCACAATCATCTGTTTCCTCACCTGTCCAAGGATCGAGCTTATAGCTTGTGCAATAGCTCTTTTGTTCAATTACTTGGGCATCTTTGGCTTTTTTCCTGCCCATATAGCTGACACGGGAGAAAATACCCCAACGCTCATCAGGAGACTCATAATCGAATCCAAGCACCAACTTCAGCGGCTGGATGGACAGCATACTGCCGCGATTGCCGGACAATTTGCCTTTGCTGTAACCCAATGCGCCGGATAATTTGAAACCTTCCGGCACGGGCATTACTTGATGTAGGTTCATCTCTCCTTTAAGTTCAATTCCCCTCACCCTTGCTTTATCGACATTGACCATTTGCTGACCGATTTGGGTAAGCGTAGCACCGCAATAGGTCGGATCCGTATAACAAGCATAATCATCACCAGCAAATGGATTGGGAACTTGGAAGGTATGTTCTTCTTCAAACAGGAAATTACGGTAACGGGTTTGATACAGGCTGAAATCCAAAGACCCCTTGTCGTTTTTACCATGCAGCGACAATGTTTGATTCAGGCTGCGTTCGGCTTTCAGCGACGGATTCGCTATCCAGTGGCCATACACGCTGGTATAAGTAAAATACATTTCCGATGCTGTCGGCACGCGATGCCCCGTATTGATTTGGTAAGCAGCACGCCAAGTATCATTCAAGCGGTAGTCCAAACCTAAAACACCGTTCCATGTATTAAAACTTCTTGCGGCCGGATTGCCGTCATTAACACAGGTACTCAGACAAGGCGTATCTGGCTTGAAAGCCTGCGGTTTTACCTTCTCATGATCGTAACGCACCCCCGCATTTACGGAGAACTTATCGCCAAAAGCGATTTTATCCTGCAATGAAAAACCGATTTGATCCGTCTTCATCGGACGCATAATGGTGTAATGTTTACGGTCAGTTATATTGCCTGTTGAATTAAAATCTAAATCATCATTTACATTTTCAAAGTCGCGGCGACTGGCAAAAGTCTTAAACGATAATCTGTGTTCACCTTTCCACAGTGAGAAAGGCTGGCTGTCTAAACGGAAGGATAAACGCTTGTATTTGGTATCCATATTCCGCTCGTCTCTATCAGCCATAAAGCCGTTGTGATACTGATAACCTGTGCGCCAATCTCCGGTACGAACCATATCACCTTTATAGTTTATCGCCCCATTGCGGGTCTTCTGATAGTCCAAATCCGTACGCAACAAAGCAAGAACTGAAGAGGCAGGTGTCCACTCGTGGTTCAGGTTAATATTGGTGCGTTTCTGCACATCGTCAGCCTCCCTCCAATAACTTGTCAGGGAATAAGTTTTTTCATAAGTGTAATTGCTGTTATTTTGTCCATTAACAGAAAAGCCGAAACGGTGAGAGTCAGTCGGTTGCCAGCCTAATTTCACCAAATAACTGTGGTTATTGTGTTTGGACGGATCTGGATGAATGCGTGCCGAGCCGCGCTCTGCCTGATCCTGCTTATCCAATTCGCCTGACCCTACAAAATCAACGACATCTCCGCCTCTGCTTTTCATTTCGTGCCCGTGTCGGCGGGAATACAAAACCACGGCATCAAAAACATTGCCCGCATAGCCGAAACCTGCGGTATTCGCCCACTCTCTGTTTTTACTTGCGTAACCGCTGCGTAGAAGCGCACCGAAATTTTGTTCCGGCAAAACAATATCCCGCGCATCAAGCGTGCGGTAGTTGACGTTACCACCCAAAGAGCCGCTGCCGCTTTCAAAGGAATCCGCACCTTTCGTAATATCCACACCCTTAACCATCTCGGTATCGATACTCAAACGGGAATTATTGAAGTTGCCGTAACGTGCATAAAGTGAATTTTCTTCCGAACTGGGCAATGCCACGCCGTCGATACTGATACCGACACGGTTGTCTTCCACCCCACGCATGGCAAAGCCTTTCATACGGCGGCCATCATCGGATACACCGACATCGGGAGAATAACGCACCAAATCACGGGTATCTCGAATCATTTGCTCTTGAATGGTTTTTAGCCTTTACTCGTTCCACAGCCGCAGGCGCATTGCGCTGACCTTTAACGCGCACTGCTTTTTACCTCTGCCTTAACAGGCGTGGTTTCAGTTGCAGCTTCATCTGCCGCAAAGACCGGATTGCCGAAAATACTGCCAACCAGCGCGGCAATAGGGAGCATTTGTAATGGTTTCATATTATCAACTCAAGATGTAATGGATTATTCATCGGTCGGTTAGCGCATAATAGATTTTCTGATAATCATTAATATTTAATAAGACAGTAATCCGTATAAACAAAACCGCGTCGTGTAATTAAAGGTCCCTGCAAACAGCTATGCCGAGACCTTGTTTCTTTGATGCAATTATTTTTTAGTGCCTGTGCGGCATCATTCCTTCCGGCGCTTCGGCATCAGCGGCCAAGCCGAAAGTTTCGCGCAAAACAACTTTATAGAAGGCAAATGCTTCTCGTGCACCTTGGATGGCTTCCGCTTCGGCTTCTGGAGTTAAGTTCAAGGCATTCAGATGCTCGACAAAGGCACGCCAGTGTTTGCCGCGTCCGGCAGGATGGGGGCAAGGTGCCTCGCGCCGTGCTCGCCGTTGTAATCGAGTTTTTTTGCGCGTGCTTAAAGAGAAACGCCGCGCCGAGATTCGAACCTTCCGCACAGTAAAGCCAGCCGATTGCTTTGTTGCCGGTTTCATGCGGCAGCGGTTTGCCGTATTCGTAAGGTTTGTCACCCAAATCTGCAAGGTCTTGCGTTACGGCATCGTATCGCGCCATGTATTCCAGCTCGGGAATGGCTTTGTTCAATTCGGCATCTTTATAAATATGATCGACAGCCTTATGGAAAACTGATTGGAGTTTCAAAAAAATTTGATGTAGTTTTCTTTACTTGAAAACGGCTGAACAGACATGACGAGATTGTCTCACGCTGTCGTGAACACCCGTGGTCTCTGCTTTCAAGCGTTTCGCAAATGCCAACTCTTGGTTTTCTGCTTCACTCATATTTTTTTCCTTTATCAGTTAAATGCGGATGATGGCGATACGGGTAAAACCCGTATTTGCCTGTATACTCGACATACAAAATAATAAATTAAATTTATTATCATATAATTTGTGAAATATATATCATTTGTGTTATATGTTCAAGTAGATGTTTTTACTATCATTTACAGAAATGACGTTTTTATAAAGGGATTCGATAACCGGGCAGGTAGCCGCACAAAGAATATTTTTTTACTGCATAGCGGTTTGTTTATGCGGTTGCCCATGCCGGTTTTGCATCCTGATTGGGTGTATCGCATTTTTCCTTTATAATGCTATAACTTATATTTTACTCATGTCCCGCATGATTTCTTTTTACCAACCTGTCCGTTACCGCTCCTGCACCGACTCTCTTTATGGTGCCTTGCCGCCGCATACGGTAGATTGCCCGGAATGCGGCTGCCGTGTGGATGTGCCGCAATTGGACAGTGGGAGGCGGCATTTTGCCCACGCTGCGGCTATAAGCTCTTCAGGGTAAGTAATCATCCTTTTTCAGGTCCGCCCGCTTATGCGGCGGCTTCCCTGATTCTGATGATGTTTGCTTATAGCATGACCTATATCCGTGTGGGTATACCGGGTGCAACGTCTATTTTGTCCCTACCGGAAATGGTACGCCTGATGGTGTTTCAGGATTACGGCTTTTTGGCGGAAGTGATGTTTATACCGACCTTCGGTGCACCGATTCTGTTTCTGTCGCTGTGCCTATACGTCTATACGGCACTGATACGTGGGAAAGTGTATCCCGCATTAAGGTTGGCAACGCGCGTAATGGTGCGCCTGAAGCAGGTCATGATGGTGGATGTGTTTTTTATTTCTACTTTGGTGGCATATATCAAGCTTTCATCCGTATCCGAGGTAACTTTCGGGCCTGCGTTTTATCTGATGTTCTTGCTGTCGGTCATGTTGATTCGGACATCGGTATCTGTTCCCCAACATTGGGTGTATTTCCAGATTGAACGGCTGACGGGAAATAATGCGGTTCAGACGGCATCGGAAGATAAAACTTGTTGCAGCCGTTGCCTGTATTTCCGCCACAGGTACGAACGCCCCTGCGGCGTGTGCGGTGCGGACCTGTACTGCCGGCGGCCAAAAAGTCTGAGTATTTCGTCGGCGTTTTTGACGGCTGCGGTTATTTTGTATTTCCTGCCAATATCCCTGCCGATTATGATTTCGTCCAATCCTGCCACCACAGAGGTAAACACCATCCTTAACGGCATCACTTATATGTGGAACGAGGGCGACAGGCTGATTGCGGCGGTTATTTTCAGCGCGAGTATTTTGGTGCCGGTGCTGAAAATTGCGGCAATGTCAGTTTTGATTGCGTCCGCCCGCTTCGCTTTGCCGGTAGGCGCAAAGAAATTGTCTCACCTCTACCGCATCACCGAAGCGGTCGGCCGCTGGTCGATGATTGATATTTTTGTGATTATTATCCTGATGTGTTCGTTCCACACCAATGTGGCCCGCGTCGTACCAGGTGGCGCGGCCGCCTATTTCTGCCTCGTTGTGGTTCTGACCATGCTGTCTGCCTATTATTTCGACCCTCGCCTCATCTGGGACAGGTACGCCTCAGACGGCATTTTTGCTCAATGAAACGGAAAAATATGACTGACAACACCCCTCCTCAAAACAGGCATACCAAAGCACGCGTCCGTAAAAACAATACCTTCCTCTCCGCTGTCTGGCTGATTCCCCTGATCGCGCTGATTGCCGGTGGCTGGCTTTGGGTTAAGGAAATACGCAATAGGGGACCCGTAGTTACGCTGCTGATGAACAGCGCGGAAGGTATCGAAGTCAACAAGACAGTCATTAAGGTATTGAGCGTCGATGTCGGACGCGTTACCCGAATCAAACTGCGCAACGATCAAAAAGGTGTGGAAGTTACCGCCCAACTCAATGCGGACGTATCCGACCTCATCCGCAGCGATACCCAGTTTTGGGTGGTTAAACCGCGTATCGACCAAAGCGGCGTAACCGGTTTGGGTACGCTGCTTTCGGGTTCGTACATCGCTTTTACACCCGGGAAAAGCGACGAGGCAAAAGACGTGTTCCAAGTGCAGGACATTCCGCCGATTGCCGCTATCCGTCAAAGCGGCCTGCGCTTGAATTTAATCGGTAAAAACGACCGCATCCTCAACGTCAGCAGCCCTGTTTTGTATGAAAACTTTATGGTCGGCCAAGTAGAAAGCGCGCATTTCGACCCGTCTGACCAAAGCGTGCATTACACTATCTTCATCCAAAGCCCCAACGACAAACTGATTCATTCCACCAGCCGTTTTTGGCTGGAAAGCGGCATTAATATCGAAACCACAGGCAGCGGTGTGAAACTCAATTCCGCCCCTCTACCCGCGTTGCTTTCCGGTGCGATTTCGTTTGATTCGCCGAAAACCAAAGACAGCAAAAATGTGAAAAGTGAAGACAGTTTCACGCTTTACGACAGCCGCAGCGAAGTGGCAAATCTGCCTGACGACCGTTCGTTGTATTACACCGCATTTTTCAAACAGTCCGTACGTGGTCTGACCGCAGGTTCGCCCGTCGAATACAAAGGCCTGAATGTCGGCGTAGTTTCCGATGTTCCTTATTTTGACCGCAACGACAGCCTGCACCTGTTTGAAAACGGCTGGATTCCCGTACGCATCCGCATCGAGCCTTCCCGTTTGGAAATCAATGCCGACGAGCAAAGCAAAGAGCATTGGAAACAACAATTTCAGACGGCATTAAACAAAGGCCTGACTGCCTCCATCTCCAGCAATAACCTGCTGACCGGCAGCAAAATAATCGAATTATCCGACCTGCCGTCTTCTTCCCTCAAGCTCAAACCGCACACCGTTTATGCCGGCGATACCGTTATCGCCACACAAAGCGGCGGTTTGGACGACTTACAGGCAAAAGTCGGATACCTACTGGACAAATTCAACAAGCTGCCCCTGGATAAAACCGTTTCAGGGCTAAACGGCTCGCTTGCCGAGCTCAAGTCTACACTCAAATCTGCCAATGCCGCCCTAAGCTCCATCGACAAACTGGTCGGCAAACCGCAGACACAAAACATTCCGAACGAGTTGAACCAAACCCTGAAAGAGTTGCGTCAAACCCTGCAAGGCGTATCGCCTCAATCGCCTATCTACGGCGACGTACAAAATACGCTGCAAAGTTTGGACAAAACCTTAAAAGACGTTCAACCCGTGATTAATACTTTGAAAGAAAAACCCAACGCGCTGATTTTCAACAGCAGCAGCAAAGACCCTATCCCGAAAGGAAGCCGATAATGCGCCTCTTCCCGATTGCCACAGCCCTGCTGCTTGCAGCCTGCGGCACCGCGCAAAGTACGCAGTATTTCATACTGCCCGACAGCCGGTACCCTGCCGCCCGAACGCCGCGTGGCGGAAACCGCCGTCAAAGTCCGCCTTGCCGAACCGCTCAAACGGGGCGGACTGGTTTACCAGACCGATCCCTACAGGCTCCATACCGCCCAAAATCATGTTTGGGCAAGTTCTTTAGACGATATGCTTGAAGCAGCACTGAGCAATGCATTCAACCGCCTGAATACCAAACGTGTATTCATTCCCGCTTCTCGCAACGGCCAGTCAGAAAAGTGGACGGTCTATATCGATACCTTCCAAGGCAGCTACACAGGAAAAACCATCGTCGGTGGCTATGCGGTATTTCCGGATGGCACGGTCAGATCCTTCCATGCCGAAACCGAACAGCAGGGAGACGGCTATGCCGCCATGACCGCCTCCCTTGAGCAGGGCCTTCAACAGGCGGCACGGCAAATCGTCCGATAAACCGTCATGCACTATTGTGAATTTGTCGCCACCCTTCCGAGCAGCACGGACAATCCCAACAAACATTACCACGACACGCAATACGGTTTTCCGATTGAGGACGACAATGAATTGTTTGAGCGGCTGGTGTTGGAAATCAATCAGGCAGGATTAAACTGGACGCTGATGCTGAAGAAACGGCAGGCATTTCAGACGGCATTTAAAGGTTTCGATATCGATACGGTCGCCGCATTTGACGAAGCCGATATTGATCGGTTGCTTGCCGATGCAGACATCGTTCGCAACCGCCTGAAAAATCAATGCAGCCATTTATAACGCGCGACAAATCAAACAAATACGGCAAGAGTACGGCTCATTCAAAAACTGGCTGGATGCGAACCATCCGCTCGACAAGGCTGAATGGGTGAAGCTGTTTAAAAAACATTTCAAATTTGTCGGCGGCGAAATCGTCGGCGAATTTCTGATGAGTACCGGCTACCTGCCCGGCGCACACATTGGAAGCTGTCCGGTTTATCAAAAAGTTTTAGGATGTCGTCCGAAATGGGCGGAGGCCGTCTGAAACGGTTTTTTTGATATCATGTGCCGTATTTATATGTTTTCAAACGACGGATCAAATATAAACCTCGTCTGAAACCTCAACTCGCCGTCGGTACCGACGGCATACCTACAACAAAAAAGGAGTAGAAATGAAACTATCCGAACTGTTCAACCCGAACGAATTTGCCGCGCGCCATTTGAGCTTTGACGACGAGGCTGCGCTTTTGGAAGCGCTCGGCGAGAAGAGCATGGATGATTTTGTCGGCAACACCGTGCCGCAAAGCATCCGTATGCCGTCCGAACTCGATTTGCCCGAAGCGTTGACCGAGGCGGATGCGTTGGCGAAATTGAAAGGCATCGCGTCTAAAAACGTGATCAACAAATCCTATATCGGTTTGGGCTATTACCCGACCCGCGTGCCGAATGTGATTTTGCGCAACGTGTTGGAAAATCCGGGCTGGTATACCGCCTACACCCCGTATCAAGCGGAAATTGCCCAAGGTCGTTTGGAAGCTTTGTTGAACTTCCAACAAGTGTGTATCGATTTGGCCGGTTTCCCCGTGGCGGGCGCGTCTTTGCTGGACGAAGCAACCGCCGCCGCTGAAGCGATGGCGATGGCGCACCGCGTGGGCAAGGTAAAATCCGAACGTTTCTTCGTGGACGAGCGTGTCTATCCGCAGACTTTGGACGTGATGAAAACCCGTGCCAAATATTTCGGCTTTGAATTGGTGGTCGGCGATTTTGCCCAAGCTGATGACGGCGAATACTTCGGCGCGCTGTTCCAATATGTCGGCAAAGACGGCGATGTTCAAGACTTGCAGGATGTTATCGGCCGTCTGAAAGCAAAAAGGCACAATCGTTGCAGTTGCCGCCGACATCATGAGCTTGGTTTTGCTGAAATCCCCTGCCGAATTGGGCGCGGACATTGCGTTGGGCAACACGCAACGCTTCGGCGTACCGATGGGCTTCGGTGGTCCGCACGCCGCTTATTTCGCGTTTAAAGATGAGTTCAAACGTTCCGCTCCGGGCCGCATCATCGGCGTATCCAAAGACGCATCGGGCAAGCCTGCCTTGCGCATGGCGTTGTCCACCCGTGAGCAACACATCCGCCGGGAAAAAAAGCGACATCCAATATTTGTACCGCACAGGCATTGCTGGCGAACTTGGCCGGTATGTATGCCGTTTACCACGGTCCTGAAGGCGTGAAACGCATTGCCGACCGCATTCACGCGCTGGCTTCTGCTTTTGCCGATGCGCTGGTTTCAGACGGCCTGAATGTGGTTCACAAAGTCTTCTTCGATACCGTTACCGTCGATTTCGGCAGCAAAGAGAAAGCAGACCAAGTGTTTGCCGCTGCTTTGGAATCGGGTTACAACCTGCGCCGCGTCAACGATACCCAAATCGCCGCCGCCTTCCACGAAACATCCGTGCGCGAAGATTTGACCGATTTGTACCGCGCGTTTACCGGCAAGGATACGTTCGCATTTGCCGATGATGTCAAAGGCCGTCTGAATGCAGAATTGCTGCGTCAGGACGACATTCTGCAACATCCCGTGTTCAACTGTTACCACACCGAACACGAAATGCTACGTTACCTGAAAAAACTCGAAGACCGCGATTTGGCGATGAACCGCAGCATGATTTCGCTGGGCAGTTGCACCATGAAACTCAACGCCACCGCCGAAATGCTGCCAATTACTTGGGCTGAGTTCTCCGACATCCATCCTTACACTCCCGAAGCGCAAACCGCTGGCTACCGCGAATTGCTCGCCGATATGGAAAACAGCCTGAAAGCCATCACCGGCTTTGACGCGATTTCCCTGCAACCAAACTCCGGCGCACAAGGCGAATACACCGGTATGCTCTCCATCCGCCGCTATCAGGAAGCCCAAGGCGAATCGCACCGCAATATCTGTCTGATTCCAAAATCAGCCCACGGTACCAACCCTGCGACTGCGGCCATGCTGGGCTTGAAAGTCGTCGTTGTCGACACCGACGAACACGGCAACGTCAATATTGACGATTTGAAAGCCAAAGCCGAGCAACACCGCGACGCTTTGTCTGCCATCATGATTACCTACCCGTCCACCCACGGTGTGTACGAAGAAGGCATCCGCGACATCTGCCGCATTATTCACGAAAACGGCGGACAGGTTTACATGGACGGCGCCAACCTCAACGCCCAAATCGGCATCATGCAGCCTGCCGAGGTCGGTGCGGACGTGTTGCACATGAACCTGCACAAAACCTTCTGTATCCCTCACGGCGGCGGCGGCCCGGGCATAGGTCCGATTGGCTTGAAAGCCCATTTGGCTCCGTTCGCACCAGGCCATGTGGTAACCGATATGCACAACGCCAGTGCCGATCAAACTGCCGTGGCTGCCGCAGCATATGGTTCTGCGTCCATCCTGCCGATTACTTGGATGTACCTGACCATGATGGGCAAACAAGGCATGGAGCAGGCGACACGCTGGGCATTGCTCAACGCCAACTATGTCGCCAAACGTCTGAGCGAAGACTATCCGATCCTGTATACAGGCAAAAACGGCCGCGTCGCGCACGAATGTATCGTCGATTTGCGTCCGCTCAAAGCCGAAAGCGGCATCACTGAAACCGACATTGCCAAACGCCTGATGGACTACGGCTTCCACGCGCCGACGGTTTCCTTCCCTGTTGCCGGTACGCTGATGATTGAGCCGACCGAGAGCGAAAGCAAAGCCGAACTCGACCGCTTCATCGCCGCCCTGAAACAAATCAAACAGGAAGTGCTGAAAGTCGAGCGCGGTGAATGGCCGAAAGAGGACAATCCGCTGGTCAACGCTCCGCATACCGCATCCGACGTAACCGGCGAATGGAAGCATCCGTACTCCCGTGAAGAAGCCGTCTTCCCGTTGCCGTTCGTCCGCGAACACAAATTCTGGCCGAGCGTCAAACGGGTAGATGAAGTGTATGGCGACCGCAATCTGATTTGCTCCTGCTTGCCGACAGAAAATTATGAAGACTGACTGCTAATGTCTTAAAAAAATGCCGTCTGAAACATTTTTCAGACGGCATTTTTCATCAACAGCAGACCGGTTGCACCAATACAGGTATCTCAACTATAACTTTAAAATAAATGAGTTAAAAGCAATATCCATACACCAGCTTTTTTATCATCCTACTTTTTATTCATCCGATCGGGCAGACAGATTTCGAAGATAAAAAATCTATTCACATCCTTTGATGTCATTCCCACACGGGCAAACAAATAAATTCCAATAAAAAAACGGAGCAGATACCTGCCCCGTTTTTTAATTTAATCCGAAATCCGAATTTAGAATTTTGCACCGGATTGGTTGGCCATATAGTCAACCGCTGCTTTTGACTTCATCATCGCTCAAACCTGCATTACCGCCTTTTTGCCGGCATAGCATTGAAACCTTCGAGTGCATGTTTATGCAAGGTTTCTTTACCTTGTTTGATGCGAGGAGCCCAATCATCTTTTTTTACCTATGCCGGGGATACCTGGAATCGCTCCGCCATGGCATGCCTGACAGGTTGCTTCGAAAACTTTCTTGCCGTCTGCACCGGCTGCAGGTGCGGCAGCACCTTTGTCTTCTGCCTTCGCTTCCGCCGGAGCTGCATTATCGGCAGGAGCAGAAGCTGTTCCTGAAGCGGCACTGTCGGCAGGCGCAGCCTCATCCGGATTCGGGAAAGAACCTCCGCTTTTATTCGCCATGTAGGTAATCGCCCGTTTGAGTTCCTGATCGGTCAGGTCTGCCGCGCCACCTTTTGCAGGCATGGCATTAAATCCGTTAAGCGCATGTTGGAACAAGGTATCGAAACCTTGTGCGATACGCGGTGCCCAATCGCCGTTGTTCTCCAGTTTCGGAGCATTCGGCACATTGCTGTCGGCAGCATGGCACTGGATACAGATTTTTGTTGAAAATCTGCTCGCCCTGACGCTCTCCGACCGGAATGCCATCCCCCATGGTCAATTGACCCACAGGCTGGATACGGGTCTGCGTTGCCGCTTCTGTCGTTAAATCAACATCGCCGAACGAGCCGCTGCCCGCCAGCTTAATCAGGAAATAAAGAACTGCAATAACAATAACGATACCGCTCACAAGGGTGAACAATGCAGAGCCTTGGGCTTTATTGTCGCGGAGTTGTTTCATTTGGTAGGCCTCGCCGTCAGGTTAGGTTGTGCTGTAAATTATAGTTTGGTATGTTAAACGCAATTAACAATATTTTGCTGGATTATACTGAATTCACAGGGTCTTTCCAATCACTATCATTGAAAAATATGCAAAAAAATCACAGGCAGCGTCTCTTTTAAGCAAATAATCCATTGAAAAATACTTGCTTATCCCTCAAACAAATATCCCTCATACCCCGCGCATCAGCCTGACGCCTCAAGATAAACTTTGCCAATTTACAGAATTTACGTTAATCTTACGTTTTCCGCACCCATAGCTCAGTTGGAAGAGTGTCAGTTTCCGAAGCTGGAGGTCACAGGTTCGATCCCTGTTGGGTGCGCCAATTATAAAGAGGCCGTCTGAAAGATAAATATTTTTCAGACGGCCTTTTGATTTACTTCAAATTCTTATTTCAATACTTCGGCAAACGCATCGGCAACATAGGCGATATTCGAAGCATTCAATCCGGCGACACACATCCTGCCCGAATCCAGCAGGTAAACGGCAAATTCGTCGCGCAACCTGCGGACTTGTTCCACGCTCAATCCTGTGTAGCTGAACATACCGCGCTGTTTGATGAAATAAGTGAAATCGCGGTTGAGGATTTGCGCGGTCAAAACGTCGTAAAGTTTCTGCCGCATGGCGCGGATGCGGTCGCGCATGACATAGACTTCGTTTTGCCACAAAGCGTAAAGTTCGGGACTGTTCATCACATCGGCGGCGATATACGCACCGTGTGCGGGCGGGCTGGAGTAGATGCGGCGGACGGTGAATTTGAGTTGTCCGAACACCAATTCCGCTTCTTCTTTATTCGGGCAAACCACGCTCAAACCGCCGACACGCTCGCCGTAGAGCGACAGGTTTTTCGAGAATGAATTGCTGACGAACAGCGGCAATTCCATTTCCACCGCCTTACGGATGGCGTAGGCATCGCTGTCCAAATCGCCGCCGAAGCCTTGGTAGGCAATGTCCATAAACGGAATCAGTTTGCGCGTTTTGATAATTTGCAACACTTCGTCCCATTGCTGTTCCGACATATCCACGCCGGTCGGGTTGTGGCAGCAGGGATGCAGGATTAAGACGCTGTTTTCGGGCAGGGTGTTGAAAAACGCGGTCATTTCGTCGAATTTCACGCCGACGGTGGCGGGGTCGTAATAAGGATAAGTGCCGACCTCGAAACCTGCACCTTCAAAAAAATGCCGCGGTGGTTGTCCCAAGTCGGGTTGCTGACGTAGGCGCGCGCTGCGGGGAACCAGCGGTGCAGGAAATCCGCTCCGACTTTGAGCGCGCCCGAACCACCCAAGGTTTGTACGGTAACGATGCGTCCTTGCGCGAGCGCGCGATTGTCTTTACCGAACAATAAATGCTGCACCGCGCTGCGGTAAGTGTCCAAACCTTCCATCGGCAGGTAGGGCGACGGCGCAGGCGTGGCGGCGCGGGCGGTTTCGGCTCGGCTCACGGATTCCAATACGGGCATTTTGCCTTCGTCGTCGAAATAAATGCCTATGCTCAAATTGACTTTTTCAGGGCGCGGGTCGTTTTTGAAGGTTTCGACCAAACTCAAAATCGGGTCACCGGGGTAGTATTCGATGTGTCGGTACATAGTCCTTACCTTTTGCTTTTTCCAAGGATTTTCTTTTTCAACAGCACACCGCTTTCGATATGGTGCGTAAACGGAAATTGGTCGAACAGGGCGGCACGTTCGACCGTATGGGTTTCCGCCAAGGTGTCCAAATTGGCACGCAGCGTTTCAGGATTACAGGAAATGTAGATGATATTGTCAAACTGCGACACCAACTTCAAACTTTCCTCATCGATACCGGCACGCGGCGGATCAACAAAAATAGTAGAAAATGCGTAATCCGTCAAAGCAATACCGCTCTCCTTAAAGCGTTTAAACTCACGTTTGCCGGTATAGGCTTCGGTAAATTCTTCGGCAGACAGGCGGGCGATTTTTAATGTTGCCTATCCCGTTTGCCTCAATATTCCATTGCGCCGCGCCTACTGAAGTTTTGGAAATCTCGGTTGCCAAAACACGTTCAAACTTTTCAGATAAAGGAAGCGTAAAATTGCCGTTTCCGCAATATAGTTCGAGCAAATCCCCGCCCAGCCCTTCTGCAGCACCGCATGCCCATTCAAGCATTTTTTGACACACGGCAGCATTGGGTTGGGTAAAACCGCCTTCAATTTGCCGATAACGGAAATCCCGGTTGCTGACCTTCAAAGTTTCCGTTACATAGTCCTGTTTTAAGACTATTTTTTTGCCCCCTGCTCCGCCCAATAACGGAAATATCCAACTGTTGCTGTAACGCTTGCGCCGCCCGTATCCACTCATCATCAAGCCTTTTGTGGTAAATCATGGTAACCAGCATTTCCCCGCTGAGTGTAGACAGAAATTCGACGGCATACCAACGGTTTCTCAGTTCGGCAGATTGGGCGGCAACGGCAATCAATTCGGGCATCAGGCAGTTGACTGCCTCTGAAGCAGCATCGAAGCGGTCGCAACGGATCAGGCTTGCCCCGCTAGCCTTTTTGTCCTTTTTCAAACATGGCATAAAACATTTCCCCGCCTTCGTGCCAAATACGGAACTCGGCACGCATACGGTAATGTTTGTCCGGAGATTCATACACTTCCCACTCAGGAACATCCAAACCTGCAAAAAGGGTTTTAAGGTGGTCTTTTTTACCTTGAAGCTGCTGCGTGTAGTCATTCATATCGCTATCCCGAAAAATCAGACCGGATTATAAGCCGATTCACTGCAAAACACGCAACCCCTTTACCGGCATATAACCCGTTTTTCCTCCGGCTTTTATGCTAAAATCCGCTGTCTCCAACATACCGCCCACAGAGGGAAACATGGCAGGCAACACTTTCGGACAACTCTTCACCGTTACCACCTTCGGCGAAAGCCACGGCGCAGGTTTGGGCTGCATCATCGACGGCTGCCCGCCCGGACTGGCATTGACTGAATCAGACATCCAAGCCGACCTCGACCGGCGCAAACCCGGCACCAGCCGCCACGTTACCCAACGCCGCGAAGCCGACCAAGTCGAAATCCTCTCCGGCGTCTTCGAAGGCAAAACCACCGGCACACCCATCGCCCTCTTAATCCGCAATACCGACCAGCGCAGTAAAGACTACGGCAACATCGCCACCAGCTTCCGCCCCGGTCATGCCGACTATACCTATTGGCACAAATACGGCACGCGCGATTACCGCGGCGGCGGCAGAAGTTCCGCCCGTGAAACCGCCGCCCGCGTTGCCGCCGGAGCCGTCGCCAAAAAATGGCTGAAAGAAAAATTCGGTACGGAAATCACCGCCTACGTTACCCAAGTCGGCGAAAAAGAAATTCAGTTTGAAGGCTGCGAACACATTTCCCAAAAACCCCTTCTTCGCCGCCAACCAAAGCCAAATCGCCGAGCTGGAAAACTATATGGACAGCGTGCGCAAATCGTTGGATTCCGTCGGCGCGAAGCTGCATATCGAAGCGGCTAACGTCCCCGTCGGCTTGGGTGAACCCGTTTTCGACCGTCTCGATGCCGAAATCGCCTACGCCATGATGGGCATCAACGCCGTCAAAGGCGTGGAAATCGGCGCGGGCTTCGGCAGCGTCGTCCAGCGCGGCAGCGAACACGGCGACGAACTGACCCCGCAAGGCTTCCTGTCCAACCACTCAGGCGGCATCCTCGGCGGCATCAGCACCGGACAAGACATCCACGTCAATATCGCCATCAAACCCACCAGCTCCATCGCCACACCGCGCCGCAGTATCGACATCAACGGCGACCCTATCGAACTCGCCACGCACGGTAGACACGACCCCTGCGTCGGACTGCGCGCCGCCCCCATCGCCGAAGCCATGCTCGCGTTAGTCCTCATCGACCACGCCCTGCGCCATCGCGCGCAAAATGCCGACGTCCAGGTTAACACACCCGACATTACCCTTTCAAACAAATAAAAATTTAGCCAAAACACAGACTTTATAATAGAATATCGAGCATTGCCGTGCAGCCTTGACGCACGGGTTTGTTTTAGAGGAATGCAACTGAAATGACACAAGAAACCGCTTTGGGCGCAGCACTGAAATCTGCAGTCCAAACCATGAGCAAAAAGAAACAGACAGAAATGATTGCCGACCATATCTACGGCAAATACGATGTATTCAAACGATTTAAACCGTTGGCACTCGGTATCGACCAAGACTTGATTACCGCGCTGCCCCAATACGATCCTACACTTATTGCACGCGTCCTCGCCAACCACTGCCGCCGTCCGCGCTATCTGAAAGCATTGGCGCGCGGAGGTAAACGCTTCGACCTGAACAACCGCTTTAAAGGCGAGGTTACTCCTGAAGAGCAAAACATCGCGCAAAATCATCCTTTCGTACAACAAGCTTTACAAAAACAGGCTGAAACCGCTACACCGGCAGCCGAAGCGGCAGAACCTTCCGCAGCAGAATAAGCTGTCCGAATAAAATGCCGTCTGAAACCTGATTGGTTTTCAGACGGCATTTTTCACATTGACTCAAATAGCTTGTTTATACAGTATGTTATCCTTATTTTCTTATTTTCTGCCAACCAGTTAAATATCCAATTGAGCCGTATCGCCTTCCCGTTCCATCCATGCGCGGCGGGCGACGGCTTCGCCTTTTCCCATCAGTTTGACGAAGATATCGCGTGTTTCGTCATCCGCGCCCTCGGGGATTTGTACCTGCAACAGGCGGCGGGTGTCAGGGTGCATGGTGGTGTCTTTGAGCTGGTCAGGGTTCATCTCGCCCAAGCCTTTGAAACGGCTGATGGAATAGACGGTTTCTTTGACACCTTCTTTTGCAGCCGCTCTAAAAATGCTGTCGAGTTCGTTTTTGGTCGAGGGCATAGAATTTGCGGGCGGGTTTGCTTTTGCCTTGTGCGTTGACATCGACGCGGAACAGCGGCGGCTGGGCGACGTAGATGTGTCCGTCGGCGACCAGTTTCGGAAAGTGGCGGTAGAACAGGGTCAACAGCAAAACTTGAATATGCGAGCCGTCCACGTCGGCATCAGATAGGATGGCGATTTTGCCGTAGCGCAGGCCGCTTAAGTCGGGATTGTCGTTGATGCCGTGCGGATCGACGCCGATGGCGACGGAAATGTCGTGGATTTCGGCGTTGCCGAAGAGTTGGTCGGGGTGGACTTCGAAGCTGTTGAGCACTTTGCCGCGCAGGGGCAAAATCGCTTGCGTGGCTTTGTCGCGGGCGAGTTTGGCGGAGCCGCCGGCGGAATCGCCTTCGACGAGGAAGAGTTCGTTTTTCTCGGATGTCTTCGCTTTCGCAGTCGGTCAGTTTACCGGGCAGGGACGGCAACGCCGCTGCCTTTTTCTTTTCGATTTTTCTTAACCGAACGCATCCGCGCCTGTGCCTGACGGATGGCGAGTTCGGCGATTTTTTTGCCGAAGTCCACGTTTTGGTTCAGCCACAATTCCAAAGGGTCGCCCGATACGGCGGCAACGAGTTTCAACGCGTCGCGGTTGGTCAGTTTGTCTTTGGTCTGACCTTGGAACTGCGGGTCGAGGACGCGGGCGGAGAGGACGAAGGCGGTTTTGCTGAACACGTCGTCGCTTTGCACTTTCACGCCGCGCGGCAAGAGGTTGTGCAGATTGATGAAATTGTTGACTGCGTTGAACACGGCTTGTTTCAAGCCTGCTTCGTGCGTGCCGCCCAGCGGGGTGGGGATGAGGTTGACGTAGCTTTCGTTGGCGCACGAGCCTTCTTCCAGCCAGGTCAGGGCAAACGCGGCGCCTTCGCCGATGCTGAAATCGCCGTTGTGGTCGTCTGAAATGTAGTTTTCGCAGGAGAACAGCGGCACGGCTTCTTGCGCGTCGGCAATCAGGTCGGTCAGATAGCTTTTTCAGACCATCGGGGTAGTGCCAGGTTTGGGTGTGCACTTCGTCTTCGCCTTTGACCGGACGGGTCAAGGAAACGCGCACGCCCGGCAGCAGCACGGCTTTTGGCGCGCAGCAGGCGTTCGAGTTCGGGAATGCTGTAATTCGGGCTTTCAAAAATATTTTTCCGTCCGGCCAAACGCGCACTTCGGTGCCGCTGTCTTTGACGGCGCATTTGCCCACTTCCGCCAACGGTTCGACCACGTCGCCGCCGGCAAACACGATGCGGTGGATTTTGCCTTCGCGTTTGACGATGACTTCAAGACGGGTGGAGAGGGCGTTGGTGACGGACACGCCCACGCCGTGCAGGCCGCCTGAAAAGGCATACGCGCTGCCGCCGTCTTTTTTTATTGAACTTGCCGCCCGCGTGCAGACGGGTAAACACAAGTTCGACCACGGGTACGCCTTCGACAGGGTGCAGCCCGACGGGAATGCCGCGCCCGTTGTCGTGTACGGAAAGCGAACCGTCGTTGTGGATGCGTACGTCGATTTCAGTAGCAAAACCGCCCAACGCTTCGTCCGCCGCGTTGTCGATGACTTCTTGGCAGATATGGGTCGGACTGTCGGTGCGGGTGTACATGCCGGGACGTTCTTTGACCGGCTCCAAGCCTTTGAGGACGGTGATGCTGGATTCGCTGTATTGGTTGTTTTTAGCCATAGGAATAATGTAAAGGCCGTCTGAAAGGATGAAAAACAACGCTTTCAGACGGCCTGAAAGCGTTTGGGTTATAGGTTTTCTATTGGATTGCGACGGATAAAGTCTTCGTAGCTTTCCATGCCGCGCAGGAAGCGGGAAGAGAGTTCTTGCAATGCTCCTAAGTAAACGTCTCGTTTGAAATCAATTACTTCGTCAACGGGAGCCCAATATTGGTGCCAACGCCAACCGTCAAATTCGGGATGGTGGCAGGCGCGGAGGTTGACATCGCTGTCACGGCCAACCAAACGCAAAAGATACCAAATCTGTTTTTGTCCGCGATAGGATCCGCGCCATTCGCGGCGTACCCAGTTGTTCGGCACGTCGTAACGCAGCCAGTCGCGCGTCCGCCCGACGATTTTGACGTGTTGCGGCAGCAGCCCGACTTCTTCGTACAGCTCACGGTACATGGCGGTTTCAGGGCTTTCGCCCGGCTTGATGCCTCCTTGAGGAAACTGCCATGAATGTTCGCGTACGCGCTTGCCCCAAAAGACCTCGTTGCGGTTGTTGATTAAGATGATACCGACATTGGGGCGATAGCCTTCTCTGTCCAACACGGTGTCGCCCTCCGTTAAATTCAATCTTGGGATTTTTCCCACAAATCGAACGGTTTTGACAAATCGGACGATAGGGTTCAAGCATGTCGAAACACAGACGGATTCGGGAAAATATCTTAAATTTGGTTTACAATAATACGTTTCAAATTAATTCGGGAATCAGACCATGTTAGATATCCAATTGCTCCGCAGCAACACCGCCGCCGTTGCCGAACGGCTTGCACGGCGCGGTTATGACTTTGATACCGCACGTTTTGACGCACTGGAAGAACGACGCAAGTCCGTTCAGGTGAAAACCGAAGAATTACAAGCCTCGCGCAACAGCATTTCCAAACAAATCGGCGCACTGAAAGGTCAGGGTAAACACGAAGAGGCGCAGGCGGCCATGGATCAAGTCGCCCAAATCAAAACCGATTTGGAGCAGGCAGCCGCCGATTTGGATGCCGTTCAAAAAGAATTGGACGCATGGTTGTTGAGCATACCCAACCTGCCGCACGAAAGCGTACCCGCCGGTAAAGATGAAACCGAAAACGTCGAAGTCCGCAAAGTCGGCACCCCGCGCGAATTTGACTTTGAAATCAAAGACCATGTCGATTTGGGCGAACCTTTGGGTTTGGATTTCGAAGGCGGCGCGAAACTCTCCGGCGCACGATTTACCGTGATGCGCGGACAAATCGCCCGCCTGCACCGCGCGCTGGCGCAATTCATGCTCGATACGCACACGCTGAAACACGGCTACACCGAGCATTACACACCCTATATCGTAGACGACACCACCTTGCAAGGCACAGGCCAACTGCCCAAATTTGCAGAAGATTTATTCCATGTCACCCGCGGCGGCGATGAAACCAAAACCACCCAATACCTGATTCCGACCGCAGAAGTAACGCTGACCAACACCGTTGCAGGCAGCATTTTGGACGAAGGCGGACTGCCGCTGAAACTGACCGCCCACTCGCCCTGCTTCCGCAGCGAGGCGGGTTCGTACGGCAAAGACACACGCGGCCTGATCCGCCAACACCAGTTCGACAAAGTAGAAATGGTACAAATCGTTCATCCCGAAAAATCATACGAAGCGCTAGAAGAAATGGTCGGCCATGCCGAAAACATCCTGAAGGCTTTGGAACTGCCCTACCGCGTGATTACCCTGTGTACCGGCGACATGGGCTTCGGCGCGACCAAAACGTATGACTTGGAAGTTTGGGTTCCCGCGCAAAATACCTACCGCGAAATCTCAAGCTGCTCCAACTGTGAAGATTTCCAAGCCCGCCGCATGAAGGCGCGTTTCAAAGACGAAAATGGCAAAAACCGCTTGGTACATACTTTGAACGGCTCCGGCTTGGCAGTCGGCAGAACGCTGGTCGCGGTTTTGGAAAACCATCAAAACGCCGACGGCAGTATCAATATCCCAGCCGCTTTGCAGCCTTATATGGGCGGCGTTGCCAAGTTGGAAGTGAAATAAGCCTTAACCCTGAACATAAATGCCGTCTGAAACTTGGTTCAGACGGCATTTTTTACCCCAATACAAAACTCAATCGCCCATTGCCGCCAGAAGCTCGGCCTGATGCTCGGCAATCAGGGCATTGGTGATTTCTTCCAAGTCGCCGTCCATCACAAAATCCAGCTTGTGCAGGGGTAAGGTTGATGCGGTGGTCGGTCACGCGGCCTTGCGGGTAGTTGTAGGTGCGGATGCGTTCGCTGCGGTCACCGCTGCCGATGAGGGATTTGCGCTCGGCGGCTTCTTTGGCTTGGGCTTCGCGTTTTTGCGCGTCGTTCAGGCGGGCGGCGAGGACTTTCATTGCCTGCGCTTTGTTGGCATGTTGGCTGCGGCCGTCTTGGCATTCGACCACCATGCCGGTGGGCAGGGTGGGTGATGCGGACGGCGGAGTCGGTTTTGTTGATGTGCTGACCGCCCGCTCCGGATGCGCGGAAGGTGTCGATGCGCAGGTCGGCGGGGTTCAACTCGATGTCTTCCAGTTCGTCCGCTTCAGGCATGACGGCGACGGTGCAGGCGGAGGTGTGGATACGGCCTTGGCTTTCGGTGGCGGGAACACGTTGCACGCGGTGGCCGCCCGATTCGAATTTCAGACGGCTGTACGCACCGAGTCCGACAATACGGGCGATGACTTCTTTATAGCCGCCCAATTCGCTTTCGTTGGCGGACACAATTTCAACCTGCCAACGGTTGCGCTCGGCGTAGCGGCTGTACATACGCAGCAAATCGCCTGCAAACAGCGCGGCTTCGTCACCACCGGTACCGGCGCGCACTTCGATAAAGATGTTTTTGTCGTCGTCGGCATCTTTGGGCAGCAGCAGTTTTTGCAGTTCGGTATCGAGCGTGTTGATTTTGGCTTTTGCCGCTTCGATTTCTTCGGCGGCAAAGTCTTTCATTTCGGGGTCGGACAGCATTTCTTCGGCATCCGCCAAGTCGCTTTGCGCCAGTTGATAGTTTCGAAATACTTCGACGACGGGCGTCAATTCAGCGTGTTCGCGGGTGAGTTTGCGGTAATTGTCCATGTCGAACGTGGCTTCGGGCTGTCCGAGGAGGTGGGTGACTTCTTCCAGTCGGTCGCTGAGTTGTTGTAGTTTTTCTAAGATAGACGGCTTCATAATTCTTCCATAACAAACGCCGCCTGAATGTTCAGACGGCATCAACACTGGATTATTATAATAGGTTTTCCGGATATTCAAAAAGATAATCTTAGATGGATAACCTACCGTCCCAACAGGGCATCGGCATTGCGCTCCGTTACCTTGGCAACCTCTTCTACACAGGTTCCGCGGATTTCCGCAGCAATCTTTGCAATACCCGGAATATTGGCAGGCGTATTAATCTCCTTTTTCAGCATAAACGGGCTGTCGGTTTCCAAGACGAAATCGGTGTCATTCAAGGTTTTGAGGGGTTTCGCGTATTTTTTTCGCGCATTCGGGTTGAGCAACAGCGAACCGATGCCGATTTTTGAAACCCAGTTTCGTCAACACGCGCGCTTCTTCCGCGCTGCCTGAGAAGGCGTGAACGATGCCGCCTTGGGTAAAGCCTGTCTGTTTGACGGCGGCAGCGATGTCGGCGGTGGCTTTGAGATTATGGATAATCACGCGCCGACACAGGGTTTGCGCGATGACAAGCTGGCGGCTGAAGACTTGGATTTGCCGTTCGCGCTGTCGTTGCGTTTGGGTTTTGTCGTAAAAATCCAAGCCGATTTCGCCGACCCATGCCGTCGGATGCGCCTGCAATGCTTGTTCCAAACGCCGGAAATCCGGTTCGGAAACGTCGTCTGAAAACCAGGGATGGATGCCGAGCGCGATATGGATGTTGCCCAAAAATCGGGTTTTCAGACGACCTTTGAGCCAAATCCGCCACGTCCTGCCAATCCTGCGGTCGGGTTGCGGGAACGATAAACCGCCCTACCCCTGCCTCCCGCGCTGCGGTCAAAACGTGCGTCAGGTTTTTCGCGTAAGGCGGGATCGGCAAGGTGGCAATGAGTGTCGGTGAAGTTCATTTCAATTTCACAATAATTGCAGTCTTACCAACTCTTTTTTTACATCTTCCGCACCCCAGCCTTGCGATACGGCGAGGGTCATGAGCGCGGTGGCGGTTTCGAGGTTGCATTTGCCGCCGTTGATGATGCCTGAGTTGCGGAACGCATTGCCTTGCGCGTAAACGGCGGCAGTTCTGCCTTGTCGGACTTGGCTGATGTTGAGCAACAATTTGCCTTGCTGCGTAAAGTCTTGCACGGCGCGGATGAAACCTTCATCTGCGGGGGTGTTGCCGTGTCCGTAGCTTTGCAGGATAAGGGCGTGGGCGGGAAGCTGTGCGAGTCCGTCCGCAAGTTCTTGGACGGCAAAGCCGGGGATAAGCGTGCGGACGGCGATTTTTGCCTGCGGATCGGGATAGCGGATTTTGAGGCCGTCTGAAACGGCTGCTGCGTCTTGGGACGGGATACGAAGATTGTGCCAGCCTTGGGTTTCATCCCATTCGGCGATGGCGCCGAAATGCGGATTGTCGAAGCCTGCGGCGGTTTCGGTGCTGACTTTGCTGCTGCCGACGGCGGGATACAGTTTGCCGTCAAACGCGATGACGGTTTGTTTGAGCTTGAGGCTGAAGGCGGCAACAGCGGTGGAGAGGTTGCGCGGAGCATCGCTATTTTCGGCGGCGTAAGGCCATTGGGAACCGGTCAGGACAATCGGTTTGCCCAAGCCTTGCAGGGCGAGCGCAAGGAGGTTGGCGGTATACGCCATGCTGTCCGTGCCGTGCAGTATCAGGATACCGTCGCAGGAAGGCAGTTTGGCGGCGATGATGTCCAGCCAGTCGCGCCAGTGTTGCAGCGTGACGGATGAGGAGTCAATCAAGGGGTTGCAGACGTGCCACTCGAAGTCGAGGTCGTCTGAAAAAGGGGAAAGAGCTTGGCTGACCAACGCGGTATCGGGGCGCAGGCCTTCGCTGCTTTGGGTCATGCCTATGGTGCCGCCTGTGTAGAGGACGAAGATTTTTTTGTTTCATGGACATCATCGGGTCGTCTGAAAATAATGATACGGCTTATTTAACTATATTTCGGACAGACTGGCAATTTGGCGGCGCGGACGGTTTTCAGACGGCCTTCAAATGAAAAAGCACCCAAGGGCTGTCGATATTTGATTTTCCAAGTGGATTTTTTTATTCACGAAATAGGAGAGCCGCAACAAGCTTGAATCCCTTGTGAGGTTCCCAATACGGAAGATATCGCTTTGTGGATTAAAAAAACACGGAAACTATTGAATATCGGCAACCTATTTAGGTGCTTGATTTTATTGTTCGCTTTGCGCGGCTTTTTTGGCTGCCTTGGCGGCTTTGCGTTGCGCCCGCTTTTCTTTCAATTTGCTGCGGTAAAACTGGATACGTTGGCGTTTTTTCCACCAAATCCAAGCAACGATGGCCGCACCTATACCCAAGATAACGAAAATACCCGATTGCAGGCTGTGCATTTTCGCCATCAGCCAATCGATGTTGTGCGCACCGTATTCGCCCAGATAAATCCAAATAGGGACGGAAATCAGCGCGGCCAGTCCATCCATAATGATAAAACGCAAGTATGAAACCTTGCGGCTGATACCGGCTGTAACAAATACGGCCGTTCTCAAACCGGGCAGGAAACGGGCGACAAATAAGACCCAGTTACCGTATTTGTCAAATTTTTTTCCTGAACCTGCTCATAACGTTTCGGCGTCATGATACGCGCAATAGGTTTGAACCTTTAGGATTTTCTGCCCCCAAATTCGTCCGGCGGCGAACATGATGCCGTCCCCGACCAATACGCCGAGCATACCGACTGCAAAACATAATATGCGGATTGGTATAACCCATACCCGAAATCACGCCGCCTGTTACCAAGGTCAAATCCTCGGAATCGGCACGCCGAAACCGCAGATGACCAATACAAAAAAACAGCCGCATAACCGTATTCGACAAAAAAGGCTTCTAAAAAAGCAAACATGGCGGATATTCCATTGTCGGAGATAAAAAGTCAGAACAAACCGAAACATTTTCTACATGAAGCAGGCATTCTATCAAAGATTATGCCGTCTGAAAGCGGAAAAAAAGGCAGATTCGCGCATCCTCCGCATGTTCAGACGGCATTTAAACAGAAAACCGGCCGGTTCTGAAAACGGTTTTTCCTGATTTTGTCTAAAGGCTGCCGATGGCGGAAGCAATACGTTCCGCCCCTTCGCGCGCCCAATCGGCCTGTCGTGCCTCAACCATCACGCGCACGACGGGTTCGGTTCCCGAAGCGCGCAACACAACCCTTCCTTTGCCTTCGAGTTCTTTTTCCACTTCGGCCAACACGTCTTTCGAAGCCTCCTGCCATTTCTGACCTTTTTGGATGCGCACGTTAATCATAGTTTGCGGATACGGCTGCCAGTCGGCGCAAACGGTGGCGAGGTCTTGGTTCAGGATTTGCAGCGCCGCCAAAACTTGCAGCGCGGAAATAATGCCGTCGCCGGTGTTGTGTTTGTCCATGCACAAAATATGGCCGCTGGCTTCGCCGCCGATGAGCCAGCCGCGTTGGTTCAGTTGTTCCAACACATAGCGGTCGCCGACTTTGGCGCGGCAGAAATCGACGCCCTGCTCTTTCAGGGCGATTTCCATCGCCATATTGGTCATGACCGTGCCGACCACGCCGCCGATGTTGATACCTTCTCGGGCTCGGGCTTTGGCAATGACGTAAATCAGGCTGTCGCCGTCGTAAACCTTACCGTTTTTATCGACCATCATCAGGCGGTCGCCATCGCCGTCTAAGGCGATGCCGTAGTCGGCTTCATGCTGTAAAACGGCGGCCTGGAGTGTCTTGGTATAAGTCGCACCGCATTTTTTTCATTGATATTGTAGCCGTTGGGTTCGTCGCCGATGCTGACGACCTGCGCGCCCAGTTCGTGAAACACCTTGGGTGCGACACCGTACCCCGCGCCGTTGGCGGTATCGATAACCAACTTCAAACCTCGAAGGTCGGAATGACTGGGGAAGGTGGATTTGCAAAATTCGATATAGCGGTCGTCCGCACCGCTGATGCGGCGTGCGCGACCGAGGCGTGCAGAAGGCTGGGTTTTCATTTCTTCGTCGATTTTTGGCTTCGATTTCCAACTCGATTTCATCGGAAAGCTTCACGCCGCCCTCGGCAAAGAATTTGATGCCGTTGTCGGAATAGGCATTGTGCGACGCGGAAATCATCACACCGGCGGACAAACGCAGCGCACGGGTCAGATAAGCCACGCCGGGCGTAGGCAGCGGACCGGTTTGGATAACGTTGACACCTGCGGCGGTAAAACCTGCCACCAAAGCGGCTTCCAGCATATAACCGGAAATACGCGTATCCTTGCCGATTAAAACGGTCGGTTTCTGGTCGGTGTCGTGCTGAACCAAAAACCTGCCCCGCCGCATAGCCGAGTTTCAATACAAAAATCGGGCGTAATCGGAAACTGCCCGACTTCGCTGCGCACGCCGTCCGTGCCGAAATATTTTTTTGCCATGTGTTGCTCCGAGAATGTGAACCGTTGTCCGAGATTATACAGTCAGTTTGTGCCTTGCTGTCTGCACCGTTGATGCCGTCTGAAGCCGCTCCGTCCTTTTCAGACGGCATGAAGTATGTGAACCGCTGTTTATAGATTGATGCCCAACGCTTCCCACGTCTTCAAAGCATCCGCCGTTGCCTTCACATCATGCACCCGCACGATTTGCGCGCCGCGCGCCACGGAAGCCAGCGCCGCCGCCACGCTGCCGTGTACGCGCGCCGCCGCGTTTGCCTCACCGGTCAGCTCGCCTATCATGCTTTTGCGCGACACGCCGATGAGCAGCGGGAAACCCGTTTCCGCCATCAATTCGGGCAAATGCCGCATCAGCGCGATATTGTGTTGCAAGGTTTTGCCGAAGCCGAAGCCGGGGTCGAGTATGATGCGTTGCGGTGCGATGCCTGCCGCGATACATTCCGCTGAGCGCGCTTTCAAATACCACGCCACTTCACCGACAACATCCTGATATTTCGGATTAATCTGCATGGTTTTGGGCAAACCCTGCATGTGCATGAGGCAAATGCCCGTGTCCGCCTGACGCGCCAGCAATTCGACCGCTCCCTCGTCGGTCAACGCCGCCACATCATTAATAATATCGACACCGCCGAGCGCCAACGCTTTTTCCATAATCACCGTGCGGCGCGTGTCCAAACTGATGGGAACGCCCCACCCCACCACTTCCGCCAATACAAGCTCAACCCGCGCCCATTCTTCTTCAGGCGAAACATAATCCGCACCCGGCCGCGTCGATTCGCCGCCGATGTCGAGAATGTCTGCGCCCTCCTTTAGAAGCTGTTCGGCGTGTGCCAAGGCTGTTTGGGCGTTTTGCGAATACACGCCGCCGTCGGAAAGAGAATCGGGCGTCAGGTTGACGATACCCATGATTTTCGGCTTGTCCAAACCGATTTCAAACCTGCCTGCCTGCCAGATGCATCCGACCATATCCGTGCCTCCTGAATAAAAAAAGCAAATTATATGCCGTCTGAACAAAACTTGTCCGTTTCAGACGGCATCGGTATTTCAAAAAAGTATCTTACAGAATCCGCCGCCGTATGAAACATACACTGCCCCTGCAAACGCGGCAACACCCGCGATACCTGATCCGGCGGTATGCCTGCTTATGGACATTACCCCTTTATACAAGATAATCCGCCCGCACAAAATAGGATTTCTACAAGCCGTGTTATACTGTGGCGTGTTTTACAGACTTTTCAGGCTATGGATTTATTATCGGTCTTCCACAAATACCGTCTGAAATATGCGGTAGCCGTGCTGACGATACTGCTTTTTGGCAGCAATCGGGCTGCACGCTTCCGTATATCGCATCTTCACACCCGAAAACATCCGAAGCCGCCTCCAACAAAGCATTGCCCATACGCACCGGAAAAATCTCGTTTGATGCGGATATACAGCGCAGGCTTCTGCCCCGGCCGACCGTCATCCTGAAAAAAACCTGACCATTACCGAACCCGGCGGCGACCGGACTGCCGTTTCCATCAAAGAAACCAAAATCGGATTGAGCTGGAAAAATCTGTGGTCGGATCAGATACAGGTTGAAAAATGGGTGGTTTCGGGTGCGGAACTTGCTCTGACGCGCGACGGGAAAGGTGTTTGGAACATCCAAGACCTAATCGACGACCCAAAACGCAAAGCCTCGGTAAACCGCATCATTATCGAAAACAGCACCATCCACCTCGACTTCCTGCAAGAGCGGTTTACCCTGAAGGAAGTCCGCCTCAACTCTGCAATCCCCCGTTTCATCGGGACAACAGTTTGAAAGTTCGGGCACACTGACCGGCGAAAACCTGTCTGCCTCATGGAAAAGCAAAGGGCTTTTTCATTTCAGACGGCATCAATCCGCCCGAAATCTCACCGTTCCATTTCGAAGCCGAGACAGCCCTAAACGGGCACGGCATTACCGTTTCCACCACCGGCAACCCCACTATCCGTTTTAACGCCGGCGGACCGGATGCGGCCAACCTCAGCCTGCGTGCCGACACCGCCTTCCACAACCTCCACCTGACCGCCCAAATCCCTACGCTGGCACTCAGGAACAACAGCATTAAAATTGAAACCGTCAACGGCGCATTTACCGCTACCGCCGACGGCGGGAATTCCCTAATGGGGCGGATCGTTCAAACTCGATAAGGCCAAACTTCACCCCGGTATCGGCAACATCGGCAACGCCGAAATCTCCGGCAACGTCAAAACACCCCGCCTTCAAACCAACTTTTCCCTCGGCTCACCATTGGTTTGGAGCCGGAATAACGGTCTGGAGGCACCGCGCCTGCATGTATCAACCCTTCAGGATACCGTCAACCGCCTGCCGCAACCCCGTTTCATCAGTCGGCTCGACGGTTCGATGTCCATAAAAAAACCTTCATCAGTGGCATGCCGAACTCAACGGTTCGTTCGACCGCCAAACCGTTGCCGCGAAATTCAGATACACACATGAAGACGCACCGCACCTGGAAGCCGCCGTCGCACTGCAAAAATTGAACCTGATCCCCTATCTTGACGACGTGCGGCAACAAAACGGCAAAATATTTCCCGACACCCTCGGCAGGCTGTCCGGAGATATCGAAGCCCACCTTAAAATCGGCAATGTCCAACTTCCCGGCCTGCAACTGGACGATATGGAGACCTACCTCCACGCCGACAAAGGCCATATTGCGCTCAGCCGTTTCAAGTCAGGGCTTTACGGCGGCCATACCGAAGGCGGCATCAGCATCGCCAACACCCGTCCCGCCACTTACCGCCTGCAACAGAATGCAAGCAACATCCAAATCCAACCGCTGCTGCAAGACCTGTTCGGCTTCCACAGCTTCAGCGGCAACGGCGATGCGGTCATCGACCTGACCGCGAGCGGCGAAAGCCGAAAAGAGCTTATCCGCTCGCTTCAGGGCAGCCTGTCGCTGAATATTTCCAACGGCGCGTGGCACGGTATCGACATGGACAATATCCTGAAAAACGGCATTTCGGGCAAAACTGCCGACAATGCCGCACCCAGCACACCCTTCCACCGATTCACGCTCAACAGCGAAATTTCAGACGGCATCAGCCGCCACATCGATACCGAACTCTTCTCCGACAGCCTCTATGTTACCAGCAACGGCTATACCAATCTGGATACGCAGGAATTGTCTGAAGATGTCCTTATCCGCAACGCCGTCCATCCGAAAAACAAACCGATTCCCCTGAAAATCACCGGTACGGTGGACAAACCGTCCATTACCGTCGATTACGGCAGGCTGACCGGCGGCATCAATTCGCGCAAAGAGAAACAGAAAATCCTCGAAGACACCCTGCTGGAACAATGGCAGTGGCTCAAACCTAAAGAACCGTAAATACCCTGCGTACAAAAATGCCGTCTGAAACACATTAAGCTTCAGACGGCATTACCGTAAAAACCCTACAACCCCAATTCCCCCAAATCTCATCAATCTTAGCCGTAACCGCAGGGTCTTTTTTTAATCACCCGTCCCCATTCGCGGTCGGTTTCTCCCGGCCATTTGTTGGTCGCATCCAAACCCATTTTGCCGCCGAGCCCGCTGACGGGGCTGGCGAAGTCGAGGTAGTCGATGGGCGTGTTTTCCACTCAAAACGGTGTCGCGTACGGGGTCCATGCGCGTGGTTACTGCCCAGATGACTTCTTTCCAGTCGCGCACGTTCACATCGTCATCCACCACGATGATGAATTTGGTGTACATAAACTGGCGCAGGAACGACCAGCAGCCCATCATCACGCGCTTGGCGTGTCCGGCGTACTGTTTTTTCATGCTGACCACCGCCATGCGGTAGGAGCAGCCTTCGGGCGGCAGGTAGAAATCGGTGATTTCGGGGAACTGCTTTTGCAAGAGCGGTACGAACACTTCGTTCAACGCCACGCCCAAAACGGCGGGTTCATCGGGCGGTTTGCCTGTGTAGGTGGAATGGTAAATCGGGTTTTCGCGCATAGTGATGCGTTCGACCGTAAACACGGGGAAATGGTCCTGCTCGTTGTAATAGCCCGTGTGGTCGCCGTATGGACCTTCCAACGCGGTTTCATTCGGATGAATGACGCCTTCCAGCACGATTTCTGCACGGGCAGGCACTTGCAAATCGTTGCCGATACATTTCACCAGCTCCGTCCGCGAACCGCGCAGCAGTCCGGCAAACTGGTATTCGCTCAAGGTATCGGGAACGGGCGTTACCGCGCCCAAAATGGTGGCAGGGTCGCAACCGAGCACGACGGCGACGGGATACGGCGTATCGGGATTGAGTTTGCGGAACTCCTGATAATCCAACGCGCCGCCGCGATGCGACAGCCAGCGCATAATCAGCTTGTTTTTGCCGATTAATTGCTGACGGTAAATGCCTAAATTTTGGCGTTTTTTGTGCGGTCCGCGCGTTACGGTCAAGCCCCACGTTACCAGCGGAGCAACGTCTTCCGGCCAGCAATGCTGAATCGGAAGTTTATACAAATCAACGTCTTCACCTTCCCACACGATTTCCTGACACGGAGCGTTTTTCACCACGTTCGGCGCCATGCTCCAAATATCTTTCAGTAACGGCAGTTTGGAAAACGCGTCTTTAATGCCTTTGGGCGGTTCGGGTTCTTTCAGATACGCCAGCGTCTGCCCGATTTCGCGCAGCTTGGACACGCTGTTTGCACCCATGCCCATCGCCACACGTTCGGGCGTACCGAACAGGTTTGCCAACACGGGATAATCGTAACGCGTACCGTCGGGCTTAATCGGGTGTTCAAACAACAACGCCGGCCCTTCGGCACGCAGCACGCGGTCGGCGATTTCGGTCATTTCCAAATGCGGGGAAATGGGATGCGCGACGCGCTTGAGTTTGCCCTGCTGCTCGAGCATGGCGATGAAGTCACGTAGGTCTTTGTATTTCATGTTGATCCTCATTTGAGGCCGTCTGAAAACCGAATTTTGGACTTCAGACGGCCTGAATCATAGATTGCAATATAGCTTCGGGACATTCGTTGTTTTCGGTAAAAAACAATATTCATCATATGGGTTGTGGATACTGAACTCCCAGCCCTTGTAGCAAAAATCTATCCACGTCTCGCCCGTAAACCAATCCGATACGAAGTCGGTAGGCATTCCGCCGAAATGGACAATTTTCCGCAGCAGGCTCGACGGCGGGTAGGTTTGCGGCAGTTGCAGGAACAGGAGGGAGCCGTTGTGCATGGTTTCGTTCAATAGAGGGCGGTTTGTCATTTGGTCCTTAATAGTCTGCCCCGAATGCCGCCTCTATCCTTGCCTGCGCTTCGGCATATTCTATGCCATGATAAAAGTCGCGTACCAGCGGATGTTCGCTGCCTTGATGCAGTTGCAGCAGGGGACGTCGGTTGTCGGACTGGGTAACGACATTGCAGTGCAGACCAAAGGTGTCGGATTCGTAAGGGGGCAGCCAGTTGCATATCCTGCCGAAATAAACGACGTTTTCCGGATTGTCGTGAAAGTCGCTTTGATAGTCGTTAAAACTCTTTTTCGCTGACGGATACCCACACGCCGTATTCCAGCGTTTCCTCATGCCCGATAATCGGAATAAGCAGCACCGCGCGGATAAAGCGGTCGGTTTGGTCGGGATAACGGATGATACAGAAATCAGAATCGCATTCCGCTTGATAAGCAATGCGTTCTTCTTCACTGAGTTGATTATAGGGATCGGGAATGGCAAAAACCGATTGCCGGCATATCTTCATGTTTTTCGCCGCAGGAAGTGCAAGTGTGCATAAGGTTTCAGACTTTCAAAACGAGTTTGCGGTAAAGCCATTCGCCGGCAAACAATATCCCCATCAATACATAAGCAATCACGCCGGTATAAACCGCCCACCAATCATATCGCCCCAACCAGGCCAACAAAGCGGCAAGCGTCCCGTTGATTATAAAAAATACGCACCAAACCTGCGTTACCCGGCGGGTATAGCGCACGGCTTGCCCGGGAAGTTCCGGCTGTTGCAAACGCGCGAGCCTTTCTATGACCGTCTGTTTGGCAAACAGGCTTCCCCGAACACCGCCAACATCATCAAATTAACAAGGACAGGGATACCAATACATTTGAATCACGCCTCCCGAACACCAATACTGCGGCAAGAAACAGTGTAATAAACAAAGCCGTATAACGCTGTTGGGGCAATTTGGCAGTCAGAGCGCGCAGAAGCCACAACCCGCACATCGCCGCCGCCAGCCAGACAAACCACCCTGCCTCCCTGCCGTAATACCACAAAGCGGGATAGGCAATACTTGATACGGTCAGAAAAAAATATGTCCGAAAAAAACCGGGTTTCATTTTGAATCCGCACAAACGTTTTCAGACGGCATCCGATAAAAAAACATGCCGTCTGAAAAAAATAATTAGAAATACCCGATTAGCCAGCCTGAATCTTCAATACCGCCTGTACTACGTCGTTGACGGTGCGGACATTACGGAAATCTTCAGCTTGCAGCTTGCGGCCGGTTTCACGCTTGATACGGTCAATCAAGTCGATGGCATCGATACTGTCGATTTCTAAATCTTCGTAAAGATTGGTATCGGGCGTAATCCGTTCCGGTTCGATTTCAAACAACTCAATCAGGGTATCGCACAACAACCGGTAGATTTCTTGTTCGGTCATATGTTTCATCCTTATGCTTGACGGTTTTTGACAAAAGCGGCGAGTGTTTTTGACATTGGCAAAATGTTCGCGCAAGTTGTCCTGCTCACCGTCCAGGCGGAAACCGAAATGTTTTTGTACCGCCAAGCCTAATTCCAGCGCATCGACGGAATCCAAGCCCAACCCCCCGTCGCCGAACAGCGCATCTTCGCTGCCGATGTCGGCGGCGGTTATATCTTCCAAAGCCAAACTGTCGATAATCAGTTGCTTGATTTTGGGCTTCAAGTCGTTCATATGGTTTTCCTTGTAAAATAATCTTGCAGATATTCATTCAGCCGCCGAGCCGCAATCGGCAACGGTTTTTCGGCGAGCCAATCTTGAGGGAGGATGTCGTCTCCGACCGTAATTTCATACCGTATCCGTTTCGAAGGAATGCGGTACCACGGCTGTCCTTTTTTTAAAATTGGGCGGATTCATTTTGATACATACAGGCGTAATCACTTCGGCATAGCGCAGCCCCAAAGAAACCGCGCCCCGGTTCATCTTGACCCGTCCGTCCCACCCCGTTCTCGTTCCTTCGGGGAACACCAGCGAGCTCTGCCCGCTGTCAAAAAAACTGCCTTTACCGTTTCCAGCATTGCTTCCGATTCTTCGTTTGGAATATAGCCCGCACCTTTAATCTGGCTGCTCATTGCCGGATTGTGCTGCAAATCTTTTTTTCACGATGCAATTCATTTCGGGCACATGGCTGACAAGCAGCACCACATCCAACAGAGACGGATGGTTTGCCAAAATCAACTGTCCCGGTCGGTTGAGTTTTTCAATACCCTTGAACTCTACATCCAACACACCCGACCATTTCAGATAAGCAACGAACAAACGCCAAGATGTTCCGATAATCCGGCGCGCCGCCAATTGGCGGGCGACAGACCTTGAAGTACCGTTTAAAGTGTAAGGCAGCAAAACCAATTTCATCATAATGCCGCCGACACCGAAAAATCACAAATCTAACCAAGTCGCCGCAAAACGGCGGCAATAATCAATTTATCCATTCCGCTGCCACAGCCATTCACGATTGCGATATACCCGGCGGCATTCCTGATTGCCATTTAGTAAAAAACGTACCCATTCCAAACCGCTCCAATATGCCTCGGATAGCATACCGGTTTCAGACGGCATATCATCCGAAGCAGACAGAGTCAGACTGTAACGCGTCCCTTTGGTCAGGACCATCGCCAAAGCATAAGCAAACGGCGCGCGCGTTGCCGATACAGCATATCCTTCTGGCAGCGGATCGTCCGCCACCAAAACCAAAATCGACCCGAATCCCTCTTCCAACAGGGACACCGCTTCCGCCAATGCCGTTTCCACACCGTCGGCACACACGGCCAATGCCGTCTGCTCGCTCATATCCTGACGCAATATCGACCATTGCCCCGCCGTTGCATTGTGCACCGACAAACCGAACGAAGTCGGCGACACGGTTTGCGATTTCAACAGTTCCAACCACAAATCGAAACTGCGCGCCATTTCCCCGTCGTGCGAGGCATAAACCACCGGACTGCCGGGATGGGCGGAGGCAATGTCCCAAGCCGCGTCGCATACCAAACGCGCCGCCTTACTCAAACGGCGGCGCTGCATAGCGGGCAGGAACGGCAATTCCGGCCTGACATCGGGCAAACCGTCTGCAAAATCCGGACATTCCGCCCATTTTGCCCACTGGGCCATATTACACATTTTGCTGCCTGAAACCCGCCATGCGGAGATGTCGAAGTGAAACCGGCAAATGATAGACGGCATGGTTTCTTTCAAAAATTTACACTATGCCACATTCTAACCAAAGCCTATCTGCCTGACAATGCCGAAAGCCAAACACATTGCCGCCCCTTTTTCCCGACAGGCGCCATCTCCGTAGCAGACAGCCACATTAGCCTGAATTTACATTTATCACTATAATGCCGATATTTGTGTGCCGCCCTACCACAACAGATGAATACACTGCCAGAATGCCCGATTACCGACACAGCCTCCCTGCTGCCGCACAGCGGACGCATGGTTCTGATAGACCGTATTAACCGATACGGCGATTATTTTGTCGAAGCAGTGACGCAGATAAGGTCCGACCACATCCTTCTGGTCGACGGCATGCTGCCCTACACGGCATTTATCGAACTGATGGCACAGGCTGTCGGTGCATATGCCGGCATCCAAGCCCGAAAAAACGCACAACCGGTTCGGCTCGGATTCCTGCTCGGCACGCGCAAACTTGAAATTTTTACCCAATCCGTCCCTGTCGGAACACATTTGCTGGCAACGGCGCATATGTCTATTCAAGACGTCGGGGGTATGGGTGTGTTCGACTGCGAACTGCGTTGGACGGACGCACCGGAAACTTCGTCCAAAACACTTCCTTCAGATGGCATTTTGGCACGCGCCTCATTGAACGTGTACAGCCCCGAACACCCTGCCGAAACAACTTAATGCCGTCTGAACAGGTACACACATACGGAGAACAACCATGACCGAAACCGTCCTGATTACCGGCTCAAACAGAGGCATAGGCAAAGCCGTCGCATTCGGTTTGGCAGAAGACGGCTTTGATATCGTCGTCCATTGCCGCAGCCGCCGCGATGAAGCCGAAGCCGTAGCGGAAGAAATCCGAGTTTTGGGCAGACAGGCGAGGGTGTTGCAGTTTGACGTGTCCGACCGCGCAGCCTGCCGCGACATTCTGACTGCCGACATCGAAGCAAACGGCGCGTATTATGGCGTGGTGTTGAACGCCGGACTGACGCGCGACAATGCCTTCCCCGCGTTTTCAGACGACGATTGGGATTTGGTGCTGCGAACTAATTTGGACGGTTTTTATAATGTATTGCACCCGTTGACCATGCCGATGATACGCCGCCGCAAAGCCGGACGGATTGTGTGCATGGCATCGGTATCCGGTTTGACAGGCAACCGCGGTCAGGTCAATTACAGCGCGTCCAAAGCGGGCATTATCGGCGCGGCAAAGGCCTTGGCGGTTGAGTTGGCAAAACGCAAAATTACCGTCAACTGCGTGGCGCCGGGTTTAATCGATACGGAGATTGTCGATGAAAATGTACCCGTCGAAGAAATTTTGAAAGCTGTCCCCGCAGCGCGTATGGGACTGCCGGAAGAAGTAGCGCATGCGGTGCGTTTCCTGATGGATGAAAAAAAGCAGCGTATATTACGCGCCAAGTGATTGCGGTGAACGGAGGTTTGTGTTGAATACCAGAAGAGTCGTAGTAACAGGCATAGGCGGCATTACCGCCTTCGGTCGTGACTGGCACAGCATTCAGACGGCATTCAAAGCCGAAAAAAACGCCGTCAAATATATGGATTGGCACAAACGTTTCCCCGAATTGGAAGCGCAACTGGGTGCGCCGATTGAAAATTACGCGCCGCCGAAACATTGGACGCGCAAACAGCTCAGAAGTATGGGGCGCGTGTCGTATCTGTGCGTCGATGCGGCGGAGCAGGCTTTGACGGATGCCGGTTTGCTCGGAGACGAAAAGTATTACCGACGGACGGATGGGCGTTGCCTGCGGCTCTTCCAGCGGCAGCACCAAAGACATCGGCGATGTGGGCGAATTGTTGCTGACCGGCACGTCGCGCAACTTCAGCGCCAACACCTATGTGCGTATGATGCCGCATACGACCGCCGCCAATATCGGCATCTTTTTCGGATTGAAAGGACGCATCATCCCGACATCAAGCGCGTGTTCGTCCGGCAGCCAAGGCATAGGTTATGCTTACGAAGCCATCAAATACGGCATGATAGACATGATGCTGGCGGGCGGCGGCGAAGAATTTTGTCCGTCCGAAGTTTATGTTTTCGACTCGCTTTATGCCGCCAGCCGCCGCAACGGAGAACCGGAAGAAACCCCGCGCCCATACGACGCGAACCGCGACGGCCTGGTCATCGGCGAAGGTGCAGGGATTTTTGTGCTGGAAGAGTTGGAACACGCCAAACGGCGCGGTGCGAAAATTTACGCCGAACTCGTCGGCTACGGCGCCAACAGCGACGGCAGCCACGTTACCCAGCCGCAAAAAAAGAAACCATGCAGAAATGTATGGAACTTGCGCTGCAAGATGCAGGCATTACGCCCGATAAAATCGGCTATGTAAACGGGCATGGCACAGCAACCGAAAAAAAGGCGATATCGCCGAAACGCTGGCGACTGAAGCTGTATTCGGATTTGTGCCCGTCAGTTCGCAAAAAGCTATTTGGGACACACGCTCGGAGCGTGCGGCGCTCTGGAGGCGTGGTTCTCGATTGAAATGATGAACGGCGGCTGGTTTGCACCGACCCTGAACTTGAACGACATTGATCCGCGCTGCGGCAAGGTGGACTATATTTTTAAGCGGCGGACGTGAAATCCAAACCGATTACGTGATGAGCAACAATTTTGCCTTCGGCGGCGTGAATACCTCGCTGGTGTTCAAACGTTGGAAGAACGGATAAAACAGGCGGCATTGACGGCAAGCTGCCGTATGGCAACGGTAAAATGACGCTTTACGGGTTTATTTGCCGCCTATGCGCTCGATCCGTACAAGCACCCGATAAGACTCCATTCCGCAATATTGCCACTCCAATTCGGCAGCTCCGCGCCACACGCAGGCGATAACCATACTACCGCACCAGACGGCGCTGACCGCGTGCCAGCCGGCTTCACTGCCCGCACGCAAGCCATAAACCAAGGAACCGTCTGTCCGATAACCGACTTTTGCCATATCTTGCGGAAAATCCAAACCGCAGGCTTTAAGCAGAGCCTCCTTGATACACCACAAACGGTAAAATGTTTCCCCGTCCCAGCCGGAACGTCCCAACAGGATTTGCTCCTCAGGTGAACAAACCCACTCGGAGAGCGCGCAGAAATCACGCGGGCGGACAGCCTCGATATCGACACCGCAAACCATGTCGCCATCACACACCAAAACTGCCGCGTACCCGTTGCTGTGCGAAAGCGACCGTACCTTGCCTCCTTGTTGCTTTAAAAACCGGCTGACCTGCCAATCCGTCCGTCCTGCCAATTTCGGCGCATGCAGCAAACGCGCCCTGTCCGCATCGTCCAGACAGGATTCCCGATAAGCGGTGGCGGCCGACTCATCGGCAAGGCGGCACTGCAATACTGCTTTTTTTATCCGGCACGACACCCTCCGTTCTGCCATTTGGAATATATGACCCGAATGTTTGACATCCATCCCTCCGACGGCACACCGATTGCCCTAGACCCATTGTGGACCCGCGCCGATTTTATACGCACGGTACATACCCTGTCGTTAAAATTAACGCAAAACAACATCCGTTCGGCGGCATTGTGGTTTGACGATGCCGCACTGTTCGCATGTGCATTGCTTGCCGTTTGGCGCAGCGGCGGCAAAGCCCTCCTGCTGCCGAATACCGCACCCGGAAACCTGACTTGGGCGAAATCCGCACAAATCCTGTTGACCGACACCGATATTGTTTCAGACGGCATCAGCGTTTGGCAAATACCAACCCCTTCCGACGGCATGCCGTCTGAAAACCGCATACCGAAAACATTGGACATCCCGCCCGAATCAGAAGTGCATTTGCGCACGTCGGGTTCCGGCGGGGAAGCCAAGACGATCGTCAAAACTGCTGCACAAATAGAATCGGAAGCCCGTGCACTGGCTTCGGCAATCCCATTCGGACACGGCAAAACCGCCGTCCTCGGCAGCGTATCCCCCAACACATGTATGGGTTCACCTTCCGCTTCGCGCTTCCGCTGCTAATGGGGTGGGCCGCGATCCGCAGGCAAAACGCCTATCCCGAACTGCTGCTGTCGGCAAGCCTGAACGTGCCGTCCGATTATCAAAAATGTCTGGATTGCCAGCCCGGCACTGCTCAACCGTTTCGGCGAAAATCGGGATTGGGCAGCATTAAACGGAAGGATAGACGACATCGTTTCCGCAGGTGGGGAACTCCCCCCGGAAACTGCCGCCCTGTTGGAACAATATGCAGTCCGCCCTTACGAGGTCTACGGTAGTACGGAAACCGGCATCATTGCATCACGCCGGAAACAAACCTTATGGCAACCGTTCCCTAACGTCTCCGTCCGCAATACCGGCAAATCGGTGGAAATATCCTCGCCGTGGACAAATGGCTTGCAATACATTGCCGACTGCATCGAAACACACGAAGACGGTTTTGTCCTGCTGGGCAGGCAGGATAGGATAATCAAATTGGCAGACAAACGCATTTCGCTCAACCAAATCGAACACGAATTACTGAAACACCCCTGGATTGCCGACGCACATTGCGCCCTCCATCCGAAACACGGGCGCATTGCCGCATGGACGGCATTGGGCGAGGAAGGCATTGCCGCATGGTGCTCCCGGGGACGTGCCGCCGTTATCGCCGCACTCAAGCAACACCTTGCGAAAACGCAAGATACGGCTGCCCTTCCGCGCTACTGGCGTTTTACAGACCGTCTGCCGCGCAACGGACAAGGGAAAATTACCGCAGCGGACTTTCAGACGGCATTGGCAGAACCCGCCGCGCCGCAATGGCACACCTTGCCGCCCGAAGGAAACCGGTTGCGCTATCAAACCCGCGTACCGCTGGATTTACCCTATTTCGGGGGACATTTTTCCACCTTTCCCCTCGTCCCCGGCGCAATCGAATTGGAATGGATACGCCGGCTCGCCGCACGGCACCCCTTCGGCAGGCAAAACATTATCCGTATCGAAAACCTGAAATACCAGCAATTTATCCGTCCATATGACGACATTTCCGTAGAACTCGGATACGATGCGGATAAAAACAAACTGTCGTTTAAAATCCAAAAACAGGATGCCGTCTGCTCCTCGGGGAGGATGGTATTCGACACATTACCGGACAATTCCAACCAAACCACAAGGGAGGAACCATGAACCTTTTCCATAACCTCAAGCAACGTTACAGCCACGAAAGGCTTTCTGCCGGTGAGGCACAACGCCTTGCCCAAGAAATTGCGTTTGCCCCGGTCGTTTTCCAAGTTTCACGGCTGATGGTGAAATTCGGCATCCTGCAACTGCTCGACCAAAACCCGGACGGCCTGACACAGGCAGAAATAGTCAAACAGGTGGAAATCGATACCTATGCCGTCCAAGTTCTACTGGAATCCTCTTTATCCGCAGGCACGGTCCTATTTCAAAACGAGCGCTACCTCATCAGCAAGGCAGGCTGGTTCCTGCTGAACGACAGCATGGCGCGTGTCAATATGGACTTTATCCACGATGTCTGCTACCAAGGGCTGTTTGAATTGGAAAAAACCCTGCAAACCGGCAAGCCGGAAGGCCTCAAAACCTTCGGTACGTGGCCGACCCTCTATGAAGGCTTGTCTTCCCTGCCGCAACAGGTGCAGAAATCATGGTTCGGATTCGACCACTATTATTCCGACCATTCATTTTGACAAAGCACTGGACATCGTGTTTTCACACGATGTCAAAACCCTGCTCGACGTAGGCGGCAACACCGGACGCTGGGCCGTACAATGCGTTACCCGCAATCCGGATGTCCATGTAACCATCATGGACTTGCCTCAGCAAATCGGCCTGATGCACCAAGCCGTCAAAAACGTTGCCGGGCAGGACCGCATCCACGGACATCCCGCCGACCTGCTCAATCCCGAGGTGCCTTTCCCACGCGGGTTTGATGCAATCTGGATGAGCCAATTCCTTGACTGTTTTTCCGAAAAGGAAGTCGTTTCCATTTTGAGCCGTGCGGCAAACTCCATGGACAAACACACCGCCCTCTATATCATGGAACCGTTTTGGGACAGGCAGCACTATGAGACCGCCGCCTACTGCCTCACCCAAACCAGCATCTACTTTTCCGCCATGGCAAACGGCAACAGCAAAATCTACCACTCCGACGATATGATACGCTGCATCGAAGCAGCCGGACTAAAGGTCGCCGGCATTACAGACGGCATCGGACGGGGACACAGCATCCTCCGTTGCACCCTGGTATAAACATGAACATCCTCGCCCTCATCCCCCATTACAACCACCCGACAACCGTCGGCACGGTTGCACGCAGCCTGCGCGCCCACGGTTTGGACGTGTTGGTCGTGGACGACTGCTCCCACCCCGACTGCATACCCGTTTTAGAAAATCTGGCTTCAGACGGCATCCGCATCATCCGCCGTACACACAACGGCGGCAAAGGCGCGGCAGTGCGCACAGGTTTCGAGGCGGCGGCGGAGCTGGGATACAGCCACGTCCTGCAAATCGACGCCGACGGCCAACACTGTTTGGACGACGTGCCAAAGTTCGTCCGTGCCGCACAACTCAATCCCGAAGCCCTCATCTGCGGTCAGCCGCAATACGGCGGCGACGCACCCAAATCACGATTGTACGGTCGCAAAATTACCGACTTTTGGAATATGGTTCACACCTGGTCATCTGATATTAAAGACGGTATGTGCGGCTTCCGCCTTTATCCGTTGCCGTCCGCCTTGGCGGTAATACGCGAAGAACACATCGGCAACCGTATGGACTTCGATATCGAAATCCTAATCCGGCTATATTGGCGCGGCATCAAAAACCGTGTGGATTCCACGCCCGTCCGTTACGCCGCAGACGGCATTTCCCACTTCCGCACCCTTGCCGACAACATCCGTATCAGCCACATGCACACACGGCTGTTTTTCGGTATGCTCAAATGGCGTTGGCGCATATTGAAAGACACATTCCGATGAACGGCACTTCCCAACACTGGGCGGAACAAAACGAACGCGGCAACCGCCTGTTTCTCAAGCTGACGGCGGTAATTGTTCGTTACTTTCCTCCCCTGCTGATGAGACCGTGTATTTGGTTTGTCGTCCTATATTTCTACCTGACCTCGCCCCGGGTGCGGAAAAACCTCCATACCTACCAAAACCGCCTGCGATATACCTTTCCCGACGCTATGCCGTCTGAAAACCGCATATTCGCGCAGTTTTTGGCATTCGGCGAAGCCGTTTGCGACCGGTTTGCCGTATGGCAGCACAAAATACGTTACGAAGACTTGATTATCGAAGATCCCGACAACCTGACCGCCGCCATGTATCAAAACGGGCGCGGGCAGGGTTTTTGCCCTGTTCGCACCTGGGCAATACGGAAATCTGCCGCGCACTGGTTTCCCACCACCGGAATTTCAAACTCAACGTCCTCGTACACAGCCGCCACGCACAAATGTTCAACGAAGCCCTGCAACAGGCGGGCGCGGACAAAATCCAACTGATACAGGTAAGCGACTTGGACGCATCGTTGATGATGACGCTCAGCCGGCGCATTGAAGCAGGAGAGTGGCTGGCCGTCGCCGCCGACCGCATTCCCGTCCGGGGAGAAAAAAACCGTAACCGTCGATTTTTTTGCAACACCGTGCCGAAATACCTCAAAGGGGCCTGGATTCTGGCCTCTCTGCTGAAAAACAAAGGTCAATGCGCTGTTTTGCATCAAACAGGACGGATGCTACCGCCTGAAGCTTTTCCCCATGACCGACACATCGGATTGGACACGGACGGAACGCACGCAAAAAAATCAAAGAATCCGCGCAACATTTCGCCCGCCTCTTGGAGGAAGAATGCCGTCTGAACCCGCTGCAATGGTTCAATTTTTTTACGACTTCTGGCATACGGAGCACCATTCCTCATGAACAAAAAAACACATTTTTCTGCCGCCACAGCCACATCATCCAAGTCCCGTTTTTTTCGATGTCGATCCGATGCGGATCGTTTGGCACGGCAACTACGTCAAATACCTCGAAGTCGCACGTTGCGCCTTCCTTGACAGCATAGGCTACGGCTACGATGAAATGGGCAGGCGGGGCTTCAGTTGGCCCATCGTAAAAATGGACTTGAAATACATACGCCCCGCACGGTTCAGACAAACCATACGCATCGACATGGCAATCAGCGAAATCGACAGCTGCCTGCGTATCGACTACACTTTGTCCGATGAAAAAAACCGGCGAAAAACTGACCCGCGCATCGACCACGCAGGCGGCGGTATCCCTGGAAACCGGAGAAATACAGTTCCAAACGCCGGAGAGCTGGCTCGAAGCCATACGGAATCATCCGACTTTTCAAGCCGCATAAGCCACCGTCCGTTTTCAGACGGCATTTTTACCCATTATTGCCACACCGACAGACAACCATGAAAAAAATACCTGCTTGCCGCACTCCTTGCCGCAACCTCCCTTTCCGCCTCGGCATTTTCCACTGCCGAACTGGCCGGATACTGCAAAAAAACCCGACAACATCCAAGGCAGCTTTATCCAATACCGCCATCTGAAATCCCTATCCAAACCGATGGCTGCAACCGGAAAATTCGTACTGATGCCCAAACGCGGTCTGCTCTGGCAGATGCAGAAACCGTTTGCCGCCACCCTGCGCGTCCGTTCAGACGGCATCAGCCAATGGAACGGTAAAGGCTGGATAATGCCCGACACCGGAAAATTTTCCGGACAAAGCAGGCAAATCAAACTCTTTCTCGACCTGATCGGCGGCGATACGCAAGGGCTGGAAAAACAGTTCGATCTGAAACTCGAAGGGTCGGCGCAAAAATGGACGCTGCAACTCACACCGAAAAACACTGGTGATGAAACAAATCTTCAACCATATCGACATCAGCGGGGACAACGTCGTACGCCGTATCGAACTGCATGAAAAACAAGGGGACAAAACCGATATGCAGTTTAACGGCATAACCGTCGGCAACCCTCTGGACGAATTTGCCAAACAATCACTCTGACACCGTCCGAACCGCCATGATCCGCCTGATTTACACCCTGTTGATGTCTGCACTTGCCGTCTTTGTCTGTTACAGCATGACAACGCGCGCCTGGCTGCAGACCGACCTGACCGAACTGCTGCCCCAAAGCAGCCAAGATACCGTTTTGCAGGCGGCCGAACGCGCCGGCGACGCACAAATCAACAGTCAAATCATCCTGCTTGCCGGCAGCCCCCAACCCGAAACCGCATTTCAGACGGCATCGGAAATTGCCGCCTTATGGCGGCAAAGCGGGATATTTTCCGAAGTAAACAGCCAAATCAGCCCCAACCTTACACAAATCCGCCAAGACATCGGCAGAATCAGTTTAGCCGTCTTACCCGAAGCCCAACGGCGTTTGCTGACCGAAAAAAACCCGCCGACTATTTCCGCCAACGCGCCGAAGATGCCGCCAACCCGTTTGCCGTATCCCCCCTGCCTTTAGACGAGGACTGGCTGGGTTTCGGACGTTTCGTTGCCGGCAAAATCAATCCCCAAACCCGTCTGCAATGGCATCCCGAAAACGGTATGCTGTTCAACGAAGACAACGGAAAAAAACCTGGGTTTGGATACGTGCAAAGCTGCCCGACAATGCCCTTCCTCAAGATGCCTTGGGTCATTTGTTCCAAAAAAACACAGACATTGGCATCCGACAGGCACACCGAAATCCTGACCGGGGCGGCGCACTTTTGCAGCAGCCGCCAAAGCCGATGCAGAAAAAGAAAGCCGGATAATGGGTTTTGCCGGCATAACCCTGACCGTAACCCTCATATTGTGGGTTTTCCGCAGCGCGCGCACTTTCTGGCTGCTGCTGCCATCTGCCGCAGGCATGCTGGCGGGCTTGGCGGCGGCTCTGGCAGTATTCGGACATATTCACGCCCTGACGCTGGTTATCGGTACGAGCCTGATCGGGATGCTGGTCGATTTCCCGCTGCACTGGCTGACCCCGTCGGTATTCTCATCATGGCAGGCGAAACCGGCGATGAAACAGGTATTGCCCACCTTTGCCGTCAGCCTGCTGATTACCGTTTCGGGATACGCGCTGCTCTGGTTCACACCTTTGCCGGTTTTACAACAAACTGCCGTTTTCTCCGGATTTTCGCTACTTGGCGCATTCGGCGCGACCGTCTGCTGGCTGCCGCCCCTGTTTGCCCGTTATCAGGCAAAACCCGTACCTTTTTGCCGCCTTAAGTACCATACTGGGCAGACATATCAAAAAAACAGCTCCCCACGTCCTTCCGGTATCCCGCAACAGGTTTCCTGATGGCTTTCACTGCCGTCGGGCTATGGCGCAGCAACTGGCACGACGATATTCGCCAATGGGTCGATATGCCGTCCGAACTGTTGTCGCAAATACAAAAAATCGGCACATTGAGCGGAACCGATTTCAGTGGTCAATATTTGGTTGCCGAAGCCGCAAGCGAAGACGCGCTGCTGTTAAAAAAATGCCGAACTGCGCCGCACCCTCGATCCCCTGATCAAACAAGGCAAACTGAACGGTATCCAATCGCTGGATCAATTCATTCTGCCGGCAGCCGAACAAAACCGCCTAAAAACAACATTTGCGCAACATTGCAGACAAACCCGGAAACTACCGCGCCATGTACGAACTGGGTATTCCGGAAGAAACGCTGAAATCCGCCCTGCTGCAAGCAGCCGACACGCACGCCATCACGCTTTCAGACGGCATCGCCCTGCCTCTGGCGCAGGCTTGGAAACCCCTGTATCTCGGCCAAGTCGAACCGCATCGTTATGCCTCGGTTATCCGCCTGAACGGCATGACCGAACCGGAAACCGTCCGAAAAACGGCGGAAACCGTTCCGGGAATCAAATGGGCGGACAAGCGTGGCAGGCTCAACGACCTGTTCCGCCATACGCGCAATCAGGCGGCTTGGCTGAAATTGTCGTCTTACCTGCTGGCATGGCTGCTGCTGTGGCGTCTGTTTGGCGCACGGCTGGGCGGAAAAATCCTTGCCGTACCCGTCGCTGCCGCCATAGGTACTGTTGCCGTATTAGGTTGGCTGGGCATACCCGTCAGCCTGTTTGCCATGTTCGGATTGTTGCTGGTTTCCGCCATTGGCATTGACTATGCCGTTTACGTACTCAATGCCGGACACAGTACCGATGCACGGCTGGGCGGCATGCTGCTTGCCGCGCTCACGACCGGTATCTCGTTTATCCTGCTTGCCTTCAGCGGCACACCGGCCGTCGCTGCATTCGGCATGACCGTCAGCATCGGAGTAATATTAAATCTGTGGCTGGCGGCACGGCTGATGTACTCTGTCCCGGATACGCAACATCCGCGCCGTTAACCACCCTGTCGCCGCTTCAGACGGCATTCTTGAAAGGAACTTATGCGCCTGACCACAACCCTGCTTGCCATATTGACCGCAAAACTGCTCGCCGCCTGCTCCTCATACACCCTCCCCGTCCCCCAAACCCAACCACGTCTTATCGAAGACGTACAATGGTTCAAATGGGAACGCTACAATAAGGGGCAAGAATCGGTACAAACCGGCATATTGGCAGCCGAACAGCTGGAAGACGGAATCCGATTTGTACAAACCGATATATTAGGCGCACCGGTTTCACGCCAGACTATCAACAGCGGAGGCTGGCAAAATGACGGATTTATCATGCCGAACATGTCGTCTCGACTACTGTTTACCGCACTGCTCCCGCTGATAACCGCCGAGAATGCCGCACCCCTCTATCCCGAATTCAAACGGACAGACGCTGACACATCCTTCTGCAGCAAGGGGGCATTGTTCCGTTACCGCAATCGAGACATATGGTGCGTCAACCACACCGGCGGGCAATTTTTGATTACCCTACCCGACCAAACCAGCTGGTCGGTTGCACCGATTGAACCATTATGAACATACCTGTTTACCTCGGAAGTCCTGCACTCACCAGCGCATTGGGCAGCGGCCTGCACACCCACATCGACGCCCTGCTGTCCCCTTCCTCCAAACCGGCACTGACATTTTCATCCGACTGGGTTGACGGCAAAAACCTTGCCTTCGGTATGGTAAAAGAAACCCTGCGCCCCTTTTCAGACGGCACGCCCGCACACTGCCGCAGCCGCACCAACCGGCTGCTTTGGCACACGCTCGAACAAATCGAACCTCAAATCCACGCCGCCATACAACGATACGGCGCAAACAGGATTGCCGTCGTTATCGGCACATCCACCAGCGGTGCGGATGAAAACATCCCGATGTTCGAACAGGCAGTGCAGGGAAAAGCCTGGCAAGACCTCACGTTCAATCAATGCCAACACCTCATGAACGCACCCGCCGATTTCATTGCCGACGCTTACGGGCTAAACGGCCTGCGTTACGTCGTTTCCACCGCCTGCACTTCCGGCTCTCGCGCATTAATCAGTGCTGCCCGCCTGCTTCGCGCCGGTATGTGCGATGCGGTCGTCTGCGGCGGCGCAGACACACTCGCCGCTGACCGTCAACGGATTCGCCTCATTGGAAGTCTTATCCCCAAACATTGCCAACCCTTTCTCCGCCAACCGCGACGGCATCAATATCGGCGAAGGCGCAGCCGTATTCATCATGACACGCGATGCGGATTTTTTTCCGGCGGCATGCGGCTTCTGGGTTACGGCGCAAGCAGCGATGCCTACCATATGTCTTCGCCCCGCCCCGACGCGCAAGGCGCAATCCTCGCCTTTCAGACGGCATTGCAGCACGCCGACCTTGCACCCGAAGACATCGGCTGGATTAATCTGCACGGCACCGGGACGCACCACAACGACAGTATGGAAAGCCGCGCCGTTGCAGCGGTCTTCGGCAACAATACACCCTGCACTTCCACCAAGCCGCAAACCGGGCATACTTTAGGCGCGGCGGGTGCAATCGAAGCCGCGTTCGCGTGGGGCATTGCCGACCGGCGCCGCAATCCGGAAAACCGGCTTCCGCCCCAGCTTTGGGACGGGCAAAACGATCCAGACCTTCCCGCCATCAACCTTACCGGCAGCAACAGCTTCTGGACAACGGAAAAAAACACATTGCCGCCAGCTCGTCGTTTGCCTTCGGAGGAAGCAACTGCGTTTTTGCTCATCGGATGAAATAAGTTTGTCAATCCCACCACTATGCTATACAATACGCGACTACTCTTGACGGGTCTGTAGCTCAGGGGTTAGAGCAGGGGACTCATAATCCCTTGGTCGTGGGTTCGAACCCCACCGGACCCACCAATTCCCAAGCCCAGACGTATGTTTGGGCTTTTTTGCCGTTATCACAAAATATTAAATGTCTTTACCAAATCAATCTTTCGTCAAATCAGCTTATTATGAACCCCAAAATCCCCGCCACAGCAGCCATATTGGTAAAAAACTCAGAACGCTATTTAAATGAAGTTTTAACCGTGCTTCAAGACTTCGACGAAGTTTTGCTGCTCGACAGCGGTATCGGTAGCACCTTTGAAATCGCTGGATGCTTCACCAACGTCAGTTATTACAAACACGATTTCATCGGCTTTGGACCGATGAAAAACCTTGCTGCAAAACTTGCGCGAAATGATTGGATATTCAGCATAAACAGCGGCGAAGTAGCAGATGGCGAACTGATTGCCGCCATCCGCAAAGCCGTGGCGGAAAACCAAGAACAAAACATCTTCTCGCTCTCACGTCTAAATCACTACAACGGCCGCCTAATCAAAGCCTGCGGCTGGTATCCCGACATTATCCCGCGCCTTTACCACCGACGCTTTACTCGCTTTTCCGAACGTCAGGTGCATGAATCGCTGATTTTGCCGCCCGATGCAAACGTCCGTCCGCTCGAAGGCCGTCTGAAACACTATTCCTTCGAAAACGCCGAAGGGCTGATTCAAAAAATACAGCAATACAGCTCGCTCTACGCCGAAGAAAACCGCTACAAAAAGACAGCTCCCCCTTCAAGGCCCTGTTGCACGGCAGCGTATCGTTTGTCAAGAACTACCTGCTCAAAAGCGGCTTTGCCTACGGTGCTGACGGCTTGACCATTTCCATCGCCAACGCACAAGGTTCGTACTACAAATACGTCAAACTTTACGAACGCAACCGCAACATCAGCATCGCCTTGATTATTACCACCTACAACCGCCCCGACGCGCTGGAGCTGGTTTTAAAATCCGCGCTCGCGCAAACCCGCCTTCCCGACGAAATCATCGTCGCGGACGATGGTTCGCGCCAAGATACCGCCGCAGTCGTCGAGTTCATCCGCAACCACACGGACATCCCCGTCAAACATTCTTGGCGGCCCGACGACGGCTTCCGCGCTGCCGAATCGCGCAACCGCGCGCTCGCGCAGGCCAAAAGCGACTATATCATCCTCACCGACGGCGACATGATACTTGACCCGTCCTTCATCGCCGACCACCTCAAGCTTGCACGCAAAGGCAGGCTGGTACAAGGTTCGCGCGTCATCCTGACCCAAGGGCGTACCAAAGAAATTCTAGATTCCGGCGAATTGCCCGATTTGTCCGCGTTCAGCCAAGGCATAGAAAAAAACGCCTGTCCGCCCTGCGCTGCCGCATCCTGTCCGCTCTGATCGGCAGACAAAGCAGCCGCAAACACAAAGGCATCAAAACCTGCAATATGGGCTTTTTCCGCAGCGATGCGCTTGCCGTCAACGGTTTCGACAACCGCTTTGTCGGCTGGGGGCGAGAAGACAGCGAGTTCGTTGCCCGCCTCTTCCATAACGGTATGAAACGCCACAACCTCAAATTCGCCGGCATCGCCTACCACCTTTGGCACCACGAAGCCGAACGCGACGCCCTGCCGCAAAATGACGCGCTGCTCAAAGCCACGCTGTCCGAACAAAAAATCCGCTGCAAAGACGGTCTGGACCACTTCTTAAAATAAGGTTTTCCATACTCGGGAAATTTCAGACGGCATATGCCGTCTGAAAGCCCATCATGCAACAAACCGCCAAATTATATTCATTCATTGAAAAACCTGAAATATATCCTTCAAAATAAGAAAATCCCAATATCCACTAATATCGCGCAGCCTATTGGCAAAGTTTTACAGCGTCCTCCCCGGCTTATGCCGCCGTATCAAGTGCTTTGTTACAATGCACTGTCTTCACATTTCTTAATAAACCCTATGACTACCCATGCTTCTTGGTCGTCCAAAATCGGTTTCGTCCTTGCTGCGGCAGGTTCGGCTATCGGTTTGGGCGCGATTTGGAAATTTCCTTATACGGCAGGCACCAACGGCGGCGCGGTGTTTTTCCTGCTGTTTTTGATATTTACTATCTTGGTCGCCCTACCCGTTCAGCTTGCCGAATTTTATATCGGGCGCACGGGCGGTAAAAATGCCGTCGATTCCTTCAGGGTTCTGCGTCCGGGTACGCAATGGCTTTGGGTCGGGCGTATGGGCGTTGCCGCCTGCTTTATTTTGCTGTCGTTTTACAGCGTGGTCGGCGGATGGGTATTGAATTATGTCGTCCACAGTTTTACAGGGGCAATCCATGCAGGAGCGGACTTTGAAGCCCTCTTCGGCACAACGATTTCCAATCCGGCAGGTTCACTGTCCCTATCAGGCACTGTTTATGCTGATTACGGTTTGGGTGGTCAAAGGCGGGATTTCAGACGGCATTGAAAAGGCAAACCGTTATCTGATGCCGGGGCTGTTTATTCTCTTTATTGCGCTGGCAATCCGTTCGCTGACACTGCCGGGTGCAATGGAGGGCGTGTCTTTCCTGCTCAAACCGAATTGGTCGTACTTTAAAGCCGATACGATGATTACGGCTTTGGGACAGGCGTTTTTTTGCCCTGAGCATCGGCGTTTCCGCCATGATTACCTACGCTTCATATTTGGGAAAAGATCAGGATATGTTCCGTTCCGGCCATACGATTATGTGGATGAACCTCTTGGTTTCCCTGCTTGCCGGCCTAGTGATTTTCCCGGCGGTATTCGCCTTCGGTTTTGAACCGAGCCAGGGGCCGGGATTGATTTTTATCGTATTGCCCGCAGTGTTCATGAAAATGCCGTTCGGTACGGTTTTGTTTGCGGTATTCATGCTTCTGGTCGTTTTCGCCACGCTGACTTCCGCATTTTCGATGTTGGAAACGGTCATTGCCTCAACCATCCGCCAAGACGAGCGCAAACGCAAAAAGCACACTTGGCTTATCGGCACGGCCATTTTCATTATCGGCATCCCGTCCGCACTGTCTTTCGGCATCTGGGGTGAGTTTAAGATTTTCGGCAAAACCATTTTTGATTTGTGGGACTATGTTATTTCCGCCGTCATTATGCCGATTGGTGCTTTGAGTGTTTCCATCTTTACCGCCTGGATTCAGGACAAGCAGTCTGTATTAAAAGATGCCGGCGCGGGCAGCACCGTACCGAGAACAGTACTGCTGCTGTGGCTGAATACCTTGCGCTACCTTGCTCCGATTGCCATTATTATTGTTTTCGTCAATTCTTTAGGTATTCTCTAAAAAGTCCTTCAAGTGGTATCAAAATGCCGTCTGAAACTGTTTCAGACGGCATTTTACTTTTGGTTCAACCTACTTCGTTCAAAGTATTGTCCGGCATGACCAGCCAAACTTTAAGCCGCCTGCTTTCGGCAACCGACCGTATCAAAGGCAAATCCATAATGGAAAAACGCCGTCGACAAGGCATCGGCAACCGCAGCATCATCCGCCATTACGCTCATGCTTTTATAACGCGGCGTACTCACGCCGGTTCGCGGATCGAACAAATGGGTAAACCTACCCGCTTTGTCCATCACCGTCCCATAGCCGCCCGAAGTGGCAAACGCCTTGTCTTTCATAACAACCGTCGCCAACACGCCTTCTTCGTCATCCGGGTTGCGGATACCGACATTCCAAGTCCGTTTACCGTTTGTATCAAACCCACGGATTTCACCCATATCGGCCAAAGCGGCAGGTACGCCGTTTGCCTTCAGCAACGCGACGACCTTATCCGTAATATAGCCTTGCGCGATGCCGTTCAACGACAAACCCATGCCCTTTTCGGTAAAACGGATTCCACGGTCGTCAAACACCAATTTGTCAAATCCGACCCGCTTCAAGGCTTCCTTCACGCTATTTTCCGACGGCGGTGTTTCCGCATCGGGATGAGCGGCAAAATAATCGGCATACAGTTTCCACAAAACCTGAACCGTCGGATCAAATGCCCCGCCGGTCAAAGTATGCATATCCCGGCAAATGCTCAACAGTTCCAAGAAATCCGCCGGAGGCGAAGTCAGGTAACCGTCCCTGTTCAGGCGGCTGATCAGACTGTCTTCACGGTAAAGGCTGAACATTTTTTTCCAAACGCGCCACTTCCGCCAAAACCTTGTTGACCAAATCCGCCGCACGCCTGTCGTCCACACCGAACAGACGGAGCTCCGCACCGGAACCCAGCGCGACACCTTTCCAGAAAAAAACACATTTTCATTGCGTTTTTTTCATCTTTATTGCGTTTTTCATCATCGGCAGCAAAAGGATTCGGCAGGAAAGAAACCGCCGCGCCCGCCGCCGCAACAGCGGCAATCGTCAAAAACGCCTGCGCCCGAAATGCCTGTCCATATGCCCTCCTCAGACCGATACTGCCGCCTTGATATGCGGATGAGGGTCGTAACCTTCCAACTCAAAATCTTCAAATTTGAAGGAGAACAAATCCTTAACCTCCGGATTAATCTTCATGACAGGCAGTGCCCGACATTCGCGGCCCAATTGCAACTCTGCTTGTTCGAAATGGTTGCGGTACAAATGCGCATCGCCAAACGTATGGATAAACTCACCTGCTTCCAGTCCGCACACTTGCGCCATCATCATGGTCAACAATGCGTAGCTGGCGATGTTAAACGGCACACCAAGGAAAATATCGGCGCTGCGTTGGTAAAGCTGGCAGGACAGTTTGCCGTCGGCAACGTAAAACTGAAACAGCGCGTGGCAAGGCGGCAAGGCCATCTCATCGACCAAAGCCGGATTCCATGCCGATACAATCAGACGGCGTGAGTCCGGATTCTTCTTGATTTGTTCCACCACATTGGCAATTTGGTCGATATGGCGGCCGTCGGGCGCGGGCCAGCTGCGCCATTGGTAGCCGTACACCGGGCCTAAATCGCCGTTTTCGTCCGCCCATTCATCCCAAATGGAAACATTATTGTCCTTCAGGTATTTGATATTGGTATCGCCTTTGAGAAACCAAAGCAGTTCGTGAATAATCGAGCGCAGATGTAGCTTTTTGGTCGTCAGCAGCGGAAAGCCTTTGCCCAAGTCAAAACGCATTTGATAACCGAATACAGAGCGCGTACCCGTACCGGTGCGGTCTGATTTGTCGGTACCGCTGTCAAGGACATGGCGCATCAAGTCTAGATAGGCCTTCATAATATTCTTTCATCAAGTTGAACGGCGCATATTGTAACATTTTCAGATGGCATCCAAATCCCAAACCATACTTTCATGCCCTCTTCTCCCAAACATCCGAAATGTTCACAGAAACAGGAAATATTGTTGACAATCCAGAATGATTTCACAGGCAATATACATAGAATAACAAAAAAATAATTTGACAAAAAAATCAAAAATCTAGTTTAATTACTTAGATGTAAATGCTAATTAAGCATATTTATGCAAAAATTATATTTTTTTATTATTATCTATTTATGGTATTAAATTTTAAATTCATAAAAAAAGTCAAAAAAATAATGTCAACAATTTCCGCAAAAATTTAGCTTGGCATCAAAAAAAATAGGTTTATATTGCTATCGACAAATTTGTTTTTCCCATTAGTACAATATAAACCTAAAAGGAGCATCAAAATGACTGACTTGAACACCTTGTTTGCCAACCTCAAACAACGCAACCCCAATCAAGAACCGTTCCATCAGGCCGTTGAAGAAGTCTTCATGAGCCTTGACCCGTTTCTGGCAAAAATCCGAAATACACCCAGCAAAGCCTGCTGGAACGCATCGTCGAACCCGAACGCGTCGTCATGTTCCGCGTAACCTGGCAAGACGACAAAGGCCAAGTTCAAGTCAACCGCGGCTACCGCATTCAAATGAATTCTGCCATCGGTCCTCACAAAGGCGGCTTTGCGCTTCCACCCAACCGTCGATTTGGGCGTATTGAAATTCCTCGCTTTTTGAACAAGTTTTTCAAAAAAACGCGCTGACTACCCTGCCTATGGGCGGCGGCAAAGGCGGTTCCGACTTTGATCCCAAAGGCAAATCCGATGCCGAAGTAATGCGCTTCTGCCAAGCCTTCATGACCGAACTCTACCGCCACATCGGCGCAGACACCGATGTTCCGGCCGGCGATATCGGCGTAGGCGGCCGCGAAATCGGCTATCTGTTCGGACAATACAAAAAAATCCGCAATGAATTTACTTCCGTCCTGACCGGAAAAGGTTTGGAATGGGGCGGCAGCCTCATCCGTCCCGAAGCGACCGGCTACGGCTGCGTCTATTTCGCACTAAGCCATGCTGCAAACCCGCAATGACGGCTTTGAAGGCAAACGCGTACTGATTTCAGGCTCCGGCAACGTGGCGCAATACGCTGCCGAAAAAGCCATCCAACTGGGCGCGAAAGTACTGACCGTTTCCGACTCCAACGGCTTCGTCCTCTTCCCCGACAGCGGTATGACCGAAGCGCAACTGGCCGCTTTGATCGAGCTGAAAGAAATCCGCCGCGAACGCGTTGCCACTTATGCCAAAGAGCAAGGTTTGCAATACTTTGAAAACCAAAAAAACCGTGGGGCATTGCCGCCGAAATCGCCCTGCCCTGCGCGACCCAAAACGAATTGGATGAAGAAGCCGCCAAAACCCTGTTAGCAAACGGCTGCTACGTTGTTGCCGAAGGTGCGAACATGCCGTCAACTTTAGGCGCGGTCGAGCAATTTATCAAAGCCGGCATCCTCTACGCCCCGGGCAAAAGCCTCCAACGCCGGCGGCGTAGCAACTTCGGGCTTGGAAATGAGTCAAAACGCCATCCGCCTGTCTTGGACTCGTGAAGAAGTCGACCAACGCCTGTTCGGCATCATGCAAAGCATCCACGAATCCTGCCTGAAATACGGCAAAAGTCGGCGACAAAGTAAACTACGTCAATGGTGCGAACATTGCCGGTTTCGTCAAAGTTGCCGATGCCATGTTGGCGCAAGGTTTCTAAGCAAACGCGACCAACCCGCAAACAAAATGCCGTCTGAACCGCAAATGCTGTTCAGACGGCATTTCCTTATCCGCCCGTTCGAATCGGGTGATACTACCGATACATCCGAATATGCCAGACCGTCTAAACGGTATTCATACCTCCCAGTCCTGCACACGTTTCAAATCATTTTGCGCCAAAGTATCCGCATGGCGGTTACGGCTTTGATACTCTCTGTCTTTCATGATACTGCTTGCCACATAATTCAAATGAACCTTTGCCGCTTCTGAAGCTTCACCCGGCCGACGATTTGATATCGCCTCATACAATACACGGTGCTGCGCCATCAGTTTCGGACGCGGATCCTCTTCCTGATTCAAATAGATGATACTGCTGCGCGTCTGCCGATAAAGCATTTTCAACAAACTGCCCGACAAATGGCTGAACAACAGGTTGTGTGCCGCATCGGCAATCGTCTGATGAAAGCTTACATCGGCTTCGCTCTGATGTTCCAAATTGCCGCTTTCGCATGCCTCCTCAAACTTCTCAAGCCAAAACCCAATCCGCTTCAAATCCGCATCCGTACGGCGTTCTGCCGCCAAACCCGCCATACAGCCTTCTATATGGCAGCTGAAATCGAAGACATCCTGTTCCCAATTGGAATGCTTGCCCAAAAGCTCCTGCCAACTTTTCAGAAAATCCTGTTGCGGTTTGACGGAAACATAATAACCGTCTCCCTGCCTCGCTTCCAAGACTTGACGGGCAACCAAAACATTCAACGCCGTCCGTACCGACGGACGCGAAACGCCGAACTCTTCCGCCAAAACACGCTCCGGGGGAATCTTGCCTCCCTCCTCATAAACGCCTTCCGCAATGCGCTCCTCCAACACCGACAACACCTGATCGCTGATTTTCTGCGGCCTTATCAATTTCATAATCACATTCTCCTTCTATCGGTTTTCTGCCAATACTTCCCCGAAATATAAATAGAATTGGACTGACCAACAAACATAAATTCTAATAATACAACACTCCCACCGTCAACCGCATTACCTGCCCAACATTGCAACCCCCTTCAGAACTACATTCAATTACATTTTTTTAAATAAATTATATTATTGATTATTAAGCAATAAAATTAATATTCTTTTAAAAATCATCATTTGTATTGAAAAAAATATTGACTGGTATATTAAAGTTTCGTAAAAAGTAGTGTCGTATTTCTTAATTGGTTTGACCAATTTTATTATTAATCATAAAAAAATATTTTTCGGAGATGCTCAATTATGGAAACTTGGGTTCAAAACTACACGGCAATAGGAGGCAGCCTGTATCTGACGGCAGCCGCAGCCCTCTTGCCCATCATTTTTTCTTCACTGCCCTGACCGTCCTGAAACTCAAAGGTTATCAGGCAGGCCTTTACACGCTGCTGATTGCACTGGGTGTCGCCATCCTCGGCTTCGGCATGCCAGCAAGCATGGCTGTTTCTTCCGCACTGTTTGGTTTTTGCCTACGGCTTATGGCCGATTGCATGGATTATCGTTACCGCCGTATTCCTATATAAAATTACCGTAAAAACAGGGCAGTTCGATATTATCCGCGCCTCTGTGATTTCGATTACCGAAGACCAACGCCTGCAAATGCTCTTGGTAGGTTTCTCTTTCGGAGCCTTCTTGGAAGGTGCGGCAGGTTTCGGCGCACCGGTGGCGATTACCGCCTCTTTGCTGGTAGGCTTGGGTTTTAATCCGCTCTACGCCGCCGGTTTGTGTTTGATTGCCAATACCGCGCCCGTAGCTTTCGGCGCGATGGGCATTCCCATCTTAGTTGCCGGTCAAGTGTCCAATCTCGACCCTTACCATATCGGTCAGGTAGCAGGCCGCCAACTTCCTATCCTGTCAGTTATCGTACCCTTCTGGCTGGTTGCCATGATGGACGGCATGCGCGGCATACGCCAAACTTGGCCTGCCGTTCTGGTTGCCGGCGCATCCTTTGCCACAACCCAATTCATTACTGCCAACTTCATCGGCCCCGAGTTGCCTGACGTTACCTCCGCATTGGTCAGCCTGATCTGCCTATCTGCCTTCCTGAGAAAATGGCAGCCTAAAGAAATCTTTACATTCAACGGCATGAAAAAACCGTCCGAACGCAAAGCGGGCGAATACACTGCCGGACAAATCATCAAAGCTTGGTCGCCTTTTGCCATTCTGACCGTTTTCGTCAGCGTGTGGACGATTAAGGGCGTAAAAGAGGCTTTGGGCGTTGCCACCGTCAAATTCGACTGGCCGATGCTGCACAACTTGGTACAAAAAGCCGCGCCCATCGTCAGCGAACCAACACCATACGCCGCCGTGTTCAAAATTGACTTCCTCGGCGCAGTTGGTACGGCAATCCTGTTTGCTTCCATCGTTTCCGCAATACTGCTGAAAATGAAACCTTCCGAAGCCGTCAGCACTTTCTTTGAAACGCTTAAAGAACTGCGCCTGTCCATCCTGTCTATCGGTTTGGTACTCGGTTTTGCCTTTGTAGCAAACTATTCGGGATTGTCATCCATACTGGCGCTAATCCTCGCGGCGACAGGAACCGTATTCCCATTCTTCTCACCGTTCCTCGGCTGGTTGGGCGTATTCCTGACAGGTTCGGATACTTCTGCAAATGCCTTATTCAGCTCTTTGCAGGCAAGTACGGCGCACCAAATCGGTGTCACCCCCGAGCTGACCGTTGCCGCCAATACAACCGGCGGCGTAACAGGCAAAATGATTTCCCCTCAATCCATCGCCATCGCCTGTGCGGCAGTAGGCTTGGAGGGCAAAGAATCCAACCTGTTCCGCTTCACCGTGAAACACAGCCTGATTTTCTGTAGCTTTGTCGGTCTCCTGACCCTCCTGCAGGCATATGTTTTACCGTGGACACTGATTTTCTTTAACAAATAAAACATCCGTAAAAATGCCGTCTGAAACAGGTCATGTTTCAGACGGCATTTCTTTGCTCAGCCCATATCTTTCTTATTGATATATGTTAAAAATATAATTCCCCTTTTAACATGCAAACTAGTCCTATATACTACTTAAGTAGTATTAACATAAAACCTTCTATATAGAGAAACTGATATGAAAACTACCCACTTCCTACTCCTTCCCCTCGCAGCCGCGCTAAGCCAAGCATGGGCAGCCCCTGTTGCGGAAGAAACCGCCGAACTCTCCCCCGTTACCGTTACCGGGACACAGCAGCAAAAAGCCAATACAGTCAAATTTAATCCTAAAGCCACCCTCCAGCCCCTACCGGCAGGGGATGGCGCAGACCTTTTACAATCCGTCCCCAACATGAGCATCATCCGCAAAGGCGGCAGCTCGGGCGATCCATTGTTCCGCGGTTTGGGCGGCTCGCGCCTTGCCATCAACGCAGACGACCAGTTCGTTTACGGCGGCTGTTCCAACCGTATGGACCCGCCTACTTCCTACATCCACCCCAGCACCTTTGACGAAGTTGTTGTAACCAAAGGTCCGCAAACCGTTACCCAAGGGATGGGTTTGATCAGCGGTTCCGTTCATTTCGTCCGTAAAGATCCGACCTTCCACGAACAACCCTACTCCTTCAACGGCAGCACCACATTAGGCAACAGCGGCAGACGCGATGCTTCCTTTGAAGCAGGTGCGGGCGGCAAATACGGTTATGCCCGCCTCAATGTCTCACACAACGAATCCGACGACTATAAAGACGGAGCAGGCAACCGCGTACATTCCAACTTCAAACGCGACAGCCAAATGGTTCAGTTGGGCGTTACCCCGACCGAAAACACCACCATTGCCGGCACATACGAACGCAGCCGCGGTAAGGCAGCCTACGCCGACCGTATGATGGACGGCAGCAAATTCGACCGCGACGCGTGGAATGTCCGCATCAGCCAACGCAATATCACACCCTGGTTGAGTGAAATCGAAGCACGCTACGGATCCAGCGAAATCGACCACGTTATGGACACCTACAGCCTGCGTCCCGTCGGGAAAATGGGCAAGGCAGCCATTAACCCCAAACGCCGCACAGATACCGGCAATCTGAAAGCCACTTTCGATTGGGACAACGTTAACCTTCAAACCGGCATCGACTACATGCGCGACCGCCATACCGAACGATCAGGCGATGAAAAGTTCACCGAAAAAGCATATGCTCCGACACAAAGCTTTGACCAACTGGGCGGCTTTGCCGAAGCAGCATGGCAACGTAACGATGCACAAAAACTGATTGCCGGCTTCCGTCACGACCAGGTAACAGGCACATACGAAGACAAGGCCGACTCCGATCCCCTCAAAAAAACCAAATACCCCTTAAATTCGGGCTTTTTCCGATTTGAACAAAAACTGGGCGATACCAAATACTACGCAGGTTTAGGCATGGCTCAACGTTCTCCCCGACTACTGGGAACGCAAAAAATCGGAAAACCTCCGAAAAGAGACCAACCGTCAACTTGATGCAGGGCTGATTTGGAACAGCGGAAATTGGCACGTCTCCGCCTCTGTGTTTGCAGGCAAAGTTGACGACTTCATCATTGTCGAGACAAAACCAATGATGATGTCCGACAGCGCGTCGGCACACGACCACACAGCACATGACCACACGGCACACGACCATACGGCACACGACCATACGGCACATGACCACACGGCACGTGACCACACGGCACACGACCATGCAGCACACGACCATGCAGCACACGACCATGCAGCACACGACCACGCGGCAGCCGATGGCAACGCTCCGGCAGCAGGCGGACACTCCGGCCATCACCATGGTGCAGACTTGAGCGCGCGCAATATCGATGCCATCCGTCTAGGCGGCGAAATTGAAGTGAAATGGGAATTCGCTCCTAATTGGAGCGTATCCAGCAACTTAGCCTATACCTACGGTAAAAACCGTACCGACGGCAAACCGTTGGCGCAAACACCTCCGCTCGAATGGAACAACACCCTTGCCTTCGACAACGGCAAATTCAGCGCGGGCGCATTGTGGAAAGTCGTTGCCAAACAAAACCGCTTCAGCAAAGGTCAAGGCAATATCGTCGGCCAAGATATCGGCGCATCCGCGGGCTTTGGCGTACTTTCCGTCAATGCAGGTTGGAAATTCAACAAATACGCCACCCTGCAAGGCGGCGTGGACAACGTCTTTAACAAAACCTATGCCGAATTCGTCAGCAGAAGCGGAGGATTTGTCGATCCTGCCGCCGGCATCAAAACCACTCGCGTGAACGAACCCGGCCGCACCGCTTGGTTAAGGCTGCAAGCCAAGTTCTAAACGCTTGCATTTTAAAATGCCGTCTGAAACAGAGTCCGTTTCAGACGGCATTTTTTGTAAGGTGCAACAATCCGACAGCACGCTAGCATTTCCTTTTGCCCCTCCTATAATGAGTTAATATAAATACTTATAACTAGATGACTATATATATTTGACAACAGTCAAACTAATCCTAAATAATATTTACACTAACTGGTATAATTACACCATTTTGCTAAAATCCTGTCGCTAAACCACTAAAAGGAAAAATCATGCGTACCCCACACCCTTCACGCACTGCGCTTGCCGTATCATCCGCACTCATGCTGTTATGCGCCGCGCACGCCTCCGCCGCAGACATTGCCGCCCTTCCGGAAATACACGTCAAAGAACTGGGAAAACAAACGGCTTCCAACTACACCATCCCCGCCTCATCTGCAGCCACAGGCATCAAGCTGACCCAGCGTGAAACACCGCAATCCCTGTCTGTCGTAACAGCAAAACAAATCGAAGACCAAGGCTTGGACAGCCTGCAGGACGTATTGAAACAAACACCGGGCGTGTTCCACAGCAAAATGGGCAACAACGTATCCGGCCATAGCCAGTTTATTTCGCGCAGTCAGGCGATTGACAGCATTTCCGTAGACGGCGCGCCCAAATTCCTTTACGACAGCAAAAGCCATCCGCCGCGGCACCAACAATCTGGACAGCGAATTGTATGACCAAGTCGTCGTCGTACGCGGCGCAAGCGGTTTGTCCAACGGCGGCATGGGCGAGCCGGGCGGTACGGTTGCTTTGGAACGCAAAAAACCGACTGCCAAACCTGCCGTCAGCGTGGAAGCCGGTGTCGGTTCGTGGAAACACTACCGCTTCGTCCTTGATGCCAATCAGCCTTTGAATGCAGACAATACCTTGCGCGGCCGCACTATTTTGGTCAGCGACCACGGCGGCGATTACCTGCCGAACACTTCGCGCCACAACCACACGTTCTACGGCATTCTCTCCTACGACATTGCCCCTCAGACCCAATGGAATATCGGTACGGAAATACACCGTTTCCGCAACAAGGGCAGCTCACGTTTCAGCTATCTGACTGTGGCAGGAAACCGCGACGACGGCTTCAAGCCGTTTGAATCTTCACCGCGCAACAATTCGTCTGCACGCTGGGCATACGGCAAAGACAACAGCGCCGAAGTATTCACTTCCCTCAGTCATGAGTTTGCCAACGGCTGGAGGTTGACGGGCGATTACAGCTATCTGACAGGTAAAAGCGACATCGTTTCAGGCATTGCTGGTACATACGAAATCAATCCCAATTACTCTGCGCTTTTCACTTCAGACCGCGACCGCAGCAAATACCGTGATCAAGATTTCTCGCTGATTTTGGATGGCGACTATCCCGCTTTCGGTCGTTCACATGAATTCAATGCAGGCATCAGCTACCAAGGCAACCGAGAAAACCTGTCTTTCTATAAGGAAGGCGAATCGATTATTCCTGATTTGCACCAATTTAACGGCAATGTTGCGCAGCCCGATATGCCGTATTTGCGCGACGGTTTTACCAATATGAAAAAAACCTGTCGGTTTACGGTTCAACCCGTTTCAAACTGACTGACAAGCTTGCCTTTATCGGCGGAGGACGTTTTGTAGATTGGCGGTACCGTTACAGCACTGACCGTAACAAATTCGCTTACAGCAGCCACAAACAAAACGTTTTCATTCCTTATCTGGGTGCGACCCTCGATATTGGTGAAAACTTAACTGCCTACGCGTCTTACACCACCATCTTCCGTCCGCAAGTGCGTTACCTGACCAAAGACGGCTCGGCGCTCGAACCGCAACGCGGCAAAACCTACGAGACTGGTTTGAAAGGCTCATGGTTTGATGGTCGTCTGAATGCTTCTGCGTCCGTCTTTATGAACAAACGCGACCATTTGGGCGTTTATGCGGGTAGATTGCCAAACGGCGATGAATACTACCGCTCTGCTGATAAAACGACGACCAAGGGCTGGGAACTCGCCGTCGGCGGACGCTTGAGCGACAGATGGCTGTTTAATGCTTCCTATGCGCGTTCCAAAATCAAAGACAGTGAAGGCAAGCAACTGCATCCGTCTTATCCCGTTCATTTGTTCAAACTCTTCACGGCGTACGACGTAACCGACCGTTTGAACTTGGGCGCAAACGTCAACTGGCAAAGCCTCACTCATACGCTGGACGAATATCCCGCAGATATCAACCCTGGCTGCCGCCGCTGCATTGACCCAACGCCCATACGCTACACTGGACTTGACCGCGCATTACAAAATCGGCAAATCCACACGCATCGGTTTGGACTTTGAAAACGTGTTCAACAAACGCTACCGCACCATGCCGGACATCCATGTTTACGGCACGCCGCGCAGCCTGACCGCAACCGTCAAACATACCTTCTAAACGGATACGGCCTGCCGTCTTAAAAGGCAGGCACCGGAAACCGTTTTAAAGAAAGAAATGCCGTCTGAAACCTTATCGTTTCAGACGGCATTTTATTGCCCGACCAGTTATTTATCGGTTTGGGTATCCCGTTTCAATCCTCCGCCGAGCGCCTTGTACATATCGGCAAGGTTTTCGGCGCGGGTCAGTTGTGCAGACAAAGCCGCACCCTCCGCCGAATAGCTGCTGCGTTCCGCATCGAGCAAATCGAGCGCGCCGGATACGCCGTGTTTGTAACGCAGGCCGACCAGACGCAACGCTTCCTTATAAGCACGGCTTTGTTTGCTTAAAGCGGCATAGGCTTTATCCAGCTGCTCGCGCGCGGTCAATGCGTTTGCCACGTCTTGAAATGCGGATTGGACGGCGGATTCATAGGCAACGATTTGTGCCTGTTGGCGCAGCTTGGCTGCATCAAGATTGGCTTTGTTCGTACCCCAGGTAAAAATCGGCAGGGTAATAGACGGCGCAAACGACCAAACGCCGGTGCCGCTTTTGAACAGCCCGCTCAATTCGGCAGAACCCGTACCGACGCTTCCGGTCAGGCGGATAGATGGGAAAAAGGCGGCGCGTGCCGCACCGATATTGGCGTTTGCCTGTTTAAGCGCGTGCTCGGCGGCACGGATGTCGGGACGGTCGAGCAATACTTCGGAACTCAAACCGGCCGGCAGTTTTTCAACAAAAAACTGCTTGTCCAACGGCAAACCGGCGGGCAGGTCATTGGGTATCGGTTGGTTAATCAGGGTTGCCAAGGCATTGCGCGCCTGTTCGCGGCTGCGCGCGGCATGGGCATAATCGGCTTTGGCAGATTCAATCAAGGCTTCCTGCTGGCGTAGGGCGACGGCGGAAATCACACCTGCCTTGTACCGCAATTCGGACAGCTTGTAGGTTGCTTCGCGCGTTTTCAGAACACGCTGCGCCAAAGACATCGCTTCTTCGGCATAACGTTCGTTGAAATAGGCTTTGGCAACGGTGGCAATCAGGCTCAAATGTGCCGCATCGCGGTTGGCGACACTGGCAAAATAGCCTTGCAGTGCTGCTTCGCTGCTGCTACGGACGCGTCCGAACAGGTCGAGTTCGTAAGATGCCGCACCCAGTCCGACATTGTAGCTGCTGCTGACATTGCCGCCGCTCAAGCTGCCTTGACGCGAACCGCTGGCATTGGCGGCAAGCGTGGGCAGAAGGTTGTTGCGCTCGATCATGTATTGTTTGCGGTAGATTTCGCTGTTCAATACGGCTGTACGCAAACTGGTATTGCGCTCGAGTGCGATGTCGATCAGCTTTTGCAGGCGCGGGTCGGCAAAATAGTCATGCCAACCCAAATCGACGGCACGGATGCCGCTGTCGGCGGTATCGTTTTTGAACGTTTCGGCAACTTCGACTTTGGGCTGCTCGTATTGGGGAATCATGGTACAGGCAGACAATGCAAAGGCTGCTGTAACAGAAGTTAAGGTGGTTTTCAATGTAGTATTCATAAAAAAGTCCCGATGCCGTCTGAAAACCGGCGGTTTTCAGACGGCATTTTGCTTAATATTGTTTATCGTCCGAACCGGTTATACCCGCTTCTGATGCATGTCTGACCGCCATTTCATGCTCGTGTGCAGTTTCTTTGAAGAATTTGCGCACCACTACATAGAAAAGCGGAACCAAGAATACGGATAAAAGCGTGCCGACCAACATCCCCCAGAATACGGTTGTACCGATGGCGCGCTGGCTGGCAGAACTTGCACCGCCGGCAATATACAGGGGAACCACGCCCAAAATAAAGGCGAACGAGGTCATGATAATCGGACGGAAACGCAGGCGGGCTGCTTCCAAAGCGGCTTCGACCGCGCTTTTCCCTTGCGCTTGAAGGTCTTTGGCAAATTCGATGATCAAAATCGCGTTTTTCGCACTCAAACCCATCACGGTAACGAAACCGACTTGAAAGTAGATGTCGTTGGCAAATGCAGGAATACCGCCCAACATCAGCTCGGTCAGGTTGCGCCCGGTTACACCTGCCGCTGCCCCTGCCAAGCCCTAAAGGCATCACAAGCAGAACGGCCAGCGGAATAGACCAGCTTTCATAAAAGTGCAGCAAGCACCAAGAAGACTGCAACGGCGGCAAGCGCGTAAAGAGCAATGGTTTGCGAACCGCCTTTTTGCCTCTTCGCGCGACTGTCCGCCCCACTCCAGGCTGTAACCGCCGCCCAATTCGTCAACCATTTTTTGAACCGCCTCCATGGCCTGACCGGTAGAAACACCTGTTGCGGGCGAACCGGACAGTTCCATAGCTGGATAACCGTTGAAACGAACGCTCTGTTCCGTACCCATCTGCCACGAAACGGTGGCAATCGAAGAAAGCGGAACGGCAATGCCTGAGCTATTCGGCACAGTCAGATTCAAGATGTCGGCAGGCTGCATACGTGCCGAAGCATCCGCCTGAACCATCACGCGCTGCAAACGGCCTTGGTTCGGGAAGTCGTTGACGTAAGACGAACCCAGCGCATTTGCCAGTGCGGTACGGATGCTGGCAAAAGAAATACCTTGTGCCGAAGCCGCCGAACGGTTAATGTCGATTTTCAACTGCGGTGCATCTTCCAAACCGCCGGCACGGACGGTGCTGAGGGTTAAACAAACCGCTGGTGCGCATTTTCTGAATCAACTCGTTGCGTTTGGCCAGCAATGCGGCATGACCGGTATTGTTGCGGTCTTGCAGGTTGATGCTCAAACCGGAGCCGTTGCCCAACTCCATAATCGGAGGCGGAACGATGGCGATGCCGAAACCGTCTTTAAGCGTCCCCCATCATCATACCCGTCAGCTTGCCGGCAATCGCAACGGCATCGCTGCCGGGGGCGGTACGTTCGTTCCAGTCTTTGAGCATGGCAAAACCCATCGCCATGTTCTGACCGTTACCCGAAAAGCTGAAGCCGGAAACGGTAATGATGTTTTCAATTTCAGGAATGCTTTTTGCCAACTGCGTTACTTGCGCCAGCGCCGCATCGGTACGCTCTTTAGTCGCACCCGCAGGCAGTTGCACGCTGACCATGACGAAGCCTTGGTCTTCGGTCGGCAAGAAAGAAGTCGGTAGGCGCATAAACAGGAATACGCCGACAACCGCCAAAACCAACGTAAACAACCATCATGCGCAAAGTCTTGCGCAATACTTTGGCAACCCAGCCTTCGTAGCCGTGTGTCCAGTTGTCGAATTTTTTGTTAAACCAACCGAAGAAACCTTTTTTCTCTTCGTGATGCCCTTTCGGGATGGTCTTCAACATTGTGGCACACAAAGCAGGTGTGAGTGTCAGCGCAAGGAAGGCGGAGAAGGCTATCGATGCCGCCATAGTCAGTGCAAACTGTTTATAGATATTGCCCGTCGCCCCGCTGAACATAGCCAGTGGAACGAATACAGACATCAAAACAGCAGTAATACCGATTACCGCACCGGAAATCTGACCCATTGCTTTTTTTGGTTGCAGCCTTAGGCGGCAGGCCTTCACCCGCCATAATGCGCTCGACGTTTTCAACCACCACAATCGCGTCATCGACCACAATACCGATGACCAAAACCATCGCAAACATGGTCAGTACGTTAATCGACATGCCCATATAAGAGATGAAGGCGAAACCGCCCAACAGGGAAATCGGTACGACGATGGTCGGAATCAGCGTATAACGGATGTTTTGCAGGAAGAGGTACATTACGACAAACACCAGCACCATCGCTTCGATTAAAGTGTGAATCACTTTTTTTCAATCGAAATTTCGACGAATTTGGAAGTATCGTAAGGGGTTTTTCCAGCTCATACCCTGAGGAAAGTATTTTTCCAACGTCGCCATGCGTTCTTTAACCGCCTTTGCCGTCGCCATCGCATTACCGCTATTGGACAGCATCACCGCCATACCGGTGGTATTTACACCGTTCAGACGGGTTGAGGAAGAATAGTCTTCCATACCCAATCCGACTTTCGCCACATCCTTCAGGTAAACATTAGAACCATCAGTATTGGCGCGGAGGATGACGTTGCCGAATTCTTCGGCCGTACTCAACTGCCCTTGCGCCGTTACGGTAGCCGTAACAGTCTGCCCCTGAACAGCGGGAAGCGAACCGATGGAACCTGCGGAAATTTGGATATTCTGTGCCGACAGCGCACTGCCGACATCAGCAAACGACAAATTGTAGTTCTGCAGTTTCTTAGGATCGACCCAAATCCGCATGGCGCGTTGCGCGCCGAACAACTGAACCTTGCCCACCCCGTCGATACGTTGCAGTTCGGGCACAATATTGCGCTGCGCGTAGTCGTTCATCTCCTCGGTTGACTGTACGTCTGACGACAGCATCACAATCATCAAGAAATTGGAACGCGCTTTGGATACGGTAACGCCGTACTGTTGAACGGTTGCCGGCAACATGCTCAATACTTCGGAAAGCTTGTTTTGCACCTCCACCTGAGCCAAATCTTCGTCGGTTTCAGGCGTAAAGGTCAGGCTCACGCTGCCGCTGCCGCTCGAATCGGCAGAAGTGGACATATAATCCAAACCTTCCACGCCGTTCATATTCCGCTCGATAACGGAAAGTACGCTGTCTTCCATCACTTGTGCGGATGCACCCGGATAAGTAGCCCTCAGGGTAATATTCGGTGCGGCAACAGACGGATATTGCGAAACAGGCAGGCTTTTAATGCCGAAAATACCCGCCGCAATAATGAAAATCGAAATAACCCACGCAAAAATGGGGCGGTCGATAAAGAATTTAGCCATCGATGCCTTCCTTATTTCTCTTCAGAAGCAGGTTTGGCTTCAGATGCCGTCTGAACGCCGGCTTGAGGGGCAGAAGCTTGGTTTTCAGACGGCATCCATTCTTTAGGCGTTACTTTTTTCGCACCCGTCATGCCGGCGATACTGATTCCTTCCACAACTACCTTGTCCCCGTCCTTCAGACCTGACGTAACAATCCAATTCGCACCCTGCTGTTGTGCAACCGTTACCTCTCGGGGTTCCATACCGCCTTGGGCGTTCACAATCATCACGGTATCTTTCGTACCGCGCGTTACCGCCTGCTGTGGAACGATGAATGCATTATCCACCGCCACTTGATCCATCAGCACGCGCACATACAGGCCGGGCATCAGGATATTCTGATCGTTCGGTACGGCGGCGCGCAGTGTAATCTGACCGGTCGATTCGTTGACGGTCGGATCGGCAAACAGCAGGCGGCCTTTTTCAGGGTAAACCGTGCCGTCGTCAAATTTGATGCCGACCGCTACCGCACCGTCTGCCGCCAGCAGCTTGCCTTCGGCTATCTGCCGGCGCAGTTTCATCACTTCGGATGCAGACTGGGTAACGTTCACATACATCGGATTGATTTGGCGGATGGTCGCCAGTACGGTCGCATCGCCGGCGTTCAGCAACGTACCTTCGGAAACTTTGGACTGGCCGATAAAGCCCGAAATCGGTGCGGTAATGCGCGAACGGTTCAGGCTGATACCGGCGGATTTGATTGCCGCCTGTGCCGCTTTGACGCCTGCCTCGGCAGAACGTTTCGCCGTTACCGCAGCATCGTACTCTTGTTTACTGATGGCATCGGCGGCAACCAGAGGTTTGTAACGCGCCAAGTCGGCATTGGCTTTAGCAAGGGTCGCCTGCGCGCTGGCTAATTGGGCGCGCGAGCTTTCCAGATTTGCTTCATAGGTGGAGCTGTCGACTTGGTAAAGCGGCTGCCCGGCATGGACATAACTGCCTTCTTGGAACAGGCGTTTTTGGATGATGCCGCCGACTTGCGCGCGGACATCGGCGGTACGCAGCGATTCCAAACGTCCCGGCAACTCGACGGTCAATGCGACGGTTTGCGGATGGACGGTTACGACACCGACGACGGGGGCCGGGGCTTCCCGACCAGCAGGCTGCCCGCCCTGTACCGCTTCATCTGCTTTGCCGCAAGATGACAGTGCCAACGCGACAGAGGCAGCCAACGCAGCCGCACACATCGCCTTAGAAGCATAAAAAGCCATTATTTATCCTATCTGTCTGGTTTGATATAAAGGGTTTTGCCAATCAACAGGCATTCTTATTTCAGGATATAAAAACCGCCTGCTTTGATACCCGAATGTTCGAACGGGTTGCAAAGCAGGTTATACCTGTTTTCAAAGTTGAGATGTAGTCTCAATTTCATGTGTTTTATTATACATACACGCTTGCATGGTTTCAAAGCATTTTTTTATAATCCGCCCTCATTAAACCGTGCCGAAACGAAACTGCCATTATGAGAAAAACCAAAACCGAAGCATTGAAAACCAAAGAGCATCTGATGCTTGCCGCACTAGAAACCTTTTACCGAAAAGGGATTGCACGCACCTCGCTCAATGAAATCGCCCAGACTGCCGGCGTAACACGCGGCGCACTCTATTGGCATTTCAAAAATAAGGAAGACTTGTTTGACGCGTTGTTCCAACGTATCTGCGACGATATTGAAAACTGTATGTCGAAAGATACGGAAAAATAATGCCGAAGGACAATCTTGGGCAGTATTCCGCCGTACGCTGCTTCATTTTTTCGAGCGGCTGCAAAGCAACGACATCCACTACAAATTCCACAGCATCCTGTTTTTAAAATGCGAACACACGGAGCAAAATGCCGCCGTTATCGCCATTGCACGCAAGCATCAGGCAATCTGGCGCGAGAAAATCACCGCTTTTTCTGACCGAAGCGGTGGAAAGTCAGGATTTGTCGGGTGATTTGGACAAGGAAATGGCGGTTATCTTCATCAAGTCGATGTTGGACGGGCTGATATGGCGCTGGCTCTCTTCCGGTGAAAATTTCGATTTGGGTAAAACTGCACCGCGCATCATCGAAATGATGATGGACAACTTGGAAAATCATCCCCAGCTGCGCCGGAAATAATCAAGCCTTTGTAAAAATGCCGTCTGAAAACCTTTTTTCTGTTTTTCAGACGGCATTTGTCTTCTATCCTGTTATGCTGCTCTGGCCTCTTCCTTTTTTTCCGCTGAGGCAAGCGTGTCGGCAAGCAGGTGGACGAGGTTTTTCAAACAGGGGCTGTTCGAGTGGTTCTTCCCCTCCGCCGAAAACGAGGGCAACTTCGGTATAGTCTTTCTGCCCTTTGCTGACTTTGCTGCCGTAATAGGCGGTTTGGGCTTTTTTCAGTGCCGCATCCCAATCCGTTTTTTCGGCCAATGTTTCGGCGGCGGCAAGCGAGGTCTTGGCAAAAAACGGCAGCGGGCGGTTTTGTCCGATATTAAAAAATGCAATCCATTCCGACAATAGCTGCAATGCCCTGTCTTGCGCGATTTCCGCCAATACTTCTGTTTCTCCGGATCTGACGATAAAGGTTTGCCGCGTTTCGGCTTCAGACGGCATGACGGCGCAAAATATCAGGTGTTCCAACAAAAAAGCCACACGTTGCGGCGCGTTGGGTTTGCCGTAGGCGTAAAACACCTGACCGCAACGGTACAGATTGCCCAAACTGCCTTTCAGGATTTGTCCGTCCGACGGTATGGCGTATGAAAGCGGTGGCAGTTTGGGGCTGTTTAAAACCGCCGTGTCGATTTGTTTGGCAGCGGTTTGGAAGTCCTGCTGCCAAAGTCTGCCCAACTCTCCCGACGGCAGCAGGCTTTCCGCCCCGATGCGGGCGGCGGTTTGGGAAAAATCTTGTCCTTCGCGGCGCGCCTCGATATAGATTTCGGTGATTTGCTCGGCATGTTGCGGCTCGAAGGGTTCGGCCGGTTCCCATGCTTCGTCGATATAGGGTTCGCTCCATGAAAGCTGCTGCTGAAGCCATGCTTTGACGGGATTACGCCAAAACCGGACAAATGCCTCCTGTCCGATTTCGGCAACGGGTTCGCAGCTTTCGACGGAGTTGTCGAAAAAGGGTTGAGACTGCCCTGAGGGGCATTCGAGTGCTTCGGCGTAGTCGGTACGTGTACTGAATATGCCGTCTGAACGGGAACCGGTCTGGAAATAGCGATGTGAGAAGGGTTGCAGCGGATGCTGTTCTATCCAGTTTTCTGCAAGTTGCCGGCTGCCGATTCCGGTCATGGCGGCAACGGTATCGATGAGTTCGCCCAACAGGGAAGACGGGGCAAGCTCTTCGTCTTTGCGGATGTCGCGCCCGATGTAGGACAAATACAGGATTTCGCGCGCGCTGATGAGGGCTTCGAGGAACAGGTAGCGGTCATCATCGCGACGGGCGCGGTCGCCTTTGGCGGGATGTTTGGCAATCAGGTCGAATACGGCGGCTTTTGGTATTACGGGGAAAAATCTCCGTCGTTCAAACCCAACAAACAGATGACTTTAAAGGGCAGGCTGCGCATCGGTACCATACTGCAAAAAGTGATGCCGCTGCGTAAAAAGCCCGCCTCGCTTTCGCTGTCGAGGAAACGGCGGATATGGCGGATGACGGTTTGTTGCGGCAACTGTCCGACGAACCCAGCCAGAGTACTCTCTTCCTGCCATTTGACCCATTCGTTTTCGAGATTTTTGGACTGCCTTTTGGTCATCGGCTTCGGCTTGGAACAATGTTTTAAGCAAATCTCGGCAACGTCCTACCCATTCATCAACCGTCGCAGGTTGCCGCCATATCCGTACAATATCCGTCAGGGACTCGATAAAGGCGGCAAAACGTCCGAACATGGCGGTTTGATTCACGTCGGCATACCACGCGCTGACATCCTGCCACATCGGATTGCCGCCTTCGGGCAACATCCAGCCCAATATCATGCGTTCTACCGCCTGCTTCCAGGTGAACAGCTGATCCGTGCCGCCGCGCATTTCTCCGTCCAAACCCCAGTGAACGTTCAAATCGGCAACCATGTCGTGCAAAAGCGGCAAATCGTCCTCAGTCAGTCCGAAACGGCGCAACACGGGCGCGGTTTCTAAAAGCACAAGCACTTTATCGACTTCAAATCGGCTTTCCAACAAGTCGAACAGGCATGACAAAGCATGAAACAGCGGTTGGCGGCGGCTGATTTTTACGTCCGAAACGGAATACGGCAATGCCTGTGCACCGGGCTGAGCCTGTCCGAACACGGCCTCGATAAATGGTGTATAGGATTCGATGTTCGGGGTTAATACGGCGATATCGTGCGGCTGCCAATCGGGATGTTCATGCAGAATTTTCAACAGTTTGTCTTTGAGTATCTGCAATTCGCGCAAAGGGCTGTGTGCGGAGACGATGCGTATCGATCCGTCGTCCGTATTAAGATTTCCCGCTTTTTTTCAGACGGCATATCCAAGTTTTTGAATATCGGTTTGCAGGGCGTGCAAAAAGCGTATCGCGGCTGCCTTCTTCAAACACCGGCGTTTCTTCTTCTATTTCCATTTCGTTCAAAAAGTCGAAAAAGTCCCGCCCCTGCTTGCCCAATGAGGCGAGCAGCGGATGCCCTGCCTGAGTCAAATCAGGGATCGCCGCCGCCCTTGAGGATTTGCGCCGCTTCAATGACATTGCCCCAATGCATCCCGCTCGGATTGAGTGCGAACACGAACACATCGCAATGTTCGGACAGCTTGTGCAAAAGCTGCAGATACATCGGCGCCATAGTGGAAATGCCGAAAACGAAATAACGCTCGGGCAGCTTATCACTGCTCAAAGATTCCAACAGCTTTTTCCCACAAAGCAACACGGTGCGGCGCGCTTTGCCTGCCATCGTCGAGGTAACACCACAGTTTGGACTGCCAGATTTCATCGTCGCCCAAACCGAGCAGCCTGCCCTGCTGCCAAGCGTCTATCCACTGAGGACGATACACAAGGTATTGGTCGAATATGTCTGCAAGCTGGCCCGCGAGCTGATAATCTGCCGATTCGCCGCTGCCCAGATAGTCTTGCAGCACATTCCTCACATCTTCAAATTCTACCGTATTCCGGAATGCTTCACTACGGAACAAATCCAGCAGCCGCCAGCGCATGACTTCGGGTGCAAATGGGCTGAGTTCCGGAATACCGGGAATCAGTTTTTTCATCAACTTCCACGTCAGGCCGGCAGGCAGGCTGAACGCCAAATTCGCCGCCACGCCCAAATCGCGTGCGAGGCAGGTGTTGAGGTAGCGGCGCATCCCCTGACTCTGCACAATAATCTGTTCGGGCTGTAAAGCCGATTTCAGCAGTTTGAATTTTTGAATGTGGGCAAACAGTGCCGCCAGCGTTTCAAGACGATTGGATTGATACAAATAAAACATGATTTCAAACAGAAGCTGTGGTCAAGTATTCGGGATTATATAGCCTTTCCCCGTCCGCCTTCAAACAAAATGCCGTCTGAACCTTTCAGACGGCATTTGATCATTTAAACCATTTCCTCAAAACAGGAATCCGCGACAGCAGCAACGTATCCAACAGCCAAATAACGGCAATGGCAAGCAGCGCGGTCGGGAAAAGCAGTGCAATCAGCAGCAGCGGCAATGCCATCGCCCACCAGACAGGCAGTTTGACTTTCTGTGCCGGCGGAACCATGCCCACCGCTCCGGTCGGACGGCGTTTCCACCACATCACGCAGCCGCTGATACTGATAAAAATGACGGCAAGGCAGAACAAGACATTTGCCAATACGCTCCACCAGCCCAGAGTACCCATATGCAGCGCAATGCTTGCCGCCATGAATTTACCGAACGGGTTGTAATCAGCAAAACGGATATCGGCAAGAATCTTGCCGCTGTACTGGTCGATATGTACCGTACGGTCGGCAAACGGACTAATCATATCGTAACTCATGGAATCCTGAGACAAAGTCCATACTCCCTCCTCGCCTTTGGGCAAATTCAGCTGATAACGCCCTTTGAAACCGATTTCCCGCGCAAAACGGTCGACGGTTTCCAATGTCATCGGCTCACTGGGGTTAATGCCGTTTTCACCCACAGTCGTCCCTGAGACAGGCATGGGCGTAAGCTCCAAAATCCACGGTACTTCTTTAACCTTGCCGTCATTCAATATCTCACCGTGGGTCGGTACAACTGAAACAGGGTTCGGTTCGACACCCCATTTGCCAGCCGGGAACTGACTCCAAGCCTGTACGAACTTGCCGCCCCAAATACCCGACCACGCAATTCCGGACAGACAGAACAACAGCAAAAATCAACGATACCCAAGTTCCAAACGCGCCGTGCAGATTCCGCCACCAAGAACGCGCCCTGCCTTTTGGCGGCAGCAGCATCGCTTTAATGCCGCGCTGTTTCGCCCACCAAAGGTACAAGCCGCTGACAACCATAATAATGGTCAGTGAAGCCGCCGTTTCCAAAAGATAATCGCCTGCAGCACCGAGCATCATATCGCCGTGGATTTCATCCATAGTGTGATACCAACCCTGATTGCGCGGCATGGTGTTGACCACTTTTGCCGTATAAGGATCGACCGCAACCATGGTTGCCTTACCCTCATTGTTGACACGGAACACAGCAACCATATCATCAGCACGCGGTGCAATATATTGGACGACAGATGAAGTCTCCGGATTAACTGCACTGCGTGCCGCTTCTGCCTGAACAGAGAGGGGTTGCACCACTGCCTGAGGAACGACATGAATACGCTCTCCTCTTTACCGGTAATATTGGCAAACAACAGCATACCCAAACCTGTAACGGCAAGCAGGGTCAAGAAGGGCATAACCAACAAACCGGCATAAAAATGCCACCTCCAAACGCTCAAATAATGCCGGTTATTCTGCTGACCGACTTCAGTTTTGATTTGTGTATCCATTAATCGTCCTTTTTAAAAAAATAGGGCTATCGTGATGATGCGCGATTATAAATAATAAAGACTAATTCTTTATGACTAAAAATCAATTTTTTTGCAACATATGAAAAAAAGATTCAATTTTGAAGAAACAAACCTATATGCCGTCTGAAAGCATCAAACAATGCTGTCCGACACCCAACCGCACCATTCTTTAAACCATACAAAAATATCAGTCGGCCTGACCGTTTAAGCATCAAAATCCCCACTTTCAGACGGCATAAATCAAAAACAGGATTTCCATTCAAAATAAAAAATCCGGATTCGATATGAATCCGGATTTCTGCGTCCGACAAAGTCGGAAAAACAACGGTTAGAACTTACCGCCTGACTGGTTGACCATATAGTCAACCGCAGCTTTTACCTCATCATCGCTCAAATCGCCGCGACCGCCTTTTGCAGGCATCGTATTGAAACCTTCAATCGCGTGTTTGTGCAACGTGTCCTTGCCTTTTTTGATGCGGTCGGACCAATCGGCTTTGGTGCCTACATGGGGAATACCTGGAATTGCATTGCCATGGCAGGCGGCACAAACGGTTTCATAAACCTGTTTGCCGTCTACTTTGGCAGCAGGTGCGGCTTTTTCCTCGGCTTTAGGTTCGGCTGCGGCAGGTTTGGCTTCAGAAGAGGCTTGTGCCGCTTCTGAAGGAGCAGAGGCTGCGGGTTCTGCCGCCGGTGCGGGAGTCGGTGCAGGCTCGGCTTTTTTCACCGGAGCTTTACCGTCTTTATTGGAAAGACCCCATACATAAGCAGTCATAATATGCAGTTTGTCTTTATCCAAGAAACGTCCCCAAGCGGGCATTTGGCTGCTGCGTCCGTTGGTAATGGTTTCGATAATGGCTTTTTGCGTACCGCCCCACAACCATACGTCATCAGTCAGGTTTGGACCCAAACCTTGGATACCTTGCCCCTTATCGCCGTGACAAGTGAAACAGTTGGCAGGCGGACCACTAAACAAGGCCTGTCCGCGTGCTGCACGCTCTTCATCATACTGACCTTTTGGTTTTGAAAGAGACATCACATAATGCGCAACGTCTTTTACGCCTTCCTCACCTAAAGCAGGACCCCATGCAGGCATGGTTGCAATGCGGCCTTTTTCAATGGTCTCATGAATTTTATCGGGATCGCCGCCCCACAGCCAATCGCCATCGGTCAGGTTAGGGAAACCTTTGGAACCTTTAGCATCAGAACCGTGACACTGGATACAATAAGTGTTAAACAGGTTTTGGGCAATTTGTTTGGCTTGAGGATCTTTTGCCACTTTTTCAATCGGCATATCTGCAAATTTAGCATACAGCTTGCCATACTGTTCATCGGCTTTTTTAACCTCTTTTTCATATTGGTTATGGCTGGTCCATTTCAGCAGGCCTTTATAGTCGCCGACACCCGGATACATAACCAGATAACCGATACCAAACAACCATGTCAAAACATACAGCCAAAAACCACCACCGCGGTAACGGATTGTCGTATTCGGCAATACCGTCCCACTCATGACCCGTGGTTTGCACTTCTTCGCCCTTCTTCGGGCGCTTGACAACATTTTGGGACAACAGCAGCCAAGCTAAGCCGATAAAGCTCAGTAAGACAATAACTGCAATATATAAATTCCAAAAGTTACTGGTAAATTGGGATGTTGTGTTCATTGTTTTTGCTCCGTTATCACGATATCAACGGTGTTCGCTTTTTTTATCTTGTGTATCTTGATTTTCATCGAAAATGCTGTTTGCGGCATCATCGTAGTTTTTCTTGTTCCGCCTGTTGAAGACAATATAGAGTACCAACAGGAAACAGATGAAGATCCATACCGTAAAAAGAGAACGAATACCGTTAATATCCATGATGTTACCTTACGTTCTTCAAAGCCAGGCCCAATCCTTGCAGATAGGCGACTACAGCGTCCAGCTCTGATTTGTTTGTCAAAGCTTCCGGTGCTTTTGCAATTTCCTCATCGCTGTAAGGCGTACCCACTTTACGCAAAGCCTTCATATGTGAAACGGTTGCTTCAACATCTACCTTATTGCGTGCAAGCCACGGGAATGCCGGCATATTGGATTCAGGCACGACATCACGCGGATTCAGCAAGTGGATACGATGCCATTCGTCAGAATAACGACCGCCGACACGTGCCAAATCAGGACCTGTACGTTTGGAACCCCATTGGAACGGATGGTCATAAACTGACTCTCCGGCAACGGAATAATGACCATAACGTTCAGTTTCTGCACGGAACGGACGAATCATCTGGGAATGGCAGTTATAGCAACCTTCACGGACAAAAATATCCCGTCCTGCAACTTGCAAAGCATTGTAAGGTTTCACGCCCGGAACCGGCTGTGTTGTCGCCTTGGTAAAGGCCAAGGGGACAACCTCGATCAACAGACCGACACTGACTACAAGCAGCGTAAACACAATCAGAACACCGATTTTTCTTCAGCTAATTGTTGTAATTTCATTTTGGTAGCCTATCTTTCTTAGTATTTTAGTGATGCTGTGTTTGGGAAACCGCAGGGATTTCAGCATCAACCGCCTTACCGCTGATGGCTGTGCGGTACACGTTGTACGCCATAATGCACATACCGCTCAGATACAATAAACCACCTGCAAAACGAATCATGTAATAAGGCATGGTACGTTTTACGGATTCGACAAACGAATAAGTCAACGTACCATCATCGTTCAAAGAACCCCACATCAAACCCTGCATTACACCGGCAATCCACATAGCAGCGATATACAGTACCACACCGATGGTGGCAATCCAGAAATGTGCTTCCACCAGTTTGGTGCTGTGCATCTGTTCTTTACCGAAGAGGCGAGGAATCATGTAATAAACAGAACCGATAGTTACAAAACCTACCCAACCCAATGCACCTGCATGAACGTGCGCGACAGTCCAGTCCGTATAGTGGCTCAATGCATTGACCGTTTTAATCGACATCATCGGACCTTCAAAGGTAGACATACCGTAGAAGGACAAGGATACAATCAGGAATTTAAGAATTGGGTCTGTACGCAATTTGTCCCACGCGCCGGACAAGGTCATGATGCCGTTAATCATACCGCCCCAAGAGGGTGCAAACAGAATCAAAGACAGAACCATACCCAAAGATTGAGTCCAGTCAGGCAGCGCAGTGTAGTGAAGATGGTGCGGACCCGCCCACATATAGGTGAAGATCAGCGCCCAGAAGTGAACGACAGACAAACGGTAGGAATAAACGGGGCGACCTGCTTGTTTGGGGACGAAGTAGTACATCATACCCAAGAAGCCGGCAGTCAGGAAGAAGCCTACGGCGTTATGACCATACCACCATTGAACCATGGCATCGATTGCACCTGAATAAACAGATACGATTTCATCAAACCGGCCGGGATGCTGATGTTATTGACAATGTGCAAAAGCGCAACTGCTAAAATAAAGCCGCCATAGAACCAGTTGGCAACATAAATATGTTTAATCTTACGTTTGGCAATCGTACCGAAAAATACAATGGCGTAAGCCACCCAAACCAATGTAATCAGAATATCAATCGGCCATTCCAGTTCGGCATATTCTTTACCCTGAGTCCAACCCATAGGCAGGCTAATGGCCGCAGCAACGATTACTGCCTGCCAACCCCAAAAGGTAAATGCAGGCAGCCAACCGCCGAAAAGACGGGTGTTACAGGTACGTTGGACAACGTAGTATGAAGTGCCGATCAAGCCGCAACCGCCAAATGCGAAAATAACCGCATTGGTATGCAGCGGACGCAGACGACCAAAGTGAAACCAGGGGCCGATGTCCGATAAATCAAGGGCGGGAGCAAACAATTGGGCAGCTACGATAACGCCGACCAACATGCCCACGATACCCCAAACTACAGTCATGATGGCGAACTGGCGCACCACTTTGTAGTTGTAAGTTTGTGTGTCCATGAGAGTCTCCATGAATTATGGGAATAAAAATTTTTTATCCTGCCGACCCTTGCAGCCTATTCAAGGTACAATTCGGGCAAGCGTAATTTTTTCTAAATTTAACATATCTACTTTTATTACGCCAAGCAGAATTACATTTGAAAGATAAAGGGTGCCCACTCTTAAATATTTTTTTATTCCATAAAAAAATCAAATTTTTATAATAAATTGCATTTTTATTTTTTTCATTACTTGTTTTTTTCAAGCCCCCTTTTTTATAGCACTTTATTGATGTAGATTAAGCTGCATTCTAAAGTCATTTAGTCAATAATATTTAACAATATAAGCAATAGCTATGATTAATTATAAAATCGTTCCGTCTCCTCTCGACCATGAATGGCACATCCTGTTGACATTTACGAAACATGATGATTTTCCAATAGAAATAAGCCTCCCAAACTGGACTCCCGGCAGTTATCTAATTCGGGATTTTTCCCGCCACATTACATCTATCGATGCATCCTGCAACGGTGTACCCGTCCGACTCGACCAAATTGCAAAAAACTGTTGGCATGCCGCCGCCTCACGCGGAGAGTGGCAAATCCGCTACACAGTGTATGCATTCGATTTGTCTGTTCGCGGTTCTTTTCTGTCGACGGAACGAGGTTTTTTTGACGGGGCATGCCTGTTTCTAAGGGTTAAAGGGGCTGAAATGCTGCAGCACCGGTTAGATTTGTCTGATATTCCGACAGGATGGCGTATCGCCACGACCCCTAACCGAAACAGATCGATATTTTTTTCAGACGGCATCCTATGCCGAATTGATTGACCGCCCTGTGGAAATGGGCTTGATTGAATTTTTAGATTTTGAAGCGGCAGGAATTCCGCATACGCTCGCCCTAAGCGGCATCTATCCCAACTTCGACCGCAACAGGCTGATTTCAGACCTCAAGAAAATCTGCGAAACTGAATTGGCAATGTTTTCCTCCCCTTCCCCATTTGAGAAATATTTGTTCCTGCTCCATGTCGGTGAACAAATATATGGCGGTCTGGAACATACCGACAGCACTGCCCTGCTTTCTGACCGGCACTGGCTGCCACCTGCAGGCATGGCTGATGCCAATGAAAAACTATACCCAGCTGCTCGGTCTTTTTTTCCCACGAATATTTCCATGCATGGAATGTCAAATCCATCAAACCTGCCGCATTCGCCCCTTATGACCTTGACAAAGAAAAACTATACCGAACAACTATGGGCATTCGAAGGCATTACATCCTATTACGATGATTTATTTTTTTGATCCGCAGCCGCACTATCACGCCAGAATCCTATTTAAACCTGCTGGCACAATGCATTACGCGCGTACAACAGGCTCACGGCCGTTTAAGGCAGACTTTGGCCGAATCAAGCTTTACCGCGTGGAACAAATTTTATAAACCGGATGAAAACAGTCCGAACGCCATCGTCAGCTATTATCAGAAAGGTGCACTGGTCGCATTGTGCCTTGACCTGATAATACGCAACCGGAGCAACGGCAGTCATTCTCTTGATACGGTAATGGACGAACTCTATCGAGAGTGGGCGGATACGCGCATGGGCATTCCGGAAAAACACTGGCAAATCCGTTGTCAGGAAATTACCGGCTTGGATTTGGAAGATTTTTTCCAAAAAGCGTTATACAGTACCGAAGATTTGCCGCTTGCCGAGTGCCTGTCTACCGTAGGAGTGGGGCTGACCTTCCTACCGCTTCCCCGCCAACACGGCGGCGGATATACAGAACACATTTACCCCTTTCCGCCGGCAGGTGATTTCGGCGCACGTTTCAAACAAAACACCGACCACATCGTCCTGACGCATATCCTTAACGGCGGCAGCGCGGAATCTGCGGCACTGTATCCGCAAGACAAAATCATTGCTTTAGACGGTTATGCCTGCACCGACTTTGCCGCACAATGGACCCGATACCCCGTCGGGGCAAAAAAATCAATATCCACTTCTTCCGTTCCGGCATATTGCGTCAAACCGTCTTGACGGTTCAGGCAACGGGGCGGATACTGCACTTTACATATCACAGACCGGAACCTGTTGGAAAACTGGTTGTTCGGTTAGAACTTTCAGACGGCATTGCACACAAAATGCCGTCTGAAAACCAACCGCAAAAGCAAAGGAAATAAAATGGCGATTCTAAAACTTGACGAACATCTCTACATCTCCCCACAACTGACGGAAGCCGATGCGGAACAAATCTCGCTACTGGGTATCAAAACCGTCATCTGCAACCGCCCGGATCGCGAGGAAGAAGGACAACCGGACTTTTTCGCAGGCTCGCCCGTGGCTGGAAAAAAGCAGGCGTTACCGGATTCCATCACCAACCCGTTATCGCCCGCGACATCCAAAACCATGATGTCGAAACCTTCCGACAACTCATCGGACAAGCCGAATATCCCGTCCTTGCCTATTGCCGAACCGGTACGCGCTGCTCCCTCCTGTGGGGCTTCCGCAGAGTGGCAGAAGGTATGCCGGTTGACGAAATCATCCGCCGCGTAGAAGCGGCAGGGTGTGAATCTGGAAAAACTTCAGAACCCGTTTGGAAGACGCAGCGGTCAAACCATAAAACCGACCGATACACAAATGCCGTCTGAACAGATTTCAGACGGCATTCGTTCAAACGTTAAACTTTATTGAGCCTTGGTTTCCGTTACAAAAACCGATTTTGGTAATCCCTGCCTGACGGGCGGCCTCCAACGCTTTGTTCACATAATCATATTCTACCGCCTTATCTGCCGCAATTGCCACAATCACGTTTTCATTCTGATCCTTGGCAGCTTTCAGACGGCTTTCCACCTCCCCGATTTCCACTTTGCTTGCAGAATCTCCGCCGACATAATAACCACCGTTTGCATCAATCGTCAGGCGCAAGGGATCTTTAGGCTGTTTATCCTGCTTGTTTGCCTGCTCGGACGCGGTTGGCAATTCCAAAGGAATGGAATGCGTCAGCACCGGCATGGTAATCATAAATACAATCAGCAAAACCAGCATCACGTCCACCAACGGCGTAACGTTGATGTCGGACATCGGCGAGTCATCGCCGGAATTCATCGAACCGAATGCCATTTCCTTAATCCTTTTTGGTTCAACAGGCGGACATGCAAATCATGCGCCATCGCATCCAAATCCTGAGTCAGCGTCTTCGCACCGCGGTTGAGGAAGTTGTACGCCAACACGGCCGGAATCGCCACAAACAGACCCGCCGCAGTAGAAACCAATGCCTCGCCGATCGGACCGGCAACCGCCGCAATACTCATCTGTCCGCTTTTGTCCGATATTAATCAGGGCATGGTAAATCCCCAAACCGTACCAAACAGGCCGATAAACGGTGCGGTTGCGCCAATGGAAGCAAGCGCGGTCATACCATAATCAAAGCGACGCATAATCTGAGCCATACTGTTGCGGATTTGAATGACCAAATACTCGTTCAACGGCAGCGCCTGAGCCAATTTGGAAGCTTCATTTTGACGGTAGTTGCGGTACGACTGCAATGCCTCTTGCGCCAGTTTGGACAGGGGAGCGTCAACGGCACGCACTTTTTCAAGCGCATCGTTCAAAGACAAAGTATTGCTCATATGCCGCTTAACAACCATATTGCCTTTTGCGCGCCTGATACAGCTTAATGCTGCGTAAGACAATCAGACACCATGTTACGATACTCATCAGCAACATCAACACAAACACACCGATCAGGACGACATCGCCTGATTCAAACACTAATTTCAAATCCATAATGATTCCAAAACTGATAAAAACAAATCAAAAATCCAAGCTGCCGCAAACTGCCGCGACAACAGCCTAATTCAATTCAAATTTAACGGGGACTTTAAACTCCGTCCAGGCATCCGCATGAAAATGCCCGTTTTGCGCTGCCTTGCGTGCCGCATTGTCCAAACGGGAAAAACCGCTGCTTTTCACCACTTTGACGGACTCGACATGACCACCCGGAGATACCATCACACTCAGGACAACCGTACCCTGTTCATCGTTTTCCATAGAAAGCGTAGGATAAGGCGGTCTCGGAATACTGCCGTTGGCACGCAGGGGATTACCTTTGCTGCTGCCGGCACCTGTTCCGCCGCCGCTGCCGCCGGTTCCTTCCCCATGCTCGCCTTTTGGCTCCGCCGCTACCTTTACCGCTGCCTTCTCCGCGCCCCGTTCCGTCACCTTTGGTACCGGTTCCCTTACCTTCTCCCCCGCCGTGCTCGCTGCCGGCTTTGGCGGAAGTATTGCCGGGTTGTTCGGCAGGTTTTTCAGACGGCTTCTCTAGCGTTTTCTCAACCGGTTTGGGAGTCGGCTTCACTTCCGGCTTAGGCTCTGGTTTCGGTTTTTCTTCGGGTTTCGGCTTTTCCTTGGGCTGCTGAATATCTGCATCCGCCTTTTTTGTAACCACCGGCTTCAAAACCGGTTTGGGCGGCTCGACAGGTTTAGGCTGCTCAGGCTCGGGTTGCGGCTCAGGCGCAGCAGGCGCACCTGCGCCTTCGGGCGCACCGTCCCCGCCTCCAAAATCACCGAGATCAACAAACTCGATATTTTCGGTCTCCACCACAGGTGGCTTATGCGCCTGCCAAAGCAATGCAACCATTGCCAAATGCAGCAGTGCAACAGAAACCACGACCGCAGGGGTTAAAATTCGTTCTTTATCCATAATTCGACCATAATAATGGCAACAATTCCTATTTGCAACCTATTTTTTATAATTTGTTGTCATGTGAACGCCTGCTTCATTCATAGGCAAACCGTGTTTAAACGCGGTATTACAGCAAATCATCAGATAATAGGTTGGCAGAAAAAATGATTCCGTCTGATTTCTTATTCCAATAAAATCAGGTTAGATGGTATATTGCTGTTTTCAGCCGCCAGTAACTGCATACCACCTGTTTTAAAGGAAAATCATGTTTCGGAATTTTGACTTGGGCGTATTCCTGCTTGCCGTCCTGCCCGTACTGCTTGCCATTACCGTCAGGGAGGTGGTGCGCGGCTATACGGCGCGCTACTGGGGAGACAACACTGCCGAACAATACGGCAGGCTGACACTGAACCCCCTGCCCCATATCGACTTGGTCGGCACGGTAATCTTTCCGCTGATTACTTTGATGTTCACACCGTTTCTATTTGGTTGGGCACGTCCTATCCCTATCGATTCGCGCAACTTCCGCAACCCTCGCCTTGCCTGGCGTTATGTTGCCGCATCCGGTCCGCTGGCAAATCTGGCAATGGCCTTTTTGTGGGGGCTGATTTGGGTATTGGCTCCATTCATCGGCGACGCATACCAAAATGCCGCTGGCAAAAATGGCAAATTACGGCATCCTGATTAACGCCATTCTGTTTGCGCTCAACATTATTCCTATCCTGCCTTGGGACGGCGGCATTTTCATCGACACCTTCCTGCCGGCGAAATATTCGCAAGCGTTCCGCAAAATCGAACCATATGGGACATGGATTATCCTGCTGCTTATGCTGACCGGGATTCTAGGGACGTTTGTCGCCCCTGTCGTACAGCTGGTTATGATACTGGTTCAATCCCTCATCGGATGGTTTATTTGAATTTACGGTTTTCGGGCGATACGGCCGTATTTACCAACCACAGAAAAACGCAGCAAGGCTTCCCTGCCTGCTGCGTTTTTCTGTTTTACAATGCCCTGTCAAAATAAAGCGGCACACCTGATTTTTCACTCATCGTCATCAGATAACCCATCACTTTTTGAGGCCATTCGATTCCGCGCACCACGGTCAGGTTGCGCAAAATAGGAAAAACCAAAATATCCTCCATGCCGATTTCTCCGTTTATGCCGTCTGAAACTTCATGCATCAGACCGTCCAAATCGTTCAGATCTTCATGGATGCGGTCAAGATATTGGGCGGTTTTATTCAGATTGGCAGAAAAAGCTTCCGATGTTTTTCTCTTTTTTTATCTGTAAAATATTTAACTGCTTCGGCAGTAGCGAACTCGGGCAGACCGATTTTAACAGTACGCGGCTGAACCAGTTTGTTGTTGTAACTGCCGACTTTGTCCAGCCATGCCTGTATTTCTGGGCGGATTTCATTTTTCAGACGACCCTCTCGGTCAAGATAACGGACAATGTCCAAACTCTCGCCCATAAACGAACCGTCTTCTTTTTGCAGGATGGGCACTTGTTTCGCGCCAATCATGCCGATAGGCGTTGCCTCGTCGTCGTTTGCCATCACGATTTCTTCAACGTCAGCACCAAACAGCCCGGCAGCCATCCGCGCACGCACGCAAAACGGGCAATGATCGTAAATATACAGCTTCATCGGATATTCCTTTCATGTTCGTCAAACGGACAAACCTTATCACTTAAGGTCGCCTGAAACAACTGCCGACAGCCGATTCGCTTGAGTCCGATACAAATCGCTCCATCCAAACCCCAAAGAGGGATTTTCCAATGCGCCGAATCGTGAAGAAAATCGGTTTCGCGCACTCAATACCGTCTGCCGTTTCTTTGTTTGAAAGCCGATTCACGATACATGCAACATCCCGCAAAACAGCCAGCAAATCTCCTTTACAACCTGTTACAATAAACCTGTTTTTATCGAAACGAAAAGACACCATCATGACCACCATCAGCCCGATTCAAGACACGCAAAGCGCGACTCTGCAAGAATTGCGCGAATGGTTCGACAGCTACTGCGCCGCGCTGCCGGACAACGATAAAAACCTCATCGGTACCGCATGGTCGCTGGCGCAGGAACACTATCCCGCCGATGCTGCCACGCCGTACGGCGAGCCGCTACTCGACCATTTTCTCGGCGCTGCGCAGATGGTTAATGAACTCGACCTGCTCCCCGATGCCGTCGCCGCCACCCTGCTTGCCGACATCGGACGCTACGTCCCCGACTGGAATCTATTGGTTTCCGAACGCTGCAACAGCACTGTCGCCGAGCTGGTCAAAGGTGTGGACGAAGTGCAGAAACTCACCCACTTCGCCCGTGTGGACAGCCTCGCCACTTCCGAAGAGCGCGCGCAGCAAGCCGAAACCATGCGTAAAATGCTGCTGGCGATGGTAACCGACATCCGTGTCGTGTTGATCAAGCTAGCCATGCGCACCCGCACCATGCAGTTTCTCAGCAATATCCCCGACAGCCCGAAAAACGCGCCGTCGCCAAAGAAACCCTTGACATCTTCGCCCCGCTCGCCAACCGTTTGGGCGTGTGGCAGCTCAAATGGCAGCTCGAAGACCTCGGTTTCCGCCATCAAGAACCCGAAAAATACCGCGAAATCGCGCTGCTTTTGGACGAAAAACGCACCGAACGCCTCGAATACATCGAAAACTTCCTCAACATCCTGCGCGCGGAGCTTAAAAAATACAACGTCCACTTTGAAGTCGCCGGCCGTCCGAAACACATCTACTCCATTTACAAAAAAATGGTGAAGAAAAAACTCAGCTTCGACGGGCTGTTCGACATCCGCGCCGTGCGGATTCTAGTCGATACCGTCCCCGAGTGTTACACCACGCTGGGTATCGTCCACAGCCTCTGGCAGCCCATCCCCGGCGAGTTCGACGACTACATCGCCAACCCAAAAGGCAACGGCTATAAAAGTTTGCACACCGTCATCGTCGGCCCCGAAGACAAAGGCGTGGAAGTGCAAATCCGCACCTTCGATATGCACCAATTCAACGAATTCGGTGTCGCCGCCCACTGGCGTTATAAAGAAGGCGGCAAAGGCGATTCCGCCTACGAGCAGAAAATCGCCTGGTTGCGCCAACTCTTGGATTGGCGTGAAAACATGGCGGAAAGCGGCAAGGAAGACCTCGCCGCCGCCTTCAAAACCGAGCTTTTCAACGACACGATTTACGTCCTAACCCCACACGGCAAAGTCCTTTCCCTGCCTACGGGCGCGACCCCTATCGACTTCGCCTACGCCCTGCACAGCAGCATCGGCGACCGTTGCCGAGGTGCGAAAGTCGAAGGGCAAATCGTGCCGCTGTCCACCCCGCTTGAAAAACGGACAGCGCGTCGAAATCATTACCGCCAAAGAGGGAAATCCTTCCGTCAACTGGCTCTACGAAGGCTGGGTCAAATCCAACCGCGCCATCAGCAAAATCCGCGCCTACATCCGCCAGCAAAACGCCGACACCGTACGCGAAGAAGGCCGCGTCCAGCTCGACAAACAGCTTGCCAAACTCACGCCCAAGCCTAACCTGCAAGAGCTTGCCGAAAACCTCGGCTACAAAAAACTCGACGACCTCTATACCGCCATCGGACAAGGCGAAATTTCCAACCGCGCTATCCAAAAAGCCTGCGGCAAGTTGAACGAACCGCCGCCCGTGCCCGTTAGCGAAACCACCATCGTCAAGCAGTCCAAAATCAAAAAGGCGGCAAAACAGGTGTGCTCATCGATGGCGAAGACGGCTTGATGACCACGCTTGCCAAATGCTGCAAACCCGCGCCGCCCGACAATATTGTCGGCTTCGTTACCCGCGAACGCGGTATTTCCGTCCACCGCAAAACCTGCCCCTCTTTCCAACACCTCGCCGAACAAGCGCCTGAAAAAGTGCTTGACGCAAGCTGGGCGGCGTTGCAGGAAGGACAAGTGTTCGCCGTCGATGTCGAAATCCGCGCCCAAGACCGCTCAGGGCTTTTTGCGCGACGTATCCGACGCGCTTGCCCGCCATAAACTCAACGTTACCGCCGTGCAAACCCAGTCCCGCGACTTGGAAGCCAGCATGAGGTTCACGCTCGAAGTCAAACAAGTCAACGACCTCCCGCGCGTCCTCACCAGCCTCGGCGACGTCAAAGGCGTATTGAGCGTTACCCGGCTTTAAAATACAAAAAAATGCCGTCTGAAAGCCGAATATCGTTTCAGACGGCATTTTTGATGAAAGATTTAGTTCTCAGGCAGTCCACCCCATTGGTTATCTTCGTTTACAGAAGCTTGACAACACAAAACAATAAACCAAATCAGACCAAAAACCGGAACAACTGAAATCAAAATCCACCATCCCGATTTACCGGTGTCATGGAGTCGGCGTACACTGACTGATAGGCTCGGGATATATAAAGCAATAACAAAAATCCAATATAAATACACAACAATACCAACAAGACCTTCAAGACCTTCATTGATTTCAAACATTATCTCAGCGATAAATGGAATAGCTAGCACTGTAACTACAGTAAACAGCGTAAACCCCCAAAACTCTCTTCTGGAAGCCCGGCCTGAAAATTGGGCATACCGTTTGGTCAATGTTTCCAAGAACAAAGCAAATAGAGAAAGCTGCCCATTTTTATTGCCGGTCGAACTTGCGCCCAAAGGTTTATAAAGAGCTACCGCCTGCCCAGTTTCATCAACATCAAAATCAACTTTCATGCCCCGTGTTGGTATACCCTGCTCCTTCCATTCTTCGCCCTTAAACGGATAGCGTTTACCATCTTCACCACTGATTAAACCACCACCATTTTGAATTGAGAAATCTAAGATTTGACCTTTCATCGTTTTTAAATTCCTTTAATTATTTATTTCCAAGATATATTCATCGTTTTCTTTGTTCTGCCACCTGATGGAATAAGTAATGTCCTCACTGATTCTCGTCGTAGTCAGCGTAGCAGAACACACCCTGATTCCTGCTTCATTATTAGCTGCAGTCTCCTCTACATCATCCAATGAAACAAACTGACCGATAAAGAACGATTTCTGGTTAACAATCTTCTTCACCAAACCTTCCGCCTCGCTGGAACCACATGAAGGCAAACCACCCATACAACCCGTCAATAACATTGCCGGGAGAACTCCGGCAAAAAAATACCATTTCTGATTTTTCATCTCTTATCCAAAAAAACAAAAAAATAAGTTGGTTTTAAAAAAAGTACAGTAAAAACTGTATTAAGTATTGCATTAAAATATTTTTTTAGTCAATAAATACATTAATACAATTTAAAAAAAGAGTCTGCCTGTCTCTAAGATTCATTTCATGAACATTAGTCACGCAATCAGATTCTTAAGGAAACAAAAGGGATGGACTCAGCAGCAGCTTGCTGATTTTTGCCAATACCTCAAAAAGTAATATTTCCAATCTTGAAAACGGCAACCAAGGGTATAGCGAATCTATCCTAAAAATATCTGTCAGAAGCCTTGGACTGCCCCTGTTTCGTCTATTTTTTTCTATTGGCAGAAAGTTTAGAAAGACAGCAAAAACAATACCGCAACAAATATGGAAGATATGCCCATCGAACTTATCTTCATGCAACTCCCCAAGCCTTTGCAGCAGTCGTTCAAATCCCTCATGATTCAGACATTGAAACAGACTTCTCTATAAAAGGATTAATTACCCAATATTTCAAAATACAAAAATGCCGTCTGAAAAGCGGAACGGGCTTTCAGACGGCATTATTTTTTCTGTTTGACGGCCTCAATCCAAAATCTTGCCGACGATTTCGCCCACGTCTTTCGACAATCCTTCCTGCGCCCAAATGCGCTGCAATTCTTGTTTCACCAAGTTTTTTGCGGTGCGGCTCGAGCTTGTTGCAGAGGTTGAACGCCTGCACTAAACGGGCAGCGACCTGCGGGTTGAAGCGGTCGATTTTCGATGACTTTGTCGGCGATGAAGCGGTAGCCGCTGCCGTTTTCTGCGTGAAAATGCGGGACGTTGCGGCTGAAGCTGCCGATAAGCGAGCGGGCTTTGTTGGGGTTTTCAAGACTGAATTTCGGATGCTGCAAGGCGGTTTGAACCTGTTGCAGGGTGTCGCTGCGGCGGCTTGAGCCTACGAGGGCGAAATATTTGTCCATCACCAGCGCGTCGTCTGAAAACTTGTCGGCAAACTGCGCCAGCAGGCGGTTGCGCGTATCGCTTTCGTTACCGTTGACGGCGGACAAGATGCCCCATTCGTGGGTCATGTTTTTGCGCCATTTCGCCGTATTTTTCGGCAACGGTTTCGATGTGTGCGGGATCGGCGCGCAGAACGAAGGCGCGGCAGACGTTGCGCAGCGCAGCCAGCCGGCGGTTTCGGGGCTGTATTCGTAGCTTTGGTTTTCCTGCTGCGCCGCCTGACGGTTCAATTCGTGCCATTTCGGCAGGAAGTGGACGGCAAGCGTATCCAATAAGGCTTTGCGTGCCTGATGGTAGCGCAGCGGATCGATTTTTTTCCGCTCCGTCCCACAGTTCGGCTTCGGACGGCACACCCAAAAGCAGGGCTTTGAAGGCGTTGTCCAAGAGGTCGTCTGAAATGACTTTTTCGACGGCGGCAAGCAGTTTTTTCGTGTTTCGGCAACTCGATGCCGTCTGAAAGCGCGGCGAGGTTGGCGGCGACGGCGCGGCGGTAGAGCGTTTGGGCGGCTTCCCAGCGCGTGAAGGCGTCGCTGTCGTGGGCGAGCAGGAGCAGCAGGTCGTCGTCGCTATACGGATAGTTCAGATGCACCGGCGCGCTGAACCCGCGCAGCAGCGAGGGAACGACGGCTTCGGTTACGCCTTCGAGCGGGAAAGTCTGTTCGGCTTCGGTCAGCAGCAACACGGCTTCGGTCGCGCGTTTGCCCTGATAATCGAATGCCACCGCTTCGCCGTTGCGGTTCAGCAGTCCGATTTTGACCGGAATCATCATCGGCTGCTTGTCCGCCATATCGGGCGTGGGCGGCACGGTTTGTTTGATGGTCAACTCAAAAACATTGTTTTTCAGACGACCTTCCGCTTCCAAAACGGGCGTTCCCGCCTGGCTGTACCACAAGGCGAACTGGTCGAGATTGATGCCGTTCGCGTCCGCCATCGCCGCGCGGAAATCGTCGCAGGTCACGGCCTGGCCGTCGTGGCGTTGGAAATAGAGCTTCATGCCTTTTTGGAAGCCCTCTTCGCCGAGCAGGGTGTGATACATCCGTACCACTTCCGCGCCTTTTTCATAAACGGTCATGGTGTAGAAATTGTTCATCTCCTCATAGCTGGCGGGGCGCACCGGATGGGCGGTCGGGCCTGCGTCTTCAGGGAACTGGTGCTGGCGCAGCAGGCGGATGTTTTCGATGCGGCGCACGGCGCGGCTGGCGCGGTCGCCGGAAAATTCTTGGTCGCGGAACACGGTCAGCCCTTCTTTCAGCGAAAGCTGGAACCAGTCGCGGCAGGTTACGCGGTTGCCCGTCCAGTTGTGGAAATATTCGTGTCCGACCACGGATTCGATGCCTTCGAAATCGGTATCGGTGGCGGTGCGGCTATCGGCGAGGACGAACTTGGTGTTAAAAATGTTCAGCCCCTTGTTTTCCATCGCGCCCATGTTGAAATCGCCCACGGCGACGACCATGAAAAATATCCAAGTCGTATTCCAAACCGAAGCGCGTTTCGTCCCACTTCATCGCGTTTTTCAACGATTCCACGGCAAAGCCGACCTTGGGCTTGTCCGCTTCGGTGGTGTAAAACTCGATTTTGACGTTTCTGCCGCTCATGGTGGTGAAACGGTCTTCCGTTACCGCCAAATCGCCCGCGACCAAAAGCAAACAGATAACTCGGTTTGGCAAACGGGTCTTCCCATTTCACCCAATGGCGTTCGTCTGAAAAACTCGCCGCCGTCGATTTTGTTGCCGTTGGAAAGCAAAACGGGATAGCGTTTTTTATCCGCGACGATGGTGGTCGTGAATTTGGACATCACATCCGGACGGTCGATGTAAAACGTGATTTTGCGGAAGCCCTCCGGCTCGCACTGGGTAAACAGATTGCCGCCGGAAGCATACAGCCCCATCAGCGATTTGTTCTCCGCCGGCAAGATTTCGGTTTCCACTTCGACAGTGAAGCGTTCGGACGGCACGCCCGCAATCGTCAGCGTCTCGCCTTCCAACACATAATCCGCCGCCGCCCCATTGATTTTAACGGACAAGAGTTTCGCCGAACCGTCCAACACCAGCGGCTCTCCCACCCTCTGCGGCTCGACCGTCAAACAGGATTTCACAATGATTTGCGGTTCGGCAATATCAAAATGCAGGTCGGTTTCGAGAATGCGGTAGGCAGGCGTTTGGTAATCTTTCAGATAACGGACGGTTTTGCTCATTTTTTTTCTTTCAATATTATTTGGTTTGATAAGGAAAACCGGTTTCAGACGGCATGGGCAAACTCTGCACCGATATGCCGTATGAAACCGAAACATCAGTGTGGACGCACCGTCAAACAACCGGTTTTAATTTCAATCTTTATTTCCACGCTTGGACAAACTCTTCCCAATGCTGCTTGTCCCCGGCTTGTGCGGACAGGTAATTCCTAATCCTTTTGATTTCCATTTCGTATTCATCCGCATCAAACCTTCCGCTGACCAAACAGAAACGCAGGTACATCAGATAGGTATTTACCGCATCGGTTTCACAATAATTGCGGATTTCCTTCAATTTACCAGCATGGAATGCCTCCCAGACCTTGCTGCCGTCCATACCCAATTTACCCGGAAAACCGCACAATTTCGCCATATCGTCCAGCGGCACGTTTGCCCTCGGCTGATAAAGTGCGAGCAAATCCATCAAATCGCAGTGGCGTTGGTGATAACGGCTGATATAGTTGTTCCACTTGAAATCGCGGCTGTCTCCAAATTCACCTTCACCCATATCCCAATAACGCGCGGCACTGATACCATACAGTAATGAACGGTAATGCAGGACAGGCAAATCGAACCCGCCCCCGTTCCAACTGACCAGCTGCGGCGTATGTTTTTCAATCAACTCGAAAAATTTGGCGATGACCACTTCCTCGCCGTCATCCATCTCGCCGATTGTACCGACATGGACTTTATCCTGCCCCCAACGCATGCAGCACGAAATCGCCACAACTTGATGAAGATGATGCTGCATAAAATCCCCACCTGTCTGAGCACGGCGTTTTTGCTGGGCAAACAGCACCACTTCATCGTCGGGCAGCGAGGACGGCAGCTCGTACAATGTTCGGATACCCTGGACATCAGGTACGGTTTCAATATCGAAAGCCAAAATCGTGGTCATGACAGCACCTTGTATTTAAAACGGACTTGCGCCTATTGTGTCATTAAAAGGCCGATAAAAAAAGAGGCAACCCCCCACAGGATTGCCCCAATACCTCAAATCAGAGATTTACGCTTCACAAACAATACAGGCTTCCGCCTGCGGCTTTACCTGCGCAGCTCAACTCTACGCCGGTAAACTTTTCGTTTCACCATTTCCGATGAAACGCCAACCAGTCATAAAACTGACCGGCACATCCTTTCAGACGGCATTTCTTGGCTGCGTCTGTAATTCCATGTAGCGAATGTACGCTATTTTTTTACAGTTTGCCAAGCATTTTTTTACAAAAACGGATATAGAAGCGTTTATTTTATAAAAATAGTGAATTTTTTTGATTTTTTTAAATTAAAAATTCTAACAATTTATTTAAATTGATACTTAATTTTATAATATCTATATATTTGGCAATATGTTTCCCAAGCTAGCACCGAATAAAAATAGCGGTTATTAAATAGCGATTTGTAACATTATGTTTTTTTAAAGGAAATTAATTTTTAATATATTAACTATATCAGTAGAATATATTTATAGATTTATCATGTATTCTTCAAATTTTTCTTTGAAATCTATTTTTTTAAAATTAGAAAATATTATTTTTTTAGGTACTTAAATAACAGCAATTATTAAATACTTCTGTTTATATAATTCAATTTTTTTCGCATTTAAAAAAACAATCACAAAAACTCAATTTTCCCTATAACAGTCCGTTATGTAGTTTCATGTAATTTGTAAAAAAATCCTGTTCACCTTCCGGACGGGTTTTAAAACGCTTGTGCAGCCAAAAATATTGTTCCGGATGTTCGCGCACCCTGTCTTCGATAAAACGGTTCATGCGCTGCGCGTCGGCTTGGGCATCTTCACTCGGAAAGGATTCCCAAGCAGGGTAGAAATGCAATGTAACCGTATTGTCTGCCTCCCTGACGGGGATGGCGGGAATCACTTTGGCATTTGCAATGGCGGCTATCCGGCTCAAACCGGTAATCGTTGCCGTCTGAATACCGAAGAAATCCACAAAAACCGACTCATTGCGTCCGAAATCCTGATCGGGCAGATACAAAAAAACGGCGCACTGCTTTTGCGGAACTGCCTGATGATGGCGCGCAAACCTTCCGTGCGGCCGATTAGAAAAACATTGTTATAGCGGTTGCGGCCTTTTAAAATCTGTTCATCCAACATCTTATTTTTTTGATGGGAATACATACTGATCAGCGGAACATCCTGATTAAGCGCGTATACCGCCATCTCGAACGCGGTAAAGTGCGGATACAGGATGATGACCTTTTCCCCTGCCGACAATGCCTCATCCAGATAGTTTTTGTTGCGGTAACGCACCAGCGATTTCAAACGTCCTGCGGGTGCATACCAATATAAACCGTACTCCAGCATCAACTTCGCCATGTGTTTGAAATGCTGCTTCAATACGGTTTTACACTTTTCCTCACTCCATTCGGGAAAGCATTTTGCCAAATTGATTTCCCCAACCCTTCGGCGGGGTTTGACCAGACGGTAGGCAAGCAAACCAGTCAGGTCGGCAAGTTTGTGCAGCAGCGTAAACGGCAAAAACCGCAGGACATACAAAATAAAAAATATGAACTTCATCTTGATACACATTTCCTTTTCAGGGAGATAACGAAAATGCCGTCTGAAACTATTGGAATCTGCCGCGCTTGACCTGCATCCCGGAGGGGCTGAGTTTGGACGCAAGCCCATGGTTGCGCAAGGCATGGGTCAAGGCCACCGCCAAACCGTCGGCGGCATCCGACTGAGGCGTTCCCGATAAGCCGAGCATCTGCACCACCATATGCTGCACCTGTTCTTTTGCCGCCTTACCCTTGCCGACTACCGCCTGTTTGACCTGCAAGGCAGTGTATTCCGAAACGGGCAAACCATGGCTGACCAAAGCCGCCAATGCCGCACCCCTAGCCTGCCCCAACATCAATGTCGATGCCGGATTGACGTTGACGAAAACCTGTTCCACTGCCGCCTGTTGAGGTTTGTAAACGGTAACGACTTCGCCGATATGCCGCACAATCACGGCAATCCTGTCTGCCAGTGCGGCATTGACGGGAGTTTTGATGCAGCCTGAGGCAACATAAAAATGATCCCGCCCCCTGACATCGATGACACCGAAACCCGTTACGCGGCTGCCAGGGTCGATGCCTAAGATACGGACGGTTGCAGCCATATTCACAACAAACCGTGTTGAATCAGTTTTTTACGCAAGGTGTTGCGGTTCAGTCCCAACATGACGGAGGCTTTGGACTGATTACCGCCGCATTGCTCCATCACACACACCAGCAGCGGTTTTTCCACCTGATGCAATACCATATCGTACACGCCGCAAGGTTCGGTACCGTTCAGGTCTTTGAAATATTGTTCTAAATTTTGTCTGATGCATTGAGAAATATCGGGAAGGGTCTGGGGCATGATTGCACTTTCAAAGGATAATCAAGTGTTCAGAAGGCATTTGGGCGGTAGGCGCACACCCAACTGTCGGTTTTTTCGGCAAGTTTTTTTCAAGATAACCTGCAAGCATATCGTATTGCGCCGCCGCACTGTCCAAGTAGTTGATTTCACGACGTGTCTGTTCACCGTCGGGCATTTCGTCGATGTACCAACCTATGTGTTTGCGTGCGATGCGCACACCGGCGGTCTCACCATAAAACGCGTGCATGGCTCGGATGTGGTTCAAAATAGTGGCGGTGCATTCTGCCAAACTCAAGGCAGGCGGCAAAACACCGTGTTCGGCATAATGCTTCAAATCGCGGAAGAACCACGGCCTGCCTTGCGCGCCTCGCCCTATCATGATGCCGTCTGCTGCGGTTTGTTCGAGGACGGCTTGGGCTTTTTGCGGCGAAGTAATGTCGCCGTTGACCCAGACCGGGATGTTCAGACGGCATTTGGTTTCGGCAATCAGGTCGTAAGCCGCTTCGCCTTTGTACATTTGCGTGCGAGTGCGTCCGTGGACGGCAAGGGCGGCGATGCCGCAATCTTCGGCGATGCGGGCAATGACAGGCAGGTTTTTGTGGTCGTCGTGCCAGCCCAAACGGGTTTTGAGGGTAACGGGAACGTCCACCGCACGGACGACGGCTTCAAGAATGGTGGCAACCAGCGGCTCGTTCTGCATCAGTGCGCTACCGGCTTGGACATTGCAGACTTTTTTAGCGGGACAGCCCATGTTGATGTCGATAACCTGCGCCCCAAGGCTGACGTTGTAACGCGCGGCATCCGCCATCTGCTGCGGATCGCTGCCGGCAATCTGCACGGCGGCGACACCGCCTTCATCGGTAAAAATCACTGCGGTGCAGGGTCTTTTTGGTATTTCTAAGCGTCGGGTCGCTGGTCAGCATTTCGCACACCGCCCAACCTGCGCCAAACTCCCGGCAAAGTCGGCGGAACGGTTTGTCCGTAATGCCCGCCATCGGGGCGAGTGCAATGGGATTATCGATAATGTAGCCGCCGATACGCATAATGGGTCCGCGTTTCAAAAAAGTGCGATATTGTACATTTTTTAAGCAAAATTTCCAATCTCTGCCTGCGCCCGCGATTGGGGCACGTGTCGTTTTATGGCATAATCCGCACACAGATTTCCTGCCCCGCCACTCACAGGCGGGCAGTTTACTTTCCCCGTCCTATCGGTTTCCCGTTTCAGACGGCATAACGTCTGAAAGAAAGACTACAATCATGAGTAATCCATTTTCCTCTTTAGGTTTGGGTACGGAACTCGTTTCCGCACTGACCGCGCAAGGTTACGAAAACCCGACGCCCATCCAAGCCGCCGCCATTCCCAAAGCACTCGCCGGTCATGATTTGCTAGCCGCCGCCCAAACCGGCACAGGCAAAACCGCTGCCTTTATGCTGCCCAGTCTGGAACGCCTCAAACGCTACGCTACCGCCAGCACCTCGCCCGCGATGCACCCCGTACGCATGCTGGTGCTGACCCCCACGCGCGAACTTGCCGACCAAATCGACCAAAACGTACAAGGCTACATCCGCAACCTGCCGCTGCGCCATACCGTCCTTTTCGGCGGCGTAAATATGGACAAACAGACTGCCGACCTGCGTGCCGGCTGCGAAATCGTCGTCGCCACAGTCGGACGGCTCCTAGACCATGTAAAACAGAAAAACATCAGTTTAAACAAAGTCGAAATCGTCGTTCTGGACGAAGCAGACCGCATGCTGGATATGGGGTTCATCGACGACATCCGCAAAATCATGCAGATGCTGCCCAAACAACGCCAAACCCCTGCTCTTTTCCGCCACCTTCTCCGCACCGATACGCAAACTGGCGCAAGACTTCATGAATGCGCCCGAAACCGTCGAAGTTGCCGCCCAAAACACCACCAACGCAAATGTCGAGCAGCACATCATTGCAGTCGATACCATTCAGAAGCGCAATCTGCTCGAACGCCTGATTGTCGATCTGCACATGTCCCAGGTCATCGTCTTTTGCAAAACCAAACAGAGCGTCGACCAGGTAACGCGTGATTTAATCCGCCGCAACCTCTCCGCACAGGCGATACACGGAGACCGTTCCCAACAGAGCCGGCTCGAAACACTCAACGCCTTCAAAGACGGCAGCCTGCGCGTCCTTGTCGCAACCGATATCGCCGCACGCGGCCTGGATATTGCTGAACTGCCCTTCGTCATCAATTACGAAATGCCCACCCAGCCCGAAGACTACGTCCACCGCATCGGGCGTACGGGGCGCGCCGGTGCGGACGGCGTGGCGATTTCCCTGATGGACGAATCCGAACAGAAAATGTTCGAGGCCATCAAAGAACTGACTGGCAACAAGCTGCTCATCGAACGCATCGAAGGCTTCGAGCCCCGATGGTGGGAACAGGAAGGCTCAAAACCGGAAAAAACCGAAACAAGCGAACCGAGACAACGCAACCGCTACGAATCCGCCAAGGCTCAGCGCGAGAAAAATACCCGACCGGAAACCACGGCAAACGATGCGGGTGCCGCATGCGGAAAAAAATCGCCGGTCGCAGCCGCCGTAGCCGTCGGGAACACCAGCCGTGCGCCCTGCTCCAACCCCGTTACGGCGTAAAAATAAACCGCCTGAAAACCAAATGCCGTCTGAACATTTCCGTTTCAGACGGCATTTTTTTCAAAGCAAACTGCTTTATTTGTGCAAAATCGTCCGGCTAAAATAAATTTGTTCCTGAGACTTCCTTATCTGCACAACATTGTTCCCCCTACTCAAACCATCAGGATTTCCCAATATCCCGCTCATTCGATGCCGCCTTAATCAGTGCAGGTCCGGCAGAATCGGCAGCATCCTCCCTGTTTTGCAAAAAAAGTTATAAAGCCTGCGTATTGGAGCAACAACATTTTCCGCACCTCGTCATCGAGAAAGCCTGATACCGCATGATTTCTTCCATTTTGGCAGGATACGCATGGAACACCAAAAATCCGTTCGTAGCGAAACCCGAACAGCACCTGTCCACCTTGTCAGAATGGGTCGGTCAGTTAGAAACCGAATAAATCCGTACCACCATACAAAATGCCGTCTAAATCCAAACGGGTTCAGACGGCATTTCCATTTCAACTGTTTTTATGATTATTCGGGACGCATCTGCGGGAACAAAATCACGTCGCGGATGGTTTGCGAATCGGTCAGCAGCATTACCAGGCGGTCGATGCCGATACCGCAACCGCCTGTCGGCGGCAGGCCGAATTCCATGGCGCGGATGTAGTCGGCATCGTAGTGCATGGCTTCGTCGTCGCCGGCGTCTTTTTGCGCCACTTGAGCTTTGAAGCGTTCGGCTTGGTCTTCGGGGTCGTTCAACTCGGAATAGCCGTTTGCCAGCTCGCGACCGACAACGAACAATTCGAAACGTTCAGTCAGACCTTGTTTGGTATCGGAAGCGCGTGCCAACGGGGAAACCTCAACCGGGTAATCGACGATGAAGGTCGGGTTCCACAGTTTGCCCTCGGCGCAACCTTCAAACAGGGCGAGTTGCAGGCTGCCGATGCCTGGAGACGGCGGCAGGCTTTCGCCGTGTTTGACGATTTCTTTTTTCAGCCATTCTTCATCGTTCAACTGCTCGTCGGTGTAGTGCGGATTGTATTTTTTTGATGGCTTCGAGAATGGTCAGGCGCTCAAACGGGCTTTCCAAATCGACTTCTTTACCGTTGTAGCTGATTTTCGCCGTGCCGTTTACCGTGCGCGATGCGTTGCGGATGATGTCTTCCGCCATCTGCATCATGCGTTCGTAGTCGGAGAAGGCTTCGTAGAATTCAATCATGGTGAATTCGGGGTTATGGCGTACGGACATGCCTTCGTTGCGGAAGCTGCGGTTGATTTCAAAACACACGTTCCAAAACCGCCGACAACCAAGCGTTTCAGATACAGCTCGGGCGCAATGCGCAGATAGAGTGGAATGTCCAAGGCATTGTGGTGAGTAACGAACGGTTTTGCCGTCGCACCGCCTGGAATCAGGGTGCATCATTGGGGTTTCGACTTCAAGATAATGCTCGTTTACCATGAAATTGCGCACAGATTGGATGATTTGGCTGCGTTTGATGAAGGTATTGCGCGATTCTTCGTTGGCAATCAAATCGACGTAGCGTTGACGGTATTTGGTTTCCTGATCGCTCAAACCTTTATGTTTGTCCGGCAACGGACGCAGGGATTTGGACAGCAGGCGGATATCGGAAACGCGCACGGTCAATTCGCCGTGATTGGTTTTTGAACAAAGTACCTTCCGCGCCGACGATGTCGCCCAAGTCCCAGTGGTTGAAGTCGTCCAAAACTTCTTGGCTCACGCCTTTGTTGTTCAGATAAAGCTGGATTTGACCGGTAACGTCTTGAATGGTGGCGAAGCTGGCTTTGCCCATTTGACGTTTGAGCATCATGCGGCCGGCCACTTTGACGGGAACGGCTTGCGGGTCGAGTTCTTCCTTGCTGACTTCGCCGTATTGGGCATGCAAATCGGCGGCAAAGCTGTCGCGCTTGAAGTCGTTGGGATAGGCGTTGCGCTGTTGGCGGATGTTGTGCAGTTTTTCGCGGCGCAGGGCGATGATTTGGTTTTCGTCCAACTGCGGCTCGGTTTGCGGATGGTTTTGTTCGCTCATGGTGTTTTTCCGGAAAAAAATAAATCAGGCGCAATCTGTTTCAGACGACCTGATCGAATCACAAAATTTGCGCATATTTTTACGCGATGTCGGTGTTTTTTTCTAGGGAAAGGACAATGCCGTCTGAAAATATTACAGACGGCATTCAGATTTTTGAAACCTATGCCAAAAAGTCCGCTAAGGTTCAACAGGAACAAAACGGCAAATCCGGTCAGGTAGAGCAAGCCGACAATGGCAAGGAAATTCATACCGGCGGTAAGCCTGTGCCGTTTGTCTCCTTTGACCAGACGGTAGTTGAGCCATGCGAATACAGGAGCGGACACAAAAGCGGTAATCATGGCAAATTTGAGCAGCTCGGCCATCGCGCTGTTGAACCAGAAAATCACCGCCAAACCGCTGCCTGCAACCCAAATATTCCAGGCAAAGAGTTCGGCGTTGCTGGTTTTCTCACTGCCGCGCAGCAGGCGCACAGGTTCCGCAATGGCGCGCGCATAACCGTCAACAACGGTAATCGTCGTACCGTACATGCAGGCAAAAGCGATAAACGCCACCAGCGGACGCGACCAGTCTCCGATGGTTACCGCATACATATTGATCAGTTGTCCGACATATTTGCCGCCGGCCATCTGCACTTCTTCACCGTTACCGTATTGCACATACGCACCCAGGGCAAGGAAGACGACGGCAAGCACGGCACTGGTGATGTAACCGACGTTGAAATCAAAAATCCCGTCATGATAAGAGGAAGGTTGGAGGCGCTGTTTCTCCGTAACCCACAAAGAATTGATGGCGGAAATTTCAATCGGCGCAGGCATCCAGCCCATCAGCGCGATAAGGAAGCCCAAACCGGCAAGCGTCCACGGTGTCGGCTCGATAAAATCGGGTTTCATCTGCATACCGCGCGACATGGCGATACCGGCGGCGGCAACCGTGGCAACCGTCAGGCTGACGATGATGATTTTGGAAACATTGTCCAAAGCCTTGTAGCGTCCGCTCGCCAGGATAATCAGGCAGGAAGCCATAATCAGCGCGGAGATTGCGCCGATACCCAGTGTCAGCGAGGGAATCGCCATTTTGACGATGGCGGCGGTTACGATGGCAACCGCACCCGCGTTAATCGTCGCGGCAGCAATACACAAAATCAAAAACCCACAGGTAGATGCGGCTTTTTCTCCGCATAACCTTCAATCAGGCTTTTACCCGTATCCAGCGTGTAATGCGCGCTGAAGCGGAAAAAAACGGGTATTTGAAGAGGTTGGTCAGGACGATAATCAACGCGAGCTGCCAGCCGTAAAAGCGCACCCGCCTGTGTGGAGGCAATCAGGTGCGAACCGCCGACTGCCGCCGATGCCATCATAATACCCGGACCCAATGCATTGATTTTACTTTTCCAAGTCGAAATATGTTGTTCGGACATGATTTTTCCGTATTGCTGATATAAAAATGCGTATTTTAACGTAATCTAAATACACACCAAACCGGCTTATTGAAACTTTACACCCTAATATTCCTGATTTCTCCCAATTATTTTTCAGAAAAAAACATGCAATATGGCATTTTTATGCCTGAAAGTTTACAACAAATAGCCTTGCATCGCTTTTTACCGTACAAAATATACTTTCAAATTCCTGAACGCGTTTTGCAGCCGGCAAACGATTTGATAAGATGGTTACGTTTCCCCAGCCGGTACGCCGCCATGCCGTCTGAAACCTTACACTTCCTCTGGAGAATCCGTTCATGAATACCGTATCGAATTACTTGTCCGCATTGCGCGAAGCCATGAAGGCGCAAGGCTTGGACGCACTCGTCATCCCTTCCGCCGACCCCCACCTGTCCGAATACCTGCCCGAGCATTGGCAGGCGCGGCGCGAATTGTCAGGCTTTACCGGCTCGGTCGGCACATTCGTCGTTACCGCCGATGAAGCGGGCGTATGGGTGGACAGCCGCTATTGGGAACAAGCCGCCAAACAGCTTTCCGGCAGCGGCATCGAGCTGCAAAAAGCGGGCAAGTTCCGCCGTACAACGAATGGCTCGCGGCAAACCTGCCCAAAAAAACGCCGCCGTCGGCATCCCTTCCGATATGATGTCACTCACCGGCAAACGCACTTTGGCTCAATCCCTGACCGCCAAAAACATCCGCATCGAACACCCCGATGACCCTGCTTGACCGCGTATGGAGCAGCCGCCCAGCCATTCCTGCCGAAACGGTATTCATCCACGACCCCGCCTACGTCTCCGAAAACCGCCGCCAAGAAACTCGCCCGCGTGCGCGCAGTTATGGCGGAAAAAAAGGCGCGGATTACCACTTGGTTTCCTCGCTTGACGACATCGCTTGGCTAACCAACCTGCGCGGCAGCGACGTGCCTTTCAACCCTGTTTTCGTGTCCTTCCTGCTTATCGGCAAAGACAACGCCGTCCTGTTTACCGACCGATGCCGTCTGAATGCCGAAGCCGCCGCCGCGCTACAAAACGCCGGCATCACGGTTGAGCCTTACGCCCAAGTTGCCGACAAACTCGCGCAAATCGGCGGCACGCTGCTTATCGAGCCGAACAAAACCGCCGTCAGCACCCTCGTGCGCCTGCCCGAAAGCGTGCGCCTGATTGAAGACATCAACCCGTCCACGCTGTTCAAATCCTGCAAATCCGAAGCCGACATCGCCCACATCCGCGAAGCGATGGAACACGACGGCGCGGCGTTGTGCGGTTTCTTCGCCGAGTTTGAAGACATCATCGAAAACGGCGGCAGCCTGACCGAAATCGACGTGGATACGATGCTCTACCGCCACCGCAGCGTGCGACCGGGCTTCATTTCATTGAGTTTCGACACCATCGCAGGCTTCAACGCCAACGGCGCCCCTGCCGCATTACAGCGCAACACCCGAAAGCCACAGCACCATCAGCGGCAACGGTCTGCTACTCATCGACTCCGGCGCGCAATACAAAGGCGGCACGACCGACATCACCCGCGTCGTCCCCGTCGGCACGCCCACAACAGAACAAAAAAACGCGATAACACGCTCGTTCTCAAAGCCCATATCGCGCTTGCCGAAGCCGTGTTCCCCGAAAACATCCCCTCACCGCTGATAGACGCGATTTGTCGCAAACCCCTGTGGCAGGCGCAATGCGACTACGGTCACGGCACAGGCCACGGCGTAGGCTATTTTCTCAACGTCCACGAAGGCCCGCAGCGCATCGCCTTCGCCGCCCCCGCCACGCCCGAAACCGCCATGAAAAAAAGGCATGGTTACCTCCATCGAACCCGGACTTTACCGCCCGGGAAAATGGGGCATCCGCATTGAAAACCTCGCCGCCAACCAAGCCGTCGCCAAACCGCAGGAAACCGAGTTCGGCAGCTTCTTGTACTTCGAAACCCTGACCCTCTGCCCCATCGATACCCGCCTGATGGACACCGCCCTGATGACCGACGGCGAAATCGACTGGGTCAACCGCTACCACGCCGAAGTCCGCCGCCGACTCGAGCCGCTGACCGAAGGCGCGGCAAAAGCGTGGCTGATCAAACGCACCGAACCGCTGGCGCGTTAAACAGCCCGATACAAAAAAATGCCGTCTGAAACCCAAGACAAAGGTTTCAGACGGCATTTTTTACCGGTTCACATCAATGGCGGAAGTGGCGGATGCCGGTTACGACCATGGCGATGCCGTGTTCGTCCGCCGCGTCGAAGACTTCCTGATCGCGCATCGAGCCTGCGGGGTGGATGATGGCTTTGATGCCTTGTTCGGCGATGACGTCCACGCCGTCGCGGAACGGGAAGAAGGCATTGGAAGCGGCACATGCGCCGTAAATTTCAGACGACCTTAAATTTTTTTCGGACAGAAAGGCACGCCCTACGTTTTAAAAACCGCTCAAATCCCTTTCGTCAGTCGCTCAAATTCAGCAATGCTCATGGGCGTGTGGCTTTTTATCAGCACGATTTTATCCACGCGGCGGACGAGTTGCAGGGTGCAATCGGAAAAGCGCAGGGTTGTATCCGTCCAATCCAGATAACTGTATTTGGTTTCCAGCAGGTCTTTTTCGGTCGGAAAAATTGGGGAATCAGGTAGAAATAGTGGTGCAATGCCTGATGGTAATCGGAGAAGGTAACCTCTTCAAAATAAAATAATTTCCCTTGTACTTCAATTTGTCGGGCGCGTACGAATTGACCGCGCTTGAGCAGGCGGGCAGGACGTTTGCCGACAAAACAGAAGATGAGGACGGAGAAGACAAAAGCAAAAAGAAACCACATTGTTTTTAAAAACCGTCTGAAGCAGACGTTCAGACGGTATATCGATTATTTCACTTCGGTAAACGTTGAAACCCTAATGAGATAAATATATAGGGGTTGATGAGAAAAATGGGACGAAAGAGGATGACGGGGGATTTTGTGGGATGGAAAAAATGCAAGGGAGTTGCAAATATTGCAATAAAAACGGACGGTATTTTTATCGTCCGTTTTTTGTTGTTAAAGTCCTTTTTTGAGGGCGGCGATGGCGATGTCGAGGATTCGGCGTTCGGCACCGGGTTGGAGTTGGTTGTTGCCGTTGATGGGGAGATAGGGGCGTGCTGGAAGGTTGGTTTTGTGACCTCGCCCTGCTCGTCCTCCGAGGTGGTGGATGGCGGCGTATTTTTTTGTTGCTGCCGATTCGGGCATGGTTGCTGCCAACCTGTGTAGTCAGGCTGGCGGCAAGTTGCCCGCTTTTTTGCAGAGTCTTGCCTCCCTCATCTGCGGCACGCCGGCTTCGTTTCCACCGCTGCTCGCCCCAGCTTTCGGATTCGAAGTTTTCTTCGGTCATAGATAGCAACTCAGTTGCAATACCGCGCATCATGGGGCGGGTGTTTGCGGCGTTTTTAAGGAGCGTACTCAGACCGTGTTCGAGTTTGGCAGCATCGAGTTTGATTTCCAGCATAATCAGCCTTTTTAACAGTTTAAGCACCCAAGTCAGCGAAGCGGTGGACAGGGCGTTTTTGAATCTGTCGTTGCCCATCATCGTTTTCAGGGCAATGCGGGCGATGTCCGGATGGGTTGCCTGCGCCTTATCCACTGCGATTTTCGCCATACGGGACAGCATAGACTTGCCTTGGTTGGCGTTGAAGCCCGCATTGGGGGCGATAAATGTGTTGTTGATGCGAATGCCGGTGCGCTGTGCGTAACGCTCCTCTCCGGTATAGGGATTTGCGCCTATATCGACGGTGATGGACTCAAGATTCGGTCGGGACAGGACACGGTTTTTCTCCCATACTGCGGGACAGCGGTTTGACACGGCAGCGACAGCGGTAGTCCAAAGGAGGGTACAAAGTATTCCACACGGGGTCGTCTGCGGCATAGACGCGACCGTGCATCATACGGTGGGTATCACGAGTGCGGCTGTCGTTGATGGCGACGTACTGCCAATAAGGGTGCGTGTCGATGGAGTCCATCATTTCGGCGTAGCGGCCCGCCATGTAGGCCGACCGCATATTGGTCAGATAGATGGTTTTTCAGGCGGTGGGGGCTACCGAGCTGTACGCTTTGGGTTTCTCCTTCGGGATTTTGAACTTCCCTGCCCTGCCCCACCAGCCTTTGCGCTGTAGAACGGGGGCGAGTTCTCGGCTGAACTCTTCCAGCGTCCGGCCTTGTTCGGCGGCATCGACGACGGCGGAATAGATATCGGAGAGCACATCCATTTTGGCGGTTTTGGCCACTGTAAAGGCAGTGGCGTGCGCGTCGTCCAACATATCCTGCCAGTCCCAAGATACGGCAATGCCTTTTTGCTTGAGATAGGCGACGGCGGCTTCGGGTTTCATGCCGAAGACGGCTTTAATATCTTCGGGGTTCATGATTTAAGCTCCTGTGCTACTTCAATCCTGCCGACCAAGTCGGAAAGGAAAATCAGGCGCGCCAACTCGTTTTGTAAGGCGGTATCGTCCATATTCGGATAGGCGGCAGACAGACGATCGAGCAGGTTTTCGGCAGTTTCTCCACGACTTAATTCGGCCACTAGGACGGCAGTCAGCAGGTCGCCTTGTGTATTCAGACGGTCTGAGTTAGGGGCGAGTCCGTCGATAACCAAACCTGCATCCGTCAAATCGCCCTCGGTAAAGTCGGCAGCTTTTGCCTCCGGGCTTGCTTGAACACCCTCAAGCAAATCTCCATCTTCCAAACCGTATGTGCGCTGCCAGTATTGCTTGGTGAACTTGGCACCGGCATCCACCATCATCTTATCCCGTTCGGCACGCTCTCTGGTGCCGCTTTCCTCATTTTCGAACAGCACGAATTTCGGACGGGCAACGTCTCCGAAATTTATCTCTATTACCCACTCTATCAACTGATTGAACGTTGTCTCCACGATTCGTTTGTCGCTGTCGCGGATGTCGTCCGTTACTTCCAAGCCTGCGGTCGCGCTGGCGTGCGTGCTGTCTTTTTCGGTGGTTTGGTCTTGTCCGAGCAGCGCAATGCTGATTTCGGAGCGGCAATAACGAATGAGCTTGTCGTAGGCATCAATAGATGAGGCCTTACCGCTTGCCTCGTGGATTTCGACGCTGGAATCATTGGGAATACCGACATCCGCAAAGCGGCGGTGGTCGGCGGCGCATGCGGTTTCTTGTTTGAAAACGCGGTTGCTTGATAAGTAAAAGGTCGTCTGAAAGGCTTCAGACGACCTGTGGAGATAAAAAATGACTTTGTTTTTAAAGCGTGAAGATTTGGTTGCGCGTATTGCCGACACTCGATACCACCGTGTCGAAGGTACGACTGCTACCGTGTGTACTGTGATTTTGCATTCTGGGTTTGTGGTCATCGGCAAGTCTGCCTGTATTACTCCCGACATCTTTGATGAGGCAAAAGGCCGCGAATTTGCCTATGAGGATGCCCTCAAAAATTTGTTAGACCTGGAAGCGTACCGCGTCAAAGAAAATGCGCATGACGCGCAGGAAAAAGGAGTCTTAAATGGCACAAACTAAACAAGTGGTCTTGGTAACCACGGTCAAAAACATCCGGCAAGGTGGTTAAAAAAACCGCTTTGTGGATTTTGCAGGCAAACAGGCCACCGCCGGTGTGAAAGTGCTGGGTACTGCTACTTTGGATGCGGATGCGGGCGAAATGTTGGCCGTTGATGTATTGGGTATCGTCTTAGTTGAGGCAGGCGGCACGATTGCCGTCGGCGATGAAGTAGCAGCCGATGCGCAAGGCGCGGCAGTCAAGGCGGCAGGTAATGCCAAGGTTGCCGGTACGGCGCGCTCTGCGGCGACAGCGGCGGGCGAAGTCATCCAAGTATTTTTTTGAAAGGTTGATCATGGCTAAAGTTTATATCGCAAACACTCCGTTGATTTTTGGAAAACGAACAAGGCGACCAATTTCGTGTCGAGGTCGGCGAAGCGGTCGAATTGACGGCGGAGCAGTACGAATCGGTCGCGGCACACGTTACCCCGACACTGACAACCGGCGAAGAGCTGGATGCGCAACAAAATGGCACTCCGCCGTCCGAAGATCCGTCGTCAGATGATGTAGGCAATGCCGCTGCGGACGAAGTTGAAAAGCCGAAACGCGGTAAAAAACCGGCAGCAGCCGAAGGGGCGGAGTAAGCCATGTATATCGGCGCGGATGATTTGACGGCTGCGATGGGCAAAATGGAGTTGGTACAACTGACCAACGACAATGCGCGCGGGACAGAACCCGATGCTCAGGTCATTGATGCGGCAGTGCGTTATGCCTGCGATTTGGTGGACGGATACCTGCGCGGCAGATATGTGCTGCCGCTGAAGGACACGCCGACGGTGTTGCAGCCTTTGTGCATCAACATCGCCCGCCATTTTTTGCACAGCCGCCGCATCAACCGCGCCGACTTTCCGAAACCGCTGGAAACTGCCTACAACGCAACCATTAAGACGCTGGAAGCCATCCGCGACGGCAAGATTCACATCGGCATCGCCGCATTGGACAAGCCGTCGCAACCCGAGCCGGGCGCGTATCACGTCCGAGTGCGCGACAAAATGGATTTGGGAGGCTACTGATGAGCGCGACACGTCCGATTATTGATGCGGTAGTAGAACATTTGCAGGTCGCTATCCCGTGGGTCAGCGTTGAGGCTTTTCCGGAGCGGCCGTCCGAATACCAATTTATCCATCCTGTCGGGGCAATCTTGGTCGGCTACGGCGGCAGTAAATTTGGCAATATTGAGCAGCTCGGCCGTATTGCGCAGCAGCGTGATGTCAGGCTGATGTTGACCGTTTTTGGCAGCAGCCTTAATGCGGATGATGGCACTTTGGCCATCTTGGATGAGACACGTCTTGCTATGGTTGGTTTTGCGCCGCCGAACTGCCGGCCCTGCCACCTTATCAGCGAGGAGTTTTTGGCCGAGGATGCTGGCGCATGGCAGTATCAGCTTGTCTTGCAAACTGAGACCCAGCAGGTTGAAGTTTGCCGTGAAGAAAAACGCCCCCTCTTCGTCGCTGCCCGCTATCGCCGAACCGACCAAGACCTCAATTCCGATTTAAAACCTAAAAAATAGGAGTATCCATTATGGCAGCAGCCTACCATCACGGCACGGAGACCATCCGCATCGACGGCGGCTCCAATCCCGTCTATACCGTTGACGGCGCAATTACCGCCATCGTCGGCACTGCGCCAGTCGGCGCGGTCAATGAGCTAACGGTATGTCAAATTAAAAAAAGATTTTTGCCCGATTCGGCGGCGAGCTGACCGGCAAGGGCTTTACCCCTGCCGGATGCCGCACACATCTGGACGCGCTACGGCAGCGGTGTCGCTTATGTTGTCAATGTTTGCGACCCTGCCAAACATAAGACAACCGTCAGCAACGAAGTATTGGCGGTTGATCCTGACACCTTGACAGCCAAAACCGCCAAGCCTGCCCTGCAAAGCGGCTACACAGTTTCAGACGGCAACAGCCCCCTGACCGAAAAACACGCACTACACCATCAACACGCTGACGGGCGAAATTGTGTTCAAAACCAAACCGTCCGCCGCGGAAATCAGCTACACCTATACCGACCCGACGAAAGTGACCGAAGCCGACATTATCGGCGCATATGTGGCGGCAACGGGAAAACGCACCGGTTTGGAACTCTTGACCGAAGGTTTCAACCGACAAGGCGCGGACGCGAAAATTATCATCGCCCCCGAGTATGACGGCAACGCCGGAGTCCGCGCAGCAATGGAAATCATTGCGGGCAAATTGAAAGCCATCGCCTATGCCGCCGCGCCGAAAGGCACAGGCTTGGGCAAGGCTTTGGAAGGACGCGGTCCGTTGGGCAGCATCAATTTCCAAACTTCGTCCGACCGCTGTCAGCTCTTTTACCCCTACGTCGTCGGGCTCTTGGGTTTGGAGAGCCTCGCTGTCCACGCCGCCGGCCTGCGTATGAAAACCGATGTGGAACAGGGCTACTGGTACAGCATCTCCAACCGCGAACTCTTGGGCGTGACCGGCGTGGAAATCGGACTGACCGCCCGTGCGGACGACCCGCAGTCCGAAACCAACCGTCTGAATGAAAAAGGCATTACGACTGTATTCAACAGCTATGGTACGGGCTATCGTATGTGGGGCAACCGCCTTGCCTGTTTCCCAACGGTTTCGCATATTAAAAAAACTTTGAAGTGGCACAACGCACCGGCGACATCATCGACGAATCCATCCGCCGCGCAGAGCTGCAATATGTCGACCGTCCAATTGACGATGCCTTAATTGACAGTTTGATTGAGACGGTACGCACCTATTTGGGTACGCTGCCTTCCATCGTAGGCTTCTCGGTCGGTTTGGACTATGACTACGACCTGCCGGATGCGTTCAGTAAAGGCCAAGTGCCGATTGTGTACGACTACACGCCCAAGCTGCCTGCCGAGCGTCTGACCAATACCAGCGTGATGACCCGCAAATACCTGGCCAATCTGGTTTCTGCGTCCTAATGCCGTCTGAAAAAAAGAAAGGAAACAAGATGAGCGCAATCAATGCAATCTACAACAGCAACACACTTCCAGACCTGACCCGGTCGGACATCGGCATGACGGCATGGTTCCCCGTCGATTCCGTCCCGTCGGGCTGGCTCCCGTTCGACGATATTGCTACACGCGTAACCGAATCGGCTTATCCCGAGCTGTACCGCCTGTTGGTTGCCAAGTACGGCAGCATCCAAAACGTCCCTCAGGCGGAAGACCGCTTTATCCGCAACGCGGGCAACGGCTTGGCAGTCGGAACGAAGCAGGAAGACGAAATCAAACGGCACGTCCACAAAGTATTTTTCACACTGGCCAAAACCACACAGACGCGGCAGCCATCGGTTACGAAGACCGCAACGAAAGGCAGAGAAGCGCGCTTGTATCGACTTGGGAGGACTCCGAATTAAGCGACAACGGCTTTTTAACCCCGCGCCTGGACAGCAAAATGGCAACGGGCGGCGCAGAAAACCGCCCCAAAGCACTGGTTTTGAAACTCTGCATCAAGGCCGCCGACACTTTAGGCGAAGCCGTGTTCTGGGTGAAATCAAACGGCACCGTCAACAACGCCGGAGCGTTGGACGCCTCAAGATTGGCTCAAGGATTGCAAGAAAAGGCCGACCGAAACCACACCCACACCGCCTCCCAAATCACCGACTTTTCTGCCGCCGTCGGCAATGCCGTCAACGGCATATTAACCGGCAACGCCGCCGAGAACGGCTGGCTCAAGCTGCCCAACGGCATCTTGATGCAATGGGGCAAGGCGACAATCGAGGGCGTTCACCGCCAAAAAGAAATCTTCTTCCCCGTCGCCTTCAGGGGAATTTATTCAATCGCAAGTTCCGCCTATTTCCCCAATGCGCGCTACTACGAAAATATGTCGGGCGGCGTTGTGATTCGCTCCTACGCCAAGAACAAATTCGCAGCCGAGGTCGGTTCTGTTTATGCGAACGCAGCAGGCTCCGACACCTGCATTTTTATGGTTTGCCGTCGGCAAAGCCGCCTGACCGCCGACCAACCGACAGAAAGAACAAACATGACGATTTATTTTTAAAGACCAAGCCTTTTTACGACTGCGACACCCCCGAACAAGCACCCGAGGGCGCGCGTCCCGTAAGCCCCGAACAACACGCCGAGCTGCTGGCCGCCCTCAATTCCGGCTGCATCGTGTCCGACGATTTGACCGTTTCTCCCCCGCGCCCGTCGGAATATCACAAATGGGACGGCAGCAGCTGGGTGCTGACCCCGGCCGCCAAAAAGAAAATGCTGCAACAGGCAAAGGTTGAAAAACTGGCCGAAGTCAACCGCGAGGCGCAATCCTATATCGACCGTGCAGCGGGCTTGGACAAAGTGCCCGAATTTGAGGTGGCAACCTGGACAACACAGGCATTCGAAGCGAAGGCATGGCACGCAGACCCTAATGCTGCAACGCCGACGCTTTGGCGCCATTGCCGCTTCTCGAGGCGTGCCGTCCGATGCTTTAAGGCAAAAGGCTTATGAAAAAACGCTTAAATTCGAGCGGTTGACCGCTTATGTGGCAGGCTTGAGACAGGCGGCGGAAGACAAAATCAACGCCGCGGCAAATATTGATGCCTTGACTGATATATCGCTCGTCATCGACCTGAAAGCCGAGGCTGAATGATGGCGGAGGTTTATCTGGCACTTTACAAAGGAAAGGCGTGCGGAATACGTGCGAGGTTTGAGGATTGGCTGATACGTACTATAACTCGCAGTCAGTACAGTCACTGCGAAATCGCCGTGCGGCTCCCTACATACTGCGCCTCTTCTTATGCCTGTTATTCCGCCAGTGGGCGCGACGGCGGTGTACGTATGAAAGTGATGGCGCTGCCTTCTGACAAGTGGGATTTGATTCCGCTGCCGCCATCCGCGCACAGTTCAGTTGTCTGCCTATATGCTCAGACACGCGGTTGCCGTTACGACTGGGTGGGAGCAGTTGGGACGGTATTCCGTCTGACTCAGAGCAAAAACCGTTGGTTCTGTAGCGAGTTTTGTGCGACGGTAATGGGAATAACCGAAGGTTGGCGGTTCTCGCCCGGGGATTTGGCGGCAATGTTCCGAAGGGAGGCTGTATGACACCCTCTCAATTTTGTCAGACCCAAATCGACGAATGGATGAGGGTCAGCCGATACGCATCGGAAACCGGCGATATTGCCCTGTTTGAGCGGGCGGAAAAAGAAATTGCCAATTATCAAATGATCCAGAAACGCTATGCTGATGGAAATAACATCAATAAAGGAGGATAAAAATATTAAAGTGGGACGGCGACGTACTGGTGCGGGAACACCGGTACGCCAGCCAAGCAGGGTGATCTGCATTGACTTCAAGGCCGCCTTAGTCTCTAGAGACTTGGGCATTCTATCCAAAATTGGAGTGGGTGCAAATGCAAAACTACCGCGAACTGCGCTGCAAATATTGCGGCAGGCTGCTTGCAAAAGGCAGCGGCAGCGTGCAAATCAAATGTGCACGCTGTAAAAACATCAATTCATTCAGTAACTAAAAAATCAGCAGAGTGCCGTTGAGCATCATATTAAATCTGTTTCGAGCGTCCAGAATGCCGTAAACTAGGAGTATATATATGATGCAAAAAACACAACAAACTCTACCGATTATCCCTTGGATGGGCGGCAAACGTCGATTGGCAAAACACCTGTTGCCCATGTTTCCCGAGCATTCGTGTTATGTTGAGCTGTTTTCCGGCGGCGCGGCGTTTGTTCTTTATGCGCCCAACGCCTGCTAAAGTAGAGGTACTCAACGACATCAACGGACAGCTCATCAACCTATACCGCGTGGTACAACACCACTTTGACGAGTTCGTCCGCCAATTCGATTGGACGTTGACCAGTCGCGAGGTATTTGCCCGTCTGCAAAGCACCCCGCCTGACTGTATGACCGATATACAACGTGCCGCTCGGTTCTTCTACCTTCAACACAACGCCTTCGGCGGCAAGACCGTCCATCAACATTTTGGTACGGCAACCACATCAAAAGCGTGGGATGCGTCGCAGATTAGGGCAAAATTGACAGCATCTCAAGCCCGTTTGAGAGGAGTATTTATCGAGAACGAACCGTGGGAGCGCTGTTTCAAGCGATATGACCGAGAGCATACCTTCTTCTACGCAGACCCGCCGTACTGGCAAACCGCAGGGTACGACCACGCATTCGATTGGCCGCAGTATGAGCTGCTGGCCAAAGCGATGGTGGAGAGCAAGGGAAAATTCATGCTATCTATCAATGACCATCCTGATATAAGGGAGTTGTTCAAAGACTTCCGCATCACACAGCTTGAGCTTGCCTATACGGTTGGCAGAGACAAAACCGGTAAAAACAAACGGTGAGCTGGTCATATGTAATTGGTAAAATAAAAAAAGCGACGGTGACGTCGCTTTTTAAAAAAAGTGAAAAAAAGAGTTACAAATAGTGAAACAAAAACAAAATAAATTTTTCTCAAAAATGGTTTATTTTTTTCGCGGTCGGCTTCAAAACGTGCCTTTGTAATTCAGGAACGTATGGTCGGGCAAAGTGATGTTGGTGTAAACGACGGCGTTGTTGAAATCTTCGACGTGGGTTACGGTCGAGCCGTCAGGCTCTGTCCAGGTAACCATAAACACCATGTCGGCGACTTCGGTTGCGGTGTAGTTTACTTTGACCTCGGGTTCGGCAACGGGTTTTGCCGTACCAATGCTGGTAAAGGTCATGGTTTTGCCGTCTGCGTCAAAATTCAGGTGGTAAAGCCAGCTCGCCGAATTTTGCTTGGTAGATTTTTGCCGAAACGGGGGAATTTATTTGCCATGATAGGCTCCTTATTCGTTAAAAATTCGTTGTCAAAAAATTATTTCACAGGGAACATTGCGTTGCCGTTTACAGCTTTATCCGCAGGCACTTCTTCCTGCATCACGTCCCAATGTTCGACCACTTTGCCGTTTTCCAAGCGGAAAATATCGACGGCAAGCATGGTTTTACCGCCCCAGTTGTTGTAGCGGCCGTGAACCATCACATAATCGCCGTCTTCCATAATGATGCCTTGTTCATAGCTCATCGCTTGTGCATCCGGCGATTGGATAAAACCGCGCAATACGTCCAAACCGTTGGGCATACTTGGGTTATGTTGGATCATATCGCCCGCCCAGTAGGTTTCGGCTTTTGCCACGTCTTTTTGGTTGAAAACAACATCTAAATAATCGCTCACGATTTTTGCATTAGACATAAAAATTCCTCTTAAAATGATAGTAAAAACAGCTAATTGCCGAAGCAAAAAGCGTGTAAAGATAGCAAGTTTGTTGCGTGCCGTAAACCTGCTGACAAACAAGCAGGAAACTTTTGATTAATCGGCAATCGCCGCCGCCTCAAAGCCCAAATGGTGCATCCATTCGCGCATCACCAATACAAACGCTGCCGATGTCGCATGATGGGCAAGTTTTGGCAAATCGCGGGTTGGGCGGTAGCCTGCTAATACAGCGAATGCCGTTTCAAAAATCTCGGTAGAAATCTGCCGATTTTCATCCGCCAATATTTGCAACGGTTCGGCGTGATAAAGTTCAATCATACGATAATCTTTTAAAACGTCGCGGTAAGGCGAAATCAAATCTTCCACCTGCATAATGGCTTCTTCCCACACCATTTCGCTTGGCGGATAGGGCGTGAATCGGGCTTGCAGCTTTGCAACGGAAAGCAGAATGTCAATGGTTTGTCCGCCGAATTGCAGCACTAATTTTTTTCCGATTCAAAAATAAAGTTTGGCGTTCATTTTTTTCCTCCTATTTTTAGTAGGCGGGCAGAAAGGCACACCGTTTTCAGACGACCTTAAATTTTGGCGGGCAGAAAGGCACACCTTACCCGATTAAAACCGAAGTCATGCTTAACGATCCTGCCATCAACTCGTCGTTGAAAAATGCGACCTTATCACTCGGCTCACGCAATGCCATCACATAAAGCAGTGGCAGATAATGGTCGGGCGTCGGCACGGCAAGTTCGGCGTTTTCGCCCAATTGCCCGTAATGCACCAGCAAATCATCGTTTTGCGCGTCAATGGCTTGGTTGATTTCATCGCGGAAGGCAAACGCCCAATCGTAGCCCGCCCCGATTTGGTTGATGTGTTCCCAGCTGATCGCGCGCAAATTATGCACAATGTTGCCGCTGCCGATAATTAGCACGCCTTCATCACGCAGCGGAGCAAGTTTTTTCGCCAGCGCAAAATGCCACTCGGCAGGCTGCAAACGGTTGATGCTGAGCTGCACCACAGGCACATCGGCATCGGGATACAGATATTTCAGCACCGTCCACGCGCCGTGGTCGAAACCGCGCGTCGGGTTCATCTCCACCGATTCCGACGCCAATAATGACCGCACTTTTTCTGCCAATTCGGGCGAACCTTTTGCGGGATATTGCACTTGGCTGAGTTCTTCGGGGAAGCCGTGGAAATCGTAAATCATCGGCGGATTTTCGCCCGACGTAACCTGCAAACGGCTGCTGTACCAATGCGCCGAAATCATCAAAATGGCTTTGGGTTTTTCAAAGGTTTGCGTTGTTTGGCGGAAGTTTTGGTTAAACGGACTATTTTTTGTCCAACGCATTCATCGGATTGCCATGACCGACAAACAATACAGGCATTTTTTTCATGATTGTTCTCCTGTGGGTTTTCAATGGTCGGTATTATGACTGTATTCAGATAAAAAAATGAATAATCGTTTTTTTGAATAGATATGTTTACTATGAGTTAATAATCAAACGGGCAAACGGATATAAAGATAAATGTAGAGCAAGCGTAGCCTGTAGGGTGTGCGGAACGCACGCACGCGGTTTTTCAGGCTGCTTTTCTATCATAAAGGCTACCTGAAAAACATCCAAATCGTTTTCAGGTAGCCTTTATGCACAGCCCGAATCAATGCCTAAAATGCCGCACGCCCGTTACCACCATAGCGATGCCGTGTTCGTCCGCCGCGTCGAAGACTTCTTGGTCGCGCATGGAGCCTGCCGGATGGATGATGGCTTTGATGCCCTGCTCGGCAATGACATCTACGCCGTCACGGAATGGGAAGAAGGCGTCGGACGCAGCACATGCACCGTTGAGGTCGAGATTGGCATCTTGCGCTTTGCGGGCGGCGATACGGGTGCTGTCCACGCGGCTCATTTGGCCTGCGCCGATGCCGTAGGTTTGACCGCCTTTGCCGAAGACGATGGCGTTGGATTTGACGTATTTTGCGACGTTCCAAACAAACATCAGGTCGTTCCATTCTTGCTCGGTCGGTTGGCGTTTGGAGACGACTTTCAAATCGGCGCGGTTGAGGCGGTGGATGTCGGGTGTTTGCACCAACAGTCCGCCGCCGACGCGTTTGAGTTCAAAGCGGTTCGCGCCTGCTTCAAGCGGCACTTCCAATACGCGCACGTTTTTTTCTTGGCGGCGGCGATTTCGAGGGCTTCGGCGGTAAACTTCGGCGCCATGAGGACTTCCATAAATTGGTTGTCTGTAATTTGTTTGACGGTTTCACCGTCCACTTCGCGGTTGAAGGCGATGATGCCGCCGAATGCGCTGGTGGTGTCGGTAGCGTAGGCGAGTTTGTAGGCATCCAAGGTATTGGAGGCGATGGCGACGCCGCACGGATTAGCGTGTTTCACAATCACGCAGGCCGGCGCGTCAAAGGATTTGACGGCTTCCCAAGCGGCATCGGCATCGGCGATGTTGTTGTACGACAATTCTTTGCCTTGGAGCTGTTTGTAGGCGGAAAGGCTGCCTGCGGCGGGATAAATATCGCGGTAGAACGCGGCGCGTTGGTGCGGGTTTTTCTCCGTAGCGCATGTCTTGCACTTTTAATCCAGCTTTGGTTGAACTGGCTTGGGAACTCGCCGATTTCGGGCGTGCCGCTCAAGACGTCGTCTGAAAGCGAGGTCAGGTAGTTGGAAATCATGCCGTCGTATTGGGCGGTGTAGCTGAATGCTTTGCGTGAGAGGTTGAAACGGGTTTTGTCGCTCAATGCTCCGTTGTTGGCTTCGAGTTCGGCGGCGATGGCCGGGAAATCGGCTGTGTCGGTAACGATGGCGACGTGTTTCCAGTTTTTTTCGCGGCGGAGCGCACCATGGTCGGGCCGCCGATGTCGATGTTTTTCAATCGCATCTTCCAGTGTGCAGTTTGGTTTTGGCAATGGTGGCGGCGAAGGGGTAGAGGTTGACGCACACGAGGTCGATGTTGCCGATGTCGTGTTCTTCCATCTTGGCGACGTGTTCATCCAAATCGCGACGTCCGAGGATGCCGCCGTGGATTTTCGGATGCAGAGTTTTCACGCGACCGTCGAGCATTTTCGGGGAAGCCGGTATAGTCGGCAACTTCGATAACGGGAACGCCTGCATCAGCCAAGAGTTTTGCTGTACCGCCGGTAGAGAGGATTTCAACACCGAGCTTGGTCAGGGGTTTGGGCAAATTCGACTGCGCCTGTCTTGTCGGATAGGCTGATCAGGGCGCGTTTGATGGAAGACATTTGGATTTCCTTTGTTGAAGGTTTAATCGATATGGGATGAATTTTCAGGGCGGTATTATCCCCCAGTTTCGCATTTTTGGCAGTAGGTTTTTTTGCAAATATTGTTGACAATTTTTATTGTAAAAGGCCGTCTAAAACTCGGTTTCAGACGGCCTTTTAATTTTGCCTATTTAAATCCCATTTTCTTTTGCCACCCATACTGCTCCTGCCATGCCTGCGCATAAGGGCATGAGTAAGGCAACAGGGGCGTAGGTGAGCTCTAAAATAAAGACGATGGCCGTCAGGGGCATTTTGAGGGAAACGCCTAGAAAAACGGCGGCGCCGACAACGGCCGCGCTTTCAGACGGCATTTCGGGGAAAACGCCGTTCCACGCGGCTGCGGCGGCAAAGGCAATGGTACTGCCGAGCATCATAGACGGGGTAATCAGGCCGCCGTATGCGCCTGCCGCCAGCGCCATCAAGACGACCAGCCATTTGACGGCGGTCAGCTCAAGGCTGTGTTGCCAGTCGGTCAATCCGCCAAAGGTCAGTTGGTTGCCTGCTTTGCCGTTGCCCAGAATTTGGGAAACCAAACGGAAATCACGCCGATGAGTGCAAACATACAGACGGCCAAGGGAATGATTTTGATATTGTCGCGCTTGATGAAGGGGAACTTTTGGGCGGTACGCTGGAAAAAGACGGCGGCTGCGCCCAGTATCGGGCCGATGACGGCGGAAAACCAAAGTAATGAGGTGTTGACGGTAAGGTTGGCCGGATGATATTGCTGCACGTCGCCTAAGCCGATGCGCGCGACGGCAGTGGCGATGACGGAAGTCAGCAATGCGGCAGCGACGGCTTGCTGCGTCCACACGCCCAGCATGGCTTCGAGGATGAAAAGTGTGGAGGCGAGCGGCACATTATACACGGCCGCCAAACCCGCACCCGAAGCGCAAGCAATCAGCAGCCGCATTTCGTCTTCATCCAAACCCAACCGCCTGCCGCCGGCAAAAGCAAACGCGGCGGTCATTTCGCGCGGCGCCACTTCCCGTCCGAGCGGTGAACCAAGTCCTACCGTTATGATTTGCAGCAGGACATGGAAAACCGTCGTCAGAAACGGCAGCTCCCTGCAACGGCTGCTTCAATGCCGCCTTGATTCCGATTAGCGGTTTGCCCAAGGCTTTCAGCAACCACCAGCCGCCTCCTGCCAACATACCGCACAGGATCAATACGCCCAAACGCCGACCTTCCGAAGCACGGGCCACACCTTCGCGGAACGAGATGTACGCACCGTCCGCGCCATAACCGTATGCCGTATGCTGTATGAAGTGCATCAGTTCCGTCAGCACAATGCCGACCAAACCGCCGATAACGCCTGCTGCTGCCAGGGCAAACCAAAGTTTTCTGCGTCCCACTGTCGTTCCTGCCGTTCAAATACCGTCTGAACACGTTTTTCAGACGGCATCCGTTTCCTATCCGCCTATCCGAACAGGCCGCGTACACGCTCCAAACCGCCGAAGTTGATACAGGCATCAGCGGCGGCCTGCGCTTTCGGTTTGGCGCGGTAAGCCACGCCTACGCCCGCTTCTTTGAGCATCGGAATATCGTTCGCACCGTCGCCCATCGCCAACACCTGATGCGGCTGCAATCCGAGGCGGCTGCGGTATTCGCGCAATAAATCCGCCTTTGCCTGCGCGTCGATAATTCTGCCTTTCAGACGGCCGGTCAACCTGCCGTTTTCAATTTCCAAAACATTGGCGTGTTGGTATTCGAAGCCGAGTCGTTGTTGCAGCCTTTCGGTAAAAAATGTGAACCCGCCGGACACCAGCAGGAATTTCACATTGTGCCTTTTGCATTCGTCCAACAAAAATTCCGCACCGGGTGAGAGCTTCAAAACGGTTTTCATAAACTTCCGCCAAAACACTTTCGTCCAATCCGGCCAACAGGGCGACACGGCTGCGCAACGACTGCTCGAAATCCAACTCTCCGCGCATGGCGCGCTCGGTAATTTCCGCCACGCGTTCCTTCAAGCCGGCACACGCCGCAATTTCATCGATGCATTCGATGGTGATCAGCGTCGAATCCATATCGCTGACAATTAAACCGAGTTCGTCAAAATCCATATCCGGCAAAACGGCGAAATCCGTTTCCATCCGCCTCATATTTCACGCATTTCGGCAGTTGGGGAAAAATCGCCGCCAACCGGCATCCTGATACGCCCGCCCTGATTTTCCGGTTTGTTTTCCAGACAACGGGACACCACACGCAAGGCTTCCTCATTACCCTGCAACACCAAGACCTTATCCATACTCCCCCTTCTTCCCGACAAAAGGGGGCATTATAGTCGCAACAAAAAAACACAGACAATAAATACAAACCATCCCGTCAGAAATGGCCTGCCGCCTCAGATAGTGCACCATGTGCGCTATTGCCATATCGGACAAAATTCGCTATAACCGATAGTTGCTGTTTTATATATATAACAATCAGGTGCGGACGACAATTTCCTAAAACTCCCACCTACCTCAACCAAAAGGATTCAGAGATGAAAATCGGTATCCCACGCGAGTCATTATCCGGCGAAACCCGCGTCGCCTGTACGCCTGCCACCGTTGCCCTGTTGAGCAAACTGGGCTTTTGAAACCGTTGTCGAAAGCGGCGCAGGTTTGGCGGCAAGTTTGGATGATGCCGCTTACCAAACAGCAGGCGCGACCGTTGCCGACAAAGCGGCGGTTTGGGCATGCCCTTTGCTTTACAAAGTCAACGCGCCGTCCGAAGACGAGCTGCCGCTGCTCAAAGAAGAACAAACCATCGTCAGCTTCCTGTGGCCGCGCCAAAACGAGGCTTTAGTCGAAGCCTTGCGCGCCAAGAAAGTCAACGCGCTGGCGATGGACATGGTGCCCCGTATTTCCCGAGCGCAGGCTTTGGACGCTTTGTCTTCGATGGCAAACATCAGCGGCTACCGCGCCGTGATTGAAGCTGCCAACGCCTTCGGCCGTTTCTTCACCGGTCAAATTACTGCCGCCGGCAAAGTGCCGCCGGCACAGGTTTTTGGTGATTGGTGCAGGGTGTGGCGGGTTTGGCGGCGATCGGTACGGCAAACTCGCTCGGCGCAGTGGTGCGCGCGTTCGATACCCGCTTGGAAGTGGCGGAACAAATCGAATCGATGGGCGGTAAGTTCCTGAAACTCGACTTCCCGCAAGAATCGGGCGGCAGCGGCGACGGCTACGCCAAAGTGATGAGCGACGAATTTATCGCCGCCGAAATGAAGCTCTTTGCCGAACAGGCGAAAGAAGTGGACATCATCATCACCACCGCCGCCATTCCGGGCAAACCCGCGCCCAAGCTGATTACCAAAGAAATGGTCGAAAGCATGAAACCCGGCTCCGTCATCGTCGATTTGGCGGCGGCGACGGGCGGCAACTGCGAACTCACCAAACCGGGCGAATTGTCCGTAACCGACAACGGCGTGAAAATCATCGGCTACACCGACATGGCAAACCGCCTTGCCGGACAGTCTTCCCAGCTTTACGCCACCAACTTGGTGAACCTGACCAAGCTGTTAAGCCCGAACAAAGACGGCGAAATCACGTTGGACTTCGAAGACGTGATTATCCGCAACATGACCGTTACCCGCGACGGCGAAATCACCTTCCCGCCTCCGCCGATTCAAGTTTCCGCCCAGCCGCAGCAAACGTCGTCTGAAAAAGCCGCGCCTGCCGCCAAGCCCGAGCCGAAACCCATTCCCCTGTGGAAAAAACTCGCGCCCGCCGTCATCGCCGCCGTATTGGTACTGTGGGTCGGCGCGGTTGCACCCGCAGCATTCTTGAACCACTTTATCGTGTTCGTCCTCGCCTGCGTCATCGGCTACTACGTCGTTTGGAACGTCAGCCACTCGCTGCATACGCCGCTGATGTCCGTGACCAACGCGATTTCCGGCATCATCGTCGTCGGTGCACTGCTGCAAATCAGCCAAGGCAACGGTTTCGTTACCCCTGCTTGCCTTCATCGCCATCCTGATTGCCAGCATCAATATCTTCGGCGGCTTCTTCGTAACGCGCCGCATGTTGAATATGTTTAGGAAAGGATAAAGCATGACTTTTTGCCTATTGGTGCATCCTGATTGCCTACCTGCTGCCGCTGTTTTTGCGCCACCATCGCCAAAGCGACCGGCGGTTTCAAGCCGTCGGACAACCGCAATCCGCGCGAGTTTCTTGCCCATACGCAAGGCTTGTCGGCGCGCGCCGATGCCGCGCAGCAAAACGGCTTCGAAACCTTCGCACCCTTTGCCGCCTCCGTTTTTGGTGGCACACGCCACAGGCAACGCCGAACAATCGACCATCAACCTGCTGGCCGTGTTATTCATCGGCTTCCGCCTCGCCTTTATCTACTGCTACCTGACGGATAAATCAACCATGCGGTCTTTGACGTGGGCGGGCGGATTATGCTGCATTATCGGGCTGTTTGTTGCCGCCGTTTTAACGGTAGAGGCCGTCTGAAAACGAGCGTAGCGAGTTTCGCTAAAACATCTTTTCAGACGGCCTAAAACCCCGATTCCCCAATATTTAGGAGTTCGACCATGAAAGCAAAATGCCTGTGCGGCGACGTATCTTTAGAAGTGGAACATGACAAACACGTCCACGCCTGCCATTGCTCAATGTGCCGCATTTGGGGCAGCGGCGCGACGTTTTTCGCTGATTGCCGCCAAACCGCCGAAAATCGACGGCGGTGAAAACATCGCCCTCTACCATTCGTCCGAATGGGCGGAACGCGCGTTCTGCAAAAACTGCGGTACCCACCTGTTCTACCATTTCCTACCGAACGACAGCTATTTCGTCTTCGCCGGGCTGTTTGCCGACAACGCTGATTTCAAATTGGAAGAGCAGATTTTCATCGACGCCAAAGCCCCCTATTACGAACTGGCAAACGACACGCCCAAGCTGACCGAAGAGGAGTTTTTGGCACAATTCGGCGGCGGATAGAAAACCCGATACAAAGGCCGTCTGAAAACGCAGCGGCAACGGATTGATGCAGATGAAATAAAAATACCCGAACCGTCATTCCCAAACGGCTCAAACAGTTGATGGTTAAGCGAATCCGCCATCAAACCCTTTTCAGACGGCCTCGGAACCGATTAAAAAACACAGTTACTTTCACAAATAATTGGAGAATCACCATGTCTTCAGGACTCGTTACAGCGGCGTACATCGTAGCCGCGATACTGTTCATCTTCTCGCTGGCGGGGCTGTCCAAGCAGGAAACCGCCAAACAGGGCTGCTATTCCGGCGTCGCCGGGATGGCGGTTGCCTTGTTTGTTACCGTGTTTTCCGAAAACACCCACGGACTGGGCTGGATCATCATCGCCATGCTCATCGGCGCGGCAATCGGCATCTACAAAGCAAAAAAAGTAGAAATGACCGAAATGCCCGAACTGATTGCCCTGCTGCACAGCTTCGTCGGCTTAGCGGCGGTTTTGGTCGGCTTCAACAGCTACATCGAGTCGGGCAACGTTTCGCACGATATGCACACCATCCATCTGGTCGAAGTCTATTTGGGCATTTTCATCGGCGCAGTAACCTTTACCGGCTCACTGGTCGCATTCGGCAAGCTCAACGGCAAAATCAGCAGCAGCCCGCTGCAACTGCCCGCCAAACACAAGCTCAACGCACTGGCACTTGGCGTATCGTTTGTGTTGCTGCTCGTATTTGTCGGCATTGACGGCAGCGGCTTCATCCTACTGATAATGACTCTGATTGCCCTCGCATTCGGCTGGCACTTGGTTGCCTCCATCGGCGGCGCGGATATGCCCGTGGTCGTATCCATGCTCAACTCCTACTCCGGCTGGGCAGCCGCAGCGGCAGGCTTTATGCTCTCCAACGACCTGCTCATCGTCACCGGCGCACTGGTCGGCTCAAGCGGAGCAATTCTATCCCTACATTATGTGCAAAGCCATGAATCGGTCGTTTGTTTCCGTGATTGCAGGCGGTTTCGGCAGCGACAGCGGCACATCATCTTCCGGTAGCCAAGAGATAGGGGAATACCGAGAAGTCAAAGCTGCCGATGTTGCCGAAATGCTGAAAGGCGCAAACAGTGTCATTATCACCCCGGGCTACGGTATGGCAGTCGCACAAGCGCAATACCCCGTTGCCGAAATCACCGAACTTTTGCGTAAAAACGGTGCTGAAGTGCGCTTCGGCATCCACCCCGTCGCCGGCCGCCTGCCCGGTCACATGAACGTACTGCTCGCCGAAGCCAAAGTCCCCTACGACATCGTTTTTGGAAATGGACGAAATCAACGACGACTTCCCCGAAACCGATGTAGTCTTGGTCATCGGCGCGAACGACACCGTCAACCCCGCCGCCCAAACCGACCCGAACAGCCCGATTGCCGGCATGCCCGTGTTGGAAGTGTGGAAGGCAAAAGAAGTCGTCGTCTTCAAACGCTCGATGAGCACCGGCTACGCAGGTGTACAGAATCCACTGTTTTTCAATGAAAACAGCGTAATGTGTTTCGGAGATGCAAAAAAAACCATAGACGATATTCTCTCCGAACTGAAAAAATAAACACACAACAAAATGCCGTCTGAAAATCAATGCTTCAGACGGCATTTTTACACAAATCACAGTTTTAAATCTCTCAGCTGCCAAGTAGCGTGACCATATCCGCACCACCTGCCAAAGTGCCAAACCACGCTTTTTATCTATATCGGAATAAATGCTAAACAGTATGTTGTCTGAAGTGTTGACAAGCGAATACTGCAAGAATACATTCCTCATCCAGCCGTTCGTTAACTTTTCCGTGGGCAAAATTGTAGCCCGAAGGATTTAAACAACGGGCAACTTTTCGCACCGTCGATATATCTCAACAATCCTTCTTCAGCCCATCCCTTGAATGCCTTTGCAGCATTATTCCTGCCATAAATACTCGCCAGCTTGTTGATTTGATGGTAGCCCTGATATATGCAGGAACACCCTTTCCGCCTCAAGAACAAGCATCTCAAAAAGGCACTTCTGACTGCCGTTAAAGTAAAACCCTCTAAGTAATACTTAGAGGGTTTTTAAAAGTAGCTCCCCGACCTGGGCTCGAACCAGGGACCTGCGGATTAACAGTCCGTCGCTCTACCGACTGAGCTATCGGGGAATAGCTTTAAATATTAATTTAAAATGCAAACTATGTCAACACATATTTACAACTGATTGTACTCAGCCTTTGAATATACAGCCCTTATATACTTTCTGCAATATGTCTTGCCGCACGTTTTGCGTCCAACAGAATCAAACCAAGCTTGCCACTCTCTTTTGCCATCAGTACCAACACTGCATCTTTGCCTGCCTGGCTCAAAAGGATATAGCCCAATTTTCCCTTAATCATAATCTGCTCCAACTCACCGCAGGCAAGCTCATTTACTGAACGACTGGCCAAAGCAAGCAAAGTAGCAGAAATCGCACCCACCCTATCCGAATTCAAATGCGAAGGCAACATAGTCGCCATCGGTAATCCATCGGTTGAGATAACGGCGGACGCGATAATATCCGTAGATGTATTGTTTAAATCTTCAAGGATTGAAATCAATAATTGCTGCATAACCCCTCCTATCCTGCTTTACATACGGTTACTGTAACGGCGGTATAAAATCCTTACTAGAGTAACAAATGCCTCCTTACTCAAGTCCGGGATGCCACCGACAACCAAAATAAGCTTGGTTGACCCAATATACAATGGGAAAAATGTCAGTTCGCTCTGACCGGAAGGATCGCAAACCCCCCAAGCATTATTGTTAATATACAGATTATTCCTAACCAATAGCCGGTGTTTCTTTTCCATCTGTGCGACTTCTGCCGCCAGCAACCCTAATTCTTCAGCCGCCTCATGATGAAAATTAGCATTGGCAAGATACAGACCATTCCGATCGACCAATAATGCCTTACCACTGCCGGACAACTGTTCCATCAACAACGGCAATTGTTCATCTGCAAAATTAATACCGTCAGAATCACCATTTTCATCACCATAGAGAAATTCAAGTTTTTGCAGACGGTACAGCAAATTTAAAGCGGTATCAATGTCGGAGGTATCTGCCCAAGCAAGCAGTTTCTCGCTACTAACCACTTCACCGGGGTCTGCCTTCAGCAAACCGTGCAGCAAAGTTTTGCCGGCACTCGGAGTATCGCTGGATACTGCATAGAATGCGCCGGCTGGGGTCAGGCGGGGATATAAATTCGTTTGTAGTGAAAGTGTTGATTCCATGTTAAACCTCCAGTCCCGGATCAATAGAAAATAACATTGCACTAACCAATTGTTTTACGTCATTTTCCTTACGGGCATCAATTTCGAAAACCGGAACATTAAGATTATGTTTTGCAAGATATTTGTGATACACGTCGATACCGGGCTGTGAGCGTATATCCATTTTAGTAATACCGATAACGACCGGCGCCGTTTTCAGCAATCCTTGAAACGAATCCAAGAAAAATTCCAAATCTTTCAATGGATTAGTCCGTGCATTATCTAAAAGCAAAACCAAGCCCATACTGCCTTGACTCAGAATTTCCCACATAAAGTTAAATCGTTCCTGACCCGGGGTACCATACAGGTGAACTTTGGTATCTTCATCCAGATAGATTACGCCATAATCCATTGCTACGGTCGTATTCCTTTTTCTATCCAAAGTCATATCAGATGCCGAAGCATCAGTCTGAATGGGAGGGTCGTCTGAAATAGCTGCAATAGCCGTGGTTTTTCCCACACCGACAGGACCGGTGAAAATAATTTTATTTTCTCTCATATCTCCGCTCCTAATTACCCAACAGTTTTTTCATCAGCCTTTGAAGAAGACTTCGCGGCTGTGTTTGTGATGGTGCGGTCATTTTTACAGCTTCTTTTGCCATTTCACTGTCTAAGGCAGAGTTGACTCCGATATCTATCTTATCTACCGTATCATGATATGAATGCTGGGAGACCGTCTTCAAATCTACAGATAAGAACCCAGTTGCATAAGTTGCCGCAATATAATTCAAAATATCATTAATACTCAAAGGCATAACTTTGTACAACACATTAAGGTTAACAGATGTTTTAGTTAAAAACGCCGATAACCGTATCGATTCCGGCACATGCGCCAACCTAGTCAAATTCGGCCAAGACCTCAACGTAAACAAGGTATCCGGAGAGATCGGATAAATTAACCTACCCTGTGCCGTCCAAATAGAAAGCTGCCACATACAGGACATGATGCTGACTTTTGCTTTTTCACGCCACTGGGGATTATCAGGAACGACTTTACAGCCCACCTGCAAATGATCGTCCTTACACAACTCCTCAAGTTTTTCCGCACTTTCTGTCAGAAGAACCCGTTGTATTGAGGGAAAAACGATAAGAACGGGCTTTCCGCCGTGTAAGATGGCAATATCCTGCCCGTTTTTTTCTGCAAATCGCAACGCTCCCAATAAACCTTTATTCGGATTGAAGCGGCGTATTGTTGTCGTACGTTGCTCATTGCCACTGCCTTTTGCAGACTGACCTACAGGCGCAGTAAACGATTTTCCATAAACATTTTCTCCCTGCAATAATTTGCGGAGCATGGGGAACAATGTTTCAAACCGGATTGGTTTAGGCAGGTAGGGAACTTCAGCATCAGGGACTTTCTCCGAACATACGGTAACGGGTATATCCTTATAACGTTCACCAAACTCCTTCCAAAGATCAAAGCCGCCCTCGGCATCAGTATCCACCAAAACCAAATCGGGTACGATACTGCCGTCTGAAGAAGGTACCGTTTCATAACGGGTGGTATTGTGCATTTTGAATGCCATTTTAAAAATGGATTCCTGATGCGCCGTCATCCCCGCCAACATAACGCGTACTGTTTTAATTTTCGGTATTTGTACTTCCATTTTTTATTATTCCCCGTACCGTTTTATTTTTTTATATTTCGATTCATACGCTGCAGCAGCCGGCTCATCAGCATGACGACTTCTTCCGGCAATCTGTCGGCACGCTCCCTCAGCACTCTTAAAAACTGCCCCAATCTATCCCAATCCTCGGTACGTTCATAAATATCAATTAACGTAATATACAGCTGGGATTCGTCCGGATATTTCAATACCGCCTGTTCCAACACATCCATTGCCGCATCCAGTTGACCATACATCAGCAACGATTCTACTTCTTTAATCGCATCGTCTGCCGGAGATACATTGGCATTGATTAATGAAGAATCTTGAAGTACCAAGTCCCGATATTGTGCTTTTGATTTCTGTATATTTTGCGGTAGATACCCATGCCCCATACCGATATCTTTAATTTGCTGATCGTCCGGTCCTTTTTCCAAATCATCGAAGACTTCATGGTAGCCCAGGCTGTATCCCCACCCCAGCATTCTCTCTTTTACCTGTCTGCCATAGTTTCCCAATGCTTGATAAAGCTTCCACAGATGTCCGGCAAAAACGATCGATGTCTGCATGTTGGTAATCAAGTTTAAGTGCATCAATAATCAGGTTGGCAGGTTTCTCAGAAGCCTGAATGGCACGGTCATATTGTTTCGATGCGGTTTCATAACCAACTTTGTCCTTAAGGATTTTTGCACCTTTATCTGCACGCACCAGACCGGTAATCGCACCAATCTCCTCCTGGCTAATTTCAGAAAAATCTTTTTTACCCTGTACAATCGGGATACGCTTGGCTTGCTCAACCTCATATCCCTTACTGATAGAATCCGACAGTGCGGATGTAGATGCAGTTGCCGTGGAATTGTCCTCAGCTTGTTTTTCTATTTCTTGAACACTCCATCCCAAACCTTCCTCCGCCAAGACACGGATACGCAAATGATTAGAATCCAGCCTCAGTGCCTGCCGAATATATTTCGTCAGAAGCTCAGAAGAAATCAGACAGCCGTACTTCTGCAAATTATCTGCCAAAACATCTACATCCCCCACCTTAAGGTTGGTATCGAGCAATTCGCGAATAAGATTTTCAGGCTTGTCTTCATTGTCCGGAATACTGTTCAAATAAGCAGCCAGGGATTCAGCTGCCTTACCCTGATACCCGAATTGTTTATAAACCTGATATTCCGTCAGCGGATCAACTTCTTGTGCAGACACGGCTGAAGATGCAGTTTCCGCACTTTCATTCCACGACCAGCCAGATTGCGTACCATCTGAAACCGAACGGTCAACTTGGTCAATCCAGTCTGTATCATCATGATCAGACGATTGTTCTTTTGTGTTACCGCCGTTTTGAGACTTGTGCTTCGGTATTTGTTTACCTTGTTTCGCACGCATAACCAAAAGCACCAGCAATACAGCCACCAGTACCAAGCCGATAATTAATGAGTTTTCCAAAGGACACTCCCAATACCGTAATGAGCAAATATGAATGGTTAAACCGTCCGAGACGGCAGCCGCCCACTTTTATTATTAACAATTAACTAAAATAGACTTAAAAAGAATCAAATCATACCATAATTCAACTTTGGGCAATATGCCCAAGACACAAGTTTTATTACATTTTACTTTACATTTTATGTATTTAAATATATTGAATTTTATTCCACCTTAGACGTTTTACCTTCATTAATCTTTACTTTTTTTATTTTTTTAGATACTGCCCTACCGGATTTACGATAACAATTCAAATACGGCAACAGACTCAACATGGGATGTATGGGCAAACATATTCATTACCCCCACCTGGCTGAGTATATAGCCTTTTCCAACCAATACCCCCGCATCCCGTGCCAAAGTAGAAGGATTGCAGGACACATAAACGATTTTTTTCGGGAGATAAGGCGGCTTTAATGATCTAACGACTTCATACGCACCGCTTCTGGGAGGATCTATCAACATTTTGTCAAATTTTCCCCATGAGGCCACCGTATTCTCGGTGCAATCAAAGAGGTTGGCAGCAATAAAATCTGTTTGTCCGCCGCAACCGTTTAACCGTGCATTTTGCTGGGCACGCCCGACCAGGTTTTCCGCACCTTCAACACCAACCACACTCGCTCCACTCTTGGCTATGGGCAGACTGAAATTGCCCAAACCGCAAAACAAGTCTGCAACTCGCTCACCCTGACATATGTCGAGCATTTTTACGGCGCGTGAAACCATCAGTCGGTTGGTATCTGCATTAATCTGCGTAAAATCTCCCGGCCGGAACGGCATTTCGATGCCGAATTCCGGTAACGTATATTTTAATGTCGTATCCTTTTGGGGATAAAACGGTTCCGATACCTTTCCTTCGATTTGCAGCCAAACCTGCCAGTCATCCGACAATTCCGAATCAAACCACTGCCTAATCCGGTTTTCATCATTCTGCCGAAGTTTGCTTTTGAACGCGATATTCAATACGGTGATTTCACTGCCGCGATAAAACTCGGCAAAACGGGCAATACTTCCCCCTTCCGCCAAATCCTGCAAAAGCTCCCTGATGGCCGGCAGCTTGTCCGAAACAGACTTCGGAATCAGCATACATGACGAAATGCCCACCACATCATTCGTTTTCTTTGCCTGAAACCCCAGTTTCAGACGGCATGATTTATCTAATGACACACTGAACCGCGCCCTATCCCGATAATGCCATACATGTCCGTAAATCGGCGGCAATATCTGCTTCGGTTTGACCTTGCCGATACGCTCGAGCTGCTCTTCCATAATCCTTTGTTTGAACGCCACCTGCGCTGTCGGAGAAATATGTTGCAGGGAACAACCGCCACAGCGTTCAAAATAACGGCACTGCGGGACGGTACGCTCATCCGAAACTTTGAATATCGCTACTGTTTCCGCTTCGTCAAACTGCTTTTTCTGTTTGGTAATCTGAAAACCGACTCTTTCAGACGGCAATGCCCCTTTAATAAAAAAACCGTTTTACCGCTGACCTTTGCCACGCCCCTGCCTTCATAATCCAAGGCGGAAATTTCCGCGATATTTACTTCCGTCTCCATTCCCAAATCCGTCCGTACTGTACCGAAACGCATATTTTTCGCACAAAACCGCACGGTTTCAGGTATGATTTGCCAAAACACCATCGAACGCACACTACATTTTGATATGAATAAAACAATCTGCCTCACTGCCGTACTGTCTATAACCAGTTTTTTTCATACGCGCATACAGTTATTCCCGATGTTTTCCCCCATTGCGCAAAGGTCAACATGTCTTCATCAACATCCCACAGCAACGCCTGTTCCTCTACACTGACGGCAACCTGACCAAGGTCTATCCCGTTGCAGTAGGACGAGCCATGACTCAGACCAACTTGGGTGAACATAAAATTGGTGCAAAAGCCTACAACCCCGTTTGGCATATCCCCAAATCCATACAAAAAGAACGCGGCGACGGCGTGAAAACCATAGCCGCTGGTCCGGACAACCCTTTAGGGCCGGTTTTTGTCCGCTTAGGCGACCCGAAACTAGGTTTGGGCATACACGGAACCAATGCACCGGCCAGCGTTCCCGGAGTCCGGAGCCACGGCTGCGTCCGCATGAAATCGCCCGATGCGCTCGAATTTGCCAAAACCATCGCCACAGGCTCGCCTGCATCTGTCGTCTATCAAATGGCCAGTCTCAACGAAGATGCAGGAAACAACCTTTGGCTTGCAGCCTTCCACGACCCTTACGGTAAGAACAACCTTGACATTGCCTCGCTGAAAAAAAGTATTGCACAATGGGCAAAAACACAGGGTAAAACCATCGCATCCGGAAAAAAATCGATGCCGTACTTAAAGCACGTACCGGCGCACCCGTCTGCCTGACCTGCGGCAAAAACGGCAAGCTAAAGATGCCGCTCAAGTCGCTGGCATGGATGCAGGGTTCTTCCGCATACAGCCAACCGGAAACACCAGCCCAAGTCATCCAATCCAATCCTGCCGAACCATCTGTCCCGCAGACTGAAGAAAAACAGCCGGCTCAAAGCATCCGCCCCGTTCCCATCCTGCCTTCCAATAGAAGGCCTGCTGTCGAATCCATACCTCAGGCAGAAACAGAAACCCTTGAAAATACTGCTTCTGAAACGGTCGACCTGCTGTTCTAGACCATTCTTTCCAGCAAAAACAAAATGCCGTCTGAACTGTCTTTCAGACGGCATTTCGCATTCATCTTCCCATCAAAGAAATCAGTAATCAACCTGCTCTTTGATAATTTTCAAGTCAGGATAAGACAACACGATGTCGTATTCACGGCCGTTTTTATAGGCCTCTACTTCCAGCACAGGCTTACCCCAATGGTCGTCGGCATCGACATCGTGAACTTGATAACCGCGCTGTTCCAACATTTTCACAGCTTTTACGCGGTTCTGTTCAAAATTGGGATCACCGTAAATCTGACGCTCCGCATGGTCACCGGCAAATGCAGTAGCGGCACTCAGGGAAATAATAGCGGCCAATAACAATTTTTTCATTTTCAGTCCTTTCTTTATTGACTTATTGAACAAGAAATGTTTTTCAATACCGCTATTAAAACACAGCCAAATTAGGTTCAAATTAGCAAAAAGTTAAAAAGCGTAAAATGCCGTCTGAAAAAAACAGAGCCGTAAACGGCTCTGTTTTTCTTACACTTCTTTAGTTTCGGTTGCCTTCTGGCGCAAACGCAAACTTAATTCGCGCAGCTGCTTGTCATCCACACTGTTAGGTGCATTGGTCAGTAGACATTGTGCACGTTGTGTTTTCGGGAAGGCAATCACGTCGCGGATGGATTCGGCACCGGTCATCAGGGTAACCAGACGGTCGAGGCCGAATGCAAGGCCGCCGTGAGGAGGTGCACCGAATTTCAGGTTGTCCAAGAGGAAGCCGAATTTCTCTTGTTGCTCTTCAGGGCTGATTTTCAGCGCGGCAAACACTTTCTCTTGTACGTCTGCGCGGTGGATACGGATAGAGCCGCCGCCGATTTCCCAGCCGTTCAACACCATATCGTAGGCGCGTGCCAGGCAGTTTTCAGGATCGGACGCCATTAGGTCTTCATGACCGGGCTTGGGCGAGGTAAACGGATGGTGCATGGCTGCCCAGCGGTCGCCGTCTTCGTCGTATTCGAACATCGGGAAATCGACGACCCACAAAGGTTTCCATTCGTCCACGAAGTAGCCGTTTTCCGCGCCATGCTCCAAACCAACTTTGATACGCAGCGCGCCGATGGCTTCGTTCACGACTTTGGCTTTGTCTGCGCCGAAGAAGATGATGTCGCCGTTTTGCGCGCCGGTACGCGCAATGATTTCTTTCAGGGCGTTTTCAGACAGGAATTTCACGATTGGAGATTGCAGGCCGCTATCTTCGCCGTTGGAGAGGTTGCTCACATCGTTTACTTTGATGTATGCCAAACCTTTCGCGCCGTAGATGCCGACAAATTTAGTGTATTCGTCGATTTCTTTGCGGCTGAATTTTGTGCCGTTCGGTACACGCAAAGCGACCACGCGGCCGCCTTTCATGTCGGCTGCGCCACGGAAGACTTTGAATTCTTCCGTTTTCATCAGGTCGGTCAACTCGGTAAATTTCAAGTTGATGCGCATGTCCGGTTTGTCAGAGCCGTAGTAGAACATGGCTTCAGAGTAAGGCATGCGTGGGAAGTTGCCCAAATCTACGTTTAAAGCATCTTTGAAGACTTGTTTGGCCATGCCTTCGGTGATGTCCATGATTTCATCCTCGTTCAGGAACGAGGTTTCCAAAGTCGATTTGAGTGAATTCAGGTTGACGGTCGGCACGCAAGTCTTCGTCACGGAAACATTTGGTAATTTGGTAGTAACGGTCGAAACCGGCTACCATCAACAGTTGTTTGAATAATTGCGGCGATTGAGGCAGCGCGAAAAACTCGCCCGGATGAACGCGGCTCGGCACGAGGTAGTCGCGTGCGCCTTCAGGCGTGGAGCGGGTCAGCATCGGCGTTTCGATGTCGATGAAGCCTTGCGCGTCCAAGTAGCGGCGAACGCCCATGGCGACTTGGTAACGCAGACGCAGGTTGCGTTGCATGGCAGGACGGCGTAAGTCGATAACGCGGTTGGTCAAGCGAACGTTTTCGCTGATGTTTTCATCGTCGATTTGGAATGGAGGCGTAGCGGCGGCGTTCAAGACTTCGATTTCTTTGGCAAGGATTTCGATTTTGCCGGAAATCATTTTTGTCGTTGGTCGTACCTTCGGGACGGTTGCGTACGCGGCCGGTAATGCTCAAAAACGTATTCGTTGCGGGCGGAATCGGCAGCGGCGAATGCTTCCGGAGTGTCAGGGTCAATCACGACTTGGACGATGCCTTCGCGGTCGCGCAGGTCGATAAAAATCACACCGCCGTGGTCACGTCGGCGGTGTACCCAGCCTTTGACGGTAACGGTTTGGTCTAAGTATTGCTCGCTAATCAGACCGCAATAGTTGGTACGCATAAAATCACCTTTTTATTATTGATTTAAACTGAAAACAGGAAATGCCGTCTGAACGACGGCGTTATTGTTGTTCGGGCAAATCCGCCTTTTCAGACGGCATAGGTTCTGCCAATGTTTTAACGGGCAGGTCATCAGGCACGACCATACCTAAAGAAATAACATATTTCAATGCTTCGTCCACGCTCATATCGAGTTCGCGCACATCGCTTTTCTTAACCATAATATAGTAACCGCCGGTCGGATTTGGCGTGGTCGGAACATACACGGAAAGATAATCGTCATCCTGCGGCAATGCACCCTTAAGTGCGTTCGACACCTGCCCTGACACGAAAGCAATCGTCCAAATACCGGGCTGGGGAAACGGTACAAGTACCGGTGTTTTAAACGAACGGCTGCTGTCGGAAAGTAGGGACTCGGATACTTTTTTAACACTCGAATAGATGGATTTAACAACCGGAATCCGCCCCAACAGGCTGTCCCACGCGGCAAGAACCTGCCGACCCAATACATTGGCGGCAAATAATCCGGTTACAAATAATACTGCAATGGCAACAATAACGCCGAGTCCGGGGATGTTGAACCCAAAAACGTATTGCGGACGCCATTGTCTCGGAAGCAGGTTGACGAGTTGGTCGGATGCGGAAACGATATAGGAAATAACCCAAACCGTTACCGCAATCGGCAGCCAGACCAAAATGCCTGTAATCAGATATTTTTTTAACGCCTTAGCAGTTTTACCGCCTTCGGCTCCAGATTCCGTCATCTTGCTTGATTCCGACAAAGTTTGTGCAAACTGCACATTATACGCTCTTGCCAGAATTCAAACGAGCTTTTTATCTCATACACCGTAAAGCCCCCGATGACTTCAGACGGCACCACCGACTTGATATCCCTTACCCGAACACGGTTCAGATGCCGTCCCAATCATTAAACATCAAACCGAAACCGATACCGCTCTGTTTGCGGTTATAGTCGATAAGGCTCTCTCCATAACCGTGAAAGCCGCGCACTACACCCTTAAGTTTGCCTGTAATAGGAAAAGTATAGGCAGCCTCTACTGCGCCATAACCCGTTTTGGGGTTGTAACGCAGCACTGAATACACATTCTTCCTGTCATTCAAACGGTACTGAACCTTCACATCGCCATAACCCATATAGTCGGCAATATCCGGGTTGTCGTTTTTATCGCCTCCTTGATCAAATACGCGCATCCACACACGCGGCACCACGGTCAACTTTCCCCATTCCATCCCCGCCACAGCATAAATCCTATTCCACGAACGAGACTCCGGACGGCTTTGCCCGTTGGACTGGTGAACAAAACCTGTACCAAGCATACGCAGCCTGCCGCCCCAAGGCAAGTCAGCCTTCACAGGCTGGGTCAGGAAGATTTCAGGCTTATAATCCGTATTTCGGAACGGTGCGGATTTCCTGCCCTGATTGAAAATCTGCCAGTCTGATTTCTGCGTATAACCGAACCACAAATCCGCACGGCTTTTGAACAAATCCTCAGCGATTTTGCTTTTAAACGAAATCTGAAGTTTGGTTTCCGCACGCTTTTGCTGCCCGAATCTCTCTTGTTCGGTTATACCGCGCGTCGGCGAACTCGGAGAATAGTTGGGCGAACTGTTATACCAGAACGGCATAAGGTACATTGGATTATGCTCGCGTACACTCAGAAGCCCTCGCGTATCGTTTCTATCTAAATCATACATCAGGCTCAACGGCGTATATGTAGCTTCCGTAGCTCCTGCTTGATCGCCGGACGGCACATCTTCATCAACCACGATTACAGCCTCTTTCTTATCTAAGCTGCTTCGTACGGTTTCGGTAAGATTAAGTACAGATTTTGCCTCATGCTGCCCGGATTTTCCCGGCATATCCGGCAACCGTACCGCAAATATTCTGTCATAACACGCCAAGCGTAAAGCATCGTCTTTCAAATTATGACATTGCACCGCAGTCTCGGCGAAGGCAGACGCAACCGGTAGCAAACCTATCAAAAAAATATAACGCATATTCTGTTTATTCATCTCCATCCCCATTGCCGACACATTGTTTTAAGACGGTATTTTATAGCGTGTTCAAATAAAAACCGTACATTTTCCGATATTTTAAGCTTTGGCCTTCCCAATGCGAAAAACCCCGAAACCGTCAGGCCTCAGGGTTTTTTGCTTATTACATATAAAAAACCGCCTTGGCGGTTTTGCAAAAATTAAGCCAAGGCTTTTACTTTTGCAGACAAACGGCTTTTGTGACGTGCCGCTTTGTTTTTATGGAATACGCCTTTATCGGCGATACGGTCGATAATTTTAACAGACTCTTTGTAAACCGCTTGTGCAGCTGCCTTATCGCCTGCTTCGACTGCTTTCAATACTTTTTTCACTGCAGTACGGAATGCGGTACGCAGGCTAGCATTGTGTGCGCGTTGTTTGACGGACTGGCGGGCACGTTTGCGTGCTTGTGCGCTGTTTGCCATGTTGGAATCTCCTGAAAAATAAATTCTCTAAACGCGCAATTTTAAAGAGGGTTTACATTATATGCAAGTCTTTTCTCCTTATTATTACACAGGAAGGTTTCACAGCCCGTAAAAACGGTCAAAACTGCAACCCATTTGGCGAACTTTTCGCAAACAAGGCAATTTTTTAGAAAAATCAGTTCAATGCGCTTTGGTTTTGCAAAAATTTACTTTACAATAGCCGCGCCTTGCGCCCGGGGGTATCAATGGGGCGCTTGGTTTCTTTTTTTATCCAACCTCTTTCATCAGGAATCTGCCCGTATGAAAAAAATCTGTATTAGCCGTATTGGCCGCATTGTCTTTGGCCGCGTGCGGCGGTGGCGAGAAAAAAGCCGAGCAACCTCAAGCAGGCAGCGCGCCTGCTGCCAATGCCGAGGCAGCTGCCACCGATACTTTGAATATCTACAACTGGTCAAACTACGTTGACGAAAGTACCGTCGAAGACTTCAAAAAGCCAACAATTTGAAGCTGACTTACGATTTGTATGAAAACAACGAAACGCTGGAAGCCAAAATGCTGACCGGTAAATCCGGCTATGATTTGGTTGTGCCCGGTATTGCCTTCCTGCCGCGCCAAATTGAGGCAGGTGCATACCAAAAAATCAATAAGGATCTGATTCCGAACTACAAAAACATCGACCCTGAATTGCTGAAAATGTTGGAAACTGCCGACCCGGGCAACCAATATGCTGTCCCATATTTCTCAGGCGTGAATACGATTGCGATTACGGCGAAGGGCAAGGAGCTTTTGGGCGGCAAACTGCCTGAAAACGGCTGGGATTTGTTGTTCAAACCTGAATACACCAACAAGCTGAAATCTTGCGGCATCGCTTTGTGGGATACCCCGAGCGAAATGTTCCCAATCTTGTTGAACTACTTGGGTAAAGATCCTAAAGGCTCGAATCCTGAAGATTTGAAAGCGGCGGCGGAAGTGTTGAAGTCTATCCGTCCTGACGTGAAACGTTTCAGCCCTTCCATCATTGACGAATTGGCGCGCGGCGACATCTGCTTGGCGGCAGGTAACGGCGGCGACTTGAACTTGGCCAAAGCGCGTTCCGAAGAAGTGAAAAACAATGTCGGCATCGAAGTGTTGACGCCGAAAGGTATGGGCTTCTGGATTGAATCTTGGTTGATTCCGGCCGATGCGAAAAACATCGTCAATGCCCACAAATACATCAACTACACGCTCGATCCCGAAGTGGCTGCGAAAAACGGTATCGCCGTAACCTTCGCACCGGCCAGCAAACCGGCACGCGAAAAAATGCCTGCCGAGCTGGTGAACACTCGCTCTATTTTCCCGAACGAGCAAGACATGAAAGACGGTTTCGTGATGCCTCAAATGAGCGCAGATGCGAAAAAACTGTCTGTCAACTTGTGGCAAAAAATCAAAGTCGGTTCCAATTAATCCGGGATATTGAAAAATGCCGTCTGAACAGAATTTCAGACGGCATTTCTAATTTTACCGAAATATCCGTGCCGTTTATCTATTGCCTTGATGCACGGTTGCTTAGGTTAAAACTTCATCTCTAAAGTAAGAGTGTAATTTCGTCCCGGTGCGGCGTAGCGGTTATATCTGCCGACATTATTGTGCCTATTAACCGCTCCCTTCGGCAGTCTGCCTCACAGACTCCCAAGTGGTATACCGGTAGTTGAAGAGGTTGTACACGCCTGCGCGCAGGGTCAGGTGTTTCTTGATATTGTAATATCCGGAAACATCCGTAACATACCAAGGCCGCGTCCGTCGTGATGCTGCTTTTTAGCATTGGCATTACCGTTCAACAGCGCCTGGCTGCCGAGCAGTTCGTCAACAGATTTTGCCTTGGAATAAGTAAACATGGTATTGATGCCCCATATTCCGTCAGGATGGTCGTAACCCAAACCCAATACATATCGTGAAGGCTGGACGGCATCAAAGAGGTATGAAGTTACAAACGTCCTGTCGGCGCGTATATCGGCATCTTTGACCTTGATACGGTTATAGGCAAGCGTGGAATACAACCCGTCCGGCAACCCGCCCCATACACCGTGCCAATCGATTTTACCCAAAATATTGATACCGGCTATCCGTGCATTTTGAGCATTTCGGTATCCGGGGTCGCCAGAAGCCGAAGTTTGTCCGTTTTGAGTTCGGGTTTCATAACCGAATGCAATCAGGTCGCGATAAGCATTGTTGAAATAGCTGGCTTCCAAATTGCCGAAGTCCCCTTTAAATACAATACCTGTCTCTCTATTAAAGGATTTTTCCGGTTTCAGATCCAACGTTTTCAAAGACTCCCCGGCTCTCCAGCCGTACATTTCGGCAAACGACGGTAGACGGAAGCCCGTAGAAGCGCGATAAGTCAAATCCATCCAGGTGAAAGGCTTGAGGACTACGCCTGCGTTCCAAGAAAGGTTGCGGTGAGTGCCGGTAGAGACACTCTTATCTTCCGAATGCGTACTGCGGTAATCGTAACGTATGCCTGCTCCGACATCTGCCCACCTGCCCAAACGAACATTGTCTTGAACGGCTGCATAATAACCGTTGCCGCCGATATTCCTCGGTGTGCAGTCTGTATAGGTGTTATTGCCGAAACGGCATATCGGCGATGTATTGACCGTAGTCTTGCCGATAGACACCCAATACGGTTTGCCTTGGCTTCCGTTGGGCGACTGCGCCCCTTCCGGGATTTTCGATCCATATGCCTGAACTGCGTTTTTGAAGATAATAATCGCTGTGGGACAATTGCGACTTAAAGCGGTCGTACCCTAGATTGATACTCAAATTGTGACGGATTTTTGGCCGTATCAAATGCCTTTTTTAAATACTGCTTGGAACAGGTTTCGGCTTTCTTCATAAATCATCCGGTCGGATTTATAGAAAGAATACGGTTTATTGCCGTCGGGACGGCAATTTTTATCCGAACCGTCGTGAGAGCAATGCGTCTGCTGCAAACGGTTGTCCAAATCTATACCTTGCCAGTCATAAGAAAGTCGGGCGTAATCGGCCCAGGTATCCTTGTCAGCATTATGGTAAACATATTCGACCCCGTAGCGGTTTTTTAGTATGGCGTTCATCATAAAACACGCCGGTACCGTAACCGATACCCTGCAATGTACCGCTCTCTCCCTGAACAAACAGCCTTTCGGCCTTATTATTGCCCGAATATTTGCCAAAGCCGCTCGGCGTACCGTTTCTCCGAACGCTGTCATTCAGATCGGCCTCGGTAAAATAGGCAGGAACAGTCATATCCCGTGTATCAAAGGTCTGCTGCGTACGTTCAAGAACGGCTCCGACATAATGGCGGTTGTCCAAATGCCAACCCGGTCGGAACAGCCATGATTGGCTGCCATACTCAAGCGGGTCCGCAAGGAAGCGGCTGGGGCCGGTATAATCCTGCGTGCTGACGGTTTTACGCTCATCTTTGGCCAAGGCATCTTTTTTCGCATTGTCTTTACAGGCCGCATATCCATTGGAACATTCTTCTTCGACAATGAAATTTGCGTACGTATTGGTATCCTCGACCGGCATCAGCCGGTTGAAGCTCTGCACACCCTTACCAGCATCTTTATGCGCATGGATTTCCTGACCCCGCCGTTTAGTATAAATAAGGAGGGCTTCCGCGCCACCGCTGCGTCCTGCAAGCGCAAGGGACTGTGTCAGGGCATGGTCTTTTCCAGAATAGGCAGTTTTACTCTGAATGCCCCACTGTTTTCCCTCTCCGATAATGTCGGCTGCGGTTTTGGTTTGAAATGCGACCGAACCTGCCAATGCGCCGTTTCCGTATTCTGATGAATTCGAACCCTTGCTGATTTCAACGGCCTTAACGATTTTCATACTCAATTTCATTGATTGCGCCGCTGCTGCCCGCCGTCCTCGTCCCACCCAATGCCGCCTGCGCGGTGTAGGACTGTATTTGCGAAACGCCGTCCACCGTTAAGGAAACGCGGTTTTTATCCATGCCGCGTATTGAATAGCCGGAACTTGCGCCCCGACCCTGTTCGACCACGGCAATACCCGGATCGTAACGGGTCAGGTCTCGGATATTCAAAACCTGTTCTTTACTTAGCGTCTCGGAAGATTTGACCAGCTTGCCCAGCCCGGTTACTTCGTTATCACGGCGGGTTTTCTGTTTTTTCGCATTGACCTGCACGGTATCGAGCTGCTTTTCCCCCACTTGTCCAGACGGTAAAACATCCGCATAAGCAGGCAGCGCAGTCATCAGCGACAGGCATAAAATATTTAATCGGAACAAATGTTGCTGTTTCATATCATTTCTCTACTTACTGCCTTCAGACGGCATTTAAAAGCCGATATGCCGTCTGAAGAACTTTCCTCTGCTCAACCGGCAGCCCAGTTTACCGGACAAGCTGTTGGCGTTTCGTACCGAATACCACTGCCGCCTTGCCGCTTTCTCCCTCCAATGTATTTCCGGAGAACGATCCGCCCATCTCGATGGCGTTTTTGCCGTAGAAGCCGCCGGACACATCTGCACGGATATTCGTCCGTTTCGGATCGATGGTACTTTTTTTCGGATCTAATGCAAAGCCGTTTTCACCGGTTTTCGCCACACCTGAAAAAAACCGTTGCCCTGAATCGTGGCAGTGATGGTGAATACGGGGGCAATGCGGTCTTTCGCCGTCAGCATACCGTTGAGGGTTTTCTCGGCAAAATTAACTTTAAACTCCGCCCGGTTACCGCCTTCCTTATTGGAAGGTTCGGCACTCCAGCTCGTACCATTAACAATAGTACCCGACCATGTACCGCGATATACCGCCGGCTCGGCAGTTGTCGGCATTTCGGATACTGCCGTACGGCTGCCCTGCAAAAACAGGTCGTGCGAACCGCCGTGTTCCAACACCCCGAAATGCAGGTAATCCAAATTGGAGCAGCATGCCGACACCTTCACACCGTCTTTCTCAAACACATGCTGGAATGCCGTCTGAGTGCCTTCGGACGGCACAAGCGCAAGCTCTACGCCGTCAATCAGCAGTTTGGCCACGTTGCCGAAGCTGTCTATCTGTTTTTTCACAAAATCCGCACCGATGCGGTAAGCGTCCATAAAGGTTTCAGCCAGTGGTTTTTCTGCACCGTCTTTCTGTTTCGCGCTGAATACGGCAAGCACTTTCTTATCGTTTGCCAAAAATTTGCCGCCCAACTCGTCGCCCTGAGGCCCGTAGAAACCACCTTCCAGACTGTCAGAATCAGAAACGAAGGGATGACCGTTCCCAGTATCTTTATCCGCGGCCAACGCCTTACCTTTGAAGTGGTTGCCGTGCAGGTTAGCCTGAATGTCGTACCGTTTAATTTGTTTGGTTTTATTTTCGGTTTCGTTATGGGTAATCCGGTTATTGCGGTAGAGCGCGCCGGTCATGGTCTTGGCGGCGAAGTCCACCTCAAACTCGCTGGTCAGCCCGAAATCGGTCTGACCTTCCTGCGCCTCGCCTTTATTGCGTAACACATCCGCTTCCTCGGCAGACAAAGCCCCATACCTATCCCCCGCTTGCGAATTACCCAACTGGGAAAACTTTTGTCCCATCTTGGCATCGGTTACATAATCCCAAGTACCTTTATAACCCACCTTACCCATCGGCAGAGCTTGGGAAGGATTACTGCCTTTGTAGAAAAGGTAGCCGTCCGGACCGAAAAGGGCGATATTGTTTTTTTGAGATCGATTTTATTGGCACCGTTGCGGTAGATATAGCCCGAGCGGACATACTTTGGAAATCCGTGTATCCTTCCACACGGCTTTTTGCCGTCGCCCGTTGTGATGGATTCGTTCAGCGTACCCTTATCCATCGCAAAAAAATCTCATTCTTTTGGGCGAAACTCACCCGGCTCACCCGCACCTAATTTCTCCCAATCCGCTTCTGATAATGCCTTATGATCTTCTTTATTTTTTTCGTGCCAGTTCCGGCGCGGTATTTTGGCTGCAAAACCGTAAACCGAACGTTCGTTTTCCGCCGCCTGCGCTTCACTCGGGTTTTGCCGGTTTTTTTCAGTCTGTTCGTCTTGGTATTTCGGTGCTTCGGACTGCGGGTTGCGCTGTTTCGTTTCCACGCTGTCCAAATCGAAACTGCCGCCGCCCGCGCAGGCAGAAAGCAGCAGCACAGGCAGGATGCCGGCTGCTTGGGCAATAAGTAATTTTTTTCATATCAACTTTTTTTAAAAATGATAATAGTTTCATATTGTATTAACTTAAAATGTAATTTGCAAACATTTTCTGACGTACTTTCACAAAAAACACCCGCACATCCTTACTCCGGATATGCGGGTGTTTGAGCAAACCTTGCCTAACCCAAAGACACCATTTCAATCTGCTCCATCGTCCTACCCAGAAAACGCTCGCCGATGGTTCTGAATTTCAAAGGAATATCGCTGACATAAAAAAACGATAGTCGGGATTATTGTTGTCAGTATTGAGTAATCCCTCCTGCGCAAGGACGCGCGCGGTTTCTTCAGCCGTAGTAATTGCAGAATCAACCAACGCGACATTACCCGCCTCCCTGCCGATTAAGGGCTTGAGCAAGGGAAAGTGCGTGCAGCCCAACACCAGCGTATCGATGCCGTCTGCAAGCAATGGTTTGAGGTATTCGCATACGGTCAGGCGGGTAACTTCATGTTCCAACCAACCTTCCTCCACCAAAGGGACGAGCAGCGGCGCAGCCTGCGTGCGGACGAGCGTATCAGGGTTGTTCCTATGGATGGCGCGCGCATAAGCATTGCTGTTAACTGTCGTATTGGTGGCGATAATGCCGATTTTATTGTTGCGCGTCGTTGCCAGCGCGGCTTTCGCGCCGGCGGAAATCACGTCCAACACAGGCATATTGCCCGTCTTTTGACGGATTTTCTGCCCCGCCACCGCCGCAATCGTATTACACGCGATAACCATCGCCTTAACATCGTGTTCCAGTAGAAAATCGACAATCTGCATGGAGAAATGCTCAATGGTCGCCTTCGACTTCGTCCCATAAGGCACACGCGCCGTATCGCCGAAATAAATGATGTTTTCCATCGGCAGCCGCTCCATCAGCGCGCGCACATTGGTCAAACCGCCGATTCCTGAATCAAAAACACCGATGGGTCGCTGCCTGCCGATATTTTCCATCCTTCTTCCAATCTGTCCTAAACATACAATCCGCGTATTGTACACGCGCCGCTTTTTCTTGACAGCCATGCCGTCTGAAAGCAGAACGCGTATTTGGCTGTTATAATGTTCGGACAGCAAGCATCCGCCCCTCGGGTGCAAAGTTTGCAAAACCTGCAAAACTGTCCATAATACCCCAAACCTTACAACAAACCGTTTCCATGTCTGATTTACCCTCCATCTCCCGATTCCTTGCCGACGAAGCCGCCACACTCGATTTGGGTGAAGCATGGTCTTCCCGTTTAAACACCCCCCTGGTCATTTATCTCGAGGGAGACTTGGGCGCGGGGAAAACCACGCTGACACGCGGAATCTTGCGCGGACTCGGTCATCGGGGACCGGTCAAAAGCCCGACTTACGCCATCGTCGAATCCTATCCGCTGAAACCTTTTACCCTGCATCATTTCGACCTCTACCGTTTCACCACGCCCGAAGAATGGGAAGATGCCGGATTGGACGAACTGTTTGCCGCAAACAGCGTCTGCCTGATCGAATGGCCGCAACAGGGAGGCGAGTACCCCGCCTGCCGACATCACCGCAACATTGACACACGACGGCGACGGCAGAAAATGCCTGCTGACCGCCCATACCGAACGAGGACGTGAAAGCCTGCCGCTATGACCAAACTGACACGAAGACAAATCATCCGCCGCACCGCCGGCACACTGTTCGCACTGACCCCTATCGCATCTGCCGTTGCCAAAACGGTACACGCCCCGCAGTTTACCGCCGTACGGATATGGCCGTCGCACACCTACACCCGCCTGACGCTGGAAAGCACAACCGCGCTCAAATACCAACACTTCACGCTCGACAACCCGGGCAGGTTGGTCGTCGACATACAAAACGCAAACATCAATACCGTATTGCACGGACTGTCTCAGAAGGTTATGGCGGACGACCCCTTTATCCGCAGCATACGCGCGGGTCAGAACACGCCAGACCACCGTCCGCCTCGTCATCGACCTGAAACAATCCTCACGCGCACAAGTCTTTTCCCTCCCCCCTGTCAGCGGCTTTAAGAACCGCCTCGTTATCGACCTCTATCCGCACGGAATGGATCCCGACGATCCGATGATGGCGCTGCTTAACGGCAGCCTGAACAAAACCCGTCGCGGCTCCCCTGAAGCCGACCTCGCTCAAAACACTCCCGCACAAACCGAACGCGGCAAAAACGGGCGCAGACCCGTCATCATGCTCGATCCGGGACACGGCGGTGAAGACCCCGGTGCCAGCAGTCCGGGCGGCCTGCAGGAAAAACATATCGTCCTATCCATTGCTAGGGAAACCAAAAATCAGTTGGAAGCATTAGGTTACAATGTATTTATGACGCGCAACGAAGACGTGTTCATCCCTTTGGGCGTGCGTGTCGCCAAAGGGCGAGCACGGCGGGCGGACGTATTTGTCTCCATCCACGCCGATGCCTTCACCAGCCCCTCCGCGCGCGGCACAGGGGTTTATATGTTGAACACCAAAGGCGCAACCAGCTCTGCCGCCAAATTCTTGGAACAAACCCAAAATAATGCCGACGCGGTCGGCGGCGTACCGACCAGCGGCAACCGCAATGTCGATACCGCCCTGCTCGACATGACGCAAACCGCCACACTGCGCGACAGCCGCAAACTCGGCAACCTGGTGCTTGAAGAATTGGGTAGGCTCAACCACTTGCACAAAGGCAGGGTGGACGAAGCCAATTTCGCCGTTTTGCGCGCACCCGATATGCCGTCTATCCTGGTCGAAACCGCCTTCCTGTCCAACCCTGCCGAAGAGAAGCTGCTGGGCAGCGAATCCTTCCGCCGGCAGTGCGCCCAATCCATTGCCTCAGGTGTCCAACGCTACATCAACACTTCCGTATTGAAGCGGGGTTGATTCCGAAAAATAAATGCCGTCTGAACATTTTTCAGACGGCATTTTTGTACACTTTCCTCAACGGTTCGATCCCTGCACCATATCAATCAGGAACAGGCGGCAATCGAGGTTGCCGTTATAAAGTGGGATTTTGCGTTTTGGCGACAGGCGCATGAATTTGGGCATTTCCCTGTCGCCGGTAAACATGCCGACCCTCCAGCCGGCATAGTGTTTTTTTCAACCACGTACCCAACTGCGGATAAAGTGCCTGCAAAGCGTGGACTTCCTCAAGGCGCACACCGTAGGGCGGATTGGACACCATAATGCCGCCCACGCCGTTCGGCCGGACGGACTGCGCATCGGAAACACTGAAAGAAACGATGTCGTCCACCCCGGCACTGCGTACGTTGTCCAATGCCGTCTGAACGATGCGGCGGTCGTTGTCGCTGCCCGAAATCGGGGCGCGGACGGGGCGGGTTTGCGCTTCGGCGCGGCGGCGCAAATCCGACCACAGCGTTTTATCGAAATTTTGCAGTTTCTCAAAACCGAAACGGCGCATCATGCCCGGTGCGCGGCCTGTGGCAATCAAGCTGCCTCGACGGCAATCGTGCCGCTGCCGCAAAACGGATCCTGAAACGGCTGCGTGCCGTCGTAACCTGCCAAGAGCAGCAGTCCGGCAGCAAGGTTTTCGCGCAGCGGGGCTTCGCCGGTATCCAGGCGGTAGCCGCGTTTAAACAGGGCTTCGCCCGAAGTGTCGATAAAAACCTCAACGTGGCGCTCATCCAAAAAAACATGGATACGGACATCGGGAGAGGTTTTATCCACACTCGGACGGGCATCGTAAATATCGCGGAAGGCATCGCAGACGGCATCTTTGACGGTCAGGCCGATAAATTGGATGCTCTTAACGTTGGCACGCTTTGCCTCGACTTTGACTTTGAACGTCTGCTGTAAAGTGAACCAATTGAACCAGTTGATGTTTGGCAAGTTTGTAGATATCCCGCTCATTGCGGTATGTCCCTTTGGTCAGACGCAACAGGATACGGCTGGCAGTACGCGAATGCAGGTTGGCGGCGTAGGCCTGTTCCAATCCGCCGCAGCAGGAAACGCCGCCGTCAAACGCTTGAACATCGGTACAGCTGAGGCTTCCAAGTTCTTGAGATAAAACGGTTTCCAAACCACGCGGGCAGGTGGTGAAAAGTGTATATAAAGTATTCATAGCGTGTCCTTTCCGGACGGGTATTCTGACAATAACGGATTTTCCGTCCCGAAAATTTATTCGGCGGAAAATGCCGTCTGAAATGTTTGGCTGCCGACCGTAATGTCCGCCGTAAAATCGTGCCTGCCTTCTACACAGAAGGGCAGTCGGATATGTGTTGCCCGCCAATCCCCTGACGGCTGCCGCTCAAGCGCATAGCGGTTGAATCCCATATCCATATTTTTCATACTGAAGCTGATACTGACCTGCTCCGTGCTGGCGGGCGCGTGTTCGATATAAATATCAAACGGTTTTTTGGTTGAAACGGCGGCGGCGCGGACACGGCTTCCGTCCGGCAGCGTGCAACCCTCGGTCAAATCGCATTGCACCGCCGCAACTTGCGGCTGCTGCGACTGCCACCATTGCAACAAAACGAGCTTGAAGGCGGCAAAGGCAATCAGCAGCAGTGCGGCAAGCAGTAATTTACGGTTTTTATCCATGGTTCTGCCCTATTGCTTCGTCCGTTACCACAGCATGCGCCCCCAATCCGAGCCATAGTTCCCCATAACGTGCAACCGTCCGTCCGTTTGCGGCAAGTACGAGCGGAACGGATACGCCCTGACGTAGGGCTTCTGCCACCTCTTGTGCCTGAACATCATTGCACACGCGCCATACGACGACATCCGCGCCCTTTTCCTGCGCCTGCCTCCATTGGATATACGTTTCCACCTCCACCCACACGCTTTGCCCTGTTCCGGCTGTTTCCGTCTGCTGCCAATCCGCACCGACCAGAACGTTTGCATCATGTGTCCCATTCCGACCGTATGGGACAACACGATACGTACCCATACTGTTCTCACCGTACAAACCTGTTTTCAGGCTGCCGTACAAACGGCGCGGAACGGACAGCGAACTCAAAAGCGCACCGTTGGCAGGCAGCATGGGGGCAACGGTAAAATCACCCGCTTTCTGCCAAGACCATTCCTGCCCTTCGCGGGATTGCGGTTCGCCCGTCCATTGGTCGGGGTTTACCCATAGGAATTTCAGGCAGACGCGGGCGTGTTCGTAGGAATGGCTTTTGGTCAGCCAAGGCGTGGCGGCGAAGATGCGGATGCCGAGTTCTTCTTCAAACTCGCGTTGCAGGGCTTGGAAATCGGTTTCGCCCGCTTCGACTTTGCCACCGGCAAATTCCCAATATCCGGCATAGGGTTTACCTTCGGGGCGGGAACTGAGCAGGTAGTCGCCGTCTTGATTGAGCAGGATGCCGGCAACGACGCGGATAAGGGGTCGGGTGTCTTGAGTCATGGGAAGGGTTGGAGAAGGTCGTCTCAAAATCCGGAAAGGTCGGATTCGGGCATCCGGCCTGCCAATGGGTACTGTTTTATTTTTCGGCAACGACAAATGCCAATACGGTGTCTTCTTCGTCGCTCATGCTGAGGCTGACGCGGCTGATGCCTTGTTCCTCCAGCCATTTGGACAGGGCGGGGGCATAGAAAAATTCGGGTCTGCCCAATGCGTCATGCCCGATGCCGATGTTGCGGAAGGAAACCGCACCGCGTATGCCCGTACCGACGGCTTTGGCAAAGGCTTCTTTGGCAGCAAAGCGTTTGGCAAGGTAGTTGACGGGTTTGCCCGCCTGAGGAAATTCAAGCAGCTCTTCCGGAGTAAGGATGCGCTCAGCAAACGCTTGTCCGAACTTTTTGCTCAGGCGGACGATGCGTTTGAGGGAAACGATGTCTGTGCCTATGCCGTAAATCATATTTGCGCTCCTTTGTCGTGAAATGCCGTCTGAAACGGTTTGCCTGCCCTTACGGCAGCATTCTTGCACGGAACATGGTTTCTTTCATCTGGCGCACGGCCTCGGGCAATCCGAGGAAAAGTGCCTGCGAAATCAGCGAATGCCCGATGTTCAGCTCGCGGATGGCGAGGATTTGGGCGATGGGGGTAACGTTGTGTATGGTCAGTCCGTGTCCGGCGTTGACGACCAAGCCCAAATCGCTGGCAAAATGCGCGCCGTTTTGCAGACGCTCGAATTGCTTGATTTGTTCGGCGTGGCTGCGTGCATCGGCGTATGCGCCGGTGTGCAGCTCGATAACGGGTGCGCCGACATCACGGGCGGCTTGGATTTGCTCGTTGTCGGCATCGATAAAGAGCGAGACTCGGATGCCTGCGTCGGTCAGGATTTTTGGTGAACTCGGCGATTTTTTTCTTGTTGCGCCAATACGTCCAAACCGCCTTCGGTCGTGATTTCCTGACGTTTTTCAGGCACGATGCACACGTCTTGCGGCATGACTTTAAGTGCGTTTTCCAACATTTCTTCGGTCAGTGCCATTTCAAGGTTCAGGCGCGTGCGAATGGCGTTTTTGACGGCGAACACGTCCGCGTCTTTGATGTGGCGGCGGTCTTCGCGCAGGTGCATGGTAATCAAATCCGCACCGTGCGTTTCCGCGACCAACGCCGCTTCCACAGGGCTGGGATAGGTCGTACCGCGCGCGTTGCGGACGGTGGCGATGTGGTCGATGTTGACACCTAAAAGCATGATGTTTCCTTTCCTCTTCGATTTTTTTATTTTTGCAGCATACCGGTACGCTGCGTCGGCACCTATGTTGCACGACGGTCAAACTGCCGTATCTGTTCCAACACCTGCCGCGACTTCACCCCTTCCGGAAGCAGGCTGCCTGTCAGCAGCCGCGTGATTTTTAGGGCATCCTGAAGGCTTTGCGCACTGCCGAAACTGCCCGTCTGCAAATCAATCAGGCTCTGCCCGTCGGCAATAATGACGGTTTCAGACGGCAAAACACATTCCCTGCCTACGGGCATGACCGCTTCTTCCGGTCTGATACAGTATCTGGCGGAGGACTGGATTTCCCTGCCCTCTCCGTCCGTATGCAAATCTGGGGCGACGCCTAAGGCCGTCAGCAGCTTCCACTCGAAACGGCGCAAATCGGCAACATGGTCTGCTTCGCAGCAGACTGCCTTCATCACTTCAGCAAATGCATCGTATAACTCAGGCATGGGATCTTCGCGTGCGGTCAGTTTTAAAACCAGCTCGTTCACATACAACCCGCCGAACAACGCCCTACCCTGCGGCTGCCGCCAACCGCCGACCCATTCGGCGCGGTGAAGGGTTTTGAGTTCCTGACTGCCGTACCACGACACGCTGACAGGGACGAACGGAACCAATACGCCGCGCAGCTCGCTCTGCCGTTTGCGCGCGCTGCGCGCCAGCAAAAGCCACACGCCCGTAACGGCGGCTGAATGCTTCAACCCACAGGCTGCTTTCGCGCCAAGGCGAAGATGCCAGCATAAAAAAACGGGTTCGTGGTTGACTCGGTATTCGGACATAATCGTTGTGGAAATGCCGTCTGAACGCTGCCGCGACTACAAAACGGCAGTCGGATACGAACCGATGATTTTTGACGAACGAAGCGCGCCCGCCCAACTGTTTTAATGCCGTCTGAACCTTGTCATCCGTCCTGTGTCCCTCGATATCGATAAAGAATAGGTATTCCCACAACGCCGCCTTTCCAGGACGGCTCTCAAACTTGGTCATGGAAATGCCTGATTCGGTCAGGGGTTGCAGCAGCGAGGCAACCGCGCCTGCCCGGTTGGGTGCGGAAACGACCAGCGAGGTTTTGTCGCTGCCGCCGGCACCGGTTTCATGATGACCCATAACCAGGAAGCGCGTGGTGTTGTTCGTCTCATCCTCAATGCACTCGGCCACGGGGCTGAGTCCGTAGATTTCCGCCGCAGTACGCCCGGCAATGGCGGCAACCGTACCGTCGTCCGATTCGGCAACCAGCCGCGCGGCTTCGGCATTGCTGGAGACCGCCACCCTCTCGGCGTTGGGAAGGTGTCTGCCCAGCCAGTCGTTGCACTGTGCCAACGCCTGTGCGTGCGAAAATACTTTGGTGATGCCTTCGGTACTGCTGCTGTTTTTACGCAGAAGGTTGTGGTGTATGCGCAAGACAACTTCGCCGCAAGCCTGCAATGCGGTAACGGCAAGCAGGTCTAACGTGCGGCCGACCGAGCCTTCGGTCGAATTTTCCACGGGGGCGACCAGATAATCCGCCTGACGCGTTTCAACCTGTTTGAAGCAGTCGTCTATGGTCGGACACGCCATAGTGTGTGCTGCATGACCGAAATGCTTAATCGCCGCCTGTTGGGTAAACGTACCCTGCGGTCCCAAATAGGCGATGGTCAGCGGGCGTTCGACGGCGAGGCACTCGCTCATCACTTCCCTGAACAGGCGGGCGACGGATTCGTCAGACAGCGGGCCTTTGTTCAAATCCTGAATACGGCGCAACACGGCAACCTCGCGCTCCGGACGGTATACCGCGCCCGTGCCTTTCAGTTCTCCGATGGCGTGTGCGTGTTGCGCGCGTTCGTTGAGCAGGCGCAGGATTTCCGCATCGATGGTGTCGATGGCGTTGCGGTGGGGAAGGAGGAGTTCGTCGATGTGATGGGACATGATTTTTGTCTGAATGGTGATTTATCGTGCATTCTAACATCAAATGCCGTCTGAAACGGTTTCAGACGGCATTTTTCCGATAAAGGTATTCGCTTTGCCCGTTTTCTTTCCACGCACGATGCGAGCAGAGCCACAGAAGCGCAATGCCGCAAGAGGTGGACGCGGTCATGGTTGCCGCCATCACGGTTGCCGAACCGTCGTGCAAGAAGGTCGCCGCCATACCTACCCCCGCGCCGATTAAAGATTGGAATACACCCAATACGGCGTTTGCGCTGCCGCCCTCTTCTTTGAAATAAGACATAAAGCATGCCTGCGTGTTCGCACCGACCAGACCCTGCGTACCGACGGAAAAACATCACACACGCAACCAGCAGCCAAAATGGGGGCAAACCGAAAAACAGCACGGCGGTGAGTTGGGACAGGTTGGCGGCAAACTGGACGACAATCCCCCACAGCAGGATACTTTGCGGATGCGCGCCGGTTTTGAGCCGCCACGCGGTAATACGGTTGAAAAACATCATCGTGATGATGTTGAGTGCAAACGCCCTAAGCGTATTGATGCGGCGTAACGCGGTAAAGCTGCTGGTACACGAAGGACGATTCGGTCAAAAAAGCAAACATCGAGCCGAAACTGAATGCTTGGAAAAACAGATACCCCATGGCGGCGCGTGTTTTCAAAACACGTTTGAACCGCCCAGCCACCAGCCCGAACACATCCCTGCCGATTTTTGCCGACGATGGCAGGCTTGGGCAGGAAATATTGCACTAAACCGAGCAACACCAGCGAATAAGCCGCCAAGAAAACGAAAATCGCCTGCCATCCGCCCAAGCCCTGCAATACCGCGCCGACCATGGGCGCGACAAGCGGCACAATCATCAGGATGATGCCGATGAGGGCGAACATCTGGGCAGCTTTCCGCCCTGAATAATAATCGCGCACCATTGCGCCGACGATGACGACGGTCATGCCCGCACCGAATGCCTGCACGACGCGTAGATTGAGGAGCTGTTCGGCACTTGAGGCAAATGCGATGGCGGCAACGGCAAGACAGTAGACGGCCAATCCGGTCAGCGCGACGGGTTTGCGCCCTTTGATGTCGGACACCGAACCACCGACCACCTGTCCGAACGCCGTGCCGAACATAAACACACTCAGGCTCTGTTCGATACGGTGGACATCCGCACCCAGCGATTGCGCCATTTCGGGAATCGCCGGCAGGTAGGCATCGATGGAAAACGGCATCAGCGCAACCAGCATCGCCATCAGGACCGCCATCAGTTTTTCGTTCATCGGGGGAGACGTCGGAGACATGAGGATTTCCATTCAAATCAAATAAAGAAACCGTCGCAAACGACGGCTGTAAACACAGTACAAGTTTAACATATTCAAACGGCGCGGGCGAACCCCCGGCATACACCCGAAACCGTTTCAGACGGCATGACTGCTTTCCGCATCCCTGTGCGACAGCCAGCCTGCGGCAAATGTGGCCGCAATGACGACAAACACCCCCAAAGGCGGACACGGGCGACAGGTGCTCGCCCAAAATCAAAACCGCCAATAACACGCCGACGACGGGTTCGAGCGAAAATTAACAGTCCAGACACGTTTGCCGGAACACTGCCCGTACCTTTATTCCACAGCCAATAGGCATACCAGCTGCACCCCACGCCCAAATACAGCAGCGACAATGCGCCCTGCCAGCTCCAATGCACGGTATAACTCTGTGCCAAGGCAAGCGAAAACGGCAGGCACATCAGCGATGCGGCGGCAATGGAAACAGATGTGAATGCCGGTGCGCCGATACGGGCAATCAGCCTTTGCGTCGGGCGGACTGCCGTGCAGAAACCGATTCCTGCAAGCAGCACCAAAAAAACAGCCAAACCAGCCGACTTCCCCGCCGGCCTCAGCTCCGCCCGCCATCAGCAGCGCAATGCCGGCAAACGCAGCCGCACCGCATATCCAATGATAGGCACGGGCTTTGTCGTTGAAGAAAAAGTGTCCGATAAAAACCATCAGCAGCGGCTCGAGTCCGACGATGGTCGATGCGCTGGCGGCAGACGTATATTTCAGTCCGATAAACTGCAGCATCAGGGTGAATACATAACTGATGAAGGATACCGCCAGCAAGGGCTTCCATTCCCTGCGCGGAATCTTGCCGATATACCGGCGGCAGACGGGCAGCACCAGCAGTGCGGCAATCAACAGGCGCACGCCGACCATCAGTGCCGGATCGATGACGGCGTAGGCATATTTGGCGGCAATAAAAGAGCTGCTCCAGATAATCAGGGCAAGGATTTGGTAAAACATTTCAACTTATTCGGCTTAAAAACTGTGTTTGTTGGCGGAGGGGCGGATGGGAAGTTTCACACCGGCGGGGCAAAACAAACCGCCTGCCGGTTTCAGACGGCATCTAAAACCATGTGTTTTAAAGCGGGCAGACGGCTGCGGACGCTGTTCAGGCGGTTGGCATCGATGTCTGCCATAACAACGCCTTCGCCCTCGGGTAGCACGTCCAGAACTTCCCCCCACGGATCGACAATCATACTGTGTCCGAACGTGCGCCTGCCGTTTTCGTGCAGCCCACCCTGCGCCGCCGCCACAACATAACATTGGTTTTCGACGGCACGCGTACGCAAAAGCAGCTCCCAGTGCGCCTTACCCGTCGTATGGGTAAATGCCGCCGGAAGCATCAATACGTCAAACGGCAACTGGCGGCGGAAAATTTCGGGAAAGCGGACATCGTAACAAATACCTGCCGCCACCGGCACGCCTTCTGCCGACAAGTGCGGCACTTCCCGCCCCGCGCTGATGGTATCGGCTTCGGCATAGCGTTCGCCCAAACCGGAAAAAAACCGAAGAGGTGCATTTTGTGATACAGACCCGTTCTTACGCCGTCCCGTCCGTACACCAACATCGTATTCATCACCTTGCCCGCCTCGCTGCTTTGCAGCGGCACGGTTCCGCCAAACAGCACCACGCCGCACGCTTTCGCCGTTTCACTCAATGCCGTCTGAAAGCGTCCGCCGCCCAAAGGCTCGGCAAGCGCAAGTTTGTCGGTATCGTTTGCGCCCATCAGCACCCAATATTCGGGCAACAGCACCCAATCCGCACCGCGCTGCGCCGCTGTTTTAACCAAACGCCTCATAGTTTCGATATTTTTTTATGAGGAGACAGCCCGGAAACCATCTGCACGGCGGCTATTCTGATTTTTGTCCACTTTTCCTCCTTTACCCGCCCATCTTGCGGGATATTCCGCCGATACGCTACCATGACGGTACTTTGCGAAAGTCTTTTACACAAATGCACATTTTGAACCATATCGTCCTCGTCGGCGTCGGGCTGATCGGCGGTTCGTTCGTCCTAGACCTCAAGAAACAGGGACTCGTCCGTACCGTTACCGGCATCGACACCGACCGCGACAACCTGCAACGTGCGCTGGAACGCGGCGTGATTGACCGGGCTTCCGCCGTCATCGATAAAAACAGCATCGCCGATGCGGATTTGATTATTATCGCCACGCCTGTTGCCTCCGTCTCCGGCATCTTAACCGCGCTTGCACCCGTTTTACCCGCCCACGCTTGGATTTCCGATGTCGGCAGCACCAAAATCTCCGTTATCGAGGCTTTCCGACGCTGCCTGCCCGACGGCATTCACCGCTGCATTGCAGCCCACCCGATTGCCGGCTCCGACCGAAGCGGGGCAGATTCGGCACAGTACGGCCTGTTCCAAAATAGAAAACTCATCATCACACCACACGGCGGCGAAGATTCAGACGGCATCTCATTGATAGAAAACCTATGGCGCGCCGTCGGGGCTGAAATTTATACGATGGACGCGCAAAAAACACGATGCGGTTTTTGCCGCCGTCTCCCATATGCCCCACCTTGCCGCCTTCGCCTATGTCCACCAGCTTTTCGACCACCCCGATGGAAAGGCGTATCTGAAATTTGCCGCCACGGGCTTTGAGGACTTTACCCGCACCGCCTCCAGCCATCCTGCCGTGTGGGCGGACATCTGTCTTGCCAACAGGGACAACCTGTTGGAGATGATTCGGGGTTTGGGCAGGCAGTTGGACACTTTGGAAACCATCCTGCTTAACCGGGATCGCCCCTCCCTGTACCGCTATTTTGAAGAAGCCAAAGCCACGCGCGACGGCTGGTCTGATGAGAATTGATGTTCAGACGGCATTCCGTCCAAGCCAAAACCGCCGCAGACCGGGAATCTGCGGCGGTTTTTACTCAACCAGGCCTACCGTCGGAACGCGGACGGATCAGCCAAGGAATATACTTCCACGCATACAGCAAAAGCGCGAGGGCAAACAAAACCGAAGATGTGCGTATGCTGTGCGTATAGGCGGTACCGGAAGAAAATACGGCAACCATGCGGACGGCAGTTGCCGCCATCATCAGCCAAAATGCGACCGGAACGGATTTGGGCGGCGGATAAATGGAATTGCCCGTATGACCGAGCGCGGTACGCGCCATCATGCCCAAAGTCAACACGCCGATACCGCCCACGCCGATCAGGTGCACGCCCAAATTGAGGAAGGCAGGTTTGAAATAAGACGCGCCGACCGCAATCAGCCCCAATCCGGTAAACAGATAACCGGCAAACAGAATCCACAGCATCGGCTCTTTCAACACGGGCCTATACCACCAACGGTAAACCTGTACGGTAAAGATCACGCCTGCCGCAAAGGCAAAAACAGCAGACAGCCAAGCCAACACACCGTGCGCCATCAGCATGGCAGTCAGCATGGGCAGCCACAGCGAAGCCTGCGCAACCCATTTCGGACTGGGAATCTGCGGCACGTTCAAACGTTTGGACGTAAAAAACGAAATAATCCTCATCCCAATCAGGCCGATAAAGCCCGACACCATAATCAGCCCCGACTGCAAACCGCTCAACAGCCCCTCAAAATTACCGTTGTGAAGCTGGACGTGAAACGCCGCATGCGTGCCGCCCAGCACAAATATTGCGAATACGGCGACATAGTTGCGTTGATTCTGTGAACGGATGACGGGCAAAGCCATGCACACCGCGCCATACCAGAAAAAAACAGCGTACCGAGTATGCCGCTTGCCGCCGCACCCCAACCCGGGATAAAGACGGCGATCCGCGCAGCCAGCCAAAAGGCGGTCAACCCGACCAGAACGCCGCCCCTCGTAGGCGGCTGCCCCGTCCAAGTGGCGACGGCGGTCAGCAGGAAGGCGATGACGACGAGACCGGCATAACCCCAGATCATTTCATGCGCATGCCAGTAAAAGCCGGACAGTTCGTACGTCCCCTTGTAGCCGAAACCCCACAGCAATACGGACAATGCGCCGTACAGTGCCGCCAGTGAATAAAACGGGCGGAACGCCATCGCCCAGACGGGGTGCTTGGTAAATGCATTCATGTGTGTTCCTTATTCTTCATTAATATATTTACCCCTCCGAACCGGCAGGTTCAGACGGCAAAAAGGTTCTACGGCAGGGAAACAGTTCGCGTTCTTCAAACCGCGCATGATCGCGAAGCGTTACGGCAAAATCCGTGTTCCATACTTTGCTCCCGTATTCGGGTTCCGCCATCATCTGCCGCAGTTTGGCATGGTCCCTCTCGAAACGGGCTTTGAGCTCGGGGGCAATATTCTGCCAGACAGGGGCGAACATGGTTTCTTCTTCGTGAAAATGGACTTCCAGCTCGGCAAAATGGGGTTCAAGCTCGTTCCGGTGTTCCTCTTCCGGCGTACGCAAAAGGCGCACGCACAGGGAAAGCGAATGGTGATGCTCGCGCGAAAGTCCAATAAGTGCCGAATGTCGTTTCAACGGTTTCATGATTTTTGAGTTACAATAATAAATTATCAAACGGCAGCCCGCCTGTTTCAGACGGCATACTGCCGCGAACAGGCTGCATTCTACCGCCCTGACTGACAAAGTTTCAACCTTTAAGGTATTTTCTGTGAAACTTGGACAGCGACAATAAAAATAACGAACCATACTGAAAAAATCATGTATCTGACCCAACATACAGACTACGGCCTGCGCGTCCTCATCTATGCCGCCATCAATGACGATATGCTTGTCAATATCGGCACCATTGCCGAAACATACGGTATTTCCAAAAGTCATTTGATGAAGGTGGTTACTTCACTGGTCAAAGGCGGTTTCTTACACAGCGTACGCGGGAAAGGCGGCGGCCTGAGGCTTGCCGCACCGCCCGACTGCATCAATATCGGTGCGGTCGTCCGTCATCTCGAACCGATGCAGTTGGTCGAATGCATGGGACCGAACAATGAATGCCTGATTACACCGTCCTGCCGCCTGACAGGCATACTCGGCGGTGCGATAAAGTCGTTTTTACCTATCTGGACGGCTTTACACTCCAAGACCTGCTCGACAAACCGACTTACGACTTGCTCTACGAGCCGAAAATCCCGATTGTAACGAAAATTTGAAGCTGCAAAATGCCGTCCGAACCCGTTTTCAGACGGCATTTTTATTTGATGTTTCAGACGGATATTCCGCCCGGGCACGATATGTGTCGGCATTTTGGATTTCTTCCGGCGGCGAGGGATATGATGCCGCCTGAACGATTTATGCTTCAGACGGCATCTGTTGTCCTACAAACCGAACACTGCCGTATCGCCGCAACCTTGGCGCACCAATTCCGTACCGTCGGTCATGTCGATGACGGTAGTCGGATCGGTTCCGCACCAGCCGCCGTCAATCACCAAATCCACGGCATGCTCCAAACGGTCGCGTATTTCATAAGGGTTGGTCAGCGGCTCGCCGTCTTCGGGCAGCATCAGGGTGCAGCTTAAAAGCGGTTCGCCCAACTCCTCCAGCAGGGCTTGTGCAATGGCATTATCGGGAATACGCAGCCCGATGGTTTTGCGTTTCGGGTGCAGGGTGCGCGCCGGCACATCCTTCGTCGCCTGTAAAATAAAGTATAAGGCCCGGGTGTAGCGGCTTTAAGCTGACGAAACTGTACGTTGTCGATTTTGGCATATGAACCCAACTCGCTCAAATCGGCACAGACCAGTGTCAGATGGTGTTTCTGATCGATTTTGCGGATGGAGAGTATGCGTTCCATCGCCGCCTTATCGCCGAGCTTGCAACCCAAGGCGTAACACGAATCGGTCGGATAAACCACCACGCCGCCTTGATTGATGATTTCGACTGCCTGCTTGATGAGGCGTTCTTGGGGATTGTCGGGATGAACGGCGAAAAACTGTGCCATAGTTTGTGTCCTTATCGTCATGTTTTCCGTATTGTACGCCCAAAATCCAAACAAAATGCCGTCTGAAAATTTCAGACGGCATTTAATGCTTCCAACCATCAACCCAAATACCAGAATTTCAGTGCCCACAATACGGCAACAATCCATACCATAGGCGGAACATCCCCGGTTCGGCGGCACAAAAGTTTGACCACCGCATAGCTGATGAAGCCGAAAGCGATGCCGTCTGCAATCGAATAAGTAAACGGCATGAAAACAATGGTCAGGAACGCAGGCGCGGCTTCCGTCATATCATCCCAATCAATATCCCGGGCACTGCGGAGCATTTGCGTACCGACATAAAGCAGGGCGGGTGCGGTGGCAAACGCCGGAACACTTTTCGCCAACGGTGAAAACATCAGGCAGGCGAGCATCAATACGCCGACGGTAACCGCCGTCAGGCCTGTCCGGCCTCCTGCCGATACGCCCGCCGCACTTTCCACATAGGGCGTCGTCGAAGAAGTACCCAAAGCAGCGCCCGCCACAATAGCGGTTGAATCGGCCAACAGTGCGCGCTTCAGACGGGGCAGCTTACCGTCCACCAGAAGTCCGGCACGATGCGATACACCGACCAGTGTTCCGGTACTGTCAAACAGGTCAACCAGGAAAAAGACGAAAATCACGCTGACCATGCTGACGGTAAACAACCCTTTAAAATCCATCTGCATAAAAGTCGGCGCAATGCTCGGCATTTCACCTATCACCCCGTGGAATTCATTCAAACCCATCAGGCTAGCGATAACGGTAATGGTCAAGATGGTAATGATGATTGCACCTTGAATGCGGAAGTACCCCAAAACAACCACCATAGCAAAACCGAACAGTGCCAACAACGCAGACGGTTGATGAATATCGCCCAAACCGACCAAGGTTGCCGGATTGGCAACGATAATACCTGCGCCTTTCAGGGAAATCAGTGCCAAAAACAAACCGATACCGGCAGCAATCGACATTTTTAAACCCATAGGCAAAGCATTGACCAACATTTCCCTGATTTTGAAAAAGCTAAACAGGATGAAAATCAAACCTGAAATAAATACCGCACCCAAAGCCACCTGCCAAGGCACACCCATACCTTTAACGACCGCAAAGGTAAAATACGCGTTCAAACCCATACCCGGGGCAAGCGCAATCGGATAGTTGCCGATAAAACCCATGACAAAACAGCCGATGGCGGATGCAATACAGGTAGCGACGAATACCGCCCCCATATCCATTCCGGTCTCGCCCAAAATCAGGGGATTGACGATAACGATGTAGCACATCGTCAAAAAGGTCGTCAAACCCGCCATCAACTCGGTACGTACCGTCGTACCGTTTGCCTTCAGGTTAAAAACCCTATCCAGCAATGTTTGTTTTGAAATATCCATATCTAGCAGTCCGTTTCAAGTAAAAAATCTGAGCCCGCACACCGCAAACCGCACAGGATTCGGCATATTGAAAAATATACCTCCCAAATCGGGAAAACCGGTTCGGGAGGCAATAGGTTTACGGCAAATGGCACATTATTTGTCTGAATTGTGTTGACGACGCAAAATTGCAGGGATTTCAAAATCGTCAAGGACAGACTGATTATCGAAATCCGCAGCCGTCAGGTTCATGGTACGGATGCCGCGATTAGTGCGAATCATACCTTCTACATTGTAGCTTTGCGCCTGTTTGGATGAGGAAACCGATTCAGTTTCTCTGACCGGAGCGGCTTCAACCGCACCTTTTTCTTTCAAGCCGGTTGCGATAATGGTAATCCGGATTGCATCTTCACTCATGGTTTCGTCTTCTGCAGCACCGAATTTGCATTCCAAATCAGGATGCGCGCTTTGGTTGACGATTTTCATAACCTCGGACAGCTCGGACATTTTCAGACAACCGGGGGCGGTCGTAATATTGACAAGCACGCCGCGCGCACCGTCCAACGTCACATCATCCAACAACGGGCTGGAAATGGCCTGATCGGTTGCCATGCGGGCACGGTCGATACCTTGGGCATAACCCGAACCCATCATGGCGATACCGCGATTACTCATCACGGTTTTCACATCTGCAAAATCGAGGTTGATGATTTCGCTCGGACAAGTAACCACTTCGGAAATGCCGGCAACGGCATCACGCAATACATTGTCAGCGGCACGGAAGGCTTCGCGCATGGTTACGTCTTCGCCTAAAGCCGTCATCAATTTGTCGTTCGGGATAATAATCAGCGAATCGACGTGTTCTTTCAACTGTTCCAGACCTGCCTGTGCGACATGGACGCGCTTACCTTCATATGCGAACGGTCGGGTAACCACAGCAACCGTCAAGATACCCAGCGACTTGGCGATTTCGGCAACAACCGGAGCCGAACCGGTACCGGTACCGCCGCCCATGCCGGTCGTAATAAAGAGCATGTTTGCACCGCGAATGGCTTCTTCAATGGCTTCCCTATCCTCTTGGGCGGCTGCGCGGCCAATATCGGGATTGGCACCCGCACCCAAACCGCGTGTCAGATTCGTACCCAATTGGATTCTCTTCGCCGCATGGTTTTTTGCCAAAGACTGCGCATCCGTATTGGCACTGATAAACTCCACACCGCGCACATTGTTGGCAACCATGTTATTGATTGCATTGCAACCGCCGCCGCCCAATCCGATTACTTTAATCACCGCAGGGCTGACTGCCGATTCTGCCACGTCGTAAACAAATTCCATTCAAAAACTCCTGCTCGCCCATTCAGAGGACGGTTGAAAATAAATTATTATTTATTATTATATAAGAAGTACCTTGTTACTTGCAAAAATACTTCTTACCCTGTCAAACGGCAACCTGTCTGTTTAGAGATTGTTTTCAAACCACCTCTTCAACCTTGCCCACAAACCACTGCCGGCTTCTTCTTTGTCTTGCACTATTCCGCCTTGCTGCTGCACATGGATACCTTCCAAACTACGTGCCGCCTGAAGCAGTCCGATGACAGTAGAGTAGCGCGGCGTACGGACGCGCTCGGAAACGCCGCCCATCTCCTGAGGTATGCCGATACGTACGGGCAGTTCGAATACTTCTTCGGCAAGTTCTTCAATACCGGACAGCATGGACGTACCACCGGTCAATACTATTCCGGAAGTCAGTACTTCTTTCGGGAAACCCGATTTACGCAATTCGCTAGCCACTACCTCCAAAATTTCCCGTATACGTTCCCTGATAACGATTGCCAGAACCTTACGGGAAACCTGACGCGGCTTCCTGTCGCCCACACTGGGAACTTCGATCATTTCATCCAGCCCTTCCATCTCCGGAGAGACTACACCGTAATGGATTTTGATATATTCGGCAGCATCATGCGGCGTTCTCAAAGCCTGGGACAGATCTTTGGTAATCAAATCGCCGGCCACCGGAATGACGGATGTATGCCGAATTGCGCCATTGGTATAAACAGCTATATCTGTTGTGCCTCCGCCGATATCGATGACGCATACACCAAGGTCTTTTTCATCCTCAGTCAATACGGCCTGACCGCTTGCCAGCGGCTGCAACATCACTTCATCCACCTTTAGGCCGCAGCGCTCAATACATTTTTGGATATTTTGCACGGCTGTGCTTGCACCGGTGATGATATGTACCCGCGTATCCAACCGGACACCGCTCATCCCGATAGGTTCCCTCACACCCAATTGTGTATCAATGATGTAGTCCTGAACGACGGCATGCAGGATTTTATGATCGGGAGGAATATTGACTGCCTTTGCAGTTTCGATAGCACGGTCAATGTCTGCCTGCGTGACTTCACCGTCTTTAATTTTGACCACGCCTTGCGAATTAAGACTGCGGATGTGGTTGCCCGCAATACCTGTGGTAACATGAGTAATCTTGGTATCCGCCATCAGCTCGGCTTCATTGACCGCCTGCCTGATGGCTTGAACGGTGGCATCTATATTGGTAACCATGCCTGCACGCAAGCCGCGGGAAACCGACTGTCCCAAACCGACGATGTGGATTTCGTTGTCATCCTGGACTTCACCGATCAGCGCCAAGACTTTCGATGTGCCGATATCCAATACGCTGATATATCTTTTCTGTTGTTCCATTGTTCATGTGCTCTTAAGACTAATTGAAATTTGTGCCTCACCGTTTTCAGACGGCACGACTATAATCTTTCTAGTACCTGCTTCACTATTCTTCAGATTCTTTCAGGCAAACCGTCGGAGTCATAACGGACTGAAAATCCGTCTTTATACCTCATATCCACATAGGATAACCGATTTTTATTTTTACGCAACAAATGCTGCCACGCCTCGGTAAAAAGCCGGAGACGTTTTATATCGTTTTCCCGACCGAGCCTGACAGTGATATTGTTGTCCAACACAATAATCCACGCCGAACGCGCCGTATAGGTTATTTCTTTGATACCCAAACCCTGCTTTGCCAAAATTGCCGAAAATTCGCCGTAACGGCGGAGTATATCGGCAGACGTTCCTTCCACGCCTCTAAATACCGGCATACCCGGTCTGTTTAGACGAGCCTTAAAAACATTACCCTCGCTATCCACTAAGGCACTGTCTCCCCAATGCGCAACCGGCTTACGTTCTGTCAAAACAATCTCAACCGTATCAGGGAACCTGCGGCGCACCATGGCAGAAGCAATCCACGGATATCGGCGGTAGGCCTCCTGTACCCCGTTGATATCCGCCCTCAATATATTTCCATGAATATATTTTTTTGCCAAAACGCCCAGTTCTTTTTGATTGGAATAAACCAAATCACCCTTTAATGATACCTGCTTAACAGGAAGATAATTTGAATTATAAAACCAAACGAATCCCGACAAAGCCAGCAACACCGCCACAATAACAAGCAGCCAGCGCGTCAGCCGTCCCATTGCTTCAGCATTATCCCACATGTGCGGTCTTCAGAATTTCAATGCATAAATCGGCAAAATCCACGCCTGTCCGGGCGGCGGATTTCGGTACTAAACTGTGGCTCGTCATGCCGGGCAACGTATTGATTTCAATAGGTACAGCTTACCGTCGGTATCTCTGAGGAAATCGACACGCACGCAGCCTTCTGCCCCGATTGCCTGCGCCCCGCGAACTGCCAACGCGCGCATCAGGTTTTCTTCAGCCTCGCTCAAGTCTTCGGACGGACATTGATAAACAGTGTCGTCGCGGTTGTATTTGGCTTCGTAGTCATAAAACTCGGTCGCGGGGATGATGTGTATGCTGGGCAGGCCTTTGCCGTTCAACACAGGGCAGGAATATTCGCCGCCGCCGATAAATCGCTCGGCAATGATTTCGCCTTGAAGGTGTTTCAATTCTTCGTACACGCTTTTCAGACGGCCTTTTTCTTTGACTTTCACCACGCCGACGCTGCTGCCTTCGGCTGCCGGTTTAACGAACATGGGCAAGCCGAGTTGCTGTTCGACGGCATCGAAATCAGAGTCTTCATGTAAAACGGCAAACTCGGGAACAGGCAGCCCCAAGGCTTGCCAAATCAGTTTGCAGCGATATTTGTCCATACCGATGGCGGAAGCGGCGACACCGCTGCCGGTATAAGGAATGCCCAACAATTCCAACGCACCCTGAACGGCACCGTCTTCGCCGTAGGTACCGTGGAGGATATTGAAAGCAGTTTGGAAACCTTGGTTTTTCAATTCCGCCAAGGGCGTTTCTTTAGGGTCGAAGGCGTGCGCATCTATGCCTTTGCTTTTTAAGGCATTCAAAATGGCGGCACCGCTATCCAGCGAGATTTCGCGTTCGCTGGAAAAAGCCGCCCATCAATACGGCTACTTTGCCAAAATTCTGCATTGTTTTTGTTCTTTCTTGATTGCTTTTTTTGTTTGATACAGGTCGTCTGAAAACAAATCGGGTTTTCAGACGACCTTAATCTCGTTTGCCCTACCTGATAAAACATCGCTTCATTGGGCAGCTATCGCGGCATCACGATAAAAGTTGCGCCTCAGGTTTTCGACAACTCCAACATCGCGGCAGGTACACGGTTGATGCTGCCTGCGCCCATGTTCAACACGACGTCGCCATCCTGTAAAAACGTTCAACAGCATTTCAGGCAAGTCGGCAACGTTTTCGCAGTAAATCGGCTCAAGTTTGCCCAATACGCGGATGGCGCGGGCAAGGGCGCGGGAATCGGCCGCGGCAATCGGCTCTTCACCGGCGGCATAAACTTCGGTCAACACCAGCGCATCAACGGTATTGAGGACTTTGGTAAAGTCTTCAAACAAATCACGTGTACGGGTATAGCGGTGCGGCTGAAAGGCCAATACCAAACGTTTTTCCGGATACGCGCCGCGTGCAGCGGAAAGGGTTGCCGCCATTTCGACAGGATGGTGGCCATAATCATCTACCAGCAAAGCAGTTCCGCCGTTTGGTAATTTAATGTCGCCATATTTTTGAAAGCGGCGGCCAACACCTTCAAAGCCGAGCAAGCCTTTTTGGATCGCTTCAACCGATGCGCCGACTTCCAGCGCAACACCGATGGCTGCCAAGGCATTGAGGACGTTGTGGCGGCCGGGCATATTCAAAACAACCTCAAACGGCTCTTGCTCATGTCCTTTCATTTGCACATGAACGATAAATTTCATTTGCGCGCCAACACTTTCAATGTCGGTCGCGTAAATATCGGCGGTATCGTCCAAGCCGTAAGTGGCGTAAGGTTTGCTCACTTTGGGCAAAATCGCGCGGACGTGTTCGCTGTCGATACACAAAAACGCTTTGCCGTAGAACGGCATACGGTGGATAAAATCAACAAACGCCTGATGCAGTTTTTCGACGCTGTGTCCGTAGGTATCCATGTGGTCTTCGTCGATATTGGTGACGACGGACATAATCGGGGTCAGATGCAGGAAGGACGCATCGGACTCGTCGGCTTCGGCGACGATGTATTCGCCTTTACCCAAACGGGCGTTGGTACCTGCGGCATTGAGTTTGCCGCCGATAACGAAAGTGGGGTCGAGTCCTGCCGCGCCGAGGATGGAAGCGGTCAGGCTGGTGGTCGTGGTTTTTGCCGTGCGTACCGGCGATGGCGATGCCGTCACGGAAGCGCATCAACTCCCGCCAGCATCAGGGCGCGAGGAATGACAGGGATTTGTTGCGCCAGCGCAGCGACAACTTCAGGGATTTTCTTTTTGACGGCGGTAGAGGTAACGACAACATCCGCACCGTTAACGTGTTCTGCGGTATGGCCGGGATAAACTTGAATGCCCAGGCTGCTCAAATGCTCGGTAGCGGCATTTCGCGCCTGATCCGAACCGGAAACTTTAAAGCCCAAATTGTGTAAGACTTCGGCGATACCGCTCATGCCGACGCCGCCGATACCGACAAAATGGATGTTAGTAACTCGATTTTTTTCATCATAATGTTGCGTTCCGGTGGATTTCGATGCGTAGAGGCGTTATTTTTAAAGGGCTATCAGCTTCTACGCCATAGTTTTTCTTGTAAATTACAGATGTTTCGGCATACAGGATTTCATATCGATGGCAATATAGTTAAAAATAAGGCTGCACTCGGCGGCAAACCCTGCTTTCCTGCCTATTTTCAAACTCGATTTCATATACCGAAACACCCGAAAAAACAAAATATAAGGCCGTCTGAAACTGGTTTCCAGACGACCTCGCGCTTCTCAACTTGACGGCATCTGTATCCTCATCAAGCGCATATCCAATTTGCGCCGTCCCCACGCGGTCGCATACACAAGGCGCAATAGCCACGGATAACGCGGTTTGCAGACGCTGCTCAAGCCCGCTTCTTCGATGATTTCCACACCCGGCATCAGCCGTCGGATGTCGTCCGTGCCGCTTATCGCCCAGCGGAACTCGGGCGGTTTGTCCATTTTGCCGAGTGCGTCGTGGCGTTTGCTTTGTCCGGCAAGAGCTTTAGGGATGGTGTCAAAGGCAAGCTGGGCGTGCGGCAGACGGCGGTCAACCTGTTTAAAAAAGTCCTGCACCTGCACCTCTTCGAAATACATCAACACGCCTTCGATCACGAGCAACACGGGTTTGCCGTGTGCGGCGACGGTGTTCATCCACGTTTCGTCGAACATGGACGCGCCCAGATAATGATTGTCCGACTCGGGCAGCAGCATACGCCGTACTTCAATCACTTCCGGCAAATCCAAATCATACCAAGCGGTAATGCGCGGCCTGCCCAAGCGTTCGTAACGCGCATCCAGCCCTGCGCCGATTTGCACGACGACGGCATCGGGATGTTCGGCGATAAAATGCCGGGTCATATCGTCCAACAGCTTCGCCCGCCCGCAACAGCCGACCTGCGATGCTTTGACTTTGGCAAACTTGCCGAAGTCGTAGTCTATCTTGTCCAACATCCGCACGGCTTCGTCATCGCGCAAAAGCGGCTGCGCCCTACCCTGCTCTACCGCCTTTGCCCACAGGGGAATCAGCATGGTACTGGACAGTGCGGAAACGGTTTCGGGAGAGATTTTTTTGCAGACATGGTAGCCTTCAATGAGAGAAATTCCTATTTACATCATACTCCCGCACAATACGGCTGCCAAGTTGCAAAAAGGCCGTCTGAAACCGGTTTCGTGGTTTTCAGACGGCATCTGTTTCGTTTATCGCATCATGTCAACATGCCGTACACTCGATAGCGGCTTCCGCCACGTCGTCCGCACTGTGCGGCAGCGCCAACGTACGGGCGTTTTCCGCCCATTTGAGGCATTTCTCGCGGTTTAAGCCACCGAGAATCTCGGCGAGTTTTTCCGCTGTCAACTGACCTTGCGGCAACAGCAATCCCGCCTCCGCCTGCACCATAAAACGCGCGTTGGCGGTTTGATGGTCATCGACGGCGTGAGGATACGGCACTAACAACGCGCCCAACCCTGCCGCAGTCAACTCAGCAATCGTCAGCGCGCCGGCACGGCAAATCACCAAATCGGCATCGCGGTAGGCGGACACCATGTCGGTAATAAATTCCACGCATTCGGCTTTCACGCCCAGCGCGTCGTAATCAGCCTGTAAGCTGCCCAGCTTACCCCGGCCTGACTGGTGATACATCTGCGGACGCGCATTGTCGGGCAGTAAAGCCAATGCCTGCGGTACGGTTTTGTTCAAAACGTCTGCACCCAAACTGCCGCCGACCACTAAAATTTTCAGACGGCCTTCACGCCCTTGGAAGCGTTCGGCAGGCACGGGCAGGTTGCTAATATCGGCGCGGACGGGATTGCCGACCAAACCGCCTTCGTGGCTGAATGCTTTCGGAAAAGCATACAACACCCGTTTCGCCCAGCGCGACAGGTGGCGATTGGACAAACCGGCCACGGCGTTTTGCTCGTGAATCACAATCGGCACGCCCAATAGCTTCGCCGCCAAACCGCCGGGGAAGGTAACGAAGCCGCCGAACCCGATGACGCACTCGACACGGTGTTTGCGGATAATCCGCTGCGCTTCGCGGACGGTTTGATACAAAGTAAACGGCAGCATCAGCTTGCGTTTGATGCCGTTGCCGCGTACGCCTTTAATCGCCAGCGTTTCAAGCGGAATATCGTATTGCGGCACGATACGCTCTTCCATCGAATCCTTACTGCCCAGCCAAATCACATGATGGCCGCGCGCGCGCAACGAATCCGCCACCGCCAGCGCAGGGAAAATATGACCGCCGGTACCGCCCGCCATCAGCATGAAGGTTTTACCGCCCATGATTTACTCCTCTTGGTAACCGCGCATTTTTCCGGCGGTTTTTCATAATCGATGCGCAACAGCAGCATAATACTGAAAAAAACATTACCCCCACTGCCGAACCGCCGTAAGAAATCAGCGGCAGTGTCAAACCTTTAGTCGGCAACGCGCCGATATTCACACCGATATTGAAGAAACTTTGGATACCGATCCAAATACCGATACCCGAAGCGATATAGGCATTGAAGGTCAACCCCAAATCACGCGCCTGTTTGCCGATGGAAAACGCGCGTATAACCAGCCAACCGTAACAGAACACCAGCACGCACATACCAAAGAAACCGAATTCTTCGGCAATAATGGCGAAAATAAAAATCGGTATGCGCTTCCGGCAGAAACCCGCGTTTGCTCAAACTTGCCCCCCCAAACCCATACCGAACCAGTCGCCTCGCCCGATCGCCATCAGCGACTGGGTAAGCTGATAGCCTGTGTTCTGTTTGTCCTGCCAAGGGTCGAGAAAGGTCAGCACCCGTTGCATACGGTAAGGGGCGGCGGCAATCATCAGCGCCATCCCGCTCAAAACACTGCCCACCAGAATGAAAAAATATTTCCACGGCAAACCCGCAAGGAACAGCAATCCGACAGTAATGACGGTAATCACGACAAACGAACCGAAATCCGGCTGGAACATCACCAGCGTCAAGCCGAACGCCACCAGCATGATAGGCAGGATAATCGACCGGAAGCGGTTATACATTTCTTTGGTTTCGCGGCGCGCCTGAGGATTGGTGAAGGACATCGCCAGATTGGCCGTCCCCCGCCAAATCGACCGCCAGCCAAGGTGTTCCATACTGCGCAACACTTCTTCGCGGCGGGTAAACAAGCTGGCCAGATACAAGATAACCGCCAACTTAAATAATTCGGTCGGTTGGAAATTGACTATCACCAAGGGAATCCAACGTTTCGCACCATTGACTTCATTGCCGACAAGCAGCACGGCGACCAACGACATAAGCGAACCGGCGAATATCCAGGGCACAAGCCGACGCCACGTTTTCATCTTAAAAAGACTAAGTAAACTACATATGCAGGCAAAGAGCGACAAATGCCGCCTGTTTGCCGACATAGCTGAATTGGCTGCCGCCTTCGCGTACCGCCGAATCCACCGAAGCCGAATAAATCATCAGCAGGCTGAATACCGTCATCAACACCAACATCCACAAAAGCGGCGTGTCGAATTTCCTGCCGTCGCGCACAATCTGCCTGTCGAGCAGCACGGTGTGGATACCGCTCCCCCACCTTTACCAATATGTCCGAAATCTTCAAAAACCACCTGTCATTCTGTTTGCATCTGCCGCGAAGGGCAAAAATTTCAGACGGCAGATAATGCCGTCCGAACATGCGATACATCCCCAATCAATATTCTAAATCTTTACTTCCCGCCCAACAATGACGGCGTTTACGTTTCAGACGGCATCACAAAGCCTTAAACGCTTCGATAAACACTTCCGAACGGTGCGCATAGCCTTTGAACATATCGAAGCTCGCGCAGGCGGGGCTGAGCAATACAATATCGCCAGTTTCGGCTTGGGCGTATGCCGTCTGAACCGCTTCTTCCAAAGTGGCGCAGTCGGTCATATTCAGACCGCAGCCGTCCAAATCGCGGCGGATTTGCGGCGCATCGACACCAATCAGGAACACGCCTTTTGCCTTGCCGGCAAGCGCGTCGCGCAGGGGCGTGAAGTCCTGCCCTTTGCCCATACCGCCCAAAATCACGAAGAGCGGATTTTGCAAACCGGCAATCGCGGCGGCGGTTGCACCGACGTTTCGTGCCTTTGCTGTCGTCGATGAAACACCACGCCGTTTTTCTCGCCGATTTTTTCCACGCGGTGCGGCAGGCCTTGGAAGGTTTTGACGTGTTCGAGCAATGCTTCGCGCGGCAAACCGATAGCCTCACACAAAGCCACGGCAGCCATCACGTTGGCAGCGTTGTGCAAACCTTGCAGCGGAATGTCTTGCGTGGCAATCAAATCTTCATTGCCTTGTTTCAGACGACCCGTCTCGCTCTCCAACCAAAAATCGGCTTCGTGTTCCAACGAAAACCATTTCACCTCGCGCCCTGCCCGTTTCATCGCGCGACAGAACGCATCGTCCGCATTCAAAACCTGCACGCCATCGCCACGGAAAATCTTGTCCTTGGTATGCGCATAGTCGAGCAAGTCGTCGTAGCGGTCGAGATGGTCTTCGGAAATGTTCAGCACCGTCGCCGCAGTCGGGCGCAGGCTTTCGGTGTTTTCCAGTTGGAAGCTGGAAAGCTCCAACACCCACACGTCCGCCTTTTTGCCTTCGCGCTGCAATTCCGCCTCCAAAACCGGCGTACCGATATTGCCCGCGATAACGGTATCCAGCCCGCACTTGATGCAGAGATAGCCGACCAGGCTCGTTACCGTCGTTTTGCCGTTGCTGCCGGTAATCGCAATCACCTTGTCGCCGCGGCGGTTCACAATGTCCGCCAGCAATTCGATGTCGCCCAACACGCGCCCGCCGTTTTGCTTGAACGCCTCGATATCCGGCTGCCGCTCGCTGATGCCGGGACTGAGCGCCAGAATATCGAAACCATTGTCCAGCGCATCTTTCAGACGGCCCGTGTAAAACACCAGCCCGTCAAACATCTTACCGATTTGCGACACGCGCTCCGGCTTTCAGCTCCGCATCATACGCGGCAACCTCCGCGCCGTTTTTTTGCGCAGATAGGCAATCATGGAAATACCCGTACCACCAAGCCCGGCGACGAGGATTTTTTTGTTTTGGAAAGTCATTTTGGTTTTGTCCTAAAACAAATCATATTGTTCAGGGGGGATGTCCGCTCCTGCTCAAGCCGCTTTCAGACGGCATCGCGAGCTGTTCAATAACCCGCCTTCAGGCGTTGGTAATTGTCGCAGCCGTTTTGGTTTCCGTTTTCGACAAGCCTTGCCAAACCATTCTTGAGCGAGCGCAAGGTCTTGACGGACTCCTTCGCCTTTTGTAATACATCAGACCCAAATTATATTGGGCTTCTGCATCCCCTTGTTCTGCCGCCCTGCGATACCACTGCACTGCCTGTGCATAGTCTTGACGGACTCCTTGCCCATTGTAATACATCAGACCCAAATTATACTTGGGCTTCTGCATCCCCTTGTTCTGCCACCTTGCGATACCACTGCACCGCCTGTGCATAGTCTTGACGGACTCCTAGCCCTTGTGCATACATCGCACCCAAATTATTTTGGGCATTGGCACCCCCTTGTTCCGCCGCCTTACGAGTCCACAGCTCTGCCTGTGCATAGTCCTGACGAACTCCTCGCCCTTTGTAATACATCACACCCAAATTTAATTGGGCTTGGGCATTCCCTTGTTCTGCAGCCTTGCGATACCACTGCACCGCCTGTGCATCGTCTTGACGGACGCCTTGCCCGTTGGCATACATCATGCCCAAATTATATTGGGCATCGTCATTCCCTTGTTCTGCAGCCTTGCGATACCACTGCACTGCCTGTGCATCGTCTTGACGGACTCCTTGCCCGTTGTCATACATCACACCCAAATACAAATTGGGCTTTAGCATTCCCTTGCTCCGCAGCTTGAAGCGTTTTCTGAAAATCCGGCATATTATCCGCCCACACTGCTTGGTTCAAGCCCAAGGCAATCAGGGCGGCTGCAAGCCATTTGACTGTCTGTTTCATGTTTTCTCTCCTATTTCGGTGAGGGGCGGTTTTTCAGCCGCCGTTAACGATAGGACGGGACAGATTGCCGCCGCAGGTTTATTGCGCGTTCAAATGCCGTCTGAAAGGTGTTCAGACGGCATTTGAAGGTTCAGCGGATTTTGAGGGTACTCAAACCAATCAGCACCAAGACGATGGTAATAATCCAGAAACGGACGACGACTTGGGTTTCTTTCCAGCCTTTTTGTTCGTAATGATGATGAATCGGCGCCATCAGGAAGATGCGTTTTTTGGTGCGTTTATACCAACCGACCTGCAACATAACGGAAATGGCTTCAACAACAAACAGGCCGCCCATGATGACGAGGACAAATTCTTGGCGGATGATGACGGCAACGGTACCGAGCGCCGCACCAAGCGCGAGCGCGCCGACGTCGCCCATAAAGACTTGCGCCGGATAGGCGTTGAACCACAAAAATCCGAGGCACGCGCCGCACATGGCGGTGCAGAAAATCACCACTTCGTTTGCGCCGGCAACATAAGGGCAGCTGCAGGTATTGGGCAAAATTGGGAGTGTCCGCTGGCATAGGCGAAAAGATGGCAAGACCCGGCGGCGACAAGTACAACGGGGAATGCGGCCAAAGCCGTCCAAACCGTCGGTCAGGTTAACGGCGTTGGATGTGCCGACGATGGTCAGGTAGGACAATACCAAAGAAAGCCGACTACGCCCAAGCGGCAAGGGCAACTTTGTTTGAAAGAAGGGGACAATCAGGATATTGTTGGCGGAATTAGCGGCAAGGTAAAACAATGCCAAACCGGCGATAATGGCAACGCTTGACTGCCACACCATTTTGAATTTGGCGGACACTCCGTTGGGGTCTTTATAAACGACTTTGCGCCAGTCGTCGTAAAAACCGAGTGCACCGGTGGCAAGCAAGTACGCCCTAAGAGAATCCAGATATACGGGTTTCGCCCAGTTGCCCCACAAGAGTGTGGACACGGTAATGGCGGTCAGAAATCAGCGAACCGCCCATCGTTGGCGTGCCGTTTTTTTGATCAGGTGGGTTTGCGGGCCGTCGGTACGCACTGCCTGCCCGCATTTGAGCGCGGTCAGCTTGCGTATGGTCCACGGACCCGAACAATCAGGGAAAACGCCAAAGGCAGTCAACGCCGCCATGACGGCGCGGAAATGTGGTGTATTGAAAAAAATATTCAAACCGGTTAACCAGTTGCTGAAATGTGCGAGCCATAAAAAAACATGGGGCTTCCTTTTTTTGTTTTTTTGTCGTTACATCGGGCTTGCGCCCGTTTGAGGTTTGCTTGCCGTCCGGCAAGGTTTCAGACGGCGTGTGGCGATTATCGGGCAGGGACTTTCTCAATCACGCAAATCGGGTAACTCCCCGGATTCTTTTGCCGCCGCCCAAGTCTAAACATAAATCTTCATAAAGATACGCCTGCGTCCGCATTCCGGCATAAAACGCGCCGACCAGCGCGGCAATCAGCAATAAGGCTTTAAAAAAATGTCGGCTTTTCATTTTCAGACGGCCTCTTTATCCGTCAGTGCCTCGGCCACTTCTTCCATCTGCATAAAACGCGAACCTTTCACCAATACGGTGGCGCGTTCGGGCAAATCGTGGCTCAACACTTGAATCAACGGGTCTTTGGCGGCGAACCACAAACCGTCCGCGCCAAACGTTTCCGCCGCTTCGACGCTATTGTCGCCGACAAAATAAGCCGCTTCGATGCCTTGGTCGCGAGCATACGCGCCGACTTCGGCGTGCATGGCGGCGGCTTCGTCCTCACCCAGTTCGCCCATATCGCCCATCACGAAAATACGCGGCGCAGGCATACGCGCCAACACGTCAATTGCTGCCCTCATGCTGTCGGGGTTCGCGTTGTACGTATCGTCAATCAGGGTCGCGCCCTTGATGCCAGCTTTGACGTTCAGACGGCCTTTGATGTTGCTGAAGCCTTGCAAACCTTCCGCCACATCGTTCAAACTCAAACCTGCCGCCAAAGCCAGCGCGGCGGCAGCGGCGGCGTTGTGGACATTGTGGCGACCGGGAACGGGCAGTACCACGGCGGCGCGTTCGTTTCCGCACACCAAATCAAATTCGCACGACAAAGGTTTCAGCACGATGTTTTCCGCGTGAACATCGCCGCTATCGATGCCGAAAGTGCGCGTATTCAAATTAAGCGTTGCCGTTTTGAAGACAGCCATATTGGCATCTTCTTGAGGAATCAGTGCAATGCCGTCTGAACATAAGCCTTGGTAAATCTCGCTTTTCGCTTTGGCAATATCGCCCACTCCGTCGAAACCGCAGCCGACATGGGCGCGCATGGCGTTGTTGACCAATGCGGCATCAGGTTTGGCGATTTGCGTTAAAACCGCCAGTTCGCCGAAATGGTTCATGCCCATTTCAATCACGGCATAGCGGTGTTTTTCGTTTAATTTCAATAAAGTCAGCGGCAGCCCGATATGGTTGTTGAAATTACCCTCAGTCGCCAACACGGCATCATCGCCGAAACGGCGGCGCAATACCGCAGCCAGCATCTCCTTCACCGTCGTCTTTGCCGCCCGAGCCGGTAATGCCGAACACAAACGGGTTCACATTCTCACGCCAGGCCTTTGCCAGTGTTTGCAATGCGGCAAGCGTGTCATCAACTTTCAACGCGCCGTCCATTGCAGCGCAATCTTCGCGCGAAACCACAACCGCCGCCGCACCCGCAGCCAATACGTCTTCAACAAAATCATGTGCATCAAACCGATCGCCCGCCAATGCGAAAAACACATCGCCCGCGCGGATGTCGCGGCTGTCGGTTACGATGCGCGAAACGGGTTGATTTTTCAGACGGCATCGGAAGGTTGAGGACTTGGCAGATGAAATTTAAATCTAGTGGTTTCATAGTTTCTTCCGTTTGTTTTTTTCAGACGGCCTCACATAACCATCTGTAAATGTTTCATCATAGATTTAGGTGTAACAAAAGTTAAACCGTACATACTGCCCAATGCCGCCGCCTGACTTTCCTCTAAATCGGCAGCCAGTATCACAAAGTGTTCATCTGACAAATTCAACCGTTTTTTCAAACGTACATATTTTTCAATGTCCCGTCTGAATTCCCCTGATTTACATTCCACTACAACCGGCTCTTTACCCATCGGTAAAAATACGACATCCAACTCCTGTTTATCTTCATTGCCGAATTCGATTTTCACATTTCTAGCGCAAGAAAAAGCATAATCCTTGCCTTTTTGTTTTGCTTCTTCAAGCATTTTTCCCAAGGCAAACCATTCAAGCCAACCGCCGCAAAAAAAGTGTTTGATGGCAGTGGCACGTTGCAGGTTCAAGCGGACAATTTTTTCCTGTTTCTGATAAAAATACTTAGAAAACAGAGTATGGCTATAAAATTGCCGGCATAGGTTATTCATTGTCTGCCCGTCTTTTTGTGACATTTTGCCGATATCCAAACTAATGCTTGTGTGGTTTGTGGCCGTATGCCCAAATAATCTGGCCCCAACATATTTTTTTAGTAATCTGATAATTACCGCCCAATTTAGCAGCAGCCTCATCAAAAAAACCGCTCATATTGACCGCCTGAAAGTTAAACATCGGCACAATATTGGCCTGGGCAAACCATTGCCGTATCGGTTCATGCTGTTTTTCAGTAGCCAAAATGTCGGTTTCCGATAAATTAACGCCTGTCAGCAGATTATAATTTTGGTTTTCCGAACCGGTATCTTGTTGTGCATTTTCTTCACCGCCGTCTTCCTGTTGCTTCAAAACCTGCAATTCCCGGTTTACCGAGAAATAACGTTCCAACAATTTACTGACAAAAAATAAAGTGTCGTAAACCTTAACCGGAGCCGTGCATTTTTGGACAAGCAATTTCACTCATTCCAGATTCGTAGTAATGCTCATTCATGCAACCGCATTTATTGCAGCGATAAATACCCATTTTTTCCCTTAGATTCAAATTATATAAATCAAGATTCATAATGTTTCAGACGGTCTTTCACCTCCACCCCGCCAACGCTTTTTTTCCGCAACTTCAAAAATCGGAAAAAAATGGTGCTTCACGCCTTGTACATCCTGATAGTTCTCATGCCCTTTGCCGGCAATCAGAATGATGTCGTTTGCGGCGGCACGTTCGACTGCGTAACGGATGGCGGCGGCGCGGTCGGCTTCAACGCATTCGGGCGCAGGTACGGCTGGCAGGATGTCGTTGATGATGTCTTGCGGATTTTCCAAGCGCGGGTTGTCGCTGGTAACGACGACTTTATCCGCGCCCTGTACGGCTGCTGCACCCATCAGCGGGCGTTTACCTCGGTCGCGGTTGCCTCCGCAGCCGAATACGCACCATAAAGCCGCGCCCTGCGGTTTGATTTCCTGCAAGGTGGAGAGTGCTTTTTCCAATGCGTCGGGCGTGTGGGCGTAATCGACAACGACCAAGGGCTTGCCGCTGTTCATGATGCAGTCCATGCGCCCTGAAGCAGGACGGATTTTTGCCAGTACTTCCAAAACGTTATTGAGTGGATAACCGTTGGCACAAAGCAAAGCAATGCAGGCGGCGAGGTTTTGTGCGTTGAACCGTCCGAGCAGGCGGGTGCGGCAGCGGCCTTCACCCCACGGGGTTTGGAATACGGCTTCCATGCCGTCTGAAGAAGCGGTGAAATGAACAATGCGGATGTCGGCGTGTTCGCTGAAGCCGTAGCTGTAAACGGCTAAATCGGGACAGTCTTTTTTCAGACGGCCTGCGAGTTCCGCGCCGTATCCGTCATCGGTATTGATGACTGCGTGTTTCAAGCCTTGCCAGTAAAACAGGCGCGACTTGATAGCGCCGTAGGCTTCCATCGTGCCGTGGTAGTCGAGGTGGTCTCGGGTGAGGTTGGTAAAGATTGCGCTGCGGAATGGCACACCGTTGACGCGCGATTGGTCAAGGCCGTGGCTGGAAACTTCCATCGCGGCGGCTGTTGCGCCTTGCTGGCGGAAGCGGTAGAGCAGGGTTTGGACATCGACAGGAGCGGGGGTGGTGTGCGTGGTTTCTTCCAATGCGCCCCAAAAGCCGTTGCCGACCGTGCCGATGATAGTAGTTTTTTCGCCCAACAAATCGGCGGCTTGCGCCAGCCATTGTGTGATAGAGGTTTTGCCGTTGGTGCCGGTTACACCCCAGACTTTGAGGCCGTCTGAAACATTGCCATAAACTTGCGCCGCCAACATGCCGGCACGGTGTTTCAAATCTTTGATGCCTTGATTGGGGACTTTCCATTCGGGATTCCACGCGAATTTGCCGTCGTCGTCCCAAAAAACAAAAGCCGCGCCGTTGGCAACGGCGGCGGGGATATAACTGCGTCCGTCGGCATATTCGCCCGGGCAGGCAACGAAAATATCGCCTTGTTTGATTTGGCGGCTGTCTGAATGCAACAAACGCCCTGCTGCGTTTTCACACAGCAGAGACGGAAAGTCGGTTTCAGCCAAAGGGGTTAACTTGCTGAACATAAAATAATCTCGTTGATACTCGGATTAAGACGGTGTTTTGACGGCTGCAACATTGGTCAGAGGTTTGGTCGGAGAAACGCCCAAGATGTTCAGGCTACCGCCCATAACTTGTTTGAAGACCGGACCTGTCACTACGCCGCTGTAGTAACCGTTTGCAGTCGGCTCGTCAATGGTTACCGCCACAATCACACGCGGATTTTTTTAGCCGGGGCAAAACCGATGAAAGTGGCAACGTGTTTGTAATCGACGTAACGACCGTTAACCAACTTACGCGCCGTACCGGTTTTTGCGCCGACGTCGAAACCATCTACCGCACCGGCAATACCGCTACCGCCGGCTTCAGTAACGGAAACCATCAACTCGCGCACTTTTTTTGCAGTAGAGGCTTTGATGACGCGTTTGCCTTTAGGGGCAACTGCTTGTTTTTCAAAGCTGACCGGCAACAATTCGCCGTCATGGGTCAAGACAGTATAGGCACGTGCCAATTGCAACAGGCTTAATTGCAGGCCATAACCGAAAGACATGGTTGCCTGTTCGATTTTTTGCCATCTGCGCCAGCTTCTCAACAAACCTGCAGTCTCGCCGGGAAAGCCTGAATGCATGCGCACGCCCACACCTAAATCGTGATAGAAATCGTACATTTCTTTAGGCGTAAACATGGCAGAAAGTTTACTGGTACCGACGTTGGAAGATTTTTGCATAATGCCGCGCACATCCAAAGTAGGATAAACGTGGGTATCTTGTACGGTAGCCGGACCGATTTTGTAAGGCAGGGTATTGAATGTGTCTGTTGGATCCACTTTGCCTGAATCCAATGCTTTGGCAATGGTAAACGGCTTCATGACAGAACCGGGTTCAATCATATCGGTTACGGCGCGGTTGCGGCGCTGTTCGCTATTGGCTTGGCCGGGCTGATTTGGATCGTAAGCCGGGCTGTTGACCAACGCCAAAATCTCGCCGGTTTGCGCATCCAATACCACAACCGTACCCGCTTTGGCTTTGTGATAAGCCACAGCCTTGTTCAACTCGTCATAAGCCAGCGTTTGAATACGCTGATCCAAAGACAAAATCATGTCTTGGCCGTTTTTAGGCACGCTGTTGCGTGGAGAATCGAGGCTGTCTACGATATTGCCTTTGTTGTCACGTAATACAACTTTCGCACCATCTTCACCGCGCAGGCTGTCTTCAAGCGAAAGCTCCAAACCTTCCTGACCTTTGCCGTCAATATCGGTAAATCCGATGACGTGTGCAAAAAGGCTGCCCATCGGGTAATGGCGTTTTAATTCTTTTTCAAATGCAAAATGCTTCAAGCCTAAGGCATCGATTTTCTCGGCAACCTTGGGATCGAGCTGCCGCTTGATCCAGATAAACGATTTGTTTTTCTGATCAAGTTTGCTCCTTAAAACATCGACCGGAACATCGATAAGCTCGGAAAGATGTTCCAATTGCGCCGCAGTCGGCATCTCCTCCATATCTTTGGGAACGGCATACAGAGATTCTGTAGGTGCACTCAATGCCAAAACCGCACCGTTCCTGTCCTCAATCGTACCGCGTGTGGCCGGCAACACCTGAGTCCGTACAATCTGGTTATCACCCTGGTCTTTTAAGAAGTTATACGTTACTGTTTGAAGATACAAGCCACGAACTATCAAACCGGCAAACAAAACCGCCATCGCCAGCAAGACGAAACTAATCCGCCCGTCACTGGTCAACGGTTTTTTAACCTGCTCTTCCTTAGAAAGCATCCGGGGCTTATATTCGCTCTTAATCAACATGTTACTTCTCGTTATTTTATGTTACCGCCCTACTGCCGGAACCTGATTCCGGCAGACAGGTTACTTCTATTTTTGATGTTCCACCATAAAGGTATTACCTGAAACCGGCGGACGGAGATTTTGTTTTTTTCTGCCGCCGACCTAATCGCTTCATGATTCGCCAACCGCGCCTGTTGCAGCCTTAGTTGCGCATAGTTCTGCTCCAAAGCGATTTCCTGCTTTTTTTCGCCTTATACAAAGCTGTAAAGTTAAGCCTGTACTGGTTTTGCTGAATCACTACGGAAAAAGCCGAAATACAAACCGCAATCAGAAGAAGAAAATTCAATTTATTCATTGTTATTCAGATGTTTTCTCTGTTATCGTCCTGGTATCGGGCCGGCAGTCCGTTCCGCCACACGCAAAACCGCACTTCTCGCCCTCGGATTGGCAACCGTCTCTTCCTCGCAGGGCTTAACGGCCTTACCTACAGCCTTCAGGGGCGGCTCTGGCAAATCAGCTTCCCTTACTGCAGCCCAACGCGGCAAGGGTGCGTGTTGGGAATATTTCCTGACAAACTGCTTCACAATCCGATCTTCCAAAGATGGAACGCGATAACTGCCAAGCGCCCCCCTCTTTAAGACGGCACATCACCTGCGGCAATACCGCCTCTACCTCTTCGAGCTCACGGTTAATAAAGATGCGGACCGCCTGGAAGGTACGTGTTGCAGGGATCTTGTCCCCGCTCACGAGTACGGACGTTTTCCGCCGCAATCTTCGCCAACTTGCCGGTTGTATCAATGGGATTTTCTGTCCGTTGTGCAACAATGGCTCGCGCAATCTGACGGCTAAACCGCTCTTCACCATAATTCTTAATCACCTCGTGCAAATCCTGCTCCGATGCCGACGCAATCCACTCGGCCGCCGACATCCCGCGCGTCGTATCCATGCGCATATCTAGGGGAGCGTCGAAACGGAAACTGAAACCGCGAACCGCATCATCAATTTGCGGGGACGAAACACCCAAAATCAAATAATGCGCCATCCACATCACCGATACCCAAATCATCCAATGCCGTCTGAAAAGAAGCAAAGCCTCCATGCACGACACTGACCCGCTTATCCGAACGCGCCAGTTCTTCTGCTACAGCAATCGCCTGAGGATCCTTATCAAATACAATCAACCGGCCTGTATCACCCAGACGGGACAAAAATCAGCCGGGAATGCCCTCCCCTGCCGAACGTACCGTCCACATAGACACCATCCTCGCGCACGGCAAGCGCATCTACAGCCTCATGCAGCAAAACCGTAATATGCCGGTAACTTTCTGTTTCACTCACAATTGCAAATCCGTCTGACTCAACTGGAAGGCAAGTTCGCCAGGATCATCGTCCAAAGCCTGAACCATTTCGGCCTCCCACTGCTCACGACCCCAAAGCTCCAAACGGTTGGCCCGCCCGACCAGAACAACTTCGCGGTCAAAAACCACCCTCTTCCTCAGCCCGGCAGGAACCAATACCCGACCGGCACTATCCCATTCCAAAATTTCCGCGTTATGCAGCAGAAGATTTTGAAACCGTCGTAAAACAGGGTTATCCGCCACTTTTAAGTTCAAAAGTTGCGCCGCAACCTTTTCCCACTCTGCAACAGGATACATCAACAGCTTATGCTTCGACTCAAGCGTTACTACCACGGCAGGCGTATAGAGGCGCGACAGAATATCGCGGAATTTGGCAGGAACCGCCAACCGCCCTTTACTGTCGATACTCAATTCATGTGCGCCGCCGAACATAGATGTCCCAAGTTGAAGTTAAAAATTAAATAAGGGCAAAAGAAGACACTTTGACCCACATTCTCCCACTAATCGACACTATAAGAAATTTTAAACACTCGGTCAAATCAAGACAGAAAACTTCATTAACATATCTGAAATTTTAAGCCCCTTTAAAAACAATAAGATAAAAAACACCGATAACAAGAAGTTGTACACAGTATAGAGTAACTAAAAAAATAAATTACTATATAATAGTAATTTAATAAATTAACTACAACATATAGTATTAAAATAAAACCATGACAGTAACCGTACCAACGTGTACTATGTACGGAAATTCAATAAATTTACACAAGATAACACTTATCATGACCCTCCCCTGCCCTCCCCTGCCGCGCAACAATCCTCAGCCAACCTTCAAACCCTCCTTGCCGAAGAAATCAGAAAGCATGGAAATTGGATTCCATTCTCACGTTTTATGGAGCTGGTTTTATATGCCCCGCAATACGGCTATTACACCGGAGGCAGCCATAAAATCGGTAACAACGGGGATTTTATTACCGCCCCGACCCTTACCCCCTGTTTGCCCGAACACTGGCGCGCCAACTTCAAGAACTTCTACCCCAAACTGCAGGCAATATCTATGAATTCGGTGCAGGGACCGGTCAACTCGCCGCCGATTTGTTAAACAACCTTTCAGACGGCATTAACCGTTACTACATTATTGAAATATCGCCGGAGCTGGCTGCTCGCCAGAAAGACCTGATTCGGACCCTCGCACCTCAAGCCGCCCAAAAAATTGTCCATTTATCTGCACTTCCGGAAACATTTAACGGCATCATCATCGGTAACGAAGTACTCGATGCCATGCCTGTCGAAATCATCCGTAAAGATGAAGGCGGCTCATTCGAGCATGTCGGCGTTTGCCTGGATAATGACCGTTTTACCTATTCGGCACGACCGCTGCACGACTTGCAGCTATCTGCCTTAGCTTCCCTCTACTTCTCCAAAATAAGTTCCCCCTACACCAACGAACTACATCCGCAACAATATGCCTTCATCCGCACCCTTGCCTCAAGACTCGAACACGGCTGCATGATATTCATCGACTACGGTTTTGATGCAGCGCAGTATTACCATCCTCAACGCAATCAAGGTACTCTGATCGGACACTACCGACATCACGTTATCCACAATCCTTTTTGACTTCATCGGACTGTCCGACCTGACCGCACATGTCAACTTTACCGACATTGCACAAGCAGGGACGGATGCCGGATTAGATTTGATAGGTTACCTTCCCCAATCCCATTTCTTATTGAACCTGGGCATTACCGAGCTGTTGGCTCAGACGGGTAAAACGGATTCGGCAGCCTATATCCGTGAAGCTGCCGCTGTTCAAAAACTAATCGACCAACATGAAATGGGAGAGTTGTTTAAAGTCATCGCATTCGGTAAAAAAATATCAATATCGATTGGACAGGATTTTTGTTTTTGGCGACATCTGCCACAAACTCTAATCCTCATGCTGTCTTAACCATTTTCAGACGGCATAAAATTTTTAATATTTAAAAACAGCGTACTAATTTAAAATTAGAAAATACGGCTTGTCAAAAAAACAAAAAAACATATAATAGCGACTTCACGAAACGGCGAATTAGCTCAGTCGGTTAGAGCAGAGGAATCATAATCCTTGTGTCCGGGGTTCGAATCCCTGATTCGCCACCATATTTCGGGGGTATAGCTCAGTTGGTAGAGCGCTTGCATGGCATGCAAGAGGTCAGCGGTTCGATCCCGCTTACCTCCACCAAATAAAAAAGCACACACCATAAACGGTATGTGCTTTTTTATTTTGTTTTTTTATTTCGGCTGTGTTTAAATACCTGCCCGATTCCATCCCTTTGCAAGGGAAAGCCGTATTTCCGTTTGTGCAGAAATCGACCCCATTAAATAAAATGGCATTTGTACGGCTAATTAAAGCTACATCAACGGAATATTAAAACACAGCCTTTTTATTTTTCAATCCTTGATAAACCGGCAAACAGGCTTAATTGGATGAGGCGATCGTGGCAAATGCCGTCTGAAACGGCTTTTAATCGGGTTTAAAACTTATTTCGGCAGATGTTTGCCGGAGGCAGTAAAAAACCGCCCCGAGGCGGGGCGGTACAGGCTAGATAAGGGAAAATAAAATCTTGAATATGCAGAGATGAGGGAGAACCCACAACCACCGCTGCCGGCGGCAGAAGAACCACATACCGAATAATGCCGTACAAAGTATCCAAACAAAAAACCCGTCTCCCATAACGAGCGTTCGGACAATCTCTTTGTCCGCCGATACCCAATAGGCGGTAAACGGCAGGCAGTACAGGTAGGCATGCCATTTGCGGTTTACTGTCAACCTGTTCGCAAGCAGTTGGATCAGTTGGATAAATTCCATGATTCTCTCCGGCATATTGCGTTTAAATGCCCATCAAAGCCATTTCGAGGCGGCTTCTCCAGTTCAAAGCCGCTGTAACGATGCAACTGCGGTAACGTTGATTAGTTAGTGCAATAAAAAGTATTTTCTTTCAAACTCTGAAACAAATCAGGGTACTGATTAATCTGACATCATCTTTCTGCCATCAGATACAAATCCGACCCAAAAATATATTCTCAAACCGGATACATGACTTTATTCCCAACTTATCCAGCCTGACAGCCACAATATAATGATGGCAATACCAAAAACAATACGGTAATAGGCAAAAGGAATATAATTTTTCTTAGAAACAAACCTCAGCAACGCTTTTACCGCCACCAAGCCTGAAACAAAGGCAGCAACAAAGCCAATCAAAATCAAACCGATATCATGTAACGTGAAAAATTGGTAATGTTTCAGAACATCATAAGCTGTTGCGGCAACCATCATCGGCACAGCCAAGAAAAACGAGAATTCTGTCGCTGTTTTTCCGTTCGATGCCCCAAAGCATCCCGCCCATAATCGTACTGCCTGAACGGGACGTTCCCGGAATCAAGGCAAACACTTGAGCAATACCGATCATCAACGCATCAACCGGACGGAGTGCATCAACATCAATTTTTTTAGGCACCGTATAGCTTTGACGTTTTTCTACCCACAAAATAAAAAAACCGCCCAGAACCAGCATGACTGCAACACTCAAGGGATTAAACAGATACTCTTTGATTTGTTTGCTGAACAATAACCCCATCACGGCAGCCGGCATAAAAAGCGACGGCAAGATTGAGGACAAATCGGTTGGCTTTTTTGTCTTTACCCAAACCATGCAACACACCGGCAAAACGCTGACGGTATTCAAACACCACGGCCAAAACCGCACCAAGTTGGATAGCAATTTCAAAAACCTTATGGTTACTGTGAAAACCGACCAAGTTACCAAACACAATCAGATGGCCGGTACTGGAAATAGGCAGGAATTCGGTAAAACCTTCTACCAAACCCATCATCAGGGCTTTCAGGACAATCATAAAATCCATTGTTTGGTTTCTTTCGGGTGTATGAGGGATAAGGTTATTTTTGCGTAGAACGGTTTGACAGTTTGCGTTCTATCCTGACTTTGTCAACCAATTCTTTAATGGTATGGATTCCACCATCAAAGCCATTATTGAAGATTACGCGGTATTTCCCACCGACAATAACGGTTGGCGTGCTGTCAATACCATATTGTTCCGTCAGTTTCTGCATTTTTAATGCGGCGGCGGCGGCCTCGGGAGAATCATAGACGCGCATCAGGTTTTTACCGTCAAAGCCTTTTTGAGACAAAGCCCATTTTCCGGCGGCCGCCCTGTCTTCCAAATGAACCTTCTGTTCGTAAACTGCTTTAAACACAGCAGGGTTTGCCTGATATTTCAAACCTGACAAATTGACGGCTGCTGCCATTCTGGCCAATCCGAGCATCTCAGGTTGCCAAACTACATGCTCCGTCCGCAGATAAGTATCAGACGGCAATGCCTTGCCCAATTTCAACAACAAAGGATCGAAATGATGGCAATGTACGCAAAAATAGCCGAAAAATTCTAAAATTTCGATTTTGTCAGATTTTTCCTGAGGAATGGGCTTATTCAGAACAGTATAATCTTCCCCTCCGTCAGGGCAGATGCCTGCGCAGACAAGACTACCGACAACAGCAACGGCAAAAGGTGTTTAATTCTCATGGTTATTTGCCCTCAATCGAACGGATTAGGCTGGCGACCCCATGTTTTTTCAACTCGGCCTGCATTTTTTTCACCGCATCGGCAGACATATTATTACTTTGTACCCGGTAGAGCATTTTACTTCCCGCCTGGTAACCGACCACTTTGGAAGAAATACCCAATATAGCTAACTTGGCACGCTGCTCTTCTGCGCCCTGACGATTAGCATACGCTCCCATTTGCAGGTAATTCGTTGCCTCCTCCTTAACGGAAGTTTTCAATTTTTGCACTTCTCTTGCAGCTTCGCTGCGTGCTTTCTCAATACTTCCGCTGTTAAGGATTTGCTCCGGTGTCGGCTTGGGTTCGGTTTTGCCTTTCCCTGCCTTTTTCTCTTCTTTTACCGCTTTTTTCTCTACTTTTTCAGAAGGTTTTACCGCTTGTTTTTTTGGCGTTCCCGCATCTTTCTTCGATACCTCTTCCCTAACCTCTCTTACATGCTCTTCCGACTGCCCTGCTTTCTTGCGTATATTCCGCTCTTTCGGCTCTTCCTGTTCCGGCTCGTCTGTTTGTTCAGCAACCTCAGTGACTTTATCGGCAACAGCCTGTTTATCGATGGTTTTTCCCCATCTGTTGATTCCATTGTTTTAGCGCCATCCGGTTCGGTCAACACATTATGATCGGTCGGATCCGGCTGCAAGTCCTCTTCAGGCTGGTTTTTCGGCTTCAGGATTTCCGTTTCTGCCGGTTGTTTCGACAAAAACGGATTCTTAAACGCATTTTGACCCGTTTGATTTAAATAAAACAAAATACCGGCGATAATGACTGTTGCCAGTATCAGACCGAAGAAGAAACCGGACAGACCTTTTTCCGGATTGAGAAAAATTTGTTCATAAACATACCTTAATGTATTTCAGACGGCATTAACACCGTTTGCGTACGGACAGATATTCTAACAATATTGCCATATTTGAGCAAAAATCTGACCCGATACCCTTTCACAAAGCACGACGGAAGCCTACGGCTTTCATAACATGGCTTCTGCCGACTTCTTCGTCGCCTGCCAAATCCGCCAACGTACGCGCCACGCGCATGATGCGGTGGAAACTGCGGGCGGAGAGGGAGAGTTTTTCCAACAGGCTGCCCAAGGCTTCCTGCGCTTCTTTTTTTGGATGCGTGCGGACGTGTCGAGTTCACTGACGCTTAAGGCGGCATTCACTTTGCCTTGCCGCGCGTATTGTTTGTCGCGGGCGGCGATCACGCGCGCCAACACGACGGCGCTGCTTTCCCCTGCTTCCCTGCTGCATCAGTTCGGCAGCGGACGGGCTGGGGACTTCAATGGTCAAGTCGATGCGGTCGAGCAGCGGGCCGGAAATCTTGCTGCGGTAACGCGCGACGCTTTCGGGCGTGCAGCGGCAGGGCTTGACGGGATGCCCGAGATAACCGCACGGACAAGGGTTCATGGCGGCGACAAGCTGGAATTTCGCCGGATAGACGGCTTGACGCGCCGCGCGGGAAATGTGATTTCGCCATTTTCCAAAGGTTCGCGCAAAACTTCTAAAACTTTACGGTCAAACTCGGGCAGCTCGTCCAAAAACAAAACGCCGTGATGCGCCAATGAAATCTCGCCCGGACGCGGATCGGAACCGCCGCCGACCATGGCTGCCGAACTGGCACTATGGTGCGGGCTGCGGAAAGGACGGTGGCTGTCGAGTTGTTGTTGGTAGTTGGGCAGGAGCGAACGCAACGCCCATACTTCGACCAATTCGTCTTCGGTTAAAGGCGGCAGAATACCGGGCAACCGTTGGGAAAGCATGGATTTGCCCGTTCCCGGCGGCCCCCATCATCAAGAGGCTGTGTCCTCCTGCGGCGGCGATTTCCAAAGCAAGGCGGGCGGTGTGTTGACCCTTGACATCGACGAGGTCAGGCAGTTTGGCGTTTTCAGACGGCATCTGAGGAACTTGGCATTCGGTTTGCGCCAAGGGTTCGATACCGTTCAAATGGGCGGCGACTTCGCCTAAAGAGCGCGCGCCGTAAACGGTGATGCCGCGCATCACGGCGGCTTGTTCTGCGTTTTTCCTGCGGCAAGACAAAAGAACGTCCCGCCTGCATGCCCTGCCACGCCATCGCCAACGCGCCGCGCACGGGGCGCAACATACCGGAAAGCGCCAACTCGCCGGCAAACTCGTATTGCGCGAGCTTTTCAGGTGCGATTTGTCCGGATGCGGCGAGGATGCCCAGCGCAATCGGCAGGTCGAAACGTCCCGATTCTTTGGGCAGGTCGGCGGGGGCGAGGTTGACGGTGATTTTTTTGGCGGGAAAAGTCGAAACCGCTTTTGGATAATGGCGGCACGCACGCGGTCGCGGCTTTCTTTGACTTCGGTGTCGGGCAATCCGACGATATTGAAATGAGGGCAGGCCGTTGGCAAGGTGGGCTTCCACTTCAACCAACGGCGCATTCATGCCGCTCAAGGCGCGGCTGTAAACCAAGGCAAGCGACATGTTTCAGATGGCCTTATTCGACATCTTCGGTTTGTTGTTTGATTTCTGCAACAGCTTCTTCCGCAGCAGCTTCGGCGGCTTTCAAAGCAGCTTCTTCAGGCTCTTGAGCGGCTTCGAGTTTCGCCAGTCGCTCTTCCAAAGCTGCCAGTTTGGTACGGGTTTTAATCAAAACCTGCTGCTGGATGTCGAATTCTTCGCGTGTGACCAAATCCATACGGTTGAACGCACTGCCCAACATAGCTTTAATATTTTTTTCCACATCTTTTGGCAGGGGCTGTTGGCGATGGTTTCGCTAATCTTCGAGCCGACTTCTTCAAAAAGCTGTTTGCCGAACATAATCTGTATCCTTCCTGAACATATTAAATTCAAACGGCTATTGTATAAGGAAAAATGCCGTCTGAAAAACGGGCGGTAGGTTATCCGCGGTAAATCTGCCTCACTTCCTTCGCGGTTACTAAATTACACTTCAAGACACCTGCCGGCAGAAAACGGATTTCATATTCCGCACCCCTTTTTGACTACAAGACACTACAAAAATAACATGCTGTTTTTAAAAATATTTAATACTGAGAGATGGATTTTTCCTTATCTTTTTTTGAACCATAAATGCTTTGCAAACAAAAATTTGGGTTATGCTGAGTCAAATTATTTACAATTTCATATAGTTTCATTACATATCTTATTGTGATTGAAAATAATTTATCCGAATATCTTTACAGATTTCCCGGATTTTCCGTTGTACTTTTTATTAGAAAAAAACATTTCAGGCATAAGTTGCTTGCAATTTCAAAGCCTGTAATTTTGAAGTTTTAGACGAGGAATAGCACATGAATCCCATGTACATTACTTTTTGCAATCTATCTGATCGCAGTCCTTCTGATCGGACTTGCCGCCTATTTTTTTCTACGCGCAATTTCGACGATTACATTTTGGGGGGGCGCAGCTTGGGCCCGTTTGTTACCGCCATGTCCGCCGGTGCCTCCGATATGTCAGGCTGGCTTTTGATGGGTCTGCCCGGCGCGATTTATTTGAGCGGTTTAAATGAAGCTTGGATTGCCATCGGCTTGGTGGTCGGCGCATATTTCAACTGGCTTTTGGTGGCAGGCCGTCTGCGCGTGCATACCGAATATGCCAACAATGCGCTGACCCTGCCGGATTATTTCTTCCACCGCTTCGGCGCAGGCGGACACTTGATGAAAGTGGTTTCCGCACTGATTATCTTATTTTTCTTCACGATTTACTGTGCTTCCGGCATTGTGGCCGGCGCAACCCTGTTCCAAAGTCTGTTTGAAGGCATGACTTACAATCAAGCAATGTGGCTGGGTGCGGGTGCCACCATCGTCTATACCTTCTTGGGCGGTTTCTTGGCGGTAAGCTGGACGGATACGCTGCAAGCATCTTTGATGATTTTCGCGTTGATTCTGACCCCCGTCATGGTTTATTTGGGGTTGGGCGGCGCAGAGCAGATGTCTGCCGCCATACAACACGTTGCCGCAGGCACGGGTAAAGAATACGGCAGCCTGTTTGCAGGTACAACGGTTATCGGCATTATTTCCACTGCCGCATGGGGATTGGGCTACTTCGGCCAACCGCACATCCTGGCGCGCTTTATGGCGGCCGAAAGCGCAAAATCGCTGGTATCCGCACGCCGCATCGGTATGACTTGGATGGTATTGTGTTTGGCGGGCGCGGTAGCGGTCGGTTATTTCGGCATTGCGTATTTCGGTGCCAATCCCGACCAAGTCGCTTCAATGAAGGGCAACCACGAACGCATCTTCATCGCGCTTTCTACTTTGCTGTTCAACCCTTGGATTGCAGGCATCATCCTGAGCGCGATTCTTGCCGCCGTGATGTCTACACTGTCATGCCAGCTTCTGGTTTGTTCCAGCGCGATTACCGAAGACTTCTACAAAGGATTCCTGCGTAAAAACGCCCAACAAAGAGAACTGGTCTGGGTCGGCCGTCTGATGGTATTGGCCATTGCCGTCATTTCCATCCTGATTGCCGCCAACCCCGAAAGCAAAGTTTTAGGCTTGGTTTCCTACGCATGGGCAGGTTTCGGTGCGGCGTTCGGCCCGATTGTGATTCTGTCCGTATTATGGAAACGCATTACCGCTTACGGCGCATTGTCAGGTATGGTTGCCGGCGCGCTGACTGTGGTGGCATGGGCTGAATGGGTTAAAAAAACCTGCTTTGGCAGCACATGAAACCGGCCTTCTGACCATGTATGAAATCGTTCCCGGCTTTATCGCCTGCTTGATTGTCGCCATTGTGGTTTCACTTGTCGGCAAAGAGCCTTCCCGAGAAATCCAAGAACGTTTTGAAAAAGCCGACGCAGACTACCGCGCCGCCCAATAAACCCCTTTCAGACGGCACGGCATCCTTCTTCGTGCCGTCTGAACCCGTTTCCGGGTCAAACACAAATAAATCGTGCCTGCATACAGGCTTTTATTTATGTTTTATCCGTTTCATTTTCAAAGAAACGAAAACAATAAATCTACCGGCATTTGAGAACTTGTATTTCATCTGCGGATTTATTACGATATTACCGTATTTCAGACCATACTGATGCCGTCTGAATCCCCCGAGAAAAAACCTGGAGAATCCAAACAATGTTTAATTTTGCATTTCCGGTACAAACCGCCCTGCGCCAAGCCGTTACCGATGCCTACCGCCGCGATGAAATCGAAGCCGTACAAGATATGCTGCAGCGCGCCCAGATGAGCGATGAAGAACGTCAAGCCGCCTCCGAGCTTGCCCGCCGTCTGGTTACCCAAGTCCGTGCCAGCCGCACCAAAGCCAGCGGCGTCGATGCACTGATGCACGAATTTTCACTCTCCAGCGACGAAGGCATCGCACTCATGTGCCTGGCGGAAGCTCTTTTGCGTATTCCCGACAACGCTACCCGCGACCGTCTGATTGCCGATAAAATCTCCGAAGGCAACTGGAAGAGCCATCTGAACAACAGCCCTTCCCTCTTCGTCAACGCCGCCGCATGGGGTTTTGCTGATTACCGGCAAACTGACCGCACCCAGCGACAAGCAGATGGGTTCCGCACTCAGCCGCCTGGTCAGCAAAGGCGGCGCCCCCTCATCCGTCAAGGCGTGAATTACGCCATGCGCCTGTTGGGCAAACAGTTCGTCACCGGACAAACCATTGAAGAAGCCCTGAAAAACGGTAAAGAGCGCGAAAAAAATGGGTTACCGTTTCTCCTTCGATATGTTGGGCGAAGCCGCCTACACCGAAGAAGACGCCAACCGCTACTATAACGACTACGTTCAAGCCATTCACGCCATCGGCAAAGATGCCGCAGGCCAAGGCGTTTACGAAGGCAACGGTATTTCCGTCAAACTCTCCGCCATCCACCCTCGCTACTCGCGCGCCCAACACGAACGCGTGATGAGCGAACTCTTACCTCGCCTGAAAGAATTGTTCCTTTTTGGGTAAAAAAATACGATATCGGTATCAACATCGACGCCGAAGAAGCCAACCGTCTCGAATTGTCTTTGGACTTGATGGAAGCTTTGGTTTCAGACCCTGACTTGGCTGGCTACAAAGGTATCGGTTTCGTTGTTCAAGCCTACCAAAAACGTTGTCCGTTCGTTATCGACTACCTGATCGACCTTGCCCGCCGCAACAACCAAAAACTGATGATCCGTTTGGTGAAAGGCGCATACTGGGACAGCGAAATCAAATGGGCGCAAGTGGACGGACTGGACGGCTATCCGACCTACACCCGCAAAGTCCACACCGACATCTCCTACCTCGCCTGTGCGCGCAAACTGCTTTCCGCGCAAGACGCCGTGTTCCCACAATTTGCCACCCACAACGCCTACACCTTGGGCGCAATCTACCAAATGGGCAAAAGGCAAAGACTTTGAACACCAATGTCTGCACGGCATGGGCGAAACCCTGTACGACCAAGTAGTCGGCCCGCAAAACTTAGGCCGCCGCGTGCGCGTGTACGCCCCGGTCGGTACGCACGAAACCCTGCTCGCCTACTTGGTACGCCGCCTGTTGGAAAACGGTGCGAACTCTTCTTTCGTTAACCAAATCGTCGATGAAAACATCAGCATCGACCGCCTGATTAAGAGCCCGTTCGACACCATCGCCGAACAAGGCATCCCACCTGCACAACGCCCTGCCGCTGCCGCGCGATTTGTACGGAAAAGGCCGTCTGAATTCCCAAGGTGTCGATTTCAGCAACGAAACCGTGTTGCAACAGCTTCAAGAAAAACTCAACCGCGCCGCCGCGCAAGACTTCCATGCCGCGTCCATTGTCAATGGCAAAGCCCGCGATGTCGGCGAAGCGCAACCGATTAAAAAAATCCTGCCGACCACGACGACATCGTCGGCACAGTCAGCTTTGCCGATGCCGCGCTTGCCCAAGAAGCGATTAGCGCAGCCGTTGCCGCATTCCCTGAATGGAGCGCGACGCCTGCCGCCGAGCGCGCCGAATGCCTGCGCCGTTTTGCCGACCTGTTGGAACAACACACCCCCGCGCTGATGATGCTTGCCGTCCGCGAAGCAGGTAAAACGCTGAACAACGCCGTCGCCGAAGTGCGCGAAGCCGTCGATTTCTGCCGCTACTACGCAGGCGAAGCCGAAAACACCCTGCCCAAAGACGCCAAAGCAGTCGGCGCCATCGTCGCCATCAGCCCATGGAACTTCCCGCTCGCTATCTTTACCGGCGAAGTCGTTTCCGCATTGGCAGCCGGCAACACCGTTATCGCCAAACCTGCCGAACAAAACCAGCCTGATTGCCGGTTACGCCGTTTCCCTGATGCACGAAGCTGGCATTCCGACTTCCGCCTTGCAGCTTGTCCTCGGCGCAGGCGATGTCGGCGCAGCGCTGACAGGCGATCCACGCATCGGCGGCGTGATTTTTCACCGGCTCGACCGAAGTGGCGCAACTGATTAACAAAGCCCTTGCCAAACGCGACGACAGCCCCGTATTGATTGCCGAAACCGGCGGTCAAAACGCCATGATTGTCGATTCCACCGCGCTGCCCGAGCAAGTTTGCTTGGACGTACTCAACTCCGCCTTCGACAGCGCAGGACAACGCTGCTCCGCCCTGCGCATCCTTTGCGTTCAAGAAGATGTCGCCGACAAGATGCTCGCCATCATCAAAGGCGCGATGGACGAATTGGTCGTCGGCAAACCCGTTCAGCTCACCACCGACGTAGGTCCCGTTATCGATGCCGAAGCGCAGCAAAACCTGCAATCGCACATCAACAAAATGAAAGGTGTCGCCAAGTCTTACCACGAAGTCAAAGCCGCTTCCGACGTTGATTCTGCGAAATCCACCTTCGTACTGCCGATTTTGTTCGAGCTCAACAATTTGAACGAACTCACCCGTGAAGTGTTCGGCCCGGTGTTGCATGTTGTCCGCTACCGAGCCGACGAACTTGACCAAATCATCGACCAAATCAACAGCAAAGGCTACGCGCTCACCAGCGGCGTACACAGCCGCATTGAAGGCACGGTCAAACGCATCCGCGAACGCATCGAAGCAGGTAACGTTTACGTCAACCGCAATATCGTCGGCGCGGTTGTCGGCGTACAACCGTTCGGCGGACACGGCATGTCCGGTACGGGTCCGAAAGCAGGCGGCTCTTTCTACCTGCAAAAACTGACCCGCATCCCCGAATGGGTCGCCCCGCCGCTGAGCCGCATCGGACAAGCGGACGAAGCCGCGCTCAAACGCCTCGAAGCCTTGATTCACAAGCTGCCGTTTAATGCGGAAGAGAAAAAAATCAGCGGCATCGGCATTGGGACACGCCCGCATCCGCACCCTGCGCCAAGCAGAATCCATCTTGGTCGGCCCGACCGGTGAACGCAACGCCCTGAGCTGGCGCGCGCCCAAACGCGTCTGGGTACACGGCGGCAGCCTCCCTGCAAGCCTTCTGCGCCCTGACCGAACTTGCCGCCGCAGGCATCGTAACCGTCGTCGAACCCGACAGCCCGCTTGCCGCCTACACCGCCGACCTTGAAGGCCTGTTGCAAGTCAACAGCAAACCTGAAAGCACAGGCGTGCACCACGTCGCTGCCCTAAGCCCGCTGGACAGCAGCCGCAAGCAAGAGCTGGCAAACCGCGACGGCGCACTCATCCGCATCCTCCCGTCCGAACAAGGCTTGGACATCCTGCAAGTGTTTGAAGAAATCTCTTGCAGCGTCAACACCACAGCCGCCGGCGGCAGCGCCAGCCTGATGGCAGTTGCCGACTGATTTTTCCAATCGGAAATGCCGTCTGAAAACCTTTCAGACGGCATTTTTTTATTTCATCATTCACACAACTTGAGTTTATCACCTGCACAAGCCCAAATCGCAGCACCATCACGTTTTTCGCTTCATTATTTCAACTTCTTTTATTCCATCATTCCCACGAAAACAGAAAACCAAAATCCCGTCATTCCCACGCAGACGAGAATCCCGTCCGTTCCGTTGCGTAGGATAGTTGCGTAGGGTGGGCTTCAGCCTGCCAATCCACCCACTCCCACCATCTTCATCAACTCAAAAAATACAAATAAGAAGAGCGCGTTCCCATTTACCGATTACAAGCATCCAGCTGTTCACTCCCTCCGACCTGATGAATTTTCCAAGGATACGGCAGGATGGGTGGGAACGCAGGAGGTTATGAAAACGGCGGGCTGAAGCCTACCCTACGGTGCTGGAAATAAAAGAAATATGCCGAGAAATACCGTCCGAGTCTTCAGACGGCATTTTTTTATTAAATGCAAAAATATATCGTCGTTCCCACGAAAGCAGAAATCCAGTCCGTTCCGTTATTTCTGATAAATTCTTGCAGCTTTTTCGTTTTCAGATGCGTAGGGTGGGCTTCAGCCCACCAATCCACCAACTGCCACCATCTTCATCAACTCAAAAAATACAAATAGGAAGAGTGTGTTCCCGTTTACCAATTACAAGTATCCATCCCTCCGACCTGATGAATTTTTCCAAGGACGCGGTGGGATGGGTGGGAACGCTAAAGAGGTTATGAAAACGGTGGGCTGAAGCCCACCCTACGGTGCTGGATTCCCACCTTCGCGGGCATGACGGCGGAGAAGTTTTTGTTTTTCCCGACAAATTCCCACTCTCATGGGAATGAAGGCTGCCGCATTAAATAGCAAACAAATCATTTAAAATAAAAAGAGCCTGTCTTTCGACAGGCTCTTTTTTCACCAATCTTTGCAGATTAGAATTTGTGACGCAAGCCAACCATGCTGGCAGTTTTTTCAGTTTTGTTTACGCCTTTGCCTTCTTTCAACCAACCGGCAGAAACCAGAGCGGAAGTGCGTTTGGAGAAGTCGTAGTCGGCACCAACGATAACTTGGTCGTATTGAGAGCCTTCTTGTTTAACGTCATTCACTTTAGCCTTGAAGCCGTGAGCGTAAGAAACTCGAGGAGTTACGTTACCCAGACGGTAAGCGGCAGTAGCAGCAACTTGAGTTTGTTCGTGTTTTTTACCATTATTGGCAGAACCGTCGTTGTTTTTAGCAGCTTCATACTGACCAGCAACAGAAACGTACAAGTTATTGGCATCGTAACCAGCAACTACGCGGTGTACTTGGTAATCCTTAACAGGATTGGAATTTGCAGTACCTACTACAACACGCTCTGCATCATCGTTCAAATCAGCATATTTAGCAAAAGAGCCCGCATATTGACCGAAGAAACCGGCATTTTCGTAGTTCAGACCAGCGTGGTAAGACTCACGGCTCTTAACTGCGTGGGTATGGTTGTCTTTAGGATTCGCATTGTCGCGGGGAACGTATTGTACGCTGCCGCTGAATCCTGCAAATACAGGAGAATCGTAACGTACGGAGATTTCACGGCTTTCAACACGACCGATTTTGCTTACTTGCAGTACATCGGCATTTGCATCGCTGGATTCCCATGCGTTAACGTTGTCGCCGCTGTCTTTCAGGGCAGTGTTCAGTTTACCGGCGCGGATTTTACCGAAGCCGCCTTCCAAACCGATGAAGGATTCGCGAGTACCCCAACCTGCTTTAGTACCGTCGATAGAAGCACTTTGCTCAACCTGCCAAATGGCGTTCAGGTTGTTGCCCAGATGCTCGTGACCTTTGAAACCGATTTTAGAACCGAAGTCTGCAATTTCAGTAGCAGTTCTATCTTTAGTGGAAACATTTCCCTTGGTAGTTTTAGTACGGGAAACTTCTACACCCGCTTTAACTGTACCGTACAGGGTAACATCAGCCATTGCTGCAACAGGCAGGGCAGCCAGTGTCAGGGCAATCAGGGATTTTTTCATTGCTGTATTCCTTTTCATAGTTAAGAAATTTAAGCAGACCAAACTTTCCAATCCGCTTAGGCTTTTACGTCTACCGCCGGTGTCGGCGATTCCATGTCTGAAACTATAAATGCTCTCGTCCGAAAAAAACAAACTTATGCTTGCTTTTATGTGAAATCTTATATGCAAACGAAAGAAAATAACAGGTTATTAAAGTTTTTCTCTTTTTAAAAACATATTATTAAAATTAATTTTTATATTTGCATTTTTACAACACTTATCCGAAAAAGAATCTCAAGCGGCATATACAAATCAAATGCCGCCAGACAGGGACACATCCCCTGCGCCTTTCTTTATAGCCATTGCGGCAATTCGGGACGGATAATATTGAAACTTTCCGGATAATCGATGCCGGTCAAGTAAAGTCCGTCCGGCATAAAGGTCGGCGGTGCCTTGAGTCGGCTGCGCTCCCGTATGAGTGCGGCAAAACCCTCTACACTGAGCCTGCCGCTGCCGACATAGACGAGCGCGCCCATGATGTTGCGTACCATGTGATGCAAAAATGCATTGCCGTGCAAATCCAAACGGATAAGCCCCCGGCCGTAGGCAATTTCTGCGCTGTAAATGGTTTTGACAGGGGATTTTGCCTGACACTCGGCCGCACGGAAACTGGAAAAATCCTGCTCGCCGACCAACAAGGCGGCAGCCCGGCGCATCGGTTCGATATCAAGTTTGAGATGCGTCCAACCTACCCTGTGCTTCAACAGCGGCGAACGGACGGGGGAAGATTCAAGCAGATAGCGGTAATGCCGTCCGTATGCGTCAAATCGTGCATGAAATTCGGGGGTGGTCTGTTGAGCGTGTAAAACGGCAATGCCTTCCGGCAGGTTGGCGTTCACTCCGCGTATCCATGCCTGAGCCGGACGGACGGCGGCAGTATCAAAATGAACGACTTGGGCAGTCGCATGAACGCCGGTATCGGTTCTGCCGGCAACAATGGTGGAAACCGCTTCCCCTGCTATTTGGGCAAGTGCGTTTTCCAACGCCGTCTGAACGGTCGGTACGCCGCCTGCCTGCTTCTGCCAACCGTAAAAACGGCTGCCGTCATAGGATAGGGGTCAGTGCCCAGCGTTGTGTGTCGGGGATACTCATAAATATCAGGGATTCTTGTGATTTTTTTCAGACGGCATTGTATAGCAGAATCAACCTGAAATAACCTCCCTCCGTTTCCGTATATAAAAAAGAGCCTGTCATCAGACAGGCTCCCGAGGGTTCAAACCAATCTTTTCAGATTAGAATTTGTGGCGCAGACCAAACATACCGGCAGTGGTAACGGCTTTACTTTCACCTTTGCCTTCTTTCAACCAACCGGCAGAAACCAGAGCGGAAGTGCGTTTGGAGAAGTCGTAATCCGCACCGACGATCACTTGATCGTATCCGCTGTGGTTTTGTTTCTCACCTTCCACTTTGCCTTTGAAGCCGTGTGCATAAGAAACACGCGGTGTTACGTTGCCCAAACGGTATGCGGCAGTAGCGGCAACCTCGGTTTGTGAAGCTTTTCCGTCATCGTAAGCGAAGCTAGTTTCGCTAGTAGCATCATATGCTTCATGAATTCTATAGCTTTGATGCTGACCGGTAACGGCAACATACAGGTTGTTGGCATTGTAACCTGCAGTCAGGCGGTGTACCTGATAATCTTTACCTGTTACATAATCGTCATCATTCATGTCAATCAGGTTTTGAATATCGTTGGTAACGATTTTATTTTTGGCATATACGCCCGCATATTGGCCGAAGAAGCCTGCGTTTTCATAGTTCACACCGAAGTGGTAAGAATCAAGGCTGGGCTGTTCATGTTTGCCTTTATCTTGAGGATCGGCATTGTCGCGGGGAACGTATTGCACGCTGCCGCTGAAACCGGCAAATACGGGAGAATCGTAGCGTACGGAAACTTTGCGCTCTTCCATCTGACCGATCGTACCCAGTTGCAGAACGTCGGCATTTTCGCTGCCGGATTCCCATACATTGACGTTGTCGCCGCTGTCTTTCAGGACAGTATTCAATTTACCGGCGCGGATTTTACCGAAGCCGCCTTCCAAACCGATGAAGGATTCGTGAGTACCCCAACCTTTGTCAGTACCGGCGATAGAAGCTTTTTGCTCAACCTGCCAAATGGCGTTCAGGTTGTTGCCCAGATGCTCGTGACCTCTGAAACCGATTTTAGAACCGAAGTCTGCAATTTCAGTAGCAGTTCTATCTTTAGTGGAAACATTTCCCTCGGTAGTTTTAGTACGGGAAACTTCTACACCCGCTTTAACTGTACCGTACAGGGTAACGTCAGCCATTGCTGCAACAGGCAGGGCTGCCAGTGTCAGTGCAATCAGTGATTTTTTCATTTGTGTGTCCTTCCGTTATGCGGCAAATTCTTCAGATTTGCCTGGTTATCGTTTTATCGGCAAAAACAAATGCCGAAAACTTCACTTAAACTATACCTTCATTCCATCCCGTCAAACAAATTTGACATTACTTTTTTTCTGCCGATTGAACTAAAAATTTGTTGCTTTTTTTAGAGACACAACAACAAACATCCGACACTCGCAAGCATGGTTAGATAATAAAAATACCGCCTGACCATTCAGACGGCATTTTTCGGCATACTTCTTATTTCCAAACCAAAAGCGCGTGGTTGCGTTTGCCGCGTCTTACAATGGTGTATTTGCCGAAACGTTTGTGTTCGTCGGTCAGCAGGCAGGCGTCGTCGGGGCGTTCTGCGGCATGGTTCGGATTGTTGGCTTCGGCAGGTTTGCCGTTGAGCAATACCGCTTTGCTGTTCACAAAACCGCGCGCTTCTTTGTTGGAGGATGCCAAACCGGTTTTAACTAAGACTTCGACGACATTGATGCCGTCTGAAACTTCAAATGCAGGCAGGCCGTCGAGGGCGAGCTGTTCGAAGTCGCTTTCGGTCAGGCTGCTTTGGTCTTCGGCAAACAGGCTTTCGGAAATGCGCTGTGCAGCTTGCAGGGCGGCTTCGCCGTGAATCAGGCGGGTCATTTCTTCGGCGAGGATGCGTTGCGCTTCTGGCTTGGTGCCGCTGGCTTTGTCTTTCGCTTCGATGGCGTCGATTTCTTCGATGGACAGGAAGGTGAAGTATTTCAGGAATTTATACACATCGGCATCGGCGACTTTCAGCCAGAATTGGTAGAACTGATACGGCGAGGTTTTCTTCGCGTTCAGCCATACTGCACCGCCTTCGGTTTTGCCGAATTTGGTGCCGTCTGATTTGGTGACCAGCGGCAGGGTCAGGCCGAATACTTGTTTTTGGTGCAGACGGCGGGTCAAATCGATACCGGCAGTGATGTTGCCCCATTGGTCGGAGCCGCCGATTTCCAAAACCGAGCCATGACGTTTGTTCAATTCGGCAAAATCGTAGCCTTGCAGCAGGGAGTAGGCAAACTCGGTGAAGGAAATGCCTACGTCGTCGCGCTCGATACGCTGTTTGACGGATTCTTTGTTCAACATGGCGTTGACGGAGAAATGCTTGCCGATGTCGCGCAGGAAGTCGAGACAGTTCATGCTGCCGAACCAGTCGGCGTTGTTCGCCATAATGGCGGCATTTTCGCCTTCAAAGCTTAAGAAAGGGGTAAGTTGGTTGCGGATGCTTTCTACCCAGCCGGCAACGGTTTCGGCGGAATTCAAGCTGCGCTCCACCGCTTTGAAGCTAGGATCGCCGATCATACCGGTCGCGCCGCCCACCAAAGCAATCGGCGTATGTCCCGCCTGTTGGAAACGGCGCAATGCCAATACAGGCAGCAAGTGGCCGATATGCAGGCTGTCGGCGGTCGGGTCGAAACCGCAATAGAGGGCGATTTTTTGTTCGTTTAACAAAGCGTCTAAGGCTTCGATGTCGGTCGTTTGCGCGATAAGGCCGCGCGATTTCAAATCTTGAATAATGGAAGTCATGCTGTTTCCTAAAATATTTCAAACGGCATCCGCCGTGCAATTAAAACTCTTTATCTTTCAACGGGTAACCTTTAGGCATGGAATAACGGCCCGAGGTGGCATTGTAGCTTGAGACAAACGCGTCGCCATTGTAGGTTTTAAAACCGTCAAAACCGGATACGGTCAGCCGAATGGGATAAAAACCCGCATTCGGTTTGCCGCTTTCCAATACCTCAATCGTAGAAGACAGACTGTATCGCTCCTTTTGGCACTCCCTACGCTCTTCAGCAGTATTTTCCCTGTCTTCATACCGGTTTTCGGAACAGTCGCCCAAAGCGCCTTCGTTATCTGCTTCGGCAAACAGGGTGCTGTCTGTAATTTTTCCCGCACCGTTATGGACAAACAGCCGATATGCCGCCCCCGAATAGCCATGATGTACATCGCTGTATTTGGTCATAAAACCCCAACGATCTTTACCGAACTCATGAAACGACCAGTCTTTTGCCTCCGGTGCAATGCCGAACGAACCTGCCCAAGAATGCGGCTGTGAAGCAAGGAGTTTCCAATCTCCGTCCGCCTGTTTCAATACAAAAATGCCGGCCATGCCGTTTTGGACGTGTGCGCCGCTTTCGTTACCGTTTTTAAAATCGAACACATTGCCGGCAAACAGTAAATACATCAACCTACCCTGCGCAGTTTGCCGCGTTTCGCTTTTGATTTGGCGAACGCAGTATTCGCCACTGTCTTTTATGTTTACCCGGTAACATTGGTATTTTTGCGAATACTTGGGATAAGACTCCTGCACAATCTGCTGCGGTGTCTTCGCCTGCGCGGCGGCTGCGGCAAAACCCAGTGCTAGAAATAAGACAGTTGTTTTCATGGATATTCCCGTAAGATAAACAAGGATGGTTCAGACGGCTCATCTGACGAGGCCGCCTGAAATACAGGGTCAGACGTTAAACAGGAAGTGCATCACATCGCCGTCTTGCACGACGTATTCTTTGCCTTCTACACGCATTTTGCCTGCTTCTTTGGCTTTGGCTTCGCCGCCTAAAGCGATGAAGTCTTCGTAGGCGATGACTTGGGCGCGGATGAAGCCGCGTTCAAAGTCGGTGTGAATCACGCCGGCGGCTTGTGGCGCAGTGTCGCCTTTGTGGATGGTCCAAGCGCGGACTTCTTTGACACCGGCGGTGAAGTAGGTTTGCAGGCCCAAGAGGTCGTAGCCGGCACGAATCAGGCGGTTCAGGCCCGGTTCTTCCAAGCCCATTTCAGCGAGGAATTCGGCTTTTTCATCGTCTTCCAATTCGGCGATTTCGCTTTCCATCGCGGCGCATACGGCCACAACCGGCGCGTTTTCTTTTTCAGCCAATTCTTTCAGGCGGTCGAGGTGCGGATTGTTTTCAAAACCGTCTTCGGCAACGTTGCCCACATACATGGCAGGTTTGGCGGTCAGCAAGAACAGCGGTTTGAGCATGGCGAGTTCTTCCGCGTCCAAACCGAAGGAGCGTACGGGTTTGCCTTCGTCCAGATGCGGCAGCAGTTTTTTGCACAGATCGACCAGTTTTTGCGCGTCTTTATCGCCTGAGCGTGCGCGTTTTTCTTCGCGGACGATGGCTTTTTCGACGCTGGCGAGGTCAGCAAGCGCCAATTCGGTGCCGATGGTTTCAATGTCGGCAATCGGATCGACTTTGCCTGCGACGTGGACAATGTTGTCATCGTCAAAGCAGCGCACGACGTTAACAATCGCGTCAGTCTCGCGGATGTTGGCAAGGAACTGGTTGCCCAAGCCTTCGCCTTTGCTCGCGCCTGCGACCAAGCCGGCAATATCGACGAACTCGACGATGGCGGGCTGCATTTTTTGCGGATTGACGATTTTCGCCAGCTCCGCCATGCGCGGATCGGGGACTTCAACGATGCCGACGTTGGGTTCGATGGTACAGAAAGGATAGTTTGCCGCTTCGATACCCGACTGGGTCAGCGCGTTAAAGAGGGTGGATTTGCCGACGTTGGGCAAACCGACGATGCCGCATTTCAAGCTCATGGTTTTTCCTGAAAATAGAGAAATTTAACGGAGAATTATAACATATTGCCTCCAGCATCCTGCAAAAATGCCGTCTGAAACAGCGTTCAGACGGCATTTCGAGATTTGACCTCAAATCATATAATCTTCTTTAATCAGATGCTTGAAGGCGTAAAGATAAGATGCTGCCACAAATGACGAACCGCCGACGACATTACCCAAAAATACCGGAACCATATTGCTGAAAAACTGCCCCCAGGTAATATCGGCCCCTGCAAAAATACCGGCCGGAATGATAAACATATTGGCGACAAAATGCTGTACGCCGATTAAGACAAAAATCATTACGGGAAACCACATCGCCAAAATCCTACCGGAAGTGTGTTTCGCGCCAAAATAAAACCAGATACCCATGCAAACCATCCAGTTGCAGGCAATCGCCGACACAAAGGCGCGTCCGAAATCCATATTGACTTTCGATTCGGCAATCGCCATTGTTTTGGCTGCCGCCGCGCCCTCAGCCAAACCGACATAATGTCCCAAGAAATACGCCATAAACAGCGCGCCGGCCAGATTGCCGATACTGACCAAAACCCAATTGCGTGCCAATTTTTTCATGCTGACCAATTTGGTCATGCGTCCGACCGTCATCAGCATCATATTGCCCGTTGCCAATTCGCCGCCGCCTATCAAGATGCAAATCAAACAAATGGGGAAAACGCAGGCACCCAAAAGCGACGCCAGCCCGCCCCACTCCGCAGGGATGCCGCTGACGACTTTTAAAAAAACGCCAGATAACCGAAACCGACATAACCGCCGCCGAGGAAGCTCAAAATCAACAGCATCTTAACGCTGAAATTAGATTTGGCCCGGCTTTTTATTGATGGCATCTTGCAAAATTTCGTGGGGATATAAATCGCGCGTATCCATTTAAACTCCTGACTGTTTGGTTACCTATAAATTTACCCACTCTAACAAAGTGTCGTCAGGACAGAAAATAATACTTTCTTGTATCTAAATCTGTTTTGGTTATATAAATAAAAATGCCGTCTGAAAAGTCGGTCGGACTGACACTCCCTCCGACCACTTTCAGACGGCATCCAGTTTCAGAAAACCGTTCAGAACAAGCCGTGAATCACGCCGTCTGCGTCCACGTCGATTTTCTCGGCAGCCGGAACTTTCGGCAGACCCGGCATCTTCATCATATTGCCGCACAGCGCAACGATGAAGCCCGCACCGGAAGAAACAGTGATACCGCGCACGGTAATGCGGAAGCCCTCAGGGCAGCCCAAGAGTTTGGCGTTGTCGCTCAAAGAATATTGGGTTTTCGCCATGCAGACCGGCATTTTGTCCAAGCCCAGTTTTTCCAGTGAAGCGATTTCGGCAGACGCTTCCGCGCTGAAATCGACATCTTCCGCGCCGTACACTTTTTGGGCAATCGCACGGATTTTGTCTTTGATGCTCAACTCAACATCGTAGGCAAAGCTGAAGTTATTCGGTTGGTTGTCGATGGCGTTGACGACTTTGCGTGCCAAATCTGCGCCGCCTGCGCCGCCTTTGCCCCACACTTCGGTCAGGGAAACTTCAACGCCGTGTTCCGCACAGGCTTTTTCAATCATGGCCAACTCGGCATCTGAGTCGGACACAAAGCGGTTGATGGCGACGACGACGGGCAGGCCGAATACGTTTTTCAGGTTGGAAATGTGTTTCAGCAGGTTGGGCAAACCTTTTGCCAAGGCTTCGAGGTTTTCTTCGCCTAGGTTGGCACGCTCCACGCCGCCGTTGTATTTCAAAGCGCGGACGGTGGCCACGACAACAGCCGCATCAGGTTTCAAATCGGCCAGACGGCATTTGATGTCGCAGAATTTTTCCGCGCCCAAATCCGCGCCGAAGCCTGCTTCGGTTACGGCGTAATCGGCAAGGTGTTTCGCCAAACGGGTAGCCGTTACAGAGTTACAACCGTGGGCGATGTTGGCGAACGGGCCGCCGTGTACAAAGGCCGGAGTGCCTTCGATGGTTTGCACCAAATTAGGCTTAATCGCATCTTTGAGCAATGCCGCCATCGCGCCGTGTGCCTTCAAATCTTTGGCGTAAACGGGGCTGCCGTCTTTGGCATAGGCGACAAGGATGTTGCCCAAACGCTCTTTCAAATCGCTGATGTCTTTGGCAAGGCAGAATACCGCCATCACTTCGGAGGCAACGGTAATATCAAAACCGTCAGGACGCATCACGCCGTCAACAGGTTTGCCCATGCCGTCGATGATGTTGCGCAACTGGCGGTCGTTCATATCGACCACGCGACGCCACAGCACACGTTTCGGATCAATGTTCAACTCGTTGCCTTGGTAGATATGGTTATCGAGCATGGCGGCGAGCAGGTTATTCGCCGCACCGATGGCGTGGAAGTCGCCGGTAAAGTGCAGGTTGATGTCTTCCATCGGCAAAACTTGGGCATAGCCGCCGCCTGCCGCACCGCCTTTAACACCAAACACCGGACCCAAAGAAGGCTCGCGCAGGGCAATAACCGAGTCTTTGCCGATATGGCGCAATGCATCCGCCAAACCGATGGTTACAGTGGTTTTACCCTCACCTGCAGGAGTCGGATTAATGGCGGTAACCAAAATCAGACGGCCTTGTTTTTGCGGCAGTTTAAACGCTTCGGCAGGATTGATTTTGGCTTTGTAATGACCATAGGGCTCGATGTTGTCAACGTTCAAACCCAGCTTGGCGGCAATTTCACCAATCGGGCGCATGGTGGAAGACTGGGCAATTTCAGCATCGGTTTTGAAGCTCATGATTTTCCTTTAGAAATGAGGAGGGACATGCCGTCTGAAACAATACACTAAAGACAGCTGGAAGAAAAAAAGAATATTCGTTCTATTATAACGTTTTCCAAAGACAAACCGCAGTGAAAATTTTGATATTTCATCAACAAGCGGATTCATATTGTCAACAATTTGAAACAAAGGAAAAAACATGGGTAGCAACGCATGGCTGTTTTGGGCATTGGCATCGGCAGGCTTCGCCTCATTGACCGCTGTTTTCGCCAAAAATGGGTTTACAGGGCATAGATTCAGATTTCGCCACCTTTATCCGCACCTTGGTCATCCTCGCCGCTTTGGTACTGTTTTTTTAACCCTACACCGGCAAATGGCAAGGCGTAAACGGCTTCACGGGGCGCAACTGGACATTCCTCATCCTATCCGGCCTCGCTACCGGCGCATCTTGGCTCGCCTACTTCAAAGCCCTGCAACTGGGTAACGCCTCGCAAGTCGCGCCCGTCGACAAATTCAGCCTGGTTCTGGTCGCCCTGATGGCAATAGTCTTCCTCGACGAACGCCCCAGTACGCAGGAATGGGTAGGCTTGGGACTGGTAACGGCAGGTGTATTGACGCTGGCGTTGAAGCGGTAAACCCACAAGAAATAAATGAAATGCCGTCTGAAAAACTGTTTTCAGACGGCATTTCCGTTTCTGTCCATCCTCAGCACTCAACCACGCGCACGGATACGGGGATGGCTTTTTTCTGGAGTGTGGCGGCGAGTCCGGCGAGCGAGGTTTCTTTGTAGGTCGCCTTCATATCCCGTCCGGTCTGCAACATGGTTTGGATGACTTCGTCGAGCGAGACTTTCTTGTCCGTGCCGTCTTCCAATAATGCTAGGGTGGCAAGCTTAAGGGCTTTTTTTCGGCGGCTATGCCGTTGCGTTCGATGCAGGGATTTGCACCAGTCCGCCGACGGGGTCGCAAGTCAGACCCAGATGATGCTCCATCGCCATTTCGGCGGCGTTTTCCACTTGTTTGGGCGTACCGCCGATAACTTCGGCGTATGCGCCCGCCGCCATCGAACACGCTACGCCGACTTCTCCCTGACAACCGACATCCGCACCGGAAATGGAGGCGTTGGTTTTGTAGAGGATGCCGATGGCGCCTGCGGTGAGCAGGAAATTCTCGACACGCTCCTGAGTGGCGTGGGGATTAAACTTGCGGAAATAGTGCAATACTGCGGGAATGATGCCTGCCGCGCCGTTGGTCGGAGCGGTAACGACGCGTCCGCCGGCGGCGTTTTTCTTCGTTGACCGCCATGGCGTACACCATCGGCCAAAAGCTGGGTGTTGACGATTTCGGTTTCGCGCAGGACTTTAAGCTTGGCGGCAAGCTGCGGGGCGCGGCGGCGGACGTTCAATCCGCCGGGCAGTTCGCCGTCTGCCGCCAAAACCGCGCTTGATGCAGCCTTCCATAACCTCGGCAACACCGGCAACACGGCGGCGGATTTCGGCTTCGCTGCATCCGGCAAGCGCAGCCTCGTTTGCCAACACGGCTTCGGAAATATCCAGCTGGTTCAGACGGCATTGGGCAAGCAGCTCGGCACAACTGTTGTAAGGATAAGGAACGGTTTTTCCGTTTCCGCCTGCCGGTCAAAAATCTTCTTCGGTAACGACAAACCCTCCGCCGACCGAATAATAAACCTGCTCCTTCAAGACTGCCCCGTCTGAAGCATAGGCGGTGAAACGCAGGCCGTTCGGATGTTTGGGCAGCACTTGGTCGCCGCGTATATGCAAATCGCGCCGGGGGTCGAACACAATTTCATTTCCGTTAAGCAGCAAGATATGCTGGGAGCGGATACGTTCGAGGCGGTCGGGAATGTCGGCAAGCGGAATATCGTGCGGCAGGCTGCCTTCCAAACCGAGCATCAGCGCGTCAAACGTACCGTGCCCTCGCCCTGTCAGTGCAAGCGAGCCGTAAATGTCGATAGCAATGCGGGCGGTTTGCACATCCAAACCTGCGGAGAAGGCGGCGGCGGCCTTCATCGGGCCGACGGTATGCGAGCTGGAAGGACCTATACCGATTTTAAAAAAATATCAAAAAAATACTGATCATATTTTACTCCGACGGTTTTTTCAGACGGCATGGGTTCCGTTTGACAAACCAAAAAGGAGACGCGGCACGATGCCCGTCTCCTTTTGTAATTTTTACTTATGCGTCGATATTTTGGGCAATCAGCGCATTGTTCTCGATAAAGGCACGGCGCGGCTCGACCTCGTCACCCATCAGGGTAACGAACACTTCGTCGGCGGCAATGGCGTCTTCGATACGTACCTTCAGAAGGCGGCGCACGGACGGATCCATCGTCGTTTCCCACAGCTGTTCGGGGTTCATCTCGCCCAAACCTTTATACCGCTGGATGCTCATACCCTTTTGCACGTTTTGCAACAAGATGTCCAACGCTTCTTCAAAGCTGCCGACAGGATATTCGGTTTCGCCCTTAAACAAGGTCGAACCGGCCGCAACCAAACCTTTCAGCGCGGCGGCAGTCTGAACAATGGTCTGATAGGCTTTGCTGTTAAGGAATTTGGATTCGAGATAGCTGGTCATCACATTGCCGTGCAGCTTGCGCGTGATTTTGATGAAGCGGTTGCCTTCGTGTCCTTCCACGCGTTCCAACACCACTTCTTTTTCGTCCAACAAGGCGGAAAGATTGGCAATGGCGCGGTCTGTGCTATCTGCCGAAGACAAATCGACGGGTTCGGCATACAGCATCGCCTTGAGCACCAAATCATCGATGATGCGGCTTTCCTGTCCGATAACGGTTTTTGCCAGAAGGAACTGCTTGGCGGCGCTTTCCAAATCTTTCCCCTCCAGCACTTTGCCGTCTGAAACGATTTTGGCTTTTTCCAAGGCGAGTCCGAGCAGCCATTGGTCTTTCTCCAACTCGTCCTTGAGGTAACGTTCCTGTTTGCCGTATTTCGCTTTATACAAAGGCGGCTGGGCGATATAGATGTAGCCGCGCTCGACCAGTTCGGGCATTTGGCGGTAGAAGAAGGTCAGAAGCAGGGTACGGATGTGCGCGCCGTCCACGTCGGCATCGGTCATGATAATGATGCGGTGGTAACGCAGCTTCTCGGCATTGAATTCTTCCTTGCCGATACCTGCGCCCAACGCAGTAATCAAAGCGGCTACTTCCTGACTGGCGAGCATTTTTTCAAAGCGCGCCTTTTCAACGTTCAAAATCTTGCCCTTAAGCGGCAAAAATCGCTTGGAATTTGCGGTCGCGGCCTTGCATGGCGGAACCACCTGCAGAATCGCCCTCGACCAGATAAAGTTCTGATAAGGCAGGATCTTTTTCTTGGCAGTCGGCGAGTTTGCCGGGCAGCCCCAAGCCGTCCATCACGCCTTTGCGGCGGGTGATTTCACGGGCTTTGCGTGCGGCTTCGCGCGCGCGCGCGGCATCGACGATTTTTGCTGGTGATGATTTTTGGCTTCGGTCGGGTTTTCTTCGAGGAAGTCGGTTAAGGCTTGGTTGATGACTTCGTTGACGACGGGGCCGATTTCGCTGGAAACCAGTTTGTCTTTGGTTTGGGATGAGAATTTGGGGTCGGGCAGTTTGACGGACAACACGCAGGTCAAACCTTCGCGCATATCGTCGCCGGCGGTTTCCACTTTGGCTTTTTTGGCGACTTCATTGGCTTCGATGTAGCTGTTGATGGTGCGCGTCATCACTTGGCGCAACGCGGTCAAGTGCGTACCGCCGTCGCGTTGCGGAATGTTGTTGGTGAAGCACTGCACGCTTTCTTGGTAGCTGTCGTTCCACTGCATTGCGCATTCGACGCTCATGCCGTCTTTTTTTCGCCGAACGCGTAGAAGATTTTTTTCGTGCAACGGCGTTTTTTTGCGGTTCATGTATTGCACGAACCCAGCCACTCCGCCGGAAAGGGCGAAGCTTTCGTGTTTGCCGTCGCGTTCGTCGGTCAATTCGATGTCCACGCCGTTGTTCAGGAACGAAAGTTCGCGGATGCGTTTGGCAAGGATGTCGAAGCTGTATTCGACGTTGCCGAAGGTTTCCGTACTGGCGAGGAAGCGCACGGTCGTGCCTTTTTTTGTCGGAATCGCCGACAACTTTCAACGGCTCTTCGGTTTCGCCGCGCACGAAGCGGACAAAGTGTTCTTTGCCGTCGCGATAGATGGTCAGCGTTACCCAGTCGGACAGCGCGTTGACGACGGACACGCCCACGCCGTGCAGGCCGCCGGAGATTTTATAGCTGTTGTTGTCGAACTTGCCGCCCGCGTGCAATACGGTCATGATGACTTCGGCGGCGGAGCGTCCTTCTTTCGGGTGGATGCCGGTGGGCATACCGCGCCCGTTGTCGGCCACGCTGACGGAATTGTCGGCATGGATGGTTACGGTGATTTTGTCGCAATGTCCCGCCAGTGCTTCGTCGATGGCGTTGTCCAATACTTCGAACACCATGTGGTGCAGGCCGCTGCCGTCCTGCGTGTCGCCAATGTACATGCCGGGGCGTTTGCGTACTGCTTCCAAGCCTTCGAGCACCTGAATGCTGTCGGCACCGTATTCTTCGTGTTTTTGTTCAGTCATGGTTTTTCTTGCCGGATTTTGAAAAGATTGCCAAATGCCGCCGTAAAAATCCGCGCCCTGAAAAAGGGCGGATTGTTACGGCATATATTGTTGTGCATTATAGCTGATTTTACCGCCCTATTCAGCGTTATTCGCATCAGTGTGCCGCACGGGAAAGATGAAACAGTTCGTCTTCCTCCGGCATCAGGTCGGGAATTTTCCCGTAAAGTGGCAAAATCGTTTTTTTGCCACTAAAATCTACGTCCTATATTTTTCGGACAGGGGCACGGAAATGGAAATATGGAATATGCTGGACAACTGGCTCGACGCCGTCCCGATACGCGGAGAGGCGGTCGAATCCGTGGCGATGGTCACGGCTTTGCTACTGGCGCGCTCCCTCCTGCTGAACGTCCACTTCAGACGGCATCCGGATTTCAGCATAGAGAGCAAACGGCGGTTTTTGGTGGTCAGCCGCAATGTAACGCTGTTGCTGGTACTGTTCGGACTCGCCGCAATCTGGGCCGCACAGATTCAGACGCTTGCTTTGTCGATGTTTGCGGTGGCTGCGGCGGTTGTCGTAGCAACAAAAGAACTGATTATGTGTCTGTCGGGCAGTATTTTGCGGTCGGCGACAAAGCAGTACTCGGTCGGCGACTATATCGAAGTCAACGGTTTGCGCGGACGCGTCGTCGACATCAACCTCCTCAATACCCTGATGATGCAGGTCGGCCCGAATCCCCTGGTAGGGCAGCTTTCGGGCAAGACGCTGTCGTTCCCCAACAGCCTCCTGCTGAACCATTCTGTCCGCCGCGACAATATTTTGGGCGACTATGTTATCCATACGGCAGAAATTCCCGTACCCATCCATTTGGATTCGGATGAAATCGTATGCCGTCTGAAAGCCGTACTCGAACCGATGTGTACGCCCTACGTACCCGCCATCCAGCGGCATTTGGAAAACGTGCAGGCAGAAAAACTGTTTATTACGCCCGCCGCCAGACCGCGCGTTACCCGCGTGCCGCACGATGACAAGGTGTACCACATCATTGTCCGTTTCGCCTCCCCCGTTTCAAAGCGGCTGGAAATCCAACAGGCCGTCATGGATGAGTTTTTGCGCGTACAATACCGCCTGTTGAATCCCCGGCCGCAACAGGCCGCCCATAAAGAACTTTAACTTTTCCCATCCGGCACCATTTCCGGCTTCAGACGGCATATTGCCGATATGCCGTCTGAAGCACAACACACAAAGGAACCCGACATGAACAACAACGTACTGCTCCATTTGGGCGAAGAACCCCGTTTCGACGCCATCCAAATCGCCGACATCAAACCCGCCCTGCAAACCGCCATCGCCGAAGCGCGCGCGCAGATTGCCGAAGTCAAAGCCCAAACGCACACCGACTGGGCAAACACCGTCGAGCGTCTGACCGGCATCACCGAACGCGTCGGCAGAATTTGGGGCGTGGTGTCGCATCTCAACTCCGTCGTCGATACGCCCGAACTGCGCGCCGTCTATAACGAACTGATGCCCGAAATCACCGTCTTCTTTACCGAAATCGGACAAGACATCGAGCTGTACAACCGCTTCAAAACCATCAAAAACTCCCCCGAATTCGACATCCTCTCCCCCGCACAAAAAACCAAGCTCAACCACGACCTGCGCGATTTCGTCCTCAGCGGCGCAGAATTGCCGCCCGAACAGCAGGCAGAACTGGCAAAACTGCAAACCGAAGGCGCACAACTCTCCGCCAAATTCTCACAAAACGTCTTAGACGCAACCGACGCCTTCGCCCTCTACTTCGACGACGTCGCACCGCTTGCCAGCATTCCCGAAGACTCGCTCGCCATGTTTGCCGCCGCCGCGCAAAGCGAAGGCAAAACAGGCTACAAAATCGGTTTGCAGATTCCGCACTACCTCGCCGTCATCCAATACGCCGACAACCGCGAACTGCGCGAACAAATCTACCGAGCCTACGTTACCCGCGCCAGCGAACTTTCAGACGACGGCAAATTCGACAACACCGCCAACATCAACCGCACGCTCGAAAACGCCCTGCAAACCGCCAAACTGCTCGGCTTCAAAAAAACTACGCCGAATTGTCGCTGGCAACCAAAATGGCGGACACGCCCGAACAAGTCCTCACCTTCCTGCACGACCTCGCCCGCCGCGCCAAACCCTACGCCGAAAAAGACCTCGCCGAAGTCAAAGCCTTCGCCCGCGAAAGCCTGAACCTCGCCGACCCGCAGCCGTGGGACTTGAGCTACGCCAGCGAAAAAAACTGCGTGAAGCCAAATACGCATTCAGCGAAACCGAAGTCAAAAAATACTTCCCCGTCAGCAAAGTTCTGGCAGGCCTGTTCGCCCAAATCAAAAAACTCTACGGCATCGGATTCGCCGAAAAAACCGTTCCCGTCTGGCACAAAGACGTGCGCTACTTCGAGCTGGAGCAAAACGGCAAAACCATAGGCGGCGTCTATATGGACCTCTACGCCCGCGAAGGCAAACGCGGCGGCGCGTGGATGAACGACTACAAAGGCCGCCGCCGCTTCGCCGACGGCACGCTGCAACTGCCGACCGCCTACCTCGTCTGCAACTTCACCCCGCCCGTCGGCGGCAAAGAAGCCCGCTTGAGCCATGACGAAATCCTCACCCTCTTCCACGAAACCGGCCACGGTCTGCACCACCTGCTCACCCAAGTGGACGAACTGGGCGTATCCGGCATCAACGGCGTCGAGTGGGACGCAGTCGAGCTGCCCAGCCAGTTTATGGAAAACTTCGTCTGGGAATACGACGTCTTGGCACAAATGTCCGCCCACGAAGAAACCGGCGAGCCTCTGCCGAAAGAACTCTTCGACAAAATGCTCGCCGCCAAAAACTTCCAACGCGGCATGTTCCTCGTCCGCCAAATGGAATTCGCCCTCTTCGACATGACCATTTACAGCGAAGACAACGAAGGTCGTCTGAAAAACTGGCCGCAGGTTTTAGACAGCGTGCGCAAAGAAGTCGCCGTCATCCAACCGCCCGAATACAACCGCTTTGCCAACAGCTTCGGCCACATCTTCGCCGGCGGCTGTTCCGCAGGCTATTACAGCTACGCATGGGCGGAAGTCCTCAGCGCCGACGCCTACGCCGCCTTTTGAAGAAAGCGACGACGTCGCCGCCACAGGCAAACGCTTCTGGCAGGAAATCCTCGCCGTCGGCGGCTCCCGCAGCGCGGCGGAATCCTTCAAAGCCTTCCGGGGACGCGAACCGAGCATAGACGCACTACTGCGCCACAGCGGCTTCGACAACGCGGCTGATCGATGTGAACAAAAAAATGCCGTCTGAAACAATCAAACAGTGTTTCAGACGGCATCAGCATTTGCACGGTTTCGCCATTTTCACAAAAACAGCAAACCAAAATCCCGTCATTCCCGCGCAGGCGGGAATGACGGATTTAGTCCGCACGGAAACTTATCGGGTAAAACAGTTTCCTTAACCCTGAGTCCTAGATTCCCACTTTCGTGGGAATGACGGAATATAAGTTCCCATACCGATTTGAATCGATGAGGATAGTGTGGATTCGATGGGAATGACGGCATATTTTTGTATCTGGTATAAAAGATCGTTTGAAATCTTTTCAGGTGTAGGGTGGATGCGTAGCAACTGTATTTTTCACCCCGTCGGGCAAAAGTACAGTTGCTACGGTATATTCTGCGTATCTGACGCGACGAAATATAAAATGCCGTTTGAAACAGATTCCCGTTTCAGACGGCATTTTTGCGTACCGGCCGGATTATTTGTTGTCCGGCTTAGATTCCATCGGTGCGGTCAGGGGCAGTTCCGGCATCGTGCGCGCTGATTCGGAAACATTGCCGGAAAGTGCATTCAGGAATACGACGATGTTATCCACATCTTCTTTCGGAATGTCTTTACCCAATTGCGCCTTACCCATGATGGTAACCGCCTTATCCAGCTCCCACACGCTGCCGTTGTGGAAATACGGATAAGTTTTAGCCACGTTACGCAACCCCGGAACACGGAAGAAAAATTCGTCTTCGGTTTTTTTGGTTACGTCAGCACGGCCTTTGTCGCGTTTCGGGTCTTCAATGAATTTCCAATACGGCCCTTGGACCAGACCAAATTTCTGGAAGGTCGTACCTCCAAGGTTGACACCGTTGTGGCAGGCAATACAGCCGTTGTCCATGAACGCGCGCACGCCTTTTCGTTCCTGTTCGCTCAGGGCGTTGACGTTGCCTTTGAGGTATTCGTCCCATTTGGTCGGCGTCAGCAGGGTACGCTCAAACGCACCCAATGCGGTAGTGATGTTTTTAAACGAAACCGCGCCGTCTTCAGGAAAAGCTTTTTTAAACATTTCTTGATATTCGGGAACCTTGGCAATTTTGGCTGCAGCCGCCTCTTGCGAATCATTCGCCATTTCCACCGGATTCACCAAAGGCCCGCCCGCCTGTTCTTCAACGTCAGCCGCACGTCCGTCCCAAAACTGGCTGCCCAGCAGCGCGGCATTCAATGCGGTCGGCGAGTTGCGTTCGCCGAACTGCCCTTTGTGTCCCTGACTGGTCGGCATATTGTCCACACCGGCGGAAGCAAGGTTGTGGCAAGAGTTGCAGCTTACGGTATTGCCTTTGGAAAGGCGCGGTTCATACCAGAGTTGGTGTCCGAGTTTGACCTGTTCTTCGGTAAACGGACGGATTTTCTGCATTTCTTCGACAGTCGGCAGAGGTTGGAATACGCCTTGCGCGCGTTTCAAAAGGTCTTGGTCTTCGGGCGAGGCCGATGAAGCGGAAGGAACGGCTTCCGAGGCCTGTACTTGGGAAGCCGCTTCGGTCTCGGAAGCAGGAGAAGCATCGCCTGCCGCAGACTTTTCCTGACCGCCGCATGCCGCCAACAGTGAAGACAATGCCAATACTGATGCGAGGTAACGGAGTTTGAAAGACATCGTGTATTCCTTATGGGAGGTTAAAATTATTGTCCAAACCGGCAGGCAAACCTGTTCTGCCGATTATTTCTTCAGTGTACCTATCGCACCTTTAGCCATCTTTGCGGAAAATCAATATTTTATTTTTCAATAGCTTTTACACAATAATAACAATAGAGAATCAAGTTTAACAAAATGCCGTCTGAAACCGGCAAAGCTTCAGACGGCATTTTTATTTTCCGACATCATTGAATCAAACCCAAATGCGACAAGAGCGTCCATGTACCGATGGCAATCAACATCAAACCTCCGGCAAAATTCCGCACGTCTGCCGAGCAGTACGCCCAAAGCCCTTCCCGCCGTCAGCCCGATGGTAACCATCACCGTAGTCGCCATACCGATTACGGCGGCGGCAAAGGCGATGTTTACCTCCATAAACGCCAAGCCCACCCCGACTATCATGGAATCAATACTGGTTCCAAAAGCAGTCAGAACCGTCAACCACCAGCTTTCCCGTTTGGTTTCCCGCGCGTCCTCCGCCTCGCCGGACAACCCTTCGCGCATCATTTTCAGACCCAGACCGCCCAGCAGGACAAAAGCCACCCAATGGTCCCATTCACTGATAAACGGCTTAGCATAAAAACCGCCTACCCAGCCTGCCAGCGGCGTGAGTGCTTCAACCGTGCCGAACACCAGGGCCGTTGCTGCAATTTTGCGCGGAGGCATCCTGACCGCCGCACCCTTTGCCAATGCGACGGCAAACGCATCCATCGACATTCCCAGCGCAACCAAGAGCAAAGCGTAAAGACTCATACCGCACCCATCCTTAAAAAGGGCGGATTATAACAAAAGCAAAAAAATGCAAAAATGCCGTCTGAATGCTGAAACAAACATTCAGACGGCATTTCAAATGCAATGCTTATTGACGGTATCGGACCGCATGCGACAGGATTTCTTCAATTTCCATCCACATGGGCTGCTCCTTTCAAATTACAGCAAACCGGCCTGACCCAGTGCGGGGTCGGTCTCGCGGGCAGCTTGTGCATCTTCGACAGTCAGTCCGAGGGCTTTGGCTACGCCTTCACCGTATGCCGGGTCACAACGGTAGCAGTTGCGGATATGGCGGTATTTGATGAAGTCAGGCGCATCGCACATGGCTGCGGCGGTGTTGCCGAACAAAGCCTGTTTCTGCGTATCGTTCATCAGGTTGAACAAGGCGCGCGGTTGGCTGAAGTAGTCGTCATCATCTTGGCGGTAGTCCCAGTGTGCCGCGTCGCCGTTGATTTTTAAAGGCGGTTCGGCGAAGTCGGGTTGTTGCTGCCATTGGCCGAAGCTGTTGGGTTCGTAGTGCGGCAGGCTACCGTAGTTGCCGTCGGCGCGGCCTTGTCCGTCGCGTTGGTTGCTGTGAACAGGGCAACGCGGACGATTGACGGGGATTTGGCGGAAGTTCACGCCCAAACGGTAGCGTTGCGCATCGGCGTAATTGAACAAACGGGCTTGCAGCATTTTATCTGGGCTGGCTCCGATACCGGGAACAAGGTTGCTCGGTGCGAAGGCGGATTGTTCCACATCGGCGAAGAAGTTTTCGGGATTGCGGTTCAACTCGAATTCGCCCACTTCAATCAGCGGATAGTCTTTTTTCGGCCAAACTTTGGTCAAGTCAAACGGATGATAAGGTACTTTTTCCGCATCAGCCTCAGGCATAACTTGGATGTACATCGTCCATTTCGGAAACTCGCCGCGCTCGATGGCTTCGTACAGGTCGCGCTGATGGCTTTCACGGTCGTCGGCGATGATTTTTGCAGCTTCTTCGTTGGTCAGGTTTTTAATGCCTTGTTGGCTGCGGAAATGGAATTTCACCCAGAAACGTTCGCCCGCTTCGTTCCAGAAGCTGTAAGTATGCGAACCGAAGCCGTGCATATGGCGGTAGCTGGCGGGGATGCCGCGGTCGCTCATGACGATGGTAACTTGGTGCAGTGCCTCGGGCAGCAGCGTCCAGAAGTCCCAGTTGTTTGTTGCGGAACGCATATTGGTGCGCGGATCGCGTTTGACGGCTTTGTTCAGGTCGGGGAACTTACGCGGGTCGCGCAGGAAGAACACGGGCGTGTTGTTGCCGACCACATCCCAGTTGCCTTCTTCGGTATAGAACTTCAACGCAAAGCCGCGGATGTCGCGTTCTGCATCGGCAGCGCCGCGTTCACCCTGCCACGGTGGTGAAACGGGCGAACATCTCGGTTTTTTTGCCGACTTCGCTGAAGATTTTGGCGCGGGTGTATTTGGTGATGTCGTGTGTTACGGTAAACGTACCGAACGCGCCCGAACCTTTGGCGTGCATACGGCGTTCGGGGATGACTTCGCGCACGAAGTCGGCTAGTTTTTCATTCAGCCACAAATCCTGCGCCAGCAAGAGGCCGCGCGGACCGGCGGTCAGGCTGTTTTGATTGTCGGCAACAGGCGCACCGTTGTTCATGGTCAGATGGGTTACAGGGCATTTGGAGGTAGTCATCGCTCTTGTTCCTTTTCTCAGGTTGGTCAAATGGGGGGGGTAACCGGCTTACAGTACGATTTGGCGGAAAGCGTATTCGTAACCGGTTTCTTGATTGCAATAAATTTCTTGAATCGACATTTTGTTTTCCTTTTGTAAAAACTATGGATGCGACTATACGCTAAGATTTTCGCTATTAAAACTATGAAATCGATTTAATATTGTTATAAGCAATCGGTTTTTTTGATTTTTCGTTTGTTTTTTTGTTATCGGTACGAATCAAAAATCCCTACATAAAACCATTTATAATAATGTTTCCCGGCATCATCTGCCGCCGACAGGCCAAAATAACAATTCTCACGCATTATCATGACGTTACTCGGAATAAAGCTCAAACAGACCCAGCAGCTCAACCAGCGGCTGCAACAATCTTTGCGCGTATTGCAGATGTCGGGTATCGAACTTGAACGCGAGGTCGAAAACTGGCTGTCGGACAACCCCCTGCTCGAACGCAAAGACACGGATGAATTTTCCGATGCCGAGTTCAGCCATTACACCGCGCCTGCCTGTCAAATCGGCGGAGACGAAGGCGAAGATATGCTGTCCAACATCGCCGGCGAGCAAGATTTCAACCAATACCTGCATGCGCAAGTATGCGAACACCCGCTTTCCGATCAAGAATCCGCCTGTGTCCATATCCTCATCGATTCCCTTGACGAGCAGGGTTATCTGAGCGACAGCATTGAAGACATCCTCGACCATACGCCCTTGGAGTGGATGTTGGATGAGGCAATGCTGAAACAAGCCCTGACCGCATTGAAAAAATTCGACCCGGCAGGCGTGGCCGCCGCCGATTTGAACGAATCGCTGATACTGCAGATAGAAAGATTGGACGAATGTGCCGCCAAACCTGCCGCCCCTGCATATCGTCCGAAAACGCCCTCGACAGCATTGACGGCAACCGCAGCCAAACCCTCGCGCGAATAAAAAAACACCTGCCCCAAACCGACAGCGGCACACTCGAAGCCGCACTCGACCTCATTGCTTCGCTCAATCCCTTTCCCGCCGCCGGTTTTGCCTCGTCCACACCCACGCCGTATATCCGCCCAGATGTCTGGGTTGAGGAAAGTAAAGACGGATGGACGGTCAGTTTCAACGAAAACTCCCTGCCTCCTCTGCAAATGAACAGCGAATATTGCGAACTGATGCCGTCTGAAGGCCTCTCGCCCGAATGGAAGGAAAAAATCAGCGAAGCCAGACAGCGTATCGATTCACTCGAATTAAGGAAGGCAACCGTCGTCCTCCTTGCCGAATACATCGTTAAACATCAGGCAGACTTTTTTCACTTTTGGCGAAATCGGACTCGTCCCCCTGCTGATGAAAGATGCCGCCGCCGAATTGGGCGTGGCAGAAAGTACCGTTTCCCGCGCGGCCAACCAAAAATATTTGTCTTGCCCGCGCGGAGTGTTTGCGCTACGCTATTTCTTCACGCAGGCAATTCAAACGGAAGAAGGCAAAGAAGCCGTCAGCCAACACGCCGTTAAAGCCGCACTCTCCCAGCTTGTCGGCAGCGAAGACAAACGCAAGCCCTATTCTGACGAGGCACTCGCCAACCTGCTGGCTTTCCGCGGCATGGAGGTTTCCCGCCGCACCATTGCCAAATACAGAGAATCCCTTGAGATTCCGGCAGCACACAAACGCAAAACCGCAGAATAATTTTTCAACACAATGCTACAACCCGTTTTTTTCCGTTCCGTCGCCGACGGACAGAACCCACCGAAGGAGCTGTATCATGAATCTGAAAATCACCGGTCTGCATTTCGACATCACCGAAGCCATCAAAAACCACGTTTCCAAGAAACTGGAGCGCATCAACCGCCACGCTTCGGACATCATTTCTATAACTGTAACGCTGTCTGTGGAAAAAGCCGGTCATAAGGCCGAGGCAGACGTACACCTTGCCGGTAAAGACCTGCACGTCGAGTCCGACGGTCAGGACATGTATGCCGCCATCGACACCCTGACAGACAAACTTGACCGCGCCGTATTGAAACACAAAGAAAAAAATCGGAGAAGTCCGCAACTGACCGAATCGGTGAAAATGCCGTCTGAAACGGATTTCCGTTTCAGACGGCATTGTTTATTCTGCATAACCAAACATGAAGCAAATCCGCCTTATCTTGAACCGGTTTTGATGCTCAACTCCATGAACTTTTTAACGATAGCTTAAGGTTATCGTTAAAAGGTATTACCTCGACAAACTGGGATTTATCTTTTTTATTCATCCAAAGCGTTGTAAAAGCTTGTCCATAATTACAGAAAGGGCTTCTGGAATTCCTTCATCCCAGTCTGGACTTTCAAGAATTTCACCATCTAACGCCTTAAACATTACTTCTGGTATTTTTTTGATTTTGCTTTACTATCGTCATATCCTTTTTGTCCAATCATGTCCTCCAGAATATAAATCGTTAGTCGGATTAAATGCATAAATTTGATCATTATAAAAAAATCAGAAAGATAGTTTGTTTCAATGGTATCTAAAATATCATAATCTTCTAAGCCCCATGAATATTTTTTTCTTCGCATTCTTTTCTGTCCACACAGTTCTCTTTATAAAAATCAGGTGCCATGTACCAGTACAAATAAAGGATTGTGCCTCTGTCAGTATCTGGCTGATCAACTATCCACTGGATTACTTTTTAGAATTATCAAAGTTCCAACTTATTGCTAATAGCTGTCTTTCTTTCGGAGTATTTTTCTTAAGAAAATCAATAATAAGCTCTGTGCTTAATTTCTCAAATTCATCGTCATCAATTTTGACTTCGTCCCATTCAAAATCGTCATTGAGAATATCACTTATCGTTAACATACTGTACCTCCTAAAATTTCGATTTGTAACTATCTTTTTTTGAACAAATATCTGTCATTTACTATCAGAACCCGTGAAATTATATCGTAATTATTTTAATACACTATTCAATTACCAGCTCTACATAATCCCCCATCTTCCTTATTGTATACATGCTTATTTACGATATATACCTCCGCACAACCTGTTCCGAAAACCTTTAAAGATGCAATGCATCAGTTAAGACGGCTGCAATAAGAAAACGGGATGCAAATCCGCATCCCGTTCCGTTTTACTTCCAAGCCCCTGCAACGGCTTGGGCCTCTTTCAGACGGTCTACCGTACCGACATCCAGCCACAAACCCGTATGCTTCTGACCGCTCACCCGGTTTTGCCGCATTTCGCCACGCAATACGGGCGCGAGTTTCGCCGCGCCGCCCGCTTTGATTCCGTCAAACATTTCAGGACGGTAAATACCCACGCCGCTGAATGTCAATCCGTTGCCGCCGGATACTTCCGACTGTACGCTTCCGTCCGGCAGCAGCAAAAATCACCATCGAGATGGTGCGGGGGATTTTCCACCAGCCACAAATGTGCGGAAATATGCTCGGGCAGGAGCGATGCCTTCCGGTGCGCCGCTGCAAAATCAATATCGGTCAGCACATCGCCATTGACGACCAAAAACGGAGCGTCGCCCAACAGCGGCAATGCCCGTGCGATACCGCCTGCGGTTTCCAAACCGCCTTCAGGTTCGGGCGAATAGGCAATGTTCACACCATATGACGAGCCGTCGCCCAAAACATCTTCTATCTGCCGACCCAACCACGCATGGTTGATGACTACTTCTGTAAACCCTGCCTGCTTCAGACGGCATAGGTGCCAACCGATTAGAGGTTTACCCGCCACATCAAGCAGCGGCTTCGGAGTGGTATCGGTCAAAGGGCGCATACGCTCGCCGCGTCCTGCCGCCAGTATCATTGCTTTCATATATATCTGTCCGAATATCAGTCTAAAGATCTAAACTGCCGTCTGAAATAAAGCAGCGCCGGACGTTTGCCCACGCAATTTTTAATTTCGTCGAGCCTGACGTAAAACACAAAATGCGTGCCGATTTCATGTTTGCCGACAATATGCCCGTGCAGGTGCGCCAACGCACCCTCTATTTCAAGTTGTCCCGTTTTGCCGCGATGCCAAATATGATAGGCAAAACGTTCTTCGGGCGAAAGATTGGTCAATCCGGCAAAATGTTCGGCCACATCCTGATGTTCGTCTGCCAACGTATTGATGCACAGGCTGCCGTTTTCTGACAGTATCGGGATGATACGGGCTTTACGGTTGATACACAGCATCACGGTCGGAGGCTCATCCGTAACCGGTGTAACCGCAGTCATCGTGATACCGTAACGTCCTGCCGATCCCTCTGTCGTAATGACATGAACACCTGCCGCGCAAGATGCCATCGCATCACGGAATGAGGTTTGAAATTCTTTCTGCAAGTCCGTCATATTACCCCTTTATCTGTTTCCATATGCAAGACTGCTGCACATAAGGCTTCCCTCATGTGCAGCAGCTCTGATTCGTAAACAAGACCGTCTGTCGGACATTTCCATGCATTGCACGTTTTACGAATTCAACAAATCCTCGATTTGTGCAAGTTCCGCCAGCAAATCCTTAAGCAGTACCATTTTCTCGCGGGACAACACTTCCTCGATGGCATCATAGCGTTCATCCACTTCTTCGCCGATTTCTTGATACAAGCTTTCACCTTCGGAAGTCAGCTTCAGAAAAACACGGCGTTGGTCGTTGGAAGGTTTCAGGCGGACAACCAGACCTGCTTTTTCAAGACGGGTCAGGATACCGGTCAGACTGGGGCGAAGAATACACGCCTGATTCGCCAAATCCTGAAAATCCAATGTACCGTTTTCCGCCAAAAGACGGATAATCCGCCATTGCTGATCGGTGATATTTGCCTGGTTCAGAATGGGCCTGAACTGTGTCATCAAGGCTTCCCTTGCCTGTATCAGACCGATATTGATAGACGCATGTTTTGATTGTGTAGGCATTATTAAAGTCTCCGAGTTATCGCAAATCAAACTTTCAAACCGTCTGTAAAGCCCGCAGGTATCATTCTGATACAACCGTTATATAGCAAAACGAACATATAGAAACAATACTCTATAAGCCGTATCAGGCATTTGGGTATAAAAGGCTTTAATTCCGATAATCATATCTAAAAATATTTTAATAGTTATATCTTAGTCTATTTTCCCTACAATCTCAACAAAGTATTACATTTACTGTCGAAAGAACTTTCTTCCAAAAAAACAAAAAAGCCGACGTATCCGCCGTACAAGGCGTACACCGTTTGACTCCGTATATGACTAAAAGTTTAACGGGAACACAACTAACTTAAAACATCCGCCTGAAAAATTCGTGCGCGCAAGCCCCAATAACTGCTGATTCCCGTCGTATAGTGAACTATTTTCCCATTTTTGACCAAAATGACAGTCGGCGTTGCCTTAATCTGCCAAGATCGTGCCAAACCGCCGTCCTCATCATTAACGCTCGGAAAACCCAATCCGCGTTTTTTCATATACGCAGAAACTTCGGCCGAACTGCCGGAACGTATCGCCACACCGACAACCGGCACACCGTTGGCCGCCAAATCATCGATTATCGGAGACTGATAACGGCACACGCCGCACCAGCTCCCCCAAAAATACACCAGCACCGTCCTATCCCGGCTAAACTGTCCCAAAGTCAGCTGACGCCCCGACAACAAAGTCAAAGGCCGCCATGCCGCCCCGGCAGGTTCGTCAGGCTTACGCATCCAATCCAGACACAGCGACACCAATAAAAACACCAATGCCGTCTGAACGGCAAATTTTATGCCCGAAAGCAGTTTTTTTCTTCATACAACCTTCCAAACAGTACGAAAAACGCTGTTGCCGGCGATTGACAGGCAAACAAAAAGCCAAGTCTTAAAACTTGGCTTTCGGCTATCTGGTGGGTCGTGAGCGATTCGAACGCTCGACCAACGGATTAAAAGTCCGCTGCTCTACCGACTGAGCTAACGACCCGATAAGTCGTGCATTATACAACTCCTCTCCCCGCCGTCAAGCAATTTTTACAGACTTAATTACAGACTGCTGTTTGCACGGAATATTTTGGCAACGGATTTTTCACAATCCGGCCCATGCCGTGTAAAAGTTCGCACAAGAAAAAGCAAACTGCCCAAAAATCATGTACACTTTCCGTCTATCTTCCTCTCACCCAACTTGCGAACAGAGGCACACATCATGAATATACAAAACATCCGCACCCTCCTTGAAACTGTCAGTATTCCGAATACGGCACGCACACTCGGCAGCGAAAAGGCCGTCCGATCGGTCGAACAGCATTCAGACGGTATCCATATCGCCCTGCATTTCGGTTTCCCTGTCGCGCACATTGCCTCAGAAATAGCCGACCGCATACAGGAAATCCTGATGCCGCTGACAGGCGACACACACATCCATCTGTCCATGGACACGGAAATCGGCACACACAAAGTCCAGCCCGGCGTTACCACCATCAAAGGTGTGAAAAACATCATTGCCGTCGCATCGGGAAAAGGCGGCGTGGGCAAATCAACAACCACCGCCAACCTTGCCACCGCAATGGCGCGCATGGGCGCACGCGTCGGCGTGCTCGATGCCGACCTTTACGGCCCGAGCCAACCGACCATGTTGGGTGTGGACGACCGCAAACCCGACCAAAAAAACCAAAAACTGATTCCTGTCGAATCTTCAAACGGCATACAAGTCATGTCCATCGGCTTTCTGGTTGACACCGACCAAGCCGTCGTCTGGCGCGGCCCGATGGTCAGTCAGGCATTGCAGCAACTGATGTTCCAAAGCGAGTGGGACGAAGTGGACTATCTTTTTCATCGACCTGCCCCCGGGTACGGGCGACATCCAACTCACGCTGTCCCAACGCATCCCCGTAACCGGGTCCGTCATCGTTACGACACCGCAGGACATCGCGCTGATAGACGCGCGCAAGGCTGTGGATATGTTCCGCAAGGTCAACATTCCGATTTTGGGCGTATTGGAAAACATGTCCGTCCATATCTGCTCCAACTGCGGGCACAGTGAAGCACTGTTCGGCACGGACGGCGGCAAAGATTTGGCCGCACGCCTCAATGTCCCGCTACTCGGACAGCTTCCCTTAAGTTTGCCCGTACGCGAAGCGATGGACGGAGGGGCGGCGGCACAACTGTTCGACGAACACCCTGCCATCGCCCAAATCTACACCGATGCAGCATTCCAAATCGCCCTGAGCATTGCCGACAAAGGCAAAGATTTCAGCAGCCGGTTCCCCAAAATCGTAGTCGAGTGATACCAACCGAAAAGGCAGCCCCGAAGGACTGCCTTTTTCTTTTAAAGCCGGCTTTTTATAGTGGATTAAATTTAAATCAGGACAAGGCGACGAAGCCGCAGACAGTACAAATAGTACGGCAAGGCGAGGCGACGCCGTACCGGTTTAAATTTAATCCACTATATTTTGGCGCCAAATCACAACAAGCAGCACACGAGCTGCATCATTCCTGCACAAATAGTATATTGATCCCATAAAAATGCCGTCTGAAACCGATTGGGCTTCAGACGGCATTTTATCCGACAACAGCATCAGAAGAATATCTCGCGCCAACTGATACGTTTCATTCCGCAAAGCGGGCCGACCACGTCAAGGTTGCTCATATTGTTCATCAGCAGCGTGCGTTTTTCCTTTAGAGGTAAAACATTTGTTGTTCGGCACAGTGTCGGGCGGACCGTCGTCATTGCCGCTGCCTCCGGCATCACCGTCGGGAGAAGTCGGGGGATCGCCGATTTTTTTCCCGTCAAGATAAGTCGGAACAAGCGGGCCGGGGAAGGTATAACCGTTCGGACACATGATCTTGCCATTGATGTTCTTACAATTGGAAGTATTGTTTCCTCCGTTATTTCCTCCGTTGTTGATTGAAGGCGGAATCAGGCGGGTTTTTTTCTAGGAGTCAAACCGCCACCATCCTCGGCATTAACGGCAAGAATCGTCGTTTCGGTTGAAGTATTGCTGTTTTTGAGTATCCGGAATACAGAGGTCGCCCGTGGCACTTGCCCCCGTCATCACGGTTTTTTTGGTGTAGTTGCGGATGGTAACGACCGCCGTACGCAAAATCATGTTCGGCTTGAGGGTAACACGTTCGCCGGGTGCCAAATCGATTTTCCAACCTTTTTTGGTTTTCTCGTCGATTTTATTATTCGACAGGAAAATCAAATCGTTGTCTTTGCTCACGTTCTGCTTGACCAACTCGTTGCCGCGTGCGTTCGGAGCCGTTTTAGGCCCGCCGGTTTTTGAGTCCCACGACACATCATCAAAAAAATACCATATACCGATTGAGTAGCCTGGTTCACGGTATCTGCGGCAGTCAAATCGCTGCCCGTACCGAAAATAACGACATATTTGTTGGATTCGCGGCGCGAAACAGCAGGAGCCGCCGTAATCGGCTGACTCGGATTGCCACGATAAACAATGCTGTAATTCCATTTTAACGGATCAGGGTCGACAACATTGAAACGGTACATATTGCCGCCCCTATCGCCTGCATAAACCACATCGACAACTCCGTCAAAATCAGTATCCACCAGGGTTGGTGAGGACAAACCGCCCATACCGGCCGGAACATCGATTTTTGCGGATCAGCTGTTTACCGAACATATCGTAAACATACAAAGCCGTTTTATTGGCATTGCTTTGTACGGCATCGGCACGGTAGCCGCCTGCAAGAAAACCCGAATAACCAGACTTATTGTTGTATGTCCGCCCCATTTGCGGCATACCGACGGTATAACCCATATCTTTGTCGACAGCATCAAACAAGGGAACGGTAACGTTCCAGGCATTTTGGCTGCCGTTGACCGCGCCGATATCCAAAGCATACGCACCGCGTCCGCCCTGACCCATCGCACCAAACATAAACACGCGTTTTTGTCCGTCCACATCCGCCTGACGTACGACAAAGCCGCCGTTTACGCCGTAAGTATGCGCCGGATGGTTGCCGTAGCCGCCGTGTGCGAAATCTTTCAGGGTTTTAGCCAGATCTGAGTCATTGCCCACCTCATCCTCGCGCGGCATATTTGCCGGAATATAGCTCAGCTTCAAGTCATAAGGCGCTTTGCTGCCGCGTTTGAAAATATGCACCATGCCGTCGTTCGCCGCCGTTACCATAAACTCGCGGCGGTTACCGGCATCCGTATTCCCGACGGCAACAACCTGGCTGTCGAGTATATCGCCCAAATGACGTTCCGCATCCGGACGCACACGGTATTTCTGACTGTATTTGTCTGCACCGCCGACCTTGGTTTGAGACAAGGTTTCCAAAGCCTTGTCGTTGCCGCTTCTGTCTGTCCACGGCAGCAACAGCTCTTTCCATTCATCGGCATTACCCGATTTTGCAGGGATGCCGAAAGTATGGTTGTCGACACCGGAAACACCGTCCATCTTATCCGTAAAATACACATTGTTTCCCAGTTTGATCAGCGTTTTACGGTTGTCAAACGAAGGTTCGGCATAATGCGCCTTATCAGGATAGCCCGAAGCATCCAAACGGTAGAAGCGCAAACGGCTGCTCCACGTTGTCGGATTCAGAAATACGGCGGCCGCCAAATCAGGGATACTGTTGCCGGTTGCGGCAGGGGCTGTCGCAGAAAAAGACCCACCCGTCGTATTTTTTGTATCCGACTGAATTTTGCCGAGAATCTCATCCAATATCTTGGTCAGGTTTTTATAGTCTGTAACCGGATAATACATATTGTCGCGGCTCGCGCCGTTGCGCAGATACTCCTTGCGTACCGTACCTTCGTCCGCATTGAAGTTGACCGTATAGGTTTGGACGGTCTGTTTGCCGAAATCCACGCCGGCAGGATCGGAAGAAGCATCGCTATCCCAGCTTACACCTGCCGCATCCCTGCCGTCTGAAGCGGATTTGATGTCTTTTTCCGCCAAGGCGCGGCTGAACATACCCATACCGTTATCACCATCAAGCACGGTATCGACCGAACCCGCAGTACACTGCCCCGCCCCGGGCAGATGCTTCATACCGGGTCTTGTTGTTCCGTTTGCATCAGCCTGGTTTTGATCAAAGCCATGCTCGCTGAAATACGCTCCAAAATAATTGGAAAATTTTTCCTTCTCCGATTTGCCCACACTGGGTTTTCCCGGATTGAAATAATAATAATCCGATACCCAGTCATAATTGTAATAATTATTCCGCCACGAATCAGACTGTTTCAAGACGGCGGGAAACCTCATTCCCTCAAACTGGGTTTTGCTCGTCATTTTTCCCGTTTGCATTGAACGAAATCGAAGCAGGAAGCTTGCCAGTAATGCGTACCTTACACCTCAACGTACCGTTTTCGGTTTCACAATAACGCGGGCCGTTCAAGCTTCGGTAAGTCGAACGAAACTGAGGGGCAAATTCCGCCAGGCCGATAGTATCCAATACCTCAGCAGCCATTTGACCGTACTCGCCGGCGGTCAATCCGTTTGTCTGAGTATATTTCAGATTGCCGAACAAAGACCTCAGATGGTCTTTTTCCTTATCGAAAAATTCATGCAGCCCACTGTTCTGGCTGCCGTTCTTATTAGGTTTGCCGCTCGGACACAGTTCCTCGTGAACCCTCCGGCTTTTCTTCGTTTGCACCAAACCCCTTGGATTTTTTTATATTCGCCCAATGCAAGTTTGTAGTTTGCCACCCTCATGCCATGCAGCTGGACATCTCCGTTATAGAAAAAACGCGCATCACAATCGTCCGAATCCTGATACTTCTGCCCGTAACCAGGACCCGGCCGCTGGTTGATTTTTTCACATTTGCCGTACTTGGCTTCATATTCTTTCCTTGCATCCCTGCCAAGTTGCAGGCGGAGCTTTAGGCAGCTTCGGACCGACGGGGGCTTCGCAATAATTCCCGGGGAATGCACCCTTTAGCTGTTTCTTCGCCGCTGTCTCATCCCAATACGCCTCCCAAGGGCAAGTCATCATATTCGGATAACGTTTTTGATATTTCCGCTCGCTGATCAGGCAGTCCTTCCAATGCTGCGGATGAGTGGCAGGAATATTTTTAGGATAAGACCCCAAGTTACCCGCAAAATCGCTATAACCGCTCGAACCGAACACATAGTTGGTGTAATGGCAACTCGTATCCGACTTAGACGATGTCAAAACCACAACATACGATTTCTGACAGCGGTATTTGACCGCAGGCAGCAGTCGGTCGCGCACAGTTTCATAATAACGCCGTGTCAGCGGCACCATCGGGTATTGCGCCTTAATCCTGTCGATACGGCTTTGCATATCCGAAGGCGCAGCATTCACCCCGTCGGTATCCGAGCCGCCGTTATTGTGCAGCGTCTGCAACCCCCAGTTGGCATTTGCGCCGTATTTTCCGACAACTGCCTTGAGCGCATCTTTAACCTTGACCAGACGCTCGGTCAATTTCAAACCGCCGTTTCCATCCCCGATTTGAAGCTCTTTAAACTCCTGATAAGCAACGGGATCGATGCTCTGCAGCGAAACCGGCGGCAGGGGCTTAGTACACCAGCCGTTGGAAGGGTCGATATACCGAGGGTCTTCCGTAATCCTGCCGTCTGCCAGGGTAATCTGCGGACAGCCACCGTCCAGCATCAGGTTTTTCGGATTCAGCGTCCTCATTATCTCGGCATTGTTATTATTTTTATCCCTAACCTTAATCAGGATTTTGCCGTCTGAAAAAGTATGCTGGATAACGGTTCTGCCCGCACCGTTGTTCATAAAGTTGGAATCGTCCACAAGAAAGACAACGTTGGGCCTGACCTTACCCGTACTGGAAACCGTAGAAGTATTTTGCAGATAGGCCGGCAAATCCCTGAAAGGGATTGCCTGCGCAGATTGGTAAGCCGTCAATGCGGCGAATACACCGGCCGCCAAAGGCTTGGCGGCGGTGAGGCGGCGTCTGTTTTTCGTAATGTGTCTCTGCTTCATAAATCAAACCTATTTCGATTTTCGGCTGTTATTTTTTAAAAATTGTATATTTTATCATGCACGTCTTACACACAACCCAATATAAATCAATATTTTCAGCTCTTTACAGTTCGTAACATTGTGTAAACACAAAGGAAAAACGCCCATGATATAATTCTCCCAAAGACAATCTGTTGAATAATCAAACTTCTCAATACAGCCCAAATCATGCCTCAAACCAAATTCGGTTCGCCGATAATCAGGGACAATATACGGAAGGACAACAATATGAAAAAATCACCCAAACGGCACTTGCTCAGCCGTACCGCAATTTATACAACCATGACCTTGGTATTATCTTCCCAATATGCCGCAGCAGATGAAATTATCGATTATCGTTATATCGTCAGTAACACGGGCGTTGTAACAGGTCGGCAACTTCCCGGTCAGTCTGGTGTACGTGAAGGTCGTAAACATATTAGTACGCCGGGCAGTAAATTCGGCCCTAAAAATCTGTGTAAGGAGTTAAATGTACCGTGGGACCCCAGAGTAGGATGTCCTATTCTTACCGCACTGGTTTATAATTTTTAAATATGACAACAACGATACGCTGACGGCGGGCTTTCCGACAGCAACCACGTTCAACTTCGGCGGCGGATCGGCTCCGCTGTGGGGCAAAGTCTCCGGTCTCAATTCCAACAATCATAGTGGACAAAGCACCGACCAATGGCTGACAACCTACAAACCGGAGATGAGGGGCAAAACAGGTTACGACTTTACCGATACATCCTGTTGGGCCAGCGGGGTAACAGGCGGCAGTAGGCAATGCCCGATCCTACCTTTCGAATTCAATTTCAAAAAAGACGACACCATCGAGGCTACGGGGCAGGTGCGCGACGACGGCGTGCCGATATTCAAACTGAAAGCGCACCCGTGGCTGGGCATCTCCTTTGAAATTGCAGCCCCGTCATACGACGGCAACGGCAATATCACGGCAGGTTCGGGAAAAATGGGAACGCCCGAGTGCAGACGGAGCAAAATCAAAAATAGCTGAGTTACCTATACGAATAAACGCAAACGATCAACAATATGGCAAGGCATTCCAGCTTCGCGCCAAGCTGCATAAGCTTTCCGATCCCGGCGGAGACAGACTTACCGACAAAGAAATCAAACTGGGCGAAATTACTACATCTAAAATCGCTTTGAATTCAGAGGGTGATACAGGAAATAAAGGTCGGACAATGACCGTATGGCGGATAGAAGACACCGGCCATATCGACGTAAAACTCGAGCTCCCGAAAATAAGCACGGGCGGCTGTACGCGGGCGCAATATACCGCCGCCGGCCCGGACGACAGCCAATACGCCATTGTCGCCCCCGCCCCTTTGGGCGCGGGTTTCCCGGGCAGGGCGGCGGCGGTCGTTACCGATCCCAAGTCGGCAAGCAGCCGCATCCTCTTTTACACCTTGGATAAAGACAATAAGAAAAAAACGGCGGCGCAGATTATCTGCCAGCAAAGATTTTTACTGAACCCGTCTTTTACCGGACGCAAGGCGGCAATCCGCTTGGCAAACGGCGTATCCTTGAGCGACAGCGATAATATTGCCGGCATCTCGAATGGCATATTCGGCATCAACAGTACTCAAAACAACGAATGGAAAAACTGTACTGCTGCGCTGGACCGACCGGCGCGATACGAACGATAATCCGTTCAAAACATTTAACAATGCGATAGACGCTCAAACACGCGGAAAACTGTATGGCCAGCAATACCGCATTCGCGACAACAACAAGCGCAATTTGGGCGACATCGTCAACAGTCCTGTAACGGCGGTCGGCAACTATCTGGCAACCGCCGCGAACGACGGGATGGTGCATATTTTCAAACTCAACGATGACGGTAGCTACAATCTGAAGCTCAGCTACATCCCCGGCACGATGCCGCGCAAAGATTTAAACAACACAGAGTCCACTTTTGGCAAAAAGACCTTCATAACTTTGCCAACGAAAACTACACGGGCGGCCTGTACGGCGTGGACGGCGGCTTTGTCTTGCGCAAAATCAAAGACCGCGTGTTTATGTTCGGCGCGATGGGTCAGGGCGGCAAAGGCGCGTATGCCTTGGATTTAACCAAAGCCGAAAGCGGCAGCCCGACCGGCGTTTCCCTATTTGACATAACAGGCAACGGCTTGGGCTACACCGTCGGTACGCCGCAAATCGGCAAAACCCAAAACGGCAAATACGCCGCTTTCCTCGCTTCCGGCTATGCCGCCAAAGATATTAACAGCCCGGAAAATCAAACCGCGCTGTATGTGTATGATTTGGAAAGCAGCGGTACGCAGATTGCAAAAATTACCGTACCCGGCGGCAAAGGCGGGCTTTCTTCGCCCACACTGGTGGATAAAGATTTAGACGGTACTGTCGATATTGCCTATGCCGGCGACCGAGGTGGGAATATGTACCGCTTTGATTTGTCCAACTGGTCTGTACGCACTATTTTCCGAGGCACGAAGCCGATTACTTCCGCGCCCGCCGTTTCCCAACTGAAAGACAAACGCGTCGTCATCTTCGGCACGGGCAGCGATTTGACCGAAGAAGATGTGGCTAATACAAAAGATATACAATCTGTTTACGGTATCTTTGATGATAAGAAGGAGGGGGATAGCTTGGTCGTTGCACAAGACGTAATGGAAAATGAACTACTCAAACAAGAACTGACACAAGTGCCGACAAAAGATGGGAAAATACTGTTCTTGAATAATAATAAAATATCTAATGAACACAAGGGCTGGGCAGTAGATTTGCTGCCTGGACAGCGCGTTACCATCAAACCGACCGTGGTATTGCGTACCGTCTTTGTAACCATCCACAACTACAATGCCAACGGCTGTGGCGCGGAAACCGCATTTTTGGGAATCGATACCGCCAACGGCGGCGAGCTGACGAAGGAAAGCGCGCGCCCCGTCGTGCCGGATGACCGTATTGCCAAAAAAGTCGGCGAGAAAAAAGACGCAGAAGGCAACAATATCCCCGTGGGCTGTATGAAAAAAAGACGATATTTCCTTGAACCTGAAGAACGAAGACAACAAAATTATCTGCCCGAACGGATATGTTTATCCGAAACTGCTGACCGCAAGCTATTTGGACAGCCAGAAAACAAGCGATCACCCGAGAACGGCAGACGGCGACGCGGGCGGCAGCGGTGATGATACTGACAAACTCCAGAAAAAGCAACCGCTGCTTCTTTAGCAAAGGCGTGCACACGCTGCTGATGAACGATATGTCCGACTTGGACGTTGTTTCGGCCCAATCTGTAAGATGAAACGCATCAGCTGGCGTGAAATTTTTTTCTCTGATTTCTTGTCAAGCAGAAATGCCGTCTGAACTGTTCAGACGGCATTTTTATTATGACAGGAAGATTCCGACAAAAATACGGTACGGTTTGAAACACCGCAACAGGAAAGGCTGGCAACGATACAGGTTACACTGGATAAATCAGTAAATATTTAAATAATAATCCGCAACATATCCCGCCCACTGCCTGACGAAGCCGCCCTAATCGGTTTACACTTCTTGAAATCCGGCACGTTTCGGCTTAAAATATGTTGCTTCTAAGGCATACACAGACTGCCTGAAAAAAAGCACGTTACGCAGATTCTTTCTTGCGCGGCGTGTTTTTTTAACCGGATTTTCTGCACGGATGAACCTACCGAAGGCTTTTTCAGACGGCATTATCAAGAATTTTATTAAAAACAGGATTCCCATCATGAGCACCCCCGCCCTTCTCGTTCTCGCTGACGGCAGCGTATTTCACGGCACATCAATCGGTTACGAAGGTTCGACTTCCGGCGAAGTCGTGTTCAACACATCCATGACCGGCTATCAGGAAATCCTGACCGACCCTTCCTACTGCAAACAAATCGTTACCCTCACCTATCCGCACATCGGCAATACCGGTACCAACGCCGAAGATGAAGAAAGTCGCAGTGTTTACGCCGCAGGCTTGATTATCCGCGACCTGCCGCTCTTGCACAGCAACTTTCGCGCCTCCGAAAGCCTGCACGACTATCTGGTACGCAACAAAACCGTCGCCATCGCCGACATCGATACCCGCCGCCTGACCACGCTGTTACGCGAAAAAGGCGCGCAAGGCGGCGCGATTCTGACCGGCGCGGATGCCACAATCGAAAAAGCGCAAGAACTCATCGCCGCATTCGGCAGCATGGTCGGCAAAGACTTGGCAAAAGAAGTTTCCTGCACAGAAACTTACGAATGGACCGAAGGTGAATGGGAATTGGGCAAAGGTTTCATTACCCCTTCCGAACAGCCTTACCACGTTGTCGCCTACGATTTCGGCGTAAAAACCAACATATTGCGTATGCTTGCCGCACGCGGCTGCCGCCTGACCGTCGTTCCGGCGCAAACCGGCGCGGAAGACGTTTTGGCACTCAATCCTGACGGTGTATTCCTGTCTCAACGGTCCCGGCGACCCCGAGCCTTGCGACTACGCCATCGAAGCCGTACAAAAACTGATGGAAAGCGGCAAACCGATTTTCGGCATTTGCTTGGGACACCAGCTCATCAGCCTCGCCATCGGCGCGAAAAACCCCTGAAAATGCGCTTCAGCCATCACGGCGCGAACCACCCTGTGCAAGATTTTGGACAGCGGCAAAGTCGTCATCACCAGCCAAAACCACGGCTTCGCCGTCGATGCCGACACCCTGCCCGCCAACGCAAGGATTACCCACAAATCCTTGTTTGACAACACATTGCAAGGTATCGAACTGACCGACAAACCTGTATTCTGCTTCCAAGGCCACCCCGAAGCCAGCCCCGGCCCGCAAGATGTCGGCTACCTGTTCGATAAATTCATTGGCAATATGAAGGCGGCAAAACAATAAACCTCCTTTTCAGACGACCTCTCAACTCAACAAGGTCGTCTGAAAAATCAACCCCTCAAATCAGAAAGAAAAAAATCATGACAGAAAAGCAAATGCGCATCCTATCCGTCGTCGCCACCCTAACCGCCGTCGGCATGTACGTTTCCTATATCCCACAAATCCAAAACAACCTTGCCGGCAACCCCGGCTCGCCGCTGCAACCCCTCGTCGCCGCCATCAACTGCACATTATGGGTTGCCTACGGCTTTTTAAAAGAAAAACGCGACTACCCCGTCATGCTGGCAAACGCCCCCGGTATCATTTTGGGCTTGATTACATTTGTCACTAGCTTTTTAAGGAAGTTTTCAGACGGCCTGTGCAAAAATAAAAAAACGTAAAGGTTGTCTGAAAAAGATTGTTATCAAGGTGTTTCCCACACCTAATAATAAAAAAATGAACCCACCCGAAAAACTATTGACCGCCGACAACCCCGCCCTGCGCCAACGCGCCAAAGCCATGCGTCAAGAAATGAGCGAGGCGGAAGCGAAATTGTGGCAGCACCTGCGGGCAGGCCGTCTGAACGGCTATAAATTCCGCCGCCAGCAGCCGATGGGAAACTATATTGTTGATTTTATGTGCGTAACGCCCAAGCTGATTGTCGAAGCAGACGGCGGGCAACATACAGAACAAGCCGCATACGACCACGCGCGAACAGCATATCTCAACAGCTTGGGCTTTACCATGCTGCGTTTTTGGAATCACGAGATTTTGCAGCAGACAAACGATGTGCTGGCAGAAATCCTGCGCGTGTTGCAGGAATTGGAAAAGCAGCCTGCACGGTAGCAGATGACTGATTTTGATTAGATTTTGAAAATAATAGGATACCGGCTGCCTGAATTGAGCATTTATAAAGGTCGTCTGAAAAGTAAAAAAGCAACCTGCACAATCTGTTTTCCTTGCAAAACCCTTAATTCTAACCGCCACCCTGTCCTCTCTCCCGTGGGAGAGAGTTAGAGAGAGGGCAACAAGCCGCAAGGCTTGTGTTTGGGCGGTTAGGAAATTTGGGAAAAGTTGCCGCCATTCGGGAGAATGCCCTCTCCCCAGCCCTTCCCCACGGGGGAGGGAGCAGGTTGCAGCGGATTTGGCGATTTTGGCGATTTGAAAGGCAACTTGGGTTTACAGCCGTTGATGTAGGCCGTCTGAAAAATAAAAAGCAGCCTGCACAACCTGTTTCCTCGCAGAACCTTTAACCCCAACAGCCACCCCGTCCTCTCCCCCGTGGGAGAGAGCTAGAGAGAGGGCAACAAGCCGCAAGGCTTGTATTTGGGGGCAGTTGGGGGTATTGGGAAAAGGTTGCCGAAATTTGGAGAATACCCTTCTCCCACCCCTCCCCACGGGGGAGGGAGCAGGTTGCAGCAGGTTTTACGGTTGCAGGCGGTTTGAAAAAGAACGCCCGAAACATCAACAGCAGGAATTTTTTTCAGGTAGCCTTTTATCGCAAGGCAGATGGAACAAACGCCGCGAGCGTTTTTCAGACGACCTTTGAACCCATCGGTAGGGTGTGTGCCACGAGGCACGCACGCGGTGGGCTGGGGTTGCAGGGAAAATGGAGAGCGCGTGAGTGAGTACCGCACACGCCCAAACATGCGGGCTACGACTTGTTTGCCATATATCACAAAATACAGGTTAGGAATTTTTATAGCATGATTTATTTGCCTTTTTCTCATTATAGCTATCCCTACATTTTGGTTTAACAAAATTTATTAAAAATAAATTTAAAAGAAAATAATGTAAATCCATTATTTACTTTTTCTTTTATTATCCCCCTTATCCATAACAATAGTATATTTAACTATGCTGTTATTAATATTTTTTTGTAAGAATCCTGAAGCTATTAAAATAATTAGTGAATTCTTTTTAAACCTAGAAAATTTTTCCAAATTTAGAAAAAGTTGCCAATTCAAAAAAATTTATCAATTAATTAATGAATGTATAATTCCCTTTTTTTAGAATATTATTTTCGTACTCTATACTATATATTTACCCTGTTATTTTCTGCAAACTACCCTGCCAAAAAAAGAATTTAAAGGGAGATTTTTACATATGGATACTTGTATCTATACAGTTAATCTTATTTGCATTTATGTGGGTATTCTATGTAAGGTCATTTACCGATACTCTATTTAGTTACGCAAAAGAGCTAAACAACGATAAAGATATACAAGATATTATTTCAGTGCTTAGACCACTAAAAATAAAAGATGATTTCTTAGAAAACACAATGCTTCAGAAAATGGATTTCTTAAAATCAAATCTTGGCATTATTGCATCTGGTATTATTTGGATTGTAACGCTATTTATTCCATTTACTACTAAATCACAAGATTCGAAAACTGTTACTAATCAAAGGTAAATCTCCATGCCCAAACGTACCGACCTAAAATCCATCCTTATCATCGGCGCCGGCCCTATCGTTATCGGTCAGGCCTGCGAATTTGACTATTCGGGCGCACAGGCCTGTAAGGCTTTGCGTGAAGAAGGCTATAAAGTCATTCTGGTGAATTCCAACCCCGCCACGATTATGACCGACCCTGAAATGGCGGATGTTACCTACATCGAGCCGATTATGTGGCAGACGGTGGAGAAGATTATCGCCAAGGAGCGGCCTGATGCGATTTTGCCCACGATGGGCGGCCAGACCGCGCTGAACTGTGCGCTGGATTTGGCGCGCAACGGTGTGCTGGCGAAATACAATGTCGAGCTGATTGGCGCGACGGAAGACGCCATCGACAAGGCGGAAGACCGCGGCCGCTTTAAGGAGGCGATGGAGAAAAATCGGCCTCTCCTGCCCGAAATCCTTTGTCTGCCACACGATGAACGAAGCCTTGGCAGCGCAGGAACAGGTCGGCTTCCCTACCCTGATTCGTCCGTCTTTCACGATGGGCGGTTCGGGCGGCGGCATTGCCTACAATAAAGACGAGTTTTTGGCGATTTGCGAACGTGGTTTCGATGCCTCGCCCACGCATGAGCTGTTGATTGAGCAGTCCGTGCTCGGCTGGAAAGAGTACGAGATGGAAGTTGTACGCGATAAAAACGACAACTGTATCATTATTTGCTCGATTGAAAACTTCGACCCGATGGGCGTGCATACGGGCGACTCGATTACGGTTGCGCCGGCGCAAACGCTGACGGACAAAGAATACCAAATCATGCGCAACGCAAGCTTGGCGGTATTGCGCGAAATCGGCGTGGACACGGGCGGCTCGAACGTGCAGTTTGCAGTGAACCCTGAAAAACGGCGAGATGATTGTGATTGAGATGAACCCGCGCGTGAGCCGTTCGTCCGCGCTGGCTTCCAAAGCAACGGGTTTCCCGATTGCGAAGGTGGCGGCAAAGCTGGCGGTCGGCTTTACGCTGGACGAGTTGCGCAACGACATCACCGGCGGCCGTACGCCCGCGTCGTTCGAGCCTTCCATCGACTATGTGGTAACCAAAATCCCGCGTTTCGCGTTTGAAAAATTCCCCGCCGCAGACGACCGCCTGACCACGCAGATGAAATCGGTGGGCGAAGTGATGGCGATGGGCCGCACCATTCAGGAAAGCTTCCAAAAAGCCCTGCGCGGCTTGGAAACAGGTTTGTGCGGCTTCAATCCGAGAAGCTCCGACAAAGCGGAAATCCGCCGCGAATTGGCGAACCCCGGCCCCGAACGTATGCTGTTTGTGGCAGACGCGTTCCGCGCAGGCTTCACGCTGGAAGAAATCTACGAAATCTGCGCCATCGACCCTTGGTTCTTGGCGCAAATCGAAGATTTGGTGAGAGAAGAGCAGCAGGTAAGTGCAGGCTGCCTGCAAGATTTGGATTTCGCCGCCTTACGTCGTCTGAAACGCAAAGGCTTCTCCGACAAACGCATCGCGCAGCTTTTGGACGTAAAAGAAAAAGAAGTGCGCGAACACCGCTACGCGCTGAAGCTGCATCCCGTCTATAAACGCGTCGATACCTGCGCCGCCGAGTTCGCCACCGAAACCGCCTATCTCTACTCTACTTACGAAGAAGAATGCGAATCCCGCCCTTCCGACCGTAAAAAAGTGATGATTCTCGGCGGCGGTCCAAACCGTATCGGCCAAGGTATCGAATTTGACTACTGCTGCGTTCACGCCGCGCTTGCCCTGCGCGAATCGGGCTTTGAAACCATCATGGTGAACTGCAACCCCGAAACCGTGTCCACCGACTTCGACACCAGCGACCGCCTGTATTTCGAGCCGCTGACGCTGGAAGACGTGTTGGAAATCGTCCGCACCGAAAACCCGTGGGGCGTGATTGTGCATTACGGCGGTCAAACTCCGCTGAAACTTGCCAATGCGCTGGTTGAAAACGGCGTGAACATCATCGGCACATCCGCCGACAGCATCGACGCCGCCGAAGACCGCGAACGTTTCCAAAAAGTGTTGAACGACTTAGGCCTGCGCCAACCGCCCAACCGCATCGCCCACAACGAAGAAGAAGCGCTCGTCAAAGCCGAAGAAATCGGTTATCCGCTGGTCGTGCGCCCGTCTTACGTCCTCGGCGGCCGCGCCATGCAGATTGTTCACTCTGCCGAAGAGCTGCAAAAAAATACATGCGCGAAGCCGTACAGGTATCCGAAGACAGCCCAGTGCTACTCGACTTCTTCTTGAACAACGCGATTGAAGTGGATGTAGACTGCGTTTCAGACGGCAAAGACGTCGTTATCGGCGGCATCATGCAGCACGTCGAACAGGCAGGCATTCACTCCGGCGACTCCGGCTGCTCGCTGCCGCCCTACTCGCTCAGCGAAGAAATCCAAGACGAAATCCGCCGCCAAACCAAAGCCATGGCCTACGCGCTGGGTGTGGTCGGCCTGATGAACGTACAGTTTGCCGTGCAGGACGGAGTGGTGTTTGTATTGAAGTGAACCCGCGCGCCAGCCGCACCGTTCCCTTCGTCTCCAAAGCCACCGGCGTACCGCTCGCCAAAGTCGGCGCGCGCTGCATGGCAGGCATTTCCCTGCAAGAGCAAGGTGTGGAAAAAGAAGTTGTCCCCGATTTCTATGCCGTTAAAGAAGCCGTGTTCCCCTTCATCAAATTCCCCGGCGTGGACACCATTCTCGGCCCCGAAATGCGCTCTACCGGCGAAGTGATGGGCGTGGGCGCAAGCTTCGGCGAAGCCTACTACAAAGCCCAACTCGGCGCAGGCGAACGCCTCAACCCGACCGGCAAAATCTTCCTCTCCGTGCGCGAAGAAGACAAAGAACGCGTTATCAAAACCGCTAAAAAAACTTCCAAGTTTTTAGGCTACGGCATCTGCGCCACACGCGGCACGGCGCAATATCTGACCGAACAGGGACTGATTGTACAAACCATCAATAAAGTCCCCGAAGGCCGCCCGCACATCGGCGACGCGCTAAAAAACGGTGAAATCGCACTGGTCGTGAATACCGTTTCCAGCGATCCGCAATCCGTGTCCGACAGCCACATCATCCGCCAAAGCGCATTGCAGCAACGTGTGCCGCAATACACCACCACTGCCGGCGGCGAAGCAATGAGCGAAGGCGCGAAAAGCCGAGACCATCTGGGCGTGTACAGCGTTCAAGAGTTGCACGGGCGTTTGAAAAACCGCAGCTGATATCTGAATCAGCTTGAAAAATGCCGTCTGAAACCTTTACGGTGTCAGACGGCATTTTGTTGCACATAGCCTTCACTTTCTTTTTATAGTGGATTAACAAAAATCAGGATAAGGCGACGAAGCCGCAGCCAGTACAAATAGTACGGAACCGATTCACTTGGTGCTTGAGCACCTTAGAGAATCGTTCTCTTTGAGCTAAGGCGAGGCAACGCCGTACCGGTTTTTGTTAATCCACTATACTTTTAAGCACCGCGATTTGAGGCGGTGGATTATCCAACTGCCGGACATCCATAAAAATACCGCCCGAACCACGGTTCAGACGGCATCTGTCTTGCAACGGACAGCGGCGGTTTAAAGCCTGCCCTCTTCGTTCCGTCCCAAAATCATCGCATCGCCGTAGCTGAAGAAACGGTATTCACGTTCAACCGCATGACGATACACGGCGCGGATATGACCCATACCCGAAAACGCGCTGACCAACATCAGCAGCGTTGATTTCGGCAAATGAAAATTGGTAACCAGCCTGTCGACAACATTAAAACGGTAGCCCGGCGTGATGAAAATATCGGTGTCGCCCTGTCCGTCCTTCAGATGTCCCGTCTCTCGCGCGGCAGACTCGAGGGCGCGCATGGAAGTCGTGCCGACCGCCCAGACTTTGTTCCCCCGGGCTTTTGCCGCCTCAACGGCGGCGACGGTTTCAGACGGCACTTCAAACCATTCGCTGTGCATTTTGTGTTCTTCAATTTTTTCCACACGCACGGGTTGGAATGTCCCCGCACCGACGTGCAAGGTTACTTCTGCGGTTTCTACGCCTTTGTCTTTCAGGCGGCGCAAAAGTTCTTCCGTAAAATGCAGACCCGCCGTCGGCGCGGCGACCGCCCCCTGATATTTGGCATAAACGGTTTGATAACGGCTGTCGTCATCTGCATCGGCGGCACGTTCGATATAAGGCGGCAGAGGCAAATGGCCGTTCTGTTCCAAAAGTTCGTAAACGGTTTGACCGCCTTCAAAACGCAAACAGAATAACGCTCCTGCACGCTCGACCATCACGGCACGAATACCGCCTTCAAACACCAAGCCCATACCGGGCTTGGGTGACTTGGACGAACGAATATGCGCCAGTGCGGTATTACTGTCTAAAAACACGCTCAATCAAAGCCTCGATTCTACCCCCGCTGTCTTTTTGACCAAACAGCCGCGCCTTCATCACCTTCGTGTTATTGAATACCAAAACGTCGCCCTCGCCGACATAATCGGGTAAATCGCCGAATACCCGGTCTTGCAGGGGCATATCCGGTAACGCAACCAAAAGGCGGCGGCTGCCGCGCACTTCGGGCGGATGCTGGGCAATCAGCTTTTCGGGCAGGGTAAAATCAAAATCTGAGATATCCATTGTGACACTTTCATTCGGAACAGCAGCCATTATACGCACTTATCTTTTTCAGACGGCATCTTTGTCCGAAAAACCAATAAATTAGAATAAACACTCTCGACAAAGCATACCTCGCATACCAAACCGACCTCCTGCATATTTCCGCCAAAAACTGCTGTTTTTTAATATTTTACTGGACATTTGCCGACAACTTCGGGAAAATAAACACATTATTACGGTTGTTTTCCGCCGTTGGAAAAACTTTTCCAAACCCTATTCCGCCCGGTTTGCGCCGTTGCCGCAAGCCGGCTGTTTTCTGAAAAACCAACGCAACAGCCCGCCGAAAAACCGGCAGCCGTTAAAGGAACAAAAATGGATTTGCGCAAATTAAAAAAACTGATCGATCTGGTTGAAGAATCCGGTATTGCCGAAATCGAAGTTACCGAAGGCGAAGAAAAAGTCCGCATTACCCGAACCATCGCAGCAGCACCGGTTTATGCCGCACCCGCACCTGCCGCAGCCATGGCTGCCGCACCTGCACCGGCACCCGTCGCAACAACCCCCGCGCCTGCCGCAGCACCTGCAGCCCGAGATTTGTCCAATGCGCAAAAATCACCTATGGTCGGTACGTTCTACCGCGCACCCGGCCCGAATGCCTCCGCATTTGTCGAAGTCGGACAACAAGTTAAAGCCGGCGACACCTTGTGCATCATCGAAGCGATGAAACTGATGAACGAAATTGAAGCCGAAAAATCCGGTACGGTCAAAGAAATCCTGGTCGAAAACGGTACCCCCGTCGAATTCGGCGAACCGCTCTTCATTATCGAATAATCCTGTTTTCAGACGGCATAGATTCCCGATGCCGTCTGAAATGCTTTCTCTTTCCAGCATTTTTGCACCCGCCTCTTTTTATGTCGGGTCGCCTGAAACCACAGGAAAAGTCATCATGTTGAAAAAAGTTTTAATCGCCAACCGCGGCGAAATCGCATTGCGGGTGCTGCGGGCCTGCCGTGAAATGGGCATCGCCACCGTTGCCGTCCACCCGAAGCCGACAAAGACAGCCTCCACGTCAAACTTGCCGACGAATCCGTGTGTATCGGTCCCGCTTCCTCGGCGCAAAGCTATCTGAATATCCCCGCCATTATCGCCGCCGCCGAGGTTACCGATGCAGATGCCATCCACCCCGGCTACGGCTTCCTTGCCGAAAACGCCAATTTCGCCGAACAGGTCGAACAATCGGGCTTTATCTTCATCGGCCCTAAAGCAGATACCATCCGCCTGATGGGCGACAAAGTATCCGCCAAACACGCCATGATCGAAGCGGGCGTGCCTTGTGTTCCCGGCTCTGACGGCGCATTGCCCGACGACAGCGAAGAAATCCTCAAAATCGCCGATAAAGTCGGTTATCCCGTCATTATCAAAGCCTCCGGCGGCGGCGGAGGCCGCGGTATGCGCGTCGTCGAGAAAAAAGAAGACCTCCTCCAGTCTGTCGAAATGACCAAAGCCGAAGCAGGCGCGGCATTCGGCAACCCGATGGTTTACATGGAACGCTATTTGCAACGTCCGCGCCACGTCGAAATCCAAGTGATTGCCGACGAACACGGCAACGCCATCTACCTTGCCGAGCGCGACTGCTCCATGCAGCGCCGCCACCAAAAAGTCATCGAGGAAGCACCGGCTCCGTTCATCACTGAAAAAGAACGCGCCAAAATCGGCAAAGCCTGTGCCGACGCCTGCAAACGCATCGGCTATCGCGGCGCAGGTACGTTTGAATTCCTTTACGAAGACGGCGAATTCTTTTTTATCGAGATGAACACACGCGTTCAGGTTGAGCATCCGGTTACCGAACTCATTACCGGCGTGGACATCGTACTAAGAGCAATTGCGCATTGCGGCCGGCCTGCCGTTGCAATACAAACAAAAAGGATATTCAAGTCGAAGGCCACGCGTTTGAGTGCCGTATCAACGCCGAAGATCCGTACAACTTCATCCCAAGCCCGGGTCTGATTGAAAGCTGCCATCTGCCCGGCGGCTTCGGTATCCGCGTCGACAGCCATATTTACCAAGGCTACCGCATCCCTCCTTACTACGACAGCCTGATCGGCAAAGTCTGCGTCGTCGGTAAAGACCGAGACCAAGCCATGGCCAAAAATGCGCGTAGCCCTTGCCGAGCTGGCGATTACCGGCATCAAAACCAATACGCCGCTGCACCGCGACTTGTTCAACGATCCAGGTTTCCAAAAAAAGGCGGCGTCAGCATCCACTATTTGGAACACTGGCTGGAAGATCGCAAAAGCCAAACAGGACAAATAAGTTGTCCCCGAAATGCCGTCTGAAACAGTTTGTCCGTTTTCAGACGGCATTTCCGTTACACACCCATCCCCTTATACAGTACGACCCTATCCCGAAGGTCTGTTAAGAAAGCCCGCTATGCCTTACCAACAAATCACCATCAACGTCAACGATGCCGTCGCCGAACGCCTCGCCGACACCCTGATGGAACACGGCGCACTCTCCGCCGCTATCGAAGATGCCTATGCAGGCACCGAAAACGAACAAGCCATCTTTTGGCGAACCCGGTATGCCGACCGAACAAATCTGGCAGCAGAGCAAAGTCATCGCCTTGTTCGGCGAACACGACGAAGCCGCCGTCATCATCCAAACCGCCGCACAAGAATGTGGATTAAAAGACTTGGCATACACCGGCGAAACCCTCGAAGACCAAGACTGGGTACGCCTGACCCAAGCGCAATTCGACCCCATCCAAATTTCCGAACGCCTGTGGATTACCCCCCTCTTGGCACGAAGCCCCCGAAGGCACTGCCGTCAACCTACGCCTCGATCCCGGACTAGCCTTCGGAACCGGCAGCCACCCGACCACGCGCCTCTGCCTCAAATGGCTAGATACACAACTCAAAAACGGCGAAAGCGTCCTCGACTACGGCTGCGGTTCAGGTATCCTGACCATCGCCGCCCTCAAACTCGGCGCAGGTTCTGCCGCCGGCGTCGATATTGACGAACAGGCCATCCGTGCCAGCAAGGACAACGCCGAACAGAACAACGTTGATGCACAATTCTTCCTGCCCGACGGCCTGCCTCAAGGGCAATTCGACGTAGTCGTCGCCAACATTCTTGCCAACCCTTTACGTATGCTCGGCGAAATGCTCGCCGCCCGCACCAAACAAGGAGGCCGCATCGTGTTATCCGGTTTGTTGGACGAACAAATCGAAGAACTCAGCGGCATTTACAGCCAATGGTTCGATCTCGATCCGGCGGAAACCGAAGAAGGATGGGCGCGATTGAGTGGGACAAAACGCTGACAAGCAAAGGAAACATCATGCAGGATAAAAACAACCTCTGCTGGCTCGATATGGAAATGACGGGACTTAATCCCGAAACCGACCGCATTATCGAAGTCGCGATGATTATTACCGACTCGGATTTGAATGTGTTGGCACAATCCGAAGTTTACGCCGTCCACCAAAGCGACGAGCTGCTCGACAATATGGACGAGTGGAACACCGCCACACACGGCAGGACGGGGCTGACGCAGCGCGTACGCGAATCGTCGCATACCGAAGCCGAAGTCGAACAGAAACTGCTGAACTTTATGTCGGAATGGGTACCCGAACGCGCCACGCCGATGTGCGGCAACTCCATCCACCAAGACCGGCGCTTCATGGTCAAATATATGCCGAAACTGGAAAACTACTTCCACTACCGCAACCTTGACGTTTCCACGCTCAAAGAGCTTGCCAAACGCTGGAATCTGCCCGTTGCCAAAAGCGTCGTCAAACGAGGTTCGCACAAGGCATTGGACGACATTTTGGAAAGCATCGAAGAAATGCGCCACTACCGCGAACACTTTCTGATTTCCGCCACCAAACCCGATATGGAATAAGAATAAAAATGCCGTCTGAAACGCTGTTTGCATTTCAGACAGCATTTTTACCTTTCGGCAATCAGCCTGCCATCGCTTTGAACACTTCACCTGCTACGGCGACCGTTTCGTCAATCAAAACCGGCGTATGCGCGGCAGAAACGAAACCTGCTTCATAAGCGGACGGGCCGAAGGCAATGCCGCGGTCGAGCATGCCGTGGAAGAAGCGTTTGAAAGCGTCGATATTGAGCGCGCCATGTCGCCGTAGTTTTGCGGCGTATGGCTGGCAAAAATACAGGCCGAACATCCCGCCCACGCTGTCGGCGGTGAATTCGATGCCGTGCGCTTTGGCAACGGCGGCAAGCCCGTCTGCGAGGCGGCGGGTCAAGGCGGTCAGGTTTTCGTAGAAGCCTTCACGTTGGATGATTTCCAGCGTTTTTCAAACCGGCCGCAACCGCAATCGGATTGCCGGACAATGTACCTGCCTGATACACGCCGCCCAGCGGGGAAATACATTCCATGATGTCTTTGCGTCCGCCGAACGCGGCAAGCGGCATACCGCCGCCGATGACTTTGCCCATCGTGGTCAGGTCGGGCGTGATGCCGTGTAGCGATTGTGCGCCGCCGAGCGCGACGCGGAAGCCGGTCATCACTTCGTCGTAAATCAACACGGCGCCGTGTTTTTCGGTCAATTCGCGCAGAGCTTTGACGAAGGCTTCGGTCGGGCGGACAAGGTTCATATTTCCGACAAAAGGCTCCAAAATCACACAGGCAATGTCATTGCCGCTTTGAGCAAAGGCTTCTTCGAGTTGGGCGATATTGTTGTACTCGAGGACTAAAGTGTGTTTGGTAAAGTCGGCAGGCACACCGGCGGAAGAAGGATTACCAAAGGTGAGCAGACCGCTGCCTGCTTTCACCAACAGGCTGTCGGAATGGCCGTGGTAGCAGCCTTCAAACTTGATGATTTTTGTCGCGGCCGGTAAAGCCGCGTGCCAGACGGATGGCGGTCATGGTGGCTTCGGTACCGGAGCTGACAAAGGCGCAGCCGTTCGATGGACGGCATGATTTTTGGCGATTTCTTCGGCAATGACGATTTCGCCCTCGGTAGGCGCGCCGAACGACAAACCGCCTAACGCGGCTTCGCGCACGGCTTCGATGACTTCGGGGTGCGCGTGTCCGACAATCGCAGGGCCCCAAGAGCCGACATAGTCGGTGTAGCGCGTGCCGTTTTCGTCCCAAACATACGCGCCTTCGGCTTTTTTTGATAAAGCGCGGCACGCCGCCGACGCTGCCGAATGCGCGGACGGGGAATTCACGCCGCCGGGGATGATGGCTTTGGCGCGGTCGAATAAAAATTTCGTTACGGTTCATATATATCCTTAAATTCCATCCTAAAGGCAGGTTTTAGGTTCTGAAACAGAAAAAGCTATTTTTATCATTTTTCAGGTTTCGCCAAGGATTTGCCCGCTTCTTTGCGGATGACGTCAACCGTATCCCGGATGACGGAATGCTCGTCTTTTTCAACTTTATGTGTAAAGCGGTAGTCCCGGACAACTCCCTCCCCGTCGTAATCCACACACCACTCCCAATGCCGGCGTTCTGATTTCATATAAATGAAATTGGTCGGTAAAAAATTATAAATAGGCAGGCTGACTTCATGATAGGCATAACAACCGAAAGGGTTACGCTTCCCGAAACGTGCCTCTACCTCCGCCCGGGTCGTTTTGCCTTTAACAACCGTTTGTGCGATTCCCTCTTCCGTCTGATAACGCAGGAACTGATGTTCCCTGTCGCCGAAATTGCTGGTACACGCACACAGCAGCAATGCCGCCCATACAACCGGTTTCATACACACCTCCCATTAAAGCCAAACATTTGTTATAAGTTTTACCGTCTGCACCCGTATAGGTATAGCCGTTTTTCTATAACACATCGGCTTAATCATTTTGCAAACAAATGCCCATACTGTTTATCTTTACGAATATCATATTTGCCAGCATTGTGAGTACATTGATAGGCAGCATGTTGACCAATTTTACTGTCTTGTACCTCAATGAGAGATTTGTATCCTAAATCTTCCCCTAATACTTGTAACACTATTGTGAGATTTTTAGTTTCACATGTATCAACTGCTTTTACCCAGCGTGGATTAAGTTCGGAGCAATTCCAGTCTGCACAACTGCCCCAAAAAGGGCAAGCTGTTAGCATTGTTGAGCAGAATGATATTAGCATTAAATTAGAAAGGGTTTTCTTCATATTTTTCTCCATTCGGATTATTGGGATTGACTAATTTTGGAATAGCATGATTTATATATTTACCATCCACACCTATTTTAGGAACTCCCCATTTTCCTGTGTAATCTTTCCAAGCTTTTGTCTCAACTTTTTGACCATCTCTAATAACATACTCTCCGCTCGCATCCCTTTGATACTGCTCAGGCACCTCCGCAAAATAACTGCTATGCGGATAGCACAACCCCTTACATGTACCTTGTGTGGTGTCATTGGTTCCTAGCAAGAAAGGTATCCATTTGTTCCCCACTAGATCCTTATTATGCACAATCGAATAGGCTCCGCTGTTATAAGTTTTGCCGTCTGCACCCGTATAGGTATAGCCATTTTTCTGTAACACATCGGCGTAATCATTCTTCACATTTGTGGCTGTACCATAGAAGCGTGCTTTTCTGATTGGGGCAATGCCATTTTGTTTTTGATTGTTTACCCAATCTTTTAAGGAAACGCTTGCTGTAATTCCCCCACGACTGTGATTACTGGTATCAACCGAATACAGCCATCAAACCCGGATAAATTCATATTAAAAACAATATTCTGTTTACAAAACCCACATCGTGCTATAATCCGCACCGATTTTTCAGACGGCACCGTCATGCCGTCTGGAAATTTTTTTCATTCCAACAACAATCAGCCCCGCAATTACGGCTGCCTGAGAAAGACACAAACCATGAAAAAAGTATTTATCCGCACCTTCGGGTGCCAAATGAACGAGTACGACAGCGAAAAAAATGCTGTCCGTCCTTGCCGAAGAACACGGCGGCATCGAGCAGGTTACCCAGCCCGACGACGCCGACATCATCTTGTTCAACACCTGTTCCGTGCGCGAAAAAGCGCAAGAAAAAGTTTTCTCCGATTTGGGGCGTGTCCGTCCACTCAAAGAAAAAAATCCCGACCTCATCATCGGCGTTGCCGGCTGCGTCGCCTCGCAAGAAGGCGAAAACATCGTCAAACGCGCGCCGTATGTGGACGTGGTTTTCGGTCCGCAAACGCTGCACCGCCTACCCAAACTCATCGTCGACAAAGAAACTACCGGTCTCTCGCAAATCGATATTTCCTTCCCCGAAATCGAAAAATTCGACCACCTGCCGCCCGCGCGCGTAGAAGGCGGTTCGGCATTCATTTCCATTATGGAAGGCTGTTCCAAATACTGCTCTTACTGCGTCGTCCCTTACACCCGCGGCGAAGAATTCTCCCGCCCGCTCAACGACGTATTGACCGAGATTGCCGGTTTGGCGCAACAAGGCGTTAAAGAAATCAACCTCTTAGGCCAAACGTCAATGCCTATCGCGGCGAAATGGAAAACGGCGAAATTTGCGACTTTGCCACTTTGTTGCGCATTGTCCACGAAATCCCCGGCATCGAACGCCTGCGCTTTACCACCAGCCATCCGCGCGAATTTACCGACGCGATTATCGAGTGCTACCGCGACCTGCCGAAGCTGGTTTCCCACCTGCACCTGCCGATTCAAAGCGGTTCCGACCGCGTATTGAGCGCGATGAAACGCGGCTACACCGCCTTGGAATACAAATCCATCATCCGCAAACTGCGCGCCATCCGTACTGATTTGTGCCTCAGCTCCGACTTTATCGTCGGCTTCCCGGGCGAGACCGAGCGCGAGTTCGAGCAAACCTTGAAACTGGTCAAAGACATTGCCTTCGACTTGAGCTTCGTCTTTATTTACAGTCCGCGCCCTGGCACGCCTGCCGCCAACCTGCACGACGACACACCGCATGAAGAAAAAGTGCGCCGCCTCGAGGCTTTGAACGAAGTCATCGAAGCCGAAACCGCGCGCATCAACCAAACCATGGTCGGCACGGTTCAACGCTGCTTGGTTGAAGGCATCTCCAAAAAAAGACCCTGACCAACTGCAAGCCCGTACCGCCAACAACCGCGTGGTCAACTTTACCGGCACACCCGACATGATTAACCAAATGATCGATTTGGAAATCACCGAGGCCTACACCTTCTCCCTGCGCGGCAAAGTTGTCGAAGCCTAAGTCTTCCCCACTGTAAAAAAATGCCGTCTGAATCCGGTTTCAGACGGCATTTCTCACTTTGCAACGAACATCAGAACGTTTTTGTTAAACTCAACAAACGCTCTGTTTTTTTCGTATTCATTCATCACATCGTTACTCCATGTTTCACGGTGCGACAAGGTCAGGCGCGGTGTGATGCCTTTAATATGCAACGCACGGTGCCAAAGGCTCAACGAAGTATCCAGTTCCCTATCCCTGCGCCTTTCCCCTTTAAAACTGCTGAAGAAGCTGGGTTTTTCATAACGCCTTTGCGCCACACCGACCCGAAGCAGCGAGGACAAACCGCTGCCGCCCCACTCCTGCCCCCCAAGCAAAGCGCATACCGTAGCGGTTGAAATTGTCGCCCCGGTCGGCGGGGTTGCGCTCGCGGTAAAGATCCAAACCGCCCATCCAATATTGCCGTGCATTGGGATAGTAAATCAAGGAATGGCTCAACATAAGGTTTTTGTTGTTGGAACGGTCATACCGTATATTTTTCAGATAACCTGTTTCCACGGCAGTAAGCATCTGCAGTTTCTGCGCCAGCCAATAGTCGAAACTTACCCTCGCGCCGTTGGCATAAGAATAGGCATCGTTGCCGTAGGTCCGGCGTTCGTGGAATACCGTCAGCCCTATATCTTTACGCTGATCCGAATAGCCTGCACCGGTAGATACGCGCGCCGTCATGTCGTTAAATCTCGTGTTGTCCGGATAAATCCTGCCGAACAAATCGCCGCCCGCCGTCGCATACCATCCGTCTTTCAACGACCATTTTTTCTCCGCGCCGATCTGATAGTTGACTGCCGTACCGTTCACCTGTTTCGGGAGCGTAAATTGTCCATATTCCTGCTGTTTCGGGGCCTGGTTGATATTCTGCTCTTGGGTAACGCTGAATCCGCCGTTGAATTTCCACGCATCCCGATCACGCAATGCCTTGCGGTACAATTCAACTTGTTCCATAAGCTGAGGCGGCAGGTCTTCTGTTTTTCAGACGGTCGAACTGGTCTGCCGCAGCCTCGTTTTGTTTGTCTTCAAACAATGCGGCAGCAAGGCGCAGACGGACGGCGGGCGCATCGGGCTGGACAGCAATCAGCCGGCGGTAATAGGAAACCGCTTCTTTCACCCTACCGTCTGCCTGCGCCAAAATCCCTTGTGCATAAAGTGCCAGCATCTTATCCTGCTGCGCCTGTTTTTAGGTAAAGTGGCAAAAATAACGCGGATACCGGCAATATTGTTTGAAACTACTGCGGAATACATGGCACGCGACAGTAATTCGGGATTTTTTTCAACAGGGTTTCTCCGTCAATCTGCAAAACTTTCCCTTTTTCCTGTACCTGTTCCGATATCTTTTCCCTGTTGACGGGTTTAACTTCCACTTCATGGAGCTTGAACTCGGGCTTGTTTCTCAAATCAGGTCCATGCGGTATTTCTTCTGCGTATGCCGCTGTTGCCAACAAAGACAGCAGCAACATCCATCTGTTTTGTGCAGACATAAAAATAGCTTTCTAAAAACAATCATTATCAATTGGGAATTGTACCAGTTTTTTTACGTTACCGTTTTAAACGACGACACCGAACATGCCGTCTGAAATATCCGGCCGTTTTTTTATCGGCAAATATGGCGGCGTAGATTTTTAATGAGAATAAATAGGCCATCAAGGTAAAGACGGTACGGGCAGTACCGGATGACGGGCGATGCCGTATTATTCGAGTTGGTACGCTATGAAAAACAGCCGCCCTGCCTGAAAAACGAGGGACGGCTGCCTTCGGAAAAACCCTATCTGCCGAGCTGCTGACCGATATAAGTCATAATCAATTCTTTTTTTTCCCAAAAAAACTTCTGCATTTTCTGTTCGGAATACAGTTTGCGAACCAGTACGGGCAGGCCGCCATGAACAATTGAGGCAATTTCTTTATTGCCCTGTTCTTCCTGCATGGCCGCCTGAAAATCCAAACCGCGGCTTTTCAGATATTCCGCAAGCCGGTTGCGGACATGTGAATTGAGTTCGATGGATTTGAGCATTTTTCCTCCGTTTTCGGTAACGATTATATTTAATCCGTCTGTATGCCTTATTTTATCATGTTTCACGGGCAGTTTGCCTGTACAATACCGCTTTTCAGTATGATGTGCTGGCATTTATGTATTCTTGGTTCAAACTGTTTCACCTGTTTTTTGTTATTTCATGGTTTGCCGGCCTGTTTTACCTGCCGAGGATTTTTTTGTCAATATGGCAATGATCGGTGCGCCGCGCGGCAATCCCGAGTATGTGCGTCTGTCGGGTATGGCGGTGCGGTTGTACCGTTTTATGTCCCCTTTGGGTTTCGGTGCGGTCGTGTTCGGCTCGGCGATACCGTTTGCCGCCGGTTGGTGGGGCAGCGGTTGGGTACATGTCAAACTGTGTTTGGGGTTGATGCTCTTGGCCTATCAGCTGTATTGCGGCGTGCTGCTGCGTCGTTTTCAGAATTACAGCAATACTTTTCTCACACCGCTGGTATCGCGTATTTAACGAAATCCCTGTACTGCTGATGATAGGTGCGCTTTACTTGGTTGTGTTCAAACCGTTTTGACGGAGTGCCTTATGACGGTAGAAATCGAACGCCGCTTTTTGATTGAAAACGACAAATGGCATCAATACGCCGATGAGCCACTGCTCTTGAAACAGGCTTATCTTTCTGTCGAGAAAGAACGTACCATCCGTGTCCGTATTGTCGGACAACAGGCGTGGCTGACACTGAAAGGCTATATTTCGGAACTCAGCCGCAGTGAGTTTGAATACGAAATCCCGCTTGCAGATGCGGAAAAGATGATGGAATCGATGTGCCCGTTTAAAATGGAGAAATGGCGATATCCGGTCAGGTGGGGCGGCAGCCTGTTTGAAATCGATGTTTTTCTTGGCGATAATGCGCCTTTGGTCGTTGCGGAAATTGAGTTGCCCGACGAGAATGCCGATTTTGACCGGCCGGACTGGCTGGGACGGGAAATCACTTCAGACGGCACGTTTACCAATGCATACTTGAGCAAACACCCGTTCTCAACCTGGAAATAAAATGCCGTCTGAAATACATTCAGACGGCATCTGCCTTACGATTATCTTTTGAGATAATGTACAAATGCATATACTGTCCCTTTACTGCTAACACGTCGTTCCGTCCTCTCCGCCTCTTTCCAATGCATCCGGTCTATTTCAGGGAAAAACGCATCACCTTCCACAGTCAGGCCGACTTCGGTTATCCGCAGGTCAGTCGCCCACGGCATCGCTTGCTCGTATATCTGCGCACCGCCCATAATGACGATTTCCTCCATATCGGCACACAATGCCAATGCAGCCTCCAAACTTGCCGCCGTTTCCGCACCTGCCGCGCAATAATCCGCCTGCCTGCTAATAACAATGTTTCTTCTTTCAGGCAGGGGTTTGACCGGTAAAGACTCCCATGTTTTCCGTCCCATTATCACCGGCTTCCCCAAGGTATATGCTTTGAAAAATGCAAAATCTTCCGGAATATGCCAAGGCATGGCGTTTCCCACCCCAATGCACAGATTCTCCGCACACGCTGCAATTAAGGTTATTTTAGTCATGTCGTCTCCATAAAAATGCCGTCTGAAAGCTTCAGACGGCATTTTATGATATTCTGTATCAAAAATCTCAACTTGCCCGAGCAATACGTATTTTGTTGGCACCCGCCAACAATGCCAACAGTTCTTCAGTCGCATCCCAACCGATACACGCATCGGTAATGCTCTTACCGTAAACTTCCGGCTTATCCTGTCTGCCTTCTATTAAATGGCTTTCTACCATTACACCCATAATATTGCTCCCGTCCTGTTCCAATTGGGCGGCAATATCCCGTGCCACGTCCATCTGCTTGGTATAATCCTTGCGGCTGTTAGCATGGCTGCAATCAATCATCAGCTTATCATTTACACCGGCCGCCTTTAACTGCTCAACCGCAGCACTGACGTGTTCCGCATCATAATTCGGCTCTTTACCGCCCCGCAAAATAACATGACAATCGGGATTGCCACTGGTATGGACAATGGCGGAATGTCCGGCTTTAGTTACAGACAAGAAATGATGGGAATGGCTCGCCGCACCAATTGCATCGATTGCAATCTTCAAATTACCATCCGTACCGTTTTTAAAGCCGACGGGACAAGACAGACCGCTTGCCAATTCGCGGTGAACTTGGCTTTCAGTCGTCCGTGCACCGATTGCCCCCCAAGAAATCAGGTCGGCATAATACTGGGGTGTAATCATATCCAAAAATTCGGTAGAGGCAGGCATGCCCATATTATTCAGTGATAACAACAGACTGCGCGCCTGACGCAAACCGAAATTGATATCGAATGTTCCGTCCAAGTGCGGGTCGTTAATCAAACCTTTCCAACCCACCGTCGTTCTCGGCTTCTCGAAATAAACTCGCATCACAATCAAAAGCTCGTTTTCATACTGTTTACGGAGTTTCAACAAACGCCCCGCATATTCCAACGCCGCTTTTGGATCGTGAATCGAACACGGCCCGATAATGACCAAGAGCCGTTTATCCTTACCATGCACCAAATCCGAAATCTCATGGCGCGTACGGTGAACCAGACCCGAAGCCTCTTTGGAAATCGGCAGCTCGTAAAGATGGGCAATCGGCGGCAGCAGTTCTTTAACTTCTTTAATCTTAATATCATCGGTGGGGTAATGGTGTGTCATCGGGTATCTTTCCTGATTGGTTTTGTATATAGATTACATGGTTTGTATAACCATAACAAGCTCAACAGTCCGCTACAAAGCTATTTTTATTTCAAAATAACCGATACAGATTTTTTTATAGATTTTTAAATTTCATATTTTTTTAATATTTTTGGAAATTTTATTCCAAATAAAAAAAGAAAATAAATTGATAAAAACAATACCAGCCATTCATTCGGACAAACCTATACGACAAAAACCGAAACAACCGAAAATACACAGAGACCCTTGAAAAGAAAATAAACGAATTAATTAAAAAAAGATTTAATTGATAAGTGGGCATTTCCCTGCAATCTTTTTAACTTATCTTCATTGCAGAAAACAGGACATGAAAAAAACTTACTTACACGCTCATTGGCAGCCGTTTTCGCCGACACAATGGCAAACGTTCTCGATTTTTATCGCCAAAGGCGAATACAAAAGTCTTTACCGGAAAGACACTACTGGTGATTTGAAAGGAAAACAACGCAAGCCGGTTATCGGTTTCCGTGCGGACATACCGTTTGACGAACGCCACGGTATGCGTTTTGAAGCGACGTACAACAAAAATAAAATCGATATCTACGATAAGGAAGGAGGAGAAACTTAACGGGCATAATAAGCAAAACAACTACAGTGTATTCGGACTATACCTACACCCAATCAGTCAGCGAATCCACACGCTTCCGTAGCAGCATTAGTCAGGGATACAGTACATCCAAGCGGGAACATCCTATGGGAGAAAGGCGCGACGGCTACGCCTGTCCCTCCACAAAATGAACTCCTTACCCTACAAGTAGACGGCGAAATCCGTCAAGACCTTGATGAAGGCTGATCCATAACTCCGCGAACAGATCCCCATGTGGATTTGCACGGCAAAACCAAAGTGGCGACCACTCAAATGGGGGAGCGCAAGCACTAAAGTATGGGAATTTGGCGCTGCTGAATGTGGGCAAACAACTGACCGACGGTCTAGATATAGAGTTTGGCCCATACTACCACCATGGTGCAACCCGCAACGCCGAGCTTATCTTAGATGGCAACAAATTCAAAATGGGCGGTATAAAATTCAACGAATACGGTTTCCGCGTAGCCGCAAAGTTCTAATTCCCTTGCATATGAAAGGCAACATGAAAGTGCCGCCTTTGCCCATTTGCAACAGAAATATTCCGTAACGCAGTTTACCTCTTTGTTTCACACATACCGGAAATGCCGTCTAAAAACCAATTTTCAGACGGCACATAGTCAATTAAAGTCAAATATGTACGTCCCATTCTCTCTTGAGCGGGCATACAATAGTTGACTTTACTCTCATAAGCAACCATTACCGAAACAGCAGATTTTAATTCCATCAATACAGCCATAACGAAATCAAACACCCTACTCCACTATAAAGCACACACAATAAAACACCGTCCGACCTATGGTCAGACGGCACTTTATCGGCACTTACGCCCTATTTTTTAGCTGCGGGTAAAGCCGGTTTGGCGGGGGCCTTAGCCGCAGGCCCACCGACAGAAGCCTGGTCCTTCAGCTTCGCCAACACCGCAGGGCCGATACCCTTAACCTTCGTCAACTCGTCCACAGACTTGAACGCACCGTTTTGCGCACGGTATTCCACAATGGCCTTTGCCTTCGCCGGACCTATTCCCGGCAACGCCTCCAATTCCTGCTGGGAAGCGGCATTGACGTTTACCGCAGCAAAAGAGAAGGCGCAGGAGAACAGCATACAGAACAATACAAACATTTTTTTCATGGTTTTTCCTCCAACGTGTGGTAAATAATAAAATTACGTCATTTTAAAATGAATATCCAAAAGTTTCAAGTTGTCCCTCCGCAAACCCAACCGAACACCGTACAGATACCGTCCTACCACCCTCGACATTTTTTTCCGAGCAAAGCAAAAAAACCCCCGGATATCCGGGGGTTTTTCTGAATGGGTGTTTGGCAGTGACCTACTTTCGCATGGAAGAACCACACTATCATCGGCGCTGAGTCGTTTCACGGTCCTGTTCGGGATGGGAAGGCGTGGGACCAACTCGCTATGGCCGCCAAACTTAAACTGTTACAAATCGGTAAAGCCTTAATCAATTATTTGGTGATGACTGAATCAGTCAGTAGCTTTTTATCATTTGAAGTTCTTCAAATGATAGAGTCAAAGCCTCACGAGCAATTAGTATGGGTTAGCTTCACGCGTTACCGCGCTTCCACACCCCACCTATCAACGTCCTGGTCTCGAACGACTCTTTAGTGTGGTTAAACCACAAGGGAAGTCTCATCTTCAGGCGAGTTTCGCGCTTAGATGCTTTCAGCGCTTATCTCTTCCGAACTTAGCTACCCGGCTATGCAACTGGCGTTACAACCGGTACACCAGAGGTTCGTCCACTCCGGTCCTCTCGTACTAGGAGCAGCCCCCGTCAAACTTCCAACGCCCACTGCAGATAGGGACCAAACTGTCTCACGACGTTTTAAACCCAGCTCACGTACCACTTTAAATGGCGAACAGCCATACCCTTGGGACCGACTACAGCCCCAGGATGTGATGAGCCGACATCGAGGTGCCAAACTCCGCCGTCGATATGAACTCTTGGGCGGAATCAGCCTGTTATCCCCGGAGTACCTTTTATCCGTTGAGCGATGGCCCTTCCATACAGAACCACCGGATCACTATGTCCTGCTTTCGCACCTGCTCGACTTGTCGGTCTCGCAGTTAAGCTACCTTTTGCCATTGCACTATCAGTCCGATTTCCGACCGGACCTAGGTAACCTTCGAACTCCTCCGTTACTCTTTGGGAGGAGACCGCCCCAGTCAAACTGCCTACCATGCACGGTCCCCGACCCGGATTACGGGTCTGGGTTAGAACCTCAAAAGACACCAGGGTGGTATTTCAAGGACGGCTCCACAGAGACTGGCGTCTCTGCTTCTAAGCCTCCCACCTATCCTACACAAGTGACTTCAAAGTCCAATGCAAAGCTACAGTAAAGGTTCACGGGGTCTTTCCGTCTAGCAGCGGGTAGATTGCATCTTCACAACCACTTCAACTTCGCTGAGTCTCGGGAGGAGACAGTGTGGCCATCGTTACGCCATTCGTGCGGGTCGGAACTTACCCGACAAGGAATTTCGCTACCTTAGGACCGTTATAGTTACGGCCGCCGTTTACTGGGGCTTCGATCCGATGCTTGCACATCTTCAATTAACCTTCCAGCACCGGGCAGGCGTCACACCCTATACGTCCACTTTCGTGTTAGCAGAGTGCTGTGTTTTTAATAAACAGTCGCAGCCACCTATTCTCTGCGACCCTCCAGGGCTTACGGAGCAAGTCCTTAACCTTAGAGGGCATACCTTCTCCCGAAGTTACGGTATCAATTTGCCGAGTTCCTTCTCCTGAGTTCTCTCAAGCGCCTTAGAATTCTCATCCTGCCCACCTGTGTCGGTTTGCGGTACGGTTCGATTCAAACTGAAGCTTAGTGGCTTTTTCCTGGAAGCGTGGTATCGGTTACTTCGTGTCCGTAGACACTCGTCGTCACTTCTCGGTGTTAAGAAGACCCGGATTTGCCTAAGTCTTCCACCTACCGGCTTAAACAAGCTATTCCAACAGCTTGCTAACCTAACCTTCTCCGTCCCCACATCGCATTTTGAATCAAGTACAGGAATATTAACCTGTTTCCCATCGACTACGCATTTCTGCCTCGCCTTAGGGGCCGACTCACCCTACGCCGATGAACGTTGCGTAGGAAACCTTGGGCTTTCGGCGAGCGGGCTTTTCACCCGCTTTATCGCTACTCATGTCAACATTCGCACTTCTGATACCTCCAGCACACTTTACAATGCACCTTCATCGGCCTACAGAACGCTCCCCTACCATGCCGGTAAACCGGCATCCGCAGCTTCGGTTATAGATTTGAGCCCCGTTACATCTTCCGCGCAGGACGACTCGACCAGTGAGCTATTACGCTTTCTTTAAATGATGGCTGCTTCTAAGCCAACATCCTGGCTGTCTATGCCTTCCCACTTCGTTTACCACTTAATCTATCATTTGGGACCTTAGCTGGCGGTCTGGGTTGTTTCCCTCTTGACAACGGACGTTAGCACCCGCTGTCTGTCTCCCGAGGAACCACTTGATGGTATTCTGAGTTTGCCATGGGTTGGTAAGTTGCAATAACCCCCTAGCCATAACAGTGCTTTACCCCCATCAGTGTCTTGCTCGAGGCACTACCTAAATAGTTTTCGGGGAGAACCAGCTATCTCCGAGTTTGTTTAGCCTTTTCACCCCTATCCACAGCTCATCCCCGCATTTTTGCAACATGCGTGGGTTCGGTCCTCCAGTACCTGTTACGGCACCTTCAACCTGGCCATGGATAGATCACTCGGTTTCGGGTCTACACCCAGCAACTAATCGCCCTATTAAGACTCGGTTTCCCTACGCCTCCCCTATTCGGTTAAGCTCGCTACTGAATGTAAGTCGTTGACCCATTATACAAAAGGTACGCAGTCACACCACTAGGGTGCTCCCACTGTTTGTATGCATCAGGGTTTCAGGTTCTATTTCACTCCCCTCCCGGGGTTCTTTTTCGCCTTTCCCTCACGGTACTGGTTCACTATCGGTCGATGATGAGTATTTAGCCTTGGAGGATGGTCCCCCATATTCAGACAGGATTTCACGTGTCCCGCCCTACTTTTTCGTACGCTTAGTACCACTATTGAGATTTCGAATACGGGACTATCACCCACTGTGGTCAAGCTTCCCAGCTTGTTCTTCTATCTCAACAGTTATCACGTACAGGCTCCTCCGCGTTCGCTCGCCACTACTTGCGGAATCTCGGTTGATTTCTTTTCCTCCGGGTACTTAGATGGTTCAGTTCTCCGGGTTCGCTTCTCTAAGTCTATGTATTCAACTTAGGATACTGCACAGAATGCAGTGGGTTTCCCCATTCGGACATCGCGGGATTATAGCTTTATTGCCAGCTCCCCGCGCTTTTCGCAGGCTTACACGTCCTTCGTCGCCTATCATCGCCAAGGCATCCACCTGATGCACTTATTCACTTGACTCTATCATTTCAAGAACTTCTTTGACTTCGTCTGCCTACCCGTTGACTAGGGAAACAGACTTGAAATTCCTACTTTGATAAAAGCTTACTGCTTTTGTTGTGTCTTAATCCTGCCTTTTTGTATTTCAGGATTAAGTCGATACAATCATCACCCAAATACTGTGTTTGTCTTCTTTTTCTCGCGAGAGATTTTTTTACCCTTTGCAAAGGGTAAAAAAATCAAAAACAAACTCATTGTCTTTGTTTGTTGATTTCGGCTTTCCAATTTGTTAAAGATCGATGCGTCGTTATTCTACTTCGCAAATCAAAATAAGCTGCTAAAAGTAGCAGACTTGCTTTCATTTGTAAAGTTTTTTGGTGGAGGCAAACGGGATCGAACCGATGACCCCCTGCTTGCAAAGCAGGTGCTCTACCAACTGAGCTATGCCCCCGTTATTGGTGGGTCTGGGAGGACTTGAACCTCCGACCCCACGCTTATCAAGCGTGTGCTCTAACCAGCTGAGCTACAAACCCGGATTCTCTTCTTAAGCGAACCTTGCCTTCACTCAAGCTTCTTCCGCATCTTTTCAGTTTACCGATAAGTGTGAATGCCTAAAAGCCTCTTCTTTCTCTAGAAAGGAGGTGATCCAGCCGCAGGTTCCCCCTACGGCTACCTTGTTACGACTTCACCCCAGTCATGAAGCATACCGTGGTAAGCGGACCCCTTGCGGTTATCCTACCTACTTCTGGTATCCCCCACTCCCATGGTGTGACGGGCGGTGTGTACAAGACCCGGGAACGTATTCACCGCAGTATGCTGACCTGCGATTACTAGCGATTCCGACTTCATGCACTCGAGTTGCAGAGTGCAATCCGGACTACGATCGGTTTTTGTGAGATTGGCTCCACCTCGCGGCTTGGCTACCCTCTGTACCGACCATTGTATGACGTGTGAAGCCCTGGTCATAAGGGCCATGAGGACTTGACGTCATCCCCACCTTCCTCCGGCTTGTCACCGGCAGTCTCATTAGAGTGCCCAACTGAATGATGGCAACTAATGACAAGGGTTGCGCTCGTTGCGGGACTTAACCCAACATCTCACGACACGAGCTGACGACAGCCATGCAGCACCTGTGTTACGATTCCCGAAGGCACTCCTCCGTCTCTGGAGGATTTCGTACATGTCAAGACCAGGTAAGGTTCTTCGCGTTGCATCGAATTAATCCACATCATCCACCGCTTGTGCGGGTCCCCGTCAATTCCTTTGAGTTTTAATCTTGCGACCGTACTCCCCAGGCGGTCAATTTCACGCGTTAGCTACGCTACTGAACAATCAAGTTGCCCAACAGCTAATTGACATCGTTTAGGGCGTGGACTACCAGGGTATCTAATCCTGTTTGCTACCCACGCTTTCGAGCATGAACGTCAGTGTTATCCCAGGAGGCTGCCTTCGCCATCGGTATTCCTCCACATCTCTACGCATTTCACTGCTACACGTGGAATTCTACCTCCCTCTGACACACTCTAGTCACCCAGTTCAGAACGCAGTTCCCAGGTTGAGCCCGGGGATTTCACATCCTGCTTAAGTAACCGTCTGCGCTCGCTTTACGCCCAGTAATTCCGATTAACGCTCGCACCCTACGTATTACCGCGGCTGCTGGCACGTAGTTAGCCGGTGCTTATTCTTCAGGTACCGTCATCAGCTGTCGATATTAGCAACAGCCTTTTCTTCCCTGACAAAAGTCCTTTACAACCCGAAGGCCTTCTTCAGACACGCGGCATGGCTGGATCAGGCTTGCGCCCATTGTCCAAAATTCCCCACTGCTGCCTCCCGTAGGAGTCTGGGCCGTGTCTCAGTCCCAGTGTGGCGGATCATCCTCTCAGACCCGCTACTGATCGTCGCCTTGGTAGGCCTTTACCCCACCAACTAGCTAATCAGATATCGGCCGCTCGAATAGCGCAAGGCCCGAAGGTCCCCTGCTTTCCCTCTCAAGACGTATGCGGTATTAGCTGATCTTTCGATCAGTTATCCCCCACTACTCGGTACGTTCCGATATGTTACTCACCCGTTCGCCACTCGCCACCCAAGAAGCAAGCTTCTCTGTGCTGCCGTCCGACTTGCATGTGTAAAAGCATGCCGCCAGCGTTCAATCTGAGCCAGGATCAAACTCTTATGTTCAATCTCTAACTTTTTAACTTCTGGTCTGCTTCAAAAGAAACCGACAGGACAATGTTCAAAAACATCATCTTGTCTGTCTTTCAAACAGTGTGAGGCTCAAGGCACTCACACTTATCGGTAATCTGTTTTTGTTAAAGAGCGTTTGAATTATTTTCGTTACCGCCGCTTCGTCAGCGGCGAAGAACCGAACTATACGCTTGAAGAGATTTGCGGTCAACCGTTTTTCTTAAAAAAATTTTTTATAAAAAAATATTTATCATATTGTTTATAAATTAATTTATATTTATTAAACTGCTTTTTGCCATATAAAAATTCTTCCAGCGCATGAGAGATATTTTTCAGCCTGCCATGCATTTTTTTCAAAGGTGCAGTAATTTCGATTTCTTGTTGTTGATAGGTAAATTGTATTTTTCCATGCATACAGGAACGTAGTTTCGGATTCTGTCCCTCCATATAAGCGGTCCCCCAAAATAGGACTGCCCAGACTTTTCATTGCCACTCTCAGCTGATGTGTCTTACCGGTATGAGGCTCAAGAATGAACAGCCGCATTTTTTCACTGATACGTATACTGAAAAAACGGGTAACGGCAATATTTTCCATATTGCGCGTCAGCTTCCACATCCCGCGCCTGGATTTTTCCATGCCACCTTTTATCCATCCTTGTTTTTTGGACGGTTTGCGGTCGGACAAAGCTAAATAGGTTTTCTTCATTTTCCTTTCGGCAAACTGTGCAGCAAGAACAGCGGCACTTTGGGGATTAAGGGCAAACAGCAATATGCCTCCGGTCTGCTTGTCCAACCTGTGCAGCAACCATACCTTTTCTACGCCCAACTGTGCCGCAAGTGTTGCCGTCAGACTGACTTCGCCGTCGGAACGGTGGACGGATATGCCTTGAGGTTTATTGATGGCGACAAAATCTTGGTGTCTGAATAAGATTTCCCACATATTTGAACCTGAATATGCCTGACAGAAGCTTTCTGTCAGGCATTGTTGTGATGTTCTGCAATCATTTTTTGGTACACGGCCGGCGGCACATATCTTTTGACGGTTTCCATCCAGCCGTCAGGCCCGACCAAGCCTTTAACCATAGTGGAGGATACTTCGGCAATTTCGCGCGGCGGCATGAGGAATACGGTGGATATTTCAGGTGCGAGATCGCTGTTGATATGGCGCATGGAACGTTCGTATTCGTAATCTGAAGCAGAACGTATGCCGCGCACGATGAATCCTGCCTGCACTTCGCGAGCGTAATGCACCAAAAACCGGTTTTCAAATACATCGATTCTGACGTTGGGAAACATTTCGGTAATATCGTGCAGCATATCCCGCCTATCGGCTATCGTGTAGGTGCTGCGTTTATCCGGATTAATGCCGATGGAGACAATAAGTTCGTCAAACATGGATTGCGCCTGCCGTATCATCCACAGATGCCCCAATGTGGGCGGATCGAAACTGCCGGCATAAACGGCACGGCGCGGTGTATTCGGTAACATTTGATTCCTCCCGGCTTCATAGCCGGCTGTGTTTTTATGGGTGTGCATCCGTATTGTATGCCCAAAACAAAATGCCGTCTGAAATAACTTTTCAGACGGCATGGTTCGGATGGCGTTTTACCGATATCAATCATCACCGTTTAAAGACAATAGGATATGCAACAAGCTGCTGAATATGTTGTATAAGGAGATGAAGATGGTTAATGCCGCGCTGATGTGGCTGTCTTCTCCGCCGTCAATGACGGTGCGTACCTGCCACATAATCATTAAGGAACTGAACAAGACAAAACCTGCCGAAATGGTCAAGGCGAGTGCGGGAATACTCAAACAGGTTGGCCACCATGGCGACCATCAGAATCACCGCACCTACAGTCAGAAAGCGTGCAAGTTCGTTCATATTAAGCCTCGAACGTCGCGCCAGTACGGACATGGTCAGGAAAACGGCGGCGGTCATGACTGCGGCAATGCCGACGATTTTCGCACCGTCGGCAATATGAAGCGCGTATTGCAGCACGGGGCTGATCAATACGCCTATACCGAATGTGAATACCATTAACAGGGTAACGCCGGTATTACTGTAACGGTTTTTCTCGATAAGATAAGTCATGCCGTAGAAAAATACCAAGAATGCGATGAGACTGATCCAGCGCGAACCTAAGGCGGCATAAAAATTGAAGTTCATGCCGGCGGCAAATGCCGCACCTGCCACCACAGGGATAAAGGACAGACCGAGTAGGCGGTAAGTTTTTTGCAAAACGGTGTTTTTAGAAACTGTATGCGCGGTGTAGTCGTAAACGTCGTGCTGCATGGCATATGCTCCTGAAAGTGTGGTTGGGAATACTTGGGGATTTTAACATTGTTCAACGTCAAAACTTGTTCGGTTGCGTCAAGATAAGGTTGTTCTGAGTATTTTAAAGGCTGTCCGAAACAAGTTCGGACAGCCTTTTATTTGAAGCAGGAAACCGTTTATTGCGGAACATACCCCCTGAACGGCATCCGCACCATCGCCGAAGAAATACTGCTCCATCTGCTGAGCCAGGTATTCGCGCGCGCGCGGATCGGCAAGGCTTAAGCGGTTTTCGTTAATCAGCATGGTTTGGTGGCGCGTCCACGCCATCCATGCTTCTTGCGATACGTTTTTCAAAAAAATGCGCTTGCCCAATTCGTTGGGAAGCGGTGGAAATTTCATGCCTTCGGCTTCTTTGTTGAGCTTAACGCAGAATACCATGCGTGCCATAGCGGATTCCTTTGCTGTGTGTTCAGAAATAACGGGGGTGATTTTAACCGATTAGGGGTACAGACAAAAAGCCTTCTTATTCCCGATGATAAGGATGGTTGTGCAGGATGGAAATGGCCCGGTAGAGCTGCTCGGTCAGAAGGACGCGCACCATGCCGTGCGGCAGGGTGAGGCTGGACAGGCGCATCATCATGCGGGCTTGTTGTTTGAGGCGGTCGGTCATGCCGTCCGCGCCGCCGATGACGAAGCAGACGTGTTCGCCGTTTTGCTGCCAGCTTTTTGAGGTGTTCCGCCAGCTCGACGGAGGTCGGTGCTTTGCCGCGTTCGTCAAGAACAACGAGGAACGCGCCTTGCGGAACGGCTTCGAGGATGCGTTTTTCTTCCGCCGCCATACCTTGGGCGGCATTCACGCCCGCGCCGCGTTTTTCGGGTTTGATTTCTTTGAGTGCGTAGGCGACGTCGCGTCCGAAGCGTTTGGCGTATTCGGCGACGGCCTCGTCAACCCAGCGCGGCATTTTGGTGCCGACTGCCAAAACGGTGATGTTCAATGCTTTCTCCCTTACAGGAAAATGCCGTCTGAACATTCAGACGGCATCGGGAATCAGTCTGCCGCATGCCACGGCTTCTGCATTCCGGCGTGGAAACTCGGTTTCTCGCCGCCCCAGAGGGTGTCGATGTCGTAGAAGTCGCGCACGGCAGGGAGCATGACGTGGACGACGAGGTCTCCTGCATCAACCAACGTCCATTCACCGCTGTCGCCTTCGGTACTGAGGATTTCAAAACCGGCTTCTTTCAAATCGACGGCAACGTTGTTGGCCAGTGCTTTGACTTGGCGCGTACTGTCGCCGCTGGCGATAATCATTCTGGCAAACAGCGAAGTTTTTGTCTTGCGTTTCGAGAACGGAAATGTCTTTGGCTTTGATGTCTTCAAGGGCGTTGACGGCCACCCCGACCATTTTTTTGCAGGTCTTGCAGTTCTTGCTCGTTCATTATGTTCCTAACGGGATGTTTTCAGACGGCATTATAGCCGTTCCTTACTGATTTGACTTTATTTTTTTCATACAGCCGGTGTTCTCGGATATAACGGGCGGCGGCAGGCGGGATGCCGTCTGAAACACCGGCGGCACTCAGGTTGCGGCGGATTTCCGTTGACGACACATTATGCATCGGGGCGGACAAGATGCGGACGCTGCCGTCCTGAAGGGACTTGCCCAGCCACGCGTGCAGTTCGCCTGGCATTTGGTGCAGACTGCCGCCCTGCCTCATGGCGACGGCGATATTGGTTTCGCGCACGAGCATCTGCCATTTTTTCCATGTGTGCAGCTTCATCAGGCTGTCGCTGCCCATCAGCCACCAGAGTTGCGCCGAGGGGAACTGCTGGCGGAAAAATTTGGACGGTGTCGAAAGTGTAAGTCTCGCCGTGACGGACGATGTCGCAGTCGCTGACGGCAAAACGCGCATCTTCTGCCGTCACCAGTTCGACCATGGCAAGGCGGTCGGCGGCGGAAGCGGAGGCGGCGTCTTTGTGATACGGGCCGCCTGCCGGCAGGAAAACAACCGTGTCCAACCCGATTTCATCGGCAAAGGCACGAGCGATATGAAGGTGCCCGTTGTGTATCGGGTCGAAAGTACCGCCGAACAGTCCGATTTTTCTTCATGATGTTTCTATTCCTTCTGATAAGTCCATGCCGTCTGAAACACTGCCGTCCACAATCAGGGTCAGTTTGCCGGTAACGGGATGGATGACCAATCCGTGAACGGCAATATGGCGCGGCATCAGCGGATGGCGGCGGATGAGTTCGACCGTATGGCGCACGCTGTCTTCGACGTTGTCGAAACCGGTCAGCCAGCCGTCGAGGTCGACACCGGCATAACGCAAGGTTTCGATACGGTCGTCGGGAATATTGCTTTCATGCACCTTACTGAGAAAGCCGGCCGCATTCAAACCTGCATACCGCAATCGTGATGGGAGATGACCATAATTTCTTTGACTTTCAGTTCAAACACGGCAACCAGCAGGCTCCTCATGACCGAACCCCACGGATGCGCAACCAGCGCACCTGCATTTTTAATCAGTTTGGCATCGCCGTTTCTCAACCCTAAAGCATTGGGCAGCAGCTCGATAATCCGCGCATCCATGCAGGACAAAATCGCCAACTCCCTGCCAGGGTATTTGTCGGTAAAATATTTCTCATATTCGCCTGACTCGACAAACTTCTGATTATAGGAAAGAATTTCGCTCAACTCGCTCATTTTGCCGTCCTCTGAAAAAGGGTTCACATTATAACGTTTCCGTCTGTTTTCCGCCCTCGCCGTTGTCCAACAGCAGGAAAATGCCCACCGCAAATGCCGACAACAGCAATGTCAACACCATTGCCCGTGCATAATTATCCTCACCCGCACGCCCCAAATAGGCATAAATCAAAGTCGTCAACGTCTGCCATTCCGGACGCGACAGGAACAATGTCGCCGCAAATTCGCCCACGCAGGTTGCCGCCGCCAAAGTCAGGCCGCGCCGCAACGCCGGTTTCAAGAGGGGAGCGTAATACGGTATGCCGTCTGAAAGCCGTTTGCGCCCAAACCTGCCGCCGCCCTGCCGTAATCCGGCGGCAGTGCATCCCAGGCCGATAAAACATCTTTTGCCACAAACGGATAAGCCAACAGCGCATACATCGCCAGCAGCAACGGCAACGAAGCCGTCCACTGCGGATAAAGCAGCAGCACGCCCGCCGAAACACAAACCGGCGACACCATAAACGGCAAAAACATCAGCCCGCGCATCCACGCCAACCGCCGCGCCGCCGCCGCATACATGACACCCAATACCGCCGCCGAAAATACCGCCGCCGCCGAGAAGCGCAAAGTATTCCACACCGCCTGCCAAGTTTCGCGTTCCGCCAACACCTGCCAAGATTCTCCCGCAGAACAGGCCTTTACCACGACCGCCGCCAGCGGGAACAGGCAGCATATACCCAACACCGCCGCCGCAAACGCCAGCAGCACATATTCCCCGACCGACTGCGGTTCAGACGGCATCACAGGGGAAACCGCCTTATCCGAACCCGCGCGTCTGCCGAACCACGCATACAGCAATCCCGCCGCCGCCGTTACCCCCAACACCAGCCACACCAGCACCGAAGCAACCGCCATATCGAGTTCGAACATGACCAACTGGTAAATTTCCACTTCGACCGTAGCATAATGGCTGCCGCCCAGCAGCAGCGCCAGCCCGAACCCGGAAAAACAATACAGAAAGACAAGGCACACGCCGCCGGCAAGCCACGGGCGCAAAACGGGCATTTCAATGTCCCAAAACCGCCGCCACGCCCCCGCGCCCAATGTCCGTGCCGTCTGAAGCCGTGCCGCAGGCACTTGCACAAACCCCTGATATGCCGCCCTGACCAACACAGGAAGGTTAAAAAAACACATTGCCGTACAACAACAGATACGGCGTATCCTGCCAGCCGCGCCACAACAGGCCGTCCGCCCCGAACAGGGCCAGCACGCCCACGCCCGCCACCAACGTGGGCATCACGAAAGGTAGCATCAGCAGGCGCAGCACGAAAGTCCGCCCCGGGAACGCCAGCCGCGCCAACACCCACGCGACAGGTACGCCCAAGGGAAGCACCAAGATACAGGTTGCCGCCGCCTGAAATACCGTCCATGCCAGACGTTCGAGCATATAAGCATCCGACAGCACCGCGCCCCATGCAAAACCGTCATACGCCGCCATCGCCCACAAAGGCGCAAGCACCATCGCGGTCAAAAAAAACAGGGGCGGCAGCGTAACCAATCCGACAACCGCCCAACGCCGCATATCCATCCATTTTCCCATTTCAAAACATAATGGCTGGATTGTACCCAAAGCCAATCAAAAATGACTGCACAATTTTATCCGTCCACAGTCAAACCTCTACCAACCGCCGGAATTCAGAGGCAAACACCGGCGCGGGTGCGTAACAAAGCAACCGAAACCGGTACGCCGAACCGGAAAATATATTCAAACCCGAAACAAAATGCCGTCTGAAACCCTTTTCAGACGGCATCGGATGTTGCCCGACAAACCACATCAACCCAAACTCAACAGCAGGTTGCGGAACGCGTTCGGGTCTTTGATAAACGTCATCTCACCCTCCTGCGGAAAATGAAAATCCAACAGGCGCGACACCCAAAAACGGATGCAGCCGGCACGTTGGGCGGTCGGGAAATACGCCTTTTCTTCGGCGCTCAAGGGGCGCACGCCCTCATAACCGCCGATAAACGCCTTTTTCAACGCCTCATCCAACTTATTGTCCGCCGCCCTTGCCCAATCGTTGACCGCAATCGCCAAGTCATACATAAAATTGCCCCGGCAGGCATAATAGAAATCGATGAAGCCCGATACCTGACCGCCGTCAAGCAACACATTGTCTTTAAACAGGTCGGCATGGATGATGCCCGAAGGCAGATGATTGCCGAGATTGTCCTTCAGCGCATCGATTTCGGAACACAGCAGCGCGGCATCGTCTTGCGACAGGACGGGCAGCAGCCGGGCGCACGCCTCCGTCCACCACGCATCGTAACGCGGGTTTTCCATTTCAAAGGGAAATCGGCGGCGGCAAGGTGCATTTTGGCCAACATCGCACCGGTATGCGAAACACTGCTCCGCCGTCGGCAGCGCAGTATCCGAACCTTTCAGGCAGGCAACCAGGCAGGCAGGCTTGCCCGCCAAAACGGAATCAAGCCGGCCGTCTTTACGCGCAACCGGCGCGGCAACCGCCACGCCCTTCATACTCAAATGCCGGTTAAGCTCCAGAAAAAACGGCAACTCTTCCTGTTTCAACACTTCAAACACGGTCAGCACATAACGTCCCGAAGTCGTCGTCAGAAAATAATTGCTGTTGGTAATCCCCTGCGCGATACCCTGCAGGGAAACAAATTCCCCAAATCGTAACCGCTCAGGAAGCCGCGCATTTCATCATCGGAAACACTGGTATAGACAGACATATCAACTCACTTGCTCAAAAACGGGCAAACCCGCCGTCAGAACGCCGGACGGCAAGCAAACATATAATTCACATCGGTCGAATCGCACAGGGCATAAGTTTGCGACAACACATGGTAAGTCATACCCTTCGTATCCGCCACATCCAAGCCCGCCTGACGGCACATCCGCGCCAGCTCGGCAGGCGCGATGAATTTTTTCCAGTCGTGCGTGCCTTTGGGGACAAACTTCAACAGATATTCCGCCGCCACAATCAGATGCAGGTACGATTTCGGGTTTTTATTGATGGTGGAAAAAAACACCATGCCGTCCGGTTTGACCAGCTTGGCACAAGCACGCACGATGGAGGCGGGATCGGGGACGTGTTCCATCATTTCCATGCACGTTACCACATCGAACGAATGAGGCTCCGCCTCGGCAAGGTCTTCCACGCGGATACATTCGTATTCGATATCGGCGACATTGTTCAAAGCCGCGTGCAGGCGGGCGGTTTCCAACGACTGCTCCGCCATGTCGATGCCCTTTACAAACGCCGAGCCGCGCCGCGCCATGCTTTCCGCCAGGATGCCGCCGCCGCAGCCTACATCCAAAACCAGTTTGCCGCACAAATCCGCGTGTCCGTCGATATAATCGAGCCGGAGCGGATTGATGTCGTGCAAGGGCTTGAATTCACCCGACTTGTCCCACCATTTGTCGGCAATCCGGCTGAATTTGGCAATTTCCTCTGCGTCCACATTATATTTTCTGTCAGACATCCTGCCTCCCATCATTCAAAAACACGGCGGCGTCCGCCGTTGCCCAAAAAGGAAAAAAAGATTATACTATGGAACGTCATGCCGTCTGAACAGACTTTCAGACGGCATGACCGCAAACACCTTACAGCCCCCGCACTTTACGGCATAATGGCGGCCACGCTTTTCGTCAGAAAGATAAAAATATGTCAACCAAAAACCCCTTCCCTGTTCGGCGGCGCGATGATTATCGCCGGTACGGTTATCGGCGCAGGCATGCTTGCCAACCCGACCGCCACATCCGGCGTATGGTTTACCGGCTCGCTGGCCGTGTTGCTGTACACCTGGTTTTCCATGCTTTCCAGCGGCCTGATGATTTTTGGAAGTCAACACCCACTATCCCCACGGCGCCAGCTTCGACACCATGGTCAAAGACCTGCTCGGACAGAGCTGGAACATCATCAACGGCGTTGCCGTCGCCTTCGTTTTATACCTGCTCACTTACGCTTATATCTTCGTCGGCGGCGATTTGACCGCCAAAGGTATCGGCAGCGCGGTAGGCGGAGAAATTTCGCTCACCGTCGGCCAACTCGTCTTCTTCGGCATCCTCGCCTTTTTGCGTTTGGGCATCCGCACGCTTGGTCGACCGATTCACCAGCGTCCTCATCGGCGGCATGGTATTAACCTTTATTTGGGCAACCGGCGGCCTGATTGCCGATGCCAAAATGCCCGTCCTCTTCGACACCCAAGCCCCAGCCGGCACCGGCTACTGGATTTATGTCGCCACCGCCCTACCCGTCTGCCTCGCTTCCTTCGGCTTCCACGGCAACGTCTCCAGCCTGCTCAAATACTTTAAAGGCGACGCGCCCAAAGTGGCGAAATCCATCTGGACGGGCACACTGATCGCGCTGGTGATTTACGTCCTCTGGCAAATCGCCATCCAAGGCAACCTGCCGCGCAACGAATTCGCCCCCGTGATTGCCGCCGAAGGGCAAGTCTCCGTCCTGATTGAAACCCTGTCCAAATTCGCTCAAACCGGCAATATGGATAAAATATTGTCCCTGTTTTCCTACATGGCAATCGCCACCTCGTTTTTAGGCGTAACCTTAGGTCTGTTCGACTACATCGCCGACATCTTCAAATGGAACGACAGCGTGTCCGGCCGCACCAAAACCGCCGCACTGACCTTCCTACCGCCTCTAATTTCCTGCCTGCTCTTCCCCACCGGCTTCGTTACCGCCATCGGCTACGTCGGCCTGGCGGCAACCGTCTGGACAGGCATCATCCCCGCCATGCTGCTCTACCGTTCGCGCAAAAAATTCGGCGCAGGCAAAACCTATAAAGTTTACGGCGGCTTGTGGCTGATGGTTTGGGTCTTCCTTTTCGGCATCGTCAACATCGCCGCACAGGTATTGAGCCAAATGGAACTCGTCCCCGTATTTAAAGGATAAAGGCAAAATGCCGTCTGAAGCCCTGTTCAGACGGCATTTTCGCAACCGTTGCAGCCGTGCGGCAAAAAGCTAACGGGCAATTTTCAAAACGTCGTACAGATAGTTGCGGTAATTTCCGACCAACTCCCGGTTCGGGCAGTCTTCTAACCCGCCGCCGCACAAACCGCGCATCGCCATATTCGCACGCATGAAGCCGTCTTTGGCTTCCAAACCCGCCGCCTCCATCAGCACGCCGCCTGCAAAGGCAAGGTCGAGGAAATCCTGTCGCTGTACGAATCCGCCGGCAATATTGCTCCTGACGGCAAACTGCGTTACATAATCCGGCTGCGCGTAATCCCACTTCTTCCTGACGGACACGCCCTCAAACGGTACCTGATGATCGCCGAAATAACCGAAAACAAAGGGTTTGCCGCGTTCGTGCAGATAACGGTCGAAACTTTCCACCGCTTTGTCCAAATCGGCAATGCGCCCGATGTAGTCATTAAGCGCAGATACGGTTTTCGCACTCAAATCAGGCGCATCCAAATCAAACACATTGTCGGTATCCGTCCGATACGGCCCGTGCTCCTTCATGGTCAGCACATATACGAACATCGGTTGGCGCACGTTTTTCCAAATCGGGATGGCGTTTTTTTCCAAAATCATCCGCGCATACTGCATCATTTCCTCACTGGAAATATGCCACAGGTTTTTGCCCATCGGCGCGGGATAGCCCAAATCTTGCGGCTGGAACATCAGATTAAAGCCGAAATGATCATATGCTGCCTTGGCATTGTAGTTTCCCTTGGTAAATGGCGAGAGTGCCACGCAAAAAAATAACCGTGTTCGCGCAGGTTGCGGACAAAAACCGGTCTGCAAATGCGGTACGACCGAGTAAAACACGCCACTTGCCAACGCGCCGAAATCCGTGGACGGAACACCCGCCAAAAACGCAAATTCGGACTTCCACGTTGCGCCGCCGAAAGTATGCACGCGCAAAGGTGAGGAAAATACAGTATCTTCCTGCCGTCCGAACATTTTCAAATCGGGAATCTTGGCGGCAGCAAAGTCAAAACAGTGCGGATCGAGCGTCGATTCCATCAGGGTAACGACAATATCGGGTTTTTCATCCGACATGCCGCACGGCTGGGTTTCAGACGGCATCTGTTTGGCAAACCCCTCTCCATCGCCCTCGAACACGGGTACTTGGAAAAACACCGCCCGACAGGACATCGGCAGGTTCAAAAACACGTCGCGCCCGTCGTCCGGCAGCGAGTCCAGCCACGTCTTTACCGCGCCCGGATGTTTAGAAAAAAATACCCCATCGACGCAAACGATGTCGCAAACAACGCCGCACCTGCCCAACGCCACGGCACACCCAAAGTATCCGCACCGCTCCAGCCGAAAACCGCATATGCCGCCAAAGCCAGCAGCCCCGCCATACCGATAACCGCTTCCTTATAATGGAACAGCGTTTCCCAATTCCGCCAGTCGGCAATCAGCAAAAAGTCGGAAATCAACAGCGGTTGTTTGTAATAATGGATTTTCAGCCTGTGGAACAGTATCAGCACCACAAACCAGACCGAAGCGAAATTCAAGGCGCGCTGCCACTGAGCCGTCAACATCAGCATACCGCCCGCCAAAAAGACAAACAGCGCCGACGCGAAAAAAATACGTCCAGCGGTAGTGCGACCTGATAATCAGCACCAACGCCGCCGTTACAAACAAAAAAATAGGAAAACATAGGCAACCATCCCGCCCCACTCCTTAAAACGGCATACCTGAGCCGCCGTTGCGAATTATTATCGAAAGCGTGCATTATAATGCAGCACAGGCGCATTTCCACCGATATTTCAGTATAATGCCATCCCCGAACCTGCCCAACCCAAAGGAACCGTGATGAAACTCATCATTCTCGACCGCGACGGCGTCATCAACCAGGACCGCGACGACTTCGTTAAATCCGTTGACGAGTGGATACCTATCGAAGGCAGCATGGATGCGGTGGCATTCCTGACGCAGGCAGGCTGCACCGTTGCCGTCGCCACCAACCAATCCGGCATCGGCCGCAAATATTTTACCGTTCAAGACCTCACCGAAATGCATGCCAAAATGCACCGCCTCATCCGTCAGGCAGGCGGGGAAATCGACGGCATCTGGTTCTGCCCGCATACCGGCGCCGACGGCTGCGGCTGCCGCAAGCCCAAACCGGGCATGATTGAAGACATCCTCGAACGCTTCAACGCCCAAGCTTCGGAAACTTGGCTGGTCGGCGACAGCCTGCGCGATTTGCAGGCAATCGATGCCGTCGGCGGAAAACCCGCACTGGTTCTGACCGGAAAAGGCAAAAAAACGCTCTCCCAACACGGACACGAATTGCCCGAACACACACAGGTTTTCGATACCCTGCTCGATTTCTCACAATACATCATGCAGGAAAACGCCGCACTGCAAACCGACTGAACATACCGCATTTCCGACAAGGCAAAACCATGCTCATCATCCGCAACCTGATTTACTGGCTGATACTCTGTTCCAGCCTGATTTTCCTCTTTCCCTTTATGCTGCTCGCTTCGCCTTTCCGGGACGGGGCGCACAAGATGGCGCGGGTCTGGGTCGGCATCCTCAACTGGTCGCTCAAACACATCGTCGGGCTCAAATACCGCATCATCGGCGCGGAGCACATTCCGGACCGCCCCGCCGTCATCTGCGCCAAACACCAAAGCGGCTGGGAAACGCTTGCCCTTCAGGACATTTTTCCGCCGCAGGTGTTCGTCGCCAAGCGCGAGTTGTTCAAAATCCCCTTTTTCGGTTGGGGTTTGAAGCTGGTCAAAACCATAGGCATAGACCGCAACAACCGCCGCAAGGCCAACGAACGGCTGATGAAGCAGGGTTTGGCGCGCAAAAACGAAGGCTATTGGATTACCATTTTCCCCGAAGGCACGCGCCTTACGCCCGGAAAGCGCGGCAAATACAAGCTTGGCGGAGCGCGCATGGCGAAAATGTTTGAGATGGACATCGTCCCCGTCGCCCTCAACAGCGGCGAATTTTTGGCCGAAAAATTCCTTTCTGAAATATCCGGGGAAATCACCGTCGTCATCTGTCCGACCATCCCGCACGCAAGCGGCAGCGAAGCCGAATTGATGGAAAAATGCGAACACCTCATCGAAACGCAGCAGCCGCTCATTTCCGGCGCAGGCCCGTTTGCCGCCAAAATGCCGTCTGAAACCGTATGACCTCCCTGATCCACACTCTTTCAGACGGCATGGAACTGACCATAGAAATCAACCACCGTGCCAAGAAAAACCTGATTATCCGCCCTATCGGCACACATACCGTCCGCATCAGCATCCCGCCGCACCTGTCCGCCGCCGCCCTCAACCGCTGGCTGTACAAAAACGAAGCCATCCTGCAGCGAACACTGGCAAAAACACCGCCGCACAATACGGTAAACCGGCTGCCCGAACATATCTGGTTCCACGGCAGGCAGCTTGCCCTCACCGCCCATCAAGACACGAAAATCCTGCTGATGCCGTCTGAAATCCGCGTTCCCGAAGACACGCACGACAAACAGGCGGCTCTGTTGGCAACCTTTCTGAAACGGCAGGCTCAAAGCTACCTGCTTCCCCGTCTCGAACACCACGCCCGCACCACACAACTGTTCCCCGCCTCCTCCTCGCTGACCTCTGCCAAAACCTTCTGGGGCGTGTGCCGCAAAACCACAGGCATACGCCTCAACTGGCGGCTGATCGGCGCACCGGAATACGTTGCCGACTATGTCTGCATACACGAACTCTGCCACCTCGCCCACGCCGACCACAGCCGCGCATTCTGGGCACTGACCCGCCGCTTCGCACCCTACGCGGACGAAGCGAAACAGTGGCTCAAAGCGCACGGTAGGGAACTTTTCGCCTTGGGCTGACGCTGCCCGGGCAGACATCCGCCAATTCAGGCTTCCGCCCAAACGGACATCCGGAAGGCAGCATCACAGCCGGCGGCACATACCGCTGCCACCGCTTTCAGACGGTATTTTTTGCGTTTTTCGGGATGGAAGGGGAAGTGAAACGCTGTCAAACCGATAAGTTTCCGCACCGACAGGTCTGGATTCCCGCCTGCGCGGGAATGACGGTTCGGGTATTTCTGACGATTCATCGAGCCGTAGGGTGGGCTTCAGCCCACCAATTTCACCGCATCAAAGGTTTTTTTGGAGAATAGGCGGGATTCGGCGGTTTCGGTTTTCGGCGGAGTTGGTGGGATTTTTGAAATCGTTGAAATTGGCGAAGTTGGTTGGAATCGGCGGAATCGGTGGGCTGAAGCCCACCCTACAGCCTTTTTCTACACAATACGGTAATTTTGAAGTTCGAGAATCGTTATTTGCAAGTCCAAGTGGAAATTTTGTAAAATTTGAAACCACATATCAAATATTACCAAACGGAACAAGGGTATTTAATACAGTAATTCCCAAAGGGGGACAATAATGTATGAAAATATGTTACTTAACGCAGATGAGTTAATGTGGTTTTTGAAAAAAAGAACCAGTAATTAGCGAAGATGAAAGTTGTGTTATTTTTCAAATTAAATGACGGTATCAATAATTCTGAAATTGCCTTTGGATATGCTTTTGCCGTATGTATCCATAAAAAGTTTTTTTCATCTATTGGAATGATTTGCTCATATTATTTAGAGCAAATTATTGAAATGAAAAATAAAAAAAATGATGAGATAAGTGAATATCTTTATGTTGAATTAAAACAAAATAACGATGTTAGTAGTTTTAGCATAAGAATAAAACCACATATCCAAATAAACTTGCAATCGCTTTTGTAGCTAATAAGCAGTAGCGTGAGCAACTTTTTGGCATTTACTGCAATAACATTCAGGAACATTACCTACAACAATGCCGACGTCGTTTGCGTATTTACCGACAAAAGAGTGCAAAAGCCTGCCTCCGGCAGCGAATCGTCCGTAAGCGGATCGGTTCCTGCAAAATAGGCTTCCGTCCGCACACCGGCTCCGAACCGTACCCCGTTTGAAAACAAAAATGCCGTCTGAAACCCGACATCCGGTTTTCAGACGGCATTTTTTGCTTGACGTTTTAGCTGTAAAGCTTCGCTCCTTTTTTGACGAACTCAATCGCTTTTTCTTCCATGCCTTGCTGTTGGGCCTTTTGCTTGTCGGCGTAGTCGCGTACTTCCTGCGTGATTTTCATCGAGCAGAATTTGGGGCCGCACATCGAGCAGAAGTGGGCGATTTTCGCACCTTCGGCAGGCAGGGTTTCGTCGTGGAAGCTTTCGGCGCGTTCGGGGTCAAGGCTGAGGCGGAATTGGTCGCGCCAGCGGAACTCGAAACGCGCCTTGCTCAGGGCGTTGTCGCGCAACTGTGCGCCCGGCCAGCCTTTTGGCGAGGTCGGCGGCGTGGGCGGCGAGTTTATAGGTGATGATACCGGTGCGCACGTCTTCTTTGTCGGGCAGGCCGAGATGCTCTTTCGGGGTAACGTAGCAGAGCATGGCCGTACCGTACCAGCCGATATTGGTCGCGCCTATGCCCGAGGTGATGTGGTCGTAGCCGGGTGCGATGTCGGTAACGAGCGGGCCGAGTGTGTAGAAAGGCGCTTCAAAGCAGTGTTGCAGCTCTTCGGTCATGTTTTCTTTGACGCGTTGCAACGGCACATGGCCGGGGCCTTCGATCATGACTTGTACGTCGTGCTTCCACGCTTTATCGGTCAATTCGCCCAAGGTATGTAATTCGGCGAATTGGGATTCGTCGTTGGCATCGGCAATGCAGCCGGGGCGCAGGCCGTCGCCGAGGCTGAACGACACATCATACGCCTTCATGATTTCACAGATTTCGTCGAAATGCGTGTAGAGGAAGTTTTCTTTGTGGTGGGCGAGACACCATTTCGCCATAATCGAACCGCCGCGGGATACGATGCCGGTGAGGCGGTTGGCGGTCATCGGCACATAACGCAGCAATACGCCCGCGTGTATGGTGAAATAGTCCACGCCTTGCTCCGCCTGTTCGATTAAGGTGTCGCGGAACAAATCCCAAGTCAAATCTTCGGCAATACCGCCGGTTTTTTCCAAAGCCTGATAAATGGGCACCGTACCGATGGGGACGGGCGCGTTGCGGATAATCCATTCGCGAGTTTCGTGGATATGCGCGCCGGTAGATAAGTCCATAATTGTGTCCGCGCCCCAACGCAGCGACCACACCATTTTTTTCGACTTCTTCGGTCAGGCTGGAGGTTACGGCGGAATTGCCCAAGTTGCCGTTGATTTTTGACGCGGAAGTTGCGGCCGATAATCATCGGTTCGAGTTCGGGGTGGTTGATGTTGGCAGGGATAATTGCACGTCCGGCAGCGATTTCTTGGCGCACGAATTCAGGCGTGATTTGGTCGGGATGGGTCGGGATGTTCGCACCGAAACTTTGCCCTGCGTGCTGTTTCAAGAGCTTGGCATATTCAGGCCGTCTGAAAAGCTCGTCCAGCTTCATGCGTTCGCGTATGGCGACAAACTCCATTTCCGGCGTGATGATGCCTTGGCGGGCGTAGTGAAGCTGGGTTACGTTGCGGCCGGCTTTGGCACGGCGCGGGCGGGTGATTTGGTTGAAACGCAGATGGGCGGTTTGCGGGTCGTGTGCGCGTTCGATGCCGTATTCGCTGGAGAGCTTGGGCAGGATTTCGGTATCGCCGCGTTCATCCAGCCATGCGGTGCGGATGTGCGGTAGGCCTTGTTTCAAGTCGATGTGTGCCGCCGGGTCGCCGTACACGCCGCTGGTGTCATAGACGGGAATCGGCGGATTGGCTTCCGTACCTTGCGCCGTGTAAGTGTCGTCCTGACGGATTTCACGCAAAGACACGCGGATGTCGTCGCGGCTGCCTTGCAGATACACGCGCTCCGAGTTCGGATATTTAAAGCGGATGCCGATGTCTTCGCTCAAGTCGGCAAGCTCGCGCGCTTCGTTGCCGGAAGTTTTTGGCAGTTTTTTTGGCGTAGTCATAAAAAATGCTCCTGTTTTCTCGTTTAGAATAAAGAAACAGGAGCACTTTGCTTTTTCAAACGGCCCGAGTATCAAAAAATGCCGTCTGAAAGACAGAATCCGTGAAAACTCCCCACGCAGGTATTATCCCGATCGGGTGTAAAGGGTATTTCTCAGCCGCCTGAACATCAGGCAGCACCCCTGTTTCAATGTTAACTAAAATTAAATCACGAACATGAACTTTTGTAAAGAAAATAATATTTCAAATCAGGCATAAACCGGCCTCGGACAAGGTTTCATGATTTTTCGCGGAAAGAATGCTTGACACCGCGTACTGCCTTCTGTATAGTTTCACTTTCTGACGCGGGATGGAGCAGCATGGTAGCTCGTCGGGCTCATAACCCGAAGGTCGTAGGTTCGAATCCTGCTCCCGCAACCAAATATTAAAACCCCTCGGCTAAAACCGAGGGGTTTTGCTTTGTCCGCCAAACGGCGCACTACCCTCGCAGTTGCAATCTCAACCGGTTTGGTTACAATCTTCCGCACTGTTTTTCAAGAAAGCCAACCATGCCGACCGTCCGTTTTACCGAATCCATCAGCAAACACGACCTTGATGCCCTGTTCGAGTGGACAAAAAGCAAGTTACGGGGCAGAAAGCTGCTGGAAAACGCTGTATCTGAACGGCCTGCCTTTGGGAAATCTGTCACAGGAATGGGCGGAGCGCGTTAAGACAGACTGGCGGGCAGGCTGCTCGGAGTCTTCAGACGGCATTTTTCTGAATACGGACGGCTGGTCGGATATGGGCGGCCGCTTGCAGCACCTCGCCCGCACATGGAACAAGGCTGGGCTGCTTCACGGATGGCGCAACGAGTGTTTCGACCTGACTGACGGCGGCGGCAATATCTTGTTCTCACTCGAACGCGCCGCTTTCCGTCCGTTCGGACTGCTCAGCCGCGCCGTCCATCTCAACGGTCTGACCGAATCGGACGGCCGATGGCATTTCTGGATAGGCAGGCGCAGTCCGCACAAAGCAGTCGATCCCGACAAACTCGACAATACTGCCGCCGGTGGTGTTTCCAGCGGTGAATTGCCGTCTGAAACCGTGTGTCGCGAAAGCAGCGAAGAAGCCGGTTTGGATAAAACGCTGTTCCCGTTTATCCGTCCGGTATCCCGGCTGCACAGCCTGCGCCCCGTCAACCGCGGCATCCACAATGAAATCCTGTATGTATTCGATGCCGTCCTGCCCGAAACCTTCCGGCCTGAAAAATCAGGATGGTGAAGTGGCATGTTTTGAAAAAGATGGACATTGGCGGTCTGTTGAATGCCATGTTGTCCGGACGCATGATGCACGATGCCCAGCTCGTTACTTTGGATGCATTCGACCGTTACGGATTAATCGCCCCGAACCACCCTCTGTCGGACTGGCTTCGCGGCATCAGGACTTAGGAACCGGTATGCTCAAATTGAACAAGGTCTGCAAACGCTTCGGCAATAAAACCGTCGCCGACGACATCTGCCTAACTGTCGGCCGCGGCAAAATACTTGCCGTGCTGGGTCGGTCGGGCTGCGGAAAATCAACACTGCTGAATATGATTGCGGGGATTATCCGTCCGGACGGCGGGGAAATATGGCTGAACGGGGAAAACATTACCCGTATGCCGCCCGAAAAACGCCGTATTTCGCTGATGTTTCAAGATTACGCGCTGTTTCCCCACATGAGTGCGCTGGAAAATACGGCATTCGGTTTGAAAATGCAAAAAATGCAGAAAACCGAAGCCGAACGCCTTGCCATGGCGGCACTTGCCGAAGTCGGACTGGAAAACGAGGCGCACCGTAAGCCTGAAAAACTTTCCGGAGGCGAGAAGCAACGGTTGGCACTGGCGCGCGCTTTGGTTGTCCGCCCTTCCCTGCTGTTGCTGGACGAATCGTTTTCCAGTTTGGACACGCATTTGCGCGACCAGCTGCGCCGCATGACTGCCGAACGTATCCGAAACGGCGGCATCCCTGCCGTTTTGGTGACTCATTCGCCCGAAGAAGCCTGTACGACGGCAGACGAAATTGCTGTGATGCATGAAGGGAGGATTCTACAATACGGTACGCCCGAAACATTGGTCAAAACACCGTCCTGCGTGCAGGTCGCCCGACTGATGGGGCTGCCCAACACCGACGATGACCGCCATATTCCGCAACATGCGGTGCGTTTCGACCAAGACGGCATGGAGTGCCGCGTATTATCCCGCACCTGTTTGCCCGAATCGTTCAGCCTGTCCGTCCTCCATCCGGAACACGGCATCCTGTGGCTGAACCTCGATATGCCGCACGCCGATGAGATATCGGGAAACGATACGGTACGCATCCATATCGAAGACAGGGAAATCGTCCATTTTCGTTGATGCTTCCTTAAAAACAAAATGCCGTCTGAAAAACCTTTCAGACGGCATTTTTTTTTTACCAAAGCAGCTATATTTTTTCTAAGGGCGTTATTTGACTGCAATCTTTTTCCATTGTCAACAATATTTATTTCCGCACTTTGGCTTCGCCCTCTTCCTCGACAGGCACACTGTTAATTTGTTTAATCAGTTTTTCCGACTTTTCCTCGTCCTCGCAGCGGATGACTTTCGCAGTATCGCCTTCAAGCTGTCCGGCATTGCTGTGCAGGATGATGTTTTTGACCGACAGGATATTGTTGGGGTTCATCGAAAAACGGCGCAGCCCCATACCGAGCAGGATGCGGGTAAACGCCGTATCGCCCGCCATTTCGCCGCACACGGATACGTCTTTTTCCATACGGTTGGCGGTACGGATGACGTGTTGCAGCATTTTCAACACGGAAGGATGTCCGGGCTGGTAGAGGTGGCTGACGCTGTCGTCGCCCCTGTCGACGGACAAGATGTATTGAATCAGGTCGTTGGTACCGATGGAAATAAAATCGACCAGTTTCAAAATGCTGCCGACGGTCAACGCGGCCGAGGGGATTTCAATCATGCAGCCGACACCGACATCGCCAAAGACTTCACCGCGCTCGGTAAGCTGCCGCTGGGCGGTGTCCAAATGAATCAGGCATTGGCGCACTTCGGACAATGAGGTAATCATCGGCCACATCATGCGCACGGGGCCGTGGGCGGCGGCGCGGAGGATGGCGCGCATCTGCGTGCGGAACATGACCGGCTCGGCAAGGCACAGGCGAATGCCGGTCATGCCCAGTGCGGGGTTGAGGCTGCCGTTGGGGGTAGCGTTTTGACCGAACCAGCGGGGGTTTTTATCCACGCCTAAATCAACGGTTCGAATGGTAACGCTTTTGCCTTTCATTTTTTTGACAATCGAGCTGTAAACTTCATACTGTTCGTCTTCAGACGGCATCGTATCGCGGTTCAGGTAAAGAAACTCGCTCCTGAACAACCCGATGCCGTCTGCGCCGAGATTATGCAGCAATTTGACATCTTCGGCTGATTCTATATTGCCCAAAAGCTCGATACAGACCCCGTCGGCAGTGGCGGCGGCGGTCTTTTTGAGCTTGTTCAACTCGCGTTTGTGGCTGCGGTATTCGCGGGCACGGCGGCGGTATTCGTTCAACACCGACTCATCCGGCGAAATAATCAATACGCCGTTGATACCGTCCACGATGACCGTTTCGCCTTCGGTAATCAGTTTGCGCGCGTTGTGCAGCCCGATAACGGAAGGAATATCCAAACTCCCTGCCCAAAATCGCCGTATGACTGGTCGGACCGCCGACATCGGTTACAAAAAGCGGCAATCCGCTGCTCCCTGAACAAAACCGTATCGGCAGGCGAAAGGTCGTGCGCAATCAGCACGGTTTCGTCAAACAGGTTGTCGGCAACATTTAAATCGTTGCCCTGCCCGACCAGGTTGTTGTGGATGCGCTGGACGACTTGCAGCATATCCTGCTTGCGTTCGCGCAAATAGGCATCGCCTATGCCGTCAAACTGAGCGGCAAGTTTGTCGCTCTGCTGTTTCAACGCCCATTCGGCGTTGATTTTTTGTTCTTTTAAAATATCGACGGGTTCGCGCGACAAGGTTACATCGGTCAGCAGCATCAGGTGCAGCGAAATAAACGCGCCCAATTCGGTCGGGGCGTTTTCGGGAATCGCGCTGCGCAGCTGTTCCAACTCTTTGCGCGTGGCTTTGATGGCGGCATCGAAACGGGCGGCTTCGGTGTCGATGAGCTCGTCTGAAACGTCGTATTGCGGCACTTCGGCCGTGCCGCGCGTAATCAGGTGGGCTTGTCCGATGGCGATGCCTTTGCCCGCGGCGACACCGTGCAGCACGATACTCATTATTCGCCCTCGCCGAAGTAGTCGTTGATTAAGTCGGTCAATGCCTTCATGGCGGCGGCTTCGTCCAAGCCGTCGGTTTCCAGCTCGATGACGGTGCCTTTGGCGGCGGCGAGCATCATTAAGCCCATGATGCTTTTTGCCGTTGACGCGGCTGCCGTTTTTCGTTACCCAGACTTCGCTTTGAAACTGAGACGCGGTTTGGGTGAATTTGCTGGAGGCACGGGCGTGAAGTCCGAGTTTGTTGATGATTTCGATGGATTGTTTGAGCATTTCGATTCCCGTTTTATGTATATCGGCAGCAGACGCCGTTTAAAATGTTTTTCTTGTCCCTGCCGCTCCTTCAGGCGGCATCATGGTTTTTCCGGCACACCAAATCGTCCGGTGCGGACATAATGGCGAAAATTCCCCTGACGGCGGCCTCCCTGACACTCTCGGTGAAGGCGGCAAGGTCTTCCGCCTCCGGAGAATGTTGGATGGCCTTAATCATCATCGGCGCATTCAAGCCGGTCAGAATGGCCGATTTGTTTTCGCGTACAAGGCGGCGGGCCGCATTGCAGGGGGTCGCACCGAAAATATCGGTCATAATCAGCACGCCGTCGTTGTCGGGAAATTCCTGAAGCGCGGCAATGGCGTTGTTGATGATGTCGTCTTGGTCTTCCGTCGGCTGCACGCCGAGTATGCGGACGTTTTCAGGCATCCCGCTTGGGAAAAAATGATGTGCCAGCTTGCGGTAGGCTTCGCCTATGGTTTCGTGTGTAACGATTAAAAGCCCTATCATGGTGTATATGCGTCCTGTTTATAATTCTTCTGCCAACCTGCCGTATAAACGTTATGCCGTCTGAAAAACATTCAGACGGCATGCCTGCCTATTTGCCGTTCAGTGCGTAAATCTCGCCTAGATTGCGCCAGCAGCCTGCTGCATCCATGCCGTAACCGAAAACATAACGGTTCGGCACATCCAGTCCGACATAATCGGCTCGGATAGGCTTGGGTTTGTCGATCAGCTTGTTGGCGAACACCGCCGAACGGCAGCTTGCCGCACCCATTTCCAAAAGTTTGGCTTGAATGGCAGACATCGTATGCCCTTCGTCTAGAATATCGTCCAACACAACCACATGCCTGCCTCGGATTTGTTCCGCATCGGGCATACGTTTCCAGTTGAACGCGCCGCCCTCCAGCTTGTCGCCGTAACGGGAAACATGAACATAATCAAAATCTAACGGAAAGCGCAACAGCGGCAGCAATTGCCCCGTAAACACCACCGCCCCGCCCATCACGGGCAGGAGCAACGGATATTTATCTCCCAGGTCGCGCGTAATCTCGTCCGCTACTTTTTTTGCAGTGCGGCACGGCATTGGCCTTGGTCGAACAAAAAGATCGGCGTTTTCAAGCATCGCCTGTGTTTCAAGGCGTTTGGTTTCTAAATCGGTCATCATGTCAAAATCTGTCGGTAAAAGAAAAATTATAAACCAAAGTATCGGATGCCGTCTGAACTGTCCTGTTCAGCGGTCGGTACGCACGCGCACAAATGTGGCAAATTTCGGCGTACCTTTCTGCGTAAAAGCCACGGTAGCGGTAGGTAATCAGCGTGCCGATTTTTGGGCGGGTTGTCACGGTCTTTGTCTTTGAAGCCGCTGCCGATGCGGAATTCGCCGTGCCGGTTTTTTTGCAGCCGACCGCGCCCAACCGTCCGGCATTGCGCCCTTTGCCTTCATAGTGCCGCGTTACCGTGCATTCGTCGTCGTATTGGCTTTTCAGCTTCAATAATTGGCTGCTCCTGCCTCCGCTGTAACGGGATTCGGGCTGGCGCAGCATCACGCCTTCGCCGCCCTGCGCTTCGATTTGTTTTAAAAAGTCCATCGCGTGCTGCCGGTCGTGCACTTTGATTTGCGGGATGATGGTAATCGGTGCGTTCGGATGCGTTTTCAGCCATTGCGTTGCGACTGCCAAACGTTGGTAGAGGTTGCCCTGCGCCTTGGGTACATCGAAAACGTGCAGGCGGATACCGCGCCAATCGCCGGAAGACGAACGCACGGCGGCGGAAATCTGCTCGAACTGACCGCGTCCGCTATACAATTCGCCGTCCAAAGGATAAGGCGGAAACTGCGCGGTAAAACCTTTGGGCGGAGCAAACGCATACCCCTGACGGCTCATCAGGTGCTTTCCGTCCCAATAGGCGCGCACGCCGTCGAGTTTCTCGCTCATCGCCCAGCCTGCAATCTCTTGGTCTTTGTATTCCTGCGCCAGCATCAAATCCGCCGCGCCTGCCGATGCAGGGATGAAAACCGCCGTAAAAATCGGTATGATGCCCCTGATAGTCTTCTTAATCATCTGATCCCCCAATATCAAAACAGGCGGCAAACCACCATAAAATAAACGGTAAACCCGATGCCGTCTGAAAAACCGTTTAGGAACACGCCATGACCCTACGTTACGAAATCCTCTCCGTTACCCCCTTCCGCCAAAACTGCACCCTGATTTGGGACGACGAAAGCGGCGAAGCCGTCCTGACCGATGTCGGCGGCGACGTGCCGTTCCTGCTGCAAGAGTTGGCAAACCGCAAACTTACGCTCACGGCAATCTGGCTGACGCACGGCCATCTCGATCATGCAGGCGGCGTGGTCGAGATGCTGAAAACGCGTAACGTTCCCGTCCTCGGGCCGCATCCGGACGATGAATTCCTGCTCCAATCGCTGCCGCAAACCACCGCGCAATACGGATTTCCCGTCTCGCCCGCATTTTCGCCGAACCGTTGGCTCGAAGAAGGCGAAACGCTCACGGTCGGACGCTATACCTTTCAAGTGCTGCATATTCCGGGCCATACGCCTGGACATGTTGTCTTTTATTGTGCCGAAACGGAATTGCTGATTGCGGGCGACGTGCTGTTTTACGAAACCATAGGCAGAACCGATTTTCCGCGCGGCAACCACGCCGACTTAATCAATAATATCCGCAACAAATTATTCGCCCTCCCCGAAACCGTGCAAGTTGTCGCCGGACACGGGCGTATGACTTCCATCGGACACGAAAAACGGCACAATCCGTTTTTCTAACCGCCTTCACTACGGTCTTCAGACGGCATCATCTGCACTGATGCCGTCTGAAACACAAAAAGCTCAGGCAACCGCCGCCTTGCCGGTGTACCTCGCCGGGCAAGGCTTTTGGTAAGTACTTCAAACAAACCCCGAATCAGAACCGGTACAGTTACGCCGCGCTTTCGGCATTCCCGCTCCGGCTGAAACAACCTTTTCCGTACAAGTCAGACTGCTTCATCTTCTGCCGCATATTCCAAAGATTCCGACAACGCCGTTGTTTCATTGGCACGTTCGGTCAAATCGCGTGCAAGCTGCTTGTTTGCCTTCACACCCAACAGACGCAGTTTCTCGGCGCGGCCGACCAGATTCCCGCGCCCCTCGGCAAGTTGCTTAAATGCCGTCTGAAAGCTGCTTTGCGCCTGATCGATGCTTTTGCCGACGCTTTCGAGTGTTTGTGCGAAACCGACAAACTTGTCATACAGCTTGCCGCCTTCGTCCGCAATCGCCAGTGCATTCTGATTTTGCTGTTCATTGCGCCAAATATTCGCCACCGTCCTCAAAGTTGCCAGCAGCGTACTGGGGCCGACCAGCATAATCCGTTTGTCGAAACACTCTTGGAACAATCCCGCGTCATGCTGCAACGCCAGCAGGTACGCCGGCTCGACAGGTATAAACATAAAGACGAAATCCAATGTGTTCACACCTTCCAAATCGGTGTAATTCTTCAATGACAAACCTTTCATGTGCGCACGGATGCTGGCGACATGCGCCGCCAACTCACGTGCCGCCGTATCCGCATCTGAAGCCTGCGTGTAGCGCACATAAGCTGTCAGCGAGACCTTGGAATCAATCACAATCTGTTTGTTGTCCGGCAGGTTGACCAAGACATCCGGCTGCAGGCGGCGCGTGCTGCCGTCTTCCTCCTTACGGACAGATGCTGCCTGAACCGTATATTCCCGTCCCTTCTGGAGGCCGGAATTTTCCAAAACCGTTTCCAGAATCATCTCGCCCCAATTGCCCTGAACCTTATTCTGCGTACCGGTCAGCGCGTTGGTCAGGGCCTTTGCCTCGCTGTGCAGCTGCGCATTCAATCCTTGAAGCCGTTTCAATTCGTTTTTCCAACGTCAGCCGCTCGCGCGATTCTTTATCATAGGTTTGCTTGACCAACTCGCCGAAACCTTGGATGCGTTCGTTTAGCGGGTTCAAAAACCCTGATGGAGCTGCTCCCGGTTCTGCTCGGTAAAACGGCGGCTTTTTCTTCCAAAATCGTGTTGGCAAGATTTTTGAAACCGATCGCTCAAGCTTTTTGCGCGCCTCGCCCAGCAAGGACAGTTTCTCTTCAGAAGCAAGGCGTTCCTGTTCGATTTGCGTTGTCAAACGTTCGTTTTCAACCGCCAAACCCCTGTGCCTTTTTCCTGCAAATCGATATGCGACTGCCCTCAACCGCTCCGCCTCTGCCTCTTTTTTTCCTGCAAATGGGCAATCTGTTTTTTCGGCTGCGGCAAAACGGTTGCCGACATCGGAAAGGTTGTTTTGCACGTCGCGGACAGTTTGGCGGCTTTCTTCCAAATCGGTTTCGATTCTTTGGCGGATTTGGCGTTCCAGCGCATATTGGTCTGGCAAATGCCTTCCGCTCCTGTCCGAGCTGCGTTGCCAAACGTTCGTTTTCAACCGCCAAACCCTGTGCCTTTTTCCTGCAAATCGATATACGACTGCTTCAGCCGAACCGATTCCGCCTCTTTTTTTCCTGCAAATAAGCAATCTGCTTTTTCGGCTGCGGAAAAACGATTGCCCAAAGCATAATTTTTCGTCTTGCAAATGCTCGTATTTCCCATCCAAAACGGCCAATTCCGATGCAATTTCTGCGTGTGCCTGTTCAACAAAATCACATCTTGCCGCCTTTTTCCGCCAATTGCGCGTTCAATACGGCTAATACACCTTGAAACCTGCTCTTCATCAGTAACCATGTAAACAACACGCCTGACAGCAAAGCCGCCAGCAATAGCAACATAGTCATCAGCTCCATAAATCATCCTAATATTCAAACATTTTTCACACCGGACAAAACTGCCGCTTATTCCGATTCTACCTGTTTGTTCGACATAGCTCCAAAAAATATAGCGGATTGGCTTTAAACCTGTTCGACATCGCCTTACCATGCTGCTTACGGTTTCAGACCTTTTCCTAATTCAATATCAATCTGCCACAAACCCTGATTAAGTTCCCGATGTCTGACATTTTTAGTAAGCACCTTTGTTAATTACTGCCAAGGCTTAGCATCAGGTTTGCTATGTTTTTTTCGCCATTGAATACATGCAGGTCTATTCCACATTGTTTTTTCTTCACAGATTGGTCCACCTTCTAAATACCAGCCTTTTTTCTCTAAACAAAGATTTACCTCCGGATTATCACTTTCTCCTACCACATAATCCATACCGCAATCCGACATATCTTTTTCTCTTCTGTCAAGATATTTATTAATTCTTTGAGGATCTGAGGTTGGAAATAAAATCTTAGAATTATGCAAACACCAATAATCATGTGGTGGAAGTGGTTGAAACCATACACTACAGCTTGTAAGCAATAAGATTAAGGGTATTAAGAATAAAAATCTTATTTTCATTTTTATTTCTCCTTCGCTTTATTTAATTCAAAAATAGCTCTTTCATTACCCATTTTAAGATCTCCTCCAGTTCTATATCCGTCATTAATACATTGTCGTTGTCCTAAGCCATGACAATTATGTAATGATGCCGTCTGAAATGTTGCAGGTATGTTAAGACGGCATACGGGTGCTGACTTTCCCAAAGGGCCGAAGCATGCAAAAAGGGCAAACCCTAAAGGATTTGCCCTTTTGTTCCAAACGCTTAGTGTACGTCTTTCCAATATTCTTTTTTCAGGAAATACGCCAAAGGCAGCATAACCGCAAATAGGAAAATCATCACGATATAGCCTATACGTTTGCGTTGCAACTGAGCAGGTTCGCCCATGTACACAAGGTAATTGACCAAGTCGCGTACGTAAGTATCGTACTCTTTTTGGATGACTTTGCCGTTAGGCAGACGGCGGCTGTGCAAACCGGTAGATTCCCAATACAGTTTAGGAGTCAGGTTGCCATGCTCGTCTTTAATCATAACGGGTTGACCTTTAGCATCCAACTCAACGGCTTGAACACCTTGTTGCTCCCACAGCGGGTGAGGCATACCGACTTTATCAAATACGGTATTGTTCCAGCCACTCGGACGCGTAGGATCCTTATAGAATCCGCGCATATAGGCGTAAAGGTAGTCTGCACCTTTGGAACGCGCAATCAACGTTAAATCGGGCGGAGCAGCACCAAACCATTTTGCCGCATCTTTAGGATCCATTGCAGCATGCATCACATCGCCGACATTATCGGTGGTAAACATCAGGTTTTTTTCTTGATTTCTTCGTCAGTCAAACCGATGTCTTTCAAACGGTTGAAACGCATACCGCTTGCCGAGTGACATGACAGACAGTAGTTGGTAAAGATTTGTGCGCCGCGCTGCAAGCTTACTTGGTCGCGCAAATCGATATCGACTTTCTCATAGTGTGCATGACCGCCCGAAGCAAATGCCGCACTCATGGGTACTGCCAACAATAAGGCAGCAAACCAGTTTTTCATAACTTGTTTCATTTCGACTGCCCTCATCAGATGTTGGTTGCAAACAGATATGCACAAACCGCCGTAATGCCTACATAAACAAAAAAACATAATTTTTCTGTTTGGCGGTACTCATGGTTACACGTTCAGGAACCGGTTTGTTGGTATCCAGTTTGGTATAGAACGGCATACCCAAGAAGAATGCAAAATAAACGAAGGACAGGATGCGCGCAACCAAAGTACGCGTATCGGTTGCCACCATCGCACCCAAAATACCCAAACCGATAAAGGCAATGATGAACAGAACCAATGCGGTTTTAAAGATCGGGCCACGATAGCGGACGGATTTAACCTCGCCTTTATCCAGCCAAGGCAACAGGGCAATCAGTACAACTGCCGCACCCATACCGATTACACCCCATACCTGTGTTCCCAAGAACGAAGGAATCGCACGCAAAATGGCGTAGAACGGAGTGAAGTACCATACCGGTGCAATGTGCGGAGGTGTTTTCAGCGCATTTGCTGCATCGAAGTTTGGCGCTTCCAAGAAGTAGCCACCGCCTTCAGGTGCAAAGAACAACACAGCACAGAAGACAATCAGGAATACAACAACGCCCAAGATGTCTTTAACGGTGTAGTAAGGATGGAATGGGATACCGTCGCGCGGGATACCGTTTTCGTCTTTGTTTTTCTTGATTTCAACGCCGTCAGGGTTGTTAGAACCCACTTCGTGCAGGGCGATGATGTGCGCCACAACCAAGCCGAGCAATACCAGAGGTACCGCGATAACGTGCAGGGCAAAGAAGCGGTTCAGGGTAACGTCGGAAACGTTGAAGTCGCCGCGGATCCAAGTGGACAAATCAGGACCGATAACAGGGATGGCGGAGAACAGGTTAATAATTACCTGCGCACCCCAGAAGGACATTTGACCCCAAGGCAACAGGTAGCCCATAAAGGCTTCCGCCATCAATGCCAAGAAAATCAGGGAGCCGAAAATCCACACCAACTCACGGGGTTTTTTGTACGAACCGTAAATCAAACCACGGAACATGTGCAGATAAACAACAATGAAGAAGAAAGATGCGCCGGTGGAGTGCATGTAGCGGATAATCCAACCGCCGGACACGTCGCGCATGATGTACTCTACTGCGGTAAAGGCAGCAGGCAGATGGTAGGCGTTAAGGTTGCCGTCCGGTTTGTAGTTCATAGTCAGGAAAATACCGCTGACGATTTGAATCACGAGGACAAGCAAGGCTAAAGAGCCGAAGTAATACCAGAAGTTGAAGTTCTTTGGTGCGTAGTATTGAGCCAAATGCTCATTCCACATCTTAGACAGGGGGAAACGAGCGTCCATCCAGCCTAACAATGCTTTTGCTTTGCTATTGGTTTGGTTTGCCATAATTATCGTTCCTTATTCTCAGTCTTCGCCCACCAAGATGGTAGTATCGCTCAGATATTTGTAAGGCGGTACGACCAAGTTGGTCGGCGCAGGAACACCTTTATACACCCTGCCTGCAATGTCGAATTTCGAACCGTGGCAGGGGCAGAAAAAGCCACCCTTCCAGCCCGCACCCAAATCGGCAGGCGCAATGTCGGGACGGTAGGTCGGAGAACAGCCCAAGTGAGTGCAGATACCGATGGCAACGAGAATGTTCGGTTTAATCGAACGTGTCTCGTTTTTAGCGTATTCCGGCTGTTGTTCCACATCGGAATTGGGATCGGCCACTTCGCCGTTCAGGCTTTTCAGGTCTTTAAGCTGTTGATCCGTACGGTTGACCACCCAAATCGGTTTGCCTTGCCACTCGGCAGTCAACATCTGACCCGCTTCGATTTTGCTGACATCCACTTCGACGGCAGCACCGGCGGCCTTAGCTTTTTCCGAAGGGAAAAAACTGGCCACAAACGGCGTTGCCACACCCAATGCTGCCACTCCGCCTGCGCCGCAGGTCGCAAGTGTCAGGAAACGGCGGCGGCCGTTATTGATTTCTTGATTATCCATTATTCAGTCGTCCTAATATTTTGGGAATACCGAGCCATTAAACATTGCAATTTTACCCAGTTTGCAGTGATACTCAAAGCATTATTTAAAAATAAGGTAAAGTTTTTATGATATTTCTCAATAATCAAGCCGGATTGCCTTCATCAAAATGACACACTTCCAATCCGAACACTCCTGCTGCCGCCTCCGCCAATGCCTGTACGCCGTAACGTTCCGTCGCATGATGCCCTGCAGAAACAAAAGCCGTACCCGTTTCATTGGCAAGGTGATATTGGGCTTCAGAGATTTCCCCCGTCAAATACAAATCGACACCTTCGTCTATTGCCGTCTGAAAAAACCCCTGCGCCCCCCCGCTGCACCATGCAACCTTTCTGATTTCACGGTTCAAATCGCCGATAACGACCGGCTTCCTCTGCAAAACTGCTTCAATATGGACAGCCAATGCACCAAGTGTCTTGGCTTGTTTCAGGCTTCCTGAGTTAAGCAGGTTTTGTTCGCCAAAACGCCTTTCGACTGTAAAACCGAGTTTTTCAGCGAGTTGGGCGTTATTTCCTAATTCAGGATGCGCATCCAGCGGTAAATGGTAAGCCGCCATATTGATATCATTGTCCAATAACGCAGCAATCCGTTCTTTTTTCCAACCGGTAATGGTCGGCAACTCGTTTTTCCAAAACATGCCGTGATGAACCAGAAGCAAATCTGCCTTCTGATCCGCGGCAAAATCAATTGCTGCTTTGCTTGCAGTTACCGATGTGGCAATCTTACCGATATACTCTTTCCCTTCAATCTGCAAACCGTTGGGGGCATAATCTTTAAACAACGCTGTCTGCAATGTTTCGTTACACCAAGTCAGAAAGTCCCTGCGCAATACCATCTTTTTTCCTAATCGCTTTAAACAAGCGGGCATTCTAATCGCAAAATGTCCGGAGTTCACATTTTTCCGATTTGCACCCGCATATGAATTATTTTAATATGCGCCTGTTCAATATGCCGTCTGAAACCTCATGGATTCCATCATCGAACTGCGCCACCTCAAGACCCTGCTGGCACTTGAAGAAACCGGCAGTGTCTCCCTTGCCGCCAAACGGGTTTTCCTTACCCAATCTGCACTTTCCCACCAAATCCGTATGCTTGAAAACCACTACGGCGCACCGTTGTTCGAACGAAAATCCACACCTTTGCGCTTTACCCCGGTTGGAGAAAGGCTGTTACGCCTCGCTCACGACCTGTTGCCTCAAGTTACCGATGCAGAACGTGATTTGGCACGCATTATAGAAGGAGAGGCAGGAGAATTGCGGATTGCCGTCGAATGCCATACCTGTTTCGACTGGCTCATGCCCGCGATGGGTGAATTCCGCCCGATATGGCCCCAAATCGAATTGGATATCGTATCGGGATTCCAAGCAGACCCTATCGGACTGCTGCTGCAACACCGCGCCGATCTTGCCATTGTTTCCGAAGCGGAAAAAAACAAAATGGTATTTCTTTCCAACCGCTGTTTGCCTACGAAATGGTCGGCATTTGCGCACCGGACCATCCGCTTGCCGCCAAAAAAACGTTTGGACGGCGGAAGACTTTATCGGGGAAACCCTGATTACCTATCCCGTTCCCGATGAAATGCTGGATTTGCCAAAAAAAATCTTGATTCCAAAAAAACATCAACCCGCCACGCCGACACAGCGAACTGACCATTGCCATTATCCAACTGGTTGCCAGCCGAAGGGGAATCGCCGCCCTTCCCTACTGGACCGTTATGCCCTATCTTGAAAAAGGCTATGTCGTTCACCGGCAGATTACCGACGACGGACTGCAAAGCAAACTGTATGCCGCCATCCGCACTGAAGACACAGATAAAAAGTTATCTGAACAACTTTTGCCAAATCATACGTGAACGCGGCTTCGCGGACTTGCCCGGATTAAGTGAGTTAGGACCGGTCTGATTTCCCTTGTTCAAACCATACCCAGGGCGGTTTTTTTCTATTTTTTTATATTTAAGAAAACGGAATAGTTATTAGAAAAAAACTCTTTTAACATGGCCTCAAGGGGTTGTTAAACTTGAAACTATATGAGATGGGAACAGACTCATAACGGGTGAAATATATGGACCAATAGGACGTTTTTAAGCATGGAACAAAAATAATGAGATTAACGAAATATCCTTATAACTCCATAAGAGAGTTAGAAGACTATTTAATAAACACCTATCAAAAAAATATATTATTCTACAAGAGGGAGGAAAAGAGATTTATCGATGTTTTATTCTTTCTTTTTTTATAAAGAATTCAATATAGGTATTGGATTAGCTGTTTTCCTGCATAAGTATTCCCCCAAAAGTATTAATACTTGATGATAAAAAAATATTTTTTATCGGATTTGATTCAGTCGTTTTTTTGTATTTCTATACAAAATTCAGAAGTTAACATGCTAAATATAGATGGAATAGTTTTTTTGATATTTATTTATTGGATAATCAAAAATTTGTATTATTCATGAGTTGGGTGCAATTATTACAGATAAAAAAACTTAACAAGAGAGAATTCAGTATCTACCGATATAATATCAGACTGGGAAATAGATAAAGTTAATAAGTTAATCATATTAAAAAGAGTTAGACTCTGAAAAAAATAATTTCTCTAAATTATGATTAAGGATGCTTGGTTATTTAAGATATTCTCCCCATTATGTAATACAGGTTAGCTAAAAACTAGGAAACTGTTCCTTTACTGATCGGCTTGAACGGTGGCGGTGACACCTATGCTAACCCTAATAGATTGCCATTTTTATAGGCTAGTTGAAAATAGCCGTTCTATTTTTTTCAATAACTCCAAAATGAATTAAAAGTTATTTTTACAAAGTAGAAATACGATGTCCTCTCCAATAACAACCATCCTTGGCGGTCAGTTCGTCCGTGTAGTCGATACTGGTGCTGTTTTTTTGATTTTTTTGACCAATCCGTAATCTTTAGATTACCAATGGGAAACCGCCTGTTACAAATAAAAAACCCTGCGATAAGCAGGGCTTTTTGAATTTCCAACATTAACGTTTGGAGAATTGTTTTGCACGGCGTGCTTTGCGCAGACCCGGTTTTTTACGTTCAACTTCGCGGGCATCGCGGGTAACAAAACCGGCTTGAGACAAGGCAGGTTTTAGCGCGGCATCGAAGTCGATCAGGGCACGGGTAATGCCGTGACGGATAGCGCCGGATTGACCGGTTTCACCACCGCCGACAACATTGACTTTGATGTCGAACGATTCTGTGTTTTCAGTCAGAACCAAGGGTTGGCGAACAACCATTCGGCTGGTTTCGCGTGCGAAGAATTCGTCAACGGGGCGGCCGTTTACGATGATTTGACCTGTACCTTTAGTCAGGAATACACGAGCCACTGAACTTTTGCGGCGGCCTGTGCCGTAGTAGTATTTACCGTTCATGTCGCGTCCTTATTTCAATTCCAAAACTTTGGGTTGTTGTGCGGCATGGGCATGTTCTGCACCAGCGTACACTTTCAGTTTTTTAATCATGGCGTAACCCAGTGGACCTTTAGGGCAACATGCCTTTTACGGCTTGTTCCAAAGCGCGGCCCGGGAATTGCTCTTGCATTTCGCGGAAAGTGCGTTCGTAGATACCGCCCGGGAAACCGGAGTGACGGAAGTATTTTTTATCTTCGAATTTGGCACCGGTTACACGCAGTTTGTCCGCGTTGATGACGATAATGTAATCGCCGGTGTCAACGTGGGGGGTGTATTCAGGTTTGTGTTTGCCACGCAAACGGCTGGCGACTTCGGCTGCAACGCGACCCAAGACTTTGTCTTGAGCATCGATGACGAACCATTCGCGCTTCACCTCGTGGGGTTTCGCTGAAAAGGTTTTCATAGTGGAAATCCAGATAGATATAGAAAGTTGTAAATTTTTAAAGATGACGGCGCATTTTGTCAATCGCATTACTGCGTTACGATGAGGTTTTTCTCATTGCACCATCGGTTGCGGACAGTTTGCATTTCTCTAGGCGTTTTATTCCAAAGGAAAGGCCGCATCTTGCGATGCGGCCTTATATGGGAATCCCCGCGAGAGCCGTTTCGGCCGAATCCGCTTGAACCTTGTTGACAAGGCGGCTGCCTCGGGTAGTTTCGGGTGCATCCGTAAGTGGACGCTCGCGCCCACTACTTCTCCCGGCAACCTTAAGCGAACTTATTGGTTCAAAGGAATATATGCCTTCGCGGACACCGCAGGGAAAAACTGTTACTCCTGCCCCAAGCGGGTTAGTGCTTTTTGGCAGGCATTGCTCATATCGGTTATTTTACGCTCAAAATCACCGATTGCCAAATCGCCGTTAAGGGAAATTTTCAACAGGTCATGGACGACATTGAGTGCGGCCATGATGACGATTTTCTCGCTATCGGCAACTCGTCCGCCTTCTCGGATTGCCTCGGCTTTTCTGTTGAGCATTTCGACTGCCTGCAAAAGTGTGTCTTTTTCTTCTGCCGGCGTGTTGACAGTCAATTGGGCGTGCATGACTTCGATGTGGACTTGTTCGGTATTCATCCTCTACTCCTTATCACTGCGTTTCCTGATTTTGGGGAAGCTGTGCAATCAGTGCTTCGATTCTTGCCCTGCTCTGTTCGAGTAGGGTGCGATATCGTGAATTTTCTTCCATCAGGCTGTCAATCTTGTTTTGCAGGTCTTCCTTGAGTTTGCTGACTTGAATGAGCAGGGCTTCGCTGAGTTCGTCAACGGCGGTTTTGTGTTCGTATTCCTGTCGCTCGTGCGCCCGTTTGAGCTCGGCAACGGTTTCTTTGAGGCGGCGGTTTTTCGCTGATGAGGGTTTCGAATTTCTGTACCAACGTATAAACGCTGCTTTCGAGTTTTTCGATATTTTGTTTCATGACCTTACCTGTCTGTATGCCGCCCGGGGGTTTCAGACGGCATCTGTTTGTTGTTTATTCGAAACGTGCGCTGCGTTCCATCAGTCTTTCGACAACCTGTTGCGGGGTCATTTCCTTACGGATGAGTTGTAGCAGGGTTTGGGTAATCGGCATGTCGATTTGGTACTTACAGGCAGTATTGAAGACTTCTTCTATCGTGCTGACCCCTTCTGAAACGTGCCCGATTTCGACAAGCACCTGATGCAGTTCCTTGCCTTCTGCCAAACCCAAACCGACGCGGCGGTTGCGTGAGAGTGCGCCGGTACAGGTCAAGATGAGGTCGCCGATACCGGCCAGCCCCATCATGGTTTTGGGCTGTGCGCCCATTGCGGAGGCAAGTCGGGTGATTTCGGCCAGTCCGCGTGTAACCAGTGCGGCGCGGGCGTTAAGCCCATACTCTAGACCGTCGGATAATCCGGTGGCAATCGCCATAACATTTTTTACCGCGCCGCCAACCGCCACGCCGATAACATCGGTACTGCCGTAAAGCCGCATGACCGAAGTGTTGAGTTGGGGGACAAGTTCCTCGACCCATTCTTGGTTTTCGGAAGCGAGGACGACGGCACAGGGCAGTTGTTTGGCCAGTTCCTGTGCAAAACTCGGACCGGAGAGTACGCCGATTTTCTTATTATCGGGCAATACTTCTTTCAATACTTGGAAGGTCAGCAGTCCGGTATCCTGCTCGAATCCTTTGCAGGCGGCTAGAATCGGAAGATGTCCTGCATTGTATTGCTTCAATAGTTCCGCACTGCTTCTCAAACCTGCGACTGAAGTAACAATCAACACCAGCCCGCTGTCTTGCAACGCGTCTGCCAAATCCGTACACACTTCCAGCGTTTCGGGAAAGGGGAAACCGGGCAGCCCGTGCTTGTTTTCACGTTCTTCCTTCATTTGGCGGACTTGATCTGCGTTGCGTGTCCATAGGGATACGCGGTTGCCGTGTTGGGAAAAATGCAGGGCGAGCGCCGTACCCCACGAACCTGCGCCGATAACGGTAATTTTTCATTGGTCGTCTTTTCAACATATCACTGCCGTTCACTTTAAAACAATCGCTGTTTCTCTGCAAGTGCAGACAGGGAAATGCCGTCTGAAAGGCGTTCAGACGGCATTTTTATCCCGAAACGGCACAATCAACCGGTATTGCGCAAACCTTGCGCTACGCCGTTGATGGTCAGGTGCACCATCAGCAGCGCGTGCGGATTGTCGGGCTCTTTGCGCAGGCGTTTGAGCATGGCGACCTGCAGGCCGTTGAGGGCGTTCAAATATGGAATCCTCAAGGCGAGCGAACGGGCAAGGCTGCGGTTATTGCGCAGGAGCTCTTCGGTTTGCAGCAGGTCGAGCAGGGCTTTGCGGCTGCGTTGATATTCTTCCTTAATCATGCCGAAAAATGACGGCGGCTTTTTCCGGTGATTCGCTCTAGCCGGCGTAGTTTTCTGCCAAGGTGATGTCGGTTTTCGCCATCACTTGCTCCATATTGGAGAGCATGGCTTGGAAGAACGGGTTGTTTTGAGCGTGTTCGCGCAGGGCGGCGAGGGTTTCGGGTTTGCCTTCGCACAAGGTTTCTACTGCGCTGCCGAAACCGTACCAAGCCGGCAGCATGAGGCGGTTTTGCATCCATGAGAATACCCACGGAATTGCGCGCAAGTCCTGAATCCGCGCCAAGGTTTTACGACTGGCGGGACGGCTGCCGAGGTTGAGGGTGGCAATTTCCTGAATCGGGCTGGTTTGCAGGAAGTAGTCGATGAAGTCGGGGTGGGTAATCAGTTCGCGGTAGTATTTGAACGATACGTCCGACAAATCCTGCATCAGTTTGGCATCAGGGTCTTTTTTGTCCGGCAGGATGCTGGCTTCAAAGTCGCGGCAACCAAGGTTTCAAGTTGCGTTGGGCATTGCCCGGGTCGGCGTATTTGGCGGTAATGACTTCGCCTTGCTCGGTAATGCGGATTTGTCCGGCCACGCTGCCTGCCGGTTGGGCGAGAATGGCTTGGTAAGACGGGCCGCCGCCACGTCCAACGCTGCCGCCGCGTCCGTGGAACAGGCGCATGCGGACATCGTATTTTTTTGAAGAGTTCGACCAAGCCCAATTCGGCCTGATACAGACACCATGAGCTGGTAACGTAGCCGCCGTCTTTGTTGGAGTCGGAGTAGCCCAGCATGATTTCTTGGATATTGCCGCGGCTTTCGAGCAGGGCATCATACCAGTCGAGGCGGAACATGGTTTCCATGACCGGACAGGCGTTTTCGAGCGCTTCGATGGTTTCAAACAGAGGCACGATATTGATGCGGCTGTGTGGTTTGCCGTTTTCCACCACCAACAGGCCGCTTTCTTTCAGCAGCAACGCCAAGGCGAGCAGGTCGCTGGGTTGTTCGCAGTTGGAAATAATGCTTTGTGTAACGGCATCTTCACCGAATTCGTCTTTGATTTTGCGCGCTTCGTTGAAAATTGCCAGTTCGTGGCGGGTATGGTCGCTGTATGTGATGAACGGGCTGTACAGCGGACGTTGATGGCTCAATTCGCGCAACAGGGCGGCTTGTTTTTGCTCTTCGTTCAGGTTGTTGTAGTCTTCCAAGCCTGCGTGTTGGAAAAGCTCGGCAACCACATCGGCGTGTTTGCCTGCGTGTTGGCGCAGGTCGAGCGGCATCATGTGGAAACCGAACACAGACACGGAACGGATGAGGTCTGCCAAACGGCCTTCGGCAAGCAGGCGGCTGCCGTTGTCGATAAGGGAACGTTGCAATTTTTTTCAAATCATCGAGAAATTCTTGTGCCGAAGCATAAGGCTCGAGAAAACCGAATTTGCAACCCATGCCCAAACCAAGCGCGCGCGCTTTGCCCAAGGCGCGCGCCATGATGTAGGCGATGGCGCGGCGGTAGGGTTCTTCGGTACGGGCGATTTCTTCATCGGGAGATTCGTCGGATAACGCCATCACATCGCCGTTGACTTTGACGCGGCGGATGGAGAGCGGCAACTCGCGGTAAAGTTTGTCGAGTTCGCTGCGGTAAAAACGGAACACGGCATCGGCATGACGGCGGAAGGCAAAGCGTAGGGTTTCGGCAGAAACGAACGGATTGCCGTCGCGGTCGCCGCCGATCCAGCCGCCGATTTTCAGGATATCGGGAACGTCCACATCGGGATATGCCGTCTGAAAGTCGCGTTCCATATTGCGGTAGAGCTTGGGCAGGGCTTCGAAAAAGCTCATCGGGAAGATGGACACGCCGTTGTTGATTTCGTCGTTGACGCTGAGTTTGTGGTGGCGTGTTTCGCTGGTCTGCCACAAGCCCAGCAGGATAGTGTCGATTTCACGGCGCAGCGCGGTCAGCGCATCGGCGTTGGCGCAGCGTTCCCGACGGGGCAACAGGGCGCGGATACGGCGGTTGAAGCTCAAAACGGTTTGGCGTTGCACTTCGGTCGGATGCGCGGTCAAGACGGCGGTAACGGCCGTATTGTCGAGCTGCTGCTGCACTGTTTTACCGTTGATTTTTCCGGCTTTGAGCTTGCGTACCGTTTCCGCCAGGCTGCCTTCCGCACCGCTGCTGCCCGCATCTTCATAAACCTGACGGCGGCGTTCGTGGTGCACGTCTTCGGCAATGTTTAAAATTTGTGCGAACAGTCCGCAGGCAAGCGTCAGGTCGTGGGTTTGCTGTTCGTCCAGTTGCGGCAAAACCTTCTCAATCAATGCCGCGCTATCGTCCGAAGTGGACAGCAGCTTGACCGTTTCCACTACCAACGGCGATGCTTCCTCGTGAAGAAGGTTGAACAACGACTGTTTTAAAAATTCCGCGTCTGCCGCTAAGGCCGCATCCTTCGGATTGTTCAGGATATGCAGTTGCATGATTTTTCTCTCTCGTTTGCCGTAAATATTGTAAATGTAACTCAAATGCCGCATCCGTGCCAAAACGTTTCACCTTCGTACGGGGGCAGCACGACCTAAACCATTCATACTTTAATTATCTTTTTTTCCCGAAATGCCGTCTGAAGTTGAAAACGCGATACCGACGGCGGTAAAATCGACCGACCGATTCCAGGCCCGACTTTTCCATGAATACCACCCGACACGACCCCGACGACGAATTCCTGCTGCGGTACAGCCGGCACATCCTTCTGGACGAAATCGGCATCGAAGGGCAGCAAAAGCTCTCCGACGCGCATATTTTGGTCGTCGGATGCGGCGGTTTGGGTGCCGCCGCACTGCCCTACCTTGCCGCTTCGGGTGTCGGTACACTGACCATAGCCGATTTCGACACGGTCGAACTGCACAACCTGCAACGTCAGGTTGCATTTGACGAGGGCGACGTCGGCAAACTCAAAACCGAAGCCTTGGCAGACCGTCTGTGCCATATCAACCATACCGTCGATGTCCGCACCGTCAACGAAAAACTCGACGGCTGCCGCCTGACCAGTTTGGTTCAAACCGCCGACATCGTTTTAGACTGCTGCGACAACTATGCCACACGGCAGGCGGTCAACCGTGCCTGCGTGCAAGCGAAAAATACCTCTGGTTTCAGGAGCGGCGGTACGCTTTGAAGGGCAACTTGCCGTGTACCGTCCCGACTTACCCGACTCGCCGTGTTATGCCTGCCTGTTCGACGGCGGATCGGCTTCAGACGGCATCTGTTCCCTTTTCGGCGTGTTCTCGCCGTTAGTCGGAATCATCGGCTGCACTCAGGCGGCGGAGGCGCTGAAAATCCTGCTGGATGCGGGCGAACCGTCACAAGGCAGGCTGGCGGTTTACCGTGCCTTGGAAGGAGGGTGGCGGTATTTCGACCTGCCGCGTAACCCCGAATGCCCGGTTTGCGGCTCGGCGCGATAAACCGCGCTGCCGCTCACATCATGCACCGTCATGCGGTTACCGCCGGCAAAACGTATGCCGTAAACAAACCCTATTTCCCCGAAAAACGAGTTGCGCCTTTTTCCGGGTGTATCTCCCAAACGTTTGCCCATTCCCTTCCCCGAACGCAAAAATGCCGTCTGAAAAAAAGATTTCAGACGGCATTTGGTGTGTATCAATAATGCGGGGGAATCTCATCGCGCAGGGAATACGGCTCTTGCGCGTCGGAATTTTTTTGTCTTGCAGCTTGCCGTACAACAACCTCAACTGAGCCTGCTGCAAATCCAACGTCTGCCGCAATTCCGCCACCATCGCGTTCAAGCCGGTAATCACGTCCTCCTGAAGCGCGGATTGATTTCCAGTTCGACAATACGGCACTCCAGCCCTTCAAGCCCATCCATTTACAGCACCATCGCGGCAATCCAACCGGCAATCAGCAGCGGGATGTTGTAGTGGACAAAGGTCGGAATGACGGAATCCCGAATATGGTCGTGTTGTCCGTCAACGTTTAAGCCCATGGTCGGGCCCAGCGTCGAATCGGACGCAGGCGAACCGGCATCGCCCAACGCACCCGCCGTACCGACAATAGAGACTGTGGCAAGCGGCGAAAAGCCCAGACTGATGCACAACGGTACATAAATCGCGGCAATAATGGGCAAAGTGGAAAAGGACGAACCGATACCCATGGTTACCAAAAGCCCCACCAGTAGCATAGCCAATGCCGCCATCCCTTTATTGCCGCCGAACATCGCCATGCTGCTTTCGACCAGCGGCTGGATGTGTCCGGTCGCACTCATCACGGCGGCAAAAACCCTGTGCCGCAATCATGATAAAAACCGACCATGGCCATCATCTTGATGCCTTCCCCGAAGACATCGCTGGCCTTGTTGCGGTTGATTACGCCTAACATCATAAATACGGCGAAACCGAGCATCGCCCCCAACACCAGCGAATCTTCATACATCAGCTGGATGGCAAAACATACGGCAATGGCGATGGCCGCAACCAGGCTGCGGTATGAAGATGCCTGAGGTTGGTTTGCCGCATCGGCATTGCCCGCCGCATCGGTGTCATTGCTTTGATACAGGCGAGGCTTGCGGTAATGTACAAACGACAGCAGGAGTCCGGTTACCATACCCAATGCAGGGATAGCCATTGCCGCCATAACGTTGATGTTTTTAACGTCGAGTTCCGGCGCGGCGGAATGTATGTTGCCCAACAGAATCTCATTTAAGAAAATCGCACCGAAGCCGTAAGGCAGAAACATATAGGTCGTAACCAGACCGAAAGTGATGACGCACGCAACCAGTCGGCGGTCGACCTTCAGGCGGTTGAACACCAAAAGCAGCGGCGGAACAATCATCGGAATAAAGGCAATATGGATAGGCACGACGTTCTGGCTCATGATGCCCATCACCAAGATGATGGAAAGCAGCATCCATTTGACCGCGCCTTCTCCCGAACGCACGCTGTCGGGCATACTGCTCCGGTTCAATTTGCGGATAATCGCACCCGCAAGCTGTTGGGGCAGTCCCGAATGGGTGATTGCCATGGCAAACGCGCCGAGCATGGCATAAGAGAGCGCAATTTTCGCTCCGCCTTCCAAGCCCTTGTTAAATACGGGGATAATCCCCGCCTGACTAACCTGTCCGGCCGCATCGGTTATATTTTGCAGCGGCATACCTGCCACCACGCCGCCGACAAATGCACCGACCGTCAAACTCAATACCACATGCACGCGCGACAGCGACAGCACCAACATGACGATTACGGCGATTACGACTGCATTCATCTTCGTTCCTCCTTATTTTTTCTCCAAAAATTAAAATAAAATTTACATATCGAAACCCATCATAACCCAATAACGAAAAAACTGCCAATTGTGTAAACACTTATTTCAAATGCTTCATATATTTCCCAAACGTAACCCTGTCCAGCCCGGCCAGGTCGGTCAAGGTTTCCACTTCCGTAAACCCATGGGCCGCCAACACGCCGCGCACCGCACCGCCCTGATTGAATCCGTGTTCCAACAGCAGAAACCCGCCGTCTGCCAGATACTTTGACGCACCCTCCGCCAACACCCTGATGCAGCTCATGCCGTCTGAAAAATCGGTCAGCGCGTTTTTCGGCTCAAACCGCAAATCCCCTTGAGAAAGATGAATGTCGCCGTTTTCGATATAAGGCGGGTTGGAAACGATGACATCCCATTGCCTTTCAGACGGCATATCGGTGTCGAACCAGGAACCGTGTGCAAACTCGACCCGTGCACCCAAATCTGCCGCGTTCTTCCTGGCGGTTTCGAGTGCGCTCAGACTGATGTCGGATGCGCGGACGAAGGCATCTGGGCGTTCGAGTGCGACGGTAAGGGCAACCACGCCGCTGCCCGTCCCCAAATCCCATATACTGCCGCATTCCGGCAAACGTCCGATGGCCGCCTCGACCAGATGCTCGGTTTCTGGACGCGGAATCAACACGCTTGGATTGACTGTAAAGCGTCTGCCGTAAAATTCACGCACGCCCAAAATATAGGCGACCGGCTCGCCGTTCAGACGGCGTTGCACCAGCATATCCGCATGCTGACGGACGCTGTCGGGCATTTCGTCCCCGCCACGGGTAACCAGCTCGATGCGGCTGTATCCGCCGGCGTGCTGCAACAGCATCCGCGCTTCATTTTTGGGCAAAGGGTTTAAGCGAAGCCATTGATCGGGAGTCATATTTTCCTTTCATGGAAAATGCCGTCTGAAAAGGTTTCAGACGGCATTTCGTGTTGGTCTGTTTCAGATTTCGCTACCGCCCACGGTCAGTCCGGCATCAATCCGCAAGGTCGGTTGCCCCACGCCGACAGGAACGCTCTGCCCTTCTTTGCCGCACACGCCGACACCGCTATCCAACGCAGTATCGTTGCCTATCATGGAGACGTGTTTCAACACTTCGGGGCCGTTGCCGATAATGGTCGCACCTTTGACAGGATATTGCAGCTTACCGCCTTCCACCCACCACGCTTCGGATGCGCTGAACACGAATTTGCCGCTGGTAATGTCCACCTGTCCGCCACCGAAGTTGACGGCGTAAATGCCTTTGTCGATGGACGCGATGATTTCGTCAGGTTCGTAGCCGCCGTTTTCCATAAAGGTATTGGTCATACGCGGCATAGGGACGGAGGCGTAGCTTTCGCGGCGACCGTTGCCGGTCGATTGCGTACCCGTCAGGCGGGCGTTGGTTTCGTCCTGCATATAGCCGACCAAAATACCGTCTTCAATCAATACGGTGCGGCGGGTTTCGTTGCCTTCGTCGTCGATATTGAGCGAACCGCGTCTGTCGGCAATATCGCCTTGGTCCACAACGGTAACGCCTTTGGCGGCCACGCGCTCGCCGATTCGGCCGGAGAAAACGCTGGTTTCTTTGCGGTTGAAATCGCCTTCCAAACCATGTCCGACCGCTTCGTGCAGCAACACGCCCGGCCAGCCGTTGCCCAAAACGACGGTCATCTCGCCGGCAGGCGCAGGACGGGATTCGAGATTAATCAGGGCTTGTTTGACGGCGGAATCGACAAACTGCCGCACGAGGGTTTCATCGAAATAAGCCAAGTCGTAGCGTCCGCCGCCGCCCGCGCTGCCCTGTTCGCGCCTGTCGCCCCTGTTTGGCGATGACGGTAACGTTCAGGCGCACCATCGGACGGATATCCGCGGCGTGTTTACCGTCCAAACGGGCGATGTACACCATATCGTATTCGCAGGTCAAACCGGCCATCACTTGCACGATACGCGGATCGGCGGCTTTGGCCAGCATTTCGACTTTGTTCAACAACGCGACTTTGGCAGCGGAATCAAGGCTGGCAATAGGATCCATCGCCATGTGGACAGGCTTGCCGTAGGCAGATGTCGGCACTTTGACGCTGGCCTCGCCACCGGCCACACCAATCACGCGCACGGCTTTGGCAGAGCGGTTGATCGAATCGATACACAGGCTGTCGGCGTAGGCAAAAGCAGTCTTATCGCCCGAAACGGCACGCACACCTACACCCTGATCGATTTGGAAGCTGCCCGATTTGACGATGCCTTCTTCCAAATGCCAACTTTCATAGGCGGTGCGCTGACAATAAATGTCGGCATAATCGACATGGTTGGCGCCGATAATGCTCAGGCTTTGGGTGAGCAAATCGGGAGAAAGATGGTTGGCTTCGAGCAAATCTCGCTGTACGACATAATAGGTTTGATGCATGGTGTCGGGACATAGAAAATCAGTGGGCCGATTATACGGCATTTGTTATGGAATGTATCGTGCCGCCTGAAATGTAAGATTTTTGCCAACGCACCCTGCTTTTGTGTACACTTAAACCTTCTTGTCGGAGTGCCGCCGCCGGGCGGCTGAGATTGCGAAAAAGCAAAATCCGTAGAACCTGTCGGGGTAATGCCTGCGTAGGAAACAAACCTTCCCTGCCCGTTCGGGCTTGCGTTCCCTTTTCCGCACTTCCCCGCCCACCTTCCTTCTTTTTAAAGGACGTCATATGTTGGGCAATATTTCACAACAACCTTCGGCTGCCTCCTCCGCTGCCGGCATCGGGCTGATTTGGTTCGGCGCGGCGGTATCGATTGCCGAAATCAGCACGGGCACACTGCTCGCCCCCTTGGGCTGGCAACGCGGTTTGGCGGCACTGCTTCTCGGCCATGCCGTCGGCGGCATATTGTTTTTCGCGGCGGCATATATCGGCGCATTCACGAAGAAAAGCGCGATGGAAAGCATACGCCTGTCGTTCGGCACAGGCGGTTCCGTCTTATTTTCGGCGGCGAACGTGCTGCAACTGGTCGGCTGGACGGCCGTCATGATTTATTCGGGTGCGGCGGCAAGTTCCGCACTGGGCAAAATGCTCTGGCAAAACGGATCGTTTTCCTGGTGGGCTTTTGCCAACGGCGCGCTGATTGTCTTGTGGCTGGTTTTCGGCGCACGCAAAACAGGCTGGCTGAAAACCGGTTCGATGGTGCTGATGCTGTTGGCAGTTCTGTGGCTGAGTGCCGAAGTCTTTTCCACGGCAGGCAGCACCGCCGCACAGGTTTCAGACGGCATGAGCTTCGGAACGGCAGTCGAACTGTCCGCCGTCATGCCGCTTTCCTGGCTTCCGCTGGCCGCCGACTACACACGCCAAGCACGCCGCCCGTTTGCAGCAACCCTGACGGCAACGCTCGCCTATACGCTGACGGGCTGCTGGATGTATGCCTTAGGTTTGGCAGCAGCGTTGTTCACCGGAGAAACCGATGTGGCAAAAATCCTGTTGGGCGCAGGCTTGGGCATAACGGGCATTCTGGCAGTCGTCCCTATCGACCGTTACCACCACTTTTCTCGATGCTTACTCCGCCGGCGTAAGTGCGAACAATATTTCCGCCAAACTTGCGGAAACACCCGTCGCCGTTGCCGTCGCCGTTGTCGGCACCCCTGCTTGCCGTCCTCCTGCCCGTTACCGAATATGAAAACTTCCTCCTCTTGATCGGCTCAGTATTTGCGCCGATGGCGGCAGTTTTGATTGCCGACTTCTTCGTCTTAAAACGACGGGAGGAAGTAAAAGGCTTTGATGTTGTCGGACTCGCCTTTATGGCTGGCCGGCTTCATCCTCTACCGCTCCCCTGCTGTCGGCAGGCTGGGAAAGCAGTATCGGCCTGACCGCGCCCGTAATGATTGCTACCGCCATTGCCACCGTATCGGTACGCCTACCGTTTAAAAAATCATCCGACATACAAAGGAACCCGTCATGACCCGTATCGCCATCCTCGGCGGCGGCCTCTCAGGAAGGCTGACCGCACTGCAACTTGCAGAACAAGGTTATCAGATTGCACTTTTCGACAAAGGCACCCGCCAAGGCGAACACGCCGCCGCTTATGTTGCCGCCGCCATGCTCGCGCCTGCAGCGGAAGCGGTCGAAGCCACGCCTGAAGTCATCAAACTGGGCAGGCAGAGCATTCCGCTTTGGCGCAACATCAGAGGCCGTCTGAAAACGCCTGCCATGATGCAGGAAAACGGCAGCCTGATTGTGTGGCACGGGCAGGACAAGCCATTATCCAACGAGTTCGTCCGCCATCTCAAACGCGGCGGCGTAGCGGATGACGAAATCGTCCGTTGGCGCGCCGACGACATCGCCGAACGCGAACCGCAACTCAGCGGACGTTTTTCAGACGGCATCTACCTGCCGACCGAAGGCCAGCTCGACGGGCGGCAAATATTGTCTGCACTTGCCGACGCTTTGGACGAACTGAACGTCCCTTGCCATTGGGAACACGAATGTGCCCCCGAAGACCTGCAAGCCCAATACGACTGGCTGATCGACTGCCGCGGCTACGGCGCAAAAACCGCTTGGAACCAAGCCCCCGAACACTCCAGCACCTTGCGCGGCATACGCGGCGAAGTGGCGCGGGTTTACACACCTGAAATCACGCTCAACCGCCCCGTGCGTCTGCTGCACCCGCGTTATCCGCTCTACATCGCCCCGAAAGAAAACCACGTCTTCGTCATCGGCGCGACCCAAATCGAAAGCGAAAGCCAAGCCCCTGCCAGCGTGCGTTCCGGGCTGGAACTTTTATCCGCGCTTTATGCCGTCCATCCTGCCTTCGGCGAAGCCGACATCCTCGAAATCGCCACCGGCCTGCGCCCCACGCTCAACCACCACAACCCCGAAATCCGTTACAGCCGCGCCCGACGCCTGATTGAAATCAACGGCCTTTTCCGCCACGGCTTCATGATTTCCCCGCCGTAACTGCTGCCGCCGTCAGATTGGCAGTGGCACTGTTTGACGGAAAAAGACGCACCCGAACGTGATGAAGAAAGCGGTTTGGCGTATATTGGAAAATAAGTTTGAGGTCGTCTGAAAACGTCGCACTATCAAGTTTTATAAAAAGTAACAATATGAATTTAGAAACCAAAAATTCCGCCGCCGGCGATATGTTTTATTTGTGCGTTGTTGATGTACATCTCTGCACAAGTGTCGGCATTGGCCGGAATATTGCCGCGCTTTCCTATATTGCTGTCGGTTGTTTTCATGGTGTTTGGGACGGCGTTGGGCGTATTAGGGTGTGTGGGCGTTTCGCCGTGTGCGCACGACCGTCAGCCCGCTCAACCCCGAACAAAACCGAACACTTCGTTTCAGACGGCGTGTACCGTTTCAGCCGCAACCCGATGTATGCGGGTCTGGGCTGCTGGCTGGTCGCATGGGCGGGCTATTTGGCGCACCCGCTTCCGTGGTTGTTTTTTTGGCTGCATTTGTTGTCTATATGACACGCTTTCAAATCATGCCCGAAGAACGCGTTTTGGCGCAGAAATTCGGTGCAGAGTACGAGTCTTATTGTCGGCGCGTCCGCCGTTGGTTATAAAAGCGAAAGCTTCCCATCAAGTATCGCCCCTCTTCTGCTCTACGGCATGAATGCGAATACTCGATGTTTTTAGACAACCTTTATTGCTCCGTAAGAAATGAAAAGGACACCCCATGACCTTCCCGCCCCTAAAATCCCCGCTCAAATTCTACGCCGTCGTTCCCACCGCCGATTGGGTGGAGCGCATGGTCAAAGCAGGTGCCGACACGGTGCAACTGCGCTGCAAAACCCTGCAAGGCGACGAATTGAAACGCGAAATCGCCCGCTGCGTCGCCGCCTGCCAAGGCAGCCGCACGCAGCTTTTCATCAACGACCACTGGCGCGAGGCGATAGAAGCGGGCGCATACGGCGTGCATCTCGGACAGGAAGACATGGACACCGCCAACCTCGCCGCCATCGCCGCCGCCGGTTTGCGCTTGGGTTTGAGTACGCACTCCGTCACCGAACTCGACCGCGCCCCTGTCCATACATCCCAGCTACGTTGCCAGCGGCGCGATTTTCCCGACCACGACCAAGCAAATGCCCACCGCCCCGCAAGGCTTGGACAAACTGCGCGAATATGTAAAACAGGCAGGCGGCACGCCCGTCGTCGCCATCGGCGGCATCGATTTGAACAACGCCCGAGCCGTACTTGCCACCGGCGTTTCCTCCCTCGCCGTCGTCCGCGCCGTTACCGAAGCCGAAAATCCCGAAGCGGTGGTTAAAGCGTTTCAGGCTTTGTGGAATGAATGAGGCCGTCTGAAAACCTAATTTCAGACGGCCTGCGAAAGCGAAAAAGATTCAATTTACCGTGCAGACAAAAACTTAGCCCGCTATATAGTGGATTAAATTTAAATCAGGACAAGGCGACGAATCCGCAGACAGTACAGATAGTACGGCAAGGCGAGGCAACGCCGTACTGGTTTAAAGTTAAGCCACTATAAATACAGAAAATCGAGAAACCATGAACATCATCTTAAACGGCGAACCCGCCGAACTTCACGGCACAACCGTTGCCGACCTCATCGCCCAAACCGCGCCGCAAAAGCCTTTTGCCGTGGCTGTGAACACCGGATTTGTTGCCAAAGGCGCGTATACGGAAACGGTTTTGAACGAAAACGACAAAGTCGATATCGTGCGACCAGTGGTTGGCGGCTAGGCGATTTTACTTTTTCAGACGACCTCTGTCCCAAAAACAACGTTATAGTGGATTAACAAAAATCAGGACAAGGTGACGAAGCCGCAGACAGTACAGATAATACGGCAAGGCAAGGCCGTACTGGTTTAAAGTTAATCCACCACACAAAGGAACCCATTATGCTCACCCTATACGGAGAAACTTTCCCTTCACGGCTGCTGCTCGGCACGGCTGCCTACCCGACCCCCGAAATCCTCAAACAATCCGTCCGTATCGCCCAACCCGCGATGATTACCGTCTCGTTACGCCGCGCGGGAAGCGGAGGTGAGGCGCATGGTCAGGGATTTTGGTCGCTATTGGAAGAAAGTGGCGTGCCCGTGCTGCCGAACACAGCAGGCTGCCAAAGTGTGCAGGAAGCGGTAACGACGGCGCAGATGGCGCGTGAAGTGTTTGAAACCGATTGGATCAAACTCGAGCTCATCGGAGATGACGACACATTGCAACCTGATGTGTTCCAGCTTGTCGAAGCGGCGGAAATCCTGATTAAAGACGGCTTCAAAATACCGCCTTATTGCACCGAAGACCTGATTGCCTGCCGCCGCCTGCTTGACGCGGGCTGTCAGGCGTTAATGCCGTGGGCGGCTCCCATCGGCACGGGTTTGGGCGCGGTTCACGCCTACGCGCTGAAAGTCCTGCGCGAACGCCTGCCCGACACGCCGCTGATTATCGACGCGGGCTTGGGTTTGCCCTCGCAGGCGGCGCAAGTAATGGAATGGGGTTTTTGACGGCGTATTGTTAAACACCGCCGTTTCCCGCAGCGGCGACCCCGTCAACATGGCGCGTGCCTTCGCACTCGCCGTCGAATCCGGGCGGCTGGCATTTGAAGCCGAACCGGTTGAGGCGCGCACCAAAGCGCAAGCGAGTACGCCGACCGTGGGGCAGCCGTTTTGGCATTCGGCGGAATATTGAAAAGAGCAGCGAAATGCCGTCTGAAATGTGTTCAGACGGCATTTGTGTTTTCAGGATACCGATAAACCAAACCCTGTTTGCGGCTCACTTGCGGTAAAGGCATACGATAAGTAAACCTTGATATCCCGGCGTGAACCTTTATCAGGAAACGGGTGCATAAAAATATATTGGACATCGTGCGTGCATCCTTCACAAAAATATTTAATTTCTTTATTTTCATAATATTACAAAAAAATATGTATTTATTTTTTTGATTTTTTTATTGATAATTATTATTATTAGCGTATAATTAAAACCACTCGGAAGTCGTCAATTCCGAACCATTAAACACTGTATTCCCCCATAATTCACTTTCACACTTGGAGTCTGCATATACGAGACATACATTCCCTTTTTTATATATCAGATACTCAAAATCGAAATGCCAAACCCACCTTTACGGTGGGTTTGGCATTTCTCCATCTGCGGTTATTTGCAAGACCTTAAGTTCAAACTACCGTATGGTGACGTAATCTTGCGGATTTCACGCGCGTCTTCATCATTGACGCCGGAAAACAAAACCGTCATGCGCGATACACTTAAGGATTCGTCCTGACTGTCTGATTCGGCAAAATGTTCGACAATGTGCGCACCTCCGAACCCCCGCGCCGGCAAGCCGGTTTTTGCAGCATCTGGGCATTTTTGGCGGCTGTTGCTCACACCCAAGCTCAATTCTCCGTTAATCGGTACAGCATTAAAGCCTTGGGCAGACAATTCGGCCATCTGTCCTTCAGTATTGCCGGAAAGGGGCAGGACGACACGGTAGGTCTTGCCTCCGGGTTTTCTTTTGGCAGTGCGTTTTTCGACGCTCCGGCTGGCAACGTGCGACCATTTGCCCAAAAGTCCTTTAATCCGATGGTAATCGTCTTCATCCATCGTGAGGCTTGCCTGTGCCGCACATGAAGCACGTCCGTCCGGCGCAGTATTCATTTCACTGTCCCCCCCCTCTTTGTCTGCCTTTTCGGCGGCAAGTTTTTCTCGACGTGCTTTTTCTTCACGCTGTTTTTTCTCTTTCAGTTTTTTCTGTTCCGCTTCTTTTTTCAAGCGCAACTGCTCAGCCTGTTCTTCGGTCAAAATATCGCTTGCACCAAGCAGTACGCCGGTATCCGATGCAGATGCCGCCTGAACGGCAGGACCGGATGCTGGAATATTCCGAACAACTGGCATAGTTGGGGCAACGGGTTGAACCTGCAAATTGTTTGCAGCATTTTGTGCCTCCGGTATTCTGCCGGCCTGTTTCAGTGTCAGTTTGTAGCCTACCGTACCGCCGAATACGGCAATATTAATCGCAACCAAAAGGATAAATAGCCATTTCATCTCTGTATTCCCTAAATATGTTCATATTCCCCTGCCTTCGGTGGCAATCATGTTCAACAACCCGTAAATAACGAGGTTGTCGACAACGCGCACGGTATTGGCTTCTAAAAACGCAGACGGCATGGCTTCTGCGACTTTTGCCGCACCGCCGCCGGTAATGATGACATCGACAGGCTTGCCTGCCCCGATTTTTTCTTTCAAACGGCCGTGCATCATCATAACCGAACCGCAAACCGCATCCATCATACCGCTGGCGACGGCATTACCCGTCGTGGTCGGAAACGGATAAACTTTACCGACAGGACGGTTTAGATTGGCCGTTTTGACGGCAAGCGATTCTTTCATTAGATGGAAACCGGGCATGATGGTTCCGCCGAGATAATGTCCGTCATCGGTGAGCGCGTCAACCGTTACCGCTGTGCCGCAGCTGACGACGACGCAGGCATTTCGGCTGAAACGGCGGCTGCCCAATGCGTTAAACCAACGGTCGGAACCATGTTCTTCGGGATGACGGTAGTGATTGCGTATGCCTAAAGCCTGAGCGGAAGACGGCAGCCATTCGATTGTACTTGCAAGCTGTTGCTGAACCTGTGCCTTTTTTGATTCCCCGCACACGGCGCAACCGACAATACGGACGCGGTCATCCGCCCTTTCTGCCCACTCCGCGCCCAAACGGGACAAATCACGGTAGGGTGCACGGCTGACTGCTGTAAATATGCCGTTTTCCACCCATGCCCACTTGAGCTGGCTGTTACCGCCGTCCAACAGCAAAAAACGTTCCGGTTCCCGCTTCTTCGGAACAGAGACCGGCCTGTCGTCGGGACGCAAACTGATTTCTCCGCTGACTACGGTTTGCCTGCCGTCTCCGGTATCCAGATGCAATATACCCTTCTCGTCCACACCGCTGACCGTACCTTCGCAAACGGTTTCTCCGTCTCGCAAAAGCAATACTGCCTTACCGTGATCGCGGTTGGCCGTTTCATATTCCTTTAAAAATGGTGCAAACCCTTCTTCCGCATATTGTTCCAACACCGCATCCAACTCGGCCAACAACGTTTCCAACAACACGGCGGCATCCGCATTACCACGCTGCAATGCCGCCTGAAACAGCGATTGCACGGAAGCGGCATTTTCGACTTCCTTGGGCAGGACAAAATTGATGCCGATACCGATGACGGCAACCGTCTTACCACCGACCCTGACCGTTTCGATAAGGATGCCGCCCAATTTATCGCGCCCGACAACCAAATCATTGGGCCACTTAATCTGCACATCCAAACCTAAACGCAACAAAGCTCGGCGGCACGCCACTGCCGTTGCCAGCGACAACGAACCCAACTCATACTGCGACCGGTCAAACACCCAGCCGAAACTGAACATCAGGCACTCGCCCAAACGGTGCGACCATTTCCTCCCCTGCCGCCCCCTGCCCTTACTTTGCAGATGAGCCACGCATAAGGCCTTATGTACTTTGTCCGGAGAAATCCGTGCCAGCTCCAGTATCTCATCGTTGCTAGAAACGCACTCGTGTTTCAATGCCGTCTGAAAACCCGACTTTTCCCCTAAAATACGCAAATTTTCAGCATTAAAAACCGCCAGCGGGCGCACCAGCCGCCAATAACCGTCATGCTGGCGCAGCAGCCCCCGTATATGCGTCGGCATCTGCTGCCAAAAACCGTTCAACTGATGCGGCCTCATATCCGCCATACGCGCCAGTCGCGAGACGTGTTGCGGCAAACCACCAGCAAGTTCTGCTAAAATCCGCCATTGCTGGGATTTTTAAAACCATCATTTCCAACCCTCTGACGCACGGATTTTTCTCCAGCGTTCCGGTTGTCGACGTTTGATGCAGGAAAGGAATCGAAAACACCTTGCCTCCGCGCGCCAGCGTTTCCGCCGACCCGACAATCTTATCCACGGCCCAATCGCCGCCCTTGACTAAGACCTCTGGTCTGACTGCCTCTATCAAAGCCGCCGGCGTATCCTCGTCAAACCATGTAACCAAATCCACACTTTCCAACGCGGCGGCAACGGCGGCACGGTTTTTCCAAACTATTGATGGGACGGTCGCCACCCTTACCCAAACGGCGTACCGAAGCATCCGTATTCAAAGCCAGAACCAAGGCTGTCCCTTTCGAACGCGCCTGCGCCAGATAAGTAACATGACCGCGATGAAGGATGTCGAAACAGCCGTTGGTAAACACCAGCGGGCGCGGCAACCGGACCAACCGTTCGGACAATGCCTCAGGCGGACAGATTTTCGATTCAAAATCAGGAACAGACCAATGGCCAACCATCAAAGCCTCCGACAGAAACCATAAAAGACAGAAAACCTACATGATACAGAAGCATATACGAAAGGCAAAGCCGAAGGCGCACATGCCCCATCCGAAATACCCTTTCCCCACAGGGAAAACAGCTTCAGACGGCATATTCGCCGCACCAATATGACTGATGCAAATAATGCGCACAAACGGAAAAAGACCTGTACCGAAAAGTACAGGTCTTCATCTGGGGTGGCTGATGGGGCTCGAACCCACGACAACCGGAATCACAATCCGGGGCTCTACCAACTGAGCTACAGCCACCATAAAAACAGTTTGCAATCAAAAATCTTGGCACGCCCGACAGGAATCGAACCTGTAACCCCCGACTTAGAAGGTCGGTGCTCTATCCGGTTGAGCTACGGGCGCTCATGCCGATTCGTGCTGGTTGATTGGTCGGGGCGGTGGGATTCGAACTCACGACCCTCTGCTCCCAAAGCAGATGCGCTAACCGGGCTGCGCTACGCCCCGACTTGAATTATTGAATTGTACATACGGACGGAAAACACGTCAACGCTTATTTTTTTAAAAATCCTAATAAAATCTATATAGTATTTTTGATTTGTAAAAATATTTAACCAGATTCAAAATCCAAGCTCCATTTCCGGATAAATTTATTTTTCGGCATCCTGCTGTAAAAAAATATACGGAAAATGCGATAATTTTTAGCAATTTCTACCTGTTTAATAAAAGGACGGACATGTCGGCACAATTAATCAACGGTAAAGAAGTTTCACAAAAGCGTTTGGAAGCGGTAGCCGAAGCTGTGGCGAAACGCCAACGCGACAGCCTGCATACGCCTTGTCTGGCCGTGGTTTTAGTCGGAGACGACCCTGCCAGCGCGGTTTATGTGCGCAACAAGAAAACAGCCTGCCAAAAATGCGGCATCAAATCGCTGTCGTACGAGCTGCCCGAAAAAACGCCGCAGGAAGAACTGTTGGCACTGGTTGACCGGTTAAATGCCGATCCCGAAATAGACGGCATCTTGGTTCAGCTGCCCCTGCCGAAGCACCTCGACAGCCAAGCGGTCTTGGAACGTATTTCGCCGGATAAGGACGTGGACGGCTTCCATCCTTACAATGTGGGCAGGCTTGCAGTCAAAATGCCGCTGATGCGCCCGTGTACGCCCAAGGGCGTGATGACGCTTTTGGAAGCTTACGGCATTGATCCGAAGGGGAAAAAAGCGGTCGTGGTCGGTGCATCCAATATCGTCGGCCGTCCGCAGGCACTGGAATTGCTGCTGGCGCGCGCAACGGTAACAATCTGCCACAGTGCGACCGAAAATCTGGCGGATGAAGTTGCCGGGGCCGATATCCCTTGTCGTCGGCGTAGGCATTCCGAACTTTGTCAAAGGCGAATGGATCAAACCCGGCGCGGTCGTTATTGATGTGGGCATCAACCGTCTGGACGACGGCAGCCTGTGCGGCGACGTGGAATTTGAAACGGCAAAAGAACGGGCGGCGATGATTACGCCTGTTCCCGGCGGTGTGGGCCCGATGACGATTGCCACATTGATGGAAAATACCCTGCACGCTGCCTCCCTGCACGATATTTAAGTATCAGGGAAATAAAAATGCCGTCTGAAAAGCCTTTCAGACGGCATTTTTGTATGGCTGTTTATCCGGGCAGCTTGACGACAACCGTATCCGCCATCATGTCGTAAAGCGTGCGACGGTCGCGTTTGATCATAAAAAGCAGGACAAAGTTGGCAAGAAATGCCAGCAGGTTGATGGCGTTTTCTCCGTTTTCACCTGCTATAAGACCGATAATGGCGGCAATAATGGCAACCAAAACCGACCATGCAATTTCGCGTACCAAAACCGTGCCGACAAAACCCGGATTACGGCCGTCGGTTTTCAACACGCGGATTCTCATGATTTTCTTACCCAATGACTGCCCGTCCCGGCTCATATAGTAGATTTGGATGACGGTGTACGCCAAAATGCCCGCCAGTCCTACCCAAAAAGGAAGTCATGCCCAAAAGCAGCCCGAATATTTCTTCGCCGCTGCCAATCCTGCCTTCATTCTTGATGGCGAAGGCAATCAGTCCGACAAACGGCACCAACAAAACCAAAAAGGTAAACAATTGGTTCAGCAAGGCCGCAAGTATCCTGTCTCCGGCACCGGCAACCGTTACCTCGATTTCCTGAATGTCAGACCTGCCGACACCGGCCGCACCGATATAGTTGTTTCTTTCTTCCATGTCTCTTCCTGATAATGGTTCTTAACTGACTCCGATTCTACCGTCCTGACACCGAAAAACGCCAATATTTAAAAGAAATCCCGATAAAGAACTTTACATTTTTCTTAAGACGGCGTTAAAACGCTTCCTTTACGCAATACATAATTTTGTTAACGATTTTCCTCAAGGAGCAACACATGAAAGTAGGTTTCGTCGGCTGGCGCGGCATGGTCGGTTCGGTTTTGATGCAACGTATGCAAGAAGAAAACGACTTCGCCCACATTCCCGAAGCATTCTTCTTTACCACTTCCAACGTCGGCAGCGCGGCACCTGATTTCGGTCAGGCGGCTAAAACATTATTAGACGCGAACGACGTTGCCGAGCTGGCGAAAATGGACATCATCGTAACCTGCCAGGGCGGCGATTACACCAAATCCGTCTTCCAACCCCTGCGCGACAGCGGCTGGAACGGCTACTGGATTGACGCGGCGTCATCCCTGCGCATGAAAGACGACGCGATTATCGTCCTCGACCCCGTCAACCGCAACGTCATCGACAACGGTCTCAAACGGCGTGAAAAACTACATCGGCGGCAACTGTACCGTCTCCCTGATGCTGATGGCGCTAGGCGGTCTGTTCCAAAACGATTTGGTCGAATGGGCGACCAGCATGACCTACCAAGCCGCATCCGGCGCGGGCGCGAAAAACATGCGTGAACTCATCAGCGGCATGGGTGCGATTCATGCCCAAGTGGCGGACCAGCTTGCCGATCCTTCCAGCGCGATTCTTGACATCGACCGCAAAGTGTCCGATTTCCTGCGCAGCAAAGACTATCCGAAAGCCAATTTCGGCGTACCGCTCGCCGGCAGCCTGATTCCGTGGATTGACGTGGATTTGGGCAACGGCCAGTCCAAAGAAGAATGGAAAGGCGGCGTGGAAACCAACAAAATCCTCGGCCGCAGCGACAATCCGACCGTAATTGACGGCTTGTGCGTCCGCATCGGCTCTATGCGCTGCCACAGTCAAGCCATCACCCTGAAGCTGAAAAAAGACCTGCCCGTTTCCGAAATCGAAGCGATTTTGGCAGGCGCGAACGACTGGGTGAAAGTCATCCCTAACGAAAAAGAAGCCAGCATCCACGAGCTGACTCCGGCCAAAGTTACCGGCACGCTGTCCGTCCCCTGTCGGACGCATCCGTAAACTGGGCATGGGCGGCGAATACATCAGCGCGTTCACCGTCGGCGACCAGCTGTTGTGGGGCGCAGCCGAACCTCTGCGCCGCGTTTTACGCATCGTGTTGGGCAGCCTGTAAGCCCTGTTTGAATGGAAATGCCGTCTGAAGCCTGTTTCAGACGGCATTTTTCCTACAACCCCAGTTGACCGAAATTCCGATAAAGCAAGCGTTCACGCCAGCAACATTTCCTGCATCAGCTTCATGCCCCACTGCCAGCCGCCGAGCATACCGTTCAAACTGCCCGGATGTGGGGACAGCAAAAAGGCGGGCGTTCCACGTATCTGCCTGTTTTTGCGTCCAACTGTGCGGCACGCCCCCGTGTTCGGGTACAACCAATGCGGCACGGCAAGAACAGCGGACGCGCCGGAAGGTGTGTTCCGCATCATCGGAGAAAATATCGGGATGCTGCGGTACAAGGATGATGTTGGCAATTTTCTTCCGTGTCAGGATGTCTGCCCGATACAGCCACGCCAAGAATGCGGCCGCGCCCGCTCCGTGTGCGACAACGGCGATATGTCTGCCCTGTATCCGTTCGAATGCCGTCTGAAGCCCTGCCTGCCATTCCCCTATGCTTTGACCGGCCGATTGAAGCCGACCGCGAAAAAATAAACCATTTTTTGAGAAAATTTATTTTGTTTTTTGTTTCACTATTTGTAACTCTTTTTCACTTTTTTAAAAGCGACGTCACCGTCGCTTTTTATTTTACCAATTACATATGACCAGCTCACCGTTTGTTTTACCGGTTTTGTCTCTGCCAACCGTATAGGCAAGCTCAAGCTGTGTGATGCGGAAGTCTTTGAACAACTCCCTTATATCAGGATGGTCATTGATAGATAGCATGAATTTTCCCTTGCTCTCCACCATCGCTTTGGCCAGCAGCTCATACTGCGGCCAATCGAATGCGTGGTCGTACCCTGCGGTTTGCCAGTACGGCGGGTCTGCGTAGAAGAAGGTATGCTCTCGGTCATATCGCTTGAAACAGCGCTCCCACGGTTCGTTCTCGATAAATACTCCTCTCAAACGGGCTTGAGATGCTGTCAATTTTGCCCTAATCTGCGACGCATCCCACGCTTTTGATGTGGTTGCCGTACCAAAATGTTGATGGACGGTCTTGCCGCCGAAGGCGTTGTGTTGAAGGTAGAAGAACCGAGCGGCACGTTGTATATCGGTCATACAGTCAGGCGGGGTGCTTTGCAGACGGGCAAATACCTCGCGACTGGTCAACGTCCAATCGAATTCTGTCCCGCGCGCATTGTCGTTGGTCAGTTGTACCAACTCCATTTTTGCCCATCGCAGCCGTCAAATCATCCGCGCCGATATACATGGCTTACTCCGCCCCTTCGGCTGCTGCCGGTTTTTTTACCGCGTTTCGGCTTTTTCAACTTCGTCCGCAGCGGCATTGCCTACATCATCTGACGACGGATCTTCGGACGGCGGAGTGCCATTTTGTTGCGCATCCAGCTCTTCGCCGGTTGTCAGTGTCGGGGTAACGTGTGCCGCGACCGATTCGTACTGCTCCGCCGTCAATTCGACCGCTTCGCCGACCTCGACACGAAATTGGTCGCCTTGTTCGTTTTCCAAAATCAACGGAGTGTTTGCGATATAAACTTTAGCCATGATCAACCTTTCAAAAATACTTGGATGACTTCGCCCGCCGCTGTCGCCGCAGAGCGCGCCGTACCGGCAACCTTGGCATTACCTGCCGCCTTGACTGCCGCGCCTTGCGCATCGGCTGCTACTTCATCGCCGACGGCAATCGTGCCGCCTGCCTCAACTAAGACGATACCCAATACATCAACGGCCAACATTTCGCCCGCATCCGCATCCAAAGTAGCAGTACCCAGCACTTTCACACCGGCGGTGGCCTGTTTTGCCTGCAAAATCCACAAAGCGGTTTTTTAACCACCTTGCCGGATGTTTTGACCGTGGTTACCAAGACCACTTGTTTAGTTTGTGCCATTTAAGACTCCCTTTTCCTGCGCGTCATGCGCATTTTCTTTGACGCGGTACGCTTCCAGGTCTAACAAATTTTTTTGAGGGCATCCTCATAGGCAAATTCGCGGCCTTTTGCCTCATCAAAGATGTCGGGAGTAATACAGGCAGACTTGCCGATGACCACAAACCCAGAATGCAAAAATCACAGTACACACGGTAGCAGTCGTACCTTCGACACGGTGGTATCGAGTGTCGGCAATACGCGCAACCAAATCTTCACGCTTTAAAAACAAAGTCATTTTTATCTCCACAGGTCGTCTGAAGCCTTTCAGACGACCTTTTACTTATCAAGCAACCGCGTTTTCAAACAAGAAACCGCATGCGCCGCCGACCACCGCCGCTTTGCGGATGTCGGTATATCGCGCGTATTCCACCTTGCCGCCGACCTCTTCGTAGCGGTCGACTACCGGCATACCGCGGCGGCGGAAGGTATAACCGAAGCTCGGCTCACCCTCGTCATTGCCGCCGGAAGCCGCATTCGGACGTACAATCAGGCTGGCGAATTTGCCCCAAATATCTTGGGTAGCCTTATTGGCGGCAGGTGTAGATACCGCCTCGCCGACGATGATGTCGTCTAGCTCCAGCAGATTTTTCAGCTGCTCGACCGTGAGCAGGGACTTGCGTTCATTTGCACCCAGTGCGCCGATGAGCTTCTCATGGCGTTTCAGTGCCGACAGCACGCTCGCGCCTACCACTAGTACCGACGGGCGTACACCGCAGCCTGCGCGAACCGTTTCGCGGGCGTTCTCGATGTCTGCCAACGGATCAGAGTTTTTATCGCTCCATTTTTGGGTGGAGGCCAAATCTTTGCTGAAACCTGACTGATAAGCCGATTTGTTTTGCAGGGAGGGCGGCAGTTTCGATTTCTTGACGCAGCTGCACGCCCTTGACCGCGCGACGTGTTGCCTTGGCGCGCTCGTCGTACATCGATTCCGCTTGTTCGCGGTAATCCACGCCTGCCGCCAAATCATGCTCTTCCAACACGACCGGCATAAAGCTTGGCGAGTCCAGCGTAATCACATTCGATGCCGCACCGACCGCACGTTCGGTCTGATACTCGACAAACGAACCCTTGCCGAACACCGGCACACGCACGCCTTCTTTTTCAGTAAACACCACCGGGAAGATTTTCTCGGCAATAAAATCTGCCTGCTTGTAGCCCAGTGCGAGATTGGTCAAAACCGGATCAAGCTGGCCGCGCAGACCGCGCAAATGAGATGCACTCATGTTTTATCCTTTTTCAGGTCAAATGCGACGACGTCGTCGCATTTGACGGGTTGATGATTAAGCAATAGTACGGCGGGCAGCCTCTTCGTAAGGGATACCTTCCTTCGCCGCCAATGCCAATGCACGTTGGTGATGGCTCAAGGCTTCTGGGTCCGACGCTTCGGCAAAGTCTGCCGCCAATCCCGACGGCGTTTCACCTTTAGCCATCTCGCCGCCCTGAATCTGCTTAGGCAGGACAGCGGTAAAAACGCACGCAGCGCGGCAGACAAAGGCTGCTTCTTACTGCCTTCGCCGAAGTCGGCGGTTACGTCATCAGGGTATTCGGCAAAATCCAAAACCTTGACGACCAAATCCTTGTCAGCAGGTTTCAGACGACCTTCTTTAACCAAGCCTTCGGCATATTCGACATTCTGCTCATGCGCACCATCGCGCAGGGCGGCATGCTGCTCGTCTTGCAGCTTTTTCAATTCCGCCTCCGATTCGGCGGCCTTCTTCTCGGCAGCTTCGCGGGCGGCCTTTTCGGCTGCAAGCTCTTGTTCCAACGACATAGGGGTCTCCTTGTTTTCATGGTTTTCCGGGGGTGGGGGTGATTCGGTAAATTCGGCAGGTTTCAAACCCGCCATGTTCAGTAACCGGCGCAAAAGGCCGATTTCCTGCGGTTCTTCGGCAAACTCGACATAAACTTCGCCTTCGGCAAAACTGATGGCGGACAAGCCCTTAACGGCGGGCGGTTGCGCGCCCAAAAAGCCGACATGGCGCAGCGTCCAAATGCCCGGTTTGGGATTGTTCGGACTGGTTGGCGGGTAAAAACTCGCCGACACTTTTTATATCGTCCGGCCTTAACCAAATCCACAAAGCCCTCATCGACTTGGTCAAAGTCCGCCGTCAGTACGCCGTTCTCAGCTTTCAGTCCGCTGACCCAGCCGTAAGCCGGCGCGTCCGCCTTCGGGTGGCCGACCACAATAGGAGCCTCATGCACCTTCGGATCGTAGGCTTGCGCGGCGGCGGCAAGGTCGGCGTGCGTAATCGTTACCGTATTGCCGTTTGCATCGGTGCGCGTCCCTGCGCGGAAAATTTCATAGGACATAAAAAAACCTCATCAGATGGATGGGGTTATTGTGGCAAATGCCGTCTGAAACGGCTTTTAATCGGGTTTAAAACTTATTTCGGCAGATGTTTGCCAGCGGCGGTAAAAGAAACCGCCCCGAGGCGGGGCGGTTTACCGTTTACAAGAATGAAACAGCAATTTTAGCGATACAGATATACGGTAAAAACCTCAAGCGGCGGTCTGTTCTACAGTCAAACCACATCATTGCCAATACAAAGCATACGGCCCATATACCCCAAGATGTTTCCGACAACAGCATACGGATGGTTTTACCGTCGGTAATCAGCAGCAGGAGCGTAAACGGCAACGATCCCAATAATGCCGCCCATCTGTTTTTGGCAAAGGGAAGGCGTTGGTCGAGAAAGAACAGAAAGTCGATGATTTTTTCCAGCATAAGCTATCAGATTCCCATAAGCTCCATCTCTAAAGCCGACCGCCAATTCAATGCGGCGGCAGCTATACTAAACACGATAGCGCCTGTCTTTTACTATCGTTTCAATCCATTTTTTTCGATTAAAGACCTTGCAAACTTTTTCAATACGGTCCTCAAAGACGAGAACGGTTGCCCGTAAAATGCACGAAACATAGCCTCAGGCCAAACCATTCCTTTTTGAACATTGGGCAATGGCGGTTGCAAGCTTGTCGCAGATGTCGGCAACTTCAGGCGTAATATCGTCCGCATCGGCATGGACGGCACCATTGTACACATTATGGATAAAAACAGCATACAGTTGTTTTTCTTCCGCTGATAAAGACATATAGATTCCTTTTCGAGGTCATACTGCCATATCGGCGGCAGGATCATCATGAATCTTTATCCATCCATAATCTTTTAATCGGGGCTAATAAAAACAAATACGCCAAATTTGCGTTTTTAGCGCGTTTCGGTTTCAGGGTGGGCAAACCCCCGACCGCAAAGAGAAACGCAATATAAAATCGGTCAGGGCTAAACCTGACCGATGTTTTAATTATGCGGCGTGCTTACGAAAACAAATCTGCCTGTTTTTTCGCCCGTTCAGCCATTCCAACCTCCTTGACGATGCGGTAAACGTGCTGTATCCACATCGAATTTTGGCAGCTTGTGGGCTTTTTACTCTCCTTCCTCGGCATCTGTTTTACCTTCGGCAAAATGCTGCTGGCGCAATTCCGCGAGCAGCAGGACGAACGCCAAAAACAGCAGGAACGCCTGCAAGGCAAAGTCGAAATCATGGAAAACAAACTGGCGGAATTCAATGCCGGTCTGCCGCTGACATACGTCCTGCGCGAAGACTACATCCGCAATCAAGTCGTCCTCGAAGCCAAACTCGACAACGTCGCAGAAAAAAACTCACTGAAATCTACAAAATGGAAAGCGTAAAGAAATGATTAGCCAGGAACTGATCGCCAAACAACGCCGCGAGGGGATGCGTTGGAACATTATCAACACCCTTAATAAAGCCCGCCCGCACACCACCAGCGAAACCTTCCTGCTGGATATTATGAACGCGATTTACCCGCAGACCACCGCCACCGAACTGCGCCAGCAGCTCGACTACCTTGCCGACCGCAAAATGGTCGAGCTGAATAAAAGCACCGCACGGCTTGTGGTTTGCCGACCTGACCAGTTTGGGTGTCGATATTGCTGAATACACGGTCGAATGCCGCGCCGGTATCGCCCGTCCCGAAAAAGTGTGGAGCTGATATGGCCAAGCGCAGCACGATAGACCAATTACCCGAAGCCGTCCGACACGAATTTGAGCGCAAACTCGTCGAAAACGGTTTTGCCGACTATCAGGCACTGGCGGAATGGTTGCAGCAGCAGGGCTACGAAATCAGCCGCTCCGCCGCCCATCGGTACGGCCAAAAAGTCCAGCGTCGGTTTGCCGCCATCAAAAACAGCACCGAAGCGGCACGCCTGATTGCCGAAGGCGCGGCCGATGAAGGCGATACCCGCTCCGAAGCCCTAATGGCGATGTTACAGACCGAATTATTTGAGGCATTGGTGCAAATCGGCGAAATGCCGTCTGAAGAACTGAACGCGCTTGACCGCTTCGGCATCATGAGCGAAGGAGCGCGCAAAATCAGCGGGCTGATTACTGCTGGAACGCGCCTGAAAGAATATCAGGCAAAAGTTAAAGCCAAAGTCGAAGCTGCCGCCGAAAAACGTGGCCAAGCAGGCAAAAAGGCGGGCTGTCCGACGCGGCTGCCGAAAGCCATCCGCAAACAGATTTTTAGGTATCGCATCATGACCTTGCCCAAAACCGAAGACCGCACGCCATCGGCATTGCTGCCTTACCAGCAGCGTTGGTGCGCCGATAACTCTCCCGTCAAACTCTGTGAAAAATCCCGACGCATCGGTCTGAGCTGGGGCGAGGCTGCCGATACCGCCTTACTTGCCGCCTCATCGGGCGGCATGGACGCATGGTACATAGGCTACAACAAAGATATGGCTTTAGAGTTTATCCGCGATTGTGCCAACTGGGCCAAGTTCTACGGTTTGGCGGCAGGCGAAATCGAAGAGACTGAAGAGGTGTTCGTCGAGGGTGACGACAAAAAATCCGTCCTCGCCTTCGTCATCCGTTTCGCGTCAGGCTGGCGCGTTACCGCCTTGTCCAGTCGACCGTCCAACCTTCGCGGTAAGCAGGGGCGCGTCATCATCGACGAGGCGGCGTTCCACGAGCAGCTCGGAGAGCTGCTCAAAGCGGCAATGGCATTGCTGATGTGGGGCGGGCAGGTACACATCATCTCTACCCATGACGGGGTGGACAATCCGTTCAACGAGCTGATTACCGACATTCGTGCGGGCAAAAAGCCATACTCCATCCACCGCATTACTTTCGACGAGGCCGTTTCAGACGGCCTCTACCGCCGCATCTGCCTGCGCTTGGGCAAAGAGTGGACGGCAGACGGCGAAGCCGCGTGGTGTAAAGAGATTCGTGATTTCTACGGTGACGATGCATCCGAAGAGTTGGACTGCATCCCTAAAAAAACGGCGGCGGCAAATGGCTCAACCGAGCCTTGATTGAGAGCCGTATGAGTCCTTATACGCCGGTTATCCGGTACGACCAAAGCGATGAGTTCGGCCTCTTGCCCGAGCCGCGCCGCGCCGCCGAAGTCGCGGACTGGATAGCCGACACCCCTGCAACCGCTGCTCGACGGTTTGGATAAAACCCGCACTAGCTTCGTCGGCGAAGACTTTGCCCGCAGCGGAGACCGTACCGTCATCGTCCCTTTATTGCAGCAGCCTAATTTAAGCCTTAAGCCGCCGTTTGTGTTGGAGTTGGGCAATATGCCGTTTGCCCAACAAGAGCAAATCATGAAACACCTGTTGCACGGCTTACCCAATCTGCGCGGAGCAGCATTGGACGCGCGCGGCAACGGCCAATCAATCGCCGAAGCCATGCGCGACGAATTTGGCGCGGAGGTATGCGAGTCGGTCATGCTCTCGGAAAACTGGTACCGCACCCATACCGCGCCGTTCAAAGCCGCCCTCGAAGACGGCACGTTGGACGCAATCCCCAAAGATGAAGACATCCTGACCGACTTGCGCGCCTTCGAGCTGGTCAGAGGCGTGCCGCGCATCCCCGATGTACGTACTAAAGGTCAAGACGGCAAAAAAACGCCACGGCGACGCGGCGATTGCCTTTGTCCTTGCCCATTACGCCAGCCGCGAGCTGAATACCGGCCCGATACGCGTAGCCAGCCGCCGAATCCGCCGAAAAAGCGCATTAACCAAAGGTTATTAAGGTATTTAAAGAGTACATATCATGCCCAAAACCCCACCTTAAACTCAAAACCAGTCAAGGCATCATGACCTTCAAGCCGCAGGATTTATCTGCCCATCTCGCCGTTTCCCGCCAGTTTTTCAGCGGTTTTAACGGCTGGCTGCCTAATCCCGACCCCGTTTTGCGCAAAATGGGCAGGGCAAATCTCCGTTTACCGCGAGCTGATGCGCGACCCCTTGGTCGGCTCGCTGGTACGCCGCCGAAAAGCTGCCGTCGCCCGCCTCGAATGGCGGCTTGAGGGCGACGATACGCCTAAAAATGTCCGGGATTTTATCGATAGCTGGCTAGCGGAAACCGATGTTTACCGCCTGATTAAAGATGTTTTAAACGCCGTTTTTTACGGCTATCAACCCATCGAGCTGATTTGGCGTACCGATTCTGCATGGCTGCCTGACAAAATGATCGCTAAACCGCAAGAGTGGTTTGCCTTCAACGACGACGGCGAGTTGCGTTACATCCAAAACGGCCTGACCGATACTATTCCCCCACCTTATAAGTTTCTCTGCCCGACACATGAGGCAGATTATCTCAACCCCTACGGCTTAGGCGATTTAGGCTTGGTTTTTTGGCTGGTCACCTTCAAACGCGGCGGCCTTAAATTCTGGATGCAGTTCACCGAAAAATACGGTGCGCCTTGGCTGATTGGTAAAGAACCGCGTTCCAATACCCCGCAGGATACCGACAAGCTGCTGGATGCGCTCGAAGCCCTGATCGGCAACAGCGTCGGCACCATTCCCAATGATTCCAGCGTCGAAATCCACGAGGCAAGCGGTAAGGCCTCATCTATTGATGCCTACGACAAGCTCATTCGTTATTGCCGCTCCGAAATCAGCATTGCGCTGCTCGGACAAGACCAAACCACCGAAAAAGACAGCACGCACGCCAGCGCGACCGCAGGCTTGAAGTAACGGACGACATCCGCGACAGCGACAAACGAATCGTGGAGACAACGTTCAATCAGTTGATAGAGTGGGTAATAGAGATAAATTTCGGAGACGTTGCCCGTCCGAAATTCGTGCTGTTCGAAAATGAGGAAAGCGGCACCAGAGAGCGTGCCGAACGGGATAAGATGATGGTGGATGCCGGTGCCAAGTTCACCAAGCAATACTGGCAGCGCACATACGGTTTGGAAGATGGAGATTTGCTTGAGGGTGTTCAAGCAAGCCCGGAGGCAAAAAGCTGCCGACTTTACCGAGGGCGATTTGACGGATGCAGGTTTGGTTATCGACGGACTCGCCCCTAACTCAGACCGTCTGAATACACAAGGCGACCTGCTGACTGCCGTCCTAGTGGCCGAATTAAGTCGTGGAGAAACTGCCGAAAACCTGCTCGATCGTCTGTCTGCCGCCCTATCCGAATATGGACGATACCGCCTTACAAAACGAGTTGGCGCGCCTGATTTTTCCTTTCCGACTTGGTCGGCAGGGATTGAAGTAGCACAGGAGCTTAAATCATGAACCCCGAAGATATTAAAGCCGTCTTCGGCATGAAACCCGAAGCCGCCGTCGCCTATCTCAAGCAAAAAGGCATTGCCGTATCTTGGGACTGGCAGGATATGTTGGACGACGCGCACGCCACTGCCTTTACAGTGGCCAAAACCGCCAAAATGGATGTGCTCTCCGATATCTATTCCGCCGTCGTCGATGCCGCCGAACAAGGCCGGACGCTGGAAGAGTTCAGCCGAGAACTCGCCCCCGTTCTACAGCGCAAAGGCTGGTGGGGCAGGCAGGAAGTTCAAAATCCCGAAGGAGAAACCCAAAGCGTACAGCTCGGTAGCCCCCACCGCCTGAAAACCATCTATCTGACCAATATGCAGTCGGCCTACATGGCGGGCCGCTACGCCGAAATGATGGACTCCATCGACACGCACCCTTATTGGCAGTACGTCGCCATCAACGACAGCCGCACTCGTGATACCCACCGTATGATGCACGGTCGCGTCTATGCCGCAGACGACCCCGTGTGGAATACTTTGTACCCTCCTTTGGACTACCGCTGTCGCTGCCGTGTCAAACCGCTGTCCCGCAGTATGGGAGAAAAACCGTGTCCCTGTCCCGACCGAATCTTGAGTCCATCACCGTCGATATAGGCGCAAATCCCTATACCGGAGAGGAGCGTTACGCACAGCGCACCGGCATTCGCATCAACAACACATTTATCGCCCCCAATGCGGGCTTCAACGCCAACCAAGGCAAGTCTATGCTGTCCCGTATGGCGAAAATCGCAGTGGATAAGGCGCAGGCAACCCATCCGGACATCGCCCGCATTGCCCTGAAAACGATGATGGGCAACGACAGATTCAAAAACGCCCTGTCCACCGCTTCGCTGACTTGGGTGCTTAAACTGTTAAAAGGCTGATTATGCTGGAAATCAAACTCGATGCTGCCAAACTCGAACACGGTCTGAGTACGCTCCTTAAAAACGCCGCAAACACCCGCCCCATGATGCGCGGTATTGCAACTGAGTTGCTATCTATGACCGAAGAAAACTTCGAATCCGAAAGCTGGGGCGAGCAGCGGTGGAAACGAAGCCGGCGTGCCGCAGATGAGGGAGGCAAGACTCTGCAAAAAAGCGGGCAACTTGCCGCCAGCCTGACTACACAGGTTGGCAGCAACCATGCCCGAATCGGCAGCAACAAAAAAATACGCCGCCATCCACCACCTCGGAGGACGAGCAGGGCGAGGTCACAAAACCAACCTTCCAGCACGCCCCTATCTCCCCATCAACGGCAACAACCAACTCCAACCCGGTGCCGAACGCCGAATCCTCGACATCGCCATCGCCGCCCTCAAAAAGGACTTTAACAACAAAAAAACGGACGATAAAAAAATACCGTCCGTTTTTATTAGCAATATTTGCAACTCCCTTGCATTTTTTTCCATCCCACAAAATCCCCCGTCATCCTCTTTTCGTCCCATTTTTTTCTCATCAACCCCTATATATTTATCTCATTAGGTTTCAGCCGATGCTTCGGACATCTGCACGACGGGATAACTGACCGCCCAACGGTCTATCCACATCTGATCCTCTCCGGCATCGCGTATCAGCCAAAGCGTCAAATCTTCGAGTTCAAAATCCTGCATACCGCCCCGCCTATTTCAGCAGGTCCCGGAGGGTAAAGGCAATGAGCAGCGAAGCGGGTACGCTCAATATGGCGCAGACGGTCAGGCAGACAAAAATATTCACTACCCGCCGCCAGCCTTTCCAACCCAAACATTTGGCTGCAATCAGCAGGCAGGGCAGACAAATCAGCAGCCACACCAACGCCCATATCGGGTTGGCCTTGGTCGGCGCAAGCCAGCCCTGCATCCGCGACAGCATAAATATCGCCCACACCAACATGGGCAGGATAAACGCAGCGACAACCCATGCCGCGCCTATTCCTGTTTTTCCGTCCACATTCCAATCATATTTACCCAAAACTTTATTCGGCAACATAGTCATACTCCATGACCAGCGGCGCATGGTCGGAAAATTTTTCGTCTTTATAAACGTGTGCGGACACGGCTTTAGCGGCAAGTTCGGGCGTAACCATCTGATAATCGATGCGCCACCCGACATCTTTCGCATACGCCTGCCCGCGGTTGCTCCACCATGTATAACCCGGATTGTCGGGATAGAGCGTGCGCCACATGTCCGTCCAGCCCAGCGTATGGATGACTTTGCCTATCCACTCTCGCTCTTCCGGCAGGAAACCTGAATTTTTCTGGTTGCCTTTCCAGTTTTTCAGGTCGATGTTTTGGTGGGCGATGTTCCAGTCACCGCAAACGACAATGTCGCGTCCTTCGTTTTTCATCGCTTCGAGCATAGGGTAAAACGCATCAAGGAAACGGTATTTCACCTGCTGACGTTCTTCCGCGCTGCTTCCGCTGGGCAAATAAAGCGAAATGACGCTCAACCTGCCGAAATCGCAACGCACAAACCGCCCTTCCCTGTTGAATTCTTCAATGCCCATGCCGATTTGCACATTGTCGGGTTTGCGTTTGCTGTACACCGCCACACCGCTGTAACCGCGCTTCTCGGCACAATGCCAATGGCCGTGCATCCCGTGCGGATTTTTCATATCGGCAGACAAATCTGCTTCCTGCGCTTTGAGTTCCTGTACGCAGACAATGTCCGCGCCCGATGCGGCGATGTATTCGTAAAATCCCTTTTTATAAGCGGAGCGGATGCCGTTGACGTTGGCAGAAATGATTTTAAGCATAATAGGAAATGTGTTCTCGCAATAAAAAATGCCGTCTGAAAACATAGAAAAGGCAAGAGACAGCACTCCTGCTCTTTACCGTACCCCTTAACCGCGGCGCCAAGTCGTGCCGCCGGCGTTGTCTTCCAGAATAATTTTGTGTTCGTTCAGAAGGTCGCGGATGCGGTCGGACTCTGTCCAGTTTTTATCCGCGCGCGCCTGTTTGCGGCGGGCGATCAAATCGTCGATTTCCTCGTTGGACAGGCCGTCTGAAACCGCGCCGCCTTGCAGGAATTCAATCGGGTCGCGTTGTAGCAGACCGATAATGCTGCCCAAGGCTTTCAGGCAGCCGGCGAGGTGTACGTCGTTGGTTTTGTTCACTTCTCCTGCCAGTTCGAACAGCACGGCAACCGCTTCGACCGTACCGAAATCATCGTTCATTGCGGCGTAGAAGCGGCGGGTGTAGTCATTGGCGTTTTCAGACAAATCAAACTCAGCCGCTGGTGTGTTTTTCAATGTAGTGTACAGACGGGTCAGCGCACCTTTTGCGTCGTCCAAATGCGCGTCGGAGTAGTTCAGCGGGCTGCGGTAGTGGGCGCGCAGGATGAAGAAACGCACGACTTCGGGGTCGTATTGTTTCAACACTTCGCGGATGGTGAAGAAGTTGCCCAGCGATTTGGACATTTTTTCGCCATCCACGCGGATAAAGCCATTGTGCAGCCAGTATTTGACGTGGCTGACGATACTTTGACCGTGGTGGGTTTGCGCGTGGTCGTGGCCACAGGTATGGCCTGTCGCGCCGACACTTTGGGCGATTTCGTTTTCGTGGTGCGGGAATTGCAAATCCGCGCCGCCGCCGTGAATATCGAAAGTATCGCCGAACAGGTTTTCACTCATGGCAGAACATTCGATGTGCCAGCCCGGACGACCGTTTCCCCACGGGCTTTCCCATGCCGGCTCGCCTGCTTTCGCCGCTTTCCACAACACAAAATCAAGCGGATCGCGTTTGAAACCGTCCACTTCCACGCGCTCGCCCGCGCGCAGGTCGTCCAGCGATTTGCCCGATAATTGTCCGTAAGCGGCAAACTCGTGCACGGCGTAGTAAACGTCGCCGTTGGCGGCGGGATATGCCCTGCCGTTTTGAATCAGGGTTTCAATCATGGCAATCATTTGCGGGATATTTTTCCGTCGCCTTCGGCTCGATGTCGGGACGCAATACGCCCAAAGCATCGGCATCTTCGTGCATGGCTTGGATGAAACGCGCAGTCAGTTCGCCGATGGTTTCACCGTTTTCAGCCGCGCGGGCAATGATTTTGTCGTCGATGTCAGTGATATTGCGCACATAAGTGAGCGGATAGCCGCACTCGCGCAACCAACGGGCAATCATGTCGAACACAACCATCACTCGGGCATGGCCTAAGTGGCAATAGTCGTAAACGGTCATACCGCAAACATACATACGCACGTTTTTCGGATCGATGGGGGCGAAGGGTTCTTTTTGGCGGGTAAGGGTGTTGTAGATGTTTAGCATATTAAATAATGGTTGTTGGTTTGACAAAAGAGCAGTGGTTGGTTTATAGTTTGAACCAACACGGCTCCCCACGGTTGTACTGATTCTAGTATGGCTGCTGGGGGGTTTTTTATGCCCAAATATTTTCCCAGTTTTGAGGAGCTCCCATTCCGTATAAGTCGAGTCCTATATGGCCTAGATCAGGAAAAATTTTTTTAAATGCTCTTTCGTCCGTTGAGACCAGCTGGAACTTGGATTGATAGTTTCTAGTAAATGCCTACATAAACACAGCAATAAAAAGCACCTTGATTTATGCTTTTCGTCAAAGATGCTTACCCAAGAAATTTGGGGGTGGCTGATGGCATTTTGGGCTGGTCAATGATGTTCCGATTCCAAAGGCGTGCATGATGTGCGCAGACATTTCTCAAATAGTTCAGGCTGCGTAGCCAGCTGGCAAAAAAATTTGTCCATCGTTGATATTATATTTTTGTGAAATGGAATCTTGATCGTTTTTTTCTTCATTCCACTAAACAGCGTGGACATGCAACCAAAATCCCATACTTCACAAGCTACCCATATTGGTAGCGGTAACCCGTAAGTAGCTTTTATTGTGCTTAATAAACTCTTCTTTCGAGCGGTTAATTAATTGCGCATGCTTACTTAACCATTCATGGTATTGGCTCACTCCTTTGTTCGTTTTATTCAAATCGCTGCAAAAAGAAGTATGAAGCATGCTTGGATTCAAGTAAGCGTACTTATCTGATTGACCGAGCAAGTAGGCGATGTCTACTCGTATGGCGATTTCGATACGCTCCAAGGCATCTAATACCAGCAATCTCAATTTTTTATCAAAAATATATAATTCAACTGCATCTTGAAAACAAGCATTGGGTTTAAATTCGTCAAGTACAATACATCTAGTTTTTACTTCGCCTATGGGTTTGCGACCGTTTTTCAAGCAGAGATATTTCTCCGGAAATCTGTCTCATGGAGTAGAAATAGCCGCTCAGTCGATAATATCCGATACGCTTCAAATATTCTTTGGCGTTCGGTTCATCTGAAATATGTAATCCCCTGCTTTTAAGTAAATTAAGCTGATCATCTACACTAATCCATTGTTTAGGGTTCATTCTATTACTTTCTTTTTTTATTTTTTTAAGACAATATTTTTTTAATATTATCAAAGGTCGTCTGAAACTTTTTCACTCCGGTTTAAACACACCTGTATCCGTTTTAGGCTGCTGCTCGGCAATTTCAGCTTTTGCCGCTGCCTGTTCCGCTTCTGCTTTTTTTGGCTTCGATGCGTTTTTTTCTCGGTCAGGTATTGGTTGATTTGGTGTACCAATTCCCTGCGTGCCTTGGTGGGTCAGGGCGCTGATTTGGAAGAGGCGCGGGGTTTCCATGTCGAATTGGAAACGGTCGTCGGGTTTGGGATAGTCCCAGCCGATGGCTTCGAGGAAAGCGGCGCTACGCGCTTGGGCTTCTTCTTCATCGAGCATATCGAGTTTGTTCAGCACCAGCCAGCGCGGTTTGCCGTAGAGTTCTTCATCGTATTTGCGCAATTCGTTGATGATGGCGAGAGCTTCTTCGGCGGGGTTGACGGTTTCGTCGAAGGGCGCTAAATCGACGACGTGCAGCAGCAGGCCGGTGCGTGATAAGTGTTTGAGGAAGCGATGGCCGAGGCCTGCGCCTTCTGCTGCGCCTTCAATCAGACCAGGGATGTCGGCCATGACAAAGCTGTGGTTTTCGTCGATGCGCACGACGCCTAAATTCGGATGCAGGGTGGTAAAGGGTAGTTGGCGATTTTGGGGCGTGCGGCGGATACGGCGGTAATCAGGGTGGATTTACCGGCGTTGGGCATGCCTAATAAGCCGACATCGGCGAGGACTTTGAGTTCGAGTTGCAGGGAACGGGTTTCGCCTTCTTCGCCGGGCGTGGATTGTTTTGGAGCGCGGTTTACGGACGATTTGAAGTGGATGTTACCCAAGCCGCCTTTGCCGCCTTTGGCAAGGCAGACGCGCTGGCCGTGGTGAGTGAGGTCGGCAACGATTTCGTCGGTATCAAGGTCGCGGATGAGGGTGCCGACGGGCATTTTGAGGACGATGTCGTCCGCACCTGCGCCGTAGCGGTCGGAGCCGTGGCCTTTTTTTCGCCGTTTTTTTGGCTTGGTAGCGTTTGACGAAGCGGTATTCGACGAGGGTGTTGGTGTTTTCGTCGGCTTCCGCCCAGACGCTGCCGCCTTTTTCCGCCGTCGCCGCCGTCGGGACCGCCGCGGGTACGAATTTTTCGCGGCGGAAACTGGTTGCGCCATTACCGCCTTTGCCTGCAGCGACTTCGATTTTTGCTTCGTCGATGAATTTCATTAAATGCTCTTGTTTGTTGGTTTCAAATGGGGGGTTCAGACGGCATGGCGTGTGTTTTGATGCCGTCTGAACAGAATTTCGGACGCTATTATAAGGGATAAGCGGTATTTCAACACGCCGTACCAAAACTATTTGTTCCGCCCATCTTAATAAATTTTTAAGCAAATCTTCAGCCTGCAAACAAAATATGTCCAACTTCTTTGGTACAATCGCACCTTTTTGACATTCCGACCCGACGGAATGTCCGTTCAAACCGTTACATTCTATTCTTTTTAATTTTTGAATCTCAGCATATATATCTGGCACATTACCTTGTAAGAAAAATGGGTCCATTGCATATGCGGCATTCTCCAATGTTGCGGCTCTACTCTGCATCCGTGTAACAGCAGAAGTACTATTCCCCGCAGCATTATTCTCCACTTTATTCCATTCTTTTGCTGTTGTTAAATCAGTCCATATATTCGTTCCTGGCCAACTTGTATCGGGTTGTTTTCCAGTTGATTTATTAGCACCTTTAAAATAACTCTGGGCAGATGAAGACAATTTAGACGCCTTTCCATTTTCCTCTTTAAGTAGTCTGGCAGTTTCTTTATGAATTTTTGTACCTTCTTTTGCTGCATGCGAGGCTGTATTGGCATTTTTTGCTGCCTTATTAGCCGCATTAGAAATTTTAGTAACATCATGACCGATATTTATTGATTTTTTTATACTATTTCCTGCGCGGTAAGCTTTAAGTACGGCAGAAGCTCCTCCTGGGAGAAAAGGTATTGCTGTTGCAACGCCATCATAAACAAGACCAAGCCCATCAATTGCAGCAGAACCATAATTACCTTCTTTAATGTTATATGTCATGGATGTTACCCCTATGCCAATGTTCAAAATGTCCCATGCTGTTTCTAAAGCATTATTCTCCACCGCATTCTGCCCCAACACGCCCCCTACCTGTGCGTTGAACAGGGCATTGGTGTTTGCGCCGTTGTTGCCGTTCAGGCTGCCTCCGGCGGCACCCACTACCGAAGCAATCGCCCCGGTCTGCGCTTTAATCTCTTCTTTAATGTGCTCGGGTAACAGGTTAAGATTTTTAAATTAGTTTGGAAATGCCTAAAACATGTATCGATATGGCAAATATTGATGAGTTATCTTTCTGTAGATGAATTAAGATTCTTCTGTGGCCTTTAATAAATTCATTTTAAAAAGAAAAATCTCACATATTTATGACGTATTTCCTTAATTAATTTTTCTATTGCTTAATTTAAATAATCCATTGCCAAATTGGCCATCAAATGAAAGCCATATTTTTTTACTCCTTGAGCATCTTCCCATTTTTTTGGATAAATGGTTGGTGGAGTATGAAGATAAATAATCATATTGATACAGTACCCTTTTTAGATTATTTTCGGAAATTATCCATTTGGTAAAAAAGATATCATCTACGTAAAAATTTCCTTTTTCAAGTATATCTGCTCCATACATTTGCTTTAATAGATTCCATTTTCCCCCAATAAAGTCAATGTGCGCGTGCTTCATTTTTTTCGTTTTTCCCCCTGTTTCCATTTTTTTCATGTTAAATATTCTCTCAAAGAAATGCTCTTTAGGATCTGCATGCGGAGAAGGTTTTGTGTACAAATGCTCTGGAATACCTGTGATCGGACTGATTCCATAGGTTTGCCTATTGTGCGGGATGTTCTGCTCGGCCTTATGATAAGGATTTTTTATGAACACAAACCAACCTGCCGTTTACGACCCGTTGACACGTGCGCTGCACTGGCTGACCGTTGCCGGTTTCATCGGCATTCTGACCACCATTGTCCTGTGGACGATTTGCGAAGAGGCGGAATGGGCGGGCAGCCTGTTCGGCCTGCACAAATCTTTCGGCTTCCTCACGCTGACGGTGATTGCATTGCGCATCGTGTGGGCGGTTGCCAACCGCGCCAAGCGTCCGCAAAGCGACAGCAAAGCTGCGGCGGCAGGACACGGCATTCTGTATCTGCTCATGCTTACCGTTCCCGTTATCGGCATGATCCGCCAATACGGTGGCGGCCGCGGCCCGTTGAAAAGTGTTCGGCGTTGAAGTGATGCAGGGTTCGCCGGAAAAAATCGAGTGGATGGTAAACTTGGGCAACACGTTCCACGGCAATTTGGGCTGGCTGCTGTTTGCCGCCGTCGTCGGACATATCGCCATGGTCGTCATCCACCGTATTCAGGGCAGAGATGTTCTTTACCGTATGACGGGTCGTGTCCGCTGATTCCGTTCGCACTATGGTGCCGGTCCGTCCGGCACTATTTGTTTTTCCAAGACAGGGCCAGATCGTACAAAGCTTTTTTTCCCTCGCCCGTGATTTTGGCAGCAAGCTCCGCCGCCTGCTTGGTCGGCAGCTCGGCCGCAAGGATTTTTCATCACATTTTGCGCCGATTCCGGCAATCCCCTGTGTTTTCGTTTTTGTGCCGGATACAGTATCAACACCATCTCGCCGCGCGATTGGTTGCTGTCAGCAGACAATGCCGTCTGAATTTCCCCAACCGTGCCGCTTAAGAACGTTTCAAACGTTTTCGTGATTTCGCGCGCCAGCATCAGACGGCGTTCGGGGAACAGTTCCACCATATCGGCAAGCGTTGCCCCGATTCGGTGCGGCGTTTCAAACATGACGATAGGAAATGCCGCCCGCACCCATTTGGCAAACAGTTTTCTACGTTCTCCCGATTTCGGCGGCACAAAACCGTTGAAATAAAAATCAGATTCCGCCACACCAGCCACACTCAAAGCCGCCATCACCGCGCTTGCGCCGACAACAGGGACAACTTTAAACCCGGCCTCGCGCACGAGGCCGGCAAGTTTCGCACCCGGGTCGCATACGGCCGGCGTACCCGCATCGGAAACCTGTGCCACAACCATGCCGTCTGAAAGATAGCCGATAATCTTGTCCGCCATCTGCCGTTCGTTGTGTTCGCGCACACTGACCAACCTGCCCTGAATGCCGTACGCGCTCAAAAGCTGCGCAGTAACGCGCGTGTCTTCGGCACAAATAATATCGGCACGCCGCAATACCGCCAAAGCGCGCAGGGTAATGTCCGCCAAATTGCCGACAGGTGTGGCAACCACGTATAATGCCCGTCCGACGATGCTGTCGCAGGCTTTCTGAAAGTGTTTCTGAAACATAAAATTGCCGTCTGAAAAACAAACATTATAAAGGCTAAACCGATTATGCGCCTAAACCACAAACAGGGCGAGGCAGGCGAAGATGCCGCGCTCGCCTTCCTCCAATCCCAAGGCTGCACTCTGCTTGCCCGCAACTGGCACTGCGCCTACGGCGAAATCGACCTGATTGTCAAAAACGACGACATGATTCTGTTTGTTGAAGTAAAATACCGCAAAAATCGGCAATTCGGCGGTGCCGCATACAGCATTTCCCCATCCAAATTATTGAAACTGCAACGAAGTGTAGAGTATTATCTGCAACAGAACAGGTTGACAAACGTACCGTGCCGCCTCGATGCGGTACTTATCGAAGGAAACCGCCCGCCCGAGTGGATACAGAATATTACAGGTTGACGATATGACGACATTACAAGAACGCGTTGCCGCACATTTTGCCGAAAGCATCCGTGCCAAGCAGGAAGCCGAAAGTACTGGTCGAGCCGACCGTACAGGCTGCCGAGCTGATGCTGCAATGCCTGATGAATGACGGCAAAATCCTGGCCTGCGGAAACGGCGGTTCGGCTGCCGACGCGCAACACTTCGCTGCCGAAATGACCGGCCGTTTTGAAAAAGAACGCATGGAATTGGCCGCCGTCGCGCTGACAACAGACACTTCCGCGCTGACTGCCATCGGCAACGACTACGGTTTCGACCATGTATTCAGCAAACAAGTACGCGCGCTCGGACGTGCAGGCGACGTATTGGTCGGCATTTCCACCTCCGGCAATTCCGCCAACGTCATCGAAGCCATCAAAGCGGCACACGAACGCGACATGCACGTCATCGCCATGACCGGCCGCGACGGCGGCAAAATCGCCGCAATACTCAAAGATACCGACGTTTTACTCAACGTTCCCTATCCTCGAACTGCCCGCATTCAGGAAAACCATATTTTGCTGATACACGCCATGTGCGACTGCATTGACTCCGTATTGTTTGAAGGAATGTAAACCCACAGACGGCAGGGTACACAGAAATGCCGTCTGAAACGCCTAAGAAAGGAAGCCCCGATGAAACTCAAATCGCACACCGTCCGCATCCTGACCGCCGCCATCCTCAGCCTTACACTCGGCGGCTGCGTCAGCGCAGTAATCGGAAGCGCCGCCGTCGGCACCAAATCCGTCATCGACCGCAGAACCACCGGCGCGCAAACCGACGACAACGTAATGGCGCTGCGTATCGAAACCACCGCCCGCTCCTATCTGCGCCAAAACAACCAGGTTCAAGGCTACACCCCAAAAATCTCCGTCGTCGGCTATAACCGCCACCTGCTTTTACTCGGACAAGTTGCCACCGAAGGCGAGAAACAGTTTGTCGGTCAGATTGCACGTTCCGAACAGGCAGCCGAAGGCGTATACAATTACATCACCGTCGCCTCGCAACCGCGCTCCCTCGGCGACATCACCAACGACACCTGGAATACTTCCAAAGTCCGCGCCGCACTACTGGGCATTGCCCCTGCAACCCAGGCACGCGTCAAAATCGTTACCTATGACAACGTAACCTACATCATGGGCATCCTCACACCTGACGAACAGGCGCAGGTTACCCAAAAAGTCAGCACCACCGTCGGCGTACAGAAGGTCGTTACCCTCTATCAAAACTACGTCCAACGCTAACCCGCCGCCATGCCGTCCGAACCACCCTTCAGACGGCATGGGATTACCCTACCGAATGCAATCGAAAATGACAAAAAAAACCGGCAAACCTTTCAGGCTGACGCCAAAAATCCTCATCCGCACCCTGCTGCTCGTCAGCATCCTAGCCATAGGTGCATTGGTTGCAGGCATCATCAGCACATTTAATCCAAACGGAGACAAAACCCTCCGCGCAGAACAAGCACACACCGACAGCATCTTCGAAACCGAAATCTGGAGGCCGGATGGCACAGTTGGACAAGATATCGTCCAACCCGTAAACCGACAAACCGCCGCATCAGAACCCGAGCAAACAAACGATACAAAAAAATACGGACGAGAACGGCAACAAACTGCCGCCACCTGCCGTGCCCAAGAAACAGCGCACCAAGCCGCAACCTTCAAATATCGATCAGACGGACAAACAGCCACCACAATTAGAAAAAAAGCAGTCGTAGAACCCCCGTACTGCCTAAAAACATCCCCCATACCGAAGAACCTAAAGAAACACCCAAAGAACAGGCACGCCCAAAAGAAAACCATACCCAAACGGACAAACCGCAAAACACACCCCAAAAAGCCCATAAAGAAGTCATAGACAACCTCTTCTGACACGGATAATTAGGTACGGCAGATAAGTCGGAAACCCAAGGAATCATCATGAACGGCATTATCATCAAGACACCCGAAGAAATTGAAAAATGCGCGAACTCGGCCGCCTCGTTGCCGAAGCCCTCGACTACATCGGCCAATTTGTCAAACCCGGCGTAACCACCAACGAAATCGACAAACTCGTTTACGACTACCACGTCAACGTCCAAGGTGGCTACCCCGCACCCCTCCACTACGGCACCCCACCCTACCCCAAATCCTGCTGCACCTCCGTCAACCACGTCATCTGCCACGGCATTCCCGACGACAAAACCCCTTAAAGAAGGCGACATCATCAACATCGACCTCACCATCAAAAAAGACGGTTTCCACGGAGACTCCAGCCGTATGTTTACCGTCGGCAAAGTTTCCCCCATCGCCCAACGGCTGATTGACGTAACCCACGCCTCCATGATGGCGGGCATAGAAGCCGTCAAACCCGGTGCAACACTGGGCGACGTAGGTTACGCCTGCCAACAGGTTGCCGAAAATGCAGGTTATTCGGTTGTACAAGAATTCTGCGGCCACGGTATCGGACGCGGCTTCCATGAAGCCCCGCAAGTCCTGCACTACGGACAAAAAGGACAAGGCCCCGTTCTCAAACCGGGCATGATTTTCACTATTGAACCCATGATTAACCAAGGGAAACGCCACCTGCGCATCCTCAATGACGGCTGGACGGTCGTAACCAAAGACCGTTCCCTCTCCGCCCAATGGGAACACGAAGTCCTCGTTACCGAAACCGGCCATGAAATCCTTACCGTCAGCCCGGCTACCGGCAAACCCTAACCCCCCTATAAAAACAAACAATGCCGTCTGAAGAAACGGCAGATATAATATGCAATATAAAAAAACAGGCTTGACTCGACACATTACAAAAATAAAGCAAATTAAAATTTACGCAACAACAAAACAAACTTTTAAAAAGGAATTCCCATGAAAGTATTTGAAGAGATTGAAGACGTTAAAGAAATCCGCAAAAAAACCGGGCTTAACCAGATAGATTTCTGGGGCAAGGTCGGCGTAACGCAATCCGGCGGCTCCCGCTACGAAACCGGACGCAAGATGCCCAAGCCCGTACGTGAGCTGCTCCGCCTCGTACACATTGAACGTATCGAACTGTCGAAGGTTAACAAGAAAGACTTGGAAATCGCCGCACTATTAAAAAAACACAATCCCGAGCTTTATGCCGAATTGTCCAAACAGACCAAGTCTGAAAGAAAAAAATAACACTTTAACAAAAGCCTCCGGATTTTTCGGAGGCTTCTTTTTCCGCTTTCCCCAAACCTTAAAAATACCGTCTCAAATACAAAATATCCCCTTCCGCCATACCTACTACCGCCCTACTTTAAACAGCCAAACTATCCGCCGCATCCTTTTTACAAACTTTATCCAATTTTCTGTTTATTTCGGAATATTCTGACATTAGAATATTAATTGTCCACAACGGGCAAAAACCTTCACCATCATCCAAAGGAATAAAAATGAAACTCCTGACCACCGTAATCCTGTCTTCCGCACTTGCCCTCAGCGGCATGGCTGCCGCAGCCGACACAAGCAACCCCACCGTTGCAAAAAAAACCGTCAGCTACGTCTGCCAGCAAGGTAAAAAAGTCAAAGTAACCTACGGCTTCAACAAACAAGGTCTGACCACATACGCTTCTGCCGCCATCAAAGGCAAACAAGTCCAAATGCCCATCAATTTGGATAAATCCGACAATATGGATACGTTCTACGGCAAAGAAGGCGGTTATGTGCTGAGCACAGGCGCAATGGACAGCAAATCCTACCGCAAACAGCCTATTATGATTACCGCACCTGACAACCAAATCGTCTTCAAAGACTGTTCTCCACGTTAATAAGACAACAAAAAACAGCGTTTTCAAAAATGAAAACGCTGTTTTTTTATATTACAAATCAAATACCCAGAATCTTAGCAGTATAAGCAATAAGCTCATCAGCCATTCCGGAGTTATCGTTCAACTTGATACCGTAACCGGGCACCAATTCTTTCAGACGGCATTTCCAAGATTGCGCACGCTCGGGAAAACATTGGTGCATAAGACGGATCATCAGCGGTACGGCAGTCGAAGCGCCCGGTGAGGCACCCAACAGTGCGGCAAGCGAGCCGTCGGCATGGGCGACAATCTCCGTACCAAACTGCAATACGCCGCCTTTTTTTCTCATCTTTCTTAATCACTTGGACACGCTGTCCCGCAGTAATCAGTTCCCAGTCGTCGGGATTTGCTTCAGGATAATAGTCTTTCAACGAAGCGAAGCGTTGTTCTTTGGTTTTACGCAATTCGCCCAGCAGGTATTTGGTCAACGGCAGGTTAGCCCAACCTGCGCACATCATCGGATAAATATTGTCCCTATGGATGGACAGCGGCAAATCCATCAGCGAACCCTGCTTGAGGAAATTGGGACGGAAACCTGCATACGGACCGAACATTAAATGACGCTGACCGTTAACATTGCGTGTATCCAAATGCGGAACCGACATCGGCGGCGCACCGACAGATGCCTGACCATAAACTTTTGCATTGTGCTGTGCGACAGTTTCCGGGTTGCTGTTTCTAAAAAACAGGCCGGAAACAGGAAAACCGCCGTAACCTTTTCCCTCGGGAATCCCGGACTTTTGCAACAGGGTCAATGCGCCGCCGCCTGCACCGAGAAACAGGAACCTCGTCCGTAAAACCAAGCCTTCCTGTTTATTCATATGCGACGTTTTGATTTCCCATGTACCGTCGTTTTTGACGTTTGATACTCTCAACATGTTGCCCGAACTCAGTTTTCACACCTTTCTTCTGCAAATATCCCACCATTTGCCGCGTCAACATGCCGAAATCGACATCCGTACCTTCTGCGGAGAAGTTTGCCGCGACAGGCTGACTGTCGTCCCGGCCGCGCATAATCAGCGGGGCCCAATCGGAAATCTTGTTCCGATCGGTAGAAAATTCCATATTTTCAAAAAGTTTTTGGGTTTTAAACGCGTCATAACGTTTTTGAAGATAAGAACAATGGTCTTCATTCATCACCAAAGACATATGCGGCACGGTATTGACGAAAGAATTGTCTTCCAACTTGCCTTCCGCAACCAACGTCGCCCAAAACTGGCGGCTGACATGGAACTGTTCGGCAATATTGAGGGCACGCGTCGGATCGATAATCCCATTTGCACCCAACGGCGCGTAATTCAGCTCGCACAGGGCGGAATGCCCCGTACCCGCATTATTCCATGCATTCGAAGACTCCAAAGCCACATCTTCCAGCCGTTCAATCAGGGTAATTTCCCAAGACGGTTCGAGTTCCTTCAACAACACGCCCAAAGTGGCGCTCATGATACCTCCACCCACCAACACAACGTCTGTTGCTTCAGCCATGGTTCTACTCCTAGAAAAACAGGCATATCCTGCCCTTATGATTATTCGTCTTACTACAAAACGCCTGACTTGTGGAAGCAGAGAAAACTAGCAATAGTGTGTGTCCGAATACACTGTTTTTTTTGGTTAGGAATGCGTTGCAAGTATGGTTTCTGACACCGCTTCAGGTGCTTATAATATGTTATCGTGAATTTAGTGGATTTTACTGAGAAATGCAAAGATTTTCTGCCAAGCACCAGGGTAAAGACTAGGAAATAAAAAAAATAAAAAAATAGTTATTTATTTATATATATCAATTTTTTTATAAAATAAACAATCAAAGCTATTTATATATTAATTTTTTTAAAAATTGTCAGCATCTTGTGTTAAGTTTCTTCAATTTAAAAAAATACTGCCTCACACCCTGCACGCCGTATCCAGCCAACCTGCCGGTCAGGATTTCCCTGTTTCTGCACCAATCTTCCCTCAGCATACTGTACACAACCGTATCGCGCACACTGCCGTCTTTACGGAGCATATGCATACGCAGCACGCCGTCTTTTTCCGCACCCAACCGTTCGATGGCCCGTTGAGAATCACGGTTTAAGATATCTGTACGCCACCCTACGCAGCAACATGACAAAACATCAAACGCGTAATCCAACAACATGATTTTGCAACAGGTGTTTATCCGTGTCCGTTGTGCCGATGCCGCATACCATGTAAACCCAATGTCCAAACGCGGAATCTGCGGTTCAAAATGATAATACGCCGTTGTCCCGACCACCCTGTCCGCCTCTTCATCGACAACAGCAAACGCCAAACGCGTTGCCAATGCTGTTCCGATATAGTCTGCCACCCTATCCGGATGAGGTGCGGACGTTACCCTCAGCTTCCAAACCTCCCCATCGCAAACCGCCTCGCGCAAACCCGTTTCATGATACACATCCAACGGTTCGAGACGAACGCCGCCCAACGACAAGACCGGCAGTATTATCCTTTCCGACATCCTTTTCTCCCAATATTCCGCCTTTCAGACGGCATTTCCGTTCAAAAATGCCGTCTGAACACCTAAAAGCACAATACTCCCGCTTCCGAAACAAACTCGCCCAAAGGCCGGTCGTGTTCCTCGACCGGCAGCCTGTCCACCAACTGGCAGGCAAAGCCTACGCCCACGGTTTTTGCCTGCAAACGGTATTTCATCGCCGCGAGCGTCGCATCGTAATAGCCGCCTGCCTGCCCCAAGCGATAGCCCAGCCTGTCCATACCGACCACTGGCACAAGCAGGAGGTTCAAATCATGCACACGCCTTTTCCGACCTGCAAACTGAGGGACATGCAGCTTCGCCCTACCGCGCTTGCGTTCTTGTTTTACTCCATCGGCTGGATAAGGCGTAAACCACATCCGCCGCGAACGCGGTTCGATATAAGGCAAATAGAGTTTGGCACCGCGTTTTTGCGCCGCACGGACAAAGCCATCCAGCCGCAGTTCGTTGCCCATCGGCCAATACACGCCGATTTTCCGCCCTTTTTTAATATAACGCTTGAGCAGGCGGTTAATCGTTTGCCCCGCCGCCAACCGCCCTTGATGCCCCATCTGCGCGCGGGCACGACGCAATTCTCGGCGCAGGGCGTGTTTTTCCTCATTCCTCATTTCAGACGGCCTTTTAAGTGTTGTTGTAGAATACGGCGATTATAAACACTCTGTTAACCTCGAAACAGGATTCCGCCATGTGGCATATCGTCCTTATCGGCTACCTCTTCGTTGCCGTCATGTATTCCGCCGCCCAGCCCAGCATTGTGCGTGCCTTGATTTATTTGGTTTTTTGGGCAGTGTTGCCCACCGTGTTCATGGTCTTCGTCGTAACCGTCCGCCGCCGCAACCGCTTGATGAAGCAACAGGAAAAAGAAGCATTCGAACAAAGCCGCCGCACAGCCGGACAAGAAGGCGGCAAACAGGACGGCAGTGCATAAAATCCCTTTTCAGACGACCCCTTATCCGCTATAATCCGTCAGTTTTCCATTTCGGAAACACACTATTTTTTAAAACTTATGCCCACTTTCGCCGAAGGGTGCTTGACAATAGGTGCCGCCCTATCAAGTTCTATGCGATTGAATGTGTGCTCTTAACCCTTTCAAGGAAATAAAATGTCTCAAATTACTATGCGTCAGATGATTGAAGCCGGCGTTCACTTCGGCCACCAAACCCGTTTCTGGAACCCGAAAATGGCACAATACATTTTCGGTGCGCGCAATAAAATCCACATCGTAAACCTGGAAAAAACCCTGCCGATGTTCTTGGAAGCGCAGGAAGCCGTACGCCGTCTGGTTGCCAACAAAGGCACCGTGCTGTTCGTCGGCACCAAACGCCAGGCGCGCGAAATCATCCGCGAAGAAGCCACCCGCGCCGGTATGCCTTTCGTCGATCACCGTTGGCTGGGCGGTATGCTGACCAACTACAAAAACCGTTAAGCAATCCATCAAACGCCTGGAAGAAAAACCGCTGCGTTGGAAAAACGCTGCCGAAGGCGGTTTCAACAAAAAAAGAAATTCTGGAAATGCAACGCGACGTTGAAAAACTGGAACGTTCTTTTGGGCGGTATCAAAAACATGAAAGGCCTGCCTGACGCGATTTTCGTTATCGACACCGGCTACCAAAAAAAGGTACTCTGGTCGAAGCTGAAAAACTGGGCATCCCCGTTATCGCCGTAGTCGATACCAACAACAGCCCTGACGGCGTGAAATATGTTATCCCCGGTAACGATGACTCCGCCAAAGCCATCCGCCTCTACTGCCGCGGCATCGCCGACGCAGTTTTGGAAGGCAAAAACCAAGCGCTGCAAGAAACCGTAGCTGCTGCCCAAGAAGCTGCCGCCGAGTAATCCGGCAAACCGAAGAGGGGCGTTATGCCCCTTTTTCTCAAATCCCGTTCTGAAAAAGCCTTTTCAGACGACCCCTATTTCCCAAACACGGATACCCCGTGTTTCCCCAAAAATCTAGGAGATTCAAAATGGCAGAAATTACTGCAAAAATGGTTGCCGACCCTGCGCGCCGCTACCGGCCTGGGCATGATGGAATGCAAAAAAAGCCTTGGTTGAAGCCGAAGGCAACTTCGAAAAAGCCGAAGAAATCCTGCGCATCAAATCCGGCGCGAAAGCCGGCAAACTGGCTGGCCGTACCGCTGCCGAAGGCGTATTGGCTTACGCCATCAACGGCAATGTCGGCGCATTGGTTGAAGTAAACTGCGAAACCGACTTCGTTGCCAAAGACGCAGGCTTCGTAGAATTCGCCAACTTCGTTGCGAAAACCGCTGCCGAGAAAAAAACCGGCTACCGTTGAAGAACTGAGCGAACTGGTTGAAGCAGAACGCAAAGCCATCATCGCTAAATTGGGCGAGAACATGTCTGTTCGCCGCTTCCAAGTGATCGACACTGCCAACCAACTGGTTGCCTACATCCACGGTGCTTTGGCTACCGAAGGCGTATTGGTTGAGTACAAAGGCTCTGAAGACGTAGCACGCAAAATCGGTATGCACATCGTTGCCGCTAAACCACAATGCGTAAGCGAAGCCGAAGTAGATGCTGAAACCGTTGAAAAAAAGAACGCCACATCTACACCGAGCAAGCTATCGCTTCCGGCAAACCTGCCGACATCGCCGCTAAAATGGTTGAAGGCCGTATCCGCAAATTCTTGGCTGAAATCACTCTGAACGGCCAAGCATTCGTGATGAACCCTGACCAAACTGTTGCCCAATTCGCTAAAGAAAACGGCACTGAAGTGGTTAGCTTCGTACGCTACAAAGTAGGCGACGGTATCGAGAAAGCCGTTGTTGACTACGCAGCCGAAGTTGCCGCCGCTGCTAAAGTGTAAGGCACTTATGAAAAAGAAAGCACCTGGATTCCAAACGAATCAGGGTGCTTTTTTTTGAGAAAACCGTTTACGGTACCTATTTTAAGACGACCGAATATAAAGGCCGTCTGAAAACAAAACAATAATAAACCGACATACCCTATCATTAATATTCCGACCGTTTGAAAATTCAGACGGCCCGCCCCCCGACCGACGACATTCAAGAAAGCAAGGTATCCCATGACACAGCAAATCAAATACAAACGCGTATTACTGAAACTCTCCGGCGAATCCCTGATGGGTTCCGATCCGTTCGGCATCAATCACGACACCATCGTCCAAACCGTTGGTGAAATCGCCGAAGTCGTCAAAATGGGCGTACAAGTCGGCATCGTTGTCGGCGGCGGTAACATTTTCCGCGGCGTATCTGCACAAGCAGGCAGCATGGACCGCGCCACTGCCGACTACATGGGCATGATGGCAACCGTGATGAACGCGTTGGCACTCAAAGACGCATTTGAAACTTTGGGCATCAAAGCGCGCGTACAATCCGCACTGTCTATGCAGCAAATCGCTGAAACTTACGCCCGTCCTAAAGCCATTCAATATTTGGAAGAAGGTAAAGTTGTGATTTTCGCCGCCGGTACCGGTAATCCGTTCTTCACGACCGACACTGCCGCCGCATTGCGCGGTGCGGAAATGAACTGCGACGTGATGCTCAAAGCCACCAACGTCGACGGTGTGTACACCGCAGACCCGAAAAAAGACCCGTCCGCAACCCGCTACGAAACCATTACTTTTGACGAAGCCTTGAACAAAAACCTTAAAGTGATGGATGCGACCGCCTTTGCGCTCTGCCGCGAACGCAAGCTCAATATTGTCGTCTTCGGCATCGCCAAAGAAGGCTCGCTCAAACGCGTCATTACCGGCGAAGACGAGGGAACGCTGGTTCACTGCTGATTGCCCATAGGGTCGGCAGATATAGTCGCATATGGGCTTCAGACGACCATTTATTATATGGAGATTAATAAGCCTAAACTCATCCTGCCTTATACATCAATTTTTCATATGCCGACTATATTGCCTTCCATTTAAAAATGCCGTCTGAACGATGTTCAGACGGCATTTTTCCTTTCATTAGACAAACCGCCTTGCAGCAGGCAGACAAAATCGGCATAAGGAGCAACGCCGTACTCATCACACGCATCGATTTCAACCTGTTTTGCCGTTTTGACGAACTAAGCATCCCCGATTACAGCACCTTATACCGTAACCGATTGGCGCAAGGCGACACCCTGTCCGAACTGCCGGGACTGATTAACCAGCAACTGACCGAAAAAAGCCTATAGTGGATTAAATTTAAACCAGTACAGCGTTGCCTCGCCTTGCCGTACTATTTGTACTGTCTGCGGCTTCGTCGCCTTGTCCTGATTTAAATTTAATCCACTATAAAATCCGCCGCCGTCATTGCAACCGTAAATCCCGCTATGTGCGGGCAGCCTATTGAAAACCAAACCACAAAACCAGTAAAGAAATATTTTTATTTAATTTATAATTTATTTACAATTTTGATACAATTTGTCTTTTATCAAAGGAGAAAAATCCATGCAAGCACGGCTGCTGATACCTATTCTTTTTTCAGTTTTTATTTTATCCGCCTGCGGGACACTGACAGGTATTCCATCGCATGGCGGAGGTAAACGCTTTGCGGTCGAACAAGAACTTGTGGCCGCTTCTGCCAGAGCTGCTGTTAAAGACATGGATTTACAGGCATTACACGGACGAAAAGTTGCATTGTACATTGCAACTATGGGCGACCAAGGTGCAGGCAGTTTGACGGGAGGGCGTTACTCCATTGATGCACTGATTCGTGGCGAATACATAAACAGCCCTGCCGTCCGTACCGATTACACCTATCCACGTTACGAAACCACCGCTGAAACAACATCAGGCGGTTTGACAGGTTTAACCACTTCTTTATCTACACTTAATGCCCCTGCACTCTCTCGCACCCAATCAGACGGTAGCGGAAGTAAAAGCAGTCTGGGCTTAAATATTGGAGGGATAGGGGACTATCGAAATGAAACCTTGACGACTAACCCGCGCGACACTGCTTTTCTTTCCCACTTGGTACAGACCGTATTTTTCCTGCGCGGCATAGACGTTGTTTCTCCTGCCAATGCCGATACAGATGTGTTTATTAACATCGACGTATTCGGAACTATCCGCAACAGAACCGAAATGCACTATACAATGCCGAAACACTGAAAGCCCAAACAAAACTGGAATATTTCGCAGTAGACAGAACCAATAAAAAATTGCTCATCAAACCAAAAACCAATGCGTTTGAAGCTGCCTATAAAGAAAATTACGCATTGTGGATGGGACCGTATAAAGTAAGCAAAGGAATTAAACCGACAGAAGGATTAATGGTCGATTTCTCCGATATCCAACCATACGGCAATCATACGGGTAACTCTGCCCCATCCGTAGAGACTAACAGTCATGAGGGGTATGGATACAGCAATGAAGTAGTGCGACAACATAGACAAGAGCAACCTTGATTCACACTACCATAACCGCTTGCTACCAAGGAAAACAAAATGAAATTGCCTATTCAAAAATTCATGATGCTGTTTGCAGCAGCAATATCGTTGCTGCAAATCCCCATTAGTCATGCGAACGGTTTGGATGCCCGTTTACGTGATGATATGCAGGCAAAACACTACGAACCGGGTGGTAAATACCATCTGTTCGGTGATGGTCGCGGCAGTGTTAAAAATCGGGTTTACGCCGTCCAAACATTTAGTACAAATGCGGTCGGCCCCATACTGCCTATTACACACGAACGGACAGGATTTGAAGGTGTTATCGGTTATGAAACCCATTTTTCAGGACACGGACACGAAGTACACAGTCCGTTTGATCATCATGATTCAAAAAGCACTTCTGATTTCAGCGGCGGTGTAGACGGCGGTTTTACTGTTTACCAACTTCATCGAACAGGGTCGGAAATACATCCTGCGGATGGATATGACGGACCGCGAGGCGGCGGTTATCCAGCTCCCAAAGGAGCAAGGGATATATACAGCTACTATGTCAAAGGAACTTCAACAAAAACAAAGATTAATATTGTTCCTCAAGCCCCATTTTCAGACCGTTGGTTAAAAGAAAATGCCGGTGCCGCCTCTGGTTTTCTCAGCCGTGTGGATGAAGCAGGAAAACTGATATGGGAAAACGACCCCAATAAAAATTGGTGGGCTAACCGTATGGATGATATTCGCGGCATCGTCCAAGGTGCGGTTAATCCTTTTTTAATGGGTTTTCAAGGAGTAGGGATTGGGGCAATTACAGACAGTGTAGTAAGCCCGGTCACAGATACAGCCGCTCAGCAAACTTTACAAGATATTAATGATTTAGGAAATTTAAGTCCGGAAGCACAACTTGCTGCCGCGAGCCTATTACAGGACAGTGCTTTTGCGGTAAAAGACGGCATTAATTCCGCCAGACAATGGGCTGATGCCCATCCGAATATAACTGCAACAGCCCAAACTGCCCTTGCCGTAGCAGAGGCCGCAGGTACGGTTTGGAGAGGTAAAAAAGTAGAACTTAACCCGACTAAATGGGATTGGGTTAAAAATACCGGCTATAAAAAACCTGCTGTTCGCCATATGCAGACTTTAGATGGGGAGATGACCGGTGGGAATAGACCGCCTAAATCTATAACGTCGGAAGGAAAAGCCAATGCTGCAACTTATCCTCAATTAGTTAATCAATTAACTGAGCAAAACTTAAAAAACATTGCTGCACAAGATTCAAGATTAGCAAGTGCTGTAAATGATTGGAAAACAATACAACCAAATAAAAAGGGAGAAATTAATTTTGGTATTGGTTCTGCAACTCGTCAAGAGGCTGAACAGTTAGGAAAAATTTGGGTTGGAGACGGAGCCAAACCAGTTAATAGTCCATCTTGTCAAGGATGTATGTTAAGTGCAGATGGCACAAGGCTATATCGTCCTCCAACTACAAAAATCAAACACCCCTGAATCACTTAACCCAACGGGAGTGCAAGCTAATTTTGTTACTAGAAGTGTTGATGGAAAAAAACCTTAACTAATGGACATTTGAATATAAAATGATTAAATTGGATTTAAAAAGCATAAATTTATATGATATTGATTTTGAAAAAAATTTACCCCAGAAATTCCAGATAATTTTTCATAGATGGATAGATTTGGATATCGGAATCGAAGGAGAACAAGGCTCATCTATTTTTTTCACTTTGCATTTGTTCTCCTAAATGGATTTCCCATCATTGTAATAAAGAAGGTTTTTGGTCTAATGCATTAATATTAGAACAGTTTGATCATAAGATTATTAAAAGTGAAATTGATAAAATATTAGAATATTGTTCAAAAAGAAACTTGGGATTTGACACTTTCAAACTTATTACGATTTTTTTCTTGGGAATTCGAAGATTACAATCCAAACACATAAGAGCAATTTGGGATGATAAGTCTGGAACGGTTGTAATTAGAAATCCCAAAGACCCAGATGAGTGGAACTGCATTTAGACCAACCTTAGTCAAAAACTTACTTTGACAAGCAAAAAAATAAAATTATTATGAATATAATCAATTACAAAGGTGATAACATTATTATTTCTTTAACAAGAGAAGAGCTTCAATTATTGCGTTCCCTTGTTATTGAAATTTATGCAGGTGTTTGCATAGATGCGGAAGAATTTGAGATTGTGTCAGGAATTCGCAATCCTCAATTAGTGCAAGAGCTAGAACAACATTTAATTGAAGCATATAATCTAATGGATACATCTAACTAAATGGTTATGCAGAGTGTGGGTTCTCGCAGCCCACCTAGCCGTATCTTAGAAATCCTTTTCAGGCTGGAACTGGGTGGACATCAATGCCAACCCTAATTGTGCTGATGAAACAGGAAAACTGATATGGGAAAACGACCCCAATAAAAATTGGTGGGCTAACCGTATGGATGATATTCGCGGCATCGTCCAAGGTGCGGTTAATCCTTTTTTAATGGGTTTTCAAGGAGTAGGGATTGGGGCAATTACAGACAGTGTAGTAAGCCCGGTCACAGATACAGCCGCTCAGCAGACTCTACAAGGTATTAATGATTTAGGAAAATTAAGTCCGGAAGCACAACTTGCTGCCGCGAGCCTATTACAGGACAGTGCTTTTGCGGTAAAAGACGGCATCAATTCCGCCAGACAATGGGCTGATGCCCATCCGAACATTACAGCTACTGCCCAAACTGCCCTTGCCGTAGCAGAGGCCGCAGGTACGGTTTGGAGAGGTAAAAAAGTAGAACTTAACCCGACTAAATGGGATTGGGTTAAAAATACCGGCTATAAAAAACCTGCTGTTCGCCATATGCAGACTATAGATGGGAAGATGGCAGGTGGGAATAAACCTATCAAATCTTTTACCAAACAGCGCCGCTGAAAAAAGAAAACAAAGTTTTAAGAAGTTTAGTAGTAACTGGAGTTCAGCAAGTTTTGATTCAGTGCACAAAACACTAACTCCCAATGCACCTGGTATTTTAAGTCCTGATAAAGTTAAAACTCGATACACTAGTTTAGATGGAAAAATTACAATTATAAAAGATAACGAAAACAACTATTTTTAGAATCCATGATAATTCACGAAAACAGTATCTTAATTCAAATGGTAATGTTGTGAAAACCGGTAATTTACAAGGTAAGCAAGCAAAAGATTATTTACAACAACAAACTCATATCAGGAACTTAGACAAATGAATGAACACAACCTGTTAATTTTTCTGTTTAAAAGACAATGTTTCAATTAGTGAATATACTGAAATGATTGATTGGGCTTATAAAAAAACATTCAATCTGAAACAGTTGTAGAAATTACGGAAAATCAAATTATTGACTATCAAAATCGTGGATTATGGAGGCTTGTTTCTGAAAATTACCGATAATTGGTTATTTGGACCAAGTGAGGGGGATTGGCTAATAGATAAGGAAAGTATTTTGGCTGTAAAAGAAAAAAATTACAAAATTCAGATTTTTTTCTATAGAGCCCTTAGTGAAAAAAATATTATTCATATACTTGAATATGCTATAAAAAAATGAAAAGACAGTAATTTTTCATTTTTGAAACTAATCTAATTTTTAGCAGCCGTAGGTCGGATTCTCGAATCCGACATTTTCCAACAGCGGCATTTCGGAAACGATAGACGCGTCAAATATTTTGTCAGATACAAATATCCGGTCCGCATTTTAAATTCAAATCTCTTCCAATCTCGCAAACTTGGTATCCAGCTCTTTTACGCCCTGTTTGCCGAAGTTGATGGTCAGTCGGGCGGATTCGCCTTTTGTCCACGGCATCGATGATGACGCCGGTGCCGAATTTGGCGTGGCGGACGTTTTTGTCCGATGCGGAAGCCTGCGTAGGTTTGCGGCTGTTTGTAGTCGTCGATAATTTTGTCTTTGGGCGCGGCGGTTGGGCGCGGGCTGCCGTAGCTGTCGTAGGCGGGTTTTTTGACGGACAGGTAATGCAACACTTCGGACGGGATTTCTTCGACGAAGCGGGAGACGATGCCGAATTGGGTTTGTCCGTGCAGCATGCGTTGCTGTGCCATGGTGATGTAGAGGCGTTTGCGGGCGCGGGTGATGGCGACGTACATGAGGCGGCGTTCTTCTTCGAGGCCGCCGCGTTCGGCAAGGCTCATTTCGCTGGGGAAGCGGCCTTCTTCCATGCCGGTGAGGAAGACGGCGTTGAATTCCAAGCCTTTGGCGGCGTGGACGGTCATCAGTTGTACGGCTTTTTCGCCCGCGCCTGCTTGGTTTTCGCCGGATTCGAGGGTGGCATTGCTTAGGAAGGCGAGGATGGGGAAGGCGGGGTCGTCTGAAATGTTGTCGGGCAGGGTTTCAAAGTTGCTATCTTCGGGTTTGAACTCGATGGCGGCGTTGACGAGTTCGTCGAGGTTGTCGAGGCGGTCTTGGTTGTCGCCTTTTTGGGTTTTGTAGTGTTCGGTCAGGCCGCTGTCTTTGAGGATGCCGACGATGATTTCGGGCAGGGGCATTTGTCCGACTTGGTTGCGCAGGGCTTCAATCAGGCGGACGAAGGCAGCGACTTTGGCGGCTTTTGCACCGGCGTTGCAGGCTGCCTGCCATAGGGTGATGCCTTGTTCGCTTGAGGCCGTCTGAAGGTTTTCGACGGTGCGCGCGCCGATGCCGCGCGGTGGGAAGTTGATGACGCGTAAGAGGGCGTTGTCGTCGTCGGGATTGACGGCGAGGCGCAGGTAGGCGAGCGCGTGTTTGATTTCTTGGCGTTCGTAAAAGCGCAAGCCACCGTAGATTTTGTAGGGGATGCCGCTGCGGAACAGGCTTTGTTCGATGACGCGCGATTGGGCGTTGCTGCGGTAGAGGACGGCGATTTCGTCCAAATCCCAGCCTTCGCGTTCGAGGGCTTTGGTTTCGTCAACGATGAACTGGGCTTCTTCGAGGTCGGTAAAGGCGGAGTAGTAGCGGATTTTGTCGCCCTGCTTCGGCATCGGTGCGCAGATTCTTGCCGAGGCGTTCGTCGTTGTTTTTCGATTACGGCGTTGGCTGCGGCGAGGATGTTGCCGACGGAGCGGTAGTTTTGTTCGAGTTTGACGGGCGCGTCGATGTGGAATTCTTCCATCAGCGCGGTCATGTTGCCGACGTTTGCACCGCGGAAACGGTAGATACTTTGGTCGTCGTCGCCGACGGCAAATACCGCCGCGTTGCCACCCGCCATGAGTTTGAGCCAGGCGTATTGCAGTTTGTTGGTGTCTTGGAATTCGTCGACCAGAATGTGATTGAAGCGGTTTTGGTAGTGTTGGCGTAGGATTTCGTTGCTTTGCAGCATTTCGTAGCTGCGGAGCATAAGCTCGGCGAAATCGACCACGCCTTCGCGTTGGCAGATTTTGTCGTATTCGGCGTAGCACTCAATCATGCGGTGTGTGTGCGGATCGGCCGCACTCAAGACGGAAGCGCGCAAACCGGATTCTTTTTGCGCGTTGATAAAGCCTTGCAGCGAACGCGGCGCGATGATTTCTTCGGCGATGTTGAGGCTTTTGAGCAGGCGTTTGATGAGGGAAAGCTGGTCGCCGCTGTCGAGGATTTGAAAGGAAGACGGCAGGCCTGCGTCGCGGTGGTGCAGCCGTAGAAAACGGTGACAGAGACCATGGAACGTGCCGAGCCACATGGCGCGGACGTTGACGGGAATCATCGCGCCGAGACGGGTTTGCATTTCTTTGGCGGCTTTGTTAGTAAACGTTACCGCCATGATGCTGTGTACGCTTGCCTGGCCGGTTTGCAAAAGCCATGCGATACGCGTGGTCAGCACGCGCGTTTTGCCGCTGCCCGCGCCTGCCAGCACAAGGGCGGATTGCGGCGGCCAGGTTACGGCGGAGAGTTGTTCGGGATTCAAGCCTTGCAGGAGGTTGGGGGCGGATTCGTTGGGAAACATAGGGATGCCGTCTGAAAAGTGGAATGCGCTATTTTAATAGAAACGGAAGGATGCCTGACAACTTGATTTTGATTTCGGTTTTGGCAAAGCCCTCGCCGACACACGCACGCAAAACCTTGATAGGCGGATATCACATTGCGGCATTCCAAACCGATTTGGACGGACGCATCGGCAGGATACAGGTGATTTGCCGTACCTGACCATGGTCAAGCTCGAAAAGCTCCTTCCCCGTAAAGGCGGTATTCGAATAGGCTTTGATACCGCCCTATCGGTTGGGGAAAATATTTCGGTTTGCCGCCTGAACGTAGGAATAACCGCCTTTCACTTTGCAAACAACCGGAATCGTACCGATTGTTCAGACACAGCCAAAAACAAATGCCGTCTGAAACCCGAATTGTCAGGCTTCAGACGGCATTCCTTATTCAGGCGGTTGCCGTTTCCTCCCCGAACACTTCCCGCCACAATTTCCTGACATTGCCGTAGTGGGACAGCAATTCGTCGGTTACTTCGGTTTTTTCCGCGTCGCGCAGTTTGGTGTTGTGCTGTTGCTGGCGGTAGAAGCGGTAGGCGGTGCGGCTTTGTTCGGCGAGGATTTTGTCGATGAGGCCGCAGTCGGCGGCGATGTTCAAGAGGGCGATGTTGCCGTAGTTGTCGAGGAGTTGCGGATATTGGCGGGCATGGGCAAGGATGAGGTATTGGACGATAAATTCGACGTCGACCACGCCGCCGCGCGCGTATTTGACGTTGCTGTCGGCAGGCGGATGGGTGGGGAACATTTTTTCGCGCATTTCGATGATTTCGCCTGCCAAGGCGGTTTGGTCACGTTCGGCGGTCAGCATTTCGGTGCGTATGCGGTCGAAGGCCGTCTGAACATCAGGCGTGCCGCAGATGAAGCGGGCGCGGGTGAGGGACTGGTGTTCCCACGTCCATGCGTTTTCGCGCTGGTATTTTTCGAAGGCGGCGATGCTGTGGGCGAGGAAGCCGGCGTCGCCGTTGGGGCGCAGGCGCAGGTCGGTTTCGTAGAGGCTGCCTGCGCCGGTGGCGGCGAAATCCAGTTGGTCAGGCGGCGGGCGAGGCGGCTGTACACGTCGCCTGCGTCGGGATGGGGATCGTCGTAGAGATAGACGAGGTCGAGGTCGGAGGCGTAGCCGAGTTCTTTGCCGCCGAGTTTGCCGTAGCCGACGATGGCGAATTGCGGGGTATCGCGGTGTTTTTTGGGCATGTCCGCCCACGCGCACGGCAGGGCGGCGGCAAGGATGGTGTCGGCGAGGGCGGAGAGTTGGTCGGAGAGGGATTCTACCGTCCACAGTCCGGCGAGGTCTTGGACGGCAAGGCGGAAGACTTGGGCGTGCTGGAAGCGGCGCAGGGTGTCCATTTGCGCTTCGGTGTCGCCGCCGCAGGCTTTGAGGTCGTCTGAAAGGGCGGCGGCGAGGGCTTGCCAGTCGAACTCGGTATCCAAAAGCTGCGCGCTGATGAGTTCGTCCAGCAGAATCGGATATTTGCTCAGATACGCCGCCACCCATGAGCTTTGGCTCATAATCTCTGCCAGTTGTGCCAGGGTTTGCGGATGCTCGTTGAGAAAGGCGAGATAGGCGGAGCGGCGGCTGATGTTTTCGAGGAAGTCAAACAGCCGCATTAGCGTATCGGTCGGGTTGCTTTGCTCTGCCGCCGCCTGTACAAACAGCGGCACAATGGCGTCGAAACGCGGCTGGGCGTGTGCGGAGAGATGGCGGTATTTATGGCCGTGCCGGATTTGGTCGAGCCTTGCGGCGATGGTTTCGGCATCGAACCCGTGTTCTTTCAGACGGCCTTGCCGCTCTTCTTCGTCGGGCTTGTCCTGCCATGCCCATTGCCATTCGCTGTTGTCCTGTGTTTGCTCTTCGGGTTCGCTCAAAATCTCGTTGAACAACTGATTGACCTTGTTTCGATGAATGTTGAGGTCGTCTGAAAAGGCGGCGTAGCTGTCGAAACCCATGCTTTCGGCGAGCAGTTGCTGCTGTTCGGGCGAGGCGGGCAGGGTTTGGGTTTGTTGGTCGTCCCAGTATTGCAGGCGGTGTTCGACGTCGCGCAGGAAGCGGTAGGCGGCAAGCAGGGGTTTCGACGTTTTTCCGACGGCATGATGCCCAGCTCGGCAAGTTTCTTCAGCGTTTCCTGCGTGCCTTTCAGTTGCAGCGCGCGCATTTGTCCGCCGCGTATCATCTGGAAAATCTGGGCGATAAATTCGACTTCGCGGATGCCGCCTGCGCCGAGTTTGATGTTGTCCGCCATGCCTTTTTTACTGACTTCACTGCGGATTTGGCGGTGCAGGTTCCGCATCGCCTCATACGCGCTGTAATCCAGATATTTGCGGAACACGAAGGGGCGCACCAGCGATTTGATGTCGTTCGGATACGGTGTAACCACGCGGCCTTTGCACCACGCGTAGCGTTCCCATTCGCGCCCCTGCGTAATCAAATATTGCTCCAGCGCGGTTTCGCTCAATACCAATGCGCCCGAATCGCCGTCCGGCCGCAGCCGCATATCGACGCGGAACACTTGTCCGTCGGCGGTAATGTCGTTCAGCAGCGCAATCAGTTTCTGCCCGACTTTGGTGAAAAACTCCTGATTGCCCCGTTCGCGCCTGCCGTCGGTGTCGCCCGATTCGGGATAGATAAAAATCAAATCGATGTCGGAAGACACGTTCAACTCATAGCCGCCCGCCTTGCCCATCGCCACCACGCTCAAATGCTGCGGCGATTTGGTATAACGCCCGATTGGTGTGCCGTACATATCCCGATAATAGGCGTAGGCGAAATCCAGCGCGGTATTGACGGCAAAATCGGCAAACAGCGTAATCGTACGGGTTACTTCGTTCAAATCGCTGATGCGGTTTATATCGCGCACGATAATCTGCGACACCACATAACGGCGCAACTCGCGCAACTGCCGCGCCAATTCTTCCTCGTTTTCTTCCGCGCGGATTTTGTCCCAATCGGCAAAGGCTTGGAAATCCGCTTCGGTTAAAACCTTGTCCAACATGGGCAGGAAAATTTCGGGCTTGAGTTTGCCGTTGTCGAGCTGGCGGGCGAGGAACAAGGAATGGCGGCGTGCGGTGTCGAGGCGGTTGTCGGACATTTCGGATTCCGTTTGGAAGGATAACGGGAATGGGATAGTGGATTAACTTTAAATCAGGACAGGGCGAGGGGATGCCGTACCGGTTTAAAGTTAAGGCACTATATCATAGCAACCTTCGATGCCGTCTGAAACCTTACCCCGATATTCGGACGGACTCCTACCGATAAAAAACAGCGGCAAATGCCGCCGTTTCCTGTTCACACCTCGCCACGCTCTTTTAAAACAGCATAAGCCGCACCTTTCTCCCGTGTGGATTTTTTTAAAAACCATCACTCTTTACGATTTCATGCAGCTCCTCGCTTGATTTCTCCGCATATTCCATTTTCAACGCCTTATGCTGATTGCCGGCTTCAATCATTCCCTCGCCTACTGCTTTTGCCACACCATTCCAAAAACCCATAATCATGTTCTCCAATCGTTTCAAATAAATAAGATCGTTGTTTCTATCAAGAAATAACGACCGTTTATAAACTGTCGGAAAACAAAATGCCGTCTGAAGACAGATTCTGACTTTCAGACGGCATTTCAAAACAGATTAAGCGTTCAGCAGGCTTTCATCCAAAGCCAAATCGCCGTTTCGGTTAACCGCCACTTTGCGCGCCAACACGTTTTGCGCAATTTGTTGCGCTTCGGCAAGCGAGTGCATTTGATAAGTGCCGCATTGGTATTCGTTCAACTCGGGGATTTTGCTTTGGTCTTTGACATTGACCACATCCTGCATCGAGGCGAGCCATGCGTCGGCGACCTGCTGTTCAGAAGGCGTACCGATGAGGCTCATGTAGAAACCGGTGCGGCAGCCCATCGGGGAAATGTCGATGATTTCCACGCCGTTTCCGTTCAAGTGGTCGCGCATAAAGCCTGCGAACAAATGCTCCAGCGTGTGGATGCCTTTTTCGGATAGGATTTCTTTGTTGGGAACGCAAAAGCGCAGATCGAATACGGTAATGGTGTCGCCTTTGGGCGTGGTCATGGTTTTCGCCACACGCACGGCGGGGGCGTGCATACGGGTGTGGTCGACTTTGAAACTGTCTAACAGGGGCATTTTGTTATCCTTTTGAGTGGTTTATGTAGGTTTTCGGGATAGGATTTTGTCCAGCAATTCATCGTCCAAGACGCGGTTTTCGACTTTCACCCATTCGCCGTCTGCTTCAGGGAAGCCGTTGCGGCAATATCCTGCCTGCTCGACAAAATCATAGACGGCATGGATGTAGCCGTTGATGCACAATGCGGCTATGGTGCAGGCATCATCCCATAAGATCAAGACATGATTGGGGATATGTTTGTCGGATACATCTTCGACATTGTAGATATGCAAGGCATCCAAAATCCCATCTTGCGAGGCGGCATAGAAGTAGCCCGTGTCGCCGTCGTCTTCAAAGACGACGCCATAAGGGATATGTTCGAAAAATGATTCTAAAACTTCGGGCGTGCCGACAGTAAAATTTTCGATTTCGGCAGTCCGATACAGGGGTAATTGTGCCATTGGGTAACGCTCTCTTTGTGGGAATACTCAAATTACAATTCGGCAATTTCCACCGCTTCGCCCGAAGCCGCGCTCAGGGCTTCGTTCAAAACATCGTAGAAATCCCGTCCGTCGCGCGTTGCCAGCCATTTGCCGTTTTGCTCGGCGAAATGGTAGCCGCCGCTTTTTGCGGCAATCCACAATTCTTGGTTTGGCGTGTGGCGGTTGACGATGATTTGCGTGCCGTCCGCCGCTTCGATGGTCAGGACGTTTCCGGCAAACTGGCAGTCGAAATCCCAGCCGTTTTCGTCGATTTGGTCTTCGATGTGTTCGAACAATTCTTCGCTCATGCGGATGAATTCGCTTTCGGTCATCATGGCTTTTTGTGTGTTTTTTGTTTAAGATACCGAATCTTGCCACATTCGCGCTTATGAAGGAAGTTTACCGATGAAATACGGCGTATTTTTTTGCTGCGGCAACCGCCCTCCTGCTTTCAGCCTGCGGTTACAAAGGCGACCTCTACCTGCCCAAAGAAGGCGACAAGGCGCGTTTCGGCGTAATCCAAACCGGTTTGCAGCTTCAAAGCAAACCGCAATCCGCTCCACAAACCCAAAAATGAAAACGAAAACATGACCCTATTTTGCGAACAAGTCCCCTACCCCCACCTTGCCGAAGAATTCGGCACACCGCTTTATGTGTACAGCCAATCCGCGCTGACCGAAGCATTTGAACACTACCAAACTGCCTTTGCCGAGCTCTCCCCGCTCGTCTGCTATGCGGTTAAAGCCAATGGCAACCTAAGCATCATCAAGCACTTTGCTTCTTTAGGGAGCGGTTTTGACATTGTGTCCGGCGGCGAGTTGGCACGCGTTTTGGCGGCAGGCGGCGATGTAGCAAAAACCATATTTTCAGGCGTAGGCAAAAGCGAGGCGGAAATCGAGTTCGCGCTGAATGCCGGCGTGAAATGCTTCAATATGGAGAGCATCCCCGAAATCGACCGTATTCAGAAAGTTGCCGTGCGTTTGGGTAAAACCGCGCCCGTCTCCCTGCGCGTCAACCCCGATGTCGATGCCAAAACCCATCCCTACATCTCCACGGGACTGAAAGCCAACAAATTCGGTATTGCCTATGCCGACGCGCTCAAAGCCTACCGCCACGCCGCACAACAGCCCAATTTGAAAAATCGTCGGCATCGACTGCCACATCGGTTCGCAACTGACCGACCTCAGCCCGCTTGTCGAAGCCTGCGAACGCATTTTGACTTTGGTTGACGCACTTGCCGCCGAAGGCATTGTTTTGGAACACTTGGACTTGGGCGGCGGCGTCGGCATTGTTTACCAAGACGAAAAAGTGCCTGATTTGGGCGCGTATGCCCAAGCGGTTCAAAAACTGATCGGCACACGCCGTCTGAAACTCATCCTCGAACCAGGTCGTAGTTTGGTCGGCAACGCAGGTTCTCTGCTGACGCGCGTCGAGTTTGTCAAACACGGCGAAGAGAAAAACTTTGTGATGGTCGATGCGGCGATGAACGATTTGATGCGCCCGGCCCTATACGATGCCTACCACCACATCGAAGCGGTTGAAACCAAAAACATCTCGCCGCTGACTGCCAACATCGTCGGCCCGATTTGCGAAACCGGCGACTTCCTCGGCAAAGACCGCACCATCGCCTGCGAAGAAGGCGATTTGCTGCTTATCCGCAGCGCGGGCGCGTATGGAGCCAGTATGGCGAGCAATTACAACGCGCGCAACCGTGCGGCGGAAGTGTTGGTTGACGGCAGCGGATACAAACTCATCCGCCGGCGCGAAACCTTGGAACAGCAAATGGCAAACGAACTCGCCTGCCTGTAAGCCGAACATCGAAATGCCGTCTGAAGCCTTCAGACGGCATTGTCCGTTTAAAGTGACATCTTAGGGCCGCATCGGCGGAATATTCAAGCACAGCCTATTTTTTTTAATGACGGCATAACAAATCCCCGCCTCACCCGGCTGCCGAAGGGAATGGTTGAAAAAAATTACGCGCCCCTGTTATGGGGTGCAATATCTAAGGAATTGAAATGAAACACGCCCCGATTATCCTCCTGCTTGCCGCTTTGTCCGCCACCCTCCTTTCGGCGGGCTGTTCCGGCCCTGCCCGCCGCACAAACCCCTGCTTTACAAACTGCCGCCCGCCGCGCCCATCCAACCCACCAACCCATATAGCCGGCCGCCTTCAGGCACGCCGGACGGCGCGTACAGCATCCGTTCTTCAAACGGGCGCGTATTGAAAAGCATCGTCAAAAACGGCGTGTTCGACCGCTTTGTCGATATTTACCATCCAAACGGCAAACTGCATTCGCACACGCCGGTTGAAAACGGCGTGGCGCAAGGTTGGTCGCAAGGCTATACCGAACAGGGCATATTGCGGACGCGCATCCTGTACCGGGATGGACATATTGTCCGAGCACAAACTTTGGATGCATCGGGCAAAATGGAACACGAATGGCAGCCGTAAAACAAATGCCGTCTGAAACAGTTCAGACGGCATTTTCAACGCTCTAAAGGCTTACTCGTTCGGCAACCTTAATAGGGAAAGCAGTAGCCCTCCCCAGATTATCACGATTGAGACAATCATCATCACAATGGCGGAAGTACTCATTTTTCTTCTCCTTGTTCGTGTTCGTGTTCGTCTTTGACATTAAAAATCCTGACCGTGTTTCCAAGGCAGCAGCGAAAGCAGCAACCCGAACACGACCAATGCCGCCGACATTCCCCATCCGAAAATACTGAGGAAACCATCCGGATAACCTTCGTAATTTTTCTCCATCAGGCCGCTGGTATCTTTAAACAGCATATAGCCGAGCATGGCGACGGTAAAGAACACACAAACCGTCCACAACGCACCGATGCGTATGGAAGACAACGCGTTAAGATGCTTGCGCAACTCCGGCAGCCTGCGGAATACGATAATCGCCAAAACATACAAGAAACCGGATGCCACAATACCGTAAGTATTGACGAACTTGTCCAAAACGTCCAAAACAGGCAGGCCGGTAGTCGTACCGAACAACAATGTAGAAACAATGCCCATGGGGATACAGACGAGCAATGTAGCGTTGACGCGACCGATATTCAACTTGTCCTGAATGGCGGCCACAATCACTTCGACGATGGAAATCATCGAGGTAATGCCTGCAAACACCAGCGAACCGAAAAACAATACGCCGATAAGTGCACCCATGGGAGCCTGATTGATGATGGTCGGAAAAGCGATAAACGCCAAACCGATACCGCTGGAGGCGACCTCATTAACCGCCTGCCCGTTTGCCTGCGCCATAAAGCCCAGTGCGGCAAACACGCCGATACCCGCGAGCAACTCAAAACTGCTATTGGCAAACCCGACCACCAAGCCCGTGCCGCCCAAATCCGTTTTCTTCTTCAAGTAAGAAGAATAAGTAACCATAATGCCGAAACAGATGGAAAGAGAGAAGAAAATCTGACCATAAGCAGCAACCCAGACCTTAGGATCTGCAAGCTTAGACCAGTCCGGCGTAAACAATGCGTCCAGCCCCTTTGCCGCACCCGGCAGGGTCAGTGAAATGCCGACCATAATCAAGAACATGATTACAAGCAACGGCATAAAGAAAGACGATGCGCCTGCCACGCCTTTGCACGCCCAAAGCCATAATGACCGATGTGAAAACCCATACGCCGACTAACGGCCCGACAACTTTACCGACAAAATCCAATCCCAAAGCCTCAGGCCCGGCCATATTCAGGAAGTCTTTAAAGAAGAAGTCTTGCGGATTGACACCCCATGCCGCATTGAACGAATAATAAACATAACTTGCCGACCAACCGATAATCACTGCGTAATAGATACAGATAACGATATTGGTCATCACATTCCACCAGCCTACCGGTTCAAACCAGCGTCCGAGGCGGCGGAAAGCCAACGGCGGGGAACCCCGATAACGGTGCCCGATGGCATAATCAAGCAGCAGCAGCGGAATACCGGCTGTCAGAAGGGCGACCAAGTACGGCAGCATGAATGCGCCGCCGCCATTATCAAATGCAATATAGGAAACCGCCAGATATTGCCCCAAACCCACGGCAGAACCGATGGCGGCAAACATAAACGCCCGACGGTTGTTAAACGTGGCGCGTTCGTTCGTTTTGGAATCAGACACGTTGATACCTCTTGAATTATTTATTAAAAACAAGCCATTATAGGCAAACATATATAGAAAACAGCGTCTGACAGGATAATGTCGTCTGAAAAAACAATCTGGCTTTTGACTGATTGTTTACAATCTATGCGCTTATCGTAAAAAAATTTAACGCCGATGGCAAGCAATGATGCCTTGAAAATGAAAAAATTTTCTATTTACCTGTAAAATCCCCTTTTTATGCCTACTGGCACCCGCCCATTATTCAGATAAAAAAACCGCACGGTATAAGCCGTGCGGTTTTTTTATCTGAAAGCTTCAGACGGCATTTCTTACATCATGCCGCCCATACCACCCATGCCGCCCATATCAGGCATAGCAGGTTTTTCTTCAGGGATTTCGGCAATCATGCAGTCTGTGGTCAGCATCAGGCCGGCGATAGATGCGGCGTGTTGCAGCGCAGAACGGGTTACTTTGGCAGGGTCGAGTACGCCCATTTCGATCATATCGCCGTATTCGCCGGAGCCTGCGTTGTAACCGTAGTTGCCTTTGCCTTCCAACACTTTGTTTACGACTACGCTGGGCTCGCCGCCTGCGTTGGCAACGATTTGGCGCAGCGGAGACTCAACGGCGCGCAAGACGATTTGTACGCCTGCGTCTTGGTCGGCATTGCCGGTGTGCAGGTTTTCCAGAGCGGCACGGGCGCGCAACAGGGCTACGCCGCCGCCGGCAACCACGCCTTCTTCAACGGCTGCGCGGGTAGCGTGCAAGGCGTCTTCCACGCGGTCTTTTTTCTCTTTCATTTCGACTTCGGTAGCGGCACCAACTTTGATTACTGCCACACCGCCTGCCAGTTTGGCAACGCGCTCTTGCAGTTTTTTTCTTTGTCGTAATCGCTGGTCGCGGTTTCGATTTGTTGGCGGATTTCGGCAACACGCGCTTCGATTTGGGCTGCATCGCCGAAACCGTCGATGATGGTGGTGTTTTCTTTACCGATTTCGATGCGTTTGGCTTGACCCAAGTCTTCCAGAGTGGCTTTTTCCAGAGACAGGCCGACTTCTTCGGAAATCACCACGCCGCCGGTCAGGATGGCGATGTCTTGCAACATGGCTTTGCGGCGGTCGCCGAAGCCAGGGGCTTTCACGGCAACGGTTTTCAGAATACCGCGGATGTTGTTCACCACCAAAGTCGCCAAGGCTTCGCCTTCTACGTCTTCAGCGATAATCAACAGCGGACGGCTGGCTTTGGCCACTTGTTCCAAAACAGGCAGCAGGTCGCGGATGTTGCTGATTTTTTTGTCGAACAACAATACAAACGGATTGTCCAAAGCTGCGATTTGTTTTTCAGCGTCATTGATGAAGTAAGGAGACAAGTAGCCGCGGTCAAACTGCATACCTTCAACCACATCCAGCTCGTTTTCCAAAGATTTGCCGTCTTCAACGGTAATCACGCCTTCTTTGCCGACTTTTTCCATCGCTTCGGCAATAATTGCGCCGACTTGTTCGTCAGAGTTGGCAGAAATCGAGCCGACTTGGGCGATCTCTTTAGAAGTGTCGCAAGGTTTGGCGATATTTTTCAGCTCGTCAACCAAAGCGGCGACGGCTTTGTCGATACCGCGTTTCAGGTCGGTCGGATTCATGCCGGCGGTAACGTATTTCATGCCTTCGGCAACGATGGATTGCGCCAATACGGTGGCGGTAGTAGTACCGTCGCCCGCTACGTCGTTGGTTTTGGACGCAACTTCTTTCACCATTTGCGCGCCCATGTTTTCGAATTTGTCTTTCAATTCGATTTCTTTTGCAACAGACACACCGTCTTTAGTGATGTGCGGGCCGCCGAAAGCGCGGTCGAGCACCACGTTGCGGCCTTTAGGGCCCAAAGTTACGCGTACGGCGTTTGCCAATACATTGACGCCGTTTACCATTTTTTGGCGAACTTCATTGCCGAATTGTACGTCTTTTGCTGCCATTTAAATTCTCCAAATCAATATTAAAAATCTGTTCGATGCCGTCTGAAAACTTCATGCCTGATTCAGACGGCCTTTGGTTCTGAAACCTAATTCAACAATTATTCAACGATACCGAAGATGTCTTCTTCACGCATTACCAACAGCTCTTCGCCGTCGGCTTTTACGGTTTGGCCGCTGTATTTGCCGAAAATGATTTTGTCGCCGACTTTGACATCCAGCGGACGGCGCGCGCCGTCTTTACCAATTTTGCCCGCACCCACGGCGATTACTTCGCCCATGTCGGGTTTTTCAGCGGCTGCGCCCGGCAAGACGATGCCCGATGCGGTTTTCTCTTCAGCTTCCAAGCGTTTGACGACGACGCGGTCGTGTAAAGGGCGGATGGTCATGTTTATACTCCGATAAAATTATTTAAAAACAATTTCCTGCCTAAAAAACTCAGACAGATTAAGGATGGAAACCGAGCAGCCGTCAGGCGGCTGCCCGTACAAGTCGGCAAAATTAGGGTTTGTTCGAACAAATTCAAGTGACGCGGTACAAAATTATTCCTGCCGTTTTCCATGTCATCGAACAAACCTGTCAACAAAAAACAACACTCTCCAAATAAAAACAATACGCAGCTTTACAGAACAACTACAGCTCGATAATATTAATGAGAGTAATTATTGGTTATATAAAATTTAAACCGATTCTCAGCAGTTTTGTTTTTATTTTTCCATCTCAAAAAGGAAGATTAAATGAATACCCCGTTGTTCCGCCTCAGCCTGCTCTCACTTACCCTGGCGGCAGGTTTTGCCCATGCGGCAGAAAATAATGCCAAGACCGTACTGGATACCGTTACCGTAAAAGGCGACCGCCAAGGCAGCAAAATCCGTACCAACATCGTTACGCTTCAACAAAAAGACGAAAGCACCGCAACCGATATGCGCGAACTCTTAAAAAGAAGAGCCGTCCATCGATTTCGGCGGCGGTAACGGCACGTCCCAACACATGACCTTGCGCGGCATGGGTCATAATTCTGTCGACATCAAGGTGGACAACGCCTCTTCCGACAGCCAAATCCTTTACCACCAAGGCCGCTTCATCATCGATCCCGCTTTGGTTAAAGTCGTTTCCGTACAAAAGGCGCGGGTTCCGCCTCTGCCGGTATCGGCGCAACCAACGGCGCGATCATCGCCAAAACCGTCGATGCCCAAGACCTGCTCAAAGGCTTGGATAAAAACTGGGGCGTGCGCCTCAACAGCGGCTTTGCCAGCAACGACGGCGTAAGCTACGGCGCAAGCGTATTCGGAAAAAGAAGGCAACTTCGACGGTTTGTTCTCTTACAACCGCAACGATGAAAAAGAATATGAAGCCGGCAAAGGCTTCCGTAATCTCAACGGCGGCAAAACCGTACCTTACAGCGCACTGGACAAACGCAGCTACCTGGCCAAAATCGGAACAACCTTCGGCGACGGCGACCACCGCATCGTATTGAGCCACATGAAAGACCAGCACCGAGGCATCCGTACCATCCGTGAAGAATTTACCGTTGGCGACGCAAGTTCACGGACAAATATTACACGCCAAGCCCCATCCTACCGCGAAACCACACAATCCAACACCAACTTGGAGTACACAGGTAAAAACCTGGGCTTTGTCGAAAAACTGAACGCCAACGCCTATGTGTTGGAAAACGAGCGCTATTCGGCTGACGACAGTAAAAGCAACTACGCAGGTCGTGTTGCTGGCCCGAGCACAACCAAAATTATTACCAAAGGTGCAAACGCCAACTTCGACAGCCGCCTTGCCGAACAAACTCTGTTGAAATACGGTGTCAACTACCGCCATCAGGAAATCGAGCCGCATAAATTCCTGAACAAAACCTACGAAACAAGAGATAAAAAAACGGTGACATTATCCCCAAAGAAAAAGAGAACGCCCGAACAATTAGCAACTGAAGACAAGGTTCACAGCTACAATTTGACCAATCCGACCAAAAACCGATACCGGTGTGTATATCGAAGCCATCCATGATATTGGCGATGTTACCCTGACCGGCGGCTTGCGTTATGACCATTTCGACATCAAAACCCACGACGGCAAATCAGTTTCAGGCAGCAGAGTCAACCCGAGTTTTTGGCGTAATTTACCAGCCTGTCGCACACTGGAGTTTCAGCGCAAGCCACAACTACGCCAGCCGCAGCCCGCGCCTGTATGATGCGCTGCGCACCCACGGCAACGGCCCAATTATCTCGATTGCCGACGGCACCAAAGCCGAACGCGCGCGCAATACTGAAATCGGCTTCAACTACAACAACGGCACGTTTGCCGCAAACGGCAGCTATTTCTGGCAGACCATTAAAGATGCCGTTGCAGGCCCGCAAAAACGCCACGATGCCGATGGCAACCCGATTCCTGGAGTTCAGGAAATTGTCAACGCCGGCTACATCAAAAACCACGGTTACGAATTGGGCGCATCCTACCGTACCGGCGGCTTGACTGCCAAAGTCGGCGTAAGCCACAGCAAACCGCGCATTTACGATACGCACAAAGAAAATCTGTTGAGCGCGAACCCAGAGTTTGCCGTACAGACCGGCCGCACTTGGACGGCTTCCCTTGCCTACCGCTTCAAAAACCCGAATCTGGAACTCGGCTGGCGCGGTCGCTACCTCCAAAAAGCCTCCGGTTCGGTACTGGTACGCGATACCGGCATAGTCGAACGCAAAGGTTTCGGTGTGAACGATGTCTTCGCCAACTGGAAACCGCTGGGCAAAGACACGCTTAACGTCAACTTTGCCGTCAACAACGTGTTCAACAAGTTCTACTATCCGCATAGCCAACGCGGTGAAACCCTGCCGGGTGTGGGTCGCGACATCCGCTTGGGTGTGAACTACAAGTTCTAAAAAAACATAGTGTAAAATCCGGATGCCGTCTGAAACCCGTTTGGCGTTGAAGGCGGCATTCGGATATTGCAGGTCGGGTATTGATGCCCCGCCTGTCTTGCCTGCATCCTCGAATCCCACAACAGAGAAATTATCCTATGTTACGTTTAACTGCTTTAGCCGTATGCTGCGCCCTTGCTTTGGGCGCGTGTTCGCCGAAAGATTCCGCTTCAAACCAAAACGCGCAAACCGCTCCTGCCGCACAAACCGAAGGCGCGTCCCTGACCGTCAAAACGGCGCGCGGCGATGCGAAAGTGCCGCAAAATCCTGAACGTATCGCCGTTTACGATTTGGGTATGCTCGATACTTTAAACAAATTGGGCGTGAAAACAGGTTTGTCCGTCGACACAAACCGCCTGCCCTACTTGGACGAATATTTCAAATCCACGAAACCTGCCGGCACGCTGTTCGAGCCGGATTACGAAGCACTCAACGCTTACAAACCGCAGCTCATCATCATCGGCAGCCGCACAGCCAAAGCGTTTGACAAATTGAACGAAATCGCGCCGACCATCGAAATGACCGCCGATACCGCCAACCTCAAAGAAAGTGCCAAAGAGCGTATCGACGCGCTGGCGCAAATCTTCGGCAAACAGGCGGAAGCCGACAAGCTGAAAGCGGAAATCGATGCTTCGTTTGAAGCGGCGAAAACTGCCGCGCAAGGCAAAGGCAAAGGTTTGGTGATTCTGGTCAACGGCGGCAAGATGTCCGCCTTCGGCCCGTCTTCACGACTAGGCGGCTGGCTGCACAAAGACATCGGCGTTCCCGCTGTCGATGAATCAATTAAAGAAGGCAGCCACGGTCAGCCCGTCAGCTTCGAATACCTGAAAGAGAAAAAAATCCCTGACTGGCTGTTTGTCCTTGACCGCAGCACGGCCATCGGCGAAGAGGGTCAGGCGGCGAAAGACGTGTTGAATAATCCGCTAGTTGCCGAAACGACCGCATGGAAAAAAGGACAAGTCGTTTACCTCGTTCCCGAAACTTATTTGGCAGCCGGCGGCGCGCAAGAGCTGCTGAATGCAAGCAAACAGGTTGCCGACGCTTTTAACGCGGCAAAATAATGAAACGGCGGCATTCGATGCCGTCTGAAACACGGAGATTCAAACCGCCTCCTGTGTTTCAGACGGCATTTACCCGATTTCCGGCGGCTGCATTATCCGGCACCCTGCCTTGTAAAAACAGGGTCGGAGGCGGATTCCCGCAGCCTTATTCAGATTTCCTACGGGCGTAAAAACCGGCAATAACGCCTTCCCATCCTTCTCTTTTTATGACTGCCAGACCCTTATCGCTAAACTTAACCAACCTCCTGCTTTTGGCGGCATTATTTATCGTCAGCCTGTCGGTAGGCGTTGCCGATTTCCGCTGGTCGGATGTGTTTTTCCCTGTCCGACAGTACCGAATTGATACTGGTCAGCCGCCTGCCCCGCACATTCGCCATCGTGCTGACGGGTGCATCGATGGCGGTGGCGGGGATGATTATGCAGATTTTGATGCGCAACCGTTTTGTCGAACCTTCTATGGCGGGCGCGAGCCAAAGTGCGGCCTTAGGCCTGTTGGCGGTAACATTGCTGTTTCCGACGGCCGCCCTGATGGTCAAAATGTCGGTTGCCGCCGTTGCCGCGTTAATCGGGATGTTGGTGTTTATGATGCTTATCCGCCGTCTGCCGCCGACGGCGCAATTAATGGTGCCGCTGGTGGGGATTATTTTCGGCGGCGTCATTGAGGCGGCGGCAACATTTGTGGCATACAAGTTCGAGATGCTGCAAATGCTCGGCGTATGGCAGCAGGGCGACTTTTCAAGCGTACTGCTGGGACGTTACGAGCTGCTTTGGATTACGGGCGGATTGGCATTATTTGCCTACCTGATTGCAGACCGGCTGACCATACTGGGGCTGGGTGAGGCAGTAAGCGTCAATCTGGGTCTGAACCGGACGGCGGTCTTGTGGTCGGGTTTGATTATTGTGGCACTGATTACATCGCTGGTTATCGTTACGGTCGGCAATATCCCGTTTATCGGGCTGGTCGTGCCGAACATCATCAGCCGGCTGATAGGCGACAGGTTGCGCCAAAGCCTGCCTGCAGTGGCTTTGTTGGGCGCGTCTTTGGTTTTTATTGTGCGACATTATCGGACGCGTGATTGTGTTTCCGTTTGAAATTCCGGTATCGACCGTCTTCGGCGTATTGGGTACGGTGTTGTTTTTTTATGGCTTTTTGTTAAGGAAACCTGCCCATGCCGTCTGAAAACAAAATTGAATTTATGCAAGGTTCCCCGCGCCCGTTATGGGCGGCATTCGCACTCTTACTGATCTGCTGCGGACTGTTTTTAACGCTCAATGTCAAAGGCGATTGGGATTTTGTACTGCAACTGCGGCTGACCAAGCTCGCGGCTTTTACTGTTAGTCGCGTATGCGGTCGGCGTTTCCACCCAGCTTTTTCAAACGCTGACCAACAATCCGATTCTCACACCCTCGATTTTAGGTTTTGACGCGCTGTATATGTTTTTACAGACGCTTTTGGTTTTCGCGCTGGGCGGCGTGGGCTATACATCCCTGCCTGCGGTCGGCAAGTTCGGCTTCGAACTTACCGTCATGATGGGCGGCTCGCTGCTGCTGTTCTACACGCTCGTCAAACAAGGCGGTCGCGATTTGTCGCGCATGATTTTAATCGGCGTGATTTTCGGGATTTTGTTCCGCAGCCTTTCCTCGCTGCTCTCCCGCATGATCGATCCCGAAGAATTTACCGCGGCGCAGGCAAACATGTTCGCCAGTTTCAATACCGTCCACAACGAACTGTTGGGGATAGGCGCGCTGATTCTGCTCATCAGCGCGGCGGCGGTTTGGCGCGAACGCTACCGCTTGGACGTTTACCTTTTAGGGCGCGCCCAAGCCGTCAATTTAGGCATCAACTACCCGCGCAACACCTTATGGCTGCTGCTTTATACCGCCGCATTGGTGGCAACGGCAACGGCCGTGGTCGGCCCCGTAAGCTTTTTCGGGCTTCTCGTCGCCTCGCTTGCCAACCACTTTTCCCCTTCCGTCCGCCATTCCGTCCGCCTGCCGATGACGGTTTGTATCGGCGGTATCCTCCTGGTCGGCGGACAAACCGTGTTCGAACACCTGCTCGGCATGCAGGCAGTTTTGAGCGTGGTAGTAGAATTTGCCGGCGGACTCGTTTTCCTCTATCTCGTTTTAAAACACAAAAAATGACGGATGCCGTCTGAACGGCCGTCCGCCTCGACAGGACAAAACATATGACACAAGAACATTTCCCATCATTCTTCAACCAAGCCCCGACCATCACCGTCAGGGACGCGCTTGCCGAATTCCTCGGCGCGGCCGAAAACGGCATCCTCACTTACCGCTACGCCGATGCCGTGCGCCTGTGCGGCCACTCCTGCCCGACCGTTGCCGGCGCCTACCTGATGGTCATCAAAGGGCTGGAAGCACTTTACGGCGCAGAGCTGCCGCAACGCGGCGACATCGAAGCCTTTATGCAGGGGTGAGCGAGACGAGGGTACGACCGGCGTTACCGCGTCCGTCGTCCAACTCCTTACCGGCGCGGCACCCGAAACCGGCTTTGGCGGCGTAGGCCCGGCCGGACGCTTTGCCCGCCGCCACCTCTTATCCTTTGGTGCAGGCGAAATCAACGGCACACTCGCGCTCCGCCGCCGCGATACCGGCAAAACCGTTGCCGTCAGCCTCAACGCCGCGCTCCAACCCTTTGCGCCGCAAATGCGCGACATCATGCCCAAAGCCGTCAGCGGCAGCGCAAGCCCCGACGAACTCAAACAATTCGGCGAGCTTTGGCAAGAACGCGTCCGCGCCTTCCTGATTGACCAAGCCGACAACCCCGAATTTGTTACCGTCAGCGAAATCTAACCATACAGGAATAAAAATTCAGACGGCATCATCATTTTAAATGCCGTCTGAAAACCCAATTCCCCATATTCGAATCCGCCTATGATTACCATCCGCAACGTCAGCTTCCACATCGGCACTCGCCCCATCCTGGACAACATCAGCCTCGACATTCCCGAAGGCGGCATTACCGCGCTAATCGGCCCGAACGGCGCAGGCAAATCCACCCTCCTCTCCTTTATGGCGCGGCTTCAGCCTCTGGTACACGGCAACATCAGCTACGCAGGCAAAGACATCAAAACCACCCCCACCGCCGAACTCGCCCGCACGCTCTCCATCCTCACCCAAGAAAACAGCATCATGAGCCGCATTACCGTGCGCGACCTGCTCATGTTCGGCCGCTACCCCTACCACCAAGGCAGGCCGTCTGAAAACGACAAAACCATTGTCGAAGACGCGCTTGCCGAGTTCCACCTGCAAGACTTCGCCAACCGCTACCTGACCGAGCTTTCCGGCGGCCAACGCCAACGCGCCATGATTGCCATGGTATTCTGCCAGCGCACCGACTACGTTTTTGCTGGACGAACCGCTGAACAACCTCGACATGTATCATGCCCGCTGTCTCATGCAAATCCTGCGCCGACTGACCGACGAACACAAACGCACCACCGTCGTCGTATTGCACGACATCAACCAGGCCGCAGCCTACGCCGACCACGTCGTCGCCATGAAAAAAACGGCCAAGTCGCCATGCAGGGCAAACCCAACGACATTTTTCACCGCCGCAAAACATCAAAACCCTATTCGACATGGACGTCGACGTACTCGACCACCAAGGCAAAAAAACTGATTGTCCACCATATCTGAACCCGAAAAAAATGCCGTCTGAACATTCAGACGGCATTGGCGGCAGCATAATATGCATATATTAACAGATATTGATGCCGAACCGTCCGCCGGCAAAAATCAAATAAATAAATAAATAAATAAATAAATAAATAAATAAATAAATAATGCAAAAATAAATTACGTCAAAGTATTGTATATATTCCCCTACTCACATATACTCTAATATGTAAACAAACTTAGCGGGAATGAAACCACTTGCAAAAGATTTCTGCCCCGTTTTTCATCCACTAACAAAGGTAATGAGCCATGAAACACTTTCAATCCAAAGTACTGACCGCAGCCATCCTTGCCGCCCTCAGCGGCAGCGCAATAGCTGCTGAGAACGTTTACACAACATCAGACGTAGACACCAAGATTACCGAAGCAAAAAAACCGAGGTAACCAATACTCTTAAAAAAAGAAATCACCGCCGCAAAAAAACAGAACTGGAAACCACTGACTGCCCAAAACGAAAGCGGAAAAGAAAAATTTTAAGAAAATCAAAAAGGCTATGAAAGACATCGTAACAACCCTTATGGAAGGCGGTGTCAATGAAAATGGTGAAAAAAAGTTCCTGGATTGAATAACGCCGTTGGCGACCTTAACACATCCGTAGAAAGCAACAAATCTAAAAATAGAAGAATTAACAACCAATTTAGCAGACACTAATGCCGCTTTTAGCAGAAACTGATGCCGCTCTGGATGCAACCACCAACGCCTTGAATGAAGCTACCGGCCAGTTCGATACCTTCGCCAAAGAGACTGTGAAAAAAATATCCAGGAAATCGATAACAAATTAGAAGACGTGTCTAATGCCGTCAGCGACCATGCCGACAAATTCAACGATATCGCCGATTCATTGGATGAAGCCCTCTCCACCGCCAATGAAGCCAAACAGTTGGCTGAAGAAACCAAACAAAACGTCGATACCAAAGTAGAAGCTGCAGAAAAATGCAGCAAGCAAAAGCCAAAGCTGACGCAGACAGAGCTGATACTGCAGTCGTTAAGGCCGAAGCTGCCGCTGCAAAAGTTACCGACATCGAAGAAGCTGCCGAGGTTGCCTTAGTTGCTGCCCACAAAAATACCCAAGACATCAACGGATTCCAAAAAGGGAGACATCATCTACAAATCTAAAGATGGCAAGATTACCGAAAAAGTAGCAACAGAAGAAGATGTTAAAGCCGATGGCTTCGGCGGTCTGGGCTTGAAAAAAGTTGTTGCACAACATGACCAAAGTCTTGCTGATTTGACCGCTGAGACTGAACGAGCCAGACAGGCTGCCGAACAAGCCGCATTTGCAGCAATCGAAAATGCTCAAGAACTCAACGGTTTCAAAGAAGGCGATGAAATCGTTGTGACTGATGATAATGGCGCCAAATCCACCAAACCAGCTACAAAAGCAGATGTTGAAGCCGACGACTTTAAAGGTCTGGGCCTGAAAGAAGTCGTGGCTAAACACGACCAAAGCCTTGAAGACCTGGCCGGAACCGTCAATGAAAAACAGCGACGCATTGGTAAAAACTGCCGAAGTTGTCAATGAAATCAGTACCGATGTCAAAGCCAACAAAGCGGCTATCGAGGAAAACAAAGCTGCTATCACCAAAAAGGCAGATCAAACCAAACTGGATGAAGTATCCGACAAGGTAACTGCGAATGAGACTGCTATCGGTAAAAAAAGCAGACAAAACCGCATTGGATGCAGTGTCCGACAAGGTAACCGCGAACGAGACTGCTATCGGTAAAAAAGCAAACAGTGCCGACGTGTACACTAAAGATAAGGTGTACACCAAAGAAGAGTCTGACAACAAATTTGTCAAAATTAATGACAGCATCGGTGGTCTGAACACTACTACCAATGGATTGGAGACACGCTTGGCCGCTGCCGAAAAAAATCTGTTGTAGACCACGGTACTCGCTTGGCTTCTGCCGAAAAAAATCCATTACCGAACACGGTACGCGCCTGAACGGTTTTGGATAAAGCAGTATCAGACCTGCGCAAAGAAACCCGCCAAGGTCTTGCAGAACAAGCCGCGCTCTCCGGCCTGTTCCAACCTTACAACGTGGGTCGGTTCAATGTAACGGCTGCAGTCGGCGGCTACAAATCCGAATCCGCAGTCGCCATCGGTACCGGTTTCCGCTTTACTGAAAACTTTGCCGCCAAAGCAGGCGTGGCAGTCGGCACTTCGTCCGGTTCTTCCGCAGCCTACCATGTCGGCGTAAATTACGAGTGGTAAGCAGCATCTCCCGATAAAGAAACCGCAGCCCTGCAAGGCTGCGGTTTTTATTTTCTATCCGGCCGTCAGACTGCCGCATCCGAACGCTCGCCCGTACGGATGCGCACCGCTTCCTCGACCGGCAGCACAAAAATCTTGCCGTCGCCGATTTTTTTCCCGAACGCGCAACCTCGACAATCACGTCAATCGCGCGTTCCACGGCGTCATCCGCCAACACCAGCTCGATTTTTGACTTTGGGCAGGAAATCGACGGCGTATTCCGCGCCCCGATAAATCTCCGTATGCCCTTTCTGACGGCCGAACCCTTTAACCTCGCTGACGGTCATGCCCGTAATGCCGATTTCGGTCAATGCTTCGCGCACGTCGTCGAGTTTGAAAGGTTTGATGATGGCTTCGATTTTTTTCATGGCAAACTCCATTGATTGACGGAAACAAATGCAAATATAGCAGAAGCGGCAGGGAAACGATAAGCGGTACGGTTCACTCGGCGGTACGTCAATTTGCCGGAAACCGTCATTCCCGCGCAGGAGAGAATCCCGACCTCTGCATTTCAGCAATATTTAAAGGCTTCTGTAAATCCAAACTTCTATATTCCCGACCGTGCGGGATTGACGGCATTTGATATCAAAACATACGGAAGCAGTTGCCCGCCCCTCTGCTTCCTGCAATTGTCCGCATACCCGACTTTGGGTAAAAAAATCAGAAAAACAGATAAAACCCTTATTCCTTAATATTTTCAGACGGCACCTGTATTTCCCCCAACCATATGCCGTCTGAAGATTGTCAACACTTTAACCCAAATTACCAAGCAACCCAGACCCTTTCGGCGTATAATACGGCCTTTCCCAACCGCATTTGTGAGCTGAATCATGTCTGTTGTTTTGCCCTTGCGCGGCGTTACCGCCCTTTCCGATTTCCGTGTTGAAAAACTCTTGCAAAAAGCGGCCGCACTCGGTCTGCCCGAAGTGAAACTGAAAAGCGAATTTTGGTATTTCGTCGGCAGCGAGAAAGCATTGGATGCTGCGACTGTCGAAAAAAAACTGCAAGCCTTGTTGGCGGCGCAAAGCGTTGAACAAACGCCCGAAGCGCGCGAGGGCTTGCATTTATTTTTTTGGTAACGCCCCGTTTGGGCACGATTTCGCCTTGGGCTTCCAAGGCGACCAATATCGCGGAAAACTGCGGTTTGGAAGGCATCGAGCGCATCGAGCGCGGCATGGCGGTATGGCTGGAAGGTCGTCTGAATGATGAACAGAAACAGCAATGGGCGGCTTTGCTGCACGACCGCATGACCGAATCCGTATTGCCCGATTTTCAGACGGCATCCAAATTATTCCACCATCTCGAATCCGAAACTTTCTCTACCGTCGATGTTTTTGGGCGGCGGTAAAGGGGCTTTGGTCAAAGCCAATACCGAAATGGGTTTGGCTCTCTCCGCCGATGAAATCGATTATCTGGTTGAAAACTATCAGGCTTTAAACCGTAATCCGTCCGATGTGGAACTGATGATGTTCGCGCAGGCAAACAGCGAACACTGCCGCCACAAAATCTTCAACGCCGATTTCATCCTCAACGGCGAAAAACAGCCGAAATCCCTCTTCGGCATGATACGCGACACGCACAACGCGCATCCCGAAGGCACGGTCGTTGCTTATAAAGACAATTCGTCCGTAATTGAAGGCGCGAAAATCGAGCGTTTCTATCCGAATGCGGCGGAAAACCAAGGCTACCGCTTCCACGAGGAAGACACGCATATCATCATGAAAGTGGAAACGCACAACCACCCGACCGCCATTGCGCCGTTTGCGGGCGCAGCAACGGGTGCGGGCGGTGAAATCCGCGACGAAGGTGCGACGGGCAAAGGTTCGCGCCCGAAAGCAGGCTTGACCGGCTTTACCGTCTCCAACCTCAACATCCCCGACCTCAAACAGCCGTGGGAACAAGACTACGGCAAACCCGGCCATATTGCTTCCCCTTTAGACATCATGATTGAAGGCCCCATCGGCGGCGCAGCGTTTAACAACGAATTCGGCCGCCCCAACCTCTTGGGCTACTTCCGTACCTTTGAAGAAAAATTTGACGGTCAAGTCCGCGGCTATCACAAACCGATTATGATTGCCGGCGGCTTGGGCAGCATTCAGGCGCAGCAGACACACAAAGATGAAATCCCAGAAGGCGCATTGCTGATCCAACTGGGCGGCCCGGGCATGCTTATCGGCTTGGGCGGCGGCGCGGCTTCTTCGATGGATACCGGCACGAACGACGCTTCTTTGGACTTCAACTCCGTACAACGCGGTAACCCTGAAATCGAACGCCGCGCGCAGGAAGTGATCGACCGTTGCTGGCAGCTTGGCGACAAAAAAATCCGATTATCTCCATCCACGACGTCGGCGCGGGCGGCCTGTCCAACGCCTTCCCTGAACTCGTCAACGATGCCGGACGCGGCGCGGTATTCAAGCTGCGCGAAGTGCCGCTGGAAGAACACGGCCTCAATCCGCTGCAAATCTGGTGTAACGAATCGCAAGAGCGTTATGTGTTGTCGATTTTGGAAAAAGATTTGGACACCTTCCGCGCCATCTGCGAACGCGAACGCTGCCCGTTTGCCGTAGTCGGCACGGCGACCGACGACGGTCATTTGAAAGTACGCGACGACTTGTTCTCTAACAATCCCGTCGATTTGCCGCTGAACGTCTTGCTCGGCAAACCGCCCAAAACTACGCGTACCGACAAAACGGTTACGCCGTCCGAAAAACCGTTTAACGCGGGCGATATCGACATTACCGAAGCCGCCTACCGCGTTCTGCGCCTGCCCACCGTAGCCGCCAAAAACTTCCTGATTACCATCGGCGACCGCAGTGTCGGCGGCATGACCCACCGCGACCAAATGGTCGGCAAATACCAAACGCCCGTAGCCGACTGCGCCGTTACCATGATGGGCTTCAATACCTATCGCGGCGAAGCGATGTCTATGGGCGAAAAACCGACCGTCGCCCTGTTTGACGCACCTGCTTCAGGCAGAATGTGTGTCGGCGAAGCCATCACCAACATCGCGGCGGTCAATATCGGCGATATCGGCAACATCAAACTCTCCGCCAACTGGATGGCTGCGTGCGGCAACGAAGGCGAAGACGAAAAACTCTACCGCACCGTCGAAGCGGTTTCTAAAAGCCTGTCAGGCATTGGACTTGAGCATTCCCGTGGGCAAAGACAGCCTGTCGATGAAAACCGTGTGGCAGGACGGCGAAGAGAAAAAATCCGTGGTTTCGCCGTTGAGCCTGATTATCTCCGCGTTCGCGCCTGTTAAAGACGTGCGCAAAACCGTTACGCCCGAATTGAAAAACGTTGAAGACAGCGTATTGCTGTTTATCGATTTGGGCTTCGGCAAAGCGCGTATGGGCGGCTCGGCGTTCGGTCAGGTCTATAACAATATGAGCGGCGAAGCACCCGATTTGGACGATACAGGTCGTCTGAAAGCGTTTTACAACGTGATTCAACAGCTTGTCGCTGAAGACAAACTCTTGGCATACCACGACCGCAGCGACGGCGGCTTGTTTGCGACGCTGGCGGAGATGGCGTTTGCGGGGCGATGTGGAATCAACCTTGATTTATCTACACTATTTGAAACTACTCTTCATGAAGTATCAATTATGGAGAGATGGCATGGATACGGTCTTCCAAATACAAAATTACAAAATACTATCCTAAATAGAGCGCTATTTAATGAAGAACTTGGGGCTGTCATTCAGGTAAAAAGGGCTGATTTGCTTGAAATTGAAAGATTGTTAGGCATTGCGCGACTGCTTAAGTCGGAATACACATTCTCTAGTGAAGACTTATTCCAAAAACAGGCTGTACATAGAATCGGATCAATTTCTCACAAGGATGAGATTTGTATTTCTTATTCATGGAAAGGTATTGGCTGTAGACCATATGTTTTTAATAGGTTAAAACTTCAACAAGCCTGGCAGGAAACCAGCTACCAAATCCAACGCCTACGCGACAACCCCGAATGCGCCGACAGCGAGTTTGAATTATTGGCCGACGATAAGCGTTCCGCACTGTTTACCGATTTGACTTTCAACCCTTCAGACGACATCGCCGCGCCTTTCGTCAACAGCGGTGCGAAACCCAAAATCGCCATCCTGCGCGAACAGGGTGTGAACGGGCAAATCGAAATGGCCGCCGCATTCACACGCGCCGGATTCGATGCTTACGACGTGCATATGTCCGACCTGATGGCAGGCCGCGTCCACCTTGCCGACTTCAAAATGCTGGCGGCGTGCGGCGGCTTCAGCTACGGCGACGTACTCGGCGCGGGCGAAGGCTGGGCGAAATCCATCCTGTTCCATCCAGCCTTGCGCGACCAGTTCGCCGCCTTCTTCGCCGACCCGAACACACTGACACTGGGCGTGTGCAACGGCTGCCAGATGGTCAGCAACCTTGCCGAGATTATCCCGGGTACAGAAGCATGGCCTAAATTCAAACGCAACTTGAGCGAACAGTTTGAAGCGCGCCTGAGCATGGTTCATGTTCCGAAATCCGCGTCGCTGATTCTGAACGAAATGCAAGGCTCCAGCCTGCCCGTCGTCGTCAGCCACGGCGAAGGCCGCGCCGACTTCGCACTTCACGGCGGCAACATTTCTGCCGATTTGGGCATTGCGCTGCAATATGTAGACGGTCAAAACCAAGTGACCCAAACTTATCCGCTCAACCCTAACGGCTCACCTCAGGGTATTGCCGGCGTTACCAACGCCGACGGCCGCGTTACCATCATGATGCCGCATCCCGAACGCGTATACCGAGCCGCACAAATGAGCTGGAAACCGGAAGACTGGACGGAAATGTCCGGCTGGTACCGCCTCTTTGCCGGTGCAAGAAAAGCTTTGGGCTAACCGCCCCAATCAACTCAAACCAATGCCGTCTGAAGAATATTTCAGACGGCATTCCGGCGTACCATCCTTTAAACGGTATCCGCCCACCGAGGAACACTCATGAAAATCACACCCGTCAAAGCCTTGACTGACAACTACATTTGGATGATACAGGAAGGCAACCATGCCGTCTGTGTCGACCCATCCGACCCCACACCCGTACTGGAATTCCTCGTACGCAACCGCCTCATGCTTGCCCAAACTTGGGTAACGCACCCCCACCCCGACCACGAAGGCGGTGCTGCCGCACTGTGGCGCGGCTACATGGAATCGCCCGTTTACGGTGAAACCGACATCGAAGCCGCCACCCACACCGTAACCGCAGGCACCCAATTTACCTTCGGCGAAGGGTTAATCACCGTTTGGGCAACCCCGGGCCATACCGACCGCCACATCAGCTACCTCATGGAAACTTCAGACGGCATACACGTCTTTTGCGGCGACACCCTTTTTTCCGCCGGCTGCGGACGCGTGTTCACCGGTACGGTCGAACAGCTTTACGACAGCTTCCAACGGTTCAACCAATTACCCGAAGGCACCCTGTTCTACCCGGCACACGAATACACCGCCGCCAACCTGGATTTTGCCGCCCATATCGAGCCGGACAACGCCGACATTCAGGCGGCATTGAAGGCGGCGGCGCATACGCCAACCCTGCCCGTTACCCTCGCACACGAACGCCGCATCAATCCGTTTTTGCGCGTCGACCTGCCGCACGTCAAGGCCCGCGTCGAGGCATTGAGCGGAAAAAAACATTAAACAGCAGCCTCGATACCTTTGTTGCGCTGCGTGAACTTAAAAACCGATACCGGACGAAATAAAACAGCAGGGAAACGCAGCTATTCCTAGAATTTTTTTATTAAAATCTTAAATAAAATCATACAATCATCGCCAATAGACGAAAGGACGCCGTTGCCTTATAATCGAACAAAAACAAAATATATAATATAAATCCAGCACAAAACGGGGCCGGTGATTCTTGTCCGCAAGAATCGTTGATTTTCTCTATTACACGGATAATCATCATGCGCTTCACACACACCACCCCATTTTTATTCCGTATTGTCCACCCTCGGTCTTTTTGCCGTTTCCCCGCTTACTCATCCATTGTCCGCAGCGATGTCGATTACCAATATTTTCGCGACTTTGCCGAAAATAAAGGCGCGTTCTCCGTAGGTGCAAGCAATATTTCCATCCAAGACAAGCAAGGCAAAATATTAGGCAGGGTTCTCAACGGCATTCCCATGCCCGACTTCCGCGTCAGCAACCGCCAAACCGCCATCGCCACCCTGGTTCACCCCCAATACGTCAACAGCGTCAAACACAACTCCGGCTACGGTTCCATACAATTCGGCAACGACACCCAAAAACCCTGAAGAACAAGCCTATACCTACCGCCTCGTATCACGAAACCCGCACCCTGGCTACGACTACCACCTCCCCCGCCTCAACAAACTGGTTACCGAAATCTCACCTGCCGCACTCAGCAGCGTACCCTTGCTTGGAAACGGCCAGCCAAAGACCAATGCCTACCTCGATGCCGACCGCTTCCCCTACTTTGTACGGCTCGGCTCAGGCACTCAACAAGTCCGCAAAGCAGACGGCACGCGCACACAAACCGCCCCGGCATACCAATACCTGACCGGCGGCACGCCGCTGAAAGTATTGGGTTCCCAAAACCACGGCTTACGCGTCGGCGGCAGCCTGACCGACCAACCCCTTAACACCTACGCAATCCCCGGAGACAGCGGCTCCCCCCTGTTCGCCTTCGACAAGCATGAAAACCGCTGGGTGCTTGCGGGCGTACTCGGCACCTACACCGGCTTCGACAACTTCTTCAACAACTACATCGTCACGCAACCCGAATTCATCCGTTCCACCATCCGCCAATACGAAACCCGGCTGGATGTCGGGCTGACCACCAACGAACTCATATGGCGCGACAGCGGCAATGGCGGCAGCACCCTGCAAGGGCTCAACGAACGCATCACCCTGCCCATTGCAAACCCTTCACTTGCCCCACAAAACGACAGCAGGCACATGCCGTCTGAAGATGCCGGCAAAACGCTCATCCTATCCAGCAGGTTCGACAACAAAACACTGATGCTGGCAGACAATATCAACCAAGGCGCAGGCGCATTGCAGTTCGACAGCAACTTCACCGTCGTCGGTAAAAACCGCACATGGCAAGGTGCTGGTGTTATCGTAGCCGACGGCAAACGCGTCTTCTGGCAAATCAACAACCCCAAAGGCGACCGGCTCTCCAAACTGGGCGCAGGCACGCTTATCGCCAACGGACAAGGCATCAACCAGGGCGACATCAGCATCGGGGAAGGCACTGTCGTACTCGCCCAAAAAGCCGCTTCAGACGGCAGCAAACAAGCATTCAACCAAATCGGCATCACCAGCGGCAGGGGCACGGCCGTCCTCGCCGACAGCCGGCAAATCAAACCTGAAAACCTCTATTTCGGCTTCAGGGGCGGACGGCTCGACCTCAACGGCAACAACCTTGCCTTTACCCATATCCGCCATGCGGACGGCGGCGCACAAATCGTCAACCACAACCCTGACCAAGCCGCGACACTGACGCTGACCGGCAACCCCGTCATCAGTCCCGAACATGTCGAGTGGGTGCAATGGGGCAACCGTCCGCAAGGCAACGCGGCGGTTTACGAATACATCAACACGCACCGCAACCGTCGGACCGACTACTTCATACTCAAACCCGGCGGCAACCCGCGCGAATTTTTCCCGTTAAATATGGAAAACTCAACAAGCTGGCAATTTGTCGGCAACAACAGGCAACAGGCCGCCAAACAAGTCGCCCAAGCCGAAAATGCCCGCCCCGACCTGATTACCTTCGGCGGATACTTGGGTGAGAACGCGCAAACGGGCAAAGCCGCGCCGAGTTACAGCAAAACCAATATCGAATGGGTGCAATGGTCCAAACACCCCACACAAGCCCTCGCCCTATACGAATACGTCAACCCGCACAGGGGCAGGCGTACCGACTATTACCGCCTCAAAGAAGGCGGCAACCCCGGCGCCTACTTCCCATGGGATGCCTACAGCACCCAAGACTGGGAATTTCTCGGACATGACCGCGAAGCAGCCATAGAAAAAACCCGCCATATCGCAAATGCCGCCGTATACGGACGGCCCGAATACCGTTACAACGGGGCACTCAACCTGCACTACCGTCCCAAACGCACCGACAGCACGCTGTTGCTCAACGGCGGCATGAACCTTAACGGGGAAGTCTTGATTGAGGGCGGCAATATGATTGTGTCAGGCAGGCCCGTACCCCATGCCTACGACCACCAGGCAAAACGCGAACCCGTTCTTGAAAACGAATGGACCGACGGCAGCTTCAAGGCTGCGCGTTTCACCCTGCGAAACCATGCCCGACTGACGGCAGGGCGCAATACCGCGCATCTGGACGGCGACATAACCGCATACGATCTGTCCGGCATCGACCTCGGCTTTACCCAAGGCAAAACACCGGAATGCTACCGCTCCTACCATAGCGGCAGCACCCACTGCACACCCAACGCCGTTTTTAAAAAGCCGAAAACTATCGTGCACTACCCTGCAACGCAAGTACACGGCGACATTACCCTTAACGACCGTTCAGAGCTCCGCCTGGGCAAAAGCACACCTGTACGGCAGCATCCGTGCCGGCAAAGACACCGCAGTCCGTATGGAAGCAGACAGCAACTGGACACTTTCCCAGTCCAGCCACACCGGCGCACTGACGCTTGACGGCGCACAAATCACCCTGAACCCCGATTTCGCCAACAATACACACAACAACCGCTTCAACACACTGACCGTCAACGGCACACTTTGACGGGTTCGGCACATTCCGATTCCTGACCGACATCGTCCGAAAACAAAATGACCTCCTCAAACTGGAAGGGGACAGCCGCGGCGCATTCCAAATCCACGTCAAAAACACCGGACAAGAACCTCAAACAACCGAATCGCTTGCACTTGTGAGCCTCAATCCGAAACACAGCCACCAAGCCCGATTCACCCTCAAAACGGCTATGCCGATTTGGGTGCCTACCGCTACATCCTCCGCAAAAACAACAACGGATACAGCCTATACAACCCGCTCAAAGAGGCCGAACTTCAAATTGAAGCCACTCGTGCGGAACATGAGCACAACCAACAGGCATACAACCAATTACAGGCAAAACTTACCCATCAACGACAAGAAACCGAACGCCTGCAGCATATCCACCAACAGGCTCAAACCAACCAAAACGGCAGTGAAGGCAGGCTGACCCAAATCAACCGGGAAATTAACCAACTGCAGCAAAACTTCAACCAGACCGCAGCCGAATATAACCGGGCCAACCACTCCCGTACGCTCAAACGGCGCTCAATCTACGGGCAATATATCCGGTTGCAAAATACCCTCCACAGCCGCCAACAACAGGCAACCGACATCAGCAGACAGGTTCAACATGACTCTGTCGCGACCAGGCAGGCACTACAGGCCTGGCAGAACAGTCAAACCGAACTTGCCCGCATCGACAGCCAAGTCCAATATCTGTCCGCCCAATTGAAACAGACAGACCCGCTGACCGGCATTCTGACGCGTGCCCAAAACCTGTGTGCCGCACAAGGATACAGTGCCGATATCTGCCGTCAGGTTGCCAAAGCCGCCGACACGAACGACCTGACACTCTTCGAAACCGAACTGGATACGTACATAGAACGTGTAGAAACGGCCGAATCCGAACTTGACAAAGCACGGCAAGGCGGCGATGCGCAAGCCGTCGAAACAGCCCGGCACGCCTACCTGGACGCACTCAACCATCTGTCCCGACAAATCCACAGTTTGGAAACCGGCGTTGCCGACATCCGTATGCCGAACCAGGCCGAACTGATCAGCCGGTCGGCCAACACCGCCGTTTCCGAACAGGCCGCCTACAATACCGGCCGGCAACAGGCGGGGCGCCGCATCGACCGCCACCTTACCGATCCGCAGCAGCAAAACATCTGGCTGGAAACCGGTACGCAACAAACCGACTACCATAGCGGCACACACCGTCCCTACCAACAGACTACCGACTATGCACATATCGGCATCCAAACCGGCATCACCGACCGTCTCAGTGTCGGTACGATTTTTGACCGATGAGCGCACAAACAACCGTTTTGATGAAGGCGTATCCGCCCGAAACCGCAGCAACGGCGCACATCTGTTCGTCAAAGGAGAAAACGGCGCGCTCTTTGCCGCGGCAGATTTAGGCTACAGCAACAGCCGTACCAGATTTACCGATTATGACGGGGCCGCCGTCCGCCGCCACGCATGGGATGCAGGCATCAACACCGGCATCAAAATCGATACCGGCATCAACCTCAGACCCTATGCCGGCATCCGTATAAACCGCAGCAACGGCAACCGGTACATACTCGACGGTGCAGAGATAAACAGCCCGGCGCAAATCCAAACTACATGGCATGCCGGCATCCGTCTCGATAAAACCATCGAACTGGGTCAAGCCAAGCTGACCCCCGCCTTCAGCAGCGATTACTACCATACCCGCCAAAACAGCGGCTCCGCCCTCAGCGTCAACGACCGTACCTTACTGCAGCAAGCCGCCCACGGCACACTGCATACCCCTGCAAATCGACGCCGGATACAAAGGCTGGAACGCCAAACTTCATGCCGCTTACGGCAAAGACAGCAACACCGCCCGCCATAAACAGGGCAGGAATCAAAATAGGCTACAACTGGTAACAAGCCGGTGAAAATGCCGTCTGAAACTCCGCGTTTCAGACGGCATTTTACGATAAAAAAATAACAAGCCGTTTCCGACAAAAAGAGTAAAATAGCGGCGTTTCCGACTCTGTGCCTGCCCTGTCAGGCTTTTATCATGGATCTTCCCAGTCCGTTTTTACCAAACGCACCCCGCACTTCCAACCGACAATAACCATCCCGCCGAAATGCTTCCCCGCGCACGGCGGGCGGAGCATTTATGAGCATCGAACAAACCCCTCCGAACTTTGAAAACAACGGTATCGAAAACGACGTAGAACGCGTTTCCGCCGATTTCGACCGTATCCACGCACTGTGCGAAATCCTCTCGCCTGCCTTCCCGCAAATTGAGGGAAGGCGTGCCGATTGAGGATGAGGCGTTGCGCGACAAATTCACCGAACTGACCGTCCTTCTGAACGAATTGCACCCGGCCGACGTAGCGGCGGTATTGGAATCACTGCCGCCGCGCGAACGCAATATCGTCTGGATTTTGGTCAAACCGGAAGACGACGGCGAAGTCTTGCTGGAAGTGTCCGATGCAGTCCGCGAAACGCTGATCGAGTCGATGGACAAAGACGAGCTGTTGGCGGCGGTCGACGACTTGGATGCGGACGAATTGGCGGAGCTGGCAGACGACCTGCCGCACCAAGTGGTTTACGAAGCGCTGCAAACGCGTGATGAAGAAGAGCGTGCGCAAGTCAAAGCGGCAATGTCTTATGAAGACCATCAGGTCGGCGCGATTATGGACTTCGAACTGGTCAGCATCCGTGCCGATGTAACCTGCGAAGTGGTACTGCGTTACCTGCGCCGCTTCGACAGCCTGCCCGACCACACGGATAAAATCTTCGTGGTTGACGAAAACGATGTTTTACAGGGCGTACTGCCCATACGCAAACTCCTGGTCGCCGATCCCGAAGACTTGGTAGAAACCGTAATGGCAAGGGATATCGTACGTTTCCGTGCCGAAGACGATGTGGAAGAGGCCGCGCAGGCATTTGAACGCTACGACTTGGTAACCGCGCCCGTCATTGATGAAAACAAAAAAACTCATCGGCAGGATCACCATTGACGAAATGGTCGACGTCATCCGCGAAGAATCAGAAGCAGATATCCTGAACATGGCGGGTTTGCAGGAAGAAGAAGATTTGTTCGCACCAGTGTGGGATTCGGTGAAAAACCGCTGGATGTGGCTTGCCGTCAACCTCTGTACCGCCTTCCTTGCCAGCCGCGTCATCGGCGCGTTTGAAGGCAGTATCGAAAAAAATCGTCGCTCTCGCCGCACTGAGTGCCCATCGTCGCCGGCATAGGCGGCAATTCAGGCAACCAAACCATCACCATGATTGTCCGCGCAATGGCGATGGGGCAGTTGACGGGAATGCAGGCGGGGCGCTTGTTGAAAAAAGAAGTCGGCGTCGCCTTGGTCAACGGCATTATCTGGGGAACCGTCATGGGCGCGGTTTCATGGCTGCTCTACGGCAGCCTCGGCATCGGTTTGGTCATGGTTGCCGCGATGACGCTCAACCTCCTGCTGGCGGCAACGGTCGGCGTGCTGATTCCCGTCATTATGGATAAGTTCGGACGCGATCCCGCACTGGGCAGTTCGGTACTGATTACCGCCGTTACCGACTCCGGCGGCTTCCTGATTTTCTTGGGTCTCGCAACCCTGTTCCTGCTTTAAATGCCGTCTGGAATACATGAAAATGCCGTCTGAAACACCCTGTGGGGATTTTCAGACGGCATTTCACTATACTACCCGCCGATGTTCCGCCAAAGGCGGAGAAAAGAAAGCAGAAACAACTCGCCTCGATTGGGGAGGGTTATTAGTAAAACTCAATCTTACAATCTGATAGAGCATATATTCTACCGTCCGAAAGTTCTATATTATTTTCAGAGATTTTACCTGTCAATAAACCTAACTGCTCTGCCCCTTGTTCTATTTGTTTCCGCCACCCCTCAATATCTCCTTTATAAGATAATCCGTGAAATAATTCATTGGTCGGTAGCCTTAGTTTGCAATTTTCCGATATTACTCCTCCACTTTGAGCTATTTCAAACAAAGAAGTTACTTTATCAAATAATGATTGCTTCTCAACAGCTCGGCTACTTTTTGTGAAAAAATCCTCTCCGTCATCAGAAATATATAGGTGTTCTCTTCCCTCTACTTTTATTGTTCCTGGAATATGTCTATTAATTGTACTCATTATTATGGTGTTATATTAATCTCTACTTATCTTTGTTGTTACACAAAATTATTGGACGGTATGTCGGGACTGCTCTCGGGCAACGCCAACCACATCCGCACCGAACAGCGCATTGACATCGGTTTCGTCAAACACATATTTACTGTGGCAGAAGTCGCAATCAATCTCGATGCTGCCTTGTTCCGCCACCACGCCGCCGACTTCTTCCCTGCCCAGCATCAACAGCATATCGCTGACCTTGCCCCGAGAACAGGTACATGAAAATTCAAACGTTTCCGGCTCGAATACGCGCGGCGGCGTTTCGTGGAACAGGCGGTACAAAACATGTTGCGCATCCAATTCTGCCAGCTCGTCCGCCGTCAGCGTGCGCGCCAGCGTACTGACGTATTCCCATACCTCTTCATCCAACACCTCTTCAGGCAGACGCTGCACCAGCAGACCGCCCGCCGCTTCGTCGCTTGCAGACAGGACGACGTGCGTATCAAGCTGTTCGGAACGTTTCATATAGTTCACCAACATTTGCGCGATACCGTCGCCTTCCAAAGGCACTACACCCTGCCAGGGTTCGCCGTCTTTGGGCTGCAGTGTCAGCACGAATACGCCGCCCTCACCCAAAAGATCGGCCAAACTTTCATCTTCACCGATTTCTGCCGCCTCGTCCCACCGCGCGGTTGCACGGACGGTACGGTCGGAAGTCGCTTCCGCAACCAGCATTTTCAGCCGCCCCTGCCCCTGAACCTGCACAATCAGCGCACCTTCGTTTTTAAGTTCCCCGACAGCAGCACACTCGCAGCCAACAACTCGCCCAAGGCACGGCGGATGGCGGAAGGATAGTTTTTCTGCTTCACGATGTGCTGCCATACGTTTTCCAAACGGACATGCAGCCCGCGTACGGGCATATCATCAAAAATAAAACGGGTACGTACATCGGCATGGCGGATATTTTGATTCATTATTCTCTCTGATTGATTGTTCGGATGGCGGATATATGGTTGCGGTCGGCCCGAAAACAAGGTCATACATAGAATATGCCCGTTTTAATATCAGATAAAACAAATAAAATCAAAAATTAACTCAATCTAACAAGCAGTTTTTTTGCCAAACCGGTGTTTTTTTATACAATCAACAAGATATTTTTTTAATTGATACAGCATAACATCGCATGGCGGCATGAGGCCTCCTGCGCGGAAACACCGATATGGATTCTTTTCTCAAGCCGGTCATTTTGGCGGTATTGTGGCTGGTATTTGCCGCCCGTCCCGCCTTTGCCGACGAGTTGACCAACCTGCTCAGCAACCGCGAGCAAATTCTCAAACAGTTTGCCGAAAACGGGCAATACACCCCAAACCGCCCGCACTAATAATGACCGTACTTCAGGTTCCGCCGACGAACTTATCGGCAACGCGATGGGACTCTTGGGCGTCGCCTACCGCTACGGCGGTACGTCGGCTTCCACCGGATTCGACTGCAGCGGCTTCATGCAGCACATCTTTAAACGCGCGATGGGCATCAACCTGCCGCGCACGTCGGCAGAACAGGCGCAGATGGGTACGCCGGTTTCCCGAAGCGACCTGCAGCCCGGCGATATGGTCTTCTTCCGCACGCTCGGCGGCGGCCGGATTTCACATGTCGGACTCTATATCGGCAACGACCGCTTCATCCATGCTCCGCGCACGGGAAAAAATATCGAAATCACCAGCCTGAGCCACAAATATTGGAGCAGTAAATATGCGTTCGCCCGTCGGGTCAAGAAAAACGATTCGTCCCGCTTTCTAAACTGATTTCCCAAGGAATACGCAATGAGTATGCCCGAAATGCCCAAATGGTACGATGACGACGGACAGATCGTATCCCTGTACCGAAAAAGTCAAAGTAATGGCCGAAAACATGACCGAACTGTACCAGACGGCACAGGATGCGTTTGAAGACGCGTTGCTGATGGGCTGCAGCGAACGGCAGTTGCGCGATTATCTGCACACGCTGATTGCCGGCTTGGACAACCCCTACCGCAAAGCCTGAACAAGGTACACGTCATGCGGCACGGTTCAACCGTGCCGTTTTCCGTTTGCGTCCCGGCTTTTCAGACGGCATGAATAACGTTATGATTAAACAGTTAACAAAATAAATCATACTACGCCGGCATCCGGACACCCGCTATGAACATCATCCGCGCACTACTCATCATCCTCGGCTGCCTCTCTGTCGGCGAAACTGCCGTTTACCTCAGCGGCATCAAGCTGCCCGGCAGTATTATCGGCATGGGCGTACTGTTCCTCATGCTTCAGGCAGGATGGGTCAAACCTTCATGGTTGCAAGAGTTGACCGACGCGCTGATGTCAAACCTGACGCTGTTCCTCGTGCCGCCCTGCGTTGCCGTCATCAGCTACCTTGACCTCATCGCCGACGACTGGTTCCCCATACTGACTGCTACCGCCGCCAGCACGCTGTGCGTCCTAATCGTTACCGGCAAAGTCCACCGGTGGATACGGGATATTATCCGATGAACGAAATCCTCAGACAGCCGAGTATCCTGCTTTTCCTCACGCTTGCCGCGTACGCGCTCGCCATCATCATTAGGAAGCGGACGGGCAACATACTCTTCAACCCCGTCCTAATCAGCACGATTGCGCTGATTGCCTACCTGAAAATCCTCAATATTGATTACGCGGTGTACCACAACGCCGCACAATTCATTGATTTCTGGCTTAAACCCGCTGTTGTCGTACTTGCCGTCCCGCTCTACCAAAACCGCCGGAAAATCTTCAACCAATGGCTGCCCGTCATCGTTTCGCAACTTGCAGGCAGCATTACGGGCATCGTTACGGGAATGTATTTTTGCCAAATGGCTGGGGGCGGGGCGCGATGTCGTCCTCTCCCTTGCCTCCAAATCCGTGACCAACCCCATTGCCATCGAAATTACCCGTTCCATCGGCGGCGTTCCCGCCATTACCGCCGCCACCGTCATCATCGCCGGCCTCGTCGGGCAGATTGCCGGTTACAAAATGTTGAAAAACACGGTCGTTATGCCCTCGTCTGTCGGAATGTCGCTCGGCACGGCTTCGCATGCGATGGGCATTGCCGCCTCGCTCGAACGCAGCCGGCGTATGGCGGCATACGCTGGACTGGGGCTGACGCTCAACGGCGTACTGACCGCACTCATCGCCCCGTTAATCATACCCGTTTTAGAATTTTGAACCCGTTTCAGACGGCATACCAGGATATGCCGTCTGAAATGTCGGAATACACGTCATGACACCTACGCTTCCCCGGCGCATCGCCCGCAAAATCCGTCAAACCCGCCGCCTGTCGCGCAAAAGCATCGCCTTTGTGTTCCTCTTGGCAGGCTCGGCACTCGTTGCCCTGACCGCGCTGTTTTTCGCCCACCTTGCCGACTTTGCACTGGAACTGAACACCAGCCTGGTTCAGAAATACCCGTGGTTCGCGTGGATTGCCCTGCCGCTGGGATTACCCGCCATCACCTGGTTTACACGCAAATATGCGCCATATACATCGGGCAGCGGCATCCCCCAAGTCATCGCCTCGCTGTCACTGCCCTACGGCGCACAAAAGACACGGCTGATCCGCCTCAAACCGACACTGCTGAAAATCCCGCTCACCTTTTTGGGCATGCTGTTCGGTGCATCTATCGGACGCGAAGGCCCGTCCGTTCAGGTCTGCTCGGCAGTGATGGGCGCGTGGGGCGCGTGGTGCAAAAAACACGGTTTGGCATTCAAAGGGATGCAGGAAAACGATTTGATGGCGGCGGGCGCGGCGGGCGGTTTGGCAGCCGCATTCAACGCGCCTTTGGCAGGCGTGATTTTCGCCATTGAGGAACTGGGGCGCGGCATCATGTTGCGCTGGGAGAGGCAGATTCTTTTGGGCGTGCTCGCCTCCGGTTTCATACAGGTCGCCATTCAGGGCAACAACCCGTATTTTTCCGGCTTCAACGGCGGCGTTTTGGAACATATCTTTCTGTGGGTCGCACTGTCCGGTCTGGTTTGCGGCGCGGCGGGCGGCCTGTTCGGACGGCTGCTCTATCATGGCACGGCGGCATTTTCCCCGCGCAAAATACGGGGCTTCGTCCGCAATCATCCGTTGCTGCTCTCGGCTGTCATGGGTCTGCTGCTTGCCGCATTGGGCACGCTTTATCAGGGCAGGACTTACGGTACGGGTTACCATGAAGCCGCCCAAGCCCTAAACGGCATTTACGAAGCCCCCTTCGGTCTGGCTGCGGCAAAATGGCTCGCCACCGTTTTTCAGCTATTGGGCAGGCATACCGGGTGGCATCTTTACCCCTTCGCTGACCATAGGCGCATTCTTAGGCGAACACATCGCCTCCGTCGCTAACGTATCTGCCGGTGCAAACATCATCGTCCTCATCTGCATGGCGGCATTTCTGGCAGGTGCGACACAATCCCCGATAACTTCCGCCGTCGTCGTCATGGAAATGACCGGCGGGCAAAGCCTGCTGTTTTGGATGCTGATTGCCTGCATTTTCGCTTCGCAGGTTTCGCGCCAGTTTTCGCCGCAGCCGTTTTACCATGCATCGGGAATGCGTTTCCGCCGGCGCGTGCTGCAGGAAACCGCCGCCCAAACCGGCAATGCGCCCGCAGGACTGCAAACCGCAAACAGCAAAGCGGGAATGCCGTCTGAAAATTAAAACGCCCCGATCAAACGCCGGCAGCCGCCCCTTCACGCAGCTGGGACGGGGCGCAGGGCAAACCGCCTTGATTCGAATACCGTTCCGCCGCCGCTTGAGACTTCAGCAACAATGCCGTCTGAACGACAGAATGCGGTTTTCAGACGGCATTTCCCCATCCAGATATTGCCCGAACCCAACCAAAGCGTTTGCTATAATTATATTTTTTTACCGCACACGCACCAATCATGTTTCCCTGATTTCTCCCAAACCCTCTCCAAAGACCGCCACTTCCTGCAATCCGCCTTCAAAAATCCCAACAAATACGGCGGCTTGTCCAAAGTCGAAGAAAAAAATACCGAAAATCGCACGAAATCTTTTTTGAAGCGTTTGGCCGCATTGCCCAAGCCCGAATTCGACAACACGCTGCCTGTTCACGAAAAACTCGACGAAATCAAAAAAGCCATTGCCGAGAATCAGGTAACGATTATCTGCGGCGAAACCGGTTCGGGCAAAAACCACGCAGCTGCCCAAGATTTGTTTGGAACTCGGGCGCGGGGCGGCGGGGCTGATCGGGCATACCCAGCCACGCCGTTTGGCCGCGCGGTCGGTGGCAGAGCGGATTGCCGAAGAGCTGAAATCCGAAATCGGCAGCGCGGTGGGCTATAAAGTGCGCTTTACCGACCACACCTCGCGCGATGCCTGCGTCAAGCTGATGACCGACGGCATCCTGTTGGCAGAAACCCAGACCGACCGTTACCTCGCCGCCTACGACACGATTATCATCGACGAAGCGCACGAACGCAGCCTGAACATCGACTTCCTTTTTGGGCTATTTGAAACAGCTCCTGCCGCGCCGCCCCGATTTAAAAGTCATCATCACCTCGGCAACCATAGACGCAGAACGCTTCTCCCAACACTTCAACGGCGCGCCCGTACTGGAAGTGAGCGGGCGCACTTATCCCGTCGAAATCCTCTACCGCCCGCTGACCAGCAAAGACGAAGACGATGCAGAAGTCGAGCTGACCGACGCGATTGTCGATGCGGCGGACGAATTGGCGCGACACGGCGAAGGCGATATTTTGGTGTTTCTGCCAGGCGAACGCGAAATCCGCGAAGCCACCGAAGCTCTGCGCAAATCCCCGCTGCGCCGCAACGACGAAATCCTGCCCCTGTTCGCACGCCTGTCGCACGCCGAACAGCACAAAATCTTCCATCCTTCGGGCGCGAAACGCCGCATCGTGTTAGCAACCAACGTCGCCGAAACCTCGCTCACCGTGCCGGGCATCAAATACGTCATCGACACCGGCCTCGCGCGCGTCAAACGCTATTCCGCACGAGCAAAAGTAGAGCAGCTTCATGTCGAAAAAATCTCCCAAGCCGCCGCCCGCCAACGCTCCGGCCGCTGCGGCCGCGTCTCCGCAGGTGTATGTATCCGACTGTTTTTCAGAAGAAGATTTCAACAGTCGCCCCGAATTTACCGACCCAGAAATCGTCCGCAGCAACCTCGCCGCCGTCATCCTGCGCATGGCATCACTGAACTTGGGCGACGTAGCAGCATTCCCATTTTTAGAAATGCCCGATTCGCGGTATATCAATGACGGTTTTCAGGTATTGCTGGAATTGGGGGCGGTGGAGGAGGTTAAAAATTTAATAGTTGACAAATCCATGAATAATAAGTAGACTATAATAAACATTTATTGATTGGTTCAATTTTGATGAATTACATACAGCTAAGAAAACGAGACTTTTTCCAATATACAATCCATTTTTAAATCAAGATATTTTTACTTTCTTATCAGGATAGTATAGTTGCATTAGGGATTCTTTAGAAATAATCAAAAATTCCTCAGCACACAGTATCTTTAATTTTAACTGACCCGCCTTATCATGCGACCAAAAAGAAGAATATTCATGGGGATACAAACTTTAAACAAGATGATGATTATTTATTTTGGTTAAATAAATATGTTAAGGAATGGAAACGTATTTTAAAACCTAATGGTACACTTTATTGTTTTTTGTGATGCTAGCATGTCAGCAAAAAAATAGAAAATATTTTTCAGAGAATTTTTAATATTTTTATCTAATATTGTTTTGGACTAAACCTAATTCTCCTGGTTTTGATGGCTGGAAGGGGAAAATGAAAAAAGAAACCTTACGCCAATGGTATAAACATTCAGAAAGAATTATCGTTGCAGAACCAGCAATGGAAGGTAATTTACACCGTTCTGCATTTGCAGAGTTATTGAAAAAGGTACGTAAACAATCAGGATTATCAGGGCATCAATTAACCGAATTAGTTGGTGCTTATGGAAACATTAACCACGGAGGGGCTGTTTCCAACTGGGAAACAGGACGTAACATTCCAAATCGAGAACAATATCAGAAAATTGTAATGGCATTGTTGCAAACCAAAAAAGTTGAATCAATGCCATTGTATGAGGATATTATCCGACCATTTTTTATGAATGGTTCAAAAGAATATACTGATATTTGGACTTTCCCATCCGTACGAGCATATAAAGGTAAACATCCTGCTGAAAAACCACTAGAGATGTTGAAACATATTATTGAAGCATCCAGTTATGAAAATGATATCGTTTTGGATTGCTTTGGTGGTTCTGGTAGCACCTTATTAGCGACCTTAGAATTAAATCGTCTTGCTATTTCCATAGAGATAGATGAGCAATGGGCAACTAAAAATTGCAGAAAAAGCTACAATTGCATCAAAAATTTAAAAGGACAAAATATTAAATATAGCTCTTTAAAATCTTCCATAGAAAAGAATGATTTATTCTCTATGGCTATCTAAAAATTGATTATTCTTGTTAATAACCCGCATCATCCATTGTAATGTTTCATCGATACCGCTGTCCTTAACCACAACATTACAATGATGATGCCCCCAACCGAGATTATAAGTTTTATGGTTAAATTCTCCATAACGTAATTCATGAATATGAAATAAATTAATTTCAGTAACAGTTAAATCGTGAACCTCTCGACCTTCAGCTTGAATCAAACGATTCATAAATCCTTTCGCAGATAACTTCTCAAGGCATAATGGACAAACCGTATTATGTATTTCATCAATAATACGAAATTGTTTTAATTTTTGGTAATCCAATAAATTCTGTTGTTCTGCTTGTTGGAAAATAGTTTTTCTACGTAATACGATATCCGAATCGCTCATTCCACAAGAGCGCATAACATTTTCTGCATCATAACATAACCAAAAAATTGCTTCCAACTGAAGTCTACATTGAGCTATCATCTGCTTATTGGCATATTCGTACAATCTGATACCAGCCCCTTTTAATCCTGTTGTTGTATACCCCAATGCTATTTTCCCTCCATTTTCTAATGCAGTTGTCGCAGCAATTCTAGCAACATATTGTCCATTTAAGGGAGAAGTTCGAGCCGTAGCAGGCTGCCAATTGTCAAGTGGCGGATACTTTAACCAATCACTTCTTATTTGATAGAAAACCAATAAATTTTTTCACCTAGAATTAAATTTTTTAGTTTTTTTAAATCATTTTTCTATATTAGGGTTGTCAAAATATTCCTCTGGTGTAATTAAGCAAATAAATCCACTCTCAAAATATTTATCTTGATTAGGAGGAAATTTGCAAGTATCCCATAGGGAGTAAGGAATTAAAACTGTACTGTTACGACCAACTCTATTTTTGATAGATTACATCATCATCAGCACCACGGGTTTGTCCAGTTTTGTATATTTTTCCGGTCCAGTAAACTAGGTAATTTAGGAAGCTTGGTCATTTTTAAATCCTTCTTTGGATAATTTTAGTGATAGTGCTAAAAATTCTGAATTAGAAATAGATAAGGCTGAAATAATAGATTCTAGAGATTCAAGAGTAATATTTCTCACTCCTCTTTCTATGCCAGAAATATAAGTTCTATCCAAATCAGCTAAATCAGCTAATTTCTCTTGACTCAATTGTCTTTGATGCCGAATTTCTTTAATGAGTTCAGCAACCATAATAACTAGCGTTTTGCTCATATAAGGCTTTCTCTGCTAAAAAAGCCATTATCATGTCTGTGTTGACTATAGTTCAACGGACTAAAAGTCTCTTTTCTTGTATAATTATTCTTCACAAATTTTCTGATTTGGCTTTTTATGAAAAATATCAATAATAAACAACATTATTCCTCCAAACCCCGCTACCGCCTCACCCGCCTCGGCGAACAAATGGCGCGCCTGCCCATCGACCCGAAAATCGCGCGCATTTTGTTGGCGGCGAAGAAGCACGACTGTATGGAGGAAATATTGGTGATCGCGTCCGCGCTGTCGATTCAAGACCCGCGCGAGCGGCCGTTGGAGGCGCGCGATGCCGCCGCCAAGGCGCACGAGCGTTTTACCGACAAGCAGTCCGATTTCCTTGCCTATCTGAACATTTGGGACAGTTTCCAGCGCGAGGCGCGACAAAGGCTTGTCCAACAAGCAGTTGGTGCAGTGGTGCCGCCAATATTTCCTGTCGCACCTGCGGATGCGCGAATGGCGCGAGCTGCACCACCAGCTTGCCCAAACCGCGATTGAAAATGGGTTTGACCACCAAAGAAGCCGCGTTTAGACAACCTCCTTCCCAAGAGCAATTAAGGCCGTCTGAAAGCCAAGGTGACCAAGATTTGGCGGCCAAACTCAAACAAAAACAACTGGATAAGAAACAACACCGCGCCCAAATCCGTGCCACCAAAGAAGCCGGCTACGAACAAATCCACCGCGCCCTGCTCACCGGCCCTCATCGCCAACGTCGGTATGAAATCGCACGACGGCAACGACTACACCGGCGCACGCGGCAGCCGCTTCCACCTTTTTCCCGGCATCAGCCTTGTTCAAGGCGAAACCTAAATGGGTGATGGCGGCAGAATTGGTTGAAACCACGCGCCTTTACGCGCGCGACGTCGCCGTTATCCAGCCCGAATGGATAGAGCAGGAAGCGCCGCACCTTATCCGCTACCATTATTTCGAGCCGCACTGGGAGCAAAAACGCGGCGAAGTCGTCGCCAGCGAACGCGTTACGCTTTACGGCCTGACCGTATTGCCGCGCCGCCCCGTGTCTTACGGTAAAATTGCGCCCGAAGAAGCGCGTGAAATCTTTATCCGCGGCGCATTGGTGGCTCAGAAAGCAATCTTCAGACGGCCTTTTTTGCCCACAATAAAAAGCTGATTAAAGAAATTACCGAACTCGAACACAAATCGCGTAAGCAAGACGTATTGGTCGATGACGAAGCCTTGTTTGCGTTTTTATAACGAACGCTTGCCCGAGCTGGTGTGGAAAGATGCGAAAGGCGGCGTTTGGGGAAGCGAAGAACCCGTACGGCTTATTGAATCCGACAAAAGCCGAAAGGTCGTCTGAAAAATGGGCGCAACGAGTTTCGTAAAAACAAGCGTAATGGGTCTCGCCAAAATGAAAATCACGGCAACACCGTAGGTTGGATTGAAAACCCAACATCAGCCGCAACCGCAAAAACTGTTGGGTTTGACAACCCAACCCTACGCTACTCAGCAACCCACCCCTCCCCGCGGGGAGGGTTGGGGAGAGGGCAAAACAGTTGCCGCTCAAACTAACTTTTTCTGCAACTTCAGCAAGTCCTCTCCCTAACCCTCTCCCACAGGAGAGGGAACAGAATACTGCAGCTTCAACAGTTTCAGACGACCTCAAGCCCAAAAAGCAGCCTGCATCTCAAAAAGGCCGTCTGAAACCTTTGCCCCTTGCAGATATCCGCACCTTTGAAGCCTGGCTCAAAACCGCCGAACGCGACAATCCGCGTCTGCTATTCCTCAGCCGCGATGATTTGATGCAACACGCCGCCGCGCACATTACCGAAGAGCAGTTCCCCAAATTCTGGCAAACCGCAGACGGCAAGTTCAAACTTTCCTACCGCTTCGAGCCACACCATCCGCTTGACGGCGTGACCATGACCGTGCCGCTGACCGTCCTCAACCGCCTACACGCGCCGTCGCTCGAATGGCTGGTGCCCGGTATGTTGCGCGAAAAAATCCAGCTGCTGATTAAAGCACTGCCGAAGCAAATCCGCCGCATTTGCGTGCCCGTACCCGATTTCATCACCAAATTTCTCGAAAGCAATCCCGACCGCCAAGCGGCCATCATTCCCCAGTTGGCGCACTTTATCGCCAAAAGCGCCGGCGATATGCGGGTTCTCGAGCAAATCGACCAAGACGCATGGGCGGCGCAAGAGTTGCCCGAACACTGCTATCTGAATCTGCGCATTATCGACGACGGCGGACAAGAGCTTGCCGGCGGCCGCAAACTGCACGAATTGCAACAACAACTCGGCCAAGCCGCCGCTGTTACCTTCCGCGACAACACCCAAGAATTCGAGCGCGACAACGTTACCGCATGGGACATCGGCACCCTGCCCGAATCCATTAAGTTCGCCCGCGGCAAACAGCAGCTCACCGGCTACCTCGGCCTGCAAAAAGAAAAAGACGGCCGCATCGCCCTGCGCCTGTTTGACACCACAGAAGCCGCAGAACAGGCACACCGTCAAGGCGTAATCGAATTGATGAAGCTGCAATTAAAAGAGCAGGTGAAAGACCTGAACAAAGGCATCCAAGGCTTCACCCAAGCCGCCATGCTGCTCAAACACATCAACGCCGACACCCTGCGCGACGACCTCACCCAAGCCGTCTGCGACCGCACCTTTATCGGCGAAGACGAGCTGCCGCGTAACGAAAAAAAGCCTTCAAAGAACAAATCAAACGCGCCCGCAGCCGCCTGCCCGCAGTCAAAGAAGCCCTCAGCCGCTACCTACAGGAAACCGCCGCCGCCTACGCCGAACTGAACGGCAAACTCGGCAAACACCCATTGACCCACCTTCTAAGACTACGCCTGCAAACCCTGCTCGCCGCCGGCTTCGCCACCCGCACTCCGTGGGCACAATGGCCGCGCCTCCCCATCTACCTCAAAGCTATGACCCTGCGCCTCGAAAAATACAGCGGCAACCCCGCCCGCGACGCAGCCTGCGAAGCCGACATACAGGAATTGGAACAAATGTGGCAGGAAAAGACAGACAGCCTGATCAAACAAGGCCTCCCCATTTCAGACGGCCTTGCAGGGTTTAAATGGATGATTGAAGAATTGAGGGTGTCGCTGTTTGCGCAGGAATTGAAGACACCGTATCCGGTGTCGGTGAAGCGGTTGTTGAAGGAATGGGAAAAAATTGGAAAATAAAAAAACAGCCTGAAACTTTTCAGGCTGTTTTTTTATTTAACTAATCGAAGTTTCCTATATCTATTTAAGTCCCTCTCAACTAATCCAAAAGTTAAATCAGCAACATCTTTGGGGGATACGTTTAAATTTTCAGCAATCTGTTCAATACCGATACCATCATTTTTTAAAATAGTAAGCATTTTACGTAATGCACTTGATATTTCCCTTTCCATTGGCTCTGGTTCGATAGTTCGATATTTTTTTCTTTGCAAACAAAGGACAAAGGTTATGTATATACATCCTATCAGTAATCATTCCTAATTTATGCATTCGATATGCTAAAGCAACAAGTGATACACCAAATCGTCTTTTGATTTTTAATAAATTTTCAATAGTGATAGGAACATGACGATATAAGCGTAGTGCAGCTTCCGGCATTAAAAAAGCTGAAGCAAAGGCATTAGCCTCTTTTTTTCGATAATATCACGAGGTTCATCTTCTGTAATTTCACTATTTTTACTATGTTCCATACTGTATTTATCACGGATTAAGTGCCCTAACTCATGAGCAGCATCAAATCGACTACGTTCTGCAGATTTTTGTGTATTTAAAAATACAAATGGATGATTTTCATACCAAGTACAAAAGGCATCAATGTCCTTTGTATCTAAAGATAATGAAAATACACGAACACCCTTAGCTTCAAGTAGGGTAATCATATTCGGAATAGGTTCATTGCCCAGCCCCCATTCCAGTCTTAGTTCCTGCGCAGCCTCTTCAGGAGAAATATCAGAAAAATCAGGTAATACGGCTTGGCTTAATGTAAATTCTGTCTCAAGCCAGCCATTTAACAAAAAAGCTGTAATGCTATGATTTAACGCTTGTTTTTCAAGCCTCTTCGAGGTGCGTGAACGAGCACGAAAACTTACTGCCTGAGATTTCAACTCAGGCAGTTTTTCGTCATTAGTAAAGAAATGAACTGGCAACTCTAATAAATTGGCTAATTCATTTAAATCAGGTATTTGCTCATCTTTTACATAGTTTCTTACTTGTCGAGCGGTAATACCTAATAATTCAGCTAATTTAGTTTGCGTAAAACCACGTTTATCGAGTGCAAATTCCAGTCTTTCACGATTAAATGTCTGCATGATATATCATTCAAATTACCCTGCTTTTTGTTTTCTTTCAACCAAAGGTTCATATTCTTCAACAGGCTGCTTACGTTCAATCTCATCAATTTTAGTCAAATCAACATCAGCTAATATAATTCGCTGTTTGTATCCAGTTATTTGATGACTAATAAAACCACTAGGTAAAGATAATTCAAGTTGCACTTTATTATATTCCCAGTGAAACAACAGAACCCAAAACTGAACAGTATCAGGTAAATCTAATTTTGAGTTACGAATAGCCTCCTCAAATTTCCTACCTTTGCTTGAGGTTGTCATTGGCATCCCATTATGTCTACCAACATCTGAAGTAGCAGTAGCTACAATAATACTTTTAGTTCGACATGGCGAGAGACATAGAAATGCACCTCCAGACCAAGGTTCAAGCGTCCAGCCATATTCACTTAAATATACCCTTAACGCAAGTGTAATTTCTCCCTGTCGGTAATTTCCCAATGTGTTTCTATCAGATAATGCTGCTTTGTCCTGAATATTATTATGCGCAGTAAGTACAATCTCTTTAAGTACTTCCTGAGATAAATACTTGCTGATTTTACTCAAAGCAATATCACTATCTTGTTGCTCAACTATTTCTCCTATTTCAAATGGGAAAGGTTCTGACAATGCAAATTCCACCATTATTAATTTCCTAATTTCATACGTAATATTTACGCAATATATCAGGAAATGTAAAAACGTACAACCATATCTATAAAGAAATTAATCAGTAGCTTGTCCAACTACATCCGTACCTTTCTATACCCCTACCTATGAATCATAAAGAGTTTGAAATTTATACGTAGGGTGTGTGCGGTACGCACGCGCGTCTTTTTAAAAATGTTCTTTCCAACTAAACTAAAGGCCGTCTGAAAGCACTTTTCAACTTTCGGACGGCCTTTTTTATATTCATATTTCTGTTTATTTTTTTCCAACCGTGCAATCAGTTCATCGGCCAAGTCCAAATAAGCTTGGGTGCCTTTGGTGTGGGCGTCGTAGGCTAGGGAGGGGAGGCCGTGGCTGGGGGGGCTTCGGCGAGGCGGATGTTGCGAGGGATGACGGTATCGAAGAGCAGGTTGCCGAAGTGTTGTTTGAGCTGTTCGCTGACTTCGACGACGAAGCCGTACATGGTGCGGACGATGCCGGTTACGTCGAGGTCGGGATTGATGGCTTGGCGGATTTTGCGGACGGTAACCACGAGGTCGGAAATGCCTTAGAGGGCGTAGTATTCGCAAGGCATGGGGACGATGGTGGCGACTAGCAAGCCGTAGCCCGCATCCAATCGCATGCGCGCCTTCGGGCACACAACACCCTACCTGTGAATTACAAAGAATCTTAAATTTATGCGTAGGGTGTGTGCAGTACGCACGCACGCGGTCTTTCTAAACTACTTCCCTTTCCAACCAAACTAAAGGTCGTCTGAAACCCATTTTCAGACGACCTTTTGCCACTTTATAAAGCAAAGATTTCCACACATCTCCCAAACATCGTCTGAATCAGTAAACTTTCCATATTTCAAAAACTTCTTGGAGGCCAACCATGCCCCACATCGCCGAACGCGGCCTGTTGTATTTTGAGCTGGTCAAGGTTTGCGATGTCCGCAAAACTTCCGCCGGGCGTTATCGGGCGGAGATGTGCGGTTCGGAAAACTATTGGGTATGGTTGAAGCTGGATAGTGATTTGTACATTAAAGACGAGTGCTGCGATTGTCCTTATGTCTATCTAAGAGTGCAAACATACCTTAAATTACTATATTACATAGGCAAAATACAAGCCTATAACAAATTGGAAATATCATGCCGTCTGAAAATATCTTCAGACGGCATTATAAAATCTGTTTATCCTTTCAGATTAGTAATGTACACCCCGATACAATTTTTGCTACCATGCTCCATAAATCCACGGCAAAGATATCCTTATTATGTCCTATGATTTATCGAAACGACTTGTAATCGGCTTAGCATCAAGCGCCCTATTCGACTTATCCGAATCGGATAATATATTTAGAACGGAAGGGGCAGAAACCTATAGGCAATATCAGAGGGAAAAACAAAACCACTCCTTAAAAAAAGGCGTTGCCTTTCCATTTATTAAGAAACTTCTGTCTATCAATGAAATAAACCCAAACGACCCACCGATTGAAGTTATTCTTTTATCCAGAAACGATCCGGATACCGGTTTACGGGTCATGAATTCGATAGAAGCCTATGGGCTTGATATTACACGAGCCTTATTCCTTCAAGGCGGAGACCCGCATAGATACATTAAAACACTATCGATTGATTTATTCTTATCTGCAAATGAAGTTGATGTGAGACAAGCTATCACGGCGGGCTACCCTGCCGGACACGTTTTAGCATCTCATTTCGAAGATGGTTGTCTCAGTGATTCGGAATTAAGGATTGCGTTGGATTTTGATGGCGTTCTTATTGATGATTCATCAGAAAAAATCTATGCAGATCAAGGAATACGGTCTTTCCAAGAATATGAATTGAAACATAGTAACAAAACACATAATTCAGGGCCATTAACGGGATTCCTAAAAAAATTATCAGAAATCCAAATACAGGAAAAAGACTTCTCCGTAACTAACAGGCAATACAAACCCAAATTACGTATTGCAATTATTACTGCTAGAAATGCCCCCTCCCACAAGCGTGTGATTAACACAATGCGTAGCTGGGGAATAACCGTAAATGAGGCCTTTTTTCTCGGCGGTATTGAAAAAAGAAAAATTCTTGAAGTACTCAAACCCCATATTTTCTTTGATGATCAAAAAATACATCTGGATTCTGCCACAGAAATCCTGCCTTCCGTCCATATCCCGTTCGGAATCAGAAACAAACATAATCTATAAAAATACCGGCGTTATTTACAATATCTCCCATACTTGTAAACAACGCCGATCATTTCAAGCCTACTTAAATAATATACAACCCTTATCATTACCCCTAAAATAATCTAATCCATCATCACAAGAACTGGCAGATCCTTCACAAACAAAAGTTACCAAATTCTCATTCATCTTAATAATACGAGGCTCTTTATTTTTATCTATGGCAACGGCCTTCAACATAAACTTACTGTCCAACGCACCTCTCGCAACCCCATTCAACCGAATACAAAAACCCTCAGCCTCTTGAATCGGTAACTTTGGCCACTTAGTAGATGTTTGCTTAAATGTCCCATTTTGTAGATAAAACTTTTCCATAAAATGTGCATTCTCTAATAAAGCCGAGCGTACCGCACTTATTCTAGCCTTTTCAATATAATTACTGTAGATTGGATAAGCAATTAGAGCAAGTACAGACAATATCAAAACTACTGATATTAATTCAACCAGCGTAAACCCCCGATTATCAGTCATTACTTTACTTCCAATAAGAACAGATTATTCAACATATTTCTTTGAAGAGACTTACTATCCCATTCAGCAGTATGCATGTTTCCCGCCCTATTTTTTAGCGGCCGGTAAAGCCGGTTTGGCGGGGGCCTTAGCCGCAGGCCCACCGACAGAAGCCTGGTCCTTCAGCTTCGCCAACACCGCAGGGCCGATACCCTTAACCTTCGTCAACTCGTCCACAGACTTGAACGCACCGTTTTTGCGCACGGTATTCCACAATGGCCTTTGCCTTCGCCGGACCTATTCCCGGCAACGCCTCCAATTCCTGCTGGGAAGCGGCATTGACGTTTACCGCAGCAAAAAGAGAAGGCGCAGGAGAACAGCATACAGAACAATACAAACATTTTTTTCATGGTTTTTCCTCCAACGTGTGGTAAATAATAAAATTACGTCATTTTAAAATGAATATCCAAAAGTTTCAAGTTGTCCCTCCGCAAACCCAACCGAACACCGTACAGATACCGTCCTACCACCCTCGACATTTTTTCCGAGCAAAGCAAAAACCCCCGGATATCCGGGGGTTTTCTGAATGGGTGTTTGGCAGTGACCTACTTTCGCATGGAAGAACCACACTATCATCGGCGCTGAGTCGTTTCACGGTCCTGTTCGGGATGGGAAGGCGTGGGACCAACTCGCTATGGCCGCCAAACTTAAACTGTTACAAATCGGTAAAGCCTTAATCAATTATTTGGTGATGACTGAATCAGTCAGTAAGCTTTTATCATTTGAAGTTCTTCAAATGATAGAGTCAAAGCCTCACGAGCAATTAGTATGGGTTAGCTTCACGCGTTACCGCGCTTCCACACCCCACCTATCAACGTCCTGGTCTCGAACGACTCTTTAGTGTGGTTAAACCACAAGGGAAGTCTCATCTTCAGGCGAGTTTCGCGCTTAGATGCTTTCAGCGCTTATCTCTTCCGAACTTAGCTACCCGGCTATGCAACTGGCGTTACAACCGGTACACCAGAGGTTCGTCCACTCCGGTCCTCTCGTACTAGGAGCAGCCCCCGTCAAACTTCCAACGCCCACTGCAGATAGGGACCAAACTGTCTCACGACGTTTTAAACCCAGCTCACGTACCACTTTAAATGGCGAACAGCCATACCCTTGGGACCGACTACAGCCCCAGGATGTGATGAGCCGACATCGAGGTGCCAAACTCCGCCGTCGATATGAACTCTTGGGCGGAATCAGCCTGTTATCCCCGGAGTACCTTTTATCCGTTGAGCGATGGCCCTTCCATACAGAACCACCGGATCACTATGTCCTGCTTTCGCACCTGCTCGACTTGTCGGTCTCGCAGTTAAGCTACCTTTTGCCATTGCACTATCAGTCCGATTTCCGACCGGACCTAGGGTAACCTTCGAACTCCTCCGTTACTCTTTGGGAGGAGACCGCCCCAGTCAAACTGCCTACCATGCACGGTCCCCGACCCGGATTACGGGTCTGGGTTAGAACCTCAAAGACACCAGGGTGGTATTTCAAGGACGGCTCCACAGAGACTGGCGTCTCTGCTTCTAAGCCTCCCACCTATCCTACACAAGTGACTTCAAAGTCCAATGCAAAGCTACAGTAAAGGTTCACGGGGTCTTTCCGTCTAGCAGCGGGTAGATTGCATCTTCACAACCACTTCAACTTCGCTGAGTCTCGGGAGGAGACAGTGTGGCCATCGTTACGCCATTCGTGCGGGTCGGAACTTACCCGACAAGGAATTTCGCTACCTTAGGACCGTTATAGTTACGGCCGCCGTTTACTGGGGCTTCGATCCGATGCTTGCACATCTTCAATTAACCTTCCAGCACCGGGCAGGCGTCACACCCTATACGTCCACTTTCGTGTTAGCAGAGTGCTGTGTTTTTTTAATAAACAGTCGCAGCCACCTATTCTCTGCGACCCTCCAGGGCTTACGGAGCAAGTCCTTAACCTTAGAGGGCATACCTTCTCCCGAAGTTACGGTATCAATTTGCCGAGTTCCTTCTCCCGAGTTCTCTCAAGCGCCTTAGAATTCTCATCCTGCCCACCTGTGTCGGTTTGCGGTACGGTTCGATTCAAACTGAAGCTTAGTGGCTTTTTCCTGGAAGCGTGGTATCGGTTACTTCGTGTCCGTAGACACTCGTCGTCACTTCTCGGTGTTAAGAAGACCCGGATTTGCCTAAGTCTTCCACCTACCGGCTTAAACAAGCTATTCCAACAGCTTGCTAACCTAACCTTCTCCGTCCCCACATCGCATTTGAATCAAGTACAGGAATATTAACCTGTTTCCCATCGACTACGCATTTCTGCCTCGCCTTAGGGGCCGACTCACCCTACGCCGATGAACGTTGCGTAGGAAACCTTGGGCTTTTCGGCGAGCGGGCTTTTCACCCGCTTTATCGCTACTCATGTCAACATTCGCACTTCTGATACCTCCAGCACACTTTACAATGCACCTTCATCGGCCTACAGAACGCTCCCCTACCATGCCGGTAAACCGGCATCCGCAGCTTCGGTTATAGATTTGAGCCCCGTTACATCTTCCGCGCAGGACGACTCGACCAGTGAGCTATTACGCTTTCTTTAAATGATGGCTGCTTCTAAGCCAACATCCTGGCTGTCTATGCCTTCCCACTTCGTTTACCACTTAATCTATCATTTGGGACCTTAGCTGGCGGTCTGGGTTGTTTCCCTCTTGACAACGGACGTTAGCACCCGCTGTCTGTCTCCCGAGGAACCACTTGATGGTATTCTGAGTTTGCCATGGGTTGGTAAGTTGCAATAACCCCCTAGCCATAACAGTGCTTTACCCCCATCAGTGTCTTGCTCGAGGCACTACCTAAATAGTTTTCGGGGAGAACCAGCTATCTCCGAGTTTGTTTAGCCTTTCACCCCTATCCACAGCTCATCCCCGCATTTTGCAACATGCGTGGGTTCGGTCCTCCAGTACCTGTTACGGCACCTTCAACCTGGCCATGGATAGATCACTCGGTTTCGGGTCTACACCCAGCAACTAATCGCCCTATTAAGACTCGGTTTCCCTACGCCTCCCCTATTCGGTTAAGCTCGCTACTGAATGTAAGTCGTTGACCCATTATACAAAAGGTACGCAGTCACACCACTAGGGTGCTCCCACTGTTTGTATGCATCAGGTTTCAGGTTCTATTTCACTCCCCTCCCGGGGTTCTTTTCGCCTTTCCCTCACGGTACTGGTTCACTATCGGTCGATGATGAGTATTTAGCCTTGGAGGATGGTCCCCCCATATTCAGACAGGATTTCACGTGTCCCGCCCTACTTTTCGTACGCTTAGTACCACTATTGAGATTTCGAATACGGGACTATCACCCACTGTGGTCAAGCTTCCCAGCTTGTTCTTCTATCTCAACAGTTATCACGTACAGGCTCCTCCGCGTTCGCTCGCCACTACTTGCGGAATCTCGGTTGATTTCTTTTCCTCCGGGTACTTAGATGGTTCAGTTCTCCGGGTTCGCTTCTCTAAGTCTATGTATTCAACTTAGGATACTGCACAGAATGCAGTGGGTTTCCCCATTCGGACATCGCGGGATTATAGCTTTATTGCCAGCTCCCCCGCGCTTTTCGCAGGCTTACACGTCCTTCGTCGCCTATCATCGCCAAGGCATCCACCTGATGCACTTATTCACTTGACTCTATCATTTCAAGAACTTCTTTGACTTCGTCTGCCTACCCGTTGACTAGGGAAACAGACTTGAAATTCCTACTTTGATAAAGCTTACTGCTTTGTTGTGTCTTAATCCTGCCTTTTGTATTTCAGGATTAAGTCGATACAATCATCACCCAAATACTGTGTTTGTCTTCTTTTCTCTCGCGAGAGATTTTTACCTTTTGCAAAGGGTAAAAATCAAAACAAACTCATTGTCTTTGTTTGTTGATTTCGGCTTTCCAATTTGTTAAAGATCGATGCGTCGTTATTCTACTTCGCAAATCAAAATAAGCTGCTAAAAGTAGCAGACTTGCTTTCATTTGTAAAGTTTTGGTGGAGGCAAACGGGATCGAACCGATGACCCCCTGCTTGCAAAGCAGGTGCTCTACCAACTGAGCTATGCCCCCGTTCTTGGTGGGTCTGGGAGGACTTGAACCTCCGACCCCACGCTTATCAAGCGTGTGCTCTAACCAGCTGAGCTACAAACCCGGATTCTCTTCTTAAGCGAACCTTGCCTTCACTCAAGCTTCTTCCGCATCTTTTCAGTTTACCGATAAGTGTGAATGCCTAAAGCCTCTTCTTTCTCTAGAAAGGAGGTGATCCAGCCGCAGGTTCCCCTACGGCTACCTTGTTACGACTTCACCCCAGTCATGAAGCATACCGTGGTAAGCGGACCCCTTGCGGTTATCCTACCTACTTCTGGTATCCCCCACTCCCATGGTGTGACGGGCGGTGTGTACAAGACCCGGGAACGTATTCACCGCAGTATGCTGACCTGCGATTACTAGCGATTCCGACTTCATGCACTCGAGTTGCAGAGTGCAATCCGGACTACGATCGGTTTTGTGAGATTGGCTCCACCTCGCGGCTTGGCTACCCTCTGTACCGACCATTGTATGACGTGTGAAGCCCTGGTCATAAGGGCCATGAGGACTTGACGTCATCCCCACCTTCCTCCGGCTTGTCACCGGCAGTCTCATTAGAGTGCCCAACTGAATGATGGCAACTAATGACAAGGGTTGCGCTCGTTGCGGGACTTAACCCAACATCTCACGACACGAGCTGACGACAGCCATGCAGCACCTGTGTTACGATTCCCGAAGGCACTCCTCCGTCTCTGGAGGATTTCGTACATGTCAAGACCAGGTAAGGTTCTTCGCGTTGCATCGAATTAATCCACATCATCCACCGCTTGTGCGGGTCCCCGTCAATTCCTTTGAGTTTTAATCTTGCGACCGTACTCCCCAGGCGGTCAATTTCACGCGTTAGCTACGCTACTGAACAATCAAGTTGCCCAACAGCTAATTGACATCGTTTAGGGCGTGGACTACCAGGGTATCTAATCCTGTTTGCTACCCACGCTTTCGAGCATGAACGTCAGTGTTATCCCAGGAGGCTGCCTTCGCCATCGGTATTCCTCCACATCTCTACGCATTTCACTGCTACACGTGGAATTCTACCTCCCTCTGACACACTCTAGTCACCCAGTTCAGAACGCAGTTCCCAGGTTGAGCCCGGGGATTTCACATCCTGCTTAAGTAACCGTCTGCGCTCGCTTTACGCCCAGTAATTCCGATTAACGCTCGCACCCTACGTATTACCGCGGCTGCTGGCACGTAGTTAGCCGGTGCTTATTCTTCAGGTACCGTCATCAGCCGCTGATATTAGCAACAGCCTTTTCTTCCCTGACAAAAGTCCTTTACAACCCGAAGGCCTTCTTCAGACACGCGGCATGGCTGGATCAGGCTTGCGCCCATTGTCCAAAATTCCCCACTGCTGCCTCCCGTAGGAGTCTGGGCCGTGTCTCAGTCCCAGTGTGGCGGATCATCCTCTCAGACCCACTACTGATCGTCGCCTTGGTAGGCCTTTACCCCACCAACTAGCTAATCAGATATCGGCCGCTCGAATAACGCAAGGCCCGAAGGTCCCCTGCTTTCCTCCTCAGAGAATATGCGGTATTAGCTAATCTTTCGATTAGTTATCCCCCATTACTCGGTACGTTCCGATATATTACTCACCCGTTCGCCACTCGCCACCCAAGAAGCAAGCTTCTCTGTGCTGCCGTCCGACTTGCATGTGTAAAGCATGCCGCCAGCGTTCAATCTGAGCCAGGATCAAACTCTTATGTTCAATCTCTAACTTTTTAACTTCTGGTCTGCTTCAAAGAAACCGACAGGACAATGTTCAAAACATCATCTTGTCTGTCTTTCAAACAGTGTGAGGCTCAAGGCACTCACACTTATCGGTAATCTGTTTTGTTAAAGAGCGTTTGAATTATTTCGTTACCGCCGCTTCGTCAGCGGCGAAGAACCGAACTATACGCTTGAAGACGTATACGGTCAATACTTCATCTTATCTTTTTTTAATTATTTTCTCCATATCGCTGTCTGATAAGGTTTTTTATTTCGCTACAAACCACATCCGACTCGAAATATTACCCGCCTCTCTCTTAATCTGATTCCCTTACTCTATTACATACGGCTTAAATTACCGGTGGAGCTTATTTTTGTAAAATGATTTCTAATACAAATTTACTACCTATATAAGCAATCATTAGACTGACAAACCCAATGATAGTCCATACAGCAACATTTTTTTACCGCGCCATGAGGTCATGCCGTGTTTAAGCAGCAGTCCTCCGTAAATCAACCACGACAATATGCCGAATACGGTTTTATGAGTAAAGGTCATGGGTTTTCCAAATACCGCTTCTGCAAAAAAATGTTCCACTGACAACAGAATAAGTCAACAAGATAAAACCGGCCAGCATAGTTTGAAACATAAGCCGTTCCAAACTCAACAACGGAGGCAGAAATCCTGTGAATTTTGAAAAACTCCTACGATGTAGGCTTCGGTGCAGCAAAATGGTTAACACTGATAGCAATGTGGCAATACCAAACAGTCCGTACGCAAACAACGATGCCCCTATATGCAGCATAAAAGGAAGGTCGGCAATCTTGTACCCGATAAACTTTCCGGGAAAAACGAGACCCAAAAACAACATCATTACTGCACATGGATACAACAACAACTGCAATCCGCGCAACGAATAAAAGAAACTGCCGACAAAATAGATAAACAACATCATCCAAACAATCAGGCTGACGGAATAACCGAAACCCATAATCAGTATTTGGTCTTGAATAACCGGCATCAACAGCGCCGCCCCATGCACGGTCAATGCCGCACCCAAGACAGGCAGCTCGGTTCTCCATGGGTAGTCTTTACTGCGCCCTTGCTGTTGGCAATACCATGCAAACGCGCCCAACCCGGCATAAACTACAAGCAAGCAGATAAAAACTGTCGGCATAATGAACTTTCTTTAACATATGTTGTTGGCCATATGCGGCTGTTCCTGAAATATTGGAACTTTTAGCGTCGAGATTGTAGAATCCGATTTTTGACAATATCTGCCAAATTCACCCAAATACTGTTTGACACGATAACCGTATCAAAATAATCTCGATTTCATTTTAACAAAGAATGCCCCGCATTGGGCAAGCTATTATCCACACCAAGGACAAACAATGTTAGACAATTTAACCAGCCGCTTCAGCAATGTCCTCAAAAACATCCGCGGGCAAGCCAAACTGACCGAAGACAACATTAAAGAAGCCTTGCGCGAAGTCCGCCTTGCACTGCTTGAAGCCGACGTTGCCCTGAGTGTCGTCAAAGATTTTGTCAACACTGTCAAAGAACAGGCCCTCGGTCAAGAAGTCGTCGGCAGCCTGACGCCTGACCAAGCCTTTATCGGCGTGGTTAACCAAGCCTTAGTCGAACTGATGGGCAAGGAAAAACAAAACGCTGGATTTATCGGTTTCACCGCCTGCCATTGTTTTTGATGGCCGGTTTGCAAGGCGCCGGTAAGACAACAACCGTCGGCAAACTCGCCCGCCTGCTGAAAAACGATCAGAAGAAAAAAGTTTTGGTGGTATCTGCCGACGTTTACCGCCCTGCCGCGATTGAACAGCTGCGTCTGTTGGCCGAACAGGTCGGCGTGGACTTTTTCCCGTCCGACACCAACCAAAAACCGGTTGAGATTGCAACTGCCGCCGTCGATTACGCCAAAAAACATTTTTACGATGTCTTGATGGTCGATACCGCAGGCCGCCTGGCAATCGATGAAGAGATGATGAACGAAATCAAAGCGCTTCATACGGCACTCAACCCGGTTGAAACTTTGTTCGTCATCGATGCCATGCTGGGTCAGGATGCGGTGAACACTGCTCAGGCATTTAATGAAGCCCTGCCGCTGACCGGTGTCGTATTGACCAAGATGGACGGCGACTCGCGCGGCGGTGCGGCATTGTCCGTACGCCATGTAACCGGCAAACCGATTAAATTTATCGGCGTCGGCGAGAAAATCAACGGCCTCGAACCTTTCCACCCCGACCGTCTTGCCAGCCGTATCCTCGGCATGGGCGACGTATTGACCCTGATTGAAGACGTTCAAAAAGGTATTGATGAAGAAGCCGCCGCCAAAATGGCGAAAAAAAGCTGCAAAAAGGCAAAGGCTTCGACCTCAATGACTTTAAAGAACAAATCCAACAGATGCGCAATATGGGCGGCTTGGAAAACCTGATGTCGAAAAATGCCGGGCGAACTGGGTCAAATCTCGAAACAAATCCCTCGAAGGAACGGCTGAAAAAAAGCGATGGGCAAAGTGGAAGCCATCATCAACTCGATGACCCCTAAAGAACGCGCCAACCCTGCCCTGCTTAAAGCCAGCCGCAAACGCCGTATTGCGATGGGCGCGGGCACGACCGTGCAGGAAGTGAACAAATTGCTCAAACAGTTTGAACAAATGCAACAAATGATGAAGATGTTCAGCGGCAACGGTTTGGGCAAACTGATGCGCTTGGCCAAAGGCATGAAGGGAATGAAGGGAATGTTTCCCGGCCTTTAATGTTTGAAAACAAAAGCCGTCTAAAACGATTTTCAGACGGCTTTTTGTCTGTTACCATGTCTGCGCATCATTTCAAAACAGATTGATGCACCATTCCTCGAATTTCCGAATAGCTGAAACATGCCTGCTAGTGCGATAATTTCACACCTGCAAAATCAAACAGTTATTCAGAAAAGCGTACCAATCCGGCCAGAGCAGTATAGTAAGTGCGTACCTTATGCCGGACCCGCATGTTGAAACATAAAGGAAACATTATGAACCGTCGTCAATTTTTGGGCAGTGCCGCTGCCGTCTCCCTGGCTTCCGCCGCCTCTTTCGCACGTGCGCACAGCCATGCCGACCACCATCATCATCACGATATGCAGCCTGCCGCCGCATCCGCCTACACTGCCGTCCGCCAGACTGCAGCACACTGCATAGATGCCGGACAGGTTTGCCTGACACACTGCCTGTCCCTGCTTACCCAGGGCGATACGTCTATGGCCGATTGTGCGGTTGCCGTGCGCCAAATGCTTGCCCTATGCGGTGCGTTGCACGACCTTGCTGCACAAAATGCCCCTCTGACACGCGACGCGGCAAAAGTGTGCCTCGACGCATGCAAACAATGTTCCAAAGCCTGTAAAGAACATGCCGCCCACCATGCGGAATGCAAAGCATGTTACGAGTCCTGCCTTGACTGTATCAAAGAATGCGAAAAACTCGTTGCCTGATACTGAAAAATGCCGTCTGAATCCTTTTCAGACGGCATTTTTTTGACTGCTAAATTATGCGCCGAACACTTTCAAACGTTCTGCAACAGGTTCAAAGGCCTTTTCACCTGCCGCCCCTTCAATACCACCGATAACCATTTGTGCGCGCAACAACCAGTTTTCGGGGATATTCCACGCTTTGGCAATCGCCGCATCGGGCAAGGGATTGTAATGTTGCAGGTTTGCACCTACGCCGACCGCGGCAAGTGTCGTCCAGACGGCATACTGTACCATAGCGTTCGCCTGGTCCGCCCAAACGGGAAAGTTGGCGGCATAAGCAGGGAACTGCTCCTGCAAACCTTTGACAACATTTTGATCTTCATAAAACAAAATAGTTGCCGCACCCGCCTTAAACAGGTTCAATTTTTGCGCGGTCGGTTCAAAACTGTCGGCAGGCACGACGGCACGCAGCGCGTCTTCGACAAATTGCCACACCTTATCATGCTCTTCGCCAAATAGCACGACCACACGGGCAGATTGGGAATTGAACGAAGAAGGTGTATGCAAAACAGCATGTTCGACGATTTGGACAACTTCATCTTTGCCGACGGGCAGATTTTTTTATTTAACGAATAAATGGAACGGCGGCTTTCCGCAGCCTGTTGCAGAGATTGACGGGTCATTTCTTTTCCTCAAAAACATTCAACAAAAATACACTTTAGGCAGTCCGGTTCAGGCTTTACGCTTGAAAAACAGCCTGTCCAGCGACCATGCTCCGCCGCCCGCTGCCGCAATATAGAGGAATACGAAGCAGAACAGCACTGCAGACTCGCCGCCGTTGGCAATCGGGAACAAAGCATTTCCGGAAGCGTGCGCCATAAAATAGGCAACCGCCATCTGGCCGGACAAAACAAACGCGGCAGGGCGCGTAAACAAGCTCAACACCAGCAAAATGCCGCCGACAATTTCTAAAATACCGGCAACCAGCATCAACCCTTCGGGCGAACCGCTGCCCATTTCAATGGGGAAGGCGAAGAATTTTGACGTACCGTGCAACAAAAACAGGTAGGCGGTTACGATACGCAAAACAGAAAGCAAAACAGGTTGGATACGGTTGCAGCAATTAGACATAAAAGCTCCTTAAACATTCGTCATCTTTTGTACCGGTACAGTATAGATAATTCCTCCCCATAGATATATACTGCTTTTATTGAAACAATGTTTCCAAAAAAGAAACTATGGACACCCTGTTCAGCCTCAAGGTTTTCCGCCAAGTCGTCCAAAGCGGCGGCTTTACCCGCGCCGCCGACGCGCTCGGCATCTCCACCGCAATGGCAAGCAAACACGTCAGCCACTTGGAAAACACCGTCCAAGCCAAACTCCTGCACCGCAACAGCCGCAACCTCAGCCTGACCGAAGCCGGGGAAGAATACTACCGGCAATGCAGTTACGCGCTCGACACGCTCGACGATGCCGCGCAAAAAGCCGCCGGAGGGACGGAAAAACCGCAGGGGCTGCTGCGCGTGACGATGCCGCTGTGGTTTGCCGGCAGCCTGATATGCAACTGGCTGGCGGAATACCGCGAACGTTATCCCGAGGTAACATTAGAACTGATTTTTGGACAACCGCCACATCGATTTGATTGCTGAAGGCGTGGATTTGGCGTTGCGCGTTTCCCAAACCCTTTCCCCTTCGCTAATCGTGCGCCCGCTGGCGGAAATCGAATTTGCCCTGCTTGCCTCGCCGGACTTCCTGATGCGCAACGGCGTACCGAAAACACCTGAAGAAGTCATGATGCTGCCCGCTGTCCTGCCGACCTACACCAACCAGCAGAAACTCGACATCACCCGCAAATCGGACGGCAAGAAATACCGGCTTGAACTGACCCCCGTCATCCGTACCGACAATACGCTGATGATGCGCGAAATGATTAAGGCGGGCGCGTGCATCGGGTATCAGCCGTTTTGGGCGGTAGAACACGATTTGCGTTGCGGTACACTGGTGCGCTTGCTGTCCGAATATACCGTCCCGACCGACCGCCTGAATGCCGTTTATGCGGACAGGGCATTCTTAAGCGCGAAAGTCCGCAGCTTCATCGATTTTCTGAACGAAAAAATTGAAAACAGAAAAGACTGCCGAAATGCCGTCTGAACACGCCGCCACTGTTGCACACGCTATGTATACGCTCGTCTGGTTCCGACAAAACCTCCGTATCCGCGACAACGCCGCCTTATGCGCCGCCGTTGCCGAAGGTTCGCCCATTATCGGCATTTGGATTGAAGATACCGAAACAGGCAATCTGCACCGGACTGCATTCTACCGCCAATCTGCCGCCGAACTTGCCCAAGTGCTTGCAGGGCACGGCATCCCGCTCTACACGGCTGCATCGTCATCCGAGCTGGTCCGACTTGCCGCCGGCTCCTCCGTCCGTACCGTCATCGCCGATGCATCCTGTACCTTTGCTGAAAAACTCGCCGACAACGCCCTTTGGCATGAGCTGGACAAACACGGTATCAGGCTGACCTTCGTCAACGACCGTTCCGTTTTTTTAACCAAACCGACCTGACACCAGACAACGGCACGGCACACACCGATTTCAACCGCTACCGCAAAGCATGGCTCGACCGCTTTTCCAAGCACCCCCCGCCGATTCGGACATATTCGCGACATACCGCCAACCGTTCCCTCGAAAACCTTTCCGCCCCGCAACCTGCCGCTCTTTCAGACGGCATCTTCCCAATACGGCGCGGCGGCAGTTCTGCTGCATGGAAGCAGTGGCAGACCTTTCTCAAACAGGCAGATTTTTATGATGTATTAAAAGATTTTCCTTCGCGCAAACACACATCGCTGATGAGTGCCTATCTGAATGCAGGCTGCCTTTCGCCGAGACTGTTGGCACGGGAGGGCATCGAGTACCGCTTGGATTCGTGGACGGACAACCTGATCCGCCGCGACTTCTTCCTTCAACTTGCCTTGCAGCACGCGGACGATGCCCCTTCAGACGGCAATCCGGAAAATACCCGATATCTGGCACTCTGGCAGCAGGGACAGACCGGCATCCCGATTATCGATGCCTCTATGCGCTGCCTATATAAGACGGGCGGCCTCCACCCAGTACTGCGCCGGCTGTGTGCCGACTTCCTATGCCATACGCTTCGCGTGCCCCGTCATGAAGGCGAAGCATGGTTTGCCCGACAGCTGACCGATTTCGATGTGGCAATCAACCAAGGCAACTGGCGGCTTGCCGCCTCACGGCACACCTACCCCGACATTGCCACCGCCGCACACAAGACCGACCCCGACGGCACCTTTGTCAGACGGCACATCCCCGAGCTTGCCCACCTGCCGGCGGCAGTCATCCATACCCCGTGGCGCGCCGCCGGCAGCATCGACACCCACGGCTATCCCGCCCATCCTGTCGCCGGTATTCCCTAAGCGGCACGGCAACCTAAAACAAATGCCGTCTGAACTTCCGTTTCAGACGGCATTGTGTCCGAATGACTCAATATCTTCCGTTTTTTCACTTTCAATAATCAGATATGCCCAAATCACCGCCACCCAAGCCGACACCGTTCCCATTGCCAGCAAAAATGCTGCCAATCCGTCATCGGCGGCACAGGGCAACGGCCACATTCGATTTCCGCGCCGCCCAACAACCGGTACAGCAGCATATCCGCAACCCAAAGCAACAACGGGTATTTCAAACGCTGCAACCAAAAACCAACCACGTCCGCACGATTCACCTCACCCCCATTCCGACAACGATATTGTACCGCTTCCGTGCAATGTTAAAATAACCCCACTTCTACCGCCGTACAAAACGCCATGCTCACCGATTTAGAAAAAAACGCCATCCGCGACCATTACCAAAATATCGGCAAAAACCTGCCCGGTTTCCGTCCGCGTGCTTCGCAGCGGGAAATGATTGCGGCGGTTGCCAACGCTTTTTCGCGGACGTTGACGCGCGAAGAAGGCGACGAGCCGCCCAAGCGCGAAGGCGAGAGCATTGCCGTAATCGAAGGCCCGACCGGCGTGGGCAAATCTCTTGCCTACCTGCTTGCGGGCGGCATCATGGCGCAAACACGCGGCAAGCGGCTGATTGTGAGCAGCGCGACGGTTGCCTTGCAGGAGCAGTTGGTAGACCGCGACCTGCCGTTTCTGGTCGAAAAAAAGCGGTTTGGAACTGACCTTCGCACTTGCCAAAGGGCGCGGCCGCTATCTCTGCCCCTACAAACTCTATCAACTGACGCAAAGCAATGCCCAGCAAAACCTGCTCGGCTTTGAAGCCCCCGCCGTCTTGTGGGACAGCAAACCCAAGCCCGAAGAATTGAAGCTGCTGCGCGACATCGCCGACGAATTTTTCCGCCCGACGGTTCAACGGCGACCGCGACACTTGGCCGGAAAAAATCGATGACGCGATTTGGCTCAAAGTGACCAACGACCGCCACGGCTGCCTGAAAACCGCCTGTCCCAACCGTCCGGAATGCCCTTTTTACCTGGCACGCGATGTCTTGGAAACCGTCGATGTCGTCGTTGCCAACCATGACCTTCTGCTTGCCGACATCAGTATGGGCGGTGGCGTGATTCTGCCTGAGCCAGAAAACAGTTTCTATTGCATCGACGAAGCGCACCACCTGCCCAAAAAAGCCCTCAGCCGTTTTGCCGCCGAACATTCATGGAATATTGCCGTTTGGACGCTGGAAAAACTGCCGCAGCTTACCGGCAAAATTGCCGCGCTTACCGATAAAGCCGAACTTGCCAACCTGGCCGACGAAGCCGCCGCATCCTTGCTCGACAGCCTGCATGAATGGCAATTCCATTTGGCGGAAGAGCCGTCTTTAAGTCTGGGGGTGTCTGAAAACGACAGACGAACCAACAGCGAACCGACTTGGCTGTGGGAAGACGGCAAAATCCCCGAAGGCCTCGAAACCACCGTTTCCAATACGGCCATTGCTGCGCGCAGCCTGCTCAAACACGTTATCGGGCTGAACGATGCGCTTTCTGCCGCACGCCGCGAAAAAGAACAGGACGGCGCGCTCCTCGACCGCCTGACCAGCGAGTTCGGCCTCTTTATCTCCCGTATCGAACAAATCAGCGCAGTTTGGGATTTGCTCTCCACCGTCCCCCTCGAAGGCGAAGAGCCGCTGGCAAAATGGATAACCCGCCGCGCCGACGACAAAAACGACTACATTTTCAACGCCAGCCCCATCAGCAGCGCATCCCACCTCGCCAACAGCCTGTGGCGGCGCGCGGCAGGCGCAGTGTTGACCTCCGCCACCCTGCAATCCTTGGGCAACTTTAACCTGATGCTGCGCCAAACCGGGCTGCAATGGCTGCCCGAAACCACCACTCTCGCCCTCAAAAGCCCCTTTGACTTTGAAAAAAACAGGGCGAACTCTACATCCCCCATATACGCCAGCCCCAAAGACCCCGAAGCCCACACCGCCGCCATCATCGAATGGCTGCCCAAGCTTATTTCGCCCACCGAAGCCATCGGCACACTCGTCCTGTTTTCCTCGCGCAAACAAATGCAGGGATGTCGCCCTACGCCTGCCCGGAGACTACCTGCCGCTCTTGCTCGTACAAGGCGAATTACCCAAAGCCGTCCTCCTGCAAAAACACCACCAGGCCATAGAAGAAGGCAAAGCCAGCATCATCTTCGGACTCGACAGCTTTGCCGAAGGACTCGACCTGCCCGGCACCGCCTGCGTGCAAGTCATCATTGCCAAGCTCCCCTTCGCCATGCCCGACAACCCCATCGAAAAACCCAAAACCGCTGGATAGAACAGCGCGGCGGCAACCCTTCATCGAAATCACCGTCCCCGAAGCCGGCATCAAACTCATCCAGGCCGTCGGCCGCCTCATCCGCACCGAACAAGACTACGGCCGCGTAACCATCCTCGACAACCGCATCAAAACACAGCGGTACGGCCAACAATTATTAGCCGGCCTGCCACCGTTTAAAAAGGATAGGGTAAACATACCGCCCTTCCCGCAACAGAAAGGAAAAATTCATGAACTTCACCCGACTGCTCAACCAAGTCTTAAGCACGGTTCAAAAAAAAGGCAACACATTCTCCGACAGCCCACTCAATTCATTCGGCGGAGGCGCGCTGGTTGCCGGTGTCGCCTCCATGCTGCTGAACGGTAAAAACCGCAAAACCATTACCAAAATCGGTTCGACCGCCGCTTTGGGCTACCTCGCCTACCGGGGCTATCAGATGTGGCAGCAAAACAAAGGGCGGGCAACCGTAACACAAAGCGATTTCCAACCTGCCGGAGAAACTGAAGAAACATACAGCCGCACCGTATTGCGCACCATGATAGCCGCCGCCGCTTCAGACGGCATGATAGACGAAGCCGAACGCCGGACTATCGAACAGGAAAGCGGCACAGACCCCGAAACTGCCGCATGGCTCGCCGCCGAATACCGCCTTCCCGCAAGCATCGAAGACATCGCCGCCTCCGTCGGCAACGATGAGGCGCTGGCGGCGGAAGCCTATCTGGCGGCAAGACTGGTATGTGCCGATTTGTCGCGGAAAGAAACCATCTTCCTTGCCCGCCTGTCGCAAGCTTTGGAACTGGATGACAATCTGGTGGAAAACTTGGAAAGGCAATTGGGGTTTTGATTAAAAATTCCCTCCCGCAGGGGAGGGAAAAGCATCAAGAGAACAGTTATTTCCAACCACTGTCTCTCAAAACGGCAAATGAAAACCGTCCGCCGACCCGAACGGGAAACGGTATACGGCGGCATACGACGGCACAAACGATATCGGACGGCAAGGCAGGTTACTGCAATGCGCCGCCGTGTGAATGCTTGAGCAGGCGTTCATGTTTGTGAAATTCCCGCCCCATATAATAGGAACCGAATTCCGTCAGGTGATCCTGATCGCTATAAAGATAACGGCCGTGTATTTCAACCGTGTTTTTAGGAAGGTATTTCTGTGCGTCAACCCAATGCACATTGGGGATATCTTTAACCAAATCAAAGACCGCCTGATTGCTCTTTTCAATATTGCCCATGGCTTGAATAGGTTGGAGATATTGGTTTATAGCAAATCTTTTCAATTTTTCCTCCCTCAAGGGCGAACGGCTGATTGATGCATTATTTGCAAAAACATAGACGGGTTTGACGGCGGCAATCCTTTTGACGGTTTCCCTAAATCGGGCTGGGAACCCGGGTATCAGGAAGGATTGCGCTTCAAATCTCGGTACAGGCTGGCCGCCCATCCTCAAATCATAGAATTGGGCAATGAAAACGGCCTCGGCTTTTTCAACTTCATCCCGGTATTTTCGACACAACGGGTTGTCTGTCAGTGTCGTATCCACCCAAACCAAACACTCCGAATCGAGGGACAGGATTTTAGCTTTCCACCCTTCCCGGCTGCCGACATAATCCAGAAACCCCCGCAGGTGTCCGGCGTGCGAGTCGCCGAGGGTCAGGATGGTTTCCGGAAAATTATTTTCCGCAGCAACGGGCGTACCGGACGACGGGCGGAGATGTTCCTCTTTCAATATACCCCTTGAATACAGGTTGTAACCGACAAGTATCAGGGACGGGACAAGATAGAGGCAGAACAGCGCCTTTTTTTAAAGGTCATCTTCCGCTTTCTAACAGGCTGCTCAATCAAATAATAGCTTAACAGGGAAAATCCGACCGTCAATGCGGCAACCACTGATATGGCAGGCAATCCAAGCTGTTTCGCACCTGTAATGTAATGTGCGAAGGAAATAAAAATCCAATGGTACAGGTATAGGGAATAAGAGATTTTGCCGACAAATACGATGGGGCTTACCGACAGGATGCGGGTCGGAAGTGTCCCGTATTGCATACTCCGGATAAGCAGTGCCGCCAGCAGACAGGGGAAGGAGCAAGGTAATTCCCGGGATAAACGGATCATGTTTGTCAATCACAAACAGGCAGATAAGCAATGCGCTCAGGCTGAGTAATGAAACCAACTGCCGTTTTTCCGTTTGCTGTTTGCTGTTCACCGTTTTCCGTTTGTCCATAAACCGCCAACAGGGAACCTACCAACAGCTCGGGAAACCCTCAGTGTCGAAAGGTAATAAGTATTGGGTTGGTTGAGAATATCGGTATAAAACCCGCTTGGCAAAAAAACGATGAGGCAGTCAAAATCAGAAACAGGATGATGCTGATGTTACGCAGCACCCGTAGCGATTTTGTTTTTTTGTAGCAGAATATCAGCAAAAGAGGATACAGGAGGTAATACTGTTCCTCTACTGCCAAAGACCAAATATGCAGTACGGGGTTCTCGTTGGCACTCAAATCGAAATACCCCAATCGGAACCCCAAATAAATATTGGACAAAAACCGTAGAAAGCTCTATGGTCTTCCTCATTTGGTTGAAATCTTCGTAAAGGAAGATTTGAGAGGCAATCACCGAAGCCAGGGACACAGCCGCAATAAAAGCAGGATAAATCCGCTTAATCCTGCGGGTATAAAAATCCCGGAAAGAAAAAGAACCGTTCTGTATTTCAGAAAGAATAATGTTGGTAATGAGGAATCCCGAGATGACAAAGAAAATGTCCACACCCAGGAACCCTCCGGGCAGCCAACGGTTATTCAGGTGGAAAATAATGACGGAGAGCACAGCGACAGCCCGTAATCCGTCAATTTCAGGTCTGTATCGGACAGTTTGCATAAATATCGCCCCAGTATATCCGGTATTTTAAAAATGCCGTCTGAACGCGCGTTCAGACGGCATCGGTTTCAATAAACGCTCAAATCCGTTTTGCCAACGCTTCAGCCTTGCCCACATACAGCGCAGGGGTCAGCTCAAGCAATTTTGCTTTGGCTTCGGTAGGGATTTCCAGCGATTCGATGAAGACTTTCAGCACTTCGGGCGTAATGCCGTCTTTACCGCGCGTCAGGTCTTTCAGCTTCTCGTAAGGATTGGCCACGCCGTAACGGCGCATTACGGTTTGAATCGGCTCGGCGAGCAGCTCCCAAGTGGCATCCAAATCGGCGGCCAGCGCGGCAGGGTTGGGTTCGAGCTTGTTCAGACCGCGCAGATGGGCGGCGAAACCCAACACGGTATAGCCCACGCCCTACGCCCATATTGCGCAGTACGGTGCTGTCGGTCAGGTCGCGCTGCCAACGGGAAATCGGCAGTTTTTCAGACAAAAAGCCCAATACGGCATTGGCCATACCGAGGTTGCCTTCGGAGTTTTCAAAGTCGATCGGATTGACTTTGTGCGGCATGGTGGAAGAACCGACTTCGCCTGCTTTGACTTTTTGTTTGAAGTAACCCAAAGAAATATAGCCCCAAACATCGCGGTTGAAGTCGATCAGAATCGTGTTGACACGGCTGATGGCTTGGAAGAATTCCGCCATATAGTCGTGCGGCTCGATTTGAATGGTGTAGGGGTTGAAGGTCAGGCCGAGACTGATTTCAACGAAGTTGCGGCAATGGGTTTCCCAATCCACATCGGGATAAGCGACCATATGGGCATTGTAGTTGCCGACTGCGCCGTTGATTTTGCCGAGGAACTCTTGCGCTTGCAGGTTTTTAAACTGACGTTGCAGGCGGTACACGACATTGGCGATTTCTTTACCCAGTGTGCTTGGGGTAGCAGGCTGGCCATGCGTGCGGCTCATCATAGGGACGGCAGCCAACTCATGCGCCATGCCGGTCAACTTCTCGATGATTTCGGCCAGTTTCGGCAGCAAAACAGCCTCACGCGCTTCTTGCAGCATTAAAGCGTGGGACAGGTTGTTGATGTCTTCGCTGGTGCAGGCGAAGTGGATGAACTCGCTGGCAGCGGCGACTTCGGGCACTTCGGCAAAACGTTTTTTCAGCCAATATTCGATGGCTTTGACATCATGATTGGTCGTGGCTTCGATGGCTTTGACGGCGGCTGCATCTTCCAATGAAAAGTTTTTCGATCACTTTGTCGATTTCGGCAAGCGTTCCAGCGCTGAAGGGCGGGAACTTCGACAATCTTCGGCTCGGCGGCCAGGGCTTTGAGCCAGTTTAATTCGACTTTGACGCGCGCCTTCATCAGGCCGTACTCTGAAAAAATCGGGCGCAATGCTTCAACGGATTGGGCATAACGGCCGTCTAAAGGGGAAAGCGAGGCGATGGGGTTGATCATATCGGCATCCTGTTCGGAAAAGACATCAAGAAATGTTAAATTGTTTGCAATTATACATGATTTTGCGGGGCATCATGCCGTCTGAAGCCCGTTTTCCGACAGATACGCAACGATTTCATCTTCATCGTCCGATATGGCAAACAAAGAGGCTGCCCCTTCGAAATCAGACCGCGCGCCAAGAGCTGCGCGTTTATCCACTCCGCCAGACCCGACCAAAACGCCTTCCCGACCAAAACGACCGGACGCGGCGGTACTTTGCCCGTCTGCACCAAGGTTAGGATTTCAAACAATTCGTCCAGCGTCCCGAAGCCGCCCGGCATCACGACATATGCTTGGGAATAGCTGAAACACCGCCTTGCGTTCGGCAAAACGGGAAAACCGCAAGGCGATGTCCTGATACGGATTCGGTTTCTGCTCGTGCGGCAGGGCAATGTTCAGCCCCACCGAAACCGATTTCCCTGCAAATGCGCCCTTGTTTGCCGCCTCCATAATCCCCGGCCCGCCGCCCGAAATGACAGCAATGCCCGAATCCGACAGCCGCCGCGCCAGACGGCAGGCAAACGCATAATCCGCATGATTCTGCGGCGTGCGCGCGCTACCGAAAATACTGACTGCCGGAAACACGCCCGCCAATGCTTCGTCTGCCTGCCTGCGTTCGGCATCATAACGTGCCTGCTCCAGCACACGGTTTGTATTCCCCATTCCGTCCTCCGTTTAAAAACAACGATTGTACCTGCAGGAACACGATACAATAACCGTTTTTTTGCCATGCTCGACATCATCTACCGCGACGGCCGCACCGTTGCCGTCAACAAGCCCGCCGGAATGCTCGTCCACCGTTCATGGTTGGACAGCCGCGAAACCGTCTTCGCCATGCAGACGCTGCGCGACCAAATCGGACAACACGTCTACCCCGTCCACCGCCTCGACCGCCCCACATCCGGCGTCCTCCTGTTTGCCCCTCGACCCTGAAGCCGCCCGCCTGCTGACGCAGCAGTTCGAACAAAAAAACATACGCAAAACCTACTGGGCAATCGTGCGCGGACACCTGCCTTCAGACGGCATCATCGACTATCCGCTCAAATACTGCCCCGACAAAATTGCCGAAGCGCATACCGAATCCGTCATACAGGACGCGCAAACCGCCTGCCGCTGCATCGCCCGAACCGAGCTGCCCTTCCAATCCGCACTGCGCTACCCAACCTCGCGCTACTCGTGGGCGGAGCTGACGCCGCATACAGGGCGCAAGCACCAGCTCCGCCGCCACATGAAACACATCTTCCACCCCATCGTCGGCGACACCAACTACGGCGACCTGCGCCAAAACCACGCCGTTGCCGCTCACCTCGGCACGCAACGCCTCATGCTCCACGCCCGTTCCCTGACCTTCAGAAGCCCCGACGGCGGACAAACCGTAACCGCCCTTGCCGAAACCGACAGCCAATGGGCGGTCTGGTTGGAACAGTTCAAATAGGCGTGCCAACCCTCCCCAAACCTTTTTTTCAGACGGCATTTTCGGTAATCTGCTAAAATCGCCCGCTTGAGTTTCCACAGATCAAAAATCCGAAAAATGAATATTTTTTACGAAGAGTCCGGCCAATTCAAAGTTGCCTCCATCGTCCAAAAAAACGACGCCACCTACCAAGTCGATACCCAACACGGCAAACGCACCAAAGTGAAGGCAAACAATGTCTTTGCCGAGTTTGACGGCGATATGGCGGCGTTTTTGGAGAACGCGCAGGCACAGGCGGCGGACATCGACACCGATTTATTGTGGGAAGTATGCGGCGAAGAGGAATTTACCGCCGAAGCCATCGCCGAAGAATATTACGGCCATGCGCCGACCAAAACCGAGCTGGCGGCAACTTTGATTGCGCTTTACGCCGCGCCGATGTATTTCTACAAAAAAGCCAAAGGCGTGTTCAAAGCCGCACCGGAAGAAACCTTAAAACAAGCGCTTGCCGCCATCGAACGCAAAAAACAGCAAGACGCGCAAATCGACGCTTGGGCGGAAGCCTTGAAACGCGGCGAGATGCCGTCTGAAATCGCGGCGGATTTGAAAACCATCCTGCACGCGCCCGACAAGCAGTCGCTGACCTACAAAGCCTTTACCAAAGCCGCCGACGAGCTGAAAATCTCCGCCTACGAACTGGCGAAAAAAACGGGCGGCATTACGTCCATCCCTCAATACCTGCAAGACGGGTTTGAAATCAAATACTTCCCCAAAGGAACAGGCTTCCCCGACCTTCCGCTTCCTGAAATGCCCGACTTGCCCAAGGCTGACGTTACCGCCTTTTCCATTGACGACGAATCGACCACCGAAGTGGACGACGCTTTAAGCCTGACCGACTTGGGCAATGGCATGAAACGCGTCGGTATCCACATCGCCGCGCCGTCGCTTGCCATTAAACAAGGCGACAAAATGGAAAAAAACATCATGGAACGCTTGAGCACGGTTTATTTTCCCCGGCGGCAAAAATCACCATGCTGCCCGAAAACTGGATTGCCGCGTTCAGCCTTGATGCAGGCGCATACCGCCCTTCCATCAGCATTTATTTCGATGTGGACAGCGAGTTCAACGTCGGCGCACCAACCTGCAAAAATCGAAGCGGTCAACATCGCCGAAAAACCTGCGCATTCAAACCATCGAGCCGCATTTCAACGCCGAAACCGGCTTGGACGAAGCGGGCGAAATGATGTTCGCCCACCATCAAGACCTGATTTGGTTCTATCAATTTGCCATCGCCCTGCAAAAAGCACGCGGCAAATACGAGCCCGACCGTGCGCCGCAATACGATTACAGCATCGAATTGGATGAGGAAGGCAACGTATCCGTCGTCCGCCGCGAACGCGGTTCACCCATCGATACACTGGTCAGCGAGATGATGATTCTTGCCAACAGCACTTGGGCGCAAATGCTGGACGAAAACGAGCTGCCCGGCCTTTTCCGCGTCCAACCGGCAGGCAAAGTGCGCATGAGCACCAAATCCGAGCCGCACATCGGCATGGGTGTGCAGCATTACGGCTGGTTTACCTCGCCGCTGCGCCGCGCCGCCGACTACATCAACCAAAAGCAGCTGATCAGCCTGATAGACGACACTGCCGAGCCGCTGTATCAAAACAGCGATGCCGAGCTTTTTGCCGCGCTGCGCGACTTTGATGCCGCCTATACAGCCTACGCCGACTTCCAACGCCAAATGGAAGCCTACTGGAGCCTTGTGTACCTGCAACAGCAAGGCACAAGCGAGCTGACCGCGACCATCCTCAAAGAAGACCTCGTCCGCATCGAAGGCCTGCCGCTAGTAACCCGCGCCACCGGTATTCCGTTTGACGCGCTGCCCAAATCGCAGGCATTGTTCAAAATCACTGAATTAGATGCCGAGAAACAGTTTGTCTCGCTCAACTACATCAAGGCAGTCGTACCCGCGGGCACAACGGCAGGCAATGCCGTCTGAACCCCGATACGGCAAACTCCGGCAACAAAAAACGGACGGCAAATATGCCGTCCGTTTTTTACTTTTATCCCCGATTTGTGGGCAGGGTTTTTCCAACTGCATTCCGTCAAAAAAATTCCATTATTTTCAAATGTTTAAAAGTTAAAAAGGTTAAATTTTTTTCTTAACAATCAAAACATTGTTTGACGGAACATTAACTTAAAGAGCAACCGGAAAACTTGTACGGCGGATTACATAGTGTTTGTCTATATTTCTCAATATGTTCCACCGCTTCGTCCACCCGTCTGCCGCCGCAGTTTGAAAAAAAGCCGTGCCGCCCGAACGTTGTCGGGACGGCACGGCTTTTCAGTCCTGACCGTTTCAGCGGATGTCCACGTAGGCACCGGAATGCAGGTCGCGCAACAGGTCGGCGGTCGCACGCTCCGCCTTCTGTTGGAAAATATACTGGCGCACGGCGTTGCGGACGCGTTCCTGAGGCGTGCCGGCCTCGCGTACTTCGTTCAGCTTGATGATGTGCCAGCCGAACTGGGTGCGTACGGGCGCGCTGACTTGGCCGGGTTTGAGACTGCGGACGGTTTCTTCAAAGGCGGGAACCATTACGCCGTCGGCAAACCAGCCCAAGTCGCCGCCGTTGCCCGCGCTCGCGTCTTGCGAATATTGGCGCGCCAGGCTGGAAAAGTCTGCACCGCTGCGTGCCTCTCCGTAGATTTTTGCGGATGGTGCTTTCTGCGCCGACGGCAGCATTTTCGCTGTCGGCCTTAATCAGGATGTGTTGGGCGCGGTATTGGCGCATCGGCTCGCCTTCGGGCAGGGTAACGCCCTGTTTCTGCGCCTGTTCGATAAAGCGGTCGACCTCTGCCTCGCTTACCCGGCTGTTCTGCATTACTGCCTGCTGGCGGACTTTTTCGGCAATAATGCTGTCGGCAAGTTCACGGCGTTGTTCGGCAGACAGGGTTTTTTTAAGCGAGGGGTTTTGTGCGGCGACGGCGGCAATTTCTGCCTCGCCCGCCTGAATGTTGCGGCGTTTGCCCGCCTGTACGATCAGGGATTGGTTAACCAGCTGCATCAGTACTTGTTCGGTCAATGCCGTATCGCTGATTTGTACGCCTTTGGGCAGGTTTGCCTTGGCATCGGCAACAGCCTGTGCCAGCCTGCGGCGTGTGATGACTTCGTTGTCGGCAACGGCGGCGATGCCGTCTGAAAAGTGTATGCCGCCTTCCTGTTGCGCGGTTTCTTGGCGTGCCGTCTCCGCCGGCTTGGCGGCTTTTTGCGGCAGGTGCGGGTTTTGCCGCACGGGGTGCCGCTTGGCTGTAGGAGGCGCTCAGCAGTGCGGCGGCTATCATCAGGGTTTTTATCTTCATCGATATTTCCTTATCGGTTGGATTCCGCACTTGGGTTCGGCGGAATCGGGGTTGTTCGTCGGACGGCAGGTTCGTCGGAACAGGACGGGGATTCGGTCTGTTTACGGCTGCGTTTTGCGCCTGCCTGAAAGGTCCAGATTCGGGATATAGCCGGGTACGGCAATGTCCATCGTGCCTTTTGGGAACCCCTGCCGATATTGCTCAAATCTTTTTAATTGCAGGGTAAGGAAGACGGCGTTTTTGTAGGTGTTCTCTCCGATAACGTAACGTTGCGCATACATGCCGGCGCTCCAGCAGCCGCAACTGCTCCGATATTCGGCACCCGCCAGCATTTCTATCGGTTTTTTGGCTTCAAAACCGTAGTTGTAGCGGGCGACGGCCGACAGGTTGCGCGTCAGCGGCCATTGTGCGGACAGGTCGAGCTGGCTGAGTTTGTCGTAAAAATAGGAGCCGTCGGCCTGCAGGTAGATTTTTTCATTGCGCCCGTATTTGTAACGGGCGTTCAATACTTTGCCAGGCTCGGGCAGGTAGCTGATGCCGACGGTGTAATTTTCGGCGCGTTTGTCGTTTTGGTTGTAATGGATGCTGCTGTCGAGGATGAAACGACTGCCTATGCCGCCGGATACGAATGCCACCCAGTCGGAACGGTTGCGCGGATTCCTGCCGATGCTGCCGTCAAGCATGACTGCGTCGTTCTTGAAATAGAACTTCTGACCGATGCCGGCGCGGAACCGTTCTTCTCCGGTCGCGTTGTCGAGAATACGGCTCTGCACGGCGGCAGAAAGGCTGTTTGCGGCGTTAATCCTGTCGTTGCCGTAATAGAGGTTTTCGCGGAACAGCTGACCGTAGCCGAAACTGTTTTCGGATGAGTCGAAATTGGGCAGGTCGTTTTGTGATTTGGCCGGGATATAGTTGTAGAACAGGCGCGGTTCGAGGGTTTGCAGGACTTCTCCGCCGAGCAGCCGCGTATTCCGCTCGAAGGTTGCGCCGCTGTCGATATTGACAATGGGCAGCACGCGGCTGACGCGGCGCGGCTCTTTGCCGTCGAAGCGGTTAAGGCTGTAATAGGTGGCGTGCAACCCAAGCTTGGGCCGGATATAACCCCAGCTGCTGCCGAACTCCCATTTGACGCCGGGATACACGACCAGGCGGCTGCCGTCTTGACGGCTGTTGTGGCTGAATCGGGTGAATTGTGCGGATACGCCGACTTGCGCGCTGCCTGTATTTTTTTACGCCACTCGGCCGAAAGGCGCGGCATGAGGGCATATGGTTCGTCTTTATAGCCGTTTTGGTTGGCCAGCGTCTGAAATTTTTGTGCCGACAATCCGACGTTCAAAATGCCGCCAGCCGCCTTGCCGCTGTAATCCAGCCATACCCGCCGGTTGAGGTTGATGTTGCTGGCTATTTCTTCGCTGCCGTAAAAGTCGCGGTAGTAACCGCTGTCGGAAACCCCATTGAAATCTACGCCGGCTTGGGTTGTTTCGGAAATCTTATGCTTATGCTGCCATTTCGCCTGATAACGGTTGCTCATACCGCTTTTTTTGTCGTGCGGCAGCCAGGTCAGGTCGGACTGTCCGCTGTAATCCGGCCGCAGGTAGCGGAACTGCCCGTCGAATACCGCGCCCCGCGCGCCGATTACGCCGGCGGACAGGGTGGCATCGAAATTGGGGGCAAGGTTGAAATAATAGGGGACGGAAAGGGAAATGCCGTCTGAACCGGTGGACAGGGAGGGAACGAGCAGGCCGCTTTTGCGGTTGCCGTTCAGCGGGAAGTCCGCCCAAGGCGTATAGAAAAGGGAACGCCTCCGAATACGAACGAGGCATGCTTGGCAACGCCCACACCCTGTTCCTGATCGGCTTCGACGGAAGCGGCCTTGATATACCAGCCGGCATCGCCTGTGGAACAGGTGTTGAATTGGGTTTCCGTCAGTTTGTAATGCCCCTCGCCCGCCATTTCGGCCGTACGGCTGACGCTTTGCAGCCGCCGCCCGTCGCGCTCGTCTTCCATGCGGACATTGTGCGCCTCACCGGTCTGGCGGGCGAGGTTATAGGTCAGCGTTTCACCCTGAATCAACGTACCGTCCTGCTGGAGGGCGAAACGGTCTCCCGCGGTAACGGTTTCGCCGGCCTGGTCGTAATCCGCCCAGTCGGCATTGAGGGTTGCCCGGTTGCGTTCGACAACGACGCCGCCCTCCGCGCGTACCTTGACCTGCGACTGCCCTTCCACCTTGTCGGCAACAATGCGCGTGTGGTTTTTCGGGCACAGGCCCTTCGCCGCTTCCTTTGACGGCAGATTCGGTTTTTTCGGGTTTGCCGCTTTCGTTACTGCAAAACAGGCAGGTCGAACCGAGGCTCAGGCCGGCAGGCTGCATGGGTTCGGACACGCTCCGAACGCTTCCTCCGGCGGTCGGATTGTCCGTTTCCTCCGCCGCAACGGCATCGGCGGCGGCGCAATGCGTGCCGAAGCAGAAGCCCAATGCCAGCACCAGTGGTTTGAGTGAAAATAAACGAGCCAAAATTGCCCCTCAAGTCGGTTTTGCCAGTTAGAATAGCGTTTATTGTAACCTGAAATGCTTTAGTACTGTTATGCAACGACAAACCGAACTGAAAAATTGGCTTCAGACCGTCTATCCCGGCCGCAGTTTCGAACTGGCCTTTGCGGCGGCGGATGCAGATTTCCGCCGCTATTTCCGTGCAACGTTTTCAGACGGCAGCAGCGTCGTCTGCATGGATGCGCCGCCCGACAAGATGAGTGTCGCACCTTATTTGAAAGTGCAGAAACTGTTTGATATGGTCAATGTGCCGCAGATATTGCACGCGGACACGGATTTGGGGTTTATGGTATTGAACGACTTGGGCAATACGACGTTTTTAACCGCGATGCTTCAGGAACAGGGCGAAACGGCACACAAAGCGCTGCTGCTGGAAGCCATCGGCGAGCTGGTCGAATTGCAGAAAGCAAGCCGTGAAGGGGTTTTGCCCGAATATGACCGTGAAACGATGCTGCGCGAAATCAACCTGTTCCCGGAATGGTTTGTCGCAAAAGAATTGGGACGCGAATTAACATTCAAACAACGCCAACTTTGGCAGCAAACCGTCGATACGCTGCTGCCGCCCCTGTTGGCACAGCCCAAAGTCTATGTGCACCGCGACTTTATCGTCCGCAACCTGATGCTGACGCGCGGCAGGCCGGGCGTTTTAGACTTCCAAGACGCGCTTTACGGCCCGATTTCCTACGATTTGGTGTCGCTGTTGCGCGATGCCTTTATCGAATGGGAAGAAGAATTTGTCTTGGACTTGGTTATCCGCTACTGGGAAAAGGCGCGGGCTGCCGGCCTGCCCGTCCCCGAAGCGTTTGACGAGTTTTACCGCTGGTTCGAATGGATGGGCGTGCAGCGGCACTTGAAGGTCGCGGGCATCTTCGCACGCCTGTACTACCGCGACGGCAAAGACAAATACCGTCCGGAAATCCCGCGTTTCTTAAACTATCTGCGCCGCGTATCGCGCCGTTATGCCGAACTCGCCCCGCTCTACGCGCTCTTGGTCGAACTGGTCGGCGATGAAGAACTGGAAACGGGCTTTACGTTTTAAACCCAATCAAAATGCCGTCTGAAAACCAAGTTTCAGACGGCATTTTTCAAACGGGCTTACTGCGCGGCTTTTTGTTCTTCGCGTACTTTGTCCGCCAAAAGGTCGATGGTGTTCATACCGGACTCCCAGTCGGCAAATTCGACTTTATATTTGCCGCCGACGATAACCGTGGGCGTACCGTCGATTTGGAAGGTTTCGGTCAGCTCCTGCATTTTGTCGGCGCGCGCCTGGCTTTCAGGAGATTCGTAGGCGGCAAGGACTTTTTTGCCGTCAAAGGCGGTTTGTTCGCCCAGCCATTTTTTTGAGGACTTCCGGCTCTTGCAGCTTAATTTTCTGATTAACCATCGCATCGAAAATATGGCTGTTCGCCACATCTTTGCTTTCGGCGGCAGCCATATCGACGGCAGCGGCAAGGCGGGCGAGCGGCAGCATCTCTTTTTGCCAGACGACATGCTCGGTACGCAGGTACATATCGTCTTTAAAAGACTTGGCGTGTTTGCTCAAAACAGGTTCGAGGTGGGCACAGTGCGGGCAGAAATAGCCGAAAAACTCAAGGACTTCAACCTTGCCTGCCTGCTGTTGGGGAATCGGGTTGGAAAGGACGGTATAGTTTTGCCCTTCGACCAGCCCTGCCGGGGCGGCGGCTGCCGAAGCGGCAGGCGCACTGTCGGCGGGGACGCTGGTTTGGACTTTGCTATCGCACGCGGCAAGGGCGAACAGGGCGGCAACGCCGAGGGCAAGGTGTCTGGATTTCATACGGCTCTCCGTGATGTTGGAAATAAATCGGATATTGGTATTTTTATTGTATTTTTCGCGTGTTGATACAGTTTGCCTCCGGAAAAGGAAGCTTTCGTATCGGGAAACCGGTTCAGACGGCATGAAACCCTATGCCGTCTGAACCGGTTTCTATCGTACAATACGCGCCGTTGCCCCAAACGGGTACGACTGTTGAGGAACAATGATGAATATGCTGGGAGCTTTGGCAAAAGTCGGCAGCCTGACGATGGTGTCGCGCGTTTTTGGGATTTGTGCGCGATACGGTCATTGCGCGGGCATTCGGCGCAGGCATGGCGACGGATGCGTTTTTTTGTCGCGTTCAAACTGCCCAACCTGCTTCGCCGCGTGTTTGCGGAGGGGGCGTTTGCCCAAGCGTTTGTGCCGATTTTGGCGGAATATAAGGAAACGCGTTCTAAAGAGGCGACGGAGGCTTTTATCCGCCATGTGGCGGGGATGCTGTCGTTTGTACTGGTCATCGTTACCGCGCTGGGCATACTTGCCGCGCCTTGGGTGATTTATGTTTCCGCACCCGGTTTTGCCAAAGATGCCGACAAATTTCAGCTCTCCATCGATTTGCTGCGGATTACGTTTCCTTATATCTTATTGATTTCACTTTCCTCTTTTGTCGGCTCGGTACTCAATTCCTATCATAAATTCAGCATTCCGGCGTTTACGCCCACGTTCCTGAACGTGTCGTTTATCGTATTCGCGCTGTTTTTTTCGTGCCGTATTTCGATCCTCCCGTTACCGCACTGGCATGGGCGGTTTTTGTCGGCGGCATTTTGCAACTCGGCTTCCAACTGCCCTGGCTGGCGAAACTGGGTTTTTTTGAAACTGCCCAAACTGAATTTCAAAGATGCGGCGGTCAACCGCGTCATGAAACAGATGGCGCCTGCGATTTTTGGGCGTGAGCGTGGCGCAGATTTCTTTGGTTATCAACACGATTTTCGCGTCTTATCTGCAATCTGGCAGCGTTTCATGGATGTATTACGCCGACCGCATGATGGAGCTGCCCAGCGGCGTGCTGGGGGCTGCACTCGGTACGATTTTTGCTGCCGACTTTGTCCAAACACTCGGCAAACCAAGATACGGAACAGTTTTCCGCCCTGCTCGACTGGGGTTTGCGCCTGTGCATGCTGCTGACGCTGCCGGCGGCGGTCGGACTGGCGGTGTTGTCGTTCCCGCTGGTGGCAACCTTGTTCATGTACCGCGAATTCACGCTGTTTGACGCGCAGATGACGCAACATGCGCTGATTGCCTATTCTTTCGGTTTAATCGGTTTGATCATGATTAAAGTGTTGGCACCCGGCTTCTATGCGCGGCAAAACATCAAAACGCCCGTCAAAAATCGCCATCTTTACGCTCATCTGCACGCAGTTGATGAACCTTGCCTTTATCGGCCCACTGAAACACGTCGGACTTTCGCTTGCCATCGGTCTGGGCGCATGTATCAATGCGGGATTGTTGTTTTACCTGTTGCGCAAACACGGTATTTACCGGCCCGGCAAGGGTTGGGCGGCGTTCTTGGCAAAAATGCTGCTCTCGCTCGCCGTGATGGGAGGCGGCCTGTATGCCGCCCAAATCTGGCTGCCGTTCGACTGGACACACGCCGGCGGAATGCAAAAGGCCGCCCGGCTCTTCATCCTGATTGTCATCGGAGGCTGCCTGTATTTCGCATCACTGGCGGCACTGGGCTTCCGTCCGCGCCATTTCAAACGGGTGGAAAGTTGACCGATGCCGATATCCTTTTTCGGAAAACGCTTTTTCCGCGTATCCTTCCTGCCTGCCGCCGTACTGCTGCCGATTTTTGCGCTCATTGCCCGCACCGTCGCTTCAGACGGCATGCTCCCGTATGAAGAAACGCTGATGAGGCAGGCGCATGCCGTTACGCCCGATACGTTTTACCCTGTCGCGCTCGTACTGCATTATTCGGGCAAAACCGCCGTCGCCGTACCGCTGGTTACATTCGCCTGCGCGTGCCTCTGCCGCTTGGGGCGTTGGCGCGAAGCGGTGTTTTGCGCCCTGTCCGCCCTGCTGCCCACGCTGAATATGCTGCTGCTGAAAGCATGGTTTGCGCGTCCGCGCCCGCAGCTCTGGACGCACCTTGTCGAAGAGGGCAATTTTTCCTTCCCCAGCGGACACAGCACGTTTTCCGCCGCCGTCGCCGTCATGCTGACCGTCTGCTTCCGGCACACGCCCTACCGCCGCGCCGTACTGTCCGCCGGCATCCTGTTTGCCCTGCTGACAGGGTTCTCGCGCATATATTTGGGCGTACATTATCCCTCGGACGTTTGGGCCGGTTGGACGAACGGGCTGCTGTGCGCGCTGACCGCCTATTGCGTCATCATGCCGTCTGAAAACAGAAAAACCGATACCTTATGATTTTGACACCGCCGGACACACCGTTTTTCCTCCGCAACGGCAATACCGACACGCTGGCCGCCAAATTCCTGCAACGCCCCGCACCTGCATACCGCCGCGAGCTGCTTCCCGACAGCACGGGTAAAACCAAAGTCGCCTACGACTTTTCAGACGGCATTTCGCCCGATGCGCCGCTGGTCGTGCTGTTTCACGGGTTGGAGGGCGGCAGTGGCAGCCATTACGCGGTCGAACTGATGCTCGCGGTACGCAGCCGCGGTTGGAACGGCGTAGTCGTACATTTCCGCAGCTGCGGCGGCGTAGCGAACACCGCCCCGGTGTTCTACCACTTGGGCGATACCGCCGAAATCGCCTTTACTTTGGACACGCTCGCCGCGCGTTACCGTGAAATATACGCCGTCGGCGTATCGCTGGGCGGCAACGCGCTGGCAAAATATTTGGGCGAACAGGGCAAAAAGGCATTGCCGCACGCCTCGGCCGCCGTATCCGCCCCCGTCGATGCAGAGGCGGCAGGGCAGCCGCTTCGACAGCGGCATCACGCGGCTGCTCTACACGCGCTACTTCCTCCGCACCCTGATACCCAAAGCACGGTCGCTCCAAGGTTTTCAGACGGCATTTGCCACAGGGTGCAAAACACTGGGCGAGTTTGACGACCGTTTCACCGCACCGCTGCACGGCTTTGCCGACCGGCACGACTACTACCGCCGAACTTCCTGCAAACCGCTGCTCAAACACGTTGCCAAACCGCTGCTCCTGCTCAATGCCGTCAACGACCCCTTCCTGCCGCCCGAAGCGCTGCCGACACCGGACGAAGTGTCCGAAGCCGTTACCCTGTTCCAACCTGCACACGGTGGTCATGTCGGCTTTGTCGGCAGCACCGGCGGCAGGCTGCACCTGCAATGGCTGCCGCAGACCGTCCTGTCCTATTTCGACAGCTTCCGCACAAACAGGCGTTAACGGTTTGATGCTAATATTCCCCCTTTCCCCCAGACGAATACGGAATCCGACATGACCGACATCCTCAATAAAAATCCTTGCTACCAAAGCACAGGAAGTTGCCGCCCAAAAAGCCGCCATCGACGCCGAACACATCCGCGCACTTGCCGCAGAAGCCGCGCCCGTCCGCAGCTTCATCGATTCGATACGCGGCAAACACCGCCTAAACCTGCCCGCCGTCATTGCCGAAATCAAAAAGGCAAGCCCGAGCAAAGGCCTGATCCGTCCGGATTTCCGACCGGCCGAGATTGCACGCGCATATGAAAACGCCGGAGCGGCGTGTTTGTCCGTACTGACCGACGAACCCTATTTCCAAGGTTCGCCCGAATACCTCAAACAAGCGCGCGAAGCCGTATCGCTGCCCATGCTGCGCAAAGACTTCATCATCGACGAATATCAGGTTTATCAGGCGCGCGCATGGGGGGCGGATGCCGTCCTGCTGATTGCCGCAGCACTGGAACAGGAACAATTGGAACGCTTTGAAACTGTGGCGCACGAATTGGGCATGACCGTCCTGCTCGAGCTACACGATGAAACCGAATTGGAAAAAAATGCCGTAACCTGACCACGCCGTTGTGGGGCGTAAACAACCGCAACCTGCGGACTTTTTGAAGTCTCCCTCGACCAAACCCCTGTCGCTGCTGCCCGCGCTGGAAGGCAAAACCGTCGTTACCGAAAGCGGCATTACGGGTAAGGCGGATGTGGAATTTATGCGGGCGCGCGGCGTGCACACCTTCCTGATCGGCGAAACGTTCATGCGTGCCGACGATATTGAGGCAGAAGTGGGCAAACTCTTCTAAATCCCGATTTCAGACGGTATATTGCCGCCGACCGATCAACATCCTTACCGAGCACGGAACCATCATGCACCGACCGACCGCCAAACAGATTTTGCACGAAGTATTCGGTTATCCCGAATTTCGCGGCAGGCAGGAGGCTATCGTCAATGCTTTGGCCGGCGGCGAGAGTTTGATGGTGCTGATGCCGACGGGCGGGGGCAAGTCTTTGTGTTACCAGATTCCGGCGCTGATGCGCGAAGGCGTGGCGGTTGTCGTATCGCCGCTGATTGCGCTGATGAACGACCAAGTGGCCAGCCTGCATGTGGCCGGGATTGAAGCGGCGGCAGTCAACAGCGGCACATCGGCAGATGAGGCGCGCGAAATTGCCGACAAGCTTGCCCAAGGCCGTCTGAAACTGCTTTATGTCGCGCCGGAACGCTTGGTTACCGACCGCTTTTTACGTTTTCTCGACCAACAAACCGTCAGTCTGTTTGCCATTGATGAGGCGCATTGCGTCAGCCAATGGGGACACGATTTCCGCCCCGAATACCAACAGCTCGGCATGCTTGCCGAACGCTATCCGAACGTCCCGCGCATCGCCCTGACCGCTACCGCCGATGCGGCTACGCGCGCCGACATCAAGCATTATCTGCACTTGGACGATGCGCCCGAATTTGTCTCCAGCTTCGACCGCCCGAATATTTATTATCAGGTTATCGAAAAAAACAACGGCAAAAAAACAATTGCTGGATTTCATCCGCAAAGAAATGACGGGGCAAAGCGGCATTGTGTATTGCTTAAGCCGCAAAAAGGTGGAAGATGTGGCGCAGTTTTTGCGTGAAAACGGATTAAACGCGATTCCGTATCATGCCGGTTTGAGCATGGACGTGCGCGAGGAAAACCAACGCCGCTTTACGCATGAAGACAATATTATCGTGGTGGCGACGGTGGCGTTCGGCATGGGTATAGACAAACCCGACGTGCGCTTTGTCGCCCATCTCGATATGCCCCAGAGTGTCGAACATTTTTATCAAGAATCGGGGCGCGCCGGCAGGGACGGGCTGCCAGCCGTGAGCTGGCTGTGTTACGGTTTGAACGATTGGGTGTTGTTGCGCGAACGGATTGCTGAAGGCAACAGCGACGAGGTGCAAAAGCAAATCGAAATGCAAAAACTCGATGCCATGCTTGCCGTCTGCGAAACCGCCGCCTGCCGCCGCGTACTGCTGCTCAAACATTTCGGCGAAGAATCCGAACCCTGCGGCCATTGCGACAACTGCCTGCATCCGCCCGTACGGTTTGACGGCACGGTGTTGGTGCAAAAATTACTCAGCTGCGTGTACCGCGCCGGACAACGTTTTGCCGCCGGTTACATCACCAACCTTTTGCGAGGTAAAAGCGACGATTGGATACGCGGCAACCGGCACGAACAACTGTCCACATTCGGCATCGGTACGGAGTTGTCCGACAAAGAATGGCGCAGCGTCATCCGCCAGTGCATCAGCCTCGGCTACCTCACCGTCAACATTACCCGATATCAGGCATTGCAACTGACCGAAGCCGCCAAAAAAGTCCTCAAAGGCGAAACCGAAGTGATGCTGCGTCCGCTCAAGCGAGACAAGCCCGCCGCCCGCACCCTCAAAGACAACTGGCTGCGTACCGAACGCGAAGAGCGTTTGTGGCAGGGCATTGCGCGTTTGGCGTATGAAACAGGCAGAAGCCGAAGGCATCCCCGCCTATATGATTTTCGGCGACAAAACCCTGCGCGACCTTGTCGAAAAAGATGCCGCAAGACCTCAACGGGCTGCACGACATCTACGGTTTGGGCGAAGCCAAAATCAACCGTTTCGGACACGGCATACTCAAAGTCTGCCAAAAACGCCGCCGACTTTAGCCACGATGCCGTCATCCGTCCGCAAACCGAACGCGAACAACAACTGCGTCAAAAACTCGAAGCCTGGCGGTATGAACAGGCAAGGGCGGAAAACTGCGCCCTGCATGCCGTCCTCTCCGACGAAAGCCTTGCCGATCTGCTTGCCGCCACGCCCGAAACCGAAACCGACCTCGAAGGCATACACGGCTTAGGCAGCGTACGTGCCGCCAAATACGGACGGGACATCCTCGCCGTCTGCCGTCCGTTTTCAGACGGCATCGATGAAACCGCCAAACACAAACGCCGCCTGATGCGCGCCCTGATTCAATGGTGCAACGAAACGGCAAAACACGAACAGTCCGAACCCTACCACATTCTCAGCAAAGCCGCCCTGCGCGCTATTGCCGCCAAACAGCCGAAAGGTTTGGCGGAGCTTGCCGCCGTATATGGCGTAGGCGAAAAAGCCGCACGTTACGGTGCGGCGGTGTTAGCGGTGTTGGAACGGGATGCCGTCTGAAGCCCGTTACCAAGTTTCAGACGGCATTGCCTCTATTTAAAAATTCCTGTTTTTTTATCAAATATTTCAAACAGTTTTTTTCCTTGTCGGCGCAAGACCCTCCGGTATCAGGTTCAATATCGTTTCCAACGCCTCGGCAATATCTTCCCGCTCTACCGTGTCGATAAAGTGTTTTTTTGTCCATTTTGTTGAAACCTCCGGTATAGACTTTGACCGCCTCTGCCAGCTCCCCTCCCTATGTTTTTCAGGCGGATTGCCGAGCAGTTTGACCACGCCGGCACGGGTTTTTCCGGTACAGCTCCGCCGCTTTTTTTGGCTTGGCTTTTTCGGGATATGCTCCGCGCCGTCCCAATCGCGGAAGGGGTTGTCGAAATTTTGCGCCAGCCATTCGGGTTTTCGGGATTTTTTTCTATCCACAGGTCCAGCCCGTCTTCCTTCCGTTTCTTATAAAGTTTCTTCGCTGCCTTCGCCGCCTCTTCGGGCAGACTGCTCATCCACAGCCTGTGCAGCTTCGGCAGCCGGTCGGGATGAGGGATATCGTCCGCGCCGAAACCGAACAAATCTACGATAGTGAACACTTCCAAATCCTCAAATCCCGATACGGCGGAAAAAAATTGGCGATATTGCCCGGTTTGCCCCACAGCCGTATGGTTTTGAGCTTGGGATACGTTTCCGACAGGTTTTGCATATCGAAATCGGCAATGCCCATAACGTTGACGGCGGTCAGGTTTTCCAAACCCCGCACTTTGGGAACGCTTTTGCCCACTTCCAAAAATCAGACCCGCGCCCTTTTTCGGCGGTATAGACCTTGCAGTTTTCCTTGATTTCGCCTTTTCAGGTTCAGGCTGTCCAAGCCTTCGTTCAGATAAAGCGATTCCACGCCGGTCATATCGACAGAAAGGTTGGTTATGCGCGTATTGCTGAAATCCAGCACGGTCTGACCGTGGTTTTCCAGACACAATTGGGTGATAAACGGATATTCCTCCAGATATTCATATAGATTTTTATGCCATTTGGTCAGAAACAGCGAAGACAGGCAGGGAAACACCTTCAGTTCCATCGCGTCTTCAAAATCGTCCCAAACATCGCTCAAATTCTGTTTGGATATGCCGTATTCCCGTCCGGCAAACATCACGGTCTTTTTGCTTTTGGCGGCTTTTTTGAATGCCTTTCTCTGTTTTTCGGGTATCTGCTGCCATCTCAACTGACGGTACACGTCGTAGCCGTCGCCCCAAAAAGAGGCATACTGCTGCGTGTCTTCGCCAACCAGCGGCGCGGTATTCCCAACCCGTACATATCCCGTTGGCACGACGGCACTTGCCTTATACATGTGCAGACCGCGTTCCCAATACATAAAGTCTTTGTAAAGCGGTTTCAAATCTGCCAGCTCCGCCGCCCCAAGCGGTTTGTTGCCCTGCCAGTCCAAAGCCAGCAGGGTTGCACGTGTTTTTTTGCCACTGTGTTCTTCAACTCGGGTAACCTGACAGGCAGTGTACTGCTTCAGTCTGAAGTTATAGACGCAATATACGTCTCCGGCATCGGCATACATCGGCATTTCCTTTATTTCTATCGGTTTTCACAGACAGATGCCGTCTGAAACTTGAAAACGGCTTCAGACGGCATCTGCACATCATCTCTTCGGAAAAAACTGCACCACGTTCTCCCCCTGCGGCAGCATCAGTTTTTTAACGGCGTGTCCGTACACTGTTTCTAGCGTAATACTCAAACCGCCTTCCCGTTCAAATATTGTCCCGACACACGAACGCGCGGCATTTTCATCGTTCCACGACATCGCCCGCCAGATGCCCAGCGTGTCCATATCCGCCCAAAACGTTTCCGCCTTTTTGTAATCCAACACCAGCTTCGCCGTATCGGTAACGGGGTCGTAAAACCCGTTTTCGGCAAGCATATCGCCCAAGTCGTGCATATCGGGGAAAAAGCGCACTGCGGCTCTCAATACCGTTTTTCTTTCAGACGGCATTTCAGTTCCGCCAAGGTATCGCGCCCGAAGCAGGTGAAAAAAACAGCAGCCCGTCCGTCTTCAGCGCGCGCGCCCAATTTTTGCAGCACGGGGACAATGCTTTCCGCCTCCGTCAAACCGAGGTTGGACCACAACATATCGGCACACGCTTCAGGCAGCAGCGCGGTCGGGGATTGGCAGTGTTGCACCACGCCCTTACCCGTAAACCTTTGCCAAAAACCGCCTTTGCGGGCGGCGGCGGCAGCCGCCAAAAAATCCGCACGGGAATCGTATTCTTCAAATACCACCTGCGGATAGCGTTTCGCCAGCAGGCTGCGGCTGATGTCCGCATCCGCCCCGGCAAGCAGGATATGCTTAGGCGCGTTGCGGACGAGTGTCAGCCGTTGGTCGGCATGTTCGGCGAGATGGCGGTGAACCTGCCAGCATTTGTCCTGCGGATTCATGTCAAACCCCTTCGACAAAGTCGCGGTACAGCGCGGCAAACGCTTCCGCATGGCTCAAAAACGGCGCATGCGCCGCCTTTTCCATCACAACCAACCTGCTGCCCTTCAAACGGCGGTGCAGATATTCACCCATGCGCGGCGGCGTAATCGCGTCTTTGCCGCCGAACACCAGCAGTACCGGAACATCTATCTTATCCAACAAATGCCGCGCATCCGCCCTTTCCGCCGCTTCCAAAGCTTCCTGTAAGGCGGTGGGCGTGCCGCAGCGCGCCAAATCGGGCAGGATTCTGCCTATGATTCCGTCCGCATCATGCGTATGCAAAAGCTGCAATTGTAGAAACTGTTTGATATGTTTGGCATAATCCGAACGGAACGCACCGACCATTTTGCCCAGTGCAGGCGCGGCAAGCCCTTCGGGATAGTCTTCGTCAGCCGTCAGCCGGGCGAAACTCGCCGTCAGGCAGAGCGAACGGACTTTTCCGGGATGACGGGCCGCCAGATACAGCGCAACCAATCCGCCAAGCGACCAGCCGAGAATGTCGGCCGGCATGTCAATTTGAGCGGCAATGCCGTCGGCCGCAGCCGCAATGTCGAAAAGGTCGGACAAACGGAGCGTCCCCGTGTCCGGGCAAATCGGGCGCGCACACCGCCCATTCTGCAGGCAGACGGGGCATCAGGTCGTCGAACACATGGCGGTTCGCCCCCCACCCGTGTATAAGGTAAACTTTTTTGGCAGCATCAGGCATGAATTTTTCTCTTGTTGGCGGCGCATCGCAGCCGCAGCCGCAGTCAGACACTGCGTATTATGCCACGATTCATCAGACGTTTCAGACGGCATCTGCGCCGGCTGCAATACCGATTTGGCAAGTTTCCGCACCGACGCGGCAAACAGCTGCCCCCTGTGTTTCAGACACATCCAAGGCGGATCGGTGTGCGGCATTTGCCAAAAGAAACCGCCCGCATTCGACCGGATGTGGGCCTCTCTGCATTACGAACCACCCGTCAGCAACATGATACGTACGCTGAAACACTTGGCAGACTTGGGCATGGTTCGCCCGTTGGCAAACCTGATGGTACAAAACCCGCCCAACTGGCTTTCAGACGAATGTTTCGATTTCGTCCTGCCCGTACCGCTGGGCAAAGAACGGCTGCTTCAACGCGGCTTCAATCAAAGCGAAAGTATCGTCGGGCTGCTGGCGCAACGCTACGGTTGGCGCACACTGCCGCGGCATACCGTTTTCCGCCGCCACCGGCCTCCTCAAAGCACGCTCAAAGGTAGCGACCGACTGAAAAAAACATCAAAAATGCCTTTGAAATCCGCACACCGATACCGGAAAACTGTAATATTCTGTTAATCGACGATGTCTTTACCACCGGCGCGACGCTGGGCGAGCTGGCAAAGATGCTGAAAAAGTCAGGCGCAAACCGCATCTGCTGCTGGACGCTGGCACGCACGCCAATGAAAAAAATAACTAAATTTTTTTGACACCCATGCCGCCTTATGGCAAGGTTATGCGCCTATAAGTGATTGATATTTATGTTTACCATCGTTTTATACCAACCGGAAATCCCACCGAATACAGGCAATATCATCCGCCTGTGCGCCAATACCGGCGCGGATTTGCACCTGATCAAGCCGCTCGGCTTCCCATTGGATTCTGCCAAAATGAAACGCGCCGGGCTCGACTACCACGAGTTCGCCAGCCTGACGGTGCACGAAAACTTTGACGACTGCCTCAATTCGCTGGCAGGCCGACGTATTTTTCGCACTGACCACCAAAGGCACAGCACGCCCCGATGAAACGGCGTTTCAAAAAGGCGACGTTTTACTGTTCGGGCCGGAAACGCGCGGGCTGCCCGCCGACATTCTCGACAGCCTGCCCGCCGCGCAAAAAATCCGCCTGCCCATGCAGCCCGGCAGCCGGAGTATGAACCTTTCCAATACCGTTGCCGTGATTCTCTTCGAAGCATGGCGGCAACACGGTTACTCAGGCGGCGTTTGAACGCAAGTTCATGCCATCTGAAAACCTATCCGGACACATTCCGAACCGCCGTCCGCACTGTGCGGCGGTTCGGAACGTATCCGGCGGGCATGATGCCCATTCGTCTTCAACTCAAGAACGGAACACGTTTTGACTTTAACCCGAAAAAAACCCTTTTTCCTCCTCACGGCCGCATTCGGCATACATTCCTTTCAGATGGCATCCGCCGACGCAGTGGTCAAAGCAGAAAAATTGCACGCCTCCGCCAACCGCAGCTACAAAGTAGCCGGCAAACGCTACACGCCGATAAACCAAGTTGCCGCATTTACACAAACCGGCAACGCCTCGTGGTACGGCGGCAGATTTCACGGCCGTAAAACTTCCGGCGGGGAGCGATACGACATGAACGCCTTTACCGCCGCACAAAAACACTGCCCATTCCCAGCTACGTCCGCGTAACCAATACCCGTAACGGGAAAAGCGTCGTCGTCCGCATCAACGACCGCGGCCCCTTCCACAGCAACCGCATCATCGACGTATCCAAAGCGGCGGCCCAACAATTGGGCTTTGTCAGCCAAGGTACGGCACATGTCAAAAATCGAACAGATTGTCCCGGGCAAATCCTCACCGACTGCCGAAAAACAAAGACATCTTCATCGACTTGAAATCCTTCGGTACCGAACGCGAAGCACAGGCATATCTGAACCATGCCGCCCAAAACCTGGCCTCATCGGCATCAAACCCGAACCTATCGGTTGAAAAACGCCATTACGAATATGTCGTCAAAATGGGGCCGTTTTCCTCGCAGGAACGTGCCGCCGAAGCCGAAGCTCAGGCACGCGGTATGATTCAGACGGCATTGACTGCCGGTTGACACGCCCCCTAATGCAGGGGCTAATCTTCAGAGGCTATCATGCTTGAAACTTTACAGGAGCAAAACATGAACTTCAAACACCTTCTCTTCAGCGCCGCCGCAACCGCACTGTTGGGCATTTCCTCTCCCGCACTCGCCCACCACGACGGCCATGACGATGACGATCATCCGCACGCTGTGCATGAACACAAAGCACAAGCCAGGCTGATCAGCCAGGCACAGGCGAGAAAAGCGGCTTTGGCACGTATCGGCGGCCGCGTTACCGACATCGACCTCGACCGAGACGACGGCCGTCCGCACTACGATGTCGAAATCGTCAAAAACGGACAGGAATACAAAGTTGTCGTCGATGCCCGTACCGGCCGCGTGATTTCCTCCCGCCGGGACGACTGAATTTGATACAATCCGTGCCGTCTGAAGCCCCAACCGGTTTCAGACGGCATTTTGCACCCGACACTTCAGGATCCTTCATACATGATCAGCAGACTGACCGGCAAACTGGTTGAGAAAACCCCTCCTCAAATCGTCATCGATGTCAACGGCGTAGGCTACGAAGCCGACGTATCCATGCAGACCTTCTACAACCTGCCGCCATTGGGTGAAACCGTACAGGTTTTCACCCAACTCGTCGTCCGTGAGGACGCGCACCTGCTCTTCGGTTTTGCCACTGCGGAAGAGCGCAAAACATTCCGCCAACTAATCAAGGTCAGCGGCATCGGGGCAAAAACCGCCTTGGGGATTTTTATCGGCGATGACTGCCGACGAACTGGCGCAGGCAGTTGCAGAAGAAGATGTCAAACGCCTCTCCTCCGCCCCGGGAATCGGTAAAAAAACCGCCGAACGCATGGTTTTGGAACTGCGCGGAAAACTGATAACCCATACCGTAACGGACGGGCTGTTTACCGCCCCGTCCGAGAATGACGAAACCAATGACATCGTCAGCACGCTTCTTGCTCTCGGTTACAGCGAACGCGAGGCAAAAGCTGCAGTTAAAGGCATCCCTAAAGGGACAGATGTGGGCGAAGGTGTCCGCCTCGCCCTGAAAAAAACCTGCTGAAATAATGCCGTCTGAAACAGGCCTACTGAAATCGAAAACAATGTTAAACAAAATCTTTTCTTGGTTCGAATCCCGAATCGACCCCTATCCCGAAGCCGCCCCGAAAACGCCTGAAAAAAAGGACTGTGGCGGTTTATTTGGAGCAACATCAGGGGCTTGCGCAAATGGATTGCCGTATTGGCGGCATTTACCGCAGGCATCGGCATCATGGAAGCCCTGCTGTTTCAATTTATGGGCAAAGTCGTGGACTGGCTCGGCAAATACACGCCCGCGACCCTGTTTGCCGAAAAAGGCTGGGCTTTGGCGGTGATGGCGGCGATGATGGTGTTTTTTTCGCCCTCTGGACCTTCCTCGCGTCAAACGTGCGCCTGCAAACCCTGCAAGGCGTGTTCCCCATGCGCCTGCGCTGGAATTTCCACCGCCTGATGCTGGGGCAGAGCCTGGGCTTTTATCAGGACGAATTTGCAGGACGCGTGTCCGCCAAAGTCATGCAGACCGCGCTGGCGCTGCGCGATGTCGTAATGACCGTCGCCGACATGATCGTGTATGTGCTGGTGTATTTCATCACATCCGGCGTGATTCTGATTTCGTTCGACAGTTGGCTGCTGCTGCCCTTTATCGGCTGGATAATTGGATTCGCCCTGATTATGCGCTTCCTGATTCCCAAGCTCGGCAAAACTGCCGCGCGTCAGGCGGATGCGCGTTCGCTGATGACCGGCCGCATTACCGACGCCTATTCCAACATCACCACCGTCAAACTCTTCTCCCACGGCGCGCGCGAAGCGGCCTACGCCAAGCAGTCAATGGAAGAATTTATGGTGACGGTACACGCCCAAATGCGTTTGGCAACGCTTCTGCACACCTGCAGCTTTATCGTCAACAGCTCGCTGACCGCCGGCACGACCGCGCTGGGCATCTGGCTTTGGTATCACGGACAAGTCGGCGTCGGCGCGGTTGCCACCGCCACCGCCATGGCGTTGCGCGTCAACGGTTTGTCGCAATACATCATGTGGGAATCCGCCCGCTTGTTTGAAAACATCGGCACCGTCGGCGACGGCATGGCGACCCTGTCCAAACCGCACACCATCCTCGACAAACCGAAAGCCCTGCCGCTGAAAGTGTCGCAAGGCGAAATCAAGTTCGAACACGTCGATTTTTTTGCTACGAAGCAGGGCAAACCGCTGCTCAACGGCTTCAACCTGACCATCCGCCCGGGCGAAAAAGTCGGCTTGATCGGACGCAGCGGCGCGGGCAAATCCACCATCGTCAACCTGCTCCTGCGCTTCTACGAACCGCAAAGCGGCACAATTTCGATCGACGGTCAAACTGTGGACAGCGTAACCCAAGAAAGCCTGCGCGCCCAAATCGGTTTGGTCACGCAAGACACCTCACTGCTGCACCGTTCCGTGCGCGACAATATCGTTTACGGCCGCCCCGATGCGACCGATGCCGAAATGGTTTCCGCCGCCGAACGCGCCGAAGCCGCTGATTTCATCCCCAACCTTTCCGACGCCAAAGGACGGCGCGGCTGTGACGCGCACGTCGGCGAACGCGGCGTGAAACTCTCCGGCGGCCAGCGCCAACGCATCGCCATCGCCCGCGTTATGCTCAAAGATGCGCCGATTCTGTTGCTTGACGAAGCCACCAGTGCGCTCGACTCCGAAGTCGAAGCCGCCATCCAAGAAAGCCTCGACAAAATGATGGACGGCAAAACCGTGATTGCCATCGCCCACCGCCTCTCCACCATCGCCGCGATGGACCGCCTCATCGTCTTGGACAAAGGCCGCATCATCGAAGAAGGCAGCCACACCGAGTTGCTCGAGAAACAAGGCCTGTACGCCAAACTTTGGGCGCACCAAAGCGGCGGCTTCTTGAGTGAGCATGTCGAGTGGCAGCATGACTGAAACCTTATTGTCTGAAACCGCCGTTTTCAGACGGCATTCCCATTCCCCTACCCGTCAAAACCATGACCGATACCGCCCAAATCATCACCAGCTACGGCCGCCGCTACATCGTGCGCACGTCCGACGGCAAAACCTACGAAGCCAGCACGCGCAAAAAGCGGGTGGATTTCGCCTGCGGCGACCGCGTGCATATTCAAAACATCAACGCCGAACAGGCCGTCATCGAAGACTACCTCCCGCGCGAAAGCCTGCTCTACCGCCAAGACGCTTGGAAAACCAAACTTATCGCCGCCAACGTCAGCCAGCTCCTTATCGTTACCGCAGCCGTTCCCTCGCCCAGCGAAGCCTTATTGCAACGCGCCCTCCTAGCCGCCGAAGCCGCCGGCATCCAAGCCGTCATCATCCTGAACAAAGCCGACCTGCCCGAAACCGCCCTCTGGCGCGAAAAAAACTTAAATTCTACGAAACGCTCGGTTATCCCGTCATCGAAACCCGCGCGCTGGAGAACGCTGACATCCTGCGCCCCGTCCTGCAAGGGCATAGCAACATCCTGCTCGGACAAAGCGGCATGGGCAAATCCACCCTGACCAACGCCCTCTTGGGCAACCAAACCGCCCGCACCGGCGACATCTCCACCGCGCTCGATTCTGGCAAACACACCACCACCCACGCCCAGCTTTACGATTTAAACGAAGAAACCCGATTAATCGACTCCCCCGGTTTGCAAGAATTCGGCCTGCACCACCTCGAAGCCGCCGACCTGTTGCAATACTTCCCCGATCTGTGCCACCTCGTCGGACAATGCCGCTTCCACAACTGCACCCACAGGGCCGAACCTGGCTGCGCCGTCAAAGCTGCCGCACAAACCGGTGAAATCCGCACCGAACGGCTGACCTTCCTACAACGTATTACCGACGATCTGCTCAAGTAACCCTTGCCGTTTGCAGAACAAAAACCATGCCGTCTGAAATCCTGCTGTTTCAGACGGCATCCGGTTTTCAGAAATGCTACAATTCCGTTTTTTTACAGAAACTCCCGACACCATGAAGAAAAATTACCCCGAAATCGTTTGAAGAGGCCCTGTCGCGCCTTGAATCACTGACCCAGTCCATGCAGGGGGAAATGCCGTTGGAGGATGCATTGGCGGCATATCAGGAAGGCAACGAACTGGTCAGATACTGCCAAACCAAGTTGGCCCAAGTCGAACAAAAGCTACAGGTTTTAGACACAGACGGGCTGAAGGAGTTAAACCTTGAATCCGACGAATGATTTGAAAACGTGGCAACAGAGGGCACAGGCGCAAACAGAGCTGCTGCTTGAACGGTTTTTGCCGTCTGAGGGGGAAATACCGCACACACTGCACGAAGCCATGCGTTATGCGGTTTTGGACGGGGGCAAACGTCTGCGGCCGATGCTGGTTCTGGCAGCTTCGGAATTGGGCGAAGCCGTGCATGAAGCAGTAGAACAGGCAATGGCGGCAATCGAAATGATCCATGCCTATTCGTTGGTTCACGACGATATGCCGGCAATGGACAACGACAGCCTGCGCCGGGGCAAACCGACCTGCCATGTGAAGTATGGCGAGGCAACCGCACTACTGGTCGGCGATGCTTTACAAACCCAAGCCTTCGATGTATCGGCGCGTCCGTCCGGCCTGCCTGCTTCGCGGCAGCTGGCGATGTTGTCGGTTTTGGCAAAAGCAGGCGGAAGCAGGGGCATGGCAGGCGGTCAGGCTATCGATTTGGCCAATGTCGGCAAGCAGATGGCCCAAACCGATTTGGAACAGATGCACAGCCTGAAAACAGGGGCGTTGATTCGTGCCGCGGTTTTATTGGGAGCGATGTCTTGCCCGAATCTGTCTGAAAACAGTCTGGCGGTATTGGATGATTATGCGGCAAAACTGGGGCTGGCGTTCCAAGTCATCGACGATGTGTTGGACTGCGAGGCAGACACGGCGACCTTGGGGAAAACAGCGGGCAAAGACGCAGACAACGACAAGCCGACTTATGTAAAACTGATGGGCTTGGACGGTGCGCGGGCATACGCGTACCAACTGACCGACGAAGCAGTCTCGCTGCTCGAACCCTTCGGCAATAAGGCATTACGGCTCAGGCAACTTGCCGAATTTACGATTGCGCGCAAATACTGAGCAAACTCAGATATGCCGAGACCTTTGCAAAATTCCCCCAAATCCCCTAAATTCCCATCAAGACATTTAGGGGATTTTTGGAGTTTTGCAAAGGACTCTAGTATTGGTTATCATATCCGTTCACACCTCTTCAGAAAGTATGATGATGAATGCCCTGAACAAAACCCTCTTATCCGTTTCTGTCGCACTGGGATTGAGCGCCTGCGCTTCCGTCAAAACCGCAGACACCTACGACCTAGACTTCTCCAAACAAAAATACACCGAACAAAGCATCGAAGTGAACGGTCAAGCCGTCAAATTCCGCGCTTACGAAGGCGTGGTGTACGTCCGCAATCCTGTCGATACCCGTTACGAAATCATCAATATTTATGTACCCGAAGCCTATTACAACGGCGGCGAGATAGACGGTTTCAACGCCGAAACCGCACCGATTTTCCTGCCCAACCAAATCGGCGGCTATATGCCGGCCGAACCAGGCAAACCCGCTTTAGAAGGCAAACGCGGCGAGCCTGAAGACGGCCAAAAATCGCCCAACGCCGCCCTGGTTGCCCTCTCCAAAGGCTACGTCGTCGCCTCCCCTGGCGCACGTGGCCGGACAGAACCCACCGGCAAAGCACCCGCCGCCATTGTCGATTTGAAAGCTGCCGTCCGTTACCTGAAAGCCAACGACAAAGCCATGCCCGGCGATGCCGAAAAAATCATTTCCAACGGCACAAGCGCGGGCGGCGCGATGTCCGCCCTCTTAGGCGCAACAGCCGACCAAAAAGATTACGAAAACCACCTCAAAGCCTTAGGCGCGGCGGAAGGCAGCGACAAAATTTTCGCCGTATCCGCCTACTGCCCGATTACCGATTTGGACCATGCCGACATGGCTTATGAATGGCAGTTCAACGGCGTTAACGACTACAAAAAAATGAACATTTCCATGCTCGACTACCGCGTCAAACGCGAGCTGGTCGCCGGCACGCTGACCGATGACGAGAAAAAACTGTCCAACCTCCTCAAACCCTTATACCCCGCCTATCTCAACAGCCTGAACCTGAAATCCCCCGAAGGCAAACCCCTGACGCTGGACGCCCAAGGCAACGGCAGCTTTAAAAACCATATTGCCGGTTTGCTCGCCAAATCCGCACAAGCCCAGCTCGATGCGGGCAAAGACCTGAGCGACCGCACATGGCTGACCGTCCGCAACGGCAAAGTCGTCTCCGTCGATTTCGATGCCTACGCCAAAGCCGCCGGCCGCCAAAAAACACCGCCCGCCTTTGACGGCGTAGATTTAAGCGCAGGCGAAAACCAACTCTTCGGCACCAATACCGTCGATAAACGCCACTTCACCGCGTTCTCCATGCAACACAACACCGCTGCCAACGCAGAAATCGCAGATGAAGAAACCATCAAAATCATGAACCCGCTCAACTACATCGGCAAACCGGGCATAAACCTGCCGCAAAACTGGCGCATCCGCGTCGGCACCAACGACCGCGATACCTCACTGGCAGTCTCCGCCGTCTTAGCCGCCAAACTGCAAAACAACGGCCAAACCGTCGACTACGCCCTGCCTTGGGATGTCGGCCACGGCGGCGATTATGACTTGGACGAACTGTTTGCCTGGATGAAGCAAGTCAGCAGCTCTGCAAAATAATCGTTCGCAACATAGATTGAGATGAGATTTAGTATCCGTTTTAATTAAAGAAAGGCCGTCTGAATATTTCAGACGGCATTATTGTTACCCTATTCCCTGTTGCGCGTATGCCAGAAATACCGCCACACAAAACATGGAAACGCAAAAATCAGGTACAGGCAGACGACTGTGGCGTAAAACTCCCAACCCTGATCGTGTACCGATCCTGCACGGGATTCGAGAATATAGGCAAGAATGGCGGTCAGTGCGAAACCTGCCGCCAGCTCGATCAGGTGATGTCCGAAATGTTTGCGCTTGAGCGGAATAATACCGAACAGCCTGACCGTAAGAAACGGAGCATTGGCAAAAATTAAGGCAAGCAGCAAGAGTGTGTACATAGATGCGGTCATAATCTTCTTTCTCCGCTTTCAGACGGCATAGCCGTTTCCCATGCCGTCTGAAATACGGCGGCAACCTTAAATAAAACGGCAACCTCTGATACGGCTGCCGTGATGATACCGAATATTACAGCGTATTTTTCCAGCGCCTTGGCGC